>Ga0208493_10001_pt1 | contig 2401369 bp, 2112 predicted proteins | sample AntDryMetagUQ493_FD_188088 | JGI IMG/M metagenome (GOLD analysis project Ga0208493, IMG submission 188088) | Polar desert microbial communities from Antarctic Dry Valleys - UQ493 (SPAdes) | ecosystem: Environmental > Terrestrial > Soil > Desert | place: Antarctic Dry Valleys | collected... | reverse complement strand
GGGGGGGGGGGGGGGGGGGGGCGGGATTGGCGGGGACGCCGTGAATCCGTCCCTGGAGGCTTAGCCGCGCCATCCACGGCGCGGATACCCCGCCAACCCCACCCGCCCGGCCCCAGACAGATTCCGGCGGCCGATCCACCACGGGAAATCAACAAGCAAGAGCAAAAGCGGGTCGCTTCGCTCGCAAAGCCGAGCCCGCCAGCCAACCGCCTTTGCTTTTGCTGTTGCTTTTGCTGTTGCTGTTGCCTTTTCTCTTGATCTTCCCGTGGTGGGTACCGGAGGCAGGAAACTGTCCAGGGCCGGGTGGGTAGGCGGGGCGGGGGTGTCCGCGGCATGGATGCCGCGGCCAAGCCCCCATGGATGGGTTTACGGCGTCCCCCGACCCGCCTACCCACCCGGCCAAACCCATGAACCCGCGCTTTCAGCGACCCACCCAACCCACCACGGAGGGGCTCCGCCGTTCGCCGACTCCCGCCGAAGGCGTGCCTTCCACGCAGAAAAAAAATTTCCGGAAACGTGTCGATTCCGATGACCCTGGTTCGTTGTACCCAATGAAGGGCACGCACCACGCGTCCCCACGGGAGACCGCAATGAAAGTGATGGTGATCGTGAAGGCCAACGCCGACTCCGAAGCCGGCCGCATGCCCAGCGAACAGGAACTGTCCGAAATGGGCGCCTTCAACGAACAACTGGTGGCCGCCGGCATCATGCTGGCCGGTGAAGGCCTGCACGCCACCCAGCGCGGCCGTCGCATTCACTTCGGCGGCGGGGCACCCCAGGTCGAGGCCGGTCCGTTCGGTCCTGCCAGTGAACAGATCGCCGGCTTCTGGCTGTGGGAGGTGCGGTCGCTGGACGAAGCGGTTGAATGGGCCAGCCGCGCGCCGTTCGGCAGTGGCGGCACGCTCGAACTGCGTCCCTTGATCTCCGCTGAAGACTTCGGTGAAGCCTTCACCCCCGAATTACAGCAGCAGGAACAGCGTCTGCGTGCACAGCTGGAAGGTTGACCCGATTCATCTCCACGCCGGGCACGACCCGGCGCTACCGCCCTGAACCACATCACGGAGTATTGCCATGAGACTGATTCCCTTCCTCGGCTTCAGCGGCCAGGCCCACGAGGCGATGGCGTTCTACGCCAAGGCACTGGGTGGCCAGGTCACTTCGGAAATGAAATACCGCGACATGCCGCCGTCCGATGGCATGCCCGGCTGCAATGAAATGCCGGCGCAGACGCTGGACCACGTCGCCCACAGCCAGCTGGAGATCGGCAACGCCATCGTGATGGCGGCCGACGGCCCCGGCGGCGGCGAGGGTGGCTCGACCACCATCAATGTTGATGTCGACAGCATCGAAGAAGCCGAACGCGTGTTTGCCGCGCTGGCCGAGGGGGGGCAGGTGCAGATGCCGATCGCCGAAACGTTCTGGGCGCACCGCTGGGGCATGCTGGTCGACCGCTATGGCAAGCCGTGGATGGTCAACTGCATGAAGCAGCCCTGATTCCTCTCTTTCTTTCATCCACAAGGAGCTTCACCGATGAGTGCACCGCAACCGCAGATGATCTTCGTCAACCTGCCCGTGCAGGATCTGAACGCGTCCAAGACCTTTTTCGCAGCGCTGGGCTACAGCTTCAACCCGACCTTCACCAATGACGATGCCGCCTGCATGGTGATCAGCGAGAGCATCTTCGTGATGCTGCTGACCCAGCCGTTCTTCAAGCAGTTCACCACCAAGCCGATCGCCGATGCACGCAGCCAGACCGAGGTGATCACCTGCCTGTCGGCGGACAGCCGCAAGGCGGTGGACGTGATGGTGGACAAGGCACTGGCGGCCGGCGCCAGCGAACCGCAGCCCGCGCGCGACTACGGTTTCATGTACCAGCGTGGCTTCCAGGACCTGGATGGCCATCTCTGGGAAATCGCACACATGGACGGCGAGCCGGGCTGACGGCCGCCGCAGGGAGAACCCGCATGGCTTACGTGGATGCTTACGTGCTGCCGTGCCCGCAGGACAAGGTGGCGGCCTACCGCCGCCTTGCCCGCAAGGCCGGCGCGGTGTGGAAGGACCATGGCGCGCTGCAGTACATGGAATGCGTGGCCGACGATGTGGAGCCGGGCAAGAGCACCTCGTTCCCGCGCGCTGTCAAGGCGAAACCGGGCGAGACGGTGATCGTCGCCTTCGTGGTGTTCCGCTCGCGCGCGGCACGCGACCGCATCAACGCAAAGGTGTTGGCCGACCCGCGGCTGGCGTCGCTGGGCCCGAAGGACATGCCGTTCGATACCCGGCGCATGTTCTGGGGTGGCTTCAAGCCGATTGTTGAAGCGTGAGCTGCGGCGCTTGTGCGGGCCGGGCGTGCGTGCTGTGATCGGCGCATGCTCGAGCACGCACTGACGCAGCGTCTGGAAACCCTCTGGCGGATGGAGTCGCCAGTGCTGATCGCGCGCCTGGCGCGGCTGCTCGGTGGCGATGTCGGCCGTGCCGAGGAGCTGGCCCAGGACACCTGGCTGGCCGCGCTGGAGCGTTGGCCGGAGCAGGGTATCCCGGACAACCCCGGAGCCTGGCTGATGACCACCGCGCGCAACCGTGCCATCGATGTGCTGCGCCAGCACCAGCGGGTGGCGCAGCAGCATGCGCAGTGGGGCGAGGAACTGCATCCGGCGGCACTGCCGGCGCCGGATGACAGCCAGGCCCTGGAGGACGACCTGGGCGATGACCTGCTGCGGCTGATGTTCGTGGCCTGCCATCCCGTGCTGCCGGCCGATGCGCGGGTGGCACTGACCCTGCGCCTGCTCGGTGGCCTGACCACCATCGAGATCGCGCGTGCGTTCCTGCAGCCGGAGCCGACCATCGCCCAGCGCATCGTGCGCGCCAAGCGCACCCTGGCGCAGAAGCAGGTGCCCTATGAAGTGCCGCGCGCGGAGGCGATGCCGGAGCGCCTGGCCTCGGTGCTGGAGGCGATCTATCTGGTGTTCAACGAAGGCTATGCGGCCAGTGCCGGTGATGACTGGATGCGCCCGGCGCTGTGCGAGGAAGCGCTGCGGCTGGCCCGCATCCTGGCGCATCGGTTGCCGGTGCCGCCGGTACTGGGCCTGCTGGCGCTGATGGAACTGCAGGCCTCGCGTGCAGCGGCACGGGTGGACGCGCAGGGGGTGCCGGTGCTGCTGGACCAGCAGAACCGCGCGCGCTGGGATTGGCTGCAGATCGAACGTGGGCAGCAGGTGCTGGCGCGCGCATTGGCCATCGGTGGCGACCAGGATCCCTACGTGCTGCAGGCGCGCATCGCGGCCTGCCATGCGGCTGCGCGGCATGCTGACGCCACTGATTGGCCGCGTATTGCTGCGCTTTATACACAGCTGCTGCAGGTGCAACCTTCGCCGGTGGTGGCATTGAACCGGGTGGTGGCGATCCTGCGCAGCGACGGTGCCTTCGCCGCGTGGGCACAACTGCAGCCACTGCTGGTCGATCCGCGCCTGCGCGACTACGCGCCGCTGCAGGTGGTGCGCGGCGAGCTGCTGCAGGCACTGGGGCGTGAGCAGGACGCACGTGACGCTTTTGGCCAGGCCGCTCGGCTCAGCCAGAACCAGGCCGAGCGCGGACTGCTGCGGCAACGCGCGGGCCTGCCCCCCACGGACTGAGCCGACAAAGGCAGCACTTGTCGCCGGCCGCCTGAGCGGCTATGTTTCGCGCCCAGCGGGCGCATCAGCGTCCGCGATCCGTGCGTATTGACCGAGGAGCGGTTGGATGTATTCAAGGACGAAGAGCGCATCGCGCGCTTTTGCGCGCCTGCTTGCCTGTGCCCTGTGCCTGGCCGTATGGCCGATGGCCGTGCAGGCTGCGGACAAATCACAGCAGGCCTATTGGGCCGGTTTTGCCTATACCGCTGACGCCGCCGCCGTGCAGGCGACCACCCCGCATGCGCACGCGGTGCTGGAACGGCGTGGGCTGGTCCCGCTGAACCAGACGCTGGCACAGTCGCTCAAGCGCCGCGCACCGGCCCACCTGGAGCTGATCGACCAGCCGGTGGCGATGCTCGACGGCACCACCAGTGCCACCGTGCTGGCCGCTGCGCTGGATCGCGAGCTGGTCTCGGTCGAACCGATCGGCGACCAGTACAAGGTGCTGGTGGAAGTGGCGCTGCAGGCGTTGTTCTTCGACTTCCGCGAGCGCCAGGTGATCGCCTCCTATCCGCTCACCCTGCAGCGCATCGACGTGCAGGACTACCGTCCGGACAACGACGATATCGACGCGATCGTCGCCGATCTGCTGTACGGCGGTGCCGATACCAGCCTGTCGCAGGTACTGGCGGCCAGCCTGGCGCAGGCCCGGTTGCCCGATGCCGCCGTGCGTCGCCTGCAGGTGGGCGGGGTGACCCTGTCCGACGCGGCACGCGCCAAGCTGCCCGATCCGAAGTGGGAAGCACCGCTGCGTGCCACGCTTGCGCACGAACTGTCCAAGACGCTGTCGTCCAACACTGGCGTTGGCCTGCTGCCGCCGGCCTCGGGCCAGGCGATCGGCGGTGCGATGGCCGCCCGCTTTGCCGACGGCAAGGTCTACCAGCTGAAGATTCCCGAACCCGACTACGTCATCCAGCTGCAGGTCGATGCACTGAAGAACGGCGTGATCGAGGAAACCCCGGCGATGAAGACGATGCTGTTCGGCGCCTTCTTCACCGCCAAGGTGAGCGAGCCGTTCTCGGGCAAGGTCTATTTCGAACAGCCGCTGCGCAAGGGGGCCACCAAGGTGGTGCCGGTCACGCAGTGGCAGGTCGACCAGTGGTCGGCCAGCTACGAAACCCTGCTGGCCGGCTTCGACGCCTTCGCCGGCGCCGCCGCCAAGCGTGCCGATTCGCGCGCCTGGCTGGACGAACAGAAGCCGGGCGGCCGCCCGTTGCAGCAGCAGACCCAAGCCCTCCAGGAGTTGATCAAGTCATGTCGTTGATGCGTACCATCCTGCTCATCCTCATCGCGCTGGCGGTGGCCTCGCCGGTCGCTGCGCAGACCGCGAGTTCGCGCGGTACCGGCTCGGCCAGCTACGGCCTGCGCCTGAGCGCCGATACCCGTGCCCAGGCCCTGAACAAGGCCAAGGTCAATGCCCTGGAGGCGTACATCGCCGAAACCGGTGCGGCCAAGCTGCGCCTGTTCGAGGCGCGCCGCGCCGAGTTCATCGGCGAGATCGACCGCTACGTGCTCAGCGCCGTGCAGCTGTCGGACACCGAAGACAAGAAGGCCAAGACCTACAGCGTCACCGTCCGCGCCGAGATCAACACCACCCTGCTGCAGACCAAGCTGGATGCGGGTTCGGCCGTGGCCGGCGCCACCGCTGCGCAGCGCTCGCTGCTGACGTTCCTGTTCATGGCGCGCTCGCAGGACACCGTGCAGTCGTTCCAGGACAAGGAATACCGCCGCGTCGACGCCAGCAGCAGCTACAGCGAGAACACCCGTGAAGGCGACAGCTTCCGCGGCAATTCGGTCAGCACCAACGGCAGCATCAACCAGAACGGTTCGGTGTCGGTCACCAGCGGCGGCAGCACCACCGCGCGCGCCGACAACATCACCTGGAAGGTGGCCAACGCCGCCGAAGTCAACACCGCGATGACCGGTGCCTTCAGCGCCGCCGGCTACGAGGTGGTTGAAGCCGAGTACGTGGAAGGCGAGTCGCGCGGCCTGCTCAGCATCGAGCGCATCCGCAAGGACTTCAGCACCGGCAACGACCTGGCCCCGGCCACCCTGCGCGACACCGCCAATGGCATCCGTGCGGCCAACATCCCGTACATCGCCGTCGGCACCCTCGACGTCGGCATGCGTGACCGCGATCCGGCCAGCGGCAACACCCGCGTGTTCGTCACTGTCACCGGCAAGGTGCTGGACGTGACCGGTCGTTTCCCGCGCACCGTGTCGTCGGTCGGCCCGGTGCAGTTCTCCGGCACCGGCCCGAATGAAACCGTGGCCCGTACCAATGCCCTGCAGCTGGCTGCCGAAAAGGCCGCCCAGCAGATGATCAACGAACTGAACGTCAAGGCGGTCCGCTGATCCGCCGCCCCGTTGGGTGCCGAGCTCGCTCGGCATCGCCCCTGGGTTACCGATTCCCCACGTGCCGCACGCGGCCGTTTCTTCCAAAGGACTCTCACATGATCCGCAATACCGCTCTTGCCCTGGCCATCGCGGCCGCCACCCTGTCGATGCCGGCCCATGCCGGCCTGGGCAAGCTGAAGGACCTGGCCGGTGGCTCCACCGGCTCCTCCAGCAGCACCTCCAGCGCTGCTGCCCCGGACGAAGCCGCGCAGGAAGCGCTGGTGCGTCGTTTCGTCAGCTCGCAGTCGCACTCGCTGCAGGCCCAGACCTCGTTCGCCCGTGCCTTCGGCCTGGCCGAGCAGGTGCAGCTGCTGGAAGCCGAGCGCCAGGCGCTGTCGTCGGGTTCGGTCAGCGTCGATGCGATGAAGAAGTCGGTGTCGGTCAGCGAAGCCGCCCAGGCCGCGATCGACGAGCGCCAGGCCGCGCAGCCGGAGCTGAACGCTGAATCCAAGCAGCACTACGCCGAAGGCCTGGTCTCGCTGCTGTCCTCGGCTGCCGAAGCGCAGAAGCTGGGTGGCGAAGCCAGCAACTTCACCGCCGGCATGAAGAACCTGGGCGCCACCCAGATGGCTACCGTCGGCCGCAAGCTGGCCGCTGGTGCATGGGTGGCCAAGGAATCGCCGGGCTTCATCCAGGGCCTGTACGGTTCGACCAAGTCGGCTGTGACCTTCGCCAAGAAGAGCAAGGTCAAGGTGCCGTCCAACGCCGACTCGATGCTGGGCCAGCTGGACAAGATGAACTGATCCGAGGCGAATCCCCATGCGTACGACCTCCCGTTTGATCGGCCTGGGCCTGGCTGCCGCGCTGCTTGCAGCCTGTGGCAAGCAGGACACCCCGGCCGAAGCGCCCGCACCTGCCAAGGACAAGGCAACCAGTGCACTGGCCAGCAATGCGCCAGTGGAAGCAGCGCCCCTGCGTGGCACGCCGGATTTCGGCGGCACCACCCAGGTCGCGCGCGAGGCCGACGGCATCGGCAGCACCCCGGAACTGGCGGTGCTGGCGGCGTTGCAGTCGGCGGTGGCGCAGGTCAACGGCGTACGCGTGGCCAGCCAGATGCAGAGCCTGCGTGCAGGCCTGCATGTGGATGTGGATGACGAACACGTCGGCGATATCCGCGCCGACGCGTTCACCCAGCAGATGATCGCCGGCTCGCAGGGCGCGGTGCTGGGCTATGAAATCCTGTCGCAGGACGAAGTGCGGCAGCTGGATGAAGAAACCATCGCGCGCGTGCGCGCCAGCGACGAAGGCTGGAGCTTCAAGGGTTCGGCCTCTGCCAGCGCGTCCGGCGAGGCCACGGCCAAGGGCGGCGGAGCCTCGGCCAGCGTCAAGGAGAGCTACGACGAGAAGGTCAGCGTCGATGCCAAGCGTGGCGCAAGCTCGTTCGATTCGGATGTGACCCACCGCAGCATGCGCAGCTACTGGAAGGTGCGCGTGCGTGCACAGATTGCCCAGTACCGCGCACCGGACGAGCAGGGCAAGCCGAAGATCGTGGTCGCGCTGCCGCGCACCAAGGCCGGCAGCTATGCCGTGGGCGATGGCCGCGTGAGTGCCGATGAAGTGGCCGACGCGATCCGCGCGCGCCTGTCCGACACGCTGACCCAGACCCAGCGCTTCATCGTGCTGGATCGCGAGTTCGGCGACGAACTGCAGGCCGAGATCGACCATATCAACAGCGGCAACGTACGCCTGCAGGACACCGCACGCGTCGGCCAGCAGCTGGCGACCGACCTGATCCTGATCCCGACCATCGAACGCTTCGAGTACCCGCGCAGCGTGCGCAACCTGCGCATGTCCGACCGCCAGGTGACCTCGTACTCCGGTGGCGGCCGCATCACCCTGCGCCTGATCAACGCCACCACCGGCCAGGTGGTGATGTCCGACAGCTTCGACCACCAGCTGGCCTCGACCGGCCCGAGCACCCTGCCCCGCGTGGTCAACGGCCGCAACATGGCCGCGGCGATGATGGAATCGCTGTCGGGCCAGATCGGTACCACCATCGTCACCACGCTGTTCCCGGTGTCGGTGGTTTCTGTGGACGGTGACCAGGTGGTGCTGAGCCAGGGTGGCGAAACCCTGCAGGCCGGCCAGCGCTGGCAGGCCGTGCGCCTGGGCGAGGAACTGAAGGACCCGCAGACCGGCCGCTCGCTGGGCCGCAGTGAACACCCGTGCTGCACCATCCGCATCGACCGCGTGGCCGCACAGACCTCGTACGGCACCATCGAAGACGGCGTCGACGCGATGCGCGGCGGTTTCCGCCCGGGCCAGATCGAACTGCGCCAGAAGCTGGGCAGCAAGCCGGCCGCCGCCGCAGGTGCGACTGTCTCGGCCGCTCCCGCCGCCGCCGCACGCCCGGCGGCCAAGCCGAAGCCCAAGCCCGCTGCCGCCCCGGCCGAAGACCCGAACTGGTAACACGCCCAAGCAACACACCGATGGGGTCAGAGCCCTTTTCCGGCGGGAAAAGGATCTGACCCCTTCGTGTTTCCGTGCGTGTCGACCAAGGTCGACACCCACCAACAGCAGTGGGACCCCGCCTACCCTCAGGAAACCAGCTTTTGCTGTTGCTTCGGCTGTTGCCGTTGTTTCGGCAGGTGCAGGGCGCAGCCCTGGCGAATCCCATTACACTCCAGAAGGATTTCCCTGCTGGAGAGAGCAATGAAACGAGTGGTACTGGGCGTGCTGGCCCTGTCGGTGTCGAGCGCACTGATGGCGGCCACCCCGAAATTCGATGGCGCGCGGATCTCCGCCGACGTCAAGGAACTGGCCTCCGACGCCTACGAAGGCCGCTCGCCGGCCACCGCCGGCGAAGAAAAGACCATCGCCTACCTCAGCAAGCAGTTTGCCGACGCCGGCCTGCAGCCGGGCGGCGACCTCAAGGACGGCAAGCGCCTGTGGACCCAGGCCGTGCCGCTGCGCAAGGGCGACATCGTCGGCGCACCGCAGCTGGCGCTGCACCAGGGCGGCAAGACCCTGCCGCTGGAGCAGGGCAAGCAGATCGCCGTGCGCGCCGCCATGAACGGCGCCAGCAGCGTCGACATCAGCAAGGCCCCGCTGGTGTTTCTCGGCTACGGCGTGAAGGCACCGGAGCGCAACTGGGACGACTTCAAGGGCGTGGACCTGAAGGGCAAGATCGCCGTGGTGCTGATCAACGACCCGGACTTCGAAACCGGCCAGGGTGATTTCGACGGCAAGGGCATGACCTATTACGGCCGTTGGACCTACAAGTACGAGGAAGGCGCCCGTCAGGGTGCGCTGGGCGTGCTGATCGTGCACGAGACCGCACCGGCGTCGTATGGCTGGGCCACCGTGGCCGGCTCCAACACCAACACCATGTTCGACGTGGTGCGTGACAACCCGGCAGAAAGCCACCCGCTGCTGGAAGGCTGGATCCAGCGCGACCTTGCCGTGGAGCTGTTCCGCTCGGCCGGGCAGGATTTCGAGGCACTGAAGAAGAAGGCGCAGCAGCGCGACTTCACCCCGGTGCCGCTGACCGGCGCCAGCCTGGACGCGAAGTACGCGGTGAAGACCGAAGTGATCACCTCTCACAACGTGGCCGCGCGCCTGGAAGGCAGCCGCCATCCGGACGAGACCATCATCTACAGCGCGCACTGGGACCACATCGGCGTGGGCGAGCCGGACGCGCGCGGTGACCGCATCTTCAACGGCGCGCTGGACAACGCCAGCGGCACCGCCTCGCTGGTCGAGCTGGCCCGTGGCTTCGCCAAGGAGAAGCGCCCGCAGCGCTCGCTGCTGTTCCTGGCGGTCACCGCCGAGGAAAAGGGCCTGCTGGGTTCTGAGTACTACGCCACCCATCCGCTGTATCCGCTGGAAAAGACCGTGGCCGTGATCAACATGGACGGCATGGCGCCGTTCGGCCCGTCGCGTGACTTCGGTATCTACGGTGCCGCGCGCTTCGAGCTGCTGGACCAGCTGAAGGACGTGGCCAAGGGCTGGGATATCCGCTACACGCCGGACCCGAAGCCGGAAGCGGGCCTGTTCTTCCGCTCCGACCACTTCCCGTTCGCCAAGCGTGGCGTGCCGGCGCTGTCCTGGTCGGCCGGCCAGGACTGGGTGGACGGTGGCGTGGCCGCAGGCAGGAAGGCCTCCGAGGACTACACCGCCAAGCGCTATCACCAGCAGGGCGACGAGTGGCAGCCGGACTGGGTGTTTGCCGGTGCCGCGCGCGACCTGGAAGTGCTGTACACGCTGGGCAACCAGCTGGCCAATTCCCGCGATTGGCCAAACTGGAGCAAGGACGAGGCGTTCCGCGCCGTGCGTGACGCCAGCGCCGACCAGCGCAAATAACGGCGTCCGGTAGTGCCGGCCGCTGGCCGGCATTGCCGCCCCCGGAAACGCCGGGCCGTGCCCGGCGTTTCCATAACGGCTTCCATCCCAACTTTCCCGGCCTTCGTCGCAGCCTGCTTGCTTGCCCGGCGGGCCGCCCTATGCTCGGCTCACCCCCTTCCTCAAGGCGCCGCCGTGTTCGCCAGCCTCTCTCTCCTGATCCGCCACCTGCTGGCCTGGGCTGCCGCGCTGGTTGTCGCCGGCATGGTCTGGAGCGGCATCTTCAGTGGCATGAACGATGGCCCGGGCTGGATCTTCGGGCTGCTGGCGATGTTCCTGATCATTTCCGCGCTGGGCAGTGCCATCACCCACATCCGCCGGGTCTGGCTGGTGGCCGGTCGCCTGGATGCCACCACCCTGTCCGGCCGCCAGCGCCGCCAGATCGAACTGCCGATGGACGCGGGCCACGCCTTCTCGGTGGTGGAGGCGGCGATTTCCGAACTACCGCGCGTCGAAGACGTGGAAAGCTCGGCCGGCAGCCTGCAGGTACGCGCCTATGTGCGCCGGGTCGACCTCTGGAACGGCCGCCAGCCCTCGCGCTGGAACCTGCCGGCGCGGCTGGCGATCAAGCGCAACAGCGTGCTGGCCACGGTCACGCCGGGGCAGGGCACCAGCACCGTCACCCTGCTGTTCGAACCCGATGCCGGCTGGTGGGCCGACCTGCTGGCGCTGGACGAAGGCAGCAACTACGAGAACGCCGAAGCAGTCACCCGTGCGATCAGCCGCCGCGTCGCCGACCAGCGCCGCGACGAACAGGCTGCGGCCGAACAGACCCAGGTGGAAAAGGAACTGTCGGTGGCACGCTTGAACCTGTTGCATGCGCAGGTGGAACCGCACTTCCTCTACAACACGCTGGCCAACGCGCAGGTACTGACCCGCACCGATCCGGCGCGTGCCGAACAGATGCTCGGCCACCTCATTCAATACCTGCGCAGCTCGTTGCCGCAGGTGGACGAATCGGTATCCACGCTGGGCGTGGAGCTGGACCGCACCCGCGCGTACCTGGAAATCCTGCGCATCCGCATGGGCGCACGGCTGGCGGTGGAAATGCAGGTACCGAACGAACTGCACGGCGTGCACCTGCCGGCGATGGCACTGCAGACGCTGGTGGAGAACGCGATCAAGCACGGCCTGGAACCCAAGCCCGGCGGTGGCACGATCTGGATACTGGCGCGCGGCTTCGATGACCACGTGACCGTGACCGTGGCCGACGATGGGCTTGGCTTCGGCCAGGGCACCAGCGGTACCGGCATCGGCCTGAAGAATCTGCGCGAGCGCCTGCGCCTGACCTGCGGCGAGCAGGCCGGCGTGGCGATCGTTGCCAACTTCCCCAGCGGCGTGGCCGCGACCATGACCCTGCCGCAGTCGCACAAGGAGCGCAGCCATGCCGCTTGAAGCCCTGATCGCCGAAGACGAAGAACTGCTGCGGCAGTCACTGGTGGAACAGCTGGGCCGGCTGTGGCCGGAGCTGAAGCTGGTGGCCGAGTGCGAGGACGGTGCCAGCGCGCTGGAGCAGCTGGCCGAGACGCGGCCGGACATCGCGTTCCTCGACATCCGCATGCCCGGCATCAGCGGCATCGAGGTCGCGCGCTCGCTGTCCGAGCTGAGCCCGCGCACCCAGGTGGTATTCGTCACCGCCTACGACCAGTACGCCATCGATGCGTTCGAGCAGGGCGCGATGGACTACCTGTTGAAGCCGGTCAGCGACGAGCGCCTGCTGGCCACCCGCGAGCGCATCCTGTCGCGGCTGCCATCAACGCGACAGGACGATGCCGTGCTGGAGCGCCTGCTGCAGCGGCTGGGCCCGTCGCAGGGCGCAGCGGAGCGCCCGCCACTGGCCTGGATCACCGCCAGCAACGGCCGCGAGACGCAGCTGATCATGCTGGAAGATGTGGCCTACTTCCGCGCCGACAACAAGTACACCACCGTGGTCACCGCTGCCGGCGAAAGCCTGCTGCGCACACCGTTACGTGAACTGCTTGAAGTGCTCGACCCGCAGCACTTCCGCCAGATCCACCGCTCCACCATCGTCAACATGAAGGCGGTGGCAGCGGTGAGCCGCGACGACACCGGGCGCGGCGTGCTGCGCCTGCGCGGGCGCACGGAGACGCTGGTGGTCAGCCAACCGTTCATGAGCCTGTTCCGCGGCATGTAGCCGCGCCGCAGTCTCCGCCGCCATGAGCATTGCATGCGTTTTTTCCTGCTTGTCGGCCTCGCCGCATTGGCGCTTGCCGGTTGCCGGAAGTCCACTGAAACCGCGATCACCCGCACCACTGCCAATAGCGTGGACACGCTGTACAGCAAGCGCACGGTAGTGGACGGCGTGGCGCGTTTCGAGTGCATGGCCAGCCGCAGCGGCCAGTGCCATTACCTGGTGCTGGACCCGGCCTGTCGTCCTGATGCCGCCTGTGCGAAAGCGCCGATACGGTCGTTCGCGTTGGCGGCCGGCACGACCCGGGAGTTCAGGGGCCTGCCGAAGGGCTTCGCCCAGTGCGTCAGCGAGGATCGGAAAGAACAATGCCACCGTGAGTGATCACGGTGGCATTGTGGCTCCCCCCGCTTCCCTGAAGGGTCAGTAGGCAGGCTGTAGTGTCAGGTCGTGGTGGTGCTCGTTCTCGCCCACGTGGTTGAGGCGGCCGACCAGTTCGGAGTGCTGCTTCATGCGCCCGATCTCGGTCATGATGCGGATGTCCTCGTGGCGCAGCTCGCGCTTGGCGGTGACCGCCTGCTTGTAATCGAGCACTTCCGGGTAATGCTCGGCCAGGTCCAGTGCCTCGGCCACGTGCTCGACGCTGTCGGCCTTGGAGCTGATGCGTGCGCGACTGTTGAACGCCTTCATCCAGCGCTCGAAACCGGCCTGCTGATCGAACATGTTGGCCATGAACCAGATCACGAACAGGATCGACACCCACGAGCCGAACACGACTACCACGCGGGTGAACGTGATATGGAAGTCGTCGCGCCAGAGGTAGTTGGCGATCAGGCCAAGAATCAGCAGCGAGGCTGCCTGCCAGCCGACGATCGAGGCGATCAGCCATTGGCACTTGGCCTGGGCCAGCACCGCGACTTCATCGCGGATCTGCTGCTCGCTGAGATTGCGCCAATGCGCGACCTGTTTATCGAACGGGCTGCTGTAGAGCTCGTTGTCGCGAAGCAGAATTCCCAAACCCTTGAACAAAGCAATCATGGCTGGCTCCTTGTGGAACGTGCGTCGATCAGCATTGGACGGTGTGGCGGTTCCAGTTCTAGCACTTCCAGCGAGCCGTGCAATGGGCGCAATGCCAAGCTGCGCAAGGGCTTTGCCTGAATCGGTGAATGTTGTTGCATCGCAGCATCGAGGGCGCTGCCTGCGACAGGATGTCGCAGGGTGAAATGTGCTGCGGCCGCACATGAAACCGTGGCTGAGTACGAAGACTCGCCGCCGCGGTCGTGATCGCCGAGAATCGGAGCCAACCGCGCAAGATGCGACTGTTCTTCCGTCTTTCTTGGACCTGTGATGCCGGCTCTGCTGCAGCGACTCTCCCGCCCCGTCACCGCGCCGATCCGGCGCTGGGTGCTGGAGGCCTTCCCCCGTGGCCAGAGCGGCATCGATTACGACCAGCCGCTGGGTGACCCGGGTTGGTTTGGACCCGACAGCGTGACCTGGCGCCTGCACGCCGAGTTCCCCTCGATGCTGGCCGGTGGCCTGTGCGCGCTGATGCTGCAGACCCTGCATCCGCGCGCGCTGGCCGGGGTCTACGATCACTCCAATTTCCGCCAGGACCTGGTGGGTCGCCTGCGTCGCACCACCGCGTTCGTTGCCGGTACCAGCTATGCGCCCACCGGCGAGGTGGAGGCGCTGGTGGCCAAGGTGCGCCGCATCCATGCACGGATCCGCGGCCAGACCGCACAGGGCGAACCCTACGCCGCCGACGATCCGCAACTGCTGACCTGGGTGCATGTGACCGAGGCGTTCGGGTTCCTTCAGGGCTTCCGCCGGTACGGACGGGAGGTGCCGGCACACATCGCCGACCGTTACTACGATGAGTACCGCGGCGTGGCCGAGGCACTGGGTGCGGTGGACGTGCCGCGCAGCGAAGCGGAAGTGGCGGCGTACTTCTGTGCGCGGCAGCCGGAGCTGCGCGTCGACGAGCGCTCGCGCGAGGTGCTGGAGGTGCTGTCCGACGTGCGCCTGCCGGTACCGGTGCCGGGGCTGTCGCGCGAAGTGTTCCTGGGTGCAGGCGCGGCACTGCTGCCGGACTGGGCCGAAGGCATGCTTGAACGCAGTGGCCGTCAGCGCGCGCAGGCCGCCGCGTCGGCGAAGCTGGTGCAGGGCATGGCGCCGCTGTTCCGCCGTGCGTTGCCCGATGGCCTGGCCAGCCGCGCCTGTGCGCGCATGGGCGTGCCGGTGTCGGTGCTGCGCGAGTGGCCCACCGTTCCCCGGTAGGTGCCAACCTTGGTTGGCACGCGTTGCGCGCGGTGCCGCAGGAGCCGCAGTAGATCCACACCATGCGTGGATGGGCCTTACCCCGCCGACTTCAACCCGCGCAACAGCATCTCCAGCGCCGCCGTCGCCTGCCGCAGGCGCACGTCGCCATCCTCGCCCTCGGCGATCCAGAACGCGGCCTCGGCCAGGCTGCCATAGATCAGCGACGCCAGCGCCTGCGCATTCACCGGCGCCACCACGCCCTGGGCAACCAGATGTTCGATCAGGTGCTGCATCGAATGCACGCAGTGGCGCTGCGATTCCGGTGAGGCGCCACCGAGCACCGCGCGCGCGTCGCGCAGCACGATGCGCTGGATCTCCGGTTCCAGCGCCATCTCCAGGTACGCGCGGCAACGCTGCGCGAAGCCCTCCCAGGCATCGTCGGCGGCATCACTGATCGCCTGCAGGCGCTGGTCGGTCTCGGCATCGAGCTGGGCGACGACAGCCGCCAGCAGACCCTTCTTGTCGCCGAAGTGGTGGTACAGCGCGCCGCGGGTCAGCCCGGCCTGGGCGGTCAGGTCGTCCATCGAGGTGGCGGCATAGCCATGCTCGCTGAACACCCGGCGGGCGGTGGCCAGGAGGGTGGCGCGGGTTTCTTCCATCTCGGCGCGGGTGCGGCGAACCATTCAGAGCTCCTTACATACGCAGTGCATGATTATTTACATACGACGCGTATGAATGTAGCCTCTTATTCATACGCCCTGTATGTATTGTCATGGCGCCCCGTGCGCCAGGCAAGTCGCTGCCTTGGAGAACCTGATGGCCACCCCCTATCGCGACCTGTTCGCGACCCCCGGCACCGCCGGCCTCGCCCTGGCCGGGCTGCTGGCACGCCTGCCGCTGCCGATGACCGGTATCGGCATCATCACCTTGCTGTCCCAGCTGCGCGGCAGCTATGCACTGGCCGGTGCGGTGTCGGCCACCTTCGTGCTGACCTATGCGTTGCTGTCGCCGCAGGTGTCGCGCTGGGTCGACCGGCGCGGGCAGGGCAGGGTACTGCCATGGGCCACTGCGGCCAGTGCGGCCGGTCTGCTGTTGCTGCTCGCGTGCACGCTGCTGGCCGCGCCGGACTGGACGCTGTTCGTTGCGGCGATGCTGGCCGGCTGCATGCCCAGCGTGTCGGCGATGGTGCGAGCGCGCTGGACCGCGACCCATCGCGGACGACCACAGCTGCAGACCGCGTATTCGCTGGAGACCGTGTTCGACGAGGTGACCTTCATCGCCGGGCCACCGTTGTCCGTCGGATTGTCGGTGGCGGTATGGCCACAGGCTGGCGTACTGGCGGCCGCCCTGCTGCTGGTGGCCGGCGTCGCCGCACTGGTGCTGCAGCAGGGCACCGAGCCGCCGATACAGCACTACGAAGGTGCAACATCCTCGCACTCGCTGCTGCGGCAACCGGAGATCCGCCTGCTGGCGTTGCTGATGCTGGCGATGGGCGTGATCGTCGGCACCGTCGACATCACCAGCGTGGCATTGGCCGAGCTGCGCGGACAGCCACTAGCTGCCAGCTGGGTGCTGTCGGCCTACGCGCTGGGCAGCTGCGCGGCGGGGCTGCTGTTTGGTGCCCTGAAGCTGCCGATGCCGCTGCCGCGCCTGTTGCTGGCCGGAGCAGCGGCCACCGCATTGACCACGTTGCCGCTGCTGTGGGTCGGCAGTCTGCCGGCACTGGCCGCTGCGGTACTGCTGGCCGGGGTGTTCTTCGCGCCGACGATGATCGTGGCGATGTCGCTGGTTGAACAACGCGTGCCCGAAGCACGCCTGACCGAAGGCATGACGTGGCTGCTGGCCGGCCTCAACATCGGCGTGGCGCTGGGCGCGGCGCTGTCCGGACAGAGCGTCGATGCGGCGGGCGTGCGCAGTGGTTTTGTGGTTGCGCTGGCGGCAGGCGGTGGCGTGCTGCTGTTCGCCTTGCTCGTGCAACGTGCGCTGCGCCCGTCTGCCGCGTCCACATCTCCTGAAGGAATCATTCCGTGAGCGCTTCATCGCCTGCGCATGCCGCGTCTGTGCCCCGCCATCCGTGGTGGGCGGTCTCCGCCGTCGGCCTCGCCACGTTCTCGGTGGTCACCACCGAAATGCTGCCGGTCGGCCTGCTGACTCCCATCGCCGAAGATCTCGGCGCGTCCACCGGCACCGCCGGTCTGATGATCTCACTGCCCGCCCTGCTGGCGGCAGTGTTCGCCCCGCTTGCGGTGATCGCAGCCGGTGGCATCGATCGTCGCCGCATCCTGTGTGTGCTGTTGGGCCTGCTGCTGGTCGCCAACCTTGCGTCGGCGCTGGCACCTGGCATCGGCTGGCTGTTGGCCGCGCGTGTGCTGGTGGGGTTCTGCATGGGCGGCATCTGGACCATTGCCGGTGGGCTGGCAGCGCGCCTGGTACCTGCGCAGCGCATCGGTCTGGCCACCTCGATCATCTTCGGAGGCGTGGCCGCAGCTTCGGTGCTCGGCGTTCCGTTGGGCGCGCTGATCGGGGATGCATTGGGCTGGCGCAGCGCGTTCGCGGCGATGACGTTGTTCAGTGCGGCGGTGATGCTGCTGCATCTGCGGGTGGTTCCCGCGTTGCCGGTCAGCACATCGGTGCGGCCGCGTCAGTTCGTGCAGCAGCTTGGCCAGCGCAACCTGCGGCGTGGCCTGTGGCTGACCGGGCTGCTGGTGTCCGGGCACTTCATCGCCTTCACGTACGTGCGGCCGCTGCTGACGTCCGTATCGGGCGTGGATGCGTCGTGGATAGGTGCACTGCTGTTTGGGTACGGCCTGGCTGGCATCGCCGGCAACTTCATCGCCGGGCCGCTGGCTGCGCGCCATCCACGGGGCATGCTGCTGGCGATAGCCTCGGGCCTGCTGCTGACGCCTCTGCTGTTCCTGTGGGTGGGAAATACGCCCTCCGCAGGTATTGCAGTGCTGCTGCTGTGGGGTCTGGCCTATGGCGGTGTATCGGTGGGCCTGATGAGCTGGATGATGAAGGCGGTGCCGCAGGCCGTGGAGATCGCCACCGCGTTGTATGTGGCGGTATTCAACATCGGCATCGCAATGGGTGCGTGGGGTGGTGGCCGCCTGCTGGATGGCGTGGGCCTGCATGCGAATCTGTGGGCTGCGGCGGTGTTGGCTGGGAGTGCCCTGCTGATGGCTGCCATCACCCGCAGGTAGATCCACGCCATGCGTGGATTCCTACCCCGTGCCGACCAGGGTCGGCACCCACCAGAGCGGAGTATGTGCCGACGAAGGTTGGCCGCTACCCGGAAATGAAACGGGCGCCTTGCGGCGCCCGTTCCGGTTACATCACCACACCTTGACCCGCTTGTCCGGGGCCAGGTACAGCTTCTGGCCTTCCTTCACTTCGAACGCCGGGTACCAGGCGTCGATGTTGCGCACGGTCAGCGCGCGGAACTGGCCCGGGGCATGCACATCGGTCAGCAGCGAATTGCGCAGCGCCTGCTCGCGGCTCTTGCTGCGCCACGCCTGGGCGAAGCCGAGGAAGAAGCGCTGGTCCGGGCTGAAGCCTTCCAGGGTCTGGCCCGGCTTGCCCTGCAGCGACAGCTGGTAGGCATCGTAGGCGGTACCCAGGCCAGCCACGTCGGCGATGTTCTCGCCCAGGGTCAGCTTGCCGTTCACGTGCACGCCGGGGAACGGCTCGTAGCTGCTGAACTGCGCGGCCAGCGCATCACCGGCGGCGTTGAACTGCTTCAGGTCCTCGGCGGTCCACCAGTTGTGCAGCTTGCCGGTCTCATCGAACAGCGCGCCGGCGTTGTCGAAGCCGTGGCTGATCTCGTGGCCGATCACCGCACCGATCGCACCGTAGTTCACCGCGTCATCGGCAGCGCCGTCGAAGAACGGCGGCTGCAGGATCGCGGCCGGGAACACCAGGCGGTTCTCCAGCGGCACGTTCATCGCATTGATGGTCTGCGGCAGCATCGCCCACTCGCTGTGGTCGACCGGCTTGCCCAGCTTGGCGATGTTGCGCTGGTACTCGAACAGCTCGGCGCGCTGTGCATTGCCCAGCGGGTCATCACGGCGGATCTCCAGGCCGGTGTAGTCGCGCCACTTCTCCGGATAGCCCATGCCCACGGTCAGGCCCGTGACCTTGGCCTTGGCATGCGCCTTGGTCTGCGGCGACATCCACGACAGCGCGTCGATGCGCTTGGCAAAAGCGGCGATGATGTTCTTCGCCATCTCGTCCGCACGCTCCTTGGTCCTGGCGTCGAAGTGCTTTTCGACGTAGCGCTTGCCGATCGCTTCGCCGACGGCATGGTTGGCATCGTCCACCGCGCGCTTCCAGCGGTCGCTCTGCTGCGGAGTGCCGCTCAGCGCGGTGCCATGGAAGGCGAAGCGGGCATCGGCGAACTTCTTCGGCAGGTAGGCGGCGGCACGGTCCAGCGCGTGGAACGCCAGGTAGTCCTTCCAGGCGTCCAGCGGCTCGGTGGCGACCAGCCTGGACAGGCCGGCCACGGCCTTGGGCTGCCACACGATGAAGTCCTGCTGGTTGCCCAGCGCGGCCGCATCGAGGAAGGCGTTCCAGTCCAGGCCCGGCGCCTTCGCATTGAAGTCGGCCTGGGTCCAGGGGTTGGCGCCCTTGGTCACGTCGTTGGTTTCTTCCTGGGTGGCATGCGCCTGCGCGATCTTCGTTTCCAGCGCGAGGATGCGCTGCGCCTTGCCGGCCGGGTCGGCGACGCCGGCCAGCTGCAGCATCTGTGCGATGTAGGCCTGGTACTGCTTGCGCAGTTCGGCCATGCGGCCATCGCCCAGGTAGAAATCGCGGTCGGGCATGCCCAGGCCGCCCTGCACCAGGTACGGCGCGGTGCGATCCGGCTGCAGCATGTCCACCGACACCCACAGGCCGAACAGGCGGTCGGTGTAGAAGTTGGTGGCGTTGAGCAGGTCGACGTCGGCGCGCAGGTCGCCGCCGAGTGCGCGGGCCAGCCCGGCCTTGTCGGCGATCGCATCGATGGCCTTCAGCTGCGGCTGCACCGGCGCCAGACCGTGCTGCTCGATGCCGGCTTCGTCCATGTAGGCGGCGTAGTAGTCGCCGATCAGCTTGTCGTCGCCGCTGGCCTGGGTGTTGCCGGCGGCCCCTTCCAGGATGGCGCGGGTGTCGGCCAGGGTCTTCTCGGCAATGACATTGAAGCTGCCGAAGCGCGAGCGGTCGGCCGGAATCTCGGTGTTCTTCACCCAGGTGCCGTTGGCGAAGCCGAAGAAGTCGTCGCCGGCGGCGATGCTGCGGTCCATGCCGCTGGCATCGAAGCCGAAACTGCCCAGCATCGGCTTGGCCGCAGCGGGGGCGGCATCGGCCGGCGCGGTGGCACCGACGGCCGGGTCGGCCGGGCGGTCACAGGCGGCCAGGGACAGGCTGGCAACAATGGCCAGCGCCAGGGTGGGACGGCGCAGCTTGGACATGGACTTCTCTTGCAGCGGAAAACCCCAAGTCTAATCCGCTCCGGCGCCACTGGCCGCCCCCCTGCGGGGCCCGCCCTGTGCAGGATCTGGCTGAACGTGCGGATGCGATCTTCACGCCGTCACCGGGGTGGTGCATGCTGGACCCTCGAGCCCTGCGCGGACACGGGGAGGTGGCCATGCAGGACGGGGTCAGGCGTCAAGAATGGCGTCCGCCGGCCGTTGAGGTCGGGGACGTGGAGGATTCGTTCGCGCATGAAGCCAGCCGACTGCACAAGGAACATCAACCGATGCCCGCGCTGAAACGGGCGTTGGCCCGGCCGCTGCGCGCCATCACCTGGGGCGGTGTGCTGCTGGGCGTACTGCTGGTGACCGGTCTGGCCCTCATGCTGGTCAACGACCACCACCGCCGCCTGGAAGCGGCGCAGCGGCAGAGCCGCGCGCTGGCGGTGGGCAGCGAGCGCCTGCTGGCGCTGGAGCTGCGCAACCTGGAGCGGGCCATGACCGGCATCGCCGCCGACGCCGCGGAACTGTTCCGCAGCGTGCCGGCACAGGCGCCGGCCTTGCTGGATGCCTCCATCGGCGGCGTGCTGGGCCGGCACGCCGAACTGCACAGCATCGTGGTGCTCGACAGCTATGGCCGCGCATTGACGGCCGGCAAGGGCGACCTGCAGTTGCCGTTGTGGACCGATCCGCAACGGCGCGGCTCGGGCAGCGCGCTGTACATCGGCCCGCCGCAGCGTGCCAGCGACGGGGGCTGGGTGGTCCCGCTGGCGCTGCCGATGGCCGATGGGCGCTGGCTGCTGGCACGGCTGCGCTGTGGCGAACTGCAGCGCATCGTCGGCGGCCTGGATGTCGGTCCCAACGGATTGGTCTCGATCAGCGATGCCCAGGGCTACATGCTGGCCCGCGTACCCGATCCGCATGGCACGGTGGGCCGCCGCTACGACCTGCCGCGCCGGGACCTGCTCGGCACGCAGGCAGTGGTCGAGCTGGGCAGCATGCCCGGCGTCGTCGACGGCGTGCCGCGCATCCTCACCATCAGCACGCTCGAACGCAGCCCGCTGGCGGTGCAGGTCGGCCTGGCCGACGAAGATGTACTCGCACCGTGGTGGCCGTACCTGAAGGCGTCGGTGGCGATCGTACTGGCCTACATCGCGGTGTTGCTGGTACTGCTGTACGCCGTGCGCCGCAGCACCCGCAGCCAGCAGGCGATGGCCGAGGAACTGAAGACGGGCCACGCCGAGCTGCGCCTGGCGCACCAGGTCGGGCGTGTCTGCACCTGGTACGTGGATGAGGACGCCGCGCTGCTGCGCTGGTCGCCGCTGGCCCGCGAGATCTTTGGGGTACAGACCGACGCCTTGCCGGTCGCGGATTTCTTCGCGCGCGTGCATCGCGATGATGCCGCGCGCCTGCAGCAGGCCTTTGACCAGGCCTTCGCCGGCAGCGCTGTGCTCGACCAGGTGTTCCGCCTGGTGCTGCCCGGGGGCGAGGTGCGCTGGGTCGGCGCGCGCGGGCAGCGGGTGGAAGTGGCCGACAGCGAACGGCGCATGATCGGTGCGCTGACCGACCTGAGCGAACGCTATCAGGCGCGCGAGCAGATGAGCGAAGTGGAACGCCGGTTCCGCCTGCTGTTCGACCGCAATCCTGCACCGTTCTGGGTGTTCGACCCGGATACGCTGCGCTTCATCGAGGTCAACGACGCTGCAGTGCGCCAGTATGGCTACAGCCGCGACGAGTTCCTGGCGATGAGCATCCTCGACATCCGCCCGCGCGAAGGCTGGGACGAAGTGCGTGGTGCCATCCAGCGGGCGCAGGTGGGCGATCCCCCCGACGCGACCGTGCGCCTGCACCGGCGCAAGGACGGCAGTGTGTTCGAGGTGCGCGCACACCTGTCCAAGCTCGACTTCGACGGACAGCCCGCGTGCCTGGTGCTGGCCGAGGATGTCAGCGAGCGGCTGGCCTACGAGCGCGACCTGGCCTACCAGGCACGGCACAACCCGGCCACCGGCCTGCTCAATGTGCGCGCCCTGACCGAACAGCTGGACGAGCAGGAGGAGGGCTACACCATCGCCTTCGTGCAGCTGCGCGGGCTGCAGCTGGTGGCCGATACGCTGGGCCGCGAGATCGGCGATGCGGTGCTGCAGTCGATGGCGACCCGGCTCGGGGGCCTGGGCGCACGCTGTGGCACGCTGGCGTTCCAGCCGGCCGAGGATTTCGTCTTCGCCATCGGTGCCGAGCACGATACCCAGCGCGTGCTGGACGACCTGCTGCAGATCGTGTCGGCGCCGATGCGCGGCAAGGACTCGCTGCACCAGTTCGAGCCGCGCATCGGCGTGGCCGTGCACATCGCTGGTGACGGGCACACGGCCGAGCAGGTGATCGGCATGGCCGCGCAGGCCGCGCATGCGGCGCGCGCCGAGGGCAACGTGGTGGTCTGGTTCGACGCGGCCGTGACCACGCGCCTGGCCGACCGCCTGCGCCTGGCCGGGCGCATCCATGCCGCCATCGACAACGAATTCCAGCTGTATTTCCAGCCGATCCGGCATGCCGGCGATGGCAGCCCGGCAGCGCTGGAGGCACTGCTGCGCTGGCCGCAGGCCGATGGCAGCTTCATCCCGCCCAACGAGTTCATCCAGCTGTGCGAGGACACCGGGTTGATCCTGGCACTGGGCCGCTGGGTGATCCGCGCGGCGGCGAAGGCGCAGCGCCGTCTGGTCGAGGCCGGGTGGGGTGAGTTGCCGATCGCGGTCAACGTGTCGGCGGTTCAGTTCTTCAACAGCGACCTGGTGGCCGAATTCACCCGTGCCCAGCAGGATTTCGGCCTGGCCCGTGGCGCGCTGCACGTGGAGCTGACCGAGAGCAGCCTGATGCGCAAGCCGGCACAGGCGATGCAGACCATGCAGCGCCTGCACGAGCAGGGCATCCGCGTGTCGCTGGATGATTTCGGCACCGGCTATTCCAGCATGTCCTACCTGCAGCACCTGCCGCTGGACATCCTGAAGATCGACCGCAGCTTCGTCGCCGACGTGGAAACCAATCCACGCAATGCCTCGATCTGCCGCGCGCTGCTGTCGCTGGGCCACAGCATGGGCCTGACCATCATCGCTGAAGGCGTGGAGACGCCGGGGCAGCTGGACTGGCTGGCTGCGCATGGCTGTGACCAGGTGCAGGGCTACCTGTTGGGGCGGCCGGCGCCGCTGGAACAGATCATCGACGCGCTGGATGAGGTTCCCGCCTGATCGGGTTTCGTATGTGCCGGCCAGCGGCCGGCACTACCCGACCGAAGCACGACGGGGTTTCGTATGTGCCGGCCAGCGGCCGGCACTACCCGACCGAAGCATGACGGGGTTTCGTATGTGCCGGCCGGCGGCCGGCACTACCGGCAAGCGCCAGACTCGGCTACACCCCGGTATCCACCAGATGGTCGATGAAACTGCGCACCTTCGGTGCCAGGTGGCTGCGGCTGGTATAGACCGCGAAGATGCCGATCGGCGAGGCCTCCCATTCCGGCAGTACGCGCACCAGGCGGCCATCGGCCAGCGCGTCTTCCAGCAGGAAGTCGGGCTGCAGGATGACGCCCATGCCGGCGATCGCCGCTTCACGCAGCACGTCGCCGTTGTTGGCGTGCAGCAGGCTGTTCACCGCTACTTTCACTTCGCCGCCCGGCCCCTGCAGCGGCCAGTGGTCACCGGCGGCCCAGTAGCTGTAGCCCAGGCACGCGTGCGCCTGCAGGTCCTGCGGGGTCTGCGGGGCGCCGCGTGCGGCCAGGTAGGCCGGCGCGGCGCACAGGCTCACCCGCGATTCGCCCAGGCGGCGGGCGATCAGGGTGGGGCCCGGCTCGCGGGTGATGCGGATGGCCACGTCGTAGCCTTCCTCGACCATGTCCACCAGGCGGTCGGACAGGGCCAGGTCCAGTTCCACCTGCGGAAAGCGTTCGCGGTAACTGGCCAGCAGTGGACCGAGGCGGGCGATGCCCCAACTGACCGGTGCATTGATGCGCAGCATGCCGGAGGGCTCCAGCGCCTGCGCGCCGATGCTGGCCTCCAGCGCGTCGAACTCGGCCAGCAGGCGCACGCATTGGGCGTAGTAGGCGGCGCCGGTGCTGGTGGGGCTGACCCGCCGCGTGGTGCGATGGAGCAGGCGGGTGGACAGGCGCTTTTCCAGTGCGGCGACCTGGCGGGTAACGCCGGCGGTGGACATGTCCAGGGCCTGGGCGGCGGCGCTGAAGCCGTTGCGCTCGACCACCGCCACGAACACGCGCATCGCCTCAAGGGTGTCCATTGTTGCGCCTTCTGAAATAAATACGGTCAATCGATCGTATTTATCGGCCTGTGAAGGCGCAATAACCTGAGCCCACTCCCTTCAAGGTGCTTTCCGATGCACGCCACGACCGCTCCTGTTTCGCCGCTGGCCCCGTATGGCGCCACCCTGCTGCGCCTGGCACTGGGCGTGCTGTTCCTGGTCCATGCGCTGACCAAGCTGCTGGTATTCACCCCGGCCGGCACGGCAGCATTCTTCGAGTCGCTGGGCCTGCCCGGCGTGCTCGGCTACCTCACCCTCGGCGTCGAGCTGGTGATCACTGTCGCGCTCCTGCTGGGCATCTATGCGCGCTGGGTGGGCCTGGTCGGCGTGCCGCTGCTGCTGGGCACCATCGTCACCGTGCACGGCGCCAACGGCTTCGGTTTCGCCAATGCCGGCGGCGGCTGGGAATACCCGGCGTTCTGGGCGCTGGCGCTGGTGGTGCTGTTCCTGGTCGGCGATGGCAAGTGGACCCTGCGTTCGCGCTGATCGCCGCCTGATCCTGCAACTGGAGAATTCCATGTCCCGCCTGCCTTCGCTGTACATCTCCCATGGTTCGCCGATGACCGCCCTGCATCCGGGCCAGGTCGGTGTGCGCCTGGCCGAGCTGGCGCGCGACCTGCCGCCGCCGCGCGCCATCGTGATGGCCTCGGCGCACTGGCTGGGCCGGCAGCCGCTGGTCGGCGCACATCCGCAGCCGCCGACGATCCACGACTTTGGTGGCTTCCCGCGCGCGCTGTTCGAACTGCAATACCCGGCGCCGGGTGATCCGGCACTGGCCGAAGAAGTGGCCGGCCGCATCGCCGCCGCAGGCCTGCCAGTGGCCATCGACCCGCAGCGTGGGCTCGACCACGGCGCGTGGGTACCGCTGCGGCTGTTGCGCCCGCAGGCCGACATCCCGGTCGTGCCGGTGTCGATCCAGCCGCTGCTCGGCCCCGAGCATCAGTTTGCGCTGGGCCGCGCGCTTGCACCACTGCGCGAACAAGGCGTGCTGCTGGTCGGCTCGGGCAGCATCACCCACAACCTGCACGACTGGGGCGACTACCAGGACGGCAAGGAAGCGCCATACGTGCGGCCCTTCATCGAGTGGGTGGAGCAGCGGCTGGCCGCTGATGACCGCCAGGCGCTGTTCGATTACCGCCGGCAGGCCCCGTTCGCCGAGCGTGCGCACCCGATCGACGAGCACCTGCTGCCGCTGTTCTTCGCGATGGGAGCGGCCGGCGAGGGCGGTTTCGGCGCACGCCGCATCGACGCCGGCATCGATGCCGGCTTCCTGGCCATGGATCTATACCGGTTCGACGGGGCATGAGCCGGGGCTGACGCGCGGCGGCCCCGGCCGTCGCGGTCAGGGCCGCATGTGGTAGTTTTTTCCGGGTTTCCGGCGCTGGCCCTCGTGCCTCCCCACGCGCCGCTTCCTGGAAGAAGCATGCATACCATTGAAGTCGTCCTGGCGATGCTGGTGGCCGTTGTCGCCAGCGGCTACCTGGTTCGCGTCCTCCCGTTCTCGCTGCCGTTGCCGCTGGTGCAGATCGGCCTGGGCGCGGTGATCGCCGGCGTGTTCAACCGCGGCCATGCGCTGGAGCCGGAAGTGTTCTTCCTGCTGTTCCTGCCGCCGCTGCTGTTCCTGGATGGCTGGCGCATTCCCAAGCAGGGCCTGTTCCGCGACAAGGGCGCGATCCTCGAACTGGCGTTCGGCCTGGTGGTGTTCACCGTGATCGGCGCCGGCCTGCTGATCCACTGGATGATTCCGGTGATGCCGCTGGCGGTGTGCTTCGCGCTGGCGGCCATCGTCTCGCCGACCGACCCGGTGGCGGTCGGGGCGATCGCCTCCAAGGCACCGATCCCGAAGCGCCTGATGCACATCCTGGAAGGCGAGTCGCTGCTCAACGATGCGTCCGGCCTGGTCTGCTTCCGTTTCGCGGTGGCCGCGGTGATGACCGGCTCCTTCTCGCTGGCCACGGCCTCGCTGACCTTCCTGTGGGTGGCGGTGGCCGGCCTTGCCGTGGGCGTGGCGGTCACCCTCGGCGTGTCCACCTTCCAGCGCTGGTTGTGGCGCCGCTTCGGCGAAGAGCCGGGTGCGGCGATGCTGGTCAACCTGCTGATTCCGTTCGCGGCCTACCTGCTCGCCGAAGAAATCCATGCCTCGGGCATCCTCGCTGCGGTCGCCGCCGGTATCGCGATGAGCTACGTCGAGCTGACCGGCCGTGTCTCCGGCAGCATGCGCGTGCAGCGCGCGGGCGTCTGGAACATGCTGCAGTTCAGCTTCAACGGCATCATGTTCGTGTTGCTGGGCGAGCAGCTGCCGGGCATCGTCGAGCGCGCCACCACCACCATGAACGAGTCCGGCCACCAGAGTGCATGGTGGCTGCTGGTATACGTGGTGGTGATCAACCTGGCGCTGATCCTGCTGCGCCTGCTGTGGGTATGGCTGTCGCTGCGCTGGAACCTGCTGCGCGCGCGCCGCCGTGGCCTGGAGCGGGGCGAGGCGCCGAACTGGCGCATCGTGGTGGCGACCTCGGTGGCTGGTGTGCGCGGCGCGATCACCCTGGCCGGTGTGTTGACCCTGCCGCTGTTCCTGCCCGATGGCAGTGCGTTCCCGGCGCGCGACCTGGTGATCTTTCTGGCCGCGGCGGTGATCCTGTTCTCGCTGATCGGCGCCAGCGTGGCGCTGCCGCAGCTGCTGAAGGGCCTGCAGCTGCCAGCCGATTCGGGCGAGCGCAAGGAAGAGGACCTGGCACGCAAGCTGTCCTCCAAGGCCGCGCTGGCCGGGGTCGAACGCATGCGCCAGCAGCTGGTGATGAACCAGAACACCGAGAACGTGCAGCTGTACAACGATGCTGCCTCGCGGGTGAGCCTGCTGTACCAGCGGCACTTGGAGAAAGACAACGACGGCCCCGACGTGGACCCGGAGAAGGTGCGGCGCATGGAGCTGGGCTACCGCCAGCTGCGCAGCGCGGGCCTCAATGCCGAGCGCGAGGAACTGTTCCGGTTGACCCGGCGCGGGGTGATCTCCGATGAGATCTCGCGGCGCCTGATCCGCAACCTGGACCTGCTGGAATCGCGCAAGCGCGAATGACGCCTGGGACCGGGCGTTGCTGACGCTGACGCCTATTCCGCCCTGCCATGTAGAGCCGAGCCCGTGCTCGGCTGCGCTTGCTTCAGGCGTCATGAACCCGGAACGAAAAGCAGCCGAGCACGGGCTCGGCTCTACATGCCGGTGCCGGTTATTCCGGCTTCTGGTCCAGGAAATACACCTCGACCTTGCCCTTGACCTTGATGGTCATCGGATTGCCGCGGCGGTCGCGGGCCTTGCCGGCCTGCACGCGGATCCAGCCTTCGCTGACCGAGTATTCCTCGACGTTGTCGCGCTCGACGTCGTTGAAACGCACGCCAACGCCGCGCTCCAGCGCCTGTGCATCATGGAAGGGGCTGGCCGGGTTGATCGCCAGGTGGTCGGGAGGGGTATCGCTCATCGCTTCATTCACAGTGACGGCCACCAAGGCCGGCTTCAGCGGCACAGGATAAACCGTAGAATGCGGGCCTGCCCCAGAGGACGTTCCGCCATGCCCGACAACAGCGACTATTTCGACTTCGAGGAAGACATCCACGACTTCGACGAGGAGGGCTTCGAGGCGCGGGTCTGGAACCTGCTGGTGCTGATCAACCCGGGCGACGAAGAGCTGGCCCTGCAGCAGTTCAACCGCTGGCGCGAGCACCTGTCCGAGGACGGGCAGCCGCTGGAAGCGGACAGCGACTGGCTGCCGGCCCTGTTCACGGCCATCGCCTGGCAGTCCGGTTTCGATGTGGAGCGCGATGACCTGGAATCGCTGCAGTCGGCGGTGAACGAGCTGTCGGCGCGCTTCAACCTGCAACTCGACTGGGGCGGCGACCTGGACGACGAGGACTTCGCCGAGGGCCTGGACGGCGTGCAGCTGATGTCCACCGCCTTCGACCGCCTGCGCGAGCACAACTACACGCTGTGGAGCGTGGATGCCGGCAGCGACGGCTTCACCGGCGTGATGGCGCTGACCCGCGACGACGACGCGATGCTGGCGCTGTGCTCGCTGCTGAACGTGGAAATCCGGCTGGGCAGCGACCCGTTCTGAGCGATGGGCCGATCCGCCGGGCACGACCCGGCGGGGACGATCTGCTGGGCGCGGCCTACGGCCGGTACTGCGCCCTGGCGTTGGCAATCACCGCTTTGACCAGCTCGCGGTCGGTGTGCCGGGAAATCGCCCGCGCACCGAGCGCTATTGCCTGTGCGCGCAGCTCGGCAGTGACGTCGTAGTGAGCACCGCTGGCCTTGTTCTGGAAGGCCCGCGGGGGAATGCCGAGCTGCGCCGCCATCGCGTGCAGCTCGGCCAGGGTGTCGGCCATCAGGTGCGCCCAGCGCTGTCCGCGCCAGGGATGCACCGCGTCATCGACGTAGACCGTCACCGCCGCGGCCGGTTCAGGCCTGCGGCTTGCTGTCGCTGTCAGCGGCCGGGGCGGCCTCGGCAGCGGCTTCTTCGGCCGCGTCGCCTTCGACGGCTTCGCCTTCTTCGCCCTCAGCGGCGTCGACGCCTTCGAATTCGGCAACCAGCTTGTCCAGGTATTCGTCAGCGGTCTGCTCGGATTCGGCAGCCAGGGTGTCCAGCAGCTTCTGCAGCAGTTCCGAGTACTTCAGGTTGACCTTGCGGCCTTCCTTTTCCTGCACGTTGGACAGGTGCTTGAGCATGGCCAGCATCGGCACCGGGTTTTCGGCGTTGCCCATGGTCTGGCCGCCGATGGCCAGCAGCCACTCACGGCCCTGCAGGCCGATGGCCGCTACCACCTGGCCGTCTTCGTTGGTCAGCACGGCATGGTTCTGCACCTGCTGCTGGGCATTCAGGCGGAGGAACGGGCGCTTGGCCTGCTGCTTCTTGCGCTTGTCGCGCTTGGCCTTGGAGTTCTGGGACATGGGGTGGGGTCACCTGGAAACGGAAAGACCGCCATTGTACCGGCCGCACACAGGCGGGGTCAGATCCCTTTCCATGGGAAAGGGATCTGACCCCGGTTCAATGTGCCACGGGCGCGGCCTCACCTTGCGCGGCCTGCACGTCCGGGTCGGCGGTCGGCGCCGACAGTCCCACCTGCGGGCCGGCACCGGCCAGGGCGGCCGCTTCGGCGGCCTGGGTCATCACCACGATGCTGATGCGGCGGTTGATCGGGTTCTGCGGGTCGGCCTTGTCGAACAGCACCGACGAAGACAGGCCGACCACGCGGGTGATCTTGCTGTCCTCCAGGCCACCGTCCACCAGCGCACGCCGTGCGGCGTTGGCACGATCGGCGCTCAGCTCCCAGTTGCCGTAGCCGCGCTCGGCCGAATAGGCGGTGATGTCGGTGTGGCCGGTCAGGCTGATCCGGTTCGGCACGTGGTTCAGGTAGTTGGCCAGCTCGTGCAGGATCTGCTGCGTATACGGCTTCAGCGTAGCGCTGCCGAGGTCGAACATCGGCCGGTTCTGCTTGTCCACGATCTGGATGCGCAGGCCTTCCGGGGTCAGGTCCAGCAGCAGCTGGTCCTTGAACGGCTCCAGTGCCTGGCTCCTGCTGATCGCTTCCTGCAGTTCCTTCATCAGCGCTTCCAGCTGCTGCTTGTCGCGCTGCTGCTGGTCCACCGGCTGCGGCACCGCTTCCTTCTGGTTCTGGAAGGGATCGTTGCTGCTGCCGCGCGAGATGTCGGTGGCACCACCCAGCTTGATCATCGAGGTGCTTGCGCCGCCCGGGCCGGCCATGCCGGGCGCCGGCGTGGCGTTCTGCCCGCTCAGCGGGCTGGGGTTGCGGAAGTACTCGGAAATGGCCGCACGGTCGTTCTTGTTGGTGGTGGCCATCAGCCACAGCACCAGGAAGAACGCCATCATCGCGGTCACGAAGTCAGCATAGGCCACCTTCCACGAACCGCCATGATGGGCGGCGTGGCCGGCCTTCTTGACCCGGCGGACGATGACAGTGGGCTTGGTCTCGGCCATGGTTTACTTGACCGTCTTCAGGTGCTGCTCGAAATCGGAGAAGGCCGGGCGCACGTTCGACGGCAGCGTCTTGCGGGCGAATTCCAGCGCGATCTTCGGGTTGTAGCCGCGCAGGCAGGCCAGCAGGGCGGTCTTGACCGATTCGTAGATGCGGCTGTCCTGCTCGGCGCGTGCCTCCATTGCTGCCGCCATCGGGCCGACGAAGCCGTAGCCCAGCAGGATGCCCAGGAAGGTACCGACCAGCGCGCCGGCCACGTGGCCACCGACCTCGACGATGTCACCGCCGATCGAGCCCATGGTGATGACGATGCCGAGCACCGCCGCGACGATGCCGAAACCGGGCAGTCCGTCGGCGACCTTGGTCAGCACCTGCGACGGCGCCATGGCCTCGGCGTGGTGCTTCTCCAGTTCCAGCTCCAGCAGCGGCTCCAGCTCATGCGGCTCGATGTTGCTGCCGATCATCAGGCGCAGGCAGTCGGTGATGAAGTCGATCAGGTGGTGGTCGGCCTGCACCTTGGGGTAGTTGGCGAACAGGGCGCTCTCGGCCGGCCGCTCGACATGGTCTTCCAGGGCCATGAAGCCTTCGCGGCGGGCCTTGTTGAGCAGTTCATAGAGCAGGCTGAGGACATCGATGTAGTCCTGCTGCTTGTAGCGCGGGCCCTTGAACACGCCGACCATGGCCTGCAGGGTCTGCTTGACCGTCTTGGCCGGGGTGCCGACCAGGAACGCACCCAGTGCGGCACCGCCGATGATGACCAGCTCGTAGGGCTGCCAGAGGGCACCCAGGCGGCCGTGGGCACCGAGGTAGCCCCCGATCACGCTGATGATGACGACCAGGAATCCAACGATGATGAGCATGGGGCGACGCAAGGAGAGGGGATATCTCCTTGTCGGCCCGTCACCCGGTTTTCTGAAGAGGGAATTCTGTGAAATCGGTCAGCGGGGTGTTTCAGCCCGCCACACCGCTTTCCGCGCCGCCACGCTGCAACGGGTCGGGCCAGGGCTCGCCATTGCCGGTGAACGAAAGTGAGACGGAGTTCAGGCAGTGGCGCTCGTAGGTGGGCGGCGGACCATCCGGGAACACGTGGCCGAGGTGGCTGCCGCAGCGCGCGCAGGTGATCTCGGTGCGCACCATGCCATGGCTGGTATCGCGGATCTCGCGCACGTGCGCCGGGTCGAACGGGGCGAAGAAGCTGGGCCAGCCGGTGCCGGAATCGAACTTGGTGCTGGAGCGGAACAGCGGCAGCGCGCACAGCCGGCAGCAGTAGACGCCCTCGCGCTTGTTGTCCAGGAACACGCCGCAGAACGGCGCTTCGGTACCGTGCTGCAGCAGCACGCGGCGCTCTTCGCTGCTGAGGCCGGCGATCAGCGCCTCGGTCTGGGTGGCAGTGGGGGGCGTCAGGTCGAAGGCAGTCATGCCGGCTCTCCGTGGGGTCGATGGCCTGGGGATGCCGGAAAACGTGGGGGTGCCGGCGCGCGCTTGCAAGTGTGACGGCCGTTCATGGGCGGCACACAGGCGCAGGCGCAAGGTAAATGCGATCCACGCCGGAGCGTGCCATGAAACCGACCCTTCCCCTGCTGCTGATGGCCCTGTTGCCCACGTTGGCGCTGGCCCAGGTGCCTGCTGCCGACCCGACGGTCACCCGCAGCGCGACCACCGTGGCTCCGGCGCCGGTGGTACCGCCGCCGCAGGCCGCACGCCCGCAGCCGCAGGTGCTGCCGTCGCCGCAGCCGGCGCAGCCGATCAGGTCCACGGGTCCTGCCCGGATTGCGCCCACCCCGGCGCCGAGGCCGGCCGACAAGGTCTATGACCGCAATGGCCGCATCGTGCCTGGCGTGCGCCCGGCTGGCCCGAACCGGGTGTTCGATTCGCGTACCGGCCGCTATTACGACAGCGTGCCGGCCGGCGATGGGCAGCAGATCAAGCGCTGACCTCGGATGCCAGGCAAGGGTGGCAGCTTCCACACACTGCACGGCCTGAACGCACGAAAACAACATCCTGCCGATCACTGCTTTTTCGCCTGCGATTAACCGTGCCGGGACCACCGTGGCCCTGCGCCGGCATTCCGCCGCCGCATGTCCTTTGTCCACTGGATCGCGATCATGAAAAACCAGCAGAACCGTCATCCCGGCAAGGAACCGCAGGGCCGCAACCCGCAGCAACAGCAGCAACAACAGATGGAACCGCAGCAGCCGCACAAGGGTGGCAAGCAGCAGGAACAGCGCTCGCAGAAGCATCCGCAGCAGCGCTGACTGGCGACATGACCGGGGTCAGAGCCCGCTGCGCGGGATCTGACCCCTTGCCTGACCCCGACCGGGGCCGGATCCCGCAACGCGGGCTCTGACCCCAACCTGCGACCGCCTCAATCCGGAATCGGCAGGCTCAGCGTTTCCTTCACTTCTTCCATCACGATGTAGCTTTTGGATTCACGCACATGCGGCAGTGTCAGCAAGGTGCTGCCGAGCAGCTTGCGGTAGGAGGCCATCTCACTGATCCGTGCCTTCAGCAGGTAATCGAAGTCGCCCGAGACCAGATGGCACTCGAGCACATTGGGCAGCTTCAGGGCGGCGCGCCGGAACTCTTCGAAGATGTCACCGGACTTGTAGGCCAGGCTGATCTCTACGAATACCAGCAGGCTGGCCTTCACCGCCGCCGGGTCCAGGTGGGCGTGGTAGCCGGTGATCACCGCTTCGCGCTCGAGCCGGCGCACGCGCTCGGTGCACGGGGTGGTCGACAGGCCGACCCGCTCACCCAGTTCGGTGAAGGAAATACGGCCCTCCGCCTGCAGGATGCGCAGGATCTTGCGGTCGATCTTGTCCAGTTCGCGGGTACGGGTGGCCATGGCCGTCAACCTTGGGGAATGAATTGCAGGAGAACATCCTGCCGATTGATTTCAAATCAGGCAAATCAACTGGGATTGGCTGTCTATACTTCCCCAATTATGGTCCCGGCACGCTCCAGTGCAGGGAATGATCGGGTTGGAGAAGTCCCATGCGAGTCCTAGTTCTCGGCAGCGGCGTGATCGGCACCACCAGTGCCTGGTACCTGCGACAGGCCGGGTTTGAAGTCACGGTCATCGACCGCCAACCCGGCCCGGCGCTGGAAACCAGCTTCGCCAATGCCGGCCAGCTGTCGTTCGGCTACACCTCGCCGTGGGCCGCCCCGGGCGTGCCGAAGAAGGCCATCGGCTGGCTGTTCGAGAAGCATGCGCCGCTGGCGATCAAGCCGGGCATGGACCTGGCCCAGTACCGCTGGCTGTGGCAGATGCTGCGCAACTGCACCCACGAGCGCTACGCGATCAACAAGGCGCGCATGGTGCGCATGTCCGAGTACAGCCGCGACTGCCTGAACGAGCTGCGCGCGCAGATCGGCATCGAGTTCGAAGGCCGCGACCTGGGCACCACGCAGCTGTTCCGCACCCAGCAGCAGCTGGATGCCTCTGCGCAGGACATCGAGATCCTGGCCCAGTACGGCGTGCCGTACGAGGTGCTGGACCGCGCCGGCATCATCCAGGCCGAACCGGCCCTGGCCCATGTCGACGGCCTGGTCGGCGCGCTGCGCCTGCCGCGTGACCAGACCGGCGACTGCCAGCTGTTCACCCGCCGCCTGGCGCAGATGTGCGTGGATGCCGGTGTCGAGTTCCGCTTCGACCAGGACATCACCGGCCTCGAGTTCGATGGCGACCGCATCACCGGCGTGCGCATCGACGGCAAGCTGGAAACCGCCGACCGCTTCGTGGTCGCGCTCGGCAGCTATTCGCCGGCGCTGGTCGCACCGCTGGGCATGCGCCTGCCGGTGTACCCGCTGAAGGGCTATTCGTTGACCCTGCCGATCACCGACCCGGCGATGGCGCCGACCTCGACCATCCTCGACGAGAGCTACAAGGTGGCGGTGACCCGCTTCGACGACCGCATCCGCGTCGGCGGCATGGCCGAAGTGGCCGGTTTCGACCTGTCGCTGTCGCAGCGTCGTCGCGAGACCCTGGAGCTGGTGGTCAGCGACCTCTACCCGAAGGGCGGCGACCTGTCGCGCGCACAGTTCTGGACAGGCCTGCGTCCGGCCACGCCGGACGGCACGCCGGTGATCGGCGCCACGCCGTTCCGCAACCTGTACCTCAACACCGGCCACGGCACCCTGGGCTGGACCATGGCCTGCGGCTCGGGCCGTTACCTGGCCGACCTGATGAGCGCGCGCCAGCCGCAGATCAGCACCGAAGGCCTGGATATTTTCCGCTACGGCCAGTACGGTCACGCCCCGCAACATGAGAACCGCACATGCGTCCTGCCCGCGCGCTGATCGATCTGGGCGCCCTGCGCAGCAATTACCGGCTTGCCCGTGAACTGGGCGGTGGCAAGGCCCTGGCGATCATCAAGGCCGATGCCTATGGCCATGGCGCGGTGCGCTGTGCACAGGCGCTGGAAGGCGAGGCTGATGGTTTCGGCGTGGCCACCATCGAAGAGGCGCTGGAACTGCGCCAGGCCGGGATCCGTGCGCCGATCCTGCTGCTGGAAGGCATCTTCGAACCCAGTGACATGGCGCTGGTGGCCGAGCACGATTTCTGGTTCGCGGTGGGCTCGCCGTGGCAGCTGGAAGCGCTGGTCGCATTCGACAGCCCGCGCCCGCTGACCGTGTGGCTGAAGCTGGACAGCGGCATGCATCGCCTCGGCCTGGACGTGGACAGCTTCCGCGCCGCGCATGCACGCCTGTCGGCGCTGCCGCAGGTCGAGCGCATCGTGCTGATGACCCACCTGGCGCGTGCCGACGAGCTGGACAGCGAACGCACCCATGAACAGGCGGCGACCTTCGCGCGCGCCATCGACGGCCTGGACGGCGAGACCAGCGTGTGCAATTCGCCGGCACTGCTGGGCTGGCCGGATGTACGCAGCGACTGGGTGCGCCCGGGCCTGATGCTGTACGGCGCCAATCCGCTGCCGGACAACACCGCGCTGACCGAGCGCCTGCGCCCGGTGATGACGATGCAGTCGAAGGTGATTGCCGAGCGCTGGATCGAGGCCGGTGAGCCGGTGGGCTATGGCGCACGCTTCGTGGCCAAGGCGCGCACCCGCGTGGGCGTGGTCGCGCTTGGCTATGCCGACGGTTATCCGCAGTTCGCCCCCAACGGCACGCCGGTACTGATCGATGGCCAGCCCGGCGTACTGATCGGGCGCGTGTCGATGGACATGCTGACGGTGGACCTGACCGCGCATGCGCAGGCCGGCATCGGCAGTGTGGTGGAACTGTGGGGTTCTGCGCCGACGCTGTCGGAACTGGCGCCGCGCTGCGGCGTGAGTGCCTACCAGCTGCCGTGCGCGGTCAAGCGCGTGGCGAAAGTCTACGTGTAGAGCCGAGCCCGCGCTCGGCTCTGGTAGCAGCCGACCTTGGTCGGCACCGTGCAATGCGTGTCGACCAAGGTCGACACCTGCCGGCAGGTAGAGCTGCCCGGAATCATCGTGCAGCAGTAGCCCGCGTGCTCAGCTCGCGCTTCACCCAGTCGTCGATCAGGCGCTTCTCGTAGCGCAGCGGATCGCTGTCGCTCTTCAGCCCCAGGTTGTGCAGGTAGCCGGTGTCGCTGAGCTTGGCTTCTCCCTCATCGACGATGCGACCACTGGCGTCCTTCAGCGTGTACTGCAGGGTGATCCGCGGCGGATAGATGTCGCGCATGATCCGGATGTCGCTGCCGCGCGGGCCGTGCCAGGGCTCGTAGTCGCCGGCGCGCTTGATGTCGACCAGGGTCACGTCCAGGGTCTGCCCGGGCTGCAGCGGCTTGGCCGCCGTGGTCTGCACGTAGCTGGCCAGCTGCTGCACCCAGTTGCCGCGTTCGGCCTCGAAGCGGTTGGTGCTCTGGCGGATTTCGGTGAATCCGGCTGGATCGTCCCACTTCACGCTGACCGGGCCATTGGCCTGCAGCGCGCGGGGCGCATCCGGATCGGTGACGGCGCGCGGCGCGGCGTTCGTGCTGCCCGCCATGAGGGCGCCTGCCAGCAGCAGGGCAGTGGCCAACGAGCGGTTCATGACGGTCTCCTGCGTCCCATCGACGGGGACGATGCGATTTATAGATCGAGTGTGATCCCGCTTTCCAGCCACCGCAACGGCCGATTGCGACACCGACAAGAGCGGTTGCCGCCAATTCATCGTCGTCAACCATGACTGACGGCGCTTGACGCTGTGAATACGCGCTTTGGAAGATGCTGTGCTTCCAATCCGGCCCGTCCAGACGCCCTTGTCCACACTGCCGCCCCTCGTGGAGCGCCCACCGATGATGGTGCAGGCGCCCGAACCCGACCTGCATCATGGCGTGCTTGAGCGCATCAACGCTGGTTTCTGCGTGATCCAGGTGCTGTTCGAGGGCGATCGTGCGGTCGACTATCGTTTCCTCGAGGTCAACGATGCCTTCGAGCGCCACACCGGGCTGAAGGATGCGCGTGGACAGCGCATGACCGAGCTGGAACCCAACCATGAGCAGGACTGGTTCCGTATCTACGGCGAGGTCGCACGCAGCGGCCGTCCCGCCCAGTTCGAGATGGAAGCGCGTGCGCTGGGTCGTTCGTTCGCGGTCGACGCGGTGCGCGTGGGCCGGCCAGGCGAGGACAAGGTCGGCATCCTGTTCTTCGACATCACCGCACGCAAGCAGATGGAAGTGGAGCTGGGCGAGAGCGAAGCGCGCTTCAGCGCGCTGGCCGACGGCCTGCCGATGCCGGTGTGGGTGCTCGATGAGCGCGGCCATGCCCGCTTCGTCAACAGCGCCTTCAGCGAGTTCTTCGGTGGCGACGAGACGCGTGTGCCGGAAGATGTCTGGCGCGGCCTGGTGCATCCGGACGATGCGTCGGTATTCGAATACGAACTGCAGGAAGCGCTGAAGGCGCAGCGTTCGATGCACGCGCTGGTGCGTGCGCGGCGCGCCGATGGCCAGTGGCGTTGGCTGGAGATGAACGCACGCCCGCGTTTCTCGCGGATGGGCCGCTTCATCGGCCTGGCCGGCAGCAGCCCGGACGTGACCGAACGCCGCGAGATCGAACTGGCCCGCGAGGAACTGCTGCAGTCCGAGCGCGCCGCGCGCAGCGCTGCGGAGAACATGGCGCGGCTGAAGGACGAGTTCCTGGCCACGCTGTCGCATGAACTGCGTACGCCGCTGACCACCATCCTCGGCTGGAGTGAGCTGCTGCTGCAGCGTGTGGACAACACCAGCCCTCTGTACAAGGGCCTGAACGTGATCGCCAACAGCGCCGGCGCGCAGAAGCGGCTGATCTCGGACATGCTGGACCTCAGCAGCATGCTGCTGGGCAAGGTGCAGCTGGAGGTGGAAGTGCTGGACCTGCGCACGGTGCTGGGCGAGGCCATCGGCGCGCAGGAACTGGTTGCCGAAGGCAAGGCACTGGACGTGCACCTGCAGCTGCCCGAACAGCCGAGCCTGGTGCTGGGCGATGCCACGCGCCTGCAGCAGGTGTTCTGGAACCTGCTCTCGAACGCGATCAAGTTCACCCCGGCTGAAGGCCGCATCGACCTGCAGCTGCGGGCCGACGGCAACCACTGGGAAATCACCGTGCGCGACACCGGTGATGGCATCGCACCCGAATTCCTCAATCACCTGTTCAGCCGCTTCCGCCAGGCCGATGGCACCACCACCCGGCGCCATGGTGGACTGGGACTGGGCCTGGCGATCGTGCAGCAGCTGGTCGAACTGCATGGCGGCACGGTCGCCGCGGCCAGCGAGGGGCACGGCCATGGCGCTACGTTCACCGTGCGCCTGCCGCAGCACCTTCCCGATGCCGAGCGGCGCCCGCTGCGCGAAGTGATCAGCGGGCCGATCCTGGAACCGGTGATCGTCGAGCCGTATCCGCTGCGCGGCATGCACGTGCTGGCGGTGGAAGACCAGCCGGAAGTGCTGGAGTACCTGCGGCGCATGCTGGAAGAGCAGGGCGCCAGCGTGTCGGCGGCCAGTTCGGCCGGTGAGGCGCTGGCGTTGCTGGCCGACACCGGCCATCTGCAGTACCACGTGATGCTGACCGACATCGGCATGCCGGGCATGGATGGTTATGGCCTGGTGCGCACGCTGCGCGAGGACATGGGCGTGGATGCCACGACCCTGCCCGCGGTCGCCGTCACCGCGCTGGCGCGTGCCGATGACCGCCGCCGTGCGCTGGCGTCGGGTTTCCAGGAACACGTGGCCAAGCCGTACTCGGTGGCGCAGCTGGTGGCTGCGGTACGCAAGGTGCAGGTACCCCGCGCCGACAGCGCGCTGCACTGAGCATTCACGGCCGATCGGCGACCCTGCATGCAGGAGGTCGCCGATGTCCCGCATAGCTCCCCGTATCCATACCGATCCGGCGCAGATCGCGCGCCTGGAAGCCCTGCTGCCGCAGCTGGAAGGCGAAACGCAGGTGGAACTGATTCTGCACGATGGCCGCCGCCTGCTCGGCACGGTGGCCGTGAGGCCAACCGTGCAGCAGTACCGCAACGTCGCTGGTGATGAAGGCAGCAACGGCCAGTTGCGCCTGGATGACTACGACACGCCGGTGCAGCAGCACCATGTGTGGCTGGACGAGATTGCCAGCATCAACCGCCTGCCACCCAAGGCGCCTTGATCCGATGTAGAGCCGGGCCCACGCTCGGCTGGCGCCCGAGCATCTGCTCGGGCGCTACGGATGTGTCAATGCTCGAACAAGGTCGGCGTCGCTTCGAACCGGCGCGCGTAGGCGCGTTCTTCCGCCACCCGGGCCACCTCGTCATCGGCCAGGTCCGGTGCGCCATATACCGCATAGGCCACGCTGCCATCGGCGCCATGGCCGACCTGGTGCAGCCGGTAACGCGAGTGCCCGCCGCCGGTGTCCTCGGGGTAGTGCACGGGCGGATGGCTGCCTTCCAGGTCCATTTCACTGTTGTCGACGACGCCACCGACGAACAAGGCTCGCATGCAGGTTCTCCTGGGTTTCCGGGGGAGCCTCTACCCTGAACGTTTCAATGTTTCTGGCAGATCAAGGCCCCGTTCGGGTTTCGCAAAGCGGCCTGCCGGGGCCGGCCCGGCCAAGCCGGTACAATGGACGGCCCTCACGCTTGAAGTACCCGCGCCGATGGCCTCCAGCGACGACGCCCCCCTGCAGACCCTGCTCCTGCCGTTCTCCCAAGGCGCCCTGCGCTGGCCGGAGGGCCCGGTGGCTTTCCTGCGTGCCCGCGATGGCTGGCCGCTGCGCGAAGCGGCCGGCAACCGCGAGCTGCACTGCGAACAGAGCTTTGCCCCGTTCGCGCAGCCGCTGCAGCAGGCCACCGGCTGGACCGTCAGCGGCCAGCTGGACGATGTGGCCGGCAAGGGCCGTTGCCCGCTGGTGCTGGTGCTGCCACCGCGCCAGCGTGAAGAAGCCCGTGCGCTGTTCGCCCGCGCGTTGGCGCTGGTCGCCGAGGGCGGCCGCATCGTTGCCTGCCAGGCCAACAACGAAGGCGCGCGCTCCGGTGAAGGCGACCTCAAGCAGCTGGCCGGTCTCGGCGGCTGCCTGACCAAGAACCACTGCCGCGTGTACTGGACCGCCCCGCTGCAGGGCCAGCACGACGCCGACCTGGCCAAGCGCTGGTCGGCGCTGGATGCGGTGCGCCCGATCATGGGCGGACGCTTCCTCAGCCGCCCGGGCGTGTTCGCCTGGGACCGCATCGATCCGGCATCGGCGCTGCTGGCCGAGCACCTGCCGGCCGACCTGGCCGGCCGCGCCGCCGACCTTGGCGCAGGCTACGGCTATCTCTCGCGCGAGCTGCTGGAACGCTGCCCGAAGATCACCGCGCTGGACCTGTACGAGGCCGAGCAGCGTGCGCTGGCCCTGGCCGAACTGAACCTGGCGCCGCCGCCGCGCGCGCTGCCGCTGCGCTTCCTGTGGCGCGACGTCACCGCCGGCATCGAGCCGGGCTACGACGTCATCATCAGCAACCCGCCGTTCCACACGCCGTCGCGTGCCGACCGCCCGGACATCGGCCAGCGCTTCATCGCCGTGGCCGCGCAGGCGCTGCGCCCGGGCGGGCGCCTGTACGTGGTGGCCAACCGCCATCTGCCGTACGAGCACACCCTCAACGACAGCTTCGGTGCGGTGCGCGTGGTCGCCGAGCGCGACGGTTTCAAGCTGGTTGAAGCAGTGAAGGGGAAGGGCAAGTGAAGCTGGTCAAGCTGATCGCCAACCTGGGCTATGGCAGCCGCAAGCAGGTGCAGTGGATGTTCCGCGAAGGCCGCGTCACCGACGCCGACGGTGAGGTGCTGTACGCCGATGACCAGGTGCCGCACGAGGCGATCCGCGTCGATGGCGAGCCGCTGGACCCGCCGGTGGGGCTGTCGATCGCGCTGCACAAGCCCGCCGGCTACACCTGTTCGACCAAGGACACCGGCCGCCTGATCTACGACCTGCTGCCGCCGCGCTTCCGCGACCGTGATCCGGTGCTGTCCACGGTGGGCCGCCTCGACCGCGAGACCAGTGGCCTGCTGCTGCTGACCGACGATGGCGGCCTGCTGCACCGGATCATCTCGCCGAAGTCGAAGCTGCCGAAGGTCTACGAAGTCGAGTTGAGCGAGGACCTGCGCGGCGACGAAGTGGCGTTGTTCGCCAGCGGCACGCTGATGCTGGAGTCCGAGAAGACGCCCCTGCTGCCGGCTGAACTCGAAGTGCTGGAGGCGCGTCGCGCACGCCTGGTGCTGCATGAAGGCCGCTACCATCAGGTACGCCGCATGTTCGCCGCCACCGGCAACCACGTGCAGGCCCTGCACCGCAGCCGCGTCGGCGGGCTGGACCTGCAGGGGCTGGACGAAGGGCAATGGCGGCAGCTCACTTCCACCGACCTGGATACGTTGTTCGCTCCATGACCCCCTTCGCTGCGCTGCCGTTCCTGCCCGACGCCGTCATCTTCGACATGGACGGTTTGATGATCGACAGCGAGCGGGTCTCGCTGGCCTGCTGGAGCGAGGCCGCCGACGAATTCGGGCTGGGCCTGGAGGAAGCGGTGTTCCTGCGCATGGTCGGCCTCGGCGACCACGATACGCATGCGTTGCTGCGCGCGCAGGGCATCGAGGACAGCCTGATCGACGCGGTGGCGGCACGTTGCCATGAGCTGTACGAAGCACGCACGCAGACCGGGCTGCCGCTGCGGCCGGGCATCCTGGAGCTGCTGGAGCTGCTGAAGGCGCACGCGGTACCGCGTGCGGTGGCGACCACCACGCGGCAGCCGCGCGCCAACCGCAAGTTGGCGGCCGCAGGCCTGCTGCCGTACTTCGATGCCGTGATCACCAGTGGTGATGTGGCGCGGCCGAAGCCGGCGCCGGATATCTACCTGCTGGCCGCGCAGCGGCTGGGCCAGGCGCCCGAACGTTGCCTGGCGCTGGAAGATTCACCGGCCGGCACGCGGGCCGCACTGGCCGCCGGCATGACCGTGATCCAGGTGCCGGACCTGGTGCATCCGGATGAAGAGCTGCGCGCACTGGGCCACCGCATCGTCGGCTCGCTGGTGGACGCGCACGCCCTGCTGCTGCCGCTGCTGCCGAAGTAGCGGTGGGTGCCGACCTTGGTTGGCACTGAGCCGGGCATGGGCTCGGCTCCACATCTTCTGGTGGGTGCCGACCGTTGGTCGGCACACCTGTTCAATCACACCCGCCCGAACACCAGCGCAGCGTTGGTGCCACCGAAGCCGAAGCTGTTGGACATCACCGTGTCCAGCTTCTGCTCGCGGCTTTTGCGCAGGATCGGGAAGCTCTCCACCTTCGGGTCCAGCTCGCCGATGTTGGCCGAACCGGCGACGAAGCCATCGCGCATCATCAGCAGGCAGTAGATCGCCTCGTGCACGCTGGCCGCGCCCAGTGAATGGCCGGACAGCGCCTTGGTCGAGGACAGCGGTGGTACCGCATCGCCGAACACTTCACGGATCGCGTTGAGCTCGGTGACATCGCCCAGCGGGGTCGAGGTGCCGTGGGTGTTGAGGTAGTCCAGCGGGCGATCGACGCCCTGCAGTGCCATCTTCATGCAGCGCACCGCGCCCTCGCCGGACGGCGCGACCATGTCGGCGCCATCGGAGGTCACGCCGTAGCCGATCAGCTCGGCATGGATGTGCGCGCCACGCGCAACGGCGTGGTCGTAGTCCTCCAGCACCAGCATGCCGCCGCCACCGGCGATGACGAAGCCGTCGCGGTCCTTGTCGTACGGACGCGAGGCGCTGGCCGGGGTCTCGTTGAAGCTGGTCGACAGCGCGCCCATCGCATCGAACATCACGCTCATCGACCAGTGCAGGTCTTCACCGCCACCGGCGAACATGATGTCCTGCGCACCGTGGCGGATCATGTCCGCGGCAGCGCCGATGCAGTGCGCCGAGGTCGCGCAGGCGGCCGACAGCGAGTAGCTGACGCCCTTGATCTGGTAGGCCGTGGCCAGGCAGGCCGAGACCGTCGAGCACATTGTGCGCGGCACCATGTACGGGCCGACCTTGCGCACGCCACGTTCGCGCAGCAGGTCGACCGCGCCGATCTGCCATTCGCTGGAGCCGCCGCCGGAACCGGCGATCAGGCCGGTGCGCAGGTTGCTGACCTGCTCGGGGCTGAGCCCGGCATCGGCGATGGCATCGCGCATGGACAGGTAAGCGAAGGCCGCCGCGTCGCTCATGAAGCGCTTCTGCTTGCGGTCGATCAGCGCCTCCAGATCGAGGTCGACGCGACCGCCGACCTGGCTGCGCAGGCCTGCTTCGGCATGGTCGGCCAAGGCGGTGATGCCCGAGCGCCCTTCGCGCAGCGCGGCCGAAACGGTATCCAGATCATTGCCGAGGCAGGACGTGATGCCCATGCCGGTGATGACGACGCGACGCATCAGAAGCTCCCGGTTTCAGTGAACAGGCCGACGCGCAGGTCGCGCGCGCTGTAGATTTCGCGGTCATCCACGTACATGCGGGCGTCCGACTGGGCCATCACCAGCTTGCGGTTGATGACACGGCTGATGTCGATCTCGTAGCGCACGAGCTTGGCGTCCGGCAGTACCTGGCCGGTGAACTTCACCTCGCCGCAGCCGAGTGCGCGGCCCTTGCCGGGGGCACCCAGCCAGGTCAGGAAGAAGCCGGTCAGCTGCCACATGGCGTCCAGGCCCAGGCAGCCGGGCATGACCGGGTCGCCGATGAAGTGGCAGCCGAAGAACCACAGGTCCGGGCAGATATCCAGCTCGGCGCGTACCATGCCCTTGCCGTGCGGTCCGCCGTCCTCGTGGATGTCGGTGATGCGGTCGAACATCAGCATCGGATCGTTGGGCAAACGGCCGGCGGCGGTGCCGAACAGTTCACCGCGTGCGCTGGCCAGCAGCTGTTCGCGGTTGAACGCGTGGAGACGGGTCATGAAGCACAATCCTGGAAGCGGGAAACAGGGAAACAAGCGTTCGAGGATGCCCGTGGAAACTGCGCCGATCAAACATTTCAACCGTACGCAACCGTAGTGTTTTCAATGGAATACGCGCATCCTGTTGATGTGCAACGACCATACTTCGGCGTGTGGCCCGTTCGGCACGCCCCCGCCCTTTCCGCCTGACATGACCCGACTGCGCAAGATCATCCACGTCGACATGGACGCGTTCTACGCGTCGGTGGAGCAGCGCGACGATCCGTCACTGCGGGGCAAGCCGGTGGTTGTGGCATGGCGCGGCGCGCGCTCGGTGGTGTGTGCGGCGTCCTACGAGGCACGCGTGTTCGGCGTGCGTTCGGCGATGCCGGCGCTGTGCGCCGAACGCCTGTGTCCGGACGCGATCTTCGTGCCGCCGGACTTTGCACGTTACAAGGCGGTATCACGCCAGGTACGCGAGATCTTCCTGCGCCACACCGACCTGGTCGAGCCGTTGTCGCTGGACGAGGCCTACCTGGACGTGACCGAGCCGAAGAGCGGCATCGAACTGGCCACCGACATCGCCCGCACCATCCGTGCGCAGATCCGCGAGGAGACGAACCTGACCGCTTCAGCCGGGATCGCGCCGAACAAGTTCCTGGCCAAGATCGCTTCGGACTGGCGCAAGCCCGATGGCCAGTTCGTGATTCCACCGCAGCGGGTGGACGCCTTCCTGCTGCCGCTGCCGGTGAACCGGGTGCCCGGCGTCGGCAAGGTGATGGAAGGCAAACTTGCCGCGCGTGGCATCGTCACCTGCGGCGACCTGCGGCAGTGGTCCCTGGTCGACCTGGAAGAGGCGTTCGGCAGTTTCGGCCGCAGCCTGTACAACCGTGCACGCGGCATCGACGAGCGGCCGGTGGAACCGGACCAGCAGGTGCAGTCGATCTCCTCGGAGGACACCTTTGCCGAGGACCTGTTGCTGGAAGACCTGGGCGAGGCGATCGTGCAGCTGGCGGAGAAGACCTGGAATGCCACGCGCAAGACCGAACGCGTCGGCCACACCGTGGTGCTGAAGCTGAAGACCGCGCAGTTCCGCATCCTCACCCGCAGCTTCACCCCGGAGCGCCCGCCGGAATCGATGGAAGAACTGCGCGACATCGCACTGGCCCTGCGCGCCCGCGTCGACCTGCCGGCGGAGACGCGTTACCGCCTGGTCGGCGTCGGGCTGGGTGGGTTCCGCGAAAAGGAGGCCGTGGTGCAGGGGGAATTGTTCGAGCACGGACCGAACGATTCCACATCCCTCTGATCGGCAAAGGCGGGGTCAGAGCCCGTTGCGCAGCAACGGGATCCGACCCCAGCAGATTGCCGAGATCTGTCGAAGGCGGGGTGGGCCCGATGGCAGGGGTGTGAGCGGCATGGATGCCGCGACCAAGCCCCCATGGACGGGTTCACGGCGTCCCCTGCCATCGGACCCACCCCGCCAACCCACAGATATCCAGCTGTTGCCGTTGCGCAGGTGCAGGGCGCAGCCCTGCAAAACAACCCTTTACCTTAAGGCCACTGCATCTCGCCCTTGGCCACCTTCGCGCTCAGCTCCAGCGATGCCACGCCATCCAGCTTCGGGTAGCGCGACTGCATTGCTTTCACCAGCGCCGCACTGTCCCTGGCCTTTGCCGTCTCGGCATCGAACGCGCGGATGTAGTCCGCGGTGAAGCGCAACGCACTGGCATCCAGCGCCGCACCCGGCGCGTAATGCCCCGGCACCACCACCTTCGGCTTCAGTGCCTGCAACCGCTGCAGGGTCTGCAGCCAGTCGGTGTGCGACTTCGGCGTCTGCGTGTCGGCCATCCACACGTGCTCGCCGGCTACCACCGGAATGCCACCGACGATCGCGCGCAGCGACGGCACCCACAGCACCGTGCGGTCCGGGGTCGGGCCATCCAGGCCGATCAGCGGCAGGCGCTGGCCTTCCAGCTGCAGGGCATCGCCATCCAGCACCTGCGGCAGCACGATGCGCGCGGGCACGTCGGCACCCATCTTCGGTCCCCAGTAGGCCAGCTTGCCGGCCTGGGTCTGCTGGATGTGGGCGACGGTCTGCGCGGTGGCGACGATGCGTGCCTGCGGGAAGGCGTCCTGCAGGGTGGCCAGGCCGAAGTAGTAGTCCGGATCGCCGTGGCTGATGTAGATCGTGGTCAGCTGCTTGCCGCTGGCGCGGATCAGCTCGACCAGCTTGCGCGCATCGCTGACACCAAACTGCGCATTGACCAGGATCGCGTCGTGGCGGCCTTCGATCAGCACCGAGGACACCGAGAACATTGCCTGCGGGCCGGGATGGAAGGTCTGCAGGTGCAGCTGGGATTTCGTCGCCGCCGCCGGCGCCGTGGTGGCCGGTGCGGCCAGCAGCGGCGCACTGGTGAAGCTGGCGGCCAGGGCAAGGGGAAGCAGCAGGGCAGCGGTACGCATGGGAATTCCTTGTGTAGAGCCGGGCCAATGCCCGGCTGCATGTTCGCGTAGAGCCGAGCGCGGGCTTGGCTCTACATGGGACGTGCGTGGATCAATACGCTGCGGTGATGATCTGCTTCGGATACGCGTGCGCTTCCAGTTCGGCGACGAACGCCGCGCCATAGTCGGCGTAGCTGATGCGGCTGTGGCCGCTGGTATCGGCCAGGAACGCCTTGGGCTGCACGCGGTACTGGCCGCGCTCTTCACCCGGGCCGATTTCGGCGGCCGGCGAGAAGAAGGTCCAGTCCAGGTCGTCCACTGCCTGCAGGCGGTTGAACGCCTCGCGGTGGGCCAGCGCGTACGGCTTGTAGGCCTCCGGGAAGGTGGGGGTGTCGACCAGCTGCACGCCGGGTGCGACTTCCAGGCTGCCGGCACCGCCAACCACCACCAGGCGCGGCACGCCGGCCTTGCGCGCGGCAGCCGCCAGCTGCGCGGCGACCTCGCCGACGCGGCCGATGTCATCGCCCGGGCGCGGGCCGTAGGCACTGGCGAGCACGTCGTGGCCGGCGATGGCGGCAACCAGCGCGTCCTGGTCATCCAGCGAGGCGATCACCGGATGGGCACCGGCCAGCTCGGCCGGGAGGTCCTGCGCGCTGCGCACGATGACGGTGAGTTCGTGGCCGCGGGCCAGCGCGTGGCGGGCGATCTGGCGGCCGATGTTGCCGGTGGAACCAACGAGGGCGATCTTCATGGCAGGACTCCGTGGGGCGCTGTGGGGTGGGAATGGCGCCACTCTAGGCCGCTGCAGTCGCTCGAAAAACAGCGTATAACGCGCTTGTTTGTTGCATGGATCGAGCATATGGACCGATTGACCGCCATGACCGTGTTCGTCGAGGTGGCCGAGCGCGGCAGCCTGACCGCGGCGGCAGAGGTGCTGGACATGTCGCGGGCGATGGTCAGCCGCTACCTGGCTGAGGTCGAGGGCTGGCTGGGCGCACGCCTGCTGCACCGGACCACGCGCCGGGTCAGCCTGACCGGCCCGGGCGAGGCGGCACTGGCGCGCTTCCGGCAGATGCTGGCGATCGGCGAGGAACTGCAGGGCGAGCTGGCCAGCGATGATCCCGAGCCGCATGGCACGCTGCGGGTGACTGCCAGCGTGTCGTTCGGGCAGAGCCACCTGGCGCGGGCGGTGGCCGGCTTTGTTGCGCGCCATCCGGCGGCACGCATCGAGCTGCTGCTGGTCGACCGCACGGTGAACCTGGTGGAGGAGCGGGTGGACCTGGCCGTGCGCATCGCGCGCCATATCGATCCCAGCCTGATCGCGCGGCGGCTGGCCACCTGCCGCTCGGTGCTGTGCGCGACGCCGTCCTACCTGCAGGCACGCGGCACGCCGACTGCTCCCGAGCATCTGGCCGCGCACAACTGCCTGACCCACCACTACGTCGGCAAGAGCCTGTGGCAGCTGCACCGAGACGGCCGTTCGCTGTCGGTGGCGGTGGGCGGCAACATCAGCGCCAACGAGGCCTCGCTGCTGCTGGAGGCGGTGCGGGCCGGTGCCGGTATCGCCATGCTGCCGACCTACCAGGTGGCGCCGCTGCTGCGTACCGGCGAGCTGATCGAACTGCTGCCCGAATTCAGCCTGGACGAACTCGGCATTCATGCCGTGTACGCGTCACGGCGACAGCAGCCCGCTATCATGCGGCGATTCCTGGACTACCTGGCCGAGTGTTTCGCCAGCCCGGCCTTCCAGGATCTGGATTGGCGCCCACCGGGCAAGGAGAACACATGAACCATGGACAGGCCTTGATCGACCACAACCGTGCTGCCTGGGACCGCCAGGCCAGCGAAGTGCGCGAATGGTCGCGCCCGGTGGAAAGTTCAACCATTGCCGCCGCGCGCGAAGGCCGCTGGCAGGTGCATCTGACCCCACGCGCGCTGCCATTGGACTGGCTGGGCGATGTGCGTGGCCGCCGCATCCTGTGCCTGGCCTCGGGCGGGGGCCAGCAGGCACCGGTGCTGGCCGCTGCGGGCGCCGACGTCACCGTGTTCGATCTCTCCGACGGGCAGCTGGAACAGGACCGCAGCGTGGCGGCGCGCGATGGCCTGCAGCTGCGCACGGTGCAGGGCGACATGCGCGACCTGCACGTATTCGCCAACGACAGCTTCGACGTGGTGTTCCATCCGATCTCCAACCTGTACGTACCCGACGTGCGCCCGGTGTGGACCGAATGCCGCCGCGTGCTGGCGCGCGATGGCATGTTGATGGCCAGCTTCTACAACCCGGTGCTGTTCGTCGGCGCGCGCGATCCGCAGCTCGATGCGCAGGGCCTGATCCGGCCGCAGTACGCCATTCCCTATTCGGACCTGGAAGACCTGCCCGCCGCAGAACGTGAGGCGAAACTCGGCCGCGGCGATGCGCTGACCTTTGGCCACAGCCTGACCGAACTGATCGGCGGGCAGCTGGATGCGGGGTTCGTCATCGATCGCTTCATGGAAGACTGGCAGCCGCAGCCGCGCTTCCTGATCGACCGCTACCTGCCCACGTTCCTGGCCACCCGCGCACGCCGGATCGGTTGAGGCGGATCGGCGCAGAAACCAGCGGCGTACAATGGGCGGCCCCACGTCGTGCAGGTGCCGTCCCTTGTCGTATCCCTATCCGCTGGTCGTGTTCGACCTTGATGGCACGCTGGTCGACAGCGCAGCTGATATCGCCGAAGCACTGAACCGCACGCTGGAAGACATCGGCATGGCACGCGTGCCGGAAGCCACGGTTCTGGGCTGGATCGGCGACGGTGTGCGCCGCCTGGTCGAGCAGGCCGTGCATGCCGCGGGTCGTGAGGTCGACCTGGCCGAAGTGATGCCGGTGTTCATGGTGCACTACCGTGAGTGCCTGCTGCGCAGCCCGCGCCTGTTCGATGGCGTGGCCGAAGCGCTGATGCAGCTGCGTGCACGCGGTGTTCCGCTGGCGATCTGCACCAACAAGCCCGAAGCGCTGGTGCCGCCACTGCTGCAACACCTGGGCATTGGTGATGCGTTCGCGCTGGTACTGGGCGGCGATTCGCTGCCGCAGCGCAAGCCCAGCGGTGAGCCGCTGCGGCACATCGCTGCGCACTTCGGGCTGGCGGTGGATGCCTGCCTGATGGTGGGTGATTCGTTGACCGACTACCGCGCCGCCGAAGAGGCAGGCATGCCGATCGCACTGGTGCGTTACGGTTATCCGCGTGGCCTGGACCTGGCCACCGCACAGGCGGTGGCGGTGATTGACGACCTGCGTGAGTTGCCGGGGTTGGCCGCGGGCGTTCGGGTGTAGAGCCGAGCCCACGCTCGGCTGCTTCATTGCGTGAGCCGAGCATGGGCTCGGCTCTACAGTAGATCGGCGCCGGGCGATGCCCGGCGCGCGCCTTCATTTCGGCTGGTAACGCACGCTCAGCTGGTACTCGCGGCCGGGCTGGTTGAACCACGCCACCGTCTCGTAGCGGCGGTCGAACACGTTGGCGGCACGTGCCAGCAGCGACCACGCCGGCGTCAGCGCGTACTCGGCGCGCAGGTCCAGCGTGCCGTAGCCACCGACCTTCACCGCGTTGGCGGCATCGTCATAGCGCTTGCCTGCACCCTGCACGGTCAGGCCGGCGCGGAAATCGCCGAAGCGGCGGTCGACGTCCAGGCGCGCGGTCTGCTGTGCACGGCGCGGCAGCCAGTTGTCGAACTGGGTGCTGCCATGGGTGCGGTTGCGCGGGTCGGTGTAGCTCAGCTGCGCGTTGAGGTCGAAGCCGGCCAGCAGCACGCCACCGGTCAGTTCGGCGCCACGGATGCGCGCCTTCTCCACCTGCTGCATTTTCATCGTGGACGCATCGTAGGTGATCAGGTCATCGATGCGGGTCTCGTACACGTCCAGGCCCCAATGCCAGCCCTGGCCCTGCTGCGAAACACCGAGGTTGGCGCTCTTGGACTTCTCCGGCTTCAACGTCGGCACGCCGCTCCACGGGTCGTACAGGTCGCTGAAGGTCGGTGCCTTGAAGGCGGTGCCGTAGCTGGCATTGACGCGCAGGCCGTGGTCCAGCTGCATTGCCCAGCCGAGACTGCCGGTGGCGTGGTTGCCGAACTGCTGGTTGTCGTCGTTGCGTGCGCTGGCCTGCAGCTGATGGCGGCCGAAGCGGCCCTGGTACTGCACGAACACGCCGGTGTTGCGACGGCTGTCGACGAGGTAGCCCGCGCTGCTGCCGTCCAGGTTGTCTTCGCTCCAGTCCACGCCGGTGCTCAGCAGCTGGCTTCCGGTCAAGGTGAAGTCACCCTGCAGCGAGGCGCTGTCGCGGTGGGTCTGCGCGCTGCCGCGTGCGCCGAAGTCGCCGAAGTTGTCCGATTCGTTGTCGCTGCGGCCGACGTTGGCGGTGAACGCCAGGCGCCCGGACGGGGTGTAGCGCACCTTGCCGGCCAGCACCTGCTGGCGGGTTTCCGAGTAGTTGTAATAGCCGTCGTAGTGGTTCCTGCCGTCGGCGCGCAGCGCACTGCCTTCCACATTCCACTGGTCGTTGAAGGTGTAGCCGCCACGCAGGCTCTTGGACAGGTTGCGGTAGCCGTCGCGGTCGGGTTCGTCAGCGAAGCAGCCGGTGAACAGCGTCGCCGAGCCACGGCAGGCATCGACGCCATCGGAATGCTGGTAGGCGATGTCGGCGCCGAACCAGCCGCGTTCGGTGCCACCACCGATGCCGCCGCTGGCTTCGCGCAGGCCGTTGCTGCCACCACCGAGCTGGAAGTGCGGAGCGAAATCGCCCTGGTTGCGGCGGGTGAAGATCTGGATCACGCCACCGATGGCGTCGGCGCCGTACAGGCTGGACTGCGGGCCGCGCACGATTTCCACGCGTTCGATCTGCGCCAGCGGCAGGTCCTGGTACATGGCCAGGCCGAGGTCGGCACTGTTGATGCGCACGCCATCGACCAGCACCACGGTATGGCCCGAGTTGGTGCCGCGCAGGAACAGCGAGCTCTGCTTGCCGAGCCCGCCGGCATTGGTCAGGTTGATGCCGGCGCGGCCGCGCAGCAGTTCCTGCAACGAGGTGGCCTGGCTGGATTCGATCTGCGCGCGGTCGATCACCTGGGCTGGTGCGATGCTGTCCTGCAGGGCGATCGGGGTGCGGGTGGCGGTGACCAGGATCTGGTCGAGCGCGGTGGTGTCATCGGCGGCCTGGGCCAGCGCGGGCAGGGCGGCCAGCACGGCCAGGGACAGCATTCGGGACTGCAGCTTCATGGGGGACTCCAGGTGCCACGCACGCCCGCGTGGCGAAGGGGAGGAGCCGCGAAGGCAGGCATGCGCCGACGCCGCAGCGCAGGCTGCGGTCATCCAGCGCCATGCCCACCGCACCGCGACCTGAGGCTTCCGGGCCGGTCTCCGGGCTTGCCGCCGGGTGGCGCGAGGCCACCGTCCAGGCGCCTTCCCATGCCTGCGGCACAGTGGCGTTGTTGCCTGGAACTGACGTGCTTACCGTTGCGGGGGCAGCGCCGGCCTGGCGTGGATTCACGCGTCACCGGCTTCCCGTTTCAACCTGCCGGCCGTGGCCGCAGGTCACCTGGAAGTGCGCGCAGTCTACGGCATCGCAGGCGGCCCGTAGCGTCGAGCGTACCCGACTGCCTTTGCTGTGCCCTTAGAATGGTCCCTCGATCCCGTGGTGCCGTTGCCGATGTCCGCCCGTTTTCCGCTGTTCCCGCGTTGCCTGTACAGGACGCACGCATGATCCTCGACCTGGTCCGCCATGCCGGCAACGGTCGCGATGAGTTCCTCGATGGCCGCAGCGATCCACCGCAGCTGGCCCGCCTGCCGCAGGAACTGGTCGACGCCTACGCTGCGCAGCCCTGGGAACGGGTGATCAGTTCGCCGCGGCTGCGCTCGCTGCACACGGCGATGGCCCTGGCCACCCCGCGCGGGCTGGACGTGGAAGCGGAGGAGGAATGGGAAGAGCTGGATTTCGGCGATTGGGACGGGCAGTCGCTGTTCGACCTGCCGGAGGATGCACTGGCGGCCTTCCATGCCGATCCGCATGCATTCCCACCGCCCAACGGTGAAAGCTGGGGCCACTTCGAGCGGCGTATCGCGCGCGCGCTGGATCGACTGCTCGATGATGACGACCCGGTGCCAACGCTGGTGGTCAGCCATGGCGGCCCGCTGCGCATGGTGCTGTCGCAGGTCTGCGGCCTGCCGATGTCGCTGTGCTGGGCACTGCGCATCGACCACGGCACGCGCCTGCGGGTACGGCTGGAACGTGGCGAAGCCGGGCTGGCAGGCGAGCTGCTGGAACTGCAGCAGCCGTAACCCATCGGTAGTGCCGGCCGCTGGCCGGCAGTCTCAGGAATGTTGAAAAGACCACGCAGTTGCCGGCCAGCGGCCGGCACTACCGGTGCGGTCAATCCTCGTCCGCATCCTCGGTCACGCTGTCTTCCGCGTCATCGTCGGCATCGAAGCGCTGCTCATGCACCGGACCCGACGCCGGGCCGGCCGCCTTCAGCGGATGCGCGGCGATGCGTGCTTCGTAATCCTGCACCAGCGCCTCACGCTGCGGCTCGCTCAGTTCCTGCCAGTGGCAGTCCAGCAGCGCGCCTTCCAGCGAGTACAGCAGGTTCAGGCTGGGCTTGAAGCCGGCGCGCTTGACCTTGACGAAGGCGCCGACTGCGCCGGTCGCAACCAGGTCCTCGCGGCTGCGCAGGCCGACCTGGCGCAGCCACGCTGCACTCTTGGGGCCGATGTTGCGCAGCTTCGGTGCGCTCATCCCAGCGCCTCGACGAACACGCGGGCGATGGCTTCCAGGCCGGCCTGGTCATCGGCATCGAAGCGGCCGATCTTCGGGCTGTCGATGTCGAACACGCCGATCAGTTCATCGCCGCGCAGCAGCGGCACCACCAGTTCCGAACGCGAGGCCGAATCGCAGGCGATATGGCCGGGGAAGGCATCGACGTCGTCCACGCGCTGGGTCACGCGCTGGCTGGCGGCGGCACCGCACACGCCCTTGTCCAGCGGGATGCGCACGCAGGCCGGCAGGCCCTGGAACGGGCCGACCACCAGCTCCGTGCCGTCGTACAGGTAGAAACCCACCCAGTTCAGGTCGGGCAGGGCGTGGTAGACCAGTGCGGAGAGGTTGGCCGCGTTGGCGATGCGGTCGGACTCGGCGTAGACCAGGCCACGGGCCTGTTCCAGCAGCTGGGCGTATTGTTCCGGCTTGCTGCCGGTAAGCGAGGCATTGGCGAACATGCCCGCAGTCTAGCAAGCGCGCCGGGCCGGCGATAATGCACGCTCTGTTGCCCTGTTGGAGCCCATCGATGCCGTTGCCCGCTACGCTGCCGCCCGCCCTGTTCATTACCGGCACCGATACGGAGATCGGCAAGACCGCGGCCAGCACCGCGCTGCTGCATGCGCTGCGCCGGCGCGGCCTGCGCGCGGTGGGCATGAAACCGGTGGCCAGCGGCAGCGAAGACCTGGGGCAGGGCCTGCGCAACGCAGACGCGCTGGCGCTGCAGGCGGCCAGCTGGCCGGTGCCGGACTATGCCGATCTGAACCCGTATGCGCTGCGGCAGCCGCTGGCACCGGAGCTGGCCGCTGCCGAGGACGGCGTGCAGGTGGAACTGGCGCCGATCGTGGCTGCGTTCGCGCGACTGCGCGCGCAGGCCGACATCGTGGTGGTGGAAGGCGTCGGTGGGTGGCTGGCGCCGGTCTCGGCCACGCTGGACCAGCTGGACCTGGTGCGAGCACTGCAGTTGCCGGTGCTGCTGGTGGTGGGCATGCGGCTGGGCTGCGTCAACCATGCGCGGCTGACTGCGCAGTCGCTGCAGGCCAGCGGCGTGCAGTGCCTGGGCTGGATCGGCAACCACATCGACCCGGCGATGCAGCGCCAGGATGAGAACATCGCCACGTTGCAGCAGCGCCTGCCGATGCCGTGCTGGGGACGGCTGCCGCATCTGCCGGGTGCGGATGGCGAAGCGCTGAGTGCGCACCTGCTCGAGTGATCCTAGGTAGTGCCGGCCGCTGGCCGGCAACCGCATCCACCCGGTGATCCCGATGTTGCCGGCCAGCGGCCGGCACTACCGTGCTGCGGCCGCCAGCTCCCGCGCGATCGCGCCCAGTCGTTCCACCGCGCCAATGAAGCGCGCATCCAGGGTCTGGCAGCACGACAGCCGCAGGCAGTGGCGGTATCGCGCGCCACGTGAATAGACCTGGCCGGGCATGAACACGATGTCCTCCTGCAGCGCTCGCTCGAACAGCTCGCGCGTATCCACGCCCGGCAGTTCCAGCCACAGCAGGAATCCGCCCTGCGGTTCGGTGGCGCGGGTGCCGGCCGGGAAGTGCTCGGCCACCAGCTGGCGCAGCCGTCCCACCTGTTCGCGGTACAGCCGGCGCATGCGATGCAGGTGGTGCTCGTAGCTGCCCGCTTCCAGATACGCCGCGACCGCGTCACCGAGCAGCTGCGGCTCGCCGCCGGTGGACTGGAATTTCAGCAGCGCGATGCGCTCGGCGAAGCGGCCGCCATCCAGCCAGCCGATGCGGTAATCCGGCGCCAGTGTCTTGGAGAAACCTCCGACCACCATCACCCAGCCGTCGCGATCGAAGGCCTTCAGCAGGGGCGCCGGCGGTTCGCAGAACTGCAGCTCGGCGTACACCGCGTCCTCGATCAGCGGCAGCTGCCGTGCGTTGACCAGCTCGGCCAGGCGCTGCTTGGCGGCGGTCGGCATGGTGCAGCCGAGCGGGTTGTGCACGGTCGGCATCACCACCAGTGCGGCCAGCGGTGTGTGCTGCAGCAGCGCGTCCAGCGCATCCACATCCAGTCCGTGCTGCGGATGGGTGGGCAGCTCGATGGCCTGCAGGCCGAGGTTGGCCAGCAACGGATACAGGTTGAAGTAGGACGGTGCCTCGATGCCGACCGCATCACCGGGCTGGGTGACCGCGCGCAGCGCCAGCTGCAGGCCCTCCATCGCACCATGGGTCAGCAGCAGGCGTTCGCTGTGGGTGTGCAGCCCCATGCGCGGGCCACGCCGCACGATCTGCGCCAGCAGCCGTGGCGAGCCGTTGGGGCGCGCGTAGGTCTCCACCGTCTGCTGGCCGTGGCGCAGCACCTGTGCGGTATGCCGGGCCAGCTGCGCGCCCGGATAGAACTGGCGCCCGCGCGGACCGGCAAAGGCCAGGTCGATCACACCGGGGCGGCGCTGTGCTTCCAGCACGCGGGCCATCAGCACCTGCTGCAGTGGTGCGGTGGGTGCGGACGGGGTATCACGCAGCGAACGCTCTGGCACCGACAAGCGCGGCGCCACCTCGAAGCCGGCTTTGGGCCGCGGAATGACCAGGCCGGCGTCCTCCAGCTGGCGATAGGCGGCAATCACCGTGTTCAGGCTGAGCCTGCGCTGCAGGGCCATCTGCCGCAGCGAAGGCAGGCGGCTGCCAACCGGAAGGCGTCCGCCGTGGATGGCCTCGGCCAGCTCGTCGGACAGCCGTTGGTAGCGGGGTGGGATCATCGCGCTCTGGTCATCTGTATCCATCGAATTTCCCACCATCTGGTGCTGTACCCATGATGATGGCGAGCCTAGCATGTCGTTGTCGGCCGGGCCTGATCGGGGCACGGCCGATACTTCCCAAACGCACGGCTGGATGGCCGTGCGTCTTTTCTGTGTGTAGAGCCGAGCCCATGCTCGGCTGCACTTCCGCCAACAGCAGCCGAGCGTGGGCTCGGCTCTACAGAGAGCACCGCCGAGCGTCGGTCAGCCCAAGGGGGAATGCCGGCTACCGCATCGGCACCAGCACCGCCTCGCGCCGGTACAGCGCCGGGAACTGCCTGCCCAGCGCGGCCAGCTTCGGTGCGTCGTAGTAGCGGATGTAGGCCGCCTGCGGGTAGTTGGTCATGTAGTTCTGGTGGTAGCTCTCGGCCGGGTAGAAGCGCTGGCCGCTGACCAGCTGGGTGACGATCGGCGCGCGGTAGCTGCCGGCCTGGCCGAGCTGGGCGATGTAGGCGCGGCTGGCAGCCTGCTGGCGTGCGTCGTCACTGAAGATCGCCGAGCGGTATTGGCTGCCGTGGTCCGGCCCCTGCCGATTGAGCTGGGTCGGGTCGTGCACCACCGAGAAGAACACCTGCATCAGCTGCCCGTAGCTGACCTGGCGCGGGTCGTAGTCGATCTTCACTGCTTCGGCATGCCCGGTCTGGCCACCGCTGACGCGCTCATAACGCGCATTGGCCGCACTGCCACCGATGTAGCCGGACACGGCATTGCTCACGCCCTTGACGTGCTGGAACACGCCCTGCACGCCCCAGAAGCAACCACCGGCGAACACCACGCTGGCGTGGGGGGCGTCATCGCGGAACGCCGCATCGCCGGTGGGGGCCGGCAGTGCCTGGATCTGCGCGCTGGCTTCGATCGGCGCCGCAATCGCGCCGTGGTCAACCAGCAGCACACCGGCAATCAAGGCCGTGGCCACCAGGCCGGCCACACCGGCGGCGATGCCCTGTTCAAAGGAGAGTTTCATCATGTCCTCCCGGTTCAACCGAAGGTGAAGGCATAGGCCTGCACGCCCGCATCGAGGAACTCGATCTCGAAGCGATGCGGGCCGACTGCGCCGCGCTGGCGGATCAGCTGGTACAGGCGGTGCTCGTCGACCACGCCACTGCCATCGGCACCAACATCACTGCCGGCATCGGTGGCGGGCAGCGCTTTGCCGTCCAGCCAGACGCGGAAGCGCACCGGCCTGCCGTCCTCGCTCGGTGCCAGCACCAGGTGCAGGTCGCGCGCATGGAACTGGAAGGCGATGCGGCCGCCGGCCTGCTGCAGCTGTGCGGCCTCATCGGTGACGGTCCAGCGCCCGGACAGCCCCCACTGGTTCAACGCCAGGGTGGCCGGCAGCGTGTAGTCGAACGCGGCGTCGCTGTGCTGCCCGCCGGGCGAGGCGAACTGCTCGGCGCGGGCGTGGCCCAGGTAGGTTTCCGGCGAACGCAGGTTGCCCATGTCGGCCTGCACGGCCACGCCCTTCAGGCCGGCGGCAGCGGGATCGGCCGGTGGCGGCAGATTGGTCTGCCCGGCTTCGGTCAGCAGGCGACGGATCATCTGTTCCGAGCGCGCATAGTTGCCCTCGCCGAACTGGTGGCCGCGGATGTTGCCCTGCGCGTCGACGAAGTACTGCGCCGGCCAGTAGCGGTTGTTGAAGGCGCGCCAGATCGTGTACTGGTTGTCGAGCGCCACCGGGTACTCGACCTTCAGCTGCTGCACCGCTTTCATCACGTTGCGTGGGTCACGCTCGAAGGCGAATTCCGGCGTGTGCACGCCGACCACCACCAGGCCGTGGTCGCGGTAGCGTCGCTCCCATTCGTGCACGAACGGCATCGCGCGCAGGCAGTTGATGCAGGAATAGGTCCAGAAATCGACCAGAACCACCTTGCCGCGCAGCTGCTGTGCACTCAGCGGCGGGCTGTTGAGCCAGCCAGTGGCACCGTCCAGCGCGGGCAGCGTGCCCTCCACCGGCAGCGCTGCATCGGCACCGGCATTGGCGCCGGCCATCATCATCGGCGGTGCCGCCGGCTGCGCGCCGGGCACTGCATCCAGCAGGCGTTGCTCGATACGCGCGGTGCTGACCGTGGACAAGCGGGTCAGCAGGCCGGTATCCCAGCCGAGGCCGATCGCCACGACGGCCAGCAGCGCGGCCACACCCAGCACCTTGCGAAGTACATCGCCGAGGCCGAGCCGCGCCTGCATCGCGCGGAACACCCGGCCGCCGATCCACACCGCCAGCGCCAATGCGGTGATCGCACCCAGTGCGTAGGCCAGCAGCAGCGCAGTGGTACCGACGCTGGCGCCATGCAGGGCGGCGCCGGTCAGCACCAGGCCGAGGATCGGCCCGGCACACGGTGCCCACAGCAGGCCAGTGGCGATGCCGATCAGCAGCGAGGTCCACGCGCCGCCGTGCCCCGCGGCATCCGCCGCATCGGCGCGCGCACTCAGGCGGGCACCCACGCGCTGGAACGGCGCCAGCAGGTGGTCGGCCAGTCGTGGCCAGAGCAGGGCGACCGCGAACAACGCCATCAGCAGCAGGGCGACCCAGCGTCCGACCTGGTTGGCCTGCGCCACCCATTGGCTGCCCACCGCGGCCAGGCTGGCGACCACGGTGAAGGTGAGCGCCATGCCCAGCAGCAGCGGCAGCGTGCTGCGCAGGAACGGGCGATCGGCACGCGCGAACACGAACGGCAGCACCGGCAGGATGCAGGGACTGAGCAGGGTCAGCGCGCCCCCCAGATAGGCAAGCAGCAACAGCAGCATCGTCAGGCTCCGGAAGCAGGGGAAGAACCGACCGGCACCCGCCAGCCGTCGGCAGTGCCATCCGTGGCGCCGGGAGCGAACACCATCGCCGCACCGTTCATGCAGTAGCGCAGCCCGGTGGGGCGTGGCCCATCGTTGAACACATGGCCGAGATGGCCGCCGCAGCGGCGGCAATGCACCTCCACCCGCAGCATCCCGAAGGTGACGTCGCGGTCTTCGCCGATGGCGTTGTGCAGCGGCGCCCAGAAGCTGGGCCAGCCGGTACCGCTCTCGAACTTGGTGGACGAGGAGAACAGCGGCAGTGCGCACCCGGCGCAGGCGAAGGTGCCCTGCCGGTGTTCCTTGTTGAGCGGGCTGCTCCAGGGGCGCTCGGTGGCCTGCTGGCGCAGCACCGCGTACTGCGCCGGCGTCAGTCGCTGGCGCCACTCGGCATCGCTGTGCATGACCTCGAACTGTCGCGACGGGCGCGCTTCGGCGGCGGCCGGGGCGGCGCGGCTGCAGGCCCCCAGGCCGAACAGGCCGGCGGCGGTGGCGACACCGCCCAGGCCCAGCAGATGGCGGCGGGAGAGGGACATGGCGGACTCCGGGAAGGGGCGACGGGGCCATGCTGCGCCCGCCCGGGTCAACGAATCCTCACGCAGGATTCAATTTTTCGTGAGGTATCGGCGGCCGTCCCGCGCCACAATGCAGCCAGCCTCCCCACTGGCCCCGAGCTGCCGATGTCGACCAAACGCGTGCTGATCGTTGAAGACGATGCCCACATCGCCGACCTGCTGCGCATGCACCTGGGCGATGAGGGCTACGACGTCGCCCATGCCGCCAGCGGCGATGCCGGCCTGCGCCTGCTCGAGCAGGACGGCCCGTGGGATGCGCTGGTGCTGGACGTGATGCTGCCCGGCGTGGACGGGCTGCAGGTGTGCCAGCGCGCGCGCGCGATGGCGCGGTATGTCCCGATCATCATCATCAGCGCGCGCGGCAGTGAAACGCAGCGCATCGTCGGCCTGGAACTGGGCGCGGACGATTACCTGGCAAAACCCTTTTCGATGCCGGAACTGGTGGCACGGGTACGTGCGCTGCTGCGCCGCGCCGAGGCGATGGCGCAGAGCGCGCGCATCGATGCCGGCGCGATCGAGCTGGGTGGGCTGCAGCTCGATCCGGTCGCGCGCACCGCTTCGGTGGATGGCAACACGCTGGAACTGACCCCGCGCGAGTTCGACCTGCTGCTGTTCTTCGCCCGTCATCCGGACCAGGTGTTCGCACGCATGGAACTGCTCAACCAGGTCTGGGGCTACCAGCACGATGGCTATGAGCACACGGTCAACACCCACATCAACCGCCTGCGCAGCAAGATCGAACCCGACCCGGCCAACCCACGGCGGTTGCTGACGGTGTGGGGCCGCGGCTACAAGCTGGTCGACCCGGCCGGGGCGGCGGCATGATCAAGCCGAACCTGTGGCAGAAGCTGGCGGTGGTGACCGCCGCGCTGATGCTGATGTGCTGCATGGCGCTGCTGGCACTGCAGATGCGTGCCAACACCCGCCACGAGCAGGAAGTCGTGCAGCGGCTGTCGCTGGGCCTGGCCGAACATATCGCCCAGCGCAGCGAGCTGATGGACACCAGCGGCATGCGCGATGCCGCGGTGCGCGCGCTGTTCGGCCAGCTGATGGCGGTCAACCCCAGCGTCGAGGTCTACCTGCTGGACGACCAGGGCCGCATCCTCGGTCACGATGCACCCAGTGGACATCTGGTGCGCAACCGGGTGGATGTGGCGCCGTTGCGTCGCCTGCTGGCCGGTGCACCGTTGCCGATCCTCGGCGATGACCCGCGCAGCGCCGATGGCCGCAAGGTGTTCAGCGCTGCACCATTGATCGTGCAGGGCCGGCCGGCCGGCTATGTGTACGTGGTGCTGGTCGGCGAGCATCGGCAGATGCTCGCCGACGATCTTGCCGCCGGCAGCCAGTGGAACACCACGCTGTGGTCGGTGGTGCTGGTCGGCAGCCTCGGCCTGTTGGCCGGGCTGGTCGCGTTCTACTGGGTGACGCGTCCGTTGCGGCGGCTGACCCGGCGGATCCAGGCCTTTGACATCGATGCGCCGACGCCGCTGCCGCCGCCGGAGCCGCTGCGCGCTGGTGAGCGCGACGAACTGGTGATCCTGGAACATGCGCACGCGCAGATGGCGCAGCGGCTGGGCGAGCAGTGGCAGCAGCTGCGCCAGCAGGATCTGCAGCGCCGTGAACTGGTCGCCAACATCTCGCACGACCTGCGCACGCCGTTGTCGTCGCTGCACGGCTACCTGGAAACGCTGGCGTTGAAGGACGCCACGCTGTCACCGGATGAGCGCCGCCGCTATCTCGGCATTGCGCTGGCACAGAGCGCCAAGGTCGGCCGGCTGGCGCGCGCGCTGTTCGAACTGGCGCGGCTGGAGCACGGCGAAGTGCGGCTGGAGTGGGAAGTGTTCGCGCTGCCGGAGCTGCTGCAGGACGTGCTGCAGAAGTTCGAACTGGCGGCACAGGCGCGTGGCCAGCAGCTGCACGCGGCGTTTCCGCCCGGCCTGCCGCTGGTCCGTGCGGACCTGGGCCTGGTCGAGCGGGTGCTGACCAACCTGCTCGACAACGCGCTGCGCCATGCACCCGAGGGTGGCCAGATCGAGGTGCGCCTGCGCGCGACCGCCGACAGCGTGGAGGTCTGCGTCGCCGATGATGGCCCCGGGGTAGCCCCGGCGCTGCGTACCCAGCTGTTCCAGGCACCGGCCGCGCTCGGCGCGCGGCGTGGCGACAACGGCGGATTGGGCCTGTTGATCGTGCAGCGCATCGTGCAGTTGCATGGCCGCCGCATCGAACTGCGCGACAGCGAACGGGGCGCGCTGTTCGTGTTTGCCTTGCCGCGCGCGGAAACGGCGGTCTAGCAGGCTGCCTCGGCCTCCACGACACCGCCGGTTTCCAGCGGCAGGTGCAGGCGGATGCAGGCGCCGCCCAGCGCCGAATCGGTCACCTCGACCTGGCCGCCATGCTTGTCGGCCACCACCTGCACCAGCGCCAGCCCGAGGCCGAAGCCGGGGCTGCCCGGGTCCAGCCGCACATAGGGTTGCAGCACCTGGCCGCGCAGTTCCGGTGCGATGCCGGGGCCGTCGTCCTCCACCTGCAGGCACAGCCAGCCGTCATTGACCGTGCTGGCGATGCGGATCTGCCGACGCGCGTAACGCAGCGCATTGCCGAGCAGGTTGCGCAGCGCCAGTTCCAGCATGTGCCGGTTGACGTTGACCAGGCCCACCGGCGACAACGCCTGCTGCACCGGCATCGGCAACGGTGCGAACTGGGCCACCACGCCGCGCACCAGCGCCGCCAGCTGCAGGCGCTGGCGGGTCAGCTGATGGCAGCGGCCCAGTGCGGCGTATTCGACGCCGGCATCGGTGAGGTGCTGCAGCCGATCGACGTCGGTGCGCAGCCCGCCCAGCGCATCGCGCTGCACATCGTCGAGCGCAGTGTCTTCCAGGTCGGCCAGGCCGAAACGCATCCGTGCCAACGGCGTGCGCACCTCGTGCGCGACCGCCTGGGCCAGCACGCGCTGGCTTTCCAGCAGCTGCTGCAGCTGCTCGGCCATGTGGTTGAAGGCGTTGGCCAGCGGCCGCACCAGCGCGGTGCCGGCGCGCGGCGCACGCGTGTCCAGCTGGCCGTCGCGCATGCGGCGGGCCGCCTGGGCCAACTGCGAGACGTCGCGCCACAGCCGGTACACCATCACGTACATCGGCAGTGCCACCGCCACCATCAGGATCAGCAGCAGGATCGCCACACCGGATACTTCGCTGTCCTGCCAGCCTTCGTCCGGCAGCGCCTCGTCCAACGGGCCCAGCATCACGGCGTAGTCGCTGTCGCCGATCCGCTGCAGGCTGCGCATGTGCTCCAGATCGATCTGTACGCGGCCGTTGTTGAACGGCGGGCGCTGGCTGGCCGGCAGCGCCTTCACCGCCTCGGCCAGCGGCACCATGCGCAGCGCGTAGGCGAAATCGGCGTCGAGTTCGCGCGCCAGTGCCGGCCACTGCTCGCGCGGGGTTTCGGCGAAGCGATGCTGCAGCAGCGCGTGCGTGCCGCGCATCTCGGCCTGCAGGCCGGCTTCGGTGCGGTCTTCCAGCAGGGCGTCCCAGGCCCACAGGCCCAGCACGATCAACAACAGGTGGGCGACCAGGAAACCGATGCCGTAGCGCAGGAAATGGAAGGCGTGGCCGCGCATCGCCGACGGTGTGCGTTTCATCCCCATGCCGAGCGGCTGAACAGGTAGCCGCGGCCACGGACGGTCTTGATCCGTTCCGGCTGCTCCGGGTTGTCGCCCAGCTTGCGGCGCAGGCGCGAGATGCGGGCATCGATTGAGCGGTCCAGGCCATCGAAGGCGATGCCACGCAGGCCGCGCAGCAGCGCGTCGCGGTCCAGGATCTGGCCGGCATTGCTGGCCAGCAGGAACAGCAGGTCGAACTCGGCGGTGGTCAGCTCCAGCAGGCTGCCCTGCAGGTGCACGTTGCGGGTGGACGGGTCGATGCTCAGCTCGCCGAAGCGCAGGCTGCCGTCACGCGGTTCGACCCGGCGGTGGCGGCGCAGGTGGGCGCGCAGGCGGGCCAGCAGCACCCGCGGTTCGATGGGTTTGCCGATGTAATCGTCGGCCCCCAGTTCCAGGCCCAGCACCTGGTCGATGTTGTCGGTACGGGCGGTCAGCACGCAGATGATGCCGTCATAGTGGGGCCGGATCTGCCGACACACTTCGAAACCATCCTGGTCGGGCAGGCCCACATCGAGCAGCACCAGGGCCGGCTTCTCCGCCAGGATCCGGGCCACGGCGCGCTCGCCGCTGCGCTCGTGGGCCACCTGGTAGCCATGCCGTTGCAGGTAGTCGCTGACCATCGTTCCCAGGCGGGCATCGTCTTCGACCAGTACGATATCCAGCATTTCCAAGGCCTCCGTGGGCGCAAACGTACCGCCACGGCACGAGCGCGGCGATGCTATCCCAGCCTTCGGGCCGCCCGGGTCCCGGGGGCGGGCGCCATTCAGCCGGGGTTGCTGGCGCGCGGGCCGGGTCTCAGTCCCGGCAACAACTTGGCGGCCAGCATAGCCTGTTGCTGTTACAAAACGTTACCTTCGTGATACGGCTGGTGATGATCGCTGACAGCAAAGCGACTGACGCCGCGCGCCCCCGCGCCGAGCATGGAGTCTCCTCCGCTCCGCGTGCCGTCCCCATGTCGCCCGCCGCCCCCTGCCTGCCGAACCTGTCCCGCCGCTGCCAGTGCGGAGGCTTCCGATGAGCGGCGTGGTCGGGGCCTGGCTGCCGCCCGCCGAGGATGAGCAGCTGCTGCAGCAGCTGGCCCCGATGCTGCGCGCGCTGCAGCAGCGTGGGCGTGGCCGCATCGGCTACTGGACCGACGCCGAGGCCGGCCTCGCGCTGGGCCATTGCCGGGCGCCGACCGATACGCCGTTGCAGCCGCTGAGCTCGGACTGCGGTCGCTACGTGCTGTGCCTGGACGGCCGCCTGTACAACCGCGGCGACCTGCAGGCGCAGCTGCGCGATCTGCCCCGCAGTTGCAGCGATGCGCGGCTGCTGCTGCAGGCGATCGTCGAATGGGGCGTGCAGCGGGCGCTGTCGCGCATCGAAGGCGCCTTCGGTTTCAGCGTCTGGGACCGGGAGTCGCGCGTGCTGTGGCTGGCCCGTGATCCGGTGGGCGAGCGGCCGCTGTATTACGGCTGGTACCAGGGCCAGTTCCTGTTCGCCTCGGAGTTGAAGGCGCTGCAGGCCTTCGCCGGCTTCGCGCCGAGCATCGACCAGGATGCCCTGAGCCTGCTGCTGCGCCACGACTATGTGCCGGCGCCGCACACCATCTACCGTGGCATCCACAAACTGGTGGCGGGCGCGATGCTGCGTATCGATCTCAGCGACCATGCCGCGGGTTGCTCCAGCCAGGCCGCGCAGGGCGGCGCGCGTTACTGGTGCGCACGCGACGCGATGCAGAGTGCACTGCAGGAGCCGCTGCAGCCGGCGCCGAGCCTGGAACAGGCCACCGACCAGCTTGAAGCGGTACTGCAGAAGGCCATCGCCTCACGCATGCACTCGCCCCTGGCGTGCGGCGCGTTCCTGTCCGGCGGTACCGACTCCTCGCTGGTGACGGCGATGATGCAGGCACAATCGACCCTGCCGATCGAAGCGTGGACGGTCGGCTTCGACGATCCGGGGCATGACGAGAGCGACTGGGCGTCGCAGGTCGCGCGCCATCTGGGCGTGCAACACCACCTGCATCGCATGGACGCGCGCCAGGGCCTGGACCTGCTGCAGCGCCTGCCGCAGGTCTGGTGCGAGCCCTTCGCCGACGCCTCGCAGCTGCCGACGCTGCTGGCCAGTGAACTGCTGGGGGCGCGCAAGCCGGTGGCACTGACCGGTGACGGTGGCGATGAACTGTTCTTCGGGCATCCCAGCTATGGCCGCGCGCTGCGCAATGCGCGCCTGTGTGGTGGCCTGCCGGACTGGGTACGCGACCTGGCGCGGCGCAGCGGCAACCGCATGAACGTCGAGCGCGGCCGCCTCGGTGGTTGGCGCGCCCTGGTGGCCGAGGTGGCTGCCAATGATGTGGAAGGTCACTACCTGCAGCGCGTGACCCGCTGGCGGCAGCCGGCGCAGGTGGTGCTGGGTGCGCGTGAGCCGGTGACGATCTTCCAGCAGCAGGACACGGCGCTGCCGGCCGAGGCGCGCATCCAGCTGCTGGATTTCCGCATGGACCTGGCCGAGGGCATCCTGGCCAAGGTTGATCGTGCGGGCATGGCGGCGGGCGTTGAAACCCGTGCGCCGCTGCTGGACATGGAGGTGGTGCGCCTGGCCTGGCGGCTGCCGCAGCACCTGAAGTACCACGATGGCGAGCACAAGCTGATCCTCAAGCACCTGCTGGCGCGCTACCTGCCGGATCCGCTGGTGTATCGCCCCAAGCGCGGCTTCGGCCCGCCGATGGCGCGCTGGCTGGCCGGTCCGTTGCGCGACTGGGCGGAGGCGCTGCTGGATCCGCAGCTGCTGCGCAACCAGGGCTGCTTCGATGTGGCACGCGTGCGTGGTATCTGGGAGGCGTTCCTGCGGGGCGAGCGCAAGTGGCACACGCACCTGTGGAACGTGCTGATGTTCCAGGCGTGGCACCAGCACTGGCATGGTGGTCGCGGGCGCTGAGCCCTTCCTGCATCGCGTGCGGCGGGTTCATTCTGCGTGGCGCCGGGCCGATGCCCCTGCGTACGAATGTCCTCCGGCGCCGGCCGTTGGCCGTCACCTCCCCCTTTACTTCGTACGCAAGGGCATCCGCCCTGCGTTCGGAGTTCGTCGGCGCCTCATTGAAGGCAGATTGTTCGCAGCCTTACCCACCGCAAGCCGAGCCTCGTCGGGGCGGGCAGGGGGTTGGGCAAAGTAAAGGAGGAGGGGACGGCCAACGGCCGGCGCCGGGGGACATTTGCCCAGGCCCCTGCCTGTCTCGGCGGGGCCCGTCAGTTCGCGGGGAATCGGGACGAAGACATGCGTGCGGCGGGTTCATTCTGCGTGGCGCCGGGCGGAGGCCCTTGCGTACGAATGTCCTCCGGCGCCGGCCGTTGGCCGTGACCTCCCCCTTTACTTCGTACGCAAGGGCCTCCGCCCGGCGTTCGGAGTTCGCCGGCGCCTCCTTGAAAGGCGGCCGCGAGCGCTGTGATCTCCTCGCCGGAAGCCGAGCCTCGTCGGGGCGGGCAGGGCCCATCGGTTCGCGGCGGATCAGGACGAAGACATGTGTGTGGCGGATGCATTCTGCGCGGCGCAGGGCGGAGACCCTTGCGTACGAATGTCCCCCGGCGCCGGCCGTTGGCCGTCACCTCCTCCTTTACTTCGTACGCAAGGGCATCCGCCCTGCGTTGGGAGTTCGTCGGCGCTTCCTTGAAAGGCGGCCGCGCGTGCTGCGCTCTCCTCACCGCACGCCGAGCCTCGTCGGGGCGGGCAGGGGTCTGGGCAAAGTAAAGGAGGAGGTGACGGCCAACGGCCGGCGCCGGGGGACATTTGCCCAGACCCCTGCCCGCCCCGGCGGGGCCCTTCAGCCTGCAGAGACGTCGCACGAAGACGCGCTTCGGTATCGAAACGACAAGCAAAAAAAGACCCGGCAGAGGGAGGGATCTGCCGGGTCCGGATTGCGTGGGGGGAGGGACCCACGCAATGAGTGTTGCGTCGCGTCAGTGGTTGTTCGCGTCCGCCGTTGATTCGTTGTAGCCCTGCACCAGCTCGGACCAAGCCTTGCTGGCCTGCAGGCCGAGACCGACCACGTCCTGCTGGGCCTGGCCCAGCCGCTGCAGGTTGTCCTGCCAGAGCTGCGCGCCCTTGGAGAGCGTCCCGGCCGCATCCTCGCCGCGGGCCAGTTCACCCAGCCAGCCGCCGGTCGCAGTCAGGTTGCGCTCCATCACCTTCAGCTGCACGCCGAACATGCTTTCCGCGTTCTCCAACGCCAACCGGTTCGCACGCGTTGCCGCGGCGGCGAGCTGGCGGGTGGCATCACTGAAGCGATCGCTGAAGGCGGCGGCCATGGGGGGCGTCAGGGAGTGGCTTGATGCATTGCAGCATACGCCCTTGATGCGGCAATGCAACAAAAATAACAAAGGCGCTCGGGGCGCCTTTGAAACACCTTTCAGATCAATGGGTTGATCAGGCAGTGGGGCCGCGGTAACGGCACCCCGACGTGCAGGTTTCGTGCACGGTGATCTCGCTCAGCGCCGGCAGGCCGGGCTTGAGCTCGTTCCAGATCCACACCGCCAGGTTCTCGCTGGTCGGGTTCTCCAGACCGGGGATGTCGTTGAGGTAGTGATGGTCCAGGCGATCGTAGATCGGCTGGAAGGCCGCCTTCACGTCACCGAAATCCATGATCCAGCCGGTCTGCGCACCCGGCTCGCCCTCGACCTTCAGTTCCACCCGGAACGAGTGGCCGTGCAGGCGCGCGCACTTGTGCCCCGGCGGTACGTTGGGGAGGCGGTGCGCCGCCTCGAGCATGAAGACTTTGAAGATTTCCATGGCGCAATTGTACGCCGCAGGTGGCCGGCCATCCTGAGCGGATGCCGGGCTTTCGTGAAGTAACTCTTTCCATCCGGATGAAGAGATGATAGTTTCTCTTATATCCGTATGAAGAGATGTTATTGGCCGGACCCGGGCCAGGCATGGACTACTGCGGAACTTCATCGCCCTTACCACCTCCCCCACATCGTCATGCCCAAGCACACCCTGCTCGTGGCGGCCCTGGCCGTCGCTCTGGCCGCGCCTTTGTCTGCCGCCGCCGAAACCTCCGCCGACGCCAGTGGCGAAGCCAGCACCCTGGCCGCTGTGCGTGTCACCGGTTCCAACATCAAGCGCACCGATACCGAGGCCTCCAACCCGGTGCAGGTGATCGGCCGCCAGCAGCTGGAACAGACCGGCAAGGCCACCGTGGCCGATGTGCTGCGTTCGATCTCGGCCAACACCGGCAACGCCAGCAACGAAACCACCAACAACGGCTGGGCCTCCGGCTCGGCCGGCATCGGCCTGCGCGGCCTGTCGCAGAAGAACACGCTGGTGCTGCTCAACGGCCGCCGCCTGGCCAACTATGGTTTCCCGGCCGGTGGCCTGTCTGACACCTTCGTCGATCTCAACGCGCTGCCGCTGGTCGCGGTCGAGCGCATCGAAGTGCTCAAGGACGGCGCCTCGGCGGTGTACGGTTCCGACGCCGTGGCCGGCGTGGTCAACATCATCACCCGGCAAAACTTCGAAGGCGCCGAGATCGGCGGCAGCTTCGGCGGTGCCGACCAGGGCGGCCTGCACGAGCAGAACCTGAAGTTCGTCGGCGGCCTTGGTGATCTCGACACCGATGGCTACAACATCCTCTTCAGCCTGCAGGGTTACAACCGCGAACGTCTGGACCAGGACGAACGCAACCTGACCAGGAGCGGCATCTACACCGACAAGCCCGGTGGCCGCTGGAACGGCTGGTCGGCCAAGGGCGCGCGCTACCTGGTCAACGGCGTGTCGGTGCCGATGCTCGACGCCAACGGCAACTGCCCGGTCGGTACCACCCGCGTCGCCAGCGCGCCGATCGACGGCCTGGCCGGCGACACCTGCGGCTTCAACCAGGCCCCGTTCACCACGCTGATCCCCTCGACCAAGCGCTACCAGGCCTATGCCAACGGTACCTTCCGCCTGAACGACAACGTCGAAGCCTTCGGCGAAGTGCTGTACAGCCAGATCAAGAGTGCCGCATGGTTCGGCAGCAGCCCGTTCTTCACCCTGGAGAGCGGCCGCTTCGCATTGAACGCCAACAGTGGCCTGGCCGAACCGGTGTCGTCGCTGCTGCCGGCCAACAATCCGTACAACCCGTACGGCCGTGCGATCCCGATCGAATACACCTTCTTCGACCTCGGCGGCACGATCAAGACCAACCGTTCCACCGCCTATCGCGGCGTGTTCGGCTTGCGTGGCACCACTGCGAACTGGGACTGGGAAGTGGCTGCATTCGGCGCACGCAGCAGCGAGCGTGAGAGCGTGTCCGGCGGCTTCGCCAATCGCTGGGCGCTGGCCGATGCGCTGGCCACCGGCAGCTACAACCTGCTGAATCCGGCGGCCACGCCGCAGTCGGTACGTGATTCGATCAACATCGCCACGCTGCGTCCGGCCGAGTCCAAGCTGCAGGGCGTCGACGCCAAGATTTCCGGCAGCCTGGGCCACACCTGGGCTGGCGAGATCGGCTTCGCCGCCGGTGCCGAGTGGCGCCGCGAGAAGCTCGATTCCAACAACCCGTGGCAGATCGATGCCGGCCTGCAGGTGCGCCCGGCCATCGCCGAAGTACATGGCCAGCGCCAGGTCAGTGCCGCCTACGCCGAAGTGAACGTGCCGCTGGCCTCGACCCTGGAACTGTCCGCCGCCGCGCGTGCCGATCACTACGATGATTTCGGCGATGCGTTCTCGCCGAAGATCGGCCTGCGCTGGCAGCCGCTCGATTTCCTGCTGGTGCGTGCCTCGGCGTCGAAGGGCTTCCGTGCACCGTCGCTGTCGGAGAACTCCAACAGCACCAGCATCGCCTACGGCAGCGTGGCCGACCCGCGTGATCCGGACGTGCCGGGCTCGCGCCAGAATCCGACCTTCTTCACCGTTGGCAACAACGCACTGAAGCCCGAGCGCACCAAGAGCGTGAACTTCGGCGTGGTGCTGTCGCCATGGGCCAACACCAACCTCAGCGTGGACTACTACCGCATCCAGCTGGACAACCTGGTCGGCACCAACAACACCCAGACCCTGGTCAACGACAACGTGGCCGGCGCCGTGCAGCGCGACGAGCGCGGCAAGCTGCAGGCCGTCTACAACCGCTACCAGAACCTGAGCGAGCTGAAGACCTCGGGCATCGACGTCGAGCTGCGCCAGCGCATCCCGACCGCTGCGCTCGGCGACTTCACCGTGTCCTCCGCCTACACCCACGTGCGCGACTACCGTCGCCCGACCGTGGTCGGCGGCCCGCTGGTCGACTACGCCGGCAGCAACCTCGGCGCGACCCTGCCCAAGGACAAGGCCACCACCACCCTGGACTGGAAATACGGCGACTTCAACGCCGCGGTGACCTGGTACTACACCAGCAGCTACCGCCAGGAGGCCAGCACCGCCGCCAAGGCCGTGCAGCAGCGCGTCGGCAGCTACAGCCAGTACGACCTGTACCTGGGCTACACCGGCATCGACAAGCTGACGGTGTACGCCAAGGTGCAGAACCTGGCCGACAAGACGCCGCCGTACGATGCCTCGTTCCCGGGCATCCGCGCGCCGTACGACTTCAGCCAGTACGACCTGCGCGGCCGCTACTTCACGCTGGGCTTCGACTACCGCTTCTGATCCACCCGCTGCGACCGGTCTCCCCAAGGGACCGGTCGCGCGACCGCCTGCCGTTGTGTTCCAGGGGAGTCACTGTGTCCTTGCATCGTCGTGCCGTTCTTCCGTTGCTGCTTGCCGCCGCCACCGCACTGTTCCAGCCGCAGCCGGTACAGGCACAGAGCACCTACTTCTTTCCGCAGGCTGCCGATGCAGCGGCGTTCGATACCGCCGTGCCCACGCCGGAGCAGTTCCTCGGCTATCCGATCGGCAGCCGTTACACCCGGCACGACCAGCTGGTGGCGTACTTCCAGGAACTGGCCCGGCGCTCGGACAGGATCAGCGTGCGCGAGATCGGCCGCAGCTATGAGGGCCGCCCGCTGTTGATCGCCACTGTCACTGCCGCAGGCAACCACGCGCGGTTGGAACAGATCCGCCAGCAGCACGCGACCCTGGCCGATCCGGCGCAGCCGCGCAGTGCGGCGGGCGACAGCCCGGTGGTGGTGTGGCTGGGATACAGCGTGCATGGCAACGAGACCTCCAGTGCCGAGGCGGCGATGCTGACGGCTTACTACCTGGTTGCCAACCGCAGCGCCGAAACCCAGCAGTGGCTGCAGCAGGCGGTGGTGCTGTTCGACCCGGCGCAGAATCCGGACGGTCGCGATCGTGCCGCCAACTGGCACAACGCGTGGGCCTCCGATCCGGCCTCGGCCGACCCGGCCGACAAGGAGCACGTCGAACCGTTCCCGCAAGGGCGCACCAACCACTACTTCACCGATCTCAACCGCGACTGGCTGGCCCTGACCCAGCAGGACTCGCGGCCGAAGGTGGAGGTGTTCCACCAGTGGTACCCGAACGTGCAGATCGACTTCCACGAAATGGGCAAGGACAGCACCTACTACTTCGAGCCCTCGCCGAAGAGCATGCACAGTCCGCTGATTCCCGCGGCGTCGTACGAATTCAACAAGACCCTGGCCAGGTACCACGCGCAGGCGCTGGATGCACTGGGCTCGCTGTACTACACCGGCGAGAACTTCGACAACTTCTCGCCGGTATACGGCTCGACCTACCCGGACTTCCATGGTGCCGTCGGCGTGACCGTCGAACAGGCCAGCTCACGCGGCCGCGTGCAGGAATCGGTGAATGGCCTGCTGACGTTCCCGTTCACCATCCGCAACCAGGTCGCCACCGGGCTGGGCACCGTGCGCGGCGCAGTGACCGAGCGCAGCGGCCTGTTCGACCTGCAGAAGCAGTTCTTCCAGAGCGCGCTGAAGCAGGCCGCACAGCAGCCGGTGAAGAGCTTCGTGTTCGGTGATGCGCATGACCCGGCACTGACCCGCCGCCTGCTGGAACTGTTGCTGCTGCATCGCGTCGAGGTGCGCGCGCTGGATCGTGCCGTCACTGTCGATGGCCAGCGCTTCGATGCCGGCAGCGCCTACGTTGTGCCGGTCCAACAGGCGCAGTTCCGCCTGGTGCATTCGATCTTTGCCGAGACGCCGCCGATCAAGGGTGATGTGTTCTACGGCAGCACCAGCTATGCAATCGCACCGGCCTACGGCGTGGCCTTCGCCGGTAGCCGCAGCCGTATCGAAGGCGGTGCACGCGTGACCGCGCTGCCGGCGGCGCAGGGTGCGGTGCTGGGCAGCCAGGCCGGATTTGCCTACGCGATCGACTGGCGCGACTACAACGCCGGGCGCGCGCTGGCTGCACTGCAGGGCAAGGGCGTGAGCGCACGTGCGGCATTCCAGCCGTTCACCACCGCGACCGCGCAGGGCGAGGTCAGCTTCGCCGCCGGCAGCCTGGTGATTCCGGTGGCCGGGCAATCGCTGCAGGGCGCAGCGCTGCTTGAGGCAGTGACGTCGGCCGCGCGCGAGGCGGGTGTGCAGGTGCACGCATTGCCCAGCGGCCGCAGCCGCGAAGGCATCGACCTCGGCAGTGACGGCGTCAAGGCGCTGCGCAAGCCCACGGTCGCGCTGGTGATGGGCGAGGGCGTGGCCGCCACCGAGATCGGTTCGGCGTGGTTCCTGCTCGACCAGCAGCTGCACCTGCCTGCCAGCAAGCTGGACCCGCAGCAGCTGGGCAAGGTGCCGCTGGACCGCTACACCACGATCGTGCTGTCCGGCGGCACCTACACCGGCATCGATGCCACGGCGGTGGCCGCACTGAAGCGCTGGGTGCAGGCCGGAGGTTCACTGGTGACCTACGGCAGCGCCTCGAAGTGGGCGATCGAACAGAAGCTGGCCGACGGCGAGAAGCTCGGTAAGGAAGAAGAGACTGCCGACGAGAGCCGCCGTGCGTTCGGCGACCAGCGCGACATCGCTGCGATCGAGCGGGTCAGCGGCAACATCCTCAGTGCCGACGTGGATACCAGCCATCCGTTGGCGTTCGGCGTGCCGCGCCGGCAACTGGCGATCAACAAGGAAAACACGGTGACGCTGCAGCCGAGTGCGAACCCGTTCTCGACGGTGGTACGCATCGACGCGCCGCCGCGGGTGAACGGTTACTTGTCCGAGCGCAACCGCACGCGGGTGGCGGGCAGCGCGTGGCTGCTGGTGTCGGCGCAGGGGCAGGGTAACGTGGTGCTGTTCGCCGATGATCCGGCGCATCGCAAGTACTGGCATGGCACGGACCGGCTGCTGATCAACGCGATCTTCTTCGGGAATCTGGTAAATCCGGCGAAAGCGCGGGGTTGAGGTGTTTGGCGCCGAGTTTCTGTTGTGCTTGGGAGGCAGGGGGCCTCAGCCAGGACACGCCGTAAACCCATCCATGGGGGCTCGATGGCGCCATCCTTGGCGCCAACGGTCCTGGCTGAGGCCCCCTGCCTCCCATGACAGTTTCCTGCGGGCGCGGACGCAGACCCCAAGGCGGGAGCAAGGGCAAATACAAAAGCAAAAGCAAAGCCAGGAATTGCGACTTCGGCTTTTGCCTTTGAATTTGAATTTGAACTTGAATTTGATCTTTCTTCTCCCGGCTACCCGGCGGGACAAGAAGGCGCAGGCAATGCTTGAAGCGGATGGGCATGGGGGCAGCGCAGAACCGTTGGCGCCATGGATGGCGCCATCGAGCTTACATGGACGTATTTACAGCGTGTTCTGCGCTGCCCCCATGTCCATCCGCCCTCGGTACTGCCACCGCGTGCTTTGTCACCCGGTAGCCAGCAACAAAAAAGGACGGCGCGTCAGCGCCGTCCCTCGGTAAGAAGCCCCCGCGCAGCGGGAAGCACCCTCCCTGTCAGCTGGGATCAGCCGGCGCGACCGCCGCCGTTGCCACCCTGGCCGCGACCACGGCCGCCACCATTGCCGCCACCGCCACGGCGCTGGCCCTGACCCGCGCCCGCACGCTGCTGGCCGTTGCCGCCGCCCTCGCGACGGCCACCACCGGCCTTCTTCGGGCCGGCATGCGCATGGCGCGGCGCATCGCCGTGCGGACGGCGTGCGTGGCTCTTGCGCGGCGCGCGCTCACCGGTATCGTGCTCCGCCTTGCCCGGCGCACTGTTGCCCCAGCGGATCGGCGTCTGCAGCTCGAAGCCCGGCACATCGCGGATGTCCATGTCGCGGCCCAGCAGGCGCACGATCGCGCGCAGCAGCTTCACTTCATCCTGCGCCACCAGCGAAATCGCCTGGCCGGTCGCGCCGTTGCGGCCGGTGCGGCCGATGCGGTGCACGTAGTCCTCGGCCACCATCGGCAGGTCGAAGTTGATCACCTTCGGCAGCTCGTTGATGTCGATGCCGCGCGCGGCGATGTCGGTGGCCACCAGCACGGTCACGCGGCCGGCCTTGAAGTCACCCAGCGCACGCAGGCGCTGGCCCTGGCTCTTGTTGCCGTGGATCGCCGCGGTCTTGATGCCCGACTTTTCCAGGAAGGTGGCCAGCTTGTCGCTGCCATGCTTGGTGCGGGCGAACACCAGGGTCTGCTCGCGGCTGTCCTGCGCCAGCAGGTGCAGCAGCAGGTCGCGCTTGCGGCCGGCGTCGACCGGATGCACGCGGTGGGTGATGGTTTCGGCCACGGTGTTCTTCGGCGTCACCTGGATCTGTTCCGGGTTGCGCATGAACTCCAGCGCCAACTGGCGGATGTTGTCCTCGAAGGTGGCCGAGAACAGCAGGGTCTGGCGGTTCTGCTTCGGCAGCTTGGCCAGGATGCGCTTGATCGACGGCAGGAAGCCCATGTCGAGCATGCGGTCGGCTTCGTCCAGGATCAGCACTTCAATGCCGGACAGGTCGACGCTGCGACGCTCAACGTGGTCGATCAGGCGGCCCGGGCAGGCCACCAGCAGGTCCACGCCACGGCGCAGGATGTCCAGCTGGTTGCCCATGCCGACGCCGCCGTAGATGCAGGCGCTGGGGATGCGCAGGTACTTGCTGTAGCCACGCAGGCTGTCATGCACCTGGGTGGCCAGCTCGCGGGTCGGGGCCAGGATCAGCGCGCGCGGCTTGCGCGGGCCGGCACGTACCTCCTGCGAGGCGGTGCCCAGGTGCTGCAGCAGCGGCAGGCCGAACGCGGCGGTCTTGCCGGTGCCGGTCTGTGCGCCGGCCAGCAGGTCGCGACCGGCCAGCGCCAGCGGGATCGCCTGCTGCTGGATCGGGGTCGGGTTTTCGTAGCCCTGCTCGGCGAGCGCGCGCAGCAGGAAGGGCGCCAGGCCCAGCGATTCAAAAGACATTGAGTTTGCTCCAAGTACAAGAAACGCCTGTCCGAGCGGACAGACGGGGGCAGATCAAACTGATCGGCTGACTCGGAGCGTTCCCGTGAACCGCGCTGCGAGAATTGGGTGCAGCCGGCACGAAGCGCAGGCTGGAATGCGTGACGAACGGCGTCGGAGTGGGGGCGGGCGAAGAGGGCGGACCCTGGTCGCCGGCGATCCCGGAGGGAAACGGACGGCCGCTGCAGACCCTGCAAGTCTAAACGATGTTCGAGACTTCGCGCAAAAAGGCCTGTTCAGGTAGGGGGTGTCTGCAGGGCTTGCAGCCCTGCACCCGCGGAGGCCAGAGCCACGTCAACGTCAAAAGCTGGCTTCCTGAGGGTTGGCGGGGTGGGTCCGGTTGAGGGGGGCGCCGTAAACCCATCCATGGGGGCTTGGTCGCGGCATCCATGCCGCTCACACCCCCTCAACCGGACCCACCCCGCCTTCGACAGTTTGCTGCGGTCTGTCGGAAATGCTCTTGGGGCCAGATCCGTTTTCCGGAGGAAAACGGATCTGGCCCCGGAATTTCATTCGATATCTGACAGATGTGCCGACCAACGGTCGGCACCCACCAACAGCCGCCGCGGGGATCTGTCGGGGGTAGGGCGGTGTGGGTGGGCAGGACCGTTGGCGCCATGGATGGCGCCATCGAGCCCCCATGGACGGGTTTACGGCGTGTCCTGCCGGCCCACACCGCCCCGCCCAACCAGCAGAAAGCCAGAGCCGCTTTTGACGTTGCCGTTGCTGTTGCATTGAGCAGGTGCAGGGCTGCAAGCCCTGCCGAACCCCCCACTACGGTAGGGTGGGCCGATGCCGCGCTGCAGCTTGGCGTCGCCGCAGATTTGATTACACTTGAAACTTGTTTGCCCACGACCCCGGACACCCACCCATGAAGCTTGGTTCTTTGAAGGAAGGCGGCCGCGACGGCACCCTGATCGTCGTCTCGCGTGACCTGCGCCGCGGCGTGCGCGCCACCGGCATTGCCGCCACCCTGCAGCAGGCCCTGGAGGACTGGAGCCACATGGCACCGCGCCTGAACGCCCTGTACGAATCGCTCAATGCCGGCGATGCCGATGGCGTGTTCGACCTCGACCCGCAGGCACTGGCCGCGCCGATGCCGCGCGCCTATGAGTTCGTCGATGGCAGCGCCTACCTGCCGCACGTCGAGCGCGTGCGCCGTGCCCGTGGCGCCGAGGTGCCGGAGAGCTTCTACACCGATCCACTGATGTACCAGGCCACCAGCGCCGGCTTCTACGGCCCGCGCGATGCGGTCAAGGTGGTCAGCGAGGACTACGGCATCGACCTGGAAGCGGAGATCGTGGTGATCACCGACGACGTGCCGATGGCGGCGACCCCGGAACAGGCAGCCGGTCATATCCAGTTGGTCGGCCTGGTCAACGATGTCTCGCTGCGCAACCTGATCCCGGGCGAGCTGGCCAAGGGTTTCGGCTTCCTGCAGTCCAAGCCGCGCTCGGCGCTGTCGCCGGTGTTCGTCACCCCTGACGAGCTGGGTGCCGCGTGGCAGGACAGCAAGGTGCACCTGCCGCTGCTGACCCACATCAACGGCCAGTGGTTCGGTGCGCCGGAAGCGGGCGTGGACATGCAGTTCAATTTCGCCCAGCTGGTTTCGCATGCGGCCAAGACCCGTCCGCTGGTCGCCGGCACCATCGTCGGCTCGGGCACCATCGCCAATGAAGACACCAGCAAGGGTGCGTCGTGCTTCGCCGAGCAGCGCGTGGTCGAAACCCTGCGCGATGGCAAGCCGAGCACGCCGTTCATGTCGTTCGGCGACGTGGTCCGCATCGAGATGCTCGATGCCGCCGGTAACAGCATCTTCGGTGCGATCGAGCAGCGCATCGAACAGGCGGCCAGGCCCTGAGCATGGAGGCGGCCATGGAGATCCCGGTCGACGACGGCATCGTGCTGTACACCTACTGGCGATCCAGCGCCGCCTACCGCGTGCGCATCGGTCTGGAGCTGAAGGGCCTGGCCTGGGAGGCCCGGCCGGTGCATCTGGTGCGCGACGGTGGCGAGCAGCACCGGGATGCCTATCGGGCGCTCAACCCGCAGCAGCAGGTGCCGACCCTGCTGCATGAGGGGCATGTGCTGACCCAGTCGCTGGCGATCCTCGAATACCTGGACGAGCGCTTTCCGCAGGTACCGCTGCTGCCGGCCGACGCCGCCGGCCGCGCGCGGGTGCGGGCGCTGGCCCAGCTGGTGGCCTGCGACATCCACCCGATCAACAACCTGCGGGTGATGCAGTACCTGGAGCGCGATCTGCAGGTGCCGGCCGATGCGCGCACGCAGTGGACCCTGCACTGGATCGCCGAGGGCTTCGCGGCGATGGAAGCCCTGCTGGTCAACAGTCGTGACACCGGCGCCTTCTGCCATGGTGACCGTCCCGGCCTGGCCGATATCTGCCTGCTGCCGCAGCTGTACAACGCCCACCGCTTCGGCCTGGACCTGGCACCGTACCCGACCCTGCGCCGCATCGAAGCGGCCTGCCAGGCAGTGGATGCCTTCGACCGCGCACGCCCGGAAAACCAGCCCGACGCCGCCTGAAAAAAAGGGGACGGAGGGGATTAAGTCGTATATGCACTTACGACTTAATCCCCTCCGTCCCCTTTCTGCCGCAAACGGGCCAGGTCATCGCGGAACACCCGGTAGGCTTCCTCGCGGCGCGCATCGTCGGTCTGCCGCAACACCCATGCCGGGTGCACCGTGGCGTAGCCGCGCGTGCCGTCCTCGAGGGTGTGCCAGCGTCCGCGGTCGCGTGCGAGGTCGAAACCACGACCGAATACCGAGGCTGCGGCTGTCGCGCCGAGGCATACGATCACCTGGGGCCGCACGCGTGCGATCTCACCCATCAGCCAGGGGCGGCAGGCCTGGATGTGGCGGCTTTCCGGCCGCTTGTGCAGCCGCACCTTGCCGCGCCGCTCATGGTGGAAGTGCTTCACCGCGTTGGTGAGGTACAGCTGGGCGCGATCGATTCCCAGTTCCGCCAGTGCGCGGTCCAGCACCTGGCCGGCAGGTCCTGCGAACGGCTGCCCGCGCAGATCCTCGGTATCACCGGGCTGCTCGCCGATCACCATCACCCGCGCATCGGCAGGCCCCTGCCCGAACACGGTCTGCGTGGCCTGCTCCCATAGCGGGCACTGGCGGCAGGCAATGGCCTGTCCGCGCAGATTGTCCAGGCTGCTGGCATCGGCTGCCGGCGCCGCAGCGTTCGCACGCGGGGGAATCCTGCGTTGCGGTGCCTGTGCCGGCCGGTCATGCATTTCCTGCACGCGGTCGGCCGCGTCGCGCACCAGGCGTGGCAGCAACTGTGCTTCAGGCAGGTGGCGCCAGTACTTGGCCGGCATCTCCTGCATCATCATCCGTGTGTTGAGTCGCGCCGGATTGAAGATGCTGGCGTAGTAGGTCTGCCACAGCGACTCCCGTGCATCCTCCGCCGGGGCATCTTCGCGCCGTGCACCGGGGCCGAAGGCAAGCGCCTGCCCATCCCAGGCGACGCTGCGCGAAGGGGTCAGGATCGCCCAGCGCATGCCGGTGAAGCGGCGCGCGAAGAACGGCGCGACCCGGTCGACGATGTGGTGTTGCGGCTCGAACCAGGCGATGAACGCATCGGGCTGGCCAGGTACCTCGCGGAAGCGCACGAATGCCTTCATCTTGTGCGTGTCACGGCGGACGGCCTGGGCGAGGGCTGTCGCGCGCAGGACATCGGCGTCGGCGGGGTTGCCCAGCACTGATCGCTCGCCATGGGCGATGCGCCACAGCAGGCGATACAGCACGGCCAGGCGCTGGGGATCGCGATGGCACAGGCAGGTGGCCGCCAGCTCCAGGAAGTCACGTGGAACGTTGGGTGCACCGGCATCGGCAAGCATCGGCGCCTGCTGCACGGCCGGCGCATCCAGCAGCGACGTGTCACTCCCTTCCAGCCAGTCCAGCTGCGGCGGGGCAACGCCGCGCAGCAACGCTTCGCGCGCAGCATCGCGCCAGGCCTGCAGCGACCATGGCGGATCCACCCGCAGCGACCACCGCTGCGCGTCAGGACGCAGACGGGGCATCGAAAAGCGAACCCTGGCGCGGCGGCGGGGCCAGCTGCGCGCGCAGCGCCGCCGGATCATCCAGTGCTTTGCGCGGGTGATGGTCGGCCAGCAGCACGAACGGCAGCAGCTTGCTCATCGGTGCCTTCAGGCGCGCGATGTCGGCCACGCGCAGCCGCCCGTGGCGGCGTGCCATCAGCACGCGCTTGACGTTGCGCACGCCAAGGCCGGGCACGCGCAGCAGCATTTCCTTCGGTGCCCGGTTCAGATCGACCGGAAAGCGCTCGGGATGGCGGATCGCCCAGGCCATCTTGGGGTCGATATCCAGGTCGAGCATGCCGTCCTGGGTGGTGTCGGTAATCTCCTCCACACCGTAACCGTAGAAGCGCAGCAGCCAGTCTGCCTGGTAAAGGCGATGTTCGCGCTGCAGCGGTGGCGGCTGCAGTGGCAGCTGCCGGCTGGCGTCCGGAATCGGGCTGAATGCGGAGTAGTAGACCCGGCGCATGCGGTAGTTGCCGTACAGACTGTCGGCGCTGGCCAGGATCTGCTGGTCGTTTGCCCCGTCCGCGCCGACGATCATCTGGGTGCTCTGCCCGGCCGGTGCGAAACGGGGAGGGCGCGGGCGAGCGCTGCGGCTGGCCGTCGGCGCCACCGCTGCGGGGGCCTTGCGAGCTTCCTTGGCTTCCTCGATGCGCCAGCGCAGTTCGCCCATCGCGCCACGGATCGAATGCACCGTCTTCTCCGGTGCCAAGGCGCTCAGGCCGGCTTCGGTCGGCAGTTCCACGTTGATGGACAGGCGGTCCGCATAGCGCCCGGCACTGGCCAGCAGTTCCGGCGAGGCCTCGGGAATGGTCTTGAGGTGGATGTAGCCGGCGTAGCGGTGTTCTTCGCGCAGCTGCCGGGCCACTTCCACCATCTGCTCCATGGTGTAGTCCGCATTGCGGATGATGCCGCTGGACAGGAACAGGCCCTCGATGTAGTTGCGCTTGTAGAAGTCCAGGGTGAGCGTGACCACCTCGTCCACGCTGAAACGCGCGCGGGCCACGTTGCTGGAGACCCGGTTCACGCAATAGGCGCAGTCGTAAATGCAGAAGTTGGTCAGCAGGATCTTCAGCAATGAAACGCAGCGGCCGTCGGGCGTGTAGCTGTGGCAGATGCCCATGCCCTCGGTACTGCCGATACCGCCACTGGCGCGCGAATCGCGTTTGCCCGAGCCGCTGGAGGCGCAGGACGCGTCGTATTTGGCGGCGTCGGCCAGAATGGCCAGCTTGCGGATGGTTTCCATTGGGGAAACCTACGGATGAGGGGTCTCATTGGATGAGACCGCCCATGAACGCTTCAGAAAAAAGGGGACGGAGGGGATTAAGTCGCAAATGCACTTACGACTTAATCCCCTCCGTCCCCTTTTTCGTGGGGTCAGAAGCCGTGGGTGATGCTGGGTGCGCCGGCCGAGAAATCGGCGTACGGGTCGTGCTCGCCGCTGCTGCCTTCGGACAAACGGAACTTCAGGGCCAGGCCATCGCGCGAGTCGGCCGCGCGCAGCGCTTCCTCCTGCTCGATGATGCCCGCCTTGGCCAGCCGGAACAGGCACTGGTCGAAGCTCTCCATGCCTTCTTCCAGCGAGCCTTCCATCGCCGCCTTGATCTCGTGCACCTGGCCGCGACGCAACAGGTCGCGGATCATCGGCGTATTGATCAGCACCTCGGTGGCCGGCAGGCGACGGCCCTCCTTGTTCTTCACCAGGCGCTGGCTGATCACCGCACGCAGGTTCAGCGCCAGGTTCATCAGCACGTTCTTGTGCGCGCTTTCCGGGAAGAAGTTGAGGATGCGCTCGATGGTCTGGTCGGCGTTGTTGGAGTGCAGGGTGGCCAGGCACAGGTGCCCGGTCTCGGCGAAGGCGATCGCCGCCTCCATCGTTTCCGCATCCAGGATTTCGCCGATCAGGATCACGTCCGGCGCTTCACGCATCGCGTTCTTCAGCGCGTTGTGGAAGGCGTGGGTGTCCAGGCCGACCTCGCGCTGGTTGACGATCGACATCTTGTGCTTGTGCAGGTACTCGATCGGATCCTCGATGGTGAGGATGTGACCGGTGGTGGTGCTGTTGCGGTGGTCGATCATCGACGCCAGCGAGGTGGACTTGCCGGAACCGGTGGACCCCACCACCAGCACCAGCCCGCGCGGGGTCATGATGACGTCCTTCAGCACCTGCGGCAGGTTCAGCTCCTCGATGCTAGGGATGCGGCTGCGGATGGCGCGGATGACCATCCCGACCTCGCCCCGCTGCTTGAACACGTTGACGCGGAAGCGCCCGGCGTCGGGCAGGGCGATGGCCATGTTGAGCTCGAGCTCGCGCTCGAACTGCGGCACCTGGCCTTCGTCCATCAGCGAGTAGGCGATTTTCTTGACCATGCCCGGCGGCAGGCCGGTGTTGCCCAGCGGATAGAGCTTCCCCTCGATCTTGATGTAGACCGGTGCCCCGGTGGTCAGAAACATGTCCGAAGCGTTCTTTTCGGTCATCAGCTTCAGGAAGTAGCCGATATCCATTGCGAATTTTCCCCAACGAAACGGCCGACGCCCGTTGCCAGCACGGTGTCGGCTTGACGACAATGGCCGTGAACCGACAACCGGTACGGCCTCCCCAATGAAACGACTTAGCTTCGCACGAATGCGCCATGGCCTGTATGTGATGGCGTTTGCATTCGCACTGTCTGCCCCCGCCTGGGCGCAGGACGCCGCCTTGGAACTGGCGCAGGCCCGGCAGGCGGTCGACAAGGCCACCCAGGCCGACGCCGACCAGTACGCCCCGGACCTGATCGGTCTGGCCCGGCAGGGGCTGGAGCAGGCCCAGCGCGCCGCCGGCGACCGCCGCGAACGGAAGAACGCCCCGGCGATGGCCCTGCGCGCCGCCGCCGATGCCGACCTGGCACGCGTCCGCAGCGAGGAAGCCACCGTCACCGCGCAGCTGCAGCTGCGCCGCAACGAGGTCAACCAGCTGCAACGCCAGCTGTCGACCGGGGAGGACCGCCGGTGAAGCCGATGACCGCCGCAACCCTGGCCGCGCTGCTGGCGCTGCCGACCCTGGCCGTGGCCGCCGACAACCCGATGGTGGCGCAGCTGAGCCAGCGCCTGATGGCCATCCAGGCCAACCCGGATACCGCTGAGCTGGGCGCCTTCGAGCGCATGCAGGCCCAGCAGGCCATCGCGACCCTGGACAAGGCCAAGCGCCGTGACCAGGAGCTGGCCACCTACTTGGCCGAGCGCCGGGTGGAGATTGCCGAGACCGCGGTGCGCACGGCGATGGCCGCGCGCGAGGTCGACCGCCTGGAGCGCACCCGCAGCGACCTGCTGATCGAGGCCAGCCGCCGCGACGCTGCCCGCGCCCGTCAGGAAGCCGAGCAGCTGCGCATGCAGGCGCAGATGCAGGCCGAGGAGGCCGAACGCCTGCGCCAGGCCGCCGAGGCCGAAACCCTGGCCCGCCAGGACGCCGAAAACGCCCTGACCAGCGTGGCCGGCAAGCAGCAGCAGCGGCTCAGCGCTGCCCAGCAGAACGCCGCCAAGCTGGCCCGTGAGGAGGCCGAGCTGGTCTCCGGGCAGAAACTGCCGGGTTCGAAGTTCGATGGGCGAGGCGAAGTCTTCACCTTCAATGGCGACGCGTTCGCTGCAGGTGCCTCCAGCCTGTCCGGTGGGGCCCGCAACCAGGCCAAGGCGCTGGCCGAGTACCTGAACATCGGCAAGAAGGGCCGCCTGCGCATCGAGGCCTACGACAATGCCAACGGCGTGGGTCAGAAGCGGGCCGAAGCGCTGCGCGACGCCCTGGTCGCGGCTGGTGTCGCCAGCAACCGGATCCAGGTCAGCGGCAAGAAGGCAGCCTCCACCCGGGCCCGTTCGGCCGAGGTCATCATCGCGCCGTAATGCATTGATATTGTTTGTTTTTCGTTGCAATGAGCATTCAGCCTGAACCCCGCCCCGGCGGGGTTCGGTCTTTTTGTCGCAGGGGTCTTGTACCCCGCCCTGAGCAGGCGTAGGGTCAATTGTCCGGGACGCAATGCCGCGGACCGGACGATGGGAGGGCCGGGCCGATGCAAGCAGGGCGCGAACCGCAGCAGATCGACGTGCGCAGGCCAGTGCCGCAGGTCGTTGCAGGCGTCCAGGTGGCCATCGGGCGGCGCTCCTCCATGAACAACGCCCCGTGCCTTGTGGCCGGGGCGTTCGTGTATCTGTCGAAGGAGGTCCATCATGTTTGAAGATCAGCCCCAGAGCGAGATCGACGCCCGTCGCGCGCGTGATCCGGAGTTCAGGGCACTCCATGACCAGCACCGCAAGTTGAACAAGAAGTGCATGGACGCGGAGTTGGGTGTACTCCCGATCGATGATGTCACCCTGGGTCGCATGAAGCGTGAGAAGCTGCTGGCCAAGCAACGCCTTCTGCGAATGTACGAAACACCGCTCCCAACGACGTCCCCCACGCTTTGACGCACCCCGTCGCGCCCGGAACGGCGTGACCCGGCCATCGATGGCCCCGCCGGGCGACCCCGCCCCGGCATCGCGGCACCGCCGATGAGGCGGCCGCGCCAAGGCACCACAGGCGGTGGTGCCTTGGTCTCCAGGCACCACTCACCGATGCGGGCGGTACCGGTCTCCTCGTCGATCCGGGGCCGCCCGCATCCCTTCATGGGGCATGCGGGCGGCATGCCTGCACCGACCTGACATTCAGCGCCATCCGTCGGATAATCATCGGTCCGGCCCTGCGTGGCGCGAATCGAAAGTCCTCCGAATGCCCATCCATTCTTCCGTCCTCGAACTCATCGGCCAGACCCCGATCGTCAAGGCCCAGCGCCTGGACACCGGCGTCTGCGAGCTCTACCTGAAGCTGGAGAGCGCCAACCCGGGCGGATCGATCAAGGATCGCATCGGCCTGTCGATGATCGAGGCGGCGGAGCAGCGGGGTGACCTGAAGCCGGGCGCGACCCTGGTTGAAGGTACCGCCGGCAACACCGGCCTGGGCCTGGCGCTGGTGGCACAGCAGAAGGGCTACAAGCTGATCCTCGTCGTTCCCGACAAGATGAGCCGCGAGAAGATCTTCAACCTGAAGGCGATGGGCGCTGAAGTGCGCCTGACCCGTTCAGACGTCGCCAAGGGCCATCCCGAGTACTACCAGGACCTGGCCAAGACCATCGCCGAGCAGACCCCGGGCGCCTACTTCATCAACCAGTTCGGCAACCCGGACAACCCGGCCGCGCATGAGTTCGGCACCGGCCCGGAAATCCTCGAGCAGATGGGCGGTGACCTCGACGCCATCGTGTTCGGCTGCGGCAGCTCCGGCACCATGACCGGCCTGTCGCGCGCGTTCGCCAAGCTGTCGCCGAAGACCGAGCTGGTGCTGGCCGATCCGGTCGGCTCGATCCTGGCCGAATACATCAACGACGGCGTGCTCAACGACAAGTCGGGCAGCTGGCTGGTGGAAGGCATCGGCGAGGACTTCCTGCCCTCGATCTCCGACTTCAGCCGCGTCAAGAAGGCTTATGCGATCAGCGATGCCGAGAGCTTCCACACCGCGCGCGAGCTGCTGGGCAAGGAAGGCATCCTGGGCGGTTCGTCCACCGGCACCCTGCTGGCGGCGGCGCTGAAGTACTGCAAGGAGCAGACCACGCCGAAGAGGGTGCTGGTGCTGGTCTGCGATACCGGCAACAAGTACCTGTCGAAGATGTACAACGACTACTGGATGCTGGACAACGGCTTCCTGCAGCGCCCGCAGCACGGCGACCTGCGCGACCTGATCCTGCGCCCGTACGGCCAGCGCGACACCGTGGTGATCGGCCCGAACGACCTGCTGACCACCGCCTACCAGCGCATGAAGCTGTACGACGTCTCGCAGTTGCCGGTGATGGACGGCGAGAAGCTGGTCGGCATCGTCGACGAAAGCGACGTGCTGCTGCATGTCTATGGCGACGAGGCGCGCTTCCGCGACACCGTGGCCACCGCGATGGTCAGCAAGCTGGACCGGCTGGACGTGAAGTCGCCGATCGAGGCCCTGCTGCCGGTGTTCGACCGCGGCCAGGTGGCGATCGTGATGGACGGCGACGCCTTCCTCGGCCTGATCACCCGCATCGACCTGCTGAATTATCTGCGTCGGCGCGTTCAGTAAGGCGTTTATCGCCGCAGATCGCTGCTGAATCCCGGTTTATCCGCGTCAAAGCTCGTTAAGGCCGCGCTGATAGACTCCCGCTCCTTCGACGGCGCCGGTCATCGGCGCCAATCAGGAAACGACATGTCCAACGCTTCTTCCCCGGACCGCGCGCTGGCCCTGGCCACGCTGGCCATCCACGGCGGCCAGTCGCCCGACCCCAGCACCGGCGCGGTGATGCCACCGATCTACGCCACTTCGACCTATGCCCAGTCCAGCCCGGGCGAGCATCAGGGCTTCGAGTACTCGCGTACCCACAACCCGACCCGGTTCGCCTATGAGCGCTGCGTGGCCTCGCTGGAAGGCGGTACCCGCGGCTTTGCCTTCGCTTCGGGCATGGCGGCCAGCTCGACCGTGATCGAGCTGCTCGACGCTGGCAGCCACGTGGTGGCGATGGACGACATCTACGGCGGCAGCTTCCGTCTGTTCGAGCGCGTGCGTCGCCGCACCGCCGGGCTGGACTTCAGCTTCGTCGACCTCACCGATCTGGCGGCATTCGAAGCCTCCATCACGTCGAAGACGAAGATGGTCTGGATCGAGACCCCGACCAACCCGATGCTGAAGATCGTCGACATCGCCGCGGTCGCCGCCATCGCCAAGCGCCATGGCCTGATCGTAGTGGTCGACAACACCTTCGCCTCGCCGATGCTGCAGCGTCCGCTGGAACTGGGTGCGGACCTGGTCCTGCATTCGGCCACCAAGTATCTCAATGGCCACTCGGACATGGTCGGTGGCATGGTCGTGGTCGGCGACAACGCCGAACTGGCCGAGCAGATGGCCTTCCTGCAGAACTCGGTGGGGGGCGTGCAGGGCCCCTTCGACAGCTTCCTGGCCCTGCGCGGCCTGAAGACCCTGCCGCTGCGCATGAAGGCACACTGCGCCAACGCGCTGGCGCTGGCCCAATGGCTGGAAAAGCACCCGGCGGTGGAGAAGGTGATCTACCCGGGCCTGGCCTCGCACCCGCAGCATGAACTGGCCGGCAAGCAGATGGCCGGCTACGGCGGCATCGTCTCGATCGTGCTCAAGGGCGGGTTCGAGGCGGCCAAGCGCTTCTGCGAGAAGACCGAACTGTTCACCCTGGCCGAGTCGCTGGGCGGTGTTGAAAGCCTGGTCAACCATCCGGCGGTGATGACCCATGCCTCGATTCCGGTCGCGCGCCGCGAACAGCTGGGCATCAGCGATGCGCTGGTGCGGCTGAGCGTGGGCGTGGAGGAGCTGGGGGATCTGCAGGTGGATCTGGAGAGGGCACTTCAGTGACCGTCGGATTGTCCATGGTGTCTGACGCATGAGTGCCTCGAATCTGGCTGGTCTCATCTTCCAGCTCACCCGGCGTGAAGTCAGTGGCCGCTACAAGGGCTCAGTGCTCGGCTTGTTCTGGTCCTTCGTCAATCCGCTGTTGATGCTCAGCGTATACACGTTGTTCTTCTCGGTGATCCTGAAAGTTCGCTGGGGCGATCAGCCACAGCGTCAGGCGGATTTTGCGATCCTGTTGTTCGTCGGCCTGATCCTCCATGGATTCATCGCCGAATGCATCAACCGCGCGCCGGGATTGATCACGGGAAACGTCAACTACGTCAAGAAGGTCGTGTTCCCGATCGGCATTCTGCCGATCGTTTCCTGTTCATCGGCGCTGTTCCATTGGTTCATCAGTCTGAGCGTTCTGGCGCTTGCACTGGTGTTCGTCGGGAACGGTGTTCCGGTCACTTTTCCGTTGATTCTGGTAGTGATGGTCCCCCTGGTGCTGTATGCGCTGGGCATCAGCTGGATACTGGCGTCTGTGGGCGTTTACCTGAGGGACGTCAACCAAGTGGTGGGTGTTTTCTCGCAGATCCTGCTGTTCATTTCGCCAGTGTTCTTCCCGGTCACCAAGATTCCCGAGTACATCCGCCCGCTCTTCCTGGCCAATCCGCTTACGACGATCATCGAGCAGGCCCGTGCCGTCGCGGTGTTCGGTCAGCTGCCGGACTGGTGGCAGCTTGCGGGGCAGTTTGCTGCCGCGTCTGTGGTCTGCCTGCTGGGAATGGTCTGGTTCCGTCGCACCAAGTGTGGATTCGCTGATGTCCTTTAAGAAGGAGCTTGCACGATGAGTCGCCTGAAGCAATGGCTTCTTCGCCAGCGTTTCTTCTATGTGCTTATGGGGCTGAAGTACTACCTCGGCAACAATGTCGTTGCCCGCTTTCCGATCGAATGTGTTCGCCGGTTCTATCTGACCCGCGTGCTCAAGGTGGCGATCGGCAAGGACACGCACGTCAGCATGCGCTGGTTCGTCACTGGTTATCCGGTGCGCGCGCACGTCAGCATCGGTGACAACTGCGTGATCAACCGGGAGGTGTATCTGGATGGCCGGGTAGGCGTGGTTGTTGGAAACAACGTCAATGTTTCCTTCCAGACCTGCATCCTCAGCCTGCACCATGACCACAACGCACCGACCTTTCCCGCGATTGGCGGCGTGGTCACCATCCAGGACCATGCCTGGATCGGTGCCCGCGCCACCTTGTTGCCGGGCGTGACCATCGGCGAAGGTGCCGTGGTTGCGGCGGGTGCGGTCGTGGCACGCGACGTGGCACCGTATGAGGTGGTGGGTGGCGTACCCGCCCGAAAGATCGGTGAACGCAACCGGGATATCCAGTACCTCACCAGGTTCTCACCGTATTTTGATTCGGATATCTTCGATGAAACCGCAGGTTAAGAAACAAGTCCTCGTGTTCATGCTGGCGCCTTCGCTGCCGGCGGTGACGGGGGGCGACATCTATGCGGTGAACGCAGTTCTGCCGTTCGCCGAGGAGATCGACTACCACCTGTTCTGCTACGTCGGCGGCGACGCCGACCGACGCAAAGTCGAGCAGCATCGCGCGCTCTACGACAAAGTGTTCCGGTCGGTCCATCTCGAGCCTCGTCCGAAGATGCCGTTCGAGCTGCCCAAGGTGCAGCGAGCCCTGTCGATGGCGCGGCAGGCACTGCAGGGTCTGCCTTTCATCGATGCCAGCTACTACAGCCGCAGTGCCGTTGCGGCTGCACGTCGCATCGTCCGGGAACAGGGCATCGATGCGATCGAGGTCAACTCGACCCATCTGGCGTTCTTCCGTCGATTCTTGCCACAGGTGCCGGGCATCCTGCTGAGCCACAACATCGAAGCTGACATTTTTCCGTTCTGGATGCCGGCAGGCCTGACCGGATGGAAGCTGCGTTTCATGGAATGGGTTGCCAGCCGAAGCCGGCGAGCCGCGAAGGCTGTCGAGATCGACAATGCCTTCGGGTTCTCGGCGATGACCTTCATCTCTCGCCATGACATGTCGCGGGTTACCGACAAGGTCCCGCGCTACCTCATGCCGCTGCACTTTCCGTTGGGTACCACGCGTTTTGAAGACAAGCCGGATGATGTCTTCCACGTACTGTGGATGGGAGGCTTTGGCTGGTACCCGAATGCGGAGGCGGTGACCTGGTTTGCCGAGAAGATCCATCCGCTGCTGGCAGGCCAGTTGCAGGAGCGGAAGATTGTTCTGCACTTCTGCGGCGGCAATCCTCCGGAGGCGCTGCAGGCATTGCATGACGGCCGCAACGTTCTCGTGCATGGCTTCGTCGACGACCTGCAATCGCTGCTGGACAAAGCGCATCTGCTGATGGTGCCACTGCTGTCCGGCGGCGGCATCCGCGTCAAGATCGTCGAGGCGATGTCTGCCGGCATCCCGGTACTCAGCACCAGCAAGGGGTGCGAGGGCATCGGCGCGACCGACGGCGTGGACATCCTGGTGCGTGATGACGCAGAAGGGTTTGCCCGTACATTGCTGGAATGCGCGCAGGACCGAGCGCGACTGGCAGCTCTGTCGGCGGCAGGGCAGGATCTCATGGCGCGCGAGTATTCACAGCAGGCAAGCCTGGACGCCAAGCGAGCCGCCTATCGGCATGCGGGGGTGATGTGATGCAGGCAGCAGATACGCCGTTGACGGCTGCGCCGGTGGTTTCGGTACGTGGTGTCGGCAAGGTCTTCCGCATTTTCGACCGTCCGGCGCAGCGCCTGTTGCAGCCGGCAGCAAACCGGCTCCGGCGCCTGGTGGGCATGCAGCCGCAGCCGGCGCGCGTGTTCCATGCGTTGGACGACATCAACTTCGACATCGCGCCGGGCGAAACTGTTGGAATCATCGGCCGCAATGGCAGCGGCAAGTCGACGCTGCTGCAGATCCTGGTCGGTACGTTGCAGGCCAATACCGGCAGCGTGACCGTCAACGGGCGGGTATCGGCGCTGCTGGAACTGGGCGCTGGTTTCAACCCGGAATTCAGCGGGCGCGACAACGTCTACCTGGCAGGTGCCATCATCGGCCTGGGTTCGGCGGACATGACCCGCCTCATGCCTGAAATTGAAAAATTCGCCGATATCGGTGAATTCATCGACCAGCCTGTCAAGACCTACTCTTCGGGCATGTTCGTACGGCTCGCGTTCGCCGTGGCGATCCACGTGTCACCCGATATCCTGGTTGTGGATGAAGCGTTGGCAGTGGGCGACACCGCCTTCCAGACCAAGTGCCTTACCCGCATTCGCAAGATGCAGTCTGAAGGCGTCAGCATCATCCTGGTTACCCACTCCACCAATACCCTGCTGGAATACTGCGACCGGGGCATCTACCTGCGTCGCGGACGGGTCGTGCTGGACGGACCGTGCCGCGAGGTTGTCAAGAAGTATGCCGACGACCTGGTGGACGAAGAAGGCGGAGCCGTGATCTATGCGGACGAGGCCCTTGCCAGCTTGCAGGACGATGGCCTGCCTGCAGACGCTGCGGCATTGCCGGCAAGCGAAATCACCGGCGTGGAGATTCTCGACCTGCAGGGGCAGCCAAGGACGACGTTCGGCCATGGCGAACAAGTACTGGTGAAGGTCGCCATCCATGTACGCCGGCGTATCGAGCAGCCCTGCTATGGAATTCAGTTGAAGAGCGTGGATGACATCGCCCTGTGGGCTGGCACCACCCAGAACATGAGCCTTTCGCCGCTGCCGACGGAACCGGGCGATTATGTTTTCGACTGGCAGTTGACGTTGAATGTCACCGGCAACCGCTATGTGCTGGCACTGGGCATCGGTGACCTCGACACGGGCGAGTACCACCGTCACTCACGCGTGCCCTACGCGGGCCATGTGGATGTACTGCCTCAGCCCCATTCCGGTCATGGCTGGCTTGCTCCCGCCCCTCGCTTCACCGCACCAGTGAGAACTGCATGATGACGCACTCCAAGCCAGTATTCAGGGCCCTGGTCGTGGGTTTCTATGGGGCACCCAACGTGGGCGACGAGGTGCTGCTGGACCTGCTGGTCCGTCGCATCCGCGAACTGGGCGGCGAGCCGGTGGTTGCCAGCATCGATCCCTCGTTGACCCGTCGCATGCATGGTGTGGATGCCGTGCAGTTTGCCAATGTCGGGGACATCGCTCGTGCATTGATGCATTGCGACGTACTGGTGATGGGGGGCGGCGGCATCTTCCAGGACCATCATCCCTTCAACCTCGATGCGGTGTACCTCCCTTATGCGAACGACATTTCCGGCTATGCACGGCCGATGCTGCTCGCGCGGCAACTGGGAGTGCCGACAATCGTATGGGGGCAGGGGGTTGGGCCGCTGAGTTCAGAGGGCGCACGCACCCTGGTGCGCGAGTTGTTCCAGCATGCGGCCGCCGTATCCGTGCGGGATGAATCATCCAAGGCACTGCTGCGCCAGATCGGCGTGGATCGGGATATCCTCGTTGCCGCCGATCCGGGATGGTTGTTCCGCCGCTATCACCCATTGCCGGCGCAACAGGCCGCGCACGATGCAGGCCAGCCGCAGAACAAGGTACTGGCGGTGGTGGTGCGTGAATGGGACAAGGGGCAGTGGAAAACGTCCCTGGTGGAGGCGTTGCGCACTGCAGTTCCTGCAGGATGGCAGATCCAATGGGTGGCGTTCCAGGCCCATACCGAAGGCAGTGGTGCGACGTCCGACCTGCCCTTGATCGAATCGCTGCGCCAGCAGCTACCCGGGCGCAGCAATGATGAACTGATCGCACCGGCAACAACGGATGCGACCTGGCAGACAATCGCCAGCGCTGACGCGGTGCTGTCCATGCGCCTGCATGCCAGTATCCTTGCCCTGCTGGCGGGGAAGCCCACCGCAGGCCTTGAGTACGACGACAAGCTGTCGCATGCCCATGCGATGGCTGGAATGCCGTCGATTCTGAGGCTGTCGACCGACGATGGCCCGGAGCGCTTCGTGCAGGCGATCGAATCGCTGGTCACCGAAGCCTGGCGGCCGGATCCGCAGGTGGTGGACAGCCTGGAAGTGTCCGCCAGCGCGCACCTGCAGCTGCTCGACGGCTGCTCCTCCCTGCCGCCTGTGCCCCTTCGCTTCGACGCAACCTCCACAGACTGGTTGTCACTGTGGTTGCAACAGGCACTGGTCGAGCTTGAACAGACCCGGCAGCAGAGCCAACGCGCCCACGATCTACTGCTGTTCCGGGACCATCAGCTTGCCGAGCAGACGACGCAGAACACAAACCTGACGCAGCAACTTGTCGAGAAGCAAAAGAAGATGAATGAAGACATGGTCCGCCTGGATGCGGCTCAAGGCCAGCTGCAGGAGAATGCGCAGGCATTGCAGCAGATCAGGCAGGAAAGTGCGCAGGCACTGGAGCAGATCAAGGAGGAAAGTGCGCAGGCACTGCAGCAGGTCAAGGAGGAAAGTGCGCAGATGCTGCAGCAGATCCAGCAGCAGTTGGCAGGCAAGCAGGCCTATATTGATGACAAGGAGGTCTACATTGCGATCCTGCTGCAGCAAATCGAACAGGTGCAGGCCGAGCTGGCGCGCAGCCGTCAGGAGACCGCAGATGCGCTGAATCTCTGGCGTCGCCTGCGTAGGTTCCTGCAGTTGCTTCGCCGCGACCTGGTGCGCCTGCTGGCCGCCCCCTTCAAGTTGGCTTCGGTCTGGAGGCGGCACGGGTTGAAGGTCGCACTGCAACAGATCCCGCGACGCATGAAGACGCTGGGTGTTCCTCAGACCGCTGCCACGCAACAGATGGCGGAACCGCCACCGCCGATGGTGCGACCGGTTCGCCGCGAACGCCTGCTGGTGATCGCCAACACGTTGACCACCGACGGCTGGCCCAACCGGGCGATGCACTTCGCGAAGGCGGGCGATCGTGCCGGCTTCTTCGTGCGCATCACCGCGGTGGATGGAAGTGCCTGGCCGGACGACGGCAGCGGCCTGCCGGCGCGTCTCGCTGTCGATGCGCACGCCTGGCTGCAGGAAGTGCGTGCCGAGGGTACTCGCGTTCTGCTTGCCGATGCATCGCCGGAGGCGCTGGGCCTGGCCCGGTCGGCACGTGAACGCGGTGCCGAAGTGATCGTCGACCTCGCTGCACTCGGTGCGGATTCTCTCTCCGCGGAACTGCGCGTCCTTACTGATCGCGTTGTCACCGGAACCCCGGAGCAGAAGGTCGATGGCCTGCCGTCGCGCTTCCTGGGCGCGGCTGGAGACAATGAAATCTTCGACTCCTACCGCAGTCATGGGCTGCCGCAGGCATATGAGGACGGGCGACAACATGTCCTGTTCGTTGTCCTCGGCGGAGACGGCGACGCCTGGCTTGATGCCGCGCTGAAGGCGTCCCCCGATCTCGTTTTCCATGTCACGGGAATGAACGTGGATGGCCGCGACAGCCGCCAGGTACGTCCCCTCGATTGGTCGTGGCAGCCGCAGCAGATGGCTCCGCTGATCGCCGGCGCGCATGCGGTTGTCATCGTCGGCGGGGCCGGGGACCGCACGCGCCTTGCCGACCTGTCAATGGCGGCGCTGCTGCTGGAGAAGCCGGTGTTTGTCGATGCGCTGCCGTCATTCGCACCGTCGCCCAACCTGCATCGGGTGGATGCCGCGCAGCTGTCCGCACAGCTGGCCGGCGCCACTGCATCGGAAGACTACGCATTCATCGCCCGCCACGCCTGGCTGGGCCATGTCGAGCAGTTGATGCAACCGGAGTATCCGCTGTCGGTAAGCGTAGTTGTGCTGATCCACAACAACCGCCGCATCATTGAGCGCTGCGTGAGCACGTTGCTGGAGCACGCCGGGGAATGGCTGCAGGAAATCGTGGTTGTCGATAACCAGTCCAGCGATGGCGGCGCCGAACTGGTTGAATCGCTGTACGCAGGGCATGCCAAGGTGAAGCTTGTGCGCAACAGTGAGAATGGATGCTCCTCGGGTCGCAACCTGGGCGTCAAGCATTCCACCGGCCGTTATATTGCGTTCTTCGACTCCGACCAGTGGTTGACCTCTCCGTCCTGCTTCAGTGAAGCCGTGAACATCCTGGCGGCCAACCCCGGTGTCGGCACCATCGGCTGGAATGCAGGATGGTTCGACGCCACGCGTGATGACCTGGGTGGACCCATCTCCGATTACCTTCCCAATCGCGGCATGAACAACGAGGCCCGCATCAAGGGATACCGCGATGACGTGGGTTTCCTGGGGACCAGCTGCATGTTCATTGCCCGTGACCTGTTCGAGCGTCTGGAAGGCTTCGATGTGTTCTACGACCCTACGTGCTTCGAAGACACGGACATCTGCTTCCAGGTGAAGAAGGCTGGTTATTCGGTGGCGTTCCGTGACCTGGCCGGTGTCCGTCACCAGCCGCACCAGACTACCGGCGCCAGCGAGGGCAGCGAGCGCTACAAGCAGCTGTTCAACCGCAACGCAGCCTACTTCCGCGACAAGTGGAAGGGGTATCCGGAGTTCTTCGTGGACCTCAAGTCCTGGCATTGAGCGAGGCACAGACGGCAATGGGGTGGGGCAAGGTCAAGCGACGGCTGCTGGAAGCCATGCTGATGTTCGGCCCTGGGTTGTACAGTCGCTGGTCGATGCAACGGTCCACAGGAACACCCGCGGAGGTTCCGTCGACGGAACGCCCGCGTGTGCTCCTCGTGGACCATGATTTTCCCGAGATTGACCGTGACGCGGGATCGCGCGCGATCTCATGCTTCGCTGACCTGTTGGTCGATGCCGGCATGGAGGTCGTCTTCTGGTCGGCAACGATTGAGCCCTCCGCAGCTGGGAGAGCTGCCCTTGAAGGGAGAGGCATCACCCCATTGAGTCGACGGGAAACGGGGGCACTGGACGGATGGTTGGCGACGTTCGGAGGAAGTTTCATCGGGTCGGTGTCAAGCCGCCCACTGATCGCGGCTATGTATCTACCGGTCCTGCGCGCGGCGATTGCCGGTACTCATCTCTATTACGGGCACGACATCCACTATGTGCGGTTGCAGTTGATGCGTGCTACGTCCAAGGCCACCCTTGCCGATCATTGGCAGTGTCTGTTGATGAGAGTGGTGGAACAGCGAGCGTGGAGAAATGCCGACGTAGTTCTGTATCCCTCTAAAGATGAGGCTGAAACAGTGAACCGTTACCTTGCTGATCGCGGCTTGGCTGGGAACGGCGAGATGTTTCCGCTGTGGACCGTGGATGCAGGATCCATGCAGCACACGCCCGGCCCGGGCAAAAGATCGGGATTGCTGTTCGTTGGCAGCATGGCGCATGCACCAAACGCAGATGGTCTGGACTGGTTTCTGCACAAGGTGCTGCCCTTGCTTCAGCGGGGGGGACAGGCGCCGGTCCTCACCGTGGTGGGCTCCGGTATGGAGAACTACCGTGTGCCCCAGCATGCCTCTGACACGGTGCGTATTCTCGGTCGCATCGATGATGCTGCATTGGAGCGCTGTTACGCGTCTACGCGCCTGGTCATCGCGCCGTTGCGTTTCGGCGGCGGGGTCAAGGGGAAGGTGATCGAGGCAATAGGGCAGGGTGTTCCAATCATCTTGACCGGTGCGGCCGCGCAGGGCCTGGCTGGAGTCGAGGATATACTGCCGACTACCGATGACCCGTCGAAGTTTGCTGCTGCCATCCAGGCGCTGGATCAAGACGACCAGGCTTGGTCAGCCGCGTCTACCAAGGCGCGCCTGTTCCTGGCGGAACACTATGACCATCGTCAATTCGTGCAAAGGCTCAGGCACCTGCTGCTGCATTCCTGATCGGGAGTGAAGTCCTGTGATGCACGAGACTGTCCATGGGGCAATGTTCCCTATCGCTCGCTGGATCGGCTGCAGGTAGCCGCGCGGGCCTGCCCAACCATGCCGTTGGCTCACAAAGGATTGGCTTGGCCATCATCCAGTCGAGTAGCATTCCGCACGGGATACGACGTCTTCAGGGCAGTCAAAGAGCCGATTGGGCCCGTTCACGGCCATCGGTACCTCGGCCTGGATGATGCTAGGCCGGTCAAATTCAGTTGGGCGAATCTGGAGTTAGGGGAAGATATGGATTGGAGTAACTTGGCTGGGCGGGCGCGGTCGCAGCTGCACTCGATGTGCACTGATGCCCCGAGCCATGGCGGATTCAAGATGGTGGCTGCGCTTCTGTCCATGCTGCTCGTGGCATCCGCTTATAGCCAACTATCGAATCTGCATGTGTTCGGTCACGATGAAGTTCACTATAACCACTATTTCCAGCTGAAGCTGTTGCAGGATGGCCGGTGGCTGAACTACATCTTCAAGGATGTGCTTGTCAGTATTGACGCGTCGGCTTGGTTCGCCGCGTATATCGCCGCACATCTTTTGCTGGTCTATCGCATTGCGCGCCGCGCAGGCCTGTCGGTTGCACTGGCACTGATCATTTCGGCCGTCGTTTCGATCTCTCCGCCAGTCGTGGAACAAAGCATGTGGCCGGCCACTGCGTTCTCGGCAGTTGCAGTCCTGATCCTGGCCGAGGTGGTCACGCGGCGAGTGGCGATAGCACCGGTTGCGGTCTATGCGGCGCTCGGGATCCTTCTGTTCGGGACGATGCAGAGCTACTACTTCCTGGTCCCGCTCCTGTTCATCGGCGAATTCGCGTCCGAACAGCGGAGTGCTCGGGATCGATGGAGGTTGTGGTTGCAACACACGCTCAGCTGGGTGGGAGGGGCGGTACTCGGCGCTTTGGTCATGTCGATGATGCTGCTGCTGCTGGCAGGGCATTTCGGTCCGCAGGTGGATGACTGGCGATCGCCACATCCGGCCAAGGATCTTCCCTCTTTATGGCAGAACATAAGCTACGTCATTGGATCATTCGGGAAGTGTGTAGCTTCCATTGGCAAGGCCTCGAACCTGGATGGTTGGTTGCTGTTGGCAACCGTGCTGCTGCTCGTTCCATTCGCCGTTCGCCGGAAGGGTTCAGTCCAGATCCTGTTGACGCTCGCAATGGTCGCTGCGGCGTTCCACGCATTCTCTATTCCGTTGGCACCAGTAATTACCACGCGCAGCCTGATCGCGCTGGTACTTGGACTGGCGCTGTTTTTCGGCCTTCTTGGAGGCGGGAATCGTATCTCACGGGCGGTCGTATTCCTCCTCCTGCTGGCGGGCGGTATTGGATTCCAGGCACAGGCCCGTACGTTCCTCCAGACCCAGGTGGAAACGACCTCCTTCCTGTTTGAGAAGATCCACACGCTATTGCCATTGCCGGCAGACCGGTATTCAGTACTGGCGGTTTCCGGCCGCATGCCGGGTGGCAAAGAGCCAGCTGCCACTTTCAACAACGAATACTTGATGAATTCGGTGGTGGTGGCTACCGGGGCCAGGAGTTTTGTTGATTGCCGGACGCACGAGGCAGAAGTGTGCGCGATGGCGGTGGAAGGTGACGCCGTGAATGAAACCGGGCTGGGTGAAGGGCGACTGAGGCTCTTCCAGGATGCAAAGGGTGGCGCGGTCATCGTCTATAGCGATGACTGATCAGGCGCCGCCAGTGCGTCCGGCCCGACGTAGATCGCAGCGGCTCCCGTGCAAGGAGGTCATCGCCATTTCCTTGCTGTGGCAGCATCGTGGTGGTTTGCCGCGCTGATCTCTATCCCGCCTCGCCGGACTTTTCTCCGGCGAGGCCAGTGATACGGAGGCGACCCCATCCAGGTCCCTCCATGCAGATCATTCAGATCTGCTTCCGGTAATGTGCGTACGCTGCAACGAGCATGTCCTCGTCATTGCGTGTGGGATGCCAATCCAGAACTTCCTGCGTAGGTGCAATGTCGACCACGTAGTTGATGTCGGCGATCTGATACTGCTCCCGATGCAGCAGCGGTTTGCCCAGCTTTTCCAGAAGCGACAGGGTCATCTTCAACGGCTTGGCGGGTACCGGCACTACAATCGAGCGCGAGCCGATGCGCTTGATCGTATTGCGCAGCAACTGGCGAACTGGTGGTGCATCGCCCGATCCCAAGCTCAGTGCGACGGCGGGGAATCCCTTCTCGACCGCAGCAAGAATTGCGCTGACGACATCCTCCACGGCGATCATCTGGTAGCGGTTCCGACCGCTGCCGATGGTTGGCACGGGAAGGCCAAGGTCCATCAGCCGGAACAGCTTGATCAGGATGCCAAAGCGTCCGGGGCCCACAATCATGCGTGGACGCAGGACGGTAATCAGGTAGCCCTCGGTTCGTGCTTGTTCGCACAGCTGTTCCGACGCCGCCTTGCTGCGTCCATACGGACCCAGCGGGTTGCGTCGGTGCGTTGGAGGTACAGGCAGCGATTCCGGCAGCCCGTACACCATGTCCGTGCTGGTATAGATCAAGCGTGGCTGGCGCAGTTTACGCATCCACTTCAGTACATTGGCTGTACCGGTAACGTTGACCTCGGCGAACCAGGCGTCCTGCTCTTTTGCCGGCACGGCGTTATGGAATTGCCTTGCCGCAAGATGGTGGACGACATCACCTTCATCCAATGGCACGCGCGACAGCGCCGCAGTATCCAGAATATCCAGCTGGTGATGGACGACCCTGCCGGAGAATTCTGCAGGCAGAGGCAGCAGGTCAACGGTCTGAACCTGCTGGCCCTGTGCAAGGAGGGTCCGGACGAGATGCGATCCGGTGAAACCTGAGCCACCAATGACAATATGCTTGGTCACGGCTCAGCCCCCACGCGCGACGAGAACGACGCCAGCACAGATCAGCGCGATTCCAGCCAGCTTCATTACGCTGACCGGTTCACGGAAGAACAGATATGCAGCACCAACGACAATCACGTATCCCACGCTCAGGAAGGGATAAGCGAAACTCACCTGGACCTTGGAGAGGACGTACATCCAAAGCACGATGCTGATCGCATAGCACGACAGTCCGCTGAAGACCCACGGATTGAGGACAACGCGGATGGCGCCCTGTGCGAGCTCAAGCACGCCCTGGTTGGTCACCAGCGAAACATTCGGCATGCCTTTGCGAAGGAAAAGCTGCGCACTCGCATTGAGGGCTACGGAGAACAGAATGAGTGGGATGAATTTGAGATACATGCGATCAACTTTGGAATGATGAGGAGGCATTACCAGTGGCGTGTCGCCGCCATTACGATGATCAGCCCGGCGAGGCCGACGCCCTGGCTGACGCGGTCGCGCGCTGCGAACACGATGGGGTCATCATGCATGTCGCCCCGGTGGGCGACAAACCAGGCACGGCTGATCCAGTACAGCAGCACAGGACAGAGCAGCCAGAGCACTTGGGGCGTGGCGTACAGTCTGAGGCTGTCAGGGCTGTTGATGTAGAGGGCGAAGACCAGAACGCCGATATAGCCCGCAGCTGTCCCGAATGACTGCACCAGCGGCAGATCGGCCACGGAGTATCCGCGACCGGAGGCTTTCTGCTTTCCCTGCGTTGCAGCCGCGGTTAGTTCGGTATAGCGCTTGAGAAGGGCAAGGCTGAGGAAAATGAACATCGAGAACGCGAGCAGCCAGAATGACCGTGGCGAATCGATTGCAAAAGCGCCGCCGATGATCCGCACGGTGTAAAGCGCCGCCAACACCACGACATCGATCATCACGATGCGCTTGAGCGTGAACGAATAGGCCAGGGTCGTGATGAAGTAGATCAGCAGGACCAGTGCAAACGCAGGACTTGTCCACAGCGCCAGTGCGAAACCGGCCAGTGTCAACAAGGGGGTGGCGACCAGGCCATGAAACAGGGGCAAGGTCCCGGCCGCGAATGGTCGCTTCCGCTTCCGTGGATGCTGCCGGTCTGGCGCCAGATCCAGCAGGTCGTTCAGCAGGTAAACGCCGGATGCGCACAGGCCGAAGGCAAGGAAGGCGAGCGCCGCGTTTACTACGGCTTCTGGTTCGAACAGGCGGTGCGCGGTAAGCAGTGGAACCAGTACCAGAAGGTTCTTCAGCCACTGGTACAGCCGCAGGGCCTTGATCCAGGTGCGGAGCCCTCCGGGCTGTCCAGGCAGGTGGTCGATCAACCGGGTTTGCGCGCGGGCCTGGTTTGCCAGCGATCCGGTGGCGTTGACGACGACAGCACCTGCGGCGTGCTTCCAGACCGGCAGGTCAACGCGATGGTTGCCAAGATAGTCGAACCCCCGTTCCCCATAGCGCTCGACAAGGGCTTCAGCCTTGGCGTGCCCGGCCAGATTGCGGGCCCCATCGCTGGCGATGACCTCGTCAAAAACGCCGAGATGATCGGCGATCGGCTGGACCAACAGCCGGTCCGAGGCGGTGCACAGGACACGCGGACGCTGCGGTGTCGCGCGCAGCATGGCCACGACACGCTCATCGTATGGCAGGGTTTCAACCTGCAAGGCCACCCGGGAAGCGAGCTGGCGCTTAACATAGGCCTTGCCGCGCAGCAGCCAGAACGGTACCAGCAAAGCAAACAGCGGGTTGCGCGCCAGCAGGGCCAGCAGTGATTCGTACAGCAGGTCGCTACGCAGCAGCGTCCCGTCCAGATCGACGCACAGGGCTGCTCCCGGCGTCAACTCACCGGATCCAGCCGGTACATCATTGTGATGCGACATATGCCGCAGTTCCCCTCATCCAATAGTGCGGGGAGTATACGAGGGGGAGTTACATTGCGACAGATTCAGGTACCAGCGCGGGGGCGTGAAGGCAGCGCATCCCGGGACAGGCTGGAGCAGCCGGTTGAGCCGTCGCAGCCGGGGCCAAGTGCAGACGGTGCAGGGTAATCAGCTCGCAGTCCTCCGTAGCGCAGGTCGTTTGTCCAGGCACCAGCGTCAAGGTGAGCTGCCCGCCGGCGGCGCTGGACAGGCCTGCCAGGTCGATGGGGTATTCACGCGTCCCTGCTTCGATCTGAAGCAAGCCGAGCGGGGCGTCGTTGGCCAGCACCGTGAGCTCGCGAGGTGACTGCGCCGACAGTGAAAGGACTGCCTCCAGCCGGGCGGGCTCGGATGGCAGGCGCAGTCGTAGCGAGGCGGCCGCGCCACGAACGCTGCGCCCTTGGGGAGAGGGACCGTGCCAGCCACAGGAAATGAAACGATTGCTGGCATCGGCGCTGAAATCCACCGACGATCCCACAGGCAGTGCCTCGTAGGCAGGCAGCAGGGTATAGCCATCCAGTCGCACCGCAGCGTCTGGCGATACGCCGACACGGACTTCAGCCAGGGGCAGGTCTTCAGGGAATACATACCTGGCTTCCAGCATCGTCCCGTCACGTCCATCGGCCGTGTCCAGCAGCGCATGGCGGTCGTAGGTCTGTGCCCCGTAACTGGCAACGACGTCGGCCCAGGCACCGTTGGCGGGGTGGGCCACGCCCTGCAGGCTGAGGGTGTAGTTGCCTGCGCACAGATCCTGGTAGGCGCCATAGACCAAGGTCCCTTCCGCACCCTGCGAGAACAGCTTTCCATCCATCGCTTCACCGACGATCGTATGGCTCGCATCGAAGTGGGTGCGGATGATGAAATCGTTGCGCAGCTGGGATGCCGGGGGCGCTTCGCGTGCAGCCTGCAGCAGTTCCGGCACCAACGCGCCGGCCTTGAGCGATTGTTGTGACACCACGCGAGCCGTTCCGTCAGCGCTCCCCCACAGGCACCACTCATCGGCGGGCTGCCGTTCGTCGAACGCAAAGCAACGATCAATGTAGAGGACCTGCTGGGAATCACCGCCGGCCAGAAGGTGGCCAGAGCGGATGCCGTTCGTGCCAAGCTGGGCAATTCGGCCGCGGTCATCGGCAGCGATGGCCAAGGGCGGAGTCAGCGTCTGCTTACCCAACTGGATGACGCCATCCACCAACTGCAGGTGATCGTCGATCCGGCCCAGCTCCCATAGCGTGCTGGAATAGGCCATGAAACCTGGCAGGTGGTCCTCGCTGGCATCTGGTTCCCGACCGGGTCGGACACTCAATGAAGTACCTGCGCCCTTCACGGAAAGCTGTGAGCGGCCAAAGCCGAGTGCCACTCCCCCTTGCAGGGCATCAAGCAGTGAGGCGCCCGTATCGAGGGTGGTCGCGGGTCGATCAACCTGCCTCGCGCGCAGGTCGCTGCCGAACATGAGAAGAAGGTTGCTGCGATCAGCATCTCGCAGCAGGTCGGCAATGTCGTTGGGCAGGGCCAGATGGTCCGATGCAACAACAATGATTGTATTGCGAGCGTAGGGACTGGCGCGGATGCGGCGTACGAAATCAGCAACCAGTCGGTCCGAGCAATGGATTGCGTCGAGCATCGGCCTGCGCTGGCCAAGCCCCTCATAGGCGACATCGAGGCAGGCATGGGGGATGTGTCCGCTTGGATGATGTGTATCCAGAGTCAGGCCGACGAGGGCGAAAGGCGTGGTCTGCTGCGAGAGCGCAGCGAAGCGGTCCCAGAGCGCATCCAACAGGACATCATCGTGGACGCCCCATGGCGAGAAACGGTTGTCGCCCAGCTTCAGGCTCTTGAAATAGGAGCGATCGCGTACCGTGCCGAAGCCGTGGCTGGCGAGGAACTGTCCCTTTCCAGCGAAATCAGAAGCGGCGCCTCCGATGAACTCGACGTCGTATCCGCGCTCGCGCAGGTGATCGGTCAGGCAGTACGCGCCAGGCAGGAAGCGGCCGATGCTTGCATAGCCATTGGCGTCCTAGCTGAGGGAAAGGGGGACGCCGCACAGGGAACTGACCATGCCGGCGATCGTCCACGTGCCGCCTTCGCGCGAGTCCACGTGCCGGAAATCCACGGCCTCGCTGCGCAGCTTGTTCAACTCTGGCGCAAGGCCAGGGAATCGCGACTCATCGAGATAGGTGCGCTCGAAGCTTTCGGCGTAGAGAATCACCACGTTGCGGTGATTCCCGAGCGGGGCGTCGGGACGTACGTACTGGTCCCCTTGTGCCGGTGCAAGACGTGCCTGCCGATCCTGGCGTACCAGTGTCGCGACGTCGTAGACGATCGGATTGAAAACCAGCGTCGCCAGCAGAGAAGCCGCGAACAGGGGACCGGCGGGTGCCCACCTCCGTGCCGAATGCAGGCGGGGCATGAAAGCGAGGGCCAGGCATGCCACCAGTGCTGCCGAAAGCAGGCCGATGGGCAAGCTGAAATCAGCGGCGCCTGCGCCGCGCATGCCTGCGCGCAGATGATAGATCACGGCGTAATCGATGCCGTTGCCACTGAGTGCATCAATGAAAAGCCAGATCGCCAGCAGTGCTCCGCAGAGCGCAGTGACCAGCAGCTTCCATCGCTGTCCATGTGTGCAATGTCGCGCAAGCAACGCGAGCATTCCGATCCATGCCGCAAAAAACAGGCATTTCATCGCCATCTGCATTCTCTCCCTCCGGTTGGAGCGATGGGAGGGGAAATGCTACAGAATCAAGACAGCGCAAAAGGCGTGTTGCAATATGCCGACATGTTTTGACGAGTGGCAGGGTGGGCAATGTCTGCCCACCCTGCGAGTTGCTACGCAGGTTTCGACTACAGCGCCTTTTCCAGCTCCGGCAGGATTGCAAACAGATCGCCCACCAGGCCGATATCGGCAATCTCGAAGATCGGCGAATCCGGATCCTTGTTGATCGCGACGATCGTGCCGGCATCCTTGATACCGGTCAGGTGCTGGATGGCGCCACTGATGCCGACGGCCACGTAAAGTTCCGGGGCGATGATCTTGCCGGTCTGGCCGACCTGCAGGTCGCTGGGCACGTAGCCGGCATCAACCGCAGCGCGCGAGGCACCGACGGCGGCACCGAGCTTGTCGGCCAGCTGGAAGATGACCTTGAAGTTCTCTTCCGAACCGACACCACGGCCACCGGAGACCACGCGCTTGGCGCTCTGCAGGTCCGGGCGGTCGCTGGCACCAGCGGCGAGGCCGACGAAGCGGGTGTGGGTCGGCAGGGCAGCATCGACGCTGGCCGCCTCGATGGTCGCGCTGCCGCCCTGGGCGGCTTCCGGCCACGAGGCGGCACGCACGGTGGCGACCACGATCTGGTCGGCCGGGGCTTCCACGGTGATGATCGCGTTGCCGGCGTAGATCGGGCGCTTGAAGGTGTGGCTGCCTTCAACGCTCATCAGGTCGGAAACCTGGTTGACGCCCAGCAGGGCGGCCACGCACGGCATCAGGTCCTTGCCGAAGGTGGTCGACGGGCCGAACACGTGGGTGTAACCCTTGGCCAGCTGCGCGATCTGCGGTGCCAGCACCTGGGCGATGGCCTGCGCGTTGGCAGCGTTGGCCACGGTCAGGACCTTGGCGACGCCAGCGATCCTCGCGGCCTCGGCAGCCACGGCAGCCGGATCGGCGGCCAGCACCAGCACGTCGATGCTGGCGCCGCTGATGGCGGCAGCAGCGCTGACGGTCTTGGCGGTGGCGGCGTTGAGCTTGCCGTCGTGGTGCTCGGCGATGACGAGAATCCTGCTCATTACAGCAACCCCTTCTGCTTGAGTGCGGCAACCAGTTCGGCCGCGTCCTTGACCATCACACCCTTGCTGCGCTTGGACGGCGCGGCGTACTGGGTGGTCTTGAAGGTGTCGGCGGCTTCAACGCCGAGGTCGGCCAGCTGCAGGGTCTCCAGCGGCTTGGCCTTGGCCTTCATGATGTCCGGCAGCTTGATGAAGCGCGGCTCGTTCAGGCGCAGGTCGGTGGTGACCACGGCCGGCAGATCGACTTCCAGCGTTTCCAGGCCGGCGTCGACTTCGCGGGTCACCGTGGCCTTGCCGTCGGCAATGTCCAGCTTGCTGGCGAAGGTCGCCTGCGGGCGCCCCCACAGCGTGGCCAGCATCTGGCCGGTCTGGTTGGCGTCGTCGTCGATCGCCTGCTTGCCCAGGATCACCAGGTCCGGCTGTTCCTTCTCGATCAGCTTGAGCAGGGTGCGCGCGGCGGTCAGCGGCTGGATGGCCTGGTCGGTGACCACATGGACGGCGCGGTTGGCGCCCATGGCCAGGCCGTTGCGCAGGTGCGCCTGGGCATCGGCCGGGGCGATGGTGGCGACCACGACTTCGCTGGCGATGCCCTTGTCGCGCAGGCGCAGGGCCTCTTCCAGGGCGATTTCATCGAAGGGGTTGGGGGACAGCTTGACGCCGTCGGTGACCACGCCGGAACCGTCCGGCTTGACCTGAATGCGGACGTTGTAGTCCACCACGCGCTTGTACGCGACGAGGATTTTCATCTGGTACGGGGTCCTTCAATAACGGAGAGAACGTCCGGTCCTCGCACAGCAACCGGTTCGGGGGTGGGACCCCGATTCTAACTGGCCTTTGTCGACCATGCGAATGCGTATGGTGAAACGGCGTCCTGTATCCACGTCGCCTGAATGGCTACTCTAGCGGCCGGTTCCGCTGCCCCGCCACATGCCTTCATTGACCTCGCCCCCTCCATACCGCCTGCTGCTGGCGATTGCCGTTGCTGGTGTGGCCATGCGCCTGCTGTTCGTGCAATGGATCCCCTTGCAGCCCGTTGCCGATTTCGGCCGCTATCTGGAGGTTGCCAGCAGCGTTGCCAGCGGTGGCGGCTTCCGGATTTCAGGCATTCCCTATGTGTCCCAGCCTCCGTTGTACCCCGGAGTGCTCGGCGCCTGGTTCATGCTCACCGGCGTGAACGTGGGCGCGGGCAAGATTCTCAATGTCCTGCTCTGGGCCGGCACGCTGGTTTCGTGGGTCGGTCTGGGGGTGCGCCTCCAGCTGCGCCCGGCCTGGCAGGTTGCCTCTCTGGCAGTGCTGGCATTCCATCCGGCGCTGGTCGCCTACAGCAATGTACTGGGTACCGAATCGCTGTCACTGTTCCTTGCCGTGTTCGGCATGCTTGTGGCGGTCGTGCGTTTTCCGGGCCGATGGCTGCTGCTGGGAGCCGTGCTGGCACTTACCGCGTTGAACCGGCCACAGATGCTGCCGTTGCCGGGAGCCGTGGCACTGGCGTTGCTCCTGCGTGATGGGATGCGCATCGCCACCTGGCGGCGGATCAGCATGGTGGTGCTGGGTTTTCTGCTGGTACTGGGGCCGTGGACCCTGCGCAACGCAGTTCTTTTCGGCCAGTTTGTGCCCGTCAGTGCAAACAGCGGGTATGTGCTGATGGTCAACAACAACGATGCCAATGCGCATGGCGGGTGGATGCCCTTGAAGGATGTCCCCCTCCAGGCTGACGACAAGGCCCGGTTCGCCGATGCTGGATTTCCCCAAGGGTTCTTCAGCGGAGAAAGCGAGGACTGGAAGCTCCGCCACTGGACGCCTGCGGCCGACGTGATTGGCTCAGCAATTGGCCGCCGTTGGATTTCCGAACACCCCGGCCGCTTCCTGGAGTTGGCGCTGCTGCGCGTGCGCGGATCGTTCGATGTCGGCAGCCTCCTGCATTGGCCGTTCCTGGAGAGAGGCGGTGCTCCGGTGTGGCTGGGTAGGTTGACGCTGGCACTCAACATTGCGTTGACGGCCTGGACGATGGTTGCGCTGCTGCGCATCTGCCTCCACCTGCGCCGCTGGCAGCCCGTTCATTGGCTTGCCGTGGCCACACTTGGCCTGGGAATGGTGTCGATCCTGCTGTTCGAGGGGCAGGGACGCTACCTCCTGCCACTGGTCCCAGGGGCGCTGTTCATCATTGCCGCCGCGGGCAGGCTACGCTTGCCCAGCCGGATCAACGCTTGATATCCCGTGGTCCTCCGAACCCTTCGCTGCAGACACGTCCCAACCCGTACCAATCAGGAGAACAGGTAGTGCCCACATGGCTCGTCACCGGCGGTGCCGGATTCATTGGCGGTAACTTCGTTCTCGAGGCCGTCGCACGCGGCGTCAAGGTCATCAACCTCGATGCACTGACTTACGCCGGCAACCTGAAGACCCTGGCCAGCCTGGACGGCAACCCGCAGCATGTGTTCGTGCAGGGCGATATCGGCGACAGCGCGCTGGTCGCCCGCCTGCTGACCGAGCACCAGCCCGATGCAGTGCTGAACTTCGCCGCCGAAAGCCACGTGGACCGTTCCATCGACGGCCCAGGCGCCTTCATCCAGACCAATGTGGTGGGCACCCTGGGTTTGCTTGAAGCGGTACGCGACTACTGGAAGGCGCTGCCGGCCGAACAAGGGGCGGCCTTCCGCTTCCTGCATGTGTCCACCGATGAGGTGTATGGCACCCTGGGCGAGACCGGCAGGTTCAGCGAAACCACCCCGTACGCCCCGAATTCGCCGTACTCGGCGTCGAAGGCCGCTTCGGACCACCTGGTGCGTGCGTTCCACCACACCTACGGGCTGCCGGTGCTGACCACCAACTGCTCCAACAACTACGGCCCGTATCACTTCCCCGAGAAGCTGATCCCGCTGGTGATCGCCAAGGCGCTGGCTGGCGAACCGCTGCCGGTGTACGGCGATGGCAAGCAGGTGCGCGACTGGCTGTTCGTGTCCGACCACTGCGAAGCGATCCGCACCGTGCTGGCCAAGGGCCAGGTCGGCGAGACCTACAACGTCGGCGGCAACTCGGAAAGGCAGAACATCGAAGTGGTGCAGGCGATCTGCGCACTGCTGGACCAGCGCCGTCCGCGCGAGGACGGCAAGCCGCGCAGCAGCCAGATCACCTATGTCACCGACCGTCCTGGCCATGACCGCCGCTATGCGATCGATGCTTCCAAGCTGAAGAACGAGCTGGGCTGGGAACCGGCCTACACCTTCGAGCAGGGCATCACCTTCACCGTCGACTGGTACCTGGACAACCAGGACTGGGTCAACGGCGTGCTCGACGGCAGCTACCGCCTGCAGCGCATCGGCACCACGGACTGAACCCAGGAGACACCATGACCCAGCGCAAGGGCATCATCCTCGCCGGTGGCTCCGGCACCCGCCTATATCCAATCACCAAGGGTGTCAGCAAGCAGCTGCTGCCGGTGTACGACAAGCCGATGATCTACTACCCGCTCAGCGTACTGATGCTGGCGGGCATCCGCGAAGTGCTGATCATCAACACCCCGCACGAGCAGGCGCTGTTCCAGCAGTTGCTGGGCGACGGTTCGCAGTGGGGAATGGACATCCAGTACGCGGTGCAGCCGAGTCCGGATGGCCTGGCCCAGGCCTACCTGATCGGCCGCGACTTCGTGGCTGGCAAGCCGAGCTGCCTGGTGCTTGGCGACAACATCTTCCACGGCCACGGCCTGCGCGAGGTGCTCAAGCGTGCTGACGAGCGCGTGCACGGCTCGACCGTGTTCGGGTATTGGGTCAATGACCCGGAACGGTATGGCGTGGCCGAGTTCGACCAGGGCGGCAAGGTGATCGATCTGGTGGAGAAGCCGGAAAAGCCGCGCTCCAACTATGCGGTGACCGGCCTGTACTTCTATGACGGCAAGGCCTGCGATTACGCGGCCGAATTGAAGCCGTCACCGCGTGGCGAACTGGAGATCACCGATCTCAACAAGCGTTACCTGGCCGAAGGCGACCTGCACCTGGAGGCGCTCGGCCGTGGCTATGCGTGGCTGGATACCGGTACCCACCAGTCGCTGCTGGAAGCATCCAACTTCATCGAGACGATCCAGACCCGTCAGGGCCTGCAGGTCTGCTGTCCCGAGGAAATCGCGTTCGGCAAGGGCTGGATCAACGCTGGACAATTGGAAGCGCTGGCCGCGCCGTTGATCAAGAACAGCTACGGTGAATACCTGCATAAGCTCGCCGTGCGTGGAGTCGTTCCATGAAAGTGATTGAAACCCGGTTGCCCGGCTGCGTGGTGATCGAGCCGGCGGTGTTCGGCGATGCCCGCGGTTATTTCTTCGAAACCTGGAACGCCGAGCGCTTCGCCGCGCTGGGCCTGCCGGACCGTTTCGTGCAGAGCAACGTGTCGACCTCTGCGCAGGGCGTGCTGCGCGGCCTGCATTACCAATGGCCGCGGCCGCAGGGCAAGCTGGTCAGCGTGCTGGAAGGCGAGGTCTACGACGTGGCCGTGGATATCCGCCGCGGTTCGCCGACCTTCGGCCAGTGGGAAGCGGTGGTGCTGAGCGCGGAGAACAAGAAGCAGTTCTGGATTCCAGAGGGCTTCGCGCACGGTTTCGCCGTGCTGTCCGAGCGTGCGGTGTTCAGCTACCTGTGCACCGAGGTCTACCTCAAGGACTTCGATGCCGGCGTGCGCTGGAATGACGCCGGCATTGCCGTGGACTGGCCGGTCAGCGCACCGACCCTGTCAGCCAAGGACGAGAACGCACCGTTCCTGAAGGACATTGCTGAAGATCGCCTGCCGGTCTACGTGCCATGACCGTGCTGGTGTTCGGTGGCAACGGGCAGGTGGGCCAGGAGTTGCTGCGCGCGCTGGCGCCGCTGGGGAAGGTGATTGCAACCACGCGCAGCGGCCAACTGCCCGACGGAAGTACCTGTGAAACGGCCGATTTCGGCCAGCCCGACAGCCTGCCGGCATTGCTGGACCGCGTGCAGCCGTCGCTGGTGGTCAATGCGGCCGCCTATACCGCAGTTGATCGTGCGGAGCAGGAGGTCGATGCGGCCTTCGCTGCCAATGCGCAGGCGCCGGGCGTGATCGCGCGCTGGTGTGCGGCGCATGGCGTGCCGTTCGTGCATTACTCCACCGACTACGTGTTCGACGGCCAGGGCAGCGCGCCCTACCGCGAGGACCAGCCGACAGCACCGCTGGGCATGTATGGCACCAGCAAGCGCGATGGCGAGGACGCGGTGCGTGCGGCCGGTGGCCGCCATCTGATTTTCCGCACGGCGTGGGTGTATGCATCGCACGGCGCCAACTTCCTGCGCACGATGTTGCGTGTGGGTGCAGAGCGTGACGTATTGCGTGTGGTGGCTGACCAGATCGGTACGCCGACGCCGGCGGCGCTGATCGCCGATGTCACCGCGCAGGCACTGCAGCATCCGGGCCAGCTGTCGGGTATCTGGCACCTGACCGCCAGCGGCCGGACCAGCTGGCATGGCTTTGCCGAGGCCATATTTGCCGAGGCGTTGGCCAGCGGCGTGTTGGCCAAGGTGCCGACGGTCGAGGCGATTCCCAGTTCCGAGTATCCGACCCCGGCCAGGCGCCCGGCCTGGTCGGTGCTGGACAACCGCAAGCTGCAGCAGGATTTCGGCGTCGTGCTGCCGAGCTGGCAGGATGGCCTGAAGCGGGTGATGGCGGAGCTGGCCTGACGGCCGTAGCGCCGGGCCAAGCCCGGCGACGCAGCGCTGCCGGGCCGATCAGGAACGGGTCAGAGCCCGTTGCGCAGCAACGGGATCCGACCCCGGGCAAACCTCAGCTGCGCCCGTAGGTATCCTCGAACCGCACGATGTCATCCTCGCCCAGGTAGCTGCCGGACTGCACTTCGATCAGTTCCAGCGGCAGCTTGCCCGGGTTGCGCAGGCGGTGGGTCACGCCCAGCGGAATATAGGTGCTCTGGTTCTCGCTGAGCAGGATCACCTCGTCACCACGGGTCACTTCAGCGGTGCCGCTGACCACGATCCAGTGTTCGGCGCGATGGTGATGCATCTGCAGGCTCAGCGTGCCGCCGGGCTTGACCGTGATCCGCTTGACCTGGAAACGCTCGCCGTTGTCGATCGAATCGTAGGCACCCCACGGGCGATAGACCTTGCGGTGCCAGGTGGCCTCGCTGCGGCCTTCGGCCTTCAGCTGCGCCACTACGGTCTTGACCTCCTGCATGCGATCGGCCTTGCCGACCAGCACCGCGTCGTCGGTTTCCACCACTACCACGTCATCCAGCCCGACCAGCGCCACCAGGCGCTGTGCGTAGGCATAGGTGTTGCGGCAGTCGATGGCAATCACGTCGCCCTGGTGGGCGTTGCCATCGCCGTCCTGCTGCGAGACATCGCGCAGCGCGGTCCACGAGCCGACATCGTTCCAGCCGGCATCCAGTGGAATCACCACGGCATCGGCGGTCTTCTCCATCACCGCATAGTCGATCGAATCGGACGGAACGGCAGTGAAGGCCTCCTTGTCCAGGCGGGTGAAATCGGCATCGCGACGCGCCTGCTGCCAGGCCTGGCGGCTGCCGGCGAGCATGGCGGGCTGGAAGCGTTCCAGCTCCTGCAGGTAGCGCGAGGCCTTGAACAGGAACATGCCGCTGTTCCAGTAGTACTGGCCGCTGCTGACGTAGCGGGTGGCGGTACCCAGGTCGGGCTTCTCGACGAAGCGCTCGACCGCGCGCAGGCCCTGGCCATCGGCGGCCTTGATATAGCCGTAGCCGGTTTCCGGGCCGGTCGGCACGATGCCGAAGGTCACCAGCTTTCCGGCTTCGGCGGCAGCGGCGGCAGCCTGGACGGCGCTGCGGAATGCAGTCTCGTTGTTGATCACATGATCGGAGGGCAGCACCAGCAGCAGCGCGTCGCCGCCGTCGCGGGTGGCTTCCAGCGCGGCCACCGCGATCGCCGGTGCCGTGTTGCGGCCGACCGGCTCAAGGATGATCGCGGCTGGCTCGGCGCCAACCTGCTGCAGCTGCTCGGCGGCAACAAAGCGGTGTTCCTCGTTGGCAATCACCAACGGGCCGCGCGCGGCAATCGGCGCCACCCGCTGCCAGGTGGCCTGCAGCATCGTCTGTTCGCTGGCCAGCGGAAGGAACTGCTTGGGATAGGCTTCGCGCGAAAGCGGCCACAGACGGGTACCGGAGCCACCGGACAGGATGACAGGCTGGATAGTGCTCATGGCCTTCCTTTGATTATTTCTGCAGCAGGGAGGAAATCTCGTCGGTACGCGCCTGCATCAATGCAGCGTCTCCCCGCGATTCCACATTCAGGCGCAGCAGCGGTTCAGTGTTGGAGCTGCGCAGGTTGAAGCGCCAGTCGCCGAAATCGGCGCTGACGCCATCGGTGTAGTCCAGCGCGGGCGACTGCGCGGCGAAGTGTTCCATCACGCGTGTGACCGCAGCCTTGGCATCGGCAACCTTGAAGTTGATCTCACCGCTGCAAGGGTAGGCGGCCATGCGGTCTTCAACCCAGTCGGCCAGCGAGCGGCCGCTTTCGGAGACCAGCTGGGCGATCAGCAGCCACGGAATCATGCCCGAGTCGGCATACGCGAACTCGCGGAAGTAGTGGTGGGCGCTCATCTCGCCGCCGTACACGGCATCCTCCGCGCGCATCTTTTCCTTGATGAAGGCGTGGCCACTCTTGCACAGCACTGGCACGCCACCGGCCTGTTCGACCATCTCCACGGTGTTCCAGACCAGGCGGGGGTCATGCACGACCTTGCCACCCGGATGGTGGGCGAGGATTGCCTTGGCCAGCAGGCCGACCAGGTAGTAGCCCTCGATGAAGCGGCCGTTGTGGTCGAAGAAGAAACAGCGGTCGAAATCGCCATCCCACGCAATGCCGAAGTCCGCGCCATGTTCGCGCACGGCGTCGGCGGTGGCGGCGCGGTTTTCCGGCAACAGTGGATTGGGAATGCCGTTGGGGAAGCTGCCGTCCGGTTCGTGGCAGATGCGGATGAACTCGAACGGCAGGTGCGGTGCCAGCAGGTCGACGATGGCACCGGCGCCGCCGTTGCCGGCGTTGACAACGATCTGCAGTGGCTTGAGCTTGCTGGTGTCAACGTAGCTCAGCAGGTGCTGGATGTAGGCGCTCTTGTCATGCTGGGCGATCTGGCCGGCGCAAGGCGGCTGTGCCGCGGATGAATCGGCGGCGACCGCATCGGAGATCGCGAACAGGCCGGTATCGGAGCTGATCGGCCGGGCGTTCTCCTTGACCAGCTTCATGCCGTTGTAATCCATTGGATTGTGGCTGGCAGTGACCATCACCCCGCCGGCAGCCCCCAGGTGATCGGTCTGGAAATAGACCTCCTCGGTGCCACACAGGCCGATGTCGATGACTTCGCGGCCGGCACCGCGCAGGCCGGCCGCCAGCGCGTCCTGCAGCGCGGGGCTGGTCAGGCGGACGTCGTGGCCCAGCACCACCGGGCCCGGAGCGAGCTGTGCATTCAGGGCCGTGCCGATCCGGCGTGCCAGGTCTTCGTTCAGTTCTTCCGGCACGCGGCCGCGGATGTCATAGGCCTTGAAGGCGGGCAGGGGCATCGGTCAGATCCAATGTGAGCTTAGCCACTGATTGTAGCCTTTGTCCTGTATGGGAATCGTTTCCATTCCGCAACTCCCGGTGATTGGCTGAGGGTATCGGGTACGCGGGGGCGCCCGTACCGCTTGGCAAGCGGGTAAACGGCCGCTGGCTGGGCGATCACGGCCAGGCCAGCCTGCGTCAAGTGGCCGGGAGCCAGCAGCAGCCCCAGGAGTTCCTGCCACTGGCAGCCAAACGCGATCACGCCGTTGCTGGCGTACTTGACGTGGCGGAGCAGGACCGGCGGGCGATGGCCGGACGCGGACAGTTGCAGGGATGACGCAGGCTTGTGGCGCGGTTGCTTCCCCCCGCCAGGAATTTCTGGCCGAGCATTTCACCCTGGCGACGCGCCTGTCGCCGCATGGCTGCGTGCCGCGACATCTGACAGGCAGCGTTCACCCTTTTCCAGCGGCCACGCGTCCGTCCCGCGAAGCAGGCCCTCTTCGTTGCAGGTCCGGGCCATCAGTGCGGGCGAGCCGGGCGCCGCGCCCACCACCGGCAGGAGAAACCCCCATGCAACGCAGCCCTTGGCGATGCCTCGGCAATGCTGCGGCGCATCCAGCTCTTTCGTTGCCTCCGGCTAGAATGCGGTCATCCTCAACGTGCAGGGCAGTAGAGCAATGCAGCAATCGACTTCCGGCGGAAAGCGCGGCAAGCGCTTCGCCAGTGCGACGGAGGCCCTGCAGGGGGTGGTCGCCGATGGACAGACCCTGGCCGTGGGCGGCTTTGGCCTGTGTGGCATTCCCGAGGCGCTGATCGCTGCGCTGCGCGACAGTGGCGTCAAGGGCCTGACCGTGATCTCCAACAATGCCGGCGTCGATGGCTTCGGACTGGGCCAGCTGCTGGAAACCCGGCAGATCAAGAAAATGATTTCGTCCTACGTGGGCGAGAACAAGGAATTCGAACGGCAGTTTCTGGCTGGTGAGCTGGAGCTGGAGTTCAACCCGCAGGGCACACTGGCCGAGCGCCTGCGTGCCGGTGGTGCGGGTATTCCGGCGTTCTTCACTGCCACCGGCTATGGCACGGTGGTTGCCGAGGGCAAGGAAACCCGCGAGTTCGACGGCAAGCACTACGTGATGGAGACGGCGCTGCGCGCCGATGTGGCACTGGTCAAGGCCTGGAAGGCCGACGAGGCCGGCAACCTGGTGTTCCGCAAGACCGCACGCAACTTCAACCCGGCCTGTGCGATGGCCGGCAAGGTCTGCATCGTGGAAGTGGAGGAGGTGGTGCCGGTCGGTGCCATCGACCCGGACCAGGTGCACCTGCCAGGCATCTATGTGCACCGCATCGTGCACAACGCGCATCCTGAGAAGCGAATCGAACAGCGCACCATCCGCGCGGAGGGCAACTGACATGGCGTGGACCCGTGACGAGATGGCGGCACGCGCCGCCCAGGAGCTGATCGATGGCGCCTACGTGAACCTGGGCATCGGCCTGCCGACGCTGGTTGCCAATCACATTCCCGAAGGCGTGGATGTGTGGCTGCAGTCGGAGAACGGCCTGCTCGGCATCGGCCCGTTCCCGACCGACGCTGAAGTCGACGCGGACCTGATCAATGCCGGCAAGCAGACGGTTACGGCGCGTGCCGGCGCCAGCTACTTCGGCAGCCACGACAGCTTCGCGATGATTCGCGGTGGCCATGTGAACCTGGCCATCCTTGGCGCCATGCAGGTCACCGACAAGGGTGACCTGGCCAACTGGATGGTGCCCGGCAAGATGGTCAAGGGCATGGGCGGGGCAATGGACCTGGTCGCCGGCGTGCAGCGCGTTGTGGTGCTGATGGAGCACACTGCCAAGAACGGCGAGCACAAGATCCTGGCCGAATGCACGCTGCCGTTGACCGGCGTGGGCGTGGTCGACCGCATCATCACCGATCTGGCGGTGTTCGACGTGACTGACAAGGGCCTGTTGCTGGTGGAGGCCGCGCCGGGTGTCAGCGATGAAGAGCTGAAGGAAAAGACCGGCGTCGCGTTCCGGCGTTGAGGACAATGATGTTGCCGCGCAGCGCCAGCCTCAGGGTTGGCGTTGTGCGCCTCCGACGACGTAGCCGGCGTTGGCAACAAGGTCCGGCAGCAACTGCATGACCGGATCAAGTGCATTGTCGTTGTCCAGCTCACTGGGATAGCAGTGCGCATCCAGCAGTGACCGCAACGCCGACGCCCGCAGCCACATCGTGCCTGCTGTCTGCGGCGTAGGGGCGTCGGCCATCCCCATCCGCGCCGCCCAGCGGAGATGACGGCGTGAAACGGCGATGGCCTCCGGAGTGGATGCCGCGAACATGCCCAGCGCAGGTTGCTCATCGAACTGTTGAAGCACAGCGTCGAGATCGGCCGTTCCTGGTAGCTGAGGTCTTGTCTCGCTGCTTCCGCGGAGGTCCAGCCAGCAGGCCAGCAACGATGGATCCGGACCAAAAGCCTCCAGGACCTGCACGATGCTGGACAGGGCATTGCCCGCATGGCCGATGATATCGACCGCAGCGTCATGAGGGCGCTGCGCCATTGGAATGAAAACACGGTAGCTCACGCCCAGGCCGCTGGCGGCCTCGCAAGCTGTAGCGATCAGCCCGGGATCATCAATGAGAATCAGCAGGCAGGCCCGCAGGGGGCCGGCGGGCGAAGCCGGGGACAGCGCTTGGCGCGTCGCGTCAAGCCAGGCATGCCCAAGCCGGGCATCCGGTTCCAGCACCGCGCCTTCGGCCCATTCGTTCCAGGCATTGATGAAGACCATGCGTTGGCGCGCAGGCGCCAGGGCCAGGCGTTCATGGATCGTGGTGCGCAACCAGTCGCGGTAGCCACGGGGTGAGGCGTGCAGGTACACGCGGCCGCGGCCGGAACGACGCGCCTCGTTGTCCCAGCCCGGGTTCACGCCGGGATAGAGCGGATAATCCGGAAGCGGCCGCGCTGCGATTTCTGCAGCCAGTTCGCGCCAGTCGCGTACATCGCCATTGAAGGCAGGATTGAGCAGCCACTGCTGTGCCGACAACGAGCGCGGGTTACTCATGTTCGGCGGGAATTCGACGGCGGCATCAAAGCCGATATCGCGCGGATCCGGTCGCTCGAAGCCTTGGACGTAGGCCAGGTGGATCTCGCCCACGCCGTTGTCGCGGCACCAGCGGCGCCAGCGCTCGGCAGTCGCCCGGGCGTCGGGCAGCAGGTTCGGGCGATAGACCAGCAGCATCGGCCGACCCTCGACCTTCAATGCACGGCGGTCGCGCAGGTAGGGCGCGACATGTGCGATGAAGGCCAGATCGTCCTCTGCGCTGTGCTGCTGGCCGATCAGGATGTCGTCGTCGCGGCCGTCCCAGCGTCGTGCCCAGTTCTCGTTGGCCCAGCACAGGCAGAACGGCAGGTCGATGCTGTCATCGGCCAGCCATTGACGCAGCGGGTCCTCCATCAGGGTGCGGCCGCTGAACCAATAGTAGTAGAAGCAGAATGCGCCGATGCCGTACTCCGCAGCCAAGCGTGCCTGGTCACGCATCACCTGCGGGTTGCGCAGGTCATAAAAGCCGAGGTCGGCCGGCAGGCGGGGTTGGATGTGACCTTCGAACTGCGGCAGGGCGCGGGTGACGTTGCGCCACTCGGTAAAGCCCTTGCCCCACCAGGCGTCGTTCTCCGGGAAGGTATGGAACTGCGGCAGGTAGAAAGCGACCAGCGTCGCCGGCATGGGTGACGGCAATGCTCCCTCACGCCATGGCACGTGGCCGATCGCCGGTTCATCGGCACGCCAGCGCAGCTGGGCATTGGCGCGCGCGCCCCCCTCATCCTGCTGCCCCTTGGGGGGCGGCGGCACCCAGTCGCCATGCCGTGCCAACAGCCGGGTGCGCAACCGGTCGCGCTGCGCCTGCGGCAACGGCAAGGCCCGGAACACGGCGCGCAGCAACGGGAACAGCGACTGGCGCAGGCTCATCGGGCGAGGCCTCGCGACAGCGGGCGGTAGGACGGAATCAGCATCTGGGCAACGGTCATGGCGCCATTTTCGGTGCTGGCGGCCATGACGGCAAACGGCGGCGTGCTAGCGTGTGACCATGCTGTTCCCCCACGACCTGCCCGATGCCGATGTCCTGCACCTGCCGGGATGGCTGGCTGCGGCCGAGGCCGACCAGCTCCTGTATTCGCTGCAGGCCGAAGTGCCCTGGGAAACCCATCGCATCCGCATGTTCGGCAACTGGGTGGACTCGCCGCGGCTGAGCTGCTGGATCGGCGACCCGCAGGCCCGCTATCGCTATTCCGGTGCCGAGTTCGTGCCGCGCCCCTGGCCGCCGGTGTTGCAGGCCATGCGCGGGCGCCTGGAAGCCGAAGGCCACGGCCGCTTCAACAGCGTGCTGCTGAACCGCTACCGCGGTGGCGGTGACTACATGGGCTGGCACAGCGATGACGAGCCGGAGCTGGGTCCGGCCCCGGTGATCGCTTCGCTGAGCCTGGGCGCGGCGCGCCGATTCCTGCTGCGACGCCGCGACGACCCGGCACGCAAGGCTGAATTCGTGCTGGGCCACGGCGACCTGCTGCTGATGGCCGGACAGACCCAGCGCTTCTACCAGCACGCGCTGCCGAAGATGGCGCGGGTGCACGGCGAGCGGATCAACCTGACCTTCCGTTGGATTTCGCCGCGTTGACGAAGAAGGGGTCAGGTCCCTTTCCGGCCGGAAAGGGACCTGACCCCGTAACCACATGCCCGGCGAATGCTGCGATCAGCGCGCAACGGTCGGCTGGTCGGCCTGCCCGCTCTGCAGCGTCCAGCCCACCACGTCCTGCGCCAGCTGCTGCAGGCCACGCTCGAACGCGGCGGTCACCGCCGGTACGTCGGTGCTGCCGACCGGCTGCGCCTGGCGGAAGGTGCGGTCAGCGACCACACGCTGGTCGGCGACATGGATCAGCTTGGCGTTGACCTCGATCACCACGGTGGGCGTGGCCTGGCCCTGGTAATCCGATTCGAAGCGGCGCACATCGGTGGACAGCTTGTAGTCGGCGCGGATGCCGGCGGTGCTGCGGGCCACGCCGCGGATGCGGCCGGAATCCTCGAAGCCACGGAGCAGGGTGTCCTCGATCATGTCGGTGGCCGGCTGCGCCCAGCTGGCGCCCTTGTAGATCTCAAGCTGCGACGGTGTCGGCCGCACATTGATGCGCGGGCTGTCGACCATGCGCGCGGCGCTGGGCTTGGCCAGTACCAGCTGCCAGCTGGCCTGCGGCCACGCCGGGTCCGCCTTGACCTGCACGGACGGCGAGTACAGCGTCACCGCGGTTTTCTCGCTGCTGCCGAGGATGGAGCAGCCCCCCAGCAGGGTGACCATCGAAGCGGCCAGCAGCAGGCGCGGAAGGGTGGTCGGGCTCATTTGGGTTCGAACTCCTTCGGTGCGTCGCGGCCCAGCAGGTAGCGCGCGGGGTTGTTCTCGAGGCGGTCGCTGACCCGGCGCAGGTCGCGGATCAGGCCGCGCAGTTCGGTCAGCGTCGGGCCCAGCTGGCCGAGGCCATCGTTGGCGAAGCTGTTGATCGCGGCGCGGTTCTCGCCAAGGATCGAATCGGCGTTGCCGGCGGCCGAGTCGAGCTTGGCCAGGGTCGCGTCGAGCTTGTCGATGATGCCGGGCAGCTGCTGCACCAGGTTCCTGTCCAGGCGCTCGATGGTGCCGTTGGTGGTCTTCAGCGTGGTGTCCAGGCTGCGGGCGGCATCGCGCGCGCTGAGCAGCAGCGCCTGCGTGCCCTGGTCACGGTCGGCCAGGCCGCCGCTGATCGTCTCCAGGTTGGCCAGCGTCGCGTTGATCGAGGCCACGTTGCGGTCGCTGAGGATCTGGTCCATGCGCTCGACGATGCGGTTGGCGACGTCGGTGATGTTCTGCAGCGCAGAGGGCGTGGTCGGGATGATCGGTGCCGGGTCCTTGTTGACCGTGGTCAGCGCCGGCGACTGCGGCGTGCCGCCACTGAGCTGGATGATCGACGGGCCGGTCAGGCTGGTGATCGCCAGCTTGGCGCGGGTATCGGTCTTGACCGGCGTGTTGGAGTTCAGGCGGATGCGCGCGACTACCTGGCGCGGGTCGTCCGGCACCAGGTTCAGTTCGGTGATCGAGCCCACCGCGATGCCGTTGTACTGCACCGGGCTGCCCACCGACAGGCCGGTCACCGCTTCGCGGAACACCACGCGGTACTCCTGCCAGGTACGGTCGGAGGAGTATTTGGCGGCCCACAGGCCGAAGGCCAGCAGGGCCAGGCCGGTGATCAGGGTGAACGCGCCGATCAGCACGTAGTTGGCTTTGGTTTCCATGGCTCAGGCACTCTCGATCTGTTCGCCACGCGCGGCGCGCGCGCGGGGTCCGTGGAAGTATTCCTGGATCCACGGATGATCCAGTTTCTCGATGTCAGGCAAGGGTGCGTTGGCCACCACCTTGCGGTCGGCGATCACCGCGACCCGGTCGCAGATCGCGTACAGCGTGTCCAGGTCGTGGGTGATCAGGAACACGGTCAGCCCCAGCGCTTCCTGCAGGGTCTTGATCAGGCGGTCGAACGCGGCCGCGCCGATCGGGTCGAGGCCGGCGGTGGGTTCGTCCAGGAACAGCAATGGCGGATCCAGCGCCAGTGCCCGGGCCAGGCCGGCGCGCTTGCGCATGCCGCCGGACAGCTGCGAGGGCAGCTTGTTGATCGCATCGGCGGGCAGGCCGGCCAGCTTCACTTTCAGCAGCGCCAGTTCGTAGTGCCAGCGCTCGGGCAGCTCGCGGTGGTGTTCCTTCAGCGGCACCTGCACGTTCTCGCCCACGGTCAGCGAGGAGAACAGGGCGCCGTCCTGGAACAACACGCCGGTGTTGCGCTCGATGTGCAGGCGGCTCTCGGCGTCGTCGGCCCGCGCGTCGCGGCCGAGTACTTCGATCTGCCCGGCATCGGGCACGCGCAGGCCCAGGATCGAGCGCATCAGCACCGATTTGCCGGTACCGGAGCCGCCGACCACGCCCAGGATTTCGCCGCGGCGCACATCCAGGTCCAGGTCTTCGTGCACGGTCTGGCTGCCGAAGCGGTTGACCAGGCCACGCACGCGGATGGCCAGTTCGTGGCCCTGGTCGTCGCGCATGTCGATGGAGTCGGGGAGGGCGGATGTGCTCATGTCACCAGTCCATGTGCATGAACCACAACGCCGCGAAGGCGTCGATGATGATCACCAGCGAGATCGTCTGCACCACGCTGGAGGTGGTGCGCTCGCCGACCGACTGCGCGGTGCCCTCGACCTTCAGTCCTTCCAGGCAGCCGATCAGGCCGATCACCAGCGCGAACACGGGTGCCTTGGACAGGCCGACCAGCAGGTGCCGCACTTCCATCGTCTCGTGCATGCGCGCGATGTACATCTGCGGCGGGATGTCGAGGTCGAACGCGCCGACGGTGATGCCGCCGGCCAGGCCCGCGATCATCGCGATGAAGGTCAGCAAGGGCAGGGTGACCAGCAGCGCCAGCAGTCGCGGCAGCACCAGCAGGTCGACCGGGTCCAGGCCCAGCGTGCGCATTGCATCGATCTCCTCGCGTGCCTTCATCGCACCAATCTGCGCGGTGAACGCACTGGCGGTGCGGCCGGCCAGCACGATCGCGGTCAGCAGTACCGCGAACTCGCGCAGGAAGGCGATGTTGACCAGCTCGACCACGTAGATCTCGGCGCCGAAGTCGCGCAGGATGGTCGAGCCGAGGAATGCGATCACCGCACCCACCAGGTAGGACAGCAGCGCCACCAGCGGTACCGCATCCAGCCCCACCTGCTCCATCTGGTGCACGGTGGCGGTCAGCCGGAAGCGGCGGGGTTCCTTGACCAGCCGGGCCGCCTTGACCAGGTTCTCGCCGAGGAAACTGCACAGCGCCTTGATGTTGTGGCCAGTGGCGTGGACGCTGACACCCAGCCGTTCCAGCGCGGCCAGCACGCCGAAATCCCGCTTGGGCTTGGGGCGGTCGTCGGCCACTTCCTCGATGGTGCACACCAGCGCCTGGTGGTCCGCGCGGAACTGCAGTGCGTCTTCGTGCAGATCGGCACGGTGGGCCACGCGCAGCACCTGCAGCACGCCGGCCGAATCCAGCTGCTCGATGCCGGTGGCATCGATGCCGGTCAGCTTCTCGGGAACGCCGTGCAGGACCTCGGCCGCGGCCAGCGCGGTCTTCAAGGTCCAGGTGCCGGACAGGTGGATCAGGCCCGGGTCATGGGCATCCTGTTCGAGCTGGGGGGCGAGGTTCGGGGTGACGTGGGCCATTCGGGTCGCAGCATAACCGTTCTGTATCGGGCTTCGCGTCGAACTCGGATGAATTTCTCCGGTGGGCCCCAGCGTAGGTAATACTACGGCGCATGTCCGCAGACGCTCACACGATCCCCACGCCCCAGGCCACCTACGCACAGCGCGTGGCCTTTGTTTCCGAGATCGCCGGACGCCTGCACAGCTATGGCACCACGGCCCAGCGCCTGGAAACGGCGGTGGTGGCACTGGCCCGCCAGCTCGATCTGGATTGTGAACCGTGGTCGAATCCCACCGGTATCATCCTCAGCTTCAGCGATCCGGCGCAGGCGATCGGCTCCAGCGACATCACCCGCGTGATCCGCCTGGCGCCCGGTGAGAACGACCTGCACAAGCTCAGCGTCGCCGACCATATCGCCGAAGAAGTGTCCAACGGGCGGATGAGCATCGCCCAGGGCCATACCGCGCTGCGCCAGCTGGACAAGGATCCGGGCCGGCGCGGCAAGCTGCGCACCATCCTGTCATTCACCCTCGGCGCGGCCGGCGTGGCCGGCATGTGGAAGCTGCCGTGGCTGGACATCGCCACCGCCGGTGTCATCGGCCTGATGATCGGCCTGCTCGGCATGGTCACCGACCGCCGCCCGGCCACCCGCGAAGCGGCCGAGGCGCTGGCGGCGCTGCTGGCCGGCATGGTCGCCACCCTGGTGGCGTCCTTCATTGGCGCGCTCAACCTCAATACGGTGATCATCGCCTCGCTGGTGGTGCTGCTGCCCGGCATGTCGCTGACCAATGCGGTCAATGAGCTGGCCAGCCAGCACTGGGTGTCGGGCACCGCGCGCTTTGCCGGCGCGCTGACCACCATCATGAAGCTCAGCGTCGGCGCGATGATCGCGGTGACCCTGGCCGACGTGCTCGGGCTGGATCCGGTGATCCGCGCCGCGCGGCCGCAGGGGCCGTGGGTGGAGTGGGGTTCGCTGCTGACCGCGGCCTTTGCGTTCGCGATGCTGTTCAAGGCCAACCGGCGCGATTACCCGTGGGTGATCGCCGCCTCGGTGGCCGGTTATGCGATCTCCAAGTTCGGCGGCCATGCCTGGGGCGCGCCGGCCGGCATCTTCCTGTCGGCGATGCTGCTGACCGCGGGCGGCAATCTGTTCGGTCGCCTGGTCGGGCGTCCGGGCGCGATCATCCGCCTGCCCGGCATCATCATGATGGTGCCCGGCAGCACCAGCCTGCGCGGCGTGCTGACCCTGGTCCAGCAACAGGATGTCGGCGCCGGCCAGAGCGTGTTCCTCACCGTGCTCAACGTGGTGATGGCGCTGGTCGCCGGCCTGCTGTTCGGCAACCTGCTGATGCCCGCTCGCAAGACCCTGTGATGATGTCGGTGGGTGTGGACCCCGGTCCACACACCGGAGAATGAAAAACGCCGGCGTCCGCCGGCGTCTTTCATTCCAACCTGATCCCGGCCTCAGGCCTTCTTGATCAGGAAATCTTCCGGCTTCTTGTTGCCCTTGGCGGTCAGTTCAGCCATCCAGCGCGGCTGCTTGCCACGGCCGGTCCAGGTTTCCTTCGGATTGGCCGGGTTGCGGTACTTCGGTGCAACCTTGCCCAGCTTGCGGCCGGCGGTCTTCGACGGGGCCTTGGCGGCCGGGGCGGCCTTGCGGGCACGCGTGGCCGGGGCGCTGCCGAACAGTTCTTCGATGGTGTAACCCTCGGTCTTGGCCAGCTTGGTCAGCTGGGCCCGGACCTTGGTGATCGGCCGGCGCTTGGCGACGATGGTCTGCTGCTTCTTGGCGGTACGGATCAGGGCGCCCAGCTCGCGTGCTGACAGGCCGGTCAGGTCAATGCTCATTTACGGTTACTCCGGAAACTAATGTGTGGACGGGACAAGCCAGTCCATGGCGTCGGCGGACAGAATAGAGATGAATTAATCACAGCACAAATGCAGGCGGGTCATGGCGTGGCGGCATGCAGACGCCGTCGCGGTGATTTTGACCGGATTATGTCCGCTGCAATATCGGGGAAGGGCGCGGGCAAAAAAAAGACCGGGGCAGGCCCCGGTCTTTTCCTGATCAGCCCTGCAGACGCTGCAGCAGGGAGGCCTTGTCCAGGTTCTCCGCGTCGCTGGCGCGGCGCGAGCGGTACTCGTAGGTGCCAGCGGCCAGGCCGCGTTCGCTGACCACCACGCGATGCGGAATACCGATCAGCTCCATGTCGGCGAACATCGCACCCGGGCGCAGGCCGCGGTCGTCGAGTGCAGCGTCCAGGCCCGCCTCGCGCAGCTCCTGCAGCAGGTTGGCAGCGGCGTCGGCCACGGCCGCATCGCCCTTCGGGTTGATCACGCACACCACCACCTGCCACGGCGCCATCGCGTCCGGCCAGATGATGCCGGCATCGTCATGGTTCTGTTCGATCGCGGCAGCCACCACACGCGAGATGCCGATGCCGTAGCACCCCATCGCCATCACTGCGGCCTTGCCGTTCTCGTCCAGCACGGTGGCATCCAGCGCTTCGGCGTACTTGCGGCCGAGCTGGAACACATGGCCGACTTCGATGCCACGTGCGATCTTCAGTTCACCGCCGTCCACGGCACGGTCGCCGGCCCGCACGTTGCGGATGTCGGCCACTTCCGGTTCCGGCAGGTCGCGGCCCCAGTTGACGCCGGCCAGGTGGAAACCGGCTTCGTTGGCGCCGACGACGAAATCGGCCATCGCCGCCACTTCGCGATCGGCGACCACGCGGATGGCCTTGGCCGGGGCGACCGGGCCAAGGAAGCCCGGCACGCTGCCCAGATGCTCGGCGATTTCCGCCTCGCTGGCGAAGCGCTGCTCGTCCAGGCCGGCGACCTTGGCCAGCTTGATCTCGTTGACCTCATGGTCGCCACGCACCAGCGCCAGCACGAACTGCTGTGCCTTGCCTTCGCCGGCGATCAGCGCCACCGACTTCACCGTGCGCTGCAGGTCGATGCCGAGCAGCGCCGCGACGTCCTCGCAGGTCTTCTGGGTGGGGGTATCCACCTTGCGCATCGTTTCGGTGGCGGCCGCACGCGGCGCCGGGTCGGCGGCAATCGCCGCTTCCATGTTGGCTGCGTAGTCCGAGCCGGTGGAGAACACCAGCGCGTCCTCGCCGGAATCGGCGATGACGTGGAATTCCTGCGACGCATCACCGCCGATGGCACCGGAGTCCGCCTGCACCATGCGGAAATCCAGGCCGAGGCGGGTGAAGATGCGGCTGTAGGCCGACTTCATGTTCTCGTATTCGCGCACCAGGCACTCATCGTGCAGGTGGAACGAATAGGCGTCCTTCATCAGGAACTCGCGCGAGCGCATCACGCCGAAGCGCGGGCGGATCTCGTCGCGGAACTTGGTCTGCACCTGGTAGAAGTTCACCGGCAGCTGCTTGTAGCTGGACAGCTCGCTGCGCGCGAAGTCGCAGGCGGCTTCTTCGGCGGTCGGGCTGTAGCAGAACACCTGGTCCTTGCGGTCCTTGATCTTCAGCAGCTGCGGGCCGAACTTCTGCCAGCGGCCGGTCTGCTCCCACAGTTCCTTCGGCTGGATGGTCGGGATCTGGAATTCCACGGCACCGGCCCGGTCCATTTCCTCACGCACGATGCGCTCGACCTTGCGCAGCACGCGCAGGCCCAGCGGCGACCAGGTATACAGGCCCGATGCCAGCTTGCGGATCATGCCCGCGCGCAGCATCAGCCGATGGCTGGTCAGCTCGGCGTCGCTGGGGGTTTCCTTGGTGGTGTGCAGGTGGAACTGGGAGAGGCGCATCGTCGGCTTCGGATAACGGCAGAGACCTCTATTCTGCCAGCCCGGCCGGGGGGAGGGGTATCGGCAGGGCTGCGCCCTGCACCTGCGGGTAGTGCCGGCCGCTGGCCGGCAACAGCAACAGCAAAAACGGGTTTCCTGGGAGATGGCGGGGTGGGTCCGGTTACAGGGGACGCCGTAAACCCATCCATGGGGGCTTGGTCGCGGCATCCATGCCGCTCACACCCCTGCCGCCGGACCCACCCCGCCTTCGACAGTTTCCTGCGAGCTGTCGGAATGGCTCCTGGGGTCAGATCCGTTTTCCGCAGGAAAACGGATCTGACCCCGAATTCAATTCGAGATCTGACAGATTTCATCCACGCATGGCGTGGATCTACCACCGACACCGCCCCGCCCAACCCACAGATAGCCCAGAGCCGGCTGTTGCCCTTGCTGTTGCCTCTGCAGGTGCAGGGCGCAGCCCTGCCGATACCCTTAACCGGCCGGTGGGCAGTACGCCTTGATGGCGGCCTGCGCCAATCCCCTCTGCGCGGTGTGCTGCTCCGGGGTCAACGGGGTATCGGCCTTGCCATCACCATCGGTGTCCTGCATCACCTGGCCACCACCGTCCAGCAGGGCCAGGTTGGCCCGGGCCGTGCTGCACTGCCCGGGGACCGGCGCGGCCGGGGTCTCGGTGCTGGCTGCGGCCTGCGGGGTGCGGGCCTGCTCGCGGGTCTCGAACTTCTTGCCCGCCGGCGGGGTCTCCGAATACTGGGTTACGCCATGGGCGTCCTTCCATTTGTAGACGGGGCCGGCCACGGCGTTGGCACTGGCCAACAGCAGCAGGCATCCAAGGCAGGACAGGGCACGCATGGCAGACTCCACGGAATGGGCGCAGAACGCCGATTGCAGCATTGGCGCCGACCGCTGGCAAGTCGATTAAACTGGATTCCATGGACCCGATCACACCGCCGCCGCGCTCGCGCACGATTTACCTGCTGCCCAACCTGTTCACCACCGCCGGCCTGTTCGCCGGTTTCTACGCGATCATCGCCGCGGCCAACGGGGATTTCGTCAATGCCAGCATCGCCGTGTTCGTGGCGGCGGTGATGGATGGACTGGACGGGCGCGTGGCGCGCCTGACCGGTACCAGCAGCGAATTCGGCGTGCAGTACGACTCGCTGGCCGACCTGGTCAGCTTCGGCATGGCTCCGGCGCTGGTGATGTACCACTGGTCGCTGTCGTGGCTGAAGTTCGACGATCCGCTGCTCGGCCGCGTCGGCTGGGCCGTGGCCTTCCTGTATGCGGCCTGCGCGGCGCTGCGCCTGGCCCGCTTCAATACCCAGGTAGCGGTGGTCGACAAGCGCTGGTTCGTCGGCCTGGCCAGCCCGGCCGCAGCGGGCCTGATGATGTCCTTCGTCTGGGCGTTCGCCGATGGCAACCTGGGCTGGGATGGCAACCAGCTGCGGTACGTGGCGCTGGCGGTGACGATCATCGCTGCGCTGCTGATGGTCAGCCGCATCCGCTTCTGGAGCTTCAAGGGTGGCGCTGCCAAGGGCACCCGTTCGGACCGCGTGCCGTTCCTGGTGCTGGCACTGGTGCCGGTGGCGATCGCGATTGCGGTCATCGACCTGCCGCGCGTGCTGTTCGCGGTCGGCATCCTGTACGCCCTGTCCGGCCCGGTGATGTGGGCCGTGCAGCGCCTGCGCAAGAAGCCCGAGGCCGCGTGAGCCAGGACCTGCCCGTGCTGTGGTCACCGGCCCAGCAGGCCTGGCTGCAGGCCATGGGCTACACCGTCTATCACGATGGCCAGCTGGCTGCCGAGCTGGATGCCGCGCTGCAGTTGAGCGTGGCCGAAGCCGAGGCCAGCGTCGCCCCGCCGGAACCGGTGCGGGCCCCCGTGCCGTCGCGCGAACAGCATGCCGGGGTGGCGCCCGTAGCCCGCCCGGAACGGCCGGCACCGCCGCGCCGCGAAACGCCGGTCAGTGCCCCGGATACCGTGCCGGCGGCTGAGCGCCCGATGCCCAGCGGCAACGCGCGCCAGCCGGTGGTCCGCCTGCCGGATCGCCTGCAGATCGCGCTGCTGCGTGCGTCCGGCTGCAACCCGAACGACCCGGCTACGCAGCGGTTGATGGACAGCTGGCCGCTGGACCAGCTGCGCCACGACCCGGCCGCCAAGCGTGCGCTGTGGCCGCAGCTGCGTGCCCTGCGCAAGCGGGGCACGCCATGAGCGCGGTCACCCGGCCCGGCCCGGTCAGCCTGCGTGCGTTGCGCGAGAGCGACCTCAATGCGGTAATGGCGATCGAACTGCGCGGCTACCCTTTTCCCTGGACCCGCGGCATCTTCATCGACTGCCTGCGTGCCGGCTATCCCGGCCTGGCGATGGAGCGCGATGGCCTGCTGGTCGGCTATGGCGTGCTCAGCATCGCCGCCGATGAAGCGCACGTGCTGAACATCTGCATCGATCCGCTGGCACAGTCGCGCGGGCTGGGCCGCCAGCTGCTGCGCGCGCTGGTGCAGCTGGCCGCCGACCGTGGCGCACAGCGCGTCTTCCTGGAAGTGCGTCCGTCCAATACGCCGGCGCTGGCGCTGTATCACAGCGAAGGATTCAACGAGATCGGCCGCCGCCCGCGCTACTACCCGGCTGCACAGGGCCGCGAGGATGCGGTCGTGATGGCGATCGAGCTGGTCGACGGCGATCTGCAGGAAATGCCGCCGCTGTAACGCAGACGGGTTGCCGGCCAGCGGCCGGCACTACCGATGCGTCGCTCACGCCAGCCGCAACGCCAGCACGCCGCCCACGATGAGCGACGCTCCCAGCCAGCGCGTGCGCGGCACCCGCTCGCGCAGCAGGAACACCGAGATCAGCAGTGCGAACAGGATCGAGGATTCGCGCAGCGCCGAGATCATTGCCACCGGCGCCTGGGTCATGGCCCACAACGCCATCGCATAGGAGGCGGTGGTGCCGACGCCACCGGCCAGTCCCAGCGGCCAATGCTGCCGCGCATAGTCCAGTACCGCGCCGCCGCGCGTATACAACGCCCACAGCGGCAGCGGGATGCCCGACAGCAGGAACAACCACAACGTGTAGCTGAGCGCGCTGCCGGACTGGCGCGCACCCTGCGCATCGACCAGCGTGTAGGTGGCGATCATCGCTGCGGTCAGCAGCGGCAGGCGCAGCTGGCCGCCACGCGCACCCAGTGCCATGCACAGGATGCCGGTGCTCACCAGCACCACGCCCAGCCACGCTGCGGCGGGCAATGGCTCACCGAGCAGGGTGCCGGCCAGTGCGACCAGGATCGGCGCGCTGCCACGCATCAGCGGGTAGGCCAGGCTCATGTCGACCTGCTGGTAACAACGCGCGACCAGCCCGTAGTAGGTCACCTGCAGCAGCACCGACGCAGCCAGCCAGGGCCAGCTGTGCGCGGCCGGGAAGGGCAGGAAGGGCAGGGCGGCGGCCGACAGCAACGCGGCACTGCCGGTCACCAGCACGGTACCGAGGAACTTGTCCGGGCCGCGCTTGACGATCGCATTCCAGCTGGCATGCAGCGCCGCGGCAGCGAGGACGAGCAGGAAAATGGAAAGCGGCATCCGACGATGATGCCATGCGGGGCAAATGGAAACGCCGGGCATCGCCCGGCGTTTCCGGTTCCGCTTCGGTGGGTGCCAACCTCTCCCGCCGTGGTAGGTGCCAACCTCTCCCGCCGTGGCAGGTGCCAATCCTCCCCTGCCGTGGTAGGTGCCAACCTTGGTTGGCACGCACCAGAGCGGCGTTACAGCTTCGCGCGCTGCTCGCGCAGGCCGGCCAGCTGGGTGTTCCAGTCGACCAGGCGCACGCGCTCCTGGTCGACCACCGCCGGTGGCACCTTGTCGGTGAACCTGGCCAGCTTGGTTTCGCTCTTTTCCTGCTCGCCTTCCACGCGCTTGATCTCCTTGTCCAGGCGCGCGCGCTCGGCATCGAGATCGACCAGGCCTTCCAGCGGCACCAGCAGCTTCAGCTCACCCACGATCGCGGCGGCCGCCGGCGGTGCGCTTTCGCCCTCGGCCAGCCACTGGATGCTGTCCAGCTTCAGCAGGAACGACAGCGAGGCGCTGAAGCGTTCGATGCGCACGCGGTCCTGCTCCAGGCCGGCCTGCAGGCGCAGCGGCACCTGCCTGGACGGCGCGACGTTCAATTCGCTGCGCACGCGACGCACCGCACTGATCACCGCCTTCAGCCATTCCACGTCGGCCTCGGCCTGGGCGAAATCACCGGCGAATTCGGCGGCGGTCGGGTAAGGGCGCAGCGACAGCGTGGTTTCGGCCAGGCCCAGGCGCGGGGCCAGCTGCTGCCACAGCTGTTCGGTGATGAACGGGGTGAGCGGGTGCAGCAGGCGCAGCAGCGCTTCCAGCACGTACAGCAGGGTGTGGCGGGTGCTTTCGGCATCAGCCGCGTCGGCACCGTTCAGTGCCGGCTTGCTCAGCTCCAGGAACCAGTCGCAGAACGCGTTCCAGGCGAACTCGTACAGGCACTGCGCCAGCAGGTCGAAGCGGTACGCGGCGAAATGGCCCTGCGCTTCGGCGGTGGTGGCGGCCAGGCGCGAAAGGATCCAGCGCTCGGCATCGGTGCGCGGGGTCGGCACGCCGGTGAACGCCGCACCTTCGGTGTTCATCAGCGCGAAGCGGCTGGCGTTCCACAGCTTGTTGCAGAAGTTCTTGTAGCCCTCGGCGCGGTTCATGTCGAACTTGATGTCGCGGCCGTGGGTAGCCAGCGCGGCGATGGTGAAGCGCAGCGCATCGGCACCGTGGGCAGCAATGCCGTCCGGGAATTCCTTGCGGGTGGCCTTCTCGATCTTCTCCACCATCTTCGGCTGCATCAGGCCGCCGGTGCGCTTGGCGACCAGGTCGTCGATGGTGATGCCGTCGATGATGTCCAGCGGGTCGAGCACGTTGCCCTTGCTCTTGGACATCTTCTGGCCCTGGCCGTCGCGGATCAGGCCGGTGAAGTACACGTCCTTGAACGGGATCTTCCCGACCAGGTTGTCGGTGGCCATGATCATGCGCGCCACCCAGAAGAAGATGATGTCGAAGCCGGTGATCAGCACCGACGACGGCAGGTAACGATCGAAGCCGCGCTCGGCCATGGCCTGTTCGTTCGGCCAGCCCAGGGTGGAGAACGGCCACAGCTGCGAGGAGAACCAGGTCTCCAGCACGTCGCTTTCCTGGTTCAGCACCACCTCGCTGCCCAGGTTGTGCTTGGCCCGCACTTCCTCTTCGCTGCGACCGACGTAGCAGCTGCCGGTGGCGGCATCGAACCACGCCGGGATGCGGTGGCCCCACCACAGCTGGCGGCTGATGCACCAGTCCTGGATGTTGTTCATCCAGTGGCGGTAGGTGTTGATCCAGTTCGGCGGCACGAAGGCAATGCTTCCGTCCTCGACCAGTTCCAGGCCACGCTTGGCCAGGTCGTCCATCTTCACGAACCACTGGTCGGTCAGGTACGGCTCGATCACCTGGCCGGTTCGGTCGCCACGCGGCACCTGCAGCTTGTGCGCCTTGGTCTCGACCAGGATGCCCAAGTCTTCCAGCTCGGCCAGCACGGCCTTGCGTGCTTCATAGCGGTCCAGGCCCCGGAAGCGTTCCGGCGCGTTCTCGTTCAGCGCCGCCACCGGGGTGAACAGGTTGATCATCGGCAGGCTGTGGCGCACGCCCACTTCATAGTCGTTGAAATCATGTGCAGGGGTGACCTTGACCACGCCGGTGCCGAACGCGCGGTCCACGTAGTCGTCGGCGATCACCGGCACGCGGCGCCCGGTCAGCGGCAGCACTACGTTCCTGCCGATCAGGTGCGCGTAACGCTCGTCTTCCGGGTGCACCATCACCGCGGTATCGCCCAGCAGGGTTTCCGGGCGGGTGGTGGCAACGACCAGGTAGTCGCGGGTTTCGCGCAGGGTTTCCACGCCGTCGGCATCGCGCTCGACGTGTTCGTAGCTCAGGCCGTCATCCAGCGTGTAGGCGATCGACCACAGGAAGCCGTCCTCCTCGGCGCTCTCCACTTCCAGGTCGGAAATGGCGGTCTTCAGCACCGGGTCCCAGTTGACCAGGCGCTGGCCGCGGTAGATCAGGCCCTGCTCGTACCAGCGCACGAAGGCCTCGTTGACCGCCGCCGATGGCTGCGGGTCCATGGTGAAAGTGCTGCGCGACCAGTCGGCGGAGGTGCCGAGGCGGCGCATCTGGCGTTCGATGGTGTCGCCGGACTGCTGCTTCCACTCCCAGACCTTGCCGATGAAGCCTTCGCGGCCCAGCGAATCGCGGGTCTCGCCCTTGCCTTCCAGCGCCAGGTTGCGGCTGACCACCATTTCGGTGGCGATGCCGGCATGGTCGGTACCGACCTGCCACAGCGTGTCGTAGCCGCGCATGCGGTGGTAGCGCACCAGCGCATCCATCAGGGTCTGCTGGAAGGCATGGCCCATGTGCAGGGTGCCGGTCACGTTCGGCGGTGGCAGCAGGATGGTGTACGGCTCGCCCGTGCCGGACGGCTTGAAGTGGCCGGCCTTCTCCCAGGCCTCGTAGAGGTCGGTCTCGAAGGACGTCGGGTCGTAGCTGGAGGCGAGTTGGGTCATGCGGGGGAACCGGTAATCAAGGCGGAAGGGAGATCAGCGCGACCCGAGGGCGCGGCGGATCTTCTGGTCGGTGTGGTACTGGCTGACCGCGTAGGCGGCCCAGATGGCGGCGGGCAGCCAGCCGATCAGGGTGATCTGCAGGATCAGGCAGACGATCCCGGCCAGCGGCCGGCCGATGGTGAAGAAGGACAGCCAGGGAAGAATCAGGGCGATCAGCAGGCGCATCAAGGGGTCCTCGCCGGGCTCACATGTCGTGCTTGTTGAGGTCGTAACCGGCGGCCTTGTACTGGCGCCAGCGCTCGCGCAGCGGTTCGCGCGCTTCCGGATCGGCCGGCACCACTTCCAGCACACGCTCGCACTGGCCCAGCCAGGGCTCATCGCGCAGGTTGATCACCAGCGGGCGTGCCGGCGCGTCGGTGCCGGGTGCGGCGATCAGCACCAGGGCCTCTTCCTCGTCCATGTCTTCGCCGGCAATCTGGTGCGGGATGTAGGCATCGTTGTCGAACGCCCACAGCAGCTCGTCCAGTTCCTCGGCCTGGGCCTGGTCACGGGCCAGCACCAGGGTGAACAGCCCGGCGTCGTTGGCCTTGCGCGCCAGTTCGCAGACCAGGCGCAACGGCTCGGTCAGGAAGCGGGGCTTGGCGATCAGGTAGAAGTCGGCGCGGGGCATGGCAGGGTCCGGGTCAGGCAAGGGCCCGGCAGTGCCGGGCGAGGCCCCGGCCGGCGTCTGCCGGCCAGGGTCGGGTACGGCATCAGGCGCGGGCGACCTGGTCCAGCAGCCACTGGCTCAGCAGGCCGACCGGGCGGCCGGTGGCCATGCCACGCTTGCCTTCATCGCTGGCGACGCCTGCGATGTCCAGGTGGGCCCAGCGCTGGCCTTCGGTGAAGCGCGACAGGAAGCAGCCGGCGGTGATCGCGCCGGCCCAGCGGCCGCCGATGTTGTAGACGTCGGCGAAGGTCGAATCCAGCATCGGCTGGTACTCGTCCCACAGCGGCAGGCGCCAGGCGCGGTCGAACACGTGCTCGCCGGCGGCCAGCAGCTCGTTGGCCAGGTCGTCGTGCTTGCTCATCAGGCCGGCGGTCTGGTGGCCCAGGGCGACCATGCAGGCACCGGTCAGGGTGGCGACGTCGACCAGCGCGGCCGGCTCGAAGCGCTGTGCGTAGGTCAGCGCGTCGCACAGGATCAGGCGGCCTTCGGCGTCGGTGTTGCCGACTTCGATGGTCTTGCCCGACATCGAGGTGATCACGTCGGAAGGACGGTAGGCGTTGCCGTCGATGGCGTTTTCCACCGCCGGCACCACCACCACCAGGTTCAGCGGCAGCTTGGCCTTGACCGCCGCGACGAAGGTGCCGATGACGTTGGCGCCGCCGCACATGTCGTACTTCATCTCTTCGATGCCGCCCTGGGTCTTCAGGTTGACGCCACCGGTATCGAAGGTGATGCCCTTGCCGACCAGCACGTAGGGCTTGGCGTCGCCGCCATTGTTCCACTTCAGCACGACCAGGCGCGGGCGGTTGGCCGAACCGCGGGCCACGGCCAGCAGCGAGCCCATGCCCAGCGCTTCCATCTGGTGCTCGTCGAGGATCTCGGCTTCGGCACCCTCGTGCTCGCCGGCGAACTTCACGCCCACGTCGGCCAGATAGGCCGGGGTGCAATAGTTCGGCGGCAGATTGCCCAGCTCGCGGGCGAACTCGACACCGGCGGCGATGGCCTGGCCCTGGGCCAGGGCCTGGGCGTCGTCACCGGCCACGGCCAGCTGGGCCAGGCCGGCATCGTCGGCCTTCTTCTTGCCCAGGGTGGCGGTGTAGCGGTAGGCGGCGTGATCGGCGGCGATCACTGCCTGGCGGATCGCCCAGGCCGCGTCGCGGTCCTTGATGGCCACTTCGGACAGGGTGAACAGCGCGCTGCGGACGGCGCCGGCCTTCAGCGCGCGCACCGCGTCGCCCACGGCCTTCAGGTACTGCGGCACGCCGAAGCGGGCGGCGTCGCCGAGGCCGACCACCAGCACGCGCGGCGCGGTCACGCCCGGCAGGTCGTGCAGCAGGGTGGTCGCGCCGGTCTTGCCGGACAGGTCGCCACGCTGGGCCAGGGCGGCCAGGCGGCCACCGCTGGCGGCGTCCAGGGCCTGCGCGGCCGGGGTCAGGGTATGGTCGGCATACGCGCCGACCACCAGGCAATCAACGGTGGCGGCGGCCGGAGCAACGTGGTTCAGGGTGAATTCGAGGGCCATTGAGCAGATTCCATTGGCGAGTCCGTACAATCGCAGGCCGTTTACGCCCAGACAGTAGACTGGGCGGCACCGCGAACGAACCCCAGAGTTTAAACCACCGCCCCATGCTGAAGCTCGACCGATACCTGCTGGGCGATTTCGTCCAGAGTTTCCTGGCTACCCTGATCGTCCTGCTGGTGGTCAGCGTGGGCGGCGTGCTGGTGGACATCCTCGGCAACATCGCCGACGGACGCCTGCCGGCCAAGCTGCTGTTCTCCCAGCTGGGCCTGCAGTTCATCGCCTACCTGCCGCTGATCCTGCCGCTGGCGCTGATGCTGGGCCTGCTGCTGGCCGTGGCCCGGCTCTACCGCGACTCGGAGATGGCGGTCATCACCGCCATTGGCGTGGGGCCCAAGCGGCTGCTGCGGCCACTGCTGATGCTGGTGGTGCCGGTGGTGCTGCTGGTCGGCGCCTGCTCGCTGTGGCTGGGCCCGTGGGCCGGCCGGATGGCCGAGCAGATGATCATCGAGGCCAACCGCAGCGTGCTGATGGCCGGCCTGGAGCCGGGCCGCTTCACCCCGCTGCCCAATGGCGGCGTGGTGTACCTGTCCTCGATCTCGCCCGATGGCACCCAGCTGGGCAAGGTGTTCCTGCAGCGCCAGAAGGATGACCGCCTGGAAGTGGTGTCCGCCAATGGTGGCCGCATGTTCTTCGAGGGCACCCGCCAGCGCTTCCTGGAGCTGGATGATGGCCACCAGGTGGAAGGCCCGGTGGCCGGCGCGCTGGATTACCGGCTGGCGACCTTTGCCCGCAACGACGTGGCCCTGCCCGACGGTGCACAGACCCGCACCGAGGACGACCCGGAACTGATGCCGACCCTGCAGCTGATCGGCGATGAGCGCCCCCAGGCGCAGGCGCAGCTGCACCGCCGCCTGGCACCGCCGCTGATCGCGCTGGCCTTCGCCCTGCTGACCGTGCCGCTGGGCCGCAGCTCGCCGCGCCAGCAGCGCTACGGCCGCATGATGCTGGCCCTGATGGCCTACATGGTGGGCACCAACCTGATGTTCATCGGCAGTGGCTGGATCGCCAACGGCAAGATTCCGGCCGCGCTCGGCCTGTGGTGGTTGACCGTGCCGCTGCTGGCGCTGGCGATCTGGATGTATGCACGTGATGGCCGCCTGGGCCGCTCGAAGGGAGCCCGCGCATGAGGCTGCGCCCGATGCGTTTCGATCTGTACCTGGGCCAGTCGGTGTTCACCACGGTGCTGCTGACCTGGGCGGTGCTGGTCGGCCTGGACGTGGTGATGGCGTTCTCCGGCGAGTTCAAGGACATCGGCAAGAACGGCTACACCCTGGGCCATGCCGCCGCCTGGGTGCTGTACACGGTGCCGCGCCGCGCCTACACGATGTTCCCGACCGCCGCGGTGATCGGCGCGCTGATGGGCCTGGGCCAGCTGGCCGCGACCTCGGAGCTGACCGCACTGCGTGCGCTGGGCCTGTCGCGCAAGCGCCTGAGCGTGTCGGTGGCGATCGCGCTGTCGCTGCTGACCGCAGTGATGGTGCTCAGCGCCGAGACGCTGGGCCCGTGGGGACAGGACCGTGCCGATGCATTGAAGGCCAGTGCCAAGTGGGGGCGGGACATCTCCACCACCCGCTACTCCGGCCTATGGGCACGCGAAGGCGACACCTTCCTCAACGCCCAGAGCGGCGAGGAACAGCTGGTGGGCGACAAGGGCACGCGGCTGATCCTGCGTGACGTGCGCCTGTACCGGATCGCCGAAGACGGCAATATCGCCTCGTTGACCCATGCCGCCACCGCCGAGCACGACAAGGACGGTTGGGTGCTGACCGGGGTGCGTCGCGACACCTTCGGCGAGCGCTCGGCCACCCGCCAGGAAGTGGCGCGTGAGCCGTGGAACTCGAAGCTGGATCCGGCGGCGCTGGCCACCGGCATCGCCAAGCCGCGAAACCTCAGCGTGGCCGAGCTGAGTACCAGCATTGCCTATCGCCAGCGCAACGGGCTGGATGCGCGCGATTTCGAGGATGTTTACTGGAGCCGCTGGTTCTACCCGGTGAACGTGCTGGCGCTGTGCCTGGCCGCGGTGCCGTTCGCGTTCGGGTCGCTGCGTAGCGGCGGCATGGGCAAGCGCCTGTTCCTGGGCATCCTGTTTGCACTGGGCTTCTGGCTGCTGCAGCTGTTCTTCGGCCGCATGGCCGGTGCGCTGAAGTTCGATTACCGCATTGCCTATGCGCTGCCGCCGATCGTCATGCTGGCCGTGTCCGGACTGTTGTTCCGGCGCAAGTCGGGCTGATTCTGGTAGCGCGGGGCCATGCCCGGCGCTACCGGGGCAATCCACCGCTTCGGCATCCGTGCCACGACCACCAGCATCCCGGCCCAGCGTGCTGGATTCTGTAGAGCCGAGCCCATGCTCGGCTGCTTTTTGCGCACCGCCTGCCAGCCGAGCATGGGCTCGGCTCTACAGATCGTGCATCACCGCTTGGGCATGCGCACCAGGCGGGTGCCGCTGGCGCGGTCGTGCCAGGTCAGGCGTTGGCGGTCGACCCAGGCCCACCAGAATCCCAGGCCGCCCAGCAGCAGCGACAGCGTCCCCACCGCGAAGCGCAGCCACAGCTGGCCGCGCCGCAACGGCGTGCCATCGCGCGACTGCAGTTTCAGCCGCCACGGCCGCATGCCCAGTGTCTGCCCGCCACGGCGCCAGCTGGCCGTGGCATACCACCCCGTGATCGCCCAGCACACCGCCCACAGCAGCCACTGCCAGATACTGAACGGTGCGATGTTCTCGCGCTGCGCGTGGCCGCTGAAGGTGTAGGCGAGGGTGAACAGCGTGCCGGCCAGCATCCACAGCGCCAGCACCGGCAGCGCGTCGTAGACCATCGCCAGCATGCGCCAGGGCAGCAGCGCGCGCGGACGGAGCGTTTCGGTAGCGGCTGCAGGGGCCGTGTCGGTGGCAGGGCGGGACATGCGCCGAGCATACGCAAAGCTGGCCGTGCCCGCAGTGGCCCTCGTATCCTGCATGCATGGCCCTTGTTTCCACCCCCGCCGAACGCCGCCAGCTGGTCCAGCAACTGCCCGAGCTGCGCGCCGACGACAGTGTGCGCATCCAGCGCTTCCTCGATGCGATCTGGGCCGAGAACGGCCTGGCCCGCGCCACCCTGGACAGCTACCGGCGCGACCTGGAAGGGCTGGCGCGCTGGATGGATGGACGCGACGGTGGCCTGGCCGGCATCGAACGTCCCGGGCTGTTCGACTACCTGGCCTGGCGCACCCGCCACGGCTGGTCGCCGCGCAGCAACGCGCGCCTGCTGTCGGCGCTGCGGGCGTTCTTCGCCGATGGCGTGCGCCGTGGCGAACGCAGCGAAGACCCCAGTGCGCTGCTCGACCCCCCGAAGCTGCCGCGGCTGTTGCCCAAGGCGCTGGCCGAGAGCCAGATCGATGCGCTGCTGGCGGCACCGGACATCGACAGCCCGCTGGGCCTGCGCGACCGCGCCATGCTGGAACTGATGTATGCCGCCGGCCTGCGCGTGAGCGAGCTGGTGCTGCTGCCGGCCACGGCGGTCAACCTGCGCCAGGGCGTGTTGCGGGTCACCGGCAAGGGCAGCAAGGAGCGGCTGGTGCCGCTGGGCGAGGAATCGCAGCACTGGCTGGAGCGTTACCTGCAGCAGTCGCGCCCGCTGCTGGTCGGCAAGGGCAAGGTGCATGCCCTGGCGGATGGTCAGACCCCGTTGTTCATCGAGCCGACGTTGCATGCGCTGACCCGGCAGGCGTTCTGGCACCTGGTCAAGCGCCACGCGCAGGTGGCCGGCATCGACCCGGCGCGGATCAGCCCGCATGGCCTGCGCCACAGCTTCGCCACCCATCTGCTCAACCGCGGTGCCGACCTGCGCGCGCTGCAGATGCTGCTCGGCCACAGTTCCTTGTCGACCACCCAGATCTACACCCTGGTAGCGCGCGAGCATCTGCAGAAGCTGCACGCCCGCCACCATCCGCGCGGCTGAGCGCCGGGCTGAATCGCTGCCCGGGGCCGTGCCGGGCGGCGCGGCCCGGTACCGGCGGCTGTGTCAGAATCCGGAGTCTTCTTCTGTTGCGGATCGCTCCATGCTCCGATTTGCCATCGCCGCCGTGTTCGGTGCGCTCAGCCTGACCGCCTGCGCCCAGCCGGCTCCGCCGGCCGCCAAGGCGCCTGTTGCCACTGCGGCCAAGGCCAGCCCGGCCGCCAACGCGCCGGCCGACCAGGCGGTACGTGCCGCGTTGACCGCGCTCAATCCGGGTTTCCAGGTCGATTACATCGGTGCCGCGCCGTTCCCCGGCTTCCGCGAGGTCGTCGTTTCCGGCCAGCTGCTGTACGTGTCCGATGACGGGCGCTACCTGTTCCAGTCGCAGCCTTACGACACCCGCGCCAAGGGCCCGGCCAACAGCGAGGGCCTGCTTGGTTACCGCCGCGGCCTGCTGGCCAAGGCCAACCACGGCGATCGCATCGTGTTTGCCGCGCCGAACGCCAAGTACACCATCAGCGTGTTCACCGACATCGAGTGTGGTTACTGCCGCAAGCTGCACCAGGACATCGCCGAACTCAACCGCAACGGCATCACCGTCGAGTACCTGGCGTTTCCGCGCATGGGCCTGGGCAGCAAGGACTACACCGACATGATCTCGGTCTGGTGTGCAGCGGATCGTCGCCAGGCGCTGACCAACGCCAAGCGCGGTGGCAGCGTGCCGGCCAGGAACTGCACCAACCCGGTGGCGATGCAGTACGCGCTGGGCCAGCAGCTGGGCGTGAATGGAACGCCGGCGATCTTCGCGCCGGATGGCACCCAGCTGGGCGGCTACCTGCCGCCGGCGCAGCTGCGTGCCGCGCTGGAGAAGCTGTCGGCCAAGCGCTGATCGTCGCTGGTCTTTTTCTGTAGAGCCGAGCCCATGCTCGGCTGCGGAAACAGCAGCCGAGCATGGGCTCGGCTCTACAGGCAGGAAGCCGGGGATGCGTGTCGCATCCCCGGCCTTTTGCTTACTTCAGGCCATCACTGACCGCCTTGGTCAGCGTGCCCTGCGCATCGTCACCGCTGAACTCCCAGACGAACGCGCCGCCCAGGCCCTGGGTCTTCACGTAACCCATCTTGCGGGTGATGTTGGCCGGGGTGTCGAAGCTCCACAGCGTGCTGCCGTTGTAGATCCAGGTGGCACCGGCGGTGTTGTCGGTGTAGCCCGGCCACGCCAGGTTCTTCAGCACCTTCCAGTCCTCGATGCCGGCTTCATACGTACCCGGGGCGGCGCCGGTCGCGGTCTGGTACAGGCCGTTGTTGGCGTTGGCCACACCCGTCCAGCCACGCCCGTAGTAGCCAATGCCCAGGTTGAGCTTGGCGGCGGGCACGCCACGGCTGATGAAGGCCTCGATGGCGTCGTTGCTGTTGTACAGCTTCTGGTCGCCGGTGGACGGATCATTCGGCGAATCGAACAGCGCCGACTGGTGATTGGTCTTCGCATCCCACGCGCCGTGGAAGTCGTAGGTCATCACGTTGATGTAGTCCAGGTACGGGTGGTAGGCGGCCGGATCGGTGACACGGATCTTGTCGATGCCGGCACCCACCGCCACCGTCAGCAACAGGCCCGGCCGCACCGCATCGAGCTGGCGGCGGAACTCGGCCATCAGCGCGGTGAAGTTGGCGTTGTCTTCCGGCTTGCCGCATTCGATGCCACAGGCCACCGGGTATTCCCAGTCGATGTCGATGCCGTCGAACACGCCCAGCGCGGCACCGGCACCGCCGGCACCGTCGGTCACCGGCAGGTTGCCCTTGATGTAGGCGTCGATGCACGAGGCGACGAAGGCCTGGCGGTTTTCCGGGCGCGCTGCGCTGGAGAAGCCGCGCGACCAGGTCCAGCCACCCAGCGAGATCAGCACCTTCATGCCCGGGTATTTGGCCTTGAGCTGCTTGAGCTGGTTCCAGTTGCCGCGCAGCGGCTGGTCCCAGGTATCGGCACTGCCGCTGACGCTCTCGGCGGCACTGAAGGCCTTGGTGTAGTCGGCGAAGGCATCGCCACCGGCACCGCTGTTCGGATCCGACGGCTGGGTGATGCCGACTTCGCATCGGTTGTTGCGCACGTTGCCGAACGCGTAGTTGATGTGGGTCAGGCGTGCGGCCGAGCCGCTGCTGTCGATGTTCTTGACCCGGTAGTTGCGGCCGTAGATGCCCCACTGGGTGAAGTAACCGATGACGCGCTTGCCGGTGGTGCCGCCGTCACCGGCCAGCGTGGTGGCGCTGATTTCGGTGCCCTGCGCCGACGCGTTGCCGGCGTTGTCGCGCGCCCGCACGCGGTAACGGTAGGTGGTCGATGCGGTCAGCCCGCCATCCACATAGCTGGCGCTGGACGGCGAACCGACCAGGCTGCCGTTGCGGTACACGTCATAGCCAGCCAGGCCACTGCCACCGGTGTTGTCGGTGGACGGGCTCCAGCTGAGCGCGATGCTGTTGGCGGTACGGGTGCCGACCGCCAGCCCGCCCGGCACGCTCGGTGCGGTGGTGTCGCCACCGGCGGCGTTGACGGTGATGGTGATGGTCGGGGTGCTGGTGGTGGCGTTGTTGTTGTCGGTCGCGACCGCACGCAGGGTGTGGCTGCCGGCGCTGGCATTGGCCCAGCTGGCCGCATACGGCGCACCGGTGGCCACGCCCAGCGAGCTGCCGTCGCGGAAGAACTCGACCTTGGCGACGCTGCCGTCCGGGTCACTGGCGGTAGCGGTCACGTTGACCGTGCTGCCGGCGCTGAAGGTGGCGCCGTTGGCCGGCGAGGTCAGGCTGACCACCGGCGGCTGGTTGCTGCCGCTGCCATCGCAGGCACCAAGGTTGGTGTAGTAGGGCGCACCGGCCGGATGGTCCGGCGGCGCGTTCCAGATGTCCTGGTTCGCCCGATAGAGGACGCCTCCTTTCTGCAGGGTATCGCCGGCCCGGTAGATCCTGGCCTGGTCCCACTGGGCCACGCCGGCACAGCTGGCAGCCTGCGCCAGGCCGGGCAGGGCGGCGGTACCGGCGGCCAGGGCAAGCAGCCAGGCCAGGTGGCGGGGACGACAGCTTCGGGTCGAACGTTCGGCACTGCGCACAATCGGGTCGTACATGGGTAAGTCTCCGATCAAAGGGCGCGCGGGCCCCGATGGCGCCGCGCGTGACGCAGGTCCGGGCGTCGCCCGGGAAGGCGACGGAGGGGGCGGACGGGGTACCTGGGGGGCCGGGGAGAGAGTCCGGCGCCAAGTGGGGACAACGTTGTCATCAATCGCGTGGTCAATCCGTGAGCAAGCGCATGGTTCCGGGATTCGGGCGGAGAGCGGCGCTGCGCGCGGTCGGCGGCCATCGGCGGAGCCCCATCGTGGCTGGGGGCTTTCCGCGAAAAGCAGATTTCTGGGGTTGGCCGGGTGGGTGGGCTGCGCAGGGGACGCCGTGAATACGTCCCTGTAGGCTCGGGCGCGCCATCCATGGCGCTTACGCCCCTGCGCAACCCACCCGCCCGGCCACGGACAGGTTCCTGCGCGGCCAGCCACGAAAGACAGAACAAAAAATCAAAAGCAAAAGCCGGTCGCTTCGCTCTTCAATGCCCGACTTCTGAGATTTCCCTGGTTGCCGGCCAGCGGCCGGCACTACCGCAGAGCATGCACGCATGGCGTGGATTTACCGCAGATCGCGGAAATCTGTCGAAGGCGGGGTGGGTCCGGTGGCGGGGGTGTCCGCGGCATGGATGCCGCGGCCAAGCCCCCAGGGACGGGTTTACGGCGTCCCCCGCCACCGGACCCACCCCGCCACCCCACGGGAACCCCGCTTTTGCTTTGGCCGTTGCTGTTGCCGTTGCCCTGGCCTCGGCGGGTGCCGGGCGCCGCCCGGCCAGAGCCCTTCCCCCGCTTCCGGTACAATGTCGGGCCCGTTTCCCAACTACGGTTCCCCGGACATGATGGTCCTCGAGGGCGCGCCCGCCCTGTCGCCGTTCCGCCGCGAACGTCTTGAATCCCGCCTGCAGTCCATCGCTCCCTCCCTGCGCATCAGCGGTGCCTGGCACGTCTATTTCGTGCAGCCCGAAGGCAGCGCCGCCCCAGACCTGACCACCCTGTGCCGCATCCTCGAAGCGGCGCCGCAGGCCGAAGCCGTGGCCGACGGCGCGGTCAGCCGCATCGTGGTGCCGCGCCTGGGCACGCTGTCGCCGTGGTCGAGCAAGGCCACCGAACTGGTCCGCGGTGCCGGCCAGCCGGTCAGCCGGGTCGAACGTGGCCTGCGCATCGACGTGCAGGGCTGGCCGGCCGATGCCGCCGCCCAGCAGGCGCTGGTCAAGGCGCTGCACGACCCGATGACGCAGTCGGTGCTGGAGACCGTGGAACAGGGCCAGGCGCTGTTCTCGGCACCGGCCCGGGGTGAACTGGAGCGCGTGCCGGTGGACCAGCTGGAGGCCGCCAACCAGCGCCTCGGCCTGGCCATGGCCCAGGACGAGATCGACTACCTGCGCGAGCGTTTCACTGCGCTGGGCCGGTCGCCGTCGGACGTGGAACTGATGATGTTCGCGCAGGCCAATTCCGAGCACTGCCGCCACAAGATCTTCAACGCCAGCTGGACCATCGACGGCCAGGAGCAGGACCGCTCGCTGTTCCGGATGATCAAGAACACCCACCAGCAGACTCCGCAGCACACGCTCAGCGCGTACAGCGACAATGCCGCGGTGATCGAAGGCCATCCGGCCTCGCGCTATCGCCCCGATCCGGCCAGTGGCGAATACCGCCGCGAGCCGCAGGTGCCCAGCGCGTTCCAGATCAAGGTGGAAACGCACAACCATCCGACCGCGATCGCGCCGTTCCCGGGTGCCTCGACCGGTGCCGGTGGCGAGATCCGCGATGAGGGCGCGACCGGCCGTGGCGGCAAGCCGAAGGCGGGCCTGACCGGCTTCTCGGTCTCGCACCTGCGCATCCCCGAGCTGCCGCAGCCGTGGGAAGCGCCGCGCGCGCTGAACCCGCGCATGGCGCCGGCGCTGGAAATCATGACCGACGGCCCGCTCGGCGGCGCCGCGTTCAACAACGAATTCGGCCGACCGAACCTGCTCGGCTACTTCCGCAGCTTCGAGCTGCCGGAAGGCGCCGATCTGGTGCGTGCGTACGACAAGCCGATCATGCTGGCCGGCGGCCTCGGCGCGATTGATCGCGTGCAGGTCGACAAGATCCCGCTGCAGGCCGGTGATGCGGTCATCGTGCTCGGCGGGCCGGCGATGCTGATCGGCCTGGGCGGTGGCGCCGCCAGTTCGGTGGCCTCCGGCGAGAGCGCCGAGGACCTGGACTTTGCCAGCGTGCAGCGCGACAACCCGGAAATGGAGCGCCGCTGCCAGGAGGTCATCGACCGCTGCGTGGCGATGGGCGCCAACAACCCGATCAAGTTCTTCCACGACGTCGGTGCCGGTGGCCTGTCCAATGCCATCCCCGAACTGCTGCACGACTCCAAGGTCGGCGGTGTCATCGACCTGGGCAAGGTGCCCACCGATGATCCGTCGCTGTCGCCGATGCAGCTGTGGTGCAACGAGTCGCAGGAGCGCTACGTGCTGGGCGTGGCCCAGGAGCGCCTGGCCGAGTTCGCCGCGCTGTGCGCCCGCGAGCGCTGCCCGTTCGCTGCCGTTGGCGTGGCCACCGCCGAGGAGCACCTGGTGGTGGCCTACGGTGCCGTGCCGGGCCACACCCCGGCCGATGCGCCGATCGACCTGCCGATGGACGTGCTGTTCGGCAAGCCGCCGAAGATGCACCGCGACACCGCGCACCCGCCGGCACCGCGCTGGCCGGTGCTGAAGACCGGCGGCCTGGACCTGCAGGAAGCCGGCCTGCGCGTACTCGCGCACCCGACCGTCGCCTCGAAGAACTTCCTGGTCACCATCGGTGACCGCAGCGTCGGTGGCCTGACCGCGCGTGAGCAGATGGTCGGCCCGTGGCAGCTGCCGGTGGCCGACGTGGCGATCACCCTGGCCGACTTCGATGGCGTGGCCGGCGAAGCGATGTCGATCGGCGAGCGCACCCCGCTGGCCCTGCTCGACGCCGCTGCGTCGGCACGCATGGCGGTGGGCGAAGCGCTGACCAACCTGTGTGCGGCCCCGGTCGATGCGCTGGATGAAATCAAGCTGTCGGCGAACTGGATGGCCGCGGCCGGCCATCCGGGCGAAGACGCACTGCTGTACGACGCGGTGAAGGCGGTGGGCATGGAACTGTGCCCGCAGCTGGACATCAGCATCCCGGTGGGCAAGGACTCGCTGTCGATGCAGGCGCAGTGGCACGACCAGGGCGAAGCGCACAAGAGCGTGTCGCCGGTGTCGCTGGTGATCTCGGCGTTCGCGCCGGTCGCCGACGTGCGCAAGCAGCTGACCCCGCTGCTCGACCGCGACGTGGACAGCGAGCTGTGGCTGATCGGCCTGGGTGCCGGCAAGCAGCGCCTGGGCGGTTCGATCCTGGCCCAGGTGCACGCCGACCATGGCGACCTGCCGGCCTTCGCCGGTGCCGCTCCGGACCTGGACGATCCGCAGCGCCTGCGTGGCTTCTTCGAGCTGATCCGCGATGCGCGCCAGTCCGGCCTGCTGCTGGCCTACCACGACCGCAGCGACGGTGGTGCCTTCGCCGCGCTGTGCGAAATGGCCTTCACTTCGCGTCTTGGCCTGGACATCACGCTCGATGCCTGGGGCGATGATCCGTTCCGCAGCCTGTTCAACGAAGAACTGGGTGCGGTGGTGCAGATCGCGCGCGAAGACCGCGCTGCGTTCGCCGACCTGGTCGAACGCCACGCACTGACCGAATGCGCACAGCGCATCGCCAAGCCGACCACCGCGCCGGTGGTGCGCGTGTCGCTGGGTGGCGAGAACCTGGCCGAATGGCGTTGGGACGCACTGTTCGACGCCTGGTGGTCGGTCACCCACGCGATGCAGAAGCGCCGCGACAACCCGGCCAACGCCGATGCCGAGCGCGAGGTCGCCCGTGCCTTCAACGCACCGGGCCTGAAGCCCAAGCTCAGCTTCGACCTGAACGAGGATGTGGCGGCACCGTTCATCAGCACCGGTGCGCGTCCGCGCGTGGCGGTGCTGCGCGAGCAGGGCGTCAACGGCCAGATCGAAATGGCCAACGCCTTCGAACGTGCCGGCTTCCGCGCCTTCGACGTGCACATGAGCGACCTGATCGAAGGCCGCGTGGCGCTGCAGGATTTCACCGGCCTGGTCGCCTGCGGCGGCTTCAGCTACGGCGATGTGCTCGGTGCCGGCCGTGGCTGGGCCACCTCGATCCTGGAGCGCAGTGCGCTGCGTGATGCCTTCGCCGCGTTCTTCGCGCGCGAAGACAGCTTCGCGCTGGGCGTGTGCAACGGCTGCCAGATGATGAGCCAGCTCAAGAACATCATCCCGGGTGCCGGACACTGGCCGCAGTTCCGCCGCAATGCCAGCGAGCAGTTCGAAGCCCGCACCGCGCTGCTGGAAGTGGTGGAATCGCCGTCGATCCTGCTGCGTGGCATGGCCGGCTCGCGCCTGCCGGTAGCGGTGGCGCACGGCGAAGGCCAGGCCGTGTTCGACAACGCCGTCGACCAGGCTGCCGCCCGCGTCTCGCTGCGCTACATCGATGGCCATGGCAACGTCGCCAGCCAGTACCCGCTGAACCCGAACGGTTCGCCGGACGGCATCACCGGCCTGACCAGCACCGACGGCCGCGTCACCATCATGATGCCGCACCCGGAGCGCACCCCGCGCGCGCTCAACCTGAGCTGGGCACCGGCTGAATGGCAGGGTGATTCGCCGTGGATGCGCATGTTCCGCAACGCGCGGGTGTGGTGCGGCTGATCGCAGCGTTCCGCGCAGGCCGCAATGCCACCGCGTATGGAAAAACCCGCCGCTTTGTCGGCGGGTTTTTCTTTGTGTGCGTGAAATTGCTGATCTGGCCGCTAGTTACATCCGTTTTCATGCGCCAGCAGTTCGTCACGTATGTCTAACAAAATGCCTTTATAAACACGTGAAATAGTGAACTGCTTCACGGCAATAGGATTTGTCGTGTCAAAGTCTTGACGATCTGCAAAGTTGCCGTTAACACTTGAACCCCGTTTCAGAATCATTCATTTCGCAGTAACCGGTTGGCGCACGCGCTCGGTTTTCTGTCGCTGCGCGCCGTTCGGCAATACCCCGCAGTAAATCACGCGAATAAACGCCCCCAGGGGACGTTGGGCCGGAAAGCCCAGCGGTGGCGTTGCTTTGCCCAAAACCAGTCCAATCAGGAGCCGTACCGATGAATCGGATTTATCGCAAGGTCTGGAACAAAGCACTGGGTCAGTTGGTGGTGGCCTCGGAACTGGCCTCCTCCGACAGCAGCAGTGGCGGGGTCGTCGACCAGCGCCGCGATGCGACACAGGCCACGCCCGCACTGCTGGCGGTGGCACTGGGCCTGGTATTGGGGTTGGGCATGAGCGGCAGCGCGACGGCACAGTCGGTGCAGATCGGCGGCAGCGCCACCTGCGTTGCATTCAGCGGCAAGCTGCTGGAAAAGTGCCTGATCGAAGGCTCGGCCACGGCCAAGGGCAGCAACGCGGTGGCGATCGGCAGCAACAGCAATGCCAGCGCCGCCAACAGCGTGGCGCTGGGCGCTGGCTCCAAGGCCACGCGGGCCAATACCGTGTCCATCGGCGATGCCGGCAAGGAGCGGCAGATCACCAACGTGGCTGCTGGCACGCAGGGCACCGATGCGGTGAACAAGGCGCAGCTGGACGCGCAGGCGCGCGCCACGCAGGCCGCGCTGGCTGATGTAGCCGCCGATGGAAACCGCTATTTCAAGGCCGACGGCGCAGGCGATGACAGCGACGCGGCGAAGATCGAGGGGCAGGGCGCAGTCGCGGCCGGCGCCGGTGCACAGGCGCTGGCCAACGCCACCACCGCCATCGGAACCCAGGCCATTGCCGCCGGTCTCGGCGCCAGTGCCTTCGGCCAGGGCGCCCTGGCCATCGGCGATGCCAGCGTGGTGGTCGGGCAGAGCGCGGCCGCGTTCGGGCTTGGCGATACAGCCGTCGGCGCCAGCGCGTACGCAGCCAGCGAGAACGGCGCGGCCACCGCACTCGGTGCGTTGTCCGAAGCCACTGCCGATGGCGCGACGGCCGTCGGCGGTGGTGCCGTGGCGATGGGCCCGGGCAGCACCGCACTGGGCCGCGGCGCCACTGCCGCCAATGAAGCATCGATCGCGGTGGGGGCGTTCAGCACTGCCGTGGGTGAGTACAGCACCGCGCTGGGGTCCAACTCGGCGGCGGTCGCCACCGGCAGCGTGGCGCTGGGCGCCGGCTCGCTGGCCGACCGTGTCGACACCGTGTCGGTCGGCGCCGCCGAATACGGCCTGACCCGGCAGATCACCAGCGTCGCGGCGGGCACCGAAGACACCGACGCGGTCAACGTCGGCCAGTTGAAGGGCGTCGCCGCCGTGGCCGATGCCACCGCCAAGCGTTTCCAGGCCACGGGCAGCAGCAACAGTGATGCGGGTGCATTGGCCGAGGGCGACGAGGCGCTGGCGGCTGGCGAGGCCGCCAATGCGATCGGCAAGGGTGCGACGGCCGTGGGCGCCGGTGCAACCGCCGTCGCGCAGAACGCCACCGCCGTTGGCAACAACGCACTGGCCTCAGGTCAGAACAGCGCCGCGTTCGGCAACAATGCACAGGCCAACGGCCCAGGCAGTGTCGCCGTCGGTGGTGCTGCGGTGGATGCCGATGGCAATCCGCTGATCACCAGTGGCGGCGTGCCGGTGGAAACCGGCGCCACCAGTGCCGGTGTCGGGGGTACTGCGGTGGGTGCGAGTGCCGAGGCCGGTGGTTTCGCCGCGTCGTCCTATGGCGTTGGCGCATATGCCGCCGGCGCGCAGTCGTCCGCGTTCGGTGCGGTTGCCAATGCCATCGGTGATTACTCCACCGCGCTGGGTACGCAGAGCAATGCCACCGGCACCAGCAGCGTGGCCATCGGCGGCCCGGCCGATCTGATTCCAGGCCTGGGCTTCTTCGTGCAGACCCAGGCCAGCGGCGAAGCGTCGACCGCCGTCGGCGCCGGTGCCATCGCCAGCGGTGATCGCGCGGTGGCCAACGGCAGCCTGACCGAAGCGTCCGGCGCCGAAGCGACTGCGGTCGGCTACTTCGCCTACGCACCGGGCGAGAACGCCAGCGCGCTCGGCGCGCAGACCTGGGCCAGCGGCGCGCAGAGCACCGCCGTGGGCTACTACGCCACCGCACGCGGTGCCAACAGCGTTGCGCTCGGCGCCAACTCCGAAGCGGTGCGTGCCAACAGCGTGGCCGTGGGCAGTGCCGGCAACGAACGGCAGATCACCAGCGTCGCCGCGGGCAGTGAAGCCACCGATGCAGTGAACAAGGCGCAGCTCGACGCGGTGGCCAGCACCGCCGACAGCACAGCGCGCTTCTTCCAGGCCCAGCCGGAAGCAGGCAGCGATGCGGGTGCATTGGCCGAGGGCGAAGGTGCGGTTGCGGCGGGTTCGTCGAGCAATGCGATCGGCGCCGGCGCGGTTGCACAGGGCGCAGCAGCCTCGGCCATCGGTGACGACGCCGTGGCGGTGGGTCGCAACAGCAACGCCACCGGCAATGGCGGTGTTGCCATCGGTGGCCTCGGCCAGGCCTACGACGAGTACAACCAGCCGATCATCGGTGCCGACGGTACGGCACAGCAGGTCGGCACCACTGCCGTCGCCGACGCCACAGCGGTCGGCAGTGGTGCGCAGGCGACCGGTGCTGCCAGCAGTGCGTTCGGCAACGCCGCCAGGGCCAGCGGAGACAACAGCTTCGCGGCCGGCGGCAAGTCGCGTGCGACCGGCAGCTACGCGGTTGCGGTTGGCGACAGCGCCTTCGCCAGCAGTGACGACAGCACCGCCGTCGGTGGCTACAGCTGGGCTACCGCAAGCGGGGCGAGTGCGTTCGGCTCCGGCGCCTGGGCAACGGCCACCAATGCCTCGGCATTTGGCAACGCGGCCTGGGCCAGTGGCAGTGGTGCGACCTCCATCGGTTACAACAGCTGGGCCAACGGCACCAGCTCCACCGCCGTCGGTCGCGGCGCATTCGGTTATGGCGACAACAGCGTGGCGCTCGGCTTCCAGGCGCTGGGCAACAGCCTCAACAGCATCGCCATCGGCACCAACACGGTGGCCGGTGGTGAAAGCGCGATCGCGCTCGGTGCCGGCAGCAACGCCAGCGCCAGCAACGCCGTCGCACTGGGCGCCGGCTCGGTCGCCAACCGCGCCCGCAGCGTTTCGGTCGGCAGCACCGGCAACGAACGCCAGGTGACCAACGTCGCCGCCGGTACCCAGGCCACCGACGCGGTGAACAAGGCGCAGCTGGATGCCGTGGCGGGCGCGGCAGCCACCACCAGCCGCTTCTTCCAGGCCAGCGGCAACGGCGGTGATGTGGCCGGTGCACTGGTGGACGGTGACAACGCGCTGGCCGCCGGTGATGCGGCCAACGCCATCGGCAACGGGGCCACCGCACTCGGCAGTGGCGCCAACGCGCTGGCCAGCAATGCGCAGGCACTGGGCGTCAACGCCCTGGCCAGCGCCGCCAACGCCAGCGCGGTCGGTGCAAATGCGCAGGCGACCGCTGAATACGCAACCGCGCAGGGTGCGGAAAGCGAGGCCAGTGGCGAGCAGAGTGCGGCGTTCGGTGCGGCCAGCATCGCCAGCGGTGCTGGCAGCACCGCGACCGGCGTGCTGTCCGAAGCCTCCGGCGAGGAGGCGGTGGCAGTGGGGTACTTCAGCAATGCCAGTGGCAGCGGCGCCACCGCGGTCGGCAGCGAGAGTGTCGCCAGTGGCACCGCGTCGGCAGCGTTCGGCATCGGTGCCGAGGCGACCGGCGGCTACAGCACCGCCATCGGTGGCTATGCACAGGCCTCGGCCTTCAATGCCACAGCCTTCGGCAACTTCGCCAATGCCTCCGGCTCCAACAGCGTGGCGCTGGGCGGTGATTCGGAAGCCTCCGGTGCCTACAGCACCGCCACTGGCCAGGGCAGCCTGGCCACCGGCACCAACAGCGTCGCCGTCGGCGGATCGCTGTTCGGCGTGCTGGCCACCGAAGCATCGGGCAACTACTCCACCGCCGTCGGTGGCGGCGCCTGGTCCGGTGGCATCAACAGCACCGCGCTGGGCAACGCCGCCGAATCGCGCGCTGCCAACAGCGTGGCGCTGGGTGCCGATTCGATCGCCGACCGCGACAACACCGTGTCGGTCGGCGGCGGTGGCAACACCCGCCAGATCACCAACGTGGCTGATGGCACGCAGGGCAATGATGCGGTCAACAAGAACCAGCTCGACGCCGTAGCCGCCGCAGCGGAAAAGACCAGCAGGCAGTTCCAGGCCAGCGGCAACGCCGATGGCGAAACAGGGGCACTGGTCGAGGGCGACAACGCGCTGGCGGCCGGCGATGCGGCCAACGCCGTCGGCAACGGGGCCACCGCGCTGGGCAGCGGTGCCAACGCGCTGGCGGCCAACGCCACGGCCGTGGGCATCGATGCATTGGCCACCGGCAACAATGCGGCGGCGCTGGGCAGCACAGCGCAGGCCAGCGGTGAAGACAGCCTTGCGCTCGGCACCGGTGCCAGCGCCAGCGAGCTCGGCGCCAGCGCGGTCGGTGCGCGTGCACAGGCCAGCGGTGCGTACAGCACGGCAACCGGCACCGAATCCAACGCCAGCGGCACGCAGGCCCTGGCCAGCGGCTTCCGTAGTGCCGCCTCTGCCGATGGCACCACTGCCGTCGGTGGCTATGCCGAGGCCAGTGGACGCCTCGGCACCGCATTGGGCTACGGCTCGGCGGCCAGTGGTGCCAACACGACCGCCGTCGGCTTCGGTGCTGCTGCAGCCGGTACCGGTGCCGTGGCGGTGGGTCAGTCCAGCGAGGCCAGCGGCGAGGAGAGCGTGGCCATCGGTGGCAGCACCTTCTTCGGCCTGATCCCGTCGCGTGCCAGTGGCACCGGTGCGGCGGCGTTCGGTGCCGGCGCATGGGCGACCGAAGACTACGCCACGGCAATCGGCTGGAACTCGTGGGCCGCCGGCAGCAATGCCACGGCCCTGGGCGCCAACGCCACCGCCAACGGCAGCAACAGTGTCGCCCTCGGTGCCGGCTCCAAGGCCGACCGTGACAACACCGTGGCCGTCGGCAAGGCCGGTGGCGAACGCCAGGTGACCCATGTGGCAGCCGGTACCGAAGCCACCGACGCGGTGAACAAGGGCCAGCTGGATGCCGTTGCCAGCGTCGCCGACAGGACCAGCCGCCAGTTCCAGGCCAGCGGCAATGCCGATGGCGAGGCCGGTGCCCTGGTGGACGGTGACAACGCCTTGGCCGCCGGCAACGCGTCCAACGCCATCGGCAACGGTGCCACCGCGCTGGGCAGTGGCGCCAACGCGATGGCCGCCAACGCCACGGCGGTAGGCGCCGACGCCCTGGCGACCGGCAGCAACGCGGCGGCACTGGGTACCAACGCACAGGCCAGTGGTGTCGACAGCGTGGCCGTGGGCAGCGCTGCCAGCGCCAGTGAACTCGGCGCCAGCGCTACCGGCGCCGGCGCCCAGGCCAAGGGCGCCTACAGCACCGCCAGCGGCGCGCAGGCCACGGCCAGCGGCACGCAGTCGCAGGCCAGCGGTTTCCGCGCCACTGCCTCGGCCGATGGCGCCTCGGCGCTGGGCAGCTACGCCGAAGCCAGTGGTCGACTGGGTACTGCGGTGGGCTACGGCAGCAAGGCCACCGGTGCGAACGCCACCGCGGTGGGTGTCAGTGCCAACGCTTCGGCGGCCGGCAGCATCGCACTGGGCGCAGGCTCGGTGGCTGATCGTGCCAACACCGTGTCGGTCGGCAGTGCCAGCAGTGATCGACAGATCACCCGTGTCGCCGCCGGTACCGAGCGCACCGATGCAGTCAATCGTGGCCAGCTCGATGCGGTCGCGGCGACCGCCGATGGCACCGCACGCTACGTCAAGGCCAGCGGCGCGGGTACCGCCAGTGCCAGCGGCAGCGATGCCGCAGCGATCGGTTCGGCCGCCAGTGCCAGCGGCGCACGCAGCAATGCGCTGGGTGCCAATGCGATGGCCATCGGCAACGGTGCGCTTGCACTGGGCAACAGTGCCGGCGCGTCCGGTGCGAACTCGGTGGCACTGGGTGCGGGCTCGCGTGCGCTCGATGCCAACGTGGTGTCGGTCGGTGGTGGCAACGGCACCGATGGCCCGGCCGCGCGCCGCATCGTCAATGTGGCCGACGGCCGCATCGCCGCCGGCAGCAGCGACGCGGTCACCGGCTCGCAGCTCAACATCACCAACCAGCGCGTAGGCGCAGTGGAAACCCGTGTCGGTGATTTCGACTCGCGCATCGCCACGGTCGAGACCACGGCGGCCAGCGCCGTCGGCTATGACGACGCCAGCCGTGACCGCCTGACCCTGTCCGGCTTCCAGGGCACCACCATCGACAACGTCGGCGCGGGCAACATCGCCGCCGGCAGCCGCCAGGCGATCAATGGCGGGCAGCTGTTCCAGTCGCTCAGTGATGCCGCCAGCTTCCTCGGCGGTGGTGCCAGCGTCGGCATGCAGGGTGTGTTCGTGGCGCCGAACTACGTGATCCAGGGCGCCACCTACAGCAATGTCGGCGATGCGCTGGGCGCGCTGGACCGCAAGGTCAGTGAGATTGACCGTCGCACTGCCGGTGGCACGCGTGCAGGCGCGTCCAGCCTGCGCGCAATGAGTGCTTCGCTGGATGAAAGCCCGCAGGCCAGCGTGGCCGACGCACCGGCAACGGCCGATGCCGCGCCGGCCAGTACCGCACGCGTGCAGGGCACGCCGACGGTGGCCGCGGCGGGGGCGGGCATTCCGGTCGGCACCCCGGCCACCGGCTTCAACGCCGTGGCCATGGGCGATGGCGCGGTAGCCAGCGGCGCTTCGTCCACGGCCATCGGCCAGGGCGCCAGTGCCACGGCGGCAAATGCCGTGGCGCTGGGCCAGGGCTCGGTTGCCGATCGTGCCAACACGGTCTCGGTGGGCAGCGAAGGCAACGAACGCCAGGTCACCAACGTCGCCGCCGGCACCACCGCCACCGACGCCGTCAACAAGGGCCAGCTGGATCGTGGCATGGCGACGGCGAACAGCTACACCGACAGTCGCGTCCAGGCCGTTGCCGACAGCTTCGATGTGTTCAAGGGCGAGATCGACGGACGCCTGCGCCACATGGACCGCCGCATCGACCGCCAGGGCGCGATGAGCGCAGCGATGCTCAACATGGCTACCAGTGCCGCCGGTATCCGCACCCAGAACCGTGTCGGCGTCGGCATCGGTTTCCAGGGTGGCGAGTCGGCGTTGTCGCTGGGTTACCAGCGTGCGATCAGCGATCGCGCCACGGTCACCTTCGGCGGCGCCTTCAGCAGTGACGACAGTTCGGTCGGCGTCGGTGCCGGCTTCGGCTGGTAAGCCACTCCATCGCGCCGGCGGCCACCCACGCCGGCGCCGTACCTGCAGTGAGGGCCTGGGGGGAGGTCACGGCAATCCCGGCTGGGCCGGCCGGGAGTCGTCAAGGAATGATGGCCGCAGTGTTGGTTCGATCCATGACCCAGAAGAGGAATTCGACGTGATCAAGAAGCAGAACCTTCGCATCAATGTGCTTGCCGCCGCCGTGCTGTCGATGACGGCGGTCGGTGCCGTCCACGCCGCCGGGTTGCCGACCCGTGAACCGGTGCGCCAGGCCAGCACCGCCCAGCCGGGTACCGAGCGCATCATCGTCAAGTACCGGGCCGGCGCTGCTGCCGCGACCGACCGCTCGGCGAAGCTGTCCACCGTGCAGTCCGCACTGACCCGTGCCAGTCTCTCCGGCGGCACGTCACGCGCCAGCACGCTCGGCCCGCAGGTGGTCCGCAAGCTGTCTACCGGTGCGGACCTCATCCGTGTGCAGGGCCGCCTGGCACCGGCCGAACTGCAGCGCGTGCTGAAGGAACTGAAGGCCGATCCGTCGGTGCAGTACGCCGAAGCCGACGTGAAACTGCGCCGCAGCGAACTGCGTGCCGGCAACGTGCAGCCGGCGCTGGTGCCGAACGATCCCTTCTACCAGCAGAACCAGTGGCATCTGCACAATGCGGTCGGCGGCATCAACGCACCGGCGGCGTGGGATGTCTCGCAGGGCGAGGGCATCGTGGTGGCAGTGATCGACACCGGCGTCCTGCCGCAGCATCCGGACCTGGTCGGAAACCTGCTGGAAGGCTACGACTTCATCAGCGATGCGGAGACCTCGCGGCGCCCGACCAACGATCGCGTGCCGGGTGCGCAGGACTACGGTGATTGGGTCGAGAACGACAACGAGTGCTATGACGGCTCGCTGGCCGACGACAGTTCCTGGCACGGCACCCACGTCGCCGGCACCGTGGCCGAGCAGACCAACAACGGCGTCGGCATGGCCGGTGTCGCCTACAAGGCCAAGGTGCTGCCGGTCCGCGTGCTGGGCAAGTGCGGCGGCTACCTGTCCGACATCGCTGATGCGGTGACCTGGGCCTCCGGTGGTACCGTGACCGGCATCCCGGCCAACACCAATCCGGCCGAGATCATCAACATGAGCCTGGGGGGCGGTGGTTCCTGCGCCAGCACCTACCAGGACGCGATCAACGGCGCGATCTCGCGCGGTACCACGGTGGTGGTGGCTGCCGGCAATGAAGCCGACAACGCGTCCAAGTACCAGCCGGCCAGCTGCGAAGGCGTGGTGACCGTGGGTGCCACCCGCATCACCGGTGGCATCACCTACTACTCCAACTATGGAGCCCGCGTGGACCTGTCCGGTCCGGGCGGTGGCGGCAGTGTCGACGGCAACCCGGGCGGCTACATCTGGCAGACCGGCTCCAATGCGGCCACCACGCCGGAATCGGGCACGCCGGGCTACATGGGCATGGGCGGTACCTCGATGGCCTCGCCGCATGTGGCCGCCGTTGCGGCACTGGTGCAGAGCGCACTGATCGCCAAGGGCAAGGATCCGTTGACCCCGGCCGCGATGCGTACCCTGCTGAAGGAAACGGCGCGTCCGTTCCCGGTCGCCATCCCGGCGGCGACCCCGATCGGTACCGGCATCCTCGATGCCAAGGCCGCGCTGGCCAAGGCACTGGAAGAACCGTGCACCGAAAACTGCGGGCCGGTGGCCACGCCGCTGACCAACAAGGCCGCAGTCGGCGGCCTGAACGGTGCTGCCGGCAGCAGCAAGCTGTACAGCTTCGAAGCCGTCGCCGGAAAGCAGCTCAGCGTGATCACCTACGGTGGCACCGGCAACGTCTCGGTCTACATTGCCCAGGGGCGTGAGCCGAGCGCCAGCGACAACGACGGCAAGTCGACCCGTCCCGGCACGTCCGAAACGGTGCGGGTGAACAAGCCGGTGGCGGGCACCTATTACATCAAGGTGGTGGGCGAAGCGGCATACAACGGCGTGAGCATTCTCGCCACGCAGTAATCACCTCGTGTCGTAGTTGAACGGCCGACGCCCGTCACCCTGTGTGACGGGCTTCGTCTTTTTACGAAAGGTGGCCGCAGGGCGGCGGAAATCACGGCTTAACTGCTAAAGTCGGGCCGATTGACAGGAGAGTCACGTGAACGCGCTCGCTGCAACCGTTACCGACGACGCCGAAGGCCGCATCCTGGATGCGTTGCTGGCGCGCGGTCGGCTCAAGGAAGGAGACCTGGCACGCGCGCGGCCATTGCATGCCGAGGCCGGCGGCAGTCTGCTGGGCCTGCTGGTGCGCCTGGGCCTGGTGTCTGAACGCGACCAGGCACAGGCCAGCGCTGAGGTGCTGGGCCTGCCGCTGCTGGAGGGCAAGCAGGTGCCGGAGGCCCCGCCGCAGGCGCTGGCCGAGGGCCTTCCGCTGTCGCTGCGCTTCCTGAAGCAGTTCCATGTGTGCCCGCTGGAGTTGGATGAACACGGGGTGCGGCTGTGGCTGGCCGATGCCCACGACGCCTATCCACAGCAGGCCGTGCAGTTGGCCCTTGGGGTTCCGGTGATACCGGTGCTGGGCATGCGCGCGGAGATCGATGACCTGGTCGAGCGCTGGTTCGGCCAGGGCCGCAGCGCGATGGGCGCGATCGTGGAAACCGCGGATGGCGAGGGCGGTGCGGTCGACGACATCGAGCACCTGCGCGACCTTGCGTCGGAAGCACCGGTGATCCGCCTGGTCAACCTGGTGATCCAGCGTGCGGTGGAGCTGCGCGCTTCGGATATCCATGTCGAACCGTTCGAGAGCCGGTTGAAGGTCCGCTACCGCGTCGATGGCGTGCTGGTGGAGGGCGAAAGCCCGCCGGCCAACCTCACCGCTGCGGTGATCAGCCGCATCAAGATCATGGCCCGGCTCAACATCGCCGAGCGCCGCCTGCCGCAGGACGGCCGCATCATGCTGCGCGTGCAGGGCAAGGAGCTGGACCTGCGCGTGAGCACGGTACCGACCGCGCATGGCGAAAGCGTGGTGATGCGCCTGCTGGACCGCGAAACGGTGGTGTTCGATTTCCACCGGCTCGGCTTCACCGATGCCTTCCTGCCGCAGTTCCGCAAGGTGCTGGAACAGCCGCATGGCATCCTGCTGGTCACCGGCCCGACCGGCTCGGGCAAGACCACCACGCTGTACACCGCGCTGAGCCAGCTCAACACCGCCGACGTCAAGATCATCACGGTCGAAGACCCGGTGGAATACCAGATCGAAGGCATCAACCAGATCCAGGCCAAGCCGCAGATCGGCCTCGACTTCGCCAATGCCCTGCGCAGCATCGTGCGCCAGGATCCGGACATCATCATGATCGGTGAAATGCGCGACCTGGAAACCGCGCGCATCGCCATCCAGTCGGCGCTGACCGGCCACCTGGTGCTGTCCACCCTGCATACCAACAACGCCGCCGGTGGCATCACCCGCCTGCTCGACATGGGCGTGGAGGACTACCTGCTCACGTCCACCATCAACGGCATCCTGGCCCAGCGCCTGGTACGCCGGCTGGAGCCGACCCACGCCGAGCGCTACGAAGCCTCGCCGGAAGAGATCGAGCGGTTCGAACTGCGCCGCCTGCAGCCGGAAGGGCCGATCCACCTGTACCGCCCGAAGCCGTCTGCGCTGGCACCGACCGGCTACCTGGGGCGTACCACCATCATGGAATTCCTGGTGATGAACGATGCGCTGCGCCGTGCGGTGATGCGCCGCGATGGCATGGGCGAGATCGAGCGCATCGCCCGCGAGGCCGGCATGCGCACCATGTACGAGGATGGCCTGTCCAAGGCGTTGAGCGGGCAGACCACCATCGAGGAAGTGCTGCGCGTGACCGAGGAAAGCTGATGCGTGCAGGACGCCGGGGCTGACATGCCGAACTATCGCTACAAGGCGCTCAATCCGCATGGCGAGGTCTTCGATGGGCAGATGGAAGCGGCCAGCGAGGCCGAGCTGATCGCGCGCCTGCAGGACCAGGGCCACCTGCCGATGGAGACGCAGCTGGCCGACGCCGGCGCGATCGGCGGCAGCAGCTGGCGCAACCTGCTGCAGCAGCGCCCGCTGCAGGGGGCCGCGCTGCTGCAGTTCACCCAGCAGTTGGCGACCCTGCTCGGTGCTGGCCAGCCGCTGGACCGCGCGCTGTCCATCCTGCTGGGGTTGCCCGAGGACGAACGATCGCGCCGCGCGATCACCGACATCCGCGACGTGGTGCGCGGTGGCGCACCGCTGTCCACCGCGCTGGAGCGCCAGCATGGGCTGTTCTCGCGCCTGTACGTGAACATGGTGCGCGCCGGCGAAGCCGGTGGCAGCCTGCATGAAACCCTGCAACGCCTGGCCGACTACCTCGAGCGCAGCCGCGCGCTGCAGGGCAAGGTCATCAACGCGCTGGTCTACCCGGCGATCCTGCTGGTGGTGGTCGGTGGCGCGCTGTTGTTCCTGCTCGGCTACGTGGTGCCGCAGTTCGCGCAGATGTACGAAAGCCTGGACGTGGCGCTGCCGTGGTTCACCAACGCGGTACTGCAGCTGGGCCTGTTCGTGCGTGACTGGTGGGTGCTGCTGCTGGTGGTGCCCGGCGTGTTGGTACTGTTCTTCGAGCGCAAGGCGCGGCAACCGGCGTTCCGGTTGGCGCTGGATGGCTGGCTGCTGCAGCGGCGTGGCATCGGTCGCCTCATCGGCGAGCTGGAAACCGCCCGGCTGGCGCGCACGCTGGGCACACTGCTGCGCAACGGCGTCCCCTTGCTGGGGGCACTGGGCATCGCGCGCAACGTGCTGGGCAACCGCGCCCTGGCCGCTGACGTCGAAACGGCCGCCGATGAAGTGAAGAACGGCGCCGGCCTGTCGCTGGCCCTGTCGCGCGGCAAGCGGTTCCCGCGCCTGGCGCTGCAGATGATCCAGGTCGGCGAGGAATCCGGCGCACTCGATACCATGCTGCTCAAGGCCGCCGACACCTTCGAACAGGACAGCGCCCGGCGCATCGACCGCATGCTGGCGGCGATGGTGCCGGCGATCACCCTGGTGCTGGCCTCGGTGGTCGGCGCGGTGATCGTGGCCGTGCTGGTGCCGCTGTATGACCTGACCAATGCCATCGGTTGACGATGGCACTCCCTGCAACCCCGATACTCCGCAACTGAAAGGACCGTCCATGATTGCCCGTCGCCGACCGATCCGCCTTTCCTTCACCGCCGCGCGCAACCAGTCGGGCATGAGCCTGCTGGAAATCATCATCGTCATCGTGCTGATCGGCGCGGTGCTCACCCTGGTCGCCAGCCGCGTGCTGGGCGGCGCCGACCGTGGCAAGGCCAACATCGCCAAGGCGCAGGTGCAGACCGTCGCCTCCAAGATCGACAACTACCAGATCGACACCGGCAAGCTGCCGGCCACGCTCAACGACCTGGTGACGGCGCCGGCCGGTGTCGGCGGCTGGCTCGGCCCGTACGCCAAGCCCGCCGACCTGAATGACCCGTGGGGCCACGCACTGGAGTACCGGGCGCCGGGCGAAGGCCAGCCGTATGAGCTGGTCAGCCTGGGCAAGGATGGCAAGGCTGGCGGCAGCAGCGTCGACGCTGACATCCGCTACCAGCCGTAACCGCGCATGACGCACTTCCTGCCGCGCCGGTTGCCACGCCCGCGCCTGCACGGCAGGCGCGCGGCTGGACTGTCGTTGCTGGAAATGCTGCTGGTGATCGCATTGATCGCGGCGATCGGCCTGATCACCGCCGCCGGCCTGTCGCGCGGGTTCGCCGGCATGCAGCTGCGCAGCGCCGGCAAGGACATCGCCAGCCAGCTGCGCATGGTGCGCGCGCAAGCGATCGCCCGCGGCGAACCGCAGCGCTTCGTGATCGAACCGGCACGGCGCCGCTGGGAGGGGGCCAACCAGCGCCACGGTGAGCTGCCGGCACAGCTGCAGGTGCAGTTCGAAGGCGCCGCACAGCTGGCCACCGCGGCGGGGCAGGGCGTGATCGAGTTCCATCCCGATGGTGGCTCCAGCGGCGGCCGTATCCGGTTGCAGCGCGACGGTGCCGAATGGCGCGTCGACGTCGGCTGGCTGACCGGCGAGGTCCGCTCCGGCCCCTGGCGGGCGCAATGAAGCGGCGCGCGCGTGGCTTCACCCTGCTGGAAGTGATCATCGCTTTCGCCCTGCTGGGCCTGGCGTTGACCCTGCTGCTGGGCAGCCTGTCCGGTGGCGCGAAGCAGGTACGTGACGCCGAGCTGCGCACGCGTGCGGTGCTGCATGCACAGTCGTTGCTGGCCCAGGCCGGTGTCGACGCGCCGCTGCAGGTGGGCAGCCAGCAGGGTGACTGGGAACAGGGGCGCTATCACTGGGAGCTGCAGGTCCAGCCGTGGGTCGAGCCACGCGCCGGCAACGTCGTGCAGGCCACGTCAGCGGGCACCCCATGGCTGGCCGAGCTGCAGCTGCGGGTGCGCTGGGGCGACAGCGAGCGCGAACAACTGCACTGGCGCAGCCTGCGCCTGTTGCCGCCCGACCTGGAGAGCGCGCGATGAAGCGGCGCGCCGCGGGCTTCACCCTGGTCGAAGTGATGCTGGCCACCGTGCTGCTGGCCGGCGGCCTGGCACTGGCCCTTGCCAGCGTGCGCTCGGCGATGGCGGTCAGCCAGCGCGGCGAGCAGATCGCCGCTGAAAGCGAACGCATGCGCGCGGTCGAGTCGTTGCTGCGCAGGCAGCTGGCGGGTGCACTGCGCACCCCGCTGGAGGCCCCGGACCCCACCCGCGAACCCATCTTCTTCCAGGGCGAGGAGCAACGCATGCTGTTCGCCGCCGACCTGCCCGGTTACCTCGGCCGTGGCGGCCCCTACCTGCACGCGCTGCAGGTGGACGGACGCGGTGGCCAACAGCGCCTGCTGCTGGACCTCGTGCTGCTGCAGGAAGGCGAGCGCATCGCCGAGAATCCGCCGCGCCCGCCAGAGGTGCTGGTGGACAACCTGAAGTCGGTGCAACTGCGCTATCGCGGCATCGATGCCGGCACCGGGCAGGTGACCGACTGGCTGCCGCGCTGGGATGACACCCGCCGCCTGCCGATGCTGGTGGAAATCCAGATCGTGCCATCCCGGGGCGCGCCGTGGCCGCCACTGGTGGTGGCGCTGCGTGCCGGTGGCAGTGGAGGCACGCGATGAGCCGTCAGCGCGGGGCGGCATTGGTGCTGGTGCTGTGGCTGATCGCATTGATGACGGCGCTGGTCGGTGCGTTCGCGCTGAGCGCACGGGTCGAGCACCTGCAGCAGCGCGTGCTGGATGACGATGCACGCGGGCAGGAACGTGCGCGCGCCGGCCTCGAATATGCCCTCCTGCGCCTGTCAGCCGATCCGCAACGGGCGCCCTGGCGTGCCGATGGCCGTACCTACCGCTGGCAGTTCGACGACGCCAGCATCGAGATCAAGGTGCTGGACGAGAACGGCAAGATCAACCTGAACCTGGCCGACGCCGCACTGCTGACCGCCTTCCTCAAGGCGCTGGGCGAAGACGATGCACAGGCCCGGCAGTTGGCCGGCGCCATCATCGACTGGCGCGACGAGGACAGCCTGCTGCAACCGGGCGGTGGCGCCGAAGCGCCGGACTACGCCGCAGCCGGATTGCCCTACGGCCCACGCAACAAGCGCTTCGAGACCCTGGGCGAGCTGCAGCGGGTCCTGGGCATGCGCGGACCCCTGTACCGGGCGATGCTGCCGCACCTGACCCTCTACAGCCGCCAGGCACGGCCGGATCCGCAGTTCGCCAGCGCGCCGGTGCTGACCGCGCTGGGCCTGGATGCGGACAGTGTGATGGCGCAGCGCGCACAGCAGGAGCGTGATGCAGATTCCGCTGGCGGCACGACAACGCTTGCCAGCAGCAGCGGCACCTATAGTATCGAGTCCGGTGCCATCGACGGCAGTGGACGCAGGTCGGTGTTGCAGGCAGTGGTACGCAGTGGCTCGGGCGGGGTTCCCGGGCGGACTTACACAGTGCTTCGCTGGGAGCAGGGAATGACAGCAAGATGACGGCGTGGCAGGACAGTCTGCGGCAGGTGCAGGGCCGGATCGGCCCGGGCGCCGGCCGTTTCCTGCGCTGGTGGCGGCAGTCGCTGCTGGCCTGGGTGCCGGTGCGCTGGCAATGGGCATTGGGCTGGGGCCAGGCACGCCTGCTGCTGCTGCACGAGGGCGACCAGCTGCAGGTCTGGCGTGAAGCCGGCGAACGCCGCGAAGCGGTGGCGCGCCTGCCGTGGCCGCTGTCGCCGGTGGAGCTGGACCGCGTGCTGGAGCCTCGCCTGCGTACTCTGCCGCGGGTGTGGCTGCTGCCGGCGACGGACGTCCTGCGGCGTAGCCTGCGCCTGCCTGCCGCAGCGGCCGACCGCCTGCGCGCCGTGGTCGGTTTCGAGATCGACCGGCAGACCCCGTTCGAATCATCCCAGGTCAGTTATGACGTGCGTGAGCTCGGCGCGGGCGGCGAGGGCCAGCTGCAGGTCGAACTGGTGGCGTGGCCATTGCGGCAGCTGGACGCATGGCGCACCAGTGTGGGCCCATGGGCCGATGCGCTGGCGGGCGTCGATGCCATCGATGCGCAGGGCAACGTGCTGCAGGTGAACCTGCTGCCTCCCGCGCAGCGCCAACTGCGGCCAGACCCGATGCGACGCTGGAACCTGCTGCTGGCAGTGGCTGCCGTCGTGATGCTGGTACTGGCCGCGGTGCAGCTGCTCGACAACCGCCAGGCCGCCGCCGATGAGCTGCGTGCACAGGTCGAGCGCAGCGCGCGCAGTGCGCGAGGTGTGGCCAGCGAACGCGCGCAGCTGCAGGCGCTGATCGATGGCGCCGCATTCCTGGAGAAGCAGCGCAGCCAGCGCGCCGGCACCGTTGAAATCTGGAACGAACTGACCCGGCGCCTGCCGGAAGGTACCTACCTGGAGAAGCTGGCGATCGAGAACAACAACCTGCAGCTGATCGGCCTGAGCCGCGAGGCGTCGCAGCTGGTGCAGCTGCTGCAGGACGCACCGCAGTGGCGCAAGGTCAACCTGACCGGGGTGCTGCAGGCCGATGGCGCGGCCAGTGGCCGCGACCGCTTCACCATGACCGCCGAACTGCAGCCGTTGCCGGCCGCCGCACCAACCCCGGAGGCGGCCGATGCCGATGCCAAGCGCACGCCGTGACCGCTGGCTGGCGCTGGCACTGCTGCTGGCAGTGCTGGGCCTGGCCTATCTGCTGCTGGTGCACCCCTGGTTCACCCAGCCGCTGCGTGCGATCGATGCCGATGTCGCCGCCCTGCGCGAACGCGAGTCGCGCGTGCAGGCGCAGCTGCAGCAGCAGCCGCAGATCGAACAGCGCCTTCGCGCTACCCGCGAGGCACTGCAGCAGCGGCCAGGCTTCCTGCGCGAAGCCACTGCAGAAGCTGCCGCCGCTGCATTGGGCGCCCGGCTGCAGGATGCGGTGGCGATGGCCAGCCCGGGCAACCGCAGCTGCACCATCAGCAACCGCACGCCGCTGACCGACAACCGGCGCGACGCCGAGTTCGTGCGCGTCGCCATGCAGGTGCGCCTGCGCTGCGGGGTGGCCGAACTGGCCACCGTGCTGCACAGCCTGGAAACCGGCAGCCCACGCCTGTTCGTCGACAACCTCAACCTGATCGCGCAGCGCTTCCAGCAATCACCGAACGAATCGGGGCTGGGCCTGGACGTGTCCTTCGAGCTGGCCGGCTATCTGCTGCCGGGCGCTGCCGCCGATGGCACGGTTCCGGCGCCTGCTGCGACACCGGCACCGTCCGCGTCGCCGGCCGAGGCCGCACCTGCGCCGCAGCCGGCGCCCCCGTCCGAAGGACAGGAGGTGGCCGATGAAGCTTGAGCAGATCAGCCTGCGTACCGGCTTCCTGCTGGCGCTGGCCGGTTGGGCGGCCGCCGTCTGGCTGGCGACCGGCTTCGGGCTGGGCAGCCAGCTGCCGGGTGCCGGCGGTGATGCCGACGCCGCGCCATCGCTGCCATCGCTGCCGCCGCTGGCGGCCGAGCGCATGGCCAGCGCCGACAGCTACAGCGCGATCGGTGAGCGCCCGTTGTTCGCCGAAGACCGCAGGCCGCGGCCTTATCTGCTGGGTGGCAGCGAACCGGCGGCCAGCGCCGCGTTGCGCCTCACCGGTGTGCTGCTGACCGGCGATTTCGGCATGGCCACGTTCACCACCGAACAGAACCGCTCGCTGCGCCTGCGCCTCAACGGCGAAGCCGTGGATGGCTGGCAGCTGGTGGCGCTGCAGCCGCGCCAGGCGACGGTGATCGGCCCCGGTGGCAACCAGGTCCTGGAACTGGCGGTGTTCAACGGCCAGGGCGGTGAGCCGCCGACGGTGCTGCGCGGTGCCAACGGCGCACCGCCTGCAGGTGCGATCGTGGTGCCGCCCTCGGCGGGCGCTCCGCCGGCGCCGCCACCGCCCGCGGCAATCCCATCGCCGTCGCCCGCTGGCAATGCACCAGCGCCTGCGGCGGCCGCTGCAACAACCCCACCGGCCAACAACAACGGTCCCAGTGAAGCGCAGATGCAGGCCATCCGCGAGCGCATCCAGGCCCGCCGCCGCCAGCTGCAGCAACAGCAGCAACAACCGTCGCCGCCCCCGGGCGATGGCACCAACCGATAGAGTGAATGCATGAACCTGCGTTTTCTTCCCTGGTCCTTTGCCCTCGCGCTGCTGGTCGGCTGCAGTACGGTGTCCGCGCCGCACGTGCAGCGCAACGGCAATCTGTCGCCCAGCGCCGACGCCGGCCAGGCGGCCGATGTCGCTGCCGATGCCGCCCGTGAAAGCCAGGGGGCACCGCAGGCGGTGATCCGCCGCGGCACCGGCACCATGATCAACCGCGAGGCCGCGCGTGCGCCGGCACCGGCGCTGCACGGTGCCAGTACCGGCGAGGCGACCTTCAACTTCGAAGGCGAATCGCTGCATGCGGTGGTCAAGGCCATCCTTGGTGACATGCTTGGCCAGAACTACGTGATCGCGCCAGGCGTGCAGGGCACGGTCACCCTGGCCACGCCCAAGCCGGTATCGCCGGCGCAGGCACTGAACCTGCTGGAGATGGTGCTGGGCTGGAACAACGCGCGGATGGTCTACAGCGGTGGGCGCTACAACATCGTCGCCGCCGACCAGGCGCTGGCCGGCACGGTCGCGCCAAGCACGGCACCCGCGGCCAGCGCGCGCGGCTTCGAAGTCCGTGTGGTCCCGCTGCAGTTCATCTCCGCCACCGAAATGAAGAAGGTGCTGGAGCCGTACGCGCGCCCCAACGCCATCGTCAACGTGGACAGTGGCCGCAACGTGATCACCCTGGGGGGTACCCGCGCGGAACTGGAAAACTACCTGCGCACCGTCGAGATCTTCGACGTCGACTGGTTGTCGGGCATGTCGGTGGGCGTGTTCCCGATCCAGTCGGGCAAGGCCGAGCAGGTCGCGGCCGACCTGGAAAAGGTGTTCGGCGAAGAGAGCAAGACGCCCAGCGCCGGCATGTTCCGTTTCCTGCCGCTGGAGAATGCCAACGCGGTGTTGGTGATCACGCCGCAGGTGCGCTACCTGGACCAGATCCAGCAGTGGCTGGATCGCATCGACACCGCTGGTGGCAGCGCCCGCCTGTTCTCCTACGAGCTGCGCTACATCAAGGCGCGCGACCTGGCCGAGCGCCTCAGCGAGGCCTTCGCCAGCAGTGGCAACCGCGGCGGCTCCAGCCCGGCCTCGCTGGCACCGGGCGCCATTCCGTCGCAGCTGGGCGGCGACGGCGACCGTGGCATGGACAACAGCAGCAGCAACTTGGGTTCGACGCTGGGCGGAACCAGTGGTAGTGGCAGTGGCAGCAGCAATGGCAGCCTGAACCTGCCGCAGCGCCAGCCCGGCAACGTCAGTGTCAGCCTGGAAGTGGAGGGCGACCGCGTCGGCGTGTCGGCGGTGGAGGAAACCAACACCCTGCTGGTGCGCTCGACGCCGCAGGCGTGGCGCTCGATCCGCGAGGTGATCGAGAAACTGGACGTGATGCCGCTGCAGGTGCACATCGAGGCACAGGTGGCCGAAGTCGCGCTGACCGGTGACCTGAAGTACGGCGTGAACTGGTTCTTCGACAATGCCGTGGCTGGTCGCGCGCTCACCGGAGCCCTGGCGGGCCTGACCCTGCCGCCGGCTGCAGGTGGTTCGTGGAACACCTTCGCCGGCGGCGTCACCGGCAATGACGGTGTGGGCTGGGCCTTCACCGGCCACAACGCGGCCGCGGTGGTCAGTGCACTGGACAAGGTGACCGACCTGCGCCTGCTGCAGACGCCGTCGGTGTTCGTCCGCAACAACGCCGAGGCCACGCTCAACGTCGGCGACAAGGTGCCGATCAACACCACCACGGTGAACACCGGCGTGGGCACCAGCACCTACAGCTCGGTGCAGTACATCGACACCGGCGTGATCCTCAAGGTGCGCCCGCGCGTGACCCGCGACGGCACCGTGTTCCTGGACATCGTGCAGGAAGTCAGCAGCGCCTCGGACGTGCCGGAGGCCTGCAACCCGACCGAGCGCAACTGCAACCCGCGCATCTCGACCAAGAAGCTGTCCACCGAAGCGGCGGTGCAGAGCGGTGACACCATCATGCTGGCGGGCCTGATCACCGATTCGGCCACCGACGGCAGCAGCGGCATCCCGGGGTTGAGCAGGATTCCGGTGGTCGGTGCGTTGTTCGGGCAGAAGACCCGCACCAGCCGTCGTTCGGAAGTGATCGTGCTGCTGACCCCGACCATCGTCCGCAACAGCCAGGAATCGCGCAACCTGACCGACGAGTACAGCAAGCGCTTCCGCGCGATGGAGCCGCTGAACCAGCCGCGCGCGAAGAAGTAAGGGGTTACGGCCGGGCGGCGCCCGGCACCCGCCGAGGCCGGAGCAACGGCAACGGCCAAAGCGAAAGCAACAGCAACAGCAACAGCGGGTTTACTGAGGGAGGGTGGGTCGGCGTGGGGTGGCAGGACACGCCGTAAACCCGTCCCTGGGGGCTCGATGGCGCCATCCATGGCGCCAACGGTCCTGCCACCCCACGCCGACCCACCTCTGACAGACTCCCGCGGCTGTTGGTAGGTGTCGACCTTGGTCGACACGATCCACGCCATGCGTGGATGACTGTCTGTCAGATTTCGAAATCAGAAAATGGGGTCAGATCCGTTTTCCTCTGGAAAACGGATCTGACCCCAGGCTTTGCCGACAGATCGCAGAAATCTGTCGAAGGCGGGGTGGGTCTGGTTGCGGGGGCGTGAGCCGCATGGATGCGGCGACCGAGCTTACATGGACGTACTTGCAGCGTCCCCCGCAACCGGACCCATCCCGCCATCCCACGGATAGCCGGCTTCTGCTTCGGCTGTTGCTGTTGCCGGCCAGCGGCCGGCACTACCGCGGGTGCCGGGTGCAACCCGGCCGATACCCTCCCGGTGCTACGCTGTGGCCACCGACAACCACGGAGGCGGGATGGGGGCGATCGTGTTGTTGCCGCTGTGCGTGGACGATGCCGCACTCGACCGCTGCCTGGCCGCGCTGGATGCCGGCACGGCGCCAGGGACCGCGGTCTGGTTGGCCGATGACGCACAGACCGGGCCACGCGCGCAGGCGGTGGTGGAACACTGGCTGGCGCATACGCCGCTGCAGGCCGAGTACACCCGGCGCGCGCGGCCACTGGGCGAAGTCGCCCATCTGGACGAGATGCTGCGCGCCTGCGATGGCCTGGACGTGGCCGTGCTGGCGCCGGACAGCGTGCCATCACCCGGCTGGTTGCAGCAGTTGCAGGATGCCTTCGCCCGCGATGCCGCGATCGCCACCGCAACCCCCTGGTGCAATGCCGGCGAGACCGCCGCGTGGCCACGGCTGGGCGACATCAATCCCGAGCCGCAGGACCCGGTCCTGCTGGCGCACACCTGCGCGACGCTGCCGACGCTGCACCCGGAGCTGCCATCGGCGGTCACCCACGCGGTGCTGGTGCGCGGCAACGCGCGCCGTCGCGCCGGCGGCCTGGACGTGGACAGCTACGCTGGCTGGAACGCGGCACTGGTCGACCTCAGCCTGCGCATGGCCGGCCTTGGCTGGCGCAACGTGTTGTGCGAGACCGCCTTCGTCAGCCGGGCAGGGGAGGCGGTCAGCCGCGATGGCGATCTGGAGGCCCTGGCCGCGCGCTGGCCGGCCTGGGTACCGCGGCTGGCCGATTTCCTGATGCACGACCCGCTGCACGGGCTGCGCGCCGACCTGCAGCAGCGCATGCGGCAGGCGATAATGCCGAAGGAACAGGGCGACCTGTTCGTCCCGTCAGTGCCGGAGCCACCCGTTTGAATGTTGCCATCGCCGCCATCGTCGTCACTTACCAGAGTGGGAGCACCATCGATGCCTGCCTCTCGCGCCTGCGCCAGGCGCAGGATGTGGCCGAGATCCGGGTGATCGACAATGGTTCGCTGGATGGCACCCTGGACATCGTGCAGCGGCATGCCAGCCACGATCCACGCGTGCGCTTCGTCGGCAACCCGGACAATCCCGGCTTCGCCGCCGCCAACAACCAGGGCGTGGCCGACTCGCACAGCCCGTGGCTGGCCTTCATCAACCCGGACCTGATGGTCGAGCCGGACACGCTGGCCGAACTGCGCTCCCGCGCCGAAGCGCTGGGCGACTGCCTGCTGGGCGTTGAACAGGTGGACGAGCATGGCCATGCCGACGAGGCGGTGCGCCGCCGCGACCCGGATTTCCTGAGGATGCTGCGTTCGCCCGGCAAGGGCTCGAAGCTGGCGGTTCCGCGTGAGCCGCACCAGGCACTGCAGCGGGTGCCGGCACTGTCCGGCGCACTGCTGATGATGCCGCGCGCGCTGTTCGACCGTATCGGTGGCTGGGACGCGGGCTATCGCCTGCACGCCGAGGACCTGGACCTGTGCCGGCGCGCGCGCGAAGCCGGCGCGGTGGTAGCGATCGCCAACGACCTGCAGGTTACCCATGTGCGCGGTGTCTCCAGCCGCTCGCGGCCGTTCTTCGTGGAATGGCACAAGCACAGGGGACTGTGGCGCTACTTCCAGAAGTTCGAGGCCAGGCAGCGTTCGCTGCCGGTGCGCGCGGCGGTATGGGCTGCGATCTGGGTGCATGCGCTGATGCTGGTGCCGCGCCTGCTGCGCAGGTCGTTGTAGAGCCGAGCCCACGCTCGGCTGCATGGAAAGGGTCATCCACGCATGGTGTGGCTCCACTCGCCGCGCCCACGGTTCACTCCGCCGGGCGCATAATCCGCCCCATGCCTATCATCCAGTCCCTGCTCGACACCGACCTGTACAAGTTCACCATGATGCAGGCGGTGCTCCACCAGCACCCCGGCGCCCAGGTGCAGTACCGGTTCAAGTGCCGCACCCCCGGCATCGACCTGGCAAGCTACATCGCCCAGATCGATGAGGAAATCGACCACCTGTGCAGCCTGCGTTTCATCGACGCGGAACTGGACTACATGCGTGGCCTGCGCTTCGTGAAGCCGGACTTCGCCGATTTCCTCGGCCTGTTCCATCTGGACCGCAAGTACATCCAGCTGCGTGCGTCGACGGCCGTGCCCGGCGAGATCGAGCTGGACATCACCGGCCCGTGGCTGCACACCATCCTATTCGAAGTGCCGCTGCTGGCGATCATCAACGAAGTCTGGTTCCGCAACACCACCACGGCCGACTTCGCCGAAGGCGAGCGCCGCCTGCAGGCCAAGGCCGCGCTGCTGCGCGATACCCCCGGTTTCGAGCACTGCCGCATCGCCGACTACGGCAGCCGCCGCCGCTACTCGCGTGACTGGCATGCCCGCCTGCTGCCGCTGCTGCGCGACGCGCTCGGCCCGCAGCTGGTCGGTACCAGCAACGTCCACTTCGCGCGCCTGTATGGCATGACCCCGCACGGCACCATGGCCCACGAGTACCTGCAGGCGTTCCAGGCGCTCGGCCCGCGCCTGCGTGATTCGCAGGTGGCAGCACTGGAATCGTGGGCGCGCGAGTACCGCGGCGATCTTGGCATCGCGCTGTCCGACGTGGTCGGCCTGGACGCGTTCCTGCGCGACTTCGACATGTATTTCTGCAAGCTGTTCGACGGTGTGCGCCATGACTCCGGCGATCCGTTCGACTGGGGCGACCGCATGCTGGCGCATTTCCAGCAGCGCCGGGTCGATCCGCGCAGCAAGGTGCTGGTGTTCAGCGATGGGCTCGACATCGCCAAGGTGATGCGGCTGTACGACTACTTCCGCGGTCGCTGCCAGGTCGCGTTCGGCGTTGGCACCCACCTGACCAATGACCTCGGCCCGACGCCGCTCAACATCGTCATCAAGATGGTCCGCTGCAACGGCCAGCCGGTGGCCAAGCTCAGCGATTCGCCGGGCAAGAGCATGTGCGACGACCCGGGTTACCTGGCCTACCTGCGCCAGGTGTTCGAATTGCCGCAGCCGGAGTAATACCGGCCTGCAGGGCTTACAGGTAGTCGACGACCACCAGGTAGGCGCCCTGCAGCGGCTGCTGCTTCGAAGCCTGCACGCTGTAGCGCTCGGAGAAGGCGATATCGCCGGCGCGCATCGCGCTGGCCGACACCGACAGCTTCTGGCCCTGGCGCTTGCCGTCACGCAGCGTCGCCGCCTGGCCATCGGCCAGTGCCGTCACGGCCACCGTCGAACCCTTGGCCGACGGCGGGCAGGCCGCCAGGCTCAGCTCACCCTGGGACAGGTTCGTCGTGCAGCCCGGCTCGGCGATACGGCCGCTGAAACGGATGCTGCCGCTGCTGGCCTGGGCCAGCGCACTGACGGACATCAGGGCCACGCACAGCAGAATGGAGTTCCTCATGACACGTTCTCTGGTTCGGTGTGTCCTAGTTAGCGACAGGATCGATCAACCTTTAATAGGACGATTCCGAATCTGCTAGGGCCATCACCAAGAAAGAGTGATGCGCATCAAAGAAGCCAAATTCCCCCTGAAAAATGCCTGTTTCCGCGCGTGCCGAACGCGTCGCGCAATGCGACATCCCCAGTCGTTTGTAGCGTGACCGGGCCCCGCGTCAAATCCCCCGCACCCCGAGGCTGTGATTTCGCCTAACACGTCACATTTAAGGCGTCAATGAATTGGCGTTCAGAAAAATAATGAGACTTTCATCACAGTTGTGCCTATACTTGCGTCACGGATTCAGGGAGAGGTATGTCCGAGTCCGGCCACAGGTGAGACGCAAGGATGGGTCTTGTTAGCCCGGCAGTGCTCCTTGCTTCCTCCTCTACTTCTCATCTCTTCAGTAGGGTTAGGTAAAAGCGAATGCACAAGATGAACCTCATTGCCGCTCTGATGCTGGCCGCCGCTCCGCTGGCCGCCAACGCCGCCGACGGCACCATCACCTTCAATGGCAAGGTGACCGACAAGACCTGCACCATCTCGACCCCGGGCGGCAAGGACTTCGCCGTGACCCTGCCGACCGTGTCCAAGAACACCCTGGCCACCGCCGGTGCCGTTGCGGGCCGTACCCCGTTCGCCATCAACCTGACCAAGTGCAGCGCCGGCAACGTCGCCACCTACTTCGAGCCGGGTTCGACCGTCGACTTCAACAGCGGCCGCCTGGTCAACCAGGCCTCGGCCAACGCTGCCACCAACGTGCAGCTGCAGCTGCTGGGCTCGAACAACCAGTTCCTGCCGATCAAGGCTGCCGGCGCTGGCCTGGCGCAGACCAACTCGCAGTGGGTCACCGTCGGCACCGACGGCTCGGCCGATCTGAACTACTACGCTGAGTACTACGCCACTGCCGCCGCCACCCCGGGCGACGTCACCAGCAGCGTCAAGTACACGATCATCTACAACTGATCGTCGTCGTACCCGCACTGGCCGGCGTACGCGCCGGCCAGTGCTTCGCGGCCCCTGGCCACACCCCTCGAGCGTAGTACTTCCGATGAAAGCAATCTTTCCCCGGGCGCTGCTGCTGGCAGCGTTCACGCTGCCCTTCTGCCAGAACGCTCTGGCCGGCGTGGTGGTCAACGGCACGCGAGTGATCTATCCGGCGCAGGCGCGCGAAGTGACCGTGCAGGTCGACAACGTGGGCGATTCGCCGGCGCTGGTCCAGGCCTGGATCGACAGCGGCGACGCCAACCAGACCGCCGACAACAGCGACGCCCCGTTTGTACTGACGCCGCCGATCGCGCGTGTCGAGCCGGGCCGCAGCCAGGCGCTGCGCGTGATCTTCTCCGGTGCGCAGCTGCCGACCGACCGTGAGTCGGTGTTCTGGCTCAACGTGCTGGATGTGCCGCCGTCGCCCGACAACGCCGACAGCGGCGACCAGAATTACCTGCAGGTCGCGTTCCGTTCGCGCCTGAAACTGTTCTACCGGCCGCAGGGCCTGAAGGGCGTCGCCAACGACGCGCCGGCAGCGTTGCGCTGGACCCGCACGGGCGATCGCCTGCGGGTGGAAAACCCCAGCCCCTTCCACGTCACGCTGGCCGAAGTGCATGCCGTGACCGGCAGCAGCGAGAAGACCGTCGAGGACAAGGGCGCCATGGTCGCGCCGAAGCAGAGCCTGGAGTTCACCGCACCGGCGGGCTCCGACCAGGTGCGCTTCATCACCATCAACGATTACGGCGGTCGGGTGGAGCACACGGTCCGCCTCGGCAGTACCGGGGGCTGAACGCGCCGCGCCGGCCATGGGCCTGCGCATCCCGCCACCGCCGCCGTGCGGCGAATTGAAGGAATGTCAGTGTGATCGGAAACAGATTGACATTGTCGATCCACCAGGCGATCTGCCTGCTGGTTGCTGGCGTGGCCTGCCCAGGATGGGCGCTGGCTGCGCCGGCCAATCTCGGCGAACAGGCGCTGATGGCGCAGAGCGGTGCGGCCAATGCGCGTGCACCCGAGTCGGCCCAGTTCAACTCCAGCTTCCTCTCCGGCCAGGCCAAGCAGGTCGACCTGGCCTCCTTCACCAATGGCAACCCGATGGTGGCTGGCACCTACCGTGTCGACGTCTACGTCAACGGTGGCTGGCAGGGCCGTCGCGATCTGCAGTTCAAGGCCGATGAGCAGGGCCGCGTCGACGCCTGCCTGCCGCTGCCGATGCTGGAAGAAATGGGTGTGGACAGCGAGGCCGTGCTGCTGCAGCAGGACCCGACGCTGCCGACCGACACGACCAGCTGCGTGCCGGTACAGCGGCGCATGGCCAATGCCTATGGCATCTATGACAGCGGCAACCTGCGCTACGACCTCAGCATCCCGCAGGTGTTCCTGCGCCGCGAGGCGCGCGGCTACGTCAATCCGTCGCTGTGGGACCGCGGCATCAACGCTGGCTTCGTCGGCTACAGCTTCAACGCCATCGACAGCGACAGCCGTGTTGAAGGGGGGCAGCGCAATCGCAGCGCCTACCTCGGCCTCAACGCCGGCCTGAACCTGGGAGGCTGGCAGTTCCGCCACGATTCCAACCTGACCTGGTCCGAAGGCAACGGCCGCCACTGGCAGAGCATTGCCACCTATGCGCAGCGCGGCATCCCGCAGGTGCGCGGCATGCTCACCATTGGTGAGGCCTACACCACGGGCGAGCTGTTCGATTCGATCGGCTACCGGGGTGCCAGCCTGGCCAGCGACGACCGCATGCTGCCCGATTCGCTGCGCGGTTACGCGCCGGTCGTGCGCGGCATTGCCGAAACCAACGCGCGCATCGAAGTGCGCCAGAACCAGCAGCTGATCTACTCCTCCACCGTATCGCCGGGCAGCTTCGTCATCGACGACCTGTACCCGACCGGCTACGGCGGCGACCTGGAAGTGAGCGTGATCGAGGCCGACGGCCGCCGCCGCGAATTCAAGGTGCCGTTCGGTTCTGTGCCGCAGATGCTGCGCGAAGGCGTGTCGCGCTACTCGCTGACCGCCGGCCAGGTGCGCAACAAGCTGCTGGCCGATGAGCCGTGGCTGGCGCAGGGTACCTACCAGCGTGGCATCGGCAACCAGTTGACCCTGTACGGCGGCAGCGCGCTGAGCGAAGGCTACCTGTCGCTGCTGTACGGTGTCGGCCTGTCCACGCGCGTCGGTGCCTTCGCTGCCGACGTCACCCATGCACGGACCTCGTTCGACCACTACGGCACCCATACCGGCGCCAGTGTGCGGCTGAGCTACAGCAACATGATCGGCGAGACCGGGACCAACCTGACCCTGGCCGCCTACCGCTACTCCACTGAAGGCTTCTACAGCCTGCAGGACGCGCTGTATGGCCGTGATTCGGACAAGCGCGGCATCGACCCGACCACCCGTGGCCGTCAGCGCAGCCAGTTCCAGGTAACGCTGAACCAGCCGCTGGGCCGACGTGGCGGTGCGCTGTACGTGACCGGCTCGGTGCGTGACTTCTACGACCGTTCCGGCACCTCCAAGCAGTACCAGGTGGGCTACAACAACGCCTGGCGCTCGGTGAACTACGGCTTCTCGGCGCTGCGCACCGAAGAAGGCGTGCTCGGCCGTTCCGATACCCAGTACCTGCTGTCGATGAGCGTGCCGCTGGGCCGGGGCACCCACCCGGTGTCGTTCAGCGCCGACCTTGGCGCGCGCGACCGCGGTGGCTACGACAACAGCCGCGTCGGCATCACCGGTTCGGCCGGCGTCGACAACAACTTCAGCTACGGCGTGGCCCTGTCCGATTCCCGCGAGGGTGGCACCACTGCGGTCGGCAATGCCGAGTACCGCAGCCGCTACTCGGCGTTGAACGCCACCTACAGCCACTCGCGTGATTTCCGCCAGGCGTCGGTCGGTGCCAACGGCAGCGTGGTCGTGCATCCGGGCGGCTTCACCTTCACCCCGCAGCGCGGCGACACCATGGTGCTGGTCGAAGCGCCGGGCGCGCGCGATGCGATCGTCAGCAACGCGCCGGGCCTGCGCGTCGATGGCCGCGGCTACGCCGTGGTGCCGTACGTGTCGCCGTACCGCCTCAACACCGTCACCCTCGATCCGCAGGGCATGGCCCACGACGTCGAACTGGAAAGCACCAGCCAGTCCATCGCGCCGTTCGCCGGTGCCATCAGCTACCTGCGCTTCGACACCCGCAAGGGCAACGCGCTGCTGATCCAGGTGCGCAACGCCGATGGCCGCAGCATGCCGTTCGGTGCGCAGGTCAAGGACGAACAGGGCCAGCCGGTCGGCATGGTCAGCCAGGGCGGCCGCCTGTACGTGCGCAGCGAGAAGAACCAGGGCCAGTTGCAGGTCGAGTGGGGCGCCGGTGCCGACCAGCGCTGCACCATTGATTACCAGGTACCGGCGGGCGCCGATGCGTCCAAGACCGGCTTCATCCCGCTGGAGGCAGCATGCCGATGATTTCTTCCCGTGGCCGCAAGGCGCTGGCCGCGCTGGCCGTACTGGGCGGCGTGCTGCTGGCGCAGCAGGCCAGCGCCGCCTGCCGCATCCAGAACAGCTGGTTCATCGCCCAGGACGTGACCATGGACATGGGCCAGATCGTGATCCTGCCCAGCACCCCGGTCGGCGGTGTGATCAAGGAAATCAGTGAACCGATCACCCAGCAGAACAGCGTTGCCCGCTGCGATTCCTGGACCGGCGGTCGTTCGATCGGTGAGTACGTCAACGCAGCGCAGAAGCGCCCCGTGGCCGGCTTCTCGAACGTCTATGAAACCGATGTGGCAGGCGTCGGCATCCGCCTGTACCGCGATTCGGGTGCGATCCAGACCTACTACCCGCACTCGATCAACTTCGGTGGCGGTTCCGTGGTCAGCCTCATCGGTGGCCAGTTCCGCATCCAGCTGATCAAGACCGCTGCGCAGACCGGTTCGGGCGTGATCGCGCCGAACGGCCGCTTCACCAACTACTACTTCGACGGCGATGGCCCCGGGCGCCCGGTACTGACCTCGACGTTCAAGGGCTCGGGCACCACCGTGGTCAGCCCGACCTGTGAAGTGCAGGCCGGCAGCCGCAACATTGCCGTCGATTTCGGCAGTGTGCCCAACACCACCTTCACTGGTGTCGGCTCCAAGGCCGTTGATCGCGACTTCGAAATCCGCCTGAACTGCCAGGGCAGCAACGTTGCCGCCTACCAGAGCAAGATCGGCATCCGCCTCGATGCCGACCAGGACAGCTCGAACATGCCGGGCGTGCTGAAGCTGAGCGCGGCCAGCAACAGTGCCACCCGCATCGGCATCCAGATGGTCCAGCGCGATGGCAGCACCGAGCGTGAAGTGCGCTTCGGCCAGACCATCAGCGTTGGCACCACCGCGCCGGGTACCAGCGTCATGGCGCTGCCGCTGCGCGCGCGCTACGTGCAGACCCAGGCCGGTACGGTGGGCGCGGGTGTCGCAAACGGCCAGGCCACGTTCACCATCCAGTACGAGTAAGGCCGCCCCGGCGGCTGCCCCTGCTGCGTTCCGCCGCAACGTCGCCCGGCTCACGGGCGGCGTTGACTGCGTCTTGATCCTGCAACGATGAAGATCGATGCCACGACGCGCATACAGACGCCTTAGTGTGATGTATGTCGCGAATTTGGAGTTTCCTCATGAGGTGACCGTCTCCTGCCTGCGGGTGCTGGACGGCAACGCCGAAAGGATCCAGACGTGGCTACTGCTGCTTGCCCCCTTCCGCGCCGGCTTTCGGGAGCGCTCCGGTGAAGGTCCTGTCGGTGTTCGGCACGCGACCGGAAGCCATCAAGATGGGGCCGCTGGTGCGCGCCCTGGCACACGCTGCGGATATCGAATCGGTGGTCTGCATCACCGGGCAGCACCGGGCGATGCTCGACCAGGTGATGGCGCTGTTCGAGATCACCGCCGACCATGACCTCGATGTCATGGTGCCCAACCAGACCCTCAATGGCCTGTGTTCCAGGCTGTTCGAACGGCTTGACGCGCTCTACACGCAGGTCCGCCCCGACTACGTGCTGGTGCATGGCGATACCACCACGGCGATGACCGCGGCCCTGGCCGCGTTCCATCACCGCATCCCGATCGGCCATGTCGAGGCCGGCCTGCGCACCGGCGACATCCACCGGCCGTGGCCGGAGGAGATGAACCGGCGGGTGATCGATGTGGTCGGCCATCAGTTGTATGCACCCACTCCCGGCTCGCGCGCCAACCTGGCCCGTGAGCACCTGGGCGGGCAGATCCTGGTCACCGGCAACACCGTCATCGATGCGCTGCAGCAGACCGTGCAGCGGCTGGATGCCGATCCGGCACTGCGTGCGCAGGCCGACGAACCCTTCCATATGCTCGACCCCGGCCGCCGGCTGCTGCTGGTCACCGGCCATCGCCGCGAGAGTTTCGGCCAGGGCTTCGAGGACATCTGCCGTGCGCTGGCCGAGCTGGCACGGCGGCCGGACCTGCAGGTGCTGTACCCGGTGCACCTCAACCCGAACGTGCAGGGCCCGGTCAATGCCCACCTCGGCAACCTCGACAACGTGCACCTGGTGCCGCCGCAGGATTACCTGCGCTTCGTGCGCCTGATGCAGCGCGCCGACGTCATCCTCACCGACTCCGGTGGCGTGCAGGAAGAAGCCCCGGCGCTGGCCAAACCGGTGCTGGTGATGCGCGATGTCACCGAACGGCCGGAGGCGGTCGAAGCCGGTGTGGTCACGCTGGTCGGCACCACGCCCTCGCGCATCGTCGATGCGGTCAACGCGGTGTTGGCACGCCCCCCCCAGCCGGCCCGCTTCGACCCCGATGCCAGCCCGTACGGGGATGGCCGCGCCAGCGCCCGCATCGTCGCCGCCCTGCGCGGTGCGCCCCTTCCCGAATTCTCGCCCGGCGTCCGCAGCAGCGGCGCCGTCCACCCCATCCACGCGAAGTGACGCCATGACCCAGACCGGCCGCTCTTCCCTGTTTGCATCCGCCGCTGCGTTCGTCCTGTCGGGCGTGGTTGGCAGTGCCCATGCCGCCGACAGCGTCGCCGGCCAGTTCACCGAATGGAGCAGCGACAGCACGGTGAACCGGCAGATGACCCTGCGCGAACTCGGTTTCCGCCAGCCACTGGTGCTGAGCGGGCAGGAGAGCCAGCGCGAGGTCTACCTGCCGGTGCCGGCCGGTGTGGCCACCCGCGACGCGCAGCTGCAGCTGGATGGGCGCTATGTGCGCGGCCACGCCGGGCGCACCTCGGGCCTGTGGTCGGTCGATGGCGACCCGATCGCGGCGCGTTCGATCACCGATGCCCAGGGCGATGCCAGCCAGCTGCTGGCCATCGATGGCGAACCCCGCCAGAGCGGCTTCGTACGGGTCGGCGTCGGCTGGTGGTCGATCGTGTCCGATTACCAGTGCGCCGACCAGAGCGCGCCGGCCAATGTGCTGCGGCTGTCGCCGGACTCGCGTTTCAGCTACCGCTTCGACGGCCGCGCCGTGGATACCGTTGCCAAGGCGTGGGGGGCGCTGCCACCGCGGGTGCGCCTGCTGGTGGATGGCAAGGCGCTGCAGGCAACGGCCTACGATGCGGCCTGGCGCATCGGTACCGCGTTGCAGGCCGGGGGCAAACAGGTGCAGGTGGTGGCCCTGCCCAAGGTCGGTGACAGCGTTGACCTGGCCGGTATCAGCATCCCGGCCAGCCTGCAGGGCGTGCCGGCCTACGCCGCGCTGGCCACGGGTGAGCGCGCGCATGCGATCAGGGATCTGGCCGAAGTCGGCGCGCTGCTGTCATTGCGCGACAGCGGGCCGTTGGCCGCCGATGTGATGATCGGCAGCGATGCACTGCGCGCCGGCGTGCGTGCGGCGCTGGATGCGCTGGCCGTACAGGTCGGCGCGGCAGGGGCCGATGCGGGCACCGCGTTCGCCGCGTGGCGCGGTACCGACATGGGCGGCCTGGAAAAGCCCGCCGCCAACGCGTCGGTCAGCGTGGTGGCCGTGGCCGGGCGTCCGACGCTGGTGGTCGACCCGGCGGCGGCGGGTAAGGTCGCCGGGCTGCTCGCCGAGCAGTGGCGCAGCTATGCACTGGGCCGCAGCCTGCAGGTCAGCGCAGCGGGCACGCCCAGACTGGATGGTGACCAGGTACTGCTGAGCCGGCTCGGCAACATCGCCGGCACCATGGATGTGGTGACCCGCGCCGACCGCAGCGCCAGCTTCGACCTCGGCGCACTGTCGGCCGATGGCCGCCTGCCCGAGCAGGTGGTGATCGATGTCTCGGCGGCCCCCAACGCGGCCGGGCAGGGCGCGGTCGCCACGATCTACCTCAACGATTACCTGTTGGGTGGCAAGGTGCTGTCGGCCAACGGCCAGCCGCAACGGCTGGTGGCCAAGGTGCCGGCCTACGCGCTGTCGGCACGCAACGAGATCCGTGTCAGCTTCCTGCGCCAGCCGGCGCGTCCCTACTGCCACGATCCGGCCACGGGCTATCCGGTCTCGATCCTGCCCAGCAGCCACCTGACCCTGGCCAAGCGTTCGCTGGGCAGTGACTTCGTGGGTGCCAGCAGCCAGCTGTCGCGCGGCAACCAGGTGTTCGTGCCCGGCACCTGGTTGCAGGATGCGCCGGCCTCGCTGGGCAAGGTCATCGCGGTGACCAGCGCAGTGGGCGCATCGCCGGAGGCATCGGAACTGAAGGTGGTCGAAGCCGGTGCCGTGGTCAGCCCGGGCGCGCCGTGGCTGGCGTTCGGCGTGGCGCCATCCGGTGTCGATATGGCCGGCCTTAAGGATGGCCACCTGCTGATCGGCGGCAAGCCGCAACCGCTGTTGGATGTGAGCGGGCTGGATCGTGCCGCGGTGGTGCAGGTGGGGTCGTCCGGTGGCCAGCTGGGCGTTGTTTACAGCGACCTCGGTGCGCAGTCACCGCCGTTCGGCGCCCCATTCCGTTTGCTGCGGGGCGATCTCGCCGTGCTCGACGGCAGTGATGCCGTGCGCGAATTCGACCGCCAGGATCCCTACGGCACGCGTATCGCGCAGGACGGCAACCCGCAATCGAAGTGGGAACGGCACATGGTCTGGCTGCTGCTGCTGGTCGGCGTGATCGTGTTCGCGCTGCTGGCCGCCCGCGTCACCCAGGTGCGTCGCCGCAAGTCCGCCAACACAGGGCACTGATCCACCGTGGACGGTCTGTTCTGGAACATCCAGCTGGCCAACTACTACGCCGCCCTGGAAACCACGGCGGCGGCGGTGGCCGTGCTGATCCTGATCTCCAGCCTCGATGACCTGTTCATCGATGTCTGGTACTGGGTACGCGAGAGCTGGCGCGCGCTCACGATCAAGCGCCGCGATGCCTACCGGCCGCTGACCCAGGACGACCTGCTGCAGCGCCCGCAGCAGCCGCTGGCGATCATGGTGCCGGCGTGGATGGAGTACGACGTCATCGCGCAGATGGTGGAGAACATGATCAACGTGCTCGATTACCGCGAGTACGTCGTGTTCGTCGGCACCTATCCCAACGACCAGCAGACCATCGATGAGGTCGAGCGCATGCGTCGCCGCTACAAGCGCCTGCGCCGCGTGGAAGTGCCGCACGACGGGCCGACCAGCAAGGCCGACTGCCTGAACTGGCTGATCCTGGCGATCTTCGACTACGAGAAGCGCCACGACATCGAGTTCGCCGGGGTGATCCTGCACGATAGCGAGGACGTGCTGCATCCGATGGAACTGCGCTTCTACAACTACCTGCTGCCGCGCAAGGACATGATCCAGCTGCCGGTCACCTCGCTGGACCGCGAGTGGTATGAGCTGGTTGCCGGTGTCTACATGGACGAATTCGCCGAATGGCACGCCAAGGATCTGGTCGTGCGTGAAAGTGTTTCCGGCATGGTGCCATCGGCGGGCGTCGGTACCTGCTTCTCGCGGCGCGCGCTGCTGGCGCTGAGCGCGCAGACCGGCAACCAGCCCTTCAACACCGACAGCCTCACCGAGGACTATGACGTCGGTGCGCGGTTGGCGGCGATGGGCATGCAGTCGATCTTCGCCCGCTTCCCGGTGCAGTTCCGCGTGCGTCGCCCGTCCTGGTTCGGCTGGGGGCCGGTGCGCGAGCGCAACCAGCAGATGGCGCTGTGCGTGCGCGAGTACTTCCCCGACAACTTCCGTGCCTCGTACCGGCAGAAGGCGCGCTGGGTGCTGGGCATCGGCCTGCAGAGCTGGGAGTCGCTGGGCTGGCGTGGCTCGCTGGCCACCAAGTACCTGCTGGCGCGCGACCGCAAGGGCATCATCACCTCGTTCGTCAGCATCATTGCCTACCTCATCTTCCTGCAGCTGCTGCTGTTCTGGCTGCTGAAGATGTCCGGGGTGTGGACGATGCAGTTCCCCAGCGTGTTCCAAGCCGGTACCTGGCAGATGAACGTCGCGCTGCTGACCACCGCAGCGCTGGCCACCCGCGTCGTGCAGCGCTTCTATTTCGTCAACCGGCTGTACGGCTGGGAGCATGCCTTGATGTCGATCCCGCGGATGGTGGTCGGCAACATGATCAACTTCATGGCCACCGCCCGCGCGTGGAAGGTGTTCCTGGCCTACCTGCTGTTCGGCAAGCGCATGGTCTGGGACAAGACCATGCACGACTTCCCGGACGCGGCGCAGCTGGTGCAGACGCGCAAGCAGCTCGGCGAACTGTTGACCACCTGGCAGGCGGTGGAGCCGGAGCGCCTGCAGCAGGCACTGGAGCAGCAGCAGGACGGCCGGCAGCAGCCGCTGGGGCGCATCCTGCTCACCCAGGGGTGGCTGGATGATGAGACCCTGGCCGAGGCGATTGCCTTCCAGGGCGACCTGCCACGTGCGGTGATCGACGTGGATTACCTGCGGGCCGGCCCGTTCCCGGTCAGCGCCGACGCCTGCGTGCAATGGCGCATGCTGCCATTGCCGCCGCGGCAGCCGGGGACCCTGCGTCTGGCCGTGGCCAGCCCGCTGCCCGAGGAGGCACTGGCGCTGCTCAAGCAGGAAACCCGCAGCGACCACATCGAACAGAGCATCGCCCGCGAGAGCGAGATCAACGCGGGGCTGCGCCTGATCGGCAGTGACCGGGACTGGCAGCTGGACAACGTGCCGCTGCTGGGCGACCTGCTGGTGGAGATGCGCCTGATCGACCACGCGCGCTTCGAGATCGCATTGGACGCGTACAAGCCGCAGCGCGACGGCCGCATCGGCGATTACCTGGTCAAGCAGGGCATCACCACCGAAGACGCCGTGGCCCAGGCCATGCAGGAACAGCGCCGGCGTGCGGCCGCGCTGCAGTCGCCGCCTCCCGGAGCCTTGCCGGCATGAAGACCACGCTGCTGTCCTCCGTCATTGCCGTGGCACTGGCCACGGCGGCCGCGCCGGTGCTGGCCCAGGCCGATGCAGCACTGCCGTTGTCCGGTGCGGCCTACCGCGTCGCCGAGCAGGCGTTTGCCGCCTATGAGCGCGGTGACTACCCGGCGGCTTACCAGCAGTCCACCGAAGCGATCCGGCTGCGCCCGGACGTGGTGCGGCTGCGCCTGTTGCAGATCTATGCGCTGCAGAAACTGGGGCGGGGTGCCGAGGCCCAGCAGCAGGCACGTCGTGCACTGGATGCGGGGTTGAAGGATCCGGCGTTGCCGGCGCTGGCCGCTGCCACCGCTGCGCGCAGCACGCCTCCGGATGCCAGGAGCGGGCGCGCACCCTCCCCACCGCGCGTGGCTGGCAGCGGCGCAGACCGCGCCAGGCAGCAGGCCTACGCGCTGGCCACCGAGGCCTACGCCGCTTATGACGCCGGGCGGATGGGAGAGGCAGCCAGCAAGGCCGAGCAGGCCTTCCGGCAGCAGCCAACGCAGGGCGCCTGGGCGATGCTGTGGGTGGCCGCGCTGGAAGCACAGCAGCAGCCCGAACAGGCCGACGCCGCCATTGCCACCGCGCTGCAGCTGGGCGCGCCGAATGTCGAGGCATTGCGCGCACGGCGCGTGGCGCTGGATCGACAGCGCGCGCTGCTGCAGGCCCAGCAGGCGTACCGGTCGCTGTCCACGCAGGATGATGCCGCGGCCGTTGCGCAGGCACGTGCCGCTGTCGAGCTGGCACCGGAGGTGGCGACGTACCGGTTGCTGCTGATTACCGCGCAGCTGCAGCAGGGGCAGCTGGCCGACGCCGAGCGCAGTGCCGACCAGGCGTTGCAGGCCGACGGCCAGGATCTCAATGCGCGGGTGATGCGCGGCTACCTGCGCCAGCGCCAGGGCAACAGCCTGCTGGCCAATGAAGACTTCGACGCCGCACTCGCCGCGCCGGGGTCAACCATGCAGCAGCGCAACGTGCGCCTGCTGGCCGTGGATGCGGCCCTGGCCGCTGGGGACCGCACACGTGCGGGTGCACTGCTGGCGCCGCTGCGCGCGGCATTGCCAGCAGATGCCAGCGATGCACGCGCGCAGCAGCTGCTGCAGCAGGGCATCGAGCAGCGCGCCAAGGCGGTCCGTTCCAGTCGCGAGCGTCCGCGTTTGAGCGCGCAGACCTATCCGGCGCCGTTCCAGCACTGCCAGTCTGGCGACAGCGGCAACCGTTGCGAGTTGATGCCGGCCGACCTGCAGGGCGACGGTGGTGCCGCACAGCGTGCCTACGCGGCCTACGCGCGCCGGGACTATGCCGAGGCCATCGGTGAGGCGCGGCAGGCCGTGCAGCTCGCACCGGACGACGCGAGCCTGCACGGCCTGCTGACCACCACGCTGGCGGCAGGCAATCGCAGCCAGCAGGACGAAGCACGGCAGCGCCTGGATGCGGCGCTGGCACAGCGCCCTGACGATGCGGAGGCGCTGATGCAGCGCGGCTACCTCAACCAGAAGGCGCACGAGCCGGCGCGCGCACTGGCCGACTTCCGTGCCGCCGAGGCCACTGGCAGGGCACCAAAGGGCGTGGTGCTTGACCAGGCCTACGCCAGCGCGGCCAACGGCGATCACCCGCAGGCGGTGACCCTGCTGCGGACGGCCATTGATCGTGCCGATGCCGGCGAGCTGCCACTGGATGCGCACCAGCGCTACAACGTGCGCAATGCCATCGCCAACTATTCGCGCGAGTGGGGCGTGATCGCCTCGGCCGGCTTCCGTGGCGCGCGCCAGGCGGCGACCAATGTCGGCGGCGCGGCGATCAGTACGCCGGGTGATTCGGTGTTCAGCACGCTTGAAGCGTTCTGGCGCCCGCCGGCTTTCAATGACCAGCACGGCACGCTGGAGCTTTACGCGCGGCTGCTCAACACCCTGTACGACGAGGGTGGCACCTACGAGTCGATCCGCGCCGTGGACCCGTGCACCGGCGAATCGACGCCCGATGCACGCGCGCGCGCCGAACGGCTCAGCCGCTCGCGTTCCACCACCGGCTGGCCGTCCACCATCGCCTCGTTCGGCCTGCGCTACGCCTTCGGCCAGACCGGCCTGAGCGCCGGCATCGAGCGTCGCCAGTTCCTCGGCAGCGCCACCCGCACGGGCGATGTCTACCCCGCTTCGGCGGCCGTGCAATGCAGCCTGCAGCTGGCCCGCAACCCGCCACTGGAAGCCAGCACACTGGCCCGCTACCGCCTGGCCAGCGGTTCCGGTGGCTGGATGTCCTACCTGACCTACGGCTATTACCACGGCACCGACCTGCGCACCGACGTGAATCAGTGGTGGATGGTCAGTGGCTACGCGCAGGGCGGTTACACGTGGGATGACAACAGCGCGCATTTCACCCTCGAGGCACTCGATGCCAATGGCACGCCGGTGCGCCGGGTGGGCGATGCCAACGGGCGCCTGCATCGCGAACAGTGGTTCGCTGCCGGTGAACTGCGTGCCGGCCGCAGCTTCCGCTTTGGTGCCGGGCAGACCCACTGGGTGGTCACGCCGTATGTGGTGGTGGGGGCGGACTGGCTGGACCAGCGCTCGCGCGTGCGCGACATCCGCTACCCGCTGTTCCCGGCGCAGTCGTTCGCACTCAACGATACGCAGCGCAGCTGGTCACTCGGCGCAGGGCCGGGCGTGGGCGTGCGCTACTGGTTCCGCGAAGACCACTACAACACGCCGCGTTCCTACCTGGACCTGACCGTGCAGTACCGCTTCGCGATCGGCGGCGGTGATACGCAGCGCGCCAAGGGCCTGTTCGCCACCGCCATCCTCTCCTACTGAGGCAGGCCCCAACGTCGTCGCAGCGCCGCGGCCTGCGGCGTGTCCTGGGTCAGCCACGGCTCCAGTGCATAGACCAGCACGTGCTGCGCACCGCTGTCGTGCGCCCACGCCAGCTGCCGCTGGATGCGCGCGGCATCTGCGGTTTCGCCCTTGAACGCGCTGCCGTCGGCGGGGCTGCCGGGCAGTTCGCGGAACAGTTCGACGATCGCATCGAACCCGATGCCCTGTGCCCGGAAATGGCCGAGCAGCGGTTGCAGTTGCTGCACGTTGCCGGCGCCGGCCACCCCCACGCCGTCCTGCACCATCGGCCGCAGCGCGGCCCGTGCCAGCACCGCCTGCCACAGCGCGACCAGGTCGCCGTCGGTCTGCAGGCGGCTGAAGTAGCAGGAGATCGCACAGTCACCGCCGCGCGCGCTGGCGGCCTGCGCCAGCCCGTGCAGCCACTGCGCCAGCCATTGCTGGCGGGCCGGATCGGCCCAGTGGAACTGCTCCAGTTCGTAGGGCAGGTACCAGCCGCCGAAGGCGGGCTGCTGCGCCCACGGCGCCTGTGCCAACCAGCTGCGCGCGTGCGCCAGGCTGTCGGCCAGGAACGCCTGCAGCGTGGCGTCGTCGGCGCCGATGGCCTGCCACCAGCGTTGCTGGAAGGGCAGGCCAACGCGGATGCGGATGTCGTTCTCGCTGGCCGCGGTGAACAGCTGCTGCAGGCTGCTGTCCGGCAGCGACCAGTCGCCATCGCTGCCACCGACGATGCCGGTCCACTGCAGCACCAGCTGCCGGCAGCCCAGCGCATGGGCAAGCTTCAAGGAACGTTGCCAGTCGGCTGGCCCCCACTGCAGATGGCTGCGCCAGGGCTGCAGGAAGGTGCCATCCACCTGCACCGGCAGCGAACAGCCGGGCAGGGTGGCGAGCGTAGCGGCCAACGGCGCCAGCACTGCCGCGCGCAGCAACCGGCGGCGCAACGGCGAAGACGGATCCGTGGGAAGGTCGGGCCGAACCATGCCCGCATCATCCCAGAGCACCGTGGGTGGGAGGTGAACCCCGCGCCGGGTGGTGCCGGCCGCTGGCCGGCATCGCGCCCCGGGTGGCAGATGAATCACCACCCGGTAGTGCCGGCCGCTGGCCGGCATCGCGCCCCGATTATTCCAAGGCGTAGCGCAGCGCGAACAGCACCGCCACCAGCCACACCGCCGGATGCACTTCGCGCCAGCGGCCGGTGCCGGCCTTCAGCGCCGCATACGCGATGAAGCCAAACGCCAGGCCATTCGCGATGGAGTAGGTGAACGGCATCGCCAGGGCACACAGTGCGGCCGGCACCGATTCGGTCAGGTCGCTCCAGTCCACGTCCACCAGTTCGCGCAGCATCAGGCCGGCCACGAACAGCAGCGCCGGTGCGGTGGCATAGCCGGGCACCATCGCCGCCAGCGGCGAGAACAGCAGTGCGGCCAGGAACAGTGCCGACACCACCAGTGCAGTCAGGCCGGTGCGGCCGCCCACCTGCACGCCCGAGGCGCTTTCAGCGAACGCGGTAGTGCTGCTGGTGCCCAGCAGCGAACCGGCCACGATCGCCGTGCTGTCGGCCAGCAGCGCGCGGCCGAAACGCTTCTGCGCGCCCGGCAGTTTCAGCAGTCCGGCGCGACCGACCACGCCATACAGGGTGCCGGTGGCATCGAACACTTCCACCAGCACGAACACCAGCACCACCTGCAGCAACACGGCGATCGGCGCGCCACCGTTGTGGTGCAGCAGGCCCGGCAGGTCGAGCTGCAGGAAGGTCGGCGCCAGGCTCGGCGGCAGCGAGACCAGGCCCTGGTATTGCACGTCGCCCAATGCCCAGCCCGCGCCGGTCACCGCCAGGATCCCGATCAGGATCGCGCCACGGATACGGCGCGCTTCCAGCACCGCGATCAGCAGGAAGCCGGCCAGTGCCAGCAGCGGCGGCGCCGTATTCAACGGGCCCAGCGCTACCAGCGTGTCTTCATTGCCGACGATCACGCCGGACTTCTGCAGCGCGATGATCGCCAGGAACAGGCCGATGCCGGCCACGATCGCCGAGCGCAGCGACGAAGGAATGCCCGACACCAGCCACGCCCGCACACCGGTCAGCGACAGCACCAGGAACACCAGGCCGGAGATGAATACCGCGCCCAGTGCCTGCTGCCACGGCAGGCCGGCGGCGCCGACCACGGTGAAGGCGAAGAACGCGTTCAGGCCCATGCCCGGTGCCATCCCGACCGGGAAGTTGGCCGCCAGTGCCATCACCGCCGAACCCAGCGCCGCGGCCAGGCAGGTGGCCACGAACACCGCACCCGCATCCATGCCGGTGGTGCCGAGGATTTCCGGGTTGACGAAGACGATGTAGGACATCGTCAGGAAGGTGGTGACACCGGCCAGCAGCTCGGTGCGCACGGTGGTGCCGTGCTGCTGCAGCTGGAACAGGCGTTCGAACAGGGACATGGGGCGTCTCGCAACAATAAGGTGTCACGACCAACGGTCGTGACCTACCCGAATGCAGAACGGCCGCGCAGAGCGCGGCCGTTCTTCCTTTCTTACTTCAGCGCCTTGAAGCGCAGGCGCTTCGGCGCGGCATCGTCGCCCATGCGACGCTTCTTGTCTTCCTCGTACTCGCGGTAGTTGCCCTGGAAGAACTCCACGTGCGAGTCGCCTTCGAAAGCGATGATGTGCGTGGCGATGCGGTCCAGGAACCAGCGGTCGTGCGAGATCACGAAGGTGTTGCCCGGGAACTCCAGCAGCGCGTCTTCCAGCGCACGCAGCGTTTCGATGTCCAGGTCGTTGGACGGTTCGTCGAGCAGCAGCACGTTGCCGCCCTGCAGCAGGGTCTTGGCCATGTGCAGGCGGCCACGCTCACCACCGGACAGCGAGCCGACCATCTTCTGCTGGTCCTGGCCCTTGAAGTTGAAGCGGCCGATGTAGGCGCGCGACTGGATCTCGATGCCGTTGATGTTGAGGATGTCCAGGCCACCGGCGATTTCCTGGAAGACGTTGTGGTTGCCTTCCAGCTTGTCGCGGCTCTGGTCCACGTAGGACAGCTGCACGGTCGGGCCGATCACGATCTCGCCCGAATCCGGCTTCTCCTGGCCGGTGATCATCTTGAACAGCGTCGACTTGCCGGCGCCGTTCGGGCCGATGATGCCGACGATCGCGCCCGGCGGAATCAGCATCGACAGGTTGTCGATCAGCAGGCGGTCGCCGAACTTCTTGGAGACGTTCTTGAACTCCATCACCATGTTGCCCAGGCGCTCGCCCGGCGGGATGAAGATTTCGTTGGTCTCGTTGCGCTTCTGGTAATCCTGCGACTGCAGCTCTTCCAGGCGGGCCAGACGGGCCTTGCCCTTGGAGCGGCCGCCCTTGGCGTTCTGGCGCGACCACTCCAGTTCCTTCTGGATCGCCTTCTGGCGGGCCTTTTCCTGGTTCTCTTCCTGCTTCAGGCGCTCATCCTTCTGCACCAGCCATTCGGTGTAGTTGCCCTTCCACGGAATGCCGCGGCCGCGGTCCAGTTCCAGGATCCACTCGGCGGCGTTGTCCAGGAAGTAGCGATCGTGGGTGACGGCCACCACGGTGCCGGTATAGCGCGCCAGGAACTGTTCCAGCCATTCCACCGACTCGGCGTCGAGGTGGTTGGTCGGTTCGTCGAGCAGCAGCATGTCCGGCTTCTGCAGCAGCAGGCGGCACAGTGCGACGCGGCGCTTTTCACCGCCGGACAGGTTGGCGATCTTGGCATCCCACGGCGGCAGGCGCAGCGCATCGGCAGCCACGTCCAGCTGGTTTTCCAGGGTGTGCGCGTCGCCGGCGGCCAGGATCGCCTCGAGGCGCTCCTGTTCCTTGGCCAGCGCGTCGAAGTCGGCGCCTTCCTCGGCGTAGGCGGCGTACACCGCCTCCAGCGCGGCCTGGGCCTGCAGCACTTCGCCCACGCCTTCCTCGACCGACTCGCGCACGGTCTTGTTCGGGTCCAGTTCCGGTTCCTGCGCCAGGTAACCGACCTTGATGCCGGGCTGCGGGCGGGCTTCACCCTCGAAATCGGTGTCCACGCCGGCCATGATCTTCAGCACGGTGGACTTGCCGGCGCCGTTCAGGCCCAGCAGGCCGATCTTCGCGCCCGGGAAGAAGGACAGGGAAATGTCCTTGATGATCTGCCGCTTGGGCGGGACCACCTTGGACACGCGGTTCATGGTGTAGATGTATTGCGAGGACATGCGGTCTCCGTAGGCGCGGCCCTGCGCCCGACCCGTCACGGGAACATCCCGTTGCGGCAGCGGGCACAGACTGGAATGGAATACCGCCAATTATAGCCGGAACCGGTTCCGGCCCGCGCCCGGCCGGAGCCGCGCAGGCTGGCCGTGGCCTGAATACTCCGTCACAGTCCTGCAGCGGGAAGCGTTTCCAGCCGGAAACGGTTCAGATCGGTTGCGCAATATGGGCTCACCACCCACCCAAGCAGAGGTCTGACATGCGCATCAATCGAGTAATGGCCGGCGCCGTGGCCTCTGTGCTGGCGCTGGGCGCCGTGACCCCGGCCTTCGCCGACAACGACCATCGCCGCGACCACGACCGCCGCGAGTGGCGCGAGGATCGCCGTGAGTGGCGCCAGGACCGCCGCGACTGGGAGCGCGACCGCCGCGAGGCCCGGCGCGACTGGGAACGCGACCGCCGCGACTGGCACCGTGACCATGATCGCTACTACCGCCCGGCACCGCCGCGCGTGGTCTATCGCCCGGCCTATGGCCCGGGCTATGGCTGGAAGGTCGGCCACCGCTACCGCGACTACTACCGCGGCCCGGTCTACGTGGTGAACGACTACCCGCGCTACAACCTGCGCCGCCCGCCGTACGGCCATCAGTGGATCCGGGATGATCGCGGCAACATGCTGCTGGTGGCCATCGCCACCGGTGTGATCGCCCAGTACGTGCTCAGTCGCTGAGGATCGCGGCCGGGGTCGGATCCCTTTCCAACGGAAAGGGCTCTGACCCCACAACTATCGATCGAAACCATACGGGGCCGGATTCCTTCGGGGATGCCGGCCCCGTCCGTTTCGGCCCCAGCGGGCCAGTGCGGAGCTACAATCGAGGGCTGAGCCGTACCCCTTTTCCCTGCCTGCTGGAGTACCCGATGTTCCCGCGTGACGTCCGCATCGAATCCTACGATCCCGAACTGGCCAAGGCCATCGCCGCTGAGACCCAGCGCCAGGAAGACCACGTCGAGCTGATCGCCAGCGAGAACTACACCAGCCCGGCGGTGATGGAAGCCCAGGGCAGCCAGCTGACCAACAAGTACGCCGAAGGCTACCCGGGCAAGCGCTACTACGGTGGCTGCGAATACGTGGACATCGCCGAGCAGCTGGCGATCGACCGCCTGAAGCAGCTGTTCGATGCGGACTATGCCAACGTGCAGCCGCACAGCGGTTCGCAGGCCAACCAGGCCGTGTACTTCGCCCTGCTGCAGCCGGGTGACACCATCCTCGGCATGAGCCTGGCCCACGGCGGCCACCTCACCCACGGCGCCAAGGTCAATGCCTCGGGCAAGCTGTTCAACGCCGTGCAGTACGGCGTCAACGACCAGGGCCTGATCGACTATGACGAAGTCGAGCGCCTGGCCCTGGAGCACAAGCCGAAGATGGTCGTGGCCGGCTTCTCGGCCTACTCGCAGGTGATCGACTGGGCGCGCTTCCGCGCCATCGCCGACAAGGTCGGCGCCTACCTGTTCGTCGACATGGCCCACGTCGCCGGCCTGGTCGCCGCAGGCGTCTACCCGAGCCCGCTGGAACACGCCCACGTGGTCACCTCGACCACCCACAAGACCCTGCGCGGCCCGCGCGGCGGCATCATCATCGCCAAGGGCGCCGACGAAGACCTGGTCAAGAAGCTGCAGTCGATCGTGTTCCCGGGCATCCAGGGCGGTCCGCTGATGCACGTCATCGCCGGCAAGGCCGTGGCCTTCAAGGAAGCGCTGGAGCCGGGCTTCAAGGCCTACCAGCAGCAGGTGGTGAAGAACGCCCAGGCGATGGCCAATACGCTGATCGCGCGTGGCTACAAGATCGTCTCCGGCGGCACCCAGAACCACCTGATGCTGGTGGACATGATCGGCAAGGACGTGTCCGGCAAGGACGCGGAAGCCGCGCTGGGCAAGGCCCACATCACCGTCAACAAGAACTCGGTGCCGAACGACCCGCGTTCGCCGTTCGTGACCTCGGGCCTGCGCCTGGGTACGCCGGCGGTGACCACCCGTGGCTACGTCGAACAGGACTGCGTGGATCTGGCCAACTGGATCGCCGACGTGCTCGACGCACCGAACGATGACGCGGTCATCGCCCGCGTGCGCGACGCCGTCAGCGCGCAGTGCCGCAAGTACCCGGTCTACGGCTGATCGGAGAGTGGGGGCAGAGCCCTTTCCTGGCGGAAAGGGATCGGACCCCGCCTTCCGGATCGACGCAGGGGTCGGATCCCTTCCCGCAGGGAAGGGCTCTGACCCCGTCATCAGGAATCCCGCGCATGGATGAGCGCCGCCTCAAGTACCTGTACATCGCACTGGCGGTGCTGTTCGGCCTGCCCAGCCTGTTCTTCGGCGGTGCCGGCGCCTGCATCGCCGTGGTCATGGGGGTGATCGGGCTGGTCTCGCTGGACGCGGACAACCTGTGGTTTGCCGCCGGCATGCTCGCGTGGGGATCGTGCGGGATCGCCGGCCTCGTGGCCTGGGTCGCACTCAGCATCGTCTGGCTGCGCGATGGTTCACGCGGGCTGCACATGGCATCACGCCGCTGGTGGCTGCTGTTGGGCCTGGGCGTGCTGGCAGGCCTGCCCCTGCTGGCGATGGCGCTGTATTACTTCGCCGAGCTGGGTTCGTCCGTGCTCAGCGGGCTGTTCGCCGGGCCGTCCCTGTTGGTGCCCACCGGTACGTTGATCCTCCTGCGGCTGCGTGCTGACGCCCTGGGCGAGCCATCCGGCCCGGCGCGATCAGAGGAGTAGGCCCGCGTGGATGAGCGCCACCTCAAGTACCTGTACACCGCGCTGGCGGTGCTGTTTGGCCTGCCCAGCCTGGTGATGGGCGGCGCGGCGGCGACGATGCTGCTGCTGATGGGGCTGGGCCAGTTCGGTCATGGCACGCTGGCCTCGGTGACGGTGATGCCGCTGTGGGGCCTGGCCGGCATTGCCGGTTGCCTGGCCTGGTTGTGGCTCAGCGCGGGTTTTCTGCTGCAGGGGCGTGCCGGGCTGCACGTGCACCGCCTCTGGTGGTGGATGCTGCTGGCGGGCGGTCTCGCCGCCTTGCTCCCGCTGGGGCTGGCGCTGTGGTGGGGCATCGCCGTGCATGCCGAAGGCATCGGCTTGTTGCTGCTGGGCCCGTCGATGCTGGTGCCGGCTGCGATGCTGGTGTGGATCAAACGCCGCGCATGACGTGGCCCATGGAAGGAAATCGAACGCATGGATGAGCGTCTGCACAAACGCTGGATGGCGATCGCCGGCCTGCTGGTGGGCCTGCCCACCGTGGCGGCAGGCGGCACGGGTGCCGTGCTGGGGCTGATGGTCGTATGGGACGGCAAGTACCTGACGGGCGACGAGCACACGTGGTTGCTGCTGTGGTCGTCGGCTGGAATCATCGGCCTGCTGTCGTGGTTGTGGCTGAGCGGCCTGTTCCTGTGGCGCGGTGTTGCCGGCCTGCGCCAATCACCGGTTGTCGCCTGGGTCGGCCTTGCGCTGGGGGTGCTGGCCGCGTTGGCCGTGGTCGCCGCCGCGTTGTACTTCACCTTCAAGCATGGGGAAATCTCGACCCTGGCCTTCCTTGGGTTCGGCCCGCCGCTGCTGGTGATGGCCGGGCACCTGGCGTGGCTGCGCTGGGCACGCGCGGCCCCGGTGCCGTCGGCACCTGGTTGAACGTCTGGTCCTGCTGACCTCACTGGACGCTCTGGTTGGCCGAAATGCAGGTACTTCCGCGCAGACAGCATTTGCCGCTGCGCCCTTTCTCAGGTACCTTTGCGACGCTGCCATGACCGTGGCAATAGGTACTTTCCTGAGCCAGGCGTTCCATGCACTGCCCCTTCTGCCAACATGCCGATACCCGGGTCATCGACTCGCGCGTCTCTGAAGACGGCGCGACGATCCGTCGTCGGCGTGAATGTGAAGCCTGCGGCGAGCGCTTCAGCACCCTGGAAACGGTCGAACTGAAGCTGCCGGCCATCGTCAAGAGCGATGGCACGCGCGAGGCGTTCGACCAGCGCAAGGTCCGCGCTGGCTTCGACCGCGCGCTGCAGAAGCGTGCGGTGGCCGAAGACAAGATCGAAGCAGCGGTGCGTGCGGTGGTTCACCAGCTGCGCATCAGCGGCGAGCGCGAAGTGCCCTCGATCAAGGTCGGCGAGTTCGTGATGAACGAACTGCGCAAGCTCGATCATGTCGGCTACGTGCGCTTCGCTTCGGTCTACCGCAGCTTCGAGGACGTGGCCGATTTCCGCGAGGAGATCGAGAAGCTCGAGCGCGACCTGCCGTCCAGTACCGAACAGCTGCAGCTGCTGGGCGATGTGATCGCCCTGACCAAGAAGAAGAAGGGCTGACTGCCTCTGCCTTGGGGGTGCCAACCTTGGTGGGCACCGGTGGCCGCATTCACTGGTGGGTGCCAACCGTTGGTTGGCACTGACGGCATGGATCAACACCGGCGGCGTTACCATGGCTGCATGACCACTTCGTTCTCCGTCCTCGACCACCTGCACATGGCCAACGCGCTGCGCCTGGCCGAGCGTGCCGCCTATACCACCCGCCCCAATCCGATGGTCGGCTGCGTGATCGCCCACGGCGAACGCGTGGTCGGGCAGGGCTGGCACCAGCGCGCCGGTGGCCCGCATGCGGAAGTGTTCGCCCTGCGCGAGGCCGGCGGCGAAGCACGCGGTGCCACCGCCTACGTCACCCTGGAACCCTGCGCCCACTACGGGCGCACGCCACCGTGTGCGCTGGCCTTGATCGAAGCTGGCGTGTCGCGCGTGGTCGCGGCGATGCGTGATCCATTCCCGAAGGTCGATGGCGGTGGGTTCGATCTGCTGCGCAATGCCGGCATCGACGTCGCCGAAGGGCTGATGGCGGTGCAGGCGCGCGAGCTCAACAAGGGCTTCCTGTCGCGCGTGGAGCGCAATCGGCCGTGGTTGCGGGTGAAGCTGGCCGCCAGCCTGGATGGCCGTACCGCGATGGCCGATGGCAGTTCCAAGTGGATCACCGGGCCGGCCGCGCGCGAGGACGTGCAGCACTGGCGCGCGCGCGCCGGTGCGATCCTGACCGGCGCCGACACGGTGCTGGCCGACGACCCGATGCTGACCGTGCGCCTGGCCGATACCGAAGTGATGGCACCACTGCGTGTGGTGCTGGATTCGCGCCTGCGCTCGCTCGAATGCAGCCGCGTGCGCGAGGGCGGGGCACCGACGCTGTACCTGCACGCTGCGGCGGTGAGCGCACCGGACGCGGCCGACGCCGAATTCGCCAGCGTGCCCAGCGCAGAGGGGCGGTTGGACCTGGGCGCGGTGCTGGCGCTGCTGGCCGAGCGCGGCATCAACGAAGTGCACACCGAAGCCGGCGCGACGCTGTCCGGTGCGCTGCTGCGCGCTGGCTGGGTCGATGAGCTTCTGCTCTATCAGGCGCCCACGCTGCTGGGCGACAACGGCCGCCCGCTGCTGGCTGGCCTCGGCATCGATGCCATGGACCAGCAGCGTCGCCTGCGCGTGGTTGACCAGCGCCAGGTCGGCGAGGACAACAGGCTGCTGCTGCGCCCATGAAGGAATGACGCAGGGCAGGGGGCTACGCCCATGGCGTCAGGCCGCTTCGTCGTCTTCTTCGCCAACGGGGCATTGGCCTTTCCATTGCTGCTTCCACAGCACATGCAGGTCGCGGCAGTACGCGCCGAGCGCCTCGCCCGGCAGTTGCCTCGCCTTGAACCGCAACTGGCGACGCGTAAAACCGTCGTCGTACTCATCCGGCAGTACCAGCACGGCACACTGGTCGTGGTACATCAGGAAGTCGCGGCAGTGATCATCCTCACTCATCCACGCATCCAGGTGCCTGTCGCTCAGCTGCGTTGACTCGAAGGCGACCGAGGGTTGGACGACGATGATCTTCGTGGCTTTGAACCTGGACGCCTCGGCCTGCCAGCACACCATCAGCGCCAGCAACATGAGCGCGGTCGACGTCATACGGTGTTTCATGCGGTTGCCCTGGTGGAAGAGGGCAACAGCATTGACCATGCAGGCCGCGCAGGGCCATGCAAGGGTTCTGAAAATGCAGTTGCCCTTGCCGTCGGCAACGCTGGGCAGCGCGTAGGCTCGGCGTTACATCGCACTTACGCGCATTCGTCGGTCCACATCATCTCGGCGATCGGGCGCAGTGCCTTGCATTCCTGCGTCATGTCTTCGGCTGACTTCACCTTGGCCTTGGCCTTCAGTTCCTCGGTCATGGCATCCACGCCACTGATCTGGTCCGGCGCGATCTTCGCCACGCAGGCGCGGTGCTGCTGCAACAGCAGGTCACAGCCGGGTACGCCGGTCACCTTCGGTGCGCTGGCCGCCTGCGCGTCCTGCATCCAGTCCTCGAACGGTGCCAGCGCGCCGGTCACGGTACCCACCAGATCGTCGAAGTTGCCGCTGTACCAGTAGCCGTTGTCCTTGGCCGGGTACAGGGTGAAGGTGCCGCTGACCGGCACGCGCGCACCGCTCTGCAGCGCCTGGGTGTAGGCGTCGGTGAACTGCCTGCGCGCGGCCGGGCTGGCGTCGGCTGCAAGGCTGGCGGCGAACAGCGGGCGCACCTTGCCGAGGTCGGGCACCTGGCAGCTGAAAGTGATGCGCGCCAGCTTCTGGTCTTCCACGTACTCGTTGTCTTCAATCACGCTCTTGCTGGCGCGGCACTTCGAATCACGCAGGGCCTTGGCATACAGCGCTTCGCTGGCGGCCGCGTCGGCCTTTGCGCCGGTGCTGGCAAGCACGACCTGCCACGGATCGGCCAGCGCCTTGGCCAGCGCACCCGGGTTCGGGGTCACCGCGTCCTGGCCTTCGAACGCCGGCTTCAGCGCATCGTTGAGCGCGCGGGTCGCCGCGGCGTCATCTTCCAGCAGCACGCGTGCGTACAGGTCGAAAGCCTGTTCGGGCGTCAGTGTGGCCGGGGCGGCGCCGGCCAGCAGCGGGGCCGCCAGCAGGGCGCTGGCCAGCAGGGTACGCAAGGGAGTCTTCATGACGGTGTTTCCTGTTCCAGAGGCGCGCAAGCGTAGCGCATCTTTGCGCAGGCCCGATGGTGCCCTGTGGCCGCCTGCCGGCGCGCGCGGGCCCAAAAAAAACGGGCCCCTTGCGGGGCCCGTTCGATCGCACGACGAGGAGCGATCGGTAAATCAGAAGCTGGCGCGGACGCCGACCGAGTACTGGGTGACGTCGCGGTAGCCGGCGATCTCGCCCACTACACCCCAGGTCTTGGTGAAGTTGACCTGGCCGCCAACGGTGCCGACCCAGGTGCCCTTGTAGTTGTTGCCGCCATCCATGTAGCCGGCCTTGGCCCAGGCTTCGGTCATGCGCGACGGCTTGCCGCGGATACCCATGGTGACGCGGCCCAGGTTGGTGTGGTCCTTGCCGTGGTAACGCACGCCGTCGTAGCGCAGGGTCGATTCGGCGTTCTGGCGCACCCAGGCGGCATCGGCGGTGAAGTCCAGGCGGTCGGTCCACGGCATGTGGTAGCCGATACCCAGCTCCGGCTGGTTCAGTTCCAGCTTCAGCGAGTCTTCGCCGTAGTGGCGGGTCTTGCTGGTGCGCGACCAGCCACCGAACACGTAGACCTGCTCGGCCAGCGCGACCGAGCCGCGCAGGTAGCCACCGTCGACCTTCGGGTCGTCCAGCACGTTGTCGTCAACCTGGACCTGGGTCCAGCCACCTTCCACGTAGGTGTAGCTCAGGGCGTCGGCCGAAGCCGAGAACGGAGCAGCGGCCAGCAGGGCGGCCACGATCAGGATCTTGCGCATGGGAATTCCTGTGAATTTCAGTCCATTGGCGGGCCTGCCCTCGCGGCTGCCCGTGGCGACCTCATGTCGTCCGCTGCGGATTTTAATGAAAGTTTTACAAAATGCGAGAGACGGCCGTCACAAGCTGGTCTGGCTTGGCCGGGGTCAGAGCCCTTTTCTGCGGAAAGGGATCCGACCCCGGCCATCAGAGTGCGAGCCGGCCTGCATCGGGGTCGGATCCGTTTTCCGTCGGAAAACGGCTCTGACCCCTCGCGATTTCGAGGGACCCGGGGTCAGAGCCCTTTCCTGCGGAAAGGGATCCGACCCCGGTCATCAGAATGCGAGCGGGCCTGCATCGGGGTCGGATCCGTTTTCCGTCGGAAAACGGCTCTGACCCCTCCGCGATTTCGAGGGACCCGGGGTCAGAGCCCTTTCCTGCGGAAAGGGATCCGACCCCGGTCATCAGAGTGCGAGCGGGCCTGGATCGGGGTCAGATCCGTTTTCCGTCGGAAAACGGCTCTGACCCGTAGCGATTTCGAGAGGGCCGGGGCCAGAGCCCTTGCCTGCGGAAAGGGATCCGACCCCGGGCATCCCACCCCGTTCAGCACGGGCTGGTACACTAGCCGCGCCGGTTCGCCGGTACACAAACGTCTTCAGGGCGGGGTGCAATTCCCCACCGGCGGTAGGTGCGCAAGCACGAGCCCGCGAGCGCCCCGGCCCACGGCCGGGGGTCAGCAGATCCGGTCCAATGCCGGAGCCGACGGTCATAGTCCGGATGAAAGAAGACGGTGCCACAGGGCCTTCGCGGCCCTGCGCCCGCCTGTTTGCCTTGCGGCGTTTTTCGCTCACTTTTCGCGGAGAACGTTACTTGTTTACTGGAATCATCGAAGGCGTCGGCCGTCTGGCCGCACGCGAATCCATCGGCGGCGATGTCCGCTTCACCTTCCACGTCGGGAATCTGCCGTTCGACCACGTGCAGATGGGCGAGAGCATCGCCATCAACGGCGTCTGCCTCACCGTCATCGCGTTCGACGCCAGCAGCTTCCAGGCCGATGCCTCCACCGAGACCCTGGGCCTGACCACGCTGGGCCAGTTGGGCGAAGGGGCGGTCATCAACCTGGAGCGCGCCATGCGCCCGACCGACCGCCTGGGCGGCCATCTGGTCAGCGGCCACGTCGACGGCCTCGGCCAGGTGCTGTCCATCCATGACGACGCGCGGGCCCAGCGCTGGCGTTTCGCCGCGCCGGCCTCGCTGCGCCGCTATATCGCCAAGAAGGGCTCGATCTGCGTTGACGGCGTCAGCCTCACCGTCAACGAAGTGGACGACGACGGTTTTGAAGTCGCCCTGATCCCGCACACCGTGGCGAACACCGCCTTCTCCGCCACCGGCGTGGGCAGCGCGGTCAATCTGGAAATCGATCTGGTGGCCCGTTACGTCGAGCGATTGATGGGTGTGCCGAGCAACGGTCAGCACCCACAGGGAGACGCAGCATGAACTTCGCCCCGATTCCGGAAATCCTGGAAGACATCCGCCTGGGCCGCATGGTGGTCATCGTCGATGACGAAGACCGCGAGAACGAAGGCGACCTGATCATGGCCGCCGAGCTGGTCAAGCCGTCGGACATCAACTTCATGGTCACCCACGGCCGCGGCCTGGTGTGCCTGCCGCTGACCCGCAGCCGCGCCGCCGACCTCGGCCTGGCGCCGATGGTGCAGGCCAATACCGCCCAGTTCCAGACCAACTTCACGGTCAGCATTGAGGCCGCCGAGGGCGTCACCACCGGCATTTCGGCGCATGACCGCGCGCATACCATCCGCACCGCGGTAAAGCCCAATGCCAAGCCGTCGGACCTGCACCAGCCGGGCCACATCTTCCCGCTGATCGCCCAGCCGGGCGGCGTGCTGACCCGCGCCGGCCACACCGAAGCCGGCGTCGACCTGGCCATGCTCGCCGGGCTGGAACCGGCCGGCGTGCTGGTGGAGATCCTGAACCCGGATGGCAGCATGGCGCGCCGCCCGGAGCTGGAAGTGTTCGCCCGCGAGCACGGCCTGAAGATGGGCTCCATCGCCGATCTGATCGCCTACCGCCTGGCCACCGAAAAGACCGTCGAGCGCGTGGACGAGCGCGAGATCGACACCGAATTCGGTCCGTTCAAGCTGGTGACCTACCGCGACCGCATCGCCCACGACCTGCACTTCGCGCTGGTTCGTGGCACGCCGGATGCGGACACCCCGACCCTGGTGCGCGTGCAGGTGGAAAACCCGCTGGCCGACCTGCTGCACTGGCGCCGCGACGACTTCGGCGTGGCGGCCACCGATGCCCTGCGCGCGATCGATGCCGAGGGCGCCGGCGTGATGGTGGTGCTGTCGGCCCCGCGCGACGGTGAAGCCCTGCTGGCCCGCCTGCGCCAGCAGCCGGCGCCGGTGGTGCCGGGCAAGGACAAGGATGTGGGCCAGTGGCGCCGCAACGGTGCCGGCGCACAGATCCTGTCTGACCTGGGCCTGGGCAAGCTGCGGGTGCTGGGCACCCCGCGCCGCCAGGTTGGCCTGGCCGGTTACGGCCTGGAAGTGGTGCAGACGGTCACCCTGTAATGGGGGATTGCCGGCCAGCGGCCGGCACTACCGGTGGGTGCCGGCCCCATGCCACCGGTGGGTGCCGACCGTTGGTCGGCACACCCTGCGGGCCCCCGCCAGCCACGGCCGGGGCCCATCCACGCTAGAATTACCCCCTTATCGAGTCCCCAAGCCGCATATGAGCCACTACGAAGGCGATCTTCGCACTCCCGAGTCGGCGCGCTTCGCCATCCTGGCCAGCCGCTGGAACGCCCGCATCACCGACGCGCTGGTCGCAGGCGCGCGCCTGAGCCTGGCCGGCAACGGCATCACCGAAGCCAACATCGACGTGATCCGCGTGCCGGGTGCCTGGGAACTGCCGCTGGTGGCCGCGCGCCTGGCCGCCGCCCATGAACACGCCGCCATCCTCACCCTGGGCTGCGTGATCCGTGGCGACACCCGCCACTACGAACACGTGGCCGACCGCTGCGCCGAAGGCCTGATGCGCGTGCAGCTGGATTTCGGCGTGCCGGTGCTGAACGGCGTGCTGGCGGTGGAACGCGTTGAAGACGCCGAGGCGCGCGCAGGCGGCAGCCACGGCAACAAGGGCGAGGAAGTCGCACTCGCCGCACTGGAAATGGTCAATCTGCTGGAGCAACTGCCATGAACAAGAACACCCAGGGCAAGCCCTCCGGTAAACCCGTCCGCCGCGATGGCGTCGATCCGGTGCTGCGCTCGCGCGCCCGCCGTCGTGCCGTGCAGGCCATCTACGCCTGGCAGATCTCCGGCGGCAACGCACAGTCGCTGATCGCCCAGTTCGCCCACGAGCAGGCCCGTGAAATCGCCGACCTGGCGTACTTCGAAGCGCTGCTGCACGGCGTGCTCGACAACCGCCGCGACATCGACGAAGCGCTCGGCCCGTACCTGGACCGTGGCATCGAGGAAGTGGACGCGATCGAACGCGCGGTGCTGCGCCTGGCCGCCTACGAGCTGCGCTACCGCCTGGACGTGCCGTACCGCGTGGTGATCAACGAAGCGATCGAATCGGCCAAGCGCTTCGGTTCCGAACACGGCCACACCTACGTCAACGGCGTGCTGGATCGTGCCGCCGTGGAATGGCGCAAGGTCGAATCGGGTCACTGACCCGATTTCTGTAGAGCCGAGCCATGCTCGGCTCACCGTGCAGCGCACGGTTGCGTTCGGCAATGCGGCGCGTGATCGAACTGCAGCCGAGCATGGCTCGGCTCTACAAAAAAGCAGAACGCCCCATGTCCCTGGCCGAATTCGCCCTCATCGACCGCATCCGCGCCCGCACCCTCGAGCGCGACGACATCCTGCTCGGCATCGGTGACGACGCCGCGCTGCTGCAGCCGCGTGCCAACGAGCAACTGGTGGTCACCGCCGATACGCTCAACAGCGGCGTGCACTTCCCGGTTGAGACGCCTGCCTTCGACATCGGCTGGAAGACCCTGGCGGTCAACCTGTCGGACCTGGCCGCGATGGGCGCGCGCCCGGCGTGGTGCACGCTGGCACTGTCCCTGCCGGAAGCGTCTGAAGATTGGATCGAGGCCTTTGCCGATGGCTTCTTCGCCCTGGCCGACCAGCACGACATCGCGCTGATCGGTGGCGACACCACGCGTGGTCCGCTGTCGCTGTCGGTGACCGCGATGGGCCAGGTCGGGCGTGGCCAGGCCCTGCGGCGCGACCGCGCGCAGGTGGGTGATGATGTCTGGGTGAGTGGCACGCTGGGCGATGCCGCCGGCGCGCTGCGCCTGTGGCAACAAGGTGCGTTGAGCATCGCCACCGCCACGCTGCTGGCCGACTACGAAAGCCTGCGCCTGCGCCTGCTGCGGCCGACGCCGCGCGTGACCCTGGGCCTGCGCCTGCGGGCCTTCGCGCACGCGGCGGTGGATGTGTCCGACGGCCTGCTGGCCGACCTCGGTCATATCGCCACGCGTAGCAACGTGGCCGCGCATGTGGATGCCGATTCGCTGCCGATCTCGCACGCGCTGCGTGAGCTGCTCGGCCGCGACACTGCGCGCGACTGCGCACTGCGCGGGGGCGACGACTACGAACTGTGCTTCACCGCCGCCGCCGACCAGCGCGACGCACTGCACTACCTCGCCGAATCGCTGGACGTGCCGCTCACCCGCATCGGTCGGATTGCCGAAGGGCAGGGCGTGCATGTGGATGGCGAAGCCGCCGACGGCGGTTACCAGCACTTCGCGTAGCCGCAGCGGTACTGCACTGCTGGGTGCCAAGCTTCCGGTGTGGGGTCAGATCGATGTTGCTCTGGTAGGTGCCAACCCTGGTTGGCACGAATGTGTCAGCCGCGCGTGGCAACAGCGTGTCGACCAAGGTCGACACCTACCCAGGCGGGAATACCTCGGTGTTGCTCTGGCAGGTGCCGACCTTGGTTGGCACGGATGTGTAAGACGCCCGTGCCAACAGCGTGTCGACCAAGGTCGACACCTACCCAGGCGGGAATACCTCGGTGTTGCTCTGGTAGGTGCCAACCCTGGTTGGCACGAATGTGTCAGCCGCGCGTGGCAACTCCGTGTCGACCAAGGTCGACACCTACCAAAGCGGAGGCGCATTGGTGCGCTCTGGTAGGTGCCAACCAGCGTGTCGACCAAGGTCGACACCTACCCAGGCGGGAACACCTCGATGTTGCTCTGGTAGGTGCCAACCTTGGTTGGCACGAATGCGTCAGACGCGCCGTGCCAACCAGCGCGTCGACCAAGGTCGACACCTACCCAGGCGGGAATACCTCGGTGTTGCTCTGGTAGGTGCCAACCTTGGTTGGCACGAACGCGTCAGCCGCCCCTGCCAACACCATGTAGACCAAGGTCGACACCTACCCAGGCGGGAACACCTCGGTGTTGCTCTGGTAGGTGCCAACCTTGGTTGGCACGAATGCGTCAGCCGCCCGTGCCAACAGCGTGTCGACCAAGGTCGACACCCACCAACGCGGGCGGGTTACACGTGCGGAACCGCTGCATCGAAGCGGTTGTTGCCCGGCGTGCCGGGTAGCAGCAGGAACACCAGCACCACCAGGCCCACAATCGGCACCAGCATCAGCAGGTACCACCAGCCTGAACGGTCGGTGTCATGCAGGCGGCGCACGATAACTGCAATCATCGGCACGATGATCGCCAGCCACACCAACGCGCCCACGCCCGTCGATATCAGTGCCAGCGTGCTTGAACCGGTGTAGCCAGCAATGAAGCCCAGCACATTCGACGGAATCAACAGGATCATGATGAACAACTGGAACCACCAGAACTCACCGCGGCTGGCGCGGCCATTGAACTGTGCATAGCGGACAAGCGGAATCATCATCTTGTGCATCCGGGCACTCCCTGAAAGAAGTGCGCACTATTGGTGCTCCTGTGATGATGAGCCATCGGAATCGTTGCAATTGCGTGCAGCGTGCAACTGAACTGAGCGCTACCCCGCACTTCTCCTTGTTGGGTGCTTACGCTGCTCGCAACTGCACATCCACATACTCGGCCAGCCCACGGCAGGCCAGCAGCAGCCCTTCGCGCGCGCCGTCACCCATCTGCTGGCCGATATCCCCGTCCACGCGGACGCGTTCAGTGGCGTGCAGCAGTTCCAGCAGGAAACTCAGCCCCGCATTGGCGCGGTCGATGCGCGCCAATGCCAGCCGCTGACCAGGCGTACGGTTGTGGCCGGGCCACGGCTGGCCGTCGGCGGCATCGCCCTGGCGGATGTACTGCAGGCAGGCCTGCAGGGTGATGGCGCCAGGGCTGTTACCGGTCTGCAGCGCAACGAAGGTGTCTTCCAGCGTGCGGGCCAGGTCATCGGGCAGGCGCGTGGCGGCCTCGCCCAGGGTGGCGAACAGGTGCGGGTAAGGGGAAGCGGTCATGGCGGCGTCCTTGTGCAAGCGGCAAGGGGCCACCCTGCTTAACAGCGAGGGTGGCGGACGGTGCGTGGTTCCAATACCGGTGGCTAACGTCGTCAAACGCCGGCGGGCACGAGGCCCCCACGCACCGCCCGCCATAGGTGCGCGGACAGAATGCCTGCCGACGCCACCCAACAAGGAAAGGGCGACGCCGGCAGGCAAGCGTAAACGACATTAACCGAACGGGATTGGAAGCCCGTGCCACCCATTGTCGGTGGCGCTACATGATTTGCATGAAGCGCCAGTGCCGCCAATGAGAATTGTTGGAAATTTCGAAAGCGTTGCAATCGTGCGGCGCACGCCACAGCGTGGCGATCGCGACATTCGTGTAGAGCCGAGCCGACGCTCGGCTCATCACAATCTCATCGAGAAGCAGCCGAGCATGGCTCGGCTCTACAGAAAGTAGAACGCGCTTCTACCTCACCACTTGTACGACATGCTCAGGTTCGCCGTCGCTTCGCGGTACCCATGGTCACCGCGCATCACGCCGAAGCCACCCCAGGCACTCAGCCCGGAACGGAAGTCCACGCGCGCACCGGCATTCAACTCGTAGCGGTTGCGCGGCACGCTGGCCTTCAGGGCTTCATCGTCGAACGCCATGCCGTTGCTGGCGCCATCGCGGTACCAGTTGGCCACCACATACGGGCTGACCGACGCGCCGGCGGCACTGCGGCCTTCGCCCTGAAGGCGCAGGCCCACGCGGCCGGACAGACCGCTGTCGCCCAGGCTGCGCACCACCGTGCCGTTGGCTTCCTCGTGGCGATCGGTGTTGGCGTCGGTGTAGACCAGCTGCAGTTCCGGCTGCAGGCTCAGCGCGGTGCTGCCGATCTGGCCGATGCCGAAGCGGTAGCCGGCTTCCAGCGAGCTCTGCCAGATGTCCGAGTCGTAGCGTTCCTCGGCCAGGCCTTCGCCCTGCACGCGGTTGCGGAAGTGGCCGCGCTGCACGCTGGCATCCACATACAGTGCATCGTTGCTCCAATTGCCGTACACGCCCAGCGCGCCGCCGTTGAGCTTGCCGCGTGCGCTGTAGCCGGTCAGCTGTGAACGTGAAGTGGCGTCGGACTTGGCCAGCGTACCCATCACGCCCACGCGGCCCTGGCCGTTGTCGAACACGCCGATGTCCGCACCCAGCTGCAGGCGCGAGCGGTCCACGCGCAGTTCCAGCTGGTCTTCCACCGCCGACAGCTTGCTCTGTGTAGCGTCCACGCGGGCCCAGCCACGCACGCCATCAATGGCGGAGGTGTTGCCGCCCTGGCGGTCGCGCCAGCCATGGCGCAGCAGCTGGTCCATCGCGAATTGGTTGGCCAGGTACGCGCCGGCTTCCGGGCGCAACACCGGCGTGGGGTCGATCGGATCGACCGGATCGACCGGATCGACCGGATCCACCGGGTCCACCGGGTCCACCGGGTCCACCGGATCGACCGGCTTACACTCCGGCAGCGTCGGGTCGATCACACACGGATCCGGCGCCCCGGCAAGTTCCGAGCGCAGGTACCAGCCGCCGTTGGTCGCGTCCTTGAACAGGAAGTACTCGTACTGCCCACCCACCGCGCGGCCCTGCAGGTCGAACTGCGCATTGGACGCACCGCCCACACGGATCAGCTTGATGCCCTTGTCGGTCTTGGCGCCTGCGCCGCCGGCATTGAGCACACGCACGTTGGCCTGGCCGTTGGCGTCGCCCTTGATGATCAGCGTGTCGGTGGCCGAACTGTCGTCGCCCAGCTGGGTGTTGAACAGCAGGGTGCCACCGGCCCCGTCGAAGGTATCCACGGTGAGCGTGTTGAACGTACTGCCATTGCCCAGCGCCACCGTACCGGTGCTACCCAGCGCGAGATGACCGACAGTGCTGTCGCCGGACATCAGCCAGGTGCTGTCGCCGTCGATGCTGGCCGAGGTGACGTTGAAGAAGCGGCCGTCGATCTGTGCCTTGTTGCGCAGTTCCACGTTGATCATGCCGTTGGGGACCGTTGTCGTGTCCAGCACCACATCGCCAGCGATGCGCGAGTCATCGACAGTGAAATCGACTGTGGTGCGGCCAGCTGCGACAGCGGTCCGCCCTTTCAGTTGGATGAGAATTCCATCCCCTCCATGCAGTTGGCTGCCGTTGGCAACGGCGACATCGATGTGAGCATCACTGGCACGGCCATGGACCCAGATGGCTGCCGCGCTCTTGGCCGACAGGGTTGAACGGTCCAAATGCACCTCGAAGTTCTGTCCGTTTGCGACTGGCGAGATGACAACACCATGATTCTCGGCATCGATACGGGAGCGGTTGTGCAGCACGAGACTGCCATGGGTCATGAGTGCCCCCACGCCGTCCGAGAGAGGATTGCCACTGCTCGTGGGCAGGGCATCAACCCTGACGGTACTTGCGTCGAGCAGGATGCGCCCACTGCCAACGCTCATCCCGGAAAAACCCAGGCCTACGGACTGCCTGTCACCAGGTTGCTGGCCTGCACCGGGCGAGACCACAACGTGAGAGCCGGAAAGCGTAACCTGCGCTTGATCGTGTACTCGCAGGTTCCCCACAAAAGTACTGTCACGCGCGTCCAGCAGCGAATTTCCATCCAGCTTTACGGCATGTTCGGAGTAGTCGCCCGATGGCTTGCGCGAGACCGTCGAAGCAACCAGCGTTACGCGTGAGTCATCGGCCAGAATGGTCTGGGCCGCTCCTCCGTTCACGGTCAGCAGCGAGCCGTTCTTCAACGTCCACGCTTCGACCGGATCCCCAGCACCGACCTCCGCAGTCTGGCCATCGAGATCGCCGGCCAAAACGACCCCGGCGGGAAGGGACGCCAGCGCCAGCAACAGGCTGCGGAACAGCGGGCGCGGCGTCAGAGGATGGGATGCGGTGGCGGTGCGCTTCATGGGGGAATCCTTGTGTCGGAGAAGGGGGAGAGACGCGACACGACGCAACCGCATTCAGACGAAGTGCCGTATATCCTTCATCTCTGTGATGGTGGCGTGAAGGGTGGGCAATTGCGAAGTCATGTGTCTCTACTGGCGCCAGTCTCTGTGCGCAGCCCGGCCGAACCCATGCAAAAAGTTGTAAAGCACACTGAACACCGGTAGCGCCTTCAGCTTTCAGCCAGCACTGCGACAGCCTGTCGCAGGTGAGTTGCAAGTGATTCGATGGAGGCAGTGAACGGAGATGACGAGCATGGCGCCTCCTTTCAGGAGCAACCCCATGCACACACCCACCCCACGCCACCATGCGCTGGCCGCCGCCCTCGCCATTGCACTGCTTGCAAGCATTCCCGCCTCGGCCCAGCAGATCGTGGCCGACGGCGACGACCAGATGCCCGCCGAAGGCGATTACCACACCACTGAGCCGGTGCTGCCGGGCGACCCGTCGGGGCATGCCTTCTACGCAGTCAACGGCGGCCGCATTCTTCCGACAGGGCCGGTCAACCTCTCCACCGAAGGACGCGGAGCGCACGCTGCGCACGCCGAAGGTACCGGCAGCCTGATCTCGTTGCAGGGCGCATCGGTGAGCACCACCGGCATCTCCGCAGCAGGCGCGTCAGTTGCTACGGGCGCCCGGCTGGAGGCCGCCGATGTAGTGATCGAGACACGCGGCAACAGCGCCCACGGGGTACAGGTGCAGGGGGCGGATGCCGTGCTGAGAAACGTGCAGGTCCGCAGCACTGGCGGCGATGCGCTGCGGTTGATGGGGGGCACGCTGCAGGTTCAGGGCGCTCAGTTGCAGGTGAACCGCTACGGTACTTACGGTCTGTATGCGAATGCGGGCACAGCAACGCTGGATGGGGTCCACATCGACATGGCGGGTGACGCGGGCAATGGTGTCCTGGCGACCGGCACGGCCGAGGTCGTCCTGCAGGACGCGAGCATTGGACGCGTGGGTCATTCGGGTGTGGCCGCAACGGCGCATCGCGGCGCGCGCCTGGTGATGAAGGGTGTGGACATCGACATGCGCGGTGACGCCGCCGTCGGTCTGGCGATGGGAGGCAGCGTAAACGTTTCCGACAGCCGCATCAGCGTGCAGGGCGCCCATGGTCGTGCCGTCGATCAGTCAGGTGGTGCGCTGGACGTGCAGAGCAGCGAGCTGTCCGGCAATACGGGACTGAGGCTGATGGACAATGGCAGCGTGAACCTGCGTGACAGCAGTATCCGCAGCGAGCTGGTCGCATTGGATATCAATGGCCGAGGCAACGTCGTGACAGTGGAGCGCAGCTCGCTTGCAACGTCTGCAGGTACCGCCATCTGGATGCCGAACGATTCCACGCTGGTGCTGAGTGAGTCTTCAGTGGTGGCCCAGGGAGACGGTGGGCTCGGCCTTGATGCACGAGGCGGCAGCGCGCAGCTTTTCAGTACCAACCTGCGTACAGCGGGGCACTCTGCCCATGGTCTGTATGCGCAGGGCGGCGCGGGGCGGCAGCCCGGGATCGAGGCGGTCGATACCCAGGTGCTGACCGAAGGTGATGGGTCTGCTGCGGCGATTGCGCGCACCGGCGGGACCGTCACGCTGGTCGACAGCCGCTTGCAGACCGTCGGCCGATCCTCGCACGGTGTCATTGCCGGTGGTGCTGGGCAGATCGCTTTGAACAACACCCATGTACGCACCGAAGGCGAGGGCGCGTGGGCGGCGGTGATCAATGACAACGGTCGGATGCGTATCGACGGCGGCTCGCTGGTGAGCGTCCAGCATGGTGGCGTATGGCTGCGTAGCAGCCGCGACCCGGGCCTGACCCTGTCCAATGGTGCGGTGGTATCGGGCGGCAATGGCATCGCCTTGGCACTGGATGCCGCAGTGGCCGGGCGCTTCGATGTGGTGCTGGAGGGCCGCTCGCGGATGGACGGTGACATCGCCATCACCCCGGAGGACGAGGACGCTGGGCTGCCGCCACAGTCGGACGTGCATGTACGGCTGGCCGATGGTTCGCTGTGGCAGGGTTCGTCGGATCTGGTGCAGACGATGGCGATCGAGAACGGCAGCCAGTGGACGCTGACCGGTGATGCCACGGTGGGCGAGTTGCAGGTACTCAACAGTGGCGTGGCCTTGTCCGATGGCAGCGGCCGTTTCAATACGCTCACCGTGGACGGCGACCTGCACAGCGCAGGGGCGACGTTCCTGTTCCAGGGCACGCTGGCCGGCGATGACAGCGCGATGGACCGCCTGCACGTGCGCGGCGACAGCTCCGGCGACGCGCTGATCGCGGTGAAGAACATCGGTGGCGTAGGCGCACCTACCGTGGATGGCATCGCGCTGATCGAGATCGACGGTGCATCGCTGGCGAGTTACACGCTGAGCGGCCGCGCGGTGGGCGGATCGTACGAGTACTTCCTGTTCCAGGGCGGCCTGGCCGATCCTTCCGATGGCAACTGGTACCTGCGTTCGCAGTGGTTCGATATCTGCCAGGACAACCCGGCCGCACCGGGGTGCGTGGTCGATCCGGGCCCGGATCCGGATCCGGATCCAACCGATCCGACTGATCCGATCGATCCGATCGATCCGATCGATCCGGGCGATCCGGGCGATCCGGGCGATCCGATCCTGCCGCCACCGGTGCTGCGCCCGGAAGCGGGGGCATACCTGGCCAACCAGTCGGCGGCGATCAACCTGTTCGCGCACCGCATGCACGAGCGTAATGGCGCGCGTTCGATGGACGGCGAGCGCCAGGCCTGGGCACGCGTAGGCCGCAACCAGGCTGATTTCAGTGCGGTCGGTGGCCAGTTGTCGGTGGACGGCACTGCCTCAGTGCTGCAGATCGGCACTGACCTGCTGCAGCGTGGCAACGCGGTTGCCGGTGTGATGCTGGGCAGCGGCCGCGCCGACAGCAGCGCAGTGTCCGATCTGACCGGCTACAGCGCCAAGGGCCGGGTGCGTGGCAGCGCCGTGGGTGTGTACGGCACCTGGATGCAGGATGCAGACAGTACGCGGGGCGCATATGTGGATGCGGCCCTGCAGTACGGCCGCTTCGACAACCGGGTGCAGGGCATCGGCCTGGCGCCGGAGCACTACGACTCGCGCATGGCCACTGCGTCGCTGGAGGCCGGCTACACCTTCAAGATGTGGCAGGGCACCGCCAGCGCACTGTACGTGCAGCCGCAGCTGCAGCTGAGCCATGTCGATTTCCGCGCCGATCGGCACGTGGAGAGCAACGGTACGGTGGTCGACCACGCCGACGCCGGTGGCCTGAGCGGGCGCCTGGGCGTGCGTGTGTTCGGCCATGGCACGGCCGCCGGCAACATCGTGCAGCCCTACCTGGGGGTGAACTGGCTGCGTGGCAGCGGCACCAGCACGTTGCAGTTCAACGGCGACACGCTGGCTGCGGACGTGCCGCGCAACCGCTATGAAGTGCAGGCCGGGGCCGAGCTGAGGCTGGGCCAGCGTTGGGGTGCGTGGGGTGGCATGAGCGTGCAGCGCGGCGATCATGGCTACCGCAACGTAGGCGGCCAGCTGGGCCTGCGCATGGCCTGGTAAGCGCGCCTGCGGCGGGGTCGGATCCCATTGCCAAGGCAATGGGCTCTGACCCCCCAGTTGCTGCTGTGGAGCCGAGCCTATGCTCGGCTCACTGCGATCTGGACGAAGGGCAGCCGAGCATGGCTCGGCTCTACAACCGCGCCGATCCGGGACTGGACCTGAACGTTGTCCACGTCTGTCGCGATTGTCCATTGAATGACTGCGCAAACGGTGGCGATGCTGCCGCCCTGTCTTCTGCCGGTTGCCCGCGTGTCCTCTCCCGAACGTTCCCACAACGCCGCCATCGATGGCCTGCGTGCACTGGCGGTGCTGGCCGTCGTCCTTTTCCACACCAACGCGACGTGGCTGCCCGGCGGCTTCACCGGTGTGGACCTGTTCTTCGTGGTATCCGGCTTCGTGATCAGCCAGTCGCTGGCCTCGCGCGCCCAAGCATCGCTGGGTGCGATGCTGCTCGATTTCTACCGGCGTCGCGTGCTGCGCCTGTTGCCGGCGCTGCTGGTGATGCTGATGGCCACTTTCGTACTGTCGGCACTGTTCATTCCCCGCGCGTGGCGCAATGAGCAGTTCGACCAGACCGGCTGGGCCGCGCTGGTCGGTTTCAGCAACATCGTGCTGGCCGGCCAGCAGGACGATTACTTCTCGCCCGGCGCTGAACTCAATCCGTTCCTGCATACCTGGACGCTGGGTGTGGAAGAGCAGTTCTACCTGGTCTTCCCGCTGTTGTTCTTCGTGTGGCTGCGCGGGCGTGAGCGCTGGCCGGGGGCGCGTTGGCTGTTGCCGGCGCTCACCATGCTGTCGCTGGCGTGGGCGGGCTGGCAGGCGCGATCGGCGCCGGCGTCGGCGTTCTATCTGCTGCCGGCGCGGTTCTGGGAGCTGGCCGCAGGTGCGCTGCTCTACCAGTGGATGCATAAACGTACGCCACGCCAGGGCAGCGACGCGGCTGCCGCGGCGGGCCTGGCGCTGCTGGCCGCGGGTGTGCTGATCGCCCCGCAGCTGGCGATGCCGGTACCGGGCGTGCTGGCCACCGTGGCCGGTACCCTGCTGCTGTTGGCGGGCGTGTCGACAGCGGGGACATCGCGCATCGCCCGTGCGCTGGGCTGCGCACCGCTGGCCTACCTGGGTCGGCTGTCCTATTCGCTGTACCTGTGGCATTGGCCGCTGCTGGTACTGCTGCGCTGGACGTATGGCCTGCATGGCGTCGCGCCGTGGCTGTATCCGGTGCTGCTGCTGGCGGTGTCGGCCGCGTCCTACCACTTCATCGAGCGCCCGCTGCGCAGTGCGGCGCCGCTGCTGCGGCTGGCACCGGCCAAGGTGCTGGCGATGGCGTTTCCGCTGGTGGCGCTGTGCGGTGCCGGCGCCTGGGCCACGGTCGAGTACCACGAGCAGGTCTCGCTCAGCGTCACCCGCAACGGCTACGCATGGCAGGCGCGTCGCTACCCGGCGTGGCGCCCGCTGGAACCGGTGAGTGCGCCGGCGCTTGAAGGGCGGCGCCTGTTCGTGGCCGGCGACTCGCATGCGGCGGCGTATCGCACCATGACCAGCATGGTCGCGCGGCAGACCGGCATGGAGGTGCGCCAGCAGGATCGCGGCGGCTGCAGCTTCGTCAACCTGCTGCGGGCCAGCCCGGCCGACTGCCAGGACTTCATTGAAGACACGCTGTCGACCATCGAACGCGAGGCGCGCCCGGGTGACATCGTGCTGCTGACGGCCTTGCGCATGCCGGAACTGCGTGGGTTCGACTGGCAGCGGCAGGATGCACAGCAGATCTATCAACAGCTGCTGGCCGAGCGCACGCCCGCGCATGCACAGGCTGCACGCGACGAAGCCGAACGCGTGCTGGGGCGTTTGCAGAAGCTGGGCGTACAGGTGGTGATCGACGCACCGCTGCCGCTGTTCAAGGCCGGTGCGTACCGCTGTTCAGACTGGTTCAACCGCCGCAATCCGGCGTGTGCCGGCGGTCTGAGCATGCCGCGTGCGGATCTGGAAATGCTGCGGGCGCCGCAGATGGCACTGCTGGATGACCTGGCGGCACGTTACCCGTCAATGACCGTGTGGGATCCGCTGCCGCTGCTGTGTGGGCCGCAGGCCTGTTCGGCGGTGGAAGACGGCGAACCATTGTTCTTCGACAATGATCACCTGAGCGGGCATGGCAACCGCGTGCTGCTGCCCAGTTTCCGGCAGACCCTGATCGATATCGCAGCCGACAAGACGGTGTAGAGCCGAGCCCACGCTCGGCTTGCGCGCACAGCGCGGGCGTCATCGCGATCTGGTCGAAGAGCAGCCGAGCGTGGGCTCGGCTCTACAGGAGCGCGAAGGAGTGCGCGCAGTCTATGCCGGCGGCAGCACCTTGCCCGGGTTGAGGATGCCGTCCGGGTCCAGCGCGGCCTTGATCGCGCGCATCGTTGCCAGTGTTTCCGGGGTGAAGGCCTGCGCCATGAAATCGCGCTTGGCCAGGCCGATGCCGTGTTCGCCCGACAACGTGCCGCCCAATGCCAGCGTCAGCTCGAAGATCCTTGGCAGCGCGGCATGCGCGCGCGTGTTCTCGTCGGCATCGTCCGGGTGGTAGAGGATGTTGACGTGCAGGTTGCCGTTGCCGGCATGGCCGAAGGTGACGATGGTCAGCGTGTAGTCACGTGCCAGCGCCTGCACGCCGGCCACCAGCTCCGGAATGCGCGACACCGGGACCACTACATCTTCATTGATCTTGCCCGGCGCCACACTGCGCAGCGCAGGCGACAGCGCCTTGCGCGCCGCCCACAGCTGGTCGCGTGCGCGGCCTTCCATCGCCACGTCCAGTTCGATCATGCCGTCGCCTTCGGCGGCGCTGGCCAGGGCCTGCAGCAGATAGGGCAGGGTGTCGTGGTCACCATCGGCCTCGACCAGCAGCATCGCACCGGCCTCTGGCACGTCAGCACCATTGAGCCGCAGCAGCTCCAGGCTGCGCGCGTCCATGAATTCCAGGCGGGTGGGTACCACCGGCTGCGACATCAACCGCGACACGGCGGCCGCAGCAGCATCGGCATCGCGGTACAGCACGCGCAGCCCGGCCTGGCTGACCGGCAACGGGGTCAGCTTCAGCGTGGCTTCCACGATCAGTGCCAGCGTGCCTTCGCTGCCCACCAGCAGATGGGTGAGGTCGTAGCCGGTGGCGTCCTTGGTGTAGGCACCACCGCAGCGGATCAGCTCGCCGGTGCCGGTCACCGCCACCAGGCCCAGCACGTTGTCGCGGCTGGTGCCGTACTTCACCGCGCGCGGGCCGCCGGCATTGCAAGCGAGGTTGCCGCCGATGCTGCAGATCTCGGCGCTGGAAGGATCCGGCGCCCAGAACAGGCCATGCGGGGCCAGTGCCTGCTGCAGGGTGCCATTGAGCACGCCGGGCTGCACGACCGCGCAGCGATCACCGGCGCGGATCTCGATGATGCGGTCCATGCGGGTGAACGACAGCACGATGCTGCCCGGCTGCGGGACGGCCGCACCGGTAGTTCCGGTGCCGGCGCCGCGCGCGACCAGCGCCACGCCATGCGCGCGACAGGCATGTACCAGTGCCTGAACCTGTTCGACGTCGGCGGGCAGCGCCACGGCTGCCGGACGCTGGCGGCGCCATGAATTGTCCTGCGCGTTGGCCTCCAGCGCGCTGTCATCCATGCGCCAGCCCTCCGCGCCCAGCAGGGTGGACAGTTCGGCGACCAGGGCAGCAGGCAGGGCAGGACTCATGACGGATCTCGAGAGGCAGCAGGAGCGGGTTGGATCAGTTTCCAGGCGACAACGGCGCCGGCCAGTGGCAGCCACACCCAGCGCAGTTCGGAGAGCAGGGTAGCCACGCCGCGTGCGCTGAAGAACTGTGGGGCGAAGGGTGAAACGCGGATCGGTCGCCACGGTGCGAAGAAGCGGTGTTCGCTCCACGGCCAGGCCAGTGCGACGCCGAGGCCGCCGGAGGTCATCGCATCCAGCAGTGGATGGCTGGCGGCGCAGACGAAGACGAATACAGCGGCTTGTACGGTCGATGCCACCGTTGGCCCTGCCTTGGTAGGTGCCAACCTTGGTTGGCACGAAACCGCCGACCAAGGTCGGCGACTACCGGGGCTGTGCTGCTCCGACCAAGGTCGGCGACTACCGGGGCTGTGTGGTGCCGACCAAGGTCGGCCGCTACCAAAGAATGCGAACGCCGCCGCCAATGCCGCCAGCACGCCGGCAAACAGCAGCGAATGGCTGGCACCGCGATGGCCGAAGGCATCCGCATAGGGAATGTGCAGCGCAAAGGCCAGTACATCGGCATCGGGCAGCATCGCGGCGATCACGCCTGCAACCAGCAGGCGCGGCGGGATGCGGCCACGATCAGCGGCGCACCACAGCGCCAGCGGCACGGCGGCATGGGTGATGATCGAAGGCATCAGTCACGCACCATGGTAGTGCCGGCCAGGCTGCGCTCTGGCGGGGGCCAACCTTGGTTGGCACAGACGCGCCGACCAAGGTCGGCTTCTACCAAGGCGGACAGTACACATCAGCAATCATCCAGCCGGAATGCGTCACGCAGCCAATGCAGCTGCGGCGGTTCGCCACTGGCTTCCACCACGTCGAAGCGGCAGGGCGCATTGGCCAGCGCGGGGTGGTCCTGCAGGTACAGCTGCGCGGCATGCGCCAGGCGCCGGCATTTGCGCGCATCGACTGAAGCGGCACCGCCACCGTACTCTGATCGCGCGCGATAGCGCACCTCCACGAACACCACGATGCCGGCATCGTCCATCACCAGGTCCAGTTCACCGCCGCGATAACGCACGTTGCGCGCGCGCGGCTGCAGTCCGGCCTGTTGCAGATGCTGCTCGGCGGCGGCTTCCACCGCCGAGCCACGTTGGCTGCGCTCAGCGACCACCGACGATCGGCATCGGCCGGCCGCCATTGAAGGTCGACCATGCCGGCTGGCGCAGGATGTTCCCGTTGCTGTCCAGGAACAGGGTGCCGGTGGCACCGTCCAGGCCGCCTTCGTTGGACAGCTTGTCCAGATAGGCGGTGATCTTCCAGGCGTCGGCGCCGAAGGCGAACAGGCGGCCGGCCGCACCGCGTGCGCTCGGCAGGGTGCTGGCCACCTGGCTGGCCGAGGGCAGGCCGGACACGCTGCGCACGTTCCAGGCTTCATTCGGGTAGACGATGCCGTCCAGGGCCACGTCTTCTTCCACCTTGCCGCTGCCGACGGTCAGCTGCGAGGTGCCGACGCGGGTGGCGCCACCGGCACCGGCCAGCGCCAGCTGCGGCGCCAGCAGGCGGGCCTGCGGTGCACGCACGGCGAGGAACACCGCATCGACCTGGCCGGCATTGCGCACCTGCGCGCCGACATCGCCAACGGCATCGCTGACGTTGAAGGTGGCCACCACCTGCCCACCGCGCTGTGCGAAGCGCTGCGCGAAGGCGGCGGCGGAACGGCGGCCGGTGTCGTCATTGCTGCTGATCACCAGTGCGCGGTTGCGTTCGCGGCCACGCAGGTATTCGGCGGCGACGATGCCGTCGTCTTCCGGTGCCAGCGAGAAACCGGCGCTGCCGGCCGGCGGTGCGTCCTTGCCACGGTTCAGGGCCAGCACCGGCACCTGCAGCTGCTGGCGGCCGTACACGGCGTCCACTTCGTCGCGGCCCAGCGGTCCGACCACGAAGTCGGCACCGGAGGCGACCGCCTTGTCATAGGCGGCGAGGGCACCGGCCGGGGTGCCGGCGGTGTCGAAGAAGTTGATGTCCGGGCGGCGGCGGCTTTCACCGTAGTAGGCGCTCAACAGGCCATCGCGCACCGGCTGCGCGGCGGTGGCCAGGCGGCCGCTGAGCGGCAGCAGCACGGCCAGCTTGGCCGGCGGGCGGTAACCGTCGCTCATCGCCGGCGGGCGCTTGCTGGTGTCGAACTGGGCCGCGCCATCGCGGTCGAACGGGCGCGGCAGCGGCAGGCCGCGCGCGATCAGCGCACGGCCGGCGAAGTTGTACAGCGGGTCGTTGGCCGGCAGCGCGGCGGCACGGCTGCGCAGGGTGGCGTCGTCGAGGGTGCCGAGCAGGCCGGCGATGGCGGCCTGGTTCTCGCTGCGCGCGCTGCCGGTCAGGCCGGCATGGGCACGGGCGCGCTCGTTGGCGGCACCGAAGGCATCGCCGGTGCCCTGCAGGGCCTGGGCGCGGGCCAGCAGCCAGCGGGTGCGCAGGCCGACCGCAACGCTGTCGGCATGATCCTTCAGCAGGGCCAGCGCCTGCGCCGGCTGCTTGTCGGCCAGCGCCAGCTCGGCACCGGTCAGCTGGTAGCGCTGCAGGCTGGCGCCGGACAGCTGGCGGGCGGTGAGCTGGCCCAGCAGGCTGCGCGCGCGGGCACTGTCACCGGCCAGATGCCAGGCCCAGGCCGCATCGGCCAGTGCGTTGCTGCGGGCACCGCCACGCAGCGTGGCGGCCAGGCCTTCCAGCTGCAGTGCGGCGTCGCGCGGCTTGCCCTGTTCGATCAGCGCCAGTGCCTGGCCCTGGGCCGGCGAATCGGGGGTGCTGGTCAGGCTGGTGGTGGCACAACCGGCCAGCAGCATCAGCGACAACGACAGGGCGGAGAACCGTGCGGCGGGCTTGTTCATGATCGGGTCCATGCGATGAGGGCAGCGGCCTTGGCCGGGTACACGCTACGATTCTACCCTTGCCCCGTGAGTACCGCTGAAATGAGTGTCCCAACCCTGTACGTCGTCGCCACCCCGATCGGCAACCTGGCCGATCTGAGCCCGCGCGCGCAGGAGGTGCTGCGTTCGGTGGCGGCCATCTGTGCCGAGGACACCCGCCGCAGTGGCCAGCTGCTGTCCCATTTCGGCATCCAGCAACCACTGGTGGCCCTGCACGAACACAATGAAGAGGCCCTGGCGCAGCGCCTGGTCTCGCGCCTGCAGGCCGGCGAGTCGCTGGCGCTGGTCAGCGATGCCGGTACCCCGCTGGTCAGTGACCCCGGGTTCCGCCTGGTGCGTGCCGCGCGCGCGGCGGGCATCAAGGTCAGCCCGGTACCCGGTGCCTGTGCCGCCATCGCCGCGCTGAGCGTGGCCGGCCTGCCCAGCGACCGTTTCAGTTTCGAGGGCTTCCTGCCGGCCAAGGCCAGCGGCCGCCGCGACCGCCTGCAGGCGCTGGCCGGCGAAGTGCGCACGATGGTGTTCTACGAATCCTCGCACCGCATCGCCGAATCGCTGGCCGACATGGCGGCGATCTTCGGTGGCGAACGCCCGGCGGTGCTGGCCCGCGAGCTGACCAAGCTGTTCGAGACCGTGCTCGATGGTGACCTGGCGGGCCTGCTGGCGAAGGTCGAGGCCGACGACAACCAGCGCAAGGGCGAGTTCGTGGTGATGGTGCAGGGCGCGGGTGATGACGAACAAGCGCAGCTGGCACATGGCCGCCGCGTCTACGCGAAGCTGAGCGAGCACCTGCCACCGTCCACCGCCGCCAAACTGGCCGCGGAACTGACCGGCGCGCCGCGCAAGGCGTTGTACGGTAGTTGATGGATTGCTGCAGCCACGCATGGCGTGGCGCTACTGCAGTAGATCCACGCCATGCGTGGATGGATGAACCGGACGCCGCGATCAGCACGGCAGGAAGGACCTGCGTACGCTAGAATATGCGCTGGCGGAGCCGGCCAGACAGTCGCGTCATCCCTTCGGGGGTGCCGAGGAAAGTCCGGGCTCCATAGGGCAAGGTGCCAGGTAACGCCTGGGCGGCGCAAGCCGACGGAAAGTGCAACAGAAAGATACCGCCTACGTCTTCTTCGGAAGGCCGGTAAGGGTGAAATGGTGCGGTAAGAGCGCACCGCGAGTCTGGCAACAGACCGGCACGGCAAACCCCACCTGGAGCAAGACCAAATAGGGATCCTTTGGCGCGGCCCGCGTTGGATCCGGGTAGGTTGCTTGAGCGTTGCGGTGACGTAACGCCTAGAGGAATGACTGTCCACGACAGAACCCGGCTTATCGGCCGGCTCCGCCTCCTTCTTCTTCCACGCATGGCGTGGAGCTACCGTGATTGCGGGGTCGGATCCCTTTCCGGAGGAAAGGGATCCGACCCCATGCTGTCCTCAGCCCGGCGTGCGGTACTGCCCGGCGGAAATGAACTGCGAGAAGCGCTCGCACCACACCACCACCGTGGTGTAGTCGTCCACGTCCACGTTCGCGGGCACATCCACCAGGAAGCGGTTGAAGGTCTTCACCTCGCCGATGCGCTGGGCCTGCGCCTTGATCTTCAGGAAGTCGGCCTTGTTGTCGACGAAGTCGCGGACCAGGTAGACCTTGTAGTTCGGGCCCGGTCCCATCTTGCCGTCGAAGGCAACCTGGGTGGCGCTGACGCTGACCTTGCCTTCGGCCCAGTGCACCGCGTCGCTGCCTTTGAGGTCGCGACGGAAGGTGGTGCGATAGGTGGCGTCGTTCATCGCGGCCTGCACCTGCGTGACCGGCGGGTCATCGGGGGCGATCAGGATCGGCAGCAGATAGATGCCCAGGCCGAAGCCCAGGCCGAGAGCAAGCAGGTGGGTGGCGAACAGGATGAGAATGCGACGCATGGGGCCTCCTTGGGGTTGCGGTCGATGGCGCGGCGAGGTGCCGGGCGCGATCACCCTGGGAGGTCAGGGGCGACATTTATAGACACAGTGCCGATTGCGAAAAGGGCACAGTCGGATGGCTGTGATGCTGAAACCCCTGTGGCACGGACGGATCGTGGTCGCGGCTGGAAGCTGAATGACGTTTCAGGCCCGCTGCGATGACGACTGCCGTCGCGTGGATCGCGACAGCACGCTGCGGGTAGTGCCGGCCGCTGGCCGGCGACTTCATGCTGCATCCGAAGATCCAGAGGTTGCCGGCCAGCGGCCGGCACTACCCCCCCCCCGCCAAGAGCATCCGGCCAAGGGCCGTCATGACCGGGTCAGAAAATGACGTGGCTCTGGCCGCTGGGAGCGCCCTGCGGGCCGAAGCGGCGTTCGTGGATCTCGCCATGGCCGTCGGCGTCGATCAGCAGCACGGTGCTGGCGCGGGTGCCGTAGTCATCGCCACGGATGAAGGCCGGGCTCAGCCAGCGCTCGCGTTCCAGGCCGATGCCGGTGTCGGGCAGGTCGCTGTCGGCAGGGCGGTGTTCGTCGGCCAGGGCATTCCAGAGTGGGGTCAGGTCCGGGGTCAGATCCCTTTCGCTGTGCGAAAGGGATCTGACCCCGTCTTTCTGAAGCCAGGCTTCAAGGGCCGCCATCAGCCGCCGGGTCTTCGGCCAGGGCGCGTCCAGCGCGCCGTTGGACATGCCGTGCACGCCCGGGCCGAGGGTCTGCCGTTCGGCGGGATGGTTGCCGAGGTACTCCAGGCTGTCGCTATCGGCCAGCAACAGATTGAACGGGGCATAGGCGCCAGCCACGGTCGCCAATCGGTCGATATGCACGGCGGCCGGGTCGCGGCCGCGCAGGAAGTCGGCCACCAGCGCGCCCCGCGACGGGCCGGTCTGGGCCGCCAGCGGGTCGCGGACGTTGGTGACCACCGCCATCCGGCCCGAGGCGCCAACCCCGGCCCAGCCACCGCCGGAGCGCAGATCGCGCCCGCCGATGACGGACGTCTCATCCTGCCAGGGGGCCAGCGCCGCCGTCGGGCGGGCGTGGAACTCATCACGGTTGCCGGTCATCACCAGCCGCCAGCGCGGGTGGTGCATCCAGCCAAGAGCGAGCAGGCACATGGCCTCATTGTGCACGGTTTGCGCAGTCCGGCGCCGTTTCCGGCCCGTTCCGGATGAATGCGCGGCCGATGTTTCACGCCCTCTCCACGCCCCTGAACTTCCGTTCAACCTCAAAAATTGAGACGGATCAGCAACTTGTGGATAAGCCTTGAACAATTCTCTAAAGGTTGTTGCAAGCCATTGATGCGGCTGGCGATTTCCCCGCTGAAAAGTTGTTGACAACCCTCGGCCCGCTGCTAAGGTGGGCATCAGAGGGAAATCCGGGTGTTTTGTGGGTTTTCGTGGTTCAATGTTTCACCGGGCGAAGGACAAGGTGCAGGCGTCGTGTTCCAGGGCGAGACGGCCATCACAGTTGACGACAAAGGGCGCATGGCGGTTCCCACCGCTTACCGCGACCTCGTCGCGCGCGCCAGCAACAACCGTCTCGTGCTGACCTACAACCCGTTCGAAGCCGGCTGCCTGTGGCTGTATGCAGAGTCGGAATGGGAGCGGGTCCGCGACGATGTGATGTCCAAGCCCAACACCCAGCGCGTCGTGCGCCTGTTGCAGCAGAAGCTGGTCGGCTCGGCCGCCCATCTGGAACTGGACGGCAACGGTCGCATCAGCATCCCCGCCAGCCACCGCGGTGCGGTGGGCATTGAGAAGAAGGCGGTATTGCTCGGTATGGGCGACAAGTTCGAATTGTGGAGCGAGCAGGCGCATCGGGCCCTGATCCAGCAGACGTTGTCTGACGAGGATCTGGGTGATGGGTTGCTCGACCTGAAGTTGTGAGCCGGGGTGCCCGGATGCGCCCAGAAGCGCAGGCCGGTCACCTTCCGGTGTCGCAGTCGCCGGCGGTGCACCTGCCGGTCCTGTACACCCAGGTCCTTGAAGGCCTGAGGGTGATCGAAAACGGACGTTATCTGGATGGCACGTTCGGTCGTGGCGGTCATGCGCGTGGCGTGCTCACCCAGCTCGGTCCCGAGGGGCGCCTGCTGGTCATGGACAAGGATCCGGAAGCCATCGCCGTTGCCGAGCGCGATTTCGCGCCGGACCCGCGCGTGTCCATTTTCCGGGGCAGCTTCGCCCAGCTGCTGCAGTGGAACGCGACGGCCGAAGGCCTGGACGGCGTGCTGTTCGACCTCGGCGTGTCGTCGCCGCAGCTGGACGTGGCCGAACGTGGCTTCAGCTTCGGCAAGGACGGCCCGCTGGACATGCGCATGGATCCGGACAGCGGTGAAAGCGCCGCGCAGTGGATCAACCGCGTCGAAGAGCGCGAGATCGCTGATGTGCTGTGGACCTACGGCGAAGAGCGCCAGAGCCGGCGCATCGCCCGCGCCATCGTGGCCCGCCGCGAGAAGCAGCCGTTCTCCCGCACCGCCGAACTGGCCGAGCTGATCGCCTCGGTGATGCCGCGTGGGAAGGACAAGATCCACCCGGCCACGCGCAGCTTCCAGGCCATCCGCATCCACATCAACCGCGAGCTGGCCGATCTGGAAGCCGGGCTCGATGCGGCGGTGGAACGGCTCAAGCCCGGTGGCCGCCTGGCGGTGATCAGCTTCCACTCGCTGGAAGACCGCATCGTCAAGCAGTACATGAACCGCCTGGCCAAGGCGCCGCCGGCCAACCGCCGGCTGCCCGAGGCGGTTGCGTTCGTGCCGACGCTGGACCTGATCGGCGGCGCCATCAAGGCCACGGACGAAGAGCTGGCCGCCAACCCGCGTGCCCGCAGCGCCGTGCTGCGCGTGGCACAGAAGCGGGGGGGCGATGCATGAGCCGGCTGCTGCTGATCATCCTGCTGGCCTGCACCGTCGCCTCGGCGATCGGCGTGGTGTTCGTGCGCCACCGCCACCGACAGACCTTCATCGAGCTGTCGCGTGCCGAGCGCAAGCGCGATGACATCAACCTTGAGTTCGGCCGCCTGCAGCTGGAACAGGCCACCCTGGCCGAAGCCAACCGCGTGGACCGCATTGCCCGCGAGAAGCTGGGCATGAAGTTCCCCGAGGCCGCTGACATCGTGGTGGTGCGCCCATGAGCAAGACCGGCCGCAACCGCCCGCGCAACGCCTTCAACCTGCGCCAGCGCCTGCGCTGGGTCGCGCTGGCGCTTGGCCTGTGCTCGGTGTCGCTGGTGGGTCGCGCGGCCTACGTGCAGATCATCAACAGCGATTTCTACCAGCGCCAGGGCGAGGCCCGCTACCTGCGCGAGCTGCCGATCAAGACCTCGCGCGGCATGATCACCGACCGCAACGGCGAGCCGCTGGCGGTGTCCACCCCGGTCGCCTCGATCTGGGTCAACCCGCAGGACCTGCTGCGTTCGCCCGAGCGCATCCCGGAGCTGGCCCAGGCGGTCGGCATGTCGGTGGATGAGCTGAGCAGCCGCCTGTCGCAGAAGTCGGACAAGGAATTCATGTACCTGCGCCGCCGGATCAATCCGGACGAGGCAGAGAAGGTGGTCGCGCTGAAGATTCCGGGCGTGGCCGCGCAGCGCGAGTTCCGCCGCTTCTACCCACAGGGCGAAGCGATGGCGCACGTGCTGGGCTTCACCAACATCGACGACCGCGGCCAGGAAGGCCTGGAACTGGCGTTCGACGAATGGCTGCGCGGCAAGGCCGGTGCCAAGCGGGTGATCCGCAACCGCAAGGGCGAGACCGTCGAAAGCGATCTGCTGCGCGCCGCCGAGCCGGGCAAGGACCTGACCCTCAGCATCGACCGCCGCATCCAGTACCTGGCCTTCAAGGAACTGCGCAACGCGCTGGTGGCCAACAAGGCGGCCGGTGGTTCGATGGTGATCATGGACGTGACCACCGGCGAGATCCTGGCCATGGTCAACCTGCCGACCTACAACCCGAACTCGCTGACCGGCGCGATCCCCGATACGCGCCGCAACCGCGCGGTGACCGACCTGGTCGAGCCGGGTTCGACGATGAAGCCGCTGACCATCGCCACCGCGCTGCAGGCCGGTGCGGTGACCAAGGACACCATCATCGACACCAACCCGGGCTACATGACCCTGGGCCGCTTCACCATCCGCGACGTGCCGCGCAACAACGGTGTGCTCAACGTGACCGGCGTGATCACCCGCAGTTCGAACGTGGGTGCGGCCAAGGTTGCGGCGAAGATGCCGGACCAGACCTTCTACGACGGCGTGCGCCGCTTCGGCTATGGCTCGGCGCCGCACAGCGGTTTCCCGGGTGAATCGGCCGGCGTGGTGATGCGTCCGGCACGCTGGTCGGGTACCACCAAGACCACCATGTCCTATGGCTACGGCCTGTCGGTCACGCCGCTGCAGATTGCCACCGCGTACTCGGCGCTGGCCAACGGCGGGCGCCTGATCGCGCCGACCTTCGTCAAGGGCCAGCGCAATGAAGGCCAGCAGATCATCGACGAGAACGTCGCCCGGCAGGTGGTGGCGATGATGGAAACGGTAGTCACCCAGGGCGGCGCCAAGCAGGCGGCGGTGCTGGGTTACCGCGTGGCCGGCAAGACCGGCACCGCGCGCAAGGCCGGCCCGGGCGGTTATGAGCGCGGCCATTACAACGCGCTGTTCGCCGGCGTGGTGCCGGCCACCAACCCGCGTTTCGCCACCGTCATCGTCATCAACGACCCGCAGGCCGGCAAGTTCTACGGCGGCCTGGTGTCGGCGCCGGTCTACCACAACGTGATGGAAGGCACCCTGCGCCTGATGGACGTGCCGCTGGACGACCTGCAGTCGTGGCTGGCCGCACAGCAGTCGGGCAAGGTCGGCCATTCGGCGTCGATCCTGCCTGCGCCGCCGGCCGAGACCGCGCTGCCGGTCGATGCCGCCGCTGAATTCGACGCTGCGCTGCCAAGCGCGCAAGCCCAGACGCCGCCCGCTACGGGAGGCACGCAATGAGTCCTTCGATGTTGCTTTCGCAGTTGCTTCCGGACGTGGCCCTGGCGGGTCATGATCCCGTTCTGACCGGCCTGGTGCTGGACAGCCGTGCCGTGCGCCCCGGTAACGCCTTCGTCGCCATCGCCGGTTTCGGCGCGCATGGCCTGGGCTTTGTCGAGCAGGCGCGCGCTGCCGGTGCCAGTGCCATCCTGTTCGAACCGCCGGCACCGGCCGATCTGCCGGCCCCGGCCGATGCGATCGCCGTGCCGGGCCTGCGCGCGCGCATGGGCGCGATGGCCGACCAGTTCCATGGCGCGCCATCGCGGGCGATGGCGATGGTCGGCGTGACCGGCACCAACGGCAAGACCTCCACCGTGCAGCTGCTGGCCCAGGCCTGGCATCTGCTCGGAACGCCCAGTGGCAGTATCGGCACGCTGGGCGCCGGACTTTATGGTGCGGTCGAGCCGACCGGCTTCACCACGCCGCTGGTGCTGCAGATGCATGCGTTGCTGGCCCAGCTGCGCGACGCCGGTGCGCGCGCGGTGGCGATGGAAGTCAGCTCGCATGCGCTGGACCAGGGCCGCGTGGACGCCGTGCACTACGACGTGGCGGTGTTCACCAACCTCACCCGCGACCATCTGGACTACCACGGTGACATGGCCAGCTACGGCGCGGCCAAGGCGCGGCTGTTCCATCGCCCGGGCCTGAAGGCCGCGGTGATCAATCTGGACGATGCCTTCGGCCGGCAGCTGTTCGCGGGCCTGCCGGCCGGCGTGCAGGCGATCGGGCTGAGCTCGCGTGGTGCCACCGACGCCAGCGTGCGCGCCGAGGCGCTGCAGCTTGACGGTCGTGGCATCGCCTTCGAGCTGGTCATCGACGGCCAGCGCGCGGCGGTGCAGTCGCCGCTGCTGGGCCGCTTCAACGTGGACAACCTGCTGGCCGTGGCCGGTACCCTGCACGCGCAGGGCCAGCCGCTGCCGCGTATCGCCGAAGTGCTGTCGGCGCTGCAGCCGATCCGCGGCCGCATGAACCGCTTGGGCGGTGAAGACGGCCTGCCGACGGTGGTGGTCGACTACGCGCACACCCCGGATGCGCTGGAACAGGCGCTGGACAGCCTCCACGGGCACCTGCAGGGCACGCTGTTCTGCGTGTTCGGCTGCGGCGGCGAGCGCGACACCGGCAAGCGCCCGCAGATGGCGGCGATCGCCGAGCGCCTGGCCAACCAGGTCATCGTCACCGACGACAACCCGCGCGGCGAAGATGGCGATGTGATCGTGGCTGACATCCTGGCCGGCTTCCAGAACGCCGATGCCGTGACCGTGCAGCGCAGCCGCGCGCGTGCGATCGGCCTGGCGGTGAAGCGTGCCGGTGCCGGCGACATCATCCTGATCGCCGGCAAGGGCCACGAGCCGTACCAGGAAGTGAATGGCGTGCGCCATGACTTCGACGACACCGAAGTGGCCGCCGCTGCACTGGCGGCCAAGGCCGGTGTGCTCAGCGCGCAGGCCGGGGAGGGCGCCGCATGAAGCGCACCCTGCTTTCGCTGATCGCACATTGGGCCGGCGGCGAGATCCACGGCGACGACGTGGCCATCGATGCGGTCAGCAATGACACCCGCAATCTCGGTCCGGGCAGTCTGTATGTGGCGCTGCGCGGCGAGCGTTTCGACGGCCATGACTTCGCGGCCGACGCGCAGGCGCGCGGTGCCAGTGCGCTGCTGGTCGAGCGCCTGCTGCCGGTCGAACTGCCGCAGGTGCTGGTGGCCGACAGCGAACTGGCGCTGGCGAAGATCGCCACCGGCATGCAGCGTGACCGTGGCACCGAGGTGTTCGCGATCACCGGCAGCAATGGCAAGACCAGCGTGAAGAGCCTGCTGCTGTCGATCCTGCAGCAGGTGGCCCAGCACGCGCACAAGGTGGTCTACGCCAACCCGGGCAACCGCAACAACGAGATCGGCCTGCCGCTGGCGGTGATCGATGCGCCGGAAGATGCCGACTACGCCGTCTACGAGATGGGCGCCGGCAAGCCGGGCGACATCGCCTACCTGACCGAGATCGCCCGCCCGCGTTATGCGCTGGTCAACAACATCGCCCCGGCGCACCTGGAACGTATGGGCAGCCTGCTCGGCGTGGCGGAGACCAAGGGCGCGATCTACGCCGCGCTGCCGGCCGATGGCGTGGCGGTGATCAACGCCGACGATGCCTATGGGCGCTGGTTCGAACAGCATTTCATCAGCACCCCGGCGCGTTGCCGCGTGCTGCGCTATGGCCTGGAACACTCGGCGGACGTGACCGCGCGCGATATCCGCGCCGGTGCGCAGGGCAGCCAGTTCACTCTGGTCGCACCGGCCGGCGAAGCGCGCGTGGTGCTGGGCCTGCCGGGTCGCCACAACGTCAGCAATGCGCTGGCCGCCGCCAGCCTGGCGCTGGCCGCCGGTGTCGATCTGGCGCTGATTGCCGCCGGCCTGGCCGAAGCGCAGCCGGTGCCGGGTCGCCAGATCGCCCATCAGCTGCGCAATGGCGCGGTGCTGGTGGATGACAGCTACAACGCCAACCCCGGGTCGCTGGCCGCGGCCATCGATGCCCTGGCCGCGGCGCCGGAAGAGGGCTGGCTGGTGCTGGGCGACATGCGCGAGCTGGGCCCGGACGCGGAAGCGCTGCATGCGCAGGCCGGCATCCGCGCACGTGCTGCCGGCCTGAAGCGCCTGTATGCACTGGGCCCGCTCAGCGCCGCTGCCGCCTCCGCCTTCGGCGAAGGCGGCCGCCATTTCGCCACCCACGACGCGCTGTCGCAGGCGCTGAAGGACGAGCTGCACGCCGGCGTGCGCTGCCTGGTCAAGGGTTCCCGTGGCAGCGCCATGGACACGATTGTCAAAGCGCTGCTGGCGCAAGGAGAGGAATCCCCGCATGTTGTATGAACTGGCTCGATGGTTGCAGCAGTTGGAGAGCCTGTTCGGGCTGTTCAACTACCAGACGTTCCGCGCCATCCTTGCCGCGCTGACGGCCCTGTTCCTGTCGCTGTGGCTGGGCCCGGCGATGATCCGCAAGCTTGCCCAGTTCAAGGGCGGCCAGCCGATCCGCAAGGACGGTCCGCAGACCCATTTCTCCAAGGCCGGCACGCCGACCATGGGCGGTTCGCTGATCCTGCTCACCATCACCCTGTCGGTGCTGATGTGGGCCGACCTGCGCAACCGCTACGTGTGGCTGGTGCTGGCGGTGATGCTGTGCTTCGGCGCCATCGGCTGGTATGACGACTGGATCAAGATCGTCCGCCGTGACCCGAACGGCCTGAAGTCGCGCTGGAAGTACCTGCTGCAGTCGATCTTCGGCCTGGCCGCGGGCCTGTTCCTGTTCTACACGGCCGACGTGCCGGCGGCGCTGACGTTCTACATCCCGATGTTCAAGTCGGTCGCGCTGCCGCTGGCCGGCATCGGCTTCGTGGCCATCGCCTACTTCTGGATCGTCGGTTTCTCCAACGCGGTGAACCTGACCGACGGCCTGGACGGCCTGGCGATCATGCCCACCGTGCTGGTGGCCTGCGCGCTGGGCGTGTTCGCCTATGCCTCGGGCAACGTGGTGTTCGCCAACTACCTGCAGATCCCGCAGATCCCGGGCGCCGGCGAGCTGGTCATCATCTGTGCGGCCATCGCCGGCGCGGGCCTGGGCTTCCTCTGGTTCAACACCTACCCGGCCATGGTCTTCATGGGCGACATCGGCGCACTGGCACTGGGTGCGGTGCTGGGCACGATCGCGGTGATCACCCGCCAGGAGCTGGTGCTGGTGATCATGGGCGGCGTGTTCGTCATCGAAACGCTGTCGGTGATGATCCAGGTCGCCTCGTTCAAGCTGACCGGCAAGCGCGTGTTCCGCATGGCGCCGATCCACCACCATTTCGAACTGAAGGGCTGGCCGGAGCCGCGCGTGATCGTGCGTTTCTGGATCATCTCCGTCGTGCTCGTGTTGATCGGCCTGGCCACGTTGAAGGTGCGCTGAGATGAACGACCTGTCCCGCCAGGCAACACGCCTTGAAGCCATCGAAGGCAGCTACGACAAGTGGCTGCTGGGCGCGATCATCGCGCTCACCGGTGTCGGCGTGGTGATGGTGGCCTCCAGCTCGATCGCGCTGATGAGCAGCCCGTTCTATTACCTCAACCGCCACCTGATCTTCCTGGCGGTGGGTATCGTGCTGGCGGTCATTGCCGCCCGCACCGAGCTGAAGTCGATCGAGCAGTACAACCAGATGCTGCTGCTGGGCTGCTTCGTACTGCTGCTGGCGGTGTTCGCACCGGGACTGGGCAGCACGGTCAACGGTGCGCGCCGCTGGATCAACCTGGGCATTTCCAAGTTCCAGACGGTCGAAGCGGTGAAAGTGCTCTACATCGTCTGGCTGTCGAGCTACCTGGTACGTTTCCGCGACGAGGTCAATGCGACCTGGCCGGCAATGCTCAAGCCGCTGGGCGTGGCCGGTGCGCTGGTGGTGCTGCTGCTGCTGCAGCCGGACTTCGGTTCCTCGACCCTGCTGCTGGCGATCACCGCCGGCATGCTGGTGCTGGGCGGGGTGAACATGCCGCGCATGTCGATGCCGGTGATCATCGGCCTGGTCGGCATGAGCGCGCTGGCGATCATCGAGCCGTACCGCATGCGCCGCATCACCTCCTTCCTGGACCCGTGGGCCGACCAGCAGGGCGACGGCTACCAGCTGTCCAACGCGCTGATGGCGGTGGGCCGTGGTGAATGGACCGGCGTCGGCCTGGGCAACTCCGTGCAGAAGCTGTACTACCTGCCCGAAGCGCACACCGACTTCATCTTCTCGGTCACCGCCGAGGAATTCGGTTTCCTGGGTACCTGCGTGATCGTGGCGCTGTATGCGCTGCTGGTCGGCCGCACCTTCTGGCTGGGCATGCGCTGCGTGGAAATGAAGCGCCACTTCTCCGGCTACATCGCCTTCGGCATCGGCCTGTGGATCAGCATGCAGACCTTCGTCTCGATCGGCGTGAACCTGGGCATCCTGCCGACCAAGGGCCTGACCCTGCCGCTGATCTCCTCCGGCGGTTCGTCGGTGCTGATGACCTGCGTGGCGATGGGCCTGCTGCTGCGCGTGTCGTATGAACTCAAGCGCGCCGAGCGCCGCCAGGCCGTGCGCATCGGTGGCGCCGAAGACGCCGCGGCCGAACCGATGGACAAGCCCGCCGCAGCGGTGGACGCCAGCGTGCCGATGCGTGCCGAGCCGGTCGCACCCGCGTCCGCTGCAGCGAGCGCCGCACGTGGCACCAGCCGCCTGCAGTCGCGCATCGAACCGACCTTCGGGAGGCTGTCATGAGTGCAGCCACCGAGAGTGGGCGCCCGGTGATGATCCTGGCCGGAGGCACCGGCGGTCACATCTTCCCCGGCCTGGCCGTGGCCCGCGTGCTGCGCCAGCGCGGCGTGCCGGTGACCTGGATGGGCGCCGACGGTGCGATGGAAACCCGCCTGGTGCCGCAGCACGACATCGCCATCGATACGCTGGCCATCACTGGCCTGCGCGGCAAGGGCAAGCTGGCCCTGCTGGCGGCGCCGTGGCGGCTGATGCGCGCGCTGCGCGCGGCCGGGCTCATCATCCGCCAGCGCCAGCCGCGCGCGGTGGTCGCCTTCGGTGGCTTTGCCTCCGGCCCCGGTGGCATGGCCACGCGCCTGCATGGCCTACCGCTGATCGTGCATGAGCAGAACCGTGCGCCGGGCCTGACCAACCGCATCCTGTCGCGTTATGCGCGTCGCCTGCTGACCGGTTTCCCGGGCACCTTCGCCAAGGGCGAGGAGTTCGTCGGTAACCCGGTGCGCGCGGAAATCGCTGCCATCGCGCCGCCGGAACAGCGCTTCGCCGACCGGCAGGGCCCGCTGCGGGTGCTGGTGGTGGGCGGCAGCCAGGGCGCGCGTGCCCTCAATACCGGCGTGCCGCAGGCGATTGCCGCGCTGGGCGCCGGCCTGCCGGTGCAGGTGCGCCACCAGAGCGGCGAGAAGATGCATGCCGAAGCGGTGGAGGCTTACGCCAAGGCCGGTGTGCAGGCGGAAATCACGCCGTTCATCGCCGACATGGCCGAAGCCTTCGCCTGGGCTGACCTGGTTGTCTGCCGCGCCGGCGCGTCCACGCTGGCCGAGCTGTGCGCGGTCGGTGTCGGCAGCGTGCTGGTGCCATTTCCCGCTGCCGTCGACGATCACCAGACCCGCAACGCGGAGTACCTGGTCGAGCGCGGCGCGGCGGTGTTGCTGAAGCAGGACGGAACGCTGGCCGACGGCATTGCCGCAACGCTGCGCGATCTGTCCGAAAATCCCGCCCGCCGCATGCAGATGGCGCAAGCCGCGCGTGCCCTGGCCAAGGTCGATGCCGCCGAGCGCATCGCCGATATCATTCTCGAGGAAGCTGTATGAAGAAGGCATGCCACCGCGCCTGCCCTGCGCGAGGCCGCGCATGATCCGTCGCCTGCACGACACCAACGACCTGGTGCGCGCGTTCCCGCGCGTGCATTTCGTCGGCATCGGCGGCACCGGCATGAGCGGTATCGCCGAAGTGATGCTGACGCTGGGCTATGAAGTGTCCGGCTCGGACAACGCCGACAACGTGGCGACCCGCCGCCTGGCCAGCCTGGGTGCGCGCATCATGCGCGGCCACTCCGCGGCCAACGTGCTGGGCACCGACTGCGTGGTGGTCTCCAGTGCCATCCGCGAAGACAACCCGGAACTGATGGAAGCACGCAGCCAGCGCATTCCGATCATGCCGCGTGCGGCGATGCTGGCCGAGCTGATGCGCTTCCGCCGCGGCATCGCCGTGGCCGGTACCCATGGCAAGACCACCACCACCAGCCTGACCGCTGCGGTGCTGAGCGAAGGTGGCCTGGACCCGACGTTCGTGATCGGTGGCCAGCTGCTGGCCGCCGGTGCCAACGCCAAGCTGGGTGGCGGGCAGTGGCTGGTGGCCGAGGCCGATGAAAGCGATGGCAGCTTCCTGCGCCTGAACCCGCTGATGTCGATCATCACGAACATCGATGCCGACCACCTGGAAAACTACGGCAACGATTTCGCCCGCGTGCAGGCGGCGTTTGCCGAGTTCCTGCAGCGCCTGCCGTTCTACGGCCTGGCGGTACTGTGCATCGATGATCCGGAAGTCGCCGCGCTGGCCGCCAGGACCCCGCGCCACGTGATGAGCTACGGCATGAGCCCGCAGGCCGACGTGCGCGCCGAGAACGTGGTGCAGGAAGGGTCGCGCATGCGCTTCACCCTGCGCCTGCCGCAGGGCACCAGCCAGGAAGTGGTGCTGGCGCTGCCGGGCAGGCACAACGTGCTCAACGCGCTGGCCGCCGCTGCGGTGGGCTGGCAGCTGGGCGTGGCCCCGGACGCGATCGCACGCGCGCTGGAGGGCTTCGCCGGTGTCGGCCGTCGCTTCAACGATCTGGGCGAGGTGACCACCGCCAGTGGCGCCAAGGTCCGCATCATCGACGACTATGGCCATCACCCGAGCGAGCTGGAGGCAGTGTTCGCCGCCGCTCGTGGTGGCTGGGCCGACAAGCGCCTGGTGGTGGCCTTCCAGCCGCACCGCTACAGCCGTACCCGCGACCAGTTCGACAAGTTCGCCGCCGTGCTGTCGAGCGTTGATGCGCTGGTGCTGAGCGAGGTCTACCCGGCCGGTGAAGAACCGATTGCCGGCGCCGACTCGCACGCGCTGGCCCGTGCCATCCGCGCGCGTGGCCGCAGTGAGCCGGTGGTGGTGGGCAAGGCCGCCGAGCTGGCCAGCGTGCTGCCGGACGTGCTGCAGGACGGTGACCTGCTGCTGATGATGGGCGCCGGCGACATCGGTGCCGTGGCCACCCATATCGCGGTGGAAGGTTTCAAGGGGGAGGGCCAGGCGTGAGCACGCTGACCTTCCCGCCGCTGCGCGTGACCGACCCGGCCGAGTTCGGCCGCGTCGCCGTGCTGCTGGGCGGCAGTTCCAGCGAACGCGAGGTGTCGCTGGATTCGGGCCGCAACGTGCTCGAAGCCCTGCAGTCGCGTGGCGTCGATGCGTTCGCGGTGGACGGCATTCCGGCGCTCGCCAGCGCGCTCGCCGCCGGTGGCATCGATCGCGTCTTCAACATCCTGCACGGCCACAACGGTGGCGGTGAGGACGGCATCGTGCAGGGCCTGATGGACGCCTTCGGCGTGCCGTACACCGGCTCGAACGTGCTGGGTTCGGCGCTGAGCATGGACAAGATCCGCACCAAGCAGGTGTGGCTGTCGCTGGGCCTGCCAACCCCGCAGTACCGCAAGGTCACTGCCGAGGACGTGCACGCCAATGCCGCCGAACTCGGCCTGCCGGTGGTGGTGAAGCCGGCCAACGAAGGCTCCAGCGTGGGCATCAGCCGGGTCACCGATGACGCCGGGCTGGATGAAGCGGTGGCCCTGGCTGCGCGCTACGACGGCCAGCTGCTAATGGAGCAGATGGTGGTCGGCGACGAATTGACCGTGGCCATCCTTGGCGACGTCGCACTGCCGTCGATCCGCATCGTGCCCAAGGGCCAGTGGTACGACTACAACGCCAAGTACATCGCCGAGGACACCCAGTACCTGTGTCCGGGCCTGGACGGTGGCGACGAAGAGGACATCCGGCGCATCGCGCTGGCCGCGTTCCGTGCCGCCGGGTGCCGTGGCTGGGGCCGCGTGGACGTGATGCGCGATCGCGACAGCGGCCGTTTCTTCCTGCTGGAAGTGAACACCGCGCCGGGCATGACCAGCCATTCGCTGGTGCCCAAGGCGGCCCGCCAGGCCGGCATCGGTTTCGAGGAACTGGTGTGGCGCGTGCTGGAACAGACCTTGGAGGCCTCGCACGCATGAACGCGGTGCTGCGCATCTTCGTCTGGCTGTTGGCGCTGTCGGTGGTTGCACTGCCGGTGGTGGCCGTAGTCAATGGCTGGGTCGGCGCCGAGCGCTGGCCGCTGGCGAAGCTGCGCGTGCATGGTGAGTTCAAGCGGGTGCCGGCCGAACAGCTGCAGCAGGTGCTGCTGCCGTATGCGCGCGCCGGTTTCTTCGCGGTCAAGCTGCAGGACGCGCAGGACGCCCTGGAAAAGCTGCCGTGGGTGGAAAGCGCGCAGGTCCGCAAGCAGTGGCCGGACGTGCTGGAAGTGACCCTGGTCGAGCACAAGCCGTTCGCCCGCTGGGGTACCGACCGCCTGGTGTCCGAGCAGGGCAAGCTGTTCCCCACGCCGAAGAAGCTGTCCGACCTGGCGCTGCCGGAGCTGGATGGCCCGGACAGCCAGACCGCGGAAGTGATGAAGCTGTACAGCGACTCGCGTGCATTGTTCGCACCGGCCGGCGTCGATGTGCGCCGGGTGACGATGGACGCACGCGGCAGCTGGTCGCTGGTGCTGAGCAACGGCACCGAAGTGGTGGTCGGCCGCGACGACGCGCGCTCGCGCATGCAGCGCTTCGTCAAGGTACTGCCGCAGCTCAACCGTCAGGACGCGCCGATCGAGCGCGCCGACCTCCGTTACACCAATGGTTTCACGCTGAGCTGGGGTACCCCGGCCACGCCGGCGAAAACGCCGGCGACCCCGGCCAGAAGCACGCAGGAAAGGACATGAATCGCAAGGGTGACAAATCGCTGATCGTTGGCCTGGACATCGGCACCTCCAAGGTGGTGGCGCTGGTGGGCGAGTATTCGCCGGGCAACCCGATCGAAGTGATCGGCATCGGCTCGCACGAATCGCGCGGGCTGAAGCGCGGCGTGGTGGTGGACATCGAATCGACCGTGCAGTCGATCCAGCGCGCGGTGGAAGAAGCCGAGCTGATGGCCGGCTGCGAGATCCGTTCGGTGTACGCCTCGATTTCCGGCAACCACGTGCAGTGCAAGAACTCGCCGGGCATCGTGCCGATCCGCGACGGTGAAGTGACCTGGGGCGACCTGGATCGCGTGCTCGACGCGGCCAAGGCGGTGGCGATCCCGGCCGACCAGAAGATCCTCCACGCGATCCCGCGCGAGTACGTGCTGGACGATTCGCAGGAAGGCATCCGCAACCCGGTCGGCATGACCGGCGTGCGCCTGGAAGTGCATGCGCACCTGGTGGTGTGCGCGCAGTCGGCGGCGGCCAACATCAGCAAGTGCGTGCAGCGCTGCGGCCTGCAGGTGGACGACCTGGTGCTGTCCTCGCTGGCCTCCAGCGTGGCGGTGCTGACCGCCGACGAGCGCGAGCTGGGCGTGGTGCTGGTCGACATGGGCGCCGGCACCACCGACATCGCGGTGTTCGTGCAGGGTGCGATCTGCCACACCGCCTCGCTGCCGATCGCCGGCGACCACGTGACCAACGACATCGCGCACATGCTGCGCACGCCGACCCCGGAAGCCGAGCAGATCAAGGTGCGCTATGCCTGCGCCCTGGCCCAGCTGGCCACGGCCGAGGAGAGCATCCAGGTGCCGTCGGTGGGCGACCGCCCGCCGCGCCGCATGCCGCGCCATTCGCTGGCGCAGGCCGTGCAGGGCCGCTACGAGGAAATCTTCGAGATGGTGCAGGCCGAACTGCGCCGCTCCGGCTTCGAGGAGCTGGTGCGCGCCGGCATGGTGCTGACCGGTGGCGCGTCGAAGATGGAAGGCGTGGTCGAACTGGCCGAGGAAATGCTGCAGATGCCGGTGCGCGTGGGCATCCCGCAGCACGTCACCGGCTTGGGCGAAGTGGTCGGCAACCCGGTACACGCCACCGGCGTGGGCCTGCTGCTGATGGGCAGCCAGATCGAGCACCCGCGGCGGCCGTCGCTGCCCACCGGGCGCGCCGGAAGCATGTTCAAGAAACTCAAGACCTGGTTCCGCGGCGAGTTCTGACGCGGAACCCGTAAACCCGGGCCTCGCCCGGGCGCAACACCCGCAGTACCCGCATCACAACGCAATACCGGCTACACACAACCCACACAGCCGCAACGTCGGCATGCAGCAGGACGGCAGGATGCCCGAATGCCCATGCCAGCCAAAGCGGATACAACGAGGACACGGACATGGCGCATTTTGAACTGATCGAAAAGATGGCACCCAATGCGGTGATCAAGGTGGTTGGCGTGGGCGGCGGCGGCGGCAATGCCGTGGCGCACATGGTCAACTCGGCGGTGGATGGCGTGGAATTCATCACTGCCAACACCGACTCGCAGGCCATCAAGAATTGTGGTGCCAAGCTGCAGCTGCAGCTGGGTACCAACGTGACCAAGGGCCTGGGCGCAGGCGCGAACCCGGAAGTCGGCCGCCAGGCCGCGCTGGAAGACCGTGAGCGCATCATGGACGCGCTGCAGGGCGCCGACATGGTGTTCATCACCGCCGGCATGGGCGGCGGCACCGGTACCGGCGCTGCGCCGGTGGTGGCACAGCTGGCCAAGGAAATGGGCATCCTGACCGTGGCCGTGGTCACCAAGCCGTTCCCGTTCGAAGGCCGTCGCCGCATGCAGGTGGCGCTGAAGGGCATCGAGGAACTGAGCCAGCACTGCGACTCGCTGATCACCATCCCGAACGAGAAGCTGATCACCGTGCTGGGTCGCAACGCGACCATGATCCAGGCCTTCCGCGCTGCCAACGACGTGCTGCAGGGCGCCGTGCAGGGCATCGCCGACCTGATCGTGCGTCCGGGCCTGATCAACGTCGACTTCGCCGACGTGCGCACCGTCATGTCCGAAATGGGCCTGGCGATGATGGGTACCGGCACCGCCCGTGGCGATGACCGCGCCCAGGCCGCTGCCGAATCGGCGATCCAGAACCCGCTGCTGGACGATGTGAACCTGGCTGGTGCCAACGGCATCCTGGTCAACATCACCGCCGGCGCCGATTTCACCATGGCCGAGTTCGACGAGATCGGCCGCACCATCGATGGCTTCGCTTCCGAAGATGCCACCGTGGTGGTCGGCACCGTGCTCGATCCGGACATGCAGGACGAAGTGCGCGTGACCGTGGTGGCCACCGGCCTGAACCGCGTCTCGGCCAGCAAGACCCAGCGTCCGGGCGAGCGTGCGCCGATCAAGCTGGTCCGCAACGCCACCACCGGCCAGCCGGAGTTCGGCGAGTTCGACAACGGCGGCGATGCCGTCTCCAAGGCGGTGGGTGGCATGGGCCTGGGCCTGCGTCGCGCCAGCAGCGATACCGCAGCGGCCTCCGCCCCTTCGGCCCCGGCCGCTTCGGCCCCGGCGGCGGCGGAACTGCCGAACGATTACCTGGACATCCCGGCGTTCCTGCGCCGCCAGGCGGACTAAGCGGGGCGGCCCGGGGTTGTCCTCCCCGGGTTGCGCCACCATGTCCTGAAAACGCGGGCGCCGGGCCAGGATGGGCCCGGCCGCCCTGCTTCACGCGCTTTCCAGCGGCGTGCCGGTGGATCCTGCCGGTGGCTGCAACTGGCGTTTCAGCCGGGGTAGGGGAGTGCGCGTGTTAATCTAATGTGTCACTTCCGGTCCATCCCCCATGATCCAGCAACGCACCCTCAAGAACACGATCCGCGCCACCGGCGTTGGCCTGCACAGTGGTGACAAGGTCTACATGACCCTGCGCCCGGCACCGGTCAACCATGGCATCGTGTTCCGCCGCGTGGACCTGGACCCGGTCGTGGAGGTGCCGGCCAAGGCCGAACTGGTCACCGAAGTGACCCTGTGCACCGGCCTGACCTGCAACGACGCAAAGATCCAGACCGTCGAACACCTGATGTCGGCGCTGGCCGGCCTGGGTGTGGACAACATCATCGTCGAACTGTCCTCGGCCGAGCTGCCGATCATGGACGGTTCGGCCGGCCCGTTCGTGTTCCTGCTGCAGTCGGCGGGCATCATCGAACAGGATGCGCCCAAGCGCTTCATCCGCGTGCTCAAGACCGTGGAGGTGACCGAGGGCGACAAGGTGGCCCGTTTCACCCCGTACGAGGGCTACAAGCTGGGCTTCACCATCCAGTTCGACCACCCGATGATCCCGGCCAAGCAGTCGCGGCAGGAAATCGAGTTCTCGACGCTGGCCTACACCAAGGAAATCTCCCGCGCGCGCACCTTCGGTTTCATGCGCGACCTGGAATACATGCGCGAGCGCAACCTGGGCCTGGGCGGTTCGATGGACAACGCCATCGTGCTGGACGAGTTCCGCGTGCTCAACGAAGACGGCCTGCGCTACGCCGACGAGTTCGTGCGCCACAAGATCCTTGACGCCATTGGCGACCTCTACCTGGCCGGTGGCCAGGTGCTGGGCGCCTACGAGGGCTTCAAGTCCGGCCACGCGCTCAACAACAAGCTGGTGCGGGCCCTGATGGCCGACGCCAGCGCCTGGGAATGGGTCAGCTTCGACTCGCCGACCACCCCGGATCCGGTGGAATATGCCACCCCGGCCTACGCCTGATTCCGTAGATCGTTGAATTTCAAGATAAAAACGCCGCCTTCCAGGGCGGCGTCGTTGTTTCCGGCGCTTGCGACGCATTCAGCGTGCTTGAAAGGCGTCAAGGCCGGTTCAAGGTCACGGTTTTGTGAACCTGTTGGATCGGAAGCCTGAATTTAACGAAGTTTTAACTTCAATCTAACGACAGGCCTCCGGATGGCCGCTAGGATGCGACCCGGCCCCCGAAATGTTTCACGCCGTGGTGACACGCGCGACGGGGAGCGGAGCCGGATGCTCCGTTGCCATCAGGATCGCTTCTTCGGCTTCGAGGGAACGTCCTGCAGGCAAGCCAAGGCGTCGCGTAGCCCTTTGTGCGTGGCGGCTGAAACTGCGTGGGGGCCATTCCGGTTGTCGATCGCTGGGGAGCGTGAGGGAGTGGTGGACGCAGTCTTGATGGTCACCCTGGTGGCCTTCAGCCCGATGGAACGGGCCGCGTCGAGCAACTGGGCTTCGGCAAGCCGCAACTTGGCATGCCAGACCGGGGACTCGACGAGAAAAACGAGGTGTTCCCCGTCCACATTGGCCAGCCGGCAGCGGCTGCGCAGAGGTGGCGGCAACTGGGGGCGCAACTGCCGGTCCAGCGCGTCGAGCCACAAGGCCCGACGCAGCGGGTTCCCGCTTTTGTCCGCCATTACCGCATCCAGCGCCGGTTTCGGCACTGACGCGGGGCGAACGCTGGATTTCGGCTCAGACATGAAAACTCACTGATGGCATTCAAAAAGATCGTAATCAAAACGCGTGAAGGACAGGCCAAGGCGTCGCCGATCACGCGTTTGCGGTTCTATTTCGAGGACCGCCCCCGCGCCCTGCTGGGCAGCGTGCTCGGGGTAGGCTGCATTATCGGCCTTGCCGGCGGCATTGGCGCCAGTGCGCTGAATGATTCGCGCCTGCAGGCCAAGGTCGAGCGCCAGGATGCGGAGCTGGCCAAGGTCAAGCGCGATGCGCAGACCCAGGTCAACGCGCTGGCTGCCCGCCTCGGCGAGCTGCAGGCGCAGGCCACCCGCCTGAACGCGCTTGGCGAACGGCTGACCCAGATGGGCAAGCTGGAAGATGGCGAATTCGACTTCAACGAGACCCCCGGCCTCGGTGATGGCGACGCCGGCGGCCCGACCAGCGACATCCCGGTCAAGGACGTCAACGCCGACTTACAGGTGCTGGAGCAGCGCTTCGCTGCTTCAGGCCGCCAGTTGTCGGTGATGGAATCGCTGATGTTCGACCACCAGCTGCAGCAGAACGCCGTGCCGTCGCGCATGCCGATCCGCAACAGCTACGTGACCTCCGGCTTCGGCACCCGTGCCGACCCGTTCGGCCGCGGCGCCGCCACCCACAAGGGCATGGACTTCCACGCCAAGGTCGGTGACCCGGTGATGGCCGTGGCCGAAGGCGTGGTCAGCTTCGCTGGTGTGAAGGGCGGCTATGGCAACGTCGTCGATGTCGACCACGGTAACGGCTATGTCACCCGCTACGCGCACAATTCGCGCCTGGTGGTGAAGGCCGGTGACCTGGTCCGCGCCGGCCAGGAAGTGGCCAAGGCCGGTTCCACCGGCCGTTCGACCGGTGCCCACGTGCACTTCGAGGTGTGGGAGAACGGCAACGTGGTCAACCCGCGCAAGTTCCTCGGCGACGGCGGCAACACGCCGGTCGGCCGCGTCAGCCGCGGCTGATGCCCGGGTCGGATTCCTTCCGCGCCGCGGAAGGGCTCTGACCCGATTCGGTTGAGGGCTGGGGTCAGAGCCCTTTCGCCATGGCGAAAGGGGTCCGACCCCGCATCCGTGTTTCTTTGCCGAATCCGGGGCGATTGCGACCGGATTGGCGCTTGAAACCTCAGCCGCCCGTCCCAAGCTACAATGGGTGTTGCCATCGACAGGGCGCCAGGCGCCCTGTTTCGTTTGCGGCGGACGGATCCCAAGGGGGAGGCCGGGCGTCGTGTCCATCCAACCCGGTTCCTTCAATGATCAACAGCCTGCTTACCCGCGTATTTGGCAGTCGTAACGAACGACAGCTGCGCCAGCTCAACCGCATCGTCGCCAAGATCAATGCGCTGGAGCCGGAGATCGAGAAGCTTTCCGACGAGCAGCTTCAGGCCAAGACGCCGGAGTTCAAGCAGCGCATCGCCGGCGGTGAAGCCCTGGACAAGGTGCTGCCGGAAGCGTTCGCGGTCTGCCGCGAAGCCGGCCGCCGCGTGCTGGGCATGCGCCACTACGACGTGCAGCTGATCGGCGGCATGGTGCTTCACCTGGGCAAGATCGCAGAAATGCGCACCGGTGAAGGCAAGACCCTGGTGGCGACCCTGCCGGTGTACCTCAACGCGCTGGAAGGCAAGGGCGTGCACGTGGTCACCGTGAACGACTACCTGGCCCGCCGCGACGCCGCGCAGATGGGCAAGCTGTACAACTGGCTGGGCCTGAGCGTGGGCGTGGTGTACCCGGGCATGCCGCACAGCGAAAAGCGCGAAGCCTACGCGGCCGACATCACCTACGGCACCAACAACGAATTCGGCTTCGATTACCTGCGCGACAACATGGCGCTGTCCAAGGCCGACCGTTACCAGCGCGGCCTGCACTACGCCATCGTCGACGAAGTCGACTCCATCCTGATCGACGAAGCGCGTACCCCGCTGATCATCTCCGGTCCGGCCGATGATTCCCCGGAGCTGTACATCCGCGTCAACCGCGTCGTGCCGCACCTGGTCAAGCAGGAAGCGGAAGACGGCGAAGGCGATTTCTGGGTCGACGAGAAGGGCAAGCAGGTGCATCTGTCCGAAGCGGGCATGGAGCACGCCGAGCAGCTGCTGGTTGAAGCCGGCATCCTCGACGGCGAGACCGAAGGCCTGTACGCGGCGCAGAACCTGACCGTGGTCCACCACCTCAATGCCGCCCTGCGCGCGCACGCGATCTACCAGCGTGACGTGGACTACATCGTGCGCGACGGCGAAGTGGTCATCGTCGATGAGTTCACCGGCCGTACCCTGGCCGGCCGCCGCTGGTCCGACGGCCTGCACCAGGCGGTGGAAGCGAAGGAAGGCGTGCCGGTCCAGCGCGAGAACCAGACGCTGGCGAGCATCACCTTCCAGAACCTGTTCCGCATGTACAAGAAGCTGTCCGGCATGACCGGTACGGCCGACACTGAAGCATTCGAGTTCCAGAGCATCTATGGCCTGGAAGTGGTGGTGATCCCGACCAACCGCCCGACCATCCGCAAGGACAGTCCGGACCAGGTGTTCCTCAACCGCAAGGGCAAGTTCAATGCGGTGCTGGCCGACATCGAAGAGTGCGCCAAGCGCGGCCAGCCGGTGCTGGTGGGTACCACCTCGATCGAAACCTCGGAAATGCTGTCCGAGCACCTGAGCAAGGCCGGCGTGAAGCACGAAGTGCTCAACGCCAAGCAGCATGACCGCGAAGCGACCATCGTCGCCAACGCTGGCCGCCCGGGCGCAGTGACCATCGCCACCAACATGGCCGGCCGCGGTACCGACATCGTGCTGGGTGGTTCGCTGGAAGCCGAGATCCACGCCCTGGGCGAGGACGCGACCGACGAGCAGAAGGCAGCGGTCAAGGCCGAATGGCAGAAGCGCCACGAGGCAGTGAAGGCGGCCGGCGGCCTGCACATCGTCGGCACCGAGCGCCACGAATCGCGTCGTATCGACAACCAGCTGCGCGGCCGTTCGGGCCGCCAGGGTGACCCGGGTTCGTCCCGCTTCTACCTGTCGCTGGAAGACAACCTGATGCGCATCTTCGCCTCCGACTGGGTGCAGAAGGCCATGCGCATGATGGGCATGAAGGAAGACGACGTCATCGAGGACCGCCTGGTCAGCCGCCAGATCGAAAAGGCGCAGCGCAAGGTCGAGGCCCACAACTTCGACATCCGCAAGAACCTGCTGGACTTCGACGACGTCAACAACGACCAGCGCAAGGTGATCTACGCCCAGCGCGACGAGCTGCTGGATGCCGAGTCGGTGAAGGCGAATGTCGATGGCATCCGCGACGACGTGATCTTCGACATCGTGGCGCGCTTCGTGCCGCCGAACTCGATCGACGAGCAGTGGGACCTGCGCGGCCTGGAAGCGACCCTGGAGTCGGACTTCGGCCTGCAGATGTCGCTGACCGACCTGGTCAAGGAACACGAAGAGCTGGACGCCGAGGCCATCGCCACCAAGGTCCAGGAGCGCGTCAACCAGCACTTCGCCGAGAAGGAAGCCGGCCTGGGCGAAGAAACCATGCGCGCGCTGGAGAAGCACGTGATGCTGACCGTGCTGGACCAGAGCTGGAAGGAGCACCTGGCGCGCATGGATTACCTGCGCCAGGGCATCTACCTGCGTGGTTACGCGCAGAAGCAGCCGAAGCAGGAATACAAGAAGGAAGCCTTCGAGCTGTTCTCGGACATGCTGGAGAACGTCAAGCGCGAAGTGGTGACCCTGCTGGCCCGCGTGCGCATCCGCAGCGACGAGGAAGTGCAGGCGCTGGAAGCGGCCGAGCGCCAGCAGGCGCAGGCGCGCCTGAGCCAGTCGCAGTTCCAGCACCAGGATGCCGGCGGTTACAGCGCCGACGAGGAAGCCGCGCAGGTCGAAGCCGCCCAGCAGGGCGTGGCCACGCTGCAGCGCGACGAGCCGAAGATCGGCCGCAATGATCCGTGCCCGTGCGGCAGTGGCAAGAAGTACAAGCACTGCCACGGCCAGCTGAGCTGACCCCGGAAGGCCCCGCGCAAGCGGGGCCTTCTGCTTTGGCGCGGGCGATCCGGCGCGGATTCGTGATTGCGCTGGCCGCCCTGTTCTGGGCATGCTGGCCCCATGGTTTCTCCCACCCGATCGATCCATGTCGTGGCCGCCGTCATCACCGACGCCCGTGGCCGCGTGCTGCTCAACCGCCGTACCGAGAACCGCGACATGGCTGGCCTGTGGGAGTTCCCCGGCGGCAAGCGCGAATCCGGCGAGACCTCCGAACAGGCGCTGGTGCGTGAACTGCGCGAAGAGCTGGGCATCGAGGCCGATGTCGGGCCCTGGCTGATGGATGTGCCGCAGCGCTATCCGGACAAGCACCTGACCCTGGAAGTGCGCCACGTGCGCAGCTGGAAGGGCACACCGCGCGGGCGCGAGGGCCAGGCGATCACCTGGGTGGCGCAGGACAAGCTGGGCCGCTATTCCATGCCGCCGGCCGACCTGCCGGTGGTGGCCGCACTGCGCCAACCGGATCGCTACCTCATCACGCCGGCGCCGGCCGAAGATGCCGGCGGCGTGCAGCACTGGCATGAACGGCTGCAGCAGGCAGTGGCGGCGGGCCAGCAGCGCATCCAGCTGCGCCTGCCGCCGGAGCATCCGCAACGGCAGGCGATGATCGAACAGGCCGTGCGCGCGCATCGTCGCGGCGTGCAGTGGCTGCTCAACCGCGATGTCGCGTTGGCCCGCACACTGGGCGTGGGCGTGCACCTGGGCAGCGAGCAGTTGCTGGCCCTGCAGGAGCGGCCCTTGCCGGAAGGACAGCTGGTCGCCGCGTCCTGCCACGACCTGGAGCAGCTGCAGGCGGCGCAGCAGCTGGGCTGCGACTTCGCGGTGCTCGGCCCGGTGCAGGCCACGGCCAGCCATCCCGGGGCAGTGCCGCTGGGCTGGGAGGCCTTCGCTGCGCTGCGCGCGCAGGTATCGCTGCCGATCTACGCGTTGGGCGGCATGGCCGCCGGCCATATCGCCGAAGCGCGTCGGCATGGCGGGCAGGGCATCGCTGCGATTCGTGGGCTGTGGCCGGCGTGAGCCGGCATGCGGGGTCAGATCCCTGCGCAGCAGGGCTCTGACCCCATCGCGGCAATCCGGGGTCGGAGCCCTTTCCGCTGGAAAGGGATCCGACCCCTCCCGATCACAACGTGATCCAGAAGCATCCGTATTGCCGCCGCAATCCCAGCACCGTGGACGCTCGCGACGCGCTGCCGGGCAGCGTCTGCTCCAGGCGCAGGCCGACCGGATGCCGTGGCGCTGGCGGCTCAGGGGCGGATTCCTGCGCCGCAGGGCTCTGACCCTCTTCCTGCGAGGACGCCAGCCCCTGTGGCGGATACACCGGCACCACGTCCACCAGTGGCCGCCGTGCCAAGGATTCCAACTGGCCGAGGATGCGCTGCGCGCCGGCATCGGAGACCGCACCCCACAGGTACAGCGAGGACAGCCGGTTCACATCGTTGCTGACGATGCCGGTGCGCAGTGCCTCCACCAGCTCGCTCAGGCGTCGTGGGCAGCGCGCACCCAGGGTGTCGCGTGGCAGGGTGCTGCCGGTGGGCGCGGGCGGTGGCAATCGCGACCGGGCGCCAACGCTGTCGCAGGGGCGGTCGGTATACACGCTCTGCCCCTGCGCATCGGTGCAGCGGTTCAAGCGCGGGGACTGCGCATGGACAATGCTCGATACCGAACACAACGACAGCAGCAACAGCAGGAAGGAAAACCGGTTCATCGGCGCAGGGTAGCGCCGATCGCGGTGGCATGGCGTGCTTTCAGCCGTGCAGCAGCTTCAACACCGACGTGGTCGGCTTGGCCAGGTTCAAGGTGTAGAAGTGCAGGCCCGGCGCGCCGCCCTCGATCAGGCGCTGGCACAGTTTGGCCACCACTTCGGTACCGAACGCCCGCACCGATTCGGCGTCATCGCCATAGGCCTGCATCTTGCGGCTGATCCAGCGCGGGATCTCCGCACCGCATTGCTCGGAGAAGCGGCGCAGCTGGCTGAAGTTGGCGATCGGCATGATGCCGGGCGTAATCGGCACCTGCACGCCGAGCCGGCGCACGGCATCGACGAAGTGGAAGTACGCATCCGGGTTGTAGAAATACTGGGTGATCGCCGCGTCGGCGCCGGCATCGATCTTGGCCTTGAAGTGCTTCAGGTCGGCCAGTGCATCGGAGGCCTGTGGATGGGTCTCCGGATAGGCACCGACTTCGATGCGGAAGGCGGTGCCGTGTTCGGCGCGGATGAAGTCGATCAGCTCGGCGGCGTAGCGCATGTCACCGGGGAAGCCCATGCCGGAGGGCAGGTCGCCACGCAGCGCGACCAGGCGATGGCAGCCGATGGCGCGGTACAGCTTGAGCAGTTCGCGGATTTCCTGGCGGGTGCCGCCGACACAGGACAGGTGCGGTGCAGCCTCGAAGCCGTGGTGCTGGTTGAGGTGGCGCACGGTCTCGGAGGTATAGCTCAGGGTCGAGCCACCGGCGCCGAAGGTACAGGACACGTACTCGGGGCCGTAGTCCTTCAGCCTGGCCGCGGCGCGGTCCAGCTGGCTGCGCTGTTCGTCGGTCTTGGGCGGATAGAACTCGAAGCTGATGGCGGTCATGGCACGGGCGGCAGCGGCGGGTGCGGGTCAGTATATCGCTTCATCAAGATGGATGTTAGTTGGCTGCATGGACTGGCACCGTCCGCCGCCGGCGACCGTTTGCCCGGGTCTGCGGCCGTTGCTCCGGAATCGCAACCTGGCTGCCGTAGCCGGGCGCACGCTGCTCCCATCCCGGCACCCCCCACCTGATGAAGGAGCACACGATGAAGATCTTCCTGGCCCTCTGGTACGCGATGAAGGCCCTGGCCCGGCTGGCGATGATCGGCATGGCGATGGCCGTGCTCGGCTCCGGTTCCGCGCATGCCGCCACCGGCTCGACCGCTGGCAAGGTACAGGTCGAGGTGGTCGGCATGGGGCGACCGCTGCTGATGATCCCCGGCCTCAACAGCAGCGCCGAGGCCTGGCGCGAGACCTGCCTGGCCCTGAAGGACGTGCAGTGCCACCTGGTGCAGTTGCCGGGCTTTGCTGGCGCGGCAGCGGCCGACCCGCGCCCGGCCGGCTTCCTGCCGGCGATGCGCGGGCAGCTGCTGGCCTACCTGCATGACCAGCACCTGGGGCCGGTGGTGGTGGTCGGCCACAGCCTCGGTGGCGTGCTGGGCCTGCAGATGGCGCAGGCCGAGCCGAAGGCGATCAGCGCACTGGTGGTGGTCGATGCCCTGCCGTTCCTGCCGGCGGCGCGCGACCCGAGTGCCACCGCTGACAGCGTGCGGCCGATGGCCGACCAGCTGCGCAAGGGCATGCTGGCCGCCGATGCCGTGCAATGGCAGGCGCAGTTGAAGGCGGGCCTGCCGGGCATGACCCGCGATCCGCGGCGCCAGGCCGAGCTGGGCCGCTGGGGCGAAGCCAGCGACCGCCAGACCACGGCCGATGCGATGCATGCGGTGATGACCACCGACCTGCGCGACAGCATCGCTTCGATCACCGCGCCGACGCTGGTGCTCGGCAGCTGGGCCGGCTACCAGCCGATGGGCGGCACCGAGGACGGCACGCGTGCGGTGTTCCAGGCCCAGTACGCGAAACTGCAGGGCGTGCAGATCGCGATGAGCGCGCAGGGTTTCCACTTCCTGATGTGGGATGATCCGCGCTGGTTGCAGGAACAGGTGCAGCGTTTCCTCGCCGCGCATCCCTGACCCTTGTCCGCCCTCCTGCCACCGCCGAGAGCCCGCATGGACGCCACCACGCCTTCCCGCCGTTTCTGGACGCTCAATGCACTGGCATGGGCCGGCTATGCGCTGTACGGGCTGTGGGTCGGCATGCGGATCGGTGGCGGCATCGTGTTCAGTGGCATCGTGCTGATCACCGTCAGCGTCGCGGTCTCACTCTGGCTGTGCAGCGGCGCATTGCGTTCGGTTGCACTGCGCCAGCGCTGGTGGGAGGGCAGCCTGGGCAGCCTGGTGCTGAAACTGGCTGCCGGCGTGGTGCTCGGGGCCAGCGTCGCACAGGCGGTAACGGCGGCGCTGCTGCTGCCGGCGCTGGCGCTGGGTTGGGTGCAGCTGCCTGGCGGCCATGCGGATTACCAGTGGTCTTCGGTGCTGCTGTATTGGATGAACACCGCGTTGTTCCTGCTGGTGTGGACCGGTTTGTGGGCGGGCCTGCACGGCCTGCGGCGGGCACGCTACAGCGAGCTGGCACGCCTGCGCGCCGAAGCCGAACGCAGTGCGCTGGAACGTGACGCACTGCGTGCGCGGCTCAATCCGCATTTCATGTTCAATGCGCTGAACAACCTGCGTGCGCTGATCCTGGAAGACCCGGAACGGGCCCGTGACATGGTCACCCGCCTGTCGCGCACGCTGCGCCAGGCGCTCGCCCACAACCGCAGCGAGCAGGTCACGCTGGCCGAGGAACTGGCGGTGGTCGATGATTACCTGGCCATCGAGGCGGTCCATTTCGAACAGCGCCTGCAGGTGCGGCAGCAGATCGATGCCGATGCCACGCAGGCGCAGCTGCCGGCGATGGCGTTGCAGTTGCTGGTGGAGAACGCGATCAAGCACGGTATCGCCAGCCGTCCCGGCGGCGGCGAGGTGCAGATCCGCGCCACGCTGGACAATGACGTGCTGCGGTTGCAGGTGGACAATCCACTTCCAACCGGCAGCGAACCCACCCATGGCCATGGCGTCGGCCTGGCCTACCTGCGTGCGCAGCTGGGCATGCGTGGCCGATTCGTGCTGCAACCGGCCGGTGACCGCATGCAGGCCCTGCTGGAGATTCCGCAATGACTGGCATGCTGCGCGTGTTGATCGTCGATGACGCACGGCTGGCCCGGCAGGAGCTGCGCACGCTGCTGTCGGCGCTGCCGTGGGTGCAGTGCGTGGGCGAGGCCGACGACGTGCCCGCCGCACGCGAGGCGATCACCACGCTGGCACCGGACCTGGTGCTGCTGGATGTGCAGATGCCCTCCGGCAGTGGTTTCGACGTGCTGGACGGCCTGGACACGGTGCCGGCCGTGGTCTTCGTCACCGCCTACGACACCTATGCGGTGCGTGCGTTCCAGGCCAACGCGCTGGACTACCTGGTGAAGCCGGTGGAGGCGCCGCGGCTGCTGGAAGCGCTCGAGCGGGCGCGGCAGTGCGAGGCGGTTGCGGCCGACGTGCCGGAATCGCGCGGCACGCTGGGCGCGCACGACCAGGTGTTCGTGCGCGAGGGTGAACGCTGCTGGTTCGTGGCAGTCTCCGAGATCCGTCGGCTGGTGGTGGATGGCAACTACACGCGGCTGTGGTTCCGCGACCAGAACGCACTGCTGACCCGCAGCCTGAGCGCGCTGGAAGCACGTCTGCCGCCGGATCTTTTCTTCCGCGCCAACCGCAACACACTGGTCAACCTGCGCCGTATCCGTGGGGTGTCGCCCAGCATCGGCGACGGCTATGACCTGACGCTGGATGATGGCAGCGAGGTGGAGGTATCGCGGCGGCAGGCACGCGAGCTGCGCGAGCGGATGGCGTTGTAGGTGCTGCCAGCGGTTACCCTGTGCAGCGGATTCCCAGATCACGCCGCGCCATGTCCATCGTCCTCACCGATTTCGCCCGTCCCCGCCTGTTCCCGCGCGTGCCACGCGGCAATACCATCCAGGACTGCACTGCCGAGCAGTTCGAGGCACACCTCAATGCGCACGCGCCGCTGAAGGTGCTCGACGGCTACGCCCCGTTCTGCAAGTTGTTCGTCTACGAGAACTGGACCAGCACGCGCTGCCTGACGGTGCCGGTCACCGAGGCCAACCGCCACCAGCTGCGCAGCGGCTACGAAGCGCGCAACCGCGAGGAACTGCCGGTACTGGTGCGCTGGTTCGAGGGCGTGGAGTCGCCGCGCGCGAACTACCTGGTGGTGATCCTGTACAACGCCGAGCAGCTGGCCAGGGAAGGCTCACCGATCGAAGCCGACTGGGGCATCGTCGGCTGCATCTACACCGCCGAACCGGAAGAAGTGCCGATGGCGCCGATCACCATGATGCGCAATGCGCTGGGCGTGGAGGAGGGCGGTTCCGGCGTGCCATTGGACAAGGAGGCCTACCGGCGCTCGGTGGAGTTCTGGGAGAACAACGCCAACTGGCGGCCGGGGTCGGATCCCCGCATCGCAGGGCTCTGACCCGATCATTCGAGCCCCCGGTCGAAGCCTTTCCCTGAGGAGGGGATCCGATCCCAGGCGCGCGCTATGATCGGGCCAGGCAAACCCAAGGAGGGCGGGGCATGGCGGTCTGGGCAAGGATGATCCTGATGTTGCTGGCGGGCACGCTGCCCGCCACCCCGGTACTGGCCGCGAAGCCCTCTGCCGGGATGGCCTGCGAACCCATGGCACGCCTTCCCGGGCTGCGCGATGCGGGCGTGACCGCGCTGTCGATGCAGCCGCAGGACGGCCGCTGCGTGATTGAAGTGGCGGCGGCCAATGGCAACGCGCTGCGTCGGCAGCAACGAATGCTGGAGGCGCTGGTGCAGCATGCCTGCGCCGCGCCGGCGCACGTGACCGTGAATGAGGTGCAGGTATCCCTGCAGCTGCGCCTGCCGACGTCCTGCGCGGCACGCAGCAACCGGGATCTGTTCGCGGGTGAAGGTATTCCCTGGCTGCCTCCACGCGGCGTGTCGCCGCGCTATCCGGTGGAGGCCATGCGGCAGGGGCTGTCCGGCCGCAGCATGCTGAAGGCGTTGGTCGATGCGCGGGGGCGCGTTGCGGCCGTGATCGTGGAGACCTCCAGCGGTCATGCGTTGCTGGATGACGCTGCAGCGGAGGAGCTGCAGGGCTGGCGTTTCAGCCTTGCCGATGCGAAGGGTACGGTGCCGGCGTTGACCCTCGTGCGCATGCCGATGCGGTATGAATTCGTGGAGTGAGCGTCATCCACGCATGGCATGGATCTGGACGTACCGCAGCGGAGCCACGCCGTGCGTGGCTGCATCACTGTCAGAGGCGCTTCCACTCCCACCACGGGTAGTGGTATTCACGCTCGGTGGCGCTCCACGGCTGCGTGCAGGACGTGCACGTCACCCGGTAGCACTCACCCCAGCCATCCTCGGCCTCGCCTCGTCCGAGCAGCAGCACGTGGCCCTGTTCCAGCAGCGGTGCAGGGTTGAAGAACACATAGGAAGGGTAGAGTGCGCACAGGCACCCCTCACGCGCCCGCCAGTAGCGCAGCCGTTCCAGGGCCGCCTTCAGGTGCGCCTGGTTGCTGATCAGCATGCCGCCAAGGGCGATGCCCTCGCAGCTGCGTTCGATCGTATCCACATGTGCGACCAACGCGTCCAACGACGCGGTGCTGAACAGCCGTGCCACCGTGCGTGCGGCATCGGTGATGCGCGTGGCATCGCGCGACAGCAGGTCCTGCAGCAGCACGTCGGCCTGTGCATCGTCGAGCCGGGGTACCGGCGCTGCAGACCACGGCCAGCGCATCAGCGTGACTTGCCGATGGCAGCGTAGTGGCCGGCGGTGAGGCGCAGAAGATCGGCCGGTGCCAGTTCTACCTCGAGGCCACGGCGCCCGGCGCTGACATGCAGCGCGGGCAGCGCTTCGGCACTGGTGTCCAGGAACGTGCGCAGGCGCTTCTTCTGCCCCAGCGGGCTGATGCCACCGACCAGGTAGCCGGTGGCGCGCTGTGCGGCATCGGCGGCGGCCATCTCGCACTTCTTGCAGCCGGCGGCTTCGGCCAGCGCCTTCAGGTCGAGCTGGCCGGCGACCGGCACGATCGCCACCAGCAGTTCGTGTGCTTCCGTGCTGGCCAGCAGGGTCTTGAACACCTGGGCCGGGTCGAGGCCGAGCTTGTCGACGGCTTCGCCGCCATACGATTCGGCGTGGGCGTCGTGCACGTAGCTGCGCACGGTGTGGGCGATCTTCTCGCGCTTGAGCAGGTTGATGGCCGGGGTCATGGGCGCATCCTAGCGCGAGGTAGGGATATTGCCTTGACCGAAACTCGCGCATCAACGCAGGACGGGCCCCCGAAGGCGCCCGTCCCGGCTGTGATCGTCGGCATCCCGCGTCAGCGCGACATCGACTGCTGCGTCTGAATCTGTTCCTGGGTCTGTCGCTGCGACAGTTCGTTGTCCAGCGCCTGGCTATGCCGCGTGCTGTCCTGCAGCGTGTGGTTCGCCGCCTGCGACAGATCGACGTAAGTGCGGTGCATGGCGGGATCGCCAAGCTGGCCCTGCACGGCGAACACGCCCTGGTTGTCCGGCCGCGCCAGCACGGTATCGACCTGGCTCATGCCGGCCAGCTTGGACTCGTAAGCCACCAGGCCTGCGGCGTTCTCGAGCTGGCTGCGGTCATTGAACAGTGGCGCCAGGCCACCCTGGCGGCGTTGTTCTTCCAGCGTTTCCAGCTTTTCCACGACCTGCTGGTAACGCGGGTTGTCGGCGTGGCCGGGGGTGGCCATGGTCGGTTCGGCGGCCTGCTGTTGCTGTTGCGCGATGGCCTTGTCGAGCGCACCCAGGGTGGTGGCACCGACCTTGCCATCGACGGTGAGCTGGTGCTCACGCTGGAACTGCTTGACCGCTTCCAGGGTGCCGGGCCCGAAATCGCCATCGGCTACCAGTGGCTTGCCGTCCTTGCCCAGATAGCCCAGGTCGGCCAGCTTCTGCTGCATCGCCTTTACCTCATCGCCCCTGGCGCCGCTGACCAGTACGCCGTTGCCGCCGGGCGCGCCGGGCGACCCGTGCGAGGGGGCATGGGTGGGGGTGATGCCCAGCTGGGTCATGGCCCGGTCGAAGCGCTCATCGCGGCTGGTCACCGCGGCCGGCGACTGGATGCCGTACTTGGTGGCATCGACGAAGTTCTGCACGTCGCCGCGGGTCGGCGGATTGCCGGCCTGGACCGTACCGCCCTGCAGCTTTTCCGCGTTGCCGGCCAGATAGCTGATGAACTGCGGGCCCATGCCGCCGAACTGGTTGTCATAGTCGGCCATGGCCAGCTGCAGTTCGGGGTTCGCCGCGATGGCATCGGCGGCGGCCGGGTTGGTGGCACGCACCTTGGCGATGGCTTCATCGACGCGCTCGATGGCGCTGTCCAGCTTGTCGTTGGTGAGCTGGTCCATCTTCGCCTGCGGAATGGCCTGCAACTTGGCGTCAAGCGCCGCCAGCTGCCGGGTGCTCAACCCGCCCTGCTGGGACAGCAGTTCGATGTCAGCGGCGGTGAAGCCGTTGTCGCGCAGGAAACGCCTGGCCTGTGGATTGCCGCCGACATCGAACTGCACCAGTCCGAACGAGTAGGTGCTTGCGCCTTTCTGCGCGTATGAGAAGTGGTCCAGGTGGCGGGTGTTGCCGCCCAGCTCCGTGTTGAGGAACAGCGTGGACAGCTGTTCGCGGGTAAGGGTGGAATCCTTTGCCATGGTCATCGTCCTTCAATGTGGGAAAAAGCGCCGGGCGCACCCAGCGGATGTCAGCCGGCGCAGTGCTGCTGCGTGAAGCCGAGCAGCTGGCGGACGGCCTGGGTGCCGTAGGCGGCCGATGCCGGTACGAGGGCGAACTGGCCGACCATCTGGTTGCTGCACAACTGCACGTTGCGCTTGCCGGCGGTGGTTTCCTGGATGCAGTTGGCCGCCAGCACGGCGTTGGGGCCACCGCCCACGTTGGTGGCGGCCGTACAGCCCAGCAGGCGGCCTTCCTGGCCGTTTTCTCCCAGCAGCGTGTTGAAGTTCGCCAACTGGCTGTTGGGGTCGCGCAGCACCAGCAGGTCCACGCACTGCTGCTGGCCGTCGGGCACTTCGCAGGCGTCCTGGTCGACCAGGCCGTCGCGCGTGGCCGAGAGCACCTTGAGGCGATCGGCAAATACCTGTTGCAGGCAGTGCGCGTCACCGCACAGGTCGCGCGTATGCTGGATCCAGCGCTGCTGCTCGGCCTGCAGCTTGTCCTTGCCGGCGGCATCGAGGCTGTCGCGTGCGGAGGCTTCAGCCTTGGCCAGCTCGGCTTCCTGCTGCAACAGGGCGGGGTCGTTGCAGATCAGGGTCTGTACCTGTGATGCCCCCTCGGCGCAGGCAGCGCTGCTGCCCGTGGCCGCTGCCGGGGGGCTGGTTGCCTTGCCGTCGGTGCTTGCCTGGCCGGTGTTCGCCGCCGGCGCGCTGGCACCGGCATCGCTGCCAGACGGGCTGCAGGCGGCCAGCAGGGCCACCCAGCACAGGATCATCAGGGGCTTCATCGCCCGGGTCACTCGGTCATTGTTGCGCGGCATGTCCTGTCCTTTGCTGTCAGCGTCCCGGCGCATGGACTGCAGTTGGCAGTCCATGGGGGCATAGAGACTAGCAAGCGGCTTCTTAGGGCACTGTGACAGGGCGCGCGGATCTGCTGCGGGGCGACGCAACGCAGAACGGGCGCCCGAAGGCGCCCGTTCTGTCTGCATCTGTTGCCGGGGTCAGAGCGCTTTCCTGCGGAAAGGGATCCGACCCCGCCTGCGCCGGTAGTGCCGGCCGCTGGCCGGCACCGCGCACGATCAGTAGCGGTAGTGGTCCGGCTTGAACGGGCCTTCCACCGGCACGCCGATGTAGTCGGCCTGTTCCTGACTCAGGGTGGTCAGCTTCACGCCGATCTTTTCCAGGTGCAGGCGAGCCACTTCTTCGTCCAGCTTCTTCGGCAGCAGGTACACCTTCTTCTCGTAGCTGTCCTTGTTCGCCCACAGGTCGATCTGTGCCAGGGTCTGGTTGGCGAAGCTGTTGGACATCACGAAGCTCGGGTGGCCGGTGGCGCAGCCCAGGTTCACCAGGCGGCCTTCGGCCAGCAGGAAGATCGCATTGCCGTTCGGGAAGATGTACTTGTCGACCTGCGGCTTGATGTTGACGTGCTTGATGCCGGCGAAGGACACCAGTGCGTCGACCTGGATCTCGTTGTCGAAGTGGCCGATGTTGCAGACAATGGCCTGGTCCTTCATCGCGCTCAGGTGCTCGATGCGGATGATGTCCCTGTTGCCGGTGGTGGTGACGTACAGGTCGGCACGGCCCAGGGTCGATTCGATGGTGTTGACTTCATAGCCTTCCATCGCCGCCTGCAGGGCGCAGATCGGGTCGATCTCGGTGACGATCACGCGCGCGCCGTAGGCACGCAGCGACGCGGCGCAGCCCTTGCCGACATCGCCGTAGCCGCAGACCACGGCTACCTTGCCGGCCAGCATCACGTCCATCGCGCGCTTCAGGCCGTCGGCCAGCGACTCGCGGCAGCCATACAGGTTGTCGAACTTGCTCTTGGTGACCGAGTCGTTGACGTTGATCGCCGGGATCAGCAGGGTGCCGGCCTGGGCCAGCTGGTACAGGCGGTGCACGCCGGTGGTGGTCTCTTCGGAGACGCCCTTCCAGTCCTTGACCACGCGGCCCCAGTAACCCGGGCGCTCCTTGGCAACGCGCTTGAGCAGGTTCTTGATGACCTGTTCTTCGTGCGAGGCGGACGCGGTGTTGACCCAGTCGCTGCCGTTTTCCAGTTCGTAGCCCTTGTGGATCAGCAGGGTCACGTCACCGCCGTCGTCCACCACCAGTTCCGGGCCGGTCAGGGTGCCGTCGGCCAGGGTGAAGGTCAGCGCGTCCAGGGTGCAGTCCCAGTACTCTTCCAGGGTCTCGCCCTTCCAGGCGAACACCGGGGTGCCGGTGGCGGCGATGGCGGCAGCCGCGTGGTCCTGGGTCGAGAAGATGTTGCACGAGGCCCAGCGCACGTCGGCGCCGATGTCCTTCAGGGTCTCGATCAGCACCGCTGTCTGGATGGTCATGTGCAGCGAGCCGGTCACGCGCACGCCCTTCAGCGGCAGCTCGGCCTGGTACTTGCGGCGGATCGACATCAGGCCCGGCATTTCGTGCTCGGCGATGTCCAGTTCCTTGCGGCCCCAGTCGGCCAGCGTGATGTCGCGGATCTTGTAATCACCTTCGGTGGAGAAGGTCTTGGCAACAGCGTTCATTCGTGTGCTCCGGTTGTGGGCGAGCGGGTGCTCGCATCTAGCCGGGCGCCGTTGTTACAAAGCCACCTTACCGAGCCTGGCCGGGCCTCATCGGATCCGGTCGCAGCGCCCCTCGGCAGGGGAGAACCCCCATTATATCGCGGCCCCGGCATGACATCCGGATGACCCAACCATCGGCAGATGGGGGCGCGTGCACGGCCTGTTAAGGTCGGTGCTTTCACGCATCACGCAGGTAGAACGATGAGCATGCACGCGCGCCGTACGCGGCGCTGGACCGGCCTGGTCCTGTCGATGGGACTGCTGGCCGTGGCCCCGCTGGCCTGGGCGCTGGCCCCACAGCCCGCTGCAGCACAGGCGCAGGGTGCCAATGGCTACGAACTGCCCTCGGCGGCGCTGCAGGCGGTGGTCGACGCACCGCGCGCGCCGTCGCTGCACCTGTCGCCTCGCCGCGACATGGCCGCGTTGATGCAGATGCCGTCGCTGCCGTCGATCCGGGTGGTGGCGCAGCCGGAACTGAAGCTGGCCGGCCTGCGCATCAACCCGCGCACGTTCTCCGACAGCCGTTTCAGCTTCGGCGAGAAGCTGTGGCTGATGAACGTGGCCGATGGCAAGGAACGGCAGATCAGCGGCCTGCCGGCCACGCTGTCGATCGCCAGCCTGATGTGGTCTCCGGATCAGAAGTGGCTCGCTTTCAACCAGGTCGACGCCACCAGCGGCGCCAACGAACTGTGGCTGGTGGACGTGGCCGCCGGCAGCGCCCGCCGCCTGGTTGCCGGCTTGAACACGGTGATCGGCAGCGGTTACCAGTGGCTGCCGGACAGCCGCGGGCTGGTGGTGTTCACCCGCCCGGCCAACCTCGGTGCGGCCCCGGCCACCGACGGCATCCCGACCGGCCCGGCCGTGCAGCAGACCCGCCGGGGCGATGGCGTGGTGTCGATCCGTACCTACCAGGACCTGCTGAAGAACGAGGCTGACGCGCGCCAGTTCGACTACTACGCCACCACACAGCCGGTGGAAGTCAGCCTGGATGGCAGCACCCGCCCGATCGGCGCGGCCGGCATCTTCATGGGCTTCTCCGTGTCGCCGGATGGCCGCTTCGTGCTGCGCCAGCCGGTGCAGCGCCCGTATTCCTACGTGGTGCCGGTGAGCAGTTTCCCGCGCCGCATTGAAGTGATCGACCGTGCCAGCGGCAAGCTGGTGCATACCGTGGCCGTGCGTCCACTGGTGGAAGGCCTGCCGACCGGCAACGACGCCGAAGTGACCGGCGTGCGTGACATCGGCTGGCGTGGTGATGCCGACGCGACCCTGGTCTGGGCTGAAGCGCAGGATGGTGGCGACCCGAACAGGGATGCCAAGGTGCGCGATGCGGTGCTGATGCAGGCCGCGCCGTTCGACACGCCGCCGGTGACGCTGGCCCAGCTGGGCAGCCGCCTGGCCGGTATCAGCTGGGGCCGTGGCGACCTGGCCCTGCTGACCGAATCGTGGTGGAAGACCCGCAGGACCAAGACCTGGCTGATCGCCCCGGACAATGCCAGCGCCGAACCGCGCCTGCTGTGGGATCGCGATGCGCAGGACCGCTACGCCGATCCGGGCCGGCCGCTGCGGGCCAGCGACGAGCGCGGCCGTTCGCTGCTGCAGACCAGCGCCGATGGCGGCAGCCTGTACCTGGCCGGCGCCGGTGCTTCGCCGGAAGGCGACCGTCCGTTCGTGGACCGCTTCGACATCGCCACGGGCAAGGCAACGCGCCTGTTCCACTCGCAGGCGCCGAGCTATGCGCTGCCGGTGGCATTGCTAGACAAGCAGGGCAGTTCGCTGCTGCTGAGCCGCGAGAGCCCGGACGAGCCGGCCAACTTCTACGTGCAGTCGCTGGTCGATGCTGGGAGCGCACCGCGCGCGCTGACCCATTTCGCGCATCCGCTGCCGCAGCTGAAGGGTGTGCAGAAGGAGCAGATCCGCTACAAGCGCAAGGACGGCGTCGACCTGACCGCGACCCTGCTGCTGCCGCCGGGATACGACCCGAAGCGCGACGGCCCGCGCCCGCTGCTGATGTGGGCCTACCCGGGCGAGTTCAAGAGCGCGGCCGCGGCCAGCCAGGTGACCGATTCGCCGTATCGCTTCAATGCGGTCAGCTACTGGGGTCCGCAGGCGTTCCTGGCCAAGGGTTACGTGGTGCTGGCCAGCCCGTCGATGCCGATCATCGGCGAGGGCGACAAGGAGCCGAACGACACCTACATCGAACAGCTGGTGGCCAATGCGCAGGCGGCCGTGGATGAAGTGGTGCGGCGTGGCGTGACCGACCGCGATCACATCGCCATTGGTGGCCATTCGTACGGTGCGTTCATGACGGCCAACCTGCTGGCACACACCCGCCTGTTCAAGGCGGGCATTGCGCGCAGCGGCGCCTACAACCGCACGCTCACGCCGTTCGGCTTCCAGGCCGAGGAGCGCAACTACTGGCAGGCGCAGGACGTCTACCAGAAGATGGCGCCGTTCAATTACGCCGACAGGATCAAGGATCCGATCCTGTTCATCCACGGCGTGGACGACAACAACTCCGGCACGTTCCCGATCCAGAGCGAGCGCATGTTCGCGGCGGTGAAGGGCCTGGGTGGCACCGCGCGGCTGGTGATGCTGCCCAACGAATCGCATGCCTACCGCGCACGCGAATCGATCATGACCATGCTGGCCGAGAGCGAGCGCTGGCTGGAGCAGACCATCGGCCCGGCCGAGCAGGGCACGGCGAAGAAGAAGCGCTGATACGTGCATGAGGGTGGCCGCTGCAACAGCGGCCGCCTGTGCGGCTGCGCCGCCGCCCGAGCATGGGCTCGGGCGCTACACGGTGTCACGCGCCATGACGCTTGTAGAGCCGAGCCCATGCTCGGCTGCGTCCGCCATGGATACGTGCAGATGAAACCATTCTTGCATCGCAGCACGACGCCCGATCTGGGATAGGCTTGGGGTCTGGATCCGTTGACCGAGGCCTGTGCGTCGCCGATGAACGAGTACCGCAGCAGCATCGAGTTTGCTTCCCCCGATCTTCCGCTTCGCGATGACGTGCGCCGGCTCGGCGCACTGGTCGGTGACCTGCTGGTCGAACAGGTTTCGGCCGCTTTTCTCGACGATGTCGAGGACGTGCGCACCCGCGCCATTGCCCGCCGCGAGAACCAGGCGCCCCTGTCGGAGCTGGCCGAAGGGCTGGCCGGGCGCACGCCGCAGCAGGCCGAGACCATGGTGCGGGCCTTCAGCACCTACTTCCAGGTGGTCAACATCGCCGAGCGCGTGCATCGCATCCGCCGCCGCCGTGATTACCAGCGTGCCGGTACCGCCGGGGCGCAGCCCGACGGCCTGCAGGATGCGCTGCAGCATCTGAAGGCGCAGGGCGTGGGCCTGGATGAGCTGGCGCAGTGGCTGCCGCGCATCGACATCGAACCGGTGTTCACCGCGCACCCGACCGAAGCGGTGCGCCGCGCGCTGCTGGAGAAAGAGCAGCTGATGGTGGCCAGCCTGGTCGACAACCTCGACGGCCAGCGCACGCCGGGGGAAGCGGCCGCCGATGCTGCGCGCTTCCGCATGGCGCTGACCGCTTCGTGGCAAACCACCGATTCCTCGCCGGTGCGGCCTACCGTCGATGACGAGCGCGAGCACGTCGGCTTCTATCTGGTGCAGGTGCTGTACCGGGTGATCCCGGTGCTGTACGAATCGCTGCAGCAGGCGCTGCGCGATACCTACGGCGAAGAACTGCCGCTGCCGCGCCTGCTGCGCTTCGGTACGTGGGTGGGCGGCGACATGGACGGCAACCCGAACGTGGATGCCCACACCATCCGCACTACGCTGGACGCGCAGCGGCAGGCCGTGCTGGGTCGCTACCAGAAGGAACTGCTGCAGCTGGCCAGCCTGCTCAGCCAGTCCACCGAGCGGGTGGGCGTGAGCGAGGCGCTGCAGGCGCGCGTGGCGCACTACCAGCAGCTGCTGCCGCAGGTGCAGTCGCGCCCGCGCCATGCCGACATGCCGTACCGCCTGCTCAACGACCGCATGCGCGCACGCCTGCAGGCCACGTTGGATGACGGCGAAGGCGCCTACGCCGGTCCGGACGAACTGATCGACGACCTGCAGCTGATCCTCGACAGCCTGCGCGCCAACCGCGGCGAACATGCCGGTGGCTTCGCCGTGCAGCGCCTGCTGTGGCGGGTGAAGACCTTCGGCTTCCACCTGGCGCGGTTGGACGTGCGCCAGGAATCGAGCGTGCACGCGCGCGCGCTGGCCACGGTGCTGGGCGGCGACGCAGCGTGGGACGGCCTGGATGCAGTGGGCCGCGCGCGCCTGCTGGCGCCGCATGCCAGTGGTGACGCGCCGTTGCCGAAGGGCGACGACGAAGGCAACCGGCGACTGGACGCCGTGTTCGCCGCGCTGGCCGATGCCCGTGCGCGGCATGGTGGCGATGCACTGGGCAGCTACATCATCTCGATGGCACATGACCGCAGCGACGTGCTGGCGGTGCTGGCGCTGGCGCGCCGTGGCGGCCTGGTGGAAGAGAACGGATCAGTATCGCTGGATATCGCGCCGCTGTTCGAGACGGTGGAGGACCTCAAGCGCGGCACCGTGACCCTGCGTGATCTGCTGGCCGACCCGATCTATCGCGCGCACCTGCAAGCACGCGATGACGTGCAGATGGTGATGCTGGGCTATTCGGACAGCAGCAAGGACGGTGGCATCGCCGCATCGCGCTGGGGCCTGCAGCGTGCACAGGTGGAACTGCTGGAGGTGGCGGCCGAGGCCGGCATCCGCCTGACCTTCTTCCATGGCCGTGGCGGCTCGATCAGCCGCGGTGGCGGCAAGACCACGCACGCGGTGGACGCATCGCCGCGCGGCAGCATCGATGGCCGCCTGCGGGTGACCGAGCAGGGCGAGGTGATCCATCGCAAGTACGGCATCCGTGCGCTGGCCCTGCGCTCGCTGGAGCAGGCCACCGGTGCGGTGCTGCGTGCCAGCCTGCGCCCGCGTGCCGCCGAGCCGCGCGAGGATGAGTGGCGACCGGTGATGGACGCGGTGGCATCGGCCAGCAGCGAGGTGTATCGCGCGTTCGTTGGCCAGGCCGGTTTCATGGACTACTTCCGCACCGCCACGCCGATCGACGTGATCGAACGCATGACGCTGGGCTCGCGGCCATCGCGCCGGCTCGGCCAGGACGCCGCGCTGGGCAACCTGCGTGCGATTCCCTGGGTGTTCGCCTGGAGCCAGGCGCGCGCGGTGATTCCCGGTTGGTACGGCGTGGGCAGTGGCCTGCAGGCGGCGGTTGCTGCCGGCCACGAACAGACCCTGCGCGAGATGGCGCGGGACTGGCCGTTCTTCCGCACCTTCCTGGACGACATCGCGATGGTGCTGTCCAAGGGCGATATCACCATCGCCGAGCAGTTTTCGCTGTTGTCGGGTGAACTGCACGGGCACTTCTTCCCGCAGGTGCAGCGCGAACTGGAACTCACCCGGCACTGGCTGCTGGCGCTGATGGACCAGCGGACGCTGCTCGACCACGATGCGCGGCTGGCGCTGTCGATCCGCCTGCGCAATCCCTACGTCGATCCGATCAGCGTGCTGCAGGTGGACCTGTTGCAGCGCTGGCGGGCCAGCGGGCGCGAGGATGACGGGTTGCTGCGCGCGCTGGTGGCCTGCGTGAACGGTGTTGCGCAGGGCGTGCAGAACACCGGTTGATCCGCATCCGCCGGGCATGGCCCGGCGAATTCGCAATGGTAGTGCCGGCCGCTGGCCGGCAACCTCATGATGTCCGGCAGCACGCGCGAGGTTGCCGGCCAGCGGCCGGCACTACCTCATTCCTCCGGTGACGGCGGATTCGATGCCAGCAGTTCCAGATGGCGCTGTTCCATTTCCTGGCGCAGCTGGCGGCGGATCTGCGCGGCGGCCTGGCGGCGCTTCTCGTCGGACGTCGCCGGCTGCAGGGGCGGGACGGGCGTCGGCCGGCCTTCCTCATCCACGGCCACCATGGTGAAGAAGCAGCTGTTGGCGTGGCGCACGCTGCGCTTGAGGATGTCCTCGGCCACCACCTTGATGCCGATCTCCATCGACGAGGTGCCGGTATGGTTCACCGAGGCCAGGAAGGTGACCAGCTCGCCCACCGCGATCGGCTGGCGGAACATCACCTGGTCCACCGACAGGGTGACCACGTAGCTGCCGGCGTAACGGCTGGCGCAGGCGTAGGCAACCTGGTCGAGCAGGCGCAGGATGGCGCCGCCGTGGACCTTGCCGGAGAAATTGGCCATCTCCGGCGACATCAGCACGGTCATGGACAGCTGGTGGGTTTTCAGTTCGGTCGACATGCGGCGATTGTATCGGCGTGGCGTAGCTCTTGTAGAGCCGAGCCCATGCTCGGCTGCTCTTGTCGCAGGAAAAAGAAAGCCGAGCATGGGCTCGGCTCTACAGAAAGCAGAAGGGCCGCGTGAGCGGCCCTTCGTGTTTCTTACTTCAGCTTCGCATCGGCGCGCAGGGCGGCGGCGCGGTCGGTCTTCTCCCAGGAGAAGGCCGTGGCGTTGACGGTCTCGCCTTCGCCGTTGAGGTAGCTGAACTCCTTCGGCTTGCGGCCGAAGTGGCCGTAGGCCGCGGTCTGCTGGTACATCGGGTGCACCAGGTCCAGCATCTTGATGATGCCGTACGGGCGCAGGTCGAAGTGCTTGCGGATCAGCTTCTCGATCTTGTCGTCGCTGATCTTGCCGGTGCCGAAGGTGGTGACCGAGATCGAGGTCGGCTCAGCCACGCCGATGGCGTAGGAGACCTGCACTTCGCAACGGTCGGCCAGGCCGGCGGCCACCACGTTCTTGGCGACGTAGCGGGCCGCGTAGGCTGCCGAACGGTCGACCTTGGACGGGTCCTTGCCGGAGAAGGCACCACCACCGTGACGGGCCCAGCCGCCGTAGGTGTCGACGATGATCTTGCGGCCGGTCAGGCCGCAGTCGCCCACCGGGCCACCGATCTCGAACTTGCCGGTCGGGTTGATGTGGAACTTGGTGCCCTTGTGCAGCCACTTGGCCGGCAGCACCGGCTTGATGATCTCTTCGCGGACGGCCTCGATGAGGTCCTTCTGCTTGATGCCGGGGGCGTGCTGGGTCGACAGGACCACGGCGTCGATGGCCGAGACCACGCCGTTTTCATAGCGCAGGGTGACCTGGCTCTTGGCGTCCGGACGCAGCCACGACAGCGGCGAGTTCTTCTTCTTGCGGATCTTGGCCTGCTGCTCGACCAGGCGGTGCGACAGGTGGATCGCGGCCGGCATGTAGCTGTCGGTCTCGTTGGTGGCATAGCCGAACATCAGGCCCTGGTCGCCAGCGCCCATTTCTTCCGGCTTCTTGCGATCCACGCCCTGGGCGATGTGCGGCGACTGCTTGCCGATCAGGTTCAGCACGCCGCAGGTGGCGCCGTCGAAACCGACGTCGGAGCTGTCGTAGCCGATGTCCGTGATGACCTTGCGGGTCAGCGCTTCCAGGTCGATCCAGGCGCTGGTGGTGATTTCACCGGCCACGATGGCAACGCCGGTCTTGACCATGGTCTCGCAGGCCACGCGGGCGCGCTGGTCCTGGGTCAGGATCGCGTCCAGCACCGCATCGGAGATCTGGTCGGCAACCTTGTCCGGATGGCCTTCGGAGACCGACTCGGAGGTGAAGAGATAGCTGGACATCAGGCGTAATATCCCTTGATTCGGATGGAAAGATGGGCGCGCATGATACACGGGGTGCGCCGCCTGTGCATTGTGAACCTGTGCCGGTTGCCGGTGGTTAAGCCCGCGTAGGCCTGGAGGGGCCGTCCCTTGGGGATTGGGGCCCAGCCTTGAGGCCCAGTGTTCCACCAGCGTGACAACAGACGGGACGGCTGCCGGCCCCGACCGCGCAGGCAGCGACCTCGCCGCGAAGGCGGGCCGGCCGTCATCGTTCTGCCCCGAAACCGCCATCTGGCTGCCGCCTGCCGGGCGCAGGCTGTCGGCCAATCCGGCCGCCGGGCATCACTGGATCCGCCATGCAGGAACTCGAACAGCGTCTCCAGCAACGTTTCCCCGATTGGTTCCATGGCCGTCGCGGCCAACTGGCGCGGCCGCTGCTGCGCAGCGTCGGGCGCTGGTCGCGCCTGGACCAGATCGAAGCCTTCCTGCAGCGCAGCTCAGGACTGCGCGGCTTCGGTTTCGTCGCCGCCGGCCTGGAATTCATCGGCGGCCAGTACCAGGTGGATCCGGCCGCGCTGGCCAGGATCCCGGCCACCGGCCGCCTGCTGATCGTCGCCAACCACCCCTCCGGGGCACTGGATGCGCTCGCACTGCTGGACGCGGTTGGCCGTATCCGCCGCGACGTGCGGATCGTGGCCAACGATCTGCTGGGGGCGATCGCGCCGCTGCAGGACCTGCTGCTGCCGGTGCGCATCCTCGGTGGCAAGGCCCGGCGCGGCAGCCTGCATGCGGTGGAGGAAGCATTGGCCGCCGAGCAGTGCGTGATCGTGTTCCCGGCCGGCGAGGTCTCGCGCCTGTCGCTGCGCGGCATCCGCGATGGCCGTTGGCAGCGGGGATTCGTCCGCTTTGCCCGCGCGGCCGCTGCGCCGGTGCTGCCGGTGCGGGTGGAAGCGCGCAACTCGGCGCTGTTCTACGGCGCCTCGACCCTGTTCAAGCCGGCCGGCACCGCGCTGCTGGCGCGCGAAATGTTCGCCCGTCGTGGCCGCCCGCTGCGGCTGAGCATCGGCGAGCCGATGCAGCTGGGCAAGGGCGGTGACCCGGGCGCACAGCTGCTGGCGGTGCGCCGCGCGCTGTACGCGCTGGGCCGCAACGGCGCGGCCGGCAATGCCGCTGCGTGCGCAGGCCCCGAGCCATTGGCGTCTCCGGTGCCGCCTTCGCAGGTCGCCGCCGGCATTGCCGCGGCCACCCAGCTGGGCCAGACCGCCGATGGCAAGCAGATCCTGTTGGCGACCTGTACCGCCGATTCACCGCTGCTGCTGGAACTGGGCCGCCTGCGCGAGCTGACCTTCCGCCAGGTGGGCGAGGGCACCGGGCGCAGCCGCGACCTGGACGCCTACGATCCGCAGTACGAGCACATCGTGATCTGGGACGCGGCGGCGCAGCGCATTGCCGGTGCCTACCGCATCATGCGCGGCGCCCAGGCCCTGGCCCGGCACGGCCTGTCCGGGCTCTACAGCGCGTCGCTGTTCCGCTATTCCGACGATGCCATCACCCACATTGCCGAGGGCCTGGAGCTGGGCCGCAGCTTCGTGGTGCCCGATTACTGGGGCAGCCGCAGCCTGGACTACCTGTGGCAGGGCATCGGCGCCTACCTGCAGTGCCGGCCGGGCATCCGCTACCTGTTCGGCGCGGTCTCGATCAGCGCAGCGCTGCCGCGCGATGCGCGCGAGCAGCTGGTGGCCTACTACCAGCGCTACTACGGCGGAACCGCCGGGCTGGCCGAATCGAACCGCCCCTTCCAGTACTTCGCCGCACCGCCAAGTTTCGGCGAGCTGGATGCGGGTGCCGCGTTCGATGTGCTCAAGGCCAACCTGGCCGCACTGGGTACCGGCGTGCCGACGCTGTACCGCCAGTACACCGATCTGTGCGAACCCGGCGGCGCGCGCTTCCTCGCCTTCGGCGTGGACCCGGACTTCAGCGATTCGATCGACGGCCTGATCGAAGTGGACCTGTGCGCGATCCGGCCGAACAAGCGCAAACGCTATCTGCGCGACGCGGGTGCGCCGGCATGAGCACGCTGGCGAACCTGTCGCCGCACCGGCGCGCAGTGTTCGTCTCCGACGTGCACCTGGGCTCACGTCATTGCCACGCCACCGAACTGGCGCGGTTCCTCTCGCAGCTGCGCTGCGAGCGGTTGTACCTGGTCGGCGACATCATCGACCTGTGGTGGATGGCGCATCGCCGCGCCAATTGGCGGCAGTCGCACAGCGAAGTCATCCAGGCCCTGCACGCGCTGCGCCGTGCAGGGACCGAGATCATCTACATTCCCGGCAACCACGATGCCTCGCTGCGCCAGGTGTGCGGGCTGATGTTGCCGGCCATGCAGGTGCGCCGCCGTGCCATCCACGTGACCGCCGATGGCCGCCGGCTGCTGGTCGCGCATGGCGACGACTACGACGGCGTTACCCATTTCGGTGGCCTGCAGGAAAAGTTCGGCGACTGGCTGTACTACCGCATCCTGACCGGCAACCAGGCGCTGAACGCGGTACGGCGCCGGCTTGGCATGCGCTACTGGTCGCTGTCGGAGTTCCTGAAGAAGCGCAGCGGGGCCGCCGAACGCTACATCGAGCGCTTCGTGCAGGCCGGGCTGGACGACGTGCGCCGGCGCGGCCTGGATGGCATCGTCTGCGGCCACATCCACCGCGCGGCGCTGGTCGAACGCGAAGGCCTGGTCTACGCCAACGACGGCGACTGGGTGGAGAGCCTGACCGCACTGGCCGAGGACCATGATGGTGCGCTGCGCCTGCTCGACCACAACGGCCAGACCCTGGTGGAACTGCCAGGCGCGCGGTTGTCGCAGGCGGCATAACGCGCGTCTGTCCTACTGTAGAGCCGAGCCCATGCTCGGCTGACGTGGCGCCGAACGAAGCGCAGCCGAGCATGGGCTCGGCTCTACATGCACCGCCCGCAAGCCGCTAGCATCGGCCCATGGACTCCCTGACCCAGATCGTGCTCGGTGGCGCCGTCGCCGCTGCCATCGCCCCGCCCGGACATCGCCGTGCGGCCCTGCTCGCTGGTGCCGCGCTTGGCACCCTGCCGGATCTCGACGCGCTGTGGCTCGGTTTCACCGCAGCCGATCCGGTGGCGAACATGATCGAGCACCGCAGTTTCAGTCATTCGCTGCTGGTACTGCCATGGGTGGCGGCATTGATCTGGTGGCTGTTCAAGCGCTTCGGCAATGGCCGCGTCGCGCAGTCACCGCTGCGCTGGTTCTGGGCGATCCAGCTGGCGCTGGTCACCCATCCGGTGCTGGATGCGTTCACCGTGTATGGCACCCAGTTGTGGTGGCCGCTGCGCCCGCATCCGACCATGGGATCCAGTGTCTTCATCATCGACCCGGGGTATACGGTGTGGCTTCTGCTGGGCTGCGTGCTGGCCTGGTTCGGCCGCGCCCGGCCCTGGGCGGGCAGGGTGCTGGGCGTGGCCCTGCTGCTCAGCAGTGGCTACCTGGGCTGGGGCCTGATCGCCAAGTCACAGGTCGACCGTGCCGCACAGCAGAGCCTGGCCGCGATGGGCCTGGGCGATGCGCCGCGCTTCTCGGTACCGATGCCGTTCAACACCCTGCTGTGGCGGGTGGTGGCGATGACGCCCAATGGCTACGTGGTGGGTGACCGCTCGCTGGTGGCCGACCACGGGCCGATGCGGTTCGAAGGCCATGCGTCCAACGTACAGGCCTTGCGCGAAGCGCAGGCCATCCCGGCGGTGCAGCAGCTGACGTGGTTCAACCGCGGTTTCATGCGTGCGCAGGTGGTTGACGGCCGGTTGGTGCTGAGTGACCTGCGCATGGGGCTGGAGCCGGACTACACCTTCAACTTCGTCGTGGCCGGGCAGGCCGACGGGCAGTGGCGGGCGATCGTTCCCAAGCAGGTGCGGGTGGACTACAGCAGTCCCGCCGCGCGTGCCGACGCCGGTCGCCGCCTGGCGGCGATGTGGCAGCGGATCTGGCAGGAGCCGGCGGCGGCGCCGGGCGCGGCCGACCACACCGCCGTGCATTGATCAGTGGATCCACGCATGGCGTGGCTCTACGGCCCCGATCGGCAGCAGAACACCGGATCAATACACCGTGGCGCGGCCCTGGACGAACGAGTAGAAGAACACGGCGTTCGGGTCGTTCTGCACCAGGCGGAACTCGCGGCGCATGCCTTCCACGGTTTCCTCGTCCACCGAGCCGGCCTGCAGCAGCTGGTCGGCGGCCGACAGCAGGAGCTGTTCCCAGAACGCGATCATCGTCTTTCGACGCGCCGGTTCGCGGTTGTCCAGGTGGATGGTCTTGATCTCGGTGTGCACGTCGCGGAAGCCGCCGGCCAGCAGCAGGTTGCCCAGCTTTGCACCGACGAACGGGTCACCGCCATGGTCGTACTGGAAGTCGTTGAAGGCCATCCAGTAGCGCCAGATGTGCGGCGAGTACGGGTCGAGCAGGAACGAGGCATTCATCACTTCGGTGATGTAGACCGGCGAACCCGGAGCCAGCACGCGGCGCACTTCGCTCAGCACCCGCGCCGGTGAAGGCACGTGTTCCAGCACCCAGCACAGGAACGCCGAGTCGAAGCTGCGTGCCTCGAACGGCAGCTCGCCGGCGTCGGCCTGCTGCAGGGTGTATCGGTCGCTGCACCACGGCGTGCGCGCCAGGTTCTCGCGCGCGGTGGCCAGCTGCGTTTCGCTCAGGTCCACGCCGGTCACGTGCAGCTCGGGGAAGCGGCGTAGCAGGATCTCGGTCTGCGCACCGACGCCACTGCCGACTTCCAGCAGGCGCCGCGCGCCGCTGTAGTCGATCTGGCCGAAGATGCTCGATTCCAGCAGCCGGGCCTGGGTCATCAGGCGCTGCTGTTCGGTGCCGGAAAATCCGTGCAGGTAGGTCGGGGAGGAAATCGGCGGGGTCATGGAGGCGGGCTCTCGGAGTTCAATTCGGTCGAGCAGGCTCGACGTTGCGACGCGGCGGGGGCGGTCAGGCGGCCGAAGACAGCGCCGGTTCCCCGGCGATCAGGCGGTCGAAGTACTCGGTGGTCAGCGCGATCTGGCTCTGTGGGTCTTCGGCACGGTTGACCACGGCGCGGAAGGCGGCGTTCTCCGGCCGGTCCTTGGCATACCAGCCCAGGTGCTTGCGCGCGATGCGCACGCCCTGCGGCTCGCCATAGAACGCATGCAGCGCATGCAGGTGGCCGAGCAGGATGTCGCGCACTTCCGCCAGCGACGGCGGTGGCAGTTCCTCGCCGGTGGCCAGGTAGTGCGCCACTTCGCGGAAGATCCACGGCCGGCCCTGCGCGGAGCGGCCGATCATCACTGCATCCACCCCGGTCTGCTGCAGCACGTGGGCGGCCTTCTGCGGTGAATCGATGTCACCGTTGGCGATCACCGGGATGCGCAGCGCAGCCTTGATCTCGCCGATGGTGGCGTACTCGGCCTGGCCGGTGTAATGCTGGTCGCGGGTGCGGCCATGCACGGCCAGCGCGGCGATGCCGCTGGCCTCGGCGATGCGGGCGATCACCGGGCCATTGCGATGGTCGCAGTCCCAACCGGTGCGGATCTTCAGCGTGACCGGCACGTCCACTGCGTTGACCACGGCTTCGAGGATGCGCGCCACCAGCTGCTCGTCGCGCATCAGCGCCGAGCCCGCCCAGGCGTTGCACACCTTCTTGGCCGGGCAGCCCATGTTGATGTCGATGATCTGCGCGCCGTGGTCGACGTTGTAGCGCGCGGCCTCGGCCAGCTGCTGCGGCTCGGTGCCGGCGATCTGCACGCTGATCGGGGCTGGCTCGCCATCATGGTCCATGCGGTGGATCGACTTTCGCGTGTTCCAGAAGCGCGGGTCGCTGATGGTCATTTCCGAGGCGGCCAGTCCCGCACCCAGCCGTTTGCACAGCAGGCGGAAGGGCTTGTCGGTGACGCCGGCCATGGGTGCCAGCACGACGTTGGGGGCAATGGTGTACGGGCCGATCTGCATGCGCCCATTGTAGGGCGCGGGCGGCGGTACGGCCGTGCCGGGCGCGGTCCGGTTCAGGCCGATCGGCACCGACCTCATGCCGTACCGGCATCAGCAGATGCTTGACGGTTGCTTCCGCCGCCCCCACGGGCGGGCGATGGTGGGCGGCTACCCCAGGCTCTGCCAGGCCTGGCGGGTACCCAGAGCGAAGGCCAGCCCCAGGCCCAGGCAGACCAGCGAGCTGACCGCCCAGAAGCGCGTGCCGTTGTACCCCGGCCGGAACAGCGCCAGGCCGAAGCCCATCGCGGCACGCAGCAACAGCAGCGCGGCGATGCCGGGCAGGACCAGGCGGCTGGCCGGCAGCGGCGAATGCCAGCCCGCGGCGGCCAGTGCGTACAGGGTCCAGGCCACCAGCACGGCAGTGATGCCGGCGGTCATCAGCGGTGGCCACCAGTGCCCCGCATGCGCCAGCCGGACCACGCGCTGGCCGGCACCGAAGTACCTGTACCACGCGGCGCCGAAGGCGATGCAGCCGATATGCAGCAGCGCCGCCACGGCACTGCCGGCGGCCGCGACCAGCAGCCAGGGGAATCCGTCCATGTCCTGCCCGTGCGAGGAAGCTGCGCGGATGGTGGGCGAGGGGCAGGATGTGGGCAATGCGACAGGCGGTCGCAGGGGCTGGGCAATGGGCAAAAGAATGGCCCGGGTGTCTGCACGCCCGGGCCTTGTCATCCACGCGTGGCGTGGAATTACCTGGCTTCAGCGTCGGCCGGGGTGAAGCGCGGCATCGCCGCAGCGGCGCCTTCCTTCTCGGTCGAACGGCCGGCGAACTGGTTGGCGAAGCGCACGTGGCGGGCGAACGGGGCGTCGGCCACCTGCGCCAGCGACGCGGCCAGCGCACCGTTGAAGGCGTCACCGGCACCGGTGGTGTCGATCGCCTGCACCTGCTCGGCACCCACGCGGTAGTACGGCTGGGTATCGCCGCGCAGGTTCTCGTCGGCATGCGACACGAACACGCCCACCGAACCCAGGGTCACCACCACGGTGCCGTTGCCGACCAGCTTGCGGCACAGCGCGTGCAGGCTGGCGCCATCCAGCGCGGCGACGTCGTTGGCATCCACGCGCTCACCGACATGGCGGCCGAGCAGGGCAGCGAACTCGGTTTCGTTCGGGGTGATCACATCGGCCAGCTTGAGCAGGCCGATGGTCGAGGGCGCATCGGCCGGTGCGGTATTGAGTACGGTTGTGACACCGGCCTCGCGGGCCGTGGCCAGCGCCGCTTCGATGGTCTGCACCGGCGATTCCAGCTGCACCAGCACCACCTTGGCGCGGGTCAGCAGGGCCTGCTGCTGTTGCAGGAAATCGGTGCCCAGCGCGGCGTTGGCACCCGGGCCGATCACGATGGTGTTGCGGCCACGCGCGTCCACGTAGATGCCCGCGGTGCCGGTCGGTTCGCTGCTGGCCTCGGCGATCAGCGCGAAGCCATCCTGCGCAGCCAGTTCACGCGCGGTGGCGCCACCGGCGTCATCGCCCAACGCGCACACGAAGTGCGTGTCGGCACCGGCGCGGCAGGCCGCCACCGCCTGGTTGAAGCCCTTGCCCCCGGGGCCGGTGCTGTAGCGGCCGGCAATGGTCGCACCCGGTGCCGGCAGCGACTCACACCGCCACACGTGATCGACATTGAAGGAACCGACGACAACGACACTGCTGCTCATAGGGAATCTTTTCTCAACCAAGGGTTCAACTGAAGTGCGTCAGCACGCCGGCGATGGTCGCCGTCATGAAGGTGGCAATGGTACCGCCCAACACCGCGCGCAGGCCGAACTTGGCCAGGTCGTGGCGACGTTCCGGGGCCAGGCCGCCGATGCCGCCGATCTGGATCGCGATCGAGCTGAAGTTGGCAAAGCCGCACAGCGCGTAGGTGGCGATCAGGCGACCTTCCTCGGACAGGCTCACGCCGGCCACCTGGCCGTTCACGATCTGCGACAGTTCGGTGTAGGCGACGAATTCGTTGATCACGACCTTCTGGCCGATCAGCGAACCGACGGTGGTGGCATCAGCCCACGGGGTACCGATCACCCAGGCGATCGGGGCCAGCACGTAACCGAAGATGGTCGACAGGTTGGTCGGCTTGCCGATGGCAGCGGCCAGGCCGGTCACCTCGCCGATCCAGGTCAACGGGGCGTTCAGCAGCGCGATCAGGGCGATGAAGGCCAGCAGCATCGCGCCGATGTTCAGCGCCAGCTTCAGGCCGTCACCGGCACCGGCAGCGGCCGCGTCGATGATGTTGCTGGAGGTCTTTTCGACTTCCATCTTCACCGTGCCGCGGGTCAGCGGGGTGCCGGTTTCCGGAATCAGCAGCTTGGCCACGACCAGGGTGGCCGGTGCGGCCATGATGCTCGCTGCCAGCAGGTGCTTGGCGTAGAAGGCCTGCTGCGCCGGGTCGCCACCGCCGAGCATGCCCACATAGGCCGCCAGCACGCCGCCGGCGATGTGGGCCATGCCGCCGATCATCATGGTCAGCAGCTCGGACTGGGTCATCCTGGCGATGTACGGGCGCACGGTCAGCGGCGCCTCGGTCTGGCCGATGAAGACGCTGGCGCAGACGCTGGTGGTTTCCGCGCCGGACACGCGCATCACCTTGGTGATCGACCACGCCATCACGCGCACGATCGCCTGCATGACGTTGAGGTGGTACATCACCCCCATCAGCGCCGAGAAGAAGATGATGGTCGGCAGCACCTGGAAGGCGAAGATGAAGCCGTAGTTCTTGGTGTCCATCAACGAGCCGAAGATGAAGCCCGAGCCTTCGTTGACGAAGCTGAGAACCTTGACGAAGCCCTTGCCCAGCGCATCGAACACGTCGCGGCCGCCCGGCACCAGGATCACCAGCGCCGCGAACGCGATCTGCAGGGTGATACCGGTGGCAACCAGCTTCCAGTCAACCGCACGCTTGTTGTTGGAAAACAACCAGGTGATGCCGATCAGCACCGCCAACCCGAACAGGCCGAAGCCGATCCTGCCCAAACCTTCGACCATGTGAGTGACTCCCCTGGGGCGTCGCGAAAAACGGGAAGCCTAGTGCAGGGCAGGGGCCGGGGCAAGAAAAAGCAGCGTGCGCGCATCTATCGGTACCGATCAGGCCAGCAACGGCAAGGGCTTGCGGCCGGCGGCGGCAGGTAGAATGGGGCTCGATCCCGGCCCGGATGCGGGCCCGCAGCAGGAGATTCGCATGCAATACCGTCGCCTGGGCTCCACCGGCCTGCCGATTTCCGCCCTGTCCTTCGGCGCCTGGGTGACCTTCGGTGACCAGATCCCGCGCGACGAGGCCCGCAACCTGGTGGCCGCCGCCTGGGACCACGGCGTCAACTTCTTCGACAACGCCGAGGGCTATGCCAACGGCCGCGCCGAACAGGTGATGGGCGATGTGATCGCCGACCTGCGCCTGCCGCGCGACGGCATCTGCGTCTCCAGCAAGGTGTTCTTCGGCAGCGCCAAGGACCCACGGCCGACCCAGCGCGGCCTGTCGCGCAAGCATGTGACCGACGCCTGCCATGCGGCGCTCAAGCGCCTGCGGGTGGACTACCTGGACCTTTATTACTGCCATCGCCCGGATCCGGACGCGCCGGTCGCCGAGACCGTGCATGCCATGGATACCCTGGTGCGGCAAGGCAAGATCCTCTACTGGGGGACCTCGGAGTGGTCGGCGGTGCAGATCCAGCAGGCGCTGGACATCGCCGAGGCGCGCAACCTGCAGGGCCCGTCGATGGAGCAGCCGCAGTACAACCTGCTGCACCGCGAACGGGTCGAGGTCGAGTACGCGCCGCTGTATGCCGGTGCCGGCCTGGGCACCACCATCTTCTCGCCGCTGGCGTCGGGCCTGCTGAGCGGCAAGTACGACCAGGGCATTCCGGCCGATGCGCGGCTGGGCCGCGAGGGCATGGAATGGCTGCAGGCGCTGGTGCTGGGTGACGACGCCGAGGCCCGTCTGGCCCAGGTGCGCCGCTTCAGCGAGATGGCGCGTGCGCTGGGGCAGACGCCGGCCACGCTGGCCATCGCCTGGTGCCTGCGCAACCCGAACGTCTCCAGCGTGATCCTCGGTGCCAGCCGGGTCAGCCAGTTGCTGCAGAACCTGCAGGCGCTGGAGGTGCTGGAGCAGGTCGACGCCGCCGGCTGGGCGCAGGTCGAAACGGTCTTTGTCTGAACCCCGGGGCCGAGCGGGCCTCGGGGGCCTCGGTAGAGTCGACTCTACACGGCTGCGTCGCCATTTGATTGACATGATCTATCGAATTTCAGAATTTGATCATTAATCTCATCAATCAAATTGAGAATGGTTGTTGATTGTCAACTGAGAATCATTATCATTTGACTCGTCCCTCGCACGAGTCCAGATGCTCATGAATGCTCAACCTGTACTGCTGCGCCCCGAAACGCTGACCCTCCGCGATCGTCCGGTCCGTGTCGTTCCGCCGGAAGAGGTCATCGACAGCGAAGCCCTGCTCAAGGGCCGTCGTGAAATCCTGATCCAGCACGGCGACCGCTTCTATCGCCTGCGGCACACCAGCAACGACAAGCTGATCCTGACCAAGTAATCGCGGCCTGGTCGCCCGCCCCCCTCCCTCCTGCCGGCCGCGCCGGCAGGGTGGGCGACCCGTCCGCTCCCGCTCTCTCCCCCTCGGTCTACCGCGTGCACCCTCCGGGTGTGCCGGTAACCGGGGGTTCCCCTGCCTGACCGAACGAACCCGATGACCCGCCCTACCGCCCTTTGCCTTGCCGTCTGGATGGCCCTGCCGCTGTCCGCCCATGCTGCTGCCGCGGCCACCGCCGCGCCCGATGCGCGCGAATTCGACCGTGTGCAGGTCACCGCCACCCGCACCGAGCGGGCGGTGAGCGATGTGGCGGCCACCGTGGACGTCATCGACCGCGAGCAGATGGACCGGCACCTGGTGCAGGACATCAAGGATCTGCTGCGCTACGAGCCGGGCCTGTCGGTCAGCCGCAGCGCCGCGCGCTTCGGCCTTGGCAGCATCCGCATCCGTGGCCTGGACGGCAACCGCGTGCGCGTGCAGACCGACGGCATCGCCATGCCCACCAGCTTCAACATCGGCTCGTTCTCCAACGCCAACCGCAACTTCACCGATCTGGATACGCTCAAGCGCGTGGAGATCGTGCGCGGCCCGGCCAGCTCGCTGTATGGGTCCGACGCGCTCGGGGGTGTGGTGGCCTTCGTCACCAAGGATCCGGCCGATTATCTGAAGGATGGCAGGGACAGCTACGTCGGCCTGAAGTTCGGCTACGACGGTGAGTGGAAGGGCCTGCTCGGCGGCGTGACCAGCGCGTTCGGCGGCGAACACTGGAGCGGCATGGTCAACATCAACCATCGCCAGGGCCAGGAAACCGGCAACAAGGGTGATGTACGCAGCCTCGACAATACCCGCACCGCGCCCAACCCGCAGGACCGCGATGGTCGCAGTGGCCTGGCCAAGCTGGTCTATGCACCCAGCCAGGACCAGCGCTTCCGCCTGACCGTGGAAGGCAACGAAGACAACACCGATACCAACGTGCTGTCCTCGATCGACCGCACCACCACCACCGGCATGAAGGCGCGCGATACGCAGAACCGCACCCGCGTGTCGTTCGCCCATGAAATGGATGCGCTGGACAAGGGCTTCGCCGACAGCCTGCATTGGCAGCTGTATACCCAGCACAGCGAAACCACCCAGATCACCGATGAGGACCGCGCCAACCGCAGCCGCCGCCACCGCGCGTTCAGCTTCGACCAGCGCGTCTACGGCCTGCAGGCGCAGTTCAACAAGGCGTTCAGCACCGGCAGCGTCGAACACGCGCTGACCTACGGTTTCGAGGGCGCGCATACCGAGATCCGCCAGAAGCGCGACGGCTACCAGGTGCTGGCCAATGGCCAGACCAGCACCACCATCCTGCCCGACGCCTTCCCGGTGCGCGATTTCCCGATCAGCAAGACCACCGAGCTGGGCCTGTACGCACAGGACGAAATGCGCATGGCCAACGGCAAGCTGTCGCTGGTGCCGGGCGTGCGCGTGGACCGCTACGAGCTGAAGCCGGAGGTGGACAGCATCTTCGCCGACGACAATCCCGGCGTTGCGGTGGCCAGGCTGACCAAGACCAGCGTCTCGCCGAAGCTGGGCATGGTCTATCGCTTCACCGACGAATGGTCGCTGTTTGCCGGCTATTCGCATGGCTTCCGCTCGCCGCCGTACAACGACGTCAACCTGGGCTTCACCAACTTCGCCTTCGGCTACACCGCCATTCCCAATCCGGACCTGAAGCCGGAAACCAGTGACGGCATGGAGCTGGGACTGCGCTTCCTGTCGCCAGCGGCCTACGTCAGCCTCAGCGGCTACTACAACGAGTACAAGGACTTCATCGAGTCGCAGTCGCTGGTCGGCACCAACGCCCAGGGCCTGATGGTGTTCCAGTCGCGCAACATCGCGGATGCGCGCATCTACGGTGCCGAGATGAAGGCCGGCGTCGACTTCGGCCAGATCAGCCCGGCGCTGCAGGGCTGGGCGCTGCGCAGCTCGGTGGCCTGGTCGCGCGGCGACAACAGGACCGAAGACACCCCGCTGGATTCGGTCGACCCGCTGCGTGGCACCGTCGGCCTGATGTACGACACCGACACCTGGGGCGTCGAACTGGCCGGTACCTTCGTCAAGCGCAAGGACCGCGTCACCGCCGCCACGGTGTACCGCCCGGCCGGCTACGGCGTGGCCGACCTGATGGCGCACTGGAACTTCGCCCCGGGCGCCACCTTCAACGTCGGCGTGTTCAACCTGGGCGACAAGCGTTACATCGACTGGTCCAACGTGGGTTCGACGCTGTCGCCGGGCAGCCGCGTGCTGGACCGCTATACCAACCCGGGCCGCACCCTCTCCGCCAGCCTTGCCGTTTCCTGGTGACCTCATGAGCCGAGCCTTGTCCGCACGCAGGAACGACGCCATCGCCGCGCAGGGCAGCGCGGCCTGGCCGACGCCGGCACAGCTGGCCACGCTCGGCACCGTGTTGTGCCTGTACCGCGCCGACGGCAACGAGCTCGGTGGCTGGCGCCAGGCAGTACGCGTGCATGCCTGCCAGGGCGTGGACAGCGAGGGCGTGCGCGAAAGCCTGTGCTTCCTCGATGCCCGCGGCCGCTGCGTGTGGCGGCTGTACCTGTTGCCCGACAGCGATTTCCTGGCCTGGGACCGGCTGGTCGCGGCGCTGCCGCCGGGCCCGGAGCATGACAGCGAGGGCAGTGTCGGCGAACGCCTGTGGCGGCGCCTGGCCGGCCATCTCGGTGGCCAGCGCTGGCGACTGTGCGCGCTGCGCCTGCATGCCGCCGACGACGGCCGCACCCTGGCTGCAAGCCTGTCGACGTTGTCCTCGCTGGGCGCAGCCACCGCGCGTCGCATCGCGCGGCTGGAAGGTGCCGAAGGCGAGCTGGCGATCGACGATTGCTGCTGCGCCGATGCTGCACGTCGCTCGGCGCCGCGGGTTCCCGGCGACCTGCCGCTGATCCGGCTGTAACCCTTTCCCGATGGAACGCCTGTCGGCCACGGACGGCCTCTCACTGCATCTGCAACCCCGAAGGAAGACCCCGATGAAGCTCCAGACAGCCAGCGTCCTGCTGCTGCTCGCCACCAGCGGCGTGGCCAGCGCGCAGCCCTCCGGCATCGCCCGCGACCACGACAGCATCCTTGCCATGCAGGGCGAGTACACCGTCGATTTCGCATTCGACGAGACCGTGCTGCTGAAGCCCGGCTACGAGCGCGCCCCGGCGATGCGCAGCGGCGGCAACGAACTGGTGATCGTGGTCGAGGACACGCCGAAGCGCATCGTGCTGCAGCACCTGCTGCTGGACGAGAAGAGCGGCCACATCACCAAGCACTGGCGCCAGGACTGGGTCTACGAAGCACCGAACCGATTCGAGTTCAGCGCCGACCAGACCTGGCAGGTACGCCGCATTCCCGCAGCGGTGAACCAGGGCGCCTGGACCCAGTGCGTGTACGAAGTGAGCGACGCACCGCGCTACTGCGGCACCGGCAAATGGACCTACACCAACAACGTGCCGAGCTGGACCAGCGACCTCAGCTGGCGCCCGTTGCCGCGCCGTGAGTACACCAAGCGCAGCGACTACAACGCGCTGGCCGTCGTCAACCGCCACACGCTCACGCCCAATGGCTGGACCCACGAGCAGTTCAACACCAAGGTGCAGCGCAACGCCGACGGCAGCCAGGTGGAGATCGCACGCGAGTTCGGCTTCAACGACTACGTGAAGACCACCGAGGTCGACTTCACCCCGGCGCGTGACTACTGGAAGGCCACTGCCGGCTACTGGGCCAAGGTGCGCCAGCGTTGGGACGGCTTCCTCGGCCAGGCCCCGGGCGTGCACCTGAAGACCAAGATCGATGGCATGGCGATGATCATTCCGCTGTTCACCCAGGCCGAAGCGATCCAGTCCGGCAAAAAGGTGAAGGACAAGCAGATCGACGAGGTGTTCGCCAAGTACGTGGAAAAGGCGCCGAAGGAAGGCTGATCGCCGCGATGGAGAGAGGTGCCGGGGGTACCCGGCACCGCATTCACCGGCTGCCGGTGGGGGCCGGGCTTGCTCGGCACGCCATCCGGAGGCGCAACCGATTCAGGCCTCGCGCAGTGCCAATGCCGGCGGCGTATGCAGGATCGCCCGCGTACCCCACCAGCCCGCCAGCAGGCTCAAGCCGATGCCGACCACGCCGCCGATCAGCAGGCCCGGCCACGGCGGCAGCAAGGGCAGCTCGAACACCTTCTGCGACACCGCCACGCCGATCGCTGCGGCCGCGCCCACCGCCAGCAACGCCGACAGCGTGCCCAGCGCGCCGAACTCCACCAGCACCGCGCCGCGCAGTTGGCGCCGGGTCGCGCCCAGCGTGCGCAGCACCGCGCTGTCGTAGCGGCGCTCGCCGGCGGTGGCCTGCAGCGCCGCCAGCAGCACCAGCACGCCGGCCAGCAGGCTGAACACCATCACCAGCTGCACTGCCTGCGCCACGCGCTCCATCACATCGCGCACCTGCGAGATCACCGCGTCCACGTCCAGCAGCGACAGGTTCGGCTGCGCGCGCACCAGCTCGCCCAGCCCGGCCGCGTTGCCGGACGGCAGATGGAAGGCCGACAGCAGGTTGTGCGGGGTATCGCCCACCGCATTGGGGTTCAACAGCACGAAGAAATTCGGGCGGAACGTGTTCCAGTCCGCCTTGCGGATGCTGGTGACGGTGAACTCGCGCTGCTGCTCGCCTACGGAAATCGTAATGCGATCACCCAGGTGCGCGCCGTAGCGCCGCGCCCAGCCGGTTTCCACCGAGGCTTCCGCCGCGGTGCTGCCGGCCTGCCAGAAGCGGCCCTCCAGCAGCGCATTGGCGGGTGGGAAGCTGCTGCGCCAGCTGAAGTTCAGCGGCCGGTTCTCGTCGTCGTCCTCGCGCGGGCCGTTGTTCGCGCCGTTCCCCTCGGCGGCGGCCTGGTCCACGCGCAGCGGCGGCTTGCCGTTGATCGCGATCAGGCGGCCGGTCGCCATCGGCTCGATACTGGCGTCGCCGGCGCCCAGTCCACGCAATGCGGCCAGCACACCGTCGCGTTGTTCGGGCTGGATGTTGATCAGGAAGTAGTTCGGCGTATCCGCAGGCAGGCGCTCGCGCCACTGCTGCAGCAGGCCGGGTCCGGTCACCGCCAGCAGCAACAACGCGCACAGCGACAGCGACAGCCCCACCAGCTGCATCACCGCCAGCAGCCGGCGCCGGGTCAGCGCGGCCAGGCCCAACCGCCAGTTGCCATGCAGGCGGTGCTGCAGGCCGCGCAGCAGCTGCAGAAGCACGAAGCCGACCGCACCGGCCGCCAGCGCCAGCGCGGCCAGGCCGCCCAGCACCCACAGCGCCAGTTTCAGATCGCCGGTGACCTGCACCGCCAGCAGCAGGCTGGCCGCCAGCGCCGCCACATAGGCCAGCAGCGACGCCGGCGGCAGGGCGGCGAAGGAACGGTTGAGCACCCGCATCGGCGGCACCCCGCGCAGGCGCAGCAGCGGTGGCAGGCCGAAGCCGAACAGCAGCAGCAGGCCGATGCCGGCACCGGTCAGCGCCGGCATCGCTTCCGGCAGCGGCAGGCGCTGCGGCACCAGGCTGCCCAGCACCTGCACCAGGCCTTCCTGCGCGGCCATGCCCAGGCCGATGCCGAGCGCACAGGCTGGCACCGCCAGCATCAGCAGCTGCAGCGCCAGGCCCAGCAGGATGTCGCGCTGGCGTGCGCCCAGGCAGCGCAGGATCGCCACCTGGTCGATGCGACGCAGGGCGAAGCGGTTGGCCGCCAGCGCGGTGGCCACACCGGCCAGCAGTACCGCCAGCAGCGCGCTCAGGCCGAGGAAGCGCCCGGCCAGATCGAATGCCTGGCGCACGCCACGCTGGGTGTCGTCCACGCTCAGCAGGCGCAGGCCTTTCACCTGCGGCAGCAGCCACTGGCGCAGCGCCGCGATCGGCTCCGCTGCGCCGGCGAACATCAGCCGGTAGTTGATACGGCTGCCCGGGCCGAGCAGGCCGGTGCCCTCCACATCAGCGCGGTTGACCAGCAGGGTGGGCGAGAGTGTCAGCAGGTCGCCACCGCTGTCCGGCTCGGCCTCGATGATGCCGGCGATGCGCAGCGTGCCGGCGCCGAACTCGAGGTCATCGCCGGCCTTCAGCCCCAACCCCTGCAGCAGGCGTGGGTCGGCATAGGCCTGGCCCTTGGGCGGCATGCCGGCATCGGCGATCAACGCACCGCCGGGCGTGGCCCGGACCCGCAGCGTGCCGCGCAGCGGATAACCCGCCTGTACCGCCTTGATGCTGGCCATCTGGCTGGCATCGCCGTTGAACAGCACGCTGCCGAAGCTGGCGATGCGGGTATGCGCCAGGCCGCGCTGTTGCGCCTCGTCGGCGAATGCCTGCGGCGGATCATCGCGCCCGGCGATGCCGAGGTCGCCGCCGAGCATTTCCGCCGCGCTGCCGGTCAGCGCCAGGTTGACCCGGTTCACCAGCGTGCCCACCGCAGTCATCACCGCCACGCCCAGCACCAGCGCGGCGAACACGGTCAGCAGGTCGCCGGCCAGCGCCTCGCGGCGCAGCGCGCGCCACGCGTGGCGCAGCACGTTCATGCCTGTGCCCCACGCTCGACCGGCAGCAGGCGGCCGTCATCGATGCGGTGGATGTACTGGCAACGCTGGGCCAGGCGCAGGTCGTGGGTGACCAGGACCAGGGTGGTGCCGCTGCCGGCGTTGAGTTCGAACAGCAGGTCGCTGATGTGCTGGCCGGTGGCATGGTCCAGGGAGCCGGTCGGTTCGTCGGCGAACAGGATGCGCGGGCGGGTGACGAAGGCACGTGCCAGCGCCACGCGCTGCTGCTCGCCGCCGGACAGCTGGCGCGGGTAGTGGCGGGCGCGATGGGCCAGGCCGACCTGCGCCAGCACCTCGTCCACCCGCGCGCGGTCATCGCGTCCGGCCAGTTCCAACGGCAGCGCGACATTCTCGGCGGCAGTCAGCGCCGGCAGCAGGTGGAAGCTCTGGAACACGAAGCCGACCGCACGCGCGCGCAGCTGGGCCCGTGCTTCTTCATCCAGGTCGCCCAGGTTCTGGCCCGCCAGCGCGACGTGGCCGCGGCTGGGCAGGTCCAGTCCGGCCAGCAGGCCGAGCAGGGTGGTCTTGCCGGACCCCGAAGCGCCGACGATGGCCACACTGGTGCCTTCATGGACGGTCAGGGTGATGTTGTCCAGTATGTGGACTTCACCCTCCGGGCCCTGCACGGACTTGCCGACCTGGTCGACGGCGATGGCGACGGGCGTGCTGCGGGGGGACAGGCTGTCGATGAGGAGACTCCAATGCGCAAGACGGGATGGAGCCGGCGAGCCGGCGCGATGATGGTGCTGCTGCTGGGATTGCTGCTGCCCGGGCTGGCCGGAGCCAAAGACCCGGCAGGTACGGTGCTGGTGCTCGGCGACAGCCTCAGTGCTGCCCACAATATCCCTGCCGACGCCGGCTGGGTCAGCCTGTTGCAGCAGCGGGTCAGGCAACAGTCGAAAACACCGGCGCGCATCGTCAATGCCAGCATGAGCGGGGAAACCACGGCCGGCGCGCTGACCCGCCTGCCGGGCCTGTTGGCGAAGGAAAAGCCGACGGTGGTGGTGATCGCGCTGGGCGGCAACGACGCGCTGCGCGGGCTGACCCCGGCACAGGTGCAGGGCAACCTGGAAAAGATGGTACAGGCCAGCCAGAAGGCCGGCGCCAGGGTGCTGCTGCTGGGCATCGACGTGCCGCCCAACTATGGGCCCGCTTACCGCCAGCGCCTGGCGGCGGCCTACAAGGCGCTGGCCACGCAGTACAAGGTGCCGCTGCTGCCGTTCCTGCTGGAGGGCGTGGCCCTGCAGCCGGGCATGATGCAGGCCGATGGCCTGCACCCCACGGCGCAGGCGCAATCGAGGGTGCTGGACAACGTCTGGCCACTCCTGCGGCCCCTGCTCTGAACGATTTACAACCCTCTTGACGGAACTTCACATCGCGTCCACCGTCGATCCGGCATGTTTCACAAAGCTGAAGTTAGAGGGAATCACATGCGTCAGACGAAGGAGACCTCCGGCTTGGTGCTGGTGGTCGAAGACAACCGCAACATCTCCGAGATGATCGGGGAATACCTGGAAGGTCGCGGCTTCGAAGTCGACTATGCACAGGACGGCCTGGATGGCTACCGCCTTGCGGCGGAGAACAGCTATGACGTCGTGGTGCTCGACCTCATGTTGCCGCGCCTGGATGGCATCGAAGTATGCCGTCGCCTGCGCAACGATGCGCGCAAGTCCACCCCGGTGCTGATGCTCACGGCACGCGACACGCTGGACGACAAGCTCACCGGCCTCGGTTTCGGCGCCGATGACTACCTGACCAAGCCGTTCGCGATCCAGGAGCTGGAAGCCCGCCTGCGCGCGCTGATCCGCCGTGAACGCCGCCAGGTGGGTTCGGAAGTGCTGAAGGTCGCCGACCTGGTGCTCGATCCGGTCAGCATGCGGGCCACCCGTGCCGGTACCGAACTGCAGCTGTCGCCGATCGGCCTGCGCCTGCTGACCATCCTGATGCGCGAATCGCCGCGCGTGGTCACCCGCCAGGAGATCGAACGCGAGATCTGGGGCAATGGCCTGCCGGATTCGGACACCCTGCGCAGCCATCTGTACAACCTGCGCAAGATCATCGACAAGCCGTTCGACCGTCCGCTGCTGCACACCGTGCAGAGCGCCGGTTACCGCATTGCCGATATCGCCCAGCCGATGGCCTGATCGGGGCCAGGCCGGTGCAGCATCAGGCCCGGCCGGGCAACGACCCCCGCACCGGGCACGGATGACCGGCCGGCACTGCCGCCGGTCATCCTCCGTGCACGACTACGGCGCAGCGCGCTGCCTATAATCGCAGCGCTCTGACCGGGACCCCGCAATGCCGCACGGCCTGCCGCGCAAGATCCGTATCGCCTTCATCCTGCAGGCAGTCCTGGCCAGCCTGGGCATCCTGCTCGGTGCCTGGCTGGTTTCGCTGGTGATCAAGCACAGCCTGGTCGGCGCCGCCCTGCGCGAGGAAGCGGCCTATTACTGGACGCTGCACGAGGCCTCGCCGGTGCAGCCACCGCCCAACACCCAGAACATCCGCGGCTACCTGCTGGAAAGCGGGCAGTCGGCGCTGTCGTTGCCGGCCAACCTGCGCAACCTGGAACCCGGTTTCCACGAGCTGCCCAAGGATGACCAGCTGGTACTGGTCGATGTGCGTCCGGCCGGCCGCCTGTACCTGGTGTTCCTGCGTTCGCGTGCGGAGATGCTGGCGTTCTGGTTCGGCATCGTGCCGGTGCTGCTGACCCTGTTGGCGGTGTATGGCGCCAGCTGGGTCACCTACCGGGCCTCCAAGCGCCTGGTGTCGCCGGTGAACTGGCTGGCACGGCGCGTCTCGCGCTGGGACCCGGGCCACCCGGAGGCGGCCGACCTGGAACCGAACAAGCTGCCCGCGGACATGCAGGGCGAGACCCGGCAGCTGGCGGCCGCGCTGCATTCGCTGGCCAACCGGGTCAGCGCGCACGTGGCGCGCGAGCGCAATTTCACCCGCGATGCGAGCCACGAGCTGCGCACGCCGTTGACCGTCATCCGCGTGGCCAGCGACATGGCCCTGGGCGATGAAACCCTGCAGCCGCGCCTGCGCCGCAGCCTGCAGCGCATCCAGCGCGCCGGCCGTGACATGGAAGCGGTGATCGACGCGTTCCTGATCCTGGCCCGCGAGGCCGACGTCGAACCCCAGATCGAGCTGTTCGACGTCAACGACATCGTCCGCTACGAGGTGGACAACGCCAACGAACTGCTGGGTACGCGTCTGGTGTCAGTGCACCTGCACAGCGAAGGCCCGGTGCAGCTGCACGCGCCGCCGCGGGTGCTGCAGGTGGTGGTCAGCAACCTGGTGCGCAACGCCTGCAGCTACACCGACGAAGGGCGTATCGACGTGCACGTGCTCAATGACCGGGTGGTGGTGCGCGACACCGGCATCGGCATGTCCGCCGAGGCGCTGTCGCGCGCGTTTGAACCCTTCTACCGCGCCGAGCCGAGCCGCCCGCAGGGCACCGGCCTGGGCCTGTCGATCGTGCGCCGGCTGTGCGACCGCTTCGGCTGGAAGGTCAGCCTGGCCAGCCAGCCGGGCAAGGGCACCGAAGCCACGGTGGTCTTCCGGTAACGCGGCGACCTGCCGGGGTCGGATCCCGTTGCGGCGCAACCGGCTCTGACCCCATCCCGCTGAAATGTCGGTAGATCCAGGCCATGCGTGGATGGGGTGCGGTAGCGCCGGGCCATGCCCGACGTCCACAGTGCCTCAGTTGCAGTTGACCTTCGGCGCCAGCGCCTTGGTCCAGATCGCATAGCCGGCCGGGGTCATGTGCAGCATGTCCTCGCGGAACAGCGTCGCGTCCGGCTGTCCATCGGCGCCGAGCATCGGCGTGTAGATGTCGGTGAAGCCGGTGTTGGGCAGCCTGGCCAGCGCAGCCTTGATCAGCGCGTTGGCTTCGTTGATCGCCGGCAGCAGGTGCGCACGCGACGGGCTCGGCTTGATCGACAGGTACTCGACCCTGGTCTTCGGCAGGTCGCGGTGCACGCGCTGCACGAAGGCGACCACGTCATCTCGCACCTGCATGGCGCTGCGGCCGCTGTTGAGGTCGTTGTCACCGGCGTAGAAGAACACCTTGCACGGCGCATACGGCACCACGATCTGGCCGGCATACCAGGTGCTGTCGCGCACTTCCGAACCGCCGAAGCCGCGGTTGAACACCGGCTGGCCGGGGAAGTCGGTGGCCAGGCTCTCCCAGAAGCGGATCGAGGAGCTGCCGATGAACTCGATGCCACCACGGGGCGGCGGGTTGGCCTGGTCGGCGCTGGCGAAGCGGGCCATGTCGCCGGCCCAGGCCACATTGGAGACCTGTTCGGGCACCTGCGGCGGCCTGGCCGGGCTCAGGGCCTGGGCAAGCGGTGCGGCAGTCAGCAGGCCCAGCATCAGCAGGCAGGTACGGCGACGGGACATCAGGCGCTCCAGCAGGCAAGGGGAGCTCCATCATAGAAGCACGGCCCAGCCCGGTGCTTGCCCCTGGCAGGCCGTTCAGCGGGCCGGTGCGGGGTGCGGTTGGCGGCCTTGTGGCAAAATGGCGGCCATCTGCCTATTCCTGTGCACCCATGATTTCCTGCCGTGCGTCTGAGCGGTCGCTGCGCCGCGCCCCTGTTGCTGGATGTTCCACCCGTGGCTGATCAGTTCGGCCACATGCCCCGCGGCCCGCGCCGCATCTTCCAGGCCGCCCGCTGGTCCTGGCAGGGCCTGCGCGCCGCCTGGCTGCACGAGTCCTCGTTCCGGCTGGAGGTATACCTGCTGGTGATGCTGACTCCGGTCGCGATCTGGCTGGGCCAGACCCCGGTCGAACGCGCGCTGCTGATCGGCTCGATGCTGCTGGTGCTGGCGATGGAGCTTGCCAACTCGGCCATCGAAGCGGTGATCGAACGCTACGGCAGCGAGATCCACGAGCTGGCTGGCCGCGCCAAGGACATGGGCTCGGCAGCGGTGTTCGTGCTGATGATGAACGTGCTGCTGTGCTGGGCGCTGGTCGTGGTTCCGCACGCGCTGGCCGGCAGCTACGGCTGAAACCCCATTCCCCCACTGCCTTGAAGAGTTTCCATGTCCTTTGAGTTCCTCGCCGACCCCAATGCCTGGGTGACCCTGTTCACGCTCAGCGCGCTGGAAATCGTGCTCGGCATCGACAACCTGGTGTTCATTTCCATCGCGGTCAGCAAGCTGCCGGAAGAGCGTCGTCCGTTCGCACGCAAGCTGGGCATCGCGGTGGCCTGCATCACCCGCATCGGCCTGCTGGTCTCGCTGGCCTACCTGGCGCACATGGCGGCCAACCTGTTCACCGTGGCCGGCATGGGCATTTCCATCCGCGACCTGGTACTGATCGTTGGTGGCCTGTTCCTGATCATCAAGGGCTGCATGGAGATCAAGGAACTGATCAGCGGTGGCGAGGACGAAGACCCCAGCACCACCAAGGCCTCGGCCGTGTTCGGCTACGTGATCGCCCAGATCGCGGTGATCGACATCGTGTTCTCGCTTGACTCGGTGATCACCGCCGTCGGCATCGCCGACCACATCCCGGTGATGGTGGCGGCCATCCTGCTGTCGGTGCTGGTGATGCTGCTGGCCGCCAACCCGCTGGGCCGCTTCATCGACGCCAACCCGACCGTGAAGATGCTGGCCCTGGCCTTCATCCTGATGATCGGTGCGGTGCTGATCCTGGACGGCCTGGACGTGCACGTGCCCAAGCCCTACATCTACGCCGCGATGGGCTTCTCGGTGCTGGTGGAGTGGCTGAACCTGCTGATGCGCCGCCGCGCCCGCGAACACAACGTGCCGGGCGCCGGCAACTGGTAAGCGCGCCATTGGCACGTGTGTCCCAGAACCCCCGGCCTGGCCGGGGGTTCTGCGTTGTGGGCGCGGCTCTACAACGAACGGCGCTGCGGTTTTTGCACTTGCGGCGGCGTTCCGGCCTCCACTTGTGAATCAGGATCAACAGTGTTTTCCCGGGCCGAGGCTTAATCCGGCGCAGCAAAGCGCGCAGGCTACGCACTCCCGATTCCCGCCCCCCAGGAAACCCCCCATGAATTCCAGAGCCGCCTTGCTGGCGCTTGCCGTTGGCGCCTTCGCCATTGGAACCACCGAATTTGCCCCGATGGGCCTGTTGCCGGTCATCGCCGACGGCGTGGGGGTTGGCATCCCCACCGCCGGCATGCTGATCACCGCCTACGCCGTGGGCGTGATGCTGGGCGCGCCGGTGATGACCCTGCTGATGGGCCGTTTCGGCAAGCGCACCGCGCTGATGCTGCTGATGTCCATCTTCGTGGTCGGCAACCTGCTGTCCGCGCTGGCGCCGAACTACGGGCTGCTGCTGCTGTCGCGCCTGGTCACCAGCCTCAACCACGGCGCCTTCTTCGGCATCGGTGCGGTGGTCGCCGCCAGCCTGGTGCCGAAGGAAAAGCAGGCTGCCGCCGTGGCCACCATGTTCATGGGCCTGACCATCGCCAACATCGGCGGCGTGCCGCTGGCGACCTGGGTCGGCCAGCAGCTGGGCTGGCGCCTGTCCTTTGCCGGTACTGCGGCGCTGGGCCTGATCGCAATCACCGCGCTGGGCTTCGCGCTGCCGGCATCTGCACCGGGGCCGCGCCCGGACGTGCGCCGCGAACTGAAGGCGATCCTGCAGCCGCCGGTGCTGCTGGCGATGGCCACCACCGTGCTCGGCGCCGGTGCCATGTTCACCCTCTATACCTACGTCGCACCGGTGCTGACCGAATTGACCGGCGCCTCCAATACCTTCATCGCGATCTCGCTGGCGCTGATCGGCATCGGCTTCACCCTCGGCAACGGCATCGGTGGGCGCATGGCCGACTGGTCGCTGGATGGCGCCACACGGATCCTGCTGGCCGTCCTGGCGGTGCTGATGTTCGTGCTGCCGCTGGCCTTCATGAGCCACGCCACCGCCGCCCTCGGTGTGCTGCTGTTCGGCGCGGCGACCTTCGCCCTCGTACCGCCGCTGCAGATCCGGGTGATGCAGGCGGCCAGCGAGGCGCCGGGCCTGGCGTCGTCGATCAACGTCGGTGCGTTCAACCTGGGCAATGCGGTGGGTGCGGCGCTGGGCGGTGCGGTGATCAGCTCGGGCCTGGGCTATGCCGCGATTCCGGTGGCCGGTGGCCTGCTGGCGGCATCGGGCCTGCTGCTGGCGTGGCTGGGGCGTCCCCGCACTGCGGTGGCTGAGGCCTGCTGAGGGGTGTTGGATTCCGGCAGGGCTTGCAGCCCTGCACCCGCCGAATCAACGTCAACGTCAACGGCAAAAGCCTGCATTCCGTGGGTTGGCGGGTGGGTCCGGTTGAGGGGGACGCTGCAAGTACGTCCATGTAAGCTCGGTCGCCGCATCCACGCGGCTCACGCCCCCTCAACCGGACCCACCCCGCCTTCGACAGATTCCCGCGATCTGTCGTAACGGCGTTCCGCTCTGGTAGGTGTCGACCTTGGTCGACACGAATGCCTGAAGAACCGGCTTTTGCTTTTGATTTTTTCTTTTGATCCTCCCGCGGTGCGCAGGAAATTGTCCGTGGCCGGGAGGGTGGGTTGGCTGGGGGCGTGAGCCGCATGGATGCGGCGACCGAGCTTACATGGACGTACTTGCAGCGCCCCCCAGCCAACCCACCCTCCCGGCCGACCCCGATAACGCTTCCTTGCCACCCACCGCGGAGGGGGCGGCGCCCGATGGCCGGTCTTTCACCCGAACCGTGGCATGCTCGGTGCCCAGTCCACCCGGAACCTCCGCCATGCGCCTGTTCACCCGTGTCCTGCCCCTGATGCTGCTGGCCTCCCTGCTGTCCGGCTGCGGCTACAACGCCATCCAGCAGAAGGATGAGGCGGTCAAGGCCAGCTGGTCCGAAGTGCTCAACCAGTACAAGCGCCGCGCCGATCTGGTGCCCAACCTGGTGCAGACGGTGAAGGGCTTTGCCAGCCAGGAAGAGCGCGTGCTGACCGAAGTCACCAACGCCCGTTCGCGCGTCGGCCAGATCAACGTCAACGCCGACGACGAAGCCTCGCTCAAGCAGTTCCAGCAGGCCCAGGGTGAACTCGGCAGCGCACTGTCGCGGCTGCTGGTGGTCACCGAGAACTACCCGGTGCTGAAGTCCGACCAGAACTTCCGCGACCTGCAGGCCCAGCTGGAAGGCACCGAAAACCGCATCACGGTTGCGCGCGGCCGCTACATCCAGCAGGTGCAGGACTACAACACCTACATCCGTTCGTTCCCGCAGGTGGTCACCGCCAAGATCTTCGGCTACAAGACCAAGCCGAACTTCACGGTGGACAACGAAGCGCAGATTTCCAACGCGCCAGCGGTCGATTTCGGCAACGCGCCGCAGCAGCAGCCGGCGCCGCAGCCGGGTCACTGACCGATGCGCCTGGCCACTGCGCTGCTGGCCCTGCTGCTGTGGCTGCCGTTGGCAACGCAGGCACAGCAGCTGGCGCCGATTCCTGCGCTGGACTCGCCGGTGGTCGATACCACCGGCACGCTGGACGCCACGCAGAAGCAGGCGCTGGTGCAGCAGGCGATCGAGCTGCAGCAGCGCAAGGGCAGCCAGCTGCAGGTGCTGGTGGTGCCCACCACCCAGCCGGAGGACATCGCGCAGTACACCACGCGGGTCTTCGATCAATGGCAGATCGGCCGCAAGGGCGTGGATGACGGCGTGCTGCTGGTGGTGGCCAAGGATGACCGGCGCGTGCGCATCGAGCCGGGCTACGGCCTTGAAGGCGCCATTCCCGATGCCATCGCCAACCGGGTGATCCAGGAATACCTGGTCCCGCGCTTCCGCAGCGGCGACTATGCCGGCGGCATCACCGATGCCACGGCGGTGCTGGTCAAGCTGATCGACGGCGAACCGCTGCCGGCACCGGTCAGCGGTCATCGCGGGCGCGAGCCCGGTGGTGGTGGCGATACCTGGTTCCTGGCGCTGTTCATCGGCGTGTTCGCCGGCAGCATCCTGCGCGGGGTCTTCTCGCGCGTGCCGCGTCCGCTGCGCGGCCTGCTCGGCGGCGCGGGTGCGGCGCTGGCAGCATTCCTGTTCACCTCCACGCTGCTGGCCAGTGGCCTGGCCGGCGTGGTCGGCCTGATCGTGGCGATGCTGTCCGGCCACCCGGGTCGCTTTGCCGGCGGTGGCGGTTGGGGCGGTGGCGGCTGGGGTGGCGGAGGCGGTTTCGGCGGGGGCGGTGGATTCGGTGGTGGTGGTGGCTGGGGCGGTGGCGGCGGCCGTTCCGGTGGCGGTGGCGCTTCGGGAGGCTGGTGATGATCCAACGTCTGTTCCGCCATGTATTCTCGCCCTCGGTGCGGCGTGCCTTCCCGCCGGCCACATTGCAGGCGATCACCGAGGCCATCGCGGCCGGTGAGCAGCGCCACGGTGGGCAGGTGATGTTCGCGGTGGAAGCGGACCTGCCGCTGGGTGCGCTGTGGCACAGGGTGACCCCGCGCCAGGCCGCCGAGCATGCCTTTGCGCGCCTGCGAACCTGGGATACCGCCCACAACAACGGCGTACTGATCTACCTGCTGCTGGCCGATCACGCGATCGAGATCGTTGCCGACCGTGGCCTGCACGGCCGGGTCAGCCCGGCGCAGTGGCAGCGGGTCTGCACCCACCTGCGCGAGGGCCTGCGCGGGGCCCATCCGGTCGAGGCATTGCAGGATGCCATCGACGAGGTCTCCAGCCTGATCGAAGGGCACTTTCCGGCCGCCACGCGGTCCGAGCATGACGCGTTGCCTGACGCGCCGCAGATCCTGGACTGAACCCTGATCTGCGGCGTGGTCCTCCGCCCGTGCCGGCCCCGGCCCCGGGCGGGGCAGGGACGCTAAAATACCCGTACTCCCGCCAGGCGTTTTCCATGATCTATTTCCACGACATCGACCCCATCGCCCTTTCGCTGGGGCCGATCAAGGTGCACTGGTACGGCATCATGTACCTGCTCGGCTTCACCGCAGCGTGGCTGCTGGGCCGCACGCGCATTGCCGCGGGGCGCCTGCCGGGCGTCGATGCCAACGGCTTCTCCGACCTGCTGTTCTACGCCATGCTCGGCGTGGTGCTGGGCGGGCGCATCGGCTACATGCTGTTCTACGCGCTGGGCGATTTCCTGCACAACCCGCTGCTGCTGTTCAAGGTGTGGGACGGCGGCATGAGCTTCCACGGTGGCCTGCTGGGCGTGCTGGGCGCCTGCTGGTGGTGGTCGCGCAAGCACAAGCTGCATTTCTTCGACACCATGGATTTCATGGCGCCGCTGGTGCCACTGGGCCTGGGCTTCGGGCGCATCGGCAACTTCATCGGCGCCGAGCTGTGGGGCAAGTACACCGACGGGACCTGGGGCGTGGTGTTCCCGTCCGGCCTGCCGGCCCCGCTGAACCAGCTCGACCACGCGACGCTGCAGGCGCAGTTCGCCACCGGCGCATTGAACCCGTACGCCCGCCATCCGTCGCAGCTGTACGAAGCGTTCCTGGAAGGCCTGGTGATGTTCGTGGTGCTGTGGGCGGTGTCGGCCAAGCCGCGCCACCGCTACCTGGTGGGTGGCCTGTTCGCGTTGATGTACGGCCTGTTCCGCTTCGCGGTGGAGTTCGTGCGCATGCCGGACAACGGCGTCTACGTGGCCTTCGACTGGCTGACCCGTGGCCAGATCCTCAGCCTGCCGCTGATCGCCTTCGGCCTGGTGCTGCTGGTGATGTCGCGCCGCGCGCCGGTGCTGCAGCCGCAGTTGCCGGTGGCTGCCGAGGGCAAGCCATGAAGCCCTACCTGGACCTGCTGGCGCACGTGCTCGAGCATGGCGCCGAGAAGAGTGATCGCACCGGTACCGGCACCCGCAGCGTGTTCGGCTGGCAGATGCGCTTCGACCTCACCGAAGGCTTTCCGCTGGTCACCACCAAGAAACTGCACCTGCGCTCGATCATCCACGAGCTGCTGTGGTTCCTGAAGGGCGACACCAACATCGGCTACCTGAAGGACAACCAGGTGCGCATCTGGGACGAGTGGGCCGACGAGAACGGCGACCTCGGCCCGGTCTACGGCAAGCAGTGGCGCAGCTGGGCCACCGCCGACGGCCGCCAGATCGACCAGATGCAGTGGCTTGTGGACGAGATCAAGCGCAACCCCGATTCGCGCCGGCTGGTGGTCAGTGCCTGGAATGTGGGCGAGCTTTCGCAGATGGCGTTGATGCCATGCCATAACCTGTTCCAGTTCTACGTGGTGGACGGCAAGCTCAGCTGCCAGCTGTACCAGCGCAGCGGTGACATCTTCCTTGGCGTTCCGTTCAACATCGCCAGCTACGCGCTGCTGACCCACATGGTGGCGCAGGCCACCGGCCTGGGCGTGGGCGACTTCGTGCATACGCTGGGTGACGCGCACCTGTATTCGAACCACTTCGAGCAGGCCCGCGAGCAGCTGTCGCGCGCGCCGCGCGCGCTGCCGAAGCTGTGGTTGAACCCGGAGGTGACCGACCTGTTCGGCTTCCAGTTCGACGACATCCGCATCGACGGCTACGACCCGCACCCGGCGATCAAGGCGCCGGTGGCGGTATGAGCGCCCTGAAGCTGTCGATGATCGTGGCGCTGGACCGCAACCGTGGCATCGGCCAGGGCAATGCCATGCCCTGGCACCTGCCGGATGACTTCAAGCACTTCAAGGCGCTCACCCTGGGCAAGCCGATCCTGATGGGGCGCAAGACGGCCGAGTCGATCGGCCGCGTGCTGCCGGGGCGGACCAACCTGGTGCTGACCCGCAGCGGCCAGGTGCCGTTCGAGGGCATGCGTGCGGTGGCGTCGCTGGACGAGGCGAAGGCGATTGCCGAAGGCGAGGGCGCCAGCGAGCTGTGCATCATCGGCGGCGGCGAGATCTTCCACCAGTTGCTGGACCAGGCCAGTGACCTGTACCTGACCTGGGTCGATGCCGAAGTCCCCGCCGATACCTATTTCCCCGAAGTGGACGTGCAGGACTGGCAGGAAGTGAGCAGCGAGCCGCACCCTGCCGACGAACGGCACGCCTACGCGTTCCGCTTCGTGCACTACGTGCGCCGCTGATCGCGGAAATACCAACGAAAACACCGACGGGGTAGAGTCGACTGTTGGTCGACTGCTCTCGGCGGTCACCCGAAAAACCCGCGCTGCGCGCGATAGTCGACTAACAGTCGACTCTACCGGGACTGTCGCTACGGCATCCGGTAATGCCCGATGATCGCGTGCTGGAACAGCAGGTTCTCTTCGCGCGTGCCGCGCGCGATGTTGTGCAGCACCAGCGGTGTGCCGTTGGCCAGGCGCCGGTCAGAAACGATGCCCACGTGCAGCAGGCCGTTGCCATTGAGCTTCCAGGCAACGATGTCGCCGGCCGCGTAGTCGGCGGCGAGGGCCGTGACCGGTTGCTGCCAGCCCTGGCGCTCGAACCAGCGCATCAGGTTCGGTACACGACGATGATCGATGTTGCGGTCCGGCCGTGACAGGCCCCAGATCGCCGGATAGGCACTGAAACTGCCGCGCATGTCCTCATGCACGCGTGCCTGCAGGTCCAGGCCCAGATCGCGCAGGGCGCGCACCACCACGTCCGTGCACACGCCCCGATCCAGTGGCACGTCGCCGCCGGGATAGGCCAGTACCTGGTAAGCAGGATCGTAACGGGTGGTGACGCCGACCTGCGCGCGGGCTGCGGCCACCAGTGGCGGCGAAGGGGCCTGCGGCTGCGTCGGCGCATGTGCGGCACCATCCGCAGCCGTGGGAGCAGGCGGCGAGCCGGGCTGGCAGCCGCTGGCCAGGGCCAGCGTCAGCAGCAGCACCGTCCCTGGTGCCCAGCCGCGCCGCGTCACGCCTGCGGCGGGGGACTGTTGTGGGTGCCGCCACCCGCGCCGCCCCCTCCGCCACCACGACGGCGACGGCGGCGTGGGCCACGGTTGCCCGGGGTGGCAGCGGCGTTGCCGCCCTGTTCCTTGCCCTGCGTCGCGGCGCCGGGGCGCTCGTGCGCCGGTCGCGCCGGCGGGCGGGCGTTGGGCACGGGTGCCGGTACGTCGCGGCCCGGAACCTGCACCACGCGCAGCTCGTCGGTATCAAGCTGGAGCGCGGTCAGCTTGCCGCCCCAGACCGCGCCAGTGTCGATGGCGTGCACGCCCTGGGTGATGGTCAGGCCCAGCGCCGACCAGTGGCCGCAGACGACCTTGAGGTCGCGCTCGACCCGGCCGGGCACTTCGAACCAGGGATACAGCCCCTGCTCCTGCGTGCCCGGCGTGCCCTTGTCCTCGATGCCGATGCGCCCCCGCGGGGTGCAGTAGCGCATGCGGGTGAGCACGTTGATGATCGCGCGCGAGCGGTCGTAACCGGACAGGTTCGGGGCCCAGCTCGGCTTGTCGCCGTACATGTTGCGGAACAGCTTGCGGTAGCCGGCGCCATGCAGTTGCACCTCGACCTCGGCGGCATGCTTCTCGGCCATCTGCGTGGTCCACTTCGGCGCCAGGCCGGCGTGCACCATCATCCAGCCCAGCTCGCGGTCCACGTGCACCAGCTTCTGCAGGCGCAGCCAGTCCAGCAGTTCGTCGCGGTCCTCGGCCTGCACGATGCGCAGCAGGTCCGGGTTGACCTTGCGCTGTTCCTCTTCGGTACGCGAACCGACGGCCAGCAGCGAAAGATCATGGTTGCCCAGCACCACCACGCTGTGCTCGCGCAGCGAGTGCACCAGCCGCAGCGTTTCCAGCGACTGCCCGCCGCGGTTGACCAGGTCGCCGCAGAACCACAGGGTGTCCTGCGCCGGGTCGAAGCGGATCTTCTCCAGCAATCGCTGGGTGACGTCATAGCAGCCCTGCAGGTCGCCGATCGCCCACACACTCATCGTTCGGCCTCCGTGTCAGTGCAGGGTACGCGGCACGGCCAGCACGAAGGGTGCGACCGGCGCGGCAAATTCGGTGCCATCGTCGGCGACCATGTCGTAGTGCCCCTGCATGGTCCCGTGATCGGTCCCCAGCATGACACCGGACGTGTAACGGAAGTCTTCACCGGGGCGCAGCCGCGGCTGCTCGCCGATCACCCCGTCGCCATCGACATGCTCGACACGACCATTGGCATCGGTGATGCGCCAGTGGCGCGCGACCAGGCGTGCCGCGACCCGCCCCTGGTTGTGGATGCGGATCGTGTAGGCGAACGCAAAGCGACCGTCTTCCGGCGCGGATTGATCGTCGAGGAAGCGCGGCGCGACTTCGACGGAGATGGCATAAACGTCAGCGTCTTCCATACCGGCAGTGTAATCAGGAGGCATTGGCCAAAGCGATGAATTCGGCCACGTCCAGCTGTTCGGCGCGGGCATCGGGACGCACGCCGGCGGCGATGAACTGCTCGGCGGACACCACGTTGTTCAGGGCATTGCGCAGGGTCTTGCGGCGCTGCCCGAAGGCGGCCTTGACCACCTCGGCGAAGCGCTTGTGGTCGTTGATGTTGATCGCGGCCGGGTCACGCGGCACCAGACGCACCACGGCCGAATCGACCTTCGGCGGCGGCCGGAACGCGCCCGGCGGCACCACGAACAGCGAGGTCACCTGGCAGTAGGCCTGCAGCATCACGCTGAGGCGGCCATACACCTTGCTGCCGGGGCCGGCTGCCATGCGGTCGACCACTTCCTTCTGCAGCATGAAGTGCATGTCGCGGATGACCGCGGCATGCTCCAGCGCATGGAACAGGATCGGCGAGGAGATGTTGTAGGGCAGGTTGCCGACCAGGCGGATCGGCTGGCCGGCGGCCAGTTCGGTGAAGTCCACGCGCAGCACGTCGCGATGAACGATGGTCAGCTCGCCCAGCGGCTCGGCGGCGGCGGTCAGCGGCGCGATCAGGTCGCGGTCGAACTCGATCACCGTCAGCGTGGGGTGCACGCGCAGCAGCGGCAGGGTGATCGCGCCCTGGCCAGGGCCGATCTCGACCAGGCGGTCGCCGTCTTTCGGGTTGACCGCCATCACGATCTTGTCGATGTAGTGGCGGTCGGCCAGGAAATGCTGGCCAAGCTGCTTCTTGGCCGGTGCGGTGAACACCGGGCCGGAGGGGGAATGCGGGGAATTCATGCGCCCAGTGTACGTTGCCGCGCAAGCTGCGCACACAGCGTCGTTGCCGCCTGCAGGCTGGAGGGATCGGCGATGCCGCGGCCGGCCAGCTCCAGCGCGGTGCCATGGTCCACCGCCACGCGCGGATAGGGCAGGCCCAGGGTCAGGTTCACCGCCTGTTCGAAGCCGGAATATTTCAGTACCGGCAGGCCCTGGTCGTGGTACATCGCCAGCACGGTGTCGAAGCCGGCCAGCTTGGCGGGCAGGAAGGCGGTATCGGCCGGCAGCGGCCCGACCAGGTCCATGCCCTCCGCGCGCAGGCGCTGCAGCAGCGGGATGACCAGATCCAGTTCTTCGCGGCCCAGGTGGCCATCTTCGCCGGCGTGCGGGTTCAGGCCGAGCACGGCGATGCGCGGCGCAGGCAGGCCGAACTCACGGCGCAGTGCGGCGTGCACCGTGCGCAGCGTGTGCTCCAGGCCGGGCGCGGTGATCGCATCGGCCACCTCGCGCAGCGGCAGGTGGGTGGTGGCTAGGGCCACGCGCACGATGTGGTTGGCCAGCATCATCACCACCTTTACCCCGGCCTGGTCGGCCAGCAGTTCAGTGGTGCCGCTGTAGGCGATGCCGCCTTCATTGATGACCGCCTTGTGCACCGGGCCGGTCACAACACCGTGCAGTTCGCCGGACAGGCAGGCCTGGCCGGCGCCGAGCAGCGCGCCGATGACCGCGCCGGCATTGGCCGGATCGGCCTGGCCGAAGCGGCTGGGCGCAGCGTTGCGGACAGCGCGCAGGCGCAGATCGCCGGGGGCGCGTGCTTCGGCGTCCTCGGGCAGCAGCTGCAGGGGCAGGTTCAGCGCGGCCGCGGCCGCGTGCAGGGTGTCCGGATCGGCGAAGGCCAGCAGCCGGCAATCTTCACGCGGCTGCTGGACGAGGCGGACACATAGCTCCGGGCCGATCCCGGCGGGCTCGCCCGGTACCAGAGCGAGCTCGGGGCGCATCGGTCAGGACTGCGGCGGGGTGGCGGTGTTTTCCGCGCGGTCGCCGCTGCGGAAGCTGACGTAGGCTTCGCCACGCAGTTCCTGCAGGAAGCGGTTGTACTCGTCTTCCAGCTTGCGGCGGCCGATGGTCTCGCGGACCTGGGCACGCTGGTTGTCGGTGGTCACGTCGGTCTGGCGGGTCGCCACGCGCTGCACGATGTGCCAACCGGCATCGGTACGGAACGGCTGGCTGACACCACCGTCCTGGAGGCCTTCCACCTGCTGGCCGAAGGCCGGACCGAACGCGTCGGCCGGGAACCAGCCCAGGTCACCGCCCTGGCCCTTGCTGTTGTTGTCCTCGGAGGATTCCTTGGCAACGGTCTGGAACTCGGCACCACCGGCGATGCGGGCACGCAGGGTGTCGATCTTGGCCTTGGCGGCGGCGTCGGTCTGGTGGTCGTCCACGCGCACCAGGATGTGGCGGCCGTGGAATTCGGTGACCGTATGCTCACCGGCGGCGGCGGAGCTGGCGTCACGCACTTCCACCAGCTTCAGCAGCTGGAAGCCGCTCGGGCCACGGATCGGGCCGACCACTTCGCCGGGCTTCATCTTTTCCATCATCTGGGCAAAGGCCTGCGGGATTTCATCCAGGCTGCGCCAGCCCAGGTCACCGCCTTCCAGTGCATTCGGGCTGTCCGAATAGCGCACGGCTGCAGCGTTGAAGTCCAGCTCGCCCTTGTCCAGCAGGGTCTTCACACCATCGGCCTTCTTCTGGCCGGTGGCGATCTGGTCGGCGTTGGCACCGTCGGGCAGGGCGATCAGGATGTGCGCCAGGTGGTACTGGTTGCCCACCGTGGCCTGCTGCTTCAGCGCGGCGTCGACTTCACCCTCGCTGACGCTGATGCGGCTCTGCGCGAAGCTCTGGCGCAGGCGCTGCACGGTGATCTCGTCACGCACCGAGGCGCGGAAATCGTTGAAGTCGATGCCGTCATGGGCCAGGCGCTGGCGCAGGGCGTCCAGGTTCGAACCGTTCTGCTGGGCGATGGAGTTCATCGCCTGGTTCAGCTCCTGGTCGCTGACCCGGATGCCGCTGCCCTGGGCGCGGGCCACCTGCAGCTTGACCAGCACCAGGCGCTCGAGCACCTGGCGGCTGAGCACGTCTTCCGGCGGCAGCTGGTTTTCGCGGCCGGCGTACTGCGCCTTGATGTTGGCGATCGCACGCTGGAGCTCGCTCTGCAGGATCACGTCCTCATCGACGACGGCGGCGATGCGGTCAAGCGGCTGCGCCTCCTGGGCAAGCACCTGCAGGGGGGCGGACACGCTGGACACCGCCAGCAGCGAGGCGAGAAGAACGGGGAAGCGCTTGGTCATGGGATCAGGTTCGGATCGTAGTCATCCCGGGTCGCCCCGGTGTTGCTCGGCGGCACGAGATAGAGGTCGTCGCGGTTGTAGCCGAGGATAGCACGGCGCAGGGTACGGTCCGTGTCCTGGCCCAGGGAGCTCAGGCCCTTGAGCACGAACTCCAGCTGGATGGCGTTGTTCATCTCGCCTTCGCGGTTGCGGACGTAGCGGCGGGCGACCGCACGCACGGCCAGGCAGCAGCTGTCCCACTGGACGCCGGCGATGATCTCCAGCGGTTCCTTGTCCTGCAGCGAGTAGTAGTAGCGGCCGACCAGGCTCCAGCGCGCATTCAGCGGGTACAGGAACGACAGGTCGGCCTGTTCCAGCAGCGTGCGGTCATGCTTGTTGGCGGTGGCCGGGGCGCCGGAGTTGATGCGGTAACGGTAGCTGAGGTTGATCACGCCATCGTTGGGCATCAGGTAGCGGGCGCGGACGCTGGCCAGATCCTCGCGCTTGTACTTGGGGTCCCACTGGTAGGTGGCACCCAGGGTCCAGCGGTCGTTGATCATGTAGTTGCCGTCAGCGATCCACGCCGACTTGCCCTTCTCCACCGGCGCGCCACCCGGGGTGACGGTCACCCGCGATTCGTCGAAGTACTGGATCTGGCCGATGGAGGCCGAGAAGCGTTCCTTGCCGGTGGTCTGGTCGATGAAGCGGGTGCTCAGCGCCATGGTCAGCTGGTTGGCGTCGTTCTGGCGATCGGCGCCGGTATAGCGAGAATCGCGGAACAGCTGGCCCCAGCTGAAGGTGAAGTCGCGGGTGTCGAAGATCGGCAGCTCGTCCTGATCGCGGTAGGGCGTGCGCAGGTAGAACAGGCGCGGTTCCAGGGTCTGCAGGAAGGACTTGCCACCGATGCGGGTCTCGCGATCGAAGAACAGGCCGGCGTCGATGCTGCCGATCGGCAGGCTGCGGCTGGGCGAGGTGTTGCCGCGCAGCTGTTCCGGTGTGGCGGTGTTCGGGTCGATGCCCTGCGAACGCAGGATCTGGCCGCGGATGCCGTTCACGCCATCAACCAGGCCACGGTCCAGCTGGTAACCGGTATAGCGGTAGGCCAGGGTCGGCGTGACATACCAGGCCGCGCCGCTGATCGGGAACGACACGTAGGGTTTGACATCCAGCCGCGAGCCGCCGCTGACACCGATGCCGTCGGTCTGACGGCTGCCGTTGCGGGTGTACTGCAGGTCCGGTCCCGCATCAGCGCCGTACTTGAAGTTGATGTCGTCGTGGGTGAAACGCACGGCTTCGGCGTAGATGCCGGTTTCCAGCCACGGCAGGACCGGCTTGTCCCAGTTGAAATACAGGCGCGGCTGGCGGTTGTAGGCCAGCGCACCCTCGTTGAGGGTGTAGTCGGTCAGCTGCCAGCGGTCGGCCATGATGCCGGCCGTCCAGTTCCTGCCAGTGCCGTACAGGCCGATGGTGCTCTGCAGGTTCGACGCGGTGACCCCCACCAGGCGGTTGGCGAAGTCTTCCACATAGCGTTCGTCGCTGACCCAGGCCAGGTTGGCGCGGGCCTGCCAGTGGTCGTCGAGGTTGTGGTAGCCGCCGAACATCACCCGGCCGCGGTCGCGGTCGCGCAGTTTGTCGTTGGGCATGAACGCGGTCAGCAGTTCGCCGCGGCCGCCGTTGTAGAGGTAGCGGAATTCGTTGTCGAGCATCAGGCCGCGCCGGCTCATGTAGCGCGGGGTCAACGTGTCGTCGTAGTTCGGCGCCAGGTTGAAGTAGATCGGCTGTGCGTAATCGAAACCGTTGCGGCCGGACATGCCCAGCTGCGGGAACAGCAGGCCGGTCTTGCGGCGGTCGTCGATCGGGAACTTGAAGTACGGCGCCCACAGCACCGGCACCTTGCCGATGCGAAGCACGGCGTTGCGGGCGGTACCGAAGCCTTCGTCGTTGTCCACTTCGATCTGCGGCGCCGACAGCTTCCACACCGGCTGCGACGGGTCGCAGGTGGTGTAGGTGGAGCGGTGCATCTGGCCGACCGCGCCCTGCAGGTCGACCGATTCGGCATCGCCGTTGCCGCGGCGCGACACCAGCTGGTACTTGATGTCGGTGATCTTGTGGGTGTCGCTTTCCTGGTTGCCCTCGGCGCGCTTGGCGACCATGCGGATCGAGGAGTCCTGGTAGCGGACATTTCCGTCGGCGATGTAGTTGCCGGTCTCGGTATCGAAGCTGAGCTTGTCGGTGCCGACGAACTGGTCGCCACGGCGCAGGGCCACGTTGCCTTCGTACTGCGGCACGGTGGTGGTGCCCAGCAGCTGGTCACCCTCGATGTCGGTCGGCTGCTGCTCGCGCGCGGCGCTGGCGGCGGCCTTGTCCTGCCCCGGGACCGGGACCGGGACAGGGGCATCGGTGAACGCGGGAATCACGTCGGTAGCCGGGCACAGGCCCCAGTTGAGCGGCTTTTCATCGGCCATTGCCGGCAGGCAGATGGCGATGCTCAGAGGCAGGGGAAGCAGGCGGAGGGCTCGGCGCACGCGGTTCGGATTCGGGCGAAAACGGACGGTAGCTTGCCCCATCCCTTGCATAGGGGCAATGAAGGGCGTCGGATCCTGCCGGTTCGGGTTCATCCGGAGACGCTGCCCGGTGGGGGGGGCAGCAGGGCCCGGACATGGGCCACGCTGCACTCGGCAAGGGCCAGCAGGTCATAGCCGCCTTCCAGCATCGAGACCACCCGGCCGGCCGCATGGCGGCGCGCCAGCGCATGCAGTTCGCGGGTGATCCAGGCGAAATCGTCGGTTTCCAGCATCAGGTCGGCCTGCGGATCGCGCAGGTGGGCATCGAAGCCGGCCGAAATCAGCAGCAGCTGCGGCCGGAAGTCGTCGATGGCCGGCAGCATCTCGTCGGCCCACACATTGCGGAAGCGGAAACCGCCGCTGCCGGGGGGCAGCAGGATGTTCATCAGGTTGCCGGCACCGCGGTCGCGGCGCAGGCCGGAGTTGGGGAACAGCCCGGCCTGGTGGGTGCTGTAGTACGAGACCCGGGCGTCGTGCTGGAAGATGTCCTGGGTGCCGTTGCCATGGTGGACATCGAAATCGACCACCGCGATCCGCTCCAGGCCATGACGGTCACGGGCGTAGGCGGCGGCGATGGCGATGTTGTTGAGCAGGCAGAAGCCCATCGCAGTGCTGCTGGTGGCGTGGTGGCCCGGTGGCCGCACCGCGCAGAACGCCAGCGGGTCCTCGCCCAGCATCACCGCATCTACCGCCGCCACGCCGGCGCCGGCGGCATGCACGGCGGCACTGGCCGAGCCGGGCGAGGTCCAGGTGTCCATGTCCAGCTGTCGCAGCGGCGCGGTCTGCGGCTGCAGCACGAAGTCGAGCAGGGCGCTGTCGTGGACCCGGGTCAGTTCGCCGAACTTGGCCGGCGGCGCCTCGCGCCAGTCCAGCTGGCCGGGGAAGGCGGCGTGCAGGGCATCGAGCACATGCTGCAGGCGTTGCGGGCACTCCGGATGGCCAGGGCCGGGGTCATGCAGCAGGCAGGACGGATGGGTGAAGACCAGCATCGTGCCGACTCAGCGCTGGCGCTGCTGTGGCTGCCACAGCGCTTCGCCATGGCCATCGGCACGGGCCAGCACCCGGGCCAGCACGAACAACAGGTCCGACAGCCGGTTGAGGTACTGCAGCGCCTCGCTGCGCACGGCGTCGTGGCGGGCCAGGGTGACCGTCTCGCGCTCGGCCCGGCGGACGATGGTGCGCGCCAGGTGGCAGCGTGCGGCGGCCTCGCCACCGGCTGGCAGGATGAATTCCTTCAACATCGGCAGGCTGGCGTTGTAGTGATCCAGCTGCTGTTCCAGTGCCGACACATCGGCGGCGTGGATCGCGGCGTGGCCGGGGATGCACAGTTCGGCGCCCAGGTCGAACAGCTGGTGTTGCAGATGCACCACCAGCGCGCGCACGTCGTCGGGCAGCGCCGTGGCCAGCAGCAGGCCGAGTGCGGCATTGGCTTCGTCGACAGTGCCGTAGGACGCCACGCGGGCATCATCCTTGGCCACGCGCTGGCCGTCGCCAAGGCCGGTACTGCCGTCGTCGCCGGTGCGGGTATAGATGCGCGAGAGGCGATGACCCATGGCGCGGCTCAGTGCCGGATGTCGCGGCGGGCCTGCTGGAGCTTCAGTACCTGCTCCACGGCCAGCTGCAGGGCGGCGGCCAGCGCCACGTAGATGGCGGTGGTGCGCAGGTACGGCCCGAACCACTGTGCGTAGTTCTGTGCCCAGCCGGCCAGCGTCGGTTCGGCCACGTTGCGGCTGGTCCAGTAGAAGCCGCCCTGCGCGAGCAGGTGACAGACCGCCACCGAGGCCACCAGCAGCAGCGCGCCCTTGGCCAGTACCGGCCAGCGTGCCCCCTGGTAGTTGCGGCCCAGCAGCATGCCGCCGGCCCACAGCGAGAAATACGCCGGCAGCAGCAGCCAGTAGCCCGGCGACACGCAGTAGTGCTGCCAGAAATCCAGGCCGCTGCTGCGGATCACGATCCAGTCCACCAGCACCGCGAACACCATCAGCAGCGGGAACGCCCAGCGGGTCCAGCCAGCCAGGTAGAAGCCGCCGATGAAGAACACCGCCCAGGAGGCATCCGGGATCGCCGCGAAGTGGTTGACCCGGGTCGCCGCCAGCAACAGCACGAGTACGGACAGGACGAAGGCACGGTTGGCGGTGGCGGACATGGCAGCGGGCCCGGAGCGGATTCAGGTTTCATTCTAGCCCGCCGCGCCGGTTGGCGCAGGTCGGGGGCTGTTGGGTGTCCGGGCGGGGCGAGCGCGTATCATGAACACCATGAGTGAACGACATGACGTGCTGATCGTCGGTGGCGGCCTGGTCGGTGCCAGCCTGGCCATTGCCCTGGACCGGTTGGGCCGCGACGTGGGCCTGCTCGAAGCCAGCCCGGCCGGCGAGCTGCCGGCGGTGTTCGACCAGCGCAACCTCAGTTTCGCCGCGGCGACCGTCAACGCGCTGACCGCGTTGGGGGTCATGCAGAAGCTGGCGATGGCGCCGGGCCCGATCCGCCGCATCCATGTCAGCCGCGCCGGCGATTTCGGCCGCGTGCAGCTGGAGGCTTCCGACTACGACCGGCCGTGGTTCGGCCAGGTGGTTGTCGCGCGTGACTTCGGCCAGGCGCTGGAAGCGCGCCTGCAGGAGCTGCCGCAGCTGCGGCGCTACCGGCCGATGCGGTTCCTGGGCCTGGGCGAGGTGGTCGACGGCTACCGCCAGGTGCGGGTGGCCGACGAGACCGGCGAGCGCGTACTGCTGGCACGGCTGGTGGTCGGTGCCGATGGCACGACCAGCGGTGTGCGTGGCGCGCTGGGCATCGAGGTCGACCGGCATGATTTCCAGCAGACCCTGTTCGTGGCCCGCGTGCGCAGCCAGCGCGCGCCGGATGGCACGGCCTGGGAGCGCTTCACCGATACCGGCCCGACCGCCCTGCTGCCGCGCGGTGACCGCCACTTCGGCACCGTGCATGGCGTGGCCCGCGATCAGGCCGATGCGGTGATGGCGCTGGACGATGCGGCCTGGCTGCAGCGCCTGCAGGATGCGATCGGCTGGCGTGCCGGTCGGCTGCTCGAATCCGGCCCGCGCAGCGCTTACCCGCTCATCCAGGTGCTGGCGCGCGCATTGGCCGGTGAACGCACGGTGCTGCTGGGCAATGCCGCGCAGACCATCCATCCGCTGGGTGCGCAGGGCTTCAACCTGGGCCTGCGCGATGCGCTGACCCTGGCCGAACTGCTGGAGGATGCGCACGAGGATGCCGGCAGCGATGTGCTGCTGCAGGCCTATGTTGCGCGCCGCCAGGAAGACCGACGGCAGACGGTGGCGTTCTCGGGTGGCCTGGCACGGCTGACCAGCAATCCGGCACCGCTGATGCGGCCGCTGCGCAGCCTCGGCCTGGTGGCCGCGCAACGCGCCTCGGTGCAGTCGATGCTGGTCGGTGGCGCGATGGGCTTCCGCGGCGAAGTGCCGCGCCTGTGCCGCGGAGAAGCCGCATGAGCCGGCGCATGCGCCTTGATGTGGCCATCGTCGGTGGTGGCGTGGTCGGTGCCGCGTGCGCGCTGGCGCTGGCCGATGCCGGCCTGTCGGTTGCGCTGGTGGAAGGTCGTGAGCCCGCGCCGTGGCAGGCCGCACAGCCTGACCTGCGCGTGTTCGCCTTCGCTGCCGACAACGTTCAGCTGCTGAACCGCCTGGGCGTGTGGCCGGCGATCGCGCAGGCCCGTGCCTGGCCCTACCGGCGCATGCAGGTGTGGGACGCGGCCGGTGGCGAAGATCTGCTGTTCGATGCCGATCGCTTCGGCCGTCGTGAACTGGGCTACATCGTCGAGAACGGCCTGCTGCAGGATCGCCTGTGGGCGGCGTTGCCGGCGGCGGGCGTGCAGCTGCACTGCCCGGCGCGGGTGGACGCGCTGGAGCAGGACGACGACGGCGTGCGCCTGCGCCTGGATGACGGTCGTCGCCTGGAAGCGGCGTTGGCGGTGGCCGCCGACGGCGCCGAATCGACCCTGCGCCAACTGGCCGGGATCGAGGTTGAAAAGCATGACTACCACCAGCGTGGCGTGGTGGCCTACGTGGACAGCGATCTTCCCAACCAGGCCACCGCCTGGCAGCGTTTCCTGCCGGGCGGGCCGCTGGCGCTGCTGCCGGTGGCCGAGCGCCGCAGCTCGATCGTCTGGACCCTGCCCGAGGACGAGGCGGCACGTGTGCTGGCCTTGGACGAGGACGCCTTCAACCGGGAACTGACCCGCGCCTTCGCGGCACGGCTGGGTGAGCTGCGACTGGCGTCACCGCGTGCGGCCTTCCCGCTGCGTCGCCAACTGGCCCGTCACTACGTGGCCGGCCGCGTGCTGGCATTGGGTGATGCCGCGCATGTGGTGCATCCGCTGGCCGGGCAGGGCGTGAACCTGGGCCTGCGCGATGTCGCCGCCCTGCAGCAGTGGCTGGCGCCGTCGGCCGAGCGCCGTGGCCAGCCGCGGCTGTCGCCGCAGCGCCTGCAGCGCTGGGCACGCGAACGGCGCAGCGACAACCAGATCGCCGCCTACAGCTTCGATGCGATCAACCGCCTGTTCTCCAACGACGAGATGCACTTGACCCTGGCCCGTGGCCGCGCGCTGGGCTGTGTCGGCAAATGGCCGCCGCTGGTACAGGCGTTCTGGAAGCGCGCCGCCGGCGTCTGAAGCAAAAAGGGGACGGAGGGGATTAAGTCGTTTGTGCACATACGACTTAATCCCCTCCGTCCCCTTTTTCAATCCACCAGCCAGCCGGCCAGGTCGGTGCGGTCCAGCTTGCCGCGGTGCATGCGGTCCAGCGAATTGAATTCGTCGGCCAGCGCCGGATTGGCCTGTGCTTCCTCGCGGCTGATGAAGCCGTCGCCATTCACATCCAGCGCGGCGAAATGGATGCGGTACTGGCCGACCACGCTGCTCGGTTCCAGCGAACGCACGGTCACCTGTGCCTCGCCGGCCGGCTGCGGAATCTCGACGCTGCCGCTGACCCGGCCCGCATCCAGCGGTTGCTGGCGGATCGCGCCGCCGGTGGGGCCCAGCGGCTGGCTCTGCGCCGGCGTGGACGGGCCGTGCTGGGCGATGGCCGGTACCGAGGCCAGCAGGATGGTCAACAGCAGCGCAGTACGCGGAAGGTTCATGACAGGCTCCTTGCCAGAGGGTACCGGGAGCGTACTCCCGGCAACCTGTGCCGCCGATGACGGATCAGCGCAGCGGCGAAGCCAGCACGGTGATCTCTTCACGATCGTGATAGAGCTGCTTGGCGCGGACCACCAGCGGCTTGCCGGCCTGGTCCTGGAACAGGTCCAGGCACAGCCGGGTTTCGTCCCAGCGCTTCTTCATCGGCAGTTTCAGATTGAAGATCGCATGCCGGCACCAGCCCTCGCGGAACCAGGTGGCCATGCGTTCGGCCACGCGGCGCGGCTGCTCGACCATGTCGCAGACCATCCAGTCCAGCGGCTGTTCCGGGTGCCAGTGGAAGCCATCGGCGCGCAGGTGCTCGACCAGTCCGGTGTCCAGCACGTGCTGGCGCAGCGGGCCGTTGTCGATGCTCAGCACGTGCATGTGCTGGCGGGTCAGCACCCAGGTCCAGCCGCCGGGTGCGGCGCCGAGGTCGGCCGCACGCATGCCGGGCTTGGCCAGCGCCTCGCGTTCTTCCGGCGTCAGCAGGGTCAGCAGCGCCTCGTCCAGCTTCAGCGCCGAACGCGAAGGCGCCTCGGGCAGCAGCTTCAGGCGCGGGATGCCCAGCGCCCACGGTGCGCTGTCGGCCGGGTCGGCCACGCAGACGAAGGCATGGGTGCCATCGACGAACACCACATGCAGGCGCGGCAGGCGGTTGTTCGGCTTATCAGTGAGCTTGCCGGCCTTGCGCAGCGCCGGGCGCAGTGCATTGCCGAAGGCACGGGCCAGACCGGACAGTGGCTTGCCGGCGTCCGAATCGGGGTGTTCCACCCACAGGTCGCCGAAGCGCGGCGCATCGGCCAGCACTTCCAGCATCGGGGTGATCCGGTCCGCCGGGTCCAGCTGCGGCAGTTCGGCCAGCACCACCAGCTTCTGCCGCGCGAAGATCAGCTCGCGCCAGCGCAGGCGCGGCGCCAGCGCGGCGGCTTCGTCGCACATGAAAAGCACGTAGCCGTCATTGCGCTGGGTGCGCGCATAGCCGGCGAAACCGGCTTCACCGGCGCGGAACTGCAGCTCGCCGGCCAGCTCGGGCTCGAAGCCCTGCCGGCACAGGCACAGCAGGCCGATGCCGGTTTCAGTAACGGGCGCCATCGCTTTCCCCATAGGCACGCAGCACGCTGCGCGCGGCGTCGCGGTTCAGGCCTTGCACCACTTCGATGCCGCGCTTGTTGAGTTCACCCACCCAGTCGGCCGGCAGCGGGCCTTCATCGAACGGGGTCAGTTCCTCGACGTCGGCCGAGTTGGCACCGATCAGCAGGCGGTCGATGCCGGCCCACACGGTGGCGCCGTAGCACTGGCAGCACGGCTGCGAGCTGGTGGCCAGGGTGACCGGCGACAGCACCGCGTTCAGGCGCGGGGTCTGCAGGCGCTGCTGGGCCAGCATGTAGGCCATGTTCTCGGCGTGCGCCAGCGAGGTCGCGTGCGGCATCACCCGGTTCACGCCGGCGGCGATGACCTTGTCGTCCGGTCCGAACACCACCGCACCGAACGGACCGCCACTGGCGTGCTCGACGTTCAGCCGCGACAGCTCGATCGCCAGCGCGACCTTGGCCTCATCGCCCGGATATCGACGATCCAGGTCGATCTGGTCGTGGATCCAGGCGGGAAGGGTCAGGTGGACTTGCGCGTACAGCATCGCGGGGGTGCCTCGTGTGGGATGGGAAAAAGTGCGGTTGCTTGGGGAAACCGGCGCGCAGTGTAGCCGCACCGGCCTGTACCGCGCGTGGGCCGGGCTCAGCCCGGCGAGCCGGTGCGGATCACCACGTACTGCTTGCGGAATTCCAGCCCGGCCTGCGGCCAACTGGCAGCATAGGCGCGCAGCAGGGGCAGGGCGGCGGCGAAGTCGTGGCCGTTGACCCGGCAATCGGCCTCGCACAGGCCGTCGGCATCGCGCGAGGCGAACAGGCGGATGGCGAGGAAATGGCGGGCTTTCAGCAGCTCGTCGAAGGCCTCCATGCTGCGGGTGAACAGGCAGCAGGGGCAGGAGCCATGATCGTCTTCGCTGCAGGTGGAGGCATCCACGTCCTGTGCACGGTAGTGCGCCAACGGCCCCAGCACCACGGTGCGCTGATGTTCCTCACCCTCGTCGCCGACCGGATAGGTCAGGCCCATCATCGGCAGGCCCTGTGCGTCTTGGGCGCCGATCGCGGTCTGCAGGGTCACCAGGTCCACCCGGGCCCAGGCCTGGAAGCCGGACAACAGCGATGCCTGCTCATCGGCACCATTTGCGTGCTGGTACTCGAACAGGCCATCGGCGAACAACTGCGGATGCTGGCTTTCAATGACGGTGGAGGTCTGCCAGCCGCCGTTGTCGCGCGCTTGCGCGGCCATTGCATGCGGGGTCAGGCGCAGGCCGCTGTCCAGCAGCAGCGCGTTGCCGTCGATGCGGCTGGCGGTGCCGGTGTCCTGCAGGGCCTGCTGCAGCAGCGGGAGGAGGGCGGTGGCGCTCGTGGTCATGTCAGGCCTGTGGATGGATGGGGAGGAACATCCAGGCAGGGCCTGGGGCTAGCGGTCGAGTGCGTCGAGCTCGGCGCGATATCGCTGCGCGTCGGATTGCTGCTGCGGATCGTTGCCGTGGTCGCGCAGCCAGGTTTCCAGCTCGCGGCGATAGTCCGCGCGGAAACCGGCATTACCCGGGCTGAAATGCAGCTTGCGTGCCGCCACCTCCACCCGCTCGCGCGCGCTGGCCCGGGCCTGGGCGACGCCGTGCGGTGACTCGTTGGTGAGGATGACGAAGTTGCGTGGGAAGCCCGGCGTGTACTTGACCACGAACGGCTGGTCGCGCGCCGGGATACGGATGGCGTTTTCCAGCGGCCACAGCGAAGCGGTGTTGGTGTGGAACACCACGTCCACGTCGCGGCCCTCGGCGGTACGCAGCACCCCTTCGTAGCGCCAGATGTACTGCTCGTTGAGCGTGGAGCTGGTTCGCTCGGTCTTGACGATCACCGCTTCACCACGCTCGCCCACCACGTTGAGGAAGGCGGCGTTGAGGAAGTGGCCGAGGAACATGTTGAGCATCGCCAGCGGGAACACCACGATGGCGTAGCCCGGAAAGCGCCGCCACCACGAGACCAGCCCGGCCAGCACCATTGCTGCAAAGAACGTCAGCAGCGGATGCTGCGAGATGAACCAGAGCAGGACGGAAAGGGCGGTGATCATCGTCGCGGTCCTGCGGGCGCCATCCAGGCGCCCGCGCAGGCCCTCAGGCCGACCAGGTATCGCGCAGGGTCACGCTGCGGTTGAATACCGGCGTGGCTGCGGTATGGTCGCGGCGGTCGGCCACGAAGTAGCCGGTACGCTCGAACTGGAACGACTGCTCCGGCGCGGCGCTGGCCGCGGCCGGCTCGACATAGCCGGTGACAGTGCGGCGCGATTCCGGGTTGAGGTAATCGCGGTAGGTCTTGCCTTCCGATTCGTCGTCCGGGTTCGGCACCGAGAACAGGCGGTCGTACAGGCGGATCTCGGCCGGTACGCCGTGCACGGCGCTGACCCAGTGGATGGTGCCCTTGACCTTGCGGTTGGCGCCTTCCATGCCCGGGCGCGATTCCGGATCCAGCCAGCCACGCAGCTCGGTGATGGTGCCGTCGGCATCCTTGATCACTTCGTCGCAGCGGATGATGCCGGCGCCGCGCAGGCGCACTTCGCCCCCCGGGACCAGGCGCTTCCAGCCCTTCGGCGGCACTTCGGCGAAGTCCTCGCGGTCGATCCACACTTCGCGTGCGAACGGTACTTCGCGGCTGCCGAAGCTTTCGTCCTTCGGGTGGTTGCTGAAGGTCAGCTGCTCTTCGTGGCCTTCCGGCAGGTTGGTCAGCACCAGCTTGACCGGATCGACCACTGCCATGCGGCGCGGTGCGGCACTGTCCAGGTCCTCGCGCAGCGCGCCTTCCAGCACGCTGAAGTCGATCAGCGAATTCTGCTTGCTGATGCCCACGCGCTCGGCGAACAGGCGCATCGCGGCCGGGGTGTAACCACGGCGACGCAGGCCCTGCAGGGTCGGCATGCGCGGGTCTTCCCAGCCGTCCACCAGCTGTTCGGTGACCAGCGCCATCAGCTTGCGCTTGCTCATCACCGTGTAGTTGATGTTCAGGCGCGAGAACTCGATCTGGCGCGGCTTGGCCGCTTCGCGCGGCAGGCCGGCATCGACCAGCGGCTGGGTCAGCGCGTCGTCATGGGCGAAGTCGACGTTGTCCACGCACCAGTCGTACAGCGGGCGGTGGTCTTCGAATTCCAGCGTGCACAACGAGTGGGTGATGCCTTCGATCGAATCACCCAGCGCGTGGGCGAAGTCGTACATCGGGTAGATCGGCCACGCATTGCCGGTGTTCTGGTGCTCGACGTGCTTGATGCGGTACAGCGCCGGATCGCGCAGGTTGATGTTGCCGCTGGCCATGTCGATCCTGGCGCGCAGGGTGCGCGCACCATCCGGGAATTCACCGGCGCGCATGCGGCGGAACAGGTCGAGGTTTTCCTCGACGCTGCGGTCGCGCCATGGCGACGGGCGGCCCGGCTCGGTCAGGGTGCCGCGGTAGGCGCGCACTTCCTCGGCCGACAGGTCGCAGACGTAGGCCTTGCCCTGTTCGATCAGCTTCTCGGCGGCCAGGTAATAGGCCTGGAAATAGTCCGAGGCGTGGCGCAGCTCGTTCCACTCGAAGCCCAGCCAGCGCACGTCGTCCTGGATCGCGGCCACGTATTCCGGATCTTCCTTGGCCGGGTTGGTGTCATCGAAGCGCAGGTTGCAGACGCCGCTGAACTCGCCGGCGATGCCGAAGTTCAGGCAGATCGACTTGGCGTGACCGATGTGCAGGTAGCCGTTCGGCTCCGGCGGGAAGCGGGTCTTGATCGCCTGGTGCTTTCCGCTGGCCAGGTCCTCGCGCACGATCTGGCGGATGAAATCGCGCTTTTCGTGGCTGTCGGCGGGGGTCTCGGGGCTGGCGGGGGTGTGCTCGGACATGAGTCGGCGAAAAGAAAGGCAGAAAGACCAACAGTCTAGCGCGTACGGGGCAGGGCTGCCCGGTGGGGTGTGGGGATGCCGGCCCCGCCCTCTGGTAGTGCCGGCCGCTGGCCGGCAACTCTCCGATCCCGCCCCCGGCACCATTCAGCCCCCGGGCGTATGCTGGAGCCCTGCCCCGAGGAGCCGCCGCATGCACATCGTGTACAAGGCCGACAACCTGTTCGACGCCCATCTGGTCAAGCACGCGCTGGAAAACGCCGGCATCCCCGCCTTCGTGTTCGGCGAGCAGCTGCTGGGGGGCATGGGCGAGCTGCCGTTGTTCGGTGTGTTGCGGGTCGGCATCCCCGACGCGGCGCGGCCGCAGGCGGAGGACATCATCGCGGCGCTGGACTTGGGCCAGGCCGCCGCCGACCCCATTTCCGATGCAGACGATATGGCCGGACTGCCGGCGTAGGAGCGCATCATGTTGGGAATTGGCCAGGGCATCCTCGGCATCGGGGCCTTCAAGCAGCGCCTGCCGCGCCCGGAAGAGGCACTGCCGGGGCGCGAGCAGCCATTGCCGCTGCACAGCAACCAGCACTTCGTGAACAGCCATCCGCTGAAGGACCGCTTCGCCGGCCTGCAGCAGATCCGCTTCGCGCTGGGCTGTTTCTGGGGCGCCGAGCGCAAGTTCTGGACCGAGCCGGGCGTGTACAGCACCTCGGTCGGCTACGCCGGCGGCATCACCCCGAACCCGACCTATGAAGAAGTGTGCTCGGGCCTGACCGGGCACACCGAAGTGGTGCAGGTGGTGTTCGACCCGGCGGTGGTGAGCCTGGAACGGCTGCTGCAGCTGTTCTGGGAAAGCCACGACCCGACCCAGGGCATGCGCCAGGGCAACGACACCGGCACCCAGTACCGTTCGGCGATCCACGCCACCGACGAGGCACAGTACGCTGCCGCGCTGGCCAGCCGCGAGGCCTACCAGGCCCAGCTGGATGCGGCCGGCTACGGCCCGATCACCACCGAGATCGTGTACCCGGCACCGGCGTACTACTACGCCGAGGACTATCACCAGCAGTACCTGGCGAAGAATCCGAACGGCTACTGCGGCATCGGCGGCACCGGCGTGAGCTGCCCGATCGGGTTGGATGTGGAGGCGCCGCGCTGACGCGCGGTGGTCCGCCTGCGGCGGGCAACGTCAACGGCTGAAAGCCAAAGCCAAAGCCAAAGCCAAAGCCAAAGCGGCTCTGGGTTGCTGCTTGTTGGGTGGGGCGGTGTGGGTTGGCAGGACACGCCGTGAACCCGTCCCTGGGGGCTCGATGGCGCCATCCATGGCGCCAACGGTCCTGCCAACCCACACCGCCCCACCCCCGACAGTTTCCCGGTGACGGTGGGAAAGAGCATTGGGTTACTGACGAACTGATGGAAAACAAAAAGGACGCGGCGTTCGCCGCGTCCTTTTTATTTGGTTCTGCATTGCCCTTGTAGAGCCGAGCCATGCTCGGCTCCGAGCAAGCGAAGCGCGCGACCCGCTGTTGCTCTTCTTTCTTTCTTCCGTGGCGGGTGACCACCGGAAACTGTCAGAGGGCGGGCGGGTTGGGTTCGCGGGAGTGTCCGCCGCATGGATGCGGCGGCCAAGCCTCCAGGGATGGATTCACGGCGTCTCCCGCGAACCCAACCCGCCCGACCCAGCGCGGCTTTTTGCTCTTTGCGACCAACCGACCCGCCACGAGGGGCTCAGCCGTTGGCCGGAATCCTCACAGTGCCGCGCGGATCCGCTCGCGCAGTGCTTCCAGATCCTTGGCAAACGCATCGATACCGGTCGCCAGCTTCTCGGTGGCCATCGGATCGGCCGCCAGGTCTGCTGCGAACTTCGCCGCATCGATCGGGGGCACCGCCGCGCCATCAGCGGCACCGGCCACCAGCTTGCGCGGCAGCGCGCCGTGGTCGGCGTCCAGCTTCTCCAGCAGGTCCGGCGAAATGGTCAGGCGGTCGCAGCCGGCCAGCGCCTCGATCTGTGCGGTCGAACGGAACGAGGCGCCCATCACCACCGTCTTCGAACCGCGGCGCTTGAATTCGGCATAGACGCCGCGCACGAACTTCACGCCCGGGTCTTCGTCGATGCTGGCCGGGGTCTGGCCGTTGGCCACGTACCAGTCCAGGATGCGGCCGACGAACGGGGAGATCAGGAACGCGCCGGCCTCGCTGCAGGCCAGCGCCTGGGTCGGGTTGAAGATCAGGGTCAGGTTGCAGTCGATGCCTTCGGCCTGCAGGATGCGCGCGGCTTCCACGCCTTCCCAGGTCGCGGCGATCTTGATCAGGATCTTCTCGCGCGGCACCCCGGCATCGGCGTACATCTGGATGAACTGGCGGGCCTTGGCCACGGTGGCGGCGGTGTCGTGGGCCTGGTCGGCGTCCACTTCGGTGGACACACGGCCCGGCACCAGCGTGCTCAACAGCGCGCCGACGCCGATGGTCAGGCGGTCGGCCACGGCGTGCACCACGGCTTCGCGGTCGCCCGCCTGCTGGCGGCCCCAGGCCAGTTCGCGTTCGATCAGTTCGGCGTAGACCGGCAGGTCCAGCGCCTTCTTCACCAGGGTCGGGTTGGTGGTGCAGTCCACCGGCTGCAGGCGCTTGATCGCCTCGTAGTCACCGGTATCGGCAACGACCACGGACAGTTCGCGCAGCTGGGACAGTTTGGACGGGGTACTCATTACGGCTCCTGGTGCAGGGGGATCGAATCGCGCGCGGTGCGCAGCGGTAATCAGGGGCGGTCGTTGTGGACCGCAGTCACGCGCAGGCGCAGCTTGCGGCCGCCGGGCGCGTTCCAGTCGATGCTCTGGCCGATGGCCAGGCCGAGCAGGGCACTGCCGACCGGGGCCAGCACGGAGACCTTGCCTTCATCGACATTGGCTTCGCGGGGGAAGACCAGGGTCAGGACGTGCTTTTCGCCCGACACTTCATCTTCGCACTCCACGCGCGAATGCATCATGACGATGCCTTCGGGAATCTGGTCCGGTGCCAGCACGGTGGCCCGGTTGAGTTCTTCAGCAAGCGCGAGCGCGGCAGGCGTCTGGCTCAGCGCAGGGGATTCGAGCATGGCGTCCAGGCGGTCCATGTCGAAGGTAGAAACGGTGATCGACGGCGGCAGGCCGCTGGCGGTGTTCATGGTGAAGCTCCTTGGTTGAAAGCCATGCAAAAGGCGGCACCTGCTGGCGCCGCCTGTCTGTATTGTGGGGACAAATGCGGCCGGAATCGACTCCTGCCGATTCCGGGCCGGTGCTGCGGGGGCTCAGCCGTTCAGCGCGGGGCCGGGCAGGGCCGGTGCATCGCTGCCGGCATCGAGCGCCTCCAGCGTGAACAGTGCCTGCGGCAGGCGCTTGAACTGGTCGGCCAGCTCCATCAGGAAGTCGTTCATGGCCGAGCTGCGGCGCCAGATCATGGCGATGCGGCGGCTGGGACGGCCTTCGCCGGTGAAATCGAGCAGCCGGATGTTGTTCGAGCGCGGCACCGGCGGCTGCACCGACAGGCTCGGCAGCAGGGTGATGCCGACGTCGGCGGCGACCATCTGCCGCAGGGTTTCCAGGCTGGTGGCGCGGAATTCGGACTTCTCGTTGGCGCCGAACAGTCGGCAGACTTCCAGCGCCTGGTCGCGCAGGCAATGCCCGTCTTCCAGCAGCAGCAGCTTCTGCGTGGCCAGTTCCTGCACGTCCAGGTGTTCGCGGCGGGCCAGCGGGTGGCGCCCGGACACGGCCAGCAGGAACGGTTCCTCGAACAGGAATTCGGCATGCAGCTGGTCGTCGATCACCGGCAGGGCCAGCAGTGCGGCGTCGAGCTTGCCTTCGCGCAGGCGGTCCAGCAGCACGTCGCTCTTTTCCTCGACCAGCAGCAGTTCCAGCTCCGGGAAGCGCTCGCGGATGCGCGGGATCACATGCGGCAGCAGGTACGGGCCGAGGGTCGGGAAGATGCCCAGGCGCACCGTGCCGGCTTCCGGATCGCGGCTGCGTCGCGCCGCCTCCTTCAGCTGTTCCACTTCGGACACGATCACCCGCGCCCGTGCCGCCGCTTCCTGGCCGGCCGGGGTCAGCATCACCTTGCGCGGTGCGCGTTCCACCAGCGGCAGGCCCAGCTCTTCTTCCAGCTTGCGGATCTGCGTCGACAGCGTGGGCTGGCTGACGAAGCAGGAGGCGGCAGCCCGGCCGAAATGCTTGTGGTCGGCCAGGGCTACCAGGTACTTCAGATCACGTAGGTTCATCCTTACACCCCAGGGGTAACGGACCGGCTGACGGCGTGGTTACCCGACAGGCAGACAATGTTCCCGGTGATCTGGGAACGGTGGATCAGGCTGCTTCAGCAACGGCACCGCTGCTGTTGCTCACCGACGAGCGGATCAGGTGGTCGAACGCACTCAGTGCGGCGGTCGAGCCGGCGCCCATGGCGATGATGATCTGCTTGTAGGGCACCGTCGTGCAATCGCCAGCGGCGAACACGCCCGGCAGGTTGGTCTGGCCGCGGTCGTCGATGACGATCTCGCCGCGCGGCGACAGCGCCACCACATCCTTCAGCCACTCGGTGTTGGGCAGCAGGCCGATCTGCACGAAGATGCCTTCCAGCTCGACGCGGTGGGCATCGCCGCCGACGCGGTCCTTGTAGACCAGGCCGGTGACGCGGCTGCCGTCGCCCAGCACTTCGGTGGTCTGCGCGCTGGTCAGCACGGTCACGTTGCCCAGGCTGCGCAGCTTCCTCTGCAGCACTTCATCGGCGCGCAGGCTGGAATCGAACTCCAGCAGGGTTACATGCGACACGATGCCGGCTAGGTCGATGGCCGCTTCCACGCCGGAGTTGCCGCCGCCGATCACCGCCACGCGCTTGCCCTTGAACAGCGGGCCATCGCAGTGCGGGCAGTACGCCACGCCCTTGTTGCGGTACTGGTCTTCGCCCGGCACGTTCATCTGCCGCCAGCGCGCGCCGGTGGACAGGATCACCGAACGCGACTTCAGTACCGCGCCGTTTTCCAGCTGCACCTGCACCAGGCCGTCTTCGCCGGCCGGCACCAGCGCACTGGCGCGCTGCAGGTTCATGATGTCCACCTCGTACTCGCGCACGTGCTGCTCCAGCGCCGTGGCCAGCTTGGGGCCCTCGGTCTCCTTCACCGAAATGAAGTTCTCGATCGCCATGGTGTCCAGCACCTGGCCACCGAAACGCTCGGCGGCGATGCCGGTACGGATGCCCTTGCGTGCGGCGTAGATCGCCGCTGCAGCGCCGGCCGGGCCACCGCCCACCACCAGCACGTCGAAGGCGTCCTTGGCGGCGATCTTCTCGGCATCGCGCTTGCCGGCGTTGGTGTCCAGCTTGGCCACGATCTGCTCGAGGGTCATGCGGCCCTGGTCGAAGATTTCACCGTTGAGGTACACGGTCGGCACCGACATGATCTCGCGCTTCTCGACTTCGTCCTGGAACAGGGCGCCATCGATGGCCACGTGCTGGATGCGCGGGTTGAGCACCGCGGCCAGGTTCAGCGCCTGCACCACGTCCGGGCAGTTCTGGCAGGACAGCGAGAAGTAGGTCTCGAACCGGTAGTCGCCTTCCAGGTTCTGCACCTGCTCGATCAGCTCGGCGGTGGCCTTGGACGGGTGCCCGCCGACCTGCAGCAGCGCCAGCACCAGCGAGGTGAACTCGTGGCCCATCGGCAGGCCGGCGAAGGTCAGGTGGATGTCCTGGCCCGGGGTGCCCAGGTCGAAGGACGGCACGCGGCCCTGGCCATCGCGCAGCACCTGCAGCGAGATCTTGTCCGACAGGCTGTCCAGGGTCTGCAGCAGTTCCAGCATTTCCTGCGACTTGGCGCCGTCGTCGGCGTGCGCGGTGATCTGGATCGGGCGGGTCACGCGCTCCAGATAGGTCTTCAGCTGCGACTGCAGGTTGGCGTCCAACATCGGTCTTCTCCTGGCTTCAGGCAAACAGAGGGCGTGGCACCGCTGTACAAGGTAGCGGACCAGCTGGGGGTAGGGGTGAACCCAAGACAGCGACCGTGGAAGGGGCTGGCTGGCCAAGGCGGGCGAGCGTTGGCTGTCTTGGGTTCACCCCCACGCCGGCGGGGGGACCGGCACGGGGATGAAGGGCGCGCCGCGGCGTGGGGCCACGGCAGGCCGGTACTGCCTTAGATCTTGCCGACCAGGTCCAGCGACGGGGTCAGGGTCTTCTCGCCTTCCTTCCACTTGGCCGGGCACACCTGGTTCGGGTTGGCGGCGGTGAACTGGGCAGCCTTCAGCTTGCGCAGGGTCTCGGACACGTCACGGGCGATCTCGTTGGAGTGGATCTCCAGGGTCTTGATCACGCCTTCCGGGTTGATGATGAAGGTGCCGCGCAGGGCCAGGCCTTCTTCCGGAATGTGCACGCCGAAAGCGTTGGTCAGCTGGTGGGTCGGGTCGCCGACCAGCGGGAACTGGGCCTTGCCGACGGCCGGCGAGGTCTCGTGCCACACCTTGTGCGAGAAGTGGGTATCGGTGGTGACGATGTAGACCTCGGCGCCGGCCTTCTTGAACTCGGCGTAGTGGTCAGCTGCGTCCTCGATCTCGGTCGGGCAGTTGAAGGTGAAGGCGGCCGGCATGAAGATCAGGACGGACCACTGGCCCTTCAGGCTGGCGTCGGAAACCTTGATGAACTCGCCGTTGTGGTAAGCGTTGGCTTCGAACGGCTGGATCTGGGTGTTGATGAGGGACATCATTTTTCCTCTTGGTGAAGGGGAGTGGGTGAATCGACAGGAGCTAGGTTACCCATTCGCTGGCGATAAGAACAATGCATTGATTGCATCTATTTGATAGATGGAGTCTATCAAAAGGCACTTAGCAGGCACTGAACCCGGCCGCTTTCATCCTGCAACTGACTGTGTGACAAGGAAAATCTCGCCGGACCGCTGCCTGGGGCCGATAGCCCCTCCTTATCCCGTCCGGAGGAAACTGAACGGATTCCGATTTTGTAGAGCCGAGCCCATGCTCGGCTGTTCCAGAAGCAGCCGAGCGTGGGCTCGGCTCTACAATTGCGGAATGCCTTTCCAAACCGAACCCACCCTGCGCCAGATCGTGGCCGACGCCAGTGCCCGCTTGGGCGGCGTCGAAGCCCGCCACGAGGCGGAGCTGCTGCTGCTGCATGTGCTGGACCGCCCACGCAGTTGGCTGTTCGCGCATGCCACCGATCCGCTGGCCGCCGCCGACCAGGCCGCCTTCGAGACGCTGTTGGCCCGCCGCGTGGCCGGCGAGCCGGTCGCCTACCTGACCGGCCGCCGCGGATTCTGGACGCTGGATCTGGAGGTCGATCCGGCCACGCTGATCCCGCGCCCGGAGACCGAACTGCTGGTCGAGCTGGCGCTGGAACGCCTGCCGCAGGACCGTGCGCTGCGGCTGGCTGACCTGGGCACCGGCAGCGGCGCGATCGCCTTGGCGCTGGCCAGCGAGCGGCCACAGGCACAGGTGCTGGCCACCGATGCCAGCCCGGGTGCGCTGGCCGTGGCCGCGCGCAATGCCGCGCGCCATGAACTGCGCAACGTCCGCTTCGCCGAGGGCGGGCACGATTGGTACGCGCCGTTGCAGGGCATGCGCTTCGACCTGATTGCGAGCAATCCGCCGTACATCGCCAGCGACGACCCGCACCTGCGACAGGGCGACTTGCGCTTCGAACCGGCCTCCGCGCTGGCGTCCGGTGTGGACGGCCTGGATGACATCCGCCGCATCATCGACGGCGGCCAGGCGCATCTGCTGCCCGGTGGCTGGTTGCTGATCGAGCACGGATGGGACCAGGGCGCGGCGATCCGCGCGCTGTTCGACGCCGCCGGTTTTGCCGAGGTGCAGACCGTGCAGGACCTGGAGCAGCGCGACCGCATCACCCTGGGCCGGCGACCGGCCTAGAATGGGGGTTCTCCTGCCCCGGCAGGGCATCACCCTGGAGCTGCAAGCATGCGTACGCTGTACCCCGCCATCACCCCCTACGACGTCGGCACCCTGAAGGTCGACGACCGCCACACGCTGTATTTCGAACAGTGCGGCAACCCGGACGGCAAGCCGGTGGTGATGCTGCACGGTGGCCCGGGCGGTGGTTGCAGCGACAAGATGCGCCAGTTCCACGACCCGTCCAAGTACCGCATCATCCTGTTCGACCAGCGTGGTGCGGGTCGATCCACCCCGCACGCGGACCTGGTGGACAACACCACCTGGGACCTGGTCGCCGATATCGAGAAGCTGCGCGAGCACCTGAAGGTCGATCGCTGGCAGGTGTTCGGTGGCAGCTGGGGCTCGACCCTGGCCCTGGCCTATGCCGAGACCCATCCGCAGCGCGTGACCGAACTGGTCCTGCGCGGCATCTTCATGCTGCGCCGCTGGGAGCTGGAATGGTTCTACCAGGAAGGCGCCAACCGCCTGTTCCCGGATGCGTGGGAGCATTACCTGAAGCCGATCCCGTCGGTGGAGCGGCATGACCTGATCTCGGCCTTCCACCGCCGCCTGACCAGCGACGACGAAACCACCCGCCTGGAAGCCGCCAAGGCGTGGGCGGTGTGGGAAGGCGCGACCAGTTTCCTGCACGTCGATGATGACTTCATCAACAGCCACGAAGACCCGCACTTCGCCCTGGCCTTCGCCCGCATCGAGAACCACTACTTCGTCAACGGTGGCTTCTTCGAGGTGGAAGACCAGCTGCTGCGCGACGCGCACCGCATCGCCGACATCCCGGGCGTGATCGTGCATGGCCGCTACGACGTGGTCTGCCCGCTGGCCAACGCCTGGGACCTGACCAAGGTGTGGCCGAAGGCGAAGCTGGAAATCACCCCGGCCGCGGGCCATTCGGCGTTCGAAGCCGAGAACGTGGACGCGCTGGTGCGCGCCACCGATGGCTTCGCCTGATCGGTAGTGCCGGCCGCTGGCCGGCAATGCCTTACCGGTCCGTTTCGCCGCCGCCCGATGTGGCTCGCCGGCCAGCGGCCGGCGCTACCGGATAGCCAAGGCCTCGGGCCATTCGGCGTTCGAAGCCGAGAACGTGGACGCGCTGGTGCGCGCCACCGATGGCTTCGCCTGATCGGTAGTGCCGGCCGCTGGCCGGCAATGCCTTGCCGGTCCGTTTCGCCGCCGGCCGATGTGGCTCGCCGGCCAGCGGCCGGCGCTACCGGATACCCAAGGGTTCTGACCCCGCCGAAACCTTCATCCACGCATGGCGTGGATTTACCAATCCCCGGCCAGCAACGCGTCGGCCAGCACCTGCAGCTTTGGCGAGTGCTGGCGCGACGGTGGGTAGATCAGCGACAGCGCGCGGCTGCGGCCTTCAAGCGGCTGCAGCACGCGTTGCAGGCGGCCGTCAGCCAGCGCGTCGGCCACCGCGAAATCCATCACCTGCACGATGCCGATGCCGGCGATGGCCGCTTCCACCAGCGGATCGCCACTGTCGAACACCATCCGCGTCGGTGGGGTGAAGTCGCGCAGTTGGCCCTCCTGCAGGAACTGCCAGTCCACCAGCCGGCCACTGCGCAGGTTGCGCACCGCCAGGCACGCGTGATCCCGCAGCGCGGCCACATCGTCCGGTGCGCCACAGCGGGCCAGATACGCGGGGCTGGCCACCGTCACCCAGCGCAGCGGACGCAGCGGGCGCGCGACGATGCGCTGGTCGGCGATGACGCCGGTGCGCAGGGCGGCATCGAAACCTTCCTCGACCAGATCGACCAGACGGTCACTGAGCACGGCCTCCACCTGCAGTTGCGGGTGCTGTTGCAGCAACGGCGCCAGCAGCGGTACCAGCACCTTGCGCCCGAACATCGAGGGCGCGCTGATCTTCAGGGTGCCCGCGGGCGTGCAGGGACGGTCGGCCAACTGGCGTTCGGCATCCTCCAGGCCACACAGCAGCGGTGCCACCTGATCGACGAACTGGCGGCCATCCGGGGTCAGCGCCACGTTGCGGGTGTTCCGCTGCAGCAGCTTCACCCCCAGCGTGGCCTCCAGCCGGCCGATCGCGCGCGACAGGCCGGACTGGCTCAGGCCCAGCTGCCCGGCGGCGACGGTGAAACTGCGGGCTTCGGCCACCTGCACCAGCATGCGCACTGCATTGAGGTCCATCGAAGTTCCATTCATGATGAAAATCATGACAGATATGGCTGGCAGGGGGTTTATTGATTCGGTCGCATCAATGAGACTGCGCTCCCCCACCGCGCCAGACCGCCGATGCCTCCCCTCAAGTACCCGCGCTGGGCGCTGACCCTGCTGGCCACTGCCCAGCTGATCATCGCCCTGGATGCCACCATCATCTTCGTCGCCCTGCACGACATGGGCCGCGCGCTGCAGATCAACGCGCAGCAGCTGCAATGGGTAGTCAGTGCCTACACCGTGGCGTTCGGCGGCAGCCTGCTGCTGGGCGGGCGCGCCGCCGACCTGATCGGCCGCCGCCGCTTCTACCGGCTGGGCATGCTGCTGTTCGCGCTGGCGTCGCTGTTCGGCGCGCTGGCGCCGAATGCCACCCTGTTGATCATCGCGCGCGCGGCGCAGGGCATCGGTGCCGCGTTGCTGTTCCCGGCCACGCTGGCGCTGATCAACACGTTGTATGCGGAAGGCCCGGTGCGCAACCGCGCACTGGCGATCTGGAGCATGGCCAGTGCGGTCGGCCTGGCGCTGGGCACGCTGCTCGGTGGCGTGCTGACCCAGGCGTTCGGCTGGCCGGCGGTGCTGGCGGTGATCGTTCCGCTGGCCACCGCCTGTGCAGTCGCGGCCGGCGCGTGGTTGCCGGCCGATGGCCCGCGTGTGCAGGGCCGTTCCTTCGATCTGGCCGGTTGCCTCACCGTCACCGCCGGCGGCAGCCTGCTGGTCACCACCCTGGTGCAAGGGCCGGAGTGGGGCTGGACGGCACGGGCCACGCTCATCTGCCTGCTGCTTTCAGCCGTGCTGTTGACGGTGTTCGTACAGATCGAAAAGCGCAGCCGTGACCCGCTGATGCAGTTTGCGCTGCTGCGCCTGCCCGGCCTGCGCGCGGCACTCGGCCTGACCTTCGCCTTCATGAGCAGCTATGGCGTGCAGTACTACTTCCTGGCGCTCTACTTCCAGGATGGTTACGGCTGGAGCCCGCTGCAGGCCGGCATGGCCTTCCTGCTGCCGACCGTGGTGTGCACCTTCGGCATCCGCATTGCCGAACGCATGCTGCGGCGCCGTTCGCCACGGCAGGTGCTGGCCTGGGGCTTCGCGGCCGGTGCCATCGGCATCACTGCGGTGGCGCTGGCGATGCCGCATGGCGCCGGTTACTGGCCGCTGCTGCCGGGCATCGTGGTGCTCAGCGTGGGCCAGGGCATGAGCTGGACGGCGATGTGGATCGTGGCCGGGCAGGGCGTGCCGGGGCCGCAGCAGGGTGTGGCGTCCGGCATGGCCGCCACCGCACAGCAGATCGGCGGCGCGTTGGGACTGGCGGTACTGGTGATGGTGGCCAACGCCGCGCGCGGCACGCAGGAGGCAACCAGCCCTGATGCGCTGCAGGGCATGGTCAATGCGCAGTACGGCGCCGCGCTGTTCGCCGCGCTCGGCGTGGTGATCGCGCTGGGCCTGCGCCCGGCGCCGGTCGAATCGGCTGCTGCCGTCTGCCCGGTCAACGAGGCATGATTGAAGGCGCTGCCGTAGGTGGATGTGCCACGCCTGCGGTGGTGCCGGCCGCTGGCCGGCAACCTCGGGGTGGTTGGATCATTGAGGTTGCCGGCCAGCGGCCGGCACTACCGATACGGGATGGGTCCAAGAGCGTTCAACCGAACGCCAGCAACTGTGGCTGCAAGGCGCTGAAGATCCGCGCCAGCCGCTCCGCCCACGCCTGCTGCCCGGCGGCATCGGCGATCAGGTCCTGGCGGATCTCCAGTTCCACGTGCACCAGGCCGCGCCCTTCGCCGTGCACCGGTACCGCGTAGTCGCTGGTGCTGCTGACCGAATACGGTTCGTTGTCACCCACCACCAGGTCGCCTTCATCGCGCAGTGCCTGCAGCAGTGCATGCGCAAAGCGCGTGTCCTGGTGGTACAGCACGCCGGCGTGCCACGGCCGCTGCGTGCCGTTCATCACTGGCGTGAAGCTGTGCATCATCACCAGCAGGGTGGGGCGGCCGGCATCGCGGCGTGCATCCAGTTCCGCGTCGATGCGCGCATGGTAGGGCGCGTGGATCGCATCGATGCGCTGCTGCCGCTGTGCAGCCGACAGCCTGGCATTGCCCGGGACCACGGTGTGGTCGCTCACTTCCGGAATCAGCGTCGGCGAGGCCAGTGGGCGGTTGCAGTCGATCAGCAGCCGCGAATAGGTCTGTTCGATCGCCCATGCATCCAGCCGTTCGGCCAGTGCGCGGGTGGTGCCGGCGATGCCGATGTCCCAGCCGATATGGCGGTCCAGCTCGGCCTGGGCCAGGCCGAGCCCGGTCAGCGCGCGTGGCACCTGCTGGCCGGCGTGATCGGCCAGCAGCAGGTACGGCGAGGCGCCCTGCGGCCGGTGGAGGGTATAGATCGCCGGGTCGTCGGCGCCCAGCAGCGCCGGCAGTACGTGCAGATCGGCGTCAGCCACGCGGGCGCCCGTCCAGGTGGTGCTCGATCATCCACAGGCCCGCCCACAGCTTGGCATCCAGCTCATAGCCTTCGCCCATCTTCTGCACCAGCCAGGCCGCCGCCTGCGCGCGCGGAATCTCGTGCACGGTGATGTCTTCGCTGTCATCGCCGCCACCGTCGCCGATCCGGCGCAGGCCGGTGGCGCGTACGAAGGCGATCTTCTCGCTGCTGGCGCCGGAGGACGTCGGGCCGATCATCAGCACTTCGGCGTGATCGGCGGTCCAGCCGGTTTCTTCTTCCAGCTCGCGCACGGCCGAGACTTCGATCGATTCGCCGGCGTGGATGTCGCCGACCAGGCCGGCCGGCATCTCGATGGTGGGGGCCTGCAGCGGCACGCGGAACTGTTCGACGAACAGCACCTTGTCCTCCGGGGTCACCGCGATGATGATCGCGGCCAGGCCACCGGCATGGGTACGTTCGCTGTATTCCCAGGTGCCGCGTACCAGCATGCGCTGGTACTTGCCTTCATAGACGACACGCGGGGCTTCGGTGTTGCGCTGGCTCATGCGGGCTCGCTGTGGGTGGGAAGAATATCGGGTACGCCGGCGGCATCGAACAGCCGGCGGCGGGTCATCGGGCCGAAGCGCAGGGTCTGGCACAGGCCGCCGAGCAGCTCGGGGTCGGCGGTCTGGCGCAGCAGGCCGGGTTGGCTGCCTTCAAGCGGCGCGTCCAGCGCGATGGTGGTCAGCTGGCGCCAGAGCAGGGCGTGCTCGCGCTGCTCGCGCAGGCGCACCGCCATCTGGGCGGCACCGCGCAGGCGCAGGAACGGCACTTCGTCCAGGCGTTCGTACAGCGCATCCAAGCTGCCGAAATGGGCCAGCAGCACGGCGGCGGACTTGCTGCCGACACCACTGACACCGGGAATGTTGTCCACCGCATCGCCGCACAGCGCCAGGTAATCGGCAATCTGGTGCGCGTGCACGCCGTGCCGTGCCTTCACGCCGGCCACGTCCCAGCGCTGGTTGAGGGCGTAGTCCCACTGTTCGTCGTGATCCAGCAGCAGCTGCGACAGGTCCTTGTCGGCGGAGATGATCACCCCGCGATGGCTGCCGCGGTGCACGTGCAGTGCGCTGCCGATCAGGTCGTCGGCTTCGTAGTCGTGGTGGGCGAGGACGGCAAGGCCCAACGCCGCGCACAGCGCCTTGCAGTGCACGAACTGGCGCTTGAGCGCTTCCGGTGCCGGATCACGGTTGGCCTTGTAGGCCGGATACAGGCGGTGGCGGAAGCCGCTGTCGAGCGCTTCGTCGAAGGCAATGGCGATGTGCCGCGGGCGCTCGCGCTCCAGCAGGTCCAGCAGGAAGCGGGCGAAGCCGTGCACAGCATTGGTCGGCCAGCCCTGCGCGTCCTGGAACTGGTCCGGCAGCGAGTGCCAGGCGCGGAACACGTAGATGCTGGCATCGACCAGGTACAGCGACGGCGGCGGTGCCGGCAGGGTCATGCCGGCGGCGTCCAGTCCTGCAGCAGGGTCGCTGGGTCGGGGCGCTCGCGCTCGGGCACGTCGGCCTTGGCGGTGCCGATGTGGATGAAGCCGGCGATGCGTTCACCCTCGACCAGGCCCAGGTGGGCCTGCACGACCGGATCGAAGGCCATCCAGGCCGTCAGCCACTGTGCGCCGAAGCCAAGCGCCTGCGCGGCCTGCAGCAGGGCGAAGCAGACGCAGCCGGCGGTCATCAGCTGTTCCTGTTCCGGCACCTTCGGGTCCGGGCGCGGGCTGGCGACCACCACGATCACCAGCGGGGCGTGGCTGAAACGCTGGCGGTCCTTCTCGAACACGGCCTCGCCGGCATGCGGGTCGCGCTGGCGGCTGCGCTTGGCCAGGAAGTCGCCCAGAGTGTGACGTGCATCGCCGGCGATCTTCAGGAAGCGGAACGGCACGCGCTTGCCGTGGTCGGGCACGCGCACGGCCGACGCCAGCATCCGCTGCAGGGTGGCCGGGTCCGGGCCGGGCTCGCCCAGTTGCCGCGAAGGCACTGAGCGGCGGGCATCCAGGGCGAGCAGGGCAGCGGGGTCGGGCATGGAGTCTGAACCGGTCATCACGGGTGTTTGATTATAGTCGGGGTGGTCAATGACGCCGTCTGTGTCGCGTCCGGCCCCTGAATACCAAACTGTGATGAACATCATGCCACTGGCGGGAAACGGACAGCCGCTTCCCCTCGCCTCGTGGGCCTTGCACGGCTTACGATACCCCTCTTGCCGGGCCGCCGGTCATGAGGTTTGAAGTGAGGACTGTTTCACTGTCCGTGACGGGCTGGCCGGCCTACCATCGACGTTCCGGTACATGGGGTGTGCCGGTCGTCGCGATGTCCATGCTGTCTGTCGTACCAGAGAAGGTGGGGAGCCTTCCCGAATGATGAGCGTGCCCACACCGATGGGATCGCCGGGCCGTGACCCGGCCCAGCTCCAGCTTGCCCGGGACATGGTCCTGCCCGCGCTGTGCCAGGCCTTCGGGGCCGCACTGGCGCGATTCGACGATGCCCTGTTCGACCGCGCCGGCAATGCCGGCTCGTCGCAGTTGCTGTTCCTGGACGCGATGCGCGAACTGCGCCGCCGCCGTGAGGAGATCGCTGCCGCCTTCGCCGGCCACCTGCAGCAGGCGTGGGCCGCATTGGCGGCCGGTGAGCCGCTGTCGGCCGAGGCGACCCTGTCGGGGCCGGCCGAGGATGGCCTGAGCCTGCTGGCCGAACACGTACTGGAATCGCGGTTGGCGGTGCGCAATTTCGCCACTGTATTGCTGCGTGACTTCAAGCCGGTGCTGGCGCGGCTGGACCGCCGCCTGGGCCGGTTGATCGGCGGCGTGGAACTGGACGCCGACCACAATCCCATCAGCCCCGAACATCTGGGCGTGGCCATCCACGAGGCCTTTGCCGGCTGCGAACTGGCCCCGGAAGTGCATCTGGTGCTGATCAAGCTGTGCGAGCGCGACCTGCGTGCACCGGTCGGCCGCATCTACGAGAAGCTGGACGAGCAGCTGGCCGCAGCCGGCGTGATGTCGCAGATGGGGGCTCCGCAGCGCCCACAACCGCCGGCACCGGATCCGCGCATGACCGGGATGCTGGATGACCTGGTCGAGCATCGCCACGGCGCGGGCGTCGATCCGGGGTTCAGCGATGACGAGCAGGCCGCACCGGCTTGGGCGCAGCGCTTTGCCGCCCGCTGGTCCGAGCGCCGCGGGCATATGCAGCAGCACCTGGGCGGCGATGATGGCGCCGCCGGCGAGGCCTACGCCGGCCAGCAAGGCATGCTGCTGGAAGCGTTGCACGAACTGCTGCAGCAGACCCGCCATGTGCGTGAGGACGCCACGTCTGCGGCACAGGTGGCGGTCGGCCAGCAGCGCCCGCTCAGCCAGCGCGAAATGATGTCGGTGCTGTCGCTGCTGCAGGCCACGCCGAGCGCGACGCTGCGTGCAGCCATCGGCGAGGACGGCGAATCGCTGGCGCAGCGGCTGAAGAGCGAAGTGCTGTCCAGCGCCACCCAGCTCGGCGTCGATCCGGGCCAGACCCGGCTGGACCCGCAGGATGAGGATGCCATCGACCTGGTCGGCATGCTGTTCGACGTGATGCTGGACGAGCGTGAACTGGAAGGCCGCTCGCGCGAACTGATCGGCCGCCTGGTCGTGCCTTTCGTCAAGGTCGCCATGCTCGACCGCCGCATGTTCGTGCAGAAGACCCATCCGGCGCGAAAGCTGCTCAATTCGCTGGCCGAGGCCTGTGAGGGCAACACCGGCGAGAGCCAGGCCGAGCGCATGCTGATGGCCAAGGTCGAGGAGATCATCGAGCGCCTGGTGGCCGAGTTCAACGAGAACCTGGCGATCTTCCTGACCCTGGAAGAAGAATTCCGCGAGTTCTTGGTGCAGCATCGCCGCCGCGTGGAAATCGCCGAGCGTCGCGCCGCAGAAACGCAGCGCGGCCAGGAAAAGCTGGAAATGGCCCGCACCCGGGCCGGTGCGGAACTGGATCGTCGCATCGGTGATGCCACCCTTCCGCCGGCCATTGCCGAGTTCCTGCGCCAGCCCTGGCAGCACCACCTGACCCTGGCGCTGCTGCGCGAGGGCGAAGAAGGCGCGTCGGTGGCCGAGGCACTGAGCCTCGGCGACGGCCTGCTGGAGGAAGTGGCCGAGGCACGCCGGCAGATTGTCGGCAAGCCATGGCTGCAGGCCTGGCAGCCGGTGCTGGCCAAGGTGTTTGCCAGCGTCGGTGTGCACGGCGATGCGGCTACCGGTGCGATCGACGCCCTGCACGACACGTTGCAGGGCATCGCCGAGTCGCGGCCGGAACTGCAGCGCGCGCTGCCCGAGCTGCCGCAGGTCGCGCTGCCGGCACCGCCGGTGGCCGAATCGCCAGCGGTGGAACTCAGCGGGCAGATCGATGCCGACGATTTCGACAACGCCGATGCCGACCGCTTCCGACGCATGGAAATCGGCAACTGGTTGGACTTCGTCGACAAGGACGGCAAGGTCCAGGCGGGCAAGCTGTCCTGGGTCAGCCCGATTTCCTCGCGCCTGCTGTTCGTCAACCGTCGCGGCGTGCGCTTCTGCGTGGCCTCGCCAGAAGAGCTGGCGGTGATGGTGCGGCTCGGCCGCCTGCGTGCCCACGTTGACGATGGCGCCTTCGACAGCGCCATGCAGGGCGTGATCGACCGCCTTGACCCGGGCAGCACCACCCTGCACTGAGTGCTGGCTGCCTGCTAGGATCGGGAAAACTCACCGATCAGCGGGGACCTGCATGGCCGTGGCGTTGCTGGGGATCAAGGAGACCGCGCCGGGTGAACGGCGCGTGGCGTTGACACCGGAAACCGCGCGCAAGCTCGGTGCCCTCGGCATTACGGTCTGGTACGAGGCCGGCGCCGGGCTGGCCGCCGGCTTCACCGATGCCGCCTATGACGACGCCGGCGCACGTGTCTTCGACGCGGGCCGCTGGGCCGAGATCGATATCCTGCTGTGCGTGCAGGCGCCTCCTGCGACGGTGCTGGAGCAGCTCAGGCCCGGTGCCAGCGTGGTTGGCCTGCTGGCACCGGCCAACGATCCGGCGCTGGCCGCGCTGGCGGCCGATGATCGCCTGCAGCTGTTCCCGCTGCAGCAGCTGCCGCGCACCACCCGCGCGCAGGCGATGGATGTACTCAGTTCGCAGGCCGGCATGGCCGGCTACAAGGCAGCGCTGATTGCCGCCGAACGCGCGCCGCGCTTCTTCCCGATGCTGACCACCGCCGCTGGCACCGTGCGGCCGGCCAAGGTGCTGGTGATCGGTGCCGGCGTGGCGGGCCTGCAGGCCATCGCCACCGCGCGGCGCCTCGGTGCACAGGTGGAAGGTTTCGATGTGCGCCCGGAAACCCGCGAGCAGATCCAGTCACTGGGTGCGCGCTTCCTCGATCTTGGCGTGAGCGCGGCCGGTGAAGGCGGCTACGCGCGTGCGTTGACCGACGAGGAGCGCGCCGAGCAGCAGCGTCGGCTGGCCGACCACCTGCGCGGCGTGGACGTGGTGATCTGCACGGCTGCCGTACCCGGTCGGCCGGCGCCGACCATCGTGACCGCCGCGATGGTGGAGGGCATGGCCACCGGCAGCGTCATTGTCGATCTGGCGGCCGAGAGCGGCGGCAACTGTGCACTGACCCAGCCGGGGCACTGCATCGAACACCAGGGCGTGACCATCGATGGTCCGCTGGGCCTGGCCAGTCGCGGCGCGACCCAGGCCAGTGAGATGTATGCGCGCAACCTGCTCAACTTCGTTGCGCTGTTCGTGCGCGAGGGGCGGCTCGGTTTCGACTGGGACGACGAGCTGCTGGCAAAGACGCGCTGGCAGGCATGAATGACGTGGGGTCAGATCCCTTTGCCTCTGGCAAAGGGATCTGACCCCGATCTCCCGCAATCTGCCAGGGGTCGGATCCCTTTGCGTCAGCAAAGGGCTCTGACCCAGTTCCCCGGGGCCTTACCGCGGCTTCGCCGGCGGCGGGTTGTCGCGCACCCAGTCCCGGCGCTGCTCCGGCGTCATCTGCGACCAGCGCTCGCGCAGCGCGTCGCGCTGTGCCGGCGGCATGTTGCGCATCTGCCCGAACAGGGCGCGTGCCTGTTCACGCTGTTCCGGGCTCATGTGCTCGAAGCGGCGCAGGCCGCGGCGGGCCTTGTCGCGCTCCTCCGGGCTCATCGATTGCCAGCGCTGGCCGTGCGAGAGCATGCGCTGGCGCTGGCCGGCATCAGCGCTGTTCCAACGGTCGCGCAGCGGCGCCAGCAGGGACTCTCGCTGGGATTCGCTCAATTGCTCCCACGCAGGCAATGGCGCGACCGGTGCGGCAGGGGCGGGCGTGGCGTTCTGCGCCAGCGCCGGAACGGCCGGCAGCAGCGCCAGGGTCAACAGCAGTGGCAGGGCAAGCAGTCGGGACATGATTTACTCCATCGCCAGGTCGGTATCGCCCAGCCACAGGTACAGATCGGGATTCTCGTCGTAGAGCGCGCCGTTGTCTTCCACTGAAGCAAGCACGGGGTCCGGCGGCGGACCCGCAAGCGTGCCATGGCCGGTGAACTGCAGGCCGATGCCCAGTGCAACCACCAGTGAGCAGGCGCTGGCCAGCCACCAGCGCCAGCGCCCACGATGGGTGGTGGCCGTGGCGCCGTGGCGAGCTTGGCGCAGCCGGGCCAGCGTTGCCGGCGACAGCGCCTGCAGCGACTGCGCGTGCAGGCGGCGCAGGGTGTCATCGGAAGGCAGGGAGCGGTTCACGGGTGGGTCTCCAGGTAGTCCTGCAGCGCCTGCCGGGCGCGTGCCAGATGGGTTTTTACCGCGCCTTCGCTGCAGCCCATGGCGCGGGCGGTGGTGGCCCCGTCCAGGTCCTGCAGCACGCGCAGGGTGAAGGCCTCGCGCTGGCGGGCGGGCAGGGTGCGCAACGCGTCCACCAGCTGCTGGTACTGCTGGCGCTGCTCATGTGCCTGTGCCGGGTCCGGGCCGGGATCGGCCCAGTCGATCTCGCCGCCTTCCGCGTCCTGGTTGTCGCGCCAGAACGGCAGGCGGAAGCGGCGCCGGCGCTGCAGGTCGATCACCCGGCGGCGCAGGATGCTCCAGAACAGCGGCGCCCATTCGGCGGCCGGCTTGTCGGTGTAATCCAGCATGCGCAGCAGCGCGTCCTGCACCGCATCCATGGCGTCTTCGCGCTGGCGCAGGCCGGCCTCGGCGAAGCGGAACGCACGCGGGCCGACGCTGGCCAGGAATGCCTCCAGCGATGCCGGCAGGGCATCGGTCTCGGCGCTCGGGGGGGCGGGGCTGCTCACCAGCACAGGGTACGGTTCCTCGCTCGGGGTCACCATCGACAACGCGTGAGCGGCGCTCCGGTTGACACCGGGTGCGCGCCGGGTTCAGCCCATGGTTATGATGGGCCGACGAAGACAGAGCAGGAGCGTTGCCGGTGAGTGACGGGTTCGTAGCGCTGTACATCTTCATGCTGGCAGCCATCGCCGGCCACGTGATCATTTCGCGGGTGCCGGTGATCCTGCATACCCCGCTGATGTCGGGCTCCAACTTCATCCACGGCATCGTGCTGATCGGCGCGATGGTGGTACTGGGGCATGCGCAGACGCCGCTGGAGAAGGTACTGGGCTTCCTGGCCGTGGTGCTCGGTGCCGGCAATGCCGCCGGTGGCTACGTGGTCACCGCGCGCATGCTGGAAATGTTCAAGCCGAGCGCGCCCAGGGGCGGCAAGGACGAACCGAAGGAGCCGCAGGCTTGAACATCAGCACCGTCGAACTGCTCGACTGGCTGGTCAAGGCCAGCTACCTGGTCGCCGCCACGCTGTTCCTGCTCGGCCTGCAGCGCATGGCCTCGCCGCTGACCGCGCGCAGCGGCATCCGCTGGGCCGGGCTGGGCATGCTGCTGGCCACCGCGGCCACCTTCTTCCTGCCCGAACTGCACAACGTGCCGTTGATCCTGGTGGCACTGCTGCTGGGTGCGGGCCTGGCCTGGTGGTCGGCCGGCAAGGTTGCCATCACCGACATGCCGCAGATGGTGGCGCTGTACAACGGCATGGGCGGCGGCTCGGCGGCGGCGATCGGCGCGGTGGAACTGCTGCGCTATGCCTTCCTGGCCCACCGCAATACCAGCCACTGGAGCGCGCAGGCGCTGGCCGACCTGGCCGCGCGCCAGCCGTCCGGCACGATGCTGCTGCTGGCGGTGGTCGGCGCGGCGATCGGCGCGGTGTCGCTGTCCGGCTCGGTGATCGCCTGGGCCAAGCTGGATGGACGGCTGGACAAGCGCGTGACCTGGCCCGGCCAGCAGGTGATGAACCTGCTGGTGGCGCTGGCGGTGGTGGTGCTGGCGATCATCGCGGCCAGTACGCTCAGTGCCTGGGCGATCGTCGCCTTCTTCGTGCTGGCACTGGCGCTGGGCGTGCTGATGACGCTGCCGATCGGCGGTGCCGACATGCCGGTGGTGATCTCGCTGTACAACGCGTTCACCGGCCTGGCAGTGTCGTTCGAAGGTTATGTGCTGGGCAACGAGGCGCTGATCATCGCCGGCATGATGGTCGGCGCGGCCGGCATCCTGCTGACCCGGCTGATGGCCAAGGCGATGAACCGGCCGATCCGCAACGTGCTGTTCTCCAACTTCGGCGGCGGTGCTGGTGGCGAAGCGCAGGCGATCAGCGGCGCGCAGAAGCCGATCGAAGCCCCGGATGTCGCGGCGATGATGGCCTACGCCGAACGCGTGGTGATCGTGCCTGGATACGGCATGGCCGTGGCCCAGGCCCAGCACAAGATCTGGGAACTGGCGCAGCGGCTGGGCCAGCGCGGGGTGAAGGTGAAGTTCGCCATCCACCCGGTCGCCGGGCGCATGCCCGGGCACATGAACGTACTGCTGGCCGAAGCGGGCGTGCCCTACGACCTGATCGCCGACATGGATGACATCAATCCGGAGTTTGCCAACACCGACGTGGTACTGGTGATCGGTGCCAACGACGTGGTCAATCCGGTCGCGCGTACTGATCCGGCCAGCCCGATCTACGGCATGCCGGTGCTGGACGTGGTCAACGCGCGCAACGTGGTGGTGATCAAGCGCGGCAAGGGCACCGGCTTCGCCGGTATCGAGAATGCGCTGTTCTACGCTGACAATACCCGCATGCTCTATGGCGACGGCGCCGAAGCGGCCGCCTCGCTGGTGAGCGAGCTGAAGGCGCTCGACGGCGGGCATTGAAGACCGGGGTCGGATCCCTTTCCGCAGGACAGGGCTCTGATCCCTTTCCCGGCCAGCGGCCGGCACTACCGGATCCGCGCGTGGTGGTTGCATCTGGTAGGTGCGGGCCTTGGTCCGCACGCTTTTGCCGGCCAGCGGCCGGCACTACCCCCCATCCGCGCGTGGCGTGGATCTACGCGCTCAGCGCGCCAGCCAGGCGCCGACGACCACGGCCACGGCCAGCCACAGCCATTCCATCGCGCCATTGGCCAGGTTGATCAGGGTCCAGGCCAGGTGCGGGCCCATCCGCGTGGTGGCGTCCCACAGGTCCAGACCGATCGAGCCGCCCATCCAGGCGCTGGCGATGGCCCAGTTGGCCACGGCGGCCACCAGCAGAGTGCCGAGCACGACCAGGGCGATGCGCAACCGGCCCGGGCCCAGTGTGCCCAGGCGCAGCATGAACACCAGTTCCAGGGCGGACACTACCGCCATCCAGCCGACCTGTCGGCCGGTCATCAGCGCCAGGACCATCCAGGCGAGGGGAGCAACAAGCAGACCCAGCAACAGCATGAGGGACCAGAGCCAGGTGACGGTCCTGGCACGCGTGGCAATGGAGGACATCGAAGCTCCCTGAAGATCACCCACAGGATACTGTGGTTTGCCGCAGTGCACCGGCGGTGCCGGGGCGGCTGGGCTAGAATGCCGTCTTGCGTGGCCCCGGCCACGGCCCCATATCGGTCCCCATGTATTCCCGTAGCAGCGAACCTGTCCACTTCGAACGCGATTGCGAGGCCGTGATGGTCCCGCAGGGCGATACCGTGACCCTGCCTGCCGGCAGCTATGGGTACATCACCCAGGCGCTGGGCGGCAGCTATTCGGTGTTCGTCGAGGGCAACCTGTTCCGCATCGCCGGCAAGGACGGCGACGCCATCGGCAAGGAGGCGCCGGCACCGCTCGAGCTGCCGGCCGACGCCACCGATGAGCAGGTGGAACAACTGGTGTGGCAGCAGCTGCGCACCTGCTTCGACCCGGAGATTCCGGTCAACATCGTTGAACTGGGCCTGGTCTATGAAGTCGAGATCAAGCATCTGGACGAAGGCAAGCGCGAGATCGACGTGAAGATGACCCTGACCGCACCGGGCTGTGGCATGGGCGAGATCCTGGTCGACGACGTGCGCAGCAAGCTTGAAATGATCCCGACGGTGGCCGAGGCCGACGTCGACCTGGTATTCGACCCGCCGTGGAACCAGCACATGATGTCCGAGGCGGCGCGGCTCGAGACCGGCATGCTTTGACCCAGGGCCCGCAGTGACGCGGGCCCGGCACTACCCGCAACCAGAACAGGAATCCTCCGGTGTCCCAGTCCATTCCCAGCTTCGCCGTCACCCGTTCGGACCACCCGCGCAGCGCTGAAGAGCGCGCCAAGATCCTGGAGAAGCCGGGCTTCGGCCTGCACTTCACCGATCACATGGTGGAAGTGCGCTGGGACAAGGATGCCGGCTGGCACAACGCCAGCGTGCGTGCCTACGGCCCGCTGCAGCTGGACCCGGCCGCGGCCGTGCTGCACTACGGCCAGGAGATCTTCGAAGGCATCAAGGCCTACCGCCATGCTGACGGCTCGATCTGGACCTTCCGCCCGGATGCCAACGGCCGTCGCCTGCAGCGTTCGGCGCAGCGCCTGGCGCTGCCGGAACTGCCGGTGGAGATCTTCGTCGAATCGCTGAAGCAGCTGATCGCCGTCGACAGCGAGTGGGTGCCGTCGGCCGACGAGTCGAGCCTGTACTTCCGCCCGTTCATGATCGGCGACGAAGCCTTCCTCGGCGTGCGCGGCGCGCACAAGGCCGGCTACTACGTCATCGCCAGCCCGGCCGGCCCGTACTTTGCCAAGGGCGTGGCCCCGGTGTCGATCTGGCTGTCCACCGAATACGCGCGCGCGGCCAAGGGCGGCACCGGCGCCGCCAAGTGCGGTGGCAACTACGCCGCCTCGCTGCTGCCGCAGCAGAAGGCGCAGGCGCAGGGCTGCTCGCAGGTGCTGTTCCTGGACCCGGTCGAAGGCAAGTACCTGGAAGAACTGGGCGGCATGAACGTGTTCCTGGTCTACAAGGACGGCACGCTGGTCACCCCGGAACTGTCCGGCAGCATCCTCGAGGGCATCACCCGCGAGAGCATCCTGCAGCTGGCGCGCGACCGTGGCATGAAGGTCGAAGAGCGCAAGGTCAGCATCGACGAGTGGAAGGACGGCGTGGCCTCCGGTGCGATCAGCGAAGTGTTTGCCTGTGGCACTGCGGCGGTGGTCACCCCGATCGGCCAGCTGAAGGGCGAGGGTTTCTCGGTGGGCGACATCAACGCGCCGGCCGGCGAAGTGACCATGTCGCTGCGCAAGGAACTGACCGACATCCAGTACGGCCGCCTGCCGGACCGGCACAACTGGCTGGTCAAGCTGGGCTGATCGCTCACGCTGAACTGTAGAGCCGAGCCCACGCCCGGCTGCGTTTCTGGAAAGCCCGTCCCTGTGACGGGCTTTCTGCGTTGTGGACAGGTGGGTGGGGTCAGATCCCTTTTCCGTGGGAAAAGGGATCTGACCCCCCACTCCGACCCCGAATCGGCGGATGCCGATGTCGGCAAAGTCATCGCAGGATAGGTGATGACCCAGTCAGGTGTGTGCAGAAGATGAGAAAGTTCCTTCACCTTCACAAACCCTCGACCCGGGAAGTCTCAGAACGAACATTTCATCTTGCTGAAAAGACGCTGAAAATCTTGTGGTGTCCGGTTTTGGTCATTAGCGTCATCTGCACGGCGGATCGATAGGGGGATCCGCTGACTCGCCGGACTTCGAACCTCGCCAACGCAAGCCAGCCCATGGTTCGGGCCGGTGCTTCTGCCGATTCCGGCATTCACACCACTAGAAAGGGAAATACGATGTCCCAGGTAACGCAACCGCGTGTGCGTCGAGTGTGGGTGGTCCTTGGTGCGTCCGTTCTGTCATCGCTGCTGCTGGCCACGCCTGCGCTGGCCGGTGACGTCCAGCTCAGCGGCCTGCAGTCTGCGCCGACGCACCAGCGCTTCATCGTGAAGTACCGCGACGGCAGTGCGCCGGTGGCCAACACCACCGCACTGGCCTCTTCGCTGAAGAGTGCCGCCGCCGGCCTGGCCAGCAGCCAGGGCCGTGCGCTGGGCCTGCAGCAGGTCCGCAAGCTGGCCGTCGGCCCGACCTTGGTCAGGACCGACCGCCCGCTTGACCAGGCTGAATCCGAGCTGCTGATGCGCAAGCTGGCCGCCGACCCGAACGTGGAATACGTCGAAGTCGACCAGATCATGCGTGCGACGCTGACCCCGAATGACACCCGCTTCAGCGAACAGTGGGGCTTTGGTACCTCCAACGCGTCGATCAACGTGCGGCCGGCCTGGGACAAGGCCACCGGCACCGGCGTGGTGGTGGCCGTGATCGATACCGGCATCACCAACCATCCCGATCTCAACGCCAACATCCTGCCCGGCTATGACTTCATCAGCGATGCCGCGATGGCGCGCGATGGCGGTGGCCGCGACAGCAACCCGAACGACGAGGGCGACTGGTATGGCGCCAACGAGTGCGGCTCGGGCATCCCGGCGTCCAACTCCAGCTGGCACGGCACCCACGTCGCCGGCACCGTGGCGGCGGTGACCAACAACAGCACCGGCGTGGCCGGCACGGCGTTCAACGCCAAGGTCGTCCCGGTGCGCGTGCTCGGCAAGTGCGGCGGCTATACCTCCGACATCGCCGATGCGATCGTGTGGGCCTCCGGCGGCACCGTCAGTGGCGTGCCGGCCAATGCCAATCCGGCGGAAGTCATCAACATGTCGCTGGGCGGGGGCGGCACCTGCTCGGCCACCTACCAGAACGCGATCAACGGCGCGGTCAGCCGCGGCACCACCGTGGTGGTCGCCGCTGGCAACAGCAACACCAACGTGTCCTCGTCGGTGCCGGCCAACTGCGCCAATGTGATCGCAGTGGCGGCCACGACCTCGGCCGGTGCGCGGGCCAGCTTCTCCAACTATGGTGCCGGCATCGACATTTCCGGCCCGGGCCAGAGCATCCTGTCCACCCTCAACACCGGCACCACCACGCCGGGCAGCGCCAGCTACGCGTCCTACAACGGCACCTCGATGGCGGCCCCGCATGTGGCCGGTGTGGTGGCCCTGATGCAGTCGGTGGCGCCGAGCCCGCTGAGCCCGGCGCAGGTCGAGAGCATCATCAAGAGCACCGCACGCCCGCTGCCGGGCGCCTGCTCGGGGGGCTGCGGCGCCGGCATCATCGACGCCAACGCGGCGGTCACCGCAGCGATCAACGGCGGTGGCAACCCGAACCCGGGTGGCAACGTGCTGCAGAACAATGTGCCGGTGACCGGCCTGGGCGCCGCGACCGGTGCCGAGCTGAACTACACCGTCGCCGTCCCGGCCGGCAGCACCCAGCTGCGCGTGGCAATCAGTGGCGGCAGCGGTGATGCCGACCTGTACGTGCGCCAGGGCAGTGCCCCGACCGATACCACCTACACCTGCCGTCCGTACCTGAGCGGCAACAGCGAGACCTGCACCATCAACAGCCCTGCCGCCGGCACCTGGTATGTGCGGGTGAAGGCGTACAGCACCTTCTCGGGCCTGACCCTCAGCGCCCAGTACTGAGCCCAAGTCCCTCTCCAAGGGCACGCCCTGGCTTCGGCCGGGGCGTTTTTGTCCGGGTGGGTGCCGACCTCGGCCGGCACGCTGTTCCTCAGACCGACTCGAAACGGTTCGCCGCCACGTTCTTGCGCACATGCTGCGGGTCGAAGATCCGCCCGTTCATCGCGATGTACACGCCGCTCGGCAGCGACTGCACCGCACCGATCGCACAACCGATGTTGAACTCCGCATCCGAGCCGCGGAAGCGTGCCGGGCTCAGCGCACCGGTCATCACGATGGTCTTGTCCGGGATCGTCGCCAGCACCTTGCCGGTCTGCACCATCGAATCGGTGCCGTGGGTCACCAGCACGTGCCGGGTGGGCTGCGCGGCGATGGTGGCGCGGATCAGCTCGCGGTCTTCGTCGTTGATGTGCAGCGAATCCTTGCGCAGGATCGGAATCACGTTGAAGCGGAACGTCACGCCCAGCTCGCGCAGGATCATGCCGATCTGCGGATCGCCGATCTGGTAGTCCGACTTGTCGTCGAAGTAGATCTTGTCGATCGTGCCACCGGTGGTGACGACCAGGAGCTCTTCCATCATGTGCATGCGCGAAACCAGGACAGGGACTGCGGCGCGGGGCCAGGAAGGCAGATGATAAGGCCCTGGGCGCGCAGCGTCAGCGCCGCTTGCCGAAGCGGGCGCGCAGGCCGGGCAGGCTGGCGCTGAAGATCACCAGCAGCGCCAGCGCGATCTCGATCAGCGCCAGCCAGCGCGTCTCCGGGTGGCTCCAGGCGCTCATCACGCCGTGGCTGAACCAGCCCAGCGCCAGCACCGAGGCCCAGAAGCCGGCCTTGCGCCAGCCCAGGCGCACGGCGATGGCCAGCGCCAGCGGTGGCGCGGTGAACACCAGCTGGGTGGCCAGCCAGTGCCTGTCATTGATGAACCAGCCTGCGAACAGCGCGGCCAGCCCCATCAGGGCCAACAGCAGGACCGTGCGCGGCGCGCGGTTCATCGGGCCAACCGCTGCGCGATGTCGGCCACCCGGCGCCCCAGCGCGCGCGCCAGAACCGCTTCGTCGTCGGTCGGCTGCGGATCGTCGGCGGCACCGGCCACGTGGCTGGCGCCATAGGGCGTGCCGCCACTGATGGTGTGGCTCAGCGCCGGTTCGGTGAACGGGATGCCGACGATCACGCAGCCGTGGTGCAGCAGTGGCACCTGCATCGACAGCAGGGTCGATTCCTGGCCGCCGTGCATCGAGGCGGTGGACGTGAACACGCCGGCCGGCTTGCCGGACAGGGTGCCATTGACCCATTCGGCGCCCAGCCCATCCAGGAAGTGCTTGACCGGCGCGGCCATGTTGCCGAAGCGGGTGGGGCTGCCGAGCAGCAGGCCCTGGCAGTCGACCAAGTCCTGCACGCTCACGTAGGGGGCGCCATCGTCGGGTACCGGTGGCTGCGCGGTCTGGGTCACGGCGGCCACCGGCGGCACCGTGCGCAGGCGCGCGGTCATGCCCGGCACTTCGCCGATGCCCCGCGCGATCTGGCGCGCCAGCCGTGCCACCGAACCGCCCCGGCTGTAGTACAGCACCAGAATCTCGCCCATCGTGCCCGCTTCTCCTCGTCGTGTGGCTACCAGTATGGCTATCCTGCCAGCATTCCGCATCGGGTACCCTTCCACCGATGGAACCTTTGGATACGCTCAACCTGTGGATGGAGCGCGCGCGGGATCGCGCACGGGCCATCAGTTTCGGCCGCTTCCTGTGGCATCGCTTCCTCGACGACCGCCTGTTCCAGGCAGCGGCGGCGCTGGCCTACACCACGGTGTTCGCGCTGGTACCGCTGGCGATCGTGGTATTCGGTGTGCTGTCGGCCTTCCCCGTCTTCGACCGCTGGAGCGATCAGCTCAGCGACTACGTATTCTCCAACTTCGTGCCCTCCGCGGCGCGTGCGGCCGAGGGCTACCTGCGGCAGTTCTCGGCCAGTGCCGGCCAGCTGACGGCGGCCGGCTTCATCGCACTGGTGGCCTCACTGCTGATCACGCTCAACAGTGTGGAAGAGACCTTCAACCAGATCTGGCGGGTCGGCTCGACCCGGCCCAAGCTGACCCGCTTCCTGGTCTACTGGACCGTGCTGACCTTGGGCGCGATGCTCGCCGCCGCATCGCTTGCGGTATCGGCGCGGGTGTTCGCGATGCCGTTGTTCGGTACCCAGGAGGGCCGTTGGTTGGCCGAGCTGGCGCTGCGGCTGGCGCCGATCCTGATCGAGTTCGTCTGCATCACGCTGATGTTCCGGGTGGTGCCGCACCACACGGTGAAATGGCGGCATGCCGTGCCCGGCGCGATCCTGGCGGCGGTCATCCTGGAACTGGTGAAGTGGGGCATCGGTGCCTATCTGGGCAGCTTCCAGTCCTACCAGAAACTGTATGGCACGGTGGCGTTCGTGCCGATCCTGCTGCTGTGGATCTACCTGTGCTGGGTGGCGGTGCTGCTGGGGGCGTCGCTGGCTTCTTCGATGGCCGCCTTCCGCTACCAGCCGGTGGAACTGCGCCTGCCGCAGGGGTATGAGTTCTATGGACTGCTGCGGCTGCTTGGCCGCTTCCAGCATGCACGGGCCAAGGGCAAGGGCCTGGCCGATGACGAGATCCTGCGGCTGGAGCCGATGCTGACCGATTCACTGCTGCAGGACCTGATCTGCAACCTGCAGGAGATCGACCTGCTGCGCCGCGACGAGCGGGGCGAGTGGCTGCTGTCGCGTGACCTGGACCAGGTCAGCCTGGCCGATCTGTACGAATGCACCCAGCTGCGCATCCCGGTGGCCGAGCAGCACCTGCCGTACCGTGATGACAGCCTGGGCCGTGCCGCACTGGCGGCGCTGGACGATCTGCGGCTGCCCCTGCGCGAACGCCTGAAGCGCAAGGTCAGTGATATCTATACCGACTCTGGAGACATGCCATGACCCGCAAGACGCCGTTGCCGCTGCTGCTCCCGTTGACCCTGCTGCTGGCCCTGGCGGCCTGCAAGCCGGCCCAGGAGCCGACACCGGCCAGCAGCCAGCCGCCGGCACAGGCGCCGACGCCGACCACTCCGGCACCGGTCGATGAAACCCCGGCCGAGCGCACCACTGCCGAATTCCCGACCTTGAAGATGAAGGCGGTGGATGGCAGCGACTACGATCTGGCCGCGCATCGTGGCAAGTGGGTGGTGGTGAACTTCTGGGCGACCTGGTGCGCCCCGTGCCGCAAGGAGATGCCCGAGCTGTCGGCGCTGCATGCGATGCGCAGCAACATCGAGGTGGTCGGCCTGGCCTACGAGGACATCGAAGTGCCGGAAATGCAGTCGTTCCTGACCAAGCATCCGGTGACCTATCCGATCGTGATCGTGGACCCGTTCGATCCGCCGGCCGACTTCGCCACGCCGCGAGGCCTACCGTTGACGCATCTGCTGGATCCGCAGGGCAAGCTGGCCCACACTTTCCTTGGCCCGGTGACCGCCGCCGACATCGAAAAGCAGATCGCGGCCGCCAAGTAGTGGGTGGGTCGGCAGGGCCTGCGGCCCTGCACCTCGGTACGCGCCATCGCATGCGCGCTGCCGCTCCCACGCTTCGCTGCGCGAACCGCGGGCCCCACTTACCAACACCCAAACCCCCGCCGCTTCGCGGCCGCCCCCTGACTCAGGGGGCTCTGCCCCAGACACGATCCGACGCCCGCCAGGCCAATGGGATTGCCGATGGGGTCAGATCCGCTTTCCGCAGGAAAACGGATCTGACCCCGGTTCCATTTCGATATCTGACAGATGTGTCGACCAAGGTCGACACCTACCAACAGCCGCAGGGATCTGTCAGAGGCGGGGCGGTTGGGTGGGTAGGACACGCCGTAGACCCGTCCATGGGGCTCGATGTCGCCATCCATGGCGCCAACGGTCGTGCCCACCCACCGCGCGGCCATCCCGCGGATGCCCGCTGTTGCTGTTGCCGTTGCCGTTGCGTTGAGCAGGTGCAGGGTGCAACCCTGCCGACCCACCCTATTCTTCGACCGGGAAATCCTCGATCGGCTTCAGCACATCGTAGTGCTCGCGATGCAGCTTGCCCTTCAGCTTCGGCAGCTCCGGCAACGGCGCATCCACCCGTGTGTCCGGCAACCGGTCCAGCAGGTTGCGCACCAGGGTCAGTCGCCCCAGCCGCTGGTCGTTGAAATCCACCAGCGTCCACGGCGCAGCCTCGCGATGCGTCGCGCGCAGCATCGCCTCGCGGGCTTCGGTATAGGCGCTGTACTTGCTGCGCGATTTCAGGTCGACCGGGGACAGCTTCCAGCCCTTCAGCGGATCGAGGTGGCGTTCGGCGAAGCGCTTCTCCTGCTGCTCCTGGTCCACGCACAGCCAGTACTTGAACAGCAGGATGCCGTCATCCACCAGCAGCTGCTCGAACACCGGTGCCTGGCGCAGGAACTGCTGGTACTCGGTTTCGCTGCAATAGCCCATCACCCGCTCGACGCCTGCGCGGTTGTACCAGCTGCGGTCCATCAGCACGATCTCGCCGGCGGCGGGAAGATGCGAGGCATAGCGCTGGAAATACCACTGCGTGGCTTCGCGGTCGGTAGGCTTGGGCAGTGCTACCACCCGGCATTGGCGTGGATTGAGATGCTGGCTGATGGCCTGGATCGCGCCGCCCTTGCCTGCCGTATCCCGTCCCTCGAACAGCACCAGCAGGCGTTGCCCGCTGAGCTGCACCCAGCGCGCCATCGCGGTCAGTTCCAGCTGCAGCGGCAGCAGCAGTTCGTCGTAGTCCTTGCGCTTGAGCTTGGCCATCGTCACACCACGCGGGGAGGAAGCCCGAGCGTAACGCAGGGGTCGCTCAGGTGCTGTCGACGCCCTGCCAGCCGTGTTCACCGGCAAGCCGCTGCAGCAGGGCCGACAGGTCGCGGGCAAACCCGGCCATGTCGAACAGGCCACTGCGGTCGCGCGCCTGCGCCAGCTCGGCGCGAAGCGAGGCCAGTGCTGCGGGGTCATTGCCCAGTGCGCTGGCGGTGGCGATGAACGCCGCATCATCGGCGACATTCATCCGGGCCAGCCCCAGATGGTGGTTGAGGCTGCCGGCCACGCGCGCGGCGAAGGTGTCGCCCGGGCAGGTCAGCACCGGGCAGCCGGCCCACAGTGCATCGGAGGCGGTGGTGTGCGCGTTGTACGGATGCGTGTCGAGGAACAGGTCGGCCAGTGGGTAGCGGGCCAGGTACTGCGGATGCGGCAGCTTGGCCATGAACACCAGCCGCGCCGGGTCCAGGCCGGCAGCCTGCGCGGCGGTGCGCAGGCGGGCGTCGGCCTGGCCGGGGCCGGACAGCAGCCACAGCACGCTGCCGGGCACGGCCTGCAACACTGCGAAGGCGCGGCCCATGCTGCGCGGGTTGAGCTTGTAGCTGTTGTTGAAGCAGCAGAACACCACGCCGTGCTCGGGCAGCCCGCACTCGGCGCGGGACGGCGACGGCTCCAGCGTGCGGGTGTTGTCCGAGGGCTGGAAGGCCCGCGGAAGGCGCAGGACGCGTTCGCTGAAGTGCGGTTCCAGCGCTGCCGGCAGTACGAATTCGTCGGCGACCACGGCGTCCAGCCAGCGCGCGCCCGAGGTGCCGGGGTAGGCCAGCCAGTTCAGCTGCAGCGGGGCCGGGCGCATCGCCAGCACTTCGGGCGTGCCGCCGCCGCCCCAGCCGCGCAGGTCGAACAGCAGGTCGATGCCCTGTGCGCGGATGCGGGCCGCGATGTCGGCATGCCGCAGTGCGGCCACCTCATGCAGCCGGGTCGCGGACTGCAGGCGTTCGCGGATGCCGCTGCCATCGGCGCGGTTCAGCGCGAACAGGTGCAGCTGCAACGCCGGGTCATGACGCAGGTGTTCGAGCAGGGCCACGGTCAGCAGCCCGGTGGGATGGGCGCCGAAGCCATTGGAAAGGAAGCCGACGCGCAACGGGCCGCGCGCGCGTACCGTCACTGCCGGCAAGGGCCGGACCGAGGCGGCGATCAGTGCGGCGCGCGCACGTGCACAGGCCAACTGCTCGCCCGCGCTGGCGTCTTCGCTGAGGAAGGCGAAGGGTTCCACCGCACCGTGGCCGGCGGCGAGCGCGGCGCGTACCTGCGCAGCCAGCGTGTCCACGTCCTGCCAGTCGCACAGGCGGCGCTGCCATGCCAGGCGCTGCGCGGCGATGTAGGGTTCATCCGGCATCAGCGCATGCGCGCGGCGATAGGCCGCTGCTGCGCCTTCGGCATCGTCGGCGTCTTCCAGCGCATGGCCCAGCCACAGCGCGATGCCCGGGTGCTGCGGGGCCAATGCCGAGGCCTGGCCAAGCAGCTTCGCCGCGTCGGCGTGCGCGCCGGCCATCCAGGCCACGCGGCCCAGGCGCGCCAGGGCCTCGGGGTGGTTCGGGCGCAGCTGCAGCGCGCGTCGTGCCGCCTGCTCGCCGGCGGCGATGTCGCCGGCTTCCAGTTCCAGGTCGGCCAGCATCACCCAGGCGACGAAATCGCCGGGCTGGCGTGCGATCGCCTGCTGCAGGTGCTGTCGCTGCTGCCAGGCCGACATCGTGCTCAGCCCGCCGACAGCTGGGCCAGGGCATCGACCTGGTGTTCGTGGCTGAGCCGCTGCAGCAGCGGGTCGAGGTCGCCGGCGAGGATGTTGGGCAGGTCGTACAGGGTCAGGCCTTCCACGCGGTGGTCGGTGATCCGGCCCTGCGGGAAGTTGTAGGTGCGGATGCGCTGGCTGCGGTCGCCGCTGCCGACCTGCAGGCGCCGCGATTCGGCCTGCGCGGCGTCCTGGCGCTGGCGCTCGGCATCAAGCAGCTGCGCCTTCAGGCGCTTCATCGCCTTGTCGCGGTTGGCGTGCTGGCTGCGCTCGGTCTGGCACTCCACCACTACGCCGGTCGGCACGTGGGTGATGCGGATGGCCGATTCGGTCTTGTTGACGTGCTGGCCGCCGGCACCGGACGAGCGGAACGTATCCACCTTCAGGTCGGCCGGGTTGATGACGATGTCATCGACCTCGTCGGCCTCGGGAATGATCGCCACGGTGGCCGCCGAGGTGTGGATGCGGCCCTGCGATTCGGTGGCCGGCACGCGCTGCACGCGATGCGTGCCCGATTCGAACTTCAGGCGCGAGAACGCACCACGGCCGACCACGCGCGCCACCACTTCCTTGTAGCCGCCATGCTCACCGGGATTGTCCGATTCGATCTCGACCTTCCAGCCCTGGCGCTCGGCATAGCGGGCGTACATGCGGAACAGATCGCCGGCGAAGATCGCGGCTTCATCGCCGCCGGTGCCGGCGCGTACTTCCAGGAACAGGTTGCCTTCGTCGCGCGGATCGCGTGGTACCAGCAGCAGGGCCAGTTCTTGTTCCAGTTCCTGCAGGCGCGCCTGCGCCGCAGCGATTTCCTCGTCTGCCAGTTCACGCAGGTCGGGGTCGGCGCGCATGCCTTCGGCGGCGGCCAGGTCGGCCTTGGCACGGGCTTCCTCGGCGAGCGCGGCAGCGACCGGTTCAAGTTGGGCGAATTCGCGCGAAAGGTCGCGGAAACGGGTGTTGTCGGCGACCACATCGGGTTCGGCGAGCAGGCGTTCCAGTTCTTCGCGGCGCTCGGCCAGCGCTTCCAGCTTACGGCGCAGGGTCGGCGTCATCGGGTCTCACGGGTGGGTGGCGGTAACCCGGCGTGGCCGGGAACAGGCGCTCGGCGGCGCGGGTCAGGTCGGCATCGCCACTCAGCGCGGCCGCGCGCAGAGCGGCGGTCGGCGGATGCAGCAGGCGGTTGGTCAGGCCATGGGCCAGCAGTTCCAGCACTTCGTCGGCGGGCTTGCCGTTGGCCAGCTGCTGCCGTGCGCGCTCCAGCAGTTCGGCGCGGGTCGCTTCGCCGAACGCACGCAGCTGCCGCAGCGGTGCCTGGTGGGCGCTGGCCTGCTGGGTCTCGATGAAACGCGACACCTGCAGGTCGATGATCGCCTCGGCCTCGGCGGCGGCCTCGCGGCGGCCACGACGGTTGTCTTCCACCGCGCGTTCCAGGTCATCGACGGTGTAGAGGAAGGCGTCGTTGAGCGTGCCGACCTCGGCTTCGATGTCGCGCGGCACGGCCAGGTCGAACAGCAGCATCGGCTTGTGCCGGCGCGCGCGCAGTGCCTTGGCCACCATCTCGCGATGGATCACAGGTTCGCGCGCGGCGGTGGCCGAGAACACGATGTCGGCCTCGCCGAGATGGCGGTCCAGTTCGGTCAGCGGCAGGGCCACGCCGCCATGGCGGCTGGCCAGTTCCTGCGCGTGGGCGAGGGTGCGGTTGGCGATCAGCAGCCGCCGCACCTTGCCCTCACTCAGGTGGCGTGCAGCCAGCTCGATGGTCTCGCCGGCACCGACCAGCAGCACGGTGGAGTCATCCAGGCGCGCGAAGGCGTTCTGCGCCAGGCGCACCGCCGCCGAGGCCACCGACACCGGGTTGGCGCCGACCTGGGTATCGGTGCGCGCACGCTTGGCTACCGAGAAGGTCTGCTGGAACAGGCGGTCCAGGCGCTGGCCGAGCAGGCCGTGGTCACGCGCGGTCGACCAGGCATCCTTTACCTGGCCGAGGATCTGCGGTTCGCCCAGCACCATCGAGTCCAGCCCGGTGGCGACCCGGAACAGGTGGCGCACGGCCTCGGCATCGGCATGCTGGTACAGGTAGCCCTGCAGGTCGCCTGCCTGGCTGTGCAGCCACTGGTCCAGCGCCTGTGCCGACTCGGCCACGGCATACAGTTCGGTGCGGTTGCAGGTGGACAGCAGCACTGCCTCGGCGATCTGCGGGGTATCGCGCAGCGAGCCCAGCGCACGCGGCAACGCCTCACCGGCGAAGGCCGCGCGCTCGCGCAGCTCCACCGGTGCGGTCTGGTGATTCAGTCCGAGCACCCACAGGGTCATTGTTCAGTTGCTTGCGATAAGCTGCTGGCCATTGGACGACATTTTAAGGCCCCGATGCCGACGATGCCCGCATTGATTCGCATCCCCAGTGTTCTGCTGCTGTCCCTGGCCTGCACCCAGGCCCTGGCGGCGGTGCCGGCCAAGGCCCCCGTGCGGGCCGCGGCCACTGAGGAACTGGCGCTGGAACCGGTGATGGCCGGTGAGTTCGCCCTGCAGGCCGGCAAGCTGGCCGAGGCCGCGCGCTGGTACCTGCAGGCCGCGCAGCAGACCGACGGCGACGCCGGCCTGGCCGAGCGCGCGACCCGTATCTCCATGCTGGCCAACGATGATGCCAGCGCCGCCAAGGGCCTGGCCCTGTGGCAGCAGCGCGCCCCGCGCTCGTTGACCATGCGCAGCGCCGCCGGTGCGCTGGCCATGCGCCAGGGCGATGTGAAGGCTGCCCGCACCGAGCTGCAGGCGCTGCTGGCCGACCCCGACGAGCGCGGCTGGAAGTTCGCCCTGGCCGCGCTGATCGGCGGTGGCCGCGACCCGGCGGTGCCGGCGCAGGTGCTCGGCGAGCTGGTCGATGCCAATGCGATTCCGCCGAAGATCGAGGCCTGGCAGGAGTTCGGTCGCCTGGCCCTCCGCATGGACAAGCCCGAGTTGGCGCGGCGCATGATCGATGAAGTGGTCAAGCGCTTCCCGGAAGAGCCGCGCGTAGCGTTGCTGCGTGCCAGCCAGCTGCAGCAGGCGGGCGAGACCGACAAGGCATTGTCGCTGCTGCACGACGTCGAGCCGAAGACCCGCCAGGACCCCGAGCTGCGCAATGCGGTGGCCATCGCCTACGACAGCCTGGGCCAGCCGGCTGCGGCCGAGCGCGTGTTGGCGTTCGGCCCGCAGGACGTACAGACCTGGGGCATGCGCGCCTCGCTGCTGGCCAAGCAGGGCGACAAGGCGGCGCTGTCCAACCTCTACAACGAGCTGTCGCGGCAGGCGGCCAAGCCGGATCCGGCGCAGCGCCTGTTGCTGGGCAGGATCGCCGAATACCTGAAGCGTTACCCCGAGGCGGTGCAGTGGTACCACAGCGTGCCCGGTGGCGATGAGCTGAGCGAAGCGCGCCTGCGCGCGGCCAATGCCCAGGCCCTGGCCGGGCGCCTGCCGCTGGCGCTGGAGGAAGTGCACGCGATCCAGTCCGACGCGGTGGTCGACGACGATGTGCGCCGTGACGCCTACCTGCTGGAAGCTGAACTGCGCCAGCGTGGTGACGACAGCGCCGGTGAACTGGATGCGCTGGCCCGCGGCCTGGCCGCCTACCCGGACGACAACGGCCTGCTGTACGCACGTGCGCTTACCTGGGAGCGCCGCGACGACATCCCGCGCGCCGAGGCCGACCTGCGCAAGATCCTGGTGACCGACCCGGAAAACGTGCCGGCGCTGAACGCGCTGGGCTACACCCTGGCCGATCGCACCGGCCGCCTGCAGGAAGCGCTGGAGCTGATCGACCGCGCCCGCGTGGCCGAGCCGGACAACGCCGCCATCGTCGACAGCTATGGCTGGGTGCTGTATCGCCTGGGCCGCAAGGAAGAGGCACTGGTACAGCTGCGCCGGGCCTGGACCCTGGCCAAGGACCCGGAGATCGCTTCCCACGTCGGCGAAGTGCTGTGGGTGCTGGGCAAGCATGACGAGGCCCGCCACTTCTTCGACGAAGCGGCCAAGCTCGACCCTGAAAACCGAGCGCTGCTGCGCGCCCGTGAGAAATTCAATCCATGAGTGGTTCCCTGATCCGGCCGCTGCTGTTGGCGACCGTGACCCTGGCGGTGAGCGCCTGTACCAGTGTCGGCACGCAGAAGACCCCGGCGCCAGCGGTGGTCGAGATTGTTTCGGCTGAAGCGGCGCAGGCCGAGGCAGCGCGCGTGGCCGCGCTGCAGGCACAGCCGGACTGGGCCTTCCAGGGGCGGGTGGCGGTCAGCAAGGGCAAGGACGGCGGCAGCGGTCGCATCGACTGGAAGCAGGACGGCCGCCGCTACGTGGTCGAACTGAGCGCGCCGGTGACCCGGCAGAGCTGGAAGCTGACCGGCGACACCCATTCCGAAGCCGGTCGCCTGGAAGGGCTGTCCGGCGGTCCTCGCGATGGCGAGGACGCCCAGCAGCTGCTGCTGGAAGCGACTGGCTGGGACATCCCGGTCAATCAGCTGCCGGAGTGGATCCGCGGCCTGGTGGCCGGGGATGCTGCCGGTCCGGAAAAGGTCGAGCGCGACGGTGAAGGCCGGCCGCGCCGCATGCAGCAGATGGGCTGGCAGGTGCAGTACCTGGACTGGTACCCGGCCGACGCCGGACGACCGGCGCTGCCGCGACGGATCGAGGCCAGCAATGGCGACGCCAAGGTGCGCCTGCTGGTGGACCAGTGGGGGCAGGGCACGCCATGAGCGCCGGGCGCGACGACGCGGGCTGGTCCTGGTGGCCGGCCCCGGCCAAGCTGAACCTGTTCCTGCACATCACTGGCCGCCGGGCCGACGGCTACCACGAGCTGCAGACCGTATTCCGCCTGCTGGACTGGGGGGACCGCATCGGCCTGCGCCTGCGTGAAGACGGTCAGGTGCGTCGGCAGGGCGAGGGCCTGGCCGGCGTGGCCGAGGCCGATGACCTGGCGGTGCGGGCCGCGCGCCTGCTCCAGGATGAGGCGAAGGGCGCGCAAGGTGCTGACATCATCGTCGAAAAGCACGTTCCTGCCGGTGGTGGCTTTGGCGGCGGTTCGTCCGATGCGGCCACCGTGCTGGTGGTGCTGAATCGGCTCTGGCGCGCCAGCCTGGACGAGGATGCCCTGGCCGCGCTGGCCCTGCGCCTGGGCGCCGACGTGCCGGTGTTCGTGCGTGGCCACAACGCCTGGGCCGAAGGGGTGGGCGAGCGCCTGCAGCCGATCACGCTGGCGCCGGCCTGGTATGTGGTGGTTGAACCGGGTGTTCATGTTCCTACGCCGGTCCTGTTTGCAGACCCGGATTTGACGCGCGACAGCCCAGTGGCGAAAATAGAGGACTTCGCTTCCGGGACCCTGGTCGGGAACGCGTTCGAACCGGTGCTGCGCCGCCGTGAGCCTGCCGTCGAGGCAGCGCTTGCCGCGTTGAGCGACATCGGCGCGGCGCGGCTGACCGGTTCGGGAAGTGGTTGTTTCGTCGAGTTCGCATCGCAGGCTGCTGCAGAGCAGGGGCGGTCGAAGTTGCCGAAGGAGTTGCGGGCAAGGGTGGCAGCGGGCGTTGCGCGTTCGCCACTGCTGGATGCACTCGAGCAACACTGATTTATCAATGCAGGGGCGTCGCCAAGAGGCCCAAGGCACCAGGTTTTGATCCTGGCATTCGTAGGTTCGAATCCTACCGCCCCTGCCAATAGCGGCTGTGTCCGCGCCTTCCAGCGCATCGCCCGCGCGGGACGTGGAAACAACCGCGGTGTTGTCAGCAGCAAGGGTCCATCGGGGTCCTTGCCGACTCCGGATCCCCGCCACTCGTCCCCGCCCGAGACAATCATGATGCAAGAGTCCCCGAACCTGCTGGTCTTTTCCGGCAACGCCAACAAACGTCTGGCGCAGAACATCTGCAAGGAACTGGGGGTCCGCCCGGGCAAGGCGTTGGTGTCGCACTTCTCCGATGGTGAAGTGCAGGTGGAAATCGAAGAGAACGTCCGCAAGCAGGACGTGTTCGTGATCCAGCCGACCTGCGCGCCGAGCGCAGAAAACCTGATGGAACTGCTGGTGCTGATCGACGCGCTCAAGCGCGCATCGGTGGCCAGCGTGACCGCCGTGGTGCCGTACTTCGGCTACTCGCGCCAGGACCGCCGCATGCGTTCCTCGCGCGTGCCGATCACCGCCAAGCTGGCGGCCAAGATGTTCAGCACCGCTGGCGCTGATCGCGTGCTGACCGTCGACCTGCACGCCGACCAGATCCAGGGCTTCTTCGATATTCCGGTGGACAACGTGTATGCGTCCCCGCTGCTGCTGGCCGACATCTGGCGCGCCTACGGCACCGAGAACCTGATTGTTGTCTCGCCGGACGTGGGCGGCGTGGTCCGCGCCCGTGCGGTGGCCAAGCGCCTGGATGACGCCGACCTGGCGATCATCGACAAGCGCCGCCCGCGCGCCAACGTCTCCACCGTGATGAACATCATCGGTGACGTCGAAGGCAAGACCTGCGTGATGGTCGATGACATCGTCGATACCGCCGGCACCCTGTGCGCCGCTGCCGCTGCCCTGAAGGCGCGCGGTGCGCTCAAGGTCGCCGCCTACTGCACCCACGCGGTGCTGTCGGGCCCGGCGGTGGACAACATCACCAATTCCCAGCTCGACGAGCTGGTGGTGACCGACACCATCCCGCTGAAGGACGCAGCGCGGGTGTGCAGCAAGATCCGCCAGCTGAGCGTGGCGGAAATGCTGGCCGAAACGATGCGCCGCATCGCCTTCGGCGAGTCGGTCAGCTCGCTGTACGTCGACTGAGTTTTCGTCCCTGCCGGCAACGGCGGGGACATACCCGGATGCTTCTGGTCGCGGAAGCATCTTCAACCGCCACGCCGCAGGGCGCGGCAACAACCTGAGTAGTCGAAAATGTCGAAGACCCATGAAATCAAGGTCACCAAGCGTGAACTGCAGCGTAAGGGTGCGAGCCGCCGCCTGCGTCACGCTGGTGTGATCCCGGCTATCGTGTACGGCGGCAACGCCGAGCCGGTCGCCATCAGCCTGGACCACAACGAAATCTGGCTGGCCCAGCAGAACGAGTGGTTCTATGCCTCGATCCTGGACCTGAACCTGGATGGCCAGGTGCAGAAGGTCCTGCTGCGTGACATGCAGCGCCACCCGTACAAGCAGCTGATCATGCACCTGGACTTCCAGCGCGTGAACGAGAACGAAGCCCTGACCGCTTCGGTCCCGCTGCACTTCGTCAACGAAGACACCTCGCCGGCCGGCAAGGCTGCCGACGTCGTGGTCACCCACGAACTGAAGGAAGTGACCATCACCTGCCTGCCGAAGGACCTGCCGGAGTCGATCGAAGTCGACCTGGGCGAGCTGAAGGCCGGTGACGTCGTGTACCTGTCCAACATCAAGCTGCCGAAGGGCGTGGAAATCCCGGCGCTGGCGCTGGGCAAGGACCACGACGACGCCATCGTCACCGCCAAGGCCGGCAAGGCCGACGAGGCTGACGAAGAAGCGGCTGCCGCCGAGTAATACCGTTACGGTGCCTGCCTCCGGGCAGGCACCGTACTGGAAGGAACCATGGCAGGACTGCGACTGATCGTCGGTCTGGGCAATCCCGGATCGGAGCACGCCCGGACCCGGCACAATGCCGGGTTTCATTTCGTTGAGGCCCTGGCGGAAAAAGCCGGTGCGCGATGGAATGTGGACAGCAAGCTGTTCGGCGAGACCGCCAAGGTCGAGATCGCCGGGCAGACGGTATGGCTGCTCAAGCCCGCCACCTTCATGAACCTCAGCGGCAAGTCGGTCACCGCCGCGCAGCGGTTCTGGAAGATCGAGCCGGAGGAAACCCTGCTGGCCCACGACGAGCTGGACCTTCCGCCCGGTGCGGCGCGACTGAAGTTCGACGGTGGCCACGGCGGCCAGAACGGCCTGCGCGATACCATCCGCCTGCTGGGTCATGGCAAATTCCACCGCCTGCGCGTGGGCATCGGCCATCCCGGCCACAAGGACCGCGTGGTGGGTTGGGTGCTGGGGCGCCCGTCCAAGGAGGATGACGTGCTGATCGCACGCGCCATCGACGATGCGATCGACGTGCTGCCGCTGGCGGTGCAGGGCGATTTCAACGAAGCGATGAAGCGGCTGCACACCCCGCGCTGACCATGACCGACCCGCGTACTCCCTGCACCGTGTGTGGCGCCATGATCCTGCTGGCGACGGCGGCCCGGAACGATGGGCTCTGCATGCCGTGCCGGAATGGCACGCGGCAAAGCATGGAAATGGCGAAGACGCGAGATCGGGAGGTTCGCGAGGAGCGCAAGCGCTTCGAGGAATCAGCAGAGGGGCGGCATTGGCATTGGTTGATCGAACAAGTCCACGGGAACGGTTGTGGATTTTCCGGATTGTCAGTGCAGGATCAGCGCTACTTTGCGATCAACGCGCTCATCAATGATGTCTATCGTGGAGGGCTTGATGCCTATTTCCAAAATTCTGCTGGCGGCTACATCGCGGAAGCGCTTGCAGGGCTTGGGGAGATGCAGCAGCTTGACGTGCGAGACATCGTGCTCGCGGCCCAGCAGCTACTGTTTGGCAATGAGGCCATGGAAGATCATCATGCGCAGAGACGCCTGCAGATCTATCGTGCCGACGGGTATCTCGACGATGAAGTCGAAACAGCACTTGATGCGCTGGATGGGCGATTCTATGCACTGGTCGACGACGGCCAGCTTGAAGAACTGCTGAAAGCGTACGCAGAACGTCACAGGTTGTACGCCGCGTTCTAGCGCGGGCTACTGGAAGGACGATTGGGGATTGAGGGCATGCCCGCAGGCGAGCCTTGAATCCCGAATCATCCACTTACACTCAAACCCGGATTCAACCCATGGGTATCAAATGCGGCATCGTCGGCCTGCCCAACGTCGGCAAGTCGACCCTGTTCAATGCGCTGACCAAGGCGGGCATCGCCGCGGCGAACTTCCCGTTCTGCACCATCGAACCGAACGTCGGCATCGTGCCGGTGCCGGATCCGCGCCTGAACGAGCTGGCGGGCATCATCAACCCGCAGAAGGTCATCCCGACCGCGGTCGAGTTCGTCGACATCGCCGGCCTGGTCGCCGGTGCCGCCAGCGGTGAGGGCCTGGGCAACAAGTTCCTGGCGCACATCCGCGAAGTCGATGCGATCACCCACGTGGTGCGCTGCTTCGAGCACGGTGACATCGTGCACGTGGCCGGCAAGGTCGACCCGATCTCGGACATCGAAACCATCGACACCGAACTGGCGCTGGCCGACCTGGACAGTGTCGAGAAGGCGCTGAACCGTGCCGAGCGTGCGGCCAAGGGTGGCGACAAGGATGCGGCGGCGCGCAAGCCGGTGCTGGCCAAGTTGCAGGCTGCACTGTCGGAGGGCAAGGCTGGGCGCTCGGCCGGGCTGGACGAGGAAGAGAAGGCGCTGGTGCGCGACCTGTTCCTGCTGACCCTGAAGCCGGTGATGTACATCGCCAACGTGCTGGAAGACGGTTTCGACAACAACCCGCACCTGGAAGCCGTGCGTGCGCATGCTGCCGCCGAAGGCGCGCAGGTGGTGCCGGTGTCGGCCGCGATCGAAGAAGAGCTGTCCCAGCTCGACGACGAAGACCGCGATACCTTCCTGGCGGACCTGGGCCTGAGCGAGCCGGGCCTGAACCGCGTGATCAACGCGGCCTACAGCCTGCTCGGCCTGCAGACCTACTTCACCGCCGGCGTGAAGGAAGTCCGTGCGTGGACCGTGCGCAAGGGCGCCACCGCCCCGCAGGCCGCGGCGGTCATCCACACCGACTTCGAGAAGGGCTTCATCCGCGCTGAAACCATCGCGTATGACGACTTCATCAAGTACAAGGGCGAAGCCGGCGCGAAGGAAGCCGGCCGCCTGCGCCTGGAAGGCAAGGAGTACCGCGTGCAGGAAGGCGACATCCTGCACTTCCGCTTCAACGTCTGATCCAGCGGCATTGGATCAACCCCGGACGCCCCGCCCTGTGCGGGGCGTTCGCGTTTCCGGTGATGGACAAAAAAACACCAGGCTGCGAAACGCTTGCGGTGTGACGTTCGCCGGTACTTGTCCACAGCAAACTCCCATCGCTTTCCACGCGTGGTGTGGAAAACCGACGAACCTGATGTAGAGCCGAGCCCATGCTCGGCTGATGCCAGCCGGAGCCGAGCGTGGGCTCGGCTCTACAAGGGGCTCGCCCGCGCGACCTGGACAAATTTTCACCGCGCTTCGAAACGCCTGCGCTGCAATGCTCGCACCCACTTGTCCACACCAAGTTCCCATTGCTCTCCACGTACCGTGTGGAAAACAATCGGGGCCGTGGACAAAGAATCACCACGTCCGGAAACGCCTGCACCGCAACGCTCGAACCCACTTGTCCACACCAAGTTCCCATTGCTTTCCACGTGCGGTGTGGAAAACCCCAGATGGCCCGCTCTGGCAGTCGCCCACCTTGGTGGGCGGGGCGAAACAGTGCCCACCAGGGTGGGCATCTACCAGAACCGCAAACAACAAGGCCCGCCAATGGCGGGCCTTGTCGTCCACGTTCTGCAATGCGGCGTGCCTTACAGCGCGCTGCCACCGAACTTGTGGGTGTACTGCAGGTTGATCGTGCGCCCCACGCTGTCGAACCAGGACACGTCGTAGTACGGGTATGCAGTGTAGGTACGGTCCGTCGGCGGCATCTTGTTGAACACATTGACCACCGACAGCGACAGGCGCGAGTGGTCGTCGAAGCGGTACTGCAGCGAGGCGTTGTAGCGATAGGTCGCCTTCACGTACGGGCTGTCGCCGCTGTCCCAGTCGAACACCTGGTCGTAGCTGTCCGAGGTCGGCAGCTTGCCCAGGCGCGAACCGTACACCGTTGCCGACCACGCATCCTTTTCCCAGGTCACGCTCAGGCTGGTCTTGGTGCGTGGGATGTCGAAGCCGCTGTTCACTGCGAACTGGTCTTCGGTACGGTCGCCCGGGTAGCGCTGGAAGTCATGCTTCTTCACCCAGGTGTGGGTGCCGTTGAAGATGAAGTCGCCGATGCCCGTCTGCAGGCGGTAGCGCAGGCCGACGTCGATGCCGGAGGTGGATTCGCGGGCGACGTTGATCGGCGCCACGCGCACGCCATACAGGCGCCCGTCGTTGCTGCGGGTGATGCGGGCGAGTGCATCCACGCAGGTCGGCGAGGTGATGTCGGCGCTGCCCAGGCGGCAGTTCGCTTCGTTGGCCAGGATCGTGCGCACGTCCATGTCCTGCACCTGGTCGCGCATGTCGATGTCGAACCAGTCCACCGACAGGTCCAGGCCGACGGCCGGCGACCAGACGAAGCCGGCACTCCACGAGGTGCTGGTTTCCGGGTCGAGCTGGCGGTTGCCGGTGCGGCTGCGGATCAGGTTGCGCTCGTAGTCGGCGCAGTCGGTGGCGCCGTCGGCGCGGCAGCTGTACAGGTCTTCGGCGGTGGTCTCATCGTTGCCCGGGCCGGCGAATACATAGTGCAGGTCCGGCGCACGGAACGCGGTGCCATACGAACCGCGCACCAGCAGCGTGTCGATCGGGCGCCATTCCAGGCCACCGCTCCAGGTCGCCTTGCCGATGGTGTGGCCGGAATAGCGGTACTGGTCGTAGCGGCCGGCCACGCTCAGGTTGACCGTTTCGTGCAGCGGCATGCGCAGCTCGGCCGCCGTAGCCCAGCGGTTGCGCGAACCTTGGCCGTCCGAATCCTTCCAGCTGTAATAGTAGTACTGGGTCGCCAGCGGATCAGGATTGAGCGAGTACGCCTGCTGGCCCACTTCCACGGTCGCGGCGAAACCGGCGTCACCGCCGGGCAGGCCGAACAGCGCGGAATTGGTCAGAGTGAATGCCGCCGTCTCCGTGCGCGACTTCGGCGTGTAGGTGGTACGCGCGGCGATCGAATCGTACTCGGCGCGGGTCAGCGGCCGGTACAGGCGTGACGGGTCGGCGTTGTAGATCGGGAAACCGTCGTCATCCACGCCCAGCTGCGGGCCGAGGAACAGGTCATTGGCCTTGGCGGCGATGATCTGCGCCCAGCTGATCCGCGACTGGTACTGCGAATGGCTCAATGCCGCTTCGTAGTCCCAGTTGCCGGCCAGGTTGCCCTTGAAGCCGGTGGTCACGCTGAAGGTCTTCTGCGTGCTGCGCACCATGGCATTGCGCAGGCCACCCATTTCCTCGGGCGAGAACTGGCGCTGCCAGAACTCGATCTCGCCGGTGGCTTCGTTGTTGAAGTAGCCCGACTCATCGCCGTTGGCGTCCATGCGGCCCCACTTGGTGACGTCGCGCATCAGCGACATCGTGTGATAGCCCAGCTGCACATCGGCGAACCACTGCTGGCCATTGTCGAAGTCGTAGCTCAGCGAGGCGTAGCCATTGGCACCACGGCGCTTGCTGAGGATGGTGCCGTAGCCGATCGAGCTGTCGCTTCCGCAGTAATAGCCATAGCGCGGGCGGTAGGCGCGGTAGGTGCTGCCCTGGTTCTGGCCGGACAGCGCTTCGCAGGTGGCCGCGCCCGGGTCCAGGTAGTCATCGTTGTAGTCGGTGCGCAGGTAGGCGCGGCGGGCGATGCGCGAACCCTCGGTGGGGCCGTCCTGGGTCGAGTCCTGGATGTCGCGCTCATAGGCCCACAGCGGCGTCTGCGACTGCAGTTCCACGCTGTACACCGCGTTGAAGTTGCCACGGCTGAAACCGCTGGCGATGCTCATGTCGAACGACTCGCCACCGCCTTCAGTGGTGGTGCCCATGCGCATGTCGATCGTGGTGCCGTCGGCCTTCTTCTTCAGGATGAAGTTGACCACGCCGGCGATCGCGTCCGATCCATAGATGGCCGAGGCGCTGCCGGTCAGTACTTCAATGCGCTCGATCATCCCCAGCGGAATGTTGGAGACATCGGTGAAGTTGCTGCGGCCCTTGAACGGCATCGGGAAGTCGGCGATACGGCGGCCATTGACCAGCACCAGCGTGTGGTTCGGGCCCAGGCCGCGCAGGTCCACCTGCTGGGCACCCGGCGAGAAGTCTGCGCCGCTGGAAGACTGCTGGCTCTGCGTCTCACCGCCGTTCTGGGTCATCGCACGCAGCACGTCCGGCACGCTGGTGAAGCCACTGGAGCGGATCTGTTCGGCGTTGATCACCGTGATCGGGGCGGGGCCTTCCACCTGGGCGCGCGGAATGCGCGAACCGGTGACCTGCACCGCGTCCAGTTGTTGTACCGGAGAGGACGCCGGAGCCTGGGCGGCCGCGGAAGCAGCCACACCCATCAACGCTAGCTGGATCGACCACGCCATCGCCTTTCTACGCATGAGGAATTCTCGGAAATGAAGCCGGCCCGCAGAGGAGGGGCCTGTCCCCCATTCAGATTTCCGGAATGGGCGCGCGCATTTAACGCTTTTTTTATGTCCTTGACTACTGGGTCCCTATCTGGCAAAGAGTGAAAACGCTTGCAAGTCGATTTTGTTCAGGGAGATCAAGATGCGACGCGTTCACCGGACCCTGCGTACCCCTGTTGCCTGGCTGGCGCTGCTCATGCTGGCCTGGCCGTCGGCCGCGCCCGCGCAGGATCTGCAGGGCCCGGGCTTTTCCTATTACGAGGTCGGCGACCTTGAGGCCCCACGTCCCGGGCCGCGTGCATCCGCGATGATGCTGATGGGCGGTGGCGAGTGGGTGCCGGATGCCTTCCAGTGGTGGTTGAAGCAGGCCGGCAATGGCCGTGTACTGATCCTGCGTGCCTCCGGTGGCGATGAACTGCAGGACCGCCTGTACCGCGAGATCGGCGGCACCACCGCGGTACAGACGCTGGTCTTCGACAGCCGCCGCGGTGCCGATGATCCAGCCGTGCTGCGCGTGGTCGCTGCGGCCGATGCCATCTTCATTGCCGGCGGCGACCAGTCGCGCTACATCCGCTTCTGGAAGGGCACCGCACTCAACCGCGCGCTCAACGCCCATGTACGCGCCGGCAAGCCGATTGCCGGTACCAGCGCTGGCCTGGCCATCCTCGGCGGCTATGCCTATGGCGCCATGGATGGCGGCAGCATCAGCTCGGCCGGTGCGCTGGCCGATCCGATGGGCAGCGCAGTCACCATGGACAGTGGCTTCCTGCAGATGCCCTACCTGCAGCGCGTGGTCACCGACACCCATTTCGACAAGCGTGACCGCCTTGGCCGCCTCATCGTGTTCGTGGCACGCGCCGCGCAGGACAGCGGCGACCCTGACATCGTCGGCATCGGCGTTGATGAGGACACCGCCCTGTGCGTGGAGCCCGATGGCCAGGCCCAGGTCTACAGCGCTGATGGCGAGGGCAAGGTCTGGGTGGTCAGCCCCGGTCGTGATGCCGATCGCCTGGTCGAGGGCGAACCATTGCGCTTCCATGCCGTTCCGGTGACCGTGGTCGCCAGTGGCAGCCGCATGCGCCTGGACGATTTCCAGGCCGAGGCCGACTACCAGGCCGTGGCCGACATCAGCGACGGCCAGATCGAGTTCACGCTTCGGTAGCGCCGGCCGCTGGCCGGCAACTCACTTTCCCTGAGCTGATGCGCCCCTTGCGGCCAGCGGCCGGCGCTACCCTGCAATCCATTCCCTTGTCCTGCTGGAGACGTACCTGATGAAACTGCGCCTGGCGCTGTCCGCGCTGCTGTCCTTGCCATTGATCGCCCAGGCCGCCCCGGCTGCGTCGCCATTGCTGGTCATCCATGGCGGCGCCGGCGTCGAACGCAAGGACCTGTCGCCGGCCGAAGAGAAGGCTGCGCGCGATGCGTTGCGCGCCGCACTGCTGAAAGGCCATGCCGAACTGGCGGCCGGTCGTCCGGCGCTTGCAGCGGTCACTGCGGCAATCACCGTGCTGGAGGACGATCCGACCTTCAACGCTGGCAAGGGCGCAGTGTTCACCCATGACGGCCACAACGAGCTGGATGCGGCGGTGATGGACGGTGCCACCCAGGCAGCAGGTGCGGTGGCCGGCGTGCAGCGGGTGCGTAACCCGATCCTGCTGGCGCAGACCGTGATGCAGAAGTCCAGGCACGTGATGATGGTAGGGCAGGGTGCCGAAGCCTTCGCGGTGGAGCAGGGCGTTGCTCTGGTTGATCCCTCCTACTTCCGCACGGAGAAGCGTTGGCAGCAGCTGCAGCGCGCGCTTAAGGAAGAGGTCAATGGCCAGGCCCATGCCGACCTGGAGACCGCAAAGCACTTCGGTACCGTCGGTGCGGTCGCGCTGGATGCGCAGGGGCAGCTGGCCGCGGGCACCTCCACGGGCGGCATGACCAACAAGCGCTATGGCCGGGTGGGGGACTCGCCGATCATCGGCGCCGGCACCTGGGCCGATGCGCGCTGTGCGGTGTCGGGCACCGGCTGGGGCGAGTACTACATCCGCACCGCGGCCGCGCACGAGATCTGTGCGCGCATGCGCTACCAGGGGCAGAGCCCGGAGCAGGCCGGCAAGGGCGTGATCAACGAGACGATTCCGCAGATGGGCGGCGACGGTGGTGCGATCGTGCTTGCCGCGGACGGCAGAATGGCCACGCCGTTCAACACCCAGGGCATGTATCGGGGCTGGATCGGCGCCGACGGAGTCCCCCATGTCGCAATTTTCGCCAGCGAGACCCTGCCGGTCCCCGGTCAATAACCTTGCGTATCAATGGGTTTGCGACAACGTGTGAAAAAGATGGAAAAAAGCGTTGACAGCCCCCCGTCCCATCAGCAGAATAAGCGGCTCACCACCACACACCGCAACGCTTCGGCGGCAACGGAATGGGGTGGTAAGGAGGGATACCCAAGCGGCCAACGGGGGCAGACTGTAAATCTGCTGGCTTACGCCTTCGGTGGTTCGAATCCACCTCCCTCCACCAGTTTCACGTTGTGACATTCCCGGCGCGGGAGTAGTTCAATGGTAGAACCTCAGCCTTCCAAGCTGATGGTGCGGGTTCGATTCCCGTCTCCCGCTCCATTGAATGAACTTTGAATCTTATCGAGTTCATGTCATAATGCAAAACTCGGCTCACGTAGCTCAGTCGGTAGAGCACTTCCTTGGTAAGGAAGAGGTCGAAGGTTCGATTCCTTTCGTGAGCACCATCTTAAGCATCACCTCTCAGACGAATTCGAGATAAGCAGCCATGGCCAAGGGTAAGTTCGAGCGCACCAAGCCGCACGTCAATGTCGGCACCATCGGTCACGTCGACCACGGCAAGACCACGCTGACCGCCGCACTGACCAAGATCGGTGCCGAGCGCTTCGGTGGCGAGTTCAAGGACTACTCCTCGATCGACGCCGCGCCGGAAGAAAAGGCTCGTGGTATCACGATCTCGACCGCGCACGTCGAATACGAATCCCCGATCCGTCACTACGCCCACGTTGACTGCCCGGGCCACGCTGACTACGTCAAGAACATGATCACCGGTGCCGCCCAGATGGACGGCGCGATCCTGGTGTGCTCGGCCGCTGACGGCCCGATGCCGCAGACCCGTGAGCACATCCTGCTGTCGCGCCAGGTCGGCGTGCCGTACATCGTCGTGTTCCTGAACAAGGCCGACATGGTCGACGACGCCGAGCTGCTCGAGCTGGTCGAGATGGAAGTGCGCGAACTGCTGAGCAAGTACGAGTTCCCGGGCGACGACACTCCGATCATCGCCGGTTCGGCCCGCCTGGCGCTGGAAGGCGACCAGAGCGATATCGGCGTGCCGGCCATCCTGAAGCTGGTCGATGCGCTGGACAGCTGGATTCCGGAGCCGGAGCGTGCGATCGACAAGCCGTTCCTGATGCCGGTGGAAGACGTGTTCTCGATCTCGGGTCGCGGCACCGTGGTGACCGGTCGTATCGAGCGCGGCGTGATCAAGGTTGGCGACGAAATCGAAATCGTCGGCATCCGTCCGGTGCAGAAGACCACCGTAACCGGCGTTGAAATGTTCCGCAAGCTGCTGGACCAGGGTCAGGCAGGCGACAACGCTGGCCTGCTGCTGCGCGGCACCAAGCGTGACGACGTCGAGCGTGGCCAGGTGCTGGCCAAGCCGGGCACGATCAAGCCGCACACCAAGTTCGAAGGCGAAGTGTACGTCCTGTCGAAGGACGAGGGCGGCCGCCACACCCCGTTCTTCAACGGCTACCGTCCGCAGTTCTACTTCCGCACCACCGACATCACCGGCGCAGCTGCGCTGCCGGAAGGCGTCGAAATGGTGATGCCGGGTGACAACGTCAAGATGGTCGTCACCCTGATCAACCCGGTGGCAATGGACGAAGGCCTGCGCTTCGCCATCCGCGAAGGCGGCCGTACCGTCGGCGCCGGCGTGGTCTCGAAGATCATCGAGTAAGCCTGCAGTACCGGTGGTTGCATAGCGCCGCCGGTTACGCGAATGGCGGGCCGGGAACCTCGGTCCGCCTTCGCCGTCTAAGGGAAGGCAAGTTTTCAACGTACGCCAGTAGCTCAATTGGCAGAGCAGCGGTCTCCAAAACCGCAGGTTGGGGGTTCGAGTCCCTCCTGGCGTGCCATCTGCCCACCTTACCCAGCGGCCTGCGCCGCTAAAGCAGACACAGCCGGATGAATAGCAAGATCGAACACTCCAAGGACAACTCCGCCAATGGTGGAGATATCGTCAAGTATGTCGCCGCATCGTTGCTGGTGCTGGCCGGTCTGTTCGTCTGGTTCTGGTTCTCCGCCGACTCCGGTCGCGCCGCCCAGCTGGGTGCGTGGGCGGGTCAGGTGCGTGCGTTGGCGGTCGTGGTCGGTCTGGTTGGCGGTATCGGCGTGTTCATGCTGACCGGCAAGGGGCGCGACACCCGCGAATTCCTCTCCGAGTCGCGCTTCGAACTGCGCAAGGTGGTCTGGCCGACGCGCCAGGAAGCCATCCGCATGACCTGGGTCGTGATCGTCGTGGTGCTCATCCTCAGCCTGCTGCTGGGTGGCTTCGACTTCCTGATCCAGAAACTGACTCAGTGGTTCCTGAGCCGCTAAGGAGAATTGCATGAAGCGTTGGTACGTCGTTCACGCCTATTCGGGCTTCGAGAAGTCGGTGGCGCAGGCCCTGCGCGATCGCATCGTCCGTGATGGCATGGAAGAGCGCTTCGGCGACGTCCTGGTTCCAACCGAAGAAGTGGTCGAGATGCGCGCTGGCCAGAAGCGCCGCTCCGAGCGCAAGTTCTTCCCGGGCTATGTGCTGGTCCAGATCGAGACCCACGAAGAAGCCGGCATTCCGCGCATCGACAACGAAAGCTGGCATCTGGTCAAGGAAACCCCGCGCGTGATGGGCTTCATCGGCGGTACCGCTGATCGCCCGCTGCCGATCGCCGATTCCGAGGCCGAGGCCATCCTGAACCGCGTTCAGGAAGGTGTCGAGAAGCCGCGTCCCAAGGTGCTGTTCGAGCCGGGCCAGATGGTCCGTGTCACCGATGGCCCGTTCAACGATTTCAATGGCGTCGTCGAAGAGGTCAACTACGAGAAGAGCCGTCTGCGCGTCTCGGTGCTGATCTTCGGTCGTGCGACCCCGGTCGAGCTCGAGTTCGGCCAGGTCGAAAAGGCCGTCTGACCTGCCTGTAGCGTCGAGCCATGCTCGGCGTCGGACCAGAAACCGGGCCTGGCCCGGTTTCGTTCGTTTACCTGCTGCTTCAGGCATGTGAAGAAAAAACCTGTTATAGTGCGCGGCTCCCTGCTGGGAAAGCCAGCAGGACGAGGCCGCCGCAAGGTGGCCTTCAGCATGATTTCAAAACGCGATGCCGGGACGCGTGATTCCCGGTCCGATGGGGAGCCTGTTGTCGAAAGGCGCTAGCACCCGGAGAGCACTCACATGGCAAAGAAAGTTGTCGGTTACATCAAGCTGCAGGTGAAGGCCGGTCAGGCCAACCCCTCGCCGCCGGTCGGTCCTGCGCTGGGTCAGCGTGGTCTGAACATCATGGAATTCTGCAAGGCGTTCAACGCTGCCACGCAGAAGCTCGAGCCGGGTCTGCCGGTTCCGGTGATCATTACGGCCTACTCGGACCGTACGTTCACCTTCATCACCAAGAGCACCCCGGCTACCACCCTGCTGAAGAAGGCCGCTGGCATCTCGTCGGGCTCCAAGCGCCCGAACACCGAGAAGGTCGGCAAGGTCACCCGTAAGCAGCTGGAAGAGATCGCCAAGGCGAAGGAACCGGATCTGACTGCCGCCGACCTGGACGCCGCCGTGCGTACCATCGCTGGCTCTGCCCGTTCCATGGGCCTCGTGGTGGAGGGTTAATAAGATGGCACAGACCAAGCGTGAGAAGGCCATCAAGGCCGCCGTCGTTCCGGGCAAGGCGTACGCCTTCGAGGACGCGATCAACATCCTGAAGACCGCCACCAAGGCCAAGTTCGTCGAGTCGATCGACGTTGCCGTGCGCCTGGGCGTCGATGCGAAGAAGTCCGACCAGCAGGTCCGTGGCTCCACCGTGCTGCCGGCCGGTACCGGCAAGTCGGTCCGCGTCGCCGTGTTCGCTCCGGCCGGTGCCAAGGCTGATGAAGCCCTGGCCGCTGGCGCCGAAGCCGTCGGTATGGACGATCTGGCCGAGAAGATGCAGGCCGGTGATCTGAACTATGACGTCGTCATCGCGACCCCGGACGCCATGCGTGTCGTCGGTAAGCTGGGCACCGTGCTGGGCCCGCGCGGCCTGATGCCGAACCCGAAGGTCGGCACCGTTTCCCCGAACCCGGGTGAAGCCGTGAAGAACGCCAAGTCGGGTCAGGTCCGTTACCGCACCGACAAGGCCGGCATCATCCACTGCACCATCGGCAAGGCCGACTTCGCCGAAGATGCGCTGAAGTCGAACCTGACCGCGCTGCTGCTGGACCTGATCAAGGCCAAGCCGGCCACCTCGAAGGGCACCTACCTGCAGAAGGTTTCGGTCAGCTCGACGATGGGCCCGGGCGTCACCGTCGACCAGTCGTCGCTGACCCTGAAGTAATTGTTTCAAGCGGTCACGGTACCTTCGGTGCCGTGACCGTGACATTTGAAGGCATCGCTGGCAGTGCATCGCCTGCGGTAGCCGTCAAAGACCGCAGGCGCGGTCGTGGCAATACCGGCGACGGGCACGGAAGCTCGATCTGGCAAGGAGTCGCCGCCGGAGCAGTCATGAGCGCTTAATCGATTCCCCGGAATCACCCTGCGTAGATGGTGCCCTTCTGGAGTTTTTCTGGTTCACGCACGTCTGGGTTTCCCAGGTTGGCCCACTCCAGGTCTAGAACGGCCCACCCCCGGAACATCATCCCGATGTTCCCGGCGTCCAGGACGGATGCCGCACAGGACCGCACACGGCAGGAGCCGTAAGCGGAGTTCAATAGGAGGAGTGCAATGGCTCTCAATCTGTCCCAGAAGCAAGAAGTAGTCGCCGAGCTGGCAGACGTCGCCGCCAAGGCCCACTCCTTGATCGCAGCCGAATACGCTGGCACCACGGTCGCCCAGATGACCGCGATGCGCAAGCAGGCTCGTGAAACCGGTGTTTTCTTGAAGGTTGTCAAGAACACCCTGGCTTCGCGCGCCGTTGAAGGCACCGAGTTCGCAGTCGCACAGGACCAGATGGTTGGTCCGCTGCTGTACGCGTTCTCGCTCGAGGAGCCCGGCGCTGCCGGTCGCCTGATCAAGGAAGCCGCCAAGGGCAACGACAAGCTGAAGGCTAAGGTCGTCGCCATCGGTGGCGAAGTGTTCCCGGCAAGCCACGTCGAAGTGCTGGCCTCGCTGCCGACCCGCGACCAGGCCCTGGCCATGCTGGCCCGCGTCCTGACCGAGCCGGTCACGATGTTTGCCCGCGCCATCAAGGCCGTTGGCGAGAAGCAGGGGGGGGGCGATGTCGCCGCCGACGCTGCCGAGCCGGCCGCCGAGACCGCCTGAGTTTCGACTTACCGTGGTTCCTGACGGAACCTCAACCCAGAAAATCATCCAAAGGTATTAATCATGTCCCTTACCAACGAACAGATCGTCGACGCCATCGCCGAGAAGTCCCTGATGGAAGTGATGGAGCTGGTCAAGGCCATCGAAGAGAAGTTCGGCGTCTCCGCCGCTGCTCCGGTTGCCGTGGCTGCTGCCGCTGGCCCGGCCGCTGCTGTTGAAGAGCAGACCGAGTTCACCGTCACCCTGAAGACCGCCGGCGAGAAGAAGGTCGAGGTCATCAAGGCCGTCCGCGCCATCACCGGCCTGGGCCTGAAGGAAGCGAAGGACCTGGCCGAAGCCGGTGGCGTCCTGAAGGAAGGCGCTTCGAAGGAAGACGCCGAGAAGATGAAGAAGGACCTGGAAGCTGCTGGCGCGACTGTCGAAGTCAAGTAAGCAGTTACCTTGCATCGTCACCGATTCACGGCGATGCAGCCAAGGCTGGGGGCGTAAGCCCCCGGCCTTTGGTCGTTGTTGCGGTACCGGTAGGGTCGACTGTTAGTCGACTGTTTCAAAAGCAGGAAAAAGCCCAACACGGGCTGCAGTCAAACCCCGGCAGGCCAGCGCACGGCGCGGCAGCGGGGGAGTGGTAGCAGACGAGTTGGCAGTTGGAAGTAGCGGGAGAAGGCGTGCTGGTGCCGGCAATACCAGCGACTTCCAACTGACAATTTCAAGTTCCCTTCGGATCGTGGGCGCACGATCCGCACAACAAGGTGGAAGACCTCATGACGTCCTATTCGTTCACCGAAAAAAAGCGTATCCGCAAGGATTTCGGCAAGCAGCGCTCGATTCTCGAAGTGCCGTTCCTGCTCGCCATCCAGGTGGATTCCTATCGTGAATTCCTGCAGGAAAACGTCGATCCGGCCAAGCGCACGGACCACGGCCTGCACGCTGCGCTGAAGTCGGTCTTCCCGATCGCCAGCTACAGCGGCAATGCTGCCCTGGAATACGTCGGCTACAAGCTGGGCGAACCGGTCTTCGACGAGCGTGAGTGCCGCCAGCGCGGCATGAGCTACGGCGCCCCGCTGCGCGTGACCGTGCGCCTGGTGATCTACGACCGTGAGTCGTCGACCAAGGCCATCAAGTACGTGAAGGAGCAGGAGGTCTATCTGGGCGAAATCCCGCTGATGACCGAGAACGGCACCTTCATCGTCAACGGCACCGAGCGCGTCATCGTCTCGCAGCTGCACCGCTCGCCGGGCGTGTTCTTCGACCACGACCGTGGCAAGACCCACAGCTCGGGCAAGCTGCTGTACAGCGCCCGCATCATTCCTTACCGCGGCTCCTGGCTGGACTTCGAGTTCGACCCGAAGGACGCGCTGTTCACCCGTATCGACCGCCGCCGCAAGCTGCCGGTGTCGATCCTGCTGCGCGCGCTTGGTTACAGCAACGAGGAGATGCTGGCCGAGTTCTTCGAGATCAACACCTTCCACATCAACCCGGATGAAGGCGTCCAGCTGGAGCTGGTGCCGGAGCGCCTGCGTGGCGAAACCCTGGGCTTCGACCTCGCCGACGGCGACAAGGTCATCGTGGAAGCCGGCAAGCGCATCACCGCGCGCCACATCAAGCAGCTGGAAGCCTCGGGCATCGCCGCCCTGGCCGTGCCGGACGACTACATCGTCGGCCGGATCCTGTCGCACGACGTGGTCGATGCCTCCACCGGCGAGCTGCTGGCCCAGGCCAACGACGAGATCACCGACGAGCAGCTGCAGGCCTTCCGCAAGGCCGGCGTTGACGCGGTCGGCACCCTGTGGGTGAACGACCTGGATCGTGGTCCGTACCTGTCCAACACCCTGCGCATCGACCCGACCAAGACCCAGCTGGAAGCCCTGGTCGAGATCTACCGCATGATGCGTCCGGGCGAGCCGCCGACCAAGGATGCCGCGCAGAACCTGTTCCACAACCTGTTCTTCACCTTCGAGCGCTACGACCTGTCCGCGGTCGGCCGCATGAAGTTCAACCGTCGCGTGGGCCGCAAGGAAACCACCGGCGAAGCCGTGCTGTACGACAGCAAGTACTTCGGTGAGCGCAACGACGAAGAGTCCAAGCGCCTGGTCGCTGCCCACGGCGACAGCTCCGACATCCTGGACGTGATCAAGGTCCTGACCGAGATCCGCAACGGTCGCGGCGTGGTCGATGACATCGATCACCTGGGCAACCGTCGCGTGCGTTCGGTCGGTGAAATGGCCGAGAACGTGTTCCGCGTCGGCCTGGTCCGCGTCGAGCGCGCGGTCAAGGAGCGCCTGTCGATGGCCGAGTCGGAAGGCCTGACCCCGCAGGAACTGATCAACGCCAAGCCGGTCGCCGCTGCCATCAAGGAGTTCTTCGGCTCCTCGCAGCTGTCGCAGTTCATGGACCAGAACAACCCGCTGTCGGAAGTGACTCACAAGCGTCGCGTCTCGGCCCTGGGTCCGGGCGGTCTGACCCGCGAGCGCGCCGGCTTCGAAGTGCGCGACGTGCACCCGACCCATTACGGCCGCGTCTGCACCATCGAAACCCCGGAAGGCCCGAACATCGGCCTGATCAACTCGCTGGCCGTGTACGCCCGCACCAACCAGTACGGTTTCCTCGAGACCCCGTACCGCAAGGTCGTGGACGGCAAGGTCTATGACGAAGTCGAGTTCCTGTCGGCGATCGAAGAAAACGAGTACGTCATTGCGCAGGCCAACGCGCTGACCGACGCCAAGGGCACCCTGACCGAGCAGTTCGTCCCGTGCCGCTTCCAGGGCGAATCGCTGCTGAAGCCGCCGGCGGAAGTCCACTTCATGGACGTCTCGCCGATGCAGACCGTGTCGATCGCGGCCGCGCTGGTTCCGTTCCTGGAGCACGATGACGCCAACCGCGCACTGATGGGCGCCAACATGCAGCGTCAGGCCGTGCCGACCCTGCGTGCGCAGAAGCCGCTGGTGGGTACCGGCATCGAGCGCGCCGTGGCGCGCGACTCGGGCGTGACCGTGAACGCCCGCCGTGGCGGCGAGATCGTGCAGATCGACGCGGCCCGCATCGTGGTCAAGGTCAACGAGGAAGAGATCGTTGGCGCCACCGACGCAGGCGTGGACATCTACAACCTGGTCAAGTACACCCGTTCGAACCAGAACACCTGCATCAACCAGCGTCCGCTGGTCCAGGTCGGTGACGTCATCGCCCGCGGCGACGTGCTGGCCGACGGTCCGTCCACCGACATCGGCGAACTGGCCCTCGGCCAGAACATGCTGATCGCGTTCATGCCGTGGAACGGCTACAACTTCGAAGACTCCATCCTGCTCTCCGAGCGCGTGGTGGAAGAGGATCGTTACACCACGATCCACATCGAAGAGCTGACCTGCGTCGCGCGTGACACCAAGCTGGGGCCGGAGGAAATCTCCGCCGACATCCCGAACGTCTCCGAGCAGGCGCTGAACCGCCTGGACGAGAGCGGCGTGGTGTACATCGGCGCGGAAGTCCGTGCCGGCGACATCCTGGTCGGCAAGGTCACCCCGAAGGGCGAAAGCCAGCTGACCCCGGAAGAGAAGCTGCTGCGCGCGATCTTCGGCGAGAAGGCTTCGGACGTGAAGGACAGCTCGCTGCGCGTTCCGCCGGGCATGGACGGCACCGTCATCGACGTGCAGGTCTTCACCCGCGACGGCATCGAGAAGGACAAGCGCGCCCGCCAGATCGAAGAGTCTGAAATCAAGCGCGTCAAGAAGGACTTCGACGACCAGTTCCGCATCCTGGAAGCCGCCATCTACATGCGTCTGCGTTCGCAGATCGTGGGCAAGGTGGTCAACGGTGGCGCTGGCCTGAAGAAGGGTGACGTGATCACCGACGCCTTCCTGGACGGCCTGAAGAAGGCTGACTGGTTCGCCCTGCGCATGAAGGACGAGGACGCTTCGGAAGCCATCGAGCGCGCGCAGAAGCAGATCCAGGCGCACGAGAAGGAGTTCGAGCGTCGCTTCGCCGACAAGCGCGGCAAGATCACCGCCGGTGACGACCTCGCTCCGGGCGTTCTGAAGATGGTCAAGGTGTTCCTGGCCGTGAAGCGCCGCATCCAGCCGGGCGACAAGATGGCTGGCCGCCACGGCAACAAGGGTGTGGTCTCCAACGTGGTGCCGGTCGAGGACATGCCATACATGGCCTCGGGCGAAACCGTGGACATCGTGCTGAACCCGCTGGGCGTGCCGTCGCGCATGAACATCGGCCAGATCCTGGAAGTGCACCTGGGCTGGGCCGCCAAGGGTCTGGGTCGCAAGATCCAGGCGATGATGGAAGCCCAGGCGGCGGTCGCCGACCTGCGCAAGTTCCTGGACGACATCTACAACCACGACGACACCAACGTGGCCAACCGTGTCGACCTGTCGCAGTTCAGCGACGAGGAACTGCTGCGCCTGGCCCGCAACCTGACCGACGGCGTGCCGATGGCTACCCCGGTGTTCGACGGCGCCACCGAAGCGGAAATCAAGCGCATGCTGGAACTGGCCGACCTGCCGAGCAGCGGCCAGACCCAGCTGTACGACGGCCGCACCGGTGAAGCCTTCGATCGCCACACCACCGTTGGCTACATGCACTACCTGAAGCTGAACCACCTGGTCGACGACAAGATGCACGCCCGTTCGACCGGTCCGTACTCGCTCGTCACCCAGCAGCCGCTGGGCGGCAAGGCGCAGTTCGGCGGCCAGCGCTTCGGTGAAATGGAAGTCTGGGCGCTGGAAGCCTACGGCGCGGCCTACACCCTGCAGGAAATGCTGACGGTGAAGTCCGATGACGTGCAGGGCCGCAACCAGATGTACAAGAACATTGTCGACGGTGAGCACGAGATGGTCGCGGGCATGCCGGAATCCTTCAACGTGCTCGTGAAGGAAATCCGCTCGCTGGCCATCAACATGGAACTGGAAGACAACTGATCCATGCCGGCGCGGCGGCCTCCGCCGCCGCGCCGCTGGCAGTCAACTGAAAGCCCATCGACACAGCATTCCTCCTTCTGGAGAACACCATGAAAGACCTGCTCAACCTCTTCAACCAGCAGCGCCAGACGCTGGACTTCGACGCGATCAAGATCGCGCTGGCCTCGCCGGACCTGATCCGTTCGTGGTCCTTCGGCGAAGTGAAGAAGCCGGAAACCATCAACTACCGTACCTTCAAGCCGGAACGCGACGGCCTGTTCTGCGCCGCCATCTTCGGCCCGGTGAAGGACTACGAGTGCCTGTGCGGCAAGTACAAGCGCATGAAGCACCGCGGCGTGGTCTGCGAAAAGTGCGGCACCGAAGTGACCCTGGCCAAGGTGCGCCGTGAGCGCATGGGCCACATCGACCTGGCGTCGCCGGTCGCGCACATCTGGTTCCTGAAGTCGCTGCCGTCGCGCATCGGCCTGATGCTGGACATGACCCTGCGCGATATCGAGCGCGTGCTGTACTTCGAAGCGTACGTGGTGACCGAGCCGGGCCTGACCGCCCTGGAGCGCCGCCAGCTGCTGACCGAAGAACAGTACCTGCAGGCCCGCCAGGAGCACGGTGACGACTTCGACGCCGCCATGGGCGCCGAGGCCGTGTACGAACTGCTGCGCACGATCGACCTGCAGTCGGAAATGACCCGCCTGCGCGAGGAAATCGCCGCTACCGGTTCGGAAACCAAGCTCAAGCGCCTCACCAAGCGCATCAAGCTGATCGAGGCCTTCCTGGAATCGGGCAACCGTCCGGAATGGATGGTCATGACCGTGCTGCCGGTGCTGCCGCCGGACCTGCGCCCGCTGGTCCCGCTGGATGGCGGCCGCTTCGCGACCTCCGACCTGAACGACCTGTACCGCCGCGTCATCAACCGCAACAACCGCCTGCGCCGCCTGCTCGAACTGAGCGCGCCGGACATCATCGTGCGCAATGAAAAGCGCATGCTGCAGGAATCGGTCGATGCGCTGCTGGACAACGGCCGTCGCGGTCGTGCCATCACCGGCACCAACAAGCGCCCGCTGAAGTCGCTGGCCGACATGATCAAGGGCAAGCAGGGTCGCTTCCGCCAGAACCTGCTCGGCAAGCGCGTCGACTACTCGGGCCGTTCGGTCATCGTGGTCGGTCCGTACCTGCGCCTGCACCAGTGCGGCCTGCCGAAGAAGATGGCGCTGGAGCTGTTCAAGCCGTTCGTCTTCGCCAAGCTGCAGCGTCGTGGCCTGGCCACCACCATCAAGGCCGCCAAGAAGCTGGTCGAGCGCGAAGAAGCCGAAGTCTGGGACATCCTGGAAGAGGTCATCCGCGAGCATCCGGTGATGCTGAACCGTGCGCCGACCCTGCACCGGCTGGGCATCCAGGCGTTCGAGCCGGTGCTGATCGAAGGCAAGGCCATCCAGCTGCACCCGCTGGTCTGCACCGCGTTCAACGCCGACTTCGACGGTGACCAGATGGCCGTCCACGTGCCGCTCTCGCTGGAAGCCCAGCTGGAAGCGCGTGCGCTGATGATGTCGACCAACAACATCCTGTCGCCGGCCAACGGCGAGCCGATCATCGTGCCGTCGCAGGACGTCGTGCTGGGTCTGTACTACATGACCCGCTCGCTGGAAAACAAGAAGGGCGAGGGCATGGCCTTCGCCAACATCGCCGAAGTGAAGCGTGCCTACGACAACCGCGTGGTGGAACTGCACGCCAAGGTCAAGGTCCGCATCACCGAGGTGGTGACCGACGAAGACGGCAACAAGCAGAACAAGACCTCGATCGTGGACACCACGATCGGTCGCGCCCTGCTGGCTGAAATCCTGCCGGAAGGCCTGCCGTTCGCGCTGGCCAACACCGAGCTGACCAAGAAGAACATCAGCCGCCTGATCAACTCCAGCTACCGCCAGCTGGGCCTGAAGGACACGGTCGTGTTCGCCGACAAGCTGATGTACACCGGCTTCGCCTACGCGACCCGCGCCGGCGTCTCGATCGGCATCGACGACATGCTGATCCCGGACGAGAAGAAGGGCATCCTCACCGAGGCCGAAGCCGAAGTGCTGGAAATCCAGGAGCAGTACCAGTCGGGCCTGGTCACCGCCGGCGAGCGCTACAACAAGGTGGTCGACATCTGGTCGCGCACCAACGAGCGCATCGCCAAGGCGATGATGGACACCATCGGTACCGAGAAGGTGGTCAATGCCAAGGGCGAGACCATCGACCAGAAGTCGATGAACTCGCTGTACATCATGGCCGACTCCGGTGCGCGTGGTTCGCAGGCGCAGATCCGTCAGCTGGCCGGCATGCGCGGCCTGATGGCCCGCCCGGACGGCTCGATCATCGAGACGCCCATCAAGGCGAACTTCCGCGAAGGCCTGAACGTGCAGGAGTACTTCAACTCCACCCACGGTGCCCGTAAGGGTCTGGCCGATACCGCACTGAAGACCGCGAACTCGGGTTACCTGACCCGTCGTCTGGTCGACGTCGCGCAGGACGTGGTGATCACCGAGGTGGATTGCGGTACCACCGAAGGCCTGATCATGACCCCGATCGTGGAAGGCGGCGACGTGGTCGAGCCGCTGAAGGACCGCGTGCTGGGCCGCGTGGTCGCCGAGGACGTGTTCCTGCCGGGCAACGACGAGGATCCGATCGTCACCCGCAACACCCTGCTCGACGAAGCCTGGGTCGCCAAGCTGGAAGATGCCGGCGTGCAGACCATCAAGGTCCGCTCGACCATCTCCTGCGAATCGGCGTTCGGTGTCTGCTCGCGCTGCTACGGCCGCGACCTGGCCCGTGGCCACCTGGTCAACATCGGTGAAGCAGTCGGCGTCATCGCCGCGCAGTCCATCGGTGAGCCGGGTACCCAGCTGACCATGCGTACGTTCCACATCGGTGGTGCGGCGTCGCGAGCTGCAGCGGTCGACAACATCACCGTCAAGACCACCGGCTCGGTCAAGTTCAGCAACCTCAAGTCGGTCGAGCATGCCAACGGCTCGCTGGTCGCAGTGTCGCGCTCGGGCGAAATCTCGGTGCTCGATGCCCACGGCCGTGAGCGTGAGCGTTACAAGCTGCCGTACGGTGCGACCATCACGTCCAAGGACGGTGATGCGATCAAGGCTGGCCAGACCGTGGCCAACTGGGATCCGCATAACCACCCGATCGTGTCGGAAGTGGCCGGCTTCATCCGCTTCATCGACTTCGTTGATGGCATCACCGTCATCGAGAAGACCGACGAGCTGACCGGCCTGGCTTCGCGCGAAATCACCGATCCGAAGCGTCGTGGTACCCAGGCCAAGGACCTGCGCCCGATCGTGCGCATCGTCGACGCCAAGGGCAACGACCTGTCGATTCCGGGCACCGACCTGCCGGCGCAGTACCTGCTGCCGCCGCGTTCGATCGTCAACCTGCAGGACGGCGCCCCGGTGGGCGTGGGCGACGTCGTCGCCAAGATCCCGCAGGAAGCGTCGAAGACCCGCGACATCACCGGTGGTCTGCCGCGCGTGGCCGACCTGTTCGAAGCGCGCAAGCCGAAGGATCCGGCGGTGCTGGCCGAGCGTTCGGGCATCATCAGCTTCGGCAAGGACACCAAGGGCAAGCAGCGCCTGATCATCAAGGACACCGATGGTTCGGAGCACGAAGAGCTGATCCCGAAGTACCGCCAGGTCATCGTGTTCGAAGGCGAGCATGTCACCAAGGGTGAAACCATCGTGGACGGCGAGCCGAGCCCGCAGGACATCCTGCGCCTGCTGGGCGTCGAGCCGCTGGCGGCCTACCTGGTGAAGGAAATCCAGGACGTGTACCGCCTGCAGGGCGTGAAGATCAACGACAAGCACATCGAGGTGATCACCCGCCAGATGCTGCGCAAGGTCGAGATCACCGATCAGGGCAGCAGCAAGTTCCTGAACGGCGAACAGGTGGAGCGTCAGCGCGTTATCGAGGAAAATGCGCGCCTGTCGGCCCGCAACGAGCTGCCGGCGCACTTCGATCCGGTCCTGCTGGGTATCACCAAGGCGTCGCTGGCGACCGAATCGTTCATCTCGGCCGCTTCGTTCCAGGAAACCACCCGCGTGCTGACCGAAGCGGCCGTCCGCGGCACCTCGGACAACCTGCGTGGCCTGAAGGAAAACGTCATCGTGGGTCGCCTGATTCCGGCCGGTACCGGCCTGGCGTACCACAGCAACCGCCGTCGCGGCGCTTCCGGTCTCACCGAGTCGGAAATGCAGACCCTGGCCGGTACCCCGGTCGCGGTCGAGGCGCCGGTGGTTGAAGCCGAAGCTGAACAGGCGTCGGGCGAAGAATGAGGTAGCCGGTCCGGCCGCAAGGCCGGACCACCCCATCGGTCCATCGATGGGATTGGGAAAGGGCAGGGGAGATCGTCCGCGATCGACCCTGTCAACCTGAACGGGGTACATGGAGGCCCCCCAGTAACGTCCCGGGATCAGGGACGGGCTTGACAGGAGGCGTTTGACTGCTTTCCTGGCAGGTTGCTACAATCGTCTGTCTCAGCAGGCCAGAATTTCGGCCTGCTTTAACATTTCCGCATCTCTGGTCGGATTTTCCGGCCACCAATCAGAAGAACCTACTGATGGCGACGATCAACCAGCTGGTCCGCAAGCCGCGGCAAGCGACCACCTACAAGAGTGCCTCGCCGGCGCTCGACAAGTGCCCGCAGCGCCGTGGCGTCTGCACCCGTGTCTACACCACCACTCCGAAGAAGCCGAACTCGGCTCTGCGCAAGGTTGCCAAGGTCCGCCTGACCAACCAGGAAGAAGTGATTTCCTACATCGGTGGTGAAGGCCACAACCTGCAGGAGCACTCCGTGGTCCTGATCCGCGGCGGTCGCGTCAAGGACCTGCCGGGTGTGCGTTACCACACCGTTCGTGGCTCGCTCGACGCCGCCGGCGTTGCCAAGCGTCGCCAGGCCCGTTCCAAGTACGGCGCCAAGCGTCCGAAGGCATAAGGAGAGAGCACTATGTCGCGTAAGGGTAATACTCCGCAGCGTTCCGTCCTGCCCGATCCGAAGCACGGAAGCGAAACCATCGCCCGCTTCATCAACATGGTCATGCAGAGCGGCAAGAAGTCCGTCGCCGAAAAGATCGTGTACGGCGCCATGGACGTGATCACCGAGAAGAACAGCAGCGCCAACGCCATTGAACTGGTGCAGAAGGCTCTGGACAACGTCGCTCCGGCGGTCGAAGTCAAGTCGCGTCGCGTCGGTGGTGCCACCTACCAGGTGCCGGTCGAAGTGCGTTCGTCGCGCAAGATGGCCCTGGCCATGCGCTGGCTGATCGACTCCGCGCGCAAGCGTGGTGAGAACACCATGCCGAAGAAGCTGGCTGCTGAACTGATCGACGCCTCGGAAAACCGTGGCGGCGCCATCAAGAAGCGCGAAGAAACCCACCGCATGGCCGAAGCCAACAAGGCATTCGCCCACTACCGCTGGTGAGTTTGACGGCCTTGTAAAACAGGCAGGGCAGCACCACTTCGGTGCGTGCTGCCTCGCGGTCCCAGAAGGGCTGCGCCAATCCGAAGGCCGCCGAAAGGCGGCGTTCGGCCATCCGAAATCCAAGAAATCTGAGAGGCTCCCGTGGCCCGTTCCACTCCCATCGAGCGTTACCGTAACTTCGGCATCATGGCTCACATCGATGCCGGCAAGACCACCACGTCCGAGCGCATCCTGTTCTACACCGGCAAGAGCCACAAGATCGGTGAAGTGCACGACGGCGCCGCCACCATGGACTGGATGGAGCAGGAGCAGGAGCGTGGCATCACGATCCAGTCCGCTGCCACCACCGCGTTCTGGAAGGGCATGGACAAGTCCCTGCCGGAGCACCGCTTCAACATCATCGACACCCCCGGGCACGTCGACTTCACCATCGAAGTGGAGCGCTCGCTGCGCGTGCTCGACGGTGCCGTCTTCGTCCTGTGTGCCGTCGGTGGCGTGCAGCCGCAGTCGGAAACCGTGTGGCGCCAGGCCAACAAGTACCACGTGCCGCGCATCGCGTTCGTCAACAAGATGGACCGCACCGGTGCCAACTTCCAGAAGGTCGTCGGCCAGCTGAAGGCCAAGCTGGGCGCGGTCGCCGTGCCGATGCAGCTGCCGATCGGCGCTGAAGACAACTTCAAGGGCGTTGTCGACCTGCTGAAGATGAAGGCCATCCATTGGGATGAGGCTTCGCAGGGCATGAAGTTCGAATACAGCGACATCCCGGCCGATCTGCAGGCGGCTGCCGAAGAGGCTCGCCAGTTCATGGTCGAGACCGCTGCCGAAGCCAGCGAAGAGCTGATGGAAAAGTACCTGGGCGGCGAAGAGCTGGCCGAGGCTGAAATCATCAACGCGCTGCGTACCCGCACCCTGGCCACCGAGATCGTGCCGATGTACTGCGGCTCGGCCTTCAAGAACAAGGGCGTGCAGGCCATGCTGGACGGCGTGATCCAGCTGCTGCCGTCGCCGGTCGACGTGCCGGACGTGAAGGGCGTGGACGTTGACGACGACACCGTCGAGATGACCCGCAAGTCGGACGACAAGGCTCCGTTCTCGTCGCTGGCCTTCAAGATCATCACCGACCCGTTCGTCGGCGCGCTGACCTTCTTCCGCGTCTACTCGGGCACCCTGAACGGTGGCGACACCGTGCTGAACTCGGTGAAGGGCAAGAAGGAGCGCATCGGTCGCATCCTGCAGATGCACTCGAACAACCGCGAGGAAATCAAGGAAGTTCTGGCTGGTGACATCGCTGCTGCCGTGGGCCTGAAGGACACCACCACCGGTGACACCCTGTGCGCCGTGGACGCGCCGATCATCCTGGAGCGCATGACCTTCCCGGAGCCGGTGATCTCGATGGCCGTCGAGCCGAAGACCAAGTCGGACCAGGAAAAGATGGGTCTGGCCCTGGGCCGTCTGGCGCAGGAAGATCCGTCGTTCCGCGTCAAGACCGACGAAGAATCCGGCCAGACCATCATCTCGGGCATGGGCGAGCTGCACCTGGACATCATCGTCGACCGCCTGAAGCGCGAGTTCAACGTTGAAGCCAACGTCGGCGCGCCGCAGGTGGCCTACCGCGAAACCATCACCCTGGCCGACGTCAAGTCGGACTACAAGCACGCCAAGCAGTCCGGTGGTAAGGGTCAGTACGGTCACGTCGTGATCGAGCTGTCGCCGATCACCGCTGAAGACCGTGCCGATCCGAAGCTGGCTCCGGCCATCAAGGACGACTTCCTGTTCATCAACGACATCACCGGCGGCGTGATCCCGAAGGAATTCATTCCGTCGGTTGAAAAGGGCCTGCGCGAAACCATCACCAGCGGTCCGCTGGCTGGCTTCCCGGTCGTGGACGTCAAGGTGAAGCTGGTGTTCGGTTCGTACCACGACGTCGACTCCTCGGAAATGGCGTTCAAGCTGGCTTCGTCGATGGCCTTCAAGCAGGGCTTCGCCAAGGCCAAGCCGGTGCTGCTGGAGCCGATCATGAAGGTCGAGATCGTGACCCCGGAGGATTACCAGGGTGACGTGATGGGCGACGTCAGCCGTCGTCGCGGCGTGCTGCAGGGTTCCGACACCACCGGTGACGGTTCGGCCAGCATCATCAACGCGATGATCCCGCTGGGTGAAATGTTCGGCTACGCCACTGCGCTGCGTTCGCAGACCCAGGGCCGCGCCACCTTCACCATGGAATTCGATCACTACGAGCCGGCTCCGACCAACATCGCCGAAGCCGTCATGAAGAAGGGCTGAGCCTCGCTCAGCCTCTCTTGAAACCACTTACGAACAATCAAGGTATAGAACAATGGCAAAGGGTAAGTTCGAGCGCACCAAGCCGCACGTCAACGTCGGCACCATCGGTCACGTCGATCACGGCAAGACCACGCTGACCGCCGCACTGACCAAGATCGGTGCCGAGCGCTTCGGTGGCGAGTTCAAGGATTACTCCTCGATCGACGCCGCGCCGGAAGAAAAGGCTCGTGGTATCACGATCTCGACCGCGCACGTCGAATACGAATCCCCGATCCGTCACTACGCCCACGTTGACTGCCCGGGCCACGCTGACTACGTCAAGAACATGATCACCGGTGCCGCCCAGATGGACGGCGCGATCCTGGTGTGCTCGGCCGCTGACGGCCCGATGCCGCAGACCCGTGAGCACATCCTGCTGTCGCGCCAGGTCGGCGTGCCGTACATCGTCGTGTTCCTGAACAAGGCCGACATGGTCGACGACGCCGAGCTGCTCGAGCTGGTCGAGATGGAAGTGCGCGAACTGCTGAGCAAGTACGAGTTCCCGGGCGACGACACTCCGATCATCGCCGGTTCGGCCCGCCTGGCGCTGGAAGGCGACCAGAGCGATATCGGCGTGCCGGCCATCCTGAAGCTGGTCGATGCGCTGGACAGCTGGATTCCGGAGCCGGAGCGTGCGATCGACAAGCCGTTCCTGATGCCGGTGGAAGACGTGTTCTCGATCTCGGGTCGCGGCACCGTGGTGACCGGTCGTATCGAGCGCGGCGTGATCAAGGTTGGCGACGAAATCGAAATCGTCGGCATCCGTCCGGTGCAGAAGACCACCGTAACCGGCGTTGAAATGTTCCGCAAGCTGCTGGACCAGGGTCAGGCAGGCGACAACGCTGGCCTGCTGCTGCGCGGCACCAAGCGTGACGACGTCGAGCGTGGCCAGGTGCTGGCCAAGCCGGGCACGATCAAGCCGCACACCAAGTTCGAAGGCGAAGTGTACGTCCTGTCGAAGGACGAGGGCGGCCGCCACACCCCGTTCTTCAACGGCTACCGTCCGCAGTTCTACTTCCGCACCACCGACATCACCGGCGCAGCTGCGCTGCCGGAAGGCGTCGAAATGGTGATGCCGGGTGACAACGTCAAGATGGTCGTCACCCTGATCAACCCGGTGGCAATGGACGAAGGCCTGCGCTTCGCCATCCGCGAAGGCGGCCGTACCGTCGGCGCCGGCGTGGTCTCGAAGATCATCGAGTAATCTGGTAGTATCTGCGCCCCGATGTTGCCTGGGTAGGGCATCGGGGCGTATCAAATGGGAAAGCAGGCACAGGATGTGCCTTGTGTTCCCCGGACCAGGAAGGGTCAATGCCATTCAGGCGGCGTCAACAGGCGACTGTTGACAGCTGCCTTGCGTGCCATTATGCTTCTACGTCTGGGCAGGCCGGGAAACTGGTCTGCCTACGTTTTTGAGGTCCATGGAGTGACCTTGTCGGCCTGCAGGACTGCGGGCCGTCCGTATTCAGGAATTTCATGGGGCAAAGCAACCCAGAGGCTTTGTCTGTCGCTCTTTTAACGAAGGAACCTACCGCCATGGCGGACCAAAAGATCCGGATCCGGCTGAAAGCGTTCGATCATCGTCTGATCGACCGTTCGGCCAGCGAGATCGTTGAAACGGCAAAGCGGACCGGCGCGCAAGTGCGTGGCCCGATCCCGCTGCCGACCAAGATCGAGCGTTACACCGTTCTCGTCTCCCCGCACGTCGACAAGGACGCGCGTGACCAGTACGAGACCCGCACGCACAAGCGCGTGCTCGATATCGTTGACCCGAATGACAAGACCGTGGACGCGCTGATGAAGCTCGAACTGGCTGCCGGCGTCGACGTTCAGATCAAGCTGACCTGAGGACTACGACCATGACGAAGAAGTATTCGTTGGGCTTCGTGGGCCGCAAGGCCGGCATGAGCCGCGTGTTCACCGAAGATGGCCGTTCCATCCCGGTGACCCTGATCGAAGCAACCCCGAACCGCATCGCGCAGATCAAGACCGTCGAAACCGACGGCTACAGCGCCGTGCAGGTGACCGTCGGCGCGCGTCGCGCTGCCCTGGTCAACAAGCCGGAAGCCGGCCACTTCGCCAAGGCGAAGGTGGAAGCGGGTCGTGGCCTGTGGGAGTTCCGCGTTGAAGACGCGCAGCTCGGCGATTTCGCCGTTGGCGGCGAAGTCAAGGCGGACATCTTCGAAGTCGGCCAGATCGTCGACGTCCAGGGTGTCACCAAGGGCAAGGGCTTCCAGGGCACCATCAAGCGCCACAACTTCCGTATGGGCGATGCAACCCACGGTAACTCGCTGTCGCATCGCGCGCCGGGTTCGCTGGGTCAGCGCCAGACCCCGGGTCGCGTTTTCCCGGGCAAGAAGATGTCGGGCCACATGGGCGCGGTGCAGCAGAGCACCCAGAACCTGGAAGTGGTCAAGGTCGACGTCGAGCGCGGTCTGATCGCCGTTCGCGGCGCCGTTCCGGGCGCGGCGGGTGGCGATGTGATCGTCCGTCCGGCGAGCAAGGCATAAGGAGAGATGACGATGGAACTCGTTATCACGGGTAGCAACAACAAGGTCTCGGTCTCCGACGCCGTGTTCGGTCGCGATTTCAGCGAAGATCTGGTCCACCAGGTCGTCGTTGCCTACCGCAACGCCGGTCGCGCCGGCACCAAGGCACAGAAGACTCGCTCCGAAGTGGCTGGTACCACCAAGAAGTCGAAGAAGCAGAAGGGCGGCGGCGCGCGTCATGGCGCACTGACGGCTCCGATCTTCGTCGGCGGCGGTGTCACCTTCGCGGCCAAGCCGCGCAGCTTCGAGCAGAAGGTCAATCGTAAGCAGTACCGTGCCGCCATGTGCGCGATCCTGTCCGAGCTGAACCGTCAGGGCCGTCTGACCATCGTGGAGTCCTTCGATGTCGAAGTGACCAACACGAAGGGTCTGATCGCCAAGCTGGCCGGCCTGGAAGTGGGCAAGCGCCCGCTGATCGTCACCGAAGAAGCGTCCGAGCACCTGTACCTGTCCGCCCGCAATCTGCCGTACGTGCAGGTGCGTGACGTCCAGGGTCTGGATCCGGTCTCGCTGGTGGGTGCCGACACGGTCGTCATCACCGCTGACGCGGTCAAGAAGGTCGAGGAGTGGCTGGCATGAACAGCAACGAAAAAATCTTCAGCGTGCTGCGTGCCCCGCGTGTCTCCGAAAAGACCGCGCGCCTGCAGGAACTCTCCAACCAGTATGTCTTCGAAGTTTCGAACGAAGCCACCAAGGCCGATGTAAAGGCCGCGGTTGAGCAGCTGTTCGACGTCAAGGTCGAAGCCGTCAACGTGGTCAACGTCAAGGGCAAGAACAAGTCCTTCCGTAACCGTGCTGGCCGCCGCGGCGATTGGCGCAAGGCGTACGTTCGCCTGGCCGACGGCCAGTCGATCGATGTAACGGCCAAGGCCTGAGGTACATCCCATGCCATTGATGAAATTCAAGCCCACTTCCCCCGGCCGCCGTTCGGCCGTGCGCGTGGTTACGCCCGACCTGCACAAGGGTGCTCCGCACGCCGCACTGGTCGAGTCGCAGAGCCGCTCGGGTGGCCGCAACCACCACGGCCGCATCACCGTGCGTCACGTCGGTGGTGGTGCCAAGCAGCACTACCGCATCATCGACTTCAAGCGCAACAAGCTGGGCATCCCGGCGCGCGTGGAACGCATCGAATACGATCCGAACCGCACCGCCCACATCGCCCTGCTGTGCTACGTCGATGGTGAGCGTCGCTACATCATCGCCCCGAAGGGCCTGAAGGCCGGTGATCAGGTGATCGCTGGTTCGGACGCCCCGATCAAGGCCGGCAACACCCTGCCGCTGCGCAACATCCCGGTCGGCACCACCATCCACTGCATCGAGCTGAAGCCGGGCAAGGGCGCTCAGATCGCTCGCGCCGCTGGTGCGGCCGTGCAGCTGGTGGCTCGCGAAGGCATCTACGCCACCCTGCGCCTGCGCTCGGGTGAAATGCGCAAGGTTCCGGTCGAGTGCTGCGCCACCATCGGCGAAGTCGGCAACGACGAGCACAGCCTGGAAAAGCTGGGCAAGGCCGGTGCCAAGCGTTGGCGCGGCGTCCGCCCGACCGTTCGTGGTGCTGCCATGAACCCGGTTGACCACCCGCACGGTGGTGGTGAGGCCAAGGCCGGCCAGGGTAACCCGCATCCGGTCACCCCGTGGGGTGTTCCGACCAAGGGTTACAAGACGCGCCATAACAAGCGCACTCAGCAGTTCATCGTCCGCGATCGTAGGGGCTAATCGACCATGGCACGTTCACTCAAGAAGGGCCCGTTCGTCGATCACCACCTCGTCAAGAAGGTGGAGGCCGCTGCGGGCAGCAAGAAGCCGATCAAGACCTGGTCGCGCCGTTCGATGATCCTGCCTGACATGGTAGGCATCACCATTGCCGTGCATAACGGCAAGAACCACATCCCGGTTCTCGTCAACGAGAACATGGTCGGCCACAAGCTCGGCGAATTTGCCATCACCCGGACCTTCAAGGGTCACGGTGGTGACAAGAAGTCGGGCAAGTAAGGAGAGATGACAATGGAAGCGAAAGCCATCCTGCGCACTGCGCGCATCTCCCCGCAGAAGGCTCGTCTGGTCGCTGACCAGGTGCGCGGTCTGCCGGCCGAACGTGCGGTCAACCTGCTGAAGTTCTCGGACAAGAAGGCTGCCCACCTGATCAAGAAGGTGGTGGAGTCGGCAATTGCCAACGCCGAGAACAACCAGGGCGCCGACGTCGACGAGCTGAAGGTTCAGACCATCATGGTTGATGAAGGTCCGACCCTGAAGCGTTTCATGGCGCGGGCGAAAGGCCGCGGTACCCGCATCCTCAAGCGCACCAGCCACATCACTGTGGTTGTGGGCGCCGCCAAGTAAGCGGATAAGGAAAAGACCATGGGTCATAAAGTTCATCCGATTGGTATCCGCCTCGGCATTTCCAAGGACTGGAACTCCAAGTGGTACGCCAACAAGGCCGAGTTCGCCGGTTACCTGGCAGCCGACCTGAAAGTGCGCGAAATGCTGCGCAAGAAGCTGGCTCAGGCCGGCATCAGCAAGATCCTGATCGAGCGTCCGGCCAAGACCGCTCGCGTGACGATCCACACCGCCCGTCCGGGCGTGGTGATCGGCAAGCGCGGTGAGGACATCGAGAAGCTGCGCAAGGAAGTGAGCGAGATGATGGGCGTCCCGGCGCACATCAACGTCACCGAAGTGCGCAAGCCGGAACTGGACGCGCAGCTCGTTGCCGAGTCGATCGCCCAGCAGCTGGAGCGTCGCATCATGTTCCGCCGTGCAATGAAGCGCTCGGTCGGCAACGCGATGCGCCTGGGTGCCCTGGGCATCAAGGTCAACGTTGGTGGCCGCCTCAACGGTGCTGAAATCGCCCGTTCGGAGTGGTACCGCGAAGGCCGCGTGCCGCTGCACACCCTGCGTGCCGACATCGACTATGGCTTCGCTGAAGCCAAGACGACCTACGGCATCATCGGCATCAAGGTCTGGATCTACAAGGGCGAGGTCTTCGATTTCTCCCAGGTTGGCCAGGAAAAGCAGGACGACACCCCGTCGCGCAACGATCGTCACGATCGCGGCGACCGTGGTGACCGTCAGCGCCCGGCCCGTGAAGCGAGGTAACGACAATGTTGCAACCCAAGCGAACCAAGTACCGCAAGGTACACAAGGGCCGTAACGATGGCCTGAGCTGGAGCGCCAACGCTGTCAGCTTCGGCGAATACGGCCTGAAGGCAACCGCACACGGTCAGCTGACCGCGCGTCAGATCGAAGCGGCCCGCCGCTCGATCAGCCGCTACGTCAAGCGCGGCGGCAAGATGTGGATCCGCGTGTTCCCCGATAAGCCCATCACCAAGAAGCCCATCGAAGTTCGAATGGGTTCGGGTAAGGGTAACGTGGAATACTGGGTGGCCCAGATCCAGCCCGGCCGCATGATCTATGAAATCGAGGGTGTTTCCGAGGAAGTGGCTCGCGAGGCGTTCCGCCTGGCCGCCGCCAAGCTCTCGGTCACCACCACTTTCGTGACCCGTACGGTGCGCTGATGGATATCAAAACTCTCCGTGAAAAGTCGGCTGACGAACTCAAGGCCCACCTGATCGACCTGCGTAAGGAACAGTTCTCTGTCCGTATGCAGCAGGTCACCGGCCAGCTGCCGAAGACCCACGACATTCGCCGGGTCCGTCGCGAGATTGCTCGCGTCAAGACCCTGCTCGGCAGCACGAAGTAAGGATGGCCGCTATGAGCGACAATACTGAAAAGAAGACGCTGCGCACGGTCGAAGGCCGTGTCGTCAGCAACAAGATGGACAAGACGGTTACCGTCCTGGTTGAGCGTCAGGTCAAGCACGCGCTGTACGGCAAGTACATCAAGCGCTCGACCAAGCTGCACGCCCACGATGCCGACAACGCCTGCAAGGAAGGCGATGTCGTCCGCGTGACCGAGATTGCTCCGATGTCCAAGACCAAGAACTGGCGCGTGGTGGAAGTCATCACGCGTGCGGCTGAATAAGGAGTCTGAATCATGATCCAGATGCAGAGCTACCTTGACGTCGCGGACAATTCGGGTGCCAAGCAGGTGATGTGCTTCAAGGTGCTGGGTGGTTCCAAGCGCCGTTACGCCGGCATCGGCGACATCATCAAGGTCACCGTGAAGGATGCGATTCCGCGCGGCAAGGTCAAGAAGGGTGAAGTGTATGACGCCGTCGTGGTGCGTACCCGCAAGGGTGTGCGTCGCGCCGACGGTTCGCTGATCCGCTTCGACGGCAACGCTGCCGTCCTGCTGAACAACAAGCAGGAGCCGATCGGTACCCGTATCTTCGGGCCGGTGACCCGTGAACTTCGTTCGGAGAAGTTCATGAAGATCGTCTCGCTCGCTCCCGAAGTGCTGTGAGCGACAGGAGATAATCATGGCTAACCGTATCAAGAAGGGCGACCAGGTTGTCGTCAACGCTGGCAAGGACAAGGGCAAGCAGGGCGAAGTCGTCCGCGTCGACGGCGACCGTGTGGTCGTCGCCAACGTGAACATCGTCAAGCGCCACACCAAGCCGAACCCGCAGGCAGGTGTTGCCGGCGGCGTGGTCGAGCGCGAAGCTTCGATCCATATCTCCAACGTGAACGTGCTGAACCCGGCTTCGGGCAAGGGCGAACGCGTTGGCTTCAAGGTGCTGGAGGATGGACGCAAACTGCGTGTGTTCCGCTCCAGCGGTGAGGCGCTCGACGCCTGAGGAATGTGAAGATGACTTCCCGTCTCGAAAAGATCTACAAGGAAGAAGTGGTGCCGGCGCTGATGAAGCAGTTCGGCTACACCAATCCGATGGAAGTACCGAAGCTCGTCAAGGTCACCCTGAACATGGGTGTCGGCGAGGCTGCCACCAACAAGAAGATCCTGGAAAACGCCGTCGCGGACATGACCAAGATTTCCGGCCAGAAGCCGGTTGTCACCAAGTCGCGTATCTCGGTTGCGTCGTTCAAGATCCGTGATGGTTGGCCGATCGGCTGCAAGACCACGCTGCGTCGCCACAAGATGTACGAGTTCCTGGACCGCCTGATCAACATCTCGCTGCCGCGCGTGCGCGACTTCCGTGGTGTTTCCGGTCGTTCCTTCGACGGCCGCGGCAACTTCAACATGGGTGTGAAGGAACAGATCATCTTCCCGGAAATCGACTTCGACGCCGTCGACGCGATCCGCGGTATGGATATCGCCATCACCACCACTGCGAAGACCGACGCGGAAGCGAAGGCGCTGCTGGCAGCGTTCAAGTTCCCGTTCCGTAACTGATCTGTCGAGGAAACCGAAATGGCAAAGACCTCCATGGTCAACCGCGACATCAAGCGGGAAAAGCTGGCCAAGAAGTACGCTGAGAAGCGTGCGGCTCTGAAGAAGATCGTGTCCTCCGTGGACGCGACCTACGAAGAGAAGATCGACGCCGCAACCAAGCTGGCCAAGCTGCCGCGCGATTCGTCGCCGAGCCGTCAGCGCAACCGTTGCGAGCTGTCGGGTCGTCCGCGTGGCGTGTACAGCAAGTTCGGCCTCGGCCGCAACAAGCTGCGCGAAGCCACCATGCGTGGCGACGTCCCGGGCCTGCGCAAGGCCAGCTGGTAATCCCAGCCGGCCCTGCGATCAGCAGCCCCTGCGGGGGCCGCTGAACCGGGGAGGGGAGGCGTTCAGCTTCCTTTCTGCGAAAAAACCCGAAGAGCCCGACGCAAGTCGGGCTCTTTTGGCGTATACTCCCGCGTCTTGCCCTGTGCAGACGGGGTTGTAGGAGTGGGCCCCGGCCCGCTGCATCAAGGGACCTGGCCCGTTTCCAGGAGACAACAGATTTTCGCGAAAGCGGATATCGGTGCACTCAAAGGTACTCATATGAGCATGACTGATCCCATCGCCGACCTGCTGGTCCGCATCAAGAATGCGGCCGCAGTTGGCAAGCAGACGGTGAAAGCCCCGTCGTCCAAGATCAAGGTTGCGATCGCCCAGGTCCTGAAGGACGAGGGTTACATCACCGACCTGCGCGTGACCCAGCTGGAAAACAACAAGTCCGAGCTGGAAATCGTGCTGAAGTATTTCGAAGGCAAGCCGGTCATCGCGACCCTGAAGCGCTTCTCGCGTTCGGGCCTGCGCCAGTACCGCGGCAAGAGCGAGCTGCCGAAGGTCATGAACGGCCTGGGTATCTCCATCATTTCCACCTCCAAGGGCATCATGACTGATGCGCAGGCGCGCCAGCTGGGCGTCGGCGGCGAAGTCCTGTGCTTCGTGGCCTAAGGCGAAAGGAGTAGAACTATGTCCCGCGTAGCCAAGAAGCCGATCACCCTGGGTAAGGTTGAACTGAACGTCCAGTCGGACAGCGTCACCGCCAAGGGCCCGAAGGGCACCCTGTCGCTGGCCAAGCCGGCCGGCATTGCCATCAACGTCGACAATGGCGTTGCCACCCTGAGCACCGAGAACGCCGAGCTGGTCGCACTGACCGGCACCGTGCGTGCGATCCTGTCCAACATGGTCAAGGGCGTGTCCGAAGGCTTCGAGCGCAAGCTGGAGCTGGTTGGCGTGGGTTACCGCGCTGCCATGCAGGGCAAGGACCTGAGCCTGTCGCTGGGCTTCTCGCACCCGGTCGTGTTCGTGGCGCCGGAAGGCATCACCATCACCACCCCGACCCAGACCGAGATCCTGGTCCAGGGCGCTGACAAGCAGGTCGTCGGTGAAGTCGCCGCCAAGATCCGTGCGTTCCGCAAGCCGGAGCCGTACAAGGGCAAGGGCGTGAAGTACTCCGACGAAGTCATCATCCGTAAGGAAGCCAAGAAGGCGTAAGTGCGAGTCCCTCGCAAGAGCCCGCACATCCATGTGCGGACTCCTCAGGGAGAAGCCCATCCTTCAGCTTTCAAGGAATAATCAAAATGAACAAGAACATCGCCCGCCTGCGTCGCGCCAAGTCGACCCGCGCCCACATCCGTGAGCTCGGCGTCGCCCGCCTGTCGGTGCTGCGCACCGGCCAGCACCTGTACGCCCAGGTCTTCACCGCTGACGGTTCGAGGGTGCTGGCTGCCGCCAACACCACCCAGACCGACGTCAAGGAAGGCCTGAAGAACGGCAAGAACGCCGATGCCGCTGCCAAGGTTGGCCGCATCGTCGCCGAGCGCGCCAAGGCCGCCGGCGTCGAGAAGGTTGCCTTCGATCGTTCGGGCTACCGCTACCACGGCCGCATCAAGGCCCTGGCAGAAGCGGCCCGCGAAGCCGGCCTGCAGTTCTAAGGGACAAGGGCAGGGGGCCGATGGCCTCCTGCCTGCCTGCTCGCCAGCCTGAGCGAGGCTGGACGGCGCCGCTCTTCTGCAGTGGCCCACCGGAACAACGCGTCACTCCACAACCATAAGCGGCCTCGAGCCGTACATACCCAAACAACCAAGGAATCAACATGGCAGAAGAGCGTCAGCAGCGGGGTCGCGATCGCGACCGTAACCGCGAAGAGAAGATCGACGACGGCATGATCGAAAAGCTGGTCGCGGTCAACCGCGTCAGCAAGACCGTCAAGGGTGGCCGCCAGTTCACCTTCACCGCCCTGACCGTTGTCGGCGACGGCGAAGGCAAGGTCGGTTTCGGTTATGGCAAGGCCCGCGAAGTGCCGGTCGCCATCCAGAAGTCGATGGAACAGGCCCGCAAGAACCTGGTCAGCGTTGACCTGAACAACGGCACCCTGTGGCACACCATCAAGGATGGTCACGGCGCAGCCCGCGTGTTCATGCAGCCGGCTTCGGAAGGTACCGGCGTGATCGCCGGCGGTGCCATGCGCGCCGTGCTGGAAGCCGTTGGCGTGAAGAACGTGCTGGCCAAGGCCACCGGTTCGCGTAACCCGATCAACCTGGTGCGTGCCACCGTGAAGGGCCTGTCTGCTGCGCAGTCGCCGGCTCGCATCGCGGCCAAGCGCGGCAAGAAGGTGGAGGAACTCAACCATGGCTAATGAGTCCAACAAGACTGTGAAGGTCCGCCTGGTGCGTGGCCTGCGTGGTACCCAGTCGCGTCACCGCCTGTCGGTGCGTGCCCTGGGCCTGAACAAGCTCAACGATGTGCGTGAACTGAAGGACAGCCCGCAGGTACGCGGCCTGATCAACAAGGTTCAGTACCTCGTCCAGGTTGAGGAGTAATCGACCATGACTCTGCGTCTCAATGAACTGAGCCCGGCACCGGGCGCCCGCACCGAGCGCACCCGCGTCGGCCGCGGTATCGGCTCGGGCCTGGGCAAGACTGCCGGCCGCGGCCACAAGGGTTCGTTCGCCCGTAAGGGTGGCGGCAAGATCAAGGCTGGCTTCGAAGGCGGCCAGACCCCCATGCAGCGTCGTCTGCCGAAGATCGGCTTCCGTTCGCCGATCGCCAAGGACACCGCTGAAGTGCTGCTGTACGCGCTGGACAAGCTGCCGGCCGGTGAGATCGATTTCGCTGCCCTGCGTGCTGCCAAGCTGGTCCCGAGCACCGCAAAGAAGGCCAAGGTCGTCGTCAAGGGCGAAGTGACCAAGGCGTTCACCCTGAAGGGTATTGCTGCCACGGCGGGTGCCAAGGCTGCAATCGAAGCTGCCGGCGGCAGCGTAACGGAGTAAGAAAATCATGGCGCAAGCTGGCATCGGTAACCTCGCGGGCGGAATGGGCAAGTTCACTGAACTTCGCCAACGTTTGCTGTTCGTCGTCGGGGCTTTGATCGTCTATCGCATCGGCTGCTACGTGCCGGTGCCGGGCGTCAATCCCGATGCCATGCTTGCCATGATGCAACAGCAGGGCGGCGGCATCGTGGACATGTTCAACATGTTCTCGGGCGGCGCCCTGCACCGTTTCAGCATCTTCGCGCTGAACGTGATGCCGTACATCTCGGCATCGATCGTGATGCAGCTGGCCGTGCACATCTTCCCCGCCCTGAAGGCGATGCAGAAGGAAGGTGAGTCCGGCCGCCGCAAGATCACCCAGTATTCGCGCATCGGCGCCGTGCTGCTGGCAGTGGTGCAGGGCGGCTCGATCGCGCTGGCCCTGCAGGGCCAGGTCTCGCCGTCGGGCGCTCCGGTCGTCTATGCGCCGGGCATGGGCTTCGTGCTCACTGCCGTGGTCGCACTGACCGCCGGCACCATGTTCCTGATGTGGGTCGGTGAGCAGGTCACCGAGCGCGGCATCGGCAACGGCGTGTCGCTGATCATCTTCGCCGGTATCGTGGCGGGCCTGCCGGGTGCGGTCATCCACACCTTCGATGCCTACCGCGACGGCAACATCCAGTTCATCCAGCTGCTGCTGATCGCCATCGTCGTGCTCGCCTTCACCTTCTTCGTGGTGTTCGTCGAGCGTGGCCAGCGCCGGATCACGGTCAATTACGCGCGCCGCCAGGGTGGTCGCAACGCGTACATGAACCAGACCTCGTTCCTGCCGCTGAAGCTCAACATGGCCGGCGTCATCCCGGCGATCTTTGCCTCGAGCCTGCTGGCCTTCCCGGCCACCCTGGCCATGTGGTCCGGCCAGGCCGCCAACCAGAGCAGCTTCGGCCAGGTCCTGCAGAAGGTCGCCAACGCCCTGGGCCCGGGCGAGCCGCTGCACATGATCGTGTTCGCTGCGCTGATCACCGGTTTCGCGTTCTTCTATACCGCGCTGGTGTTCAACTCGCAGGAAACCGCCGACAACCTGAAGAAGTCCGGTGCGCTGATTCCGGGCATCCGTCCGGGCAAGGCGACCGCCGACTACATCGACGGCGTGCTGACCCGCCTGACCGCGGCCGGCTCGGCGTACCTGGTGATCGTCTGCCTGCTGCCGGAACTGATGCGCACGCAGCTGAACGCCTCGTTCTACTTCGGTGGTACTTCGCTGCTGATCGTGGTGGTGGTGGTGATGGACTTCATCGCCCAGGTGCAGGCGCACCTGATGTCCCACCAGTACGAGAGCCTGCTGAAGAAGGCCAACCTGAAGGGTGGCAACCGCGGCGGTTTTGCCCGCGGCTGATAGGCCTGTTATACTTTCGTCTTCCTGACGTGATGGTCCCTCCGCTTCGCGGACTCTGGCCACACAAACGAAGGGCGGCCCCCGCAGCGGTTCCGGGTGGGGGTGTGATGAGGTGGTCCCGCGCTGGAGTAGCGCGGGCGGCCCCGGGGGAAACCCCAGGTCCAACCCCATCCGGCGCCGGAGCCTGGGCACACTCCCCAGGCCGGGTTCATGAAACCAATGGTTTCACGGGCTTCCATGTAAACCGGAACCTTGTTAGTATCGCTAGTTCACTTTTTTGATCCATCCTGCCGGATTGGCGTGCCCGAGGCGCGCTGTCGGCCATCACTCAGCTGGAGAACCGCGTCATGGCGCGTATTGCAGGCGTCAACCTGCCAGCCCAGAAGCATGTCTGGGTCGGGTTGCAAAGCATTTACGGCATCGGCCGTACCCGTTCGAAGAAGGTCTGCGAAGTCGCAGGCGTTGCTTCGACCACCAAGATCCGCGATCTGTCGGAGCCGGAAATCGAGCGCCTGCGCGCCGAAGTCGGCAAGTACATCGTGGAAGGCGATCTGCGCCGTGAAATCGGTATCGCGATCAAGCGCCTGATGGACCTGGGCTGCTACCGCGGCCTGCGTCACCGTCGTGGCCTCCCGCTGCGTGGCCAGCGCACCCGTACCAACGCCCGCACCCGCAAGGGTCCGCGCAAGGCGATCAAGAAGTAAGGGACTGAGAAATGGCTAAGCCCGCTGCTAAGACCAAGAAGAAGATCAAGCGCGTCGTCACCGACGGCGTTGCCCACGTCCACGCTTCGTTCAACAACACCATCGTCACCATCACCGACCGCCAGGGCAATGCTCTGTCGTGGGCGACCTCCGGTGGCGCTGGCTTCCGCGGTTCGCGCAAGTCGACCCCGTTCGCTGCCCAGGTGGCTGCTGAAAAGGCCGGTCGTGCTGCGCTGGACTACGGCGTGAAGTCGCTGGAAGTCCGCATCAAGGGCCCGGGTCCGGGCCGTGAGTCGGCCGTGCGTTCGTTGAACAACGTCGGCTACAAGATCACCAACATCATCGACGTGACGCCTATCCCGCACAACGGGTGCCGTCCGCCGAAGAAGCGTCGCGTCTAAAGGGAGCGATAAGAAATGGCTCGTTATATCGGTCCTACCTGTAAGCTCGCCCGCCGCGAAGGCGCCGACCTGTCCCTGAAGAGCCCGGCGCGTGCGCTGGACTCGAAGTGCAAGCTGGAGCAGAAGCCCGGCCAGCACGGCGCCACTGCCCGCAAGGGCAAGCTGTCCGACTACGCCACCCAGCTGCGTGAAAAGCAGAAGGTCAAGCGTATCTACGGCCTGCTGGAGCGTCAGTTCCGCAACTACTACAAGAAGGCCTCGACCAAGAAGGGCAACACCGGCGAGAACCTGCTGCAGCTGCTGGAAACCCGCCTGGACAACGTCGTCTACCGCATGGGCTTCGCCGTGACCCGTCCGGCTGCCCGTCAGCTGGTGTCGCACCGCGGCGTCACCGTGAATGGCAAGTCGGTCAACCTGGCTTCGTACCAGGTCAAGGCTGGCGACGCCATCGCCCTGTCTGAAAAGGCTGCCAAGCAGCTGCGCGTCCAGGAAGCCCTGACCGTCGCCGCCCAGCATGACCTGAGCCCGTCGTGGGTTGAAGTGGATTCCGGCAAGTTCACCGGCATCTTCAAGGCTGTTCCGGATCGTTCGGATCTGCCTGCGGACATCAACGAAGCGCTGATCGTCGAGCTGTATTCGAAGTAATTCACATTGGAGAGCCCCCGGCGACGGCCGGGGGTTCACTAGGAGAACCCGCAACATGACGGTTACCGCCAACCAGGTTCTGCGTCCTCGCGGTCCGCAGATCGAACGCCTTACCGACACCCGTGCAAAGGTCGTTATCGAACCTTTGGAGCGGGGTTACGGGCATACGCTGGGTAATGCCCTGCGTCGCGTGCTGCTGTCGTCCATCCCGGGCTTCGCCATCACGGAAGTCGAAATCGACGGCGTGTTGCATGAGTACACCACGGTCGAAGGTCTGCAGGAGGACGTGCTCGAAGTCCTGCTGAACCTGAAGGACGTGGCCATCCGTATGCACTCCGGCGACAGCGCCACCCTGTCCCTGTCCAAGCAGGGCCCGGGCGTTGTCACCGCTGCCGACATCAAGGTCGACCACAATGTGGAGATCCTGAACGGCGACCATGTGATCTGCCACCTGACCAAGGATACGGCGATCAACATGCGTCTGAAGATCGAACGTGGTTTCGGCTACCAGCCGGCTGCCGCGCGTCGTCGTCCGGACGAAGAAACCCGTGCCATCGGCCGCCTGGTCCTGGATGCCTCGTTCTCGCCGGTCCGCCGTGTCGCCTACGCCGTGGAAGCGGCGCGTGTCGAACAGCGTACCGACCTGGACAAGCTGGTCATCGATATCGAGACCAACGGCACCATCGATGCCGAGGAAGCCGTGCGCACCGCCGCCGACATCCTCAGCGACCAGCTGTCGGTGTTCGGTGACTTCACCCACCGCGACCGCGGTGCGGCCAAGCCGGCCAACAACGGCGTGGATCCGGTGCTGCTGCGCCCGATCGACGATCTGGAGCTGACCGTGCGTTCGGCCAACTGCCTGAAGGCTGAAAGCATCTACTACATCGGCGATCTGATCCAGAAGACCGAAGTGGAGCTGCTGAAGACCCCGAACCTGGGCAAGAAGTCGCTCACCGAGATCAAGGAAGTGCTGGCTCAGCGCGGCCTGTCCCTCGGCATGAAGCTGGAGAACTGGCCGCCGGCCGGCGTCGCCAGCCACGGCATGCTGGGCTGATATCGGTAATGCCTGGAGGCTCCACCGCTTGCGGTGGAGCCTTCAACGCAACACACCATGCCACGACGAACCGCAGGTTCGCGGGCAGGTCGTCCAGGACGGGCGGCCAGGACCAACCGCAGTCCGCGCAGTAACGCCAGGATGGCGACAACGATCCACACAGCCGCATCATTAACCAAGGAATATCACCATGCGTCACCAGAAGTCTGGCCGTAAGTTCAGCCGCACCAGCGCGCACCGCGAAGCGATGTTCAAGAACATGGCCGCCTCGCTGTTCAAGCACGAGCTGATCAAGACCACCCTGCCGAAGGCCAAGGAACTGCGCCGCGTTGCCGAGCCGCTGATCACTCTGGCCAAGGTCGACTCGGTCGCCAACCGCCGTCTGGCCTTCGCCCGCCTGCGCGACAACGAAGCCGTGGGCAACCTGTTCACCATCCTGGGCCCGCGCTACGCGAACCGTCCGGGCGGCTACCTGCGCCTGCTGAAGTGCGGTTTCCGCGCCGGCGACAACGCACCGATGGCCTACGTCGAGCTGGTTGACCGTCCGGTCGTGGCCGAGGAAGTGGCCGAGTAATCGGACCGCTCCAACGCGACACAGCGAAAGCCCGGCTCCTGCCGGGCTTTTGCGTTTCCAGGGGTCGGATCCCTTTCCGCAGGAAAGGGCTCTGACCCCGAGCAGGCAGCACCGCAGGTCAGATCCCTTTGCATTCGCAAAGGGATCTGACCCGCACCGTTCCGACAGGCGTCACCTGTGGCGGTTCGAACGGGGCGCGCTCTCGGTTACGCTTGGCGCCTTGATCCATTCGAGCGTTGACGATGAATCCACTGCGCTGGCCCTTCCGCGCCCAGTTCTTCCTGGGCTTCCTGATCTGCGCGGGCCTGCTCGGCTACGCGATCTTCCTGCAGCTGAAGATGGGCCTGGAGCCGTGCCCGCTGTGCATCTTCCAGCGCCTGGCTTTTGCCGCGCTGGGCCTGTTGTTCCTGATCGGTGCGCTGCACGGGCCGTCCAACCGTCCCGGCCGCGCCACCTACGGCGTGCTCGCCTTCATCGCGGCGGCCGTCGGCGTGGGCATCGCTGCGCGCCACGTCTACGTGCAGATGCTGCCGCCGGAGATGGGCGCGACCTGTGGCCCGCCGCTGAGCTTCCTGCGCGAGACCATGGGGCCGCTGGAAGTGTTCCGCACGGTGCTGACCGGTACCGGCAACTGCGGCAACATCGACTGGACGTTCCTGGGCCTGACCATGCCGATGTGGTCGGGCGTGTGGTTCGTGCTGCTGGCGCTGTGGGCACTGGTGGTGTCGCTGCGCAAGGTCAAGCGCTGAAGCAGGATGGGGTCGGATCCCTTTGCATCGCAAAGGGCTCTGACCCCATTTCCGGTGCGGGGTCAGAGCCCTTTCCTGCGGAAAGGGATCCGACCCCTGTCTCCTCAGAAGTCCTGCTGCAGGCTCAGGTAGGCGCCGCGGCGCGGTCCCCATTGCGGGGCGAACACGCCGACACCGCCGCCATCGCGCAGCTGGTAGCTGCGATCCAATGCGTTGATCACGGCCAGCTGCACGTGCAGCGGATGGCCGCTGTCGGCATTGAAATCGTGCCCGGCGCTGAGGTGCACCTGCAGGTAGGACGGCAGCTCGCCGCCGTTGGGCACGCCCTCGATATCCGAACGCAGGCCGCTGCCGAACACGTAGTTGGCACCGACCCGGTTGTGCCCGGCGAAGGCGTAGCTGAAGCCCCCCGACGACGTCAGCTTCTGGTCGTGGTCCAGGTGGATCCAGTGGTCGGCCACATAGGCCAGCGCGTCCGGATCGAGGTTGTACTGGCTGGTGATGACCTGGGTGCCGATGGCCTTGTTGTACGCCGCGTTGAAGTAGGCGCTGAACGGACCGCTGCTGTAGTCGGCACTGAACTCCAGCCCACGGATATGGCCGCGGCGGTAGTTGAACGTCGAGTAGATGTAGGCGGCGCCGAACTGGCCTTCGTCCTGCAGACGCGCGACGCGGCGGTCGTACGCGTCCAGGCCCAGGGTCAGGTGTTCACCCAGCTGCTGCGAGACGCCGATGTCGTAGTAGTCGCTGCGTTCGGCCAGCGGAATGTTGTTGCCGCCGCCCGGCTGCTGGTTGGTGGTGCCGTCGTACAGGGCGATATCGCTGCTGGCGATCAGCTCACTGGCCGGTGGCGTGAAGTAACGCGAATAGCCGGCATGCACGGTGGTGCTGTCGCTGGCATTCCAGACCGCGCCCAGGCGGGGGCTGAGCTGGCCCTCGGTGCGGCCGAAGGCCTTGTAGCGATCACCACGCAGGCCGTAGTTCACTGTCCAGTCGTCGCCGATCTTCCACTCATCCTGCACGTACACCGCCAGCGTGCTGGCGTGGAAGGCGCTGCGGTCTGGAATCAGCAGTGGCGTGGTGCTGGATTGCTGGCCGGCGCCATCGACCGGGAACACCCAGCTGTTGTTGCTGGCGCGCGCATTCTCGTAGTTGCCGTACAGGCCGTATCGCAGCGTGTGGTCGTTGCCCAGCGGGGTGGAGAGGTCGGCCTGCAGCGTGTTGGCGCGGTTGCTGCGCTGGACCTGGGAGGCGACGCCACTGAATACCAGATCGCCGATGACATCCGGGTTGAACGCCACGTCGCTGTAGCGCTGCCCGGCGGACAGCTGGTAGGCGGTGCCGCCCAGCGTGCCCTGCAGCACCAGCATGCCGAAGCGGGTGGTCTCGCGCTGGGTTTCATCCAGCTGGCTGGAGTCGAAGGTGGTCGTGTCCAGGTAACCGAACTGCGGGGTCTGCCCGGGATTGACCGGGATCTGGAAGCGATTGTTGGCAAAGCCGGCGAACACGCTCAGGCGGGTGTTCTCGTTGACCAGGTAGGTCAGGTCGGCGAAGGCTTTGCCCTGGTGCGTGTCGTCGTGCAGCGGCTTGCGCGAGCGGGTCGGGTTCTCCAGGCCGACCTCGTTCTGGTCGTAGTTGCCGGTCAGGAACCAGCTCCAGCGCCCTTGATTGCCCCACCACGAGGCATTCGGATTGATCTTGCCGAACGAGCCTGCGGTCAGACCGGCGCTGCCGCCATTGCCGAGCTCGGCGCCGCTGCGGGTGGTGATGTCGACCACCGCAGCGGTGCGCTCGCCGAACTGCGCCGGCAGCGCCCCGTCCATCAGGCGGATGCTCTTGATGGTGCGGGCATCCAGGGTCTGGCCGAAGCCGGAGATCGATTCGGGCAGCAGTACGCCGTTGATGCGGTACTGCAGGTTCGCGTGGTCGCCGCGCACGTGCACGCCACCGTAGGAATCCTGGACCACGCCCGGAGCCTGCAGCAGCACCTGGCTGAGCGGCGCGGAGGCACCCAGCGGCTGCTTCTGGATGTCCTCGGCGGTGATCTGGTACTGGCTGCTGCCGATGTCCGGCGACAGCGCATTGCGGGCCTGGTCGAGCTGGGCGCTGACAGTGACCGTGTCGAGGTCCTTCACGGGAGCGGCGGCATCGGCGGCCATAGCGAGGGTGGGCAGACTGGCCAGGGTCAGGGCGAAGGTAATGCCGGTAGCGAGCAGGGAGGGCTTCATGGCAGATAGGCTGTGGAAGGGGCCGACGGGGACGGAGTGTTACTTCGTAACAGTGCGTGGCGAATCATGCGCCTGTCCGGGCGGCCGTGACCATGCGGTTTCTGGCCGATCGCGATGCCCTTTCCCCGGCGTTCAGTCATGTGCAGGGCGTGCCCAGCCCTTTGCGCCAGCGGCTGGCTCTGCGACCATGACCGCCCCCCTCCCCGGAAGTCTGCAATGAGCCTGTCCGCCGTTCCGCCCGTCCTCGATCCTGCCGCGACCGCCGCTGGCGCTGCCTGGTCGCCGGAGAGCTGGCGCGGCAAGACCGCGCTGCAGATGCCGACCTACCCGGACCCGGTGGCGCTGGACGCCGCCCTGCACGAACTGAAGCGGCTACCGCCGCTGGTCACCTCGTGGGAGATCCTGGCGCTGAAGCAACAGTTGGCCGAGGCCCAGGAAGGCAAGCGTTTCCTGCTGCAGGGCGGCGACTGCGCCGAGAACTTCAGCGACTGCGAATCGGGCACGATTTCCAACCGGTTGAAAGTGCTGCTGCAGATGAGCCTGGTGCTGGTGCATGGCCTTCGCCAGCCGGTGATCCGCGTCGGGCGCTTTGCCGGCCAGTACGCCAAGCCGCGTTCGGCCGATACCGAGACCCGCGACGGCGTGACCCTGCCCAGCTACCGCGGCGATGTGATCAATGCGCCGGCGTTCACCGAGGCGGCGCGCCTGCCGGATCCGAAGCGGATGCTGCAGGCGCATGCGCATTCGGCGATGACCATGAACTTCGTGCGTGCGCTGATCGATGGCGGCTTCGCCGACCTGCATCATCCGGAGTACTGGAACCTGGAGTGGGTGCGGCATTCGCCGCTGGCCGCCGAGTACCAGAAGATGGTGGCGTCGATCGGTGATGCGGTGCACTTCATGGAAACCCTGGCCGGGGCCCGCGTGCACAACCTCAACCGCATCGACTTCTACACCTCGCATGAAGCGCTGCTGCTGCCCTACGAGCAGGCGCTGACCCGGCAGGTGCCGCGCCAGCAGGGCTGGTTGAACCTGAGCACGCATTACCCGTGGATCGGCATGCGCACCGCCGCGCTTGACGGCGCGCACGTGGAATACCTGCGTGGCGTGCGCAATCCGATTGCGATCAAGGTCGGCCCGTCGGTGACGCCGGACCAGCTGCTGCGCCTGATCGATGTGCTCAACCCGCATGACGAGCCAGGGCGACTGAGCTTCATCCACCGCATGGGGGCAGCGCAGATTGCCGAGAAGCTGCCGCCGCTGCTGGATGCGGTCAAGCGCGATGGCCGTCGCGTGCTGTGGGTGTGTGACGCGATGCATGGCAACACCGAAAGCACCGCCAATGGCTTCAAGACGCGCCGCTTCGACAACGTGCGTGGCGAAGTGGAGATGTCGTTCGATCTGCATGCGGCCGCAGGCACGCGACTGGGCGGTGTGCACCTGGAACTGACCGGCGAAGACGTGACCGAATGCACCGGTGGCGCGCGCGAACTGACCGAGCGCGACCTGGAACGTGCGTATCGTTCGACGGTGGACCCGCGTTTGAACTACGAGCAGTCGCTGGAGATCGCGATGGCGATCGTGCGCAAGCAGGAGCAGGTGCGGTAAGGGCGTTGCGGCAGGGCTTGCAGCCCTGCACCTGCTGACGCAACGGCAACGGCCCAAGCAACGGCAACAGCATGCATTCCGTGGGATGGCGGGGCGATGTGGGCACGGCGTCTCCCGCAACCGGACCGGCCCCGCCATCCCTCGGAATGCACGCTGTTGCTGTTGCTGTTGAGGTTGCCGGCCAGCGGCCGGCACTACCGCAGGTACAGGGCTGCAAGCCCTGCCGACCAACACGCTGCTTACGAACGACTGACGTGGCGCTCATGCGCCATGCGCGAGTCTGTCCACTTGGCTGTTCGAGTGGAGGTGGCAACGGTGCACTGGCAAAGCGCACAGGCATACGCATGGCCGTTGGGATTGGCCGTAGTGGTGGGCGGCATCGGCGCGTGGCTGATCCTGTGGATCTACCATCGGCTGAAGGGCCGCGATCGTCGGCGCGCGCGTATCGGGCGTGTGCTCGGGCTGCCGATGGCCACCGCATGGCCGCTGCTGCTGTTGATCCCTGCATTGCAGGCCACGCCGCTGCAGGATCCCGTTCTGGGCAACCTGCAACGGGTGCTGCATATCGCGCTGACCGCGTGCTTCATCTGGCTGCTGGTGCGGGCGGTGGCGGCGGGCGAACGTGCCATCCTGCGCAGCCATCCCATCGATGTCTCCGACAACCTGGAAGCGCGCCGCATCCAGACCCAGACGCGGGTGCTCAGCCGTGTGCTGATGGGCGGCATCATCGTGCTGGGCGCATCGCTGGTGCTGCTGACCTTCCCGATGGTGCAGAAGATCGGCACCGCGCTTCTGGCCTCGGCGGGCCTGATCGGCCTGGTGGCCGGTATCGCCGCAAAGCCCGTGTTCGGCAATCTGATCGCCGGCCTGCAGATCGCAGTGACGCAGCCGATCCGGCTGGATGATGTGGTGATCGTCGAAGGCGAGTGGGGGCGCATCGAGGAGATCGGCAGCAGCTATGTGGTGGTGCGCATCTGGGATGAGCGGCGAATGGTGGTGCCGCTGACCTGGTTCATCGAGAACCCCTTCCAGAACTGGACGCGGCGCAGCGCCGACCTGCTCGGCACCGCGTTCCTGTGGCTGGACTATCGTGCCCCGGTGGCAGCGATCCGTGCCGAGCTGGAACGCATCTGCCGCGGTGAAGCGCTGTGGGATGGCAGGGTCTGCGTGACCCAGGTGACCGAGACCAGCGAGCGCGCGATCCAGGTGCGCCTGCTGGTCAGTGCGCGCAGCTCCGGTGATGCCTTCGATCTGCGCTGCCTGGTGCGCGAACGCATGCTCGATTTCCTCGCGCGCGAGCATCCGCAGTCGCTGCCGCAGGTGCGTGCGCGGCTGCAGCATGCAGACGAACTGGACATGCCGCGCGGTCCACGTGCGCGCACTGCGGATGTGCGTTCGCCGGGGGCTGAAGACGGTGAGGCGGCGATCGTGCCGGTGGAGCCCGACCAGCCGCTGTAGAGCCGAGCCATGCTCGGCTGCTTTCGATTTTCCGTTGAAGCCGAGCGTGGGCTCGGCTCTACAGAAACACGATCACGGCTCGCCGGCGTCGATCAGGGTGTCGGTGTCGAAGTGCGGCGGGCGTCGCGCGCGGGTGCGCTGTTCGTAAGCGTAGGCCATTTCGATCAGCTTCGGTTCGCTCCAGGCGGTGCCCATGAACAGCAGGCCGACCGGCAGGCCATTGATCTGGCCCATCGGCACGCTGAGGCTGGGATAGCCGGCGACGGCGGCGGCGCTGTAGCTCTCGCCGGGGAAGTCGTCGCCTTCGCTGCGGATCGGCCACGCCACACCGGTGGTCGGCGCCACCAGGGCATCGAGCTGGTGGGCGGCGAGGGCGGCGTCGATGCCTTCCGCGCCGGCCAGCCGGCGCGCATCGCTGCGTGCACGGATATAGGCGGGGTCGGCCAGGCCGGCGGTAGCGTCGGCCGCCACCAGCAGTTCCTGGCCGAACAGGCCCAGCTCCTGCTTGCTGTGCGCCTGGTTGAAGGCGATCAGGTCGGCCAGGCTGCGTAGTGGCGCGCGATGGGTGCTGAAGTAGCGCTCCAGCCCGGCCTTGAATTCGTACAGCAGCACCGTGCGTTCCGCCTCGGCCCAGGCGCCCTGGTTGGGCAGCTCCACCGGCACCACGAAGGCACCCGCCCGGCGCAGCTCGGTGGCCGCCTGTTCGATCAGCGGCGGCATGCCGCGGTATTTCAGCAGCGGTGTCTGCAGCAGGCCGATGCGCTTGCCACGCAGGCCCTGCGGGTCCAGGCGCGCGGTGTAGTCGTACACCGCGCGGCCAGGCATGGTCGCCGTGGCCGGGTCGGCATCGTCGCGGCCGGCGATAGCGGTCAGCACGGCTGCAGCGTCGGCGACGCTGCGGGTCATCGGTCCTGCGGTGTCCTGGCTGAAGGAAATCGGGATGATGCCCTCGCGGCTGACCAGGCCGACGGTCGGCTTGAGGCCGACGATGCCATTGACCGCCGCAGGGCAGACGATGCTGCCGTCGGTTTCGGTGCCGATCGCCACGCTGGCCAGGTTGGCGGCGACCGCCACCGCGCTGCCGCTGCTGGAGCCGCAGGGCGAGTGGCTGAGGCGATAGGGATTGCGGGTCTGGCCGCCGCGTGCGCTCCAGCCGGACACCGAATCGTTGCCGCGGAAATTGGCCCACTCGCTGAGATTGGTCTTGCCCAGCACCACCGCGCCGGCGTCGCGCAGCCGGCGCACCAGGTAGGCGTCGTCCGGGCGGAACCCCTGCAGGGCCAGCGAGCCGGCGCTGGTGGCCATCGGGGCGGCGTTGATGTTGTCCTTCAGCAGTACCGGAATGCCGTGCAGCGGGCCGCGCAGGCGTCCATCACGGCGCTCGCGGTCGCGCGCAGCGGCTTCCTTCAGTGCATCCGGGTTGAGCTCGATCACCGCGCGCAGGCGCGGCCCGGTGCGGTCCAGGGTGGCGATGCGCTGCAGGTAGGCCTGGGTCAGGGTGGTGCTGTCCAGCTCACCGGCGCTCATCCGCGCCTGCAGGTCGGTGACATCGGTTTCGGCGTACGGGAACGGCACGTTGCGGCTCGCGGGTTCGGCCGCATGCGCGCTGGACGCGGCCGGGCTGCAGCCAGCCGAAAGCAGCGCAGGCAGCGCGGCAAGCAGGCAGGTCAGCAGAGGCGGCAAGGACGGGCGCATGGGGCGGCTTGGTCGGCTCCAATCCCCAGTGTAGCCGGTGCTCAGCGGTGGCGCTTGCGCAGGTCGCGGGCGAGGACGTAGACCACGATCAGGTTGATCGCCAGGATCGTCCACGATGGCCAGCCGGGATGGCGAATGATCGCGAAGATGTCGAAAGGCAGGTACAGGGAGGCGGTCAGGCAGCCCAGCCAGGAGGCCCAGGCCTTGGCCCGCCACAGGCCCCAGGCTTCGACCAGGTGCAGCAGGCCGTAGCCGATCATCCCCGCCGCGGCCAGGTGCACCGCGTCGGGGCTGATCATGTGCAGCAGCGAGGGAAGGGTGCCATGGTCCGGATCCAGGCTGAAACGCCGGATCAGGACCATGATGCCGTGCCGCAGCGGCTGCGGTCCGAGCACTTCCAGCCCGGTGGCGGCCAACAGCGCCAGCATCGCCTTGCTCGCTTCGAGCAGGGCGATGACGTGGAGGCCCGGATGCCGGTGCGGATCCGGGTTGTAGCCGCTCTGGTCCACGGGGTGCTGGCTCAGCCGCCGCGCGAAGCCTTCTTGCGGTCGCTTTCGGTCAGGAACTTCTTGCGCAGACGGATCTCCTTGGGGGTGATCTCGACCAGCTCGTCGTCTTCGATGAAGTCCAGGGCCTGTTCCAGCGAGTACTTGATCGCCGGGGTCAGCTGGATCGCGTCGTCCTTGCCCGAAGCGCGCATGTTGGTCAGCGGCTTGGTCTTGATCGCGTTGACGGTCAGATCATTGTCCTTGGAGTGGATGCCGACCAGCTGGCCTTCATACACGTTGTCGCCTTCGGCAGCGAAGAGCTTGCCGCGCTCCTGCAGCGGACCCAGCGAGTAGGCGGGAGTGACGCCCGGCGCATTGGCGATCATCACGCCGTTGATGCGCTTGGCGATCGCGCCCTGTTCCTTCGGACCGTAATGGTCGAACACGTGGAACAGCAGGCCCGAACCCTGGGTCAGGGTCTTGAACTCGTTCTGGAAACCGATCAGGCCACGGGCCGGGATCTGGTATTCCAGGCGCACACGGCCCTTGCCGTCCGGTTCCATGTTCTTCAGCTGGCCCTTGCGGGTACCCAGCTTTTCCATCACGCCGCCCTGGTGGATTTCTTCGATGTCCACCACCAGCTGCTCGATCGGCTCCATCATCTGGCCGTCGATTTCCTTGATGATCACTTCCGGGCGCGACACCGCCAGCTCGTAGCCTTCACGGCGCATGTTCTCGATCAGCACCGACAGGTGCAGTTCGCCGCGGCCGGAGACCAGGAACTTGTCGGCGTCTTCCAGCTGTTCGACCTTCAGTGCCACGTTGTGGACCTGCTCGCGGTCCAGGCGGTCCTTGATCTGGCGGCTGGTCAGGAACTTGCCACCGGACAGGTCCTTGTTGCCGGCGAACGGCGAGTTGTTGACCTGGAAGGTCATCGAGATGGTCGGCTCGTCGACGGTCAGCGCCGGCAGGGCTTCGGGGGTATCCGGGTGGCACAGGGTGTCGGAGATGGTCAGCTCCGGAATGCCGGAGATGGCCACGATGTCACCGGCCTCGGCCGTCTCCTGCTCGATGCGCTCCAGGCCCAGGAAGCCCAGCACCTGGGCGACCTTGCCGTTGCGCTTCTTTCCTTCACGGTCGATGACGGCGACCTGCATGTTCTTCTTCAGGGTGCCGCGCTGGATGCGGCCGATGCCGATCACGCCCACGAAGTTGTTGTAGTCCAGCTGGCTGATGCGCATCTGGAACGGGCCTTCCGGGTCCACTTCCGGACGCGGGGCGTGCTGCATGATCGCTTCGTACAGCGGGGTCATGTCGCCGTCGCGCACGGTGTCTTCCAGGCCGGCGTAGCCGTTCAGGGCCGAGGCGTAGACGATCGGGAAGTCCAGCTGCTCATTGGTGGCGCCGAGCTTGTCGAACAGGTCGAAGACCTGGTCGATCACCCATTCCGGACGCGCGCCCGGACGGTCGATCTTGTTGACCACGACGATCGGCTTGAAGCCCATCGCGAAGGCCTTCTGGGTGACGAAGCGGGTCTGCGGCATCGGGCCGTCCATCGCATCGACCAGGATCAGCACGGTGTCGACCATCGACAGCACGCGCTCGACCTCACCACCGAAGTCGGCGTGGCCGGGGGTGTCGACGATGTTGATCCGGTTCTTGATGCCGGTCTTCTTGTCTTCCCAGGTGATGGCGGTGTTCTTGGCCAGGATGGTGATGCCGCGTTCCTTTTCCTGGTCGTTGCTGTCCATCACGCGCTCGGCGAGGACGGTACGCTCGGACAGGGTGCCGGACTGCTTCAGCAGCTGGTCGACCAGGGTGGTCTTGCCATGGTCGACGTGGGCGACGATGGCGATGTTGCGAAGATTTTCGATGGACATACGAAAGGGGGCCAGTCGGCGCCGGATTTGGAAAAAGAAGTCCAACATTATACGTCGAACTTGACGATTCGCGAAAAGGTGGATTTCACGCCTGTCACGGGGCCCATTCAGCTGGGCATCCGCCGCCTCGGCCGGGGCCGCCAGGACCCGGCTGCGCGGCTCCCCGTCCGGGGGCTGAAGCGGGGCGCTTCACCAATGGTCGAAGCCGCCGCCGACACGAGGCGGGTGTAAACTAGGTGGCTAGACGCATTCCCCTTTGCATCAAGGATCTTCATGTCCCTCATCGCCACTTTCGACACCACCCAGGGCCCGATCAAGGTCGAGCTGTTCGCCGACAAGGCACCGCTGACCGTGGCCAACTTCGTGAACCTGGTCAAGCACGGCTTCTATGACGGCCTGATCTTCCACCGCGTTATCGCCGACTTCATGATCCAGGGCGGCTGCCCGCAGGGTCGTGGCACCGGCGGCCCGGGCTACAAGTTCGAAGACGAGAAGAATGGCGTGAAGCACGAGGTCGGCTCGCTGTCGATGGCCAACGCCGGCCCGAACACCAACGGCAGCCAGTTCTTCATCACCCACATCAAGACCGATTGGCTGGACGGCCGCCACACCGTCTTCGGCAAGGTCCTGGAAGGCCAGGCGATCGTCGATTCGGTCAAGCAGGGCGACGTGATCCATTCGATTACCCTGGAAGGCGACGTCGACGCCGTGCTGGCCGCCCAGGCCGACCGCGTCGCGGAGTGGAACAAGCACCTCGCCGCCTGATCCCCCTTCGAAACGGCCACCCACGGGTGGCCGTTTCCCTGTTCCCCGCCGCCCGCCAGGCCTGCGTGGCTCTGCCCGCGGCGTCCCATCAAACGCTTGCAAGCAAGAGGAAACCCCCATGAAAGCACCCGTTCGTGTTGCCGTGACCGGCGCCGCCGGCCAGATCGGTTATGCCCTGCTGTTCCGCATCGCCTCCGGCGAAATGCTGGGCAAGGACCAGCCGGTCATCCTGCAGCTGCTGGAACTGCCGGTCGACAAGGCCCAGGCCGCCCTGAAGGGCGTGATGATGGAGCTGGAAGACTGCGCCTTCCCGCTGCTGGCCGGCATGGTCGGCACCGATGATGCCGAAGTCGCGTTCAAGGACGCCGACATCGCCCTGCTGGTTGGCGCACGTCCGCGTGGCCCGGGCATGGAGCGCAAGGACCTGCTGCTGGAAAACGCCAAGATCTTCACCGCCCAGGGCGCGGCGCTGAACAAGGTCGCCAGCCGTGACGTGAAGGTGCTGGTGGTCGGCAACCCGGCCAACACCAATGCCTACATCGCCATGAAGTCGGCCCCGGACCTGAAGCCGGAAAACTTCACCGCCATGCTGCGCCTGGACCACAACCGTGCGCTGAGCCAGCTGTCGACCAAGCTCGGCAAGCCGGTCGGTGGCATGGAGAAGCTGGTCGTGTGGGGCAACCACAGCCCGACCATGTACCCGGACTACCGTTTCGCCACCGCCGATGGCGCGTCGATCGCCGATGCGATCAACGACCAGGAATGGAACGCCAACACCTTCATCCCGACCGTGGGCAAGCGCGGCGCGGCGATCATCGAAGCCCGTGGCTCGTCTTCGGCCGCTTCGGCCGCCAACGCTGCCATCGACCACGTTCGTGACTGGGTGCTGGGCAGCAACGGCAAGTGGGTCACCATGGGCGTGCCGTCCGACGGTTCCTACGGCATTCCGGAAGGCGTGATCTTCGGCTTCGCAGTGACCACCGAGAACGGCAAGTACACCCTGGTGAAGGATCTGCCGATCGACGACTTCAGCCAGAAGTACATCGACAAGACCCTGGCCGAGCTGGAAGAAGAGCGCGCCGGCGTTGCCCACCTGCTGGGCTGATGCAGGCGGTACCGGCTCGAGCCGGTACCTCTTTCATCAAGGTAGGTGTCGACCGCTGGTCGGTACATTCCCATCGAGGTAGGTACCGACCATTGGTCGGTACATTTCCATCAAGGTAGGTACCGACCGTTGGTCGGTACGCAGAACGGGGAAGCTTCGGCTTCCCCGTTTCTGTTTGGACGGATACGGAGCCGCATGATCCACCTGCATTACATCGACGACGCGCTGCTGGTGGCCGAGAAGCCGGCCGGCCTGCTGTCCGTGCCCGGCCGCGGCGCCGAGAACCAGGATTGCGTGGTCGCGCGCCTGCAGGCGCTGTACCCGGATGCGTTGACCGTGCACCGCCTGGACCAGGTGACCTCCGGCCTGCTGCTGCATGCGCGCGGCAAGGACATGCAGGTGGCGTTGTCGATGCAGTTCGAGCAGCGCCAGGTCGGCAAGCGTTATGAAGCGATCGTGGAGGGGCTGCTTGAAGGCGATGCCGGCGACGTGGACCTGCCACTGATCGTGGACTGGCCAAACCGGCCGAAGCAGATGATCGATCACGAACGCGGCAAGCCGGCGCTGACGCGCTGGCGCGTAATGGGGCGTGATGCCGAAGCGCAGCGCACGCGCGTGGCGCTGGAGCCGGTTACTGGCCGCAGCCATCAACTGCGCCTGCACATGGCCAGTCTCGGCCATCCCATCGTTGGCGATGTGCTTTATGACGCCGCGCCTGCGCAGCGCGTGCATCTGCATGCGCGCAGCCTGCGGTTCACCCACCCGGTGACGGGCGAGGCGCTCGCGTTCGAGTCCGCCACTCCGTTCTAGGGGTTCGGCAGGGCTTGCAGCCCTGCACCTGCTACGAACCGGAGCAACGTCAAAGGCCAAGGTGGCTCTGGTCTTCTGCTTGCTGGGCGGGGCGGTGTGGGTTGGCAGGACACGCCGTAACCCCCCCTCCGGGGGCCGGCCCAGCCGCTGGCGGCTGTGCGTTCGGGCGCTTGCAAAGCAGTGCTTCGCAAGCAAAGCGCCCTCACCCATGGGGGCTCGATGGCGCCATCCATGGCGCCAACGGTCCTGCCAACCCACACCGCCCCACCCCCGACAGATTTGTGCGGCGGTTGGTAACGGCTGTCGCTGTTGGTCTTGGTAGGTGTCGACCTTGGTCGACACGATTTTTCTGTCAGATATCGAATTGAATATTGAATCTGGGGATCCGACCCCGTGCTCCGACAGATCGCGGAAGTCTGTCGAAGGCGGGGTGGGTCCGGTTGCGGGGGTGTGAGCCGCATGGATGCGGCGACCGAGCCTCCATGGTCGGATTCACGGTGTCCCCCGCAACCGGACCCACCTCGCCATCCCACGGGAAACCCGCTGTTGCTTCGGCTGTTGCTTCTGAGGTTGCCGGCCAGCGGCCGGCACTACCGCGGGTGCAGGGCGCAGCCCTGCATGAAAACCCCACCCCCTACCAAGGTAGGGCGGCCCGCGCGGCAGCGCCGGACTATCCTCGAACCCATGACTTTGTCTGGGAGGGCTGCGTCATGAACTACGAGGAAACCTACCGTCGCTCGATCGACGCGCCGGAGGCCTTCTGGGGCGAGGAAGCCAAGCGCATCCATTGGCACAAACCGCCGCAGCAGGTACTCGACTACAGCAACCCGCCGTTCCGGCGCTGGTTTGTCGGCGGTGAAACCAATCTCTGCTACAACGCCGTCGACCGCCATCTGGCCGAGCGCGCCGACCAGCTCGCGCTGGTTGCCATTTCCACCGAGACCAGCAGCACCCGCGAGATCACCTATCGCCAGCTGTATCGGGAAGTGAACGACTTCGCTGCCGTGCTCAAGCACCTCGGCGTCGGTCACGGTGACCGTGTGGTGATCTACATGCCGAACATGGCCGAAGCCGTGTTCGCGATGCTGGCCTGCGCGCGCATCGGTGCGGTGCATTCGGTGGTGTTCGGTGGCTTCGCCGCGCACAACCTGGCGCTGCGCATCGACGATGCCAAGCCGAAGCTGCTGATCGCCGCCGATGCCGGCATGCGCGGTGGCAAGCTGATTCCGTACAAGCCGATGGTCGATGCAGCCTGCGCCGAAGCCACGTCGCCACCGCCGCACGTGCTGATCGTGTCGCGCGGACTGGATGCCGCCGAACCACGCGTGCCGGGCCGCGATGTGGAGTACGCCGCGCTGCGTGCGCAGATCGGTGAGGTCGACGTGCCGGTGCAGTGGCTGGAATCGAGCGAGCCGAGCTACCTGTTGTATACCTCGGGCACCACCGGCAAGCCGAAGGGCGTGCAGCGCGATGTCGGCGGCTACGCGGTGGCGATGGCACAGTCGATGGAAACCGTGTTCGACTGCAGGCCGGGGCAGGTGATGTTCTCCACTTCCGATGTCGGCTGGGCGGTAGGCCATTCCTACAATGTGTACGGCCCGCTGATCGGCGGCTGCACCTCGCTGCTGTACGAAGGGCTGCCGACCAACCCGGACCCGGGCATCTGGTGGGCGCTGTGCGAGCAGTACAACGTGCGCACGATGTTCTCGTCCCCCACTGCCATCCGCGTGCTGAAGAAGCACGATGCGGACTTCATCCATCGCCACGACCTGCGCGCGCTGAAATACCTGTTCCTGGCCGGCGAGCCGCTGGACGAACCGACCGCGCACTGGATCAGCGAAGCGCTCGGCAAGCCGATCATCGACAACTACTGGCAGACCGAGACCGGCTGGCCGGCGCTGACCCTGCTGCCGGGCCTGGAGATGAAGCCGGTGCGCTTCGGTTCGCCGGGCTTCCCCAACCTCGGCTACCGGATGAAGGTGATCGACGAGAACACCGGCGAGGAAGTCGCACCGGGGCAGAAGGGGGTGCTGGTGGTGTCGCCACCGTTGCCGCCGGGCTGCATGAGCACGGTGTGGAACGACGACAACCGTTTCCTGCAGAGCTACTTCAGCCACTTCAAGGAACTGCTGTACAGCTCGCTGGACTGGGCAATCCGCGACGCCGATGGCTACACCTTCATCCTCGGCCGTACCGATGATGTGATCAACGTGGCCGGGCACCGGCTGGGCACGCGCGAGATCGAAGAGGCCATTTCGAGCCACCCGCGCGTGGCCGAGGCTGCCGTGATCGGGGTCAAGGACGAATTGAAGGGGCAGGTGCCGCTGGTGTTCGTCACCCTCAAGCAGGGCCTGGATGGCGAGGATCCGGCGCAAGTGGTGGCCGAGATGATGGCCACGGTGACCACCTCGCTCGGCGCAGTGGCCCGCCCGGCGCACGTGCACGTGGTCAACGCGCTGCCCAAGACCCGTTCGGGCAAGCTGCTGCGGCGCTCGTTGCAGGCGCTGGCCGAGCAGCGCGACCCGGGTGACCTGTCGACGCTGGACGACCCCGGCGCGCTGGAGGAGATCCGCCGGGCGCTGGGCCGTTGATCCGGTCGTGCCGGCCACTGGCCGGCACCCCCATCCACCCCGAGGTTGCCGGCCAGCGGCCGGCACTACCCGCAGTACTTGCGCTAAGCTCGGCCTGTCATCGACCTGCAATACGCGGCTCGCGCCGGGGAACGCGCGTGCCGTCCGGAGATGGCAACACAGGGGGGCGTGCCCGCGAGGGCGCGCCGGCATTGCGCATCGAGCGAGGGGGAGGCAATGGCATTGCTGCACGCCAAGACGGCTGCTGGCCGTCAGGAAATCGAAGACCGTAGCCGGCGCCTGCCGGCGGCACTGCGTTCGATCCTGCTGATGGTCGATGGCCATCGCAACGACACCGAACTGCGTGGCCTGTTCGAAGGCCTGCGGGCACCACCGGACGCACTGGAGCAATTGTCAGCACAGGGCCTGATCGAAGTGATCGGCGGAAGCGCAGAGGTGGCGCCGGCGCGCGGCATCAGCACCGGGCGCGAACAGGACCCGGCGCTGTACCAGCAGTTGTACGACGCGATGAGCGAGGCGGTGCGCCGCCACCTGGGCCTGAAGGGCTACTTCATGCAGTTGAAGATCGAACGCTGCACCGATGCGCTGGCGCTGGAGCGCTTGTGCCCGGAGTTGCTGGCGGCGGTGGGCAAGGCGCGCAGCCCGGCATTGGCGCAGCGCTGGTGGCAGGAAACCCAGGCGGCGGTGCTGAACGCTGGCAGTGAGGTCGTGCAGGCCTGAGCCACCGCGTAAAGTGATCGGTTCACTTCCCTACAAGGAGTCCCGCGTGCAGGACGACCACGACGACACCGACACCCCAGGCTGGGACGCGATCAATGCGGCGCTGGCGCCGCTGTATGCCGGCCAGGAGCCGCGCCACTTCGGCACCGCGCTTCCGTACACGCTCGGTGGCCAGGATCCACTGGATGGCATCAGCGTGTACTGGGCGGATGCGCCGGTACCGCACTGGCATTACATCACCTACGGCTTCTCCGAGCTGTACGCCAAGGAGAGCAGTGATGCAGATGCCAGCGGTTATGGCTTCGAGCTGACCTTCCGTCTGGCTGCCGAGGCCGGTGAGAACGCCGGCAGCACCCCGCCGGTGTGGCCGATGAACCTGCTGCAGAACCTGGCGCGCTACGTGTTCGGCAGTGGCAACGTGTTCGAGGATGGCCATCACCTCAACGCCAACGGTCCGATCGCGCTGGAGACCGGCACGCGGCTGTGCCATCTGGCCTTCATTGCGGACCCGCAGTTGCCGGCGCGGGACACGGCCAACGGCCATCTGCAGTTCCTGCAGCTGGTCGGATTGACCGATGAGGAGATGGAGGCGGTCAAGCGCTGGTCGACGCGTGGCGTGCTGCAGGCGCTGCTGCCGGCGATGCCGCTGTGGATCAGCGATCTGCATCGCGACAACCTGCTGGAGGACCCTGCGCTGGCACAGCGGGTGCAGGCCGGCAGCGAACGCGAGGGTTCCAGCACCGGCATGCTGTTCATCGAGACCCTGGACTGGCGGCAGGAGGCGGGCGTCACCACGCTGGTGCTCGGCGCCGGTCAGGTCGCCAGCGTGTGCGAACTGTTGCCGCTGCGCCTGCGCCACGGCAAATCGCTGGAACTGGCCAGCCGCGACCGGCAGTGGGAATTCATCGCGAACCGGGGCGGTGAAGCGGCGGACGTATCCGCCGACAGCGCGCGCTGGTCACTGGACGAGGCGGGCCTGCAGGCCCTGGCAGGGGTGCGCGCCGAGCGCGGGGTTTACCCGGTGGCGGGGGCGCTGCGCATCGAAGTGGTGCCGACCTACCTGCGCGATGCCAAGGGGGAAGTGATCCGCCAGATCGGCTGATCGCGCGAATGATATCGAGGGGTCGGAGCCGCCTGCTGCGCAGGCGGATCCGACCCCGTCTGGTGGCCGGTGGGGTCAGATCCGTCCGCCACGCGAACGGCTCTGACCCCTGACCAAGGTCAGGCCAGGCCTTCGGCCTTCAGCGCGGCCTGCACGCCGGCATCGGCATCCATGCGTGCCTTGTAGGCGGCCAGATTGTCCAGGCCCGACAGGTCGACCTTGGTGCCGGCGGCCCAGCGCAGGGTGATGTAGAAGTACGGGTCGGCGAAGCTGCGGAAGCCGGCCAGCCAGGGCTTGTCGGCCAGCTGCCTGTCGGCGGTCTCGAACAGGCCACGCAGGCGCTTGTGCGCGGCGGCGCGGATCGCGTCGTACTGGCCTTCGTCGGCAATGAACTTGCCCGGCGCGAACAGCGGCGAGAAGGCCGGGTGCACGTCGGAATTGACGAACGCCAGCCAGCGGGTGGCTTCGGCGCGCTGGCGCGGGCTGCCGTCACCGCCGAGGCCGGCCTGCGGGAAGCTGTCGGCGATATAGCCCATGATCGCGGCGTTCTGCAGCAGCACGAAGTCGCCGTCGACCAGCGCGGGCACCGCACCGGCCGGATTGATCTTGAGGAATTCCGGACCCTTCAGGGTGTCCTTGTTCAGCAGTTCAACCTCGAACGGCTGGCCGGTCCACTGCAGGGCGATGTGGTCGGCGGTGGAACAGGCACCGGGCTTGCTGTACAGCTTCATGGGAACTCCAGGTGATGCGGGCGGGAAACGCCCACTATCCCAGAGCCTGCCGGCAGGCGGCAACGCTGCCGCCGGCACGGATCGTTACGACTGCCGCGGCTTGAGGTTCTGCACCTTATAGAAGGTGTGATCGCCGATGGTGGCCACCTGGTAGGCATTGCGCCAGTTCGGGCTGGCGATGGACAGCGCGGCGAAGTGGCTGGCACCGGGCACGATCTCGCGGCGCTCGCCGGCCGGCAGCGCCCAGTTGCGCTCGGCGTCGAAGGCCACGTTCATTGCCTCGCTCCAGGCCGCGTCGTTGCCCAACTGGGTGCCGGGGGAGACGATGGTCGGTGCGAACTGCTTGCGCGCGGTGACCACCTGGCACATCGAGTCGCCCCACAGGCCACTGTCGAGACGGCGCAGTGCGACCTCGGCGACGGCCTGCTGGCCGCGCAGGGTCTGGTCGCGGGCTTCCAGGTAAACGGTGGTGCTCAAACACAGTGAATCAGCGGCCGGCTGCGGCAACAACTGCGACAGCCAGAGAATCCAGGCCAGTTTCATATAACTCCTTGCTCCGTATGGGCCGCACTTTCCGGTTCCGGCCGCAGGGCGACAGGAGGCGGGGTACGACTTGGCGTCATGGGGAGGCGGCCATCGGGGCCGCCCCGTGGGCAGCCCCAAAAGAAACGACCAGTACCGATCGTGGGGCTGCGCCGGCTCACCGGAAACTGGCTGGTGAGCGGAAAGATGGCGCAAGGTAGGGGGGCGTAGCCGAACGCATCGTGAACCGCTCGGCTTGACATTCAGGTTCAATGAGGGTGACGGAAATCACATTCCGCCCCCCATTCAGGCGCTCATCAGAGCCCGGCGGCAACCCGGCTGCCCTGGTCGATGGCGCGCTTGGCGTCGAGTTCTGCGGCCACGTCGGCACCGCCGATCAGCTGCGCGTTGATGCCGGCCGCCTGCAGTTCGGCCTGCAGCGCGCGGTTGGGTTCCTGCCCGGCGCAGATCACCACATGGTCGACCGGCAGCAGCTGTTCGCTGCCGTCCACGCGGATGCGCAGGCCCGCGTCGTCCACGCCGAGGTACTCGACGCCACCGAGCATGCGCACGCCCTTGGCCTTCAGCGTGGCGCGATGGATCCAGCCGGTGGTCTTGCCCAGGCGCGCGCCGGGCTTGCCCGGGCTGCGCTGCAGCAGCCACAGCCGGCGCGGCGAGGTTTCAACCTCCGGCCTGGCCAGTGAGCCGCGGGCCTCGAAGGTGCTGTCCACGCCCCATTCGGCCATCCAGCGCTGCGGGTCGAGGGAGGGGGACTCGCCGGCGTGACTGAGGAATTCGCCGACATCGAAGCCGATGCCGCCGGCGCCGATGATCGCCGCACTGGCGCCCACTTCGACCCGGCCCAGCAGCACGTCCAGGTAGCTGACCACCTTGGCGTGATCGGCACCGGGGAAATCGACCTTGCGCGGGGTGATGCCGGTGGCCAGCACCACCTCGTCGAAGCCGGTCAGCTGGGCGGCATCGGCGCGGGTGCCGAGGCGCAGCTGCACACCGGTTTCGGCCAGTTTGTGGCGGAAGTAGCGCAGGGTCTCGTGGAACTCTTCCTTGCCGGGGATGCGCTTGGCCACGTTGAACTGGCCGCCGATCTCATCATTGGCGTCGAACAGGGTGACCAAGTGGCCGCGCTGGGCAGCGACGGTGGCACAGGCCAGGCCGGCGGGGCCGGCACCGACCACCGCAACCTTCTTCGGCGCAGCGGTGGGGCGATAGACCAGCTCGGTCTCGTGCGCGGCGCGCGGATTGACCAGGCAGCTGGCCAGCTTGTTCTCGAACACGTGGTCCAGGCAGGCCTGGTTGCAGGCGATGCAGGTGTTGATCGCCTCCGCGCGGCCGGCACGGGCCTTGTTCGGCCACTGCGGGTCGGCCAGCAGCGGGCGTGCCAGCGACACCATGTCGGCGCCGCCAGCGGCGAGGATGCGCTCGGCGACGTCGGGCATGTTGATGCGGTTGGTCGCCACCAGCGGCACCTTCACATGCGGCTTGAGCTTGGCGGTGACCCCGGCGAAGGCAGCACGCGGCACCGAGGTGGCGATGGTCGGAATGCGCGCTTCGTGCCAGCCGATGCCGGAATTGATGATCGTTGCGCCGGCCGCCTCGATGGCCTGCGCCTGCTGCACGATTTCTTCCCAGCTGCTGCCGTCGTCGACCAGATCCACCAGCGACAGGCGATAGATGATGATGAAGTCCGGGCCGCAGGCCTCGCGGATGCGGCGTACGATCTCGACCGCGAAGCGCATGCGTTGGCGCGCGTCGCCGCCCCAGGCATCGGTGCGCTTGTTGGTGCGCGGGGCGATGAATTCGTTGATGAGGTAGCCCTCCGAACCCATCACTTCCACGCCGTCGTAGCCGGCCTCGCGGGCCAGCTTCGCGCTGCGTGCGTAATCGGCGATATGCCGGTCGACGCCGCTGGCCGACAACGCGCGCGGGGTGAACGGGTTGATCGGTGCCTTCAGCTTCGACGGTGCCACCGACAAGGGGTGATAGGCGTAACGGCCTGCATGCAGCAGCTGCAGGCAGATCTTCGCGCCGTGCTGGTGCGCGGCGGCGGTGAGCTGGCGGTGCGGCCGCACTTCCCAGGGCCAGGACAGCTTGCCGCCGAACGGCTTCAGCCAGCCGACCACATTCGGTGCGAAGCCGCCGGTGACGATCAGGCCGACGCCGCCCTCGGCGCGCTCGGCGAAGTACGCCGCCAGCCGCGGGAAGTCGCGGGCGCGATCCTCCAGGCCGGTGTGCATCGAGCCCATCAATACGCGGTTGCGCAGTTGGGTGAAGCCCAGGTCCAGCGGGGCGAACAGATGGGGATAGGCGCTTTCGTTGGCTGGCGACATGGTCGATACGCTTGCGTACGGAAGCGCGAAGCGTGCCGCGAAACGGCGGCCGGGGCAAGGGCCGCTGGCCGGGTACGCTCGGCACATGCGTGCTGTCGCTCCCGCGTTTCGCTGCGCGAATCGCGGGCCCCACTTACCGGCCTCCACCCCCCGCGCCTGCGGCGCTGCCCCCGAACTCCGGGGGCGGTAGTGCCGGCCGCTGGCCGGCATACGGGGAAGCTCAGGGCGATTGCGGCTGCCGGGCAGCGGCGGGTACGACCGGGGGGCGGCCGATCCCAAACCAGCCCAGCGTGACGCCGCACAGCGGGCCGATCAGCAGGGCGAAGGCGAGGGTGCCGAGGCCGACATTGCCGCCCAGCCACCAGCCCAGCAGCAATACGCTGCCTTCGATCAGGCTGCGCACCTTCCAGATCGGCCAACCGGTGCGGGCATGCAGGCCAGTCATCAAGCCATCGCGCGGTCCCGGGCCGAGGCGGGCGCCGATGTACAGGCCGGTGGCCAGCGCGACCAGCAGCATGCCTGCACAGAACATCGCCAGCTGCCAGCCCACGCCGATGGCCGGTGGCAGCAGCCACAACCCGAACTGTGCGGAGGGACCGATCAGCATCACGTTGAGCACCGTGCCGACGCCCGGCTTCTGGCGCAGTGGCCACCACAGCAACAGCACCAGTGCGCCGATGACATTGGTCGCCAGCCCGAAGGACAGCGGCGTCTGTGCGGCGATGCCCTGCGACAGCACGTCCCAGGGCGCCACGCCGATGGCGGCACGGATCATCAGCGAGGCACCGAAGCCATACAGGAACAGGCCGGTGATCAGTTGCAGCAGGCGCAGGGGCAGGGCGGTAGGCATGGCGGGCTCGGGGGAGGGGATATCTGTTTCCACCGTATCCCTGATTTCCTTGAGCCCATAGATACAGATCCCAGCCAATCCGCTGGTACAGGCCGCGCCGATCCTGCAGGCGGGCGGTTGAGCAGGGCCGCGCCCGTGCTCTGCTGGTGGCGGCAGGCGTAGCAGCCTGGCGTGGGCTCGGCCTACATCACGGCGTCAGTTGTCCCAGCCCACCAGCGCCAGCTTGCCCACCGTGTGCCCGCTGGCCAGGCGCTGATGCGCGATGTCCAGGTTGGCCGCATTGATCGTGCCCAGCGTTTCACTGAGCGTGCCACGCAGCTGGCCGGCATCGATCATGCTGGCGGCGCGGCTGAGGATGCGATGCTGTTCGATGCAGTCGGCGGTGGCGAAGCGCGAGCGCGCGAACATGAACTCCCAATGGATGCCGATGCATTTGGCCTTGTACGGATCGCCGATGCGCAGTGCGCCACGCGGCTCCACGATCAGGCCGACATGGCCCTGTGGTGCCAGCAGCTGGCCCAGTTCGTCCCAGTAGTGATCGGTGTCGGCCAGGTTGAGCGCCACCTGCACTGCGTCGATGCCCAGTGCCTGCAGCTGGGGCTGCAGCGGCTGCCGATGGTCGATCACATGCGTAGCCCCCATCTGCCGGCACCAGTCGATCGAGGCCTCGCGCGAGGCGGTGGCGATCACCTCGAAGCCGGCATGGCGGGCCAGCTGGATCGCCATCGAGCCCACGCCTCCCGCACCGCCGATCACCAGCAGGTGCTGGCCGCCATGGCGGCGATCATCCAGATGCAGCGGCATGCGCTGGAACAACAGCTCCCAGGCGGTCAGCGTGGTCAGGGGTAGTGCGGCGGCTTCGGCGAAATCGAGCGTGGTCGGCTTGCGGGCGACCAGGCGCTCGTCCACCCACTGGTACTGGGCGTTGCAGCCCGGCCGGGTAACGTCACCGGCGAAGTAGACCTCGTCACCAGAGGCGAACAGGCTGGCCTCGTCACCGATGGCTTCGACCACACCGGCGGCGTCCCAGCCGAGCACCCGGGGAACCTCAAGGGTGGCCGGATCGGTAGCGGCCCGCTGCTTGCCATCGACGGGGTTGACCGATACCGCTTCGATCCGCACCAGCAGATCGCGGCCGCGAGGAGGCAGCGGCGGCGGCAGCAGGACATCACGCAGGGCAGGTGCGTATTCACGACTCAGGGCGACGGCTTTCATCACGGCTCCGGCTGGGTTCGTGATCCCATCATAAGGTTCCTCACGTTTCCGCAAACCTGCTGAACCGTGCGATGCAATGTGCTGCGCAGTATGTCGGTTTTCGCGCTTAAACCCCGTCAAACCCTTGCAGCGTGTGGGTCTTGCGGATTTTCATCATCCTGTATAGGGTTTCAACGTCGGACCGGTCGACGGTCGGGCGCAACACTTCACATGTTACGGGACTGTTAACATGGCCTTCACCCGCCTGAGCATAATGTTCGCGGCGGTGGCGTGCTGAATCGGCTGTCGTACATCGACGCACTAGTGCTGGCCCATGCCTCTACCGGTTTCATACCCCCGAAATAGGAGCTGTACTCAATGAACAAGAAGATCCTTACTGCCGCGCTGCTGGGCGGCCTGGCTTTCGCCCAGGCAGCTTCGGCGCAGGAGTTCGATGACCGCTGGTACCTGACCGGTTCGGCCGGCTTCAACTTCCAGGACAGCGACCGTCTGACCAATGACGCTCCGTTCGTGACCCTGGGCCTGGGTAAGTTCATCAGCCCGAACTGGTCGCTGGACGGTGAACTGAACTACCAGAACCCGAACTTCGACAGCAACCAGGACCTGAACTGGTCGCAGTACGGCGTCTCGCTGGACCTGCGTCGCCACTTCATCAAGGAAGGCCGCGGCTGGAACCCGTACATCGTCGGTGGCCTGGGCTACCAGAAGTCGGAAGAAGAGTACGCTGCAATCGACAACAACGGTCCGCGCCAGCGTAAGGACGGCAACGTTGCCGCCAAGCTGGGCGTCGGCCTGCAGACCACCTTCGAGAAGCGTGTTGCTGTCCGCGCCGAAGTGGCCTACCGCGCTGACTTCGACGACCAGAGCATCGCCGCCAAGGACGAGAGCTGGTTCGGCGACGTGCTGGCTTCGGTCGGCGTCGTGATCCCGCTGGGCCCGGCTCCGGTCGCGGCTGCTCCGGCTCCGGCTCCGGTTGCCCCGAGCTGCGCCGACCTGGATGACGACGGTGACGGCGTCAACAACTGCGACGACAAGTGCCCGAACTCGCAGCCGGGTCAGACCATCGGTCCGGACGGTTGCCCGGTTCCGGTCTCCATCGATCTGAAGGGCGTCAACTTCGACTTCGACAAGTCGAACCTGCGTCCGGACGCCGTGGCGATCCTGAGCGAAGCCACCGAGATCCTGAAGCGTTACCCGGATCTGCGCGTTGAAGTTGCCGGTCACACCGACTCGAAGGGTACCGACGCTTACAACCAGAAGCTGTCGGAGCGTCGCGCCACCGCCGTGTACAACTACCTGACCAAGAACGGCGTCGACGCCGGTCGCCTGGTCGGCCCGATCGGCTACGGCGAGAGCCGTCCGATTGCTCCGAACACCAACCCGGATGGTTCGGACAACCCGGAAGGTCGCGCCAAGAACCGTCGTACCGAGCTGAACGTCCAGAACTAAGTTCTGACGCTCTGCCAGTAGGACACAGCAGGACCCGGCTTCGGCCGGGTCTTGTTGTTTCTGCGGTCCGGAACCCGGCGTTTCAGGCGCGGGAGTAACCGTTCGTCGGGATTTTGCCCATAAAACCAATGAGTTGCCGTATTCATTGAAAGTGGCGCTTGAAAGCTGTCGCGGCATTGCTAAACTCGCCGCGTCACTTCCTTTCCTGGATGCCCTTCATGCTGCGCTCTGCATCGGCCGCCTTCCTGGCGCTGGCCCTGGTTCCCGCCGCCCACGCTGCGGTCGATTGCTCGGTCAACACCAGCGCCTCGCCGCTGCCGTTGCCGGCCACGACCATCGCGCCGGTGGCCGACGAGCTCTACATCCGTGGCAACCAGCTGGGCATGCCGGCCGGCGTGCTGAGCAGCAACTACGATCCGTCGCAGTCGCTGGACCAGGTGCTGCAGCGCCTGCGCATCGATGGGTGCCAGAACATCGCCAAGGCCATTCCGAGCGCACCGGCGGTGAAGCCGAACGATCCGGCGGCCTACAAGCCGCAGACCGAATTCGACAACACGCCCTGGCGCTTCGACATGAGCCAGAACGGCAAGCGCATGACCGCCGAAGAGTTCGACGCCTGGATGAAGGCGCGTGGCGTGCGTGTGGTCAAGGCGCGTCCGGCTCCGGCCGCCACTCCGGCTGCGGCCGAAGCACCGGCTGAGACCAAGCCGGTCGACAAGAAGTAAGCGCGGCGGGGAGCAGAGGCTTGCGCACGCGCCGCCCACCTGCTGCCCCCGCTGCCCGCTCCCACGCATCGCGTGGGCGTGCGGTTCCGGATGTCTCCAATGGCGTGCGCCATGGCCTGGCGCGCGTGCTGTCCAAGGCCGGCGTGTGCTCACGCAGCGAGGCCGCGCGATGGATTTCCGATGGCCGCGTGCGCGTGTCCGGCCGCATCATCCGTGATCCCGAGTTCCCGATTGCCAGTCCGCACCCGCCGATCGAAGTCGATGGCCGGCCGATGGATGCGCCGCAGCGGCTGTACCTGGTGCTCAACAAGCCGCGCGGCGTGGTGACCACGGCGCAGGACGAGCGTGGTCGCGACACGGTGTATCGCTGCTTCGATGGTGCCGGCCTGCCGTGGATCGCGCCGGTCGGGCGCCTGGACAAGGCCAGCGAAGGGCTGTTGTTGTTCAGCAACGATCCGCAGTGGGCGGCGCGCCTGACCGATCCGGAGACCGGCCCACAGAAGACCTATCACGTGCAGGTGGATCGTCTTCCCGATGAGGACACCCTGGCCGCGCTGCGCGCCGGTGTCGAGGACGAGGGCGAGTTCCTCGTCGCCCAGGCCGTGCGCGTACTGCGCAGTGGCGACAAGACCGCATGGCTGGAGGTGGTCCTCGACGAGGGACGCAACCGCCATATCCGCCGCCTGTTGGCGGCCTTCGACCTGCAGGTGCTGCGCCTGGTCCGGGTCGCGATCGGTGGGCTGCTGCTCGGCGATCTCGGCAAGGGGCAATGGCGGGTGCTGGAGGTCAGCGACCAGCAGCGGCTGGGGGCCGCTGCACCGGGCTGATCATCGCCCGCGGCCGGCAGTCGCCGGCCACCGTTCCAGGCGTAGGGGGCGCCTGGTTGCTGAATTTCCCGAACGGAGCCTGTCCATGTACCACCCGACCCTCAACCAAACCCTGCGCTGCGCAGGCCTGCTGCTGCCGATGGTGCTGCTGGCCGCCTGTGGCGGCCACAAGAAGGTGGCCAAGGCGGAAACGCCTGCCGAGACCCCGGTGGTGGAAGTGAAGACCCCGGAGCTGGATGGTCGCGGCAGTTACCGCTTCCTGATGAGCAACGGCGACAAGAAGATGACCGCCGATGAGTTCGATGCCTGGATGAAGGCCAACGGCATCCGCGTTGCCAAGGGCAACGGCCAGGACGCCGCCGCCAAGCCGGTAGTGGTGGCCAGCAAGGAAGAGCCGAAGGGCAAGAAGAAAAAGAAGTGACGCCTGGCGGTGCCGACCCTGGCCGGCACGCCCTCAGGCCACGGCGGGTGCCGACCGTGGTCGGCAGCCATCCAGCCCGGTAGGTGCCGACCTTGGTCGGCACGCTTTGACCAGCGGGGTCAGGGCCTTTTCCGCAGGAAAGGGATCCGACCCCGGCATGATCAGCCCTTGACCACGCCCAGTTCGACACCAATGCGGGTGAACGCATCGATCGCGCGATCCAGGTGCTCGCGGCTGTGCGCGGCGCTGATCTGGGTCCGGATGCGGGCCTGGCCCTTGGGCACCACCGGGAAGAAGAAGCCGATCGCGTAGATGCCTTCTTCCAGCAGGCGCTCGGCGAATTTCTGCGCCAACGGTGCGTCATACAGCATTACCGGGCTGATCGGATGCACGCCCGGCTTCACGTCGAAACCGGCGGCGGTCATCTTCTCGCGGAAGTAGGCGGTGTTCTCGGCCAGCGTGCTGCGAAGGTCGTCAGCGGCAGCCAGCATTTCGAACGCCTTGATGCCGGCGGCCACCACATGCGGCGGCAGCGAGTTGGAGAACAGGTACGGGCGCGAGCGCTGGCGCAGCAGTTCGATCACCTCGGCGCTGGCGCAGGTGAAGCCGCCCAGCGCGCCGCCCATGGCCTTGCCCAGAGTGCCGGTGATGATGTCGATCTTCTCCAGCACGCCCTTGACCTCGGCCGAACCACGGCCGGTAGCGCCAAGGAAGCCGGTGGCGTGGCATTCGTCGATGTGTACCAGCGCGTTGTACTTCTTCGCCAGCGCGGTGATCTCGTCCAGCGGCGCGATGAAGCCGTCCATCGAGAATACGCCATCGGTGGTGATCAGCTTGGTCTTGCAGCCTGCGGCATCGGCGGCCTGCAGCTGCGCTTCCAGATCGGCCATGTCGCAGTTGGCGTAGCGGAAGCGCTTGGCCTTGCACAGGCGCACGCCGTCGATGATCGAAGCATGGTTCAGCGCGTCGGAAATGATCGCGTCGTTCTCGCCGAGCAGCGGCTCGAACAGGCCACCGTTGGCATCGAAGCAGGCCGCGTACAGGATGGTGTCCTGCTTGCCGAAGAAATCGGCGATCTGCTTCTCCAGCTGCTTGTGCAGGTCCTGGGTGCCGCAGATGAAGCGCACCGAGGCCATGCCGAAGCCGTGGGTATCCAGTGCGTCCTTGGCGGCCTGGATCAGGTCCGGATGGTCGGCCAGGCCCAGGTAGTTGTTGGCACAGAAGTTCAGCACCTTGCGGCCGTCGTCGAGGGTGATCTCGGCCGATTGCGGGCTGGTGATGATCCGCTCGGACTTGAACAGGCCCTGGGCGCGGATGGCGTCCAGTTCCTCGGCGTAGTGGCGGGTCAGGGCGGAGGAGACGTCGGTCATGGCGTGGGCACGGCTCTGAACGGGGAAACCGCTGATTCTACCGGGCATCGCCGGTCATCAACCGGGCTGGATGGGGCATCGCCATGGGCAGTGCATGTTGCATCGCAATAGCAAAGTGGTTAAGAATTCGTGAACCGGAGCTGTCGCGCTCCGGCCGCTCCCGCCTTCCACGCCACGCCACCGCCCCCACCGGAGACGCTCATGAAGCACGCCCGTGCCTGCCTCGCCATTGCCGCTGCCCTGACCCTGGCCGCCCCGTTCGCCGCCAGCGCGCAGGAGAACGAATCGCCGTACAGCTGGAATGTCACCGCCGTTTCCGACTACCTGTTCCGTGGCGTGTCGCAGACCGACGAGAAGCCGACCCTGCAGGCGGGCTTCACCTACACCTCGCCGGTGGGCCTGTATGCCGGTGTCTGGGGTTCGGGCGTGGACTTCGGTCCGGGCGATCCGAACACCGAGATCGACTACCAGATCGGCTACGGCGTGGACGTCACTTCGCGCGTCAACTTCGACGTGCTGCTGAACCGCTACACCTACCTCGGTGCCAGCCACCAGAACTACAACGAGCTGGTGACCACCACCACGCTTGACGACACCTACAAGCTGACCGTGGCCTACACCAACGACCAGTGGAACAGCGGCACCGATGGCTGGTACTACGGCTTGGGCGGCAGCTGGGGCCTGCCGAAGGACTTCACGCTGAATGCCAACGTCGGTCGCAGCACCTTCGAGGACGGCATCGCCAAGGACTATACCGACTGGAACGTCGGCGTCAGCCGCCAGTTCGGCCTGTTCAACGTCGGCCTGGGCTACTACGGCACCGACGGCAATGGACGCGAGAACTCGGGCAAGCTGGCCCACAGCCGGGTGCTGCTGACCGTGGCCGTGGGCAAGTAACGCCGCAGGCGTTACGGTAGGTGCCAAGCTTGCCTGGCACGCATTGCGAAAAAGGCGCCCATCGGGCGCCTTTTTCAGTTCCGCGGTGTTCTTGATCCCATCTGGGGAAGAGCCCCCTTGTTGTTCAAGGGGGCGCGCCAAAGGCGCGGGGACAAGGAAACATGCGGGGGAATTGACCCTTCGGGTCAGTTCCAGCTGAGCACGACCTTGCCGGCCTTGCCTTCTTCCATCAGGTCGAAGCCCTTCTGGAACTCGTCGATCGGCAGCTGGTGGGTCATCACCTTGCCGAGCGGGAAGCCGGACAGCACCAGCTGGGTCATCTTGTACCAGGTCTCGTACATCTTGCGGCCGTAGATGCCCTGCACGGTCAGGCCCTTGAAGATGATCTTGTCCCAGTCGCAGCCGGCGCCCTTGGGCATGATGCCGAGCATGGCGATCTTGCCGCCGTGGTACATGCAGTCGAGCATGTCGTTGAACGCGCGCGGGTTGCCGCTCATTTCCAGGCCCACGTCGAAGCCCTCCATGTGCAGCTCCTTCATCACGTCCTTCAGCGACTGGTTGGCGACGTTGACCACGCGGGTGGCGCCCATGTCGGCGGCCAGCTTCAGGCGGAAGTCGTTGACGTCGGTCACCACCACGTTGCGCGCACCGATGTGCTTGCAGATGCCGGCGGCGATGATGCCGATCGGACCGGCGCCGGTGATCAGCACGTCTTCGCCGATCACGTCGAATTCCAGCGCGCAGTGTGCGGCGTTGCCGTACGGGTCGAAGAACGCGGCCAGTTCCGACGGGATCTGGTCCGGAATCGGCCACAGGTTGCTGGCCGGCATCACCATGTATTCGGCGAAGGCGCCGTTGACGTTGACGCCGATGCCGACGGTGTTCGGGCACAGGTGCGGGCGGCCGCCACGGCAGTTGCGGCAATGGCCGCAGACGATGTGACCTTCGGCCGAGACGCGCTGGCCGATCTCATAGCCGGTCACCGCCGAACCGAGCGCGGCAATGCGGCCGACGAACTCATGGCCGATGGTCAGGCCCGGCTTGATGGTGCGCTGGCTCCACTCGTCCCACAGGTAGATGTGCAGGTCGGTGCCGCAGATCGCGGTCTTTTCCAGCTTGATCAGGACCTCGTTCGGGCCTGGGGTCGGCACCGGAACTTCTTCCAGCCAGATGCCCTTGGCCGCTTCGCGCTTGACCAGGGCCTTCATCGTTTGCTGCGCCATCGGGGTGGAACTCATCAGGGGGAAAGCGCGGATTATAGGGTGCCGCGCGGATTTCCCATGTTGCGCTGCGGGTGCAATGGCGGAACGAAAGGCGTGCGCCGACGGGCGTTTCGAACGTGCTGCAAACAGCAGCGCCTCCTTGATTCCTGGGGAGGGGGCGTGGTCACCCTGGCCGGGACACGCAAAAGCCCATCCATGGTGCTCGATGGCGCCTTGCTCGTGCGCGCTATCCTGCGCACACGGCAAGACCGGGGTTGGGCGTCCTGCCCAACCCGCCAGTCGCATGCGCCCGGCCCATGGCGCCAACGGTCCCGGCCAGGGTGACCACGCCTCCTCTGGACGATTCCATGTGCGCGGCCGATGTGCGCATGGCAGAGCAAGAAGTAGGCCCATGACTTCCGGGGTTCGGGCCGGGGCAGGGCGGCGGGCTACAATCGAGGGTTCCACTACCAGGGGCTGCTCCATGCGCTCGAACCTGCTTGCATTCTCCATCGTCGCCAGCCTCGGGCTGGCCCAGGTCGCCCATGCCGCTGAAGGCATGTGGGTGCCGCAGCAGCTGCCGGAAATCGCCGGTCCGTTGCAGAAGGCCGGCCTGAAGCTGTCCCCGGAGCAGCTGTCCAACCTCACCGGCGACCCGATGGGCGCGGTCGTCGCCCTCGGCGGCTGCACCGCCAGCTTCGTGTCGCCGCAGGGCCTGGTGGTTACCAACCACCACTGCGCCTACGGTGCGATCCAGCTGAATTCGACCGCCGAGAAGAACCTGATCAAGGACGGCTTCAACGCGCCGAAGCACAGCGATGAACTGAGCGCCGGCCCGAACGCCCGCGTCTACGTGCTCGACCAGATCACCGACGTCACCGCCCAGGCCAAGGCCGCCATTGCCGCCGCCGGCAACGACCCGCTGGCCCGCAGCCGTGCGCTGGACGCCTTCGACAAGGCCCAGGTCGCCGCGTGTGAAGCCGAGGACGGCTTCCGCTGCCGCCTGTACACCTTCTCCGGCGGCAACACCTACCGACTGTTCCGCAACATGGAAATCAAGGACGTGCGCCTGGTCTACGCGCCCCCGGGCAGCGTCGGCAAGTACGGCGGCGACGTCGACAACTGGATGTGGCCGCGCCACACCGGCGACTTCTCGTTCTACCGCGCCTACGTCGGCAAGGACGGCAAGCCGGCCGCATTCTCGGCCGACAACGTGCCGTACCAGCCCAAGCACTTCCTGAAGTTCACCGACCAGCCGCTGGGCGCCGGTGACTTCGTGATGGTGGCAGGCTATCCGGGCCGCACCAACCGCTACGCGCTGGCCGGTGAGTTCAACGAAACCGCCAGCTGGACCTACCCGACCATCGCCAGGCACTACAACGCAGTGTTGAAGATGATCGATGAGGCGGGCAAGGCCGACGCCGACGTCAAGGTGAAGTACGCCGCCACCGCGGCCAGCATGAACAACGTGGCCAAGAACTACGCCGGCCAGCTGGAAGGCTTCAAGCGCATCGACGCTGCTGGCCAGAAGCAGGCTGAAGAAGCCGCCGTGCTGGCCTGGCTGAAGAAGCAGGGCGCCGCCGGCAAGCCGGCCTTGGCAGCGCACGCGCAGCTGGTCAAGCACCTGGATACCAGCAAGGCGACCCGCGAGCGCGATCTGTTCGTCGGCCAGTTCAACAACACCTCGGCGGTCAACGCCGCCATCGGCCTGTACCGCCTGTCGATCGAGCGCACCAAGCCGGACGCCGAGCGCGAGGTCGGCTACCAGCAGCGCGACCTGCCGACCCTGGAAGGCGGCCTGAAGCAGATGGATCGCCGCTATGTGGCGAAGATGGACCAGCAGCTGCAGACCTACTGGCTGGACCAGTACGTCGCCCTGCCGGCCGCGCAGCGCAACAACGACGTGCTGAACACCTGGCTGGGCGGCAGCGATGCCAGCGCGGTCAAGGCACTGGTGAGCAAGCTGTCGGGCACTGAGCTGGGCAGCCTGGATGCACGCCTGAAGTGGTTCAAGGCCGACCGCGCCGCGTTCGAAGCCAGCACCGATCCGGCCATCCAGTACGCGGTGGCGATCATGCCGTCGCTGCTGAAGCAGGAAGAGCAGAAGAAGATCCGCGAAGGCGAGTCGCTGACCGCACGTCCGCTGTACCTGCAGGCACTGGCTGACTACAAGAAGAGCCAGGGCGAGTTCGTGTACCCGGATGCCAACCTGTCGCTGCGCATCACTTTCGGCAACGTGATGGGCTATGAGCCCAGGGACGGCGTGGCCTACACCCCGTTCACCACGCTGGAGGGCATCGTCGCCAAGGACACCGGCGTCGATCCGTTCGATGCGCCCAAGGCCCTGCTCGACGCGGTCAAGGCCAAGCGCTACGGCGGCCTGGAAGACAAGCGCGTGGGCTCGGTCCCGGTGAACTTCCTGTCCAACCTGGACATCACCGGTGGCAACTCGGGTTCACCGGTGCTGGACGCCAACGGCAAGCTGGTCGGCCTGGCCTTCGACGGCAACTGGGAATCGGTCAGCTCCAACTGGGTGTTCGACCCGGTGATGACCCGCATGATCGCGGTCGACAGCCGCTACATGCAGTGGATCATGCAGGAAGTGGCGCCGGCGCCGGCGCTGCTGAAGGAACTGAACCTGGCGAAATAAACCCGTTGCGGTAGTGCCGGCCGCTGGCCGGCAACCCCGACCAGATAGCCGGAGTTTCCAAAACCCCGCGATCCACGTCGCGGGGTTTTTTCATGCCCGGCACGGCCCGGTGCGCCGAACGGGTATCATCCCTGTTCCGCGCACTTCACAGGATGTGAACGAAACGCGGAACCTCCTCCCCCCAGGACCCCTTGCACGCATGCGCATCCTGCTTGCCCGCCACGGCGAAACGCCGTGGAACGCCGAAGGCCGCTACCAGGGCCAGATCGACATCCCGCTTTCGCCGATCGGTGAAGCCCAGGCCCAGGCCCTGGGCGCCCGCTTGGCCTCGGTGGACATCACCCGTGCCGTCGCCTCGCCGCTGTCACGCGCGCAGCGCACCGCGCAGCTGGCACTCGGTGCCGCCCGTGCCGACATGTTGCTGACCGAGCCGGAGCTGCAGGAAATCGCCCACGGCGAGTGGGAAGGCCTGCTGGCCAGCGAAATCAACGAAAAGGACCCGTCGCGCCTGAAGGCGTGGCGCGAGGAGCCGGACACCGTGCTGATGCCCGGCGGTGAATCGCTGCGCCTGGTGCTGGAGCGCAGTTGGCGCGGCCTGGCCCGCGCCACCGAAGGCCTCGGCGAGCACGACACCCTGCTGGTGGTCGCCCATGACGCGGTCAACCGCGTGATCCTGTGCAAGGTGCTGGGCCTGCCGATCTCCCGCCTGTGGACCTTCCGCCAGGCGCCGACCACGCTCAACCTGCTCGAAGGCGCCGACCTGGACAGCCTGGAAGTGGTGCGCCTGAACGACTGTGCCCACCACACGCCGTTCTTCGGCGAAGCCAAGCACCGCGCACTCTGATCCATCCCCTCGCATCAACTGCTTCTGCTGGAACCGCTGCCGTGACCAACACCCCGACCACCCTGGCCGACTGGCTGGACTACATTGAACGCCAGCACCCGGCGACCATCGACATGGGCCTGGAGCGCGTGCGCTCCGTGGCTACGGCGATGGGCCTGGGGGCGCCGGCCCAGCGCACCATCGTGGTCGGTGGCACCAACGGCAAGGGCTCCACCGTGGCCTTCATCGAAGCCATCGCGCGTGCTGCCGGCTGGAAGGTCGGCGCGTACACCTCGCCGCACCTGCTGCGCTACAACGAGCGCGTGCGCATCGACGGCCACGATGTGGAGGATGCGGCGCTGGTCGCCGCCTTCAACACCATCGAGGCCGCGCGTGGCGATATCACGCTGACCTATTTCGAGTACGGCACGCTGGCCGCGCTGCAGCTGTTCGCCGACGCCGGGCTGGACCTGGCGGTGCTGGAAGTGGGCCTGGGCGGTCGCCTGGATGCGGTCAACATCGTCGACGCTGACGTGGCGGTGATCACCACCGTGGACATCGACCATGCCGAATGGCTGGGCGGGGACCGCGAAGCGATCGGCACCGAGAAGGCCGGCATCATCCGTGGCTGGAAGCCGGTGATCCTGGGCGAGACCGACCCGCCGTCGAGCGTGCTCGCACGTGCCTACCTGGTCGGCGCCAACGCGATCCGCGGCGGCAGCGATTATTTCTACGAACCAATCGATGCCCAGCGCTGGCGCTGGCGCGATGTCGGCCTGCGCATGGAACTGCCGACCCCGGCGCTGGCCGGCCCGATCCAGCTGGCCAACGCGGGTGCCGCCATCGCTGCGCTGCGCGCGCTGGACAAGCCGGTGCCGCGTGCGGCGTGGGCTGCTGGTGTCGCGGCGGCGCGCATCTCTGGCCGCCTGCAGGCGTTCGAGCGTGACGGCGTGCAGGTCCGTGTCGATGTCGGGCACAACCCGCAGGCGGCGGGCCAGCTGGCGCGCGCGCTGAAGGCCGAAGCGTCGGCCGGGCGCACCCTGGCGGTGTACGCCGCGCTGCAGGACAAGGACGCGGTGGGCGTTGTGCAGGCGCTGCAGGACGTGGTCGGCGAGTGGACCCTGGCCGGACTGGACGGCCCGCGCGGGCAGAGTGCTGCCCAGTTGCAGGCCCGCCTGGCCGGTACGGCGGCGGCCAAGGCCCAGCGCGCTGATACTGTCGAGCAGGCGCTGGCACAGGTACTGGCCCAGGCCGGGCGCGGTGACCGCGTACTGGTGTTCGGCTCCTTCCATACCGCCGCTGCCGCGCTGCAATGGTTGCAGGGCGCCGCCTGATCCGCGTTCAGCCAATGCCGACGCCGTCCGGTCCGGCACCCGTATAATCGACCGCAACCTCCGGACAGTTGCCGCCTCACGTGGATACGCCTCTGAAACAGCGTCTGATTGGTGCCATCGTGCTGGTGGCGCTGGCCGTGATTTTCCTGCCGATGCTGGTCAAGGGACCGGCGCCGGACAGCGGTGTGGCCTCGGTGCCGATCGCCGCGCCGGACGCACCGGCCGATGGCCAGTTCGAAACCCGTGAGCTGCCGCTGGTTGCTCCGGCCGGTGGAGCCACCGGCCTGCAGACCGGGCAGGCCAAGCCGCTGCAGGAGACGGCCGCGCCGGCTACGCCGCCGACCGTGGACACGTCTCCGGCGGTTGCCGCCGGCAACTTCGCCGTCACGTTTGGCGCCTACGGCAGCAAGGCCGACGCCGATGCGGTGATCGCCTACCTGCAGCGCTCGCAGCTGCCAGGCTTCGCCGAAACCACCACCATCAGCGGGCGCCAGGCGTGGCGTGTGCGTGTCGGGCCGTATGCCGACCGTGCCCAGGCCGAAGCCGCGCGCCTGCAGGCGGTCAAGATCCGCGCCGATGTGAAGGCAGAAGTCATCACCCTGGATGCGGTGGCAGGCAGCAGTGCGGCGGTTGCCGCCACGCCGGCGCCGACCACCAGTACCCCGGCCGCGGCCACCACGCCGTCGGCCACCAGCAACCCGGTGCGCAGCGAAAGCCTGCCGCCAAGCACGCCGACGGCGACCACCAAACCAGAGCCGCCCAAGCCGGCACCGAAGCCCGAGGCTCCGAAGCCGGACGCCAAGCCCGAGCCGAAGCCGGAGGCCGCCGCCAGCAAGCCGGCGCCTGCCACGCCGACAGCACCGGCGGCCAGTGGCGTCGGCTTCGCCGTGCAGTTGGGCGCGTTCGGCCAGGCCAACGATGCCAACGCGCTGCGCGACAAGGTCCGCGCCGCCGGCTTCAGTGCTTTCGTCGAGCAGGTACGCACTGAAAAGGGCACGCTGCATCGCGTCCGCGTCGGACCGGTGGCCAACCGCGCTGACGCCGAGCAGCTGAAGGCGCAGGTCGCCGCCAAGGTCGGCGTGGCCGGCATGGTCCGACCGCACCCATGATCCACGCGCAGGCCCGTTGCCAGCGCCGCCGAAGGAGCGGGGCGCCATGATCGACGTGGTGCTGCTGATCGTGATCGCCGCCTCGACCCTGCTCGGGATGCTGCGTGGCTTTGTTGGAATCGTCATCGGCACGCTGTCGTGGCTGCTGGCCGCGTGGGCGGCCTTCGCCTTCGGCAACGATGCGGCACGCTGGTGGGCGGCCCCGGCCGCACCCGGCGGCGAGCATTTCGTTGGCGGCTACCTGGGCGTGGGCATTGGCGTGATGATCGTGGTCGCGGTGATCGGCATGGTCATCAAGGCGATGATCCATCGCAGCATGCTGACCAGCCTGGACCGGTTGCTGGGCGGCGTGCTGGGCGCCGTGCGTGGCGGCCTGATCGCGGCGATCCTGGTGCTGCTGGCCGGCTTCACCCCGCTGACCGCCGAACCCTCCTGGAAGCGCTCGGCGGTCCGCCCGGTGCTGAACCCGGCCGTGGCCTGGATGAACGGGAAGCTGCCGCACTGGCAGGTGCCCGGCGCCGACCTGCTGCCCAAGACCTTGCCGACCGACATGCTGTCCCCATCTGCATTGATGGAGCTGGGGAAGAGCGCAGGCGCCGATCTGGGAAAGCCGGGCGCGGCAGGCGATAATGGCATCCTCAACCAGGTAGTGGCGGGCAGCGGATGGCTGCGGCCCGCGAAAGCGGAACAGGGCGACGCATACGATCCGGCCGAAGTGCGCCCGGACGCCCCAGCACTGCCAGACAGTATCGAGCCGGGCGATCCGGCCAATGTCGACCGCAGGCGCGGCGACCACCGCGGCCAGGTACGGCCACCTTCCTTGTAACTGGGCACAGCCCAGCGGAGACTTCGCACCATGTGTGGCATCGTCGGAATCGTCGGCAACCAGAACGTCGCCGGGCAGTTGTATGACGGCTTGACCGTTCTCCAGCATCGCGGCCAGGATGCCGCGGGCATCGCCACGGCCAGTGGCAGCCGCCTGCGGGTGCAGAAGGCCACCGGCCTGGTCCGCGATGTGTTCGATGCACGTACCATGTCCACCCTGGAAGGCAGCGTCGGCATCGCCCATGTGCGCTACCCGACGGCCGGCTCGGAAGGCATGGACGAGGCGCAGCCGTTCTACGTCAACTCGCCGTACGGCATCGCGCTGGCCCACAACGGCAACCTGATCAACACCGAGGCGCTGCGCCAGCAGGTGTTCGAGCAGGACCGCCGCAACGTCAACACCGATTCGGACAGCGAAGTGCTGTTGAACGTGTTCGCCTATGAGCTGGAACAGCAGCGCCAGCTGAGCCCGGAAGCCGCGATCCGCGCGGTGGCTGGCGTGCACCGCCGCTGCAAGGGCGGCTATGCGGTGGTCAGCGTGGTGCTGGGCCTGGGCCTGGTGGCCTTCCGCGACCCGTACGGCATCCGTCCGTTGGTGCTGGGCAAGCGCAGCCATGCCGAGGGCGACGAGTACATCGTGGCCTCCGAGTCGGCCGCGCTGGACGTGCTGGGCTTCCAGCGGGTGCGCGATGTGCAGCCGGGCGAAGCCCTGGTGATCACCGCCCGCGGCGAGCTGTTCTCGGAAATCTGCGCCGAGCCGGCCGAGCACACCCCGTGCATCTTCGAGTACGTGTACTTCGCGCGTCCGGATTCGATGATCGACAACGTCTCGGTGCACAAGGCGCGCATGCGCATGGGCATCAAGCTGGGCGAGAAGATCCTGCGCCTGCGCCCGGACCACGATATCGACACCATCATCCCGATCCCGGATACCTCGCGTGATGCCGCGCTGGAGATCTCCAACGTGCTCGGGGTGAAGTACCGCGAAGGCTTCATCAAGAACCGCTACATCGGCCGCACCTTCATCATGCCGGGCCAGGGCGAACGCGTGAAGTCGGTGCGCCGCAAGCTCAACCCGATCCACCTGGAGTTCCGCAACCGCGTGGTGCTGCTGGTGGACGACTCGATCGTGCGTGGCACCACCAGCCAGCAGATCGTGCAGATGGCCCGTGATGCGGGCGCGCGCAAGGTCTACCTGGCCAGCGCGGCACCGCCGGTGCGCTACCCGAACATCTACGGCATCGACATGCCGGCGGCCGAAGAGCTGGTCGCGCACAACCGCACCGTGGAAGAGATCGAGGCCCACCTGGGCTGCGACTGGCTGATCTACCAGGATCTGGAGGACATGGAAGCGGCGGTGAGCGAGGGCAACCCGGCGCTGCGCAACTTCGATTCGTCCTGCTTCAACGGCCACTACCCGACGGGTATCGAGCCGGGCTACTTCGAGCGCATCCAGCAGCTGCGTTCGGACGACGCCAAGCACAAGCGCCGCGCCTGAGGTCCAGGCGTGGTCGATGTACCCGACGTTGGTGGCGACCTGCTGCGCGCGGCGCAGCAGTGCCTGGCCGAAGCCGACCCGCTGCGCAAGGTCGCGTTGACCCAGGCGTATGCCGCCGCGTTCCGTGCCGGTCGCCTGAAGGTGGCTGCCGATGCGCCGCCGCCGGAACCGATCCGCATGCCTGGCCGGCCGGCACGGCTGGTGCTGGTGCATCCGCGCGAAGTGCCCCGGCGCGGGCTGGGCGGCGTGGAAGGACGCGCCGCCTTCATCCACGCCATCGCCCACATCGAACTCAACGCGATCGACCTGGCCTGGGATGCGGTGTACCGCTTCCGCGGCCTGCCGCCAGCGTTCCATGCCGACTGGGTCAGCTGTGCCGACGACGAATCGCGGCACTTCATGCTGCTGCGCGAGCGCCTGCAGGCGCATGGCCACGACTACGCCGATTTCCCCGCGCACAACGGCCTGTGGGAAATGTGCGAAAAGACCGCGCATGACGGCCTGGCGCGCATGGCCCTGGTACCGCGCGTGCTGGAAGCGCGCGGCCTGGACGTGACACCGGGCATGATCGAGAAGCTGCGCAATGTCGGTGATGGTGAAACCGCCGACGTACTGAAAGTGATCCTGCGCGAGGAAGTGGCGCACGTTGCCGCCGGTTCGCGCTGGTACCGCTGGTACTGCGATCGCGCCGGCGTCGAGCCGCGTGCGCGCTTCAAGGCGCTGCTGGTGGAATACGCCGGCGGCTACCTGCACGGGCCGTTCAACATCGAAGCGCGCCTGCTGGCCGGCTTCGACGCCGACGAGCTCGCCAACCTGGTCGAACAGGCCGGTTGAACAAAAGGGGACGGAGGGGATTAAGTCGTTTGTGCCACAAACGACTTAATCCCCTCCGTCCCCTTTTTCATGCGTTGGGCAGCACCACGCGCTTGCCATCCACGGTGGGCCGGTTGATGTAGAACAGGCCGGGACCGGGCCGGTAGGGCAGTTCGCTGACGCCGGCATCGGCGGCATAGGTCAGGGCGGTGTCGCCCAGCGCGTCGAAATTCCAGTGCGCCGACTGCATCAGGTAGCGTCGGCGCAGCAGCGCCTCCTGGGTCTGGGTCAACGCCTGCCCTGCCACCAGCCGCCGTGCGATCGGTTGCAGGGCCGACGGCAGTTCCCAGCCGGGAACCTCGGCAGCGCTGGCGCGCCAGGTCACGCCGGCATCGATGGCATGCTGCTGCATCACCTGCAGCGCGATCAACTGGTAGCGCCAGTCGATGCGCCGCCGCAGTACCACGGCGGCAGTCACGTACAGCACCGGGGACAGCAGCAGGCTGCGGCTGCCGGCGCGGCGCTGCTGCTGCCACTGGTGCCAGACATCCACCCACACTTCCTTTTCGTCCACGCCCAGCTGCTGCCGCCAGCGTTCGGCATCGGCCTGCGTTTCAGCGTAAGCCGTGGTGGCCTGCAGCATCGCCAGCGGGGGAATCTGGTAGTCGGCAACGGCGGGGCGGCGCAGCTGCTGGCGACGTGGGCGGCTGAGCAGCTTGGGGCCTTCCTCCAGCTGGTTGTAGCCTCCGCCGATGTTGGCGTGCACGCCGGGCAAAGCGATCTCGGTGAACGGCGGTGCCACCGTGGTCAGCGGATAGTGCTGGCGATGCTCGTCGCGCGCGGTCAACTGCACCACGCGTGCAGCGATGCCACTGGACAAGGCAAGCTGCGGTTGTTCGTCGGCGCGGCCACCACTGACCGCAGCCACGGTATCGAACAGGCCCATGAATCGCAGCACCGGAAGGGCAGGGGCGAAGTCCGGCGTACAGACCAGGCCGGACGACTGCAGCAGTTGCCGCCAACGCGTGGTATCCCAGCCCTGCAGCTGGTTGGCGATATCACGTGCGGCGGCAGCGCCTCGAGAGAACCCGAACAGATCCAGCTGCACGCGACGCAGCGGTTGCCGCCAACGCGTGGACAGTTCTGCAAGCGCAGCCGGCAGCACCACCTGCAGCGCGCGCTGCACCTTTGCGCGGACGCCGCTGGCGCCGATACCGAACGCCAGTCCGATCAGGTCGTCGTCGGCGTCATCGCGGGTACCGACACCTTCCACGTAGATCGACAGCGAAGGCGTGGCCATCGCATCGCGGCGGCTGTCCGGGTACAGCTGCTGCAGGCGTGCGATGTTGGTCAGGCCGTTGTCGTAGCTGCTGGTCAGCCGGCTCTGGTAGGTCGAATCATCATCCGCACGCAGCTGCGCCGGGCGCGGTCGCGGCTGCTGTGGTCGACCACGCGCGAGGTTGTGCGCGTTGTTGCGGGTGCCATCGAAGAACAGGCCGATCCGCAGCGAGCCGACATCTTCGTCCGTGTCCTGCGATGGTGCCATGTGCATTCCCCGTCGTGGCTGCGTCACGGTAGCGCGAAAGCGGTGTATTGGCGAAGTGTAGTGACGCTTTTGACCTGACTGAACGCAGATGCGGTCGATCACAAATCCTGACTTTCATTCCACTCGCCTATTGAATTCACACGAGCCGCGCAGGCCATATGGCCAAACCCGGCACACCGGGTCGTGCTGCATCAACGCTGTTCACATCATTCAAGGAGCGACGCAATGTTGTCCAGATCGATTGGCAAAGCGGCAGGTGGCCTGGTGTTGGGTTTGTCGGTGGCGGCGGCCGCGCATGCGGCACCGTTGTTCGAGCCGGTGACGGTCATCAGCCGCGCATCGGCAAACAGTGAGCCCGCGCTGGGCAAGCTGCTGGCCACCCCGTCCACCGCGACGGTACAGGAAGTGCGCGTTGATGCAGCCGCGACTGCACAGCCGCAGCTGGAATTCGAACTGCTCGGCCAGCGCGTGCAGGCCGTGCGCAGCAAGGTGGAAGCGCTGCCCGATGGCGGCAGCATCTGGTACGGCCAGTTCCGTTCGCCCTCGGACAAGCTGACCGCGGCCACCTCCAACGGCCAGGACGACCCCGGCAATTCGCTGATCCTGGTGCGCTCGGGCGATACCATCACCGGCTCGATCCGCAAGGATGGAAAGCTGTACCGCCTGCGCCCGCTGGGCAACCGCCACGTGCTTGTGGAAGTGGACGAGTCGCGGATGCCGGCCGACCATCCGGCCGATTACAACCAGCTGCCGAAGATCCCGATGGGCAACAACGATCGCCTCGGCATCGCGCAGGCGTCGTCCGGCACGCCGGCCACCATCCGCGTGCTGGTGGTGGCGACCAATGCCGCCGTCGCCGCCTATGGCGGCAACATGCAGTCACTGGTGCAGCTGGCCGTGGCCGAATCGAACCAGGGCTATGTCAACAGCAACGTCGGCATCACCATGGAACTGGCCCGCTACGAAACCACCAGTTATACCGAATCGGGCAGCTTCGATACCGACCTGGCGCGTTTCCGTGGCACCAGCGATGGCTACATGGACAGCATCCACACCAGCCGGAATACCTACACGGCTGATGTGGGCGTGCTGCTGATCAACAACACCGCCTACTGCGGCCTGGCCTCGGGCATCGGCTCGACGGCGTCGACCGCGTTCGCGGCCGTGTACTGGGATTGCGCGACCGGCTATTACTCGTTCGCGCACGAGATCGGCCATCTGCAGAGTGCGCGGCATGACATCGCCACCGACTCGAGCACCTCGCCCTATGCCTATGGCCACGGCTACCGCTACGAGCCGGCCACCGGCACCGGCTGGCGCACGATCATGGCCTACAACTGCACCCGCAGCTGCCCGCGCCTGAACTACTGGTCCAACCCCAACATCAGCTACAACGGCATCCCGATGGGCAACGCCAGCACCGCCGACAACCAGCGCGTGCTGGTCAACACCAAGGCCACCATCGCGGCCTTCCGCTGACACTGTCCAGGCGCCGACCAAGGCCGGCGTCTACCCGGGCGCATGCACCTGCTCTGGTAGATGCCAACCTTGGTTGGCACCTTGCGATCCGTTATTCGCGCGCGAGCGTATCCAGCGTCCAGCCGCTGGCATCCACGCGCAGCACCGAACCCTGTTCGTACCAGTCACCCAGCACGATGCGGGTGCGCTCGCGACCACCGGCCTGCAGCGTGTGGATCGCCGGCCGATGGGTATGGCCATGGATCATGGTGTCCACGCCATGGCGCACGAAGGTGGCATCGACTTCGGCAGGGGCCACGTCGGTCACCGACTCGAACTGCGCACGATCGTCCTGCTTCATCTCGGACTGGCGCGCCTGGCTGGCTTCGCGCGCCTTCTGCGCGAACGCGATGCGTGCGGCCAGCGGCTGCGACAGGAACTGCGCCTGGAATACCGGGTCGCGCGTCTGTGCACGGAACTGCTGGTAGGGAATGTCATCGGTGCACAGCAGGTCGCCGTGCTGCAGCAGCACCGGGCGGCCGTACAGTTCGATCATGCACGGGTCGGGCAGGATGCGCAGGCCGGCACGGCGCGCGTAGTCCTCACCGAGCAGGAAGTCGCGGTTGCCGCGGATGAAGTACACCGGCACGCCGCTGTCGGACAGCACCTTCAACGCATCGGCCACCGCATCGGCGGCGGGCGAGGGCGTGTCGTCGCCGATCCAGGCCTCGAACAGGTCGCCGAGGATGTACAGCGCATCGGCGCCGGGCGCCTGCTCGCGCAGGAAGCGCAGGAACAGGTCGGTGATCTCCGGACGGCTGGGGTCCAGGTGCAGGTCGGAAATGAACAGCGTGGTCATGCCCGCATTCTAGGCCATCAATGATGATGGTGGCGCCGGGCCTTGCCTGGCTCCGGTCGTCACACCGGCAGCGGCAGCCAGGTCAGGCTGGCCGAAGCCAGCACGATGGCGATGGCGGTGGCTGCCAGCACATCGGAAGGATAGTGCAGGCCCAGGACCACCCGCGACAGTGCAACGCCACAGGTGAACGGCACCAGCAGCGGCGCCAGCCACGGGTAGTAGGCCAGTGCCACGATGGTGAACGACACCGCATGCAGGGTGTGTCCGGAGGGGAAACTGAACTCGTCCAGCGGCGCCACCCAGGCGCGGATGCGCAGGTCGGCCGCGTAGGGCCGCGGGCGCCGGGTCCAGCGCTTGAGGACCTTGTACAGCAGCAGCGCGGCCAGGCCCGTGGCGGCCATGTGCACCGAGGCGCGCAGGCCGTCGAAGCCGTCCAGCACCACCAGCGCGGCCATCAGCACGTACCAGAACACGCCATCGCCGAGCCGGCTGATGACCGCGAACAGGCGACGCACGCGGCGCCGCCGGCAGTAGTGGTTTGCGCGCCGGCACCAGCGTGCTTCGCGCCCGGCCAGCAGCTCAAGCGGCGTAGTGCGCATGGCCGTTCCTCCGCGACTGTGCCAGTTCGGCCAGCAGCGCATCGAACTCGGCCACCACCTGTTGTGGATGCAGGCGCTTCATCGCCCGTGCGGCATTGCCGCCCAGTTCGCGGCGCTGCGCGTCATCGGCGGCCAGTCGCACGGCGGCATCGATGAACTGATCGTCGCTGTCCACGGCTGCGCCGTTCTCGCCATTGCGCAGGTACTCGCGCGCGGCGCCGTAGTCGAAGGCCACGGTGGCCACACCGCTGGCCATGCTTTCCAGGGTCACGTTGCCGAACGTCTCGCTGCGGCTGGGGAACAGGAACAGATCGCCGCTGGCGAAGTGCCGGGCCAGCGCATCGCCGCGCTGGATGCCACAGAAGATGAAGTCGGGGTTTTCATGTGCCAGCTTCTCGCGGGCCGGGCCATCACCGACCCACACGAAGCGTGCCTTGGGCCGGATCTGCTGCAACCGGCGGAATGCCTTCACTGCCAGGCCGAGGTTCTTTTCAGCAGCGATGCGGCCGACATAGATCGCCACCAGGCCGTTGCCATCCACGCCCCATTCCTCGCGCAGCGCGGGATCGCGCCGGCCTGGATCGAACTGCTGGCTGTCCACCGCGCGGGCCAGCAGGCGCACGCGCTCGAAGCCCTGTTCGCCGAGGAACTGCTGCAGCTCGCGGGTCGGCACCAGGGTGGCATCGGCCTGGTTGTGGAAACGGCGCATCCAGCGCATGGCTGCGGCCTGCAGCCACGCCACGCCGTAGTCGGGCAGGTACTCGTCGAAGCGGGTGTGGAAGCCGCTGGCGACCGGAATGCCGAGGCGGCGCGCAGTGCGCAGTGCCGACCAGCCGAGCGGACCTTCGGTGGCGATGTAGACCGCATCCGGGCGTTGTTTCTGCCAATGGCGGCCCAGCCGGATCGGTGCCGGCAGTCCGAAACGCAGGCCGGGGTAGCGGGGCAGGGCGGCGCCGGGAACCAGCAAGGTGCCGGGTGCCGAATCCAGCGCTTCGCTGGACTGGCGGGGGCGGACCAGGTCGATCTCGTGCCCGGCTGCGCGCAGACCTTGTTCCAGCCCCTGCACGGTGAGGGCGACGCCGTTCACTTCCGGTGGATAGGTCTCGGTGACGATGGCATAGCGCATGGCGGGCCTCCGGGTTTCCGGCATGCTCGGGCCTGGCGATGTAGCCGACATGACCGCTTTGCGACCATCAGATGACGGTGGCGCCGGCCAGCGCCTGGGCGCGGCGGCCAATAAAAAACCACGGCCCCGAAGGGCCGTGGTCGTCATGCTTCCGTCACAGCGCGATGGATCAGAAGCGCTGCTGGTACTTCATGTAGATGAAGCGGCCGATATCGTAACCACCGTAGTACGAGAAGGCCGAGTTCGGCTTGCTGTACATGATCGGGCCGGTCTTCTCGAACACGTTGTTGGCACCGACCGACACGGTGGCGTCCCACGGCAGCGAGTAACGCACCTGCACGTCGTGGAAGGTGACCGCGCCGCGCTCGTTGTAGTTGCGTGCGCCCTTGTACCACGGTGCGTACACACCCGGATCCGAGCACTCGTCCGGGTACAGCGCGATGTTCGAGCAGGTTTCCTTCACGCCCGAATAGTAACGCGCGGTCCAGCTCGCGCCGAAGTTGCCCCGCTCGTAGCCCAGCACCAGGTTGGAACGGACGCGGAAAGCGCTGCCGATGCCGTTGGTGACGATCGGGACGATCGAGCTGTCGTTGGAGGTGCGGTAGGTCGCACTGGACACGTAGGTGGTGGCCGAGTTCACGTTGAACTTGCCGAACCGGGTGTCCAGACGGTAGCTCACGTCCAGATCGTAGCCTTCGGTTTCCATGAAGCCCGCGTTGCGGTTGCCGAACTTCAGGTTGGTCACGATGCCGGTCACCGGGTCACGCTGGAAGCGCGAGCAGCGCGCGTCGATACCCGATTCGTAGCAGTCCTGCAGGATCTGGGTCGGCGTGTCGGCGATGATCGTGTTGTCGATGCGGATCTTCCACCAGTCCAGCGAGGCGTTGAAGCCCTGGATGAAGCTCGGGCTCCAGACCAGGCCCAGCGTCTTGCTGGTCGAGGTTTCCGGCGTCAGCAGCGGGTTCGACCCGGAGGTGAACGGCACCGGGGTCGCGTCCGTCGACGTGTTCACCGGGGTGCCACCCTGGCGCAGCTGGCGGAAGGTATTCGCATTGGCGATGTCGCGTGCGCAACGTGCACGGACTTCCGCGCTGGAGGCCGAGGAACCGAAGCGGGTGTCGCACGGATCGCTGAACTGCGCGAAGGTCTCCGAACCACCACCGAACAGGTCGCTGATGGTCGGTGCACGGAAGCCCTCGGCCCAGGTGCCACGCACCATCAGCGAGTCGATCGGCTTCCACTTGAAGCCGAACTTGCTGTTGAGCGTGTTGCCGAAGGTGTTGTAGTCCGAGAAGCGGGTTGCGCCATTAAAGGTCAGTTCCTTCGCGCCCGGCAGGTCGGCCAGCACCGGAACGTTCACTTCCAGGTAGGCCTCGTTGACGGTGTAGTCACCGCCGGTCGGGCCCGCGGCCAGGTTGGTGGTCGCGCCCGTCTGGGCCAGGGCATCCGGGGTGTACTTGCCTTCTTCCTTGCGGCTTTCCACGCCGAACGCGAAGCCCAGGTCGCCAGCCGGCAGGGTCACGATGCTGCCAGCGATGTTGGCAAAGAAGTTCTTGGAGGTGGTACGGCCCTTGGTGATCTCTTCCGGGAACAGCCACGCCTGCAGTTCTTCGTTGCCGTACAGGCCATCGGCAGCCGTCGTGCCGTACGGCACCAGCGGGTTCCACGGCTTGCACACGTCATAGGAGATCGGTGCAGCGGCGGTGCCGCACTGCACCTTGCCGGTGGCGGCGTTGTAGAACGACGGGCCGACGCCGCCGGCGACGCGACCCTTGTGCAGGTTGCCGGTCGCCACCGATTCCAGTTCATTGCGGTTGTACTGGTAACCCACTTCCCAGTCGAAGTAGCGGCTGCCGATCTCGAACGAACCGTCGAACGACGCCACCGCGCGGTAGGTCTTCAGCTCGCTGGTGGTCACGCGCGGCACTTCCCAGGTGCGGCGGTTCCATGCCACGGCGGTCGGGGTGGCATACCCGTGCTGGCGACCGAACGGATTGAAGTAGCTGTTGATCGACATCGAGCCGACACCGGCGGTGCTCGACTGCAGCGGATAGCCCGCGATCTGGCGGGTGGACTCACGCTGGTTGTAGCCCAGCTCGGTGCGGAAGTTGACGTTGTCGGTGATCTTGAAGCGGCCGTCGAAATAGACCGAGTCGCGCTTGACCGGATACATCACGTGCATCTGGTCGTTGGCGTTGCTCACGTCACCGGTGAACGGCGTGCTATCGGTGAGGTGGTAATTGGCCGGGTTGGTGGGATCCGCGCCGCGGTTGAGGGAATAGCCGCAGCCCGCAGTGGCGGTACAGCCCGGGCCGCGCAGACCGGTGAACTGGCCGTACTGGCTGATCGTGGTCCAGTTGCTGCTGTCGTACGGATGGCGATCGGTCATGCCGTACTTGCTGAAGCCGCGATCGCGCGCCCACACGCCCTTCTCTTCGGCATGCTCGGCGGACAAGGTCAACGACACGCGATCGTTGCTCCAGCCGGCGACCACGTCGAAGCGGTCACGTGCGCCGTCGCCCTGGCTGTACTGGCCGTGATAGACGTTGGCGGTCACACCGGTGACATTGGAGCGGGTGATGATGTTCACCACGCCGGCCATGGCGTCGGAGCCATAGATCGCAGAGGCGCCGTCCTTCAGCACCTCGATGCGCTCCACGGCGGACACCGGCAGCGTGGAGATGTCCTGGTAGCCGGACGTGCTGATGCCCATGCGCTTGCCGTTGACCAGCACCAGCGTGCGCTGGGTGCCCAGGTTGCGCATGTCGATGTAGGTGCCACCCGCGTTTTCACCCGCGGTCAGCGCATTGGCGCGGCTGATGGTCGGGCTGCCCATCGCGGTGACGTTCTGCAGGATGTCGGCAACCGAGCTGAAGCCCTGCTTTTCGATGTCGTTGCGGCTGATCGCGAACACCGGCTGGGCGGTTTCCACGTCCACCTGGCGGATGCGCGAGCCGGTGATCTCGATGCGGTCGAGGTTGGTGGGCGTTGCGTTGCTGCCGTCCTGGGCAAACGCGGGCAGGGCGGCCAACGTTGCGGTGGTAGCCAGGGCATAGCGGATGGCCTGCCCCAGTGCGGTGGTGCGTGAAGTCATGGCGAGCTCTCTCTCTCAGGTCGTGCACAAGACGCCAAAGTGGGCGTCGAAGGAGCCAGCTGGGTTGATGACCGAGCCGGTGACCCGATAGTAGTCTCGTTAGTTAATGCTCTGTAAAGAGTTCGTATCGATTTATGTCACGGGACACCCCCATCCTTCACAAAACGTGAACAAAAGCAGGCGCTTACGTGAGAGGTGCGATACGCGATACGGTGCCGTCGTGATGCGAAGCAGCACAAAAAACCGCCAGACTGCGCAAAGTGGGGGTGCGAAGTGCGTCACTCCTGCTGTCCTGTGGACAACAGGCGACGGCGTATTCAGGCTACGAACGGACGGAACTGGATGCCCAGCCCGGCGATCCCGTCGGTCTCGCCGATCAGGTCGGCGCGCAGCAGCGGACGGGCATCGATGAACGCCTGCGGCACGATCAGCGACAGCCGGTTGTCGTCGGCGGTCAGTTCCAGCGCCGGCAGCGGGTCGTCCTCATGCGCGCGGTTGAGCAGCACCGCCAGCCGCAGCAGGGCCGCCAACCGGCGCGCGGTCAGCAGCAGTCGCTCGGGCAGGGCGTCGAAGGCGGTCTTGGTCACGCTGCGGCGATGGCTGCGCACCAGCGCGGCCAGCATCTGCTGTTCCTGGCGGGAGAAGCCGGCGATGTCCGAGTGCTCCAGCACGTAGCTGCCATGCACGTGGTAGCCGCTGTGGGCAATCATCAGGCCCAGTTCGTGCAGGCGTGCGGCCCAGCCGAGCATGCGCGCATCATCGGCATCGAGCTTCCAGCGTTCCTGCACCTGCTCCAGCAGTGACAGAGCAGTGTCCTGCACGCGGTCGGCCTGTACCGTATCGATACCGTAGCGCTGGCTGAGCGCGGCCACCGATTCATCACGCAGGTCGTTCTCGCCGGCACGGCCGACGATGTCGTAGAGGATGCCCTCGCGCATCGCGGCCTTGCTGACCAGCAGCTTCTGCAGGCCAAGTGCCTGGAACGCCGCTTCCAGCACCAGGATGCCGCCGGCGATGATCGGGCGGCGGTCGCTGGACAGGCCCGGCAACTGGATGTCGTCGATCTTCTTGGCCTTCAGCAGCTCATCGCGCAGTTGCGGCAGGGCCTCGGCGGTGATCGCGCCCTTGCTCAGCTTCATCGTCGCGCAGATCTCGCTGATCGCCTTGTGCGTGCCCGAAGAACCCAGCGCCTCCTGCCAGCCCAGCGCGCGGTACTTGCTGGCGAAGGGCTGGAACTCGCGGCCGATCTCGGCCAGCGCGTCCTTCCAGCGCTTCTTGCTGAGCTTGCCGCCGGGGAAGAAGCGCCGGGTGCTGGCGATGCAACCGGCCTGCAGGCTTTCGCGCTCCAGGGTCTGCATGCCCATGCCGATGATGAATTCAGTGGAGCCGCCACCGATGTCGATCACCAGCCGGCGCTGGCCGGGCTTGGGGGGTTGCGCGTGGGCCACGCCCAGGTAGATCAGGCGGGCTTCTTCGCGGCCGCTGACCACTTCGATGGCGTGTCCCAGTGCAGTTTCGGCCGGGACCAGGAACGACTGGGGAGAACGCAGCTGGCGCACCGTGTTGGTGGCCAGCGCGCGCACCCGATGCGGCGGCACATTGCGGATGCGCTGGCCGAAACGGGCCAGGCATTCCAGCGCGCGCTGCCGTGCGGCGGAAGACAGTCCGCCTTTGCCATCCAGCCCGTCGGCCATGCGCACCGTCTCGCGCAGGCGGTCGATCACCCGCAGCTGGCCGAGCGTGTAGCGCGCGATGACCATGTGGAAACTGTTGGAGCCAAGGTCGATGGCGGCCAGCAGGTCGCCATCCTGCAATGCGGGCGGAGTCGTGGAGGTATGCGGCATGGGCGAATGTTAGCCGAAGCGGCGGTGTGCTCGTCACCGCGCGGCCTTCACATTTTGGAAGGAGGCGTGCAGCAGGATTGCAAGGGGTCAGATCCCTTTCCCGCAGGAAAGGGATCTGACCCCGGGCGACCGCTGATCGAATCCCGACCTGCGGTCGGGGTCCACCGGGGCAGGACTACAGCCCCTGCATCAATGCCATCTGCGCAGAATGCGGGGCTTCGTCGTGCGCCGGCGCACGCTTGTGGTAGAGGCCGTCGGCGTCCAGTTCCCAGGCGTTGAGGTTGTCGTCCAGGTAGTTCTGCAGGACCTCGCGGTACACCCGCTTGGCCAGTTCCGGATCGAGGATCGGGAAGCAGGTCTCGACCCGGCGCAGCAGGTTGCGTTCCAGCCAGTCGGCGCTGGCGCAGTACATCTCCGGCGCGCCGTCGTTGCCGAACCAGTAGACGCGGCTGTGCTCCAGGAAGCGGCCGACGATCGAGCGCACGCGGATGTTGTCCGAGACACCCGGAACGCCCGGACGCAGGGTGCAGGCGCCACGGATGATCAGGTCGATCTGCACGCCGGCCTGCGACGCGGCGTACAGCGCGCGCACCACCTGCGGTTCGTTCAACGCGTTCATCTTGGCGATGATCCGCGCTGGGCGGCCGGCGGCGGCGATGCGCGTCTCGCGCTCGATACGGCCGAGGATGCCGGTGTGCAGGGTGAAGGGCGACTGCAGCAGGCGCTTGAGCTTCATCTTCGAGGCCAGCCCGGACAGCTGCTGGAACAACAGGTGCACGTCATTGCCGATGTCCGGATCGGCGGTGATCAGGCTGATGTCGGTGTACGCGCGGGCAGTGCCGCTGTGGTAGTTGCCGGTGCCCAGGTGCACGTAGCGGCGCAGCTTGCGGCCTTCGCGGCGCACGATCAGCAGCATCTTGGCGTGGGTCTTGTAGCCGACCACGCCGTACACCACCTGCACCCCGGCCTCCTGCAGGCGATCGGCCAGGCCCAGGTTGGCCTCTTCGTCGAAGCGCGCACGCAGTTCGACCACTACAGTCACGTCCTTGCCGTTGCGCGCGGCCTGGATCAGTGCGTCGACGATCAGCGAATCCTTGCCGGTGCGGTACAGCGTCTGCTTGATCGCCAGCACGTTGGGATCGATCGCCGCCTGCCGGATCAGGTCCAGCACCGCGGTGAAGGCATCGAACGGGTGGTGCAGCAGCAGGTCCTGGCGCGCCGTGGTCTCGAAGATGCCGTCGCTGTCGCGCAGCGTGCGCGGGGTCATCGGCGGGTACTTCAGGTCTGGCTGCGCGATCAGGTCGTACAGCTGGATGATGCGGTTGAGGTTGACCGGGCCGTCGATGCGGTACACCGCGTTCTCGGTCAGGCCGAAATTCTGCAGCAGCGTGCGCACGATCTCGCGCGGCATGTCGTGGGCGATCTCCAGGCGCACCGCCGGCCGGTAGCCGCGGTCGACCAGTTCGTCGCGCAGCGCCAGCGCCAGGTTCTCCACTTCCTCCTCGTCCACCACCAGCTCGGAGTTGCGGGTGACACGGAACTGGTAGGCACCCTGGACTTCCATGCCCGGGAACAGCTCATCGACGAAGGTCGACAGCACCGAGGACAGGAACACGAAGTTCTGCGATCCGCCGAGCTTCTCCGGCAGCTGGATGATGCGCGGCAGCGAGCGCGGCGCACGCACGATCGCCAGGTGGCCGGCGCGGCCGAACGCATCGGTGCCCTTCAGCACCACCACGATGTTCAGCGACTTGTTGAGGATCTTCGGGAACGGGTGCACCGGGTCCAGGCCCAGCGGCGACAGCACCGGCATGATCTCGTTGCGGAAGTAGGCGCGCAGCCAGCGCCTCTGGCGGTCGGTCCAGGAATGGCGACCGAGCACGCCGATGCCGGCCTCCATCAGCGCCGGGCGCAGCGTCTCGTTCCAGCAGCGGTACTGCTGGTCCACCAGCTCCGCAGCGCGGTCATGGATGGCGTTGAGGATGGCCTGCGGGCTCATGCCGTCCGGCGCCGGCGGCAGGCCGAATTCCTGCGCGTGGCGCACGGCGGCGGCACGGATCTCGAAGAACTCGTCGAGGTTGGTGCAGGAGATGCACATGAAGCGCAGGCGCTCCAGCAGCGGCACCTGCGGGTCCATGGCCTGCGCCAGCACGCGGAAGTTGAAATCCAGCTGCGACAGCTCGCGGTTGATGTACAGCGACGGGTCGCGCAACGGATCGTTGTCCGGGCTCACGGGGAGGGGGAGGGATCCGAGGCTGCTCATGGCGTCATTCTTCGATGGAGGTCAGGGGGGCGGACTCGCGCGGGCGCACGTGGTCGGCATCGAAATGGCAGGAGAACACCGAGCCCTTGCCGACTTCGCTTTCAATCTCCAGCCGTGCGTGGTGCAGGCCGAGGATGTGCTTGACGATGGACAGGCCCAGCCCGGTGCCGCCGCTCTCGCGCGAGCGGCTGCTGGACACACGGTAGAAACGTTCGGTCAGGCGCGGCAGGTGGGTGGCGGGAATGCCGTAGCCGGAATCGCGCACCGCCAGCACGGCGCCGTCGCCTTCGCGGCGGAACTCCACCGAAATGCGGCCCCCGGCCGGGGTATAGCGCACCGCGTTGGTGACCAGGTTGGAGAAGGCACTGTGCAGTTCCTTGGTCGAACCCTGCAGGTCGACACCGGCCAGATCATCGATGCTGATCTGGTGGCGGCCCTGGCTGTGCGCCTCGGCCTCGCGGCGCAGGGTCGCCAGCATCGGCTGCATGGCCACGGTCTCTTCCTCGCTGTGCTCCTGCGATTCCAGCCGCGACAGGGTCAGCAGGTCTTCCACCAACTGGGCCATGCGCTGGCTCTGCTTGCGCATTTCTTCCAGCATCGGGCCGGTGCCGGGGAAGTCCTCCGGATCCATCATGTCCAGGTAGCCGTGGACCACGGTGAGCGGCGTGCGCAGCTCGTGTGAAACATTGGCCACGAAGTCGCGGCGCACCTGTTCCAGGCGCAGCAGCTTGCTGACGTCGCGGGCGATCAGCAGCCAGTAATCCGACGAATAGGGAATCAGGCGCAGGTTCAGGCGGATCGCCGGATCGACCGGCGAGGGCACGTCCAGGATCGGTTCGGCATTGCGGCCACCGGCCAGCCAGTGGGCCAGCGGCATCGGTTGCAAGCGTTCGACCAGGGCCTCGCCAAGGTCGCCGGGATGGTGCAGGCCGAGCAGGGCGGTGGCCGCTTCGTTGAACCACTGCACGCGCTGGCTGTTGCGGTCCAGCACCACCACCGCGTCGGGCAATGCGGCGGCGGCGGCGCGGTAGCTGCGCAGCATGTCCAGCAGGCGGCGCTTGCGCACGCGCATTTCCACCTGGTTGCGATACAGCAGGCGGTCCAGTTCGTTCCAGACGCCGGTGCCTTCTTCGGCGGTATCCCAGCGCTGGCGTGCGGTCAGGCGGCGCAGCACGCTGCGCAGGCGCCAGTAATGCCAGGCCAGGGTGGCCAGTGCGCCCAGCGCGATGCACAACCACAGATGGCCCGTGAACCACCCCACCAGTCCGGCGAACAGCAGTACCGCGGCAACGGTGGCCAGGGTCTTCAACCAGGCAGAGCGGATGTGGCGGGGCATTGCGGTCTCGTCGTTGAGGTGCGGCGGTTCACTGGAGTGAACCAAGGGTTATAGCAGAGTTGCCGGCACCGGCACCCGCAGGTGCGCGGTGCCGGCACGACGAGACTCAGGTGGCAGTGGAGAACCGGTAGCCGGCGCCGCGCACGGTCTGCACCATGTTCTCGGCGTTGAACGGTTCCAGCGTCTTGCGCAGGCGGCGGATATGCACGTCGATGGTGCGCTCCTCCACGTACACGCTGCCACCCCATACATGGTCCAGCAGCTGCGCGCGGGTGTAGACGCGCTCCGGATGGGTCATGAAGAAGTGCAGCAGGCGGTATTCGGTCGGGCCGATCGGCACCGGCTGGTCGTTGGCGAACACGCGATGGGCGGCGCCGTCGATGCGGATCGGGCCGACTGCCACGCTGCCGTCCTCGTCGTCCTCGCGGGCACGGCGCATCACCGCACGGATGCGCGCCAGCAGTTCGCGCGCCGAGAACGGCTTGACCACGTAGTCGTCGACGCCGGCTTCCAGGCCACCGACGCGGTCGTTCTCTTCGCCGCGGGCGGTCAGCATGATGATCGGCACTTCGCGGGTCAGCGTTTCCTTGCGCCAGCGACGGGCCAGGTCCAGGCCGCTGGTGCCGGGCAGCATCCAGTCCAGCAGGATCAGGTCCGGAACGCGGTCGGCGATCGCGGTCTGGGCCTCCCGGGCATCGCCGGCGTGGACCGGTTCGTAATCGCCCTTGCGAAGGGCGAAGGCGACCATTTCACGGATCGCGGGCTCGTCATCGACGATCAGGATGCGTTTCTGCACGAGGACACCGTAGGGCTCGGTTACTGGAGTGGTGCCAGTAGACTACGGTTTGATGACATGTTTGTGACTGCCCGGCCGGAACCGGCCTGGATTGCCATCGGCCGGTCATGCAGCGCTCAGCGCCGGTCCAGGTCCGGGTCCTGCACGCCCTGGCGGCGCAGCTCCAGCACGGTCGGGGTGATCGCTTCGATGCGGGCATCGACCCGCGCGCGGCCAATGTAATCCAGCGCCGGGTTGCGCTTGAGCGCCTGCAGCTGCAGCAGCGCCTGTTCCGGCCGACCGCTGAGGAAGGCGGCCTCGGCATAGGCCTCGCTGGCACGCACGCTGTCGCCGGCCAGCTCGCTGGCGCGGGCAAAGCGCTGCTGGAAGACCGGATCGTTACCGCTTTGCGACAACAGGGGGCGCAGCATCGCCTGCGCGCGCTGGCCGGCCTCGCGGTTGCCCTGTTCGTTCAGGATCTCGGCATAGGTCAGTGCCACCGGGCGGCTGTTGGGGTGTTCGCGCAGCAGCTGCTCGAAGCGGCTGTTGGCCTGGGCCGCCTGGCCTGCCCGCGATTCCGCTTCGCCCAGGCCCAGCGCCAACCACAGGTTGCCGGGATGGGTCTGGAGCAGGCCGGCCAGGGTCTGCCGGGCCTGGCCGGCGCCGGCACGGCCACCGCGCATGACCGCCAGCGCCTGGCCATAGCGCTGCGCATCGTTGAGACCGTCCTTCTGCCGCTTGGCCAGGTCGGCATACTCGCGTTCCAGCTCGGGGGTGGAATCCGCGCTGAGCACGCGCAGGCGCTCACGTGCCCAGTCGAAGTCGCCGCTGGCGCCACGGTTGAGCTGGCCGATCGGGAGGCGCAGCACACTACTGGGCAGCAGCGGGTTGTTGCCGCGCAGCAGCGGCTCGCCCAGGCTGGGATCGGCCGGGTCCACCCGCTCCTTGCGCTCGCCGGTGGGGGTGCTGGTGGTCAGCAGCACCGTATCCTTCTTCATCTGCTCGGCGCGGGCCTTGGCTTCGCTGATGCGGGTGATGTTGACCGGGTGGGTGCGCAGGAACTCGGGCACGCTGTAGCCCCCTTCGTTGCCACGCATGGCCGCCGACATCCGTTCGAAGAAGCCGGCCATGGCATCCACGTCGTAGCCGCTGCGCGACAGGGTGCGGATGCCGAGGCGGTCGGCCTCGGACTCGTTGGAGCGGGTGTAGTTGATCTGCCGTTGCTGCATCAAGCCCATGCCCGAGCTGATCGCGGCCATCGTCGCGTTGCCGGACGACGTGCTGTTGCTGGCCTGGGCGGCCACCACCGCTGCCAGCATGCCCAGCAGGATCGGGATCTGGTCACGCTGGGCGCGCTCGACGCCGCGCAGCACATGCTGCTGGGTGACGTGGGCGATTTCGTGGGACAGCACCGCAGCGACCTCGTCCTCGCGCTCGGCGGTCAGCACCAGGCCGGCATTGACCCCGATGTAGCCGCCCAGCGTGGCGAACGCGTTGATCTGGCGGTCGTTCATCACGAAGAAGGTGTACGGCTGCCGTGGCTGGTCACTGTTGGAGCCGAGACGGGTGCCCATGGTCTGCAGCCAGTCGTTGACCAGCGGATCTTCCAGCAGGTAGCCGTAGTTGCGCAGCTCGCGCAGCATCATCGCGCCGTACTCGGCCTGGCGGGCCGGGGTCAGCAGCTCGCCGGCCGAGGAGCCGATGTCGGGCAGCTTCTCCTGGGCCTGGGCCAGCGGCATGGCCAGGGCCAGGGTGACGGCGGTAGTCAGCAGCAGGGCTCGCAAGCAGGAGTTCCTCGGGCGGGGCGCGCCAAGCGTGGCAGGGCGGGGGGCAACCATTCGTTAATCCACAGTGTTGCGGCCGTGGCGTGGAAATTCCAGCGCACCGGTACCATATGTAGACCGTCGATCCATCGTGGAGTTTCCCGTGACAGCCCAGACCGCCGGCGGTGCCCCCGCCATCACCATCTATTCCACCGCCGTCTGCCCGTACTGCGTGGCCGCCAAGAACTTCCTGAAGAGCAAGGGCCAGCAGTGGACCGAGGTCCGCATCGACCTGGACCCGGCCGAGCGCGAGAAGATGATGGCGCTGACCCGCCGCACCAGCGTGCCGCAGATCTTCGTCGGCGACGTCCATGTCGGCGGCTACGACGACATGATGGCCCTGCACCGTGAAGGCAAGCTCGAGCCGCTGCTGGCCGGGCAGGGCCAGGCATGAGCGCGGCCGACGACGGCAGCAAGGACCGCATCGCCGAGTTCACCGAGTTCCGCAAGCGCATGAACGAGCGGATCCTGGGTGAGCCGAACCAGGTGGTGCGCCGCTTCTTCGCGCTGGACACGCAGACCTACCAGGCCGGCGCGCTGGACGTGAAGACCAAGGAGCTGCTGGGCCTGGTGGCCTCGATGGTGCTGCGCTGCGACGACTGCATCAGCTATCACGTGGCCCAGTGCAAGGACGCCGGCGTGACCCGCGAGGAGTTCTTCGAGACCTTCTCGGTCGGCCTGGTGGTGGGCGGATCGATCGTGATCCCGCACCTGCGCCGCGCGGTCGACTTCCTCGACCAGCTTGAAGGTGGCGCCGCCGCCCCGGCAGCGCACGAGCACTGAGGGGCGTGCCGGCCGCTGGCCGGTATTCCCTGAATCCGGCATGGCCGGGGTTGCCGGCCAGCGGCCGGCACTACCGCACCCGCGAGGGGCCTTCCCACGATCCAACAGCCCAGGAGCCCCCTTGTTGTTCAAGGGGGCGCGCCGACAGGCGCGGGGATAAGGCGGAATGCGCGGGCAATTCTGCCTGGGCCGGGCACTGGGACCATGGTCTATTTGGGACCTCGGCCCCGGCTCAGGCATAATTGCCGGTGAAACTTCCTTTGCGCCGGCGTTTCCGGGCACGTCCGGACGGCGTTTTTCCCCCTGTTCGGAACATCGATCAATGACGCAGAAAATTACGGTCATCCGCGGCGACGGCATTGGCCCGGAAATCATGGACGCCACCCTGTTCGTGCTCGACCAGCTCAAGACTGGCCTGGAGTACGAAGACGCCGACGCCGGCCTGGTGGCCCTGGAAAAGCACGGCGACCTGATGCCGGCAGTGACCCTGGAATCGATCGCGCGCAACAAGGTCGCGCTGAAGAGCCCGCTGACCACCCCGGTCGGTGGTGGCTTCACCTCGATCAACGTCAGCCTGCGCCGCCACTTCGACCTGTACGCCAACGTGCGTCCGGCCCACACCTTCCCGAACACCAAGTCGCGTTTCGACAACGTCGACCTGATCACCGTCCGTGAGAACACCGAAGGTGCCTACCTGGCCGAAGGCCAGGAAGTGTCGGCCGACGGCGAAACCGCCTTCTCCGGCACCCGCATCACCCGCAAGGGCTCCGAGCGCATCGTGCGCTACGCCTTCGAGCTGGCCAAGAGCACTGGCCGCAAGAAGGTCACTGCCGTGCACAAGGCCAACATCATCAAGTCGACCTCGGGCCTGTTCCTGAACGTCGCCCGTGAAGTCGCCGCACAGTACCCGGAGATCGAGTTCCAGGAAATGATCGTCGACAACTGCTGCATGCAGCTGGTGATGCGTCCGGAACAGTTCGATGTGATCGTCACCACCAACCTGTTCGGCGACATCATCTCCGACCTGTGCGCCGGTCTCGTCGGCGGCCTGGGCCTGGCCCCGGGTGCCAACATCGGCAAGGACGCGGCGATCTTCGAAGCCGTGCACGGCACCGCGCCGGACATCGCCGGCCAGGGCAAGGCCAATCCGTGCGCGCTGCTGCTGGCAGCCGCGCAGATGCTGGACCATGTCGGCCAGCCGGAAAACGCCGAGCGCCTGCGCAAGGCCATCGTGGCGACCATGGAAGCCAAGGATTCGCTGACCGGCGACCTGGGCGGCACCGGCACCACCATGAGCTTTGCCCAGGCCATCGCCAGCCGCCTGTAAGCGGCCGGCCGACCTCGGTTGGATCCACAGCGGGGCGCCTTCGGGCGCCCCGTTGCGTTGTGGGCCGGCCCGGTAGATCCACGCCGTGCGTGGAATGACGGGGCCTTGGTCCGCAGCCACCCATGGGGTGGCTCTACATGGAAATTGTCTGTGCGTACATTGCACAGAACATGTGCCGCTACGCGGCTGGTTCGTGCGTCATGCGCTCCGCATCCTGTGCCCACTTCCCAACGCACTGGAGCTCGAACATGAACCTCACCGCCTTCGGCCTGGCCAGCCTGATCGGCATGGCCACCACCGCCCCGGTCGCCGCCGCCGAGCCGGCCCATCCCACCATCCGCCACATGGCTGGCGCGCCGGTCGCGACCTCGCTGGATGCGGCAAAGACCGCCGTGCTGGTCATCGACTTCCAGAATGAGTACTTCGATGCCACGGCCGCACCGGGCTTTGCCGGTGGCCGCATGGTCATTCCCGATGGCGTGGCCGCGCTGCGGCAGGCGAAGCGGGTGGTCGAATTCGCCGATGCTCATGGCATCCGCGTGATCCATGTGCAGCACGTGCTGCCGGCGGGTGCGCCGCTGTTCGCACAGGGCAGCGTCAATGCTGCCTTCCATCGCGACCTGCAGCCGCGCCAGGGCGAGACCGTGGTGCAGAAGGACAATGTCAGCGTGTTCGCCGGCGCGTCCTCCACCGTGCTCGACCCGCTGCTGAAGAACGCCGGCATCGACACCCTGATCGTCACCGGCCTGCAGACCCATGCCTGCGTGGCTGGTGCCGCGCGCGACGCGGCGGCCGCGCCCCGTGGTTACCGGGTGATCGTCTCGTCCGATGCCAGCGCCAGCCGTGACCTGGACCTGGCTGGCGGCCGGCGCATCGGCCATCGCACGCTGCATGAAGCCGCTCTGGCCCAGATCGAGGACGCCTTCGGCGATGTCATGACGACTGACGCGATCCTGGCACTGCCGGTGCGCAAGGCCGGCGACGGCGCTTGATAAGCTGGCGGGGCCCGCATGCCGCGGGCTCCGCCACGTGGAGCTGCCCGCCGATGGATCACTTCGCTGCCCTGCGTGCACTGCGCGCCATCGTCGATGCGGGCAGCTTCACCGCGGCAGCCGAGCGCCTCGGTACCACCCACTCGGCGATGTCGCGGCAACTGCGGCAGCTGGAAGAACACCTGCAGGTGCGCCTGCTCGATCGCAACAGCCGCCGGCTGTCGTTGACCGAGGCCGGGCGCGACTACTACCGTGAGGCGGCAACGCTGCTGGACCGCCTGCAGGAAGCCGACGACCGTGCCCGTGCCGGGCAGGCGCAGCCCAGTGGAAGCGTGAGGATCAGCGTGCCGCAGGTGGTGGCCAGCCAGGAGCTGCCGCACTGGCTGCCGTCATTCCTGCAGCGTTACCCCCAGGTCACGCTGGACCTGTCGGCCGATGACCAGCTGGTCGATGTGGTCGGTGGTGGTTTCGACCTGGCCCTGCGCATCGCGGCTTCACTGCCGGACAGCCAGCTGGTCGCGCGCGAGCTGGCCAGCTGCCCGCGCATCCTGGTCGCCGCACCGGCCTACCTGGCACACCACGGACTGCCGCGGCAGGCAGCGGACCTGGCTCATCACACGCTGCTGGGTTTCAGTCCCACGCCAGCAATGCCGCCCTGGCAGTTGCAGGGGCCGCGCGGCGCAACCGCGAGCATCGAAGCCGGGCAGCGCCTGCGCGTGGATGCCACGCCCGCACTGTACGCCGCCGCGCTGGCCGGCATGGGCATCAGCCTGTTCACCGCCTTCACCGTGCAGGAGGATCTGCGCGCCGGTCGTTTGATCCGCGTGCTGCCGGCCTGGCATGCGGGCCAGCGACGCTACTTCGCGCTGTACCCGCATGCACGTGCACTGGCGCCCAAGGTGCGTGCGCTGGTCGAGCATCTCGCGGCGCACTACGCTGCACAGGTGAGCGCGGCAGGGTAGTCGCGCGGTTGCAGCCGGGGTGATGATGGAGTCGGTGTATCTGCTGGTCGCGCTTGGCGCGATCGTCGCCGGATTCGTACAGGGCCTGACCGGTTTCGCCTTCGGGATGGTAGCGATGTCGTTCTGGGCATGGGGGCTGGAGCCGCGACTGGCCGCTGCGCTGTCGGTGTTCGGCGCGCTGGTCGGTCAGCTGGTGGCCGTGTTCACCGTGCGGCGTGGCTTCAACCTGCGCCTGCTGCTGCCGTTCGTGCTGGGCGGCCTGGCGGGCATTCCGCTCGGCGTGATGGTACTGCCACACCTGGACATGGACTGGTTCAAGGCGCTGCTGGGCGGCTTCCTTGCGCTGTGGTGCCCGGTGATGCTGATGGCGCGATCATTGCCGCCGATCCGCGTGGGTGGTCGCATCGGTGACGCGATCGCCGGCATGGCAGGTGGGGTGCTCAGCGGCATCGGCGGTTTCGCCGGACCGGTGCCGACGCTGTGGAGCACGCTGCGTGGCTTCGGCAAGGACGAGCAGCGCGCGGTCATCCAGAACTTCAACCTGGCGATGCTGGCAGTGACCATGGCCACCTATGTCGGCAGCGGCCTGGTGAGCCGGCAGATGCTGCCGTACTTCGCCATCGTGGCGCCGGCGATGATGGTGCCGACCCTGCTGGGTGCGCGCGTCTACATCGGCATCAGCGAGGCGCGCTTCCGGCAGATCGTACTGAGCCTGTTGACCGCGTCGGGCATCGCATTGCTGGCGTCGTCGATGCCGGCGCTGCTGGCGCGGTCGTAACCGGTTGAACGTCAGGTCGGGCGGAACATGCGGAAGCGCTGTCCGGCACCGATGCGGAAGTAGTCGGCAGGCCCGCCGCCGCGCAGGATCGGGGCCGCCGCAGCGGTGTCGTAGATGCCATCGACCAGCAGCCGTTCATCGATATGCACCGTCACCACTTCGCCCAGCACCAGCCAGCCGTTGGTGTCCTGGCCGGCGGCATCGCGCAGGCGGACGATCTGCGTGCAGCGGCATTCCATGCTTACCGGGCTCTGTGCCACGCGGGGCGGTGTGACCTGCGTTGAGGCCAGTGGCGTCAGACCGGCAAGGACGAACTCGTCGACATCCGGCGCGACCGCACGGCAGCTTTCGTTCATCGCCTCGGCCAGGTCGAAGGTGGCCAGGTTCCACACGAATTCACCGGTGGCTTCAATGTTGCGCAGCGAGTCTTTGCGGCCCTGGCTGGAGAAGCCGATGATCGGCGGGGTGTAGTTGAAGGCGTTGAAGAAGCTGTAGGGCGCCAGGTTCAACGTGCCCTGTGCGTCGCGGCTGGAAATCCAGCCGATCGGGCGCGGGCCGATGATGGCGTTGAACGGGTCATGCGGCAGACGGTGGCCCTCTGCCGGGCGGTAGCTGTGGAAGGTGTCGGGCATGGGGGCAGGGGACGTGTGGGCTTGCTCGACTCTACAAAAAAGCCGCGACCCTTGCGGATCGCGGCTTGTCTCTCTCGGCGTGGCTGGACTCAGCGCTGCTGGATCTTCGACAGCAGGCGCAGGAACTCCACATACAGCCAGACCAGGGTCACCATCAGGCCGAATGCGCCATACCACTCCATGTACTTCGGCGCGCGCTGGGCCACGCCGGTTTCGATGAAGTCGAAGTCCAGCACCAGGTTCAGCGCCGCCACGACCACCACGAACAGGCTGAAGGCGATGCCCAGCCAGCTGGAGTCGTGGATCACCGGCACGTTGATGTTGAAGAAGCCCAGCACGAACGAGGCCAGGTAGAGCAGGGCGATGCCGCCGGTGGCGGCGACCACGCCCAACTTGAAGTTCTCGGTGGCCTTGATCACGCCGCTGCGGTACGCGAACAGCAGCGCAAACAGGGTGCCGAAGGTCAGCAGCACGGCCTGGAACACGATGCCCGGGAACTTGGCGTTGAACAGGGCCGAGATGGCGCCGAGGAACACGCCTTCCACCAGCGCATACATCGGCGCGGTGAACGGCGACCATTCCTTCTTGAAGATGGTGATCAGCGCCAGCACCAGGCCGCCGATGGCGCCGCCCATGGCATACAACCTGGCTCCGGCCATGACCTGGCCGTAGTCGTCGATGGTCTGGTTCCAGGCGAAAGCGGCCGTCAGCACGGTCAACAGCAGCAGGAAACCGGTCTTGTTGACGGTGCCGTTGAGGGTCATTGCCTGGTCGGGGCTGGTCACCACCGAACCGCTGGCGAGGTCGAGGAAGGTCGACTCGGAAAGAGCCGGGTTGCCGCTGCGCATGCGTGTTCTCCGTGCGAATGAGGGTCAGGGCGGCCATCCGGCCGATGGGCGTGAGCATAGCCGATGACTGCTTTCGGCGTTGTGGCAGGCCGCGGAACTGCGCATCCTTCGTTGACAGTTCCCAACGCGCTTGGCGACAATGACCAACTCCCCGGGCCTGACTTGAGGGGATTGCAAGACCGGGGTATAGCGCAGTCTGGTAGCGCGCCTGCTTTGGGAGCAGGATGTCGGGGGTTCGAATCCCTCTACCCCGACCAATCCCACGTCACGTCGGATTGGACACCGTTCCGGTTCGGGCGCCCGTAGCTCAACTGGATAGAGCACCGGCCTTCTAAGCCGGCGGTTACAGGTTCGATTCCTGTCGGGCGCGCCATTGGCGGGACAGCGGGATCGCATCGGCGGATGTGAAGAAGTGCTTGCAAAAGCGTAAAGACTCCACCAGAATATCGGACTCGCTTCGGCGGACCGGAACTTCGGTGACAGTCTCCAGGCAAGGTTTCAAGGTTCCAGTGCTGGCGGTATCGGCGGTGGAGCGAAAGTTTCAGTGGTGGCTGTAGCTCAGTTGGTTAGAGTACCGGATTGTGATTCCGGTGGTCGGGGGTTCGAATCCCCTCAGCCACCCCACTGATTCAACCGCATCGGCGCAGCCGAAACGGTATTGCAATAAACAGAAAGCACGCTACAATGCGCGTCTGAGTTTCACGGGCCGTTAGCTCAGTTGGTAGAGCAGTTGACTCTTAATCAATAGGTCCAAGGTTCGAATCCTTGACGGCCCACCAAGACGGAAGCCACCTGGTACGCCAGGTGGCTTTTTTCTTATAGGTGTGACCCTTTCGTTTCAATGGGCCACACGTTGCAGGGCCCCGCCTGGCGTGGATCTGCAACGCATCGGGATCGCAGTGCTGGTTTCAACGATGTTGAAGAAAGTGCTTGCACCCACCGAGCGGATCGGGTCATAATTCGCGCCCCGATTTCGGGCTGTTAGCTCAGTTGGTAGAGCAGTTGACTCTTAATCAATAGGTCCAAGGTTCGAATCCTTGACAGCCCACCAGACGAAAGCCACTTGGTCATCCAGGTGGCTTTTTTCTTGCCCGCACGCCGGGTTGCGCTTCATCCACGCATGGCGTGGATCTACTGAAGCAGTGCTGAAATCAGGGGCATACGCGTCATCAGTGTTTTCAATGCTGTGCACTGCTTCTCACCGCATGGCGTCCTGCATCGCACCCAATAGATCTTCCGCGCCGATGGCGCATGCAGGAAGGAAGATGTTGATGGCTGAGATCACTCGATTGCACGGCACGGTGTGGATTCCCTTCGCGTTGATGGCACTGGCGGCCTGCACGCCGGGCAATGATCCCGCGCAGGCTGTCGAGCGTGATCCGGGCGCAGAGCGCATTCCGGCGCGCCAGATCGACGACGCCATGCAGTTGCGGCCGGCCCGGCCCGCGGAGGGGGAGGTCCTGCCCGGCGCGGTGGACGTACAGCGCAATGCGGACGGTTCGGTGGATGTGCGCAGGGCTGCGCCGGCGTCGGTGGCCCTGCGTCGCACCGACGATGGGGGCGTGGAGGTCCGGAAGGTGGATGCGGCCGTCGACCCGGGCTCAGGCGCGGCGCCGGCCCGCACGGTACCGCAGCAGTAGGCTGCGGCCAGCCCGGCGGGTCGCGCACCCGCCGGGCTGGCCGCGATGCAGCGATGGCGCGGAGCGTAGTGGATTCAGCTTTGTGCAGGCCTTCCGATTCCAGTCGCCGCCTGCGACAATGAACACCTGTGCCGGCCACGCGAAAGTGGCGGAATTGGTAGACGCCCTGGATTTAGGTTCCAGTGCCGCAAGGCGTGGGGGTTCGAGTCCCCCCTTTCGCACCAGTGCCGGCCTGTCCCCGCCCTGATCGGGCCATCGGCGCCCCCTTGACCGGCACGCGCTGGCAGTGCAGGCCGAATTGGGCGAAACTAAAGGGCTGCGGCAAGCAGGCGCGTCCCAGACGTCGTGTCCTAACAACCGTTTCATCCCAATCATCGAGCCGGGGGCCTGGGCCACCGGTGGCAGGAGTCAACATGCAAGCTTCGATCGAATCCACCGGCAACCTGGAACGCCGCCTGAGCTTCTCGCTGCCGGAAGAGCGTCTGCAGAGCCACATCGCCGGCCGCCTGGGCGAAATCGCCCGTACCACCCGCATCAAGGGGTTCCGTCCGGGCAAGGTGCCGGCCAAGGTGATCGAGCAGCGCTTCGGCGCGCAGGTCCGTGGCGAGGCGCTGGACGGCCTGCTGCGCGAGACCTTCGACGCGGCCGTGCGCGAGCACGACCTGCGCGTCGTCGGCAGCCCGCGCATCGACAAGGGCGACGAGGGTGAGTTCTCCTTCGTGGCCACCGTGGAAGTGGTGCCGGACTTCGGCGACATCGACGTCAGCAAGCTGACCGTCGTGCGCCACACCGCCGAGATCACCGACGCCGACATCGACCAGATGATCGAGAACCTGCAGAACCAGCGTCGCACTTGGGCCCCGGTCAGCCGTGGCGCGCAGGACGGTGACCTGGTCGCGGTCGAAACCTGGTCGCAGGCCGGCGAAGAGCGCCTGCCGGCCGAGGGCACCGAGAAGGGTTCGATCGTGCTCGGCCAGGGCATGATGTTCGACACCATCGAAAAGGGCCTGGTCGGCCTGGCCAAGGGCGAAGAGAAGACCCTGGACGTCGAGTTCCCGGCTGACTGGCGCGTGCCGGTGCTGGCCGGCAAGACCGTGCAGGTCACCGTCAAGGTTGCCGACGTGTCCGAGCCGGTCGTGCCGGCGGTCGACGAAGCCTTCATCAAGAGCTTCGGCGTGAAGGGTGGCGACGTCGAGCAGTTCCGCAGCGACATCCGCGCCAACCTGGAGCGTGAGCTGAAGGGCGCGCTGATGAACCGCCTGCGCCGCGAAGTGGGCGAGCAGCTGATCGCGGCCTACTCGTCGGTGGAAATGCCGCCGCGCCTGGTCGAGAACGAAGCCCGCGCCATGCTGGCCCAGCAGGTCGAGCAGCTGCGCCGCAACGGCCAGAACGTCGGCGAGATCCCGGCCGATGCCCACGAAGGCTTCAAGGACGCCGCCGCCAAGCGCGTGCTGGTCGGCCTGCTGGTCGGTGAAGTGGCCCGCATCAACGACCTGCGCCTGGAAGCCAAGCGCCTGAACGAAACGATGCGTCTGATCGCCTCGACCTACGAAGAGCCGGAGCAGGTCATTGAGATGTACCGTAACGACCCCCAGCTGATGTCTGGCCTGCAGAACCGTGTGATGGAAGAGCAGGTGATCGACTGGATCGCCGAGCGTGCCCAGCACACCGAAGAGAAGCTGTCGTTCCAGGACGCGATCCGCCAGTAAGCCGGCGGATCACCGGATGCCCCGCGCCTTTGCCGGCGCGGGGTTGTTGCCCCCCAAGATAGGTACCTCACGTAATGGACAACCGAACCAAAGCCCTGAACCTGGTTCCGATGGTGGTCGAGCAGACCAGCCGCGGCGAGCGTGCCTACGACATCTATTCGCGCCTGTTGAAGGAGCGCCTGATCTTCCTCGTGGGCCCGATCGACGATCACATGGCCAACGTGGTGGTGGCGCAGTTGCTGTTCCTGGAATCGGAGAACCCGGAAAAGGACATCAACATCTACATCAACTCGCCGGGTGGCGTGGTCACCGCCGGCATGGCGATCTACGACACCATGCAGTACATCAAGCCGAATGTGAGCACCACCTGCATCGGCCAGGCCGCCTCGATGGGCGCCCTGCTGCTGGCCGCGGGCGAAGCCGGCAAGCGCTATGCGCTGCCGAACTCGCGTGTGATGATCCACCAGCCGCTGGGCGGCTACCAGGGCCAGGCCACCGACATCGACATCCACGCGCGTGAGATCCTGACCCTGCGTTCGCGCCTGAACGAGATCCTGGCCAAGCACACAGGCCAGTCGCTGGAGACGATCGCCCGCGACACCGAGCGCGACAACTTCAAGAGCGCCTTCGAGGCGCAGGCCTACGGTCTGGTCGACCAGGTCCTGGAGCGTCGTCCGGATGAGTCGATCCAGGCCGGTTGACCGGCCTTCACGGGGCCAGGGAGGCCCCGTTCCTGCAGGGTCGGGCGGGACTGGTGTCCCCTCGGCCCTGTGCTATTCTCGAATCGAACCCCCGTTCAGCGGGTGGGGTAACTGGGTAAGCGAAGCATGAGCGAAGACCGCCAAGGTCGTTCCACGGACACCGGCAAGATCCTCTACTGCTCTTTCTGCGGCAAGAGCCAGCATGAAGTGCGCAAGCTGATTGCGGGTCCGAGCGTATTCATCTGCGATGAGTGCGTGGAGCTGTGCAACGACATCATCCGTGAGGAACTTGAGGAAAAGGCGCAGTCGGCGCGCAGTTCGCTGCCCAAGCCGCGCGAGATCCTCGAGGTCCTCGACCAGTACGTGATCGGCCAGAACCGCGCCAAGCGCACCCTGGCCGTGGCCGTGTACAACCACTACAAGCGCATCGAGAGCCGGCAGAAGAACGACGACGTCGAACTGGCGAAGTCGAACATCCTGCTGGTCGGCCCGACCGGTTCGGGCAAGACGCTGCTGGCCGAAACCCTGGCCCGCCTGCTCAACGTGCCGTTCACCATGGCCGACGCCACCACGCTGACCGAAGCCGGTTACGTGGGCGAGGACGTGGAGAACATCATCCAGAAGCTGCTGCAGAAGTGCGACTACGACGTCGAGAAGGCACAGCAGGGCATCGTCTACATCGATGAAATCGACAAGATCTCGCGCAAGAGCGAGAACCCGTCGATCACCCGCGATGTGTCCGGCGAAGGCGTGCAGCAGGCCCTGCTGAAGCTGATCGAAGGCACCGTGGCCAGCGTTCCGCCGCAGGGCGGGCGCAAGCATCCGCAGCAGGAATTCCTGCAGGTGGACACCAAGAACATCCTGTTCATCTGCGGCGGCGCGTTCGCCGGGCTGGACAAGGTGATCCAGGCCCGTTCCACCGACGTCGGCAGCATCGGCTTCGGCGCCAAGGTGAAGAGCAGCGAGCGCAAGCAGGAAGTGGGCAAGGTGCTGGCCGAAGTCGAGCCGGAAGACCTGATCAAGTTCGGCCTGATTCCGGAGTTCGTCGGCCGCCTGCCGGTGGTGGCGACCCTGGAGGAGCTCGACGAGCCGGCCCTGATCAAGATCCTGACCGAGCCGAAGAACGCCATCACCAAGCAGTTCAAGAAGCTGTTCGAGATGGAGAACGTCGAGCTGGAGTTCCGTCCGGACGCGTTGTCGGCCATCGCCAGGAAGGCGCTCAAGCGCAAGACCGGTGCCCGTGGCCTGCGCACCATCGTCGAATCGGTCCTGCTGGACACCATGTACGACCTGCCGTCGCAGGAAAACGTCAGCAAGGTGGTGGTGGACGAATCGGTGATCGAGCACAAGTCCGAGCCGTACCTGATCTACCAGACCCCGGCGGTCCCTGAACAGAAGGCCGCAGGCGCCGAGTGATCCTTCCAGGTTATTGATTGGAAAGGATTTTCAAGGAATGCCTTGCATCTGAAAGCCGATGGCCCCATAACGGGGCCATCGGCTTTTTTTGTCTCCGGAAGATGCCCTCCCGGAGGCGGTTTTCCCCCTTCCCTGGAGCCCCCATGGCCCGTTCCCCAAGTGAAACCCTCGACCTGCCGGTCCTGCCGCTGCGCGACGTAGTGGTGTTCCCGCACATGGTCATTCCGCTGTTCGTCGGCCGTGACAAGTCCATGCACGCGCTCGAACAGGCAATGGAGGCGGACAAGCGCATCCTGCTGCTGGCGCAGAAGTCGGCCGAAACCGACGACCCGCATGCGGCCGACCTCTACCAGGTCGGTACGCTGGCGCAGGTGCTGCAGCTGCTGAAGCTGCCCGACGGCACCATCAAGGTGCTGGTCGAAGGCCTGTCGCGCGTGCAGGTCACCCACGTTGACGAGCGCAACGGCTCGCTGCACGGCCAGGCCGTGGAGATCGACGCCAGCGACGAGCGCGAAGCGCGCGAGGTCGAGGCGATCGCCCGCTCGCTGATGTCGCTGTTCGAGCAGTACGTGAAGACCAACCGCAAGCTGCCGCCGGAACTGCTGCAGACGCTGTCGGGCATCGATGAGCCGGCGCGCCTGGCCGACACCATCGCCGCGCACATCAGCGTGCGCCTGGCCGACAAGCAGCGCCTGCTGGAAACGCTGGCCGTCGGTGACCGCCTGGAGATGCTGGTCGGCCTGGTCGACGGCGAGATCGACGTGCAGCAGATGGAGAAGCGCATCCGCGGCCGCGTGAAGTCGCAGATGGAGAAGAGCCAGCGCGAGTACTACCTCAACGAACAGATGAAGGCCATCCAGAAGGAACTGGGTGACCTGGACGATGCGCCTGGCGAGCTTGAAGAGCTGGCGCGCAAGATCGCCGAGGCCGGCATGCCGAAGGCCGTTGAGGCCAAGGCGCGCAACGAGCTGAACAAGCTCAAGCAGATGTCGCCGATGTCGGCCGAAGCGGCGGTCGTGCGCAACTACCTGGAGTGGTTGCTGGGCGTGCCGTGGAAGAAGCGCAGCAAGGTTCGCAAGGACCTGAAGGTGGCGCAGGACACCCTCGATGCCGATCACTACGGGCTGGAGAAGGTCAAGGAACGCATCCTTGAATACCTGGCGGTGCAGTCGCGCGTGAAGCAGATGAAGGGCCCGATCCTGTGCCTGGTCGGGCCGCCGGGCGTGGGCAAGACCTCGCTGGGACAGTCCATCGCCAAGGCCACCAACCGCAAGTTCGTGCGCATGTCGCTGGGCGGCGTGCGTGACGAGGCCGAGATCCGTGGCCACCGTCGCACCTACGTCGGTTCGATGCCGGGCCGCATCGTGCAGAACCTCAACAAGGTCGGCAGCAAGAACCCGCTGTTCGTGCTCGACGAGATCGACAAGATGTCGATGGACTTCCGCGGCGATCCGTCCTCGGCGTTGCTGGAAGTGCTCGACCCTGAGCAGAACAACGCGTTCAACGACCACTACCTGGAAGTGGACCTGGACCTGTCTGAAGTGATGTTCGTGGCCACCTCGAACTCGCTCAACATTCCCGGCCCGCTGCTGGACCGCATGGAAGTGATCCGCATCCCCGGCTACACCGAGGATGAGAAGCTCAACATCGCCACCCGTTACCTGGTTCCCAAGCAGGTCAAGGCCAACGGCCTGCAGCCGGAAGAGCTGGAGATCGGCAGTGACGCCATCCAGGACATCGTGCGCTACTACACGCGCGAGTCGGGCGTGCGCAACCTGGAACGCGAGATCGCCAAGATCTGCCGCAAGGTGGTGAAGGAGATCGCGCTGGCCGGCCCGCAGCCGGCGAAGGCGAAGAAGGGCGCGAAGAAGAAGGCGCTGGTGAGCGTGTCCAGCAAGAACCTGGACAAGTACCTGGGCGTGCGTCGCTTCGACTTCGGCCGTGCCGAGGAAGAGAACGAGATCGGCCTGGTCACCGGCCTGGCCTGGACCGAGGTGGGTGGCGATCTGCTGCAGATCGAATCGACGCTGGTGCCGGGCAAGGGCCAGCTGATCCTGACCGGCCAGCTCGGCAACGTGATGAAGGAATCGGCTTCAGCGGCGCTGTCGGTGGTGCGTTCGCGCGCCGTCGGCTTCGGCATCGACAGCGACTTCCTGCAGAAGCACGACGTGCACCTGCATGTGCCCGATGGCGCTACGCCGAAGGACGGCCCGAGTGCCGGCGCGGCGATGGTCACCTCGCTGGTATCGATGCTGACCAAGGTGCCGGTGCGTGCCGACGTGGCGATGACCGGCGAGATCACCCTGCGTGGTCGCGTCACGGCCATCGGTGGACTGAAGGAGAAGCTGCTGGCCGCACTGCGTGGCGGAATCCGCACGGTCATCATTCCCGAGGAGAACCGCAAGGACCTGGCCGACATCCCGGCCAACGTCACCCGCGATCTGGAGATCGTGCCGGTGAAGTACATCGAAGAAGTCCTGGACCTGGCGCTGGAGCGTCCGTTGGCACCGAAGAAGGCGCGCAAGAGTGCGCAACGTGTCACGGTGCGCAGCAAGGCCAAACCGAGTGGAAACGCGCGCGTCAAGCATTGACGCGCGCTGTCCAATGGCCCGAAACCCGCGTCGTTGCTGGCTTTCCAGCTTGCGTGGGGGTAGGGCCACTGGTATAAAAGCAGCACTCGCGAATGAGTGATCGCAGTCTGGCGATCGCTGAATTCGGCGAACCGTTTCCACATGGCGGCCGCATGCAGAGCGCGTGCGGTTGCTTCCCTGTCGAATAAGCGGAACCCACCGCCAAAGGAGTTGTAGAGAATGAACAAGACCGAATTGATCGATGCCGTTGCTGAAGCTGCAGACCTGACCAAGGCCGAGTCCAGCCGCGCTGTCGATGCCGTCGTTGCTGCCGTCACCAAGGCGCTGAAGGACGGCGATGCGGTCACCCTGGTTGGCTTCGGTACCTTCCAGGTCCGCGACCGTGCTGCCCGCACCGGCCGCAACCCGAAGACCGGCGACACCATCAAGATCGCTGCTTCGAAGAATCCGTCGTTCAAGGCTGGTAAGGCCCTGAAGGATGCTGTAAACTAAGCGGCTCGCTGGGGTGCTTAGCTCAGCGGTAGAGCGTCTCCTTTACACGGAGAGGGTCGGGGGTTCGAAACCCTCAGCACCCACCACAGCACCGCGGTAAAAGTTTGAGTGTGGAGCGGTAGTTCAGCTGGTTAGAATGCTGGCCTGTCACGCCGGAGGTCGCGGGTTCGAGTCCCGTCCGCTCCGCCATTCAACGAGGCCTCCGGCCAAAAGCTGGAGGCTTTGTTTTCTCCCCGGTCCAGGCCGGCTGAAAGCAAAAAAGGTAACAACGCGGAGCGGTAGTTCAGCTGGTTAGAATGCTGGCCTGTCACGCCGGAGGTCGCGGGTTCGAGTCCCGTCCGCTCCGCCACTACATCGAGGCCCCCGGCCTGAAGCTGGGGGCCTTGTCTTCTCACCGACAGGTTCGGAAGGAAGGCGAAAAGGTTTTTGCAAGAACGGAGCGGTAGTTCAGCTGGTTAGAATGCTGGCCTGTCACGCCGGAGGTCGCGGGTTCGAGTCCCGTCCGCTCCGCCATTGCAGAATTCTTAAGTCCCTGTGAAAAAACTTTGAAAAAAGTGTTCATCGGGCTGGGTTTCCAGGGAGTCTTCGGATATACTGGGCGCCTGCAAAGTTCAAGCGCGGAGCGGTAGTTCAGCTGGTTAGAATGCTGGCCTGTCACGCCGGAGGTCGCGGGTTCGAGTCCCGTCCGCTCCGCCAACTTCAAAAGCCCTCGGCGCAAGCCGGGGGCTTTTTCTTTGCGCCATGGTGGAAATGGCCGACACACGGATGGCGCATGCCTGCCGATGTGGGCGCAGGCCGCGCTGGCGCTGCTTTTGGTCCCTGCGGCGAAGCGGGTTACACTGCCGGGCTCGCCAATAAGGCCTTGTGATTCCTCACCATGCTGCAGAAACTCCGCGACAAGACCTCAGGCTGGATCGTCACTGTGATCCTGGGGCTGCTGATGATTCCGTTCCTGTTCGTGATCGACAACAGCTACCTCGGTGGCGTTGGCGCACAGAACGTGGCCAAGGTTTCCGCGCCGCCGACCTGGTGGCGTTCGGCGCCGTCGTGGTGGCCGGTGCGCATGCTGTGGCAGCACCACGAGATCAGCTCGCAGGATTTCCGCACGCGTTTCGAGCAGGAGCGCATGCGTGAGCGCCAGCAGCAGGGCGACAACTTCGACCCGCGCGCGTTCGAGAGCACCGAGAACAAGATGGCCGTGCTCGATCAGCTGATCGACGAGCAGGTCGTGCGCCTGGTCGGTGAGCAGGCAGGCGTGGTGATCGGCGACGGCGCGGTGCGCGAGTACATCGCGACCATGCCCGCATTCCTCGATTCGAACGGCAAGTTCAACGAGAACAACTATCGTCTGGCCCTGGCCGGCGGCAACCCGCCGCGTACGCCGACCCAGTTCCAGGAGCTGGTGCGCGAGAGCCTGCAGCAGTCGGTGATTCCGTCGGGCCTGCAGAGCTCCGGCTTCGTCACCCAGGCCGAGACCGAGCGCCTGTTGAAGCTGCTGGGCGAAACCCGCGACGTCGAGCTGGCCGCGTTGCCGCCCGTACCGGCCGATACCGCGCCGGTGACCGATGAGCAGATCAAGCAGTGGTACGACAGCCACGGCAAGGATTTCCGCCAGGCCGAGAGCGTGTCGCTGGAATACGTCGAGATCAACGGCGCGAACCTTCCGGCACCGGCGGCGGCCGATGAAGCCACCCTGCGCAAGCGCTATGAAGACGAGAAGGCGAAGTTCACCTCGCCGGAGCAGCGCCAGGCCTCGCACATCCTGATCACCGGTGACGGTGCAGAAGCCAAGGCGAGCAGGATCGCTGCCGAAGCCAAGGCCGCTGGTGCCGATTTCGGCGCGCTGGCCAAGGCCAATTCGGAAGATCCGGGCTCCAAGGACCAGGGCGGTGACCTGGGTTGGGTCGAGCGCGGTGCGATGGTGAAGCCGTTCGAGGACGCGCTGTTTGCGGCCAAGGCCGGTGATGTGATCGGCCCGGTGAAGACCGAGTTCGGTTACCACATCATCAAGGTGGCCGCTGTGCGCGGTGGCCAGGGCAAGTCGTTCGAGGAAGTGCGTGACACGCTGGCCGCCGAACAGCTAAAGGCCGACGGTGAGCGTGGCTTCAACGAGCTGGCCGGTCGCCTGGTCGATGCCATCAACAAGAGCCCGAGCGACCTGGCCGCTGCCGCCAAGGAGGTGAACCTGCCGCTGCAGACGCTGGGCCCGATCACCCGCGCGACCGCCAGTGGCATTGCCGCTGACCCGGCCGTGCTGCGTGCGGCGTTCTCCGACGTGCTGGTGCAGGACGGCACCGCCAGTGACCCGATCGCCCTGGGGGGCGCGACCAACCACAGCGTGGTCATCCGCGTGGCTGCGCACACCCCGGAACAGGCCCTGCCGCTGGACAAGGCTCGTGACCAGGTGATCGCCGCGATCCGCGCTGACCGCCAGCGCCAGGCCAGCGACAAGGCGGCCGATGCGATCCTGGCCAAGCTGAAGGCGGGTGCCACCCTGCAGTCGCTGGCCGCCAGCGAGAAGCTGCAGCTGAGCCCGATGCCGGGCCTGCCGCGCAGCCAGCCGGTGCCGACCCCGGAAATCAACCGCGCGATCTTCAGTGCGCCGGTGCCGGCCGAAGGCAAGCCGAGCTATGGCAAGGTCGACGTCAATGGCCACGCGCTGCTGTTCGCGGTGAACAAGGTCAATCCGGGCGACATCAAGGAAGTGACTGCAGAGCAGCAGAAGCAGCTGAAGGAACAGCTGAGCCAGATCGATGGCATGGCCGCGGCCAAGGCCTACATCGAGGCGATGCGCAAGAAGTTCGTGATCCAGACCACCGAGGCGAACCTGTAAGCCTTGCGGCTGCATCCATGAGAAAGGCCCGGCACTGCCGGGCCTTTTTTTGTGCCTGCCGATGTGTAGCGTCGAGCCATGCTCGACTGCGTCTGCCGGGCGCAGGCATGAAAAAGCCGAGCAAGGGCTCGGCTCTGCAGGAAACAGGGCAGGGCGCGGCGGTGCCGCGCCGGACTCAGTCTTCCACGCGCAGCACGGCGCCCGGCTTCAGCACGCTGCTGCCGCTCAGGCCGTTCAGCGACAACAGGGCCTTGACCGGCATGCCGTAGCGGCGGGCGATGGTCCAGGCCGACTCGCCATCACGCACGGTGTGGCGGCGGCTGCGCGGACGATCAGCGATCGCGGCGACGGTCTTGGCCACCTGCGGCGTCGGTGCTGCGGTGGCGACTGGCGCAGCGCTGGCGACCAGGGCGGATGCGGTGTCCGCCACCGTCGCATTGGCAGCCGAGACAGGAGCCAGCACGCGGGTGGTACCCGACGAGGCGCGGCCACCGCCCGCCAGGGCGGGGTTGAGGCGGGCGATCCTGGCCGGGTCCAGGGCGCGCTGTGCGGCCCACTGCTGGACGCTGGTGCCGGCGGGCAGGGTGTGGTCCTTCAGCACCGGCACGGTGCGGTCCAGCGAGGCCATCACGCCCGGCTGGTCTTCCACGTCTTCCAGCACGCAGGCCAGGGCGTGCAGCTTCTCGACGTAGGCATGGGTGACCGGCGACAGGCCGGGCAGCGCCGACGGCTTGGCGTTCTGCGCGTTCATGCCGGCCTTGCGCATGGACTGCAACACGCGGTACTCACCGGCGTTGTAGGCCATGGTGGCCAGGCGCCAGTCGCCGCCGAACATGCCGTGCAGGGTCTTCAGGTAGCGCACTGCGGCCTGGGTGGAATCGACCGCCGACAGGCGGCCATCGTAGCCGTTGGCCATGGGCACGCGGTGGTTGCGCGCGGTGGTGGCGATGAACTGCCACAGGCCGGTCGGGCCGCTGCCATTGCGGGCATTGGGCCGGTAGCCGCTTTCCACGAACGGGATCAGTGCGAATTCGGTAGGCAGGTTGGCCTTGCGCAGCTCTTCAACCACGTAGCCGAACAGCACCAGCGCATCGTCATCCTGGTTGGCCAGGCGCGACGGGGCGTGGGCGAACTGCTTCTGCCAGCGCGGGCTGGTGGCCTCGGCATTGCAGGTGGGCTCGGCCAGGCCGTCGCGGAAGCTGGAGAAGATCTCCTGGCCATTGCGGACCGACGCGGCCGGCAACGCGGCCGGATCCAGCGGCAGGGCCGCCGCGGCGGCCAGGTTCTGGCCGATGCCCGCGCCCAGCGACTGGGCACCGGCGGTTCCGGCCAGCCCCAGGACCAGGCCCAGGGCCAGCGGCAGACTTCGGCGCATCATGCGCGGAAGCCGTCTTTCCAGTGCCGGAGACCGGCCATGACGTCGACGTCGTCAACGACGTCGCGGCCCAGGTGCGCCGACACTGCCGCGCGGATCGGCGCCGTGTGCACACGCAGGAACGGATTGCAGTCGAATTCGTTGGCCAGGGTTACCGGCAGGGTGGAACGGTCATCGCGGCGCATGGCCAAAGCCTCCTCTTGGCGCTGCCACAGGGCAGCGTTGGCGGGGTCGACATGCCGCGCGAAGACGGCATTTGACACGGTGTACTCGTGGGCGCAACAAAGCAGCAGTTGCGCGGGCAAGGTACCCAGCTTGCGCATCGATGCCAGCAGCTGGGACGGCGTACCTTCGAACAGGCGTCCACAGCCCAGGCTGAACAACGAATCTCCGCTGAAAAGATGTTCAGCAGTGTGAAACGCGATGTGGCTGCGGGTATGCCCGGGCACGGATAGTACGTGGAACGTCCGGCCCAGTGCCTGAACGCGTTCACCTTCGCCGACCCGCTCGGTCGCTGCAGGGATGCGCTCCTCGACGGGCGCGATGACCCGTACACCGGGAAAACGTGCCCGCAACGCGGGCACGCCACCGATGTGGTCATCGTGATGATGGGTGAGCAGGATCGTGTCCACGCGCAGGCCCTGATCGGCCAGCGCAAGCACCGGCGCGGCATCGCCGGGATCGACGACCACGGCGGCGCCAGCGTCGTCGATCAACGTCCAGATGTAGTTGTCCGCAAATGCGGGCAGGGCAGTCAGTCGCATAGAATTGGACCATGCCCGCGCTGCAGAGCACCCGTCAAGCGAGCCAGGCCCCGTGGTTCGACACTGAACCGGCGGGCTCCTTGCGCGTGCTGGAGCGGCAGTTGCTGCTGCCGCAGCTGTCTGTCCTGCCGACGCAGCCCTGGCTGTGGATCGCACCGAGTGCGGCCTGGCTGGAGGATGCGCAGCTGGGCGGGCGCGGGCTGCGGCTGTTCCGGCAGGGCCAGGGCTATGCCGGCGACACCCGCTGTGCGCTGCCGCTGCCGCTGGCCAGCGAGAGCGTCAACGCGGTCGTGCTGCAGCATGTGACCGCGGGCGATGCGGAGCGACTGCTGGACGAGTGCGAGCGCGTGCTGATGCCGGGCGGCCACCTGTGGCTGAGCAGCCTCAACCCGTTCAGCCCTTACCGCACGCATTGGCGCCAGCACGGACTGGTGGTGCGCACGCCACAGCGGATCCGCCTGCTGCTCGGCCGCCACGGGCTGGAGTGCGACGATATGCGTTACCTCGGCCCGCTCTGGCGCGGTGCAGGCAGTCGCCGCACGGGCGGTTGGGCGCCGCTGCGCGCGGCCTGCCTGTTCCATGCTGAAAAGCGCACGCTGGCCCTGCCCGGGCCGAAACCGTTGCCGGTGCGTTGGCTCGGCACCGTTGCCACCTGATCTGGAGTTGTATTGAAAACCATCGAAATCCACACCGACGGTTCCTGCCTTGGCAATCCCGGCCCCGGCGGCTGGGCTGCGCTGCTGCGCTACAAGGGCCACGAGCGTGAACTGAGCGGCGGCGAAGCGCACACCACCAACAACCGGATGGAGCTGATGGCGGCCATTTCCGGGTTGGAGACGCTCACCGAGCCCTGCAACATCGTGCTCTATACCGATTCGCAGTACGTGCGGCAGGGCCTGACGCAGTGGCTGCCCGGCTGGATCCGCAAGAACTGGAAGACCGCCGGCGGCGACCCGGTGAAGAACCGCGAGCTGTGGGAGCGCCTGCATGCCGCGACGCTGCGGCATCAGATCGACTGGCGCTGGGTAAAGGGCCACTCCGGTGACCCGGACAACGAGCGGGTGGATACGCTGGCGCGCAACGCGGCCATCCAGATCCGCGACGCCAGCCCGGTAAACTGAGCCCATGCGTCAGATCATCCTCGATACCGAAACCACCGGCCTGGAATGGAAGAAGGGCAACCGCATCGTCGAAATCGGCTGCGTGGAGCTGTTCAAGCGCCGCCCGACCGGCAACAACTACCACCAGTACATCAAGCCGGACTGCGAGTTCGAACAGGGCGCGCAGGAAGTCACCGGCCTGACCCTGGAGTTCCTGGCTGACAAGCCGGACTTCGCGCAGATCGCCGATGAGTTCCTGGCCTTCATCGATGGCGCCGAGCTGATCATCCACAACGCGGCGTTCGACCTGGGCTTCCTCGACAACGAGCTGTCGCTGCTGGGCCCGCAGTACGGGAAGATCACCGATCGCTGCACAGTGATCGATACCCTGGTGATGGCGCGCGAGCGCTTCCCGGGCCAGCGCAATTCGCTGGATGCGCTGTGCAAGCGACTGGGCGTTGACAACTCGCACCGTGCGCTGCACGGCGGCCTGCTCGATGCGCAGATCCTGGGTGACGTGTACATCGCGCTGACCTCGGGGCAGGAAGAGATCGGATTCGGCCTGGGGGATGACGATGGCGGTGGCGCCGGTGCGGCGCTGCAGGCCTTCGATACCAGCAAGCTGCTGCCGCGCCCGCGCGTAATGGCCACGCCGTCGGAGCTGGAAGCGCATGCCGCGCGGCTGGAGCGGCTGCGCAAGAAGGCCGGCCACGCACTGTGGGATGGGCCGAAGGTGGAAGAGGCCGCCAGCGCGTAATGCCTGGAAGAGGTAGTGCCGGCCGCTGGCCGGCATTTGCGTGAACACGTTTCCCGGTGAACCGGCCAGCGGCCGGCACTACCGCCTCCACGCATGGCGTGGATCTACGGGTTAATGGCAGCGCACCAGGATCACGCTGATGTTGTCGCGGCCACCGCCGTCGAGCGCGGCGGCGACCAGCGTGTCCACGCATTCCTGTGCGCTTGCATCCTCGAAGGCGAGGGTGCGGGCGATGCCGCGGTCGTCCACTTCCTCGGTCAGGCCGTCACTGCACAGCAGCAGCTGCATGCCGGGGCGCAGCTCGCCGCTGGTGGTGGCCACGTTCAGATGTGCCGGATCGGTGACGCCCAGCGCCTGGGTGACCACGTTGCGATGTGGATGCGCGCGTGCCTGTTCGGCCGTCAGGTTGCCCTGCGCGACCAGTTCCTGCACCACGCTGTGATCCTGGCTGAGCTGTGCCAGCTGGCCGTCACGCCAGAGGTAGGCACGGCTGTCGCCGACCCATGCCACTTCATAGCGATTGCCCTGCACGCGTGCGGCGACCACGGTGGTACCCATCGGCAGGGTGTCGTTGCGCCGCCGCGAGGCGCGGATGATCTCTTCGTCGGCGGTGCGGATGGCCTGGGCCAGCGGCGCGCCACGGCGGATCTCGCGCACGATGGTTTCGCGCGCCAGCGCGCTGGCCACCTCGCCGCAGGCGTGGCCGCCCATGCCATCGGCCACCAGCCACAGGGCCAGCTCGCTGTCACCGTAGTAGGTGTCTTCGTTGAGCTCGCGGCGCAGGCCGGGGTGGGTGAGGTGTCCGAATTCGATCATGGTGTGCAGGGGCGGGGTATTGCTGGGGAGACAGGCATCATCGGGGGGCTGCGGGCATCCGGCAAGGCATGCATCCAGGAAATTTTCACTTCATTGACCGGAATGACTTGTCGTCGGCCTGACTTCCTCGTATGATGCGCGTCCCCGGTCCGCCGGGGACCACCCGGAGAGGTGGCAGAGTGGTTGAATGTACCTGACTCGAAATCAGGCAGGCGTTTATAGCGCCTCGGGGGTTCGAATCCCCCCCTCTCCGCCAGATAAAGAAAAAGGGCTGCCGAAAGGCAGCCCTTTTTCTTTATCTGGCGCGGGACGCGACGCGCTCTGCGCGTCGCCCCACACGTTGCTGCGCAACGCGTGGGCCCCTCCCTTTGCCGGCCTCTCCCCGCCCCTGTCGGGGCAGCCCCTCAACAGAGGGGCTTGATCCTCCAGATGCATCACTGAGATCCGCGCGGTGCGTGGATGCGCGGCGGGAATCACGCCGTAGTGACCCTGTACTGATCTGGCGCGGGACGCGACGCGCTCTGCGCGTCGCCCCACACGTTGCTGCGCAACGCGTGGGCCCTCCCTTTGCCGGCCTCTCCCCGCCCCTGTCGGGGCAGCCCCTCAACAGAGGGGCTTGGTCCTCCAGATGCATCACTGAGATCCGCGCGGTGCGTGGATGCGCGGCGGGAATCACGCCGTAGTGACCCTGTACTGATCTGGCGCGGGACGCGACGCGCTCTGCGCGTCGCCCCACACGTTGCTGCGCAACGCGTGGGCCCCTCCCTTTGCCGGCCTCTCCCCGCCCCTGTCGGGGCAGCCCCTCAACAGAGGGGCTTGGTCCTCCAGATGCATCACGGGAGATCCGCGCGGTGCGTGGATGCGCGGCGGGCATCACGCCGTAGTGACCCTGTACTGATCTGGCGCGGGACGCGACGCGCTCTGCGCGTCGCCCCACACGTTGCTGCGCAACGCGTGGGCCCCTCCCTTTGCCGGCCTCTCCCCGCCCCTGTCGGGGCAGCCCCTCAACAGAGGGGCTTGGTCCTCCAGATGCATCACGGGAGATCCGCGCGGTGCGATGCGCGGCGGGAATCACGCCGTAGTGACCCTGTACTGATCTGGCGCGGGACGCGACGCGCTCTGCGCGTCGCCCCACACGTTGCTGTGCAACGTGTGGGCCCCTCCCTTTGCCGGCCTCTCCCCGCCCCTGTCGGGGCAGCCCCTCAACAGAGGGGCTTGGTCCTCCAGATGCATCACTGAGATCCGCGCGGTGCGTGGATGCTGTTCCTGCTGGCAGGCTCATCCACGCATGACGTGGATCTACCGGGGATATCCGTGCGGACGCTGCGGGTTACCATGTACGCATCACCTGCTGGAGCTTTTCCCCATGACCGCTGAAATCCTCGTTCCCGTTTCTTTCGGCGAGCTGCTGGACAAGATTTCGATCCTGCAGATCAAGTCCGAGCGCATCAGCGACGAGGGCAAGCTGGCCAACGTGCGCAGGGAGCTGTCGGCGCTGGAGCAGACCTGGATGGCACACCCGGCGGCCGTGAAGGACATCGCCAGGCTGCGTGCCGAGCTGAAGGTGGTCAACGAGCAGCTGTGGGAGATCGAGGACGACATCCGGCTGAAGGAGAAGGCGCAGGCGTTCGACCAGGGCTTCATCGACCTGGCGCGCAGCGTGTACCTGCGCAATGACGAACGCGCGCGCATCAAGAAGGCGATCAACCTGGCGCTGGGCTCGGCGTACGTGGAGGAGAAGTCCTATCAGGATTACGCGCAGCGCGTGTAATCCCGGGCGGCCTGCCGCTCACCCCAGGTGGTCGGCGACGTAGCGTTCGAAGGCAGCGATACCGTCTTCCACGGTGATCAGTTCCATCACATCGTCGAACTCGATCTTGGTGCCCCACTTCAGATCGGTGGCCTGCTTGGCGAGGTACTTGCGTGCCGCATCGTCGTAGCGGTCCACGCAATAGCGACGATCCGAGTACGGGCCGCTGCGGTTCGGATTGCTGGCCGCATGCAGGCCCAGCACCTTGGCGCCCATCGCGTTGGCGATGTGCATCGGGCCGGAATCGGGCGTCATCACCAGGTTGGCGCGGGCCAGCAGGGCGGGCAGCTGCTTCAGCGTGTCCTTGCCTACCAGGTCCAGCGCCGGCGTGTGCAGCTGTGCCTGGATGGCGTCGGCCATGCTGCGCTCAAGTTCGCTGCGGCCGCCGCACAGCACCACCTGCCAGCCGCGCGTAACCGCGTGGTTGGCCACGGCGGCGTAGCGGTCGGCGTACCAGTTGCGGCGCACGTGGCTGGAGCACGGCGAGATCATCAGCACCGGGCGACCATCGTCGTGCCACTGCGCGGCGGCCCACTCATATGCCGACTGCGGCACGGCCAGGTCCCAGCTGACCTCGGTCTGGCGCAGGCCCAGCGGTTCGCAGAAGCTGCCGATGGCATCGAGCACATGGATGCCGGGACGGTCAGGAATGCGTTCGTTGATGAAAAGCCCATGCAGGTCCTTCGAGCGGCTGCGGTCGTAGCCGATGCGGCGCTCGGCCGGAATGAAGGCCGACAGCAGGTTGGCGCGGAACGCGACCTGCATCTGCAGCAGCGCTTCGAAGCGCCCCGGCGGCAGCTGCCTGCGCAGTTCCTTGACCCCGGCCATGCCGCTCTTCTTGTCGTAGGGATGGAAGGTGACGCCGGGCAGGCCGTCGAGCAGCTTGTGGCCGACCTTGTCGATGATCCAGTGGATCGGCGTGTCCGGGCGCGCGGCCTGCAGGGTACGCACCAGGGGCACCACGTGGGTGACATCGCCAAGTGCGGACAGGCGCAGGAGGCACAAGGAGGAGGACGCTGATGCCATGTGTTGTTAGACTCAATGAAATGGTCGCATTCGACGCCAATGAAGCGCTGACGCCATGCCGCGAGGGTCGCGGCATCGGGGCCATTCTGTTCGACCGCGAGCGGCTGCGGCAAGCCGAGATCGGCCTGTTCTCGCCCCAGCACTGGGGCAGCAGGGCCCGGCCGGTGGGCGAGGGCGGCCGCGGCAGCGCCTGGTTCGTCGATGCGCCGTTCGGTGCCAGCGTGCTGCGCCACTACCTGCGCGGCGGCATGGCGGCCCGTATCAGCCATGACCAGTACCTCTGGCGCGGCTCGGACCGGACCCGCAGCTTCGCCGAATTCCGCCTGATGCGCGCCCTGCGCGAGAAAAAGCTGCCGGTGCCACGGCCGATCGCCGCGTTCTACATGCGCGAGGGCCTGCGCTACCGGGCGGCGATCCTGATGGAGCGGATCGAGGGCGTGCGCTCGCTGGCCGACCGCGCACTGGTGGCCGGCCGGGGGGCTCCCTGGGAGGAGACCGGGCGCCTGATTGCCCGTTTCCATCGTGCCGGCCTGGACCATGCCGATCTCAACGCGCACAACATCCTGTTCGATGGCAGCGGCCATGGCTGGCTGATCGATTTCGACCGCGGCGTGATCCGCATCCCGGCGACCGCCTGGCGCGAGCGCAACCTCAAGCGCCTGCTGCGCTCGCTGATCAAGCTGCGCGGCGAGCGCAGCGTGGAAGACGTGCAGAAGGACTACGCGCGGCTGCGCCGTGCCTATGACATGGCCTGGAACCGGGGCACCTGATGGACTGGGCGTTGCGTTTCCTCGGCGTCGGCAATGCGTCGGCGGTCGAGCTGGGGTCGCCGATGTCGGTGATCGAGCGCGATGGGCGCCCATGGCTGACCATCGATTGTGGTGGCGAAGGCCTGACCGCATTCAAGGCGCACTACGGGCAGATGCCGCAGGCGCTGTTCGTCACCCATGTGCACCTGGACCACGTGGCCGGCTTCGAGCGCCTGTTCGTGGATACCTTCTTCAATGCGCACCGGCGCGGCAAGGTGCGCCTGTACGTGCCCGCCACGGTGGTGCCGCTGCTGCACAAGCGCATCGGGGATTACCCGAACGTGCTGGCCGAGGGCGGTGCGAACTTCTGGGATGCCTTCCAGCTGATCGTGGTGGGCGAGGCGTTCTGGCACGAGGGCGTGCGCCTGGAAGTGTTTCCGGTGCGCCACCACTGGCCGGAGACGGCCTATGGCCTGCGCCTGCAGGGCGCGCTGACCTGGAGCGGCGATACCCGGCCGATTCCGGAGATGCTGGCCCGCTTCGCCAGTGACAACGAACTGATCGCTCACGATTGCGGCCTGCACGGCAATCCCTCGCATACCGGCGTGGACGATCTGGAGCGTGAGTACAGCGCCGAACTGCAGGCGCGGATGATGCTGTACCACTACGCCAGCGCGGCCGATGGTCTGGCGCTGGCTGCGCGTGGGCACCGCGTGGCGCAGCCGGGGCAGTGCGTGCCGCTGGCGAGCCCGACCGCCCCGCACGTGCTGGCCCAGGACCCGCCGTGAGGGGTACCGGCCAGCCCGCAGATGCGGCGTTGGCTGCCGGGCTGGAGGCGCTGGAGCGCGCACTGCATGCGCCGCAGGTGCGTGCCGAGCGCGAGCAACTGGCCGCATTGCTGGATGAGGATTTCAGCGAGATCGGCAGCTCCGGCCAGTGCTACGACCGTGCGGCCGCGCTGGTGGAGATTCCGCTGGAGCGTGCCCAGGTGCAGATCGAATCGGAGCAGTACGCCGTCTGGCTGCTGTCGCAGGACCTGGCCCAGGTGCGCTACCGCAGCCGCCATCACCTTGATGGGCAGCTGCAGCACTGGGTGCTGCGCAGTTCGCTGTGGCGCCGGCACGGGGACAGATGGCGCATGGTGTTCCACCAGGGCACGCCCGAGGCAGGGTAGCGCGGTGCCATGCCGGGCCAAGAATGCGGAGCCGGGGTCAGATCCCTTTGCCATGCAAAGGGATCTGAGCCCAGTGCGGAAAAGGCGGTGGCCCCGCCGGCTGACCTCGGCGCCCGCGTCGATCGATACCGTTGCTGCCTTCCGGCCCTGGCGGGGTTTTCGACCTAGCGTCGCGAGGGGCCGACGGGGCCACCATAGAGACGTTGGCCGCCCGGTGGGCGGCCAGTTCACGGATCAGGGGAAACAGCGCGCGGCGCGCCGGAGACCACAGCCGGACTGCACATCGGGCTGGCCGATGGCAGACGCGCATTCTAGCGCAGACGGGCCCATCGACGCCAGCTTCATGCACTGAATCGGCTGTAACCCGCTTCCGGCGGCAGCGGCCGGTACCCACCCCCGTTGCTAGAATGCCGGCCAGGAGGAACGACCTCCCCCACATCGGGAACCAATGACCAGGACGGCCTGGCCCTACCAAGAGGAGGGCCGTCATGGCCTGGATCTATCTGTTGTTTGCCGGCCTGCTGGAAATCGTCTGGGCCGTGTCCATGAAGCAGTCCGAAGGCTTCACCCGGCTCACCCCCACCGTGGTCACCATCATCGGCATGATCGCCAGCTTCTGGTTGCTGGCGGTGGCCATGCGCAGCCTGCCGCTGGGAACCGCCTATACGATCTGGACCGGCATCGGCGCGGTCGGGGCGTTCGTGGTTGGCATTGTGTTCCTGGGCGAGCAGGTCAGCCCGATGCGGATCGGTGCGGCGGTGTTGATCGTTTCCGGCCTGGTGCTGATGAAACTCTCCAGCAGCTGAATTTATTTACTCATGGCGGGGAATGGATTCTCCGCCACATGCAGCAATATGCATTTTCGGCAAAACCATTTTGTCCGCCCCTGTTATTTGACGCACGTCATAAAAATAGCGCGCGTGATTCACATGCCGCTGGCACCGTCGGTCGCACAGTGCCGCCATTCGTCGGGCGAAATCGGGGAGTTTTCGGCTTGACGGACGCGCTGGCGCACCTGTCCCCGGGTGCGATCGCGTGAAGATGTGAAGATTTTCAGGAGTTAATGCCTTCAGGCCTTGTTCCCGTTCGGGGAGCCGGGGTGGGCCGCATTGTCTCCAAAAAACCTGCCAGCTGTGCCATCCGGTCTTTTCATGGAGATTTACCGATGAACCGCATTTACCGTCTGGTTTTCAATCGTGCCCTTGGGGTAATGCAGGTTGCTTCGGAGGTCGCCCAGAACCCCGGCGGAAGCGCGGTCAGCGCAGGGCGGGTGCCGCGATTGCGGGCGCACCAGCTGGCGGCGGCTTTGGCCGCCACACTGGCCAGCGGATCGGCATTCGCAGCGTGCACGGGCACCACAACCGTAAACTGCGACAGCACCACCAGCATCAACAACTACTCCAACGCGACCAACGGCCTCACGCTGAACATCGACGCGGGTGCATTGCTGCGTACGCCGCCGATCGTAGGCGGCGGCAACGCAGCAACGCTGACCGGCGACAACGTGACGGTCAACAACAATGGCACGATCGATCCGAGCTCGATCATCCTCGCCTCGCCCGGCCTGGTCATCGGCAATGGTTCTGCCAACAACAGCGCGATCGTCGTCAACAACAACGCCAGCGGACAGATCAAGGGTGTCGTCAACATCGCAACGCTGTTGGGCTTCGGTGGACAGGCGCTGGTGGCACAGAATGTCAACGGCACCACCACCATCAACAACGCCGGCCTGATCAGCACGTCGCTGATCGGTGCAGGCAGCGTTTCCGACGCGACCACGGTGGTGACCTATGGTGGTGCAGCCGCCAATGTGACCAACACAGGCACCATCGACGGACGCGTCGGCCTGGGTGCTTCTGGCGGTAACACGTTCCTCAATGCGGGGGCGGTCAGTGGCAGCGTTCACCTGGGTGATTCAACCGGCGGCAACACCTTCACCGCAGTGTCGGGTTCCAGCGTTGTGAGCGGCGGCGGCAGCGCTCTTGCCGGCGTGATTACCGGTGTCACCGGGGTAAAGGTTGCGGCTGCGGGATCGGTCGACGCCGGTACCGGCAGTGGTGCGGCCAACAACACGCTGGTGTTGCAGAACGTCGTCAGCGGTCCGGGGTCCGGCACCGGCGGAGCGGTGACCACGCTGGGCTGGAACCAGTACCTCAACTTCCAGAAGCTCACCGTCAACAGCGGCACCTGGAACCTGCAGGGTGCGTGGGCGGGTGCAGGTACGACCACGCTCAATGATGGCCTGGTCAATTTCAACAATGCCGGTTCCTTCGGCACAGGGCTGTTCACCGCCAACGGCGGTGCCATCGCCTCTGCCACGGCCGGTCTGAACCTGGCCAACGCTTTCAGCCTTGGTGGCAATCTGTCCCTGGCAGGGACCAATGCGTTCAGCCTGGGGGGCTTGCTGTCCGGTACTGGCGGGCTGACGGTCAACAACACCGGCATCGTTACTCTCGGCGGCGCAAACCTGTTCTCCGGCGGCGTCAACCTCAATGCCGGCGGCCTGGTACTGGGCAATGCCGGTGCACTGGGCAGCGGCAACCTGACCGTGGGTGGCAGCGCTTCACTGGATACGACGGCGGGCTTCACCCTGGGCAACAATCTGGTGATCAATGGCGGGGGCTCGCTGAACCTGCTCGGCAGCAATGCGTTGTCATTGAACGGTTCGATCTCCGGTGCCGGCAACCTGACCAAGAGCGGCGCCGGCACCCTCACCTTGAACGGCGCCAATGCGCTGACCGGCAGTTTCAACCTGGCCGGAGGCGCGTTGGCGCTGGGCGCGGGCGGCAGCCTGTCACCCACCGGTGCGATCACGGTCGGCGTCGGTACCACCCTGGACCTGTCGGCGGCCGCCAACCAGACCATCGGTTCGCTGGCGGGCCTCGGCGGTTCGGTCAACCTGGGCAGCCACACGCTCACCCTCGCCGGGCTGGGCGATACCAGCTACAGCGGCACGTTCGCCGCAGGCACGGGTGGCCTGGTCAAGCTGGGCACCGGCGTGCAGACCTTGTCGGGCGTAAACAACCTCAGCGGCGGCGTGGCACTCAACGGCGGCGGCCTGCTGCTGGGCAATGCTGCTGCGCTGGGCAGCGGTGCGCTCAGTGTCGGCGGCAACGTGACGCTCGATGGAACCACGGGGGCGCTTGCACTGGCCAACGCGGTCAACCTCGGTTCGGGTGCCAGCCTCAATCTGCTCGGCAACCAGGCGTTGACGTTCAACGGCGTGATCGGTGGCACCGGTGGCCTGGTCAAGAGCGGTGCGTCGTCGCTGACGCTCAATGGCGCCAACACCTTCGGCGGCGGCGTGGCGTTCAATGCCGGCAGCCTGGTGCTGGGCAACGGTGGAGCACTGGGAACCGGTGGGCTGAATGTTGATGGCGTGGTGTCGCTCGACACCAGCGCGGCGCTTGCGGTCGGCAATGGCATCACGCTGGGCGCGGGTGGCTCGCTCAATGTGCTGGGCTCGAACGCATTGACGCTGGGCGGCGCCATCGGTGGCACCGGCAGCCTGGTCAAGAACGGTGCCGCCACGCTTACGCTGGGTGGCGCGAATACCTTCACCGGCGGCCTGGCGATCAATGCCGGCAAGGTTGCGGTGGGCAGCGGCGGAAGCCTGGCCGCCGGCGGTGCGGTCAGCCTGGCCGGCGTTGGCGCGGACCTGGACATCTCGCTCGGCGGCAACCAGACCATCGGCGCGCTGTCCGGTATTGCCGGCAGCACGGTGACGCTGGGCAGCAGCACGCTCACCTTCGGTGATGCCACCAACCAGACGTTCGCGGGCGTGATCGGTGGTACCGGCGGCCTGGTCAAGCAGGGCACGGGCATCCAGACGCTGAGCGGCGCCAACACCTTCAGTGGCGGCGTGAATCTGACGGCGGGCGGCCTGCTGCTGGGCGACAGCAGTGCGATCGGCAGCGGGGCGTTGACGGTCAGCGGCAACGGTTCGCTGGATACCACGGCAGCGTTGAACCTGGGCAATGCGATCAACCTCGGCGCGGCCCTGACCCTGCCGGGCAGCCAGAACCTGGCCCTGGCCGGCAACATCACGGGCACCGGCAGCCTGGTCAAGAACGGCGCGGCGACACTGTCCTTGAACGGTACCAACACCTTCAGTGGTGGACTGAACGCAAACGCTGGCGCCCTGCTGCTGGGCAACAGCGGCGCACTCGGCACGGGGACGCTGGGCATCGGTGGCAACGTCTCGCTCGACGGCAGTGCGCCGCTGAACCTGGGCAACAACGTGGCACTGGGTGCAGGCGCCGCGTTGTCGCTGCCGGGTTCGCAGTCGATCACGCTGGGTGGGGTGGTGTCCGGTGCGGGCAGGCTGGTGAAGAACGGTGCCACCACCTTGACCCTCAATGGCGCCAACAGCTTCGGTGGCGGGCTGACCGTCAACGGCGGCGGCCTGCTGCTGGGCAATGCCGGCGCGCTGGGCACCGGTGCATTGTCGGTGGGGGCCAATACCACGCTGGACAGTTCGGTGGCGCTGGACCTGGCCAACAGCGTCAACCTCGGCGCCGGTGCGGTGCTGGATCTGCTGGGCAGCCAGAACGTGTCGCTGGGGGGCGTCATCAGCGGCACCGGCGGGCTGGTCAAGAACGGTGCGGCGACACTGGCGTTGAACGGCGCCAATACGTTCAGCGGGGGCGTCGGGCTCAACGCGGGCGTACTGCAGCTTGGCAACGCACAGGCGCTGGGTACCGGCCAGCTGGACGTGGGCGGCAACGCTTCGCTGGATGCCACTGCGGCGCTTTCGGTGGGCAACACCCTCGGCCTCGCCGCCGGCGCCAACCTCACCGTGCTGGGCAGCAATGACCTGACGCTGACCGGTCCGGTGTTCGGCGCCGGCGGGCTGATCAAGGATGGCGCGGCGCGCCTCACGCTGTCTGGCGCCAACACGTTCGGGGGTGGCACCACCGTCAACGCCGGCACGCTGGCGCTGGGGGCCGGTGGCAGCCTTGCCGCGGCCGGTGCGGTGGATCTTGCCGGCGCCGGTGCGACGCTGGACATCTCCGCAGCCGGTGCCGCGCAGACCATTGGCGCACTCAACGGCGTCGCAGGCAGCCAGCTGGCGCTGGGCGCGCAGTCGCTGACCTTTGGCGGCGCCGGCAACGGCAGCTTTGCCGGCGTGATCGGTGGCACTGGCGGCCTGGTCAAGACGGGTACCGGCGTGCAGACGCTGTCCGGTGCCAACACCTTCAGTGGCGGTGTTGCACTCAACGCGGGTGGCCTGATCCTCGGCAATGCCAGCGCGCTCGGCACCGGTGCGCTGGGCATCGGTGGCACCACCACGCTGGACAGCACGGTGGCGTTGAACCTGGCCAATGCAGTGAACTTCGGTGCGGGCACGCAGCTGACGCTGGGCGGCAGCAACGATGTCACGCTCGGTGGCGTGGTGGCCGGCAATGGCAGCCTGGTCAAGAACGGTACGGGCCTGCTGACCCTCAACAACACCAACACCTTCGCTGGCGGCCTGACCCTGAACGGTGGTGGCCTGGTCGTCGGTGCGGATGGTGCGCTTGGTACCGGCGCGCTGGCGGTGAATACCAGCACCACGCTGGATGCGGGCGCGGCAGTGACGCTCGGCAATGCGGTCACGCTGGGCTCGGGCGTTGCACTGACGGTGCCGGGCAGCAATGCGCTGACGCTGTCGGGCGTGGTCGGCGGCAATGGCAGCCTGATCAAGAACGGCGCTACCACGCTGACGCTGTCCGGTGCCAACACCTACACCGGCGGTACCACCATCAATGCCGGCACGCTGGCGCTGGGCACGGGCGGCAGCCTGGCCGCGGCGGGTGACGTCACGTTGGGGGCGGGCGCCGGCTTCGATATCTCCGGTGCCGGCAGCAGCCAGACCATCGGCGCACTCAATGGTCTGGGCGGCAGCACGCTGGCGCTGGGCGGAAACTCATTGACGTTCGGTACGGCCGGCAACGCCGCGTTCGACGGCGTGATCAGTGGCGGCGGGGGGCTGGTCAAGGTGGGCGCGGGCGTACAGACGCTGTCCGGTGCCAACACCTTTGGCGGCGGCGTGACCCTCAATGCAGGCGGGCTGGTACTCGGCAATGACGCGGCGCTGGGCACCGGTGCATTGACGGTCGGCGGTGCTGCCACGCTGGATACCACCGGCCTGGCAACGCTGGCCAACAACATCGCGCTCAACGCCGGGCTGACCGTGCTCGGGACCAACGCACTGACGCTCAACGGCGTCCTTTCCGGTGCCGGCAGCCTGACCAAGAACGGCAGCGCGACGCTGACCTTGAATGGCATCAACAGCTATACCGGTGGCACCAACATCAACGCCGGCACGCTGGCGCTGGGGGCCGGTGCCAGCCTGGCGGCGAGCGGTACCGTGAACCTCGCCACAGGTGCCACGCTGGATCTGTCTGCCGGCAGCGGCACGCAGGTGTTCGGAACCCTGGTCGGCAACGGTACGGTGAACCTCGGCGCCAACTCGATCGAAGTCGGCGGCGCCACCAATGGCACCTTCAGTGGCTCGATCGCAGGCACGGGTGGCCTGACCAAGGTCGGTACGGGCATCGAGACGCTGACCGGTGCCAACACCTACACCGGCGGCACCTTCATCACTGCCGGTACGCTGGCGATTGGTCCGGGCGGCAGCCTTGCAGCCACCGGCGCGGTGACGCTGAGCGCTGCAGGCACCGGCTTCGATATCTCCACCGCAGGTGCCAACCAGACCATCGGCTCGTTGAACGGCGTGGCGGGCTCGACGGTGAGCCTGGGTGCACAGACGCTGACACTCGGTGGTGTGGGCAACAGCCTCTTCGATGGCGCGATTTCCGGCACCGGTGGCCTGGTCAAGAATGGCGCCGGCGTCCTCACACTGGGAGGCGCCAATCTGTTCAGTGGTGGCGTCGCACTCAACGGCGGTGGCCTGGTGGTCGGCAACAACGCTGCGCTCGGCAGCGGTGCGCTGGCAGTGGGCGGCAACGCGACGCTGGACGCATCGACAGGCGTCAACCTGGCCAACAACATCGGGCTCGCAGCGGGCGCGAACCTCGACCTGCTTGGCAGCCAGGCGCTGACACTGGGCGGTGTGATTTCCGGTACCGGCGGCCTGGTCAAGGACGGTGCGGCCACCGTGACCCTGAGCGGTGCCAACACCTACACCGGTGGTACCACCATCAACAACGGCACGCTGGCGATCGGCGCGGGTGGCAGCCTCGCCGCGACCGGCGCGGTGAACCTGGCCGGTGCCGGCACGTTCGACATTTCGGCGGGCAACCAGGCCATCGGCTCGCTGGCCGGCGTCGCCGGCAGCACGGTGGCGCTGGGTGGCAGCACGCTGACCCTGGGCGGCACCGTGGACAGCACCTTCAGCGGTGCGATCAGTGGCAACGGCGGCCTGGTCAAGAACGGTGCAGGCGTGCAGACGCTCAACGGCGGCAGCACCTTCAGCGGCGGCGTAACGCTCAACGCCGGCGGCCTGGTGGTCGGCAACAATGCTGCGCTGGGCACCGGTGCGGTGACGGTCGCAGGCGCTGCGACGCTCGATTCGAACACAGCGGTCACCCTCGCCAACAACTTCACCCTCAACAACGCGTTGACCGTCCTCGGCAGCAACAACCTCACCCTCAACGGCAACCTGAGCGGCACCGGCAGCCTGACCAAGGAGGGAGCCGCAACGCTGACCCTGAACGGCACCAACACCTACACCGGTGGCACCAACATCAACGCCGGTACATTGGCACTGGGCGCTGGCGCGAACCTGCACGCCAGTGGCATCGTCAACCTGGCCTCGGGTGCGATCTTCGATCTGTCGGCGGGCAGCGGCACGCAGCAGTTCGGCACACTGGTCGGCAACGGTACGGTGAACCTGGGGGCCAACACGCTGACGATCGGTGATGCCAGCAATGGCACGTTCAGTGGTTCGTTGGCCGGCTCGGGTGGCCTGATCAAGGAAGGCTCGGGGACCCAGACGCTGACCGGCACCAACACCTTCACCGGGGGTACCACCATCAACGCCGGCACGCTGGCGATCGGCGCCGGTGGCAGCCTGGCGGCGACCGGTGCGGTGAACCTGGCCAATGCCGGTACCACCTTCGACATCAGCGCGGGTGGTGCGCAGGCGATCGGTTCGCTGGCAGGCGTGGCGGGTTCGACCGTTGCGCTGGGCGGCAGCACGCTGACCCTCAATGGCGTGGGCAATACCACGTTCGCCGGCACCATCGGAGGGGCCGGTGGCCTGGTAAAGAACGGCGCAGGCATCCAGGGCTTGACTGGCGTCAACGTCTTCACGGGCGGCGTGACCCTCAATGCCGGTGGCCTGCTGCTGGGCAACGACGGTTCGCTGGGCACCGGCGCGCTGACCGTGGGCGGCAACGCCAGCCTGGACGGCACCAGCGCGCTGACCCTGGCCAACACCGTGCAGCTGGCCAATGGCACGCTGACCCTGGCGGGCAGCAACGCGCTGACCTTGAATGGCCCGATCAGCGGCGCTGGCGGCCTGCTGAAAGATGGCGCGGCAACCGTCACCCTGGGCGGCGCCAGCACCTACACCGGTACCACCACCATCAACAGCGGCACGCTGGCGGTGGCGGCCGGTGGCAGCCTGTCCGGTGCCAGCACGGTGAACCTGTCCGGTGCCGGCACGTTGGACATCAGTGCCGGTGGCAGCCAGAGCATCGGTGGCCTGGCCGGCGTGACCGGATCCAGCGTGGTGCTGGGCGGTGCGACCCTGACCACCGGCGGCAACAACGGCAGCACCACCTTCGGCGGTGTGCTCAGCGGCACTGGTGGCCTGGTGCAGAGCGGCACCGGCACGCTGACCTTGAGCGGCGACAACGTCTATACCGGCGGCACCACCATCAATGGTGGCAGCACGCTGCAGATCGGCAATGGCGGCAGCACCGGCTCGGTGCTGGGCGACATCACCAACAATGGCAGCCTGGTCTACAACCTGGGCACGACGGCAACCGTGGGTGCGGTGGTCAGTGGCAGCGGCGGCCTGACCCAGGCCGGTAGTGGCACGCTGGTGCTGACCGGCAACAACACCTACACCGGCGGTACCACCATTAATGCCGGCGGCACGCTGCAGGTGGGCAATGGCGGTGCGACCGGCGCGATCGTCGGTGACATCACCAACAACGGTGCGCTGGTGTCCAACGTGGCCGGCAACACCTTGCTGGGCGGCACCATCAGCGGCACCGGTGGCCTGACCCAGGCCGGTGCCGGTACGCTGACCCTGACCGGCAACAACACCTATACCGGCGGTACCACCATCAATGCCGGTGGCACGCTGCAGGTGGGCAATGGCGGTGCCACCGGTGCGATCACCGGCAATGTCGCCAACAACGGCAGCCTGGTCTTCGACGTCGCGGGCAACACCACCGTCGGCGGCGCGATCAGTGGCAGTGGTGGCCTGACCCAGGCCGGCAGCGGGGTGCTGACCCTGGTCGGCAACAACACCTACAGCGGCGGTACCACCATCAATGCCGGCGGCACGCTGCAGGTGGGCAATGGCGGTACAACCGGCGCCATCGCCGGCGACATCACCAACAATGGTGCGTTGATTTCCAACGTGGCCGGCAACACCGCGCTGGGCGGCACCATCAGTGGCAGTGGCGGCCTGACCCAGGCCGGCAGCGGTACGTTGCTGCTGACCGGCACCAACACCTACACCGGCGGTACCACCATCAATGCCGGTGGCACGCTGCAGCTGGGCAATGGCGGTGCGACCGGTTCGATCGTCGGTGATGTCACCAACAATGGCACGCTGCTGTCCAACGTGGCCGGCAACACCACGCTGGGCGGCACCATCAGCGGCAGTGGCGGCCTGACCCAGGCCGGCAGCGGCACGCTGACCCTGACCGGCAACAACACCTATACCGGCCCGACCACCATCAACGCCGGTGGCACGCTGCAGGTTGGCAATGGCGGCGCGACCGGTGCGATCGGCGGCAGTGTCGTCAACAACGGCAGCCTGGTGTTCAACGTGGGTGGCAACAGCACCGTCGGCGGCGCCATCAGCGGCAGCGGCGGCCTGACCCAGGCCGGCACCGGCACCGTGGTCCTGGCCGGCAACAACACCTATACCGGCGGCACCACCATCAACACCGGCGGCACGCTGCAGGTCGGCAACGGTGGCGCGAGCGGTGCGATCACCGGCAACGTCAGCAACAACGGCAGCCTGGTGTTCAATGTGGGTGGCAACAGCACCGTCGGCGGCACCATCAGCGGCAGCGGCGGCCTGACCCAGGCCGGCACCGGCACCGTGATCCTGACCGGCAACAACACCTATACCGGTGGCACCACCATCAACGCCGGTGGCACGGTGCAGGTCGGCAACGGTGGGGCCAGCGGCGCGATCACCGGCAACATCACCAACAACGGTGGCCTGGTGATCAACACCGGTGGCACCACCACGCTGGGCGGCAGCATCAGCGGCGGCGGCAGCATCGTGCAGGCCGGCCCCGGTGGCCTGAACCTCGGCGGCAACAGTGGTGGCTTCAACGGTACCGGCCAGGTCACCGGCGGCGGCCTGAATGTCACCGGCACCATCGGCGGCCAGTGGACCATCGGCAGCGGTACCACGCTGTCCGGCACCGGCACCATTGGTGGCACCGGCGGTGGCGTGACGGTGTCCAGTGGTGGCGTGCTGTCGCCGGGTAATGGCCCGGGCAACGGCAGCGGCACAGGCAATGGCACCGGCACGATCACCGTGGGTGGCAACCTGACCCTGTCGCCGGGCAGCACGCTGGGCATCGATCTGGGTGCCAGCGGCAGCGATACGGTACAGGTGGGCGGCAGCGCCAACGTGGGTGGCAGCACCGTAAAGGTGAACACCATCTCGCCGAGCACCAGCTACCAGCAGGGCCAGCAGTACACGGTGATCAACGCGGGCGGTGGGGTGAGCGGGCAGTTCGCCTCGGCGAACTCGCCGTCGGCCTTCCTGACCATCACCCCGGTCTACACCGCCAACACCGCCAACCTGCAGATCGACGTGGCGCAGACAGCGGCGTTCACCACCGTGGCCAACACGCGCAACCAGTACAACACCGCTGCGGCGCTGGACAGCCTGCCGCAGAGTGGCGCGGCGCTGGGCCTGTACAACACGGTGCTGCTGTATGACGCCAGCACTGCGCGCAGCGCATTCGACCAGTTCTCCGGCGAAGTGCACGCGGCCAGCCGCGCGGTGCTGCTGTACGACAACTACCTGGAAGAGGGCATCCGCCAGCGCCTGGGCAGTGAGCTGCCGACCGTGCGTGGTGAGCGTGCCTCGGCCTGGCTGGCTGGTAGCGGCAAGGTGTTCAAGCAGGATGGCGATGGCAATGGCGATGAGATCCGTTCCAACCGCAATGCGGTGATGGCGGGTGTGGACTGGCAGCTGGGTGAACACGTGGTGCTGGGTGCGGCGGCCGGCAACGAACGGCTGTATACGCGCCTGTACGATCGCAGTTCGCGCGCCCGCCTGCGCGGCAACACGTTCGGCCTGTATGCACAGGGACAGTGGAACAACGGCTTTGCGGTCGGTGGCAGCGTGTCGCGCGGTGACTACCGCACGCGCACCACGCGTGAAGTGCCTCTGCTGGGCCAGACCCTGTACAGCCGCCAGGATTCGGACGTGACCATCGCCCAGGTCGAAGGCAGCTGGACCTGGACCCATGGCAGGACCCAACTGCAGCCGTACGTGCAGTTCACCCGGCACTGGGTCGACAGTGATCGTGCGCTGGAGCAGGGTGGCAGTGCCGCACTGGTGCTGGAAGGTGGCAAGGACACGCTCAACGTCAGCACAGTGGGCGTGCGGGGCCGCTGGGACGTGGGTAGCGGCGCGCGCTTCCCGGCGCAGCTGACCGTCGGCCTGGGCTGGCAGCATGCATCGGGTGACACCGATGTGGCCAGCCGCAACCGCTTCGCGGTCGGTGGCGATGCCTTCGATGTCTACAGCGCGGTGATGGCACGCAATGCGCTGGTCAGCCAGCTCGGCGTGGCGGTCGGCCTGGGTCGCAACAGCCAGCTGTCGATGTTCGTGCAGGGCCAGCACGGTGATGGCCGCCGCGATGTCGGCGGGCAGATCAACCTGCGGGTAGGCTTCTAAGGGGGGCGGGCCAGCGGTAGATCCACGCGCTGCGTGGATCTACCGGCGCGGAGGGAGTGAGACCTCCCGCGCCACGGTGTCGGCACTGCAACCACCTCGCTCAGTTCGCCGCATCCTGCGTGCGTCGCCGCAATCCGGCGGGCGGGTCGAACAGGCTCGACGGCACCTCATCGAATGTGACCTCGGTAACCCGCAGGCCGCGTTCGGTACGCTGGTTGCCGGTGCGTCCGCGGTAACCCAGCAGCAGGCCCGTGCGGGTATCGATCCACAACGTGCCGGAGGTGGTGCCATCAGGGCCCTGCGCATTGTCATAGCGCCAGCCGGCAGCGAGGCGACCCAGGATGAACTCGCCGGGTGCGGGAGAGCAGCGCCCTCCGATCGTGTGGCATGGGGCGGCAGGATCGTACCAGTAGGGACCACTGGCGTCGGCGACCGGCAGCGTGTAGTTGCCGCGCTCGCTCACCAGCCATGCCCGGCCGCGCTGGCCCTGGGTGGTCAGCCATGCATCGGGCGCATTGTCGCCGCGGAAATCAATACGGATGGCAGGCCCGCGCAAACGGATCTCGACCTCGACCTCACCACCAGGCGAGCTTGGACCGAGTGGGCCCAGGCCATAAGCGCGTGCCAGCAATCGCGCCTGTGGAGGTTCGTTGTCAGCAGCGTCCGTGGATTGTGCGGCGACGGCCCAGGTTGCTGCCATCAACAGGCTGGCCAGCAGCACCTGCATGTCAGCGCGCCAGGTTGTTGCTGTCATGCACGGGGCTCTGCATGCGGACGATCGCGTAGGACTCGATCGGCATGCGGCGATGGCCGGTGATCGGGTCCTCGATCAGCATCGAGGCCGGGCGGAAGCTGTCGCCTTCGCTGACCAGGTCTGAAAGACCGGCAATCACCCGGTCGGCAAAGGGAACGATCAGGGGCATCGGATAGGTGACCTTGATCTTGAGGATGTTGGCGTCCTGCACGCTGACGCGGCTGCTGCCGACACGTGCATCGCGGAAGGCAAGATTGTCGTTCGGCAGCGCATAGCGCCCATCGAACTGGCGCTCGCGGAACTCGTTGTACGCCGCGCGGCTGGGTGAAATGACCTCGATCTTCGGTGACAGCAACGGGTTCTTCCACAGCAGGGCGACCTTGGCGCGGGCGGCGACGGCACCGGCGGCATCCGGCGAGGTCGCGTACAGGGGAGCCATTGCCATTTCCAGTGCGCTGCGCATCTCGGAATGATTGACGCCACTGACCGCGCCGGCACGCGCGGCCTGCAGCGTGGCGAAATCCAGCAGCGACTTGGCGCGATAGATCAGGACGAACTGGAAGATGACCAGGATGAGGAAGACGAAGGCCGGAACCACGATGCAGAATTCAATCAGCGATTGCCCCCGCTGCTGGCGGATGGATGTGCGGATGTGCTTCATTGCAACGCCCTCGTGGATGGCGGTGCCGCAGGCGGAGAAGGGCACCATTGGAACGTCTCGCCCAGCACCGGAGCAATATGCCTGAGGCTGTCCACCGGCATTTCCAGCGTCGAGTAGGCGCCGCGGCACCAGGCGCCGCGCCATGGGCGCACGGCCTCGCGCCAGCCAACGGCGCGCTGATCGCGGTCCAGGAACAACAGGTCGAGTGGATACCCCATGGCCAGGGTGTGCACGCTCGAGCAGGGGGTTATCAGCAGGCCTTGCCCAGGCTGGAGTGGCGCGCGCAACAGCAGGCCGCGCAGCCGCTGGTGCCAGCGATCGGCATGCCAGACGCAGCTGAGCAACTGCTGGTGGTTGCGGATCAGGGCGCCGGTTCTCATGTGCGGGGACTCACAGGATGCCCTGCTGCTTCATCTGCAGGAAGATGAAGTAGGCCAGGACGACGAAGATCAGCGGGAAGAAGAACAGCACCAGCGGCAGCATCATTTTCACCGGCGCTTCCAGGGCCAGCTTCTCGGCGCGAAGGAAGCGCTCTTCGCGGCGCTGCATGGCCTGCGAGCGCAGTGTGTCACTCAGGCTGGCACCCACCCGGTCCGCCTGGATCAAAGCGCTGGTGAAGCTGGTCACCTGGGAAATGTCGGCGCGATCGGACATGCGCCGCAGCGCTTCGGCACGCGGAAGGCCGGCGCGCAGATCACGCAACATGCGCGAGAACTCCTGTGACAGCGGACCGGGTGGACCCTTGTCGACGGACTGTTCGATCGCACCGGTGATGTTCAGGCCCGCTTCGACGGCCATGGTGATGAAGTCGAGGAAGATAGGCAGGTCGCGGATCACATGCTTGGAGCGCGCTTTCCGCCGTTCGCCCAGCCACAGCGTGGGATACATCCACCCGAAGGGTGCGCCGAATGCCAGGGCCATCAGCACGGAGCCGACTCCGAACCGGCCCAGCAGGATGATGGTGAGCAACAGGAAGGTACTGGCCACGGCGGCGGAGACGATCCGTGCGCCATACAGTTCTTCCGGTGACAGCACGAAGTCCTGGCCGGCCGACTGCAGGCTGCGATGCGCGCGCTCCAGCTGTGCCGAGGACAGGCGCGGCCCGGCCAGGCGCGTAGCGACCGTAATCAGCGGCCACAGGATGCGCAGCAGCAGCGGCAGCGGATCCTGGTAGTTGCGCTGGTCCACCTCGACCGACTGCACCAGTCCGCGCAGCGCGAATGCAAGCAGCCCAACAGCGGCAGCGGCAAGCAGTGCGACCAGGATGAGCAGGGCGTTCATATATCGATCGTCATGATTTTGCGGCACATGCGGTAGCCGAGGTATTCCAGTACCCCGATCAGGGCCATGACGCACCAGCCGATGAAGGTGTGGAACATGGGGTTCATCGTTTCTGGATAGAACAGCACGAGGAAGCCGACAAGGCCGGCTGGCAGCATCGCCATGACGATGCCCTGCAGGCGCCCCTGCGCGGTAAGTGCCTTGACCTTGCCTTCCATGATGAGCTTGCGCCGCAGCGTTTCGGCGAGCGTGGAGAGGCTCTCGGCGAGATTGCCACCAACCTCGCGCGAAATGCTGACGGCGGCCACGAACAGCTTCACGTCGGCAATGGGCACGCGGGCGGCGAAGTTGTCCAGCGCCTCCTCCGTGCGCACGCCCATGTGCTGCTCGCGCAGTACCAGTGCCAGCTCCTGGGCCAGCGGAGGCAGGCCGTCATGGGCCAGTGCTTCCAGCGCAGGATTGAAGCCGACGCCGGCCTTGAGGCTGCCGGCCAGCATCAGCAGCCCGTCGGGCAACTGCTGCTGGATCTGGTCGAGGCGGCGCTGCTTCAGCCACAGGTAGATCTTGCGTGGCGCTATGGCCAGCAGGATCAGGGCCAGGATCGGCAGCAGCAGGTTGCCGCCGGTGACGATCCACAGCAGCACGGGAATCGCCAGCAGCATCAGGACATTGGTCCTGAACAGCACGCGCGGGTCGACGAACAGGAACATGTCGGCCAGATTGACCCGCGCCTGGTCCATGAAGTTGGCGCGGTAGCGGTCCATGAAGCCGGAGCTGGCACGCGCCAGCAACAGCACCGAGCCCGTCACGCAGGCAAAACACAGCAGGGCGATCAGCAGGATGTCACTCATTCCGCCGTCCCCCGGTACGGAAAATGTCCAGGTCAACGGCGACGCCGCGCTCGGCAAGCTCTTCATAGAACTCCGGCACTGCACCGGTCGCGACGAACTCGCCCACCACCTTGCCATCGCGTCCGGCAGTGGAGCGTGCCTTGAACAGGAACACATCCTGCAGCTGGATGGTTCCGCTTTCCATGCCCGTCAACTCAGTGATGTGGCTGACCTTGCGCGAACCGCAGGGGAAGCGCTTCTGGTGCACGATCAGGTCCACTGCCGACGAGATCTGTTCGCGCACCACCGTCATCGGCAGCTCCATGCCGGACATCATGACCATCACTTCCAGGCGCGACAGCGCCTCGCGCGGATTGTTGGCATGGGCGGTGGTCAGCGATCCTTCGTGGCCGGTGTTCATGGCCTGCAGCATGTCCAGTGCTTCGCCGCCGCGGCACTCGCCGACCACGATGCGGTCCGGGCGCATGCGCAGCGCGTTGCGCACCAGGTCGCGGATGGAAATGTGGCCCTTGCCTTCCATGTTGGGAGGACGCGCTTCCAGGGCAACCAGGTTGGGCTGGACGAGCTTCAGTTCGGCCGCGTCCTCGATGGTGACGATGCGATCGGTATCGGGAATGAAGTTGGAAAGGATGTTGAGCAGGGTGGTCTTGCCGGAGCCGGTGCCGCCGGTGACGACGATGTTGCGCCGTTCGCGCACCGCAACGATCAGGAATTCCAGCATCGGCTGGCTGAGCGAACCGAAGGTGAGCAGGTCCTTTCCTTCCAGCTTGCGCTTGGCGAACTTTCGGATGCTGATGCTCGGACCGCGCAGCGCCACCGGCGGAATGATGGCGTTGACGCGGGAGCCATCCTTCAGCCGCGCGTCGACCATCGGCGAGCTTTCGTCGATGCGGCGACCGAGGGGCGTCACGATGCGCTCGATGGCTGACAGCACCGCGCGGTCACTGGTGAAGACAATGGGGGACCGTTCGATCCGGCCCGCACGTTCAATGAAGATCTGGTCGTGCGCGTTGACCATGATTTCCGTCACCGTCGCATCGTCGATCAGGTCTTCCAGCGGGCCCAGGCCGATGGCCTCATCGAGCACCTCCTTGGCCAGCCTGCGTGGGTTGATCGTCTTGGGCAGCTCGGAGAACTCCCGTTGCATCACCTCATCGATCAGCTTGATCGTGGCGTTGCGCAGCGACTCATCGTCCATGCTGCGCACGTCAAGCCGGCGCAGGTCCATCTGCTTGACCAGCGAGGCATGCAGCTTTGCACGATAGACCGCCATGTCCGGCGGCAGCTGCTCCGGCCGCGCCAGCTGGCGTTCGCTGGATGGCTGCGCCGGTGCGGGTGCCGGTGCGGGCGTGGCGTCCACCGGTACATCGTTGGCCGCGCCCGCATTGAAACTTCCAGCATCGGCGAGGGGTTCGGCCGGCGGGTCGTCGTCCACCACCTGCAGCAGGTAGTCGCCGATCTGCACGCGGTCACGGCTGGTGAGCGGGCCACGGCTGCCTTTGACCTGTTCGCCATTCACCAGTACCGGCGAGCGGCCTCCCAGGCTCTCGATGAAGATGCCCTGGTCCTCGCGCTTCAGCGCCGCATGGCGTTGGGCGATGCTCCAGCCCTGCAGCACCACCAGGTTGCCGTCGCCACGGCCGATCCCGCATTCACGGTGCAGGCAGCGGACACGTCGCTGGTCGCGGTTGGGTGTGTCGATGAGGATGTTGAACATGCGACGGCTCCGGTCACTGCACGAAATCTTTGTTCCGGCGCGGCATGGCCTGCTGGCCGCGCTCCTGGATCTGTCGCGCACGCTCCAGGCCATCGAGGTTTTCCTGCGAGCCCGGCGTCACCACGCGCGGAGTAACGAACATCACCAGCTCGGTACGGTTGCCACGGAAGCCATCGGAGCGGAACAGCTTTCCGAGGATCGGGATATCGCCCAGCAGCGGCAGGCGCTTGGCATCCTGCTGCGCGCTGGAGTCGATCAGCCCGGAGATGACGATGGTTTCCCCTGCGTGGACGTTGATTTCCGACTCGGTGCGGCGGGTGGTGAAGCCAGGCACGCCCTGCACGGTCACCGTCGGATCGACGCGGCTGACCTCAGCCAGGATGCGGGTGGAGATGTCCTGGTTGAAGTTGACCAGGGGCTCGATGTCGAGCTTGATGCCGTATTCCTTGTAGTCGACGGTGACCTGGCCGAAGCCCTGCGGAACCGGGATCGGCACTTCGCCGCCGGCCAGGAACTTGGCCTGCCCGCCGCTGCGGGCGCTGAGTTGGGGCGAGGCCAGCAGGAACGCCTTGCCCTTGTTCATCATCAGGTTGATCGCCGAGCCGATCTGCGTGGCGATGCCAAAGAAGGCCTGGGTTCCCTGCAGCTTGTTCGGCAGCAGCACGCCGTTGGCCGGGCTCTGCTCGGGGTTGATGCGGTAGTAGTTGTTGTTGGTGAAATCCTTGACGATGCCCGCCACCGGGCCACGGATGACGTTGTCCCACTGGATGCCGAGTTCTTCCAGCGCATTGGTGTCGAATTCCATGATCTTCACGTCCATCTGCACCATCGGGCGCATGCCCACCGGGTCGGCAGTAGTGAAATTCAACACCGTCGGGTAGATCTTCTGGATCGCATCAATGCGGCTGCCGATGCCCGGGTTGATGTCCTGGCCGGTAATGACCACACGGTCGGCGACCGCATGCACATTGATCTTTTCCACGTCGGCCAGCAGGGTACGGATGGTCTCGGCCAGGCTGACGGCATCGTTCTCGGAGATGTCCACCTGCACCTGCAGCTGCTTGCCGTTCTGCAGCCACAGGTGAACCGTGGTGGAGCCGGGCTTCATGCCCATCATGATCAGGTCGCGCGGGCCGACGTTGGTGACCTCGAGCATCTCGCCACTACCGACGGCCACGCGCTTGAGCCCGCTGGGCAGCGTGTAGACGGCGGCCTGGCCGGCATAGATCCGGGCGCGGGTGGGCAGCGGCACCGCAGGCATGGCCGATGCGCTGGTGCGATAGGCGGGATCGGGAACCGGCGCCGGGAAGGCGCTCTGCCCACCGGGTACCGGTGCATGGTTGGTGTTGGGCTGCGGTTGCGCCTGGACAGCAGGGCGCGGTGCGGCCATGACCGGTACCGGGGTCAGCTGGGTGCCGGTGGTCTGTGCCACGGCCAGCAGTGGCGAGGTGACAACAGCGATGGCCGCAGTGGCGGCGATGAGGCTGCGGATTCCATTATTGCTGCGCATTCGTCGACCCTTTGCCCCCAATGATGAATTGCACGCCAGCACGACCCTGCGTGCCGTTGCCGAGCAGTTCCCTCTGCGTCATGCCACTGAGGCCGAACGCACCACGATCCTCCACCTGGCGAAGCATCACCCGCATCGAACCCGCCTTGGCGGCGACCGTGAGTCGCTGCGCCTGTGCCGGTGTCAGTTCCAGAGTGATGTTCGAATAGCCCTGCTGGTCTTCCGAGGCCGGCGTTTCGCCGACGCGGTTGCCGGTTGCCAGAACGTTGATGTCCTCAAGCAGCGGCAGCACCCGGGCACCGGTCTGTTCCTGCTCGACGGTGAGCAGGATGTCGACGTGATCTCCGGGAGCAATCATGCCGGAGATCGAGTTCGTCTCGTCCACCTGGAGGGTGTAGCCCACGTTGCCCTTGGCGATCACGCGCGAGAACTGGTCGTACAGCGGTACCAGTGCACTGGCACCCAGCGGTGCACCTTCGCGGATCGGCGCGCGCAGCATGCGGCCGCTGTACTCGGACACATTGTCCGGCGTGATCGCATCGGCAGGCGGCAGGTCGGCGGGGACTTCGCGCACTGCAAGGTCGGCAACGGTGACAATGCTGCCCGGCTCCATGTCGGTCTTGGGCACGGCTACCGGCACCATTTCCACCGGCGGAGCGGCACGCTCGTTCACTGCCTTCTGCACGTAGCGCACGGCGACCAGGGCCGCGAACAGGCCGAGCGCGAGGGCGATGATGATGAAGACGACGTTGCGGTTGGCTTTCAGCGGGAGCGCCTTCATACGACTCCCATCGACAGCATGTAGGTGAACCCCTGGTACGCCTTGCGCAGTGAATCGATCAGCTCGAGCACGATGTTCGGCTCGGCGACCAGGACCAGGACACCGACGGAAGCGACCACGGCGTACTCGATCAGTGCGGCCCCGCGCTGGCGGCGTAGGGACGGGGGAATGCGTTTTCTCATGGCGGTGGTCTCAGTGCTGCGACTGGTTGACGACAATCGAGGTTCCCTGCTCGTGCCGGTTGAAGGTCATGGTCATTTCCTGGCTGCCCTTGCTGTAGCGGACAACGCACTGCAGCGCGATCATCGAACACCCCGCAGGGCCGGAACTTCGGCTCCAGCCGTCCGCAGGGAGGCGGCTGGCATAGAAGGCATCGGTCTGGAACGGAGACAGCGTGCTTTCCATGGACAGGCTGCGCCCGGGCGTGTCCAGGTAGGTGATGTCATTGATCACCTGCGTCCCGGACGGTTTCGGGAAATCGGCGCCGGCCGCGGCATCGGGCTTGCGCTTGAGCAGGCGTGTAATGCCGATCTGTGACTGGCTGCCACTGCCCTTGGCCGATACCTCGATGGTCACGTAGTACTCGCCGTGTGCGTGGCCGATCACGGTCTTGCCGCCGACCTCGTTGATCACGGTCTGCCCGGGCCATTCGCGGTTGTAGTAGCTGACGATGGACGACACCGGCAATGCGGACGTGAAGCGCGAGATGCGCATGGGCAGGCCGTTGTAGAGCATGTCCTTGGCCACCCACTCGCTCTGCGCGCCCTCGGGCTCGGGAATGTCCGGCCAGGACGCGGCCAGCGCAGGCCAGGCGAACAGCAGCGCGGCCAGTGCCGCCAGCAGGTCAACGCGACGGCGCATAGGCAGGCAACTTGTCGACAGGCACCACGTCGGGCGCGATGTAACCGGGATCAAGCCTGCTCAGCGTCCCGATCATCGGGATGCCGGAGAGGCCGTCAAACGCCTTGGCGATGCCCGCCATGTGCTGGGATGGCACCAGTGGCTTGACCTGCGCGATCACCGAGCGTGACGAGTTGACCTTGAGCCCGGAACCGGCTGCATTCCAGGGGTCGGCCAGCACCACATGGGTGGCCTGCAGCTTCAGGCCCAGCGAATCGAAGGGTTCCAGATAGGCGGCAGCACTGCCGTTGGCACTTTTCAGATCCTGCACATCCAACCGCAGCTGGGCCTGGGTCAGGCCGTTGCGGTTGGGCGGGAACGAACCGAACATCGAGGTCACGTCGCCGATCTTCTTCATCATGCCGCCTGCCGACGTGCTGGTGTAGGAGACCAGGGCGAGGTCACCGCGCCGCACCAGCGGCTGGTTGGAGAAGGTATTCATCAGGACGTCGCCGACGGCGGCATCGCGTGCGCCGGTCTGCGCCTGGCTGACGATGGGATCGTTGGCACGCCCGAAATAGCGGTCGACGGCAAGATCGCGCTGGCGGCCGCTGGCCGGCAGCTTGTAGTCCGGCGATACGGTGGCTTCCCAGGCGATCGCGCGCGCGGCCTGCTGGGTGGCCTGGCGGGCGTGGATGTACTTGGCCAGGATCGGGATCAGCAGGAAGATCGGCACCAGCACGGCGCAGAGCACGGCGACTTCGGTGAGACTCTGGCCGCGCTGGCGACGCGCGCCGCGGAATGGGCGTTCCCTGTCCATGGCTACCTCAGCAGGTCATCGTTGGGAGGACGGTTCGCGCGGTACCTCGAGGTCGCCGCGTTCAAAGGGTTGGCCCACCGTCATGCGCTGCGTGGTCAGGCGGGTGCCATTGCCGTCGAGGGGTTCCTGCTCCAGGACAATGGCGTAGCGGCTCGGCCGGTAGTCGTTCAGTGCACCGGGGGTAAAGCCCCAGCTGGCACCAGCCGACCACACGCACTGGCTGAACCGTCCGTTCTCGTCCTTCCACACGTTGCACGGCTGGCCAGCGACCCTGCGGTTGCCCGCGCGCTGGAAGCCCGGCGAGGCGCTGCCTTCGTCGGCTTCGGCGGCAAAGCGGGTGAGCCCGTCGCTGTCGGCGGGGGACTGGCTACGCTCTCCCGTTGCCAGATCGACCTGCTCCACGCCGGAGGCGCTCTGGGTCTCCTGCAGGCCGGTAGCCTCCAGCCGGAACTGGCAGCTGGTCGCAGGGCCATCGTTGAGCAGGCGCCACTCGCGGGTACGGAACACTTCCTCTTTGCTGGAAAGCCAGGCTTCGTAACGAACGGTTCCCAGGCGGGCGACATCGGCGTCATCCAGTGCGCGGGTCGGCAATCCTGCCGCCTGGCAGTCGCTCAGTGCCTGCTGGTAGCTGGTGCGCGCCGCGTTGCGTCCATCCACCAGGGTTTCGGCAATCTGGTCAAGATGGATGCCCGGCATGTTCCTGGCAGCGGCGGGCTCGCCGTTGTCCGCCGCGCTGCCACAGCCGCTGATCAGCAGTGTGGCGATCGACAGGTGCAAGCGATTGAAAACAGCAAACGTCATGGCATCAAGGCTCCGGCTGCCGCCAGGGCAGCCTTGGTGGTGGCATCGGTCTTGACCAGTCGTGCCTGCCAGTAAGGGCTGAACAGGTTTCCGGTTTCACGCTTGCGGTCATCGCGGCTGAACATGCGCAGCTGCACCGGGCGGTCGAAGAACACCTGCGCGGAGGAAAGTGCGGCGATCTTGTTGTTGGCCATCCTGTCCGGCAGTTCCATCTGCGAGCCGGCCGGGGCGCCGATGCCGGCGCCGGACGTGGTGCGCGCGCTGGTGCCGGCGGTCTCGGCATAGATGGTGAAGACCGGGCCGACCTTGTCGCGGTCACGATCATTCTCGGCGTAGGGCTGCAGTGCCTGCCCGGCCTTGACGTCGTGATAGTCGCGCAGGCCGTTGTAGCCGGTGAAGAAGGCCTTGCGATGCTGGCCATTGGCGAAGCGCACGTTGGCATCCTGGCTGCGGTCGACAATCCACGCCGCGCCACGATTGCGGCGCACCGCTTCGCCATACGGGCGGTAGCGGCGGCGGTCCCAGTCCGAGTACCAGCCGTTGCCGTTGCCGAAGCCGTTGAGGAAGCGCTGGTTGCGATAGCTTTCCACGGCCTGCGCACCGCCCCAGCCGACCGGAATATCGATATCGGAAAGCGGCCATGGCAGCGGAAGCTCGACGGCCATGGTATCCAGCGCTGCCCATCGGTTGTAGTCGACCATGTCGGTGCCGCCGGACTGCACCAGGAAGCCGAGGAAATCATCGCTGCGGCTCTTGCTGAAGCCATCACGCGACTGCATCACCACATTGCGGAAGCGGTCGGCGCCCTGGCGCTGCGTGGCCGAGCCACCGTTGGCGGTACGGGGAATGCTGTAGCGCTGCAGCAGCCGGTTCTCGGCCGTGGCCAGTTGCGTGCCGAGCACCGCGGTTCCGATGGTGCCCAGTTGTGCCTGCGGTGAGTTCCGCTGCAGCACATCCTTGGCGATGGTGTAGCTGTCCAGCCGCGATACGCCCTCGATGACGAGCTGCACCGAGGCGGCGAACATCATGTTGAGCTTGTCGATGGCGATGATGGCCGCCTGCGCGACAGGCTGGAACGTCTGGCGGGTGACCTTGAGAATGCGTTCGGCGACCTTGAAGGCGGTTGCCAATGCCTTGAACACCACGCCGATGTAGGGAATGGCGGAGAGCACATCCAGCGTGGTGCGGATGACGATGGAGGTGGTGTGCATCTGGTTCAGCCACGAATAGAGGCTGATCGTCTGTGCCACGGCCACTTCGTTGGCAACGCGGGCACGGTTCATGTAGGCCGCGTAGTTCAGTGCGCGTGCCTGCTGGATCGCAACGCTGTAGGCGGCGGCGTCAGCCGCATTGACCAACTCCACCTTCTTGTTCACCACCTGCCCTGTGTTGAACAGCAGGACAATCCCGATGCATAGAACCAGAATGAGTGCCAGCCCGAGAACCATTGCTTGGCCGGCGACCGTTCGGTGGCTGGAAACGCCCCGGGCCGCACGGCTTCGTGCCAAAGCCAATGCGCTGCGCATAACGAATTCCTGGGCCGGAGGCCATGGCTGCCCGTCGCGCGCCGCGTGCGGTGCGCGCAGGGAGATTATGCTGGGAGGGCCCTGGCGGCTTCATGCCGCCAGGGCTGGGGTATTACTTGTTCTTGTACGCGTCCATGCCCTTGGTCTTGTCAGCTTCCTGCTGGGCGCTGTTGGCCTGGTTCTTGGCGCGGTTGATCGACTGCGTCGCGCTCTGGCCGGAAAGTTCCTTCGACATGCCTGCCACCTGGCTGCGAACCGTGCCTCCGAAGAAGGTGACGGCTCCGATCGCGGCGATGGCGATCAGCGCGGTGATGATGATGTACTCGGTCATGCCCTGACCGGCCTGCTTACGGGAAAAACGGATGTGACGACGGCTGCGTTCCATGTATTTCCTCCTTGATGGCAGGAATCCTCCCGGGTGTGCGGGATATTCGGCGTGTCCGCTGGGGGATCCTGATTAATGGCAGGGCGAGGTAAAGACAGGAAGCTCACACCCTGGTTCGTCGAAAATTTGTCGCTTGTTCGAGAACGGGGCCAAGCCTATCGACAGAAAATTGACGATACAAGTCAGGTTTTTCCGATATGCAATGAAATATTTGAAAATGTGATGCACATTGCAGATTAACAATTGTCTGCACATAATCACGTCAAATTTGAGCTAGATGCACCGCTTTTCGTTAAGGAAATTAACACTTAACTGACATATTTGTGTCACGCAGGCGGCTTGTGGTGCCGGAATATTGGCGCGCTACAGAGGGCGCGTGCACGGCCTGCTTCTTGTTCGAACGGGATGAGAGATCCGCGTGTTTTTATCTCGTTGCATCCGCGGCAAAACAAATGACCGTGCGGCGCGGAAAAGAAAAAAGCACATGCAGGGCATGTGCTTTTTCCGGAGTGCTTCAACGCAGTAACGTCGTGGTGATATCAGCGCTTGACCAGTTCCACGCGACGATTGGCGCGGCGCCCTTCTTCGGTTGCGTTGTCGGCGACCGGCTGGCTCTGCCCATAGCCTTTCGCGCTCAGGCGTTCGGCTGCGATTCCACCGCCGACAAGACGCGTGCGCACCGACTCCGCACGCGCCTGCGAGAGCGTCTGGTTGTGCGATTGGCTGCCGCTGTTGTCGGTGTGTCCTTCAACGGAAAGGCGAAGCTGTGGGTCGGCCTTCAACAGCTGGGTGACCTGTGCGATCTGCGGTTCCGAATCGGGCAGGATCTCGGCCGCGTCGGTTGCGAAGTTCACCTGGATGGATACCTTGCCACTGCTGTCCAGTGCCTGTTTCAGCGTGTCCGCTTCAATGACCTTGGCCGTGATCTGCACCGGTTTTGTCTCTGCGACGAGCAGGCCGCCGGAGTTTCCACCCGAGCCCAGGTGAATCCAGATATCGCGATCTTCGCGATGGATGACATAGGTTTCTGCGGGTTCGTTGTAGATGTCGCCGATGCCGCCGACATAGGTGGTCGCCGCCTTGCTGTTGCCGATGTCACGCGATGCATCGGCCGGTATGGTGCCGGAGAAAATGCGCTTGCCCCCCAGGGCTTCGACCAGGCTCTGTACATTGCGGCTGAGCTCCAGCTGCGAATAAGGGTGATCGCTGCTGCTCTGCAGGACCGAAGAATGAACCTTGCCTTCAATCCATTCCACGCGATCGCCGGTCCAGAACGGTACGCGATCGAATTCGCTGTCTACGACGTCCTGGCTGGTGTAGCCCTGCGGCAGTCCGAGATAAGGGAAGCTGCCGATCGTTGCCTGCGATACGGGCAGCTCGGCAACATTGAACGCTGCGGCCTTCTGGCTTCCATCCGTGGCCGCAGCCGCCTGCGGTGATGGTTCGGCTGCGGTGCTGGAAGGTGCGGCCGAGGAAGCGCCACCCTCTGCAGGCGCTTCGCCAGCGCGCTTGCAGGCACCCAGTGCCAGTACCAGGCTGGCGGCCAACAGGCTCGCGCGCACTGCGGACATCGTCGATCCGTGCTTCTGCGTCATGAACGCACCTGCTTCATCAGTTCGTTGCAGACTTCGCTGGTGGGCTTGTACTGGCCCTTCTTCCAGGCATCGGTGATCTTCTTCTGTGTCTGCGCTTCGGCCGTGTCATAGGCCTGGTCGAAGCCTGCTTCGGCGCCGAACACGGTTTTTGCCTGTGCCTTGTGGCTTGCGCGCAGCTTGGCGGCCTGTTCCGGGGTTGCGCCGCACGCCAGGGCATTGCCTGCATGCGTGCCTCCCAGTGCGCCGAACTGCGCCGCACCGCCGCCCTGTGCGACTGCGGTGCCGCTGCCGATCAGCAAGGCGGAGGTGATCACTAGCTTCGTCATGAAATACCGCATGTTGATGTTCCTCATCCGGCCCGATAGCGGGCATCAATCCCCTGTGGCCCGAGCATAGCAACAGGCAGTGAGTGCCAGCGTGTCGTTGCATCGCCACGGCACGGCCAGTGGTCAGGGCGTGGACAGGAAGCGCGGGGTGCCACGACGTGGGGCAGATCCTGTCGTTGGACGGCCATCGAACGTGGAAGCGGGACGGTCGACCAGGCATCCCCGCACGACGGAAACCCATTGATGGATCTGGAGCAACAAGCCCCTCTGTTGAGGGGCTGCCCCGACAGGGGCGGGGAGAGGCCGGCAAGGGGAGGGGCCCGAACGTTGCGCAGCAACGTCTGGGGTGAAGCGCGCGCAGCGCACTTCGCATCTCCCGCCAGCGGCTTCTGCGAGGTACAACCGACCAGGCATCCCCGCACGGCGGAAACCCATTGATGGATCTGGAGCAACAAGCCCCTCTGTTGAGGGGTGCCCCGACAGGGGCGGGGAGAGGCCGGCAAGGGGAGGGGCCCGAACGTTGCGCAGCAACGTTTGGGGCGAAGCGCGCGCAGCGCACTTCGCATCTCCCGCCAGTGGCTTCTGCGAGGTACAGCCGACCAGGCATCCCCGCACGGCGGAAACCCATTGATGGATCTGGAGCAACAAGCCCCTCTGTTGAGGGGCTGCCCCGACAGGGGCGGGGAGAGGCCGGCAAGGGGAGGGGCCCGAACGTTGCGCAGCAACGTTTGGGGCGAAGCGCGCGCAGCGCACTTCGCATCCCCCGCCAGATAACTGAAAAAGGCTGCCCGAAGGCAGCCTTTTTCAGTTATCTGGCGGAGAGAGGGGGATTGTCGGGTGCATCCATGCACCCGATCCCGGTGCGCGCTGCGCCCCGGGACCCGCCTTCGGCGGTCCGGTTCTGCTCCTGCAGAACCGTCGAACCCCGGCAGGGCTTCTCTCGCCCGATGCTCTCCGCCAGCCAAATAAAAAAGCCGCCCAGAGGGCGGCTTCTTCATTTGTCTGGCGGAGAGAGGGGGATTCGAACCCCCGAAGCGCGGTTTAGACGCTTACACACTTTCCAGGCGTGCTCCTTCAACCACTCGGACACCTCTCCGGATCCCTGCCATCGGCAAACGCCTCAGCAGGGGCGCAGATTCTAGCGGGCGGCGCGGCCGGACACAAGCACCCCGATCGACGGCGTATCCATGGCCATGGGTGGCGAGGGGGCTGGACAGGCATGGCACAATGGAACATCCGATGGAAAACGGTGGCCTGATGTCCTATCTCGTCCTTGCCCGCAAGTGGCGTCCGAAGCGTTTCGCCGAGCTGGTGGGCCAGGAACACGTGGTCCGTGCGCTCAGCAACGCGCTGGACAGCGGCCGGGTCCACCACGCGTTCCTGTTCACCGGCACCCGCGGCGTGGGCAAGACCACCATCGCGCGCATCTTCGCCAAGTCGCTGAACTGCGAGCAGGGTACCAGCGCCGACCCGTGCGGCCAGTGCGCGGCCTGCCTGGACATCGACGCCGGCCGCTACATCGACCTGCTGGAAATCGACGCCGCGTCCAACACCGGTGTGGATGACGTGCGCGAGGTGATCGAGAACGCGCAGTACATGCCCTCGCGCGGCAAGTACAAGGTCTACCTGATCGACGAAGTGCACATGCTGTCCAAGGCGGCGTTCAACGCGCTGCTGAAGACGCTGGAAGAACCGCCGGAGCACGTGAAGTTCCTGCTGGCCACCACCGATCCGCAGAAGCTGCCGGTCACCGTGCTCAGCCGCTGCCTGCAGTTCAACCTCAAGCGCCTGGATGAAGACCAGATCCAGGGCCAGATGACCCGCATCCTGGCGGCGGAAGCGATCGAGGCCGATGGCAGCGCCATCGTGCAGCTGGCCAAGGCCGCTGACGGCAGCCTGCGCGATGGCCTGTCACTGCTGGACCAGGCGATCGCCTATGCCGGCGGCGCGCTGCGTGAGGACGTGGTGCGCACCATGCTGGGTACCGTGGACCGCACCCAAGTGGCGGCGATGCTCGATGCGCTGGCCGACGGCGATGGCCCGCGCCTGCTGCAGGTGGTAGCCGCGCTGGCAGAGTTCTCGCCGGACTGGAGTGGTGTGCTGGAAGCGCTGGCCGAAGGGCTGCACCGCATCCAGGTGCAGCAGCTGGTGCCGGGCGCTGCCGCGGCGGAAGGCCTGGATGTCGCCGCATTCGCCGAGCGCCTGCGCCCGGAAGTGGTGCAGCTCTGGTACCAGATGGCCTTGAATGGCCGCCGCGACCTGCCGCTGGCACCCAGCCCGCGCGCGGGCTTTGAAATGGCCGTGCTGCGCATGCTGGCGTTCCGTCCGGCCGCAGCGGTACCGCCGGTGCCGAAGGCCGTCGACGGTGCGTTGGGCGGCACGCCGGGTGGCAACGCTGCCGGTGGTGGCGCCGGTACCGGTAGCCGCGATGCGACGCCGGCCGCTGCTGCCGCTTCGGGCAGCCCGGCGGTAGCGGCGCAGGCCGCCGCGCCGGTGCAGGCCGCGCCGCGCGAACCTGAACCCGAGCCCGAACCGGCCCCGCAACCGGAACCAGATCCGGCGCCGGAGCCCGAGCCGGTGCCGGTGGAAGAGCCCGTGTCGCCGCCGCCGGTGAAGGCTGAGCCACAGGCGCCGGCGCCTGCCGTCACTGCAGAGGCAGGCGACGACCTGCCGCCGTGGGCCACTGACGAAGCCGAGGCGCGTGACGAGGCATTAGCGGCCGAGATGTCCGGCCCGGACGCCGCCATGGCTGCGCCCTGGCACGAACCGCCGGCTCCCGTCGCGGCTCCCAGCGAGCCTGCGCCGCCCGAGCGCCCGTTCCGCGCCGAAGGCATTGCCATTGCGCCGGCCGAACATGCCAAGCCGGCCCCGGCGCATGCCGCCGCGCCGCAGGAAGGTGTCAGCGAGCTGGCCACGGCCGAAGACTGGCTGGACCTGGTCGCCAACAGCGGCCTGAGCGGCCCCTCGCGACAGCTGGCCGCCAACGCCGCCTTCATCAGCTGCCAGCATGGGACCTTGAAACTGGGCCTTTCGCCCGGATTTGAATACCTGCGCTCGGAGCGCGCGCTGGCTGCCCTGGGCGAAATGCTGCAGAAGGCCCTCGGCCAGGCGCCGAAGATCGTGGTCGAGACCGTGGAAACCGAACACGTTCCGGCCGAGACCCTGCATCAGCGGGCCGACCGCCAGCGTGGCGAGCGGCAGCAGGTGGCAGAGGCCGTTTTCATGGACGACCCGGAAGTGCAGGTGCTGATCCAGCAGCACGGTGCCCGGGTTGTTTCCGATTCCATCCGTTCTTTTGACGAGTAAGACACCATGCGCGGAAACATCGCCCAACTGATGCAGCAGGCCCAGAAGATGCAGGAAAACCTGCAGAAGGCCCAGGAAGAAATCGCCAAGATCGAAGTGACCGGCAGTGCCGGCGGCGGCATGGTCAGCGTGACCCTGACCGGTGCCAAGGAATGCCGCAAGGTGCGCATCGACCCGTCGCTGACCAGCGACCCGGAGATGCTGGAAGACCTGATCGCCGCCGCCTTCAACGACGCTTCGAACAAGATCGACGCCGAGTCGAAGTCGAAGATGGGTTCGGCCACCGCCGGCATGCAGCTGCCGCCGGGCATGAAGCTGCCGTTCTGATTGCCAGCGTGGCACCCGTGCAAGCGGGTGCCACAGAATCTGTAGCTGTCGAGCCTGCTCGACGCCATGAAAGCATGCCGCCGTGTCCGCACCCCTGCTTGAACAATTGATCGACGCACTGCGGGTGCTGCCTGGCGTGGGCCAGAAGACCGCACAGCGCATGGCGTACCACCTGCTCGAGCGCGAGCGCGAAGGTGGCCAGCGACTGGCCGAAGCCCTGGCGCTGGCGGTGGAGCGCATCGGCCACTGCGCGCAGTGCCGCGACTTCAGCGAAACCGAGCTGTGCCCGACCTGTGCCAACAGCAGCCGCGAGCGCAGCCAGCTGTGCGTGGTCGAATCGCCGGCCGACCGCCTGGCCATCGAAAACGCCACCGGCTTCCGCGGTGTCTACTTCGTGCTGCAGGGCCGGCTGTCGCCGCTCGATGGCATCGGCCCGCGCGAGCTGGGCCTGGAGCAGCTGGAGCAGCGTCTGGCCGAAGGTGAGGTGCAGGAGCTGATCATCGCCACCAGTGCCACCGTCGAAGGCGAAGCCACCGCGCACTACCTGGCGCAGCTGGCGCGCGCGCGCAAGGTGCAGCCCAGCCGCCTGGCGCAGGGCCTGCCGCTCGGCGGCGAACTCGAATACGTTGACCGCGGCACGCTGTCGCACGCGTTCGGCACGCGCAGCGAATTCCGCGACTGAGCGCTGTCCGGGCAGCGCCCGGCGTGTCCGGCCTACAATGCGGAAGACATCCCGCCGAGGCCGACCATGAGCAACGAAACCCTCTTCAGCAAGATCATCCGTCGCGAGATCCCGGCCACCATCGTCTACGAGGACGACGAGGTGCTGGGCTTCAAGGACATCGCACCGCAGGCGCCGGTGCACGTACTGTTCATTCCGAAGAACGAGATCATCCCGACCCTGGACGACCTGCAGCCGTCGCAGGCGCACCTGATCGGGAAGCTTGCCCTGGCTGCCGCCGAATATGCGCGCCGCGAAGGGTTCGCGCAGGACGGCTACCGCATCGTGATGAACTGCCGCGAGGATGCCGGGCAGACCGTGTTCCACATCCACATGCATCTGCTGGCCGGTGCGCCGCTGGGGCATTTCGGTACGCCGGGGCGCTGAGCGCCCGGCATCCACCATTGCCCGCAGTGGATCCATGCGATGCGTGGATGAAAAAAAGGCCGCCCGAAGGCGGCCTTTTTCGATCACGCATGGCCGGTGGCGATCACCACCAGCCCCAACGGCCGTAACCACCCCAGTACGGGCCATACGGGCCCGGGCCCCACGGGCCATAGGGGTAGGGCACCACATCGACCTGGCGCTGTTCCGGCCACAGGTAGATCACATCGGCCGACAGCTTCGGCAGGCGATAGTCGTACTCCCCGATGCGGGTGTTCTGGTAGCCGTCGATCTTGCCGATGAAGGTCACGTCGCGGCCGGCTTCAAACACGGCCGGGTCGTAGAAGCCGGCGCGGCAGGCAATGAAGCGGCCGTCGCTGGCGTCGGACGAGGTGGTGTTCGGGCGGCCACTGGCGTTGAGGGGGCGCGAGATCATCTGGAAGCAGGTCTCGCCCTGGCCGGGCTTGGTCTCGATGATGCGACCACCCCATCGGACCGGCGTGCCGACCTGCTGGGTGGCGACCGAGTCGCGCGGGGAGACCAGGCTGAACTGTCCCTGCAGCGGCTTGGGGGCCGTGGCGCAGGCCGACAGGGCCAGCGTGGCCACAGCGGTGAGGAGGAACTTGGTGTTCATGGGAAGGCTCCGGAAGTCGGGCGATGCCTGCGCAGGTCCCGCAATAATGAAGCGAGGTCGGTGCAAGTTCCAGCGTAACGCGCGTCGGCGAAACGCTGGCTGAGTGCCAGCAGGGCGGGGTCGGGGCGCACGGCGTGTACCCGTCGTGACCAGTCGCATGCCGTCTCGTGGGGGGCGCGGGCCAGGCCAAGGCGCGCATAGCGCCGCCCCAGCCGGTGCCAGGCGCGCAGCAGCGGGTCGCGCTCGCGCTCGCCGCGGGCCAGCAGCCAGGCCATCCATGCCAATGCCAGCAGTGCGGCGACCACGAAGCCGGCCACCAGCTGCGCCGGCCCGAGATCATCCAGCCCGAACGGCCTGAGCAGCTGCTGCTGACGGCGTGCGTCGAAGGAAAGCACCAGGTCGTTCCAGCCACGGCGCAGCCAGTCACCCATCTGCCCCAGCTGCAGCCAGCGCTGCTGCAGCGGGGTGTCCGTGCCGGCCTGCAAGCGGTCGTCCAGCGTGTCCAGGATGCGTTCCGGTGCCACGGCCGCAGTCGGGTCCACCCGGACCCAGCCGCGCTGGGGCAGCCAGACTTCGGCCCAGGCGTGGGCGTCCATGCGCCGCACTACCCAGTAGTCCCCGATGCGGTTGCGGGTGCCACCTGCGAAGCCGGTCACCACCCGGGCCGGAATGCCGGCGTTGCGCATCAGCACCACGAAGGCCGAGCTGAAGTGCTGGCAGAAGCCGGCCTTGTAGTTGAACAGGAAATCGTCGACCGGATCGCGCCCGGCCACCGGGGTATCGAGCGTGTAGGAGAAGTCGCGGGTGATCCACTGCAGCGCTCGGCGGACGATGGCTTCGTCATCGTTGCCGGCCTCCTGCCGCCATTGCCGTGCCAGCTGGGCGGTGCGCGGATTGAAGCCGGGGGGAAGCTGCAGCGCGGCACGGCGCAGGTAGGGCGACAGATCGGTGTCGAACCGTTGCGGAGGCGCCGAATGCAACCGCCAGCGGCTGAGCGCGGACAGCGTGCGGTCGCTGCGCAGGCTCATGTCCGCATCGAAACTGCTGCCTTCCGGTGCGCGGCTGGGCAGGTCCAGGGCCACCAGCAGGCGACGGTCGGTGGGTTCGTAGTCGATCTGGTAGTCCCATCCCTGTGCGGTGGCTTCGACCACGGGGGCGGGGCGCCGGGCCGTCGCGCGATCGCGGCTCCAGCGGTGGCCATCGAAGGAAGTCAGCACCGGGCCGCGCCAATAGCGCTGCGTGGGCTCGGGCACGGCGCCGAAGAACTGCACGCGCAGCGCCGGGGTGTCGTCGGCCATCAGGTCCAGCCATTGGTCCGGCGCCATGCTGTCAGCCAGGCCGGGCGTACCCACCGCTCGTTCGGGTACGCCCCACAACGGCGTGGACAAGCGCGGGAACAGCCAGAAGCAGGCCAGTGCCAGCGGCAGGCCGATGCCAAGCAGGCGGCCGACGCCGCGCAGTTGACCGTGCAGTGGCAGGCGTGGGCTGCGGCCCTCGTCCTGGGCCAGGCGTTGCAGGGCCAGCAGTGCGGCAACCGCGGCCAGCGCAGCCAGTCCCGTGGTCAGCGGGCCCTGGTCGAGCAGGAAGGCCGCGAACGGCGAGAACAGCGCGAAACCGAGCAGGCTGCGCGCATCACGCAGGTTGCGCAGTTCGCTGGATTTGATGGCCAGCATCGCCGCCAGCAGCGCACAGCCGGTATCACGCCCCGGCCGCACCATGCCCATCTGCCAGACGATGGTGGCGAGCATGGCCAGCACCAGCAGCAGGCGCACCGGCATCGGCAGCACCCGCCGCCAGGAAAGCGCAGCGGTCAGCACGGCGGTGATCGCGATCACGACGGCCAGCACCGGCGGCAGCTGCAGCAGCAGTGGCAGCAGCGCCAGCGCTGCGCTGGCCAGGGTCCAGCTGCGGGCGTTGCGATCGAGCAGGACGGCAGGCTCAGTCATGGGGCATCAGCGCCAGTGCGCGCAGGCACAGGTGGTGGTGGCTGGCGCCCTGGCCGGGCCCGAACGGGGGATGGGCTGGAAGCAGCAGCGTGTAGCGCCGGCCTTCGCGCTCGGCCATGTCGACCCAGCGTGCCAACCGCGCGATGCGTGCTTCATGGCCCAGCGGCGCCAGCGTGCGCCAGTCCAGCACCACTTCGATGCCGATCGGCTTCTCGTATTCGCGTACCAGCAGGCTGTCGCGGCGCGCCGAGTGTTTCCAGGCAATGCTGCGCGGGGCGTCGCCGGCACGATAGGGTCGCAGCTGGTGCAGCTCTTCGCCACTGGCATGGGCGCGGGTGTGCAGTGGATCGCTGCCACTTTCCGGAAGGGGTGGTGCCAGTACCTCGGCCAGTGGATAGACCAGCAGCGGCTGCTCCGGCCACACCCACGACCATGCCCGCACCAGCCCCAGCGGCTGCGTGCTGGACAGGCGGATGCGCGGCAGTTCCAGCCAGCCGCGGCGCTCGCTGGGGACATCCAGCTCCACTTCGCCGCGACCGTGTGCAGGCAGTGCGACCCACGCCTCGCTTGCGCCCAGCTGCAGGTGCAGCCCGTGGCGCGCGCGCGGGTCGCGCAACGACAGGTCCACGCGCAGGCGCAGGGGGTGCCCGGCCGGAACCGGCTCGGCGGAGATTGCATCGATCTGTATGCCGGACAGCTGCAGGTGCGCGGCAATGGCGCTGGCGATCGCTGCTGCGGCCAGCAACAGGGCCAGCAGCAGGGCCGGGTTGTTGTTGTAGTTCAATGCGCCCAGCAGCATCGCCGACAGCAGGGTGGCGACGAACAGGCCGAAGCGCGTCGGTAGTACATAGATGCGATGGCGATCCAGTCGCTGCGGCAGGGCTTCGGGCCTGCGTGGGCGTGCCAGCAGCTGCATGCGTGCCCAGCGTGTGGCCACCTTCAGTCCACCGCGACGGTCTGCAGGATCGCCCGCGCCAGTGCCGGCCCGGAGCTGGATTCGGCCTCCGCCACCAGGCGATGGCCGGCCACTGCCACGAACAGGGTCTGCACGTCTTCGGGCACCACATGCCCGCGGCCGAGCAGCAGTGCATGCGCCCTGGCGGCACGCAGCAGGGCCAGCCCGGCGCGCGGTGACAGGCCCACGCGTACGCCGGCATGCTGGCGGCTGCGGGTCAACAGTGCCTGCACGTAGTCGATCAGCGCGTCGCTGGCGTGTACCTGGCCAACGGCTTCACGCAGCGCACGCACCTGGGTGTCATCCAGCTTCGGCACCGCGCGGGCGATCAGGTCGCGGCGATCGCTGCCACGCAGCAGCTCGCGCTCGGCCTGCACGCTCGGGTAGCCCATCGCCAGCCGCAGCAGGAAACGATCGAGCTGCGAATCCGGCAACGGGAAGGTGCCGGACAGGTCGACCGGGTTCTGCGTGGCGATCACGAAGAATGGATCGGGCAGTGGATGCGTCTGTCCATCCAGGGTGACCTGCTGCTCGGCCATTGCCTCCAGCAACGCACTCTGCGTGCGCGGCGGTGCGCGGTTGATCTCATCGGCCAGCAGCACGTGGGTGAACACCGGGCCGGGGTGGAACTGGAACTGGCGGCTGCCGGCCTCGTACACCGATACGCCCAGTACGTCCGCCGGCAACAGGTCGGAAGTGAACTGCACGCGCTGGAAGCTGAGGCCGAGGCTGCTGGCCAATGCATGCGCCAGCGTGGTCTTGCCCAGCCCAGGCAGATCTTCGATGAGCAGGTGGCCGCCGGAAAGCAGGGCGACAAAGGCCAGCCTGACTTCCGGCACCTTGCCCAGTACCAGTGCGTTCACCTGATCCTGTGCCTCCCGCAGGGCCTGGCGCAGTTGATCGGTTAGCATGCTGGGATTGGGGGACGAGGCTGGCATGATCGTCTCAGGTCTGGAATCCACTCGATTATCCATAGAGCAATGCAAGGCGAACAGCGCGCGCGGGCAATATTTCTCTGGTTATGGACGCTGATCACAGCGGCCAAGCTGGTGGTGGCTGCACGCCTGCCGCTGTTCGTCGATGAGGCGTTCTATTGGCAGGAAGGCCAGCACCTGGCTGCTGCCTATTCCGACCTGCCGGGGTTGACAGCATGGCTTGCACGCCTGGGCGTGGAAATCGGTGGCCATCACGTGCTCGCATTGCGCCTGCCGTTCCTGGCCATCGGTGCGTTGCTGCCGTTGCTGGTGGTGCGCATCGCCACGCGCTGGTTTGGCAACGTCGCAGGGTGGCAGGCGGGCAGCCTGACCCTGCTGATGCCGCTGTCGGCCACGCTGGGCCTGCTGGCCGTGCCGGATGTGCCGATGGCGCTTGCGGCGGTGATCTGCCTGCACGCCGGTGCGCGCCTGCTGCACAACGTGGATGCGTCGTCGGCGATGAAGCTGGCGCTGGGCCTGCTGATCGGTGCGCTCAGCCACTACCGTTTCATTGGCGTCATCGGTGTCGGCTTCATTGCGCTGCTGGCGCTGCCGCAGGGCCGCCGCATGCTGGCCGACCCGCGCGTATGGGTGGCGCTGGCGGTGGGTGTACTGGCCTGGCTGCCGTTGCTGGCGTGGAATGCGGACAACCATGATGCCGGCCTGAAGTTCCAGGTGGTCGAGCGCCACCCGTGGACGTTCGAGTGGGAAGGGCTGTGGTTCCTGGTGATCCAGCCGATGCTGGTGACGCCGATCCTGTGCATCGCGATGTGGAAGGTCGCCCTGGCGGGTACCCGCAGCGGTGGTGGTGTGCGGGTGCAATGGCGCTATTTCGGCCTGGTGGGCGGGGTGTCGACGCTGGGCATCTTCCTGCTGGGCTTCTTCACCGATGTCGAGCGGATCAGTTTCCATTGGCCGTTGCCGGGCTACCTGGCGCTGCTGGTGGCCGTGCCGGTGGTCCTCAACGGCTGGCCACGCTGGCTGCGCCGCACCGGCTGGTGGCTGGCAGCTGCAGGCACCGTACTGGCTTTCGGCTACTACCTGATGGCGTCCACGCCGGCGCTGCGCGAGCAGATGGCCGGCAGCAAGTACTACCCGCGCAACTTTGCCGGCTGGCAGCCGCTGGCCGTGGCGGTGCGCGACGAACTGCGGCAGATGCCGCCGGGCACGCGTGTGCTGGCGGGCAACTTCAAGGTCGGTGCCGAACTGGGCTTCCAGCTGGGCAACGGTGATATCGAGGTGCTGCCGCACCCGCTCAACGACAAGCATGGGCGGACCGCACAGCTGGCACAGTGGGGCCTGCTGCACGAAGGCCCGCGCAGTGCGCCGATGCTGCTGGTGCTGTCACCCAGCGACCAGCGCTACCGCGATCTGCTGGCGCGCTATCACGCGATCTGCGAGCAGGTGGGGCCGTTGCCGGCGCCGCGCGTGGTCAGCAGCGATCATGGTTTCCAGCGCTTCCTGCTGTTCCGGCTGCCGGTGCAGCGCGCGCAGGGGCCCTGCGTGACGCCGGCAATGGCCTGGCTGGATGCACCGTCCAACGGTGAGAAGGTCTCCGGAACGCTCGCCATCAAGGGCTGGGCATTCAAGGATGGGGTGGGGTTGGCGCGCATCGAAGTGCTGGTCGATGGCCATTCGATTGGCGATGCGCGCTACGGGCGCATGTTCGACATCCGCCACACCTGGCCGGACAGCACCGATCCGCAACATCCGGCGGTGGGCTTCGACGCATCGCTGGATACCACCACGCTGGCGCCGGGGCGGCATTGGCTTGGCCTGCGCCTGCACGGCCGCGACGGCAGCGTGGAGGCGTGGCAGGAGCAGCCGTTCGAAGTTCGTTGAGGTCCCCTGGTCCTGTAGAGCCGAGCCGATGCTCGGCTGCTTCTGCTACAGATGGCGGGCAGCCTAAAAAAAAGACGGCCGAGCAAGGGCTCGGCTCTACCGTTCACGGCACCGCGAATCCAGCCCTGCGCAGCAGGCCGCACACCGCGATCAGTGGCAGGCCGACCAGCGCGGTCGGGTCGCGGTTGTCGATTGCCTCGAACAGGCTGATGCCCAGGCCCTCGCACTTGAAGCTGCCGGCGCAGTCCAGCGGCTGCTCGGCGGCGACGTAGCGGATGATTTCCTGCGGGTCCAGCACGCGGAAGCGTACTTCGGTCAGATCCAGGGTGGCGAGGGATTCTCCATCCCGCCTGAGACTGATTGCCGTGTGAAAGCGCACCGTCTGTCCGGACATTGCCGCCAGCTGCGCACAGGCCGCCTCCGCCGTGCCCGGCTTGCCCAGCGGCTGGCCGTTCAGGTCGGCCACCTGGTCCGAGCCGATCACCCAGGCGCCCGGATGGCGGGCGGCCACGTCGGCGGCCTTGACGGCGGCCAGGCGCGTGGCCAGGGCCAGCGGGGTCTCGGCGCCCAGAGGGGTTTCATCCACGTCCGGGCGTGCGCAGTCGAAGGGCAGGCCCAGCCGTTCCAGCAGTTCGCGACGGTAGCGGGAGGTGGAGGCCAGGACCAGTGACATGTGACAATACCGGGGCAGGGCGCGGCAGTCTGGCCCCTCCACGGCGCCAGCGGCAAGTGCTGCAGGGCGGGCATTTGACAGCGGGCGGTGCGATCCTTAGTATTCAGCGGCTTATGTCCGCGAACGTGCCCGAAACGCTGGATGCCTGGCGGATGGTTGTAGCGCGAAGGCGCTTCGACGGTCAGGTCTCCCTGGCTGAATTGACCCGCCTGCAGGGGTTGGTCGCAGATACCGACGGCGAGTGTGTCTACTCGCTTGAATTCGGTCGCGACGACGTCTTGCGGGTATCCTATGTGGAACTGACCATCGACACCGCGCTGCCGCTGACCTGTCAGCGCAGCATGCAGCGATTCCTGTTGCCGGTGAAGGTGACCCAGAGGCTTGGCCTGATCCGCGACGAGGACGAGGAATCGTCCCTGCCGGAGGAGTACGAGGCGTTGCTGGTGCCGGAAGACGGCCAGCTGCGTCCGCTGGATCTGGTCGAGGACGAATTGGTGCTGGCGGTGCCCGTGGTGCCGCTGTCGCCCGACGGTGAAGCAGTCGACAAGGACTGGGCACCGAGCGAAGAAGAAACGAAGAAGGCCAACCCGTTTGCGGCGTTGGCAGCACTGAAGAAACAATAGCAGCCGGATTGTCGTCGGCGGCTGCGGCGAAAGCGAAAGTGTGCTGGGCGCTGGCGTCCTGCGCGACGATACGACGAAGCAAATCGAACCGAGTTTGGAGCAATCCCATGGCTGTGCAGAAATCCCGTGTCACCCCGTCCCGCCGCGGCATGCGTCGTGCCCACGACGCCCTGAGCGCCAAGCAGCTGTCGACCGACCCGACCACCGGCGAAGTGCACCTGCGTCACCACATCACTGCCGACGGTTTCTACCGCGGCAAGAAGGTCATCCAGACCAAGACCTCGGCTGTCGAAGAAGATTGATGTGCCGGGAAGGCCGCTGCCTCCGGGCAGCGGCCTTTGCCTTCTTTCCCGGGCGTGCCGGTGATCGGCGGCCCGCGCAACAGGAAACATGATGAGCAAGCGGATCTATTCGAGGATCGCGGGCACCGGTAGCTATTTGCCGGAAAAAGTCCTGACCAACGCCGACCTGGAAAAAATGGTCGAAACCTCGGATGAGTGGATCCAGTCGCGCACCGGTATTCGTGAACGGCACATCGCGGCCGAAGGCGAAACCACCAGCGACCTTGGCTACAACGCCGCCCTGCGCGCGCTTGAAGCCGCAGGCATCGATGCCTCGCAGCTCGACATGATCGTGGTCGGCACGACCACCCCTGATCTCATTTTCCCGTCCACCGCGTGCCTGATCCAGGCCAAGCTCGGTGTGGCCGGGTGCCCCGCCTTCGACGTCAACGCAGCCTGTTCCGGCTTCGTGTTCGCGCTGGGCGTGGCCGACAAGTTCATCCGCTCCGGCGACTGCAAGCACGTGCTGGTGATCGGCACCGAAACGCTGACCCGCATGGTCGACTGGAACGATCGCACCACCTGCGTGCTGTTCGGCGATGGCGCCGGCGCCGTCGTGCTCAAGGCCGACGAAGACACTGGCATCCTCAGCACCCACCTGCATGCCGATGGCAGCAAGAAGGAACTGCTGTGGAACCCGGTCGGCGTTTCGACCGGCTTCAAGGACGGCGCCAACGGTGGCGGCACCATCAACATGAAGGGCAACGACGTGTTCAAGTACGCCGTCAAGGCGCTGGACTCGGTCGTGGACGAGACCCTGGCCGCCAACGGCCTGGACAAGTCCGACCTGGACTGGCTGATCCCGCACCAGGCCAACCTGCGCATCATCGAAGCCACCGCCAAGCGGCTGGAGATGTCGATGGACCAGGTCGTGGTGACCGTCGACAAGCACGGCAACACCTCCTCCGGCTCGGTGCCGCTGGCGCTGGATGCCGCGGTGCGTTCGGGCAAGGTCGAGCGTGGCCAGTTGCTGCTGCTGGAGGCCTTCGGCGGCGGCTTCACCTGGGGTTCGGCCCTGCTGCGCTATTGATAGTGCAAGTTACGACAATGTGAAGTCTTGTCGTTACGGCCCCTTCGGGGCCGTAACGCGTTTAAGGAGGACCTGTCATGGTTGAGCCCATCGTCATCGAAGGGCAACGTGCCTGGCTGAAGCAGTACGGCAAGGGAAGCCGGGCAATGGCCCTGGGCCTGCTCAATTTTGTTGCGCGCCGTTTCCATCTGGATGCGCTGCGCCCGCCGCCGCACCGCGGTGGCGACGCCGCACGCGAAACCGAGGCCCGCCGCCTCGCGGAACTGCAGGCGCAGGGTGTGAACGTGCCGGACGTACTGGGCACCGGCCATGCCGCGCTGGTGATCGGCGACAACGGCAGCTCGTTCAATACCTGCCTGCGCGAAGCCGACGAAGCCGGTCGCGATCGGCTGGTGATGGCGGCGATGCTGGCCATTGCTGAAGCTCATGCCCGCGGCGCCTATTTCGGCCAGCCGTTGCCGCGCAACCTCACATGGGATGGCGAGAAGGTCGGCTTCATCGATTTCGAGGAAGATCCGCTGGAAGTGATGGATCTGTCCGAAGCGCAGGCCCGCGACTGGCTGATGTTCGGTTACGGCGTGGCCAAGTACTACGCCGACCGCCCCGGGCACCTGCAGGCGATGATGGCCGAGGCGATGGGTGACGTTCAGGCGCCGGTGCGCGAGCACGTGCATGCGGTCAGCGGCCGCCTGCGCAGCCTGGCCCGGGTCTGCATGAAGCTGGGCCGTTCGGCGCGCGCGCTGGCCCATTCCATCTTCATCGCCCACGGCGCCAGCACCGCCGGCGTGTTGATGCTGGTGGGCCTGTGCGTGGATTTCCTCGCCGACGGCGACCTGGACGTCCTGCAGCTGTTCTGCTGAGGCTGATAGGGGTCAGATCCCTTTTCCGCAGGAAAAGGGATCTGACCCCGTTGCGCTTGCCCGGCCGCGCTCCATACGCCTGCATACGCGCACGTACAGACGACACAGCGGATTCGCCCTTATCATGGCCCGCTTCGATTGCAACAAGCGGATGACCGCGTGACCGTATCCACCCTCGCTTTTGTCTTCCCCGGCCAGGGCTCGCAGTCTGTGGGCATGGTGGCCGAGCTGGCCGAACTGCACCCACAGGTGCGTGAAGCCTTCACCGAGGCATCCGATGGTGCCGGCGTCGACCTGTGGGCGCTGTCCCAGGGCGGCCCGGAGGAAATGCTCAACCGTACCGAATACACCCAGCCGGCCCTGCTGGCCGCGAGCATCGGCGTGTGGCGCGCCTGGAACGCCGTGGGCGGTCCGCGCCCGTCGGTATTGGCCGGCCACAGCCTGGGCGAGTACACCGCCCTGGTTGCCGCAGGCGCACTGAGCCTGCATGACGGTGCGCACCTGGTGCGCCTGCGCGGCCAGCTGATGCAGGAAGCCGCACCGGCCGGTGTCGGCGCCATGGCCGCCGTGCTCGGCGCCGAAGACCAGCTGGTGCTGGACGTCTGCGCCGAAGCGGCAGGCAGCCAGGTGGTGGTGCCGGCCAACTTCAATTCGCCGGGCCAGATCGTGATCGGTGGCGACGCCGACGCGGTCGACCGTGCGCTGGCGCTGCTGGCCGAGAAGGGCGTGCGCAAGGCGGTCAAGCTGGCCGTCAGCGTGCCCTCGCACACCCCGCTCATGCGCGAAGCCGCCAACCGCCTGGCCGAAGTGATGGCCGGCCTGTCCTGGCACGCGCCGCAGCTGCCAGTGGTGCAGAACGTCGACGCCCAGGTGCACAGCGGCATCGACGCGATCCGCACCGCGCTGGTCCAGCAGCTGTACCAGCCGGTACAGTGGACCGGGTGCGTGCAGGCGCTGGCTGCCCGTGGCGTCACCCGGATCGCCGAGTGCGGCCCGGGCAAGGTGCTGACCGGCCTGGTCAAGCGCATCGACAAGGCCATCGACGGCCGTTCGCTGGCCACGCCGGGCGACTTCGAAGCCGCCCGCGAGGCATGGTCGGCCTGATCCCCCCTGTTCCTGCCGACCGTACCGGTGGCCGCGGCAAGCGGCACGGGTGCGGCGGTCGCCCCAGCCTGAGGAAAACATCATGAGCAAGCCCCTGCAGGGTGAAATCGCACTGGTCACCGGCGCCAGCCGTGGCATCGGTGCCGCCATCGCCGATCTGCTGGCCGCCCAGGGCGCCACCGTCATCGGTACCGCCACCACTGAATCCGGCGCTGCCGCGATCGGCGAACGCCTGGCCGCCCACGGTGGTCACGGCCGCGCGCTGAACGTCACCGATGCCGCCGCGCTGGACAGCGTGCTCGATGGCATCGCCAAGGAATTCGGCCCGATCTCGATCCTGGTCAACAATGCCGGCATCACCCGCGACAACCTGCTCATGCGCATGAAGGACGAGGACTGGGCGTCGATCATCGACACCAACCTGACCAGCGTGTTCCGCACCAGCAAGGCGGTGATGCGCGGCATGATGAAGGCGCGCAAGGGCCGCATCATCAACATCGCATCGGTGGTGGGCGTGACCGGCAATGCCGGCCAGGCCAACTACGCCGCGGCCAAGGCGGGCATCATCGGCTTCAGCAAGTCGCTGGCCAAGGAAATCGGTTCGCGCGGCGTCACCGTCAATGTTGTCGCACCTGGCTTCATCGACACCGACATGACCAAGGCGTTGCCGGAAGAAGCGCGCACCGCGCTGATCAACGACATCGCCCTCGAACGCCTGGGGTCGCCGGAAGACATCGCCCATGCGGTGGCCTTCCTGGCCAGCCCGGCTGCCGGTTACATCACCGGCGAAACCCTCCATGTGAACGGCGGCATGTACATGCCGTAAGCAAGGGGCGCAGGGATTGCGCCGCAAGTGGTTGATCTGCGGAGGTTTTTGCTGCAATGCATGGCCGCGCCGGTTTCCACTACACTATCCCACGGCCATCGCCTTTGATGGCGACCACTTTTGAACCACAACTCCATCTGGAGCGAGATCCCATGAGCACCATCGAAGAACGCGTCAAGAAAATCGTCGTCGAACAGCTTGGCGTCAAGGAAGAAGAAGTCACCAACAGCGCATCGTTCGTCGATGACCTGGGCGCTGACTCGCTGGACACCGTCGAGCTGGTGATGGCCCTGGAAGAAGAATTCGAGTGCGAGATCCCGGACGAAGAAGCCGAGAAGATCAGCACCGTGCAGGCCGCCATCGACTACATCAAGGCCCACGTCAAGGCCTGATGTCAGACGGCAGTGCGCGCGCGGGCCCACGCTCGCCGCGCACCGCACCCCATGGGGCCGCAGTTGCGGCCCCGTGTGTTTGAGCATCACACCGAAGCAAACCGAGTTGCCCGTTGAAATCAGCCGGGTCAGGAGAATCAGCAATGAAGCGTCGCGTCGTCGTAACCGGCCTGGGTATCGTCTCGCCGTTGGGCAATGATCTGGCCAGCAGCTGGGAAGGCATCACCCACGGTCGTTCGGGCATCGGTCCGCTGACCAACGTTGCGGATGCCTATCTGGATCGGTTCACCACCAAGATTGCAGGTGAGGTCAAGGGATTCGACATCACCGCCGACAATGAATTGTTCGGCAAGTTCCGGGTCAGCGGCAAGGATGCCAAGAAGATGGACCCGTTCATCCATTACGGCCTCGGTGCCTCGTTCATGGCCCTGCACGACTCGGGCCTGGAGATCACCGACGCCAATGCCGATCGCATCGGCGCCATCGTCGGCGCCGGCATCGGCGGCCTGCTCGGTATCGAAGAGCAGACCATCGAGTTCCACGAGGGCAAGAAGATCTCGCCCTTCTACGTGCCCAAGACCATCATCAACATGCTGCCGGGCCAGCTGAGCATCATCACCGGCCTGAAGGGCCCGTCGTTCTCGGCGGTGTCGGCCTGCGCGACCTCGAACCATTCGATCGGTACCGCGATGCGCATGATCCAGTACGGCGACGCCGACGTGATGGTGGTTGGCGGTGCCGAGCGTGGCTCGTCGCCGACCGCGCTGGGCGGCTTCTGCGCGATGAAGGCCATGAGCACCCGCAACGATGCCCCGGAACAGGCCTCGCGCCCGTGGGACAAGGACCGTGACGGCTTCGTGCTGGGCGACGGCGCCGGCATCCTGATCCTGGAAGAGTACGAGCACGCCAAGGCGCGTGGCGCGAAGATCTACTGTGAACTGGCCGGCTTCGGCGCCAGCTCCGACGCGTACCACATGACCGCACCGAGCGAGAACGGCGAAGGCGCCGCGCGCTGCATGGCCATGGCCATGAAGGACGCGGGCGTGACCCCGGAACAGGTGGGCTACCTCAACGCGCACGGCACCTCCACGCCGCTGGGCGACCTGGGCGAGACCATGGCGATGAAGACCGCCTTCGGCGACCACGCCTACAAGATGATGGTCAGCTCCACCAAGTCGATGACCGGCCACCTGCTGGGTGCTGCCGGCGGCGTGGAAGCGATCTTCTCGGTGATGGCACTGCAGGACAACGTCATCCCGCCGACCATCAACCTGCAGCAGCCGGGCGAAGGCTGCGACCTGGACTACGTGCCCAACGAAGCACGCCAGGCCAAGGTCGACGTGGTGATGTCCAATGGCTTCGGCTTCGGCGGCACCAACGGCACGCTGGTCTTCAAGCGCGTCTGACCGAGTTGTAGCGTCGGGCCATGCTCGACGCCGCGTTCTACGGAGCCGCCGCAAGGCGGCTTCCGTGCATCTGAACCCCAGAACTGGCTGCCATGACCCACGCACCGCTGATCCACCCGCTGCCGCACCCGATCGATCTGCTGGCCCTGCAGCAGCATGACCCGGCGCGCTTTCCGCTGCTGATGGAATCCACTGCCTCGGGCACCGCGCAGGGCCGCTGGAGCCTGCTGCTGGCCGCGCAGGGCGATGGCCTGCGACTGGATGCGGATGGCCAGGTGCGCGACCAGCACGACGCGGTGCACGCCGGCAGCTTCCTGCAGGTGCTGGACCGTGCCTGGCAGCGCGAACGCCTGCCGCATGACGGCAGCCACAGCCTGCCGTTCCGCGGCGGCTGGGCGTTGATGCTCGATTACGAAGTGGCCAGCCAGATCGAACCGGTGCTGCCGGCGCGTGCGCGCGAGGACGGCCGCCCGACCGCGCTGGCGCTGCGCTGCCCGGCCGCGGTGCTGCATGACCATCACAACGGCGCCAGCTTCGTCATCGCCGAGGCCGGCGAGCAGGCGTTGCTGGATGCGCTGGTGGCACTGGCCTCGGCCGCGCTGCCCGAGGCCGGGCAGGGCTGGCAGCCGCCGCAGGCGGTGGGCGAGGATGCGCCGCAGCGCTTCACCGACGGCGTGCGCCGGGTGATCGAGTACCTGCGTGCCGGCGACGTGTTCCAGGTGAACCTGTCGCGGCGCTGGAGCGCGCAGTTCGCTGCGCCGGTCAGCCCGCAGGCGCTGTACGCGCAGCTGCGCCGTGCCAATCCGGCACCGTTCGCCGGCCTGTTCAGCGCCCACGGCCGCCATGTGGTCAGTTCCTCGCCGGAGCGGCTGGTGTCGGTGCATGCCGGCCACGCGCAGACCCGTCCGATTGCCGGTACGCGTCCGCGCTTCGAGGGGGACGATGATGCCGCACGCATCCAGGAGCTGGTCGGCCACCCCAAGGAGCGCGCCGAGCACGTGATGCTGATCGACCTGGAGCGCAACGACCTGGGCCGCATCTGCATGCCCGGTACCGTGGTGGTCGACGAGCTGATGACCGTGGAGAGCTACGCGCATGTGCACCACATCGTCAGCAACGTCAGCGGCCACCTGCGCCCCGATGTGACCCCGGGCGAGGTGATCGCCGCGACCTTCCCGGGCGGCACCATCACCGGCTGCCCCAAGGTGCGCTGCATGCAGATCATCAGCGAGCTGGAGCAGGTGCCGCGTGGTGCCTACACCGGCGCGTTCGGCTGGCTGAACCGCGATGGCGACCTGGACCTGAACATCCTGATCCGCACCGCCGAAGTGGATGGCCACCAGGTCAGCTTCCGCACCGGCGCCGGCATCGTGGCCGATTCGGACCCGGACAAGGAACTGGACGAGACCCGCGCCAAGGCCCGCGGCCTGCTGCGCGCACTGGGCCAGCAGGGCTGATCCGGTCGGGGTCGGATCCCTTGCGCACCGCGCGAGGGCTCTGACCCCCGCAGTCATGCCGCCGGGCGTTCATCCACGCATGGCGTGGATCTACTGATCGACCGTTGGCCGGCACGCAGGCGCCACCCCGGTCATGACCCCAATCCACCGGCACGGTATCCTGCACGACGGAATCGAGTTCAGAGGTAGTCCATGGCGGGAGCCAAGCGCGGGTGTCTGTTCGTGGTAACGCTGGTGGTGGTGCTGGCCGCCGTCGTGGCGGGCGCGGGCGCGTGGTTCTTCTACCAGCAGACCCGGTTCGCCGATGCCCCGATCACCCCGACCGCCGAGAGCGTGGTCATCGCCAGCGGCGATGGCATGAACAGCGTGCTGCGCAAGCTGCGCGACGCCGGCGTGGACGAGGGCCAGGACACCCAGTGGCAGCTGTTGGCGCGCCAGCTCGATGCGGCCGGCAAGCTGAAGGTGGGCGAGTACGCGCTCGGTGGCGAGCTGACCCCGCGCGAGCTGCTGCTGCGCATGCGCGCCGGCAAGGTGCTGCAGCACCGCGTCACCATTGTCGAGGGCTGGAACATCCGCCAGCTGCGTGCCGCACTCAAGCGCGCCGAGCCGCTGCTGCACACCACCGACAACCTGGATGACGCCGCGTTGATGCAGCGCCTTGGCTTCGGTGGCCAGCACCCGGAAGGCCGCTTCCTGCCGGAGACCTACGTTTACCAGCGCGGCGACAGTGATCTGGACGTGCTCAAGCGCGCCCACGCCGCAATGGAAAAGGCGCTGGACGAAGCCTGGGAAAGCCGCGCGCCGGACCTGCCGATCAACACGCCCTACGAACTGCTGACGCTGGCGTCGATCATCGAGAAGGAAACCGCGCTGGCCAGCGAGCGCCCGCAGATCGCCGGCGTGTTCATGCGCCGCCTGAAGATCGGCATGCGCCTGCAGACCGACCCGACCGTGATCTACGGCATCGGTGCCGCGTATGACGGCAACATCCGCCGCCGCGACCTGACCACCGATACGCCGTACAACACCTATACCCGTGCGGGCCTGACCCCGACCCCGATCGCCATGCCCAGTCGCGACGCGCTGATGGCCGCGGCGCAGCCGGCCGCCGGTGATGCGCTGTACTTCGTCGCCGTGGGCGACGGCAGCGGCGCGCACGTGTTCTCGCCCAGCCTGGACCAGCACAACGCCGCCGTAGCCCGCTACCTGCAGCAGCTGCGCCAGCAACGTACCCAGGAGACCCCGGCGCAATGAGTCCCGCGCTGCTTCGCCACCCGCGTTTCGTCAGCCTGGAAGGCGGCGAGGGCGCAGGCAAGACCACCGCCATCAATGCCATCCGTGACTGCCTGCGCCGCCACGGCCACGAGGTGGTGCTGACCCGCGAGCCGGGCGGTACGCCACTGGCCGAGCGCATCCGCGGCCTGCTGCTGAAGCCCGATGCCGAGATCGCTGCCGAACCGCTCAGCGCCGAAGCCGAGCTGCTGCTGGTGTTCGCCGCACGCGCCCAGCATGTGCGTCAGGTGATCCGGCCGGCGCTGCAGCGCGGTGCCTACGTGCTGAGCGACCGCTTCACCGATTCCAGCTACGCCTACCAGGGCGGTGGCCGCGGGCTTGACCCGCAGTGGATTGCCGACCTGGAGCGCCGCGCGGTCGGCCTGCTGCCAGGGCTGACCCTTCTGCTGGATGTGGACGTGGCCGTCGGCCGCGCGCGCGCCAACGGTCGCGACCTGTGGCCGGACCGCATCGAGAGCGAGCAGGACGATTTCTTCCAGCGCGTGCGCGCCGTGTTCCGCAGCCGCGCACAGCAGGACCCGCAGCGCTTCGCGCTGATCGACGCCGGCCAGGTGCAGGAACGCGTGGCCGCCGATGTGGTCGCACATGTCGAGCGTTGGCTGCAGGAAGGGGAGGGCGCATGAGCACGTTTTCGCCGTGGCAGCAGCGTGCGTTCGACCAGACCGTGGCCGCGCTCGATGCGGGTCGCCTCGGTCATGGCCTGCTGATCTGCGGCCCGGCCGGGCTGGGTAAGCGCGAGGTAGCGCTGGCGCTGGCCGACCACGTGCTGGCGCAGGGTGATGCAACGCACGCCACGCGTACGCGCCAGCTGATCGCCGCCAGCACCCATCCGGACCTGCAGCTGGTCAGCTTCATTCCGAACAAGAGCGGCGACAAGCTGCGTACCGAGATCGTCATCGAGCAGGTGCGCGAGATCACCGACAAGCTGGCGCTGACCCCGCAGTACGGCGTGGCGCAGGTGGTGATCGTCGATCCGGCCGATGCGATCAACCGCTCGGCGGCCAATGCGCTGCTGAAGACCCTGGAAGAGCCGCAGCCCGGCCGCTACCTTTGGCTGATCAGCAGCGACCCGGCACGCCTGCCGCAGACCATCCGCAGCCGTTGCCAGCGACTGGAATTCAAGCTGCCGCCGCAGCACGAAGCACTGGCCTGGCTGCAGCAGCTGGGCCACAGTGAAGCATCGGCGCGCGAAGCGCTGGAGGCCGCCCGCGGCCATCCCGGCCAGGCCGACAACTGGCTGCGCGAAGACGGCCTGAGCCTGCGCCGCGAAGTCGGTCGAGATCTGGAACAGCTGGCCGCCGGCAAGACCGGCGCGGTGGAGCTGGCGCAGAAGTGGTGTGGTGATGACAACGCGGCGCTGCGCCTGCGCTTCGCTGCCGACCTGGCGCTGGCCCAGGCCAGCACCGATGCCTTGACCACGCCGGAGCGATTGCACAAGCTTGCAGCCTGGTTCGATGCGGCCAACCGCACCCGCGACCTGCTGCGCACCACGGTGCGTGCAGACCTTGCGGTGGTCGAGTTGCTGCTGGCCTGGAACAAGGTGAACGAGCGGCCTGCCGCAAGGGGAAATCGATGAGTGCCAGCAACGCCCGCCAGGGCATCCTGTCCCTGGCTGTGAAGGACAAAGCCGCGCTGTACAGCGCGTACATGCCGTTCGTGAAGAATGGCGGCATCTTCGTGCCCACGCCCAAGCGCTATTTCCTGGGCGACGAGGTGTTCCTGCTGCTGACGCTGCCCGATTCCAGCGAGCGCCTGCCGGTGGCCGGCAAGGTGATCTGGGTGACCCCGGCCGGCGCGCAGGGCAACCGCACCGCCGGCATCGGCGTGCAGCTGGCCGACGGTGCCGAAGGCGAGGGCGTGCGCCACAAGATCGAGACCCTGCTGGCCGGGCTGACCGGTTCGGACAAACCGACCCATACGATGTGATTCCGGTAGCGTCGGGTCATGCCCGGCTGCGTGCCCCGAAATGCCCGTGAACACGACTGTGAAAAACTGTTGACGGCCTCTGAAAAGCCCCTATAATGAGCGGCTCAGCAACACACCGGGCGGTTAGCTCAGCGGTAGAGCATTGCCTTCACACGGCAAGGGTCACAGGTTCGATCCCTGTACCGCCCACCATGTTGCAGAACGAAAAAAGCCTCCAGCAATGGGGGCTTTTTTGTTGCCTGCGATCCAGCAGGATCAGCCGGAAGCGCACACCCTTTCAGCCGTGCCGCTCCAGCAGCTCGCGCGCGATCATCGCCGTAGCATCCAGCAGGTCGTGGCCGCTGCCGGCCTGCACCACCACCGCCAGCAGAGTCCGGCCCACCTCGGCATTGCCGCTGGTCAGCTCCATCTCTGCTTCAAAGCACAGATCGGCCAACCATTCGTTGGCCTGTTGCAGCCCGCGCTTGCGGACGCGGCGGAACTCCGCGAGCAGCTTCGCCTGGCCGGCCTCCTGCTCGCCATCGGCCAGCAGGCCGATGGCACCGCCGTGCGCCGCGCGCCAGATGGCCGGTAGCGGGCGACCGTTCGCGTCCACCACGTCCGCCGAGAACTGCGCGCAGTACATTTCGTAGCGCTTGCCCGCTGTGCTGCGGGGCACGATGCCGGCTTCGGCGAGCAGGCGTTCGGCTTCATCCAGTGTGCTGAACTTCAAGCGCAGCAGTGCAGGGCGGCTCAGCTGTTGCGCCAGCGCGTGTTGGTTGGCCGCGAACCAGACGTTCCAGCCCACGGTTGCGCGGCCTTCCAGTGCGGCCTTGAAGTACTCCAGGTGTTCGGCGTCCATTGCGGTCTCCTGCGCTCCCTGCGCGATTGTAGCGGCAGCACATCCGGGCCGGTCAGGCATCGCCGCTGAAGAGGCAATGATGCGCCTCGCGCACCAGCTGTCGTGCGGCCACGATCAGTCCGTCGATATGGAAGGCGCCCAACTGTTCGTCCGGGCCGCCTTCGTTGCGCGCATGATCGGCGGCCTGCAGCAGATCGAGCAATGCGCCGAGCCCGGATAGCGAGCGGCGCAACGAAGCGTGATTGCTGGCGCCGAGGGTGAGGCTGATGCATGGCTGTCCGTCATCGCCGTCAGCATGGTTGATCGCATTGAGACGGGCGAAGAAAGTGGGCAGCTGCGCGGGCAAATTCTGTGCGTTCAGGGCGCACTCGATCTCGCGTGCGAGGTCTTCCGGCACATCGGTTGCGACGTCGCCGATCAGGGTGTGCAGGCGGGGATGGACGGCGGTGCGGTTGGTCATGGCGAAACCCTCACTGGCGTAGGGCCACCTTCAGGAGTGAAGGTGGCGGACGGTGCGGGTTGGCGTACCAAGGCAAACAAGCTTCAGGGGAGAAGAATGCCTGGCGGATCTGGCGATCCCCACGCACCGGCCGCCATTGAAGGCAGTCGGTGCATTCTCTCTGCTGCGATTGTTCCTGCAGCCCCTAAATCTTGTTTGATTATTCGAGACGCCAATCCCGGCCAAGGCGTCTTGCCTCGGCGCGGCGATCTTCAAGCCGGGCAATCACATCGGTCTGTAAGGAAAATTCTCAACTGTCCCTAGGCAGGCCAGATGTTTCCCAATGTGTGCAGTCCAGCACCCGCGAGTAGTGCGGCCCATCACTGATGGCGCACATCGCCGCACCTGCCGACCGTGCACGAGACGACTCCACAGCGGAGCCACCACGGCAATCGCGTCACCCCGCGCGGCGGAGGCGGGACCATGCCACGCATGGAGCCAGAGGGTTCCATCCCTGTGCTGTCCCACCGCCTTGGGCAGGCGTAGTCTCAGCCCATTGCCGTGCCCATCCACCCCGGAGTACCACCATGCCGCTCGCCCGCATCGATCTTCGCAAAGGTAAATCCGCCGACTACCTGCAACGCGTCGGCGAAACCATCTACCAGGCCATGCGCGCGGTGGGCGTGCCGGAAAACGACCGTTTCCAGATCTTCCAGGAACACGCGCCCGGCACGCTGATCTACGACCCCGGCTACCTGGGCGTGGACCGTACCGATGACTTCATCTGCATCCAGATCACCTGGAACGAAGGGCGCACGCTGGAGCAGAAGAAGGCGTTGTACCTGGGCATCGCCGACGGCCTGCATGCGGCGGTGGGCATCCGCCGCGAAGACGTGTTCATCAATCTGGTGGAAGTGAAGAAGGAGAACTGGTCGTTCGGGAACGGTCAGGCGCAGTACGTGAGTTGATGCGGGTGCGCTGCGCTGTTTCTTTAGGGCGTGCCAAGGCGCTGTGCTACTTGGCGAGCGGACGGGATTCGTGAATCAGCATCCTGGCGCTTGCGCCACGAAGCGGTGCGATGTCTTCAACCGTGCTGATCTGGACGCGGTAGCGACGTCGCGCCTGCAACGGCAGCAGCGCGACATGGAGTCGATAGGCCCCGTCGCTGCCTCGTTGGGTCTGAGCGTAGTTCAGTCCCGCATCGCGGTGCCAGTCTGGCAGTGGCTGGCCAGATTGCGACTGTGCGATCTGGTAGGCGTCGGGGCTTGCCAGCGACTGCCACGTGCCGCCGGACCATTGCTGAAGTCCGACGCGTAAAGGAATGTGCAGGTCGCGCGGAGAAGCAGCATCTGGCGATGGGGAGAGGTGCTGCAGATCCAGCTCCACCGCATATGTAAGGTAGCTGGCAAAATTGCGCGCCGTGGTTTCGAACTCGAACTGCACCTGCTGGCCGGGCGTGTCCACGGCGATGGGCTGTGAGAGTTCCAGCGGCTCTGGCGGTGGGGGCGGCCCCTTGTCGGCGCAGGCGGCAAGCAGCGCGGTCAGGCCGAGCAGGCTGATGCGCAGCCGGTGTGTGATTCGGGTGGTCATGCCGATCCCTCTGGCTCCTTGCCGTGGCCATCTGAACCCTAAACTTGGCGAGGCGGGGCCTGCAAGCGTAGGGACCGCGGTGCGGTGCATTCACATGTCGCCGCTGGAGGCGAGCCCCTGCGTCACCGTGTCGCAGGGGCCAAACCCTGAACGGGGTCCAAGGTTGGCTATGGCCCCGTAGAATGGCGGCGTGCGCCATTCTGTTCTCCACCGCCGGTTCCAGGCCCTGGCATGGCTTGCCATGCTGCTGGTGCTGCTCGCCCCGCTGGTGAGCCGCTGGCTGGCGCATGGTCACGTGGCTGCCGCTGCGCCGGTGGCGGCCATGGACCACGCAATGCACGCAGAGCACGCGCTGCACGCGATGGAAGGGCACCACGACCATCACGCAATGGCCATGCCGCACGGCGGGGCCACGAAGAAGCCGCCCGCCGATCCACATGCCGATCATGAGATGGGTGTGGACTGCGATTACTGCCTGATCGCTGCACGGCTGATCACCCTGCTGGTGGCGGCCGTGCTGCTGTTGGCGCCGATGGCACCGGTGTGCCGCGCACTGCGCGGCGCGGTGCGGGCGTTGCCGCAACGGATCAGCGGCACATTGGGCGCGCGTGGGCCGCCGGCACTGATGGCCGCCTGAGCCGCACGCGCGCTGCATTGAACGTTCTTCCATGAGGTTGCCGGCCACGGCCGGTGCCCGCACGCGCGTGTCTGTCCCTTTCTGATTGCTGCCCTGCCATTGCGGGGTGGCCTTGCATGCCGTGAAAAAATGAAAACGAACCCCAACTCCGCGCGCCTGCGCCGGGCGACGCTGCCTGTCCTGTGCGCGTTGCTCCTGCACACCGCCCCCGTACTTGCCGCTGACGCGGCCCCACCGACCACGCTGGATACCGTGCGGGTGGTCGATACCCGCAGCGGTGAACTGTCGTCCACCGCCAGCGCGGGCTCTGCGTTGGGCCTGAGCGTGCTGCAGACACCGGCCAGCCTGACGGTGATTTCGCGCGAGCAGCTGGAGCAACGCGGCGACAGCAACCTCAACGATGCGATCAGCCGGGCGGGTGCGATCAGTGCCATGCCGCACCCGGGCAATGGCCTGAGTGCGCTGTCCAGCCGCGGCTTCACCGACGGTGCCTCGGTGATGCGGCTGTACGATGGGCTGCGCCAGTACGGCGGCGTGGGCATCACGTTCCCGTTCGATACCTGGTCGATCGAGCGCATCGAAGTGCTGCGCGGCCCGGCCTCGGTCATCCATGGCGACGGTGCGATCGGCGGTGTCATCAACATCGTGCCGAAGAAGCCCACGCGTGGGGCGATCGAGAACGAGATCAGCGTGACCGTGGGCAGCGAGGACACCGCGCGGCTGGGCTTCGGCAGTGGTGGCGCCCCGACGCCCGAGCTGGCCTACCGGCTGGATGTGAGCGGCAACTACAGCGGTGGCTGGGTTGATCGTGGACGCAACAGCGACGCGACATTCTCCGGTGCGTTGCTGTGGCAGCCACGTGCGGACCTGCAGCTGATGCTCACCCATGCGCAGGGCTACCAGAAACCCATGCGCTACTTCGGCACGCCGCTGGTCGAGGGCCGCCAGCTGGAGGCGCTGCGCCACCGCAACTACAACGTGGACGACAGCGAGATCCGCTTCCGCGACCGCTGGACCCAGCTCGACGCGCTGTGGACACCGAACGCGAACGTGGAATGGCGAACCCGCGTCTACCAGATCGACAGCCAGCGTGATTGGCGCAATGCCGAGGCCTATGTCTACAACCGCGCTACCGGCTTGATCGATCGCTCGGGCAATACCGAGATCACCCACAACCAGGACCAGACCGGACTGACCTCGACGCTGCGTGTGCAGGGAACGGCGGGTGGCCTGCAGAACAACTTCGCGGTGGGCCTGGACGCCAACCGTGCGCACTTCAAGCACACCAACAACACCTATGCCGGCAGCTCGGGCCCGGTCGATCCGTTCGATCCGGTGCCGGGGCAGTTCGCCAGCGACGCGCCGAACCTGCCGCGCTATCGCAACCGTGCCGAGCAGTACGCGCTGTTCGTGGAAGACCGGCTGGCACTGAGCGAGCGCTGGTCGGTGCTGGGTGGCCTGCGCCATGACCGCGCGCGCATCGATCGCACCGATCTGATCAGCGGCCAGAACGCGTTCTCGAAGACCTACAGCAGCACAGGCTGGCGTGCGGGTACGGTACTCGCGCTGCGGCCGACGCTGAGCCTGTATGCGCAGTATTCGCAGGCGGCGGACCCGGTCAGTGGCCTGCTGATGATCAGCCCGGCCAACGGCGCCTTTGACCTGGCCAAGGGCCGGCAGATCGAGGTTGGCCTGAAGCAGGCCTTCGACGGTGGCGAGTGGACGCTGGCGGCGTATCGCATCCGCAAGACCGGGCTGCTCAGCCGCGATCCGCTGGTGCCGGATCGCCGCGTGCAGGTGGGCGCGCAGACCTCGCGCGGTATTGAAGCGTCCTTGAACTGGAACTTCGCGCCGCGCTGGTCGCTCGATGCCAACGCGACGGTGCTGAAGGCCGAGTTCGAGGACTTCCTGGAAACCACGGGTTCGCCGGCGGTGTTGGTGTCGCGCGACGGCAACGTGCCGCCGAACGTGGCCGAGCGCCTGGCCAGTATGTGGTTGAGCTGGCAGTTCGCACCGGATTGGAGTGCGGCGGGGGGCGTGCGTTATGTCGGCAAGCGCTACGCCGACAACGCCAATACGCTGGAACTGCCCGGCTACAGCACCACCGACCTTGCACTGACCTGGCAGGCGGCACCGCGCACTCAGCTGTCCGCGCGGTTGTTCAACGTGTTCGACAGGGCGTACTACGCCACCGCGTACTACACCAGCACGCAGTGGCTGCTGGGGGCGGACCGGCGCGTCGAATTCACCGTCGACCATCGCTTCTGAGGGCGCGGGCAATGACGTTGCGTTCCACCGCCAAGCGCTGGACCTACCTGGTGCATCGCTGGCTGGGCATCGGCGGATGCCTGCTGATGCTGCTGTGGTTCGTCAGCGGCATGGTGATGCTGTTCATTGGTTACCCGAAGCTGACACCCGGCGAGCGGCTGGCGGCGTTGCCGGTGCTGGGTGAGGCCCGCGACCTGCAGGGGCTGTCGGTACTGCCTGCCGCCGTGCAGGCCGAGCCGGAGGCTGTGGCGTTGACCACGCTGCGTGGAGCGCCTGCCTATGTGGTGCGAAGTGGCAGCAACGTGGGCGCCTGGTCTGCCGTGACCGGCCAGGCCCTGCTGCCGGTGTCGGCACAGCGCGCCGAAGCATCCGCCGCGCAGTTCGCGGGCGGCCAGGCCTTCGTGGGTGCGATGCGCGTGAATGAGGATCGTTGGACGCATTCGCGTGCACTGGACGCGCATCGGCCGCTGTATCGGGTGGAGGTGGGCGGTGCGCAGCCGGGCGACCTGTATGTGTCCTCGCATACCGGTGAGGTGGTGCTGGACGCCCCGCATGTGCAGCAGCGCTGGAACTATGTGGGCGCCTGGCTGCACTGGCTGTACTTCCTGCGCATGCAGTCGGTCGACCCGGTGTGGACGTGGGTGGTGATCGTGCTGTCCGCACTGTGTACGGTGGCGGCGATCAGCGGCATCGTGGTGGGCGTATGGCGCTGGCGTTTCCGTGGGCACTATCGTTCCGGTGCGAAGACGCCGTACGTGGAGTCGTGGATGCGCTGGCACCATCTGATCGGATTGTGTGCTGCGGCCTTCGTGTTCACCTGGATTTTCAGCGGCCTGATGTCGATGAACCCAATGGGTGTCTTCAGCAGTACGGGTGAAGCGATCGATGTTGAGCACTACCGTGGCGGCGCGGTGGCGGTGGATGGTGCGCTGGGTGATCCTGCGAAGCTTCTGGCGATGGCCGAAGCTGCGCGCTTCCAGCCGGTGGAGATCCAGTGGCGACGGATCGGTGGTGAGCTGTTCGCGGTGTTGCTGGACGGGCAGGGTGATACGCGCATCGTGTCCGGCGGCAATGGGCACCTGCATGTCGCACGGTGGCTGCCGACCGCGTGGTTGCAGCAGAGGGCACGTGCGCTGTCCGCTACACCCATCCAGGGTTTCGTGGTGCAGCATGCAGCGGATGCGTACTTCTACCCGCGTGCGCCCGAGGCCATGAATGGTGCAGCGGTACGTCGCTTCCCGGTGGCAGTGGTGGATTTCGGTGATGCCGAGGCGACACGCGTCCATCTCGATCTGGCGACCGGCGATCCGTTGCTGACGATGGGGCATCGTGAGCGGGTGGGGCGCTGGCTGTTCTACTTCCTGCATAGCTGGGACCTGCCGGCGATGCTGCGCCAGGAAGGTGCCCGGTTGGCGGTGTTGCTGCTGCTGAGCGCTGCCGGCACCGCGTTGTGTGCCACGGCGACGGTGATCGGCTATCGGCGATTGCGGATGAAGCTGCGGCGCAGGCGGCGCTGATGCCCTGGGCTACACCCGCAGCCAACGCGTGGACATCGCCACCAGCAACAAGGCCGTGGCCACGCCGATGAATGCAGCGATCAGGCCGAAGTGGTTGGCGGCAAAACCGATCAGTGCCGGGCCAGCAAGGATGCCGGCAAAGCCCAGCGTGGAAACGGCGGTGATGGCCAGCGCGCCGGGCATGCGGGTCTGGTGGCCAGCCAGCGAGAACAGCGCCGGTGCGATGTTGGCGCAGCCGAGGCCGACCAGCACATAGCCGATCAGCGACGCCTGCCACGGCGTGACCAGGGTCAGCACCAGCACGCCCGCGGCGGCAAGCAACGCGCCGAACACGATCGCGCGCTGGCGGCCCACGCGTGCCACCAGTGCATCACCGAACAGGCGTGCGACGGTCATGGTCAGGGTGAAGGTCACATAGCCAATGCCGGCGAGGCCGGCATCGACGCGGCGCACGTCGCTGAGAAACACCGCGCTCCAGTCGAGCATCGCACCTTCGCCGAGGAACGCGACGAACGCCAGCACGCCGATGAACAGCACGATGCCGTGTGGCAGGGCCAGCATCGGTGTGTCGTGCGGCATGCGTTCGCTGTGCCAGTACGACGCCGACAGCAGCATCACCAGCAGCATGGCGCCAACGCCGATCAGCACGGACGCCGAGGGAGGCAGGTGAGCAGACAGCAGCACGGTCATGGTGGCCGCGCCGAGGAAGCCGCCGATGCTGAAGAACGCATGGAAGCCGGACATCATCACGCGCCGTGCTTCGCGCTCGACGATGACGGCCTGTACGTTCATCGTGCAGTCCATTGCCCCCACGGCGGCGCCGAACACGAACAGGACCAGCCCGAGTGTCCAGGCCGAACCGGCCAGCGCCAGGCCGGGCACGGTCAGGCAGATCAGCAGGCTGCTGGCCACCATCACCCGCCGGCAACCGAGGCGCGCGGCCAGCACGCCGGACAACGGCATCGCCAGCAGCGAACCGGCACCGAGGCAGAGCAGCACCAGCCCCAGCGTGGCGTCGTTGATCCCGGTGCGTGCCTTTGCGAACGGCACCAGGGTGGCCCACAGCGCGGTGGCGAAGCCGGGAATGAAGAACGCAGCGCGGGTCGCGTGCTGTTCGGCACGCGCGCGGTTGGCAACGGACATGAGCGGTACGGTCAGGGGGGAGTGGGGTGTACCGCGATGCCTGCGGCGCGGAAGCGTGCCGCCAATGCGGGCGGTGCGGTGGTGGTCAGCACCAGGTCGTCGATCTCGTCGAGGCTGGCAATCTGCCAGTTGCCGCGTGCACCCAGCTTTTCAGTCGTGGCGGCGACGATGACACGGCTGCTGCAGGCCACCATCGCGCGCTTCAGCGTGGCTTCTTCCGCATCCATTGCCCACACGCCGGTGTCGCCGTCCACCGCGCAGGGGCCGGGCAGGTACACATCGGCGCGCAGGCGCTGCACCTGGGCCAGTGCTTCGGCGCCGACCGCGCCGCCACCGCTGGCCAGGCGCCCGCCGATCAGCTGCACCGAGGTGCCTTCAAGCAGGCTGGCGGCCGTGGCGATCTGTGGCGCGTTGGTGATCACCGTCAAGCCGAGGGCGGCCGGCAACTGCTGGGCGATCGCCAGGTTGGTTGAACCGGCGTCGAGCAGTACGACCTGGCCGGGTTGCAGCAACGCGCAGACGCGGGCGGCCAGCTCGGCCTTGTCGCCGCGGTCGCGGGTCAGCCGCTCGCGCAGCGGGCGTTCCTTGGGCGGTGGCAGCACGGCGCCACCGTAGACGCGCTGGCACAGGCCCTGCGCGGCCAGCTCGCGCAGGTCGCGGCGGATCGAATCTTCGGACACGGCATAGCGGCGCGCCAGCTCGGCGGCAACCACGCGGCCCTGCTGGCGCAGTTCCTCCAGAATCTGCCGGGTGCGCTGGGCGGGGAGGGGGCTGGGATCGGAGCTCATGCTGCAAGTCTGCACGTTCGTGCATTAACGTGCAACAACGTGTATGCTGCGTTTGGGCGGGGCACAGGGCGGCTGGACTGCCGGTGAATCCGCCCGCGCCCACGTCTATGGATCGCCCTCGCGGCCCGGCATGATGGCGGGGCACCTGGCATGGAATCCCTGATGTCCCCCACCGTTCACCGCAAGCTGCGCATCGGCGCGGACCAGTACACCGGCCAGAAAGTGGTCGACCAGCAGTTCCATGAGTGCGATTTTTCCGGTGCCGACCTGACCGCCACCGAGTTCATCAACTGCAGCTTCTACGATGCCGACAGCCGCAGCGGCTGCCGCTTCAATGGCGCCACATTGAAGGAGGCCAGCTTCCGCAGCTGCGACATCAGCATGTGCCACTTCAACTTCATCAAGGCGCTGGGCCTGGAGATCAGCGAGTGCCGCGCGCAGGGTGCGGATTTCAGCAACGCCAGCTTCATGAACCAGATCACCACGCGCAGCTGGTTCTGCAGCGCCTTCATCAAGAAGTCGAACCTGCGCTATGCCAATTTCTCGCGGGTCACGCTGGAGAAATGCGAACTGTGGGAGAACCGCTGGGACGGTGCAAACGTCAGCGGCGCCAGCTTTGCCGGCTCGGACCTGTCCGGTGGCCAGTTCGAGGGAATCGACTGGAACAGCGCCAACTTCACCGACTGCGACCTGACCAATTCCGATCTGGGCGAGCTGGACCTGCGCAGCACCAACCTGCGTGGCGCCACGCTGGATGTCCAGCAGGTGGCGCTGTTGATGCAGCGCATCGGCATCACGGTGGTGCCGTAGGCATCAGCCGGCGTACGCCACCCAGCCCTTGAAGCTGAAGCCCGCATAGAACAGCTCCACATCGTCGAAGCCGGCCTCCTGCAGCAGCGTCACTTCCTGTTCGGGGGCCAGCAGCGGCAGCCGCTCGGCAATGGCGTCGATCGCGCGCTGTGCATCGGCGTGGGCAACGCCGGAGGCTTCGGCGAACGCGGCGTAGCGCTGCAACCAGCGCAGCTTGCCGGCCGGATCCTGCGGCACGCTGTGGTGGGCCACCACCAGCGGCGCACCGGGCTGCAGGCGCCTGTGCAGCTCCCGCAGCGTGTGCAGGCGCTGCGCGCCGTCGAGGAAGTGCAGGGTCAGCAGGCAGCTGGCACCATCGAAGCGCACGTCGGGGGCATCGTCGATGTAGCCTTCCAGCAACTGCACGCGCGACATCAGCGGGCCCAGTGTCTGTTCGGCCAAGGCCAGCATCGGTGCAGCCGGGTCCACGCCCAGCAGCTGCCAGCCCGGCTGCGCCTCGGCAAATGCCTTCAGCTCCAGCCCGCCACCGGCGCCCAGCACCAGCACGCGGCCCTGCGCAGGAACGTGTTCGGCCAGCAACAGGCGACTCATCTGCTGCAACGCGAGGAAGCCCGGCACCTGGCGCAGCGGGCCCTCGGCATAGCGGGCAACGGCCTGCGGATCGGAGAACGAAGACATGCGTGCATTCCTGCAACAGGGACATACCACTGTACCGTGGCATGCAAGTGCCTTTGCCGCGGGTCGCTCCTGCCTGCGCTGACCGGCTTGCATCCAGCTCAGCGCAACGCCCGCGCCAGCACCTGCCAGATCCTCGGGTCCTGGCACTGCGAGACGTTGAAGCGCAGATAGTCGGCCGCGCGCTGCGACTGGCTGAACGCGTTGCCCGGCGCCAGCACGATGCCCTCGCGCAGGCATTGCCGCGCCAGTGCGGCGGCGTCGCGGCCGTCGGGCAGCTGGCACCACAGGAACAGGCCGGCTTCCGGCTGCAGCCATGGCGTGATGCCCAGCGCCTGCAGTTTCCGCAGTGTGTGCCGGCGTGCATCGGCCAGGCGCGAACGTATCGACTGCATGTGGCGGCGGTAACCGCTATCGGTCAGCGCGATGTGCATCAACTGCGCGGCCAGATGGCCGCCGCCAAAGCTGGTCGCCAGCTTCAGGTCGGTCAGTGCTTCTATCCAGTCGTGGCGCGCAGCGATGTAGCCGCAGCGCGACGCTGCCGACAGCGTCTTGGAGAAACTGCCGACGTGGATCACCCGTGACAGTCCATCGAGCGCGGCCAGCCGCGGTGCCGGCTGCAGTTCGAAGTCGGCGAAGATGTCGTCCTCGACGATGATCAACTCGCTGCGTTCGGCCAGGCCCAGCAGGCGGTGCGCGGTGTTGGCCGAAAGCACCGCGCCGGTCGGGTTGTGCAGGCCGGAATTGGTGATGTACAGCCGCGGCGAATGCGCCTGCAGGGCTTGCGCGAACGCCTCCAGGTCCGGGCCGCTGTGCGTGTACGGCACGCCGATGGCCTGCACCTGGTGCGCCTTGAGCAGCGCGTGGTAATTGAAGTAGCTCGGGTCATCGACCAGCACGCAGTCGCCGGGCTTGAGCAGGAAACGGCAGAGCAGATCGACCGCGTGCGTACCGGATTCGGTCAGCAGGATCTGCTCCATCGGTGCATCGATGCCAAGCGTGGCGCTGCGCCTTTGCAGCAGCTGGCGCAACGCGGGCAGCCCGAGCGGACCGGCGTAGTCCACCAGTTGCATGGCATCGGCACGCGACAGCCGGCGCAGGCCGCGGCGCACGCCATCGTGATACAGCCAGTCACTGGGCATCCAGCCGCACCCTGGCTTGAGATCGCCCGCGGGCGTTTCCAGCGATTGCCGTGACACCCACAGCGGATCCACCGCGCGATCCAGCCGCGGCTCCATTTCGGCCAGCGCCAGCGGTGCGGCCGGGCCACTGACGTAGAAGCCCGAGCCTGCGCGCGCACTGATCAGGCCTTCGGCCGCCAGGCGCTCGTAGGCCTCGACCACGGTGGAGACTGAAACCCCCATGGTCGCCGCCTGCGCACGTACCGAAGGCAGGCGGGAGCCGGGGCCATCCACCCGTGCACTGATGCGGGTGCGGACGGTCTGGATGACCGATTCGATGCGGGTGAGCGGGCGCGGCATGGTGGAACCGTAGTGGAAGTGTGGGCAGTACAGTTACTTGCGGCTGTACTGGATTGTAGCTGGGGTCGTTCCGCGCCGGATGCTTCCATACAGGTGCAGCCGGGCATCGTCCGGCACCTTCAGGAGTACAGGCGTGGAACGGTCGGCGAGTGGTTGGATCAATGGCTTCATCGGTGTGGTGATCTTCGCCGGCTCATTGCCGGCCACCCGCCTGGCGGTGCTGCAGCTGGATGCCGGGTTCGTCACCGCCGCACGCGCCACCATCGCCGCGGTGCTCGGTCTGGGGCTGCTGCTTCTGCTGCGCCAGCCATGGCCGCGGCGCGGCGACCTGCCGGGGCTGGTGGTGGTCAGCCTCGGCGTTGTGGTCGGCTTCCCGCTGCTGACCGCGCTCGCGCTGCGTCACGCGTCGTCGGCGCACACCATCGTGTTCCTTGGCCTGCTGCCGTTGAGTACAGCGGTGTTCGGCGTGCTGCGCGGTGGCGATCGGCCGCGCCCGGCGTTCTGGCTGTTCTCGTTGCTGGGCAGTGCCTGCGTGGTCGGCTATGCCGCGCGCAACGGAATCGAAGCCTCGTTGCAGGCCGACCTGCTGATGCTGGCGGCGATCGTGGTGTGCGGGCTGGGCTACGCGGAGGGTGGTCGGCTCGCCCGTCATCTGGGCGGCTGGCAGGTGATCAGCTGGGCACTGCTGCTGGCGTTGCCGGTGATGCTGCCGCTGACGGTGCTGATGCGCCCGGCCTCGTTCACCGCGGTCGGTGCCTCGGCGTGGTGGGCACTGGGCTACGTGGCAGTGTTCAGCATGCTGATCGGCTTCCTGTTCTGGTACCGCGGGCTGGCCCAGGGCGGCATCGCTGCCGTCGGTCAGCTGCAGCTGCTGCAGCCGTTCTTCGGCCTGGCCCTGGCCGCGCTGCTGCTGCACGAGTCGGTCAGCCTCAGCATGGTGCTGGTGACTCTGGTCGCGGTGATCTGCGTCGCCGGCGCGCGCCGCTTCAGCCGCTAGGAAAAAGGGGACGGAGGGGATTAAGTCGTTTCAGGCACAGCAGGACCAATTACGACTTAATCCCCTCCGTCCCCTTTTCCGGGGTGCTGCGGAAAAGGTGCGCAACGGCGTAGTCGATGAACACCCGCAAGCGTGCACTGGGATGGCGCCCGCCGGGCCACAGCAGCGAGAACTGCCCCTGGTGCGTGGGCAGTGTGGGCAGCACCTGTTGCAGGCGGCCATCGGCCAGCGCGTCAGCTGCGAGGAAGTCAGGCATCCAGGCCAGGCCCATGCATCCGATCGCAGCGGCCAGCACGGCTTCCATGTTGTTGCAGGTCATCGCCGTGGGAAGGCGCGCCCCGGCGTCGCCTTCGATGCCCGGCAGCTGCCACGGATGCAGCTTTCCCGTGGTGGGGTAACGGAAGCGCAGCGCGGTATGCATGCGCAGGTCGCCCACATCGCCGGGCGTTCCATGCATCTGCAGATAGCCCGGCGCCGCACAGAGGATGAAACGAAAACCCCCCAGTCGCCGTGCGGTCAGGCTGGAATCAGCCAGTTCGCCACTGCGTATCACCGCATCCAGGCCTTCGCTGACCACATCGACGATGCGGTCGTTGAAGTCCAGTTCCAGCTGCACCTGCGGATAGCGTTGCTGGAAGCCGGGCAGCACCGGCAGCAGGAAGCGGTAGCCGATGGTGGGCAGGCCGATGCGCAGCAGCCCGCTGGGGGCGTGCTGTCGCTGCGCCAGGTCCGCCTGTGCTTCGGAAAGCTCGTCCAGTGCACGCCGGCAGCGCTGCAGCAGCAGTTCGCCTTCGTCGGTGAGATGCACGCGGCGGGTGGTGCGCTGGAACAGGCGCGTGCCGAGTTTCTGTTCAAGCCGGGCGATGCGCTTGCCGACGGCCGAGGCTGACAGGCCGAGTACGCGGGCGGCACCGACAATGCTGCCTGACTCCGCGGTGCGGACGAAGGCGAGCAGGGCGGAGATGGAGTCCATGCTTGGATGATTGCGGAACATCTGGCCGCAATCAACATCCACCGAGCCTGTTTTTCTGGAATAGCGGCCTGTCCATCATCAATGCCCCTGATGGATGGAGGCCCGCATGGCCCCGGATTCGATGCTCCCTGTACCTGTCCGCGCGCAGCAGCGCTGGGCGCTGCTTGCGGTCTGCCTGGCCGCGCTGGCGTTGCCGTTGTCCTTCTCTGCCGGTGCAGTCGCGGTGCCGGCGCTGGCCCGTTCCGCGGCGGCATCGCCCACCGCGCTGGCCTGGGTGACCAACGCCTTCATGCTCACCTTCGGCAGTCTGTTGCTCGCTGCGGGCGGCTTGGCCGATCGATATGGCCGTCGGCGGCTGTTCCTGCTGGGCACGGCGGGCTTCACCACCGCCACCGCCGCCGTCTGCCTTGCTCGCACGCTGCTATGGCTGGATCTGGCGCGCGGGTTGCAGGGCGTTGCCGCGGCGGCGGCGCTGGCATCCGGCACGGCGCTGCTGGCACAGGCCTGGCAGGGGCCGGCGCGTGCCCGTGTCTTCGCCCTGCTGGGCACCACGTTCGGCATGGGGCTGGCGTTGGGGCCCCTGCTCGCGGGCCTGCTGCTGCAGACATTGGGATGGCGCAGCGTGTTCGCCGCGGGCGGTGTGCTCACGTTGGTGGCCTTCGGCCTGGGGGCACGCGCGTTGCCTGAAAGTCATGGCGAGCGCCGACCACTGGATATCGGCGGCATGCTGATTTTCAGCCTGACGCTGGCGGCGTTGACCCTGGCGCTGCTGTGGCTGGGCGAGTTCGGCCTGCATGCCGCGCGCGTGCGGCTGGCGCTGCTGGTGACGCTGCTGTTGGGCGGGGTGTTCGTCTTCATCGAACGGCGGCACCCCTCACCGTTGCTGGACCTCTCACTGTTCTCGCAACCGGCGTTCCTCGGTGTCCAGCTGCTGCCGGTGGCGACCTGCTTCGGCTACGTGGTGCTGCTGGTCGTGTTACCTGTGCAACTGCTGGGCGTGCATGGCCAGAGCGCGACGCTGGTGGGACTGCAGATGCTGGCGCTGTCCGCGCCGATGCTGGTCCTGCCGATGCTGGCCGCGCGTTGGGCGGAGCGCGTGGGAAGTGCGCGGCTGTGCACGCTGGGTCTGCTGGTGTGTGCCGCCGGCCTGTACCTGTTGTCGCGGCAGGCGTCGCACCCGTCGCCCTTGCAGTGGGTGCCGCTGCTGATGCTGGTCGGCGCAGGCACGGCTTTGCCGTGGGGGCTGATGGATGGACTGTCGGTGAGCGTGGTACCGGTGCAACGTGCCGGCATGGCCGCAGGCATATTCGGAACCGTGCGGGTGGCCGGCGAAGGCATCGCGTTGGCCGCAGTCACTGCCTTGCTTGCGCTGCTGATCGGCCGTCAGCTGCAGGGCGCGTCGCCGGCATCGCTGGTGCGTGCCGGTGCCTATCTGGCCACGGGGGCGCGGGAACAGGCGCAGGCACTGCTACCGACGATGAGCCGCATGCAGCTGCAGCACGCCAGTAGTGATGCGCTGGCGACACTGCTGCGCGTACTGGCGCTGCTGACCGCCGCCTGTGCCGCCGTGTTGCGCCTGTTGCTGCGGAAAAGGACAGGTGCCTTGGTCGGGAACATGGTGTAGCTGGCTCATCGCCGCCTCCGCCGTCATCCCGTTGTCGTGTCCCGCTCACGCCGCCTATGCCCACCCGGGCCTAGTGTTGATCGTCCCCGTCCCCCACGGAGACCCGCCATGTGGCTGCTCGACCATCTCTGGCCCAGCCGTCGACCCCTTCCTCCCCCGGTCGAGGACGCGCCACAGGCACCGTCACGCCGGCCCTGGCTGAAACGCCCGGCGCGGGCCGGGCGCAGCGGCATGGCGCCCTGGCAGAAGGTGGCCACGCCACCGCGGCGCACGCGCCACTAGCCGGTGCGGTCTGATGGGTGGTTGACCCCATCGCTGACCGGGATCACCCCCAGCGCGAACGGGTCGATGCCCTCCAGGCAGGCCACGTTGTAGCCGTACTGGTCGGGGTTGGAGCGGCGCCGGTGATGGGTGTAGATGCCGCACACCCCGCAGAAGTAGTGCTCGGCCACATGGGTGTTGAACTGGTATTTCTGCAGGTGATGCTGCCCGCGCACCACCTGCAGGCCCTGGCGGGGGACGCTGGCGGCGATGGCACCCCGGCGCCGGCACATCGAGCAGTCGCAGCGGCGCGGGTCGACGACGCCGTCCGGGAGGTCCAGCAACAGCTCGACCGTGCCGCAGTGGCAGGTGGCGCGGTGCTGGGGTTGGACCGGAACGCCGGCCACGGAAGTGATGCCCATCGTTGCTCCTGTGAGGTGAACCTGGCCGCATGGACCGCCGCAGACGGTGCGCCGCGGTCCCTGAACGGGCCGTAGATGCCACGGTGAACCCGCTTGTGGCTAACTATGCGGCTTCGGGACCGCGACAGGATGCCAGTGAGAGCCGCAGGACGTTGGATGACAGGAAGTGCCATGGCGCTGGCAGCGTTGTGGGTGACCGGGCTGCTGGCCTATCAGATGCCGGGGCCGGGCTGGCTGGCCAATGGCATTGCGGTGCTGTGGCTGCTGGTTGCGCTGTGGGCGTCGTGGCAGGTCGCGCGTGGCCGTGGCCATCGTCGCCTGGGCATGGCGTTCGGCGCGTCGCTGGCGCTAGCCGGCCTGTGGTGGCTGCTGCTCACCCCGCGCCAGGACCGCGTCTGGGCCGATGACGTGGCCCAGCGCCTGCACGTGGTGTCCTTCGACGGGCGCCACGTGGTGCTCGACAACGTGCGTGATTTCACCTGGCGCAGCGAGACCGACTACGACGCGCACTGGGTGCGCCGCGCGTACGACCTGGACCAACTCCGCTCGGCCGATCTGGTGCTGTCGTACTGGATGGGCCCGGCGATCGCCCACACCCTGATCTCGTTCGGTTTCGAGGATGGGCGCCACGTGGTGTTCTCGCTGGAGATCCGCAAGGAACGCGGCGAATCGTTCTCGGCGCTGGGCGGCTTCTTCCGCAAATTCGAGATGACCCTGGTGGCCGCGGAGGAGACCGACATCATCCGCACCCGCACCAACGCGCGTGGCGAGGATGTCTACCTGTACCGCCTGCACGGCATGGACCAGGCGCAGCTGAAGCAACTGTTCGCCGCGTACATCGCGCAGGCGCGCGAACTGGATGCGAAGCCGGGCTTCTACAACACGCTCACCAGCAACTGCACCACCATCGTCTTCGATCTGGCCCGCCACATCGCGCCGCGCCTGCCGCTGGACTACCGCCTGCTGCTGTCCGGCTACCTGGCCGAATACGCACAGGAGGTCGGCGCGCTCACGCCGGGCGTGCCTTATGCCGAACTGCATGACAAGGGCCGCATCACCCAGCGTGCGCTGGACCTGGGCAGCGGCGACCACTTCTCCACCGTGATCCGCCAGGGCGTGCCCGGCACCGAGCAGGACCCGCAGTAATGACCCGACTCTTCCTGATCCGCTGGCAGCGCGCGCTGCCGGTGTTGTTCGCCGCCTTCCTGCTGCTGGGCAGCAGCGGCTGCGCGATGGTGACTGTCAAGCAGGTGAAGTCCAGCGATTCGCTGGTGAACAAGCGCGCCGATGTGCTCAACACCGGCAAGCTCAGCCCGGCCGCGCGCGAGACGCTCAGCGCGGCGGGCCTGGATGAGTCGCAGTGCGAGAAGGACTTCCTGGTCTGCCGCAGCACGTTGTTGATGACCGATGACCTCAACGTCGAGCAGCGGCTGTCGGCGCTGTCCGAACTGTGGGTGAAGGCCGCACTGGCGCTGACGCCGAAGAAGACCGCCGCCGGCGATCCGCCGATGAGCGATGCGGCGCTGGATGCCTGGCTGGAAGCCGCGCGCTATGCCTATGCCTACCTGTTCTACAGCGGCCGCTCGCCGTCCGACCGCGCCTTCGAGGACCGGCAGACGCAGGTGCGCGACTACTACAACTACGCCGCCGAGAAGGCGGCGGTGGTGCTGTTCGTGCGCGCGCGTGCAGCGGCACTGGCCGGCGAGGACTATACGAAGCCGATCTCGGTCGGCAGCTGGTCGCTGGCCTCCAACTATCAGCAGTTGAACCTGAAGAGCATTCCGGCGCAGCTGGTGCCGGCCGGCACGGTCAGCTTCGTCGGCCTGCGCAGCACCTATCGCCGCGATGGCTTCGGTGCCGAGCTGGTGATGGTGATGGACCCGCCCAAGCTGGTCGCGCCGGTGATCGCGGGCGATGGGCCGAAGGCGGAAACAGCGGCGGATGATGCTGACGACGAGCGCCGTGGCCGCCGCCATCGGCATGACGATTCGGTGCCGGAATTCAGCGAGATGTCCTCGATCAACGTCACCGCGCTGCTGCGTTTCGAAGGCAGCAGCCTGGAAGACGTGATGCGCACGCGCCGGGTTGAACTGGACGCCTATTCGCCGGAGGCCACTGAACGCATCACCCTGCACGGCGAACAGGTGCCGCTGGCCGGCAATTTCACCGCTGCCTACGGCCTGTGGCTGGCGCAGAGTGGCTTCGCCCGGCAGTCACTGCGCACCCTGTTCGGCATGAGTGAGGGCATCGGCGAACCGCACATCTACCTGATGCAGCCGTGGGACCCGAACCGCCGCATCATCTTCATGCTGCACGGCCTGGCCAGCAGCCCGGAAGCCTGGGTGAACCTGGCCAACGAGATCATGGGCGACCCCGAGCTGCGCCAGCAGTTCCAGGTGTGGCAGGTCTACTACCCGACCAATGCACCGATCGCGCTGAACCGCTACGAGATCGCCAACGCGTTCAATGACACGCTCAAGCACTTCGACCCCAACGGCAGCACACGCGCATCGAAGGACATGGTCTATATCGGCCACAGCATGGGCGGCGTGCTCGCGCGGCTGTTGGTGAGCGACTCGGGTGATGTGCTGTGGGATGACCTGCTGGCCAACTATGACCTGAAGGGCGAGCGGCTGAAGCGGGTGCAGGCCAAGCTGGGGCCACTGCTGCATTTCAAGGCGCAGCCGAACGTGGAACGCGCGATCTTCATCGCCGCGCCGCACCAGGGCACGGATATCGCAGGCAACAAGGTCGGGCGGCTGATCGGGCGCCTGGTACGCCTGCCGCTGACCATTCTCGGCAAGTTCGAGGACGTGTTCATGGCACTGGCACAGGCCGAGCAGCAGGTCGACGGCACCGCCAAGCCGAAGATTCCCAACAGCATCGACAACCTCAAGGCCAGCGATCCGTTCGTGAAGGCCGCCGCACAGCTGCCGATCGAAGCGGGCCTGAAGTACCACTCGATCATCGCCCAGCGCAAGCCGGAGCTGCCGGTGGAGAAGTCCGATGACGGGCTGGTGCCGTACTGGAGCGCGCATCTGCCGGGCGCGCTGTCGGAGAAGGTGATCATTTCCGGCCACAGCGTGCAGGAGACCCCGCAGGCCGTACTGGAAGTGCGCCGCATCCTGCATCGGGATATCGATGATGTGGGAGCCGGTACACGGTAATGCCGGCCTCTGGCCGTCGCCATCATGGGATTCCCGCGTGCGCGGAGGTTGCCGGCCAGCGGCCGGCACTACCGGAATCCGGCGGCGCTACACCCGCCGCGCGATCACTGCGGCCAGCACCGCCAGACCGAAGGTGATGGCCAGGCACAGCAGGTAGCCGGTGTGCGGCGCGCTTTCCACGAACATGGCGAACAACGCGCCGGACACCGCCAGCGCGGTGGTCACCGACAACGCCTCGCTCAGCTGCAGCGCCGAGGTATTGGCACCCTGCTCATGCGGTGCTGACAGCGACAGGGTCAGCACCGACAGGCTGGCGTAGATCATGCCCATGCCGAAGCCGGTCACGGCCCAGCCGACCAGCGCGACCGGCAGCGGCATCGGGTTGAACAGCACCGACAGCGTTGCGGCGATGCCGAACGTCATCATCACCGTGCCAACGCGCAGCAGCTGCTGGCGTGACCAGCCACGCTGCTGGTGGCCCTGCAGCCATGAACCGGCGAACCAGCCCAGCGCACCGAGGCTGAGCACGGCGCCTGCCCAGCTGGGCGAGAGCCCGCGTTCGCGCTGCAGCAGCAGGGGCAGATAGGCCTCGCAGGCGAAGAACGCCGCTGCAGCAATGCCGCGCAACGCGATCACGCTGGGCAGGCCGCGGCGCAGGATCAGGGTTCCGGCCGGCAGCAGCCGATGCACGCAGAACAGCAGCGCCAGCATCGCCACGCCGATGCAGAGCAGGGCGGCCATGCCCTGTTGCTGGCCGCCGACGTAGAGCAGTAGTGCGGCCAGTGAGGCGCCAGAGGCCCAGCGCACCACGTTGCTGCGTTCGCCATCGTTGCAGACCGCAACGGGAAGTTGCATGCGCGCCAGTGCCGGGCGCAGCAGCAGTGCGGCCGGTATCGCCAGCAGTGGCACTGCCAGGAATACCCAGCGCCAGCCCAGGTGCTGCACCATCAGGCCACTCAACGCCGGGCCGACCATCGAGGGCACCACCCAGCCTGCGGAGAACGCCGCGAACACCTTCGGTCGCAGGTGCTCGGGGTAGCTGCGGCCGACCATCACGTAGAGCGAGACCGAAATCGCGCCCGCGCCCAGGCCCTGCATCAGGCGCCCGGCCACCAGCATGCCCATGCGCGTCGCAAAGCCGGCCAGCAGCAGGCCCAGCACGAAGCAGCCCAGGCCGTACCAGAGTGGCCGCGCGGGGCCGTGGCGATCGGCCCAGCGCCCGGCCAGGGTCATGCCGATCACACTGGTGGCCAGGGTGCCGCCAAAGGCCAGCGCGTACAGGCGCAGGCCATCGAGTGCTTCGGCCACGGTGGGCATCGCGGCCGCGACGGCCAGTGCTTCGAAGGCGTGCAGCGCGACCAGCGCAACCATGCCGATGGTCGTGGCGCGGTAGCGCGCGGACAGGATCGAGCTGTCAGCCGGCAGGTGGGTGTCGGCGGGAGAGAGGGTCGGGGTCATACGGGTCAGGTGCAGGCCGCGCTTGTCAACGGGCGGCGAAGGTAGCAGCATGCCACCTCAACTGTAGTTGAGGTCAAGCAATGGCATCCCAGGAACTCAGCGTTGGCGAGGTCTCCCAGCGCAGTGGCGTGGCCGTTTCCGCACTGCATTTCTACGAGCGCAAGGGGCTGATCAGCAGCCTGCGCACCTCGGGCAACCAACGGCGTTACAGCCGGGACGTGCTGCGCCGGTTGGCGGTGATCCGCGTGGCGCAGCGGGTGGGCATGCCGCTGGAAGCAGTCGGCCGTGCCTTCGAAAGCCTGCCTGACGGCCGCGCACCGACCAAAGCGGATTGGGCCAGGCTGTCCGCGCGCTGGCGCACCGAGCTGGAAGAGCGCATCCACATGCTGCAGCTGCTGCGCGACGAACTGACCGGCTGCATCGGTTGTGGCTGCCTGTCGCTGCAGCATTGCCGCCTGGCCAATCCCGGCGACGTCCTCGGCGAACGCGGCGACGGCCCGATGCGCTGGGAGTGAGCGACAAAAAGGGGACGGAGGGGATTATGTCGTTTGTGCACTTGCGACTTAATCCCCTCCGTCCCCTTTTTCTTACCAGACCGTGATCGTCTCGCCGCTCTGGATGCCTTCCACCGCGCGCTGGAAGGCCAGTGCCGCGCGCTGTGCGCTTACCGCCTCGAAGCCCGGGAAGTAGGGGCCGTAGGCGGCCATCGATTCGATCAGTACGTTCGGGCTGACCACGTTGATGCGCAGGCCGCGCGGCAGCAGCTCCAGTGCGGCTGCGCGCACGAAGCCTTCCAGTGCGGCATTCACCGAGGTGGCGTTGACGCCGTCGCGGATCGGTTGTGCGCTGACGATGCCGCTGGTCAGGGTGATCGAGCCGCCGCTGTTGAGATGATGCTGCGCGGCCAGTGCCAGCCTCACCTGGCCCAGCAGTTTGTCCTGCAGGCCGAGGTTGAACTGCGCCGGCGTCATCTGCTGCAGCGGGCCGAAGTGCAGCTTGCCGGCGGTGGAAATCACCGCATCGACCGGGCCGGTACGTGCGAACAGTTCGGCGACGCTGGCGTCATCGGTCAGGTCCACGCGCAGTTCGCCGCTGCTGCGGCCGGCGGCGAGAATCTGATGCTGTTGGCCGAGCTGGCGGGCGACTGCCTGGCCGAGGGTGCCGCTGGCACCAACGAGGAGGATCTTCATGGCCGTTCCTTGCGTAAGGGAGTGAGCGCAGTCTGCGCCCTCACAATGGTGTTAGGTAAGCGGCGTATGATTCGCAGATTCCTAACTAGGGATTAGTAATGGATACCCTTCGATGCATGCAGGCCTTCGTTGCCGTGGCCGAGCGTGGCAGCTTCGCCGGCGCCGCCGAACAGCTGCAGGTCTCGGCGGTGATGGTGGGCAAGTACATCCAGCAGCTGGAGGCGCATCTGGGCACCGCGCTGCTGCAACGGAACACCCGCCGCCAGCGCCTGACCGAAGCCGGCAGCGCCTATCTGGCCGGCTGCCGGCAAGTGCTGGAGCAGGTGCAGCAGGCCGAGGCCGATGTGGCCGGTCTGCAGGTACAGCCGCGTGGCCTGCTGCGGGTCAGTGCGCCGACCACCTGGGGCAGCTGCGTGCTGGCGCCGCAGCTGGCCGGCCTGCTGCGCGCGCAGCCGCAGTTGAACATCGAACTGGATCTGAGCAACCGCCGTGTGGACCTGATCGAGGACGGCTTCGACGTGGCGATCCGGGTCGGGCCGTTGCCATCGCAGGAGGTGGTGGCGCGGCCGCTGCCGCCGTATGCGATGAGCCTGTGCGCGGCGCCGTCTTACCTGCGCAGGCGCGGCACGCCACGCACGCCGGCGGACCTGCAGGGGCATGATTGCCTGAGCCATCTTGCCTGGCGTGGTGGCCATGGCTGGCAGTTGGCCAACGGTGAACAGGTGGATTGGGAGGCGCGGCTGACCTGCAACGACGGGTTCGCGCTGCGCGAAGCCGCCGTGGCCGGGGCCGGGTTGGTGTTGCAGCCCACCGCGCTGTTGGCGGGGGAGATCGCAGCAGGGCGCCTGAAGCCGCTGCTGCGCGACTACCTGCCCGAACCGCGACCGATGCATCTGATCTACCTGCCGGATCGACGGCCGCGCCCGCGGCTGCAGTGCTTCGTGGATTTCGTCATGGCCACATTTGGGCAATGAGCATCCACGCCATGCGTGGATGATGGTAGGTGCCGACCGTTGGTCGGCACACATCGGGATCAATCATTCGCCGCAGACAATTCCTGCCCGCGCACCTGCGCAGCACGCAGCGCGTTGTCCACCAGCACTTCGAAACCACCGGCCTGGAAGCTCTCGATCGCGGCCTGGGTGGTGCCGTTCGGCGAGGTCACACGGCGGCGAAGCTCGGCCGGGCTTTCGCCGGCTTCATCCAGCATGCGCGAGGCGCCCAGCAGGGTCTGCACCACCAGCGTGCGCGCGGCGTCGGCCGGCAGGCCCTGGGCAATGCCCGCCGCTTCCATCGCTTCGGCCAGCAGGAACACGTAGGCCGGCCCGCTGCCGGACACGGCAGTGACCGAATCCATCAGCGCCTCGCGCTCGATCCACACGGTACGGCCGGCACTGGCCAATACCTGTTCGGCCTGCGAGCGCTGCTGTGCATCCACCGACGGCGTGGCATACAGGCCGGTCACGCCGGCGCCGAGCAGGGCCGGCGTGTTGGGCATTGCACGCACCACCGGCAGGTTGCCGCCCAGCCAGCGTTCCAGCTGCGCGCTGGTGATGCCGGCGGCGATCGACACCACCAGTGGCCGGCTTGCCTGGGCCAGTGCCTGCAGCGACTGGCAGACCTCGCGCAGCACCTGTGGCTTCACCGCCAGCAGCCAGGTGCGGCCCTGTGCGGCGGCATCGGCGGCATTGTCGTGCACCTGCACGCCGAAATCGGTGGCCAGCGACTCGCGCAGTGCTGCAACCGGTTCGGCCACGTGGATGTGTGCGGCGGGCACGCCCTGGCGGATCAGGCCAGCGATCAGGCTGCGCGCCATGTTGCCGCCGCCGATGAAGGTGATGGAATCAGCTGTCATGAAACTCTCCTTGCAAGATCAGGCCGGGCGAGGACGCGCGCCGAACAGGGCGGTGCCGATGCGCACCAAAGTGGCGCCCTCGGTGATGGCGTCGGCGTAGTCGCTGCTCATGCCCATCGACAGCGTGTCGACCTGCGCGTGCTGGGCGGCCAGCGACTGGAAAAGTGTGCGCATGCGCACGAACGCATCCCGACGGCGTTCCGCCTCGGGCCATGGCGCGGGAATCGCCATCAGGCCACGCAGGCGCAGGGTGGGCTCGGCGGCAATCGAAGCGGCCAGCACCTCGACATCCTCCGGCGCACAGCCGTGCTTGCTGGATTCATCGTCGATGTTGACCTGGATCAGCACATTCAGCGGACCACGCGCTGCCGGGCGATGGCGCGCCAGCGCCGTCACCAGCTTGGGCCGGTCCACGCTCTGCACCCAATCGAAGTGGGTGGCCACGGCCTCGGCCTTGTTCGACTGCAGGTGGCCGATCAGGTGCCACTCCAGCGCCAGGTGCTGCAGCGCCTGCATCTTGGCCAGCGCTTCCTGCACATAGTTCTCGCCGAAGGCCTGCTGGCCCTGCGCGGCCAGCGCGGCCACGGCCTCGGCCGGTTGGGTCTTGGAAACGGCCAGCAGGCGCGGATCGGGCAGGCCGGCCGCCTCGGCGGCGGCATGCAGGTTGCTCAGGATCTGGGGCAGGGGAGTGGCCACGTAACGCGTTCCGTTGAATCAGGAGGCTATACTGCCGCCCGGGGAAAGATCCTTCCAGTCGAAGCCGTTATTGGGGAGTAGCCGCTCATGGATATCGCCGAACTGCTGGCGTTTTCCGTAAAGAACAAAGCGTCCGACCTGCACCTGTCCGCAGGCCTGCCGCCGATGATCCGCGTGGACGGCGACGTTCGCCGGATCAACATCCCGGCCCTGGACCACAAGCAGGTCCATGCGCTGGTGTACGACATCATGTCCGACAAGCAGCGCCGCGATTACGAGGAATTCCTCGAAGTGGACTTCTCCTTCGAGATCCCGTCGCTGGCGCGCTTCCGTGTGAACGCGTTCAACCAGAACCGTGGCGCCGGTGCGGTGTTCCGTACCATTCCGTCCGAGGTGCTCACCCTCGAGGACCTGGCCTGCCCGCCGCTGTTCCGCGAGGTGATCCAGCAGCCGCAGGGCCTGATCCTGGTGACCGGTCCCACCGGTTCGGGCAAGTCGACCACGCTGGCGGCGATGATCGACTACATCAACAAGAACGAATACGGCCACATCCTCACCGTCGAGGATCCGATCGAATTCGTGCACACCTCGCAGAAGTGCCTGATCAACCAGCGCGAAGTGCACCGCGATACGCATGGCTTCAACGAAGCGCTGCGCTCGGCACTGCGTGAGGACCCGGACATCATCCTGGTGGGCGAACTTCGCGACCTGGAAACCATCCGCCTGGCACTGACCGCCGCGGAAACCGGCCACCTGGTGTTCGGAACCCTGCACACCAGCTCGGCGGCCAAGACCATCGACCGCATCATCGACGTGTTCCCGGCCGGCGAAAAGCCGATGGTGCGTTCGATGCTGTCCGAGTCGCTGCGTGCGGTGATCTCGCAGGCGCTGCTGAAGAAGGTTGGCGGCGGTCGTACCGCAGCGTGGGAAATCATGGTCGGCACCCCGGCCATCCGCAACCTGATCCGCGAAGACAAGGTGGCGCAGATGTACTCGGCCATCCAGACCGGCCAGCAGTACGGCATGATGACCCTGGACCAGCACCTGCAGGACCTGGTCAAGCGCAGCCTGATCACCCGCAACCAGGCCCGCGAGTACGCCAAGGACAAGCGCCTGTTCGAGTAAGGCGGGACAACCACGGGCGGCGTGCACCAGTGCGGCGCCGTCTCCGTGCCGTTTCCTCCACCGACCGTTTCCTGGTACATGCCCTCTTGGGAGCCCGCCGTGAACAGCACCGCGACCACCATCGATTTCACTTCGTTCCTCAAGCTGATGGCGCACCAGCGCGCCTCGGACCTGTTCATCACGGCCGGCATGCCGCCGGCGATGAAGGTCAACGGCAAGATCTCGCCGATCACCCAGACCCCGCTCACGCCGCAGCAGAGCCGCGACCTGGTCCTCAACGTGATGACCCCGGCGCAGCGCGAGGAATTCGAGAAGACGCACGAATGCAACTTCGCCATCGGCCTGTCCGGCGTCGGCCGCTTCCGCGTCAGCTGCTTCTACCAGCGCAACCAGGTCGGCATGGTGCTGCGTCGCATCGAGACGCGCATTCCGACCGTGGAAGAACTGAGCCTGCCGCCGATCATCAAGACGCTGGCGATGACCAAGCGCGGCATCATCCTGTTCGTCGGCGCCACCGGTACCGGTAAATCGACCTCGCTGGCAGCGATGATCGGTTACCGCAACCAGAACTCGACCGGCCACATCATCACCATCGAAGACCCGATCGAGTTCGTGCACAAGCACGAGGGCTGCATCATCACCCAGCGCGAAGTCGGCATCGATACCGACAGCTGGGAAGCCGCGCTGAAGAACACCCTGCGCCAGGCGCCGGACGTGATCATGATCGGCGAGGTGCGTACCCGCGAAGGCATGGATCACGCCATCGCGTTCGCCGAAACCGGCCACCTGGTGCTGTGCACCCTGCATGCGAACAACGCCAACCAGGCGATGGACCGCATCGTCAACTTCTTCCCGGAAGACCGCCGCAACCAGCTGCTGATGGACCTGTCGCTGAATCTCAAGGGCGTGGTCGCGCAACAGCTGGTGCCATCGCCCGATGGCCGCTCGCGCAAGGTGGCGATGGAGATCCTGCTGGGCACGCCGCTGGTGCAGGACTACATCCGCGACGGCGAGATCCACAAGCTGAAGGAAGTGATGAAGGACTCGGTCCAGCTTGGCATGAAGACCTTCGACCAGAGCCTGTTCGAGCTGTACCAGGCCGGCGAGATCAGCTACGAGGACGCGCTGCGCTACGCCGATTCGCAGAACGAGGTGCGCCTGCGCATCAAGCTCAGCCAGGGCGGCGACGCACGTACCCTGTCGCAGGGGCTGGACGGCGTGGAGATCTCGGAGATCCGTTGACCTGGCCGGTATCGGTCGTGGCTGGATTGATGAATTCCGGTCATGACCGACTGCGGCCGGGCTGGCTCAATCCAGCGCCACGACAGGCGTATCGTCATCACTCCCCCTCTGGAGCACGACGATGCAGACACGCGAACTGGGCCGCAGTGGCCTGAAGGTTTCCGCCCTCGGCCTGGGCTGCATGGGCCTGACCCATGCCTACGGTCAGCCGGTGGAGCAGGGCCAGGGCATCGCCCTGCTGCAGGCCGCCGTCGAGCGCGGCGTGACCTTCTTCGACACCGCCGAGGTGTATGGTCCGTACACCAACGAAGACCTGCTCGGCCGGGCGCTGGCGCCCTACCGCGACAGGCTGGTGATTGCCACCAAGTTCGGATTCAAGGGCGCGCGCACCGATGACGGCCTGGACAGCCGCCCCGAGAATATCCGTGCCGTTGCCGAAGCCAGCCTCAAGCGCCTGCGCACCGACCATATCGACCTGTTCTACCAGCACCGCGTCGACCCGAACGTGCCGATCGAGGATGTGGCTGGCACCGTGCGCGACCTGATCGCCGAAGGCAAGGTCGGCCACTTCGGGCTGTCCGAGGCGAGCGCTGCCACCGTGCGCCGCGCGCATGCGGTGCAGCCGGTTGCCGCCGTGCAGAGTGAGTACTCGCTGTGGTGGCGCGAACCGGAGCGCGAGTTGTTGCCGACGCTGCAGGAGCTGGGCATCGGCTTCGTGCCATTCAGCCCGCTTGGCCGCGGCTTCCTCACCGGCACGATCAACGCCGACACCACCTTCGATGCCAACGATTTCCGCAACAGCGTTCCGCGTTTCGAAGTGGAGGCGCGCCGCGCCAACCAGGCGCTGGTGGATCGCATCAGTACGATTGCCGCAGCACGGGGCGCGACGCCGGCGCAGGTGGCGCTGGCCTGGCTGCTGGCACAGGCGCCGTGGATCGTGCCGATCCCAGGCACCACCAAGATCCATCGCCTGGAAGAAAACCTCGGCGCGGCCGACCTGCAGCTGGCACCGGAGGAGCTGCAACGCATCGCACAGGCGCTGGACGAAGTGTCGATCGTCGGCGAGCGCTACAACGCGCAGCGTGCCGCCCAGGCCAAGGGCTGATCACCAGCTGGGTGCGGACCGTTGGTGGTGGGTGCGGACCGTTGGTCCGCACGCCTTGCCCCTCACCCCAGCGGCCCGCGCAGCGCATCAAGCACCGTGCGCATCGCCACGGTGACGTGGCGGCGCGACGGGTAGTACGCGTAGTAGCCATCGAAGTGCGGGCACCAGTCGTCCAGCACCGACTGCAGGCGGCCATCGTCCAGCATCGGCTGCACCTGGTCTTCCGGCAGCCAGGCCAGTCCGCTGCCGGCCAGCGCAGCGGCGCGGGTCATGCCCATGGTGTTGAACGTCCATTGCCCGCCAACGCGCACACTCAGTTCGTTGCCATCCTGGCCGAAATCCCACGGCATCAGTCCCCCATGCGTAGGCAGGCGCAGGGTCACGCAGTTGTGCTTGGCCAGGTCGTCCGGATGCTGCGGCACCACGTGCTGGCGGAAGTAGCTGGGTGCACCGACCACGCGCATGCGCAGCGGCGGGCTGATCGGCACCGCGACCATGTCGCGCGCCAGGCGCTCGCCGAGGCGGATGCCGATGTCGTAGCGCTCGGCGGCGATGTCGGCCAGGCCGTAGTCGGTGGTCAGTTCCACCTTCAGGTCCGGATAACGCTGCAACAACGGCGCCAGCCGCGGCCAAGCGATGTACTCGGCGGCATGGCCGGTGGCATTGATGCGGATGGTGCCGGCCGGGCGTTCGCGGTACTCGGCCAGTGCGGCCAGCCCGTCCTCGATCTCGGCCAGGCGTGGGCCCAGGGTGTCGAGCAGGCGGGCACCGGCTTCGGTGGTCGATACGCTGCGGGTGGTACGGGTCAGCAGGCGCACGCCCAGGCGCTGTTCCAGGCCGCGCATGGCATGGCTGAGCGCGGACTGGGACACGCCCAGCTGGGCGGCGGCCCGGGTGAAGCTGCCCTCGCGGGCAACGTGGACGAAGGCCTGCAGGTCGTTGAGGTTTTCGCGGGGCATGCTGGAATGATACGGCCGGGCTGCGCCCGGCACCTGCCGAAGCAACGTCAACGGCCACGTCAACTTCAAAAACTGGCTATCCGTGAGATGGCGGGGTGGGCCCGATTGAGGGGGACGCCGTAAACCCATCCATGGGGGCTTGGTCGCGGCATCCATGCCGCTCACACCCCCTCAACCGGACCCACCCCGCCTTCGACAGTTGGCTGCGGCCTGTCGGGCGAGGCGGGGTCGGACGTTTGGGTGTGTCGATTTCTGCGTCTGTGGTTCGTCGAATGAATGACTTCAACGGGAGCTGCACATGAGCACTGACACCAAGCCGAAAGGCCCGGCCTCGTATTTCCCCTCCATCGAGAAGACCTACGGGCAGCCGGTGGCGCACTGGTTCGGGTTGCTGGCCGGGAAGAAGGGCCTGAAACACATGGAACTGGTCAGCTTCCTGAAGAGTGAACATGGCTTGGGCCATGGCCATGCCAACGCACTGGTGGCTCACCATCTGGCCGGCAAGGGCTGAGCAGCGCCGAGCCCGGGGCAGTGCGAGGCGCATTCAGCTGAACGATTTCATCTGCAACTGTCATGCAGATCGTGTCTAATACCGCTCCCCACCTGCTGTTCCCCCACCGCATGTCCCTTCCTTCCCATGGCCCCGCGCCGTGCGACGACGCTGACGGCCACCTGGTCACCGCCGGTCCGCTGACCCCGCCGCCCGACAGTGCTGGCACCACCGCCGACGAAAAAGCGCTGCGTCACTCGATCGCCGAGGACGTGCAGGGCATGGTGCTGGCCACGATGGTGGCCTCGCTGGGCCTGGCCATCTTCGCCAAGGGCGGGCTGATGATCGGCGGCATGGCGGGCATGGCCTTCCTGCTGCACTACGCGATGGGCTGGAACTTCGGCCTGGTGTTCGTGCTGGTCAACCTGCCGTTCTATTGGGTGGCGCTGCGGCGCATGGGCTGGGAATTCACCCTGAAGACCTTCGCTGCGGTCACCGCCTGTGGCGTGCTGACCGACCTGCTGCCGCGCTGGATCGACTTCTCGCACATCAACCCGCTGTATTCGGCGATCGTCGGTGGTGCGCTGTCAGGCCTGGGCATCCTGTTCTTCATCCGCCACCGCGCCAGCCTGGGCGGCATCGGCATCCTGGCGGTATACCTGCAGCGCACCCGAGGCTGGAGCGCCGGCAAGGTGCAGATGTCCTACGACGCCTGCCTGATGGTGGCCGCGTTCTTCGTGCTGTCGCCATCGAAGGTGCTGTACTCGGCCATCGGCGCGGTGGTGCTCAGCCTGGTGCTGATGTTCAACCACCGCCCCGGCCGTTACATGGGCGTGTGACCGTTCAACGGGGTTGCCGGCCAGCGGCCGGCACTACCGGCATCCACGCGCGGAGATCCCTCAGCGGACGGCGGCCTGCAACCACGGCGGCGACAGCGTCAGCAGCCGCGCATGCACCGGGCAATCCTCGGCGTGCGCGCCGGGCAGGTAGCCCAGGCTCATCAGGAACTCGCCGGTGATCTCGCCACCGGTGAAGCGGAAGGTCTTCTTGAACAGCTTCACCCAGTCGGCCTTGCTGCGCGGGTGATGCGCATCCAGCCACGCCGCGAAGCTGCCATGACTGGCCCGCAGCTGCTGGATCACCTGCGCGTTGTGGATGGCGGCCAGTACCTTCAGCCGGTTGCGGATGATGCCCGCGTCCGATAGCAGGCGCTCGATGTCCTGCTCGGCATAGGCCGCCACGCGGTCGACATCGAAGCCGTCATAGGCCGCGCGGAAGCCCTCGCGCTTTTTCAGGATCGTTTCCCAGCTCAGCCCGGCCTGGTTGATTTCCAGCACCAGCCGCTCGAACAGTTCGCCCTCGTCACGCTGCGGGAAGCCGTACTCGTTGGCGTGGTAGTAGTCGTGCACCGGATGGCCCGGGGCGATGAGGCAGTAGCCGCTCATGGGGAAGACTCGCTGGATTCGGGTTCGGGATCGATGGCCACTGCGGGGCGCCCACCGATGGACAGCATCGGCCAGCGCGGCGGTTCGAGAGTGAGTTTGCCATCACGCAGCGCCTGGTTGATCGCCTCGGCCTGGCCGCTGGCGGTGCCGAACAGCGAACCGGCCCGGCGCCAGTGGGTATCCCTGCCACGTGCGTACAGCACGCAGTCCGGCCCACGGATGGTGTACAGCTCGCACAGCAGCACTTCGCCGGTACCATCGCCGTCGAGGTCGCGATGCACGATCAGGCAGTCGCGCTCGCTCTGGGCGCAGGATTCGCCATCGATCGCGCGCGTGGCCAGTGCCTGCCACCAGTCGTCCGGTGGCGAGCTGGATCCCTTGGCCAGCTTCAGCGCGCGCTGCAGGGCGACGACGTCCTGCGTCCCCTTGTCGAGGCGCTGGCCGTCATCCCAGCACGAGGTACGTGCCAGCGCGGCAGCGATCACCTGTGGCGCGTTGGCATCGGCGGTGATGGCTGGATCACGCTGCAGCTCGCGCAGCGCCCGCACGCCGCGGTGGCCAAGATCGAAGCGCAGCACGTTGACGTCACTGCTGGTGATCGCGGGCGGGTCCGCACGCAGGCGCGCCAGCTGGCTGGACAGGGTCAGCCGCACCGGGTCCAGCAGCGGCGAGTTGCCCAGCAATGCCAGTGCCAGCACCGCCCAGCACATCCAGCGGTTGACCGGCTCCAGCATCTGCAACCAGCGGCGCTGCCGGCGCAGCACCGCCAGCGCGTAGCCCACGGCATAGCCGGCCACGGCCACTGCGACGAGTACCGCCCAGAACCGGTCCACGGTCCAGCCGTACTGCACCACGCGCAGCCCCAGTGCGTACAGCGCCAGTGCGGCGTAGACCGGCAGCGCCAGCAGGCTGGCTTCAACCAGACGGCGCAGCACGACGGGGTAGGGCGCGGTGTCGTCCCCCTGCTGGTAGACCGCATTGGTGAACGTCACCAGCAACAGCGACAGCACCAGCAGCAGGCTGGCGGCCGAGCGGGTCTTCCACAGCGGTTCCAGCCCGGTAAGCGGCAGGCTCAGCACGAACAATACGGCGATGAACGAGAGCAGCGGCAGCAGTCCGCGGCAGATCGCGAACAGCACCTGGCGGGTGATCTGGATCGCGCGGTGCTGGGTGCGCCCGATCAGCACGCCGAACCCGGCCAGGCTGCCGGTAGCCAGCGCAATGAAGGCATCCTGGCGGAACAGGTCGCGGAAGACGGTGACCTCCAGCAGCTGGAACAGCGCCGCCCACAGCCACAGCAGCAGCCAGGTCAGCCCGGTGAACAGTGCCGCCAGGGCGAGGGTCAAACCGTTCTGCCAGGCGCGCTCGAACAGCTCGGGGTAGCTGGCGCGCCAATGCCCGTGCTGCAGCTGGAACTGCCACCAGGGCAGGGCCACGAACACCGCCACGGCGATGCCCAGGGTCAGTGGAAACTGCAGCGCGCTCGACTCCAGCGCGGTCTCGCCAGTGAGGTTCCAGCCGATCCAGGCGGCCAGCGCCAGCACCACCGCCGAGCCGAGCACGGCCTGCAGCCACAGGCGGCGCTGGCCCAGGTCGACCAGGCTCAGCGCCACCGCGCTGGGAATGGCCAGCACCCAGGCGTACCAGCAGTAGCGCCAGCCGATATCGCGGAACGGCCACGCATCGGACAGTTCCTGCGCGGCATACAGCATCAGACCCTGCAGCAGGGCAATCAGGACGATGGCGCCGCGTGCCGGCAGGGTCAGGGGCGATGAAGACTGCATCGATGACCTTCCATGGCAAAGCACCATCCTAGCCCATCGCGGTTCGCCGCCTTTGCGCGACCATCCCGCCCCCAGCAGGTAGAATGGGACCATGCCTGTAACGCCGACCTCCCTCGCCGATCACCTCCTCGTCGCGCTGCCGTCGCTGCTCGACGCGACCTTTGCCCGCAGCGTCGCGCTGATCTGCCAGCACGACGAGAACGGGGCGATGGGCGTGCTGGTCAACCAGCCTTCCGAGTACACGCTGGGTGAAGTGCTTGCACAGATGGACATCACCACCGGTGACGGCGACCTGCAGGCGCGCATGGTGCTCAACGGCGGCCCGGTGCATCCCGAGCGCGGCTTCGTCATCCATGACGACGCGCGCGCGTGGGATTCCAGCCTGATCGTGGGTGACGGCCTGTACCTGACCACTTCGCGCGACATCCTTGAAGCGATGGCGCGTGGCGAAGGCCCGGCCAATGCCGTGGTCACCCTCGGCTGTGCCGGTTGGGGCGCAGGGCAGCTGGAAAGCGAGCTGTCCGAGAACAGCTGGCTGACCGTGCCGGCCGATGCCGAGCTGGTGTTCCAGCTGCCACTGGAGCAGCGCTGGCAGGGTGCGGCCTCGCGCATCGGCGTGGACCTGTTCCGGCTGACCGACTACAGCGGCCATGTCTGAGCCGGCCACGCCCGTACCGGCTCCTGCTGTCCCGGCGATCCGCCGTGACGGCACCGTTCTGGGTTTCGACGTCGGCTCGCGGCGGATCGGCGTGGCCATCGGCAGTGCCTTCGCTGCGCATGCGCGCGCGGTTGCGGTGGTCGATGTGCACGGCAATGGCCCGGACTGGACCGCGATCGAACGCCTGCTCAAGGAATGGAAGCCCGACGGCCTGGTGGTCGGCGACCCGCTGACCCTGGACGGCCAGGACCAACCCAACCGCAAGCGCGCGCAGGGCTTCGCCCGCCAGCTGCGGGAACGTTTCAAGCTGCCGGTGGTGATGATCGACGAGCGTTCCAGCTCGGTCGAGGCCGCCCGCCGCTTCGCCGTCGAGCGCGCCGAAGGGCGCAAGCGCCGCCGTGATGCGGCCGCGCTCGATGCCGTGGCCGCGGCGGTGATCATCGACCGCTGGCTGTCGTCCCCCGACGACGCCACCCCCATTCCCTGACTGCCCGACACCGCCATGACCGCCCAGCAAATCGATGCCTCCGGACGCCTGCGCCACCTGCTGACCCTGGAGGGCCTGCCGCGCGGGACCCTGCTGCAGCTGCTTGACCGGGCAGGTCAGATCCGCGATGCCGCAGTCGGCCGCGTCGGCAACAAGCGCCACGTGCTGGCCGGTTCGGCGGTGTGCACGCTGTTCTTCGAGCCGTCCACGCGCACCCGCAGCTCATTCCAGCTGGCCGCGCAGCGCCTGGGCGCCGATGTGCTCAACTTCGATGCCTCGACCTCGTCCACCCGCAAGGGCGAAACCGCCTGCGATACGCTGCGCAACCTGGAAGCGATGGGCGTGCGCGGCTTCGTGGTGCGCCACCCGGAGGATGGCGCGGTAGCCGCACTGGCAGAAGCGGCGGGCGAGGGCACCGCACTGATCAACGCCGGTGACGGCCGCAGCGCGCACCCGACCCAGGGCCTGCTGGACATACTGACCCTGCGCCAGGCCAAGGGCCCGGATTTCTCGAAGATGAAAGTGGTGATCGTCGGCGACGTGAAGCACTCGCGCGTGGCCCGCACCGACCTGCATGCGCTGCGCACGCTGGGCGTGGGTGAGATCCGCGTGTGCGGCCCGCAGTCGCTGCTGCCGGACGATGAGACCCTGAAGGGCTGCGTGGTCGGCGATGATTTCGACGCGATGCTGGAAGGCGTCGACGCGCTGATGATGCTGCGCCTGCAGCGCGAGCGCATGGAAGAAGGCCTGGTGCCGTCGCTGGAGCAGTACCACGCCCAGTACGGCCTGACCCGCGAGCGCCTGGCGCGCGCCGGCAAGGATGCCGCGGTGCTGCACCCGGGCCCGATCAACCGCGGCGTGGAAGTGACCGACGACGTGGCCGACGGCCCGCAGTCGTGGGTGCTGCGCCAGGTCGCCAACGGCGTCGCCGTGCGCATGGCCGTGCTGGAAACCCTGCTGGGCTGACCACCCGCTCTGGTAGGTGTCAACCTTGGTTGACACACTTGCCGCGCGGCTTGTCCGCGCACCGCTCTGGTAGATGCCAACCTTGGTTGGCACTATCCATCCGCGCCCAAGTTGTCGAGCGGATCACACGAAGCCCCAAGCTCCCATTCGCACCATGCATGGGGATATTGCCCAAGCCGCGTCGCCAGTCCGGCCCTGATCGGATTTCCCATCAGGTACATCGCACGCCGGTGCAACGATTCGTCAGAGCGGATCGCATGATCGTGATAGCAGGCCTGCCAGAAGCGCCCGACTCGCCCCAGCAACCGGTTTGCCTGCTGGGCTGTGCGCGACTTGAAACGCTTCATGACGGTTTCCAGCGTTCCCGCACGTAGTTCGACCAGCCAGTGGATGTGGTCGGGCATGACCACGTACGCAATCGAGCGGGTGAAGCCTTCCTGATCCAGTCGCTGGAATTCGCGGACTGCCAAGGCGGCCGCTGCGGCGTTGGTGAAGAGCGGCGCGCGGTCATGGACGACGGCGGTGAGGATATAGCTGAGGCCGATGCTGGAGCGACGACCGAGCAGGAGACGTGTGTTCTGCATGGAGCAAGCATGGACGGGCCTGCTTCCAGTGAACATCGGGGAATGGGTTGGTTTCAGGTAGGCCAGTGCCAACCAAGGTTGGCAACTGCCAGGGCAGTCAATGCCAACCAAGGTTGGCAACTACTGAAGCTGCGGCTCAGCGCTTCTGCGCGAACAGCCATGCCCACATCGCCGGGTCGGCGTAGGTGGCGTCCCAGGCATTGTGGTTGCCGTCCGGGTACTCGGTGTAGCGCACGTCGCGTGCAGCGGCGCTCCGGAATGCGGCGTGCAGTCTGCGATCGTCGTCCGGTGGCACTACATCATCCAGCGCACCGTGGAAGATCCAGATCGGCGTGCCTCTCAGGCGCTGGGCGATGGCCGCATACGGATCGGTTTCCTGGGCGACCTGCTCGACGAACAGGGTCGGGCGCACCGCGCGTGGCGCCAGCACCGCGCCGCACACGGGCACGATCGCGGCGAAGCGCCCGGGGTCATCCAGCGCGATGTTCCAGCTCCCATAGCCGCCCATCGACATCCCGGTCAGGTACTGCCGTGAGGGATCGGCACCGAACTCGGCGATGGTGGCGTCCAGGGCGGCCAGCGCAACGCGGTTGTTGCGCCCGCTCCATTCCTGGTGGCCCGGCACCTGGGGGAATACGGCCAATGCGGGGAAGTCGGCCGCGTGCCTGCGCAGGTGCGGCCCCAGCCCCGCATGGGTCTGCTTGACACCGTCGCCGCCACGCTCGCCGGAGCCGTGCAGGAACAGGATGACCGGGAGTCTGGTGGGAGCGGTGGCCTGAACGCCGGCCGGAATGAACACCTGGTAGTAGGCGGTCTCGCCGTCCACCTTCACTGCGCGGCCCTCGAAGCGGCCGCGCGCGCTGTCCGGCAGCGAAGTGCAACCGCTCATCATCAGAAAGGCCAGCAGCGGCAGCCAGCGCGACATCGATCGGACCATGGGATTTCCCGGGGCGGCAGGGTCAGCTGCATCCTAGCCCGCCGCAGGTCAACGCGGCATCGTGCGGCGCGTCACTCCGGTCGCGGGAAACTGGCAATGATGTCCAGCTGCTCCTGCGCTTCGGCATTGCCCTCGGCGGCGGCCGCCTGCACCTGCGCGATGTCCGGATGCAGCACCACCAGCAGCGGGTTCTCGCAGACCGGGCAGGCGTACTCGGTGGCGTCCTCGTCCAGCTCCATCTCCATGGCACGCGAGCTGCCCTTCCATTCGCAGGCCGGGCAGGTGTGCTGCTGGTCGCGCCAGCCGGGCTGGAAATAGTTTTCGATCGTGGTGGCCATGGGTGTCCAGTTGGAAACGGGTCAGAGCCCCGCGCAGCGGAGATCCGACCCTGGGTTTTGGCGTGGGTCGGAACTCCGCGCGGCGGGGATCGGACCCTGCAGGGTTCAGTGCAGCAGCACCAGCGTGGCCAGGCCGAGGAAGGTGAAGAAGCCCATCGAGTCGGTCACGGCGGTCAGGAAGATGCCGCTGGCCAGCGCCGGGTCGAAGCCGAAGCGTTTCAGGGTCAGTGGCACCAGCACGCCGGCCAGTGCGGCGAACAGCAGGTTGCAGGTCAGCGCGATGGCGATCACTGCCGACAGCCCGGGCGAGTGGAACCAGGCCAGCACGATCAGCCCCAGCACGGAACCCAGCATCACGCCGTTCAACAAGGCGACCCGCACCTCCTTCCACAGCAGCGTGCGCGCGTTGGACGCGCCTACCTGGCCCAGTGCCAGGCCGCGCACCATCAGCGCCAGCACCTGGGTACCGGCATTGCCGCCCAGGCCCGCCACGATCGGCATCAGCACGGCCAGCGCCACCAGCTTGTCGATGGTGCCTTCGAAGTGGCCGACCACGCTGGAGGCCAGGAAGGCGGTGCACAGGTTCACCGACAGCCACATCAAGCGCCGGCGCATGGCGCGCCAGACCGGGCTGAACAGGTCTTCGTCCTCGTCCAGGCCGGCGGCGCCCAGTGCTTGGTGCTCGGCCTGGCCACGGATGATGTCGACCACGTCATCGATGGTGATGCGGCCGATCAGGATGTTGTTGTCGTCCACCACCGGCGCGGAGATCCAGTCATGGTCGGAGAACTGGCGGGCGACCTCCTGGTCGCTCTCGCCGACGTCAATGGCCGGCTGCTCGTCGTCGATCAGGCGGTTGATCGGGGTGGTGTCCTCGTGGGTCACCAGTGCCGCCAGCGACACCCGGCCGAGGTACTGATGGCGCCGGCTGACCACGAACAGGTGATCGGTATGGTCCGGCAGTTCGCCGCGCAGGCGCAGGTAGCGCAGCACCACGTCGACATTGACGTCGGCGCGCACGGTCACCACGTCCGGGTTCATCAGGCGGCCGGCGCTGTCCTCGGGATAGGACAGCACCTGCTCCAGGCGCTCGCGGTTCTCGCGGTCCATCGACTTGAGGACCTCGTCGATGACCGTATCGGGCAGGTCTTCGACCAGGTCGGCCAGGTCGTCGATGTCCAGGTCTTCGACCGCGGCGATGATCTCGTCCGGGTCCATGTCCGCGAGCAGGCTCTCGCGCACGTCTTCGCCGACGTGGACCAGCACCTCGCCGTCATCTTCCGGATCAACCAGGCCCCACACCACCTCGCGCTTGCCCGGCGGCAGCGATTCAAGCAGGTTGCCGATCTCGGCCGGGGCCAGGGTGTTGACCAGCCGACGTACCGGGCCCAGCCGGCCGCTGTCCAGTGCATCGGACAACATCCGCAGTTGGCGCGCAGTCTTGTCGTGGCGTACAGCTTCAGCCATCGCAGCTCCCGCGGGATAAGAAAAGCCGCGATCCCGGCAAGGATGCGGCAACAGGGGTGTTCAGCGCGTCATTATCGCAAGGGGATGTTTCAGCGCATAGCCGCCGGGTGGCGGTAGTGCCGGCCGCTGGCCGGCAACCTCTTGGCCTTCAACGAGACGGGGTCAGATCCCTTTTCCCGCGGAAAAGGGATCTGACCCCAGGCGTGCATGCCCGGCGAGCGGGTGGTGTCAGGGCGTATCGGCCACCAGCGCCAGCCAGCGTTCGATGGCGCGGCGGTCGCGCGCGGCCAGCAGCTTCGGGGCACGGGCGCGCAGCGCACCCAGATCGGCTTCGCGGATGGCACGGCGCACCTCCAGCAACGTACCGGGATGCAGGCTGAACTCGCTCAGGCCCAGCGCCAGCAGCAACGGGGTCATCCGCGCATCACCGGCCATCTCGCCGCAGACCGCCACCGGGATGCGGTGGCGTGCGCCGGTCTCGATCACCATCTGCAACAGCCGCAGCACCGCCGGGTGCAACGGTGAATACAACTCACCCAGCGCCTCGTTGTTGCGGTCGGCGGCCAGCAGGTACTGCACCAGGTCGTTGGTGCCGATCGACAGGAAATCGACCAGATCGATGAAACTCTCCAGCGCCAATGCCGCCGCCGGGACTTCGATCATCGCGCCCAGCGGCACGTGCTCGGACACCATATGGCCTTCGCTGCGCAGCTGTTCGCTCAGCTTGAGCATGCGCCGGCGCACCGCCAGCAGTTCCTCGCGGGTGCTGACCATCGGCACCAGCACGCGCAGCTTGCCGTAGGCCGAGGCGCGCAGGATCGCGCGCAGCTGGGTGTCGGCCACCTTGGGCCGTGCCAGCGACAGGCGCACGCCGCGCAGGCCCAGTGCCGGGTTCTCTTCGTTGCTCAGGGTCAGACCGGTACGATCGGCCTTGTCCGCACCCAGGTCGAGCGTGCGGATGGTCACCGGCCGGCCGCTCATGCCCAGTGCGGCATCACGGTAGGTCTGGAACTGTTCTTCTTCGTCCGGCAGCTCGTTGCGCTGCAGGAACAGGAATTCGGTGCGGTACAGGCCCAGCCCCTGCGCGCCCAGCGCATGCGCCTGGGTGACGTCCTCCAGCGATTCGGCATTGGCCAGGAGGGCAATGTCGACCTGGTCGCGGGTACGGCTGGGCTTGCTGCGCAGGCGGCCAAGCTCGCGCTGCTCGCGCGCGTGTTCCTTCAGGCGTGCGCGGTAGTCACGCAGGTTGTCGGCCAGCGGGTTGACGGTGATGCTGCCGTCGGCACCGTCGATGATCAGCACGTCGCCGTCGGCGACGCGGCTGAGCAGTTGCGGCACATTGACGATCAGGGGCAGGTGCAGGCTGCGCGCCAGGATCGCGCTGTGCGACAGCGCGCTGCCGGCGGCGGTGACGATGCCGACCACGCCCTGCGCCTGCAGCTGCGCCAGTTCGGATGGGGCGATGTTGTCGCAGACCAGGATCTCGCCGGCCAGGCCCTTCATCACCGGCGGGCGTTCGGGTTGCAGGAAGGCGTGGATGCGGCCGATCACATGGTCGAGATCGTCCATGCGGCTCTTCAGGTAGGCATCGTCCATGCCATCGAAGACCTTGGCCAGGCGGTCACGCTGCAGGCGCAGCGCGTAGCCGGCACTGTACGGGCCGCTGCGGATCAGTTCGTCCAGGCCATACAGCAGCTCGGGGTCGTCCAGCAGCAACGCGTGCAGGTCGAGGAACTCGCCCACTTCCTGGTTCAGTGCGCCATGCAGGCGCTGACGCAGTTCGTGCATTTCCGTACGCGCGGCATCCAGCGCACGGTGCAGGCGGGCCAGTTCGGCCTCGACCTGGTGGGCGGCCACGCGTTGCTCGGCCACTTCCAGTGCATGCGGCAGCCGCACGCGCGCCCGGCCCATCGCCGTTCCGCGCGCCGCGCCATGGCCGGCCAACAGCTGTACCGGCCGTTGGCCGGAAGGGAGCTGGCCGGCGCGTGCGCGTGGCACGCTCAGCTGTCCTCGTCGAAGCGGCGTTCGAACAGGCCCACCACCGCCTCCATCGCGGCGGCTTCATCTTCGCCGTTGATGCGCACGGTGACCGGAGTGCCCTGGCCGGCGGCCAGCAGCATCACGCCCATGATGCTCTTGGCGTTGATCTCACGGCCCTTGGCGGCCATGGTCACGTTGCAGCGGAACGGCGCCAGGGTCTGCACCAGCTTGGCGGTGGCCCGGGCATGCAGGCCCAGGCGGTTGCTGACGGTGAGTTCTCGTTCAAGCATCGTCGACTATCGCTCCATTACGGGTACCCGCCGCGGCTGTGGCGGGCAGTTGATCCAGTCCCTGTTCCGGATAATTCATCACCCGCAGCAACATCGGCAGGCTCAGTGCCGACACCCGGCGAACCGGGGTCCCCAGCCGGGCCAGCTGCCCTGCAAGGTTGGCGGGGCTGGCGCCGTACAGGTCGGTCAGGATCAGCACGCCCTCACCACTGTCGACCCGCCGCAGGGCGGCCGAGGCGAGCGGGAGCAGGGCGTCCATGTCTGCGTCGAACGGTACTTCGAAAGCTTCGGTTTTCAGCGGCAATTGCCGCAGGAGCCGGGTCGCCACGTCAAGCAGGGCGGTCCCGACCCCGGGATGTGTTACGAGGAGAATGCCACAGGTCATTACTGCACGTTAACAGGTCAAGGTGAATCGGCGATAGCAGCAGATGAGGGGCACTGTGTCCCGTATTCAGCGTTATCGGGGTCAGAGCCCTTTTCCCCTGGAAAAGGGATCCGACCCCATGCGTTTTTCGATGCCTGACAGCGAATCATCCACGCATGGTGTGGATCCATCGTGTCGACCAAGGTCGACACCTACCAACAGCGCACGGAATCTGTCAGAGGCGGGGCGGTGTGGGTAGGCAGGACCGTTGGCGCCATGGATGGCGCCATCGAGCCCCCATGGGTGAGGGCGCTTTGCTTGCGAAGCACTGCTTCGCAAGCGCCCGAACGCCCAGCCGCCAGCGGCTGGGCCGGACCCCGGAGGGGGGTTCACGGCGTGTCCTGCCTACCCACACCGCCCCGCCATCCCACGGAATGCCGCTTTTGCTGTTGCTGTTGCTGTTGCCGGCCAGCGGCCGGCACTACCGACGGGTGCCGGGCGCAGCCCGGCCGGCCCCCCTCAATCCTGTTCGCGGTGGTACGTCGCCACGTCCTGCCAGCCCATCTCGCGGGCATGCCGGGCCATGCGCTCGGCCAGGAACACCGAGCGGTGCTTGCCGCCGGTGCAGCCGAACGCCACGGTCACGTAGCTGCGGGTGCCATCACCCAGTTTCGGCAGCCAGGTATCGAGGAAATCCATCAGCTGGGCCAGGTAGCGCTGCACGTCCGGTTGCGCTTCCAGGTAGTCGCGCACACCCGGTTCGCGGCCGCTGAGCGCACGCAGGTCCGGGTCCCAGTGTGGATTGGGCAGCACCCGCGCATCGAACACGAAGTCTGCCTCGGCGGGTACACCGCGCTTGTAGGCGAATGATTCGAACAGCAGCGACAGGCCGGTGGCATGGTCCATCGCGAACTCGGTGATGATCCGCCGCCGCAGTTGGTGCACGTTGAGGTTGCTGGTATCGATCACCGCATCGGCCTCGCGGCGCAATGGCGCGGTCAGCTCGCGCTCGCGGGCGATCGCCTCGGGCAATGACAGGCCCAGCTGGCTCAGCGGATGGCGGCGGCGGGTGTCGGCATAGCGCTTGAGCAGCGTTTCGTCGCTGGCCTCGAAGAACAGCACCTTCACTTCCACGCCGGCGTCGGTGGCCAGCTGCCGCCAGTCGCCCAGCTGGCTCAGGTCGGCCTGGCCGCGCACGTCGATGCCCACCGCCAGCCGGCGCGGCGCGCTGCCATCGTGGTTGGCCAGCAGGCTGCGCACGAAGTCCGGCAGCAGGTGGATCGGCAGGTTGTCCGAGCAGTAGTAGTCCTGATCCTCGAAGGTCTTCAGGGCGACGGATTTACCCGAGCCGGACAGGCCGCTGACGATGATCAGGGTCGGGGCGGAGGGGGTGGCGGTGCTCATGAACAGGCTCTTCGAGGGGCAGGGGAATCAGGGTGTTCGCCGTTCCAGCAGATTGCTGTGGCGGGCGATGAACATCGCTGCCGGATCAATGCCCTTGGTGCGCAGGATGTGCAGGCGGGTGGCGGCTTCGGTCAGCACGGCCAGGTTGCGGCCGGGCATCACCGGCAGGGTGATCAGCGGAACGTCGAGGTCCAGCACATGGCGGGTGCCCGAGTCGCCGGTCAGGCGCTCGTAGCCATGCGGGGTGGGTTCGGTCATCGGCTTGGTCAGATGGACGATCAGCCGAAGGTACTTGTTCTTCTTTACAGCCGTGTCGCCGAACATCTCGCGCACATTCAGCACGCCCAGGCCGCGCACTTCCAGCAGGTCCTGCAGCAGTTCGGGGCAGGTGCCGTCGAGCACGTCCGGGGCGATCTGGGTGAATTCGGGCGCATCGTCGGCTACCAGCCGATGGCCGCGGCTTAGCAGCTCCAGCGCCAGCTCGCTCTTGCCCGACCCGGCCTCACCGGTGATCAGCACGCCGATGGAATAGATCTCCATGAACACGCCATGCAGGATCACCCGCGGCGCCAGCGTGCGCGCCAGGTGGTAGGACAGGTGGTTGAGCAGTTCGTGGCCGCGCTTGGGCGACAGCCACAGCGGTGTGCCGGATTCATCGGCGGCCGCGCGCAGGTCTTCCGGGCACGCCTGGTTGCGGGTCAGCACCAGCGCCAGCGGATGCGACTGCATGATCTTCTCGATGGTCTCCCAACGCTGGCGGGGTTCCAGCGCGTCCAGCCAGGACAGTTCCTCGGTGCCCAGGATCTGCACCTTGTTGGGATAGATCGCATTGAGGTAGCCGGCCAGCGACGGACGCCGCGAGACCGTGTTGCCGGCCTCCAGCTCGCGTTTCTCACCGGATTTGCCAGCGGCCCAGCGCAGCCCCAGCCGCTCGCGCTGCTGTTCGAACAGTTCACGGGCGGTGATGCTGGTATTCATGCGGCACTCGCAGGTGGGGTCATGTCCAGCGCCTCGCGCAGCGCCCGGGCATCGCCGGCTTCGCGCAGGGCCTGGCGGATGTCCGGTGCGGAAAACAGCTCGGCCAGCTCGGACAGCAGCATCAGGTGCTGGTGGGTGTAGTGGGCGGGGACGGCCATCGCGAACACCAGGTCCACCGGTTCGTCGCCGCCGAAATCGACCGGGGTCGCCAGTCGCAGCAGGGCGCCACGGGGGCGGTCCAGGGTCGGCGCGCGGCCGTGGGGGATGGCGATGCCGTGGCCGATCGCGGTGCTGCCCAGGGCTTCGCGCTGGCACAGGTTCAGATAGATCTGTTCGGCGTTGGCCTGGCGGCAGGCCAGCAACCCGGCGGCGGCCTGCAGGACGCTGTCACGGTCGGTGGCCGTGCAGAGCTGGGTCTGCACGGCCGCCAGGAGGTCAGTCAGGGGCATGTCTGCGGGGAACGGTGGCGATCAGCCACCATTGTCGCCCACCGGCAGCGGTGCGTGCTGCTGTTTTTTCTCCTTGTGCTTGATGACCAGGCGGTCAAGCTTGTCCGCAAGCAGGTCGATCGCGGCATACATGGTCTGGCCGCCGGCCTCGGCGTGCAGGGTCTGCCCCGGAATGTTGAGGCTGGCGTCGACGTGGTGTTCGGTCTTCTGCAGCTTGAGGGTCACCCGCGCTTCGCAGTGCTGGTCGAAGTGTTTTCCGATCCGGGCCAGCTTCTCCTCTACATAGGACTGCAGGGCCGGGGTGACTTCGACGTCTTTGCCAAACGTTTCGATGCGCATCGGGTTTCTCCTGTGTTCGGATGTGCCAATGAACCTCTCCGCCGGGCGCGGCGGCGCGTCAAGCGATTCTGACCCTTTCGTGCGAGGCGGAAATGTTCATGGCTTCACGATACTTCGCCACGGTGCGTCGCGCTACTGGAATTCCCGACGATTTGAGCAGGTCAGCCAGCTTGGCGTCAGAAAGCGGCTTGCGCGGGTTCTCGTCGTCGATCAGGCGGCGGATCATCGCCTGGATGGCCGTGCTGGACGCCTCGCCACCGCCTTCGGTATCGATACCCGAGGCGAAGAAGGCGCGCAGCGGCAGGGTGCCGCGCGGCGTGCGCACGTGCTTGCGGGCGATCGCGCGCGACACCGTGGATTCGTGCAGGCCCAGCTCGGCGGCGATCTCGCGCAGGGTCAGCGGGCGCAGCGCCTGCTCGCCGAATTCGAGGAAGCCGGCCTGTTGCAGGATCAGGCTGCGCACCACCCGCAGCAGGGTTTCGCCGCGCTGCTGCAGGCCCTTCAGCAGCCAGCGCGCCTCCTGCAGCTGGCCGCGCAGGTAGCCGGCGTCGGCCTCGCCACAGCGGCGGATCAGCTGTTCGTAGCCACGGTGGATCACCACCTTCGGCCCGGCATGGGCCGCCAGCGCTGCGCGCCAGATGCCGTTCTGCCGCCACACCACCACGTCGGGCACCACATAGGTGTCCTGCGACAGCGGCGCGATCTGCGTGCCCGGACGCGGGTCCAGCGAGCGCAGCAGCGCGACCGCCGTCTCGACCTCGTCCAGCGGCTGTTTCAGTTCATGCGCCAGCCCGGAGACGCCACTGCGCGGCAGCCGTTCCAGCGGGCCTGCGGCAATCTGTCGCGCCAGCGCCAGCCCCGGGGTGTCGGCAGGCAACACGTCCAGCTGCAGCTGCAGGCACTCGCCGAGCGTGCGCGCGGCAACGCCGACCGGGTCGAAACGCTGGATGCGATGCAGCACCGCGAGGATTTCATCCTCACCGGCATGGACCGCCGGCAGCAGGGTTTCGGCGATGGTGGCCAGCGGTTCGCGCAGGTAACCATCGTCGTCCAGGGCATCGATCAGTGCAGCGCCGATGCTGCGGTCATGCGTGGAAAGATGCGACAGGTGCAGCTGCCACAGCAGGTGGTCGGCCAGCGTTTCGGTTTCCGCCACGCGCTCGGCGGCACTGCCGGTGTCATCGTCATCGTCGAAGCTGCCACCACTGCCGGCGGCACTCCAGTCGAGTTCGGCCGGCGCCCAGTCGTCGCCGTTGTCGGTGCGTTCGGCGGGCGCGTCGGCATCGGTGCTGTCGCTGGCCTCATTGGCGGCACTGCTGTCGTTGCTGTCGGCCCAGTCCAGCAGCGGATTGCTCTCCACGGCCTGGGCGATTTCAAGCTCCAGCTCGGTCGTGGACATCTGCAGCAGCTTGATCGCCTGCTGCAGCTGGGGCGTGAGCACCAGCTGTTGTCCCAACGATGTCTGCAGCCGAGTCTTCATGCCTGTGCCGAACGGAAGGAAAGGGACCCGGCGCCTGCGGTCACAGCTTGAAGGAATCCCCAAGGTAGACGCGACGTACGTCGGCGTTGTCCAGGATCGCCTCCGGCGAGCCCTGGGCCAGCACGGTGCCCTCGGCGAGGATATACGCGCGGTCGCAGATTCCCAAGGTCTCGCGCACGTTGTGGTCGGTGATCAGCACGCCGATGCCACGCTGCTTGAGATGGGTGACGATGCGCTGGATTTCACCCACCGAGATCGGGTCGACACCGGCAAACGGTTCGTCGAGCAGGATCAGGCGCGGCTGCGCGGCCAGTGCGCGGGCGATCTCGCAGCGACGACGTTCGCCACCGGACAGGCTGGCGCCGAGCTGGTCGGCCACATGGCCCAGCTGCAATTCGTCGAGCAGGCTGTTCAATTCGCGTTCGCGGCCGGCCGAATCCAGGTCTTCGCGAAGCTCCAGTACCAGGCGGAGGTTGTCGGCCACCGTCAGCTTGCGGAACACCGACGGCTCCTGCGGCAGGTAGCCCACGCCCTGCTTGGCACGGGTGTACATCGGATCGCTGGTGATGTCCTTGCCGTCGAGCACGATGCTGCCGGCATCGGCGGCGACCAGGCCGACGATCATGTAGAAGCAGGTGGTCTTGCCGGCACCGTTGGGGCCGAGCAGGCCCACCACTTCACCGGCGTCGAGGGTCAGCCCGAAGTCCTTCACGACTTCGCGCTGCTTGTAGCGCTTGCGCAGGCCCTTGGCGACGAGCATTACTTCTTGCTCCCGGCCGGCTTGGCCGACGTGCTGGCCGGCGCCGCCGCCTTGGGCGTGGCCGCCGGCTGTGCCGCCGCGTTCTTGTTCTTCGGCGGAATGACGGTGCGCACGCGGCTGCCATCGCCACCGGAATTCATTTCGCCGCTACGGGTGTTGTAGACCATGCGCTGGCCGGCATTGGTGCCGCGCGCGCTGGTGACCTTGTAGTTGCCGGTCAGGGTGATGATCTCGGTCTTGATGTCGTAGTCGATGCGATCAGCCACCGCGTCCATCCAGGTGCCATCGTCGAGCTGCTGCTTCATCGTGGCCTGCTTGCCGGTGAACACCGCACGCACGGCCTCGCCGTCCTTCAGGTAGATCTCGGCTTCGGACGAGCGGATGTCCAGCGAGCCCTGGGTGACGGTCACGCCCTGCGAGAGCACGGTCTTGCCATCGCCGGTGAGCACGCCCGACTGCGCGCCGGAGTCGATGTTCATGTTCTCGTTGCGGTCGGTGGACTTGGCAAAGGCAGCGCTGGGAACAAGGAGACCGAGCGCGAGTACGGCTGCAAAGGGAATCTTCATCGGGGTCCGTTCTACCGGTGGGGCCGCCCGGGAAACCGGGGGCGGATGGGTGGGCTGCCTGCCTTGCGCCTGTCCGGGGACGTCGCAGGAGGGCGGCGGAATCAGCGTCGGGGCGTGTAACGGCCCTTGGACTGGCTGAGGAAATGATACGTGTTGTTCTTCGAATCCACCTCGAAGCCAACGCCGGACTGTTCCATGCCGGGGCGGGTCATGGTGACCAGCGCATCGGTGCGGGCACGGTTCTCCTTCGGGAACACGTCCAGGTGGTCGGTGCGGAAGGTGGTCGGCACCACGCCCGGATCGGCCGGGCTGTCGCCGGCGACATTGCCGCGCAGCTTCATCTGGTCGCCCTTGGCGCTGAGCCAGCCCGTCTCGGCACGCAGGGTCCAGTGCTTGCCATCCTTGTCCGGCATCTCGAACAGCGGCGTGGCGATGTTGATGGTCTGGTCGCCACGCTGGCGCTCCAGCAACGGTGCGCGCAGGGTGGTCGATTCCTTGCCGTGCTCATCCAGGGCGACGACCTGGAAGTCGTGCAGGACGTAGTCCACGCCGACATCCTGGCCGGCAGTGGCCGGACCCTTGTCGCGGTTGCGCAGGGCCGCCCAGCTGCTGAGCAGGGCCGCCAGCAGCAGGCCGATGCCGAGCAGGGTGCGCCAGTTCAGGCTCGGCAGGTTCATGCGCCGAACCTCGCCAGGACCGCGTCCACATGTCCCTGCGCGGCCAGCAGGATGTCACACAGCTCACGGGCTGCACCACGTCCGCCATCGGCGCGGGTCTGCCAATGCACGCGCTCGGCGATCCACGGGTGCGCGTTGGCCGGCGCCACCGCCAGGCCGACCGCGCCCAGCGGTGCCAGGTCAGGCAGGTCGTCGCCCATGAAGGCCACCTGCTCCAGGCCGATGCCGTGCTGCGCACACAGCGCCTGCACGCTGGCCAGCTTGTCGCCCACGGCGATCTGGGTATCGATGCCGAGGTCGGCGCCGCGCCTGAGCGCGGACTGGCTGTTGCGCGCGGTGATCAGCACGGGGTGGATGCCGTGCTGCTGCAGCAGTTTCAGGCCCAGGCCATCCTGCACGAAGTACGCCTTGCTCTCGTTGCCGTCCTTGTCGTAGTACAGCCGACCGTCGGTGAGGGTGCCGTCCACGTCGAAGCAGGCCAGGCGGACGCGGGCCGCGGCGGCATGCAGGTGGGCGGGGAAGGCGGGCAGGGGGGACCAGGGCATCAGGGTGGCAGGCTCGGTGGATTCGGGTTGGGACGGTACAGACTGAATGGGGTCTACGGACTGTCGGTTAAACCACCCGGGCCCGCAACAGGTCATGAATGTTCAGGGCACCGACCGCCCGGCCCTGGTCGTCGACCACGATCAGGCCCGTGATCTTGTGGGTCTCCATCAGCCGGGCAGCCTCCACCGCCAGCTGGTCGGCGCCGATGGTACGTGGGTTGCGGGTCATCACATCGGCGATCTTCGCGGCGCGCACGTCCAGCGCGCTGTCCAGCGCCCGGCGCAGGTCACCGTCGGTGAACAGACCGATCAGCACACCGTCGGCATCGACCACGGCGGTCATGCCCAGCCGCTTGCGGCTCATTTCGACCAGCGCCTCGCTGAGGCTGGCGTCGGCCCCCACGCTGGGCAGGTCCTCCCCGGTGTGCATGACGTCGGTGATATGCAGCAGCAGGCGGCGGCCGAGGCTGCCGGCCGGGTGCGAGCGGGCGAAATCGTCGGCGGTGAAGCCGCGTGCGTCGAGCAGGGCCACGGCCAGCGCATCGCCCATCGCCAGCGAGGCGGTGGTGCTGGAGGTCGGCGCCAGCGCCAGCGGGCAGGCCTCGGCCGGCACGCTGACGTCCAGGTGGATATCGGCGGCGGTGGCCAGGCTGGACTGCGGGCGGCCGGTCATGGAAATCAGCACGTTGCCCTGGCGCTTGAGCACCGGCAGCAGCATCAGCACTTCGTCCGATTCGCCCGAATAGGACAGGGCCAGCACCACGTCGGCCTCGGTGATCATGCCCAGGTCACCATGGCCGGCTTCGCCCGGATGCACGTAGAACGCGGGAGTGCCGGTGGAGGCCAGCGTAGCGGCGATCTTGCGGGCGATGTGCCCGGACTTGCCCATGCCGGTGGCGACCACCCGGCCGCGGCTGGCCAGGATCGCCTGGCAAGCCTGCTGGAAGGCCTCGCCGAGGCGGTCGGCCACGGCATCCAGCGCCTGCCGCTCGATCTCGAAGACGCGGCGGCCGCTGGCGACCAGGCCGGCAGGGTCGACGGAACGGGGGGGCAACAGGGATTCGGCCATGCGGACGCCACGCAGCGGAAGTAGAATGGAGGCACATTTTATTAGGAAAGCCCGTTGGACGCCGACACCATCCGCAACCTGATCGAAACCGGCCTGCCCGGCGCCCGCGCCGACGTGCAGGGCGACGATGGCGTGCATTTCGAAGCGACCGTGGTCTGCGAGGCCTTTGCCGGCAAGATGCCGCTGGCCCGCCACCGGATGGTCTATGCCACCCTGGGCGACCTGATGGGCGGCGCGATCCACGCGCTGGCGCTGAAAACCGTGACCCCGGCCGAAGCCGGCTGAACCGCAGAAGATCCCGAATACATGGCCAAGATCGTTGTGACCGGCGGCGCTGCGCTGCACGGTGAAGTGAGCATCTCCGGCGCCAAGAACGCCGTCCTCCCCATTCTCTGCGCGACCCTGCTGGCCGATGCGCCGGTGGAGATCACCAACGTGCCGCACCTGCACGATGTGGTCACCACGGTGAAGCTGCTGGGTGAACTGGGTGCCAAGGTCACCATCGACCAGGGCACGCTGTCGCGCGGCAGTGCGATCGTGGTCGACCCGCGTCCGGTGAACCAGCATGTTGCCCCGTACGAGCTGGTCAAGACCATGCGCGCCTCGATCCTGGTGCTGGGCCCGCTGCTGGCCCGCTTCGGCGCGGCGGAAGTGTCGCTGCCCGGCGGCTGCGCGATCGGCTCGCGTCCGGTCGACCAGCACATCAAGGGCCTGCAGGCGCTGGGCGCCGAGATCGTGGTCGAGAACGGCTTCATCAAGGCCACGGCCAAGCGCCTGAAGGGCGGCCATTTCACCTTCGACATGGTCAGCGTTACCGGCACCGAGAACGTGCTGATGGGCGCGGTGCTGGCCGAAGGCACCACCATCCTCGACAACTGTGCGATGGAACCGGAAGTGACCGATCTGGCGCATTGCCTGATCGCGCTGGGCGCGAAGATCGAAGGCCTGGGCACTGCCCGCCTGGTCATCGAAGGCGTCGAGCGCCTGTCCGGCGGCCGCCATGAAGTGCTGCCCGACCGCATCGAGACCGGTACCTTCTTGGTGGCTGCGGCGATGACCGGCGGCAAGGTCACGGTCAACCGTGCGCGCCCGAACACCATGGACGCGGTGCTGTCCAAGCTGGTCGAAGCCGGTGCGAAGATCGAGACCACCGACGACACCATCACCCTGGACATGCAGGGCAAGCGGCCGAAGGCGGTCAACCTGACCACTGCGCCGTACCCGGCGTTCCCGACCGACATGCAGGCGCAGTTCATGGCGCTCAACTGCGTGGCCGACGGCGTCGGCGTGATCAACGAAACGATCTTCGAAAACCGTTTCATGCACGTCAACGAGTTGCTGCGCCTGGGCGCGGACATCCAGGTCGAAGGCCACACCGCCATCGTGCGGGGCAGCGAGCACCTGAGTGGCGCACCGGTGATGGCCACCGACCTGCGTGCCTCGGCCTCGCTGATCCTGGCCGGCCTGATGGCCAGCGGCGAGACCACCATCGACCGCATCTACCACCTTGACCGTGGCTACGAGAACATCGAAGAGAAGCTGTCTTCGCTCGGTGCCACCATCCGGCGCGTGCCATGATCCTGCGCGGCAAGTTCAGCCCGCGTCGCAAGGCGCTGCTGGCGCTGGTGCTGATCGTGCTGGCGTGGCTGGGCTACGCCTGGTACGCCAACATCGCCATCACCCAGGGCATCGAGCAGAAGGACATGGACTGGAATGGCGATGGCACGGTCTCGCGCGACGAGATCATCGAGTCGTTCTATGCGGTTGCGGTGAATGACAGCCAGGACGGCAACCGCCATTGCCGCACCTTCGTCTGGCGCAGCACCGGCGAGCAGATCCGCGTGGACTGCCGTACCGAGTTCAAGCCGGCGGCGGCCGAAGAAAAGAAGTAAGAAAAACGCCCGCGAAAGCGGGCGTTTTCTTTTCGCGGGGCCTGGGGTCGGAGCCCATCCCCGAGGGAATGGGATCCGACCCCGGCACTCAGTTCATCGCCTTGATGGTCAGGTCCAGTGCATCGCGGTCGTTCTCCCGCTGCAGCATGCGCGCCGGCACCGGGAACTCCGGCACGATCCAGGCGATCAGCTCCTTGTTGCCGTCGGCACGCGAGACCTTGGTCGCTTCGTAGCTCTTGCCGCCCACGGTGATCGACTCCTTGCCGATCACGCGGTAGGTCATGTTCTTGATGCGGCCTTCGTCGACCATGCGATAGGTCAGCGGCTTGCCGGCGGCGAGGTCACGGGCGATCGCCAGGTTGATCAGCAGCGCGTCCATGTCACCGGATTTCAGTGCGATAGGTCCAGCGCGGTCCGGCTTGATGTCGCCGGTCCAGGTGGCCTGGTTGCTGGTCCAGTTGTAGTTGGCCTGCACGTTGCGCTTCTTCACCAGCAGCGCCGAACGGTCTTGGCTGCTGAGCGGGCGCAGCTGGCCGCGCACTTCTTCGAACACGGTGCTCTGGCTCAGGTCGGCCAGCTGGTTCTTCACCTGCAGCGTGTAGCGCCACTTGTTGGCACCCTCGCTGCTCAGCGTCATGCTGCCATTGGCCTGCATGCCCATGTAGCTGGCCAGGTAATCGGCCTTGAACGGCTGCAGGGCCATGGCCGGCAGGCTGGCCACCGACAGCGCGGCTGCAGCGATCCAGGTGAGGGGGCGGGTCAGGGTGCTCATGCTCAGACTCCTTGGTATTCGATCAGGCGCAGATCGACGCGGTCTTCGCCGTCTTCGCGTTGCAGGATGCGCACCGGGGTGGGGACACCGTTGGCGATCCAGAGGATGGTTTCGTTGTTGCCGCCGTTGGTCCGGTAGACCCGCAGCGCGTTGTAGGACAGGTCGCCGACCTCGACGTTCTCGGTCTGCGGCGCGGCCTGGTAGTCGTGCTGGCGGACCTTGCCCATGTCCACGTAGCGGTAGTGCATGGTGGCACCCGGACGGGCATCCCGCATGATCGCCAGGTTGATCAGCAGGGCGCTCTGGTCGCCCGGCTGCAGCGGAATCGGCTGCGCACGCTTCTTCTCGACGTCGCCGGTCCACTGCGCGGTACCGGCCTGCCAGTTGTACGTGCCGACCGCCTTCTTGCCCAGGAACAGGCCCTTGCGCACCGTGCTCTGGCTCAGCGGTGCATAGGCGCCGGCGCGCTCCTCGAACACCGTGCTCTGCTCGATGTTCAGGCCCAGCACGCTGGCAAAGCCGCGGCGGCCGACCACCTGCATGTCGACCCGCCACTGGTTGCCGCCGGTATGGGTGACCTGCATGCTGGCGTCGCCGGCCTCCTTGCCTTTGTAGAAGGCCTGGTAGGTGGCGCTGAACGGCTGCAGCGGCGGCGGTTCCCACGCCAAGGCCGGCAGGGCCGGGGCCGCCGCTTCGGCCGGCGGTTGCACCGCTGGCAGCGGCGCCGGAGCCGGAGCCGGCGAGGCGGCAGGCGCCTGCGCCTGGCCCCAACCCACGCCGGGAAGCACGACAAGCGACAGCAGCAGCGAAGTGGACAGCAGGGTCGTGGTCTTCATGGAAGAGAGGAGCCGCAGGAGGTGGGCAGGATGCCAGCCCCGCAGTCAGCGGGGCGTGTGCGTGGGCGTTACCGGTTCAGGTTCCCGGCGGAATCTAGGGCCAGCGGGCTAAACAGGGGGTGACCGTCCAGTTGCGGCTGGCCCTCCCGTTCAGTCAGGCGGCCGGCGCACAGCAGCTGCAGCGTGGCGATCAGCAGGGGATGCTCCACCGCCAGCACACGCGCGGCCAGGGTGTCGGCGTCATCGCCGGGCAGCACCGGTACCCGCACCTGGGCCAGCACGGCGCCGGCGTCCAGCTCGGGTACGACCAGGTGCACGCTGGCACCGTGCTCGGCATCGCCTGCATCCAGTGCCCGCGCATGCGTGTCCAGCCCCTTGTGCAGCGGCAGCAGTGACGGGTGGATGTTGACCAGGCGGCCATTGAAGCGCTGCACGAAGGCGGCGCCGAGTATGCGCATGTAGCCGGCGCAGACGATCCAGTCCGGTGCGACCGCGGCCAGTGCGTCGCCCAGTGCCTGCTCGTAGGCGGCGCGGTCCTGGAATTCCTTCGGCGCATGCGCCCAGCGCAGGTTGGCGCTGACCCGCTGCAGCGCGGCGGCGGCCGGGCGGTCGGAAAATACGCCGACGACCTCGGCGCGCAGGCGTCCCGCAGCGATGGCATCGAGGATGGCCTGCAGGTTGCTGCCGCGGCCGGAGGCAAGCACGGCAATGCGGGTGGGCGCGGTCATTGCGGGGTACTCCGGCGGATCAGCGGCCAGGTCAGCAGGCTGCCCACGGTGGCCATCAGCATGTCGGCATGGGCGTCCCACATGTCGCCCTGCTGCCCGTTGTAGGCCTCGGCGGCGTCCGGCGACAGGGCGAGCGCGATGGCCCATTCGAACCACTCGTAGACCAGGCTGGCGCACATCACCGTCATCACCGCCAGGGCGAAGGCCTGGCCGCGGCGCAGCGCCGGCCAGGCGTGACGTGCCAGCTGCAGCAGTGCCGGCGTGAAACAGACGCCGAACAGGAAGTGGATGAGGCGGTCGAAATGATTGCGCTGCCAGCCGAACGCCGCATTCGGCGACCAGCCGATCAGCGCCTGCGTCCACGCGTCGTAGGGAACGTTCGAGTACAGCCAGCGGGCGGCCACACAGTGCAGCGCGATGAAGCCGCAGATCGCGATGAAGGCACCGTTGCCCAGCCAGCCACCCCGGCGGTCGACCCACAGCAGGGCGCCCAGGCCGATCACGGTCAGCGTGCTGTGCAGCGCCTGCTCGGTGGGCCACAGCGGCTGGATCCAGCTGACCGCGAATACCGCCAGCACGGCAGCGAAGGCCAGCTTCTTGGGGCGCGAGACACGGAAGGCGCTGGGCGAAGCGGTCGTGGGGAGGGCAGGCGCGGACATGGGAAGTCGATCAGGAAAGGGCGGGGCGTCTGCCGGCAAGTTCAGACGCGGAGATGGTCGCCGCGGTCGAACAGGGCGGCCATGTCAGGCTTGGACAGGAACACCCAGGCATAGGCGGTCAGGGCCATGCCCAGCGGGCCGGCCAGCACCGCCAGCCAGGCCGCGCGCTGGCACCAGGCCAGCCCGGTGCGGCGCGACAGCAGGCGCGCGGTGTGCAGCTGCACGAAGCCCAGCGCGGCAGCCAGCGCTGAAACGACGCCGTACACGGTGGCCAGTACCGCGCCATCGTCCAGCCCGCGCGAGCTGGCAACCAGGCCGATGAAACCGAGGAAGGCCAGCGCGGCCATCCAGTGGAAAACCGCCAGCGCGTAGAACAGCACCTTCAGCGTCTGCAGGTGGCTGCCCAGCTGAAGGTGCGCCAGGGTCTGCTGCGGCAGCGGCGGCGGTGCGCCCGGGCTCGTCATGCCGCCGTGCCCGCTGTGTCGAACGCGGCCTTGACCTGCGGACGCAGCAGCGTGATCAGGCTGAGTACTCCCAGCACGGTACCGATCGGCGTGAACAGACAGGCCAGCCCGGCCACGATCAGGCACAGCAGGTAGCGGCGGCGGCGGGCCAGGCAACGGCCGGCGTAGGCCACGAACGCGCCCAGGGTGACGCCACCGAACACGATGGCACAGCCGATCACGACGAACATCCAGCCGAACACGCGCTGTTCGGCCGGCGACGAGGGCTGGCCGCCGGAGTTCATCGGCAGGTTGCCGGTGAGCGCGGTGACGCCGAGCACGATGTGGACGATGAAGATCAGCGAGAACAGCGCGATCAGGCCGCCGACCACGTAGTGCGCGATTGACAGCATGCGCAGGTGGTCGGCGTCCTGGGGGCTGAACGCCGGTACCGCCGTCGTTGGCGGCGGCACGGGGGTAGGGGGCAGCGGGGGCATTGCGTCCATGCGGGCTCCTCGGGGCCGGGTTCAGCCGATGTGGACGCGCTCGGCGCCTTCAGCAGTGACCACCTGGCCGATGGTCCAGTGGTCCAGGCCCTGCGCCTTGACCGCCTCGGACACGGCGGCGACCTGGTCGGCTGCCACGATCAGCACGAAGCCGATGCCGCAGTTGAAGGTGCGCCACATCTCGCTGTCGGCCACGGCGCCTTCCTTCTGCAGCCACTGGAACACCGGCGGCAGGGTCCAGGACGATGCCTGGATGTCCAGGCCGAGGCCGTCGGGCACCACGCGGATGATGTTCTCGGTCAGGCCGCCACCGGTGATGTGGGCCATGCCGTGGATGGCCTCGCCGTGCGACTTCAGCAGTGCCAGGATCGGCTTCACGTACAGGCGGGTCGGTGCCATCAGCGCGTCGACCAGCTTCACGCCGCCCTCCAGCTCCAGGTCGGCCGGGCGGCCGGCGCGGTCGTAGATGCGGCGCACCAGCGAGTAGCCGTTGGAGTGCGGGCCGGACGAGGCGATGCCGATCAGCACGTCGCCGGCGGCCACGCTGGCGCCGTCCTTCAGCTCGCTCTTCTCGACCGCGGCGACCGTGAAGCCGGCCAGGTCGTACTCGCCCGGGGCATACATGTCGGGCATCTCAGCGGTTTCGCCGCCGATCAGCGCGCAGCCGGCCTCGGTGCAGCCGTTGGCGATGCCGCCCACGACCGCTGCGGCGGTGTCGATGTCCAGCTTGCCGGTGGCGAAGTAGTCCAGGAAGAAAAGCGGCTCGGCACCCTGCACCAGCACGTCGTTCACGCACATGGCGACCAGGTCGATGCCGATCGTATCGTGGCGGTTCAGCTGGTGGGCCAGCTTCAGCTTGGTGCCCACACCATCGGTACCCGACACCAGCACCGGCTCGCGGTACTTGTTGGACAGGTCGAACAGGGCGCCGAAGCCGCCCAGGCCGCCCATCACTTCCGGGCGGAAGCTGCGCTTGACCAGGGGCTTGATCCGCTCGACCAGCGCGTTGCCGGCGTCGATGTCGACACCCGCGTCACGGTAGGTGAGGGGGGAAGGGGCGGAAGACGGGGTGTTGGTCACGGGCGTCGGCGCTGGCAGGGGTTGAATGAGCGATTTTAACAGGCCGCATTGGCGCAAAGGCCGTATTCGGGCAACAATTCCCCCGGATTCGTCGAGCCAATGGATGTCCTGATGCGCCGCAGCCTGATTCTGACCCTGCTCCTTGCACTGAGCCTGCCGGTGGCCACGATGGCCCAGAGCGGCCTGCGCACCGAGGGAGATGTCGCCACCGCTTCGGGGGCCTACGAGGCCGAAGTGCCCGTCAACAGCCAGGCCGAGGCCGATCGCAACGGTGCCCTGGCCCGTGCCCTGAGCGTGGTGCTGGGCAAGCTGTCCGGCGACCGCAACGTGATGTCACGCCCCGGCGTGGTGCAGGCGCTGCGCAATGCCAAGGACTACGTGGCCAGCTACGACTACAAGCAGGACCAGAGCGTGGGTGCCAGCGGCGCACCGAGCTTCCGGACCCTGCTGGTGGCCCGCTTCCGCGAGGATGACGTCGATTCGCTGGTCTCGGCGCTGGGCCTGCCGCTGTGGCCGCAGCCGCGACCGAAGCCGGTGCTGTGGCTGGCCGTCGACGACGGCAGTGGCCCGCGCCTGGTCAGCGTGCAGCAGGCCAATGCCGCCCGCCCGCTGCTGAACCGCGCCATCGAGCGGGGTTACAAGCTGGGCCTGCCCAGCGGCGGTGCTGCCGAACAGGCCCTGGCCGGTGCCATCTGGCGCCAGGACAGCGCCGCCGTGGCCCGTGCCTCCTCGCGCTACTCGCCGCCGATGCAGCTGATCGGCAAGCTTTACCGCGCCAACGGTGGCTGGCAGGCGGACTGGGTGTTCGTCGACAACGGCCGCGAACTGAACAAGTGGACCAGCAAGGACGCCAACGCCATGCGCGCGATGGCCGCCGGTGCCGACGGTGCCGCCGATGCGCTGGTCAAGCGCTATGCCAAGGCCGGCGTGGCCGTCGGCCAGGCCGGCACCTACCGCCTGGTGGTGACCGGCATCAACAGCGCCGATGACTACCTGCGGCTGGCCGCTGGCCTGCGCGAGGTGCCGGTGGTGCGCAGCGTCACCCCGCTGCACGCCTCGGCCGGCCAACTGGAGCTGAGCGTGGAGATGACCACCGGCCTGGCCGGCTTCAACCGCATGCTTGGCGACAATGGCGTGCTGGTGCCAAGCGCGCCGCTGCCGGCCCTGCCGACCCCGATCGATGACACCACCGGTGCCCCGGTGGCCGCGCCGGTCAGCAACGAGTACCGCCTGCGATGATCCTGAGCCCGGAAGCTGAAATCGCGCAGTTCCTGCGCCGGCTGAAGTACATCCTGTTCGCCGGCCTGATCGGCTGGGTGGTGTGGCTGCTGGCGCCGATCCTGACCCCGTTCGTGCTTGCACTGGCGCTGGCCTGGCTGGGTGACCCCCTGGTGGACCGCATCGAGGCCACCGGCCGCTCGCGCATGACCGGCGTGGTGCTGGTGTTCGCAGCGATGGTGCTGGTGATCGTGGCACTGCTGCTGGTGCTGGTGCCGATGATCGAGCGCCAGATCACCACCCTGATCGCGGCCGCGCCGCAGGCGCAGGCGTGGCTGATGCAGACCGGCATCCCCTGGTTCGAGCACAAGACCGGCCTGGAAGTGATGCAGTGGCTGGATCCGGACCGCCTGATCGAATGGGTGCGCAGCCATTGGCAGCAGGCCGGCGGCTTCGCCACCACGTTCATGGGCTACGTCTCGCGTTCGGGCTTTGCGATGGTGACCTGGGTGGTCAACATCCTGCTGCTGCCGATCCTGGCGTTCTACTTCCTGCGCGACTGGGACAAGCTGGTCGAGCGGGTGGCCTCGGTGATTCCGCGCAACCAGATCGGCACCATCAGCGCGCTGGCGCGTGAATCCAACGAGGTGCTGGGTGCGTTCATCCGTGGCCAGTTCCTGGTGATGCTGGCGCTGGGCGTGATCTACGCCGGTGGCCTGTCGCTGGTCGGCCTCAAGCTGGGCCTGCTGATCGGCCTGATTGCCGGCCTGATCAGCTTCATCCCGTACCTGGGCGCGACCACCGGCGTGCTGATGGCGGTGATCGCCGCGCTGGTGCAGGCGCAGGGCTTCGACCTGAAGCTGCTGATCCTGGTCGGCGTGGTGTTCACCGTGGGCCAGCTGCTGGAAAGCTACGTGCTGACCCCGCGCATCGTCGGCGACAAGATCGGCCTGCACCCGGTGGCGGTGATCTTCGCGGTGATGGCCGGCGGCCAGCTGTTCGGCTTCCTCGGCATGCTGCTGGCGCTGCCGGTAGCGGCGGTGACCAACGTGCTGCTGCGCTATGCCCACCAGCGCTATCGGCAGAGCGAACTGTACGTGGGCGAGAAGCCGGCGATCGTGCTTGATGGCGTGGTCGACGCGCCCCATATCATCGTTCCGGACGACAAGGGCCCCGACCTGAAGTGATGGGTGTGCCGCAACTGCCGCTGGCCCTGCATTACCCGCGGGACCAGCGCCTGGAGACCTTCATCGGCGCGCCGGATGGCGCGCTGGCGCAGCTGCGCGCGATCGCGGTTGGCGCCAGCCACGACTGGGTCTACCTGGAAGGTGCGGCGGGAACCGGCAAGACCCACCAGGCGCTGGCGATGTGCTCCAGCGCCGAGCAGGCCGGACGGTTGCCGACGTACGTGCCGCTGGCCAGCGCCGCCGGCCGTGTCCGTGCGGCGCTTGATGGGCTGGAAGCGCGCGAACTGGTGGCGCTGGACGGCCTGGACGAGGTTGCCGGCAACCGCGAGGATGAGATCGCGCTGTTCGATTTCCACAACCGTGCGCGCGCTGCGGGCGTGACCGTGCTGTACACGGCACAGAAGGCGCCGGGCGAACTGGGCCTGGTGCTGCCGGACCTGCGCTCGCGGCTGGGCCAGTGCGTGCGCGTGCTGCTGCAGCCGCTGGATGAGGAAGGGCGGGCGGCCGTGCTGCGCGAGCGTGCACTGCGACGCGGCCTGGCCATCGACGAAGCGGCCATCGAGTGGCTGCTGTCGCACACCGGCCGTGAGCTGGGTGGATTGATCACCCTGCTGGACTGGCTGGACCGCGAATCGCTGGCGGCGAAGCGGCGGATCACCGTGCCGTTCCTGCGCCAGGTGCTGGAAGAAGGCCGGCCTCGTTACTGAGGGATGTTGTTCGGCAGGGCTGCGCCCTGCACCCGCGGTAGTGCCGGCCGCTGGCCGGCAACGTCAACGTCAACGGCAGAAGTGGCTTCCTGAGGGGGGCGGGGTGGCTCAGGTTGCGGGGGACGGCGCAAGTACGTCCCTGTAGCCTCGGTCGCGCCATCCATGGCGCTCACGCCCCCGCAACCTGAGCCACCCCGCCTTCGACAGGTTCCCGCGGCTGTTGGTGGGTGTCGACCTTGGTCGACACCCGAGCAAGCGCAGCGAAGCGACCCGCTTTTGCTTTTCTTTCTTTCTTCCGTGGCTGGACGCGCACGGAAACTGTCAGAGGCCGGGCGGGTGGGCCATGCAGGGGCGTTGGCGCCATGGATGGCGCCATCGAGCTTACAGGGGTGAGGGCGCTTTGCTTGCGAAGCACTGCTTCGCAAGCGCCTGAACGTACAGCCGCCAGCGGCTGGGCCGGGCCCCGGAGGGGTACTTGCAGCGTCCCCTGCATGGCCCACCCGCCCGGCCAAGCACGCGATCCGCTCTACGCGACCAACCACGAGGGGCTCAGCCGTTCGCCGCCAACTCCGCATCCAGCGCGCGCAGGCGATCCACCGTGCCGACGTCGGTCCAGCGCCCGCGATGGTGCTGCCCGGTCATCAACCCCTGCCCCATGAAGTGCTTCTGCAGCGGCACCACCGAGAACTTCGGTGGCAGCCGCTCGCTGCCCGGCGCATCGCCGATCACCGCGCGCCAGTCGGCCACGATCGAAGGACGGTACACGCCGATGCCGGCATAGGTCAGGCATGGTCCTTCGCGGTCGTGGTGCAGGAACCCCTGTGCATCCAGGCGGTAGTCACCATTCGGGTGCTGAACCGGATTGTCGACCAGCACCAGGTGCGCCTGGCCCTGCGGCTCGCGCGGCAGCGTGGCGAAATCGAAATCGGTCCAGATGTCGCCGTTCACTACCAGGAACGGGGCATCGCCCAGCACCGGCAGGGCGTTGAGGATGCCGCCGCCGGTTTCCAGCGGGGTCTGCCCTTCGTACAGGAAATGCAGGCGCAGGCCCCACTGGCTGCCATCGCCAAGCGTCGCCGGGAACTGTTCGGCCAACCATGCGGTGTTGACCACCACCTCGCGCACGCCGAGTGCGGCCAGGCGTTCCAGGTGCCAGACGATCAACGGCTTGCCAGCTACTTCCAGCAGCGGCTTGGGCGTGTGCAGGGTCAAAGGGCGCATGCGCTCGCCGAGGCCGGCGGCAAAGACCAGTGCCTTCATCGGGCCACGCGCATCGGTGCACCCAGCTCGGCCAGCGCCGGCTTGATGCGGTCGTCCAGCAGCTGCTGCAGCGGTGCCAGCTCGCGGTAGCGCGGCAGCACTTCATCCAGATAGGTGATGAAGCGCGGTGCGTCGTCGAGGTAATGGCCCTTGTTGTCGCGGTAACGCAGCCGGCAGAACAGGCCCAGGATCTTCACGTGGCGCTGGATGCCCATCCAGTCGGCATCGCGCAGGAAGGTGGCGCGGTCGGGCACCGGCAGGCCGGTGTCGCGGGCGCGCTCGTGATACTGCGCCAGCCATTCGTCCACGCGTTGCAGTGGCCAGCTCAGGAAGGCGTCCTTGAACAGGCTCACCGCATCGTAGGCGATCGGGCCGCGCACCAGGTCCTGGAAATCCAGCACTGCGGGGCCATCGTCGACCGGCATCAGGTTGCGCGGCATGTAGTCGCGATGGGTCATCAGCTGGGCCTGGCCCAGCGCGTTGTCCATCAGGCGGCGATGCACCAGCTGCAGGCCTTCGATCTCGCCGCAGTCGAGTTCAAGGTTCAGGTGGCGCTGCAGGAACCATTCGTCGAACAGGCCGGCATCGCGCTGCAGCAGTGCTTCGCCGAACTGGCCGAAGTCGGCCGGCACCGGGATCGCCTGCAGGCGCAGCAGCTGCTCGATCGAACGACCGAACCATTCGTCAGCGTTGCGCTCGTCGAGGATCCTGGCCAAGGTCGGGCCGCCGAGATCTTCCAGCAGCAGGAAGCCGGCATCCAGGTCCTGCGCGAGCAGCATGGGCACGCGCAGACCGTTGTCGTGCAGCAGGCCGCGCATGCGCAGCCACGGCCGCGGATCTTCCAGCCCCGGCGGGGCGTCCATCACGATGTGGCTGCCGCGCGTGCTGGTGGCGCGCCAGTAGCTGCGCATGCCGGCGTCAACCGAAGCGCGTTCGACCACCGCGTTGGCATCATCGAGCTGGGTACGGGCCCACTGCAGGCGCTGCGCGCTGCGCTGGGGATCGGAGGCGGGTTCGGTCATGCGGGCATATCCGGGCGCGCCGGGCGCGCCAACGTCGGCAACAGGAAGGGAAGGGGGAGCGGCGTCAGCGGCGACCGCTGAACAGGCGCAGGACGGCCAGCACGGCCACCGCGCCCACCACCGCGCCGAGGAAACCGGCCGGTTCGCCGGGGGCGTACCAGCCCATGTACTGGCCGAACCAACCGGCCAGCAGGGCACCAAGGATGCCCAGCACGATGGTCAGCAGGCAGCCCATGCGGTTGTTGCCGGGCATGAAGAAACGCCCGAGCAGGCCGACGAAGAAGCCGACCAGCAGGATGTACAGCCAGCTGCTGCTGCCGAACAGACCATTCATGCGCGCGGATTCCGCTTGAGTGTGGACGCAGCCTAGCAAGGCCAGGCTGCGTCCGTCACGAGTGCCGGATCAGCAGCAGCCGTGGTCGCCGTGGCGGGTGCCGCTGTCGGCAGCCACCGGCGAGCCGCTGGTCTCGCCGCGCAGGCTGGCGGCGTAGTGCTCGCTGATCACCTTGGACACGCAGGCGGTGACCTTCTTGCCCATCGGGATGTGCAGGAACTCGTTCGGGCCATGCGCATTGGAGTGCGGGCCGAGCACGCCGGTGATCATGAACTGCGCGCCCGGGAACTTCTCGCCCAGCATGCCCATGAACGGGATCGAGCCGCCTTCGCCCATGTACATCGCCGGCTTGCCGAAGAAGGCCTGGCTGGCGTCGTCGATGGCCTGGGTCAGCCACGGCGCCATCGCCGGGGCATTCCAGCCGGTGGAGGCCTTTTCCAGGTCCAGGGTGACCTGCGCGCCGTTCGGCGGGTCGCGCAGCAGTGCTTCCTTCAGCAGCTCGCCGCAGGTCTTGCCATCGGCGGTCGGCGGCAGGCGCAGCGACAGCTTCACCGAGGTCTGCGGACGCAGCACGTTGCCGGCCGATTCCAGCGGCGGCATGCCACCGACGCCGGTGACCGACAGCGCCGGGCGCCAGGTGCGGTTGAGCACCAGCTCGGTCAGGTCCTCGTTCATGGGGCGCAGGCCGTCGACCATCGGGAACTTCTCGAAGATCTCGGTATCCACCACTTCGGCGGCACGCTTGGCCTGTTCCAGGCGCTCGGCCGGGATCTCCACGTTCATGCCGTCGATCAGGATGCGGCCGGTGTCCTGGTCCTCGATGCGCGAAAGGATCTGGCGCAGCAGGCGGAAGCTGGACGGGATCACGCCGGAGGCATCGCCGGAATGCACGCCTTCGTTGAGCACCTTCACGGTGAAATTGCCGCCGGTCAGGCCGCGCAGCGAGGTGGTGCACCACAGCTGGTCGTAGTTGGCGCAGCCCGAATCCAGGCAGACCACCAGCGACGGCTTGCCGATGCGGTCGGCCAGGTGGTCGACGTAGGCCGGCAGGTCATAGCTGCCGGACTCTTCACACGCTTCGATCAGCACCACGCAGCGGGCGTGCGGCAGGCCCTGGGCCTGCAGTGCCAGTACCGCAGCCAGCGAGCCGAAGATCGCGTAGCCGTCGTCCGCACCGCCGCGGCCATACAGCTTGTCGCCGCGCAGGACCGGGGTCCACGGGCCGAGGTCGTCGTCCCAGCCGGTCATTTCCGGCTGCTTGTCCAGGTGGCCATAGAGCAGGATGGTGTCGTCGCCGGTTTCGGCGCCGGTAGCCGGAATTTCCAGGAAGATCAGCGGGGTACGGCCTTCCAGGCGCACCACCTCAACCTTCAGGCCGGGCAGCTGCTGGGCCTTGGCCCAGTTCTCCATCAGGGTGACCGCCTGTTCCATGTAGCCGTTCTGCACCCAATTGGCGTCGAACATCGGCGACTTGTTGGGAATGCGGATGTAGTCGACCAACTGCGGGACGATTTCGCTGTCCCACTTGTCATTGACGAATTGGCCGAGCTTGGCGCTGTCCATCTGAAACTCCGGTTGCATGGGCTGATCCGGCCATTCTACGCCTGTGCCGCGGGTAGGGTTTTTCCTACATCACGTCGGGTATTTGGCTGGCTTACGGAAATCCGGGAAACCGATAGGCTGTGCACATGTGGTGACGGACACTGTTCCTGCCGACGGGATTGCCGGTCGGGGCGGCCAGAATCACAGGGAGATACACGTCGTGCCTTGGTTTGTCGTGTTGAGGGCGCTGGTGCTGGTAGTGGGGATCGCTGGGGCGCATGCCGCCGAACCGATCGACATCAACCGCGCCGATGCCCAGGCGCTGCAGCAGGGATTGACGATGGTCGGAGCCGCCAAGGCCGAGGCGATCGTCGAGCACCGGCGCAGACACGGCCCGTTTCATCGCGTCGAGGACCTGACGCAGGTGAAGGGAATAGGGAAAGCGATCGTCGAACGGAATCGACAGCGGATCACCGTAGGCAACAGGTTGTTGCCGGCGGATCCGGTACCCGGATCGGTACCGGTGCGGACCGTACCCAGGCGCTGACAGCAGGAATCGTCGGAACCGGCAGGAGGCTGGTTCACCGGTCACGGACAGGAAGGCCGTGACCACCGACCGCCGCAGGACGCGGCACCAATCACCAGGATGGTGGCATCACAGACCTGTGGAAGGGGCTGAGATACAAACAGGACAGACGCGGCCGCGTGCAGGATGCAACGCTACCCCCACAGCGCAGGATGCGAGGGGGCGGCAGCAGGCCGACAAGGACGTAACGATTGCCCGGTACGACACATGGCTGTGTCGCCGGGCAATTTCATTTCCGGCGCCTGGTTTTGCCGTGGCCACCACGGGCCGATGGTGTACGGTGGCCGCTCCGCATGGAAAGGACCCCGCTGGATGCTTGTGCACCGCCCCACGACCCTGATGCTCGCCCTGGCACTGACCCTGCCACTGCTGGCCCATGCCGCTGCGCCGACGCCGACAGTCAAGCCTGCGGCCGAAGCCAGCACCGCCGACGTGCGCGGGCCGACCGACCTGAAACCGGGCGAGTACCTGTGGCATCCGGAAATCTCGCCGACCGGCCCGATCGTGCTGGTGGTCAGCCTCGATGAGCAGCGTGCCTACGTTTACCGCAACGGCATCGCCATCGGCCTGACCACGATCAGCTCGGGCAAGGCCGGGCACGAGACGCCGACCGGCGTATTCACCATCCTGCAGAAGGACAAGGACCATAAGTCCAACCTCTACAACAGCGCGCCGATGCCCTACATGCAGCGGCTGACCTGGGACGGCATCGCCCTGCATGGCGGCAGCCTGCCCGGGCACCCGGCCTCGCACGGCTGCGTGCGCCTGCCGCAGGCGTTCGCGCAGAAGCTGTTCAGCGAAACCCAGCGCGGCGATACGGTGGTGGTGGCCGACGCCAAGAGTTCGCCGATGACCCTGGCCTATCCTTCGGTGCTGGCCCCGGTCAACGCGCGCGGCCAGGCTTTGCCGGAAACCGAGGGCGGGGCCCCGGCGCAGGCTTGGTGGGACGACAGCGCAGCCCCGGCCGGGCAGGTCGGCATCCTGGTCAGCCTGCATGACCAGCGCCTGTACGTGCTGCGCGATGGCGTGATGATCGGCGAGTCGCCGCTGAAGGCCGACGCCCTGCCCGCATTCCAGGGCACCACGCTGTTCGTGATGGGGCAGGGCTACAGCGATACGCCCAGCCCGCTGGACGTGAACCAGCGCCTGCACCAGTGGACGGCCTATCCGCTGCTGGGCCAGGATCGTGCCCAGGCCACCCCGGACCTGCTGGCCACGCCCTCGTTGCCAATGGCGCTGCCGGCCGATTTTGCCCGCCAGCTGTACCAGGTGCTGGTGCCGGGCACGACCCTGCTGGTGACCTCGTTGCCGGCGGTCCGCCCAAGCCCGGCTGAATCCGGAATGCAGCCGGTCTTGGAATCCGAGCCGCCAGGGTCCACCCTCAAGGGCAACTGAGTCCCCTCGTTGTGCCCATGACTGCATCCCGCCTGTGCCGGCTGGCCGCGTTCGGCCTGCTGGCGACCTCGGCCAGCGCCCCGGCGCTGGCACAGACGCCCGCCCTTGCCACCAGCGCTGATGATCTGGCTGCCTTGCTGTCGCGCAGTGCGCCCAAGGCTGACCGCCACGTGTTGCAGCTGGCGGCGCACGCCATGCGCTGTGCGTTGCAGCGTCCGGAGCTGGGCATCAACGGTGATCGTCTCAGCGTGATCGATTATTCGCGGCCGTCCACCGAGCCGCGCCTGTGGGTGTTCGACCTGGCCCACCAGCGCCTGCTGTTCGAGGAATGGGTGGCGCATGGCCGCAACAGCGGCGAGAACCGCACCCAGCACTTCTCCAACCGCGATGGGAGTTTCATGTCCAGCCTCGGCGCGTTCACCGCGCAGGAGACCTACATGGGCGGTAATGGATATTCGCTGCGCCTGGCCGGGCTGGAGCCGGGCTTCAACGACCGTGCGCGCGAACGCGCGATCGTCATCCACGGTGCGCCGTACGTGAACCCGGCCACCGCGCAGCTGCAGGGGCGCTTGGGTCGCAGCCTGGGTTGCCCGGCGGTGCGCCTTTCGGTGGCCAAGCCGCTGATCGATGCGTTGCGTGGCGGCACGATGGTGTTTGCTTACTACCCTGACCAGGATTGGCTGAAGCACTCGCAGCTGCTGGCCGGCGGATGCGGTGGCCAGGGCACGCTCGCTACGCGGTGATGCATGATGGCGCGTGGCGTGATGCAATGCGCCGATGAACGTCGACTCCCTGTTGCACACTCCGAGCCAGGTCATTTCCAGCCTGGACTATCGTCGCGAACGCTGGCGGAATGGACTTGGCTGGACCCGCGAGATCCTGCGCCTGCCCGCACAGGGTGATGACTGGGCGCTGCGCCTGTCGGTGGCCGAGATCGAGCAGGACGCTGCGTTCTCCACCTTCCCCGGCGTGGAGCGAGAACTGGTGCTGCTGCAGGGCAATGGCGTGCGCCTGCGTTTCGAGGATGGCCGCGTGGCCCAGGTGCTGCCGCCGCACGGGCGGGTGCGCTTTGCCGGTGAAGAAGCGCTGCACGGTGAACTGGTCGATGGCACCACCCACGACTTCAACCTGATGTGGAAGCGCGAGCTGCTGCAGGCCGAACTGCTGCACCGGCCGCTGGTGGGATCGATGTTCTTCTTCTGCGAACCGGGCGTTGCGTGGGCGCTGCATCTGCTGGCCGGACAGGCGCAGTTCGGTGCCGATAGTGGCCTGCCGGCGCTGCAGGCGGGAGACACCGCGTGGTTGGCGGCGGGCGAGAGGCAACGGCATGCGCTCAGCGGTGGTGGCGAGTTGTTGGCGATACGGGTGAGCGCGGCGGGGGCATGATTCCTGGGCGCCGGTGGGCGCCATCCACGCATGGCGTGGATCTACTGCTGTGCGGTTGCCACCATGCCTGGGCACGCCGTCATGGTGCGGCTGTGGTTGGGGTCAGAGCCCTTTCCTGCGGAAAGGGAACCGACCCCGACGGTTCGTTCAATACACATCGCGGCGGTAACGACCGGCCAGCAGCATCGCTTCCTTGCCTGCGGTACCCAGCACCCGCTCGATCACTGCATCCACGCCCGGGGCCATGCCCTGCAGGCTGCCGCAGACCAGGATCGTCGCGCCTTCATCGACCCACTGCCGCAGCGTCGCCGCTTCGGCCTGCAGCCGGTCCTGCACATAGCGATGCGCGCCGCCGTCGCGGCTGAACACTGCATCCAGCCGTGCCAGCGTGCCGCTGGCCAGCATCGCCTGCAGTTCTTCGCCGAAATGGAAGTCGTGCGCGGCGGTGCGCTCGCCGAACAGCAGCCAGGTGCGGCGCGCGCCGCGCTGGGCACGTTCGTGCAGGTGCGCGCGCAGGCCGGCGATGCCGGTGCCGTTGCCGATCAGCAGCAGCGGTACATCGGCGGGCACGCCATGGAAATTGTCGTTGCGGCGCAGCCGCAGTTGCACCGGTTCGCCGATGGGCGCGTGGTCGCACAGCCAGCCGCTGCCGATGCCGGGTGTACCGTCGGCGCGCAGTTGGCGGCGCACCAGCAGCTCCACCGCGCCGTCGGCCATCACCGAGGCGATCGAGTACTCGCGATGCGGCAGCGGTTGCAGGGTTGCCAGCAGTGCGGGCAGATCACCCGGGGGAACCAGCGAGGGCAGATGCGAGCGCTCGATACGGGCCAGCAACGCCTGCCCGTCATCCAGCATGGTGTCTGCATTGAAGCCCTGTGCATCGAGCCAGGCGCGCGCGCTGTGGCGTGGGTGCTGCGGGCCGATCTCGGCGATGTCGCCGGCCTGCCACTGCACATCGACGCCAGGCGGTGGCTGCAGGCGCACCCAGTACACCGGGCCGCCGGGGCTGCCCGGATTCAGATGCTGGCGTTGCAGCAACGTCCACGGCTGATACTCGGCCGGGCTCCAGTCGGGCAGTTCAGTGGCGCCTCCGCCAAGTTGTCCCAGCAACTGCTGCCAATGTCGCAGCGCCGCCGGATCGGCATTGTCGACCTCGATCGCATCGAACAGCGGGTGCGCGCCATGCTGGCGCAGCCACTGGTCCAGCTGGTGGCCGAATCCGCAGAAGTGGCCATAGCTGCGGTCGCCCAGCGCGAGCACGCCGTACTGCAGATGCTGCAACGGAGGCGGCGTGGCCATCACCCCGCGCAGGAACGGCAGGGCGTGGTCGGGCGGATCGCCTTCGCCGGTGGTGCTGGCAATGAACAGCGCGCGCTGGCTGTCGGCCAGCAATGCGGCGTCGACCTCATGCAGCCCGCGCACACGCACCGGCACGCCGGCACCACGCAGGGCCTCGGCACTGCGTCCGGCCAGTTCGCGGGCAAAGCCGGTCTGGCTGGACCAGACCAGCAGGAGCGGTGCGGTATCGGCGGACGCCGCGTCATCGCGCGGACGAGTGCGCCACCACAGGGCTGCGCAGGCCAGCGCGTACAGCGCGGTGGCGATGATGGCGATCTGCGATTGCCGTGCCGGCGGTGCGCCCTGCCACCAGGCTTCGCCGAGGTGCAGGCGCAGCAGCGCCCAGGCGATCAGCGCCAGTACGATCAGTACAAGTGTGTTGCCGAGCCACGCACGCGATGGCCGAGTGCTCATGCGTCCTGCCCGTCGAGCAGGCGCTGGAAGGCGCTGCTGAGAAATTCCTGCGGGGCGTCTGCGGTGCGTTGCAGGTAGCGCGCGGCCAGTCCTTCGCGCTCGGCCAGCGCCATGCCCTGTTCGCGACCCAGCACGGTCAGTGCGGTAGCCCAGGCATCGGCGTGCATGGCGTCGTCGGCCACGACGGTGACCGCTGCGGCGACCTGCTGCACCGGCCTGCCCGTACGCGGGTCGAGGCTGTGGCTGTAGGCCTCGCCATCGGCCTGGTACTGGTGCCAGCGATCGCCCGAAGTGGCCACCGCCTTGCCGTCCAGCGCCAGCACCCGTGGCGGGGTTTCGGTGTGCACATCCTCTTCCGGTGCGGATTCCACCAGCACGCGCCACGGTTGGCCGTCCGGTTTGCGGCCGTAGCCGGCCAGTTCGCCGCCGACTTCGATCAGCGCCGCCCCAATCCCTTGCCTACGCAACCAGGCGGCTACGTGATCGACGCCGAAGCCCTTGGCGATCGCAGAGAGATCCAGTTCCAGCCGGCCCGGTTGCAGCAGCGCATCATCCTGCCACTGCAGGCGCTGCCAACCGCAACGCTCACGGGTGGCCTGCAGGGTAGCGGCGTCGGGCTGGCGGCGTTCACCGGCATGTGCACCGAAGCCCCACAGTGCAACCAGCGGACCGATGGTGGGATCGAAGGCGCCGTCACTGGCGGCAGCGATGGCCTGTGCGCAGGTCACAACGTGGCGGGTCTCCGCCGGCAGCACGCACCATTGGCCAGCGTCGGCGCGGTTGTAGCGGCTCAGATCCGAGCCGGGCTCCCAGGTGCTCATCTGCGCGACCACGTCGTCCAACCGCGCCTGGATGCCGGCGTGCAGCGGGTGCAGGTCGCGCTGGCGCGACGCGACCAGCGACACGCTCCAGGTGGTGCCCATGGTGGTGCCACCGAGGCGGGCGATGTCGAGATGGGAATCGGTCATGGTGATGCGTTGCGGTGGCGATGCCGGGGAATGCCCGGCATCGCGGTCCACATTACTGCGGCAGCACTTCCAGCGTGGCGACGTAGCTCAGGCGGCGCTTGGCGGCCTGCTTCACCGACGTCTTGTTGTCCTCGGTGCCGGTCTCCAGCCAGTACATGCCGGCTTCCGGCCAGGTCACCTTGATCTCGCCCTTGGCATCGCTGGTCAGCTTCAGCTCGTCCTGCGCGTTGCGGTAGCGGGTGGCGCCACGCACGATCTCGAACTGCAGGCCGGCGGTCGGCTTGCCATCGACCAGCACGCGGAAGGTGGCTTCCTCGCCGGCGAACAGGTCGTTCGGGTGGCCGACGGCGACCAGCTCGATGCCACGGTTGGTCGGCTTCAGCGCGGTGTCGTTCGGCGCACCGTTGGTGACAAAGGTCTCCACGCGGCCGATCGACTGGCTCACTTCCAGCTTCTTCGCGTCCTTCGGCAGTTCACCGAAGGTAGCCGCGCTGCCGCGCCAGCGCTTGCGCTCGCCGTTCTGCTCGTACGTGGCGAACAGGCCGTCATTGACCGACGCGATGCGGTAAGTGCCCGACTGCTTCAGTTCGATGTCGAACACGCTGCGGTACTTGCCGGTCGACGCGTTCTGCGGCTGCACGGTGCTGCCGTCCGGCGCGGTGATCACCAGCGATTCCAGGCGCAGCGGCACGTGGTTGAAGTAGAACAGATCGTTGGAGACCGCACCGTCGACGGTGATCCACGGCGCGTTGCCGGCGATCACGGTCTGCGAGGGCAGCAGCCAGGCCTTGTGGGCCAGGGCGGAGAAGGGAAGGGCAGCGGCCAGGGCGGCGGCGAGGACGAGCGTGCGCTTCATGCGGAAGACTCCAGTTGGAAGGGGTCGGATCCCTTTCCAGCGGAAAGGGCTCTGACCCCGAGGGATAGGGCGATGGGGTCAGAGCCCTTCCTGCGGAAGGGATCCGACCCCGGCTCAGGCAGTTATGGTTTGACGGCGAGGGTGACCTGGCCCAGTTCGGTGGCGCCCTGCGCCTTGCCGTTCTGCGCGGCGGTGGCCGGCCAGGTGAAGGGGATCTTCAGCAGTTCGCGGCCACCGACTTCGCGCACCGCTTCCACCACCAGGGTGTAGTTGCCCGGGGCCAGTTGCTTCAGTGCCGGCTGCCTGTCGTTGAACGACAGCGCGTGCTTGCCGGCCGGGCGGGTCGGGCCGGTCACGCCGTCCACCGGCACCTGCAGGGTGCGGCCGCTCTTGCGCCACCACTGGCGCAGGTCCGGCAGCCATTTGGTGCCGTGGCCTTCGCTGTTGCTGGTCTGCTGGTACCAGACCGACAGGTTGGCCGCGACCTTCTGGTCGGCGCCTTCCAGCCACACCGCCACGTACGGGCGGTGGTACTCGGCCACGTTGAGCTTGGGCACTTCGACGTTGATGTCGAGGGTGGTGGCGTACGCCGGCGAGGTGGCCAGCAGGCCGCTGAGGGCGATGGTCAGGGTGACGCGCATGGGGCGGCTCCGGAAACGAAGGAAAGTCAGTGGATCAGCAGCAGGGCGATCAGCAGCGGAATCATCAGGCCGAGGCCGACCAGCGGCCAGGTCATGCGCCGCTGGCGTGCATGCAGGTGCAGCAGGAACAGGCCGGTGATGCAGAACACCAGGCAGGCCACGGCGAACAGGTCCAGGAACCAGCCCCACGCCGGGCCCGCGTTGCGGCCCTTGTGCAGGTCGTTGAGGTAGGACACCGCGCCGCGCGAGGTTGATTCGTACTCTACCGCGCCGGTCCCGCGATCGATGCTCAGCCAGGCGTCGCCGCCGGGGCGCGGCAGCGACAGGTAGATCTCCTCGGCCGACCACTCTGCCGGGCGCCCGCCGATGGCGATGCCCAGCTGCGTGTCCAGCCAGTGCCGGGCCGGGCGCGGAATCGGTGCATTGCCGTTTTCGCGCGTGCCGAGCTGGCCGAGCAGATCGGCCGGCAGTTCCAGATGCTGGTTCTGCACCTGGGGTTTGGCTTCGATCTTCGCGGCGTGGTTGAGGGTCAGGCCGGTCACCGCGAACAGCAGCATGCCGATCAGGCACACCGCCGAGCTGATCCAGTGCCACTGGTGCAGCGTCCGCAGCCAGAAGCCACGGTTCTGTTGCTGCGCCACGGTGGAAGAGGCAGGACGGCTCACGGCACGGTTCGAGGCGGACGGGGACTGCCCATTACATCATTGATGAGAATAGCTCGCAATTGCGTGTCGTTCTGTATCGCTGGAGGGCGATTGCCGGCCAGCGGCCGGCACTACCGATCGGTAGATCCACGCCACGCGTGGATGAAGCGGTGCCGACCAAGGTCGGCACCCACCGGGGCCGGGCGCGGCGATCAGAACTTCGCGTTCAACGAGATCCAGTAGCTGCGGCGCTGGTCCTTGGTCGCGTAGTTGTCCACGCAGTTGAACTCGCTCTGGCTGATCAGCAGGCACGACTGCGAAACGAAGTCCTTGTCGAACAGGTTGTTGACCCGTGCGTTCACCGTCAGCCATGGCGTGGCCTTCCAGCTGCCACCGAGATGGAAGATGGTGTAGTCCTGGTAGTAGCGGGTGTGGCTGGCGCCGTTGGCGTCCAGCAGCGTGTCGCGGTAGCGGTCGTAGCGGCCTTCGCCGATCAGCGACAGGCTGATCGCTTCGTTGACCTGCCAGTTGAGGCTGGCATTGGCCATGTGCCTGGCCGGCATCGTGCCGCTGATCGGCAGGCCCTTCTGCGCGCCGCTGGTCTGCTCGCTCCTGGTCCAGGTGTAGTTGCCGCGCAGCTGCAGGGTGTCGAGCAGGTCGACATGCGCGGCCAGTTCGGCACCGCGGGTCTCGGCCTTGTCGATGTTCACGCTCTGGGTGAACGTGCTGTAGCCCAGTGCCGCCCAGCCCGGGCCGATGTCCACGCAGTAGCCGCTGCCGGCGCGGGCCACTTCGCAGTTCGCAAAGGTGCCGCCGCTGGCGATCTTGTCTTCGAACGTGTTGAAGAAGCCGGTGACGTTGAAGCCCCAGCGCTGGCCTTCATAGTAGGCGGCCAGTTCGTAGTTGGTGCTGGTTTCAGGCTTGAGGTTCGGCGAACCGACCAGTGGCAGCACGCCCTGGCCACCGAAGCCGGTGATGCCCGGGAACAGCTGGTCCGGACGCGGGGTCTTGTAGCCGGTGCTGACGCCGCCCTTGAAGGTCCACGCATCGCTGGCATTCCACACCAGGTAGCCACGCGGACTGACATGGCTGCCGAATACGTTGTGGTCGTCGTAGCGCAGGCCGAAGGTGGCGGTGAGGGTGTCGGTCAGCGCCCAGTTGTCCTCGGCGAACAGCGCCCACATGCGGTGCGTCTGCTTGACGTTGCTGCGGTAGCCGGCGCCATCCATGCCGAACACACCGTCGACCATGTCAGTGTCGTTGTACTGGCCGCCCACGGTCAGCGTGTGCGCGCCGAAGTCCAGGTCGAGCATCGTGTCGAGCACGTAGCCTTCCAGTTCCATGGTGCGCAGCGGGCGCGGCAGGAACGCCTGCAGGCGCGCCATCTCGCTCGGGTTGAGGGCAACCAGGGCGTTGCCGCGGCCGGCCGCACAGTTGTTGGCAGCACCGGTGCGGCGGCAGACGTCATTCCAAAGCGTCTGCAGGTTGGCGCGCTCTTCCAGGGTCAGCGGCAGCGAACGGCCCAGGTTGCTGCTCTTGCTGTGGGTCAGCGAGGTCTGCCAGGTACCGAAGCTGTAGCGGCCCTGATGGGTCAGCGACAACTGGTCGCGTTCGTAGCGCTGGTAGGCGGTGTAGCCCACGCGCGGCTGCACCACGCGACGGGTGACGGTACCGCTGCCGTTCGGGTTGGGAATGACGGCATTGCCGACGCGCCACAGGCTGGCCAGGCTGTCGAGGGTGCCGGTCTGGCCTTCGCTGTTGTCGAACTTCTGCCGCGACACGTCGTAGTCCAGCCACAGTTCGTGATCGTCGTTGATGCGGACGTCCAACCGCACGCCGCTGTTCCAGTTGGTGTTGGCCACCGACTTGCCACCACCGCCGAAGCCGATGCTGCGCTCCCACAGGGTGCCGTCGGGCAGGGACAACGCATCCCATTCCGGGTTGGAAGCCTTCGCGTCGTAGTAGCTGCCGCGTACTGCCAGGCTGAGGCGCTCCTTCAGCAAAGGGCCGCTGAGGTAGAGGTCGGTGGTGCGTGCATCGCCGAACTGGTCGTCCTGCTGCACGGTGAAGCCCTGGCTGACCGAACCGTGCCAGCTGTCCTGGTTGCGGCGGGTGATGATGTTGATGACACCGCCCATCGCGTCCGAACCGTACAGCGTGGACATCGGCCCGCGCACGACTTCGATGCGTTCGATCGCGTCCAGCGGGGGCAGGTAGGCGAACTGGCCGCCACCGAAGTTGTTCGGATAGATCTGGCCGACATTGCTCTGGCGGCGGCCGTCGATCAGCACCAGGGTGTACTCGGACGGCAGGCCGCGCAGCGACACGGTGGCGCGGCCGTTCTTGTCGGTCGCTTCCAGGCCGACGTCGATGCCTTCGACGTCGCGCAGCGCATCGACCAGGCTGGTGTACGGGCGCTTGCTCAGTTCCTCGCGGCTGACCACGCTGATGCTGGCCGGGGCATCGATCACCTTCTGCTCGAAGCCGGCGGCGGTGACCACCACCTTGTCCAGCGTCTGCGGCGCGCCTGCGGCGTCACCGTGGGCGAAGGCGGGGCTGGCGAAAGCCGCCAGCACGGCGCTGGTCAGCAGGGTACGGGACAGGGACGAACGGACACGATGGCGCTGGGCCATGGCAGTTACCTCGAAGGATGCAGGGTGGCGCGGTGCCGTGCGCGAAGGGCGCGGCAGGCACGGAAGGGCCGGTCAGGGGCGGCAGGGATGAAGCAGGCAGCGGCGTGCAGGCGCGACCGCGCAGGCGGTCACGTCGGGCCGTGGATCAGGCGAGCGGCGGCGCCTGGCCGCGTTGCTGACGGCGCCCGGGCGCATCGGCCCAGGGCGTGTCCGGAGCGGCCAGCGGCCAGTCCGGGCGCACGCCGGGCATGGCCGGCATGGCGGGTACGAGGTCGAGCTCAGTGCGCAGCCAGTGGCTGGCCAGCAGCAACGGCGGGCGTGCCTTCTCGGCCGCCTTCACCGGAGCGGAGGCGCAGCGGCGCAGCTTGGCCGGCGCCTCTTCCTGCAGGGGTGTTTCGCCGCCACGTTCTTCCAGTGGCATCTGCACGGCCATTCCGGCCTGGGCCTGTGGCAGCAGCGGCAGGGTGCCCAGCAGCAACGCCAGCATTGCCACCCACGCCAGCAGGCTGGCCAGCGCAGGACGCTGGCCGCGCATGGCGGTGCCCATCTTGCGATGGATGAGTGGGCGAGGGCGAAGCGGGCGCAGCAAGCGGGGGTTCCCTGTGGCTGCCGGCAGCGGCCGGCATCAACGGGGCGTGATTGTAATGAGAGCTGTTAGCTGTTGCAAATGAGAGTGATTGCCAAAATGTCGCAGGCCGGCCCGGCAAGGCTCAGACTTCGCTCCAGCGCCGCAACAGGTTGTGGTACACGCCGGTCAGCTGCAGGACCGCCTCGGCGTCGCCGCCGGTCTGCCGCAGGCGCTCGATCGCGCCACCCATTTCCCACAGCAGGCGGCGCTGCACATCGTCGCGGATCATGCTCTGCACCCAGAAGAACGAGGCCACGCGCGCGCCGCGGGTGACCGGCCGCACCTGGTGCAGGCTGCTGGACGGATACACGACCAGGTCGCCGGCCGGCAGCTTCACTTCGTGCTCGCCGTAGGTATCGCTGATGATCAGCTCGCCGCCTTCGTATTCGTCCGGCGCCGACAGGAACAGGGTGCAGGAGATGTCCGAACGCAGCTGTTCGCCATTGGCCAGGTTCATCACCGCGCCATCGACGTGGTAGCCATAGGTGCCGCCACCGCTGTAGCGGTTGAAGCGTGGTGGCAGGTACTTCAGCGGCAGCGCGGCACTGAAGAACAGCGGGTGCCGGGCCAGCGCGACGAGGATGATCTCGCCCAGTTCGCGGCGCAGCGGCGAAGCCTCGGGCAGCTGCTGGTTGTGCTTGGCCTGTGCGCCCAGATGCCCCACGGTTTCGCGGCCATCGGTCCAGTCGGCGGCGTCGAGGCGGCGGCGGAAGTCGGCGACCTGGTCGGCGCTGAGAATGTCGGGGATGTGCAGCAGCATGCGGGACTCCTCAGAGGGACGGCGGTGCGACCAGGGCGCGCACCTGTGGATGCGGTGACGCGGCCAGCTCCGGCACGATGTGCGCCATGAATGCCGGGCTGCCGTGCGCCAGTGCGAGCCGCAGCCAGTGCACGGCCTGCTCGACCTGGCCGGCCTGCAGCAGGATCGAGGCGTAGTTGGCCTGGCCGCGGAAATCACCGGCCTCGGCCGCGCGCTGGTACCAGGCCAGCGCCGCCTGCGGATCGGGTGCGGTATCCAGCCCGTCTTCGAGGTGGCGGGCCAGCAGGTTCATCGATTTGGCGTGGCCCAGGTGCGCGGCACGGGTGTACAGGGCCAGTGCCTGCGCGCGGTCCTGCGCAATGCCGCGGCCGGTGGCCAGCAGGTTGGCCAGGTTGTACAGGCCCCAGTCCAGGCCGGTGTCGGCCGCGCGCCGGTACCACACCGCCGCCAGCGCCAGGTTGACCGCCGTGCCGTGGCCCAGCTCATGGCAGCGGCCGAGCATGTTCATCGCCATCGGCGCGCCGTTGTTGGCGGCGGTTTCGTACCAGAGCAGCGCCGCCGAGGCGTCCTGTGCGGTGCCTTTGCCTTCCATGTGCATCTGCGCGAGCAGCAGCTGTGCATCGACCTGCCCAGCCTGCGCAGCGTCGCGCACGCGTGCGAACGCGGCCTGCGGATCGTGCTGCAGCAGCTCGGCCAGGGCGTCGCTGTCGATGGGGGTACGGGTTGCCATGGGGTGAGTATCGCCGGAAACAAAAACGGCGGCAGGAGAGCCTGCCGCCGTGGTGGAGCGAAGCTACATCAGAACTTCACGTTCAGTGCCAGGGTGGTCGAGCGACCCGGGGCGATGCTCGCGTAGTGCGAGGCATAGGCCTTGGTGAAGTAGGTCTTGTCGGTCAGGTTCTGCACGTTGAGCTGCAGGCTGATGTTGTCCTGGATCGCGTAGCTGGCCATCGCGTCGAAGCGGGTGTAGCTGGCGATCCACTTGGTGTTGGCGACGTCACCGTACTGCTTGTCCGAGTAGAACGCACCGGCACCGACGGTCAGGCCGATGGGGAAGCGGTAGGTGGTCCACAGGTTGGCGCTGTGCTTGGCGGTGTTCGGGAATACGTTGCCGTTGTACGGCGAGGGCACGTAGACGTTGGACGGGCAGGTGCGGCCGACCGGTGCACCACAGACGAAGCCGTTGTCCTTCAGTTCCGAGTCCAGGTAGGTGTAGCCGCCGTACAGGCTCCAGGCGTCGGTCAGCTGGCCGGTGAAGCCCAGCTCGAAGCCGTTGATTTCCTTCTTGCCGGCATTCTGGCTGGTGCCGTTGTCGACCGTCACGCGCGCGTTGTTCATCACCGTGTGGAAGATCGCCGCGGTGAGGTTCAGGCGCTGGTCGAACAGGTCCCACTTGGTGCCCAGCTCGAGGTTCTTCGTATCCTGCGGCTTGAGGTCGGCCACGGCGGCGCTCAGGCCGTCCGAACCATCACCACCGTCCATGCCCGGCGGAGTCGAGGAGGTGCCCCACGACAGGTAGATGCTGCCGTTGGCGGCCGGCTTGAACACCACGCCGGCCTGGTAGTTCAGGAAGTCGTTGCTGTTGCGCACGCGGGTCGGTGCCTTGCCGGCCACCGGGGTGGTCAGGGTGGTGCGGAAGTCGTCGTAGCGCAGGCCGAGGTTGATCATCCACTGCTCATTGAGCTCGATGGTGTCGAACACGTAGGCCGAGGTGGTCCTGGTGCGCTGCTCTACGTCCAGTGCCTTGTCGCTGCGGTACACCGAATGGGTGGCCGCCCACGGATCGCGCGGGTTCGGATTGGCGAAATCGGTGCAGTTGTAGCCGGTGGCCGCGCCGGTGGTCGGGCACTTGCTGTTGCCGGTGAGCGGGTTGCTGGTGCCCGGGGTCATCAGATAGCTGCCGCGGGTCATCTTCTCGTCGCTGTATTCCACGCCCGCGCTGTAGCTGTGCTTGAGCGCACCGGTCTGGAAGGCACCGGTCAGGCCCAGCTGGTCGGCGAAGCTCTTGACGTCGACGGCACGGCTGTTGGTCCGGCGCCACAGGGTGCCGTAGTTGTTCGGGTTGCCCTGGCTGTCGTCCGGCTGGGTCCACAGGTAGTCGTTGCTGGTGTTGCCCAGGCGCGCGATGTTGCGCAGCTTGTGGCCGCCGAAGTCGTAGCTGGCATCCAGGGTGCTGATGTCGGCGCGGGTACGCTGGAAGTCACGGTCGACCAGGCCGTAGTAGTTGTTGCGGTCCGGCACCATCGGGCGGCCGTCGACCCACTTCGAGGCCGGCGCACCGTTCGGGTTGCCATACGGGAAGCCACCCGCGTCCGGCAGGTCATCGCTCTGCATGTGGTAGTGGCTGGCGATCAGCTGGGCCGGGCCTTTCAGGCCGAACGCGATCGACGGCGCGATACCCCAGCGGCTGACATTGGCGGCGTCACGGCCAGCGATGTCCGATTCGTGCTTCATCAGGTTCAGGCGCGCGGCGATGCCATCGCCCAGCACGTAGTTGGCGTCCACGGTGCCGCGCGCGTAGCTGTCGGTGCCGATGCCCATGCTGGCGCTGGTCTCGTTCTTCAGCTTCGGCGTCTTGCTCACAAGGTTCAGGCTGCCACCGCCGGAATCACGGCCGCCGTAGGCCGAGCTCGGGCCCTTGACTACTTCCACCTGCTCCAGGTCGAAGATCTCGCGGGTCTGCGAGCCGACGTCGCGCAGGCCATCGACGAAGACGTTGCTCTGCGAATCGAAGCCACGGATGAAGGGGCGATCACCGGTCGGATTGCCGCCTTCGCCGGCACCGAAGGTGATGCCCGGCACCATGCGCAGCGCATCCTGCAGGTTGGTCGCACCGGTTTCGGCGATCAGCTTTTCCGAGACGATCGACACCGACTTCGGGGTGTCCAGCAGCTCGGCGGTGAACTTCGGTGAGGACGGATTGAACCAGCTGCCGCGCACCTGCACCTTGTCCAGGTCGGTGGCCTTGCGGGAGGAGGCTGCGTCAGCGCTGTCGGCCGCCTGTGCAGCCAACGGCGCGAAGCCGGCGGCCAGGGTGGCGGTGGCGAGCAGGGAAACGCGCGGGGCGCGCTTGCGGGACGTGATGTGGGTCATGGCTTGGGTGGTAGTGGCTGGGATCGGAAAGGGGCGAGAGCCGAAGCGCAGACAGCGCGACGGCATGTAGAGGGCGTCTTCTGTAGAGCCGAGCCGATGCTCGGCTGGGCGGCGGACGACTCCAGGCGCACGGCAATGGCCGCAGGGCGCCTCAGCTGGCGTGCGGTGCGGGCGGTGCGTGGCCGGGGTTCAACCGCAGTGCGGGATCGTGCAGCTGCCAGTGCAGGGCATCGGAGCGCCACAGCGGAACATGCCCGACCAGGGCGGCGCGCGGGGGAGCCAGTCCGGTACAGGGCGTTGTGCCCTCGCCATCCAGCGGCGGCTCCGGTGCTGGCACCGCATGGCGCGGGCACTCGTCCGCCGGCGGGGCCGGCATCGGCATAGCCTGCTGAAGATCTTCAGCGTGTGCCTGCCAGCCGTAGGTGGCGGGTCCATCGCGCCCTTCGTGCAGGGCCGACCAGCCCAGCAGCAGCGTCAGCAGCAGGGCCACAGCCAACGGCCACCCATGGCGGGCAAGCTGGCACAGCGTGGCGGCGGGCGCGGGCAAAGCCATGGCGCAGGGGACGGAGTCGTTACGAAGATGTTACGTAGGATAACATCAACGATAATGATTCGCATATGCGCGGGCGAACGAGCAGTCTGGAGGCCCGGGGAGGCCCCTGAACGCCTCTCAGCGCGCTCCGCTGGCTTCCACCCCTGGGCGGAGTCGCCGGCGGCCAGGGACGCTTCAATCGCGGTCGTCGCGGGTCCAGACGGCGTCGTGTTCGCGCTTCACCGGGAACTTGGGTACCGGCGTATAGGCCGGGGCGCACAGGGCGCGGCCATCGCGCACGTCGAAGCGCGCGCCGTGCAGCACGCATTCCACGCTGCCTTCGTCGGTGTTGAACTCGCCCGAGGACAGCTCGAACTCCTCATGCGTGCACTGGTCTTCCAGCGCGTACAGCTCGCCGTCGAGGTTGAACACCACGATCGGCGTGCCGGTCACTTCGTCGAACACGCTCTTCATTTCACCGGGCAGCAGCTCGTTGCCGGCACACACGAAGGTCCAGGTATCGCTCACGCGGCGGCTCCGGCCAGTGGCTTTTCCAGGACCTCGAAGCGCAGGTCGTCGCGCTTGGGGATTCCGAAGCGTTCGTCGCCATACGGGAACGGCTTCTTGATGCCGGTACGCTGGTAGCCGCGGCGCTCGTAGAAGGCGATCAGTTCGTCGCGTACGTCGATCACCGTCATCTGCATCACCGGCACCTTCCATTCGCGTGCGGCGTGCGCTTCGGCGGCGTCCATCAGCTGCTTGCCGACCCCGCCGCCCTGCTGGGCCGGATCGACCGAGAACATGCCGAAGTAGCCGTTGCCGTCGACGTCGGCAACGTGGGCGCAGGCCACAAGAACGCCTTCGCGCTCGGCCAGCAGGATGGTCGAGCGCGGGCGGTCGAGGTCGGCCTGGATGCCTTCGGCGTCGATGCGGGCGCCATCCAGCAGGTCGGCTTCGGTGGTCCAGCCAACGCGGCTGGCGTCGCCACGGTAGGCCGAGGTGACGAGGGCGATCAGGGCGGGGATGTCGGCCGGCGTGGCGGCGCGGAAGGTCAGGGTGCTCATGGCCCCATTCTAGGTGGGGCGTGGGCGGGCGCAAATGGGGGAGTGGGGTCAGATCCCTTTCGCAACGCGAAAGGGATCTGACCCCGGCATCTACTGACTCAACGGCAGGCCATGGACCGACTGGCACGGGCCCGGAATCGGCAGATGCTCGGGGTCAGATCCCTTTGCGCAGCGAAGGGCCCTGACCCCCTGCTACCAGGAGCAGCCCATGCCAAGGCCACGGCGCATCGATGCGCCCGGATATCCGCAACATGTCGTCCAGCGCGGCAACAATCGTCAGCGCGTGTTCTTTGCGGATGGCGACCGCGTCGCCTACCTGCGCCTGCTGTGTCATCACGCAGACCAGCAGCACTGCCGGGTCCACGCTTATGTGCTGATGGACAATCACGTCCATCTTCTGGCAACGCCTGATCTCTGCGGCGGGCTGTCGCGGATGATGCAGGCCGTGAACCGGACCTACGTACGTCGGGTGAATGATCGGCAGGGCCGCACCGGCACGTTATGGGAAGGGCGCTTCCACTCCACGGTGGTGGATACGGATCGCTATCTGCTGGCCTGCCAGCGCTACATCGAGCTCAACCCGGTTCGGGCGGGGAAGGTGGCGCATCCCGGTGACTATCGCTGGTCGAGCTATCGTGCCAATGCGCGTGGCAGGCCCAATGCGCTGCTCGAGCCGCATTCGGCATTTGAGCTGATGGGTTCTGATGCGGATGAACGGTGCAGGCGCTATGTGGAGTTCATCGAGGCGGGTATTCCGGCGGGGGATCTGCTGGCGATCCGGCGGGCATTGCAGTCGCAACGGCGGCTGTCGGGAATGCTGGTGGGGTCAGATCCCTTTCGCGTGGCGAAAGGGATCTGACCCCGGTGTGCTGCGGGCGGTATGCCACGTTCATCTGGTCGCGATCCGGCGGGCATTGCGGTCGCAACGGCGGTTGTCGGGAATGCTGGTGGGGTCAGATCCCTTTCGCGTGGCGAAAGGGATCTGACCCCGGTGTGCTACGGGCAGTATGCCGCGTTCATCTGGTCGCGATCCGGCGGACATTGCAGTTGCAACGGCGGCTGTTGGGAATGCTGGTGGGGTCAGAGCCCTTTCGCGTGGCGAAAGGAATCTGACCCCGGTGTGCTGCGGGCGGTATGCCGCGTTCATCTGGTCGCGATCCGGCGGGCATTGCGGTCGCAGCGGCGGCTGTCTGGAATACTGGTGGGGTCAGATCCCTTTCGCGTCGCGAAAGGGATCTGACCCCGGTGTGCCGGCTCAGCCCAGCAGCTTGCGTACCTTGGTCAGCGCGGTCATGAAGCGCTCGATCTCGGCGTGCGTGTTGTAGAACGCCAGCGAGGCACGGCAGGTGGCGGCGACGCCGAAGTACTGCAGCAGCGGGTGTGCGCAGTGCTGCCCCGAGCGCACGGCCACCCCTTCCAGGTCGAGCAGGGTGGCCAGATCGTGCGCATGCGCGCCATCGATCAGGAACGAGACCACGGCGGCCTTCTCCGGCGCTTCGCCGATGATGCGCAGGCCGTCGACGCGGCGCAGCTCCTCGGTGAAGTGCGCCAGCAGTTCGGCTTCGCGGGCTTCCACGTTCTCCTGGCCGAGCTGCTGCAGGTAGTCGGCGGCCACGCCCAGGCCGATGAAACCGGCGATGTTCGGGGTGCCGGCTTCGAACTTGTGCGGGGCATCGTTGAACACGGTGCCGTCGAAGCTGACTTCCTTGATCATCTCGCCGCCGCCGAGGAACGGCGGCATCGCGTCCAGGTGCTCGCGGCGCGCCCACAGCGCACCAGTGCCGGTCGGACCGCACATCTTGTGGCCGGTGATGGCGTAGAAGTCGCAGCCGATCGCGGCGACGTCGACCTTGCGGTGCGGCACCGCCTGCGAGCCATCGACCACGGTGATGATGCCGCGCTTGCGCGCTTCACGGCAGATCTCGCGCACCGGATTGACCGTGCCCAGCACGTTGGAGACATGGGTGACCGCCAGCAGCCTGACCTCCGGGGTCATCGCCGCGCGCAGCGCATCCAGGTCCAGCGCGCCATCGGGCGTGATCTCGGCCACGCGGATGGTGGCGCCGGTACGTTGCGCGACCAGCTGCCACGGCACGATGTTGGCATGGTGTTCCATGCGCGTGATCAGGATCACGTCGCCGGCCTTCAATCGCGGCAGCGCCCACGAGTAGGCCACCAGGTTGATGGCGAAGGTGGTGCCGCTGCACAGCACCAGGTCGCTGGCGCGCACGTTGAGGAAGCGTGCCAGCTTGTTGCGTGCGCCTTCGTAGGCGTCGGTCGCTTCGCTGCCCAGTGCATGCACCGCGCGGCTGACGTTGGCGTTGTAGCGGCGGTAGAACTCATCCACCGCGCCGATCACCTGTACCGGCTTCTGGCCGGTGTTGGCGTTGTCGAAATAGACCAGCGGCTTGCCGTGCACTTCACGCATCAGCAGCGGGAAGTCGAGGCGGACGCGATCCCAGTCCGGGGCGCCGGTGCGTTCTTCGATCGGGCGTGGCGTGGACAGGTTCATGCCACACCCGCCTCGGCCAGGGCCTTGTCCAGGCGGCGTGCCAGCTGCTCGCGCAACGCGTCCGGCAGGATCTTCAGCGGTTCATGGCAGAACGCAGCGCTCAGCAGTGCCTGCGCCTGGACCTGGGGCAGGCCACGCGAGCGCAGGTAGAACAGCGCATTGGCATCGAGCTGGCCGACGGTCGCGCCGTGCGCGGCCTTCACTTCATCGGCGTCGATCACCAGCGTCGGCTGGGTGTCGATCTCGGCATCGGCCGACAGCAGCAGGTTCTTGTTGGACAGGTTCGCGTCGGTGCCGTCGGCGCCTTCGCGGATCTGGATGCCGCCATGGAACACCACACGGCTGCGGTTGGCGGCAACGCCGCGCCACAGCAGCTCGCAGGCGGTATCGCGCGCGATGTGGTCGATGCCCAGGCGGGTCTCGACGTGGCGGCGGCCATTGCCGAGCAGCACGCCGTTGGCGGTCAGCCGGGCGTTGTCGCCTTCCAGGCGCACGTTCAGTTCGTGGCGGCTGAGCGCGGCGCCCAGTTCCAGGTCCACGCGGTGGTACTGCGCGTCGCGGGCCAGCACCGCGTCGGTACGCAGGAAGCTGGTCTGGCGGGCGCTGCCGGCCTGCACGCGGGCGTGCTTGAGTACGCCATCGCGGGCGACGTGGGCATGCAGCACGGTGTTGTCCAGGTGGGCGGAGTCACCCACGCTGAAGCGGTGCTCGACCACGCCGAGGCTGGCGCCGGCGCGCAGTTCGATCAGGTGGCGATGGTGCCAGGCCAGGTCGGCTTCCCCGGCGACGCTGGCGAATACCAGCTGCAGCGGCGTTTCGACCTGCACGCCTTCATCCACGCGCAGCACCACGCCTTCATCGGCCAGCGCGGCGTTGAGCCGGGCGAAGATCTCTTCGCTGCGCTCGTAGCGACGGCCAAGGAATCGCACGGCGTCTTCGCCAGCGGCCAGCGCGGACGACAGCGGCTGCAGCTGCACGCCGGACGGCAGGGCCTGCACATCGCTCAGCGCGGCATCCAGGCGGCCGTTGACGAACACCAGGCGCGGCGCCGGGATGTCGTCCAGCAGCGCGGCGTCCAGCGCCGGCGCCTGCAGCGGTGCCGCAGCGAACGCGCGGCGCTCCAGCTGGCGCAGCGAGGTGTACTTCCAGGCTTCGTTGCGGGCGGCGGGAAGACCGTCGCGCAGGGCCGCATCCAGCACTTCGCGGCGCGCATCGCTGCCGCAGAAGGCCTGGGCCATGGAGTCAAGCAGGGCGCTCATCAGACCGCCGCCTCGGGCACGACCCGGTCCTTCAGGAAATCATAGCCGTGCGCTTCCAGCTCCAGCGCCAGCTCGGGGCCGCCGCTCTTGACGATGCGACCATCGGCCAGCACGTGCACGACGTCCGGCTTGATGTAGTCCAGCAGGCGCTGGTAGTGGGTGATGACCAGGAACGAACGGTCGGCGCCGCGCAGTGCGTTGACGCCGTCGGCCACGCTCTTCAGCGCGTCGATGTCCAGGCCCGAGTCGGTCTCGTCCAAGATCGCCAGCTTCGGTTCCAGCACGGCCAGCTGGAAGATCTCGTTGCGCTTCTTCTCGCCGCCGGAGAAGCCTTCGTTGACGCCACGGTGCAGCAGTTCGTCCTTCAGGTGCAGCACGGCCAGCTTCTGCCGCACCAGCTTGAGGAACTGCATGGAATCGAGTTCTTCTTCGCCGCGCGCCTTGCGCTGGGCGTTCAGTGCCGCGCGCAGGAAGTAGGTGTTGTTCACGCCCGGGATTTCCACCGGGTACTGGAACGCCAGGAACAGGCCCGCGGCGGCACGTGCTTCCGGGTCCTGCTCCAGCAGGTCGACGCCGTCGAACTGCACGCTGCCTTCGGTCACTTCGTAGCCGTCGCGGCCGGCCAGGACGTTGCCCAGGGTGGACTTGCCGGCGCCGTTCGGGCCCATGATGGCGTGCACCTGGCCGGGCTTCACATCCAGCGACAGGCCCTTGAGGATTTCCTTGTCGCCGATGCGGGCGTGGAGGTTTTCGATCTTCAGCATGGTGGGGGTTTCCGTGGGGCGGGCCAGGGCCCGCCGGTAAAGAGAATGCGTTTGCGAGGGGCAGGGGCGGGCGGTCAGCCCACCGAACCTTCCAGCGAGACTTCCAGCAGCTTCTTGGCTTCCACCGCGAACTCCATCGGCAGTTCGCGGAACACCTGCTTGCAGAAGCCGTCGACGATCATCGACACCGCGTCTTCCTGGCTGATGCCACGGGCGCGGCAGTAGAACAGCTGGTCATCGGAGATCTTGGAAGTGGTCGCCTCGTGCTCGACGGTGGCGCCCGGGTTCTTCACCTCGATGTAGGGGAAGGTGTGCGCGCCGCACTGCTTGCCGATCAGCAGCGAGTCGCACTGGGTGTAGTTGCGCGCGCCCTCGGCGTTGCGGTCCACCCGCACCAGGCCGCGGTAGGTGTTCTGGCCACGGCCGGCGCTGATGCCCTTGCTGACGATCTTGCTCTTGGTGCGCTTGCCGACATGGATCATCTTGGTGCCGGTGTCGGCCTGCTGGCGGTGATGGGTCAGCGCGACCGAGTGGAACTCACCGACCGAATCGTCGCCCAGCAGCACGCAGGACGGGTACTTCCAGGTGATCGCCGAGCCGGTCTCGACCTGGGTCCAGGTGACCTTGCTGCGCGCGCCACGGCATTCGGCACGCTTGGTCACGAAGTTGTAGATGCCACCGACGCCGTTCTCGTCGCCCGGGTACCAGTTCTGCACCGTGGAGTACTTGATCTCCGCATCTTCCAGCGCGACCAGCTCGACCACCGCGGCGTGCAGCTGGTTCTCATCGCGCATCGGCGCGGTGCAGCCTTCCAGGTAGGAGACGTAGGCCTTGTCCTCGCACACGATCAGGGTGCGCTCGAACTGGCCGGTGTGGCCGGCGTTGATGCGGAAATAGGTGCTCAGTTCCATCGGGCAGCGCACGCCCTTGGGAATGAACACGAAGCTGCCATCGGAGAACACCGCCGAGTTGAGCGCGGCGAAGTAGTTGTCACCGACCGGCACCACGGTGCCCAGGTACTGGCGCACCAGCGCCGGGTGTTCCTTGATGGCCTCGGACATCGAGCAGAAGATCACGCCCTTCTCGGCCAGTTCCTTGCGGAAGGTGGTGCCCACGGATACCGAGTCGAACACCGCATCCACCGCCACGCCGGCCAGCTTGGCGCGCTCGTGCAGCGGCACGCCCAGCTTGTCGTAGGTGTCGAGCAGTTCCTTCGGCACATCATCCAGCGAGGCGTACTTCGGGCCCTTCGGCGCGGAGTAGTAGCTGAGCGCCTGCAGGTCGATCGGCGCGATCTCCAGCTTGGCCCAGTCCGGCATCGGCAGGGTCAGGAAGTGGCGGTAGGCATCCAGGCGCCACTGCGTCATCCACTCCGGCTCGTCCTTCTTGGCCGACAGGGCACGGATGGTGTCCTCGTCCAGGCCCGGCGGCAGGGAGTCCGACTCGATCTCGGTGATGAAGCCGGCCGAATACTTGCGGCCGAGCTGCTCGTGGATCTCGCGGTTGGGGGTGTCGCCGTGGGCGACGTTTTCGATGGTTTCGGTGGCCATGGGGGGGCTGCCTACGGATCAGGAGACGACGTCGACAGCGATGGTGCGGCGCTGTTCGTCATCGGCAAGGGGGAGAGGGGGCAGGATCTGCGCGAGGGTGACATCGCGCAGGGCCTCGGAGACCACGTCGTTGATCAGCCGCCAGCTGCTGCGCGCGCCGCACTTGGGCGCCATGCCGCACTGGTGGTGGTCGTGGCTGCATTCGGTCAGGGCCAGTGGCCCTTCCATCGCTTCGACCACTTCGAACAGCGAGATCTCGATGGCCGGGCGGGTCAGGCGGTAGCCGCCACGGACGCCACGCAGGCCTTCGACCAGGCCGGCCTGGGCCAGTGGCTTGAGCACCTTGCTGACGGTGGGCGGCTCCAGACCGGTGAATTCGGCCAGCTCGGTGGCACTGAGCACTTCGCCCGGACGGGCGGCCAGCACGGTCAGCACGACGGTGGCGTAATCGGTGAGTTTGGTGACGCGCAACATGGGGATGCGAGTGGTTCTTAAAGCGGACTGAAATTGTACGCTTTTATTCGCCACCATCCAAGCCGGGCATTCAGCCGGCGCTTGGGCCAGGCCGGGAGCACACACCGCGGCCGTTGCCGGGGCGCAATGCTGCGCCAACGGGGTGATTTTCGCAATCACCCGGAATGGGCGAGAATCCCCATTCCATTCGCTGCAAACAGCCCGCGCCGATGCCGAAGAAGATCCAAGCCCGCAAGTCCGCCATCCATGGCAACGGCGTGTTCGCCGTGGCCCCGATCAAGCAGGGCGAGCGCGTGATCCAGTACAAGGGCCTGCTGCGCAGCCACGGTGATGTCGATGCCGATGACAGCGGCGACGTCGAAAGTGGCCATACCTTCCTGTTCACCCTCAACGATGACTGGGTGATCGACGCCAACTACAAGGGCAACGACGCGCGCTGGATAAACCACAGCTGCGACCCGAACTGCGAGGCGGTGATCGAGGAGGACGAGGACGGCGACAGCCGGGGCGACAAGGTGTTCATCGAGGCACTGCGTGATATCAAGGCCGGCGAGGAGCTGACCTACAACTACGGCATCACCCTGGCCGAGCGCCACACCGCCAAGCTGAAGGAGATCTGGGAGTGCCGTTGCGGCTCGCCCAAGTGCACCGGCACGATGCTGCAGCCCAAGCGCTGATCGGTACCGGGTAGTGCCGGCCGCTGGCCGGCAAGGCGCAATCCAGGTGCCGGCCAGCGGCCGGCACCACCCGGCGGCTCTCCACCTGCCGTGCACGACAGGGTCACCGCCGCGCAAGGGCCGTTCTTCCATTCTGTGGGCTCCCCCAACCGGAGTGCCTCCATGGCAGAGCGATTGAAGGGCAAGCAGATTGCCATCCTTGCCACCCACGGCTTCGAACAGTCTGAACTGATCGAACCCAAGCGTTTGCTGGAAGCGGAAGGGGCGCGCGTCAGCGTGGTCTCGCCCGCAAAGGAAGCGACGATCAAGGGCTGGAAGGAGAAGAACTGGGGCGACGCCGTCGCGGTGGATATCCCGTTGGATGAGGCCGATCCTGCACGCTTCGATGCGGTGGTTCTGCCCGGCGGGGTCATCAATCCGGACACACTGCGCACCGATGATGCCGTACTGGCCTTCATCCGTTCAGTGGATGAAGCCGGCAAGCCCGTGGCGGCGATCTGCCATGGCCCGTGGCTGCTGATCAACAGCGGCCTGGCCGATGGCCGCGAGCTGACCTCCTGGCCTTCCCTGCAGCAGGATCTGGCGAACGCGGGCGCGACATGGCGCGATGCCGAGGTGGTGGTCGACGGCAACGTCATCACCAGCCGCAAGCCGGATGACATTCCGGCTTTCAGCGAGGCGGTGGTAAAAGCGCTTGCCGCCTGATGCGCTACCGGTAGTGCCGGCCGCTGGCCGGCAGATGCAGTGACGTGCTGCCGGCCAGCGGTCGGCACCACCTCATTTGCCCAGCAGGCCTGCCGGTACCAGGTTGCCCAGGTTCTGGTTGAAAGTGACCACCAGCTTGCCGTTCTTCACCTGTGCCGACTGCACCTGCAGGGCGCCGAGCACCCCGGCCACGGCCGGGTCCAGCTTGTAGATCGGTTCGCGCTGGGCGTAGTCGCTCAGCCACGCATTGAGCAGGCCACGGGTGCGCGAGTCGAGGCGGCCGCCCTGGTTGGCCGGGGTGAAGTCATCCACGCTCGGCTGCTGCAGGTGAAAGCCCTGTGTCTGCGCGTCGTAGCGCAGGCCGCTGCTGAGCTTCACCGTGCCCAGTCGGGCCGGGTTGCCGCCGGCGGTGGCCAGCGCGACGTCCATGCCCAGGTTCAACCGTTCGCCGGCCGGAAGGCTCAGCTGCGGATGGCTCATGGTCAGGGCGATCAGGCCGCCGAGGGCGTCCTGGGTGCGCGGGAAGCTGCCATCGAGGTACTGCTGCACGTCGCTGGCGCCCACCGACAGTTCGCGGCCGGAAATGGAGGGAGCCGCCTGCGCACCGATCGCAGCGGCGATCAGCACGGTGGAGGCCGCGAGGCGGGTCATCAGGGAACGCAGGCGCATGTCGGTGACCGGTGGGAAGCAGATGGATGGATCAAAGAGTAGCCGCGCAGGCTGAATCGCGCGTGCATGCCGCTGCAACGGTTCAGTCCAGCGTTGGACGCAGCTGTGCCGACTGGATCTGCCAGGCGCTGCCGTCACTGCTGGGCTGCACGCGGTACCAGCCGCCGAAGCGGAACGTGCCATTGGCGGTGACCGCACGGATCTGCACAGGGACTTCAAGCAGCCGCGGTGGCTGCCGGTCATCTCGGGCGATCGGGGTATCGCTGTGCAGGCGCAGCGTGCGCAGGTCCTGCAGCTGCCGCAGCGCGGCGTCGTCTGCATGCCGCGGGTCGCCGGGTGGGATCGTCCAGGCAGCATCGCTGGCGGCGCGGTCGCGGTTGAGCAGTGCGGCGACGTAGCGGTTGAGCATCGTCGACGGCGGCTCTGCGCCGTCGTCGACGGCGGACAGCAGCGTCATATCGCTCGCCTGCAATGCTGCGGGACCGGGGCCGGTACCGGTGTCCGCTGCTGCGGCGACGGGAGCGGACGCTGCCGTGATGTGATCATTCGTCTGTGCCGCCGGGCGTGAACAACCCAGCAGCACCAGTGGTGCGATCAGGAACAGGATCCTGCGCATGCCCGCCTCCTCCCCGAGGCAACCTGGAGGGCGGCAGTGTATCGGTTGCGCCGCTATCAGCGGGAGGAGGGCAGCTGCTCCAGCGCGTCCAGCGCCGGCAGGACCTGGCCGGCGATGGCGGCCAGTGCGTGGCCGTCGGTCTCGGCGTGGCGCTGTACGATGTCGCGCAGCAGCTGGGTGGCGATCACCAGGGTCGCGCGCTCGTCGCCACTGATGCCGGCGGTACGCGGGGCCGCTTCCAGCAGGCGCATCAGGTCGCGTCCGGCGCGGTGTTCCAGTTCGATGGTGCAGCGCCCGGTGCACTGCAGCCCGTCCTTTTCGATCGGGGTTACCGAGATCCGGTAGCGGGTGGAGGGGCTGGCCATGAGGGTGTGCTCGCCGTAGCTGTGGAGGATGTGCCCACCATAGGCAAGGCCACGGCTGGCGGCGACGGCCGGCGCTGCACGCAGTGTTCCACCCGGTACGTTCCGCGCCCTTTGCGGAGCACCGGCAGCCAATGCTGGCGGGCCTGTACGGGGATTGCCGGGGCCGCGGCAACGCTGTGTTGCGGGGTGTGGTGCGGACAAAAAAAACGGGACGGCCAGAGCCGTCCCGTCGGAATCCGCGTTGGGGCGCGCGCTTACAGCGCGGCGTCCTTCAGCTTCTTCAGCGGACGCACCTTCAGCTTGGTGGTGGCCGGCTTGGCAGCGAACCACTGCTCTTCCTTGGTGAACGGGTTGATGCCCTTGCGCTTCGGCTTGGCCGGCACATTGACGGTGGTGATCTTCAGCAGGCCCGGCAGGGTGAACGAGCCAGCGCCCTTCTTGTGCACCGAGGAGGCGACGGCGCTTTCCAGCGAGGCCAGCACAGCGCGGACGTCCTTGGCGATGACGCCGGAGGCTTCAGCGATGTGTGCAACCAGGCCGGACTTGGTCAGCACTTCCTTGATCGGCTTCGGAGCGGCCGGCTTGGCGGCTGCCTTCGTCGCGACTTTCTTCACTGCCTTCTTCGGGGCAGCCTTCTTAGCGGTCTTTGCCATGGTTTCCTGTTCCGTGAACGGTTGGTTGTGTGGTCGGCGCCGAACCCCGTCGGCAAGCGCAATGTAGGGCAACTCTCGGGCGCCGCCAATAGCCCGAAGCGCGGAAAGTGCATGTTTTTTCATATCCAGGCCGATTCAGTACATGGCCGGCGGTGGGGGACGGGGGCGCTGCAGCGTGCGCGATGGCTGCTGCCTGCCCGTTGCTGGAATGTGCGAAACCACTGAAAACAAGGGAAAAGTCCACGTCGGTCTGGCGAAGAAGTGACCAGCTGTCCGATGTCCGGCGGACGTGCGGCATGCGGCGGAGCGACGCAGGGCTAACGCGTCCCGTGCGAGAGTGGCCGTTCATCACCGCCACGCAGGAGCAGCACATGGGAATCTCGCGACACGCCACCGCGCACTGGGAAGGCGATCTGAAGTCGGGCAAGGGACAGCTGAGCACGCCGCAGAGCGGGCTGCTGGACAAGACCCGCTACGGTTTCAACAGCCGCTTCGGCGACGAGAAGGGCACCAATCCGGAGGAGCTGATCGCCGCCGCGCACGCCGGCTGTTTCACCATGGCGCTGTCGGCCAAGCTTGGTGAGGCCGGCTTCACCCCGACCTCGCTGGACACCGAGGCCAAGGTCGATCTGTCCCTGGAGGGCGGGCCGCAGCTGTCGCAGATCCGGCTGAAGGTGAAGGCCGTGGTGCCGGGTATCGACGCCGCACAGTTCCGTGCCATTGCCGATGACGCCAAGCAGAACTGCCCGGTGTCCAAGGCGCTGAGCGCGGTGCCGATCAGCCTGGAAGCCGAACTGGGCTGAGCCACGGTAGTGCCGGCGGCGGGCCGGCAACCGCATGATGCCGGGGTCCATGTAGCAGCCGGCCAGCGTTATGGCGGCCTTCCTGGTCCCCACCCTCCGGGCCGTCGCGTCCGACGTTGGCAGCGGCTCCTGCCGCTGCCTTCGGCTCTACCACCCGCCAGCGCGATCACCAATCAAGGGTGCCGGTAATCACCGTCTGCACCTGCCCGCCCGACCAGACCTCGCCGTCTTCATCGACGCGCAGGGTCAGGCGCGCGTCGTGGCCGACTTCGCGGCCCTGGCTGACTTCGAACGATTCACGGCCCCGCGGCAGCGCATCGCGCAGGTCCAGCCATGCGGCCAGCACCGCATTGGCAGCACCGGAGGCGGCGTCCTCGAAGCGGCGGCCATTGCCGACAAAGGCGCGCACCGCCAGATCGAAGCCTTCGCCGCCATCGCTGAAGGCGTAGGCAAACACGCCCATGCTGTCGGTGGATTCGGCCAGAGCCGCGACCGCGTCCCAGTCCGGGCGCAGTGCGCGCAGTGCCGCTTCATCGGCCACCTGCACCACCCACCAGCTGCGCCCGCCCTGCATGCGCGCCGGCGGCAGCGAGCCCAGCGGCCAATCCTTCAGCGCCGCCTGCAGGCGCGGGTCGGTGGCCTCGGCGATCTCCGCCAGCTGCGCGCGCGGGGTGCGGATGGCAATGCGCTGCTGCGCGCCCTCGCCGCTCACGCGCAGCGGCAGCGCACCGGCGATGCCGTCCTGCACGAGCACGCCGTCGACTGGCGCGGCCAGGCCCGCCTGCAGCACCGCATGCGCGGTGCCGACGCTGGGGTGGCCGGCGAACGGAACCTCCTTCTGCGGGCTGAACATGCGCAGCCGGTAGCTGGCGCCTGCGACCTGCGGCGGGAACACGAAGGTGGTCTCTGGCAGGCGCGTCCAGCGCGCAATGGCCTGCATGCTGGCATCGTCCAGGCCTTCGGCATCAAGCACCACGGCCAGCGGATTGCCGGCACCGGCGCGCGGGGAGAACACATCCAGCTGCAGGAAACGGCGGGTGGACATCGGGCAGGACTCCAGTAAACAGGCGGCATAGCGTAGCGCGGGGCACAAAAAAGGGGACGGAGGGAATTAAGTCGCTTATGGCACTTGGGGCACAAGCGACTTAATTCCCTCCGTCCCCTTTTTTCGTGCGCTACCAGCGAAGGTGGCCGTCGATGACCGGCTGCACCTGGCCGCCGATCCAGACCGTGCCCTGCGCGTCGACCTGCACCTGCACGTGGCCATCGCGGCCGACTTCGCGGCCCTGGCTGGCCACGTAGTGGCCCTCGCGGCCGGGCAGGGCGTTGCGCTGCCGCAGCCAGGCAGCGATCAGGGCATTGGCGCTGCCGGTGACCGGATCTTCCGGCACGCTGGCCGCATCGGCGGGGCAGAATGCGCGCACCACACGGGTGTGGTCGGTACCGGCTTCGTCGGCGAATACGGCCACGCCGGTGGCCTCGGTGGCAAGGCTCCAGTCGCGCAGGGCGGCCATGTCCGGCGCCAGGCCGCGCACAGCGGCGGCATCGCGCAGCGGCAGCAGCCACCAGCGCGCGCCGTTGTCCCAGAGTTCGGGCACGTGCCCGTTGGCGGCGAGGGCCAGCAGTGCTTCGGGTGCCGCATCTGCGCCAGTCGCCAGTTGCCGCGCCGGTGGGCTGGCCAGCTGGATCTGGAGTGCCTCGGCCGGGCCGCTCACCCGCACGGGCAGCACCCCCGCCGCGCACTGCTGCAGCAGGGCGCCGTCGCGAGGCTGGGCCAGGCCGCAGCTCACCGCCGCCCAGGCCGCGCCGACGCTCGGGTGGCCGGCGAAGGCCAGCTCACGGGTCGGGGTGAAGATGCGGATGTGGTAGTCGGCGCCGGGCGCGCTGGGGCGCAGGAAGAACACCGTCTCGGACAGGTTCAGCCAGGCGGCCAGGGCCTGCATCTGCTCGCCGGAGAGCGCATCGGCGTCCAGCAGGGCACCCAGTGGATTCCCGGTTCCGGGGCGGGAGGCGAAGACATCGAGCTGCAGGTAACGGAGGAGGGCCATCTACGGGGATATTGCGCTTAGAATCAAAGGTTCCGCCCCCGAGGGCGGCTTCCCCACATTCTACATAGCCAATCCATGTCAGCTTCCCCCCTTGTCGATCGTTGGATCGTACTGAAGTTCGGCGGCACCTCGGTGTCGCGTCGTCACCGCTGGGACACGATCGGGAAGCTGGCGAAAAAACGCGCGGAAGAGACCGGCTCGCGCGTGCTGGTGGTGGTGTCGGCGCTGTCCGGGGTCACCAACGAGCTGACCGCGATCGCCGATGGCGCGCCGGACAGCCGTGATCGCGTGGCCGCGCTGGTCGAACGCCATGAAGGCTTCCTGGCCGAACTGGGCCTGGGCCGCGAAGTACTGGCCGAGCGCCTGGCGGCACTGCAGGGCCTGCTCGACGACCAGCGTGCGGCCACCCGTCCGCTGCAGTGGCAGGCCGAAGTGCTGGGCCAGGGCGAACTGTTGTCGTCCACGCTGGGCGCGGCCTACCTGCACGCCTCGGGCCTGGACATGGGCTGGATGGATGCCCGCCAGTGGCTGGACGCGATGCCGCCGCAGCCGAACCAGAGCGACTGGTCACAGCGCCTGTCGGTGAACTGCCAGTGGCGTGCCGACGCGGAGTGGATGCAGCGCTTCCGCGCGCAGCCGACCCGCCTGCTGATCACCCAGGGTTTCATCTCGCGGCATGCCGATGGCGGTACCGCCATCCTCGGCCGTGGTGGCTCGGATACCTCGGCGGCGTACTTCGGCGCGCTGCTCGGCGCCAGCCGCGTGGAAATCTGGACCGATGTGCCGGGCATGTTCAGTGCCAACCCGAAGGATGTGCCGGACGCGCGCCTGCTGACCCGCCTGGACTACTACGAGGCGCAGGAAATTGCCACCACTGGTGCCAAGGTGCTGCATCCGCGCTCGATCAAGCCGTGCCGCGATGCAGGCGTGCCGATGGCCATCCTCGATACCGAGCGTCCGGAACTGCCGGGCACCAGCATTGACGGCAGTGCTGCACCGGTACCAGGCGTCAAGGCGATCAGCCGCCGCAACGGCATCGTGCTGGTGTCGATGGAAGGCATCGGCATGTGGCAGCAGGTCGGCTTCCTGGCCGATGTGTTCAACCTGTTCAAGAAGCATGGCCTGTCGGTGGACCTGATCGGTTCGGCCGAGACCAACGTCACCGTGTCGCTGGACCCGTCCGAGAACCTGGTCAACACCGATGTGCTGGCCGCGCTGTCGGCCGACCTGTCGCAGATCTGCAAGGTAAAGGTGATCGTGCCGTGCGCGGCGATCACCCTGGTCGGCCGCGGCATGCGTTCTCTGCTGCACAAGCTGTCGGACGTGTGGGCCACCTTCGGCCGCGAGCGCGTGCACATGATTTCGCAGTCGTCCAACGACCTGAACCTGACCTTCGTCATCGACGAGGCCGATGCCGATGGCCTGCTGCCGATCCTGCATGCCGAGCTGATCGACAGCGGTGCGATGCCGGTGGAAGAAACCGAAGTGTTCGGCCCGCGCTGGCGCGAGATTGCCGGCACCGTGCGCCCGCGCGGCACGCCGTGGTGGCGCGGCCAGCGTGCGCACCTGCTGCAGCTGGCCGATGCCGGTACGCCGCGCTATGTCTACCACCTGCCGACGGTGCGCGCCCGCGCCCGCGCGCTGGCCGCGATCAAGCCGATCGACCAGCGTTACTACGCGATCAAGGCCAACAGCCACCCGGCCATCCTGCAGCTGCTGGAAGCCGAGGGCTTCGGGCTGGAGTGCGTCTCGTACGGCGAGCTGAAGCATGTGTTCCAGCACCTGCCGGAGCTGTCGCCGCGGCGCGTGCTGTTCACTCCCAGCTTCTGCCCGCGCAGCGAGTACGAGGCGGCGTTCGCCCTTGGCGTGACCGTCACCGTCGACAACGTCGAAGCGCTGCAGCGCTGGCCGGACCTGTTCCGCAACCGCGAGCTGTGGCTGCGCGTCGACCTGGGGCGTGGCGAAGGCCACCATGCCAAGGTCCGCACCGGCGGCAAGGAGTCCAAGTTCGGCCTGCCGATCGCCCGCGTGGACGAGTTCGTGCGCGCGGCCACCGAGCTGGGCAGCCGCGTGGTCGGCCTGCATGCGCACCTGGGCAGTGGCGTGGAAACCGCGCAGCACTGGCGCCTGATGTGCGATGAGCTGGCCGGCTTCGCCCGCCGCATCGGCAGCGTGCACACCATCGACATCGGTGGCGGCCTGCCGATTCCGTACAGCGACGAAGACGAGCCGTTCGACCTGGACGCCTGGGCCGAGGGCCTGGCCGAGGTCAAGGCGCTGCACCCGGCATTCCGCCTGGCGATCGAGCCGGGCCGCTACCTGGTGGCCGAATCGGGCGTGCTGCTGACCCATGCCACCCAGGTGGTGGAAAAGGACGGCGTGCGCCGCGTGGGCCTGGATGCCGGCATGAACACGCTGATGCGCCCGGCGCTGTACGACGCCTGGCACGACATCGAGAACCTCAGCCGCCAGGGTGGTTATGCCGAAGCGGCGTTCGATGTGGTCGGCCCGATCTGCGAATCCAGCGATGTGTTCGGCAAGCGCCGCAAGCTGCCGGTGTCGACCGCGCCGGACGACGTGATGCTGATCGCCGACGCCGGCGCGTACGGCTATGTGATGGCCAACACCTACAACCAGCGGATGCTGCCGCGCGAAGACGTGATCGAATGACCACCGCGCGCGCCCTGCACCCGCCCACCGACACGCCCCGCGCCATCGCGCGGGCCCGTGCCTGACCGGATACACCATGACTGCTTTCGACAAACACCAGGTTTCCCGCTTCCGCTTCGTCCGCTGCGAATTCGCCGCGGATACCGGCGTGGCCAGGCTGGTCTACGCCTTTGATGACGGCCCGGAGATGGTGGAAACCATCACCGTGCCCGGCGCCCCGTTCGTGCTGGACGAAGCGCGTAGCGCCGCCGTGCAGCGCGCGCTGCAGCTGCTGCACCTGATCGCCGGTGTCAGCTACTACAAGGCCGGCGTACCGGATACGGTCAGCATCGACAGCTACAGCATCGATGCCGATACCGCCGCGCTGGTGGAGACCATTTACCTCAACGGCCTGGGCGAATTCGCCTACCGCAACGGCCTGAACCTGCGCGGCCGCTTCCGGTTGCCGGTGCAGGGCGTAGCTGCGCAGGCGCCGGCGCTGGGCCTGCAGCCGCACGCGCTGGTGGCCATCGGCGGCGGCAAGGATTCGCTGGTCAGCATCGAAGCGCTGCGCCGTGCCGGCGTGGACGAGACCGTGACCTGGATCGGTGGCTCGCAGCTGATCCGTGCGTGCGCCGAGCGCACTGGCCTGCCGACCTTGAACCTGGGCCGCACGCTGGCACCGGAACTGTTCGAGTTGAACCGCCAGGGCGCCTGGAACGGCCATATCCCGGTGACGGTGGTGAACTCGGCGATCATGGTGCTGGCCGCGTTGCTGCACGGCGTGGACCAGGTTGTGTTCTCCAACGAGCGCTCGGCCAGCTACGGCAGCCAGATTCCAGGCACCGGCGAAGTGAACCACCAGTGGTCCAAGGGGTGGGCCTGCGAGCAGGCCTTCGGTAGCCATGTGCAGAAGTACGTGGCGGCGGACCTGCAGTACTACTCGCTGCTGCGCCCGATGTCCGAGCTGGCGGTGGCCCGCCAGTTCGCCAAGAGTGACTTCTACGACGCGCATTTCTCCAGTTGCAACCGCAACTTCCACATCCTCGGCGAGCGCCCGGTGAACCGCTGGTGCGGCGTCTGCCCGAAATGCCATTTCGTGTTCCTGGCGCTGGCCCCGTTCATGCCCAAGACGCGCCTGGTGCGCATCTTCGGCCGCAACCTGCTGGACGATGCCGAGCAGGCCGGTGGCTTCGATGCGCTGCTGGAATTCCAGGACCACAAGCCGTTCGAGTGCGTGGGCGAAGGCCGCGAATCGCGTGCGGCGATGGCGACCCTGGCACAGCGCCCGGAGTGGAAGGAAGACGTGCTGGTGAAGCGCTTCTGCAACGAGATCCAGCCGCAGCTGGATGCCGCCGAATTGGAACTGGCACCGCTGCTGCAGCTGCAGGGCGAGCACCGTGTTCCAGCTGCGCTGTGGGAACGGATGCGTGAAGATTTCGAAGCTTGAAGGAAAGCGCGTCGCGCTGTGGGGCTGGGGCCGTGAGGGCCGCGCCGCGTTTGCGGTGCTGCGCGCGCGCCTGCCCACGCTGGCATTGAGCCTGTTCTGCCCGGTGTCCGAGGTCGAGGCGGCGCGTGCGGAAACGGAGGGCGCGCTGGACGTGCGTGGCGAGCCTTCCGCTGAAGCGCTGGCCGCGTTCGACGTGGTGATCAAATCGCCCGGCATCAGCCCCTACCAGCCGATCGCGATGGCGGCTGCAGGGCAGGGCACCAGCTTCATCGGTGGCACCGCGCTGTGGTTCGCCGAACACGCGGCCGACGATGGCATCGTGCACGACACCGTGTGCGTGACCGGTACCAAGGGCAAGAGCACCACCACCGCCTTGGTCGCGCATCTATTGCGCGCGGCCGGCCACCGCACCGGCCTGGTCGGCAACATCGGCCTGCCACTGCTGGAAGTGCTGGATCCCCAGCCCGCGCCCGAGTACTGGGCGGTGGAACTGTCCAGCTACCAGACTGGTGAGGTGGCACGCAGTGGCGCCCGCCCGCAGGTGGCGGTGGTGCTGAACCTGTTCCCCGAACACCTGGACTGGCACGGCAGCGAACAGCGCTACATCGAAGACAAGCTGCGGCTGGTGACTGAAGCCGCACCGCGCATCGCTGTGCTTAACGCCGCCGATCCGCACCTGGCCGCGCTGTCGCTGCCCGACAGCGAAGTGGTCTGGTTCAACCAGCCGCAGGGCTGGCACATGCGCGGCGACATCGTGCATCGCGGTGAGCAGGCCGTGTTTGATACCCGCAACACGCCGCTGCCAGGCCGCCACAACCGCGGCAACCTGTGCGCGGTGCTGGCCGCGCTGGAAGGGCTGGGGCTGGATGCCGCGGCGCTTGCGCCGGCGGTGCAGGACTTCCGTCCGCTGCCGAACCGCCTGCAGCGCATCGGCGTGGCCGATGGCCTGACCTACGTCAACGATTCGATCAGCACCACGCCGCATGCCAGCCTGGCCGCGCTGGAGTGCTTCGCCGGCCAGCGCATCGCGCTGCTGGTGGGGGGGCATGACCGTGGCCTGGACTGGACCGATTTCATGCAGCACATGGCGCACGATGTGCCGCCGGTGGAGATCGTGACCATGGGCAGCAACGGCCCGCGCATCCACGCGATGCTGCAGCCGTTGGCCGACGCCGGTCGCTTCGGCCTGCATGCGGCGGGCGATCTCGCCGAGGCGATGGCCTTGGCGCGCGCCGCGCTGGGCGAACAGGGCGGGGTAGTGCTGCTGTCGCCGGGTGCACCGAGCTTTGGTGCGTACCGCGACTACGTGGCGCGTGGCCGTCATTTCGCCGCGCTGGCCGGGTTCGATCCGGACAGCATCAGCGCGATTCCCGGGCTGGGTATCGGGTAAGGGGTCGGATCCTTTTCCGCAGGAAAGGGCTCTGACCCCATCGTGCATTTATCATGCAGGCATCCCCGGACGGACCCGGATGCCCGCATGTGCACCTTCATCACCGTGTTCCTGCCCACGTCATTGCCGCACGACGCGGCCGCCGCGGTCTTCACCCGTAGCGGCCGGCGCCTGTTCGCGCAGGCATCACCGAACCTGCAGGCGGCGGTGGGCCCGGATTGGCAGCCGTGGCTGAGTGCCGCGCACTGCGATTGCGGCACCGCGCTGGCCTCGACGAGTGTGCAGCCGGAATGGAAGGGCGATGCCGAACGTTGGCGGAAGAAGGGCTGGAGTGAGGCCAGGATCGCTCGCGCGCTGTCCGAGCAGTTGACGCGGCATGAACAGGATCAGCAGGTGTGCCGCGATAGAGCTCTTGCCGACGCCGGCCAATGGCTGCAGCGCATTGATGCCCTGCTGGGTGTGGGTGCGGCGCGTATCGGACTTCTGGTGCGTGTTTACGACGGCTCTGTGGGGGCCCGGCAGCCGAAGCCGCCGGAACATCATTGGTCGCGGGATCAGCTCGCCGCGGCGGATCTGTTGGCGTTCGCGCCCGGCACGTTGCACTGGATCGAACGCGGGTGAGAGCGCCATCCACGCATGGCGTGGATCTACTGTAGAGTCGAGCCCATGCTCGGCTGGGTTTCAATCCTCGTCCTGGTCGATGAATGCGTAATCGCGATCAATCATTTGTTGCAGGTAGGCGTCGAAGCTGGGCGCGATCACCGCGTAGCTGTCCGGATCGTGCAGGTAGCGCACCACCTGGCCGACCGTGCCGCCCGACCCCGGGTCGAAATCCAGGTACAGCATCGACGTGCCGCCGTTGTTCATGCAGTGCGAGAAGCACAGGCGGCGGTTCATCGGCAGATCGGCGTCGATGCCCTCACCCAGGATCTCCGGTTCGTCATCCAGCCACTCTTCGTAGATCGAACGGATGCTGTCGTCCCACTGCTGCTGGTCTTCGAAGATCTGTGCGACCGAGCGCAGGTAGTACGGATAGTCGCCGACATCGGAGCCGAGCATCAGCACGCACACCTCGCCGCCTGGATACTCGCGGAAATGGGTGCCATCCACGCGCGACAACAGTTCCATCAGGCTGTCAGGGACCTGTGGCCACTGCGCCCGCAGGCGCTGTAGGTCTTCGACAGTGGCACCCTGTACCCACGCCCATTGCGGAGCATCCTCGGCGGGCAAGCGCGGAATCAGGCCAGACAGAAAGCGATCAACAAGGGTCATCGGAAGATGCCAAGAGCAGGGCAGGCACAGCCGGCTTCGCGCATCGAGGCCGGCCGTGCGGCGCGGCGTGTCAGCGTACCACCTGGAAATCGATGATGTCGTAGACCGATGAGTCGTACTTGCCATGCGATTCCAGGGAGATCGCGATGCCGAGGTCCTCGATGAAGGCACGAACACTGCGATCGCCGTCGACCTTGCACTCCAGCCGGATCGCATCGCCAGAAAGCGAGGCTGATACATCGCGTGCCGGGAAGCGTTCTCCGATCACGCAGGACAGCGTGGTGGTGAGTGGCTTGGAAGTGCTGCGTTCCGGATAGAAGACCATCGTCGTCTCTGCGCGGAACCGGCTGCCGGGTGTCCACGCTGCGGGAAGATCCTGCTTCAGCGACCGGGTCTGCAGGGTCATCGCAGCGTCGCGCATGGATGCCAGCTGGAAGAGATTTGCCTTTGACAGCCGATGCATGGTGAACGAGGTGTAGTCCTCGGTGATCTTCAACAGGCCGTTGTCGGCCACCATCGTAATGGTGGTCGGAGTAGTGGAGGGGGCCCTTCCCTTGATCCGGTAGCGGTAGGTCAGCGATGTGAACCGGGGGGCCAGCAACGGGTTGTCCACGCCATCAACAACAGCCTTGATAACCGGCACATCTTCCAGTCGCCGGCCGGCCGCCTGCGGCTGCGGGCGATCGGCAGCGGGTACGTCGGGGCGGAGCTGGGCCATGACATCTGCATCTACCGCCCCTTGCAGCGAACATCCCACCATGGTCCTGCCGCCGCTGGATTCCACCATCAGCACCCGTTCCAGAAGCATGCGTCCGGAGGCAATGCCGCCGCGATTGGAAGTGGGCAGCCACTGATCGCCTGCGCGGACCTCGCTACGGGCATGCATTCCGCGATCGCCCTGCAGGCGCTCGGCATGTTCGATCAAGGGCGACAGCTGCTTGACAACCGTGTCCAGTGGCGCATCGAAGGTGAACCCCCAGCTCATATAACGACCCAGGACGCCCAGGTCCGACGTGTTGTCGAAGTAGGTGGCGACCGGCAGGCCGCCGATGCGAGGTCCGCCACGGAGCTGGACCTCGTTGGTGGTCTCGGAACGATCCTTGGTCTCGATCCAGTTGATCGTGCCTGTCCCACCCAACGATGCGTGCGCGGCCCATGCATCTGCGTGCGTGTGCAGGCTGGAGAAGAAGCTGGCGTCGCAGCGGCTGAACGCGGTGAAAGTCTCGTCCAGCGGACTGGCGCTCAGCTGGGCAGCAGGCAGGAGAAGGGCAAGCGAGGCAAGCGAAGTGGAACCCAGGTTTTTCACGAAACGGGACATCCTTGTTGGGGAAGGGGGGGGGGCACACAGCTGGACACTAGCTATCGGCCTGTTCGTCTGGATCTGAAGTGGGGGCTGCATTGCGTGCTTCGGCTTCACGCCGGCCCCGTACACTCCGGGTTCCCTCTCGGTGGAGCAGGCGCATGAATCGTTGGCGATGCGGTGTGGCGGTGATCCTGGGGCTGGCGGCGATGCCGGCGTGGGCGGCGATGAAGACCCAGCCGGTGGAATGGAAACACCAGGGCACGACCTTCAGTGGCGTGCTGGTCTATGACGACGGCGACAACGACAAGCGCCCGGGTCTGGTGATGGTGCCGAACTGGAAGGGCGTGAACGAATCGGCGGTCGAAAAGGCCAAGCAGTTGGCCGGCGATGACTACGTGGTGCTGGTGGCCGATGTCTACGGAAAGGGCGTGCGGCCGAAGACCGATGCCGAGGCCGGGCCGGTGGCAACCAAGCTGCGCAATGACAGGCCGCTGCTGCGCGCACGTGCGCTGGAGGCGGTGAACGTGCTCAGGGCGCAGGCGGGCAAGGTGCCGCTCGATGCCGGCCGGATTGGCGCGGTGGGCTTCTGTTTCGGCGGCACCACGGTGCTGGAACTGGCCCGTGCCGGTGCGCCGCTGGCCGGTGTGGTCAGCCTGCACGGTGGGTTGGGTTCACCGCTGCCGGCGCAGGCCGGTGGCAGCCATCCGTCGGTGCTGGTGCTCAACGGCGCAGACGACAGGAGCGTGACTGCCGAGGACATCGCTGGCTTCCAGAAGGAAATGGACGCGGCCAAGGTCGATTGGGAGTTCACCAACTACAGCGGTGCGGTGCACTGCTTCGCCGAGCGCGATGCCAACAGTCCGCCGGGGTGCCAGTACAACGAGCGGGCGGCGAAGCGCGCATGGAAGGCGCTGGATGAGTTCTTCGAGGAACGCTTCGAGAAACGTTGATTCGTGCAGTGGTAGTGCCGGCCGCTGGCCGGCAACCTCATGATGCTGCGGATGTCATCGGGAATGCCGGCCAGCGGCCGGCACTACCGATGCTTCAGTGCCGACCAACGGTCGGCACCCACCGGAATGCCGGTTTGGTGGGTGCCGACCGTTGGTCGGCACACCTCAGCCGGTCAATGCGAGCGCTGCACCGCGTAGCGGGCCAGGCCGCGCAGGGCGGCCACGGCATCGTTGTCGCCCAGGCCGTCGAGCGCGCGCTCGGCGGCTGCGGCATATTCCTCGGCACGCGCGCGGCTGTACTCCAGGCCGCCGGTGGCACGGATCGCGGCCAGCACTTCCGGCATCGCCGAGGCGTCACCGTCCTGCACGATGGTGCGCAGGCGCTCGCGGGTGATGTCGTCGGAGTGGGCCATCGCGTGGATCAGCGGCAGCGTGGCCTTGCCCTCGGCGAGGTCGTCGCCCAGGTTCTTGCCCAGCTCCTCGGCGTTGGCCGAGTAGTCCAGCACGTCGTCGGCGATCTGGAACGCGTAGCCCAGGTGCATGCCGTAGTCGAACAGGGCCTGCTGGGTCGCTTCATCCACGCCGCTGGCCAGCGCGCCCAGGCGGGTGCCGGCGGCGAACAGCACCGCGGTCTTGCGCTCGATCACGCGCAGGTAGGCGGCTTCGTCGGTATCCGGGTTGTGCACGTGCAGCAGCTGCAGCACTTCACCCTCGGCGATGCGGTTGGTGGCGTCGGCCAGGATCTGCATCACCGGCATGCGCTCCAGCTCGACCATCAGCTGGAAGCTGCGCGAGTACAGGAAGTCGCCGACCAGCACGCTGGGCGCGTTGCCCCACAGTGCGTTGGCGGTGCTGCGGCCACGGCGCAGGCTGGATTCGTCCACCACGTCGTCGTGCAGCAGGGTGGAGGTGTGGATGAACTCGATGATCGCCGCCAGCTGGTGGTGCTCCGGGCCGGCCTGGCCGACCGCATGGCCGGCCAGCATCACCAGCATCGGGCGCAGGCGTTTGCCGCCGGCGGAAATGATGTGGTCAGCGATCTGGTTGATCAGCACGACGTCCGAGGACAGCCGGCGCCGGATCAGGGCGTCGACGGCGGCCATGTCGGCCGCGGCAAGCGACTGGATCTGGGGCAGGCCCAGGGCGGGACGGGTGTCTTCGGTGATGGTCATGCGATCAGGCTTTCAGGCTCACCACCGATTATAGGCGCTGGCCGTGAATTCGGGCGCAAACCGGCCCGAGCGGCAATTCCAGCCCGGCCTGCGCGGCCCTCCGCGTGAATACGTATGCAGGTTGCGCCATGCCTGGGAGCCCGCCGCTAAGCTTGCCGGATCAGGATTTCGGCCCGCTGCCGGCGGGTCCCGCATGCCCGGAGGGGGGCTGTCGATGTCGCACTATCCATGGTGGCGCGGAGCCGTCATCTACCAGATCTACCCGCGCAGTTACCTTGATGCCAACGGCGATGGCGTGGGCGATCTGCCCGGCATCATCCAGCGCCTGGACCACATTGCCGCGCTGGGCGTGGATGCGATCTGGATCTCGCCGTTCTTCAGGTCGCCGATGGCCGACTTCGGCTACGACATCGCCGATTACCGCGATGTCGACCCGCTGTTCGGCAGCCTGGACGACTTTGACCGCCTGCTGGCCAAGGCCCACGGCCTGGGCCTGAAGGTGATGATCGACCAGGTGCTGAGCCACACTTCGATCGAGCATGCGTGGTTCCGCGAGAGCCGCCAGGACCGCAGCAATCCGAAGGCCGACTGGTACGTCTGGGCCGACCCGCGCGAGGATGGCACCCCGCCCAACAACTGGCTGTCGCTGTTCGGCGGCTGCGCCTGGCAGTGGGAGCCGCGCCGTGAGCAGTACTACCTGCACAACTTCCTGGTCGACCAGCCGGACCTGAATTTCCATCACCCGGACGTGCAGCAGGCGACCCTGGACAACGTGCGCTTCTGGCTCGACCGCGGCGTGGATGGCTTCCGCCTGGATGCGATCAACTTCTGCTTCCACGACGCACAGTTGCGCGACAACCCGGCCAAGCCCGCCGACAAGCGGGTGGGGCGCGGCTTCAGCCCGGACAACCCGTACGCCTACCAGTACCACTACTACAACAACACGCAGCCGGAGAACCTGCCGTTCCTGGAGCGCCTGCGCGCGCTGCTGGACGAATACCCGGGGGCGGTCAGCCTGGGCGAGATCTCTTCGGAAGACTCGCTGGCCACCACGGCCGAGTACACCCGCGATGGCCGCCTGCACATGGGCTACAGCTTCGAGCTGCTGGTGGACGACTACAGTGCGGCCTACATCCGCGATACGGTCTCGCGCCTGGAAGCAGCGATGACCGAAGGCTGGCCGTGCTGGGCGGTGTCCAACCACGATGTGGAGCGCGCGGTCAGCCGCTGGGGCGGCCACCCCGCCGACCCGCGCCTGGCGCGGATGCTGGTGGCGATGCTGTGCTCGCTGCGCGGTTCGGTCTGCCTGTACCAGGGCGAGGAGCTGGGCCTGGCCGAGGCCGAGGTGCCGTTCGAGGCCCTGCAGGACCCCTATGGCATCACCTTCTGGCCGAATTTCAAGGGCCGTGACGGCTGCCGTACCCCGCTGCCGTGGACCGATGCACCGCTGGCCGGCTTCACCACTGGCCAGCCCTGGCTGCCGATCCCGGCCGAACACCGGGCCGCGGCGGTCGCCGTGCAGGAGCGCGACCCGCATTCGGTGCTGGCGGCGTTCCGCGCGTTTCTGGCCTGGCGGCATACCCAGCCGGCCCTACTGCATGGCAGCATCAGATTTCTTGAAAGCGCCGAGCCCGTGCTGCTGTTCGAGCGTATGCTTGCAGATGAAACCCTCCTGCTGGCCTTCAACCTGTCGGCCGAAGCGGTGAGCCATCCGCTGCCGCCGGGCAACTGGCAGCAGGTGGTGGTACCGGGCCCGGATGCGGGCACGGTGCAGGGCAATGAACTCCAGCTGCCGCCACGCGCGGTGTATTGCGCCCGACGCAGCTGACCGTTTTCTCCGGTGGCGGTACTTGCGGGGACGGGGCCGAAGCGCCCCGTCCCTTTTTTGTGGGTGGGCCTTGCCGACCAGCGGCCGGCATCCGCGCAAAGGAAAACCCGCTGCCTGCGCAGCGGGTTTCCGGTCCTGCTCCCTGTTTTCTGTTGCCGGCCAGCGGCCGGCACTACCGGGTCGGGGCTGCCGGGCAGGGCCCGGCGCTGCCTCAGAACTTGTAGTTCACGCCCAGCATGTAGGTGCGGCCCCATTCGATGTACTCCAGCGGGCGGTCCTTGCTGCCGGCGTAGGTGCGGTACGGCTCGTTGGTCAGGTTGCTGCCCTGCAGCAGCAGGGTCAGGCCACGCAGGGCGCTGCTGTCGCTGAAGGTGTAGCTGACCTGCGCATCGGTCACGTTTTCGCCGACGACATAGCGCAGGCTGCGGTTGCCGTTGAAGTTGCCGATCTCACCGATGAAGTCCGACCGGCGGCGCTGGCTGACGCGTGCTTCAAAACCGCTGCGCTCGTAATAGGCAGTGAAGTTGTACACGCGCTTGGACAGACCCGGCAGGCTGATCGGGTCACTGCCCACGCTGGAGGCGCTCTCCGGATCCAGGATGGTGATGTCGCTCTTGTTGAAGGTCGCGCTGGCCTGCAGGCCGAAGCCACGCAGGCTGTCGGTCAGCATGTCCAGCGGGAACGATGCGGTCAGTTCCAGGCCCTTCAACGTGCCGCCCTTGCCGTTCTGCGGCGCGGAGAAGGTGCCGGTGGTCAGCACCGGCGCGGTCATGCCCGGCGGCGGCACGTAGCTGCCCAGCAGCGCGGTGAAGTCGTAGTTGTCCACCGATTGGGTATAGACGTAGCTCTTCAGGTCCTTGTAGAAGATCGCGGCAGCCACGTAGGCCTTCTCGCCGAAGTACTTCTCATAGGACAGGTCCAGCGCGGTGGCGCGCCACGGATCCAGCAGCGGATTGCCACCACTGCCGCCCGGCCGGCCGGTGCCGGTATCCACGCCGAACTCCAGGCCGGCGCGCATCTGGTCCACGCGCGGGCGCGCGACCTGCTTGGCGGCGGCGAAGCGCAGCGTCTGCTGGTGGGGGAACATGAAGGCCAGGTTCAAGCTCGGCAGCCAGTCGTTGTAAGTGCGGCCGTTCGAATACGGCTGCACGTTGTTGCCGGCTGACTGCGAGCTGTCCCAGTAGCGCGAATCCGAGCTCTGGTCGGTGTGCTGCATCTGCACGCCGATGTTGCCGCGCACGCCCACTTCACCGATGTCGGTGTTGATGTTCAGGCGCGCCCAGGCGGTGGTGATCTTCTCTTCGACCGTCCACGACTTGGGGATCAGGTAGTCCAGGTTGTCGACCGGGTTGAAGGTCATGTAACGACCCACAGCGGCCGGTACGTTCCAGGCCGGGATGGTGCCGAGGCCGGCGAAGCCCAGGTCCACCGGACGGTACTGCAGGTCCGAGGCGATGTTGGCATCGCCCTGTGCGCCGAGCAGGATGTTGCCTTCGGACTGGGTCTTCACCTTGCGGCGGTCGGCATAGTTCACGCCGATGTCGATATCCGGTGCCCACGAGGCGATGGCATCAGGAAGGGCGATGGTGGCAGCCAGCTTGCCGCCCTTCAGGCGGTCTTCCACCTGCGGCACCTTGCCGTAGCCGGAGCCGTAGATCGTGTTGGTCAGGAACAGCGCATCGGGGTTGGAGTAGTTCAGGCCCGGTGTGATCTGCGAGAAGCCGTCCTGGCGGATCGACACGCCGACCGTATCCAGTTGCGGCATCGGGGTCAGCTGCAGGTTGTTTTCCAGGTTCAGCTCGTCGCGCGTGGCCTTGGAGTAGTTCAGGTCGGCGACCAGCTTGACGCCGCCGAAGTTGAACTCGTTGTTCCAGCCGAACGCATCGATCTTGTCCTTGCGCTTGTTGTACATGCCGCGCACCAGCGGATACACGCCGCTGGCGGTGCCGCCGGTGAACGAGCCGTTGGCGTTGACCTGCGGGTTGCTGACCAGCAGGCCCGGGGTGTAGTTGCCGTTGTAGTTGCTGAGGTTCAGCTCGAACTGGTTGGCGGTGTCGATCTGCTCGGCTTCGGTGTGGAAGGCATCGAAGGTGCTGGTCCAGCTGTTGTTCGGGCGGAACTGGATCGTGGCCATCACGCCGTCGCGCTTGTTGTTGCCGGTGCGGCGCAGCGCCTTGATGCCATCGGAGAAGTAGGTGCCGGCACCCACGCCCGGGCGGTCGCCCTTGTCGGTGTGCTCGGTGGTCCACGGCTCGTACAGGCCGACCTGGTTCTCCTGGATCGGCATGTCGCTGTGCGCATAGCCGATGGCGATGCCCAGGGTCTTGTCCAGGAACTGGTCGATGTAGCTGGCGCTGAAGCGGTTGCCGTACGGATCGGTGTTGGCGGCGCGGCCCAGCGAGCTCTTCTGGTAGCGGCCACTGACCGCGATCACGCGCTCGCCGAAGCTGAGCGGGCGCGCGGTCTGCATGTCGATGGTGCCTGACAGGCCCTGGCCGACCAGCGCCGCGTCCGGGGTCTTGTACACCGTCACGCCGTTGACCAGCTCGGACGGGTACTGGTCGAACTCGACGCCGCGGTTGTCGCCGGTGCTGACCACTTCGCGACCATTGAGCAGGGTGGTCGCGAAGTCCGGCGACAGGCCGCGCACGCTGATCACCTGCGCACGGCCGGCCACGCGCTGGGCGGCCAGGCCGGGCAGGCGCGAGATGGATTCGGCGATGCTGACGTCGGGCAGCTTGCCGATGTCTTCAGCGGAGATTGCCTCGACCACCGAGGTGGCGTCCTGCTTGACCGCGATCGCGCTCTCGATGCCGCGGCGGATGCCGGTGACCTGCACCGTATCCAGGTTGGTGGCGGCGGTGCCGGCCGGCGTGGTGGTGTTCTGCGTGGACTGTGCCGACGCCAGCGTCGGCGCCAGGACAACGGCCAGCGCGATGCTCAGCGCGCTGCGCTTGTGGTTCAACATTTTCCCCTCCCAGGCAATGTTGCAGATCGATTTGTGAGCGTTCCGGCGGGGCCGTGAACGTGCGACGCGGTGGCCGCTGTCGTCGCCGCTATGGTAGGCAGCGCGTTCTTCGCGGGAATCACCCTGCATACGTATTCAATGGCGTCTGCAGGGTTGTAATCGCTTTCAGGTGCCTTGTTCGGTAGAGCCGAGCCCATGCTCGGCTGCGTTTCGGTGCTACGCACCGCCGCCCGAGCATGGGCTCGGGCGCTACGGGAGCGCAGGTAGGAAAACGTTCAGTGGATGGGCGTGAAGCGAATGGCCTGCCCACCGCCCGGTGCCAGCACCAGCGTCAGTGCATCGGCACTGGTCACCTCGCGGGTTTCGCGTGCGAACGCGAACGGGTTGCTGCGGAAATCAGCGCCTTCACCATCGCGGTAGATCTCGGCGCGATAGCGCACGCCTGGCTCCAGGAAGCCCAGCGGTACCGGCAGCACGCGGCCGTGTTCGTCGGTGATGCTGCCGAGGAACCAGTCGCGGCTGTTGCGGTCGCGGCGCACGATCGTCACGTAGTCACCCACTTCGCCATCGAGCACGCGGCTCTGCTCCCAGTCCACCGCCACGTCCTCGATGAAACGGAACGCCTCGCGATGCTGCAGGTAGTGTTCGGGCAGGTCCGCGGCCATCTGGATCGGGCTGTACAGCACCACGTACAGGGCAAGCTGGCGGGCCAGCGTGCTGGGAATGGCCTGGCCGTGGCGGCCCTTCAGGCTGAGGATGCCGGGGGTGTAATCCATTGGCCCGGCCAGCATGCGGGTGAACACCAGGTTGACCTCATGCTCCGGCGGGTTCGGCGGCTGGCCCCAGGCGTTGTATTCCATGCCGCGCGCGCCTTCGCGTGAGATCCAGTTGGGATAGGTGCGGCGCAGGCCGGTATCCTTTATCGGCTCATGCGGGTTGACCGACAGGTGCCGGCGCGCGGCTTCCTGCACCACCTTCAGGTGGTGGCGGGCCATGAACTGCCCGTCGTGCCACTCGCGCCACAGTGGGCCCCCGGCCGGATTGCGGCGGTCGACCTGGCCGTCGTCGCAGACGTAGCCGGTCTTGAACTGGTCCACGCCCAGTCGTGCGTACAGGTCCAGCGCGGCGCCCAACTGGTCCTCGTAGTGCTCGATGGCGCAGCCGGTTTCATGGTGGCCGATCAGGTGCACACCCTTTTTCAGGCCGTACGCCGACAGCGCTTCAATGTCGAAATCGGGCGTGGCACGGGTGAAATCGAAGTCGTAGCCATTGCCCACCCAGTTGCCGTCCCAGCCCGGGTTCCAGCCTTCCACCAGCACGCCACGGAAGCCATGCGCGGCGGCGAAGTCGATCACCTTCCTGGTCTTGGCGGTGGTGGCCGCGTGCTTCGGTCCGGTTGCCCAGCTCTCGCTGTCCAGGTGCATCGACCACCACACGCCCAGGTACTTGGCCGGCTTCACCCAGCTCACATCGCCCAGCGCGTTGGGTTCATTGAGGTTGAGGATCAGGTCCGATTCGACCAGGCCACCGGCACGATCGGCGATCTGCAGCGTGCGCCACGGCGTGGCGAAGGGCAGGGTGCGGCGTACCTTCCAGCCTTCGGCCGAGGGCGACAGCTGCGCGCGCAGGCGCTGCCCCTCGGTGCGCCGCAGCCACATGCCGGCATAGTCCACCAGCGCGGCCTCGTGGATCGCCACGTGCAGGCCATCGCGGCTGCGCAGGGTCATCGGCGTATGCACCAGCGGCACTTCGCGCAGCGGCGTGTGCTGATACAGGTATTCGTAGTGGATCGGTTCGCCGGCGGGAATCCACCAGGCGGTTGATTCGGGCGCGATGGCGAATTCGGTCAGTTCGTCATCAATGATGGCTTCGCGCAGGTTCGGTTGCTCAGGGAACACATAGCGGAAGCCAAGGCCATCATCGTAGACGCGGAACACCACATCCAGCCGCCGCTTGCGGCCGGTGGTTTCAGTCAGCTGCACGGTCAGCTCGTTGAAGTGGTCGCGGGTGAGCCGGCGCTCGCCCCACGGCTGCTCCCAGGTGTCGTCGACGCTGCGCCGCTGCTGGCCCAGCAGGGCGAAATCGCGGTCCAGGCGACCGTCGCGCAGGGCAAAGCCAAGCTTCGAATCCTCCACCACGGTGTCGCCCAGGCGCTCGACACGGTAGCGGGCGGTGCCGCCGTCCAGCAGCAGACTGACCTTCAATACCTTGCCCGGCGATTCGACGCTGGCCACCTGCGGCGTGGCCTGTACCAGCGTGGACCACCCGATCAGGGCCAGCCCGAGCATGTGCGCGAACACCGCGCGTACAGCAGTGGATGACATCGGCAATTCCCCTCCCAAGGCGCCGTTGGCAGACCCGGACCATAAGCCAGCGCGGCGGGCGCGCCACCGCGCGATGCCATGAATACGTATGCAACTGGACGCAGCCGACAGCCCCGCGTCTACCATGGGGCCCAGGCACCTTGAGGGAGGGGCCGCGCCCGCCCGCCGGCAACGACGGTGCGGACCTACAACGCGTGCAGAGAGGGAGGGAGGCCGACGGGCGCAAGCCGGTCCGCCGCTTCGATGCTGAAGATCATTTGCCTGACCGCTGCCCTGGGGGCAGCGCTGGGATCGACCGCGCAGGCGGCCGACCTGCAATTCGACGGTCGCCATGCGCGCGCCGAAGCCGCTGCCAAGGGCAGCTTCGTGCTGCATGCGCCGAAGGGCGCAGTGCAGATCGCAGCCGCACCGATGCGCAGCCAGACCGGCAGCGTGATGTTCGATGCCCTGTTCGCGCTCGCCCAGCAGGAGATGTCCCAGGACCGCGTGGACGCGATCCGTGATCCGGCGTTCGACGAGGGCCGGCCGGTCCCGTGCGAGTGCTTCCAGACCGGTGCACGCTGGCCCTATGTGTGGACCCGTGATGTCAGCTTCGCCGCCGACCTGGCGCTGGCGCGGCTGGACCCGCAGCGCACCCGGCAGTCGCTGCAGTTCAAGCTGTCGGCAGCCCGTGACGGGCGTACGCCCGGCCTGTTCGTGGCGCAGGACACCGGTTCCGGCGGCAGCTGGCCGATCAGCAGTGATCGCGTGGTGTGGTTCCTGGCGGCACGCCATCTGCTGGAGGACCGAGCGTTTGCCGATCAGGTCTGGCAGGCGCTGCAGGGCACGCTGGCGCAGGACCGCGCGATGGTGTTCGACGCGCAGATGGGTCTGTACCGCGGCGAGACCTCCTTCCTGGACTGGCGCGAGCAGACCTATCCAGACTGGACCCGCGAGGACGTGCGTTTCATCGGTGATTCCTACGCACTGTCCACCAACGTGCTGCACTACCAGGCACTGCGCCTGGCCGAACGCCTGGCCGGGCAGCACGGCGATGCCCGCGCGACCGACTACAGGGCCTGGGCCGATGCGTTGGCGCAGCAGATCAATGCGCGCTTCTGGCGCGAGGATATCGGCCAGTACATGAGCTACATCGGCGAGGCCGCGCACCCGGTGCCGTACGCCAAGGTCGATCTGCTCGGCCTGTCGCTGGGCATCCTGGCCGAGGTGCTGCCGCCCGAGCGCGCGCGGCGTGCGCTGGCGGCGTATCCGATGGGCCCGGCCGGCAGCCCGGTGGTGTGGCCGCAGGAGGCGCAGCAGCCGATCTACCACAACCGCGCGATCTGGCCGTTCGTCAGTGCCTATTCGCTGCGCGCGGCGCGCCAGCTGGACGATGCACCGCGCATCGCCGCCGAGATCCGCTCGCTGATGCAGGGCGCCGCGCTGGCCGGTTCCAACATGGAGAACTACGAGCTGGTCAGCCAGGCGGTGCATGTTGACGAGGGCGTGCTGAGCGGCCCGGTGGTCAACTCCGAACGCCAGCTGTGGTCGGTGGCCGGCTATCTGTCGATGGTGGTCGAGGGCGTATTCGGCGTGCAGGACGATGGCCGCGTGCAGCCCAAGCTGCCGGCCGTGCTGGTGCCCGAACTGTTCGGCAATCAGCGCCGCATCTCCCTGGAGGCCGATGGCAGGCGTTATGTGCTGGAGCGACCGAAGCAGGTGGGTGATGGCCTGCTGGTGGCGGGCAAGGTGAAGACCCGTGGCGCCACCACCACCGTGCAGCTGGTGCCCGCCGCAGCGGCGCCACGCAGCGCGGCGACGACGGCCGGCGCAGATGCGCGCGCACCGGCCACGCCGGCCGCACCGCAGGTGCAACGCAAGGGCAGGGGCTGGAATGTCGTGGTCGCTGCCGGCCAGGTGCTGTGGCAGGACGGCCGGGCGCTCGCCGCCAGCAATGGCCTGGCACGCATCGGTGACGATGGCCTGCAGCATTGCCTCAGCCTGACCCGGCGCGACGGTGCAATTGAATCGCTGCACAGCCCGATGGTCTGCGTCGGTCCGCAGCAGCGACTGAAGGGTACGCAGCGCTGGCAGTTCACCTCCGCCAGGGCCGGGCAGGTGCGCCTGCGCCTGCAGTACCGGAATCCGAACGGGCCGATCAACACCGGCGTCACCGCTGCGGTGAAGCAGCTGGTGCTGCAGTGCCCGGGCCAGCCGTTGCAGCGGCACACCGTCACCCTGCCGCACAGCGTGGCCGTGCAGGACTCGACCTCGGCGACATTCACGGTGCCCAAGGGCCGATGCACGGTCACGCTTGAAGAAGGCTTCAACATGAGCGCGCTGCAGCACTTCGCGCACTACACCGGGGGCAAGGGCGGACGCGATGGCGTGCTCAACCAGGCCCAGGTGCAGGCGCTGATGGTGGCGCCGGTGGCCGCGGCAGAGGGCGCACGATGAATCGTACCGCCAAGCCGCAGCTGTCGTTCTGGCAGATCTGGAACATGTGTTTCGGCTTCCTGGGCATCCAGTTCGGCTTCGCCCTGCAGAACGCCAATGCCAGCCGCATCTTCGAGACGCTGGGCGCGGACATCGACGCGGTGCCCGGGCTGTGGATCGCCGCGCCGCTGACCGGCCTGCTGGTGCAGCCGGTGATCGGTTACCTGTCCGACCGCACCTGGACGCGCTGGGGGCGCCGCCGTCCTTATTTCATGATCGGAGCGGTGCTGACCACGCTGGCGCTGCTGGTGATGCCGAACTCGCCGACGTTGTGGATCGCCGCCGGCACGCTGTGGGTACTCGATGCTTCGATCAACGTGTCGATGGAGCCGTTCCGCGCCTTCGTCGGCGACCAGCTGGCGCCGCGCCAGCGTCCGGCCGGTTATGCCATGCAGAGCTTCTTCATCGGCGTGGGCGCCATCGTCGCCAGCTTCCTGCCGTTCATCCTGGCCCACTTCGGGGTCGCCAATACGGCCGCCGCAGGTGAGGTGCCTGATACCGTGCGCTATGCGTTCTACTTCGGCGCGGTGGTGCTGTTGGCGGCAATCACCTGGACGGTGGTCAGCACCCGCGAATACTCACCGGCGGAGCTGGCCGGTTTCGATGACGCCGAACCTCCGGCACGTCACGCAGCAGCGCCGATCAGCGGCCCGGCGCCCTGGGTGCAGGTGGCCGGATGGCTGGGGCTGGGCGTACTGCTGGCGCTGCTGATCACCTGGCGGCAGGGCGACCGGATGCTGTACGTGCTGGCCGGCCTGTGTGCCGGCTATGGCCTGCTGCTGGCGCTCGCGCGTACGCTGCCGGCCACGCACATGCTGGCCGCCATCGTCGGCGACCTGCGCGCGATGCCGGTCACCATGCGTCGCCTGGCGTGGGTACAGTTCTTCTCGTGGTTCGCGCTGTTTGCGATGTGGATCTACACCACCGCCGCGGTGGCTGGCGCCCACTTCGGTTCGACTGAACCAGAGTCGGCGGCCTACAACGAGGGCGCCAACTGGGTGGGCGTGCTGTTTGGCGCCTACAACGGGTTCGCCGCGTTGGCGGCGGTGCTGATTCCACTCATGGTGCGTGCGATCGGCCTGCGCTGGAGCCACCTGGTCAACCTGTGGCTGGGCGGTGCCGGCCTGGTCTCGCTGATGTTCATCCGCGACCCGCACTGGCTGCTGCTGTCGATGGTCGGCGTCGGTTTCGCCTGGGCGTCCATCCTCTCGCTGCCGTATGCACTGCTGTCCGACAGCGTGCCGGCATCGAAGATGGGCGTGTACATGGGCATCTTCAATTTCTTCATCGTGATCCCGCAGCTGGTGGCGGCCAGTGCACTCGGCTTCGCCCTGCGCACGTTGCTGGGCGGCCAGCCGATGCATGTGCTGGTGCTGGGCGGCTGCAGCCTGTTCATTGCCGGCCTGTGCGTGTTGTGGGTTCCGTCCCGTCCGGAGGTGGTGTGATGCGTGCTGCGTTGTCTGTTGCTGTTTCCTTGATGCTGCTGGCCGGCCATGCGGCGGCCGCGCCGCGCCCGGACTATGTGGGCACCACCGAACCGTTCGCCAGCGATGCGGTGTACTTCGTGGTCACCGACCGCTTCGTCAACGGTGATCCGTCCAACGATCACCGTGACCAGGGCGGCGTGCACCGCACCTTCGATATTCCGGTGCCATGCCCGGACAAGGTGGACGGCAACATCGGCTATCTCGGCGGCGACTTCCGCGGCGTGCTCGACAATGCGCAGTACATCCGCAACCTCGGCTTCGGCGCGGTGTGGATCACGCCCATCGTCGACAACCCGGACGAGGCCTTTACCGGCAGCAAGCCGATCAGCTGCACCAGCACGCTGACCGACCGCGGCAAGACCGGCTACCACGGGTACTGGGGCATCAACTTCTACAAGCTCGATGAGCACCTGCCCAGCAAAGACCTGGATTTCGCCGGGCTGACCAAGGGCCTGCACGGTGCCGGCTTGAAGGTGGTGCTGGACATCGTAGGCAACCACGGTTCGCCGGCCTGGACCATGCCGACACGGCAGCCGCAGTTCGGGCAGATCTTCGACAAGGACGGAAAACTGATCGCCGACCACCAGAACCTGCCGCCGCAGGAACTGGATCCGAAGCACAACCCGCTGCACGCGTTCTACAACAGCATTGGACCGGTCGACAGCAAGGACGGCTCGATCTTCGATGGCAACCTTGCCGAGCTGTCCGACTTCAACCAGGACAATCCGGCGGTGATGGACTACCTGGTCGGTGCTTACCTGCAATGGGCCGCTCAGGGCGTGGATGCGCTGCGCATCGACACCATCGGCTGGTTGCCGCACCCGTGGTGGCATGCCTTCGTCAAGCGTATCCGCGCCGAGCACCCGGGCATGTTCATGTTCGGCGAAGCGTTCGATTACGATGCCGCGCGCATTGCAGAGCACACCTGGCCGGCCAACGCCAACGTCAGCGTGCTCGACTTCCCGTTGCGCGGTGCGCTGGAGCAGGCGTTCGGCACCGCCGGCAAGGGCTTTGAAACCCTGGCCGAGCCGCTGCACCTGAGGGGGGGGCCGTATGCCAACCCGTACGAGCTGATGAGCTTCTACGACAACCACGACATGCCGCGCCTGCAGGCCAGTGACAACGGCTTCATCGATGCGCACAACTGGCTGTTCACCGCGCGCGGCATTCCGGTGGTCTATTACGGCTCGGAGACGGGCTTCATGCGTGGCCGTGCCGAGCATGCCGGCAATCGCGCTTACTTCGGCCAGCCGCGTGTGGATGCTGCGCCGAAGAGTCCGATCTTCGCGCCGCTGCAGCGTATCGCCCGGCTGCGCGCAGCCACTCCGGCGCTGCAGCGCGGCCTGCAGGTGAACGAGCGCCTGCAGGGTGATGAGGCGGTGTTCTTCCGCGTGCTGCAGCATGGCGAGGTGGCGCAGACCGCGCTGGTGCTGCTGAACAAGGGCGACAGTGCGAAGACCTTCACCGTGGCGCGGTACGTCCAGGCGGGCCGCTGGCGTGATGCGCTGGACGGCGGTTCGTTGCAGGTGGATGCTTCCCTGAAGGCCGAAGCGCCGGCGCACGGGGTGAAGGTGTACGTGCTCGATGCCGCCGTGCAGCAGCCGGCGCTGCAGGCCGAGCTGGACAAGGCGATGGCCGACCAGCGGGCGCGGGACGTGCGTCTGGGGCGGTAGTGCCGGCCGCTGGCCGGCAACCCATGAATCCATGGCACCTTCAGGTGCCGGCCAGCGGCCGGCACTACCGGGGTGACCATATCCGGCACAATAGGCCCCCCCTCACGCCCCGCCGTATCGCCATGACCGACCTCGCCCCGCAGACCCCGATCGAAACCCTGCTGAAGGCGGCGATGGACGGGTCGGTGCCGATCCGCGCCTTCATGGAGGCCTTCGTCGCCTCCGAGGTGGTACTGCTGACCGGCAGCCTGGTGACCCCCGATGGCAGCGGCTTCGACCCGCTGCTGTTCGACAAGCAGGGCACCCTGCACGTGGCCGTGTTCACCGATCCGTCGCGGGTGGGCATCTACAGCCAGCAGGCCGAACACCAGATCCGCTGGCGGATGCTGGACGTGCTGCGCCGCGTGCCGGGTGGCTACGGCGTGGTGATCAACCCGGGCACTTCGCTGGGCTTCGAGATCTCGCCCAGCGGCGTCGGCGAGATCCTGAAGGACTTCGCCCAGGGTTGATTGTCATGTAGAGCCAAGCCCATGCTCGGCTGCCGTTCGCGCAATGCCGGATCAGTCGAGCACGGCTCGATACTACAGAGAGCTTCCCTTCGGGCACCGTACGTGATCCCCTTTGGACTACATCGGGATCGAGGCACTCTCCATGGAATTCAGCGAATCACCCGCCGACGCACCGGCACGATCACGCCATTCCCGCTCCGCACTGGTCTTCCTGTTCGCGGCCATCGTCGCCGCACTGGTGTTCATGCCTGTTCTGCGTGCGGTGGGCATGGTGCTGTGGCCGGTGTTCGCCATTGCCTGGCTGATCAACCTGGGGGCGGCCTGGCATCTGGGCCAGTGGGCGCGCCAGCAGGGCCGTCCGGCGTGGGCATTCGGGTTGCCGGCGGTGCTTGGCACCGTCGCCTCGATCGTGGTCTTCGTGCTGCTGGCGTTGCTGGGGCCGAAGGCCCCGGTGCGCTGAACCTTCGCGGTTGTCGTGGACGGTGTGCGGGGCATGGCTCGGCACTACAGCAAGGCCAAGCCAAGCCCGCACGCGTCGCGCGGAGCACCGGCACATCGGCCGGCGCCCCGTTGCTTCACATCGTCACTTTGCGCCGGTTGTCATCGCTCACCCGGTCGATCAGCTTGTTGTAGGGATCGAAGCCTGCTTCGTCCGGCTTTTCATCCACCGTCACCGTGATCTTCGGCGCGGCGCTGGTGATGTGGTGGCGCTGCAGGTACAGCACCTTCTGGTCGCGTTCCTTGCCCGACGGGCCGGTGGCGAACACGCCGATCTCGACCCAGTCATCCATCTTCGCGTCGCTCTCCCTGCCCTTGCCATCGGCGTACTGCTTGGCGGCATGCAGGTCCAGGGTCACGTCGTAGCGGCCGTCAGCACGTTTGCGGGCGCTGGCGGCCATCACCCGGTTGTCGTAGAAGCTGATCTTCTCGAACAGGTCGGTGACCAGCTGCTGGCGGTCGGCCGGGGTCTCGGCGCGGATGTAGCCCAGCAGCTCGCGTGAGGTGGTGTACGGCGGCTGCTGGTAGCCCTTGTCCTGCAGGAAGCGCTTCAACGCACGGTTCAGCGCCTGCTCGCCGATTTCCTCGCGCAGGCGGTAGAACACCAGCGAACCCTTCTGGTAGTGGATGTACTGCTGGTTTTCCACGCGTTCCAGCGGCTGTTCCTCGATGGCTTCGCCACCGCGGCCGGACAGGTAGCCGTCCAGTTCGCGCTTGAGGAACTGGCGCATGTGCTGGCGGCCGTATTCCTGCTCCATCACCATCAAGGCCGAGTACTGCGACAGCGATTCGGACAGCACGGTCGCGCCCTGCACGTTGGCGCCGATCACCTGGTGCGCCCACCACTGGTGCGCGATCTCGTGCGCGGTCACGTAGAACACGTAGTCCACCTTGTCCGGGTCGCGCAGGTCGGCGATGAAACCGATGGCCTCGGAATAGGGGATGGTGTTGGCGAAGGACTGCGCGAAGCGGGCATAGCCCGGGAACTCGATGATGCGTACCTGGCGGTGCTGGTACGGGGTGAAGTTCGCCTCGTAATAGGCCAGCGACTTCTGCACCGCCTCGATCATCCGGTCCACGTTGTAGCCGTGCGCCGGATCGAAGTAGACCTCGATCGGGATGTCCTTGTACTTCGCCTTGCGCACCTCCCAGCGTGCCGATAGATAGGCATAGAAGTTCAGCATCGGCCGGTCCATGGCGTAGCTGAAGCAGCGCCGGCCGTTGACCGTGGTCTCGCGCTGCAGGTAGCCCGGGGCCAGCGCCACCTGGTCTGGTGCGGTGCAGACCGTGGTGCGGAAGTCGAGCCAGTCGGCATCGTTGGCAATGTACGTGTTGGCGCGCGCCGCTTCGTCCTCCAGCCTGGGCATGCGCCGCGGCTCACCCAGGCCGCGCTTGCGCCGCTCGTTGCGGTCGCTGATCTCGGCGCCCTCGTTGTAGCCGAACGAGGGCAGCACGCGGCTGTTGAAGAAGGTGCCGTTGTCCACGATGTTGCTCGGCGCCAGCCCGGCGGTGATGCCGTTGGGTTTCTGCACCACCCGGAAATGCACGCTGCGGGTTTCGCCCGGCTGCAGCGGCTTCTGCAGGCGGTAGATGCGGTAGCCGAGATCGGCATCGTGCAACGACAGCGTCTGCCCACCCAGGTCGACGTCGACCAGCTGCTTGTCATCGCCCATCGAGACATGCACGTCCTGGATCGGCGAGGCATGGGTATTGCGCACCGTCCAGTTCGCATCGATCACCATCGACTGCGATTCCGGGAACAGGTCCACGCGGTTGTCCACCGCCACGATGCGCGGCTGCGGCTGGGTGCGGTACTTCGACAGCTCGCGCTCGTAGCGGGCCTGCAGGTCCAGCTGCTGGTCGGGCGAGATGAACTCGTTGCGGATATTGGTGCTCCAGTACAGCCAGCTGCCCACGCCGGCGAAGGCCAATGCCGCAAGTCCGGCGAAGACGCCGGTCGGGCCGCGCAGGCGGCGGCCGGCCAGGGCCAGGCGCTGGCGCAGGCCCTGGCTGACACCGCGCACCCAGAGCGCCGATGCCAGGCACATCAGGGTCAGCAGGAACAGCGCCCAGTAGCCCTGGAATGCCAGCTGCCCCGGCAGGAAGTGGCCGTAGCCGTTCATGTCCGAATAGGGAGCGTTGGGCCAGCCACCGAAGGTGTACAGGTTCTGCGTGTAGTCCAGCATGCCGAGCACGCCCTGGCCGATCATCACCACGATCAGCAGCGCGTAACCGACGAACTTGTTGTTGGTGAGCACCTGCAGCACCATTGCCAGGCCCCCCATCAGGATGTAGATCACCGAATCCAGCGCCAGGCTGCGCAGGTACAGCAGCGGCTCCAGGTGGGTGTAGCCCTTGACCAGCTGCACGCCCATCGCCGCCAGTGCACCGGCGGCCTGGAAGCAGATGATCACTGCCAGCAGTGCGGTGAACTTGGCCAGCAGCGGTACCCAGTTCGGCACCGGCATGGCATCGGTCACTTCGTTGATGCGCGCGCTGCGTTCCTTCCACACCAGCTCACCGGCGAAGAACAGCACGATGATCACCAGCAGCCAGCTGAAGGCCCCCTGCAGGCCCATGATCATCTGCGAGGTGACCGGCCAGATCGAGGTGCCGTACAGGGTCTGCCGGAACAGCGCGTTGGGCAGGAAATTGGCCAGGCCCAGCACCAGCAGCACGATGAACGGCACGCTGCGCAGGACGCCGCGCGTGTCGAAGCGCACCTGGCGCAGGAACTGTTGCCACGCGGTGGTCGCGCTGAATGCCGGTACCACGCGCGGCAACGGGTTGCGGTTGGGCCGGAGGGCGGCGGCGTCGGCAACCGGCTGCGCCTGCCGGCGGCCCCAGCGACGACGGCCGCTGCCGCTGCGCTCGGTGCGGAACAGGGCGAACGTGGCGGCGAACAGCAGCGCCGTCACACCCAGCCACAGGGCACGGTTGGCCAGCAGGTAGCCCGCCAGGCCGGGAACGCCGCTGTTGTGCTCGGCGGTGGACCAGTAGCGGATGGTGCGTGACAGGGCGCGCATGCCCAAAGGCTCGCTGAGCACCGCCAGCCAGGTGTTGTCGATGTCGCGCAGCACCGCCGCGCTGGCGCCGAACAGGACCAGGTAGGCCACCAGCCCGATGTAGACCCACAGGATTGAACGCGTGACCGCTGCCAGCAATGACAGCAGCGCGGTGGTGAACAACAGGTTGGGAATGACGATGACCGCAAAACTCCAGGCATAGCCCTGCCAGCTGATCGGCCCCATGCGCTCGGCGTCCACCCAGGGCATGAACGGTGCCAGCCAGAGCCCGAAAGCGACCAGCAGGTAGAACAGCAGGCCGGTAGCCAGGGCGGCGGCGATGCGGCCGGCCAGGTAATCGCGGCGTTGCACCGGGCTGGCGAAGATCAGCTCGGCGGTGCCCAGTTCGAAGTCACGCAGCAGCGCATTGCTGACGAACAGGGCGGTGACCAGCATGCCGAGCAGGGTGAAGATGCCCAGCATCTGCGCGATCACGGTGGGCGCGTTGCTGTGCACGTTGCCGCTGCCACCACCGATCTGTACGGCGTCGCTGGACGCAGCGGCGAAGGCGAGCAGGGCGAACAGCCCGGCCAGCAGCCACAGCAGCGGGGAACGCAGCTGCTCGCGCAGCTCGAAACGGAAGAAATCGAGGATCATGGCGTGCTCCGCTCAGGCTGCCGCGCGAGCACGGGCCTGCAGGCGCAGGCGCTGGAAGTACACGTCTTCGAGGTCGGGAGCCACGGCCGCAAAGCCGTCGCCGGGGTCGTTGGCGCTGTGCACATGGATCACCGGGCGGCCACCGACCAGACGGGTCGACAGCACCACGTAGCGCGCTTCATGGTCGGCCAGCTCCGAAGGATCGACCTGCTTGCGCCAGACCTGGTGCTGCAGGGCGTTGATCGCTTCGCTGGGGCGGCCGGTCAGCAGCACCTGGCCCTTGTTCATGATCGCCATCGTCGGGCACAGGTCGGTCACGTCCTCGACGATGTGGGTGGACAGGATCACCGCCACGTTCTCGCCGATCGCCGCCAGCAGGTTGAGGAAGCGGTTGCGTTCCTCCGGGTCGAGGCCGGCGGTGGGCTCGTCGACGATCACCAGCCGCGGGTCGCCCAGCAGCGCCTGGGCAATGCCGAAGCGCTGGCGCATGCCGCCGGAGTAGGTGCCCAGCTTGCGCTTGCGGGCATCCCACAGGTTCACCTGCTGCAGCAGCCCATCGACCACCTCGCGGCGCTGCGCGCGTTGGGTCAGGCCCTTGAGCACTGCGAAATGCTCCAGCAGGTCCAGCGCGCTGACTTTCGGGTACACGCCAAAATCCTGCGGCAGATAGCCCAGCCGACGGCGCACGGCGTCCTTGTCGCGCAGCACGTCGATCGACGCCTCACCCGGAATGCTGAGCGTCGCCGTGCCGCTGTCGGCCTCCTGCAGGGTCGACAGCGTGCGCATCAGCGAGGACTTGCCGGCGCCGTTCGGGCCGAGCAGGCCGAACATGCCGCGCGGGATGTCCAGGGTGACGTTGTTGAGGGCATGCACGCCGTTGGCGTACGTCTTGGACAGCGAATCGATCTTCAGCATGCGACGTACACCTTTCCCTGGGCGATGTCTGCGCGTTATCCGCGCATCGGCGTCCGTGCGCATCCGCCGTTGGTCATGGGGGGAGAATCCCGCCGTCGTGCGTTGGCCAGCGCGCCGGCCCAGCGGCGCCTTACCCGCGCAGGGATGATTCGCGCACCACCAGCTTCACCGGGATGCTCTGGCTGTCCACCGGCTGCCGGCCGATCAGCGCCAGCAGGCGTTCCACCAGCAGCTGGCCGGCCTGCTTGGTGTCCTGCTGCACCGTGGTCAGCGCGGGGGATACCGAAGCGGCCAGCGGGATGTCGTCGAAGCCGGTCACCGCCACGTCCTGCGGCACCCGCAGCCCGGCCTCGCGCAGGGCGCGCATCGCACCGATGGCGATCAGGTCGCTGGCCGCGCAGATCGCATCGATCGGCTCGCCGCGCGCCAACAGGGCCTGGCAGGCTTCCTGGCCGGAGGCTTCAGTGGTGATCGCATCGTGCTGCAGCGCCGGTTCGGCGGCCAGGCCGTGGTCCTGCAGGGCCGCGACGTGGCCGCGGTAGCGCTCCTGGAATTCGGGGTAGTGGCTGGAGGCATGGCCGAGGAAGGCGATGCGGCGGCAGCCCTGCTGCAGCAGGTGGGTGGTGATGTCATGCCCGCCCTGGAAGTTGTCGCTGCCGATCGAGACACCGGGCTGGCCGGGCAGGGCGGCGCCCCAGCGCACGAAGTGCGTGCCCTGTTCGACCAGCCGCTGCAGGCGGTCGCGCGATTCGTGATAGTCGCCGTAGCCGAGCAGGATGATGCCGTCGGCCTTGTTGCTGTCCTCGTAATCGGCCTGCCAGTCGGTGGACAGCTGCTGGAACGAGACCAGCAGGTCCTGCCCGTGCAGGGCGCAGGCGCGGGTGATCGAGCCCAGCATCGAATGGAAGAACGGGTTGATCAGCGAGTCGTCGTTGGTCGGGTCCTCGAAGAACAGCAGGGCCAGCGTGCCGGCATTGCGCAGGCGCAGGCTGGAGGCATTCTTGTCGACCTTGTAGTTCAGCTCGCGGGCAATGCGCAGGATGCGCTCACGGGTCTCGGCGTTGACCATCGGGCTGCCACGCAGGGCCCGCGACACGGTCGGCTGGGAGACCCCGGCCAGGTGGGCGATGTCCAGGGAGGTGGCTTTGCCTTTGATCGTCATGTGTGGGCGGAGCGGGCATGTGGGAGGTGCCCGGGCATGATGCCATGCGCAGACGCGAATGCCCCTCCGGGCGTCGGCCTGGGCGCAGGTAAGTTATTGCCGGACAAGGAAATCAGCCTGATCCTTCGGTGCGGTCGGGGTCTCCTGACCGGGCGGAAGGCGGCGGCAATGGTAAGATGCGTCGTTCTCGCATTCCCCCAAATTTCACCAGGGGCGGCTCAGCGTACTGCACCCCGCCCGGGGCTGTGCTATCACTGGCGGTCTGCCCCTGGACAACGGACGAAGGTACCTATGGCGCGCGGCATCAACAAAGTCATCCTGGTCGGCAATCTCGGCAACGACCCGGACGTGAAGTACACCCAGGGCGGCATGGCGATCACCCGCATCAGCCTGGCCACCACCAGCGTCCGCAAGGACAAGGATGGCAACCAGCAGGAGCGCACCGAATGGCACCGCGTGGTGTTCTTCGGCAAGCTCGGCGAGATCGCCGGCGAGTACCTGCGCAAGGGCAGCTCGGTCTACGTCGAAGGCAGCCTGCGCTACGACAAGTACACCGGCCAGGACGGCGTGGAGAAGTACTCCACCGACATCATCGCCGATGAAATGCAGATGCTGGGCGGTCGCGGTGAAGGCGGTGGCGGTGGTGGTGGCAACTACGGCGGCGATCGTCCGCAGCGCCAGCAGGCGCCGCGCCAGGAGTATGGCGGTGGCGGCGGTGGCCAGCGTGGCGGCCAGGGCGGTGGCTATGGCAACCAGGGCGGCAACCAGGGCGGGGGTTACGGCAACCAGGGCGGCAACCAGCGCCCGCAGCCGCAGCAGGCGCCGCCGATGGACGACTTCGCTGACGACGATATTCCGTTCTAGAGGATACCTTTTAGTATCTGTTAACAAGGGCTCTTGGCGCATTTGCCAAGGGCCTTTTTTTGTTGTTAACGTTTTCCGGCGGCTGCCGATTTCCCGGCTTACCGACTACCTTTCGGAAACGTCAACATGGCCGCTGGCTACAGGGTGAAAACCGTTCGGTTCGAGTCTGGAGAGCGACTTCCGATGCTTCTCTGCAGGGAATCGGGATCCCCCCTCTGGCATCCAAACCTATTTCTGGTTACCGAGCTTCGAGCAGTTGGCCTGGCCACCAACACGCTCGAGCACGCGGCCAGGGCTGTGATGATTGGCCATCAAGTGTTTCGTCATCTCGGTATAGACATTCACGATCGAATCAATGACGGTCGGCTCTTTACCCTAGGAGAGGTGGAGTTGCTCACCAAGCTGGTTGGATTGCGGCAAGAGGAACTCGACGCTCTGAGCCAGATGGATGAGTCACCCCGAGCGGTGGTGTCTAGGGTCGTAACGCTGGAGCAGGCCCGAATGCGCCCCACGGTGAAAGCGCCGGCTCAGGTGGGTGCCGACACGAAGGCAACCCGTATGGCATACATTCGCGACTACATCTCCTGGCTAACAGCCGGTCGGCGCCTGAAGCTAGAGGTAGGACATCCTCACAATCACAGCTTGCTCGAGGCCACTCAAACTTTCGTCAGCCTTATCAATGCCAGAATGCCCAGCCGCCATTCCGCGCAGGCTAGCCGTCAGGGGGTAGACGCGGAGGTCCGTGCACGCATTCTCGAGGTGATTGATCCCGACAGTGCGGACAACCCCTGGAAGAACAGGCACGTCCGGGTTCGCAACCAACTTATCTTCCTCTGGCTACTCCTTCTGGGCGTTCGTAACGGCGAGCTGCTTGCTACCTACGCTAGTGACGTCAACATTCGGACCGGGGAGGTCACGATCGTTCGGCGGCCTGGCAACCCCGAAGAGCCGCGAAAAAGCGCGCCGCTTGTCAAAACGCGAGGTCGCCTACTTGCACTGAGTCCTGATCTGGCGAAGTTGATCCAGAGTTACATAATGGGGGAACGAGCAAAGATCAAAGGTGCGCGCCGCCATCCCTATCTTTTCGTGGCGACGGGAACAGGCCAGCCGCTGTCAAAGCCGGCGCTCAACAAGCTTTTCAGGGAGCTGCGTAGCAAGGTCCCCGGTCTTCCTGATGACCTCTCACCACATGTCTTGAGGCACACCTGGAACGACGACTTCTCTGATCTCATGGATAGCCAAGGTGTGTCTGCAGAAGACGAAGAAAGGATGCGGACCCAGACGATGGGCTGGTCACCTAGGTCGAAGATGGCTTCGCACTACACGAAAAGGCACGTGCAGCGAAAAAGCAATGATGCGTCGCTGGAGATGCAAGCCAAGTCCTTTAGCCGCCCAGTGAGGAAGAGCAGGTGACACATGACCCCTTGTATCAGCAAGAAGCTAGCGAGGCGCGTGCACTCACTGTATGGGTAGGCAGTCGCACTAAGTCGGGCATCGAGTTCGATCCAAGCGCCGATATCTGGGCATACCGCGATGGTGTCAATAACATTCATTTGGACTTCGATCAGCTGCCAAACGCTTCGCCAGCGCTGCGTAATGGTGCCAAGTCCGTACTGATGTGGTATGCAGAGAATCGTTCTCCCGACCATCTAAAGAATATGTTTCAAAGGCTGCAGCACTTCCTACGTGCTACGCCTATGCAGGTTTCCAGCATCACAGCCGTAGATTTGCTGAACTACCGTGCGGGCCTCCATCAGTCGAAGGAATGGTACTTGGGGTCCTTCGCGGGGTTCCTCCGCAAATGGGTCCAGCTGGGCTACCCAGGGGTCGGTGAAGACGTCGAGCTGCTTCTCAAACAATTGCGGCTCAAGGGCAATGACAAGGGTGTGTCAGTACTTACATGGGATCCACATGATGGTCCTTTCACCCATCTCGAAGAAGAAGCGCTGCAATCAGCGCTCAATCAAGCATATGCAAAAGGTGATGTGTCTACAGCGGATTTCACCTTGGCGTGGCTTTTTATCCTATTGGGTCAGCGCAGCAAGCAGTACGCGTCCTTAAAGGTCTGCGATGTTAGGGTGGAAACAGATGCTGATGGGATGCTGAAGTATTCCATCCAGATGCCAAGCGCTAAGAAGGGTGCCAATTTTTCGCGTGCTCAGTTCGTAGAACGCCCGCTTGTCGAGCAGTTTGGTGAGCATGTCAGTTCGTACGCTGAGAGCGTTCGCGCACGCTTCTGTTCGATCCTAGACGATGCAGGGCAAGCCCCTCTCTTTCCCTCTGTGCGCTCGAAGGGGGGTGCCCAAGGATTTGAATTCCATCGGACTTCCGTCATGATTGGCCGGACGATTACGGCCGTTCTCGAAAGCCTGTCAGTCGTCTCCGAGCGCACGGGTAAGGCGATGAGCATAAGCGGTGTCCGATTCAGGAGAACGATCGGAACGCGAGCTGGAGAAGAGGGGTACAGTCCTTTGGTCATCGCCCGACTTCTCGATCACACAGACACCCAGAATGTTGGCGTTTACTCGGCCAGTTCGCCTGCAATCATCGAGCGCATTGATCGTGCCATTGCCATGGAGATGGCTCCCTTGGCCCAGGCGTTCGCGGGAACGCTTGTGGAGGGATTGGGCGAGAATACGTCGAAGCGCGTAATCGATCTGCGTATTGATCGAAGCGGTTCCCCTATGGGCGATTGTGGAACACACGGATTCTGCGGATTCAATGCTCCGATCGCCTGTTACACCTGCACCAGCTTCGAGGCGTGGATGGATGGGCCACATGAGGCGGTACTACAGCACCTGCTTGACCAGCGTGAAAAGCAGCTCAGGCATTCTGATAAGCGCATCGCTTCCATCAATGACCGAACCATATTCGCAGTTGCGGCCGTGATAGAGGAATGCCGCCAGGCTAAGGTGCGTCGTTGCTCACTCGGTGGAGCTAAAGCCTGTGGCTAAAGTAGTTCTCTTCCAGCCGCGTAGTGAGCGAAATGCCGAGCAAAATGTCTCTGCGTTTATCGCTCTGTGCCGGAATGAGTTGACCATCTTTGGTGCCGAGCTTGCCTTCGATGAAATGGCATGGGAGATCGCGGATTCTGTCAGAATCAAAGCTAAGCGAGGCGCGTTTCGCGCTATTTTTAGCTCATGGGAATCAGTTAACGAGCGCGTACCACGCCCGATGCCCGAGCCCTTCGGTTCGTTCGCCAAGTCCTACCTTCGATATCAGCATGGGATGCGGCCAACGAAGTGTATAGGGTTTCGGCTCGCCTCCCTGCGAGCATTGGCGGCTGTACTGGAAGATCAGGGGGCTTGTAACGTCGCATCTGTCACTGCGGCGACCTTTAATAGAGCGGCTCTACTCATCCGGGCCAAGTTCAGCCCATCTGCGGGCTATCGAGTCGGTTCACAATTGGAGATGCTTGCGTCGTTCATTGATGACAATCGCTTAGCGGCTGTCCCATTGCGGTGGTCCAATTCCATACCTCGCCCGACGGACGCGAACGGTAGGGTAGGAGAGGAGTTCGAGGCTGCACGACAGGCTAAGCTTCCCAGCCCCCGCTCGTTGGAATGCCTAGCGCTGGCCTTTCGCGCGGCGAGCGAACCTGCCGATCTGTTTGTAACGTCGGCGGCGGGGATCATGTGCTCGGCCCCGGATCGGGTGAATGAGGTTTTGCTGCTTAGGGCGGAGCCTGAGGTCACAACAGCTCGTCCCGATGCGTCGCCGGCATATGGGCTGCGGTTCTGGCCTTCCAAGGGTGCAGACCCCATGGTCAAGTGGGTTGTGCCATCTATGAGTTCGGTCGTGCGCGAGGCCGTGAGAAGACTCAATGAACTATCTGCAGAGGCGCGTCGCGTGGCGCGCTGGTACGAACGCAATCCCAAGTCGATGTTCCTCCCATCACATCTCGAGCATTTGCGCGGCGGTGACTTGTCAATTGCAGAGCTCGGCGAAGTCCTTTTTGCAGAATCGGCGTCGCCCGCGAGCACTAGGGCGTGGTGTTTGGGTAATGGCGTGCCTCTCGAGAAGCGTCGCGGCAGAACTGTGATCAAGTTCTCGGATGTTGAGGCTTCTGTCATCAGCTTCCTGCCCAGAGGATTCCCATGGTTGGATGTCGATTCTGATCTGCGGTACAGCGAAGCGCTTTGCGTGGTTCGGCGTAATGAGTTGCATCGGACCAGGCGTACGTTCCGTTGCGTCATCGAGGCGCCAGATCAGGACTTTATTTCTACTGGTCTTGGTGGTCGTACAGAGCACGGAGTCAAGTCCGTCTTCGATCATCTGGGCTACTTCGATTTGGACGGATCTCCAATCGTCATTCGTACTCACCAATTCAGACACTATCTGAATACCTTGGCTCAGGCCGGTGGCATGAGTGAACTCGACATCGCAAAGTGGTCGGGTCGGAATGATGTTCGTCAGAATGACTCATACAACCACGTCTCTGATCGCGATGTTCAGGCGCGGCTTGTGGGGCTGCGGCAGGAAAGGCAGCGCGAGTCGGTGACTGAACTGGCGGTCGAGCCGCTGCCGCAGGTCCGCGTTAGCCTAATTCCTCGAGAGAAGTTCGCGGAAATGGGCATCCAAGCCGCCCACACGACCGATTTCGGATTCTGCGTCCACGACTTCGTCATGTCTCCTTGTTCCTTGCATCGGGACTGTGCGAATTGCAACGAGCAAGTCTGCATTAAGGGGGATGAGGTGGGCGAAGCAAACGCGCGATCTAAGCTGGCTGAAACTGCAGCTCTTCTGGGTGAAGCGGAAGTCGCCGAGGCTGGTGGAACCTACGGCGCATCACGGTGGGTTGAACACCAGAGATTGACGCACTCCAGACTTCTAGAGCTGATCAAGATCTTGGACGATCCCGCGGTGGCACGCGGCGCGTTGATTCGATTGAATCATGTAAGGCCTGCATCACGGTTGCAGCAAGCGAAAGAGGCACGCCGGTCACTAACGCATCGAGACGAGGGCTCAGTGCTTATGGAGTGGAAGGTTGAAGTGGAGGGGTCTGCATCATGAGTAGAGCAAAGAACCTCAGTGATTCGGATGTTGCGAAGATTGTCGGGATCCTTGACGGCTGGTCTGGCCGTTTGACCTGGGAGGGACTGCTGGATGCCGTCGAAAAGCATCTCTACGCAAGGTATACGCGGCAAGCCTTGCATAAGCACACTCGAATTCAGGCTGCTTTTGAGCAGCGCAAGCTTGCACTAGCTAACGGTGATCGTCGCCAGCGATCCTTTGAGAACTTGCCAGAGATGCAGGTGGCGATGGATCGTATTGCCCGGTTGGAGGGCGAGCTCGCACGGCTCGAAGCGGAGAACGCTCGCTTACTTGAACAGTTTGTCAGATGGGCATACAACGCCAGTGTCCGAGGCCTAGACGACGTGTACCTTAATTCGCCGTTGCCAGTGGTCTAGCATGCGGGTGCGGGTGCGGGTGTCGTTAGCAAAGCAGAGCGCTCCGTCACTAAGAAGGGTTGATTTTTCCCCATAGGTGAGCGGTGCGAATTTCTGGGGGGGCATGTCTTCCCTTTATGTGTGTAGAAGCAATGATTTTTTTTAGGTCTACGAGGTGCAAGTCGATTCGTGTTTCGGAAGTAAATTTGCACTTGCCCACAACCGATAAGATTTAGGTCATGAAGAGAGAATGGATCCTCCAGACCCGGGAGACGCGTCGGCGTTTCGACAACTCCACGTGGGTTCCCTTGCGCGCATTGGAGACGCTGGAGGACCGCGGAGCCGACCCGCAGACTGTTGGGTACGTCAGCGAGTTCTTTGGCTGCGGATCTGTCGCATTTCCTCCGGAGCACCGTGAGAGAGCAGAGCGCTTGAGTTGGGGGCAGATAGGGATATCGCACAGCGTTCGGCCGTATGCCTACGATGATGGGCACTATTCTCCTGTCGATGAGTTCGAGTACAACGACAGGGAGCCCCTCGGGGTTGAGCTTGTGTACGAACATGACCAGCCAGTGGTTGGCGGTAGGAAATGGATACTTAGCCCTGATCTGGTGATCGCACTTCGCCTAGTGAAGGATGGAAACAGCTGGGTTCGTCCTGAGGAAGACTTCGTTGAGGTGGTTCGTGAGAAGTTGGAGGAGGATGGAAGTCATACGTCCATCGAGATTAAGCGTGAGTTCCTGCTCGACTACTTGGCCGCGAGGGGCTTGGCGCTGCGGCTGTCGTACTACCGCAGGCGCATTGAGAACGTTCCATCGTTGATCGGGACCGAGTACGAAGAACTCGTAGATGTCGATGAGGAAAGGGACGGAGGGAGGTTCGAGCTCAGGCTTCGCGAGCTGGACCGCGTCTTTGGAGGGAGCTGGGCTTCATTTCGCGTCTGGAGGACGGATGTGGACCCAGAAGAAGATGCGCCTGTGATGGGGCCGGAGCGCGACGACAATACCGAGTCTGAGCAGAGGCAGGGGCAGAGAGGTGGATATGTGGGGGTCAGGGTCGAGGGAGAGTTCTGGCGAGACGAATGGATCGATCACAAGGGACTTAGCGTGCGTGTCAGAGGTGACGCTGACTCTGCGCTCCCGCACTTCGTGACGGAAACGGACGGTACTCGCGTAGCTTCCCAGGACCTGAAGGACGAGGATATCGGCCGATGGCTCTGGTTCCGTCCAGGTGTGGTAAATGAGCTACTAGCCCACAGAGGATTCTCCTTAAAGTGGTACACCCGGGAAACTGGGGCGATCATATCCACATCGGGGTATCAGACGCATTTTGGGATCAACTCAGCGGATTTGTTGACCATCTATGCGTACGACATTGCAAAATTGCCAACTTGGGAGCAGCACGTATGGGCGTCTAACAACGTTGCTCCGGAAGGGAAGGTATCTCCAGAGCTCTTGATGTCCCAGGTCGAGGCGCGTCCTGCCTCGACAGATGCATTCGAGGAGCTGCTGTTCCAGACTATGCGGCTGCTTGAGAGAAGCTTTAAGGAGCGCTATGGGATATCTCTTTTCACTCATGAAATAGATGATCAAGCCGCGATGCAGGTCGTGACGAGGTTTGTTAGCGCGGATAGGTCAACACTTCTTCGGCTTGCAAAAGAATTAGTGCGAGTTTTTTCCGACCGACTCAACGTGCGTGAGCTGCGTAAAATCGCTGCACGCTCAGACAAAGACAAGCTGGGATCCAACAAGCTGCTTGAAGATGTGCTTGCTCAGAAGGTCGGCGTTGACAAGGCACGAGGCGTGTTTAGCGTGGTAGCCGGGGTATACGACATGCGCCTAGCCGACGCGCACCCAGCCAGCGACAAGGTGGCCGATGCTCTGAAGCTAGCAGGGATTGATACAAGCCAGTCGTTCCTGAAACAAGGGGAGCAACTCATCTACAACTTTGGGAGCACGATCTACATGGTCGGCAAGCTGATCTTTGGGGAGGATGAACAATAGAGGCTCCGCAGAGCCCGATGCTCCAGCTGGGAGGCGAGGATCAGTCAAAGCGTTAACAACCATCCGCTAATTGGGTAGTCTGTTGACAGTATTTCGCCGCCTCGGGACGGAATGTTCATCTGCACAGGGTTTTTTGCTCTCGTTGTCAAAAAAAGGTAGCCACTTCCGTTCTAAGCGTACCTTCCGTTTATCCCGACAAGGGCTCCTGGCACGCGTGCCCGGGGCCCTTCTCGTTACAGGCGACGTGGCAGGATCCCATTGCCCGGCGGCAGGATGCGGACGTTCGTCGACCTCGTCACCGATTGCCGAACATTCCCTGGTCCAGCAGGCAGTCAATGAACGCGCCCAGCAGGGCGGGGCGATGCCGCCTGTTCGGGTAGTAGAGAAAAAGCCCGGGCCGCGAGACCGACCAATCCGCCAGTACCCGCACCAGCAGTCCCTGTGTCAACAGTTCGCCCACACCATCCTGTTCGAAGTGATAGGCGATTCCAAGGCCGGCCAGGGCCGACGCAATCCCGATGTCAGCGTGATTGGTGACGACAGGACCGTCCACGGCGACCTCGAGGTGGCGACCTCGCTTCTTGAACTCCCATCGGTACTGCCTGCCATCGCTCTGCAGCCGCCAGTTGATGCAGGCGTGATCCTGCAGTTCCGCCGGAGTTCGCGGTGTTCCGCGGCGTGCCAGGTAATCCGGTGACGCCACGGCCACCATGTTCAGGTCCGGGGTGAGGCGGATGGCCACCATGTCCTTCTCGAGCTGACCACCCACGCGGATGCCCGCATCAAACCGGCCACTGACGATGTCGCTGAGCGCGTCGTCGACCACGATGTCGACAACGACATCAGGGTAGGCCTGGTGGAAGCGGGCAAGCCGCGGGGCAATCAGTGTTCTCGCGGCGATGCCCAGCGTATTGATTCGCAGGGTCCCGTTGATCCGTCCGCTGGCTTCGCTGGTTTCAGCGACCGCGACGGCCAACTCCTGGAACAGCGGCGCGATGCGCGCGTACAGTCGCCCGCCGCTTGCCGAGGGCGCCACGCTTCGTGTCGTGCGATTGAGAAGGCGGGTGCCGAGACGGCCTTCCAGTTGGCGGATGGTCTGGCTCAGGGCCGAGGGCGATACCCCCAGATGTTCCGCCGCCCGCGCGAAGCTCTGACGTTCCACTACCGCCACGAAGGCCTTCAGTTCAGCGAACTCGGATCCGCGCATTATGTGAGATTATTGACATAACCCATTCGGATTATAGGGCATTCACTTAACCGGCCTGCGTGCACATCCTGAGCGCCTGACCACTGCAGGAGCCAGGAATGAATGCGTTGACCCTCCCAGAACCCATTGCCGCGTACTTCGCGGCCGAACATGACCCTGAACTGCTGGCGCGTTGTTTTGCCGCCCAGGCTGTGCTGAAGGACGACGGGCACACCCTCGTCGGCGTCGACGCCATCAAAGCCTTCCTGGCCGAGGCATCGGCCAAATACAGCGCCACCAGCGTGCCGAGCGCCATCGAACGGCAGGAGAAACACCACGTTGTCCGTGCCATCGTGAGCGGTAACTTCCCCGGCAGTCCGATTCTGCTGAGCTACCGTTTCGAACTGGAACGGGGCCTGATCGCATCGCTGGAGATCACGGCATGAGCTTCGATCTTCAACTCGGTGGCCTGCGGGCCGTGGTGACCGGAGGCACGGCCGGTGTGGGGGCGGCCGTGGTCAGGACCCTCGCCGAGGCCGGGGCCAGGGTAATGACGTCGGCGCGCAGCCTGCCGGCACGCCCGGTGGAAGGAGTCGCCTACGTAGCCGCCGATCTGTCGACGGCCGAGGGCACCGGCATTTTCGCCCACGCCGTGCTGCAGGCATGGGGCGGCGCAGACATCCTGGTCAATGTGCTGGGGGGATCAAAGACACCTGCCGGTGGCTTCGCAGCGATCAGTGATGCGCACTGGCTTGCCGAGCTGAACCTGAATCTGATGCCCGCGGTCCGCCTGGATCGTGCCTTGCTGCCATCCATGCTCGCGCAGAGCGCTGGCGTGATCATCCACGTCAGTTCGATCCAGCGCATGCTGCCTCTGCCGGAGTCCACCACCGCCTACGCCGCCGCCAAAGCGGCACTCACGACCTACAGCAAGTCGCTTTCACGAGAGGTCACCCCCAAGGGCGTGCGGGTGCTGAGCGTAGCGCCGGGCTGGATCGAGACAGAAGCATCCAGGGAATTTGCAGAACGGATCGCTGCGGAAGCGGGAACCGACTATGAAGGAGGCAAGAAGGTGGTCATGGACTGGCTCGGCGGGATCCCGGTGGGACGGCCCGCGGCACCGCAGGAGGTGGCCGATCTGATTGTGTTCCTGGCGTCTCCCCGGTCGGCGTCGATTGCCGGAACGGAGTATCGGATCGACGGCGGCACGGTTTCGACCCTGTAGCCAACAGGCGTCGTCCTGCTCCCACCGCCAGAAGGAAAGCCCCGCTCACGCGGGGCTTTTGTTTTCCAGGTCGGTTGCGGAGTTGTGCCTCGCAGCATTGATTTTCGTGCACTGCGACTTGCAAACACACAAATTCCTCCCCTATGGTGCAATCGATTGCATTGCCGTGAATCCTCAGTGTTTGATGTCGGTTGGGAGGCCGGCAGGTGGATGTCCATCCATTCGATCAGACCGGCTCCGGCGACGGGCCTCACGCGGCGTGATGCGTTGCGCATGGCGGTTGCTGGAGGCGTAGCCCTGGGTACTGCGGGAGCGTTGCCTGCATTCGCCGCCACCGCAGCGCTCAAGGGCAACCTGAAGCACTCCGTCGCACGCTGGACCTTCCCGCAGCTGTCGGTCGCCCAGCTCTGCACGACGGTGAAGGACATCGGCTTCGCCGCCATCGACCTGGTCGGCCCGGAAGACTGGCCCACGCTGAAGGCGAACGGCGTCTACAGCTCGATGTGCAATGGCGCGGAGCTGGGCCTGACCAAGGGCTTTGCCGGCCGCGAATTCCACGACCCGCTGGTGGAGCGCTACACGCGGCACATCGACCTGGTCGCCGATGCCGGTTACCGCAACCTCATCTGCTTCTCCGGCAATCGCAACGGCATGGACCCGCAGGACGGCATGGCCAATGCCGAGGCGGGCCTCAAGCGCATCCTCGGGCATGCCGAGAAGCGCGGCGTGGTGCTGGTGATGGAGCTACTGAACTCCAGGGTCGATCACCACGACTACCTGTGCGATCACTCGGCCTGGGGCGTGGAGCTGTGCCAGCGGCTCGGCTCGGACAACTTCGGCCTGCTCTACGACATCTACCACATGCAGATCATGGAGGGCGACATCATCGCCACCATCGGCAAGCATCACGCCTGCTTCAAGCATTACCACACTGCAGGCGTGCCGGGCCGGAACGAGATTGGAGACCAGCAGGAGCTCCACTATCCGGCCATCTGTCGCGCGATCCGCGACACCGGTTTCAAGGGGTATCTGGCGCAGGAATTCACGCCTGCAGCGCCCGATCCCGTTGCCTCATTGCGCGAGGCGATCCGCCTCTGCGACGTCTGAAACGATATCCACCCAGGTGAGAGACCATGGCAGATAATCACTACGACGCCATTGTTGTTGGCTCGGGAATCAGTGGCGGTTGGGCAGCGAAGGAGCTGACCGAGAAGGGCCTGAAGGTCCTGATGCTGGAACGCGGGCGCAACATCGAGCACGTCAAGGACTACGTCAATGCGATGAAGGAAGCGTGGGACTTCCCGCATCGCAACCGGCCGACGCAGGCGATGAAGGCCGCCTTCCCGGTGCTGATGCGCGACTACGGCCTGGCCGAGAACCTGGAAGGAATGTGGGCCAACGAGCAGGACTCACCCTACATCGAAACCAAGCGCTTCGACTGGTTCCGTGGCTACCACGTAGGCGGGCGCTCGCTGATGTGGGGCCGGCAGAGCTATCGGTTTTCCGACCTGGACTTCGAAGCGAACCTCAAGGATGGCATCGCCACCGACTGGCCGATCCGCTATGCCGACATCGCGCCGTGGTACGACCATGTAGAGAGGTTCGCCGGCATCGCCGGCACGCGCGAAGGACTGGACGTGCTGCCGGACGGCGAGTTCCTGCCGCCGATCCCGTTGAACATCGTCGAGAAGGACGTGGCCGCGCGGATCAAGAAGGCCTTCGGCGGAACGCGGCACATGATCCACTCGCGCACCGCCAACATCACCCAGCCGATGCCCGAGCAGGGGCGCGTGAACTGCCAGTACCGCAACAAGTGCATCCTGGGCTGTCCCTTCGGTGCCTATTTCTCGACCCAGGCGGCGACGCTGCCAGCGGCGATGAAGACCGGCAACCTGACCTTGCGGCCGTTCTCGATCGTCAAGGAAGTGCTCTACGACAAGGATCGCAAGCGTGCGCGCGGCGTGGAGGTGATCGATGCCGAGACCGGGCAGACCTACCAGTACACCGCCAAGGTCATCTTCCTCAATGCATCGTCGTTCAATTCGACCTGGCTGCTGATGAACTCGGCGACCGATGTGTGGGAGGGGGGACTGGGTTCTTCGTCGGGCGAGCTGGGGCACAACGTGATGGACCATCATTTCGGTGCGGGCGCCTCGGGCCGGGTCGAGGGCTACGAAGACAAGTACTACTTCGGCCGCCGTCCGTGCGGTTTCTACATTCCGCGCTTCCGCAACGTCGCGGCCGACAAGCGCGGCTACCTGCGCGGGTTCGGTTACCAGGGCGGTGCCAGCCGCACCGGCTGGTCGCGCGAGATCGCCGAGCTCAACATCGGTGCCGACCTGAAGGAGGCGCTGACCGTACCGGGCGACTGGCGCATCGGCATGACCGGGTTCGGTGAAATGCTGCCGCACCACGACAATACGATCCGCCTGGACCACGACCGCAAGGACAAATGGGGGCTGCCGGTGCTGGCGATGGACGTGTCCATGCGCGCCAACGAACTGGCGATGCGCAAGGACATGGCCGCCGATGCTGCCGAGATGCTGGAGGCGGCTGGCGTCAAGGACGTGAAGATGCACGACCACGACTATGCCCCGGGCAAGGGCATCCACGAGATGGGGACCGCACGCATGGGACGTGACCGGAAGAGCTCGGTATTGAACGCGCACAACCAGGTCTGGGATGCGCCCAACGTCTATGTGACCGACGGTGCCTGCATGACCTCCAGCGCCTGCGTGAATCCTTCGCTGACCTATATGGCGCTGACCGCGCGCGCGGCCGACCACGCGGTACGCGAACTGAAAGCGGGGAACCTCTGATGGATCGCCGCGAACTGTTGAAGATGATCGTTGCCGCCACCGGCGCGGCCATGGTCGGCCTGCCTGCGCTCGCGCAGGGAAACGCCGCTGCGGCACCGGTGAAGACCCTGTTCTCCGATGCCGACATCGGCACGCTGGACGAGATCGCCGAGACCATCCTGCCGCGGACCCGGACGCCAGGGGCGAAGGATGCCGGCGCTGGCCTGTTCATGGCGACCTTCGTCAGCGATTGCTACACCGCCCGGCAGCAGGCAACGTTCCGGGCAGGCCTGGTCGATATCGACAAGCGCGCCGGCGGCCGGTTTGTGGCGCTTGCGCCGGAAGCCCGCACCCAGTTGCTGCGAACGCTGGACGCCGAAGCCAAGGCGCGCTCTGCCGACGTGACCGAGACCGGTACGCCTGAAGAGGGCGAGGCGATGCCGCATTACTTCACGATGATCAAGCAGCTGGCCATCTTCGGCTTCTTCACCTCCAAGGTCGGGGCGACCGGCGTGCTGCAGTACGTCGCGGTGCCCGGCCGCTACGACGGCGACCTCGCCTATGTCCCCGGTACGCCCGCGTGGGGGACCAGCTGATGGACACCACCCTGATGATCCGCCCTGCGTTGATCACTGTTGGCCTGCTGGCCGCTGCATCTGCATTCGCGCAGGACAGTGCCGACGCTGCGCGCGACCCGAAGAAGACCGAAGTGTGGACCCCCGTGCCCGCTGTCGTGGCCACGCCGCCAGGCAAGGCCCCCTCCGACGCGATCGTGCTGTTCGATGGCAAGGATGTCTCCGCGTGGGAATCGGAGCAGGGCGGACGCGTGCCCTGGAAGGTTGCCGGGGGCGCCATGACCGTCGTTCCGGGCAGCAAGGGCATCCGCACCCGGCAACGCTTCTGCGATGTCCAGCTGCATGTGGAGTGGCGCACGCCCACTGACACGAAGGGCTTCGACGGCCAGAACCGGGGCAACAGCGGGATCTTCCTGCAGGAACTGTATGAACTGCAGGTGCTCGACAGCTACAACAACCCGACCTATGCCAATGGCCAGGCGGGCTCCATCTACAAGCAGGCCATGCCGCGGGTGAATGCCTCGCGCGCGCCGGGCCAGTGGCAGGCCTACGACATCATCTGGAAGGCACCGCGCTTCTCGGTGGGCGGTGGGCTTGTGTCGCCCGCGCGCATCACGGTGCTGCACAACGGCGTGCTGGTGCAGGATGACACCGTGCTGGCAGGCAAGACCGAGTACATCGGGGCGCCCTCGTATTCGCCCCATGCGTGTGCGCCGCTCTATCTGCAGGAGCATGACTCCAGGGTCAGTTACCGCAACATCTGGGTGCGCGAGCTGTAGTGGCATGCGGCTGGCGTGGCCGCCGGCCGCTTACTTCGCCAGGTAGCTGGCGATATCGTCTATCTCCTGCTGTGACAGCTGGGAGAAGGGCGGCATCAGGCCGCCGCCCTTGCTGATCTTTTCCTTGATCTGTGCAGGTGCCATGCGCTTGCCGATGTCGGTGAGTGCCGGGAACGCGCCCGGCATGCCCGCGCGATCGGCGCCGTGGCAGGCCACGCAGTTCGCGGTGTAGAGCTTTGCTCCCGCAGCCGGGTCGCCCTTGCACCAGGCGGCTGTCGCAACACTCATGCCGCCCAGGGCCACCGCCATTGCCAGGATCATTTTCATGTGGGGCTCCTTGATGCGTCAGCGCCGCGCACGGGCAGGCGTATTGGTGGTCAGGTGTTCACGCAGATAGTCGGCGCCGGCCTGGACGACCTTGGCCGGCTCGCGTGGCTGGTCGTGCTCGATGATGTACCAATGCACGCCGGCGCCCCTCGCAGCAGGCAGGATCGTGTTCCAGTCCAGTACGCCCTGGCCGACCGCAGCGAATCCGCCTTCGTCTTCGGCCTGGCCCTTGAGCGCATTGTCCTTGGCGTGTACCGCGAATACGTGGCCGCGGAACTTTCCCAGCATCACCGCCGGGTCCAGGCCCGCACGCGCGACCCAGGCCAGGTCCAGCTCGGTCTGCAGGTCGGGGCCGGCGGCGGCAAACAGCAGTTCCAGCCCGGTCCTGCCATCGAAGTCGACCAGCTCGAAGTCGTGGTTGTGATAGGCCAGGCGCATGCCCTTGCCGCGCACCTGTTTCGCGATCCGGCCCAGCTCCTGTCCCAGGGCGGTCCAGCCGGCGGCATCGCTCGGGCGTTCCTTCCTGTCCAGGTACGGCACCACCAGCGTGGTGTTGCCGATCGACCGGTTGAAGGTCACCACCCCATCCAGGTTGCTGCGCAGCTCGGCCAGCGGCACATGCGATGAAATGGCCTTGATCGAATACCGGTCCAGCAGCTGCTTCAGTTCCGCGGCACTGACGTTCTGCGTGCCGACGGTTTCCACCGCGTGCACACCGGCATCGTGGACGATCTTCAACTGTTGCTCGAGCGAGCCGGCATCGCGCAGGGTGTACATCTGCACCGCTATCGGCTTCTGCGCGCTGGCGGCTTCGACTGCGAAGGCGGGCAGCGCCGCGAGCAGCAGGACGAGGCTTGCACTTCGACGGACAAGGGCTTTCATCAACAGATCCTCCCAGGATTCAACCGATGGTGGTCCAGGCGCGTGACCTGGCCGATGCAATGACACGATCAACGATCCGCGCCGAACGCATGCCGTCCTCGAAGGTGGGCAGGCCGTCCGGTTGCTCGCCGTCGATGGCGCGATAGGTGTCGGCGACAAACGCCTCGAAGCACTGGGCGTAGCCCTGCGCGTGCCCGGCCGGCAGCACCGACAGCCGGCGCTGTTCGGCAGTGCCCGCGCCGGGCCCGCGCACGAAGATTTCCTCGCGCTGGTCGGGCAGGCCGATCCACAGCCGCTCGGCGTCCTCCTGGTCGAAGGCGATGCTGGCGTTGGCGCCGTCGATCTCGAACCAGAGGCGGTTGCGGCGTCCGGCCGAAACCTGGCTCACCGTCAACGACGCCAGCGTACCGGCGCCGGTCCTGAACATCGCCGTTGCCACGTCCTCGCTCGCGACCGCCTGCGTCGCGCCGTTCGCTGCCGGTGTGCTGAAGCTCTGGCCGGTGACGGCGCTGCGTTCGGCGACCACCGTGGCAAACGCCGCGTTCACTTCGGTGAAGCGCTCGCCACTGACCCATTCGACCAGGTCGCACCAGTGCGAACCAATGTCGGCGAACACGCGCGAGGTGCCGCCCAGCGCCGGATCCACGCGCCAGTTGTTGCTGGCCGGGTCCAGCAGCCAATCCTGCAGGTAACTGCCATGGATCAGGTGCAGCGGCCCCAGGTCACCCTGGGCGATGCGTGCACGCGCCTCGCGCACCACCGGGTGGTAGCGGTAGACGAAGGGGACGGTGGCAACCAATCCGGTCGAGGCGGCCAGTACCGCCAGCGCCTGCGCATCGTCCAGCGTCGTCGCCAGCGGCTTCTCGCAGATCACGTGCTTGCCGGCTTCCAGCGCAGCCTGTGCCATGGCGCGGTGCAGATGGTTGGGCGTGCACACGTGCACCACCTGTACCTGCGGATCGGCGATCACCTCCTCGATATCCCGGTAGGCGCGTGGGACATTCCAGGAGTGCGCTGCCTCATGCGCGCGCTGCGGTGACGAGGCGGCCACGCCGCGTACCTCGGCGCCGGCGAGCAAGGCCGCGCGGCGGTGCACGGCGCCGATCATGCCGGTGCCGACGATGGCGATTCCAAGCTTGGGCATCGACGGGGATCCTCAGGGTGTGGAGGGCGCGGCCGCAGCCGCCGGCCGGTCGCGGAACAGCAGCAGGAAGGCGACCAGCACCACCAGCGCAACAGCGGCCGGGAACAGCCAGATCTGCTGCCAGTCGGGACCGGCCTCGGTGGTGAACTGCTCCACCACCGCGCCGGACAGGAAGGTGCCGATCAACATGCCCACGCCATAGGTGGCCAGGGTGATGAACCCCTGTGCGCTGCTGCGCGCGGCAGGGCCGGCATGTGCATCGGTGTAGATCTGGCCGGTGACGAAGAAGAAGTCGTAGCAGATGCCGTGCAGCACGATGCCGATCACCAGCAGCGGGAAACCGCCACCTGCATCGCCGAAGGCGAACAGCGCGTAGCGCACCACCCAGGCGGCCATGCCGACCGCCAGCATGGTTTTCACCCCCAGCCGAACGAACAGGAACGGCATGGCCAGCATCAGCAGCACTTCGGAAACCTGGCCCAGCGACTGCAGGCCCGCCGCGCCGCGCACGCCGAGGTCGTTGAGATAGGGATTGGTGAAGTTGTAGTAGAACGACAGCGGGATGCAGATGGCGATGGAGGCCAGGAAGAACACCAGGTAGGCGCGCGACTTCAGCAGCCGCAGCGAATCCAGCCCCAGGATCTGCCCCAGCCCGGCATCGCGCTGCTGCGCCAGTGGCGGTGTGTGCGGCAGGGTGAACGCATACAGCCCGAGCACCAGTGACGCCGCCGCCGCCATCCGGAACGTCAGCTCAAGCCGATGCGCCTGTTCCCAGCCCAGCCAGCCGATCAGCACGCCCGCCACGATCCAGCCGATGCTGCCGGCCACGCGGACCAGCGGGAACTGCTTCTCGGGTGATTGCATGTGCCGCATGGCCACGCTGTTGGCCAGTGCCAGGGTCGGCATGAACAGCAACATGTAGCCCATGACGCACGCAGAGAACATGCTGAAGCTGGTTGCCGTGGACGCCAGCCACATCAGCGCGGCACCGGCCAGATGCAGTACCGCAAGAATGCGCTGCGCCGCGAAGTAGCGATCCGCGATCAGCCCGACCAGGAACGGCGCCACGATGGCACCGATCGACTGGCTGAGGAACGCGGTCGCCACCTGGCTCGCGCTGGCCTGCAGCGGGCCCTGCACCAGGTAGGTGCCCAGGGTGACGAACCACGCCCCCCAGATGAAGAACTGCAGAAACATCATCGCGCCCAGGCGCGACATGGCGTGCGTCATGGCTTGCCCTCCCAGGGCGGTCTTGGCTCAGATTCCCAGCATGCGGTGCAGTGATGCGGCGTCGGTGCCACTGTCGGCGAAGTCATCGAAGGCGCGTTCGGTCACGCGGATGAGGTGGTCGCGGATGAAGGCGGCACCCTCGCGCGCGCCGTCTTCCGGGTGCTTCAGGCAGCACTCCCATTCCAGTACCGCCCAGCCGGGGAAGTCGTACTGCGCGAACTTCGAGAAGATCGCCTTGAAGTCGATCTGGCCGTCACCGGGTGAACGGAACCGGCCCGGACGGTCGATCCAGTCCTGGTAGCCGCCGTACACGCCGCTGCTTGCGCTGGGGCGATGTTCCGCGTCCTTGACGTGGAAGATGCCGATGCGCGCGTGGTAGCGGTCGATGAAACCGAGGTAATCCATCTGCTGCAGCAGCAGGTGGCTGGGGTCGTACAGGATCTTCGCGCGGGGATGGTGGTCGACCTCATCGAGGAAGCGCTCGAAGGTTGCACCATCGTGCAGGTCCTCGCCCGGGTGGATCTCGAAGCACAGGTCAACGCCGCAGGCATCGAACGCATCCAGGATCGGGCGCCAGCGACGGCCGAGTTCGGCGAAGGCTTCTTCCACCAGTCCCGGCGGGCGCTGCGGCCAGGGGTAGAAGTAGGGCCAGGCCAATGCACCGGAGAACGTGGCATGCGCGGTCAGCCCCAGGCGCTGGCTGGCCTGCGCCGCCAGCCGCAGCTGCTCCACCGCCCAGGCCTGGCGGGCGGCCGGGTTGCCGCGCTTGTCCGGTGGCGCGAATCCGTCGAACAGGCTGTCGTAGGCAGGATGGACGGCAACCAACTGCCCCTGCAGGTGGGTCGACAGTTCGGTGATCTGCAGGCCGTGCCCGGCCAGCATGCCGGCAATGTCGTCGCAGTACGCCTGGCTGCGCGCCGCCTCCGCCAGGTCGAACAGGTGGGGCGCGGAGGTGGGGACTTGTACGCCAGAATAGCCCAGACCCGCGGCCCATCCGGCCAGCGTGTCCAGCCGATCAAAAGGAGCTGTGTCGCCGATGAACTGCGCCAGGAACAGCGCTGGACCCTTGAGCGTCTTCAACGTGATTCGCCCTCGATGCAATCGATTGCATTATCCTAGCAGGGGCTTACGCAGGACCTGTTGTGCAGTGCACAGCGGGCAGGAGGACTAACGCCATGGCCACCATCTACGACATCGCAAAACACGTCGGCGTGTCCGCCGGTACGGTGTCGCGCGCGCTTTCCCGGCCGGACAAGGTGCTGCCGGCCACCCGCGCGCGCATCGAGCAGGCCGCCGCCGCACTGGGCTATGTGCCCAACACGGTGGCGCGCACGCTCAAGACCCAGCGCAGCGGCAAGATCCTCGTCACCGTCCCGGACATCGCCAATCCGTTCTTCGCGCAGATCCTGCAGGGGGCGGAGGAGGCCGCGCAGGCGGTGCGCTATGCGGTCCTGCTGGGCGATACCCAGCATCAACCCGATCGTGAGGAGCGCTACGCGCAGATGCTCCGGCGCAACGAGGCCGACGGCATGATCGTGCTGGGCCATCGCCTGCCACCGACCGCGCGCGAGATCGTCGAGCAGCGCGGCGCCGCCGCACCGGTGGTCAACGGCTGCGAGTTCGACCCCGCGCTGGGCATCCCCAGCGTCCACATCGACAACGCCGCCGCCGCACGCGCGGTGATGGAGCATCTGTACGGGCTGGGACACGAACGGATTGCGGTGGTCGGCGGGCCGCCTGACAATCCCCTGCACCAGCAACGGCTGGAAGGGGTCCGCGCGGCCGGCAAGGCGCGTGGCCGCCTGCGCCAGCTGAGCATCGTGCCGGGTGACTTTTCCGTGGAATCCGGCCATGCAGCGGCGATGGCGCTGCTGGATGGCACGGCCGCGCCGACCGCGGTGTTCTGCTTCAGTGACCAGATGGCACTGGGTACCCTGGCCGCTTGCCGGGACCTGGGCATCCGCGTGCCGGACGAGCTGTCCGTGGTCGGCTTCGATGATCTGGCGTCCTCCCGCTACCTCACGCCCCCGCTGACGACCATCCGGCAGCCGATGCGGGAGATTGGCGAGCGTGCGGTCAACCTGCTGCTCGCCATCATCGAGCACGTCGATGTGCCGCTTCAGCAGACGCTGGAGTTCAGCTTCAAGCTGCGTGGCTCGACGGCTGCGCCCCGCCCCGGGTAACCACGGGGAGCGGGAGGGGCAGCGGCAGCGGCCCGCGCGATATCGCGCAACCTTGATCCCGAATTGACGCAAAGCTGTCAGACTCATCGCAGGCAGCCCGGCAAGGGCCGTAGCACCAGGGGCGATCGCGCAAGGGGGTCGGCAATGCCATTCTTCACCGATTCGGCGGAAGGCGCGGTCGAAGGCATTGGCGCGGCACGTCGCATCGGCTGGATGCGTTTCGTCGGCAATGGGCTGGGGGCGATCCCCATCGCTTCGATCATGCTTGAACGCCATGACGGCGGGCTGGCCTGGGTCCTGCTGCTGCTCAACGCGCTGGCGTGGCCGGCACTGGCACTGCGGCTGACCCAGCGCTCCCGCCAGCCGGCGGTCGTCCAGTTCCGTTGCATGGTGGCCGACTCCTTCTTCGGCGGTGGCTGGATCGCCTTCATGGCGTTGAGCGCGGTGCCCAGCGCACTGTTCGCCGCGCTGCTGGTGGCCGACAAGATCGCCGCCGGTGGCGTGCGCCTGGCGATGCGCGCCACGCTGGCCCTGCTGCTGGGCTTCGCACTCACCTGGTGGTTGCTCGGCTTCCCTTACCAGCCGGTCACCTCGCAGCGCACGATCGTGCTGAGTGTCCCGTTCCTGTTCGTGTATGGCATCGGCCTCAGCATTCTCAGCTGGCAGCTGGCGCGCCGGGTCAAATCGCAGAACCGTCAGCTGCAGCGGCTCAGCCGGATGGACCCGCTGGTCGAGCTGGCCAACCGTGGCTTCCTGATCCTGCGTGCGCAGCAGGCGCTGGACCGGGCACAGGGCCAGGGCGGTTCTGCCTGCCTGCTGATGCTCGATGTGGATGATTTCAAGCGCATCAATGACTCGCATGGCCACCGCGCCGGTGACGAGGTACTGCGGCATATCGCGGCGACATTGCGCACCTTTGCCCGGCCCGGTGATACGCCCGCGCGGCTGGGGGGCGATGAGTTCGTGGTGCTGCTGCGCGACTGCGCACCCGTCGATGCGATGCACGTGGCCGAGCGGGTGCGCCTGCACCTGCTGGAGGCCGCGCAGCAGGCCACGCCGGGCGTGGAGTTCAGCGTCAGTATCGGCATTGCCGCCACACCGCGTGGCGGCAGTGTCGAGGACTGGTTGGCACTGGCCGACCGCGCGCTGTACCACGCCAAGCGGCAGGGCAAGAACACGGCCAGCTACGGCGAGTGAGTGCGGCACCGCCGCCGCCGAACGAGGGTGAAATGCCCGTTCATCCTGCACGCGGAATCGGCATGCCAATCCTCTACCATGGGCCACCCCGCCCGGACGCGCTCCCATGCAAGACGCTCTCGTTGCCCAGCCCAAACCCCCCATTCCAAGGATCGCGGCGTGGCTGATGATGCTGCTTGGCATGTGGCTGGCGCTGAAGCTCGGCCTGGTAGTGACCCTGCTGTCCGGCCTGCTGGTGTTCCAGCTGACGCACGTGCTGGCCTCCACCGTGGAGGGCAAGCTGCCGCCGGGGCGGGCACGGGCGATCGCAGTGATCGTGCTGTCGGCGATCATCATCAGCGGGCTGGTACTGGCCGGCATCGGCGTGGCCTCGTTCTTCCGCAACGAGACCGGCGGCCCGGACGCATTGCTGGCGCGCCTGATGGAGATCCTCAACACTTCGCGGCACCAGGTGCCGGCGCTGCTGCAACCCTACATTCCCGAAGACATGCCGGCGTTGCGCGCGGCGCTGAACGACTGGGCCGCCGAGCACCAGCGGCAGCTGGGCGTGGCCGGTACCTCGGTGGTACAGGTCGGTGTGCGCGTACTGATCGGTATGGTGCTGGGCGCGATGATCGCGCTGTATGACGAACTGCCGCTGCCGAAGATGGGCCCGCTGGCGCAGGAGCTGGTCGGGCGCACCAGCCGCCTGGCCACCGCGTTCCGCCAGGTGGTGTTCGCGCAGGTGAAGATCTCGCTGCTCAACACCGTGTTCACCGCCATCTTCCTGCTGGGCGTGCTGCCGTTGTTCGGCGTGCACCTGCCGCTGTCCAAGACCTTGGTGCTGATCACCTTCCTGGCCGGCCTGCTGCCGGTGGTGGGCAACATCATTTCCAACACGATCATCGCCATCGTCGCGCTGTCGGTCTCGTTCTATGTGGCGGTGGCGGCGCTGCTGTACCTGATCGTGATCCACAAGCTGGAGTACTTCCTCAACGCGCGCATCGTCGGTGGCGAGATCCAGGCGCGTGCCTGGGAGCTGCTGCTGGCCATGCTGGTGATGGAGGCGGCCTTCGGCCTGCCGGGCCTGGTCGCCGCACCGGTGTTCTATGCCTACGTGAAGCGCGAACTGGTCGACCAGCGCTGGATCTGACGCGGCGGGGCATGACGTAATTTGCCCCGATTCGACAACCCGTGCGGCCTTTGTCGGTGCGTTCGCGGCGGGCGCGGTATACCCATGGCAACGATTGATCCGGTAGCGGCTTGGCGCCTGTGCAGGCGGCCGCTACAGTGTTGTGCACTACAGGGGAAATGTGCATGGCCCGCAAGGCGTCGCCCATCGGATTGCGGACCTGGGTCTGGATCCTGGCCGGGCTGTTCGTAGTCTGTACGCTGCCATTGATGGCCATCGCGCTGGTGCAGGGCACGCTGCGCTTCACTGCCGCCGAGGACAACCTGGTCAGCCTGCGCCAGTTGCGGCAGACCTTCGACCTGGCCAACCTGGTGTCGGCCGAGCGCGGCCCCGCCAACAGCCTGCTCGGGGCCAACACGGCCGATGCGGGCGAACAGGCCCGGCTGGCGGCGGAGCTGGCAGTCGCGCGCAAGCGGGTCGATACCGCCCTGCAACGCCTGGACACCGTGTTCAACGCTGACCCGGGCGTGGTCGACGAACACGGGCTGCTGGCCGATGCGCAACGTCGCCTGCAATCGGCGCGGGCCGCGGTGGACCGGGTGGCGGCACAGCCGCATGGCGCGCGCCAGGTGGAGGACGTGGAGCGCGCGATCAGCAGCATGTTCGCCGTGGTTGATCGCCTGCACGTGCTGAGCTCGGCGCAGATCAACGTGCTGGTCAGCGCCGACCGCGAAGCAGCGATTCCGGCGATGCAGGGCCAGGTGCTGATCGACCTGCGCGAGCATGGCGGCCGCCTGGCCTCGAACGTGATGGCGCCGGTGGCGGTACCGGGGGCCTGGCGTGACGAACAGGTGCGGGCGGCATTGCAGACCGAAGGCCGCCTGCTGGAGCTGTGGCGGCTGGCAGGCAGCCATGAAGCGGTGTTCCGCAGTGATCCGGCGCTGTCCTGGCATTGGGACATGGCGCGCCGGCAGTTCTTCGGCGAATCGCTGCCGATGATCGAACAGTTGATCGAGGATGGCCGGCGCGGCGTGCCGCCGCCGTGGACCTCCGCCGAATTCACCACCCGCTACGTGCCGACCCTGCGGTCGCTGGAAGCGCTGCGGGACGGCTACCTGAGCGTGTCCATCGCCCGTTTCGAGCGCACCCGCAATCGCGAAGCGACGCGCCTGGTGGTGCTGGTGGCGACGGTGCTGGGCACGCTGGTGGTGCTGGGCGTGGCGCTGCGCATCGCGCATCTTCAGATCCTGCGGCCGCTGCTGCAGGCGCAGAAGCAGGTCATCCAGATCGCCTCGGAAGCGCCCGGCCCGGAGCAGCATGTGACCCACCCGCTGGCCGAGATGCAGCGCCTGTTCGATGCCATCGAAGTGCTGCGCGAGAAGTCGCGCGAGCGCTCGGCATTGACCAGCGAGCTGCGCCAGCTGGCCGGCACCGATGAGCTGACCGGGCTGTTGAACCGGCGCGCGCTGGACGAGTTGGTGCAGCAGCGTCATGCCGACGGTGGCAACAGCGCGGTGGTGATCCTGCTGGACGTGGACCGCTTCAAGGCGATCAACGATGGCCACGGGCATGATGCCGGTGACGAAGTGCTGGTGCAGGTGGCGCAGCTGCTGCAGCGCCACCTGCGCCGCAGCGACAGCATTGCCCGCTATGGTGGCGAGGAGTTTCTCGTGTTGCTGGCCGACGGTGATCTGGCCGGTGGCCGCCAGCTGGCCGAGTCGCTGCGGGTGGCGCTGCAGCGGCTGGACATCGCCCTGGTCGGTGGCAAGGTGCTGCGCGTCACCGCCAGCTTCGGTGTGGCCGAGGGCGGCACCGATGCGCTGGGCTGGCGCACCCTGCTGCGTGCCGCCGACGCGGCCATGTACCAGGCCAAGGCGCAGGGCCGCGACCGCGTGCGCGTGGCCGGCGGCGGCCGCAACGCACGTTGACGGCACCCATCAGCCGATCTGCGCATGCACGCGCCGCAGCGTGCGCGCAATCATCCGGCGCGCGATGGGACGCGGCACCGAGAGTCCACGCCAGCGCAGCGCACACACGCGGAAGGTGGCGCTGGCAGTGGCCAGCACCTTGCCGGCCGGGTCGGTCAGCCAGCCGCGGGTGAAGGCGATGCTGCCCTTGCTGTGCTCGACTTCGCCCCAGCCGATGATCCGCCCGGGCCGTGCGGGGCTGACGAAACTGGTCTTGGATTCGACCGTGACCGCGATGCGGTTGGCAGGCAGGGTGGCGTAGATCGCTGGCCCCATGCAGTCGTCCAGCATCGCTGACAGGAAACCGCCCTGCACGTTGCCCATCGGGTTGGTGAGCACCGGCCCGGCCTCGAACTCGACCTGGATGCGGCGCAGTGCATCGTCGTAACCGACGAAGCGCCAGCCGAGCAGGGTGCCGGCCTGGGAGCGTGGAAGATCACCGTTGACCACGCTGTAGAAGATCGATTCGGGATTCATCGTGGAGCCTCGCGGGGGAGAGGGGAGAAAAAGAACTCACTGCGGTAGCGACAACAGGGCCAGCACGAATCCGATGACCGACAGCAGCACCACCGCGGCGCCGGCGGGCACCGGTGTACGCGCACCGGTGCGTCGCCGCACGCCGGAAGCGACCAGGACCGGCGGCAGGGTGGCGACCAGGCAGAACAGCTGGAACGCCAGCAGCTGCGGCAGTGCGAAGTGACCTCCGAAGAAGATCAACCAGGCCAGCATCACGCCGGCACCGGCCAGTGCGATCCAGGCAGCGCCGACCACGCGGATGAGTGCCATCAGCAGCACCTGCATGCGGGGGTCGATCTGTGCCCACGGCCTGTCCACGGCCTGGCCGTGGTAGGGCATGAAGTCGGAGCGTTTCAGATAGGCCGCAGCAAACAGGCAGACAATGAAGAACGCCAACAGGTAGCAGCCGAACGCGAGCCAGGCGGACAGGTCCATGTGGAGGCCATGCGGTTGCGGAGGAGAGGCCGCGTTTGTACCGGCAGCCATGCCGGTCGCGCCACGGGGTTGCGCGATTCTGGGGCAGCACGCCGTTAGGGGCGTGTCGCGGCTTGCAGGGCCGTTCCTCCATCTGCCGTTAACGCCAGTGTGGTGGTGAGGAATGCGTCACGTACGCGCCATGCGCTCTATCTCGTTTCCTGTGAAGAGGCCGCAACTACCCGTCCACGCCCAGGTCACCGCGCTGCGCAGACGCTGGGATTCCATTCCATGAAGGACGACGCCATGACCCAGCTCACCCTGCCCGAACTGGCCAGGAAAATGGCCGGCATTGATTTCAGCCTGCTGCAGACCCACGCCGGTGGAGAGATTGCCGGCCGTCCGATGAGCAACAATGGCGACGTGGACTATGACGGTGACAGCTGGTTCTTCACCACCGAAGACACCGACATGGTGCGCGAGATTGAAGCTGACCCCGCCGTTGCGCTGGGTTTCTCCGGCAGCAAGTCGCTGCTGGGCAAGCCGCCGCTGTTCGTGCACGTGCAGGGCAGGGCTGTGCTGGTGCGCGACCGGGCCACGATGAGCCAGCACTGGGTGAAGGACCTGGAGCGCTGGTTCGAACAGGGCGTGGATACACCGGGACTGGTGCTGATTCACGTGCGCGCCAGCCGCATCCACTACTGGGATGGCGAGGACGAGGGCGAAATCGTGATCTGACCGGAACCGCGCAGCGCCCGGCGCATCGCGTTCCAGGGTCAGCAGTGCGCAGGGTGTGCTGCCGGATCCTCAAGGTTGGCCAGTTCCGGTGCCAAGGCGTGCTCCACCGCACGCCGCAGCAGTGCCGGTGCGACATAGTGCCGGTGCCCGGCGTCGATCAGGGCCATGTACATGCCGCCGAACGCATTGAGGGTCTGCACGCGTGAGCCCAGGCTGATCTCGACATGTCCATCGCGATGCCGCTGCACGCGCACGCTGCTGCGGAAACGCAGGTGCCGATCGTCGGCGCCGAGCAGGACTTCGGCGTCGTTGTCCTGCGTATCGATGTGCGAATCCAGCACCGGGAATCGACCAGCGAACAACCGGCTGCGATCGGTCGACAGCAATGACGACACCGGGCATCCCAGCGGCGACGTGCGCAACCGCAACGGTGCCACCAGTCGGTTTCGCAGCGCCATCAGCTGGCCTACGCCGCTGGGTGGATTGCGCAGGAAGCCCTCCAGTACGTCGGCCAGCAGCGCCGACGCGGAACGGTGGACCACCTGCGAGGGTTCCAGGCACAGGGTGGTCAGGTCCTGGTAGTGGCTGTGCGGCAGCGCTGTGGTCAGCAGGCCATCGGTGGGCGCGGGCCGCGAATGGATGGGATAGGCCGGTGTGGCACGTTCGACGAACCCGCGCAGCGGCCGCATGGGGATGCGGCGCAGCGGGCCGAGCAGGGCACGGGTACGCGCGCACAGGTGCGCGCACACGCTGGGAGGTGCCGCCTGCAGCGACAGCTGCAACAGCGGTGCCGCCGCAAGCGAGGTGCACGAAGGCCAGTACGATTCCGGAAGCACCTCGGTCAGGCTGGGGATATCGGCGGCATTGCGCTCCACCTGCGCACGGGTCTGCTCGCTCATTCGGCCTGCCAGTTCATCGCTGTGGCAGGACAGCGCAAACAGCGCCGGATGTGCAGGATGGTTCGACGCGAACTGGTGCCAGGTGCCGCCGCCGAAGCGCACGGTAAACAGGCAGTCCGGTGGGATGCGGACGCGCCGGAGCGTGCGCGCGAAGGCACCAGGACCTGCTGCCAGCTGCGCGTCGGAGGCGGTAGCGAAACGCAGCTCGGCTCCCGCGCTGCCGGCGATGGCGGTGAACATGCGCGGGCCTGCATGGCGATGAAACGGGTGGCCACCGGCACCGACGGTGAAGCTGTACAGCGAGGAGGCATCCCCGTGCTGCAGGTGCATGCCACCCAGTCGCGCCGAAGGTTCATCCAACGCATCGATGAAGGCCGGGTGGTGGCGCTGACGCTGGCCGGCGTCACTCACCAGCGCGTCGCCGGCACCGATGCCGAGCTGCGCGATCAGGGTGACTTCGGTCGGACTGCCGCCGTCCTGTGCCGGAAGCTGCACTGCTGGAAACGAACGGCGATCGCGGGTCGAACCAGGCATCGTCATGCTCCTTGGCGGGGCGGATCAGCGGGCGGGGGACTTGCGGCGGGCGCGGGCTTCACGCTTGAGCGGGCCGCCGACCGGGCAGACTTCGGCCGCCCACGAGAACAACGTGTTGGCCAAACGGTCGGGTACCTGCCTGAAGTACACGAACTGGCCGCGTTTCTCGCGTTCGATCAGTCCGGCTTCCTCGAGGATGCGCAGGTGGCTGGACAACGCCGGCTTGCTGAAGTCGAAGCGCTCGGCCAGCTCGCCCGCGCTGAGCTCGCCGGCGCTGAGATAGGCCAGGATCTGCCGGCGGGCGGTGGAGGCAAGGGCTTCGAAGATGCGGTCCATGGAGAGCTAGTTAACTAATTCGTTAATTCATGTTGCTCCCGCAGCTTAGGACTGTCAAGCCATGACCCATTGCGCGGCGCGCCCGGGCTTTGCCATCCTCCCTGCTGTTTTCCGTAGCGTGGAATCCCGATGCGTCCTGCGTTCTGGCTGGCTTTGGCCCTGCTGCCCACCCTGGCGGTGGCGCAACCCGCGCGTACTCCCAAGGCCAAGGCCCCGGCGCAGGATCCCTTCAGCGAGTTGTTCGATACCGCCTGCATGCAGCACATCGGCGCGCCGGCGCGGTTGCAGTCGCTGATGGAATCCAACGGGCTGTCACCGCTGCAGCCTGCCGAAGCGGCAACGTTGCTGCAGGGGCAGTCGGGCGTGGCCTGGATGGTGCCGCTGGCCAGCGGCCGTTATGCGGTCAGCTGGGCCGACGATGGCACCTGCTCGGTGTATGCGGAAAAGGCCGAAGCGGCGGTGGTGCAGAAGGGCTTCGCACGGCTGGTGCAGGCGGCACCGAAGCCATTGCAGGCGCGCTCGCTGCCGGGCCGTGGTCCGCTGTCGGCCGACCAGGTGGCGATCCAATACGGCTGGGCCACGCCGGGGCAGGCCAAGCTGCAGGTGCGCTTCCGGCTGGTGACGCGGCAGGCGGCCGAGGCCGGCGTACAGGCGATGGCCTCGGTGACGCCGGGGGACGCGATGCTCGAACCCGCGGCTCCCACCCGATAACGCCTGCCGGGGCCCGCGCCCAGCCGGTGGACCATGCTCGCGATTCAGCCTTTCACGCAGGATGTGGTATATCGTTTATCGATAAATCCACCCTGGGGCGGCGAGGCCACCCCAATGCCGGAGGCCGCTTGACCGCTCGTCCCGCCCGCGCCAGACCCGCGCGAGGCTTGTTCACCCTGGCCCAGGCCGCCGTACAGGCCGTCCGGGCGATGTGCTGGCTGGGCATCCTGGCCGCACTGCTGGCGGTGCCCCTGGTCGCCCATGACCGCCGCTGGCTGCTCGACAGCGTGCATGACGCCGAGGCCGCCGCCGCGCATGGCAACGACCTGTTCCTGCACTTCTGCCTGGGCCTGGGCGCGATCGTCGCGCTGCTGGTGCTGTGCCTGCTGTTCCTGCGCCATCTGCTGAGGCTGCTGAAGTCGGCGGCGCGCGAGCGGCCGTTCACCCATGCCAATGCACAGCGCCTGCAGCGCATGGCCTGGCTGATGCTGGCAATGGAACTGCTGTCGATCCTGATCGGTGCCTACGCGGCCTGGATGGGCCCGGATTTCACCTGGATGGAGGTGGGCGGCGGCATGTCGATCACTGGGCTGGTGGCGGTGCTGATGCTGTTCGTGCTCGCACGCGTGTTCGCCGTGGGCGCGGCGATGCGCGATGACCTTGATGGTGTCATCTGATGGCGATCGTCATCACCCTGGACCGCATGCTGCAGGCACGGGGCATGACCCTGTCCGAGCTGGCCGGGCGCATCGACATCACCCTGGCGAACCTGTCGATCCTGAAGACCGGCAAGGCGCGAGCCATCCGCTTTTCCACGCTGGATGCGATCTGCCGCGAGCTGCAGTGCACGCCCGGCGACCTGCTTGGGCATGACCCGGCGCAGGCGCAGGATGCCGACTGAGTGGACGCCCTTTTCCCTTACCCACTGACGAAACGGACCTGAAATGGAATGGTTGGCTGACCCCTCGATATGGATGGGCCTTGCAACCCTGGTCGTGCTGGAGATCGTTCTCGGCATCGACAACCTGGTGTTCATTGCGATCCTTGCCGACAAGCTGCCGCCGCACCAGCGCGACCGCGCGCGGGTGATCGGCCTGGCGCTGGCACTGCTGATGCGGCTGGTGCTGCTGGCGGCGCTGGCCTGGATCATGAAGTTGACCGAGCCGCTGGTGACCTTGTTCGACCACAGCTTCTCCGGGCGCGACCTGATCCTGCTGGGCGGTGGCCTGTTCCTGCTGTTCAAGGGCACCATGGAACTGCACGAACGGCTGGAAGGCCGCGAGCATCACGAGGATGGCAAGAAGGTCTATGCCAGCTTCGCGATGGTGGTGGCACAGATCGTGGTGCTCGACGCGGTGTTCTCGCTGGACTCGGTGATCACCGCCGTCGGCATGGTCGACAACCTGGGCGTGATGTATGCGGCCGTGACCATCGCCATGGCGCTGATGCTGCTGGCCAGCAAGCCGCTGACCCGCTTCGTCAACAAGCATCCCACCGTGGTGGTGCTGTGCCTGGGCTTCCTGCTGATGATCGGCTTCAGCCTGGTGGCTGAAGGCCTGGGCTACAAGATCCCGAAGGGCTACCTGTACGCAGCGATCGCTTTCTCGATCCTGGTCGAGGCGTTCAACCAGTGGGTGCGTTTCAACCGTGAGCGCAACGAGCGCCGCCAGCCGTTCCGCCAGCGCACCGCCGATGCCGTGCTGAGGATGCTGGGCGCGCGTCCAGCGAACGGCCACGAGGACGAAGGCGTGGACGAGCAGGTGGACGCCGACGAGCGCCTGCAGCCGGCGGAGCACGAAATGATCCGCAGCGTGCTGGGCCTGGCCGATCGTCCGGTGTCCAGCGTGATGACTGTGCGTGCCGACGTGCAATGGATCGACCTGGCGCGTGGTCAGGAGGATGTGGTGGCGCGCCTGGTGGCCTCGCCGCATACGCGCCTGCTGGTCGGCGACGGTGACCTGGACAGCCTGCGTGGCGTGGTGCAGAGCCGGGACGTGCTGGCCGACCTGCTGCAGGGCAAGCCACTGCAGCTGGAGGGCAACCTGCGCGAACCGCAGTACGTTCTGTCCACTGCCAGTGCGCTGCAGGCGCTGGAACTGATCCGCCAGCATCCGGTGCCGCTGGCGGTGGCGGTGGACGAGTACGGCAGCGTGGAGGGCCTGGTGACCGCCAACGACCTGCTGGCGGCGATTGCCGGTGACCTGGTCGATACCCAGGACGAGCGCTATGGCGTGGTGGCGCAGGGCGAGGATCAATGGGAGGCCGATGGTGCGCTGACCCTGGACGACCTGCAGCGTTTGGCGGGCGTGTCGCTGCCCCGCAGTGCCGACTACATGACCATCTCGGGTCTGGTGCTGGAGCAGCTGGGCCGCCTGCCGGACGTCGGCGACGCGGTGGAGGTGGCCGGCGTGCGCATCACCGTGCTGGCAATGGAGAAGCGCCGTATCGCCCGCCTGCGGGTGGAGCGCCTCGACGGAATGGCCTGACCGCCTGTTGTTGTAGAGCCGGGCCCATGCCCGGCTGCGTGTCGAGAAGCCGAGCATGGGCGCGGCTCTACACAACACGACCCGCAGCCGTCACCATGGCGGGCCCGCTTTCTGTCATGGATGGTTGCAGTGCTGAGTACGATCGGTTTGTTGATGGGCCTGTATGTGGCCTGCCGCCTGTTCTGGCCGCTGCGCATGCCCATCGGGTTGAAGGTCGTGCTGTCGCTGCTGGTGGTGGCCATGGCCGTGCAGCTGCGCATCGTGGCCACCTTCTGGGGCACGATGGCATCGCCGGAAATCCCGAAGATGGCCATCGCCGTCCTGGCCACCGGCTCCACGGCGGTGCTGCTGCTGGCGTTGCTGATGCTGGTGCTGGATGTGGGCCTGCTGCTGTCGCGCCTGCTGCGTTGGCCGCGCATCTTATCGGCCCTGCGCGCCTCGAAGCTGCGGCCGTTGGCCGGCCTGCTGGCGCTGCTTGTGAGTGGCTATGGCATCAGCCAGGGCATGGCCGTGCCCCAGCCCAGGCAGATCGACGTGGCGATCAAGGATCTGCCTGCTGCGTTCGACGGCTATCGCGTGCTGCAGCTGACCGACATCCACGCCAGCCGCCTGCTGACCGGCGACTGGGTGCGCAGGGTGGTGGACGAGAGCAACGCGCTGAAGCCGGACCTGATCGTGATCACTGGCGACCTGATCGACGGCAGCGTCGAGGCCCGCCGTGACGACGCGCGCCCGTTGGCCGATCTGCAGGCGCCGGACGGCGTCATTGCCATCACCGGCAACCATGAGTACTACGCGCAGTATCAGCAATGGATGCAGGCGTTCCGCGCGCTGCGCATGCAGGTGCTTGAGAACAGCCACCTGCAGGTGCGGCGCGGCGACGCGGCGCTGACCATCGCCGGTGTCACCGATCCGGTGGCCGCACGCTACGGCCTGCCGCTGCCGGATCTGGACGCTGCACTGGCCGGTGCCGATCCCTCTGCACCGGTGATCCTGCTTGACCACCGCCCGCGCAACGCGCGCGAGGCGGCGGCGCGCGGGGTGAAGCTGCAATTGTCCGGGCATACCCATGGCGGGCAGATCATTGGCATGGACCAGCTGGTGAAGCGGGCCAATGGCGGTTTCGTGTCCGGCCGCTACGACGTGGAGGGGATGACGCTGTACGTGGGCAACGGCGCGGGCCTCTGGGCCGGTTTCCCGGCGCGCATCGGCGTGCCTTCGGAGATCACCCTGATCACGCTGCGCCGCGCGCCTTGACCTGATGTGGGGTCAGATCCCTTTGCCTTTGGCAAAGGGATCTGACCCCGGCCCGTCAGGCCGCCCGCAGCGGCGGCCGCGCATGCGCACTTCGACGCAGGGCCTGCGCCCGCTTGGCGATCCAGCGCACCACGAAGGCGGTGAACAGCAGCGCCGACGGCACCGCATACCAGAAGTTGCCGGGCACGCGCTTGAAGTACGAGTAGGTGAACACCGCCGCGATGATCCACATGCCGGTGACGTGCAGGCGACGCCAGGCGGTGGGTCCCATGCGCCGGGCGAGCCCCCGGTGCGAGGTGATGGCCAGCGCCAGGATGGCGATGTAGCCCACCGTGCCCGGGAGGTTGGCCAGCGCGGAGCGTGCTGGCCAGAACGCCGGGTTGAGGATGCCGAAACTGGTGATGGCGACTGCGTGCAGCAGGTGCGAGAACGCGAAGGACAGACCGATGATGCGCCGTTCACGCAGCAGGAACCGGGTGAACGGGCCGGGCAGCAGGGTGGCGAAGGAGGATGCCGTGAATGCCGCCAGGAACAGCAGGAACGATGTGCGGGCGGTGAGCCGGATCGCCGCGCGGCTCCCTTCGGCTGCATCGGGATACAGGGCGAAGGCGGTCAGTGCGAACGCGATCAGGACCACGGCGATGGCTACGAACAGGCGCCAGCCGTGCAGGAAGGAAATGTTGGAAGCAGCCATGATGAGACCTCGAAGTAGGGGGCGGGTAGTGCCGGCCGCTTGCCGGTCAATGAACGGGTAGTGCCGGCCGCTGGCCGGCAACCTCAGAAAGCAGGCAATGCAACCAGCACCCCCGCCGTGCACAGCTCGCCAAGAACGGGCACGCAGGCAGCACGCAATGCGTCCGTTGCCACGTCATGTGTTTCGGACAGCGCCTGCAGTGCCTCATCCACACGCGCGCCGTCGTCACCGAAGACCGAAAGCAGCGCGTAGGCCAGCGGTGACGGTTGCTCGACCTTCAGGCTGAAATCGGCGCGGCGCTGGATCACCAGCAGCGTGGGAGCTGCGCCCAGCACCGGTTCCAGCCCCTCGTCTTCATGCACCGGCCACCGGTACCCAAGCACCCGCACCAGCGGCGAAACCGCCAGCACATCACTGTCCTCGGGTACGCGCTGCAGCAGACACCCAGCGCCACGCGCTTCAATGTGCAGCGACTGCTGCGTGCTCTCGTAGTGCGCCAGTTCCGCCGCCCAGCCCGGCAGTGCCAGCGTGTCCTGTACTGCCAGCCAGGCCGCGAACTCGCCGGCGATCCGCGGGAACAACGGGGTCTGGCAGGCGTGGTGGGCGTAGTAGTGCGCCACGGTGTCGCGCCAGCGCGACGTGCCCAACTGCTGTTGCAGTCGCGGCAGGCTGCCGGCCAGCAGGGTGTCCAGGCTGTCGATGCACAGGCGGCGGTATACCGCCAGCCTGCGCGCCTCCACGCCATCGGGTGCGGTCTTTGCAGGGTCCCGCACATGATCGGCCCAGCGCCGTTGCAGGGTAGCCAGCGGCTCAGCCATGGGCCACCTCCGGCCAACGTGCCTCAGCCTGTGCCTGGCGGATCTGCGCGACCTCGGCCAGCAACCCGGCCAGCGGCGGGAAGTTGAAGTCGCGCTCGAGCAGCGTGGGACGCACGCCCACCCGCATGTAGGCCTCGCGCAACAGCGCCCAGACCACGCCTTTCACCGGCGCACCATGGGTATCGATCTTGAAGCCGTCGTCTTCATCGAAGTGGCCCGCTACGTGCAGCGAGGCGACACGGTGGGACGGCACGTGGGCCAGGAATTCGAAGGCGTCGTAACCGTTGTTGCAGGCATTGACGAAGACGTTGTTGACGTCCAGCAGCAGGTCGCAGTCGGCTTCGGCGAGCACGGCGTTGATGAAGTCGATCTCGCTCATGTCCGCGCCGGCAACGGCGTAGTAGGAAATGTTCTCCACGGCGATGCGCCGGCCCAGCATGTCCTGCACCTGGGCGATACGGCCGGCGACATGGTGAACGGCCTCGGCGGTGAACGGCAGTGGCAGCAGGTCGTAGACATGGCCACCGGCGGCGCAGTAGCTCAGGTGTTCGCTGTACAGCTGCACCTGGTGCAGGTCGAGGAAGGCACGGGTCTGTGCCAGCAGGGTGCGGTCCAGCGGATCAGGACCGCCAAGCGACAGCGACAGGCCGTGGCAGGTCAAGGGGTGGCGCTCGCTGAGTTGGCGCAGCGCGTTGCCGTGTGCACCGCCGACGCCGATCCAGTTGTCGGGGGAGACTTCGAGGAAGTCGATGGCACCGGCCGGCATGGCCAGCAGTTCGTCGATCAGGCCACGGCGCAGGCCAAGACCGGCGGCATGGGTGGGCAGGGGCAGGGACATGGCGGATGCTCCACAGAGAGCGCCGCCTTGAAGGCGGCGCCGGGTGAACGTCGATCAATCGGCAACGCGGGAGAACAGGCCCTTCGGCATCGGCTTGCCGTTGGCGGTGTAGACGCTGCGCAGGTAGTCGTGCGCTTCCTGCTCGCTGATGTAACCGTCGTGGTCGGTGTCGATGCGGTCGAACTCGGCGGCACGCTTGGCGGCCACAGCGTTGAATTCGGCACGCGAGACCTTGCCGTCGTGGTCGCGATCAGTGCGGGCAAACGAGGCGTCGCCGCACTTGCCTTCGCCACACTGGCCCTCGGCCACCTTGGCCTTGCCGGCGGGCTTGCCGGTGGTGGCCTTGTTGGCCCCGCACTTGCCTTCACCGCACTTGCCTTCGGCGGCGGCGCTCATGGCCACCGCGCTGATCGCCAGCGGCTGGATCGCCGCGGCCTGGCCGGCCAGCAGCAGGCCACCGGCCAGGGCGATGCCGATGGCACCGATGCGCGGCAGGCGGGAGGAAGAGGTGTTCTTGGTCGAGATGGACATGGTGGTGACTCCTTGGGAAAGCACGCGGGGCGTGCGGGATGGACGCCGCCGAAGAGGCGACGGAAAGCGAAACGCGCGGGAACAGGGGAGTCGGCTCAGGCGGCGCGGCGACAGCGCAGCAGATGGCCCAGCAGCAGCACACCGCCGAGCAGGGCACCGCCGAAGCCGATGCCGGGCAACAGCGCGGCAACCGGCAGCAGCAGGGCGATCAGGCTGACGCCCCAACCCAGGCCGTCATTGCGTGCCGTGGCACGGCCGGACCCGGCCAGCAGCCGGTCCACGCTGAGTGCGCCACCGCCGTTGAGGATCAGTGGCAGCAGCATGGCCAGGAACAGCAACGGCAGCTTGAAGTTGCCGTAGCCCTGGTCGGTGATCGCATAGCCCTGCCAGAGTTCACCCAGGCCGTTCCATTGGTCGGGCCAGTGCACGGCGGCGATGGCAACGATGGTGAGTACCCAGAACACGTAGGCCACCGAGCGCGTGGCCAGGCCGAGCAGCAGCATCACCGCACCCACCAGTTCCAGCCACGTGGCCAGCTGCCAGTTCAGCGACGCGGGCAGTGTGGAGAACGGGAACGGGAAGCGGCCTTCCAGGTCGGCGAACCAGTTCTGGCCGCCCAGCTTCTCGCGGCCGGATTCAAAGAACTCCCAGGCCAGCAGGGTGCGCAGCGCCAACGGCGAGAGCCAGCGGCCGACGGCGTCCAGGCGGGGCGTATACACGGAAGAAGCGGTGCTGATCATGGTGGTGTCCTGCGGGCCAGTGGTCGATGGAAGCCATTCCAGGCGGCGCAGGTATCGGCAACGTGTGCCGTTGCCCGGGGTTTTGTCAGCGACTGTGGCCGCGGCCGGGGTTTCGTACAGTCAGATACAAAGACGATGCGCTGATGCGCATCGGGGCGTTGCGCGCCCGCGTGCGGGCAGCGATATCCACCCGAAAGCGCCCGGCCAGGACCGGCGCGCGAATGTATCCCACTGTAGAAACCCGCCTGCGCCCTACAGTCCGGTACAACTCCGCGCTGCGGAGAAACAGCGCCGATACACCGGCAGGCGGAAATGGCCACTCCCAACTCCGGAGTGCCCCCCATGATCCGTACCTGCTTGCTGGCCGCCGCTCTCGCCCTTGCCGCCGCCGCCCCTGCCTTCGCTGCCCGGGCCGATACCGCTGCACCGCCCACCGTCATCCTGGTGCACGGCGCGTTCGCTGATGGCTCCAGCTGGAGCAAGGTCATCAGCACCCTGCATGACTGGAAGCTGCCGGCGGTGGCCGTGCAGAATCCGCTCACCTCGTTGGCCGACGACGTCGCCGCCACCCGTCGTGCGATTGCCGCTGCGCCTGGCAAGGTGGTGCTGGTCGGCCACAGCTGGGGTGGCACGGTCATCACCGAAGCGGGCAATGACCCGAAGGTGCAGGCGCTGGTGTATGTGGCGGCGTTCGCACCGGATGCAGGGCAATCATCGGCGCAACAGGGCGAAGGCTTCCCGGTCGGTCCGGGCCTGGCCCGCCTGCAGGAAAGGGACGGCTACCTGACGTTGCCGGCTGACGCTGTCGCCCAGGACTTCGCGCCGGACGTGATGAAGAAGTCGGCCGCACTGCTGTACAGCACGCAGGTCCCGTTGAAGGCCAGCGCGCTGGGCGAAGTAGTGAACGTTGCGGCGTGGCGCAGCAAGCCGAGCTGGTACGTGCTCAGCCGTGACGATCGCATGCTGTCGCCGCAGCTGCAGGCCGCCACCGCAAAGCGCATTGGCGCGCAGCTGCAATCGATCGGCAGCAGCCATGTGTCGCTGCTTTCGCATCCGGCGCAGGTGGCCGACAGTATCCTCGAAGCGGCGGGGGTGAAGCCGGCGGAACTGCCACTGGCCGAGCAGGGGGGCTGAGCGATGGCCGGCCTGCGTGCGTACGTGCTGCCGTTGCTGATGGGCGTGCTGGGTGGGGCTGCGCTGTTGATGGCCTGGCCCAGCCCGGAGGCCGATGCGCAGCCGGCACAGGCCGTTCCCGCCGCCGGGTTCGACGGTGGCGGGCCCTGGCACAACAGCCCGCCGCTCACACTGGAGCAGTTGCGGGGGAAGGTGGTGCTGGTCGAGTTCTGGACCTACACCTGCAGCAACTGCCTCAACGTGGCGCCGTATGTCCACCAGTGGCATGCGCGCTACGCGTCGCAGGGCCTGAGGGTGATCGGCGTGCATACGCCGGAGTTCGCCTATGAAGGGCTGCCTGGCAACGTGCGCAAGGCCATCGCACGGTTGGACATCGCCTGGCCGGTGGTGCAGGACAACCAGTACCGGATCTGGAACGCCTGGGGCAACCGCTTCTGGCCCGCACTGTACCTGCTCGACCGGCAGGGGCGGGTGGTCTACCGCCATTACGGCGAGGGCGACTACGCACGTACCGAAAGCGAGATCCAGCGCCTGCTGGCCAACCCCTGAGCCGCGCTACCATGGCCGCACCGCGCGGCCTTGACCTTCGTCCTCATCGAGAACGCAATGAACCACGTACCGCACATCCTGGTCGTCGACGATGACAGCGAGATCCGCCAGATGCTGGCCGATTACCTGCAACGCAACGGCCTGCGCGTGAGCCAGGCCGACGGTGGCCGGGCCATGCGCGCGCTGATGGATACCCATGCCGTGGATCTGGTCGTGCTGGACGTGATGATGCCGGGCGAGGACGGACTGAGCCTGTGCCGCAACCTGCGCGCCGGCAAGCATCGTGCGGTGCCGGTGGTGCTGCTGACCGCCCGCGACGACGAAACCGACCGCATCATCGGCCTGGAAATGGGCGCTGATGACTACGTGACCAAGCCCTTCTCTTCGCGCGAACTGCTGGCACGCATCAATGCGGTGATCCGCCGTACCCGGATGTTGCCGCCGAATCTGCAGGTGAGCGAAGCCGGTCGCCAGCTGGCCTTCGGCGAGTGGCGCCTGGACACCACCGCACGCCATCTGCTGGATGCACACGACACCGCGTATCCACTCAGTGGCGCCGAATTCCGCCTGTTGCGCGTATTCCTCGATCACGCCAATCGGGTGCTCAGCCGCGACCAGCTGCTCAGCCTCACGCAGGGCCGCGATGCCGAACTGTTTGACCGCTCGATCGACCTGCTGGTCAGCCGCGTGCGGCAGCGCTTGGGTGACGACGCACGCGAGCCGACCTACATCAAGACCGTGCGCAGCGAAGGCTATGTGTTCAGCGTGCCGGTGCAGTTGCTGGGGCCGGACGAATGAACGCCACCGCACGCCGCCCACGCTGGCCGCGCACGCTGTCGGCGCGGCTGCTGCTGGTGCTGCTGGGCGGACTGGCGCTGGCCCACGCACTGTCCTTCGGCCTGCTGTTCTTCGAACGCTACCAGTCCACCCGCAGCATGATGCTGCGCAACCTGGACGAAGACGTGGCCGTGAGTGTCGCGCTGCTGGAGCACCTGCCCGCGGACCAGCGCGATGCCTGGGTGCCGCGGCTGGAGCGGCGCACCTACCGTTACCTGCTGCGCCCGGCCGCGGCCGGACCGGGGCTGCAGACCGATCGTGCACGCCAGGTCACGGCGATCATCGATGACAGCCTGCAGCACCGCTATCCGTTGCAGGCGCGCCAGGTGGCTCGCCTGCCGGAGCGGTTCGAGGTGGAACTGCGCCTGCACGACGGCACTCCCTTGACCATTGAAGTCACCCCGTCGGGCCTGCCGCTGGCGCGCTGGCTGCCCGCCGTGCTGCTGGTGCAGCTGGCGCTGCTGCTGGTGTGCGCGTGGCTGGCGGTGCGCCTGGCCATGCGCCCGCTGCAGCAGTTGTCGCATGCGGTGGAGCATCTGCAGCCGGGCAAGGACGGGCCTGCACTGCCTGAAGATGGCCCGGCCGAAGTGGGCGGCGCAGCAGCCGCTCTCAACGCACTGCAGGCACGCATTCGTGGCCATGTCAGTGAACGCCTGCAGATCCTGGCCGCGATCTCGCATGACCTGCAGACCCCCATCACGCGCATGAAGCTCCGGGTGGAGACCCTGCCTGAAGACAGCACCCAGCAGCGGCTGCTGGCCGACCTCGACCACCTTGGGCAACTGGTGCGCGAGGGTGTGGCCTATGCGCGCAGCAGCCACGTCGCCAGTGGCGCGCCGGTGTCGATGGACCTGGGCGCGTTCCTGGCCAGTGTGGTCGGCGATTACGAGGACATGGGCAAGCCGGTCAGTGGCGGAGCACCCGCTGGACTGGTCGTGCAGACCTGGCCGCAGCCGCTGCGCCGGGTGGTCGGCAATCTGGTCGACAACGCGTTGCGTTACGCCGGTGCCGCCGAGATCGAGGCGGGCCGCGATGAGGCCGGAAGAGTGTGGATCGGAATTTCCGACCGTGGCCCCGGCATTCCCGAAGACCAGTTGCAGGCAGTGCTGGCACCGTTCCACCGGCTGGAAAGCTCGCGCAATCGCGATACCGGCGGCACTGGCTTGGGCCTGGCCATCGCGGTGCAGCTGGCGCAGTCGCTGGGCGGCTCGCTGCGGTTGCGCAACCGCGAGGGTGGCGGGCTGAGGGCTGAGCTGCAGCTGCCGGGGTAACGGGCGGGGTCGGATCCCTTTGCGGGAGCGGAGGGCTCTGACCCCGATGTGGGATCTGTGACGTTCCTGCACGGCCTTGGGATCGGCGATCATCTGCAGGGAGTGTCGAAACCAGGAAACACGCAATGCAGGGAACGCAGCATTCAATCCAGCGCCCGCGCCACGTCGCGCTGCTGGTCGGTCTGCTCGCGCTGGCGGCCTGCCAGCGCACACCGGACGCGCCGACCGTGGCACCCGCAGCGGGCACACCGCCTGCCGCCCCGGCCACCGCAACAGACCTCTCTCCGCTGCTCGACGCCTTGCCGACCTGCGCGCTGGACGGCTGGTACATCGATCAGCAGACCGGGCGCCCGGCCCATCCCTGGTTGGCGGCGAACGCGCCGAAGCCCTGCAAGGAGGACGGGGAGAACGAGATCGCCACGTTCTGCGTGCAGGGGCAGTGGAAGGGGCTGCCGGTGGAAGAGGTGATCCTGCCGACGATGACATTCGTTTCGTTCCGTGGGGCCAGGATCGGCCTGCCGCTGGAGAAGGCACGTCCCATCGTCCGCCAGCGTTTCGGCCAGGACTTCCCGGGTGGTGCGGCTTACGAGGCGGGCCGCGAGCCGAAGCTGATGGCCGATCCCGAAGATGCGCAGGGTTCGTGGCTGCTGTGCAGCACCCCGGAACTGGGCCACGACGTGGACAGCGAGGGAAGCATCAGCTATTCCGGCATGAACCTGCCCTACGACCACGACGGTTGCAGTTACCGCTACAGCCCGGTCGACTTCTGCGATGCGCGGCACCGCGCAGCCATCGAAGATGCCCTCCAGCATCAGAAACCCAATTTCAACCGGCACTACCTGCTGGTACAGGTCGATGATCGTCCGGAGTATTTCCAGCGCACGCTGGTGCTGGTCGATACCCGCACGGGCAGGGCGACGCCACTGCCGTTCGATGCCTTCACCGGGCCGGCGGGAAAGGGCGGTGATGCTACCGGCTACGGGACACTGGAGACGGGCGTGGACCGGCAGCAGTTCTGCCTCGATGGCGCGTTGCTGGTCTACCGCGTGTTCGAGGAAGGGCGCTTCTGCTTCGGTTTTGACGGTGAGCGCTTCACCGGCCATGAAACCCAGTACATGCAGGCAGCGGATGGCCGATGACCGGTATTTCACCCGGGCCATGACATCCTGCCCCGAACCTGCGCAACCGGGACCGAGGCTGTTGAAGGCGAACACGCAATGACCGCGGCGCGGCAGCGCTCGATGTGGGTGGCGGGCCTGTCCACGGTAGTGGAGTGGTACGACTTCACCCTGTACCTGTATTTCGCCACGGTGCTGTCGCGGGTGTTCTTCGGCGGCGGCGAACAGGCGCTGCTGGTCACCCTGGCAGGCTTCGCGGTGTCCTACCTGATGCGCCCGCTGGGCGCGCTGTGCTTCGGCCACCTGGGCGACCGCCTGGGCCGGCGCTGGATGCTGCTGGCTTCGATGGCGTTGATGGCGGCGGCGATGCTGGCCACTGCGTTGCTGCCAACCGCGGCCACCGCAGGTACCACGGCGGGCGTGCTACTGCTGGTATTGCGCTGCGTGATGGCGTTTTCGGTGGGCGGTGAGTACACCGGCGTGGTGGCGTACCTGCTGGAAAGCGCACCGGCGCGGCGGCGTGGCCTGGTGACCTCGCTGGCCTCGGCCGCCAGTGAAGTAGGCGCACTGCTGGCGGTAGCGATCTCGGCGGTCACCGTGGCGCTGCTCGCGCCCGCGCAGCTGGACAGCTGGGGCTGGCGTATTCCGTTCTTCGTCGGCGCTGCGCTGGCACTGGTGATCCTGGTCGCGCGCTCGGGCATGCACGAATCGCCTGAGTTCGAACGCCAGCGCCGCGAAGGCAGCATTCCTGCCACGCCGCTGCGGCATGTGCTGCAGCACCACCCGCTGGCGGTGGCGCGCACCTTCGCGATCTCGGCCTTGGGATCGATCACCTACTACGTGGGCATCACCTATGTGCCTGCGTTCCTGCACGCGCAGGGCCACGATGAGGGCGATGCACTGTGGCTTTCGACAATTGCGGCGGTGGCAGTGATTGCGATCACGCCGCTGTGTGGCGCATTGTCCGACCGCGTCGGGCGGCGGCCGATGCTGCTGGGCCTGACCCTGCTGGCAGCGTTGTTGCCGCTGTCCCTGTTCGCCTGGATGGCACAGGCGCCGCCGTTGGGCATTGCGCTGGCGGCGGTGCTGCTGGCCTGCGTGGCCGGCGGCGTGAGCGCGGTCGCGGCCCCGGCCACGGCCGAGCAGTTCCCCGGCGAAGGGCGGGTGAGTGGGCTGGCACTGGGGGTGACCTTGGCCACGGCCTTCTTCGGCGGGGCAACGCCATGGCTGGCGCAATGGTGGGTGGAGCGCAGCGGCTGGGCAGCAGCGCCAGGCGCGATGATCGCGCTGGTGGCGGTGCTGGTGCTGCCGGTGCTGTGGACCCTGCCCGAGACGGTCCCGGGCAGGGCCAAGCGCTAGCGGGTCAGACCTTGAGGGTCTGCTCGATGTCGGCCAGTACCGCGGCCGCATCCACGCCGATGGCGATCGACTGCACCACGTGGCCGTCCCACACGCTGGGACCGAATGCCATGCCTTCCGGCTTGGGAATGGTCATGCCGCGGGCAACGCCGTCGGTGGCCACGCGCACGCTGGCGCGCTCGAACTGGAACAGTTCCGGACGGGTCAGCGCGATGCACGCGCAGCAGTCATGCACGACCATGCCCTTGTGGCCGGCCTGCAGGTAGAAGTCCACGTAATCCTGCGACAGCGCACGCACCAGTTCGGCATCGGCACCGCCGATGGCGGCCAGCTTGTCCAGACCGTCACGGTCCATTTCCACGCGGGTGGTCACGTCCAGGCCGATGGCGGTGACCGGCCAGCTGGCAGTGAACACCACGTCGGCCGCTTCGGCATCGCCCCAGATGTTGGCCTCGGCGGCCGGGGTGATGTTGCCGTTGACGTGGAACGCGCCGCCCATGATCACCACGCCGCGCACCAGGCCGGCGATGTCCGGGGCCTGCTGCAGGGCCAGCGCGAGGTTGGTCATGCGGCCGACCGCGACCAGGGTCACTTCGCCCGGATGGGCGCGGACCAGGTCGATGATCAGCTGGTGAGCGGGGCGCGCGTCGGCGGCCACGTCCAGTTCGGCCGGCACCGGGTGGTTGCCCAGGCCGTTGTGGCCATGGATGTGCACCGGCCAGGCTTCGGGGGTGGCTTCCGGCTGCAGCGGGCCACCGGCGCCGCGCGCGACCGGGGCGGCAAAGCCCCAGGCCTGCTTCAGGTACAGCGCATTGTGCGTGGTCGACTCCACCGAGGCATTGCCGAAGGTGGTGGTGACGCCGATCAGGTCAATCTGGGCGTGCTTGTGCAGGTACAGCAGGGCCAGGGCGTCGTCGACGCCCGGGTCGGTATCGAAAATGACTTTCAGCATGTTGTTGTTCTTCTTCTTCCGTGTGGTGCGGGGGGCGCCGGCGGCCCGGAAGCAGGCCGGCGCGCCCTGCATTGTCCCATCTTCATGACGGGCAGGGCCATTGCCGGGCTGGCAGGCCCATAATGCCCTCCAGTCCAGGCATGGAGCCGCCGAATGTTGATCGTTGCCCTTCTGCTGGTCCTGCTGGTGCTGGGCCTGAACGTGGCGGCTACCGTGGTGATCGTCAGGCGTGATGGCCTGTCGGCGGGTGGCCGCGCGGTGCAGCTGCTGCTGGTCTGGCTGCTGCCGCTGGTCGGCGCCATCCTGTGCCTGGCAGTGGCCACGGCCGATGGCTCAGGCAGCCGGGGGGATGGCGGTGCAAGCCATGACACCTCCGTTGACTATTCCGGTGACAGCCACAGCCATCACAGCTACAGCAGCTCCGACTGCAGCAGTGATGGTGGTGGGGGGGACGGCGGCAGCTGCGGTGGCGATTGATCAGACGTTTCGGGATGCCGGCCAGCGGCCGGCACTAACCCGCCGAGGTCACGTCCCGGTAGTGCCGGCCACTGGCCGGCAACCTCTTCCCCTCAGCCGCCGCCTTCGGCGGGCAAGTGGCCACGGCACGTTCAGCAGCCCAACCAAGGTCACGTCCCGGTAGTGCTGGCCGCTGGCCGGCAACCAAATCCGCTCAGCCGCCGCCTTCGGCGGGCAAGCGCCCACGGCACGTTCAACAGTCCAACCAAGGGCACGTCCCGGTAGTGCCGGCCGCTGGCCGGCAACCACATCCGCTCAGCCGCCGCCTTCGGTCGGCAAGGGCGCCGGCACGTTCAACAGCCCGCCTGCCGCCACATAGGCGGCCAGGGCCTGGCCCTGGCTGAGCAGATGGCGTTCCATGGTGCGTTCGGCGGCCTGCGCGTCGCGGCGGCGGAAGCACTCCATCAGCTCGCGGTGCTCGGCCAGCGATTGCGCGGTGCGCCCTGGGGTCAGCAGCTGGCGGCCGCGATGCATCTTCAGGATGCGGTGCAGGTCGTGGGTGATGCGGATCAGCCACGGGTTGCCGGCGTAATGCTGCACGGTTTCGTGGATCAGGTAGTTGTTGCGGTAGTACTCGGCGATGTTGCCCTCGGCCGCCGCCGCTTCCATCGCCGCATGCAGGGCCTCCAGCTGTTGCACGCCGGCATCGTCGATGTGCCTCACCGCCTCGTGTGCGCAACGGCCTTCCAGCATGGCCATCACCGGGAACAGCTGGTTGAGGTCTTCCAGCGTCAGCCGGGTGACCCGGCTGCCACGACCGGCATCGATCTGCACCAGGCCTTCGGCTGCCAGCAGCTTCAACGCCTCGCGCAGGGGCGTACGGCTGATACCCAGTTCCTCGCACAGCGCGGGCTCGTCGATCCACTCGCCCGGCGGCAACCGGTAGTCATAGATGCGCTCGCGCACGTGTTCGGCCACCTCTTCGTACAGAGGCGCGCGCTTCTTCGGTGACCGCGGGGCAGGGGCAATGGCCATGCGCAGAGTGTAACGCCAGGTCGCGCCGGCCAGCGGCCGGCACGACCCGATGGCGGTTACATCCAGCCCGGCACCACGAACACCAGCCAGGCCAGCAACGGCCCCAGCGCCACCACCAGACCGCTGTACACCAGGAAGCGACGGAACAGGCTCTCGCGCTCTTCCTTGGCTGCCGAAGCCACCACCAGTGCGCCATTGGTGGAGAACGGGCTGACATCGACGATGGTGGACGACACCGCCAGCGCGCAGATCACGCCAGCGGCGCTGAGGTGACCCTGCATCAGGAACGGCACGGCCAATGGAATCGTTGCGCCGAGCACCGCGGCCGACGAGGCGAATGCGGAGACGATGCCGCCGACGTAGCAGACCAAAAGCGCGCCGAGCAGCGGGATGCCGATTTCGGAGACGCTGTTGCCGATGAAGTCCACCGCGCCGGCATGTTCCAGCACGCCGATGTGGGTCACCACGCCGCAGATCAGCAGCACGGTCGACCAGCTGATGCCGTCAACCGCGCCCTTCTGGCTCTGCGGCGACAGCAGCGCCAGCGCCACCGCCACGGTGATCGAGACCAGGCCGACGTTGAGGTTGTAGATCAGCGCGGCCACGCCCAGGCCGAGCAGGCCGATCAGGGTGAACAACCGCTCGCGGGTCAGGCTGACCTCATCCAGTGCCGCCGGATCGTTGGACAGGGTGCCGCCGCCCGCCGCGACCAGCGCGCCATGGCCTTCGATCGCGAACTGGCGCGAGGATGCCTGCGGGCCACCGGCCATCGCCAGCTCGGCATTGCCGATCGTTCCCGCTGCCGTGATCGAACCGCGACGCAGCAGGGCGATGCCACCGAAGGCGAAGAAGCAGATCGTCGCCATCATGAAGTTGAAGCCCAGGCTGGTCAGGAACACCGCCATCTCGGTCACTTCCAGCCCGGCTTTCTGCACCACGCCATTGGTGATGCTGCCGTACACGCTGATGGGCGAGAAGCCGCCGGCCTGCGCACCATGGATGACCAGCAGGCCCATCATCAGTGGATTGATGTTGTACTGCTTGGCAAAGCGCAGGGCGACCGGGCCGATGATCGCGACCGCGGCCGGGCCCAGAGCGCCGAACGCGGTGAGGACCGCGGTGATCACGAACATCACCCACGGAATGGCCACGATATGGCCGCGCACCGCTTTCACTGCCCAGTGCACCAGCAGGTCGATGGTGCCGTTCTTCTGCGCGATGGCGAACAGGTAGGTGATGCCGACCAGGGTCAGGAACAGATCGCCGGGAAAGCCGGCCAGGACCTCCTTGCCGCCCATGTCGACCCACAGCCCGCCGATGATGAAGGCCAGCGCGAAAGCGACGGCACCCATGTTGATTGGCATCGCGGTGGCGACGATGAACATGATCACCAGACCGATGATCGTTGCGATTTGTGGACTCATGCGCCCTCCCAGACACGTGACTCACGTACAGCGCGGATGGAGACCCGCCATCCCGGGGTAAGGCGACGTACGGCGTGTTGCGTGATACGTACTGCTCGAACCCGTTACTGCAGCCGTTCCAGCGCGCTGCGGACCCATGCCGCCGCGCCTTCGAGGCTCTGGAACTCTTCCACCGCGCGCACCTCGCAGCACGGATAGGCCGGCGCGACCATGCGCGCCAGCGCGTTGCCCGGGCCCAGCTGCAGGAATACCCGCGCGCCGCGCTCGAAGGCCTGGCGCATCACCTGCGCCCATTCGATGGTCTGCGCCAGTTGCAACGAAAGCGTGTTGACTGCCGTTGCGCGGTCCCGCACCGGTCGCGCATCGATGCCGGCCAGCAGCGGCAGGCGTGGGGCCTGCAGTGGCGAGGCATCGAGTGCGGCAGCGAACGGTGCGACCGCCGCCGCCAGCAATGGTGTGTGTGCGGGCACGCGCACCGGCAGCAGACGGATGTCCGCGCCCTGCGCCCGCGCTGCATCGGCCAGCCGCTGCAACGAGGCGTGCGTGCCGCCCACGATGAAATGGTCCTGCCCGTTGGCGATGGCCACGTGCGCACCGTGCAGATCGCACAGCGGCTGCAGTACATGGCGTTCCAGGCCAAGCACCGCCTGCAGGCCTGCATCGGCGGGGCTGGCGCTGTCCATCAATCGCGCGCGCTGCGCCGCAAGGGCAAGGCAGGTGGCCGCATCGAAGCTGCCGGCAATGGCGTGCGCGGCGAGCTCGCCGATGCTGTAGCCAGCGATCAGCGTCGGCGCTGGCACGCAGTCGCGCAGTCCTTGCCACTGCGCCAGGCTGGCCGCGCACAGCAGCGGTTGTGCCTGCGCATTGTCGAAGCGGTCTTCGGCCCCAGCGGCGGAAAATACATCGCGTCCGAGCACCGTGCTGGCCAGATCAAGGATGTGGCGTGCGGCCGGAAGATCGCGCACGCGTTCGAACATCTCCGCGTGCTGGACGCCTTGGCCGGGGCAGAGCAGGGCAAGGCTCATGCGACCTCCTGCTGCAGCAGGAACCAGGCACAGGCCAGCAGGTCGGCACTGCCGCCGGGGCTCAGCCGGCGTGCGACGAATCCATCACCGATGCTGTGCAGGCGTGCCTGCCAGCCGGGTACGAAGGCGCCACCGGCATCGAGGAAGCCTCGCGCCTGTTGCTGGGCCCAGCACAGGCCGTTGGCGCCGCCACGGTGCAGCAGGTTGAGGTCATCCACGCACGCGATCAGCTGCACCAGGGTCTGGCACATCGCGGCCTCGCGTGGCAGGTCGCTGGCCAGCGCGTGGCGCAGTGTAGGCAGTGCCACCTCGCGCAGCAGCGGGTAGCCGGCGGCCGCTTGTTCGCGCACACCCTGCACGCCGTGCCGTGCGCGCGCGCGCTGGCCAGGGCTGTTCGCATCAAGTGGTGCGCCGGCGAGCTCGGCAGCCCAGCGGCGCACTTCCTGGCAGACCTGCTCGGCTGCGATGGCACCGCCCGCGCGGCCCCGACAGGCAGCGGAAGCCGCGACCAGCAGGCCAAGGCTGAAGACCGCGCCGCGATGAGTGTTGATGCCGGCGGTCGCGCGCAGCATCGCGATTTCGGCGGAGATGCCACACCGGCGCAAGGCATTGAAGTCCGCCTCGGCTGCACCGAGGCAGGCCACGGCGATGAAGTAGTGGCGCAGCGTGAACAGGCTGCGCAGGAACGTGCCGGCGTCCATGTCGTGGTGGCTGCCGCTGTCGAAGGGGGTGACCAACCCTGGCTTGGGTGCAAGGGCCAGTTCGGCGTGCAGGCTGGCGATGGCGAGGCGCCCCAGACGCGTGCTGTCCACGGCAGCTGGCCTGACCGCCGGTTGCACGAGGGCGTTCACGCGCTCACCCCGGTGGAGGCGAACAACGCATCACGTAGTTCCAGTGCGGCACCATCGAGGCGCTTGACCAGTACCTCGCGGCTGCGCCCGGCGTACTCGCGCCAGTTCACCGCGCCACCATCCACCAGGCACAGTTCGCCATCGACCCGATGCCCGAAGGTGCTTTCCCAGTGCTGCAGGCGCTCGACCAGCAGGTCGGCCTGGCGCGCGTCGCCCACCTGCCACAGCAGGTCGATGTCCGAGCGTGCGTGCACATAGGGCAGACCGCTGAGGTGCTGCCAGGCGAAGGCGCCGAACACGCGGGCCGGTGCAAGCCGCAGCATTGCCTGCAGTGCCGCCTGCCAATCAGCCGGAACGCCGCCGGCGAGAATCTGATCCAGGGCAGGGGGAGGCTGCAGGTGCTGGATGTCCTGCAGGGCCACGCGCAGCGCCAGCCGTTGCTTGCCTTCGCCTGGCGGCAGCGGCACCCCCAGGCGAAGCCGCGGGTCGGGATCATCCGCCGCACTGCGTGCCACCATGGCTGGCAGGCCCTGTGCGAACCATGCTGCCAGGCGCGGTTCGTGTCCAGTCACGTCAGCCCGCCAGTCGGCTTCGGCCGACAGCCAGGCCAGCGTGTGGCGGGCGGGCCGCTCAGGCATCGCCGTGGGCCACCGCAGTCGAAACCGCTGCCGCCAGGGCGCGACCGCCGCGCTGTGCGCCGCGTGCGGCACGTCGGTCGCCTTCGGCGGGTGTGCGCAGGGCCTGCAGCAGGTGCTGGGCAAGGTCGCCTTCCCATAGTGATTCCACCGCACCCATCGCCACGTAGTTGGCCACGCCCGGCGCGAATACCGGCGAGCTCTGGCTGAGCGCCTGCAGCTTCTCCAGCGGTTGCTTGGTCACCCGTGCCATCGCGCGCAGGTCCATCACCCGCACCTGTGCGTCGGGCAGGGCGTGGATGTGGTCGGCCATCAGGCCGAATGACAGGAAGCCACCACTGACCGATTCGCCGTAGACCAGGGTGATCAGGCGCGCACCACGGCGGCGTGCCAGATCGAGCGTCTGCGCGAGATGCGCAAAGTAACCATTGATGCCCAACAGTTCGTCGCGCCGCGCCAGGCGCTGTCCGGCGGTATCCACCAGCATCACGATCGGTCGCTGTGGATGTGCGCCGGTGCTGGCAAGCACGGTTTCGGCCAGTGCCAGTGCGTGGTCCACGCCGACTTCAAGTTTGTCGGCGGTACCGATCACGGTCACCTCGCCATCCTCGGTGGTGGCGCTGCCGGTCAGCACCGAATCGTTCACCGCAATGGCATGCCCATGCGGGAACAGGGCATCGAGCAGGTTCTGCAACGGCAGGCTCATGGCAGGCTCCGGTCGGCGGTGGCGATGAGGAACTCATCGGTGTCGAGCAGCGGTAGTCGCTCGGGGGCTGCGATGCCTTGGCGGGCCCAGATCTCCAGGCCATCGCGGCAATCGCCCCAGGCCTGCACGCGCGCCTTCAATGCCGCATGGCGTTCCTGCAGCGCAGCCAGTGCAGTATCCGGATCGGTGCTACTGGTATCAGGCTGCAGCGCGTTGCTGGCCGCCTGCGCGAAGGCCTCGATGGCATCCGGCACCAGCACCTGTGCCTGGTCGATCAGGTAGCGGTGCTTGCCTCCCGTTACGCGCCAGACCAGCGCGCGATCGCGGGAATCGAACTCTTCCACGCCGCGCACGGTTTCGATCACTTCCGGGCCGGACAGCGACAGGCGCCCCTCTTCGGACATGATGACCGTGCTGCAGCAGCGGGCGACGATGCCCATGCCGCCGAAGGCGCCGTTGCCGCTGCCGATCAGCGCGATCACCGGCACACCCGCTGCTCGCGCGTCCAGGGTGGCGCGCATGATCTCGGAAATGGCGATGAGCCCTGCATTGGCTTCGTGCAGGCGCACACCACCGGTGTCCAGCAGCAGAAGCACGCCTTCGGGATGTGTTTCGGCTGCGCGACGCAGCAGCCCGGTCAGTTTGGCACCGTGCACTTCGCCCACGCCGCCGCCCATGAATTCACCCTGCTGCGCGGCCAGCAGCACGCGTCGGCCACGCAGCGTGGCTTCGCCGACAACGATGCCGTCGTCGAACGCCGCGGGCTGGTCGAGCTGTGCCAAGTGCGGGCTCATCATCCGCCGCGCCGGGCCGAGGAATTCCCTGAAGGAACCGGCATCGACCAGGCTGGCGATACGCTCGCGCGCATCGGCTTCGTAGTAGCTGTAGCGCTGCGTCCGGTTCATCGTGGATCTCCAGCACGCAGGGTTTCCACGGCTTGGTCCAGGCGCAGGCTGACCACCGCCGGGGTGGCACCGGCATCGTTGATCGAGATGCGTACGTCGCGTAGCGGATGACGCTGTGCGAAGTCGTTGATCACCGCTTGCCACACGCTGCCGAAGCCCTTCGCGACGGTGATGATGCGCACCGTCATCGCGCCTTCCAGCGCAGCGGGTTCCAGCAGGATTTCCAGGTTGCCCGAGGCCAGCACGCCGACCAGCACCGCTTCGCGCGGGAACTGCACCGCAGTGTGTCCTTCGAATCGATAGTCGAGGGTTTCCATGCTCAGCCCCTTACCAGTTGCGGAAGCGCTTGGGCGGGTCGTACAGACCGCCGGACCAGCGCACCAGGTCCTTCACCGAACGCGCCGCCAGCAGGTCACGGCTGGCATCGCGCACGGAGATGCCAAGGTCATCGGGACGGCGGATCACGCCGCGGTCGCGCAGGTTTTCCACCATCGCGCGGTCGCGGCCCAGGCCCACGGCGGTATAGCCGGCCACGCCGCGGATCGCCTGTTCGCGTTCCTCAGGGGTGCGGCACAAAAGCAGGTTGGCGATGCCTTCTTCGGTCAGCACATGGCTGACGTCGTCGCCATAGATCATCACCGGCGGCAGCGGCATCTGCGCGCGCTCGGCCAGTTCCCAGGCATCGAGCCTTTCGACGAAGGCCGGTGCCATGTGCTCGCGGAAGGTTTCCACCATCTGCACCACCAGCTTGCGCCCGCGTGGCATTTCGCCCGGGCGCGCAGCCTGTTGCCCGGCCTTGATCCAGGCCTCGCTGGCATGGCGGCGGCCGCGTGCGTCCGAGCCCATGTTCGGTGCACCGCCGAAGCCGGCGATGCGGTCACGGGTGGCGGTGGAACTGTTGCCCTGCAGGTCGATCTGCAGGGTGGAGCCGATGAACATGTCACAGGCATACAGGCCGGCGGTCTGCGAGAACGCGCGGTTGGAACGCATCGAGCCATCGGCGCCGGTGAAGAACACATCACCTCGCGCGGCGATGTATTTCTCCATGCCCAGTTCCGAACCGAACGAATGCACCGATCTGACGAAGCCCGATTCGATCGCCGGAATCAGTGCCGGGTGGGGGTTCAACGCCCAGTGCTGGCAGATCTTTCCCTTCAGGTCGAGCGATTCGGCGTAGGTGGGGAGCAGCAGTTCGATGGCCGCCGTATCGAAGCCGATGCCATGGTTGAGGCGGTTCACGCCGTACTCGGCGTAGATGCCCTTGATCGCCATCATCGCCATCAACACCTGGATCTCGGAGATCTGCGCCGGGTCGCGGGTGAACAGCGGTTCGATGTGGTTCGGCTTCGGCGCCTGCACCACGAAGTTGACCCAGTCAGCGGGAATGTCGACGCGGGGGAGGGCGTCGACGATCTCGTTGACCTGGGCGATGACGATGCCGCCACCGAAGGCAGTGGCTTCGACGATCACCGGCGTGTCTTCGGTGTTCGGGCCGGTGTACAGGTTGCCGTGCCGGTCTGCGGCCTGCGCGGCGACCAGGGCCACGCGCGGGGTCAGGTCGATGAAGTAGCGGCCGAACAGTTCCAGGTAGGTGTGGATGGCACCGATCTGGATGCGCCCTTCAGCCACCAGGTTGGCCAGGCGCACCGACTGCGGGCCGGAGAACGAGAAGTCCAGTTTCGAAGCGATACCACGCTCGAATACATCCAGATGCGAGGGCAGCGACAGCACCGACTGCACCATGTGCAGGTCGTGCACGCGGGCCGGATCAAGATCGGCCAGGGCCTGGGCGAGGAAATCGGCCTGCTTCTGGTTGTTGCCCTCCAGGCAGACCTTGTCGCCGGGCTCCAGCAGTGCATGCAGCAGCCCGCCTACGTCGCCGGCGGCGACCTCGCGTCCCCGGGCCCACGGCGCGGCACGTTCCAGGCGGGCCTGGCGACTGCGTTCCAACGTATCCCAGCTCGGGTTCATTGACCGGCTTCCGACGGGTGTTGGAATAATTACGGCATAATTACGGCGTAGGGTGCAACCTGCAGTGCAGCAAAAGGAAAGGCCCGCACGGAGACGGGCCCATTCAGGTAGCCCACGACCGTGGTCGTGGCGGAGGGCGTGCCGACCAACGGTCGGCACCCACCTTGCACCCGTCGTTTGCTCAGAACTTCCAGCGCAGGCTGGCCGACACGAAGCGCGGCTCGCCGAAGTTGTTGTAGTCCAGGTTGGCCCAGTAGGTCTTGTCCAGCGCGTTGCGCACGCTCAGCGTCGCGGTCCAGTTGTCGCTGATGCGGTAGTTGGCGTTGAACTGCACCAGCGAATACGCCGGCTGGTTCACCGTCACCGTGCCGCCGAGCGGGTAGGCGATGTTGTAGCCCTGCACCCGGCTCTGCCACTGCAGGCCACCGCCGATGCTCAGTCGCTCCAGTGCGCCACGCAGCTGCAGCTGGGTGTTGAGCTGCAGCAGGTCCTTGGGCGGATTGGCGTACAGCAGGTCGGTGGCGGCGCGGGTCACCTTGACGCGGGTGTAGCCGGCATTGACCGTCCAGCCCGGCAGGATCTCGCCGTTGACGTCCATCTCCCAACCGCGCGCCTTGGTGCCGTTGATGCCGATATAGGCCGAGCTGCCGTCGCTCAGCGTACCTTCCGGCACGCTCATGTCACGCACCGCGTAGTTGTCCTGCTTGGCCTCGAACACCGCCGCATTGGCGGTCAGGCGGCCATCGAACCACTGCGTCTTGATGCCCGCTTCCAGGTTCGAGCCCTGCACCGGTGCCAGCAGGTTCTCGTTGCGGTCCTTGTAGTTTTGCGGATTGAAGATCTCGGTGTAGCTGGCATAGGCCGACACGTTCGGGGTGATCTCGTAGACCAGGCCCACGTACGGAGTGACCTCATCGCTCACCTTGTATGCACCGCTGGTGCCGGTATAGGCGCCGGCAGCGTTGTACGAGCGGCTGAGCGTTTCCCAGCGGCTCAGGCGCGCACCGGCAATCAGCGACAGCGGCTCGGCCAGGCGCAGGCGGGTGGCCAGGTAGACGCCGCTCTGCGTGGTCTTGGCCACGCGGCGTGCGCCGGTGCGGGTGTAGGTCACTTCGGAGATGTCGCCGTTCCAGTTGAACACGTTGGGGATGTAGTAGCAGCGCTCACGCCCGCAGGTCGCCCAGTCGCCCGGGAAGTTCAGCGCCACGGTATTGGTGGTGCCTTCCAGGTCCGACCACTGCGCGCCGACGGTGAGGTCGTGGTCGCGGCCGAACAGCGGGAAGCTGCCGGTCAGGTAGGCATCGACATTGCGGCGGGTGTCCTTCGAATCACCGGCGGCCGCGCGCAGGTAGATGCCCGCGCCGGTCACCGGGTCCGGGTTGCCGGTGCCGTACAGGCGCACGTTCTGCACGTTGCCGCGGGTGTAGGCGGTGTTGATCTTCAGCAGCCAGTGGTCGCCGAAACGCTGTTCCAGGTTGGCGAAGGCGGTATTGCTTTCGCGCTTCCAGTAGCTCCACTTCGGCGACAGGTTGGTCGAGCGCGCCAGATGGGCGAAGTTGCCCTGGTTGTCGAAGAACGCCACGGTGCCCCAGGTCGAACCGGTCGGGTTGTTGTCCTGGGTCTGGTAGCCGACGGTAACCGTGGTGCTGTCGGTGACATCGCCTTCCAGCACCGCCATGCCGGCCATCTTGTTTTCCTTGTAGCGGTCGTAATACAGGCCACGATCGGTGTAGGCGGCGACCACGCGGCTGCGGAAGCGGCCGTCGGCGGTCAGCGGCGCGGTTACGTCGGCTTCCATGCGGCGGTAGTCCCAGCTACCGGCGCTGACCGCGAACGACGCGTCGAATTCCTTGCCGGGGCGCTTGCGCAGCAGGTTGACCGTGGCCGACGGCACGCCGGCGCCGCTGAGCAGGCCGTTGGCACCGCGGATCACTTCGATGCGGTCGTAGAAAGCGGTGTCGTACTCCTGGTTGGTCGAGCCGCTGTAGGTGGGAATGCCGTCGACCTGGAAGTCGGTGATGGCGAAGCCGCGCGCGTAGTACAGCGGGCGTTGCGTGTCATAGAAGGACACGCTGACGCCGGTCACGTTGCGCATCACATCGTTGATGCTGAACAGCGATTCGTCCTGCAGGCGCTGCAGGCTGATCGCGGTGGCCGACTGCGGGGTTTCCTGCAGGGTGATCGGCAGGCGCGTGGTACTGGCCGGCGGCGCCGACTGTTCGGCACGCACGCTCACCCGGTCCAGGGTCTTGGCGTCGGCAGCGCCATCAGTGGCGGCGAACGCGCTGGGCGCGGCCAGCAGGGTCAAAGACGAAAGCAGGGCAGCCGGCAGCAGCGCGCGGCGGGGCAGGCGGTTATCGAAGGTCAGGCACATGGTGGGCTCGAAGCGTGGAGGCGGGGAGGGGCGGCAACAGTCGTCCAGCACCCGGGGCGGCGGCTTCGGGCACGGTCAGGTCCGTCTGGGGCGAGGCGCGGTCACTGCGCAGGACGCAAATGTAAATAATTCTTAACAACATTACAATTCGCGTCATTGTGCGCAGGGTTCCCGGCACGGGGCATCGCTTTCTGTAGAGCCGAGCCATGCTCGGCTGCTTTTTGCCGGAGCCGAGCATGGGCTCGGCTCTACAGGCGGTAGCCTGCACAAACGCAAACGGCCACCCGAAGGTGGCCGTCCGTCTGCATCGAAGGGAACCTGCGGGCTTACAGCGCCTGCAGTTCCTCGTTGGCGTTGCGCTTTTCCTTGGCCGGCGCCGGAACCGCCGCCGGAGCGGGCGATGCCGCGTTCGCGTCCACCGGCACCTCCAGGTAGGGCAGCTGCAGGGTCTGGCTGGTCAGCGTGCGGATCTCGTTGACCAGCGCGGCGCTGTCGTTGAGCTTGCGCCCGTACGACGGCACGATCTCGCGCAGGCGGGTTTCCCAGCCGGCCTTCATCTGCTCCGGGAAGGCCTTGGCCATCAGGTCAAGCATGATCGGCGGCGAGGTCGACGCGCCCGGCGACGCGCCGAGCAGGGCGGCGAGGGTGTGGTCCTTGTCGGTCACGATCTCGGTACCGAACTGCAGCACCGGGCCCTTCAGCGGATCGCGCTTGATGATCTGCACGCGCTGGCCGGCGGTGACCAGCTTCCAGTCACCCGGCTTGGCATTGGGGAAGTACTTGACCAGTTCGGCCTGGCGGTCGGCATCGTTCAGGCGCGCCTGTCCCATCAGGTACTGCACCAGGTCCAGGTTGTCCTTGCCCACTTCCAGCATCGGGCCAACGTTGTTGTGGGTGACCGAGGAATACAGGTCCCACCACGAGCCGTGCTTGAGGAACTTGGTGCTGTACAGCGCGAACGGCCCGAACAGGACCACCGGCTTGCCGTCCAGCTTGCGTGCATCCAGGTGCGGCACCGACATCGGCGGCGAACCGGTTTCGGCCATGCCGTAGGCCTTCACCCCATGGCGCGAGGTCACGTCCTGGCCCTGGAAGGCGAGGAACTGGCCGCCGACCGGGAAGCCGGCGTAGTCCTTCGATTCCGGAATGCCCGACATCTGCAGCAGCTTCAGTGCGGCGCCACCGGCACCGATGAACACGAAGCGGGCGTGGGTGGTGGATTCGGTGCCGGCCTTGAGGTCCTTCACCGTCACGTTCCAGCTCTTGTCGGCGTTCTGCCGCAGCGCGCTCACTTCATGGTTCAGGTGCAGGCTGAAGTTCGGGCTGCGCTGCAGGCCGGCGGTCAGCTGGCGGGTGATCACGCCGAAGTTGACGTCGGTGCCCAGCGGCATCCAGGTTGCGGCAACCTTCTGCTTCGGGTCACGGCCTTCCATCAGCAGCGGGGCCCACTGCTTGATCTGGGCCGGATCCTCGGAGTACTGCATGCCGTAGAACAGCGGATTCTTGACCAGGGCCTGCTGGCGCTTGTGCAGGTAGGCGATGTTGTCATCGCCCCAGACGAAGCTCATGTGCGGGGTCGGGTTGATGAAGTCGCTGGGCTGGCTCAGCCGGCCCTCCTTCACCTGGTGCGACCAGAACTGGCGCGAGACCTCGAACGATTCGGCGATGCCGACCGCGCGCTTGGTCTCGATGCTGCCGTCGGGCAGTTCCGGGGTGTAGTTCAGTTCGGCGAACGCCGAGTGGCCGGTGCCGGCGTTGTTCCAGCCATCGGAGCTTTCACCGGCGACGCCGTCGAGGCGTTCGTAGACCTGGATGTTCCAGTCCGGCTGCAGCTCCTGCAGGTAGGTGGCCAGGGTGATGCTCATGATGCCGGCGCCGACCAGCACAACATCGACGGGCTTGTCGTTGCTGGCGGCAGGCACCGAGCGCTGGGTCAGCGGCCAGTACAGGAACAGCGCGGCGGCCAGCAACAGCAGCACGAGCAGGGCGAGAAGAGCCTTGCCAAATTTCTTCATGGGGGCGGGATCGTTGGCGGAGGGGAAGGGGTCAGGATGCGCGTGGGGCAGGGAAAGGGCGTGAAGAAACAACGCCTTGCATCATCCGCCGGTGATTCTAACCGGATCCAGTCCTTTTTTGATGCAACGCAGCATCCGACGTTTCGCGGTGCTGCCACATGGGCGGCAGGCGATGCCCGGCGACGGTGGGATCAGACCAGCTCAAGGATCTCGTCGCCAGCCTCATCGACCCCGCCGGTCGGGCGCCAGCCCAGGCGGCGGTAGAAGCCGTGCGAGCGCGAACGCGGGTCGGCCGAGCAGGCCAGGAACAGCCGCCGGTGGCCGGCATCGCGGGTCAGGCTGACCACTTCCTGCAGCAGCTGGCGGCCGATGCCGCGGCCCTCGTAGTCCGGCAGCAGGGCCAGCACCAGCACCTCGCCGCTGTCGCGGTCGGCGAAGCAGTAGCCGGCCATGCGCTCGCCCTCCCAGGCGACGCGGCCGATCGAATCGCCCTGGGCGATGCCGGCGGCCCAGCTGTCCACAGTGATGCCCAGCTGGGCCAGCTGCTCGGCGCTGAAGGCGTTCTCGCGGGTGCGCCCACGCAGATCGATGCAGGCAGCGGCATCCTCGGGGCGGGCATCGCGCAGGTACACGGGCATGCCGGACATCCTTGTAATGGTCGGCCCGCCAGTATCCGCATCGCGCATGGACCCGGTGTGTAGGCTTGATGGAGATCCGATGGAGCCCCGAAAAAGGGGACGGAGGGGATTAAGCCGTATTTGCCTTGGATGTCGTATTGGCCTTAAGCGACTTAATCCCCTCCGTCCCCTTTTTGCGCTGTGCGTCAGCGCTTGCGCCGGATCAATGCCGAGGATGCATCCAGCACGGCGCGGGTCAGCAGGGCCATGGTCTGCACGTCGCCCTTCCAGTGCTGCCAGTACAGCGGCACGTCTTCCCACGCGCGCTGGCGTACGTAGACCAGTCGCCCGGCATCCAGGTGCCGCTTGACCAGCGGCAATGGGTTCATCGTCCAGCCCATGCCGCCCAGGTTGGCCTGCACAAAGGCGCGGGTGGAGGGGATCCACCAGGTCGGTGCGGTGCTGGGCAGGTCATCGCCGGCCATGCGCCGGGCGAAGCGCGACTGCATGTCGTCCTTGCGGTTGAACACCAGTACCGGTGCCTGCGCCAGTGCCTGCGCGGTCACTCCCTTGGCGAAGTGGCGTTCGCGGAATTCAGGAGTACAGGTCGCTGCATAGCGGATGCTGCCCAGCGCGTGGATCTGGCAGCCCTGCACCGGCTCGTCCAGCGTGGTCACCGCACCCAGCACCGTGCCCTGTCGCAGCAGTTCGACGGTGTGGTCCTGGTCCTCCACGCGCAGGTCCAGGGTGGTCCCGGTGCCCTGCGCGAACTGCGCCGCGGCCTGCGGAAACCAGGTTTCCAGGCTGTCGTGGTTCACTGCCACCGGGATGCTGGCCTGGGGCAGGTCCTCGTCGGCCAGGCCCATGCGGTGCAGCGCATCGTGTTCCAGCAGGGCGGTCTGCTCGGCCAGCTGCACCAGCAACTGGCCCTCGGCAGTGGCGGTGGCCGGGGTGCCACGCTTGACCAGCAGGCGGCCGATCCGGTCCTCCAGTGCCTTGACCCGCTGCGAGATGGCCGAGGGCGTGACATTCAGCGATTGCGCGGCGCGGTCGAAGCTGCCTTCGCGGATCACCGCGGCCAGGGCGCGCAGCTGGGCGTGATCGATGCGCATCGAATTAAGCTCCGCTAATGTTGGTTTAGGAAGTTTAGCTCGTCTTTTCCATGTTGCGGCGCGACAATGGCGCCCGTTCCGGTGCTGTCCGCCTTCGCGAGGCACCGTCCCCCAAGCAATACAAGGCAGTGAATCCCATGTTCTCGGTCATCTCCGCCAGCACCGGCCTCGGTGCCTGGTTCTCTGGTGCAGCCACCGGCATCGGCCTGTTCGCCGTGGTCGGGGCCCAGAGCGCCTTCATTCTGCGCCAGGGCATCCTGCGCAAGCACATCGTGCCGGTGGTCGCCACCTGCGCGGCCATCGATGCCATCTTCATCTTTGCCAGCGTGGCCGGCCTGCGCACGCTCACTTCAGCGCTGCCGTGGCTGACCACCGCCGTGCTGTGGACCGGTGTCGCGTTCCTGGCCTGGTATGCGATGAAGTCGGCACGCCGTGCGATCGCCGGCGGCGGTGGCATGGGCGAGGCCGACAGCGACGACGGCAGCCGTCGCGCGGTGCTGATGGCCGCGGTCGGCTTCTCGCTGATCAACCCGCACTTCTGGCTGGACATGATGGTGATCGGCTCCATCGCCGAGAACTTCGGCAATGCCCGCATGGCCTTCGCTGCGGGCGTGGTCACGGCCAGCTGCCTGTGGCTGACCGCGCAGGGCCTTGGCGCACGCCTGCTGGCGCCGCTGTTCACCAAGCCCAGCACCTGGCGCGTGCTCGACGGCACCATCGCCGTGATCCTCAGCATCCTGGCCCTCATGTTGGCGGTGCGCGGGGTCCACTGACCCGGCGCACGCCCCCCGAACCCACGTCCTGACTCTCTCTCCAAGGTAGTGGCAACGACGGCACCGGCAACGGTGCCGTCGTCTTTTCCGGCTCTGGCGGGAAACCCATTGCCCTGCCTAGAATCGGAGACCAGGACAAGGTGTCCACAGGAGCAGGGGAAGGATGCACAGGACGATTCTGGCGGCCGCACTGGCCGTCATCGGGGGCGTTGCCGCAGGCAGCGCGGGGGCGGTGGATCTGACGCAGTACCTGCGGCGGGAGACCTTCACCGACATCAAGATCTCGCCGGGGGGCGAGTACGTAGCGGCAACGGTGCCGAGGGAGGACAGCACCGCGATCGCGATCCTGCGCCTGAAGGACAAGGAGGTGGTCGGCAGTTTCTGGCCGCCCAGCCGCAACCACGCGCAGGAATTCGATTGGGTCAGCAACGAGCGCCTGTTGATCGGCCTGGCCCAGAAGTGGGGCTCGCTCGACCAACCCAATCCCACCGGCGAACTCTATGCCATCGACGCCAACGGCAACCGTGGCGAGCTGCTGGTCGGCTATCGCGTCGAAAGCAAGGGCCCGGGGACCCGCATCCAGCCGAAGAAGGTCGAAGCAGTGGCCGCCTTCCTGGCCGACGACCTGCCGGGCGACGAGCGCAACGTGCTGGTGACCGTATGGCCGCTGGCCGAGGATCCGTACACCCGCGTAGATCGCATGGATGTGACTACGGGTCGTCGCTCGCGGGTGGCGTCCTCGCCGGTACGGCGCGGCGAGTTCACCACCGACGGCGCCGGCGAAGTGCGCTTCGTGCATGGCTCGGGCAGCGACAACATCAACAAGCTGTACTTCCGCGAACGCAGTGGCGACAGCTGGAAGCTGATCAACGACGAGGCCGTCAGCAAGCGCATCGAAACCGCCCTCGGCTTCTCGGCCGATGACAGCCTGGCCTACCTCAACGTCGAGCAGACCCAGGGCCCGGACGCGATCGTCAGCTGGAACCCGCAGACCGGCGAGCGTGCCACGCTGCTGCGCGACGAGGTGGTCAATCCGTATCGCATCATCCATCGGCCCGGCACCCACGTGCCGGTGGGCGCGCTCTATCTGGGCGATACGCCGCGTACCCGGTTCTTCGACGAGAAGTCGCCGGAGGCGCGCCTGTACCGCAGCCTGGAAGCCGCCTTCGGAGGGCCGGTCTACATCACCTCCAGCACCCGCGATGGCCGTGTCGTGCTGGTGGAAACCTGGTCGGGCTCGAACCCGGGCGATTTCTACGTCTACGACACGGTGGCGCGCAAGGCTGACCACCTGATCAGCCGCAGCGACTGGATTGACGTGGACCGCAGTGCCAGCGTGAAGCCGATTGCACTGAAGGCGCGGGACGGGCTGCCGTTGCATGGCTTCCTGACCCTGCCGGCCGGCAGCAACGGCCGCAACCTGCCGATGGTGGTGATGCCGCATGGCGGTCCGTTCGACATCTTCGATTCCGGCCAGTACGACCGCGAAACCCAGATGCTGGCCGCCGCCGGGTATGCCGTGCTGCAGGTCAACTTCCGTGGGTCGGGCAATTACGGCCGGGCCCACACCCAGGCCGGTGCGCAGCAGTGGGGCGCGGCGATGCAGGACGATGTCACCGATGCCACCCGCTGGGCAATCAGCGAAGGCATCGCCGATGCTCGTCGCATCTGCATCTATGGCGCCAGCTACGGGGCCTACTCGGCGATGATGGGGGCCGCCCGCGAACCCGGGCTGTATCAGTGCGCGGCCGGCTATGTGGGGGTCTACGACCTGCCGATGATGTACACCCGTGGCGATATCCAGGACCGCGGCTCAGGCGTGACCTACCTGCGCGAATGGCTGGGTGATCCGGCCAAGCTGGGCGCGGTGTCGCCGGTGAACCTGGCCGAACGGATCAAGGTACCGGTGTTCCTCGCCGCCGGTGGCGAAGACAAGCGTGCGCCGATCCAGCATACCGAGCGCATGGAAGCGGCGCTCAAGCGCACCGGCACACCGGTGGAAAGCCTGTACTACAAGACCGAAGGCCACGGCTTCTACACCGAGGCGCATCGCAGCGAGTACTACGACAAGCTGCTGGCGTTCCTGGCGCGCAGCCTGGGGGGCAAGACCGCGACGACCGCGCCCGTGGCCGGCAAGGACAAGGCGCCCTGAGCTGACAGGGCGGCGGATGAATTTTCCGCCGCCCTGGTCTTCGGCACGCGGGACTTACTTCACCCCGTGCATCATCTTCTTCAGCAGCGGCGCGGCGATGAAGGCCACCAACGCGCAACCCAGGCCGATCCACATCAGCAGCCAGAACAGGTGCGCGTAGGCACCGGCGGCAGCCACCATGTCCAGCGATTCGCCTTCCGGCACCTCGATCGCGGCCAGCTTGCCGAACAGCGCGGCCAGCGTTTCCGAGAATGCGGTGGCCAGGAACCAAGTGCCCATCATCAGGCTCATCACCCGCGGCACGGCCAGCTGGGTCACCGCCGACAGGCCGACCGGCGAGAGGCACATCTCGCCGCTGGCCAGCAGGAAGTAGGCCAGCACCAGCCACCACACGCTGGCCATCTCGCCGGTGGCGCCCACCTGCTGTGCGGCCAGCGCCAGCGGCACGAACGACAGCGCGCCGATCACCAGGCCCCAGGCCGACTTCACCGGCTTGCCCGGTTCCCAGCCGCGGCGGTCCATCCACGTCCACAGCGCGGCGAAGGCCGGAGCGAGCAGCACCAGGAACAGGCCGCCGAGGTAGGTCAGCGAGCCGGCGGTCTGCGGAATCACCAGGCAGTCGCGCACCAGCAGCACCAGCATCAGTACGACGATGGCGGCGAAGAACGTGCGCGGCGCGGCCGAGCCCGGGCGCCGTTCCGACAGGCGCGCGCTGACCACGAAGCCGAGCGGTGCCAGCAGCAGCGAGAGGATCGACCACGGCAGCGGCGTGCCGCCGGTGATCACCAGCGAGGGCACGATGTCCTTGGTCAGCAGGCGGTCGGTGAAGGTCACCCACGAGCCGTAGGACTGCTCGTACATCGTGAAGAACACCAGCGCCATGAAGATCAGCACCATCAGCGCGATCATCTGCTGGCGCTGCACCGGCGTGCATTTCGTGCCGGTGAACCAGGCGAACCAGACCAGCACGCCGCCCAGCACCACCAGCATCAGCATCAGCGCCAGGCTGATTTCACCGCCCAGCGCGAACGCGCCGTTGCCGGCGGCCCACATCAGCCATGCCACCGGCAGCACGCCGAGCACCGCGCACAGATAGATGAGCCATTCGCGTGGCAGGCCCAGCACCTTCTGCTTCAGCGCCGCCGGTTGCGGCGGTTCGGCATGGCCCTGCAGGTACTTCTGGCCCCACAGGAACATCGCCAGGCCGGCCAGCATGCCGATGCCGGCCGCACCGAAACCGTACTTCCAGCCGTAGGCCTCACCGAGGAAGCCACACACCAGGGACGAGAACAGCGCGCCGAGGTTGATGCCGGCGTAGAACAGCGAAAAGCCCGAGTCGCGACGCGGGTCGTCCTTGGCGTACAGCTTGCCGACAATGGTGGAGATGTTCGGCTTCAGGAAGCCGACGCCCATGATGATCAGCGCCAGCGACAGGTAGGTCACCGCCAGCGCCGAGGTGTCGCGCACCACTTCGCCGTTCACCCGGTACGCGGCGTGGCCCTCGAAGGCCATGCCGAGGTGGCCGAGTACCAGCAGGATGCCGCCGAACAGCACTGCCCGGCGCATGCCCAGCCAGCGGTCGGCCAGCATGCCGCCGAACACCGGGATGCAGTACACCAGGCCACCGTAGGCACCGAGCAGGTCCAGGCCGGCCTTGTCGCCGAACAGGTGGTATTTGGTCAGGTACAGCAGCAACAGCGCCTTCATGCCGTAGAAGGAGAAGCGCTCCCACATTTCAGTGAAGAAGCAGACGTAGACGCCCTTGGGGTGGCCCAGGAAGTCGTCGGAAGCAGAGGCGGCAACGGTCATCGACGGCGGGGACAGCGGAAAGGGCGCGATTATAGGCCTCTGGGCCTGGGCAGGCAGCCGCCGGTGGATCCACGCCATGCAGGGATGGCGCTCCCCCGGCGGCCACCGCTCACAGGTATCGCAACCAAGGCAGATCGCGCCTTCGCGCTTTGAACCGCGCGAAGGCCCGCGTCGGGGGGTACAGCACCACCGCCAGCGCACAGGCCACCAGCAGCAGGCCGCTGACCGAATCCAGGGCATACAGTTCGCCATGGGTCGGTCCCCAGGCCGCCAACGCGGCCAGGTACAGCCCCTTCAGTACGTACAGGTGCAGCAGGTAGAAGAACATCGGCGCGGCGCCGATATCGGACAGCGGGCGCAGCGCACGCGCGAGGGGCGGCCATTCGTACAAGCGCAGCAGCAACAGCCCCACGCCCAGGGTCAGCAACAGGAACTGCAATGACGGCGGGTACTTGGTGACGTTGAAGATGCTCAACCACGTGCGCAGCGTAGTGGTCTGGTACGACCAGGGAGCATCCCCATACTGGTTGGCGAACCGCAGCAGCGCGAACAGGGCCAGCGCGCCGACGCCTGCCCACAGCAGCCAGCGCTGGCGCTGCTCCGGCGCGCGCGCGCGGCCGAACCAGGGCCCCATCAGATAACCCAGCGCAATCACCCCGATCCACGGCAGTACCGGATAGGAGGTGCGCAGGCGCAGCGCGCCGGCCTCGATCCAGTCGCGCTGGTGCAGCACTTTCCACAGCACCGCCAGCAGGCCGTTTCCTTGCACCCGAAGGCCGTCGAACAGGTTGTGCCCGGCCACCACCGCGATTGCCAGCATCAGCAGGGCCGGGCGTGGCAGCCATAGCAGCCCGGCCAGCGCGATCATGCTCAGCCCGATGGCCCAGATCACCTGCAGGTACAGCGTTTCCGGCGGCAGCTGGAAGGTCCAGGCGAAATTCACCAGGGTCAGTTCCAGCACCACCAGGAACAGCCCGCGCTTGAGCAGGAACGCAGCTGTGGCCCCGCGCGGATCCGCCTGGCGCTGGCCGTACAGCCAGGCCGACAGCCCGGTCAGCAGCACGAACACGGGGGCGCACAGGTGGGCCAACAGACGGCAGGCGAACAGCGCAGGGGAGACCGTCGCCGCGTCCATCGGGTCGCTCACCTGGTGCTGCAGGAAGAAGGTCTCGCGCACGTGGTCCAGCAGCATCAACAGCATCACGGTGCCGCGCAGCTGGTCGATGGAGGCCAGGCGGGGGGAGGGGGAAGGGGGCATGCGATGCAGTAACAACAAGGTATCATTAAGATATAACATATCATTTACGGCGTGCCCAGCCGGACTTTGCCGGGTCGGTCGATTGCCGGTCCACGTACCGGCCCATTGCGCCGCAGCACACGCCCCCATCCTTTGGCACGCTGGACTTGATCTGCCCTGAACGCTAGCGTGGCAGGGATTTTTTGCCAGCAGGGGCTTCCATGAACCACGACGCTGCGCCCAAGCAGCTCACCTTCCGCGCAGTGGCCCTGGCCATCGTGCTGGCGGTGGTGCTGTCGGCCGCAAACGCCTACCTCGGTCTGTTCGCAGGCCTGACCATCGCCACCGCCATTCCCGCCGCGGTGATTTCCATGGGCGTGCTGCGCCTGCTGGGCGGTGGCTCCATCCTCGAGAACAACATCGTGCAGACCGGCGCCTCGGCCGGTTCATCGATCGCCGCCGGTGTGATCTTCACCATCCCGGCGCTGGTGATCATGGGCTACTGGCCGGACTTCAAGTACTGGTGGGTGCTGGGCATCGCCGGCCTCGGTGGCCTGTTGGGCGTGCTGTTCTCGGTGCCGCTGCGCCGTTCGATGATTGTCGAAGACCCGCTGCCGTTCCCGGAAGGCAAGGCTGCGGCCGAAGTGCTCAAGGCCGGTGAGAACCCGGGCCCGGGCCTGAAGATCCTCGGCCTGTCGGCGGTGATCGGTGCCTTCGTCAAGCTGGCCGCGGAAAGCGGCATGCGCCTGATTCCCGATGCCTGGGCCACCTCGGCCTACGTCGGCAGTTCCAAGGTCACCGCCTTCATCGGCACCAACCTGTCGCCGGCACTGCTGGGCGTGGGCTACATCGTCGGCCTCAACGTCGGCATCGTGGTGGTGTCCGGCTCGATCCTGACCTGGCACATTGCCATCCCGATCTACCAGGCGTTCTTCATGAACACCGACCCGGCGCTGGCCGCGTCGGTTGCCGCTGCCTCGTCCACCGAGGCCGCGTTCGCTATCTGGGGCGCGAAGATGCGCTACCTGGGCGTCGGTGCGATGCTGATCGGTGGCATCTGGACCCTGATCTCGCTGCGCAAGTCGCTGCTCAACGGCGTCAAGAGCGGCTTTGCCGCCGCCCGCAAGAGCGGTGGCCCGGTGCTGGCGCACACCGAGCGCGACCTGCCGATGAAGTGGATGCTGGTCGCCCTGGTGGTGTTCGTGCTGCCGCTGCTGGCCCTGTACCAGGCCATCGTCGGCCAGTGGCACGTGTCCATCCCGATGACCCTCATCATGATCGTCGCCGGCTTCCTGTTCGTTTCGGTCTCGGCCTACCTGGCTGGCCTGATCGGCTCGTCCAACAACCCGGTTTCGGGCATCACCATCTCCACCATCCTGTTCGCTTCGGCCGTACTGGTGCTGCTGCTGGGCAAGGATGGCCTGCAGCCGGTCGGCGCCTTCGGCGCGCCGCTGGGCGCGGTGGCCGCGATCATGATCGGCGCGGTGGTGTGCTGTGCTGCAGCGGTCGGCGGTGACAACCTGCAGGACCTCAAGGCCGGTTACATCGTCGGTGCCACCCCGTGGAAGCAGCAGCTGATGCTGGGCATCGGTGCGTTCTCGTGCGCGCTGATCATGGCCCCGGTGCTGAACCTGCTGGCCACCGCCTACGGCATCGGCGTGAAGTCGGAGCTGCACCCGAACGCGCTGGCCGCGCCGCAGGCCAACCTGATGGCCTCGGTGGCCAAGGGCCTGTTCGGTGGTGAACTGCCGTGGACCTTCATCGGCATCGGTGCCGTGGTCGGTGCCGCCATCATCGCGTTCGACAGCTGGCTGAAGTCGCGCAACGCCCGCTTCCGCGTGCCTGTGCTGGCCGCCGCCATCGGCATCTACCTGCCGCTGGAACTGATGGTGCCGATCTTCCTCGGCGGCCTGATCGCCTACCTGGTCGAGCGCTTCCACAAGGTGCGTGCCGATGACGAAGAAGGTCGCGACCGCGTGCACAAGCCGGGCGTGCTGTTCGCCGCCGGCCTGATCACCGGCGAAGCGCTGATGGGCATCGCCATCGCGATTCCGATCGTGGTGAGCAGTCGCGCCGACGTGCTGGCCGTGCCGTTCCACCTGCCGGGCGCACAGTGGATCGGCCTGGCCGTGCTGTTCCTGGTCGGCTGGCTGATCTACCGCACCGGCAAGCGCGCCATGGCGTAAGGGTTGGGGTCGGATCCCTTCCCGCAGGGAAGGGCTCTGACCCCGGGTTGACAGCGTCTGGGGTCAGAGCCGATTCCGTCGGAATCGGATCCGACCCCGGTGTCCCCACAAACCGCGCCACGGCGCGGTTTGCTTTTTCTGGCGGCGGGGCCGCGCCCCACCGGCAGCCATGACCGATGGCCTTGGCAGCCCCGGCCGCACGGGCCTACCATCGGTTTTTTGCCGTCCTGCGGAGACCCCGATGAAACTGCGTCATGCCCTGCTGCCACTGAGCCTGCTGGCCGCCCTGCCCAGCGTCGCCGCTGCCCGTGGCCTGGAAGTCCGCGACATGGTGGCCATGGACCGCGTCTCAGCGCCGGTACTGACCGCTGACGGCGGCACCGTGGTGTTCGCCAAGCGCAGCGTGGATGCCAACCTGAAGGCCTCCACCGCGCTGTACGCGCGCAACCTGCGTACCCGCGACGCAGCACCGCCGAAGCAGATCACCCCGGCCGGCTGGAACGTCAATTCCGCTTCGCTGTCGGCCGATGGCCAGACCGTGTATTTCCTCAGCGCCAGGAGCGGCAGCCAGCAGTTGTACGCGCAGCCGCTCAGCGGCGGCGCCCCGCGCCAGCTGACCGACTTCCCGGTCGACGTGGACAGCTACCACGTGTCGCCGCAGGACGACCGCGTGCTGTTCAGCGCCGGCGTGTTCCAGGCCTGTGCCTCGGACCTGGCCTGCACCGAGAAGAAGCTCAAGGACGTCGCCGGCGCCAAGGCCAGTGGAAAGGTCTTCGATTCGCTGTTCGTGCGCCACTGGGATACCTGGAACGACGGCCGCCGCAACACCCTGTTCGTCGCGCCGCTGCCGGCAGCCAAGGCCGGTCCGGTCAAGGGCGCTTCCGCGCTGAGCGCCACCATCGACGGTGATGCCCCGTCCAAGCCGTTCGGCGGCAATGATGATTTCGCGTGGTCGCCGGATGGCGCCAGCGTGGTCGCCAGCATCCGCGTGGCCGGCAAGCAGGAGCCGTGGTCGACCAACTTCGACCTGTACCGCTTCGACGCGGCGGGCAAGCAGGCGCCGGTCAACCTGACCGCCTCCAACCCGGCCTGGGATGCCGGCCCGGTGTTCAGTGCCGACGGCAAGACCCTGTTCTACCGCGCGATGAAGCGCCCGGGCTTCGAGGCTGACCGCTTCGGCCTGATGGCGATGGACCTGGCCAGTGGCAAGACCCGAGAGATCGCCCCGCAGTGGGATCGTTCGGCTGGGGGCATCACCCTGTCCGCCGACGGCGCCAGCATCTACACCACGGCCGATGACCTCGGCGAACACCCGCTGTTCCAGATCGACGTGGCCAGCGGCAAGGCCACCAAGCTGATCGGCGACGGCAGCGTGACCTCGGTGGATGTGGCCGGCAACAGCGTGGCGATCACCCGCAACAGCCTGAAGAGCAACGACCAGGTGTTGGTTGGCTTGCTGCCGGCCGCGGGCGAAGCCATCGGCGAGCTGCGCGCGCTGACCCCGGCCGCTGGTGAGGTGCTCAAGGATGTCAGCTTCGGCGACTACGAACAGTTCGAGTTCAAGGGCTGGAACAACGACACCGTGCATGGCTACGTGGTCAAGCCGCACAACTACCAGGAAGGCAAGTCGTACCCGGTCGCGTTCCTGATCCACGGCGGCCCGCAGGGCAGCTTCGGCAATGGCTGGAGCTACCGCTGGAATCCGCAGACCTACGCGGGCCAGGGCTATGCGGTGGTGATGATCGACTTCCACGGCTCCACCGGCTACGGCCAGGCGTTCACCGATGCGATCAGCCAGCACTGGGGCGACCGCCCGCTGGAAGACCTGCAGAAGGGCTGGGATGCGGCGCTGAAGAAGTATTCCTTCCTCAATGGTGACAAGGCCTGTGCGCTGGGCGCCAGCTACGGCGGCTTCATGGTCAACTGGATTGCCGGCAACTGGAACGGCCCGTTCAAGTGCCTGGTCAACCATGACGGCGTGTTCGACCAGCGCATGATGGGCTACGCCACCGAAGAACTGTGGTTCACCGAGTGGGAGCAGGGCGGTACGCCGTACCAGAAGGCGGCGAACTACGAGAAGTTCAACCCGGTCAACCACGTGGCGGACTGGAAGAAGCCGATCCTGGTCATCCACGGCCAGCAGGACTTCCGCATCCCGGTCGAGCAGGGCCTGGCCGCGTTCACCGCTGCCCAGCGCCAGGGCATCGAATCGAAGTTCCTGTACTTCCCGGATGAAAACCACTGGGTGCTGAAGCCGAACAACAGCATCCTGTGGCATGACACCGTCAATGCCTGGCTGAAGCAGCACATCGGCAACTGATGGTTGCGGCGCCGCCCTCCGGGGCGGCGCTTCTGTTTCACCATCTGCTTTACCGGTGGGTGCCGACCGTTGGTCGGCACACCTTCCTGATCTGCCGCCACCAGCAGCCGGCCAGCGGCCGGCTCTACCAGAGCGCCTGCATGCCTTCGACTGCCCTGATCCAGAACGACATCGTCGTCTTCGGTTTGATCGCCGCCACTCTTGGCGCCGTGTTCTGGACCGCCTCGCGCGAGCAGGGGCTGTGGAAGCGCTTCTATACGTTCGTGCCAGCGCTGCTGCTGTGCTACCTGATTCCCGGCATCTACAACACCGTCGGCCTGATCGACGGCCAGAACACCAAGCTCTACAACCCGATCGCGCGCGACATCCTGTTGCCGGCGGCGCTGATCCTGCTGCCCCTGGCAGTGGATATCAAGGGCATCCTGCGGCTCGGCCCGAAGCTGGTACTGATGTACCTGGGCGCCTCGGCCAGCATCATGCTCGGTGCGGTGGTGGCGTTCCTGGTGATGCGCGCGATCCATCCCGACACCGTGGCCGGCGATACCTGGGCCGGCATGGCGGCACTGGCCGGCAGCTGGATCGGTGGTGGTGCCAACATGCTGGCGATGCGCGAAGTGTTCGACGTCAACGCGACCACCTTTGGCCAGTTCGCGGTGGTCGATGTCGGCGTCGGTTACGTGTGGATGGCCGCGCTGATCTTCCTGGCAGGACGTGCAGCGAAGATCGATGCACGCAGTGGCGCTGATACCTCGGCCATCGATGAACTGAAGGAACGCATCGCGCGCTTCCAGGCCGAGCACGAACGCATTCCCAGCCTGACCGATCTGATGCTGATCGTGGCGGTGGCCTTTGGCGGCGTCGGCCTGTCGCATGCGATCGGTGCGCCGCTGGCGGCCTGGTTCAAGGCCAACGTCAGCTGGGCGTCGCAGTTCAGCCTGGACGCGCCGTTCGTGTGGGTGGTGGTGCTGTCGACCACGCTGGGCCTGAGCCTGAGTTTCACCCGCGCACGCAACCTGGAAGGGGCGGGTGCATCGCGGCTGGGTTCGTTGCTGCTGTACTTCCTGATCGCCTGCATCGGCATGCAGATGGATCTGCTGGCGCTGCTGGATCGCCCGTGGCTGTTCCTGCTTGGCCTGATCTGGATTGCCGTGCACATCGTGCTGCTGTGGTGCCTGGGCAAGTTGCTGAAGGTGCCGTTCTTCTATTTCGCCATCGGTTCGCAGTCGAACATCGGTGGCCCGGCCTCGGCGCCGGTGGTGGCGGCCGCGTTCCATCCGGCCCTGGCGCCGGTGGGCGTGCTGCTGGGCACGATGGGCTATGCCACCGGCACCTACCTGGCCTACATCGTCGGCATCACCCTGCGCGCACTGGCCGGGCAGGGCTGATACGGCGACGGGGTGATGGGGTCAGATCCCTTTTGCGACGCAAAAGGGATCTGACCCCGGTTCCCGGTGAATCACGCCACTGGCAACCCGCGTTCGATCAACCATGCCTTCGCGTCTTCGGCGTCCTGCTCGAACCACGCTTTCGTAGATCCCAGCCGATACGTATACCCCCAGGCATCCATGTCGGCCATCAGCCGCTGGCTGCCGACGCCGGGCAGCTGCCCGGCCAGCACGATCTGCAGGTAGCAGGTCGCGTCTTCCTCGGCCACCGAGTCGGTGGCATCGGTATGCACCTGCGCCCGCCGCTCCGGCGGCAGTACGATCAGGTGGCAGGCCTCATGCAGCATCGAGTGCACGGGCGTGTCATCGCGCACGTAGACGTTGCTGGCGATGATGCCCGCCTCGGGCTCGCCCCAGTAGCTGCCGGGAATCGGCTCGCCGGCGGCCACGTGGTGCAGCCGCAGGCCATGCGCGGCGAGCAGGCACTGCGCATCGGCGAAGGCGATGTCGCCCACGCAGGTGATGTCCACGGCGGTTGTCGTATCGGTCATGCGGGTCAGGCAGCCCCGCCCATGCAGGCACGGGCGGGGCAGGGGATCAGGGTTTGTCCGGGCCTTCCGGCAGCGCCACGGAGATGTCCAGCACATCGTGCTGGCCATCCTTCACCAGGTCGACCTTCACCGCATCGACGTCGATGTTCACGTACTTCTTGATCACTTCCAGCAGCTCGCGCTGCAGCAGCGGCAGGTAGTCCGGGCCACCACGGTGGCTGCGTTCCTGCGCGATGATGATCTGCAGGCGGTTCTTGGCGGTTTCGGCGGTGGTCTTCTTCGCTTTGAGGAAATCAAACAGGCCCATGCTTACCCTCCGAACAGCTTGCTGAAGAAGCCCTTCTTCTCGACGTTGGTGAAGCGCATCGGGCGTTCTTCGCCGAGGATGCGCGCGACGGCGTCTTCATAGGCCTGGCCGGCAGCGGATTCGACATCCAGGATGACCGGCTCGCCCTTGTTGGAGGCGTTGAGCACGTCGCCCGATTCCGGAATCACGCCGATCGCCTTCAGGCCGAGGACTTCCTCGACGTCGGCGATGCTCAGCATCTCGCCGCTTTCCACGCGCAGCGGGGTGTAGCGGGTCAGCAGCAGGAAGGCCGGCACGTCCTGGCCGGATTCGGCCTTGTGGGTCTTCGAATCGAGCAGGCCGATGATGCGGTCGGAGTCGCGCACCGACGACACTTCCGGGTTCACCACCACCACCGCGCGGTCGGCGAAGTACATCGCCAGGAAGGCGCCCTTCTCGATGCCGGCCGGGGAGTCGCAGATGATGTAGTCGAAGCCGTCGGCGGCCAGGTCCTTCAGGACCTTGCCCACGCCTTCCTGGGTCAGTGCGTCCTTGTCGCGGGTCTGCGAGGCCGCCAGCACGTACAGGTTGTCGAAGCGCTTGTCCTTGATCAGGGCCTGCTTGAGGGTGGCTTCGCCGTGCACGACGTTGACGAAGTCGTACACCACGCGGCGTTCGCAGCCCATGATCAGGTCGAGGTTGCGCAGGCCGACGTCGAAGTCGATCACCGCCACCTTCTTGCCGCGCCGCGCCAGGCCGCAGGCCAGGCTCGCGCTGGAAGTGGTCTTGCCGACGCCGCCCTTGCCGGAGGTGACTACGATGATTTCAGCCAAAGGACTTCTCCTGGTTCTGCATGAGTTTGGTGCTGCGTCAGTCCAGCGCAGCGATCTTGATCTGGTCCTGTTCCAGCCACACCTGGACGGCCTTGCCGCGCAGGTTGTCCGGAACATCGTCCAGTACCTTGTAGTGGCCGGCAATGGCCACCAGTTCCGCATGGAAATCACGGCAGAAGATGCGTGCCGCGGTGTTGCCCTGGGCCCCTGCCAGCGCGCGGCCGCGCAGGGTGCCGTAGATATGGATGCTGCCATCGGCGATGACCTCGGCGCCGGCGCCGACAGTGGCCATCACGGTCAGGTCGCAGTTTTCCGCGTACAGCTGCTGGCCCGAACGCACGTTGCCCAGCTGCATGCGGCCCGGCTGCGGTGCAGCGGCGTCGGCCACCTTGGCCACCGGCGTCGCTGGGGCTGGCTTCGGTTCGGCACGGGCTGCCCGGCGCGGTTCCGGTGCGGGCGGCGGCGGGGCCGGTTCGCCCTCGGCACGCTCGTACTGCGCGCGGAACTTGGCCAGCAGCGGCAGGCCGAGCTGCTGGGAGAGCAGGTCGACCGCGCTGGTGCCGTAGGCCAGCGCCACCGGCAGCACCCCGGCGCTGCGCAGGCCGTCGACCAGCGCCTGCGCGGTGGCCACGTCCGGCACCTGGCTCAGGCCGCCGAAGTCGAGGATCACCGCGGCGCGGCCGAACAGCTTCGGGGCGCGGGTCACGCGCTCGCGCATTTCCTGCACGAGACGTTCGACATCAAGGGTACGGATGCGCAGGTTGGCGATGCCCACCTGGCCGATCTTCAGTTCACCGGCCTGTTCGTAATCGAAATTCACCGCCACGCTCAGGTCCCCGTCGGCCGCTGTGCCTGCGCCGGCAGCTGCCGGGCGCGTGTCCATGCCACATCCGGCAGCTTGTCGCCGTAGGTCTCCTGGACCCACGGGTAGCTGCACAGTTCCTTGGCCAGCATGCTGGCGCGCACATCGACCTGCGGCATGGTGTTCTGGCCCAGCTCGCGGAAGCCGAAGCTGCCGTGGAAGAGCAGGGCGGCATCGGCGCCATGGTCGAGGAAGACCTCGCAGGTCATCTGCGGGTAGCGCAGCTCGGCGAAGCTCTGCGCGTCGGCGTAGAACGCACGCCCGACGCCACCGCCACGACGGCGGCTGGCGACCACGATGCGGTCGATATAGAAGAACGGGGTGTCCAGCTGCTGCTTGAACCAGGCGAAATTGCTGCTGTCGTGCTGGCTGTCGCTGCCGAAGCCGATCAGGAAGCCGGCCAGGTTGCCGTCGCGCTCGGCGACGCGGAAATACTCAGCGGTTTCATAGAACAGGCGCAGGCGGGCCGCATCCAGGGGAAGGATGGCCAGGCCAGCGTTGTTGTTCAAAGCCAGGACGGAATCGAGCTCGTGCTCGCGCACGTCGCGGATGACAATCGACATTGTGACTCCGTGGGGTAACGCGGTTGGTCCATCAAGGGACCCTGCGCACGATTATTGCATGCCCGGGGTGGGCTGCGGCATGAACAGGCGACCGGGCAGGCATGACTTCCGTGGGGTGCGGTGCGCAGGCGCGGCCCGTAGAGTGCTGGCATGTTGGGAGTCCTCAGCCATACCCGCGTCCTCCGCCTGGCCGGCCTGTTCACCTGGGTCATGGTCGGCCTGCCCCTGGCGTACTCGCAGTTCGAGAACCTGCACAGCCGCGGTGACATGGGCGGCTGGGCGATCCTGTTGTTCGTCGCCTACCTGTCCTTCGGCACGGCCTACTACTGGTTGACCCGCATCCTGCGCAGCGACAGCCACACCAGCTGGCTGGACCGCGGCCTGCTGCTGTTGCTGACGGTCTCGGCGCTGGGGGTCAGTTTCCTCAGCGGTTCGGGCCTGGGCAGCATCCTGATGATGGTCGCCGCCGGGGTCATTCCGTGGATGCTGTCGGTTCGGCTGGGGGTGCTGTGGCTGCTGGTCAGCCAGCTGGCGGTGGCGCCGGTCTATTACCTGCTGCTGCGCTTCCCGCTGTTCGAAGCGGTGATGCAGTCGCTGCTGTATGGCGGCTTCTCCATGTTCATCTTCGTGACCAGCCTGGTTGCACGGCAGCAGACCGAGGCCCGCGACGAGCAGCGCCGGCTCAATTCGGAGCTGCGTGCCACCCGCGCCCTGCTGGCCGAGAGCGCGCGGGTCAACGAGCGCACCCGCATTTCGCGCGAGCTGCACGACCTGCTGGGCCACCAGCTGACCGCGCTGACCCTGAACCTGGAGGTCGCCGGCCACCTGGCCGAGGGCCAGGCGCTGGACCACGTGAAGCGCTCGCACGCGCTGGCCAAGCTGCTGCTGGGCAATGTGCGCGAGGTGGTCAGCCAGCTGCGCGAGACCGGCGCGATCGATCTGGCCGCGGCGCTGCGCCCGCTGACCGAGAACGTGCCCTCGCTGGATATCCAGCTGGAGATCGAGGATCCGTTGAACGTGGAAGACCCGCAGCGGGCCCACGTGCTGCTGCGCTGTACCCAGGAGATCATTACCAACGCGGTGCGCCACGCCGGCGCCCGCCACCTGTGGATCAAGGTGTACCGTGAAGCCCCCGACCGGGTGGTGGTGGAGGCCCGCGACGACGGCGTCGGCGCGGATATGGTCAATGTAGGCAATGGCTTGCGCGGCATGCGCGAGCGCCTGCAACAATGTGGTGGCCAGCTGCAGATCGAAACCCGGCCCGGAGAAGGCTTCCGGCTGCGGGCGACGGTGCCGGCAACGGTGCTGGTGGCGGCCCTTACCAAGGTTCCTGAAGGAGTGCGTTGATGATTCGCGTCTGCCTGGTCGACGACCAAACCCTGGTGCGGCAGGGAATCCGCTCCCTGCTGGCGCTCGACGACGGCATCGAGGTGGTGGCCGAGGCCGGCGACGGCCGGCAGGCGGTCGAGCTGATACCGCAGGTGCGCCCCGACGTGGTGCTGATGGACATGCGCATGCCGGTGATGTCCGGTCTGGAGGCACTGCAGGTGCTGTCGCGGCAGGAACAGCTGCCGCCGACCATCATCCTCACCACGTTCGACGATGACCAGCTGGTGCTGGCCGGGCTCAAGGCCGGTGCCAAGGGCTACCTGCTCAAGGATGTCACCCTGGCGCAGCTGGTCGGTGCCATCCGTACCGTTGCCGACGGCGGTTCGCTGGTGCAGCCGGCGGTGACCCAGCGCCTGCTGTCCGGCCTGGAGCACATGCGCAACGAGTTCGTCAGCCTGGACCGCCCGGACCCGCTGACCGACCGCGAGACCGAGATCCTGCGGCTGATGGCCAGCGGCTTCTCCAACAAGGAGATCGCCAATTCGCTGGGCGTGGCCGAAGGCACCATCAAGAACCACGTGTCCAACATCCTGTCCAAGCTGGGCGTGCGCGACCGTACGCGTGCCGTACTGAAGGCGTTCGAACTCCAGCTGGTCTGAAGAAAATCGTTCAAGTACAAAGACTTGGGTCGTAGTTACGGGTTCCTGCCAAGGTTGCCCCCTACTTGCCGGGTAGCGGTATGCGTTACCCTTCGAATTCTTTGTCCATACAAATACGCAGCCGGCAGGGAAACCGGTGCGCCAATCCCGATAAACAATGCCCGCGAAGCCTGCTAGGATTGGCGCTTCGCTTCAATCAACCCGGCCGTGGGATCGGCCCCGGAGACTCTCTGAATGACCCGTATTATCGAGTTCCTGATCGCCTTGGGGATCGTGGCTGGCCTGTTCGTCATCATTGGCGTATGTCTGCCGGGCGAGCGTCACATCACCGAAAGCATCGAGACCAACCGCAAGATGACGATCGTGTACGACACGGTCAGCAGCCTGCGCCGCTTCAAGGACTGGAACCCGCTGGTACTGCGCGATCCCGCCGTTGAACTGAAGCTGTCCGGCCCGGCCTCCGGTACCGGTGCCACCCTCGACTTCACCTCCAAGGACCTGGGCACCGGTTCCTGGAAGATCACCGAAGCCGAAGAGAACAAGCGTGTTGTGATCGCCATCGAAGACGCCACCAAGGGTCACGACAAGGTCACCACCTTCAACCTGGAGCCGACCGGCAAGGGCGGTCGCAACGTCAAGATCACCCAGGACTACTCGGTGAAGTACGGCTTCGACCTGTTCGGCCGTTACGCCGGCCTGTATGTCAGCCGCCAGATCGGCGACGACATCAAGCTGGGCCTGTCGCGCATCGCCAACATGCTCGCAACCGTGCCGAACGTGGACTACCGCACGCCGGAAGCCCCGCTGACCGACCTGGCCATTGTTGAAGTGCCGGCCGAGAACCTGCTGGTGGTCAACGCCGGCAACGTGGACCGCGGTCAGGACACCATCACCAAGTCCATCAAGGACAACCAGGAGTGGATCAAGCGCGTGATGGAGGCCAATGGCCTTGAAGCCGCCGGCCCGTTCCGCATCATCACCACCGACTTCGGCCAGGAGAAGTACGCCTTCGACATCGCCCAGCCGGTGAAGAAGAAGGGTGCTGAAGGTGCTGCTGCCGACGAGCTGACCGTCAAGATCGACGGCGGCGCTCCGGTCAAGTACGTGCACGTTGCTCCGCACCGTTCGGCGCATGCGGCCTACACCGGCCACATGGCGGGTCTGGACGTGGCCCGCAACGGCCTGCGTGCCTGGGCCGTGACTTCGGGCAACGAAGTCATCGACCGCCCGTACGAAACCTGGAAGGACGGCATCGACAAGTCGTTCACCCCGGAAGCGACCTACGACATCTACTGGGCCGTCAAGTAAGCCTCGGCTGACCCATGTAGTGTTGGACACGAAAACGCGCCGCTCATTGCGGCGCGTTTTTTTTGATCCGGCGCCCGGCAAGGGGCGCTGCGCAAGGAGCCCCCATGTTCAATCTCGAACGTCGTGCACGTAAGCCGTCCCTGCTCGCCTGCCTGGGGGCGCTGCTGGCCGCTGCCTCGATCGGCCTGTCCGCCTACGCCTCGCATGGCGTGGCCGATCCGCTGGCGCAGCAGCACCTGAACATGGCGGCGCTGTACGCGTTCGCGCATGGTGCGGTACTGGTGGCACTCGGGCCGCGCGCGCATGGGGCGATCGCACACCTGGCGCTGTACGTGCTGCTGCTGGGTGTGCTGTTGTTTTCAGGCAGCCTGGTGGGCGGGGCGCTGTGGCAGTGGCCGACGCGGATGGCGCCGATCGGTGGCACCAGCATGATGGCCGGCTGGGTGGTGCTGGCGATCAATGCGTTGAGGCGGTGACGGCAATCCGGGTACAGCCGAGCATGGCTCGGCACTACATGGGGGCGTTGCGCGGCAGCTGCTGTAGAGCCGAGCCATGCTCGGCTTCGAGCGAAGCGGCCCGCTTTTGTCTTCGCTCTCTCGTTCCATTCCGCGTGCGGGCGCCACGAGGGGCTCAGCCGTTGGCAGGCCTCCAGCACCAGTGCCAGGGTTCGTAGACGATGCCGTGCGGGTTGTCGCGTGGGTAGCTCAGATGGAAGCCATGCCCGCCGGCATGCACCTGCAGCCAAGCGAACGCGTCGGTGGCTTCAAATGATTCCTCGGCCGGGGCATCGCCCGGTGTGCCGATGTCCAGCGCATGGCCGCTGTGGTGTTCGCTGAACCCCGGCGCTGCATTGACCTTCAGGATCTCCGTCACGCTCAACCCACGTGCCAGCTTCCGCTCGAAGATGCCCAGCTGGTAGGCATGGCTGCGGAAGCCGGAAATTGCGTCGAGCGCGATGCCCTCCCGTGCCGCCTGCAGGCGCATCCGCCGCCATCCCTGCGCGGCGCCACGGCGCAGCCACAGCGGGCGGCCGAAGCGGTCACGGCCGGCGAAGTGCAGCAGGCACGGTTCGGGCTGCAGTGGCAGGCCGCTGTCGTCGGCATAGCGCTGTGCATCCAGGCCCAGTTGCTGCAGGCGTTGCTGCAGCCCGGCCAGCGGCAGCCACTGTTCCTGCAGCGCAGCGCCGAACGGACGTGCCGCCGCTGCATCGAGCAGCGCCAGTGCGTCCTCGGCCCCGGGCTCGCGCGGCAGGCGTGGCACCAGCGAATGCACGCCATGCGTCGTTACCGCCGCCAGGTAGCGGCCATCGCGCTTGCGCCGCAGCACCCACTGTGCCTGCGACAGCAGGCGGGCATCCAGGTTGCTTCGTGCGCGCAGCAGGTGGGCGGGCCACAGCTCGATGGCCTCGGTATTGATCAGCAGGGGGGCGCGTCGTTGCATCGCCGCAGCTTACCGCCGAGGCGCCGGTGCGGCCACCTTGCGCAGTGCGTCCAGCAGCACCTGCGGCCGCTCCAGGCTGAGCAGCAGCGTGCTGCCATCGCTGACCGGCAGGGCGAGAACGCGCGTGCGGTCGGTGACCAGCGCGAACCCCTTGCCGCCGCCCTGCAGGCGGAAGTGGCCGGAATAGAAGCCCGGCATCGCATAGCCATTGGTCTTGAAACGAATGCCATAGCGGCGGTCACGCTGCAGGTCGACCACCTCGGCCTGGTCCAGCCGCAGCTGTGCCACCGGAACGCGGCGGCGGTACATCGTCGAGCGCACGTCCAGCACGTCGTCGGCCAGTTCCACCCGGCGGCGGAAGAACGCCGCGCCCAACCCGATGCCGAGCGCGGCGATCACCAGCAGGCTCCAGGCGGCACTGCCGCCCATCCGGAACCAGGGCGGCGACAGCGTCACTTCGATCCAGGGCGCCGTGGCCGGTGCCTTGTACAACTGCGCATACAGGCAGGCCACGAAGGCGGCGAGCAGGGGCAGCACGATCCACAGCACGCGCAACGGCGAACTCTCGGCCACCTCGTACTGCTTTGGATCGCTGGCACCCATGGCTCAGGCCTCCTTCTTGAATACCAGCATCGCCGGGCGCATCGGTGCGGGGATGATGATGTTGACCAGCTCCCAGCCCAGTTGGCCCTGACGGCTCAGTTCGCTCTGGATGTCCTCGGCCTTGAGCTGGCCCATCATGGACGTCTTGACCTCGATCGTCTGGTAGTTCCAGCGCTTGCTCATTCCTTGTCCCCCGAAGATGGCGTGGGTTTCGGCAGGCGTCCTGCCTTGCGCAGGGCGTCGCGCAGCACGTATTCGATCTGTGCGTTGAGGCTGCGCAGCTCGTCGTCAGCCCAGCGTTGCGCGGCGGCCAGGACGTCGGCATTGATGCGCAGCGGGTAGGCTTTCTTCTCACTCATGCAAGCTCCTGGCGGGGTGGTGGGGCACCCCGTTGCGAGGGTGGTTCAGTACAGCGAACCGGCGTTGACGATCGGCTGGGTACCGCGGTCCGAGCACAGCACGGTCAGCAGGTTGCTGACCATGTGCGCCTTGCGTTCTTCATCCAGCTGCACCACGCCGTTCTTCTGCAGTTCGGCCAGGGCCATTTCAACCATGCCCACCGCACCGGCCACGATGCGCGTGCGTGCGGCGATCACCGCGTTGGCCTGCTGACGCTGCAGCATCGCCTGGGCGATTTCGGCGGCGTAGGCGAGATGGCTGATGCGTGCGTCGATCACCTGCACGCCGGCGTCGGCCAGGCGTTCGGCCAGCTCGTTCTTCAGGTGCTGGGAGATCTCGCTGGCATGGCTGCGCAGGGCCAGCTGGCCGTCTTCGTGCTGGTCGTAGGGATAGCTGGTGGCCATCGCGCGCAGCGCAGATTCGGACTGGATGTGCACGAAGCTCTCGTAGTCGTCCACGTTGTAGACGGCCTCGGAGGCGTCGACCACCTGCCAGACGATCACCGCGGCGATCTCGATCGGGCTGCCGTCCAGCTCGTTGACCTTCAGCTTGCCGCTCTCGAAGTTGCGCACGCGCTGGCTGACCCGGCGCTTGGCAAAGAAGGGGTTGTTCCAGCGCAGGCCGTTGTCCTTCACCGTGCCCACGTACTTGCCGAACAGGCTAAGGACCGCCGCCTGGTTGGGCTGGATGGTGTACAGACCGGCCAGGATGAACACGCCCAGCGCCACCAGCAGGGCGCCCAGCAGCATCAGCAGCAGGCTGGGCGAGCCGGTGCTGGCCTTGGCTGCCACGCCCACCACGAACAGGGCGGCGCCGGCGAGGCCGACGAGCAGGGCGCCGACCAGCGTGCCGAGGCCGTTGAGGGAAGACAGCGACTTCTCTTTCATGGCGGTACGTCCTTGAGGGTTCAAATTTAAGATATCAAAGTGATATCACCTGTCCACTACCGTTCGTCGGATGCCATGGTCAGGGTGCCCGGCCAGCTAGAATGCCCTCCCGCCTTCACATCGCTGCTGGAACCGCCATGGCCAAGCTTGGAACGCCGTTGTCCCCCTCCGCCACCCGCGTGCTGCTGCTGGGCTCGGGCGAACTCGGCAAGGAGGTGGCCATCGAGCTGCAGCGGCTGGGCGTGGAGGTGATCGCCGCTGATCGCTATGCCGACGCCCCGGCCATGCAGGTCGCGCACCGCTCGCACGTGATCGACATGCTCGATGCGATGGCGCTGCGGGCGCTGATCGCCCAGGAGCAGCCGCACCTGGTGGTGCCGGAAATCGAGGCCATCCACACCGAGACCCTGGTCCAGCTGGAACAGGAGCAGGGCCTGCGGGTGATCCCGACCGCGCGCGCCGCACGCCTGACCATGGATCGCGAAGGCATCCGTCGCCTGGCCGCCGAAACCCTGGGACTGCCGACCTCGCCGTACCGCTTCGTCGATACCGAGGCCGAATACCGTGCTGCCGTCGCCGCCATCGGCCTGCCGTGCGTGGTCAAGCCGGTGATGTCGTCCTCGGGCAAGGGCCAGAGCACCCTGCGCAGCGAGGCGGACATCGCCCCGGCCTGGGACTACGCGCAGACCGGTGGCCGCGCCGGTGCCGGCCGCTGCATCGTCGAAGGCTTCATCGATTTCGATTACGAGATCACCCTGCTGACCGTCCGCCATGCCGGTGGCACCTCGTTCTGTGCGCCGATCGGCCATCTGCAGAAGGACGGCGACTACCGCGAAAGCTGGCAGCCGCAGCCGATGTCGAGCGCGGCACTGGCGCGTGCCGAAGAGATTTCGCGCGCGATCACCGATGACCTCGGCGGCTGGGGCCTGTTCGGCGTGGAGCTGTTCGTGAAGGGCGACGAAGTGTGGTTCAGCGAAGTGTCGCCGCGCCCGCACGACACCGGCCTGGTGACGCTGGTATCGCAGGAGTTGAGCGAGTTCGCGCTGCATGCGCGCGCCATCCTCGGCCTGCCGATCCCGGTGATCCGCCAGAGCGGCCCGTCGGCGTCGTGCGCGCTGTTGGCACACGGCGAGGGCGTGCCGTACTTCAACAACGTCGCCGCTGCATTGCAGGTGCCGGATACTGCCGTACGCCTGTTCGGCAAGCCGAGCGTGCATGGCCATCGCCGCGTCGGTGTCACCCTGGCGCGCGCGGAAACCATCGACGAGGCGCGCGCCATCGCGCGAGATGCCGCCGACGCCATCGGCGTCGAACTGCGCCCGTAAAGCAAAAAGGGGACGGAGGGGATTAAGTCGTTTGTGCCACAAACGACTTAATCCCCTCCGTCCCCTTTTCAGGGCCGTCGACTCTACCGCACGTCCACCCACACCAGGTGGTGGTCGCTGCCGTCGGCGATCTTCGCTTCCGGGCTTTCATTGGCCGGCCAGAAGATACCGCTGCCGACATATTCGAAACCGGTCGAGGGCAGTACGTAGTCCAGGCGCATGGTGCCGGACTTCGGGCCGAAATCGCCGGTGGCATGGAACGGTGCGCCCTTGCGCTCGATGCCCTTGGCCGCATAGGCCAGGCTGGTCTGCTCGCCACCGACGCTGCGCGGGGTGGGGTAGCGCAGCACGCGGGCGTTCTCGATCAGTTCGACGATCGCCTCATGGCGGCCATCGCCATCGACCGGGTCGTTGTTGAGGTCGCCGAGGATCACGAAGCGCGCGTCCTGGGCCAGGCCGCCGCACTGACCCTTGTCGTCGCACAGCCATGGCTTGTCACCCTTGGACAGGTATTCCTGCCACAGGCGCAGTTCGTCATGGTTGCGCGCCGCGTTGCGCTTTTCCGGGCCGTCGAACACCGGCGGGGTCGGGTGCGACACCAGCGCGTGCACCACGCCGGCCGGGGTCTTCACCGGCACGTCCCAATGCGACTTCGACGACAGGCGCAGCTGCGACCACACATGGTCGTTGTAGAAGCTCTGGCCGGTACGTGGATCGACCGGTCGGATCGCGCCCGGCATCGCGCTCCACTTCAGCAGCTGGAAGCTGCGCACCCTGGCTTCGTCGATCGGGTAGCGCGACAGCACCAGCATGCCGTACTGGCCCGGGTGCAGGCCGTAGCCCCAGGCATCGTTGCCGCGGCTGCGGCCTTCGCCACCGACCACGCCGTTGTTGTCCAGGTCCAGGCCGCTGGGCACGCCGGTGTTGACCGGTGCCAGATAGCGGTAGGCGAAGTGCAGCGGCTTGCCGCCACCGGGCTGGGCGACCTCCAGGTAGCGCTTCTGGAACAGGTCGGCGGCGCGATGGGCGTCGTCGAAGTCGAATTCGTTCAGCAGCACCAGGTCCGGGCGCACCTGCTGCAGCACTGCGGCGATCTTGCGCGCGTGTTCGCTGTCGCCTTCCAGCTCCTTGATCAGGCCACCGGCGTCATCGGAGTACAGCGAGGTGTTGTAGGTGGCCAGGCGCAGCGCAGCGGACGGCTTTTCGGTCATCGCAGGGGACGTGGCGAAGGCAGGGGCGGTGGCGCCGCAGAGCAGGGCCAGGGCGAGGATCAGGGGATGGCGGCGGGTCATGTTCATGGGCCATATTGTGCACCCGGCCCGGTGTCAGCGGTTTGTCAGCGCCCGTCCAGATCCTTGTCGAAATCGTGCCAGCGGCGGCCATCGTAGGCTTCCAGCGGATGGAAGCGGCGCTTGTAGTCCATCTTCTGGTGGCCGCGGATCCAGTAGCCCAGATACACGTGCGGCAGGCCCTCGCGGCGTGCCCACTCGATCTGCTGCAGGATCGCGAAGGTGCCCAGCCCGCGCGTGGCGTGGTCCGGGTCGAAGAAGGTGTAGACCGCCGACAGGCCGTGCTCGGTGACGTCGGTCACCGCTACCCCCAGCAGCTGGCTGGGCTGGCCGTCGTGGCCGGGCAGGCGCATCTCCATGAAGCGGGTGTGCGACCAGCTGCCGATCAGGAACTGCTCGAACTCGTGCGGGCCGTGGTCGTCCATGCCGCCGTTGGCATGGCGGTGGGTGAGGTAGCGGTGGTACAGCGCGAACAGGTCATCGCGGGCGGTGGCGGCGGTGATCCGCACCTCCAGGTCGTCATTGCGGGTGGCACAGCGGCGCTGGCTGCGGTCCGGGGCGAAGCGGGCCACCGGGATGCGCACCGCCACGCAGGCCTGGCAGTGCGCGCAATGCGGCCGGTAGACCAGGTCGCCGCTGCGGCGGAAGCCCCAGCTCAGTGCCAGTGGATAGAGCGCGCCGAGGCGGCGGTCGTTCGGGTCCAGCACCAGGTCGCGTGCCACCCGGTCCGACCAGTACCCGCAGGGGTGCTCGCCGGTCTGGAAAAGTCGCAGTTCGTCGTCTCTGTCGCCATGTATCGCCATGGGCACAGCATAGCCCCAGGTTGTCGCAGTGGCGGCGACTGTCCGCCGGATGAATGGAATCGGCAGTAGCGTCAACCGACGTCGCGCCCGGGCGTTGTTGTCCCCCGAGGGTGAAGTGATCACCCCGACGCTGTTCCCATCCCCAGGAGTGACCTCATGATCCGTACCCCCCTGCTGCTGGCCCTGCTGCTTGGCACCTCCGCATCCGGTATCGCGCTGGCGGCCGACACCCCGGCCACGCCGGCACCGCGCCCGGCCAAGCTGGATACCAACGGTGACGGCGTGATCGACCGCAGCGAGGCGGCCGCCAACCCGCGCCTGGCCGCGAAGTTCGACGAGCTGGACAAGAACAAGGACGGCAAGCTCTCGCGCGACGAGCTGCCGCGCTGGCAGCATGGCCGTCGTGGCCACGGCGGTGAGCGCTGGGCCGCGCTGGACGTCAACAAGGATGGCCGCATCAGCCGCGAGGAAGCCAAGGCCGATCCGCGCCTGGCCGCGCGCTTCGACCAGCTTGATCTGAACAAGGACGGCTACCTGGACAAGGCCGACCGCGAGCTGCGCATGAAGCAGCATCGTGATGCCTGGTTCGCCGCCGCCGACACCAACAAGGACGGCCAGCTGAGCAAGGCCGAGTTTGATGCGGCCAAGGGCCCGATGCATGGTGGCCCGCGCCATGGCGGTCCGCGCGACGGCGGCGCACCGAAGCCGCAGCGCTGAGGGTCAATGCAGTGATGACGACAACGCCGGCGGCACTGCCGGCGTTGTCCGTTACAAGCGGCCGCTGCGCATCAGCGAGTACGCCACAAGCGCAATGACCATCAGGTTCATGGCGATGATGGCGGTGCGGCCGTACATCGATTCGAACTTCCAGTTGATGCCGGTTCGCCCGCGCCGCGCCGAATCGCGCGCGATCATCGGCGCCATCACCCGCTGCAGCGTCACCAGGCACTGGTAGTTGACCACGCCCAACCCGACCGCCAGCACCGTCAGCTGCGTCCAGACCGGTGCCTGCAGCACCACAGCCAGCAGGATCGCCAGGCACCAGAACATGCCGGTGGTGATGTTGAGGTAGAGGAAGCGGCGCACATCGGCCCGCTCTGCCGCAGTTTCGGTGTACGACATCAGGAAGCGCCCGCCGAGGTAGCTGCCGATCGCGCCACCCACCACGCCGCCGATCACCGCCCCCCAGCTTTCGGCCGGCAGCACATGCAACTGGCCCAGGGTGGCGGTCAACGAGCCCATCGCGGTTCCACCGGCAACGCTGGCGCCGCCGAGGCCGAGCTTGCTGCCGCCGATGCCGACGCCGGTGCCGAGCAGCACCGCTGCACTGGCGGTGCCGGGTGCGGCCACCAGCACCATCGACACCACGGCGGTGGCGAATGCGGCGCTTGGTGCACTACTGCGCGCGAATTCGCCGAAGCGCTGCAGCAGGCCTTCGCGCACCAGGGCACGTGCACGCGACAGGCGCTTGCGCACGGCCGCATCGCTGAGCCCGAGCAGGTCGGCGACCTGCTGCGAGCGCTGTCCTTCGCGGTAGTACAGCAACAGGACTTCGCGGCTGTCAGCGGGCAGGGCGGAGATGATGTCCTCGGCGGCGATCTCCTCTTCCACCCGCTGCAGGCGATCAGCCGCACCTGGGGCCGGGTCGGCGGCCATGCCCATCGCCACCTCCGCGGCCTCGCCGGTCAGCGGCCGGCCACGTTGCGCACGCAGCCAGTCGCGGGCCAGGTTGCGGGTGATCTGCCGCAGCCACGGCAGGAAGCTGGTCGCGCTGCGCAGCTGGTGCAGCTGCTGCCAGCCCTTCACGAAGGCCTCCTGGGCGATGTCCTCGCTGGCCTGGCGGTCGCGGGTGATGGCCAGGGCGATGGCGGTGACCGTGTTCTGGCAGGCCAGCACGATACGGCCGTAGGCGTGCTGGCAACCGCTGGCGGCGGCGGGCAGTTCGCGTTCCAGGGTCTGGTCGATCGATGCGGCGAACGTCGTCATGGCGGCGGCTCTCCTGCTGGGATTGTGTCCCATGACGGAGCCGCGCGCCCAATGTGACCGACTTCCTGTGCTGACAAAAAAGGGACGGAGGGGATTAAGTCGTTTGTGCCACAAACGACTTAATCCCCTCCGTCCCCTTTTTGCAGTTGCCGGCCAGCGGCGGGTACGACCCTTGGGTTATTTCGATGGCTGGATACGGACCCGGACTTCTTCCTCTTCCGCTGCGGCCTGCGGGGCCGGTTGCGCCTGCCGCGGCTGGGCCTGCGGGGCAGGGGCCGGTGCTGCCGGGGCCGGGGCACCGCGATGGCGCAGGCCGATCACCAGCGCCACGCCGGCGATCACCACCAGCAGGGCGATGCGGATGCGCCAGGCCCAGCTGCGGCCGCCGCTGCCCTGTTCCGGCGTGTCGCGGAAGGCGAACTCGGCGGTCGGATGGTCGCGGCGGGTGGTGTCGAGCAGGCGCGCCTCACGCAGGATCTCGCGTGCACGCGGCTGGTCGTCGGCGCGCACGATCCATACCGCCGGGTAGGCGTTGGCGTTGCCGAGGTCGGTATAGCTGAACTGGCCGCGGCGACGGGTCTTGTACGAGCGCCCGTTGGTCACCTTGACGTCGATGCCATGCCCGCGCAGGAGCTCGGCCACGCCTTCGACGGTTTCCACGCGCTGGCTGCTGAAGATCTGGCGCATGGGTTTACTCCTTGGCCGGCACGGCGGCCGCGGCAGCCTGGTCGGGAACCACGCGGATCAGGCCCTCCTGCGCGGTGCTGGCCACCAGCACACCATTGCGGGTGAAGAACTGGCCGCGGGCCAGGCCGCGCGAATCCTGCGCGCTGGGGCTGTCCAGCGAGTACAGCAGCCAGTCGTCGGCACGGAACGGGCGGTGGAACCAGATCGCGTGGTCGAGCGAGGCCATCTGCACGTGCGGGTGGTAGTAGCTGATGCCGTGCGGGAACGTCGCCGTGCCCAGCAGGTGGAAGTCCGAGGCATAGGCCAGCAGGGCCTGGTGCAGTTCCGGAGCATCGCCGACCGGCTCGCTCAGGCGCAGCCACACCTGGTGGTAGGGCGGGCGCTTGGGCGGGTTCAGTTCGTCGCGCGGGTAGACGTGGCGGAATTCGAACGGGCCGCCGCGCGACAGCCAGCGCTGCACCTTGATCGGCAGCCGCTCCAGCACTTCGGCCGGCAGCGGCCGGTTCGGTTCGATGTCTTCCGGCTGCGGCACTTCGGGCATCTTGTGCTGGTGCTCGGCGCCGGTCTCGGCCTGCTGGAACGATGCCGCGCAGAAGAAGATCACCTTGCCGTGCTGGATCGCTGTGACCCGGCGCACCGAGAAGCTGCCGCCGTCGCGGGTACGGTCCACGTCGTAGACGATCGGGTGGTCGATGTTGCCGGCGCGCAGGAAATAGGCGTGCAGCGAGTGCACGTGGCGGCCGTTGTCGACCGTGGCCTGTGCCGCGGCCAGCGCCTGGCCCAGCACCTGCCCGCCGAACACGTACTTGGTGCCGATGTCGCGGCTCTGCCCGCGGAACAGGTTGTCCTCCAGCCGCTCCAGCGTGAGCAGGTCGATCAGCTCGGAGACGACGGGTTCGGGCGTGTCGTTCAAGGGGGCGGCCACAGCAGTGAAAGAGGGCCTGATTATACCGGTCAGGGGTCAGATCCCTTTCGCCCGGCGAAAGGGATCTGACCCAGGGCGGGGCAACCGCTATTTGCCCAGCCGTGCGACCAGCGCCTGCAGGGCGTTCTGTGCGTCCGGGGCGAACCAGGCCTCGACGAAACGGTCGAGCTGGATCAGGTCCGGCTGCAGCGCCACGTGCAGGTCGGCGCGGGCGATGGCGCGGGTCAGCAGCATCGGCTGGCGCGGCTGCCTGAGCAGGTCCTGCAGCCAGGCAATCGCGCGTGCCACCACCAGGTCCCCCTCTGCCAGCTCATCCACCAGGCCGATCTGCACCGCCTGTTCGGCCGGTACCAGCGAACCGGTGGTCAGCAGCACGCCGGCGCGGTGCACGCCCACCGCACGGCGCAGCAGGCGCTGGATGCCCTCCGGCGCGATCAGGCCCACCTGCACCTCGTTCAGGCCGATGGCATATGGCCGCGACGGATCGGCGCTGCGGGCCATTACCCGGTAGTCGCAGCACAGGGCCAGCACGCAGCCGCCCGCCGGGGCGTGGCCGGTGATCGCCGCGACCACCGGGATGCGGCTCTCGGCCAGCGTGCGTACGGCGCCAAAGAAGGCGTTCCAGGTGTCCAGCAGCTTGTGCTTGTCATCGCCATGCGAGAGCAGGTGCGGCACGTCCATGCCGCCGGTGAAGATGCGCTCGCTGCCCGACAGCACGATGCCGTGCGCGTCTTCGGCCATGGCCAGCTCGATGGCATGGATCAACTGCCGGCACAGGTCGGTGTCCAGTGCGTTGACCGGCGGCCGCGCCAGGCGCAGTTCGCGGATGGGGCCATGGTTGATCACCTCGATGAGCGTCGTCATGCTGCGGTCTCGTTGCGAAGAAGGAACCTGGGCGATGATAACCAAACCATTCGTTGGCGTACTGTGGCTTCTGTGTGCGGCCGCAGCATCGGCCTCGGCGGCGGAATCGGGCTGCGTCACGGTGGATCAGGGCTGGGCGCGGTTGCCACCGAATCCGGCAATGCCGATGACCGCTGGCTACGGCGTCATCCACAACGGCTGCGGCAAGGCGGTGGTGATCACCGGCGCGACCAGCAGCAGTTTCAATGATGTGTCGCTGCACGAAACCACGATCACGGATGGGGTCAGCCGGATGCGCGCGATCGAGCGCCTGCCGCTGGCGCCGGGTGCACGTGCCGAGCTCAAGCCCGGTGGCCTGCACCTGATGCTGATGCAGGGCAAGGGCGCGCTGAAGGAGGGGCAGGCGGTGCCGCTACGGCTGCAGCTGGAAGGCGGCGGCGAAGCAAGTGCGACGCTGGCCGTACGCAAGGCTGCGCCGTAGCGGGATGGTCGTGCCGGCCGCTGGCCGGCAGCACGGGCAATGCCGGCCAGCGGCCGGCACTACCACAGGGCCTTACGACCAGTCGTACGAGAACAGCACGGTGCGGCTCTCCGGCTCGTACAGCATCACGATCGCATCGGCGCCTGTGGCGCACCAGTTGTAGCCGGCTACGCCGGCCACGGCGAAGAACTTGTTGCCGTTGCGGGTGATGATCACCGTTTCGGCATCGTCCGCAGCGTTTGGGTCATCGGCAGCGTCGGTGAAGCCCAGTTCGAAGGCCGCGGGAATCTCCGCGGTCTCGGTCCAGTTGCCGAAGCCTATCGGTCCGCCCAGCGTATCCAGGTAGTCGCGTTCGCTGGCCTCACCCTTGCCGTAGCGCGAGTAGCAGGCGAGACGGCCGTGCGCGGCATGGTAATCGCGGGCCTTGGCGTAGCTGTCGCGCATCTGCGCGATGTGCTCCTGCGCATCCTTGTCCTGCACCGCCTCGCCGATGAAATAGCCCTCATTGCCGAGGAAGCGCATCTCGTTGCCGGCGGTCAGTTCGAAGGCGATCCAGTTGGTGCCGGTGAAATCGTTGTGGTGTTCTTCGGTGGTCTCGCCGATGCAACCGTCGTACGGCTCGATCGGGCACAGCATCGTCGCCACCTGGCCGGCCAGTTCCGGCCGCAGCACGCCCAGGTCAATCTTCAGCAGCGGCAGCAGGTGCTGGCCGAGCCAGGCCTGGTCAGCGGGAAAGACGTCGGTGGGGAAGGGGACCATGCCGGGCAGCAGGTCGCGCAGTTCAGTCTGGTGGATCATGTCAGTCCATTGAATGGGATCGGTAGTGCCGGCCGCTGGCCGGCAACCTCATTGCAGCCAAAGCGTGCCGACCAAGGTCGGCACCTGCCAGGGCGCGTCAAGTGGAGGCGCTGCGGATCGCCTCCGGCAGCGGCGCGCTCTTGCCGGTCTGCGTATCCATCCACACCACCACCACGTTGCCGTCGGAATACAGCTTCGACGCGTCCTGCTGGTCGACGATGCGGTGGCCGATGGTCACGCTGCTGTTGCCCAGGCGCTCGACGAACAGCTCGACCAGTATGTCGTTGGGCCACACGATCGGCAGCCGGTAATTGACGTTGGTCGCGGCCACCACCGGTGCGATGCGGTCGGTCATCGATACGCCGTCCACGCCCAGCATCCAGCGCACGCGCGCTTCTTCCAGGTAGGAAATGTACTTGGCGTTGTTGACGTGGCCCATGCTGTCCATGTCACGCCAGCGCACGCTGATCGGGATGCGGGCCAGGATCTTGTGTTCGCTGCTCATCAGGCGTCCTTCTTCTTCGATGTGCTCTTGCTGGCCTTGCCGGTGCTCTTGGCGGCCGCGGCCTTCTTGGCAACCTTGGCCGGCTTCTCAGGCTTCACCTTGCGTGGCGGGCGGGCGTCGGGCTTGTTGGCCACGGCGGCCGGCTGTTCCGGGCGCGCGCTGGTGGACGGCAGCATGCGCGCCAGGAACTGGCCGGTATACGACTGCGGACAGGCCGCCACGTCTTCCGGCGTGCCGGTGACCAGGATGGTGCCACCGCGGTGGCCGCCTTCCGGACCCAGGTCGACGATCCAGTCGGCGGTCTTGATCACGTCCAGGTTGTGCTCGATCACCACCACCGTGTTGCCTTCGTCGCGCAGCTTGTGCAGCACGCCCAGCAGCGCTTCGATGTCGTGGAAGTGCAGGCCGGTGGTCGGTTCGTCGAGGATGTACAGGGTGCGGCCGGTATCGCGGCGCGACAGTTCCTTGGACAGCTTCACGCGCTGTGCTTCACCACCGGACAGCGTGGTCGCGCTCTGGCCCAGTTTGATGTAGCTCAAGCCGACGTCGACCAGGGTTTCCAGCTTGCGTGCGATCGACGGCACCGGTTCGAACAGCTTCAGTGCATCCTCGACGGTCATTTCCAGCACGTCGTTGATGTTGAAGCCCTTGTACAGGATCTCGAGCGTCTCGCGGTTGTAGCGCTTGCCATGGCAGACGTCGCAGGGCACGTACACGTCCGGCAGGAAGTGCATCTCCACCTTGATCAGGCCGTCGCCCTGGCAGGCCTCGCAGCGGCCACCGCGCACGTTGAAGCTGAAACGGCCCGGCGAATAGCCACGCGCACGCGCTTCGGGCACCTGTGCGAACAGTTCGCGCAGGGGGGTGAACAGGCCGGTGTAGGTGGCCGGGTTCGAACGCGGGGTGCGGCCGATCGGTGACTGGTCGATGTCCACCACCTTGTCGAACAGGTCCAGGCCATCGATCTCCTTGTACGGGGCGATCGGGTGCGAGGAACCGTTGATCTCGTTGGCGGCCAGCGAGAACAGGGTGTCGTTGATCAGGGTGGACTTGCCGGAGCCGGACACACCGGTCACGCAGGTCAGCAGGCCCGACGGAATCGCCAGGTCCACACCCTTGAGGTTGTTGCCGCTGGCCCCGCGCAGGTGCAGGGTCATCTTCGGGTTCGGCTTGTGCCGGCGCGCGGGGATCTCGATCGCGCGCTTGCCCGACAGGTACTGGCCGGTCAGCGAGCGCGGTGCCTCCAGGATGTCCTGCAGGGTGCCCTGGCCGACGATCTCGCCGCCATGCACGCCCGCGCCCGGGCCGATGTCCAGCACGTAGTCGGCCAGGCGGATCGCATCCTCGTCATGCTCGACCACGATCACCGTGTTGCCGAGGTCGCGCAGGCGGGTGAGGGTGCCGAGCAGGCGCTCGTTGTCGCGCTGGTGCAGGCCGATCGACGGCTCGTCGAGCACGTACATCACGCCGACCAGGCCGGCGCCGATCTGGCTGGCCAGGCGGATGCGCTGTGCCTCGCCACCGGACAGGGTGTCGGCCTTGCGTTCCAGGGTCAGGTAATCCAGGCCCACATCGACCAGGAAGCCGAGGCGCTCACCGATTTCCTTGACGATCTTCGCGGCGATCTCGCCACGCCAGCCCGGCAGGCTCAGTTCGCTGAAGAACTTCAGCGCCTCGTCGATCGGCAGCACCACCAGCTCCGGCAGCGGGCGGTCGGCCACGAACACGTTGCGTGCCGCCTTGTTCAGGCGCGCGCCATGGCATTCCGGGCACGGCTGTTCGCTGATGTACTTGGACAGCTCTTCGCGCACCGCCGGCGATTCGGTTTCCTTGTAGCGGCGCTCGAGGTTGGGAATGATGCCCTCGAAGCGGTGCTTGCGCTGGGTGCGGCCACCGGCTTCGGTGAAGTAGGTGAAGGTGATCGCCTCATCGCCGCTGCCGTACAGCACGGCCTGCTGCACGTTCTGCGGCAGCGAGTTCCATGCCGCGTCGACGTCGAACCGGTAGTGCTTGGCCAGCGAGGCGATCAGCTGGAAGTAATAGGCGTTGCGGCGGTCCCAGCCGCGCACCGCGCCGGCGGCCAGCGACAGCTCGGGATGCACCACCACGCGCGAAGGATCGAAGAATTCGGCCATGCCCAGGCCGTCGCAGCCGGGGCAGGCGCCCATCGGTGCGTTGAACGAGAACAGGCGCGGTTCCAGCTCCGGCAGCGAGTAATCGCAGACCGGGCAGGAGTACTTGGAGGAGAACAGCGTCGGCGAAGCGTCGGCACTGTCCAAGCTCTGCACCGAGGCCATGCCGTCGCCCAGCTTCAGCGCGGTCTCGAAGCTCTCGGCCAGGCGCTGCTTGATGTCCTCGCGCGGGCGGAAGCGGTCGATCACCGCCTCGATGGTGTGCTTCTGGCGCAGCGCCAGCGGCGGCACCGCATCGATTTCATGCAGCTCGCCGTCCACGCGCACGCGCACGAAACCCTGCGCGCGCAGCTGGTCGAACACCTGGGCATGCTCGCCCTTGCGGTCGCGGATGACCGGGGCCAGCAGCATGTAGCGCTGTTCCGGGTCCAGGGTCAGCACCTGGTCGACCATCTGGCTGACCGTCTGCGCCTCCAGCGGATAGCCGTGGTCCGGGCAGCGCGGGGTGCCGACGCGGGCGTACAGCAGGCGCAGGTAGTCGTAGATCTCGGTGATCGTGCCGACCGTCGAACGCGGGTTGTGCGAGGTCGACTTCTGCTCGATCGAGATCGCCGGGGACAGGCCCTCGATGTGGTCCAGGTCCGGCTTTTCCATCACGCTCAGGAACTGGCGCGCATAGGCCGACAGCGACTCGACATAGCGGCGCTGGCCTTCTGCATAGATGGTGTCGAACGCCAGCGAGGACTTGCCCGAGCCGGACAGGCCGGTGATCACGATCAGCTTGTCGCGGGGCAGGTCGAGGTCGAGGTTCTTCAGGTTGTGCGTCCGCGCGCCGCGGATGCGGATGAAATCCATCGCCATGGGGGATCCGGTTGTGGGGGCGTTGGCTGGGTGCCGGGCCAGCAGGGAACGGCAATCGGTCAGCCTACCGAGGTGACCAGATGGGGGCAATGGGCGACAATGCCAGCCCGATGTCTCATCTGGTGAGACAGGCCGTCAGGCAGGGGTCAGATCCCTTTTCACGGGGTGAAAAGGGATCTGACCCCGTTCCGGAGCCGTCCTCCCGCGGCATTCGGGGGTTGACTTGACCCGCGCCCGCTGATCTGCGTACAATTCCGCTCCTGTCCGCCCTCGATGGCGGCAGCTCAGACCACAATAACTACAGAGGAAGGCCTGGTCATGTACGCAGTACTGGTCACCGGCGGTAAGCAATACCGCGTGGCGCAGGGCGAAAAGCTCCGCATTGAAAAGCTCGAAGTCGAAGTCGGCAGCGAGATCAAGTTTGACAACATCCTGATGCTGGGTGACAGCGACGGCGTGAAGCTGGGCGATGCGCTTAAGGGCGCTGCCGTCACCGCCAAGGTCCTGTCCCAGGGTCGTGCCGACAAGGTCCGGATCATCAAGTTCCGTCGCCGCAAGCACCACATGAAGCGTCAGGGTCACCGTCAGTACTACACCGAAATCGAGATCACCGGCATCGCCGGCTAAGCATCAGGAGAAGCAGTCATGGCACATAAAAAGGGCGTAGGCTCCTCGCGCAACGGTCGCGACTCCAACCCGAAGTACCTGGGCGTCAAGATCTTCGGCGGCCAGGCCATCGAAGCCGGCAACATCATCGTGCGTCAGCGCGGCACCCAGTTCCACCCGGGCACCGGCGTTGGCCTGGGCCGTGACCACACCCTGTTCGCCCTCGTGGACGGCAAGGTGGAGTTCTCGGTCAAGGGCGCCAAGAAGCGTCGCACCGTCAGCATCGTCTCGGCCGACGCCTGATCCAGGCATCGCCGGCACCCGTGCCGCGGCATGGCCGTGCTGGATGAAGAGCACGCTGCATGGAGAGCCCCGCTTCGGCGGGGCTTTTCGTTAGAGTTGAAGCAAGACCGGCTGGGCCGGGTTGCCGGCCCGCGGCCGGCATGACATTCAAGGTGGCGGCCAACAGGTCGCGCCCATCGCAGGCATCGAAACAATGAAACTGGTAGACGAAGCAGAAATCGAAGTGTTCGCCGGCAACGGCGGCAACGGCTGCATTGGCTTCCGTCGCGAGAAGTTCATTCCGCTCGGCGGCCCGGACGGCGGCGACGGCGGTGCGGGCGGCAGCGTGTACATCCGCGCCGACGAAAACCTGAACACCCTGGTCGACTTCCGCCATGAGCGTATCTTCAAGGCGCAGCGCGGCGAGAACGGCATGGGCCGCCAGGCCTATGGCAAGGGCGGCGAAGACCTGACCATCACCGTGCCGGTCGGCACCGTGGTCATCAACGTTGCCACCGATGAAGTCATCGGCGACCTGACCCAGCACGGCGACCGCCTGCTGGTGGCCAAGGGCGGTCGCGGTGGCCTGGGCAACATGCACTTCAAGAGCTCGACCAACCGCTCGCCGCGCCAGGCGCTGCCAGGCGAGCCGGGCGAAGAGCGCACGCTGAAGCTGGAGCTGAAGCTGCTGGCCGATGTCGGCCTGCTGGGCTTCCCCAACGCCGGCAAGAGCACCCTGATCCGTGCCGTTTCGGCGGCAACGCCGAAGGTGGCCGATTACCCGTTCACCACGCTGTACCCGAACCTGGGCGTGGTGAAGGTGGAGAACCACCGCAGCTTCGTGATCGCCGACATTCCGGGCCTGATCGAAGGCGCTGCGGACGGCGCCGGCCTGGGTGCGCAGTTCCTGCGCCACCTGCAGCGCACCCGCCTGCTGCTGCACCTGGTGGACATCTCGCCGATGGAAGGCGGCGTGGAGGGCATTTCGCCGGTGGAGCAGGTGCGTGCGATCGAACGCGAGCTGGAGAAGCACGATCCGGAGCTGCTGAACAAGCCGCGCTGGCTGGTGCTGAACAAGGCTGACCTGATGTTCGAAGACGAGGCGCAGGCCGCGGCCGAGCAGATCGTCGCCGAGCTGGGCTGGAAGGAGCCGTGGTTCCTGGTTTCCGCGCTGGGCCGCGAAGGTACCTTCCCGATCATGAGCCGGATCATGGCCTTCTTCGATCGCCAGAAGGAAGACGAGCTGGAAGCCCGCAACGCGCAGTGATGCCGTTGTGGTTCCATGCGGAAAACCCGGCTTCGGCCGGGTTTTTCATTTGGTAGTGCCGGCCGCTGGCCGGCAATCCCGGTAAACCGCAGGCAACAAAAAACCCGGCCGGGGCCGGGCTTTTGTCTGCTGCCCAACCCCGAAGGGCAGGGCGGCAACGCCGGATCAGGCGGCCTTGAGGGCCTTGATGCGGTCGTTCAGGCGGCTCTTGTGGCGAGCAGCCTTGTTCTTGTGGATCAGGCCACGCGCGCTGAAGCGATCCAGGATCGGCTGGGCAACGGCGAAGGCGGCTTCGGCGCCGGCGGCATCGTTGGCGTCCAGCGCCTTGATCACTTTCTTGACAGCGGTGCGCAGCATCGAGCGCTGAGCCACGTTGCGCGCGTTGCGCACGACGGTCTGCTTGGCGCGCTTCTTGGCGGACTTGATATTGGCCACGGTGGTGGTTTCCTGAAAAAATCGGTGTTATGGGAACAGCAAGCTAGCTAGTATGATGGCCCGAGAAATGCACGTCAAGTCGATTGTCAAGAGGGACGCTGAGTGAGTTCACCGAAGATGTTGCGGGGCCTGCTGTCGTTCAGCAGCATGACCATGGTCTCGCGGGTTCTCGGACTTGTCCGGGATCAGGTGATCACTACCACGTTCGGCACCAATGCGGTTACCGATGCGTTCTGGGTTGCCTTCAGGATACCCAATTTCCTGCGCCGGTTGTTCGCGGAGGGGTCCTTCTCCACCGCCTTCGTGCCGGTGTTCACCGAGGTGAAGGAGACCCGCAGCCACGCCGAACTGCGTGAGCTGATGTCCCGGACCGCCGGCACCCTGGGCGGGGTGCTGATGCTGGTCACCGCCCTGGCGCTGATCTTCGCGCCGCAGCTGGCGGTGGCATTCTCAAGTGGTGCTGACACCGACCCGGTCAAGCAGACCCTGCTGGTCGACCTGTTCCGCCTGACCTTCCCGTTCCTGCTGTTCGTGTCGCTGACCGCGCTGGCCGGCGGTGCGCTGAACAGCTTCCAGCGCTTCGCGATGCCGGCGCTGACCCCGGTCATCCTCAACCTGTGCATGATCGCCGGTGCGCTGTGGTTGGCGCCGCGACTGGGCGGCACCCCGGAGAAGCAGATCCTGGCGCTGGGCTGGGCGGTGCTGGCGGCAGGCCTCCTGCAGCTGCTGTTCCAGCTGCCCTCGCTGAAGGGCATCAACCTGCTGACCCTGCCGCGCTGGGGCTGGAACCATCCGGGCGTGCGCAAGGTGCTGACGCTGATGGTGCCGACCCTGTTCGGTTCGTCGGTGGCGCAGATCAACCTGCTGCTGGATACCCTCATCGCGGCCAAGCTGACCGACGGCTCGCAGTCCTGGCTGTCGCTGGCCGATCGCTTCCTGGAGCTGCCGCTGGGTGTGTTCGGCGTGGCGCTGGGCACGGTGATCCTGCCGGCGCTGGCCCGCCACCATGTCAGCACCGACCGCGAGGGCTTCTCGCGCTCGCTGGACTGGGGCCTGCGCATGACCCTGCTGATCTCGGTGCCGGCGATGCTGGGCCTGGTGCTGCTGGCCGAGCCGCTGATCGCCACGCTGTTCCAGTACCGCCAGTTCACCGCGTTCGATACCCGCATGACCGCGCTGTCGGTGTATGGCCTGAGCTTCGGCCTGCCGGCGTTCGCCCTGCTCAAGGTGGTGTTGCCGGCCTTCTACGCCCGCCAGGACACCAAAACCCCGGTGCGCGCCGGTATTGCCGCGCTGGTGGCCAACATGGTGTTCAACTTCGCCCTGCTGGCCGTGCTGTACCAGGTGATGGTGCCCGACGCGCTGAAGGCGCAGGGCGTGATGACGGCGATCGGCAAGCAGCCGGGCCTGCACCTGGCGCTGGGCATTGCCAGTGCGCTGTCCAGTTACCTGAACCTGGGCCTGCTCTGGTACTGGCTGGGCAAGACCGACGTCTACCAGCGGCGGCCGGGCTGGGGCGGCTATCTGGTGCGGCTGGGGGTGGCCTGCGTGGCCATGGTCGGCGTGCTGCTGGCCCTGCTGCACTGGGTCCCCGACTTCACCGGCATGGACAAATGGCACCGTATCGGTGGCCTGATGCTGCTGGTCGGCGGCGGCGGCGCGACCTACGCGGTGGCCATGCTGGCGATGGGCTTCCGCCCGCGCGACCTGCGCGGGCATTGATCGCGGTCCGTGGCGGCTATACTTCAGGGTTACACCATTGAAGCGGCGGCCCCGGTCGGGCCGGAACGAGAGTTGATGAGCAGGCTGTTCAGAAGCGTCGAGGGCGGGGAGCTGTTCCCCAACGGAAGCGTGGTCTGTATCGGTGCATTCGACGGCCTCCACCTGGGCCATCGTGCGCTGGTCCGCCACGCGGTTGCCCGCGCGCGCGCCTTGGGCGTGGCCGCAGTGGCCGTGGCATTCGAGCCGCTGCCGCGTGAATTCTTCGCCCAGGGCACGCCGCCGCCGCGGCTGACCCTGGCGCGCAGCAAGGTCGAGATCCTGCGCGAGCTCGGCGTCGATGCGATCGGCCTGCTGCGTTTCGACGCGGCGATGGCGGCGATGCCGGCCGAGACCTTCGTGCGCCGGTTGCTGGTGCACCGGCTGGGCGCCCGCGAAGTGTGGATCGGGCCCGAGTTCTGCTTCGGCAACCGCCGCCGCGGTGATCTGGCACTGCTGCAGGAGATGGGCGCCGAACTCGGCTTCACCGCGGGCGAGATCGAAGCGGTGGACCTGCATGGCGAGCGCATCTCCAGCACCCGCATCCGCCAGCTGCTGCAGGAGGGCGATTTCGCCCGCGCCAACGACCTGCTCGGCCGCCCCTACGCGATCAGCGGGCGGGTGGTGCGCGGGCGCCAGCTCGGCCGTACGCTGGGCTTCCCCACCGCCAACCTGCGCTTCCCGAAGACCCCGGCACTGTCGGGCATCTACGCGACCTGGGTGCACGGCGTGTTCGACCAGCCCTGGCCTTCGGTGTCCAGCTTCGGTACGCGGCCGACGGTGGAGGGCGTGGAGCCGCTGCTGGAAGCCCACCTGTTCGATTTCCAGGGCGACCTGTACGGCCGCCACATCGACGTGGAGTTCGTCGCCAAGCTGCGCGACGAAGAGAAATTCAATGATCTGGCGGCGCTGACCGACCAGATGCACCGCGACGCCGAACAGGCGCGCGCCATCCTTTCCGAACATAGATTGCGAGCCACTGCGTGAGCCAGGACTACAAGACCACCCTGAACCTGCCAGCCACCGAATTCCCGATGCGCGGCGACCTGCCCAAGCGCGAGCCGGGCATTCTGGCGCGGTGGGAAGAGCAGGGGCTCTACCAGCAGCTGCGCGACAACGCCGCCGGCCGCCCGCTGTTCGTGCTGCATGACGGCCCGCCATACGCCAACGGCCGCATCCACCTGGGCCACGCGGTCAACAAGATCCTGAAGGACATCATCGTCAAGTCGCGCTACCTGGCCGGCTTCGATGCGCCCTACGTGCCGGGCTGGGACTGCCATGGCCTGCCGATCGAGATAGCGGTCGAGAAGAAGTGGGGCAAGGTCGGCACCAAGCTTGACGCCGTCGAATTCCGCCAGAAGTGCCGCGAGTTCGCCGAAGAGCAGATCAACATCCAGCGCGTGGACTTCAAGCGCCTGGGCGTGACCGGTGACTGGGACAACCCGTACAAGACCCTGAGCTTCGATTTCGAAGCCAACGAGATCCGCGCGCTGGCCAAGGTCGTGGCCAACGGCCACTTGGTCCGCGGCGCCAAGCCGGTGTACTGGTGCTTCGACTGTGGCTCGGCGCTGGCCGAGGCCGAGATCGAGTACCAGGAAAAGGAATCGCCGGCGATCGACGTGGCCTACGCCGCACGTGATGCGCAGGCCATCGGCCAGGCGTTCGGCGTGAGCGTGCCGGCCGACGTCGAAGTGGCCGTACCGATCTGGACCACCACCCCGTGGACGCTGCCGGCCTCGCTGGCGGTGTCGCTGGGCGCGGAGATCCGCTACGTGCTGGCCGAAGGCCCGGCCCACAACGGCAAGCGCCGCTGGCTGGTGCTGGCCGCGGCCCTGGCCGAGCGCGCGCTGCAGCGCTATGGCGTGGACGAAGTGGTGCTGCACGGTGAAACCACCGGCGCTGCGCTGGAAAACCAGCTGCTGGCGCATCCGTTCTACCCGGAGCGCGAGATCCTGGTGCTCAATGGCGACCATGTCTCCGACGAGGACGGTACCGGTGCGGTGCACACCGCCCCCGGCCACGGCCAGGAAGACTTCGTGGTCAGCCAGAAGTACGGCCTGCTGGACAAGTACAACGCTGGCCAGGTCACTCCGATCGACGGCCGCGGCGTGTACTTGGAATCGACCCCGCCGGCCGGTGACGTGGTGCTGGCGGGCCAGCACCTGTGGAAGGCGCAGGAGGCCATCGTCGGCGTGCTGCGCGACAACGGTTCGCTGCTGGCGTTCCATCCGATCCGCCACAGCTACCCGCACTGCTGGCGCCACAAGACGCCGGTGGTGTTCCGCGCCACCCCGCAGTGGTTCATCTCGATGGACAAGGCCAACCTGCGCAACGATGCGCTGGCCGCCATCGACACCGTCGGCTGGTTCCCGACCTGGGGCAAGGCGCGCATCCAGAGCATGGTCGACGGTCGCCCGGACTGGACCATCTCGCGCCAGCGCACCTGGGGCGTGCCGATCGCACTGTTCACCCACCGCCAGACCGGCGAGATCCATCCGCGTTCGGTGGAGCTGATGCAGCAGGTCGCCGACCGCGTCGAAGCCGAGGGCATCGACGTGTGGTATTCGCTGGACGCCGCCGAACTGCTCGGTGCCGACGCGGCCGACTACGAGAAAGTCACCGACATCCTCGACGTCTGGTTCGATTCGGGCGTGACCCATGAAGGCGTTCTCGCCGCGCGTGGCTTCGGCAAGCCGGCCGACCTGTACCTGGAAGGGTCCGACCAGCACCGCGGCTGGTTCCAGTCCTCGCTGCTGACCGGCGTGGCGATCGACAAGCGCGCCCCGTACAAGCAGTGCCTGACCCACGGCTTCACCGTGGACGAGCACGGCCGCAAGATGTCCAAGTCGCTGGGCAACGGTATCGAGCCGCAGGACATCATGAACAAGCTGGGCGCGGACATCCTGCGCCTGTGGATCGCCTCGGCCGACTACAGCAACGAGATGTCGCTGTCGCAGGAGATCCTCAAGCGCAACGCCGACGCCTACCGCCGCCTGCGCAACACCGCGCGCTTCCTGCTCGGCAACCTGGACGGTTTCGACCCGGCGCTGCACCTGCAGCCGCTCGAGCAGATGGTCGCGCTGGACCGCTGGATCGTGCATCGCGCGTGGGAGCTGCAGGAGAAGATCAAGGCGGCCTACGACGGCTACAACATGGCCGAGATCGTGCAGCTGCTGCTGAACTTCTGCAGCGTGGACCTGGGCTCGCTGTACCTGGACGTGACCAAGGACCGGCTGTACACCATGCCGACCGATTCGCACGGTCGCCGTTCGGCCCAGAGCGCGATGTACCACATCGCCGAAGCGTTCACCCGCTGGGTGGCGCCGATCCTGACCTTCACCGCCGACGAGCTGTGGGGCTACCTGCCGGGTGAACGCGCCGGCCACGTGCTGTTCACCACCTGGTATGACGGCCTGGCGCCGTTGCCGGCCGATGCCCAGCTCAATGCCGCCGACTTCGACCAGCTGCTGGCCGTGCGCGAGCAGGTGGCCAAGGTGCTCGAGCCGATGCGCGCCAACGGTGCGATCGGTGCGGCGCTGGAAGCGGAGATCACCATCGCCGCCAGCGAAGAACAGGCCGCGCGCTGGCAGCCGCTGGCCGATGAACTGCGTTTCCTGTTCATCAGTGGCGACGTGCAGGTGCGCCCGGCGACCACCGACGAGGTGTTCGTCAGCGCCCAGCCGACCACCAAGGCCAAGTGCGTGCGCTGCTGGCACCACCGCGCCGACGTCGGCAGCAACGCCGACCATCCCGAGCTGTGCGGCCGTTGCGTGAGCAACGTGACCGGCGCCGGCGAAGTGCGGAGCTGGTTCTGATGGCCGCGCCCCGTCCGCATCCGAACGCCCTGGTCTGGCTGCTGCTGTCGGTGGCCATCATCGGCCTGGACCAGTGGTCCAAGGCCTGGGTGCTGTCCAGCCTGCCGGAGTTCCAGCCGGTGGTGGTCATCGACGGCTTCTGGAACTGGTACCGCACCTACAACACCGGCGCGGCATTCAGTTTCCTGAGCGACGCCGGTGGCTGGCAGAAGTACTTCTTCACCGCGCTGGCGATCGCCATCAGCGGGCTGATGGCCTGGTGGCTGCGCGGCACCGCCCGCGGCAACTGGAAGGCCGCGGTGCCGTATGCGCTGATCATCGGCGGCGCCATCGGCAACGTGATCGACCGCCAGGTGCACGGCCACGTGGTCGACTTCATCCAGTGGTACGTGGGCAGCTACACCTGGCCCTCGTTCAACATCGCCGACTCGGCCATCGTGGTGGGTGCCATCGGCATCGCGCTGTTTGGCCTGTTCGACGGCAAGTCCGCCAAAAAGGCGGATAATGCCAACCCGAAACCGTAAGCCGGCTGCCGCCGGGAGACTGAACTGATGGATGTGCTGCTCGCCAACCCGCGTGGTTTCTGTGCCGGTGTCGATCGTGCGATCGAGATCGTCAAGCGCGCGATCGAAACGCTGGGCGCGCCCATCTATGTCCGCCATGAAGTGGTGCACAACCGCTTCGTGGTCGACGACCTGAAGCAGCGCGGCGCGATCTTCGTCGAAGAGCTCGACGAGGTTCCGGACAACAACACCGTGATCTTCAGCGCGCATGGCGTGTCCCAGGCCGTGCGCCAGGAAGCCGAGCGCCGTGGTCTGAAGGTGTTCGACGCCACCTGCCCGCTGGTGACCAAGGTCCACTTCGAGGTCGCGCGCCACTGCCGTGCCGGCCGTGACGTGGTGCTGATCGGCCACGCCGGTCACCCGGAAGTGGAGGGCACCATGGGCCAGTGGAACCGCGAAGCCGGGACCGGGCAGATCTACCTGGTCGAGGATGTCGAGCAGGTCGCGACGCTGCAGATCAACCAGCCGGAAAACTTCGCCTACACCACCCAGACCACGCTGTCGGTGGATGACACGCGCGGCATCATCGATGCGCTGCGCGAGCGGTTCCCTGCGATGCAGGGCCCGAAGAACGACGACATCTGCTACGCCACGCAGAACCGCCAGGATGCTGTGCGCGACCTGGCCAAGCGCTGCGACCTGGTGCTGGTGGTCGGTTCGCCGAACAGCTCCAACTCCAACCGTCTGAGCGAGCTGGCCCGCCGTGAAGGCGTGGAGTCGTATCTGATCGATGGTGCGCACGAGATCGACCCGGCATGGGTGGCAGGCAAGCAGCACATCGGCGTGACCGCCGGCGCCTCGGCGCCGCAGGTGCTGGTCGATGGCGTGCTGGCGCGCCTGGCCGAGCTGGGCGCCACCGGCGTGGGCGAGCTGGACGGCGAACCGGAATCGATGGTGTTCGCGCTGCCGAAGGAACTGCGCCTGCGCCTGGTCGACTGAGCGCGGAAGGACGTCTGCAGGGTACGGCCCGCCACTACCCGGTGTGGGTGCGAACCGAAACTGATCTGGTGGGTGCGAACCTTGGTTCGCACGCCTTTGGCATGGCCGGGTGGGCGCACCGCCCATGACCTTTGGCCATGGGGCCGGCCATCGCACAGGCCTAGCATCGGAGGATTCCCCGTTGTTGGAAACTGCCTGATGAAGACCCGAGCCCTGGCGATGTCGTTGCTGTTCGCGCTGGCGGCCACGCCTGCACTTGCGCAGACCTCGCCACCGGCCAACGCGGCAGCCCCAGGACTGCTGCGCATCGATGTGGACGCGCGCGATCTGGCCCGGCGCATCTTCAAGGTGACCGCCACCGTGCCGGCCACGCCCGGCCCGATGACCCTGCTGTACCCGCAGTGGATTCCCGGCAACCATTCGCCCACCGGCCCGATCGACAAGCTGGCCGGCCTGCGCGTGACCGCCAACGGCAAGCCGCTGGCCTGGCAGCGTGACCAGTACAACGTCTATGCGTTCAAGGTGGACGTGCCGGAGGGCGTGAGCGAGATCGTCGCCCACTTCGATTTCCTGTCCTCGCAGGGCGGCAGCCAGGGCCGGGTGGTGATGACCCCGGAAATGCTCAACCTGCAGTGGAACGCCAACTCGCTGTATCCGGCCGGCATCGACGCGCGCCAGCTGCAAGCGCAGGCCAGCGTGACCCTGCCCAGGGGCTGGTCGTTCGCCACTGCATTGGAGACCGCGCGCCGCGACGGTGACACCGTGGTGTTCAAGCCGATCTCCTATGACCATCTGGTCGATTCGCCCTTGTTTGCCGGCGAGCACTACCAGCGCATCGATCTCGATCCGGGCGCGAAGGTGCCGGTGCACCTCAACGTGTTTGCCGACGACGCCAAATCGCTGAAGCCGAGCGAGGCGCAGATCACGATGCACCGCGCGCTGGTGCAGCAGGCCGACAAGCTCTACGGCGCGCGGCACTACAACCACTATGAGTTCCTGCTGGCATTGACCGACCGCCTCGGCGGCATCGGCCTGGAGCATCACCGTTCCAGTGAGAACAGCGCCGACCCGGGCTACTTCACCGAGTGGGACAACAACGCGTGGATGCGCGATCTGCTGCCGCACGAGTACACCCATTCCTGGAACGGCAAGTACCGTCGCGGCGCGGATCTCGCCACCGCCAACTTCAACACGCCGATGGGCGACAGCCTGCTGTGGGTCTACGAAGGCCAGACCCAGTTCTGGGGCCAGGTGCTGGCGGCGCGTTCAGGGCTGTGGTCGACCGCGCAGGCGCGCGACATGCTGGCCAACGTGGCCGCGACCTATGACCGTGGTCGCCCGGGCCTGGCCTGGCGGCCGCTGCAGGACACCACCAATGACCCGACCATCGCGCAGCGCCGCACTCTGCCTTACCGCAACTATCAGATGAGCGAGGACTACTACTCCGGCGGCCAGATGCTGTGGCTGGAAGTGGAGGGCAAGCTGCGCGAACTGAGCGGCAACCGGCGTAGCCTGGATGACTTCGCACGTGCGTTCTTCGGCGTCGGCAACGGCGACTGGGACGTCAACCCGTACACCTTCAACGACGTGGTCGCGACCTTGAACGGCATCGCGCCGTATGACTGGGCGACGTTCCTGCGCGGGCGCCTGGACGGCCACGGCTCGTTGACCGGCGGCCTGGAACTGGCGGGCTGGAAGCTGGTCTACCGCGATACGCCGAACGATGCCTACAAGGCACAGGAAAAACGCGCCAAGGCGGCGCTGCTGGCGTACTCGCTGGGTGCGACCGTGCTCGACAGCGGTGTGGTCGGCGACGTGATCTGGGACAGCCCGGCGTTCAATGCCGGCCTGGCGCCGGGCATGAAGGTGATTGCCGTTGGCGGGCGCGAGTACAGCAGCCAGCGCTTGAAGGATGCGGTAGCTGCGGCGGCGAAGGACAAGGCGCCGATCGTGCTGCTGGTGAAGCAGTTCGACCGCATCGAAACGATGAACATCGCCTACCACGGTGGCCTGCAGTACCCGGTGCTGGAGCGTATCGCCGGCAAGCCTGACCGCCTTGCGGACCTGTGGAAGGCACGATGAAACCGCGCGCCCGCGATGGCGTGATCCTGTTGATGGCGATCCTCGCCATCCTCGGTGCGTTCCTGCACGGCGACGGGCGCTGGCTGCATTGGCTGGCCAAGCCGACCACCACGCTGCTGATCGCTGCCATCGCCTGGCGCGTGCATGATCCAGCGCAGCCGTTCTACCGACGCGCGGTGCTGGCTGGCATGCTGCTGTCGTGCGTGGGGGATATCGCGCTGATGTTGCCGATGGATGCGTTCGTGCCGGGGCTGGTCGCGTTCCTGCTGGCGCACCTCTGCTACATCGTCGCCTTCCGCGATGGCCTGCGTGCCGGGCGTGGCCTGCTCGCCGCCAGCGTCCTGCTCGGTGCGTTCGCTGTACTCAATGTACTTGGCCTGTGGCCGCACCTGCCCGCACCGATGCGCATTCCGGTGCTGGCATACGTGGTGGTGCTAGCCTCGATGGCGGTCCTGGCGCTCGCACGCCAGTGGCGGCGACCGCACACCGATGCAATGGATGCCAGCAGCTCCCGCTGGGCGGCCGCCGGTGCGCTGCTGTTCGTCGCCAGCGACTCGCTGCTGGCCTGGGACCGCTTCGCCGGCGGCCTGCCACTGGCCAGCCTGCTGGTGCTGTCCACCTACTACGGCGCGCAGTACGCCATCGCCCGCTCCGTGAAACAGCAAAAAGGGGACGGAGGGGATTAAGTCGCAGACGGCACCAAGGCACAAACGACTTAATCCCCTCCGTCCCCTTTTCGCGTTGACTATCGGAGGGTCGCGTTGCCGGAACGGCCTTGTGCGTCGAAAGAGAGGCGTGCGGACTGGCGATCACCGACGACTTCGTCCGGCAGCCAGACCAGAGTGCCACCCTTGCGCACGATCACATAGACGTGGCCGACTTCACCGGGAGTGCCCATCAATGCGTTGCGCTGTGCCTGCAGTGCCTGGGCCACGCGCGGCACCGCCTCGAAATCGATGTTGGCCAGCGCCGTGCTGCTGCGGCGCAGGGTGATGGTGGGCGCGAAGCGCTGCGGATTGACCGGGTCGCCCTTGCGCCACTGGCCGCGTTCGAAGTGGTAGCTGTCCACGCGTGACGGCTGCTGCGGATCCACCAGGTCCAGATTGATCCGGCCATCGTCGTAGAAGTGGATGCTGTGGAATACCGTCAGCCGGTGCCCGGCCAGCGCAGGCATCTGTTCCAGTGCCTGGCGGGCGGCCAGCAGGTAGTCCGCATCGAACAACCGGTTGTTGCGTTCGGGCACCGGCGGCAACCGCGGCTCGGTCATCGGCGCGAGCGAAGCGGGCCTCTCGCGCGCTGGCGGCATGGCGATCGGCGCGCTTGCGCTGTTGGCCTGCACCGAATGGCCCAGTGTTTCGCCCAGCGTCTGCAGGGCTCCGCCAGCCACGGCGACGCCGGCCAGCACCAGCAACACCACGGAGAACACCAGCCGGGTCGAGGGCGGCTGCTTCATACACCCTCCAGGCGAACGTTGCGGCGATCTTCCGGGTCGTACAACAGCGTGACCCGCTCGCGCGGAAGATTGGCCAGCTCGATCAACGGGATGAAGCGGCGCACGCTCACCTGCTGCACGCCACCTTCGCGGTCGATGTATTCCAGCTGGAACTCCACCTGCGGCTGCTCGTTGAGATAGGTGCCGGTCTGGCGCAGCTTCAGCACCTTCGCATCCACGCCGATGCCGCGATACTTCAGCGCGTCACCGCGGGCGTCGGCCTGCAGCAGCCGGCCGAGCAGGCGCAGGCCCAGCGCGTAGCCGCACAACACCAGCGGGCACACCAGCAGCGGATGACCGAGCGACAGGAAGGTCCAGCCCAGTCCCTCACTCTGCAGCCGATAGGCGGCCACATAGGCACTGGCCACCGCCACGATGCCGATCGCTGCGCCGACACCACGACGCCAGAGGCTGGCGACATCCAATTCAGGCTGGGCACCCTCCAGCACCACGTTGGGGAACGCGCCCGGCATCCGGCTCAGGCGTACCTCGATACGCTTGCCGGCCACGAAACGCTGCAGCTGCGGCTTGCTGTCCACCACCAGCATCTGTTCGTTGATGGGCGTGCCGGACAGGTTCTGGAAGCCCAGTTGCAGCTTCCACTGCGCGAAGCCGCGCACGTGCACGCCGGTCGGCTCGGCCTGTTCGATCAACGCGTCGCGCGGCTCACCGCCGGCCAGGATGGTGCGCACCCGATGCAGCGCGCGCGGCGGGCCCAGCAGCAGGTAGTGCAGGAAGGCGAGCAGCAGGGCCAGCCACAGGATCACCGACAGCGCGAGCAGCAGCAGGGCCAGCCATGGCGCGCTGCGGTCGGCCAGTTGCACCGGCCACGACGTGCCGACATAGAGGATGCAGGGGAAGGGCAACGCGAAGAACAGCAGGAACGCGCCCCAGAACCAGAGATAGGCCTTCATGGGGTGGTGGGGAACCGATGGAACAGGGCGCGTAGGGTACTACGCTCAGCGGATCTGCAGGGTCAGCAGGAAGTAGCGGCCGAGCGGATCGTCGAGCCCCGGCATCTGGCCACCGTTGCCAACCAGATAGTTCACCGGTTGCGTGTCGAGCACGTTGTGCACGTCCAGCGCGGCGACCACGCGCGGCCCCAGGCGTCGTGCGAGATGCAGGTTCCAGCGCAGCTGCCGGGGGTTCATGCAGTGGTTCTGCTCGCGCTGTTCCTCCGGGCATTCCGCACCGGGCAGCCAGGCGCGCGTGCGCCCCACCTGGTTGCCGCGCAGGGCGATGTCCCAGTTGCTGTTCTGCCACTGCACGTTCAGCACGGCGGCCATCGTCGGCGTGACATGGCCGCGCAGGTCCACCGTTGCATCATGGCCACGTTCGCGGCGCAGTTCCTGCTGCTTCAGCGCATCGAGCGAGAACAGCCACTGGCCGGTGCTGCCGGTATCGATGTGGTACTCCCCGCGCAGTACAAAGTTGCGCGAGGTGGTGCGGCCGATGTTGTCGAAGGACAGGCGCAGGTTGCTCAGGTGGCCGTCCTCGTCCAGCTCCCAGGTGCCGGGGTTCCACACCGCGTCGGCCGGTTGCAGGGCCAGGATCTCGTTGCGCAGTTCGACGATGTTGTGGGTGAGTGACAGCGAGAACGTATCGGTCGGCGTCCAGGTCGCGGCCAGGGAATGGCTGCGCGACCGCTCGGCCTTCAACGCATCGTTCTCCACCACGTCCACGGTGACGCTGCAGCGCCCGTTGCCGCTGCTCTGCGCGCAGTCGGGCAGGGCGCTGGAGGCCGGCAGCTCGATCGCACCGAAATAGCCCGGGGGGCGCCGCTGCTCGAACAGGCTGGGCGCACGGTAGCCGCGCCCGCTGGCAAGCAGGAAGGACCACCGGGGCGTGGGGCTCCAGCGCAGGCCAACACGGGGTGAAAAGGCCTGGTAGTCGCCATCGCGGTCCCAGCGTGCGGCCAGGTCCATGCGCAGCGTGTGCGCCAGGGGCAGGCCGAGTTCGGCGTAGGCGCCGCCACTGCGGCGCGCCAGGTGGCGCTGCTCCTGCGGCAGGCCCAGCGCCAGGTCACCCTGGCTCAGCAGGGCGTCGGGATGCGAGGTCCAGCGCTCCTGGCGCAGGTCGATGCCGGTGGCCAGCTGTGCAGCACCGCCGGCCAATGGCATCAGCTCCCGCTGCATGCCCCACCAGCCCTGCCACTGCTCGGTGCGCCCGCGATTGCGGATCGACGGGAACAACTGCTCGGCCGCGCCCGCCGGCAACGAGGTGAAGCCGGGCAGGAAATCCAGTGTCTCGGCGACCCGCAGCAGGGGCTCGGCGCGCACGGTGCCCGACGTGGACAGGCTGACATCGCTGCGCTGTGCGCTGATGCCGGCATCCCAGCTGCGCCGGCCCTGGTCGCGGCCAATGCCGAAGGTGACGTCGGCGTCGGTGGCACGTACATGCGGACGCACGTTGCCGGCTTCGCGCAGCACGCTGTTGAAGGTGAACCCGTACAGGCCGATGGCAACGGCGGTTGGACCAAGGTCGAAGCGTTGCCGGTTGTGGCTGGCCCGCGCCTCGGCGTAGGCATAGCGACCTTCGCCGCGCTCATGTCGGTAGCGCAGGTAGGTCGAAGCGGTATCCGAGGCCGGTTGCAGCGAGCGTGGTCGGGCGCTGTCGAACCAGCAGGCACCATCGCGCCGCGTCAATGGGCCTTCGCAGCGTTCTGCCGGCCAGTAGCGTCCATCGCGGAACGCGCCGATCAGGTACTGCGAGGTTTCCGCATGCCATTGGCGGCGATCACCGGCCACGTGGTCGATGCGGTGCAGGTCGATGCCGGCGAACCAGCGGTCCCCTCCGTCGCGCACGCCGCCGGTGGCCGCCTGCACGCGATACTGGCCAGCGTCGCCGCGCCCGCTCAGGCCGGTCTGCAGCATGGCTTCCGGGCCGTCAGCCTGGTCGCGCAGGATGATGTTGACCACGCCAGACATCGCGTCGGCGCCATAGATGGCCGAGGCGCCGCCACGTACCAGCTCGATGCGTTCGACGAAGCTGAGCGGAATTCCCCCAAGATCGGTGAGCCCACCCTGTTCCAGCGACACCATGGGATAGCGTGGCAGGCGACGGCCATTGACCAGGAACAGGGTCGCACGCGGGCCCATGCCGTCCAGGCTGGTGGTGGTGGCCGCACCCACCGGCAGGTACTGCGAATCGCCACTGCGCGAGGTGCTCATCGCCGGGTGGCCGTTCATGCCCGGCAAGTGCCGCAGCAGGTCGAACAGGCTGCCGTAGCCGCTGCGCAGGATGTCATCGCGGTCGATGATGGTGACCGGCAGCGTGGTCTGCACGGAGGTGCGCGGCAGCCGGCTGCCGGTGACATGGATCGGCGCCAGTTCCACCTGCGGCGGCGCGTCGGCGGACTTGTGTGGCGAACCTGCTGCGGGCGTGGCGCGTGCCGCGACCGACGGTGGCGATGGCGGCGCGGGGCGGGTGCGGCGGACGACGAATCCGCCAGCAGGCGTACGCAGGATGTTCACCGGCATGCCCGCGACCAGTTCCTTCAGGGCCGCAGCCGCATCGCGGTGGCCATGGGTGCCGGCCGTGCGCAGGCCATCCAGCTCACGCGCATCGAACAGCAGGGCAATGCCGCTCTGTCGCGCCCACTGCTGCAGGGCCGGCGCCAGCGGGCCTGAACCAACATCGACCTCCAGGGTGCCCGCTTGCTCGGCCGCAGCGGCAGACGGCAGGGCGGGGATGCCCAACGCGAGGCAGAACAGGGTGCGGAGCAGCAGCCCCCCCTGCAGCGCGCCCGGTACTGCCATCACCGCAGGCCTCCTCAGTACGTGCGGCGCAGTTCCAGCGCGCCATCCGGTCGCGTCTGGCCAGCCACCGACCAGCCCAGTTCCAGTGCCGACAGCAGTTCCTGCGCGTCGCCGGCACGGAAGGTACCGCTTACCGCCAGGCTGGCGATCTCCGGATCGGCGATCACCAGCGGCGTGTGGCCGTAGCGGTTCATGCGTTCGACCACGATCGACAGCGGTGTGGCATCGAACACCAGCTGTCCCTGCAGCCAGCCTTCAGCGGCGGCATTGGACGACAGTGCCGGACCGGGCTGGATGCGGCCCGACGGCAGTACCTGCAGTTGCTGGCCGGGCGCCAGGGTGTGCTGGGTGCCCCCGCTGCTGACTTCCACCGCACCTTCCAGCAGTGCGACTTCGACCAGGCCATCATGCAGGCGTTCCACCTGAAAGGTGGTGCCGATGTCGCGGATGGTGCTGTCGCCGGCGCGCAGCTGCAGGGCCTTGCCCGACGGTGCGACCTGCAGCTGCAGGCGGCCACGTTCCAGCACCAGGTTGCGATGGCGCCAACCGAAACGGGCGTGCAGGGTGGTGCCCGCATCCAGCGTGGCCACGCTGCCATCGGCCAGCGTCTGCTGCCGGGGCTGGTGGGAATCGTTGGCATAGCGCAGCGGCGTGGGGTTGCCGTCGACGGCAATCATCCAGCCGATCCCGATGGCCAGGCAGACGCCTGCGGCGGCGGCCACTGCCGGCAGCCAGCGACGCGGCGCCGGCCGTGCCGCACGTGCCGCGGCGGTGCGCAGCCACGGGTCGGCGGCCAGTTCCTCGCCCTGCTGGAACAGGGTCTCGGCCTGGATCCAGGCAGTGACATGGGCCGGGTCCTCGGCCAACCAGTCCTCGAACGTCTCGCGCTCGCCCGGCGTACAGTCCGGAGCCTCCAGCCGCGCCACCCAGGCGCTGGCGCGTTCGAACAGCTGCGTATCTTCCCTGGGCCTGGCGTGACTCATCCGTTGTCCCTGTCGTTGTGCAGCGGATCCGTTCCGAGTTCCTGGCGCAGGCCCTGCAGGGCGCGGGCGATGTGTTTTTCCACGGTCTTGGCAGTAATTCCACAGTGCCGCGCGATCTGCGTGTAGCTCATGCCGGTGATCCGGTTGAGCAGGTACACCTCGCGCGCGCGCTCGGGCAGCTTGAACAGGGCCTGCCGCAGCAGGGACAGCATCTGCCCGGACTCGGCCTGGCGCAATGGATCGGGCGACGTGCTGGAAGGCTCGTTGCCGCCATCATGTTCGGCGAGGGACAGATGCGGCCGCGACTGCGACGAACGGCCGCGGTCTGCCAGGCGGTTGCGGGCGATACGATACAGCAGCAGCCGCAGCTCGTCGGCACTGTGCGCGCGATAGCGGATCAGCCGCTCCATGCAGTCCTGCGCGATGTCCTCGGCATCCTCCGGCCCGACACCGCGCGTGCGCAGGAACGCACACAACGGCGCGCGTTCCTCCCGCACGAACGCAATGAACGCGTCCGCCGGCGCGGACAGGTCCGGCGCGCGATGGATCAGAGGAGAGGGGGCGGACAGGGCTGGCCTCGGACGTCGGTGGCGGGTACGTCTTCGAGTTTTACGCGACGATGACCGGATGGGGAAGAGTGTGCGTGGCCCACGAATCCATTGTGAATGCGTTCATGTTTCGAGGGGCGCTGCACTGGGGGAGGGCGCACCGTCCGGACGTTGAACTTTCGACCCGTGCGTTGCGGGTGGAGAGAGAGAACACATGAAGCATTCGAAGTTGAGCCTGGCCCTGGCAGCGTTGCTGGGCATCACCGCCATGGCGGCGGTTGATGACGTCATGGCAATGAATTATCACGTGCAGGACGATCGCGTCTTCCTCAGCGGCGGCGTAACCGTTGCCGATGTGGTGGCGCTGCCCGCGCTGCTGGCCAAGGCGCAGGCCGAAGGACGCCCGATCCGCGAAGTCGTGCTGCGCACGTCCAACGGTGGCGCGCTGATCGCCGGCGAGTGGCTGCAGGCGGTGATCCGCACCCAGGGCCTGGACACGATCGTGTCCGGCCACTGCATTTCGTCCTGCTCGATCATGCAGTCCGGCGGCGTCAACCGTTATCTCGGCGGCGACCTGCCGCTGGTCGATTCGGTGCAGATCCATGCCGCCAGCAGTGGTGGCAGGATCACCTACGCACCGTCGCCGCGCATGACCCAGATCTACACCGGCAACTATGGCGGCGGCATGGATGCCGGCCTGCTGCACAAGGCCATGTATGAGGTGGTGCGGCCCAATGGCCTGCTGGTGTTCCGCGACCCGGCGCGCACCACGGGTACATCGGTCACCTTCGATCCGGATGGCAGCGGCAGCAAGCTGGAGTCGTTCCCGGGCCAGGACATCCGCGGCAACAACATCATCAACACGGCAGGCTATCGCGATCCGGGCGACACCCTGCATGTGACCAGCAACGTCAGCGGCGACATCAATCCGGGCTACCTGCGCACCGCGCGCCAGTTGCAGGCCTTCGTCGACGACGATTTCGCGCGCTGGAACACCGACTGGGCCAGCACCTACATCAACTACGCGGTGAGCCTGTACAACGTCTCCACGCGGGGGCCGAACGGCATCGGCACGCAGTCGCTGCAGCAGCTGCTTGCCGACCCCGACCTCCAGGATGAGCTGCGCGGCCAGTTGCGGCTGGCCGATCTGGATGCCTCCACCCTGGCAAGTTCGGCGGGCGTGATCCGTGTCAGCAATGGCGCCACCTGGCGCACCGCCGAAACCACCGGCGCCGATTTCATGCTGGTCGACAACGGCACCATCGCGCTGGAGGGCGGCGCGCTGCGCACCCCCGAGCTGCGGGTGATGCCGGGCAGCATCGTGGTTGGCCACGGTGATATCGCATCGGTCGGCACCGACAGCGATGCCTTGCTGGATGGCACCGGCCCGTCCTGGCGCGAAGACGGCTTCAACCGCCTGCGCGTGTTCGGCACGCTGATGCCGCGTGGCGGTGATCTGGTGACCCACGGCTACGTCAACATCATGCCCGGCGGGCAGGTGCTGTTCGATGTTACCGAGGCCGGTGGCACCGGCAGTGGCCGCCTGCGTGTCGGCAGCTTCTACGATGGCGGTGCCGAAGAGGGGGCGCTGGTGATCGCGCAGGGCGCACACCTGGCGTTGAACGTCGCCCAGGGCTTCTATGCCGGCACCTACCGCCGCGATCTGGTGGAAGGGCCGATCTACCAGGGCGGTTTCCAGGATGCCGTGCGACTGGGCGACACCGGCTACAGCGCCAGCATCACCGCGGGCGAAGTATTCCGCCCGCGCCACAATTCGCTGCTCAGCTTCAACGTCAACCAGACGACCGACGGGCTGTGGCTGACCGCCAACCCGGGCTTCGATCAGCTGGGCCTGTTTGCCAACGGCACCTCCGGCGATGGACTGGGGCGCGCGCTGGCAGCCGCATCGGATCGCCAGGACAGCGGCCTGAAGTCGCTGCTCGGCGCGCTGCAGTTCACCGACCGCGATGTGATCGCACAGCAGGCCGGCGCCCTGCGCGGTGATGCACATGCCAGCCTGCGCCTGGCCGACAATGCACTGCTGGGCAGCATCGGCAACGTGGTGCAGCAGCACCAGGCAGCGATGCGCAGTGGCGGCGATGCCGATGGCCTGGCCTCGCAGGCGGCGCAGTCGGTGTCGGCGCAGCCGGGCATGCGCCATGGCAGCCTGTTCAACCAGCTGGCCATGCATCTGGTCGAGCCGGCCGGCGAGGCTGCTGGCGACAGCCGCGCGGCGGGTGGCAGCCGTGGCCTGTGGGCGCGCGGTTTCGCCAGCCATGGCCGCATCGACGCCGACGGTGGCGTGGCCGGCCTGAGCCATAACATCGGCGGCATCGTGGTCGGTGCCGACACGCACGTGGCCGATGACCGCGTCACCCTCGGCGTCAGCGTGGCCGCCGCGGACATGTCGACCAAGGCCAGCGATGGCTCCGGTTTCAGTGGCGACGTGCGCGCGCTGGATGTGGGCGGCTACCTGGATGCGACCTATTCGCGTGGCTACCTGTCGGCGGCCGTGCGCTACACCGACCTGCGCCACGATACCCGCCGCAGCCTTTCGGCCATCGATGGCCTGCAACAGCCGCTGCGTGCCCGATACAGCAACGACGCGATCTCGGCGCGGGTGGAGCATGCGTTCTCCTTCACCACCGGCAAGGGACTGGTGATCCAGCCGCTGCTGCCGGTGGTGGATTACGCGCGGACCTCGGCCACCCGCTTCAACGAAGGGCAGGGCGCTGGTGCGCTGGCAGGACGCAGCGGCAGCCTGGAGAGCATCCGCGTGGGTGCCGGCCTGCAGCTGTTCAAGACCTTCGAGGGCAACAACGGCGAGCGCATCACCCCGCGTGCCCGCGTGGTCTGGCAGAAGGAGCTGGGCGACTCGCAGGCGCGCTATAGCACCGGTTTTGCTGCGGCCCCGGACCTGGTGTTTGGTGCCAGCAGCCAGGCCGTGGGCGAGCAGGTACTGGCCTGGAACGTGGGCGTGACCAGTCGCGCCAGCGAGCGCCTGTCGATCATGGCCGACTACGTGGGTGAGCGCCGCGACGGGCAGATCCAGAACGGCGTGATGCTGGGTCTGGGCTACCGGTTCTAAGCGGTACCCGGCCCCGGCGATATGCGTATCGCCGGGGCCATCCCATCAGGGCAGGTGCTGCGGTATGGTCGGCAGGGAACTCCAGCCAGGCCCCGTCATGCAGATCGCCGTTTTCAGTGCCCGCCCCTACGATCGTCGCTTCCTGGACGAGGCCAACCAGCGCGATGCGACCGGGCAGGGCTTTGCGTTCGTGTACTTCGATGCCGCGCTGGACGTGCATACCGCTGCGTTGGCACAGGACTGCGCCGCCGTCTGCGTGTTCGTCAATGACCGCCTCGACGCGCCGGTACTGCACGCGCTGCATGCACTGGGCGTACGCGCCGTACTGCTGCGCTGCGCCGGCTTCAACAATGTGGACCTGGCCGCCGCGAAAGCGCTGGACCTGTTCGTCGCACGGGTGCCGGCCTATTCCCCCGAAGCCGTGGCCGAGCACGCGCTGGCGCTGGTGATGACGCTCAACCGGCAGACCCATCGCGCCTACAACCGCGTGCGCGAGGGCAACTTCATGCTCGATGGCCTGCTCGGGCGCACCCTGCATGGGCGCACGGTCGGCATCGTCGGCACCGGCAAGATCGGCCTGGCCACCGCGCGCATCTTCAAGGGCATGGGCTGCACCGTGCTGGGGCACGACCCGTATCCATCGCCGGCCTTCGCCGGCGTGGGGGGCAGGGTTGGTCTGGATGAACTGCTGGCGCGGGCCGACATCGTCTCGCTGCATTGCCCGTTGACGCCCGATACCCAGCACCTGATCAATGACGCCTCGTTGGCGCGGATGAAGACCGGCGCGATGCTGGTCAACACGTCACGCGGCGCGCTTGTGGACACCCATGCGGTGATCCGCGCGCTGAAATCGCGGCGGCTGGGTCATCTGGCCATCGACGTCTACGAGCAGGAAAGCGCGCTGTTCTTCCAGGACCTTTCCGGCGAGATCATCGACGACGAGGCCTTCCAACGCCTGATGACCTTCCCCAACGTGCTGGTGACCGGCCACCAGGGCTTCTTCACCATGGAGGCGCTGCAGGAGATCTCGGCGATCACGCTGGAGAACCTGCGCGATTTCGCCGCGGGGCGCGCCTGCGTCAATGCGGTGGGTACTGGCTGATAATGCGGCCAGGTAGGCCACCGACGATGCCTGCAGAGGGAGTAATACATCCATGACCCAGACGACGTTCAGGGCCATCATGAAGTGGATCAATCTGGCGGTCGCGCTGCTGATCATCCTGCTGGCGACGCGTTACCTGTGGAGCCGGGCCACCAGCGGACAGCTGGGCGGCATGCACGACGTCGCCCTGGTCGGGCTTTCGTTGTTCTGCGTGTTTTTCGGGGTGCTGACCGTGCAGTCGATCCGCCGCGCCAGGGGCAGGCAGGGGGAGCGCCAGCAGGCTGACCTCGATTGACCTGCTGATCGCCACCCCCTACAATTCCCTGCTAGGCCGGAATAGCTCAGTTGGTAGAGCGGCGCATTCGTAATGACAAGACGCCCCGTTTTGTTCACCATCGATTCAGCAAGGTGCCACCTAAGTCTTTGATTTATGGTTCCAGTGATTATTCCTAGAACGGGGCAAAACGGCAAAAAACGGCAAAGATTGTCCCAGCTTTGTCCCAGGCCTCCCGGCGCAAGATCTGGTGGACCACTCCCTTCGATTCGCTTTTAATTTCCTCACCGTAATCAATTCCGGTTGCGCAAAACGAGGAGACTTATGAATAAAGCGAATTACGCAAATGCAATTGAAACGACGACTACTTGGCTGACCCCTAAGCGCATCATTGATGCCTTGGGGCCTTTCGACCTGGACCCTTGCACTCCTGCGGAGGGGATGCCTTGGGCGACGGCAGAAGAGATGTGGACGCCGTTGGAAGATGGGTTGGAAACGCCCTGGTCGAAGGAGAAGTTCGTTTGGCACAACCCTCCCTATGGAAGGGGTCAGGAAAAGTGGATGGAAAAGGCGTCCACCCATGGGAATAACATCACCCTGGTCTTCGCCCGCACGGATACGCAATGGATGCATCGATTTGTCTTCAACCATGAAGAAGCCCGCGCTGTTCTGTTTACCGAGGGCCGTTTGAAGTTCTGCAATTCCAAAGGCATTGAGGGGCAAGCCTCTCCCGCTGGATCTATCTTTATTGCTTATGGCATGGAGGCGGAGAAGCGACTGAAAAAAGCCTGGCTCAACGGCGATATCGAAGGGCACTTCTTGTCGCTCGTTCGAATGAGTCAGATGCGGCTTGATCTGGATCTCTGACGCTTCACTAAAAAAGGAATTGGCGATGAGCCAGTTGAACTGAAAAGGCCCCAGCGATGGGGCCTTTTTCTTTTCCGATATTGCAGATTTATAAGGCAAAGCCTCGCTTGAATTCTTGCTTTCTTTGAGGGCTGGCCGCTTCAAGAGTTGGCGCTTTGAGATGTTCTTTGAAGTGATCATTCAAGCCTAGCTTTTCAATCATCTGAGCGGGCGATTCGCGATGATGGCGGTTGGTGGCGTTGATATCAGCGCCATATTCAATCATCTTTTCAGCAATCGCAATATTTGTATTTGCCTTTTCATGATTTCCTTCCTTTAAGTTCCGCTCAATTCTTTCGAGAGTCGTTGTGAGCGGAGGAGCGCTGAACTCACCCGTTGTGTGATTGAAGTCGAAGCCGTGTTCGCCCAGTAGCTCTGTCATTTCGGAACTGCTGCACCAAAAATCCAATCCGCGCCCGTGAAATAGAGGGTCTGAATCAATGCTGCTTCCTTGATCGATCAAATATTGAGCTTTCGAAAGATCGTTCTGAGCGACAGCCTGGACCAACGGCGATTGCTCTTTTTCAAAGTTCAAATCAGTCACATGGTTTTCGATCAAGTGCTCAAACACATCTCGATCTTGAATTTGGCAAGCAACGGGATATCTGCGCTCCTTTTCCAGTAATCTATAATTGATGTCATAAAGGTTGTCATAGTCATGAATGTAGTCGCCATCCAGGTGATATTTTCCGTTCACGTCGGCTCCTCTTCTGATGAGTGAGTCGATGAGCTTCACATTGTAATCAGCGGCTTTTCCACTTTCTCTTAGATCGTTGACCTCTTGAACATGATTGTTGAGCTGATACGTCAGATGATTCTGATCGAGCTTTTTAGCTCTCTCTGCGTCAGCCCCGAATTCGATCAAGATTTTTCGAGCGTCAGGATTGACTTCTGCATCGCGTAAGTATTCACCGTTCACGCCGTTTGGATCGATCGATTTGACGGAAATAATGTGAGCAAGGAAGTCTTTGTCAACATGAAGTGCTTTGATCTGACGTTCAATGACGCTGTTGCGTAACTCGTCCATCTCGGGTGAGTAAGCCGAGCGGTCGAAGGGTAGAGAGTTTCCGGAATCAAGGTGCTGCTGTCGAAGCTGTCTTTCGAGTACTTCAAAGCTTTTCAGCTTGTCGTTGAGACTTATCTCCCCAGTTGAGGAGTTCATCCTTAAATTGCCCAGTGCGACGGCACGTTCTTTCGCTGACGCTGAATTCTCTTCGTCGTTGAAGAAGCTGTCTATACTTTTACTCATCGTTTGTTCTCCGTTTCAAAAAGGCGGATTGCCTCTTTTTCACATTGAACGCGAATCCGTTTTTGTCAATAGCTCTACTGTTGACCATGAAAAAGCCCCCTTTCGGGGGCAGTTGTGGTTCCTCTTTAAAAGACCACATCCCCACGAATGGGGCGGCGTCAACGGGAAAATAGGAGATAAAAAACCGTTGACTCTTTCAATCTAGATCAGGTTCAGTGATTGTCAATAGGCTCAGGCTTTCGAATCAGCATTAGAGCAGACAGATACAGAAAGCCAGCAGCGACAAGGAAAGATGTGCGCCAGAACCCGCCTGCTATGGATAGCGCGATGCAGATAAAGATAGACGTAAGAACGAATCCAGGCCCGGAGTTACCATAAGCCCGAAACTTCGTGGATGTCGAACGAAGCAGATTGACGCTGGCTGAGAGCCAAAAGATTGCTGCTACGGCTTTAAGAGCGATTCCCCACCACGTCCAGGGCATCCAGGCAAAGAACAATGCCGGACCCAGAAGCATCACGCTTGCTGTCCCTGCCGCCCACTGCCGACCAGGGCGTGTCGTTGAGAGAGGCTCAGCAGCAATAGGCTGACCGAGAGGAAGCTGATTCTTCTCTCGATTGTCCACAATTCGTGTGTCTATCAAGAAGCCTTGCTCGAAAGACAGGTGAATCTCTCGCTCGTAGACCATCGCAAAGCCCGCGTTTCGAAGCACCTCACCATCGTTGACAACGACTGTGCCCGTGAACCAGTGGGCTAGGATCAACCCTGGCCCAACTGCACGATACTTGCCTTGGACGTGCTTCAAGTAGAGTTCGTCGCCGTCCAGCTCCCACGTTGCAACGTAACCTCTCCAACACGCGGTGCTGTTCCAGATGCCTTCCTCAACGGCGTCTGCTGCAACCTCTTCCAAAGCATGGGGTCTATCAAGGGGGAGCGGCGGAGAGGTCAACATGCCCTTGGGCTGACCGTTCAAGATCAAAGTGTCCAGCACTTGCATGGTCATCGATGCGTCCTTTGCTGATGAACTCGCGAACAATTGTTCGCCAATTTTAGCTGCGTTGAGGGCGTTACTTCGACAAATCCTGAAATAGGCTAACAGCCTAGAAGGCTCTGCAACGCTCGACACGCCGCGAGGTCAGTTCCAGTCACCGGGCATTGTCCCCCTTGCAGCAAAGACCGCCTTGGGCTAGAATAGGCCGCTACGCTGTCTTAGCTCAGTTGGTAGAGCGCATCACTCGTAATGATGAGGCCCGCGGTTCGATTCCGCGAGACAGCACCAAAAAAGTTTTGCAGCCCCTAGCGAAAGCCTGGGGCTTTTTTTATGCGTTTTGCAGGAGGACGGGATGAATCCGGAAGACGTTGAAGATGAAGAGATGGACGAGCAGACGGAGCTGTTCTATAAGTCGCTCTCCAATGCTGTTGCATACGTAAGCAATGAAGCACTCGTGCTCACGCAGTATGAACTGGCACGCCCTGGACTGTTTCCCAAACTCTGGGATGGCATCGGGGACTTCGAAAAACGGATGAACGACACGACTGAACACTTGGGTGGACCGCCCGCGTTCTACATCATGTCGAAGACCCGAGAGATGGAACCGCCTCCTTCGGACGGCTACCCAGAAGCCACGTTGCGAGAAGCTCTCGAAATGTTCACCCGTGCTCGAAAGTCGGTGGTCAGGGCACACATGTTCATGACCGGATCAACAGTCCTGGCAAGCCATCCAGAGATGATGGACCTGCCCACGGAGACGGGTGAAGCCGAACTCTTCGTTTCAAGTGCGCAAGGCGCGTTTTGGGAGCATGCCGAGACGGCTTACATCCGACTCTATTCGTTTTGGGATCGAATCGGTCAGATCCTTGAATTTGCCTTCTTCAACATCCGAAAATTCGACCACAACACGTTCTCAGCGGTGATCGACCGCATCAATGCCAACATTGTCCCCATGAGCAGGCAGCTAGAAGGCAGTTCGTCATGGAAGCGGGTGAGAACGTTCCAGAAGTCAGAGAAGGAGGACGGTCTCAAATGGCTTCTGGCACGTCGAAATCTCATCGTGCATAGTCTTCATCTTCATCCGATCAAGATGAAAGACGAAAGCGTGTTCAAATCGCAGTTCAATCACCTGGAAAACTCGCATCGCGAGAAGCTCCGCCCTCGGGACGCTGGCGGTGAAGTCGATCTGTTGCTTGGGCAGTTGAACCAGGCTGCATCGCTGTTTAGCTCAGTGCTGTCGATCATTCAAACCACTCCCTCTCGCAAGATTGACCCTTTTATCTGATGAACTTCCAGATCCTCGCCCTGTCTACTGCTGAAATCGTCCAAACCACCTTTCCAGGGCGAGCAACGCTGACGCCCGCCGAGGTGGCTCTCGTGCTGTTCGGCATCGGCGACAAGAGCGGCGCGCAGCGCGTCCGTGAGCGCCTGGACAAAGGTAGCTTGCTCCCTGGCTTAAAGAAGAGTGGAGGTCGGTGGCTCATTCCAGTGGCTTCGCTTGTGGCGAGCTTGGAAGCGCTGGAAAAGCCGGTGTCAGTCATGAGAGAAGAGGGCAGGGACAACCAAGGGCCGGTCTACATCCCCATGCGTTCAGGGACTCATTTGAAGCGAGGACGTTCGAGAGGCCGCATCGGGCATCGCCCAGGAATTCTTGCAATGCAGTCGCAGGAAGTCTGGGAGAAGGTCTGGGAGAAGTATGATGTGCTGTCTCAGTTGAGAGAGCAGTTTGCGTTGTCTCAGCACCTCGACTCAACTGTCACCAAGATCTCGGCGACACGCTCGCAGAGCCCTGTAAAAACGGAACGCTTCTAAAAAACTCAGGGGTGCAAGGGATGGCGCTTGAACATTGCATAGGACCGGTGTGCTTCTTCCACCTGGACCCGGCTTCACCGAAGATCTTCGGATTTGCAGAGTTGCTGGCGGGACTGGCTCTGATCGTCGTCGCTTGGACAATTGCCGACTTCCGCTTCAAGTTCCGCATTGCCACCGCGCCGATTCCTGTTGTTCGACTCTCATCAGTAGTCGTGCTCAGCGTCTCGGTCCTGGCACTTCTCACTGACCTATGGAGAGCAGAGGGTTGGTTGGTCCCAAGCGGCGGACCTTTAACGGCCTCTTCCTGGCAATTTTTGCTTGCGGCACTGTTCCTCCTGAGCTTTTTCGTATGGGTGTGGTATGCGGTGATTTCGCCGCCCGCGCTCACTTCTCGAACGGGAAAGAAGATCCACCATCAACTCTTTGAAACAATCTCGAACGGCTCCCCCCAAGAACTTGCAATTGTGGCGGACGAGGTTCGGAGGTATGCGAAGACGCTTGCTGAGCAAGCCACAAAATTCGACGAGGAATATTTCGCGAGGACGCCAGAAGAGCGACGGCATTTGCCGCCGCTGGAATCAAGCGCCAACGACATTTACGGCATCCTTTCTGATCGACGGCTATGTAAAGTCATCGTGAGAAATTGCCCTGGCGCAGCCGTTGATTTGTTTGAAGCGGTGAGATCAACGTGGCGCTATCAGGTTCCCATTGGGACGCTGGGGCGCTACCTGATAGAAGAAGGAATTGCGGACAAAGACTCCGTGTTCTACACGGAAAATCGCACCAGAGCAGGAGGTTTCATCGTGTTCGAGCGTTCAATCATCCGGACGATGCTCAGCGATTATTCACTCCTGAAAGTGCAACCCGATCTCCTTCGTGTCGATTTTGAGGCTACGAAAAATTGGTCTTCAAAAGAACTGCGGTTGTATGCAGCCTTGGCTATCACTGCTTATAACGGGTTCTCGATGATGCGATTGAACGAGCGCCCTGCTGCCTTCGCCCCTGTCTTCTCCATCATGAGTGATGCAGCAGAAGGACTGACATCTGTTGTCGGAAGCGATGATGTTCTCAGTCATGAGAGCGTCGCAAAACTGCGGGTCGTCATGCAATTCGTGGAAAGCGGCGTTGCGGCACTTCGCTTGCATAGTGAGCCGGAACCCGATGAGGCCGTGTCGCCGGACAAGCTGGACGATTGGGTGAACCTTATTGTCGTCCAGGTGTTAAACGTGGCGGCGCTTCGACTCGACTACTGGACAGCTTTGGATTTTACGCAGATCGTCACTCAACGCACGTTTACCTCTCCTCACTTTGACAGTTGGGCAGGGAAGACGATTCTGCAACGGGTTCGTCGTCGCCTCTTCGACATGCTTCAAGTCAGTGGAGGACTAGCTGGGATGGGAGTGGCGAACGTGGTGCGCTTCTGCCTCACAGGAATCGCAGTCGATAGGTCCGGGAAGCTCCATGCTCCTCATTCACGAGTGCTGTTCCTAGCGGTCAGAGGGTGGCTGGCACAGAATTTTTTGGCTTGGCACCGACTGTCCCCCGTTCTTGCGCTTTCAGCGCTTCCGGAAGTCTGTGAGTTCGATCAGGTCAACCGCACCATTACACTTACCCAGTTCGCTTTGCTTAGAACTGCCACGCCGCAGGATCTTGTGATTCATTTGAGATGAAATACCTGCACTTGCGCGTTCTTAAAAGCCCCTTCACCGGGGCTTTTTTGTTGCCCTTTCATTGACAAATACCCGATCTGAAATAGCCTCAAAAGGTGGAATATCCCACTTTTAAAAATTGGAGGTTGTATGTCAATAAGATCAATCGGTGCACTATTCTTAGTCCTTGCTTTAACCGCCCCAGGTGTTACCCAGGCCTCAGACACGTCTGCCCGCGTCTACGGCAAGCAACAAGCGCTCTCGCAGCAAAACGTGAAGTTGGGAGAGGTTCTCTACGTTCAAGAAGTTCGCATCCAAGATCAGAGCTACCGGCTCAACACCGGTTCTGCGGTCGGGGCATCAACGGGCTACTTGCTCAGCAAGAACCGCAGTGGGACCGAGAGGACGATAGCTGGGCTTGCAGGAGGTGCCATAGGCACTGCGGTGCAGCGACAAGTGACGAAGCGCAGAGCGGTTGAGATCTACATCCGCCTGGAAGGGAAGAACGATATCTTCTCAGTCGTTCAAGACGATGATCAGGTGATTCGGCCAGGGGATCACGTGCTCGTATCAGGTAGAGGCAATCAGATGCGGGTGACCCCACTGAGGTAACAGGCCATGCGTTGTAGAAAAGACAAAGCCCCCGATTTGGGGGCTTTTTTGTATTTCAGGCTAATTTGATTCGTAGAACCGTTTGCAGAAGTGATCTGGGTGATCTAGGTGATCTGGGTTGCCAAAAAGCCAGCCCAGAACGCCGGAGAGCCTTTCAAGCCAATGCTTTGCGTTGAGTGATCTGGGTGATCCGGGTTCAGTGGCCCAAATCGCTATATATGTATTCTACAAAAGCGCCAATACCTGGTCGCTTTCGTTGGTTCAAATATATCAGTAATGGCTATTTAACCCAGATCACCCAGATCAGTGCTCTTAAAAGCTTTGTGCCACAAGGGTTAAACCCGATCTGGGTTGCTCTTTTTTAACCCGGATCATACCCGGATCACCCAGATCAATTAAAGATTTGAACGGAGGTTAATTGCTCCAATTGATTATTGTATTAATTGAGCAGTACTTCTCACTTCCAATAATTAAAAATAAAATCTCTGTAAAATGAATTGACTTCTATTTGTATAAATGTATTGTCATTACATAGCCAGCTATAAACGGAGTCAATTCATGAGTAAGCAAGACGATTCAAAACGAGCCACCTTTCAGTTCCGAGTTTCAATGTCTGAGTTGAAGCGTTTCAGTGAGCAAGCAAGACGGGAGAACACGACCTTGTCCGAGTTGGCTCGACAGCTTTTAGAGGACAGGGTTGAAAAATCACAGGCATAAAAAAGCCCCCTTTGCAGAGGGGGCTTAAAAAAACACGGGCACAACACAAAAGGAAAAAACATGAACTTACAGAACAAAAATAACATTGATTTCAGTGATGTCAACTTCTTTGATGAAGGTGATCCGCTTGCCGACGAATGCGGTCCATCGAGCACGGTTGCTTCTGCTTTGCCGGTGATTCAAGTTGAAGAGCCAGGCCAAGTCGCTTTGGTCGAAGAAGAGGTTGCGCCGGTCGCAGAAGTGGTTGAGTTATCGACAGAGGAGAGTTCCGCAGAGGCAAAGGGTGAGAAAACTCCTTCTAAGAAAAGAAAGCCGCCTAGTGTCGCTTTACGCTTCGCGAACCATCTCCTTTCTCAAAAAAATGGGGGGGCGTGGGGAGGTCGGGTTGAAGAAGGAGGCACGCTGATACACAGATGGAACGGCAGCCACTATGCTTATATTCCAGACTCTGACGGTATGACAATGGCTAATAAATGGCTGACCGAACACGCCCCAGATCAAGCCACAAAAAAAGCCGAAGAGCAAGCATGGAAGTTCTTGGAGAGCCATTTGCGTTGGCGTTCTCCCATTCCTACACCTGATCCGGATAAAGTTGTGATCCCTTGCCGTAATGCTTATATCCATATTAGCGACCAGGGCGATATCTCAATCCGTTCTCCCAGCCCAGCTTTTGGTCTGACCCATTCTCTAAACATCGAAATAGGCAGGCCGGGACAAGCATATCAGCCAGTTCGTTTCAAAGAGAACTCAAAGTTCAAGACGTTCATCGAAGACGCAGTCAGCTCTTCTGAAATGCATGATTTTCTTCAAGAGCAGTGCGCCATGCTATTACTGCCCCAAAATTATCAGCTGGCTGTGTGGTGGTGGGGGGAAGGCGGGACGGGTAAATCGACGCTCGCGGAATTGATGTGCCTATATCAATCCAACCCAGCCAGGCCCAAACTGCACACTCTCGACAAGGGATTTGGAACAGAAGTGATCCTGGGTGCGTCGCTACTCGTGACGACCGAAGTGTCAGGCGGTAAATGGTGCGAAGAGACTTGGAAGTCCATTGTTGCGCAGGACGGGATAAGTGTAGAGCGGAAGAACATCAGCACCATTAAGACGTATCGAAATCGAGCTAAATGGCTGATTTGCTCAAACGACGCTCCGTTTGTCGTAGACAAGACGAACGGAGTTTGGCGGCGAATGACGATTCTGAAATGGACGAACGTCGTTCCGGAGGAGCAAAAGAAAAAGGACTATTACATGGAAATGTTTAAAGAAGAAGGGGATGCTATTTTGTGTTGGATCTTGGAGGGGGCGCAGCGTCTCGTAAAAAGAGGGCGATTCTTACCTGAAAGTCAGTGGCCAGCTGAGGCCATCGCAATGAAAGAAGAAGTCAAGACGGTCTCTAACAACATGAAAATGTGGATGAAAGAAGAAAAGGTGAGCAAGAGTGAGGGATTTCAAGATAAGGCTGTCATCTATCAACGCTATCTCGACTTCTGTCAGCTCTTCCAAACCGTTCCGGTTGACACGTCAATTTTTTGGAGAAGCATGAGCAGCTACATCGCAGGCTTTGAGCAAAAGAGAGTTCGGATGAGGGTTGGGGGTGTTAATAAGCCGACGTATGTTGCGAACATCCAATGGTGCACAAAAGAAGAGGGTGAGCAAATGGACCTTTCTTCCCGCGATGATTTCAATGAAGTTCCGTTCTAACGCCAATTAAAAAGGGTGTCGCTCATGAGCAGCCAATAAAAAAGCCCCTCTGAAAAAGGGGCTTTTTTCATGTTCGCTTGCCAAATCCCGTTCTTCTGTTAGTTGTTAAGCACTGTCCGCATTTTTTTTGAGGTGCTTTATGTTGAACGAAAAGAACGAAGCGTTTGAAGAGCGCGCAATGTCGCTGGAAGACGCGTTGGGTTCGATAGAGGTTGGAACGTCATACATTGCGAAGATGCAAGGCGATGGAGTCCATTTTCTTAACGGGGACTTTTCGCATTTTTGGAACGAGGAGGAGATGGTTGCAGAGTTGGAAGAAGATGAGTTCATTAAACTTTTACTGTCCCATCTCCGCTCCGGTCAGCAAATCATCCTCTTGAAAGAGGGGGACATCCGATGAGCCAAATGACGGATCACACAGAAAAAGTCGCTCAGCTCTTCATCGAGTTGATGCAGAAAGACCTGGCTCCCTTTCAAAAGCCCTGGTCCCCAGGGAAGCCACGACACACCGCCAATCTCGCGCCCGTAAACGGGCTCTCAGGACGCAATTACCACGGCGTCAATGCCCTCTATCTGCACATGCAGCAGCTCTTCCAGCGCTACGAGTCAAATGCGTGGATGACCTTCAAGCAAGCTTCTGACTTAGGTGGGAAGGTCAACAAAGGGCAGAAAGCCACCCAAGTGGAGTATTGGGATTGGCCCGACAAGAAAGACGCCCAGGAGGGAGACGCGGAAGAAGAGGCTAACCAAGGCCGCAAGGGGCCAAGAGTGTTCTACGCCAACGTGTTCAACGCCTCCCAAATCTCTGGGCTTCCAGAGCGCTTCTATGCGCCGCCCACCGTGATGCCAGAACAGTGGAGGCATGAAGAAGCAGAACGCGTGCTGCGCGACTCGGGAGCGTCCATCAAGCACGACGGTGGGAATCAGGCGTTCTATCGCCCTATGACTGATTCTATCCATCTCCCTCAAATTCAGCAGTTCAAGAGCGCTGACCTTTACTACGCCACAGCACTGCACGAGCTAGGTCACTGGACCGGACATCCGTCGAGGCTCAATCGAACCTTTGGCAACTTTGGTGATGAACGATACGCTCAGGAAGAACTGAGAGCCGAGATCTTTTCTTACATGGCAAGCCAGCGGCTTGACCTTCCGCACGAACCTGAAAGGCATGCGGGTTACGTCAAATCTTGGATCAAGGTCATTCAAGACGACCCGCGAGCCATCTTCAAAGCGTGTGCAGATGCGGAACGCATCTGCAAGTTCCTAGGCGTCGAACAAGCGCTCGCGAAGAGAGAGTCGTTCCAGGTCGAAGAGAAGAACAACGTGATTGAGTTTCCTGCACCCAAAGCGGTGAAGCGGAAGAGTAGGGGGATGGCGATGTAGGAGGGTGGTGTGGGGGCTGGAAAATTTTAATAAGCGCTTGGGTTGCGGGATTGCACTTTCGATCTATATTTGAAGTTTAACCTTTAAAATATGGAGGCATTTATGAGTAGTGCGACTACCCCCAAAGAACATCGAAAGACCGCTCCACCGCTTCTGGATAAATCCAGGATCTCAGAGTTCAAGACGAAATCCGCTGCGATCAGAGCGTGGGACTTGATCGAGAAAGAAGACCGTCTCCCTTCAATCCGCGCAGCCGTTCTGTTTGAAGCAAGACAGAAGCCAGAGGAATACCCTGACGACCGCCCGAAAGGCGAGATCAACGAAGAAGGTATATGGATTCCAGATCCAGCGGAAATGAGTGAAGACGAACGTCTGTCGCTCACGGCTCCGACGTCCGAAACGCCCAAGGCTTACCTCTACTCTTGCTTGTCGATTCATCATTGCGCGCTGCGCTACCAAAGCTCAGTCACTGACGTGCGAGCGATTCAACTCATCGCATCACTCTTGAACGTCTCACTAGAACAGAGTGCTTCACGCGTTCACCAAGAAATCTTGAAACTCACTCGCGTGCTCTGAAAAACGGAATAATTTCACAATTTTACAGGGAGGCGGGTTGACGTCCGTCTTTTCTGATTTATGGTGAAAATAGGAAGTTAGTTCTACGCTTCCTTCTTCCATTTCACAAAACAGGAGTCAATCATGTTCAGCTTACTTCGCGCAGCCGCGTGCTGCGCCACCCTATTATTAGTTCTCTATCATCCGAAACTCGCGTTCAAAGACCGGGCGTTCCAAGCATTGGACACGCTTACGGTCAGCATTGCTGAGATCACAGGGCAACGGGTTCGATCCCCTACAACCTATAAACCCGTCACAACTGCTGCTAACGCTGGGGAAGATTTCTACGAAGCGATGATTTCGGGTAGAGCTTACGAGAAGCAATAAAAAAGGGAGCCGAAGCTCCCTTCTCGCGTCAGAACGAATCCGCTCCTCTCAACTTCTTGTCCCGCTCGCGCATCTGAGCGTTTGACGCGTCAGAGCGGAAGATGATCAGGCCTTGCTCATGGTTGAGCATGCCGATGTATTGAACGGAGATGCCTTCCAATGCCCAAAAGGCTTCAACGCTGTCGTATCGAGCGCCGAACCCGTTTTGCAGCTTCTCGACGTTCGTAGACGTGGGTTGGCCCCACTTCGCAGCCAACAGTTCATACACTTCTTGCTGGCGATCAATGCCCTGCGTTTCAAGCGTCACGTCTTCGATCTTGCCAGAGATAGTTGTGACCTTACCTACAAAGTAGATGCCATCAGGAATGGCTTTCCGACCGAAATTCACTTCCACAGAAGTGTTCTGCGGCATCTCGCGAGGGTCAAGCTTCAACTTGCCGCCCTGGTCGAAAATCCCGGTCTGCCAACACGGGGTGTTGGTCGGCTCATACTTGTATCGAATCGAACCAAACGCTCGCTCTTTCTCGCACTCTTGGAGGTTCGCGGGTTGTCCAAGCTCGACACCCCCGATTTTCTTCGAGGGAAGCTCTTTAACCGAAGTCGGCTGAGGCTGGGGCGAAACGTCTGCGTTCTTTTCGCTTTGCTGATTGCACGCCGAGAGAGCAAGCGCCAAGAGGATTGGGGAGATCTTTTTCATAATGTATTCCATTACGGTAGGGAGGTGCTTACTTGAACGGATGCCAGCCGCTTGCACGCTCAAATCTGATGTATTTGGATAGCTGCTTTTCCAAGGTCATCAACGATCTTTCAAAGCTACCCAAGTGTTCCATGCGTTTCTCTCTGCATGACGCGGCCATTCGTGGGTCGCCGGTCAGAGAGGACTCCAACTCATGAATCATTTTTTCAAGGCCAATCGCCTGTGCGCCAGCGTCTTTAATATTTGTAAGAGTTTCATAGACGCCATCGCGGTCTTTAAACAGGAATTGTGACTCGCGATAGCATCGAATGAATTCGCGCTGATGAGTCTCTGCGGGATTGTCCGACTTCCCCCAGGCCGCTTGAAAGTAGTCCAACGCGCACGTGTAGATGTTGAATCGTTTATTATAAAGCTCTAACCGCGTCTTGGCGCTGGCAATCTTCATTTGTGCAAGTGCGACGACGAACGTCGCGGCACTTACAATGCCAGCAGATATGCTGAGCGTTAGTGTGATTGCTTCCTTGTCGATGCTCATACATTTTTCCAGAGTTCAGGCGATGAAGAATGTTAAGGGCTTTTCTGGGATCGAGCAACGATCCGACTCAAAAATAGAAAAGGGAGCCGAAGCTCCCTTGGGTGTTTTGCATTTTCATGCTGTTCTCTTAGTCTAGAATGATGCTCATGCCCACTCCGCCCATGGGCTTCGTGCCGTTCCCGCCGAAGCTGAGGCCTGCGGAGAAGCTCACTTTCTCGCTTGTGCGGACGCGGTAGCCGACCGCCATCGCGCTTGCGCCTCCGTTGAAGCCAACACCTGCCTGGATGGCTACCTTACCTACGGGTAACCCGGCACCAGAAGCCGACATCATCGCCATGGCTGCGGTTTGAGCACCCAGGCCGTTCAGCCTCTTCTCGATGCCATCGAAGCGGCGATTCGTCGCTTCCCATTTGTCGTTCAGTTCTTTTCTGAGATCGTAGATCTGTCCGCCGTTGACTGCATCTTGCGAACCTTGTTCGATGCGGCCCGCCGCCACGTTTGACACTCGCTGGTTGCCCGCGTCAACACCGCTTGCGGTCAACGATGGGCCGTCTTTGATTGACACCCCGTTGCTGGAAACGGTCGTAGCACCTACCTTTACGCTCCCTTGGCTTGACAGTTCAACGTCGTCAGTCAGTGCGACAGACTGAGTTCCATCTTCGTTGTTCGACACTTCGACGTTGCTTCCAGCCGTCACCTTGCTTGCTGCACCAGTGTTCGCTCCGTCTTGACCGTCGCGTCCAGGCTGGCCGCTTTCACCAACCTCCCCAGCAACGCCTGGATCGCCCTTGTCTCCTTTGTCACCCTTTAAGCTCGCAAGCCACTCGCGCTCTGTGCCCTCGTAACCATACTGTTGCGCCAACTCATACGCTGAGTAGCCGTCTTGTCCAGCACCACCGTTACCTACTCTCTCGATTCGTTCGTCCAGATTGTCCAGTGCACTGCTGATCGTTGTGTGTGTGCTGTTGTCTCTGAAATACCAAGTAGGGCTCACGAGGTTGCCGTTTTCGAACCGTGTTCCGCCGCCGATGATCCTTGCCACCCCTGCGAGCTGACCCATTGCTGCGGCATCGGTGTCTCTCACGCCATTGGCGATGTTCGTCAAACGAGTGTTGCTAAACGCGGTGGTCTTCGACTCCACGCACATTGCTCCTGCACCCACGGCTGTGCAGTCGTCAACGAGTGCGCTTGCGCCTGCACCCAGCGCAAGAGTGCGGCTTCCCTGAACTCCTGCATTTTTCCCGAATGCAGCAGCATCTGTGATTTTTCCGCTAGCGCTGTTCGCGTAGATGTTGCTTCCGACGAACACAGAGTCTGTAATGACCACGCCGCTGGCGTCTAAAAGATTGCTGTTTCCTACAATGGCGTTGTTGCTGCCCTTTATGCTGTTGTCGTTGCCGAACACTGCGCTTGAAACGCTGCTTGCTGCTGCGTTGTCGTCCGTTCTGATGACGTTGCGATTTCCGTAAATGTTCGGGTCATCCATGATGCTGTTGACCATGATCGTCCTATTGTCGTTTCCAACAATGTTTCCTCTCACATCTCTGTTTCGATTTCCAAAAATGTTTGCGGACGTTGCATTGTTTTCATTGCCGAAAATGTTGACGTAATCGCCTGCGCCAGTGGATTGGGTTCCGATGATGTTGCCATTAGTTCCGTAGCTTTGGCTCGAATCCTCGCCGATCACAACACCACTGTTTGACTTGACGTTTTTACCGATTGTCACTCCGCCATTTTTTGCGCAGATGATGTCGCTCTTCGCATTGACGCCAATGGACACTCCATCGGGACAAGCTCGCACGTCTTCACCAATTTCGATGGGCTCTGCCGCGTTCGCCGCAGACATGGATAAAAGAATCGCAAGCGCGATATTGGATAACGCTAGTTTGTTTTTCATTGAGTGCTCCTGTTTTTGTGTTGGACATTCTTTATTTCTAACACTGAATTCCATTTTGACAAGAGCACTCGAAGCGGGTTTTGCAGTAGGTTGCGCAAGAGAGGTTTGGCGTGCTGCGCACCGATCAACGAACGCGGTAAAGAATGCGAATTCCTCCATTAATTACCGTTCCATCAGAGGTTCCAAAAGTGCGGAAATCGATGTCCACCAACCTCCCGTTAAAGTTGAGGGTTCGGATTTCCGAAGAGTTGATAGAGTTCCCTGGACTCGGGGTATTCCCGTTTGCGGCTTGGTAGAAGCCCTGGGTGACCCCGTTAAAAGTGAAGCTCACGTTTGCCCAAGCCCGAACGGGTCCGTAGCTCTGCGGCCAGTCGCTCGATACACTCGCAAGCGTTGTCCAGTCGCTGTTCTGAGCTAGAACGAGGCCTTCTTGGATGGTTCGAGTCGTGTTCGTGTTTGAGATGAAGAGCTTGCCGCTCGCAACCGTAAGGCCCTCTGTTTTGCACGCACTCTCATCTTTCGAGAACACCTCACCTGTCTCCGCCCAGACCCACTCGGTGTAGGAGGGGGAGGGTAGACTGGTCTGGCCCGCAGGGCACGAATAAGAGACGTTCCGCGTGCCTTTCAACCGCGTTTGATACGTCATTGAGCCGGTCATACCTGAGGGGCAGGAGCCGCTTCTGGTGACGGTTTGGTAGCTCTCTTCCTGAGCGCTGCCTGGGCAGCTGCGACAGCTGCCTCTGTCGGTCTCCCATCCGGTCCACACCGGCTGACCCCAAGCCTCTGGGCACGTCTTCTGACGCGCAGCCGTTGCAGTGCCGAAGCTTCCTGCAAGGCAGGCCGCAGGCTGAGACTCAGAAGAAGCGCTACAAAGCGCCGGGGCGGTGGGAGGAACGGCGGGAAGAGGGACGGGCGCAGGTAGTGCCGGCACAACGGGAGTCGGGCTTGGGGCGACGGGTAGGGCGCAAGAGCCAACCAGGGTCCAGCACTGGGGAAAAACAGTGGCTTCCCACGTCTGGTTGCTGATGCCAGGGCATGACGGCAGAGCTGGCCGAGGGCCGCAACTTGGGACATACGGATGAACCGGCGTGGCTTCCTGTCCACCCGCTGCTACGCCAGGAGCAGTAAGACCTGGGCCCTGAGGCGGGTTCTTCTCCGTCTGATCAGCCTGCGGAAGGTTCAACGGTGTGGCAATGAACTGCCCAATTTTCTCGTTGTGATAGACAAAGCTCACAACGCGAGCGCCCGCACACGCCTTCGCCAACGCAGCTACATCCAGTTGATCGTTGTTGTTCTTGATGATGCTTGTGCCATCGATCACGACATCGTAAGAGTTGGGCGCATTTGCAGAGACGAAATCTGAGCAGCTCGCAGCGCTGACGCTCGTGTAGTCGAGGGTAAACGCGTCTCCAAAATGACGAACTCCAAAGGGCTGTGCATCAACGACCCCGCCCCACGCATTTCTGATTTTGCCGTCCTGGATTTGCTCCGACTTGATGAAGCGCTCCTCCATCAAACGCTCACTGCTGACGCCTTCATAGCTTCCAACCACTCCAAACGCCTGCCGGATTTCCGTTGACAGATTGTCGAGCCGTTCGCTCTCCGCGCGCGTCTGCGCCCGCGCTTTAACCGGCTGGAAGAGCACGAATGCGACAGCGCCAACGACGCTAACGATGCCCGCTGCGATGACCAGCTCTGTTAATGAATACCCTGTTTGTCTTTTCATTCGCGCGCTCCTTTTCCTATTGGCCTTCTTTGATTGAAAGCGATTGAGACAAGAGCGCAAGAAGAATGTTTTGACTAAACAGAAAAACTGAGAAATATCTCTCGTTTTTCAAGCTAGACAGTTTTACGTCGTCTGTTTAACTGAGTTTATGAGTAGTCGCACTACCCATAAATTCAAAATGAAAACAGGAGACAGTTTATGAAGTTAGAGCATGTGTATAGAAATGAAGCGGCGTTCTCGCTTGAAGACAACGCATTTGCGTTCTTTAAGCAATTGAAGAAGTCGAAGCGCGATGAACGCAGGAGCTTGAAGCAGCGCTATGACCGAAAAGCGCCAAGGGAAAACGTCCTGGATGCGCTTGTGCAGGGGGTATGGGAATGAACTACTCATATCTACTACTGCCCGCTGTGCAGACGAAAAAGTTGGACGTAGTGAAAGCAGCTGTTGGGACAGCGATTCTTCATCGTCCTACGCACGACTTCATCAACGACGCCGATTCCAGGGGATTTACCGCATTGGCACTTGCCAGCGTTTTGTGGACCCAAGAGCAAGACGCAAGAGCAGGAGAAGAACTGGATGCGATTGTGGCGTTTCTGCTCGACTTCAAAGCCAACCCATTCCAAGAGGTTGGTGTAACCCTAGTGAAGCGTTATCACGCATGGAGCGGACGAAAAGAGTTCGAGAGACGACCCGGTAAGACCATTGCAGAGATCTGCGGAGGCCGAATCCCGTCAGCATTAAAAGCCTATATCAAAGCCGATGCAGAGCGCGTCCCGGTGCCTGGAAAACGCATTGAAGAGCAAAAGGAGGCCGCGTGATGTTCTTAGTCCTCTATGTCTTCGCTGTCATTGCAGCGCTACTGCTCGGCTCTATTCAATTCACCAACAACAAGGATAAACATCAATGAATCTGAAAGAAAAACTAATCGAAGTCCTTGCTCGTGCGGCATCCATCGCGCTAGGTCTTATCCTCTTTGTCGCATTTATGATTGGCGTTCCCCTTGCGTTATTTTTGATGACGGCGGTAGCCGTGTTTTGTCGATACGTCATGATTTGGCATCATGATTTTTTAAGAATGGGTTTTTTGGGTGCTTCTATCCTTGGGTTTTTAGTATTCTTCGTATTTGGACTTCATTCAGTTATCAAGGCCTCTAAGGGTGAGAAGGAAAGTAAAGGCGGTGACTCATGACTGTCCGCTTATGCCTCTTATCTGCCAAAGGTGGGGTAGGGCGCACCACTCTTAGCCTTGCTCTTTCAAGCTATTTTTCCGAAATCAAGAAGAAACGCGTTCTCCTGATCGATCAAGATCCCCAAGGCAGCGCTTTGGCTTGGTCAGCCTTGGCTGATGAAACGCCTTTCGTTGTGGCTCGCTCGCGTAGCAAAGGCTTCCACATGGAAATCATCGACACGCCCCCGCGCCTCAACGACAACGAAGTTCTCCCTGACGCTGATCTCTATATCGTCCCCACCGCTCTGGATGCCGTTTCTTACGTTGTGTTCTTGCGCACGATTGACCTCTTAAAGCGGAAAAAGAAGCGCTTCATCGTCGTTGCGAATCGAGTGAATCGAGCGAGAGCAGAACATAGGGAGCGGTTGGCAAGCAGCGAGCTGGCGGGAGCCGTTGTCATTCCTGACCGTGCGGGGTTCTCACGCGCGTATGCCGAGGGAACAACGATCTATCAAATCAAAGGAAGGGGTGTTCGACACGTTCAGTTCGACACGCTCTCCATCGTCAAAAAAATCAAATTAGAGGTGAACGTATGAAAAAAATGAAAGACCTGTCGAAGGCGCTCAATGTCGTGCATCAGAGCAGACACGACGCAGTGGTGCATGAGAGCCTGGAAGACGTGCTGCCAGGAGATAAGGTTGCGGCAGGGGACGAGCCAGGACGGAAGACCTATTTCCAGTTCAGTGAAGAGTCGGTGTCTCGCAGAAACGCACAGACAGGGATGCCGATTCATTTGAGTCTCGGCGTTCCGGGTGACTTAGACACCAAGCCCTCCTTGCATGACTACCGAAAGGACGACGGCAAAAGAGCGAAACGGATGATGATGACCGTGCCGCCAAAATTGAGGGAACAGCTCCGATACCTGACCGGCGCTGAGTTCGACTACGAGGTGCCCATTGCAACTTCAATCATTGCCCTTGCGTCTTATGCCGCTCAAAAGCTTGTTGATGAGCGTAAGTGCTTGACTGTAAAAGCTTGGAATGACGAACGAAAGAGTCAAAGGCAGCTGTATAGAAGGGTGGTGAAGAAACGAAACGGACGGAATTAAAAAAAAGATCGAATTCTCGCAGGAAAGGGCTTGCTAAAAATTGCGGCCCCTTTTAGGATCGATTTCACACCACTACCCGCTGCAATTGGAGCAATAGAAATGGCAGAGAAGAAGACCAACCTCGACAATCTCGCAGCTCAGAAGCAGAAGCTTCTTGAAGAACTGCGCAAGATTGAAGAGCAGGAAAACAAAGAGCGTCAGGCAGAAGCCGAGAGCGCGCACAGCAACATCGTGAGTCTGCTGGAAGATTTCGCGGAGTTCTTCGATTCGCGCCAGCGCGCTGAAATCGCGCGTTATGTGGTATCAGGTGCTACGCGTGGTCGCAAGTCCGCCAGCAGCCAGGGCAGCAAGAGCCCAGTGGCGGCAAAGTTCAAGCTGCCCAACGGGGAAACTTGGAGCGGGCGTGGCCGCACTCCTACCGCTTTTGTGGAATGGGAAAAGACTGACGCTTCGAAGAAGTGGCGCGAAGCGAACCCTGAACAGAAGTGGCCTGCTGCCTGATTCTCAAAACTGCTTGATCACGAGCCCGCCTAACTTGGCGGGCTCTTTTTTGGACGATGATTTGTGCCGATTATTTTTGAAAACGACGTAGATAAGGTTCGGCTCGCGAACTGCATCGAGTTCGCCGAAGCGGTTCATTCAAAGATCATGGATAGGCGGGCCTCGATATATGGAAGAATGCCCACGGGCTGCGTGGCTGAGATGCGAGCGCTCATACCCTTGCACTGTCTCAGCGTCTGCTTTGATCATCTTCAATCAAGCATAGACGCAGTGAAGAGAAGTAACGCCAATACGCCTGGTGCACTTCTTCGCTGCACGCTCGAAGCTTATTGTCGCGGTGTCTGGCTCTTTTACGTTAAAGATGAGCAACTGTTGCAGAACTTTGAAGACTCGAAGGACACCAAAGATCCGGAGCGGCTAATCAGAGAACTACGTGGGGCTGGGGCACCGAGTGAGCTTTGCGATGGTGTCAGTGTCGGTTACATGAACTCGAAAAAAGCGCTGAATAGCTTGGTCCACAATGGCTTTGAAAGCATTCACTGGCAGGCGGACTACGTTGGCGCTGACGTTGGAACCGTCTCTGACATACTCTGCTTCTTAATTCATATGTGTCTCGAAGCGCTGGCAGCCATGGTTTTTGCAGCTCAGTTGGATTCGAGGGATGAGGAGTTGGCCGCAGAGATCATCGACTGGAAGAACGCGGTATCCAAGGTCAGTCGATTGATGACGATTGGAAAATGGGAGGTTCGTAGTCCAGAATCCCTCCGTAGCTGACCGTATAGACCTGTTTTGAGCCCACCGGAAGGTGGGCTTTTTTGTGCCACAAAAGAAGCGCTAAGAGCAAAAGCCTGGACCGCTGGTCCTGGTTGCGCCTCCGGCGCGGCTCCGCCCCTAATCGTGGGTAGGCAGCCTACCCACAACGGAACTTTTTCACAGATTTTCGTTTTAGTCGAAAAGCGTGTCTTGCGCCTTTTTCTTCGTGTTTTAGGGTCTAAGCATGAGATGAATTTTCATCTCTACCTCTTAAAAACCGGAGAACACTATGGACACAACTACTTTCGCACTCAACGTTGCCGACAACTTCTTGCCCCATTTCGCAGACGCTCTGATGTTCGCTTTTATAGCGATTTCAGCGCTCACGCTGCTCATCGTGCTCTGCAAAGACGGCTCTCACAAGAAGCTCGCGCAAGGCTTCTTGAAGGCCCGCGAAGTCTCTTCAATGATTCGCCCAGGTCAGCGTTACGAAGAAACTGATCATAGCGTGCACTACATCGCTACTGACCGCCGTAGACCTTTCCTTGTGGTCACTAAGCACGCAGAGTTCCTCTGTGACTTTGACCGCCTTGCGCGTTTTTACGCAGGCGAGAGGTTCTTCTTATGAAGCATTGCGGTTTGGCCCCCCTGGTTGCCAAACCTCTGATTGCGTCCCATCGCCTTGAATTACCTCAGTTGTCATAGACACTGAAAGTTGGGGTGCCCCTCCTTGCAGCGGAGACGACTGAACATCGTGCATTGGGAATAGGCTCGATATGTCGCGGTATACAGCGTCGATCAACTTGTAGAGAGCGTCGAACCCCATCGTAAGACCCCGAAGCCTCATGCCGTCGCCATTGTCAGACAGCGCCACGAGGATTGGACCATCGCCGGTTTGTCCTGCGACAATTTGAGAGTGCATATGTTCCTGCTGTCTGCGAAAAGCATTTAGGGACTGCTGCTCGCTATTTAACGCCAGGACGAATGCGGATGTCATTTCGCCTTTTTTTGACAAAGCCCGGATGCAGGCTATCGTCTTTTCAAGCGACGTGATGCAGTCTTCCATTGCGAACGCATAGTCAAAAATGGGCAAATATCGGCCCTTTACCATTTCGGCATAGGGTCTTTGGCCCTCACTTACCTGGTCAAGTATCAACGACCGCGCTTCGTTGTAATGACGGGCCATTTTCACGAGGCAATGCACCAGCCAGGAACGCCATTTCCTTTTTTCGGCTGACACCTCTGGTTCTGGAATAAATATGTTCATCAGCAGAGCATGCGCGCGAAGTCCTTCAATGTTTAGATGAAGCGGCGGCATGCCGCAATGTGTCGGTATGGTCACTCGGCGTCTCCAATATTGTGAAATATTCCCGGTTTTGCGTTTTAGTCTAATCTGGTTCGCCAATCGCTATTGCCAAATCGCCTTTCTTATTTAGATTAATTGCAAGGAAGTCATTTTAAAGCTTCCTCCTTCAATCTCACAGAAAGACACGGGGCAGAACTCATGAACGCGATTGCACAACAAACATCTACTAAGCACTATATCAGCGAAAGAAAAATCATCAGCGATTTGCACGTTCTATTCAATGCCTCAGCAGCAGGCGGTGCACGCGTGTCTGACAGAGCAGTGATTTACAGCGCAGAAGCTTTCGCAGACTTCTTCGACTACCAAAACTTTGGTGACATGCATCAAGCCATCTACAACCAGGAGCTTGAAGGAGTTCAGATCTTCAAAGGTTTGCAGATGGGCAAATACCGCTTCTTCTATGTCTCCCAAGACAGCAGTGCGGTTTACGGCTTCTACTCAGCTCACGACAAGTTCTTCCAAGAACTCATGCGCGAGGAAAGAGCACTAAACAACCACTACTTCTTAGAAGAGTGTGCCGCATGAGACCGCTCTTCGAAGAGATGCCGATTCAGAGGCTGAGTTGCTCGCTCCCTAGCGTTCGTCTGCATGCAAGCCTAGACGCCGATCTGAGAGCACTGGCAGCGCTTCAACAGAAGCCGCTAGTGCAGGTTATGCGCAACATCCTTTATCACTACTTGCAGATCGAAGAAGAATTGATGCGATTGGAAATCGAAGATGCTCCCGTTCGACGCTCAACGAAGAGCGAACAGGTCATGAGCCAGAAGGTGAGCGTTACAGAGGAGATCAAGGGCGCTTTTGTCGAACGCGCCCGGAGTCTCTATCTTCCGCAAACCACTATGCTTCGGATGATCTTTGAAGCGGGGGTTGAGCGGTGGAAAAGAACGCTATGAAGGCTTATCCAACGAAAAGGCCCCGGAAACGGGGCCTGTTGACTCCTAGTTCGACTGTTCCTGCGCTTGACGCTCTTGGTAGAGCGCATCTTCCATATCGGCCCTGGATGCACGATTCATCTGCATCTCCTCTCCTTCGTCAAGTTCAGCGCCAAGATCTTGTTGCACGGCCCGAGCAGCTGGCGGCAGTCCCTGGGCCTTGTTGCGTGCGTCCAGCTCTTCCGCAGCGATATCTTCAAGATTAGAGCGTCCTTCGAGAAGTCGTGCAACGTTCTCTCTGGTATCGGGTCCGAACTCTTTTTCGACGCTCTGGTCGAACGTTAGCCCTTCCGATGCGCAAATGTTGTAGTTGAGCGTGCTGAAATTAATCTGCCGTCGCACTGCTGCCGCATAGAGCAGCGAGTGTCTTGCGAACGTCGCTTCATGTGCGCGACTCAAAGCCTCATATATTTCGCTTTGCGTGTTGTCATAATTCCTTTTATCTTCATCAATTCTTTTGAGCATCACACATTGGACTGGTTGATTGTTTTTTATCAACGCATCCATTTGTGAAATTATCTGTGTAGTCTCAGCTCGATACTTCGTGTTCGCCTCAATTGCAGCCGTTTGGCGTATTTTTCGTTCGTCATCCAAGCGATTGAAGACAGCGCTTCCGATGACGTTATCCAATCGCTTGGACGGGTTTGCCTTGCATTCGGTTTTGATGGCCTCTTCGTAGATGTCCCACTTCGGATTGCTCGAATCCAAGTTGAGACCCACAGCGGACGGACCCATTTGCAATTGGTTGTTCTCCGTCTGAGTCAAGTGCGGACGGAGTTGTTCCATGCTGAACTTTCCATCATTGAACGCCTTGCAGCTAGCGAATGAGATCTTTCCAGCGTTTCTCTCGTAGCTTTCGTTGAGTGCGTCTCTGAACGTCCCGGAGATTGACGCTCCGGTATCAGCGATGCAGTGGTTCATCACTGCCCGTTGCAAACTGTTCATTGCCAACGGTTCAGTTCGAACGACATTCTGGAAGTAATATTCAATATCCGAGTCGCCCTTGTAGTCAGCCGAAGCTGCCTCAAATGCCGAGTTGACCAGACGAATCACGGTGCCGTTGTCGCCTTGCATCTTCGCCTCAGCGACCAAGCTGCATTTGAGCTTGGAATCCAGCGAAATATCCGGAGCCTTGCTGTCTGAGCAAGCCGAGACGGCGAGGCAGACCGCAATGGCGGTCATTAGTTGAACACGCATACATCCCCTGTAATTGTTAGTGTCTTGCCGAACCGGCGAGGCATTTTACATGCCTGCGCGTCTGACCGCTAGGCAATGCCAGGAAAAGAAAATGTGAGATATGCCCGGTTTTTCAAATTGGTTGTTTTATTTTTCGCTAAGGCTATTGCCAGATTCCATTTCTCGTTTACCTTTTAATTACGAGACTCATTTGACTCTATCCCACTCAAAGACAAAAGGTGAACATCATGACGTTAGAAATTACAGATATCGCAGAAGCACGGCTCTTTTTGAAGCAATACAACGCTTATGCAAAACTCAAAGATTCCGAAAAAGAGGCTGCTTACAATGGGGCCGTGAAATATAGACGAAGACAAGAGCGCACCGAGCACCCGACCGGGCACTTCGACAAAGCTAAACGGTTCTATCCCGATGCAGCTGAAAGCCCAGGCGGCATCATTCAACGGACCATCAGAGAACCTAGCCGAGCATGGCCGTTCAGCTATATGGTTGCTTGTCGCTCTCTTACGCACTGCTGCTATCTGGAAAGCGCTGACGTAAAGCACGCTCGATTGGTTATGAAACTTCATGATATTGCAGTAGACGAGACCGCTGAGTCGTATGCAGAATTCATCACACAGATCGAAGAGGCATCCGCCGATGCTCTGGCGCTTACAAAACCACCGAAAAAGGCCTAACTCAATGCCAGCGTTTTCCTATAAAGCCTCCTTCACCGGAGGCTTTTTCATGCCCAATCAAGCATCATCCAGTCTTCGATAAGCGTCTTTAAGCAACGCCAGCTCTACATCCGCCCGCCCCAGCGTCGTCAGCTGGTCTGTATCTCTCAGCATCAGCATCTCTTGCCTTTGCCGCTTGCTAATTCCCCGGATTGGCGTCTTCTTCTTAGCGCGCTTCAACCCAGCCAAGGAGCTACTTGTGGGTAGTCCAACTACACAACAATTCAGGCTCGCAAGCACGCTCTTTGCCCTGTCCAAGTGTTGCACCGGCACACGCACCCTCACTTCACCAGCCCGTTCCTCAACGACCCCTGCGAACTGGCTTCGCAAGACAGCCAGGGCGGCTCCGCGCCCGTGTTGTTCCCTATCGAAGACCAAGGTGCTGTCTTCGACCCTCACTCTCACTCGTGGGCTCTTCCAACGATCTTCCAGCGCCTTTCTGACCGCTTTCCGGTTTACTGAGTAAGCCACCGGCAATTCGTGGTTCTGCGCTTGCTCAGCCGCTTCTAAGCGCTTCACCAGCAGGCCAGAAACATTCTTGGAAAGCACTCGGTGGAAAGGCATAGCAAGCCACCCCGCGAGGTCTGACTGACTCTTGCTTCCCAGGCACTCATTACACGCGAGAACAATGCCCGCATCCTTCGCCCCACCGACTTGGGTAGGGATGAGTAGAGAGGTTTTTGCTCGGGATGGTAGTGGCTCATCGCAATACGCGCACAAGCCTCTTTGTTGCTCTCTCAAACTTCGTCTGATCCACGTCTTTGCCATAAGCGCTCCAATTAATTGCGAAATACATCATTAATTGGTAGCACGTAAGTCAATTCTGACAAGAGCAAAAGACACAAAAAGCGGCTAAAAGCAAAAGGCTGGGAGCTATCGCTCTATTGCGCTTGCGGCGCGGCTTCGCGCTTTCACGAGATTATTAAACTTTTTTAGTCCAACCCATGCTTATCGCTAGCACTCTTTTACCCGAACTCAAAAGCGTGAATTATTCCCGCTTTTGAATTCTCGTGTCCTTTTGCTCTTGTCAACTCTCAAATCCGATCTACTCTCAAACAACACGACTCATTTGAGCCACAACCTAAAACACAAGGAGAATTATGGAAAGAAATATACAACCCAGAGATGAGAAATTAAACCGCGTGGCTCCAAATCCTCGCGTCAGCTTTCAACTCAACGAAGATCTTCGCGATTGGAGCGCAGAAGCCGAGTGCCGCAAAGCAAAGCTGCAACGACAAATCATTCAGCACTATTTGAACAACTTCGATGACGAAGAACTTCGGCTTGAATTGCATTTGGCTGAATCGAAAGAGTCTTACGAAGATGACCAGAATCAGACTGGCGCATGGCTGCAAATGACGCGGATCTCGAAAGAAGACCAGGCTGCAATTCGCTTGCGCGCGGATGCGCTTGATCTTTCGAGAACCAACATGATTCGGCTGATGATGCAGGCCGCTGTGAAGCGTTGGAAAGAGCAGAACAAGAACGACTCAATTTTTTAATAACAAAAGGAGAATGACATGAGAGACATTAGTAAAAGACCCAAAGCTCCGATCCTGACGGAAATCAAACGCCGCCTTTCCGTCTGCCTGCCGCTTGCTCTCCTTCGAATCTTGAACGAAGAACAGACGCGAGTCGAAATTGCTGTCCAAGACGCGCTTAGACAACTCGACACAAATCCTGGGCTGACATCTGTTCAACTGGATAGCTCCGAGCGCTTTGCTATCAGGCAAGAGCCAGTCGTCATCACCAAGGAACGCGAAGGCAGCTACTTCGTTCGCGATGCGTGCTCTGTCTATGCTGACAAGACGCGCGTGTCTTGCGTCGAAGACATCGTTCTCTACCTGATGTTTTCCAAGCTGAGACTCTTTGCGCCCGACTTAGCGGCGGACATTCAGATGTTTGAGCGGAAAAGACTGACCAAGGAGGAGTGTATGTTGCTGTCTGAGCGTCAAAGTCAGCTGGAAACGGAGTTGCGATACATCCGCCAGCGGCTAGCCCAGTAAAAAAGGAGAAGGCATGAAATGCCTGGACTGAAAAGCCCCCATGAACGGGGGCTTTTTTATTGGGTGAACGAAAAGGGGAGGGGCTGAGAAAGTTTAACAAGCACTTCTTAACTCAAATCTGTGAAATATTCCCACTTCTGATGTTTAGTCATTTTTTCGCTCTTGCCAATGTTAATTTTTCTAATAACCTTTAATTAAGAGTCTCGTATCAATTGAGTCTCGTTCAATCCACTAAAAAAGGAACAGCGTCATGAGGAATATCATTGCATCCCAGAAATTACCAGAATCAAAAACAATCGTTATCGTTGAGATGGTTTTGAAACCAAACAGATGGTCGGGCAGGCGCGGGGTTGTCAAGCTCTTGGTCACAGACCAGGACGGTATCGACAATCTGTATGAAGTGGAAAAGCTTATCGGTAATCCTCACTACCTCGAAGTTGACTCGTTCTGCTTCGACCTGAAAAAAGTCGGCCCCGGCAGCGAATACAATGAGAAACTCGCTGACATGGAGGCTCAGCTTGAAGAGATCATCTCTGAAAGCATGAGGGGCGACTTATGAGAAGGCACTCACTGAGCATCGTCAAAGAGCTGGTCATCGCCCATCCCGATTTTTCAGCTCAGACCTTTGTTCTCAGCTACCTTCCCCGCCAGGGCGTGGTCTTCAAAGAATATGAGAGCGTGACAGAAGCCATTCAAGAGCTGGTCTATGAAGAGACCCGGTGCGTCATTCAGACGAGCCAGTCAAAAGTAGCTGTCTTGGTCGAGCGGAAAACGGGTGACCACCTGGTAACCGACGAGGAACTCTTAGAAGCGTTCGATGCGTTTGCTGATTACAGCCAAAAATTCGGTCGGAAAGAGATTGAGACGGTGGTCAATTTTGCTTTCCAGATTATGAACGGGGATTACAAAAACGTTTGGGAATAGAGCTTTTGCAGGCGAGCTAATATATAATAGAGTCTCACCCAAACGTAAGGAGTAATAATGAAGACGTATCCGCCCTCAGCGACACTGGAAATTGGAAGTGAGATCTGGAAGGAAGCCCGCATTTGGGAAGAGCATGAAAGGATCAGGCTCTCTATTCCGCAAGGGAAGATCGAAAAACCCACGGGTCGTAAAATGTAATACGAGGAACAGTCATGTTTAGCTCCAAGCAAAGCCTCCCAATCTGGGAGGCTTTTTCTTTGGGCGACGCCCTGGGCGCTTCGCACTTTTGACTGGCCCATCTGTCAGATTTTTCTGACACCATCTCGCTTTCACTTCTCGTTTACAATCCTTCCTATTGAGCTAGGACAGGGGGCGCTCGTGCGGTGGAAAGCATGGATAGCAGCAGTAGCCAGCATCGGACTACTTGGGAGTTGTCAGACGCAAGACGGTGGTGCCTGGGCAATCGCTTGGGATGTGTCCGCCATTGCCGACTGGGCAGGAATTGCAGGCTTCGCCATAGGCATCAAGGTTTGGTTCACTACCCGTGCTCTGAACCAAAGATTTTTAAAAATTGCCCGCATTCCTGAACTGCTTCGAGACTTGACCGCCCTGGACAAGAAGCTTCTCACTGCCGTCCAGGCGAACAGCTTGGAAGACGTAGGAGCCATTGCGTCCCAGCTCAACTCCTCTCTGGAAAGCGTATCTGGGAAGGTCGGTTTGTGGCAGAAAGTGGATGTCTGGCGTCTCAGACGAAAGCTGACATCGATACGGTCGGGCGCACCCATTGATAGAGCATACGCGAGACATATCTGGGATGAACTCCAAGGTGTCATCAAGACTTTGGAACACATCAAAAATGAAAATAAATGGGTGAACTGACGTGAATCTTTCAAAAGATGTTGAACGGCTGATTGACAACATGATCTGGGAGACCGCAGAAGGCAAGATCGATTGGCATTTCTCAGAGCCGCCAAGAGTTCTTACTGAGGGGACTGATTTCCTTATCCCATCTTACGTCACATGTAAGTATAAGGATAAGCAACGAATTGCAGTCTATGAGCGCCGATTCAAGCATTTCACAGATGTGGACGAATGGTTCTGGACAAGCATGAATGTTTTCCTGATGCTCGATAACGGGGATCGCGTGATTTATGAATCGGAAGACGCGGATAACAAGATCAACAGCCTGTTCAATGTAGCGAAAGACAATGCTTCCAATGTCAACAACATCATCAAAGGACTTCTCGAAGCAGATTGATAGTCGGATGGTCAGACGGCCAATCTATGCGTGGGTCGTGTATGCCAATGGCAGCGCGTTTATGTTATATGGACAAGCGACTCTCAACAGCATGAACGCGACCAATGGCTAATCGCACCTTCCGCTTTCCAGTTGGGCCGGGTCATGGTCGATGCAATATATGTGGGCAGCAACGGGACTTGACGGAGAACCATGTTCCGCCCAAGTCTTGGAGTCCAGGTAGAGCGGTTCGGATTTGGAGTATTTTGGATTCGGTTGCACAAGACGGGCCTGGGGAGTTCGAAAAGCGTTCCTATGGGGTTCCTTTTCGAACGCTGTGTGCCGGTTGCAACGGAAATATTCTTCAACCTTACGACAGAGAACTCGCTTCTCTGACCAATCAGCTTGCTAAGGCAATTGGTCAGAAAAGAGAGGGGATTCCGTTTTATGGTTCGGCACTCGTAAGGCCTAGGCGTGTTGCGCTTGGAGTTCTCGCTCATCTGTGTTCGGTGGGTCTTGATAGATATAGTGAGCACCTATCCAGCTATGTTTTAGGTATCAATCAATCATTGTTGGATGACGTAAAGATCTACTACTGGCCTTATCTCCATTCTCCAATGACCATCGTGCGTGACTATCGGGTGTTCGATTTCTTCTCAAAGAATCTCTCCAATATTTTCATCCTGAAAGCCTATCCTGTTGCATTCGCAATAGCTATTGGTGGTGAAAAATCATTTTTGGACGACGCGGATGTTCGCAATTTTGATGAGTATGCGAGCTTGGGCGTCGATGACGAAGCGCTGATGCATTTCCCGTTGTTTAACATGCCATCGCAGCGATGGCCTGAGTGCGGCGACGAAAACAGCATGCTAGCCTTTGACTCTGCATCAGCCTTCAACGTCACAGGTAAACGCGCAAATAGCGATGGCATAGTGACCATCTGGCACCAGCCCTATTAAAGAGATTGGCCGACAGTAAGCCTCCATTGTAGGAGGCTTGTGCTCAGAATCCATTGACCCAGGTGATGGTGGGTGCAAGGAAAAAAGGGTGCCGTAGTAGGCAGGCTGAGTAGGGTTTTTCTGACATGTGACTCGCTTCACACAACGCTTACAATGAAGTGGTCATCAGTGAGAACAGGGGAAGTTCGTGCGCTCTACCATTCTTTTGGCCGTAGGCCTGGGCCTAGCGCTGTGTGGTTGTCAGCAGCAAGAGGCGTCTCCGGCCGCTGGCCCAGGCACAACAGCTAAGCCCACTCGGCCACCCATCGTGCTCACCCAGGAAGCTTGGGCGGGCAAGGCGTTCGATGGGAAAGAGGTTCGACTCAACACCCCGGAACGCTTCTATCAAGAGATCATCAGCGCACGGAACGGCGTGAGCAAGAATGAGTTCGAGACGACTGCTGCATACGAGAAGAGGAAGGCGGAGTTGGCTTTGCCCACCGGCATCTCAGCCGATGCGGTCTACCTCTTCGAGTCTCTCAATCGCGTCAAGTATGACGCCGATCAGGGCGCGTATGTCTCCGAGAAGACGTTCTGCACGGACTACGAATTTTCGGATTTGAAGAACGTTTTGGCGTGCCGACTCAGGGAAGTTGAGGGCAAGCCGCTGGTGAACAAGCGTGACGTTTACGGTCAAGTCCAGCTCTTCGAGAAGCGAACGGACACGCAGTATTCGATCCTCATGCCCGTCGCCCAGGTGCGCAAATTTGGCACGCGCACGTCGCAATACGCGAGCTACGAGTTGCCAGGGAAGTGCCCGGTTCCCGTCGAGGAGGCGAGAAGCATAGGCCCGGTGGCCATCGCCTATGGCGTCATGTTCACTACGCCAGACTTCGCCAAAGAGACGATGGATCTGCACACGTATCCCGAATACCGGAATGAATGGTATATGGATCAGATTGGCGTTTACGGAAAGGTGGTTTCGCTCGTTTGCTACACCGATGACCAAACGAAGCGCATCCTTTACCAGCGAAAGTTTTGACAGCAACACACAGGGGATAACGTGGAAAAGAGCAAGAAGAAGAAGCGGTTGGGCATGTGGAACCGTCTAGCCATTGTGGGCGCGTTCCTGACGATTTTTGTCTGGCCGATTGCGCTTGCTGTCATGTCCGACGCGAAGCATGCGGAATACCGAACGTCCGACATGCAGCGGTGCAAAGAGCGGCTAATTGGCTCAGGGGAGAGCACTCATTCGGAAGCCATACGCATCTGTCTCGATGAGAACGCGAAGCAGCAAGACGATGATCTCGCGTATGTCTTTAAAGAACAATTGCCGGGCTGGATGATCCTCTACGCATTGGCTTACGCTTTCGCTTATCTGTTGATTCTGGCTATCGTCAAGACGTGTAAATGGGTGATCGCTGGTCGAAATCAGGAGAGCGAATCGTGAGCAAATGGATGTTGATCGTTGTCCTGGTTGCTTCACCGTTAGTGGCTCATGCGGCTTCCGAGCCAGACCCACTATCGTGCGAAGCACTGACCGCAGGCAAGAGCAAGAACGATGAAGAGAACATCAAGATTCTGGCTCGTGCAATCCCCGAGGCGTCGGCCAAGCATCTGACCGATGGCGTTCGGAAAGAGTGGTTGAAGAGGGGCGCAAACGAATACGCGGCCTTCTCCGCTTCACTCGACTACTACGCGAAAACGGCTCTACCCCTTGCCGATGAAGTGACCGCTCAGTTCGGTCTCATTGCCCAGCAGGAAGGGTCTTACGTCAACGCAGTGAAGGTCTACTGCAAAGACAAGAAGATCAATATCTCTGAGTTTTTCCGTCGCGCGTTTGATGCGGCGCTGGACGACAAGTTGAAAGAACTGCCAGACGAGAGCGATTGACTAAAAGCGGAGTTCGCTTCGCTTGACCTGAGAAAGCCTCCCCATTTGGAGGCTTTTTTTGTGGTCGATTTTCGGCAGACGCTTATTAAACTTTTCCTTTCCCATCTTCTCAATGCCCCCCTCTACGTTCGCTATCTCACTTGACTAAAAGGCGGGCCGGGGTGTGGATTTCGGTGGGCGCGGGTTGTGATTGAAGTTTGCCGGAAGTGAGGGGAGCGGTGGACGGAGGTAAGGTTGGGTGAGTGAGATTGTCCAGGGTGAAGGTGGATGGTGATGGGGCGGTGGTGCGGGAATGAGGGGCGTTGAGTGGGTGAGTGGAGTTGGGGAGAAGGAGGACGGGGGCGGTGGAGTAGGGGGACGGGAAAAGTTTAATAAGCGGGTGCAGGATTCGGAGGTTGACAGGTAGGTAAGGCGAAACGCGGTAGAGCGAAGAGCAGAAGCACAAAAGCAAAAATCAAAAGCCAAACATCCCGTGTCCAATCCGGTGAACATGGCTTGGAGGTTAGCGGCTGGCGATGGCTAGCGTCGACTTTTTTCAAAAGTCTTGCGCCATCACTTGCAGCCTTCATGGGAAAAACACGAATTGTCTCCCCCGATGGATCTAAGGGGGTTAGAACATACACAAGACGCACCGAGGTGTTTTCGTCTTGCGTCCAACTTTGCGTGAGTAACACCGCAAAAGGCTTAGAGCCATAAGCGTTAGCCGCTGAATCCAGAACATTGCACTCAATCTGACGCTGAAAAGCGGTCAGAGCCTTGCTGTGTCTGAAAGAAAAGCTGCGTTCAATGGTATTGACGAATCTGAAATCCGATCTATATCTAAATCATGGCGTTTAGAAAAGAAAAAGGAGAGGGCGTTGAAGAAGAGAAAAACATACAACATTGAAGCGGTAACGCTCAGTCGAATGAGCGAGCGAGCAAAGCAATTGCGGATTCCGGAAAACGCATTGGCGCGTCTCTTTTTTGAACGTGGGCTCTCTTCAACTGACGATCAGACGAAAAAAGAATTGACGGATCTCTCAAAGAAGATCGAACGCGATTCGATTGAGAGCCAAATCAAAATCTACGACGCCGTTCAACTTATGCGACGTTCGCACGACGAATCGATTGCACAAATGAAAGAGCAGATGAGTCATTTCATCGATGCGATGAGCGAGATTCTTCTGGCATCTCCTCAGATCCAAAGACCGGCAACTCCAAAGCACCAGGCGGGGCGGAGTTTGGCTGATCAATAACCCGCCAAAAAACATTAATCACACAGGAGAACCATCTATGAAATCTAAATTATTAGTCACATCCATTGTTACCGTCCTCGCTTTAAGCGCCTGCGCAACCGTTCCAGGTGGCTTCCAAGCCGACAAAGGCAGAGTCGCTAAGGCGTCAATCGTGGGCTGCGCAGGGGGGGCTCTACTGGCGAAATTCACCGGCAACAGTGACAACGCATTGAAGGCCTGCGCAGGCGGCGCTGTCGTTGCAGGAGTTGCCTCTTACACCGCTCAGTTAAAGGAAGCGAAGGCGGTAGAAGAAGCCGCAAGACAAGCAGGGTTGAACGTCCAAGTGCAGACCCAAGAAGTCGTCCAGGGCGCTGAACGCAAGAGCGAGTTGAAAGAGCTGCGCTTGCAATACGACCCGAACGATCTTCGCAACCCGTCGGCTGAGACAGCAGCGGTCTTCGACAAGCTTGCGAGCTTGATCAAGAACAAGAAGCCCAACTCCCAATTAGAGGTTGAGCTAAGAGGATCAGACAAAGCGATGTGCTTGAAGCCCGCTGAGCTTTTGAGAGCCAGAGGTGTCGGATTGTTGGACGTAGGCGCTTACGCCACCCCTCCAAAAGCGACAGTTCCAGGGGGCGTTGTAGGTGACGCCCAAATGCCGCATGCAACGGTTTCCGCAAATTGCACCGGAGTGCACGAGATTGTCATCAGTCCCATCACCAGCTTGTAAGAAAACCAAAGGGGCGATTAGCCGTGCGCTGATCGCTCCTCCTACACAAGGAGAAATGAAATGAAGAAATCATCAGTAGTAACCGCAGTGCTGCTCTTTATATCCGTCAATACGCACGCGCACGAACGCAAAGCCGGTGTTGTCGATGACGCGCCCGCAACCAGCTTTGTCGAGATTCCATTCGTCGCCCATGGCGGTGTCTCAATTGCAGTGGCTACAACGGCGACGTGCTACTTCGTGGTCGGTTCACAAAGAAAGCAAGAAGACAGATTGATCGCGGCTGACATTTCCGACCTTCCTCCCTGCGAATACGAAATTGGTTCAGACGATGACACATCTGCAACGAGCTTTGTCGAGATTCCGTTTGTTGTCGATGACAGTATGGGGGTGGTTCTATGAGTCAAGAAACAAGAGAAGAGCGCATCAAGCGACTAATGAGAGAGCGAGAGGAGGGAACGTTGACTGAGAATCCTGCGCCCGTTCGTATTGAAGAAAAGCGGGTCGAGCCAGAGGAGGAGCAAGACTGGGAAGAAGAGTCTCGCATCATCTCTGCAATAAATAGAGAACGCATCAAGAAGAATGCCGACTTGGCTGCTGCGCAAGCAAAAGCAGCAACTCAATTCGCGGAAAAAGGTGCGAGGAGTGCATTCAAGTCCTTGCAGGTGTTCAAGGAAAAGACGGAAGCCAAAATTCAAGCAGAGAAAGAGAAGCGCCGACTGAAACGCGAAGAGCAGGACACGATTAAGAGCGTTGACATGGAAGTCCTGGAAAGCAAAAGCGGTCGAGAGCCATCAGCGGGAAGCAGCAGTGCGCAGCGACAGACACGAATGAAGTTTTGGATGCTGTGCAGTATTCCAGTGGCACTCAGCGTTGCATTGACCGCAGTCTGGTTGTTCAAAACCACTGACGCCCCTGAACGCGTAGAGCCGTCAACAGCGGAGCAGGTAAAGACTGACCAGACCGCAACAACACAGGTGCTTACACCGGTCCAGGCAGTTCTTCCAACGGTTGAAGAGCCACCCCAGACGTTGCCCCCGCTTCCGCAGGAATCACAGGCGGAAGACCTGGGATTAGAAGTGCCAGCTGCTGTCGCTGAGAAAAGACCGGAAACAAAGCGGCCAGTTGTAAGAAGTGAGCGCGATCAAAAACCGGTAGCGAAAAAGGCAGAGCCCGAAAAGAGTCAATGGCAAAAAGATGCGACTCAAAAGCTGGAAGGCTATCAATTTTAGTCTTTAATTTTCTGTGGGTAGGGGTTGCCACTCACAGAATTCGTTGTATACATAAATAATGATTAAATTAAAAAGGAGAAATCAATGTTTGAGAAGTCAAAGAAGAAAATTCACTTCGGGTCTAAGTTCCTCGCCCTTCACGGGCGCTTGCTTATTGCAAGCCCAACAGAATTTTTGGGTATACGAAAAAATATGGAAGGATCTGTGGCGCAGTCATTCTACTATTTGCAGCAAGACCGCTACCTCCCCACTGATAAAAAGAGTGCTGAGATTTGGGAGCAAGATCAATTGTTGGCTACCCAGGTTGTTGAGGAATTCAGAAGCGTGATAGGGATTCGAGCGGTAGCTCTCGTCCTCCTGCTTTCCCTTGCGCTCGGGACAGCAGGGGCTTTCACTAAGAAAGCCGTCTCCACAGGAACGGGTTCTGGGTCATTCATTCAATCCCTTGTGCAGAAAGCGGTCGTGTCTTCCAAGACCCAAGAGCAAGAGGAAGCCCCATCGCATCCAGATCCTATGTCCAGATATTAATAAAAGGAGGTGCTTATGTTAGTTGGAAAATTTACAAGAAATACAGATGTAAGAATTTTGCAGAGAGCGGTAGATCGATATGAAAATGTAACGATTGATCCCAACTCGATTCACATTGTCGAGTCCAAATACTTGGATGTCCCTCTTGAAGAAGAAGAAGCCGCAATCCTGGCGGGAGCTAATTACGATTCCGACATTCGTTGTTTTGTCGTTCCAGAGAATCTCGATTTGCAAGCGTTCAAACGCTGGTTCCCAAGAGTCGAAGCGGACCTCATACCGCCCAAGGACACGAAAAACTACTTGACGAGAAGCGGGAAGCCTTTGGAGTCGTATCGACTTCCGCAAGACTCATCAACAGGCGTTACATCGCTCGCAATGCCTCTCATGTATGCCGCTTTGCCTGCCATTGCAGCACTGGCTTTCTTTGGATTCCAAGTCACCGGGTCTCTTCTCCTGAGTATCCCGCTTTTGTTTCTGTCGGCCCCATATCTGCTGACGATCTATCAAAGAGCCTGGAACGGGCAGGTTGAAATGATGAAGTCAGCCCTTCTTCTGCTGCTTCTTCCTTATTCCGTTGCCGCATCATCCGCAATGGGTAGCTCAGCGTCTCTTTCAATGATTGGATTCTTATCGACTGCGTGTTTGGCATGGGTTTTTGTAAGTGTTTTGCCGTTCGTTTTTGGAAAGCAGAACGACATGGCTTTTCTGAGAGTTCGACGACTTTGGATGGCGGTCAGCGTTAGTGTGTTGATTACGCTGACTGCCGTGGTATCGGCTTCTGCGTTCGCAATCAGCGGATTTCTAGGCTCCGTGCTTTCGTCTTTCATCTTCGGTCTAACATCTCTCTACGCGCTCTACTATTGCAAGCAGCAAGCCAACGTGCGTGCCGTGAATTTGGCGAATTTCAGCAACGACAATTCAATGAGCAGGTTGGGATCGGAGCGAGAGGCGTTCCAAATCCAAAAAGCTCGACAAGCGAAAGCTTCGGTGGAAGACCAGTCGTTGCGTATTCAAATCGGTCAAAGCAAAGGCATCGTATCTCGAAAAGGATATGCCAATTCCCCGGCCTCCGGCGCAGGCATCAATTTCAGTATCAACGATGCAGGGAGAGGAGCTATCACGATGGGTCCGACCGGCTCCGGTAAGACAGTCGTTATCAACAACATTACTTACTGTGTGCTTGCAAACAATATTGCATACGATTTAACCCATCAAGAAAAACCAAATTCTCATAACAGGGGAGGTGAACAATGACTTTACTAGAAAGCACAAATTTTAAACCAACCACTCTTGCTGGAACGGACGATGAGTCGTCTTTGCGGCTAAGCCAAGTGCTGAAACTCGGGTTGGCGAACAAGAACGATAGAGATATTAAGAAAAAGGTCGTCAGTCAATTGCTTAGAACCAAATCTGGAAGACAGAAGCTTGGCCTTCTCGTCTTATGCGGGAAAGGGGCGCTTGGCGCTGAGTATGCGAATGCTTTCGATCAAGTTCTTCGAAAAGGCATTCGGTTCGGCATGTTCGAGGGTTTAGACATCGAGCAAATCGAAGCTGGGTTGTTCGACGTTGGGGGTTCGGAAGTTGATGCAAGATCCAAACTCTGGGATGACGGTTCAAGAACGCTGTGCAGGTATGCCATTCACATCTGGTCTGCTGCGTCAAGAGATATGGAATCAAAGATGCGCAACTATTACTGCGACAAGCTGATTGAACACGACGAAGAATTGGCGTTCTTGCAGCTTAAATCTCACCAGGCCTATTTAAAGGGAGAAGAGAGCATATACGACGAACGCATTGTTGATCTTCACGAAGAAGTGCAGACAATCACCGAACTTCTTCTTGCAGAACCCTATCGAGATTCGGCACAAGGTCTAATCTCTATCTATCAAATTCTACGTTCAGGGGTTCAGTCGAGCACCGATAAAAATGGTGTTACTAAAACTCACTACTCCTCAGACCTCGTTAGACTATTCGACTTCATCGGCTATCAAGACGAGAATCTGTCGATTTCCGACTTTGAAGAAAGAAAAGCAGGGGGTCTCATTCATCCTGAGCTGGCTCGCCCTGGTTCTCTTTTGACTCGTGCAATCGGGCACTACACTAGCGAGTTTCAAAAATTGAGTGCGGAACAACAGACGAGTTTCACATTGTCGCTGCAAAACAAGTTCGATCAGCTCGCACAGGGCACTAAGCTTGTTTGCTCTGAAAATGTACCCTGGATGCTTCATGAGAAGGGAGACTTCCATCCGGAGGAAGTGATCAGAGGAAAAAGCGTCACCATTGACCTCAACGAAGCTGTCTACGGAGCGGCATCAACGATCATCAATTCACTCGTAAAACAACGGGTTTTTCGCCTAATCAAATCACGAGGAGAAAGGCCGCAGTGGTCGAAAACGGAAACAAAGGTCGTCTGCATCATTGATGAAGTTCACTTGATTTGCGGGCTCAAAGACGCGGAGTTCTTCTCGATTTGCCGAAGTCTCGGAATGACCATCTTTGCGGGAACCCAAGGGGTCGAATCACTTAGAATCGCTTTGGGTAGCAACAACGCCGCCGACGCCTTTTTGCTTCAAATGACAAGCGACGTGGCATTCAACGTGTCTGCCGAGACCCTGGCTTATATTCAAAAGAAATACGGAAAAGCAAAGCTGACTTCTTCTGTCCATCAAGTCCAAGGCGTTGACTATTCGTCAAGTTACGATGATTTGTCAACTTCGATTATGAATGACGTGAATCACCCTAATTACTCGAATCTGCGTGAGATGCGCAAATACGAAGTGTTGATGAATCGAAACTCGGCAGCGGATAAATTGGATAGAAATCCGGACAAAATCAACTACGAAGAAGTTGCGCTGATGAGAAAGAACTCGGCTCGTGTGCAGCATAAAGAACAGGAAATCGTCAAACAAGATCAATTTGCAGCACATGTAGGAGTCGGCGAGCCGTTCGTGGGTCTCTATCGTGCTGGTGTCAAATCGATTGACTACATCACTACTGATTTCGTGCAATCGAAAGACATTGACGACTTGTCAAAACCTGAAACTGTGCAATATTTAAAAGACTGTTTACTTGAATTTGGAGGTATCTAATGGATGACATTGAAAGACAACAAGATGGCTTAGATAGAGCAAACGCTCTGGCCGAGGCAGCGGGCAGACGGAGACAGCTTCTCGAACAAGAAGTGAATCTGTTGCGCGGGAAGCCGTCCGTGATTCCTTCCGAGCGGGCGAAACAAGAGGAGGCCTTGAAGTCGGTGCATACAAAGCAAGTCGAAAGTCAGCGGAGGTATGAAAAGGAAGTGTCATCGTTTCAAACCCCGCAGCAAGTTGAGCAAGCCATGAGACAAGAGTTCGGTCGCACTGAACCTCGCAAAATCGATCTCGTAGAGACCGACGTTCTGCAAAAGCTGAAAGAACGCCGCATACGGAAGGGCATTGCAATCGATGAAAGAGCGCCGAAACAGGTTACCAGCAATCGTTGGGCCGCGTTCCAGGAGGCTGAGATTGAGCGTTATGAAGAGCGTCAGAAAGAACAGAAGGCATTGGACAAGAAATACGACGGCCCAGGGAGCGGCGACAAAGGTCCATCGTTCTCCTAAAATTGAAGCGCGGTTTGAGTAAAAGGGTCGATTGAAAAATCGGCCCTTTTTCACATTTACGGGTTTTAGTCATTCATCAATACTTGTCCATTTTCTGTTCTCTGTTTCAATTAATTTATGAGTAGTCTGACTACCCATAAACAACTATTGAAATAAGGAGAACATGACAATGAAAAAGACGCTATTACTAATTTCCCTCGCTCTTCTGCCGCTGTCGGGCAACGCTTCTGTGCTCACAACGGGCTTAGATGCACCAGCTCGCAGAGCCCTCGAAGCAATTCAATGCGCAGGCTTGACTCCTAAGTTGCTGCTCATTGCAGACATGACCAAACCCAAGGACTCACCACGCCTGCGCGTGTTGGATTTGGACACGGGCAATACGGTCCTGGTGGACTATGTGGCCCACGGCGTCGGCAGCGGCACAGACGTGCCCCGGCGCTTCTCAAACGTCGAAGGAAGCCTGGCAACATCCCTCGGGCTCTATCGCATCTCAGAGCGTTATCAGGGTATTTCCGGATGGTCTCGCCGCCTCGACGGCTTGACCCCAGGATGGAACACGAACGCACGGCAGAGAGCGGTAGTGATGCACCCAGCCACCTATGTTCGCCCTGGACGGGTGGGGCGCTCCGAGGGTTGCCCAGCGGTCAGAAACGAGGTTCTCGTAAGCCTGGAAAAGCGGGGTCTTTCTGACGCCGTTCTTTGGATTGACGGCGGAAAAGCAGTGGAGACGTGTTCAACCGGTAACCCTCTACCGCTGATTTGGAATCGACGTGTCAAAGAAAACCGATGCTTGGTCAACAACTTGAAATGGCCTTCGAGTTCTTCCTTTGATCAGCAAAAGTGGTTTGCGAACAATTGACGAATACCGAATCTGAAATACCCTTTTTCTAACGCATTGGAAAAAGGGGTGTTTTTATGGCAAGAAATAAAAGAAGAGTCTATCAACACTTTTGGGGTTCGGTCCCAGGAACGGTAGAACCGTCTACACCTGTTCGGTATTGGAACGAAGGCCTCCTGGTCTTCCTCCTCATCCTTTGCGTCGTCTATCCGCTTTCGCTCTTCGCCACTCAATTCATTCCAAACCCCAGTCCCTTGCCTTTTGGCATGCTTCTCTCTGGAAGCCTCCTGACAACGTTCGATGTGTTCGCCCTGGGCGGCTACCAAAATCCTGCATTGTCAGAATTCCTGCGAGTAGTCCGAACCGAGACGGTCCATCCCTGGCTCATCTATCTTCAAATCGGTTTGGCGTGGGTAGTAGCGCTTTCTCTAAGCTGGTTTGCGTCTCGCTCTGCGTTCAAGCCTCGCAATAATGAGCGCGACATTTCAGGTCCAAGACTGCTGAAAGACAAAGAGGCCGTCAGCGAAATGCGGCATCGCTCGTTATCGGTCAAAGAGCAGCAGACAGACCCGCATTCGGTGCTGATTCATCCCGAACTGATCATCTCGAAGAAGCAAGCGAGCAGGCATGTGCTGGTCGTTGGAAGCCCAGGTTCTGGCAAGTCAGTCATCATGAGTCAGACGATTCGGCACGCGATCAAGAAGAACCAGAGGTGCTTTATTTACGACGTGAAAGGCACTTACACGTCTATCTTTCGCCAACCCATCATCGTCTGCCCGTTCGACCAAAGATCATACGTGTGGGATGTGGCGAAAGACGTGGATACGCCGATTAAGGCTGAGGTCTTTGCCGCGTCGATCATCAATGACCCAGGGAACGACAATGGGAATTTCTGGATTCTCGCCGCTCGCTCACTACTTGTCGGAGCTATCAAAGAACTGCAAGCCACCAAACCTTTGCAGTGGGGCTTTGCAGACCTCGCCGCATCGATCAATCGAAGCCAAGAGGAATGGGTGGTGACGATGATGACGTGGCACAAGCAAGCGACGAACCTGGTTGCCGGAGGCGGAGAGACGGTCCAATCGATACAAGCCACACTCGCCGGGCTGAGCCGCATGATCAACGACCTCGCAACCGCTTGGCCAACCGTTGGAAAGCGCCGCTTCGCGATGTCGGAATGGGTCAAAGACGGCTACGAAGGTCGCAAGCAAGTCATTGTTCAAGCCGGGGCGGATGCAGGTCTGACAGCGGCCTACATCGGCGCGCTCATCAACTGCGCAGTGCCCGAAATCCTCTCTCCGAGCCTTCCCGACAATGAAGAAGGCCGCTTCCTGGGCTTCTTCTTCGATGAGCTGACTTCCATCGCGCGTCTCAACATCGATGGACTGTTTGAGATGGGGAGATCGAAAGGGGTAGTGGCGTATATCGGCTTCCAAGATTTCATGCAAGTCCAACGGGTGTATGGCGACAAGGAAGCGGCAACGCTTCAATCGATGATTGGAACGCACATCGCGTGTCAAATTCAGCCGTCCGAAACGCGGGATTTGATCTCCCAGCGCTTTGGCAAGAAGAAGGTGTCCTGGTTCAGTCACCAAGACAAAGCCGTTGTGCACGAAGAGAGCCGTAACGTCGTGTCTCCGCATGAATTGACCGCAGAACTCGGGCCGGTCAGGAGCAAGAAGATTAAGCCGGACGGCTTTGGGGTCAAAGCCATCGTCTCAATCTCCGGTTGGGACCCGATGCTGCTTCTGTTTCCAGGGCGCAAGTATCCAAAACGAAGGGAAGGGCAAGTCGAGGCGAAGTGGATGCGAGAAGTCGCGAAGCCAAACGTTCCAGCACCCAAAATTGAAGTCATCGCGGGCGACAATGGTGAGGGTTATAGCGTCGAGACCATTAAAGAAGCGGACAGTCCTGCGCCAGAAGGGGCTCCGTTCTCCGTTGCTTCTATTCTTGAAAAGCACTTGAAGCGCAATGGTGCGAGAGACGTTGTGCGAGTCAAAATTGATAAGCCGCCCGTAGGGGATGAGAATCCATTCGGGTTCGATTGATTGCGTTTTTTCCAACTCGTGCTACTTCTATTTGATGTGCAAATTAAAAATAGGAGTGATACATGCAAAACGTCAATGTCTTGAAAATGACTGCCAGCGGCGCTCAGGATCTCATCAATTATTTGATGCAGGAGAACAGCCAGGTTTCCGCTGCTGTCAACTATTACCACGACGGACAGATGCAAATCCTGGATGGCTTGAAGCTCTCTCGCTGGGGCGGAAATCTAATGGAAGACGAGATGATGCAGCTCAAAGACAAAGAGGTTACCGCCGAAGCGCTGACGGCACTCGCCGAGGGGTACTCTCCGGCCACAGGTGATGCGTTGTGCATGAATGCCGGAAAAAAACCTAGGCAGGAGATCAAAAAGGATTCGGCAGGAAACCCAATTCTCGACAAAAACGGAAAGCAAATTGACATCGCGGTTGGCGGTCACGTGATGGGAACCGAGATCACGATGTCTATTCCAAAAGATGTGACTTTGGCAATGGTGATGGCTCGAACGCTGGAAGAGCGGCGGCGAATCATTGAAATTATGAACGAAGCGTGCGACGAGACGATGCGACAGCTCTACGAGCCTTTTATCGAGGCTCGACGCGGAGATGCAGGCATTGATGTCATTGGGACTCAGGGATGTGTCTACGCTTCATTCACTCACTTCACTTCCCGCCCTGTTGAGAAGCTTTTGCCTAACGGCGAAAAAATCATGTGGATCGATCCCAACGGGCACAACCATGTTTTCATTCCCAGCGTCACCAAGGGATCTGATGGAAAATGGAGCACGTGGGACAATAACAATCTGTTCGCAATTGCGCGAACCGCAGACGAATTCTACAAAGCAACGATCTACGAGAAGATGCAGGCCGAAGGTTATGCGCTCGAACGCTTGGAAGAGGTCAATGGTCTTGGGAAGAAAACCGGAAAAGTCATCACACGCATTGCGGGAATTGAACAAGATCTCATTGATGAGAGCAGTGAGAGGCGTAAGCAAATACTGGCGTATCAGAAAGAAAACGGAGTAACTGCACAAGAGGCCAATTTCGCGACTCGAAATAAGAAAGAAGAACCCAGTATTGGGGAGCTGTTTGATCGCTGGGAACAGTGGATCGACAATAGAGAGGGGCCTATGTTAAGAACGGCGGCTGAACTCAAAGCAGTGCCGCAACAGGAAATGGTTCAAGCGAAAAGCTTTGAAGAAATTGTAGAACGGCTGCATCAGAGCACATCGGTCTTTACTCGAAAGGACGTTGAGCGAGAGATGTTCATGGAATACGCAGGGTTGAAGAGCGTTAGTCAGATCAAAGGGCTGGTCTCTGTTTTTTTATCGAACCCAGAAATCCTGGACGTAGGGGCAAAGCGATTAGCGAAAGCGGATAGAGGAAATTTGTTGTCAATTCGTTACAAAGAGACCCGTTATACGTCCAAATCAATGGCCGCCGATGAAGTGAAAGTTCTGGAAGGGGCTCAACGTCGCGCGAAAGAAACGCATCACGCCGCATCGCTCACCAATATTCGGCTGGCAGAAGAGGAATTTGAAGAAAAACGCGGTTTTAAACCGTCAGAGGAGCAACGCGCAGCTGTTCGTCACATGCTCAACGAAAAGGGTATGGCGCTGCTAGAAGGTCTAGCAGGGACCGGAAAGACCACGACAACTCAAATCATCCGAGACGTGCTAGATCGTGAGGGTAAGCAGTTGTTCGGTGTCGCATTCTCTAATAAAGCAGCAAAAAAGCTCGGTGACGAGTGCGGCATCAAGTGCACGTCAATCACCAAACTGATCTATGACTATGAAAAAGGAACCGTCGAGTTCACTGACAAAGACGTGATCCTGGTCGATGAAGCGGGCATGGTAGGCACACGAGATATGCTCAAACTGATGCAGATTGCTGAGACAAGCGGTGCCAAGCTGCTTGCACAAGGCGACTCAGAGCAAATCCAACCCATTGCATCTGGTTCCGGTATGCAACTCATGAGAGAGGTGATCGGGTCTCGCAAGTTGACTGAAATTCGGCGGCAGAAACACAAGAAGGACCGCGAAATCGCTTACTCGTTCTACGAAGATGGCGGAAAGCAACGATTGGAAATCGGCATGCGGTCCAATGCTGAAACACGAAGAAAAGGAGCTGAAATATTCGACAGTCTGTTGTCGAGAAATTGTTTCGAGATCTACGAGACGGCTGAACAATGCATCGATGCGATGACCAAAGACTACGCAAAAAGCAAGACCGCTGCGGATGAGAAATTGATGTTGGCAAGCAAGCGGGATGTCATTCAGTCGCTGAACGAAGGAGTCAGGGAGCATCTGACGGAAGAAGGCGTAATCAAGAGCAAAGGACGAACCGTTGAAATCGTGAGCAACGGACGAGTCGAAGAGCGCATCTTTGCAATCGGTGACCGCATCATGTTCAAGAAGAACAACAAGAAGATGGGGGTCAGCAATGGAACCGAGGGCGTGATTGAGAAGATGTCCGAGTCCAGGACTGATGGAAGCATTCAGTTTAAAGTGAGAACAGAAGACGGCGAAGTGCTCAACTTCAACCAGAAGTTCTACCGAGATATTGACCACTCTTACGCAGTCACTGTGCATAAGAGCCAGGGCATGGGAAAGCAGGAAATCTATCAGCGAGCCGACGTTGGGATGTTCGACAATCACAGCACGCTGGTGTCTTTTACTCGGATGACTTCCGGGACTTACAAGATCTACGTGACCGCAAACGAATTGTCATCGCTGTCTCAGCGATTCGCGAACGAACGCTTGAAGGAAAACGTATTTGAGACAGGGTTGCTTCGACCGGAAAGTGAGCAAGCAAAAGCAATGTCGCCATTCTTTGAGCTGAAAGAGAAGGCTCGTTTGATGCGTGAAAAAGCGAGAGAGGAAGCGAAAGCCGGATTGGAAGACGAGAGAGATCAACCTCAGCTAGCCCGCAGTGGTCAAACCCAGGCGCGGTCATTCAGCCGCTAAGGATGAGCGCCATAGTCCATGGAAGGACCGTCGTGAAGAACAGCAGCACCCCAATTCCCATTCCCAATCCCTTCCATGGAAAGTGTGCAGGGGTAATAGGGATCATCCCGGTCTTCCATTCCAGTTTTCTAGCCTTCCAGCGCTTCCACAAGCCTGCTCTGCGGTAAGGGTTGATGACGATGCCCGGAGGAAGGCCATAGACCCGCCAGCCCTGGCTGTGCGCTTTGCAGCGCCATAATTCTTCCATTTCTTCCGCTTCGTGCTGAGTCATTTCGTAGGAAGCGAGTTCGACGGGACGAAAGTGCCTGTTCCATTTCCCTGCGGCAGAACGATGCTGTTGCCAGCGCTTCTTTAAATCGACTGACTGCCCAATGTAGACGGCTCTTTCTTGGTCGAAGAAGAGCGCGTAAAGATAGCGAGTGCGCTTGTGGTATTTTTGGCTGCGGCCCCATTTCTTTTTCTGTATTCGTGTTCTCCTTTAAAAGTTTAATAAGCATCTTTTAAGGAGTAACGCAAAATGCGAATTGCGCAAGATCATTAGGCATAAAAAAGCCCCGCCGGAGAGCGGGGCGAAGGACACCAGGGCGATTGATTGATTCGATTACGAAAAGATTGACCAGCCGCGCAGCAAGAACATCTGCGGAATGCCGAGCAAGAAGATGTAGAAGACGCCAAACAGAACCGCAGACCAAATACCCACAGTCTTCCATTGCTGCTTACGCAAGAACTTCGCGTGCGGAGGAACTTCACGCATATGACGCGGGTTCGAGAAGAAGAAGTAGACGAACAGAATCGAGAGCGAAATCATCGCTCCCACAATTGGGAGGATGGAGAAGCAAACAAGAGCCGTCAACATCGTCATGGCGAACGATTTCGGCTTTGCGATGTAATACATGTCGCACCCCCTTTTTGTGTGGATATTTTTGGATCGTTGATCGACTTTCAGTCGTTGTCAAGATCATCGGAGAGCATTTGTAAGGCCAGTTTCTTCCGTTCTTTGGGTGAAAGCGATTTCAGCTGCGATTCCAGTGAATCAGAGGCCTCAGTCTTGGGGCCGCCGATCTTCTGGCGCTGCTTGTCGGCTGCGGAAATCTGCTTCGCGACTTCGCTCGACACGTGCGTATAGCGCATGAACGTGCGGGGATCGGAATGACCCGTCACCGCCATGGCCTGCGCAGGCTGGATGGACTTAGATAGCTCGGTGGTGCGGGTGTGACGAAGATCATGCAATCGAGCATGAGGAACCCCGGCTCGATTTACGGCCCGAACGAAGGCTTGATAGACGGAATCGCGGGAAATGCTTTTGGTCGGGTCAGTCGGTGACTGGAAAACCAATCCCTTTTCCGGCTTCGTTCCGGTAAACAAGGTTCGCAAGGCGTCTTCCGCTCCCTCAGGAAGCGGGATGCGGCGTTCGCGATATGCGCCGCGCCTGGGCGTCTTCGTTCCAACGAAAAGAACTTCCCCCAGTTCGCCTGGGCGCGTCGGCAAGAACACGTGCTGCCATTCGAGCTTTTTCATTTCACCGGCACGCGCCGCAGTCCATCGCAAAAAATGGATGGCGGCCAGAGTGGTGGGATGAAGTGCTTTCATCGCTTCTTCGACCTGGTGGAACTCTTGAACAGACAGAGCGCGAGTGTTGTTGGCATGATGGCTCGACACGATTTCAAAGCCCGCCCAGGGCTTAGGGTAGTCCGGAGCATCTTCCGCCTTCCAGAAATCATTCGCATGCTTCCAGACCATGCCCAATAAAGCCAATGCTCGACGCTTTGTGGCAGCGGAAGCCTCTGGTTTCTTTTCCGGAACCTTAGGATTGGCTCGCTTGGGTGCTCGACCCGTCAGCATGCTGAGCAAGCCCTCTTTTCCAACGAAATCAGATTTCTTCAAAGAGCGAATCGACTTCTCCATGATCGACGCTGTTCCATGCTTTTCAGCATAAGCGTCGGCAATGAACACGAGTCGTCGAATTTGTTTCGAGTCTTCTTTTGCGCCTTTCCGCTCAATCATTCCTGAGAGCGGCTGACCGTCTAAGCCAATTCGCTCACACGATTCCCGAATCCAGGCTTCAATCCAGTCCCGGAGTCGGTGTTCGCTGTATATTTCACCGACTGGCTTATCGTAGAAGTGAGACAGCGACTCAAAACGCGCCTTGCAGGCTTTGGCATCTTTCAGCGCTTTCAGACGGCTCTTCTCATGAATTGCCGGAAGGCCTGGGACGTAAGGGAAGCGGAACGTCTCGCTCTGACCTTTCGACCGCAGCTTGACTTGGAAATAGGGGTTGCTTGTTCCAATCCCTCGCTCATAAACCCCTGGCGCAGCGGTTTTCGTCTTTTCTTGCTTTGTTGTGCCAGTGTTCATTTTCAGAAGGCTCGCTTGGCTGGGTGTGTCCCAGAAGTGTCCCAAGAGTAGCTAAGTGACTGAGTAGGAACAAGTGTTTCCGCATTCGTAATGCGTAGGTCGCAGGTTCGACTCCTGTTTCCGGCACCAGTTGTAGAAAAGCCCCGGCCTTTGGTCGGGGCTTTTTGTTTGGGCTGTGCTGGCGCCGGCCCAGGGCCCGCGCCAGCGTCCGATGGAACCGCGGGCATGTACCTGCTTGGTCGGGGTTAACATTGCCAAGGTGTATTGCTTGCGGCGCTGGACCGGGCAACACAGTTTCAATAAACGGCGGATCTCATGAAGAAGATCGTGCTGAGTCTGATTGCGTGCGTCGTTCTTGCCGGCTGTGCAACCCGCCAGATCAGCTCCGAACAGGCGCAACCGGTGCCCGCCGAGCGGGTTTTCGCCTTCAATGGGATCGGTGACACTGCTTCCGGACAGGTAATTGTTACGCGCGACGTTGGCGCGGTTGGTGGGGCGTGCCCGATTGCACTGTATATCGACGGCACCTTGGCAGCCCATCTGCAGCGGGGAGAGTCTGTCTCGCTGCCTGTTCCCGCCGGGAATCGCATTGTCAGCGCAAGTTTCGCAGGCAAAGGTCTCTGTTCGTGGGGGGATGAATCGGCGCATAGGCGAGAGATTTCCCAAATGGTCACGGCGGGTGGCAGAACCAAGATCCGTCTCGCGTTGGCCCATGATGGCGTGATTCAGATCGGTCCGACCGCGTTCTAGGCGCGCTCCACGTAAGGCGAGCAGGTCCATCAACAGAACGCCCCGGCCCTCGCGGGGGCTTTCTGTTTCTGCCCAAGGAACAGGGTTGGTCGGCAACGTCACCGATCGAAACGCGCCTTCATTTGCGTCCAGCGACCACCGCATCCTGTGCCAGCCACCACGCCAGCTGCCGGAGATAGCCACCCGCTGCTCCCGCCGATGCACCGATCAGCAGGCGTGCGAGCACTCTGATTCCGCGCCCGGCCCGCTCCCGCACCCAAGGCAGGACCGCCACCACCTGCGCACCCAGCAGCAGCATCAGCACGTCCAGCCCCAGCGCATCCACCACCGGCAACAACGGCAGCAGATCCGGATTGCAGGCGAGCACGATCACCAGCGCGGCACCCAGCACGGCCATCAGGCGGCGCCCGGCGGGCAGGGTGGTCCAGTGCAGCAGTCGGTTGATCAGGTGCATGGCATTCCTTGTGTCATGTGCCGGAATCCTCATCAGGCTTGATCGGCCGCACCGGCTGCCGCAGCACGGTTTTCAACCGCGCCGCGTTGGTCCTGCGCGGGTCGCTCAGGTAGATCTCATGATGGGGGCCGGCGAAGGTGTAACCCAGTGCGGGCATCACTTCGTCATGCAGATGCGCCAGGACGGGGCCTTCGTCGTCGTAGGCGCCCACGTGCAAGGTCTGCAGGCTGGGGCCCTCGGCAAGGATTTCATGGCGGAGGCTGGGCGGCGCATCCCCAGCTTCGTGCGCGCCTTGCTGATCGCGGCCTGCCACTGCGTAGGGCCGATGCCCTCGGGCGTGCGGATCATTACGGTCCAGGCCCACTCATCCTTGCGTCGCGCGATGAAGCTGGCCGGGTCCTCGGCGCTCCACAGCGCCTCCAGCGGTGGCACCACGTAGTCGCGCCCTTCGGCCTTCAGCGCGAACTTCAATGCATAGCTCACCGAATACAGCCACTGCACGGCCTGCAGGTAGGCGGGGGCCGTGTTCGGGTCGCCGCGACCATCGACCATCACGTAGGGCAGGGGCGGCACATCGACCGGTACGAACCTGCCGGCGGGCGGTTGATAGAGCGCCCGGTCGCGCTTCTTGAAGTCGATCTTGTCCATCGGGGGCTTCCTCCTGTGCAGAGCATCCCACGCCAGGCACCCGCCAGTACGCTGAACCGGTTCAGGTGACTTTGCCGAACGAGGGCGAATGGCCCCACGAGCGCGCGGGGCCGGCACGCAGTCCTGGGTCATGGGCCCGTCACACCCGTGCGGTGCGACAACGTGTCGCAGCCAGAATCGGGCCTTTCCTGCGCTCGATCAATGTCAATGCCTTTCTTAAATGGTGGGTGACGGCCTAAAATTGAAAGGCTGACTCGACCCCACCTCCCTGCCTGTCTTCCGGACCGGTGGGACCGGCTTTTGGCCGGAACAGGCAGGGACGGGGAACGGCATTCCCTCGCAATTGGATCGACCGATGATTCCGTTGAAAACCCTTGGGCGCTGGTTGCGCCCGGGCCTGCTGCTGTCGTTGCTGGTGATGCTCACCGGTTGCGATGCGGTGGCCATCCTCAGTCCGAAGGGCCAGATCGGCCAGGATGAGAAGACCCTGCTGATCACGGCCACCGTGCTCATGCTGCTGGTCGTCATCCCGGTCATCATCATGACCCTGACGTTCGCGTGGAAGTATCGCGCCTCCAACACCAAGGCCCGTTACGAGCCGAAGTGGTCCCACTCGACGGCGATCGAGGTGGTGGTGTGGTCCATTCCCTGCATGATCGTGCTGGTGCTGGCGGTCCTGACCTGGCGTTCGTCGCACGCACTGGACCCGTATCGTCCGCTGGATTCGGACGTCAAGCCGGTCACCATCGAGGCGATCTCGCTGGACTGGAAGTGGCTGTTCATCTATCCGGAAGAGAAGGTGGCGGTCGTCAACGAAATCAAGTTCCCGGTCAACACGCCGCTGAACTTCAAGATCACGTCCGATTCGGTGATGAATGCGTTCTTCATCCCGCACCTGGGCAGCATGATCTACTCGATGGCTGCGATGGAGACCAAGCTCCACCTGATCGCCAACGAGACCGGCGAATTCCCGGGCATGTCCTCGCACTACAGCGGCGCGGGCTTCGCCAAGATGCACTTCACCGCCTACTCGGTCACCGATGCCGAATACCGCCAGTGGCTGGACCAGGTCCGCGCCGGTGAGCAGACCCTGGACAAGGCCTCGTTCAAGGCGCTGGGTGAAGCACGCAACGCCGAGTGGTATCCGGTCACCTACTTCGGCAAGACCGAAGAAGGCCTGTTCGACTGGGTTATCGCCAAGCACATGGGCGACAACAAGCATTACGGCATGAAGCACTCGCATGCTGGTGCCGCCGCTGCCGATGCCGCCACCCATGAAGCGCACGAGGGCCATGCCCCCAGTGACGCGCATGATTCCAAGGAATCGGGTGAAAACCTGGATGCCAACGAACACGAACACGCAGGCCATGCCGGCCACGCGGGTTCGGGAGAATGAACATGTTGGGAAAACTCTCTCTTGAGTCGATCCCCCACGATCCGATCGTCCTGACGACGTTGATCGGCGCGGTTCTTGGTGGCCTGGGCGTCGTCGCCCTGATCACCAAGTTCAAGCTGTGGGGCTATCTGTGGAAGGAGTGGTTCACCTCGGTGGATCACAAGAAGATCGGCGTGATGTACCTCATCGTCGCCTTCGTCATGCTGCTGCGCGGTTTCTCCGACGCCATCATGATGCGTACCCAGCAGGCCATCGCCGTCGGTGGCTCCGAGGGCTACCTGCCGCCGCACCACTACGACCAGATCTTCACCGCCCACGGCGTGATCATGATCTTCTTCGTGGCGATGCCGCTGATCACCGGCCTGATGAACCTGGCCGTGCCGCTGCAGATCGGTGCGCGCGACGTCGCGTTCCCGTTCGTCAACTCGCTCAGCTTCTGGCTGTTCGTGTCCGGTGCGGTGCTGATCATGCTGTCGCTGTGGATCGGTGAGTTCGCTGCCACCGGCTGGCTGGCATTCCCGCCACTGTCGGGCATCGAATACAGTCCAAGCGTCGGCATGGACTACTACATCTGGGGTCTACAGGTCGCAGGCCTGGGTACCACGCTGAGCGGTATCAACTTCTTCATCACCATCCTGAAGATGCGTACCCCCAGCATGAAGCTGATGCAGATGCCGGTGTTCACCTGGACCGCCCTGGTGACCAACGTGCTGATCGTCGCTGCCTTCCCGGTGCTGACCATCACCCTGGTGCTGCTGACCCTGGACCGTTACCTGGGTACGCACTTCTTCACCAATGACGGTGGCGGCAACGCCATGCTGTACATCAACCTGATCTGGATCTGGGGTCACCCGGAGGTGTACATCCTGGTCCTGCCGGCGTTCGGTGTGTTCTCCGAAGTCATCGCGACCTTCTCGCGCAAGGCGCTGTTCGGCTACAAGGGCATGGTCTACGCCACCGCCTGCATCGGCGTGCTGTCGTTCATCGTGTGGCTGCACCACTTCTTCACCATGGGCTCCGGTGCCAACGTCAATGCCTTCTTCGGCATCACGACGATGATCATCTCGATCCCGACCGGCGTGAAGATCTTCAACTGGCTGTTCACCATGTTCCGCGGCCGCGTGCACTTCACCACCCCGGTGCTGTGGACCATCGGCTTCATGGTCACCTTCGTCATCGGCGGCATGACCGGCGTGATGCTGGCGATCCCGGCCATCGACTTCGTGCTGCACAACAGCCTGTTCCTGATCGCCCACTTCCACAACGTCATCATCGGCGGCGTGGTGTTCGGCATGTTCGCCGGCATCACCTACTGGTGGCCGAAGATGTTCGGCTTCCGCCTCAATGAGTTCTGGGGCAAGTGCGCGTTCTGGTGCTGGTTCATCGGCTTCTACGTGACCTTCATGCCGATGTACGTGCTGGGCTTCATGGGCATGACCCGTCGCCTGCAGAGCACGGTCAACCCGGCCTATGAGCCGCTGCTGCTGATCGCCGCCGCAGGTGCCTTCATCGTTGGCGCCGGCATCCTGTGCCAGATCATCCAGGTGGCCGTCTCGATCCGCGACCGCAAGAAGACCGTCGACCTGACCGGCGACCCGTGGGATGCCCGTACGCTGGAGTGGGAAACCTCTTCGCCGCCGGCCTTCTACAACTTCGGCACGCTGCCGGAAGTCACCGAGCTGGACGATTTCTGGGAGCGCAAGCAGCGCGGTGAAGCCTGGCCGAAGCCGGCCAAGTACACCGACATCCACATGCCGCGCAACACCGGCACGGGCGTTGTCATCGGTGCCTTCAGCCTGGTGTTCGGCTTCGCGATGATCTGGCACATCTGGTGGCTGGCCATCGTCGGCTTCGTCGGCATGATCGCCACGTTCATCTACCGCACCTTCGACCAGGACGTGGACTACTGGGTCCCGGCCGCCGAGGTGGAACGCATCGAGAACGAACACCGCAAGCACCTGGAAGCCCAGGGCCTGGTGAAGTCGGAGCTGAAGGCATGAGCACCAATACCTCGACCCTGAGCCACGGGCACGCCGCGCACGCGGCGGCCCATGGCCATGACGACCACGAGCACCACGACACCGGCGGCAACACCGTCTTCGGTTTCTGGGTGTACCTGATGAGCGACTGCCTCATCTTCGCCTCGCTGTTCGCCACCTACGTGGTGCTGGCAGGCGGTACCGATGGTGGCCCGACCGCGAAGGAGCTGTTCGAACTGCCGTTCGTGGCGTGGGAAACCGCGCTGCTGCTGACCTCGTCGCTGACCTTCGGCCTGGGCATGATCGCCATGCACCGCAAGCAGGTTGGCCAGATGTTCCTGTGGCTGGCGGTTACCTGGCTGCTGGGCTTCGGCTTCATGTGCATGGAAGTCTATGAGTTCCAGCACCTGATCCATCAGGGCTACGGTCCGGACCGCAGTGCCTTCCTGTCGGCGTTCTTCGCCCTGGTCGGCACCCACGGCCTGCACGTCAGCGCCGGCCTGCTGTGGCTGCTGGTGATGTTCGTGCAGCTGAAGAAGTACGGCCTGACCCCGACCAACAAGACCCGCATGGCGTGCCTGAGCCTGTTCTGGCACTTCCTGGACCTGATCTGGATCGGCGTGTTCTCCGTCGTCTACCTCAATGGAGCGCTGTAATGGCACATGACAACCACGCACACGACCACGGCACCGGCGGCGAAAGCCACGGCAGCGTGAAGTCGTACCTGATCGGCTTCGTGCTGGCGGTGGTGCTGACCGTCATCCCGTTCTGGATGGTGATGTCGGGTGATTTCTCGCGCACCGTCAACGGTGTGGTGATCGCGGTCACCGCGGTGCTGCAGATGCTGGTCCACCTGGTGTTCTTCCTGCATCTGGACCGCTCTTCGGAAAGCCGCTGGAACGTCAACGCTGCGGCCTTCACCGTTGTGGTGATCGGCATCATCGTGATCGGCACCCTGTGGGTCATGCACAACATGAACGTGCACATGATGCACTGACGTCCTCGCGACGTTGCCACGCAGAAAGGCCGCCCTCGGGCGGCCTTTCTGTTTGCTGTGGTTGCGCGTTTCATGCACCCACCAGGCTGGTAGTGCCGGCCGCTGGCCGGCAATTACGCGAAGCCGGCCAGCGGCCGGCTCTACCAGGAGATCCACGCCATGCGTGGATGGGGTCAGAGCCCTTGCCTGTGCAAGAGATCCCACCCGGCATGGCCGGCACAGGGTGGTAGTGCCGGCCGCTGGCCGGCAATTACGCGAAGCCGGCCAGCGGCCGGCTCTACCAGGAGATCCACGCCATGCGTGGATGGGGTCAGAGCCCTTGCCTGCGGCAAGGGATCCGACCCCGGACCTGGCGCCTCACCCCACCCGGCGCAGGAATTCCTCGGCGTCCATCGGTCGGCCCAGGTGGTAACCCTGCAACTGGTCACACCCCAGTTCGCTCAGGTACTCGCGCTGCGCCTGCGTCTCCACGCCCTCGGCCACCACCTGCAGCTGCAGGGTGCGGCCCAGCGCGATGATCGACGAGACGATGGCGGCGTCCTCGTCATTGCGCTCCAGGTCGTGCACGAACGCACGGTCGATCTTCAGTTCGGTGGCCGGCATGCGCTTGAGGTACAGCAGGCTGGAATAGCCGGTGCCGAAATCATCGATGGCGATGTGCACGCCCATCGCGGTCAGGTCGTTGAGAATCGCGAGGCTGGCATCGACGTCCTTCATCGCCGTGGTCTCGGTGATCTCCAGGGTCAGCCGCGCCGGTTCGATCCGATGCCGGTGCAGCACCTCGCGCACGCTGTCCAGCAGTGCCGGCGAGGCGAACTGCAGCGGCGAGAGGTTCACCGCCATCGACCATTCCGTATGCCCGGCCTGGTGCCATGCCCGCAGCTGCGCACAGGCGCGGTCCAATACCCAGTCACCGATCGGCAGGATCAGGCCGCTGCGCTCGGCAATGGGGATGAACACGTCCGGCGCCAGCAGTCCCAGCTCCGGGTGCTGCCAGCGCAGCAGCGCTTCGGCCCCGGTGGCCGGTGCGCCGGCGGCAGGGAACTTGGGCTGGTAATGCAGGATCAGTTCGTCGCGGGCGATGGCCTTGCGCAGGTCCTGCAGCAGGCGCAGCTGGCGGTTGGCACTGAGCTGCATCGAGGGGGTGAAGAAGGTGTAGCCGTTCCGCCCGGTTTCCTTGGTGTGGTACATCGCCGCATCGGCGTGGGCCATCAGCTCGCGCTCGTTGCCGGCGTCATCCGGGTACAGGGCAATGCCCAGGCTGGCGCTGACCTGCAGTTCGGCCGCATCCAGCAGGAACGGTTCGCCGGCCGCGGCGATGATGCGCTCGGCCACCACCACCGCATCGTCGGGAATGTCGATGGCCAGCACGATCACGAACTCATCGCCGCCGAGGCGGGCCAACGTATCCTGCGGTCGCAGCTGGCCGCCGATGCGCTGTGCCACCGCCACCAGCAGGCGGTCGCCGAGCTGGTGGCCGTACGCATCATTGACCGCCTTGAAGCCGTCCAGGTCGCAGAACATCACCGCCACTGCATGGTTGCGGCGCCGCGCCTTCTCGATGGCCTGCTCGATGCGGTCCTGCAGCAGCATGCGGTTGGGCAGCTGGGTCAACGGGTCGTGCAGCGCGGCCTGGATCAGCTTGTCGTTGGCGTGCGCCAGCGAATCGGCCAGCAGACCGGTGCGCACGCGCATCTGCCGGTCGAACAGCGAGGCGACCAGGGCGATGCCCAGCGTGGCCACGGTGGTGACGATCACCAGCACCGCCAGCCAGCGCGTGTCGATGCCGCCACTGCCGACGGCGCCACAGATGCTGCCTTCGGGGAAGCGCGCCGCCGCCATGCCGGTGTAATGCATGCCGACGATGGCCAAGCCCATCACCAGCGAAGCAAGCGCGCGCAGCAGCAGGGTGTTGCGCCGCTCGGCGCGCAGGCGGAAGGCGATCCACAGTGCGGCGCCGGCGGCACCGATGGCCACCGCGATGGAGGCGGCAAACCAGCCCGGGTGGTAGTCGATGCCCGGCTGCATGCGCATCGCCGCCATGCCCAGGTAGTGCATGGTGGCGATGCCCAGGCCCATCAGCACGGCCCCGGCCAGCAGCCGGCGCCAGGGCAGGCTGGGCCGCGACACCAGCCACAGCGCATAGGCCGAGGCGCCGATCGAGACCGCCAGCGAGTACAGGGTGATGCCAAGGTCGTAACCCACCGGAATCGGCAGGTCGAAGGCGAGCATGCCGATGAAGTGCATCGACCAGATGCCCAGGCCCATGGCCGCCGCGCCGCCGGCCAGCCACCAGCGGGCCACGCGACCCTCGGCCGTGGCCAGGCGCCCGGCCATGTCCAGCGCCGTGTACGAAGCAAGAATGGCCACCAGCAGGGAGATGATGACCAGGCTCTGACTGTAGCTGCCAGTCATGATGAATCCAGTGGGGGAGGGAGGGGCGCCCGCAAGGCGCACGCCCGCGACCCCTATCGGCGCAGGTGGGCAGGACTTGAGTGGTCGCAGCACCTGCGACCCGGCTCGGCTATCCTGCCACGCCTGTTCCCGTTGCTGGAAATCATCCGATGGCAAAAGCCCGCACCGCCTACGTCTGCAATGAATGCGGCGCCGAATTCAGCAAGTGGCAGGGCCAGTGCACCGAGTGCAACGCCTGGAACTCGCTGTCGGAGATCGTGCTGGAAAGCGCGGCGGCGGCCAAGGCGCCGGCTTCGCGCCGGGCCGGCTGGGCCGGCAAGATCGACCCGCCGAAGATCACCGCCCTGAAGGACGTGGAGCAGACCGAGCATCGCCGGGTCTCCACCGGCATCGGCGAGTTCGACCGGGTGCTGGGCGGTGGCCTGGTCGAGGGCGCGGTGGTGCTGGTCGGTGGCGATCCGGGCATCGGCAAGTCGACCCTGCTGCTGCAGGCGGTGGCGAAGATGGCGGCCGAACTGCCGGTGCTGTACGTCACCGGCGAGGAATCGCTGGCGCAGGTCGCCGGCCGCGCGCACCGCCTGGAGCTGCCGCTGGACGGGGTCAACGCACTGGCCGAGACCGGGGTCGAATCGATCCTGCAGCATGCGTCCAAGGCCGGCCCGCGGCTGATCGTGGCCGACTCCGTGCAGACCCTGTGGACCGAGAGCCTGACCGCTGCGCCGGGATCGGTCAGCCAGGTGCGCGAGAGCGCGGCGCGGCTGGTACGGTTCGCCAAGGAGACCGGCACCGCCGTGTTCCTGGTCGGCCACGTGACCAAGGAGGGCGGCATCGCCGGCCCGCGCGTGCTCGAGCACATGGTCGACGCGGTGCTGTATTTCGAGGGCGAGAGCGGCAGCCGCTTCCGCCTGCTGCGCGCGTTCAAGAACCGCTTCGGTGCGGTCAACGAACTGGGCGTGTTCGCGATGGGCGACAAGGGCCTGAAGGAGGTCTCCAACCCATCGGCGATCTTCCTGTCCGGCGGCAGCACCCATCAGCCGGGCAGCTGCGTGATGGTCACCCGCGAGGGCACCCGGCCGCTGCTGGTGGAGGTGCAGGCGCTGGTCGATGCGTCGCCGCTGTCGAATCCGCGCCGTGTCGCGGTCGGCCTGGAGCAGAACCGCCTGGCCATGCTGCTGGCGGTACTGCATCGCCACGGTGGCGTGCTGGTCGGCGACCAGGACGTGTTCGTCAACGTGGTCGGTGGCATCCGCGTGCAGGAAACCGCCGCCGACCTGCCGGTGCTGCTGGCCGTATTGTCCTCGCTGCAGGACCGGCCGCTGGCGGAAAAGACGATTGCGTTCGGCGAGGTGGGCCTGTCCGGTGAGATCCGACCGGTGCCCAATGGCGAAGACCGCCTGCGCGAGGCCGCCACCCATGGCTTCAAGCGCGCCATCGTGCCCAAGGCCAATGCGCCCAAGGGCGGATCGGTGAAAGGCATGGAAGTGATCGCGGTGGAGCGCCTGTCCGAGGCCATCGACGCGGCGTGAGGCATGGGGGGCTGCTGCGGGGCCTGCCTCTACATACGTCATATACGGCAACGGTCAGGCTGGCTGTGCTAGTTTTTCCCGCTCGACGAAGGCGCCCTCTGGCGCCTTTCCGTGCCCAGGAGTAAACGATTACATGCAGGACACCGCGCTCACCGCCCCCAACGCCGAGATCCGTCGTGCCGGGGTCGATCTCAATGGACTGATGACGGTGCTGGGCAAGCACCTGTATTCCACCCCGGTGGTGGCGCTGCGTGAGCTGGTGCAGAACGCGCACGACTCGATCATCCGCCGCCGCATCGAGCAGCCCGGCGTCGAGGTGCCTTCGCGCATTTCGGTGCAGGTCGATGCCGGTGCCGGCGTGCTGCGCATCACCGATACCGGTGCCGGCCTGACCCGCCAGGAGATCCACGACTACCTGGCCACCGTCGGCGTCGGCTATACCCGTGGCCTGCGCCAGGGCGGCGAGGATGATGAAGGCCTGATCGGCATGTTCGGCCTCGGCTTCCTGTCGGCCTTCGTGCTGGCGCGCCGGGTCAGCGTGCGTACCACCTCGTACCAGACGCCGGAGCTGGGCCATCTGTACGTGTCCAGCAATGCCGAGCAGTACACCGTCAGCGAAGTGCCGGCACGTGCGGTCGGCACCGAGGTGGAACTGGAGCTGCATCCGGACTTCCTGCCGCTGGCCAACGAGGCGCGCCTGCACGAGGTGCTGGGCCGCTACTGCGCGCTGCTGTCCGAACCGATCTTCATCGGTGCTGCGACCGAAGCGCTCAACCCCGAGCCGCCGCCGTGGCGGGGGCAGGGTGACGTGGCCGTGCACCCGGTGCAGGCACGCCGCCAGGCACTGCAGTTCGCCGCGCGCTTCGAGCACGATTTCGAGCCGATCGTCACCGTGCCGCTGCGTGCCGACGGCAACAGCGATGCCACCGGCCTGCTGTGGGTGCAGGATGGGGCCACCTATGGCACCAGCGACAACCGCAACCTGTCGGTGTTCGTGCGCGGCATGCTGCTGGATGACGATGCCCGTGACCTGCTGCCGCCGTGGGCCGGCTTCATCGGCGGGGTGATCGAATCCTCGCGGCTGACTCCCACCGCCAGCCGCGAAGACCTGCAGCGCGATGACCAGTACCGCGCTGTGCAACATGCCTTGCTGGAGGCGCTGATCGATGGTCTGGCCGACGTTGCGCGGCAGCAGCCGGAGGCGTGGCGACGCGTATTGAGCCGCCACAACGAGGCGCTGCTGGGCGCGGCGCTGTGCGATGACCGCCTGTTCGACCTGCTGATGGAGCATGTGCGCGTGCCGACCTCGCAGGGCGACCTGCCGGCCAGTGCCCTGCCGGCGCGCGGTGCCGTGCATGTCATCCTCGACAATGGCGGTGGCTTCGAAGAGATGCTGTTCCGCGCGATGGGGGTGCCGGTCGCGCATGGCCATCGTTACGCCGTGGTGCCGTTCCTGCGGCGCTGGGCCCAGGCCAAGGGCCTGCGCCTGGTTGAACTCGGCACCGAGCAGGGCAATCGCGCACTGTTCCGCAGCGATGACAGCCTCGACGACGCGCAGCTGGCCTGGCTGCGCGAACAGCTGGGTGATGGCGAGCAGCTGCTGCCGGCGCGTTTCAGCCCGGAAGCACTGCCGGTGGTGGTGGTGCCCGACCGCGAGGCCGAACTGAAGCAGCGCCTGGAAGACGACGAGAACGACAAGCGCGTTTCGATGGCGGCGCTGCGCCTGGCGCGCCAGTTCACCGCACGCATCGAATCGCGTGCACCCTCGCGGCTGTACCTCAACCTCGACAACCCGGCGGTGCAGGCGCTGCTGCGCGCCCAGCGCGAGGGCCACCCGCAGGCCGAAGCGGCGGCACGCCTGCTGCGCTCGCTGAAGATCATCGTCGCTGCGCAGGGCCGTCCCTTGGCCCGGGCAACGACCGCCACGCAGGGCCCGGATCTCAACGGCGCCTTTACCGATATCGCCGGTGCCCTGCAGCAGATGCTGCGCTGAGCACCGCGCCCTCTCATCCAGCCTTCGCTAGACAGGAGTACTTACCCCATGGACATCTGGAACTGGGTCGAAAAACTGCAGGGCGACCTGCGCCAGGCCGGCCAGGCGCAGAACGCGCACCTGCTGAACCGCCTCGCCGACGAGGTCAGTGAACTGCAGATCGACCGCGTCGATGCACTGCTGCCCGAAGCACGCGCACTGGGCAAGGCGCTCGACAACCCCTGGGTCGACGTCTACGTCGGCCACTGGGCGCTGCGCAACCGCGTCGGCAACCGTGTTGAAGGCGAGAGCGCACTTGGCGAAGCCGTTTCGCTGTTCGAGCGGGCACACCGCGAAGACACCCTGGAATGCCCGCAGTCGATCTGCGTGACCCAGGACCTGGCCGCCTGCTACGGCAACATTGATGGCCCGGGCTGGGTGCCCGAGCGCATCGAGGTGTGCGACGAGACCCTCGGCCGCATCGATCCCAGCTGGGCCTGCTTCCAGTGCCTGAGCTGCGAGAAAGCCGATGCGCTGCTCGACGATGGCCGTGGCCAGGAGGCGCTGGATTACCTGCAGGCGCAGGCCGACGCCGTGGAGGCCTGTGGCAAGGAAGTGTTCGACAGCTTCCCGGAGATGCAGATCAAGATCCTGCTCGCTGTCGGCCGCGCCGACGAGGCACTGGCGCTGATCGAGAAGCGCGAAGCCGAAGTGGCCGCCTCCGGGGAGTACGAGCCGGCCAACTGCACGGTGCCGCGCCGCTTGTCCAAGGCATGGGCGTTGGCCCAGCTGGGCCGCGACGAAGAAGCGCTGCAGCAGCTGGTGCCGTGGAGCGAGCTGACCCCGAATTACTGGCGGCTGTGGGCGAACACCGCCGCAGCGCTGTGCCAGCGTGACCCTGCGCGCAATACGTGGGACCTGGGCACGCGCTTCAACACGATCATCGAGCACTTCGCCCGGGTCGGTTCGCATCGCCTGCTGATCGAAGTGGCGGCGCTGAGCCTGGAGCTTGCGCTGCAGCGTGGTGCGCGCTGGGTGGCGCTGCGCCAGCTGGAACTGGCCCGCACCCATCTGGCGCAGCTGCGCCAGGACCGGGGGGCGGCAGCGCTGGTGGCCGGCCTGGCGGCACGCATCGATGCATTGCCGGATGTCGCACCGCTGCCGGTGCCGGCCGGCGAGCTGCTGGCATGGCTGGACGCGCAGGGCGAACAGAACCAGGCGCGCGACCCCGAGCGCGAGGCGCAGTGGTTGCTGCAGGCGCAGGCGCAGCTGCCCGATGACGAGGCCTTGGCCGAGATGGCCGCCTCGGCGCTGAGCGCCTGCGGCGCGCAGGCCGAGGCGCGAGCGCTGTTGTGGCGGTTCGTACGCAGCCATGCGCAGAACGATGGTCCCGCAGCCTACACGCTGATGCGCTGGCTGGCCGAGCAGGGGGACGACGACGGCCTGCGCCAGCTGGCCGAGGTCTACCGCAGCAGCGTGCCGGTGTTCGCGCACTGGTGCGACGTGCAGCGCGCACGCCGGGTGTCCGACTGGCCGGCGCTGGAGCAGGCGGCCCGATCGCTTCTGGAGCTGTCTCCGGGCTCGCACGGCGCGCGCGGCACGCTGGCGCGCATGTACATGGAAACCGGCCGCTTCAGTGAGGCCCAGGCCTGCTATGCGCAGTTGGTGGAGCTGCTGGACGAGCCGAACGCCGCGCATTGGGACCACATGAGTGCGGCCAGCGCGGCGCGCGACTGGGACGCGGTGCGCCGCTCGGCCGCGGCGATCGGCATGGAGCTGTCCAGCCAGGAAGGTGTGGTCGAGGAGCCATGGGGCTGGGTGATCATCCGCAGCGAAGAGAACGGCGAGCCGATGGAGTACTACGCCCGCCGCAGCGGCCCGGTGACCGCGCGCATCGTCGAGAATGCGCCGTCCAACCGCGCCCAGCAGGTGGGCGACTGGGTGGTGTTCGATGCCGCACTGGTGCATCCGGCACCCGAGGAGGAGGAAGCGCGCGAGCATTTCATCCCGACCTATGCGCAGGTGCATGTGCTGGAGCGCGGCGGCTTCGCCCGCAGCTGGATGATCGATGGCGCGCACCCGGGCGAAGAGGCGTGGAATGCCTTCGTCGAGGCGGCCGAAGCACAGGGTTGGAAGGTGTGGTCGCACAGCCGCCCGGACTACACTGTCACCGACCCCGACAGGGAGGAGGGCACGCTGCCCGGCCTGCTGTTCACCGTCGCCCAGCCGCAGGACCATGCGCCGCTGGCGCTGCACCGCTTCCTCCAGCAGCACACCGCGACGTGGCCGCATCCGCATTGCTGGCTGCGCCTGGCTGAAGCCTGTGACCAGGATCGCCAGCCGCATCTGGACGTGATCGAGCGTTACGGGCTGTAAGCTGCACGCTCCTGTAGAGCCGAGCCTGCGCTCGGCCCACGCGGAAAGCAGCCGAGCATGGGCTCGGCTCTACAACGGATCATCATCACCACCAGGGAATGGAATACATGCGAAAGACAGGGATGTTCGTGATCGCCGGGCTGCTGCTGGCCCCCACCGTGCAGGCCGCACCGGCCTGCCAGGAACCCATGGCCGTTGCCCGTGCCTTCTTCGAAGCCACGACCGGCAATGGTGACCTGCTGGAGCCACCGCCCGCGCTGGTCAGCCCGGCGTTCGGCAAGGCACTGCGTGGCGAGCGTGCCTGCCAGCAGCGCGAAGAGGGCATCTGCACGATCGATTCCGACCCGTGGCTGGATGCGCAGGACGGCGACATTGAAACCCCGGTGCGTTACCGCTGGAAAGAGGCCTCGGCCACTGCCGGCCAGGTCGAGATGCGCTATGCGGTATGGAAGAAGGCCTACGTGACCCGTCTGCCGATGGTGCGCCAGGGCTAGGGCTGCTGGCAGGTCGATGACATCCTCACCAACAGCGGTCGCTCGGTGCGGAAGATCCTGGCGCAGTCGATTCCCTGATCGGCGGCAGCATCCGCGCAGGGTGCGGTTCAGTTGCCGGCCAGCGGCCGGCACTACCCGGTGATGTTGGGGTGGGTGCCGACCGTTGGTCGGCATGCCTTTATCGCGAATGCCCGAACACCAGTTCGATCACGAACTGGCTGCCGAAGAACGCCAGCAGCAGCAACAGCATTGCCGCCAGCGTCCAGTGCACCGCCTTCATGCCGCGCCAGCCGTAGCGGCGACGGCCGATCATCAGCACGCCGAACACAATCCACGACAGCACGCTCAGCACGGTCTTGTGCACCAGCTTCTGCGCCAGCAGGTCGTCGACGAACAGCACGCCGGTGACCAGGGTCAGGGTCAGCAGCGCGAAGCCGACCGTGATCACCCGGAACAACAGCGATTCCAGGTCGGCCAGCGGTGGCAGCGCGCGCAGCCACGGGCGGAACTCGCGGCGGCGCAGGGCGCGTTCCTGCAGCCACAGCATGATCGCCAGCAGCGCGGCGATGCTCAGCGTGGCGTAGGCCAGCAGCGCCAGCCAGGCATGGCTGGCCAGGCGCCAGCCCAGCACCTTGCTCGGCTCGTGGCCGTAGCCGTGATAGGCCAGAAGCAGTACCGCGGCCAGTGGGAACACCACCACGCCCAGCGCCGACATGCGGCCGCGCGCGCCCACCAGCGAGGTCAGCCAGGCCATGCCTAGGCCGACCAGCGACAGCGCGGCGAAGAAGTGCATGTCCGGCCCGCCGTTGGTGCGCATCGCCACCATCACGTGGTAACCGCCATGCAGCAGCATCGCTGGCAGGGCCGGCCACAGCCAGGTGGGGGAGCCGGTGCTTTCATCGCGGCCGAGCGCACGCACCAGCAGGGCACTGGCAGCCAGGTAGAGCAGGACGGCGATGAGAACGATTGTCATCGTTGCAGTTTCGCATACCCCTGTGATGCTGGCGACGGCCCGGTGGTCGCAGTCCGGGCGGACAGCCGGACCCGTTATACTGTCTGCCTTATTGTCCCCCGCTTTCAGACAGGTTGCGCCGCATGTTCGAGTCCCTGACCCAGCGCCTTTCCGGCACCATCGAGCGCCTGCGTGGCCGCGGCCGCCTGACCGAGGAGAACATCCGCGAGGCGACCCGCGAAGTACGCATCGCGCTGCTCGAAGCCGACGTCGCGCTGCCGGTGGTGCAGGCCCTGATCGAGCGCATCAAGGTGCGCGCGGTCGGCCAGGAAGTGCTGAAGTCGCTGACCCCGGGCCAGGCCCTGATCAAGGTCGTGCGCGACGAGCTGACCGCGGTGATGGGTGCCGAGGCCAGCGACCTGAACCTCAATGTGCCCGCTCCGGCCATCATCCTGATGGCGGGCCTGCAGGGCGCCGGCAAGACCACCACGGTGGGCAAGCTGGCCAAGCACCTGAAGGAAAAGCGCAAGAAGAAGGTGATGGTGGTTTCGGCCGACGTCTACCGCCCGGCCGCGATCGAGCAGCTGAAGACCCTGGCCGAGCAGGTCGGCGTGCTGTTCTTCCCGTCCAGCGCCGACCAGAAGCCGGAGGCCATCGTCCGCGCCGCCATCGACGACGCGCGCAAGTCGTTCGTCGACGTGCTGCTGGTCGATACCGCCGGCCGCCTGGCCATCGACGAAGCGATGATGGCCGAGATCAAGGCCCTGCACGCTGCCGTGAACCCGGCCGAAACCCTGTTCGTGGTCGACGCCATGACCGGCCAGGACGCGGCCAACACCGCCAAGGCCTTCGGTGATGCGCTGCCGCTGACCGGCGTGGTGCTGACCAAGACCGACGGTGACGCCCGCGGCGGTGCCGCGCTGAGCGTGCGCTACATCACCGGCAAGCCGATCAAGTTCGTCGGTGTCAGCGAAAAGCCGGAAGGCCTGGACGTGTTCCATCCGGACCGCATCGCCAGCCGCATCCTCGACATGGGCGACGTGCTGTCGCTGGTCGAGCAGGTGGAGCAGCAGGTCGACAAGGACAAGGCCGCCAAGCTGGCCGAGAAGGTCGCGAAGGGAAAGAAGTTCGACCTGAACGACATGCGCGACCAGCTCGAGCAGATGCAGAACATGGGCGGCATCGGCGGCCTGATGGACAAGCTGCCGGGCCTGGGCAACATCCCCGACCACCTGAAGCAGCAGGTCAGCCAGGGCAAGGAAGTGCCGCGCATGATCGCCATCATCGGCTCGATGACCAAGAAGGAACGGCGCAACCCGAACCTGCTCAACGGCTCGCGCCGCGCGCGCATCGCCAAGGGTTCGGGCGTGACCCCGGCCGACGTCAACAAGCTGATGAAGCAGTACATGCAGATGGAAAAGATGATGAGCAAGATGGCCGGCGGCGGCATGAAGGGCATGCTGCGCAGCATGAAGGGCATGATGGGTGCCATGGGCGGCCGTGGCATGCCGTTCCGTTGATGACGGCCCCGGTCGCAGTGTGATGTAGCGCCCGAGCCCACGCTCGGGCGGCGGCGCGCAGCAGCAGGCTCGACGCCACCCCTGTCCCGCGCGCACCATGGTGGCCTGTCCGAAACGATGGGCCGTCATGCAGAGTTCCGCTGTAACTTCCCGCGTCGAGGCGTTCTGCCAGCGCTTTGGCGTATCCGTTCCGATCCTGCTGGCACCGATGGCCGGTGCCTGCCCCGTACCGTTGTCCGCCGCGCTGGCCAATGCCGGCAGCATGGGGGCGATGGGCGCGGTGCTGTCGTCGTCGGCCGATATCGGTCGCTGGATGGAGGACTTCCGCGCGACCTCCACCGGCCCGGCGCAGGTGAACCTGTGGCTGCCGGACCCCGCACCGAGCCGTGATGTCGCTGCCGAGGCCGCCAGCCGCGCTTTCCTCGCGCAGTGGGGCCCGGACGTGCCGGCCAGCGCCGCCGACGCCACGCCTGCCGATTTCGAAGAACAGTTCGCTGCGTTGCTTGCGGCACGCCCGGCGGTGGCGTCGACCATCATGGGCGTGCTGCTGCCGCGCCACGTGCAGCAGCTGAAGGACGCCGGCATTGCCTGGATCGCCTGCGCGACCACCTTGTCCGAAGCGCGTGCCGCACAGGACGCCGGTGCCGACGCCGTGGTGGCGCAGGGCATGGAGGCCGGTGGCCATCGCGGTGCGTTTGATCCGGCAATGGCCGAACGCCAGCTGGTCGGGCTGTTCGCGCTGTTGCCGCGCCTGGCCGATCACCTGCAGATTCCGGTGATCGCTGCCGGTGGCATCGCCGATGGCCGTGGCATTGCTGCCGCACTCACCCTGGGGGCCAGCGCCGTCCAGATCGGCACCGCCTTCCTGCGCACGCCCGAGGCGGCGATCGCGTCGGCGTGGGCCGATGGGCTGGCCGCCAGCGAACCGGAAGATACCTGGCCGACCCGCGCCTTCAGTGGTCGCCTGGGCCGTGGCCTGGCGACCGCGTATGTGCGCGCCGCTGCTGCGGAAGGCGCCCCTGCGCCGCGCCCGTACCCGGTGCAGCGCGGCCTGACAGCCCCGATGCGCAGGCAGGCGGCGCAGGAAAATCGCCTGGCGGCGATGCAGGCCTGGGCCGGGCAGTCGGCGTGGATGGCGCCTGCACAGCCGGCCGCCGACGTGCTGCGCGGCATGTGGGAACAGGCGCAGGCGCTGCTGCGATGAGGGTCACCTGCAATGGCCAGCCGGCGCAGGTGGCGGACCTGCTGCCGGCGCTGGTGAACTACGGCCACTTCACCTCGCTGCAGGTGCGTGGTGGTGCAGTGCAGGGGCTGGACCTGCATCTGGCGCGGCTGTCGCAGGCCACGCGCGAACTGTTCGGCAGCGAACTGGACACGGTGCAGGTGCAGGCGTGGATGGCGCAGGCGCTGCGGCAGGCCGGCCTGGCCGATGCCTCGCTGCGGGTGACGGTGTACTCGCGCCGCTTCGATTTCCGCAATCCGCTGGCGGCCGTGCCGGTGGACGTGCTGGTGGCAGTTTCAGCGCCGGTGGCCCTGGCCGCGCCCAAGCGCGTGCGCAGCGTGGCCTGGCAGCGCGAAATGCCGCAGATCAAGCATGTGGGCACGTTTGGCCTGTTTGCCGAGCGGCGCGCGGCGATGGCGCAAGGATTCGACGATGTGCTGTTCGTGACCGCCGATGGCGACGTGAGTGAAGGGAGCACCTGGAACCTGGCCGTGCACGATGGTGAACGGCTGCTCTGGCCGCAGGCGCCGGCCCTGCGCGGGACCGCCGAGGCGCTGTTGAAGCAGCATTGGCCGGGGGCACAGGCGACGCAGCCGTTGCGGCTGGCGGACCTGGCCGGTGTGAAGAGCGCGTTTGCCTGCAACGCCAGCGGTCTTTGGGCGCTGGACGCCATTGACGGGCATGTCCTGCCCGGCTCGCAGGCCTTGGCTGAACGGGGCAGGGCAGTGCTGGCGGCGGTGCCTTGGGACAGATTGGGGTCAGATCCCTTTTGCGGCGCAAAAGGGTTCTGACCCCGGGCGGGTTCCCCGGGGTTGGCTCGGCCGGGCTCTGCCGCTATAATCGCCCGCTTACCTCGCCATCCTGGCGACTGGGCAATAGGAAAAACACCATGGTCAAGATTCGACTGACCCGCGGCGGCGCCAAGAAGCGTCCGTTCTACCACATCATCGTCACCGACGTGCGCAGCGCGCGCGACGGCCGCAACATCGAGCGCGTTGGCTTCTACAACCCGGTTGCCCAGGGCGCCGAGAAGCGCATCGAGCTGGACCTGGCCCGCGTTGACCATTGGGTCAAGAACGGCGCCCAGCCGACCGACAAGGTCCGCAACCTGATCAAGGAAGCGACCAAGTCCCAGGCCGCTGCGGCCTGATCCTGACGGGCCACGCTTCGGCGTGGCCCTCTTGGTTGAAGCAGATGAAAGATATCGAGCGCCGCATCCTGCTGGGCAGGGTTGTCGGCGCTTTTGGTGTGCGCGGCGAAATCAAGCTCGAGTCCTGGACCGAGCCACGTTCCGCCATTTTCCGTTACCAGCCGTGGATCGTGCGCAGCCCGTCCGGCGTGGAAACCACGATTGAAGGCGTGCGTGGCCGCGACAGCGGCAAGCACCTGGTCGCCCGTTTCCCCGGCGTCGAGGACCGCGATACCGTCGAAGCGATGCACGGCACCGAGATCTACGTGGCCCGCAGTGCATTGCCGCCACCGAAGCCCGATGAGTACTACTGGGTGGACCTGGAAGGCCTGGACGTGAAGACCACCGAGGGCGTTGCCCTGGGCCAGGTCTCGCACCTGTTCAGCACCGGCGCCAACGACGTGGTGGTGGTCCGCGGTGACCGCGAGCGGATGATTCCGTTCGTGCAGCCGGACTTCGTCAAGTCGGTCGACTTCGAGGCCAACCTGGTCGTGGTCGACTGGGATCCCGAGTTCTGAGCGTGAGCATGCGTTTCGACGTCATCACCCTGTTCCCCGAGTTCCTCGCCCAGTCCGCCGGACTGGGCGTGGTCGGGCGCGCGCAGGAGAAGGGGCTGTTCAGCCTGCACAGCTGGAACCCCCGTGATTACGCCGAAGGCAACTACCGCCGCGTGGACGACCGTCCGTTCGGAGGTGGCCCGGGCATGGTGATGCTGATCGAGCCGCTGCAGGCCTGCCTGCAGGCGATCCGTGAGGCCGATCCGACCCCGGCGCGGGTGATCTACCTCAGCCCGCAGGGGGCGCCGCTGACCCAGGCCAAGGTGCGGGAACTGGCGGCGCTGCCGCGCGTGGTCCTGCTCTGCGGCCGCTACGAGGGCATCGACGAGCGTTTCCTGGAGGCCAATGTCGACGAGGAGATCTCCCTCGGCGACTACGTGCTGTCCGGGGGGGAACTGGGCGCGGCGGTGATCATCGACGCCGTGGCCCGCCTGCAGGACGGTGCCCTGAACGACGCCGAATCGGCGGCGCAGGACAGCTTCGAGGGCGACCTCGGCCTGCTCGACTGCCCGCACTACAGCCAGCCGGCCCAGCACCCGCTGGGTGACGTGCCGGACGTGCTGCGCTCGGGCAACCACGCGGCCATCGCCGCCTGGCGCCGCCAGCAGTCGCTGCTCCGGACCGCCGAGCGGCGCCCGGACCTGCTGGATGAACAGGCACTGGGCAAGGCCGACCGCAAACTGCTGGAGCAGGGCCGTCAGGCCCGGAACCAGAAGGCCAGCCCCTAGCGCAGGGTCGGCTTTATCGGCTATCATGGCCAATTCCCGTCGACCCTGGTCGGCGCGCGCAGTACCCAAAACAAACGTGCAGCACAGTCCGGTGACTGCATGAGCCTACGTTGTCGATACGACACGCCCACCCGAACAAGAATCGGTGTAACCCATGAGCAAGCTGAACAAGTCCATCGTCGCGGAATTCGAATCCGCCCAGATCACCCGTGAACTGCCGAAGTTCAGCCAGGGCGACACCGTTGTCGTCAACGTGAAGGTGAAGGAAGGCAGCCGCGAGCGCGTGCAGGCCTACGAAGGCGTCGTCATCGCCACCAAGAACGCCGGCCTGAACTCCTCGTTCACCGTCCGCAAGATCTCGCACGGCTACGGCGTCGAGCGCGTTTTCCAGACCCACAGCGCCATCATCGACTCGGTCGAAGTGAAGCGTCGTGGTAAGGTCCGCGCCGGCAAGCTGTACTACCTGCGTGGCCTGGAAGGCAAGGCTGCCCGCATCAAGGAAGACCTGGCTGCCGCTGCTGCCGCCAAGGCTGCCCGTCTGGCCGACAAGGCCTGATAAACAACTTCGGTTGTTGCCGCGACGGCCACCTTCGGGTGGCCGTTTGCGTTTCCGGCATCGCATCGGCCACGATCAGGTGATGAACGACATCAACCTTCGCTATCCGGCCGTGATCCAGTCGGCGTTGCGCTTTCTCGACGGCAAGGGGCTGGCACGCGTGCAATCGGCGCCGTTGCTGCATCGCCTGTTGTGGTGCCTGGGCATCGCACTGCCGCCACCGATCCTGGCCGGCTTTGGCACCAACGCGTTGGTGCAGGGCCTGCTGTTCGGGCTGTTCTGGACCGCGCTGATGTGGCTGATGCTGTGGCAGGGCAGCGAACGTCCGCTGGTGCTGTTGCTGGTGGCCGGTCTGGTGGCCGGCGCGCTGTTCGGCCTTGTGATGGCGGCGCTGATGCGCTCGCTGCGCCGCCACCGCAAGCTGCCGGATTGGCGCCAGTTCCGGGCGCGGCAGGCGGACTGAGCCGATGGCGCACTGCGCCGTGACCGCTGGCTACGGGCCGCGCTAGGCTGCGGTTTCATCCCGATGGACGTGCCGTGCGATGCCTGCCAAGCGAACCGCACCTTCCACCGCGCCCACGCTGTTGTCCGGCGGCAACCCCCGGATCGCCAAGGGCGAGGGCGATGCTCCGGTGCAGGCATACATCGCCGCCATGCCGGACTGGAAACGCCCGGTCGGCGCACAGCTGGATGCGTTGATCGAACGGGCCGTACCCGGCGTGCACAAGGCGGTGAAGTGGAACTCGCCGATGTATGCGGTGGCGCCGGGCGAAGGCTGGTTTCTCAGCTTCCATTGCTTCACCCGCTACATCAAGGTGGCGTTCTTTCGTGGCGCGGTGCTGAAGCCGATGCCGCCCGAGCCGTCCAGGAGTGCCGATACGCGCTACCTGCATATCGCACAGGATGGCGCGCTGGATGAGGCACAGTTCCTCGACTGGGTGCGCCAGGCCGCCGCGTTGCCCGGCGAGCGCATGTAAGCCCACCGTTCTGATTCCTTTCCCGACGAGAACCGCTGATGGCCACGCACGCGCCGAACCCTGACGATGCCGGAACCCCGGCGACCGAACTGATCGATGCACGCATCGCCGAGCTGGGAGACTGGCGCGGCGAAACGCTGGCACGCGTGCGTGCATTGATCCATGAAGCGCTGCCGGACGTGCAGGAAGCCTGGAAGTGGCGCGGTACACCGGTGTGGGAGCACAACGGCATCCTGTGCACCGGCGAAACCTACAAGCAGGCAGTGAAACTGACCTTCGCCAACGGTGCGGCGCTGACCGATCCCAAAGGCCTGTTCAACGCCAGCCTGGAGGGCAACACGCGGCGTGCGATCGACATCCATGAAGGTGCGATGCCGGATGCCGCTGCGTTCAAGGCGCTGCTGCGCGCAGCGGCGGCGTTCAATGCGGCGAAGAAGAAGAAGCGCTGACCGTCTTCTGTAGAGCCGAGCCCATGCTCGGCTGACAGGCCTGTGCGGACCAACGGTCCGCACCCACCTTACCGTGGCGGTGCGGCATCCGGGTCGGCCACCGGCGACGGCGGACAGGCCGGAATCTCCGACGGCGTCGCCAGTTCTTCGGCATGCGAGGGCTTGCCCATCATCTTCGCCTTGCGCCAGCCGCCCCAGCGGTAATACGCCAGCGACAGCAGCATCGACACCAGCGAGCTGACCGGGAAGCTCCACCAGATTGCATCGGCGCCCCAGTACGGCTGCAGCAGTTCGGCGAACGGCACGCGCACGCCCCACAGCGAGCCGGCCAGGATCAGCAGTGGCGGAATCACCGCGCCGGTGGAGCGCACCACGCCGGAGATCACGAAGCTGACGCCGAAGAACAGGAACGAGCCGATCACCACATGGTTGAGGTGGCGGGCGATGTCCAGCGCCTGGCTGGCCGGCGGCAGGAACAGCGCCAGCAGCTGGCGATCGAACACAACCAACGGCAGGATCAGCGCGCCGGTCAGCAGGAAGTTGAACAGCACGCCCTGGCGTGCGGTACCGCGCACGCGGTCCCAGCGCTGCGCACCGACGTTCTGTGCGGCCATCGAAGAACACGCCGCACCGATCGCCATCGCCGGCATCTGCAGGTAGTTCCACAGCTGCAGGGACGCGCCGTAGCCCGCGGCGGTGTCGGTGCCGTACTGGTTGACCATGGTCATCAGCAGGATCACCGACAGCGAAATCAGCACCATCTGCAGGCCCATCGGCACGCCCTTGACCACCAGCGCCTTGAGGATGGTCATGTCGAGCTTGAACAAGCGCAGGTCGGCGCGGCCCAGCCACAGGGTGTGGCGCTTGTGCCGCATGTACAGCAGCAGGCCGGCCAGCGACAACGTCTGCGCGACCAGCGTGGCCCAGGCCGAGCCGGCGATGCCCAGCGCGGGGAAGGGCCCCATCCCGAAGATCAGTACCGGGTTCAGCACGATGTCCAGTGCCACCGATACCATCAGGAAGCGGAACGGCGTGCGCGAATCACCGGCACCGCGCAGGGCGGCGGTGAGGAAGGCGAACGCGTACAGCGTCGGCATCGCCAGGAAGATGATCTGCAGGTAGGCCTCGGCCAATGGCAGCGAGGCGGCCGGCGTGCCCATCGCTGCCAGCAGCGGATGGGCCATGAACCAGCCGGCGATGGCGATGATCACCGACAGGCCGATGAAGAAGGTGGCACTGGTGCCGACCACGCGCCGCGCCTGCGCGATGTCGCGCGCGCCGATCGCCTGTCCGATCAGGATGGTCGAAGCCATGCCGAAGCCGAACACCGAGCCGATAAGGAAGAACATGATGTTGTTGGCGTTCGCGGTGGCGGTCAGTGCCGCCTCACCGAGGAAGCGCCCGACCCAGACCGCATTCACCGAACCGTTCAGCGACTGCGCGATGTTGCCTGCCAGGATCGGCAGGGAAAACAGCAGGAGATTGCGGCCGATCGGGCCGGAGGTCAGGTCAAGCGGCGCTTTGGCCATGGAGTGGTGATCGAATCCCGGGAGGCGCACACTAGCACCAAGCCGGTTTGCGGGATGTGGCAATGCATCAACGACTGCAGGTGAAGTGGAGCCTGGCGCTGGCCTTGATCAGCGTCGTACTGGCCGCATGTTCGACAGGTGACCGGCTGGGCGATACCCAGGTGCGGCCCACCGACCGGCCCGAGTGCCTGGTCGGCAGCCAGCGCCAGGATCTTTCTGCCGGCGTACCCACCCTGATCGGGGGCAGCGGCTGCCGCACCGACCCCGACAACCCGCGTCCCCTGAACAAGCGAACGGAGTAGTCCCTACCGATGACCGAGCTTTCCCCGCTGCCGCCCAGTGTCCGCCTGGACATCTGGCTGTGGGCGGCCCGTTTCTTCAAGACCCGCAGCCTGGCCAAGCAGGCCATCGAGACCGGCAAGATCAGCGTGGCTGGGCAGCGCCCGAAATCCTCACGCGCGGTGCGCGTCGGCGAGCAGCTGCAGGTGGAACGCGGCGAGGAGCATTTCGAGATCCAGGTGCTGGGGCTGAGCGATCAGCGCGGGCCGGCGCCGGCGGCGCAGCAGCTGTATGCCGAGAGTGAGGCCTCCAGGGCCCGCCGCGCCGAGCAACGGGCGCTGCGCATCGCCGCACGCGATGGTTTCCAGCCGCCGGAGCACAAGCCGGACAAACGCGCACGGCGGTTGATCCGCGCGCTCGGCGATATCGACGCGTTGTAAGTTGCAGGGCGCCAGACCGGGTCCGGCGCCGCCTTGGCTCAGCGCTTGCCGCCCAGCAGGCTGCCGCCGATCTTCAGCAGATCGCCCACGCCGAGCTGGCCGTCACCGTCCTGGTCCAGCACGCTGCCAAGCAGGCCGCCGGCAAGGCCGCCCTGTTGCTGCACCTGCTGCTTCTCCTGGCCGAGGGCCTGGCTGAGCGAGCCGGCATCGGCCTGGCCACCACCGAGGCGCTGGGCGAGGAAGGCCATCACGATCGGTGCGAGGATCTGCAGCAGCTGGCTGGTACGGCCGCTGTCGAGCTGGGTGGCCTGGGCCAGGCCGGTTTCCACCTTCTGCTGGCTGCCGCCGAAGATGTGGCCGAGGATGCCGGCACCGTCGCTGGCGGCGCCACCGCCACCGCCGCCCAGTACCGAGCCGAGCACGCTGCTCAGGTCCAGGCCGCTGTGGTTGTTCTGCAGTGCACCGAGCAGCGCCTGTGCGCCCTGCGGCTGCGAGGCGTTGTTGCCCAGCGCGCCCATCAGCACCGGCAGCGCGGCACTGATCGCACCGGAGGCCTGGGTATCGCTGATGCCGAGCTGCTGCGATACCTGCTGCAGCGGGGCGCCCTGCAATTTGGCGAGAAGTTCGTCGGTCAGGCTCATCTGCGGAATCCTTGATTGGGGTTGGGCGTGCAGAAGGTACGACGCAGACCGTTAAAACGGCGACGCCGCCTCACGGGGAGGCGGCGTGGCGTTCACGGGGCAGGGCGATCAGAGCTCGATGTCTTCGGCACCCGGGGTCGCGGTGGGGAAGTCCGCTTCCGGCTGGGCCGGCTTGAACGGATCCGTTGGCTGGCTGGCCAGCGCCTTCAGCGCCGCGGCAACACCAGCGCCATAGGCCGGGTCGGCCTTGCTGCAGTTGTCGATGTGGCGCTGCTTGATGAAGTCCGGCGCATCGCCCAGGGCACGGGCGGTGTTGGCGAACAGTCGCTCCTTCTGTGCCTGGTTGTAGCTGCGGAACAGCGCACCGGGCTGGCTGAAGTAGTCGGCGTCGTCCTCACGGAAGTTCCAGAAGTCGGCGTCGCCCCGGATCTTCATCGGCGGTTCGCGGTACTGCGGCTGTTCCTGCCACTGGCCGTAGCTGTTGGGCTCGTAGTGCGGCAGGCCGCCGTAGTTGCCGTCCACGCGCATCGCACCGTCGCGGTGGTTGCTGTGCACCGGGCAGCGCGCCGCGTTCACCGGAATCTGGTGGTGGTTCACGCCCAGGCGGTAGCGCTGCGCATCGGAGTAGGCGAACAGGCGCGCCTGCAGCATCTTGTCCGGCGACGGGCCGATACCCGGCACCAGGTTGCTCGGCGCGAACGCTGACTGCTCCACGTCCTGGTACCAGTTGACCGGATTGCGGTTCAGTTCGAACTGGCCCACTTCGATCAGCGGGTAGTCGCTCTTCGGCCACACCTTGGTCAGGTCGAACGGATGGATGCGGTAGGTTTCCGCCTCCAGTTCCGGCATGACCTGGATGAACAGTTTCCACTTCGGGAAGTCGCCCTTCTCGATCGCGGCGAACAGGTCGCGGCCGTGGCTTTCGCGGTCATGGCCGACCAGGATCTGCGCCTGCGCGTCGGTCAGCGATTCGATGCCCTGCTGGCTGACGAAGTGGAACTTCACCCAGAAGCGCTCGCTGTCGGCGTTGGTGAAGCTGTAGGTGTGCGAGCCGAAACCGTGCATGTGGCGGAAGCTGCGCGGAATGCCGCGGTCGCTCATCACCACGGTCACCTGCAGCAGGGCTTCGGGCAGCAGCGTCCAGAAATCCCAGTTGTTGCGTGCGCTGCGCAGGTTGGTATGCGGGTCGCGCTTGACGGCCTTGTTGAGGTCGGCGAACTTGCGCGGGTCGCGCAGGAAGAACACCGGCGTGTTGTTGCCGACCAGGTCCCAATTGCCTTCTTCGGTGTAGAACTTCAGGGCGAAGCCGCGGATGTCACGCTCGGCGTCGGCGGCGCCACGCTCGCCGGCCACCGTGGTGAAGCGGGCGAACATCTCGGTCTGCTTGCCGACCTTCTCGAACAGCTTGGCGCGGGTGTACTTGCTGATGTCGTGAGTGACGGTGAAGGTGCCGAATGCGCCCGAGCCCTTGGCGTGCATGCGGCGCTCGGGAATGATCTCGCGGTTGAGGTTGGCCAGCTTTTCCAGCAGCCACACGTCTTCCATCAGCAGCGGGCCACGCGGGCCGGCGGTCTTGCTGTTCTGGTTGTCCACCACCGGCGCGCCGAAGGCCGTGGTCATCGGCGTGACCGGTTCATCGCCGTGCTTCTGCTTCGGGGTAGTGCTCAGCTCGCGCTGCTGCTGGGCGCCTTCCGCAGGCGACGGCGCGGTGTGATACGGACATTTCGGGCTGTTGTTATCGGACTGGCTCATGGCTGGCTCCTGCGGGTGAAGACGGGATGGAACATCTTCACTCGACTTTAGCTAGGGCCAGATGAAATGAATAATCGAATGATCCGTTCAGTTTGATAGTTTCTGTCAATTGAAACGAAGAATCAGATTTGCCGGATCTTTCGATAGGCCTCCCGCGTGGCGGCGGGAAGCCAGGGGTGCGTGCTGCGGTTACAGCAGTGCTTTCAGTCGGTACAGCGCTTCCAGTGCCTGCTTCGGCGTCAGTTCGTCCGGATCGATGGCGGCCAGTGCTTCCTGTGCCTTGTTCGACGGCGCCGCGAACAGGCCGAACTGCTGCGGTGCATCCAATGCCTGCGGCGCCAGCTCGGCGGCATGGCTCTCACCGCCGCGCTGTTCCAGCTCGGCCAGTCGACGGCGCGCCTGCGCCACGGTGGCGCGCGGCAGGCCGGCCAGTGCGGCCACCTGCAGGCCGAAGCTGCGGTTGGCCGGGCCGTCCTTAACGGCGTGCATGAACACCAGCGCTTCACCGTGCTCGACGGCATCCAGGTGCACGTTGGCGATGCCGCTGCGGCCGCCCTCGTGCTGCTCGTCGGCCAGCGCGGTCAGCTCGAAGTAGTGGGTGGCGAACAGCGTGTAGCAGCGGTTCTGGTAGGCCAGGTGGCGGGCCACCGCGTCGGCCAGCGCCAGGCCGTCGTAGGTGGACGTGCCACGGCCGATCTCGTCCATCAGCACCAGCGAATGCGCGGTGGCGTGGTGCAGGATGTAGCTGGTCTCGGCCATCTCGACCATGAAGGTCGACTGCCCGCGGGCGAGGTCGTCACCGGCGCCGATGCGGGTCAGGATGCGGTCGATCGGGCCGATCAGCGCCCGGCTGGCCGGCACGAAGCTGCCGATGTGGGCCAGCAGCACGATCAGCGCGTTCTGCCGCATGTAGGTCGATTTACCACCCATGTTCGGACCGGTGATGATCAGCATGCGGCGGTCCGGATGCAGATCCAGATCGTTGGGTTCGAACGGCTGCTCGCGCACCGCCTCGACCACCGGATGGCGGCCACGCTCGATCTTCAGGCACGGTGCCGTTTCAAGTTCCGGCCGCGACCAGTCCAGCGCCTGCGCGCGTTCGGCGAAGGCGGCCAGCACGTCCAGTTCGCTCAGCGCGGCGGCGCACTGCTTCAACGGTTCCAGCTGTTCGCCGAGGGTGTCCAGCAGCTGCTCGTACAGGTACTTCTCGCGCGACAGCGAACGGTCGCGCGCGGACAGCACCTTGTCCTCGAATGCCTTCAGTTCTTCGGTGATGTAACGCTCGGCATTGGTCAGCGTCTGGCGGCGGGTGTAGTGCACCGGCGCGCGATCGGACTGGCCCTTGCTGATTTCGATGTAGTAGCCGTGCACGCGGTTGTAGCCCACCTTCAGGGTGGGAATGCCGCTGCTCTCGCGCTCGCGCAGTTCCAGGTCAACCAGGAACTGGTCGGCATGGGTGGACAGGCGGCGCAGCTCGTCCAGCTCTTCATCGAAGCCATCGGCCAGCACGCCGCCGTCGCTCAGCTTCAGTGGCGGCATTTCGGCGATGGCGCTGGCCAGCAGTTGTGCGCACGCGTCGTGCTCGCCCAAGGCGGCATGCAGTGCCTGCAGGCGCGGTGAATCCAGCGGCGCCAGCACTTCGCGCACCGCCGGCAGCAGGCCCAGGCCATCGCGCAGGGTGGAGAAATCACGCGGGCGCGCCGAACGCAGTGCGACGCGGGTCAGGATGCGTTCCAGGTCGCCGAGGCGGCGGAACTGTTCGCGGATGTCGGCATCGCTGCCGCGATCGATCAGGGTTTCCACCGCATGGTGGCGCTGTACCAGCACCTCGCGCAGGCGCAGCGGGCGGTGCAGCCACCGGCGCAGCAGGCGCCCGCCCATCGGCGTCACCGTGCTGTCGAGCACGCCCAGCAGGGTATTGCGGGTATCGCCGTCGACGCGCGTATCCAGTTCCAGGTGGCGGCGGGTGGCGGCGTTCATCGCGATCGCCTCGCCGGCGGTTTCCATCGCGATCGAGGTCAGGTGCGGCAGGCGCTGCTTCTGGGTTTCCTCGACATAACCGAGCAGGGCGCCGGCGGCGGCGGTGGCACGTGGCTTGTCATCGATACCGAAGCCGCTCAGATCGTGCAGCTTGAAGAAGTTCAGCAGCTGGCGGCGGCCGCTGTCCGCGTCGAACAGCCACGGCGCACGGCGGCGCACGCCGGTGCGCTGGCGCAGGAAGTCGGGCCAGTTCTCCTCGTCGGGCACCAGCAGCTCGGCCGGTTCCAGTCGGGCCAGTTCGGCTTCCAGCGCGTCGTCGGTCTCGACTTCATTGACCAGGAAGCGGCCACCGGCCAGGTCGGCCCAGGCCAGGCCGTAGCCCTGCTTCGTGCGCGACAGCGCCATCAGCAGGGTGTCACGGCGCTCGTCCAGCAGCGCTTCGTCGGTGACGGTGCCGGGGGTGACGATGCGCACCACCTTGCGTTCGACCAGGCCCTTGGCCAGCGCCGGGTCGCCGATCTGCTCGCAGATCGCCACCGACTCGCCCAGCGCCACCAACCGCGCCAGGTAGCCTTCATAGGCATGTACCGGCACGCCGGCCATCGGAATCGGCGCGCCGCCGGAGCTGCCACGCTGGGTCAGGGTGATGTCGAGCAGGCGCGCGGCCTTGCGCGCATCGTCGTAGAACAGCTCGTAGAAGTCGCCCATGCGGAAGAACAGCAGCAGGTCCGGATACTCGGACTTGGCTGCGAAGAACTGCTTCATCAGCGGGGTGTGTTCGGCGGACTTTTCTTTGGACATGGGGCTCGTGAATCCGGGGCGTCCGTTCGCGCCGGAGGGCAGCGGCAACGGAGCGGGTACAGGGCCGTCCATGGTAACTGCTGGGGCACAGGGCTGCCGCCACCGGTGGCAGGCGGGTACCGCACAGCCACGGGGTCAGGCCGGGACCAGGGTGATCTGCCGGTGGCTGGCGAAGATATCCATCACGATCTCGAAGTAGGTTGGGCCCTCGCCCCGTTGCAGGGCGTCCAGCTGGCGCGCAATGGTCCGCGTGTTGAAGGTGCCCGGGGCTTCCAGCTTGGACTGCAGCCACTGGCGGGTGGTAGTTCGTCCCAGTGCGGCGCGGCTGTGCTCGATATCACTCCAGATCACCGTGGCCCGCTCATGGCCGGCCAACACGCCATGGACGCCATGCAGCAGATCATCCAGGGCGTCCAGGCTTGGCCCGAGCTGCCAGTCCTCGCCGGCCATGAACACGCGGTTGATCTCCGCGTACAGGCTGGGGATGTCGTGAATGGCACAGCCTTCGATCTGCAGGATGAGCGTCATATGTCGACTGTAGCGTTGTTCCCTGTGCGTTGGACATGGCTGAGCGCCGGATGCTTTGGGGACCCATGCTGGGGTTTGGCAAACTTCTTTGCTGAGTCAAGTGCTCGGCACTCCCGTCGTGGCGCGCGCCGGTTTGCAGGGAAGAAAACGACGTGACCCATCGCCAATAGCAGGGCCATCAGCTGGTAGAGAGTTCGCCCGAAGTCTTCTTCTTCATTGATTGGTGCCATCGGCAGCAGGACCCCCTCGGGCGCGTTCAACTTCCACTGTCAGTGATGACTGGCTGGGTGATGGAAATAGATTCTCCTCCTGTATCATCGGCAATAAAGGTCTGGAAAATTGTTTCTGGGATGGTCAGTAACGTTGTATCTGCGTCTCCGGTGAGGTGGGGGGGAGTTTGATCTGTCCCCGTTGTGAGCAGGGTGAGGTGTTGAAAGCTCAAGTAAAGGAGCGCGGCGTTCAGATATTTGTCTGCGACGAGTGCGATGCCGTGTGGTTCTCCTTCGCTGCTATAGGGGTCTCTCCGTTCAGAGACCTTGAGCGGTATCTTGAGGAAATTTCCGTCGCCCCGTCCTGGGAGTCAATTTCCGTGGACAGGCATGAGTAGAAAGTACGCAGTTTCCATGCACTCCTCGATCGTATTGCCTCAGCGCAGCGCGTGGGTCCGTGCAGCATGGGGTGACCTTCCCGTCTCCTACTTCCAGAGCGACGAGAATCTCAATGACTGCGGTTTTATTGACTTGAAGGTCAATAAGTGGGAGATCAGTGGCAGTCGATTGTAATGGGGTCTGGACCCCTTCATCAGGGTTGAAATACTCAAGGGTCGGGGCCCTGCGATGGCAGATGCCAGATTGCAGCCCTGACGGTAGTCGCGAAGCGGCGCGTTGTTCCTCTGGACAGAAGGGTGCCGGGATCGATGGGCTTCATCCTCCCCCTCCGTGCATCAAGTGACGGTTTCCGCGGTCACGACTCGCGAGCGATGCGTGATGACTGCGATTGATGTGCTCGTACATTGATATGCCCGGCAGGAATAACCACCTCCATTAAGTGTGTCCTTCACACCTGTCTGCATAGTTCCAGAGATTTGGATCGATACAATAATATCGACCCATAAAGTTTCCGTGCGCTGCGCCGCCATCGATCGTACGGCCATGATCAAGGGAATTGAGATGCTCGCCTTACGCAACCTCCGAGTGGGATCCCGGCTGGGTGCCGGGTTTGGATTGCTGCTGCTGTTCATCGTGGCCATCGTTGGCCTGGCGCTGTACGGAAATCACCTGAAGTCCGCCCAGTTCGAGAAAGTGGTGGACGTCAACATGGTGAAGATGCGGCTGTTGAACGACATGCTGGATACCAACAACGCGGTGTTGATGCACCGACGGCTGATGGTGATCAAGCGCGGCGAGGATTTCGACAAGGATTATCAGAAGGCGCAGGAGCTGTCGCAGACCTACGACGGTATCTGGGCCAGGTACATCAGGATTCCACGCGACGCGACCGGCGATACCCTGGTGGCGAAAATCGACGCGGCACGCGAGGCCACCGACGCCTCCACCCGGCATCTTCACGAGCGCATGAAGGCCGGGGATTTCGACGGCGCGGCCAAGGAACTGCTTGCCGAGCAGGGGCTGGCAACCGCGTGGAACGAAGCGATCTCGACCCTGCTGCGGCATCAGGAGACACTGACCGAGCGCAGCCGCGAGGAATACCGTTCAACCGAATCCTGGACCGGCACGCTGTCGATCGTGTTCGGCGTGTTGAGCCTGGTACTGGGCTCGCTGGCCGCGTGGGCCATCACCCGCAGCCTGACCCGCCCGCTGGAAGGCGCGGTGAAGCTGGCCGACGGCATCGCCAATGGGCGGCTGGACAACAGCATTGACGCCTCCGGCAACGATGAGGTCACGCAGCTGCTCAGGTCGATGCAGCGCATGCAGGCGCAGTTGCAGTCGGTGATGGCGGCGCAGGGCGAGTTGGCCCGCCAGCACGATGCGGGCAGCCTCAGCTATCGCATGGACGAGAGTGCCTTCCCTGGTGACTACGGGCGCATGGTGCACGAGACCAACGCGCTGGTCGGCTCACACGTGCAGGTACAGAACCGGCTGATCGAAGTGATGAAGCATTACGCCCGTGGCGACCTGTCGGTGGACATGGATCCGCTGCCGGGCGAGAAGGCGGCGATCACCCAGGCAATGGACGAGACCAAGACCAGCCTGTCGGCGATCAACAGCGAGATCCGCCGGCTGGCGACGGCCGCGGCGGCGGGCGACTTCAGCCTGCGCGGCGATGAAGATCGCTTCGCCTACGATTTCCGCGACATGGTGGCCGGGCTCAATCGCCTGATGCAGACCACCGACCAGAACCTGGTGCAGGTGTCGAGCCTGCTGCAGGCGATCTCGCGCGGTGACCTCACCGTACGCATGCAGGGCGACTTCCACGGCGTGTTCGCCCGCATGCGCGATGACTGCAATGCCACCGTCGATCAGCTCAAGCAGATCGTCGGGCGCATCCAGGCCAGCGCGTCCAGCATCAATCTGGCGGCAGGCGAAATCGCCTCGGGCAACACCGATCTGTCGCGGCGCACCGAGCAGCAGGCGGCGAACCTGGAAGAGACGGCGGCGTCGATGGAGGAACTGACCTCCACCGTGAAGCAGAACGCCGAGCACGCCCGCCAGGCCAACCAGCTCGCCATCGGTGCGCACGGTGTCGCCTCGCAGGGCGGCGAGGTGGTCGGCCAGGTGGTCACCACGATGTCGGCCATCGAGGCCTCGTCGAAGAAGATCGCCGAGATCATCTCGGTCATCGATGGCATTGCCTTCCAGACCAACATCCTGGCGTTGAACGCGGCGGTGGAAGCCGCGCGTGCCGGCGAGCAGGGCAGGGGCTTTGCGGTGGTGGCAAGTGAGGTGCGCACGCTGGCACAGCGCTCGGCCGGTGCGGCCAAGGAGATCAAGGGCCTGATCGAGGATTCGGTTGGCAAGGTCGCCGATGGATCGGCCCTGGTCCGACAGGCAGGCACCACGATGGGCGAGATCGTTGCTTCCGTGCAGCGCGTGACCGACATCATGGCCGATATCTCTGCTGCCTCGCAGGAGCAGAGCTCGGGCATCGAACAGGTGAACCAGGCGGTGGTGCAGATGGACGAGACCACGCAGCAGAATGCGGCACTGGTGGAAGAGGCCAGTGCTGCGGCGCGTTCCATGGAGGAGCAGGCGAACCTGCTGGCCGAGGCGGTTTCGGTGTTCCGCACCGGCGCGGTAACGGCGGCTGCAGCCGTGCGTCCGGCCCTGGCTGCGGTGGCCGCGAAGGTCACCCCGGTGCGCAGGGCGGCAACGCTGTCGCCGCGCATCGAGCCGACACTGGCGGCCAATGCCGGGGGGTGGGAAGAGTTCTAGCAGAGGGCAATGCCGGCAGGGAGACGGCGCCCATCACGCTGGCTGATCGTGATGGGCGCGGATTTTCTTCCTGAACGCGCGATGGCCGATGAGGCCGCGGACACGCGCATTTCACTTCCGGTTGCCAGCCGCGGGAGGACACTTGCGCCATACCGGAACCTAGGAGATGGCCATGAAGACCTCGACCCGATTGCTTGTGCTGGGCACCCTGCTGGCGGCTTCGTCGGTGGCCGGCGCGCAGACCTATGGTCCGCGTGATGAAGGACGCCGATTCAACGATGGCAGCCGCGTGGTCTGCAAGAACGTGGAAGTGCAGCGCAACTCGCGCGATCCGAACCGCATCGCCGGTACGGCCACTGGCGCGGTGATCGGCGGCCTGCTGGGCAACCAGGTGGGCGGCGGCAATGGCAAGAAGCTCGCTACCGTGGCCGGTGCTGTTGCCGGTGGTGCGGCGGGCCGCCAGATCCAGGGCAACAGCCAGCAGAAGAACGGCGACCGCGTGGTCGAGCGCCGCTGCGAACGCGTCTATCGCTGATCGATCGCCGACGGCCCCCGTTTTTCCCCTTCCACATCGCAGTACTCGAACGCCGGCCTCGCGCCGGCGTTCTTCATTGCGGGAAAAGGGAACGGAGGGGATTAAGTCGCAATCCCCCCAACCGGCCGCTTACGACTTAATCCCCTCCGTCCCCTTTTTTGCGAGGAGGCGCCAGGTGGCGAGGCTGCCGTAGAGCAGCAGCAGGACGGTGAGGGTGATCAGTTCGTGGCTGACTTCGGCCAGGCTGGCGTCCATCTGGTTCAGGCGCACCATCAGGTTGATGCCGGAGGTGGTCGGCAGCAGCTGCGCCAGCCAGACCAGCGGTTGTGGCGTCATCACCGAGGGCCACGACAGGTTGGCGAGGAAGAACAGCGGGATCGAGGTGGCGATGATGTACTGGAAGGCGCGTTCGCGGGTGCGGAAGAAGCTGCCGACGAACAGGCCGAAGGCCACCGTCGCCGCGATGAACAGCGTGCCACCCAGCAGCTGGCCCAGCGGGTTGCCTCCGCGTGGATAGTCCTGCACCCAGGCAGTGAACCCGGCATACCAGAACAGACCGAACAGGCCGATCAGGCCGAAGCCCAGTGCCATGCCGGCCAGGGTCGGCAGGTCGAAGCGCAGGCGCCGGCCGAGCGCGAGGCGGCGGCCGCCGAGCAGGACGCCGATGCCCATCAGCAGCGTCTGGTGCACGATCAGCTCGGCCACGCCGGGAACGATGGCGCTGCCATAGCCTTCCTGCGTGTTGTACAGGGGGCGCTGCACAAGCGTGACCGGTGGTGCCTGCGGTGCGCCCATGAAGGCGGCCTGGCCGACCACGGCATCACGCCCGAACGCACCCAGCGCGTCAGCCACGCTGCCCAGCACCCAGCTGGCGCGTCCCAGGTAGGCACCGTTGCCAAGCAGTACCAGCTTGGCCGGGTGGCCGCGCAGGATGTCGCGCTCCAGATTGGCCGGGATCACGACGATCCCCTCGGCATGGCCGGCTTCCAGCTGCCGGCGTGCGCTGTCGACGTCCGCGGGTTGACCGACCACGCGCGCAACGCGCAGTGCGTCGAGCCTGCGCAGCAGCTCGCGGCTGGTCGCGCTGTGGTCTTCGTCCACCACCAGCACCGGCAGGTTGCCGGCCACCTGGTGCCGGTAGGCGGCTGGATAGAAGAACGAGTACAGGATCACCGCCCCGACCATCACCACGATCGCGTAGCGGTCGCAGAGCACTGCCATCAGGGTCTGCCGCAGGCTGCGCCAGAGTGCGCTCATGCGTCGGCCCCTGCGGGCTGTGCGGCGGCAGGTGTGCGCGCAAAGGCGATCAGGCGCAGGCCGCCGACGCCTCCTGCCACCACCGCCATCAACAACAGCGTGGCCAGCGGCCACACCGAAACCTGCAGCGGCGAACCGATGAACTGCTGCTGGGTCTGCAGCTTGATGTAGGCGCTGAGTGGCAGCAGCTGATGCCAGACGCGGGTGAACAAGGGACCGTCGAGGACCGGGAAGGTGGCGCTGGAGAAGGCCAACGCGGTGCCGATGCTGAGGCCGACTGCGGACAGCGCGGTACCCATGTCGCGGGTGACGCCGACGAAGAACAACGCGTAGGCGGCCGTGGCAAGGTAGAACAGTGGCTGTGCGAGCAGCAGCAGGAGCACGCTGCCGGCCACGCCGTCACCGCGCAGCCAGGCCAGGTAACCGATGCCGAGCGCGCCATACAGCGAGAACAGCAGGATGTATGGCCCGACCTTGCCGGCAATCGCCGGCCATGGCGTGCGGCCCAACGAGGCGGGCAGGGTGCCGTCGCGGATCTCGCGGCCAAGGCTGCCGGCCACTGCAAGTGCCAGTACCAGCGACAATACCGCCGGGAAGATCAACGGCAGCAGGAACAGCTCGTAGCTGCGTGCCGGGTTGTAGAGGATGTCCGACTGCACCGCGATGGGTGCCGCGCGCAGCTTGCCCGGGCCGACCTGCAGGCCGATGCGCTCGCGCAGCAGGCGCGCGTTCCAGGCCGAGACCGCGTCGCCGATATCGCGCGACGCGGACTGGCCGGTGGTCATGTAGGTGGCGTTGTAATAGGCGAACACCGTGCCCTGGCGTCCACGCAACGCCTGCCGGGTGACATCGCGCGGCACCAGTACGATGGCGAACACATCCAGCCGACGCAGGTGCGAACGTGCGTCTTCCAGGTCCACCGGCTGGCTGGCGACGCGCACGCCGGGACTGGCGTCGAGCATGCGCAGCAGCAGGCGGCTGTCACTGCTGTGGTCGAGGTCGACCACCGCGATCGGGATATCGCGCATCACCGAGGGCGTGAACATCCATGCCATCACCGCCAGCATCAGCAGCGGCAGCAGGGTGACCAGCATCAGGTCGGCGCGGTTGCTGCGCAGCGACTGCAGCTCGCGCCGCCAGCTGGCGGCGAAGCCGCCGCGGCCGGGGCTCAGTGCTGGGGCCATGCGAACAGCACGCTCATGCCGGGGCGGAAGCCCTCGATGCGGCGTACCGGGCGCACCCGCACCTCGAAGCTGCGGACGTCGTAGCCGGACGACTGGCGGGTGGTACGCCAGGTTGCATAGTCACCGGCCGGATTGATGAAGTAGACCTCGAATTCGCCGTCCAGGCCGAGCGCCGGCACGTTGCCCTGCAGCTTGCTGCCGACCTTCAGGCCCTGCATCTGCGATTCGCGCAGGTTCATGGCGACCCACATGCGGTCGATGTCGACCAGGGTGAACACCGGGTAGCCGGCCGGCACCAGCTCGCCCGGGTCGGCCATGCGCTTGTTGATTTCGCCGGCCACCGGCGCGCGCCCTTCCACTTCGACACGCGCGGCGTTGACTTCGGCCACCGCGCCCTGTGCCTGTTGCACCTGGCCCTGCGCGGCACGCTTGTCCTGCTCGCGCGCGCCGGCCAGGGCCATGTCGTACTGCGCGCGCGCGGCACGGGCCAGCTCACGCGAACTGGTGGCCTGGGCATGCGCTTCATCACGCTTCTGCCGGGTCATCACCCCTTCGTTGAACAGGTTCTGCACGCGCTGGTAAGTGGCTTCAGCCAGCGTCGCACCGGCTTCGGCCCGCTTCCAGTTCGCTTCGGCGGCGCGGATGTCTTCGCTGCGCGCGCCTTCGTCGGCCTTGTCGGCCACTGCCTGTGCGGCGGCCAAAGCGCCGTGCGCCTGCTGTTCCTTGGCGGCCACTTCGGGGCTGTCGAGCAGGAACAGCACCTGCCCGGCCTGCACGCGGTCGCCCTCGCGCACCTTCAGTTCGGCCACGCGCGCGGTGATCTTGGCGGCCACGTTGATCGTGTCCGCATCGGCCATGCCCTGGATCTGGTCGGCCGGGCTGCGCCAGGCCAGCCACAGGCCGAGCACCACCACGACCAGCAGCACCACTGCCAGGATCGGTCCCAACCGGCGCTTGCTCGGGGGCGTCGTCGCATCGTCGTGCAGCACATCACTCATGGTCGATCACCTCGTCCGCCCGCCGCCGGAACTCTTCGAAACGGTCCATCTGTCCACTGATCTCCAGCAACTGTGCCAGCGCAATATCGTATTGGTAGGCGGCCTGTGCGCGCTCGACGCGGGCGCCACCCAGGCCGAGCCGCGCGTCGATCACATCCAGCGAAGTCGCTTGGCCTTCGCGGAACGCCAGCTCCTGCAGGCGCAGGTTTTCCTGTGCCTGGGCGATACTGCTGTCGAGCAGCACGTACTGTTGGCGTGCGGTTTCCAGCTCGTTCCAGGCCTTGCGCACGCCCAGCGCGACCTGGTTCTCGGCCTCGCGCAGGCCCGCTACGGCCTGGTCCTGCTGCGCACGCGCGGCGCTGATCTGCGCCGGCCGCGAGTTCGGCGACAGGAAGGTGTACTTCAGGCCGATGCCGAACGCCCAGTCCGGATCGGTCAGCATCTCGTCGCGGCGACGGAAGTCGTACTGGCCGAAGGCGAAGATCTGTGGTTTCAGCTTGGCCTGCTGCACGCGCACGCCCTGTTCGGCCTGCGCCACCATCGCCCGCAGGCGCGCGATCTGCGGCTGCCGCGCCTGCGCGGTGCGTTCGAAGCTGGCCACCGGTTCCAGTGGCACGCGCTGCACGAACAGCGGCGACACCGGCTGCACCTCGCCGCCACTGCGCAGCAGCGTGGCCAGTGCGGCCTTCAGCGTGGCCAGGTCGTTCACCGTCTTCTGGTATTCGCGCTCGGCCTTGTCGCGGGCCACGGTGGCCTGCAGGCGCTGCGCGCGGGTGGCGAAGCCCTCGCGTTCCAGCTTCTCTGCGTCGGACAGGTGGCGGTTGAGGCCATCGCGCACATCGCGGCGCACGTCCACCGCCTGCTCGGCCAGGCGCTGGCCGAAATAGGCCTGGGCCAGCTGCACGGTCAGCGATTGGCGTTGTGCTTCGCGCTCGGCGCTGGCCTGTTCGTGGGCGGCACTGGCCGCACGTTGCGCGGCCGGAATCACGCCGCCGGTGTACAGCGGCAGCACTGCAGTCACCACCGGGCGGGTACGCCAGTCGCGTTCGGTGAACGACAGCGGCGAGTCGATGCCAAAGGCCTCGGCCACCGGAGCCAGCGAACCCAGGGGCAGGGTGAGCGTCTTCTGGAACTGCAGCCGGCGCACTTCGCCGGTGATCTCCGGCAGGCGCAGCAGGCGGGTCGCGTCCTGCAGGTCCTGCTTGTTGCGCACGGCGGCGTCGGCAGCGGCCAACGCATCGGAGACCTGCTCCAGGCGTTGCCGTGCCTGTTCCCAGTCCAATGCCGGTGCGTTGCTGGTGGGCTGCGCGGCGGCAGCGAATGGCAGGCAGGCTGCCAGCGCCAGCGCGGCCTTCGCGCGGTGCATCCTTGTACGTCGGCCGATCACGCCCATGCCGTCCCAGAAGTGAAGAAGTGCGCAAACGGTAGTGCGTGCAGCGTGAAGCCCGGGTCTGCGATCATCGGTTTGTCCTCAACGAAGGGTGCCTCTGGCCGCAGTGCGCAGCGCCTGGGTGATGTGCTGCAGCGTGCTTGAGCGCACGGCGGCATGCTGCCAGTACAGCGGCACATCGAGCCAGCGGCGGGGTTCCAGTACCACCACGCGGCCGGCGCGCACGGCGGGCGCGACCAGGGTTTCCGGAGCCATGCCCCAGCCGAGTCCGCAGGCGGCGGCTTCGACGAAACCGGTGGAGGAGGGCAGGTAGTGTAGCGGCGGCTGCAGCCGCGCGCGGGTCAGGCGCCGCACGAAGCGCCACTGCAGTTCATCTTTGCGGTTGAACACCAGCATCGGTGCGTGCGCCAGGGTTGCGGCCTGCATGCCATCGTGGAAGTACTGGCGGGCGAAGCCGGGCGAGGCGATGGCGTGGTAGCGCATCGCGCCGAGCGGGTGCACGTTGCATCCCTTCACCGGTTGGCTTTCGGCGGTGACCGCGCCGAGCACGCTGCCATCGCGCAGCAGCTGCAGGGTGTGGTCCTGGTCGTCCATGCGCAGGTCGAACAGATAGCCGTGGCGCTGGTGCAGGTCGGCGATGGCCGGTACGAACCAGGTATCAAGCGAGTCATCGTTGACCGCCAGGGGGATCGGCGTGCGCGCAGCGTCGCTGCCACGCTCGGGTAGCAGCTCGGCCAATGCCTCGGCCTCCAGCGCCTGCATCGGTCGCACCCGGCGCAGCAGCGCTTCACCCGCGGCAGTCGGCCGGCAGGGTGCCTGGCGCACCACCAGTACCTGCCCGAGCCTGTCCTCCAGGGCCTTGATCCGCTGCGACAGTGCTGACGGGCTGATCGACAGGCGGCGTGCCGCAGCCTCGAAGCTGCCTTCCTCCAGCACCGCGGCAAACGCGGCCAGTTGCGGGTGTACCAGGTCCATGCCGGTGCCTCTTCAGTTTTCCTGCACAGGATAAAGAAAAATCAGTTTGTCTAATCAAGGCGGTTGGCCGCACCCTGCGCGTCCCCTCGCTGCCTGGCCTGTCCCGATGTGGATTGCCGCTACCGCCGCCGGCCTGTTCGCAGGTGCCGGCCTGATCATCGCCATCGGCGCGCAGAATGCATTCGTGCTGCGCCAGGGCCTGCAGCAGCGCAATGTGGGGACGGTAGTGCTGGCCTGCGCCGGCGCGGATATCGCGCTGATCCTTGCTGGCGTTGGCGGCATGGGCGCGCTGGTGCTGCAGTGGCCGCTGCTGCTGCAGGTGCTGCGCTTCGGTGGTGCGGCCTTCCTGTTCTGGTATGGCCTGCGGGCGGGGCTGCGCGCGTGGCGCGGTGGCAGTGCCCTGGCCGCCGCCGAGGCGCAGGGCGGCAGCGGACGGCAGGTACTGCTGACCTGCCTGGCGTTCACGCTGCTCAACCCGCACGTCTATCTGGATACGGTGGTGCTGCTGGGCAGTCTGTCCACGCGCTACCCCGGTGACCTGCGCTGGGCGTTCGCCGCCGGTGCCTGCGCCGCCAGCGTGGCCTGGTTCTGCACGCTGGGCTATGGCGCGCGCCTGTTGCAGCCGGTGTTCCGCAGGCCGGGCGCCTGGCGGGTGCTGGATGCCGCCGTGGCGGTCTTCATGTCCTGCCTCGCCACGCTGCTGCTGTTGCGCCCGCTCTAGGCCGCGTCCACCGCGCACTGCGGGGTTTCGCCGGGGCGCAGGGTCAGCACGCGCACGCCGCTGCGGGTGACCGCCACGGTGTGCTCGAACTGCGCCGACAGCTTGCCGTCGCGGGTGTAGACCGGCCATTGGTCCGGCTGCTGACGGATGGCCGGCTTGCCCTGATTGAGCATCGGCTCGATGGTGAACACCATGCCTTCCTCCAGCACCATGCCGGTGTTGGGATGGCCGTAATGCAGGATCTGCGGTTCCTCGTGCATCTGCTGGCCGATGCCATGGCCGCAGTATTCCTTCACCACGCTGTAGCCGTGGCTGCGCGCGTGGCGGGCGATGGCGTGGCCGATATCGCCCAGGCGCGCTCCCGGGCGCACCGCAGCGATGCCTTTCCACATCGCCTGGTAGGTGGCCTGCACCAGCCTGCGCGCGGCGTAGTCGACCTCACCGACCAGGTAGGTGGTGCTGGAGTCGGCGATGTAGCCGTTCTTCTCCAGGGTGATGTCGAGGTTGACGATCTGGCCGTTGCGCAGCACGTCGGTGGTGCTGGGAACGCCGTGGCAGACCACGTTGTCGATCGAGGTGTTGAGCACATACGGGAAGCCGTACTGGCCCTTGCTGGCCGGCCGCGCCTGCAGCTCATCGACGATCATGCGCTCGACGAAGTCGTTGATCTCCATCGTGCTGCGTCCCTGCAGCGGCAGCTGGTCGAGCGCGGCGAATACCTGCGCCAGCAGGCGCCCGGATTCGGCCAGCAACGCGATTTCGTGCGGCTGCTTGATCATCGTCATGTCAGGCCCGCCCGGGCGCCAGCGCCTGCGGCTGCACCCCGGCTGCCCGCAGTTCGCTGGCGACGATGTCCTGGAAGCTCAGCGTGGGGTTCATCTCGCACAGCATGCCGACCCGGATCCAGAAGGTGGCCTGGGCGTTGATCGAACGGCTGGAGACGGTGCAGGCACGGCGCAGCTGGTCGTGCAGGGTGTCATCGATGTTGACGATGCCCATGGGCGGTCCTGGCGGAATGGATATATGAAGCATATATGTTCCGTATATCCGCCTCAAGCCCGCATCGTTCAGTCCACGTGGGTGGCAAAGCGCAGTCGGTTGCCGTCCGGGTCACGCAGGAGCATCTCGCGGCTGCCCCATCCGGTGTCGTGCGGTGGCTGCTCGATCGGTACGTTGGCGGCACTGAAGGCGCGGTGCAGGGCGTCGACGTCTTCAACGATGAAGTACACCGCGCCGCCGACCTCGCAGTCGCCGCTGTGTTCGGTGAGGAAGATCGTCTGGCCGTCGCGGGTGAGCTGGGCGAACAGCGGGAAGCCGGGTTCGAAGCGGTGTTCCCAGTCGACCACGAAACCCAGCCCCTGCACGTAGAATGGCAGGGTGGTGTCGGCATGGCGCATGCGCAGTTGCGGGATGACGGTCTGGGGCATCGCGAGGCTCCGGGGCGGGAGTCCAGTGTAGTGCCGGCCGCTGGCCGGCATCCCGGCGAGCCTGGGAACGATGAGGTTGCCGGCCAGCGGCCGGCACTACCGAAGCCACGCCGGCCAGCGGCCGGCACGACCGACGCGGTCAGCAGGCGGTCGGCACGGCGGCCATCGCCGCCAGCAGTTCGCGATTCACCTGCTGGTGCCGTGCCTGCCACACCGGCAGATCCTCGGCGCTGACGTCAGGTTGGCCGTCCAGCGACGACAGCCAGCGCTTGAAGCGGCTCTGGTAGTTGGCCAGCGACACTTCGCCGGTGATGTCGCTGCCGACCAGGCCGCCGGCGCGCAGCGCTTCGATCACCACCAGTGCGTGTTCCAGCTGGAAGCGGCCCTGGTCCCAGTTGCTGCGGGCGACGTCCTCGGCGAACACATCCTTGTCGATCGACAGGTAGGTCGGTTGCGGCGACTTGGCCTGCTCGGCGGCGAACGCGGCAACCAGTGCCTCCGGGTGCTCGAACCGTCGGAATGCACGGCCGCTGCCGAGGCGGTGGCCCCAGCCCACGTCCACATCCATGCACCAGTAAGTCAGGCGCCCGCCCATCAGCGGGCGCCAATGGTTCTCCCAGGCGTGGCCCAGGCCGATGTCACTGGAGGTGATGCCGAGCACATGGATGTGCGAGATCTGCGGCAGCTTGCTGGCCGCGTTCACCCACGACCCGCAGTGCATGCCGAACGGGAAACGCATGTTGTCCGGATGGTTGTCCAGCACCACCAGCTGGAACGGCTGGTGCGCGCGCATGCGACGCAGCAGCGGCAGGCTGAGGTGGTGGAAGTCGCCACTGCCGAGCATCACCGTGCCGAGCTGGGCCGGCAGCGGTGCCAGCACTTCAGCGGCGAAACGGTCCAGGGTTGAAGTGCTGCAGGCGAAGCGCAGCGGATCGTGCCACTGCGGCAGCGCCAGGGTCTGCGCCTGTGGAAGCGGCAGTACGCCACCGTCCAGGTCCAGGATCAGCGGAAAACGCGACGACATCGTTCAACCGCCTCCATCAGGTTCGCCCTGCAGGTACGGGGCCAGCTTGCGCAGGGCAGCGCGCAGCAGCGGGGAGCGAGCGTGGATCGCGTGCCGGGTGGAGGTGAAGCGGGCGCCCAGCTCGGCCTTGATCCGCGAGTCGGTCCAGCCGGCCACGTAGTGGCTCAGGCTGTGCTGCAGCGCGTACTCGAGGTTGTGCATCCAGCTGACCGCGTACAGGTTGTGCTCGCGTGATTGCGGGTAGGCCAGGCCGATGTACTTGTCCACCAGCTTTCCGGCGTGGATGTAGCACAGGTTCCAGCCGATCAGCAGACCCTGGTGGCGGTACAGGAACATCCGTCCCTGGCCCTGGCTGTCGGCCAGCAGGTGTTGGAAGTAGGGCAGGTCGAGCTGGTCGAAATGCACCGCGCTCTGCGCGAACACGCCCAGGTACAGCGCGTACAGTTCGGCCTGCAGTTGCGGGTCGGCGAGGGCCGGATCGCCGGTGGCGATGCAGTCGATCTGCAGGCCATCGCGCGAGCGCAGCTTGCGCCGGATGTTCTTGCGGCGCGAGGACGACAGGCGTCCGAGATAGCCATCGATCGAATCGAAATCGATCGCCACCCAGGCCAGCGGCATGCCTTCCAGCTCGACGAAGCCGCGTGCCAGCAGCGCCTGCAGGAAGGCGCTGCTGTGTGCATTGGCCGCGTCGTCCAGCAGCGGCGAATCGATTGCCAGGTCCTTGACCACCAGCAGCCGGGTATCGCCGATCGCGTGACGCGTCACGTCCTCGGCCAATGCCTCTGGTGCGACGTGCGCGGGCAACGGGGTGTACTCGGTGCTGGTGGCACCGACGAAGCGGGTCTTCCAGGTAATCCAGGGCCGCCACAGGCGCGACAGCGGCAAGCCAAGCAGCTTGCCGCGCAGGTCGTCGTCCATCGTGGTGGTCAGGTCGAGCGGCGCACGGAAGGTCGGCAGGCCGCTGGGAAGCAGGCCTGCCTCGAATCCAAGCGGCGGGTGGGCCAGGAAGCCCTCCAGCAGCGCGGCCGGTTCCAGCGCGGTGCTGGATGCGCGTGACGTCATCTCCATCGGCACGGGAACCGGCAGCGCATCGACCTCAGCCCTTGGCCTTGGTCAGCGCCTGGTCGAGCAGGGTGATCGCCAGGTCGATCTCTTCGTAGCTGATGTCCAGCGACGGCGCGAAGGTGATCACGTTCTTGTACCAGCCACCCACGTCGAGCACGAGGCCCATGCGCTTGCCGTCGTGCAGGAGGTCACCGGCCAGGCCGATGTCGACCATGCGGTCCAGCAGTTCCTTGTTGGGGGTGTAGCCGTCGGTCTGGCAGATCTCGGCGCGCAGGGCCAGGCCCAGGCCGTCGACGTCGCCGATCTCCGGGTGACGCTTCTGCAGGCCACGCAGGCCGTCCAGGAAGTACGCGCCCTTCTCCGGCACGGTGCGCTCGTAATCCATTTCCTTGCCCAGCTTCAGCACTTCCAGGCCGAGGCGGGTGCCCAGCGGATTGGAGTTGAAGGTGGAGTGGGTGGAGCCCGGCGGGAACACGGTCGGGTTGATCAGTTCTTCGCGCGCCCACAGGCCCGACAGCGGGTTCAGGCCGTTGGTCAGCGCCTTGCCGAACACCAGCACGTCCGGGGTAACGCCGAAGTGCTCGATCGACCACAGCTTGCCGGTGCGCCAGAAACCCATCTGGATTTCATCGACGACCATCAGGATGCCGTACCTGTCCAGCACGCGCTTGAGGCCAGTGAAGAAGTTGCGCGGCGGGATGACGTAGCCACCGGTGCCCTGGATCGGCTCGACGTAGAACGCGGCGTACTCGGCCTGGCCGACCTTGGGATCCCACACGCCGTTGTACTCGCTTTCGAACAGGCGCTCGAACTGCCACACGCAGTGGTCGGAATACTCGTCCGGGGTCATGCCCTTCGGGCGACGGAACGGGTACGGGAACGGGATGAACATCGCGCGCTCGCCGAAGTGGCCGTAGCGGCGGCGGTAGCGGTAGCTGGAGGTGATCGACGAGGCACCCAGGGTGCGGCCGTGGTAGCCGCCCTCGAAGGCGAACATCAGGCTCTTGCCGCCGCGCGCGTTGCGCACGATCTTCAGCGAATCTTCAATGGCCTGCGCGCCGCCGACGTTGAAGTGCACGCGGCCGTCGAGGCCGAACTTCTGGTGCATGTCCACGGCAATGGTCTTGGCCAGCTGCACGCGGGTCGGGTGCAGGTACTGGCTGGCGACCTGCGGCAGGGTGTCGATCTGGTCCTTCAGCGCGTCGTTCAGGCGCTTGTTGCTGTAGCCGAAGTTGCAGGCCGAGTACCACATCTGCAGGTCGAGGTAGGGCACGCCCGCACCATCGAACATGTAGCTTCCTTCGCCGCGCTGGAAGATCTTCGGCGGGTCGACGTAGTGGACGGTGTCGCCGAAGGAGCTGTAGCGGGCTTCGTCGGCCAGCAGCTGCGCGTCGGAGGCAGCCGCGTCGGCGTTCTTGTCAAAAATGTTCATGCAGTTCGGTTCCGTGAAGGACGTTCGAAAGGGGTGACGGGGGAGCGCGCCTGGAAGGGAGTGCTCAGGCGGTGGCCAGCAGCAGGGGCAGTGCGGCGGGCTGCGGGCTGGCGTCGAGGCGACGTGGCTGCAGCAGGCTGCCATCGAGCAAGCGCGGCAACAGTGCGATTGCATCGTGGAAGGTATCGATGGCGGCATGCTCGATGCCGGCCTTCGTGCAATGGGTGATCAGGCGGCGCTTGGCGAACACGAAGTCGGCATCTTCGGAGACGCAGAAATCCGAGCTGCCATCGCCGATCATCAGCACGCGTGGTGCTTCGTCGGCACGCGCCTGCGCGGCGCAGGTGCACTTGCAGGTACCACTGCGGCATCCTTCGGCCTGGTAGGGCGACTCCAGTTCCCAATGGTCTTCGCACCAGCGCAGGTGGTTGGCCACCACCGGCAGTCGCGACAGGCCGTGGTTGGCGAGGATGCGGTGGATCGCATAGTCCAGCCCGTCGCTGACGATGCGCAGCGGCACGCCCAGCTGTTCGGCGCGGCTGACAAAGGCGGCGAAGCCCGGATCGATCTGCACCTGGTCCAGGTGCGCGTCGAGCGTGGCCGGGTCCAGCTTCAACAGCCGCACCTGGCCCTGCATGCATTCACGCGAGCCGATCTTTCCCGCCTTCCACTGGTCTTCCAGTTGCTGCCAGCCCGGCTGGCCGTACTTCTCCAGCAGCGAGTCGATGACATCTTCGAGGCTGATGGTGCCATCGAAGTCACACAGGATGCTCCAGTGCATGGGCAGGTCCGTCGATGAAAGAAACGTCCGGCACGATGCCGGGGCAGGCTCAATGTAGGCAGGCAGCCTTTCTCGTTCCTTTCCTGTTGAAAGCCTGCACCGCCGGGTGGGGAAAGTGTTCAGGAATCGAGCGTGCTGAATGGGCGTGATGCCGTGAAAACCGCGCTTTCAGGGCTGCGCAGCGGCCAGCGCCCGCAGGATCTGCGCGGTCTCTTCCCGGGTCTGCCAGGCGCTGTTGCCGAGGGTCAGCATGCGTGCGGCGAAGTCGCGCGCGTTCGGCATGTCGTCCTGCGGCACGATGCCACGCAGGTAGGCGTAGTCGGGCAGGGCATGGATGAACATGCGGCTGGCACCGAGACCGCGCGGCCACAGTTCGTCCAGTGCGGCATCGCGCGCGCGCTGGCTGGGCAGCAGCAGCATCAGCATCGGCCAGGTGCCGCCGGTGCCGGCCAGGCCATCGACCACCTCCACCGCCGGCAGCTGTGCCAGCTGCACACGCAGCTGCAGTGCGCGCAGGCGCCCGGCCTGCAGGAACGCAGGCAGCCGCCGTGCAGCGTGGGCGCCCACGTTCTGCCGCCACTGGCTGACCCGGTGCTGGGGGATGTCCAGCGGGAAAATGTCTCCGACCGCGTCTTCCAGATCGCCGCGTTGCAGGGCGCTGCGCAGCGGATTGCCGTACACCAGCGACAGCAGCGAGGGGCGGTAACAGGCGGCAAGACCCAGCAGCTGCACGCTGCGAAGCAGCTCCCAGCGCAGGCTGAAACGTACCTGTTCGGCGGCATGTTCGGCCAGCGCGGCGCGCAGCTCGTCATCGCGGCTGACCAGCAGGCCGCCTTCATGCAGGCTCAGCCCCTTGCCGGCGGCCAGGCTGAAGAATCCGATGTCGCCACGCAGGCCCACGCTGCTGTTGCCGACCCGTGCGCCCAGCGCCTGTGCGGCATCTTCGATCACCCAGGCGCCGGCGCCGCGTGCGACCTCGCAGGCCCGTTCGACATCGGCGATGCGCCCGCCGAGGTGGGTGGGCAGGATCGCCAGCGTCCGTGCGTCGGCCAGGCGCGAGAGCTGTGCCGGATCAAAGTCGAAATGGCCACGCCGGGTATCGCACAGCTGCACGCGCAGGCCGAGGCTGTGCACCGCGATCGGCACCAGCGGACAGGTATAGGCGGGCAGGATCACGGTATCGCGCTTGGGCGCGCGCTTGCGCAGGGTGCGCAGTGCGATCAGCAGCGCGTGGGTGCCGGAACAGGTCAGCTGCAGCGGCGGTGTGCCGAGCTGGGTGGCCAGGATGTCGCGCAGGTCGCCGCCGCCGGGAAGGAAGTCGCTGGCCTGCATCGGCAGGCCAGCGGTCGGCGGCAGTTCGCGCGCGAACAGGCTCATCGCAGCCCGCTCACGAAGTGCTGTCGGCGGGGCTGTGCGGATCATCCGCTTCGGCGCGGCCGAGGCAGACGATGCCAGCCACGATCAGTACCGCACCGACAAGGTGATGCAGGGTCAGCGGCTCTTTCAGCAGCCAGGCCGACAGCAGCAGCACACTGATCACCTCCAGGTGCGAGGCCGCGAACGCCGGGCCGATCGGCGCATGGCGCAGCAGGCTCATCCAGGTGAAGAACGCGCCGACGTAGCCGAGGACCGCGCCGTATACCCACGGCTGCGACAGCACGCGCAGCAGCCACGCGGTGTTGGCCTCGACCGGCAGCGCGGCGTCACCGGCGTACTTGAAGCACAGCTGGGCCAGCGTGTCGAAGGCCATCAGCAGGGGAAAGCCGATCACATACAGGCGCCTCATGAGCCGGCCCCCACCACCGCCACGCCCGCCGTGACCAGCAGCATGCCGGTCACCCGCAATGGCGTGAGCTTTTCGCGGAACAGGATGCGGCCGGCGATCATCAGCGCGACGATGTTGATCGAGCCCAGCAGCACGCCCTTGGACAACGGCACCAGCGACAGGAACGCGATCCAGGCAACGAACTCAAGCACGTAGCAGGCGATGCCGATCCACAGCCAGGGGCGGCTGAGCATGTGTTTCCAGCGTTGCAGTCCTTCGCCATCCTGCGGGTCGCTGGCGGCGGCCTTGAAGGCGAGCTGGCCACCGGTATCGAGCACCACATTGGCCAGCCACAGCAGCGTGGCGAGTGCCCCCATCTCAGGCCACCGCCTTGAGCACGCCGCTGCGTTCACCGATTTCGGTGAAGAAACGCGCGCTGCGGCGGATCACCTCGCGGCGTTCGCGGTCGATCGTGATCATGTGGTAGCTGTCTTCCAGCACCACCAGTTCCTTCGGACCGCTGACCCTCGATATCACCAGTTCAGCGTTGCCCATGCTGGCCACGTCGTCTTCGCGGGCGTGCATCACCAGGCACGGTGCGGTGACCTGGTGCAGGTGGCGGCGGGTCCAGTTGCTCAGGGCGCGCATCTCGGCCAGCGCGTGCCAGGGGTTGCCCGGCAGGCCGGCCGCGGCGCTGTCGCCGGACAGCATGGCGGCACTGACCTGCGCACGCAGGCGCTCGTCACGCAGGCCATAGGGCGGTTCTTCCATGAACATGCGGTCGCGGCCGATGTTGAAGCGCTTGAACCACGGCAGCAGGAACGACAGGCGGGCCACGGCGGGAATGTTCCAGCCGTCGTAGCGGAAGGTGGCGCCATACACGCCGACGCCGGACACCCATTCGGGGCGGCGTGCAGCCAGCGCCAGCGCCAGTACCGCGCCCATCGACAGGCCGCCGACGAACAACTGGTCGACCTTGCCACGCAGGCTCGCCGCTGCATCTTCCACGCCCTGGTACCACTGTTCCCAGGTGGTCGCCAGCAGGTCATCCACGGTGCCGCAATGGCCGGGCAACTGCACGCCGTGTACGGTGAAGCCGGCGTTGTTCAGGCCCTTGCCCAGCATGCGCATTTCCGCCGGGGTGCCGGTCAGGCCGTGGACCAGCAGCACGCCCTGCGGGCCACCGGGGAGGAAGAAGTCGTGCGATTCGGTCACCTGGCGGCTCCGGGACGGCAGTGGGGATGGTCAGGATCGCAAGCGCGATTTTCGCCAGCCTTTCAGCGCCCCGGTACGGGTCAGGGGGCCTTCAGCAGCGGCAGTGTGATGGCGACCTTCAGGCCCCCACCGGCGCGGTTGAGGAAGGTCAGGCGGCCGCCGGAATGCTCCACCGCTTCGTGCGCGATGGCCAGGCCCAGGCCGGTGCCGCTGGCTGCGGTGCCAGGCGCTCGGAAGAAGCGCTCGCCCAGCCGTGGCATCACGTCCTCGGGCACGCCGGGGCCGTTGTCCTCCACGTACAGTTCGACGTCATTGTCATCCAGCGCATGCACGCCGACCGTGACGGTCGCATCGCGGCCGGCATAGCGCAGCGCGTTGTCGATCAGGTTGTCCAGTGCTTCCTGCAGCTGGGCACCATTGCCGAGCACGCGCAGCGGGTGGGGGCTGCCGCGGTAGCCCAGATCGATGCCATCGCGGATCGCTTCGGGCACGCGCATGCCGACCCACTGCGGCACCAGCTCGCACAGGTCCAGTGCCTCCACGGTATCGGGCACGGTCTGCGCCCGGCTCAGTGCGAGCAGCTGGGTGCTGACCCGGGCGGTGCGCTGGTTGAGCCGGCGGATGTGCTGCAATGCCTCGCGCACCGTGTCCGGGTCGCCATGTGCCAGTGCCTGGTCCACGTGCAGGGCCATGCCGGCCAACGGCGAGCGCAGCTGGTGCGCGGCATCGGCGATGAAACGGTTCTGCAGCGTGATCATTTCCGCCTGGCGCGCGAACAGATCGTCGATGGTGCTGATCAGCGGCTGGATCTCTTCGGGCACGTCGGCATCGGAGATCGGTGCCAGCTCGCCGCGGCGCTGCGCCAGGCGGGTCCTCAGCGGGGTCAGGATGCGCAGGCCATGGGTCACCCCGAACCAGACCAGCGCGGCGGTGCCCAGCGCCAGCATGGTCATCAGCGGGATGATGATCATCAGGATCTCGCGCGCGCGCTGGCGTCGTTCGGCCATGCTTTCGGCCACCGTCACCGCCAGCTGGTCCTGCGGATCGTTCATCGCACGCGTGCAGACGGTGGCCATGCGCACCGGCTGGCCGTTGAGAATGCCATCGTACAGGGTGGGGTCCACGCCGGTGCATTCCTGCGAAGGCGCGTAGGCACTGAAATCCGCATTGCCGCTGAGTGTCCCCTGGCGGCTGCTGTCCACGTTGAAATAGCGATGGCCGTCGGGCTCGTATTCGATCAGGAAGCGCGCCTGCGGAGACAGGTCGCTGGTCACCGGCATGGTGCTCAGCATCTGCGCGAACGAGTGCGTGTCGTCGATCAGGTTACGGTCGTGGATGCGGTTGGAATAATCCAACGCAACGTAATAGGCCAGGATCGTATTGAAGGTAAGCAGGCCCAGCATCGGCAACGCCAGGAAGGCGAGCAGGCGCCGGCGCAGGCTGGGGGGGCCACTGATCACGGGGCGCTGTCGTCCTGCGCGTCTTCCAGCATGTAGCCCAGTCCGCGCACGGTGCGGATGCCCATGCCGCCGGGCTGCAGCTTGCGGCGCAGGCGGTGCAGGGCGATGTCCAGGCCGTTGTCGGTCAGGTCCTGGCCCCAGTCGCACAGCGCCTCCACCAGCTGTGCGCGCGAGACGATGCGCTCGGCGCGTACCGCCAGTGCCGACAGCAGGCCGAACTCGCGTGCGGTCAGTTCCAGCGACTGGTCGTCGATCCACACCCGATGCCCGGCCAGATCGATGCGCAGGCGGCCGATGCGCAGGTCCGGGTTGCCATTGCTGGTCACGCGGCGCAGCTGTGCGCGCACGCGGGCTTCGAATTCGTCCAGTGCGAATGGCTTGACCAGGTAGTCGTCGGCACCGAGGTCGAGCACGCGCACGCGTTCGGCCAGGCCGTCGCGGGCGGTCACCACCAGTACCGCCAGGCCATCGCCGCGCTGGCGCAGGCGCTGCAGCACGTCGCGGCCATCCAGCTGCGGCAGGCCCAGGTCCAGCACCAGCAGCGCGTATTGGGTCGAACCCAGCGCGGCGTCGGCGTGCGCGCCGTTGTCGACGTGGTCGACCACATGCCCCTGCCGGCGCAGCGAGGCGCACAGGCCGGAGGCGATGTCCGGGTCGTCTTCAGCAATCAGAACGCGCATGCGCGGGAGGCTCCTGTAACGGTCGGGCCCAGCGGATGGACAGGGTGGGCCTCTCGGCTGCCGAGGGTAGCCGCAAACGGGGTGAAGGTGGAGCGCGCCGGCACCTCCCGGCGCCGTCGCGCTGTCCCGCCATTCAGTCCTGCAGGCCCGGCTCACCCAGTACCAGCGGCACCCGTGAGCCGTCCAGCAGGCCGCGGCTGAGCCTGCCATCCTCGATGAACAGCAGTTCGCCGTTCTCGCCGTTCTTGATGCTGCTGTCGATGGCGATCACGCGGTCGCCATGGAAGCTGCTGACGTGCGGCATCGAGGTGTGGCCGACCACGATGCGCGTGAGCTGCAGGCGGTCGAGCACGGCCTGTACCGCCGCGGTGTCGAGGCGGCCATCGAAATAGCCGCGGTACCAGATCGGGCTGGTCTTGCCGTCATACAGCGGTGCGGTGGCCGGGTCAGCCTTCACTTCGGCCTTGGGCAGGCCCAGAGAGGCCTGGTAGGCCGCATTGGTGCGTACCGGGTCCAGCGCCAGCTGCAACGCCTCGGGCGAGATGCCGCCATGCAGGAACAGGGTATCGCCGATCTTCAGCAGCACCGGGCGGGTGCGCAGCCACTGCCCGATCACCGAGTCGGCGCCATACAGTTGCGGGTAGCTGCGGCCCAGCAGCTGGGCGCTGCGCAGGTACTTCGGGTTGACGTAGCGCAGGTCGTCGTACAGCACCATGGTTTCGTGGTTGCCTAGCACGAAGTGCACTGCGCCACCGGCGGCGGCGGCCTGCTGCTGCAGGCCGTACAGCAGCCAGAACGCCTCGGTCACCTGTGGGCCGCGGTCGAATACATCGCCAGCGATGACCAGCGTGTCCTTGCCCAGGGCCCAGCGATCCTGGGCGTCGATGACCTGGTGGGCGCGCAGCAGGCGCACCAGCAGCCCGTACTGGCCATGGATGTCCGACAGCGCGACGATGCGCGGCGCGGCCGGCAGCACGGAGACCGAGGCCGCATTCGGCGCGGCCACGTGCACGGTGTGTTCGTAGCCACAGCGCGGCGCGATATCGGTGCCCGTCGTGTTGATGGCCAGCGAGCGCGACTCGACCTTGTCGTCGCAGATCCACTTGGCCTGCAGCTGGTCGCCCTGGCGGAATACATAGGGGCCATCGGCCTGCACGTGGTCGGCGGGCGCGGCAACCTCGCGGGCCTGCGTGGTTGCTGTGGCGCAGGCCAGCAGCGGCAACAGCAGGGCGGTCAGCAGGAAAGGGCGATAGCGCGGCATCGGCGGCGTCCGGCGGCGGAAACCTCCGATGCTAACCGGCGCGGCCCGATCGTGGTGTGCGCGAATGGGCGGATCAGGCGCCGCGCCGGTCGTCCTTGAGCTTGCGCACGCGGGTGGCGGCGGCCTGCAGCGGCTGACCGTCGCGCCCGTGTGGCTGCATGTAGGGCAGTGGTCGCCGCGTGCTGGATTCGATCAACTGCGAATGGGCTTCACCGGCGCTGAAGCGATGGCGTTCTCCCCACTGGCGCAGCGCGACCAGCAGCGGGAACAGTTCCTGGCCGGCGTGGGTGAGCACGTATTCCTGGTAGGCCGAGCCATCGGAGGCCGGTTGCAGTTGCAGGATGCCGGCCTCGACCAGCCTGCGCAGGCGATCGCTGAGGATGTTGCGCGCCGCGCCGAGGCTGCGCTGGAAGTCGCCAAAGCGCGTGACGCCGTCGAAGGCATCGCGGATCACCAGCAGTGCCCAGCGATCACCGAGCAGGTCGGCGCTGCGGGCAACGGGGCAGGGACTGTTGGCGTGCATGCTGTGGCCTCCGAATGTGGTTGCAGTTTAAAACCAATGACGATAGCCTGCATCAAGTTTCAAATTGCAACTACATCATGAGCGCATCGATGTCCCGCCCATTGCTGACCCTGCTCGCGGTCGCGGCCGGCGCCAGCGTTGCCAACGTCTATTACGCGCAACCGCTGCTGGATCGGCTGGCACAGGCCTTCGCACTGGACCGTGCCGTGGCGGGCGCAGTGTTGGCGGCAACCCAGGCCGGCAGTGTGCTGGCATTGCTGGGCCTGCTGCCGCTCGCCGATCGCGGTGACCGGCGACGCCTGCTGCGGATGCAGTTGATCGCGCTGGTGCTGGCCCTGCTGTGGCTGGCAGCGGCACGCACGGCCGGTTGGCTGTTGTCGGGCATGCTGCTGGCCGGGCTGTTGGGCACCGCGCTGACCCAGGGCTTGATCGCCTATACCGCCACGCTTGCGCCGCCCGAGCAGCGCGGGCGCCTGGTGGGCGTGGTGCAGGGCGGCGTGTTCATCGGCCTGTTGCTGGCGCGCGTTGTATCGGGCGCGGTCGCGGCCACCGTCGGCTGGCGGGCGGTCTATCTGCTGTCGGCAGCGCTGATGGCGGCCCTGGCCGTGCTGCTGTGGCGGCGCCTGCCGCCGGTGCCGGCGCCGGCGGCACCACCGCGCTGGCGCGAACTGCTGGGTTCGATGCTGGGCATGCTGCGCCGGGACCGCGCGCTGCGCGAGCGTGGGCCGCTGGCATTGCTGCTGTTTGCTGGCCTCAACGTGTTCTGGGCGGCGGTGCCGCTGCCGCTGTCGGCGCCGCCGTTGCAGTGGTCCACCGCGGCCATCGGCGCACTGGGCCTGGCCGGCGTAGTGGGCGCCTTGATGGCGGCGCGGGTCGGGCACTGGATGGACCGCGGTTTCGCCGGTCGGGTCAGTCTTGGCGCGTTGCTGCTGATGCTGGCCGCGTGGTGGCCGCTGCTGGGCCTGCCGCAGTCGCTGTCGTTGCTGCTGCTGGGCGTGATCGTGCTCGACCTCGGTGGGCAGGCACTGCACGTATCGAACCAGGCGCTGCTGCTGCGTGCACCGGCAGAACAGCATGGACGCCTGGTGGCGTTGTACATGCTGTTCTATGCAGTGGGCAGTGGTGCCGGTGCGGCTGCCGGGCCCTGGATGCAGGCCCGGCATGGCTGGCCTGCCGTGTGCCTGCTGGGTGCAGGCATCGCGGCACTGGCGCTGCTGTGGTGGGCAGCATGGCGGGTGGTGGCGTCCAATGCATCGGCTGGCGGGCGAACCGGTAGAGTCGACTGTCGGTAGAGTCGACTGTCAGTCGACTGCTCTTCGCCCCGCGTGCGAAAAATCCCGCGCTGCGTGCGATAGTCGACCAGCGGTCGACTCTACCTGTCCTGTCGTCATCGCTGCAGTGCACGCCGTCCCGGTGCTTCCTCAAGGTCCGCGCTGGCCACTACCACGCGGTTGCGGCCGCTGCGCTTGGCCTCGTACATCGCCGCATCGGCCCGTGCCATCAGCCGCTCGTAGTCCGGGTGGCCGTCATGGCCGGCTACGCCGATGCTGGCGGTCAGTGCCAGTACCTGGCCGTTGGCCAATGCCACCGGTGACTGCGCGATCTGCCGCCGCAGGCTTTCGGCGATCACCGCGGCCTGTGATTCGCTGGCCGCGACCAGCACCACCACGAACTCCTCGCCGCCATAGCGGAACAGGTAGTCACTGCCGCGGGTCAGCTGGCCGAGCAGGCCGGCGACGTGCTGCAGCGCGCGGTCCCCGGCGTCGTGGCCGTGGCCGTCGTTGATCGCCTTGAAGTGATCCAGGTCGAGCAGCAGCAGCGAGAACGGCGTGCGGTTGCGCGTGGCCAGCTCGATCTCCCGGCGCAGCACGGTAGGCAGGAAGCGGCGGTTGAGCAGGTTGGTCAGCGCATCGCTGCCGGCATCCAGCTCGCCGATGCGCTCGAACAGCAGCGTCATCAGGGTGCGGATGGCGGCCAGGTCCTCGCGGATGGCCGGCAGCACCGCCAGTCGTTGTGCCGGGGCATCGTTGCTCGCCCGCTGCAGGTTGCTGTCGATGCGGGCCATCAGCTGGCCGACCTGCCGGGTCTCGCTGCTCTCGCCGAAGCTGGGGATGCCCTTGTGGGTGAACCACAGGCCGAACTCGGAAGTGGCCAGGCTGGCGCTGTCGCTGGCCTGTACGTGGCCAGCGAGCGCGTAGAGCAGGGCGTTCTCCCAGTCCAGCAGCAGTGCGCGCTGGCGTTCGCGTTCGGTGCCGACGTTCTGCACCAGCGAGAACAGCCGGTACGCAGCATCGGCGCGGGTCGAGCGCTCGCGTGCATGGGTATAGGCCAGGGTCATGCCTTCCATGGCGATGTCCATGATCGCGCTGAGGCAGTCGATGGCGGCGAACGCAGTGGCACTGTCGGGCGCGTCGTCGTGCAGGCGCACGAACAGTTCGTGCTTGAGCACGCGCGCGCCGCGGGTGACCAGGTCGACCGGAATACCGACCCGGGCATGCACATCGCCGATCACCCGCTGCGAGGCAACGGCGCCGGCAATACCGTCGGCATTGGTGGTGAGCAACTGCACCAGCCAGCGCTGCATGGCCGGCTGCAGGCGCTGCTTGACCTGATCGTGGGACAGGAAGCGGCGTGCACGCCCGTCCTGCAGCAGTACCTCGTAGAAGCGTTGGGCCAGCGCCGGCGGGGCATCGGCGGCGGCGGCGTGCAGCAGCGCGGTGGCGGCAGGGCCGGCCTGTTGCAGGCAGTGCTGCCAGGCCTCGGCCAGCGGTTGGCTGGAATCGTCCAGTTGGGGTGGTTCCACGTCGATCTCTGACTGCGTACGGCAAACCACGGGTATCGGCCGCGGTGGCGCACGGTTGATGGCGGGTTGGCCGGTCAGTTTATGCGCGATGCAGGGTTGCACGGCGCGCAAAGCACGTCGGCGCCGCGGCGGCAATGAGTGAACGCATTTGAGAATCACTCGCATTGATGGGAGAATGCGCGCACGGATCGGCCCGCAGGCGACTGCAGCGACGCTCCGCCTCCCCCTCGTCGTTGCCTCAAGCCCTTTGCCAGAGGCCCCGTTGCCCTGCCAGAAGGTCCAGATCATGTCTCCTGCCGTTGTCCTTTCGCCGCGCCCGCTGGCGCTCGCCGTTGCCGCCCTGCTGGCGGGAAGCGCCCTGACCGCCCAGGCCGAAACCGATGCCACCGATATCGACACGGTGCATGTCACCGCCTCGCAGATTGCCCGCCAGGCACTGGGTACCTCGACCATCACCGCCGAGGACATCGCCAAGCGCCCGCCGGCCAACGACATCGCCGAGCTGCTGCGCACCATGCCGGGCGTCAACCTCACCGGCAACAGCGCCTCGGGCCAGTACGGCAACAACCGCCAGATCGACCTGCGTGGCATGGGCCCGGAAAACACCCTGATCCTGGTCGACGGCAAGCGCATCGGTGCGCGTGATGCCGTGCGCATGGGCCGTAGCGGTGAGCGCAATACCCGCGGTGATACCAACTGGGTGCCGGCGGAAATGATCGAGCGCATCGAAGTGCTGCGCGGCCCTGCGGCGGCACGCTATGGCTCCGGTGCGTCCGGTGGCGTGGTCAACATCATCACCAAGCGCCCGACCGGCGACCTGACCGGAGCGGTCGACCTGTATGGCCTGGTGCCCGAGCACAGCGCCGAAGGCGGCAGCGAGCGCGTCGGCCTGCAGCTGAGCGGGCCGATGACCGACACCCTGTCGTTCCGCCTGTACGGCAACCTCAACAAGACCGACGCCGACTCACTGGACCTCAACCGCCAGTACGCCACCAACCCGAACGCGGTGCCGCCGGCTGGCCGCGAGGGTGTCAAGAACCGCGACGTCAACGCGTTGCTGCGCTGGGACATCACCGCCGACCAGGTGGTGGAGTTCGAAGCCGGCACCAGCCGCCAGGGCAACATCTACGCCGGTGACCGCGCGGTCAGCACTACCGGTACCTCGACCGGCGTTGACCTGGCGGCGCTGGCCGACGGCGAAGCGGAAACCAACCGCATGTACCGCAACACCGGCGCGATCACCCATCGCGGCCGCTGGGGCGACGTGACCTCGCGGGTGACCGCCGCGGTGGAAGCGGTCAACAACTCGCGCATCAATGAAGGCCTGGCCGGTGGCCCGGAAGGCAGCTTCAACGGCACCGACTGGTCGACCTCGCGCCTGCGCAACTACCAGCTGGATGGCGAAGTGAGCTTCCCGACCTCGCTGGGCAGCGCCGAGAACATCTGGACGCTGGGCTTTGAATACCTGGACAGCCGCCTGACCGACCCGTACTCGATGAGCCAGTCCAGCAGCAGCGGCGGCGGTATCCCGGGGCTGTCGGCCGATCGCGCGCGGGGCAAGGCCGACGCGCAGACCACCGCAGTGTTCGTCGAAGACAACATCTACCTGGGTGAGCGCTGGATCGTCACCCCGGGCCTGCGCTTCGACCACCACAGCCAGTTCGGCAACAACACCAGCCCCAGCCTCAATGCGCAGTTCCGCATCAACAGCGACTGGGTGGTGAAGGGCGGCATCGCCCGCGCGTTCAAGGCGCCGAACCTGTACCAGTCCAATCCGGACTATCTGTACTACACCCGTGGCAACGGCTGCCCGAATGCACTGCCGAGCCTGGGTGCCGGTTGCTACATGCGCGGCAACGCGGACCTGAAGGCGGAAACCAGCCTGAACAAGGAACTGGGCATCGAGTGGGCACCGCAGAGCGGCTGGCAGGCCTCGTTGACCTACTTCCACAACGACTACAAGGACAAGATCCAGGCCGGCTACACCCAGGTTGGCCTGACCGCCGACTCCAAGGGCCGCATCTTCCGCTGGGAGAACGCGCCCAAGGCGATCGTGCAGGGGCTTGAAGGCAACCTGGTGATCCCGCTGCTGGGCGAGCAGGGCAATCGCCTGAAATGGAGCAACAACTTCACCTACATGGTGGAAAACGAGAACAAGAGCACCGGCCAGCCGCTGTCGGTGATCCCGAAGTACACCGTCAACACGATGCTGGACTGGCAGGCCACCGACAAGCTGTCGGTGCTGCTGACCGGCACGTTCTACGGCAAGCAGGAACCGGCCACCGCCAACATCAACAATGATCCGCGCTGCACCGGCAGCTGCGATCCTTCGATCGCGCTGCAGGACCGCGGTGCCTACAACATCTGGGGCGTGAGCGCGCGCTACAGGGTGACCGGGACCGTCAGCTTCGGCTTCGGCGTGAACAACCTGGCCGACAAGCGCCTGTTCCGCGAGGCCAACAGCAGCGATGCCGGTGCGGCGACCTACAACGAACCGGGCCGCGCCTACTGGGCCAGCCTGCGCTTCGGGTTCTGACCGCACGCGGACGCCGGTCCGCTGCGGTCGCCAGGCCAGGCCAGGCGCTGCCGGCCACGCTCCGGTAGCGCCGGGCCTTGCCCGGCGACACCGGCGCCGCGTGCCTGCAATGTTATAAACACCGTAATAGTCTCCCCCGCCAGCACGGCGTAGCCTGCACCGCATCGCAAAGGAGCTGTTGCCATGGGCCACGACCACGATCACCTGCCATCCCAGATCCGCCACGAGAAACCCTTGTGGTGGGCGCTCGGCCTGACCTCCACCTTCCTCGTCATCGAGGTGGTGGGCGCGTTCTGGACCAACAGCCTGGCGCTGCTGTCCGACGCGGCACACATGGCCACCGATGCACTGGCACTGATGATCGCGCTGGTCGCGGTGCGGTTGAGCCGACGCCCGCCGGACGCGCGCCGCACCTACGGCTATGCACGCCTGGAAGCGCTGGGCGCGATGATCAACGGCGCCATGCTGTTCGTGGTCGCCGCCTACATCCTGTGGGAGGCGATCGGTCGTTTCCGCGAACCGCAGGAGATCGCATCTTCGGGCATGCTGGTGATCGCCGCCGCAGGCCTGGTCATCAACCTGATCTCCATGCGCCTGCTGCAGGCCGGCAGCGGCGAGAGCCTCAACGTGAAGGGCGCCTACCTGGAAGTGTGGGCGGACATGCTTGGCTCGGTGGCGGTGATCGCCGGTGCGTTGTTGATCAAGTGGACCGGCTGGAAGCCGATCGACCCGATCCTGGCGGTGCTGATCGGCCTGTGGGTACTGCCGCGCACCTACGTGCTGATGCGCGAGGCGATCAACGTGCTGCTGGAAGGCGTGCCCAAGGGCATGAACGTGGCCAAGGTGCGCGACAGCCTGTCCGGTCATGCTGCGGTGCTGGACGTGCATGACCTGCATGTGTGGGCGCTGGCCTCCAGCACGCCGGCGCTGACCGCGCACATCGTGATGCGCGACGGCACCGACGCCGATGCGCTGCGCCGTGAGCTGGGCGGGCGCCTGCACGATGACTTCGGCATCGAACACGTGACGCTGCAGATCGAAGCGGACCACTGTGGTGAAGCCTGCGCTGGACCGGCGTCGGCAAAGGGCGGCGCGCAGCAGGGCCATGAAGGCCACGACCACGGTGAGGACGCGCAGGGCCATCGCGGCCACGTGCATCATTGAATGAAAATGAAAGCCGCACCGGGGAATGCCCGGTGCGGTCATTCGTCGCGTCGCGAGGCCAGCCGATCCGCCAGCCGGGTCGGTTCCGGCAGCCGGTAACCGCGCAGCGTGCGCTGCACCCAGTCCAGCGCGGTATCGGCACTGACCCGATGGCCGCCGGCCACGAACAGCGGCTTGCAGCGCACCTTGCTGCGCAGCACCCAGCCCAGTTGTTCGTCGCCATCCTGCAGCGGCGCATGTGCACCGGCCTCGGCGCCCGGTTCGACGAACCGGCCCACCAGCTTTGACTTGGCCACGCCGATGCTGGGCAGGTCGGTGACCACGCCCAGATGCGCGGCCACGCCCAGCCGGCGCGGATGGCTGATGCCATGGCCATCGACGAACACCAGGTCCGGCGTGCGCGGCAGCAGCGCCAGCGCGGCCAGCAGTGCCGGCAGCTCGCGGAAGCTGAGCAGACCGGGGATGTAGGGCATCACCGTGGGGATGCGCGCGATCTCCTGCGCCACGGGCTTCAGCGTCTCCACGTCCAGCAGTACCGCCGCGGCGCGGGTGATGGCGCCGTCGTCTTCAAAGCCAACATCCAGCCCGGCCAGCCAACGGACGTCGCGTGGCAGGCGGTCCTGGCGCTCCACGCGGCCGGCCAGCTGGAGCTGCTGCGCGCGTGCCGCGGAGACGCTGCCTTCCCAACATCCGGGATCGATCACCGTATTCATCGGTCACAGCATCGCACGGGCGGCGCCACGGCCCGGTGAGCGGCGGCCGGGCTACAATGGCGGCCTGCCTTTCCTCGCGTTGGAGACCCTGCAGTGACCCGTAAACTCGTACTGTTGCGCCATGGCCAGAGCCAGTGGAACCTGGACAACCGCTTCACCGGCTGGGTCGATGTCGACCTGACCGAGCAGGGGCGCCGGGAAGCGGCCGCCGCCGGTCGCCTGATGCGCGAGGAAGGCCTGCAGTTCGACGTCGCCCACACCTCCGTGCTCAAGCGTGCCATCCACACCCTGCAGGGTGCGCTGGCCGAGCTGGAGCAGGACTGGCTGCCGGTGAACAAGTCCTGGCGCCTCAACGAGCGGCACTACGGCGGCCTGCAGGGGCTGGACAAGGCCGAGACCGCGGCCAAGCACGGCGAAGAGCAGGTCAAGGTCTGGCGCCGTTCGTACGACATCCCGCCGCCGCCGATGGACCTGGAAGATCCGGGCCACCCGATCCATGACCGCCGCTACGCCGGTCTGGACCGCAACGCGCTGCCGGGCACCGAGTCGCTGGCGACCACCCTGGACCGCGTTCTGCCGTACTGGCACGACGCCATCGCGCCGCAGCTGAAGGACGGCAAGACCGTGCTGGTCACCGCCCACGGCAACTCGCTGCGCGCGCTGTACAAGTACCTCAACAATGTCTCGCGCGAGGAGATCCTCGAGCTGAACATCCCGACCGGCATCCCGCTGCTGTTCGAACTGAACGACGACCTGACCGTGCAGTCGTTCCGCTACCTGGGCGACCCGGAAGCAGCGCGCAAGGCCGCCGAAGCCGTGGCCAACCAGGGCAAGGCGAAGTAAGAAGCACAAGGCCGGCGCAAGCCGGCCTTCGCTTTTGTCGAGCCGAGCCCACGCTCGGCCGGCGCTGTCGCAACCCGGTAGAGCCAACCCATGGGGGCTGCATCAGCCAGCTACGAGGGATCCATGCGGCGCACCTTCGGCGGCCGCAACGCGGCAATGTCGATGACGTGTTCCTGGCATATCACCTGATAGTGCGTGAATGGGCCCGGGTAACTGACATCGGCAAAGGTGCCATGGTCCAGATAATCGAGGAACTTCGAACGGCTGTAGCGGCGGAACAGGTTGCCGCTCCAGGTTTCGGCGTCGTCCCAGCGCTGGTAGGACTCGTTGTGCACGGCGTAGCTGATGTAGTGGTCCCAGATCAGCTCAAAACGCTGCGAGTGGGGCATCACCTCTATCGCACGCGCATCATCGATTGAACGTCCATGAGCGAGCTCCACACGGGAGGGCTTTCCGACCACCAGGCCTTCCTCGACGACCAGGCGCAGACGATTCGCTTCCGGCTCGCCGATGCCCGCCAGGAACAGACACTCACAAGCGTCGATGGCCTGCAGCAGCGCAGCTTCGTCCATGGTCATGAAGTCCAGTGATCGCGGAAGCCAGAGCATAGCGGCATGCAGACGGAGCCGCGCCATGCGGTCGTGACCTTTGGCCGGTCCCCAGCGTCGCTCCCGCGGCTACCCTGTGAAATTACCCGCAGGAGAGCCTCATGAACGTCCGCAACCTGGTCCCGCTGGGCCTGACCATCGCCATCGCTGCCTCACTGGCGGCCTGTGGCAAGAACGAAACCGCCCCGGCGGCCAGTGCCGACGCCAAGCCGGCCTTCGACCTGTCGCAGATCAAGACGCCGCTGATCTCGCTCAACAGCGCCGACCTCGATCCGGCCATTCCGGCCTGTACCGACCTCAATGGCTTCGTCAACAGCAAGTGGCTGAAGGCCAACCCGGTGCCGGGCGACCAGACCACCTGGGGCAGCTTCGAGATCCTGCGCGAGCGCTCGCTGGAAGTGCAGCACGCGCTGGTGCAGCAGGCCGCCGCCAGCCAGGCCAAGGCGGGCTCGGTGGAAGCGAAGATCGGTGACATCTGGAAGACCGGCAACGATGAAGCGAAGATCGAAGCTGCCGGCCTGGCGCCGCTGCAGCCGCAGCTGGACAAGATCACCGCGCTGAACGACACCGCCGCCATCACCCGGTACCTGCGCGACAGCCAGGCCGAGGGCAAGGGCGTGCTGTTCTCGCTGTTCGCCAATGCCGACTACAAGGATTCGGCCAACGTCATCGCCTACGTCGGCCAGGGTGGCCTGGGCCTGCCGGAGAAGGGCTACTACTTCGATGATGCGCAGGCCAAGATCCGCGACGCCTACGTGGCCTACATCGCACAGGTGCTGACCCTGTCCGGCGTGGACGCGGCGCAGGCCGCCGAGCAGGCCAAGGCCGTGATGGCCTTCGAAACCCGCCTGGCCAAGGCCTCGATGTCGCGCATCGAAATGCGTGACCCGGCAAAGCGCTACAACCCGCTCAGCGCGGCTGAGGCCGACAAGCTGACCCCGAACTTCAGCTGGACCGCGCTGTTCGAGACCCTCAAGGTGCCGGCCGCGCAGAAGTTCTCGCTGGCCCAGCCGGGCTTCTTCGCTGAAATGGACAAGATGCTGGCCGATGTGCCGGCCAGCACCTGGCAGGCCTACCTGCGCTTCCACACCATCGACGACGCCTCGCCGTACCTGAGCAGCCAGTTCGAGAAGGCCAACTTCGATTTCTATGGCACCACCCTGCGTGGCCAGAAGGAAATGCAGCCGCGCTGGAAGCGCGTGCTGGAGTCGGTCAACGGTGGCATGGGCGAAGCCCTGGGCCAGCTGTACGTCGACGCCGTGTTCCCGGCCGAGTCGAAGGTCGCCATGCAGCACCTGGTGGAAAACCTGTCGCAGGCGCTGAAGGCGCGCCTGGAGCAGCTGCCGTGGATGGGCGAAGAAACCAGGAAGAAGGCCCTGGAGAAGTGGGCCAGCTTCACCCCGAAGATCGGTTACCCCGACAAGTGGCGTGACTGGGCGGGCCTGCAGACCAACGGCGACAGCTACCTGGGCAACATGCAGGCGGCGCGTGCGTTCAACTACCGCTATATGCTGGACAAGATCGGCAAGCCGGTGGACAAGACCGAGTGGGGCATGACCCCGCAGACCGTCAACGCGTACTACAACGCCACCAAGAACGAGATCGTGTTCCCGGCGGCGATCCTGCAGGCACCGTTCTTCGACGCCAAGGCCGATCCGGCGCTGAACTACGGCGGCATCGGTGCGGTCATCGGCCACGAGATGATGCACGGCTACGACGACTCGGGCAGCCAGTTCGCCGCCAACGGCAACTTCGACAACTGGTGGACCGACGCCGACCGCAAGGCCTTCACCGAGCGTACCGACCAGCTGGTCGCGCAGTTCGACGGCTATGAATCGGTGCCGGGCGTGTTCGTGAAGGGCAAGCTGACCCTGGGCGAGAACATCGGCGACCTCGGCGGCCTGACCGTGGCCTACGACGCGTTGCAGATGGCGCTGAAGGAAGACCCGAAGGCGAATGTCGAAGTGGATGGCCACAGCCAGGACCAGCGCTTCTTCATGAACTGGGCCACCGTGTGGCGCCGCAACTTCACCGATGGTGAGCTGCGCGTCCGCCTGAACACCGATCCGCACGCCCCGGCCAACTTCCGTGCCAACGGCGCACCGTCGAACATGCCGTCCTATGCCGCTGCATTCCAGTGCAAGGCCGGCGACGCGATGGTGCGTGCCGACGACAAGCGCGTGGTGATCTGGTAATCGATCACCCGTGACTGCGTGATGCGAAAGGCCCGGCAAATGCCGGGCCTTTTGTCTTCCAGGCCGGTAGCGCAGCGCCGACTGGTAGAGTCGACTGTCAGTCGACTATCGCGCGCAGCGCGGGATTTTCGCGATCTGGACGAAGAGCAGTCGACTGACAGTCGACTCTACCGACGGGTCGTTTCACCTTCCGGAAGATCTCAGGCCAGCTCCGGCTCCCGCGCCAGCATGCGATGGAAGCGCTGCAGCACGTAGGGATCCACCAGCCCTCCAGACTGCGAATCGATGATCCGCAACGCGGTTTCGTGCTCCATCGCGTCGCGGTACGGGCGCACGCTGGTCATCGCATCGTAGGCATCGGCGATGGTGACGATGCGCGCGCCCAGCGGGATGGATTCGCCGCGCAGCCCATCGGGATAGCCGCTGCCATCGAAGGCTTCGTGATGGGCGCGGATCAGCCGCGCCACGGGCGCGGCGTCGCTGCGGCCGGTGGCCAGGAAGATGTGCTCGCCGCGCACCGGATGCTCGCGCATGATCGCGCGCTCCTCATCGGTATGCCGGCGCGGTGCCAGCAGTACGTCGTCGGGAATGCCGATCTTGCCGATGTCGTGGAAGCGCGCGGCCAGGCCGACCTGCGCACAGGCCTCGTCGTCGAGATCGCAGTGCGCGGCCAGCCGCTGCGCGAACAGGCCGACGCGGTCGCAGTGATGGCGGGTGTAGGCGTCGCGCATCTGCAGCGACATCGAGAGGGCATCGATCAGGCAGGCGTGCGCGTGCAGCAGGTCGGGGGCGGGTACGGCGTCAGGAAACATGGTCATCCGCCCGCACCGGGTGGGGACCGGTGCGGGGTGTTCGGGGGGCGATCAACCCGGGGCGAGGGTGGTCAGGAGGGCGCGGGCCGCGTTGAAGCGGTCTTCCGGCAACGGCAGCGGGTGCTTGATGCGCAGCTTGTCGGGCCCTTCCATGGCGTACAGGTTCGGTTGCTTCTGGATCAGCTGGATCACCGCCATCGGGTCGATGTTCGGCTTGGATTCGAACACGATGCGGCCACCATTTTCGCCCAGGTCCAGCTTGCGGATGCCCAGCGTGTTGGCCTTCAGCTTCAGCTCGGCGATGGCGAACAGGTGCTTGGCCGCATCCGGCAGCAGGCCGAAGCGATCGATCATCTCCACCTGCAGTTCGCGCAGCGCATCGCTGTCGCGCGCGCTGGAAATACGCTTGTACAGGGTCAGGCGGGTATGCACGTCCGGCAGGTAGTCTTCCGGGATCAGTGCCGGCACATGCAGTTCGACCTCGGCACCACGCACTTCCTCGCCGGCATCAAGGTCGGGCAGCTTGCCCTGCTTGATGCTGCGCACCGCGCGCTCCAGCAGCTCGGTGTACAGGCTGAAGCCGACCTCGGCCATCTGCCCGCTCTGGTCCTCGCCGAGCAGTTCGCCGGCACCGCGGATTTCCAGATCGTGCGTGGCCAGGGTGAAGCCGGCGCCCAGCTCGTCCATCGAGGCGATCGCTTCCAGGCGCTTCTCAGCGTCGGGGGTGATCGCGCGGCGGTCGGGCGTGATCAGGTACGCGTAGGCGCGGTGGTGCGAACGTCCGACGCGGCCACGCAGCTGGTGCAGCTGGGCCAGGCCGAAACGGTCCGCACGGTTGATGATGATGGTATTGGCGTTGGGGATGTCGATGCCCGACTCGATGATCGTGGTCGACAGCAGCACGTTGAAGCGCTGCTTCTGGAAATCCAGCATCACCTTTTCCAGCTCGCGCTCGGGCATCTGCCCATGGGCGATGCCGATGCGCGCCTCCGGCACCAGCTCGGACAGCTCGCGCTGCATGCGGCCGATGCTTTCCACGTCGTTGTGCAGGAAATACAGCTGGCCACCACGCGCCAGCTCGCGCTGGAAGGCTTCGCGCAGCAGCGCGTTGTCCCACTGGGTGATGAAGGTCTGCACCGCCAGCCGGTTCGGCGGCGGCGTGGCGATGATCGACAGGTCGCGCAGGCCGGCCATGGCCATGTTGAGCGTGCGCGGAATCGGTGTGGCGGTCAGGGTCAGCAGGTGCACGTTGGCGCGCAGCGCCTTCAGCGCTTCCTTCTGGCGTACGCCGAAACGCTGCTCCTCGTCGACGATGACCATGCCCAGGTCCTTGAACTTCACGTCCGGCTGCAGCAGGCGATGGGTACCGACGATCACGTCGATGGTGCCGGCGGCGACCTTTTCCAGCTCGGCCTTGATTTCCTTGGTGGTCTTGAAGCGCGACAGCACCTCGACCTTCAGCGGGTAATCGGCGAAGCGGTCGCGGAAGTTGCGGTAATGCTGTTCGGCCAGCAGCGTGGTCGGCACCAGCACAGCCACCTGCTTGCCGGCACTGGCGGCCGCAAAGGCCGCACGCACCGCCACCTCGGTCTTGCCGAAGCCGACGTCGCCGCAGACCACGCGGTCCATCGGCTGGCTGCTGGCCAGGTCGCGCAGGGTGGCGTCGATCGCGGCCAGCTGGTCCGGGGTCTCCTCGAACGGGAAACCGGCCGCGAACGGCTCGTACATCGCGCGGTCGACCTGCAGTGCCAGGCCGGCACGCGCCTGGCGGCGGGCCTGGATCTCCAGCAGTTCGGCGGCGACGTCGCGTACTTTCTCGGCGGCCTTGCGCTTGGCCTTGCTCCACTGCTCGCCACCGAGCGAATGCAGCGGCGCGGTTTCCGCCGACGCACCGGAATAGCGGCTGATCAGGTGCAGCTGGGCGACCGGCACATACAGGCGGTCGCCCTTGGCATATTCGATTTCGAGGAACTCGCCGGGCATGCCGCCGACGTCCATCGCGATCAGGCCACGATAACGGCCGACGCCATGATCCTCGTGCACGATCGGCGCGCCCTCGGTCAGTTCACCGAGGTCGCGGATGATCGCTTCCGGCTCGCGGCCGGCACGGCGCGTGCGCCGGGTGCTGCCGGCGCGCTCGGGGAACAGCTGGCGCTCGGTCAGCACCGCGATGCGCGGATCGTCCAGCGCGAAGCCATCCTCCAGCGGTGCCACCGCGATCGCGAAGCGCGCGTCGTCGGCGAGGAAGCTGGGCAGGTCGGCCACCACCGGCGGCTTCAGCTCGGCGGCCTGCAGCACTTCCAGCAGCGCCTCGCGGCGGCCGGGTGAATCGGCGGCGATCAGTACCCGGCCCGGATAATGGCCGAGGAAGGATTTCAGCGCATCGCCAGCGGGGGCTTCGCGCGCGGCCACCGGCAGCGGTGGCAGCGGCTGGTCCCCCAGCGCGTGCGCGTCGGCGATGCGCGCATGGTCAGCCGCCCACACCTCGATGCGCGGGGCATCGTTCAGGCGCTCGCGCAGCAGCTCCGGCGACAGGTACAACGCCGACGGCGGCAGCAGCGGGCGCTCCACATCATGGCGGCGCTGCTCATAGCGGTCCGCAGTCTGCGCCCAGAACGCGACGGACGCTTCATACGCACCGGCACAGACCACCGGCAGGCTGCCGCTGGGCAGGTAGTCGAACAGGGTTGCGGTGCGTTCGAAGAACAGCGGCAGGTAGTACTCGACGCCGGCCGGCGCCAGTCCGGACTTCAGGTCCTGGTACAGCGAACTGCGCCGGGTATCGACATCGAACCGCTCGCGCAGCGTGGCCAGCACGCGGGCGATGCTGGCTTCATCCATCGGCACTTCGCGGCCGGGCAGCATGTGCACCGCCTCGACCTTGTCCAGCGAACGCTGGCTTTCCGGGTCAAAGGCACGGATCGAGTCGATGTCCTCGTCCAGCAGTTCCACCCGCAGCGGCTCGTCGGCACCCATCGGGTACACGTCGAGCAGGCCGCCGCGCACAGCGAAGTCGCCCGGGTCCATCACCTGCGGCACGTTGCGGTAGCCGGCGCTTTCCAGGCGGCGCTTCTCGGCTTCCAGGTCCAGGCGCTGGCCGACCTTCAGGTCGAAGCTGCCACCGATCACGTAGCTGCGCGGGGCCAGCTGCTGCAGCAGGGTCTGCACCGGCACGATCACCAGGCCACGCTTCAGCGCGGGCAGGCGGTGCAGGGCGGCCAGGCGCTGCGAAATGATGTCCGGATGCGGACTGAAGCGGTCGTAGGGCAGGGTTTCCCAGTCCGGGAAGGCGACCACCGGCAGGGCCGGATCGCCGCCGAGCAGGGTGTGCAGGTCGGCTTCGAGCTGGTTGGCACCGTGGTTGTCACGGGCGATCACCAGCAGCGGGGCGTCGTGCGCACGCGCGGCCTGGGCAAGGTACCAGGCCAGGGCGGTCGGCGAGGCGGGGGCGCGCCACCAGGCGCGGAGCTGGCCGGCGCGCGGCAGCGGCGGGGCGGGGTATGAGGTACGCGACATGGACCCCGGATTTTAGCAGAAGCCCGATCGAAGCCCGGTGGGTCGTGCCGGCCGATTGCCGGCAGCCTCATGTGCCGTTGGGGTAACGCAGTTCAGGCCAGCGGCCGGCACTACCGGCAGGCGTCGCCGGGCGGGGCCCGGCGCATCTGTCAGTTGTCCAGCTCCAGCACCATCCGCACCAGGCCTTCGGCACCGGCCGGGTGCGGGACCGGCTTGAAGCCCAGCGAGGCGGCCAGCTGTTTCATCGGCTCGTTCTCGGCGGCGACGTCGCCGTACAGGCGGTCCAGGTACTTGCCGCGGCCCCACTTCACCAGCTTGCGCATCAGCTGCCGGCCCAGGCCCTGGCCAATGAGGAAGCGGCTGATCAGGATCGCGTACTCGGCTTCACGGGTGCCGGGGATGATCGAGGCCCGGGCGACCGCGCCGACCACCGCTTCGCCAGCAGGCAGGGATTCGGCTGCGACCAGGGTGATCTCGGTCTTGGGATTCGGGTGGGTCAGGCGCTGGGTGGTTTCCGGCGAAAGCTCGGTCACCGCCTGCAGGAAACGATCACGGATTTCTTCCGGCCCGAACAGGCTGAACGCCGCTTGCAGCGGTGCGCCATCTTCCGGGCGGATGGGGCGGATCAGCAGCTCGTGGCCGCTGGGAGCCTTGAAGATCTCATGCCAGGGCGGCATGCGGTTGCGAGTGGCCATACCGGGTGATTCCTTGGTGGTCCATCGATTGTGGCATCACCGGGGCTGCATTCCGTGAACGAAAGGCTCACGGCGGTACAGCCTCGTGAAGGCCGTCATTCGGGGGCTTTGAGCCAATCCAGGCGGGTGCTGGCCCCCGGTTCGCCCAGGTGCTGGCGCAGCGCCGGCAGGGCCGGGCCGACCACCCGGTCGAACTGCCACGGCGGGTTGAGCAGCAGCATGCCGCTGCCGTTGAGGCGCAGCGGCGAGTCGTCCGGGCGCACCAGGAACTCGATCGTCATCGCCGATTTCACCGGCAGGGCGGTGGCCTTGCGCAGGAAGTGCAGGATGGTGCGGCGCTGCTTGATCGGGAACCACACCGCGCAGGTCGCCTGCGGCCAGCGCGCCAGGGTCTCGGCCAGGGCGGCCAGAACGGCCTGGTACTCGGCGTCCTGGGCCTCGTACGGCGGGTCGATCAGCACCAGGCCACGGCCGATCTTGCTGCCGTTGAACTTCGGCGGCAGCAGCGAGCGCAGCAGGGCATAGCCATCGCCAGCGCGCACATCGACGCGGCTGTCATGGGCGAACAGGGCCTTCAGCGTGGCCGTTTCGGCTTCCTGCAGCTCGCAGACCGCCATGCGGTCCTGCGCGCGCATCGCCTGTGCGCTCAGCAGCGGCGAGCCCGGGTAGTTGGTCAGCGCGCCCACCGGGTTGTCGGCCTGCACCGCCTTCAGGTAGCGCTCGACCACCTCCGGCAGCCTGGGCTGGGCCATCAGCCGCATGATCCCGGATTCGGCCTCCAGGGTCTTGCGGCTCTCTTCGCTGGCCAGCAGGTAGCGGCCGGCACCGCCGTGGGTGTCGAGCACGAAGAACGGGCTGTCCTTGCGCTTGAAGCTGTCGATCAGGGCCAGCTGCACGATGTGCTTGAGCACATCGGCGTGGTTGCCGGCGTGGAAGGCGTGGCGATAGTTCATGGGCGGCAGTGTACGGGGCGGCGGCCGCAGCGGCTATGCTGCGCGCCATGACAGCTCCCGTTGCCCATGTCCTGGTGGTCGAGGACGAAGCCGCCATCGCCGAAACCGTGCTCTATGCGCTGCGCAGCGAAGGCTATGCCGCCAGCCACTGCCTGCTGGGCGGCGAGGCCCTGCAACGGCTGCAGGCCGGCGATATCGACGTGGTGGTGCTGGACGTGGGCCTGCCGGACCTGGGCGGTTTCGAGGTCTGCCGGCGGCTGCGTGCGCAGCCCGGACCGGCGGCGCAGCTGCCGGTGATCTTCCTGACCGCCCGCAACGATGAAGTGGACCGCGTGCTCGGCCTGGAACTGGGCGCCGACGATTACATGACCAAGCCGTTCTCGCCGCGCGAGCTGGTGGCGCGGGTGCGTGCGCGCCTGCGTCGTGCGGCAGCGGTCGTCGCAGCGCCCCGCGCGGACGCCGGCTGGCAGGAACACGGGGCGTTCGCGATCGACCGCGAAGGCCGGCGTATCCGCTTCCGCGGCCATGCGCTGGACCTGACCCGATACGAGTACGCGTTGCTGGAAGCGCTGCTGCAGCGCCCCGGTGCCATCCTCAGCCGCGCGCAGCTGATGGACCGGGGCTGGGACAGCAGCGCCGACAGTGCCGACCGCACCGTCGACACCCATGTAAAGACGTTGCGCGCCAAGCTGCGTGCGGCTGGTGCCAGCGACGACCCGATCCGCACCCACCGTGGCCTTGGCTACGCGCTGGAGGTCTAGCCGATGCGCCTGGTACTGAAGCTGTTCCTCGGCTTCTTCCTGATCACCGGCATCGCCGCGTTCTTCGTGATGCGCGTATTCGTCAACGAGGTGAAGCCCGGTGTGCGCCAGGCGATGGAATCGACCCTGGTCGATGCGGCCAACGTGCTGGCCGAGATGGCCGCCGCCGACGTCAAGGACGGCACCATCCGCAGCGGCAGCTTCACCCGCAACCTGGCCAAGGCGCGGCAGCGCGACCTGAAGGCGATGGTCTGGCGTTTTCCCAAGCGATCGCTGGATTACCGGGTGACCATCACCGATGCCAGGGGCATCGTCATCTACGACTCGCTGGGCCGCGACCTCGGGCGTGACAATTCGCGCTGGAACGATGTCTACCGCACCCTGCGTGGCGAGTACGGCGCCCGCTCCAGCCCGGAAATACCAGGCGAAGAAGGCGATACGGTGATGCACGTGGCGGCGCCGGTATACGACCCGGCCGATGGGCGCACCCTGATCGGCGTGCTCAGCCTGGCCCAGCCCAACCGCAGCATCGATCCGTTCATCGCCGCCAGCCAGCGCGCCATCATCGAGCGCGGCGCCTGGTTGATCGGGCTGTCGGCGCTGGTCGGCGTGCTGGTGACGATGTGGCTCACCACCGGCCTCGGCCAGCTCAGCCGCTATGCACGCGCGGTCAGCGCCGGCGAACCGGTGCCACCGCCACGGCGCCGCCGCGACGAGATCGGCGACCTGGGCCAGGCGCTGGAAACCATGCGCCGCAAGCTTGAGGGCAAGGCCTATGTCGAACAGTACGTGCAGTCACTGACGCATGAAATGAAGAGCCCGCTGGCGGCGATCCGCGGTGCCGCCGAGCTGCTGCAGGAGCCGCTGCCCGAGGCCGACCGCGTGCATTTCGCGCGCAGCATCGTCGACCAGCAGGAGCGGCTGACCGAGACCATCGACAAGCTGCTGGCGCTGGCCGAAGTGGAACAGCACGGCTGGCTGCAGACCCGCGATCCGATCGCGCTGCCAACGTTGCTGGCCGATGCGGCAGCGGCGGCGCAGGTGCGTGCGCAGGCGGCCGGCGTGCAGGTCAGCATCGGCAGCGCGCCCGACCTGCGCGTGCAGGGCGATGCCTATCTGCTGCGGCAGGCGTTGCACAACCTGATCGACAACGCCATTGCCTTCTCACCGCCCGGCGCGGACATCGCACTGCAGGCCGAGGTGGACGGGCAGGGCGTGCGCCTGCAGGTGGCGGATCGCGGTACCGGCATTCCCGACTACGCGCGCGAACGGGTGTTCGAACGCTTCTATTCGCTTGCCCGCCCCGGCAGCGGCCGGCGCAGTTCCGGCCTGGGCCTGCCGTTCGTGCAGGAGGTCGCGCGCCTGCACGATGGTCGCGCCAGCCTCGACGCGCGCGACGGCGGTGGCACCGTGGCCAGCCTGTGGCTGCCGTTGTCAGTGCCGGGCCAGCGTCCGCGCCGCTGACTTCACACTCGCTTCAACTTCGCCACAAACCCTGCTCACCGCAGCGGTCCATCCTGCAGCCCTCTCCAACGAGGATGGACCATGAAATCCCTGAAGATGCTGCTGAGGTTCGCCATTGTCGGCGGGCTGATCCTGTTGCTGCTGGTGCCGCTGATGATGATCCGCGGGGTCATCACCGAGCGCAGCCAGTACCGCGACGAGGCCTTTGCCCGGGTGGCCGACAGCCGTGCCGGCACGCAGCAGCTGGTGGGCCCGGTACGGGTGGTGCCGTGGGTGGAACGCAAGCAGGTTGAACTGGTTGACCCGCTGGGCGTCAAGAAGACCGAGATCCAGGTGACCGAGGGCCACTGGCTGCAGATGCCGGCGTCGCTGGAGGTGGGCGGCGAGATGCTGCCGAGCCAGCGCGAGGTCGGCCTGTTCAAGGTGCCGGTGTACAGCTGGAATGGCCAGTTGAAGGCGACTTTCGCCGAAGACGACTATCCGGTGAAGAACGGCCGCACCTATGGCCAGCCCTATGTGGCGCTGGGGGTTTCCGATGTGCGCGGCCTGGTGGGCACGCCGAACCTGCGGGTGGACGGCAAGCAGCTGCGGTTGCTGCCCGGTGTAGGCGTGGCCAGCGAAATCGGACGTGGCCTGCATGCGCCGGTGAGCGGTTTCGCCGCGGATCAGGGCGGCGCGCTGGCCGCCAGCACCGTTGAACTGGAGCTGCGCCTGGATGGCAGCCGCATGCTGTCGGTGGTGCCGGTGGGCGATGACACCCGGATCGCGCTGCGGTCGAGCTGGCCGCATCCGTCGTTCAGCGGCGCCTTCCTGCCCAACGAACGGCGTGTCGATGCACAGGGCTTCGAAGCACGCTGGGCGGTGTCCTCGCTGGCCTCCGATGCACAGCGCCAGCTGCGCAGCGAGGGGACGATCGATTCGCAGGCCGTGACGGTGTCGCTGGTCGATCCGGTCGATACCTACACCCAGGCCGACCGTGCCTCGAAGTACGGCGTGCTGTTCGTGGTGCTGACCTTCGTCGGCTTCATCCTGTTCGAACTGATCAAGTCGCTGCGCATCCATCCGCTGCAGTACCTGATGGTCGGCCTGGCGCTGGCGATCTTCTTCCTGCTGCTGATCAGCCTGTCCGAGCACATCGCGTTCTGGAAGGCCTACCTGGTCTCGGCCGTGGCCTGCATCGGCCTGCAGGCGGTGTACCTGGCCAACGTGCTGGGCCACTGGAAGCGCGGCCTTGGCTTCGCTGCGCTGCTGACCGTGCTGTACGGCGCGCTGTATGGCCTGCTGGTGTCGGAGAACAACGCACTGCTGATGGGATCGCTGCTGCTGTTCGTGATCCTGGCGCTGGCGATGTGGGTGACCCGCCGGGTCGACTGGTACGCGCTTGGCGCAGACCTGAAGTAAGGAGCACGCCATGAGCTGGCGCCAGGGATTGCGGCAACGGGCGCGGCAGGGCATTCCGGCCCTGCTGGAAGTGGATGCACTGCTGCAGGCACATGGCGTGCTGGCGGCCCTGCCGGGGGCATGGATCGCCCCCGGTCTGGTCCGCTTCCAGCTGGCCGCGGTGACCTGCGAGGGATTGCAGGGCAAGGGCCTGGCCTGGTTGCAGGGCGCGCGGCAGGGACGCGGTGCGCTGGCGGGGAGGGTGCCGCGCTACCGGCCATGGAAGGCCGGGGCGGAAGCACTTGCGGAAATCGGCATCGGTGGCCTGCCCGATGACTGGCCCGCGCATGCGGCGGTGTATGGCTGCAGCAGCATCGACCGGCGGCACTGGTTGCTGCTGCTGCCGGAGCGGGCGCAGCTGTGGCTGGGGTGGAGTGGGTGAGGTGGTTTGGCAGATGCGACCCAACCACTCTTCTGTGGGGGCGAACCCTGGTTCGCACGCTTCCGCGCCGCCCATGACCGATGGGAGGGTATCGCGGCGCCGCTGCTGGCTAGACTCGATGGGTTGATGAGAAGGCCGGAAGGCAGGGGTGCGATGTGTTGAAGTGGGGTGTGCTGGCCGTAGCGCTGGCGATGGGTGGCAATGCAGCGGCGCAGCAGCGCGAGACGGTGGACCTGGACATGGTCAGCCGCATCCGCCAGGAGGCCTTCCACCGTTCGCAGGTGATGGACACCTTCAGCTATCTCACCGAACGCATCGGCCCGCGGCTGACCAACTCGCTGGCGATGGGCCGCGCCAACGCGTGGACCCGCGGCAAGTTCAACGAATGGAAGCTGGACAACGTCCACGACGAAGCGTTCGATGACTTTGGCCGTGGCTGGGAGTTCACCTCGGCCAGCGTGGAAATGCTGGGTGACCGTGTGCAGCCGCTGCATGCACTGCCCAAGGCCTGGACGCCGGGCACCAAGGGGCCGGTTGAAGGCGAGCTGGTGCAGGTCGAGATCAAGAAGCCCGAAGACATCGAAAAGTACCGCGGCAAGCTGCGCGGCAAGATCCTGCTGCTGGGCGAGGCGCGCGAGTACAAGCGCGGCACCGAGCCGGATTCCCATCGGCATGACGCGACCTCGCTGGAAGGCCTGCAGGCGTTCACCCTGCCGAAGGACCAGGACGCCACCGCCGAGCGCGCCAAGCGGGTCAAGGAGTACCAGGAACGCCAGCAGCTGGCGACCAGGGTCAATGCGTTCTTCGTCGAAGAAGGGGCGCTGGCCTCGATCAGCATCAGCAGCTGGGACAACGGCATCATCCGCGTTGCCGGTGGTGGTTCGCGCAAGGCCGGCGAGCCGGTCGGCATCCCCGAGCTGGCGATGATCAGCGAGCACTTCAACCCGCTGGTGCGCGCGCTGAAGGCCGGGCAGACCGTGCGCCTGCGCGTGGATGTGGCCGCGCGCTTCACCGATGACGCCGACCAGCCCGGCTACAACACGCTGGCCGAGATCCGCGGCAGCAGCAGGCCTGATGAAGTGGTGATGATCGGCGCGCACCTGGATTCCTGGCACAGCGGCACCGGCGCGGCCGACAACGCCGCAGGCGTGGCGGTGATGATGGAGGCCATGCGCATCCTCAAGGCCACCGGCGCCAGGCCCAAGCGCACCATCCGCGTGGCGCTGTGGAGCGGCGAGGAGCAGGGCCTGATCGGCTCGCAGGCCTATGTGGCCAAGCATTTCGGCCGGTTCCCGGAGCCCACCGACCCGGCGCAGAAGGCGCTGCCGGCGTCGCTGCGCGAGCCGACCGGTGCACTGCAGAAGACCCGCGATTACAGCAAGTTCCAGGTCTACTTCAACATGGACAACGGCTCCGGCCGCTTCCGGGGCATCTACGCCCAGGAAAACCTGGCGGCGATGCCGATCTTCGAAGCCTGGCTGGCGCCGTTCCATGACGTCGGCGCCACCACCGTGGCGACCCGCAACACCGGCAGCACCGACCACATCAGCTTCGACCGCATCGGCCTGCCGGGCTTCCAGTTCATCCAGGACCGGCTGGACTACTTCACCAATGTCCACCACAGCCACCTGGACACCTGGGACCACGCCGAACCGGAAGACCTGAAGCAGGCCGCAGCCATCGTCGCCTCGTTCGCCTACAACGCCGCGATGCGCGAGCAGCCGTTCCCGCGCAAGGTGGAACCGTAAAAGGGGACGGAGGGGATTAAGTCGCATCTCCCCTCCGTTTCCCGGTTGCAGTACCCACGGGCTGGGCAATCGCGACTTAATCCCCTCCGTCCCCTTTTTCCGTCGGGGGCGGCGGGCTGGTAAAATCGGGGGATTCCCGTTCCTCGAGCCGTCCATGACCTGCCGCACCCGCTTCGCCCCCAGTCCCACCGGCTACCTGCACATCGGTGGTGCCCGCACCGCGCTGTACTGCTGGCTGGAGGCCCGCCACCGCGGCGGCGAGTTCGTGCTGCGCATCGAGGACACCGACCGTGAACGCAGCACCCAGGGCGCGATCGACGCCATCCTGGAGGCGATGGAGTGGCTGGGCCTGGACTACGACGAAGGCCCGATCTATCAGACCGACCGCGTCGCCCGCTACCGGGAAGTGGCAGAGCAGCTGATCGCCGACGGCAAGGCCTACTACGCCTACGAAACCCGCGAAGAGCTGGACGCGATGCGCGAGGCCGCCATGGCCAGGCAGGAAAAGCCGCGTTACAACGGCGCTGCACGCGAACTGGGCCTGCCGTACAAGGACGACCCGAACCGCGTCATCCGCTTCAAGAACCCGCTGGAAGGTACGGTGGTGTTCGACGACCTGATCAAGGGCCGCATCGAGATCGCCAACAGCGAGCTGGATGACATGGTCATCTTCCGCCCGGACGGCTACCCCACCTACAACTTCGCGGTGGTGGTGGACGACTGGGACATGGGCATCACCGAGGTCATCCGCGGCGACGACCACATCAACAACACCCCGCGCCAGATCAACCTGTACGAGGGCATTGGTGCGCCGGTGCCGAAGTTCGGCCACATGCCGATGATCCTGGACGAGCAGGGCGCCAAGCTGTCCAAGCGCACCGGCGCGGCCGACGTGATGCAGTACAAGGACGCCGGCTACCTGCCCGACGCGCTGCTGAGCTACCTGGCCCGCCTGGGCTGGTCGCACGGTGACCAGGAGCTGTTCAGCCGCCAGGAGCTGATCGACCTGTTCGACGTGAAGGACTGCAATTCCAAGGCCTCGCGTCTGGACATGGCCAAGCTGGGTTGGGTCAACCAGCACTTCCTGAAGACCGAGGACGTGGCCGCCATCGTGCCGCACCTGGTCTACCAGCTGGAGAAGCTGGGCCTGGACGTGGCCGCCGGCCCGGCCCCGGAGGATGTGGTGATCGCCCTGCGTGAACGCGTGCAGACCCTGAAGGAAATGGCCGAGAAGGCCGTGGTCTGGTACCAGCCGCTGACCGGGTACGACGAAGCGGCGGTGGCCAAGCACCTCAAGGCCGGTGCCGAGGTGGCGCTGGGCAAGGCCCGCGAGCTGCTGGCAGCGTTGCCGGAGTGGACCGCCGAGTCGGTGGGCGTCGCCCTGCACGACGCGGCCGCAGCGCTGGAAATCGGCATGGGCAAGGTCGCCCAGCCGCTGCGCGTGGCGATCACCGGCACCCAGGTCAGTCCTGACATTTCCCATACCGTGTACCTGGCCGGCCGCGAGCAGGCCTTGAAACGCATTGATGTGGCCATCACCAAGGTAGCAACGGCCTGAGGCATCCTTGCCAGGCCCGAACCGGAGAACACGCATGCCCGCCAAGACCGCCACTGCCTGTACCGCCCCGCACCACCATGTCCACGACGCATCGGATTTCGTGGCGGTGGTCGAGCGTGTCTCGCGCGAACGCGGGCTGCGCCTGACCCCGATCCGCGCCAACGTGCTGAAGCTGATCGCCGAGGCCGGCAAGCCGGTCAAGGCCTACGAGCTGCTGGAATGGGTGCGCAACGGCAAGGGCGTGGGCGCCGATGCCCCGCCCACCGTGTACCGCGCGCTGGACTTCCTGATGGCCAATGGCTTCGTGCACAAGCTGGAATCGGTCAATGCCTTCGTGGCCTGCCATCACCCCAGCAGTGCCGCGCATTCGGTGCCGTTCCTGATCTGCAACAGCTGCCACAGCGCGGTGGAGCTGGAAGACCGCGAGATCGTCACCCAGCTGGAGAAGCGCGCCAAGGAGCTGGGCTTCCAGCCGCAGGCACAGACGCTGGAAGTGCATGGCCTCTGCGCGCGCTGCGCCGGCTAACGCAACGGTAGGGCCGGCCGCTGGCCGGCATTTTTGGAAACGGGGTCAGATCCCTTTGCCACTGGCAAAGGGATCTGACCCCGTTTCATACCGGTGCGGCAGGGCCTGCGTCCTAGTCCATCGGCTTGGACCGGGTATCCACCCGCACGATCACCGACATGCCGGGCCGCAGCTGCTTTGCCAGCTTCTGATCCCTGTTGATCGATATCCGCACCGGCAGCCGCTGCACCACCTTGGTGAAGTTGCCGCTGGCATTGTCCGGGCGCAGCACGCTGAATTCCGACCCGGTGGCTGGGGCGATCTCCTGCACGCGGCCCCGCAGCACCTGGCCCTGGAACGCGTCCACCGAGAACGTCGCCGGTTGGCCGATCGCCATGCCCCAGGTCTGTCCTTCCTTGTAGTTGGCCACCACCCACAGCGTGTCAGGTACCAGGAACAGCAGCTGCGAACCGGCAGCGACGTACTGGCCCACGCGTACGCTGGCTTCGCTGATCTGGCCGTCGCGTGGTGCGTGGATCACCGTGTTGGCCAGGTCGATGCGGGCCAGTTCCAGCTGCGCCTGCGCGCTTTCCACCTGCGCTTCCAGGCTCTTGCGCGCGACCTGGGTCGACACCAGCGTTTCCTCGGCGATGCGGATCTGCGCCTGCGACTGTTGCACGCTGGCCTGTGCCGACGCCTGGGTGGTGCGGAACTTGTCGCGGTCGTTGATGGACACCAGCTGCTGCGCCGCCAGTTCCTCGTAGCGTTTCAATTCATTGCGCGAACGCTGCAGTTCGGCCTGGCCAGCCGACAGCGTGGCGCGGGCGGAGGCAATCTGTGCGCGGTTCTGCGCCTGTGACTGGTCCGAGTTGGCCAGCGCCGCGCGCGCGCTGTCCAGCGTCGCCTGCGCCTGGGCCACGCGCTGCGCATAGATGCGGTCATCGATGCGCAGCAGCGGCTCGCCCTGCTTCACATGCTGGAAATCCTTCACCAGCACTTCGGTCACATAGCCGTTCACCTGCGGCGCCATCACCGTGATCTGGCCGCGTACATAGGCGTTGTCGGTCACCATCACGCTGCTGGTGAACGGCCACAGGTGCCAGGCGCGCAGGATCAGCGCAATGCCCAGCAAGGCCACTACCACCATCACCACCACGCTGCGGGCGCTGGGCTTGAGGTACTTCGGCGCGACCGCAGGTTCTACCGGCGTGGCCGCGGGCGCCGCGTCGGTCGGCGGCGGTGGGGTGACGTTGTCGGTGTCGTCGGGGCGGGGCGGGACGGGAGGCATGGGAGGACTCAACGGGACGCGGCCGGCGTGGACGCGGTGGAAAGGGCGGGGTGGCGCTTGCGCCATTGCTTGAGCACGGCGGTGCGCAGCGACAGCAGCAGCAACCAGCACAGGAAGCCGATCGCCAGCCAGCCGCTCAGCGTGAACACGTCATTGAAGCCACGCACGTTGGCTTCGCGGCGCGTGGTCTGCGCCAGCTGCGCGCTGCCCTGCGCACTGCGCAGCACCGGGTCGGTGATCTGCGCAGCGTACAGCTGCTGCTGGATGCGCAGCCGTTGCGCGACCACCGGATCGGCCGGATCGAGCTGGCTGGTCAGCGCGCTGGAATACAGCTGCTCGCGATGCAGCTGGAAGGTCCCCAGCACCGCCGAACCTGCCAGGCCACCCAGGGTCTGCGTGATCGACAGCGTCACCAGGAAGGTGATCATGTGGTCGACGCCCTGTTTCAACGCGGCGGAGATGCCGAGCATGATCAGCGGGCCCATGAACATGCCGGCACCGACCGAGGCCAGGAACTGGCTGGCGTAGAAGTCGTGCGGCCGGTCCAGGCTGGTGCGGTGCTGGTCGAAGAACGCGGCGGCGCCCAGCAGCAGGATCGCCATCAGCAGCTGCGCGATCAGCCGCTTCGGTCCGAAGGTGAGCGAGGCACCGGCGATGCCGACGATCACCCCGGCCAGGATCACTACGAACAACGGCCGCATCTGGTCAGGCCCCATGCCCAGCGTGCGCATCAGGTTGACCACGCCGTAGGACTGCTCGGTGGTCAGGAAGCGGATCAGGAACGCGCCGACGATGAAGTGCAGCACCGGCAGCTTCGACAGCCAGCGGATCTGCAGCAGCGGATTGCGCCGGTAGTGTTCGATGATGAAGGCGGTGGTGGACAGCACGATCGAGGCGACCAGCGCCCAGCCCAGCCATGGGGTGTTGAGCCACCAGCGCGTGTAGCCCTGCGCCAGTACGATCACCAGCAGCGCGACCGCCGGCGCGAGCAGGGCGAAAGTGAGGAAGTCCAATGGCTCGAACGCCTTTACCTGGATGCCCGGCGGCAGCTTCAGCACCACCACTGCCGCGAACGCGCACAGGGCCAGGCCGGCTTCGAAGGAGTACAGCTGGTGCCATTGGCCGGTATCGACCAGGCCTGGTGAAACGATCCAGGCGATCGGCACCGCCAGCTGCGACAGGCCGACACCGACCACCAGGAGATTGCCGGTGAATCGGCGCGGCAGCGCCTGCAGCATGTACAGCGTGCCCAGTGTGGAACAGGCCGCACCCGCGAAGCCGCTGGCGGCTCGGGTCAGCATCGTGGTCTCGAAGCTGCCGACGAACAGGTGCAGCACCGCCAGCGCCGCATACAGGCCCAGGCCGATCTCGGCGAACAGGCGGATGCCGTACTGCTGGCGGAACTTGAAGGCCAGCAGATTGGCGGTGACATTCACCATCGCATACGCGGCCACCAGCCAGCTGCCCTGGGTCGGAGTGAGCGCCAGCTGGCCCTGCAGGAACGGCAGGTTGGCGGTGACCAGCGCATTGCCGAGGCCGCCGGTGATCGCCACCAGCAACGATACCAGCGCATAGGCCGCGCGCCGGTACGGCGGGTGCCAGGGCATCGACGCCGAGCCGGGCATGGTCGGCTTCTCATGCTCCTCCCAATCCGGAACCGGCTTCAGATACGGCTGGACCATCAACGGGCCTCGCTGGCAGCTCCCTGGAGACCCCCACGCAGCAGCTGCAGGGCACGCCCGGCCAACTGGGCGCGCTCGTCGCGGGTCTTGCCGCGCAGGGCCGCACCCAGCATGCCCGAGATCAGTGAAATATCCGTCTTTTCCAGGTCGTCACGGCACAGCCCGGCGGCCTTGGCGCGCGCGATCGGTTCCTCCAGCAGGTCGCGCACGGTCTCGCGCGCGGCGCGCATGGACGGCACGTCCGAATCAACCGCACGCCAGTAATCGGCCAGTGCCGGCGAATCGATGATGCGCTGGGCCATGCCCTCGAACACCTCGAACAGGGCGTCATCGCGGTCACCGAGCTGTTCGACCTGGCGCCGGATGCGGTCGACCGTGCGCTGCAGCAGCGCCTGGATCAGCGCGGTGCGGTCGGGGAAGTTGCGGTACAGGGTGGCGCGGCCCACCTGGGCGCGTTCGACCACCAGATCCAGCGGGGCGGTGACGCCATGTTGGCCGAAGACATGATCGGCGGCGTCGAGGATGAGGGCACGGCGGGCAGCAGCATCGGCACGTTGAGCGGTCATGGAATCATTTTCGGACAAAAGTGTCCGATTGACGAGACTTTGAGTGACGGGATTGTCCGGTTGTTGTCGTACGCACACCTTTGTGACGGATGCGTGATGGCGTGGGACGGAATGAAAACGGGGGCCCGAAGGCCCCCGTTCAATGCGGTGGTGCCAGAGCCCTTTCCTTCGGAAAGGGATCCGACCCCGCCGTGCGCGATCAGAAGAACGCGCGGATCCCGAATGCGACTCCACGGCCTGGCAGCGGCGAGTAGTCGCGCAGCAGCGAGGTATGCGGGCGCACTTCGCGGTTGGCCAGGTTGCTGCCATCCAGGAACACCTCGTAGCTGTTGCCCGCGTTGCGATCCCAGCGGTAGGCCAGGTGCGCGTCGACCAGCGTGTAGCCGTCGCTCGGGGCTTCGTTCTGGGCAACGTCCTTCTGGCGGCTGTAACGCACCGCACCGACCGAGGCGCGCCAGCCGTCCTTCGACCAGCGCAGGTCGGCACCCACGCGGGCCGGGGCGATACGCGGCAGGTAGCCGGTGTTGGCCAGCTCCACGTTGTAATTGTGGTTGTGGTCGCCGTGCGGCACGGCGATGTCGAGGTTGCGGCTGCCGCTGCCATCCAGCTTGGCCTTCACATAGTCACCGAACAGGCGCAGATCCCAGTCACCGGCGCCACCCTCGAACAGGTGCACCAGCGCTTCGGCCTCGGCGCCGCGGAACACCGCGTCCTGCTGGGTCCAGGCGCGGACCGGCAGGCCTTCGGTAACACCGGTGTCGGCGAGGTAGATGAAGTCCTTGAACTTCGTCTGGTAGACCGACGCGGAGAAGTCCAGGCGATCGCTGTGGGTATGGATGCCCAGTTCGACGCGCTGGCCGCGCTCGGTTTTCAGGTTGGCGTCGCCGATCTCCAGCGAGCGGGTGGCGATGTGCGCGCCGGCGGCGTACAGCTCTTCGTTGGTGGGTGCACGCTCTGAGCTGTCCACGCCGATGCGCAGGTCAACGGCATCGTTGAGCTTCCAGATACCGGCGGCAGACAGGTTGGTGGCACCGAACGTGCGGCGACGGTAGTCACCGGTCGGGTCCAGCTTGACCTGGTCGTGGCGGCCACCCAGTTCCAGCTTGAACGGGCCGAACTGCTTTTCCTGCAGCACGAACAGGCCGATGTTCCTGGTGCCGGTATCCGGTACGAACGCCTCTTCGCCCTTGGCGCCGAAATCGCTGTTGCCGAACTGCAGGCCGAACGCGCCGTCCCAGCCGCCGATCTGCTGCTGCACGGCTTCCAGGCGCGCTTCGATACCACGGTTGGTGAAGCGCGTCGACGGCGTGCCGGCCTCCAGCTCCACGTGCTCGTAGTCGGTGTAAGCCACGCGTGCGTTGATGTTCTTCAGGAACGAGACCGGGTTGTAGATGCCGGCCTTGGTCTCGAAGCGGTTCTGCACCATGTCGATGCGCACGTCATGCTCGTCGCCGCCTTCCTCTTCATCGCCGTGGTCGTGACCGTGGTCATGGCCGTGGTCATCACCATCGGCATGCACGTGCGCGCCATTGGGAATGCCGTAGTTGGTGCGATAGGTGCTGGCCGACACACCGAAGTAACCACCGTCGCCCAGCCACGTTGCGCCGACGCCGCCGGCGCGGGTGCGGATCGAACTGTTGTCCAGGCGGCCGCGGCGCGGTTCTTCGCCCTCGGCTGCATCGTGATCATGGTCGTGATCGTGATCGTGGTCATGGTGGTCTTCAAGGCTGTCGATCACCGCGTAGCCGGGAATGCGGTAGTCGTCGCCATTGCGCACCAGGCCATCCACGTGCAGCACGACGTTGCCGCTGACACCATCGAGGCGGAACATGCCGCTGCGCTCATTGTTCACCGAGTTGCCGCGCAGCTCGGCGCGACCGCTGAGCGGGCGCTCCGGCAGTTCGCGCGCGATGCGGCCATCCACCACATTGACCGCACCACCGATGGCGCCGCTGCCGAACAGCAGCGTGGCCGGACCCTTCAGCACTTCGATCTGGTCGGCCAGGAACGGCTCGATGCTGGTGGCATGGTCGGCGCTGACCGTGGAGGCGTCCATGTTGCCCATGCCGTTGGACAGCACGGCAACGCGCGGGCCTTCCTGGCCGCGGATGATCGGGCGGCCGACGCCGGGGCCGAAGAAGGTGCTCTGTACGCCCGGCAGCTTGGCCACGGTATCGCCCAGGGTGCCGGCCTTCTGCTCGTCCAGGCGCTCACCGGCCAGCACGTCCACCGGGCGCGCCAGGGATTCGGCATCGCCCTGCAGCGGCGACGCGGTGACCTGTACCGAGGAGAGTTCGGTCAGGTGGCGGTCACGGTGGGAGGTGTCCTGGCCGGCTGCAAAGGCGACGGACGGCAACAGGGCGGCGAGGGCCAGGGCCAGGGAATGCGGCTTGAGCCGAGGGGTGTGGGCGGGCATGGGCAGGTCCTTTGTTACAATGTATCAATCGCAGGGCGCACGAATCCCGTCGAGGGGACAGGGGGAGGGAAAACCGTGCGGTTCGGAGAGGGATGTTATATTATTCCATAACGATTCGCCGACCCTGCTGGAAGTCATGTCCCTGTCCTCACGCCTGCGCCACCTGCTCGACCGTTTCGGTGCCACTGGTTCGATGCTGTGCGCATTGCATTGCGCGGTGATTCCCGTGCTGCTGGCGGCGGCGCCGTCGCTGGGCCTGTCGTTCTGGCTGAGCGATGGCGTGGAACAGGCGCTGGTGGTGTTCGTGACCCTGCTCGGGCTGTTCAGCCTGGTCTGGGGCTATCGCCGCCACGGTGCGCTGCGTGCGCTCGGCTTCCTGATCCCCGGCCTGGTCGCGCTGTGGGCCGGCGTGCTGTACGACCCGCTGCACCACAATGCGGTGCCGCATGCGGTGGTGATGACCATCGGCGGCCTGCTGGTCGGCGTTGCCCACCTGGTCAACCTGCGCCTCAACCACGGCCACGTGCACGACGCAAGCTGCGCGCACTAGGCACGCCGTGATAGGATTTCCGATCGTGCGCGGGGGCGCCCAGCAAGGCGGCCCCGCCGAACCCGTGTCAGTACGGGGTAACCAGATTTCACACTTGAGGAGTTGAAGACATGGGTAAGGGTGACCGCAAGACCGCCAAGGGCAAGCGCTACAACGCCAGCTACGGCAACGCCCGTTCGCACACCGCGAGCAAGGTCGCCGTAGGCGCCGCCGCCCCGGTTGCCAAGAAGACCGTGGCCAAGGCTCCGGCGAAGAAGGCCGTGGCGAAGAAGGCCGTCGCCAAGGCCTGATCAGGCCGACCGACCGGTCCAAGGAAAACGCGGCGCCTGGCGCCGCGTTTTTTTATGCGCGTTCCTGCAGGGCCGAGCCCATGTTCGGCTGGCGTAATGCAGCCGAGCATGGGCTCGCTCTACAGGGAATTCAGCGCAAGGTCTGCTTCAGCGTTTCCGGATTGCCATCGTTCGGCGCGGCCGGCACCTGCAGCAGGTGGGCCAGCAGCGGGTAGACGTCGACATTGTCGAAGCCGTCGATCACCAGGCCCTGGCGGAACGACGGGCCGCTGGCCACGAACACCGCACGCATCGACGGCAGGGCATTGTCGTAGCCGTGCGAGCCACGGTCCTGCTTCGCGCGCTTGGCGATCTTCTCGCGGTGCAGCGCATCCCAGCCTTCATCCATCGCACAGACGATGGCCGGAACCCGCGGATGCGTGCCGTAGTGCCAGCGCGCCGGCAGGTTCTCCTTCTTCCAGCACTCGTAGTGCGCATGGCGGCCGAGCAGGGCGCGTTCGGCCTCAGCCTCACGACCGGCCACTGGCGCGAAGCCCACCGACTGGCCCTGGCTGACGTTGCGCGCGATGGACGGGTCGGCCATCGATTCGGTGGCGATCACGTGGCCGTCGGCGACGCTGGCCATGCCGTGGTCGGACACCACGATCACATTGGTGGTGGCGGCCAGGCCGCGCTGCTGCAGGCCGTCGAGCACCTGGCCGACGATCAGGTCGGCGCGTGCGATGGCGTCGGCGTACTGCTTCGACCCGGGGCCGTAGTTGTGCCCGGCCTTGTCCACGTGCTCCATGTACAGCGTGGTCAGTCGCGGGGCATCGGCGTCGGTCTGTGCCAGCCAGTCGAGCACGATACCGGCACGCTGCTCCAGCGGTTCCTTGCCGTCGTAGATGCGCCACTGGCTGGGGCGCACACCACGGATTTCCGATTCACTGCCCGGCCACGACGTCGTGGCGGTGCGCACGCCGGCGTTCTCGGCGCCGACCCAGATCGGTTCACCGCCCCACCAGGCACTGGTGGTGACGGCCTCGCGGTTGCTCAGCTCGAAACGGCCCAGCGCTTCATCGTCCATGCTGTTGTTGACGATGCCATGGTGGTCCGGTCGCAGGCCGGTGACGATGGTGTAGTGGTTGGGAAACGTCAGGGAAGGATAGGACGGTGTCATCCAGCGGGCGCGCACGCCGCCGTCGATCATCCGCTGCAGGTTCGGGGTCAGCCCGCGGTCCAGCGCATCGGCGCGCAGGCCGTCGATGGAGATCAGCAGCAGCTTCGGCGGTGCGGCCGATGCGACGGACGTGGGAACGGAGGCGGTAGGGGCAGGCGCAGTGGTGCAGGCAGCCAATGGCAGCAGCAGCGCCAGCGAACAGGTCAGGCGTACGGAAGTCATCCGTGCATGATAAGCCGGTGCAATTACCGGCCCAAGACACGGCGCGCCAGGATCGCCCGGGGTCAGATCCCTTTTCCACGGGAAAAGGGATCTGACCCCGATGTTCAGGCGAACAGCGGGGCCTGGCGTTGTTCCAGCCGCAGCAGCGCGGCCTTGGTTTCCAGGCCACCGCCGAAACCGGTCAGTGCACCGTTGCTGCCGATCACGCGGTGGCAGGGCAGGATGATCGGCAACGGGTTGCGCCCGTTGGCCGCGCCCACCGCGCGGGTCGCGCTGGGCTGTCCCAGGTGTTGCGCCAGTTGCAGGTAGCTCCAGGTCTGGCCGAACGGAATCAGCGCCAGCGCCTGCCACACGCGCAGCTGGAACGGCGTACCACGCGGCGCCAGCACAAGGTCGAAGCTGTTGCGCTCGCCGTGCAGGAACTGCAGCAGCTGCTCGCGTGCTTCCGGCAAGGCATCCGGTGCGTAATGCCAGTCATCACGCCCGCGCGCGGGGTGGCGGTTCTCCGGGAACAGCACGTGTGACAGGCCACGCTCGTCGCCGGCGATGGTCAACACGCCGATCGGGCTGTCGAAACGATCGAACAACAGTGTCATGTCGGTTCTCCAACGAATGTGCCGGACAGGTGCCACAGGTGCAGCACGGCGTAGGCGCGCCAGGGACGCCACGGTTGCGAGCGCGCTTCGGTTGCGCGTTCGCTCAGGCGCTGGCCCTGCGCGTGGCCGAGGACCTGCTGCAGTACAAGATCGCCGGCCGGGAAGGCATCGGGCTGGCCGAGGCCACGCAAAGCGATGTACTGCGCGGTCCATGGGCCGATGCCGGGCAGTGCCACGCAGCGGGCAACAAACTCTTCCAGCGCCTGGCCGGGCCCGAAGTCGAGCTGGCCGCTGGCGCAGGCGGTGGCCAGTGCACGCACGGTCGCGGCGCGGCTGCGCGGCAGGCCGATTGATTCCAGAGGCGCCTCGGCCAATACCTCGGGTGCCGGGAACTGGCGATCAAAGTCGGACGACATGCCCGGCAGGTGCGCGCCATAGGCATCGACCAGCCGCCGCGCGAAGGTGGTGGCGGCGGCAACAGTAACCTGCTGGCCGAGCACGGCGCGCACGCCCACTTCGAAGCCATCCCAGCCGCCGGGCACGCGCAGCCCCGGGCGCTCGGCGATGCCGCGCGCCAGCAAGGGTTCCTCACCCAATGCGGCGTGCACCTGCTGCAGGTCGGCATCCAGATCAAACACGCGACGCACGCGGCGCACGATGTACGGGATCAGGCGCGGATCCACCGCACCCAGCTGCAGGCGCAGCTCCGGGCGCTTCGGGTCGGCAGTGACGCGCAGCAGGGTGGGGCGCTCCGGCGTGCCCAGCACGCGCTGGTAGCTGTCCTCGCCAATCAGTTCGATGCCGGGCAGGCTGCGCTTGCGCAGGAACGCCAGCATGCGCGGGAAGTCCAGCGGTGGACGGTAGCCCAGGCGCAGCACCAGGCCGCCATCGTCGGCGGCCAGCGGTTGATGCTGGCGGCGCAGTGCGGTGGGGGCCATGCCGCAGCCCTGCAGGAATGCGGTATTGAAGCGGCGCAGGCTGTTGTATCCGGCGGCCAGTGCGACGTCGGTCACCGCCAGCGTGGTCTCGGTCAGCAGTTGCTTGGCCAGCAGCAGGCGATGGGTGGCGTGGATCTGCCCGGGCGTCGCGCCCAGGCGTTCGACGAACAGGCGCTGCAGCTGGCGCGCGCTGAGGCCGAGCTTCGTAGCAAGATCGGCCACCGGCTGCTCCTGCAGGAAGCCGCCGTGGATCAGGGCCAGGGCGCGCTGTACGGTCTGCCCGGCCAGTGCCTGCTGGGCCTGTGGTGCCAGCTCCGGGCGGCAGCGCAGGCACGGGCGATAGCCGGCGGCCGCGGCGGCCGCGGCGGTCGGGTAGTAGGTGATGTTGCGCGGCTTCGGGGGCGGTGCGGGGCAGACCGGGCGGCAATAGATGCCGGTGCTGCGCACGGCGGTGAAGAACACGCCGTCGAAACGTGCGTCGCGGGCCAGGCGGGCGCGGTCGCAGGCGGCGGTGTCGAGGGCGAGGGCGGTGTCCATGGCGGCAGTCTAGGCGGGTGCGGGCGGGGATACTCGCCACATTCGGACATGGATGCTGAAGGGGGTCACGCCGGGCTGCGCCCGGACCCGCGGTAGTGCCGGCCGCTGGCCGGCAACAGCAACAGCAGAAGCGGGATTCCTGTGGGATGGCGCGGTGGGTCCGGTGGCAGGGGACGCCGTGAACCCCCAGACCGGCCCAGCCGCTGGCGGCTGTGCGTTCGGGCGCTTGCGAAGCAGTGCTTCGCAAGCAAAGCGCCCTCACCCCTGGGGACTTGGTCGCGGCATCCATGCCGCTCGCACCCCTGCCACCGGACCCACCACGCCTTCGACAGGTTCCTGAGGCTGTTGGTAGGTGCCGACCTTGGTCGACACGCTTTCCCAAGGGTCAGAAGGGGTTCAGTGCCACGCGCTGAATGCGCGGCCTGGACGGGTAGACTGTGGCTCTTGGTCCCATGAATCCCGGTTGCCCGATGTCCGCCAAATTCCGCTGGTTGCCCCTGTTGTGCCTGGCCCTGGCGGGCTGCAGTCAGCTGGAGAATCCGGGCAACGTGACCGCTGCCGACAAGGCAGCGCGGGCGCCGGCCAGTGATGGCGAGAACATGGTTTCGATCAATGCCGCCGACGCGCCACCGGCACCGGCACCACCGCGCAGCCAGGCGGGTCGGCCGTGGCCGCAGGCGCAGCTGGAAAATGGGCGTGCGTGGGTCAGTTGCAGCACGGAATATGCGGGCGATGCCGGCGACGGTGCCGAACTGGAAGGGCTGCAGCGCGAGCAGATCACCCAGGCCCTGGCGCCGTGTGCCGAGCGTGGGCTGATGCGCGTGCGTTACGCCGGCAAGATCAATCCGGGCTTCGCCGAAATGATGTGGCGGTTGGCGGTGGTCGCTGACGAACTGAAGATCCACAAGCGCATCCTCGACCTGGACTCCAGTGGTGGCCAGGTGGAGTCGGCGATCGTGGCCGGTGACAGCATCGGTGAATCGGGCTGGACCATCTGGGTGCGCGAAGGCTCCATCTGCCACAGCGCCTGCGTGTTCGTGCTGGCTGCCGGTGACAACCGCCTGCTGTCGGGCAAGGTCGGCATCCACCGCATGATGCGGATCAGCTCCAAGGCCACCTCGCGCGCCGAGCTCAACCGCGAGCTGCACGAAGTCTACGACAACGTGAAGGATTACCTGCAGCGCAATGGCGTGGCGGTGGGCGTGGCCGATCTGATGATGACCGTGCCCAATCGCAGCCTGCGCCTGCTGACGCCGGATGAGCTGCGCCAGTACGGCCTGGATGGCACCAACGCGGTGCAGGACGATCTGGAACGGATCAAGCAGATGCGCGCCTGCGGCGATGACTTCGTGCAGCGCAAGGACGCGTTCCTGATCGCCTTCGACCAGCAGTGCAAGCGCGACGGCGCCGACATGGAATCGATCAACAGCTGCGGCCAGGCCCTGAAGCAGCGCTTCGGTTTCCCGGATGCGGTATGCCCGGACGAAAGCCCGCTGTCGGAGATCGATGTGGCGACGCTGCCACCGGCACCGTCGGAGCCGCCGCCGGTGGCCGAGCAGCCGCCAGCGAACACCGCCGCGCCCGCCGCGCAAGCTGATGCGGCAGCGGTGGAGGGCAACGCTCCGGCACGCTGACGGCGTAGTCACCGCGCTGGCGTAGACTGCGGTTCTCTCCAGAAAACCGGCGGTGTCCATGAAGCGCGCGTTCCTGCTGCTGTCCCTGCTGCCCCTGACCGTGTTGGCGCAGGCCCCTGCGCCGGCCACGCCTGCACCGGCCCCGGCACGCCCGGCACCAGCCTCGCCGGCAGCTGCGAAGCCCGCTACCGCCGGTTCCCCTGCGTTGACCGCTGCTCAACAGGCGCAGGTGCAGAAACAGGACGCGGAAATGGGCGCCGCCGCAGTGAAGGCAGCGCAGCTGGTCGACGCCAACCGCGCCGGCGAATTGTGGGATGGCGCTTCGGCCGTCGCGCGTCGTGCGGTGCCGAAGGCCGCTTTCGTCAGCCAGTTGGCCGCCGAGCGCACGCGCCTGGGTACGCTGGCCGGGCGTGGCCAGCCGACCATCACCCGGGTCAAGTACAGCGCCGGTGCAGCAGTGCCGGAAGGGCTGTACATCAACGTCAGCTTCCCGACCCGTTTCGCCAACAGCGCACAGCCGGTGCGCGAGCTGGTCTCGTTCCGTTTCGACGAGGACCAGGTGTGGCGCCTGGCCGGTTACAGCCTGCGCGCGTCGGCACCCTGAGGAGGTGAATGATGGCAACTGAACTGACGATGCTGGCCTGGTCGGTACTGCTGGGCTTCGTGTACATCTTCGCCACCTCCACGGTGGTCACCCGCGAGCGCGGGATGAAGTGGAATGCTTCGGCACGCGATGGCGATGCAAAGCCGCTCAGCCCGCTGGCCGGTCGCCTGCAGCGTGCGCAGGCCAACTTCCTGGAGACCTTCCCGTTCTTCGCCGCCGCCGCCATCGCAGTGGTCGTGGCCGGGCGCGGCAACGACACCACGGCGCTGGCCGCGCAGGCCTACTTCTGGGCGCGCGTGGTCTATCTGCCGCTGTATGCCGCGGGCGTGCCCTACGTGCGCAGCCTGGTGTGGCTGGTGTCGCTGTTGTCGATCCTGGCGCTGGTGTTCGCACTTCTGTAAGTCGGCCTGATCCAGATCAAGGCCGCTCAGGCGCGCGGCGCTATGCTGGCGCGGACTGGATCAACGGCAGGAGGCGCGCATGCGCAGGTTGGACGTGGTGGTGGTCGGCGCCGGACCGGCGGGCCTGTGTTTCGCGCGTGCGCTGGCGGGCAATGGCCTGCAGGTCGGGCTGGTCGAAGTGCAGCCGCGCCAGGCGCTGGCCGAGGCCGCCTTTGATGGCCGTGAGATCGCGTTGACCCATGCCTCGCGGCAGAGCATGGAGCAGCTGGGGCTGTGGCAGCGCCTGCCGCACGCTGAAATTGCTGATCTGCGCGATGCCAGGGTGATGAACGGCGGCTCGCCGTTCGCGCTGACCTTCGCCAGCAGCCAGGTCGACGGCCAGCCGCTGGGCTGGCTGGTACCCAACCATCTGATCCGTCGCGCCGCGTGGGATGCCGTGCAGGGCCAGGACGGCCTGGAGCTGTTCGACGGGCGCAAGGTGCTGGGCGTGCAGGCCGATGCGCAGGGCCACGTGGTCAAACTCGATGACGGCAGCCAACTGCATGCGCGGCTGCTGGTGGCCGCTGACAGCCGCTTCTCCGCCACCCGCCGCATGCTCGGCATCGGTGCGCAGATGCGCGACTTCGGCAAGTCGATGCTGGTGTGCCGCATGCAGGTCGAGCGCGACCATCACCACACCGCCTGGGAGTGGTTCGGCTACGGCCGCACGATGGCGCTGCTGCCGCTCAACGAGGGCCAGGCATCGGCGGTGATCACGCTGCCGCCGCGGCAGATCGAGGCGCTGCTGGCGATGGACGAGGTAGCCTTCGGTGAGGCCATCAGTGCCTGCTTCGAACACCGCCTGGGCCGGATGCAGCCGGTGGCCACGCCGCAGGCGTATCCGCTGGTGGGTGTGTACGCGGATCGCTTCGTCGGCGAGCGTTCTGCGCTGATCGGTGATGCCGCGGTGGGCATGCATCCGGTCACCGCGCATGGCTTCAACCTGGGCCTGGCCAGCGCACAGCGGTTGGCGCAGGGCATCGTCGCGCAGCAGCGCCGTGGTGCCGACATTGCCGCCGCCGGCATGCTGGCCAGTTACCAGCGTGGTCATCGGCTGGCGTCGCGGCCGCTGTACGAGGCCACCAATGCGATCGCCAGCCTGTACACCGACGACCGTCGCCCGGCGCGCCTGCTGCGTGCGGCCGGCCTGCGCCTGGCGCAGGGCGTGGCACCGTTCAGGCAGCTGATTGCCTCGCACCTGACCCAGCGCGTGGCCTGAACAGCTTCAGATCAGCCTGCAGCCAGCACCCGGATCTGGCTGTCGGCGAATTCGACCACCTGGCCTGCGCGGATCTTGCAGGCCTTGCGCAGTTCCACTTCGCCGTCGACCCGTACCTGGCCCTCGCTGATGACCATCTTGGCCTCGCCGCCACTGGTGACCAGATCGGCCAGCTTGAGCAGCTGCTTGAGTTCGACGTAGTCACCGTCGAGGTCGAATTCGAGAATCTGCATGGAGCGGGGTTCCTGGGAAGAGGGCGCAGGCCAGCGGCCGGGCCGGGAAGAGGGCGCGTATTGTGCGCCAGCACGGGCCCGACGGCATCTGTGAGGAAAGCTGTATGCCTCGTTCAGCATCAATGCGGTATCATTCCGCTCTGAGCGAGTGAAATCTCCTCCGACCGAGCAGCGCCAGGGCACGCGATAAGAAGGGCGCCCAAAGCGCGGACCATCACCTTTTTTATCGCACTGCCAGGAAGACGGCAGTGCCTTCGGAGTTCCCCATGTCCCAAGATTCCCAAGCGCCGCTGCAGTTTGCGCAGCTCGGCCTGTCCGAGCCCGTGATGCAGGCCGTCACCGCCATCGGCTACGAAACCCCTTCGCCGATCCAGGCCGCCACCATCCCGGCGATGCTGGAAGGCCGCGACGTGCTGGGCCAGGCCCAGACCGGTACCGGCAAGACCGCTGCCTTTGCACTGCCGGTACTGTCCAACATCGACCTGCAGCAGATCAAGCCCCAGGCCCTGATCCTGGCGCCGACCCGCGAGCTGGCCATCCAGGTTGCCGAGGCGTTCCAGTCCTATTCGTCGAAGATCCCCGGCTTCCGCGTGCTGCCGGTGTACGGCGGCCAGCCCTACGGCCAGCAGCTGTCGGCCCTGCGCCGCGGCGTGCATATCGTGGTCGGTACCCCCGGCCGCGTGATCGATCACCTGGACCGCAGCACCCTGGACCTGTCCGAGCTGAAGACGCTGGTGCTGGACGAAGCCGATGAAATGCTGCGCATGGGCTTCATCGACGACGTCGAAGCGGTGCTGAAGAAGCTGCCGGAGCAGCGCCAGGTGGCCCTGTTCTCGGCCACCATGCCGCCGCAGATCCGCCGCATCGCGCAGACCTACCTGCAGGACCCGGTGGAAGTGACCATCGCGGCCAAGACCACTACGTCGGCCAACATCCGCCAGCGTTACTGGTGGGTGAGCGGCATGCACAAGCTGGACGCGCTGACCCGCATCCTGGAAGTCGAGCCGTTCGACGCGATGATCATCTTCGCGCGGACCAAGGCCGGCACCGAAGAACTGGCCAGCAAGCTGCAGGCGCGTGGCCTGGCCGCTGCCGCCATCAACGGTGACATGCAGCAGGCCCAGCGTGAGCGGACCATCGCCATGCTGAAGGAAGGCAAGCTGGACATCCTGGTCGCCACCGACGTGGCCGCGCGCGGCCTGGACGTGGAGCGCATCAGCCACGTGCTGAACTACGACATCCCGTACGACACCGAAAGCTACGTGCACCGCATCGGCCGTACCGGTCGTGCCGGCCGCAGCGGCGAGGCGATCCTGTTCGCCACCCCGCGCGAGAAGGGCATGCTGCGCCAGATCGAGCGCGCCACCCGCCAGCCGATCGAAGAGATGCAGCTGCCGAGCGTGGAAGCGGTCAACGACACCCGCATCAACAAGTTCACCTCGCGCATCAGCGAAACCCTCGGCGCCGGTGGCCTGGACTTCTACCGCCAGCTGCTGGAGCGCTTCGAGAACGAGCAGAACGTGCCGGCCATCGAGATCGCTGCCGCGCTGGCCAAGCTGCTGCAGGGCGATACCCCGTTCCTGCTGCAGCCGCCGGTGCGTGCCCCGCGCGAAGAGCGCGCACCGCGCGAGCGCTTCGACCGTGGTGACCGCCCGGAACGTGGTGATCGCTTCGACCGCAACGAACGGGGTCCGCGCTTCGAGCGTGGCCCGCGCCGTGACGACGCCGAAGGTGGTTTTGAACAGCGTCCGCGCCGTGAGGTTCCGCCGCGTGGTGCACCGGAGCAGGGCATGGAGACCTACCGTATTTCGGTCGGTCACCAGCATGGCGTGAAGCCGGCCAACATCGTCGGCGCCATTGCCAACGAAGCCGGCCTGGAAAGCCGCTTCATCGGCCGCATCGACATCCACGACGACTTCTCGCTGCTGGACCTGCCGGCACAGATGCCGCCGGACGTGCTGTCGCACCTGCAGAAGGTCTGGGTGTCCGGCCAGCAGCTGCAGATGCGTGCGCTGGCTCCGGGTGAAGACACCAACCCGGCCCCGCGCCCGTTCAAGCCGCGCTTCGACAAGCGTGGCCCGGGCGGTCCGGGTGGCCCGCGTCGTGGCGGCCCGGGCGGCCATGGCGGCGACCGCGGCGGTGACCGCGACAGTCGCCCGCCGCGTCGTGACGGCTTCAAGCCGCGCGGCCCGCGCAGCCTCTAAGCCGCACCCGCAGCCGTCCACACCACCGCCAGCCCCCGGGCTGGCGGACAGAAAAAGGGGACGGAGGGGATTAAGTCGTATCTGGCTGGTCATGCGCCTGTGCCAAGAACGACTTAATCCCCTCCGTCCCCTTTTTCGCATGGCCCACACATTGCCGGTCCTAGGCTGAGCCGGTTCCTAAGGAGGTTGTCACCGCAGCACATTCAGGGGGATCCGGGATGGGTAGGAGTGGCACGGACCAACACAGCCGGCGGGTGCCGATGACCCGGGGGCTGGGACTGCGATTTGCGCTGTTGACCGGCATGGCGATCGGACTGGTCGCACTGTCCGCCCTGATCCAGGAACTGCAGGCGGCCTCTACTGCCTGGATCGCCGGCCAGGGCTACTGGTCGCGTGGCCAGCAGGATGCCACCGCCGCACTCAGTCGCTACCTGGCGCGTGGCGATGCCGAGGACCTGGACGACGCACGCCAGGCCCTGCAGGTGCCGTTGGGCGATCTGCAGGCGCGACTGGCGCTGGAACAGGCCGAACCGGACGAGGAGAAGGCCAGGCAGGGCTTCCTGCAGGGCGGCAATGCGCGTGCCGACATCCCTCGCCTGGTGTTCTCGTTCCGCTACGCGCGCGACATCGGTGCATTCCGCGAAGCGAGCGCGTTGTGGCGGCAGACCGATGGCGACCTGATGGCGCTGCAGCGACTGATCGATGAACTGCAGCTGCGGCACGACGGCAACCTGGTGCCCGTTGCCACACGCGACCGCTACCTGCAGCAGCTGCGTGACCTGGACCAGCGGATGAAGGTGCAGAGCCAGGCGTTCTCGCAGGCACTGCTGCGGATGGCGACGCTGGTGAGGCTGGCCACGTTGATGGTGGCGGGCCTGTCGGTGCTGGCGATCAGCCTGATGGCGGTCGCCCTGGCGCGCCGCGTCGGCAAGGACCTGACCGAACACGAGAGCCGTTTCCGCGCGGCGTTCTACCAGGCCAACGTCGGCATGCTCAAGCTCGATGCCGAAGGCAAGGTGATCGAGGCCAACCAGGCGATGGCCGATATCCTCGACCATCGTCGTGACATGCTGCTGCAGCTGTCGCTGGGCGACCTGCTGATGGACGGCGAGCTGGTCATCGATGGGGTGGGCCGCATCGATTGGGACCGCCAGCTGCGCCCGAGCGAACTGCGCTTCCGCCGTCGCGATGGCAGCCTTGTCTGGGGCCGCTGGAGCGGCACCGGCGTGCGCAGCACCGGCGGTGGCCTGTCGGTGTTCGCCATCATCGAAGACGTCAGCCAGAACCATGCACTGGCGCGCGAGATCGAGCACCACGCCAGCCACGACCCGCTGACCGGCCTGATCAATCGCCGCGAGATCGAACGGCTGCTGGAACGCGCGCTGCTGCAGGTGCGCAGCGAAGGTGGCACGCACGCGCTGTGCTACATCAACCTGGACCATTTCAAGCTGGTCAACGACAGCTTCGGTCACGCCGCCGGCGACCAGATGCTGCGCAGCTTCGCCGACTACCTGGTGGCGGCGGTGCGCGATGGCGACTGGGTGGGCCGGCTGGGCGCGGACGAGTTCGCCGTGTTCCTGGCCCATGCCGGGCAGGACGAGGCCAAGCGCGTGCTGCAGCGGGTAATCCGCAACCTGGGGCAGGCGACGTTCCCGGTCAGCGAAGGCAGCCCGCAGCTGAGCTGCAGCATCGGCGTGGTCGAGGTCAGCGCCGATGCGCCGGATGTGAACTGGCTGATGAGCGCCGCCGACAGCGCGTGCTATGCGGCCAAGCAGGCCGGCCGCAACCGCGTGCACTGCTTCAACGAGAACCGCATGGCGCTGGAGGAACGGCGCCAGGAAGCCGAGCGGCTGCAGGGCGTCAGCCTGGCCATGGCCGAAAACCGCATGGTGTTGTATGCGCAGCGCATCGCCCGCGTCGGCGATCCCTCCTACCTGCACTACGAGGTACTGGTGCGCATGCGTGGCAGCGATGGCAGCCTGCACCTGCCGGGCCAGTTCATGCCGGCGGTGGAGCGCTATGGCATGGCCGTGGCGCTGGACCGGCACGTGCTTGGCCTGCTGTTCCGGCACCTGCAGGTGTGCCCGGCACACGTGCGGCAGCTGGGCCTGTGCAACGTCAACGTTTCGGCGCAGTCGATCGCCGAGCCCGGCTTCCTCGCCTTCGTCTGCGACCTGCTGGAGCGCAACCGCGCGCTGGCCTCCAAGCTGTGCTTCGAGATCACCGAGACCGCTGCGATCAGCAACCTCAGCCAGGCGCGTGCCTTCATCGATGCAGTGAAGGCGCGTGGCTGCCGGATGGCGTTGGACGATTTCGGTTCCGGGCTGTCCTCGTTCGGCTACCTGCGCCAGCTGCCGGCCGACATCCTGAAAATCGACGGGGCCTTCGTGCGCGACATGGATACCGATCCGGTCAGCCATGCCACCGTGCGCGCGATCAGTGAACTGGGGCGCGAGCTGCAGATGGAGGTGGTGGCCGAATGGGTGGAGACTGCCGACGTCGCCGCCGCGCTGACCCGGCTTGGGGTGCAGGGCCTGCAGGGTTATGCGGTCGAGCGGCCGCAACCGCTGGAGCGGATGACCCTGGCCGACCTGCGGCCGGTGCGCCTGGTGGCGGTGAAAGGTCCGCCCGCCGCTGGCTGAACGCCCGTCGGCGACTTTGGTCTACACGTGGGCTGCAGCCGCGGCTGCGATAATGCCCGGCAGGGGCGACGCGCAGTGGGCGCGGGCGTAAGCAGGAACAGGACGTGGCGTGGGCGGCAGGCAGGGGCAGTACGGAACGGGAGCGGTGCTGGTCGTGCTGCTGGTGTGGTTGGCAATGCCGTGGCCGCTGTCGGCGGCCGTAGCCGAAGCCGGGCGTGACTACCTGCTGGTCGGTGCGGCGACCGATGAACCCACCCCGCATCGCGCATGCACGCCGGAGATGCTGGCGGGGCCACGGCAACAGGTGCAGGTGTCCGCGCCAGCGGGCGGCTGGTCGGGCCAGCCGCAGGCACTGGACGTGTTCAATGTGTTCGCGGGCGAAGTCCGCGTGCAGCATGGGGATCGCGAAATCTGCGGCAACATGCACGATGCCCGTACCCGTGATTCCCGGTTCCGCGCAGGCATCGGCCTGGTCGCGGTGCCGCCGGCGGGCAGCCATGAACCGTTCCTGGTGTCATGGCAGACGCCGCTGAAGGCGCGCTGGGTACCGACCCTGCGGCTGGGCGCGCCCAGTCCCGTGCAGCAGAACGATACCGCCCGCCTGCTGGTGCGCGCGGCCTGCATCGCCGTGGCAATCGCACTGGCGTTGTCGGCCCTGATGGCCTTCCTTACCACCCGCGACCGCAGTTTCCTGGTCTACATCGCCGGTACCGCCGTGCTGGTGCTGTGGCAGGCCATTCTCGGCGGGCTGAGCGGCTACCCCGAGCCATGGCTGCCGGTGGGTGAGCGCAGCGCGTGGTGGCTGCTGTCGTTGACCGCTGCATCCCAGGCGCTGGTGCTGCCCGCGTTGTGGCGACTGAACGGCGGCGACCGCCTGCTGCCGCGATCGCGCCCGGTGCAGCTGCTGGCGCTGTGGGGATTGCTGGCGCTGGCCGCGTGGGTGCCCTGGCTGCAGCGGGACAGCCTGGCCTGGGTGGCGCAGGGCCTGCAGGTGTCCTACCTGCTGGGCTGCGGCCTGGCATTGATGGCCGGGGTGTGGGCATGGCTGCGCGGCGACCGCTGGGCGCAGGCGGGGTTGGCGGCGCTGGCACCGATGCTGGTGTTGATCCTGGCCGACGCCTGCCGCGCTGCGTGGTTGCTGGAGTACCGCGTGGAGGCACTGCAACTGTCGGTGACCTGGCTGCTGATGATGGCTGCCTATGCGCTGAACCAGCGGCTGGGCCGCCTGCGCCAGCAGCGCGATGAACTTCGCCAGCTGGCCGAGACCGATGGCCTGACCGGTCTGCCCAACCGCCGTGCCGGGCTGCAGCAGCTGGCACGGCATCTGGAACGGGTTGATCGCGAGCGCGGCCCGCTGGTGATCGGTTTCCTCGATATCGACCTGTTCAAGGACATCAATGACCGCCATGGCCACGCCGTGGGTGACCAGGTACTGGTGGCGGTGGCACGTGCATTGCGTGCCGCGGTCCGCAGCCAGGACCAGGTGGTGCGGATGGGCGGCGAAGAGTTCCTGCTGCTGATGCCGGGCATGCCGCGCGAGGCGGCATCGGCGCGCCTGGATCGCCTGCGCCAGCACCTCACCGAGGCGGCCCGGGCGCTGCAGGTGCCCGGCCTGGAGGTCACCGCCAGCATCGGCCTGGCGCAGTGGCGGCCGGGCGAGGACGATCTCGCCGCGCTGCTGCGCCGGGCCGACCATGCCATGTACGTGGCCAAGCGTGCCGGCCGCAACCGGGTATTCGACGGCGAAGAACTCGATCCGCCGGCCCCGGCATGAAGCGCAGCGGGCGGGGATGCCCGATAATAGGGCGATGACCACCCGACTCAACAAACATATCGCCGACACCGGCTTCTGCTCCCGCCGCGAGGCCGATCGCCTGATCGCCGCCCGCCGGGTCACCGTCAACGGCCATCCGGCCGGCACCGGCGCGGTGGTGGGCGAGGAAGACCAGGTGCTGGTCGACGGCCAGCCGCTGCGCGCGCGCGTGGCCCGCAAGCCCGGTGCCCGCCGCCATGTCTACATCGCGCTGAACAAGCCGGTCGGCGTCACCTGCACGACCGAGACCTCGGTCAAGGGCAACATCGTCGACTTCGTCGGCCATGAACAGCGCATCTTCCCGATCGGCCGCCTGGACAAGGAGTCCGAAGGCCTGATCCTGATGACCAGCAACGGCGACATCGTCAACCAGATCCTGCGCGCCGAGAACGGCCACCAGAAGGAGTACCTGGTGGCGGTGAACAAGCCGGTCACCGACGAGTTCCTGCGTGGCATGGCCCGTGGCGTCCGCATCCACGACCAGATGACGCTGCCGTGCAAGACCTCGCGCATCGCCAAGTTCGGTTTCCGCATCACCCTGCAGCAGGGCCTGAACCGACAGATCCGCCTGATGGCGGCCGAGTTCGGCTATCGGGTGACCCAGTTGCGTCGCGTGCGCATCGACAACATCAAGATCGGTGCGCTGAAGCCGGGCCAGTGGCGCAACCTGACCGATCAGGAGCTGCAGGGCCTGCTGCCGAGGCAGCTGGACTGGTAAACGGCTTCTGTAGAGCCGAGCCCATGCTCGGCTGCTCTTTTGTCCGGGTGCAGCCGAGCATGGGCTCGGCTCTACATCAGCTAGACTTCGCGGTGACCTGCCGGAACGTGACGCTGCATGATCAAGCCCGACAAGCCTGCCAATGAAGCCCTTCGGCTTGAGGCGCTGTACCGCTACCGTATCCTCGATTCGGAGCGTGAAAAATCCTTCGACGACCTGGTGGTGATCGCCAAGGCGGTCTGCGGCACCTCGATGGCGGCGGTGACCCTGATCGACGTCGAGCGGCAATGGTTCAAGTCGATCCAGGGCATCGATGCGGCAGAAAACCTGCGCAGCGAATCGATGTGCGGCCACGCGATCCTGCAACCGCAGCAGGTCATGGTAATCGAGGACGCGCTGCAGGACATCCGCTTCCACGACAATCCGGTGGTGGTGGGCGATCCGCACATCCGCTTCTATGCGGGCGCGCCGCTGATCAGCTCCGATGGCCTGCCGCTGGGCACGCTGTGCGTATTCGATGCGCAGCCACAGCACCTGGCCAGCGACAAGGCCGAAGCGCTGGCGGCGCTGTCGCGGCAGGTGATGCTGGTGATGGAACTGCGCCGCTTCGCGCTCGACATCCAGAAACACATGCTGGAGCGCGATGACTACGAGCGACTGCTGTCTGAGTACCAGGACGTGCTGCTCGCGCAGAATGCCGACCTGGCCGAACAGAGCCGCACCGACGCGTTGACCGGCCTGCCGAACCGCCGTGCGATGGCGGCAGCGCTGGAAGAGGCGGTGGCGGTGAACGGAGACCAGCCCGGGGCGGCCTGCGTCGCGCTGCTGGACATCGACCATTTCAAGCACATCAATGATTTCCAGGGTCACGCCACCGGCGACCGCGTGCTGGCCGAGCTGGGCGTGCTGCTGCGCTCGCATTTCGCCGGTCGCGGCATGGCCGCACGCTATGGCGGCGAGGAGTTCGTGGCGGTGATGCCAGCTACCGACCTGCGCACCGCCGAACTGCAGTGCGAGTTCCTGCGCCTGGCCGTGGCTGATCTGCCGCTGGGATTCCCGGTCACGATCAGTATTGGAGTGGCCCAGCACCAGCCCGGTGAAAGCGTGGATGACACGCTGGCACGTGCCGACAAGGCGCTGTACCGGGCCAAGGGCAATGGCCGCAACCGGGTGGAAGTGGCCGGCTGAAGCATCTGCCACCCGCGCGGTAAACGGATGCCGCTCCAGTAGATCAACGCGACGCGTGGATGCTGTCACCGATTCACATCGCGTCGCAGCTCCTGCGATCAGAACCGGGCAGCATGACCCCCTGGTTCCCCGGACGCCGACCATGCTGCAGACCCTGGCCATCGCCCACTATCGTTCGCTGCACGGACTCGTACTGCCGCTGCAGCAGTTGAATGTGGTGACCGGCGACAACGGCAGTGGCAAGTCCAGCCTGTACCGTGCCCTGCGCCTGCTGGCCGAGACCGCGCAGGGCGGCGTCGCGGCGGTGCTGGCCCGCGAAGGCGGGCTGGGCTCGGCGCTGTGGGCGGGTCCGGAAAAGATGGACCGTCGGGTTGCTGCCGGCGAAATCCCCCTGCAGGGCGGCCCACGCCAGGAATCGGTGGGATTGAAGCTGGGCTTCGCCACTGACGAATTCGGCTACGCCATCGATCTGGGCTACCCGCCGCCCAGTCGATCGGCCTTCGCACTGGACCCGCAGATCAAGGCCGAGGCGATCTGGGCCGGCCCGTTCCTGCGCAGCGCCAACCTGCTGGTCGACCGTCGTGGAGCGATGGTGCGGCAACGCCATGCGCGCGGCTGGGATCTGGTGGATGACCGGTTGTCGCTGTTCGACAGCCTGTTCACCCAGGTCGGCGATCCGCAGCGCCTGCCGGAAACCATCGCCCTGCGCGAGTACATCCGGCGTTGGCGCTTCTACGATCATTTCCGCAGTGATGCCGATGCCCCGGCGCGGCAACCGGCGATGGCCACGCGCACGCCGGTGCTGCATCACGACGGCCGGGATCTGGCGGCGGCCTGGGTCACCATCCTCGAGATCGGTGACCCGGTGGCGTTGGCACGCAGCGTCGACGATGCGTTCCCGGGCGCCACGGTCGGCTTCGAGGAGCTGGATGGACGCTTGGCGCTGCGTTTCCACCAGCCTGGGCTGCTGCGGCCCTTGTCGATGGCCGAACTGTCCGACGGCACGCTGCGCTTCCTGCTGCTGGCCGCTGCGCTGCACACGCCGCGTCCACCGCCGCTGCTGGTGCTCAACGAGCCGGAGACCAGCCTGCATCCGGACCTGCTGCCGGCGCTGGCGCGGCTGATCATCGCAGCCAGTGCGCGCAGCCAGGTATGGGTGGTGTCGCACGCCAGCCGGCTGATCGCGGCGCTGGAACAGGCGCCAGGGTGCCATTCGCTGCATCTGTACAAGGAACAGGGCCGCACGCTGTTGAGCGGGCAGGGCCTGCTGGATGCACCTGCATGGCACTGGCCGCAGCGTTGATACGGGCATCCACGTCATGCGTGGATGCACTCAATCGGCGATGTTGCGCGCCTCGGCCGTGCCAAGAATCTCCGGATGCTGCACCGGCTTGCGGCGGTTCAGCAGCGGATGCAGGAACACGGCGCCTACGATGATCGCCACGCCGAGGTAGAACCACGGGGTGACTTCGTGCTGCTCGCGCAGCAGCACCACCGCCAGCACCACCGCATAGACCGGCTCCAGGTTGGTCACCAGCTGCACCGTGTAGGCGCTCAGGTGGCGCAGTGCGACCAGGGCCAGGGCAAACGGCAGCAGCGTGCAGAACCCGGCCAGCACCAGCAGCAGGATGCCGTCGTGCAGGTCCGGGACCACCCACAACGGGCTGGCCAGCGCAGGCAGCAGGTAGGGCATCAGCGGCGCCAGCAGGGTCAGGGTGAGGGTGCCCGCACCCAGCTCCAGCGCGGTGACCGTGAGCGGATCGGCGTGGCTGACCATGCGCTTGTTGAGCGAGCCGAACACTGCCACCAGCAGCGCCGAGATCGCGCCGATCAGCACACCCAGGCGCATGCCGTCGGGCACGCCACCGACCACCAGCGCGACACCCGGCAGCACCGCCAGGCCGAACGCCAGTTCACGCAGCTGGAATGGCCGCTTGGCCACCCACGGTTCGATGATCGAGGTGAACACCGGCGCCAGCGCGATGCAGGTGGCGGCCACCGACGCATTGGCCAGCTTTACCGCGCCGTAGAACGTCAGCCAGTGCAGGGCGACCAGGGCGCCGATGCCGGCATAACCGGCCACCAGCCGCACTGGCAGCGTACGCAGTCCACGCCAGACCCGCGGCAGCAGCGCCAGCATCGCCGTCACCAGCAGCATGCGCCACCACACCAGCGGCAGTGCGGGCAGGGTGATCAGCTTGCCGAGGATGGCGGTGACGCCCCACAGCAGGACACAGAAGTGAATCTGCCACAACGCTTTGCGGGTGTCGGGTGTGCTCATCCGCCTATTGTGCGGCAATCGCACGGCCGCCGGCGATGCCTGTGGCATGCTCGCGGAAACTCCCCAGGGGAACCCCGCAATGGCTGCCAACCGTTCCGCCCAGCGTGCATGGGCAGCGCTGACTGCACTGATGGCGGCCACCTCGTTGCTGCTGCAATACCTGTTGCTGCTGCATGGCCCCGGGGCGGCTGCCGGGGTCGGCATGGCGACGCTGCGCTTCGTTGGTTACTTCACGATTCTCAGCAACCTGGCGGTGTGCCTGGGATGCGTCTGGCTGATCCGTGCGGGTGTGCTGAACGCGACTGTCGCCGCGGTGATCGCGTTGTGCATCGGGGTGACCGCGTGCATCTACGTGCTGGCGTTGCAGGGGCTGTGGCAACCCACCGGGCTGCAATGGTGGGTCGATGCCGGCCTGCACTACGCTGTGCCGGCGCTGTACCTGCTGGGGTGGTGGTGGCTGCTGCCGCATGGCGCGCTGCGCTGGCGCGCACTGGGCGGGGTGCTGCTGGTACCGCTGGTGTACCTGGGCTGGGCGATGCTGGTGGCCGAAGTGACAGGACAGGCGCCGTATCCGTTCCTCGAACTGCAACGCCTGGGGCTGGCGGCGTTCCTGCTCAACGTGCTGCGCGTTGCGAGCGTGTTCGTGGTGGGGTGGACCCTGCTGTGGGGGCTGGACCGCTGGCGCTGTCGATGAGGCGCTGCAGGGCCATCGCTGCCGCCGGGTTGCGCGCTTTGCCTGCGCCGATGCACAGCAGGTAGACCTCGCGCGGGGCCTCCGCAGCGGGCCCGGCCAGGCAGGGCAGGTCATCCACTGGTTCACCGCGTGACCAGCGGCGTGCGCGTTCGGCCCAGCGTTGCTGCACGGGCGCCGGCAGGCCCTCGTTCAAGCGGGCCTGGCTGCGCTTGATCCGCGCATAGACGAAGCCGGCACTGACATCACCGTGCAATGGCGCCTCGTCGCTGTCCTCGATCACCAGCGCCACGCCATGGCGGCGGGCGGCGTCGACCAGTGCCGGGCCATGTGCCTCGGCGTTGCGGACCTCCAGCGCATGCTGCAGCGGCACCCCGTCCAGCTGCTTAGGCAGCTGTGCCATCAGCGCCTCCAGTGCATCGGCGTCGGCCGGGTGGCGCGGATCGAACTGCCACAGCAATGGGCCGAGCCGGTCACCGAGCGCCAGTGCCGCCTGCAGGAACGGTGTGGCCGCTTCCACGGTGCTGGACAGGTCGCGTCGCTGCACCAGGTAGCGCGGCGCCTTCATCGAGAAGCGGAAACCGTCGGGTGTCTGCGCAGCCCATTGCGCGCACTGGGCCGCAGTTGGCGTGCGGTAGAACGTGCCGTTGATCTCGATGCAGCGCAGGGTGCGGCTGGCGTGGGCCAGTTCCTCCCGCTGCGGCAGGCCTGCTGGATAGAACACACCGCCGCGCCATCCGGGAAACACCCAGCCGCCGATGCCGCAGCGGATCTCTGCCTGCCGGCCGGCCGTGGTCACTGGCCGTGGTCCGTGCGCCACGGGTCGTAGCTGCCGAACCACCACAGGTAGCCTTCCGGGTCGGCGCAGGCGTAGCCGCGTCCGCCATAGTCCTGGTCGGCGATGTCGATGACGATGCGGGCACCGGCGGCCTTGGCCCGCGCGTAGTGCGCATCGGCATCGGTGACGATCACGCAGGCGCTCTGGGTCTGGCGTCCGCCGACCTCGTCAGGCAGGGCAGCGTGTTTGCTCCACGCACTCTGGTTGCTGGCCGAGCCCAGCATGATCATGCCGCTGCCGAAGGTGAGCTGCGCATGGAAGACCGTATCGCCATCGGCGTAGACGGCCTGGGCATGGAAGCCGAAGGCGCGCTGCAGCCAGTCGATGGCGGCCTGCGCGTCGCGATAGCGCAGGCACGGAATGATCGTGGAGCCGCTGCTGGGTTGGCCGTTCTCGCCCATGACACCCCTCCTATGGCACAGGGCAGGATGCGCCGCCGGACGTTACCATCCCGCGAAACCCCGGTGACGGCCTGCACATGGCCGCCACCCCTGTTCGGAGATCGTGCTGGATGAAACCCTGGATCGGAGGAGCCGTGCTGCTGGCGTGCACGACCATGGCGAGCGCGGCGACCCCGCCGCCGCTGCAGGACCTGGATGCGACCGTCGAGCGCGTGCGCGCGCAGTTCGACGTGCCCGGCATTGCCGTAGCGGTGGTCAAGGATGGCGAGGTGGTGCTGGAGCGCGGCTGGGGCGTGCGCGAGCAGGGCAAGCCGGAACCGGTGCAGGCCGATACGCTGTTTGCCATTGCGTCCAACACCAAGGCGTTCACGGCCACCTCGCTGAACCTGCTGGCGGAAGAGGGCAAGTTGAAGATGGACGACAAGGTGATCGACCACCTGCCGTCGTTCCGCATGTCCGACCCGTTCGTGACCGGGCAGATGACGATCCGCGACCTGCTGTCGCATCGTAGCGGCCTGAGCCTGGGCGCCGGTGACCTGCTGTTCTGGCCAACCACGTCCTACAGCAACGCCGAAGTAGTGCAGCGGCTGGGCAAGGTGCCGCTGAAGGGCGGCTTCCGCGAAAGCTATGCCTACGACAACATCCTGTACGCGGTCGCCCAGCAGGTGATCGAGCACGTCTCGGGCGTGAGCTACCAGCAGTTCCTGCAGACCCGCATCTTCGACAAGGTGGGCATGGCCGGCACGCGCTACAACGCCGACCACCTGAAGCCGGGTGACACGGCGGCGGTCGGCCACGCCAAGTACGATTTCAAGGACCTGCGCACCGTCGCACCGCTGACCTGGTCGAACAATGCCGGCGCCGGTGGCATTTATTCCAGTGCGCACGACATGGCGCGCTGGATGCAGGTGCAGCTGGCCGAAGGCAAGCTGGCCGACGGCACTGCGCTGTTCAGCGAAAAGAGCCAGCAGCAGATGTGGCGGATGATCACCCCGCAGTCGATCCCGGCGCCGAGCGTGCCGGAGCTGGCACCGGCACGGGCCAACTTTGCCGGCTATGGCGAAGGCTGGAGCCTGAGTGACTATCGCGGCCGGAAACTGGTCTGGCACACCGGTGGCTGGCCGGGCATGGTCTCGCGCTTGACCCTGGTGCCGGGCGAGAAGCTGGGCGTGGTGGTGCTGACCAACCAGGAAGTGGGCGCGGCGTTCAACGCGATCACCCTGAGCGTGCTTGATGCCTATCTGGGCGGCGACAAGCACGACTGGGTGGACGCCTATGCCAAGGCCGTGGCCAAGGGCCAGGACAAGGCCGACGAGGCCTGGGCCAAGCATCAGAGCGCGCGCGACAAGGGCAGCAGGCCGTCGCTGCCGCTGGCCGGCTACACCGGCACGTTCCGCGACCGCTGGTATGGCGACATGCAGGTCAGTGCCGCAGGCAAGGGCCTGCGCCTGCGCTTCATGAAGACCGCGCAGCTGAGCGGCCGCCTGGAGCACTGGCAGCACGACACCTTCATCGTGCGCTGGGATGACCGCTCGCTCAACGCCGATGCGTTCGTGAACTTCAGCCTGGACCCGGACGGCAAGGTGCGCGAGGTTCGCATGCAGTCGATCTCCGACCTGACCGATTTCAGCTTCGATTTCCAGGACCTGCTGTTCACCCCGGTCAACGAATGAAGGTAGTGCCGGCCGCTGGCCGGCAACCTCATGATCTTCCGAAATGCCGCAAGGGTGCCGGCCAGCGGCCGGCACTACCGGAGCGGCGGCGATCATCGGCTGGCGTACACATCCGGCGTGGGATACTTCGCCGCTTGCAAGAGGCGAGGGAGTGCGATGTTCCGTTGGTTTGAATCCCTGATCCCGGTGTTCCCGCCCGTGGATGGGCGCATGCCACCGCGCAAGGTGCTGCCGTTCTACCTGCACTACCTGCGCCCGGTGTGGCCGGTGCTGCTGGCGACCCTGATCGCCGGCCTGCTGCTGGCGCTGGTGGAAGTGGCGATGTTCGATTACCTGGGCCGCATCGTCGACATGGTCGCCGAGCAACCGGGGGCCGATTTCTTCAAGCGCCATGCCAATGAACTGGGCTGGATGCTGTTCATCACGGTCATCGCGCGGCCGATCCTGGTCGGCCTGCACAACCTGCTGGTCAACCAGGCGATCGTGCCCGGCCTGAGCAACCGCTCGCGCTGGCTGATGCACAACTACGTGGTGCGGCAGAGCCTGAGCTTCTTCCAGAATGACTTCGCCGGCAGCGTCGCCAACCGGGTGATGCAGACCGGTACCTCGCTGCGCGAGTCGGCGGTGCAGATGGTCGACTCGCTCTGGTACATCGTGGTCTACACCGGCACCGCGCTGTACCTGTTCGCGCAGGCGGACTGGCGGCTGATGGTGCCGCTGATCCTGTGGCTGCTGGCCTATGCGGTGATCATGGTCTACTTCGTGCCGCGCGCGAAGGAACGGGCCTGGATTGCGTCCGAAGCGCGTTCCAAGGCGATGGGCCGCATCGTCGATGGCTACACCAACATTCCCACGTTGAAGCTGTTCGCCCATGGCGGGCGCGAGCAGGCCTATGTGGCCGAATCGATCCAGGAACTGGCGGTCAAGCACCGCGCGCAGACCCGGGTGACCACCGGCATGGACCTGACCATCGCCATCGTCAACGGTTTCCTGATTGCCGGTACCTGCGGGCTCGCGCTGTGGTTGTGGAATGGCGGCCACATCACCGTCGGTGCGATCACGCTGGCGACCGGCCTGGTGATCCGCATCCACAACATGTCCGGCTGGATCATGTGGACCATCAATGGCATCTTCGAGGACATCGGTACGGTGCAGGACGGCATCACCACCATCGCCCAGCCGCTGACCGTGCAGGACCGCGAGGACGCGGTGCCGTTGCAGGTGACCCGCGGTGGCGTGCACTTCCAGGACATCCACTTCCACTATGGCAAGAAGGGTGGCGTGATCGCAGGCCTGGACCTGGTGGTGAAGCCGGGCGAGAAGATCGGCCTGGTGGGTCCTTCCGGTGCCGGCAAGTCGACCCTGGTCAACGTGCTGCTGCGCCTGTACGACCTGGAAAGCGGCCGCATCCTGATCGACGACCAGGACATTGCCTACGTCACTCAGGAAAGTCTGCGCCAGCAGATCGGCGTGGTCACCCAGGACACCTCGCTGCTGCATCGCTCGATCCGCGACAACCTGCTGTACGGCCGTCCGGACGCGACCGATGAGCAGTTGCGCGCTGCGGTGGCCAAGGCGCGTGCCGAAGCCTTCATCGACACGCTGGTGGATGGGCAGGGGCGTCGTGGTTACGACGCACATGTCGGCGAGCGTGGCGTGAAGCTGTCAGGTGGCCAGCGCCAGCGCATCGCCATTGCCCGCGTGCTGCTGAAGGACGCCCCGATCCTGGTGCTGGACGAAGCGACCTCGGCGCTGGACTCGGAAGTGGAAGCGGCGATCCAGGACAGCCTGGATGAGCTGATGGGCGGCAAGACGGTGATCGCGATCGCGCACCGGCTGTCGACCATCGCACGCATGGACCGGCTGGTGGTGATGGACCAGGGCCGCATCGTCGAGACCGGCAGCCACGCCGAACTGATCGCCGCCGGTGGTCTGTACGCGCGCTTGTGGGCGCGACAGACCGGTGGTTTTGTGGCCGCCGATCAATGATTGCTTTCGGGGTCGGAGCCTTCTCTGCGAGCAGGATCCGACCCTGGCCACGTATGCCTTGGGGTCGGATCCCTTTCCGCAGGAAAGGGCTCTGACCCCAACGTGTTTCCGGAGACCTGCATGATCCGACCCGTACGCTCCTTGTTGCTGGCACTCATTCTGGCCACCACGGCCGCAGCCGCGGCGACGACACCGGTGCAAGGCGACCAGCTCGAGCAGGTCGTCCTGCTCAGCCGCCACAACCTGCGCGCGCCGGTGGTGGCGTCGGGCGCCCTTGCCCATGCCACGCCGGAGCGCTGGCCACGCTGGGACGTAGGCCCCGGCGAGCTGACCACCAAGGGCGGCGTGCTGGAAGTCTACATGGGGCGCTACATCGGCCAGTGGCTGCGCCAGGCGCAATTGTTGCCGGCGTCGGGTTGCCCGCAGCCGGCTGACTTCCACGCCCATGCCAACAGCCTGCAGCGTACCCAGGCCACCGCGCAGTTCTTCATTGCCGGTGCGTTTCCGGGCTGCCATGTTGCGGTCGAACAGCGCATGGCGCTGGGGACGATGGATCCGCTGTTCGACCCGGTGATCCACAACGATGACGCGGCATTCCGCAAGCGCGCGCTGGCGGCAATGCAGCAGGCGCTGACAGCATCGGATCTGGCACCCGCACTGTCCGTGGTGGAGGAAATCACCCGTTACCCGCAGTCGGCGGCCTGTACGGGGCGCAGCGACTGTCATCTGGTGCTGGGCGACACGACCTTCAATGCGGAGCCGGGCAAGGAGCCACGCGCTTCGGGTTCACTGGCACTGGCCAGCGGTCTGGTCGATGCCCTGCTGATGGAGCATTACCAGGGAAGTGGCGTTCCGCGCGAAGGTTGGGGCCGCTTGAACACGGAAGGCCAATGGATGGCGTTGGCGCAGATCCGCAACCGCTACCAGGACATCCTGTTCGGAACACCCGCGGTGGCGCGTGACGTGGCCGCTCCGCTGCTGGCGCGCGTGGATGCGTCGTTCGGTGATCCGGCGTCGCCGAAGGTGATCCTGCTGGTCGGCCATGATTCCAATATCGGTTCGGTGCTGGCGGCGTTGGGAATCAGCGACTACAGCCTGCCAGGCCAGTACGAGAAGACGCCGATCGGCGGCCTGCTGCAGTTCGAGCGTTGGCGTGACCGCCAGAGCGGTGGCGAGCGGTTCCGCCTGGCCTACGTCTATCCGACCACCGCGCAGCTGCGCGATGCCGTGCCGCTGACCGAGGCGCAGCCGCCGGGACGCGTCGCACTGCCCTTGCCGGGCTGTGACCGGCAGGGCTGCAGCCGTGCGCAGTTCCAGCAGCTGCTACAGCGGGCCCGTCGCTGAAACAAGGGGCTATCGCAGCGGCGTGCGCACGATGCCCTGCGCAGCCATCAACGTAAGGTCGCCGCCCAGCCGTGGGGAACGGAACGGTCCGCGTGCATGCGCGGCGTCGAACAGGCCGCCATCGGGTGAGCGCAAGTGGTAGAACTCGACCCAGCCGCTGGCCTGCAGGGGCAGCTGTGCAACGCCGGTGTGTTCGTTGAACCATGCAGGGTCCTTGCTGCCTTCGATGACGCGGCGGGCAAGACGGTCAATGGCGTGATCCCTGCTGGCGTACCAGTCCTGGCCGCGCAGCCGTGCCAGCTCGGCCATCATCACCAGCGGCGCCAATGCGTAGTCGTGGTAGTGCAGGGCGCGTTGCCCGCGCGCCATCTCCAGCGGCAGGCTGCCATCGTCCTGGATGTCATCGACGCCCTTCTGGAAGGCGGCGTGGCCGGCTTGCCACAGGGCATCGTCGTCGGTGGCCAGCCCGGTGGCCAGCACGCCCAGACCGCCCCAGTAGTAGTGGTTGTTGCGGCGCCGTTTCGGATTGTTCCAGTACGCCAGGTTGGCCCGGGCCAGCCTCTGCAACCACGGATCGATGCGCGCGCGCTGCCGGGCATCTGCCTGGTCGTGCACCTTCAGGTAGGCCATCGCTACCGCATCGAGCATCCACTGCCGCATGTAGAACGACTGGTTGTTGTTGACCCGGATCATCTGCCCGAGCATGGCGCCGTCGTCGGCCCACGCACCCAGCCAGTTCAGCGTGCACTGTGCGGCTGCCGGGTCACCGTCGCGCAGGTAGTCGTCGCTCATGCGCGCCACGTCGGCGGCATAGCGGTCCAGCGGCGCAGTGGCGTCCTTGTTCTGCTGGCGAAGTGCCGGGTCGATCACCGAACCAGCCTTGTCGGTGTAGTAGCCCAGGGCACGGATGTCGGGCTGTCCCGCCGGTGGCGGCGGGCAGGCAGCGTAGGCAGGAGTGCTGGCCAACAGCGCGGGCAGCAGCGCAAGACGCAAGAGGGGGAGAGACATGGACGCCGGCGGAAGGGGGAACCTGGCGAAAGATGCGCCCGGAGTTGTTCGCCAGGTGTGAGGTCACGCACGCCCGATGTGCAACGGTTCAGGACCGGAGCGGCTCCAACGTGGCGGGAAGGATGCGTTGCCCTGTAGGCGACGCGTGCCCTTCTGGGCTGCGGGGTTGCGATGTAGTCTGCGGGTGATTCACCTACTCTGGAGATCGACCATGAAAATCACGGACTTTCTGGTAATGGATCACTATGGCGACCAGATCGACGCCGATCCCCATGGCAACAACATTGCATTCTGCTGTTTCGACTGCGGGCATCCCATACTGGCCGTCGCGCTGGAGAACCAACGTGGGTTTGATGAAGTGCATCCGGCGGCATGCCGGGGCTGCAAGGTGAAGTACTTTCTTGATATCCGCAGCAATGCCGGGAAGCTGTACATACACCGGATGTGAGGCCGTCGGGCGCTTCAAACGAGAACGGCCCGGGAAGCCCGGGCCGTGAGGTGCTGCCAGAGCCGCGGGGCATTCAGCCCCGCAGCCGATCACTCGATCGGCTGGTCCAGCATCAGCTGGCGTGCGAAACGCACCGGCGGTGCGCCGTAGGACAGTACCTGGTCGTGGTACGCCTTCAGGTTGAACTTGTCGCCCAGCTTTTCCTGCACCGCCTTGCGGGTGTCGAAGTGTTCCTGCGCACCCACGAAGTAGGTCGGCAGCTGCGCCGAGGTCAGCTGCGCGCGCACCCACTTGCCGGCCGCTTCGCTTTCCTGCTGGAACGCGTCGTGGGTCATCAGGTGCATCGCCTTCTCGCGATCCCAGTTGTCCACGTGCACGCCTTGGTCGAGGATCGCGTTGGAGATCGTGCGCAGGTAGAACTTCAGCTGCACCAGGTGGAACAGCGGGTCGTTGTCGAGGTAGCCCTGCTCCTGCATCATGCGCTCGGTATAGACCGCCCAGCCTTCGGCGAACAGGCCCGAACGCAGCACCGCACGCAGGGTGGAGGGGAACTTGGCCGAGTGCCAGCCTTCCAGGTAATGGCCCGGGGTGCCTTCGTGGATGCTCAGCAGGTGGATCATGCGCGAGTTGTATTCACGCAGGAACGAGTCGACCTGCTTCTCGTTCCAGTCGTCCGGAATCGGCGACACGGCGTAGAAGGTCTTCAGGTTCTTGTCCAGCGGGCCCGGAGAGTCGCAGTAGGCCACGGCCACGCCACGCTGGAATTCCGGCATCAGGATGATGTCCACCGGCGCGTCGGGCAGGGTCACCAGGTCGTGCTCGCGCACGAACGCGGTGGACTGCTCCAGCGCGGCCTTGGCATCATCGACCACCTTGTCGCGCGCCGGCTTGTCGGCGTAGGCCAGTTCCAGTGCGGCCTCGATCGCCTTCTGCTGCTGCTCGTCGGTCGGCTGGGCCGGCATCTCCGGCGCACCCGGCTTGTCCTTCAGTACGGTCTGCGCGATGCCGTACATGTCCTCGCGCACGCGCTTGAGTTCGGCGCGTGCACGCTCACCGATCTCCTGGCGCGACAGCGAGGAGCTCAGCGCGAACTTCAGCTTCTGGTCGTACTTTTCCGCACCAATGCGGAAGTCGCCCTTGGCGTTCGGCACCAGGGTCTTGTCCAGCCAGGTCTGCTGCTCGTCCACGGCCTTCTTCAGGCCGTCGATGGCGGCCTGCAGGCGCTGCTGGTCGGCCTGCGGCAGTTCGCCGATGTGCGGGGTGATGAAGGTATCGACGATGCTGAGGATGCCCTTGTTCTGCTTGGCCACCGTCTCGGCATGGATCTTCGGAACGCGGGCCGGATCCAGGTTCTCGCGTGCCTGGGCGAAGATCGCCGGCAGCTTTTCCATGCGCGCGGTCGCCGACTTCAGGCGTTCCGGCAGCGGTGCGAACTCCCGGGCCATCAGGCCATAGATCGCGCTGCCGGCGATGCCGTTGTACAGCTGCGGGTCCCACTTGCCGGACTGGAGCACTTCGGCGTTCCAGATTTCCGACTGCAGCTGGTTGCGCAGGATCGCCGCGTCCACCTGGTTCTCGCGGCCCAGCTTGGCCACCTCGATCTTGTCCAGCTCGCCCAGCAGCGCCTTGTAGGCGGCCACGGTCTTCTGCTGGCCGGCGGCGCTCAGGTCGTCCAGTTCGCTGTCGTAGCGGTGGTCACCGATCTGGGTGGCGCTGACCGGCGACAGCTGCATCCAGGTGTCCAGGGCGCGCTTGGACAGATCGGCGAAGGCGGCATCGACCGCCGCGTCACCGGCCTGCTGGCTGGTGGCCGGGGTGGAAGCGTTGGTCGGGGCGTCGGCAGGCTGGCAACCGGCCAGCGCAGCGACCAGGGCGAGGGCAAGAAGATGCGGGCGCATCGGCATTCCTGTACGGGGTCAAACCCTGAGCATAGGGGCCCGTCGCTGCTTTGTCCCCGTGCCATAGGATTACCATGGGCGGTTTCAAGGACCCTCCAAAGGAGCGCAGGACATGGAATACCAAGGAAGCTGCCATTGCGGCATGATCGCATTCACCGTACAGGCCGAGGCGCCGATCAGCGACGTCATCGACTGCAACTGCTCGATGTGCCGCCGTCGCGGCAGCCTGCTGTGGTTCGCCCCGCGCGAGGCGTTCCAGCTGGCCACCGATCCGGCTGACGTGGCCACCTACCACTTCAACAAGGCGCATATCGACCACCACCACTGCCGCCAATGCGGTATCGCCCCCTACAGCGAAGCGATCGATCCGCGTACCGGCACACCGATGGTGGCGGTGAACGTTCGCTGCGTGCCGCAGGTCGATCTGGCCGGTCTTTCGGTGACCTCCTACAACGGAGCCGCGCTGTGAGGCCGCTGTGCGCGTGGACGCGCACGCTGGCAGTGCCGGTGCTGCTGTTGGCACTGGCAGCCTGCGCCAAGAACGGTGAGCGCGCTGCAGAGGCGGGCGCGACCGCGGCCGATGCCGCTGTTGCTTCGCCGGAAGGCGCATTCCTGGCCTACGAACATGACGTGCAGGTGCAGCTGGAGGCGGCGCAGATCGCACCGCGCATCCAGCAGATCGCCCAGGCCTGCCAGAGCGCGAAGTTCGGCGACTGTGCAGTGTTGCAGGTCGACCAGCGCGGCGGCGAGCAGCCCAGCGGTGAAGTGAAGGTGCGCATCGCGCCGAAGGGCACCGAGCCGCTGATCGCGATGGCCGGTGAGGGCGGCACGCTGCAGTCGCGCAACACGCGCGCGGAGGACCTCGCGCAGGAAGTAGCGGACACCGCGCTGACCAAGTCCCGGCTGGAGAAGGAACACGCGCGGCTGTTGTCCTACCAGGACCGCAAGGACCTGAAGATCGAGGACCTGATGGCGATCACCACGCGGCTGTCGGAGATCGAAGCAGGCGTCGAGCAGGCCAACAAGGATGCCGCACAGCAGCGTCGGCGCATCGATACCCAGCTGGTGACGATCCACTTCGACACCACCTCGGGCCAGCGCAGCCGCAGCGAGATCGGCGAGGCGCTGAGCGAGTCGGGCAGCATCCTCAGCGGCGGCATTGCGTTCCTGATCCGCGCCGTCGCCGCGTTGCTGCCGGTGGGTGTGCTGGCCCTGGTCGTGGCCTGGGGTGTGCGGGCGTGGTGGCGTCGCCGCCGTCGCACGCTGCCGCCCACCCGCTGAGGTGACGGCTGATGCCGGCAGGGAGCCGGCGTCAGCCCTCGTCGGTCTCGTACTCGACGAACACATCCAGCTCCAGCGCCAGTTCCTGCACCGCGTCGCGCACCTTCTGCGCGGTGCTTTCATTGCCGACTTCCACTTCCAGCTCGTGGATGCCCGGGCCGATGTCATCGGACAGCCCGGCCGAACTGGAATCGTCGTCGTCCATGTGCGGCATCAGGTCGTCGGTTTCCTCGACATGTTCGATGCCCTCCAGGCCGAGCAGCAGGTCGCTGATGGCGCGGGCGTCGTCTTCGGTTCCGGTGATGCGCAGTCGCAGCATGGCCATGGCGTAGGTACGTTGTGGAGTTGCCTGCAGCCTAGCCAGCGCCGGGCAAAGAACGGGTGAGGGCGCAGTCAGGCGCGTGTGGCCGGGCGTCCGAGCAGGCTGTCCGGCAATGCGGGAATCGGCGTGCGTTCGTCCTGCGCCTGCTCCAGCAACCAGTCGATGAACAGGCGTGCGGCCGGGCTCGGCGGTTGTCCTTCGGCCTGCACCACGTGATACGCATAGCGCGCCTTCAGCGCCGGGCCGGGCAGGCGTACCACCTCGTAGCGCTGCAGGTAGGGCTGCGCGATGTGGGTACGTGCCAGCACCGCGCCCATGCCGTACACCGCTGCACGCATCGCATCGGTGCTGTCGGCGAAGGTGTGCATCGGCGGCAGCGGCGAGGGCGGGCGCACGCCGGCATGACGGAACCAGTCGCGCCAGCCCTGCGGCGACAGGTCGGTCAGCAGCGGCAGGTCGGCGATGCGCGCCGGATCGACCAGTGCTTCGACCCCGGCCAGCGCCGGCGAGGCCACCGGGAACAGGTAGTCGTCCATCAGGTGCTGCGCACGCAGGCCCGGCCACTGGCCCAGACCGTAGCGGATGCCGACTTCCGGCCCATTGTCGTCGTAGCGATCCAGGCCGCTGCCGGTGTGCAGCTCGATGCGGATGTGCGGATGGGCCTGGGTGAAGCGCGGCAGCCGTGGCAGCAGCCAGCAGTAGGAGAGCGAGCGCAGCGTGGTGATCCGCAACGGCACGCTGTCGGCATCCGGCTGCAGGTGATGGGCGACGGCCGCGACATCGGTGAAGGCGGCGCTGGCGGCGTCGGCCAGTTGCCGGCCCTCGGCGGTCAGGCGCACGCCGCGGGCGTGGCGCAGGAACAGGCGTACTTCCAGCACTTCTTCCAGCCGGCGCACATGGTGGCTGACCGCGCTGGCGGTCAGGTGCAGCTCCTGCGCGGCCTGGGCGAAGTTCTGGTGGCGCGCGGCGACCGCGAACACGGCCAGTGCGGGGAGCAGGGAAGGGCGTAGCTGCATGTCGAGCCTCAAACCATATTTGTGGCTGGCAGCGATACTACGCGCTTGTGCGGCAGGCGTCTGCGCCCGATCCTGTCTGCCTTGACGAGGAATTGACGATGGACGGAGGCGAGGCATGAATGCGGTCCCACAGGCAGCCGAGCGCGACTGGCGCACACCGCTGGAGTTGACCCTGCTGGGCGCCATCTGGGGCTGCTCGTTCCTGTTCATGCGGGTGGCGGTGCCGTCGTTCGGTCCGTTCGCGCTGGTCGAGGTGCGGCTGGTGCTGGGCGCGCTGGTGCTGCTGCCGTTCCTGTGGCGTGCCCGCGCGCAGTTCCCACCGCGGCGCTGGCTGTGGCTGGCACCGATCGGGCTGATCAACTCGGCGCTGCCGTTCGTGCTGTTCGCCTACGCGGCCGAGCGAGCCCCTGCGGCGATCGGCGCCATCTGCAATGCGATGACCGTGCTGTTCGCCGCGCTGATCGCCTTCCTGTTCTTCGGCGAGAAGATCGGCATGCGCCGTGCGGGCGCGCTGCTGGTCGGCTTCGCCGGCGTGGTGGTACTCGCCACGGCCAAGGTCTCGGGCCTGAGCATCGGCACTGCAGTGCTGGCTGGTGCCGCGGCTTCGTTGCTGTACGGCCTGGGCGTGAACCTGGTGAAGCGGCACATGACCGGCCTGCCCTCGGCGGCGGCCGCTGCTGCAACGCTGTCGTGTGCCTCGCTGTGGATGCTGCCGATGGCGGTGACCCACTGGCCGCAGGCGGCGATTCCGCTGAAGGCGTGGGGCGCGGCGATTGCCTTGGGCGTGGCCTGCACCGGGCTGGCGTTCCTGATGTTCTACCGCCTGATCGGTCGTATCGGCCCGTCGCGGGCGTCGACGGTGACCTACCTGATTCCGCTGTTCGGCGCGGCGTTTGCGTGGTTGTTCCTGGGTGAGCCGGTGACGTTGCAGATGTTGATTGCCGGTGTGTTGATTCTGGGCAGCGTGGCGGTGAGTCAGAAGGGCTGAGCGCGCCGACGCACTGGTAGTGCCGGGCGCTGCCCGGCAGCTCTTTTCCACGCCTGCGGAGAGGTGTCACTTTCTTTGCTCGTGCAAAGAAAGTAACCAAAGAAACACGCCGCCAGGCCGCGAGCCGGTGCTGCGCACCGGTGCCCTGCGCTCCTCGGCCCGTCGAGGGACGGCGCGGGAACTCGCTGCGCTCAGACACCCGCGCCTCTTCGCCCTCGCCAGACCTGCGGTGCTCGGCTCGCTCAAGGCGGACTGGAAGGTCAAGATCAACAGCAAAAGCATCCACGCATTGCGTGGATCTTCTGGATGCAGCTGTGGCCTTTGAACTGGGTCCGCCTTGAGCGACCCGAGCATCGCAGGGGAATCAGGGGCGAAGAGGTGCCGATGTCCTGTAGAGCCGACTGCTAGTCGGCTGCCTTGTGCACACCGTCCCCTGATTCACCGAGAAGCGCAGGGGACCGACGTGCGAAACACGGCGGCTCGCGACCTGGCGGCGCGTTTCTTTTGGTTACTTTTCTTTGCGTACAAAGAAAAGTAACGCCCATGAACAGTGAAGCACCTTCAGCACGCGTCACGCGCAGGAAACCATCAGCGCACCGGCACCGGAATATTGCACAGATCGATATGCCCGGCCGGACGCTTGTAGAAATCATCCACGCGGTTGCGCCGCGCCTCCACCGTATCGGCGAAGGTCTTCGAGTCGGTACGCAGTACCTGGATCGGCGTGCGCTCGGCTGCCGGCACGTCGCTGGCGCGGCGGATCGACACGATCGGCGTGCGCAGTGTCGGGTCGGTGTAGAAGCCCATCGGCGCCGGCCCGCGCGGCGTCGCGCTGAGCAGCTCCATGCCCTTCAGCACGCGACCGACCAGGGTGATGTTGCGGTCCAGTTGGCGCGGCGACTGTCCGGTCACCACGTACAGTTCGGCACCGATGCTGCTGTCTTCCTCGTTGCTGCGGCCCGCGCCCAGCATGCCGTAGCAATGTGCCAGCCAGGCCTTGCCGGCCTGCGGGTCCTGGCCGACCGGGAAGCCGTCGACAAAACCGGTCTGCGCGGCCCAGCCATCGCGGTCCGGCAGCACGGTGACCTTCAGGCCGGCGCTGGTGCGCTCGAACTCGGCCGGCAACTTGCGCGCGGCGCTGCCGAACGGCTTGGCCTTGGCTGCGTCATCGGCGTCGGCATCGCCGAACTGCACCACGAAGTTGTCCTGCGAGCGGTAGATGCTGGTGCCGTCCCAGAAGTGCTCGTGGGCGAAGGTCTGGATGTTGGCGACATGGCGCGGGGCGAACTGCGGGGCCAGCTCGATGATGACCCGACCGGCCGGCAGGTCCATGTACAGCAGGTTGGCCGGGTCCGGGGTGCGCCAGTCGCTGGCCGCCGAGGCGTCGAGGATCTGCTGAGGGCTGCGGTAGGGCGTGGCCGCGCTGGCCAGGGCGGGCAGCAGGCAGGCCAGGGCGAGGGCGGTCAGGGCAAGGCAACGGCGGTGCGGCATGGGAACCCCGGAACATGAACGAGGCTTCGATTCTGCGCGAGCCGCGCAGCGGCGCCAACCGGGAGAGTGACTAACGACACATTCGCTATACCGAACTTCGCACTACTGTGGACTTCAACGTAGTGGAGGGCCGGTCATGTCCGAGGACGATGTCCACCTGAAGAAGTTCCAGAAGGAACTCAGCGCCGGAACGGTGTCGCTGGCCCTGCTGGCGGTGCTGGCCCGGGCCGGGGAGCCGCTGTACGGCTACCTCATTGCCAAGGAGCTGGAGCGGGTGGGCGAGGGCGTGCTGAGCGGCAAGCAGAGCGCGCTGTACCCGGTACTGCGCAACCTGGAGGGCGCCGGCCTGCTGGAAAGCCATGTGGAACCTTCCAGCAGCGGGCCGCCGCGGCGCTACTACCGCATCAACGAACGTGGCCGCGAGGTGCTGGCGCAGTGGCGCCAGGCCTGGCAGGCCACCCGCGATTCCGTCGATTCCGTGTTGGAGGGGGTACCGCAATGAACGACCCGAGCCTGGCAGGCCGCGCCCTGCCCACGACCATCCCGCAGTACCTGGCGCAGCTGCGCGCGGCGCTGGAAGGTGCCGATCCGGCGATGGTGCAGGACGCGCTGTACGACGCCGAGGAATACCTGCGCTCGGAGCTGGCGGCGCAGCCCGGCCGCAGCGAGGCCGAGGTGATCGCCGACGTTGCCGGCAGCTATGGCGCGCCGGATGAAGTGGCCGACATCTACCGCGAGACCGAAGTGACGGTGAACCGCGCGCTGCGTACGCCGCGTGCGGATACCGCGCCGGTGCTGCGTGCAGCGGCGGAAGCCAGTGGCGTCGAGCCGGCCTCACCGCCGCAGGCGCCGGTGCAGCGTTCGCTGCTGGCGCGCTTCTTCGGCGTGGTGACCGATCCGCACACCTACGGTGCGCTGTTCTACATGCTGCTGTCGCTGGCCACCGGCATCTTCTTCTTCACCTGGGTGGTGACCGGCCTGTCATTGTCGCTGGGCCTGCTGATCCTGATCATCGGCATTCCGCTGACCGTGCTGTTCTTCGGCTCGGTGCGCGGGCTGGCGCTGCTGGAAGGACGGCTGGTGGAAGCGCTGCTGGGCGAGCGCATGCCGCGCCGCCCGCGTTACACCGACCGCAGCCGCACCTGGCTGCAGCGCATCGGCGACATGTTCACCGATGGCCGTACCTGGCTGACGCTGCTGTACTTCGTGCTGATGCTGCCGCTGGGCGTGATCTACTTCACCATCGCGGTGACGCTGCTGTCGCTGTCGCTGAGCCTGATCTGGGCGCCGGTCGCGGCGATCTTCAGTGGTGACATCCCCGGCGTGTACATCAACGACGTGAATGTGCTGCCGATGGCGGCCTCGCCGCTGGTGGCGATCGCGGTTGCTGCGGCGGGCGCACTGCTGCTGGTGCTGACGATGCACCTGGCACGCGGCATCGGCAAGCTGCATGGGCTGATTGCCAAGAACCTGCTGGTGCGGTTGTAACAGGCCAGGGGTCGGATCCCTGTTCGCAGAACAGGGCTCTGACCCCGGATCCCATCATGCTGGGGTCAGAGCCCTTTCCGTTGGAAAGGGATCCGACCCCGGGCGGGGCATTACCCCGCCTTGCGCCGCAACGGGGTGACGTTGCTCTTCTTCTTCGCGGCCTTCGCCGCCGGGGCTTCGGCATGCGCGGCGAAGAAGTCGCGCACCTTCGGGTACACCACCTCGCGCCAGCGACGGCCGCTGAAGATGCCGTAGTGGCCGGCACCTTCGACGATGAAATGCTCACGGCGGTCCGCAGTGATGCCGGTGCACAGCGCCTGCGCGGCTTCGGTTTGACCAAGGCCGGCGATGTCGTCCAGCTCGCCTTCGATGCTCAGCAGCGCGGTATCGCGGATCGCCGACGGATCGACCTTCTCGCCGTTGACCACCCACTCGCCACGCGGCAGCAGGAAGTCCTGGAACACCACGCGGATGGTATCGAGGTAGTACCTGGCCGGCATGTCCAGCACCGCGTTGTACTCGTCGTAGAAACGACGGTGCGCGTCGGCGTCTTCCAGGTCGCCCTTGACCAGGTCGGTGTAGAAATCCCAGTGCGAGCTGAAGTGGCGGCTCGGGTTCATCGACAGGAAGCCGGCGTGCTGCAGGAAGCCCGGGTACACGCGGCGGCCGGCACCCGGATAGCTGGCCGGCACGGTGTGGATGACGTTGTTCTCGAACCACGACAGCGGGTTCTGCGTGGCCAGGTTGTTCACTGCGGTCGGGCTGCAGCGCGCATCGATCGGGCCACCCATCATCACCAGCGTGCGCGGCGTCGGTTCACCACGGCTGGCCATCAGTGAAACCGCGGCCAGCACCGGTACGGTCGGCTGGCACACGCTCACCACGTGCAGGCGTTCGACGCCGAGGTGGCGGATGAACTCCTGGATGTAGGCGATGTAGTCATCCAGCCCGAACTCGCCTTCGCTGGCCGGCACCATGCGCGCGTCGACCCAGTCGGTGACGTACACGCGGTGGTCGCGCAGCAGCGTGCGCACGGTGTCGCGCAGCAGCGTGGCGTGGTGGCCGGACAGCGGCGCCACCACCAGCACGAACGGCTGGTTGAGCATGGTGTGCAGCTGGTCGGCTTCATTGCTGTGGCGCTTGAAGCGCAGCAGCTTGCAGAACGGCTTGCTCACTTCCTCGTGCACGACGATCGGCACGCGCTCGCCATCGACGTCGATTTCGTTGATGCCCCACTCGGGCTTCTCGTAATCCTTGCCGATGCGGTGGAAGAGTTCATTGACCGCCGCCAGGCGATCAGCGCCGGGCATCTGCGACCACCAGTGGCCCTGGTTGGCGAAGAACCTGGCGTTGGCCTGGGCCTGGTGCACCCAGGGGGCGAGCAGGTTGCGGGTCAGTTCGTGCAGTTGATAGAGCATGACGACCGAATATGTATGGTCATATGTTGCCGCGCAGCATATCCCATCCGGGTGTCCCGCAGGTTAAGTCGGCTGAAAATAATGAATCCGGATTCACATCCGTTCCAGCGCGGCCGCATCGCCCGCCAGGGCGGGACCGAGCCAGCAGTGCGACCCTACCGGCTGCAGGCCCTGGCGGGCCAGCGTGCGGCGGTACCAGCGCGCCGGTCGGGCCTGGAAGCCGTCGTGGTCGCCTTCGAACGCGTCCTCGGCGGCGAAGGTCTCCAGGAAGGCCACGCCGCCGGTCAGCTCGGCCACGCCGGCCAGTCCTGCACGCAGCTCGCGGTCGGGCACGTAGTGCATCACGTCCGAACACACCAGCAGGTCAACCGGGGCGCAGGGCCGCAGCCAGGCGAAGTCGCCGAAGCGGGCCAGGTGCAGGTTGCGGGTCCTGCCGTAGCGGCGCACAGCGTACTCGCTGCTGTCGAAGCCGAGATATTCGACCTTCGGACGCAGCTTCAGCAGCGGCGCGCGCCAGGCGCCTTCACCGCAGCCGATATCCAGCACGCTGCGGATCGGCCGCTCCAGGTAGTACTCGGCGCTGGCCACGGCCAACGCCACCTTGCGCGCCAGGCGGGCGCTGCCGCCGATGTCGGCACGGCGGTACCAGCGTTGGAAGTAGGCGGCGTCGTAGGTCTTGTCCATGGGGCGGTGCGCGATCGGGGAAAACGGCGCCTATCGTACGGTGTTGCGGCGCGCCATGCGTCGATGTGTCGCGGCGGGCGTGCCTGCGGCGGCTTCGCCACGGCATGCGAGAATGGCCGCCAACCTACGCCAGCCGCCGGAGCGAGCGCATGCAGAGCTACTACTGGGTCAAGACCTTCCACATCGTGTTCGTGGTGGCGTGGATGGCCACGGTGTTCTACCTGCCGCGCATCCTGGTGAACCTGGCCGAGACCGCGGGCCAGCCGGCGGTGACCGAGCGCCTGCAGCTGATGGGCCTGCGCCTGTACCGCTTCGGCCACTCGATGTTCGGCCTGGCGTTCCTGCTCGGCCTGGTGCTGTGGCTGGGCTACAAGGTCATCCCCGATTTCCCGACCATGGTGGCTCCGGGAGCTGCCGGCTGGCTGCACGCCAAGCTGGGGCTGGTGGTGGTGCTGCTGGTGTACTTCGGCTGGACCGGCCGCTTGCTCAAGGGCGTGGCCAAGGGCCGGGCACTGCCGTCGTCGCGCGCGCTGCGCTGGATCAACGAGATCCCGCTGCTGGCGTTCATTCCGATCGTGTGGCTGGTGCTGGCCAAGCCGTTCTGAGGCGGGGTCACCTGCGTCCGGTAGATCCACGCCATGCGTGGATGCTGTCAGGGCGCAAACGAAGGAGCCGGGCAAATGCCCGGCTCTTTCATTTCTGCAATCACCTCGTGTTGCCGGCCAGCGGCCGGCACTACCGGGCTTAGGCCGCTTCGTACGTGCCGTAACTGCGCAGGCGCGTGTAGCGCTGTTCCAGCAGCTGTTCGGTGGACAGCTTGTCCAGCGCGTCCAGTTCGTTCAGCAGCACGGCCTTCAGGCGCTTGGCCATCTGCGTCGGGTTGCGGTGGGCGCCACCGGTCGGCTCGCGCACGACCTTGTCGACCAGGCCCAGGCTCTTCAGGCGAGGCGCGGTCAGGCCCAGCTGTTCGGCCGCTTCCTTGGCCTTGCCCGCGTCCTTCCACAGGATCGAGGCGCAGCCTTCCGGGGTGATGGTCGAGTACACCGCGTATTCCAGCATCACGGTGCGGTCGCCCACACCCAGTGCCAACGCACCGCCGGAGCCGCCTTCACCGATCACGGTGCAGATGATCGGCACCTTCAGCTCGGCCATCTCGATCAGGTTGCGCGCGATCGCTTCGGACTGGCCGCGCGACTCGGCGTCGATGCCCGGCCAGGCGCCGGCGGTGTCGATCAGGGTCAGCACCGGCAGGCCGAAGCGCTCGGCCATCTTCATCAGGCGCAGTGCCTTGCGGTAACCCTCCGGCTTGGGCATGCCGAAGTTGCGCTTGATCTTTTCCTTGGTGTCGCGGCCCTTCTGGTGGCCGATCACCATTACCGCGCGGCCATTGATGCGGGCCAGGCCGCCCATGATCGCCTTGTCGTCGGCGAAGGCGCGGTCACCGGCCAGCTCCTGGAACTCATCGAACATGACGCGGAGGTAGTCGGCGGTGTACGGGCGCGACGGGTGGCGGGCCAGCTGCAGCACCTGCCACGAGGTCAGGTTGCGGAAGATCTGCGCGGTGCGCATGCGCAGCTTGTCCTGCAGCGCGTGCACTTCCGCCTCGACATTGACCGCCGGCCCGGCACTGGCGTTGCGCAGCTCCTGGATCTTGGCTTCCAGGTCGGCGATGGGTTGCTCGAAGTCGAGGTAGTTCGGATTCATCGGAAGCCGTCGTGTAAAGAAGGGGGGAATTCTAGCCGAATGCGTGCAAACCACCCGTACGCCTTCGTCTGGAAGGCGACGGTAGCGCAGCCGGGCAGGGGGCGCCAGTCAGCTCAGGGCACCACCAGGGCGCTGCGGCCCATCAACTGGCTGCGCTGGGAGACGAAGTCGTTGTAGGCCTCGTTGGCTTCCCGGCCAAGGCCGCTGCCCAGGGTGGCAGTGGCCGAGGTGAAGGCCATCTGTGCGGCGAAATCCTGCTTGCGCAGGGCCTTCTGTTCATCGGCGGTAGTGGCCTTCAGCCAGCGCGCATAGACCTCGCGCAGGGGCGCGGCGTGGGCCTCGAAGGCCGGCACCAGCGCCGGCAGGCTGGCCGGGGCCGGTTCCAGGCTGTAGGCCGGGGCCACGTAGCCACCTGGCTGTTCGCGCTTGAACGCGCCGGGCTCGCCCATGCCTTCTTCCACGTAAGCGATGAAGTCGGGAGCGGTGAACACCTTGGCCACGATCTGGCCGCCGCTGGAATCAACGTGGGCCACCACCTTTTCCTTGGGGAAGGGTTCGCGCACGCCGTAGGTCCAGGTCTTGTCGATGAACAGGTCGTGGCGCTTCTCGAACGGGCCTTCGAAGTCGACGCCGCCGAGCTGGATACCGCTGTTGCCGACGCCGAAGTTCTTCACCTTGCTCTCGTCGGTGACGTAGATCTCGCGGGCGATCACGTACTCGCTGAGGGTCGGATTGATCAGCCCGCCACGACCGTCGACGTAGACGATGAAGCGCACATCACCGAGCTTGTCGGTATGCAGGCGATGCTCGCCGACAGCGAGCGAGACCGGGCGCGAGCCCTGTGCGGCCACCGGCAGGTCCTGGCCGTCGATGCTCAACGCCAGCGGCGTGTCGGTCGGGTTGTCGATCTGGAACTCGATCTTCGACGGGGAGCAGGCGGCCAGGGCCAGTGCGGCAGCGAACGGGAACAGCAGGGTCTTCATCGGCAATCGTCCTTGATACTTGGAACGGGGAAACAGGGGAGACAGGACCGTGAGGGAGCCAGCCTCAGCTGGCCCATGGCGGGCTGTAGCGCACCTTCAGCGTGCGCACGGCCGGGTCGGCGCGCAGCGCCTCCATCAGCTTGGAATCGATGCGTACCGCGCTCTGCCCGGACACATCGAGCATGCCGGCGACGCCGCCGTGCGGCCCCTTCAGCAGCAGGTCCAGGCGCAGTGGCGTCCGTCCCGGGCGATGGCGGTCGAGCAGCGCATCGATGCGCTCCCAGACCGGGCGCTGCTGGCGCAGGTCCAGGCGCAGCGACAGCCGCGTGGCGTAGTTGGCGCAGACCTCATCGAAGTCCCAGCACTGGCGGATGCGCAGCGCGAAGCCGCCGTTGAACTCGTCCTCGCGCAGGCCGCCCTTGACCACCAGGATGCGGTCCTTGGTCATCAGGTGGCCGAACTCGGCCATCGCGTCGGAGAACGCGCTGCACTCGACGCGGCCACGTCCGTCCTCAAGCTGGATGAAGATCTGGCTCTCGCCCTTGCGGCGCACGCCGACCACCTGGCCGGCCAGCACCGTCTGCACTTCCGGGCGCCAGCGCTTTTCGCCGCCGCCGCCACCACCGCTGTTGGCGCTCCAGATCTTCTCCACCGAACCCAGGTCGTTGCCGACCAGGTCGCGCACATCGTCGCGCCAGGGATCGAACGGGTGGCCACTGAGATAGAAGCCCAGCGTGTCGCGCTCGCCGTTCAGGCGCTGCAGCAGCGGCCACTCCTCGGCTTCGGGCAGGTCCAGCTGGATCGTGGTCGCGCTCGGGTCCGGGCCACCGAACAGCGAGTTCTGTCCCGAAGCCCGCTCGCGGGCCATCTGGTCGGTAGCCTTGATCACCTCCGGCAGCTGCAGCATCAGCGAGGCACGGTTGCGGCCGAGCTCGTCCAACGCACCACAGTTGATCATCGCTTCCAGCGTGCGCCTGTTGAGCTTGGCCGAACCAACGCGCGTGCAGAAGTCGAGCAGGTCCTTGAACGGGCCGCCCTTCAGCCGCTCCTCGACCACCGCCTCGCAGGCACCCTGGCCGACGCCCTTGATCGCCCCGAGGCCGTACTGGATGGTGTCCGGCGTCACCGCTTCGAACATGAAGGCCGACTGGTTCACCTTGGGCGGCAGCACGGTCAGGCCGAGGTTGCGCACCTCGTCGAGGAAGCCGACCACTTTGTCGGTGTTGTCCAGATCGGACGACAGCGTGGCCGCCATGAACTCAGCCGGGTAATGGCGTTTCAGCCAGGCGGTCTGGTAACTGACCAGCGCGTAGGCAGCGGCGTGCGACTTGTTGAAGCCGTAGCCGGCGAACTTCTCCATCAGGTCGAAGATTTCGTCGGCCTTGGGGCCATCGACGCCGCCCTTGGCTGCACCTTCGCGGAAGATCTCGCGGTGCTTGGCCATTTCGGCCGGCACCTTCTTGCCCATCGCGCGGCGCAGCAGGTCGGCGCCGCCCAGCGAGTAGCCGCCGACGATCTGCGCCATCTGCATGACCTGCTCCTGGTACACCATGATGCCGTAGGTGTCCTTCAGGATGGCTTCGGTGCGCGGATCGGGATAGATGATCTCTTCCTGGCCGTGCTTGCGCGCATTGAAGGAGGGAATCAGGTCCATCGGGCCGGGGCGGTACAGCGACACCAGCGCGATCAGGTCTTCGAAACGGTCGGGGCGCGCGTCCTTCAGCAGGCGGCGCATGCCGGAGGATTCGAACTGGAACACCGCGCCGGTATTGCCGTTGGCGAAGATGTCCCTGTAGGTGGGCGTGTCGTCCAGCGGAATCGCGGCGATGTCCACCGGCGGGATGCCGGCGCGCTCATGGCGCTTGTTGATCGCCTTCACCGCCCAGTCGATGATGGTCAGTGTGCGCAGGCCCAGGAAGTCGAACTTCACCAGGCCCACTTCTTCCACGTCGTTCTTGTCGAACTGGGTGACCGGGTTCTTGCCGAGGCCGTTCTCGTCGTGTTCGGCGTACAGCGGGCAGAACTCGCTCAGAGGCTCGGGCCCGATCACCACGCCACCGGCGTGCTTGCCGGCGTTGCGGGTCAGGTCTTCCAGCTGCAGCGCCAGGTCGATCAGGTCGCGGACATCGTCCTCGGTCTCGTAGCGCTGGATCAGTTCGGCCGACGCCATCTCAGAGCTCGGGCCTTCCTTGCCCTTGCCCAGCGCATCTTTCAGGTGGATGCCCAGAATGTTCGGGATCAGCTTGGAGACGCCGTCGACCAGGCCGTACGGGAAGCCGAGCACGCGGCCGGAGTCGCGCACCACCGCCTTGGCGGCCATGGTGCCGTAGGTGATGATCTGGCTGACGCGCTCGCGCCCGTACTTGCGGGCGACGTAGTCGATCACCTCGTCGCGGCGGTCCATGCAGAAGTCGATGTCGAAGTCGGGCATCGACACGCGTTCCGGGTTCAGGAAGCGCTCGAACAGCAGGTTGTACGGCAGCGGGTCCAGATCGGTGATCTTCAGCGCCCACGCCACCAGCGAACCGGCACCCGAACCACGGCCGGGGCCGATCGGAATACCCTGGTTCTTGCCCCACTGGATGAAGTCGGCCACGATCAGGAAGTAGCCCGGGAAGCCCATCTTGATGATGGTGTTGAGCTCGAATTCCAGGCGCTCGAAATACTCTTCGCGGGTCTTGCCCGGCGCCAGCGGATTCTTCTCCAGGCGCTCTTCCAGGCCATCGCGCGACATCTTCTGGATCCAGGTGTCCAGCGTCTCGTCGTCCGGCACCGGGTAGTTGGGCAGGAAGTAGGTGCCCAGCCGCATCTCGATGTTGCAGCGCTCGGCCAGCGCCAGCGTGTTGTCGATCGCATCGGGGATGTCGGCGAACAGCGCGCACATCTCCTCGGCCGACTTCAGGTACTGCTGGTCGCTGTATTCGCGCGGGCGCTTGGGGTCGTCCAGCACGCGGCCGGTGGAAATGCACACGCGCGCTTCGTGCGCGCTGAAGTCCGACGGCGACAGGAAGCGCACGTCGTTGCTGGCCACCACCGGCAGGCCACGCTGGCCGGCGGCCATCAGCGCGAACTGGTTGAAGGTTTCCTCGCCCTCGCGGCCGGTGCGGGTCAGCTCCAGGTGCAGGCCATCGCCGAACACGCGCTGCCAGTCGGCCAGCTGCTGCTCGGCCAGTTCATGCTTGCCGTCCAGCGCCAGGCGCCCGGCCAGGCTCTGCCGCCCGGCCAATGCGAACAGGTTGGCGTTGCCGGCCTTCAGCCAGTCCGGGTGCACGGCCACGCCGCCCTCGGGGCGATGGCCTTCCATCCAGGCGCGGGTCAGCAGCCGCGACAGGCTCAGGTAACCCTCGCGGTCGCGGCACAGCAGGGTCATCCGCCACGGGTCCTGGCCTTCCTCGGCGATCAGCACGTCGGCACCGGCGATCGGCTTGATGCCCACGCCTTCGGCGGCCTTGTAGAACTTGACCAGGGCGAACAGGTTGTTGAGGTCGGTCACCGCCAGCGCGGGCAGGCCGAGTTCGACCGAGCGCGACAGCAGGTTGGCCTGCTTGGCCTTCTTCGGGTCCGCCTGGTCCGGTTTGGCCGGCACACGGATGGTGGAGTCCGCCAGCGAGAACTCGGTGTGGACGTGGAGATGTACGAAGCGGGAGTTGGACATGCCGGACCAGGTTGGAGCGCGCGGGCCCCGGGTGCTGACGGACGATCGTCGCCGGGGTCGGGAAGCGCTGGAATGCCCGGTCAGGGTAGCGAGGGCAGGGGGTTGCCACAAGGCTTGACAGGGGCACGGCGTGGCGCCGGATTCAGGCGTGCGGGAGGCCGCCTTCTGTAGAGCCGAGCCCATGCTCGGCTGTCCACAGCAGCCGAGCATGGGCTCGGCTCTACAACTCCAGCAGGCTCAGGCGATGGCCGCCGCCTGCGTCAGGCCCAGGCACTCACGCACCGGGGCGAAGCTGCGCCGGTGTTCCATGCAGGGGCCGTGCTCGCGCAGGGCGGCCAGGTGGGCCGGGGTGCCATAGCCCTTGTGCTGTTCGAAGCCGTACTGCGGGTGGCGGGTATGCACGACCTGCATGTAACGGTCGCGCGAGACCTTGGCCAGGATCGAGGCGGCCATGATCGCGCGGTCGATGCCATCGCCGCCGACCAGCGCCTGCGCCGGCAGCACCAGGCCCTTGGGCACCACGTTGCCATCGATGCGGGCGAAGCCGGCCACATGGGCAACCGCTGCAACAACGTCACGCATGCCCTGCAGGGTGGCCTGGTAGATGTTCAGGCGGTCGATGGTGTCCACGTCCACCAGCACCACGTGCCAGGCCAGGGCACGCTCGATGATGCGGTCATGCAGCTGTTCGCGGCGGGCCGCCGTCAACTGCTTGGAATCGTCCAGGCCGTTGATGCGTGGCCGTGACGGATCGAATACCACCGCCGCCACCGCCACCGGCCCGGCCAGCGGGCCACGTCCGGCCTCGTCGACGCCAGCGACCAGGCGTTCCGGCTCGACCACCGTCGCGCCGTCGAACAGGGCCAGGCTGGCCGCTGCGGCGTGACGGCGGCTCATGCCTGCGCCTGGTCGCGCATCAGCAGTTCGCCGACGGCATCGGCGGCACGCGCCGAAGCATTGCGGCGCAGGCGCTCGTGCAGTCGCACGTACGTGTCCTGCAGGTCGATCACCCGCTGCGGGTGGTCGAACCATTGCTGGATGGCCGCGGCCAGCCTGTCCGGCGTGCAGTCGTGCTGCATCAGCTCCGGCGCCAGGTCCTGGCCGGCCAGGATGTTGGGCAGGGCGAAGCGGTCGACCTTGATCAGGCCCAGCGCCTTGACCAGGCGATAGGTCAGTTCGTTGACGCGGTAACCGACGACCATCGGCCGCTTCACCAGCATGGCTTCCAGGGTCGCGGTGCCGGAGGCCAGCACCACCACGTCGGCGGCGATCATCGCGTTGCGCGCCTGGCCATCCAGCACGTGCGAGTAGGCCACCGGCAATGCCGAGCGCGACAGCTGTTCTTCGATCAGCTGCCGGCAGGCCGGGTTGGCGGCAGGCACCACCACATGCAGGCCCGGAATGCGTTCAGAGACCTGCCAGGCGGCTTCGAAGAAGGGTTCGCCCAGGCGCGAGATCTCGCCCAGGCGGCTGCCCGGCAACACCGCCAGCACCTTGGCCGAGGTCGGCAGCCCGAGCGCGGCACGGGCTTCCTCGCGGTTGCCCTGCAGCGGAATGTCATCGGCCATCGGGTGGCCGACGAAGCGTGCGTCGATGCCGTGCCTGGCATAGATCGGCGGTTCCATCGGGAACAGGCACAGCACCAGGTCCGCGCTGCTGCCGATCTTCTCGGCGCGCTTCTCGCGCCAGGCCCAGACCGAGGGACTGACGTAATGCACGGTGCGCACGCCGCGTTGCTTCAGCCAGCGCTCGATGCCCAGGTTGAAGTCGGGTGCGTCGATGCCGATGAACACGTCCGGCTGCCATTCCAGGGCGCGCTGGCGGAACGCCGAGCGCAGCTTGAGCAGCCGCGGCAGGTGGCGCAGCACTTCGGTCAGGCCCATCACCGCCAGCTCGCTGGCATCGTGCCAGGTCTGGCAGCCGGCGCTGCGCATGGCATCGCCGCCAATGCCGGCGAACTCGGCATTCGGGAAGCGCGCCTTCAGTTCACGCACCAGGCCCGCACCGAGCAGGTCGCCGGACGCTTCGCCGGCAACCAGCGCGATCCGCAACGGGCGCTCGCTGAGCACCCGCTGTGCGGGAACGCTGCCGGCCATCGAGGCCAACGGAATCACCGCGGCGCCGGCCGCCGCCTGGCCGGTCGTGCTGCTCATCGCAGCAAGGGCCTCTCGGCGTGCTCGATGAAGTCCAGCATGGCCTTCACGTCATTGCTGTCACGCGCCTGTTCGGTCAGCTGCTGCTTGGCTTCGGCCAACGGCAGGCCGGCCACGTACAGCGTGCGGTAGGCCCGCTTGATGGCCGAGATGCGGTCGGCGTCGAAGCCGCGGCGCTTCAGGCCTTCGCTGTTGATGCCGCGCGGGCGGCCCAGCGAATCGGTACCGACCATGGTGAACGGCGGTACATCGCCATTGGTCAGCGCGCCCATGCCGAGGAAGGCATGCGCACCGATGCGGCAGAACTGGTGGGCACCGGCGAAGCCGCTGATGATCACGTAGTCGCCCACGGTCACGTGGCCGGCCAGGGTGGTGTTGTTGGAGAACACGCAGAAATTGCCGACATGGCAGTCGTGCGCCACGTGCGTGTAGGCCAGCATCCAGTTGTCGTTGCCGATGGTGGTGATGCCGCCGCCGCCGCCGGTGCCACGGTTGAGCGTGACGAACTCGCGGAACACGTTGCGGTCGCCGATCACCAGTTCGGTGCGCTCACCGGCGAACTTCTTGTCCTGCGGCTCGCCACCGATCGCGGCGTGGCCGACGAAGCGGTTGTCGCGGCCGATCCGGGTCGGGCCGTGGATGCTGCAATGGGGGCCCACCACCGTGCCGGCGCCGATTTCAACATCGGGGCCGATCAGGGTGAAGGCGCCCACCTGCACATCGTCGGCCAGGCGCGCGGCCGGATCGATGACGGCGGTGGGGTGGATCCGCGGTGCGTTGTCAGTCATTGCTGCCTCCAGTGGATCAGCCCTTGGCGCCGGCGCACATGACCTCGGCCGACGCGACGACTTCGCCGTTGACCTTGGCTTCGCCGTAGTACCAGCCCATGTTGCGGATCAGGCGCTTCATCTGCACGTCCAGCATCAGCACGTCGCCGGGCACGACCTGCTTGTTGAAGCGGGCGTTTTCCACCTTGACCATGTAGAACAGCTTGGACTGCGCATCGCGGCCGAGCGTGAGCTGGGTCATGACGCCGCCGGCCTGCGCCAGCGCTTCGATGATCAGCACGCCGGGCATGATCGGGCGGCCCGGGAAGTGGCCCTGGAAGAACGGCTCGTTGATGCTGACGTTCTTCTGCGCCAGGATGCGCTTGGCCTCGACGTCGAGTTCAAGCACCCGGTCCACCAGCAGGAACGGGTAGCGGTGCGGAAGCAGTTCCTGGATCTGGCAGACATCGATCGGAAGCTGCAGCGAATCGTTCATTCTTTCTCCTTGCCAGCAGCCAGGACGCGGCGAGCCAATGCGTCCAGCTGCTTGAAGCGCGCGGCGTTCTTGCGCCACGTGCGGTTGTCGGTCAACGGGGTGCCGGACGAGTACTCGCCTGGCTCATGGATGGAGTTGCGGACCACCGACTTGCCGGTGATCACGACCTTGTCACAGATTTCGAGGTGGCCGACCACGCCAACGTGGCCGCCAAGCAGGCAGTAGCGGCCGATCTTGGCGCTGCCGGCGATGCCGGTGCAGCCGGCGATGGCCGAATGCGCGCCGATCTGCACGTTGTGGGCGATCTGCACCAGGTTGTCCAGGCGCACATCCTCGTCCAGCACGGTGTCTTCCAGCGCGCCGCGGTCGACGCAGGTATTGGCGCCGATCTCGCAATCGTCGCCGATGCGGACGCCGCCGAGCTGCGGCACCTTGATCCACTTGCCAGCGTCCATCGCCAGGCCGAAACCGTCGGCGCCGAGCACGGCACCGGGATGCACGCGCACGCGCTTGCCCAGCGTGACCCGGGTGACCAGGGTCACGCGGGCGATCAGTTCACAGCCGGCATCCAGGCTGCAGTCCTCGCCGATCACGCTGCCGGTGCCGATGATGCAGTTCTCGCCGACCACGCTGCGCGCACCGACCGAAACGAACGGGCCGATATGGGCGCTGGCGGCCACCTGGGCGCTGGGGTCGATGACGGCGCTGGGGTGGATGCCCGGCGGGCGGGTCGGCGCGATGTCGAACAGCGCGGCGATCTTGGCGAACGCGGTGTACGGGTCCTTGGCGACGAGCGCAGTGCCCGGGGCGGCCTCGGCGTCGTCGGCACGCAGGACCACCAGCGAGGCCTGGCTGTCGGCCAGCTGGGCGCGGTAGCGCGGGTTGGCAAGGAAGGTCAGCTGGCCAGGGCCGGCATGGGCGAGGGTGGCCACGCCATGGATGGCGGTGGCGGGGTCGCCATGGACCTGCAGGCCGAACTGCTCGGCGAGTTGCTGGGCGGTGTAGGTGGGAGTATTCACGGCGGGAGTTTAACGTGTGACGCCATTTCGGTCATGCGGGGGCAGGGCTTGGCGCCTGCCTGGTACGGGCGGGAGGCGGCGGGTGGCCCTGGCCAGGACACGCAAAACCCCCTCCATGGTGCTCGATGGCGCCATCCATGGCGCCAACGGTCCTGTCCAGGGCCACCCGCCGCCTCTGGACAATTTCCCGCGAGCGCGGCCAAAAGCCCGTGCCGTGCAGTGTCATCTGCAAAACGAAAACGCCGGGCAATGCCCGGCGCTTCGCGCCCCGTCTGGTGGAGAGCCCCCCTTCTGTTAAGGGGGGCGCGCCAATGGCGCGGGGGATAGGAGGTAGGTCGGGACCCGCTGCTTGCGCAGCAAGCCGCGGCGCACCTTCGGTGGTCAGTTCTTAGAACTGACCGCCGAAGGTGAACTGCAGACGCTCGATCTTGTCATCGTCTTCCTTCTTCAGCGGGAAGGCGTAGCTGATCGAGATCGGGCCGACCGGGGCGCGCCACAGCAGGGCCACGCCGGTGGACACGCGCAGCTCGTTGGCCTTGAAGTTCTGGGTGCCATTGTAGACGTTGCCGAAGTCGACGAAGGCCGACACGCGTGCCGACGGGCTGTCGAACAGGCGCGGGAAGTAGGCTTCGACCGAACCGACGGTCTTCAGCGAACCACCCAGCGGCTGGCCTTCCGGATAACCGGTGGTGACTTCGCGCGGGCCGAGGGTGTTGTCCTCGAAGCCGCGCACCGAGTTGGTGCCACCGGCGTAGAAGTTCTCGAAGAACGGCAGGCCGCTGGCGGTGACGGTGCGGGTGGTGCCATCCGGATTGGTCAGCGTACGGGTGTAGTCGTTGCCGTAGGCATCGCCGTAGCCGATTTCCGCGCGGGTGTTGATCACCAGCGACGGCATGATCGGCCAGTACTTGCTGATCTGGTAGTTCAGCTTGTAGTACTCGATGGTCGAACCCGGCAGCGTGGTTTCCAGGCCGATGCGCTGGTAGGTGCCGCGCGTTGGCATGAAGTAGTCGTTGCGCGAGTCGCGCGCCCAGCCCAGCTCGGTGCGCCAGGCGTGGAAGGTGCGCTGACCGACCGCGTTGATGTAGTCGATGATCGACTGCGGGGTCGAGCCCTGGTAGGTGGTGATCTGGTTGCTGTCGATGCCGAACATCAGCGAGACGGTATCGGTCTCGGTCAGCGGCACGCCGAACACCACCTGCGCCGAACCATTGGTGCTGTTGTACTGCGCGGTATTGAAGTCGGAGTAGTCCAGTTCGCGCCAGGACAGGTTATAGCCCAGCGACACGCCGTCATCGGTGAAGTACGGGTTGGTGTAGCTGAAGCCGTAGCGCTGCAGGTAGCTGCTGCGCGAGGCTTCGACCGACACGCGGTTGCCGCCGCCAAGGAAGTTGTTCTGCGAGAGCTGCACCGAGGTGGTCATGCCGTAGGACTGCGAGTAGCCCAGGCCGAACACGAAGCTGCCCGAGGTGGTTTCCTTGACGTTGTAGACGACGTCGACCTGGTCGTTGCTGCCGCTGACGGCCGGGGTCTCCACTTCCACCGATTCGAAGTAGCCCAGGCGCTGCAGGCGGATCTTGGAGCGGTCGATCGCGGCCTGCGAGTACCAGCTGTTCTCGAACTGGCGCATTTCGCGGCGCATCACCTCATCGGAGGTGCGGGTATTGCCACGGAACAGGATGCGGCGCACCGACACGCGCGGGCCGGGCACGACCTGCATGTTGATGGCGACGGTCTGCTCGGCGCGGTTGGTGGTCGGGATCGGGTTCACCTTGGCGAACGCGTAGCCGATGTTGGACAGCGAATTGGTGATGGTGTCCGAGCTGAATTCCAGCAGGGCACGCGAGAACGTGTCGCCGGACTTCTGGATCACCATGCGCTCGACGTCCTCCTGCGGGAGGATGGTGTCGCCGCTGACCTTGATCTCGGAGATCTTGTACTGCGCACCCTCGGTCACGCCCGCGGTCAGGAACATGTCGCGCTTGTCGGGGCTGATCGAGACCTGGGTGGAATCGATGCTGAAATCGACGTAGCCGCGGTCCAGGTACCAGGAGTTGAGCTTTTCCAGGTCACCGGACAGCTTTTCCTTGGAGTACTGGTCGTCACGGCGGTACCACGACGCCCAGTTGTGCTCCTTGGACTCCCAGGTCTCCAGGATGTCCTTGCTCTCGAACTTTTCGGTGCCGACCAGGTTGACGTGGCGGATCTTGGCCGCCTTGCCTTCCTTGATGGCGATGGCGATGTCCACGCGGTTGCGGTCCAGCGGGCTCACCGTCGGGGTGATGTCGACGTTGTATTTGCCACGGTCGTTGTACTGGCGGCGCAGTTCCTGGGTCACGCGGTCCAGGCTCAGGCGATCGAAGGTGCCGCCCTCGGTCAGGCCGATGTCGGACAGGCCCTTGAGCAGCTGGTCGGACTTGATGTCCTTGTTGCCGGTCACGGTCAGCTTGTTGATCGCCGGACGTTCCTTGACGGTCACCACCAGGATCGTGCCCTGGCGGTCCAGCTGCACGTCTTCGAAGAAGCCGGTCTTGTACAGGGCGCGGATCGTCTCGCCGACCTTGTTGTCGGTGACCGTCTCGCCACGTTCCACCGGCAGGTAGGTGAATACCGTGCCCGAGCTGATGCGCTGCAGGCCATCGACGCGGATGTCGCTGACAGTGAAGGGCTCGGCTGCCTGGGCCAGGGCGGGAGCGCCGGTGACGGCGGCGAGGGCGAGGGCCAGCAGGCGGCGATTGGGGAGTCGCGTCATGTCACGTCCGGTAGGAAGGTCGATTTCATTGGTGCGGGATGCCGACGCTGTAGACGGCAACAACATGGAAAAGTTCATCGCGGGACCAGGCCGAGGATGTCGTTGTAGAACGCCAACCCCATCAGCCCGGCCAGCAACGCCAGGCCGATGTATTGGCCGGCGGCGATGGCACGCTCGCTCAGCGGGCTGCCCTTGACCAACTCGATAAGGTAATACAGCAGGTGGCCGCCGTCCAAGATCGGGATCGGCAGCAGGTTGATGATGCACAGGCTGAGGGACAGCAGGGCAAGGAACTGCAGGAACCAGTCGAGGCCGCGCTTGGCCGAGACATTGGCCACGCGGGCGATGGTGACCGGCCCGGAAACGTTCTGAAGCGAGGCCTTGCCGGTGACGATGCGGCCCATCATGCCCAGCGAGTCGGCCGCCAGGCGGCCGGTTTCGCGTACCGCGACGGTGACCGAGTCCAGGGGGCCGTAGCGCAGGAGGGTGTCATAGGGGGGGCTGAACTTGGTCGGGAACTGAACGCCGATCTGCCACGTGGGGCCGCCCTTGGCGTCCTGGCCCTTGCGTGGCGTCACTTCCAGCGCCAGGCGCTCGCCGCCACGCAGGACCTCGATCATGCCCGGGCCACCGGCACGGCCCAGCGCCTGGATCTCGCCGATCACCTGGTCGGCGCCGTCGATGCGCTGGCCGTCAATGGCCACGATCAGGTCGCCCGGCTGCAGTTGCCCGGCCACCACGGAGTCCGTGGTGAGCGACTCGACCAGCGCGGGCTGCAGCCACGACTGCCAGTACATGCCAGCCAGGATCGGCACCCGCCGCTCATCGAAACCCGGCGGCAGCTGCGACAGCGGCAGCGTGCGCGTGCGCACCTGGTCGGCCGTATCCAGCACTTCCAGCTTCACGTCGCGGCGGTCCATCGCGGCCGCGGTCAGTGCCATGCTGGCCTCGCCGAGGGTGACTACCTGGCGGTCGTCCACGCGCAGCACGCGGTCGCCGCTGGCCAGGCCGGCACTGGCGGCGATGCCGCTGACGCGGCCGACGGTGGGCGAGTAGTCCTGCTTGCCGATCACGAACATCGCCCACAGCAGGAGGATGCACAGCAGCAGGTTGGCGATCGGGCCGGCGGCAACGATCGCGATGCGCTGCCAGACGGTCTTGTGGTTGAAGGCCTGGCCGCGCTCGTGCGGGTGGACTTCGACCTCGCGTTCGTCGAGGAACTTCACGTAGCCACCCAGCGGAATGGCGGCGATGGCGAACTCGGTACCATGCCGGTCGCGGCGCGACCACAGCGGCCGGCCGAAGCCGACCGAGAAACGCAGGATCTTGACCCCGCACAGGCGCCCGACCCAGTAATGCCCGAACTCGTGGAACGTGACCAGCAGCCCGAGGCTGACAATCATCCACCAGACCGATCCGATGAAGTCAGTCATGCAGGCTCACAGTGGCGGGCAGGGGCGGCGGCGTCATGCTGGGCGAGGCGGTCGTTCAGGCGGCGTCGATGGCGTTCAGGGTGAGCTGGCGTGCCCGCTGGTCGGCGGACAACAGGACCTCCAGTGTATCGGCTGCTTGCGTCGGCAGTGTTGAAAGAGCGTTAGCAACCAGCGCCGGGATCGTCAGGAAACCGATCCGGCCCTGAAGAAACGCTGAAACCGCCTCCTCGTTGGCAGCATTCAGCACCGCCGGTGCGGCGCCGCCGGCCTGCATGGCCTGCCAGGCCAGGGCCAGGCAGGGGAAGGCGTCGGTGTCCGGGGCCTCGAAATCCAGCCGGCCCTGGGCCAGCAGGTCCAGCCCGGCCACGCCCGATTCGATGCGCTGTGGCCAGCCCAGGCCAACGGCGAGGGTGGTGCGCATGTCCGGCAGGCCCATCTGCGCCAGGGTCGAGCCGTCGACGAACTCGACCAGCGAATGGACCAGGCTCTGCGGGTGCACCAGCACTTCGATGCGTTCACCGGGCACGCCGAACAGGTGGTGGGCCTCGATGACTTCCAGGCCCTTGTTCATCAACGTCGCCGAATCGACCGAGATCTTCGGTCCCATCGACCACTTCGGGTGGGCAACGGCCTGGGCCGGGGTGACCTGGGCCAGTTCGGCGCGGCTGCGGCCACGGAACGGGCCGCCGGAGGCGGTCAGCAGGATCCGGCGCACGCCGGCGCCGTCGACGCTGGCGTCGCGCGAGCGCAGGCACTGGAAGATGGCGCTGTGTTCGCTGTCGATCGGGATGATTTCGGCACCGGCACGTTCGGCGGTACGGGTCAGCAGTTCGCCGGCCAGCACCAGCGATTCCTTGTTGGCCAGCAGGATGCGCTTGCCGGCGGCGGCCGCGGCCAGGGTCGAGGACAGGCCGGCAGCGCCGACGATGGCCGCGACCACGGTATCGCAGGCGTCGCTGGCGGCCAGCTGGTCCAACGCGGCATGGCCGGCATGGGCTTCGGTGGCCAGTCCGGCGTCGCGCAGGCCGTCACGCAGTTCGGCAAACAGCGATTCGTCGGCGATCACCGCGTGCGCGGGTTTGTGCTGGCGGCACAACGCCAGCAGCCCCTGCACCTGGCGTCCGGCGGCGAGCACGGTCGCCTGGTAGCGCTGCGGGTGGCGGGCGATCACGTCCAGCGTGGAGGCACCGATCGAGCCGGTGGCGCCGAATACGGCGACCCGGCGCAGGTCTGCAGCAGCATTCATGGTCAGAACCCGAAGATTTCCTTGCCCAGCGCGAACACCGGGACGGCGGCGAGGACGCCGTCGACCCGGTCGAGCACGCCGCCATGGCCCGGGATCAGGTGGCCCGAATCCTTGGCGCCCGCGTGGCGCTTGATGAGGCTCTCGAACAGGTCACCCAGCACCGAGGCGAACACGGCCACGACCGCGGTGATCAGCAGGCCCGGCAGGTGTGCGGTATCGATCCCGGCCAGCCAGCCCAGGCCGACGGCCACGGCGACACCGGCCAACAGGCCGCCGAACAGGCCTTCCCAGGTCTTGTTGGGGCTGATCCGCGGGGCCAGCTTGTGCTTGCCGAAATGGCGGCCGGCGAAGTAGGCGCCCGAGTCGGCCGCCCACACCAGTGCCAGTGCAGCCAGCAGCCACAGGTGGCCCTGCTTGCCCGGCGGATCGCCACCGGCATGGATCAGCACCAGCGCGGCCCAGGCGGGCACGATGGCAAGCGTGCCGGCCAGCATCTTCAGGATGCGCGAGGGCGCCGACGGCTGTGCACCGAAATTGAAGAAGCGCAGCCAGACCAGCGCGGCCAGCCACCAGGCAACGCCGGCCAGCGTGGTTATCTGGAACAGCACCAGCGTACTGCCATCGGCCCAGACCAGCAGCACCATCAGCAGCAGGTTCAGCACCAGAAGTACGGTGCGTGCCAGGGTGTCTTCGATACCGGCCAGCTTCAGCCATTCCCACAGGCCGATCAGCAGCACCGCAGCGGCGGCGGCGGCCAGCCATTGCGTGGGCAGCAGCAGGATCGCCGCAATGGCAACCGGCGCCATGATCAGCGCGGCGAGGACTCGGGTCTTGGTCATGGGCTGGAAGTCTCGGTGGCCAGTGCGGCAATCTGGGCGCTGGTCAGGCCGAAACGACGCTCGCGGCCGGCATAGGCGTCCAGCGCCTGCTGCAGCTGCCCGGCATCGAAGTCCGGCCACAGGGCCTCGGTGAACCACAGCTCGGTGTAGGCCAGCTGCCACAGCAGGAAGTTGCTGATGCGGGTGTCGCCGCCGGTGCGGATGAACAGGTCCGGCGGCGGCAGGTCGGCAAGGGCGACCTGGCTGCCCAGCAGCGATTCGTCGATCTGCTCGGGCAACAGGCGACCGGCCGCCACTTCGACGGCCAGGGCGCGCGCGGCGCGGGCGATGTCCTGGCGGCCGCCATAGCTGGCCGCGATCGACAGGGTCAGGGTGGTGTTGTCGGCGGTGCGCTGTTCGGCCAGCTGCATGCGGCTGACCAGCCCGGCACCGAAGCGCTCGCGTTCGCCGATGAAGCGTACGCGCACGCCGCGCCGGTGCAGCTCGTCCACCTCGCGGTCGAGCGCACCGAGGAACAGCTTCATCAATGCATCCACTTCCTCCTGCGGCCGGCCCCAGTTCTCGCTGGAGAAGGCGAACAGGGTCAGCGCCGGAATGCCCAGTTCAAGGCAGCGCTCGATGGTGCGGTTGACCGCGCGCGCGCCGGCACGGTGGCCGATCACGCGGGGGCGACGGCGCTGCTGTGCCCAGCGCCCATTGCCATCCATGATGATGGCAATGTGGCGGGGCAGGGCGGCCGGTAACGGAGGCGGGGCTGAAGGCATCGACTTCAGACCGACAGCAGTTCTTTTTCCTTGTCGGCGACGACCTTGTCGACGTCCTTGATGTTGGCGTCGGTCAGCTTCTGGATGTCGTCTTCGCCGCGCTTCTTCTCGTCTTCGCTGATCGCCTTGTCCTTGACCAGCTTGGCGATTTCCTTGTTCGCGTCCTGACGGATGTTGCGGATCGCGATCTTGGCGCCTTCACCTTCCTTCTGCACCTGCTTGGCCAGCTCCTTGCGGCGCTCTTCGGTCGGCGGCGGCATGTTGATGCGGATCGCGGTGCCGAGGGTGTTCGGGGTGAACTCGGCGTTGTAGAGACCCTTTTCGATCTCCTTGATCATGCCCTTGTCGAACGGCGTGACCAGCAGCGAGTGCGCGTCGGCGTTGGAGATCGAGGCAACCTGGTTCAGCGGGGTGCTGGCGTTGCCATAGGCACTGACCGTCACGCGGTCCAGCAGGGCAGGCGTGGCACGCCCGGTCCGGATGGAGGTGAGGGTGTGCTTCAGAGCGTCGATGCTCTTGGCCATGCGCGTCTGCGCGTTGTTCTTGATGTCGTTGAGCATCGCCCGGTCCTGGATGTATCTGGAATCGGGCGATTATAGGCGAATACGGGACGCTGCCGGGCCTGAATCGGCCCGATCGCCGCTTTGCGCTCAGGCTCAGGCCGGGTCGCGGCCCTGGACCAGGGTGCCGATGTTCGCGCCGTTGAGGATCTTCAGCAGCTCGCCCGGCTGGCCCATGTCGAACACGCGCATCGGCAGGTCGCTGTCGCGGGCCAATGCGAAGGCCGCCGTGTCCATCACTTCCAGGCCGCGGCGGATCACTTCGTCGTAGCTCAGGCTGTCGAAGCGGACCGCATCGCTGTGCTTGTTCGGGTCCTTGTCGTACACGCCATCGACCTTGGTGGCCTTCAGCAGCAGATCGGCGCCGATCTCGATCGCGCGCAGGGCGGCGCCGGAATCGGTGGTGAAGAACGGGCTGCCGACGCCGGCGGCGAAGATCACCAGGCGGCCCTTTTCCAGGTGGCGGATGGCGCGGCGGCGGATGTAGTCCTCGCACACGTCGTTGATCTTGATCGCGCTCATCACGCGGGCCTTGGCGCCCAGCTTCTCGAGGGCATCCTGCATGGCCAGGGCGTTGATGACCGTGGCCAGCATGCCCATCTGGTCGCCGGTGACCCGGTCCATGCCGCCGGCGGCCAGGCCGGCGCCGCGGAAGATGTTGCCGCCCCCGATCACCAGCGCCACTTCGGCACCGGCCTGCTGGGCTTCGATGACCTCGCGGGCCAGGCGATTGATGACCTTCGGGTCGATGCCGTAGTCCTCGTCTCCCATCAGCGCCTCCCCGGACAGTTTCAGAAGGATGCGGCGATAGGCGAGCTTGGACATGAGGACCTCGGGTGCGTGGAAATCGCGGGCGATTCTACGCGCATGCGGCGTCGTGCCAAAGTGTTTTGTGCACTGCGGCGCAGAATCCGGTCGTTCGCCCCGGTCAAACGGGGCTTCCCGTTCAGCCCAGCTCGGCGCCAGCGGTGGCCGACAGCTCGTCGTGGCCGAGGGCACCTGGCGAGCGGGCGATCACCCGGTTGCGGCCCAGGTTCTTGGAGCGGTACAGCACGTCGTCGGCTGCGCGCAGCAGGTCCTGCACGTCGGCGAAGCGCTCGTACCCACCCTGGGTGGCCACGCCGGCGGAGAAGGTGACGAACAGCGGCCCGCCCTCCAGCTCGGCCATCGGCGTGGCGACGATGTTGGCCAGCACCCGGCGGATCACGTCCAGGGCCACGCTTTCGCTGGTGTTTGGCAGCAGCGCGACGAATTCCTCGCCGCCGAAGCGGGCGACGGTGTCACTGTTGCGCAGCTGGCCCTGCAGCTTGCCGGCGAAGGCGCGCAGTACCTCGTCGCCGGTCAGGTGGCCGTGGGCGTCGTTGATCTTCTTGAAGTCGTCCAGGTCGATGAAGGCCACCGACAATGGCCAGCCCTGGCGGCCGGCGCGCAGGAATTCCTGCTCCAGCACCGCTTCCAGCTGGCGGCGGTTGAGCACGCCGGTCAACGCGTCACGATGGGCCTGGTCGGCGAGGCGCTTGGCGCGCGCCTCGAACTCGTCGGCGCGGCGTCGTGCCTGGTCGGCGTCCTGCAGTTCGCGCAGGTTGCGCAGCGTGGCCAGCTCCTGCGCGTGATCGATCAGCTCGCGCACCCGCGCCGGGGAATTGAGGCCGGCATCAAACAGGCTGGCGATGTCGGGCAGGGCTTCACTGATGCGGGCGAGGACCTGGTCGAAGCGCGCGCTGTCCAGCTCCAGGCGGTCGTGCACCTGCTGCAGGGCGCGCTCACGCGCGGCGTCGGCGTCGCTGTCCAGCCAGATGTCGGCCACCGCGCCGGACAGCTGCACGCAGGCCTGGAACGGCGATTCGGCGGCGTCCTCGTCCTCGCTGTGGCTGATGCTCTCCACCAGGTAGCGGGGCAGGCCCCATTGCTCGGCCACCCACGCGCCGACTTCGGCATGGCTGCAGCCCAGTTCCTCGCGTTCGCGGGCGACCAGGTCGATGTTGTCGCGTGCCTCGCGCAGCAGCGGCAGGTAGCGCTCCGACTCGGCCTGGGCCAGGCACAGTACGCCCAGGTCCTGCAGCAGGCCGGCCAGCATCAGTTCTTCCAGCCGGCGCAGGCCGCGCGCCTGGCCCAGCTGGCTGGCAGCCAGGGCGCTGAGGATGCTGCGCTTCCACGCGCGCTGGCGCAGGTCGTGGTCGGCGCCGGTGCCGCCGGTCAGGCCCTGGGTGACGGTGAAGCCGAGGGCGAGGCTGATCGTGGCGTTCAGGCCCAGCATGGTCAGCGCCTGGCCGAGGTTCTCGATCCGGCGGCGGCTGGCGTAAAGCGGCGAATTGGCGATGCGCAGCATGCGAGCGCTCAGCGCCATGTCGATGGCGATGATGTCGGCAGCGGTGGCGATGTCCGCTTCCGGGTCCTGGGCCAGTTCGATGATGCGCAGGGCAATACCGGGTGGCGAAGGCAGGTTGCGGCAGAGCGCCAGGGCAGCTGTCAGCTCGGGAGGCATGTCGGGTCGTTCAATTCCATTAGGACAAGAATACCTAGGAATGCATCACAGTCCGCGATTTTCGTTCCTGCTAAATGACTGTGGATTCCCTGCGCCGAGTATCGGCTTGATTCGCGCGCAACGCAAAGGTGCCGGTTGTGCGCACCAACGGTGCGCACCCACCGGTGGGCCATGGGTTGATCCCTGGGTCCATGCATAAAAAAAGAGCCGCGGTTTCCCGCGGCTCCTTCTGGTCGCTTCACAGTCGGAAGGCTGGAATCAGACCTGCATCGCCTTGGCAACTTCGGCGGCGTAGTCTTCCACCACCTTCTCGATGCCTTCGCCGACGATCAGCAGCTTGAAGCCTGCCACGTCGGCGCCGGCGGCCTTGACCACCTGCTCGACGGTGGTGTCGCCCAGCACGTAGGTCTGGCCGTACAGGGTCACGTCGCTGACGATCTTGTTGATCTTGCCGCTGATGATCTTTTCCAGGATGTCGGCCGGCTTGGCCTTGTCCTTATCGGTCATCTTGGCCAGCTCGATTTCCTTTTCCTTCTCGACGAACTCGGCCGGGACGTCCGCAGCCTTGTTGTGCGGCGGCTTCAGCGCGGCCACGTGCATGGCCAGGCCACGGGCCAGCTCGACGTCGCCGCCGATCAGGTCGACCAGCACGCCGACCTTGCCGTTGGTGTGGACGTAGGCGCCGATGTTGCCGGTGGTGTCGACCTTGACCATGCGGCGGATCTGGATGTTCTCACCCAGGGTCTGCACGGCGGTGGCGCGGGCTTCCTCGACGGTGCGGCCGTCGGCCAGCGTGGCGGCCTTCACGGCTTCGACGTCGTTGGCGCCCGATGCCAGGGCAGCAGCGGCGACGGCGTTGACGAAGGACTTGAAGTTGTCATCGTTGGCGACGAAGTCGGTTTCCGAGTTGACTTCGACCAGCACGGCCTTGCCGCCGTCCTGGGCCAGGCCCAGGCGGCCTTCGGCGGCCACGCGGTCAGCCTTCTTGTCGGCCTTGGCGGCGCCGGACTTGCGCATGGCTTCAGCAGCGGCGTTGATGTCGCCGTTGGCTTCGGTAAGCGCCTTCTTGCATTCCATCATGCCGGCGCCGGTGCGCTCGCGCAGTTCCTTGACCAGGGAAGCAGTGATTTCCACGGGATTACCTCACGAAAGAAAGGGGTTGGGCCGGCATGGTGGCCGGCCCGTGTGACACGGTCCTGTCACGCGCCGATGGCTGCGTGCAGGGAGGGTGGACGCCGGGCGTCCACCCGGGGCCTGGATCAGGCCTGGGCGTCGTCGCCCTTCTTGGCAGCCTTCTTGGCTGGAGCGCGGCGGGCCGGCTTCTCTTCGCCTTCAGCAGCGGCTTCAGCGAATTCTTCCTCGCGCACCGAAGCGGCGTGCGGGGCAGCCGCCTTGCCTTCCAGCACGGCGTCGGCAGCGGCGCGGGCGTACAGCTGCACAGCGCGGATGGCGTCGTCGTTGCCCGGGATGGCGTAATCAACCAGTTCCGGGTTGTAGTTGGTGTCGACCACGGCGATGACCGGGATGCCCAGCTTCTTGGCTTCCTTGATCGCGATGTCTTCGTGGCCGATGTCGATCACGAAGATGGCGTCCGGCAGGCGGTTCATGTCCTTGATGCCGCCCAGCGAGGCTTCCAGCTTGTCGCGCTCGCGACGCAGGCCCAGCACTTCGTGCTTGACCAGCTTCTCGAAGGTGCCGTCGGTTTCACCGGCTTCCAGTTCCTTCAGGCGGGCAACCGACTGCTTGACGGTACGGAAGTTGGTCAGGGTGCCGCCCAGCCAACGCTGGTTCATGAACGGCATGCCGCAACGCTCGGCTTCTTCCTTGATGGTTTCGCGGGCGCTGCGCTTGGTGCCCAGGAACAGGACGGTGCCGCGCTTCTGGGCAACCGACGAGATGAAGTTCATCGCGTCGTTGAACAGCGGGACGGTCTTTTCCAGGTTGATGATGTGGATCTTGCCGCGGGCGCCGAAGATGTACGGAGCCATCTTCGGGTTCCAGTAGCGGGTCTGGTGGCCGAAGTGGACGCCGGCTTCCAGCATCTGACGCATGGTGACCTGGGGCATTGCAATACTCCTGATATGGAACCAGCGATTCCGCCCGCGGGGATAGGTATGCGGGACGCGTGGAAGCGCGATCGGTTCCGGGGTTGGGCTTCCCTGTTGCCTCCGTGGCCGAACTCCTTGCGGAGCACCCCGGCACGGATGGGGGCAGCAGGTGTGGATTCACCGGTGACGTCCGGTGTGGACGGGTTCGCGCGCACGCTGGCGGCAGGAATCCGGTCGATTATAGCCCGCTGGGGGCGCTTGCTGCAATTGCAGGGTCAGTTGCGGCCAGATCGACCTCGCGACCGTCCTGCAGGCGTGCCTGGAAGCGGCCGCCTGCATAGCCATCGGCGCGGGCAGGCAGGGGCCAGCGGCGTTCATGGCCCGCAAGAATGTAGCCGGCCAGGCCAGCCGTCAGCAGCGTTGCCTGGCCGTCCGCCGTGATGAAGCGCAGATCGTGCAGGCGGCCGTGCAGGGTACCGGCATTGCTGAGTCGCAGTACGGCCAGAGACCCGTGGGCCTCGACGCGGCCCAGCAGCCGGGCCTGCAGTGCTGGCCCCGCTGGGCCGCGGAACAGCGGCAGCGAATAGCGCGGCAACCCCGGCAACGTCGGTGCCAGTACGACCCGATAGGCCTGTTCAGCGGCCGCCGCTGCCGGATCGCCCGGCAACAGCCAGACGCGCTGGGTGCTGCCGGGGGCCAGGTCCAGCCGCGCCGGGCTGACCCGGATCTGGTCGCTGGGGTGCAGTCGTTCGGCGTCCAGCTGCTGATCCCACGCCAGCACCTGCACCTGGCCCTGCCAGCGGCCGGGCCCGGGGTTGTGCAACCACAGTTCGGCGCTGCCGCCCTGGGCCGGCAGCTGCAGGGTGGTCGGCAACAGCTCCAACGCTGCGGCAGGCAGTGCCAGCAGCAGTGCCAGCAGGATCAGCAACGCGCGCATCAGTAGATGAGGGTCACGGAGGGTGTTGCGTTCCCGTCCGTCGCCGGTGGTGCGAGCTCGCGGACCTGGCGCGGCGCCTGGGGTGCGTCACTGCGCTGGTGCGGTGCGGGGCAGCGGATGCCGCCGCCATCGTCGCTGCAGGATTCAACCACGGTCAGCCGGATCTGCAGGGGGCTGCTGGGTTCGGCCCATGCCGGCAGGCTGGCGACCAGCATCGCCCCGATCAGGAATGTGCGAACCACCTGCCATCCACCATGCTGAAAGACTTGCTGCGCGGTATCGGCGGGATGTGCCGGAACTGTAGCGCCGAGCCGGCGCTCGGCACGGCCTTCGTCCGGTGGGTGCCGACCGTTGGTCGGCACGCCGGTCAGTAGGTGATCGTCACCGTCACCAGGTCGTTGTAGGTGCCGGCCGGCGGCTGGCCACTGACCGGCGGCACCCGGCCATGGATGGTCAGCTGCTGCGCGCTGCCGGTACCGGTGCCGCTGGCCGTGTCGACGGTCAGGGTATTGCCCCAGCGCAGGCTCCGCGCCGAGTCCCGGTAGAGCTCGTAGGCGAGGTAATAGGTGCTTCCGCCGAGGGTGGTGGCCATGCGCCGGGTGGTGGTGGCGGTGGGATTGTTCTGGCCGTTGTCGAGGCCGACCTGGAAGGCAGTGTTCTTCAGGCAGGTCAGGGTGAGGGTGGCGGTCCGGTCGATGTTGGCCGGAATGCCGCCGGCGACGTTGCCGAAGTCCATGGTGGTGGTGACGTAGCTGCCACATTGCGGCAGCACGTTGGCGGTGGCGGTGAAGCTGAAGGCTGCACTGGCGCTGTTGGTGCCGGTGGCGCCGCCATTGCAGGTGGCGGGCACGGTGGCGGTACCGAGCAGGACTTCGTTCCAGGCCCAGGTCAGGACCACGTTGGCCCCGCTGAAGGTGCTGCTGTACGCGCCGGAGGCCAGGATCTGGTTGGCCGGGATCTGCCCGAACAGCTGTATGGACTGCGCACCGCTGCCGCCCGTCACCAGCGGCACGTTGTAGGTCATGGTCAGTTCCTGCGCAGGTGGCGTGCCGCGCGGCACCAGTCCGGTGGCCTGGCCGAAGCTGGCGTTGTTGTACAGCTGGAAATTCAGGGTGTCACTGCTGGAGGTGGCCATCGTGCGGAAGGTGGAACTGCTGCCGCCGCCACTGCCTGCGCCGATGCCCACGCAGACGCGCACGCCGGTGGTGGCCAGCAGGCTCAGCGCGGCGGTGGTGCAGGTCACCGTGATGTTGAGGTTGGCCGTACTCGGGCCGGGTGCATTGCTGTTGATGTTGCCGAACGGCAGGGTCGGATTGGCGACCGCCGTGCAGACCGCGGTGGCACCGGCGGGCGCCGCTGCCAGCAGGCCGGCCCAGAGCAGCAGGACGAGCAGCAGCACCCTCATGGCGCCACCTCCGGGATGCACTGCTGCGGCGCCGGCTTCGGCCGTGCGCCGGACGCCACCACCTTGGGCAGGTCCGGCACTTTCACGCGGCAGGGGCCGCGGCTGGTGGTGACGTACAGCACGCTGCCGGCGGCAACGTCTTCCAGATAGAGCAGGCCGTCGTAGCCGACCGTGGCCTGGCGGCCATCGGGCAACCGCACCTCGCTGCCGACCTCCAGAGGCTGGCCGTCCATTGCCAGCAGGGTCAGGCTCAGTGACGGCCGCGAGCGCAGCTGGAAGGTCACGCGGGTGCCGGCGCGCTGGCGCGGGGTCACCCAGTCCTCGATGCGGTCGGCGCGCATGTCTTCGGGCAGGTCCAGGGTGTCGATCGAGACCCGGTTGCGCTGCCAGGACAGCAACGGACTGACCAGCAGCAGGCCGCGATCATCGGTGACGCCGATCAGGCGGTTCTCCAGCCGCACCGGGACGCCGCCCACCCCATTGGTGCTGATCACCGCGAACGCATCGGACACCTCGCGCGTGGCGAAGGTGTGCCCGCCCATCCACACCAGGCTGCCGCTGGCGCTGGCGTAGGCATAGTTGAGTCCACCCTGGCGCGAGGCGCCGAACGAGTAGCGACCGACATCGTTGAGGATGCCGACCTCGGCCAGGCCGCCGTTGCCGTCCTCGCCGTGGCGCAGCTGCGCGCGCCAGCCGACGCCGCCGGCGCTGCCATCGCCCGGCACTGGCTGGGTCACGTCCGCCACCCAGCTCTGGCTGTCGCCGTTGCGCTGGCTCGAAAGGCTGGCCTGGCGGTTGTTGCCCAGGCTGGCAGTCACCGACAGGTAGATGCTGCGGTCGTCGCTGCGGTCCAGGTTCTGGTTTACCGAAAGATAGGCCGACCAGCGCTGGCTCCAGGTACGTGACCAGAACAGGCTGGCATAGCGGTTGTCGTCTCCATCCGGGTAGCGCAGGCGCAGATAGCTGGCGCTGAGCGTGCCCAGCCGCAGCAGGTCCAGGCCGAGCGTGGCCTGCTCGCTGATGCTCGGCGGCAGGTTGCCCTGCAGCGCGCCGAGGTCGCGGTAGTCGCCGTGGCTGCGTACGCTGCGCAGATTGACGTTGAAGCGACGGTTGTTCCAGCTGTAGCCCAGCGCCCATTGCCCACCCTGCAGGCCGTGGTAGCCGCTGTGCGCATAGGCGGCATTGAACACGCCAGCGGCGCCGAGCAGCCACCAGCCACCGACACCGGCCTGGGCCAGGCCGCCGCCGCCTTCGGCATGCGCCTCGCCGGTGAACGTGTCGGTGACACCGCCGCGCCAGCTGGCACTGGCCACCGTGCGATCGTCATAGGCGAAGGAGCGCTGGCCAAAGTCCTCGCGCAGGTGGCCGACGCCGGCCGACCAGTCCGAAAGGCCCCTCGCCAGCAGCTGCTGGGTGCCATAGAAACTGAAATCCAGCGTCTGCATGCGGCCGAACGCATCGGTCACCACCACCTGCGCGTTACCGGTGCCGCTGATGCCGGGCTGCGCCGCCAGCTGGAAGGGCCCGACCGGCACCTGGCCGCTGTACTGGCGCAGGCCATCGACATACAGCTCGACCGTGGAGGGCACCACCGCCTGGCCGAGGAAGCTCGGCGTGGGCGTGAGCACGCGGTAGGGCTGCAGGCCGTAGTTGCGGCCGATCTGCAGGCCGCCCAGGCGAACCGGGCGGGTCCAGTCGACGAAGCCGCTGTAGAAGTCACCGACCTCCAGCGTGGTTGCACTGTCCGGGAAATCCAGGCTCCAGCGTGTGTCCAGGCGCACGCTCTCGCCGCGCCAATGGCGGTCGCCGGGTTGCTGGTAGCGGCGGCTGATGGCGGTGTTTTCGAAGGTGCCGTTGCCGATACCGAACACGCGCAGCTCCGCGCTCAGGCTGAGGTTGCTGAGCGTGTCCACCCGGCTGCCGTAGACGTCGTAGTTGAGCAGCGCGCCGGGCGAGGCGTTGCCGGTGGGCGCGCGCGTCTGCGGGCGGCTGAGCACGGTGGTGGGCAGGATGAGCTGGTCCAGCGGCACGTCCAGTGCCAGGGTCTGCATGTGCGCGTCATAGCGCACCACCGCACCGCTGATCTGGTCCAGGTAGACCGGCGCATCGCCGCTGGCGTTGAAGCCAAGCTGGCGCAGCACTTCAGGGCTGGCCTGCAGCCGGCCGCGGTTCTCGGTGAATGGCAGCAGGCCGCGCGGGGTGCTGTTGAGCGACACATCCAGGTACAGCGCCTGGCTGGCGGTCAGCGGGGTCGGGGGAGGCAGGATGGCATCGGCCGACACGCCGGATACATCAACGGCCGCCACGCCGGACACATCGGCGGCCTCGGTCGCCGCGGGAGCCAGGGCCGCCAACAGCGCGCCCATCAACGCCTCAGCGAGCCGGTGGGGGCGACAGTGGCGTCTGTTCCGACTCGCCATTGAGCTTGGCCGTGATCTGGTCGTTGTCGCGGTCGATCGCCGTGCGTTCGATCGGCCAGCGCATCACCTGGCCCGGCAGCACGTAGCCCAGCAGCCCGGGATGGACAATGCGCGGGCGCGCGGCGCTGCCCAGCGCAAGATCGGCGATCTGTGCGTAGCTGTCGCCCGTATTGGCGACTTCCACGCCATTGCGGCCGTCCGCCAGTTTCACCAGGCGCGCCTGCAGCCGTGGGGCCAGGCGGCCGGCCGAAGGCTGCACGAACACCGGGATCGAATAGCGCAGCACGAACTGCATGCCCTCGGCACGGGTGGCCAGGTCGGGTACCTCGTCCACGATCAGCCGGTAGTGCCGCTGTGCAGGCGGTGGCTCGCTGTCCGGACGCATCACCCGCACCAGCTGCTGCTGGCCGGCGGCCAGTTCCTGCATCGGCGGCGTGGCCATCACTTCATCGGTGGGCAGCAGCTGTTCCTGGCCGTCCTGCTGCACCCAGCGGAACACGCGCACCTGCAGCGTCACCGGTGAGGTGCCGCTGTTGGTCAGCCACAGCTCTCCGGCACGCTGGCGGACTTCCAGCTGCAGGCTGGTCGGGGCAACCTGCAGGCTGGTGGCGCCGGCGCCGGCGGGGGCCAGCAGGTACAGGGCGAGCAGCGCCACGCCGGTGGCGCGCCACGGGCGGGGTCCGGCCATGCGGGCGTGCTCCATCAATAGGTGATCGTGGCGGTAACCGTATCCAGGTAGTTACCGGTGGCCGGGTTGTTGGTGCTCAGGTTCAGGATCTGGCCATAGACGATGTAGGGCACGGCCAGGCCAGTGCCGATGCCGGCCTGGGTATTGGTGCCGGTTGTGGCGCCCCAGACCAGGGTATGTGCGGCATCCTGGTAGAGCTGGTAGCCGACATAGTTGTTGGCGGTCACCGCGGCATTGGTGTTCTTCATGCGCCGGGTGGTGACGTCGTTGGCGGTGCCGGCGTTGGCGCCCGCGTTCAGCGCAATCGTGTAGGGCGTCAGTGCCGAGCACTGCGCGGTCACCGTACCCTGGCCCAGGGTGGGCGTGGCGGTGGTCGAGGCCGCCGTGCCGAAGTCGACGTTGGTGGCGGCCGCCGCCGTGATGGTGCAGGCCTTGGTGACCACCAGGGTGACGTTGAAGGTGGTGGTGTCGGCGGCCAACGCCGGGCTGGAAAGCAGCAGCCCGGCCATGACCCATGTCAGCGGGGATCGAACTGGGGATCGCATGGACAACCTCCCTGACCCGAAGGTCCGTTGAACAAGGCGAAGACGGCACGTTCGGCGCCGCTTTGACGACAGTGGGTCCAGCTTAGGAGGCGTAAGTGTCTGTAATCCGTGATAAATAGGCAGGCGCAAGAGTGGAGGCCATCACGCTTTCACTTTCCTTGCCGGAATCGTGCATGGCCCGGATCGCCAGTTGGGCGGCGTTCGTTCAGATTGCGGCCGGATCGGCGATAATGGGTGCCATGAGCGTGAATCTGAAAACCCCGCAGGAAATCGAGATGATGCGCATCGCCGGCCGCCTGGCCAGCGAAGTGCTCGACATCGTCACCCCCCACGTCAAGCCCGGTGTCACCACCGAGGAACTGGACCGCATCTGCCACGACCACATCGTGAACGTGCAGGGTGCCATTCCGGCCAACGTCGGCTACCGCGGCTTCCCGAAGACCGTGTGCACCTCGGTCAACAATGTCATCTGCCACGGCATCCCCAGTGAAGGGAAGGTGCTCAAGGATGGCGACATCATCAATATCGACGTCACCGTCATCAAGGACGGCTGGCACGGCGACACCAGCCGCATGTACTTCGTCGGCACCCCGTCGGTGATGGCCCGCCGCCTGGTGGAAACCACTTACGAAGCGATGTGGCGCGGCATCCGTGCGGTGCGTCCGGGCGCCACCCTGGGCGACATCGGCCATGCCATCCAGAGCTACGCCGAAGGCGAGCGTTTCAGCGTGGTGCGCGAGTACTGCGGCCACGGCATCGGCAAGGTCTACCACGACGAGCCGCAGGTGGTGCATTACGGCCGCCCGGGCCAGGGCCTGGTGCTGCAGCCCGGCATGACCTTCACCATCGAGCCGATGATCAACGAGGGCACCCGCTACAACAAGGTGCTGCCGGATGGCTGGACCGTGGTGACCAAGGACCGCAAGCTGTCGGCGCAGTGGGAGCACATGATCGCGGTCACCGAGACCGGCGTGGACGTGCTGACCCTGTCGCCAGGCGAGTCGCAGGTTTCCTGAAGATGCTGCCGGCGAGTTCGCTGCTGGACACGCCGGCCGCGTCGCTCAACGACCCGGATTGGGCTGCTGCCGCGCGCCAGGCGCTGCAGCAGGCCGACGCGCGCCTGTACCGCCGCTTCGACCAGGGCGACAACATCGAGCGCCTGCTGGCGTTGCGCGCGCGCGCTGCCGACCATCTGATCCGCCTGGCCTGGCAGCGCTGCCTGCCGGCCGACAGCGGCCTGTCGCTGTTCGCGGTCGGCGGCTATGGCCGCGGTGAACTGTTCCCGCGTTCGGACATCGACCTGCTGGTGTTCGGCGATCCGCCGGCACAACTGGCGCACGAGGCGGCATTGGCGCGCCTGTTCGCGCTGCTGTGGGACTGCGGATTGGCTGTCAGCCATGCGGTGCGTTCTGCATTGCAGTGCCGGGAGGCGGCGGCTGACCAGACCGTGCTGACCGCGCTGATCGAGGCGCGCCCGATCCTGGCCGATGATGCTGCGCGCCGCGCGCTGCGCGAGGCGATCGACGACCGCGAACTGTGGCCGGCACGCGCCTTCTTCCTGGCCAAGCTGGAAGAGCTGCGCAACCGCCACCAGCGCTTCGGCGATACCGCCGACAACCTGGAGCCGGACCTGAAGGATGGCCCCGGCGGCCTGCGTGATCTCAATACGCTGGGCTGGATGGCGTTGCGTGCCTTCGGCGTGCGCGACCTGGAGGCCCTGGTCGGGCTTGGCCACCTGGGCGCCGACGAAGCCGCGGCGTTGAAGCGCGAACGTGCAGTGCTGGCGCGGTTGCGCTTCGGTCTGCACCTGGTCGCGCGCCGTCCGGAAGAGCGCCTGCGTTTCGATTACCAGAAGACCCTGGCCGCGCGGCTGGGCTTCGAAGACGATGCCGAGAACCTCGGCGTCGAGAAGATGATGCAGGGCTTCTACCGCGCCGCGCTGGTGGTGCGCCGGATCAGCGACCGGCTGCTGCAGCGCTTCGAGGAACAGTTCGACGGCGAGGCCCAGCCGGAGCCGCTGACCGTGGGTTTTTCCCTGCGCCGTGGTTACCTGGCCGCCAACGAGGCCGACTGGCCGCGCGGCGACATCGGCCAGGTGTTCGCCCTGTTTTCCAGCTGGGCCAACAACCCGCAGGTACGCGGCCTGCATTCGCTCACTGCGCGTGCACTGGCCGAGTCGCTGCCGCTGCTGCCGGCCTATGACCAGGCCGATGCCGATGCACGCGAGCAGTTCCTGGCCCTGCTGCGCGGCCAGCGTCCGGTCGATACGCTTTCGCGCATGGCGCGGCTGGGCGTGCTTGGCCAGTGGATTCCCGCGTTTGCCCAGGTCAGCGGGCGCATGCAGTTCGACCTGTTCCATGTCTATACGGTCGACCAGCACACGCTGATGGTCCTGCGCAACATCGGCCAGTTCGCCAGCAGCCGCGCCGACGAGCGCTTCTCGATCGCGCACGAAGTGTGGCCGCGCCTGCGCAAGCCGGAACTGCTGCTGCTGGCCGGCCTGTTCCATGACATCGCCAAGGGGCGCGGCGGCGACCACTCGGAGCTGGGTGCGGTGGACGCGCGCGCGTTCTGCCAGGCGCATGCGCTCAGTGGCACCGATACCGAGCTGGTGGCATGGCTGGTCGAACAGCACCTGCGCATGTCGGTGACCGCGCAGAAGCAGGACATCGCCGATCCGGTGGTGATCCATCGCTTCGCCACCCTGGTCGGCAGCCGCGACCGCCTGGATTACCTGTACCTGCTGACCTGTGCCGACATCGCCGGCACCAGCCCGAAACTGTGGAATGCCTGGAAGGACCGCCTGCTGGCCGATCTGTACTTTGCCACCCGGCGCGCGCTGCGCGAGGGGCTGGAGCACCCGGTACCGGCCGCCGAGCGCGTGGCCGAGGCACGTGACAGCGTGCGCGCACTGGTGCGCGAGCAGGGTTACGACGATGCCACCATCGACCGCCAGTTCGCGGTGATGCCGGATGAGGGCTTCATCCGCCTGCGCCCCGAGCAGCTGGCCTGGCAGGCCGCCGCACTGGTGCCGGTGAAGCAGGGCCAGGCGCTGGTGAAGGTGCGCCGGATCAGCGTCGACGACCCGGCGCTGGAAGTGTTCGTGCACTCGCCCGACCGTGATGGCCTGTTTGCCGCGATCGTGATGACCCTGGACCGCAAGGGCTACGGCATCCATCGCGCGCGCGTGCTGGACGGTCCGGCCGACACCATCTTCGATACCTTCGAAGTGAACCCGGCCGACACCTTTGCCGATGGCAGCAGTGCCAACCTGGAAGCGGCACTGCGCGAGGCACTCAGCGGTGACCTGTCGCGCCTGCGGCCGTCGCGCCGGGTGGTACCGCGGCAGCTGCGGCACTTCCGCTTCGCCCCGCGCATCGAGTTCCGCGATGAACCGGGCGCAACCCGATTTGCCCTGGTCGCACCCGACCGTCCCGGCCTGCTGGCCGATGTGGCGTTCGTGCTGCGCAACCAGGGCCTGCGCGTGCATGATGCGCGCATTGCCACGTTCGGCGAACGCGCCGAAGACACCTTCGTGATCAGTGACGAACACGACCTCCCCCTGACTGAACCTGCCCGGCAGCAGCTGCATGACGCGATGCTGGCCTGCCTGGACCCTGATCGAAACGCCGGAGACCCCGCCTGATGGCCACCAAGCCCGCCAAGAAGACCGCCGCGACCCCCAAGAGCGCAGCGGCCCGGAAACCCGCTGCTGCCGCACCGGCCGCGAAGAAGACTCCTGCGCCGAAGAAGGCCGCTGCGGTGAAGGCCCCGGCGAAGAAAACGGCTGCAGTGAAGCGTGCTGTGAAGAAGCCGGCCCCGGCCAGGAGCGCCGAAGCCGTCCGCGCCGAAACCATCGCCCGCAAGTCGCTGCGCAAGCCGTCGGCACCAGGCGTGGAAGAACTCAAGTTCGGCATCGAGAGCGCCTTCGAGCGCCGCGCCACCTTGACCCTGCACGAGCTGGAAGGGTCGACCAAGCCGCTGGTCAACCGCGTGATCGACGGCCTGGAGAGCGGTGAGTTCCGCGTCGCCGAGCCGGACGGCCAGGGCGGCTGGAAGGTCAATGAGTGGCTGAAGAAAGCCGTGCTGCTGTATTTCCGCGTCAACGACATGGCGGTGGTCGATGCACGCCCGGCGCCGTTCTGGGACAAGGTCGAATCGCGCTTCGCCGGCTATGACGAAGCGAAGTTCCGCCGTGGTGGCGTGCGCGTGGTGCCGGGCGCGATCGCCCGCCGCGGTACCTACTTCGGCAAGGACGTGGTGCTGATGCCGAGCTTCACCAACATCGGCGCCCATGTCGGCGAAGGCACCATGGTCGACACCTGGGCCACCGTCGGTTCCTGCGCGCAGATCGGCCAGCACTGCCATCTGTCCGGCGGCGCCGGCATCGGTGGCGTGCTGGAGCCGCTGCAGGCCAGCCCGACCATCATCGAGGACCACTGCTTCATCGGTGCGCGTTCGGAAGTGGTGGAAGGCGTGGTGGTCGGCCACCACAGCGTGATCGGCATGGGCGTGTTCCTCAGCCAGAGCACCCGCATCTACAACCGTGCCACCGGCGAGGTCACCTACGGCTACATTCCGCCGTACAGCGTGGTGGTGTCCGGCTCGCTGCCGAGCAAGGACGGTACCCATTCGCTGTATTGCGCGGTGATCGTCAAGCAGGTTGATGCCAAGACCCGCAGCAAGACCAGCGTCAACGACCTGCTGCGCGGCCTGGCTGACTGAAGATGACGGCGCCGGAGGATCTGGCGCAGTCCGCGATCTACCAGCATCCGTCCGACACCCTGTTCGGGCGGATGCTGCCGCGCCTGCTGCACGCTCCACGCTGGACCCGGCTGCGCCGCGCGCTGTCGCGGCGCTGGCCGATGCCGGCGCTGGTAAGCGATGTGCGCGACGTGGTCTACGTGAGCTGGTGGGTCGACGTACGCCAAGCGCCGATGCCACCACCAGGCCATCACTACGTGGTCCATGCCGGACGCACGCCCTACACCATCCTCAGCTACCGGCACGGCCACTTCGGGCCCGCGCTGGCCGGGCCGCTGCGCTCGCTGATGCCGTCTCCCAGGCAGAGCAACTGGCGCTGGTACCTGCGTCGTGACGACGATCGGGACGGGACGCCGGTGGTGCTGTTTGATCGCAACGTGATGGACCAGCTGGCCTTCGTCGCCGGCGCGCGCGCTTTCAGCGATGCCATGCAGCCGCATCTGTCGGTGCGCTTCGCGCACGTGGTGCGCGCCGATGGCGGTGGGTACACCCTGATCGAGGGCGGGCAGGGCAGTGCGCCGGCGCTGCACCTGCAGTGGCAGGGCGCTGCGGGCTGGGACGATGCCGGGTGGGCGGCGGCCTTCGGCGGCCACCAGGCCCTGCTGCGCTTGCTGACCTGCCAGGACGAGGCCATCGCCCGCACCTGCGACCAGCGCTGGGCCAGCACCCGCATTGCCCTGCCGGTGGACATCGCGCAGCTGCAACCGCTGCAGCTGGAAGGCGAACAGCAGTGCCCGCGCCTGCAGGCGATGGGCGTGGCGCTGCACGAGGGGCTGGCCTTCCAGCTGCCAAGGGTACCTTTCCGGGTCGTGTCCGAGCGCCTGTTGTGAGATTCTGGCCGTCTGTTTTCCAGCATCACAGATGGCCATGAGCACCACTGTCTACGGTTTGAAGAACTGCGATACCTGCAAGAAGGCGACCAGGTGGCTGGACCGCTTCGGCGTGCCGTACACCTTCGTCGACTACCGCGACAACAAACCCAGCCCGGAAATGCTGTTGGCGTGGGCCGCGCAGCTGGGGGGCCTGGCCGCGATGGTCAACAGGTCCTCCACCACCTGGCGGCAGCTGCCGGACAACCGCAAGGCCGCCGATTCCGAGGCCGAATGGAAGCTGCTGCTGCGCGAGTACCCGCAGCTGATCAAGCGCCCGCTGGTGGTCACGGCCGATGGCACGGTCAGCCAGGGCTTCAGCGACAACGGCTTCAAGGCCCGCTTCGGCGTGGGTGACGCATGAGCGCGGTGCTCGACCTGACCTGCGAGCTGATCGCGCGGCCCTCGGTGACGCCCGATGATGCCGGTTGCCAGGCGCTGCTGGCGGCACGCCTGAAGCAGGCCGGGTTCCAGTGCGATCACCTGCGGCTGGGTGAGGTCGACAACCTGTGGGCGACCCACGGCCAGGGCGCGCCGGTACTGGTGCTGCTGGGCCATACCGACGTGGTGCCGACGGGCCCGCGTGAGGCCTGGGCCAGCGACCCGTTCATGCCGCAGATCCGTGACGGCGTGCTGTACGGCCGTGGCACCGCCGACATGAAGGGCAGCGTGGCGGCGTTCGTGGTGGCCGCCGAGCAGTTCGTTGCCGCGCATCCTGATCATCCCGGCACGCTGGCGGTGCTGCTGACCAGCGACGAGGAAGGCGACGCCATCGATGGCGTGCGCCACGTCGCACGCCTGTTCGCCGAACGCGGCCAGCGCATCGACTGGTGCATCACCGGCGAGCCGTCTTCGACTGCGACGCTGGGTGACCTGCTGCGCGTGGGGCGTCGCGGCAGCCTGTCGGCCAAGCTGCGCGTGCAGGGCGTGCAGGGCCACGTGGCGTATCCGGAGAAGGCACGCAACCCGATCCACCAGGCGGCGCCGGCCCTGGCCGAGCTGAGTGCGCGGCGCTGGGATGACGGCTACGAAAGTTTCCCGCCGACCAGCCTGCAGGTCTCCAACATCCATGCCGGTACCGGTGCCAACAACGTGATTCCCGGCGAGCTCGAGGTGGATTTCAACATCCGCTACAACCCGCACTGGGATGCACCGAAGCTGGAAGCGGAGATCACCGCGCTGCTGGAACGGCATGGCCTGCAGTACACGCTGAAGTGGCACCGCAGCGGCGAGCCGTTCTACACCCCGGAGGGCACGCTGCGCGCCACCGCGCGTGCGGTGCTGGCCGAGCACATCGGCCGTGCACCGGAAGAAAGCACCGGCGGCGGCACCTCCGATGCCCGCTTCATCGCGCCCTTGGGCGCGCAGTGCATCGAAGTGGGGCCGGTCAACGCCAGCATCCACCAAGTGGACGAGAACGTGCGCGTGGCCGATCTGGAGGCATTGCCGGGGCTGTACCAGCGGCTGGTGGAGCGGCTGCTGGCGTGAACCTGCGACGCTGGGTGCCGACCGTTGGTCGGCACGCCTTTCGCCGGCATTGCTTTCCTGTAGAGCCGAGCCATGCTCGGCTGCTTCTGCAGGGAATGCCCAGCCGAGCGTGGCTCGGCTCTACTCAGAAAAAATGAAGAACGGCGGCTCGACCGCTTTTTCCCAGTAGCTCGGCGCCGCCATGTAGAAGTGCTGCGCCTCGGCCCGGGCGAACCAGCGTGCGGCTGCGTCGGTGTCCTTCTCCACGCCCGGTGCACCGCGGCCCAGCAGCAGTCCGGCGAAGTACTGGCCGAACACATTGCCCTTCTCGCCGGCACGCTGGTACAGCTGCAGCGCACGTGCGGGATCGCGCGGCAGTCCCATGCCCTTTTCCAGCAGCGCGCCCAGGTCTACCTGCGCTTCGGCATCGCCACGCTCGGCGCGGCGCTGGATCTGCGCAACCAGTGGATGCACGGTGCCATCCTGTGCGGCCACCGCATCCGGTAGCCGTGACGATGAACTCGGGTAGCGCTCGTAGATCATTCCGCGCAGGTCCGAGCGCAGCGCCTGTTGCGCGTCGCCTCGCTGACGATAGGCCTTGGCGAGTTCGTAGAACGCATAGGGATTGCCGTGGTAGGCCGCCGCCAGGTAGGCGCGTTCTCCGCGTCGCCAGGACGCACGCAGCACCGGCGCCGGATTGATGTGGGGGCTGTCGGCATGCCGCAGCGTGCCGGAGATCCAGATCCTGCCCAGTGCTTCTTCCGCCTTGGTGTTGTGGAAGGTCCAGGGTGTGACCGCGGCGGCACGCTCGTAGTAGGCGATGGCGCGCGGATCGTTGAAGCGTTCGAAGGTTTCCGCGGTATCGAAGGCACCCTCGAAGCTGCCGTCGGTGCCGTGTTGCTCCAGGCCCTGCAGCTGGGCCGGCGGCAGGGGCGAGGGTGGGGCCAGGGTCTGGCAGGCGGCCAGGCCCAGGCAGAACAGGGCGGCCAGCGCCGCGTTGCGTCCAGTGCGGTGTTGCATTTCCATTACACGTTTCACGGCCGGCCATTATGCGCGCCGGGGAGTGGTTGCCAACGCAACGGTTGCACCATGCCGGAAAGCGGGGTAGGGTCAATGCCATGTCGATCCGCCTGGCCACCGCCGTCAATAACAACAACCGCAATAATCTGCGCGCGAATAATCGTGCGCGGCCGATGCGGGACTGCGCCCTGGGTAGATAGACAGCAACACACGCCCGGACACCAGAAAACCCGCATCGGTCGATGCGGGTTTTTTTGTGCCCGGGCGTAGTCCCACCCGGGCCTGGATGGCCGGTCGAACACCCTCCCACCCGTGAAATCCCCAACAGGAGCTCCCCCATGTGTTCGATCTTCGGAATCTTCGGCCTGCAGGCCGGTGACGATCTTCCCGCCCTGCGCCGGCACGCGCTGGAACTGTCGCAACGCCAGCGCCACCGTGGCCCGGACTGGAGCGGCGTGTACCTCGACGAAGGTGCGCTGCTGGTCCATGAACGGCTGGCCATCGTCGATCCGGTCGGTGGTTCGCAGCCGCTGCTGTCGGCCGATGGCCAGCTGGCGCTGGCGGTGAACGGCGAGATCTACAACCACCAGGCGTTGAAGGCGGCGCTGACCACCACCTACGACTTCCAGACCGGCTCGGACTGCGAGGTGATCAACGCGCTCTACCGCCAGGGCGGCGCGCCGGCGCAGTGGCTGGAACAGCTCAACGGCATCTTCGCCTTCGCGCTGTGGGACCGTGACAGTGGACGCGTGCTGGTGGCGCGCGACCCGGTGGGCGTGGTGCCGCTGTACTGGGGCCACGATGCCCAGGGGCGCTTGCGCGTGGCCTCGGAAATGAAGGCGCTGGTCGATACCTGTGCCGATGTCGCGCAGTTCCCGCCGGGCCACTATTTCGACAGTGCCAGCGGTGAGCTGGTGCGCTACTACCAGCAACCGTGGCGCGACTACGCCGACGTGCAGGGCCGCCAGGCCGATCTGGCTGAACTGCGCCAGGCGTTCGAGCATGCGGTGGAGCGCCAGCTGATGAGCGATGTGCCTTATGGCGTGCTGCTGTCCGGTGGCCTGGACTCGTCGCTGGTGGCGGCGGTGGCCGCGCGCTATGCACGTCGTCGCATCGAGGATGGGGGACAGACCGAAGCCTGGTGGCCGCGCCTGCACTCGTTCGCGATCGGCTTGAAGGGCTCGCCCGATCTGGCCGCCGCAGCGATCGCCGCCGAAGCGCTGGGCACCGTGCATCACGGTTTCGAGTACACGTTCGAGGAAGGCCTCGATGCGCTGCCGGAGGTGATCCGCCACATCGAGACCTACGACGTCACCACCATCCGCGCATCGACGCCGATGTTCCTGCTGGCGCGGCGGATCAAGGCGATGGGCGTGAAAATGGTGCTCTCCGGCGAGGGCAGCGACGAGATCTTCGGTGGCTACCTGTACTTCCACAAGGCACCGGATGCGCGTGAATTCCACGACGAGCTGGTACGCAAGCTCGACGCCCTGCACAACTACGACTGCCTGCGCGCCAACAAGTCGATGATGGCCTGGGGCGTGGAGCCGCGCGTGCCGTTCCTCGACCGTGAGTTCCTCGATGTGGCGATGCGCTTCGATGCCGCGCACAAGATGGTCGGTGCCGGCTTTGGTGGCCGCCGCATCGAGAAGGCGGTGCTGCGCGAGGCGTTCGATGGCTACTTGCCGGACAGCATCCTGTGGCGGCAGAAGGAACAGTTCAGCGATGGCGTGGGCTATGGCTGGATCGATGGGCTGAAGGCACATGCCGAGGCGCAGGTGAGCGACCGTGTACTGGCGGCCGCCGACAAGCGCTTCCCGCACAACCCGCCGCAGACCAAGGAGGCGTACTACTACCGCCACCTGTTCGAGCAGTTCTTCCCGAGCCGGGCAGCGGCCGAGACCGTGCCGGGAGGCAAGTCGATCGCCTGTTCGTCGCCCGCGGCCATCGCCTGGGACGCCAGCTTCGCCGCGGCGGCAGATCCCTCCGGTCGCGCGATCGCCGGCGTGCACGAGCAGGCACTGGCCTGAGCACCCCCAAAAGGGGACGGAGGGGATTAAGTCGTTTGTGCCATTAACGCCTTAATCCCCTCCGTCCCCTTTTTGTATGATCGCCCCCTGCGCATTGGGGAATGTTCATGGACGTACAGGCAGGCGGCAACGCGCCGCCCACGAAATGGGGATGGCGCTACCTGGCGTGGGCCGGGGTTCCGTTGCTGGCTGGCGTGCTGCTGGCGCGGTATGCCGGGCCGGCGGCGCCCGAGGCGGTTGCCCGTGCCTCCGTCGCCGCCGAAGGCGGCTGGGTGCAGCATCTGGCGTCTCCGCTGGGCCTGTTCCTGCTGCAGCTGCTGGTACTGCTGCTGGTGGCCAAGGGCGCGGGGGCGCTGCTCAAGCGCATGGGACAGCCGGCGGTGATCGGCGAAATGGCCGCTGGCCTGATGATGGGGCCGCTGGTGCTTGGCAGCCTGCTGCCGCAGCTGCATGGTGCGCTGTTCCCGGCCAGTTCGCTGGGCCCGCTGGGCATGCTCAGCCAGCTGGGCGTGCTGATGTTCCTGCTGGTGGCCGGTGCCGAACTGGACCTGGCGGCGCTGCGTGGCCGTCGGCGTTTCGCCTTTACCGTCAGCCATGCCGGCATTGCAGTGCCGTTCGTGCTCGGCGTCGCCTTGGCGATCTGGCTGTATCCGCAGCATGGCCCACAGGGTGTGGGCTTCACCGCATTCGCACTTTTCGTAGGCATCTCGATGAGCATCACGGCCTTCCCCGTGCTGCTGCGCATCCTGGCCGACCGCGGGATCACACAGACGCCGCTGGGGCAGACCGCGATCGCCTGCGCTGCCTTGGGCGATGCCACCGCGTGGTGCCTGCTGGCGCTGATCGTGGCTGCCGCCCAGGCCAGCGGCTGGTTGCCGGCCAGCATCAACCTGGTGTGCGTGGTCGCGTTCGTGGCGCTGATGCTGGGGCTGGTGAAGCCGTGGTTCGCGCGCCGGCAGATTGCGCCGGGCCGTGAGGGGCGCTGGCTGCTCGGCATCCTGCTGCTGTCGCTGGGCAGTGCGCTGGTCACCGAGATGCTGGGCATCCACGCGCTGTTCGGCGCGTTCGCTGCGGGTGTCGCGGTATCGTCCAACGCGCAGCTGCGTGACCTGCTGATGGCCCGTGTCGAGCCGTTCGCGGTCACGCTGCTGCTGCCGTTGTTCTTCGCCATGACCGGGCTGCGCATGCGCGCCGATGCGCTGCAGGCCAGCGACATCGTGCTGTGCGTGGTGGTGATCGCGTTGGCCACGACGGGCAAGCTGCTGGGCACCTTCAGTGCCGCGCGCAGTGCCGGCATGCCCACGCGCGAAGCGTGGCGGCTGGGCGCGCTGATGAACACCCGCGGCCTGATGGAGCTGATCGTGCTCAACCTGGGGTATGAGCTGGGCCTGCTCGGTGACCGCCTGTTCGCGGTGCTGGTGATCATGGCGCTGGTGACCACGGCGATGACCGGGCCGCTGCTGAACCTGATCGAACGGCGCAGGGCCTGAACGTTGAACGGTAGTGCCGGCCGCTGGCCGGCAACCTGATGATGCTGGACACACCTGCATGGATGCCGGCCAGCGGCCGGCACTACCGCGCTGGCACCAGTGTCATCACGTGCTGCGTCTTGCCCGGCAGGAACGGTGTCGGGCGCCCATGCACCCAGTCCTCGTGGCCGGCACCCCAGTACGGTGACAGCGGATGGCCGCTCTGGCCGCCGGGCATGTGCACGATGCCGTCGGCCTCGTGGCCGGGCGAGACCACCATGCGCTCGGAGGCGCCGAAGTTCGGCGTCTGCACGCGCGGCATGTCCCGGTCGCCGGGCAGGCGGTCGGCGGGCATGCACAGCCAGCGCTTGGCGATGTCCGGCAGCGCCCGTGCGATGGGGTGGCAGATCGCCGCGGTATTGCGTTCACCCCAGCTGCGCTTGGCCAGCGGCCCCTGCTTGGCCAGCTCACCCTCGGTACGGCGGGCGGCGTCGATCAGCAGCGCATCCCAGCTGTCGAAGGCCGGTGGCAGCAGGTTGGCCGGGCGCTGTTCCAGCATCGGCCAGGCCACGCCTTCCAGCTGTGCCAGGCGTGGGTCCAGGTAGGCATCGCCCAGCTGCGCGTTGGCCGGGGCCAGCAGTGCATCGGACAGCGTGGCCATGACCTGCGTGCGGAATTCACGCACCACCCGGTAGCTGACCGAACTGGCCGAGGCGCGCCCGCCCCATTGATGGCTGGCCTCCTTCAAACGCTTCAGCGCAGGGTCGTCACTGCGTTCGATGACGTCGTGCAGCAGAGCCCACCAGCGCTGCAGGAACACCGCGCGGTCGTCGAGCTGGATCGCCAGCAGGTCGTGCTCGTCGAAGCGCTCCTGGATTGCCAGCAGGTCGCGGATCTGCCGCGCCCGCGCACCCAGGTCATAGCCGCCGTTGCCGACGCTGGCGAGTGCCTCGCCGTCGAGGACGCGTCCATTGGCGGTCCACAGGCGATGGTTGGGGGGATCGATCAATGCCGGCGAGGCATCGCTGCGGATCGGCCACGGCGCGCAGCCCTGGTTGCTGGCGGCATTGAAGCCGGCCGGTGCACAGCCGGGGCCGCGGTCCGGGCGAGCGCCGATCAGGCGCCAGGCAATGCGCCCGCTGCGATCACCGACCACCAGGTTCTGTGCGGGGATGCCGACACGGTCGGCGAAGTGCAGTGCACCGTCGAGGTCACCGGCGCGGGCTAGGTCAGCGAAATCCAGGCGTACGGCACCGGGCAGGTGTGCGACCCAGCGCAGGGCGTCGCCACTGCCATCGGCATGGGTATGCAGGATCGGCCCCCAGTCGGTTTCGCGCACCGCGAACAGCACGTCGGCCTGGCCGGCCACGGCGATGCGCTCTTCGTGCACGGTCACGGCGGCGCTGGCCGGTTCCGTGCGATAGTCCGCCGTGTCGATGTAGCTGTTGGTGAAGCCCCAGGCGACGTGCCCGTTGCTGCCGACGATCACCGCCGGCAGGCCCGGCAGGGAGAAGCCGGTGACATCGACCTGGCCGCCGGCGGCCTGCGGGTCGGGGTAGCGCAGGCGCACGCGGAACCACAGGCCGGGTGCACGCAGGCCCAGGTGCATGTCGTCGGCAACGATGGCGCGGCCGTCGGCGGTAAGCGCGCCGGCCACCGCGAAGTTGTTGCTGCCGATGACGTCGCCCTCTTCCTGCTCAGTGCCCGTTTTTCCCTTCAATGTGCGCAGGTCCAGCTGGCTGGCATCGGGCAGGGCGGCGTTGCCGGTGGGTTCGCCAAACAGCGGCGCATCCCATTCGGTGCCGTCATGGGCGATCAGCGCGTACAGCGCCGGCGGCACCACTGCGCGGATGCGGCTGAGCGCAAGCTCGGTCTGGTTGCCGGGGTCCTGCAGGTCGGCATACATGGCCAGCCCGGTCAGCACGCTGTCGCTGGCCTGCCACGGTTGTGGTGATTGCCGCAGCAGCAGGTAGGCCCACGGGCGCACGGAGAGATCGGCCAGGCCTTCGTTGACGCCATCCACGTAGGCGCGCACGGCCGTGCCGTTGTCGCCCAGTGCGGCCTGCAGATTCGCCTCGGTGCGTGCACGCAGCCGGTGCACGCGCATGCGCTTGTCGGCGTCGATGGCCTTCGGCCCGAACAGCGCCGACAGCTCGCCAGCGGCACTGCGGCGCATCAGGTCCATCTCGAAATAACGTTCCTGCGCGTGTACGCGGCCGAGCGCACGCATCGCGTCGGCCTGGCTGCCGGCAGTGATGGTGACCACGCCCAGCCCATCGCGCTCGATGGTGACCGGCTTGGCCAGCCCCGGCAGCGCATGCTCGCCGTCCAGGTCGGCCAGGCTGCCGCGCAGCAGCAGCCACAGCACCAGTGCGGTGACCAGCACGATGGCGATCAACGCGCCCAGCACCCAACGCCATGTACGTCGCATCGCACGTCCTTTCCGAACTCGTGGGCCGATTGTAGCCGCAGGCGCAACTGCGACTGATTCCGATTAGATCACCGTATTTTGAAATGCGGCACCCTATGCCGCATCGATTCACAGGAGCCCCCCATGAAAGGCAACCCGGACGTCATCGCCTGCCTGAAGGAACTGCTGCGCGGCGAGCTTGCTGCGCGCGACCAGTACTTCATCCATTCCCGCCGCTACGAGGACCAGGGCCTGTTCGCGCTGTACGAGCGCCTGAACCACGAGATGGAAGAGGAAACCCAGCATGCCGATGCGCTGCTGCGCCGGATCCTGTTCCTGGGTGGCGACCCGGACATGCGCCCGCATGCCACCGAGCCGGGCAAGACCGTGGAGGAGATGCTGCAGAAGGATCTCGATACTGAATACGCCGTTCGGAACAATCTCGCCGCCGGCATGAAGCTGTGCGAGGAGAAGGGCGATTACGTGAGCCGCGACATCCTGCTGGCGCAGCTGAAGGACACCGAGGAAGACCACGCCTGGTGGCTGGAGCAGCAGCTGGGCCTGATCAAGCGCATCGGCCTGGAGCTGTACCAGCTGAGCAAGATCGACGGCAACGGCGCCCCGGCGCACTGAGCGGGCATCGTTTTTGTAGAGCCGAGCCAATGCTCGGCTGCCTTCCGGTAGAGCCGACCGCTGGTCGGCTGCTCTGCAGAAAGCAGCCGACCAGCGGTCGGCTCTACCAGGAGCCAAAAGCAGCCGACCAGCGGTCGGCTCCACCAGCAGCACAGCGTTCTGTCGCCCGCCAGCACCGGAGCACCGCCAGCCAGCCTTCGCCAGCCAGCTGCTCCACCGCCCGCCAGCCGACAACGAAAAAGCCGGGGAATGCCCCGGCTTTTTCGTGCCTGGGGTCAGAGCCCTTTCCCATGAAAAGGGATCCGACCCCGTACCTCTTATTCCACCGACAGCCCTTCCACCTTCTGCCAGCCGCGCGGCAGCAGGTGGCCGCGGGTGGCACGGGCGCCGAGGTAGGCGTCGAGCTCGTTGAACTTCAGGCCCATGGTGCGCTGGCCGCTGCGCACCTGCAGGGTCTGCCCCGGACTGATCGCCACGATGGCGACCACGCGTTCGGTGGCGAGCTTGGCCTTCGGGATCTCGATGATCTTGTTGCCCTTGCCCTTGTCCAGTTCCGGCAGGTCGTTGGCGGCGATCGCCAGCAGGTTGCCGGAGCTGGTCACCGCCACGATGCGGTCGGTGGCCACGTTGGCGACCATCGACGGGGTGAGCACCGACGAGCCGGACGACAGGTTCAGCATCGCCTTGCCGGCCTTGTTGCGGCCGATCAGGTTCTCGAAGCGGGTGACGAAGCCATAGCCATGACTGGAGGCCAGCACGAAGCGGGCATCCGGCTCGGCACTGGCCAAGGTCACGAAGCTGGTACCGGGAGCCGGCGAGAAGCGGCCGGTCAGCGGTTCGCCATTGCCACGCGCGGAGGGCAGGGTATGCACCGGCGTCGAGTAGGCGCGGCCTTCGCTGTCGAGGAACGCGACCTGCTGGGTGCTGCGCGCACGCACTGCGCCCTGCAGGGCGTCGCCGTCGCGGTAGGACAGGGCGGACGCATCGACGTCGTGGCCCTTGGCCGCTCGGATCCAGCCCTTCTCCGACAGCACCACGGTCATCGGCTCGCTCGGCACCAGCTCGGTCTCGTCGATGGCCTGCGCGGCCTGGCGCTGCACCAGCGGCGAGCGGCGTGCGTCGCCGAACTTCCTGGCGTCGGCGGTCAGTTCGTCGCGGATCAGCTTCTTCAGCTTGGCCTTGCTGTCGAGGATGCCGAGGATCTTCTCGCGCTCCTTGGCCAGCTCGTCCTGCTCGCCACGGATCTTCATCTCTTCCAGGCGGGCCAGCTGCTTCAGCTTGGTTTCCAGGATGTACTCGGCCTGTTCCTCGGACAGGCCGAAGCGCGCGATCAGCGCGGCCTTCGGTTCGTCCTCGGTACGGATGATGTGGATCACCTCGTCCAAGTTGAGGAAGGCGACCAGCAGGCCTTCCAGCAGGTGCAGGCGGCGCTCGACCTTCTGCAGGCGGTGCTGCAGGCGGCGGGTGACGGTGTTGCTGCGGAAGGTCAGCCATTCGCTGAGCAGCATCTTCAGGTTCTTCACCTGCGGACGGCCGTCCAGCCCGATCACGTTGAGGTTGACGCGGTAGCTGCGCTCCAGGTCCGTGGTCGCGAACAGGTGGCCCATCAGCTGGTCGGCGTCGACGCGGTTGGAACGTGGCACCAGCACCACGCGCACCGGGTTGGCGTGGTCGGATTCATCGCGGATGTCTTCCAGCCACGGCAGCTTCTTGGCGCGCATCTGCGCGGCGATCTGCTCGATCACCTTCGACGGCGACACCTGGAACGGCAGCGCCGTCACCACGATGTTGCTGGCCTCCTTGGTGAAGGTCGCACGTGCACGCACGCTGCCGTTGCCGGTCTCGTAGATGTTCCGCAGGTCGTTGGCCGAGGTGATGATCTCGGCGCTGGACGGATAGTCCGGGCCCTGCACGTGCTCGCACAGGTCGCGCACGCTGGCATCGGGGTTGTCCAGCAGGTGCAGCAGTGCGCTGACGATCTCGTTGAGATTGTGCGGCGGCACGTCGGTGGCCATGCCCACGGCGATGCCGGTGGTGCCGTTGAGCAGCAGGTGCGGCAGCCGTGCCGGCATCCAGGTCGGCTCCTGCAGGGTGCCGTCGAAGTTCGGTGCCCAGTCGGTGGTGCCCTGGCCCAGTTCGCCCAGCAGCACTTCGGCGATCGGGGTCAGCTTGGATTCGGTGTAACGCATCGCCGCGAACGACTTCGGGTCGTCGCTGGAGCCGAAGTTGCCCTGGCCCTCGATCAGCGGATAGCGGTACGAGAACGGCTGTGCCATCAGCACCAGGGCCTCGTAGCACGCGCTGTCGCCGTGCGGGTGGTACTTACCGATGACGTCACCGACGGTGCGCGCGGACTTCTTCGGTTTGGACGCGGCATTCAGGCCCAGCTCGCTCATCGAATAGATGATGCGGCGCTGCACCGGCTTCAGGCCGTCGCCGATGAACGGCAGGGCGCGGTCCAGGACCACATACATCGAGTAGTCGAGGTAGGCGCGTTCGGCGTACTCGCGCAGCGGCAGTTGTTCGAATCCGTGGAACACGGGGCGGGCAAGTTCGGTCATGCGGCGTTGTTACCTGTTGTCGGGAGGCGGCGACGGCGGTCGCCGCTCGCAATCCTGTGATTATCCGGATGCGGCGGGGGATGCCAAGCCGCGCGCAGGGTCCAGCCCGGTTTCCAGGCCGTGCCCGGCCCGTGCCAGGTAGCGACCGGGCGGCAGCCCGAAGTGGCGGCGGAACACGGTAACGAACGCGCTGGCGCTGCTGAAGCCCAGCGCGTGGGCGATGTCGGCCACGCTGCGGCCGTCGGTCAGCTGGCGCAGGGCCTCTGACAGGCGCGCCTGCTGCCGCCACTGGGCGAAGCTGAGCGTGGTCTCGTCGCGGAAGTGACGGGTCAGGCTGCGCGGTGACAGACCGGCCCAATGCGCCCATTCGGCCAGGCTGCGTTCGTCGGAGGGGTCGGCCAGCAACTGCGAGGCGATCTTCAGCAGGCGCCGGTCGTGCGGCATCGGCAGGTGCATGCGCTGGCGCGGCGCGGTGCGGATCTCGTCCAGCAGCACGTCGATGATGTGCTGGCGCTCGGGCGTGGTGTCATGGCCGAGCGGCCATTCGCAGATGCGGTCGGCCAGCGCCTGCGCCAGCTTGGACAGGCCCAGCACGCAGGGATCGGCGGGCAGGGTGGCGCAGGCCGGTGCAGCCAGTGCCATGCCCCAGCCGCGCAACGGGCCGTCGAGGGTGACGGTGTGCGGTTCCAGCGGCGGCATCCAGCCGGCCGAGCCCGGCGCCAGCGACCACGTGCCATGCGAGGTGCGGGTGGTCAGCAGGCCGCGTTCGACGCAGATCAACTGGGCACGCTGGTGGTGGTGCCAGTCGACCTCGCGGGCCAGGCCCTGCTGGCTGTCGAAGCGGAAGGCGATGACCGGCGGGCCGTCGTTGCGCTCGAACCAGTCCAGTGCCTCATCTCTGAGTAGGCGTTTGGGAACCTGAATTTCTGCCTTGTTCATCATGTCCGCTGGCTGAAATGTGACATCCATTGGCTGGATTGTACTACCGGGCCACCTGACCAGATCATTAAGGTAGGCGCCTTCACTGATCGAGCCCGCTGCTGCAACACAGCATTCGATGCCAGATCGAATATTTCCATTGAGAAATATTTTTTTTGGAAGAGAATGCTCCCCCATGATCTGTCCTGCAACCACTCCCCCCAGCTTCGGCCTGCTGCTGCGCCAGGTGCGCGACGGCCTGGTGCGCCAACTCGACGCGTCCATGGCGGAAGAAGATCTGGGAATCGGCTTCACCCATTACATCGGGTTGAAGGTGCTTTCCCACATGGCGCCCTGCACCGCCAACGAACTGGCCCAGGCCATCGACCAGGTGCCCAGCGCGGTCACCCGCCTGCTGGACAAGCTGGAGGCGCTGGGCTGCGTCCGCCGCGAGGCGCATGCGCAGGACCGGCGGGCACTGCAGATCGTGCTGACCGACGAAGGCCGTGCGTTGTGGGCGCGGCTGAAGCTGCGCGGCGACGCGGTGATGGATTACGCGCTGCGTGATCTTTCCGCCGACGAGCGCACGCTGCTGCTGTCCCTCCTTACCCGAATCCGCGATTCACTGACGACCCCATGAACCCGATCCCGCATTCCACTCTCCGCCGGTCCGGGCGCGCGCTGCTGGTGTCAGCGCTGGCGCTGGCCCTGGCCGCCTGCGCCAGCAGTCGTGGCCTCAACCCGCAGGGCCACGTGCTTGACGTGGACAGCCTGCACAGCGAACGCACCCTGGCTGACACCGACCTGAGCGCCGCCGGCTTCCCGGCGCAGGACTGGTGGAAGGCACTGGGCGATGCGCAGCTGGACGCACTGGTCGCCGAAGGCCTGGCCGGTCATCCGAGCCTGGACGCCGCCGACGCGCGCCTGCGCCAGGCCCAGGCCCAGGTCGGTACCGCGCGCGCCGACGAGCTGCCCAGCCTGTCGGTGTCCGGCGGCTACACCGGCCTGCGCCTGCCCGAGTCGATGGTCGGCAGCGAGATGGGCGGCCGCTATGGCGGCAGCAGCCAGGTCGCCTTCGATTTCAGCTACGGCGTGGACCTGTGGGGCGGCAAGCGCGCTGCCTGGGAAGCCGCCGTGGATGGCGCGCATGCCGCCACCGTTGAAGCCCAGGCCGCACGCCTGAACCTGTCCACCGGCATTGCCCAGGCCTATGCCGACCTGGCCTACGCGTGGCAGCTCAACGACGTGGCCGAGGAAGAACTGACCCGCTCGCAGAAATCGCTGCAGCTGACCCGCCAGCGCCGCAGCGCCGGCATCGACAGCGATCTGCAGGTGCGCCAGGCCGAGGCCCGCGTGCCGGCCGCGCAGCAGCAGGTGCTGGCCGCGCAGCAGCGCATCGACGCCGCCCGCACCGCGCTGGCTGCACTGGTCGGCAAGGGGCCGGACCGTGGCCTGTCGATCCAGCGCCCGCAGCCGTTGAACCCGATGGCACTGCAGCTGCCGGGCGTACTGCCCAGCGAACTGCTCGGCCGTCGCCCCGACATCGTGGCTGCGCGCTGGCGCGTGGAAGCGGCCGACAAGCAGATCAAGGTCGCCAAGACCAAGTTCTACCCGAGCTTCAACCTGACCGCGCTGGCCGGCGTGGCCGCCCCGAACGTGGGTGACCTGCTGAAGAGCAGCTCGACCTTCGCCTACATCGGCCCGGCGTTGAGCCTGCCGATCTTCGAAGGCGGCAAGCTGCGCGCCAACCTGGCCAACACCGACGCGCAGTACGACCTGGCGGTGGCCAACTACAACCAGGCCGTGCTCGATGCACTGCGCGACGTCGCCGACCAGGTCAACGCGGTGCGCTCGCTGGCGCAGCAGGCGCACGCGCAGCAGCAGGCAGTGGACACCGCACGCTCGGCCTTCGACCTGGCCCAGCAGCGCTACCGCGCCGGCATCGGCAGCTACCTGGACGTGCTGACCGCGCAGTCCACCCTGCTGCAGTCGCAGCAGCAGCTGGCCGGCCTGCAGTCGCAGCAGGTGCAGACCTCGGTGCGCCTGAGCAAGGCGCTGGGCGGTGGTTTCCAGCCCGCCGACACCGACCGCGCACCGATCGCCTCCCATTCCGATTCCTCGCATTCCTGAAGACGCCCGCCATGAGCCAGACCCAAGACACCGCGGCCCCGGCCGCCCCCAACCGCCGCGGCAACCTGCTGCGCGGCCTGTTCGTGATCGTCGTGCTGCTGCTTGCCGCCCTGGCGCTGTGGTACTTCATGTTCGGCCGTTGGTTCGAAGAGACCGACGATGCCTACGTGCAGGGCAACCAGGTGCAGATCACCCCGCTGGTGGCCGGTACCGTGGTCGCCATCAATGCCGATGACGGCATGCGCGTGGAGCGCGGCCAGCTGCTGGTGCAGCTGGACCCGTCCGACACTTCGGTGGCGCTGCAGCAGGCCGAAGCCAACCTGGCCAAGACCGTGCGCCAGACCCGTGGCCTGTACCGCAGCGTGGAAGGCGCGCAGGCGGACCTGAACGCCCGCCAGGTGACCCTGAAGCGCGTGCGCGAGGACTTCGCCCGCCGCAAGGATCTGGCCGCCACTGGCGCCATTTCCAACGAAGAACTGGCCCACGCCCGCGACGAGCTGGCTGCGGCCGAAGCGGCCGTTGCCGGTTCGCGCGAGACCGTCGAGCGCAACCGCGCGCTGGTCGACGACACCGTGATCGCCACCCAGCCGGACGTGCAGGCCGCCGCCGCGCAGCTGCGCCAGGCCTTCCTCAACAACGCCCGCGCCGGCATCGTCGCGCCGGTCACCGGCTACGTTGCCCGTCGTTCGGTGCAGGTGGGCCAGCGCGTGCAGCCGGGCAATGCACTGATGGCCGTGGTGCCGACCGAGCAGATGTGGGTCGAGGCCAACTTCAAGGAAACCCAGCTGCGCCATATGCGCCTGGGCCAGGAAGTGGAGCTGAAGTCGGACCTGTATGCCGGTGACGTGAAGTACAAGGGCCGCATCCAGAGCCTGGGCCTGGGTACCGGCTCGGCGTTCTCGCTGTTGCCGGCGCAGAACGCCAGCGGCAACTGGATCAAGATCGTGCAGCGCGTGCCGGTGCGCATCGCCATCGATGCCAAGCAGCTGGCCGAACACCCGCTGCGCATCGGCCTGTCGATGAAGGCCGAAGTGAGCCTGCGCGACCAGAAGGGTGAAGTACTGCCGAGCACCCCGGCCAAGGGCACCGTGTTCGACACCGACGTATATGCCAAGCAGCTGCATGATGCCGATGAGGTGATCCACACGATCATCCAGGGCAACCTGCCGCAGCAACAGGCAAAGGTGGGCTGAGGTCGCCATGTCCGCACAAGCTCCAGCCGCACCCGGCGCTCCGGGTGCACCGGCGGCGCCGGGTGCGGCCTCCGGGTTCCTGCCACCCAGCGTCGCCCTGTGCACCGTGGGCCTGGCGATGGCGTCGTTCATGCAGGTGCTCGACACCACCATCGCCAACGTTTCACTGCCGACCATCGCCGGTAATCTCGGCGCCAGCTCGCAGCAGGCGACCTGGGTCATCACTTCGTTCGCGGTCAGCACGGCCATCGCGCTGCCGCTGACCGGCTGGCTCAGCCGTCGCTTCGGCGAGCGCAAGCTGTTCGTCTGGGCCACGCTGGCCTTCGTCATCACCTCGCTGCTGTGCGGCCTGGCGCAGAGCATGGGCATGCTGGTGCTGTCGCGTGCGCTGCAGGGTTTCGTGGCCGGCCCGATGTACCCGATCACGCAGTCGCTGCTGGTCTCGATCTATCCGCGCGAGAAACGCGGACAGGCATTGGCGCTGCTGGCGATGATCACGGTGGTGGCGCCCATCTGCGGTCCGATCCTCGGTGGTTGGATCACCGACAACTACAGCTGGGAATGGATCTTCCTGATCAACGTGCCACTGGGCATCTTCGCCGCGCTGGTGGTGGGCAACCAGCTGAAGGGACGCCCGGAGCAGATCGAGAAGCCGAAGATGGACTACGTCGGCCTGGTCACCCTGGTGATCGGTGTCGGTGCCCTGCAGCTGGTGCTCGACCTGGGCAACGACGAGGACTGGTTCTCGTCGATGAAGATCGTGGTGCTGGCCTGCGTGGCGGTGGTGACGCTGACGGTGTTCCTGATCTGGGAGCTGACCGACAAGGATCCGATCGTCGACCTGAAGCTGTTCCGGCACCGCAACTTCCGCGCCGGCACGCTGGCGATGGTGGTGGCCTACGCGGCGTTCTTCAGCGTGGCGCTGCTGATCCCGCAGTGGCTGCAGCGTGACATGGGCTACACCGCGATCTGGGCAGGCCTGGCGACCGCGCCGATCGGCATCCTGCCGGTGATCATGACGCCATTCGTCGGCAAGTACGCATCGCGCTTCGACATGCGCATGCTGGCCACGGTGGCCTTCATCGTGCTGTCGATGACCAGCTTCCTGCGTTCGAACTTCAACCTGCAGGTGGACTACATGCACGTGGCCGGCGTGCAGCTGATCATGGGCATCGGCGTCGCGCTGTTCTTCATGCCGGTGCTGCAGATCCTGCTGTCGGACCTGGATGGGCGCGAGATCGCGGCGGGCTCCGGCCTGGCCACGTTCCTGCGTACGCTGGGTGGCAGCTTCGCGGCGTCACTGACGACGTGGCTGTGGGCGCGGCGTACCCAGGTGCACCATGCCGACCTGACCGAGCACATCTCGGCCTATCAGCCCGGCATGCAGGACCAGGTGACGGCGATGGGGCAGGGCGACCTGCAACACGGTGCAGCGGTACTGAACAACATGATCAACCACCAGGCATCGCAGATGGGCTTCAACGACATCTTCTTCCTGCTGGGCTGGATCTTCCTGGCGATCATCACGTTCCTGTGGCTGGCCAAGCCGCCGTTCGGCGCGGGTGCAGGTGCTGCCGCCGGTGGCGGGCACTGATCGTTCATTGCTGTTGAAACGCAGAAACCCCGCCGCAAGGCGGGGTTTTTCTTTTGGTGGATCCACGCCACGCATGGGTGGATCTCGGGGCGTGAATTCCCAGACCCCGGAAACGAAAAAACCCGCTTTCGCGGGTTTGATCATCTTGAGTCGTGGTGCCCAGGAGAGGACTCGAACCTCCACGGTTTTACCCGCTAGTACCTGAAACTAGTGCGTCTACCAATTCCGCCACCTGGGCGACTCAGGAGATGAATTATGGGGAGCGACAGAAGATGTGTCAACAACATTTCACACTTTTTTCTGGGGCTGCACGCCCAGGTGATGCAGCAGGCTGCGCATCGCCGGTGACAGTCGTGTCCACTCGGCAAAGCATGCGCACAGGCGTCGTTGCGCCCACGCATCGGCGAGCGGTACGGCGACGGTGTGCGTGCTGCGCCGATGCTGGCGCGCGATGGTCCGCGGCGCGATGCCGACGCCGATGCCGTGGCCGACCATGATGCACACGCCTTCGAAGGTCTTCATGCGGATGCGTACATCCAGGCGGCGCCCGATGTCGCGCGCCTGGGCCTCGATGTAGGTCTGCAGTGCATTGCCGTCGGCCAGGGCAACGAAGGTCTCTCCGGCAGCCTCGGCAAAAGCCAGGCTGCGCCGAGTCGCGAAGCGGTGGTCGGCCGGCAGCAGCATCACCAGGGGATCTTCGGCGACCACATGCTGCTGCAGGCCGGCAGCGTCGACCGCATCGCTGATGATGCCGGCTTCGGCCTGGCCGGCACTGATCGCGCGTACGACTTCGGGGCTGGTGCGCTCCAGCAGTTCGACATGCAGGCGTGGGCGTTCGGCCAGCCACGGCGCGAGCCGCGAGGGCAGGTAGTTGGTCAGCGCGGCGGTGTTGGCATACAGGTGCAGGGTGCCGCGCGCACCCTGCGCGAACGCCTGTAGTTCGCCACGCAGCTGTGCCTGCTGCTGCAGGATCAGGCGTGCGTGGTGGGCGAGGGCGGCGCCGGCCTCGGTCAGGCTGACGCCGCGTGGGTGCCGGTGCAACAGCGCGGTGCCGGCATCGGCTTCGATCGTGCGCAGGCGCTCGCTGGCTGAACCCAATGCCAGGTTTGCCTGTGCCGCGCCGGCGGTGATGCTGCCGGCTTCGGCGATTGCCAGGAACAGGCGCAGGTCGGCGATGTCCATCCGCATGTCGTGCCTCATTGCTGATCCGGCGCCTTCGGGTCAGCCGAAGGCTGGGCCGGGAAGACCGCATTGTGCGCCTGGCGAGGGCCCGGTCCAATGAAGCCATGCATGAATCGACATACTTCTATTTGCTGCTGGTGGCGGTGTTCGTGCTGGCCGGCGTGGTCAAGGGCGTGACAGGGATGGGGTTGCCGACGGTGGCGATGGGCCTGCTGGGCAGCACCCTGTCACCGGTGGCGGCGGCGTCGATGCTGTTCATTCCAACCTTCGTCACCAATGCGTGGCAACTGCTGTCCGGGCCGTCGCTGGGCCACATCGTGCGGCGTTTGTGGCCGATGATGCTTGCCGTGGTGGTGGTGACGCTGGGTTCGGCCGCACTGCTGGTGCGGGTCGATCGCACCTGGTCGCGCGTTGCGCTGGGCGTGGCATTGGTGGTCTATGCCGCCTATGCGTTGCTCGCGCCGGTGTTCCGCGTGCCGCAGCGGCGCGAGCGCTGGCTGGGGCCGCTGGTGGGTGCGCTGTCCGGCGTGGTGACGGGGGCGACGGGTGTGTTCGTGATGCCGGCGGTGCCGTACCTGCAGTCGCTGGGATTGCAGCGCGAGGAGCTGGTGCAGGCGCTCGGGCTGGCGTTCACCGTGTCGACGATTTCGCTGACCACCGGTCTGGTGCTGCACGGTGCGTTCGGCATCCAGCAGCTGGGGCTGAGTGCGCTGGCGGTGCTGCCGGCGCTGCTGGGCATGTGGCTGGGCCAGGTGATCCGGCAGCGCATCAGTGCCCGCGTGTTCCGCGCCTGCTTCCTGGGGTTCCTGCTGCTGCTCGGGCTGGAACTGGTGCTGCGGCCGTTGTTCTGATGCCGGATCCGGGGCATGAAAAAACCCGCTTTCGCGGGTTTTTCTCATTCTCGACGTGGTGCCCAGGAGAGGACTCGAACCTCCACGGTTTTACCCGCTAGTACCTGAAACTAGTGCGTCTACCAATTCCGCCACCTGGGCGTCGAGGAGCGAGATTATGGGGTGCCGTGACGGGGGTGTCAACACTTTTTGCTGATCCCGGGTCGGTTGCCGTTGCGCATGCGAAACGGGCTCTGCCCCCCCATCTCACTCGCTTGGGGCCAGAGCCCTTTCCTCTGGAAAGGAATCCGACCCCGGCTGCCGGATCACAGGCAAAAAAAATCCCCGCCGAAGCGAGGAGTTTTTTCGTTGGTGCCCAGGAGAGGACTCGAACCTCCACGGTTTTACCCGCTAGTACCTGAAACTAGTGCGTCTACCAATTCCGCCACCTGGGCGTTCCAGAGGCGCAATTGTGAAGATGAATCCGCAGGCTGTCAACGACTTCCTGAATATTTTTGACGCGATCGCTTGAAGGCGACCGCTGACCCGTTCTGCACGCCGCCAGCGGCTACCATGTAGGGCGATGACTACCAAAAAACCAAGCAAGGGCGGGAGCAAGTCCCGCAGCCAGGCCCCGAACAAGGGCGCCAAGGCGGGTGCAGCCCGCACCACCAAGCCGGGCAAGCCGCTGCCGGGCTGGTTCCCCGAATTGAATGAAGGCGGTGCACCGCCACGCGGCCGCAAGGTCCGCAGTACCGATGCACCGGGCCCGGCCCCGGGCCGCAAGCTGCCGCCGGCCGGCAAGGTGATCGACGATCCCTATGCCGCCCGCGAAGCGGAGAAGTACGAACAGCCCATCGCCAGCCGCGAGGCCATCCTGGCCCTGCTGGAGCGCTGCGAAGGGCCGCAGACCGCCGAGGAACTGGGCGCGCGCCTGGGCCTGACCGCTCCGGACCGGGCCGAAGCGCTGTCGCGCCGGCTCGGTGCGATGGTCCGCGACGGCCAGCTGGTGCAGAACCGTCGCGGCGGTTTCGCCCCGATCCAGACCCTGAACCTGGTCACCGGTGTGGTGATCGCCAACCCGGAAGGGTTCGGCTTCCTGCGCCCGGTCGAGGGCGGCGACGACCTGTTCCTGCCGCCTTATGAAATGCGCAAGGTCATGCACGGCGACAAGGTGCTGGCCCGCGTGACCGGCATCGATCACCGTGGCCGTCGCGAAGGCAGCATCGCCCGCGTGCTGGAGCGCGGCATGACCCGCCTGATCGGCCGCTTCAGCATCGAGATGGGCATCAACTACGTGGTGCCCGACGACAAGCGCGTGCAGCGCAACGTGCAGGTGCCGCCGGACCAGACCGGTGGTGCGCGCGACGGCCAGCTGGTGGTCTGTGAACTGACCCAGGCGCCGGACAGCCGCCGCCCGCCGATCGGCCGCATCATCGCGGTGCTCGGCGACAAGCTGACCGCGTCGCTGGTGGTGGAGACCGCCATCCATGGCCACGAGCTGCCGTTCGAGTTCCCGCAGGAGGTGCTGGACGAAGCGGCCTCGGTGCCGCTGGTGGTCGAGCCGGCGATGATTGGCGACCGTGTCGACCTGCGCAGCACGCCGCTGGTCACCATCGATGGCGAGGATGCCAAGGACTTCGACGACGCGGTGTACTGCGAGCCGAATGCCGAGGGTTTCCGCCTGGTGGTGGCGATTGCCGACGTCTCGAATTACGTTCGCCCTGGTACGCCGCTGGATGAAGAGGCGCAGAAGCGTGCGACGTCGGTGTACTTCCCGGGCTTCGTGGTGCCGATGCTGCCGGAGACACTGTCCAACGGCATCTGCTCGCTGATGCCGAAGGTCGACCGCATGTGCTTTGTCTGCGACATGCAGATCGACCGCGATGGCCTGGTCACGCATTCGCGCTTCTACGAGGCGGTGATGAACTCGCATGCGCGCCTGACCTACACCCAGGTGTGGAAGGCGGTGGGCGAGGACGATGCCGATACCAAGGCCTGGATGGGCGACCTGCTGCCGCAGGTGCAGCGCCTGCACCAGCTGTACAAGGTGCTGTCCAAGGCACGCGCCAAGCGCGGTGCCATCGAATTCGAAAGCAGTGAAGTGCGCTTCGTGCTGGACAACCGTGGTGAAGTGACCCAGGCCGGCATGCTGGTGCGCAACGACGCGCACAAGCTGATCGAGGAGTGCATGATCGCGGCCAACGTCGAGGCCGCCAGGTACCTGCTGTCGCGCCATGTGCCGGCGCCGTACCGCATCCACGAGAAGCCGCCGGAAACCAAGTACGCCGACCTGCTGGAATTCCTCAAGGAGTTCAAGCTGAGCCTGCCGCCGTGGTCGAAGGTGCGCCCGGGCGATTACACCAAGCTGCTGAAGAAGATCCGCGACCGCCCCGATGCCACGCTGCTGGAATCGGTGTTGCTGCGCAGCCAGAGCCTGGCGATCTACAGCCCGGAGAATCACGGCCACTTCGGCCTGGCGCTGGAGGCGTACGCGCACTTCACCTCGCCGATCCGCCGTTACCCCGACCTGCTGGTGCACCGTGCGATCAAGCATGCGTTGTCCGGCAAGCCGCTGGACAAGTTCACCTACAACGCGCGCGAAATGGCGGCCCTGGCGCTGCAGTGTTCCGAGCGCGAGCGCCGTGCCGACGAAGCCGAGCGCGAGGTCGACGAGCGTTACCGCGCGGCGTGGATGGAAAAGCACGTGGGCGGCCAGTTCGACGGCGTGATCAGCGGCGTGACCAGCTTCGGCCTGTTCGTGGAACTGGACGAGTCCAAGGTGCAGGGCCTGGTGCATGTGACCCAGCTGCCGCAGGACTATTACAAGTTCGACGCCACCCGCAAAACGCTGACCGGCGAACGCCGCGGCAGCAGCTACCGGCTGGGTGACCGCGTGCGGATCCTGGTGCTGAAGGCCAGCATGGAAGAGCGCAAGATCGACTTCCGCCTGGTCGAGCACAAGGGCGAGGACGAGGGCGATGGCCTGCCGCCGCCGCCCGAGCGGGGCAAGCCGGCCAAGCGCACCAAGAAGAAGTATTGAAAGGTGTGCCGACCAACGGTCGGCACCTACCGCAACTGGTAGGTGCCAACCTTGGTTGGCACGACGTTCCGGAGGAACCCCAGCATGCAAGGCCAACCCGAATACAGTGGCGGCTGCCAGTGCGGCGCGGTCCGCTTCCAGGCGCGTGGCGAGCTCACCGACAGCTCGATCTGCCATTGCCGGATGTGCCAGAAGGCGTTCGGTGCCTATTACGCGCCGCTGGTATCCGTGCGCGGCGTGCAGTTCAGCTGGACCCGCGGCCAGCCGCGCTATTTCCAGTCGTCCAACGTGGTGCGGCGTGGTTTCTGCGCCGACTGCGGTACACCCCTGACCTATGAAGCCCCGGATGGCGTGGCCGTGGCTGCCGGCGCCTTCGATGAGCCGGAACGCCTGCCACCGACGATCCAGTACGGGGTGGAGCGCAAGCTGCCGTTCGTCGACAGCCTGTCCGGCCTGCCGGCGCGGCGCACCGAGGACGACGTCGCCGCGCTGGAGTTCCTGGCCACCATCGTCTCCCACCAGCACCCCGACCACGACACCCCGCACTGGCCGCCGCGCAGTCGGTAACGCCTCTCTAGCGCCGAGCCCACGCTCGGCTGCTCCGGGTTCAGGCTTCATCGGCCCCCCGCCAGCCAGCCGAGCATGGGCTCGGCGCTACAGAGGGGCGGCCGGTCGCAGCGCCCGGCCTGCCGATGCTCTACCATAGCCACCCCCTTTCCGGTCCCCGCCCGCATGAGCAAGAACAGCCAGTGGATTGTCGGCGTCAACGCCGTCGCCTCCTCCATCGAGAACGACGCCGAGAACGTCCGCGAAGTGCTGGTCGAGGCCGGTGCGAAGAACCCGCGCCTGACCGAGATCGAAGAGAACGCCCGCCGCAAGGGCATCGATGTGCGCAAGGTGAACAGCCAGGCGCTGGACGGTGTTGGCGGTTCGGTGCGCCACCAGGGCGTGGCCGCGCGCTACGCCGCCGCCCGTACCTACAGCGAGAACGAGCTGGAAGGGCTGGTCACCGCGGCCGAGGGCAAGGCCCTGCTGCTGGTGCTCGACGAGGTGCAGGACCCGCACAACCTCGGCGCCTGCCTGCGCTCGGCCGCTGCCGCCGGGGCGACCGCGGTGATCATCCCGAAGGACAAGTCGGCCACGGTCAATGCCACTGTGCGCAAGACTTCGGCCGGTGCCGCCGACCTGATCCCGGTGGTGGCGGTGACCAACCTCTCGCGCTGCCTGAAGGACCTGCAGAAGCAGGGCGTGTGGATCTACGGCCTGGCCGGTGAAGCCACGGCCTCGCTGTACCAGCTGGACCTGAAGGGCAACATCGCGCTGGTGCTGGGCGGCGAAGCCGATGGCCTGCGCCGCCTGACCCGCGAGAACTGCGATGGCCTGGTCAAGATCCCGATGCCGGGCGAGATCGAGAGCCTGAACGTGTCCGTCGCCGCCGGCGTCAGCCTGTTCGAGGCCGTGCGCCAGCGCGGTTGATCGGCCAGCGCGATGTGATCGGGGTCAGATCCCTTTTCCAATGGGAAAAGGGATCTGACCCCGTTTCATGGGAAAAGGGATCTGACCCCGTTTCATGTCCCGCCTCACCCCGCGCTGCCGCCCAACGCCTTGAACAGCGTCACGTCGTTATTGAGCTGGCCCTGGCGCGCGCGTGCCAGCGACAGTTCGGCATCACGCCGGGTCTGCTGCGCTTCCAGCCAGGTGCGCAGATCGGTGGCACCCACGCGGTAACGCACTTCCTGCGCGCGTTCCACTTCCACCGCTTCGTCGTATGAAGCCTGCGAGGCCGCCACCTGGCGCGCCAGCTGCTCGCGCGCCGACAGTGCGTTGTCCACTTCCGAGAGCGCGGTATACAGCGTCTTGCGGAAGTTGCTGGCGGCGATCTGGTAGGCGGTGCCGGCGATATCGGTATCCAGCTGCGCACGCTGCAGGTTGAGGAACGGCAGCGACAGGCCGGCGCCCAGCGTGGCCACCGGGTTGCGCAGTACGTCGCCCAGCGAGGTCGCGCTGGAACCGAGGCTGCCGGTCAGGCTCAGCGCAGGGTAGTACTGGGTGGCGGTGACCTTGATGGTCTTCAGGCTGTTGCGCAGGCGAAGTTCGGCCGCGCGCAGATCGGGGCGGCGGCCGAGCAGATCGGTCGGCAGGCCTTCGCTGATGGCTGGGCTGCGTGCGCCCAGCAGGTCCTGTGGCTCGTCCTGCTGGGGCCAGGGCGTGCCGTCCAGCAGCACGGTCAGCGCGTTGCGCACCTCCACCCGCTGCTGTTCCAGCGCGCTCTGCGAGGACCGCTGCGACTGCAGGTTCTGCAGTGCCTGGCGCACTTCCAGGCGCGATACCGCACCGGCGTCGAAGCGGGCCTGCACCAGTTCGCGGGTGCGTTCCAGGCGCTCCAGGTTGGCCTGGCCGGTGGCGATCGACTGGTTGAGGTAGGCCAGGTTCCAGTACTGGGTGATGGTGTCGCTGATCACCAGCAGCGCGGTGTTCTGCCGGTCTTCCTCGCTGGCCTCGGCTTCCCAGCGGGCGATGTCGCGCTGGGTGCGCAGGCGGCCCCACAGGTCCACTTCCCAACCCAGCGAGACGCCGGTGGAATAGCTGCGGCGCCAATCATCAGACTGGTCGGTGGCGCGGCTGGCGCTGCCGCTCACGCCGGATGATGAGGGCTGCGGCCACAGTGCGTTGCTGGCCAGGCCGGCCTGCAGGCGCGAACGCTGCACGGCCAGGCCGGCGGCGGCCAGATCGCTGTTGGCGGCCAGCGCCTGCGCCACCAGACGGTCCAGGCGTTCATCGCCGAAGCCGGTCCACCAGGTGTCCTGGCGGATGTCGCGGCCCGGTGTATCCAGGCTGCTGCGCGGGTCATCGGCTGGCGCGTTGAGGGTGGCATCGCCACGTCCATACTGCGCCGCCACGGCCGGGTCGTGCACCGGGTAGCGGCCGACCGACGCGCAGCCGGACAGGGCGAGTAGAACGGCACCGGCCAGCAGCAGGTGCCGGGGAGCGGGGAAGGGCAGTCGGGTCATCATCTTCATTCGCGGGCCAGGGCCTCCACCGGGTCGAGCTGCGCGGCGTTGCGCGCTGGCAGGAAGCCGAACGCAACGCCGATCAGGGTCGAGCAGGCAAACGCGGCGACGATCGAGGCGGTGGAGAACAGCACCTGGAAGTCGCTGGCGAAGCGGCCGATCATCGAGCCCAGCAGCAGGGCCAGGCCGATACCGAGCACGCCGCCGAGCAGGCAGACCAGCACCGCTTCGATCAGGAACTGCTGGCGGATATCACTCTGCCGTGCACCGACGGCCATGCGCACCCCGATCTCGCGGGTGCGCTCGGTCACCGATACCAGCATGATGTTCATCACGCCGATGCCACCGACCAGCAACGCGATGGCGGCGATGGCACCGATCAGCAGGGTCATCGTGCGCGTGGTCTGCTCGATGGTCTCGCGGATCTCGGCGCTGTTGCTGAGGAAGAAATCCTCGGTGCCATGACGCAGGGTCAGCAGGCGGGTGATCGCTTCCTGCGCGGCGTCCATCGGCGTGTCATCGTCCACGCGCACGGTGATGCTGGACACGTGGCTCTGGCCGAGCATGCGCGACATCACCGTGGTGTACGGCACCCACACGCTGAGGCTGGTGCTGCCGCCGAAGCCGAAACTCTGCCGCTTGGCCACGCCGACCACGCGCGCCGGCACGTTGCCGAGCAGGATCACCTGGCCGACCGGGTCGACATCGGGAAAGAACTGGGCCTGGGTGTTCTCGTCGATCACCGCCACCTGGCCCAGGCCCTTGACCGCATCGGCATCGAAGAAGCTGCCGCTGAGCAGGGTCACGCCCTTGACCCGGAAGAACTGCTCGCCAACGCCGCTGACCTGGGCGGTGGACGACTGGTTGCGGTAACGCGCGGTGACCGAAGTCGATACGCTGGGGGTGGCGCTGTCCACGTAGCTCTGCCTTGCCAGTGCATCGGCATCGCTGGCCTTGAGCGTCTGTACGCGCGCCGAGCGCATGTCGCCGAAACCGCGGCCGGGATAGACGTCGATAGTATTGGTGCCGAGCGCGCTGATGTTCTGCAGGATCTGCTGCTGGGAGCCATTGCCCAGCGCCACCACCGAGACCACCGAGGCGATGCCGATGATGATGCCGAGCATGGTCAGGAAGGTTCGCAGCCGATGTGCGTTCATCGCCAGCAGCGCCATGCGGAACGCTTCGGTGAAGCGGTCGCGCGCGGCCCGCCAGCTGTTGCCGCGGGCGACGCCGGTACTGGCCTCGCGCTGCGCACGGTAGGTCGGCGCATTCGGGTTGGCGCGGTCGGCGATGATCTCGCCATCGCGGATTTCGATGATGCGCTGCGCGTGCTCGGCCACGCTCATGTCGTGGGTGACGATGATGATGGTGTGGCCTTCGGCATGCAGTTCGCCGAGGATCGCCATCACTTCCTCGCCGGATTTCGTGTCCAGCGCGCCGGTCGGTTCGTCGGCCAGGATCACCTCGCCGCCGTTCATCAGGGCGCGTGCGATCGACACGCGCTGCTGCTGGCCACCGGACAGCTGGCCCGGCTTGTGATGCATGCGGTCGCTCAGGCCCAGCCGCTGCAGCAGTTGCTCGGCACGCGCGTTGCGCACCGGGCCGGGGCTGCCGGCGTACACCGCCGGCACTTCCACGTTGCCGCGCGCATCCAGGTCGCCGAGCAGGTGGTAGCGCTGGAAGATGAAACCGAAATGCTCGCGGCGCAGTTCGGCCAGTTCGTCCGGTTGCATCTTCCCGGTTTCGCGGCCGGCCACCTGGTAGCTGCCACGGGTGGGACGATCGAGGCAGCCGAGGATGTTCATCAGCGTCGACTTGCCCGAGCCGGACTGGCCGACGATGGCCACCATCTCACCGGCGTGGATGTCGAGATTGACGTCGCGCAGCACGGCGATCACATCATCGCCGGCCGGGAATTCACGTCGCAGGTCGCGCAGGCGCAGCAGCGGCGCCGTCGTGCTCATCGGCGCCCCATGCCCGGGCCGCCAACCCGCATCTGCATGCCGCCGCGGTTGCCGCCGCCGGCGCTGGCACCGGCCGCACCCGCTTCGCCGACCACCACGCGCTCGCCTTCCCTCAGCCCGGACAGGATCTCGGCCGAGGCGCCATTGTTGATGCCCACCGTGACCTTGCGCGGCTGCGGCTGGCCCTTGTCGTCCAGCACCCGCACCATGCGCTCATCGCCACCGCGCTTCGGTCCCAGTGCCACCGCCGGCACCATCAGCACGCCCTTGGCCTGCTTGAGCAGTACCGAGACCTGCGCGGTCATGTCGATGCGCAGCGTGCCATCCGGGTTCTCCACGTCGAACAGCGCGTTGTAGTAGACCGCGCTGCTGGAACTGGAACTGGAGGAGCTGCTGGAGCTGGATGAATTCTCGTTGGCGATCGAGGCTGGCGCCGGATTGATCTGGCGCAGCGTGGCGTGGTACTTGCGGTCCGGGTCGCCGAGCGTGGTGAAGTACACCGGCATGCCGGCCTTGATCTTGACCACGTCGGCCTCGGAGATCTCCGCATTGACGGTGACCACGTCCAGCCGCGCCAGCATGACGATGGTCGGCGCGGTCTGGTTGGCGTTCACCGTGCGGCCTTCCTCGGCCACCACCGCCACCACGGTGCCGTCCATCGGCGCGGTGATGCGGGTGTAGGCCAGGTTGGCGCGGGCGGTGCCCAGCTCGGTTTCGCGACCCTTGATCTGCGCCTCGTAGGACTGCAGCTGGGCACGGGCGGTCTTCAGCTGCGCCTCGGCGGCATCGTATTCCTGGCGCGAGGTGGCCTCGGCGGCCAGCATCTGCTGCTGGCGCGCGAATTCCAGTTCGGCCTGGCGCAGGGTGGCCTGCTGGACGGCGCGCTGGGCGGTGACCTGGTCCAGCGAGGCCTGCGCGTTGAGCACCTGGTTCTGCTGGGTGGTGGCGTCGATCTCGGCAATCAGGTCGCCTTCCTTCACGGTGTCGCCCAGCTGCACCTTCAGCGACTTGATCTGGCCCGAGGCCTGCGCACCGACGCTGACCAGCTTGTAGGCATCGATCACGCCGGTGGCGTCCACCGTCTGCTCGATGTCACCGCGGCTGACCGGCGAGGTGGCCACCGCCGGCGCGGCGGGCTTGCGCAGCAGCCACCAGGCGGTCGCGGCGACGATCAGGGCAAGCAGGGCGATCAGTATCAGGCGACTCCGGCGGGTCGCGGGCAGCAGGCGGAACGTCACGTCGTGGCTTCACTCTCGGGGCCGCGCGTGCGGCGTTGGCGGGCATTGTGAAGACCGGGCGATGGACGGCTCAATCCTCGGGGTATGTCTGTATGTAACACTGTCGGTGAATACGCGTAACCACAGGTATCCCGCCCGTGGGTAGATACACTGGTACGCATTGCCCCGGATGCGGTTCAGCTGCCGACACGGGATGATCGCGACATGGAGACTGAAAACCCGATGCATCGACTGCTGATCGTCGACGACGACAACGACATCCGCACGCTGCTGGCCGAGCAGCTCGGCCGCGCCGGTTACCTGGTGAGCACGGCGGCCGATGGCACCGCCATGCGCCAGCTGCTGGACCGCGAGCACGTGGACCTGATCGTGCTCGACCTCAACCTGCCGCGCGAGGATGGCCTGACCCTGTGCCGCGACCTGCGTGCGCGTTCCAACACGCCGGTGATCATGCTGACCGCGCGCGCCGAGCCGATCGACCGCGTGCTGGGCCTGGAAATGGGCGCCGACGACTACCTGGCCAAGCCGTTCGAGCCCCGCGAGCTGCTGGCGCGCATCCGCAACGTGCTGCGCCGGACCGAGGCGCTGCCGGCCAACCTGGAGCCGCTGGCGGTGCGCCGTGCGCGCTTCTCGCGCTGGGTGTTCGACCTGGAGCATCGCCACCTGGTCGATCCGGATGACCGCGTGGTGGTGCTGTCCGGCGCCGAGTTCCGCCTGCTGCGGGTGTTCATCGCGCACGCCAACAAGGTGCTGTCGCGCGAGCAGCTGGTCGCGCTCAGCAGTGGCCGCAACTACGAGGCACAGGACCGCGCGATCGACCTGCAGGTCAGCCGCCTGCGCAACAAGCTGGGCGACGACGGTGGCCCGGACGGACTGATCAAGACCGTGCGCAACGAGGGCTACGTGCTGGCCTCCGCGGTCAACCTGGAATAAGCCGCGATGAAGCGCCTGCGCCATTTCCTGTCCTCGATGGTCGGGCGGTTGTTCGTGATCCTGCTGCTGGGCATGGCGGTGGCTGCGATCGGCGCGACCATGCTGGCCACTTCCAAGCGCCAGCAGGAGTTCGAGCGGCAGAACCTGAACCGCATCGCCGACCGCCTGCAGGGCTACGTCAACCTGCTGGACGGCAATCCGGAGCTGCGCGAGCGCCTGCTGGCGATCGGCGGGCCGAGCGTGCGCGCGCTGCAGCCCGGAGCCCGCCTCGGGCGTGCCGACACGGCGCTGATGGAAGTGCTGGAAGACCGCCCCGGACCGGTGTCGCGCGCGCATGTGCACTTCGCTTCGTTCCGCTCCTGCATTCCCAAGCTGCAGGACCTGCTGCCGCCGCCACCGCCGGGTCACCGGCGGCCGCCGCGCGAACGCGACCCGGCGTTCATCCCGCCCAAGTGCCGCGCGGTGGACGTGACCCTCAACGACGGCACGCTGCTGAAACTGGCGCTGGACTCGCCGGCGGTGGCGCACAACGGCATCCTCGCCGTGGACCCGTGGTTCCTGACCCTGCTGGTGCTGGCGATTGCCGTGCTGGCCTATATCGTTGCGCGCATGGCCAGTGCGCCACTGCAGGAACTGGCCGCCGCTGCCGAGGATCTCGGCGACGATCTGCAGCGCGACCCGTTGCCATTGCGCGGGCCGCGTGAAGTGCAGCGCGCCGCCGAAGCCTTCAACGCCATGCAGCACCGCCTGCAGCGGCACCTGGCCGAACGCACGCAGATGCTGGCGGCGATCACCCATGACCTGCAGACGCCGCTGACCCGGTTGCGCCTGCGCCTGGAGAATGTCAGCGACGAAGCCCTGCGCGAGCGCCTGATCGGTGACCTGGCGGCGATGCAGGCGCTGGTGCGCGAGGGCCTGGAACTGGCCCGCAGTGCCGAGAGTGCCGAGCAGCGCGCCGCACTCGACCTGGATTCACTGCTGGAGAGCATCGTCGAGGACACCGCCGAAGGCGGCGCCGACGTGGTCTTCGAGGGGGGCAGTGGTTCGGTGCTGATGCTGCGTCCGCTGGCCATGCACCGCCTGTTCTCCAACCTGGTGGACAACGCGGTGATGTACGCGCAACGGGCGCGGGTACGGGTCGAGCGCAGCGGCGGTGCGATCACCGTAGTGGTGGCCGATGACGGCCCCGGCCTGGCCGAAGAGCAGCTGGAGGCGGTGTTCGATCCGTTCGTGCGGGTGGAAACCTCGCGTTCGCGCCAGACCGGCGGGGCCGGCCTGGGCCTGACCATCGCCCGCGCCCTGGCCGAGAAGGACGGCGCGCGGCTGTGGCTGCGCAACCGGGCCGAAGGTGGCCTGGAGGCGGTGGTGCAGTGGCCGGCCAGTGCCCAGGTGGTGGCGCCCGGCCGCGCCGGCTGAGCCGGCGGGCCGCGGACGGTGACGCCGGGGCCGGGGTTTGGCCTATCATCTGCCCATCTCCCCAGTCTCCCCTCGATGAGCCAGCCCGTTCCCGCCGGCATGCCAGTGCGCGCTGCCCGGCTGTTCCCGCACGCTGCCGCGCCCTGCAGCCGCACCTGGCCGCCGCTGCTGCGGTGATGGGCGGGCAGGGGGACGAGGGGCGCTGGGTGGAGCGCCGCGCATCAGGATTCAGGCGGGCACTGCGGCAGGGCCTGCTGTGGTTGCTGCTGGCCCTCGCGCTGCCGCTGGCGGCACAGGAGGGCGCGCCCCCGCTGCGCGACTACGCCATCGATGTATGGACCTCGCGCAACGGCCTGCCGCACAACTCGCTGCGCGACATCGCACAGACGCCGGAGGGCCATCTGTGGTTCGCCACCTGGGAAGGGCTGGTGCGCTACAACGGACTGGACTTCACCGTGTTCGACCGCAGTACGCGCCCGGGCCTGCGCGACAACGGCATCGGCGCACTGTTCGTCGACCGCCAGGGCGGGCTGTGGATCAGCGATTCGCGCGGCAACGTCAGCCACCGCGGCAGCGACGGCCAATGGCGGGTCTGGGAGCACCAGGCCGGTACACCGCAGGTGCTGATCCAGTCCATGCAGATGGACAGCCAGGGCCGGCTGTGGCTGCTGTACGAAGGCAAGGGCATCGGCTACCTGACGCCGGATGCCGGCATCGTCTACCAGGCACCGGCGGCGGACCTGCCGATGGCGATGAGCTTCACCAAGCTGGTGGTCGATGCACAGGACCGGGTATGGGTCGGCACGCTCGACGGGCTGGTGCTGCGCGACAACGACGGCGTGCTCAAGCGCGCGCCCGCCGCGTGGGGGCTGGGCGCCGGCAGCGGCCTGTCGTGGCCGTACCGGGCACCGGATGGCGCGCTGTGGATCGTCGCCGGCGAGCGCCTGTACCGGGTGGAGGACGACCAGCTGGTGCTGGTGCACCGCCTGCCGGGCCAGCTGCACATGACCTCGATGCTGCAGGACCGGCATGGCGATCTGTGGCTGGGTACCGAGAACCAGGGCCTGCTGCGCATTTCCGCCCATGGCCTGGAGCGGCTGCCGGCCGGCCTGAACCTGCCGGGCGGACGCGTGGTCAGCCTGCGCGAGGATGCCGAAGGCAGCATCTGGGTGGGAGCCAATGGGGGCCTGTACCGCCTGCGCGAAACACTGTTCAGCAGCTTCACCGAGCGCGATGGGCTCAGTGGCGACTACGTGCGCACGGTGTTCGAGGATCGCGACCGCCAGCTGTGGGTCGGCAGCGCCAGCGGCCTTGACCTCCAGACCCGCGACGGTCGTTTCCGCGCGGTGCCGCTGCACAACCGCGGCGGCAAGGCGCCCTCGGTACTGAGCCTGGCACAGGGGCCGGACGGTGACCTGTGGGTGGGAACCTTCGGCGACGGCGTTTACCGGCTGGGTCGCGATGGGGGCCTGCGCCACAACTATGCGGCGGCTGACGGCATGCCGGGCGGCAACATCCGTGCGATCACCGTTGACCCGCAGGGCGTGGTCTGGGCCGGCACGCAGAAGGGCGTGGTGCGCATCGACGGCGACCGGGTGCAGGTCTCGAACGTGCCGGGTATGCCCGGCGGCCTGATCACCGCGCTCGAGCATGACCACCAAGGCAACCTGTGGATCGGCACCATCGAAGGCATCCGCGTGCTGCGTGGCGACCACGTGCAGTCGATCGACCTGGCCCCGCTGGGGGGCGGCCGCAGCGTGTTCGGTTTCCACCAGCTGGGCGATGCGATGTGGATCAGCAGTGATCGTGGCCTGTACCGCTGGCGCAACGGTGCGCTGGCGCGGGTCGGCCTGGAGCAGGGCATGCCGGTGGACGCGGTGTTCCAGCTGGTGCCGGACCGCCTCGGCAATGTCTGGATCAGCAGCAACCGTGGTGTGCTGCGCACCGACATGGCCACCCTCAATGCGGTGGCCGATGGCCGCACGCCGCGGGTGGTGCTGGAGCGCTACAACGAGATCGACGGCATGGCCAATGCACAGGCCAATGGCAGCTCCAGTCCATCGGCGATCCTGCGCCAGGATGGCACGTTCTGGGTGGTCACCGCCGGTGGCCTGAGCACGGTCGACCCGCAACGCCTGCAGCGTTTCCGCGAGCGGCCATCGCCGCCGGCGGCGATCGAGAGCGTGCAGGTGGATGGTGCGCCGGTGCACTGGGAGGGACCGGATCGCAATTACATTCCCGGTGGCCGCCGGTTGGCGGTGAGCTATGTCGGCCTGAGCTACCTGATGTCCGACCGGATCCGCTACCGCACGCGGCTGGACGGCCTCGATGCCGGCTGGGTCGAGCGTGGCCCGCAGCGCAGCGTCGAGTTCGTTGGCCTGCCGCCGGGCGACTACACCCTGCATGTGGCTGCGGCGCATCCGGGCGGCAGCTGGGGCCAACAGGAGGCGGTGTGGAGCTTCAGCGTCGAGCCGTTCTGGTGGCAGCGGCGCAGCGTGCAGGCGCTGGGCGGGCTGTTGCTGCTGGCCGGCCTGGTGGCACTGTACCGCCTGCTGCTGCAGCAGCTGAAGGCCAGCAACCTGCGCCTGGCGCGGCGGGTGGACGACGCGACCTTCGACCTGCAGGCCAAGACCGTGCACCTGCAGGCGCTGAACCAGGAAAAGACCGAGCTGGCCGAGCGCCTGGCGCGCCAGGCCGAAGCCTTCGAGCGCCAGGCCCGCGAGGATGCGCTGACCGGGCTGGCCAACCGCCGCGGCTTCGACGAGACGCTGGCGCGTGACTTCGCCCGTTCGCAGCGCAGTGGTCATCCACTGTGCCTGGTGGTGCTGGACATCGACCATTTCAAGGACGTCAACGACCGCCACAGCCACAGCATCGGCGATGCCGTGCTGGTGCAGGTGGCGACGCTGATCGCAGCCGCCAGCCGCGACTCCGACCTGCCGGCGCGAACCGGCGGCGAAGAGTTCGCGCTGCTGCTCAACGACACCCGCCTGGAGGAAGCCGCGCAGCTGTGCGCGCGCCTGCGCGGCCTGTTCCATGACCACCCCGACTGGGCCGGTGTGGAAGGCCTGCGCGTGACCTTCAGTGCGGGGCTGGTGGAGCTGGATGCCGACGACCGCACCCCGGCGCTGCTGTACCAGCGCGCCGACCGCGCGCTGTACCGCGCCAAGAGCGACGGCCGCGATCGCACGAGCATTGGTTGATCGCATCCACGCATGGCGTGGATCTACTGTGCGGCGATTGATTCGCCACCATGCATCGATGGAACGACGTCGGCCTGTAGAGTCGAGCCGTGCTCGACCACCGCGCGGCAGCGCGGAAAAAGGTGCAGCCGAGCATGGCTCGGCTCTACAGAAAGCGCTTTCTTACCGCGGCCAGGCGTTGGCGATGGTGCAGAACAGCCGCGCGGTCTGCTCGGTGTCATATACCGCGCTGTGCGCTTCATTCGCATCCCAACCCAGCCCGGCGGCAGTGGCCGCACGCGCCAGCACGGTCTGGCCGTAGGCGATACCGGCCAGGGTGACCGTGTCGAACACGCTGAACGGATGGAACGGGTTGCGCTTGTGGCCGGTCCGCGCCACGGCCGCGTTGACGAAGCCGAGGTCGAAATGGGCATTGTGGCCAACCAGGATCGCGCGCTGGCAGCCGTACTTCTTCATCGCCGCACGCACCGGAGTGAAGATGTGGTCCAACGCCGCTTTTTCTTCCTTGGCCAGCCGGAACGGATGGTCGAGGATGATGCCGGTCACTTCCAGCGACTTCGGGTCGATCTCCAGGCCCTCGGCCGGGACCACGTGGGCACTGGCGGTCTGGCCGGGGTAGAGCAGGCCGTTCTCGTCCATCTCGATCGGCACCGCAGCGATTTCCAGCAGCGCGTTGCGCTGGCTGTCGAAGCCGCCGGTTTCGACATCCACCACCACCGGCAGGAAGCCGCGGAAGCGTTGTGACATCGCGCGCTGCGCCTGGGGAAGTGCGGAATCGGGAACGGCGGCAGGTGCGGGGATGGGGTCAGTCATGCGTGAATTCTATCAGAGCGGCCCTGAGCGCCCGGCCACGCAGCCCATGCCAGCCACCGTGGTGGCACGAACGCAGAACCCGGTAGGTGCCAACCTTGGTTGGCACATGACGCGCCGACCAAGGTCGGCATCTACCGAACCGCTGGCCGCGCAGGTGTGGCCGAGGGAGACCACCGCGCCAACCAGGCGTCCACGCTCAGCTTGCCGGCGCCGGTGAAGATCAGCGGCAGCAGCATGGCCATGAACAGCACCGGCAGCTTGAAGTTGCCGAAGCCCTGGTCGCTGATCGCATAGCCCATGGCCAGGTCGGCCAGCGAGTTCCACTCCATCGGCCAATGCACCGCATAGGTGGCCACCACGGTCAGCACCAGCAGGCTCGCGGCGGCGAAACGGGTGCCGAAACCGAACAGCAGGCAGGCCGCCCCGAGCAGTTCGAACCAGGTCGCCAGTTGCCAGTTCAGGGTGGCCGGCAACTGGTCGAACGGGAATGGAAAGGCGTCCTGCAGGTCGGCGAACCAGTTCTGGCCGCGCAGCTTCTCGCGGCCGGATTCGAAGAATTCCCAGGCCAGCAGCAGGCGCAGGCCGAGCGGGGCCAACCAGGGGGCGAGACGGTCCAGCTGGTCACGCGCGGCGGCCAGGGTCGGAAGGTTCATCAGGGGATCTCCGCAAATGGGGTGTCAGGGCGGGGCGGTGAGCGGGCCGATCACGCCGGCCTGCAGGAACTGCCGCAGCAGCGCGGCACCGGGGCCGGCCAGCGCGTCTTCGGCCAGCCCATGCGTGGTGGCGAGGCGTTGCAGGTACGTACGGCCTTCCAGCCCAGGCTGTTCACCGATGCTGGACAGCAGGTGCACCGCCAAGGGGCTGAGCGCGGCGAATCGCACTTCACCGTCGGCTTCGCGGCGGACCAGCAGGCCGGTGGGTTCTGGGAGGGGCTGGGTCGGCGCATCCTCTGCACCGAGACGGTGCACCGGCCACTGGTACAGCAGCGGCCACGCCAGCGGCGAACGCTGCAGCGGCACCCGCAGCGGATCGACATCGCCAGGCGCAGGAAGTGGCTCGGCCTGCAACTGGTACAGCGCGGTTTCCACCCACTCGTAGTGGGCCAGTTCGGCCAGCGCCGGGTGCGGCAGCTGCGGCTGTGCCTGCAGCCACTGCACGAACTCGGCGGCCAGCTCGGTGAACAGGGGGGTCTGGCAGCGATGGGTGGCGAAGTAGTGGCGCACCAGCGCGCTCCATGCCGGTTCGCCGAGCAGGCGGACGCAGACCGGGAAACCGTTGCTCAGGAGCCCGAGCAGGTTGTTGAACAGCAGGTGCTGGTACACCGCCAACCGGCGTGCATCCAGGCCGGCCGGTGCCGGCACCGCCTGTGGATCGCGCAGGTGCGCGGTGAACGCGTGCTGCTGCGCGCGCAGGGTGTCGATAGCGTCAGCCATGTGCAGCCCCGGCGTGTGCGGCCTGCAGGCGGCGGATGGTCTGCAGTTCGCCCTGCAGTTCCGCATAGGGCGGGAAATTGAAATCGCGTTCGAGCAGGGTGGGGCGTGGGCCGATGCGAGCATAGGTACGCGCCAGCAACTCCCAGACCGGATCAATCACCGCGCTGCCATGGGTATCGATCTTCAGGTCGGGTGCCTCGTCCAGGTGCCCGGCCACGTGCAGGCAGACGATACGCTGCGCGGGCAGGCCGGCGATGAAGCCATCGGCATCGTAGCCGTGGTTGCAGGCGTTGACGTAGACGTTGTTGACGTCCAGCAGCAGGTCGCAGTCGGCTTCGGCGAGCACCGCATTGGTGAACGCCAGCTCGTCCATCGCCGGTTCCGGCGCCAGGTAGTAGGACACGTTCTCCACCGCGATGCGGCGGCCGAGCAGGTCCTGCACGCGGCGGATGCGCTGCGCGGTATGGCGCACGGCTTCGTCGGTGAAGGGGATCGGCAGCAGGTCGTACAGGTGGCCGTCGTCGCTGCAGTAGCTCAGGTGCTCGCTGTACAGCGGCACGCGGTGCTTTTCGAGGAACCGGCCGACCTGCTCCAGCAGCGGGGTGTCCAGGGCGGCACTGCCGCCCAGCGACAGCGACAGGCCGTGGCAGCTCAGCGGATGGCGGTGTGCCAGTTCGGCCAGGGCATCACCGGCCGGGCCGCCGACATGGATCCAGTTCTCCGGCGCGCATTCCAGGAAGTCGAAGTCGCCTGCCGGAGCGTCACGCAGATCCTGCAGCAGCGCCCGGCGCAGGCCCAACCCTGCAGCCGCCGCGCGAAGCGGCGACTGCGGGTGGACGAGGCTGGCGCGGACGTCAGTGCTTGCCACCGCACTTGCCTTCGCCGCACTTGCCTTCAGCCGACTTCGTGTCGCCGGTCTTGGCCTTGGCGCCCGCTGCGCCGGCAGCCTTGCCCTTGTCGGCACCGCACTTGCCTTCGCCGGTCTTGCCGTCGGCACCACACTTGCCTTCGGCGTGCTTGGTCGCGTCGGCTGCCATCTTGGTATCGGCGGCCTTGGCATCGGTGCTGGCCTTGGCTGCCTGGCCGGCCACCAGGTAGCCCTGGGCGAGGTCGCTCATGCTCAGCGCCGAGGCGCTGGCGGTCATGCCCAGGCCGGCGGCCAGGGCGGTAGCGGTCAGCAGGGACAGGGTCTTGTTGGAACTGCTCATCGGTCTTACTCCTGGGTGGTGGGCAGGTGCCCGGGGTGAATCGATGGTGCAGCGATCCTACTCAACGAATCCTCGCCAAGAACTCAAATTTTCGTGAGATCTGTTACAGAAGCATCCGGCAGGTCCGCACCGGGCACGCGTGGCGCCCACAATGCGGATGAAACACCCCAAAAAAGAAGGCCGCTGTCACCAGGACAGCGGCCACCTTGGAGTCGACTCCGGTGTTGCAGTGCAGCGTCAGGGCTGGCCGGTGCTGGAGGTCTCGTCGCGCTTTTCACGCGGTGGCAGCGGCTGCTCGCCATGCACCAGGAACCATACGTTCTCGGCGATGTTGGTGGCGTGGTCGCCCACGCGCTCCAGGTTCTTGGCCATGAACAGCAGGTGCGTGCACGGGGTGATGTTGCGCGGGTCTTCCATCATGTAGGTCAGCAGCTCGCGGAACAGCGCGGTGTACTGCGCGTCCAGGCGGGCGTCGTCCTCACGCAGTTCCAGCGCGGCATCAGCATCGTTGTCGCGGTAGGCGGCAATGGCACGCCGGACCTGCTGCGCGGCCAGGCGGCCCAGTGCACGCAGGCCCTGGATCTGCGGCAGCGGCGGCACCTTGCCCAGCGCGATCGAGCGCTTGGCGACGTTGGCAGCGTAGTCACCGATGCGCTCGATGTCGGCCGGAATGCGCAGGCCGGCAAGGATCTCGCGCAGGTCGCGCGCCATCGGGCCACGCAGCGCCAGGCGCATCACGTCGTGGCTGATCTGCTGTTCCAGCGCATCGATCGCCTCGTCGTTGGCGATGATGCGATGGGCAGCGTTCTCGTCGCGCTTCTCGATCACGTCCATCGACGCTTCGAGCTGGGCGACGGCCATCTCGCCCATGCGCACGATCTCGGCCACCAGGCGCTGCTGCTCTTCGTCGTAGCTCTTGACGATGTGGTCGTTGGGAAGGTTCATGGTTGTTCCACTCTGTAGAGTCGAGCCACGCTCGACTGATGGTGTCTGCAGGGTCGAGCCGTGCTCGACTGACGTTTCAGCCGAAGCGGCCGGTGATGTAGTCCTCGGTCTGCCGCTGCGACGGCTGCGAGAAGATCACTTCGGTGCGGTCGTGCTCGATCAGGTCGCCCAGGTACATGAAGGCGGTGTAGTCGGACACGCGAGCGGCCTGCTGCATGTTGTGGGTGACGATCACGATGGTGTACTCGTGCTTGAGTTCTTCCACCAGCTGCTCGATGCGGCTGGTCGAGATCGGATCCAGCGCCGAGGTCGGCTCGTCCAGCAGCAGCACCGACGGGCGCAGGGCCACGGCACGGGCGATGCACAGGCGCTGCTGCTGGCCGCCGGACAGGCCCAGTGCGCTCTGCCCCAGCTTGTCCTTCACTTCGTCCCACAGCGCGCCCTGGCGCAGCGCCTGCTCGACGCGGTCGGCCATGTCGGCCTTGCTCAGCTTCTCGTGGTGGCGGATGCCGTAGGCCACGTTCTCGAAGATGGTCATCGGGAACGGCACCGGCTTCTGGAACACCATGCCGACCTTGCTGCGCAGGCGGTTCATCGGGTACTTCGGCGACAGGATGTTCTCGCCGTCCAGCAGCACTTCACCGCGCGCTTCCAGCTTCGGGTACAGCGCGTAGATGCGGTTGAAGATGCGCAGCAGGGTCGACTTGCCGCAACCGGAAGGACCGATCAGCGCGGTCACGCGCTTTTCCGGGATTTCCAGGTTGATGCCCTTCAGGGCGTGGAACTTGTCGTAGTAGAAGTCCAGTCCACGCGCAGCCAGCTTCACCGGCGACGGCGTGTGCAGGCTCTCGTGCGAGGACGGCACGGCGATGCGCTGCATCGGCACGGCGTTGGAAAGGTCGTTCATGGCGTTATCCACGGAAAGGTCAGTCATGGGAGATACGGTTGCGCAGCAGGATGCCGCGGGCGGCAAGGCTGACCAGCAACACGAAGACAGTCAGCACCAGGGCACCGGCCCAGGCCAGCACCTGCCAGGATTCATACGGGCTGCCGGCGAACTGGTTCATCACCACCGGCACCGAGGCCATCGGCTGGAAGATGTTGTTGTTCCAGTACTGGTTGCCGAAGGCGGTGAACAGCAGCGGTGCGGTCTCGCCGGAGATGCGGGCCAGTGCCAGCAGGATGCCGGTGATGATGCCGGCCGAGGCACTGCGGTACAGCACCTGCACGATCACCTTCCACTGCGGGATGCCCAGCGACAGGGCCGCTTCGCGCATCTGCGAGGGCACCAGGCGCAGCATCTCGTCGGTGGTGCGTACCACCACCGGCAGCACGATGAAGGCCAGCGACAGCGCACCGGCGAACGCCGAGAAGTTGCCGCCGGTCTGCATCACGTACAGGGTGTAGACGAACAGGCCGAGCACGATGGACGGGGCCGACAGCAGGATGTCGTTGACGAAGCGGACCACGGTGCCGGCCTTGCGGGCGTTGCCGTACTCGGCCAGCCAGGTGCCCGCCAATACGCCCAGCGGGGTGCCGATGCCGATGGCCAGCGCACACATCACGGCGCTGCCGAAGAACGCGTTGGCGAGGCCGCCTTCCTGCATCGGCGGCGGCGTCATCTTGGTGAACAGATCCAGGTTGATGCCGGCCAGGCCCTTGGAGGCCAGGGTGAACAGGATCCAGCCCAGGAAGAACAAACCGAACAGCGCGGTGGCGCAGGAGGCGGTGATCGCAACGACATTGCCGATGCGGCGGCGCAGGTACAGGGAGTCAGCGGTGCTGGACATCAGTTGCCCTCCTTGCGGGACAGGCGCATCAGCATCAGGCGGGCGATGGCGAGCACCACGAAGGTGACGATGAAGAGGACGAAGCCGAGCAGCAGCAGGGCCGAACGGTAGGTTTCAGTGGCTTCACCGAAATCGTTGGCGATCAGCGCAGCAATGGTGGTGCCCGGTTCCAGCAGCGACGGCGACAGGCGCACGCTGTTGCCGATCACGAAGGCCACCGCCATCGTCTCGCCGAGGGCGCGGCCGAGGCCGAGGAAGATGCCGCCGATCACCGCCGAGCGGGTGTAGGGCAGCACGATGTCCCAGCTCACTTCCCACTTGGTGGAGCCCAGCGCATAGGCCGATTCCTTCAGGCGGGTCGGCACGGTCAGGAACACTTCGCGCATCACCGAGGAGATGAACGGAATGACCATGATCGCCAGCACGAAACCGGCGGTGAGCATGCCGATGCCCAGCGGCGGGCCCTGGAACATCGGGCCGATGATCGGCCATTCGCCCAGGGTCTCGTTGAGGAACGGCGTGACGTACTCGGTCATCACCGGCACCAGCACGAACAGGCCCCACATGCCGTAGATGATCGAGGGAATGCCGGCCAGCAGTTCGATGGCTGTGCCGACCGGGCCACGCAGCCAGCGTGGCGCGACTTCGGTGAGGAAGAAGGCGATGCCGAAGCTGACCGGCACGGCGATGACCATCGCGATGACGGCGGTGACCAGGGTGCCGTAGATCGGGGCGAGCGCGCCGAACTTGTTTTCGACCGGATTCCAGTCGGCGGAGAAGAAGAAGCTCAGGCCCTGCATCTGCAGGGCATGGCGGCCGCCCCACAGCATCGACAGCGCGGCGCAGGCCAGGGCGATCAGGACGAAGATGACGGTGCCGACCAGCACCCATCGGAACAGTTTGTCGTTGCGGGCATCACGCGCATCACGCGTGGACGGGGCGGCTACAGGCTGGGCGATGGCATTCATGGGGACGGCAGGGCCAGGAAGGGGCGGGGCGGCACGGCGTGGAAGCGGTGCCCGCGCGGGGCGGGCACCGTCGAGTCCGTCACTTCAGGTCGGTCGCCCAGTAGGCCTCGATCTGCTTGACCAGTTTGGCCGGCAGCGGCACGTAGTGAAGTTCGTTGGCCTGGGCCTGGCCGTTCTCGAAGGCCCACTTGAAGAAGGCCAGGGTGTCCTGGTTGCGCTTGGCGTCCTTCGGCTGCTTCTGCATCAGCATGAAGTTGGTGGCGGTGATCGGCCACGCCTGCTCGCCCGGGGCGTTGGTGATGACCAGGTTGAAGTCCTTGGCGCTGGCCCAGTCGGCGCTGGCGGCCGCCGCGGCGAAGGTTTCCGCGCTGGGCTCGACCCAGTTGCCGGCGGCGTTCTGCATGGCGGTGTACGGCATGCCGTTCTGCAGCGCGTAGGCCAGCTCGACGTAGCCGATGGAGCCCTTGATCTGCTTCACGTACGAAGCGACGCCTTCATTGCCCTTGCCACCGACGCCGTCCGGCCACTGCACCGAGGTGCCTTCGCCGACCTTGCTCTTCCACTCCGGGCTGACTTTGGACAGGTAGTTGGAGAAGTTGAAGGTGGTGCCCGAACCGTCCGAACGGTGGACCAGGGTGATCTTGCCGTCCGGCAGCTTCACGCCCGGGTTGGCGGCGACGATGGCCGGATCGTTCCAGGTCTTGACCTTGCCCAGGAAGATGTCGGCCAGCAGGGCGCCGCTCAGGCGCAGCTTGCCGGCTTCCAGGCCTTCGATGTTGACCACCGGCACCACGCCGCCGATGGCCGACGGGAACTGGGCCAGGCCGGCCTGTGCCAGCTCTTCGCTGCTCAGCGGCTTGTCGGAGGAGCCGAAGTCGACGGTGCCGGCCTTGATCTGGGCGATGCCGCCGCCGGAGCCGATCGACTGGTAGTTGATCTTGGCCCCGGTGGTGGCGTTGTAGTCGGCCGACCACTTGGAGACCAGCGGGAAGATGAAGGACGCGCCCGCGCCGGACACTTCGGCGGTCACCTTGGCACCGGCAGCGGCCGGGGCAGCGGCACCGTCGGCCGCCGGCTGCTGCGCGGCCTGCTTGTCGCCACCGCAGGCCGACAGGCCCAGGGCGATGGCCAGGGAAAGGGCGGCAAGGCCGGCCGAGTGCAGTTTCATGGTCACTCCATAGCGGGGAAGAGCCGACGTGGTCGGCGGATGCGGCTATGAAATGATGTTTTTGTTACAGCCGTATTACGACCATGACAGAGGTGTCCTGGATCACGTTCTGACAAGGGTTTCACCGGGTTGGCCCCCATCCGGCAGAGCCCCGGAGACCCCGGATCTGCGCACCGGTATGGCGGCCGGTTGGCCCTTGTGGAGTCAAGCCATGTTCGATAGCTCCCTGCCCTCGGTAGGTGCGGACCGTCGGTCCGCACGCTCCAGCACCCAGCCGAGCGTGGGCTCGGCGCTGCAGAGGCAGATGCATGCATCCCCGAAAACAAGAAGAGCGCGAGATCTCGAGGATCTCGCGCCCGGTTGGGGCCGGCGGGGGAGAGAGGACCCGCCGGCCCCGTTCCTGCGGGGGAACGTGCTTACTTCAGGTTCTGCGACCAGTAGGTCTCGATCTGGCGGACCAGGCTGTCCGGCAGCGGCACGTAGTCCAGCTGGCGGGCCTGGGCGTCGCCGCTCTTGTAGACCCAGCGGAAGAACTCCTGGGTGGCCTTGCCGTTGGCAGCGTTCTTCGGCTTCTTGTGCACCAGGATGAAGTTGGTGGCGGTGATCGGCCAGGACTCGGCGCCCGGGGCGTTGGTCATCACCAGGTAGAAGTCCTTGGCGCTGGCCCAGTCGGCGCTGGCGGCAGCGGCGGCGAACGATGCATCGCTCGGCTGCACGAACCTGCCGGCAGCGTTCTTCATCGCCGTGTACGACAGCTTGTTCTGCAGTGCGTAGGACAGTTCGACGTAGCCGATGCCGCCCTTGATCTGCTTCACGTAGGCAGCAACGCCTTCGTTGCCCTTGCCGCCGATGCCGGCCGGCCACTGGACCGAGGTGCCTTCACCGACCGAGCTCTTCCACTCCGGGCTGACCTTGGACAGGTAGTTGACGAAGTTGAAGGTGGTGCCCGAACCATCCGAGCGGTGCACGACGGTGATCTTGGCGCTCGGCAGGGTCACGCCCGGGTTCAGCGCGGCGATGGCCGGGTCGTTCCAGGTCTTGATCTTGCCCAGGAAGATGTTGGCCAGCACGGTGCCGTCCAGCTTGAGTGCGCCCGGGGCGATGCCGGCCACGTTGACCACCGGCACCACGCCGCCGATCACCGACGGGAACTGGGCCAGGCCCGAGGCGGCCAGTTCTTCCGGCTTCAGCGGTGCATCGGAAGAGCCGAAATCAACGGTCTTGGCCTTGATCTGCGCAATGCCGCCGCCGGAACCGATCGACTGGTAGTTGACCTTGTTGCTGGTGGCAGCGTTGTAGTCGGCCGACCACTTCGACATCACCGGGTAGATGAACGAGGCGCCCGCGCCGGTGATTTCAGCGGCGTTGGCGGCGAACACGGACGACGCTGCGAAGACGGCAACGGCAACGCGCGACTTGAAGGCGTGGATCACGGGGTGGCTCCTGGGTTGATTGGAATGCGGGGTTACCCGCCCGGCGCACATTCCATAACGGTTCGATGACAGCGCGGGGACCGTTGTATGACGCATCCGTTACAGCGCTGGCTGGCGCTTGCGCAGCGCGGGCCGTGAAGGTTTTGCGCAGCGGCTGAGGCGGTCGTGCGGGCACAAGGGAGGTGCGCCGGCGCCGGCTGCGGTCACCTTGCATAGGTGGCCGATGAGGTGACGGCTGCCTCCCTTCGCGCGGTCTGCGCCTGGCGTTGCGCAGGGATTCCGCGTCATCCGCGCGAAGCCGGGCGGTGCGGACCAGGGTGACCCGGCGGCTTGCCCGCGTGTCGGTGCCGATACACCACGCCATGGGGCGCAACGGATCGATAAGCATGTGCGCGCAAATGAGTCGTACGCATGACCGCACGAAGAAATCTGGGGTTGGTGCTCAATCTGTCATTCGGCTGTCATGGTTTTAACGGAACGTTCGCAAAACGCTTGACCGGCCTGCCGGCGTGGCGTTCTGCCCAAGCCATTCCAACCCTCTGGAGAAATCCAAAATGCGTTCCCATTTGCTCGCCGCCGCGGTCGTTGCAAGCCTCGGTCTGGTTTCCGCCGACGCCTTCGCAGCCCCCGCCAGCTCGGGCGTGTCCCAGGCACAGTTGCAGCAGCTGCAGGCACAGATCGCTGCGCTGCAGGCCCAGGTCCAGCAGTTGCAGAACGATTCGCAGGCGCTGCAGGCGCAGTCCGACGCGCAGTCCGAAGTGAACATCACCCAGGCGCAGGCCCTGGAAGGTGCGCAGAAGACCCAGACCAGCGTCGACAAGCTGGCCAAGCTGGTCAATGACAACAAGATTGGCGGTCGCATGTTCTTCGACCTGACCAACATCGACAAGACCAGCAACGGCAAGGACACCGCCGCCAGCGGCACCGGCCTGGACGTCAAGCGCTTCTACCTGACCGTCGACCACAAGTTCAACGACATCTGGTCGGCCAACCTGACCACCGACTTCCAGTACAGCTCGGCCATCGGCAACACCGAACTGTTCGTCAAGAAGGCCTACGTGCAGGGCAGCTTCGACCCGGCCTTCAACCTGCGCGTCGGTGCCGCCGACATGCCGTGGATCCCGTACGTCGAGAAGTTCTACGGCATGCGCTATGTCGAGAACACCCTGACCGACCGCCTGAAGTACGGCAACTCGTCCGACTGGGGCCTGCATGGCTTCGGCAACCTGGGCAACAACTTCAACTACGCCGTCTCGGTCGTGTCCGGCGCCGGCTACAAGAACCCGACCCGCAGCAAGGGCATGGACGTGGAAGGCCGCGTGGCCTACACCCCGAACGAGAACTTCGTGGTCGCCGTCGGCGGCTACAGCGGCAAGCTGGGCAAGGAAACCGACATCCAGAGCGCCGAGAACACCTACACCCGCGCCAACGCGATGGTGGCCTACGCCGACAGCAACTTCCGCGTCGGCGGCGAGTACTTCCAGGCCAAGAACCTCAACAACGTGCTGACCGTTGCCACCGACAAGACCAGTGGCTGGTCGGTGTGGGGCAGCGTGCGCGTGACCGACGGCGGCATCAACGTGTTCGGTCGTTACGATGACACCGACGTCAGCAAGACCCTGGACCCGACCCTGAGCGACAAGTACTGGAACGTCGGCGTCGAGTTCCCGGTCATGAAGAACCTCAAGCTGTCGACCGTGTACAAGTACACGCACCTGGCCAACGCCAGCGACAAGAAGAACGACAAGACCAAGGAATTCGGCGTCTGGGGCGACCTGTCGTTCTGATCTCCTGAAGCACCCTTGTCCATACACGCGGACGGCGGGCCTGGTGCCCGCCGTCTTCGTTTCGTCACAACACGATCCGCGTCACGTCTCGGCTGTGGTCTTTTCCTTGAACCGGCACAGGTCGGCGATCACGCAGCCCGGGCAATCCGGCTTGCGCGCCTTGCACACGTAGCGGCCATGCAGGATCAGCCAATGGTGCGCGTCGAGCAGGAACTCGGCCGGAATCACCTTCACCAGCGTGTCCTCCACTTCGCGCACGTTCTTGCCGGGGGCCAGGCCGGTACGGTTGGAGACGCGGAAGATATGCGTATCCACCGCTATCACCGGCTCGCCGAAGGCGGTGTTGAGCACCACGTTGGCGGTCTTGCGGCCCACACCGGGCAGCGCTTCCAGCGCTTCGCGGTCGCGCGGCACTTCGCCGCCGTACTTCTGCAGCAGGATCGCGCAGGTGGCGATCACGTTCTTCGCCTTGGCGTTGAACAGCCCGATGGTGGCGATGTACGGCTTCAGGCCATCCTCACCGAGCGCGAGGATCTTCGCCGGCGTGTTGGCGACCGGGAACAGGCGGCGGGTGGCCTTGTTGACGCCGACGTCGGTGGCCTGGGCGGACAGCGCCACGGCCACCAGCAGTTCGAACGGCGAGCTGTACTCAAGCTCGGTCTTCGGGTGCGGATTGAGCTCGCGCAGGCGGGTGAACATTTCCACCACGTCGGCGCGCGGCATGCGGCCGCCGCGCCGCGCCGGTGCGCGGGCAGTCTTCTTCGCGGTGGCCATTACGGCTCCTTGCCGGTGACGCGGGCCTTGGCCCGGGCGAGAATCGCGGCCGCCGCGGCGGGCAGGGGGGGCTTCACGTCCGGCGCCGGGGGCGGGGTGCGACGTGCATCGCGCTCGGCTTCGCGGCGGGCCAGGCGCACCGCGCGGGCGCGATAGCGTTCGCGTGCGGCCCAGGCCGTACGCAGTTGCTGCTGGGCCTGCTGCAGCCGCTGCGGAAGGTCCGGGTGGCCAGGCAGCAGCTGTTCGTCGCCGGCTCGGGCGACGTAGTCCATCAGCCCCGCCTGCAGGGCGCCATCGAGATCGTCTGCCTGGACCCGGGCGAACAACTGCGCGGGGTTGGGTCGGGATGCCATGGCGTCAGCGGTTCTGGAAGGCCGGCGGGCGGCGCTGCAGGAAGGCACTGGTGCCTTCACGCATGTCCTCGGTGGCGAACAGCAGGCCGAACTGCGCACTTTCGTATTCCAGCCCGGCCTCCAGGCTGCACTCGCCGCCCACGTGCACCGCGTCGAGCAGGCCACGCAGGGCCAGCGGCGCTGAGCGTGCCAGCTGGCGGGCGACGTCCTGTACACGGTTGTCCAGCGCGTCGGCCGGCACGACTTCGTTGACGATGCCCAGTTCCAGCGCACGCGCGGCGTTGATCGGCGCCCCCAGCAGGCACAGCTCCAGGGTGGCGGCGCGGCCACACAGGCGCAGCAGGCGCTGGCTGCCGCCGAAGCCGGGAATCAGGCCGAGATTGATTTCCGGTTGGCCGACCTTGGCGGTATCGGCGGCGATGCGCAGGTGGCACGCCATCGCCAGCTCAAGCCCGCCGCCCAGCGCGAATCCGTTCACGCGCGCGATGACCGGCTTGGGCATGCGTTCGATCTGGCGCATCAGGGCCTGGCCCAGCAGCGAGAAATCACGTCCCTGAACGGCGCTGAGGGTGTTCATTTCCGCGATGTCGGCACCGGCCACGAAGGCCTTCGGGCCCGCCCCGGTCAACACCACCACGCGCACCTCCGGATCGGCAGCGGCGTCCCTGAAGGCATCGGCCAGCGCCTGCAGGGTCGCGGCGTTCAGGGCATTGAGCTTGTCCGGGCGCTGGACGGTCACGGTGCGGATGGCGCCTTCGTCGGCAACGGCGATCAGGGCATCGGCCACGGGGAAACTCCTGGAACGTTAAAAAAAAGTGATATTGAACTCTGCAAACGCAGACGGGTCATAGCCTGCATCGTGAGTAGCGGTTACACGTTGCGCCCGTTATCCTAACCCGTCGCCTCAGGGCGGCGAAGAACGTCCCTGAGTTACCACCCCTGGAGAACTGTTTGATGAAGTTGCGTTCTATCGCGGTCGCCGTCGCGGCCCTGGCCCTGACGGGCAATGCCTTCGCCCAGGACATCGCGTCCGAGAAGGGCAAGCTGAGTTATTACTTCGGTTACGACTACGGCAACAACCTGGCGGAGCTGACCGGTCGCGGTGAGCAGCTGGACATCAACTCGGTGGTGAAGGGCCTGCAGGATGCCTACGCCAAGAAGCAGCCGGCGATCACCGCCGAGCAGCTGAAGCCGGCCGTTGAAGCGTTCCAGAAGCGCGAGCAGGGCCGTGCCCAGGCTGCCAAGGCCGAGTACGAAAAGGCGGCTGCCGAAAACAAGACCAAGAGCGATCAGTTCATCGCGGCGAACAAGGCCAAGGCCGGCGTGCAGTCCCTGCCGAGCGGCGTCCAGTACCGCGTGATCGAAGCCGGCAAGGGCGCCAAGCCGACCCAGGCCAGCACCGTGCAGCTGGAGGTGGCCGGTCCGTTCCCGTACGGCCAGCGCCCGACCGAAGCCCGCCCTGCCCAGCAGATCCCGTCGATCAAGGTCAGCGAAGTTGAAATGAAGGCCATGCGCGAGACCCTGCTGCAGATGCCGGCCGGCTCGAAGTGGGAAGTCACCCTGCCGCCGGACCAGGCCTACGGTGCCGACCCGCGCACCCCGTTCCCGCCGAACGTGGCTGTGCAGTTCGAGATCAAGCTGGTCAGCGTCAAGTAAATCGAAACAGCAAACGAAACGCGCCGGTGATCCCACCGGCGCGTTTCTGTTTGTGCAGCCCCTGGCGGTGAAACGCCCGCGCTGCGCGCGAGCGTCGACTCTACCGTTGGGCCGGGCCACCCGCGCAAATTCAGCCCGATCGCGCTACTGTTGCCGGGTGCAAACAATGGAAGAAACGGCGCGTGTTGTCGCAAGTCCCTGCATCGGAGTGTGCACGCTGGATCCGCACCGGCAATGCACCGGCTGCGCGCGGCATATCGATGAGATCGCGCGGTGGTCGTCGATGAGCAACGAGGAACGCAGCCGCATCCTGCACCGCGTGCAGCCCCTGCGCGAACAACTGCAGCAATCGCTGCGTGGCTCGCTGGCCGACCACGAGCGACTGATGCGCGCGCTGCACCCCTTGGCCCAACCGCCGGCCGGCGACGGCTGGAACCGCAGTGAGCTGATCGACCTGCTGCCGCCCGGGCCTCCGGTGGAGGCTGCGGTGCTGGCCGGCATCGTCCCGCGCGCCAACGGCGCACAGGTGATCCTGACCCGCCGCACCGAAACCCTGCGCACGCACGGGGGCCAGGTCGGATTCCCCGGCGGCCGCACCGAGCCCGATGACCGTGACGCATTGGCGGCCGCGCTGCGCGAGAGCCAGGAAGAAATCGCATTGGCGCCCGGCCAGGTGCAGGCGCTGGGGTATCTCGATCCCTTCGTCACCATCACCGGCTACCGGGTCACGCCGGTGGTGGCGGTGGTGGATCCGGATTTCGTGCCGGTGCCGCAGCCCAGCGAAGTGGCCGAAGTGTTCGAGGTGCCGCTGGATTATCTGATGGCGCCCGACAGCCTGCGCCAGGTCGAAATCACTCATCGCGGCCGGGTCCGCCACGTCCTGGAGTATGGCTGGCCGGGGCAGCGCATCTGGGGCGCGACCGCCGCCATTCTCTACAACCTGCGTCGTCGCCTGGAGCAAGTGCAATGAAGCCGATCGATCCGCCGTGGACCACCCTGGTCGATGTCACCACCCTTGCCGCTGCGCTGGGCGCAGGCGTGCGCGTCGTCGACGCGCGTGCCACCGCCAGCACCGCCGTGCGCGTGGTCGATGCGCGTGCTTCGCTGGCCGATCCGCAGGCTGCGGGCGGCCAGTATCTGGCAGGGCACATACCGACTGCGGTGCATGCCGATCTCAACCGTGATCTGTCGGATCTGACCCGAAGCGGCCATGGCCGGCACCCGCTGCCGGACAGCGATGCGTTCGCCGCGAAGCTCGGTACGTGGGGCATCGGTCCCGAAACCCAGGTGGTGGTCTACGACGGCAGCGACGGCAGCATGGCCGCCTCGCGCCTGTGGTGGCTGCTGCGGCTGATCGGGCACACCCGGGTGGCCGTGCTCGACGGCGGTATTGCCGCCTGGCAGGCCGCCGGTCACGCGCTGGCGAGCGGGCCGACTGAAGTGACGGTGTTACCTGCCTACCCGGGCCGTTTCGACACCACCCAGATCGCCAACGCCGATGAAATCAGCGCACGGCTGAAGCACGCGCCGGGCTGGTTGGTCGACGCGCGCGCGGGTGAGCGCTTCCGCGGTGACGTCGAGCCGCTGGACCCGGTCGCCGGCCATGTGCCGGGCGCGGTCAACCGCCCGTTCGCCTTGAACGTACTCGATGGCCACCTGCGCGACCCACAGGCGCTGCGCGCCGAACTGCAGGGCGTGATCGGCAACCGCGATCCGCAGCAGGTGGTGCTGATGTGCGGCTCCGGCGTGACCGCCTGCCATCTGCTGCTGGCGATGGAAACGGCGGGCCTGTCCGGCGCGCGCATCTACGCCGACTCCTGGAGCGGGTGGGTCAGCGACAGCAGCCGCCCGGTGGCGACCGGCGCCTGAGCCGCGCGGGGTCGGATCCGTTTTCCAACGGAGAACGGTTCTGACCCCATCAACCGAAAATCGGGTCAGAGCCCGTTGCGTAGCAACGGGATCCGACCCCGTGTCGATTCGAAGGATCGCGGAGAACTGTCGAAGGCGGGGTGGGGCCGGTTGCGGGGGTGTCTGCAACCGGACCCACCCCGCCATCCCTCGGAATGCCAGCTCTTGACGTTGACGTTGCCTCTGCGGGTGCAGGGCGCAGCCCTGCCGCTTACCCAACCGGCTGCAACGGCACCTTCGCCAGCACCCGCGCCCACGGGAACAGCGGCCCCGGATCGCGCTTGCGCGCCACCGTCAACGTCGCATCGTCGCTGGCCGGCACCCGTTCCAGGTCCAGCTGGTCATGCCCGGCAATCCGTCGCAGCGACGGGTAGTGCGCCACCAGCGCCAGCAGCAGCTGTTCCAGCGCCTGCAGCTGTGCCTCGGTGTACGCCTCGTCCATCGCCTGGTGGCGGCTGTCGAACCAGTCCGGATAGCGCCCGGTATTGACCAGCTCGATGCCCAGCGTATGCGCGTTCATGCCGCGCACGTGATGGGCCACGCGTTCCGGTGCCACGTACTGCACCACGCTGCCATCGCGGTCGATGTAGAAGTGCCCGCTGTTGCCGGCGCCGCTGTCGTACAGCACGCGCTCGCCGTACTCGCGGGCCGTCGCCAGATCGGGCAGCTCGGTGCAGTGGATCACCACCATCTCCAGCGTGGCCGGGTCGCGCAGCGGCAGTCGGTCGTGGTAGGGCAGGGGCTGCAGCTGCAGGCCGGGCAGGAGCGGGTTGGGCATCCGGCGATGCTAGCATTGCGGCATGAACCTGCCTTCTCTTTCCTCGTTGGCCCGCTCGCACGGAGCACGTGCATGAGCCGCGGCCACTGCATCCTGTCGCATGGCTTCGAGAGCGGCCCGGAAGCGACCAAGGTCACCGCGCTGGCCGACGTGGCGCAGCGCCTGGGCTGGACCCATGAGCGCCCGGACTACACCGACCTGGACGCGATGAGCGAGGTCAGCCGGGTAGGCGACGTGCCGACCCGCCTGCGCCGCCTGGTCGAGCGCGCCGCCATCGCGGCCCGGCAGGGGCCGGTGGTGCTGGCCGGCTCCAGCCTGGGCGCCTACATCTCCGCCATCGCCTCGTTGCAGGTACCGGTGGCCGGCCTGTTCCTGATGGTGCCGCCGACCACGATGGGCCCGATGCCGGCGCTGGATGCCGCCGCCGTGCCGACCACCGTGGTCCAGGCCTGGCATGACGACGTGGTGCCAGCAGCGGGAGTGATCGCGTGGGCGCAGGCGCGCTCGGCGCAGCTGCTGCTGGTCGACGACGGCCACCGCCTCGAGCGCCACGTGGAGGCTTCCGCGCAGGCCTTCGAGCGCTTGCTGCGGCAACTGTGAAGCCCGGGCGCACGGCGCGCCCGCCCGCATTGACTACAATGGCAGCCCCGCCGCCCCCGGCGCGGGCCTGCCGGCCGTGCCTACGGCCCTCCTTTCCGACCGGCCCGGCCCCTGTGCCGCGCCCGACCACCTGCGAACCGATCCCGTGAAATTCTTCGTCTCCTGCGCCAAGGGCCTGGAATACCTGCTTGCCGATGAACTGTCGGCCCTGGGCCTTGGCAAGGCCACTGCCACCATTGCCGGCGTCAACGCCGAGGGCGAACTGGCGCAGGCGCTGCGGATCGTGATGTGGTCGCGCCTGGCCAGCCGCGTGCTGTGGCCCATCGACGAGTTCGAGTGCCCGGGTGAGCAGGCCCTGTATGACGGCGTGCGTGCGCTGCCGTGGCACGAGCACATCACGCCGGAGATGACCCTGGCGGTGGACGCGCACGTGTCCGGCGACAAGATCACCCACGCCCGCTTCGCCGCGCAGCGGATCAAGGACGCCATCGTCGACCGCATGCGCGATGAAGGCCTGGAACGCCCCTCGGTCAACACCGATCTGCCCGACGTGCGCGTCAACCTGTCGCTGCGCAAGGGCCGTGCCTCGTTGTCGATCGATCTCGGCGGCGGCCCGCTGCATCGCCGTGGCTGGCGTGGTGCCGCCCACGAGGCACCGCTGAAGGAAAACCTGGCCGCCGCGCTGCTGCTGCGCGCGCAATGGCCGCGCCTGCACGCTGCCGGTGGTGGCCTGCTGGATCCGATGTGCGGCAGCGGTACCCTGCTGATCGAAGGTGCGCTGATGGCCGCCGACGTCGCTCCCGGCCTGATGCGTCATGGCAGCCTGCCGCCGAGCCGCTGGCTGGGCTTCGACAAGGCCGCCTGGAAGTCCATCCAGAGCGAAGCACGTGAGCGCGAAGCGGCCGGCCTGGCCGCGCTGAAGCCAGTCATCCACGGCAGCGACATCGATCCGACCGCGATCCAGGCGGCACGCGAGAACGCCGAGGTCGCGGGCGTCGCCCACGCGATCCGCTTCACCCGCGCCGATGTGGCCGACCTGGCCGCGCCCGAACAGGAGATCGGCGCGGTGGTCTGCAACCCGCCGTACGACGAACGCCTGGCCGCCGATCCGGCGCTGTACCGCGCGCTGGGCAACGCCCTGCAGAAGGCGGTGCCGCAGTGGCGCGCCAGCCTGCTGTGCGGCAACGACGAACTGGCCTTCGCCACCGGCCTGCGCGCCGGCAAGAAGTACCAGATGTTCAATGGTGCCTTGGAATGTGCGCTGATCGTCTGCGACCCGATCGCCGTGCCGGGCCGTGACCCGGCGCAGCCGCGCGAGCTGAGCGAAGGCGCGCAGATGGTGGCCAACCGCCTGCGCAAGAACCTGAAGAAGTTCAAGAGCTGGCGTGCCCGCGAAGACATCACCTGCTTCCGCGCCTATGACGCCGACCTGCCGGAGTACGCGGCCGCCATCGACGTCTACGAGGAAGACGGCGGCAAGCGCCGTACCTTCCTGCACGTGCAGGAATACGCCGCACCGGCTGCCATTCCCGAGAACGACGTGCGCCGCCGCCGCAACGAGCTGCTGGCCGCTGCGCGCGAAGTGTTCGGCGTGCCGCCCGAGCAGGTCTCGATGAAGTCGCGCGAGCGCGGCAAGGGCGGCAGCAAGTACGGCCGCTTCGAGCAGCGTGACGAATTCATCGTGGTGCGCGAGAACAATGCACTGCTGCAGGTGAATCTGTTCGACTACCTGGACACCGGCCTGTTCCTCGACCACCGCCCGCTGCGCCGGATGATGGCCGAGCAGGTACGTGGCAAGCGCTTCCTCAACCTGTTCTGCTACACCGGCGTGGCCAGCGTGCAGGCGGCGGTGGCCGGTGCCGCCAGCACCACCAGCGTCGATCTGTCGGCGACCTACCTGCAGTGGTGCTACGACAACCTGGCGTTGAACGGGCAGGGCGGCAACCAGCACCTGCTGGTGCAGGCCGACGCGATGGCGTGGCTGGAGGGCGACCGTGGCCAGTACGACGTGATCTTCTGTGACCCGCCGACCTTCTCCAACTCCGCGCGCGCCGATGACTTCGACGTGCAGCGCGAGCAGATCAAGCTGCTCCGTGCAGCCGTGGCGCGGCTGGCGCCGGGCGGCGTGCTGTACTTCTCCAACAATTTCCGCCGCTTCAAGCTGGAAGAGAACGCCATCGCCGAATTCGCCCAGTGCCGCGAGATCACCGCGCGCACCATCGGCCCGGACTTCGAGCGCAACGCGCGCATCCACCGCGCGTGGGAATTGAAGCGGTTGGGGTAACGCGACGCCCGGGGTCGGATCCCCTGCGCGAAGCGCAGGGGCTCTGACCCCATCCGGATTTACGCACCAGGGGTCAGAGCCCTTGCGCTTCGCGAAAGGGATCCGACCCCGGTGGCCCGGCTACAGCACCGCCACCACCAGCCCCAGCACCGGCAGCACGATCGCCAACGCCGCGATCCACTTCGGCCGGTACGGGTACAGCCCGAACGACAGCGCCAGACCGCCCAGTGTCATCGTGCCCAGCCACAGCACCGGGCCCATCGCCCAGCCGTGGTCGATCACGCACAGCGCGAACGCCACCGTCAGCAGGGCCCAGCCCAGCACGCGCCACTGGGTGCGCCGTGCGGGCGTGGCTGCGGCGCTGCCGTGCAGGTCGTGCTGGTGCTTTTCCATCGCCAGCGACAACGCGGTGAACGCGGAGAACGACAGGGCCAGTGCCAGCAGCATCATGCGCTGGCCTCCGCTTCGGCGGTTTCCGCAGCGTCCACCGGGGCCCTGGGTGCTGCTGCTGCGGCGGCGCGCTTCTTCTTCTCGGCCGCGCTCAGCGGTGGCGTCCAGCGCTGCATGCGCCAGCCGCACAGCGCCAGCATCGCACCGAACGCGATCATCGACAGATCGACGCCAGCCAGTACCCAGTCACCGCTGCGCAGTGTGATGCCAAGATGCGCGTGCGTGGTCAGCGCGTTGACCACCGGTACCAGCGCGAACGCAGCCGCACCCAGGTACAGCTGCCACGCCCACATCATCCGCTTCGGCCAGATGAAGGCGGCCAGCAGCGCGCCGCCCCAGGCGTAGAAGAACACGTTGGCCTCCGCACTCGCGCGCCCGGCGATGTCCAGCGGCAGCAGGCGGTTGCCCCAGAAGTAGGCCGCGAAAGCGATCGGCAGGCCGGCCACGGTGCCGATGTTCAGCGCATCGACCAGGCGCAGGCCGAAGCCGGTGCGGCCGCTCTTGGCATGCCTGGGCCGTTCCTTCACCGCCCACAGCACCACGCCGCTGGCGACCATCAGGCAGCCGACCAGGCCGGACAGGAAGAACAGTGCACGCAGGCCCCAATCGGCGAAGCGCGCCAGGTGCAGGCCGTACAGCACGCCACGGGTGGCGGTGGCACCGCCGGACGGCGGCGTCTCTTCCAGCAGCGCGCCGTTGACCATGTTGTAGCGAACGGCGGGAGTGTCGGTGGACAGGCGCTTGCCGTCGCGTTGGCGGATGTCGATCACCGCATTGGCCGCCCCCGGGTTGGACACGGTGAAGCCGGCCACTTCCACGCCGTGCCAGTGCGCACGTGCGCTGTCCAGCAGCTGCGCGATCGGCAGCGGCGTGGCGCGGCCTTCGGCCGGCGCGGTCACCTCCGGCATGCCACCGAAGGCTTCGCTGAAGAACTTGTCTTCGTCCTGCGGGTAGGCGACTTTCACCCCCCACGGCAGGTACATGACCATCAGGGTGACGATGCCGGTGTAGGTGATCATCGCGTGGTAGGGCAGGGCCATCACCGCGCTGACGTTGTGGAAATCGAGCCAGGAACGCAGGCCCTTGTCCTTGCGGAAGGTGAAGAAGTCCTTGAAGATTTTCTTGTGGGTGATGACGCCGGTGATGATCGCCACCAGCATGAACATCGCGCAGAAGCCGACCAGGTAGCGCGCCCACAGCACCGGGATGTAGTGCAGGTCGAAATGCAGGCGGTAGAAGAAATCACCGCCCCGCGTTTCGCGTGCCTTCAGTGCCTGGCCGGTATTCGGGTCCAGCGTGGCTTCGCCGAAGCCACCGCGACGGCCGCGACTGGGATCGGCCAGCTCCGGTGGCAACCGCCAGAACATCTGCATGGCCGGGTTGCGCGGCTGCGGCAGGGTGACGAACCAGTTCCCGGCCTGCGCCGCATTGGCCTGCAGGTAATCCACGGCGCGCTGCGCGGCGACATCGATGCTGACCTGGTTGGACGGAAGTTCCGGTCGCATCCAGCGGCTGATTTCCTCGCGATAGTAGCTGGCGGTGCCCGCCATGAAGATCAGCAGCAGCAACCAGCCGACCAGCAGGCCGGTCCAGGTATGCAGCCAGGCCATCGACTGGCGGAACCCGTTCTTCATGCCCAGGCCCCCAGCAGGCGCGCAATGGCGGCCACCAGCAGCGCGGGCGCGAGGATGCCCACCCAGGCGCGCAGCGCGCTGCGGGTCGCGAACGCCCACAGCGCTGCGCAGGCGGCCACCAGGATGGCCAGCAGCATGCCGGTCAGCACGGCCTGGCCGCGCGCACCGGGCAGCGCCACCGCGCAGAACACGCTGGTGGCCGAAGCCAGCGCGTAGCCGCCGAAGATCGCGGCCAGCGAGCGTGACAGCACGCCCCAGCATGGATTGGAGAAGAAGGTGCGGGGGCTGGCGGTTGCGGGCGAGCGGTCCACGGCGTTCCTGCAGGTAGGGGAGGGGATGGAACGCGTCCGCGGCCCCCTTGCGCCCTGCGCATGTCGCCCAGCGTGTCCCATCGACGAAGCACTGCCCGCGCAGGCGGGCAATCCAGAGGTCGGGGATGTACACGGGCGATGGGCGCGTCTTCCGCGCCCGCTTGGCTAAGCGTACAACCGATCAGTAAATGATAGGCATTCGCATTTTATGAATCAAGCATGATGATCCGGGGGCGCACCGAGGCCTAGAACCTGAACACCACTGTCGCCGCATGCAGCAACAGGCCGATCAGCCCACCCACCAGCGTGCCGTTGAAGCGGATGAACTGCAGGTCGCGGCCCACGCTCAGTTCCAGCTGTTCGACCAGATGGCGCTCGTCCCAGCCCTTCACGGTCTGCGCGATATGCGTGGTCACACCCTCGCGCAGGCGGCCGGTCAGGCGTTGCGCACCTTCCAGCAGGTGCTGGTTGAGGGCCTCGCGCAGGGCCGGGTCCGCCTGCAGGCTGGCGCCCAGCGAGGCGAGGCTGCGCTGCAGGTGCCCGACCAGCGCCGAGTCCTCGCGCTGCAGGTCGTCGCGCAGGCTGGCGTGGATGCGCGCCCACAGCCCCTGCACGTAGTCCTGCAGGGCGGGGTGGTCGATCATTTCCCGCTTGAGCTGTTCGATGCGCTCGTCCAGGGCCGGGTCCTCGCGCAGGCGCTGCACGTAGTTCTGCAGCCAGGTCTCGTAGTCCTGGCGCAGCGGATGCTGCGGCTCGGCCAATACCTGCTGCAGTTCTTCCAGCACCGCCCGCGCCAGGCGCTCGGCCAGGCTGTCGCCGATCTCATCGATCGGCTTCACCCAGTTCACCGTGCTCGACAGCGTCGGCCATTCGCGCTGGATGTAGCGCACGATCAGCTGCGAGGCGCGTTCCTTTACTTCTGGCTGTTCCAGCCAGCGGCCGAGCCGCTGCAGGCCCTCGTCCAGCACGCGCTGGTGGCGCCCGTCGGCGGTCAGCAGGGCCAGCAGCTCACCGGCGGTGGCGGCGGCATTCCACTGCCGCAGCTGCTGCACCACGAACGCATGCAGCTGCCGGCGCACCGCTGTCTCGTCGAAGAAGTCCAGTGCCTGCAGGGCCCAGCCGCGTGCCATGTCGGCCAGCATCCGCGAGCGCGCCGGGTCGGCCAGCCAACTGCCGAGGCGGCTGGCCGGATCGAACACCTGCAGCTTGGCCAGCAGCACCTGCGGTTCCAGGAACTGGTCACGCACGAACAGGGCGAGGCTGTCGCCGATGCGTTCCTTGCTGCGCGGGATGATCGCAGTGTGCGGAATCGGCAGGCCCATCGGGCGCCGGAACAGCGCGACGACGGCGAACCAGTCGGCCAGTGCGCCCACGGCTGCGGCCTCGCAGAACGCCGACACCCAGGCCCAGATGCCGCGTTCGCCCTGCCAGTGGCTGACCGCGAATCCGGCCAGCATCAACAGCAGCAGGCCCAGTGCGAGGGCTTTCAGGCGTCGCAGCTGAGCGCGGCGCGGATCGTGGGCAGGCGTCATGCCGGAAGTCTAACCGCAGCCCGGTGACGCCTGCCTGTAGAGCCGAGCCCATGCTCGGCTGCCTTGCGCGTGGCAAAGAGCAGCCGAGCATGGGCTCGGCTCCACAGAAGCGCGTCGAGAGCGCTTACAGCGCTTCCAGTTGCTTGCGCAACGCAGCCAGCTGCGCGCGCAGGGTGTCGTTCTCGCGGGTCAGCGCGACGACGCGGCGGCGCAGTGCCGGGGCATCCTCGCCCAGTTGTTCCAGCGCCGACAGCACCTCGGCGTCGCGGCTGGCGATCTGCTCCTCGTCCGGTTCCTCGAAGTCCATCTCGGCCGCTTCCGGCTTCGGTGCGCGCGGCTTGCGCTTGGACTCGCGCACGCGCTTGGCGGCCTGCTTCAGCTCGTCCTTGCCACCGGCGGCGGCGGCGCGCTGCTCTTCTTCCGGCAGGTCGGCCACGGCGGCGGCGGCGCTGATCGAGATCACGCCGGCCTTGACCGCTTCCACCACCTCGGCGGCGGCCTGGGCGTGGATGCGCTCGATCATGCCGACCTGGCTGGTGCTCAGCTTGGCTTCGCGCGCCAGCTCGGCGCGGCTGATCTTCGGTGCCGGTTCCCACGGCGGACTGTCTTCACCGGTCTCATCGGCGACGTCGGCGGTGCCATCGCTCTCGCGCTGCAGCTGCGCCTGCTCGACCTGCTTGCGGGCGGCCAGGATGTCGCGCTTGCGCAGCGCCAGCACGCCGCGCTGGAAGTCGGACACGCTGCGGCGGCCCAGATGCTGTTCGATCATCCACAGGTGCACGTCTTCCATGCTCTGGAAGCGGGTGTTCTGCACGGTATTGAAGGGCAGGCCATGCTTCTGGCAGATGCCGAAACGGTTATGGCCATCGACCAGTACATTCCCCCACAACACCAGCGCATCGCGGCAGCCTTCGGCCAGGATGCTGCGCTCCAGCGCGTCATGTTCGTCCGCGGTCAGCGGGTCGATGTAGGCCTTGAGTTCTTCTTTGACGACGATATCCATGGGCACGGCAGCGAGCAGGAGCGGAACCGCCCATTGTACCCGCTCGCCACCACCGGCCCGGGCTCAGGCGGTGGCCCGGATCATCTCGCCCAGCGTGCCGGTGATCTGGTCGATCTGCGCCTTGTCCACGATCAGCGGCGGCGACAGCGCGATGATGTCGCCGGTGCAGCGCACCAGCAGTCGGCCGTCGTGGAAGCAGCGCCGGTAGACCTCGTAGCCCCGGCTGCCCGGCGCATCGCGGCGAGGCGCCAGCTCAACCGCGCCGACCAGGCCGAAGTTGCGGATGTCGATCACGTTGGGCAGGCCCTGCAGCGCATGCAGTCGTTCCTGCCAGTACTCGCCCAGCTCGATGGCGCGCTCGAACAGACGCTCCTCGGCATAGACCTCCAGCGTCGCCAGCGCCGCGGCGCAGGCCAGCGGGTGCCCCGAACAGGTATAGCCATGGAAAAGCTCGATGGCCTGTGGCGGTGCCTGCATCAGGGTTGCATGCACGGCGTCGCTGGCCAGCACGCCACCCAGCGGTACCGCGCCGTTGCTGACCGCCTTGGCGAAGGTCAGCAGGTCCGGGGTGACCCCGAAGCGCTGCGCGGCGAAGGGCATCCCAACCCGGCCGAAACCGGTGATGACCTCGTCGAACACCAGCAGGATGCCGTGCTGGTCGCACAGTTCGCGCAGGCGCTGCAGGTAACCCGGTGCGGGCAGGATCACCCCGGCTGAGCCGGCAATGGGTTCAACGAATACGGCGGCAATCGTCGAGGCATCATGCAGCGCGATCAGCCGTTCCAGGTCATCGGCCAGCTCCGCGCCCTGGCGTGGCAGGCCCCTGCTGAACGCATTGCGCGGCAGGTCCAGGGTGTGGCGCAGGTAGTCGACGCCGCCCAGCTGCAGGCCGAACGGCTTGCGGTTGTTGGGCAGCCCGCCCAGCGCCATGCCGCCGAAACCCACCCCGTGGTAGGCCTTCTCGCGGCTGATGAAGCGGGTGCGCTGGCCCTCGCCGCGCTGGCGGTGGTAGGCCAGCACGATCTTCATCGCGGTATCCACCGCCTCGGAACCGGAGCTGGTGAAGAACACATGGTTGAGCGGGCCCGGCGCCAAGGCGGCCAGCCGCTGCGCCAGCGCGAAGGCCGGCGGCGAGCCCATCTGGAAGGCCGGCGAATAGTCGAGCGTGCGCGCCTGCTCGACGATGGCCTCGACGATGCGCGGCCGTGCATGGCCCGCGTTGCAGCACCAGAGGCCGGCGGTGCCATCGAGGATCTGGCGGCCGTCGACATCCTCGTAGTGCATGCCCTCGGCACGCACCAGCACACGCGGCGCGGCCTTGAACTGGCGGTTGGCGGTGAACGGCATCCAGTACGCCTCCAATGACTCCGGGCGTCGGGTGGCCAGATCGTGCAGGTCGCTCGCGGAACGCTTCATGCCAGCTCCATCGGGTCCGATGGGGGAAATGTAGCGCAGCCACGTCACGGTGGAGTCGCGGCCGCGCCGGTATAACCGGGGAAACTGTTCCGAGGAGCCCGACATGGCCGACTTTCCCGACCGCAGCCACTGGCAGGCGCTGGCCCAGCAGCTTTCGATACCCGGACAGGCCTTTATCGAGGGTCGTTACACCGACGCTGCCAGCGGCGCGCGCTTCGACTGCATCAGCCCGATTGATGGTCGCGTGCTGGGGGTGGTCGCCGACTGCGATGCACAGGACGTGGAGCGCGCAGTGGGCGCGGCGCGGCGTGCCTTCGATGCGGGCCACTGGTCACAGGCCAGCCCGGCCCATCGCAAGCGCGTGCTGCTGGCGTTGGCGGCGTTGGTGGAAAAACACGCGGACGAGCTGGCCCTGCTGGAAACCCTGGACATGGGCAAGCCGGTGCGTGATGCGCGTCGTATCGACCTGCCCGGCGCGGTGCGCTGCCTGCGCTGGACGGCCGAAGCGGTGGACAAGCTGTACGGTGAGGTCGCGCCCACCGGCCCGCATGAGCTGGGCTTGGTCACGCGCGAGCCCGCCGGCGTGGTGGCGGCGATCGTGCCGTGGAATTTCCCGTTGCTGATGGCGTGCTGGAAGATCGCGCCTGCATTGGCCATGGGCAACTCGGTGGTGCTCAAGCCTTCCGAGCGCTCGCCCCTGAGTGCGTTGCGGCTGGCGGCGCTGGCCGCCGAAGCGGGCCTGCCGGAGGGCGTGCTGAACGTGCTGCCGGGCCACGGTGCGCGCGTCGGTGAGCCGTTGGCCCTGCACATGGATGTGGACGTGCTGGCGTTCACCGGCTCCACGGCCACCGGCGCGCGGCTGCTGCAGTATTCAGGGCGGTCCAACCTCAAGCGGGTCTGGCTGGAGTGTGGTGGCAAGAGCCCGCACGTGGTGTTTGCCGATGCCCCCGATCTGGATGCCGCTGCGAAGGCCGTGGCACGGGGCATCTTCTTCAACCAGGGCGAGGTCTGTACTGCCGGGTCACGGCTGCTGGTGCAGCGCTCGATCCGCGAGGATTTCGTGCACCAGGTGGTTGCCTACGGCCAGCACATGCAGCCGCGCCACCCGCTTGACGCCGACGCACCGATGGGCGCGCTGGTGGATGCCGCGCATCTGGACAAGGTGATGGGGGATATCGTGCGTGCCGAAAGCGAGGGCGCCCGCCTGCTGCTGGGCGGTCATCGCGCCGATGTCGAGGCGGGCGGTTGTTATGTGCAGCCCACGGTGTTCGATCAGGTGAGCCCCGACCAGGCATTGGCGCGCGAGGAAGTATTCGGGCCGGTGCTGGCGGTGCTCGGCTTTGACGACGAAGCCGAAGCGGTGCGCCTGGCCAATGACAGCCGCTACGGCCTCGCCGCCGGCCTGTGGACGCGCGATCTGGGCCGCGCCCACCGCGTCGCACGCCAGCTGCGCGCCGGCAGCGTCTGGGTGAACGGCTGGGATGGCGGTGACATGACCGCCCCGTTCGGTGGCTACAAGCAGTCCGGCAATGGGCGCGACAAATCGCTGCATGCGTTCGACAAGTACAGCGAGATCAAGGCCACCTGGATCCAGCTGTAACGGCGTCGGGGCTTGCGCCCACATGTAGAGCCGAGCCGATGCTCGGCTGCATTTCGTGGAATGTGGTCGAGCAGGGGCGAGAACCTGCAGAACAATGGCGCCTGCCACCCTCGTTGGCATCGGTGTCGGCTGAAACCATCGTCCCGTGCGGCCACCGGCCCGTGGCAGAATCGGGCGATCCGCCGTTACCCGTGTTGCCGATGTCGACGATCACCGCTGCCGCACCGCCCGTGAACTCTCCCCGCCGCGTCCTGTTGGCCAGCCTGATCGGCACCACCATCGAATTCTTCGATTTCTACATCTACGCCACGGCCGCAGTGCTGGTGTTCCCGCACCTGTTCTTCCCGGACAGCAGCGAACAGGCGGCGCTGTTGCAGTCACTGGCGACCTTCGCGGTGGCGTTCATCGCACGGCCGGTCGGCTCGGCGGTGTTCGGCCATTTCGGCGACCGCATCGGCCGCAAGGCCACCCTGGTCGCCGCGTTGCTGACCATGGGCCTGTCCACGGTGCTGATCGGTCTGCTGCCGACCCACGCGCAGATTGGCCTGTGGGCGCCCGCGCTGCTGGCGCTGTGCCGCTTCGGCCAGGGCCTGGGGCTGGGCGGCGAGTGGGGTGGGGCGGTGCTGCTGGCCACCGAGAACGCGCCGCCGGGCAAGCGCGCCTGGTACGGCATGTTCCCGCAGCTGGGCGCGCCGATCGGTTTCCTGTTGTCGGCGGGCATTTTCCTGGCGCTCGGCCGCTGCCTGAGCCAGGACGACTTCCTGCAGTGGGGCTGGCGTATTCCGTTCGTGGCCAGCGCGCTGCTGGTCGGCCTGGGCCTGTGGGTGCGCCTGAACATCCATGAGACGCCCGACTTCAAGCAGGCACTGGAGCGCAAGGCGCCGGTGCGGCTGCCGATGTGGACGGTGCTGCGTGACCATCCGGTGGCGATGCTGCTGGGCACGCTGGGGGCGTTCGCCACCTTCGTGCTGTTCTACCTGATGACCGTGTTCAGCCTCGGCCATGGCACCGCCGTGCTGGGCTACAGCCGCGAGCAGTTCCTGCTGATGCAGATGGCCGGCATGCTGTTCTTCGCGCTGGGCATCCCGTTGTCGGCGCGCTATGGCGACCGCTGGGGCACGCGTCGCACGATGATCGTGGCCAGCGTGCTGATCATCGGCTTCGGCGTGCTGTTCGCTCCGCTGTTCCAGCCGCACAGTCCCTGGCTGGTCACGGCGTTCCTGTGCCTGGGCCTGTTCCTGATGGGGCTGACCTACGGCCCCTGCGGCACCTTCCTGGCCGAGATCTACCCGGTGGAAGTGCGCTACACCGGCGCCTCGCTGTCATTCAACCTGGCCGGCATTCTGGGTGCGGCGCCGGCGCCGTACCTGGCCACCTGGCTGGCGGAACGCTTCGGCCTGGTCGCGGTCGGCTACTACCTGTGCCTGACTGCGGCAGCGACCCTGTGCGCGCTGGTGGCCCTGCACCGGCGCGCGCTGCGGCTCAGCCAAAGAAGCGCTTGAGCGTGCGCCCCAGCCAACCGCCGCCCTGGTGTTCGCGGGCGAACTGGTTCAAGTGCGCCTTGACCTGTTCGGCGTAGGCCTGGTCATCGCCGCGGATGTGGTTGAACAACCAGCGCGAGAGCATGGTGCGCAGTTCATCGCTGATGTCCTCGCCGGCCTGGAAGCGCATGCGGTACTCCGATACCCGCTTGATGAAGACTTCATGCACGCGCTTGTGCGCGGCACAGAACGGATAGCCCGCTTCCTCCATCAGTTCTTCCTCGAACGCGAAGTGCGACATGGTGTAGTCCACCACTTCGTCGATCACCTCGCCCACTGCCGCACGCTGCATGCTGGCCTGGGCCACGTGCAAATGGTTGAGCATCTCGATGATGCGGCGGTGTTGTTGGTCGATCACATCGATGCCGATGTTCAGATCGTCCTGCCAGACCAGTAGTGCCATCCCCGGCTCCCCTTCATGCGTATGTCGGGGCTGACTGTAGAGCTGCCGCGCTGGCGCGGCGTTGATCTGGATCAAGGCTGCCCGGTCAGGTCAGCGCGGGCTCGCGCGGGCGCAGCGGGCTGGCCACCGTGGTGCAGCTGACCCGGTTGCGGCCGCCGGCCTTGGCCAGGTACAGCTGGCGGTCGGCTTCAGAGATCAGCCGGTGCAGTGCATCGCGCTGCGGGCGCAGGCAGCACAGGCCGATGCTCACCGTCATGCGCAGGCTGGCGGTGCCGATGTCCACTTCCAGCGCGGCGATGCGCTGGCGCAGTTCCTCGAAGTACAGCAGGGCCTCGTCCTGCTCCATGTCCGGCACCAGCAGGCAGAACTCCTCGCCGCCGAAGCGGGCGGTCAGGTCGTGGCTGCGGGCATGCGCGGCCACCGCACCGGCCACCGCGCGCAGCGCGTCATCGCCGGCTTCGTGACCGTAGGTGTCGTTGATGTGCTTGAAGTGGTCGATGTCGATCATTGCCACCGCCACGCACTGGCCATGCAGCTGCAGTTGCGGCAGCTGGCGCTGGCTCTGTTCCAGGAAGCAGCGACGGTTGGGCAGGCCGGTGAGGAAGTCGCGGGTGGCCAGGTCCTGCAGCGTGCCGATCAGCTCCAGCTGATCCACGTTCTGCGAGACCCGGCAGAAGAACTCCTCGCGCGAGAACGGCTTGCGCAGGAAGTCGTTGGCGCCGTTCTTCAGGAAGCGCGGGATCAGCGAAGCGTCGGTGTTACCGGAAATGCCGATCACCGCCACCTTGTCGCGCGAGCGCAGGGTGCGCAGGCGGCGGGTGAACTCCACGCCCTGCATGCCGGGCATTTCCTGGTCGACCACGGCCAGGCGGATCGCAGGATGCGCGTCGATCGCGGCCAGGCCCTCGTTGCCGTCAGCGGCCTCGTGCACCTCGTGGCCGTACATGCGCAGCAGGGCGGCGGCATAGCCGCGCGCGGACGGCGAGTCGTCCACCACCAGTGCCGCAATGCGCCGGTTGCGCTCCAGGCGCTGCACCAGCCACACCAGGTAGTCGATGCTGCCCGGCGTGTTCTTCAGCACGTAGTCGATGATCTGCTGCTGCAGTACGCGCTTGCGCAGATCCTCGTCGTAGACGCTGCTGACCACCACGGTGGGCAGGCCGCGCCTGAGGAAGAACTCGACCACCGCGTCGCGGTCGCCGTCGGCCAGCACCAGCCCGGTCAGTACCAGGAACCAGCCCCCATCCTCGCTCAGCAGGCGATCGGCCTCGGCCAGGGTGGAAGCGATCACCACCGGCAGTTCCAGGCGCTGCTCGATGGCCTCGCGCAGCATGCCGGTGAACGCACGGGAGTTTTCGACCAGCAGGATCCGCTGCGGCAGCGGATCGGCCAGGTCGCCATCGACGGCGGCCTGCGGCAGGACGGGCATGATGCGGTGGCTCACGAGGGAGGGACTCGGCACGGATAGCGGCGGTTTCGGGTGCAACTTTAGCCGGAGCAGCGTGCCCTGCGCGTCGTTCACCGATCAGGCAGGCGATGCGAATGCCGCCGCTGTACCCGCAAGCGATTCGTGCAGGACGAGCCGGAGCCGGTTGCCACGGCAATGCACCGTGCCGCCGTAGGCCATTATCCGGCCGGCCAGACGCTCGATGGCCTGCTGAACGGTCCGGTTCGACAGCGTGCGACCGCGGTCAAGCAGGCCAACGACCACCACGATGCCGCGCCGGTCGCCCGCCTGGCCGCTCCGGGCGCGCACGCTGACCTGTCCCGACTCCAGTTCCAGCAGCAGCGACACCGCCTCGATCAGCGAGCGATAGATGGCGAGCTGCAGGTCGACAGTCAGCAGGCAGGGGTTGCCCTCCAGCCGGGGCGGAATCACGCGATGGGAGTTGTCCCAGCTTTCGCATGCGCCGCTAACCCGCAGCGCGATATACAGCCCAACCTGCTCCAGCCCCGTGGGGTAGACCAGACTGGCCTGTTCACGGAACAGCCGCGAGTGCACGGATGAGGCGTGCTGCAGGCTGTTGGCCACCGCATGATGCCCCTGCGCCTTCAGCCAGCTGACCATCTCGCCGAGCGAGCTGTCCATGCCTTCGCCGAGTTGCTTGAGATGGGAGGCGCGCTCGCGAAGCTCACGCTCACGGGTCTGGTGCGAACTACGTGCCAGGCGCAACGTGGTTTCCTCTGCCAGTCCACGGCACCGTGCACGCTCATGGTGATAGCTGATGCTGGACCCCAGGGCGAGCAGTGCGACACTCATCACGGCCATGTTCTGCTGGGTGGCGAAGGTGCCCAGGTCGAACGAGGACGGTAGGCCGGTGCTGGGTGTGGCGAAATGGAGTGGAAGGTTCAACAGCGGAATCGCGATGGCAGCGCCACGCCACCCATGCATGAAGGTCAGGGCGATCGCTGGGAGGGAGGACAGCAGTACCAGGTGGGTGCGTGTGGTGTGGGCGCTGATGGCCGTAAGCTGCATGCACAGGCCCAGGACCAGCATCACCAGGATGGCCGTGACCGTAGGCGCAGCAAAGCGGCGCGTCCAATTGGGGGCCGCGTGTCGTCGCGACCAGAGGAATGCCAACGGCACGAGGGTGATGATGGCGGCGAAGTGGCCAAAGATCGTGCGATCAACTGCGCTAAGCAGGTTGCTCGGCGGTGGGTTCGACCACAGAGCAAATGAAATGCCCATATTGAGAGCCGGGACGAACAACGCCGTGCAGAAGGTCAACGACAGCAACCAGAGGCCGGTGGCGGACTCCGATGGCATTCTAATGCGATGCAGGTAGACCACCAGCATCGCCACCGGCATCAGCAGCGTCGAGGCCAGGATGACCCAGGCCAGGCCGTAGCTGTCGATCATGGGAATGCGCAAGGTTGCGAAGTACGCGTACTCGCCAAGCAGCAGGTAGGGCCACAGGCGGGTCGGGACGATCAGTAGTGCCGCTGCCCGGATGCCCGCGGGCAGGAAGAACTGATCCAGCGAGAACTGACGCGAGGCAAGGCAGCCCAAGGCGTAGACGGCCGCGAGTGCGATTCCGACGGGTCGGATCCGGAAGCTCAGTTCAATTGCTTCTTTGAATCGGTCCAAGCCCGCGCCTCTCGTCTCCCGGCCAATGATGACTGACCACTTCCGCAGACACTATCGACAGTTGGAGATGGGTGCAATCGAGGTGTCTGGCCTCCCTTTGCGCTGCAATCGGCGGCTTCCCATGCTTCGAGGCCCTACATGCCCGGCAGTGCGGCGGCATAGCCACCAGAGGACGGTGAATCATCCACAATCAGTGCGCCCATGTGTCGATCGCGTTTCAGCCGTTGCACCCGCCACATTCGGCGGTTGATGCTGTCCGCTGTGTTCGCCGTCACACAATCGACGACATCCTGCTGTTGCACGCGCCTGTCCAGGTCCTTGTCGCAGATGCCGCTGACCCGCACCGTGCGCGGGTTTCGCCGCGGGTATTGGCGATTTCGGAGGCAGATTCGGCGTGGCATGGGTTTGCATCGATCCAGTGGATTATCTCCGACAGGCACTGCGGAGTCCGCCCGGTATATGCTGATGCGATTGGCGGTAGCATCCTTCTTGATCCGTATTGCATCCAACCTGGAGGTCAGTGTGAGAAGTTTCCGAATTCATGCATTTGCTGGTGCATTGATGTTGGTGCCGGTATCCGTTTTTGCTTTTGCCCCGAGTGACGACCATGGAATCAAGTTGGCCGGCCAAGGACTCGGCCAGTCGATTCCGCAGGCACAAGACCTCAGCGTGGATCCCGGCTGGTTGGTCTATGGGTTCGAGCGCGATGGCATGGATTATTTCCAGGTAAACGATCTCGCAGGGCACGTGCACATCGTGATCGGCAATGCTGCCGGCACGTTCTGGGTGCTGCCGGCAGGTGACCCGTCTGCGAAGGTGTCGTTGCCGGAGCAGCGCCTGCCTGTTCCCGCCAAGGCCACCAGAACGGTTGTCTATCGGGCCCCCGCATTCACGCTGGTCAGATATGCAAGCGGAGCTGATGTGTTGTGGGCAGTAGAGGCACCCTGATACTGACAGTTGCCGGGATATCGGCCAGCTTCAGTATCAGACTGCATGGGCACCCGGTGTTCGCCGGGTGCCCATGACGCCCTGGGCCAGGGGGACGAGCGGGACGTTATGCGATTCTGCTGTGTTGGTTCGATCCGGTCGCTTGACTGTGAAATGCACTACTGCAGCGCAGAGGGTGCGGGGCAGCCGTACCGCGATGGAGTACTGGCTACTGCCTCCAGTCTGGTTTCGCGGTCGAGGAACAGAATCCTGACCCGGTTGCGATAGCAGTCAACGGTCCCGTCATAGGGGAGGGTTCGCCCGGTCAGTCGCTCGAACGCTGCCATCGTTGTCTGCTTGGAAAGGCGTCTGCGCTGTTCCAGCAGTGACACGACCATGAGGATTCCGCGCCTGGAGCCCATTCCGCCGCACCTTGCACGAATGCGAATCTGACCACCTTCATGCTTGAGAAGAATGGAGACCGCATCAATCAGTGTCCGGTAAGCGGCCAATTGCAGTTCCACGCTCAGGTTGCAGGGGTCGCCTTTCAGATCCGGGCGGAGAACGCGCTCCGTCAGCTTCCACGACTCACGGATGCCACCCGCCTGCAGGGCCACGTAAAGCCCAAGATGCTCCAGGCCCGAGGGATAGACCATGCTTGTCTGTTCGCGAAAGAGCCGCGAATGTACATTCGAGGTATGCAGAAGGCTGTTGGCCACTGCGTGATGTCCCTGGGCCTTGAGCCATTCGGCCAGCTCAACCAGCGACGTATCAATGCCGTCGCCGAGCTTGCGAAGGTGCAGGGCACGTTCACGCAGCTCCATCTCGCTGGCCAATTGCGAGCTCCTCGCCAGATGGATGGCGTCCCTTTCCCCCATCTCGCGCAGCCTGTAACGGTGGTAGAAGTGGGTGATGCGTGATCCGAGCAGCAGCAATACGATGCCGCTGATCGCCATGATCTGCTGGGTGATGAAGGCCGCTGGATCGAATGCGGTGGGATGGGTGTTGGGCGTGGTCAGGCCGATGACCATGTTGAGCACCGGCACTGCAAGGGCAGCCCCCTTCCAGCCATACAGGCAGGTAAGCGCGGCCGCGGGGAGTGCCAACAGCAGCAGGAACGTTGCCTTCAATGCAATCCAGTCTGCGGGCAGTTGAGTCGCTGCTATCCCGATCAGCAGCATCGATGAAAGTGCTGCCAGCATCGGGGTCTTTCGTCGAGCGTTCCACTCCTGCCCCACGTCCTGCCGCGCCCACAGCATGGCGATGGGGGCCACCGTCAGAATGCCGATGAAATCACCCACGCTGAAGCGCGCGGCATTGGTCAGGAAGGGTGTGGAAGGAGGTGTTGGCCAGAGCAGATGGGAAAAGCTGAGGTTGAGCAGAGTAATAACGACGCTGGAAGCGGCGGCAATCAACAAGAGGCCGATCGTCTGCGACTCCGCCATCAGTCGCCGTTGCAGCTTCACAATCAGCATCACCGCTGGCATGAGGAATGCGGAGGCAACAATGACCCATGTCAGGCCGTACTTCTCGATCATCGGCACGCGGGACTGTGCAAAGTACGCATATTCGCCCAGCAGCAGGTAGGGCCACAGGCGCGGCGGGCACAACAGCACGGCTGCCACCCGGATGCCGGCTGGCAAATAGAACTGATCCAGCGACAGCTGTCGGGTTGCCCAATAGGCCACTGCATAAAGCAAGGCAATCATCAGGCCAGCCGGACGAATGCGCACCTTCAGCAACAATCCTTCTTTCCACCAGTCCAATCGCACGTCCCCCTCTCCTACGTGTCCCCTGTCAGCATCCATTCGCCGCGGGGCCCGGTTTCTCAGGACGGTATCGGTCTGCGAACGATTATGCAATTGCATAGCTGCGCATTTAGGAAATTGTCCAGCCATCCATCACAGATGTCGCGTGAAAATCTGTGACGTGTGCAGCACGATCAGCGCTGCGGTACGTTTGTCAGAACGTTCAATACAGGTGGAGATGCAGAATCTTCACCACAACGCATCCCGCAGCTTGTACCAGGACATCGCCGCCACCAGCAGCGGCGTGCGCAGCAGCCGGCCGCCGGGGAAGGGCGCATGCCGCAGGCGCTGGAATACGTCCAGGCGCTCGCTCTGGCCCTCGATGGCGGCCGCGATGACCTCGCCGGCCAGCCCGGCGGCGGCCACCCCATGGCCGGAGAAGCCCTGCGCGAAGTACAGGTTGCCGTCAAGCCGGCCCCAATGCGGGGCGCGGTTGCGGGTGATGTCCACATAGCCGCCCCAGACCTGGTCCAGGGCCACGTCGGCCAGCTGTGGGAACACCTGGTGCATGCGCCGCTGCATCACCCCGCGCAGGCCGGGTGGGGGCAGCGCCGAGTAGCTGGCGCGCCCCCCGAACAGCAGCCGATGGTCATGGCTGAGGCGGAAATAGTCCAATGCCCAGGCGGTGTCGGCCACGGCCATGTCGTTGCCGATCAGGGCGCGGGCGCGCTCGGCCCCCAGCGGCGCGCTGGCGCCGATATAGGTGCCGACCGGCATGATCCGCCGTTCCAGCTCGGGCAACAGGCCCTGCAGCCAGGCATTTCCGGCCACCACCAGATGCGCGGCGCGTACGCTGCCCTGCGCGGTGTGCAGGGTGGGCTGCGGTCCGCGCTGCACGCGGGTTACCGCCGAATCCTCGTGGATCACCACGCCGGCCGCGCGCGCCGCATCGGCCAGACCGCGCGCATAGGCCAGCGGGTGCAGGTGCGCGCTGAGCGGATCGAACATCGCGGCACGATAGCGCGGGCTGTCCAGCTGCGCGCGCAGGGCGTCACGGTCCCACCACTGCATGGGGTAGTCGTAATGGCGTTGCAGGTGCTCGCAGTTGGCCCGCAGCTCGCGCTCATGGCGTTCGCGGATGGCGACGCTGGCGTGGCCTTCCACCCAATGGCAGTCAATGCCGTGGCGATTGATGCGGGCGCGCATCGCCTGCACCGCGTCGCGCGACCAGTCGAACAGGTGGCGCGCATCATCACGACCGAGCTGACGCTCCAGCTCATCCACCTCGCAGCCGTAGCCGACCAGCGCCTGGCCACCATTGCGGCCGGACGCGCCCCAGCCGATCCGCTGCGCTTCCAGCACTACCACGCGCCGGCCACGCGCGGCCAGTTCCAGGGCTGCGGTCAGGCCGGTATAGCCGGCGCCCAGCACCGCAACGTCGGCCTGCACATTACCCTGCAGCGGGGGCAGTGCGGGCGGTTCGGGCAGGCTGGCGGCGTACCAGCTGGGCGGGAACGCGGCGCTCACTGCAGGCCTCGCGGGTGCAGGGCGGGAGGGCGGAGCGGGGCAGGTCGATCGGCGTTCACCCCGGTAGTTTCGCCGATGCGTGACGGCTGTGGTGTGACGGCACCGACTTGCCGGCTTCGCCGGGCGACGGGTAACGTGTCGGCACGCCAAGGAGTTTTCCCATGCGCCGCCTGCCCTGGGTGGGCCTGCCCACCGACAGCACCGTGCTCGGCCATCACCGTTTCGCGGTGGCCGGCGAGAAGTACGTGCGCGCGCTGGCCGAGGCGGCCGAGGTGACTCCGGTAGTGTTGCCGAGCCTGCAGCCACCGCTGCCGGCCGGCGACTGGCTGCAGGGGCTGGATGGCCTGCTGCTGACCGGCGCGGTCAGCAATATCGAACCGCAGCACTACGAAGGTGGCCGCAGCTGGCCAGGCAATCCACATGACCCGGCCCGCGATGCCAATGCCTTTGCGTTGCTGCACGAGGCACTGGCGCTGGACCTGCCGGTGCTGGCGATCTGCCGCGGCTTCCAGGAGTTGAACGTCGCGCTGGGCGGCAGCCTGCATCCGCAGGTGCACGCGGTGCCTGGCCTGGCCGACCATCGCGAAGAACCGCAGGCGCCGGTGGAGGTGCAGTATGGGCCGGCGCACGCGGTCACGCTGGCCGCCGATGGCTGGCTGGCGCAGTGGCACGGCAGTGGCCGCGCGCAGGTCAATTCGGTACACGGGCAGGGTGTCGCCCGCCTGGCGCAGGGGCTGCAGGTCGAGGCCGTGGCCGACGATGGGCTGGTCGAAGCGGCACGCAGCCTGCACCATCGTTTCGTGCTCGGCGTACAGTGGCACCCGGAGTGGCGTGTCATGCAGGCGCCGTTCTATCACGCTATTTTCCGTGCGTTCGGCCAGGCTTGCCGGCAGCACCAACAGAACCGACTGGATTCCCGATGAGTTCCCGAACGCGCCCGCGCAAGACGGCCACGCCCCCCGCACCGCAGGAAAGCACGCTGCTGCGCTGGCTGAAGGAGCGGCGCATCACCGAGGTGGAATGCCTGGTGCCGGACATCACCGGAAACGCGCGCGGCAAGATCATTCCCGCCGACAAGTTCTCGCACGACTACGGCACGCGCCTGCCTGAGGGCATCTTCGCCACCACCGTCACCGGCGAGTTCCCTGACGATTATTACGAGCTGACCTCGCCGTCGGACTCGGACATGATGCTGCGCCCCGATCCGGACACGGTGCGCATGGTGCCGTGGGCGGCCGACGCCACCGCGCAGGTCATCCACGATTGCTACACCAAGAGCGGTGAGCCGCACGAACTGGCGCCGCGCAACGTGCTGCGCCGCGTGCTGGCAGCCTACGCCGAGCTGGGCCTGCGCCCGGTGGTGGCGCCGGAACTGGAGTTCTTCCTGGTGCAGAAGAACACCGACCCGGACTTCCCGCTGCTGCCACCGGCCGGCCGCTCCGGGCGCCCGGAGACCGCGCGGCAGTCGTACTCGATCGATGCGGTCAACGAGTTCGACCCGATCCTCGACCTGATGTACGACTACGCCGATGCGATGAAGCTGGACGTGGACACGCTGATCCACGAGTCCGGCGCGGCGCAGCTGGAGGTCAACTTCACTCATGCCGATGCGATGGACCTGGCCGACCAGGTGTTCCTGTTCAAGCGCACCATGCGCGAAGCGGCGATGCGCCACGGGGTGTATGCCACGTTCCTGGCCAAGCCGATGGAAAACGAGCCGGGCAGTGCCATGCACATCCACCAGAGCCTGGTGCGGGTGAGCGATGGCAGCAACGTGTTCGCTGGCGAGACCGATGCCGAGGGCGAGTTCAGCCCGGTGTTCGGCCACTACCTGGGCGGCCTGCAGAAGTACGCACCGCAGGCGATGGCGTTCTTCGCGCCGAACGTGAACTCTTACCGCCGGCTGGTGTTCGGCGAAGTCTCGCCGAGCAACGTCCACTGGGGCTTCGACAACCGCACCTGCGGCCTGCGCGTGCCGCTGGATACGCCGGAGAACATGCGCGTGGAGAGCCGTTTCGCCGGGTCCGATGCCAATCCCTACCTGGCGATGGCCGCGACCCTGGCCTGCGGCCTGCTGGGCATCCGCGAGCGGCTGGCACCGGATGCGCCGGTGACCGGCAGCGCCAAGGAACTGGGCTACGACCTGCCGCGCTCGCTGGGCGAGGCGCTGGACGGGCTGGAGCGGTGCAGCGAGCTGCAGGCCCTGCTGGGTGAGCGCTTCTGCCGGGCCTACATCTCGGTCAAGCGCAAGGAATACGAGACCTTTTTCCGCGTCATCAGCTCGTGGGAGCGCGAGTTCCTGCTGCTGAACGTCTGAGCATCCGGAATAGAAAAATCCGCCGCCGGGGGGTAGGCTGGCACCCGTCGCCGGCCCCGCCGGCCCCCCCTTCCCGCATTCTGGAGCACCCGATGAAGCTGCGTATCCTCACGCTCGGCCTGGCCTCCGCCATGCTCGCCGCCTGTGGCGGTGGCAATGGCGGCGCGCAGGACAGCCAGGTCCTGAACGTCTACAACTACAGCGATTACATCGCCGAGGACACCATTCCGACCTTCGAGAAGGAGAGCGGGATCAAGGTGACCTACGATGTGTTCGACAGTGACGAGATGGTCGAGACCAAACTGCTGGCCGGCAACAGCGGCTATGACGTGGTGGTGCCGACCCTGAACTTCTTCGGTCGCCAGATCCAGGCCGGTGTGTTCCTGCCGCTGGACAAGAGCAAGATCCCGAACCTGGCCAACCTCGATCCGGCGGTGATGAAGCGCATCGCCACCCAGGACCCGGGCAACCAGTACGGCGTGCCGTACATGATCGGCACCACCGGCATCGGCTACAACGTGGACATGCTGAAGCAGCGCTTCGGCGGCAGCGCCGACATCGCCAACAGCTGGGACCTGGTGTTCAAGCCGGAGAACATCAGCAAGATGAAGGACTGCGGCGTGACCATCCTGGACACGCCAGCGGACATGATCCCGATCGCACTGCATTACCTGGGCCTGGACCCGCACAGCGGCGACCCGGCCGAGCTGCAGAAGGCCGCCGACCTGCTGAAGTCGATCCGCCCGTACGTGCAGAACTTCCACTCCTCGCAGTACGTGGGTTCGCTGGCCAACGGTGGTACCTGCCTGGTGGTCGGCTGGTCGGGTGACATCATCCAGGCCCGCGACCGCGCCGAGGAAGCCAGCAATGGCGTGCACGTGGCCTATTCGATCCCGAAGGAAGGCGCACCGCAGTGGTTCGACATGCTGGCGATCCCGAAGGACGCCAAGCATCCGGAAGCCGCGTACGCCTTCATCAACTACCTGCTGCAGCCGAAGGTTGCCGCGGCCAACACCAACTTCATCCACTACGCAAACCCGGTGCCGACCGCGACCCCGCTGGTGGACGAGGCGATCCGTACCGACCCGACCATCTACCCGCCGGCCGACGTGGCCGAGAAGATGTTCACCTACTCGATCAACACGCCGGAGACCGACAAGCTCTACACCCGGCTGTGGACCGAGGTGAAGACCGGGCGCTAAGGGCTGGCTGGCAGGTGGGTGCCGACCGTTGGTCGGCATGCTTTTCCGGCAGGGCCGACCAACGGTCGGCCCCCACCAGATCTGCAGATCCCCCCGGCCCGGTGGTGCCACCCGTTGCCGTCATATCCCCTGCAGCCCCCGGCCGTTAGAATGGCGGCCGCTGTCCACCGCCCGCTCCCGGAGCCCCCATGCCCGTTGAAGCCCAGCCGGTAGCCGCCGTCGTCGACACGACCGGTGCGCCCGGCTATCTCTCCATTCGTGACCTGCGCAAGGAATTCGACGGTTTCGTCGCCGTCGACGACGTCAATCTGGACGTGCGCAAGGGCGAGATCTTTGCCCTGCTCGGAGGCTCCGGCAGCGGCAAATCGACCCTGCTGCGCTGCCTGGGCGGCTTCGAGACGCCCACCAAGGGCAGCATCACCGTCGATGGCCAGCGCCTGGACGCGCTGCCGCCGTACCAGCGGCCGGTCAACATGATGTTCCAGTCCTATGCGCTGTTCCCGCACATGACGGTGGAGCAGAACATTGCCTTCGGCCTGAAGCAGGATGGCCTGGGCAAGGACGCGATCAGCAAGCGCGTCGGCGAGATGCTCGACCTGGTGCAGATGGGCCACCTGGGCAAGCGCAAGCCGCACCAGCTGTCCGGTGGCCAGCAGCAGCGCGTGGCGCTGGCGCGGTCGCTGGCCAAGGGGCCGAAGCTGCTGCTGCTGGACGAGCCGATGGGCGCACTGGACAAGAAGCTGCGCTCGCAGATGCAGCTGGAACTGGTCAGCATCATCGAGTCGTCGGGCGTGACCTGCGTGATGGTCACCCACGACCAGGAAGAAGCGATGACCATGGCTACCCGCATCGCGGTGATGGATGCCGGCTGGATCCAGCAGGTCGGCAAGCCGGACGAGGTCTACGAGCAGCCGGCCAACCGCTTCGTCGCCGAGTTCATCGGTTCGGTCAACCTGTTTGACGGGGTGATCGACGAGGACCTGCCCGAGTACGTGACCGTGCGCTCGCCGCTGTTCCCGGCACCGATCTACATCGCCCATGGCATCACCTGTTACGAAGGGCAGCCGGTCGCATTCGCGCTGCGCCCGGAAAAGGTGATGATCGGCAAGGACGAGCCGGAAGGGCACACCAACAAAGCGCAGGGCGTGATCGAGGACATCGCCTATTTCGGCAGCCATTCGGTCTACCACGTGCGGCTGCCCAGCGGCGCCAAGGTGCTGGCCAACTTCGCCAACTCGCAGCGCTGGGCCAGCGACGGCCTGACCTGGGGTGACAGCGTATGGGTGCACTGGCGTGACAACGACGGCGTGGTGCTGACCTCATGAGCGTCGCCGGCCTGAAGCGCTGGCTGCCGGGGCTGCGTGCCACGGTGATCGGCATTCCGTACCTGTGGCTGCTGCTGTTCTTCGCAGTGCCGTTCCTGATCGTGCTGATGATCAGCTTCTCGCTCAGCCGGGTCGGCTCGCCGCCGTATACCTGGCTGCTGCAGTACGCCGACGGCGGCTTCTCGCTGAAGCTGAACCTGGAGAACTACCTGGCGCTGTTCCGCGATTCGATCTATGCGCAGGCGTTCCTGAGCTCGATCAAGATCGCGGCGATCTCCACCTTCTTCACCCTGCTGATCGGCTATCCGATGGCCTATGCCATCGCGCGCCTGTCGCCGGCCGCACGCAATGTGGCGATGATGCTGGTGGTGCTGCCGTCGTGGACCTCGTTCCTGATCCGCGTGTATGCGTGGAAGGCAATCCTGGACCGCAATGGCCTGCTTGACCAGTTCCTGCAGTTCACTGGCCTGCAGACGCTGATGACGTCGATGGGGCTGCCGAAACTGCAGCTGATCGATACGCCGACCGCCGCCTATATCGGCATCGTCTACTGCTACCTGCCGTTCATGGTGCTGCCGCTGTACGCCAACCTGGTCAAGCATGACCACCGCCTGCTGGAAGCGGCCTACGACCTCGGCGCCAAGCCGTGGCAGGCGTTCCTGCGCATCACGTTGCCGCTGTCGAAGGCCGGCATCATCGCCGGCTGCATGCTGGTGATGATCCCGGCGGTGGGTGAGTTCGTGATCCCGGAAATGCTCGGTGGTTCGGAGACGCTGATGGTCGGCCGCCAGCTGTGGAACGAGTTCTTCAACAACCGCAACTGGCCGGGCGCTTCGGCGATGGCGGTGGCGATGATCCTGTTGCTGCTGGTGCCAATCCTGCTGTTCAACCGTTCCCAGCAGCGCCTGCTGGAAGGGAAGCAGGCATGAGCCCGCGTACCGCCAAGGGCCTGGGGCTGGGCGTGCTGCTGCTCGGCTTCGCCTTCCTGTACCTGCCGATCCTGTTGTTGATGTTCTACTCGTTCAACAGCTCGCGGCTGGCGATGGTCTGGGCCGGGTTCTCCACCCGCGCCTACAGCGACCTGTTCGCCGACCGCGCGCTGATGGACGCGATGTGGACCAGCCTGGTGGTGGCGTTCTGGACCGCCTGTACCGCCACCGTGCTGGGTACGCTGGCGGCGATGGTGATGACCCGCTTCAAGCGATTCCGTGGCAAGCCACTGTTCGGCGCGCTGGTGACCGCGCCGCTGGTGATGCCGGACGTGATCCTGGGCTTCTCGCTGATGGCGCTGCTGGCATCGATGGGCGCGATTCCCGGCTTCCCGGCGCGTGGCCTGGCCACCATCTGGATCGCGCACGTGACCTTCACCCTCTGCTTCGTCACCGTGGTGGTGTCCTCGCGCCTGCAGGAAATGGACCTGTCGCTGGAAGAAGCGGCGATGGACCTGGGCGCCAGCCGGTTGACCGTGTTCACCCGCATCACCCTGCCCATCATCGCGCCGGCGCTGGTGGCGGGTTGGCTGCTGGCCTTCACCCTGTCGCTGGATGACGTGGTGGTGGCCAGCTTCGTGGCCACGCCGGGCTCGACCACGCTGCCGATGAAGGTGTTCGCTTCGGTGCGCATGGGCATCAGTCCGAAGATCAACGCGTTGGCCACGCTGCTGGTGTCGGCGGTGTCGATCGCTGCGGTGATCGGCTGGTACATCAACGCCCGCGCCGAGAAGCGGCGCCAGCGCGACCTGCAGCTGGCGCGGCAGGACAACGGCTGAGTACACGGCCTGTCGACAGTGCCGGCAACATCCGGCTCACGGACAGCGGCGCACAATGGGGGTCTTCCAGATGGAGATCCCCCATGACCGTCGAGATCATCGACCCGGCCACCGGCCAGGTGACCTACCGCCATGAACTGATGGGCGCTGCTGACATCGAGCAGCGCCTGCAGGCTGCCGCCGATGCCTTCCCCGGCTGGGCCGATCGCTCGCTGCAGGATCGCGGTGCCGTCCTTCGCCAGATCGCCGCGCAGCTGCGCACGCGTCGCGACGACCTGCAGCAGGCGATGACCCATGAGATGGGCAAGCTCAAGGCCGAGTCGCTGGCCGAGGTCGACAAGTGCGCTGCCGCCTGCGAGTACTACGCCGACCACGCGGCCGACTATCTCAAGCCGCAGCTGATCGATACCGAAGCCCAGCGCAGCTACGTGCGTTACGAGCCGATCGGCTGCGTGTTCGCGGTGATGCCATGGAATTTCCCGGTCTGGCAGGTGTTCCGTTTCCTGGCCCCGGCGTTCATGGCTGGCAACGTGGCCCTGCTCAAGCACGCCAGCAACGTGCCGCAGTGCGCCGACCTGATCCTGGCGGTGTGTCGTGACGGAGGCCTGCCTGAGGGCGTGTTCGACGTGCTGCACATCGACAACGACCAGGCTGCCGAGGTGCTGCGCGACGCACGGGTGAAGGCGGTGACGCTGACCGGCAGCGAACGGGCAGGGCGCTCGATCGCCTCCAATGCCGGCAGCCAGCTGAAGAAGTCGGTGATGGAGCTGGGTGGCAGCGATGCCTTCGTGGTACTCGACGATGCCGACCTCGACAAGGCCGTGGCGGCGGCGGTGAAGTCGCGTTTCGACAACAGCGGGCAGACCTGCCTTGCGGCCAAGCGCTTCATCGTGGTCGATGCGGTGGCCGATGACTTCACCCGAAGCTTCGTTGAAGCCGCGGGCCAGCGCCAGTATGGCGATCCCAGTGAGCGTGGCACCACGCTGGCGCCGATGGCCCGTGCCGATCTGCGCGACGAACTGCACAAGCAGGTGCAGGCCAGCGTCGCCAAGGGCGCGCGCGTTCTGGTCGGCGGCGAGCCCATTGCCGGCACCCATGCGGGCTATCCGGCGACCGTGCTCGATCAGGTCGGCCCAGGCATGCCTGCCTACGACGAGGAGCTGTTCGGGCCGGTGGCTGCGGTGATCCGGGTCAAGGATGAGGCCGAGGCGCTGCGCGTGGCCAACGACACCCGCTTCGGCCTGGGCGGCAGCGTGTGGACGCGCGACCCGGTGCGCGGCGAAGCCTTCGCGCAGCGCATGGAATGCGGCGCCGCGTTCGTCAACGCCATCGTCAAGAGCGACGCTCGGCTGCCGTTCGGTGGCAGCAAGCAGTCCGGCTTCGGCCGGGAGCTGGCCGACCACGGCATCCACGAGTTCATGAACATCAAGACCGTCTACGTGGCTTGATGCCGAACGGTAGTGCCGGCCACTGGCCGGCATTGCCCTGGTTGCCGGCCAGCGGCCGGCACTACCAGAAGCGGGGCATGTGCCACGACCAACGGTCGCGGCCTACCGGATTGCTGGGTATCGACACCCCCGTGCATGGTGCGTATCGACCGTTGGTCGATACGCGCTACAACCACTTCGCGCGCTTGAACAACCGGTACAGGCCCACGCACACACCGCCCACGCCGACAATCATCAGCGGATACGACCACGGCTGGCTCAGCTCGGGCATGTGGCTGAAGTTCATGCCGTACCAGCTGGTGATCAGCGTCGGCGCTGCCAGTAGTGCGGCCCATGCACCCAGGCGCTTGACCGTCTCGCCCTGCGCCAGCGTCACCAGCGACAGGTTCACGCTCAGTGCGGTGCCCAGCATCTCGCGCAGGGTGTCGATCACATCGCTGATGCGTACCGCGTGGTCATGCACGTCGCGCACGTAGAGCTTCACTTCATCGGGAATCAGGTCACCCTGGTAGCGGCGCAGCTGCGCCAGCACATCCTGCAGCGGTGCCACCGCCATCCGCATCTTGTTCAGTTCGCGCTTGAGCTCGTAAAGCCGTACCACCGTGCTGCGCTTGTAGCTGTCGGCAAAGATGTCCTTTTCCAGCAGGTCCAGGGTGTCGCGGAAGCGGTGCACGATCGGCAGGTAGTTGTCGACCACGAAGTCGGTCACCGCGTACAGGCAGTACGACGGGCCCATCTTCAGCAGCTGCGGTTCACGCTCGACCCGTGCACGCACCGGGGCGTAGGACAGCGAGGCGCCGTGGCGCACCGTAACCAGGAAACGCGGGCCGAGGAAGGCGTGGGTTTCGCCGTACTGGATGCGTTCGTCCACCATCTGCGCGGTGGTCACCACCACGAACAGCGAATTGCCGTAGGTCTCGACCTTGGGCCGCTGGTGCGCATTGCGCGCGTCCTCGATGGCCAGGTCGTGCAGGCAGAACTCTTCCTGCAGTTTCAGCAGCACATCGTCGTTGGGGTCGTACAGGCCGACCCAGACGAAGCCGTTGCCACTGGCAATGACATCGCTGATGGCATCCAGGCTGATGTCGTGGCGTTTGCCGTCGTCATCGTAGTGGACGCAGTTGATGACGCAGGCGGGATTGGCCGAGGCAGGGGCGGAAGCGGAGGCGGGCAATGACATGCCCGCCATCGTGCGTCAGTGCCGTGTTTCGGACAAGTGAGGACGGCGCCCCAGTACCCATGCCAGCGCGACGTGGACGGGCAGCAGAAGCACGATCCACTGCACGTTGTACTGCGCCTGCAGGCTCAGCCAGTGCAGCACCAGCGCCGCCACGGCCTGCACCGCCAGCAGCCACAGCACGACCCTGAACATGCGGCCCGGCGCGCGCCGGCGCAGCAGCGCGATCGCGCCTGGCAGCAACAGCACGGCCAGTGGCGAAAGCAGCAGCAGGTTGCGGTTGGCCCAGGCGGCGTAGTGGGTGCTGAAGCCCCACAGGAACACCAGCAGGCTGCCGGCGATGGCACACAGCAGCCAGAACGGCAGGGCCAGCCCGGCCAGCAGGCGCGGGCGGTTGCGCAGCGCCAGCACGCCGCCGGCCACGACCAGCCCAAGCAGCAGCCACGGCCACCAGCGGCGTGCGAATTCCTTCGGCTCCGGGTCGATGCGGTGCGGCAGCAGTTCCTGTTCGGACTGCACCAGCGGCCGGCCATCGCTGTTGCGCGCCTGGCGCAGCGCATCGGCCAGGCGCATCGGCACGAAGGCTTCCTGCCAGCGCGACAGCGGCTGGTCGGCGAACGGCCCGAGGCCGACATCGAAGCCCAGCCACATCCATGGTGCCGGCGAGGCCAGGCGCACCGATTCACTGCGGTAGGTATTGCCGCGCGAGCGCCCCGACAGCTGCGACTGCAGGCCGCCACCCAGCGCCTTGTCCACCGTGTCGCGTACCATCGTGGCGCAGTTGGCGGTGTAGTAGTCGTAGTGGTAGCGCGCGTTTTCCGGCTTGGCCCGCTCGGCCAGGTCGGCGGCCAGTGCACGTGCCTGCTCCGGGCGCAGGTCCAGCCACTGCACGCTGGCGCCACGGCCGGTCTCGTCGTAGTACGACAGATCCTGCTGCAGCGGCAGCGCCACCAGGTAGTACATCATGTCGCCGCGCACGAAGCGGCTGATGAAGTCGTCCTCGGACGGATCGAAGTAGCCGAAGTTGTACGAGGTCGCTTCGCCACTGAGCGGATCGATCACGACGATGGCGTCATGGCCGAAGCGCTCGAAGAACACGGTGCCCGGCTGCATGGTCACCACCCCGATGCGCGGGGCGGGAGCCTCGGCGCTGGTGGCGGGTGCAGCAGGTTCGGGTGCCGCCGGCTGCGCGAAGGCGGCCAGCGGCAGGGCCGTGGCCAGCACGCACAGTGCCAGCCACAGCCTCAGGCGCAGTGCCAGGAGGGAGCCGCGCTTCAAGCGTCGTCCTGCGCGTCCGGCGGCAGCACGGTCACGTGGAAGGCCTGGACCCGGCGCGCATCGGCGCGGGCCACGCGGAACATGAAGCGGTCCAACGCCAGCTCGTCACCGACTTCCGGCAGGTGGCCCACGGCCTCGGTGACCAGGCCACCGATGGTGTCGTAGTCCTCGTCGGAGAAGGTAGCGCCGAAGCGTTCGTTGAAGTCGCCGATCGGGGTCAGCGCGTCGACCACGTACTGGCCGTCGGACTGGATGGCGATCTGCGCCGACGGATCCTCGGCCTCGTCATGCTCGTCGTCGATCTCGCCGACGATCTGTTCCAGCACGTCCTCGATGGTGACCAGGCCGGCGACACCGCCGTACTCGTCGACCACGATGGCCATGTGGTTGCGTGACAGGCGGAATTCCTTCAGCAGCACGTTGAGCTTCTTCGCCTCCGGGATCAGCACTGCCGGGCGCAGCAGCTCGCGCACGTTGGCCGGGCCGTTGTCGGCGACCACGCCGCGCAGCAGGTCCTTGGCCAGCAGGATGCCAAGGATGTCGTCCTTGTTCTCGCCGTGCACCGGGAAGCGCGAATGGCCGGATTCGACCACCTGCTTCATCAGTTCCAGGAAGGGCGCTTCGACCGGCAGCGAAACCATCTGCGAGCGCGAGATCATCACGTCGCCCACGGTCAGCTCGGCCACCGAAATGGCGCCTTCCATCATCTTCAGGGTATCGGCGGCGATCAGGCCCTCTTCCTGCGCGGTGTGCAGGACAGCGACCAGCTCGTCGCGGGTATGGGGTTCGCCGGAGAAGGCGGAGGTCAGGCGTTCAAGCCAGCCGCGCTTCTTTTCACTGGGCTCCTGTGCGGAGCTACTACTGTCGTCTTCTGACATCTCTGGAAAAAGGGCACCCGGCAAGCCGGGCGTTGGCCCAAGTCTAGCAGGATGTGGCGGCCTGTCAGTGACCGTCGCTGCCCGGTCCGGTGATCGGCGGCGGGGCCAGTTCAGGCCGGGCGGGGGCTTCTTCCTCGGGCAGGTCCAGGCTGTAGGTGCAGCCGGCCAGGGTTTTGCCGGGATGGGAGGCCACGGTGGAGACGCTGAGGATGATCGACTCGATCCGGGCCTCGCCGGTCTTCGGATCGGTCACGTCGCGGCTGACCAGCTCGCGGCCGGCCATGAACTTGCCGTCCTGGTCGTAGCCGGTCTCCAGCCCCAGCTGCCTGGCCAGCGGCCGCGGATCGGCCTGGTCGAGGATCGCCATGACGCTGGACCCGGCCACGGCGACCCGTTCGGTGCGGGCGCCGAACACGCTGATCGGCTGGGCCAGCCGGTACTCGCTCATGAACTGGTTGCCCTGCGGCAGCGGCTGCAGGCCGTGGGCGACGGCTTTCAGTGGATCAGCCAGCAGGGGCGCCAACGCGGCCTGCTCGGCCACGCCCTGGCGGCATTCAATCAGGGCCGGCAGGTCCAGGGCAGCGGCCGGGGCGGACACGGCGAGCAGCAGGGGCAGGGCAATACGCAGCACGGGCACGGGATCCGCAACGGGAGGCAGGCCGGTGATCGTACCGGTCCCGGCCAGCCATCGCGAGCGCCCCAAGGCAATCAGGGCGGATACCGGCGCGTGGTCGCAGGGTACCAGCGCAGCCTGACCGGATAGCCCAGTTGCACCTGCAGGTGATCGCGCACGGCCGCCGCCGTCGCGCGGTTGGCCGGGGTATCGCGCAGCTCAACCTCCAGTTCCCCGGTCGTGACATCCAGGCTATAGCCGAACAGGTCGGGCAGCTGGGCCAGCAGCCAGTCCCGCTGTGCGTGCAGGCGGCGCTGCATCTCCGCTTCGGTCATCGCGGCGCCGGTGATGTAGCGCACGCGTTGCGGGCCATCCGCCCCTGGATGTGTCTCATCGGCCGCGGGTGCTGGGCCAGTCAGTCGAACGACGACGTTCCAACCTGCCGCGTTGTCCACCCAGATTCCGGCGAGGCGTGCCGCGTGGCGCGCTTTCAAACGTTCCATCAATGCGTGCTGCTGCGCCTCGGCGACCGCCTGACGCGCCGTCTGTTGGCTGACGTCAAAGAACGCCTGCACCTCGGCGACCTTGGCGGCAATGTCGGCGGCGCTGTCGCTGGCCGGGAACGGCGACGGTCGTTCCCGGCCGGGGTCGATGCCCGGGGCAGTGGTCACCTGCAGAAGAGCGGCGATGAGTGCGGGCAGCAGCGCGATGGGCGCGTCCTCCGTGAAGATCCCGGTGTGCGTGGGCCTCAGCGCTCGCCGGCGTAGGGGTCGGCGATGCCGAGCTCGGCCAGGATCTCGCGCTCCAGCTGTTCCATGGCGTCGGCTTCCTTGTCGTCCTCGTGGTCCCAGCCGAGCAGGTGCAGCACGCCGTGCACGGTCAGGTGTGCGTAGTGGGCGTTGAGCGCCTTGCCCTGTTCATCGGCCTCGCGGGCCACCACCGGTGCGCAGATCACCAGGTCGCCCAGCAGCGGAAACTTCACGCCCTTGGGCAGCCCTTCGGGCACTTCGGCCGGGAAGCTGAGCACGTTGGTCGCGTAATCCTTGCCGCGATAATGGCGGTTCAGTGACTGCCCTTCCTTGGCATCGACCACGCGGATGGCCAGGTCGGCCTCGCGGATGCGGCCTTTCAGCGCAGCAGCCACCCACTTGCGGAAGCTGACCGCCGCCGGCAGGCCGGTGCGCGGCAGGGCATAACTGACGGCGACGTCCAGTCGCACGGGACCACGGGTCATGGAGTTGCTCCAGGTTGGATCTGATGCAGGTCACGGCGATCGTAGGCGCTGACGATGCGCGCCACCAGCGGGTGGCGGACCACGTCGCGCGACTCGAAGAAGGTGAAGCTGACGCCCTCGACCTCGCGCAGCACGTCGATGGCATCGCGCAGGCCGGACTTCACGTGCTTGGGGAGATCGGTCTGGGTCAGGTCGCCGGTGACCACGGCGGTGGAACCGTAGCCGAGGCGGGTCAGGAACATCTTCATCTGCTCGATGGTGGTGTTCTGTGCTTCGTCCAGGATCACGAAGGCATCGTTGAGCGTGCGGCCACGCATGTAGGCCAGCGGCGCGATTTCGATGACGTTCTTTTCCAGCAGCTTGACCACCTTCTCCACGCCCATCATCTCGTAGAGGGCGTCGTACAGCGGTCGCAGGTAGGGGTCGACCTTCTGGCTCAGGTCACCGGGCAGGAAGCCCAGCTTCTCGCCGGCCTCCACCGCCGGGCGCACCAGGATCAGGCGCTGCACCCGTGATTCGTTCAGCGCTTCGACCGCGCTGGCCACGGCCAGGAAGGTCTTGCCGGTGCCGGCCGGGCCGATGCCGAAGTTGATGTCATGCGTGGCGATCTGGTGCAGGTAGCGGCCCTGGTTGGCACCGCGGCCGCGCACCGTGCCGCGCTTGACCTTGATCGCCACCTCCTGCGCTTCGTAGGAGCGTTCGGCGATCTGCTCGACGTTGGCCTGCGCCAGGCGCAGGTGGATGGCGTGGTTGTCGAAGGTGGTTTCGCCGGCTTCGGCGTACAGCGCTTCAACCAGCTTCTGCGCCTCGACGATGGCTTCGTTGGGCCCGCTGATGCGGAACACGAAACCGCGGTTGGCGATCTCCACGCCGAGCTTCAGCTCGATCTGGCGCAGGTGCCCATCGAAGGGGCCGCACAGGTTGGCCAGCCGCTCGGTGTCTTCCGGCGACAGGGTGAAGTCTCGATGTTCGATGCTTTTCATTGCCTTGGGTGGGGCGGAAGCCTTCCACCGCAGTGTATTCAGGGAGGACAAGGGTAGCGCGCGCAGCGGGCGCGCGGCCAGCACGGGGTCGATACATGCTTTTCCACACCCGGTGTGGACGGGGGCTGCGGAAACCTGTGGATAGACCTCTACAGTGCTTGTGCCACAAGCGTCATGAGGGGGTGGTGAAAAAATCGTCACGGACCCGGGCGTGCCGGCACCCGCAGGACGGGCGGACCGGGAGGGAGGGCACGTCGCAGCGCGTGGCCGAGAACTTCCCGGGCACGCCGGCGTTCTTCGTGATCGCAGCGCAGGTTCCGCTGCCAGGCGAGCAACAGGATGCCGTGTTGCCGGTTTTCCACACCGGTTGTGGAATGATGCCGAATCAACCTGTGGATAGGTGGCGCGGAGCCTTGCAGCCAAAGGCTCGCCAACGCGTGGTGAAAAAACCGTCAGGGCTGATCGTAATCATAGAGGGTGCACGGGGCGGATGGCACCGTGGCGCCGTCGCAGGAGGGGATGGCATGGGCATCGGCAATGGGATGCGTGGAATCGGATTGGTGGGTATCGGCCTGCTGGCCGGGTGTGGGCAGGCGCCGCCTGCAGCGCTCGGCACGCTGGAGTGGGACCGGATCACGGTGCCGGCGCCGGCGGCCGAAGTGATCGCCACGGTGGAGGTACGCGAGGGGCAGCAGGTCAAGGCCGGAGCAGTGCTGATGCAGCTCGACCCCGCCCGCGGCGACGCGCAGTTCGCCGCGGCGCAGGCCGACACGGTGCGCGCGCAGGCCCAGTTGGAAGAACTGAAGATCGGCCCGCGCCAGGAACAGATCGCGCAGGCCCAGGCGCAGCTGGCCGCGTTGCGCGCGCAGTCTGCTGAAGCCACGGCCTACTACCGTCGGGTGCAACCGCTGGCACGCCAGCGCCTGATCGCCGCCTCCGAGCTGGACCGTGCACGGGCGGCTGCCGGCAGTGCCGAGGCCAGCGTGCGGGCCGCCGAGCAGGCCTGGCTGGAACTGGTGCACGGCAGCCGCGCGCAGGACATCGCCCAGGGCCAGGCGGCCGCCGATGCCGCGCAGGCGCAGCAGGTGGTGCAGGGCGTCAACCTGCAGAAGCTGCAGCTGCGCGCGCCGCGCGATGGTGTTGTCGATGCCCTGCCTTACCGGCAGGGTGACCAGGCGCCGATCGGGGCGCCACTGGCGGTGATGCTGGTCGGCGAGCGCCCCTATGCACGCGTCTACCTGCCGCAGCCGCTGCGCCTGCAGGTCAAGGTCGGGCAGGCTGCGCAGGTGCAGCTGGAAGACGGCAGCACCGTGCTGAAGGGGCACGTGCGCTCAATCCGCAGCGAGCCCTCGTTCACCCCGTACTACGCACTGACCGGTGATGACGTCGAGCGCCTGAGCTATCTGGCCGAGATCGAAGTGGACACGGCCACCGACATGCAGAAGCTTCCGGCCGGACTGCCGGTGCAGGTGCGCTTCTGAACACCGGCGACGACATCGCGGTGCATGCGCAGGGCTTGACCCGCCGCTTCGGCGATCTTCTGGCCGTGGACAATGTCGACCTGACCGTGCCGCGCGGGCAGGTGTACGGCTTCCTGGGGCCCAATGGATCCGGAAAGTCGACCACCATCCGCATGCTGTGCGGCCTGCTGGAACCGAGCGCTGGGCAGATCCAGGTGCTGGGGCTGGCGGTTCCCGAGCAGGCCGAAGCACTGCGCCGGCGCATCGGCTACATGACCCAGCGCTTCTCGTTGTATGAGGACCTGTCGGTGCGCGAGAACCTGGAATTCCTCGCCGCCATCCAGGATCTGCCACGCGCGCAGGCCCGGCAGCGGGTCGACGAGCTGCTGGAGCAGTACCATCTCCTGGACCGTCAGCCACAACTGGCCGGAACCCTCAGCGGTGGCCAGAAGCAGCGCCTCGCCCTGGCCGGCGCCGTCGTGCACGCGCCCGAGCTGCTGTTCCTGGACGAGCCGACCAGCGCGGTCGATCCGGAATCGCGCCGTGATTTCTGGGAAGCCCTGTTTGAACTTGCCAACGCCGGTACCACCGTGCTGGTGTCGACCCACTACATGGACGAGGCCGAGCGCTGCCACCGGCTGGCAATCCTGGACCGTGGTGCGCTGGTCGCCGATGGCACGCCGGCTGAGCTGTGCGCACGGCTGGACGGCCGCACGTTGCAGGTCACGTCGTCGCAGCCGCGGCAGGCCAGCCGCGCACTGTCTGAGCTGCCCGGTGTGCTGAGCGTGGCGCAGATCGGCACCCAGCTGCGCGTGCTGTGCAATGAGGGCGCAGCGGACGTCGCAGTGCTGGCCCGTGCACTTGCCAACGCTGACCCGCAGGCCCGTATCCAGACGGTGGCGCCGAACCTGGAAGATGTGTTCGTGGCCGCCACCCGTGGCCGCGGCCGGGAGCCGGCGGGATGAACCTGCGCCGGCTGTGGGCGATCATGCTCAAGGAGCTGCGGCAGCTGCGCCGCGACCGCATCACGCTGGCGATGATCGTTGGCATTCCGGTGATGCAGCTGTTGCTGTTCGGCTATGCGATCAACCTCAACCTGCGTCATCTCGATGCGGGTGTCGCCGATCAGGCCAACAGCGCCGCTTCGCGCGCGCTGGTGCAGGACATGGTGGCCACCGGCGTGATCACGCCGCGCAGCGAAGCCTACACGCCTGCCCAGCTGATGCAGGCGCTGCGCCGTGGCGAGATCAGTGTCGGCATCGTGGTGCCGGCCGACTTCGAGCGTCGCCGCTTCGATGGACGCGAGGCGGTGCAGGTGCTGGTCGATGGCAGCGACACCGTGGTGCAGAGCGCGGCGATCCAGCTGGCGCAGGTGCCGCTGGACACGCGCCCGACCAGCAACACCCGTCCCCTGCGCGAAGGCAGCATCGCCAGTGGTCCGGTCAGCGTGACCAGCTTCTACAACCCGCAGCGGCGCTCGGCGGTGAACATCGTACCGGGCCTGATCGGGGTGATCCTGACCATGACCCTGGTGATGTTCACGGCGGTAGCGGTGGTGCGCGAACGCGAGCGCGGCAACATGGAACTGCTGATCGCCACGCCGGTGTCGCGCAGCGAGCTGATGGTCGGCAAGGTGCTGCCCTATGCGGCCATCGGCCTGCTGCAGACCACGCTGGTGCTGGTGCTGGGCACCTGGCTGTTCCAGGTACCCATTCGCGGCAGCCTGCTGGACATCTATCTGGCCGCGGTGCTGCTGGTGCTGGCCAACCTGGCGCTGGGCCTGCTGATCTCCACGCGTGCGCGCTCGCAGTTCCAGGCGATGCAGATGACGCTGTTCCTGTTCCTGCCGTCGATCCTGCTGTCGGGCTTCATGTTCCCGTTCGCTGGCATGCCGCGGCCGGTGCAGTGGCTGGCCGAGGTGCTGCCGCTGACCCACTTCCTGCGCCTGGTGCGCGGCATCATGCTGCGCGGCGCCTCGTTGTGGGAGCTGTGGCACGACGCGCTGGCGCTGCTGGCCTTCATCGTGGTGATGATGACCCTGGCCATCCTGCGTTTCCGCAAGCGCCTGGATTGAAGGCAGGGGGTCGGATCCCCGCAGGGGCTCCGACCCCAATTTATCGGGCCGGCGGGTCGGAGCCCCTTTGGGGCTCCGACCCGAAGATTCATTCCGTCACCACCCGCGCGCGCAGCGAATTGGTCAGCGCTTCGGTGATCACCACATCCACGAACTGGCCGATCAGGCGCGCCGGCGCCGGGAAGTTCACCGAACGCATGTTCTCGGTCTTGCCGGTCAGCTCGTTCGGGTTCTTGCGCGAGGGCCCTTCCACCAGCACGGTCTGCACGGTGCCGACCATCTTCTCGGAAATGCCGGCGGCATGCGCATTGATGCGCTCCTGCAGGCGCGACAGGCGCGCGTGCTTCTCGGCATCGCTGATCGTGTCCTCCAGGTCCGCGGCCGGCGTGCCGGGGCGGCGTGAATAGATGAAGGAGAAGCTGTGGTCGAAGCCGATGTCCTCGATCAGCTTCATGGTCTTCTCGAAATCGGCGTCGGTCTCGCCGGGGAAGCCGACGATGAAGTCCGAGCTGATCGAGATGTCCGGGCGCACCGCCCGCAGCTTGCGGATCTTCGACTTGAACTCCAGCGCGGTGTAGCCGCGTTTCATCGCCGACAGCACGCGGTCGCTGCCGGCCTGTACCGGCAGGTGCAGGAAGTTGGCCAGCTGTGGCACGTCACGGAACGCATCGATCAGCGAATCGCTGAACTCCAGCGGATGCGAGGTGGTGAAGCGGATGCGGCCGACGCCATCGATCTCGGCGATGGTGCGGATCAGCAGGCCGAGGTCGGCGAACTCACCGTCACCATAGGGCCCGCGATACGCGTTGACGTTCTGCCCGAGCAGGTTGATCTCGCGCACGCCCTGTGCGGCCAGCTGCGCCACCTCCACCACCACGTCCTCGAACGGGCGGCTGACTTCGGTGCCGCGGGTGTAGGGCACCACGCAGAACGAACAGTACTTGGAACAGCCTTCCATGATCGACACGAATGCCGAGGGTCCTTCGGCGCGCGGCTCGGGCAGGCGATCGAATTTCTCGATCTCGGGGAAGCTGATGTCGACCTGCGGGCGCTTCTGTTCGCGGCGTGCGCGGATCAGCTCCGGCAGCCGGTGCAGGGTCTGCGGGCCGAACACCAGGTCGACGAACGGCGCACGCTTGATGATCGCTTCGCCTTCCTGCGAGGCGACGCAGCCGCCGACGCCGATGATGACTTCACGGCCCTTGTTCTTCAGCCCCTTCCACACGCCCAGCTGGCTGAACACCTTCTCCTGCGCCTTCTCGCGGATGGAGCAGGTGTTGACCAGGATGACGTCGGCGTCGTCCGGGCTGTCGGTCAGTTCCAGGCCATCGCTGGCGGCAAGCACGTCGGCCATCTTGGCCGAGTCGTACTCGTTCATCTGGCAACCGTGGGTCTTGATGTACAGCTTGCCTTTCACCTGGTCGGGCTTGCGCGGACCAGCGGGCAGGGCAACGAGGGGGGTACCGCCCGGTGTGGTGGGCGGAAAGACGTCTGGCGTCCCGGTCATGGCGCTTAATCCATTCGGGTGGCGGGAAAGCGGGTAATTCTACCCGCATCCCGCGCCAGCCGCCGCGCCCGTGCAACCGAGCCCATGCCCAGCGTGGCCATCACTGTAGAGCCGAGCCCGTGCTCGGCTGCCTTTGCAAGGCGGAGGAGCAGCCGAGCGTGGGCTCGGCTCTACAAGGGGCCGCTGCTTACGCCGCCAGCTCCGCATCGATCTGCCGCGAACGGTCGAAGGCGGTCATCGCGCTCATCCGTGCGATGTAATCGGCCGTGGCCGGCGCGGGCTGCACCAGGCCGAAGGCCGTGGTCCAGGCCAGCGCATTGCCCCACAGCACGTCGGCGGCGCTCATCGTCTCGCCGAGCAGGTAGGGGCCCTGCGCCAGCTGGGCCTCGATCACCTGCAGCACGGTCTCGGCGTCGTTGTACGGCGACATCAGGCGCGGCGGCGGCTCGCGGTGCATCGCCTTGTCGATCATCGCCGGCTCGAAACAGGCGCCATAGAAGGCCATCCAGCGCAGGTAGGGCCCGCGCAGGGCGTCGCCGATCGGCGGTGCCAGGCCGGCCTCCGGATACAGGTCGGCCAGGTACAGATAGATCGCCACCTGCTCGGTCACCAGCGCACCGTTGTGGACGATCGCCGGCACCTTGCCCATCGGGTTGATGGCCAGGTAGGCCGGGGCCAGGTTGGCGCCCGCCTTCAGGTCCAGCACCTGCATGCGGTAGTCGGCACCCAGTGCTTCGAGCAGGGCCACGGCGCCGCTCGAGCGGGAACGGGCGGCGTGGTACAGGGTGATCTGGCGTGAATTCATGGCATTGCTCCTTGCGGTGGGTGGTGAACTGGAGGCCATCCTGGGGCACTATTGCGGACGACTTCTGTCCTCGATCCTTCATGCGCCATACCGCCCATCGACTGCTGCGCCTGATCGCCCTGCTGCAGGCCCGTCGCCAGTGGTCCGGGGCCGAGCTCGCCGAGCGCATGGGCGTGGACCGGCGCAGCATCCGCCGTGACGTCGAGCGCCTGCGCGAGCTGGGTTATCCGGTCCGGGCCTCGTCCGGGGTTGGCGGCGGCTACCAGCTGGGGGCAGGGGCGCCGGTGCTGCCGATGCTGCTGGACGAGGAGGAGGCGACTACCCTGGCCATCGCCCTGCGCGCGGCCTCTGCGACCGTCGCCGGCATCGACGACACCGCGCGCGGCCTGTTGTCCAAGCTCGATCCGCTGGTGCCGACCCGTCGCCGCCAGCAGGCCGGCGAGGTGCATGCCGCCACCGCCACCCTGTCCGACCTTCCGTCCACCGACGCACGCCTGCTTGGGCAGCTGGCCCAGCACTGCCGGCAGGCGTCACGGCTGGCCTTCGAATACCGCAGTGCCCAGGAAGCGGTGACCCAGCGCGAGGTCGAGGCGCAGCACCTGGTCAACTACGGGCGGCGCTGGTACCTGCTGGCCTGGGACCTGGGCCGGCAGGACTGGCGCACCCTGCGCGTGGACCGGATGGGCGCGGTGCGCGAATGCGCCGAGCCGGGCATGCACCGCCGTACGCCCGCACCGCCGGATGTGATGGTGCGGCAGGCGGTCAGCCAGGCCCCGTTCGCCCTGCAGGCCATCGTCCGCCTGGCCGGCAGCCGCGCCGAGCTGGAAGGCCGCATCCCGCCCTGGTGTGGTGTGCTGGAGGACGATGGGCCCGACCATTGCCTGCTGCGCATGGGCGCCGAGAGCCGCGGCATGATGCTGGCGCAGATCCTCAGCCTGGACCGGGTGCCGGTGGCGGTGTGGACCACGCCGCCGGGCCTGCGCGATGAACTGGCACAGCGCCTGGCCGGATTGGGGCAGGTGCTGGCTGTGCCGCCCGTCACAGGCTGAGCCGCGTCGCTTGGCAAGCCCCGGCGAAGCTGGGACACTCGCCGGCATGAAGGGGATACTGGGGACAACGGCGATCATCATCGCTGCGCTGACCGCTGCGCCGGCCAGCGCGGGCACCCTGTTCAAGTGCCAGGGCGCCGACGGGGTCACCAGCTATGTCAGCAAGCGCCTGGCCGGGGCCCGCTGCAGCGCCATCAGCTACAGCCGCGACCTCCGCCCGGCACCGCGCCCGGTGGTGGCCGCGCCGAAGCCGGCGCCGACCACCGTGGCCAGCATCGAGCGCAACCCGGTGGCGGTGGCGGCCAGCGCTGCGACGCCGGCGGCTGCGCCAGCCGCCGTACCCGCGCCCCCGGTTGCCTCGCGCAGCGGGCGCATGGTCAGCGGCCAGGTCTATTCCTTCATGAAGGACGGCGTGCGCCACTACACCAGTGCGCGCCCGACCCAGGTCGCCAACCTCGGCCCGGTGCGCACCATCCGGTACAGTTTCATGGAGCGCTGCTACGCCTGTGGCGTCAACCCGCGCGTGGACTTCGGTTCGGTGCGGTTGAACACCACCGCGTTCCAGACCGAGATCAGCTCGGCCGCGCGCGAGTTCGGCGTCGACGAAGCCGTGGTGCGCGCCATCATCCACGCCGAGTCGGCCTACAACCCGACCGCGCTCAGCCGCGCCGGCGCGCAGGGCCTGATGCAGCTGATGCCGCCAACCGCGGCCCGTTTCGGAGTCAGCGATTCCTACGATGCCGGGCAGAACATCCGCGGTGGCGTGCAGTATCTTGCGTGGTTGTTGAAGCGTTTCAATGGCGACCTGACCCTGGCCGCGGCTGGCTACAACGCGGGCGAAGGCGCGGTTGACCGCCACGGTGGCGTGCCGCCCTACAGCGAGACCCAGTACTACGTGCGCCGGGTCGGGCAGCTGGCCGAGCGTTACCGCACCGCATTGACGCACCAGTAGTGCCGGCCGCTGGCCGGCAACCTTGGGCAATGGCCGGCACCGACCGGCCACTGGCTGGCAGCCCCGTAATCAATGTTGTTGCAATGCGTTGTGTGGCGCTCGACGGTTCCGCTACACTCGCCCATGATTCAATGCGGCTCTGGCCCCCACCGGATCCGCTGGCAGCCTTAAAGCTACCTAATCAATATCGGAGTGCCGGATGGCCAACGATGGGGTACACGATCCAGTCAACACCGGACGTCGGCGTTTTCTTTCTGCCACCACAGCCGTGGTGGGCGCCGTCGGCGTCGGATTCACCGCTGTTCCTTTCATCAAATCCTGGAACCCCAGTGCCCGTGCCAAGCTTGCCGGCGCACCGGTGGTGGCCGACATCAGCGCCCTGCAGGAAGGCCAACGCCTGATCGTGGAATGGCGTGGCCAGCCGATCTGGATCGTCAAGCGGTCCAAGGCGATCCTCGATGCACTGCACGGGCTCGATGGCCGCCTCAAGGACCCCGAGTCCGGCGAGAAGGACCAGCAGCCGGACTACGTGCTGAAGCAGAACCCCGAGCTGCGCTCGATCAAGCCGGACATTTCCGTGCTGGTCGGCCTGTGCACGCACCTGGGCTGTTCGCCGGAAATGGTCGCCGAGATCCGGCCTGAACCCTATGACCCGCAGTGGAAGGGCGGCTACTTCTGCCCCTGCCACAAGTCGCGCTTCGACATGTCCGGCCGCGTCTTCAAGGACGTGCCGGCGCCGATCAACCTGAAGGTGCCCGCGCACCATTACCAGGACGACAACACCATCATCATCGGTGTCGATCCGCAGGGGGCAGCCTGATGGCCAATATCCTCGCTCGTACCGCCAGCGGCGTGGCCGACTGGGTCAATGCCCGCGCGCCGGGCCTGATGCCGGTCTACCGCAAGCACGTCACCGAGTACTACGCGCCGAAGAACTTCAACATCTGGTACTACTTCGGTTCGCTGGCGCTGCTGGTGCTGGTCAACCAGATCGTCACCGGCATCTTCCTGACGATGCACTACAAGACCAACGCCGCCGAGGCGTTCGGCTCCATCGAATACATCATGCGTGATGTGGAGTGGGGCTGGCTGATCCGCTACATGCACTCCACCGGGGCCTCGCTGTTCTTCATCGTGGTCTACCTGCACATGTTCCGCGGCCTGCTGTACGGCAGTTACCAGAAGCCGCGCGAACTGGTGTGGATCCTGGGCATGCTGATCTACCTGGTGCTGATGGCCGAAGCTTTCATGGGCTACGTGCTGCCGTGGGGCCAGATGTCGTTCTGGGGCGCCAAGGTGATCATTTCGCTGTTCGGCGCGATACCGGTGATCGGCAACGGCCTGACCGAGTGGATCATGGGCGACTACCTGCCCAGTGACGCCACGCTCAACCGCTTCTTCGCGCTGCACGTCATCGCACTGCCGCTGGTGCTGCTGTTGCTGGTGGTGCTGCACCTGGGCGCGCTGCACGAGGTGGGGTCGAACAACCCCGATGGCGTGGAGATCAAGAAGGGGCCCAAGGGCAACCGCTGGTCGCCGAACGCCCCGGCCGACGGCATTCCGTTCCATCCGTACTACACGCTCAAGGATGGCGTCGGTGCCGGCTTCCTGCTGATCATCGCCGCCTTCATCATCTTCTTCGCCCCCGGTTTCGGCGGCCTGTTCCTGGAGCACGACAACTTCACCGAAGCCAACCGCCTGGTGACCCCGGAACACATCAAGCCGGTCTGGTACTACACGCCGTACTACGCGATGTTGCGCGTGGTGCCGAACAAGCTGGGCGGCGTGCTGGTGATGTTCTCGGCCATCGCGATCCTGTTCCTGGTGCCGTGGCTGGACAAGGCGAATGTGAAATCGGTGCGCTACCGCGGCTGGATCTCGAAGGTGATGCTGGGCGTGCTGGCGGTGTGCTTCGTGTGGCTGGGCGTGATTGGTTCCGGCCCGGGCACCGATGTGCACGAGACCTACATCGGGCGGGTGTTGACCTTCCTGTACTTCGCGTTCTTCATCACCATGCCGCTATGGACAAGGTTGGACAGGACCAAGCCGGTACCGGAGAGGGTGACCACGCATGACTGAGCGCTGGATGGTCCGGCTGGCCCTGGCGGCCACCCTGATGCTGGGCAGTTTCCTGGCCTCCGCCGCCGAAGGCGGCACCCCGCTGCTGCAGGCCGGCAACGACCTCGGTGACCGCGCCTCGCTGCAGCGCGGCGCGCAGCTGTACATGAATTACTGCTCCGGCTGCCACGCATTGAAGTACCTGCGCTATTCGCGGATGGCGCAGGACCTCGGCCTGACCGAGGAAGAGGTGATGAACAACCTCAACTTCACCGGCTCGGCGATCGGCGACCCGATCCCGGTGGCGATGCCCAAGGAGAACGCGGAGAAGTGGTTCGGCAAGATGCCGCCCGATCTCAGCCTGATCTCGCGCGTGCGGGGCAGTGACTGGGTCTACACCTATCTCAAGTCGTTCTATCTGGACAGCAGCCGCCCGCTGGGCTGGAACAACGCGCTGTTCGCCAATGCCTCCATGCCCAACCCGCTGTGGGAGATGCAGGGCCTGCAGCATGCGGTGCACGGCAAGGCGGAAGCGCCTGGCATGGACCCGCCGGTGACCGGCCTGAAAATCGAAACGCCCGGGTCGGTCGATGCCGGCCAGTACGATCAGGCCGTTCGGGACATCACCAACTTCCTCGAATACGCCGGTGAACCGGCCGCGCTCAAGCGGCAGCAGCTGGGCGTATGGGTGATCCTGTTCCTGGCCCTGCTGACTTTCCTGCTGTACCTGCTGAAGAAGGAATACTGGAAGGACGTCCACTGATTCTGCCGCCGGCCATCGCCCGGGCCTATTGGCTTTTGTGATGGTCGGTTGCACACTCGGGGTGGAGTCGACCGCTGGCACGGTGCCGGCGGCGCCGATGCGGCAGGCGGTCTCCTGTCGTGGGAGAGCCTTTGATGGCGGCGAGCGTACGCATGCGCAATACACTGACGCTGTTTTCCTCGAACGACGACGTACTGTGCCACCGGGTACGCCTGGTGCTGGCGGCCAAGGGGGTCACCTTCGACTTTGTCCCGGTCGATCCGCAGAACCCGCCTGAAGACCTGATCGATCTCAATCCGTACCACTCGGTGCCGACCCTGGTCGAGCGCGAGCTGGTGCTGTACGCCGCGTCGGTGGTCAGCGAATACTTGGACGAACGCTACCCGCATCCTCCGCTGATGCCGGTCGATCCGCTCTCGCGTGCGCGTATCCGCTTGGCCATGCTGCGCATCGAGCACGACTGGGTACCGCAGGTGCAGGCCATCCAGCTGGGCAACAAGACCCAGGCCGAGGCCGGCCGCAAGCGCCTGAAGGAACTGCTGACCGCCTCGCTGCCGCTGTTCAAGGCCAGCAAGTTCTTCCTCAATCCGGAAATGAGCCTGGCCGACTGTGCAATGGCACCGATCATCTGGCGCCTGCAGTCGCTGGACGTGCCGCTGCCGAAGGACGGCAAGGCGATCGAGGACTACGGCAACCGCATCTTCCGTCACCCGGGTTTCGTCCGCAGCCTGACCGACCAGGAAAAGAAGCTGCGCGATCTGCCGGTCTGATCCGACCTTGCGTAACCCGTCTGCACGCCGACCGGCGTGCAGGCGATCCGCCCCGGCGGGGCGCCGGGCGCGTACACTTCACGCATGACCGAAGACTTCTTCCACATGACCAGCCACCGCCCGTACCTGCTGCGGGCGCTGGTGGAATGGATCAACGACAACCAGCTGACCCCGCACATCCTGGTCGACGCCGGCGTCCCCGGCGTGCAGGTGCCGCCTTCGGCGGTCAAGGATGGCCGGGTCGTGCTCAACATCGCCGAACGCGCCGTCGTGCGGCTGATGATCGACAACGAAATGGTGAGCTTCTCGGCCCGCTTCTCCGGCACCAGCTACCCGGTGCAGGTACCGATCAGCGCCGTGCTGGCGGTCTATGCCCGCGAGACCGGGCAGGGCATGGCGCTGCCGGATGACATTCCGGGCAGCGAGACCGCGCCGACCAGTGACGAACTGCTGCACGAGGACGGCACGCCGCCGGACGATACGCCACCGGCCAGTCCGCCGCCCAAGGGCCGCCCGAACCTGCGCGTGGTCAAGTAACCATTCCGACGCCGCCCCGATGGGCGGCGTCTTCCTTTGCAGGTTTTACCGGTGGGTGCCGGAATTGTGTGGGTGCCGACCGTTGGTCGGCACACCTTCAGTTCTTACACATCCTCGGCATCCTCCACATCCGGCCGGATCTGGCTGATCCGCGCGGCACCGGGGCCGGTGAACGAGATCAGCTGGTCGCCGCGCAGCACCATGCGGCCCACGTGGCGATCGATGCCATCGTAGGAATACTCGAACTTGAAGGTGCGCTCGAAACCGAGCCGTCCGTCCTCGCCACGCGACAGTCGCAGGCCGGTGGCATGTACCGCCTGATCCAGCCACTGCACGTCGGCAGCGCGGCAGGCATTGCGGCCCAGCTCGACCGCGCGCTCGGCGGCCGAACGCGCCGCATTCCAGAAGAAATAGATGATTCCGCCGGCAATCAGCAACAACAGCAGGGTGGGCATGGCGTCAGCCGTCAGAGGTGGATCCGGCAAAGATGGCGGCGAACGCGCGCTGGATCAAGCGCTGCACTCACCGCCGTGGCTGCGGTTCGCTGGACATCGGTGATGCGGGCACGTTAGACGGCGCCGTCGCCGGCACCGTCTGCATCGGCGCGGCGGAGGGCGAAGGCATCACCAATGGCGCGGTCGCCGTCAGCTGCAGCAGCGCTGCCCAGTCCTGGCGGTTGAAGCTGCATTCGTCCTCGCGGCCCGGCGTGCAGCTGGGCTCGATGCCGGTGCTGTTGCGTTCGCGCGCCGGCGGCAGCTTGATCAACCCGGTGCGGTCCAGCGGCAGCAGTCGCATCGCCACCGTGTTCATCACGTTGCCGCCCACCAGGTACAGGGTCTGGTCGCCCCCCAGGTTGGCGGCCACCACTACTTCGCAATGTGATTTCCAGTGGCCCACCGAACCGTTGCCCAGTGCCTGCACCAGCCCACTGTAGCTGAGCGTGGTGCTGCGATCGCGCAGGAAGCACAGCAGGTCGCCCGGTGCGGGCTTTGCGGTCGCGGGATCGACCAGCCGGTACGGCACGCCCGAGGGTCCGCCCTGGTACGCGGCACGGATGTAGTCGATGTGGCGTGGCGACGCGTTGAAGCCGGGGACGCCGGACTGCACCATCACCCAGGAAATGAACGCGGCCGACCACGGGTTGTCGATCAGGAAGGTGCGGCAGTCGCTGTCGGTGTAGCGCGTGCCCAGTGGTGCCAGACAGCTGCTGGCGCCGGCGATGCTGCCCATCGCGTTGAGCGTGCCGCTGTTGCGCCAGTAGCCGGCCACGCGTTGCCAGGCAATCAGCCCGTTGTCGGTCAGATGTTCGTTCTCAGCCTCGGTGACACTCAGGCTCGCCGCGCGGCCATCGCGATCGATGAAAGGCCGGAACCAGAGCCGGTGTTCATTGCAGGCAGTATTGCGGATGGCCACCGCCAATGGGCTCAGGCCGAAACGCGGTGGCACATCGCAGGCTTCGGCCGCCGCTGCGGACAGGGGGGCCGCGGCCAGCAGCAGACAGGCAGGCAAGAGCATCCGGCGCATGCGCGGCTCCTGTGGGGGATGCCGGCAGCGTCGCAGAGGCGGCCGTAGCCGAGCCGTGAAGGCGTCCCGGGTCGTGTAGAGCCGAGCCCATGCTCGGCTCATCGCGCGAAGCGCGCGCAGGGCGTGCCGCAAATCGACAAGCAGCCGAGCGTAGGCTCGGCTCTACAAGTCCTGCAGGCCTCAGCCCGGCGGTGGGCCGAGCTTCAACGACAGATCGATGGCCTGCACGTGCTTGGTCAGGCCGCCGATGGAGATGCAGTCGACGCCATCCTCGGCGATCGAGCGCAGGCCACCCAGGCCGACGCTGCCGGACACTTCCAGCGGAATGCGGCCGGCCGTGATGCGTACCGCCTCGCGGCGCAGGTCGGGGCTGAAGTCGTCCAGCAGGATGCGTTCGCAACCAGCGTCGAGCGCCTGGCGCAGCTGCGCCAGATCCTCGACCTCGACCACCAGCGGCAGCGCAGGCCACTGCCGGCGTGCGCCCGCCACGGCGTCGGCCAGTGAACCGGCAGCGCGGATGTGGTTTTCCTTCAGCATCACCGTGTCGTACAGGCCGAAACGATGGTTCTCGCCACCGCCGCAGCGCACCGCGTACTTCTGAGCCAGGCGCAGGCCGGGCAGGGTCTTGCGGGTGTCGAGGATGCGCGTGCCGGTACCGGCCACCGCCGCCACGTAGCGGGCGGTGGTGGTTGCCGTACCGGACAGCGTCTGCAGGAAGTTGAGCGAGGTGCGTTCGGCGCTGACCAGGCTGCGGCTGCGCCCATGCAGCAGGGCCAGCACGGTGCCTGCGGTAACCGCGTCGCCGTCGGAAACCTGCCATTCGATGCGTACGTCCGGGTCGAGCGCGCGGTGGGTGGCGTCGAACCAGGGGCGGCCGGCGATCACCCCGTCCTGCTTGCACAGCAGGTAGGCGCTGTCGGCCTGGTCGGGCAGCAGGGCGGCGGTGACATCACCGCTGCCCAGGTCCTCGGCCAGTGCACGCGCGACATCGGCGGCGACAACGGCCGCATCCGGCGTCGGCAGCGTGCTCATGCGGTCGGGAAATCGGCGATCTGGGCGGTCGGGATGGCTTCCTCGGCCAGCAGCACCGGGATGCCGTCGTCGACGCGGAAGACCTGCTTGCGGTCGCGGGTGACCAGCGCTTCGCGCAGCGGCTGCGCCAGCGGGTTGCCATCGGCCTTGTTCACCGCGCCGGCGGAAATGGCCTTGTTGAGGGCTTCCAGGCCCTTGCCATCCAGCAGGGACAGGGGCTGGCGGGTGTCAGGCGACACCAGCAGGTCGAGCAGCTTGCGATCCATGGTTCTTCGTCTTGCGTGGAAGATGGCTAGAATACGTCTTTAAGGCAGGTGACGGCCAATGACCCCCAACCCGATCGCGCCGCTTGTCGGCATCGTCATGGGTTCCCGTTCCGACTGGGAAACCATGCAGCACGCCGCCCAGAAGCTTGAAGCCCTGGGTGTTCCGTTCGAAGTGAAGGTGGTGTCCGCGCATCGGACGCCGGATGTGTTGTTCAGTTACGCCGAGCAGGCGGGCCCGCGTGGCCTGCGCGCGATCATCGCCGGTGCCGGCGGGGCCGCCCACCTGCCGGGCATGATCGCCGCCAAGACCGCCGTGCCGGTGCTGGGCGTGCCGGTGCAGTCCAAGGCCCTCAACGGCATGGATTCGCTGCTGTCGATCGTGCAGATGCCGGCCGGTATCCCGGTCGCCACCTTCGCCATCGGCAATGCCGGCGCGTCCAACGCGGCGCTGTTCGCCGCCGCGATGCTGGCCAGCGACCAGCCGGCGATCGGCCAGGCGCTCGACGCCTTCCGTGCACGCCAGACCGAAGACGTGATGGCCCACGACGATCCGCGCCAATGAGCCTGACCGTCGGCATCCTGGGCGGCGGCCAGCTCGCCCGCATGATGGTCCTGGCCGGTGCGCCGCTGGGGCTGCGCTTCGAACTGTATGACCCGGCGGCCGACGCCTGCAGCGGCCCGCTGGCGCCGCTCACCGTCGGTGCCTTCGACGACCGCCAGGCGCTGGCGGACTTCGCTGCCAAGGTCGATGTGGTCACCTTCGATTTCGAGAATGTGCCCGCCGACAGTGCACAGTTCCTGGCCGACCGCGTGCCGGTCTACCCGCCGCCGGCCGCGCTGGCGGTGGCCCAGGACCGGTTGAGCGAGAAGACCCTGTTCCAGCAGCTGGGCATCCCGCTGCCGGCCTTCGCTGATATCCGCAGCCGCGACGAGCTGGCGGCGAAGGCCGCCGAATTCGGCCTGCCGTGCATCCTCAAGACCCGCCGCCTGGGCTACGACGGCAAGGGCCAGTTCCGCCTGCGCAGCGAAGCCGACATTGATGCCGCCTGGGATGCGCTGGGTGCACAGGTCGAGCGCACCGGACTGATCCTGGAGGGCTTCGTGGCCTTCCAGCGCGAGGTCAGCGTGGTGGCCGTGCGTGGCCGCGATGGCAGTTTCGAAGCCTGGCCGATCACCGGCAACTGGCATGTCGACGGTGTGCTGTCGGCCAGCGTGGCCCCGGCCGTGCTGTCCGCCGCCGAGCAGCAGGCAGCCATCGGCTATGCACGCTGTGTCGCCGAACACCTGCAGTACGTCGGCGTGTTCGCGCTGGAACTGTTCTGCCGCGATGGCGAGCTGCTGGCCAACGAGATGGCGCCACGCGTGCACAACTCCGGGCACTGGACCATCGAAGGCAGCGAGACCTCGCAGTTCGAGAACCACCTGCGCGCCGTGCTGGGCCTGCCGCTGGGCAGCACCCGCATGCTCGGCCATGCCTGCATGCTGAATTGGCTGGGCCGGATGCCCGACCCGTTGCCGGTGCTGGCCCAGGCCAGTGGCCACTGGCATGACTATGGCAAGGAGTCGCGCGAAGGCCGCAAGGTCGGCCATGCCACATTGCGCGATGACGATGCCGCAGCACTGGCCGACGCGTTGGACCAGGTGGGCCTGGAACTGGACCGCCAGGCCCAGGTGGCACCGGCGGTGCACGCGCTGCGCAACCGCTGAACGCGGGCGTGCCGGCGTGCTGCCGGCAGACGCCTGTATGGCTGCAACGGTGTGGCGCACCGGTGCAGCCATCGGCGCAACATTCCCGGTGGTAGCGTGGAGCTCCTTTCACAGGAGTCACGACCATGCTCGACTGGAATGCCTACCGCAAGGAACTGAAGGGCCGCATCGGCGAGATCGGCAAGCTCTCGCCGGATACGGTCAAGGGCTACGCCACCCTGGCCAATGCCGGTGCCCAGACCAACCACCTGGATGCCAAGACCCGGGAGTTGATCGCGCTGGCGGTGGCGGTGACCACCCGCTGTGACGGCTGCATCACCGTGCACGTGGACGCGGCGCTGAAGCATGGCGCCAGCCGCGAGGAAATCGCCGAGGCGCTGGGCGTGGCGGTCTCGCTCAACGCCGGCGCCGCGCTGGTGTACTCGGCGCGGGTGATGGATGCGGTGGCCGCGCACGAGAGCGCATGAAGCTTCATCTGTAGAGCCGAGGCCATGCTCGGCTGCTGTCCGGCCAGCCGAGCATGGGCTCGGCTCTACAGGGGGTCAGCGCAGCTGGCTCTCGGCGAATTCCCAGTTGACCATCTGCCAGAACGCGTCCAGGTAACGCGCGCGGTCATTCTGGTAGTCGGTGTAGTACGCGTGCTCCCACACGTCGCAGCACAGCAGCGGGGTGCTGTCGCCGGTCAGGGGCGTGCCGGCGTTGCGGGTGGCCTGGATGCCCAGCTGGCCCCCCGGGTGCTGCACCAGCCACACCCAGCCCGAGCCGAACAGGCCCAGTGCAGTGCGGTTGAATTCCTCGCGCAGGCGCTGCGCGTCACCGAACTGGCGCTTGACCAGTTCGCCCAGCCGGCCCTGCGGTTCGCCGCCGCCGCGCGGGCGCAGGCACTGCCAGTAGAAACCGTGGTTCCAGGCCTGGGCGGCCGCATCGAACAGCGTGCCCTGGGCATGGCGCACGATCTCTTCCAGCGACGCCTCCTCCCACTCGGTGCCGAGGGTGCCGGCGTTGACCGCGTCGACATAGTCGCGGTGGTGGCGGCCGTGATGCAGTTCCACGGTCTGCGCGGACAGGTGGGGCTGCAGGGAGCCGGAGAGGTAGGGCAGGGCGGGCAATTCGACGGGCATGTGCAGGTTCGTGGCCAGGGGACGACGGCAGCCTGTTCCATCCGCTTACAATGGCGGCTACCGTGGGCAGTCTAGCCGACCATCACGGTCGGGTTGTCCGGCGAAGCAAGGAGTGTGGTTGTGGCGGTAATGCAGCAAATCCAGGCCGAGGTCGATCGTTACCCGCTCGTGCTGTTCATGAAGGGTACCCCGCAGTACCCGATGTGCGGCTTTTCCAGCCGCGCCGTGCAGGCGTTGATGGCTGCCGGCGCCGTCAGCCTGCGCACCGTCAACGTGCTCGAAGAACCGGAGATCCGCGCCAACCTGCCGCGCTTCTCCAACCTGCCGACCTTCCCGCAGCTGTTCATCAACGGCGAGTTGATCGGCGGCTGCGACATCGTCATGGAACTGTTTGAATCCGGCGAGCTCAAGCGCATCGTCGAAGAGGCGACCCAGGGATGAGTGCCTGGCCGTCGACGTCACCGACTGACGGGGCGCTCGATGGCCGCCCGCTGCAGGACCGCGTGGTGCTGGTTGCCGGTGCCGGCGGCGGGCTGGGCAGTGCGGCGGCGATTGCCGCTGCGGCGGCCGGGGCTACCGTGGTCCTGCTGGGGCGCAAGCCGCGCCGGCTGGACCGGGTCTATGCCCAGGTCCAGGCGGTCGGCCCGGAACCCCTGCTGTACCCGATGGACCTGGAGGGTGCCGGCCCCGATGACTATGCCGAACTGGCCCAGGCCCTGCAGCGTGAGCTGGGGCGGCTGGATGGCCTGCTGGTCTGCGCCGCGCATTTCCCCGGCCTGACCCCGTTCGAGCTGGCCGACCCGGCCAGTTTCGCCCGTGCGGTCCATGTCACCCTGACCGCCCCGGCCTGGCTGGCCCAGGCCTGCCTGCCGCTGCTGCGGCAGCGCGAGGATGCTGCCCTGGTGTTCGCGGTCGATGCCCCCGAACGGGTGGGGCAGGCCTACTGGGGCGGGTATGGCGTGGCCCAGCACGGCCTGCGTGGCCTGATCGCGAGCCTGCACGATGAGCTGGGCCGCAGCCCGGTCCGGGTCAGTGGCCTGTACCCGGGGCCCCTGCGCACGGCCCTGCGCGCCCGCGCCTATTCCGTCGACCAGGACCCGGCCGCGCAAGGGCCCGAAGCGGCCGCCGCTGCGGCCGTCACCCTGTTGTCCCGGGCCGGCCATGCCTGGCGGGGGACGATTCTCGATGCCAGCGAGGCAGTTCCCCGCGAGTGAGCCCCGGGGAAAGGCGGAGTGAAGAACCCGTCACGATTGCGTTGCGAACCGGTGCCGTTTGTCGCACAACCGTCACATTGATGGCGTAGCGTGTTAATCTAGTGTTAACCGTTATGGCTGCCTTCAGCCAAGCGGTAGGGAACCCCAGATAACTCTCCGACCAGCCACCCGCAGGGCTGTTTGGATGCGCTTTTTTTTCCGCCATCGCCAACTCGCATCGAGGCTACCGAAAAATGACCCACCCACTCCGGATGTCCAAGCTTACCCTTGGTCTCGTGGCTGCACTTGCTGCCGCTCCCGCCTTCGCCCAGAGCACCTCCGCTGGTGTCGGTGGCCAGGTCGTGACCCGCGGCGGCCAGCCCGTCGCTGGTGCTGAAGTCACCATCACCCACACCGAGTCGGGCACGGTTTCGCGTGCTACCACCGATGCGGCCGGTCGCTACAACGCACGCGGCCTGCGCGTGGGTGGCCCGTACAGCATCACCATCACCAAGCCGGGTGAAGGCACCAAGACCGAAGATGGCGTCTACCTGGGCGTGAACCAGACCGGCACCATCAACGCGACGCTGACCGGCGATCTGGCCGGCGCGACCAATCTGGACACCGTGCAGGTCACCGCCGTCGGCGGCGGCTCGGAAGTGTTCAGCGCCACCAAGATGGGCTCGGGCACCAACATCAGCCAGCAGCAGATCGAAGTTGCGCCGTCCGTCGGCGGCAACATCCAGGATCTGATGCGCCTGGATCCGCGCGTCACCTTCATCGATCGCGCCTCGGGCTCGATCTCGGCCGGCGGCCAGAACCCGCGCTTCAACTCGATCAACATCGACGGCGTCTCGGCCAGCGACACCTTCGGCCTGGAAGGCAACAACATGCCGACCCGCCGCCAGCCGGTCGCGATGGAAGCCATCGAAGCGCTGGACATCAACCTGTCCAACTACGACGTCAGCATCGCTGCCGCCGCCGGTGCCACCGTCAACGCGGTGACCAAGTCGGGTACCAATGAATTCCACGGCTCGGTGTACGGCACCTACCGTGATGGCGACTGGTTCGGCGACAACCCGGAAGGCCAGCCGTTCAAGGGCTTCACCAAGGAAGAAACCTACGGCATGACCCTGGGCGGCCCGATCGTCAAGGACAAGCTGTTCTTCTTCGCCAACTACGAAAAGTTCAAGCAGGCCGCCCCGGGCGCCGACCTGAGCGGCACCGCGCTGGGCAAGGCCAACCCGCAGTTCACCCTGGCCGACGTGACCCGCGCGCAGCAGATCGCGCAGGGCTACGGCATCAACGCCGGTGGCCTGGAAAGCAACGGCGACACGGAGATGGAAGAGTACGCGCTGAAGCTGGACTGGAACATCAGCGAGAACCACCGTGCCAACATCCGCTACAGCAAGATCGACCAGAGCAAGCTGCGCATCAACGGCATGGCCACCAGTTCGGCCTCGCTGAGCTCGTACTGGTACCAGCATGACAAGACCAACGAGAGCTACGTCGCCCAGCTGTTCAGCGACTGGACCCCGAACTTCTCGACCGAATTGAAGGCGTCGTACCGCGAGTACTCGGCGATCCGCAACGTGTCCACCGACGCACCGAGCATCCGCATCTTCTTCGGCGGCAACGAGGCTGCACCGTCGGGTGACTCGCTGTACCTGGGTACCGAAGTCAACTCGCAGAACAACATCCTGGAAACCAAGGCGTGGAACTACTACGCCGCAGCTACCTGGACCCTGGGTGACCATGACGTCAAGTTCGGTGCGTCGTACGACACCAACGACATCTACAACTACTTCGGCGCCAACTCGTGGGGTGCCTACACCTTCTACGGCCTGGACAACTTCGCCGCTGGCCGCTGGAGCAGCTACAACTACAATCCGGAGCGCACCCCGGGCTCGATTCCGGCTGACTACAAGTACAGCAACCTGGCCCTGTTCGTGCAGGACACCTGGTATGTCAACAACAATCTGACCCTGACCCTGGGTGTGCGTGCCGACCGTGCCGACACCAGCCCGGCCCCGGCCTACAACGCTGCGGCGTCGACCTTCTTCGGTCGCGATAACAGCGAAGTGCTGAGCAACAAGTTCCTGATCCAGCCGCGCGTCGGTTTCAACTACACCTTCGACAGCGAGCGTCCGACGCAGCTGCGCGGCGGCGTGGGCCTGTTCCAGGGTGATGCGCCGCAGGTGTGGCTGAGCAACAGCTACTCGGCCACCGGCTTCAACAATTCGGTGTACGCCTACACTGCCTACGATCGCACGCTGCCGTTCAACCCGAACAAGGACAGCCAGCCGGTCCCGACCACCCCGGGCTCGAACCGTCAGAACGTCAACTTCGTCGGCAGCGACTTCAAGATGCCGTCGGTGTACAAGGCCAACCTGGCCTTCGATCATGAAACGCCGTGGTACGGCATCGTGGCTTCGGCAGAGCTGCTGGTCACCAAGGTCAAGGATGCCCTGTACTACAGGAACCTGAACCTGGGCCCGGTGCAGCAGCTGGGTCCGGACGGTCGTGAGCTCTATTACGCTGCGTCGCGCAACGGCAACCTGTGGACCAACAACGATGCCCGCTTCGGGCGGAACCGCGGCTACGACGCCGTCTACGAAATCGCCAACACCGACAAGGGCCGCACCTCGCAGTTCACCGTGTCGCTGAGCAAGCCGTGGTCGGACGCCAGTGACTGGTCCTGGAACATCGGTTACACCTACACCGACGCGACCGAAGTGGGCTCGCTGACCAGCTCCACCGCAAGCTCGGGTTGGAACTACCAGTACGCCTTCAACGCCAACAGCGAAACCGAGAACACCTCGCGCTACCAGATCCGTGACCGCCTGTCGGGCTCGCTGAACTGGAAGCACAAGTTCTTCGGCGACTACGAAACCAAGGTCGGTCTGGTGTATGAGGGCCGTAGCGGCCGTCCGTACAGCTACGTGTACTCGAACGATGCCAACGGCGACGGCCGCTCCGCGAATGACCTGTTCTACGTGCCGAACCCGGGCGAGGTTCTGTTCGGCAATCTGGCGGGCAGCACCTTCACCCCGGATGCGGAAATGGAGAAGTCGTTCTACGCATGGCTGGCCGCCAACCCGCAGCTGGCCAAGTACGCAGGTGGCTACGCTCCGGCGAACCAGTTCCGTACCGGCTGGATCAACACCTTCGATATCCGCATCAGCCAGCAGCTGCCGGGCTTCATGAAGGGTCACAAGTCGGAAGTGTGGCTGGACATCCAGAACGTCGGCAACATGCTCAACAAGAAGTGGGGCAACATCTACGACTACGGCTTCTTCGCCGATGCGCGTGTGGCTACCCTGCAGGGCATGAAGGACGGCAAGTACGTCTACAACTTCCGCGGTGCTGACCTGCCGACGGTGGCCAACAACGACGCAGACGGCTTCGACGTCGGTGTCTCGCAGTGGTCGCTGCAGCTGGGCTTCCGCTACCAGTTCTGATGCACTGACGTAGCGCTGCTGTAAACGGAAACGGCCGGGGAAACCCGGCCGTTTCCCGTTCAGGCGAAAGTCCTTGCGGGGCGCTGGGCAACGGCGTAGCATCTGGAAATGTGCGCGGCGTCAACGCCGCCCAGGCGGTCCCGGACAGGCGAACGCGGGCAGCACACATCCAACGGTCGGGCTTCCCGGCCGTTTTGCTTTTTAAGGGGGCGGCAGTACAGTCGGAAACCTTGAAGGAAGCGAAAAATTGGATATGACCACGAACGAAAAATCAGCCCGTGCACTGCCGGTGCAGGATGCGCGGATCTACCCGCGCGGTGGGCTGGATGTGCTGTCGCGCGCCGAGGTCGCACGCCTGCGCGATGCCTCCGCCGGCGGCATGCATGAGCTGCTGCGCCGCTGCGCGCTGGCTGTGCTGACCAGCGGCAGCGCTTCGGACGATCCGCGCGCGGCGCGCGACCTCTACCCTGATTTCGACATCCAGGTGGCGCAGCAGGATCGCGGCGTGCGCATCGACCTGGTCAACGCACCGGCGATGGCCTTCGTCGACGGCGAGATCATCCGCGGTGTCGCCGAACTGCTGTTCGCCGTCGTGCGCGACCTGGCCTACATGGCCATCGAGATGGGCCCGGCCTACGCGGCCGAGCTGGAGTCGTCCGAGGGCATCACCAACGCGGTGTTCGGCCTGCTGCGCAATGCGCGCATCCTCAACCCGGGCGATCCGAACCTGGTGGTGTGCTGGGGCGGCCATTCGATCTCGCGCGACGAGTACCTGTACACCAAGCAGGTGGGTTACGAGCTGGGCCTGCGCGGCCTGGACATCTGCACCGGCTGCGGCCCGGGCGCGATGAAGGGCCCGATGAAGGGTGCGACCATCGCCCATGCCAAGCAGCGCCGCACCGTCACGCGCTACATCGGCCTCACCGAGCCGGGCATCATTGCGGCCGAGTCGCCGAACCCGATCGTCAACCACCTGGTGATCATGCCGGACATCGAGAAGCGCCTTGAGGCCTTCGTCCGCATCGGCCACGGCATCATCGTGTTCGCCGGCGGCGTCGGCACTGCCGAAGAGATCCTGTACCTGCTCGGCATCCTGCTGCGCGAGGAGAACAAGGACCTGCCGTTCCCGCTGATCCTGACCGGCCCGACCGTGGCGGCGCCGTACTTCGAGCAGATCGACCGCTTCATCCGCCTGACCCTGGGTGATGAGGCTGCCGAGCGCTACGAGATCATCATCGGTGACCCGGTCGCGGTGGCCAAGAAGATGGCCAACGGCATCAAGCGCGTGCGCGAGCACCGCCTGGCGCAGAAGGACTCGTTCTTCTTCAACTGGTCGATCGAGATCCCGTGGGAGTACCAGCAGCCGTTCGTGCCGACCCACGAGGCGATGGCCGCGCTGGACCTGCACCACGGGCGTGCGCCGCACGCGCTGGCGGCCGATCTGCGCCGGGCGTTCTCGGGCATCGTCGCCGGCAACGTGAAGGAGGACGGCATGCGCCGCATCGAGCAGTTCGGGCCGTTCCAGATCCACGGGGATCCGGACATGATGCAGGCGCTGGATGCGCTGCTGCGCGCCTTCGTCGAGCAGCGCCGGATGAAGATCTCCGGCGAATACCAGCCCTGCTACCAAGTGCTGGCCTGAACCCGGGCCGGCGCGATGGGGATCGCGCCGGCACGGGCAGGGGAGGGCGGGTCGTCAAGCCTTTGACGCCCGTCGCCCCGGATTGACCGTTCATCCTGCCGCCGCTTGCCGGTGGCGGGACGATGGCCCATCGTGGTCACCAACACGCTGGGGAGCGTCCAATGTCTTTGCGCCGGGAAAGCGGCTTCACCTTGATCGAGCTGATGGTCACCATTGCCGTGGTGGCGATCCTGGCTGCGATCGCCTTTCCAAGTTTCCAGGGCACGATTCGTTCGAGCCGGGTGAGCTCGACCAACAACGAGGTCCTGGGCCTGCTCAGTCTTGCCCGCAGCGAGGCGATCCGCAGCAACCGCGGTGGCGGCGTCTGTGGAAGCAGCGACGGTGCCAGCTGTGATGGTGGCTGGTCGGGCGGCATGCTGGCCTTTGCCGATGCCAATGGCGACGGTGCGCTGTCGGCAGGTGAAACCGTCCTGCGCTTCGTCAGTGGCAATCCCAAGCTGAAGATCACTGGGCCGGCCACGGAGATCGCCTTCGACGGGCGCGGCCGTCGCCGCGCCAGCGCCGAGCAGGAGGTACGGCTGGAGCCGGACGTCTGCAGCAGGGGCGCACTGCACAAGCGCACACTGACAGTGAACGCCTCCGGGCAGATCCGCAGCACCAAGGAAGCCTGTCCATGACCACCCGTACCTTCCGCGCGCGCCAGGCCGGGGGCTTCACCCTGCTGGAAGTACTGATCGCCATCATCGTGCTGGCGTTCGGCCTGCTGGGTTTTGCCCTCTTGCAGACCCTGAACGTCCGCTTCGTGCAGAGCGCCAATTATCGAACCCAGGCCACCAACCTGGCTTACGACCTGACCGAGCAGATGCGCAGCAACCGCTTCCAGGCGGCCTGGTACACCGGCGCGTCGTTCGCGGCAGGCAGCAAGACCGCCGCCACTGCGTGCACCAGCGATACCGGCGACGTCTCCATTGAAAAGAAGATCGCGCGCTGGCAATGCCAGGTGGTGAAGGCGCTGGGCGACGATGCAGGCGCCAATGTCACCTTCAGTGGTGGCGTGGTCAATGTGGCCATTACCTGGGGCGACCAGCGCTGGGATCCGGATGACCCGGACAAGGCCACCACCTTTGCACTGGCTACGGAGCTGTGAGCATGCGCCTGAACCGACGTGCCACCATGGCCGGCCTGTCGCTGGTGGAACTGATGATCGCCCTGGTGATCAGCCTGGTGCTGATGCTGGGCGTGGTGCAGGTCTTCATGGCCTCGCAGGCTGCCTCGCGCCTGTCCGAGGGGGCCTCGCGCGTGCAGGAGAACGCCCGTTTCGCGCTGGATTTCCTTGAGCGCGACATCCGCATGGCCGGGCACATGGGCTGCGTGAACGACCAGGCCCACGTGGTGAAGAACCAGGGCGATCCGGTATCGCACCTGGGTGCATCCTCGGGCGATGGCAGCCCGCTTGATTTCAGCGTTTCCATCCAGGGCTTCGATGCACCGGGAACCGCGCCGGGCGGGAGGCTCGCACTCGGGGCGACATGGTCCGCACCGTCAGCGCTGCCGGCAGCGATCACCCGGCTCAGCCCCGCGCCGGCAGGCGGAAGCGATGTGCTGGTGCTGCGCTACCTGGCGCCTGAGGGGGTGCCGGTGACCGGCATTTCGTCCAGCGGCGGCAATGCGCTTCTGGACATGGACAGCACCCGGGTGGCCCGACTCACCTCGGGGGGCGTGGCGGCACCGACCTTGTTCGGCATCGCCGACTGTGCCCACGCGGACATCTTCGCCGGTACGTTGAGTGCGGCCCGTGTGACCGCGCCCTCGCTGGACCTGTCGCGCTATGCCGCGCAGCCGACCGGGCAGACGATGCTCTACCGGGCCGAGTCGATGGTCTATTACGTCGGCATCAATCCGGAGACCGGACAGCCGGGCCTGCGCCGTGCCCGCGCCAACAGTGCTGGCGCCTATGCGGTCAATGAAGAACTCGTGGAAGGCATCGAAAGCCTGCAGCTGCTGTATGGCCTGGACAGTACCGCCAACATCAGCCTGGGCACGCCACCGGCCGGCAACATCACCAACCTGGCCGCCGCAACTGGCGTCAGCACCAACGCGAACGCGTCCGGTGCCGCGCAGTGGCTGCGGGTCGGGCAGGTGCAGGTGGGGCTGCTGGCACGCAGCCCGACGCCGTCGTCTTCGAGCACACCTGCCAACCCGCTGTCGGTACTCGGCGTGGGCTTTGTCAGCAGCGACAGACCTGACGGCCGCTACCGCTCCAGCTATGAAGTCTCGATTGCACTGCGCAATCGCCTGTTCGGGAACTGACCATGACGACCTTTTCACGTTCGTTCAGGCCCGCCCCCGCTCGCACCCAGCGCGGCGCCGTGCTCTATGTCGCGTTGATCATGCTCATCCTGCTGGCGCTGTTGGGCATTGCGGGCATGCAGGTGGCCGGCATGCAGGAGAAGATGGCTGCGAACTACCGCGCCGCCAACCGGGCCTTCCAGAACTCCGAGGGCGTGGTGCGTGCGGCCGAACGCTCGGTGGAGAAAATCGCCAACCGCCAGGATGTGGGGAGCGGCAGCCTGGTGCAGTCCAGCACTCTGTCGCGGGCCTGCGATGACGGCTTCGATCCGGTTATGTGGGCGGAAAATCGCCGCAACCAGACGCGTCCTGCGGTCAATGTCCGCCAGATCGACAGCTGTGTGATGGGCGAATCGTCGCTCGACATGGGCCGTCCGCTGGAAGACGTCACGCCGATTTACCAGATTACCGGCTTCGCGACCGACGATGCCGATGCGAGCTCGTCGTCGGTGGTCATCGATACCGTATTCAAACTCTGAGGACGCAGGCCATGGCTTCGCGCAAATTCCGTTTCATGGCCGCAGGCAGCGTCGCATTGGCGCTGGGGGGGGGCTATGTCATCTACAGCCTGATGGCGGCCCAGGCCCAGGGCACGCTGGCGCAGGCACCGCTGAACATCCAGGTACAGACGCCGCCGGCCTTCCTGATGGCGCTGGATGATTCCGGCTCGATGTTGTGGGAGACGTTGAACAACACGCGCGATGGCGTGTACCGCTGGGATGGCAGTGGCTTCTACAACCAGGGTGCCGTCAACGGCTACGATGGGTCCGGGCAGCGCTACCTGTACGTCTTCCCCAGCTATGGGCGCGACGACCAGGCAGCCATTCCGCCGCTTGACAGCTTTGGTTTCGCCCGATCACCTGACGTCAACTCGTCCTACTACGATCCGCGTGAGATCTATCCTGGCTGGAAGACGGGCTTGTCCGATACAGCCCTCGCCAACTATCTGGACATCAGGGCGTCCAGTGCGCCGCTGGACCCGCGTCCGGACAATGCACCGAACAAGATCGCCGGCGCCCTGGACCTGACTGTGGACTCGCTGTTGACCAGCATGGACACCGGCGGGCGGACCGGCGCGAACTGGCGCTTCCGCTTTCGTTCCGGCATGACGCTGCCGGTCGGAACCCGTATTGAGCGTGGGCGATGCAACCTGAGCGGGGGGGCTGTCCGGCAGGAAGGCTCGTTCGACAACGTGACGCGCCAGACCACCATCAGCAGCTCAAGCTGCGATGCTGCCGTCGCCTTCTATCCGGCCACGTTCTTCCTGGCAGATCCGTCTACACTGCCGGCGGAATATGGGTACACCGCGGCACCTGTTGCCGTTGCAAATCCTCCGGGCGGCCGTCCAGGTACGTTGTACAAGTACGAAATCAAGATTGCGAACTTCGGCAACAATCAAGCGAAGTACAACGCTGCCATGCAGAGCTTCGCCAACTGGTTCAGCCTGTATCGGACGCGACGCGAAGCGCTGATCGGTGCGGCCACGAACGCGCTGTACGACACTACCAATCTGCGCGTGGGCTGGTTCCGTATCAATGGCCGCCGCGCGGTGACCATGTTCAACATGACCAACGAGCCGGAGAAGCAGCAGCTGCTCAGCCAGATCATCGGCGAAATGCGGGCCAGCAGCAGTACGCCCAATCGTTCCGCCGCACAGTACCTTGGCGAACAATTCCAGCGCACGGATCAGAACGCGCCGGTACTCCTGTCATGCCAGAAGAACGCGGGCATGCTGTTCACCGATGGCTATATCAATGAGTCCGGCAACACGACGCTGATGAAGGATCTCGTGGCGCCGTACTACAACAGTTCTCTCGTGCCGGGCAAGGAGACCAATTCCGTGCCGGTGCCGGCCGAGTGCAAGGGGCCGAATCCAAATCCGTCGCTGGATTGCAAGACCCACCTGCACATGAATTTCTACGGCGTGACGCTGGGCACGCAGGGCAAGGAGTTCGGCGTCCGGTACCTGCCGGATCCGCTGCGCCCGTGGGTGCTCAGCCCCGACCCGTACGTCGTCAAGCCCAACTTCCCGACGACGACGCAGGACCTCAAGCCCGAGGCCGTTGATGAGCTGTGGAACGCGGTCTATGACACCCGCGGTGAAATGGTCAACGCCACGCGCCCGGCCGAAATCACCGCAGCCATGCGCCGCATCATCAGCAACGTCGCCCAGGGCGCCACGCCGTCCGGCTCGCGTTCGCTGACCGGCGCACGCATCGGCGTCGGCTCGTTGTCGGTGGAGCCGTTCTACGAGGCCACCAACAACGGCACCGACTGGTACAGCAAGTTGCGCGCCTTCAAGCTGAGCGTCGAGCCGTCCACCCGCAAGATCGTTTCGGAAGAGGCCTGGGAAGCATCTGCGAAGATGCCGGCGCCTGCATCACGCCGCATCCGGTTCTGGCGCAACGGCGCGCTGGAAGACTTCACCGGCAGCAATGTCAGCCTGGCCAATCTGTGCACCAAGTCATCGACGCTGTATCCGGGCATCCTGATCTGCAGCGCGTCCGAGCTGGCCGGCCTGACAACGGATTCCACCACGGCCGTGGCCTACCTGCGTGGTGAAACCTCCGGCGAGAAGCGCAACGGCGGCAAGCTGCGTGATCGCAGCACGGTACTGGGCGACATCATCACCTCCACCCCGGTGCTGAGTTCGCCTCTGGATGACTATGGGTTTGGCCGCCTCCCGGGCACGATGGGCAGCAGTTACGCCGCCTACATGACCACCAAGCGCAATGGTCGCCGCTACATGGTCTACGCCGGCGCCAACGACGGCATGTTGCATGCCTTCGATGGTGGCATGGGCGCCGACGGCCAGATGGACGCTGACGGTGGCAAGGAGCGGTTCGCCTACATTCCCTCGACCGCGTTGGGCCACATGGGCAACCTGTTGTTGCCCAACGACCCGACCAACCAGAACGCCCAGCGTTTCCAGCACCGTTACTACGTCGATGGCCCGGTGACGATCAGCGACACCTACGGCAGCAACGGGTGGACCACGTCACTGGTGGGCACGGCCGGTGCCGGCGGCCGCAGTGTGTTCGCGCTGGATGTGTCCGATCCGGGCAACTTCGGCGCCACCGGCTCCCTGCTGTGGGAGATCAGTGACCTCGATGCTTCGCTTGACGATGCTGTGCGCGCCAACATCGGCCATGTGCTGGGCAAGCCGGTGATCGTGCCGGTGAAGAATGCCGACGGTTCGGTGGGCTTCAAGGCGATCTTCGGCAACGGCTACGAGAGCAGGAGTGGCAAGGCGGTACTGTTCGTGGTTGACATGGTGGCAGGCCGCACGCCGACCATCCGCATGATCGAGGCGATCGAGTCGGGTACCAACCTGCCGTCGGGCAGCAACGGGCTGGGCAACATCGTGGTGGTTGATCGCTGGGGCGGAACCGGGCAGAACGCGCGGGTGCGCGATGGCCTGGCGGATACGGTCTATGGCGCCGACAAGCGTGGCGTTATCTGGAAGTTCGACCTGCGCGGGACCACCGCGCCGACCGTACCGTTGTTCACCACCAATACCCATGTCGATCCCGCCGACCGCCGGACCTACCGTCAGCCGATCACCGGTGGCATGACGGTGACCACCGGACCGTCCGGTGGCGTGATGCTGATCTTCGGCACCGGCAGCTTCTCCTACTACGGTGACGAGAGCGTTACGGCGGTGCAGGCGTTGTACGGTATCAACGACACCGCAGCGGGCCAGCCGACGACGACGCTGACCTCGGCAAACCTGAGCTCGTATACGGCCGAGATCGGTTCCGGCGTGCGGACGTTGCGTGCCGGAACCGTGCCTACGGTCAGCCGCGGCTGGACCGTGGTGCTGGCCAACAAGGAGCGTGCCGTCGGTAATCCGAGGATCGTGTCCGGCGTGGTCTTCTTCCCGACCTATATTCCGTCCGACGCTCAGGGTTGCTCGGTGGACGGTGCGAACTGGTTGCTTGGCCTGCAGGCCAGCACCGGGCAGGCAGCGATGTCGCAGGTGCGCTTCGGTGCCCCCGACGGCCGGTCGCCGGGAGCGGGTACTGCCGGCGTTGCTCTCAACACTGGCGGCAACGCGCCGGTGAGGGATGTGACGACGTCGGTGGTGCCGCGCCTGGCGCCGCCGGACAGCACTCCCGGCAACCCGCCGCCGCAGCCGCCAGGTGAGGCGTGCCTGATGCAGATCTCGGTGGCCGGTGCTGATCCGATGTACCTGCCGTACCCCTGTGGCCGCCAATCCTGGAGGCAGATCCAGTGACCGGCGTCGATCCTTCTCCGGCAGCAGGAGCCCGTGCAATGCGCCAATCTTTCGCGGCGGGTCGCCTGGCCCGCGGTTTCACCCTGATCGAGCTGATGATTGTGGTCGCGGTCGTGGCAATCCTCGCCGCGATCGCATACCCGAGCTACAGCGAACATGTGCGCAAGTCGCGCCGGGCCCAAGCCAAGGCCGATCTGGTGGAATACGCACAGTTGGCCGAGCGCTTCCACACGGTCAACAACACCTACGTCGGTTTCAAGTTCCCGGGCAATGCCGATTCGATCAACTCCCCGCGCGAGGGCGGCACGGCGGCCTACACCCTGTCCATGCAGACTGCGCAGTCCACATTCACCTTCACCGCCACAGCCGTCAACGCACAGGCGAAGGACAAGTGTGGAAATCTGACGCTCAACCAGGCCAACGTGAAGACCGCCAAGACCACGCTGTCCGAGTGCTGGTGACACTGCTGGAAACAGACGACGCAAGCATGTGAACGGGAGTGTTGCACTCCCTGTTCGACGTGATTACAATGCGCCTCCCCGCCCGAATAGCTCAGCCGGTTAGAGCACTTGACTGTTAATCAGGGGGTCGTTGGTTCGAGTCCAACTTCGGGCGCCAAATGTTACACATCAAAGGCTTGTGGACTTCCGCAAGCCTTTTTTGTTGTCTGCTTGAAGGCCAGGGCATCGTTCAGCAGGCTTGCCCGGCCCGCAGGGTGGACGAACGCGCCCGCCCACTGTTGCTGACGATGACCCGCGCGTGCTCGCGTCCCCGCACGCAGATTTGCAGTGTCAGGTTGCTGCCGGGACTGCGGCCATCCGGTTGGAAATAGAGTTGCGGTCGCCCGCTGCTGCTGGCGGCACTGATCGTGACATCCGGGCGGCCGGCCTGATGCAGGACAATGGCATCGGCCGTGGATGGGGGCTGCCACGCGGCTGCGGCCCGGTAGGCAATCCAGCCCTGGCTCCAGTCGTCCCCGCAGCGGTGGCCGTCCGCGCTGGCGCAGAGGCCGATCAGTTCGCGACGCATGATGGCCTGGCTGCGTGCCGTTGCCAAGGCGGTTTGCAGGCTGAACCGGGTGGCTTCCGCGCGCTGGTGCAACAGCAGCGCTCGCAGCGAGGGCCAGCCGGCGGCCAGCAGCACGGCCAGTACCACCGTGATGACCAGGATCTCGATCAGGTGCATGCCGCGCGACGCGGCGCGGCTGGAAGTGTGGTCAGGGTGCATGCATCCAGCCTCCGCGCCCGGCTGCGCGGCCGCCATCGGGAATCCCCGTGGCGGGCTGCCCGGCCACTCCTCAGCCAGCCGTCACCCCTCGCCCCGTATACTCATCCTTCCCGGGAACTGGCAACACCATGAGCGACAGTTTTGAACTTGTCTCGCCGTATTCGCCGGCGGGCGACCAGCCCGATGCCATCGCGAAGCTGACCAGCAACTTCGAGGCCGGCATCGCCAAGCAGACCCTGCTGGGCGTGACCGGCTCGGGCAAGACCTACACCATCGCCAACGTCATCCAGAACATTCAGAAGCCGACGCTGATCATGGCGCCGAACAAGACGCTGGCGGCGCAGCTGTATGGCGAATTCAAGGCGTTCTTCCCGCACAACGCGGTGGAGTATTTCGTCAGCTATTACGACTACTACCAGCCGGAAGCCTACGTGCCGTCGTCGGACACCTTCATCGAGAAGGACAGTTCGATCAATGAACATATCGAGCAGATGCGGCTGGCCGCGACCAAGACCCTGCTGTCGCGCCCGGACGCGATCGTGGTGGCGACGGTGTCGGCGATCTATGGCCTGGGCGCGCCGGAAGACTACCTGTCGCTGCGCCTGATCCTGTCCAAGGGCGAGCGCATCGACCAGCGCGACCTGATCAACCACCTGACCCAGCTGCAGTACACGCGCAATGAGTACGAACTGCAGCGCGGCACCTTCCGCGTGCGCGGCGAAGTGATCGACGTGTTCCCGGCCGAGTCGGACAGTGAAGCGCTGCGCCTCGAGCTGTTCGATGGCGAGGTCGAGAAGATCACCCTGTTCGATCCGCTGACCGGCGAGACGCTGCGCAACATGCAGCGCTTCACCGTGTATCCGAAGACCCACTATGCGACCACGCGCGAACGCGTGCTGGCGGCGATCGAGACGATCAAGGTGGAGCTGAAGGAGCGGCTGGAGCAGCTGTACGCGCAGAACAAGCTGGTGGAGGCGCAGCGTTTGGCGCAGCGCACCCAGTTCGACCTGGAGATGATGGCCGAGGTCGGTTACTGCAACGGCATCGAGAACTACTCCCGGCACCTGACCGGCAAGGCCGCCGGCGAGCCGCCGCCGACCCTGTTCGACTACCTGCCGGCCGATGCGCTGCTGGTCATCGACGAATCGCATGTGACCATTCCGCAGATCGGCGCCATGTTCAAGGGCGATCGCTCGCGCAAGGAAACCCTGGTCGAGTTCGGCTTCCGCCTGCCGTCCGCGCTGGACAATCGTCCGCTGCGTTTCGAGGAATGGGAGGAGCGTTGCCCGCGCAGCATCTACGTGTCGGCCACGCCGGGTCCGTATGAATACCGCGAGGCCGGAGACGAGATCACCGAACTGGTGGTGCGCCCGACCGGCCTGATCGACCCGGTGGTGGAGATCCGGCCGGTGGGTACCCAGGTCGACGACCTGATGAGCGAGGCCAACGCGCGCATCAAGGCGGGCGACCGCGTGCTGGTCACCACGCTGACCAAGCGCATGGCTGAAAACCTCACTGAGTACCTCACCGAGCATGGCATCCGCGTGCGTTACCTGCACTCGGACGTGGACACTGTCGAGCGTGTGGAGATCATCCGCGACCTGCGCCTGGGCAAGTTCGACGTTCTGGTCGGCATCAACCTGCTGCGCGAAGGCCTGGACATGCCCGAGGTATCGCTGGTGGCGATCCTGGACGCCGACAAGGAGGGTTTCCTGCGCTCCACCGGCTCGCTGATCCAGACCATCGGCCGCGCCGCCCGCAACGTGCGCGGCAAGGCGATCCTGTATGCCGACCGGATCACCCGTTCGATGCAGGCGGCGATCGATGAAACCGACCGCCGCCGCGCCAAGCAGGTCGAGTACAACGAAGAACATGGCATCGTGCCGCGTTCGGTGGCGCGCCCGATCGTCGACGTCCTCGAGGGCGCGCGTTCGGATGCCGCGGAGAAGGAAGCCAAGAAGGGCAAGGGCAAGGGCCGGGCGGGCGTGGCCGAAGAGGCGACCGACTATCGTTCGCTGTCGCCGGCGCAGCTGGCTGTCCGTCTCAAGGCGCTGGAACAGCAGATGTACCAGCACGCCAAGGATCTGGAATTCGAGGATGCCGCGCGCGTGCGTGACCAGATCCGCCAGCTGAAGGAAGCCAGCCTGGGCTGAACGCGGCAGTGCAGCATCATCTTCACAAAAGTGTTGCGCTTCCCTGCCGGCATCCGTAATATACGCGGCCTGCACCGACGCAATCGCGGAAATGCAGAAGCAAAACGGGCGGTTAGCTCAGCGGTAGAGCACTACCTTGACATGGTAGGGGTCACAGGTTCGAACCCTGTACCGCCCACCACGAAGTCCTCGCAAAAGGGCTCTCGTGAACTGCAAAGCCCGGCCCTGGCGCCGGGTTTTTACGTAACAAGGCCAGCCTTCGGGCGGCAAGAACAAGATGGGCGGTTAGCTCAGCGGTAGAGCACTACCTTGACATGGTAGGGGTCACAGGTTCGAACCCTGTACCGCCCACCACCTGTTCCCGGCGTTGCCGGTGAAGCGGTGGAAACGATGAAAGCCGGCCCTGGGGCCGGCTTTTTTTCTTTCCAGGGGCAGGACCCCGGCGTTCCCGCGAAGCCACATTCCTGCAGGTTCAGTGGCGTGAAATCAGTGGGTGATGGTGATCGAACGCTGGATCCGCCAGTGGCCATCGACGCGTTCCCACAGCTGCGCTACACCTGCCCGGGCCAGCGCAGCATTCGGGCTGCCGCCATGGTCGCCTGCCAGTTGCTGGCTGCCCAGGCGCAGCACGCGGTCCTGGCGCAGGTGATAGAGCTGCAGGGGCAGCGCTTCATGCGTGTCCTGCGGTCCTTCGGTGCGCAGGATCTGGCTGCGCAGGGCATCCTCGGTGGGCCCGCTGCCGTCGCCGAACAGGCTGGAGAACAGCAGGACCAGGGCAAGCATCGGCATGGCACGGTGCTCCAGCGGGAAAGTGCGTGCAGGCTGGCATGGCCGGCCGGGCACCGCAGCCGGCCTGCGACGAAGACGGGGATTGCGCCGCCAAAGGCGGGCAGGCGGCGATGAATCCGGGACGCGCAGGCGTAGACTCGGCGCTACCGCGCAACCGCGCCGTCACTTCAGCGAGCTGCCGCATGAGCGATCACGTCCCGGTGTCCAGGCCCAATCCGTTCCTGGAACGCCTGTTCGGCGGCAACATGCTGGAAGGCACGTTCAAGGCAGTGATCTGGGTGGCGATCCTGTGCGCGCTGCTGGCGTGGACCACGCTGCGCTGAGCGACGCTACCGCGTGGGCTTGGCTGCTGATGCAGTGAATACGGGTGCCGCGGCAAGTGTGCGGCGGCAGTGTCCGTGCATGTGCCGTCAGGCGCTGAAGGCCTGGCGCAGGCTGCGCAGGGTTGCCTGGCGGTGCTCCCTGGCCGTCGGCTCGCCCATCTCCAGTTCCTGCAGGCGCAGTCCAACCAGGGTCATCGACAACGCATAGCCGCGTGCCGCGTCGGCAACGCGTGACAGGCCCACTGCACGGCGTGCCAGTGCATTCACATGTTCAAGGTCGGGCATCAGTCCCAGATAGACGCGCTCGGCGCTGTCCAGGTCGGGCGCGCGCAGGATCGCGTGGGCTTCGGTGGCGGAGGAGACGGAGGCCATGGGGGTCCTTGTCCGTAGGGGGCGCTCGCTCAGAACGAGCGCATCAGGGAAACGAAGGCCGACGTCTGCGTGCCACGTCGTGCCATCGGGCTGTCCTTCACTGCATCACCGAACCACTGGTTGGCCACCACGCCGGTGGCGCGCCATTTGGTGCCCAGTGGCGTGCTGACCGCGATCTGCAGGCTCGGCGACGTGGTGCTGCCGGGGCGGTAGGCGGCAAGGCCCGAGCGCAGGGCTTCTTCATCGCTGATGCCGTAGTAGTAGTCGAGCAGCCGTGCACTGGAGTGCACCACGCCCGCCCGCGGCACCCAGGTGAAGCGACCCGCCTGGATCGGGTAGCTGTAATGCAGGCGCGACTGGAAACCGCCGCCATGGCCGGTCACTTCGCGCATCACGCTGGCCTCGACCATGCCCCAGTCGGCGCTGTATTCGCCGTTGATGCCGGCCATGGCCGACATCTGCCGGCTGTGCAGGCGGCGCAGCTGAGCATCGTTCACGTCGTTGGTCTTGAAGCGCAGCGTGTAGGGTGTGACCGCTGCCGACAGGCGCAGTCCCTGGCCCTTGTAGAGGTACATGCCCAGCGAGCCGGGGCTGGCGAAGAAGCGCTCGCCCTGCCAGGCAATGGCCGGTACCACCAGCGGTTTGACGTCGTAGTGCGCGTACGCACCGGAGGTCGCGCCAGCGCTGATGCCGGCCTGTACGCCCGGGTTCTGCTCGGCAGCGTGGGCGAGCAACGGCACGCCGAGGGCAGCGGTGAACAGCAGCGGGCGCAGCAGGGTCGGGGACAGCGACGGCATCGATCAGCCACGTTGCGGAGGATGGCTGCGCATGGTGAGGGGGCAACATTGTCAGAACATTGCGCCCGCGTGATCGGCACGCATGGGCGCAAAACCCTGGCGCCAGGCACTATGATCGGCAGCGTTTCCGGCAGACGAGTTCCTGATGCGCATCCTCCTGGTCGAAGACGATCCTGATCTGTCCCGCGCCCTGCAATCGGGCCTGGAGCGGCAGGGCGTGGTCGCCGACGTGGTCGGCAGCCTGGCCGAGGCCGCGCTCGCGTTGCGCGAACCGGTGCACCAGCTGCTGCTGCTCGATCGCCAGCTGCCCGATGGCGATGGCGCCGGATTCGTCGCGACGGCGCGTGCGCTGCGGCCGAACCTGGCGGTGATCATGCTGACCGCCAAGGGCACGCTGTCGGACAAGGTCGAAGGCCTGGACGTCGGTGCCGATGACTATCTGGTCAAGCCGGTGGCGATCGAGGAACTGATGGCGCGCATCCGCGCGGTATCGCGCAGGCCTTCGGCGATGGTGACACCGAGCCTGCGGCTGGGGCGGCTCGAGTTCGATTTCGAATCGCTGCAGGCGCAGGTGGAGGGCCAGCCTCTGGCGCTGCCACGTCGGCAGGTACTGGTGCTGCAGGCATTGGCGATGCGGCAGGGGCGCACGGTCACCCGCAGTGCGTTGGAGGCTGCGGTGTACGGTTTCGACGATGAGATCCAGTCCAATGCGCTCGACGCGCACATCTCCAAGCTGCGCAAGGCACTGCAGCAGGCCGGTGCCGGCGTCGAGATCCACGTGATACGGGGCGTCGGCTACCTGCTGGCGGAGGCCTGAGATGGCCCGTCCGATCCGTTCGATCACCCTTGGCCTGGCCTGGCGCCTGTTCCTGGCGCAGGCCTTCACCGTACTGTTCGCGGTGGTCGCGCTGATCCTGACCTGGGGTGACAAGGACTCCTGGGGCATGGACATGTTCGTTGCCGAGGCGGTGGCCAAGGCGGTGCACAGCGAAGACGGCCGCCTGGTGCTGGACCAGGCGCGCTGGGACAAGCTCGATGCCAACGCCGGGGGAAATCTCTGGTTCGCCGCGGTGGATGACAAGGGTATGTGGCTCGAGCGCGGCACCATCCCCGCGATCCACGCGCCGATGCTCGCGCGGCTGCCGACCGTGGGTGCCACCGAGCTGGGTTCGCTGGTACCGCCCTACCTGGACGTGGCGCGGGTGATGATCCGCAACGAGGATGGGCGCCGCATCACCGTGATGGTCGGTGGAGCACCCAAGGGCGGGCTGCTGGACGGTGCGCTGATGGTGTTGCGCCTGATCGGCCTGTGGTTCTTCCTGCCACTGATCGTGGTCACCCTGCTGGTGATGCCGACCGTGATCCACCGTGCCATGCGCGGTGTGCGCCGTTCCGCGCAGCAGGCCAAGGAGCTGGACATCGGCCAGCCCGGTGCGCGGCTGGATGCGCGGCTGGTCTCCACGGAAGTGGCGCCGCTGGTGGAAGCGTTCAACGATGCCATCGACAAGGTGCAGCAGGGCTACGCCGCGCGCGACAAGTTCCTTGCCGACGCAGCGCACGAGCTGCGCGTGCCGATCGCCGTGGTGCAGGCGCGCCTGTCGCAGCTGCCGCAGGGCGAGCTGAAATCGCAGTTGCTGACCGACGTGGCGCGGCTGGGCAATGTTGCCGAGCACCTGCTTGATCTGCAGCGGCTTGACCGCAATGTCGGCGCATTGCAGCGGCTGGACCTGGCCCTGCTGGTGCGTGAGGCAGCCGCGGACCTGGCGCCGTTGGTGGTGGGCGCCGGCTATGGATTCGAAGTGGACGCGCCGGAAGCGCCGGTGTGGATCCACGGTGACAGCCTGGCGCTGGGGCGGGTGATTGCCAATCTGGTACACAACGCGATCGTGCATGGTGGTGGCCGTGGCACCATCTGTGTGCGGTTGGACACGCGCGGGTTGCTGGAAGTCAGCGACCAGGGCGCGGGCATTCCAGTAGGCGACCGCGAGGCGATCTTCGAGCCGTTCCATCGCCTGCGCGCGGCGGGCAGCGGCAGTGGCCTTGGCCTGCACCTGGTGAAGGAGATCGTGCAGCACCATGGCGGCTCGGTCAGTGTCGGTGAGGCCGCGGGCGGCGGCGCAAGCTTCCGGGTCAATTTCCATCGCGGCAGCGCGCGGCGCTGACGCGTTTGCGGGGCAAGTCCCGATAGGCAACCTGCCGCCGGCAGCGGCAGGCTGGCCTCATGGCCATCGAGCGCTCCCCGTCTCCCTTGCTGGGCAGTGGCACCGCTGGGGCGCTCACACTGGGGGCGTTGGGCTGCGTGCAGCTGTCGCAGCTGCCGCCGCTGTGGGTCTGCACGGTGATGATCGTGCTTGGCATGGCCGGGTGGGGCCTGCGATGGCGGGGGCGCCTGCCGGCGGTCATGCTGCTCGGTGCCGGATGGACGTCGATGCACGGGCACTGGGCAATGCAGGACCAGCTGCCACCGGGCCAACCGGCTCGGGATGTAGTGGTCAGTGGCCGGGTCATCGATCTGCCGGATCATCGGGCCGCGCACACCCGCTTCCTGCTGCAGGTCAGCGAGAGCCGCGAACTGCCATCGCTGCGCGGCAAGCGCCTGCAGGTCACCTGGAACGACGGCTGGCAAGGCAGGTCCAGCGCCGCTGCCGAGGGGCGGCGCAGGCAGGTCCTGGCCGGTGCGCAGTGGCAGCTGGCGCTGCGTGTGCGGGCCCCTCGCTCGCGGATCAATCCCGGGGGTTTTGACAGTGAGCGTCATGCGCTGCTGCGTGGCGTAGCCGGCACTGGAACGGTGAGGGCGCCGGCCAGCGCGCGTGAGCTGCAGGCCGGACATGGCCTGCCGGCATGGCGTGAGCGCACCAGCGCCGCCATCGCGCTGCAAGTGGCCCATCCGGCCGCCCGTTTCGTGCAGGCGCTCGCCCTGGGCGACACGCGTGGCCTGTCCGACACCGATTGGGATCAGCTGCGGGCGCTGGGGCTGACCCATCTGGTGGCCATTTCCGGATTTCATGTCGGGGTGGTGGCGGGGCTGGGGGCGTTGCTGTGCCGAGGGCTGTGGTGGCTGTGCCCCCTGCTGGCCCGGCATTGGCCACGTCCACAGGCGGCGGCCTGCGCCGCGGCGCTGTCCGCAGCGGGCTATGCGGTGCTGGCCGGTGGTGAGTTGCCGACCGTGCGCACGGCACTGATGATCGGGCTGGTGGCCCTGGCGCGCAGCGGGCGGCGCCCGCTCGGTCTCGTGCAGGGGCTTGCGCTGGCGGCGCTGGCGCTGCTGCTGCCGGCGCCCCTGTCGGTGCTGTCAGCGGGCTTCTGGCTCAGCTTCGGCGGCGTACTGTGGCTGGTGTGGTGCTTGCCGCAGGGACGTCCGCGCGGGGTGGCCGCCAACCTGCGCGGGTTCCTGGCCGCACAAGGGGTGGCCAGCGTCGGCCTGTTGCCGCTGGGCATCGCCTTGTTCGGTGGCACCGCCTGGCTGGGGCCGCTGGTGAACCTGCCGGTCATCCCGTGGTGGACATTGCTGGTGGTGCCCCTGTCGCTGCTGGGCACCGCCCTGCAGGCGCTGCACGACGGCGCTGGGCGCTGGGCGTGGCGCGCGGCGGCGTGGCTGTTCGAGATCAGCTGGCAGGCCCTGCAGCCACTGGCGGCGCACCCGCAGGCGATGTGGTGGCTGGCCGAGGCGCCGGCCTGGGCGGTGCCGGCGGCGCTGCTGGGGGTGTTCTGGTGGCTGCTGCCACGGGGGGCCGGGGGCTGGCTGGCTGGCCTGCTGCTGTGCCTGCCGCTGCTGTGGCCGGCGCGTGAGCGCCCGGCCGAGGGGGAGCTGGAGCTGCTGGTGCATGACGTCGGCCAGGGCACGGCGGTGTTGCTGCGTACTGCGCGGCATGCCCTCTGGTACGACGTGGGGCCGCCGAACGGGGGCGAGGGCAGCGAGCGGGTCCTGGTTCCGTCACTGCGGGCCCTGGGCCAGGCGCCGCCCGAGCGGGTGCTGCTCAGCCACGACGATCTCGATCATGCCGGCAACCTGCCGAGCCTGCGTCTTCAGCTGCCGGGGCTGCCATTGCTGGCGCCGCCGGGAAGTACGATCGCCGGGGCCGGCCGTTGCCAGCGCGGCCTGCGCTGGCACTGGGATGGCGTCGATTTCCAGGTGCTGCACCCGGATGCCGGCAGCCAGCGGGCCGAAAACGAAGACAGCTGCGTGCTGCGCGTGGCCGGTGCCCATGGCGTGGTCCTGTTGCCGGGGGACATCGGCCGTCCGGCCGAACAGGCGCTGTTGCGGGCGTCTGCGGCGGCGCTGAAGGCGGATGTGGTGCTGGTGCCGCACCATGGCAGCGGCGGCAGTTCCAGCGCGCCCTGGGTGGCGGCGGTGTCAGCCCGGCTGGCACTGGTCTCCGCCGGCCACCAGAACCGTTTCGGCCACCCGCGCCAGGACGTGGTCCGGCGCTGGCAGGGACAGGGCGCCGAGGTGGTGTCCACTGCGGAGTCCGGGGCGATCCGCGTATGGCTTGGCGCACAAGGGCTGCAGCTGCGTGAACAGCGCATCCATGCATCCCGGTGGTGGGATGCCGCTGGGCGGGCGCGGTCGGCTGCTATCCTATCGCCGATCGAACAAGCGGCCGTTGGGCCGGAGGGTTGAAACGTGTGGGAACTGGTCAAGGCCGGTGGCTGGCCGATGGTGCCGCTGCTGCTGTTGGGCGTACTGGCTTTGGCGATCATCCTGGAGCGTTTCTGGTCCCTGCGGCGAACGGAGGTGCTGCCGCCCGGTCTCGGCCAGGAAGTGCGCAACTGGGCCGCGCGCGGCAAGCTTGACCCCGCGCACCTGCAGACCCTGCGTGCCAACTCGCCGTTGGGTGCGCTGCTGGCGGCCGCGCTGGAAGCCCGCAACCGCCCGCGCGACCAGATCCGCGAGCGCATCGAGGATACCGGCCGCCACCTGGTGCACCGCATGGAGCGGTTCCTCAACGCGCTGGGCACCATCGCTTCGGCCGGCCCGCTGCTGGGCCTGCTCGGCACCGTGATCGGCATGATCCAGATGTTCCTGGGCATCCTCGACCATGGCGTGGGTGATGTGAACCAGCTGGCCGGTGGCATCGGCAAGGCCCTGGTGTGCACCGCCACCGGCATGATCGTGGCCATCCCGGCACTGATGTTCCATCGCTACTTCAAGGGCCGCATCCACGGCTACGTGGTGGAGATGGAACAGGAGGCCAGCGCCCTGCTGGATACGCTCGACGGCCGCCCGGGGGTGATGAACCCGTCCCCGTCGGCGCGCCCGGCCAACGCCGCTGCGGCGAAGGCCTGATCGATGCGTATCGGCAATGACCGATCCCAGGATGAGCCGCATATCGATCTGGTCCCGCTGATCGACGTCATCCTGGTGCTGATCATCTTCTTCGTGGTCACCACCACCTTCGATGCGCGCTCGACGTTGCAGGTGCAGCTGCCCACCGCCAGCCAGCAGCCCAACAACGAACCGCCGCGTTCGCTCAGCGTGCTGATCAACGCCGAAGGCCGTTATTTCATCAATGACCAGGAAGTGCTGCGCAGCGATGTCGAGTCCGTCAAGCAGACCATCGCCGCCGTCGCCGGCAGTGATCGCAGCCAGCCCGTGCTGCTGCGCGCCGACGCGCGTACTCCCTACCAGGCCGTGGTGACTGCGCAGGACGCGCTCGGTCAGCTCGGTTTCCGTCGTATCGCCATTGCAACTGCGCCAGAGGTGCGTCCATGAGTTCCCATCACGCGCCGGTGTGGCCGATCTACAAACGTCTGCTGGGCTACACCCGCACCTACTGGGTGTTCATGGTCGGCGCGGTCATCGCCATGGTGGTCGAAGCCCTCGCCGGCTACCACTTCACCAAGCTGATGGAGCCGCTGGTCAACGAAGGTTTCGTCGATCCGCAGCCGCGCGCGGCCGTGGTGCTGCCGCTGACCATCCTCGGCCTGTTCCTGATGCGCAGCCTGGCCACCTGGGTCAGCGACTACACGCTGGCCAAGACCGGCCGCAGCGTGGTCCGCGACCTGCGTGAGCAGGTGCTGCAGAAGTACCTGCACCTGCCGTCGTCGCACTTCGATACCGAAGCGACGCCGGTAATGGTCAGCCGCCTCAACTTCGATACGGAACAGGTCACCCAGGCCAGTGCCGACGCGCTGAAGACCGTGGTCGCCGATACCCTCACCATCATCGCGATGCTGGCGGTGATGCTGCAGATGAGCGTCAAGGTGACCCTGGCGATGCTGCTGGTGGTGCCGCTGATCGGCGGCATCGTGTCCTACGTGGGCAAGCGCTACCGTCGCATCAGCCGCGGCATCCAGGACGGCATGGGCACGATGGCGCAGACTGCCGAGCAGTCGCTGGCCGCGCAGCAGGAAGTGAAGGTGCACGGCACCCAGCAGCATGAGATCTCGCGCTACTCGCGCCTGGCCAACCGCATGCTGGCGCTGAACATGAAGGTCGAGGTCACCCGCGCCGCCGCGTCCAGCGTGGTGCAGTTCCTGGCCGCACTGGCGCTGGCGGTGATCGTCTGGGTGTCGACCCGCGAAGCCCTGGCCGGCCGCCTCAATGCCGGCCAGTTCATGGGCCTGATGACCTCGATGATGGCCATCATTCCCTCGCTGCGCCGACTGACCAGCGTACAGACCTCGATTTCGCGCGGCGTCTCCGCCGCCGAGCGCCTGTTCGGCATCCTCGACATGCCGGTGGAGCGTGATGAGGGCCAGCACCGCGTGCAGCGCGTGCGCGGCGAACTGGCGTTCGACCACGTCATGCTGCGCTACCGCGAAGACAGCGGCATTGCCCTGGACGACATCAGTTTCGTTGCCAGGCCGGGCACGGTGACGGCCATCGTCGGCCGTTCCGGCAGCGGCAAGACCAGCCTGATCCGGCTGGTTCCGCGCTTCTACGAGCCCAGTGGCGGCGTCATCACCCTCGATGGCGTGGCCCTGGATGACTATCCGCTGGCCGACCTGCGCCGGCAGGTGGCGATCGTCGGGCAGAAGGTGATGCTGTTCGATGACACCATCGCGGCCAACATTGCCTACGGCATGGAGGCGACCGATGAGCAGATCCGTGCGGCGGCCGAAGCGGCCAATGCCTGGGAGTTCATCGCACGCATGCCGCAGCAGCTGCAGACCCCGGTCGGCGAGAATGGCGCGCTGCTGTCCGGTGGCCAGCGCCAGCGCCTGGCGATTGCCCGCGCGATCCTGCGCGACGCGCCGATCCTGATCCTCGACGAAGCCACTGCGGCGCTGGACAACGAATCCGAGCGCCTGGTGCAGGATGCGCTGCAGCGCCTGATGCCGGAACGCACCACGCTGGTCATCGCGCACCGCCTGTCGACCATCGAGCATGCCGACCAGGTGCTGGTGATGGACCATGGCCGCATCGTTGAACGTGGCACCCACAAGGAGCTGCTCGAACTGGGCGGCCTTTACCAGCATCTGCACAGCATGCAGTTCCGCGAAAGGCAGGACTGATGGCCGGCAAGGGTACCCAGACCCCGGCGTACTGGTACGACGGCAGCCCCGTTCCGTGGACGATGCGCCTGCTGGCGCCGCTGTACGCAGGTGTCACCGCGCTGCGTCGGCGCGCCTATCGGCGTGGCTGGCGCAAGCGCCACTCGCTGCCGGTGCCGGTCATCGTGGTCGGCAACATCACCGCCGGTGGTACCGGCAAGACGCCGCTGACCATTGCCCTGGTCGAGCGCCTGCGCGCGGCCGGCTGGAAGCCGGGCGTGGCCAGCCGTGGTTATGGTCGCGAAGACGCCGACAAGCCGCTGTGGGTGCAGGCCGATACGCCAACTGCCAAGGGCGGTGACGAGCCGGTGCTGATCGCCTGGAAGACCGGTGTGCCGGTGCGCGTGGACCGCGACCGTGTCGCCGCCGGCAAGGCGCTGATCGAGGCCGGCTGCGATGTGATCGTCTGCGACGATGGCCTGCAGCACTACCGCCTGGCGCGCGACATCGAGATCGAAGTGGTCGATGCGCAGCGTCGCTACGGCAATGGCCGGATGATTCCGGCCGGGCCGTTGCGCGAGCCCGTCAGCCGCGCCAGCGAATGCGATTTCCGGGTGGTCAACCTCGGCCAGGCCGATGAGGAAACCGCAGCGCAGGCCTGTGGCTTCGGCCAGTGGCCGATGGCGCTGCACATCGACAGTGCACAGCCGCTGGCCGGTGGTCGCGCTCGCCCGCTGGCGTACTTCAAGGGCCAGCGCGTGCATGCGGTGGCCGGCATTGCCCATCCCCAGCGCTTCTTCGACATGTTGCGCGCGCGCGGGATCGGCGTGGTGCCGCATGCGTTCGCCGACCACCAGGCCTACCAGCCGCAGGACCTGTCCTTCGGCAGCCAGCTGCCGGTATTGATGACCGAGAAGGACGCGGTGAAATGCCGTGCGTTCGGCAACGACTGGCACTACGCGGTTCCGTTGCGCGCCGAGCTGCCCGCGGCGTTCTGGGTGGCGCTGACCGATCGCCTGGACAAGCTGCGGCCGAACTGAGTGGTGCGGCGGCGCTTGCATTCACGCGCTGCTGCCCGCATTCCCGTTGTAACGAGCCTGCCGAGTACCGCCTGCATGACTGAATTCGTCGTCGCCATTCCGGCCCGCTATGCCGCCTCGCGGCTGCCGGGCAAGCCGTTGCGCCCGCTGGGCGGCGAGCCGCTGGTGCTGCATGTGGCGCGCCGCGCGCTGCAGGCCGGTGCCCGTGAAGTCTGGGTAGCGACCGACGATCAGCGCATTGCCGATGCGCTGTCCGGGCTGGCCGAAGTGAAGGTGGCGATGACCGCGACCGCGCACGCCTCCGGCACTGATCGCCTGGCCGAATGCGCACGCATTGCCGGCTGGGCCGATGACACGGTGGTGGTCAACCTGCAGGGCGACGAACCGTTCGCACCGGCGGCCGGTATCCGTGCGGTGGCCGATGCGCTGGTCGCAGGCACTGCGACGATGTCGACTCTCGCCACGACCGTCGAGGACGCGCACACCCTGTTCGACCCGAACGTGGTGAAGCTGGTGCGCAACGTGCGCAACGAGGCGATGTACTTCAGCCGCGCGCCGATCGCCTGGCACCGCGACGGCTTCGCACGCAGCCGCGACACGCTGCCGGACGGCCACCACTGGTTGCGCCACATCGGCATCTACGGCTATCGCGCCGGCTTCCTGCAGCAGTTCGCGGCGATGCCGCCGGGCCAGCTGGAGCAGGTCGAATCGCTGGAGCAGCTGCGCGTGCTGGAAGCGGGCTATCCGATCAGCGTGGCGATCTCGCCCGAGCCGTTCCCGCCGGGCATCGACACGCCCGAGGACCTGGAGCGCGCCGAGGGGCTGCTGCAGGCGATGGCGCCGCGATGAGGCTGCTGGTCGTCTGCCTCGGCAACATCTGCCGTTCGCCGATGGCCGAAGGCGCGCTGCGCGCACGCCTGGATGCCTCGCCGCTGGCCGGGCGGGTGCAGGTTGATTCGGCTGGCACCGGCGACTGGCACGTGGGCGAGCCGCCGGACCGCCGCGCGATCGCCTGCGCGGCCGGGCACGGCGTGGACATCGGCGGCCTGCGCGCACGCCAGCTGCAGGCCGTGGATTTCGACCGTTTCGACTGGATCCTGTGTGCCGACGAGGCCAACCTGCGTGATGCAGGGCGCCTGGCGTCGGCGGCCCAGCGTGAACGGCTGGCGTTGTACCTGCCCTGGTCGGGCGTTCAGGGGCGGGTAGCCATCCCCGACCCCTACACCGGCGGCAGCGATCATTTCGAACAGGTCTGGTCGCTGGTCGACGATGCGGCAAAACGTGCGGTGGCACGACTGTTGCATGACGCCGACTCCGGCATAATCGGGTCATGAACGTCCAGCCCGTCCCGGACCTGCCCGAGTTCGCCACCTGGCTCAATGCCACCCCTTGCACCCTGACCGAGCTGCGCGGCCGGCCGGTCGCGCTGCTGTTCGTCAATGCGGCCTCCGCCTGGAGTGCGCAACGCCTGGCCGAGTTCGGCCAATGGCTCTCGCGCCACCCCGGCAAGCTGCAGCCGCTGGTGCTGCAGGTGCCGCGCTTCGATTTCGAGCGCGACGCCAGTGCCGCACTGAAGCTGCTGCGCCGCCAGGGTCTGACCATGCCCGTACTGCTCGATGCCGATTGGGATGGCTGGCGCCGCTTCGGCGTTACCGCCTGGCCGACCGTGGTGCTGCTGGACGCGCAGGGTCGCGAGCAGCAGCGGCTGGTCGGGCAGGGAGCACCCGGTGAACTGGAGCGCGCCCTGAACACGCTGTGCCAGGGCGCGCCTTCGGCGCCGCCGCGCGGCGGCAGCGAACTGCATCCGGAACCACGCCAGGCGCTGCGGTTCCCGCTGGGCCTGGCGGTCAGCACCGAACGCCTGTACATCGCCGACAGTGGCCATCACCGCATTCTCGAATGCAGCCATGGCGGCCGCATCCTGCGCCAGTTCGGCCTCGGTACCGCCGATTTCATGGACGGCAACCTGGCCGAAGCGGCGTTCCACCGCCCACAGGCGCTGGTGCTGGAGCGCGATTCGCTGTACGTGGCCGATACCGGCAACCATGCCGTGCGCCGCATCAATCTGCTGACCGGCATCGTCGACACGCTGTGTGGCAACGGGCGTCCCGGCGCGCCGGTGGAAGGGCCGGTGGCGCAGGCGCGGCAGGTCTCGCTGGACCATCCGGTCGGCCTTGCCATCGCCGACAACCAGCTGCACATTGCGATGGCTGGCGACAACCGCATCTGGAGCTACCACCTCGGCCAGCGCAGCCTGCAGTGGCGCGCCGGCAGCGGCGCCATCGACGAGCGCGACGGCAGCGGCCATCTGGCGGCCTTCGCCCAGCCGACTGCGCTGGCCGTGGTGCAGCAGGTGTTGTACGTCGCCGACGCCTTGGGATCCTCGATCCGTGCACTGCAACTGCGCGGCGACCTGGTGCAGACGCTGGTCGGGCAGGGGCCCTGGCGCTTCGGCAGCGAAGACGGCCCGCGTGCGCAGGCCAGCCTGCAGTATCCGCAGGCGATCGCATTGAGCGCGGACGCTCCGCTGCTGTGGATTGCCGATACCGGCAACGGTCGCCTGCGCACGCTGCGCCTGGGCGGCGGTGAACTGACCACCCAGCCGCTGCCGCGCCGCCTGCATGGCCCGGCCGGATTGGCGGTGGGCGCCGGTGCGGTGTGGATCGCCGAGACTGACGCCCATGCCGTGCTGCGATTCGACCCCGACAGCGGCGTGCTCAGCGAAGTCCCGATCAGCGAATGACCGACGTTCCCGCCCCGGCCTTCGACGGCAAGGCCTTCGCGGCCCAGCTCAGCACCGCCCCTGGCGTGTACCGCATGTACGCCGCCGACGACACCCTGCTGTACGTGGGCAAGGCGCGCGCGCTGCGCAACCGTGTCGGCAGCTATTTCAACGGCAGCCCGAAGAACGCGCGGATCATGTCGATGATCTCGCAGATCACGCGCATGGACGTGACCGTGACGCGCTCGGAAGCCGAGGCGTTGCTGCTGGAAAACCAGTTGATCAAGTCGCTGTCGCCGCGTTACAACGTCTCACTGCGCGATGACAAGACCTATCCGCATGTGCTGCTGACCCGCGAGGACTGGCCACGCATCGCGCTGCATCGTGGCCCGCGTGCCATTCCTGGGCGCTACTTCGGGCCGTATCCCGGCGTCACCGCCGTGCGCGAGACGCTGAACCTGATGCACAAGCTGTTCAAGCTGCGCAGCTGCGAGGACAGCGTGTTCCGCAACCGCTCGCGGCCGTGCCTGCAATACCAGATCGGGCGTTGCAGCGCGCCGTGCGTGGAGCTGGTCCCGGCGCCGGAGTACGCCGAGTCGGTGCGCCGCGCCGCCCTGTTCCTGGAAGGCAAGAGTGACGAGCTGACCCGCGAACTGGGCGAGCAGATGCAGGCCGCCAGCGAGGCGCTGGAGTTCGAGCAGGCCGCGCGCCTGCGCGACCTGATCTCCTCGCTGCGCAGCATGCAGACCCGCCAGTACGTGGATGGCCGCGCCGCGGACCTCGATGTGCTGGCCGTGGCCATGCAGGGCTCGCAGGCCTGCGTGCTGCTGCTGGCCTTCCGTGATGGCCGCAACCTCGGTACCCGCCCGTTCTTCCCGCGCACCAATGGCGAGGAAAGCCCGGAGGAAGTGCTGGCGGCCTTCGTTTCGCAGTACTACATCGAATTCGAGCCACCGCGCGAAATCCTGCTGGATCGCGAGATTCCCGATGCCGACCTCCTTGTCGCCGCGCTGTCGGCCTCGGCCGAGCGCAAGGTGCAGCTGAAGTGGAACGTGCGCGGCGAGCGCGCCGGCTATGTGGAACTGGCCAGCCGCAACGCGCAGCTGACCCTGGCCACCGAACTCAACAGCCGCAATGCGCAGCACGCGCGCAGCGACGCGCTGCGCGAGATGCTGGGCCTGGCCGAGCCGGTCAAGCGTGTCGAGTGTTTTGATATCAGCCACACCCTGGGCGAGGCCACCGTAGCCTCGTGCGTGGTGTTCGACGCCGCCGGCCCGGTGCGCGCGCAGTACCGCCGCTTCAACATCAGCGGCATCGAGCCGGGCGACGACTACGCCGCCATGCGCCAGGCCATCGACCGCCGTTTCCGCCGCGCAGTGGAAGAGCAGGGCGTGCTGCCGGACGTGCTGCTGATCGACGGTGGCGCCGGCCAGCTGTCGCAGGCCCAGGCCGCACTGGCCGATCTGGGCGTGGAAGGCGTGCTGCTGGTGGGCGTGGCCAAGGGCGTGGAGCGCCGTGCCGGCCACGAGGCGCTGGTGATGCCCGATGGCCGCGAGCTGCGCCCGGGCGCGGCCAGCCCGGCGCTGCAGTTCATCCAGCAGGTGCGCGACGAGGCGCATCGCTTCGCCATCACCGGCCACAGGGGGCGCCGCCAGAAGGCGCGGATGACCAGCAAACTGGAGGATATCCCCGGCATCGGGCCGCGCCGCCGCGCCAGCCTGCTCAAGCATTTCGGCGGCCTGGTGGGCCTGAAAGCCGCTGGCGAAGCGGAAATCGCCAAGGTGGAAGGCATCAATGACGCCCTCGCGGCACGTATCTACGCTAACCTGCACGGGTTGGCCACGCCTGATGCGGCCGAGTAGAGAGAGAAGCACGCAAGCATGAAGTTGACCCTGCCCACCTGGCTGACGCTGTTGCGGATCGTGATGATCCCGGTGCTGGTGCTGGTGTTCTACCTGCCCTACACCTGGACCAACTTCGCTTCGGCGGCGATCTTCGGCCTGGCCGCGATCACCGACTGGCTCGATGGCTGGATCGCACGCCGTTACCAGCTGGAGTCGGCCTTTGGCGCCTTCCTCGACCCGGTCGCGGACAAGCTGATGGTGGCGGTGGCGCTGTTCCTGATCGTGCAGGGTCATCCGACGCCGTGGATGGCGTTCTGGGCGGCGGTCATCGTCGGCCGCGAGATCGCGGTGTCGGCGCTGCGCGAATGGATGGCCGAGCTGGGCCAGCGCGCGAAGGTGCGCGTGGCGATGATCGGCAAGGTCAAGACCACCGCGCAGATGGTCGCGCTGCTGTGCCTGCTGTACTCGGTGGCCCCGAACGTGCCGGTGGAAGACATCTGGATGGGCTGGCCGGTGTTCCATATCGGCGACTGGACTCTGGCCATTGCCGCGGTGCTGACCCTGTGGTCGGGCCTGCAGTACCTGCACGCCGCGTGGCCGAGCCTGCGCGACGATGAGCGTGCGGCTCGCGAGCGTGCGCGGCAGAAGAAGCTGGGCAACTGAGCCCGGGGTCTGAGCCCCGGGGTCGGATCCCTTTCCGAAGGAAAGGGCTCTGACCCCACGGTTGCTGCCATCCACGCATGGCGTGGATCTACCCTGGAAATGCCGCATCCACGGAGGGGGCGTATCCATCAGTTTGCGGAGACGCCGTAGTAGATCCACGCCATGCGTGGATGGGCGGTGCAAGACGCCTCGCAGACCCTGAAAAAAAGCGCTTGACGCCATGCTTGGAATAGGTAAAATTTCGCCTCCCAAGCGGGAATAGCTCAGTTGGTAGAGCGCAACCTTGCCAAGGTTGAGGTCGCGAGTTCGAGTCTCGTTTCCCGCTCCAGATTCAAGAAGAACGCTCCCGGAAAGGAGCGTTTTTCGTTCTGGTTTGAATCTGTCCTTTCAACGTTCTAGATCGCCGCAAGGATCTGATCGATGTGACCAGCGGCGTCAGCATCGCGATCGTCCAGCCTCAAGTGCGCCTCGGTCGCGATGAACTTGCTGATCAGTCCAAAGCAGGCTTCGCCAAGTCGCGCTCTCCACAGTGAGAGAAAATCGAATCGAACAGTGAATGCCTGCACGTCGTTAAACACGTACACGGGCGCATCGTCAATTCCATCCATCAACGAAGCAATGTAACGATCCTGCTCGGACTGCGAATGGGTCCAGGCTGCATGCCAATCCACGCAGGGCGGCTCGCGTTGCAGGCCAAGCGGTTCTATCACGGCGATCGCATCAACGAGCTCCGCTGTAATCGGATTGCATAGAGCCTTGCTTTCCAGCCAGAAGAGGTAGCTGGCGATGGACGTGATCGTATCGCACGCGCGGATCGTTGCTGCTCCGGGAGTTGGTAGTGCTTGAATCACAAGTGCAACGTGGTTCTGTAATCGGGCGGAGGCGCCAAGCGAGCGAAGATCGTCGAAGAATGCATCATGAGTGCTTCCTATCCTTGCTTCGCTGAAGCTGGCGCACAGGTAGTAGTTATCTCCTCCATCGACCAGCTGGCTCACTGTCCGCTGTGCTGCAAGCCGCGCAGCTTCAGCATCGCTTCTCGGAAATGTTGAAAGGAGGACCTCCCTGAAACAGTCGGTGGCCAGCAGAAACACGATTTGATCGACTGGAATCGCCATCGTTGAATGCGCGAGGAAGGGGCATGCACCATCAGGCTTTGATGTGGCGCGGTCCATGCAATTTTTCCGAAATGGAAGCAGTGGCTTGGTATTCCTGCCGGAGCTGGCCGCTGGTTTGGGTGACGGTGCCACTCATACATTACGCAGTCAGCTGCTTCAACCGCTACCTTGCCAAGGTTGGGACCGTGGATTCGAGTCTCGTTTCCCGCTCCAGATTCAAGAAGAACGCTCCCGCAAGGGGGCGTTTCTCGTTTGCGTGTTCTACGCTTCATCCCCACTTCACCGCCACCCCATCACCCCGCCACGCTACCGTTCGAAGCTGCATCTCCGTTCCTCCAGGACGATGCAGCAATGCCTCACACTCCCTCCGCCTACGACCACGATGTGGTCATCGTCGGCGCCAGTTTCGCTGGTGCCGCCTGCGCCTTGGCCGCCGCGCAGTACGGTCTGCGCGTCTGCGTGCTGGAACGCAAGGTCGACCCCGGCGAGCGCCTGCACACCACCGGTATCGTGGTGAAAGAAGCGATGGAGGAGACCTGGTTGGGGCGCATGCCCGAACATCTGGTGGACCGGGTCGCAAACGTGCGCCTGTATGCGCCGAACCTGCGCAGCGTGTTGCTGGCCGCACCGGGCTATTACTTCCTCACCACCGATACGCCGAACCTGATGCGCTGGCTGGCCCGTGAGCTGCGCGCGAATGGCGTCGACCTTCGCCTGCAACAGTCCTTCACCGACGCCCATCGCAGTGGTGACGGCTGGCAGGTGGAAGGGGCAGGGCGCTGCGCCTATCTGGTTGGCGCTGACGGCGCACGCTCACGCGTGGCACAACGCACCGGGCTTGGCCAGGTGCGTGACAACCTCTACGGCGTCGAGCGTGAGTTCGCCGGCCTCCAGGTGTCGCAGGGCGATGCACTGCATTGCTTCGTCAGCAAGCGCTACGCACCGGGCTACATCGGCTGGGTCGCGCAGAATCCGACCGGGCTGCAGGTGGGATTGGCGCTGCGTCATGACCCGCAACAGGTACGGCCGCCGGATATCGATGGCTTCCTCGACCACGTGCGCAATGTGGTCGGCATTCCGCCTTCGGCGCGTCCCTCGGCCACCCGCGCCGGCTTGGTCCCGTGCGGCCGGCCGGATGGGCCCTTCACCGGCCAACGCGTGATCCTGACCGGCGACGCGGCAGGCATCGTCTCGCCGCTGTCCGCCGGCGGCATCCACTCCTCGTGGCGGCACGGCTGGGCGGTCGGCGAGGCGATTTCCCGCCATCTGCGTGGGCAAGGGCCGGAAGCGGAACGGGTGGCGCGGCAGGTGGCGCCGGCATTCCATGGCAAGCGCCTGCTGCGCTGGGCGATGGACCATCTGCAGGCCGACTGGCCGCTCAACGCACTGCTGCACACGGGGGCCACGCGGCGCATCGCCGAGCAGGTCTACTTCCACCGCCGTGGCCTGCGAACCTGAGGTGTCGGTCCTGAGGGCCTGAACGCCTCCCGCAATGCCGGTGAAAATTCCTGTTGACGCCGTGCAGCAATATCGACACAATAGCGCTCCTTCGACGCAGGTCGAACGGAATCTGCGGGAATAGCTCAGTTGGTAGAGCGCAACCTTGCCAAGGTTGAGGTCGCGAGTTCGAGTCTCGTTTCCCGCTCCAGATTCAAGAAAAACGCTCCCGCAAGGGGGCGTTTTTCGTTTGTCATGACGTTGGCCAGGCGGGTCGCTACAGGCGGGCCACGACATTTTCATGGTGGGCGTGGTAAGTCTGCAGCTGGGGGGCGATTCCGACATTGGTGTCGCAATCGGCATGACGGGGGCGCAGCGATCGTGGGGACGATCGGAAGCACCTGGCACGAGGGGCTGCAACAGACGCAATGACCTGGAATCCGCACCAGTGTTCCACCTGCTGCAGGCACTGAAAGGCTGGCGAAAGGCCTGCGCCGGCGTTGCCTGAACCGCACGCGTGCTGTGACCTTTTTCGGACCATTTCTCCATGTTCGCTCCACAATCGCACGGTAGCCTTCATGCTCCTTCTACACGTTGGCGGGCTGGTGGTCAGGCGTATCACTTCAGTGGCAGTGCCCAGGACGGGGCGCGGACTCTCCCTGCAGGCAGTGCTGCGACCCGGCGCGCTGCTCGCAAGTCTCGCATTGGCGGGCTGCATGTCGGTGCCGGTTCCGGATCTGCCTGATCGCACGCCCAGCACCTGGACCCAGGTGCCGCAGGGCCAGGGCGTGGCGGTGGACGCCAAACAGTGGTGGAAAGTGTTGTCCGACCCAGCGCTGGATGGACTGGTCGATCAGGCCATCGCCGGCAACCTCGACCTGCAGCAGGCCACGCTGCGCCTGCAGGCCGTGCGGATTGTCGCCGGCACGTCCGATTCGCGCTTCCTGCCGGAAATCACGGCCAGCGCCAAGCAGGTGCAGGATGCCGCTGCGGTCGACACCTACTTCCACGCGGGTATCGAAGCGATCTGGGACCTGGGCCTGTTCGGCGCCGCCGAGAGCGCGCAGTTGAGCGCGCAGGCGTCGGCCGGCAACGCCGAGGCGCTGCGTGGTGCCGCGCAGGTCGCGGTGATCGCCGACGTGGTGCGCAGCTATCTGGATCTGACCGTGGCGCAGGCCCAGCAGGACCTGTTGGCCCGCCAGCAGGCGGTGGACGATCGCGGCGAACAGTTGGCCCTGGTACGCCAGCGCCTGCGCCTTGATGAGCCCGGCGAACTTGATCGCCTGCGTGCACGCCAGGCCGCCACCCGCGCGGCCACGGCGCAGGCACGGGAAAACGCGGACAACGCTGCCCGTGCGTTGGCTTTGCTGCTGGGACGCGATGGCCCGGACCTGGCCTGGCGTGCCTATCGCACGCCGCCGACGCTGGGTGCCTTCTCGCTGCAGCAGGTCCCGGCCGATCTGCTGCGCCATCGGCCGCAGATCCTGCTGGCCGAATCGGAGGTGATGCAGGCTGCTGCCAGCAAGGGTTCGGCACGCGCCGCGATGTATCCGCGTGTCAGCCTCGGTGGCTCCATCCTGTACGCCTACAACCTCACCCAGAACGCCCGCTCCAATTCCGATTCGAGCCCGTCGATCGGCCCGTACATCGATATTCCGCTGTGGGACTGGGGCCAGCGCCGCGCACGCTTCCATGCCGATGAAAAGCAGCTGGATGCCGCCTTGCTGGGTTACCGCAAGGCGGTGCTGGAAGGCGTGAGCGAAGTGGAAGGCGCGCTCGGCAGCCTGGCGCGCCAGGACAGCAGCATCCAGTCGCTGCGCGCGGCCGATGATGCCGCCGGGCAACAGGTCAAGCGGCAGGCGCGGCAGGTGCAGCTGGGGCTGTCCAGCGAATTCGACGGGCTTGACGGGCAGCGTGCGGCACTCGCCGCGCAGGCCGACCTGATCGGTGCACAGGGTGCGCGCGTGCTGGCCTTTGCGTCGCTCTACCGCGCCCTCGGTGGTGCTCCGTTGCCTGTCGAGGGTGAGGGCGAATCGCAATGATCGCGCTGGCCCGCAAGACCCTGGCCTATGAGTGGCGCCGGTTCCTGCCGGTGGTGCTGGCGATGTGCTTCGCCGGTGTGCTGTTGATCGTGCAGGCGGCACTGGTGCTGGGCATCTTCGGTACCGCTGCGATCTACGTGAAAGCGTCCTCGGCCGACATCTGGGCCGGCTTCCCCGGCACCCAGAGCGTCAACTACGGCCATGCGATCAGCGCCGACGTCGAAAGCCACCTGCGCATGGACCCGGATGTCACCCGCGTCGAATCCTACGAGTGGGTCGATGGCGAATGGCGCTCGGGCGCGCAGGGTACCGGCAACGTGTCGGTGTACCTGTCCGGCATCTCCACCGGCGATGACGCAATGATGTTCGCGCGCATCCTGCCTGCCGACCTGCGCGCGCAGCTGCGCGAGCCGGGGGCGGTGATCGTCGACAGCGCCGACCTGGATACGCTGGGCGTGGACCTGCAGAGCAACCGTGCATGGATCAATGGCAAGGCGGTGCGCGTGGTCGCCGCGCAACCCGGCCTGCGTGGCCTCGGTGGCGTCAACGTGCTGGCCTCGCTGGATACCGCGCGTGCCATCGCCGGTACCGATCCGCACGAGGGTAGTACCTATTTCGTGGCGGGCCTGCGCTCGCCGGACCTGGCCGACCGCGTGCGCGACCGCCTCGCTGCGTCGATGGGCCAAGCCACGCCGGTCGAGTTCTGGACCGCGCCGGCGTTCGCCAGCCGTTCGCAGCAGTACTGGTTGTTCGACACCGGCGCCGGCATCGCGGTGCTGTTCATGGCCGTCATCGTCTGTTTCGTCGGCGCGGTGATCACCAACCAGTCGTTCGCCTCGGTGGTGGCTGGTTCGGTGCGCGAGTACGCCACGCTCAACGCGCTCGGCGCAGGTCGCTACGCGCTGGCACGGGTGGTATTCGAGCAGGCATTGCTGATCGGTGGCGTGGGCATGTTGCTGGCGGCGGCGTTCAGTACCGTCGTGCTGTTGATCGCACAGTCCCAGCGCGTGCCGGTGCAGCTGACGCCGATGGTCATCATCGGCTGCGTGGCGCTGGTCGCGGTGATGGCCATGCTGTCGAGCATCATGGCGGTACGCAGCGTGGTCCGCTCCGATCCATCGTTGCTGCTGCGTTGAGGACCGGCCGATGACCTCCAAACATGCCGTCGCCCCCACGTTGCAGGCCGACGCACTGGAAAAAGGCTTCATGTCCGGCGATATGCAGGTGCCGGTGCTGCGCGGCCTGTCGCTGGACATCTATCCGGGCGAGTTGACCCTGGTCTCGGGCCCTTCGGGGTGCGGCAAGAGCACGCTGCTGTCGCTGCTGTCCGGCCTGTCCGCGCCGGATGGCGGTCGCGTGCACGCGCTGGGCCAGGACGTGGGCCACATGACCCGCGGCGAGGTGGAGCGCTTCCGCCTGCACCATGTCGGCTTCGTGTTCCAGGGCTTCAACCTGTTCCCGGCACTGACTGCGCTGGAGCAGGTGCAGCTGCCGCTGGGCTACCGCGGCATGCGCAATCGCGAAAGCGAGCCGCTGGCGCGCAAGGCGCTGGAAGAAGTGGGCCTCAGCCACCGCAGCCACATGCGCCCGGCGCAGCTGTCCGGCGGCGAGAAGCAGCGCGTGGCGGTGGCCCGTGCCTTCGCCAAGTCGCCGACGCTGATCTTCGCCGACGAACCCACCAGCGCGCTGGACGCCGAGAACGGCCAGCGCGTGATCGACATCCTGCACCGCTACGCACGTGCGCATGGCGCCACCGTGCTGTGCGTGAGCCACGATCCGCGCCTGATCCGGCATGCCGATCGGGTGATCGCCATGGAAGACGGCATGGTCCGTGATGACCGCCGCCAGAACGAAACCGTAGAGTCCGCCCCATGACCAAGACGTCGCACCTGCTTCCCCTCAGCCTGGTACTGTCCGCGGCACTGCTGCTTTGCGCCTGTTTCAGGGACGCGCCCGCCCAGGCACCTGCAGGTAAAGCCAGCACTGCCACCGCCGGCAAGGTTGCGGTGGCGCGCGGCATCATCGATGTCGAGGGTGGCCTGATCGCGCTGGCGCCGCCGGTGGATGGTTCGATCACCGCCGCGCTGGTGAAGGAGGGCGCCACGGTGAAGAAGGGGCAGCTTCTGCTGTCGCTGGACGGTGCGCTGCTGCAGCAGGAAGTGGCGATGGCCACCGCTGATCTCGCACTGGCCAATGACCGCCTGAAGGGCAGCCAGGCGCAGCTGCGCGAACTGGAGCGCAATGCCACCCGCCTGTCCACGGGTGCGAGCGAAGGCGTGTCGTCCAACCAGCAGGCCGATGCGGCCAAGCAGCAGCTGGCTGGCGTACGCGCCGATGTCGACCTGGCCGGTGCGCAGGTCGACATGGCCCAGCACAAGCTGGAACACGCCAGGCTGAAACTGCAGCAGATGTCGCTGAGCGCGCCGGAAGCCGGCACCGTGGTCGGCCAGGTGCCGGGCCTCGGCGCCTTCGTGCAGGCCGGCAAGCCGGCGATATCACTGCTGCCGGCGCGCCCGCTGCAGGTACGTGCCGAACTCAGCGCGGCCTACGCCGATGCCGTGCAGGTGGGCATGAGGGCCACCGTGGTGCCAGACAGCGATGGTGCCGAGAACGCCAGCACGCTGCCGCCCGCACGCGTGGTACGCATCAGCCCGGTGTTCGCGCAGGCTCGCCTGCCTGAAGACGCGGGGCGTGGCGTGGCCAAGGTGGTGGAGTGCGTGCTGGAGTTCGATGGCGAGGCCAAGGCGCGCTTCGGCCAGCATGTGCGGGTGGAGTTCCGGAAGTAGGCCTAGTGCTGCAACGGGGGCGCATCCGCGCGCCCTCGACGCCTGAACGCCCGCCACGCGCTCACCGCCGACACCATGCACAGCGCCAGCAGCAGGCCCACGTCCAACAGCAGCAGCCACAGCAGATGCATGCCTTGTACCGGCGGCTGATGCATCGCCGACAGCATCCACGGCACCGACCACAGCAGCAGAAGGGCGAAGGCGATCAGCAGGCGCAGCCACAGGCGTTTCAGTCTCCACGGCCGCACGATCAAGGCGGCTACCACCAGTTCGACCGTGCCCAGCAACGCGAAGACGATGACGGTGCTGGTCGGGTAGGGCAGTTCGGCGCCTTCCAGGTGGTGCAGCAGCCAGTAGTCCGGAGTGAAGCCGGCATTGACCAGTGCGGCGATCAGCGCCAGCCAGGTCAGCGCGACCAGCAGCCAGAACAGGCGGATGTAACGTCTAGGCATCGGTGGTGTCCGTGGTGTAGCGGGAGGTTGCCCGCGACGAATAGCGCAGGCTTGCGGCGATTGCGGCCAGTGCCAGCAGGCCAGGTCCAACGGTGAAGTACACCAGGCGCAGCGGATGGTCGTGCATCAGCGTCCAGCTGGCGAACGCCAGCGGCGCCGCCAGCACCAGCAGCTTGGCGAACAATGGCCGCAACACTGCGATCAGCAGTTGGGCGCCAATGAACATCCAGAACAGATGGAACTGGGCGATGCCCAGGCCGATGTCGCGATGGGCGGTGAAGCCGAAATGGTCGCGATACCAGTTCATTCCCAGCGGAATCAGTGCCCAGTACAGCAGCGCCACCAGCAGATGCAGCAGCAGGGCGATCAACAAGGGTTTGCCGCGAAGGAACATGGGCGCATGGGGCTGGGCGGGGCAGCGTACCCCAGTGCGGACGCCCGTGACCGCATGATGTGAAGACTGTTGACGGCGTGAAGGAATTTGGACACAATAGCGCTCCTTCGACGCAGGTCGAACGGAATCTGCGGGAATAGCTCAGTTGGTAGAGCGCAACCTTGCCAAGGTTGAGGTCGCGAGTTCGAGTCTCGTTTCCCGCTCCAGATTCTACAGGGCCCCGGTAGGGGCCTTGTTTTTCTCCCGCCACGGCAAGGCGGGGCACGTTGAGCCGCAAGGCTTTGCGCGCAGTCAGAAAGGTGAAATCGCTGGTGTGTTTTCCGGATTTCCGGTAGCATGTCGGCTTACGCGGGAATAGCTCAGTTGGTAGAGCGCAACCTTGCCAAGGTTGAGGTCGCGAGTTCGAGTCTCGTTTCCCGCTCCATGTTCCGACAGGCCCCATCATGGGGTTTTGTCTTGTCAGGGTTCCGTTCCTGGCGCGCAGTACGTTGGCCTCATGGCAGAGTGGCTATGCACCGGATTGCAAATCCGTTTACAGCGGTTCGATTCCGCTTGAGGCCTCCAAATAAAGCCCTGATTTATCAGGGCTTTTTCTTTGCGTGGCGTTTGGCGCCGGAGGGCAAAATCCCCTGATTCGCCCCCAAAATCATCGGTCTGCCACCCGTTTTCGGGTGGCAAACTCGCGTTAACATGTGCCGAGTGCGTTTACGTGAGTTTGAGCAGGGATGGCAACCAAGCGACGCCGGGGCGACTCCTGGCAGTACACGATCAAGCGGGCGGGGCTGCTGCCTCAGCCGGTCTACCTGAGTTTTTCCTCGGAGGCGGAAGGGGACGAGTACGTGCGTCGCCTTGAGGCGCTGCTCGACCGTGGGGTAGTGCCGGAGGAGCTGGCCAATACTAAGGCGGCGGCGAAGGACCTGCGCAGCCAGGTAACCGAGTATCGGAGCGCGCAGCACATCTCTGTCGATGACGAGCTGCTGCTGCCCGTCCTGCTCTCGCGGTTGCCTATAGGCATCACCTTGCCGCAGCTGACCTTCACTTGGGCGACCGAGTGGGTGAGCACCATGAAGCGCGAGCAGAACCTGGCGCCTTCAACGATCCGACACTATGTGGGGGCGCTCTCGCGTGCCTTGGATTGGCTGGCTGCTCACGGCGCGCTGCCAATGAATCCTCTGCGACTCCTGCCTCGGGGTTACTCCACGTACACGGCTGATGACAAGATCGCTGTGCAGCGCATAGAGGGGGAGGCGAAAGTCGACCAAGAGCGTGATCGCCGTCTGGAGCCTGGTGAGGAAGAACGCATCCGTGAGATCTTGGCCGGCGCAAAGCCGCCGGGGCGGCAGCGGCCGCTTGAACTGCCGCAGCGGGAGGCGTTGATACTGATGTTCGACATGGCGCTGGAAACTGCCATGCGCATGCGCGAGATCTACACGTTGGAGCGCAGCCAGCTCGATGTGGCGCGGCGCACGATCTTCTTGGACAAGACAAAGAATGGGAGCAAGCGTCAGGTACCCATGACCTCGGTACTGCTGGCGAAGCTTGCCGCGTATGAGGGTGATTATGAAGGCCGGCTGTTCCCATTCTGGGCGGGCGAGCGTACGCCGCTGGCCCTGCGGCGTGTATCGAGCAAGCTGTCGCGCCAGTTCGAGCGCATCTTCGTCGCCGCCGGATGCGCGGATTTAGGATTCCACGATCTACGTCACGAAGCGACGAGCCGACTGTACGAAAAGACCAAGCTGACAGACATCAAGATCGCGAGCATCACTGGGCATCGCGATCCGCGCCAGTTGAAGCGGTACGCCAACCTGCGTGCCTCCGATTTGGCCGATCAGCTTTGGTGATCGGCCTGCTCGTAGGCGCGGAGGTCGGGAAGCTTAGTGCGGCGGGACTTGCTTGGACGTCTTGTCGGCCCAGGTGCGGGTGAGTTGGCTGCAGGCTGGGTCCCGATGGCCGACTTCTTCCGCTCAGCAGCTTGCCTGCGCCCTTCCGAACGCAGGAAGTCGATGAGATCCTCACGCAGCATTACCGTGTGTTTCTGGTTCAGCCGCACGGCTGGGACCTCGCCCTTGTCCACCAAGTCTTTCATCGCCTCTAGGCCAAGCCGCAGCATCCTTGCGGCTCCTTCCAGGCCCAAGGTGTCGTCTTGCTCTTCCGGTGATAGTTGGCTACGCCGCATCGCGGGCCTCGGATGCAATCAAGCATGCTTCCTGTATTTGGCAGGCGCGTGAGAAGATCGCCATACTCAGGTTGATGCCCGCGTAACGGGCAAGGAAGATTACGTGTCTTGGAGCGATGGCATCTTGGAGTGTCAGGTACTGAGTAGCACGTGCGTCATCGACTGGCCGGCTGTCGTCAGTGGAGCGGTCGGCTTGGTAACTGTGGTCGTTGCGGTGCTCGCTTGGAGGACTTCCCAGCGCGCTGCCCAAATTGCGCGGTTTCAGCACGCTGATTCTGTCAGGCTTCGAAAAGAGGATGCCCGCATTATCGGTCGGCTGCTGCTGCACGAGGTCACAGCATTGCCCGCACGGCTTAATTCTTTGCTTCCTTTGATCGATTCCGCTGTAGTCCCAAGCGAGCCAGTAAGGGTCTTGAGCACGCGCGCGCTCGATACCCTTCTCCGAGAGTGCTCGTTCCCTATGCTTCCGGGGAGCGAGAGAGTGGAAGGCCGCATCCATAATCTTCCTGACAGCTTGGGTGCTGATCTGGCAACTCTGATCAGCAACAGCCGTACATTGAACGACATGGTCCGGCTTATGGCTGCAAGAACTATAGAGCTCCACCCTGACAGCGCTCCGGAGCGAAGGGTTCGCTACGTAGGCAGGCCAGGAGACTTCCAACTCCTCAAGGATCATTTGATCTTCTTCAAGGGGCTTAGCATCGAGTACGCGAACCGGTTCCGTGATTTTGTAGGAGAGCCAGTTGAGGACTACACGCCGTACGAGTGACAGTGTCTCTTGACTATTGGTGTGCGGGACCCTGGCTGTTCCAATCCTGGGCAATCTGCTGCGGAAGGAAAAGCTCGTACTCCTCGCCATTCTCTGGCGAGCGACGTTCAAGTTCATTAGAGGGCCTCGGTGGAAGCTGTTGAGGCATGGTGAGCAGCGAATATCTGCGCGCCAATCCATTGGATGACAGTGACCGCGAAGCTGTTGCCCAGCATCTTGTAGCGGGGGCCATCTGCCATGGGCTTCCCCTTGGCGTTCGGCGTCAGCGTCCAGTCGTCAGGGACGCCCTGCAGACGCTCGCACTCGCGCGGGGTGAGGCGGCGGACCTGGTTGGGCATGTATCCAACGGCTTGCACCTCGGCGCGCGCCTCGATCGTGTATGCGTGATCAGCTTGCACGCCGACACCGTCCGGACCGCTGGCCGGGTTGACTCTGGTCGCGCCTGCTTGGATCGCGTAAGCCACGGCTGCATGGCCGGCGCCGTGCGCGGCGCGCAGGGTGCCGGGGGCGTCTTCGATCGACATTCCGGTATCACCTGCCGCCTTGCAGTCGAAGGCGATCAGCGGGGTGCCGCGGCCGGTGCCGTCTTCGCTGCCGTCGAATCCGCCAGCACGCAGCGTGTGCGCCACCGGCTGGACAAGGAACGTCTCCACTTCGAAGTCGATGCGCATGCCTTTCGCGGTGAGGCATGCCGCCACCTCAATCTCCCCGCTGGTGCGGCCGCCGCCGTATCCGAGAGTGTGCTGGATCAGGCCGCTTCCGCCGTCGCACCCTGCTCGCATCCCTGGGCCGCTACTGCTTCCAGTGCCAGCCGTAAGGGTGCTGGTAATTCCTTCCCCCTGGCCTCGGCGCGGCGCAGAATCCCCGCGCAGGCTGTCGGGCTCAAGAAGTACCGGGGGTCGATCGGTCCAGTTTCCAGTATCGAGGACAGCGAACACGCGGCGGCGCCGCTGCGCCAGTCCGAACCACTGCGCATCCAGCACGCTCCATTCGACGAGCCCGTGCTGACCGACTGCCATGCCTTCGCTGGCCCAGCCATCGCGGGGGACAGTGAGGTCGCATCCTGCCATTTCACCAACCACCACAGCAAAGTCTCGGCCGTCATTGCTGCTGAAGGCTCCGGGCACGTTCTCCCACCAGAGCCAGCGGGCCCTGCAAAAATGTCTAGCTGCATGGAAAATCCTCAGTTGGTGGTGGAACAGCGACGAGCGAGCGCCGGCGAGGCCAGCACGGCGGCCCGCGACAGAGAGGTCCTGGCACGGGCTGCCGCCGATCACCGCATCGATGGGTCCAAGCGCGGCGATCTGCTCGTCGGTGATATCGGTGACGCTCCCAAGGTTCGGCACGTTGGGCAGGCGATGACGCAGCACTGCGCATGGAGCAGGGTCGATCTCGAACACGGCCACGCATTCCCAGCCCAACGAGGCGAGGGCAAGGTGGGCGGCTTCCAGGCCAGAGAACAGGGATAGGTAACGCACCGTCAGTCCTCCTTCGCCGCATAGAGCTTTCGCAGCTCGATCCCGCGGACGGTCCACGGCGATTCGATGTGGAGGCGCTCCAGCTGCATGTAGAAGTTCTTGCCGATTTCATGCCATTGGCTGTGCCCGCCGGTATCTGCGGGCATCGTGTCGCGGCGCTGGTAGGCGCAAGGCTCGGGGTGGCACAGGATGTAGCGCGTTTCCTCACCCATGAGCACACCTCCTCCAGCACCAGCGCAGCCCATTTCGCGCGCCGCGGCTTGCGCGGCTGATCGCCTTCATCGCCCCCCCCGCAGATACTCGCCGAACGTCACGCCACCGTCGTAGCGCAGGAATTGCTGGTAGCGCTGCTGCGACCTAGTCAGTTTCGGTGGCGGCGGGGTGTGCTCCTGCACCGCTGCGCGGCCGGCTTGGGTTACGTTGAACAGGTCGCTGCCGCCGGTGATCGCGTTGCCCGCACGCCGGACCAGGAATCCACGCTCGACAAGCGCCATGCAGTGCTGGTGGTCGGCTCCGCCCTTGCCGGTCACGAAATGGTTGCGATAGCTGCGCTCCAGGCCGCCGTCGCCGACGCCCAGAGCGTGGCGAAGGATCCGCAGCTCGGCGCCCGGCAGCACGATGGTGGTCACCTGGTCAGCCATTGCCCAACGCCCGGCTGTCGGTGAGCCGCTTACCCGCAGCCCGAATCGCCTGTCCAATGTCGATGGTTTCGCCCACGGCGGCGTAGCTGCATCCGTCCCACTGCTCGGCAATCTGCTCGATGACCTCGCCGAGGTTCACGGACTGCGCGGGCGGTGAGGTGTAGAGCGGTTCGATTCGCGGCGGGTTGGACAGCATGCTCACTGCCTTCACGCGGCTTGCGCTTGTGGTCGCCTCGGGTTGACCGCCTTGGTGTGACCAGTGGATCAGCCACACCATTGGCTCCCCCACCGGCCGGTGGGCGGCGAGGGCTAAGGGCTGCACGAACCATGCGGCTGGGCCATCTTCGGTGTCACCCAGCCACACCAGGCGCCAATCTGCGCCGGGGCCAATGGGCTGCCACGCGCGCATCTCGTCCCAGTAACGATGGTCGCCGCTCTCCACGGCTTCTTCGGTGAAGTCGCCAAACGTCACCTGCAGGTCGAATCCCTGCGCGAGGAACAACGGCCGCAACGACACCTCGCGACCGTCAGCCCACATCGGCACATCCGGATGGCACGGGATCTCGCCGTCGGCTTTGCGCGCCGGGAGCCGACTGGGGTGGTACAGGCCACGCCACGGGTCCGCTGGATCGACAGCGGTGCGGGACTGATTCCTGACCAGCTCCAGTAGTTCGGTCGCCTGCGCCAGCCGGGCACGGGTGGTATCGCAGAGAGGCGTGTCGCCGTCCTGCATGCTGCTGCGCAGAGTCGCCACATAGGCGGTTACGGCGGCTTCGAACACGCGCAGATCCTGCAAGCGCGGCAGGCGGTGGTGCAGGTCTCGCAGCGCGGTCTGGGCCTGCGCGAGGGTGATGGCCTTCGCCTGGTTGGGCAGCCACACAGCCTCGACAGCGATCGCGCTGATCGTTTCAAACGCGTCGCGCAGAACGGGACAGTTCGTGGGAAGAAGCGTGAGGTTCGCGGTCATCGGCGGGCCTGTTTGAATTGGGTGTCGGTGTTGACGAACGCGCCTGCGAGCGGCGCTATCTGGGGCGCCTGCTCGGCGCCAGCGGAGCGAAGGGGGAAGGGCGCGGCATGGCGATAGCGCCGGTTCGGGTCGGAGGCGAACCGGCCGGCGTCGATGCGAATCACCTGGTACTCAGGGAAAGCCTCATCAGGAAGCACTTCGCGTGCTTCCTCGATCAGCGCGACAAAGCGCGCCTGCCACTCGATCGGCATCGACTGCAGGGTGCGTCGCGGCACCACGTGATAGGCGGCGCGGCTGAGGCCGAAGGCGTGCCAGACGGGGCCATCGGAATAGGTACTGCCGGGCCTGCCGGGTTCGGTGGCGGTCGCGGCGTGGGATTTGCTGCTCATGCGTGCCTCAGTCCATCTCATGGGCTGCCATGCGCTCTGCATAGCTGCCGTGGTTGGCGGCGTGCCGGCTCATCTGCGGGCGAAGTGGGGTGTGCCCAAGCACCTCGATGTGTCCGCCCGCTGCGAGGAAGGCGTCCAGGTCGTCGGCTAACTGCTGCCGGTCGAGTTCCCTGTGACGAATCGTGGTCGCCGCGTCACTGACGCCGGTGAGCGGACCTACCACGCAGGTCGGTCGTTCACGCGCGGGTGCCGCGCGCAGCGGCGCGATCGCATGTTGCGTGTGGCTGGAGAGGCGCCAGATCCCGCGCACGCCCGAGCGGTGACAGATGGCCTGGCCGCTGCGCGCCAACCCCTTCAACGTGTAGCCGATAGCCTGGTGCGTGCTGTTGATGCGACCAGCGGTCTTGATCTGTTCGACCGTAGCGCCTTGCGGGAACATGGACAGGACCTTGCGCACTTCGGCGGCCCGGCCGATCTGTTGCGGGCGGGCGCTCATGCGCGGGCCTCCGCGAGCATTTCGCGCATTGCCCAGCCGTGGTGCAGGACACGCGATGAGTGGTGAGCAACGGCATCCGGATTGTTGGTCAGGACGAGCGTGTCCTCCAGTGGATACGCGGTGTGGCCGTCCCAGTCGTCCAGTACCTCACGCAGGCCAAAGTGCGTGCGCAGTTCCTGTGCGTTGGAGGTCTTGCCGCAGCGTTGCGGCCCGTAGATGACAACAGAGCGGTTCATGCGGCGATTCCTCGCGTGCGGCGCGTAGCGCGGTTGTTGGGGGAGATCGAACGAACACGCACGCCTTGGCGGTCGAGCCAGCGGTGCGCGGCCTGGGCGGCAAGTCGGTTGAGGGAAAATGAGACGCCGCCGAGGGTGAGCGAGTGGTGCGATACCCCCACGCTCCGGCTGGCGCTGGCGGCGACCTTCAGGAGCGACTCGCGCGGCGCGGCGGTGTAGAGGCCGGCCCATAGCCAGCCCTGGCAGACCATCAATACGAGTGACTCGCCCTGATGGCCGGTGGCGAATTGCTGCTCCACTGGCAGAGTGGGTTGCACGCTCATGCCGTCATTGCCAGGTCGCGGGCCTTGGCGATTTCTGCCTCGGCGGCGGCGATGCCGGTGGCGGTCAAGGTCGCCTTACGCGGCAGCTGCGGGTCGTCGTACCTGATCAGGACGCGCTCATCCAGCCAGTTCATGACGCGGCGCGTGAAAAGCTTCTCGGGGTGGTTGCGGGGCGCGAATCCGTTGGCGGTGCGGTGGAGGCTGAGGTCGGAAGCGCCATGCGCTGCGAGCAACGCGGCTTTTTCCTTCGGCTTGAGTGGAGCGGACATGGGTTGTTCTCCTGGTCAGGCAGCGATGGGCGTGGAAGGGGAGTCGGCGGCGATCTCGGCCAGGACCTCGCCGCGATGGCGGGCGAGCAGGGAGATCGGGATGCGAAGGTGCGCGAGGCTTGGGTCCGTCCAGCGCAGCTCTGCCAGCGCGGCTTTTTCCATCGGTACCGGGCGGGTGGCGAGGCCACACCTATGACATTCGATGTGCAGCAGCGGCGGGCAGGGAGCACCTAGGAGGTGGCCGGTCGGGGCGCCTTCGGTCACGACGATCTGCGGTCGATGGCCTAGCCCGCACAGAGGCACTGAGTCGGGGAGAGGGCGAGCGGTCTGGCGCATGGTCAGCCCCTCACCGAGGTGCTGATCGGCCAGCGTGCTTTGGCTGCATCACGGTCGCCGTGTGCCTGGTGGATCTCGGCGATACGCAGTGGCACGACAACTGCCGCCACCAGCGCGACGGCTGCCCATGCAAGGCGGAGGCGGCGGGTCATGCAGCGCCTCCTTTGGCACGGGCGAGCGCGGCATCGAAGGCGACCAACGACTCTTCGCACGCTCGGGCGAGCCGCGAGCGATTGATCAGGCTGTTGTCGACGCCCAGTGCCCGGAACGCAGTGGTCAGGCGGTCGCCCTGCACGACCAATTCCGAAAGCAGGGCATGTGCCTTGCGCAGATCGGCGGATTGCTTCTTCAACATGGATTCGCCAACGCGAATCATGAAGTCCGGCGTGGCAGCTGCAACGGCGCCGAACTCGGCGTTTGTCCCTGCAATGCGTTCCAGGGTTGCCAGCGCGGTTTCGGCGGCGCTCATGCCCGCACCTCAGCCGACAGGTCGCGCGAGCAGGCCTCCAGGCGGAGGCTGGCGACGCCCATGCGCCGGGAGCGGCGCCGCTGGTTGCGGTTGTGTTCGCCCTTGCTGCGAACCCAAAGGGTCCGGGCGGTGCTGTGATCGCGGGCTGCCACGGCCCGCAGGGCCTTCACGGCCAACAGCGGCAGCAGGCAGGGGCTTGGATCGGCGTAGCGATGGGACATGGCGCGCTCCTGTTCGAAGGAGGGCGCCGGCGGGTCAGGTGCCGAGGGGGCGGCTATTGCCGGCGAGGGGAGGGGCCGGCAGGGTGGCGACCCGCCGGTCGCCCGCCGGCTGATGGCCGGCGGGAGAATTTATCCCACAGCTAAATTCTGATTGCAATAGCTGATAGCTAAATTGTGGCGCGGGGCTGAAAATAAGCCGGTCTCGCCTGATAATTCCTAGGCATACAGGGGCCATGGAGGCTGACATGTGGAGCAGGTTGATGGTGCTAGGGGTTGCGCTTGCGTGCGCGCCATGGGCTTCGGCCGAGGTGTTCAAGTGCAAAGGGAGGAGTGGCGAGACGGTCTACTCGCAGGCGCCATGTTCCGCAGATGCGGCCCCAATGAAGCTGCGGTCGAACCGCGCTGCCACGGAGAGTTCGGGCGAGGCTGCAAATCGCGCGGCGGTGTACCAAACGACAGAGCTTGCTGATGCAGGCATCGCCGAGCGCAACTGTGTGTCCTCGGAGCAGAGCAGGATCTACGGCCCGGTCAGCGCCCGGGGGCAGGATGTGTCGCGTCAGATCGCCGCGCTGAACCGTGAACTTGCTACGGCAAGGAACAACCTTGCCGGCGCCACTTATGCGTCTGGTATACGGTCTCAGATTGCTAGCTTGCAGCAGGCCCAGACCGCTGACAGGATTTCTGCGGACAGCCAGATGGCCGAGGCAAGGAAGCGGTGCGGTGACGCTCGGGCTGAGCGAGAGCGAGCAACGCGGGAAAAATATTCGGGTGCCAGCACGCCGTAAGTGTGGGCGCTTTGCGCGCCCACTTGCTCTGGTTCAGGGTCACGCGTCCTGGATGGAAATGTCCCGGATGAAGCCAGCCTCATCCAGCGGAACTCCGTCCATGCAGCATTCCCTCGCGGCTTCCATTTCTCGGTGCAGACGCGCCAGCGCGTCGTTTTCAAGGCAGTCGATGCCTGGCGTGTTGAACGTTGCCTGATCGATCAAGCAAGCCAGGTTGTAGTGATCGCGGAGCCAGCGGATACGCCGGAGGATGCTGTCTCGCGTCACGCCATCGATGGTCGATGGCCTAGGGTTCTCGACCAGACGCAGCTTGGGCCTTTGCCCATCACGCCTTGCGACGCGCTGAGCGATCACCTGGGCCAATGCTTCGAGTGTCCCCGCGGCTGGGGGCTCCTTCTTCTGCTTCTCCATCCTTCTCCCTGAGCCTTTGCGCAAGCGCCTTGCTGAAGTCGATCAGGTTGTCGGGCGTTACCGTTGCCTCACCTCGCTGATAGAGGTACTCGTAGGCATAAGCCAGTGGTGTACCGTCTTCTTCATTGCTGAAGTCATCAATTCCGAGGTTGGCGAAGGTCAGCCTCACAAGCCTAATCGCGGAGGCGATGATCTCAGGGTCGATTCGCAGATCCTGAGAACCAGCAGCGGCCCCAGCACCAGCGTCGTCGTCGGACCTCGGCTGGTCCAGCCAGCCATGGGATAGCCCGGCCGCGCGTTCGATCTTGCGCGCAACGTCATCCCCCATCTTCTTGCCGTTCAATAGCTGGTTCAGATAGGAAGGCGCCATGTCCAGGTGGATGGCGATCGCTTTCTGCGTCCCCAACTGGGGTTTTAGCGTGGCGACCAGGGCCTGGAGGTTGAGGTGTCTGGCGGTGATGGCATCCATACGCCAAGCGTAGCTAGTAGCTAAACAGGGAAGTTGCGCTGAGCGCTTGACAATGAGGTTTAGCTCCGGGCTAAATAATGCCCCTATGGACCTACTCACCTTCATTTCGGACCCCGAACGTAAGCGGCGCCTCGCTGCCTTGACCGGCAGTTCTGAGGGATACCTGTGGCAGTGCGCGACCGGATGGAGGAACAAGAAGCCCAGCCCGGTCTTGGCGCGAAAGATTCAGCTGGCATCGGTCGAGATCGGTGTCGCGCTGGGTTGCGAGCCGTTGGCGCTCGCCGCAATCCGTCCCGACATTTGGCCGGCTGAAACTGCATGACCGCGTCGGCAGACATGAGCCAGGTTTGCGGGCGCAAACAGCACCGCTACTACTCCGCCGACGCCTGCTGCGGCGTCATAGGTGCGGACAGCGGTGAAGCGCATGCGCTGCGGGAAACTGATGATCTCTGCCATGCGGTCAATGTTGTCCCCGCCGCAGTCAGCTTTTCCACGATGATCGATGGCGCATTTCAGGGGGGCGCATGACGTGCCGTCGCTCTGACCTCTATTGGCGGGACGCGCTGCACAACGCAGTGACCCGTGCTCCTGGGGGGCTGCAGGACGCGGCCGCGCACATTAGCAAGCGCCGTGGCAAGTCGATCTCGGCGGAAACGCTGAGGAAGAAGCTCAGGGGCGTCGATGGCGAGTCCGTTTCGATGGAGATGGCCGAGATCCTGACGGACTACCTGCAGCTATTCGTCGGTACGCAGGAGATTGCAACTGACTGGGTCTGCTCCCTTGCTGCCCAGTACGACCTGATGGTCGATTACGTACCGCCACCGCCGCAGGGTGGTTGGCCTGACGAGCTGGCCGCGATCCAGGCGAAGCTGCTGGAACTGCACAAGCTGACGGGGGCGTTGGCTGGTGCGGGCATCGACGCGATAGCGGATCAACGCCTGAGCGTTCCCGAGGCAGATCGAATCCAAGACCTTTCGCGCGAGGTGCGCAAGCTCTGCTACCGCTTGGAGCGCAATGCGTGCCGTGCGGCTGGGCAGCTGGGGACGGAGGACTGACGTGGGTACGGACCACGCCCGTCGATCTCGGTATCGAAGGCGTGGAATAGCCAGCGCATCCGCGCGGCGGGCCATGGAGCTTGCCGCACTTGCGTTGACCGATGCAGTGCCAGGGCTAGTGGGTGATGAAGCACTGGCAGAGCGTGAGCGAATTCGCCAAGAGACCGAGCGTAGAGATAGCGCCCAGCGCCAGCTCGATGAAGGAGGTATCCGTTGGGTGTGAATCGATGTCTGCACCAGGCACTGCTGATCGCGCGTCAGCCGCGCGCAGAATGGCGCACACAGATCGACCAGATCGCAGAAGCCTGCCAAGCGCCGGGCGTTTGCACCGGTGGCGTTGGCTGCCGGCAGCGAATTGCCGAGTACCTGCGGGTGCAGTGGTGGATGATTGAGCGTCGCGAATCACAAGCCGCGAGGCGCCGCTGATGGCGAACAGTTCCGTAGACACCGATGCAATACGCGAGTCGGCAAACATCGCCGATGTCATCGGTCGTTACGTCAAGCTGAGGCCAGCCGGTCGCGGGGAGTACAGCGGGCTATGTCCATTTCACGACGAGTCCTCGGCGAGCTTCACTGTCAACGAAGTTAAAGGCTTCTACCACTGCTTCGGCTGCGGCGCGCATGACGACGTGATCGGCTTCCTGGTGCATCACCTGAAGATCGGATTCCTTGACGCATGTGCACAGCTCAGTGGCGGAAAGTTGGGCGTCGCGGCAGAGCGCGAGAAACTCCCGAGCCAAGAGTCTTTGCGGGTGAAGTGGGTGCCCATCCTACCCGTGCCTGATGATGCGCCCGGACTGCTGACTGACAGCGGCTGGACGGTGCCGATCTGGAACGCCAAGCGCGACAAGCTCCGCAGGATGAAGCCGGCCAGGGTGTTTCCCTACCGCAACGGGGAAGGGCAGATCCTTGGGTACGTGCTGCGTTGTGAGTTCATCGACCACGACAGCCGCAAGCTGAAGAAGTGGACGCCCCAAGTGACCTGGTGCGTCGGACCGGCCGGGCAGAAGCAGTGGTGCCTTGAGAGCTTTCCCGGGGCGCGGCCGCTGTATGGGCTGGATGCCCTGGCAGCGAAACCCGACGCGCCGGTGTTGATCCCAGAGGGAGAGAAGTGTCGGGACGTGGGGGCGCGTGCATTCCCCGGCTATGCGGCTATCAGCTGGTCGGGAGGCGGAAAGGCCGTCACGAAAGCGGACTGGTCGCCACTGGCCGGTCGGGATTGCGTGCTCTGGCCCGATGCTGACCTTCCTGGGCGGCAGGCAATGCTGGGGTGGAGGAACGACGCCAACCAGTTCAAGCCGGGGGTCGCCCAGCTGCTCAAGCGTGCAGGGGCGAGATCGATCCGCTTTGTGGATGTGACCGGCCAGCCCGATGGTTGGGACATCGCAGATGCGTTGGAGCGCGACGGCTGGACGCCTCGACAGCTTGCGGCTTGGGCCGCAAACCGCGTGATTGAACTCGACGTGGTGGCTGCCAATGGCGCATGACAGGAGGCTGGAGGAGCGAGTGCTGCACTCCAATGCGAAGCTCGCCAGGGCCTACCGAATCGCGGCCCAGGCAGCCCTAGATAACCCATATGAGCACTCTCGGCGCTTGCGCCTGGAGCGGGCAAGAGAATACCTGCGCCTGGCGCGGGGCTACGAAAAGGCAATGCGGCAATGAGCGTGGGGACAAGGCGCAGGATGACAGTGATCGATGGCGGCGGTGCGCCACCGCCAGGCGGTGGCGGGGTAGACCCCAATGCCTGGAAGGAGCACCTAACCAGAAATCGCGATGGGAATGTCGAAGGCACGCTGCACAACCTGATTCTGATCATGGAGAACGACGATCGGTTGAAGGGGCTGTGGTGGCTCAACGACTCCAGCAACCAGGTGAAGCTGCACCGAGATCCACCATGGACAGGTGGCAGCAGGGACGAGTTCATCGACTCGGATGCCTACGAGCTGGCGGCGTGGTTGCAGCACCCGGATCGCTACTGGATGAAGTGCAGTGATGACCTGGTGTTGAAGGCTGTCATCGCGGTTGCGCGCCGGCACCGCCGTCATCCAATCAAGGACTACCTCGGTGCCCTGCAATGGGATGGCGTCCCGCGCGTCGAGCGCATGCTCGTCGAGCTGTTTGGTGCGGCGGACAATGCCTACAGCCTGCGCGCAGCGCAGTGCTTCATGGTAAGTGCCGTGGCTCGCATCTTGTGGGTAGACGCCAAGCAGCCCAGCGTGGGCGCACAGGTGGATTTCATGCTGGTGCTGGAAGGTGAGCAGGGCAAGCGGAAGTCAAGCGCCCTGCGCGCGATCTTCGGCAGCGAATGGTTTGTCGAGACCAGCGAATCCCCAAGCGGTAAGGACTTCTACCAGGTCATCCAAGGGGCATGGGGCGTCGAGATCGGCGAGATGGACTCCTTCTCGAAGGCCGATGTAACAAGCGTAAAGACCGCCATCACCAGACGCGTGGACAAGTTCCGTGCGCCCTACGAGCGCGTGCCCCGATCCTACCGCCGCGAATGCGTGTTCGCCGGCACCACGAACGAGCATCAGTACCTACGCGACCCGACCGGTGGGCGGCGCTTCCTCCCCGTGCGAACCGACGGCGACGTGCAGATCGCCGCGATCGCAACGTTGCGCGACCAGCTGTGGGCGGAGGCTGTGACCATGTTCAACGCCGGGTTCGAGTGGTGGGAGCTGCCGGCAGACGCGAAGGAGGAGCAGGCCAGCAGGTATGTGGGCGACAGCTGGGAGGGGCGAGTCGAGCAGTGGCTCGACCTTCGGATGGAGCCGAGCAAGTACCCGACACGACTGGCGATGGCGCCGCAGATCGACTGGGCGACCACCGACAACCTCCTGACGTACGCCATCGGCTTGGACCCTGGCAAGCACGGCAAGCCCGAGCAGATGCGGGTCGCCTCGATCATGAAGACGCTGGGCTGGGAGCAACAGCGCAGGCGCTGGCCCGACGACGGCGGCCGGGAGCCACGGTGGTTCAGGCCTGGCCTCGCAATCGATGACTGGCTGGCAACCGTACAGAGGTCAAGGCAGGAGGCCCCCAGTGGACCTGACTTCTGACCAGACCTCTCCAGCTTCGTCCAGACCCGTCCGAACCACTGACCAGACCTGCCGCCTACTGCGACAGCGCTGTCCTGACCGTCCACACCATTTCTCGCGCGCGTACATGTACCAACAGAACGCCTCAGTTCTCCATTACTCAATTCAAAAAAATAGGTGTGGACGGTATGGACAGTGTGGACAGCGTTGTAACGGCGTGGGTTCCGGGCGTCCAGACCTTGCCTTGATGGTTTGGACGGTGCGGACGGCTGGCATGTTCCACGCGAATCATCGTGCGGTTGGTCGGCCGGAAGGGGCAGGGGGGAGAGGGCAGGCCGATGGGTCCTCCCCGACCTCAAATTCCACGGGTATTCGGTCGCGCAGATTTTCGCTAGTCATGACGCATTTCCAAGGGGGTTGTAGTGGTTTCTGATCTGAGCAGTCCGATGAAGCAGGGTGCTTTCGGCGATCTGGTGGGCATTTCCCAGCAGGCAGTCAGCGACCTGGTGCGTCGTGGTGTGCTGGCTGACGGTGCGGCTGGTGACGAATGGCTGCTCGCCTACTGCGACCATCTCCGCGAAGTGGCTGCAGGCCGTGGCGGAGAGGCTGGGAAAGACCTGACCGCCGAACGCGCCAGGCTGGCGCGTGAGCAGGCTGACCGCTTGGCAATGCAGAACGCTGTCACCCGGGGAGAGCTGGCGCCAGCGCACCTCATGGAACAGGTTCTGTCGAAGGTCGGCGCGCGGGCGGGTCGCATTCTTGAAACCATCCCGGGGACGTTGCGCCGTCGATTGCCGCAGCTCACAGCTGCCGACCTCGATGTGGTCACGCAGATTGTCGCCAAGGCCAGGAACCTCGCGGCATCCATGCGTTTGGCTGACGTGGATGCAGATGATGATGCAGATTCGGATGCCGTTGCGGCTATGCCCGTCGCTACCGAGGACGATGACCAGTGACCCTGTTGCGAGGAATCGAAGCCAGCCAGCTGCAGGCCGTAGAACGGCATCTCCAGCGCGGACTAGCCTCATGGGCGGTGCAGGAGCCCATCACGCTGGAGGCGTGGGCTCGGGAGCACTTCTACCTGTCTGCTGAGTCAAGCTACGTTGAGCAGAAGTGGACGCCATGGCCGTTCCAGCGCGGCCTGATGGCGGTGATCAGCAACGACGACGTTACCGAGGTTTCGGTAAAGAAGTCGGCGCGTGTGGGGTATACCAAGATCCTCCTGGCCTTCCTTGGCTACAACGCAGAGCACCGGCGCCGGAACCAATGCATCTGGCAGCCGACCGACGACGACTCCGACGACTTCGTCAAGTCGGAGCTGGAACCCATGCTGCGTGACGTGGAGTGCATGCGGGCGGTGTTCCCGGCCTACCTGGCCCGTCACAAGGACAACACCCTGCAGCAGAAGAAGTTCATCGGTTCGCTTCTGCGCGTGCGCGGCGGCAAGGCCGCGAAGAACTACCGTCGAATCTCTGTGGACGTTGCCCTGCTGGACGAGCTGGACGCGTTCGACAACGACATTGAGAAGGAGGGCGCACCGGACTCGCTGGCCGCCAAGCGCCTGGAAGGCGCCACCTTCCCCAAGCTCGTGGCTGGCAGTACCCCGAAGCTCAAGGGCTTCAGCCTGGTGGATACGCGCTACTCGCAAGCGGATGAGCGATTCACATACCAGGTACGCTGCCCACAATGCGACGCCTTCCACGCACTGACGTGGGGTGGCAAGGACGAATCGCACGGCTTCAAGTTCGAGCGAGACGCATCTGGCGGCGTTGTCCACGTCTACCACCTCTGCCCGCACTGTACGTACCCAATGACGCAGGGCGAGTATCTGCTGGCGGCTGAGCAAGGCGAATGGGTGAACTCGCGCGGTGATCTCTGGCTTCGCGCCGATGGGCGCTTCACCACGCCGGAGGGCCACGTGGTCCAGGCTCCCCGTCATGTGGCGCTCCACATCTGGACCGCCTACAGCCCAGCAGTTGCGTGGCAGCAGATTGTCCGGGAGTTCCTGGAGGCGTACACCAAGCACCAGGAAGGCGACGACAGCAAACTGAAGGCATGGACCAACACGACTCTGGGTGAGACCTGGGAGGGAGAGGTCGAACGCACGGATGCTGATGAGTTGGCGAACAGGGCCGAGCCGTTCCCGCTCAAGACGATGCCCCGCGACTGCTTGCTGCTCCTGTGCGGCATGGATACCCAAGACAACCGGATTGAGGCTGGCGTCTGGGGCGTCGGGCGAGGAGGTCAAATGTGGACGATCGACCACCGCGTGTTCTTCGGCAACCCTGCACAGATGGAGGTCTGGACCGAGGCTGAGGCGTTCTTGCGTGAGCAGGAATACACACATGCCTGTGGCAGAGCGCAACGGATATATGCCACCGCAATCGACTCGGGCGGTCACCATGCCGACGCTGTGTACGCCTTCGCACACAAGTTGAAGTCGTTGCGTGTGCACGCGGTGAAGGGCTCAAGCGGCCAGGAGCGGTCCATCGAGAACGGCAACAGCCGCGTCGGCTACCGCTTCAATGGGCGTATCGAGAAGCACGGGCCGGTGCTCTGGCACGTGGGCACGAACCTCGCGAAGGATCGGTTCCAGTCGCGGCTGGACGTTGCCGTCCCGGGGCCGGGCTACGTGCATCTGTCAGATCAGCTCTCGCCCGAATGGTTCAAACAGCTGGCGGGCGAGATCCGCGCTACGCGGAGGATGAAGGGCGGGTCGGAGTCCAGGTGGACCGCAACGCGCAAGCGAATCGAGGTCAAGGACTGCCTGACCTACGAAATATGGCTGGAGGAACGGCTCGACCTGTGGGGACCCAAGAAGGCGAAATGGTGGGATCAGTTGGAGGAGCAGGTGCAGCCGGAAAACGATCTGTTTAGCATCCCGCCGGCTGCGGCATTGCCGGCGGCGGACGTTGCAGCACCCGCGCCGTCGGTGACCCAGGTCGTGAAAAGGCCCTCGCCGGCCCCGGCGCGGCTGGCGCGCGATTCCCGTGAAACGTCACGCGACGACTTTGGGTCCAGCGGTTGGAGTAGTCGCCTATGAGCAACTCGCGCGACATCGATGCTGCCGAGCAGCTGCGTCGCCTGGTAATTCGAGGCATCGTGGAGCAAACCGGTTTGAACGAGGAGCACGCGATGCCCTATGCGACGGCGGTGCTGACCGTTCTGCAAACCGAGTACGGCGGTGAGCGTCTGCACATCCCTAAGGCGGCTGTGCAGGACAAATCGTGTACACGCGTGGAGGCGATTCGCGCCGAGCTTGCTGAGGGACAAAACTGGCGATTGGTCTGCCGCAGACACGGGATATCGAGAGCCGCTCTCTATCGCTTATTCCCTGGCGGGTTGCCTAAACCGACGAAAGCGAGCTGAGAACTCAAGGCCCGTCTCACCTTCTGGCAAAGATTGAGACGGCTGCCTTGTAAGTAACTGATTTTGCGCGGCGCAGATTCTTGATCGTCTCACGCGGCTGGTAACGGTTGAGACGACCGCGTCTCCAAACTACCTCCATGTCGACTCCCGCTCAAATCATGCTGCAGACGTACCTAGCCGCCGAGGCTGCGGTACTACGGGGTCAGTCCTTCCGCATGGGGGAGCGGCAGCTGAATCGTGCCGACCTGGCAGAGATTCGCGCAGGTCGGCGCGAGTGGGAAGCGAAAGTGAACGCGCAGGCGCGAGGCGGTAGCCGCATGTCCGTGGCTCTTGCCGATTTCCGGGGCGGCGAGTGAACCGCCTTGACCGCGCCATCGCCGCTGTGGCCCCCGGCTGGGGCGCAAAGCGTGCCATGGCGCGCGCGCGAATCGCTGCCTACAGCAGCGCTTACGACGGCGCCACGCCCAGCCGCCTGCGGGAAGCTGCGCGTGAGTTTGGTTCAGGTAACACAGCGGTCGCCAGTGGCGCCACGCGAATCCGCACACAGGCGAGGCACCTGGACCGGAACCACGACATCGTGGTGAACGGATTCAACCAGATGGTCCAGAACGTAATCGGCCGGGATGGCATCGGCATCGAGCCTCAGCCGCGCGACGCTGCCGGCAACATTGTGGAGTCCTTGGTCGATCAGATCACGCCGTTGCTGAGGGACTTCTGGAAGCGCCCAGAAGTCACCTGGTGCCATGATTTCGGCGCGGCACAGCGCCTGATGGCCCGGACCCTTTTCCGCGACGGCGAGTGCCTGTACCAGGACCTGATCGGGCCGGTGCCATACCTCGACCATGGCACCGTGGTTCCCTACAGCATCGAGATGATGGAGCCGGATCTTCTGCCGATGGATCTGAACGATCCCGGTCGGAACATCATGCAGGGCGTGGAGCGAAACGCATGGAACCGCCCAATCGCGTATCACCTATACAAACAGCACCCCGGTGACCCGAACGCGGTCATGCCGGAGGTGAAGCGCGTGAGCGCAGACTTCGTTCACCACGCGAAGATGGTTGATCGGATCGGGCAGGTGCGAGGTGTCAGCCTGCTGGCGTCTGTTCTGACCCGTCTGGATGACCTCAAGGACTACGAGGAATCCGAGCGTGTGGCCGCCAAGATCGCGGCGAGCATGGCGGCGTTCATCATCAAGGGGGATCCGCAGAGCTATGGCGAGAACGAGACAGTTCCGGAGCGGCGCAGTATGCGGTTCCAACCCGGCATGGTGTTCGATGACCTGGTGAAGGGCGAGAGCGTTGGGACAGTCGACACCAATCGGCCCAACCCCAATCTCGAGACCTACCGCAACGGGCAGCTGCGTGCTGTGGCCGGGGGTATGCGAGTGTCGTTCTCATCGCTGTCGAAGAACTACAACGGCACCTATTCCGCGCAGCGGCAGGAACTGGTCGAGCAGTACGGCGCATACGGCGTTCTGGCCTATGAGGTGATCTCGCAGATTGTCCGGCCGATCTACGAGCGCTTCATCCAGGCAGCGATTGCGTCCGGCGAGCTGGTCGTTCCGCGCGGCGTTTCGATGACCACGGTGACCGATGCGATGTACATGCCCCCGGTGATGCCGTGGATCAACCCGGTCCACGAGGCGACCGGCCTCCGCATGATGATCCGCGCTGGCATCCGTTCGCTCACCTCTGTCATCAGCGAACGCGGCGGGCGCATGTACGACACGCTGGAAGAGATCCGCAACGAACGTAAGTGGGCGCGTGACCTCGGAATCACATTGGACAGCGACCCGGGCCAGGTAAGTGACGCAGGCGTGGCTCAGGCCAGCGCCGATGCCAGTTCCATTTCAACCCCTTCTGAGGATGTGCAATGAACCACCTCACCCGCAACGGCATGGCAGCCGCGCTTGGCGCAGTGTTGGCCGCGACCTTTGCATTCGACGCGAGCGACATCGAGGCGCTGCAGCCGGAGGCCAAGGGAAAATCGGTCCTCGCACTGAGCACCACCAGCGGCGGTGAGGCCGAGCTGCTGATCTACGGCCCAATCGGCGACTACTTCTGGGGTGAGGGCGTCACTGCCGCCAGCGTGGTCGAGCAGCTGGCCGGCACCACCGCGAGCGTGATCAACGTGCGGATCAACTCAGATGGCGGGGTCGTCACCGATGGGTTGGCCATCTACAACGCACTGAAGCAGCACCCGGCCACAATCAACGTGACCGTGGATGGTGTTGCCGCCAGCATCGCCAGCCTGATTGTCATGGCCGGTAGCAAGCGTCGCATGCACGAGAACACCATGCTGATGCTGCATGGCCCTCAGGGTGGTGGCTGGGGCTTTGCTGGCGACCTGCGCGAGCGGGCCGATCAGATCGACGTGTATGGGCGCCAGATGCTGGTGACGTACTCGGGCCGCGCCAAGAACCCGTCCGACATCGAGACAATGCTGACCGATCGAAAGGACCACTGGCTGACCGCGTCCGAAGCGCTGGCGCTGGGCCTGGTCAGCGAAGTCATTCCCGACGTGCAGCCCGAGCCTGCGGAAGCCGTCGCCGCAGCAGCGCTGCTGTCCTATGTGAGTGCAATCTCCGGCACCGAGGGGGCCGTGCACGCCTTGCTGCGCAAGCACATCCAGGCAACCACCACCGCTTCAGCCTTCGCCTCGCTTCGCGAGGTTCACCAGCGGGCCGTTGTGGCCCACCTTGAGGAAACCAGCATGAAACAGCAGTGCCAACTGATCATGGCGCAGGCGGGCACCGCTCCGGCTGCATCGACCCCCGCCGCCCCGGCATCGCCCGCACCCGCCACTCCGGTACCGCCGGTCGCAGCCGCTCCTGTCGCGGCCGCGACCTCGGCGCCGGCTGCATCGGTCGAACAGGTGATGGCGGCAATCTCGGCCCGCAACGCAGCCATTCGTACCGTCTTCGCCGGGTTCCGCGAGATCAGCGGCGTCCAGGCGCTGGAGGCGGAGTGCCTGGCTGACGCTGCGATCACTGAAGACGTGGCGCGCGGCAAGCTGCTGGCAAAGCTGGCGGCGAGCGGGCAGCCGCTGGCCGGCGGCTTCAGCATCACGGACGTGGTGCCGGAGGAGGACAATCAGCGTCGCGCCCAGGTCAACGCGCTTCTGGCTCGTGCCGGCGTGTTGACCGGTGCAGACGCCGAATCCGCGCGCAATGGCAACCCGTACGCGCATACCACCCTGCTGGCGCTCGCCGAGCGCTCCCTGATCCAGGCCGGCGTGAACACCCGTGGCATGGACCGTGAGCAGATCGCACGCGGTGTTCTTGCAGTGCAGACCACCAGCGACTTCCCGGTCCTGCTGGAGAACGTGCTGCACCGCGTTCTGGTCGGGGCCTACAACCTGCAGCAGTTCACCTGGACCCGATTCTGCGCAACCGGCACGCTGTCCGACTACCGTCCGCACAGCCGCTACCACCTTTCCTCGTTCTCCGACCTGAAGCCGGTCAATGAAGCGGGCGAGTACGAGAACGGCGTGCTGGGCGATGGCGAAGTCGAGACCATCAAGGGCGCCCGCAAGGGGCGCATCCTGCAGATCACCCCGGAAGTGCTGGTGAATGACGACCTGGGCGCGTTCGTGCGCATCACCACAGCGCTGGGCCAGGCCGCAGGCCGCACAATCGAAAAGGACGTCTACGACGTGCTTAAGCAGAACGGTGGTCTGGGGCCGGTCATGAAGGACGGCCGCACGCTGTTCCATGCGGAGCACGGCAACATCGCAACTGGCGCTGCCGTGTCGGTCGATGCGTTCGACGCGATGCGCCAGATGATGGCGCTCCAGATGGACCCGGGCGGCAATGACTACCTCGATATCTCGCTGTCGCGCTTCCTGGGCACGGTTGCCATGCATGGTCGCGCGACTCTGGTGAACAACAGCGAGTACAACCCGGACGTGACTGGCCGGTTCCAGGTCAACAACACGTCGCGTGGCACCTTCAGCGACATCATCACCTCCCCACGCCTGGGGACCGGCAAGGGCTGGTACGGCTTCGCCGATCCGAATGTAGAGCCGGTGATCGAAGTCGCGTTTCTCAATGGCGTGCAGACGCCGGTGCTGGAGCAGGAGACCAACTTCCGCACTGACGGCCTCAGCTGGAAGGTCGTCCACAAGTACGGCGTGGGCGCGGTGGGCTGGCGCGGCGCTGCCTTCAACCCGGGCGAGTAATCGCCACACGGCTGCGTCGCTCCTGCCGCAGCCGCGTTGTCCTACTTCATTCATGTAAGACGCCAACTGAGGACCATCGTCATGGCGAAGAACTACAAGTTTCCGGGCGCGGTGATCGACATCGTCGCGGCATCCGCACTGGTCAGCGGCCAGGCATCCATCGTCGGGCAGCTGTTGGCGGTCGCACTGGTGGACATCCCCGCTGGCGCCAAGGGCAGCGCGCAGATCGAGGGCGTGTTTGAACTGCCGAAGCTCGCCAGCGCCAACATCGCTGCAGGCGCTGGCCTGACCTGGGATGCCCAGGCAGGGCAGCTGATCGTTGGCGGCGCCGACGCTGGTGACCTGGAGAACTGCGCCGTGGCTATCGCTGCCGCCGGCACTGGCGCCGCAACCGTGCTGGCAAAGCTGACCCCGGGCTCCGGCTCGGTGAAGTCGGCGTAAGTCTTGGCCGGCACCGCTCACATACTCCTGGGTGGCGTGAGCGGTGCCGGTTCTTCCACAGCGACAACGGGGAATCGCATGGGCACCACCACCACGCCGCGCGGCGTACGCAACAACAATCCTGGCAACATCGACCGCACCAGCACGCCGTGGCAGGGTGAGGATCGGTCCGCCGCCGCCATCGCGCGCGAGCAGCGCTTCTGCGTGTTCCTGACCCCGCAGGCCGGGTTCCGAGCCTTGGCAAAGACGCTGCTCACCTACCAGCGCAAGCACGGCTTGCGTACGGTGAAGGAGATCATCGGCCGCTGGGCGCCGCCAGTGGAGAACAACACTTCGGCTTACGTCCAGGAAGTTGCCAAGGCGGTCGGGGTAAGCCCGAGCGAGATCATCAGGCTGGACAACGCCGTGACGTTGGAAAGGCTGGCTACCGCGATCGCCAAACACGAGAACGGCGGACTGTTCTGGCGACGCGAGGTGATCGCGGCCGGCGTCGCTGAGGCGCTCTCGTAATGGTCGGGGGCGAGGTTAATGCGCACGCACCTTGGTGGGCCGCTGGCAGTGTAGTGGCCCTCTGGCTCTTGCGAGAGACCTGGACGGTGCTGCTCTCGCGCCGGAAGGAGCGTACAGAGACTGACGCCAACGTTGAACTTCTGAACGGGCTTGTCCGCCGTGTGGACTCGCTGGAGAGCTCCCTCACCGCAACCACAGAGAAGCTCATGGAAGAGATCAAGCTGCGCATGGCGGCTCAGGAGGAGGCGCACAGGCTGCGTCTGCGCATTATGTCCTTGGAAGCGGCGATGCGAAGCGTGGGCGCGATTATCCCCCCCGAAAGTCCGGTGGTGTCGGCATGATCCGCGCCTTCATCATCGCCGTCCTTCTGCTGCTGGGCGTCGTCGTCTGGCAGCGTGGCTCGGTGTCCATCGCTCACCGTGCGGCCGACAAAGCTGTGTCGAGCCGTGACGCCATGAAGAGGGAGCGTGACGCTGCCCGAGCTGAGGCCCATGCCGCCAACGAAACCCTGAAGGTCGAGCGTGGCAGTGCCGTCGCCGCAAATAACCTGGCGTCCAAGTACGAAAAGGAAAAGAACGATGCACAGAAGGCATCTGATCGCCTCATCGCTGATCTTCGCGCTGGCAACCAGCGCCTGCACCAGCGTTGGCAAGCGTCCGTCGCAACTGCAGAGCTGTCCGCGACCGCCGCTGCCGGCAGCCAGCTTGATGGTCGAGCCGTCGACCGAATTGAAAGTGCGGGCCGAGCTATTGGCGCCGCTGCCCAGTGCGACGCCCAAGTGAGGGCGCTGCAGGCTTACGCGATGCTGTGTTCGGGAGGTGTGCGGTGAGTGAGGTCGACTTCCTCCGCGATCTGGATGGCAACTTGCATGCCGCCTTTGCGCTGGCGGGCATGGCGTCGCAAGGTCGGTACACGGCCAAGGATGGTCGGACGACCGAGGGCGTGCGTGCCTATGTGGAGCGCGACGTTGAGACCATCGGTGAACTGCGTCAGTTCAGGTCAGGCCGTGTGGAGATCGCGTACCTGCGCTCGGACGTGGCGCCTGACCAGGGCGATCGCTTCGAGTCGGTTTCGACCGCGTTCGGTACTGAGGTCTTCGTCAACAGTAAGAAGATCAGCGATGACGGCTCACAGAGCCGCTGGCTGGTGACCCGTGGCTGACCTGGCAGAGCCGCTGTCGTGGCAGCTGGTGGAGTTCCTGGCTGCTCGCGTGCGCCTGATCTCGCGCAGCAGTGGCTTCCGCACCGACATCGGCGCGGGCGCCGTGATCATCGATGAAAACGAGATCAGCGAGGACAGCACCGAGCCGGCAACGATCATCTCTGTCCGCCAGCTTTCGCGCAGTGGCGGCGGTGTTGCCCAGTCCAGCTCCGATGCGGCCATCACCATCGAGTTCGAAGTCCCGCGTGGCAGCGATGAAGCGAATCCTAGGCTGCTCGTTCATCGCGCGCGCCATGACCTGATCCGTGCCCTGACGTTCAAAGAGAAGTCGCTGCCGCTGGGGGTGACCAGCTTTGAGCTGATCGAAACCCAGCTTGCGACCCTGGAGGACGATGCCGGGCATACCGCCGTAGTCGCTCAGATCACCGCGCGGGCTGGTCTGACCGAGACCTTTGAGCCCGTGTCCAACCCGTAAAGGAACCAGAACCATGGCACAGCCCAAAGTCCGCAAATTCGCAGGTGACCTGCGCTTCTGGGAGCACGGCGCCGAGGGCGTTCGCGTCCCCGTCATTCCCGAGCCCGCCGACAAGTTCGGTAACCAGCCCCTGGAGCAGTCCTCGCTAACCTTCAGCTACGAAGCCGGCGATTCGGTGGAGATCAAGAGCAAGCGCCGCGATGCTCGCTATCAGCAGATCATCCACAAGGATTCGAATCCGGGCGTCACCAACGTCTCGATTACCGCGCTGGAAGTGCCGACGGCCTTCTTGGCTCGCATGCTGTACGGCACCCTGGTCAACACCACTGTGGCAGCCGGCTCGGCCACCGCTGTGTCGGTCACTGTTGGCAGCGTGGATACCCCCGTGAAGCTGCCGCACAACTTCATCGAAGCAACGCCGGCGCCGGCGTTCAAGAAGGGCGCAGTGGACCTGGTGAAGGGCACCGACTATGACCTGGAACCCCGTCATGGTCTGTTGATCCCCAAGAAGGGTGGCGCGCTGCAGGCCGGTGATGTTGTGACGGCCGACTACAACTTCGATGCCTACCTGGAAACCGCAATCAGCGGCGGCACCACCCCGAGCAAGTCGTTCCAGATCCTGGGCGACATGCAGGACCGCATCAGTGGCGACGAAGGCCTGCTGACCATTCCCAACGTCGACCTGACCGTCGATGGTGACGTTGACTGGTTCAGTGACGAGCCGATCCAGGTGACCCTGACCGGCCCGGTCATCTTCCAGGCCGGCGAGACCGATCTCTACACCTTCAAGATCGCAGCGCAGTCGGCGGGCTGAGCGTGCTGGTGACCCCAGCGAGGGGAGGGCGCCGGGAGGGCGCCCTCCTGGTTTGAAACAGGAAAGGCACCGTGGCGTCCAATCGCAGTAACAACCTGCTCAAGTACTACGCCAGCGGCCGGCGGGCAAAAGGCTTGCATGGCCTGACCGACCTGGCTGGCGAGGTGCTGAATCGGTACGACCTGTCGGTGCAGCGGGCGTTCATTGGTCTGCAGCGCCGGGCTGGGCCGGCTACTGCGCAGGAGGTCCGTGCCTCTTACAACATCCGCGCCTCTGCGCTGCGCGGGAAGTATCGCGTGGAAACGGGCGAGCGCGGCTACAGCACCGGTAAGCGTGGCAGAGACGACTTCCTTTCGATCTGGGCCAGCACGCGGCCGATCTCGCTGATCGAGTTCGGCGGTCGCTGGGCTGGCCGCAAATCCCGAGGTGCCACGGCGGGCATTGGCGTGGGCGAATCGAAGACGTACGACGGTGCCTTCATCGCCACGATCAAGGGCCGAAAGGCCATCCGTGTGCGCACCTGGGATAGGGCGCGGCAAAAGCGCCACGGCCGTGGCCCCGTTCGCATCCTCCGAGGGCCAAGCCCGTTCGAGATGCTCTCGGGTGCTGATGGCAACAGCCGCGCCTTGGAGGCCCGTCGCCGGCTGATCGAGCGCTTTCACACCACCTACCTGACTGAACTGCGCCGCCAGTGGCGCGTCAACGGAAGCTCCAATGGCTGATCGGCTGGAAGAAGCAATTCGGGTCGTCATCGAAACGCAGGGCCGCGAGGGCGTGGATGAACTGCGCGCGGCGTTTGGCGATCTGGGGGATGTCTCGGTCGAGACCGCTGGCAAGGCGACGAAGCTGCTCGACTCTCTCACTGGGCTGAACGAGGCAGCGGCCAAAGCGGATGCCTTCGACGGCATGCTGGCCGATCTCGCAGAGCTGGAAAGGCAGTTTGATGACAATCAGAAGGCCGCGCTGGCGCTCAGCCTCGGCATCGGGGAGATGGAGAAGCCGTCCCGCGAGGTGCTGGCAGCCCAGCGCGATCTACGTAAGGAGGGCGAACGCCTGAAAAAGGCGCTGAACGAGCAATGGGACGCCGTAGGCAAAGCCGACGACGAGCTTTCTTCGCTCGGCATCAACACCGCGAACCTGGCCGATCACCAGCAGCGCCTGCGTATCGAGGCGACCCGCAGCGCGGCAGCGCTCATTGAGCAGGCCCGGGCTGCCGCAGCAGAGGCTGAAGCGGGGCGTCGGCGCAAGCAGCAGATCGATGAGGCAGAGGCTGCCTTCCGCAGGCAGGCCACTACCAGCAAAGCAGCGGCAAAGTCCTTGGCCGAGTACCAGGAGCGCGCCGCTGATGCCGCCGCCGGCAGCGGCGACCTGGCGGACGCAACGGAGAGCACTGTCAGCTGGTTCGGCAGACTCAAGGCAGTCGCCGCTGGTGCGATCGCGTTCGTCGGCCTGAACCGAGTGGTTGACGGCATCAAGGCCATCGTGAAGGAGGGCAGCGACGCTGAGCAGGAACTGGCTCAGCTGGAAGCGGCCTTGCACGCCACGGGTCGCACCAGCGAGTTCACAGCGCAGAGCTTGGCCGCCATGCGCCAGCAGCTGCAGAGTGGGCTGTTCGATGACGGGCAGATCAGCGCCGCCCAGGTCCGCCTGCTGTCGTACACCAACATCGTGGGCGAGCAGTTCCCGGCGGCGATGCAGATCACCATCGACCAGGCCCAGCGGCTGGGCATGTCGCTGGAGCAGTCTGCCGAGGTCGTTGGCAAGGCGCTGCAGACGCCGTCGAAGGCAATGGAGAGCCTGAGCAAGCAGGGCTTCACGCTGGATGACAGCCAGAAGTCGCTGATCAAGAGCTTGGAAGCTACCGGGCAGGTGGCAAAGGCGCAGGCCATCATCCTCGACCTGCTGGCCGAATCCTATGGCGGCGCTGCCGCCGCCGCGAAGGTGGGCACCATCGCCGGCCTGTGGAAGACGGCCACCGATCGCTTCAAGGACTGGAAACAGGAAGTCGCCGACCAAGGCGTGCTGACCTACTTCAAGGAACAGCTCACCACCCTGTTGACCACGCTGGATCGACTGGCGGCCGATGGCAGCCTGTCCCGCTGGGCCAAGCGGACCGCCCAGGCCATCATCACCACGGCAGAGGCGGTGAAGGGCGCGACGCAGTGGGTTGTGGACCATGCTCGTGTGATTGGCCTGATGGCTGCTGCGTATGCGCAGTTCAAGATCGTGGGGGCATTGCTCCAGCTGAACGCATGGCGCGCGGCGTTGATCGCGACCACGAACGCGCAGATTGCCAACAATGCAGCGGTCGCAAGCGGGAGTCGGGGTATCGGTCGGTTCGGCGCGTTGCTGCGGGGCATGCCGAAGGTAGTACCCATCACGGTGGCCGTGCTGGGATTGGAAGCGGCGATAGGTGGTCTGGATGTCCTCAAGACCGTGGCGCAGGATATCTGGAAGCAGCACGACCCGGCGCTGAAGCGCGCCGGTGAAGCGCAGCGGGTCTATATCAGCCAGGTGCGCGACTCCGCGCTGCAACTTCGTCAGCAGGCGGTGTCCTTCGTTGCATACCGTGACGTGGTCATCAAGTCGGCCGAGGAAGTTGCCAAGCTCGGTGAGGCCGAGCGGCAGGCCTACGAGAAGCGGCTGTCGGGCCTGGAGCAGTACCTCACTGCGCAGGAAGGATTCCTGCTGATGCAGCAGAAGGCCGGCGTCGCAACGGCAGAGCAACTGCAGCAGCTCGGTCAGGTCACGCAGCGGCTGCTGGATGTCTCCACGGGCTTCGCCTCCCTGCGGACTGGTGTGAAGACCGCTGCTGATGCGCTCGCAAATGGAATTGGCGGTGCGGCCCAGCAGGTTGTGGCGCAGCTCAACGGAATTGATGGCAACGCAAAGCTGGCTGCGGAGTCGATCCGCAAGATGTTCTCAGGACTCAACTTCGCCGATACGGCCAGCCTCGGCTCGGTAGGCGAAGCGCTGGGCTTCATTGCCACTCAGGGTGCTGCGGCCGAGCGAAACGTGCGTGATGGCCTCCTCGCGACGCTGCAGCAGCTGTCGGGTGAAGAGCTCGCCCGGTTCCAAGGTGCGACGCAAGCGGCATTCAACTCGCTGCCGCAGGCGGCAGTGAACGTAGCGGCGGTGCTGCAAACCACCCTGCTTGCCGCGATGACCAAGCTGGGCGTGGCCTCGGGCCAGCTTGGGGTCAGTTTCACTCAGGCTGGCCGTGATGCGATCGCCGCTTTCGGGGCAATCACCGAGAACGCAGTGGCGACCAGCGCCCAGATCGAGACTGCCTTCAAGGCAGCGCTGGGCAACGTCGCCACGCTGGACGAGGCGCGCACTCTCGGCAATCTACTGCAAGCGGCTGGCGAGCAGGGGCGGGTCGGCTTCGATTCGGCGGCCCGTGCCGCCGCCGCACTGCGTGCCCGGCTTCGAGAGATCGAGGCGGGGCTGAACCCACTCACCGATGAATTCCAACGTCTTGGCATCCAGTCGCAGCAGTCGTTGAACGCCGCGCGTGACTCGGCTTGGGAGGCGTTCGAGACCATCCGCAAGGGCGCTGCCAGTGGCAAAGCGTCTGTCGAGGACGTGCGCCGTGCGTTCAGAGCGTATGCCGATACCGCCAAGGCTGCTGTGGCCGACAGTGACGCATGGCGCCGGAACCAGGTGCAGTCGCAACTGGATGTGCAGGGCGCCATCTACGAGACGGGTGACGCATTGGGCGAACTCGGCACGAAGGGCGAGTCGGCTATGGGGCGCGTGGAGCAGGGCGCGCAGAAGGTCACGGGTGCCCTGAAAGAGGTCAAGCAGGCGTCTGATGAGGCGGGTAGTGGCGTGGAGCGAGTAGCTGCCGGCGCCGCTGCGGCCGGCGACAACCTCGGTAACGCATCCTCAGCCGCCCGTGGATTCTCCCTCAACATGGGAGAAATCTCCGACAGGACCCGAGAACTGCTAAGTCAAATGAGCGGGCCGAACAGCCTGCAGCAGTTCGCGAACATCTGGAATTCTCTCTACCGACAGCGTCAGGACCTGGCGAAGTACACGGAGGAACAGAAGAAGCTGCTGGACGGCATGGACGAGATCTCCGGAAAGCGGCAGGAGCTTGCCGAGCGCTTCGACCTGGTTGGCGCTGGTGAGCTTGACGCCATCGTTCAGCTCGAAAACCAGATCGAGGCCAAACGATTGGAGAAGGAGCGTGCGGCAAAACAGGCAGCCGAAGAGCGCCGCAAGGCGGCCTTGGCCGAGGCTGAGGCGCAAGCCAGGGCCGACGCTTCACGGATCCAGGCTGGCGATACGAAAGAGCAGGTTCTCACGATTGACTGGAAGGCTCCCAGCAAAGAAGTGGTGGCTGGTGCAACTGCTGCAGAAATCCAACAGGCCGAGCGCATCGCAGGGCTGGTCGCCCCCATCGTGCTGCAGAAGATTGAGCGAAGCCGCGCGGTATCGATCCGGGGGCCGCGATGAGCCGGGTCGTCCTCGCCGGGGTCGAGCTTCCGGCAGATCTGCAATGGACGGACGAATTCACTGCTTGGCGTGTCGGGCAGCAGGTTCGCCACAGCTTGAGCGGGGCGCTGATCGTCCAGGAGTCTGCGCGACAGGCAGGCCGCCCGATCACACTACAGACCACCCGCGATGGACAGGCATACGTCGCCCCCATCCAGCTAGACGTGCTGCGCCAGCTGCAGTCCCTGACCGAGCAGCTCCAGGTAGCGCCGATGCACCTGATCTTGCCGGCCCACAACGGCGGCGAGCGCACGTTCCAGGTGCGGTGGCTGCGCACGGATGGGTCTGCGCTGGATGCCCAGCCGCTGCGCTTCGCCACTCCTGCCATTGATGCCGACTACTTCTCCATCACCCTTCGCCTTATGACGGTCTGACCAATGACGATTCTTGCAACCGATATCAAGATGCGCCAATCGCAGCGCCTCACCGACAACCCTGATGGCGGTGGACGCATGGTCCAGGCCGAGATTGTCGATGGAGCGATGAACAACCTCTTCCCCGACATCGGTGATGAAGAGCGGACCACCGGCCGCTCCACGCTCCGCAAGATGTTCGTGCACGTGGACACCCCGGGACCTGATGTTCTGAAAGATGCGATCGCGGTGCTAATCGACCCACCGTCCGATCCGCGAGTGACGGTGACCATGTTCGCCACCGGCTCCTACAGCGACGTGCGCCTGGACGCCAAGAATCGCGTGGAGAGCTACATCACACGTGGTACCGAATCGCGGTTCATCCTGCTGGGTGACCACTTCAGCGGCCAGATGACCATTCAGGTCTACACCACCAAGGACGCACCGAGCCCGGACATCAACGACAATCTGAGCCTGCTGACGCTGGCGGCCTCGGGCCGCGACCCGGGGGAGCAGTACGTCAGGGTGAAGACCGTGCTTTCCCGTACTACCCGGACGTTTACCGATGACCAGGGCGCGTTCGAGCGCGATGTGCTGGTGATCGAGCTGGTCAACGCGTTGCTGCTCAACTTCTACGGCCAGGAGGTAATCCGGTACACCGCAACGAAGCCGGGCACCCGCATCTACGAGACCAATGTAGTCGATGCCACCAGCTACCACAGCGTGAAGCGGCTTACGGCGGCGGGGAAGCCCGGCGACCTGTCTGTGCAGATTGATTCGCCTTACGTCCCGATTGTTCCTACCTCGACCGCAGAGACCGCCGTGAGCGATGTTCTCGCTGGCATGGGGACGCTGAGCCACGTTCCTTCGGGGCCGGCCAACAGCCTGGCGCTGAGCTTCAGTAGCACTTTCGCAGCGGGAGTTGCGATCACTCGCTTCCTCGGGACGGGCATGGCCGTCGGCAGCGTGAAGGTGCTGGTGGGCAGTATCGAGCTGACGGATGACGGCACCGGCGGCTTGGCCTCTGCGGCGCTGACACCCTGGTCGGGCACCGTCGACTATCAGGCTGGCGCCGTATCAATTGTTCACGCCACCGGCGTTGGCAGCACCAGCGTTAGTATCACCGCAACTCCTGCCGGCACCATCCCAATGCAGGGCTTCACCGATGAGATTGCGGTGACCCAGAACAACCAGGGTATGGTCTGGTTGGCCCAGTTGGAGCCGCTGCCGGCGCCGGGCACTGTCGTGGTGGATTACCGTGCGCTCGGACGGTGGTATCGCCTGACCGACAATGGCCGCGGCCAGCTCGTCGGCAAGCCTGGGCAGGGCAGTGGAACCATCAATTACATGTCCGGGTCGTTGGTGCTGACGGCCGGCGCTTTGCCCGACCTGGACAGCAGCATCATCACTGCCTGGGGCACGCCGATCATTGCGGAGGCCCGTGCCGGTGACACTAACATCAAGCCGCCTGCACTGCGGTTCCTGCTGGAGCACGCAGGTGCGATCCCCGGCACTGTACGCCTCACGGTCCGGGTAGGGGGCGCCAGTGTAAGCGTGGTCGACAACGGCGTCGGTGGCCTGCTCGTCGGGTCGGAGCTTCGCGGTTCGATCACCTACGCAACCGGCGAGTGCCTCCTGCAGCTGGAGACGCTGCCAGACGCCAACAGCGTGGTGGCGGTGAGTTACGACTGGGGTGAGCCGCTTCATGCCGCGTCGCAGCCGGTTCCTGATGGAAACGGCTTGGTTTCGTTCAGCCTGCCGCAGGGTCCTGTCAAGCCAGGCTCGGTAATGCTTGACTGGGTTGTTACCGTGATGCGGGATGCCTATGACCTGGCTTCCGCGCCGCAGCCAATGCGCGTCATCGCGAAGGATGACGGTAACGGCAACTTGGTGGCTGTCTCGGTAGGTGACACGGCTGCTACCACCGCGCTAGGGGCCATCAATTACAGCACCGGCGCGGTTACGCTCCAGGCCGGCAAGTTCATGATTCGCCAGGTGTCCTACCCGCAGTACGAACTTCGCTCGGGGCGTTTGAAGGTGGTGGGTTATGGCCGCGTGGACGTGCTTGCACAGTTCTCTGCTGGCACGTTGATCTCGGTCGGATGGACGCTGGCGGGCGCCGGCTCGGAAGCGGCTGAAGAATCTCTGCAGCTTCCGCCGGTTTCCCTGCAGCTGACGCCGACCATCAGCGACAGCATCGTGCCTGGCAGCGTGAGGTTCAGCTTCCGTGGCCGCACCTACGTGGACCGCAGCGGCGGCTTGTACCACAGCGTCGACCCCATGACCGGGGCGGGTGTTTATGCCGGGACGATCGACTACACAGCTGGAGTGGTGAGCCTGACCCAGTGGTTGGCCGGCGGAACCAACAACGTGCAGATCCAGTCCTTGCTGGCGCGGATTGGTGACCCCGGCGTCGCCAACAGCTTTTTCCGCGCACCGGGCTCGCCACTGCGGCCGGGCATGTTCACGCTGCGAGCCAACCGCCTGGATGGTGAGATGCTCACGGCAACGGCCGACATCAATGGGGCCATCTCCGGCGTGCAGATCCGTGGGACTGTGGATTGGGAGAGTGGCGTAGCGAAAGTGCAGTTCGGCGAGCTGGTACCGGTAGCCGGGAATGAGGGTCAGCCCTGGTTTGATCCGGATCTTGTCGAGGGTGACCGGATCTGGCGGCCGACGCTGGTGCAAGCGGGGTCCATCCACATGGGAGCGGTGGTGTATCGCTCGATCCCGCTCTCCGAGGTCGTGATCGGCCTATCCTCCGTGCGCCTGCCGAGCGATGGGCGCGCACCGGCTTTTAAGCCAGGACAGACGGTGCTCGTTCATCACACCGCAAAGCATGTGGTGGCCTCGCCGCAGGCGAATCAGACAGTCTCCTTTGGCCGGGGGCGGGTGGCTGCAATCGAGGTGCGCGACGCGCTTGGTGCACCGGTGGATGCGGCATGGTTTGAAGCTGATCTGGATGTGGGAACGCTCAGGTTCAGTGATCCGCTGAACCTCTCCGCCTACACCCTGCCGATCACGATCAGCGAGCGTGTTGAGGATCGGCGGCTGGTGGTGCAACCGCAGATCACTGGTGAGATCGAGATCAACACTGGCCTGAGCCACGACTTCCCGGCAGGCGAGGCGATGATCAGCACCGCGCTGCGATTGGGCGAAGCCAATGGCTCGCTGGATCTACAGGCGAGGGTAGTGAACCTCTTTGATCAGGCGGCCTGGTCCAATGTCTGGGCAGATCTCCCCTCTGGGAGCGTCGCGCCTGGCACTTACAACGACACCGACTACCCGCTGGTGGTGACCAACGCCGATGCAATTACCGAGCGCTGGGCTGTAAGGTTCACTTCCGCGACACAGTTTGAACTGATTGGTGAGACGGTTGGCGTTATCGGCACGGGGAACACGACTTCAGATCTTGCGCCGCTGAACCCGCGCACGGGTCAGCCGTACTTCCGGATGCGGAAGGAGGGGTGGGGCGGCGGCTGGTCCACTAACAATGTGGTGCGCTTCAACACGGTCGGCGGCCTCGCACCCGTGTGGATGATCCGCACGACCCTTCAAGGAACGCCAGAAGGGGCCAGAGATTCCACCCGATTCCTTGTCATTGGCAACGTGGCGGGGGTGGCCCAATGACTTCTGTCGCCAAGGTTTATCGTCACAGCGATCCAGGCGCCCCTCAGCTTACCGGTCAGTCTGGGAGTTTGGTGGCATTGCTCGACGCGGTCCTGGTAAACGGATACGGTGTAGGTGCTGCAGCGAAAGCAGGGGCGGGCTGGGCATTACAGTTCTCGGGCACCAATAAGCGCGCATACCGTGGCAGCGCTGAGACGGGCTCCGGCGTATATCTGCGGATTGATGATTCAGGCGCTGACCCTCGCGTGGCGAGGGTCCGGGCCTACGAGACGATGACCAGTATCGATGTGGGGACAGGCCTCGCTCCCACCGCCGCGCAATCGAGTGGTGGAAGAGTCTGGGTAAAGTCAGACAGCGCATCGAGCGCGATTCGGCCTTGGGAAATCATCGCCACGGATACGGCGTTCTATTTCTTCGCTTCGCCCATTCCTGTTGCAAGCGCTGGATACGATGGGGTTGCGATCACTCCCTGCTTTGCGGGAGATATCAATTCCCATCGCGATGGGGACGCCAGTCGCTTCATGATTATGGATAACGGCTTCGATGCTTATACGTCTTCGGCCATCCCAGGGTTTACCGCGCCTGCAGGTCGATGGAGCGACTCGGGTGTCATGCCGTCGAAGGCCGTTGGGACACTGCTGCGCTCGTATACCCAGGAGGGCTCGGCAATACCCGCTGCATTGGCGCTCGCCACCTCGGCAGCCAGCAGCGCTCGCAGTTCGCTCGGGGGTGCCGGAGTTGCGTTTCCTGATCCTGTGTCCGGTGGACTGATGTTCGAACGGGCACTCGTAGTGGAAGGGGCAGGGATCATTCGCGGTTCACTGCCGGGCGTATTCGTGCCGTTGCACGAGAGGCCGTTCTCCGATGGTCAGACTATTGAGGATCTGGCTGGTCTACCGGGTACGGTGCTTCGAGCAAAGGTAGTGTACGCGGCGGTTGGTGCCAACCCGGCTGTTAATCCAATCGACCTTGGTCAACTTCTTTTCGATATGAGCAACCCATGGTGATGAGAGCGCTGCGAATAGGTGTCCAGCTCAGCCCCCGCTTCGTCTATCGGGGAAAGTACTATCTCGGCGGCGATCTGCCTGCTGACCCGGCGGATCCCTTAAGCCCCGATGGTCGAACGAAGATTCTCAACCAGCCAAGGAGCGTGCGAGTCCGAATCCTGGAGCGTAGGTCGATGCGGGTCGTGGCCGACGTGCGTTCGGCGAGCGATGGAACTTGGCGGCTAGATCACTTGGCAGACATCGAGTACCTGGTCATTGGTCTGGATGAGCGTGGCTTGGTGAACGCCGCTATTCAGGATCGAGTGCGCCCAGCGCCGATGACAGGACCATGACAGACGGGAGTTTTGTATCGCTTAATCTTGGGCCGCCGCCGTCAGGAGGCGGCGCCCATGTTTCGCTTAACCTTGGTGTGGACTGGTTTGTAGAACCCGAACAGCCAGTAATTCGTGGCCTGAGCCGCGCCGTTACCGTGCGCTGGCAGGCTGCCAGGTCGTTGCGCCTCCACCGAACATCTTCTTGGGGATCGTCTCCGCGCGCAGCGGTGGGAGCTTCATCAAGCTGGGGAGGAACTCTTGCGAGCCACTCTTCTGTGGTTTCGGGATGGGGGGCGTCGCCGACGGTCGCTGCCGCCACGTTCAGTTCTTGGTGCGGTCTGATGAGAGACGCGCGCCGAATGATGCCGTTCAAGTGGGGCTCAATGGGGCTTTCTCGCCGGTCCCTCGAAGCGGCATGGAATTCCTCTCTCGGGCGGTTGGGCATCGGATCGGCACTGGGCTGGCGGCAGTTGTTCTCGGTATGGGGCGGCGTGTCGCTTCCTTGGGATACCGGCTCTTCAAGAATCGCGCCTTCATTCCGTGGGGCCTGGTCCCATCCGGGCCTCGCGCGCCTGCACCGCCGGCTGCCTTGGGGTGGCGCCGGGCGAGTGGAATGGGGAGTGCGCCCGGGTGTCCCGCCTAGTCCGGATCCTGAGACGCCGTTCGCGCCAGGAGACCGGATTCCACTGAACCTGGGGTGCGACTTGGTGCGGGAAGCTGGCCGCTCGCCCCTCAATCTGGGCGTCACTGCTTGCTATGTGGTGCGCCCTCACCGTAGGACCTACGTCGTGATCAACACAGTCTCTCTTGTTCGCCTTCCAGACCGCACTCCCATTGAGGTGACCCGGATCTCGCTCAGTTCCAGTCGCGGCACATGGGGCTGGACATTCGATATTGAGTTAGCCGATCCGCAGCAGCTCGCGCTGCTGAAGCCCACAGCAGCGGGGCCCAGGCAGTTTGAGATCAATCTCAACGGCTACGTCTGGACAGGCATCATCGAGAGCTTCCAGAAACAACGAGAGTTCAGCGGGGGGGGCGTGCGCCTGAGCGGCCGCTCCCGGACCGCGCTGCTTGCTGCGCCTTACGCCCCAGCTCGGGTCAAGGCGACCACCGAGGAACGCAGCATGGCCCAGCTGGTAGCCGAGGAACTGGCCGACACCGGCTTCACCAGCCACTACGACACTGTCGATTGGACCGTGCCGGCTGGGGCGTGGTTCTACGACGCCAGTACGCCCCTGGATGCCATCAGCGCGCTCGCAGAGGCGAGTGGCGGCGTTGTCCAATCCGACCCCTCCGCTCTCGCCATGCGCGTGCGTGCGGCCTATCCCGCGAGCCCCTGGGATTGGCGCACGACCCCGCCGGACCATGTGCTGCAGGAGGACATTGTGCTGACGGAGAGCCTGCAGATGCGCAGCGCGCCCCTGTACGACGCTGTGGTGGTGACGGGTGAACTGGCCGGCAAGGGCGTCACATGCAAGGTGCGCCGGTCAGGCGAGGAAGGCCGCCTTTATGCCCAGCAGGTCAGCAGCCCGCTGATCACCGTGCCGGCTGCCGGCGCTGAGCGGGGCAGAAACATCCTGTGTGATCGTGGAGAGCAGGCCGCAGTCGATCTGACGGTGCCACTGTTCGCCCAGCCGCTCCAAGCCGGGGAGGTTGGGCTGCTGTTGCCCCTGGATCTGGTGGAGGTCGTAGGTGCTGACGGCACGTGGCACGGCCAGTGCGAGTCGCTGCGCATCGAGGTCTCGGCGGATAATCGGGCCGTGGTGATTGAGCAAACGGCAACCTTGGAGAGGCACTACACCGATGCGGACTGAACTTTGGGACCAGTTTGGTCACTTGGTTGCTGGCAGCCCGAGGCTGATCGCTACCGTCACCGCGCACAACTCCGACGGAACCAGTAATTTGACGACCTATGACGGGGTGCAGATGCGCGCCTTCGGGCAACTGCCGCTGGCGCTTCCCTACAACGTATGGGTACGTGGTGGGCGGTTGGTTGAGGCCGCGCCGAACCTTCCCCTTGTTGAGCTCACGGTTTGAGGCTCACCCGAGCTGACTAGTATTTATGGTCTCAACCTGGACGTTGACATCGGGGAAGGTCCTGGCCAAGTAACTATGCACAAGGTTACCTATCCCTAGGAACGCATCGTTCTTTGCGGCGATGCAGAGTATGCAGGTAGTCATTTTCTGGTGCTCAACTGGGACTGCCTCCCATGCCATTGCTAACCGCTTTCCGGGACCGCGGAAACGATCAACTGAGCCTGGTCTTGGTAGATAAACCACTTCGACAAAATACTGTCGGCTTCCGGCGTTGATGAAACCATCAATCATGAATGATGGCCCCCCGGCGGTGGACATGATCGCCGGTGCGGTTATGCTGCCGCCATATCGCTTGTGCAGCTCGACCAAGACCCTCTGTTCGGAAATGTACCTTTCGGAAGATTCCTTCTCGGAGGCTGTCTTGAATGCGGTATAGGCGTTGATCTCATTTGATCCTTCTCCTTCTCCTTCTCCTTCTCCCTCTCTCTTTTCGGTGGCGCCGTGTGGAGTGCCGTATGGCGCTTTGGGTTCGCGCACCGAGGACGCGCTTTCGCTAATTGCGCTATTTGAGGTTCCTTCTTTGGAGTCTACGGGACCTTCTGTGTTGGCGTATGCAGAGGCAGGCGAGACTGGTTCTGAATTCGAGGTGTGAATGGCCTGTGTGGCATTTTCGCCGTTAGCCGAGAATACTACTCCATGCATTCGTTCGAATGTCTCGTCGTTCTTGTAGTCGCCGGGCGCGTACAGAACCTTTGCTTTGAACCAAAGTACGTAGAAAAACAGTCCGACCAGCGCACACGGGAAGAACATAACAAAGAACATAAATACGACTTGTACTTCGCCATTCAGTCGAGGGAGGACCGCTGCGCCAGAAATTTCAGCAACTCCGGCGAATATCGCTATTACCGAAAGTGGGTTTCGAACCCAGCCGTGTTTAAGGGCCATTGAGGAAGCCGTCCCTGGTCTTAAATAGAAGGAGTGAGTATGCCAGACTCTCCCCGGATTGCCCCGGGGGGCTCGACGGTTCTCCGTCACGGCGGCTTCGCCCTGCCTCTGTTCGACTAGCTAGATGTGCTATTCAGCCCAGATCACCGCCGCCTATCAGAAGCTGGTCAGGATGACCGGCGCCACCCTGTCGCTTGCGGAGTTCGCCGTGCTCTACGCCCACGACCCGGGCAAGAAGCGGCCGAAGACCCCGAAGGCCATGGACGACGCCTTCCGGGCCGGCGCGAGCCCGGCCGAGCTGGCGGTGTGGGCCGAGGTCGAGCAGTGGAACAGGGCCGAGGCCACCATCCTGGAGCAGGAACTGTTCGCCAACCGGAAGCGCTTGGCCGACGCTGAGCGCGCGCTGCAGGTGAAGGAGACGAAGAAGGCCCGGGAGGACGTGCGGATCGCCGGCAACAAGATCGAGCGGGCCAAGGCGCGGCTGGCGGACCTGCAGCGCGTTGAGCCGAAGGACCGTGACAACCGCATCTTCCCCGGCGTCTACGCCCCGGTGATCATCTCCGAGGGCGGGAAGCTGGTCATCAAGCCGATGCGCTACCAGTGCCGCCTGGCCGGGAAGCCGGCCAACTACGACCAGCGCTTCCCCGGCACCTACAACGCCCGTCGCGACAGCCTGGAGAAGTTCTGGGCGCCGGCATTCGGCCACACCCACGGCCTGATGGTGGTCGACACGTTCTACGAGAACGTCGAGGGGCCGGACGGGAAGAACCAGGTGGTGCAGTTCACCCCGCGCACGGGCGAGCCGATGCTGGTGGCGTGCCTGTGGTCGCACTGGAAGGACCCGGCCGGCAAAGAGCCGGATCTGCTGTCGTTCGCTGCGATCACCGACGACCCCGAGCCCGAGGTGGCCGCCGCCGGACACGACCGGACCATCATCAACATCAAGCCCGAGCATGTGAACGCCTGGCTCAACCCAGACCCAGCCAGCCTGGACGCCCTGTACCGTATCTTCGACGACAAGCGGCACCCGTTCTATGAGCACCGGCTGGCGGCGTAGGGAACATCCGATGCCGCGCCGCGCTGCAGCTCGATGGCGCAGGGTGGGCGGGCAGGGCATGCTAGCCCTGCCGGTTCCGGGGCCGCAGGCCGCTCAACCCGGGGGCGCCTGAGAAGCGCGACGCCGGCACCCATCCCGAACGATTCAGGCAGGCAGCCGCCGCATTCGCAGGATGTGCGACTGAGGAACGTATTCTTCCGGCCATGCAGTCCTCCCACGGCTTCCGCACCGCCCCGATCACCTCTGGCTGGATCCAGACGGGTGAGCGCTGGGCGCTTTGGTACAACGGCCGCGAGACGGCCAGCGTCACTCCCGACGAGAGGCCAGGGGTGCGTCTGTCGATGGAAGGTCAGAAGATGTGGCAGGTCAAGGAAGTGCGCGCGGCCAACGTCCGGCAGGCGAAGCGTTACGCCGAGCGCTGGTGCGCGGCTAGGCTGTATCCCGAGCTGCCGCTGCGTGAGGCCGTCGCACGGCTGACCGACAGCACCCCAATTCGGCCGGAGCCGCCGCTGCCCGGCCTGCCATCAACCCGTGAGCAGCACCAACAGGCTCGGCGCCTGGCTGAGGCCGGAGCGAAGGAGGTTGAGCGGATCAAGGCGGCGCTGGAACCGCGCAAGCCGCCAGCGGATCCGAAGCCCCGCCCAAGGGACGCGCGCAAGGCGTGGGTGAGGGCGGGGCTCCGGGATCTGCGCGGTTGGTAGAAGGTTCCCGAATACAAGGCTACTGCCCATTGCAGTAGTAGGGCCTTGGCGCCCTGCCTCCTGAATTGAGCTCCATCTAACTCATTGACTACAACGCACAGTCCGCCAGCCTTCTAAGCCTACTGCCTCTTATCGAACCTTCGTGGGCAGAATGTGATAAAACCCAGCTTGCATGATGTGAGCCAGGGGATCATGGAAGGATGTTCATTTCTAGTGTGCGGGTGACTAATTTCAGGTCGCTCGTCGACTTGCACGTCGATTTTACAGTTTACACCGCGTTGGTTGGCCTCAACGATGCGGGCAAAAGCAACGTTCTTCGCGCTCTCAATCTGTTTTTCAATCAGGAAACTGATATTGATGAGCCGTTGGTATTTGAGAGGGATTTCTCTCAGAAGGCACGAGTTGGTAAGAAAAAGGCGCGAGAAATAGTCATTGAGCTGGAGCTTCAGCCTCCGGCGCACTATCGCGACGCCGAGGCGATAATTTGGCGAAAGGTCTACCGAGGGGGGCCACAGGATCCGTTCCCGGATGAGATTAGGCGGAAGGATGGGCAGCCCTTTTCACCGAACTCGAGAGTCAACTACTGGGCGCGAAGCCTCGCTTTTGAATACGTTCCCGCAGTTCGTGGGAGACCTTTTTTCAACATACTTAAGCGACGCCTTCATGCTGCTCTGGCAGCGACCGTGGCTGGAAAGCTCAAAGAAGCATCCGGGATGTTTTTAGAGGGCCTCCGCGCAGAGGTCGCAAAGATCGAGCAGGATTCCCTGCGCTTGCTCGATCTGAGAACAGAATTCTCCCTGCCGGAGGATCTTGGTGATCTATTTGAGGCACTGGAGTTCAGTTCTTCAGACGTCGGCGTTTTGACTGCGCTTCACAACAGAGGTGATGGCGTTCAAGGACGACACGTTCCACTTATTCTGAAATTCTTGGCGGAACAACGGAAGAAGAATTCTGCCAAGGGCAAGCCGGCTCCTGAAACAATTTGGGGGTTCGAGGAGCCGGAGAATAATCTTGAGCTTGCGAAGCAAGTAGAGGTTGCTCGTGAATTTGGGGAGTATTCAAAGGATGTGCAAATAATAGTAAGTACACACTCTCCGGCCTTCTACAAAGTCGCAAAGGATAGCGAGTCCGGGTCTATCCAATTTGCAGCTCGTATCGATGGGCGAACTCAGTTTCGCGATGAACCATTGCCCGAGGCCGTTGACGGCACCTTGGGGCTTATGCCGTTTGTGGAGCCTTATTTGGACCGCGCGGAAGTGGAGCGGCAGCAGGTGCTGCAGGCGCTGACGCAACTTCGGGATGAGGGCTTGCTCTACAAGGGTAACGCACTTTTCATTGAGGGCTCTTCGGATCAGGTCATTCTGCTCGGTGCGCTACAGGTTATGGATATTCAGCTCGACGCCAAGATCGAGGTCGTCGAGGGCATGGGTGGTGGTGCAAATTGGGTGGCAGATAGGTGTATAGCACGTGCAGCCTTGGCCGATGTAAGCGGCAAAACCGTTGCCCTTTTGGATGACGACGATGCGGGTAGGGCGGCAGCTGAGCGAATTCGAATGGTATGTGAGGCCCTGGGGCGGGCTGGAAAAGTGAGGTGTATTTTTGTAGGGAGGGATAATGGTGATGACCATGTAAGGTCAATTAAGCAAGCTGGTATGGGTATTTCTTGGTCACTTGACGAAATGTGCGACTTGTACGAATGGCGCGAGGCGGAGGGGAAGGGATGGCTCCAGCCCCGAACTGAAGAGTTACTCAGGCTTAACTTTCAGAAGCTCGGCGGCGAAATGACCCTGGCGCAGTTGATCGAGAATCGGGTGGCTTCTGAGGATCACCGCAGAATTGTCGCCAATTCGGTAAGGCCGGAGCGGAAAATGGCCTTCGCCCTAGCGGCCGCCGATACGATGGCGGTACTCGGGTACGTCCCTCCGTCTCTTGAGCGCCTGATAAAGCAGTTGCGGGAGGTGTTCTCGCAAGCTGGGTAGAAGGTGTCGAGTGGCCAAACACGGAGAGCGGGAGCTTTCGCCTCCTAGGCCACCAAGCCAGGGGCGCGCTGCTACGCTCCTCAAGTGGTCCCGCTTTCCGATGAAGGCGTTCGACAAATTGCTGGTGAATAGCGAGAATTTCGTTGGCCCTAAGGTATTTATCAGCCTTCTGATCAGCCTTGGAGCGATGATTTCCCAATCATGAAATTCACGAACCCGCTGCATGCTACAAGCATGAACTTCGCATCCACAAAAGTCAGGTTCGCTTCATCCATCAATGCATGGCGAATTCCTTGGGCGTCTGATGTGTATCCGTAGAGTGCGGAGAGACCTCTACGAAGTGCACTGTGCATCTCGCCTTTTCTCTCGAGAGCCGAGAGGGCGTCGCCCAAGCTGGCCTTTGGGTTGTTGGTGAGATGCTTGGCCATGGATTCTACGGCCGATATCGACTCCTTGATCGAATTTCTATAATCGGGTTTGATTCGATCCGACATCAGGATAAGCGCTGCGCGTAGATGCGAAGTCGCGCCGGCAGGTGTGTCTGCGCGATTTATCGCTTCTTCAATGTTGGATATTTCCTGAGAATCTGTGATAGGACAGAAAACGTTGTCGATCAGCCTGTAGCCTGACATTTCCCTTTCGAGAGCAAGGTTGATGCTTGGGAGTAACCTCTCTCGGAAATGCCTGTGTAGCACCGGCGTCAACGAGAACTCGAGGAATTCGTAAACTTTATGCCACTCAATCTCGAAGAAATACGCCCGAATTTCATCTGCTGCCCGATCGTATGCCAGGTGAATTTTATCCACCGGCTCGTGCAGGATTTCATCCCAGAGCGCGCGGAAGTACGGCATCAATGGCGAGCTGTGCGTGAACGCATCCCTTTTGCCTAGGCCGATTACGTTTGGTTGATACGCGTTCCACAACGCAACTCTCAGGTCCCTGTCCATATCATTGAGCTGGATCTCAACCCTCACCGGGGTTAAGCCCATTCGTTGCGAGAAGAACATTCGGCCATTCCGTCGTAAAGGTGTACGTGGGAGTGTAGACGTCATGACGACACTGTTGTAGTCGCCAAATCAGGCTTGCCGGGTGGCTAATTGGGTGTCATTTTCATGTATGTCTTTGAGAAATAAGGTGTTGCGGTGGATTGCAAATCCGTTTACAGCGGTTCGATTCCGCTTGAGGCCTCCAATTGAAAAGCCCTGACTCCGGTCAGGGCTTTTTTGTTGGCTACGATTGCGTTCCCGCTTGCGCGATCGTTGCGCGGCCTGGCGGCCAGTCATGGCGGATCCGGTGGCGCTACACTGGTCTGATGAACCAGATTGATCACTTCCGCGGCGCCTTGCTCGGCCTCGCGTGCGGCGATGCCGTCGGTACCACGCTGGAGTTCAAGCCTCGTGGCAGCTTCACCCCGATCACCGACATGGTGGGTGGTGGGCCGTTCCAGCTGCAGCCGGGGCAATGGACCGACGATACCTCCATGGCGATGTGCCTAGCCGAGAGCCTGGTGCGTTGTGACACCTTCGATGTGCACGATCAGATGAACCGCTACGCCAACTGGTACCGGCATGGGTACTGGAGTGCGACCGGCGAGTGCTTCGATATCGGTATGGCAACGCGGGCTGCGATCGACCGGTTCCTGCAGGATGGCCATCCGCTGGCGGGTAGTGACGACCCACGCAGCGCTGGCAATGGCTCGATCATGCGTTTGGCGCCGGTGGCATTGCGCTACGCCGGGACCCCCGACCTGCAGGCAATGGCCGAGCTGAGTTCGCGAACGACGCACGCTGCGCAGGAGTGCCTGGAGGCGTGCCGCTTGCTGGCGGTCGCGCTGGAGCGGGCGTTGGCAGGTGGCACCCGTGACGCGGTGCTGGATCTCAGCAATGTCCCCGTCGAGAGCGCGCGGCTGCAGCAGATCGCGGCGGGCGGCTACCGCGGTGCCGTGCGTGAGCAGATCCGTGGCAATGGCTATGTTGTCGACAGTGTCGAAGCTGCACTCTGGTGCTTTGATCGCCACGACACCTTTGAAGCCGTCGTACTCGAGGCGGCCAATCTTGGCGAGGACGCCGACACCACGGCCGCCATCGCGGGGCAGCTGGCGGGCGCATTCCATGGTGCGCGCGGAATCCCCGGGCGGTGGTTGCAGCGGCTGGCCCTGCGTGCCGAAATCCAGGCGCTGGCCGATGCGCTGCACGCCTTGAACCAGGGCAGCGACCGCGCTGGGTGAGTCGGGTTCCCTGCCTGTGAATTGCGCCTGCAGGACGCTCCCTGCCGTCGCCATTTCCGACGCCGCGAGGGAACCCGTGCGGCAGCTCGCATGCCGCGGCCGCCAGTCTCAGCCGGCCACGACATGGAAAGGCGCTATGGTCAGGTTCCACGTCTCAGGGAGCCGCAATGGCGAGCAAGGACATCACGCGTCGCTTCAGCCACGGAGCGAAACGGAAATGAGCAAAGTCATGGCAGATGTGCGTTGGCTGACCTTTCGCTTGAAGAACGGGCAATCCATCGGGCCGGAGCGGCTGAAGGACGGATGGGTGATTGCCTCGGAAACCGCCCGCTGCGAGGTCCGCCGCGAGCATATCGAGGGATCGGGCCTGGTGTATGCGCTGTATGCGCCGGCCAGCCTGGCCTCACCGCGGCGCGCGGAAATGCGCATGCGCGAATTCCTGATGAGCTCGGGCTACACCTTCACGATGGGCACGCTGGGCGGCTGACTGGGCCCGTCATGGTTGCGCTCGCACGGTCAGCGCCTGGCCCTGCATGCCGATCGGGCGGCGTGCATCGTGCAGCACCATGCTGGTCAGGCCGAGGCCTTGGCGGCTGAACAAGACACGCCACCCGAGCAGCCCCTTCCGGCACGGTGGTGATGCGTTGGGCACGCGATGGACTCAGCGTTGCACTGCTTTCAAGGCGTCGACCACCTGTGCCCCAGAAAAACCACAGTGTCCTTCGCCCACCGGCGGCAACACGCGTGGCAGCGGGCGTGCGCCAGCCCGTACGGCCAATTGCGGATACACCGTCTGCATGTGCGGCACGATGGTCGGGTCGTTGTGGTTGAACTGGATCACCAGCGGTCGCTTCAGTGCGCCGGTCATTGCCAGCGTGTCGCGGACATGCGCCTGTGCCGCAGGCACGGGATCGATGCGCTGAACGCCGGCATTGAATGCGGCGTCGTCACCGAATCCGCTGTACACCACCCCCAGGTTGCCGACCGGCATGCCGCCGCTGCGCGTGGCCAGTTCGTGCAGCACCAGTGCGTGCAGGCTGATGGCGCCGGCCAGTGCATCAGGGGACACCTGCAGCTGCCGCGCCAGCACTGCGGCGTGCGACGGATCACGTTGCAGGGCATTGGCGATGCCCTGGTACAACTCGCCCTGTGGCAGCGCGGCGGCTTCGCGCGATACCAGGCCGGCGGCCGGCAGCCCATCGGCCTTGCGGAAGAAGTAATCGAACGCGACCAGCGTGGTCAGCAGATCGGTCGCGATCTGTTCGCCACTGAGATTGGCGCCGCACAGCGATACACCGCCGGTGTAGTGCTGCGGGAAGCGTTCGAGGCTTCCGATGGTCACGGCACCGCCCATCGAGAATCCCAGCATCCAGGTGTGGCGGACATGCTTGAGTTCACCCACTGCCTGCTGGCGCAGGCGTTCCATGTCGGTGATCGCATCGGCCACCGCCCAGCCCTGGCTGGCATAGGCGCTCTGCGCGACGGCGTAACCTGCTGCCAGCAGTGGTGCGGTGCTGTCATTGGCCGCCATGGGGGCGGTGCGCGGCACGCCGACCGGTTCATAGCCATGGGCCAGCATTACCAGGTCGCCGTTCCAGTCGGCAGGCACATCCAGCCGCCACGGTGCGCCCTGCCGCTCGCCGCTGAGCGTACGCGCTGCTGGCGGCGGTGCAGCCAGCGATGTCATCCAGGGCAGCAGGCAGAGGGCAAGTGCGCATCGAAGCAAGGTTCGCATCGGGGTCATTCCATGCGGGAATGGCGCCGAGCATAGATCCCTGCACAACCTTGCGCGCGCTGCAGTGCCGCAGCGCATTGCCGGTCGGCGGTGCTGCGCTCTACGCTGGCGGCATGGCTCTGTACAGCATCGCGTCGATTATCCGCATTCCCCACGGGAAGGCGGGGTAGCGTGCGGTCATCACGGCCAAGCAACCTGCCCGGGGAGGCGGGTTGCATGCAGCGCTCTCCCGGGTAATGAATCCACCAAGGAGAATGCAGATGCACGACCTTTCATCGAACGACGCTGCGCCGACGCTGCACCTGGTGTGCGGCAAGATCGGTGCCGGCAAATCCACCCTGTCGCAGCAGCTGGCGTTGAAGCCGCGCCACGTATTGATCAGCGAAGACACGTGGCTGGCGGCGCTGTATCCGGGCGAAATCCATTCCATTGCCGACTATCTGCAGCGTGCAGCCACGTTGCGCAATGTGCTGGCCGATCATCTGCGCACATTGCTGCAGGCCGGTGTTTCGGTGGTGCTCGATTTTCCATTCAATACGCCAGCCAGCCGCGCGTGGGCACGTGAAGTGTTCTCGCCGGTTGGCGCTGCACATCAACTGCATTTCCTCGACATTGCCGATGAGGTCTGCAAGGCGCGGCTGCGCGCGCGCAATGCTCTCGGCGAACATCCGTTCCAGGCCAGCGACGAGGAGTTCGAACGTATCACCCGCCACTTCGTTGCACCGGCCGCGGAAGAGCGCTTCGTGGTGATGCGCTATACCGAGGCAGGCCCGGCGTAGCGCAGCACCAGGCGGCCGTCGTCATGCTGGCGCAGCTGCATGAATTCGAGACGGATCACTCAGCCAGTGCCGCCCCCTCAACCGCCGATTCCGATACGATCTGTCACATTGCGTTAGTCTCGCTTGACCCGGAGTCCCGTCATGGTCGACCGTCTCGCCATTCTGCTGGAACGTTTTTCGGTCACCGCCTCGGTGTTCCATGCCGGCGCGCTGTGCGGCATCAACACGCTGGAGGGCGAGGATGAAGCCGGGCAGTTGCACCTGGTGCGACGTGGCCCGCTGCAGGTCAGCCACGGCCAGCAGACCGTGCTGGTCGAGGTGCCGAGCCTGCTGCTGTACCCGCGGCCGATGCCGCATCGGTTCAGTACCGATCCGCAGCACGGCGCCGACATGGCCTGCGCCAACCTGCATTTCGAGGGTGGACGGCTCAACCCGATCAGCGCCGCATTGCCCGATTTCATCTGCCTGCCGCTGGCCGATCTGTACGGCGGCAACGCAGCGCTGGAACTGCTGTTCGAGGAAGCCTTCGAGCAGCGCTGCGGGCGTGCGGCGATGGTCAACCGGCTGTTCGAGGTGGTGATGATCCAGGTGCTGCGCCAGCTGATGGAAGGGGGCGAAATGCGTGGTGGCCTGTTTGCCGGGCTGGGTCATCCGCGGCTGCGGCTGGCGCTGGTGGCGATGCATGAGGCGCCCGCACAGTCCTGGACCCTGGAAGACCTGGCCGAGGTCGCCGGCATGTCACGCAGCGTGTTTGCTGCCAGTTTCCGTGAGGCGATGGGCACCACGCCCGGTCAATACCTGCAGGGCTGGCGGGTGGGCCTGGCGCAGCAGGCACTGCGCCAGGGCAGACCGCTCAAGCGGATTGCCGACGATGTGGGGTACGGCAGCGAAGCCGCGCTGTCGCGCGCATTCAAGGCGCACACCGGGCAGTCGCCGCGCGAGTGGCGCGGGCAGGCCCGCGCCGGCGCGGCCTGAGTCTCAGCCCAGTACCAGCCGGGCCAGTTTCATGCCACCGAACAGGCCGACCAGGCCCAGTGCCACCGAACCGCCGGCGTACAACGCTGCCAGGCCGTGCTGGCCGCGCTGCAGCAGCACGCCGATTTCCAGCGCATAGGTGGAGAACGTGGTGTAGCCGCCGAGAACGCCGGTGGCCAGCAGCAGGCGCAGTTGCGGCGAGGCGCCATTGCGCAGGGCGAAGGCTTCGACCAGCACGCCCATCAGCAGCGCGCCGCTGATGTTGATCAGGAAGGTCGACCATGGCCACGGGCTGCCGACTGCCACCCGCGTACCGATCAGGTTGCAGGCATGGCGAAGGCAGGCGCCGAGCCCGCCGCCGATGAAGACCAGCAAGTAGTTGTTCAATGCGTGCATCACGTGCCTCGGGTACGGGTTCGCTGATTCGATGGCGAACGCCGAGGGCAGGCACGGCCTGCCATCGACGAACGCCGGTTCGTCCTGGCAGGAGCCATCAGCCCTTTCAGGCGGTTATCGGGGGAGCCCCATCCCCATCGGCGACCATGCTACCAGCGGTAGTGCATTCACGTCATCGAGGTCGTCAGCACCCGGATGACCTTGCTGCGGCTGAAGCCGTCCATCAGCAGTTCGAAGGCCAGCAGGTCCAGGGCCGCGTGGCGGCGGTGGTCGATCTCCAGGCCCTTCTCTTCCACCAGGTGGCTGACCAGTTCGTAGGCGTCCTGCCAGACATCCAGGTGGGCCTGGCTGGGGATATAGGTATTGCCCCGCTCACCGACGCCAAGCCCGCTCACGCCATACAGCAGTTCACGCGCGTCCAGCTTGGCCGCATCGGCGATGCGGAACAGTTGTTCGGCCTTCACATGGGCGGGGCTGACGTGGTCGTTGAGCCAGTTGCTGATGGTTGCCGTCGTCGAATCGGCGGCGCGGGCCAGATCGGCCGGGCGAGGGTGCCCGGCTTTCTTCATGGCAATGGCGAGTCGTTGGCCGAGAGTATTCATCTATGCAAGCCAGCTTAACGCGTGGATCGCAAAGATCCCTTGTTCCAAGAATAAGTCTGGTTAACAGAAGGACCGACCGTGACCGAATTCTGGAGCAAGGGGCAGGTGCGCACCCGGCTGGGTTTCCGCACCGATGCCGAACTGGCGCGCTTCTTTGGCATAAGCCGATCTGCAGTGTCGCAATGGCCCAAGGATTTCCCGATTCCTGCGTTACGCCAATACATCCTGCATCAGCGCTATCCCAACCTGTTCCCGGCAACTGAAGCCACGCAGGGCGAATAAGCCTCAACTGCGCCGCCTTTTGTCGCATATAGCACTCTAAGTGCCATTTGCTAAGTATGCTTAGCAACATAGGAAACTTTGATGGAACAGGGTCGGGCTATCGATGAGGCCTACCAGGGCAGAGGCTGGAGGAATCGGGTAGGTTGTCGGCTCCGGCCCATCCGGGAAGCCTGTCATCCCGTATGTGGTTTCGTGAACGATTAATAATTTCGATCACGAAAGTCGCTGCATGTAATTGACCTGTCGTGAAATCTATGACTAATTGGCATCAACCGGGCGTGAAGCCCGGGAGTCTTTCAGTAGCTCGCAAGTGAGTCGGTAGACCGTCAACGATGCAGAACAAGTCCAACGGAGGTCGTATGGAATACGGCATGCATGGCTTGGCTGAACGGGTACGCCGCGAACTGGAAGCCAGTTATCACAAACACGGATGCGGTCCGGCGTTCTGGGATACCTACCAGCAGGTGCTGGACCGCCTGGTCCCGCAGGGGACCGAGCGTACCGAAGTCACCAATGAAATGGCGCTGATCATCGAACAGCTCGGCATCGTCCGACGTGCGCAGCTGGTGCCGCCGCACGCCAATGGGCCGCGTTGACCCGTTGATTCAAAGCAGGCGCCAGGCGCCACAGGCCAACAGCGCCAGCAGCATTGACAGCAGTGCCAGGGTCCGCGGTCGCCACCATTGCCGCGGTTGCCCGGCCATGGCCTGCGGACTGCAGTAGCGCACCAGCCCCGGGCCGAAACCGGCCTGGTGCTGCTGCCGCGAGCAGGCGTCCAGGCAGGCGCCGCAGGCCAGGCAATCGGCCTGCGGTCCCTGGCGGATGTCCAGCTGCATCGGGCAGGCGCTGACACACGCGGCGCAGTCGGTGCAGTCGCCCAGGCGATCGGCACTGAAGGTGGGCATCGGTCCGGCCAGCAGCGGATGTGCGGCGCGGAACACGTAGTCCTGTGCGGTGGTCGGGTCGAGCAGGCCGCGGCCGCGTCCGAGCACGCCCCCCATGCCCGGAGGGCGCATGCCGCGCGGTTCGCCGCGGCGCGCGTCGTACAGCATGCGTGGTGTATGTGGATCGATCAGCAGTGGTTGCATGCGCGCGAACGGGCACAGCGAACGGCACACCTGCTCGCGCAGGAAGCCGGCATTGCCCCAGGTGGCGGCGGCATAGAACAGCACCCAGAATGTTTCCCAGCCGCTCCAGCCGGCATGCGGAGCGGCGGCCAGCAGTCCGGCGATCGGGCTGAACAGGCCGACGAAGGTGATGCCAGTCCACAGCGACAGCAACCCCCAGGCGACCTGGGTGGCCGGGCGCACGGCTGGCACTGGCAAGACCTTGGCCATGCCGTGCGCGATCCAGTCGAAGGCACGACGCCACAGCGTCTGCGGGCAGGCATGACCGCACCAGATGCGGCCGGCGAGGTGGGTGAGCAGCGCAAGGCCCACCGCCAGCACCGCCAGCAACCCGATCAGCACGCCGACATCGCCGGGCCACAACGTCCAGCCGAACAGGTCGAAGCGCCGTGCGTTGATGTCCAGCAGCAGGGCCTGGTGTCCATTCCAGCGCAGCCATGGCAGGGCATAGAACAGAATCAGCAAGAGCGCGCTGAGCGCGCCGCGCCAACGCCAGGGGCGTGGGGTTCCGGTTCCGGTACAGGGCGTACTCATCCCAGCGGCAGCTCGTCGTCGTCATCGCTCGGCAGGGGCCGCTGCAGGTACCAGGTGACTGCGCTGGAAAGTGCGGTCACCGACCAGAACATGAAGAATCCTGTCGTATAGCCCAGTTCACGGCTGATCGCCTTGCCCGGGAAGCTGATCGCCTGCAACCGCAGCGGGTCGACGAAGGCGAAGAACACCACGCTGGCCAGGCCGGCAGCGATGAAGCTGGGCCAGAGGATGGCGCCCCAGTGCTGGATCAGCTGCTGGCGGCGGCTGGGAGAGGGTCTGTTCATGCTGTCCCGGATCGGAATGAGGGCGGCGCGTATACTCCGCCGAGGCCGGCGCAGCATCCGCAGGGCATGCTTCCTGCAATCGTGGCAGCCTAGGTGCAGCGGACTGCGCCGACATTGATCTGGATCAACGGCGGTGCCGGCCGGCTGCGGCACACTGCCGGCACGCTTTGGGTACCCCGATGAACGCAATACCGCCACCTGTCCTGCCCGTCGCCTCGCCCGGGCTGTGCACCGAGCAGGAAGTGACCCGCCTGGTCCACGACTTCTATGCGCGCGTGCGCGAGGAAGAGCGGTTGGGGCCGGTGTTCCAGGCGCATGTCCACGACTGGCCGGAACATCTGGCGCAGCTGGTCGATTTCTGGTCGGCGATGCTGCGCGGCACGCGCCGCTTCAAGGGCTCGCCGATGTCCAAGCACATGGCCATCGAGCTGGACAAGGACTTGTTCGATCGCTGGCTGGTGCTGTTCCGGATCACCACCGCCGAGTGCGGCAACCCGCCGATGCAGGAGCTGGCCAACGACGTCGCCGCGCGCATCGGTGACACCTTCTGGAAGCGCTACCAGATGCTGCGCTGGCCGCAGGTGGGTCTGCCGGTGCTGGGAATCCCCACCCGCGATTGATCTGGGTCAAGGCGGTCATGGCCGTCCGGCGCGATGCTGGCGGCATGGACACGTTCTCTCCCGCCGCCGGTGGCCTGGCCTGGACCTTCGACCCCGACCTGCTGCGCCGGCATGACCGGCCGGGGCCGCGCTACACCTCGTATCCGACCGCGCCGCACTTCCACGATGGCTTCGACGCGCCGGCGCTGCGCCAGGCGATCGCCGACAGCAACCAGCTGGCGCGCGCGCTGTCGCTGTACGTGCATGTGCCGTTCTGCTCCAGCCCCTGCTTCTACTGCGGCTGCAACCGGGTGATCACCCGCGACCGCGGTCGGGGCCACAGCTACGTCGCGCGCGTGCTGGCCGAGGCCGACCTGCTGGCGCCGCAGTTCGAGGACGGCCGTGAGGTCATCCAGCTGCATCTGGGCGGTGGTACGCCGAACTTCCTCGAGGCCGAGGCGATGACCACGCTGGTGGAGGGGCTGCGCCGGCGCTTCGATTTCAGCGATTCGCCGCAGCGCGATTTCTCGATCGAACTCGATCCGCGCTTCATCGATACCCGCGATGTCGCCATGCTGGCGCGGCTGGGCTTCAACCGGGCCAGCCTGGGCGTGCAGGATTTCGATCCGCATGTGCAGGAATCGATCAACCGCATACAGGGCGTGCAGCAGACGCTGGACATCCTGCATGCCTGCCGCGACAGCGGCATGCGCTCTGTCAACGTCGACCTGATCTATGGGCTGCCTGGACAGAGCCTGCAGGGATTCGGCCGCACCCTGGAACGAGTGCTGGCATTGCGACCGGATCGCCTGGCGGTGTATGGCTACGCACACCTGCCACACCTGTTCCGCGCGCAGAAGCAGATCGACGAGCGCCGGTTGCCTTCACCGGAAGACAAGCTGGCGCTGCTGGGCCTGGCGGTGGAGAAGCTTTCTGCTGCGGGTTACCAGTACATCGGCATGGATCACTTCGCGCTGCCGGAAGAGGACCTGTCGCGCGCGCAGCGTGCCGGCCAGCTGCATCGCAACTTCATGGGCTATACCACCCACGCCGATACCGACCTGCTCGGCCTGGGCGTGAGTGCGATCAGTCATATCGGTGCCACCTACAGCCAGAATCCGCGTGACCTGCCGTCGTGGGAGGACGCGGTGGACCGGGGCCAGCTGCCGGTCTGGCGCGGCGTGGCACTGAGCGCCGACGACCAGCTGCGCGCTGAACTCATCCAGCAGCTGATGTGCCAGGGCGAGGTGGACGGTGCCGTGCTGGGCCAGCGCCATGGCGTCGATTTCGAGCAGTACTTCGCCGAGGACCTGCGTTCGGTGCAGCGGTTGCAGGAAGACGGCCTGGCCGAATACCGCGACGGTGTAGTGCGCGCCAGCGAGCCGGGTCGGCCGCTGCTGCGGCTGCTGGCGATGTGTTTCGACCCCTACCTGCGCGCGGCGCATGAACAGCCGCGTTACTCGCGTGCAATCTAAGGTGTACTCGCGCAGCGCGGTTGGTGCCCGGAGCCGGAATCGAACCGGCATGGGGTTGCCCCCGGCGGATTTTAAGTCCGATGCGTCTACCAGTTTCGCCATCCGGGCCTGCAGCGCGGCGCCGATTGTAGCCCAGCTGCAGAATCGCAGCCGGATTGCCGTGGAGCGGCAGCGTGTTTAACTGTCGCTCCCATTCATGTCATAGTCCCAACCATCGTTCCCAGGGGGGGAGCCGCACGATGTCGCTGCACGCGATTGCCTATGCCAGTGAGGCCCGCGCCGATCTGCAGACAACCGATCTTGACCGCCTGCTGGCCGATGCCACGGCATTCAACCGTGTAGCCGGTGTCACCGGTGTGCTGATGTTCGATGGCAGCCGTTTCCTGCAGTACCTGGAAGGCCCGGAGGACGGTATCGATTCGGTGTACCAGCGCATCGTCAATGCGCGCAGCCATGGCCAGCTGAAGGTGCTGTGCCGCGCGCCGGTGGCGCAGCGGGCGTTTCCGCGCTGGTCGATGGGAACCCGGCGCATTGATGCGGAGCTGCTGGCACAGATCGTTGAATCGGCGTGGCCGGGCTTCCTGCTTGGCAGCGGTGGCTTCGAGCGCCTGCGGCAGGCCTGGACCGGCGCCGATGGCGAACTGGAACCGGCCGCGGTCGCACTGGGCTCCTGATCCCATCTTGGCGGGCAGGCGCCCGGGCCGTTACGCTGTCGCCTTTCTGGCGTGGAATTACACGGAGTGGTGCAGCGAATGAGCAGGTCGGCCGAATCCATGGCGGCATGCATGCCGTTGCGCGGGACATGCCAGTGAGCGCGTCCCTTGCGGCAGCGGAGACCCCGCGTTTTGCGGTGATCGGCCTGGGCTACGTCGGCCTGCCGTTGGCGGTGGCCTTCGGTCGGCACTGGCCGACGCTGGGCTTCGACATCGATGCCGATCGCATCGCCGAGCTGCGCGATGGCCAGGACCATACGCTGGAGGTGGAGGCCGACGAGCTGGCCAGTGCTCGGCAGCTGCAGTACGGCAGCGATCCGGCCTTGCTTGATGCATGCAACGTCTACATCGTCACCGTGCCGACGCCGATCGATGCCTATGAGCAGCCCGATCTGGAGCCGTTGCGTTCGGCGACGCGGCTGATCGCCAGCCATCTGCGCGCGGGTGACCTGGTGATCTACGAATCCACGGTGTACCCCGGCACCACTGAAGAAGTCTGCGTGCCGCTGCTGGAAGAAGGCTCGGGCCTGCGCTTCAACGAAGACTTCTACTGCGGCTACAGCCCGGAGCGGGTCAGTCCCGGTGACCGCCAGCGGCGCCTGGCCGACATCCGCAAGATCACCTCGGGGTCGACAGCGGAAGTGGCTGCGGTGATCGATGGCCTGTACCAGCGCATCATTGCCGCCGGCACGTTCCCCGCGCCATCGATGCGCGTGGCCGAGGCGGCCAAGGTGGTCGAGAACATCCAGCGCGATGTGAACATCGCGCTGGTCAATGAGTTGGCGCTGATCTTCGACAGGCTGGGCATCGATACCCAGGATGTGCTCGATGCCGCCGGCAGCAAGTGGAACTTCCTGCCATTCCGGCCGGGCCTGGTCGGCGGCCATTGCATCGGCGTGGACCCGTATTACCTGCTGCACAAGTCCGAGAGCGTGGGCTACCACCCGGACCTGATCCACACCGCGCGGCAGGTCAACAACCGCGTCGGTGAGCATGTGGCGTCGCGGGTGCTGGCGATGCTGGCCGAACGCGGCCGCGAACCAGTGCAGTCGCGCATCCTGGTGCTCGGTGTGACCTTCAAGGAGGATTGCCCGGACCTGCGCAACAGCCGCGCGCTGGAGCTGGCGCAGCGCCTGCGTGATGCCGGCGCTCAGGTCGAGGTCAGTGATCCCTGGGTCGGCCCGGCGGCATTGGGCGATGAGGGCGTGCAGTGGCTGGCCGAACCCGTGGCAGGGGCCTATGACGCGGTGGTGCTGGCGGTTGCCCATGCCCGCTTCAAGGCGATGGACGAGGCGGGTATCCGGTCGCTGCTGGCGCCGGGCGGCCTGGTCTACGACGTCAAATCGGCCTGGCCACGCAACGTGGTTGACGATCGCCTGTAAACCCGGGCGGCGGGCAGCACGGTAGACTCGCAGGCAGTTGCAACCAAGGAACGCCATGCACCGGTATATCGTCTACCTGCTCGCCATCCTGATGTTCCCCATCTGCCTGTGGTTGGCCACGATCTGGCCGGCCTGGTACTGGGGCGTCGGCCTGACCGCCGCGATGGTGGCACTGGGGACCTGGGACCTGCTGCAGAAGCGCAGCACGCTGCGCCGCAACTATCCGGTGATGGCGCACTTCCGCTACGGCCTGGAATCGATCGGTCCGGAAATCCGCCAGTACTTCGTGCAGAGCGACCTGGAGGACGTGCCGTTCTCGCGCCAGCAGCGTGCACTGATCTACCAGCGGGCCAAGAACGAGATGGACACGGTGCCGTTCGGCACCCTGCGCAGCACCTACGCGGTGGATTACGAGTGGATCAACCACTCGCTGGCGCCGACCGCCATCGCCAAGCACGATTTCCGCGTGCTGATCGGCGCCAATTGTGCAAAGCCGTATTCGGCGAGCGTGTTCAATATTTCGGCGATGAGCTTCGGCTCGCTGTCGGCCAACGCGATCCGCGCACTGAACGAAGGCGCGCGGCGCGGTGGCTTCTACCACGACACCGGTGAAGGTTCGATTTCGCCCTACCACCGCGAGATGGGCGGCGATCTGGTGTGGGAGATCGGCTCGGGCTACTTCGGTTGCCGTGACGAAAAGGGCGGTTTCAGTGAAGAGCGCTTCGTCGCCAACGCCACCCATGATCAGGTCAGGATGATCGAGATCAAGCTGTCGCAGGGCGCCAAGCCCGGTCATGGCGGCGTGCTGCCGGCGCCAAAGGTGACCGCCGAGATCTCGGTCACCCGTGGCGTGCCGATGGGCGTGGACTGCGTATCGCCGTCGCGTCACTCGGCGTTCTCGACGCCGGTCGAACTGCTGCAGTTCGTCGCCCGTCTGCGCGAACTGTCCGGCGGCAAGCCGGTCGGTTTCAAGCTGGCCATCGGCCACCCGTGGGAGTGGTTCGGCATTGCCAAGGCGATGCAGGAAACCGGCCTGCTGCCGGACTTCATCGTGGTCGACGGTGCCGAAGGCGGTACTGGCGCAGCACCGGCGGAGTTCGTCGACCATGTCGGCGTGCCGATGCACGAAGCACTGCTGCTGGTGCACAACACGCTGGTCGGCCTGGACCTTCGCGAGCGGATCCGCATCGGCGCGGCGGGCAAGATCACCAGCGCCTTCGACATCGCGCGCACCATCGCGCTGGGTGCCGACTGGTGCAATGCCGGCCGTGGCTTCATGTTCGCGCTGGGCTGCATCCAGTCGCTGAGCTGCCACACCGACAAGTGCCCGACCGGCATCGCCACCCAGGACCCGGCGCGCTGGAAGCACCTGGATGCACCGGACAAGGCCACCCGCGTGTACAGCTACCACGAGCACACGCTGCACGCCCTGAAGGAGCTGTTGTGTGCGGCCGGCCTGAACGATCCGGCCGAACTGGGGCCGGAGCACATCCTGCGTCGTGTTTCGCCTGTCGAGATCCGCTCGCTGGCGTCGCTGTACCGCTACCTGGAACCGGGGGAGCTGCTGCACAAGGTGCCGGATCATGCGGTGTTCCATGCATTCTGGGCCGATGCACGCAGCGATTCGTTCCAGCCGCCGCCGAAGATCCAGGCGCTGCGCGCCAGCAAGTCGCGATAATGTGTTGCTGTAGAGCCGAGCCCATGCTCGGCTGCTTCTCTCATCGCGATGTTGGAACGAAGAACAGCCGAGCCGAGCATGGGCTCGGCTCTACAGGGAGATGTCATGCGGTTCAGGACCGGCACCATCGACGATGTCGCCATGCTGTGGGCACTGCGCACGCGTTGCGTTCGCGAGACGTGCAGCAGCCATTACCCGGCGGAGGTGATCGATCCGTGGTCTGCGTCGCCGCCGCCGTCGCAGTACGCACGGCTGCTGGGGCAGGGAGGCTGCGTGGTGGCCGAGGACGGGCAGGGTGTCCTGCTCGGGTTCGGCGTGTTTGATACCGACGCCAATGAAGTCGATGCGCTGTTCGTCGATCCGGATCGTGGCGGCACGGGCATCGGCCAGGCGCTGATGCAGCGTCTGCTGGCGATGGCCGATCGTGAGCGCGAGGTGGTGCTGTCAGCCTCGCTCAATGCGGTGCCGTTCTACCAGCGGCAGGGATTCATTGCCGTGCGGGAGGAAGCCTACCCGCATCCCAGCGGCGTGGCGCTGGCTTCGGTGAGCATGCGCAGACCATGGTGAGCGCCGGGGATTGTTGAGCCGAACCATGCTCGACTGCTTCATCGCCTGAATCAAAGGCAGTCGAGCATGGCTCGACTCCACAATGCGGGCGTCACCGCCCAGCCAGCCACCCGATCACGCCCTCGGCGGCGCGCAGGCCACTGGCATAGCACGCCGTCAGCAGGTAGCCCCCCGTGGGGGCCTCCCAGTCCAGCATCTCGCCGGCACAGAACACGCCGGGTACTGCCCGCAGCATCAGGCCATCATCCAGCGCATCCAGGCGCACGCCGCCGGCAGTGCTGATCACCTCGGCCATCGGCCGTGGACGCAGAAGGCGCAACGGCAGGCGCTTGAGCGTGGTAGCCACGGCAGGCAGGTCGTGGCCCGCATCCTTGCCAAGGATCTCGAAGACCAGGGTGGCCTTCACCGCATCCAGTCCGGCCTGACGGCGCAGATGCTCACCAAAACTGCGACCCTTGCGCGGCCGCGAAAGATCAGCCAGCAGGCGTGCTTCATCGCGTCCCGGCACCAGGTCCAGCCACAGCATGGCATGGCCATCACGGTTGATGGTCTCGCGCAGGTCTGCGGCCAACGCGTAGATCAGGCTGCCTTCGATGCCGTACTCGCTGGCTACGCATTCGCCCTGCAGCGACTGCGGTTGTCCGGCCAGGTCGAGCCAGTGCGCGACCACCGGCTTCAACGGTGCGCCTGCATTGCGCTGGGCGAAGAACGGCGTCCAGTCGATGTCGAAGCCGCAGTTGGCCGATTGCAGCGGCGCAATGTCCACGCCTCGTGCCTGCAAGGGGGCGACCCAGGCGCCATCACTGCCCAGCTGCGGCCAGCTGCCGCCACCCATCGCCAACACGCTGGCATCGGCGTGGACATCGATCTCGCCGGCTTCGGTGGCGAAGCGCAGCGTGCCGTCGTTGCCCCAGCCGATCCAGCGGTGGTTGGCATGCAGGCGCACGCCCTGTTCCTTCAGTCGGCGCACCCAGCCGCGCAGCAGCGGCGCAGCCTTGCGGTCGACCGGAAACACGCGGCCGGAGCTGCCCACATAGGTCTCCACGCCAAAGCCGGCAGCCCAGTCGCGCAGCGCCTGCGCGTCGAAGCCATCCAGCCAGCGGCCCACGGCCGTGGATTGCTCGCGGTAGCGGCTGTCGAACAGCGGCCGCGGATCGGAATGGGTGAGGTTGAGACCGCCCTTGCCGGCGATCAGGAACTTGCGGCCGGGTGAGCCCTTGGCCTCGTACAGGTCCACGTCCAGCCCCGCGGCGCGCAGGCGCTCGGCGGCGAACAGGCCGGCCGGGCCACCGCCGATGACGGCGACCCGATGGGGCAATGCGGTATTACGGCTTGACATCGAGCAGCTCGACATCGAACACCAGCGACGAACCGGCCGGAATCGGCCCGACCCGGCGGTCGCCGTAGCCGTAATCCGGCGGGATCATCAGCGTGCGCTTGCCGCCGACCTTCATGCCGGCCACGCCCTCATCCCAGCCGCGGATGACCTGGCCGGCGCCGAGCGCGAAGGTGAACGGCTGGCCGTGCTTGAAGGAGCTGTCGAAGGTCTTGCCGTGCTTGGTTTCGGTGCGGTTGTCGTAGATCCAGCCGGTGTAGTGCACGGTGACCTTGCTGCCGGGAACGGCTTCGGTGCCGGTGCCAGCGACGGTATCGATGCGCTCGAAGGTGGTCAGGGTGCCGCCCGGCGGCGGACCGGAGGGCTCGCTCGAGCAGCCAGCGGCGGCGAGGGACAGCAGCAGGGGAAGCAGCAGGCGGCGCATCGGGCGTCTCCAGAAGGGCGCAGGGCGAGGGCGGCAAGGGTACCGCATCGGCGCCGGGTATCATGGCGGCATGGCAAAACTCCTGCTCAATCTGCGCAATGTCGGCGACGACGAATATGCCGATGTCTGCACGCTGCTCGACCAGCACGGCATCGCCTGGTACCGCACCGAACCCAGCCCTTGGGGCATTTCCAACGGTGGCCTGTGGCTGCGCGAGGACGCCGATCATCCGCGCGCGAAGGCGCTGATGGCCGGGTACCAGGCGGCGCGCGGTGTGCGCGTGCGGGCCGAGCGTGAGCAGGCGTTGCGGGATGGCACGGCGGAGACCTTTGGCAGCCTGTTCCGGCGGCGGCCGGTGTTCGTGGTGCTGGTGCTGCTGGGCATGGCCGCTGCGGCGGCGCTGGTGCTGCTGCCGTTCATGCTGTTGCGGGGGTAGGGGGCGCGGCCGGGTTGCACCCGGCACCCGCCGATGCAACGGCAACGGCAACGGCAACGTCAAAAGCCGGGCTTCAGTGGGAGGGTGGGGCAGTGTGGGCAGGCGGGGGACGGCAAAAGCTGCTCCTGCGTGCCTCGTAGAGCGCCATCCATGGCGCTCTGCGCCCCCGCCTGCCCACACTGCCCCACCCCTGACAGGTTCCGGCTGGCTGCCGGGGTCGGATCCCTCTGCTGCGCAGAGGGCTCTGACCCCTGAATCTGTCTGTGCGGGCGGGAGGCGCTAAAATGGCAGGATGATCGCCAACACCGCTGCCTACCATTTCGCCGTCATCGACGCCCCCCAGGCCCTGTGCGACCAGCTGTTGGCGCGTGCCCAGGCGGCCGGGTTGCGGGGCACGATCCTGGTGGCGGGCGAGGGACTGAACCTGTTCCTGGCCGGTGAGCCGGAGGCGGTCGAGGATTTCTACGCCGCGCTGCATGCCGATGCGCGTTTTGCCGGGATGCGGGTCAAGACCAGCCTGAGCGAGCACCAGCCGTTCGCGCGGCTGAAGGCCAAGGTGAAGGACGAGATCATCAGCTTCCGCCGCGATGACGGCCAGCCGCTGGACTATCCGCGTGCACCGGCGGTCGATCCGGCCACCGTGCAGCGCTGGCTGCGGCAGGGCCACGATGACGCCGGCAAGCCGGTGGTGATGCTCGATACCCGCAACCTGCAGGAAGTGGAGTACGGCACCTTCAAGGATGCGCTGGTGCTGCCCATCCACAAGTTCACCGACCTGCCCGAGGCGCTGGCGCCGCATCGCGAGGCGCTGAAGGACAGCACCGTGGTCAGTTTCTGCACCGGCGGCATCCGCTGCGAGAAGGCCGCACTGTGGATGGCCAACGATGGCATGGACAACGTGCTGCAGCTCGATGGCGGCATCCTCGGCTACTTCGAGGAGGTGGGCGGCGAAGGTTATGAAGGCCGCTGTTTCGTGTTCGACGAGCGCGTGGCGCTGGATGCCGAACTGAAGCCGATGGTCGACCAGCCGCTGCCGGAGCCGCGCCCCAGCGCGTTCTGACACGCTTCTGTAGAGCCGAGCCCATGCTCGGCTGCCTTTTGTTGATCAACAGCAGCCGAGCATGGGCTCGGCTCTACACGGTCCGGCAGGCCCTGAACCGGCTCCGCGGGAATCAGCATCCCGCCACCGTCACTGGCCGCTGCGCCTGGCCGACCCCATGCAGGGGGGATCCTGAGACGGAAAACCGCTGATGATCCCGTTGTCGATCCTTGACCTGGCCCCGGTCTGCGAGGGCAGTGACACCACCGCCGCCTTCGCCAACATGCTGGAACTGGCCCAGCACGCCGATGCGCTGGGCTACCGCCGTTACTGGCTGGCCGAACACCACAACATGCCCGGCATCGCCAGCGCGGCCACGGCCGTGCTGATCGGCCACGTCGCGGGCGGCACCCGGCGCATCCGCGTCGGTGCCGGCGGCATCATGCTGCCCAACCATGCGCCGCTGCAGGTGGCCGAGCAGTTCGGCACGCTGGCTTCGCTGTATCCGGACCGCATCGATCTCGGCCTCGGCCGTGCGCCGGGCACCGATCAGCCCACCGCGCGTGCACTGCGCCGCTACTTCGACAGCGCCGACCAGTTCCCGCAGGACGTGCGCGAACTGCTGCACTACTTCGAGCCGGTACAGCCCGGGCAGGCGGTGCAGGCGGTTCCGGGCGGTGGCCTGCGGGTGCCGACCTGGATCCTGGGGTCCAGCCTGTTCGGCGCGCGCATGGCCGCCGCGATGGGCCTGCCCTATGCGTTTGCCTCGCACTTCGCGCCCGATGCCATGGACGAGGCGCTGGCGGTGTACCGCCGAGAGTTCCGCCCCTCGGCCACGTTGAACCAGCCGCACGCGATGCTGGCCCTGAATGTCGTCGCCAGTGACAGCGAGGCCGAATCGCGCCGCCTGTTCACCAGCCAGCAGCAGAGTTTCGTCAACCTGCGCCGCGGCCGGCCGGGCAAGATTCCGGCGCCGATCGAGGACATCGAAGCCTTCTGGGAGCCGCACGAAAAGCTCGGCGTGGAGCGGGCCCTGGCCTGCACCGTGCTCGGTGATCCGCAGCAGGTGGCCGATGGCATCGCCGCGTTCGTTGAGCGTCACTCGCCGGACGAGCTGATGCTCACCGCCAACCTGCATGACCACCGTGCGCGCCTGCGTTCGTTCGAACTGGCGATGCAGGCCTGGCATGCCCGCCACGCGGGCTGAACAATGGCGTCACGGCCCGTTGCAGCCGCGACGGGTCTGATGGGGGCTCTTCCCATTGGAGCCTCCCATGGCGGATACCCGCGCCGAACACATCGCCCAGCTGGCAGAACTGATCAAGGACGTGGAGGTGGCGATGTTCACCACCACCGGCGTCGACGGACGACTCTACAGCCGGCCGCTGGCCACCCAGCAGGTCACCTTCGACGGTGACCTGTGGTTCGTCATCACCGCCGACAGCCCGAAGGTTGCCGAGATCGCGCTTGATCCGCACGTCAACGTGGCCTATGCCTCGCCGTCGAAGAACACCTACGTATCGGTGGCAGGGCGCGCGCGCATCGTTGATGACCGCGCGAAGATCGAGGAACTGTGGTCGCCGGCGATGAAACTGTTTTTCCCGGGCGGCAAGGACGACCCGAACCTGCGCCTGATCCACGTGCGGGCCGACTCGGCCGAGTATTGGGATGGTCCGGGCACGCTGCTGGGCAAGGCGTTGAATTTCGTGCTGTCGGCGGTGCAGGACGAGCCGGCGCAATTGGCCGACAATGGCTTCATCGATCTTCGGTGAGGATCGATGTCCGGTATTGGTAGTGCCGGACGCTGGCCGGCAGACCTGGAAACGTGGCAGCCGGCCAGCGGCCGGCTCTACCGGATTCCGGTTCAGAACCAGCGCTGGAACAGGTCCACCGTGTAACCCACCAGCTGCCCCGAACTGAAGCCGAAGAAGGCGATCGCCGCCAACGCGGCGATCCAGTTGAACAGCATCAGCGCGCCATCGCGTTCCAGCAGCGCCAGCGAGAACAGCAGCAGCTGGAAGCCGAACAGGAAATTGGTGAAGGGAATCGGCAACGACAGCAGCAGGCCCAGCAGCACCAGCAGCAGGCCGCTGAAGGCGTGGGCGGGGAGGGGCGTCAACAGCTGCGGCAGGCGTGGCCTCAGCATCCTATCCAGGCGCCGCAGTGGGCGGTCGATGCGGTCCAGGAAACGGTGCATGGTGCCGCGCTTGGGTCCGCGGCGGGCAATGAAGCCGGGCAGCCACGGCCGGCGCAGGCAGAACAGCATCTGCAGGCCGATCAGGATCACCAGTGGGCCGCTGACCGCGCCACCCATGCCCGGGATCGGGATGAACGAGGGCAGGATCGCCACGAACAGGAACACGCCGAACGCGCTCTGCTGCAGGTTGCTCAGGATCTGGCCGAGCGGCATGTGCTCGGCGGGGTCGCCGGAAGCGAACATCTCCAGCAGGGTGCGGATGCCCTCGTTGCGGTAGGCCGGGCGCTCGGCGCCTGGACCCTGGCCGGCCTCAGGCGGTGAGCTCATCGGCCTGCTCGTCGGACAGCGTGCGCAGCAGCAGCTTGTCCACCCGCGCACCGTCCAGGTCGACCACTTCGAAGCGCCAGCCGGCCCAGTCGAAGTACTCGCCTGCGTGCGGGATGCGGCCGAAGTAGTGGATGCACATGCCGGCCAGGGTGTAGTAATCGCCGTCCTCGGCATCGGGCAGCTCGTTGCTGCCGATCAGCTCGCGCAGGTCTTCGATCGGCAGCGAGCCATCCACCAGCAGCGAACCGTCCTCGCGGGTCACCACCAGCGCGTCTTCATCGGCATTCTCCACCGCCTGCAGGCGGCCGACCACGGCGCCCATCAAGTCGCTGATGGTCACCAGGCCCTGGATCTCGCCGTACTCGTCAACCACCAGCGCCATCGACTGCTGTTCCTCGCGGAAGATCTCCAGCAGCTTCATCGCGTGGGTCGATTCGGACACGTAGAGCGGTTCGCGCAAGGTCTGGAACAGCGCGTTGTCGCCGCGTGCCATGCGCGTGGCCAGCGATTTCAATTCAAGTACGCCGACCACGTCCATGTCGTTGTCGCGGTACACCGGGTACCGCGAGAACTCGTGCTCGGCCATGATTTCCAGGTTGCGCTCCAGCCCGGCCTGGGTGTCCAGCCAGGCAATGCGGTTGCGCGGGGTCATCAGGCTGTCGGCGGTGCGGTCGCCCAGGCGCATGACGCGGTTCATCATGTCACGCTCGTGGGCGTCGATCACACCGGCTTCGTGGCTCTCGGCCACCAGCATGCGGATCTCTTCTTCAGTCACCGAGGCGACTTCGTCCTTGCCCAGGCCGAACAGGCGCAGCACCAGCTGGGTGGTCTTGGACAGGAGCCAGACGAAGGGCAGGGCCAGCTTGGCCAGCCAGCTCATCGGCATCGCGACCAGGCCGGCAATGGCCTCCGAGCGGGTCAGCGCCAGGCGCTTGGGCACCAGTTCGCCGAAGATCAGCGTGATGAAGGTGATCAGGCTGACGGCCAGCGCGGTACCGATGTTGCCCGCGTACGCAAACCCCGGCATCAGCCCCTGGATCCAGCCGGCGAAGGCCTCGCCCAGCGCCTCACCGCCGAGGTAGCCGGTCAGCACGCCGATCACGGTGATGCCGATCTGCACGGTGGACAGGAAGCTCTCCGGCTTCTCAGACAGCTCCAGTGCCTTGGCCGCGCGCTTGGAGGTGGCAGCCATCTGCTTCAGGCGGCTCTTGCGCGAGGTCATGACCGACATCTCGGACATGGCGAAGAAGCCGTTCAGCAGAACAAGCGCGAAGACAATCAGGATCATTTCAAACACGGGCGTCGTCCCCGGTTGGTGGCAGGGAGGGCGGGTGCTGGCGATGGCGGCAGGCGCTCAGGAACGGGAGCCGGCGCGGCGCAGGGGGATAAGGGTCGTCGTCCATAAGGTGCGCCCGAAGGCGCGCTGGCATCTTAGCAAAGGGGCATGGCAGGGTGGCAACCGCCTGTTCAGGTTGGGGGTTCCAAGGCCTCGAAAAGGGGGCGGGGATACCCGTGATGGTCATCTAGCCGTCATAATTCCATCTGGTGCCGTCCTTCCCGCGACGGCTGACAGGTTTCTCAATGTTCTCTCTGCAGACCATTTTCGGTTCCGGCAAACAGTTCTACACCCTGCTCGATGAGGCTGCCGTCGCGGCTTCCGACGCCGCCAAGGCGCTGCATTCCATGCTGCGCGAGGCCGACCGCCAGCCCGCGCTGGACGCCTTCAAGCTGGCCCGCCTGCGCGAACGCGCGGCCTCGGACAAGATCAGCCAGGCGCTGGTGGACAGCTTCATGACCCCGATCGAGCGCGAAGACATCGAAGCGCTGGGCTCGGCGCTGTACAAGATTCCCAAGCAGATCGAGAAGTTCGCCGACCGCTATTCGCTGGCCACGACGCACCTGGAGCACATCGACTTCGCGCCGCGCGCGGCGATGCTCGAACAGGCCGCCGGCGTGGTGGTGGAGATGGTGGCCGACCTGCGCCACATGAACCTGGACCGGATGACCGCGCTCAACGAGAAGCTGCGCTCGCTGGAGAACGAGGCCGACCGCCTGATGCTCGAGCTGTACCGCGACATCTATTCGGGCCGCCTGGACAACCTGCAGATGTTCCTGCTGAAGGAATTCTTCGAGATCCTGGAAAAGGCCATCGACCGCTGCCGCGAGGCTGGCGTGGTGGCGTACCAGATCGTGTTGAAGAACAGCTGACGGACGCCGCCGCATGTTGACCCTTGTCCTGGTGGTGATCCTGGCCGCGCTCGTCTTCGAGTTCATCAACGGCTTCCACGACACTGCCAACTCCATTGCCACCGTGGTGGCGACCAAGGTGCTCTCGCCCGGCTGGGCGGTGATGCTGGCCGCCTTCATGAACCTCATCGGTGCACTGACCGGTACCGCGGTGGCGCTGACCATCGCCTCGGGCCTGCTCAACACCAACGTGGTCGAGGTCACCCCGCAGGTGATCCTGTGCGCCCTGCTGGGCGGCATCATCTGGAACCTGATCACCTGGTGGAAGGGCCTGCCGTCCTCGTCCTCGCACGCCCTGATCGGTGGCCTCTGCGGCGCCGGCCTGGCTGCCGCCCACAACAACTGGGACGCGCTGATCTGGTCCGAGCGCCTGGGCAGCTGGGCGCAGAACAAGGGCCTGCTGTGGAAGGTGTTCGTGCCGATGATCACCTCGCCGATCGCCGGCTTCCTGCTCGGCATCGTGGTGATGGTGCTGCTGTGGGCGCTGATCGCCGGCCTGGCCAAGATCGGTGGTGCCATCGGCCGCCTAGCCCGTCCGCGCATCGTCAACGCCTTCTTCGGCAAGGCGCAGATCGCCTCGGCGGCCTACATGGGCTTCGCCCACGGCCACAACGACGCGCAGAAGACCATGGGCATCATCGCCATGACTCTGATCGGTGCCGAAGCCACCGGCGCATTGAACGACCTGCCGTCCTGGCTGGCCTTCATGCACCCGGACGCGCATGCCGGTGACGGCATCGCGATGTGGATCGTGCTGACCTGCGCGGTGGTGATGGCGGCCGGTACCGCTTCGGGCGGCTGGAAGATCATCAAGACCCTGGGCCACAAGATGGTCAAGCTGCACCCGATCCACGGCTTCGCCGCGGAGACCAGCTCGGCCACCATCCTGACCCTGGCGGCCCACTTCGGCATGCCGGTCTCGACCACGCACAGCATCTCCACCGCGATCATGGGCGTCGGCTTCGCCAAGAACCCGCGCTCGCTGAAGTTCGGCGTGATCGAGCGCATCGTCTGGGCCTGGATCCTGACCATCCCGGCGGCAGGCGGCTGCGCGTACCTGATCCTGAAGCTGTTCGAGCTGTTCGGCTGGACCTGATCGCCACGCCAAGGTTGTAAACGAAAAGCCCGCCATATCAGGCGGGCTTTTTCATGGGCAAGAATTTTTCCGCACCCACCGTGTCGACCAAGGTCGACACCTACCAGAGCAGAATCAGGGTCAGGGCCCGTTGCCAAGCAACGGGATCCGCCCCGTGCCGACCAACGGTCGGCACCCACCAACAGCCCTCAGGAAGCCAGCTTTTGCAGTTGCCGTTGCCGTGGCTGTCAGCGGGTGCCGGGCCGCAGGCCCGGCCAAACCCCTTCAATTACGCTGGAACAACGCCTGTACATCCTTGCGGAACGCCGCCTGGCTGTCCGCCCGGCTGTAGAACATGTGCCCGCCCGGATAACTGCGCACCTGCACCCGGTCCGGATTGCTGCCCATCGTCGGCATCTGGTCCACGGTCAGGATCGAGCCCATGAACGGGCACGACAGGTCGTTCCAGCCATGCACGATCAGCACCTGCAGATGCGGGTCGATCGCCACCGCCTGGCGCAGCTGGGTCACCGCACCCTGGCGCAGTTCGCCATTGCGGTCCCACAGCCGGTTCACGTCGTAGTTCAGCGCCTGGTAGCGCGCATCTACTTTCCAGCCGACCACGCGCGTCACGAAGTCGACCATCGCCGTGGTGGTCGGCGCGATGATGCTGTCCAGCAGTGGGTCGTTGGCGCGCTGCTCCGGATCATTCGGGAACGGATCGAACGCGGTCACGTTGGAGTCGTAGCGGCTGCCCAGCGTGCCCTTGTCGCGGAACACTTCACGCAGGTAGGCCTGGGTCTCCAGGCGCCCGCCAGCGCGGCGCACGAACTGCGGGTCCAGTCCGGTCAGCGCGGTGACCCGGCGCAGCATGGCTTCCGTAGCCTGCGGATCGCTGCGGCCCTTCATCAACGCGGTGGCGTAATCGCCACGGGTGTACTCCACCACCTCGCGCATCGCCGCATCGGTCAGCTTGCCCTGGCGCTCCAGGTGCGCCGCGGCGATCGACGGCAGCGTCTGCATCCACGCCATCGGCGAGACATCGGCGTTGTCTTCCAGGGTCGGGCTCAGGTAGGGCGAGACCAGCACCAGTCCGTTCATTGCCACGCCCAGCCGGGTCTGCAGGAAGTGGGTGATGCGCGGGCCGCGGTAGCCACCGTAGCTCTCGCCGGTCAGGTACTTGCGCGAGGCCATGCGCTGGTTGCGCAGCAGCCAGTCGTAGATCGAGCGCGACAGGTATTCGACGTCGGCACTGGGGTTGTAGAGCGCTTTCTTGGCTTCATCGTCGCCGATCCGCGCGCGGCTGAAGCCGGTACCGACCGGATCGATGAACACCAGATCGGTGAAGTCCAGCCAGGTGCCCGGGTTGTCGTGCAGGGTGGCCGGCGCCGATGCGCTGTCACCCTCGGAGCCGAAGGTCACCACCTTGGGCCCGATCGCGCCCATGTTGAGGTACACCGACGACGCACCGGGGCCGCCATTGAGCGCGAAGGTCACCGGCCGGTCCTTGCCCGGCATCGTGTAGGCGGTGAACACCACATCGGCGATCACCTTGCCCTTGGCATCGCGTACCGGCAGGGTGCCGACGGTGGCGGTGTAGTCCAGGGTGCGGCCGGCCAGGCGCATGCTCTGGCGGGCCGAGGCGTCGGCGGGCAGCGCAGGCGCTTCGGTCTTGTCGTCTTTCGGGTCGGGCTTGCCCTCGGCGTCGGACGCGGCCAGCACGCTGGCAGGGGCGATGAGCAGGCCGACGCAGAGCGCGGCAGTGTGCAGCAGGGACTTCATGGCACCGGTTCGGCAGCGGAAGGGGGGGCCGATGCTAGGCCGGTGGCGGGCCATGCCGTATGTGTCCAAAGGCATGGCCGTGCGTTGAGCCCGCTACTGGCCAGATTGGGTCAAGCGGGGAGGGTGGCTGCGGCGGCGTCGTCGGCCAGCAGGCCGTAGACGGCCGAGTCGGCCAGCTGCCCCTGGATGCGCCAGCGCTGGCGCAGCACCCCCTCGCGGTGGAAGCCCAGGCGTTCCAACACGTGCGCGGACGGCGCATTGCGCGGGTCGATCTCGGCTTCCACCCGATGCAGGTGCAGGGTGCGGAACAGGTAGGCCAGTACCTGTTGCAGGGCCTCGTGCATATAGCCCTGGCCCTGGCGATCGGGTGCCAGCAGGTAGCCGATCTCGGCGCGCGCCGCATCGCGGTCCACCGCGAATACCACGCAGATGCCCAGCAGCGGACCTTCCAGCGACTCGCGTACGGCCAGCTTCAGCTGGGTGCCGATGGCATGGGCGGCGAGGTCATCGTCGATCTGCTCGCGCGCTTCGGCCAGTCGCGTCCAGGCTGGATGGTTCCACCATCGCATGACATCCGGGTTGGACTGCAGCGTGAACAGCGCGGCGGCGTCGTCACGACGGATCGGGCTCAGGACCAGCCGTGCACTGTGCAGCGGCAGGCCGGGGAACAGCAGCGAGTGGCTGGCCAATACGATGGTCCACACGGGTGGACGCGCATTATGGCGCTGCCGGGTTTGCCGATGGGGGCGGATGGGGTCGGAGCGCATGGGGTCGGATCCGTTTCCTGACAGGAAACGGCTCTGACCCCACTGCCGCCAACCGGGTCAGAGCCCTTTCCTGCGGAAAGGGATCCGACCCCGCTCCGGATCAGACCTCCAGCGAGGCCAGATCGCCCTTCGACTCCAGCCAGCCCTTGCGGTCGGACGCGCGCTTCTTGGCCAGCAGCATGTCCATCAGCGAACGGGTCTGCTCGCCATCGTCCACGGTCAGTTGCACCAGGCGGCGCGTATCCGGATGGATGGTCGACTCGCGCAGCTGGTTCGGGTTCATCTCGCCCAGGCCCTTGAAGCGGGTGACGTTGACTGCGCCCTTGATCTTCTCGCGCTCGATCTTGTCCAGCATCGAACGCTTCTCTTCCTCATCCAGGGCGTAGAACACCTGCTTGCCCACGTCGATGCGGAACAGCGGCGGCATTGCCACGAACACGTGGCCGGCATCGACCAGCGCCGGGAAATGCCTGAGGAACAGCGCGGTCAGCAGGGTGGCGATATGCAGGCCGTCGGAGTCCGCGTCGGCCAGGATCACCACCTTGCCGTAGCGCAGGCCGGTGATGTCGTCCTTGCCGGGGTCGCAGCCGATGGCCACGGCCAGGTTGTGCACTTCCTCCGAAGCCAGCACGCTGTTGGACGACACTTCCCAGGTGTTGAGGATCTTGCCGCGCAGCGGCAGGATCGCCTGGAAATCCTTGTCGCGCGCCTGCTTGGCGCTGCCGCCTGCCGAGTCACCTTCCACCAGGAACAGCTCGGTGCGCGACAGGTCCTGGCTGATGCAGTCGGCCAGCTTGCCAGGCAGGGCCGGGCCCTGCGTGACCTTCTTGCGGACGACCAGCTTCTCGGTCTTCAGGCGCGCACTGGCGCGCTCGATGGCGATCTGCGCGATCTTCTCGCCCAGTTCCACGTTCTGGTTCAGCAACAGGCTGAACGCATCGTGCGCGGCGCCCTCTACAAAGCCGGCGGCCTGGCGCGAGGACAGGCGTTCCTTGGTCTGGCCGCTGAACTGCGGGTCGGTCATCTTCAGCGACAGCACGAACGACACCCGGTCCCACACGTCTTCCGGGGCCAGCTTGACGCCGCGTGGCAGCAGGTTGCGGAAGTCGCAGAACTCGCGCAGCGCCTCGGTCAGGCCGGTACGCAGGCCGTTGACGTGGGTGCCATGCTGGGCGGTCGGAATCAGGTTGACATAGCTTTCCTGGACCAGCTCACCTTCCGGCAGCCAGGCCACGGCCCAGTCCACCACCTCGGTGTCCTTCTTGAGGTTGCCGACGAACAGGTCGGCCGGCAGCGATTCGCGCTCGCCCAGTTCCAGCTTCAGGTAGTCGCGCAGGCCGTCTTCGTAGTACCAGGTATCGACTTCACCGGTGGCTTCGTCGGTCAGCTTGACGGTCAGGCCCGGGCACAGCACGGCCTTGGCGCGCAGCAGGTGCTTCAGCGCGCGCACCGCGAACTTGGGCGTGTCGAAGTACTTCGGGTCCGGCCAGAAGCGCACGCGGGTACCAGTGTTCTTCTTGCCGACGGTGCCGACCACCTCCAGCGGCGTGGCGCGGTCGCCATTGCGGAAGGTGATGCGGTGTTCGGCACCTTCGCGCTTGATGTGCACCTCCACCAGGGTCGACAGCGCGTTGACCACGCTGACGCCGACGCCATGCAGGCCGCCGGAGAAGGTGTAGTTGTTGTTGCTGAACTTGCCGCCTGCATGCAGGCGGGTGAGGATCAGTTCGACGCCCGGGATCTTCTCTTCCGGATGGATGTCCACCGGCATGCCGCGGCCGTCATCGCTGACCTCCACGCTGCCGTCCTTGTACAGGGTGATCTCGATCGAGCGGGCATGGCCGGCGAGGGCCTCGTCCACCGAGTTGTCGATCACTTCCTGCGCCAGGTGGTTCGGGCGCGCGGTGTCGGTATACATGCCGGGACGGCGCTTGACCGGGTCAAGGCCGGACAGGACTTCAATATCGGCGGCGTTATAGCGGGCGTTCATCTATCTTCTAAAGCGCGGAGCGACGCGCAAGTGTGCGGTCTGGACGGCGATTTTGCACGCCTGCGGTTCAGCCTCGGCGCCGGGGAGGGGGTAAAATGGCAGCCGCTGGAATCTGAACGCCGGCGGCCCCATCGGGTCGAAACATCCAAGCCATACCGCGAGGAGGACCTCATGAAGAAGTTGCTGACCGTTGCAATCCTGGCCGCTGCCGCCGTTGCAGTGCCGCTGGTGGTGGCGCAGAACGCGGGCCAGCCGGCCCCGCAGCAGGGTGACCAGGCCGACAAGGCGCAGGCCGAGGCCGATGCCAAGGCCAAGCGTCGTGCCCAGGCCAATGCCGAAATGAAGGCGCAGGGCCAGCCGGCCCCGCAGAAGGAAGAAGAGGAAGAAGCGCGCAAGAAGCGCTGATCCCGCAACCTGCCAAGCGCCCTTGCGACAAGGGGTGCGCAACGGAACGCCCCGCTCAGCGGGGCGTTTCTTTTTAGGAACGTGGCGTCTGCCCCTTGGGTTGGCGGCCATCAATCTGTAAACTATGGCTTTCCGGGAGTAAGTGCGTGTCCACCCTTTGCGAATGGGCTGGAGCGGCCAAGCGTGGCTTCCAGCATGGCGGGTCGCAGGTGACGGTCGATTTGGCCGGCACGGCCGCCCCGACCTCGCACGATGGTCCCCGTCCGGCGCCTGCCGCCGCACGGATCCGCACCTCCCTCGCTGTCCCAGCGAACCGGAAAACCCCCTCCGAGCACCATGCCCGCCCTCCGGGTGCGCGTGGTGTTGCCGTTTTCCATTTCCAGACAGGATGCTTGCAGCCATGACTCCCTTGATTTTCGTAACCGGCGGCGTGGTGTCCTCGCTCGGCAAAGGCATTGCCGCCGCGTCGCTGGCCGCCATTCTCGAAGCCCGGGGCCTGAAGGTCACGATGATGAAGCTCGACCCTTACATCAACGTCGACCCGGGCACCATGAGCCCGTTCCAGCACGGTGAGGTGTATGTCACCGATGACGGCGCCGAGACCGACCTCGACCTGGGCCACTACGAGCGCTTCGTGCGCACCCGCCTGAGCCGCAAGAACTCGGTCACCACCGGCCGCATCTACGAGAACGTGATCCGCAAGGAGCGCCGCGGCGACTACCTGGGCGCGACCGTGCAGGTCATTCCGCACATCACCGACGAGATCCGCCGCTGCATCGACGAAGCCACCGAAGGCTACGACGTGGCGCTGGTCGAGATCGGTGGCACCGTCGGCGACATCGAGTCGCTGCCGTTCCTGGAAGCGATCCGCCAGGTGCGCACCGAGCGTGGCCCGGAGAAGGCGCTGTTCATGCACCTCACCCTGGTGCCGTACATCGGCGCCGCCGGTGAGCTGAAGACCAAGCCGACCCAGCATTCGGTGAAGGAACTGCGTTCGATCGGCATCCAGCCGGACGTGCTGCTGTGCCGTTCCGAGCAGGCCGTGCCGGATTCGGAGCGCCGCAAGATCGCCCAGTTCACCAACGTCTCCGAGCGCGCAGTGATCAGCGTGCCGGACGTGGACGTGCTGTATCGCATTCCGTCGGGCCTGCACGCGCAGGGCCTGGACGAGATCGTGGTCAACCAGCTGAAGCTGGCCGACAAGGCCGGTCCGGTCGATCTGTCGATGTGGGAGGACGCAGTCGATGCGACCCTGCATCCGCTGGATGAAGTGACCATCGCCGTGGTTGGCAAGTACGTGGATCACCAGGATGCCTACAAGTCGGTCGGCGAAGCACTGAAGCACGGCGGCCTGCGCCAGCGCACCAAGGTCAACCTGAAGTGGCTGGAAGCACAGGATCTGGAAGGCACCGACATGGCCGCACTGGCCGATGTCGACGGCATCCTGGTGCCGGGTGGCTTCGGTGACCGTGGTTTCGAAGGCAAGGTGCTGACCTCGAAGTTCGCCCGCGAGCAGCACGTGCCGTACTTCGGCATCTGCTACGGCATGCAGGCGGCCGTCGTCGATTACGCGCGCAACGTGGTCGGCCTGGAAGGCGCCAACAGCACCGAGAACGACCGCCAGTCGCCGAACCCGGTGATCGGCCTGATCACCGAATGGCGCACCGCCACCGGCGATGTCGAGAAGCGTGACGACAAGAGCGACCTCGGCGGCACCATGCGCCTGGGCCTGCAGGAACAGCGCCTGAAGCCGGGCACGCTGGCCCGTGAGCTGTACGGCAAGGACGTCGTCGCCGAGCGCCACCGCCACCGCTACGAGTTCAACAACCGTTACCGCACCCAGCTGGAAGATGCCGGCCTAGTGATTGCCGGCAAGTCGATGGACGACACCCTGGTGGAAGTGGTCGAACTGCCGCGCGACGCGCATCCGTGGTTCCTGGCCTGCCAGGCGCACCCGGAATTCCTGTCCACGCCGCGTGACGGCCACCCGCTGTTCATCGGTTTCATCCGTGCCGCGCGCGAGCGCAAGGCCGGCGGCAAGCTGCTTTCCGAAGCGCGCGCCTGACTTGTGAATGGGGGCTTCGGCCCCCATCCTGCATGCTTCAACCCCCAGCGCACCGGCCCGGCCGGTGCTGCGGACAACAAGGAAACGCCATGAAACTGTGTGGATTCGAGGTCGGGCTGGACCAGCCCCTGTTCCTGATCGCCGGCCCCTGCGTGATCGAGTCGATGCAGCTGCAGCTCGATACCGCCGGCAAGCTGAAGGAAGTCACCGACAAGCTCGGCGTCAACTTCATCTTCAAGTCCAGCTTCGACAAGGCCAACCGCACCTCGGGTACCGCGTTCCGCGGCCCGGGCATGGAAGAGGGCCTGAAGGTCCTGGCAGAGGTCAGGAAGCAGATCGGCGTGCCGGTGCTGACCGACGTCCATGAGTACACCCCGATGGACGAAGTGGCCTCGGTGGTGGATGTGCTGCAGACCCCGGCGTTCCTGGTCCGCCAGACCGACTTCATCCGCAAGGTGTGCTCGGCCGGCAAGCCGGTCAACATCAAGAAGGGCCAGTTCCTGGCGCCCTGGGACATGAAGCCGGTCGTGGAGAAGGCCAAGGCCACCGGCAACGAGCAGATCATGGTCTGCGAGCGCGGTGCCAGCTTCGGCTACAACAACCTGGTCAGCGACATGCGCTCGCTGGCGGTGATGCGCGATACCGGTTGCCCGGTGGTGTTCGATGCCACCCACTCGGTGCAGTTGCCGGGCGGGCAGGGCACCAGTTCCGGTGGCCAGCGTGAGCACGTGCCGGTGCTGGCCCGTGCTGCCGTCGCGGTGGGCATCTCCGGCCTGTTCGCCGAGACCCATCCGGATCCGTCCAAGGCCCTGTCCGATGGCCCCAACGCGTGGCCGCTGGACCAGATGGAAGCGCTGCTCGAGACCCTGATGGAGCTCGACGCGGTGACCAAGAAGCACGGCTTCTCGCGCTTCGCGTGAGTCGTGACCCGAGGGTGGCGCTGGAAGCCCAGCGTCATCGCCGGCACTGGAAACAGTGGCCCTGGGGCCTGATCGCACTGGGCCTGGCCGTGCTGTTCACCGTGGGCATGTTTGGCCTGGTGCTGATCGGTGCGGCGTCGGTGCGCCCCCCGGGTGATGGCAGCAGCGCGCTTGATCTGCGTGCGTATTTCATTGCGCTGCTGGTCGCGGAGCTGCTCGGTGCCGCGGGCTGCCTCGCGGCCGCGGTGCTGGCCTGGCGGCTGAATCGCGGCAAGGTGGCGGCTGGCTTTGCGATCATCCTGCTTTCGCTGTGGCTCGGCGCCCTGTTCTACGGATTGCTTTGATGAATACGAGCACGTCGGCGCGCGGCTGGCCCTGGGGCCTGGTCGCGCTGGGGCTGTCCGTGCTCGCCTGGGCGTCCCTGCTGCTGGGAGTAATGGCCTTTGCGGCCAGCTTCGGCTCGCCGGGTGACGGAAACCATGGCATCCAGGCCATGCAGTACTGGATCGTGGCCGCGCTGGTCGCGCTGGGTGTGTCTTTCGTCGGCAGCCTGGTGGCGATGGTGCTCGCCTGGCGACGCCGTCGTGGACCCATCGCGGCGGCGGTGGCCGGTGCGTTGCTGGTGATGCTGGTGTCGCTGGCCCTGATCGTGATCGGGTCCAGCTGGGGCTGATGCCGCCCAGGCCATTTGGCAAGTGGCGGGCAGCCGGGGATAATCACGCGGCATTCGTTTTGTCGCCCCCTCTCCAGACAGGTAACCGGCCCGACCATGAGTACGATCCGCAGCATCCACGCCCGTGAAATCCTTGACAGCCGTGGCAACCCCACGCTGGAAGCCGAAGTCATCCTGGAGGACGGTTCGTTCGGTCGTGCCGCGGTTCCCTCCGGCGCCTCGACCGGCACCAAGGAAGCGGTCGAGCTGCGTGACGGTGACAAGACCCGTTATCTGGGCAAGGGCGTGCGCAAGGCCGTCGACAACGTCAACACCACGATTGCCGCCGCGCTGAAGGGCTTTGAGGCTACCGACCAGGCCGGCCTCGACCGTCGCCTGATCGATCTGGACGGCACCGAGAACAAGGGCCGCCTGGGTGCCAACGCGCTGCTGGGTGTTTCGATGGCCGCCGCGCATGCCGCCGCTGCATCGAACAAGCAGGCACTGTGGCAGTACTTGGCCGCCAGGACCGGCGTGACCCCGGCGCTGCCGGTGCCGATGATGAACATCATCAATGGCGGCGCGCATGCCGACAACAACGTCGACTTCCAGGAGTTCATGGTGCTGCCGGTCGGCTTCACCTCGTTCTCCGAAGCGCTGCGTGCCGGTACCGAAATCTTCCATTCGCTGAAGTCGGTGCTGAAGGGCCACGGCCTGAGCACCGCGGTCGGCGACGAAGGTGGCTTCGCGCCGGACTTCCGCAGCAACGTCGAGGCGCTGGACACCATTCTCGAAGCGATCGGCAAGGCGGGCTACACCGCCGGTGAAGACGTGCTGCTGGGCCTGGACGTGGCCTCCAGCGAGTTCTTCGAGAACGGCAAGTACAACCTGGTCGGCGAGAACAAGCGCCTGACCTCCGAGCAGTTCGTCGACTTCCTCGCCGACTGGGCCGCGCAGTACCCGATCATCACGATTGAAGATGGCCTGGCCGAGAATGACTGGGCCGGCTGGAAGCTGCTGACCGACCGCATCGGCAAGAAGGTGCAGCTGGTCGGCGACGACCTGTTCGTGACCAACCCGAAGATCTTCCAGGAAGGCATCGACTCGGGCACCGCCAACGCGATCCTGATCAAGGTCAACCAGATCGGCACCCTCAGCGAAACCCTGGAAGCGATCGCCATGGCCGATCGTGCCGGCTACGCCGCCGTGGTCTCGCACCGTTCGGGCGAAACCGAAGACACCACCATCGCCGACATCGCAGTGGCCACCACCGCCACCCAGATCAAGACCGGTTCGCTGTGCCGCAGCGATCGCGTGGCCAAGTACAACCAGCTGCTGCGCATCGAGGAAGCCCTCGGCGCCGGCGCGCGTTACGCCGGTCGTGACGCGTTCGTTTCGCTGAAGCGCTGAGCCGATGCGCGACTGGCGCTGGATGCTGCTGGTGCTGGCCCTGTTGCTGGGCTGGCTGCAGTACCGCTTCTGGTTTGGTCCGGGCAATTCGGGTGAAGTGATGATGCTCGAAGCCCAGGTCGCCAACCAGGAGCGGGACAATGAGGGCCTGCAGCAGCGCAATGATGCGCTCGCTGCGGAAGTGAAGGACCTCAAGGAAGGCCAGTCCGCCATCGAGGAACGCGCGCGCAGCGAGCTGGGCATGATCAAGCCCGGCGAGAAGTTCTATCGCGTGGTCGAGGATGCGCCGGTCCACCCGGCGCAGCCTGCGGCAGGTGTCAGTGCGCAGGTTGGCGACCACCCGGCGGACGTGCCATGAGTGCGGCGATCTGGGTCGTGGTTCCGGCTGCTGGCCGTGGCACCCGCTTTGGCGCGCCGTTGCCCAAGCAGTACCTGCAGGCGGGCGGGCAGATCCTGCTCGCCCATACCCTGGACGCCCTGCTGGCGCATCCGGCCGTAGCCGGGGCAATGGTAGTGATCGGCCCGGACGATGCCGACTGGCCGGGCTGGAACGAGTGGGCGGGCAAGCCGGTGCTGACCTGCATCGGTGGCGCGACCCGTGCCGCTTCGGTGCTGGCTGGCCTGCAGGCGCTGCCGGAGACGGTGCGCGCTGATGAATTCGTGCTGGTCCACGATGCCGCGCGGCCGAACCTGTCGCTGGCCGACCTTGGCCGCCTGCTTGAAGTCGGTCGTGCCGATCCGGTCGGGGCGATCCTGGCCGCACCGGTGCGTGACACCCTCAAGCGTGCGGGCGACGACGGTGGCATCGATGGCACCGAGCCGCGCGAGCGGCTGTGGCGCGCACTGACACCACAACTGTTCCGCCGCCACCAGCTCAGCCGCGCGCTGTCCGAAGCCGCCGCCGCCGGTGTTGAAGTCACCGATGAGGCCATGGCCATGGAGCGCCAGGGCCAGCGCCCGCTGCTGGTCGAGGGCAGCGAGGACAACTTCAAGGTCACCACCCCGGCCGATCTGGACCGGTTCGAATTCGTACTTTCCCGCCGCGCCGGCTGACCGTCCGCGCGGCCCTGCAGCAAGGGTTGCATCCATGAGCACCGCACCGTTCCCGCCCGTCCGCATCGGCCAGGGCTACGACGTCCATGCCTTCGGTGAAGGCGACCACATCATGCTAGGCGGAGTGAACGTGCCGCACAGCTGCGGTGTGCTTGCACACAGTGACGGCGACGTGATCCTGCACGCCCTGTGCGATGCCATGCTCGGCGCACTGGCGCTGGGCGACATCGGCCAGCATTTTCCGCCCAGTGACGACCGCTGGAAGGGGGCCGACAGCAGCGAGTTCGTGCGCCACTGCGACAGCCTGCTGCGTGAGCGCGGCTGGCGCGTCGGCAACACCGACATCACCGTGATCTGCGAGCGGCCGAAGGTCGGCCCGCATGCGCTTGCGATGCGTGAGCGCATCGGTGGGTTGCTGCAGCTGCCGCTGGACGCGGTCAGCGTCAAGGCCACCACCTCGGAGAAGCTGGGCTTCACCGGCCGTGGTGAAGGCATCGCCGCGCAGGCGGTCGTGTTGCTGGTGGCGGCATGATCCCGCTGCCGTTGGCGTTTGGTGCGCCGTTGTTGACGGCGCGCATCCGCACCACGCCGGACGATTTCCAGGTGGATGAACTGCCGGCGTTCGAGGCGAGCGGTGAAGGCGAGCATCTGCTGCTGCACATCCGCAAGCGCGGCGCCAACACCGTGCATGTGGCCAAGGTGCTGGCAAAATGGGCGGGCCTGCCGGAAATGGCGGTGAGCTACGCCGGGATGAAAGACCGCCACGCGGTCACCACCCAGCGTTTCAGCGTGCACCTGCCCAAGCGCATTGCGCCGGACCTGGCCGAGTTGGCCAGTGACGAAATCGAAGTCATCGAGGCAACCTGGCACAACCGCAAGCTGCAGCGCGGCGCACTGGCCGGCAACCGCTTCAAGCTGGTGCTGCGCGAGGTGCAGGGCGATCCCGCCGCGATCAGCGAGCGCCTGCAGCAGATTGCCGCGCGCGGCCTGCCGAACTGGTTTGGTGAACAGCGTTTCGGCCGCGACGGTGGCAACGTGCCGGCTGCACTGGCGATGTTCGGTGGCCGCCGCATGCGCAAGGACCAGCGTTCGCTGCTGCTCTCTGCAGCCCGTTCGGCGCTGTTCAACCGCGTGCTGGCCGCGCGCGTGGAGCAGGGCAGCTGGGACCAGCCGCTCGATGGCGAAGTCTGGATGCTCGATGGCAGTCGCAGCGTGTTCGGCCCCGAGCCGTACACGGATGTGCTGGCCGAGCGGCTGGCGCGTTTCGACATCCATCCCAGCGCGCCGTTGTGGGGCGAAGGCGAGCTGCGCAGTGCCGACGCGGCACGTGAGCTGGAGCTGGCCGCGCTGGACGACGACGAGTCGAAAGCACTGCGGGCCGGCCTGGAAGACGCGCGCCTGAAGCAGGAGCGCCGCGCGTTGCGCCTGCGTCCGGCGCTGCTGCAGCACCAGTGGCTGGCCGACGACGTGCTGGAACTGTCGTTCGCGTTGCCGCCAGGCTGCTACGCCACCGCCGTGCTGCACGAACTCGGCCCCGTCGAAGACGCCTCGCAGGCCTGACATAAAAAAAGGGGACGGAGGGAATTAAGTCGTTTGTGGCACAAACGACTTAATTCCCTCCGTCCCCTTTTCAACGCCGCGCCAGCAGCACCAGTACCGCGCCGGTGCCGCCTTGTCCGGTCGGTGCCGAATGGAATGCCAGCACGTCGTTGCGCAGCCGCAGCAGGCGATCGACCAGGTTCTTCAGCACCGGTGCGCCGCCATCGGACTGCAGTCCCTTGCCGTGGATGATGCGCACGCAGCCGTACTCGTGTGCATGCGCTTCCAGCAGGAACTGGCGCAGCAGGGCTTCGGCCTGTGCGGCGGTGGCGCCGTGCAGATCCAGTTCGTCCTGCACCGAGTACTGGCCGCGCTTGAGGCGCTGGAACAGGCGTGGTGGCAGGTTGTCGCGGCGATAGCTGGCCACGTCGCCGGCTTCCAGTGGCGCACTGTCGCGCAGCAGCCGGGCGAACTCGCCGGCCGCTTCGGCCTCGTCACGTTCGGCCATGCGCGCACGCGGTTTCGGCCGGGGCGCGGCAGGTGCCGGCTCGGCATCCTTGCGCAGCGGCTTCACTTCGCCGATGGCCGCACGGAACAATGCGGCCGGATCTTCATCATCAGGGTGCGACATGCGCACAGGGTAAACCGCCGGCGCAGGTCTGCCTATGACGGTTCGATGTCGGCCGTGACCGCTGACAGGGTAGGACCGGCGGCCCGCATGCGGCACAATAGACGATGCCCTTGCAGGGTCGACCGCTTCCGCAGGGGAGCGCGACGGTCCCGCCCACACTGCACGGTGATGGAATCGAATTCTTGGAAAATCAAGCGGTTAAATCGAAGATGCGAATCCTGGTCAGCAATGACGATGGTGTCGACGCCGCAGGCATCCGGATGCTTGCCGCGGTCCTGCGCGAGGCCGGTCACGAAGTCACGGTGGTTGCGCCCGACCGCGATCGCTCCGGCGCCAGCAACTCGCTGACCCTGGACCTGCCGATCCGGCTCAAGCGCATCGACCATTACACCGTTTCGGTGGCCGGTACACCCACCGACTGCGTGCACCTGGCGCTGACCGGCCTGCTTGAATTCGAGCCTGACATTGTCGTGTCCGGCATCAACAACGCCGCCAATCTCGGCGACGACGTGATCTATTCCGGCACCGTCTCGGCGGCGATGGAAGGTCGCTTCCTCGGCCTGCCGGCGGTGGCGGTCTCGCTGGTCAGCCGCAACCACGATCCGAAGCACTTCGAGACCGCCGCGCGTGCTGCGGTGGAGATTGTCGCCCGGCTCAAGGCCGATCCGCTGCCGGCCGACACCATCCTCAACGTCAACGTGCCGGACCTGCCGTGGAGCGAGGTCAAGGGCTTCGAGGTCACCCGCCTCGGCAACCGCCATCGTGCCGAAGGCTGCATCGCGCAGAAGGATCCGCGCGGCAACGAGGTGTACTGGATCGGCCCTGCCGGCCGTGAGCAGGATTCCGGTCCCGGTACCGATTTCCACGCGGTGCGCACCGGCCACATCTCGATCACCCCGATCCAGGTCGACCTCACCCGCTACCAGGCGCTGGAGAAGGTCGCCAGCTGGGTCGGCGGCCTCAGCGCCGCGCTGGACCAGCCGGCATGAGCCCACGCCTGCGATTGCAGCCGGAAGCCGTCGGTATCGGCATGACCTCGCAGCGCGTGCGTGACCGCCTGGTCGACCGCCTGCGCGAAGCCGGCATCGTCGACGAGCCGACCTTGAACGCGATCCGGGTGGTGCCGCGCCATCTGTTCATCGATGAAGCCCTGGCCTCGCGTGCCTATGAAGACACCGCGCTGCCGATCGGCCATGGCCAGACCATCTCGCAGCCCTGGGTGGTTGCGCGGATGACCGAGGCAGTGCTGCAGGTCTCGCCGAAGCGGGTGCTGGAAGTCGGCACCGGTTCCGGTTACCAGGCCGCCATCCTTGGCGCGTTGGGCCTGGAGGTCTACACCGTGGAGCGCATTGGTGATCTGCTGCGCCAGGCCCGCAAGCGCTTCCGTGCGCTGGGCATGAACATCCGCACCAAGCACGACGACGGCCGCGTCGGCTGGGCCGAGCACGGCCCGTTCGATGCCATCGTGGTCACTGCGGCGGCGCCGGCACTGGTCGACGCCCTGATCGAGCAGCTGGCCGAAGGCGGCCGCCTGGTGGCGCCGGTCGGTGGCCCTGGGGCGCAGTCGCTGGTACAGCTGGACCGCAAGGCCGACGGCAGCATCGAACAACACGTGCTGGCGCCGGTCACGTTCGTGCCGCTGCTGTCTGGCATGCTCGACTAATCCACGGAGCAGGGTTGCATGAAGATTTTCGGGCCGCTGTACGAGCGGGCGATGAAGTGGGCGGCGCACGAACGCGCGCCGACCTATCTGACGGTGTTGAGCTTCTTCGAGGCGATCATCTTCCCGGTGATGCCGGAGGTGATGCTGGCGCCGATGTGCGTGGCCCAGCCCAAGCGCGGCTGGTGGTTTGCCACCCTCAGCCTGGCCGGCTCGATGGTCGGTGCGCTGGTCGGCTACGCGCTGGGTCACTACGCTTTCGAGGCGATCAAGCCGCTGTTTGAAGTGCTGGGCATGCTGCCGGCGATCGAGCAGGGCATCACCACCGTGCAGGCGAAGATGGCCGAATCGCCGTGGGCGGTGTTCACCTTCCTGGTGCTGGGCGGCTTCATGCCCATCCCGATGAAGGTCTTCACGTGGGCATCGGGTATCGTCGGCGTACCGATGCCGCAGTACCTGTTGAGCATGCTGATCGGTCGCGGCAAGCGCGTGTTCGTGCTGGCTGCGGTCATCCGTATCGGTGGTGCGCGTGCTGAAGCGGCACTGCGTCGCTGGATTGAACCGCTGGGCTGGATCGCCACCGCGTTGGTGGTGGTGCTGATCGCCTGGCTTGTATGGAGGTCGAAGTTCGCATGAGTCCTGATCGTCTGAGCAAGGGAGTGCGCATCGGCGCGCTGGCGTTGCTGGTTTCCACCCTGGCCGCCTGCGGCACCGCCACTGTGGTTCGTCCTGGTGGTGGCAGCACCGGTGGTGGTGTGACCACGCCGAAGACCTCGGTGCCCAAGCCCGGGCAGACCGTGGTGGTGCGCAAGGGCGACACCATCTATGCGCTGGCCCGCATCCATGACATCACCCCGGCCGACCTGATTGCCTGGAACAGCCTGGACAACCCCTCGACCATCCATCCGGGGCAGGTGATCCGGCTGTATCCGGCCGGTGCCAGCGGCGGCCGCGCGCCGACCACGGTGGTCACCGCGCCGCGCCCGGGTGGCAGCAGCGCCGGCAGCACGGCGCCAACTCCGGCGCCGGCCGGTCCGGTGAAGAGCAACATCGCCTGGCGCTGGCCGGCCGATGGCGCGATCGTCGGCCGCTACGTTGCCGGCGATGCGACCAAGCAGGGCGTGGACATCGCCGGTACCAGCGGCCAGCCGGTCAAGGCCACCGCCAACGGTGTGGTGGTGTACTCCGGCGCCGGCCTGGTCGGCTACGGCGAGCTGATCATCATCAAGCACAGCGACCAGTGGCTGTCGGCCTATGGCCACAACCGCAAGCGCCTGGTGAATGAAGGGCAGAGCGTGAAGGCCGGTGAGCAGATCGCCGAGATGGGCCGCACCGGTGCGAACCGCGACATGGTCCACTTCGAGATCCGCTACAACGGCAAGCCGGTCGACCCGCAGCAGTACCTGCCGGCGCGCTGATCGTCGATTCATAATCCGGGCGGATCCCCGGCCCGGCGCAGCGCGCCGGGCGTTCGCCGACGGTGCGGCCCATGGGCCGCAAACACCGCCGGCTCACCCGCTACAACGGCAAGCCGGTCGACCCGCAGCAGTACCTGCCGGCGCGTTGAGGTAGTGGGACGGGTGGCGCCGGGCAATGCTCGGCGTTCCCGACCTGTAGCGTCGAGCCGTGCTCGACTCACTGTACGCTGGCCGCCGTGGGTGGCCGTTTGCGACCTTGAGTGGCACATCTCAAGCTTCCCGACAAGCCAGGGAAGCGGCATGCTTCAACGGAACCAGCCTCCCGATCCGGTGCCGCATGTCTCGCCCAACAGCCCTTTTCGCGCTGCTCATCGTCGCGCCGTTGGCGACCGCCGCCAGCGATCCACGTGACGTGGTCACCCGCCTCTACGACGCCATCCAGGCGCCGCAGTCGAACGAAACGGCGATTGCTCCGCTGCTGGGTGATGCCCTCCGCTCAGCCATCGATGCGCAGCGTGCATATGAACAGGCCTGCACCGCACTGGCCGCGCCCGACGAGAAGCCGCACATGCTCGACCAGAGCCCGTATCTGTTGGCGCCGGACCGGCCGGAGACGATAACGGTGGGAGCGCCAGGATCGAGCGGTGACGCCACCTGGGTCCATGTCGACATGGCCGTGGGCGACTATCGCTGGACCGACCGGGTCCTGCTGCAGCGGCAGGGCCCGGACTGGAAGGTCATGGATATCCGCTGGGGGCAGGGTGGCAACCTGATCGGTCGGCTACAGGCGTTCTCCGCGTTCCGCTGCACACCTTCGGGCAGCTAGTGCCAGGGCGCACCCGGCGGCTCGAACTCAGCCTTCCAGGATGAAGGCGGCCGCGACCTTGCGGCCTTCGCCGGCCAGAATGTTGAAGGTGCGCGCGGCGGCCGGATTGTTCATCACCTCCAGGCCGATGCCACGCGACAGACAGGCGGCCATCACCACCGCGGGCGGGAATACCTGACGGTCTCCCGTGCCGAGCACGATCAGCGCCGGATTCAGCGCCAGGATCGGCTCCAGGTCCGCCAACTGCAGCGCGGCGGCACTTGCCACCGGCCAGTGCGTGACCAGTTGGTCCGGGGTGAGGAAGAAACTGCCGCCCAGCACCTGCTCATTCACCTTGGCCGAGCGGCCATCTGCGGCACGCAGGCTGTAGGCGTAATCCGGCGGTTCGTGGTTCAGCTGCATGACGGTAGGGCGATCAGCCGCGCGGCAGCACGATCTGGCGCTGTTCCTTGCTCGGGCGGTACAGCACGGCGACGTGGCCGATGCGCTGCACCAGCGCGCTTTCGGTGGCTTCGACGATCTCGCCGATCATCTCATCACGGGCGTCGCGATCCTCTGCGGCGACCTTCACCTTGACCAGTTCGTGGCGCTCCAGCACTTCGTTCAGCTCCGCGATGAAGGCTGGGGTCACACCCTTGCCGCCGGTCTGCAGCAGGGCCTTCAGGTCGTGGGCTTGGCCGCGCAGGAAACGGGTCTGGGAGGCGGTCAGGGCGATGGACATGCAGGAAAACACGGTTGAATGGGACGATCAGGGTATCATGAGGACCCCATCAGCCCCTATTTTCAATGGCTACCCGCAGCAAAAGCAGCCAGCGCTGGCTCAAGGAACACTTCTCCGACCCCTTCGTGAAGAAGGCGCAGGCCGAGGGCATGCGCTCGCGCGCCGCCTACAAGCTCGAGGAGCTGCTCGAACGTGACCGCCTGCTGAAGCCGCACATGGTGGTGGTCGACCTTGGCGCGGCCCCCGGTGGCTGGTCTCAGCAGGTCCGGAGACAGATCGGCGACACCGGTCGCGTGCTGGCGCTGGACATCCTGGACATGCCGCCGCTGGCCGGCGTGGAGTTCCTTCATGGTGACTTCAGGGAAGAAGCCGTCCTATCGCAGTTTGAAGCCATGCTCGGGGATCAGCCGGTAGACCTTGTGCTGTCGGACATGGCCCCCAATAAGAGTGGTGTAGGCGCGGTCGACCAGCCGCGGATGATGCACCTGGCGGAGCTGGCCTTGGATTTTGCCGACAACCACCTGAAGACCGGTGGGGCGTTCCTGATCAAGCTGTTCCAAGGTGAGGGCTTTGACGACTACGTGCGCGATATGCGCCGCCGTTACGACAAGGTCTCCATCCGCAAGCCGGAGGCGTCGCGCAAGCGCTCTCCCGAGGTGTATGCCTTGGGTCAGGGAAAACGCGCCCACATGAAGTAAGCTCGCAACGTACGCAAGTTCGACCCCAACGCAACGCCAGCACTGAGAGGAACACCGGAGCCAATGAGGATGAACGACTTGACCAAGAACCTCCTGCTATGGGTGGTCGTCGCCGTCGTGCTGATGGTGGTCTTCCAGAGCTTCTCGCCGAAGTCCTCCGGGGCCGGCGCGCAGGGCGCGTCGTACTCGCAGTTCCTGGACCAGGTGGACAGCGGCAACGTGCAGAAGGTCGCCTTCGGCGGCGACATGCGCGGCGGCACCAGCCAGCTGACCTACACCACCCGCGGTGGGCAGTCGTCCACCATCACCGCGCCGTTCGATCGTGACCTGATCAACGTGCTGCGCACCAAGAACGTGGAGATCGTGCAGGAGGAGCCGTCCAGCGGCATCTCCCTGGGCGCGATCCTGATGAATTTCCTGCCGGTCATCCTGATCATCGGCTTCTGGTTGTTCATCATGCGCCAGATGCAGGGCGGTGGCGGCGGTGCCAAGGGCGCGATGTCCTTCGGCAAGTCGCGCGCCAAGCTGCAGGGCGAGGACCAGATCAAGGTCACCTTCGCCGACGTCGCCGGCTGCGACGAGGCCAAGGAAGAAGTGGGCGAGCTGGTCGACTTCCTGCGCGACCCGTCCAAGTTCACCAAGCTGGGCGGCAAGATTCCGCGCGGCGTGCTGATGGTGGGCCCGCCGGGTACCGGCAAGACGCTGCTGGCCAAGGCCATTGCCGGCGAAGCCAAGGTGCCGTTCTTCTCGATCTCCGGTTCGGACTTCGTGGAAATGTTCGTCGGCGTGGGCGCCAGCCGCGTGCGTGACATGTTCGAGCAGGCCAAGAAGCACGCCCCGTGCATCATCTTCATCGACGAAATCGATGCCGTCGGTCGCCACCGTGGCGCCGGCCTGGGCGGCGGTCATGACGAGCGCGAGCAGACCCTGAACCAGCTGCTGGTCGAGATGGACGGTTTTGAAGGCGGCGAAGGCGTGATCGTGATCGCCGCGACCAACCGTCCGGACGTGCTGGATCCGGCGCTGCTGCGTCCGGGCCGTTTCGACCGCCAGGTGGTGGTCGGCCTGCCGGACGTGAAGGGCCGCGAGCACATCCTGAAGGTCCACATGCGCAAGCTGCCGCTGGCCGACGATGTCGAGCCGATGGTGATCGCACGTGGTACCCCCGGCTTCTCCGGCGCCGACCTGGCCAACCTCTGCAACGAGGCGGCCCTGTTCGCCGCGCGCGGCAACGAGAAGGAAGTCCGCATGGACCACTTCGACCGTGCCCGCGACAAGATCCTGATGGGTGCCGAGCGCCGCTCGATGGCCATGAGCGAGGACGAGAAGACCCTGACCGCGTACCACGAAGCGGGTCACGCCATCGTCGGCCGCCTGGTGCCCGAGCACGATCCGGTCTACAAGGTCACCATCATTCCGCGCGGCCGTGCGCTGGGCGTGACGATGTACCTGCCGGAAGGCGACAAGTACTCGATGAACCGCGTGGCGATCCAGTCGCAGCTGTGCTCCCTGTACGGCGGCCGTGTCGCCGAAGAGCTCATCTTCGGCGAGGACAAGGTCACCACCGGCGCCTCCAACGACATCGAGCGCGCAACCAAGATGGCCCGCAACATGGTCACCAAGTGGGGCCTGTCGGAGCAGCTCGGCCCGATCGCCTATGGCGAAGAGGACGACGAGGTGTTCCTGGGGCGTTCGGTCACCCAGCACAAGAGCGTGTCCAACGACACGGCGCGCCGGATCGACGAGGAAGTGCGCAACATCCTCGACAAGGCCTATGCCCGCACCACCCAGCTGTTGACCGAGAACATCGACAAGCTGCATGCGATGTCGCAGCTGCTGCTGCAGTACGAGACCATCGACGCACCGCAGATCGACGCCATCATGGAAGGCCGCGATCCGCCGCCGCCGGCGGGCTGGAGCAAGTCGAACAAGGACGGTGGCAACGACAAGGGCGGCGACGCCCGCCCGCTGCCGCCGATCGCAGGCCCGGCCGAATCGCATTGACGGCCCGCTGCACGTAACACCAGACGAGGCCGGGGAAACCCGGCCTTGTCGTTTCCGGGCCTTCGGCCCCTTCCGAACCGAACTGATGCTGGAGCCTGCATGTCCGCCCCGAAGCCCGAACCGATTTCCCACACCGCCGAAATGATCATCGCCACCGTGGTCGGCGTGGGCGTAGGGCTGGGCGCCGACAACCTGCTGCTGGGCTGCGTGGTGGGTATCGGTGTCGGCATCGTGCTGAGCATCGCCAGAACCCTGTACGTGGACCGCAAGCGTCGGCGGCGTTGACGGCGCCGCGGCAGGGCTGCGCCCTGCACCCGCGGTAGTGCCGGCCGCTGGCCGGCAACCTCAGCAGCAACAGCAACAGCTGCATTCCGCGATTTGGTGGGGCGGTGTCGGAGGGCGGGGACGCCGTGAACCCATCCATGGGGGCTTGGCAGCCGCATCCATGCGGCTGACACCCCGCCCTCCGACACCGCCCCACCTCTGACAGATTCCTGCTGCTGTTGGTGGTTGTCGACCTTGGTCGACACGGTAGATCCACGCCATGCGTGGATGAATCTCTGTCAGATATCGAATCAATTCGGGGTCAGATCCGTTTTCCGTAGGAAAACGGATCTGACCCCACGCCATCCCTCAGTACACCTGCTGTTGCTTCGGCTGTTGCTTCAGCTGTTGCTGTAGCCCGGGCCTCTGCGGGTGCAGGGCGCCGCCCTGCCGAACTAAACTACCCGCCGTCGTCCCTGCAGGATTGCCCATGTTCGATACCTCGCCCCAGCTCGATTGCGCCGGCCGCATCCTGCGCCTGGACCGTGCCCGGGTCATGGGCATCGTCAACGTCACCCCGGACTCCTTCTCCGATGGCGGCGCGCATGACACCACCGAGGCTGCGGTCGCCCACGGCCTGAAGCTGGTCGAGGAGGGCGCCGACCTGCTCGATATCGGCGGCGAATCGACCCGCCCGGGCGCTGCGCCGGTATCGGTCGAGGAGGAGCTGCGCCGGGTGATTCCGGTGATCGAGCAGCTGGCCGCCCGCACCCGGGTGCCGATCAGCATCGATACCTTCAAGCCGGAGGTGATGCGCGCGGCGGTGGCCGCTGGCGCCGGCATGATCAACGACATCTTCGCCCTGCGCCAGGGCGGTGCGCTTGAAGCTGCCGCCGAAAGCGGCGTGCCGGTGGTGCTGATGCACATGCAGGGCGAGCCGGGCCACATGCAGGCCGATCCGCACTACGACGACGTGGTCGCCGAGGTGCATGGTTTCCTGGTGCAGCGCCTGTTCGCTGCCGAGATGGCGGGCATTGCGAAGAAGAACCTGCTGATCGACCTTGGTTTTGGCTTCGGCAAGAGCACCGCCCACAACATGACCCTGCTGGCGCGTTCGGAGCGCTTCCTGGAACTGGGGGTGCCGGTGCTGGCCGGCCTGTCACGCAAGCGCAGCCTGGGAGAACTCACTGGCCGCGGCACGCCCTCCGAACGCGTGGCGGCTTCGGTGGCCGCGCACCTGATCGCGGTCCAACGTGGCGCGCGCATCGTGCGCGTGCATGACGTGGCGGCCACCGTCGATGCGCTGAAGATCTGGCAGGCAGTGGAGGCCGTGCCGACGCCGCGTGCCGACGCTGCGCCGACGATCCGCTGGCCGGACGAAGACTGATGGGCGTCGATCGGCGGCCGCTGGCGATCGCCGTGATGGGGCCGACCGCCAGTGGCAAGACCGCCACCGCAATCGCTTTGGCACAGCAACTGGACGGCGAAATCGTCAGCGTCGATTCGGCGCTGGTATACCGCCACCTGGACATCGGCTCGGCCAAGCCTGATGCGGCCGAGCGTGCACAGGCGCCGCACCATCTGCTGGACCTGCGCGATCCCTGGCAGACCTATTCGGCGGCCGAGTTCGCCGCCGATGCCGGCCGGGTCGTGGCCGACATCGTGGCACGCGGCAAAACGCCGATCCTGGCAGGTGGCACGGGGCTGTACTTCCGGGCCCTGCTGCAGGGCCTGTCGCCGATGCCGGAGGCCGACCCGGTGATGCGCGAAGCACTCAGCACCGAGGCGGCCGAGCGGGGCTGGGCGGCATTGCACGCAGAGCTGGCCGAGGTCGATCCGGCCGCCGCCGCACGCATCCATGCCACCGACCCGCAACGCATCCAGCGGGCACTGGAGGTCTATCGCCTGACCGGCACGCCCATCACTGAATGGCAGCGCCGTCCGGGCGTGGCGCCGCTGCCGGTGCGCACCCTCAAGCTGATCCTGGCCCCGCGTGACCGCGCGGTACTGCACCAGCGCATCGAGGCGCGCTTCGACACCATGCTGGCGCAGGGCTTCCTGGACGAAGTGCGGGCACTGCGCGCGATGCCGGAAATGGCCGCCGTGGAGGCCCCGTTGGACCTGCCGGCGGTGCGTGCGGTCGGCTATCGCCAGGCCTGGGAGTACCTGGACGGGGAGGGTGATGCCGCCCGTTTCCGTGACAAGGCGATCTTCGCCACCCGCCAGCTGGCCAAGCGCCAGCTGACGTGGCTGCGCGGCGAGCTTGATGCGCGCTGGTTCGACCCCCATATCGACCAGGAGCGCCTTGCCGGCGCGGTGTCGGCCTTCGTCGCACGCTGAACCCCCGCCAGCCGTGTAACATCATCGGTCGGCGGGCGGCTCGGGGGCCGTGGCAACCGTCGGCAACCCAATAAGAACAATAATCAGGAGTGTGCAATGTCCAAGGGGCAATCGCTGCAGGATCCTTTCTTGAACGCACTGCGGCGCGAGCGCGTGCCGGTTTCGGTGTACCTGGTGAACGGCATCAAGCTGCAGGGCACGATCGAGTCGTTCGACCAGTTCGTGGTCCTGCTGCGCAACACGGTCAGTCAGATGGTCTACAAGCACGCCATTTCCACGGTGGTTCCGGCACGCAACGTGAAGGTCGGTCCGGGCGGTGGTTACGTGCAGTCGGGTGAAGGTGGTCAGGCAGGTGATGAAGCAGACGAGTAATACCGGAGCGGTGAATGTTTGACCGCTCGAAAAAGGGCGAACACGCCCTGTTGATCCAGCCCCATTTCGGCAAGCTGGAAGACGATGTGCTGGAAGAGTTCGGTGATCTGGCCCGCTCGGCTGGGGCCAGCATCGCCGCGACGATCACCGCGCGCCTGGACCGTCCGAATCCGTCAACCCTGATCGGCAGCGGCAAGCTGGACGAGATCAAGGCCGCGGCCGATGCCAGTGGCGCCGACCTGATCCTGGTCAACCATGCGCTGAGCCCGGGTCAGGAGCGCAACCTGGAACGCTTCCTCGAGCGCCGGGTGATCGACCGCACCGGTCTGATCCTGGACATCTTTGCCCAGCGTGCACACAGCCACGAGGGCAAGCTGCAGGTCGAGCTGGCGCAGCTGCGTCACCTGGCCACGCGATTGGTTCGCGGCTGGACCCACCTGGAGCGCCAGCGCGGCGGTTCGATCGGCCTGCGTGGCCCGGGTGAGACCCAGCTGGAAACCGACCGCCGCCTGTTGCAGAAGCGGGTCGAGCAGCTGCAGAAGCGCCTGGAGAAGGTTGAAGTGCAGCGCACCCAGATGCGCCGTGCGCGCGTGCGCAGCGAGCTGCCGCGCGTGGCCCTGGTGGGCTACACCAACGCTGGCAAATCGACCCTGTTCAACGCCATGACCGGCGCCGAGGCCTATGCCGCCGACCAGCTGTTCGCCACGCTGGACCCGACCGTGCGCCGCATCGCGGTCCCGGGCGGCAGCGTGGTGCTGGCCGACACCGTCGGTTTCGTCCGCGACCTGCCGCATGATCTGGTCGCCGCGTTCCGCTCGACGCTGTCCGAGGCACGCGAGGCCGATTTCCTGCTGCATGTGGTCGACGCCGCCGATCCGCACCGCGAGGAGCGCATCGCCCAGGTGGACGAGGTGCTGACCGCGGTCGGTGCCGGTGACCTGCCGCAGCTGCTGGTGTTCAACAAGATCGACCGCATCGACGGTGCCGACGTCCGCCACGATGGCCAGGATGGCGTGCCCGACGAGTCGCGTCGTGAACGTGTCTGGATTTCCGCGCGTGACGGGCAGGGCCTTGAGCTGCTGCAGGCAGTGCTGGGCAAGCGCCTTGGCCTGCAGCACGTGACCGGTGAATTGCGCCTGCCGCCGGATGCCGGCCGCCTGCGTGCGCGCCTGCACCAGCTGGAAGTGATCCGCAGCGAACAGGCCGATGAAGAGGGCTGGCTGCTGCAGGTGGACCTGCCGATTGCCGAAGCCGAGAAGCTGGCCGCCGGTGCCGATGGCGCGCCGATCCGGGCGCTGCTGCCGGAGAAACTGCCGGAGTGGTGAGCTAGCGGCCCATGGCTGGTGGTGCCGGCCGCTGGCCGGCAACGCAATCGTGCCGGAGGGGCGCGACATCCGGCTGTCATCTGCGGTACAACGGGGTTCTTCACCCCACCGTCATGCCGATGTCCATCCCCACCGACGCCGATCTCAATGCCCAGTCCGCCGCGCTTGGGCAGCGCCTGCAACAGGCCTCGCTGCAGCTGGTCACGGCCGAAAGCTGCAGTGGCGGCTGGATCGCCAAGTGCATGACCGACATCGCCGGTTCTTCGGCGTTCTTCGACTGCGGCATGGTGGTCTACAGCTATGAAGCCAAGCAGCGCCTGCTGGGCGTGCGTGCGCAGACGCTGGAACAGTTCGGCGCGGTCAGTCGCGAAACCGTTCTGGAGATGGTGTCCGGTGCGCTGGTCAATTCCGGTGCCGGCATCGCCGTGGCGGTGACCGGTATCGCCGGCCCCGGCGGTGGCAGTCCGGACAAGCCAGTCGGCAGTGTCTGGATCGGCTGGAAGCGCCGCGGTGGCTACGCCCGCGCCGAGCTGTTCCAGTTCGATGGCGACCGCGAAGCCATCCGCCGGCAAACCGTGGCGGCGGCATTGCGCGGTATCGACGCCCAGCTGTGACATGCTGCTCCGGTAACCGTCCGGAGCACGCATGATGTGGGAAACGCTGGGCACGGTCCGTGACCTGGGCCGACTGCAGGAAATCGCCGTTGTCCTGATCCGCTACGGCTTCGGCGACGTGGTTCGGCGCATCGGCCTGGCCAGCACGCTGGAGCGGGCAGGGCGCCTGTTGCACTGGAACGAGGACCGGCAGGAGCTGCTGCGGATGACCGCACCGGTGCGCGTGCGCAGTGCGATGCAGGATCTTGGCCCGACCTTCGTCAAGCTTGGCCAGGTGCTGGCAACGCGCGTCGACCTGTTGCCGCCGGAGTGGATTGCCGAGATGTCCGAACTGCAGAACGCGGTGCCGGCCCTGCCGTACGCCGAGATCCGCGGGCAGCTCGAAGCCGACCTGGGCGCGTCGCCGGCGGAGGTATTCGCCTTCCTTGACGAAACCCCGATGGCCGCCGCCTCGCTGGCGCAGGCCCATCGCGCGCGGCTGCATGATGGTCGTGAGGTGGTGCTGAAGGTGCGGCGTCCCGGCATCCGCGACGTGGTCGAGGCCGACCTGCGGCTGCTGGCGCGGCTGGCCGAGATCGTCGAGGCCCGGTTGCCGGACCTGCGTCGCTATCGCCCGGCCGAGGTCGTGCAGCAGTTCACCGTATCGCTGCGCCGTGAGCTGGATTTTGCCGCCGAATGCCGCAATGCCGAACGCATCGCGCGCAACTTCAGCGGCCGCGACGACATACTGATTCCGAAGGTGCACTGGCAGTGGACCTGCGAGAGCCTGAACGTGCAGGACTTCGTCGACGGCATTCCCGGCCGCGATCTGGCTGGCGTCGATGCGGCGGGCCTGGACCGGCGCGAGCTGGCGCGGCGTGGTGCCGGCATCGTGCTGAAGATGGTGCTGGAGGACGGCAGCTTCCACGCCGATCCACACCCCGGCAACATCATCTACCTGCGTGACGGCCGCATCGGCGTGATCGATTTCGGCATGGTCGGTGCGCTGTCCGAAGTGCGCCGCTTCCAGGTCGCGCAACTGCTGCACGGCCTGGTCGAGCAGGACCCGCAGGGCGTGGCGGACGTGCTGCTGGACTGGGCCGGCGGCGTGGAAGTGGACGAGAACCGGCTGCAGCACGACATCAGCCAGTTCGTCGACCAGTACCGTGGCGTGCCGCTGAAGGATCTGCGCATCGGCCTGATGCTGGGCGACATCACCCAGCTGCTGCGCAGCTACAGCCTGACCCTGCCGGCCGACCTGGCACTGATGATCAAGGCCTTCCTGACCCTGGAAGGCATGGGCCGGCAGCTGGATCCGGATTTCGACATGGCCAGCGCCGCCCGCCCGTTCCTGGAGCGTGTGGTGCTGCAGCGTTATGCGCCCAGGGCGCTGCTCAAGCGCGGCCGGCGCAGCCTGTTGGGCCTGGTCGACTTCGCCGGCGAGTTGCCGCGCGACCTGCGCAAGCTGGTCCAGGCAGCGCGCCGTGGGCGCCTCCAGCTGAAGGTGGAGACCACCGCGCTGCAGGGCTTTGGCGAGCAGGTGAACCGGGCCGCGAACCGACTGGTGGTGGGCGTGATCACGGCCGCGCTGATCATCGGCTCGTCGATCGTGATGCACAGCGTCGGCGGGGTTTCCAGCCGCTGGTTGCTGGCGCTGGGCGTGTGCGGATTCATCGGCGCCGGCTTCTGCGGCGTATGGATCCTGGTTTCGATATGGAGAAGCGGCAAGCACACCTAGTGTGCTTGCCGCAGCGGTTCCCAGCGGGAACCGCGGAATCGCACAGCGATTCCTGTAGCGCCGACTGCCAGTCGGCTGCATTCGCTTTTGCTTTTGCTTTTGCTTTTGCCCGCCGGCCGGGCGTTCGCGCGCTTGCCGAGCATGCCTCGGCCCAACAAGCCCGCACCACCCCGATCGCCCCGGCACTTGCAGTCGCGCATATTAGTAGTAATACTACTAACCATGGACCTGACCGACACCCAGCAGGCGATCCTGCAGTTGATCGCCGAGCGTATCGAGAGCGAAGGCGCACCGCCGTCGCAGACTGAAATCGCACGCGCATTCGGCTTCAAGGGCGTGCGCGCGGCCCAGTACCACCTGGAAGCCCTGGAGCAGGCCGGCGCGATCCGTCGCATCCCGGGTCAGGCCCGCGGCATCCGCCTGGTGCAGGCACCGCCGGTCGAGAAGCTGGCCGAGCCGGGCCTGGCCGACAGCGTGCTGCGGCTGCCGGTGCTGGGCCGGGTTGCGGCCGGCCTGCCGATCGGTGCCGACATCGGCTCGGACGATTTCGTGGTGCTGGACCGGGTGTTCTTCTCGCCGGCGCCGGACTACCTGCTGAAGGTGCAGGGCGACTCGATGATCGATGAGGGCATCTTCGACGGTGACCTGATCGGCGTGCACCGCACCCGCGACGCCCATTCCGGGCAGATCGTGGTGGCCCGCATCGATGACGAGATCACGGTCAAGCTGCTGAAGATCGCCAAGGATCGCATCCGCCTGCTGCCGCGCAATCCCGACTACAAGCCGATCGAGGTGCTGCCGGATCAGGACTTCGCGATCGAGGGCCTCTATTGCGGCCTGTTGCGGCCCAACCGTTGACCCGTTCCGTAGCGCATTACCCCGCGGTCTTTTGTGGCGATTCTCTGGTTCCACTGAGGTTGGTACGGATGTCCGATAATTCTTTTCAGAGCGCCGGGCAGAATCTCAGCCTGTGCGATACGTCCGACTTAAAGTGAGCCCATGGCAAAGAAGACCCCCAAAGACAGCACCTCCAACGACACGACCTCTGCAAGGACCAATCCGATGGACGAGAACAAGAAGCGCGCCCTCGCTGCAGCTCTGGGCCAGATCGAAAAGCAGTTCGGCAAGGGCTCGGTGATGCGCATGGGCGACCGCGTGGTCGAGCCCGTCGAAGCCATCCCGACCGGTTCGCTGATGCTCGACATCGCGCTGGGCATTGGTGGTCTGCCAAAGGGCCGTGTCGTTGAGATCTACGGGCCGGAATCCTCGGGCAAGACCACCTTGACCCTGCAGGCCATCGCCGAATGCCAGAAGATGGGCGGCACCGCGGCCTTCATCGACGCCGAGCACGCGCTGGACCCGATCTACGCCGCCAAGCTGGGCGTGAACGTGGACGACCTGCTGCTGTCGCAGCCGGACACCGGTGAGCAGGCGCTGGAAATCGCCGACATGCTGGTCCGTTCGGGTTCGGTGGACATCCTGGTGATCGACTCGGTTGCCGCGCTGACCCCGAAGGCCGAAATCGAAGGCGAGATGGGCGACCAGCTGCCAGGCCTGCAGGCCCGCCTGATGAGCCAGGCGCTGCGCAAGCTGACCGGCAACATCAAGCGCTCCAACACCCTGGTGATCTTCATCAACCAGCTGCGCATGAAGATCGGCGTGATGATGCCGGGCCAGAGCCCGGAAACCACCACCGGTGGCAACGCGCTCAAGTTCTACGCCTCGGTCCGCCTGGACATCCGCCGTATCGGCGCGATCAAGAAGGGTGACGAGATCATCGGTAACCAGACCAAGATCAAGGTCGTCAAGAACAAGCTGGCACCTCCGTTCAAGCAGGTCATCACCGAAATCCTGTATGGCGAAGGCATCAGCCGTGAAGGCGAGCTGATCGACATGGGTGTGGATGCCAAGCTGGTGGAGAAGGCTGGCGCCTGGTACAGCTACGGTGAAGAACGCATTGGCCAGGGCAAGGACAACGCCCGCGGCTACCTGCGCGACAACCCGACTGTCGCCGCCAAGCTCGAGGCCGAGCTGCGCGAGAAATTCCAGCCGGCCGAAGCGGCCCGCGAGGAAGGCGACGACGAAGGCGAAGACGAATAAGGCTTGCTGTGGGGCAGGGTGGCGCCGTCAGTGACGTCGCCCTGTCCCGCAGGTTCGAATCGCCCAGGGATGGGCTGGGCGCCACGGATGGCGCCACCCTTGGAGTACCCATGTCCGACGCCGAAGACATTCCGACCGGCCGCAAGCGCCGGCCGCGTGAGCAGACCCCCGTGCAACGGGCGTTGGGCCTGCTGGTCCGCCGCGAGCACTCGCGCAAGGAACTCACCCGCAAGCTGACGGCCCGTGGCATCGAAGACGAAGCCGCGCAGGCCGCTGTCGCCAAGTTGACCGAGGCCGGCTGGCAGGACGACACCCGTTTTGCCGAGAACCTGGTGAGGATGCGCGCCAACACCGGTTATGGGCCGATCCATGTCCGCGCCGAGCTGGGGACCCATGGCCTGGACAGTGCCGCGATTGCCGCAGCGATGGACAGCTACGAAGGCGACTGGCAGGAAAACGCCCGTGATCTGGTCCGCCGACGCTTTGGCGAGGCCGGCCCGCAGGACCTGACGCAGCGGCGCAAGGCTGCCGATCTGCTGGCCCGGCGGGGCTTCGACGGCGACAGCATCCGCCGCGCGACCCGCTACGACCCGGATGACTGAGACTGGCGGCGCCGGGCCTGATACCCTTTAGGTTTTCGGCGGTCCCTCGCGACCCTGGCCAACGCGGCCGGTGGTCCGGGTCCGCCGGCCCGCAGACTGCCAGCCCCCAATGAACGCATCCGCCAAATTCACGACATCCCAGATCCGCAGCGACTTCCTTGAGTTCTTCAAGGGTAAAGGCCACACCATCGTGCCGTCGGCGCCGCTGGTGCCGGGCAATGATCCGACCCTGCTGTTCACCAACTCCGGCATGGTGCAGTTCAAGGACGTGTTCCTTGGCGCGGAAAAGCGCAGCTACGTGCGCGCGGCCGACGTGCAGCGCTGCCTGCGCGCGGGCGGCAAGCACAACGACCTCGACCAGGTCGGCTACACCGCGCGCCACCACACCTTCTTCGAAATGCTGGGCAACTGGTCGTTCGGCGACTACTTCAAGAAGGACGCGATCGCCTGGGCCTGGGAGCTGCTGACCCAGGTCTGGAAGCTGCCGGCCGAACGCCTGCTGGTCACCGTGTATCAGACCGACGACGAAGCCTACGAACTGTGGCGCGACATGGTCGGCGTTCCGGAAGAGCGCATCGTACGCATCGGCGACAACAAGGGCGCGCCGTTCGCTTCGGACAACTTCTGGCAGATGGCCGACACCGGCCCGTGCGGCCCGTGCACCGAGATCTTCTACGACCACGGTGATCATATTGCCGGTGGTCCCCCGGGTTCCCCGGACGAAGACGGCGACCGTTTCATCGAGATCTGGAACCTGGTGTTCATGCAGTTCGACCGCCAGCCCGACGGCACCCTGGTGCCGCTGCCGGCGCCGTGCGTGGATACCGGCATGGGCCTGGAGCGCCTGGCGGCGATCCTGCAGCACGTGCACACCAACTATGAGATCGACCTGTTCCAGGCGCTGATCCGCAAGGCTTCCGAGCTGACCGGCACCGCCGACCTGGAGAACAAGTCGCTGCGCGTGATTGCCGACCACATCCGTGCCTGTTCGTTCCTGATCGTCGATGGCGTGCTGCCGTCCAACGAAGGCCGCGGTTACGTGCTGCGCCGTATCATCCGCCGCGCCCTGCGCCATGGCTGGATGCTGGGTGTGCGCCAGCCGTTCTTCAGCAAGCTGGTGCCGACCCTGGTCGAGCAGATGGGCGAGGCCTATCCAGAGCTGCCGGCGGCGGTGGACACCGTCACCCGTGCGCTGCAGGCCGAAGAAGAGCGTTTCGCCGAAACCCTCGACGCCGGCATGAAGATCTTCGAGGACGTGGCCGGCAAGGCCAGCAATGGCGTGATCCCGGGCGTTGACGCGTTCCGCCTGTACGACACTTATGGCTTCCCGCTCGACCTGACCCAGGACATTGCCCGCGAGCGCGACCTGACCGTCGACATCGCCGGCTTCGATGCCGCGATGGAACAGCAGCGCGAAACCGCACGGGCGGCCGGCAAGTTCGGCGGCGGCGTGACCCTGCCGGCCGAGCTGGTGGCAACGCTGAGCCCGACCCTGTTCCTGGGCTATGACCGCCTGCAGGCCGACGGCCTGAGCGTGCTGGCCCTGCTCAAGGACGGTCGTCCGGTGCAGTCGGCCGATGCCGGTGATTCGGTCATCGTCATCACCAACCAGACCCCGTTCTATGCCGAATCCGGCGGCCAGGTCGGTGACACCGGCGTGCTGGCTGGCAACGGCGTGCGCCTGGCGGTGGAGGACACCCAGAAGTTCGCCGGCCAGTTCCATGGCCACGTCGGCACCTTGTCCGAAGGCGGCCTGAAGGTCGGCGATGTGCTGTCCGGCCAGGTCGATGGCGAGCGCCGTGGCGCCACCATCCTCAACCACTCGGCCACCCACCTGCTGCACGCCGCGCTGCGCGAAGTGCTGGGCACCCACGTGCAGCAGAAGGGCTCGCTGGTCGCGCCGGACCGCCTGCGTTTCGACTTCTCGCACTTCCAGCCGATCAGCGCGGAAGAGCTGGCGGTGATCGAGCGCAAGGTCAACCAGCAGGTGCGTGCCAACAACGCCGCTGAAGTGCACACCATGGCCATGCAGGAAGCGCTGGACTTCGGCGCGATGGCCCTGTTCGGCGAGAAGTACGGTGAGCACGTGCGCGTGCTGAAGATGGGTGACTACTCCACCGAGCTGTGCGGTGGCACCCACGTCAACCGTACCGGCGACATCGGTCTGTTCAAGATCACCTCCGAGGGCGGTGTTTCCGCCGGCGTGCGCCGCATCGAGGCGGTTACCGGCCAGGGTGCCCTGGACTACGTGGACGCCGAAGAGGCCCGCCTGGCCGAGGCCGCTGAACTGCTCGGTGGCAGCGCTGCCGACGTGGTCGAGAAGATCCGTGCCCTCGGCCAGCGCCAGAAGCAGCTGGAACGCGAACTGGAGGCGGTGAAGGCCAAGGTCGCCGCCGGTGCCACGGCCGACCTGTCCGGCCAGGCCGTCGAGGTCGCCGGCGTGAAGGTGCTGGCTGCCCGCCTGGAGGGCTTCGACGCCAAGGCCCTGCGTGACGCCATGGACCGCCTGAAGCAGCAGCTGGGCGACGCGGTGATCGTGCTGGCCGGTGCCCAGGACGGCAAGGCCGCCCTGGTCGCGGGTGTGAACGGCAGCGCAATGGGCAAAGTCAAGGCCGGGGAACTGTTGTCCCATATCGCCGGTCAGATCGGGGGCAAGGGCGGCGGACGCCCGGACCTCGCCCAGGGTGGTGGCGAGGACGGGCCCGCCCTTGCCACTGCGCTGGCTGCAGTCGTCGAATGGGTCAGCCCCCGCCTGTGATGAACCCCGCCGTCCCCCTCCTTGTAGGAGCGGGACGGCTGACGGTACCATTGCGAATCTTTTCCCTTTGTCGTGGTAGCGCTTCTTGACGGAGCGTCAAGCCGGTGGGGGATACCCTTCCACACGGTTCCATGGAGACTTACAAAAATGTTGATCCTGACTCGCCGCGTCGGCGAAACCCTGATGATCGGTGACTCGGTGAGCGTCACCGTGCTTGGCGTCAAGGGTAACCAGGTGCGTATCGGCATCACTGCGCCGAAGGACGTCGCTGTGCATCGCGAAGAGATCTACCAGCGCATCCAGCGTGGTGATGAAGCCGGTGGCACCGGTAGCGAAAATTCTGCCGAATAACGCTTTACCTTCGCACTCGATTAACGTTATGATTCACGCCCCGCTGAGGTGCAACGCACCAGACGCGGAGAATACCCCGGAGTGATGCCCGAGTGGCCGAAGGGGCTCCCCTGCTAAGGGAGTATAGGGTCAAAAGCTCTATCGAGGGTTCGAATCCCTCTCACTCCGCCAGATACAAAGAAGCGCCTGCAGATCCTCGATCTGCAGGCGTTTTTCTTTATGGCCGGCCTTCAGAGCCGTATCGTCACGCCGACCTGGAAGCCCCGCCCCGGCAGGGGCGCGATGTACTTCAGCGGCGAGTTGTGCGGCCGCGCTTCTTCATTGAGCAGGTTGCTGCCATTGACGAACACTTCCACGCCTGCGATGTAGCTGTTGCGCACTGGAAGTTCGCGGCTGACCTGCAGGTCGACCAGGTTGAATGCGTCGAGCGGAATTTCCTCACTGACATTGCGACCCAGGTACTTCTGCGCGTCGTAGCAGGTGCTGGACAGTTGTGCCTTCCAGCCTTCGCGCTGCCACTGCAGGTTGGCGCCGTAGCGGTTGGTCGGCATGTTCGGCAGATACTCGCCGTCGTTGTGGGCGCGCAGCGAATCCGGGTGGTCGGCCTTGTTCTTCACCAGGTCGGCGAAGGCGGAGACGTTCAACGTGCCATAGCGGCCCAGGTCCAATGCCTGCGACGCGTCGATCTCGAAGCCCTTCACCGTGGTGTCGGTCTGCTTCCAGTACTTCAGCGGCAGGCGGTTGGCGGTCTGCAGGCCGGAATAGCCGAGATAGAGGTAGTTCTCGTACCGCATCCGGTACGCGGTGGCGGACAGCTCGAAACCGCCGAGGTGGAACAGGCCGGTCAGTTCCAGGTTCTTCGCGCGCTCCGGTTCCAGGTTCTGGTTGCCTTCTTCCTGTGTCATCACGGAATAGTGCGCGTTGCTGGCATACAGCTCGTTGATCTCCGGGGCGCGCTGTGAGGATGAGTAACGGACCTTGGCCGCGAACAAGGGGCCGAGCTCGACGTACGAGCCGAGGCTGTAGCTGTTGAGCCGGTAGTCGCGGTCCTGCAGTTTCGTGTTGGCGGCATTGCGCGCGGTCTTGAAGCGGCTGGGCTGTAGTGCGTGGTCGACCCGTTCGTGGCGTACGCCAGCATCGAAGGTAACCCAGCCGACGTCCACCGTTTCCTTCAGGAATACCGCATTGCTGCGGGTGTCCACGTCCGGCAGGTAGCGCTGCGAGCCGCTGCCGCTGACATCACGCGACTGGTGGCTGAAACCGACCAGGCCGCTGAGCGGGCCGACGCGTTGATGGCTGAGCAGCAACTCGGCCTGGGTGCTCTCGAAATCGTAGTCGTTTGCCCTGGTGGTACCCAGCCGCTCGCCTGAAGTGTTGTCCAGCCTGGACACGCGGAGTTCCGCGCGCTCGAACCACGGCAGCGGATCACGCAGCAGGGCTTCCAGCGCGTAGCGCTGCTGCTTGATCACCACGCCCACCGGCAGGCCATCGGCATGGTTGGAACCGAACGACAGGTTCTGCATCGAGAAGCCCGGCACGCCGTACTCGCTGTCCTTGGCATCGATGCTGACACCGACGTAGCCGCGGTCAAAGAACAGGGTCGAGCCGAAGGCCACCTGCGAGTTGCGCACATGGCTGTTGCCCAGCCGATGATGGTAGTCGGGCGTCACATCATTGTTGATCTGCTTCTGCACGTATGACGGCGTGCCGGCGACATAGGCAGGGTTGACCGGGTTGATATAGGTGCGGCGCTGCCAGACCGAGGTCGGGTTGTTGGTGTAGAACGAGAATTCACCATCGGCCCAGTCAGGATTCTCGGTCATGAACTGGTCGACGTAAGGCTGCGAGGCCTTGTTGTAGATCTGCTGTACGCGTGCTTCCTTCTGGCAGCTGTCGGCCAGCGCCGAGTTGACGCCGCCGGTCGGCGGGAACAGTCGGGTGTTGCAGACACGGGCCTTGCTGTTGCCGGGGATGTCGTAGTGCGAGATGCGCTGGCGCGAGACCTGCAGGTTGGTCGAGAGGTTGCGCTGGTTGTTGAAGTTCATGCGGAAGCCCTGCGCATCGGCGGCATTGAAGCCCTTGCGCAGGACCAGTTCCATCGACTGGTCCTTGTCTTCCATGCTGCGCGAGATCAGGCCCGAATCGATCTCGACGCTGCCGCCGATCGCATTGCCGCCATAGCGCACCGTGTCCGAGGACTTGTTGACGGTGACGCTGCGCACGAACAGTGGATCGAACGGAATATTGATGTCGCCGCTGATCGCGTTCATGCCGAGGATGGACTGGCCGTCCTGCAGGATCTGCACGCGGTTGCCGCTGAGGCTGCGGATGACCGGGGCGCCCGCGTTCGGCCCGAAAGCACTGTTCTGCACGCCGGAGACGTGTTCGAGCAGGCCGCCGAGGGTGCGGTTCTGCGCCTGCGGATTGTCGACGGTGACCCGGCTGTCGATGCGCGAGGGCTGGGAAGCCTGGACCTGGAGGGTGGGGAGGGTGGGTTCGTCCGCGGCCTGGGCGGTGTGGACGGCGAACAGAATGGCAGCAGCAAGCAGGTGGCGACGCATGGCAGGACTCGTGAAGGCGAAGTGAAATGTTATAACGTAACTCTTTGTATCGGCAAGGACGGATGAGACCTTGCCGCCAGACCGAAATCGCGGGGGCGCGAATGAGGTTGCCGCGTGTTCAGCGCCCCGCCTTGCGCCGGGCGCCGATGCTGTGCACGATCCGAGGCGCTGCGCCCCACAACGCGTCACGCAGAATCTTCTTCACTGGAACGGAGCAACGTATGAAGCTGTTGTCCGCTGTGTTGTTGTCTGCGCTTTCACTCCCCGCCGTTCCGGCGCTGGCAGTGGAGACTTCGCCTTCTCCCCTGCTGGGGCGCTGGTCGCTGGATATCGCCACGTCTGCGCTACCCGAAGCGCAGCGCCCGAAGCACGTGGTGCTCGAGTTCAAGGACGCCGGTGGTGGCCGCTGGAGCTCGCACGTGGACATCGTCCTGCACGACGGCAAGACCATGAAATCCGACGGCACGCTGGCCCTGGATGGCACGCCCGGCGCCCTGTCCGGCACCTATGGCGCGGACAAGGCCAACCTGAAACTGCCTGCACCGAACACGCTGGTGATGCAGCTGGTGGACCATGGCACGCCGGCCTCCACCCGCATCTACACCGTGGCGGATGACCAGGCGACGATGACCGAGACCAAGGCGTTCTACGGTCATGACGGTACGCCGATCCTGCAGACCAACCTGTTCAAGCGCATGCCGTAGCGATGCTGCATTCACCGCGCCCGCAGGGCAGGCGTGGTGAATGCAACGGCCTTACACGGCGGCGGCCGGATCGCGCTTGCCGGTGTCGATGCCGTACTTGTCGATCGCGTCCTGCATCCGCGAGCGTTCGATGCGGCCTTCGTCGGCCAGCGACTTCAGGGCCGCCAGTACGATGAAGTGGCGATCCACTTCGAAGAACGTGCGCAGCGATTCACGCGTGTCGGAACGGCCGAAGCCATCGGTGCCCAATGCGGTGAAGCGGCGGTCGTTGATGAAGGGACGGATCTGGTCGCCGACGATCTTCATGTAGTCGGTGGCCACCACCACCGGGCCTTCATGACCCTGCAGGCACTGCTGCACGTAGGGCACGCGCGGTTCTTCGGCCGGATGCAGCAGGTTCCAGCGCTCGGCGGACAGCCCGTCGCGGCGCAGTTCGGTCAGGCTGGTCGCGCTCCACACATCGCTGGCGATGCCGAAGTCCTGCTGCAGCAGGTCTGCCGCGGCTTCCACTTCGCGCAGGATCGAGCCGCTGCCCATCAGCTGCACGCGTGGCTGCAAGGCGTTGTCGGCGGCTGCCGGATGCAGCAGGTACAGGCCCTTCAGGATGCCGGCTTCGGTGCCTTCGGGCAGTGCCGGCTGCGGGTAGTTCTCGTTGAGTACGGTGATGTAGTAGTAGATGTCTTCCTGGTCGACATACATGCGGCGCAGGCCGTCGTGGATGATCACCGCCAGTTCGTAGCTGTAGGTCGGGTCGTAGGACACGCAGCTCGGAATCACCGACGACAGCACGTGGCTGTGGCCGTCATCGTGCTGCAGGCCTTCGCCCATCAGCGTGGTGCGGCCCGACGTGGCACCGAGCAGGAAGCCGCGGGTACGCGCGTCGGCAGCGGCCCAGGCCAGGTCACCGACGCGCTGCAGGCCGAACATCGAATAGAAGATGTAGAACGGAATCGTGGCCAGGCCGTGGTTGCTGTAGGCGGTGCCGGCGGCGATCCATGAACAGATCGCACCGGATTCGTTGATGCCTTCCTGCAGGATCTGACCGTCCTTGGCTTCCTTGTAATAGCTCAGCTGGCCGGCATCCTGCGGGGTGTACAGCTGGCCCAGGTAGGAGTGGATGCCGATCTGGCGGAACAGGCCTTCCATGCCGAAGGTGCGCGATTCATCGGGCACGATCGGAATCACCAGCTTGCCCAGATCCGGGTCCTTCAGCAGGCTGGTGAGGATGCGCACGAAGCCCATGGTGGTGGACTGGCCGCGATCGCCACTGCCCTGCAGCTGGGTGTTGAAGATCGACAGCGGCGGCAGCGGCAGCGGATCCACCTTGGCCAGGCGCGCCGGCAGCTGCCCACCCTGGATGCGGCGGCGTTCGGCGAAGTAGGCGGCCTCGGCGCTGCCCGGTTCCGGGCGCAGATAGGGCATCTCCTCCAGCTGCTCGTCGCTGACCGGCAGGTTGAAGCGGCCGCGGAAGGCGCGTACTGCATCGGCGCTCATCTTCTTCAGCTGGTGGTTGATGTTCTGGCCTTCGCCGGCTTCGCCCATGCCGAAACCCTTGACCGTCTTGGCCAGGATCACCGTCGGCCGGCCGCGGGTGTTCACCGCCTGCTGGTAGGCGGCGTACACCTTCTGCGGATCGTGGCCACCACGTGCCAGCGCCCAGATGTCGTCATCGCTCATGTGCGCGACCAGCTCCAGCAGCTCGGGGTAACGGCCGAAGAAATGCTCGCGCACGTAAGCACCGCTCTGCGACTTGAAGGTCTGGTAGTCGCCATCCACGCATTCCATCATGCGCTGGCGCAGCAGGCCGCTGTGGTCGCGGGCCAGCAGGTCGTCCCAGCCACTGCCCCAGATCAGCTTGATCACGTTCCAGCCGGTCGCGCGGAACGTGCCTTCCAGTTCCTGGATGACCTTGGCGTTGCCGCGCACCGGACCGTCCAGGCGCTGCAGGTTGCAGTTGACCACGAACACGATGTTGTCCAGCCGCTCGCGGCCGGCCAGCGAAATCGCCGCCAGCGATTCGGGCTGGTCCATCTCGCCGTCGCCGAGGAAGGCCCAGACCTTGCGGTCCTGGTGCTGCTTCAGGCCGCGGTACTCAAGGTAACGCATGTAGCGCGCCTGGTAGGCGGCGGTCAGCGGGCCCAACCCCATCGACACGGTGGGGAACTGCCAGAACTCCGGCATCAGGCGCGGGTGTGGATACGAAGACAGGCCGTCACGACCGGCTTCGCGGCGGAAGTTGTCCATCCGTGCCGGATCGATGCGCCCTTCCACGTACGCACGGCCATAGATGCCCGGCGCGGAATGGCCCTGGATGTAGATCATGTCGCCGTCGAAGGTGTCGGTACGGCCACGGAAGAAGTGGTCGAAGCCCACGTCGTACAGCACCGCCGCCGACTGGTAGGTGGCGATGTGGCCGCCGACGTTGGAGTGCTTGCCGGCGCGCAGCACCATCACCATCGCATTCCAGCGGATCATCGCGTTCAGGCGGCGCTCGATGGCCAGGTCGCCCGGGTAGGCCGGCTGGCGCTCCGGCGGGATGGTGTTGACGTAGGCGGTCCACGCGCGCGCATGCAGATCGCCGTGCCGCTGCGCATCCAGCTCGCTGAGCTGGTCGATCAGGTAATGCGCGCGTGGCCGGCCACCGGCCTGCATCACCGCCTCCAGCGATTCACGCCACTCCCGCGTTTCCAGCGGGTCGGTATCGAAGGGGGTCAGGGCTTGGTTCATGACTGTCTCCAGAGGGCGCCGACTCTGCCTGGGCGACAACACCGGCAGGGCGCACAGCACTGGAGCGGGGTCGCAATGGCGGGGCCGTGACGCGAAGGGCGACCGTGGCGGCCACCGGGGAGGCAAGCGTAGGCCTGGCCCCGCGGCTTCGATAGGCGGGCCCGGCTTGGGTCTCTGGCAAGCAAGGGTTGGCACGGTGCGCCATATCATGGGCGAATGTGCCGGGCGGAGAGTGCCTGGCATGGCCGCCTGCTGCAACGCCACTGTCATCGATGGTCGTCACCCTGCGGGGCTTTCCAGCCTCGGGGTGTTGGCCGGCCGTGAACAGCGTGAGGATCTGGGAGAAGAGCTACGCGCTGCGCCGACGGCTGCTGCGTGGCTTCTTCCTGCGTCGCGGTTCTGCCAGCGAAGACGCCGAGGACCTGGCGCAGGAGGTGTACCTGCGGCTGCTGCGGGCCACCGGCGAGAATGCCGCAGCGATCGAGAACCCGGAGGCCTACCTGTTCACGGTCGCGGCCAACCTGGCACGCGAGCACGCGCGCGCGCGTTTGTCGCTGCCGCCGCTGGAAGACGTGGATCAGCTGGCCGAAGTGCTGAAAAGCGAAGAAGACATCGAGGGCGAGTTCGAGCGCGCGCAGCGCTGGAACGATATCCGCAGCACCATCGCACGTCTGCCGGCGACCACGCGACGGGTGATGGAGCTGCATTACCGCGACGGGCTGGACTGCCCGGCAGTCAGCCAGCAGTTGCAGGTGTCGGTGCACATGGTGCGCAAGCACATCGGCAAGGGTCTGGAGGCCTGCAGGAAGGCGCTGGGCGCCAGGGAGCACGCATGAACCGAAACGCATCGCCCATGGCCGACGACACGCTCGCCTGCGAGGCAATGGACTGGTTCCTGCGCAATCGCGAGGGAGTGCTGGACGAGGCCGAGCGGGTTGCGTTCCTGGACTGGATGAAGCGCTCGCCCGAGCACGTGCGCGCCTATATGCACGCCCTCGCGCTGCACCGGCAGGTCGGCGAGGCACTGCAATCGCCGTTGCCGGAAGAGGCGCCGGCGCCGCCACGGCAGGCGGCCGCCAAAGTGGTGCCTCTGTTCGATAGTGCCCCCGCCGCGCCGCACGCCGCGCCGCTGCGCCGCTGCACGCGCGGGTGGGTGATGGCTGCCGCAGCCTGCATCGCCCTGCTCGGCGTGGGCCTGGTTCCGCAGCTGATGCCCACCGAACAGCTGTACAGCGCCGACCATGGTGAACTGCGTGACCTGGTGCTGCCTGACCGGACACAGGTGCGGCTCAACGCGGACAGCCGCCTGCGGGTACGCATGGGCTGGTTCAGTCGCAATGCGGAACTGCTGCAGGGCGAGGCGACGTTCGACATCGCACGCGACCGCCGCCCGTTCCAGGTGCAGGTGAACGGCCTGGAGATCCGGGACATCGGCACAGTCTTCGACGTGTCGCGACGGCTGCAGAGCACGCGCATCGGTGTGGTTTCCGGCGAGGTCGAGGTCTGGAGCCAGGGCGCGGGTGCCCGCCGCCTGGCCCAGTTGGGGCAGGGCCGGGTGGTGCAGGTCGACGCGCGCAGCCATGCGGTGGAGTCCTTGGACATGCCACTGTCGATGCTGCTGGACTGGCAGCAGCGCAAAGTGTCCTTCCTTGACGAACGCTTGGACGAAGTGGCTGCTGCCTTCAACCGGCACAACCAGGTGCAGGTGCGCGTGCTGGACGAGGGCGCGGCATCGGCACGGTTGTCCGGCAGCCTCGATGCGCATCGCATCGGTGCGCTGCAGGCCTTCCTCGAACGTGACCCGCGCTTCGTGGTGAGCCGCGAGGGCGACACAGTGCGGGTTGGCAGCCGCTGAGGCCGAGGTGGCCGTGGACTGTCAGAAAAAATTCATTGAATCCGCGTTCTCCACTTTGGTGGATGCGGGCTCTTACTTGGGAGAAGCCGCTGCCGATCCGCGCAGCGGCGCCTGCTGCCTTCTCTCTTCCAAGGACCCGTGATGCGCAACACGCTCTACCTGTCGATCATCCTCGCCCTGTCTACCGGCAGCATGCCATTGGCCTTCGCCGCCGCCGCCGATGGCCTGGAGGCGCGTGTGTCCACGCCGATCGCGGCACAGCCGTTGGCGCGTGCACTGGAGCAGTTGTCACGCAGTTCCGGGGTGCAGTTCCTGTACTCGGCCGATGGCGATGCCCGCATGGCCGGTGCGGTGCCGCGCGGTGCCACCGTCAGGCAGGCGCTGGATGCACTGCTGGCCGGTACCGGTCTGGGCTACACCGTGGTGGATGGCAATGTCATCGCCATCGATCCGGCACCGGTACGCAACGCGCCGAACCCCGGAGCACCGAAGCCGCGCGAGGCCGAGGCGGTGGTGGCGCCGACCCTGGACACGGTGAAGGTGATTGCCGCGCACGAGGTGATCGACCAGAAGAAGACCTCACCGGTGATCAAGGATTCGGTGGTCTACGACGAAATGGACAGCTACGGCGACGAGACCCTGGCCGAGAGCCTGATGGCCGCTCCAGGCCTGAGTGCGGTGGAGGATGCCGGCGAGCCACGTTACGTGACGGTGCGCGGCGTACAGGCCAATCTCAACTACACCACCATCGATGGCATCGCGATTGCCAGCGTGGGTGGCAGTGGCTCCGGCGAACGCATGAACAACCTGCAGCTGATTCCCAGCGACATCGGCACCCGTACCGACATCTACAAGAGCTTCAGTGCGGAGCAGGCACCGGATGCGATCGGCGGCGTGATCGACATCATCAGCCGCAGTGCCTTCGACCGGTCCGGCAAGTACGTGTTTGCCGACGTGGCAGGTATCTATTCCACGGCCGAGACCAACGTCGAGCGCAGCGCTGGCGGCAACCACGAAACCCTGGGCCACTTCGGCAAGAGCGCCAAGATGGTGTTCTCCAACCAGTTCGGCGCCGGGCAGGAGTTCGGCATCGTTGCGGTGGCACGCTATGAGCAGCGTTCGCGCAACAGCGTCAAGCGCTGGGTGGAGTCGAACTACTACTACAACGACGCCGGCAAGTACCTCACCGACGGCACCACCGGGCCGGATGAGGCCAAGGGTTGGAACGGGCTGCGTGCGCCCGGCAATTTCAGCACCGGCACCTACACCAACTTCATCACCAACTTCGGCGGCTCGGCCAAGCTGGAATGGAAGCCGTCGGACGATCCGTTCTACGCATCGCTGCTGCTGTACTCGTACCGGTTCTACGAGAACTCGACGATGAACAAGACCGATCTGTACGGCAACGCCAAGTTTCCGATCCGCAACCAGACCGAGGACAGCGGCACCACCCAGATCAACAGCATCTACATCAAGAACCGCCACGACCGCTGGGACCGCAGCAACCGTGGCGCCATCGCCAGCTTCAACTGGGACATCGGCGACCGTTCGCGGCTGAGCCTGCGTGGCGGCCATACCGAAGAGACTTTCCACAACAACCAGGTCTACTGGGGTGTGCGCGCCTACCCAAGCAGCCTGTTCGTCGACTACGAGAACGACAGCCACGGTTTCCCCAACGCGGTAGCGGTGTCCGATTCCAGCCTGTTGACCAGCTCGGCGTTCAAGCTCAATCCGGCGCAGGCCTATGTCTCCCCGCGCGATGCCAAGGAGAGCATCGACAACCTGCGCGCCGACTTCAGCTACAACATCGACGCCGATGCGCGTGGCTTCGGCCTGGCCACCGGCGCCGAATACCGCCACCTGAAGATCTGGCAGGACATCGACTTCGACTACTTCAGGAGCAACGCCACGCTCAACGATTACCTGTATCCGGGATCGACGCTGCTGGGCAGCGTGCCGGGCTTCCCGCTGATTGACAACCGCAAGTGGAACGAGGAACTGCTACCGAAACTGGGCAACAACAATGCGGCGTATCCGAATGCCAACTTCACCAGTGACTACAGGTACGTGGAGGACATCACCAATGCGTACGTGTCCGCGCACTACGCCTGGGACCGGCTGCTGCTGATCGGTGGCCTGCGCCATGACCACACCCGCTTCGATGCCTACAGCCCGTTCAGTAATGATGGCGGCACCACCTATACCTCCGCCTTCCGCAACACGAGCGGTGGCTACAACAACCTGTTGCCCTCGTTGAATGCGACGTTCAAGCTGAGCGAGGACCAGCGCCTGCGCTTCTCCGCCAGCCGCACGCTGGGCCGGCCGACGCCGAGCAACATTGCCCAGGCCACCAGCACCAGCTGTGGCGATGACGAGGAGGGCAGGGGCTTCTGCACCATCAAGCAGGGCAATGCGAACCTGCAGCCGCGCCGTTCCACCAACATCGACCTTGCATGGGACCTGTACTTCAACGGCAACAACGGCCTGGTCTCGGTGGCGTTGTTCGACAAGGTAATCAAGGACGACATCTACACCCTGACCACCTTCGAGAACGTGGGCGATACCCGTTACCGGGTGACCCAACCGATGAACACCGATGAGTCCAGGCTGCGCGGCGTCGAGTTCGCGGTGGCCAACCGCAACCTGCAATGGGGCCGCCAGCGCTTCGACATGTACTTCAACGCCACGCGGCTGGAAGGCAGGACCAACTACCGCATCACCGATGGCACCGAGCGACGCCTGGACCGGCTGCTGTACCAGCCGGACTGGTCGCTCAATGGTTCGGTGATCTGGCGCATGCCGTGGAAGAACTCGCAACTGCGCCTGTCCGGAACCTACCGCAGCCGGATGCTGGTCGACTTCGGCGATACCCAGTGGCTGGACTCGTACTACGACCCGTACATGACCTTCAACATGGCCTTCAGCCACAAGGTCAGCAGGCACGTGACGCTGAAGTACGAAGCCAAGAACCTGTTCAACACCCAGCCGACCTACAGCACCGGCCCGAACGGGCGCTTCCGTACCGAGATCGACGACTACGGCCGCTTCTTCTACTTCCACATCATCTACAACTGAGGGCACAGCCGTGGAGACGATCAATCGCAGGCGATTCCTGGCCCTGGCCGGTCTGTCCGCTGCCGGCGCCTGGATGGGCACGGCACGCGCGCTGGCCGCGCAGGCCGATGCCACCACGCTGAACCCGCGCAACCTGCTGGCCAAGCCGCGCTTTGCCAGCACGCCCTTCACCCTGGGCGTGGCCTCGGGTGATCCCACGGCCGACGGCATGGTGCTGTGGACGCGGCTGGCGACGGAGCCGCTGGTGTTCGGCGGTGGCATGCCGACCCGGCCGATGGTGGTCGAATGGCAGCTGGCAGCGGACGAAGGCATGCGCAAGGTGGTACGCCAGGGTTCGGCGCTCGCGCATCCCGAACTCGGCCACGCGGTGCACGTGGAACTGGAAGGATTGGCGCCCGGACGGCCCTACTGGTACCGCTTTACCGTGGGTGGTCACGCCAGTGCAGTCGGTTGTACCCGCACGCTGCCGGCAGCCGCGGCAGCGGTGGATCGCGTGCGCTTTGTGGTGGCCGGCTGCCAGCACTACGAAGAAGGCCACTACACCGCGTGGCGGCGCATCGCCGAGGAACCGCTGGATTTCGTCTTCCACTACGGTGATTACATCTACGAAGGTGAAAGCCAGCCTGGCCTGCGGAAGATGAACGGCCAGCCGTTCACCAACCTGCGCAACCACGTCGGCCCGCAGACCTACACGCTGGATGATTACCGCCGCCGCTACGCCCAGTACAAGAGCGATGCCGACCTGCAGGCCGCGCATGCGTCGGCACCGTGGTTCGTCACTTTCGATGACCATGAAGTGGACAACAACTGGGCCGGCGCCGAAGACCAGGACGATACGCCCAGCGAAGTGTTCCTGCTGCGGCGCGCACAGGCGTTCCAGGCCTACTACGAGAACATGCCGCTGCGTCGTTCGGCATTCCCGCGCGATGGCCACATGCAGCTGTACCGGCGCGCACGCTACGGAACGCTGATGGACCTGCACCTGCTCGACACACGCCAGTACCGCAGCAAGCAGGTGAACATGGCGCTGCGTGAGGACGTGGAATCGCCGGAGCGCAGCATTGTCGGTGCGAAGCAGGAGCGCTGGCTGTTCGATGGCCTGGCCGATGCCGCACCGCGTTGGCACACCATCGCCCACCAGGTAGCGCTGGGCAACTACATGCGCGAGAAGGACGGCGTGGTGCAGTCGTCCGATGACCAATGGTCGGGTTACCTGGACAGCCGCCGGCGCCTGCTCGACCACATCCAGAAGGTCGGCTTCGGCAACGTGGTGACCGCCTGTGGCGACGCGCACCGGCATTACGCCAGCGACCTGGTGCAGGACCATCGTGATTCGGGCGTGGTCTCCAGCGAGTTCCTTGCCACTTCGATCACTTCGGGGGCCGATGGCCAGGGCGTGGACGCTTACGCCCGCAACCAGCTTGCGCACAGCCCCAATCTGAAGGCGACCACCGACAAGCGTGGCTATGTGCTGTGCGATGTCACCCGTGATGCGTGGATCGGCGACATGAAGACGCTGGATACGGTGATGCGACCGAACGGTACCGTGCAGAGCTGGAAGCGCTACGCGGTGGAGCACGGCCGGCCGGGGCTGCAGGAGGCCTGAATCTAGCGGTCTGCGCTGTAGAGCCGAGCCCACGCTCGGCTGCTTCTTTCGGGGCAATGCGACCGGGGCGAAAGCTGCCGAGCATGGGCTCGGCCCTACAGGGATTCTTCAATCGTGCTCGAACCGCAGCGGTTCGGTGCCCATCGCCGGGTCACTGGTGCCGGGGCGACCATCCTCGGCGCGGCCGGCCAAACGCAGCACACTCCCACCCGCGCTGATGCGCAGGTCATACCAGCCGGCGGTAGGCGTTGCATCCCACGCCAATGAAGTCTGCGCATGTGCGGGCAGCGCCAATGTCTGTTCGGGCATGTGTCCTGCATAGGCGCCGCCATGCACGCGCACCTGCTGTGCACTGTCACCCAGATTGCGCAGGTGCAGCCGCAGCTGGCCATCCGCGCGATCAATTGAAGCCTGCACGGCAGGAGCCTTGGCCGCACCCTGGAAGTGGCGGTGGAAGCCGTTCGGACCGAGCAGCCACAGGTCATAGCGGCCCTGGGCGTCCAGCGGCCAACGCTCGCGCAGCGGCATGCCCGGCAGCAGCGTGTAACGGCGCGGCACCGCCTCCAGCCGCAGCCGATCGTAGACATGCAGCACTGCCGCTGCGCCCTCGCAGGACAACGCCAGGTCAACGCCCGCGACGTCGACCGCAGCAATCGATGCCTGCGGTCGATAGGGAAGGGCACGCGCCGGGCGTACACCGCTTTCCTGTTTCGCTGGCTTCAGCCCCTCTGGCAGCGCGGGCACGGTGCGCCCCGGCAAAGCAGCGGCGCGTGCGGCCACCGCGCTCACGTCGGGCAGGCCGCGGACGAACGGGCGGGTATCGCGCTGGGCAAAGTCGAACGCAGTGCTGAGGTCGCCGCAGACCGCGCGGCGCCACGGCGAGATGTCCGGCGCGGACACACCAAAGCGGCGTTCGATCAGTCGAATGACCGAGGTGTGGTCGTACACCTGCGAATCGACCCAGCCACCGCGGCTCCAGGGCGAGATCACGTACAGCGGCACGCGCGGGCCCAGCCCATACGGGCGGCCGCGCAGTTCGGCGAAGTCGTACTTCTCATCTCCCGGTGCCGGATGGCGGTGGTACTCGCCTTCAGTGCTGACCGAGGACGCACCCGCCCAGCCACCGTCCACCGGCGAAGGCGGTGCCGGTGGTGGCATGTGGTCGAAGAAACCGTCGTTCTCGTCGAACATCAGCAGCAGGGCGGTGCGGCTCCACACCTGCGGATCGGCGGTCAGTGCATCCAGCACGCGTGCGGTATAGGCCGCGCCCTGGGCCGGGCTGGAGGGGCCGGGATGCTCGCTGCCGGCCGCGTCGGCGATGATGAAGCTGACCTGCGGCAGGCGTCCGTCGATGACGTCCTGGCGCAGCTGCGCCAGGCCACGCGTGCTGACCCCGCGTGCGCGCAGCTGCGGGTCATGCCCCGGCGCAGCGCGGTAGGCCTGGCGGAACGCCTCGAAACCGGCCAGCGGGTTGTCGGTGAAGTTGTCGGCCATGTCCTGGTAGATCTGCCAGGATACCCCCGCCTTCTGCAGGCGTTCGACATAGCTGGCCCAGCGGTACGACGCAGGATGCCCGCCGTGCTCGGGGAAGTTGTCGTGCGAGTTGGCGATCACCGGGCCGCCGGCGCGGGCGGCAGCATCGTTGTGGCCGGTCCACAGGAACACCCGGTTCGGGTTGGTTCCGGCCTGCATCGCGCAGTGGTAGGCGTCGCAGATGGTGAAGGCATCGGCCAGGGCGAACTGGAAGGGCAGGTCGCTGCGCTGGAAGTAGCCCATCGAGTGGTTCTGCTTGGCTTTCGGCCATTGCCCCATGCGTCCGTGGTCCCAGGCCCGCTGTGCATCCGGCCAGGTGTGCGGCGTGCCTTCCACGCGCATGTAGCCGAAGTGCGCGGCGGTATCCAGCGGGAACGGCGCGATCGCGCGCTTGCCGCTGGCATCGGGCTGCAGCCACAGGCTGCGCGCGCGGGCGCCGGCCTGCAGTGCCTGCGCCGGAGCGACGAAGCGATCGCCGAAACCCCGCACGCCCGGCAGCGTGCCGAAGTAGTGGTCGAACGAACGGTTCTCCTGCATGAACACCACGATGTGCTGCAGGTCTTCCAGGCTGCGGGTTTGCGCGGCGGGGGCGATCGCGGCGGCCCGGGCGATGCTGGGCAGCAGCGGGGAAAGGCCGGCGGCAACGCCGGCCTGCAACAACCGGCGTCGGCCGATATCGGTCACGGGCTCACTCACAGGTCCACACGGAAGGAGATGCCGACGGTGCGCGGAGCGCCGATGAAGGCGTTGTCGCGGCCGTCCACCCCCGCAAGATACCGCTTGTCGGTGAGGTTGCTCACCACCAGGTTGGCACCCATGCCCTTCAGGCGCGGCGACAGGCCCTGCAGGTCGAAGCCGATGTTCGCGTTGAACACGGTGGCCGAGGGCAGCTTGTTGACGTTGGCGGCGTCGAGGTAGCGGGTGCCCAGGTAACGGCCGGACAGGCCGAAGTTCCAGTTCTCGCCCTGCCAGTCCGCCGAGAGTACGAGGGTCTGTTCGGGTTGGCCGATCACCTTGGCGCCGTCGACGATGCCCAGCTGGGTATCACGCGCGGCATCGCCACTGCCCAGGTACTTGGAGCGGTTGTAGGTATAGGCGGCGTTGAGGCGCCAGCCGTTGTCCCAGCCATAGCCGAACGCCGCTTCCAGGCCGTTGCTTTCCACGCCGCCGAAGTTCTCGTAGACGCCGTCGGTCTCGCCCAGGTAGTCGATGCCGCTGACGAAGCCGGCCGGCAGGTAGACGATGCGGTTGTCGAACTTGATGTTGTACAGCGTGACCGAGGCGGTCAGGGGCCAGCGGCTGATGCGCATGCCCATTTCAATGTTGTCGGCGGTCTCCGGCTCGACGTTGCGGAAGCGCTGCGGGTCGGTCTCGCCGAGCACGCCGGAGGGGATGGCGGCGAAGTTCTGCGAGAAGCCCGCGAACAGCTCCATGCCTTCCACGCCGGGCGCCCAGGTGAAGCCGGTGGACAGCAGCGGATCGGACCTGGAGTCGGATGTGACGTGCTCGCTGGCACCGATCACGCGGCGGCGCGACTGGTCCACGAAGAACTGCTTCACGCCGAGGCGCGCGCTGAACGGGCCGAAGCGGGCCACGTCCTCGACGTAGTACATCTGTTCGTCGACCTTGTACTTGTCCTCGAACTGTACCCAGTACGGCTGGTGGTCGAAGGCGATGTCCTGGCCGACGTTGAGCAGGCGATGCCAGTCGCGGCGTGCCGAACGGTCCAGCTTCTCCACCCACAGGCCGCCGCGGATCGTGTTGTCGACTGCGCCGAAAGTCTGGCGCCATTCGCCGTCGGCGGTCACGCCCATGCGGTCGTTGTCGTAGTGGGTGTGGCGATACGACTGCGCGCCCAGCACGTTGCCGGCGTAGCAGTTCGGATCGTACTCGGCGGTGAAGCCAAGGCGCGGGCTGCAGCTGGCCAGGCGCTGCGCGGCACTGCCATCGGGATTGACGAAGAAAATCTGGCCACGGTTGCTGCCGCCGTACACGGTCTTGCCACCGAGGTATTCCGACTCCGGGCGACCGGCTCCGTCATCGCTGACCTGCGCCAGATACGGTGGCAGCCAGTCGCCGCGGCCTTGCATGCGGTGCCCGTAGGCGGCCACCGAGGCCTTGAAGCCGTTGCCACCGTCGAAGGCCGCGCGCAGGTAGCCGAAGGTGTTCTCGCGCAGCGCACGCGAGCCGGAACGGTAGTTCTGGTCCAGGTAGGGAATGCCGGTGAGGGTACCGACCAGGTTGTCGCGATCCGGATTGGTCGCGAAGCCCTTCGGTGAGACGCTGGTGTACTCCGGCTCGTCCGCATCGTTGTAGGACAGGTAGCCGGTCAGGGTCCAGCGATCCAGTTCGGTGATGAACTTGCCGGCGATGTGGTCATTGCTGGTCTTGCCGCTGCCATCGATCCAGTCATGCACGCGCGCCGACGAGGCACTGACCCAGGCGCGGGTGTGGCCGCCGAGCAGGCCGGTGTCGTAGCGCACGTAGTACTTGCGCGCCTCGTTGTCACCGGCGCCGACCACGAAGCGCAGGCGGCTGTCCTGCAGCGGATCGCTGGTGAGGAAGTTGAGGGTGCCGCCCAGGGCCTCGTTCGAGCGCGAGGAGATATCGGCGGTGCCCTGGCTGACTTCCACCGTTTCCAGGTCGAGGGTGTCGATGTAGCGGTTGGCCAGCGAGCCGCCGCCGTAACCCGAGCCACCATTGGGCAGGCCGTCGATAGTGGTGCCGATCTGCTGGGTATCACGGTTGGTGACGAAGCCACGCATGCTGATCTGCGTGCCCCACACCGACGAGCCGGTGGCATCGGCCTCGCTGACCACCACGCCGGGCACTTCGTTGAGCGCGTCGTTGACGCTGCTCATCACGGTCTGCCGGTTCAGCGTTTCCGCACGCACGGAAGTCTTGGCATAGCTGGTGGCCTGGCCGATCACCTGCACCTGGTCGAGGGTGCGGGCCTCACTGCTGCGCGCTTCAGCGGCATCGCCCTGCGGTGCTTCGGCCAGGGCGTCCAGTGCGGGAGCGATCAGCAGGGCAAGCAGCGAGACACGGGGAAAGCGCGCAGACGTTCGCATCGAGACCGGACCTTCAGAGCAGGGAAGCCCCGGAGTGTCGGCAGCGCCAATGACATCGGCATGACGTGGCGATGCAGGAATCGTGTTCTGCGACGGCCGGCACCCGCCGCCTGCTTCAGTACCGTGCGTCCTTGGGCTTCGGGTCACGCGGCCAGTCCTTGCCCTTGTTGGCGAAGTCCGGCCGCGGCTGGTTGATGAAATAGCCGGCGATGTCCACCGCATCCTGGTCCGGCATCACCTGCTGCCCCAGCGGCGGTGCGCGGGTCACTGCCGGTGGCATGTTGTGCTTGATGAAACCGGCCGCCTTGTACAGGCGCGCCATGCCGGCACCGATGTTGAAGCTGTGGTCGCCCCACAGCGGCGGGAAGGCGATGTCACCGCTGGCATCGCGTCGGCCTTCGCCGTTGTCGCCATGGCAGGCGGCGCACTGCACGGCATACAGCGCCTGGCCACGGACCGGGTCCGGAGTCAGCGTGCTGTCGATGGGGCCCTCACTGGGCGCGGCCACTTTTGCACCCTCTGGCACCGGGCTGCTCAGCCACGCCATGTAGTCGAGCATCGCGCGCATCTGCGGTGCGTCCTTCGGCAGCGGCTTGCCGTTCATCGAGCGCTGCAGGCAGCCATTGATGCGCTCGGTCAGCCCGATCACCTTGCCCGGGCGCGGCATGTAGCGCGGATAGGCACCGCCGCCGGTATTGAAGTAGTGGTTGCCGAACGGTCGCTTGCCCTCGGCCATGTGGCACGAATTGCAGTTCAGATCGTTGCCGACGTTGTCCGGAAGCAGGCGCGCGGTCTCGTTGAGGATGCGCCGGCCGAGCATCACCGATTCGGCATTGCCCAGTCCGGCGATCTCCTCGGCACTGGGCGCGTGGTAGTGGGCGACCACCTTGCCCTGTGCATCGAGGATATCGATCGTACTGGCTACGGCGGCATCCAGGCCCGGGTGCAGGTGACGATAGGCGAGGGTGCCCGCACCGGCCAGCAGCACCACGGTGATCGCACTACCGAGCAGCAGGCGGGAACGTTTGCGCGAACGCTTCATCGTGCGGCCTCCTGCGGAACGTAGTGCACCGGCTTGTCACGCACCACCCGGCGCATGCGTGCCACCTCGACCTCGCTCACCGCGCTGGCCTGGTTGCCCCAGCTGCTGCGGATGAAGGTCAGGATCTGTGCCAGCTGCGCGTTCGGCAGCTGCTCGAAGCCGGGCATGGTGAAGGCCATGCGGTCGTGCGGGGTATGCGGCGTGCGACCCCCGATCAGGGTCACCTGCACCAGCGAACTGGGGTCGTCGGCGAACACGATCGAGTTGCCGGCCAGGGCCGGATAGACGCGTGGCATGCCGCGCCCGTCGGCACGGTGGCAGGCCTGGCAGTGCTCGGCATAGGCCAGCGAACCGGCCACGCGATAGTCGCCACTACGCAGCGCGGCGGTGGTGGTGTCGGTACCAGGCGACCACTGCGCACTGCGTCCCTCACGCGCCGGCAGCTGCTTCAGGTAGCGCGCCATGGCCAGCAGGTCAGCGTCGGACAGGTACTGCGTGCTGTGCTCGACCACGTCGGCCATGCCACCGAAGGCTGCCGATCGATCGGTGCGCCCGGTGCGCAGGAAGTCGACGATCTCGCCCTCGCTCCAGCTGGCCAGGCCGGTCGATTCATTGCGCAGGTTCTTCGCATACCAGCCTTCCAGCACCGAGCCGGACAGGAACTGGCGGCTGCCATCGTCGGCCATCGCCTTCTCCTGGAACGCCAGCCCACGTGGTGTATGACAGGCGCCGCAGTGGGCCAGGCCCTCAACCAGCTCAGCGCCACGCTGCTGGCCCACATCCAGCGACGGATCCGGGTTGAAGCTGCGCGGGCGCGCGAACAGCAGCTGCCACCATGCCAAAGGCCAGCGCATGTTGGCCGGCCATGGAATCGTGCTGTCGGCGTTGCTTTGCTTCACCGGCTGCACCGAGCCCATGAAATAGGCATACAGCGCCTTGATCTCGGCATCGCTGGCGATCACGTACGAGGCATACGGCATCGCCGGATACAGCGGCTGGCCGTCGTGGCGGATGCCGCGGCGGACCGCGCGTTCGAAATCGGCGTAGTCGTAGGCACCAATGCCGGAGTCCGGATCGGGGGTGATGTTGGTCGAATAGATCGTGCCCATCGGCGTCTGCATGCCCAGGCCACCGGCGAACGGCTTGCCGCCCGGCGCGGTGTGGCAGGCCGCGCAGTCGGCGGCACGTGACAGGTAGCGCCCCTGCGCGATCAGCGCCGGATCGTGGATGTCGACCTGCGCGGTCTGTCGCGGTGCGAACCAGTAGGGCGTGCTGCGGGCAATGCCGTAGGCGGCGGCTACCGTGGCGGCCAGGGCAATGGCGAGCTTGAACGAGATGCGCATGGCGGCACTGTGGGCACTCCCGGGCGCGCGTTCATTGATCCGGATCAATGACTGAACCGATACAGCTTTTACACCAAACTGAATCGTTCCTGCGTTGTCATCAAGCCGTCATCCGTGCGCGATAGATGGCCGGTCTATTGGGCGTTACCGTCCCAATCTGTCTGATTCACCCCTATGACGTGATATGAAGCGCCTGCTGCTGTTGTTGCTGGCGTGCGCCGGCCTGTGGCTGGCCGCATGCTCATCCTCGATCAACGCCTCGTCCACCTCACTCGCCGATCAGCTGATCGCGCCGGGCGGCGTGTCGACCCTGCTCGATCGTCCGCGCATCGCCGCGGCCATCGCCGAACTGCCCAACCGCCATGGCTTCGCGGCGGGCCGCGATGGCGTGCCGATCTTCTGGCGCGTATTCGATCCGGGCGACTACGGCGCGCGTTACCGCTACCTGCCGCAGCGCCACGAGAACGGCCTGCCGCTGGATACCGGCCTGAGCCTGGCCGTGCCGCAGCCGTTCCGCGCGCAGGCGCCGCGCGGCACCGTGGTGCTGCTGCATGGGTGGATGATGAACGGTGATTCGATGCTGCCATGGTCGCTGCAGCTGGCCGAATCCGGCTACCGCGTGGTCACGCTCGACCTGCGCAACCACGGCCAGTCCGGCACCGGCCCGTCCGGCTATGGCACCTATGAGTCGGATGACGTGGTCGATGTGATCGGCGAGCTGCGCGCGCGCGGCGAAGTGACCGGGCCCCTGTACCTGTTCGGTGTGTCCTATGGTGCGGCCACGGCGGTGTTCACCGCCGACAAGCTGGGTGACCAGGTCGAAGGCGTGGTGGCGATGGAATCGTTCGCCAATGCCGGCGTGGCGATCCGTACCATGATCCCGCACCTGATGGGGCTCCAGCCGGAAGGCCTGAAGGCGCAGGCGGTGGCGTCGTACGCGCGCTGGCGCTACGGCGGCCAGGACATCAACCAGGTGATCGCCGCCGCCAGCCGCCGCATCGACGTCGATCTGGACCGCGTGGACGTCGCGCGTGCGTTGGCCGATACCCGCGCCTGCGTGCTGTTGCTGCACGGGCAGGGCGACCAGCACATTCCGGTCAGCCAGGGCCGCGAACTGGCCCAGGCCAATCCGCGCGCGCACTACATCGAAATGCGCGGCGAGGACCACATCACCCTGCCGCTGCGGCTGGACCTGCTGGCGGGCGTGGTCGATGACTGGATGGCGCGCGACGAGCACCATCCGCAGAGCGCGTGCCCGGCACCGCAGCTGCCGGCCCAGGCTGAGTGGCTGGCGCGCAGCTGAGAAAAAGGGGACGGAGGGGATTAAGTCGTTTCCAGGCCAGGTGTGCGGGAAACGACTTAATCCCCTCCGTCCCCTTTTTCTGTCAGGCCACGCGTCGTGCCAGTGCGCGGGCAGACGCCGCGACGCCGAGCAGCAGCGCGGCCACGCACAGGAAGGCGAAACCGAGGCTGGTGGCATGCGCCAGTGCGCCGATCGCTGCCGGACCGGCGAGGATGCCGGCGTAACCCAGTGTGGTCACCGCGGTGATGGCGATGCTCTCCGGCATCACCCGCTGCTGGCCCGCCATCGAGAACAGCGCCGGCACGATGTTGGCGCAGCCCAGCCCGACCAGTACGTAGCCGGCCAACGCCACCGGGAACGAGGGCACCAGCGTGGCCAGGGTGAAGCCCGCCGCAGCGGTGATGCCGCCGATGACCAGCGTGCGGGTCCGGCCGAGGCGCTCGACGATGCCGTCGCCGAACAGGCGCATCGCGGTCATCGCCAGGGTGAACAACGCAAAGCCGGCCCCGGCCTGGTCGCGCGGTACCTGCCGCACTTCCGCCAGGAACACCGCACTCCAGTCCAGCATTGAGCCCTCGGCAAGGAACACCACGAAGGCCAGCACGCCGATGAACAGGACCACGCCGTGCGGCAGCGCCAATAGCGGGCCTTCGTGCAGGATCCGTTGCGGACGCCAGTGCGGTGCCGACAGCACGGCAACCAGCAGCAGCGCGGCCACCGAAAGCAGCGCGGCCAGCCACAGCGGCGTGCCGAGGATCAGCAGCCCGGTCATGCAGCCGGCGCCGACGAATCCACCGATGCTGTAGAAGGCGTGGAAGCCGGACATCATCGCGCGTCCGGCGTCGCGCTCGACCGCCACGGCCTGCATGTTCATCGCGCAATCCAATGCACCGACGCCGGCGCCGAACACGAACAGCGCTGCGCCCAGCGCCACGGGCGAGGGTGCCAGCACCAGCAAGGGCAGGGCGCCCAGCATCATCGCGCAGGTGATCACCATCACCCGACGGCATCCCAGTCGCCCGGTCAGCGCACCTGCCAGTGGCATCGCCAGCAACGAACCCAGCCCGAGGCACAACAGCACGGCGCCGAGACTGGCGTCGGACAGCCCGGCCTTGGCCTTTGCGTAGGGCACCATCGGCGCCCACGCGGCGGTGGCGAAGCCGGGAATGAAGAAGGCGGCACGGGTGGCGTGCTGCTGGGCACGTGGGGATGAAGGCGTCATGCGAGATGCGAAGCTCCGGGAGAGCTCCATGAAATCGTTATCAGGCCAGGTCGGCAAGTGCCATGCACGACATCAAACGACGCATACGATTGCAGTGACCCGATTGCGTCACCAGCGATTAACGCCACGCACGGACAGTGGCTGCACAGTCGGCATCCCGCCGGCCGCTGCCGGAGACCTGTACATGAGCACGACACCGACCATCCTCCTTGTCCATGGATTCTGGGGCGGGGCCGCACATTGGGCCAAGGTGATCCTGGAACTGCATCGCAACGGCCACGACCGCGTGCAGGCGGTGGAACTGCCGCTTACCTCGCTGGCCGACGACGCAGGACGCACCCGGAAAATGATCCGGCAGATCGACGGGCCGGTGCTGCTGGTCGGCCACTCCTACGGCGGCGCGGTGATCAGCCAGGCCGGTAGCGAGCCCAACGTGAAGGGCCTGGTCTACATCGCTGCCTTCGCGCCTGATGCCGGCGAGAGCCCCGGTGGCATCACCCAGCAGCACCTGCCGGAGGCAGCGCCGAACCTGGCACCCGACAGCGATGGCTACCTGTGGCTGCGTGCGGACAGGTTCCATGAGAGCTTCTGCCAGGACCTGAGCGCCGACGAGGGCCGGGTGATGGCGGTGACCCAGAAGGCGCCGTTGGCGAGCACCTTCGGTGATGCGGTCAGCGATCCGGCCTGGAAGCACAAGCCGAGCTGGTACCAGCTGTCCCGCCAAGACCGCATGATCGCGCCGGACAACCAGAAGGCCATGGCCACGCGCATCCAGCCCAAGCGATTGCTGGAGCTGGATGCCAGCCATGCCTCGCTGGCCTCGCAGCCGAAGGAAGTGACCGCGCTGATCCTGGAGGCCTGCGCCGCCATCGGCGGCTGAGCCTGCGCGGCGCGTCGCACCGCACGACAGGATTCCACCTTCGGCGAGATCACCAACCCGGCCACGCAGGCCAAGGTGGTACATCGCACCCAACCGTATTGGTTGCTGGATGCGATGGCGCGTTATGAATTCAGTGATCGCCTGTCGGCCACGCTCAACGTCAACAACCTGCTGGACAAGCGCTACTACACGATCTTCAGCTGGTACAGCACCTACACCTGGGGTGAGCCGCGCAATGTGCGGCTGGCGATGACGTACAGGTTCTGACGCGGGTCCTGTAGAGCCGAGCCCGCGCTCGGCTGGCTGTCACACCGCAGCCGAGCGTGGGCTCGGCTCTACGGAAATGCGCCCGCGATGCTTTGCGGCATCGCGGGCGTTGTGGTTACAGCGGCAGGTCGAACACCAGCACTTCGGCGTCGTTGCCGTTTTCCAGGGTCAGCTGCGCTTCGTCGCTGACCTGCAGTGCATCACCGGCTTCCAGGGTGATGCCATTGACCTGCAGCTGGCCTCGGGCAACCTGCACATAGGCACCACGGCCATTGCCGAGCGCGTGGTGCAGCTTCTGGCCGCCATCGAGGATGGTGGCGAAGATGCGGGCATCCTGGTGGATGCGCAGCGAACCGTCGGCGCCGTCCGGCGAAGCGATCAGGCGCAGCTGGCCGCGCTTGGTCTCCGGGGCGAAGTGGGTCTCCTCGTAGGACGGCGTGATGTTCTCGCGGTCCGGAAAGATCCAGATCTGCAGGAAGTGCACGGTCTCGTCGGCCGAGTGGTTGAATTCGCTGTGGCTGACACCACTGCCGGCACTCATGCGCTGCACGTCGCCGTAGCGCAGCACCGAGCCGGTGCCCATCGAGTCCTTGTGCTCCAGCGCGCCGCCCAGCACATAGGAAACGATCTCCATGTTGCTGTGGCTATGGGTGCCGAAGCCCTGGCCGCCGATCACCTTGTCTTCGTTGATCACCCGCAGCGGGCCGAAGCTGACGTAGCGGGGGTCGTAGTAGTTGGCGAAGGAGAAGGTATGGCGCGAGGACAGCCAGCCATGCTCGGCCAGGCCACGGGTAGCGCTCTTGCGGATCTGCAGCATGATGGAATCTCCTTGTTCGATGGTTTCGATGGGGCGGGGTGAGGCGGTAGTTGCCGTGTTTCCCCGTTGGAGAGAAGTATCTGCTTGCGCCCGGGGTTTGAAAAACGGATAGTTTTGACGGCCATCATCGAAAAATTCGAATGCTCAAGCTCAGCCTCGATGCCCTGCAGATCCTGGATGCCATCGACCGCCGCGGCTCTTTTGCCGGCGCCGGCAAGGCGCTGCACAAGGTGCCCTCGACCATTTCCTACACTGTGGCCAAGCTGGAGGAGGACCTGGGCGTGCAGCTGTTCGACCGGGTCGGCCCGCGTGCCGAACCGACCGAGGCCGGACGCGCCCTGCTGGACGAGGGTCGGCATCTCCTGCGTGCGGCCCGCGAGCTGGAGCTGCGGGTGCGCCGGGTGGCGTCGGGCTGGGAGACCGAACTGACCCTGGCGGTGGACTCGGTGTTCCCGACTTGGCTGCTGGGCCCGGACATCGCCGCGTTTCGTGAGGCGGAGGCGCCGACCCGGCTGCGGCTGATCGGCGAGGCCTTGTCCGGCACCTGGGAGGCCCTGCTGGACCGCCGCGCCGACCTGCTGGTCGGGGCGCCGGGCGAGGGGCCCAGTGGCGGTGGTTACGTGGTCGAGCCGCTGGGCACGGTGGAGTTCGTGTTCGCGGTCGCACCGGATCATCCGTTGGCCAAGGTGCCGGGCGTGCTCGGTCGCGAGCAGCTGGTCGAGCACTGCGCGATCGCCGTTTCTGATTCGGCGCGGCGGTCGCTGCCGCGCACGGTGGGCCTGTTGATGGGGCAGGAGATGCTGACCGTGCCTGACATGGCCAGCAAACTGAAGCTGCAATGCGAAGGTGTGGGCTTCGGCTTCCTGCCCGAGCCGTGCGCGCGCGCTGCAGTGGCGCGTGGCCAGCTGGTGATCCGCGAGGTGGAGGAACACAAGCCGGAGGAAACGTTCTGGCTGGCCTGGCGCACCGGCGAGGACGGCGCGGCACTGCGGTGGTGGCGCGAGCGCCTGCGCAGGCCGGAGCTGCTGTCGCAGTGGTGGCAGGCAATGGCCAAGGGGTAGGGGTTTGGCAGGGCTGCGCCCTGCACCCGCCGAGGCCAAAGCAACAGCAACAGCAACAGCGTGCATTCCGTGAGGTGGCGGGTTGGGTCCGGCTGCGGGAGACGCCGTAAACCCCCAGGCCGGCCCAGCCGCTGGCGGCTGTGCGTTCGGGCGCTTGCGAAGCAGTGCTTCGCAAGCAAAGCGCCCTCACCCATGGGGGCTTGGCCGCGGCATCCATGCCGCGGACACTCCCGCAACCGGACCCACCCCGCCTTCGACAGTTTTCCGCGATCTGTCGGAACGGCGTACTGCTCTGGTAGGTGTCGACCTTGGTCGACACGGTAGATCCACGTCATGCGTGGATGAATTCACTCGATATCTGACAGATGTGTCGACCAAGGTCGACACCTACCAACAGCCGCGTGAACCTGTCGAAGGTGGGGCGGTGTCGGAGTGCGGGGTGTCAGCCGCATGGATGCGGCTGCCAAGCCTTATCTGATCGGAATCTGGCAGCGTAGGTGTCGAGAGCCGGCGTGGGCCGCCGTGTAAGCCTGGATCTCGACGATCGCCATGTAGCAACTGTGTTGATGGAGGGGCCAAGCCCCTCCATCAACACATTTGCTACATGGACGTACTTGCGGCGTCCCCGCAATCCGACACCGCCCCGCCAACCCACGGAATGCCAGCTTCTGCTGTTGCCGTTGAGGTTGCCGGCCAGCGGCCGGCACTACCAGGGGTGCAGGGCGCAGCCCTGCCGAAAAACACGCATAAAAAAACAGCAGGCCGAGGCCTGCTGTTTCGGTGTAATGGTGCGCCCGGAGAGATTCGAACTCCCGACCGCCTGGTTCGTAGCCAGGTACTCTATCCAACTGAGCTACGGGCGCCAATTACATAAACTTGTTGTGCTGACTGTGTATGGTGCGCCCGGAGAGATTCGAACTCCCGACCGCCTGGTTCGTAGCCAGGTACTCTATCCAACTGAGCTACGGGCGCGCGGTACACAATCAAATTTTACTGCATTTCCAGCGGCGGATGCTGAAAACCTGTCGAGTGGTGCGCCCGGAGAGATTCGAACTCCCGACCGCCTGGTTCGTAGCCAGGTACTCTATCCAACTGAGCTACGGGCGCCCTGCGACAGGAGCGGAATTATGCGGATGTCGGCGCGTACCGTCAACAGTTTTGTGAAAATTTTCATCCAACTGAATGAAAAAGCGGTCCGCCACAGCGTCAGGGGCCTTCAACCAGGCGAAATGATCCGCACGCGTGCCCAGTTCCTGCGCCGACAGCACGCGCAGCTGCGCGTCCACATTCGGCAGCTTGGCCAGCAATGTCTGCATCGATCCGGTCGGTGCCAACCAGTCGTGTTCCATCAACACCGCCTGCGCGCTGCCATGCACGCGCGCCATCTGTGCGTCGAGGTCTTCGTCCATGCCGGCCGAGGCATAGTGGTTGTTCAGGCCCACGCGCGCCCAGTCGGCGATCAGTCCGCGCGCTTCGGTGCCGCCGAAGCCGAGGCGCCGGCCATGCAGCACGCCCTGGCGCTGTGCGATCCACGGCAGGAAGCGGTAGACCAGTGGCAGCAGCCAGCCCCGCGGTGGCGGGAAGCCGCGCCAGAACGGTGAGCCACTGGCCGCCAACCACAAGCGGTTGAAGTGCTGCGGATTGCGGCCGGCATGCACGCAGGCCAGCTGACCGCCGAGGCTGTGGCCACCGATGATCCAGGGCAGCGCGCCGGCCTCGTCATCCGCCGCGACAAGGACCGCCTGGCTGGTGGGCAGATCCTGTTCGAGTACCTCGCGATAGCCCCAGTCCTGCGTGCGCGACGGCCGCAGTGAGCTGCTGCCATTGCCGCGCCACTCGTGCAGGTACACCGCCACGCCCTTCGCCGCCAGCGCCTGCGCCAGCGGCAGGTAGTGGCGCGCGGCCACGCCCAGTGCAGGCAGCCACAGCAGGCGCGCGATGGGCTGTGCAGGCACGCAGGCAATCACTTCATAGCGATGGCCATCAGCGCACTGCACGGCGAGGACGTCCGGTGTGAGGCTCATGCGTGTGGTGCCGCGCCGAAGTGATCGAGCACCAGCACCTCGCTGCGGCCGGGGGCATAGCCCTGCTGCAGGCCGCGTGCAACGTAGTCGATACCGGCTTCGCAGGCATTGGCCAGGCTCAAGCCGTTGCACAGTTGCGCGGCGATGGCCGAGGCCAGCGTGCAGCCGGTGCCATGTGCGTCCAGCGGCAGGCGGGCATGGATGAATTCCTCGCTGCTGACGCCGTCGAAGTAGCGGTCGATCACGCGGTTGCCTTCCTGCAGATGGCCACCTTTGAGCAGCACCGCACCGGCGCCCAGGTCGAGCAGGGCGGAAGCGGCGCGCTCCGCGTCGTCGCCGTTGCCGATCTTCCGTCCGACCAGCAGCTCTGCTTCCGGCGTGTTCGGGGTGATCAGCGTGGCCAGCGGGATCAGCCGCTCGCGCATCGCCTGCAGGGCGCTGTCTTCCAGCAGGCGCGCGCCGCTGGTGGCGACCATCACCGGGTCCAGCACCACGTGTGGCGGGCGATGGCGCTCCAATGCATCGGCGACGGCATTGATCACCTCGGCGTTGGCCAGCATGCCGAGCTTCACCGCGTGGATGTCGAAGTCGTCGAAGCAGGCGTCCAGTTGCGCGCGCAGGAAATCGATCGGCGGCACATGCACGGCGATGACGCCGCGGGTGTTCTGCGCGGTCAGTGCAGCAATCGCGGAAAGGCCATGCACGCGATGCGCTGCAAAAGCCTTCAGGTCGGCCTGGATGCCGGCGCCACCACCGGAGTCGGAGCCGGCGATGGTGAGGGCGGAAACGGGAGTGGTCGGGCTCATCCAGCGATTGTGCCGTGGTCACCGTAAAGGCGGTAGCGTCGCCGCTGATAGATGGGGTCAGATTCCTTTTCCGCAGGAAAAGGGATCTGACCCCCCGGAGCGCCGCCCTCAATGCCGCCAACGCGCCCACTGCTGGTACAGCACATAACCCAGTCCGGTCAGGCCGGTCAGCAGGGCGGGGGCAAGCAGGGCGTCGTACTGCCAGCGCACGAACAGCCAGGCGCCGAGGATGCCGCCGGCGAGGAAGCCGCTGATGATCAGGCCGCTGAGGGTCAGTCGCCGTACCTGCAGTGGCAACCCGCGCAGCAGGTGGCCCAAGCCGATGCCGAGGTCGGTGAACATGCCGCTGAGGTGGGTGGTGCGCACCACCGCGCCGCTGAAGGTGGTGGCCATCGCATTCTGCAGGCCGCAGGCCATGGCAGCGGCCAGTGCACCCCATATCTGGTGCCGTTCGAACAGCGGAATGGCTACCAGCAACAGTGCTGACTCCAGCGCCAGCGCCACGCCGTAGCGTCGGCCCAGCTGCAGGGTGCTGTCCTGGATCAGCAGGCCGCTGAGCATTGCGCCCAGCGAGAACGCGATCAGCAGTCCCCACAGGTGTCCGACCGCGCGCCAGTCACCCTGGGCCAGTGCCATGCCGAGCTGGCTGGTACTGCCGGTCATGTGGCTGACCGCCTGGTGCTCGAAACCGAGGAAGCCGACCACGTTGACCATGCCGGCCACGCACGAGAGCGCGACCGCGCCGATCCAGACCCAGGTGGGCAGGCGTATTCCCATCGGCGGGGCCCCTCAGGGCCCGCCGAAGCCGCCGTTGAACTGCAGCTCGCTGAAGGTGTTGCTGGCCGGGTCGAACACCGCGCCCCAGAACTGCGCGCCGCCATCGCAGACGCGGATCGCTTCGCGGGCCGGATTGATGCCGCTGTCGTCGGGCAGGTGGAAGGCATTGATGTAGATCAGCCGTCGGCCTGCGCTTTCGATGCCGACGTACTGCCGGTCAAAGTCGAGCACCTTCGGCACCTGGGCCTCCAGCGAAGACAGGTTCGCTTCCAGCTGGTCGATCTGCTGCCGGCTGGGTGCCCAGTAGCCGCTGACCCGCCCGGCCTCGCGGCCGGGGCTGGGCCGCGAGCAGGTGTCGAGCACCTGCGCGGCGATGATCGGGCGGGTGACCACCCAGGACTGGCCGGTGCGCTCGGCGGTGGGCACACTGGCCGGGCCGCGCGTAGTGGTGCAGGCGCCCAGCACGGCTGCGAGGGTGATTGCAGCCGTGGGCAGCAGCAGGCGGGTGCGGCGGTTCACAACACCTCCGAAGCGTAATCGGCCAGGCGCGAACGCTCGCCACGGCGCAGGGTGATGTGTGCACTATGCGGCCAGTTCTTGAAGCGATCCACCGCGTAGGTCAGGCCCGAGGTGGTCTCGGTCAGGTACGGGGTGTCGATCTGCTCGACGTTGCCCAGGCAGACGATCTTGGTGCCGGGGCCGGCGCGGGTGATCAGCGTCTTCATCTGCTTCGGGGTGAGGTTCTGCGCCTCGTCCAGGATCAGGTAGCGCGACAGGAACGTGCGGCCGCGCATGAAGTTCATCGAGCGGATCTTGATGCGGCTGGCCAGCAGGTCGTTGGTCGCCTGGCGCCCCCACGTGCCGCCTTCCTGGTTGTGCGTGAGCACTTCCAGGTTGTCGGTCAGCGCGCCCATCCACGGCGTCATCTTCTCTTCTTCGGTGCCGGGCAGGAAACCGATGTCCTCGCCGACGCTGACCGTGGCGCGGGTCATGATGATCTCGCGGTAGCGCTGCTGGTCCATCGTCTGCGCCAGGCCGGCGGCCAGCGCCAGCAGGGTCTTGCCGGTGCCGGCGGTACCCAGCAGCGTGACGAAGTCGATCTCCGGATCCATCAGTGCGTTGAGGGCGAAGTTCTGCTCGCGGTTGCGTGCGCTGATGCCCCACACGGCGTGGCTGCCGTGGCGGAAATCATCGACCAGCGACAGCACCACCTTGCCGTCACCGACCACGCGGCTGACGCGCAGCTCGACTTCATCTTCGCCGGGCAGGTAGACGTACTGGTTCGGGTACCACTCCTCGCCGTCCTGCGCCTGGATTTCGTAATGGGTACGGCCCTTGTCGCTCCAGCTGCGCAGGTCGTCGCCGTGGCGCTTCCAGAAGTCTTCCGGCAGCTCGGTAGCGCCGGTGTAGAGCAGGCTGAAATCGTCCAGCGCGCGGTCGTTCTCGTAGTCCTCGGACACGATGCCGGCGATGGCGGCCTTGATCCGCAGGTTGATGTCCTTGGAGACGAACACCACCGGCAGGTCGGGGGTTTCTTCCTTCAGGGCCAGGATCGCGCCGAGGATGGCGTTGTCCGGGATCACCTTGCCGAAGCTCTTGCCAGCGTCGAAATGGCTGGTCTGGAAGCGCAGCTTGCCGGCGCTCTGCTTGCCGCGCAGCTGCAGCCCATTCGGGCGCTGCAGCGGAATGCCGTCGGCCAGGTTGTCCAGGCCGGAGGCCTGCACCAGCTCGTTGAGGAAGCGGCTCACCTGGCGGGCGTTGCGGCTCGCTTCGGAGGTGCCCTTCTTGCCGTTGTCCAGCTCCTCGATCACCTGCATGGGCAGGTAAACGTCGTGCTCCTCGAATTTGAACAGCGCGGTCGGATCGTGCATCAGCACGTTGGTATCCAGCACGTAGATGCGCTTGCCTCGGGTCATCGTCGATTCCTGGTTACGGACAGGGAAAAACCACCACGGCCTGCTGCCGGGCAGGGTGATGGCAGACACAGTAGGCAGTGGGACTCACTTGGACTGGGAGGCCTTCAGTTCGGCGAGAACGGCATCGGCATGGCCGGCGACCTTGACCTTGCGCCAGGACTGCACGATGCGGCTGTCGGGGGAAATCAGGAAGGTGCTGCGTTCGATGCCACGTACCTGCTTGCCGTACATGTTCTTCATCTTGATCACGTCGAAGGCGCTGCACAGCGCTTCGTCGCCATCGCTGACCAGGGGGAAGCCGAAGCCCTGCCTGGCACAGAAATTGTCGTGCGACTTCACCGAATCGCGCGAGACGCCCAGCACGACCGCGCCGGCCTTCTTGAACTTCGGCAGCAGCGCGTTGAAGTCGATACCTTCGGTGGTGCAGCCGGGAGTGCTGTCCTTGGGGTAGAAGTACAGCACCAGCCACTGGCCGGCATAGTCGCCGAGGGTGGCCTGGTCGCCACCGGACAGCGCCAGCGGCAGGGAGAGGGTGGTGCTGTCCAGGGTATCGCCGTTGTTCATGAGGTCCTTCTGTCGAGCCTGGGTTCTTTCCAAGACAATTGCATGAAACGCCACGCGCCCGTGAGAGGCGCGCGAAAAATCAGGAATTCATTCAGAACTTCATCGGGTCCATGATCGCGTCCAGGTTCAGGTGGTCGCAGAACTCAAGGAAATCGTCGCGCAGCGCGGCGATGTGCATGTTGGCCGGCACGCCGATGGTGACCTGTGCACTGAACATTTCCGCACCGGTCTGCATGGCGCGGTAGCGCGTGCTCTGCAGGTTCTCGATGGTGATGCCCTGGCGGTCGAAGAAGTCGGCCAGCTGGAACAGGATGCCCGGCTTGTCGGCGGCGATCACTTCGACGATGTACGGCAGCAGGTTGGACTGCGCCTGCTTGGCGGCGGTGCGGTACCAGACCAGCTTCAGGCCCTCCTCGCGCTCCAGCCGGGTCAGCATCGCCTCGAGCTTGGCCACCGAGTCCCAGGAGCCGGTGGCCAGGGCGGTGACCGAGACATCGCGGCCGACCGTGGCCAGGCGTGCGTCCACCAGGTTGCAGCCGCTGTCGGCGATGCGGCGGGTGACGGACAGCAGGGGGGACTCCGGATGCGTCGTATAGGCGTTGATCAGGAGGTGGTTTTCGCTCGGCGCGGGGCGCGGGGTGGTGTCGGTCAAGGCGATTCCGGGTAATGCATGCGTGAGTCTGAATGCCCGCCAGAGGCGGGGATCCACCGGTGTCCAGCATACTTGCCCGTGCTTTCGCGCCGCAAGTAACATTCAGGCCGCCCCCAGCCTTTCGTGGCGGGCGTTTCCCTTCCCAGCCAAGAGCAGCACGTCCTTGTCCCTTTCCGGCCTCATCACCGCGCTGGCGACCCCGTTCCGGGCCGACGGCGCCCTCGATCCCGATGGTTGGCAGCGCCTGCTGCACCTGCAACTGGAGGGTGGCGTCCATGGCGTTGTCGTGGCTGGCTCGACCGGCGAAGCGGCGACCCTGACCGATGCCGAGTACGACCAGCTGCTGGCCAGCGCCGTCGAACGCATCGGCGGCCGCATCCCGGTCATGGCCGGCACCGGCCTGTCGGGCACCGCCAAGACCATCGAACAGACCCGCCGTGCCGCCGCCCTTGGCGCCAGCCACGCACTGGTGGTCACCCCGCCGTACGTGCGGCCGACCCAGGCTGGCCTGATCGCGCACTATCGCGCGGTGGCCGACCAGGGCGGGCTGCCGGTCGTGCTGTACAACGTGCCCGGCCGTACCGGCTGCGACATGCAGCCGGAGACCGTGGCCGAGCTGGCCAGCCACCCCAATATCGTCGGCATCAAGGAAGCGGTGGGTGACACCGGCCGGGTGCAGGCGCTGCTGGCGCTGCGCAGCCCGAAGTTCGCCGTGCTCAGTGGCGACGACGGCACCGCCGCGCGTTCGATCCGGGCCGGCATCGATGGCCTGATCTCGGTCGGTTCCAACGTGCTTCCGGGCGCGTATCGCCGGATGTGCGAGCTGGCTGCCGCGCACGACCACGAAGCCACCGAGTCGTGGGACGCGCGCCTGCATCCCTTCCATGATTTCTGTGGCGTCGAACCCAACCCGATCCCGGTCAAGGCGCTGCTGCGCCGCATCGGCATCGGCCATGACCTGCGCCTGCCGCTGCTGCCGCTGTCGGCAGCACATCATCCCGCGGCCGACCACCTTGCCGGCGACATCGCCGCCCTCGAAGCCCTTTCCAGCCACTGACCTTCCGTCTTGGTCTGACCCAGGAGATTCACATGCGTCAATCCGTTTCCACTGTCCGCGTGCTGTCCTACGCCCTGTTTGCTGTAGCTGTTGCGGCCGGCACCACCGGCTGCTTCAAGCGTGGCGTCAAGGGCGACTACGCCCTGGCCCCGGAAATGCGCCCGCTGGAAGTACCGCCGGACCTGAACCTGCCCAACGCCACCACCGACAACAAGGTGCCGACACTGGCCTCGGCCACCAAGCCGGCGGCGCCGGTCGCCGCAGCCCCGGCGGTGGGCAACACCGGTTTCACCATTGCCGGTGGCAAGGATGAAGCCTTCGCCAAGGTCGGTACCGCACTGGAAGGCGTCGAAGGCGTGACCATTGCCAGCCGCGCGCAGCTGCTGGGCTCGTACGACGTGGCCTACGAAGGCAGCAACTTCCTGGTCCGCGTGGTGGCGGTTGATGCAGGTGCCTACATCTCCGCGGTCGACCCGCGTGGCCTGCCGGCCACCGCCGAAGCGCCGGTGAAGCTGATCGCCACGCTGAAGGCGAAGCTGGCTCAGTAAGGGCCGCCCTGGTGGAGGCCGACCTTGGTCGGCGCTTCCGTGCCAACCAAGGTTGGCACCTACCGGAAGACGTGCCTTGGTAGAGGCCGACCTTGGTCGGCGCTTTTGTGCCAACCAAGGTTGGCACCTACCGAGAACAGAAAAGGGCGCCATGGGCGCCCTTTTCCGTTGCCGCCGCGGGCGCTTCTCAGCGCTCCAGCAGCTTCAGCTTGTCCGGCTTGCCGTCCCATTCGCCGGCGTCGGCGGGCGGGTCCTTGCGCACGGTCAGCACCGGCCACTCCTTCGCCAGCTCGGCGTTGAGGGCAACGAAGCCTTCCTGGCCGGCGGGGACGTCGTCCTCGGGGAAAATCGCGTTGACCGGGCACTCCGGCTCGCAGAGGGTGCAGTCGATGCACTCATCCGGGTCGATCACCAGGAAGTTCGGGCCTTCGTGGAAGCAATCCACGGGGCACACTTCCACGCAATCGGTGTGTTTGCACTTGATGCAGTTTTCGGTGACGACAAAGGGCATGGGCTGGGGGTGGATCGATTCCTGAACCCGCCAATTCTAGAACAGGTTGGCCCCCGGTGTCGGGATGGGACGGAAAACGGGCGTCTGGCAGGCGCGGCCATTGGCGGCACGGCAGGGCGTGTGCGAGGCTGCGCGACAACCGGTCCTGGTGGCCGGGCTCCCTTCCCAGCAGGATCGTCCATGTCCCAGGCCCCGTCCCGCACCGCCTCCCACGGTGGTGAAAACACGGCGTTCATCGTCCTGATCAGTTGCGTGGCCACGCTTGGTGGCTTCCTGTTCGGCTTCGACAGTGGTGTCATCAACGGCACGGTCGATGGCCTGCGCCAGGCCTTCAACTCCAGCGAGGCGGCGCTGGGTTTCGAAGTTGCCTCGATGCTGCTGGGCTGCGCGGTCGGTGCATTCCTGGCCGGTTGGTTGGGCGACCGCCTGGGGCGCCGTGGTGTCCTGATCGTGTCCGCGCTGATGTTCCTGGTCTCGGCGCTGGGCGCCGGGGCGGCCCACGCGTCCTGGCTGTTCATCGCGGCCCGCGTGCTGGGCGGCTTTGCGGTGGGGGCGGCCAGCGTGATGTCACCGGCCTACATCGCCGAAGTCGCCTCGGCGCGCTATCGCGGCCGGCTGGCCACGGTGCAGCAGATGGCCATCATCTGCGGTTTGTTCGCGGCCTTCCTCAGCAATTACCTGCTGGCCCGCGCCGCCGGCGCCTCGACCGAGCCGCTGTGGCTGGGCCACGAAGCCTGGCGATGGATGTTCTGGATGCAGGCGCTGCCCTCCGCGCTGTTCCTGCTGTTGCTGCTGGTGATTCCGGAAAGCCCGCGCTTCCTGGTGCTGAAGGGCCGCCAGGGGCAGGCGAGGGCGGTGTTGTCGCGACTGTACGGCGAGGCCGCTGCCCGGGCCAAGCAGGCCGAGATCGAAGCCAGCCTGGAACAGGACCAGCACAAGCCACGCTTCGGCGACCTGCGCAGCAGGGCTACCGGCAGGCTGCGCCCGATCCTCTGGGTGGGCATCGGCCTGGCCATGTTCCAGCAGCTGGTCGGCATCAACGTGGTGTTCTACTACGGCGCGGTGCTGTGGCAGGCGGTGGGCTTCTCTGAAAGCGACGCACTGCTGATCAATGTGCTGTCCGGCGCGCTGAGCATCGGCGCCTGCCTGCTCACCGTGCTGCTGATCGACCGCATCGGGCGCAAGCCGCTGCTGTGGGTCGGCTCGGTCGGCATGTCGGTGGCGCTGGTGCTGATGGTGGTGGCGTTTGCCAGCGGCAGCCTGGCCGGCGGGCGCCTGCAGCTGTCCGATGGCATGGGGCGGCTGGCGCTGGTCGCCGCCAACGTCTACGTGGTGTTCTTCAACATGTCCTGGGGCCCGGTGATGTGGGTGATGCTGGGCGAGATGTTCCCCAACCAGATCCGCGGCCCGGCGCTGGCGGTGGCGGGTGCGGCGCAATGGACCTCGAACTTCGCGATCACCGTGACCTTCCCGATGCTGCTGGCCGGCATCGGCCTGGCCGGCGCCTATGGCATCTACGCGGTCGCGGCGATCCTCTCGATCGTCTTCGTGGTCCGCTACGTACGCGAGACCAAGGGCAAGGAGCTGGAGCAGATGGAAGGCTGACGGCGACTGGCTTCGGTTGCGTTCCGTTGGCGCCTGCTTGTCCAGAGTGTGGGGGGCAGGCCGCCCTCTCCAGGACACGCAAGAGCCCATCCATGGTGCTCGATGGCGCCTTGCTCGCGTGCGCTGTCCTGCGCACTCGGCAAGACCAGGCTTGGGCTCCTGCCCAACCCGTCGGGCGCATGCGCCCAACCCATCGCGCCAACGGTCCTGGAGAGGGCGGCCTGCCCCCTCCTGACAGTTTCATGGTGCGTGCGGATGCGGCGAAGCGCTGGTCGGTTGTTGCCGCAGCTGGCGGGAAACCGTCCAGAGTCGGTGGGGTCACCCAGGGCAGGACCGTTGGCGCCAAGGATGGCGCCATCGAGCCCCCATGGATGGGTTCACGGCGTGTCCTGCCCTGGGTGACCCCACCGGCTCGAGCCGATTGCAGGGAGGCGCCAAAGCGACCAACCCGACCGCAATCACTGCAATCCCGAAAAACAGAAAAGCCCGCACAAGGCGGGCTTTTTCGGTTCCTGCTGCGGCGACTGGCGCTCCCTAGGGGACTCGAACCCCTGTTTTAGCCTTGAGAGGGCCACGTCCTAACCACTAGACGAAGGGAGCGTAACTGTGTCGCTGCCGAGGCAGGAGCGCTAGTATATGCACCTCGATGCCATTGGGCAATCCCGAAACTTCAACCGGAAGCGCCAACATCATTTCCTCTGCTACATCACCGTTCAGCCTGCGCGTCATCCCGCGCGACCAGCACACGATCTCCCGCAAGGACATCAGCCCGAACGCCCTGCGCGTGCTTTACCGCCTGCGCGATGCCGGCTTCGGCGCCTACCTTGTCGGCGGCGCGGTGCGCGATCTGCTGGTCAATGGCCAACCCAAGGATTTCGACGTGGCCACCGACGCCACGCCCGAGCAGGTCAAGCAGCTGTTCCGCAACTGCCGCCTGATCGGCCGCCGGTTCCGCCTCGCCCACGTAGTGTTCGGTCGCGAAATCATCGAAGTCGCCACCTTCCGTGCCAACAGCGATGACGGCAGCGGCGACCGCGAGATGGAAAACGGCATGCTCGTGCGCGACAACGTGTACGGCACCATCGAAGACGACGCCATCCGCCGCGACTTCACCTGCAACGCCCTGTACTACGCCATCGAGGACTTCTCGGTGCGCGACTACACCGGTGGTTTCGAGGACGTGCAGGCGCGCCTGATGAAGCTGATCGGCGACCCGGTGCAGCGCTACCAGGAAGACCCGGTACGCATGCTGCGAGCGGTGCGCCTGGCGGCCAAGCTCGGCTTCCAGATCGAAGAGGGTACTGCCGCGCCGATCCCGCACCTGGCCGGCCTGCTCAACGAAGCCGCGCCAGCGCGCCTGTTCGAGGAAGTACTCAAGCTGTTCCTGTCCGGACACGGCGTGGCCAGCTTCGAAGGCCTTGAGCGTTACGGCCTGCTCGACGTGCTGTTCCCGGAAAGCGCCAAGGCGCTGAAAGCCAACCGCACCGGCGCGCTGCGCCGCATGCTGGTCGAGGGCCTGGCCAATACCGATGCGCGGGTGGCCAACGACGAACCGGTCTCGCCGGCGTTCCTGTTCGCGCTGCTGCTGTGGCCGGCGTTCTGCCGTGCACAGGCGACCCTGCTCAAGCAGGGCGTGGCACCGGAAGAGGCGCAGCGCCGCGCCGCCGACCGCGTCACCGTGCAGCAGTTGAGCACCATCGCGCTGCCGCGCCGCTTCTCGCTGCCGATGCAGGAAATCTGGCTGCTGCAGTCGCGCTTCAGCTCGCGCCAGCGCAAGCGCGTGTTCCGCACCCTGACCCATCCGCGCTTCCGTGCCGCGTTCGATTTCCTCAGCCTGCGCCAGGTGGCGTCGTCCGAGCACGCCGCCGATGTCGAGTTCTGGCGCGAAGCGCAGGCGCAGTCCGGTCGTGAGCTGGAGTCGTCGCTGGATGCGATGCACAGCGAAGATGGCGATGACGAGAGCGGAGCGCCGCGCAAGCGCCGCCGTCGCCGCCGTCGTCCGGGTGCCGCGGCCGGTGCAGCGGGCGAGTAAGCGATGACCCTCGCCTGGATCGGCCTCGGCGCCAACCTCGGCGACGCGGCCGCCACCGTCGGCGCGGCGATTGCCGCGCTGGACGGCCTGCCCGGGACCCGGCTGCGCCAGGCCTCGCGGCTTTACGCAACGCCGGCCTGGGGCAATGAAGACCAGCCGCCGTTCGTCAATGCGGTGGCCTCGGTCGAAACCACCTTGCCGGCCGATGAGCTGCTGCAGGCCATGCTGGCGCTGGAGCAGCGCTTCGGTCGCACGCGTGATCCGGCAGTGCACTGGGGCCCGCGCGCGCTGGACCTGGACCTGCTGCTGTATGGCGCGCAGGCGCTCGACCAGCCTGGGCTGAAGGTGCCGCATCCGTACCTGCACGAGCGTGCCTTCGTGCTGGTGCCGCTGGCCGAAATCGCGCCGGAACTTACAATTCCTGGCCATGGACGCGTGCAGGATGCAGTGATGCGGGTCGATGCCTGCGGGATCGCGCCGATAGGGTGATAATGCCCGGGTTATCTCCCCCGGTTATCAGCACATGAGCACCCACGCAGACAGCAAGCCCTGGACCGTTCCCGCCCTGGCCGAGGCCAAGCGCAATGGCCAGAAGCTGGTCATGTTGACCGCCTACGACGCCGGCTTCGCCCGCACCTTCGATGCCAACGGCGTCGACCTGATCCTGATCGGCGATTCGCTGGGCATGGTCGTGCAGGGTCATGATTCGACCCTGCCGGTGACCGTGGCCGACATGGTCTACCACACCCGGGCCGTGGCCCGCGTGCTGCAGCGTGCGCTGCTGGTGGCCGACCTGCCGTTCGGCGCCGATGCCACCCCGGAACGCGCGCTGGATGCCTCGCTGCAGCTGCTGCAGGCCGGTGCCGAGATGGTCAAGATCGAAGGTGCCGGCTTCAAGGTCGACATCATCCGCTACTTGGTCGAGCGCGAGATTCCGGTCTGCGCGCACCTCGGCCTGACCCCGCAGTCGGTGCTGCGACTGGGCGGCTTCAAGATCCAGGGCCGCGGCGATGCTGCGCGCCAGCTGGTGGAGGACGCCAGGGCCGTGGCCGCCGCAGGCGCCAGCATCATGGTGCTTGAATGCGTGCCGACCCCGGTCGCTGCCGAGGTGACCGCTGCGGTGGATGTACCGACCATCGGCATTGGCGCGGGCCCGCAGTGCGATGGCCAGGTGCTGGTGCTGCACGATTTCCTCGGCCTGGACAGTGGCCATCGCCGTCCCAAGTTCGTCAAGGATTTCCTTGCCGAAGGTGGCTCGGTGGCCGGTGCCACCCGCGCCTTTGCCGACGCGGTGCGCGACGGCAGCTTCCCCGACGAACAGCACGCCTACGCCCAATGATCCAGACCTTCAACGAGCTCGGCGCGTTGCGCGAGCAGATCGCCCAGTGGAAGCGTGAGGGCCTGCGCGTGGCGCTGGTGCCGACCATGGGCAACCTGCATGGGGGGCACCATTCGCTGGTGACCCTGGCCCACCAGTACGCCGACAAGGTGGTGGCGAGCATCTTCGTCAATCCGACCCAGTTCGGCCCCAACGAGGATTTCAGTCGCTACCCGCGCACGCCCGAGGCCGACGTGGCCGGGCTGGAGCAGGTCGGCTGCGATGCCGTGTGGCTGCCCAGCGTGGAGACGATGTATCCGCTGGGCGTGGACAGGACCACGCGCATGCACGCGCCGGGTGTCAGTGAAGTGCTGGAAGGCGCCAGCCGCCCGGGGCACTTCGATGGCGTCTGCACGGTGGTGGCGCGCCTGTTCCTGCAGGTGCAGCCGGACGTGGCCGTGTTCGGCCGCAAGGACTACCAGCAGCTTGCCGTGATCAGGCAGATGGTGGCCGAGCTGTCGTTCCCGATCCAGATCGTCGGTGCTGAGATCGTGCGCGACGAGGATGGCCTGGCCAAGAGTTCGCGCAACCAGTACCTGAGCGACGAACAGCGCCCGGTCGCGACCACCATCCACCGCACCCTGCTGGGCATGCGCGAGGGCTACGTGGCGGGGCAGGCACGTGATCGCATCGAAGCCGACGCCACGGCCGCATTGCAAGCAGCCGGGTTCCAGGTCGACTACGCGGTGCTGCGCACCCCGGAGCTGGCCGAGCCGACCTTCGACGGCGGTGGCCGCGTGGCGCTGATTGCCGCGCGCCTGGGAACCACCCGGTTGATCGACAACCTGGAGTTCTGAGTTCCGGCGGCGCCGCGCGATGCATGGGGTCAGATCCCTTTTCCAGGGGAAAAGGGTTCTGACCCCGGTTTCACCGGCTACCTGAACAGGTTGCCGGCCGTGATGCCCCGCGCTGCGCGGGTGCTAGAATCCGCTCTTTCCTTTGCCGTTGCAGCGCCCCCATGCACCTGTCCCTGCTCAAGACCAAGATCCATCGCGCCACCGTCACCCATTCCGAGCTGAACTACGAAGGCTCGATCGCCATCGATGACAACCTGCTGGCTGCCACCGGCATCCGCGAGTTCGAGCAGGTGCACATCTGGGACGTGACCAATGGTGCGCGTTTCTCGACCTATGCCATCCGCGCCGAAGCCGGCAGCGGCGTTGTCTCGCTCAACGGTGGCGCCGCGCGCCACGTGCAGGTCGGTGACATCATCATCATCGCCGCGTTCGCCAGCATGACCGAGCAGGAAGCTGACAGCTTCAGGCCGAAGCTGGTGTACGTTGATGGCAACAACCAGATCACCCACACCAACGACACGATCCCGACCCAGGCCGCATGACAACGAACAACGGATTCGACTCGCTGCATTCCCACGCCCAGCGCCTGAAGGGCGCAAGCATTCCCAGCCTGCTCGCCGCCGAACCCGGCCGTGTACAGGAGCTGGCGCTGCGGGTCGGTCCGTTGTACGTCAATTTCGCCCGGCAGAAATACGATGCCGCGGCGTTGCAGGCGCTGTTGGCGCTGGCTGCCGAGCGTGATGTCGGTGGTGCCATCACGCGCCTGTTCCGCGGCGAACAGGTCAACCTGACCGAAGGGCGCGCCGCGCTGCATACCGCGCTGCGCGGCGATGTGGTCGATGCGCCGGTGGCGGCCGAGGCCTATGGCACCGCGCGCGCGATCCGCCAGCGCATGGGCGTGCTGGTGCGCGCGCTGGAAGACAGTGGCGTGACCGATGTGGTCAGCGTCGGCATCGGTGGTTCCGACCTTGGCCCGCGCCTGGTCGCCGACGCGCTGCGTCCGGTCAGCGGTGCGCGCCTGCGCGTGCATTTCGTCTCGAACGTGGACGGCGCCGCCATGCAGCGCACGCTGGCCACGCTGGATCCGGCCAAGACCGCCGGCATCCTCATCTCCAAGACCTTCGGTACGCAGGAAACGCTGCTCAACGGCCAGATCCTGCACGACTGGCTGGGCGGCAGCGAGCGCCTGTATGCAGTCAGCGCCAATCCGGATCGCGCCGCCAAGGCCTTCGCGATCGCCGCCGATCGCGTACTGCCGATGTGGGACTGGGTGGGTGGCCGCTATTCGCTGTGGTCGGCGGTCGGTTTCCCGATCGCGTTGGCGATCGGCTTCGAGCGCTTTGAGCAGCTGCTGGAAGGCGCTGCACAGATGGATGCGCATGCGCTGGATGCACCGCTGGAGCGCAACCTGCCGGTGCTGCATGGCCTGACCGACATCTGGAACCGCAACCTGCTGGGCCATGCCACGCATGCGGTGATGACCTACGACCAGCGTCTGGCGCTGCTGCCGGCCTACCTGCAGCAGCTGGTGATGGAAAGCCTGGGCAAGCGCGTGCAGCGTGATGGTGCGCCGGTCACCACCGACACCGTGCCGGTGTGGTGGGGTGGGGCAGGCACCGATGTGCAGCACAGCTTCTTCCAGGCGCTGCACCAGGGCACCAGCGTCGTTCCGGCCGACTTCATCGGCTGTGTGCACAACGATGATCCCTACACGACCAATCACCAGGCCCTGCTGGCCAACCTGTTGGCACAGACCGAGGCGCTGGCCAATGGCCAGAGCAGCGATGATCCGCACCGCGATTACCCGGGCGGGCGGCCGAGCACGCTGATCCTGCTCGACGCGCTCACCCCGCAGGCACTGGGTGCGCTGATCGCCATGTACGAACACGCCGTGTACGTGCAGTCGGTGATCTGGAACATCAACGCGTTCGACCAGTTCGGTGTCGAGCTCGGCAAGCAACTGGCCAGTGGCCTGCTGCCGGCGCTGCAGGGCGAGGATGTGGCGGTTGCCGACCCGATGACCCGCGAGATCCTGGCGCAGCTGAAGCGCTGATGCTCTGGTAGTGCCGGCCGCTGGCCGGCATCTAGGTGATGCTTCAATCGTTCATGAGGTTGCCGGCCAGCGGCCGGCACTACCGCAGCAGATGGGTTGCCGGCCAGCGGCCGGCACTACCGCAGCGGATGGGTTGCCGGCCAGCGGCCGGCACTACCGCGTCACCGGCTCGGGTCGCGCTCCGGGCTTGGCCGCTTGGCCAGTTTGCGCTGCAGCGAGCGCCGGTGCATGCCGAGCAGGCGCGCGGCCGCTGACACGTTGCCGCCGGTCTCGTGCATCGCCTGCTGGATGTGTTCCCACTGCAGGCGGCTGATCGGCGTCATCGCATCGGGCACTTCCATTTCGCCATCGTCGGCCGGGCCGTCGTCTTCCTCGCCGAGGGCGCGCAGGATCATCGGCACCGTGGCCGGCTTCGGCAGGTAATCATCCGCACCCAGCTTGATCGCCTCCACCGCGGTGGCGATGCTGGCGTAGCCGGTCACCAGCAGGATCCGCATGTCCGCGCGCAGCGCGCGCAGCGGCTGGATCAGTGCCAGGCCGGAATCGCTGCCCAGCTTCAGGTCGATCAGCGCGAAGGCCGGTGGATGCTGCCGGGCCAGCGCCAGCGCACTGGCGGCATCCTGTGCGGTCTGCGTTTCAAGCCCCTTGCGGGCCAGGCTGCGTTGCAGGGTACGCAGGTACAGCTCGTCGTCGTCGACCAGCAGGCCCAGGGTGGAATGGTGAAGGCTCATGGGGTGTCCTCGCGTGGGGCCAGCGGCAGGCGGAAGCCGACGCGACTGCCGGCCCCCTGGGCCGGGCGCATCCACATCTCGCCGTCGAGGCGTTCGATGGTGGCATGGGACAGGGCCAGGCCGACGCCCATGCCCTCGCTCTTGCTGCTGCCGAACAGCTTGCCCGGCAGCACGGCGGCACGGGCGTCGAAGCCATGGCCGTAGTCGCGGACTTCGCCGATCAGGTCGTCGCCTTCGATGCGCAGGTCCAGGTCCACGCGTGGCCGGCCGGCTTTCTCGCCGGCATCGGCGGCGTTGTTGAGCAGGACCATCAGCAGATGGCCTACGCCCGGGTCCAGCGGCAGCCGCAGCGGCGCATCATCGTTGCGGTGCAGGTCGATGGTCGGCCGCACCAGGCGCCATTGCTCAAGCACCTGCTGTGCGCTGGAATGGCTGCGGCCCGGTGCGTCGGCCGAGGCCGGAGCAGCCAGCGCCAGCACGCGCTCCCGGCACTGCACCAGCAGCTCGCGCAGGGTTTCCATGTCCTCGCGCACTTCCGGCTCTTCGCTGCGCTCGGCCACATCGTCTGCGAGCAGGGTCATGGTCGCCAGCGGCGTGTTCAGTTCATGCGCCACCGAGGCGGCATGGGTGGCCAGCGCGACGATGCCCTCGTTGCGGGCGAAGCGCTCGCGCAGTGCCGACAGTTCCAGTTCGCGCTCCCGCAGGGCCAGCGCCAGCCGGGTGGAGAAGGCCAGTACCACCGCGGCGGAAATCAGGAAGTTGGCGACCACGCCCCAGCGATTCAGGTCCTGCGCGCGGAAGTAACCGTCCGGCAATGGCTGGCCGAAGATGCCGCTGGCGGCGTAGCCGAGCAGGCAGGCCAGTGCGACCGCCAGTGCCCAGCGCAGGGGCAGGGCGAATGCGGCCAGCGCGATCAGGATCAGGAACAGCGAGCTGAACGGGTTGGCCATGCCGCCGCTCCAGCCGACCATCCAGGTCAGGATGATCACGTCCACTAGGATGTGGCCGAACGCGGTCAGCGGTGCGGTGTCAGCCGCGTCCGGACGCAACTGGGTATAGATGTTGAACAGGGCCAGCACCGCCACGCCGGCCCATAGCGGCAGCTGCGGCAACGGCAGGCCCAGCACCCAGGTGGCAACCAGGATGGTGGCGGCCTGGCCGCCTACGGCAAGCCAGCGCAGGCTGCACAGGGTACGGAGAAACGGGGCGTCGGGACCGGTCATTCACGCTCATCGTATGCGTTCACGGGCGGCTGTGCCTGCGACAATCGGCCGCAGCCGTGCTACCGGCTGAATGCGAGTCACCCGGAATGCGGGGGCGGGCGGTAGAATGCGCCCATGCACGACGCCGTCACCCGCCCGACTCCTCCCTCCGATGCCACCTCCTGGCCCCGCCGCCAGACCCATGCCGTGCAGATCGGCGGGGTCACCGTAGGCGGAGGCAAGCCGGTCGTGGTGCAGTCGATGACCAACACCGACACGTCCGACGTGGCCTCCAGCGTGAAGCAGGTGGCCGAGCTGTGGCGGGCCGGTTCGGAAATGGTGCGTTTGACCGTCAATACCGTGGAAGCCGCTGCGGCGATCCCGCGCATCGTCGACAAGCTGGCGATGATGGGCATCGACGTGCCGCTGATCGGTGATTTCCACTACAACGGCCACCAGCTGCTGACCGCCGAGCCGGCATGTGCCGAAGCGCTGGCCAAGTACCGCATCAATCCGGGCAACGTCGGCTTCGGCAAGAAGAAGGATCTGCAGTTCGCTCAGTTGATCGAGTTCGCGATCCGCTACAACAAGCCGGTGCGCATCGGTGCCAACTGGGGCTCGCTGGACCAGGCCCTGGCGGCGAAGTTGATGGACGAGAACAACCTGCGCGAGCAGCCCTGGGATGCCGGTCGCGTGCTGCGCGAGGCGCTGATCCGTTCGGCGCTGGATTCGGCCGAGCAGGCGGTGGAGCTCGGCCTGCCGCGCGATCGCATCGTGCTGTCGGCCAAGGTCAGTGGCGTGCAGGAGCTGATCGCGGTGTACCGCGACCTGGCCCAGCGCTCCGATTTTGCCCTGCACCTGGGCCTGACCGAGGCCGGTATCGGCAGCAAGGGCATCGTCGCCTCGTCGGCGGCGTTGGGCGTGCTGCTGCAGGAAGGCATCGGTGACACCATCCGCATCTCGCTGACCCCGGAACCGGGCCAGTCGCGCACGCAGGAAGTGATCGTCGCCCAGGAACTGCTGCAGACCACCGGCCAGCGTGCCTTCACGCCGCTGGTCACGGCTTGTCCGGGCTGCGGCCGCACCACCTCCGAGTTCTTCCAGGAACTGGCCAAGGTGGTGCAGAACCACGTGCGCGAGAAGATGCCGCTGTGGAAGATCCACCATCCGGGTGCGGAGAACATGACCCTGGCGGTGATGGGCTGCATCGTCAATGGGCCGGGTGAGTCGCGGCACGCCAACATCGGTATTTCCCTGCCGGGCACCGGTGAAACCCCGGCCGCGCCCGTGTTCGTCGATGGCGAGAAGAAGGTGACCCTGCGTGGCGAGAACATCGCCCAGGAGTTCGTCGCCCTGATCGACGATTACGTCGAACACAAATATGTCCGAAGCGCCGGATAAGCCTGCGATCCTCGCTGCGCCGGAGTCCGCCTCCGGTTTCCGCCACTGGATGGCCCGCAATGCCTGGCGCCTGGTGCTGCTGTTCGGTGGCGTGCTGCTGCCGTTGGCGGGTTTCGTCGCGCTGGCCGACGAAGTGCACGAGTTTGAATCGTTCCATTTCGATGCGCCGCTGCTGTGGCAGATGCATGGCCTGCACTCACCGCTGCTGGACCGCTTCTTCGTGCTCATTTCCAGGCTGGGCTACGAATGGTTCCTGATTCCCGCCGACGTGCTGATCATCGGCGTGCTGCTGGGCTACCGGCGTTGGCGTGAGGCCACCTTCGTGGCGGTCAGCTTCGTCGGCTCGGCGCTGCTGAACATGGGCAGCAAGCATTTCTTCCAGCGCCAGCGCCCCAGCCTGTGGGAATCGATCGCGCCGGAATCGACGTTCAGCTTTCCCAGCGGCCACGCGATGGGCTCGATGACCCTGGCCGTGACCCTGGTGCTGCTGGCCTGGAACACCCGCTGGCGCTGGCCGGTGCTGCTGCTGGCGCCCGCGTTCAGCCTGCTGGTCAGCGTCTCCCGGGTCTATCTGGGCGTGCATTACCCCTCCGATATCCTGGCCGGATGGTGTGCCGCGCTGGTTTGGGTGGTAGGGTGCTATCTGGTCATGTTCAGTCGTCGGCATCCTTGGCGACGTCAGGATTCGCCGCCAGCGACGGCCAGCGAAGCATCATCACAGGGGGATTGACGTGGATGGCCCCTCCGGGGCGTCTACGTAATAGATCAGTTGTTTCGTTGCAGCAGGTTCTGCAAGACAGGGGGCAAGCACAACGCGCGGTACTGTGATGCGCAAGGCAGAATGCCCGGGTCGCATCTCGAACGCGCTTGCAGGGGTATCGGCGCCCTGCCTAGCTTGACCTGCAATGGCCGCATTCGAAGAGGTACGTGAATGACGATTCGAGTCTATCTGGTGGATGACCACGCACTGGTCCGCACCGGGATGAAGATGATCCTGTCGGGGGAGACCGACATCGAGGTGGTGGGCGAAGCCGAGACCGGCGAAGATGCGCTGCGCGACGTCCGCCAGCTGCTGCCGGACGTGGTGCTGTGCGACCTGCACCTGCCCGGCGTGAGTGGCATGGAGGTGACCGAGCGCATCGTCCGCAGCCATCGCAACACCCGCGTGGTGATCGTGTCGGTGCTGGAAGACGGTCCGCTGCCGAAGCGCTTGCTGGAAGCCGGGGCTGCGGGCTACATCGGCAAGGGCTGCGATGCACAGGAGCTGCTGCGTGCGGTGCGCGATGTGGCCATGGGCCGTCGCTACCTGGGCACCAGCATCGCGCAGAACCTGGCCTTGTCGACCGTTGAAGGCAACGGCTCTCCATTCGACAGCCTGTCGCCGCGCGAGCTGGAAGTGGCGTTGCTGCTGACCCAGGGCCTGCGCCAGGAAGACATCGCGCGGCGCCTGAGCCTGAGCGCGAAGACGGTGAACACGCACAAGGCGCGGCTGTTCGAGAAGATGGGGATCCACGACAACATCGCGCTGGCGCGCATGGCCAGCCAGTACGGGCTGGTGGATCCGGCACGGCCGCTGTAAGGGATTCGGCCAACGGCTGAGCCCTCCGCAGGGCCACCGACAGGTTCCGTGCGCCGTCACTGCCGATAGAGGAAATGTAGAGCCGAGCCTATGCTCGGCTGCTTTCCGGCCTGCGGGCGCGGAGCCGAGCAAGGGCTCGGCTCTACAGCTGTGTCGGGCTCAGTGGCCGCGTACGCGCTTGATGATCTTCGCGGCGTCGGCGGCGCTGGCGCGCACCTTGTCCCATTCGCCGTTGGCGATCCAGTTGCCCGGCACCATCCACGAACCGCCGATGCAGACCACGTTCTTCTGCTCGAGGTACTCGGCGGCGGTGTTTTCGGTGATGCCGCCGGTCGGGCACAGCTTGAGGTCGGCAACCGGGCCGGCCAGACCCTTGATCATCGCCAGCCCCCCCACGGCGGTGGCAGGGAACAGCTTGCACACGCGGAAGCCGCGCGCATACAGCGACAGCAGTTCGGTCGGCGTGGCCGCACCCGGCACTACCGGCAGCGGTGCCGCCGCCAGCGCATCGGCCAGCGCCGGTGGCGTACCCGGGGTCACCAGGAAGTCCGCGCCCGCATCGATCGACTGCTGCATCTGCTCCACGGTCAGCACCGTGCCGGCGCCCACCACCACGTCCGGCAGCTCGCGCTTGAGCATCGCCAATGCTTCCATCGCCACTGGCGTACGCAGCGTCAACTCGATCGCCGGCAGGCCACCTTCCAGCAACGCCGCACTGACCGCACGCGCCTGGTCCAGCGTATGAATCGTCACCACCGGCAGGATGCCCGCCGCACGCAACAGCTCCGCCGCCTTCACCTGATGTTGTTCGATACCCATGCTTTTGCCCTTGCCTTTGCTCTTCTAGATTCAGTGGCCGCAGCGCAAATGACGCGCCGGGAATTGTCCAGGGCGCTCTACTGCCCAGGCCGGGAAGCCTGCCGCGGCTTTTCGCTTCAGGCGTCTTTTGCCTCATGCGGCGCCGCCGCCGCTGCGGCATCGTGCCCCAGCTCGTACTCCGCGTCGTATTCCCACGGCCCGCCATCGGCCGCCGCCGGCCCGCACGAAATCGAAATCGCGCCCTGATCAGCCGGCCCCACCACGCGTCGGTTGATCGCGAACAGGTTGCGGCCCAGGTCATGCGCGGCAGGCGCCGTGTTCGGGGCCAGCGGACGCGCGGCCCACTCGGCCGCGTCCACCAGCACTTCCAGCGTGCCGGCCTCGCCATCAAGGCGGATCATGTCGCCCTCGCGGACCTTGGCCAGCGGACCACCGCGCGCCGCTTCCGGCGTCACATGGATCGCCGCCGGAATCTTGCCCGAGGCGCCGGACAGGCGGCCGTCGGTGACCAGTGCCACGCGCCGGCCCTGGTTCTGCAGCAGCCCCAGCAGCGGCGCGAGCGAATGCAGTTCCGGCATGCCGTTGGCACGCGGGCCCTGGTAACGCACCACCGCCACGAAGTGCTCGGGCAGCAGGCCGCCGGCATGCAGCTTGTTCAGCACCTGCGGCGCATCGACAACCACGGCCGGTGCTTCGATCGTGCGGTACTGCGGCTTCACCGCCGACAGCTTGATCAGCGACTTGCCCAGGTTGCCGCGCAGCAGGCGCAGGCCGCCCTGGTGCTCGAACGGGTTGTCGACGCCACGCACCACTTCGTCATCGGCGCTGTGTTGCAGGCCCGGCAGGTAGACCAGCTGGCCGTCGCGCAGCTGCGGCTCGCGCGCGTAGTCGGCCATGCCGCCGCGCGCCACGCTGACCAGGTCACCGTGCATCAGGCCCGCCCTGATCAGCTCGCCGAACACGAAGGCCGGTCCGCCAGCGGCCGCGAAGCGGTTCACGTCGGCCTCGCCGTTCGGATAGACGCGGGCCAGCAGCGGAATCAGCTGCGACAGTTCGTCGAAGTCGTCCCAGGTCAGCACGATGCCGGCGGCACGCGCCACTGCGATCCAGTGGATGGTGTGGTTGGTCGAACCGCCGGTGGCCATCAGCGCGATGACCGCGTTGATGATCGCGCGCTCATCGATGATCCGGCCCAGCGGACGGAAGTCGTCACCGAGCGCGGTGATGTCCAGTGCACGTTCGGTCGCTTCGCGGGTCAGCGCGTCGCGCAGCGGCGTGCCCGGATTGACGAACGACGCGCCCGGCAGCTGCACGCCCATCGCTTCCAGCAGCACCTGGTTGGAATTGGCGGTGCCGTAGAAGGTGCAGGTGCCGGCGCCGTGGTATGAGGCGGACTCGGCTTCCAGCAGCTCTTCGCGGGTGGCTTCGCCGGCGGCGTAGCGCTCGCGCACTTCCGCCTTCTGCTTGTTCGGGATGCCCGGGGTCATCGGGCCGGCCGGCACGAACACCGCCGGCAGGTGGCCGAAGGCCAGCGCACCGATCAGCAGGCCGGGCACGATCTTGTCGCACACGCCGAGGTAGACGGTGCTGTCGAACATGTCGTGGCTGAGCCCGATCGCGGTCGCCTGCGCGATCACATCGCGCGAGAACAGCGACAGTTCCATGCCGCCGCGGCCCTGGGTGACGCCGTCGCACATCGCCGGCACGCCGCCGGCCACCTGTGCCGTAGCACCGAGCTCGCGGGCGATCTCGCGGATCTGCTCGGGATAGGTCTCGAACGGCTGGTGCGCCGAGAGCATGTCGTTGTAGGCGGTGATGATGCCCAGGTTCGGCGTCACGCCGCCGCGCAGGCGGCTCTTGTCGGTACCGCCACAGGCGGCGAATCCATGGGCGAGGTTGCCGCAGCTCAGGCGGCTGCGGAACGGGCCTTCGCGCAGGGAGGCGTCGATCGCGGCCAGGTAGGCGGCACGCGAGGCGGCGCTGCGGCGGATGACACGCTCAGTGATGGCTTGCAATTGCGGATGGAGGCTCATTGGCTACCGGCGTTCAAGGTGGCGAGAGGCAAGCGGCGCCAGGGCGCCGCCGCCGACATCAATCAGCCCAGTGGACGCGCAGGCGCGCGCCTTCCAGGTTGATCGCGTTGAGGATCGGATACTGCTGGGCGTCGTTGCTGTCCAACGCCTGGCGCAGCACCTGCAGCTTCTGCTTGCCGCGCAGCAGCAGCAGGCGCTGTCGGCATTGGCGCAGCCCATGCGGGGTCAGCGTGATGCGCAGCGGCCACTGGTTCGCGCCCGGGCAGCCGGTGGCATCCAGCGCGGCATAGGGCAGGGTGCTTTCCAGTGCGCGGGCGAGGTCCTTCGAGCCCGGGAACAGCGAGGCGGTGTGGCCGTCGTTGCCCATGCCCAGTGCAACCAGGCTCGGCGGCTGGCTGTGCTGTGCCTGCAGGTTGGCGGTGTACACGCATTCGGGCAGGGGCTTGCCGATCCGCACCAGTGGATCGAAATGCGCACCCTCGGCGCGTTTCAGCAGGTGCTCGCGCACCAGCCAGGCATTGCTGTCGCGATCCTGCGGCGACAGCCAGCGCTCGTCGGCCAGGCTCACTTCCACCCGGTCCCAGTGCACGTCCAACTCGGCCAGCGCCTGGTAGACCGGCGCCGGTGTAGTGCCGCCAGACAGCAGGATGCGGGCGCGGCCCACTTCGTTGATGTCGTGGTTGAGGGTGTGCGCCATCTCGGCGGCAACGGCTTCGATCCAGCCATCGGCATCGCCATGGTTGATGAACTCGATGCGGTCGTCGTGGAAGGTGGTGGGGCTCATGCGGCAACTCCAGGTGCGTCACGTTCGGCGTCGGCGGCATAGGCGGCGGCGCCCAGCAGTCCGGCGTGGGGATGCATCACCGCCAACGAGGGCACGCGCGCCATGATGGAAGAGAACCGGCCCTTGTGCTCGAAGCGCTGGCGGAAACCGGAGTGCTGCAGCGAATCGAGCATCTTCGGGGTCAGCCCGCCGGTCAGGAACACGCCGTCCCAGGCGCCCTGGGTCAGCACCAGATCGCCAGCAATGGCGCCGAACACGGCGCAGAACACATCCACGGTGCGCATCGCCTGCGGATCGCCGTGCAGGGCGCGGGCGGTCACGTCCACCGGCTGCAGCTGGCCCGGATCGATGCCGGCCATCTCGCACACGGCGCGATGGATGTTGACCAGGCCGGGGCCGCAGATCAGGCGCTCGTTGGAGACGCGGCCGAACTGCTCGGACAGGATCTCCAGGATGCGGATCTCTTCCGGGGTTCCCGGCGGGAAGCTGACATGGCCGCCTTCGGTTTCCAGCGGATAGCAACGGCCGTGACGCATGATCAGGCCGCCGACGCCGAGCCCGGTACCGGGCCCGATCACCGCGTAGTTGCGTGGCTGGCCGGGCTTGCCCGGTACCCAGGCAGCCCCGCCGACCTGGACCACGTCATCGGGCTGCAGCAGCGAAATCGCCATCGCCTGCGCGGCGAAGTCGTTGATCAGGTGCAGTTCGTCGAACCCGAGCATGGCAGCGGTGCGGCTGCGCGAGATTACCCACGGATGGTTGGTGATGCGTGCTTCGTCACCATCCACGCGACCGGCCACGGCGAACACGCCGCGGCTTGCCGTGGCGCCGATCTGTTCCAGATGGTGGCGCGCGGCATCACCCAGCGACGGGAACTCCGCCACCGCGTACTCGCGGATGCTGTCCTTCTGCAGCGGTGCGTCCAGCGAGGTGTCGGCCAGGGCGAAGCGCGCGTTGGTGCCACCGATGTCGGCGACCAGCACTGGCTGCGAGCTGGCACTCATGCCGACGCTCCGCTGTCGGGCGCGTCCAGGTCCTGCGGCAGGAACCCGCCCGCATTGCCCGGGCCCCATTGGCCGGCGGGGTAGGGCTCCAGCGGCAGCTTGGCGTCCTTCCAGGCGTCGGCGACGCTGTCGATCCAGGCCCAGGCCGCACGCACTTCGTCATCGCGCACGAACAGCGTGTGGTTGCCGTTGAAGGCATCCAGGAACAAGCGTTCGTAAGCGATACGGCGGTGCAGGCCGGTCGGCACCGACAGTTCCAGCTCCAGCGGATGCAGCTCCAGCGCGCCCCATTCCGGGCCTGCCAGGCTGCTCATCAGGCCCAGTTCGATGTTTTCCTGCGGCTGCAGCTGGAACACCAGGCGGTTCGGTGCGGCCTGCGCGCGCTGCGGGCGCTCGAACAGCCAGTGGGTGACCGGCTTCAGCGTGACCACCACGCGGGTGGTGCGCTCGGGCAGGCGCTTGCCGGTGACCAGGTGGAACGGCACGCCGCTCCAGCGCCAGTTGTCGATATGCGCGGTGACACCGGCGAAGGTTTCCACGTCGCTGCCTTCCGGCGGCTGGTAGGGCTGTGCCGGCTGGCCATTGATGGTGCCGGCGGTGTAGCGGCCACGGATGCTGTCACGCGCGGCGTGCCTGGCATCGAGCGGGCGCAGGGCGCGCAGCACCTTGACCTTCTCGTCGCGGATGCGATCGGCTTCCAGCGATGCCGGCGGTTCCATCGCCACCATGCACAGCAGCTGCAGGATGTGGCTCTGCACCATGTCGCGCAGCGCGCCGGAGCGGGCGTAATAGGCATCGCGGCCATCCACGCCTTCGCTTTCGGCCACCAGGATGTGCACCGATTCGATGTAGTTGCGGTTCCACACCGCTTCCAGCAGCGTGTTGCCGAAGCGCAGTGCGATCAGGTTCTGCACCGCGGCCTTGCCCAGGTAGTGGTCGAGGCGGAACACGCGGTCCTCGTCGATCCACTGGCCGATGGTGCTGATGATTTCCTCGGCGCTCTCGCTGTCGCTGCCGATCGGCTTTTCCAGCATCAGGCGTGCCGGCGCGGCGAGGGCGCCGCCCTTGGCCAGGCCTTCGCAGGTGGAGATGTACAGGCCCGGCGGGATGGCGAGGTAGCTGACGCACTTGCGGTGCACGAGGTCGGCGACCGCGGCGGCAACCGAGTCGACGTCGCGCAGGTCCACAGAGCGGTAGTCGATGCGACGCAGCAGGGCGCTGATGTCGTCCTGCGTGGCCATCGGCATGGCCTGCTGCAGGCGCGGCCGCAGGATGTCATGGAAGGCTTCGGTGTCATGCCCGGACAGGGCCAGCGCACGGATGCGGAAGTCCTCCGGCAGCAGGCCGTCGCCAAGCAGGCGAAGCAGCGAAGGGAACAGGTAGCGCTGGGCCAGATCACCTGTGGCACCGAACAGGAAGAGGGTGTCGTGCATCGCTCGAGTTTCAGATTCGGGTGACATCGTTGTCAATCGCTTCATGGCTGGGTTCGGGGGACATCCGCGCAACTGCCTGTCCGAGGTTCGTCAGGGGCGTTCTCCGGGGTGCCGGAAGACCGTTCCATTCGAAACCACTGCCTCGGCGGAACCTTCGTTCAACCGCCGACGCAGATCGGTGCGCACCGATCATCGGATAGTGCCACGTGAAAACGTTTACATGGCAGAATGGGCAACTGTATTCGATTGCAGTGCTCGCCGTCATGCGGCAAGCGCGCAATCATCACTGCCATCGGGAGGGCCGAGGCAGTCCCAAAAGACAGCCCGGCTTCGGGCGGACCGGATAGGTGATATGGCAAAAGTGCAGTTGCAGGGTGTGCGCAAGGTCTATGACAACGGCCAGGTCGCGGTGAAGGACGCCAGCTTCGAGGTCGCCGATGGCGAGCTGATGGTGCTGGTCGGCCCGTCCGGCTGTGGCAAGTCGACCCTGCTGCGGATGGTGGCTGGCCTGGAGGAGATCAGCGGCGGCACGCTGACCATCGGTGATCGCGTGGTCAACGACGTGGCGCCGAAGGATCGCGACATCGCGATGGTGTTCCAGAGTTATGCGCTGTACCCGCACATGACCGTGGCCGAGAACCTGGCCTTTGGCCTGAAGCTGCGCGGTCACGACAAGGCGACCATCGACAAGCGCATCGCCGAGGCGGCGCAGACGCTGGGCCTGACCGAGATGATGGACAAGCTGCCCAAGGCGATGTCCGGTGGCCAGCGCCAGCGTGTCGCGCTGGGCCGTGCGCTGGTGCGCGAGCCGGCGGTGTTCCTGCTCGACGAACCGCTGTCCAACCTGGATGCCAAGCTGCGCCACAGCGTGCGTACCGAGATCGCGCAGCTGCACCGCAAGCTGGGCACCACCATGATCTACGTGACGCACGACCAGGTCGAAGCGATGACCCTGGGCCAGCGCATCGTGGTGCTGAAGGACGGCATCATCCAGCAGATCGATACGCCAATGGCGCTGTACGACCGCCCGGCCAACCTGTTCGTGGCGGGCTTCCTCGGCAGCCCGGCGATGAACGTGCTGCGCGGCACGCTGCAGGGCGATGCCGGTGGCGTGACCGTGGTCGACGGTGACTGGTATGCGCCGCTGGGCCAGGCCACCATCGACCCGGCGTGGCTGCAGAAGCCGATCGCGGTGGGCGTGCGTCCGGAGCATCTGCAGCCGGCGGCCGCCGACGATGCGCATGCGTTCAGCGCGCGGATCGAAGGCATCGAGCCGGTCGGCAACGAGATCTTCGTCAACCTCAGCAGTGGCCAGCACGCGCTGACCATGCGCGTGGCGCCGCAGGCGCTGCCCGAGGTGGGCGAGCAGATCCGCGTGGCGATCCACCCGCAGGGCCTGCATTTCTTCAGCGCGGAAACCGGCGAGCGCCTGTAACGGGTAGGGCCGGCCGCTGGCCGGCAACCTCAACCCTGCATGGTTGCCGGCCAGCGGCCGGCACTACCATTTCAGGCGTGCGGACCAACGGTCCGCACCCACCGGGTCGGTCAGTAGATCCACGCCATGCGTGGATGAGAGCCCTTCAGATTCAGCGTGCCAATCCGTCCAGCAACGGCATGCGCTGCGCCACCGCATCGCCCACCTGCAGGTCAGCGTCGCTGGCCTCCAGTGGCAGTACCGCCAGTGCCAGGTCGCCGGCCACGCTGGCAATCGTGCCCAGCCCCGCGCCATCCTGCTGCACGCCATCGCCGGCCTGTGCCGGTGCTGCGGTATGCAGCAACTGCACCGCACGCTTGGCCTTGCCGAGGAAGTGGGTGCGGGCGACGATTTCCTGGCCGGGATAGCAGCCCTTCTTCACGCTGTAGCCGTTCAGGCGGTCCAGGCCCAGCTGTTGGGGGGTCCACACTTCGCGCTGGCCTTCTTCCAGCCGCGGCAGGCCGTAGCGCAGGTCGGCCTGGCGCCAGGCCAGGGCGAAAGCGGCCTCATCGGCTTCATTGCCGGCCGCGAACGCGTCGGCGCTGCCAATGCGCAGGGTGCGCGGCAGGGCATCGCTGCCCAGGTCCAGCTCCCAGCCGTCGCCTGCGGTCTGCGCAATCGCCGCGCCGCTGGCGGCCTCGGGCGCGGTGAACGCGCCAGCCGCCGCCAGATCGCTGCGCACCTGCACCTTCACCTTGCGGCGGAACACGAAGCGCTGCAGTTGCGACGCAATCGCATCGGCATCGCCGTCAGCCAGCACCAGCATCACGTGGTCGTCGGCCAGCCGAAGCAGCTGGAACACCGCCAGGGTACGGCCCTTGGCGCTCAGCCAGGCACTCCACTGCCAGTGCTGCAGGGGCAGGGCGGTGACATCGCTGCTGAACTGGGCGTGGGCAAAGACAGCCGCATCCGGGCCCTGCAGGCTCAGCAGCTGGTGGCCGGGCAGGCGCGGATATCCGACGAAAGCAGGGGGCAGGTTGTCAGGCACGTGAACGAGGTCTAAAATTTGTGCGTTGCGAGACCGAACATGATAGGCCAAACAACCCCCACTCCCGACGACGAATCTGAAGCCCCGCTGGTCCCCGCGGCACCCGTGCCCGTGGAACAGGAAAAAGCAGAAGAATTCGGCGGCCGCGGCGGACTTGATCCGGTGCGGTATGGCGATTGGGAGAAAAACGGACGCTGCATCGATTTCTGATCAGCATTGAGCCAACGCGGCCGTGTGCCGCCCAGCCGAGACAACGAGCCCAGCGAATGGCGACCAGACAACGCCCACTTTCCCCGCACCTTCAGGTGTATCGCTGGCAGATTCAGATGGCCACCTCGATCCTGCATCGAGCCACTGGCGTCTTTCTGTCTGTTGGTGCCCTCATCATCGCCGCCGGCCTGCTGGCCCTGATGATGGGGCCCGAGTCCTGGAACTGCTTCACCGGCCATGCCGGGGCCTGGTATGGCCGCGTGTTCCTGTTCGCGTGGACATGGTCGTTCGCCTATCACCTGTGCAATGGCATCCGCCACGTCGTGCAGGACTTCGCCATCGGCTTCAGCATCCCCGCCTTCATCCGCAGCAGCTGGCTGTCGGTCATCGGCAGCCTGGTGATCACCCTGCTGGTGTGGGCCTATGTGATGTTCGGAGGTGCCGCGTGAGCAAGTTCCGTACCCCGTTGAAGAACGTGCGCGGCCTTGGCTCGGCCAAGACCGGCACCGAGCACTTCGTGCACCAGCGCCTGACCGCCGCCGCACTGGTGGTGCTGGGCATCTGGTTCCTGGTCTTCGTGCTGGGCCTGCTGGGCTCGGACTACGCCACCGCCGCCGCCGCCGTGGCCAAGCCGTGGAACGCGGTGCCGCTGATCGGCCTGCTGATCGCCATGTTCTGGCACGCGCAGCTCGGCATGCAGGTCGTGCTGGAAGACTACATCCACGAATCGCTGCTGGCCCTGGTGCTGCAGACCGCGGTGAAGTTCGTCGCCGTGCTCGGCATGATCGTCAGTGTGTTTGCGGTGGGCCGCATCGCCCTCGGCGTTGCCTGAGCCCAGGCACCTACACAGGAATCCAGATTAGATGTCCGCTTACAAGATCACCGAACACAAGTACGACATGGTCGTGGTCGGCGCCGGCGGTGCCGGCCTGCGCGCCACGTTCGGCCTGGCCGCCAAGGGCCTGCAGACCGTGTGCCTGACCAAGGTCTTCCCGACCCGTTCTCATACCGTTGCCGCCCAGGGCGGTATCTCGGCCGCGCTCGGCAACATGGGCGAGGACGACTGGCGCTACCACTTCTTCGACACCATCAAGGGGTCGGACTGGCTGGGCGACCAGGACGCCATCGAGTACATGTGCCGTGAGGCCATCCCGGCCATCATCGAGCTCGAACATTACGGCGTGCCGTTCTCGCGCACCGCCGAAGGCAAGATCTACCAGCGTCCGTTCGGTGGCATGACCACCAAGTATGGCGAAGGCCCGGCGGCGCAGCGTACCTGCGCGGCGGCCGACCGTACCGGCCACGCGATGCTGCACACGCTGTACCAGCAGTCGCTGAAGCACGACGCGCGCTTCATGATCGAGTACTTCGCGCTCGACCTGATCTTCGACGAGGAAGGCGCCTGCCGCGGCGTGCTGGCCCTGGACATGTCCGACGGCACCCTGCACCTGTTCCGCGCCCAGGGCGTGGTACTGGCCACCGGCGGCTACGGCCGTGCCTACTTCAGCGCCACCTCGGCGCACACCTGCACCGGCGACGGTGGCGGCCTGGCCATGCGTGCCGGCATCGCCATGCAGGACATGGAGTTCGTGCAGTTCCACCCGACCGGCATCTACGGCGCCGGCTGCCTGATCACCGAGGGTGTCCGCGGTGAAGGTGGCATCCTGCGCAACAGCAGCGGCGAGCGCTTCATGGAGCGTTACGCGCCGCACTACAAGGACCTGGCCTCGCGCGACGTGGTCAGCCGTTCGATGACCATCGAGATCCGCGAAGGCCGCGGCGTCGGCGAGCACAAGGACCACATCCTGCTCGACCTGACCCACCTCGGCCCGGGCGTGATCGACGAGAAGCTGCCGGGCATCGCCGAGAGCGCCCGCATCTTCGCCGGCGTCGACGTGCACAAGCAGCCGATTCCGGTCATCCCGACCGTGCACTACAACATGGGCGGCATCCCGACCAATTACCACGGCGAAGTGGTGCAGAAGGTCGGCGACAACGACAACGCGGTAGTGCCGGGCCTGTACGCCATCGGCGAAGCGGCCTGCGTGTCCGTGCACGGCGCCAACCGCCTGGGCTCGAACTCGCTGCTGGACCTGGTGGTGTTCGGCCGTGCCGTGGCCAACCGCTGTGCCGAGACCATCAAGCCGGGCGCTGCGCACAAGCCGCTGCCGGCCGATGCCTGCGACAAGGCGCTGGGCCTGCTGGACAAGCTGCGCCACGCCAACGGCGATACCCCGACTTCGGTCATCCGCGATCGCATGCAGCGCACCATGCAGGCCGACGCGGCGGTCTTCCGCACCAGCCAGACGCTGAAGGAAGGCTGCGAGAAGATGGACAAGATCTTCGACTCGTTCCAGGACGTGAAGGTCTCCGACCGTTCGCTGGTGTGGAACTCGGACCTGATCGAGACCTACGAGCTGAACAACCTGCTGCTCAATGCGGTGGCGACGATCAACTCGGCCGAACAGCGCAAGGAAAGCCGCGGCGCGCATGCGCACGAGGACTTCCCGGACCGCGACGACGTCAACTGGCAGAAGCACACCCTGGTCAGCGTCGACGAGAAGGGCAAGTGCAGCTTCGACTACCGTCCGGTGCACATGTACACGTTGACCGACGACGTGTCCGTGGTGCCGCCGAAGCCGCGCGTGTACTGATCCGACCCCGCCTACCATGCAATCCGCGCCCACGGGCGCGGGCCGCCTGAGCCAACGAGAGCAGCCATGGCCGAGTTTTCACTCCCCAAGAATTCCAAGATCACGAAGGGCAAGCACTTCCCCGTCAAGAACGGCGGCAAGAACGTGCGCACCTTCAAGATCTACCGCTGGAGTCCTGACGACGACAGCAACCCGCGCACCGATACCTATGAAGTCGATCTGGACGCCTGTGGCCCGATGGTCCTGGACGCCCTGATCAAGATCAAGAACGAGATCGACCCGACCCTGACCTTCCGCCGCTCGTGCCGCGAAGGTATCTGTGGTTCGTGCGCCATGAACATCGACGGCACCAACACCCTGGCCTGCACCCGAGCCATCTCGGACTGCGGCAAGAAGGAAGTGCCGATCTACCCGCTGCCGCACATGAACGTGGTCAAGGACCTGGTTCCGGACCTGACCCACTTCTACGCGCAGTACGCGTCGATCAAGCCGTGGATCCGCACCCAGACCCCGGCACCGCCGGACCGCGAGCGCCTGCAGTCGCCGGAAGACCGCAAGAAGCTGGACGGCCTGTACGAGTGCATCCTGTGCGCCTGCTGCTCGACCAGCTGCCCGAGCTACTGGTGGAACGGCGAGCGTTACCTGGGCCCGGCGATCCTGCTGCAGGCCTACCGCTGGATCATCGACTCGCGCGATGAGGACACCGGTGCGCGCCTGGACGATCTGGAAGATCCGTTCAAGCTGTACCGCTGCCACACCATCATGAACTGCGCCCGGACCTGCCCGAAGGGCCTGAACCCGGCACTGGCGATCGCCGAGATCAAGAAGCTGATGATGGAACGCCGCGCCTGATACACGGCGCAGGGTAGTTGCATGACCCCAGTAGAGCCACGCCATGCGTGGCTTTGCTGTATCTGGAGAAACACGATGGAAGAAGACGTTCTGCTGAAGAAGCTGCGCTGGCGCTGCCGCCGCGGCATGCGTGAGCTGGACCAGCTGTTCGGCCGCTACCTGGACCACGAGTGGAGCACTGCGCCGACCGAAGAGCGCGAGGTTTTCCTGTTCCTGCTCGACTGCGAGGACGATAAGTTGTGGCGCTGGTTCATGGGCTACGAGGCCTGCCCGCATGCGCACGCGATCCCCCTCATGCAGAAGATCCTCGCCCTCAAGCCTTGAGTGGCGCCCCTCGCGGCTGCAGGCCGCCGCCCAGCTGGCGGTGCTGCTGGCTGCGCCGTGGCTGCTGCGCGCATCGGATCTGCCTTCACGGCTGCTGATGCCCGCAGTGGTGCTGGCCTGGTGCGTGGGCCTGGCCGAACTTGCCTGGCGCCAGCGCAGGCCGCGCGTGCAGGTGCTTCTGCCTCCGCTTCCCGAGCCGATTCGGGTGGCCGGGCAGGACGTCGAGGCACCCCGGCTGGTGGTGCGCGGGCCGTGGCTGCTGTTGCGTTGGCATCAGGACCAGCGCCGCCGGTGCCTGCTGTTCTGGCCGGATGTGCTCGATTCCGGGCAGCGACGTGAACTGCGACTGGCCGTGGCCGCACGCGCCGTTTCCCGTCAGCCCCGGACGATGGCACCATAAGCTGAATTGACCGGCGTGCCTGCATGTTCAAACCCATTCCCGTGGCCATTGGCCTGCGCTACCTGCGCGCCAAGCGCCGCAACGGCTTCATCTCCTTCATCTCGATGGCATCGATCCTGGGCATCGCGCTCGGCGTTACGGTGCTGATCACCACGTTGGCGGTGATGAGCGGATTCCAGAAGGAAATCCGCAGCCGCCTGCTGCAGATGACCGCGCACACCACCATCAGCCGCGACGGCGAGCCGATGCCGGACTGGATGCGCGTGGTCGACGTGGCCCGCAAGGATCCGCGCGTGGCCGGTGCCGCGCCGTACATCGAGATCCAGTCGATGATCAGCGGCCCGCGCGTGCAGGGTGCGATCATCCAGGGCATCGATCCGGCGCTGGAGCCGAAGGTATCGGTGATCGACAAGAAGGTCACCAAGGGCAGCTATGCCAGCCTGACGCCGGGCAGCTTCAACCTGCTGCTGGGCAAGGAACTGGCGATCTGGCTCGGCGTCGACGTCGGTGACCAGGTGCTGGTGACCTTCGCCGAAGTGCAGGGCACGCCTGCCGGTGCCGTGCCGCGGATGAAACGCTTCACCGTCAGCGGCATCTTCGAGGCCGGCTACAACGAGGTCGACCGGGGCGTCGGCTTCGCCAACATGCAGGACCTGGAGCGCGTGCTGCGCAGCGACGGCGCCACCGGCGTGCGGCTGAAACTGCACGACATGGACCGCTCGCTGGAAGTGGGTGTGGACCTGGCGCAGAGCCTGGGTGGTGCGTACCGGGTAAGTGACTGGACCCAGCAGAACGCCAACCTCTACCACTCGCTGCGCATGGAGAAGGTGGTGATGGGCATCCTGCTGTCGCTGATCATCGCCATGGGTGCGTTCAACCTGGTGTCCTCGCAGGTGATGCTGGTGACCGACAAGCAGGCCGACATCGCCATCCTGCGCACCCTCGGCCTGACCCCGGGCGGGGTGATGCAGGTGTTCATGGTGCAGGGTTCGCTGATCGGCATCTTCGGCACGCTGGCCGGCCTGATCGGCGGCATCACCCTGACCCTCAACCTGGAACGCATCCTCGGTGCAATCGAGAGCGTGTTCAACGTCAAGCTGCTGCCGGAGGATGTGTACTACATCACCGGCCTGCCGACCGACATGCAGACCGGCGACGTGGTGGCGATCACCGTGGTCGCGCTGCTGATGAGCTTCCTGGCCACCCTGTATCCCGCCTGGCGGGCAGCACGCACCCAGCCGGCGGAGGCCCTGCGTTATGAATAAGGTCTTCAACCGCGGCGATGAGGTGATCCGCGCCGAAGCACTGGGCAAGACCTACGCCGAAGGGCGCATGCAGACCCCGGTGTTCGATGGACTGGACCTGACCGTGACCGCCGGCGAAACCGTGGCGATCATCGGTGCCTCCGGTGCCGGCAAGAGCACGCTGCTGCACCTGCTGGGCGGGTTGGATATTCCGACCGCAGGCGAGGTCTACGTGACCGGCCAGCGCATGTCCGCGCTGTCGGACACCGCGCGTGGCCTGCTGCGCAACCAGGCGCTGGGCTTCGTCTACCAGTTCCACCACCTGTTGCCTGAGTTCACCGCGCTGGAAAACGTGATGATGCCGGTGCTGCTGGCCGGCACCGCCGTGGCCGAAGCGAGCAGCCGGGCCACCACGCTGCTGGAAGCGGTCGGCCTCGGCCATCGCCTGGACCACAAGCCCGGCGAGCTGTCCGGCGGCGAACGCCAGCGAGCAGCCGTGGCACGTGCGCTGGTCAATCATCCGGCCTGCGTGCTCGGCGACGAGCCGACCGGCAACCTGGATGACCGCACCGCTGCTACCGTGTTCGAGCTGATGCTGGAACTCAACCGTGCGCGTCATACCAGCCTGGTGCTGGTTACCCACGACCGCAGCCTGGCGCGGCGCCTGGACCGGGTGCTGGAGCTGCGCGAAGGGCGCCTGCACGCACTGGCCCACGCCGACGTCTGAGCGGCCGGCAACGGCCGCCTCCCGGCGCCTGAACGGGTTTACCTGCCCTCGCGCCGGTTGCACATCGGCCGGCGCATGATCGCAGCAGGTTCCTCGAGGAGATCGCCATGAAGACCCCGATCCTGATCGCCGGACTCTGCCTGGCGCTGGCCGCCTGCGCGACCACCGGCCGGCTCAGCAGTACCGAGAAACTGGATCTGTACCGCGCCCACGCCGGCGCGCCGCAGAACGACATGCAGTTCTTCGGCAGCCTCAATGGCTGGACCGAACTGGGTGACAGCGCGCTGGCGGTGTGGACCCGGCCGAGCGAGGCTTACCTGCTGGAACTGAGTGGTCCGTGCCCGGACCTGTCGTACGCCACCGCCATCGGGTTGACCAGCAGCATGGGCCGCGTGTCATCGCGTTTCGACAAGGTGCTGGTGCGCGACCCGACCGGTGGCCCGCGCATGCCGTGCTTCATCAACAGCATCCGCAAGCTGGACGTGAAGGCACTGCGTGCCTCCGAGCAGGAGCTGCGCCAGGCGCAGGTGCAGGAGCGCGAGGAAAATACGAAATAGCGCGGTAGTGCCGGCCGCTGGCCGGCAACCTGGCATCTGCGCGATGCCGGCCAGCGGCCGGCACTACCTGTGGGTCAGGCTTCCGGGGTGAAGCCGGCAGGCTTTTCCGCGTCCTTCTCGAACAGGAACTTGACCAGTTCGCCCTCAAGGAATGCGCGATGCTCCGGGGTACGCGGCGACAGGCGGTTTTCGTTGATCAGCATGGTCTGGTGCGCAAGCCACGCGGCCCAGGCCTGCTTGCCGATGTTGCTGAAGATGCGCTGGCCCAGTTCGCCGGGGTAGGGCACGAAGTCCAGGCCCTCGGCATCGCGTTGTTCGTACTGGCAGAAGACGGTTCGGGACATGGCACTCACTCGTGGTTGCGGGGTTTCTTGGAATTTCGTTTCGGCGCCTTGATCGTGGCGCCGTCGAGCAGCTTGCGGATCGGCGCTGGCAGGCCCAGCGCGGGCAGCTCGTCGTTGGCGACCCAGCGCAGCGTGGGTTCTTCCACGCGCAGGCCGTGCACCTGCCGCGACAGTACCTGCAGGTGCAGCTTGTAATGGCTGAAGGTGTGCTGCAGCACGGGCAGTTCCTCGGCGTCTTCCAGCGAACCTTCGACGTGCGCGTCGAACCAGTCCTGCAGTACGCTGCCGGCATCGGCCTGCGGCAGCGTCCACAGCTGCGCCCAGATGCCGGTGTCCGGCCGCTTCTGCAGCAGCACGCGCTGCTGGGCGTCGCGCAGCAGCAGGGCCACGGCTTCGCGCTCGGGCAGGGTCCTGCTGGGCTTGGGCGTGGGTAGTTCGGCGGTGCGGCCTTCGCGGCGCGCCACGCACGCGTCCTGCAGCGGGCAGATCACGCAGGCTGGCTTGGCGCGGCTGCACACCGTCGCACCCAGGTCCATCTGTGCCTGGGTGTAGTCGGCCATTCGCCCGGCCGGCACCTGCGCCACGTGCGCCTCGGCAATCGACCACAACTGTTTCTCGATGGCCGGCAGGCCGGGAAAGCCGTCGATGCCGTGGTAACGGCTGAGCACGCGCTTGACGTTGCCATCGAGGATCGCGAACGGATCGTTCCAGGCCTGGCTGAGGATCGCACCTGCGGTGCTGCGGCCGATGCCGGGCAGGGCATGCAAGGCATCGAAATCGCGCGGCAGGTCGCCGTCGTGCAGTTCCACGCAGCGCTTCGCGGCGGCATGCAGGTTGCGTGCGCGGGCGTAGTAGCCGAGCCCGGCCCACTGCGCCATCACCGCGTCATTGCTGGCGGCGGCGAGGTCGGGCAGCGTCGGGAAATGCTGCAGGAACCGCTGGAAGTACGGGATGACCGTGGCTACCTGGGTCTGCTGCAGCATGATTTCCGACAGCCAGACCCGATAGGGGCTGCGTGGGTGCTGCCAGGGCAGGTCGTGGCGACCATGGTCGTCGAACCAGTGCAGCAGGCGGGCGACGAAACCGTCCCGTTCTGCAGTTTCGGCGCTGGCGTGCGGCTGGCGGGGCATTGGAGTTCCAGAGAGGCAGCCACCCGTGGGGTGGCTCTACCAGGCTGCGGTAGAGCCACGCCATGCGTGGCTGCGCGGTGTATCAGGCGCCCAGCGCTTCGGGCAGCAGGGCGTCGACGAACGCTTCCGGATCGAACACGCGCAGGTCTTCCGGGCGCTCGCCGATACCGGCAAAGCGGATCGGGATGCCGAACTCGCGGGCCAGCGCGAACACCACGCCGCCCTTGGCAGTGCCGTCCAGCTTGGTCACCACCAGGCCGGTCACGTTCACTGCGGCATTGAACTGGCGCAACTGCGACAGCGCGTTCTGGCCGGTGGTGCCGTCGATCACCATCAGCACTTCGTGCGGGGCGGTGGGGTCGATCTTGCCGAGCACGCGGCGGATCTTGCCCAGCTCGTTCATCAGGCCGGACTGGGTGTGCAGGCGGCCGGCGGTATCGGCGATCAGCACCGAGGTGCCGCGGGCCTTGCCGGCCTGCAGCGCGTCGAATGCCACCGAAGCGGCATCGGCGTTCTGCCCCTGCGCGACCACGGCTACGCCGTTGCGCTCGCCCCAGGCCTGCAACTGGGCCACGGCGGCGGCGCGGAAGGTATCGCCGGCAGCCAGCATCAGGCTGTGGCCGTCGTCCTTGAAGCGCTTGGCCAGCTTGCCGATGGTGGTGGTCTTGCCGACGCCGTTGACGCCGACGGTGAGCACCACGAAGGGCTTGGCGTTGCGATCGATCACCAGCGGCTTGGCCACCGGCTGCAGGATCGCGATCAGCTCGGCGCGCAACGCGGCCAGCAGCGCATTGGCGTCGGCGAACTCGCGCGACTTCATGCGCTTGCGCAGGCCCTCGACCAGATCGGTGGTGGCGCCCACGCCGACGTCGGCGGTGATCAGTGCGGTTTCCAGTTCGTCCAGCAGATCGTCGTCGAGCTTGGGGTTGCGCGAGAACAGTCCACCGAAGCTGCGCGCGATGACGCTGTTGCGCAGGCGTTCGCGCCAGCCGGGCTTGCCGGCAGGCGCCGGAACGGCATCGATCGAGGCGGCGGCAGGCAGGTCGTCGGTGACCGGTGCCGGGGTGGGCTGAGGCAGTGGTGCGGGTGCCGGTTCGATGGCCGGGGCCGCCACCGGGGCGACGTCGATCCGGGCGGCCGATTGCGGAGCGCTCGGAGCGGGAACGACCGGAGCCGGAACCGCCGGAGCCGGAACCACCGGGGTGGGCTCGAAAGCGACCGGAACGACGGCTGCCGGCGGCGGCTCGGCCGGCGCAGGCGCGGCCGGTACGGCTACCGGTGCTGGCTCTTTGTCCTCGACCGGCGCGGCCGACGGGAACGCCGCCGCCAGCTCTTCAGCCGAGTAGTGCTGGGTCTTGGGTGCCTCCGCTGCGGGGGCATCCTGGGGCTTCTTGCGGCGGAAAAAACTGAGCATTGGCAAAAGGCGCTGAAATCAGGGGGATATGCTACCACTCGGGCCTGTCGGGCCGATGTGGACTCAAGGTCGCGGCCCGCCGGCCGTTAACCGGTCCGGAGGGCTGCGTCGTGCGGCCCGGAGACCGCCATGGACAACGTGATGGGAATTGCCCTCGGCGGGATGCGTGCGTCCCAGCAGGGCGTGCAGGTGGCTGCGCACAACGTGGCCAACCTGGCGACCCCGGATGCCCAGCGCCTGCAGCTGCAGCGCAGTGCTGCCGGGCAGGGTGGGGTGCAGGCCGCGGTGATTCCCGTCGGCGCCGATGCCGGCGCGCCGCTGGGTGACCTGCTGGCCGCGAAAGCCGAGGTGGTGGCCTTCGCCGCCAATGCCGCGGTGATCCGCCGCCAGGACCAGATGCTGGGTTCGCTGCTGGATCGCGACGCCTGAACCCCTTCGGCAGGCGCCAACCGCCGCCCCTGGTGGGTGCCAACCTTGGTTGGCACTCTCCACCCGCGCCGGTAGGTGCCAACCTTGGCTGGCACGCTCGATCCGCCCCGGTAGGTGCCAACCTTGGTTGGCACGCTTTTGGGGCGCCAACCAAGGTCGGCCTCTACCAGAGCACCGCCGGGTAAGCCGGGCCATGCCCGGCGACCACCCTGTCGATCAGGCCGACAGCTCCAGCAGCAGCTTGTTCAGCCTCGCCACGTAGGCACCCGGGTCCTTCAGGCTGTCACCGGCGGCCAGCGCGGCCTGGTCGAACAGCACCCGGCCGAGGTCGTCGAAACGCGCGCCATCGGCTTCGGCATCCAGCTTGGCAATCAGTGGGTGGCCCGGGTTGATTTCCAGCACCGGCTTGCTGTCCGGCACCTTCTGCCCGCTGGCTTCCAGGATCTGGCGCATCTGCAGGCCCAGGTCCTGTTCGCCGATGGCCAGTACCGCCGGCGAATCGGTCAGGCGGTGTGACACGCGCACTTCGGCCACGTCATCGCCCAGCACGGTCTTCAGGCGCTCGACCAGGCCCTGCTTGTCCTTCGCCGCGGCTTCCTGTTCCTGCTTGTCCGCTTCGGTTTCCAGCGCGCCCAGGTCGAGATCGCCACGAGCGATGTCGACGAAGCCCTTGCCGTCGAAATCGGTCAGGTAGCCCATCAGCCACTCGTCGATGCGGTCGGTCAGCAGCAGCACTTCCACGCCCTTCTTGCGGAACACTTCCAGGTGGGGGCTGTTGCGCACCTGGCTGTAGCTCTCGCCGGTCAGGTAGTAGATCTTGTCCTGGCCTTCGGTCATGCGGCCGAGGTAATCGGCCAGCGACACCGTCTGCGCATCGCTGTCGCCGCGGGTGGAGGCGAAGCGCAGCAGCCCGGCCACCTTCTCGCGGTTGTTGTAGTCCTCGGCCGGGCCTTCCTTCAGCACTTGGCCGAATTCCTTCCAGAACGTGGCGTATTGCTCCGGCTTGTCGGCGGCCAGCTTGTCCAGCATGTCCAGCGAGCGTTTGGTCAGCGCCGCCTTCATCGAATCGATGACCGGGCCGGACTGCAGGATCTCGCGCGAGACGTTCAGCGACAGGTCGTTGGAGTCGACCACGCCCTTGATGAAGCGCAGGTACAGCGGCAGGAACTGCTCGGCCTGGTCCATCACGAACACGCGCTGCACATAGAGCTTCAGGCCCTTGGGCGCATCGCGGTGGTACAGGTCGAACGGCGCGCGGCCGGGCACGTAAAGCAGCGAGGTGTACTCCAGCTTGCCTTCGACCTTGTTGTGGCTCCACGCCAGCGGATCGCTGTGGTCGTGCGCCACGTGCTTGTAGAACTCGGTGTACTCGGCGTCGCCGATCTCGGTGCGCGGACGGGTCCACAGCGCGCTGGCGCGGTTGACGGTCTCCAACTCGACGGTGGCGCCTTCCTCGCCTTCCTTCGGCATCTGGATCGGCAGGCCGATGTGGTCCGAGTACTTCTTGAGGATGCTGCGCAGGCGCCAGCCGTCGGCGAAATCATGCTCGCCATCCTTCAGATGCAGGACGATGCGGGTGCCGCGCTCGGCCTTGTCGACGGTGGCGACGTTGAAATCGCCTTCGCCGCGCGAGGTCCAGCGCACGCCTTCACCTGCGGCCAGGCCGGCGCGGCGCGAGGTCACTTCGACCTCGTCGGCAACGATGAAGGCGCTGTAGAAGCCGACGCCGAACTGGCCGATCAGCTGCGAATCCTTCTTCTGGTCGCCGGACAGCTGGCGCAGGAAATCGCCGGTGCCGGACTTGGCGATCGTGCCGAGATGGGCAATCGCCTCGGCGCGACTCATGCCGATGCCGTTGTCTTCGATGGTGATGGTGTGGGCGGCGGGGTCGAAGCTGACGCGCACGCGCAGTTCGCTGTCGCCTTCCAGCAGGGCCGGCTGGGTCAGGGCTTCGAAGCGCAGCTTGTCGGCGGCGTCGGCGGCGTTGGAGACCAGCTCGCGCAGGAAGATCTCCTTGTTGGAGTACAGCGAGTGGATCATCAGCTGCAGCAGCTGCTTGACTTCGGTCTGGAAGCCAAGGGTTTCGGTCTGGGTGGTCTCGGTCATCGATAGGGCTCCATGTGCAATGCCGCGCCAGCGCGTGCGGCCTCGCCAAGGGGTATGGCTGATTGTCCCGAAATCAAGGGGTTGGTCGGCCGGGCGGCGCCCGGCACCTGCAGAGGCCGAAGCAACAGCAACAGCAACAGCAACAGCAACAGCGGGCTATCCGTGGGATGGCGGGGCGGTGTGGGTTGGCAGGACACGCCGTAAACCCCCCTCCGGGGGCCGGCCCAGCCGCTGGCGGCTGTGCGTTCGGGCGCTTGCGAAGCAGTGCTTCGCAAGCAAAGCGCCCTCACCCATGGGGGCTCGATGGCGCCATCCATGGCGCCAACGGTCCTGCCACCCCACACCGCCCCGCCTCTGACAGGTTCACTCGGCTGTTGGTGGGTGTCGACCTTGGTCGACACATCTGTCAGACATCGAAATAAATCTGGGGTCAGATCCGTTTTCCGCAGGAAAACGGATCTGACCCCAAGAGCCGTTCCGACAGATCGCAGGGAACTGTCGAAGGCGGGGTGCATCCAATGGGGTCAGATCCGTTTTCTGCAGGAAAACGGATCTGACCCCAAGAGCCGTTCCGACAGATCGCAGGAAACTGTCGAAGGCGGGGTGGGTCCGGTTGAGGGGGCGTGAGCCGCATGGATGCGGCGACCGAGCTTACATGGACGTACTTGCAGCGTCCCCCTCAACCGGACCCACCCCGCCATCCCGCGGGGATGCCCGCTGTTGCTGTTGCTTCGGCTTCTGCGGGTGCCGGGCGCCGCCCGGCCGAACTACAATCCCGCTCATGCTGAATTTCTCGAATTCCTCCCGCCGGGGGCGCCGATGAGCGGCCGCGGTGGCAATGACGGCCAGGTCCGCATCATCGGCGGGCGCTGGCGCAATACCCGGCTGCCGGTGCCGACCCTGCCGGGCCTTCGCCCCAGCAGCGACCGCGTGCGCGAGACCCTGTTCAACTGGCTGATGCCCAAGCTCGGCGGGGCCCGCGTGCTGGACCTGTTCGCTGGCAGTGGCGCGCTGGGCCTGGAGGCGGTCTCGCGTGGCGCTGCCCACGCCACCCTGGTCGAGCGCGATGCGCAGCTGGGACGCAACCTGACCGCCGCCGTCGCCAGGCTGCAGGCCAGCGACCAGATCACCGTCGTGCAGGCCGATGCCCTGCGCTGGCTGCAAGGGGCGCAGGCGCAGCAGGCCGACCTGGTCTTCATCGACCCGCCGTTTGCCGATGGCCTGTGGCAGGACGTGCTGGCCCAGCTGCCGCGGCACCTGGCCGCCGACGCCTGGCTGTACCTGGAATCGCCGGCCGGCCACGTGCCGGTGCTGCCGCCGGACTGGCTGCTGCACCGCGAGGGTGGCACCCGCGAGGTGCGCTTTGCCCTGTACCGCCGTGCCACTGCTACACTTTGACCTCATCTGAACATCTGCATCCGCCCATGACCGTGGCCAATCGCCGCATTGCCGTCTACCCCGGCACGTTCGACCCCATCACCAACGGTCATATCGACCTTGTGAGCCGGGCCGCGCCGCTGTTCGAAAAGGTCGTGGTCGGCGTGGCGCAGAGCCCGTCCAAGGGCCCGGCGCTGCCGCTGGAGCAGCGCGTGCAGCTGGCGCGTGGCGCGCTGGCCCACCACGGCAACGTCGAGGTCATCGGCTTCGATACCCTGCTGGCCCATTTCGTACGTTCGGTGCAGGGCGGGGTGCTGCTGCGCGGCCTGCGCGCGGTGTCCGACTTCGAGTACGAATTCCAGATGGCCAGCATGAATCGCCACCTGATCCCCGAGGTCGAGACCCTGTTCCTGACCCCGGCCGAGCAGCACAGCTTCATTTCGTCCTCGCTGGTCCGCGAGATCGCGCGCCTGGGCGGCGACGTGTCCGGTTTCGTGCCGGCCGCGGTGCTCGAAGCCCTGCGCAAGGTCCGCGAAGCGAAGTCGGCACAGTCGTAAGCCCCGCTGTACCCGCACCCCATTACGTACACCACCACGCACCATTCCGGGAGGAAACCCATGAACACCACCATGCGCGCGATGCTGATCGCTTCGTTGGCCCTGGCCTTCACCGCCTGCAAGAAGGAAGAGGCCGCTCCGGTCGACGAGGCCAAGCAGGCCCTGGTCGCCCCGGCCAAGGACGACGATGCAGGCTGGAAGAAGTACCTGCAGGAAGTGGCGATCCAGAACATGGGCAACATCACCAACAGCCCGTTCCTGTACTACCTCTCGCCGGAATCGGACCCGGACTTCCAGGCCAAGTACGAGCGCCAGACCGAAAGCGCGACCCAGGCCGTGGCGCGTGGCGTGCAGCCGGGCAACATGCTGGCCTTCGGTTCGTCGGCCTCGGGCAAGATGGCGGACATGATCCAGGCCGTGTTCAAGGACGTGTCGCCGGATTCGATGAAGGGCGTGCGCGTCGTCTTCATCGGCCAGTCGGCCGACAACGCCCGCGTGCAGGCTGCGATCCAGCCGACCGGTGCCGAGTACATTTTCGTCGAAGCCAAGTAATACCGAGCCATGGCGGCCATGCTCCGGCATGGCCCGGGCGGCATCCTGCAAGGGCGCCGCTGATGACCTGACCGGCCCGCGCGCCCGCGCTGGCCGGTCCTTTGTCCCAGGGCGCGGGCGAGGAGTATCGCCGTGTCGCTGAAAATCAACGAGCTCTGCGTCAACTGCGACGTATGCGAGCCGGCCTGCCCCAACCAGGCCATTGCGATGGGTGAAACCATCTACGTGATCGACCCTGCGCGCTGCACCGAATGCGTGGGTCATTTCGACGAGCCACAGTGCGTGGTCGTCTGCCCGGTCGAGTGCATCGACCCGGACCCGGAGATCGTGGAAACGGAAGACCAGCTGCTGGCCAAGCTGCGCCAGCTGCAGCACGATCACCCCGAACTCTACGCGGAGCCCCCATCCGAATGAAGACGCTGATCGTCCGCCCCCTGTTGCTGCTCGGCCTGCTGCTGAGCCCCATGGCCTGGGCTGACAGCCCGGCCCGTGCCGATCGCCCTGATGGCGCGGCCATTGCCAGCGGCCACGCACTGGCCACCCAGGCCGGCATCGACATCCTGGCGCAGGGCGGCAACGCCTTCGACGCTGCAGTGGCGGTGTCGTCCACGCTGGCGGTGGTCGAGCCGATCAGTTCCGGGTTGGGCGGCGGCGGCTTCTTCCTGCTGCACGACGCGGCCACCGGCAAGGATGTGATGCTGGATGCGCGCGAGACCGCCCCGGCTGCGGCGACCCCGCAGGCCTTCCTCGACAAGCAGGGCAACCTGGACCGTGATCGTTCGGTCAACGGTGCCTGGTCGGCGGGTATTCCCGGCCTGCCCGCAGCGCTGGTCGAGCTGTCGGCCAAGCATGGCAAGCTGCCGTTGTCGGCCTCGCTGCAGCCGGCGATCCGCATCGCGCGCGAAGGTTTCCCGGTGTACGACCGCATGGCCAAGGGCTACGCGTCGCGGCGTGAAGTGATGGAGCGCTATCCCGGCACGCGCGAGGTCTACCTGCGCAATGGCAAGCCGATCGCCAGCGGTGACCTGTTCAAGCAGCCGGAACTGGCGCAGACGCTGGAGCGCCTGGCCGCGGGTGGCTTTGATGGCTTCTACAAGGGCCAGACCGGAAAGCTGTTGCTGGCGGGCGTGAAGCAGGCTGGCGGCAAGTGGACCGCTGAAGAACTGGCCGGTTACCGCGTCAAGCAGCGCGAGCCGATCGTGTTCAACTACAACGGCTGGAAGATCACCACCGCGCCGCCGCCGTCGTCCGGTGGCATCGCGCTGGCCAGCATGCTGCAGATCCTGGAAGGCTGGGACATCAGGAAGATGGACCCGGCCCACCGCACCCACCTGGTGGTGGAGTCGATGCGCCGCGCCTACCGCGACCGCACCTTCTTCCTCGGCGATCCGGACTTCGTGCAGATCCCGCAGAAAGTGCTGACCAGCAAGGACTACGCACAGGGCCTGCGGGCGACCATCCATCCGGAGAAGGCCACGCCCAGCGACCTGCTGTCGGGCAACCCGACGCCGCTGGAAGATGACGAGACCACGCACTTCTCGATCATCGACCGCGACGGCAACCGCGTCGGCGCCACCCAGACCGTCAACCTGCTGTATGGCTCGGGGCTGATTCCCAAGGGCACCGGCGTGCTGCTGAACAACGAGATGGACGACTTCGCGCTGAAGCCGGGCACGCCCAATGCGTTCGGCGTGATGGGCTATGAGGCCAATGCGCCGAAGGCCGGCAAGCGCATGCTCAGCTCGATGACGCCGACCTTCATGGAGAACGCCGACAAGGTCGTGGTGCTGGGCACCCCGGGTGGCAGCCGCATCATCACCATGGTGCTGCTGGGCATCCTCGGCTACGACGACGGCCTGGATGCACAGCAGGTTGCCGCGCTGCCGCGCTACCACCACCAGTGGCTGCCGGACCTGATCGAAGCCGAGGACGATGCGTTCGACGCGGCGACGGTGAAGCAGTTGCAGGCGATGGGCCACAAGATCGACCTGCCGGGTGACGTCGCCGCAGGCGGCCGCGGTTCCAGTCACGTGTGGGGCAACCTGCAGACCGTGGAATGGGACCGCAAGGCGAACAAGCTGTTCGGCGGCAGCGACCCCCGCAACCCGGTGGGCAGCGCCCAGGTCGTGCCGGCACGCTGATCCGGTAGCGCCGGCTGCTGGCCGGCAATCCGGCAGATTACCGAAACCCCGCCTTTGCCGGCGGGGTTTTCTGTTTCCTTTCTAGCGATTATTTAACGGGCCGGCGCCGATAATCGACGCATGAAACTCTGGTCTATTCGTGGAAACTCGCAGCGCCTCGATGGCGGCGCGATGTTCGGCAACGCACCGCGTGCGTTGTGGGAAAAATGGGCGGCACCGGACGAGCTCAATCGCATCGAGCTGGCCTGCCGCGCACTGCTTGCCAGTCCGCTGGAAGGCAAGACCGTGCTGTTTGAAACCGGTATCGGGGCGTTCTTCGATCCGCGCATGCGCGAGCGCTACGGCGTGCAGGAAAGCCAGCACGTACTGATCGATTCGTTGCGCGAAGCCGGCTTCGAGCACGAGGATATCGATGTGGTGGTGCTCAGCCACCTGCATTTCGATCATGCTGGCGGCCTGCTGGCGGCATGGAGCGAAGGGCGTGAACCCGAGTTGCTGTTCCCCAACGCGACCTACGTGGTCGGTGCGCAGCATTGGCAGCGCGCCGTGCAGCCGCATCCGCGCGACCGTGCCAGCTTCATTCCGGAACTGCCGGGCCTGCTGCAGGCCAGTGGCCGGCTGGAAGTGGTGGACGGGGAGTACTCGAAGGCACTTGGCCGCAGCGTGCGCTTCAGCTACAGCGACGGGCATACGCCGGGACTGATGCTGGCCGAGATCGTCGGTCACGCGCATGCCGGCGAAAGTGCGCATGGTGGCGTGGTGTTCTGTGCCGACCTGATCCCGGGGCGCTCATGGGTACACGTGCCGATCACCATGGGCTACGACCGCAACGCCGAGCTGCTGATCGACGAGAAGCGGCAGTTCCTTGAAGACAAGCTGGCGCGCAACGTGCGGCTGTTCTTCACCCACGACCCGCAGGTGGCGCTGGCGCAGCTGGGCCGTGATGACAAGGGACGTTTCGTGACCCTGCACGAACAGGGCGAGCTGAAGGCGCGCGCCCTGGGGTAATGAAAAGGCCGGGCAATGCCCGGCCTTTCACTGACGGTGGTAGATCCACGCCATGCGTGGATGGCGTTCGATCCGGACGCGACGATTATGACGACTTCAGGCAGCTGCTCATGAAGGTCTTGCGCGCATCACCGGCCAGCTTCTTCGCGCCCGCGTCAGCGTTGCACTTGCGCATCCGTTCCTGCTGCGGATTGACCGCCTTGGTCTCGGCAGCGTGGCCGCTGAGGCAGGAGCTCTGCGCGGTCTTGTAGGCATCACCCTTCAAGCCCTTGTTCTTGGCCGAGCATTCGGCCATGCGCTGCTGCTGCGGGGTTGTGGCGTTGGCAGCCAGGGGCAGGCCGACCAGCAGGACGGCGGCCAGCAGGAAAGAGGCTTTCATCGGGAGCTCCAAGGGTGGCGGGTGCGCGGAGCATTCGCTTCAGGCCGGCAAGGCCACGTGAAGAATCACGCCAGTGCCGCGCCTGCTTGCGGCAACGTTCAGACCGGCGTATTACTTAGCTATATGGGTAAGTATTATCCTGCCATTGAAGACGTCTTCCAGGCACTGGCCGACCCGACCCGTTGCGCGATCGTAGCGGCGCTTGGGCAGGGACCGCGCACGGTGTCGATGCTGGCCGAACCCTTCGAGATGGCCTTGCCCTCGCTGATGAAACACCTGGCCGTGCTGGAGCGCAGCGGCGTGGTGCGCAGCCACAAGCAGGGGCGCACACGCACCTGCGAACTGGTGCCGGCGCGGCTGGGCCAGGCCGAACAATGGCTCGCAGAACAGCGTGCGGCTTGGGAAGCGCGTTCCGACCGCATGGTCGATTTCGTCGAAACCCTTCACCGACAGGAGCAGGCCCATGGCCGTAGACGCAGGTAACAACCCCGACACCGATCTGGTGATCAGCCGTGTGCTGAACGCACCGCGCGCCGCCTTGTGGCGGGCGTGGACCGACCCGGAACTGCTGCGCCAGTGGTGGTGCCCGAAGCCGTGGACCACCGAGGTACGCGCATTCGACCTGCGCCCCGGCGGGGCCTTCCACACCTTCATGCAGGGCCCCGATGGCGGCAGCAGTGACAATCCGGGCAGTTTCCTGGAGATCGTGCCGCAGCAGCGCCTGGTGTTCACCTCGATGCTGGGTGCGGGCTGGCGACCGCAGTCACCCTGGCTGGGCTTTACCGCCGTGATCACGATGGAGGACGAGGGGCAGGGCTGCCGCTACACCGCGCGGGTGATGCACCCGGACAAGGCCCTGCGTGACCAGCATGAGCAGCTGGGCTTCTTCAACGGCTGGACCACCGCCATCGACCAGCTGGAAGCCTTCGCCGCCGGGCTGTAGGCAGGAATGCGGGGTGGTGGGGTCAGGGCCCTTTCTGCGAAAGGGGTCCGACCCCCGCGATGTTGGGGTCAGATCCCTTTCGCTGTGAAAGGGCTCTGACCCCGGTTCACCGGATCAACCGACGCGGGTACCGAAGATGCGGTCGCCGGCGTCGCCCAGGCCCGGCAGGATGTAGCCCTTGTCGTTGAGCTGGGCATCGATGGCTGCGGTGTAGATCTCCACGTCCGGGTGCACGGCCTTGACCGCTTCGATGCCTTCCGGCGCGGCCACCAGGAAGATGCCCTTGATGCGGCGGGCACCGGCACGCTTGAGCATGTCGATGGTGGCGATCAGGGTGCCGCCGGTGGCCAGCATCGGGTCCAGGATCAGCGCGTCGCGCTCTTCCAGGCGGCCGGTCAGGCGCTCGAAGTAGGGCACCGGCTGCAGGGTTTCCTCGTCGCGCTGCAGGCCGACCACGCTGACACGGGCCGCCGGGATCAGCGACAGCACGCCGCTGAGCATGCCCAGGCCGGCACGCAGGATCGGCACCACGGTGATCTTGGCGCCGGCAATACGCTGCACCGTCACCGGGCCGGCCCAGCCGGGCAGGGTGTGCGGCTCGGTGTCCAGGTCGGCGGTGGCCTCGTAGGCCAGCAGCGTACCCAGCTCGTTGGCCAGTTCGCGGAAATCCTTGGTGCTGAGCGCAGCGTTGCGCATCAGGCCGATCTTGTGCTGCACCAGCGGGTGGCGCACTTCGACGATCTTCATGGTCGGGAAGGGGGGAAAGGAGAGAGGAGGCCATTTTGCCGGATTGGCGTGTCGAATCCCAAACCGGGCCTGGATCTGATGTACATGAAATGTGCAGGCGCATGTCACGGCCATGCAACCTTGCGGACATACCGTGCAGACCCATTCTTAACAGGAATGGGGATTCCCAGTGCATATCAAGACTCCGTTGGCCGTTGCCATCACCCTGACCCTGGCGATGGGGGCCGCGGCACCGCTGCAGGCTGCCGGGCAACAGGCGGTAGCCGCTACCGGCGCCGTGGCGGCCGACGCGGTCGACCTGGACCGTATCGAAGTGCGCGCCCAGCTCGAATCGCAGATCCGCGCGGTCGACCTCAAGCGCAGCAGCGACGCCATCGAGGACGCGGTGTCCTCCGATGCCCTGGGCCAGTATCCGGACAAGAACGTGGCCGAATCACTGCAGCGCCTGCCGGGCGTCAGCGTGACCCGCGACCAGGGCGAAGGCCGCTTCGTGGTCATTCGCGGCCTGGATGCCAATCTCAACAGCGTCAGCGTGGATGGCATCGCCATCGGTACGCCGGAAGATTCCAGCCGCGCCGCGCCGCTGGACGTGATCCCATCGGACTCCACCGAGCGCCTGCGCGTGGTCAAGTCGCCGACCCCGGACATGCCCGGTGATGCCATCGGCGGCGCCGTGCTGGTGGAATCGGCGTCGGCCTTCGACCGCGACGGCCGCAGCCTGCGCGGCAAGATCGAGGGCAGCCACCAGCAGCTGTCCGGCGAGACCAGCCCCAAGGCCGCCTTCAACTACAGCGAAGTGTTCAACGACACGTTCGGCGTGGCGCTGGGCGTGAACTACCAGAAGCGGAAGTTCGAGTCGGACAACACCGAAGTGGAATATGACGGCGAGGACGATGCCGCCCCCGGTGACGTGACCGCGATCAACCTGCAGCACCGCAAGTACGAGATCGAGCGCAAGCGCATCGGTGCCAACCTCAACCTCGACTGGCGCCCCAACGAAGACAGCACGTACTACCTGCGCACGCTGTACAGCCAGTTCGACGATGCGGAGACCCGCCAGCGCGTGATCTTCAACTTCGACGACGCGAAGATGGTCAAGACCGGCACCGACCAGTACCGGCTCGATGGCATGCCGAAGGACTCGATCGACAAGCGCATGCGCTACCGCACCAAGAAGGAGAACACCTTTGCGGCCAGTCTTGGTGGCGAGAACAAGCTGACCAACGCCGTGGTCGATTACCGGATCGGCTACACCCGTACCGAAGAGCGCGTGAACGACGAGATGGAGGCGCGCTTCAAGCTCAACGGCAAGGCCTTCAATGGCACCCTGGACCAGAGCAGCCGCCTGCCCAGCTACAGCTTCGATAACCCGCAGTGGCTGGACAACGGCAACTACGCGTTCGACCGCGTCGTGCTTTCGCCCAAGCAGGTGAACGACAAGGAACACAGCGCGCAGGTCAACGTGCGCTTCGACGGCGACAGCAGCAGCATCAAGTTCGGCCTGCTCGGCCGCTGGCGCGACCGCGACGTGAATGTCGATGAGCGCGAACTGCGCGTCGGCCCGAAGGTGGTGCTGTCGAGCTGGACCACCTCTTCGCCGGAGCATCGCCACGGCAACATGGGGGATGGCATGGACTCGGCTGCGATGCGCGCGTTCTGGGCCGCCAATGGTGGCCAGTACAGCGCCCGCCCGCAGGATGTCGGCGGCAATGCGATGACGTCGCTGGAAGAGGATTACGTGGCCAGCGAGGACATCTTCGCCAGCTATGCCATGGGTACTTGGGATGTGGGCGCGCTGCGCATCATCGGCGGCGTGCGCGTGGAGAACACCCGCTTCAAGGCAGTCGGCAACCAGGTGGACGTGGCCGCCAACGGCCGCAGCTTCACCGTCACCCCGCGCGTGGCCAACAGCAGCTACACCAACGTGCTGCCGGGCCTGCATCTGCGCTATGACGCGGCCGATGACTGGGTGCTGCGCGCCTCGGCCAACAAGACCGTATCGCGCCCGTCCTTCGGCGACGTCTCGCCGCGCGTGGGTTACAGCCGCGGTGACGAGGAAGTGCGCCTGGGCAACCCGGAACTGGATCCGTACGAGTCGAAGAACATCGACCTGTCGGTGGAGAAGTACATCGGCAGCAGCGGCATCGTTTCGCTGGGCCTGTTCCACAAGTCGATCGATGGCTACATCGTGGAGACCGTGCGGACCAATGATCCGGCCTACGGTGGATTCGACGTGACCCAGCCGATCAATGGTCGCAAGGCCACCGTGCGTGGCGCGGAGTTCAACTGGCAGCAGCAGCTGGCCTTCCTGCCGGAGGGCCTGGATGGCCTGCTGATCGGTGCCAGTGGCACCTGGCTGGACACCACGTTCGATGCCGGCATCAAGGGACGTGAGGGCGAGGACTTCACCCTGCCGCGCGCTTCCAAGCATGTCTACAGCGCACACATCGGCTATGAAAAGTACGGTGTAAGCACGCGTCTGGCGGCCGTGTACCGCAGCGAGTATTTGGACAGCATCGGCAAGGGGCGTGCATTCGACATCTACGTGGCACCCAACACCCAGCTCGATTTCTCGCTGGACTACAAGTTCACCCCGCGCGTGAGCATGTACTTCGAAGCGCAGAACCTGCTGGACAAGCCGCTGGAGCTGTACCAGGGCACCCGCTCGCGCACCCTGCAGATGGAAGAGTACGGCCGCACCTATGCGCTGGGCCTGAAGGTGGCGCTGTGATGGGGCGTGGCGTCACTGTCCTGGCCGCCGCGCTGGCGGCTACGCTGGTCGCCGGCTGCACGCCGGCCACCGGCAACGATCCGGTTGCGGGAGCGGCCGCGCCGGCCGCCAATGGCGAGCGCGTGGTGAGCACCATCGCCGAAGCATTCCTGTCACCGATGACCCCGGCCGACAACATCGACTCGCCGGCGGCCTGGCGCGCGCCGGACGGCGCGCTGTGGCTGATCGCCACCGCCAAGGCCACCGACAAGCTGGTGGTCTACGACGGCAGCACCGGCCAGCACCTGCGTGACGTCGGCAGCAGCGGCACCGCACCGGGGCAGTTCGACCGCCCAAACGGCATCGCGGTGACCGACGACCTGCTGTGGATCGTCGAGCGCGACAATCACCGCGTGCAGGTGCTGAGCCTGCCGGACTTCGCGCCGCTGGCGACCTTCGCTGCGGACGACCTGCGCAAGCCGTACGGTCTGTGGGTCGACCGCCGTGCCGATGGCTACAGCGTCTACGTCACCGATTCCTGGGACAACGGCGAGGATGCGCAGGGGCGTGACATCCTGCCGCCGCTGGCCGAGCTGGACAAGCGCGTGCGCCAGTACCATGTGACCCGCGACGGCGCGAAGGTCGAGGCGAAGCTGGTGGCCAGCATCGGCGATACCACCGAGGCCGGTGCACTGCGCGTGGTCGAGTCGATCTGGGGCGACCCCGAGAACGACCGGCTGCTGATTGCCGAAGAGGACGAGCGCTACGCCAGCGAGTTCAAGGTCTACACCCTGGCGGGCCGCTTCACTGGCACCACCTTTGGCCGCGACGTGTTCAAGGCCCAGGCCGAAGGCGTGACCCTGCGCACCTGCGGCAAGGACGGCTGGTGGATCACCACCGAACAGGGCAAGCAGCGCAGCGTGTTCCACCTGTTCGACCGGTACACGCTGAAGCCGGTCGGCGCGTTCCAGGGCAATACCGTGGCCAACACCGATGGCATCTGGATGATGCAGCAGCCCAGCGCGCGCTTCCCACACGGTGCGCTGTATGCAGTACATGACGACCAGGGCGTGGTGGCCTTCGATTGGGAGAGCATCGCCAAGCAGCTGGCGTTGCCGCTGGAGTGTGGCGCATGAGCGGGCAGTGCGTAATGCGCGCGCTGGCGCTGGGCCTGCTGCTGGCGCTGCCGTCGCTGTCGTTCGCGGCGGCCGAACCGAATACCCAGGTGCCGGCAGGTAGCCGCCACTACGCGGCGACGACGGTGCCGGACCGCATCGTCGCCTCGCCGGCGGTTGATTCCAGCCATGGGTTCGCCGTGGCCTGGCGTACCGACGACAGCGTGCAGGCGCCGCTGCTGGAAATCGCGCTGGCCGCAGATTCGCCGGCCATTGAAGGCATCCGCCAGGTGCGTGCGACGACCCGCGCGCTGCAGACCGAGAACGGTCTGTCGCACCACCATCGGGCAGATATCGATGGCCTGCAGCCGGATACCCAGTACGTCTACCGTGTGCAGGGCAATGGCAGCTGGAGCGCCTGGAACCAGCTGCGCACGCTGGCCAGCGCCGATCAGCCGCTGACCCTGCTGTACTTCGGCGATACCCAGAACAAGAACGTCAGCCATGTCAGCCGCGTGGTGCGTGCCGCGCAGAAGGCTGCGCCGCAGGCGCGCATGAGTCTGTTTGCCGGTGACCTGGTCAGCGGAGGCGACAACATGGATGACAGCGAGTGGGGTGAGTGGTTCGCTGCGACCAGTTGGCTGGCGCAGGAAACGCTGGTGGCGCCGGCCATCGGCAACCACGAGTACTTCGAGGAATTCGAGGACACCCCGCAGGAGCGCCGCGTGCTGGGCCGCCACTGGCCGGTGACGTTCGCGCTGCCGGGCAATGGTGCCACCGCCGCGCAGCAGACCAGCTACTGGTTCGATGCGCAGGGCGTGCGCGTGGCCGTGGTCGATGGCACATCGGCACTCGACCTCGGCACCGCCAAGGCGCAGGCACAGTGGCTGGACAAGGTGCTGACCGGCAATCGGCAGGCGTGGACCATCGTGCTGCTGCACCAGCCGTTCTACTCGCCGCGCGAAGGGCGCGAGAACGCCGCGTTGCGTGACGTGCTGCTGCCGGTGGTACGCCGCCACAACGTAGATCTGGTGCTGCAGGGCCATGACCACACCTATGGCCGCCGTGGCGAAGGGCAGGCCGCGACGCCGCAGTATGTGGTGACCGTGGCCGGACCGAAGCAGTACCGCCTTTCCGACGAAGCGCGCAGGACGATGGACCCGGTGGCCGAGGACACCCAGCTGTTCCAGGTGCTGAACATCGACCCGCAGCACCTGCGCTATGAAGCACGCACCGTGACCGGCCGTCTTTACGATGCCTTCGAATTGCGTCGTGATGCCAAGGGTGGAAAGCAGCGCACGGAGCTGACCGAAGGCCGCATTGCTCCGCGCGACTGCCCGCGCGCGCAGACCGCCAAGGGTCGCGCCGACCGCTGCTGGGAATGAGGAGACGCCGATGACCACACCCCGCCGCATCATTCCATTGGCTGCCATCGGCGCGTCCCTGCTGTTGCTGGCCAGTGCGGTAACCGCCGCCGATACCGTGCTGCATCCCTTCCTGGTCGCCCAGCCGGCGCAGGCCCCGCAGGAGGTGAACCTGGCGGTGGAGATCCCGGCCGGCAGCTTCACCAAGTACGAGATCAAGGAAGACGGCCTGGTGCACGTGGACCGCTTCCAGTCGATGCCGGTCGCCTATCCGGCCAACTACGGCTCGATGCCGCGCACCCTGGCCGGCGACAACGATCCGCTGGATGCACTGGTGTTGACCCGCGAACCGCTGCATCCGGGCGTGATCGTGCGTTTCCGGCCGATCGGTTACCTGAAGATGATCGATGGCGGCGAGCACGACGAGAAGATCATCGGGGTGCCGACCGACAAGGTCGACCCGACCTACGCCAACATCCGGGACCTGGCGGACCTGCCGGAGGCCGAACGGCAGCGGATCGAAGCGTTCTTCCGCTTCTACAAGGACCTGCCGGCCGGGCGCAACCCGGTGCAGCTAAATGGCTGGGGCAACGCCGCCGAGGCACGGTCAGTGATCCGCGAGGCCATGCAGCGGTTCAAGCGCTAGAACCCCGCCGTGGGTGGGTGGCCGGACGCGCGCATCACCTTCACCGCCCCTGGCTATCATGTCCGCCTTCCACATCGAAGGCGGTGCATGTGTCGGTAGCGTTGGTATGGTTCCGCCGTGATCTGCGGCTGCAGGACAATCCGGCCCTGCAGGCCGCGCTGGATGCGGGTCACGACGTGGTGCCGGTCTATCTCCACGCGCCGCACGAGGAAGGCGAGTGGGTGCCTGGCGCGGCCTCCGATGCGTGGCGCCACCGTTCACTGGGTGCCTTGGACGCCGACCTGCGCACGCGCGGTTCGTCGCTGGTGCTGCGTAGTGGTGACAGCCTGCCGGCCCTGCAGTTGCTGATCGGGCAGACCGGCGCCGAGGCGGTGTACTGGAACCGCAAGTACGAGCCGGCTACGCAGGCACGCGACGCCACCATCAAACGCACGCTGCGCGAGCAGGGCATCGACGCACAGAGCTGCAATGGCAGCCTGTTGTTCGAGCCCTGGGACATCGCGACACAGCAGGGTCAGCCGTACAAGGTGTTCACTCCGTACTGGCGCAACGTACTCAGTCATTGGCGCCTGCCGACGCTGAGTGCCGCGCCGAAGGCACTGACCGCGCACTCGGTCGACGGCCTCGCATTGGACGAGCTGCGGCTGGCGCCCACGCTGGACTGGGATTCCGGCTTCTGGGAGCACTGGCAGCCGGGCGAGGCCGGCGCGCTGGAGGCGTTGTCCGTGTTCGAGGACGGCGCGTTGCGCGGTTACCGCGAGCAGCGTGACCTGCCGGACCGGGTCGGCACCTCGCGGCTGTCGCCGCATCTGCATTTCGGTGAGATCGCACCGTGGCGCATCGCGCATGCGCTGGAGAGATTGCGCAGTGCCGGCACTGATGCCGACATCGACGGCTATCTGCGCCAACTGGGTTGGCGCGATTTCGCCTACCACCTGTTGCATCACTTCCCGAAGACGCCGACCGACAACCTCAATCCGCGTTTCGACCGCTTCCCTTGGGCCACGCCCACTGCAGCGCAACTGCATGACTGGCAGCGCGGCAACACCGGCGTGCCGATCGTCGATGCGGGCCTGCGCGAGCTGTGGCACACCGGTTACATGCACAACCGGGTACGGATGATTGTTGCCAGCTACCTGTGCAAGCACCTGCGTGCGCACTGGCTGCAGGGCGCGCGCTGGTTCTGGGACACCCTGGTCGATGCCGACCTGGCCAACAACACGATGGGCTGGCAGTGGGTGGCAGGCACCGGCGCCGACGCGGCCCCGTACTTCCGGGTGTTCAACCCGGTCAGCCAGGCCGAGAAGTTCGACCCGCAGGCCCGCTACATCAGCCGCTGGGTGCCCGAACTGGCGGCGCTGCCGGTGAAAGCGCGCTTCGCGCCGTGGCAGCATCCGCTGCTGCTGGCGGCGCATGCCCCGGGCTATCCGCGTACGCCGCTGGTGGATCTGGCCGTCGGCCGCGATGCTGCGCTGGCCGCCTACCGGCAGACGGGGGCTGGGTAAAGCGCGGGCTGAGCGTTCCAGTCAGTTAGCTGAACGCGGCCCTGTTGCCGCGACCGATCATCATCCCGACATCGCATCGGGCTGTTTATTCTCTCTGCGCCCGTAAGCCGCCGACCCGACCGGAAAACAAGGAGAACCACATGATCCGCAACACCACCCGCAACGTCGCACTGGCCCTGATGAGTGCGGCCGTCCTGTCGGCCTGCGCCACCGGCGGCTCCTATGTGCAGAGCGACCAGTACGGCAACCCGACCGAACAGCAGAACCGTACCGGCCGCAACGCGCTGATCGGTACCGCCATCGGTGTGGCTGCCGGCCTGCTGACCGGTGACAGCGCCACCGAGCGTCGTCAGCACGCGCTGATCGGAGCTGGTATCGGCGCACTCAGCGGTGCCGCCGTCGGCCAGTACCAGGATCGCCAGGAACGCGCGCTGCGCGAGCGCACTGCCAACACCGGCATCGATGTGCAGCGCCAGGGCGACAACATCATGCTGAACCTGCCGGACGGCATCACCTTCGACTTCGGCAAGGCCACCCTGAAGCCGCAGTTCTACGGCTCGCTCAACGGTGTGGCCGGTACGCTGCGCGAGTACAACCAGACCATGATCGAAGTGGTGGGCCACACCGACAGCATCGGCAGCGACGCGGTCAACAACCGCCTGTCGAAGGAACGCGCCGATTCGGTGGCGCAGTACCTGATCGGCCAAGGCGTGCAGAGCGTGCGCATCGAAACGCTGGGGGCCGGCAAGTCGTATCCGATTGCCGACAACAGCACCGATGCCGGCCGTGCCAAGAACCGTCGCGTTGAAATCCGCGTGATTCCGCTCAAGCAATAACGCGTAGCGTTGTTGCTGTTCCGGCCTGGCCGGAACGAAAATGCCGCCCTTGCAGGCGGCATTTTCTGTAGGTGCCGAGCTTGCTCGGCACGCCGATAGCGCTTCCGGTTGCGGCTTCTCCGAACGGCGCCGACCAAGGTCGGCATCTACCGAAAGCCACGCAGCCGGAACGAGAATGCCGCCCTTGCAGGCGGCATTTTTGTGGGTGCCGAGCTTGCTCGGCACGCCGACAGCGTTCCCGTTCGCGGCTTCTCCGAACGGCGCCGACCAAGGTCGGCATCTACCGGACGCCCGGCGCAGTCGGAAGGAAATGCCGCAACTCATCTCCTGGTAGATGCCGACCTTGGTCGGCGCCGTTCCAACCGCAGTCGAGCATGGCTCGACTCTACAGAAGCCGGTTACACCGCCGAGGCGGCGACCTTCTCCAGGATGCGCTTGCCGCTGCTCTCCAACGCCGCGTCTTCCTGGGCCTTCTGCTGCTGTGCCAGCTTCGCACCCGGGCACTGCGCCAGCATGTAGTTGGCGTCGAAGTTGAGCTTTTCCACCAGGAAATCGACGAACGCCCGCACCTTCGGCGAGACCAGGCGGCCACCGGCGAACACGGCGTTGAAGTCCACTTCCGGGCCGGTCCAGCCGGCCAGCACGCGCCGTACCATGCCGGACTCGACGAACGGCTTGGCCATCACATCACCGGTCAGCAGCAGGCCTTCGCCACACACCAGTGCACCATTAAGCGCAGACATGTCGTTGGCGGTCATCAGCGGGGTGACCGGGAAGTCACGCAGCTCGCCGCCGTTCTCGCCCAGCTGCCAAGTGAAGCGCGGTGAATTGCCAGTGTGATACGGCTTGCGCATCGCCAGGATGCGATGGAACTGCAGTTCTTCCGGATGCAGCGGCTCACCATAGCGCTCGATGTAGGCCGGGCTGGCGAACACCTGCGTGCGCAGGCTGCCCAGCTTGCGCGCGACCAGGTTGGAATCGGGCAGGGCGCCCACACGCAGCGCCAGATCCGCTTCGCCGGCAATCAGGTCCAGCTTCTCGTTGCCCATGTGCATGTCCAGGCGGATTTCCGGATACTGCGCATGGAACTGGCCCAGCAGCGGGGCGATCCAGGTGATGCCGATCGAATAGGGCACGGTGAAGCGCAGCCAGCCGCGCGGGCCGGACTGCAACTGGCTCACCGCGCTTTCGGCTTCTTCCAGCTCGCGCGCGATGCGCTGGCAATGCTCGTGGTAGATCGAGCCGGCTTCGGTCAGGCCGAGGCGGCGGGTGGTCCGGTGCAGCAGCCGCGCGCCCAGGCGCGTTTCCAGCTCCTGCACTTTGCGGCTGACCGTGGTCTTGGGCAGGCCGAGCGATTTGGCAGCGGCAATGAAACTGCCTTGCTCGACCACCTTGACGAAGATCAGCGTCTCGTTGAGATCGTGGGACATGGTCGGGGATCCTGGACGTCGGGGATGGGACAATCGTGACAGAACGATTGGACCGGGAGCGGGATGATTATTCCCCTTAATCAGGACTAATCAAGTAAAGGTTTGAGGTCTATCGTGGCGCCATTCGTGAAATGGAGCCCCCTCGCCATGAGCCTGCGCAACATTCTTGCCCGCTTTCGGCATGTCGGCCAGAACACCCTGGACCTGGCGATGACCGTCGAAGCCCGTCCGAGTTCCTTGGTACACAAGGACTTTCGTGAGTTTACCGCGCCCATGCGTCAGCAGCGTGGCGGTGCCATCCGCCTGGCCCCGCACAAGGGTGACCGGCTGCGCCGGATCGGGACTATCCCGGATTTGGGAGGAAATGTCCCGTGAATGGGATACTGACGCCCGAAGTCCTGGTCCTCGGCGGCACCGGTGCCGTCGGCCAGGGCGTGGTCGGCGCATTGCTGGAAGCCGGCAGCCCTGTGCTGGTGGTTGGCCGCGACCCGGGTCGGCTGGCGGCGCTGCATGAGCAGTTCGCCGATGAGCCTGGCCTGGAGACGCTGCTGGGCTCGCTCAGCGATGACGGCTCGGCACGTGCCTTGGCCGAACGCATCGCGCAGCGCCCGCGTCCGCTGGCGGCGGTCATCGCCGCAATGGGTGGCCCCTACCGTCGCGGCCGGGTGACCGACCGCAATGGCGATGAGCTGTTGGGGGCGATGCAGGCCGACCTGATGCCGCACGTGCACGCGGTGCGTCACCTGCTGCCACTGCTGCAGGACAACGTGCATGCACGCCGCTACGTGATGATCGGCAGCCCCGCCAACGCCAAGCCCTGGGCGGGCTACGGCGAGACCTCGGTCACCACCGCCGCGCTGCGCATGTACGCGCAGGTGGTGCACCAGGAAGCGCAGGCACTAGGTGTGCGCGCGCAGATGCTGGAAGTCTGCAGTCCGGTGTGCACCCCGGCCAACGCGGCCAATGCGTGCATCGAGTGGCCAAGCTCGTTGCTGGTCGGTCGTCGTGTGGTCTCCCTGCTGGACGGCTGCCGCGACAACCGCGCCATCGTCCGCTGCGACAGCAGCGATGCCGAACTGCCGCGCGGCCTGCTGCACCTGGATGTCCCTCCACTGTGGCGCGATACCGCGGGCATCGCTTGACCTCGACCATGGTTGAGGTCGCAGTATGCGCCGCCGATTTTTGCAACACGTTCTCATATAGCTGTACCACCCCTCCGTACGGATGCATGCCATGACTTCCCCCAATTCCACCCCACATCGTTTCGGCCATCGCATCGCGATGGTCGGCGTGTCGATCCTCGCCGCGGCCGTGCTTGCGGCCTGCAGCGGCGGCCATGCCGAAGAGGCCGGTGCTCCGCCGCCGCCGCAGGTCAGCGCCGCGCCGGTGCTGGTCAAGCAGGTCAGCCAGTGGGACGAGTTCAGCGGCCGCGTCGAAGCGGTGCAGAGCGTTGAACTGCGCCCGCGCGTGTCCGGCTACATCGACAAGGTCAACTACGTCGAAGGCCAGGAAGTGAAGAAGGGCGAAGTGCTCTTCACCATCGACGCGCGCAGCTACCAGGCCGAGTACGATCGCGCCGCCGCCGAGCTGGCCCGCGCCCGCACCCAGGCCACGCTGGCCCGCAGCGAATCCGAGCGCGCCAAGCGGTTGTCCGAGCAGCAGGCGATCTCCACCGAGACCGCCGAACAGCGTCGTGCCGCGGCCGACCAGTCCGGAGCCGCCGTGCAGGCCGCGCAGGCGGCGCTGGATGCCGCCCGCCTCAACCTGGAGTTCACCAAGGTGCGTGCACCGATCGACGGCCGCGCCGGCCGCGCGATGGTCACCGCCGGCAACCTGGTCACCGCCGGCGACAGTGCCAGCGTGCTGACCACGCTGGTCTCGCTGGATACCGTGTTCGTCTACTTCGATGCCGACGAAAGCACCTTCCTGCGCTATGCACAGATGGCACGCAAGGGCGAGCGCCCCAGCGAGCGTGACAGCGCGCTGCCGGTGAAGGTCGGCCTGTCCGGCGAAGAGGGCTACCCGCATGCGGGCAAGGTCGACTTCCTCGACAACCAGGTGGCCCGCAGCACCGGCACCATCCGCGTCCGTGCGCTGCTGGACAACGCCGACCGCCAGTTCACGCCGGGCCTGTTCGCCCGCGTGCAGCTGCTTGGCAGCGGCCAGTTCCAGGCCATGCTGATCGATGACAAGGCCGTGCTGACCGACCAGGACCGCAAGTACGTCTACGTGGTAGACAAGGATGGCAAGGCCCAGCGCCGCGACATCCAGCTCGGCCGCACCGCCGACGGCCTGCGCATTGTCGAGCACGGCCTTGCCGCCGGCGACAAGGTGATCATCGACGGCGTGCAGAAGGTCTTCATGCCGGGCATGCCGGTGCAGGCCAAGGCCGTGGCGATGCAGCCGCAGGCTGCGCCGGCACGGGGCCGCGATGCCACCGCCGCCCTGAACCACTGATCCGCCGGCTCCTGATCCGCGTCCCCGCTTAGCTGCCGGCGCCAGCGGCAGCCTTCCCTGCCTTCGTCATCCCGGCGAGGGGCAGGGTGGCTGTTGCCCGCCGGACGCCTTTCCCAGGAATTCCTCCATGGACTTTTCCCGTTTCTTCATCGACAGGCCGATCTTCGCGGCGGTGCTGTCGATCGTGATCTTCGCCGCAGGCCTGATCACGATTCCAATCCTGCCGATCAGCGAGTACCCCGAAGTGGTGCCGCCGTCGGTGGTCGTGCGCACGGTGTATCCGGGCGCCAACCCCAAGGTCATTGCCGAGACCGTCGCCACGCCGCTTGAAGAAGCGATCAACGGCGTCGAAGGCATGATGTACCTGAAGTCGGTCGCCGGCTCGGACGGCGTGCTGCAGATGACCGTCACCTTCCGCCCGGGCACCGATCCGGACGCGGCGGCGGTGAAGGTGCAGAACCGCGTGGCGCAGGCGCAGGCGCGCCTGCCCGAGGACGTGCGCCGGCAGGGCGTGACTACGCAGAAGCAGTCGCCAACCTTCCTGATGGTGGTGCACCTGACCTCGCCGCAAGGCAAGTACGACACCCTTTACCTGCGCAACTACGCCCGCCTGCACGTCAAGGATGCGCTGGCGCGCATTCCGGGCGTGGGTGACGCGCAGATCTTCGGTGGCGGCGACTACGCCATGCGTGCTTGGCTGGACCCGGACAAGGTGGCTTCGCGTGGCCTGACCGCCAGCGACGTGGTGCGTGCCATGCGCGAGCAGAACGTGCAGGTTTCGGCGGGCCAGCTCGGCGCCGAACCGTTGCCGAACAGCCAGTTCCTGACCCTGATCAACGCCCAGGGCCGCCTGAAGAGCGAAAAGGAATTCGGCGACATCGTGCTCAAGAGCGGCACCGATGGCGAGATCGTGCGCCTGGCCGACGTGGCCCGCCTTGAACTGGGTGCCGGTGACTACACCCTGCGCTCGCAGCTGGATGGCAAGAACGCGGTCGGTATCGGTATCTTCCAGTCGCCCGGTGCGAATGCGCTGGAGATTCGTGACCAGGTCATCTCGACGATGGACGAGATGCAGAAGACCATGCCGGCCGACGTGAAGTACGAAGCCGTGTATGACACCACCATCTTCGTGCGCGACTCGATCAAGGCCGTGGTCTCCACGCTGCTGGAAGCCATCGCCCTGGTGGTGCTGGTGGTGATCCTGTTCCTGCAGACCTGGCGTGCCTCGATCATCCCGTTGATCGCGGTGCCGGTGTCGGTGGTGGGTACCTTCGCCGCGTTGTACCTGCTGGGCTTCTCGATCAACACGTTGAGCCTGTTCGGCCTGGTGCTGGCGATCGGCATCGTGGTCGACGACGCGATCGTGGTGGTGGAGAACGTCGAGCGCAACATCGAGGAAGGCCTGTCACCCACCGCTGCGGCCCACCAGGCCATGCGTGAAGTGTCCGGCCCGATCGTGGCGATCGCGCTGGTGCTGTGTGCCGTGTTTGTGCCGATGGCCTTCCTGTCCGGCGTCACCGGCCAGTTCTACAAGCAGTTCGCAGTCACCATCGCCATCTCCACGGTGATCTCGGCGATCAACTCGCTGACCCTGTCGCCGGCCCTGGCCGCGCGTCTGCTGAAAGCCCATGGTGCTCCGAAGGATGCGCCGAGCCGCCTGATCGACCGCCTGTTCGGCTGGGTGTTCCGTCCGTTCAACCGCTTCTTCAAGTCCAGCTCGGAGAAGTACGAGCGTGGCGTAGCCCGCATCCTCGGCCGTCGTGGCGCGGTGTTCGTGGTCTACGCGATCCTGCTGGTCGGTACCGGCGTGATCTTCAAGCTGGTGCCGCCGGGCTTCATCCCGACCCAGGACAAGCTGTACCTGATCGCCGGTGTGAAGCTGCCGGAAGGTTCGTCGATCGCGCGCACCGATGAAATGCTGCGCAAGGTCGCCAAGATCGCCCAGGAAACCGATGGCGTGGCCCACACCATCTCGTTCCCGGGTCTGAACGCGCTGCAGTTCACCAACACGCCGAACACCGGTGTGGCGTTCATCCCGCTCAAGCCGTTCGCCGAGCGCCATGGCCGCACCGCCGCACAGATCAATGCCGAGATCAACCAGAAGATCGCCGGCCTGCAGGAAGGCTTCGCGTTCGCGATGATGCCGCCGCCGATCCTCGGCCTGGGCAACGGCAACGGCTACCAGATGTTCATCGAGGACCGTGGCAACCTGGGTTACGGCGCGCTGCAGAACGCGGTGCAGGCAATGCAGGGCACCGTTGCGCAGACGCCGGGCATGGCCTTCCCGATCAGCAGCTACCAGGCCAACGTGCCGCAGCTGGATGCCGAAGTGGACCGCGTCAAGGCCAAGGCGCAGGGCGTGCAGCTCACCGAGCTGTTCGACACCCTGCAGACCTACCTCGGTTCGGCCTACGTCAACGACTTCAACCAGTTCGGCCGTACCTGGCAGGTGATCGCCCAGGCCGACGGTCCGTTCCGCGAGACGGTCGAGGACATCGGCAAGCTGCGTACCCGCAACGACCGCGGCGAAATGGTGCCGATCGGTTCGATGGTCACCATCAAGCAGACCTTCGGCCCGGACCCGGTGCTGCGCTTCAATGGCTATCCGGCAGCAGACCTGGCCGGTGAGGCCGACCCGCGCCTGCTGTCCTCGGCCGAGGCGATGAACAAGCTGACCGAGATCGCCGGCAAGGTGCTGCCGGTGGGCATGACCACCGAATGGACCGACCTGAGCTACCAGCAGGCGACCCAGGGCAAGGCGGCCTTCATCGTGTTCCCGGTGGCGATCATGCTGGCCTTCCTGGTGCTGGCCGCGCTGTACGAGAGCTGGTCGCTGCCGCTGGCGGTGATCCTGATCGTGCCGATGACCCTGCTGTCCGCGCTCTTCGGCGTGTGGCTGACCGGTGGCGACAACAACGTGTTCGTGCAGGTCGGCCTGGTGGTGCTGATGGGCCTGGCGTGCAAGAACGCGATCCTGATCGTCGAATTCGCCAGAGAGCTGGAGATGGGCGGCAAGGGCATCGTTGAAGCCGCGCTGGAAGCCTGCCGCCTGCGTCTGCGCCCGATCGTGATGACCTCCATCGCCTTCATCGCCGGTACCGTGCCGCTGGTGCTGTCGCACGGCGCGGGTGCCGAGGTGCGCTCGGTGACCGGTATCACCGTGTTCGCCGGCATGCTGGGCGTGACCCTGTTCGGCCTGTTCCTCACCCCGGTGTTCTACGTGGCCCTGCGCAAGTTCGTCACCCGCAACGGCGGTGGCCAGCTGGTGCAGCACGGCGAGCCGACCATCCACCACTGACATGGAACCCCGTCGCCGCCGGTCACTGGCCGGCGGCGGCTTTCCACCCACAAGGCATGCATCCATGAATACCCATCAGAACAAGATCGCGCTGGTCACCGGCGCCACCCGTGGCATCGGCCTGGAAACCGTGCGCCAGCTGGCCCAGGCAGGTGTGCATACGCTGCTGGCCGGTCGCAAGCGCGATACGGCGGTGGAGCTGGCACTGAAGCTGCAGGCTGAAGGCCTGCCGGTCGAAGCCCTGCAACTGGACGTGACCGACGCGGCCAGCATCGCCGAAGCGGTCGAGCAGGTGCGCCAGCGTCACGGCCGCCTCGACATCCTGGTCAACAATGCCGGCATCATGATCGAGAACCCGGCGCAGGCGCCGTCGGAGCAGTCGCTCGACACCTGGAAGCGCACATTCGACACCAACGTGTATGCGCTGGTCGCAGTAACCCAGGCATTCCTGCCGCTGGTCAAGCAGGCCAAGTCCGGGCGCATCGTCAACGTGTCGAGCATGCTCGGCTCGCAGACCCTGCACGCGGATCCCTCATCGGGCATCTACCACTTCAAGATTCCCGCCTACAACGCGTCCAAGGCCGCGGTGAACAGTTGGACCCTGAGCCTGGCCTACGAGCTGCGCAACACCCCGATCAAGGTCAATACCGTGCATCCCGGTTACGTGAAGACCGACATGAACGGCGGCAACGGCGAAATCGAAATCGCCGAAGGCGCGCGCTCCAGCGTGCAGATGGCGCTGATCGGCGAATCCGGTGCCAGCGGCAGCTTCACCTACCTGGGCGAGGTGCTGCCATGGTGATCCGCACGTTGGCGATGGCCGTCTCCAGCCTGGTGCTGGCAGGCTGTGTCAGCGTCGGCCCGAACTACAAGGCCCCGGTGCAGGAACCGGTGGTCCTGCAGAGCGCACAGCAGCCGGTCTTCAGCAGCGTTTCGCCGGTGGCCAGCTGGTGGGCGCAGTTCGATGATCCGGTGCTGGAACAGCTGGTGCATGGCGCCCTGTCGGACAACCTGGACCTGCGCGTGGCCGTGGCCCGCGTCAGCCAGGCCCGCGCGGTGTTCGTCGAAAGCCGTTTCGACCAGGCGCCGCACATCACCGCTGGCGGCAGCTACGACCGCCGCAAGCAACCCGATCCGCAGCTGGGTGGGCAGCGGGTGTTCAGTGAAAGCTACCAGCTCGGCTTCGACGCCGGCTGGGAGCTGGATCTGTTCGGCCGCAAGCGCCGTGCCGCTGAGGCCGCACGCGCCGACCTCGGTGCCGAGCAGGCCAACCTGGCCGATGCGCAGGTACTGGTCGCCGCCGAAGTGGCACGCAATTACTTCGAGCTGCGCGGAACGCAGAAGCGCATCGCGGTGGCCCAGCACACGCTGGAAAACCTGCGCGATACGCAGAAGCTGACCGAGGCGCGCTGGGAACTGGGCGCGGGAAGCGAGCTGGATGTGCAGAGCAGCCGCGCCCGCCTGAAGGCGATCGAGGCCGACATCCCGTTGCTGGAAGTGGCCGAGGCGCAGTCGCGCAACCGGCTGGCCGTGCTGCTCGGCCAGCGCCCGGAAGTGCTGACCGACATGCTCGCGCCGCACGACGTGCCGGCCTTCGCCAAGGCGCTGCCGCTGGGCGATACCCGCGAACTGCTGCGCCAGCGCGCCGACGTGCGCGTGGCCGAGCGTCGCCTGGCCGCTGCGACCGCACGCGTGGGCGTGGCCACCGCGGACCTGTTCCCGCGGTTGTCGCTGTCCGGCTTCGTCGGGTTCCTCGGCGGCGATGCCAGTGGCCTGGTCAATGGCAACAACAAGGCCTGGTCGCTGACCCCGTCGCTGAGCTGGGCAGCATTCGACTTCGGTACCGTGCGTGCACGCCTGCGTGCCAGCAAGGCTGAAGCCGAAGGCGTGGCCGCGCAGTACGAGCAGGCCGTGCTGCTGGCGCTGGAAGATACCGAGAACGCGCTGACCCGCTATTCCAAGCAGCAGGCACGGCTGGCGATCGTGGTCGAGCAGGCACAGGCCGCACGGCGTGCCGAATCACTGGCACAGATCCGCTATCGCGAAGGCTCGGAAGACTTCCTGACCCTGCTGGATGCGCAGCGCACGCAGCTGGCGGCCGATGACGCCCTGGCGGCGGCCGAGTCCGAAGTCAATGTCAGCGTGGTGGGCGTGTACAAGGCGCTGGGCGGCTGGGGGCAATCACCGCAGCAACCGAGCGTGGCGCAGGTGCAGTAACCGCAGGGGACGGAGGCAGTGGCTTCCGTCCCCTCCTGCTTTCAGGGCCACTGATTGGCCGGCACCTCGCGCTCGCGCATGCGCACGATGCAGAAGCGATGGCCGGTCGGTGCTTCCATCACCCACCAGCGTTTGACGAAGCCTATCCGGCGCGCGCCGAGCTTCTCCAGGCGGTCGGCCTCGGCATCGATGTCGTCGCTCTCGATGTCCAGGTGCACCCGTGACGGGTGATCGACCCGCTGGACTTCCACGTTCAAGCCCGCCGGTGCACCCAGCAGGTCGGCATACTCGGCGCCCCCTTCGACACGCGCCGCCTGTGCCTGCAGGCCGAGCGCGGCGGCCCAGAAGCCGGCACCTGCGTCGGCGGGAAGGTCCTGGCAGTCGATGATGAATCCAGCCAGCCGGCTCTGGTGGGCCATGTCCTGCTCCGCAGTTCGGGGGAGGAGGCAGGGTAACGCGATGCGTTCCGCGTACATCTTCACCTTCGTGACGTTTCTGACTCTGCCGGAATGCCGGCCCGACGTGTAACAAGTGGGTCAGGCACTCGGGAGGACAGGCGATGGCGGATGGAAGGCGGGATACCCAACGGATGTTGTTCGGCGATCCGGGTCCACCCGGTGCGGGTCTGTCAGTGGCGGTCGTGGTGCTGCTGGTGCTGGCGACGATGGCGGCGGCGGTCGGTTTCCTGCGCCTGCAGGATTCGATGTTGGGGCTGGGCCTGATTGGCGTGGCCGTGTTCCTGGCGATCGGGGCCCGCATCTGCCAGGCGCGCGACCAGCATCAGGCGCTGTATCGCCTGCTGTCGCGGCAGCCACCGCCGTAGCGGCGGCTGCCGTGGCTGCTCAGTGCCTGGGCCAGTCCAGTTCGACCACCAGCGGGAAATGATCCGATGGCAGCACGCCACCGATGCGGCGGTCATCGGTCAGGAAGCTGCGCGCATGGAAGCCGCGCACCAGGACCCAGTCCAGCTGCACGGTGGCCTTGCCGGTGAAATCGTGGAAGGTCAGCCGCGGGCCCTGCGGAGCCTTCACCTGGGTACGGGTGTCCTGCAGCACGCGGGTGAATGCCTTGTAGGTGTCGCCGCCGGGTTCGCTGTTGAAGTCGCCGGTCAGCACGACGGGCAGATCGGCCGGCAGGTTGGCCACGCGCTTGCCGATCAGTTCGGCACCCTTGACCCGCCGCGGCTCGTCTTCGTCGCGGTAGGGCAGGTGGGTGTTCATGAAGTAGAAGCGGCGGCCGTCGTCGATGCGGCGGAACAGCGCCCAGGTGACCATGCGTGGATACAGGTTGCCCCAGGTGATGCTGCCGGGCACATCGGGTGTATCGGACAACCAGAAGTTGCCTGATTCCTCGATCGCCAGCACCTTGCTGTCGTAGAACACGCCCATGTGCTCGTCGCCGCTGCCGCCGCGGCGGCCCTCGCCGAACCAACGGTAGCCGGGGAGGTGTCCTGCCAGGTACTCGGCCTGCTCCTGCACCAGTTCCTGGGTGCCGATCACCGCCGGGTGCGCATCGAGGATGACCTTCACCATCGCGTCGCGACGGTCGGGCCAGCGCTTGCCCGGCTCGGTATCGGCCGGGGTGCGCACATTGAACGACATCACCTTCAACGGCGCGGGGGCTGCGGCCCAGGCGCTGGTCGCAGGCAGGGCAAGCGTCAGCAGCGCAGACAGTACAGGGCGACGGAAACGCGACAACATCGTGGAATCCCTCCATTCCATGAAAACGGTTTCATGGAGCATCGCACGGATTGCCTGTTCATGGCTGTGCGCGCGCTGGCGGTATCCGCCGGTCGCCGCGGCGTATTCAGCAGGGCCTTGACAGCGCATTGACCCGCCCGCGCGGGCCTGCGTGCTAGAACGGCGCTGCCGGCCACTGAACCCGGCACCGCAGCAACCATCCACGGAACCACAAGGAGCTGTGCCATGACACGATTGATTCGCGCCCTGCAGGTGTCGCTGAACCTGCGTTCGGACAATTCCACGCAGTGCATCCGTTCCAAGTATCGCTACTGGAATATCTTCTGACCGGAAGGACTCCACGTATTCGATGACATCGCCAGGGAGGGTCGATGATCTTCCCTGGCATTGGAGGCAGGGCATGGATGAGCGTGCAGCGGATGCGGAAGTGGTTTCCATCGACGACCTGCTCGAACGCGTGCGTCGCGAAGGGCCGGTACTGCGCTTCAACAATGATGTCGTCGGCATCTTTGATCCGGCCCTGGCGGTCAGGATCGACAAGGCCAACACCGACCAGCACACCGTACCGGATTCACTGATTGATTTTCTCGGGCTGCGCAGTGGCAGGGACCCTGTTGCGTGGCGCGAGGTGCGGGCGTTGCTGAGCGAGCAGGCCGGGCGGCTGGCCAGTCCCGGCCACATGCGCGACCTCTACACGCGCATGCACGGCTTCCTTGCCCAGCGCGCGGACAGGCCGCATGACCTCAGCGAACTGAGCTGGTGGACGATCTCGCAGTCGCTGTTGCCGATGCTGATCGACGGCCTCAGTCGATCCGACGTCGATGCGCTCATCGGTGAGCAGAAGACCCGATACAACGCCATCGTGCTGCAGAACTTCTCGTTCTGGCGGCGGATCATCGACTTCCATCTTTCCCGCCGCGCGGCCCGCACGGTGTCGCGGCACATCCGGCGTCGTGCGCGCCAGACCGTGCCGCGCGAGGACTTCCTGCAATCCCTGCTGCCGCTGGCGCAGCGGGTCGGGGTGGACCGCGTGGCCTATCTGGTGTCGATGGTGCTGGCCGGCATGTCGGGCCTGCCGGGCATCACGGCGGCCAGCCTGCTGTACGCGATGCATCGATTTCCGCACTGGCAGGCGCGCATCCGCGAGGAAACCTCGGCGCTCAGCCTGGAGCAGTTGTATGCGCTGCCGATCAAGTCGCTGCCGTGCACGTCGCGTTTCGTCAAGGAAACCCTGCGGCTGTGGCCGGGACTGTTCGCCCTGCATCGTCCGGCCTCGCACGATATCGATATCGAGGGCGTGTGCATCCGCAAGGGCGGGGCATACGAGTTGTCGTCCTACTTCCAGCATCATTCGCCGGAGTACTGGCAGAACCCGGACAGCTTCGATCCTGATCGCTGGTTGCCGGAGCGACGCCAGGCCAACAAGGGGGCCTACGTGCCCTTCGGATTTTCCTCGCGGGCCTGCATCGGCAGTGCGGTCGGCCACGCGCAGCTGCTGCTGTTCTGCGCATTGGTGACCCGCGATTTCGAGTTGACGGTACAGGATGAGCCCACACCGTGGATGCAGCTGGAAGGCTTTGCCATTCCGGTCGATTTCATCGGTACGCTGACGCCGCGGCACGCCTGACAGCATCTGTACTGCCTGGCTCAGTCTTCAATCTCGCCACGGCGGCCTGCCGCGCGCACCGCCTGCGCGGTGGTGGCCACGCCGAGCCGTTGTCGCGCTCGCCGCAGGTGGTTCTCCACCGTGCGTGCAGACAGCCCCAGCGTGGCCGCGATCTCCGCCTGGCGCCGTCCAGCGGCGACCCAGCGCAGCACCTCGCGTTCGCGTGCGCTCAACGCGCCTGCGCGAACATCCGCGGGCGCCTCGGCGAGCTGGCGCGCCGCACGGAAGGCTGACCTTCCGACCATTTCCAGCAGCAGGCGCGCGCTGGCGGATGCATCAATCGAGGTGCCGGCGAAACTGACCGCACCCTCCAGGCCGGTCGGGCCGAACACCGGCACCTGCAACCCATGCAGGCCATCGCCGCGCGGCTGCTTCACCACCTGATAGCGTTCGCCGCGCACGCCCTGGCGCTTGCTCCAGAAGAACGGCGCATTGCTGTCCAGTACATGGCGGTTGACCGGGCAGGCATGCAGGTAGCGGGCGAGTGCGGTATCGCTGCCGTCGCCGAACCAGTCACCCTCGATCCAGTACACGCGCTGCGCGTCGCGTTCCAGCCCGGTCCCGGTGGCAAACACCAGCAGTCGATCGTAGCCCAGGGGGGAGGCGGCGGCGCGCAGCACGCCGCCCACCGCGGGCAGTGACCGCGCCTGTTCCAGTTCCAGCAGCGGGGGCACCAGCGCAGGCATGGGTTCAGCGCCCCGCCAGTGCATCGAGCAGCGTACGTGCGGCCAGCTTGCCAAGCGCGTTGCCGGCCAGCGGGCTGTCGCCGGTCAACAGCAGGCGATCCTGCAGCACGCTGCCATCAATCCCCTCGTTGACGATCTGCACGCCCTGCTGCGCCAGTCGTTCACCGAAGAACCAACGCAGCTGCCCCGGCATGTAGCCGATCTCCGGTGTCTGCCGGTCCATTGCGTCGGGGAAGGCGCAGATGCGGTAACCACGGAACAGCGAGCCACCGTCGGCTTCGTCGACGCCCGCCGCCAGCAGCGCCGCCGGGCCATGGCAGAGCGTGATGATGTGGCGCTGCCCGGCCATGGCCCACTGCAGCGTGGCCTTCACCGCCGCGCTCTCCGGCAGGCCGATCAGTGCGCCGTGGCCACCGGGAATGAAGATGGCGGCATAGTCCGAATCGGCTCCCAGGCCGGCCACCACCTCATCCAGCTGCAACGGCTGGCGGAAGCGCGCCTCATAGCGTTCGTACAGGGCGCCGATCTCGCGGTCCTCGCGCGGGAAGGCCCACCATTCGAACTTGACGGCGTTGCCGGACAGCGTCGCCACGTCGATGTCGAAGCCGGCCTTGTCCAGGTGGTACATCGGCAGCAGGGTTTCCACCGGGTGGTTGCCGGTGGAGAACAGGTGGCCATTGGCGGTCGGCAGATAACGCTCGTCGGCGGCGATCATCAGCACCTTCCAGCGGCCATCGCGGCGTGCATCCGGATAGTCGGCCCCGGACAGGTCGCTCTTGGGCGAGGTGAACTGCGAAAGCGAGTATGGCGACGGGAAGAAGGCATCGCGCTCGGCCGGATCGGGGCTGGGCTGGCGGCTGGGCTCTTGCGTGTTTATGCGGACCTCCGTTGGGGGAAAGTGAGCCCAGCATAGGAGGCCGCATGCGCAGGCGCGATGAGGGATTCCCCTCAATGGACCACCACCCGGATGCTGCGGTGCGCCACCCGGCCGGTTGGACAGGGGGATTATGTCGTGTTATCTAGCCGGTGCCGGGATAATCCCGGCATAACCACACAGCAAGCAAAGGAATGAAAATGAAAAGATTCGCCCGAGCATTGCGCGTCACTCTGAATATCCATCCGAACGAGAAGAGCAGTGTGTGGAATACCTGGCCGCTCTGGGTCGAGTTCTGATCCTGCGGGGCAACCCCGCGATTGAGCGGTAGCAAGACGAAGGGACTCGTCTTTCGAGTCCCTTCCTGCCGGAGACGCACTGCATGCAAGGGATGTCGAATGAAGGCAGCGCCATTGCTGCCGAGCGCTTGGCTGCGCGGGTGGAGCGCGAAGGACCGGTGCTGAAACTGGAAACCGGCGGTATCGGGGTGTTCTGCCCAGAACTGGCCGGCAAGCTCGACAAGGAGAATTCCGAGCACCTGTTCGTGGTCGAGTCGCTGGCCGACCTGTTCCGCCGGCACGAACGCGTGCGCTGGACCGAAGTGCGCAGCCTGATCGCGACCCGCAGTGCTGAGCTTACCGGAGCGCAGACCCTGGAGGCGCTGCAGTCGCGCATGCGGCAGGCGTTGGACGCACTGTGCGGGCGCGAGCTGGATGCCACGCCAGCCGTGTGGAAGGTGATGGCGCATCCGCTGGTGCCACTGGTGATCGACGGGCTCGACGCGCGCGGTACCGAGGCCATCGAACGCGCCCTGCATCTGCGCTACACCACCCAGGTCGAGCAGGTCATCCATCGGCGTCATCTGCTGCGCAACTTCCTCATCGGTCGTGGCGAATCGCGGGCGATCGCCGCCGAACTCAGGCGCCGGGTCCGCAGCGGACGTTCGCCGCTGGACTACGCGCAGTCATTGTTGACCCTTCGCGAGCGCATCGGCCTGGACAAGGTCACCTACCTGGTCACCGTGCAGCTGATCGCCATTTCCGGGGTGCCCGGCATGATGGCCGCCTGCCTGCTGCTGGCGATGCAGATGCATCCACACTGGCGCCAGCGCATCGAGGAGGAATTCGCGCCGCTCTCGGATGCGGAGATCCATGCGCTGCCGATGGCCAGGATTCCCTGCACGATGCGCTTCCTGAAGGAAGTGATGCGGCTGTATTCCACGCCCTTCAACAACCGTCGGGTGGCCGCCTGCGATCTGCAGGTGGAAGGGCAGGCCATCGCCGAGGGCACGGTGTTCGAGCTGAGCTCGTTCATCCAGCATCGCTCGGCGAAATACTGGGATGACCCGCTGCAGTTCGATCCCGATCGCTGGCTGCCTGAGCGGCGCAAGCGCACCGCCGGCATCTATGTGCCTTATGGCTTCCCCACGCGCTCGTGCGTGGGATCGGCGGTGGGCAACGCGCAACTGTTACTGCTGTGTGCGCTGCTGGCGCGCGAATTCCGTTTCACCCCCAGCGCCGACTACCGGCCCGAGGTGCGCATGGAAGGCTTCGCGATTCCCGCGGCGCTGCACGGCACGTTCTCGCGCCATAAGGCCGGTGCCTGATCTGCAGGGGCGGGCGGCTTACTTTGCCGTACGCACGTGTTCCTGCATGTCCTCATGCAGGATCCGCCGCAGCTCGACGATGGCCGGCGTGGCTTCCTGCACGCTGTGACCGGACACGATCACCTTCTCCGAAACGGCGTGTGGCAGGTGCGAGCTCCAGTAGGGCACCAGCCCGTCATCGGTTTTTTCCAGTGGGCCATCGGCCTTGGCGCGGGCGATGATCGAGTGGTAGTGCACCTTCGGTGACATCGGCAGGTCGGCCACGGCGCGGACGAACGGGTCGTCCTTGTCCAGGTTCTGGATGCTGTTCATCTGGTAGCCGTGCTTGCCATCGTTGCGATCGATCTGGCCGTCGTTGGCCAGCGTCGCCACGTCCTCCAGCACGGTCAGCGGCAGCCGTACCAGGCGGCCGATCCAGCGGCCGAGGCGGGTACCGGCCACGTCGGTGCCGCGATGCGGTGTGGCGATGAACACCACCCGCGATACTTCCGGTTCCGGCAGGAAGGTCAGTACCGGCGCGCCCTTGGTGCGCAGCAGCTCGCGCTGGGCGGGCGTCATCTGCGCGGTGGCCAGCAGGGTGTCGACCAGGTGGTCGCCGGAGGAAGAGACCATCAACCGCGCGATCACCCCGCCCATGCTGTGCCCGACCAGCACCATGTCATGCGAGGCCTGCGCCTTGCCGCTGGGGTCGAAGTGCTTGAGCACTTCGGCCAGCGTGTGGCGTATCGCATCGTGGCTCATCGCGATGGGCATGTTGGTCGGGTAGTAGAACTGCCAGACCTGGAAGTCCTGGCGGATCTCGTCGTCGCGCATCAGTTCGTTGGCCACGTTCACCCAGGCCTCGGGACTGCTGGCCAGGCCATGGATCATCAACAGCACGCGGCGGTTCGGGTCGTAGGGCTGCATCATGTACAGATGCGGCGCGTCGATGCCGCCCTTGCCACCAAACAGCGAGCGCAGCGACTGGTGGCTGAAGTTGGAGCGCGCCAGCCACAGTGCGTAGCCCGCAGTGAAGTTGGCCGCCAACGGCACCTGCTGGCCGTGCAGGGTTACTTCCGAGACCTGGTAGGGATCGTGGATCTCCAGTTCCGGCTCGTCGTCGTGCAGCACTTCCCACAGGTTCTTTCCCGAGAAGCGCAGCAGCACCGTCATCGAAGGCGAGGGCATCTCGCTCCAGCTCTGCGCGGCCGGGGTGCTTGCCTGCGCGGAGGGCGTCGCTGCCGAAGGCGGGGTGGCCGTGCTGCCAGCCGGATCGTCCATCACCGCCACCAGCTCGGCACCGAAGCCATCGCGGCGATGCACGCTGCGCAGCGTACCGGTGAACGACAGCGAGGCCGCCGGTACCAGCTCGGTGGGGGTGCGCGTGTCCAGCGGCGATGCTTCGCCCGAAGGGGCCAGCACGAAGGTCCAGCGGCCCAGCTGGAAATGGCTGGCCTGGCTGTGCACGCGCCCGGTGGCGTACGCGTTGTACAGCTGCACCGAGGCTTCCTGCACAGCCAGGTTGTAGTAGTCGCGCACCTGGGTCTGGCGGTCCTCGAAACCACGCTGGTTGGCGGTGCGCTCGGTGAAGAACAGATAGGCATAGGCCTGGCGCGCGACCTGCATCCACGCATCGAGGCGCGGCTGGAAGTCGGCATCCAGTTCGGTGATCGCGGTCTTGGCGCGGCCGGATGCCGAGTACTCGCGCTTCGGTGCCGGCAGGGTCATCGCATGCTGCAGCCACAACTCGGCCAGGCTGGAGCGCTTGTCTTCCTCGCGCACCACGATGCTGCTTTCCAGGGCCTCGATGCAGGGCAGGCCGGGCTTGGCACAGACGCCCTCATCGAGCCCGGCCACGCGCAGGGTCTCGGTGGTCGCCGCGCTGAGCTTGCCGGAGGTGAGGATGTCACCGCGCTTGAGCGCGATGTACTGGCCGGGCGTGACCGAGGCGACCTGCACCGACGGTCCGAACTGGCGCAGCGTCGCGCAGCCCCCCAGGGTGAGCAGCACGGTGATGATGAGGGTCGTGCGGCCGATGAAGCCCATGCCCGTGGTAGCCATACGATGCTCCTGCGCGGTGGCGTCACTCTAGCGGCCGGCCTGTCAAAGCGGAATAGACCGAACGGTCGGTTTGGGCCTGGCCGCCGTGGGCGATTCAGCCATTCCCGTGTGACACTGCGGCGAATGGAAGGGACACGGTGATCGCGATGGCCTGGCTGGAAACCCGCATTCCCCCGCCCGTGGTGATGCTGCTGTGCGCCGCTGCGGGCTTTGCAGCACGCTGGCTGTGGCCGGGTTTCCACCTTCGGGTGCCGGTGCCGGTTCTGCTCGCAGGCGTGACGGTGACGCTGGGTGTCGTGCTCAATCTGCTGCCCAAGCTGTCTTTCCAGCGCGCCGGTACCACCGTCAATCCTCTGCGACCTTCGGCGTCGAGCGCGCTGGTTACCAGCGGAATCTACCGCCGCACGCGCAATCCGATGTATCTGGGCCAGGCGTTGGTCCTGCTTGGCGCCATGGTGTACCTGCAGAACCTGATCGCGCTGCTGGTGGTGCCGCTGTTCCTGGTGTACATCACCCGGCTGCAGATCCTGCCGGAGGAGCGGGCACTGATGGCCCGCTTTCCCGAGGCGTACGCGCAATACCGTCATCGCGTGCCGCGCTGGCTGTAGCGTCGCCTACGCCATCAGCGGCTGATCTGGCACTTCACCGCAGCCGAATAGCCCTCGTAGTCGTCGCCCGCGATCACGTGCAGGGTGTGGCGCTTGTCGATGCGCTTCACGTACGACGGCTCTTCGGTGTTGGCATGCTCGTTGACCTCGGTCACCGACCAGGCCTTGGCCAGGCGCTTGGAATCGACGCCGTTCAAGTACACGAAGAGGCTCTTCTCGCCTTCGGCCACGTTTACATCGGCACTGGTGACCGTGCCGCCAAACAGCGCGACCGGCTTGTCCTCCGGCTCGAAGGTGCCGCCCGGTTTCTTGGCCAGGCCGGCGGCCTGCAGCGCATCGATGGCGTCGGCCGCACTGAAGTTCGAGCCGGCCTTGCAGGCCAGCAGCGCTTCCAGCGTGGCGGTGCCGGGGGGCGCGATGGCCGGCGCCGCAGCGTGCGTGGCTGAGGCTGCGGCGAGGGTGGTGAGGAGCAGGACGAGCGTGGTTGTGGCGGTTTTCATTGCAGATCCTTCTGGCGGCAGCAGGCCGGGGCAATGCAGCGATGGAGCGAAAGCTCCATCCCGATTATGCCCCACGCTTCCCGCACGACGAGCAGGCACAAAAAAGCCGGAACCCCCTCGACGGGAGATCCGGCTTCTTGCGGCCTCGACAGGCCATACAGATGGTGGAGGTGGGCGGAATTGAACCGCCGTCCGAAGGCACTCCATCCCCAGCACTACATGCTTAGCTCACCGTTGGATCTCGTCCCCGAACAGCACGGTGCGCAAAGCGCATCCGGGAACCAGCCTGTTGTGTTCTAGTGCCGGACTGACAGGCAGCCATCCAGCGCGATTCCATGATAGTGACTCTACACCGCGAGCATGGACACAAGCGGTTTCGAGGCTTAGGCCTTAAGCGGCCAGAGCGTAGTTGTCGTCGTTGGCAACTAGAGTTTTGCAGCTGGATTTACGAGGAAAGCTACCCCCTCGGCATGCGCCAGGCGACTTCACAACCCCCGTCGAAACCAATGCACCCCCGGTTTCTTCAAGTATTGCAAGGCTTTTGGGGTCAATGCTGGCAAAAAGCTGGCACTGACCCTGCCCAACGACCCGAATACTACGGCAATCTTCCTGAACAGTCACGCTCGCCCCCTCCCAAGGCGCGCTATCCGCTGGGACGATCGACAGTGACGGTAGTCAAGCCCTGAGATATGCTCACGAAATCGTTCAGCAAGGGATGCTGAAGGGGGATCGATGCTGCAGTTTGGCACCTTGGTGAATTCGCTGGGCTTGGCTGGCACCGGCATTAATGATGCCGTTAGGGCGGTTGTCCGGACATCGTCGGGCGATGTCGAGGCCTATGTGAAGAGGCTGGCTAGCTCCCGGGAGGTCCTGGTGGAGGTCGCCTGCGCGGTTATCGCTCGCCAATTGGATCTCCCAGTACCCCAGCCGTTGCTTGTGTACGTCCCAGAGCATATGGGGGGGGCGTACGTGGCCTACGGCAGCGTGGCCGCGGGGAATGGGGATCTGTCTGCCTTCATAGAAGCCGGGCAGCTTCAGGCGATACTTGATCAATTGCGTGCCTGGCCTGGTCTGATCAAGGCTGCCTGCTTTGACGAGTGGATCGCAAACTGCGATCGACATGAGCGCAACATCCTCTATAGCGGCACCGGCGAGTTCTGGCTGATCGACCACGGCTTGGCCGTGAACGCCACGCTCCCTGTGGATAAATTGGCGCCGCAGAACATCCTTTTTGACGTGGCGGTACGCGGCAGAGCGGAGAACGAGCTGCTCCGAATTCGGCCGGTTGCTTTAGGCGTAATGGAGGCGTTTCAGGAGAAGCCGACCTCTCAGAGCGATCTTGGCCTGCCCGCGGGACTATGGCCTGACGAAGAGGCAGATTCGGTCCTCGTGTGGCTTGCGTCCAGACAGGCGCATCTGATGCGACTGGCTAGCGAGAGAATTCCGGCAATGCAGAGCGAGATGTTCGATGGCCATCACCGCTGACTTCCGGATGTTCCCACCTGCTCCTAACGTCCAAGCGATCTGGGCGCCCTTGTACATCGAGCCGATGCACGGAAGCGGAGAGCGAATTGTGATTGCCACTGCCGCCGTGGATGGTAGTGGCGCTTTCCACGTTCAAGCCACGCTGTCGGGTCGAGTTCTGCAGTGCATGTACGGCGACAGGGCAGAAGTGCTCGACGGACTAATAGATTTGGCCATTGATGTCCTTCAAGCCTACCTGGCCACCGGCGGAGCGCTGGACAGTTGGGTGCCGCCTTTCCGATCCTGTCATTTGGGGCCTTGCCGCACCGCAATGGGAGCTGACCTCGAGCAGATCGCCCGCAGCGGAGCGATCTTGACTTCGAGCTTGGCAGCGAAGTTGGCGAACAGCAGCGTCGAGCAGACCTCGGAGTCGGTTGGAACTGGGCTAGATATTGATAGGTGGGTTCAGCAGATTCGCGATCGGGTTTGCGGCCAGAGTCCGCACCTGGATGTACGCTTCAACGGCGAGGTCGTCGTTCGGAAAGGGGCCGCCCCTACGAGAATCGGATACTTGGGGGAACGAATTGCCGCCAATTTTGACATGCTGATTCCAGGATCAAATCTCTCTACCAGGCGCATCCGATCGAAATCCCGCTTGGTGGATCTGCAGATTCTGAAAGATCAGTTGGATGTCCTTGCGCCAAGGACTACCTATGAGCTTCTGCTTTGGATTCCGGAGAAGGACTCGCCGGGCTTCTCACAAAGGCAACTGGATGCCGCCCATGGCGCTCTGTCGGAACTTGAGGCATTCGCCGATGAGCATTCGCTCATGGTGCGTCCCTACAGTCGCGCCGAAGATGCGGCACATCGCATTCTGAAGGCGGAACTCGTTTAAAGCCCGCATCTGGCATCCATCGTTTGACCTAGGTCCCCAATGCCCAGACTGCAGCGGCTTTGGCGCCGGCATCGGGGACTATCGAAGGGATCCATCGGCCGTACTTCTTGGCGGTGATCGTCCAGTCGCGGTGTCCCATCTGCTTCGCCACCCACATGACGTTCTCGCCCGCGCTGAGCGCTTGGGAGGCAAAGGTGTGGCGCATCTGGTAGGGGTACCGGTACCGGACGCCAGCCTTGCGCAGAGCGCGCTGCCATTCGCCGGCGCGGATGCTCTGATCCGACCGCGGGGAGCCATCTTCGACAGCAGCGCGCCAGTCCAATGCGGCAGCTGTGGTGCCGCCCCGACCGGCCTGTTCCCGCGCGGCGCACAGATCCAGTGCTGCAGCTGCGGGGCATCCTCAGCCGTGTTCGTTGGCCACGATCCTGCCGGTGCTCTGGCGGCGGCGCTGGATGTCTGGTGCCGTCGCTCACCAGTTCTTCCGTCGCCGGCGGACGACAGTGCAGGCCAGCGGCGCCGTGGCGCAGCCCCGGATGGATTCGACGACGAGGGCAATGGTGACGTCCTCGAGCTGCTATCGCGTCTGCTGGTCGGCGGGAGCTACCGCATGCCAGTGGAGGGGCGCAGCGCCTTGGCGCCGCTGGGCAGTAGCGACATCGCCGGCGCGGTCGGCTATATGCGCAATCCGCTGGAGTAGCACACCGCGCTCGCCGTAGCGACGCGGATGGGCCCCGCCCCGATCGCAAGGCTATCCCTCGCTGCCTACCGTCAGGTGGCCAAGGCGTGCGTGCAATGCGGCCGCGGCCGCTGGACCTGGGCAAGCCCGCTGATCGCTGGCGCCTTCGTCTGGTGATCTACGACGCGGCGCACGAGCTGGTGTGGCCAGAGCGGCGTCAGTCGTTCGCCGGCCTGGCCAAGTCCGCGAAGATGCGCAAGGGCAACTACATCAAGGGCCACAAGTTCGCCAGCGCTGTCCTGCAGGAAGCGCTTCACGGTGGCAGGACGGGATTTCGGAAAGCGCTGTGGAGCGCCCAGAGCTCGCGATACTCAGTGCTTGAGGGTGAGATGGTCGGCAGTTGCTGCGATGGCCTGAGTATGCAGGGTGTGAAACTCCGTCATCATTGCGGTGATCTTCTCTTGTGCTTCCTTCCATCGCTCAAGGCTTACGGGATCTGAGTCCTGCCCGAGCAGGCCAATCGGAACCTCGACGGCGCTCGCCTGCACAGCGACGCGCATAGCAACTCCTGCCATGTGCCGAACCAAAATGCCGCTGGGTCGCCCAAACAGATAGCGAAACGTCGGCTCCAACGCCAAGATTGCGTCCGCATCTTGCATCTGCCGTTTGCCCCGAAACGAGGTTGCGAGGCGCCTGAGCTCTTCGTGGGCCGCGAATCGGCGATCGAACATATCGAGTTTCAGTTTGTGACGCGCCGTCCTCCACTGCTGGAAGGCAATGTAAGCCACTGTCGTAGCGAGCGCCAACTGACCGAAGGCGGTCACCGCCTTCATCTGCAAATCCGTCAAGCCGAGAACCGTCTCAACCATTGCGACACCCTCCCTGTATTGGCCGGCATTGTCGCATTTGTTAAGGTTTGTTAGGGGCGAATCGCGTCTCGTGGTCCATGGAGAAGTAAGGTGAAAAGGGATGAGTATGTGTTGGCAGTTCTGGAGCGCGCGGACAGACTAGCCGCAGCCTATGGGGCTGCGCGTAAGGTCGTTCACGACAGCTCGGGGCAGCTGACTGACGCTATTGGCGCAAGGGATCTTAGGTCCGTCAAAGCGATCGCGGCATCTGCAATTTCCGCTTTCGAGACTGCCGAGGAACCGTATAAGTGGCTCGCCGCTCAGCTGGATCATATCCAGCAGCTGTGCGGTGCTCTGCCCAGGGAAGACGCACTGGTTGTTCTGAAGGTCTTTCACGCAATGCATGCCAGCGCCGATGGCCTGCTGCGGTACGCAGATGCAGCTGAGCGTATGGATGCCAACCTTGGCAGTGGACACGCGACCTCCCAAGACAGGGCCTTTCGCACGGTGCTTGATAGCAACATGAATGTGCTGATTAAGCGCTTGGCTGGGCAGCCCGAAGACGGGCTCCCTCTTAATGGCATTGCGGGATGGGCGGTAAGCAATCTGAGGGCGTCGCTGCCGATGATTCAGGCTGTCGACGCGGACGGCGGGCATTCACCTGGCTGACCTCACTTGTTCCTCATGAGGGAGATTTCTTCCTCATGAGGAACCGCAGTTGCCTCGGGCACCGAAAGTAGGTTTGAACTCCTACAAGCTCGCGTGGCTCATAACCACGAGGTCGGCGGTTCGAATCCACCTCCCGCTACCAAATGGCCGGTAGTCATGGCCACCACTCAAGCCAGCACATAGGCCGTCGTGAGACGCGCCGCTGGTGTCCGCGCGACCTTGCAACCGCGGTAGTGGTGGGCCATGCCGGCCTCCTTTCACTGGGGGAACTGCGGTGAGCATCAAAGAACAGATCACAACGGACTGGCGGTCGCAGGTTCGAAGATCGGGGCGGCAGCCAGCGCCACCGCAGCGACCTACTCGCCGGGCTACACGTTGAGCGACTGGGCGCTGACCGGCGCGATCGTGTTCACCGTCGTCCAGATGTTCACCGTCAGGTTGAAGAACTGGGGCGACTGGTCCGCTTGGTGGTCCGCGCGCATGGGCAATGCCAAGCGCCTCTGGACGTGGATCCGCCGCCCTGGCTGACATCACGCCCAACACCAAGCAGCGGATCGGGTTCGCCGCCGCACCGCTGACGCTGATCGGCGCGTTGGTGGCCGCCCTTGCCACGAACGGCTCGGCGCACGAAGGACGCCGCTACACGCCGTACTACGACTCGGCCGGCATCCTGACTGTCTGCGCAAGCGTCACGGGCCCGGCGGTGGTGGACGGCAAGCGTTACACCGACGACGAGTGCACCCGGGTGGGGCATATCTTTCCGAAGTTGCTGGAGATGTACGACCAGCTGACCCGCGACCAGCACGCGCTGGTGCGGACCTCGATCGTGCTCGTGGTTGGCGCTGCGGAGGCGGCTGGGCCTGCCGCACCTGTAAGGTCCATGGGGCCGCCACGGCAGCCCCTTCCTAGAAGCCTCTTTCAATCGAGGCATGAGTGAAAAGGCCTCCCTGACGAGGAGGCCTTGGCAAACGGTTCATGCTTTAGCGCGAACTCAGGTAACTAGCGCGAGTTCTCGGCCGCCTTACACCTGGCAGGTCACGGCTGATTCGACAGACTTTGCGAAGACACCATCGGCATCATAGAGCTTCGTCCTTACTGTATGCGTCGCGTTTGCGCCGACGTTGCCACATGTAAAGTTCCATGACAGCTTTCCATCGGCGAGTGTGACCGGAAGGCCTTTCGCGCCGTTGCAGGTGTTGCCCGGTGCGCACTTAACAATCTCCACATCTGCCTTCATTGCTCCCTGCGGATAACCCACATAGGTGAACGCCACAGGTACTTTGCCGGGGGACTTGCCTGCAGCCGGACCTACCGATGTAATGGCAAAAGGTATGCAGGCCTTCCCCTCTCTGTACATGCGATAGCCCTTTTCGATACCTCTCATCGAAATGGTACGGAACTCTGTGGTCTGAAGTAGTGCAGCGTCTTCGGCGTTGCTATGGAAGCCCACCTCAACCAACACGGTCTCCATATCCGCCTCCCGGACCTCCCCGTAGCCCACTCCATCATTGGGACCTGAGCGGATGGGGAATGTTGGGTAATCAGGGCGCTGTTTGATTTGCTCCTGCACGTAGCACTTGACGCTCTCGGCAAGCGCTACAGATTTTGGATCGTTGAGATTCGTGAAGACAGACAGCCCTCGTGCTGACGGGTTCGTGTCGCTACCATCCGTGTGGATGGAGATCATTGTTTCAGCGTTTAGGAAGTTTGCAAAATTTGGGCGAACAGCAATATCGTCATCATACTCACGGAGGTCTGCACGGTTCGGTTTTCCATTAGGATACTGATTCCACATCCCGGTTTCATTGGGATAGAGCCTAGCCAAGTAATAGCGTGCAGCGAGCTCTGCCCATTTCAAGCCGCTGTTAGGATCAATCGCAGTGTTGCCAATGTCTCGAGTCTGACGTATTGACGTGGCATGCGTCGGGCTCCTCAATGTCAGAAGGCTCTGCAGCATCGAGGTGTAGCCCGGGGTAATAGTGTCCTCATGGACGACAGTGGAGTTCACATAGAGCGGGCGCTGATACTCCCATTTGTTACTGCCGTAGTGAAAGTATTTTCCGTGCGATGGACTGAGCACGACTAAGCCATCTACTGGGGTAGTCAGTTGTGAAGTGGCGCGTGCCCTCTGCTTGGATTTGTAGCGAGGAGGATAAATCTCATCCAGGCGCTTGCCATCGACCCTGATGACGACGGCCTTGAACTCTACGATGCCTGTAAGAAGATCCACGACATGGTTCTGAATATCCCTAATGAGTTGCCCAAGGTCCTCCCCCATTTCGCTTCGGCCCTTGGGTAGAAAGGCACCATCAAGATCCACATAAATCCACTGGCGCGACGGATCTGGGGTGATCCGAGCCAGTATATTCTTGCCTTGTCCATCGATTCGCTTCTGGGCATTGACGAACCGCTGCACATCATTCTGAATCTCTGACGTGACAAGCAGCTTATTCTGATCCGATAGCATCGGGACGGCCTCGGGATCCTGTTGCGCACCTGCTGTGTAGGTGCTGCCCAAGGTCAGTCCGACCGAAAGAGCCAAAATTCCCCACTTCCTATCCATTCTCATGCGCTACAGCTCCCTATTGGAAAAGGTAATCAGGTTTCGTGCAGAACGTGTTCTTTTGTCGATGCCTCCGCTTGGGTTTGCAGCTGCATAAGGCTGCGCCCACGTTCTCAAGTGCGCTATCGGAGTCTATGCCTCTTACTCGTAGGAAAAACCCTATAGCAGTCACAGGATTAGGAATGCGGCTCGACAGAGGTGTGGTGGTCGGTGACCTGGCTGTGGTCGCATTGGCGAGAGCGAGGAGGCTGGCACTGGACTACCTGATCGGCCAGCTGCCGGGCGCCAGCTCGGGGGCGCGATCTGAAGGAGTTACTACCGCTGCTTTGGCGATTTGCACGCACCGCCGACTTAAACTATTCGTCAGATCGTTCAGGCAAACTTGTGACAGGATCTAGGGGAACTGAAGATGCGGGAAGCTCTTTTCCTGGCGACCGTCAAGGCCGCGCCGGCGGCCAGTGCAGCGGCGAGCGCTGGCGACGACTGGAAGTGGCTGGTGCCGGTGGCCACGCTGATTCTCGGCTTCGGTCTGAAATGGCTCCAGGACCACCTGACGGAAAAAGGTCGCCGGAGGCACGCGAAGGAGTTACGGCGAGAGCAACGCTACGACGCCCTACGCATGCGGCGCATAGATGCTGAGCGCGCGAACCTCATCTCCGTTCAACCCCTATTGCTGAAGCTCATGCGGACGGCGGCAGTTGTTCACCTCGAGGACATCAAAGCGTACGACAGGACCGGCGAGTGGGGGACGTACAAGTTACCTCCTCAGGTTGCGGAGGATTTCAGGCTCGCTATAGCCGAGGTCGTGCCGATACACGCGAGAATTCACACGCGCACTGTTTATGAACAGCTCTCTGAGTACCGGGAGCTGCTGTATCAAGTGACCAACTCGGTGGCGAAAGCCGAAGCGCGAGCTTTATGGGAGCAGGTGCACCCGATCTATGACCGCCTGCACATAGCTCTGGGTGATGAGATAAGGAAGCTGGAAGACGAGAACCTGCAGCTCGGAGATCCATCGGCGCGCTGACGACGGCAACGGTCAACATCGAATGTTGACTAAGAAGTTGACCAAACGCTGCCAATCGATGCCCATTTCTGCACATCCGGCAGGCGTGAACGAAAAAGTCCATAACGCTAAAGCATTGATGGGCCGCGTTATTCTGGCGTTTGCGAAACCGGCGCCGATGGCGCCACGGGGAGAATGTACCGCCGGTTTCTACAGCGCTGCAAGGTACAGGGCCGATAGGGCTGGGCCCAGCTCAAAGCCCGCCCGCCTCCGGCCATTCGGGCGGGGGGAAGGTCGTGGCCAGAAGCACCAGCTCCTGGTTGCTCGATACCCCGAGCTTTTTCATGGTGCTGATCTTCTGCGCGCTGATGGTCTTCTTGCTCCGCTGCAGCAGCGTTGCGATGGCGGTGACGTTCATGCCGGAAAGATAGAGTCGAAGGACCTGCTGCTCGCAGGTGGACAGGGCACCGGTGCCGACGATCACTGGACGCTGGTTGTCGGCAGCAGCGGGAGCGCCGCTCTTGAGCGTGTCGATCACGCCCCGGATGAGGGTGTTGATGGGGCAGGTCTTGTCCTGCACGAGGTGGGCACCCGCACGAAGAATGCGCCGGTGCAGCGCGTCGCTCGGTTGCGATGTAATGGCGATGATGCGGGTGCTCGGCGACAAGCGGCCGATATCCGCGATCGGTGCGTGGCCGGGGTGCGTGCTGCCTTCCACCTGCAGGGTGTAGCCGGTGATGACCACGTCGGGCTGCTGCTGTTCCACCAGTTCCAGCAGGACGGTGCGACGGGTGGTCTGGCCGGTCACCACAACCTGCGGAAGCACCCGCAGCGAGCTCACCATGCCGAGCACGAAGATGGCATGCTCGTCCGCCACCACCACGGTCTTGCCGGTCGCAGCGGTCTGGGAGCCCGTACCCTGCAACCGTTCACCCCGATGCAGCGCGCGCAGCACGGGGGCGCAGCAGCCACGAGAACACGCCATATCCGGCAGGGCGCGCCGGTGGCGTTGTGCCGACAAACGCCGGCCACGCTTTCCTGGCCTGTTTCAGGCCGTGCAGTGCGAGCTGTACATCCTGCAGTCGCATCTGCGTGCGGCGCGCAATGTCGTGCGCACTGGCACCCTTTTCCAGCATCGGCGCGACCCGGTCCAGGAAACGCTGGAGCTCCAGTGGAAGCGCGGCCTTCTTGGCCTTGATCAGCATGAACACCGTGTCCGGATCGGATAGCGGGCCCGTCACCGGGTCTGTCGCTGAAACGGTCGGCTGTCGGCGCGGAAACAGCTGCAGCAGGTCCAGATGCAGGGCCTTGCGTCGCGTTGATCGGCTTCTGTTCGAAACTGAAACTGCAGCGGTGCCTGGAGAACCACCGGGCAAGTTTGAAGATCCGGTCCTTGCCCTCGATGTTCTGCTCGATGGAGAACGATGCGACCAGTCCCGCGGCCACATGCAGGTTCAGGGTTTTTCCCTGGATCGGGCCGAGCGAAAGCACGCCCGACCGTGCGCCAATCAGCGCGATGATGTCTTCCAGGTCGATGCCGTCCAGGTCGCCATGAAACGCCATGCCTCTGCCCTCCCGATCCATTCCATGTTGCGGTCCCGGACACTGCAGGAACGCCGCGACTGTGAGGTGGCGAGAATAATGCGGGGAGCACGTTGGCCCGCATGAGACCATTCCGATTCTGGCGTGCCGCACCCTGCTGCAAGGCCTGGAGTACCTGCAATCAACGCTGTTTTCGGGGTTGTCTTATTGGGTGCCGGCATGCGCGTGCCTACCATTTTCTCCTTCACTGGAGTCCCTGCTTTCGGCGGCGGGCACACGTAGGGAAGGAGTGGGTGATGGCCTCGATCAGGGTCCTGCTGGTGGGTGAGCGAACAATGGAGCGACTTGCGATGGAGTCGCGCCTGTCGATCGATGCGCGGGTCAGCGTTGAAGTGGTCGGCGACGCGTGCAGCGCGGCAACGCTGGTGGAATGGCGGCACTACAGCCTGCTGGTGGTGAATGTCGTCGGTCTGGGGCGGTCGCTGGTAGACCTGATCAACACGTTCTCCGAGCACTCGCGCGAATCGCGTATCGCCTTCTTCGGTGGCAGGTCCACGGCGATGGTGAAGGCCGCAGAGCTGATTGCCCAGGCGCGGGGGCTGGACCTGCTGAAGGTTCCCGGGCTGGATCAGCCCGAGGATGGCAACCGGGAGTACCGCCGGTTCGTCGGTGAGCGTGTCTGCGCCGTACCGGTCGGCTCTGTGCATGAACGTTGCCAGGCGCTGCCCGTCGTGACGCGACCCTCGCTTCCGGCCTGAGCTGATCCGGCGCTCGGTCCCGGCTGTGGGGGCGACGGTGCGCGCGCAGCGTTGTCAATTTCCAATAAGTTGCACTGCATTGGCCATAGCGGATTGGTAACTTCATTGGCACGAATTTGCGACACACTGGCGGCGACCATCCGGGCCAGGACAGACACGGAGACTGTGGGTGACCGATGCAAGCCAACAACGCAGCCTTCGGCAGCTGATCGGGCCGGTCGGTGCCGACTACCAGCGGCGCGCCCTGCCGCCTGGCTGGGTCTGGGTGGTGCTGGCGGTGTTGCTTGCGGCCACCGCGCTGACCGAGCTGCCGGCGACTGCGGCCGCGGCATTGGTGGCCAGTGCGGTGGTTGTGCACTGGTCGCAGCGCGGTCGCATCCATTGGCTGGGCTGGCGCCTGCCGGGCCTGGCCGTGTTGGCGGCCCTGCTGTGGGGGCCGGAAGTGCTGTCGCAATGGTTCGAGCACGGGCTGGCCGTGGTCCTGATGTCGCTGGCCAGCCTCAGCATCGGCGTGCATGTATGGCAGGCGCGACAGATGGCGCGGCAGCTCCAGGGCGCGGCCGATTCGCTGGATGACGCCCAGCTGCTGGCCCTGCTGCCGGCCGACGCGGCCCAGCTGGCGCAGCGGTGGCGCGCCGGCGATGACCGGCATGCGCCGGAACTGGCAGTGGTGATGCACCTAGCCGTGATGCACGCAGCGCTGGCACCGCGCATGCGCGGGCAGGGCGTGCTGGCAGGGTGACCGGTCGGCGGTTTCCGCGGCCGCGGTCAGGAACCTGACAATGGCTTGCGCAGGTAGATCCGCTCGTGCCCGGGCGGGCAATCGGGCAGCCGCCCATAGACGGTGTAGCCCTGCCGCAGGTAGAAAGCTTCGGCCTGCCAGTCGAAGGTATCCAGCATCACGTTGCGGGCGCCAAGCTGGCGCGCGGCGGCTTCTGCTTCCGCCAGCAGGCGCTGGCCGATGCCTTGCCCGCGCAGTTCCGGATCCACCCACAGCACATGTACCTGCAGCCAGCCAGCACAGACGTCGGCCAGCACACCACCGCGCAGCGCGCCGTGCTCGTCATGCCAGGCCAGGCGGACTGGAGTCTCATCGAGTGAATCGCCGCCGTGGGCCTGGTTGAAGGCCAGCAGGCGCGCGCACAACGTGCGCGTTTCATCGGCGCTGGCAGTCACCATGGCGCCGATGGGGGCGGTCATGCGTCGCGGTTGCCGCGACGCATCACACGCTGCTTCTCGATCGCCCAGTCGCGGTCCTTGGCGGCATCGCGCTTGTCGTGGGTCTGCTTGCCCTTGGCCAGCGCGACTTCGAGCTTGATCTTGTTCTTGCTCCAGTACATCGCAGTGGGCACGATCGTGTAGCCATCGCGCTCGACCTTGCCGACCAGCTTGTCGATCTCGCTCCGGTGCAGCAGCAGCTTGCGCTCGCGCCGGTCATTGGCCACCACGTGGGTGGAGGCCTGGATCAACGGGGTGATCTGCGCGCCGATCAGGAAGATCTCGCCGTGCTTCACATAGGCGTAGGCGTCGATGATGTTGCCGCGGCCAGCGCGGATCGACTTCACCTCCCAGCCCTGCAGGGCCAGGCCGGCCTCGAAGCGCTCTTCGATGTGGTACTCGTGGCGGGCACGCTTGTTCAACGCGATGGTTTTGTTGGCCGTCGCGCTCTTTGCTTTATCCTTGCCGCTGTTCTTGCTCATTTCCGTATTGTCTCCGATTCGGGCCCGCCCGGTCGATTGCCGAAACGTCCTGTATTCATGCCTACTATCCGCCGCAGCGCCCTGGTCGAACATTCGGCCGCGCGCATGTTCGACCTGGTCAACGACGTCCAGGCCTATCCGCGCCGTTTCCGCTGGTGCTCGGCTGCCCAGATCCTGGAGCAGGGCGAGGACCGCCTGGTGGCGCGCCTGGACTTGGGCCTGGGCTCGTTCAGTACCTGGTTCCAGACTGAAAACACCCTGCAGCGCCCGCACAGCATCGACATGCAGCTGCGCGATGGCCCGTTCAAGCAGCTGCACGGCCGCTGGGAATTCCATGCGCTGGCCGAGGATGCGTGCAAGGTCACCCTGACCCTGGAGTTCGAACCCAGCTCGCGCCTGCTCGGTCCGGCCCTGGCGATCGGCTTCCAGGGACTGGCCGATCGCATGGTCAATGATTTCGTCCGCGTCGCCGACGAGGGCTGAGCGATGATCGAGGTCGAGGTGGTGCTGGCCTGGCCGGAGCGCGTGCTGTCGCGCCACCTGCAGCTGGAAGAGGGAGCGACCGTGGCCGACGCCATCGCCGCCGCTGCGCTGGAAGGTAGTGCCGACTGTCCGGCCGCCGCGGTGCATGGCGTGCTGGCCCGTCCACAGCAGGCGCTGCTGGACGGGGACCGCATCGAGCTGCTGCGCCCGCTGCTGGCCGACCCCAAGGACAACCGCCGGCGTCGCGCGCTCGGCGGTTGATCCCGGCAACCCGTCCCTGCGGACGGGCAGGCCTCAGCGGCCCTTCTTCTTCTTGTCCTTCGGCAGGTTGCGGCCGAACTGGCGCACCGTCTGCTGGGCCAGGGCCTTGTCGTTGCCCGGGAAGTAGTCGCCTTCCCAGCGGGTAACGGCGTCATTCTCGAAGAACACCACGAAGTTCTTCACTTCGGTGCGGCCGAGGCGGTTCACGCGCTGGCTGGAGGTGTAGTCCCAGCGCTGGGCGTGGAACGGGTCGGGGATGGACGGGGTGCCCAGCAGCGCGGTGACCTGCTGCTTGCTCTGCCCGACCTGCAGCTTGGCCACGGCATCTTCCCGGATCAGGTTGCCCTGATAGATGGGTTGCTTGTAGATGATGCCGCACCCGGTGGTGGACAGGGCGACGGCGGCGACCAACAGGAGATTGCGCATCGGGACTGGCGGTTGGGGAAATCAAACCGATGATACACTCCCGGCGTGCCACCGCGACCCAATCCGAGGCAGCTGGCGCTAAATCGCCAATGAACGGAGACCTATGGAAACCCACGACCTGCGTAAAGTCGGCCTGAAGGTGACCCATCCGCGGATGCGGATCCTGGCGCTGCTCGAACAGCGCAATGCCCAGCACCACCAGCACCACATGACCGCCGAGGACATCTACCGCCAGCTGCTCGAGCATGGCGACGAGATCGGCCTGGCGACGGTCTACCGGGTGCTGACCCAGTTCGAGGCCGCCGGCCTCGTGCTCAAGCACAATTTCGAGGGTGGCCAGGCCGTTTACGAGCTGGACCGTGGTGGCCACCACGACCATATGGTCGACGTGGACAGCGGCAAGATCATCGAATTCGAAAGCCATGAGATCGAGGAGCTGCAGCGCAAGATCGCGGCCGATCACGGCTATGAGCTGGAAGAACACTCGCTGGTGCTCTACGTGCGCAAGAAGCGCAAGTAGGCCGTTCCGGCCAGCCGCTAGCGACGAAACCCCGGGCTTGCCCGGGGTTTTTCGTTGCCGGGGTCAGGGCCCTTTCCCTCCAGGAAAGGGGGCCGGCCCCGGGCGCTCTGCGGGGTCGGATCCCTTTGCGCCAGCAAAGGGCTCTGACCCCATGCAACCGAGCAGGATCTCCAGGTCCACCGCCTCGGCCATCGCCCGGTTGCCGGCATCCCCCGGGTGGAGGTGGTCGCCGGAGTCGTAGGCGGCGGCCATCCGTGACGGATCGGCCGGGTCGCGCAGCGCCGCGTCCAGGTCGATCACCGCGTCGAACGGGCTGTTGCTGCGCAGCCATGCATTGAGCTGTTGGCGCAGGGCCTCCTTGTCCGGGTGGTAGTAGTCGTCCAGCGGCGTGCCGGGCAGGGCGCCCGCGAACGGCATCAGGGTGGCGCCGAATATGCGTAGACCCCGCCGGTGGGCCTGTTCGGCCAGGGCACGATAGCCGGCCTGCAGCTCGGGCAGGCTGGGCCGGGGCTGCGCGCGGGCGAAGGCAGTACCGGGCCAGCTGATGTCGTTGATGCCGATCAGCACGATGACGCTGGCGACGCCGGGCTGATCCAGTGCGTCACGCCGCAGGCGGGCCAGAACCGACTCGCCCATGCCGTCGCTCAGCAGCCGATTGCCGGAAATGCCCGCGTTGACCACCGCGACGCCGCGCGGTGCCAGACGCGCGGCCAGATGGTCGGTCCAGCGCTGGTCCTGGTCGAGGCTGGCGGTGGCGCCGTCGGTGATCGAGTCGCCAATCACCACCACGCTACGCGCACTGGCGGCGGCCTCGACCTCGATCCCGGTGAGGAACAGGCGTGCGGTAGTGGAACTGGCACCCTCCAGGTCGCGCGCCCGGGCCTGATTGCCGCCGGCGATCCAGCTGGTCTGGCGGCCGTCCCAATGGAACGCCTGCACCGGCGTCGGCCCCGCCACGAAGACGCTGACCTGCAGCGCCTGGTGGTCTTCCGTGGCCACCGCCAGCGGATCGCTCAGCCGTTCCTGACCGGCACCGATCAACACCCCAGGCTGGCCGTCGAAGCTGAGCGGTTGCGGGGTGGCGCCCGCGCCCGCGGCCACGCTGGCCGCCCCGATCCGCAGCGGCTGGGTGCCGTAGGCATTGCTCAGCCGCACCCGCAGCCGGGGCCCGCCCAGGCTGATGCGCGCGGTCTGGCGGAAGGTCTGGTCCTGCAGCGTGGCCGGAACCAGGGTCGGGAACAGGAAATCCGCGTCCCAGACCGGTTGCGGGCTGGCCTGCCAGCTGGCGACCCAGTGCGGGGCGGATGCGGCACTGGCGACGCCGGACAGGGCGAGCAGGGCGGTGGCGGTGAGCTGGCTCAAGCGGTTCATCGGGCAATCCAGGTGGGAGGGAACGCCATGGTGATTCCGGGGTCATCTGTGAACTAGACTGCGCATGGACAATCATCTGTGAACTGGATTCATCGTCATGGCGCGACCCGACATCAACCGATCCGGCGAACTGGAAGTGTTCGTGCGGGTGATCGAGACCGGTGGCTTCTCCGCCGCCGCCCGCACCCTGGACATGACGCCGTCAGCAGTGAGCAAGCTGGTGGCCAGGCTGGAGCAGCGGCTGGGTACGCGCCTGCTGCAACGCTCCACCCGCCAGCTGCAGCTGACCCCGGAAGGCTGCGCGTTCTACGAGCGCGGCCTGCGCGTGCTGGCCGACCTGGAGGAGGCCGAGCGCTGTGCCAGTGCCCATGCCGAGCCGCGTGGACGGTTGCGGGTCAACTCCAACGTGCCGTTCGGCCAGCATTTCCTGCTGCCGCTGCTGCCGGCGTTCCTCGAACGCAACCCGCAGGTAGGCGTGGACCTGACCCTCAATGACGAGGTGATCGACCTGCTTGAGCAGCGCACCGACGTGGCGGTGCGGGCCGGTCCACTGAAGAGTTCCAGCCTGGTGGCGCGGCGGCTGGGTGCGACGCGGATGATGATCGTGGCTGCACCGGCCTACGCGCAGCGGCACGGGCTGCCACGCACTGCCGAGGAGCTGCAGTCGCACAACCGGCTGGATATCGGCCATGCGCGCGCGATGCAGGGCTGGCCGTTGCTGCAGGACGGGCGCGAACGCATGCTGCTGCCCAGTGGCAACGCGCGCGCCAGCAACGGCGATGCGCTGCGCCAGCTGGTGCTGGGTGGGCTGGGCATGGCGCGGCTGGCAGCATTCCAGGTGCAGCAGGACATTGCCGCCGGGCGCTTGCTGCCGGTGCTGGAGGACGCCAATCCCGGTGACCTGGAAGAGGTGCACGCGGTGTTCCTGGGGCAGGGCGGCTACCTGCCGCTGCGGGTGCGCGCGTTTCTTGATTTCCTGGTGGAGAACGTCGATCTGACGCAGCCACAGGGGTAGTGCCGGCCGCTGGCCGGCAACCTCATGATCTTCATCCACCCGCATCGGGGTGCCGGCCAGCGGCCGGCACTACCGTGCGGAAGCCGAGCCAATGCTCGGCTCGGCCGGCGTTACACCTGCAGCAGCTTGCGTGCGGCGGCGCGCGCTTCCTTGCTCACTTCCACGCCGCCGAGCATGCGCGCCAGTTCTTCCTCGCGCGCCTTGCTGTCCAGCTTTTCCACTGCGCTCTGGGTCATGCCTTCCACCGGGGCCTTGCTGACCCGGTAATGGGCATGGCCCTTCGAGGCGACCTGCGGCAGGTGGGTCACGCACAGCACCTGGCGCTTCTCGCCAAGGGCGCGCAGCTTCTGGCCGACGATGTCCGCCACCGCGCCACCGATGCCGGAGTCGACTTCGTCGAACACCATGGTCGGCACTGCATCCAGGTCCAGCGCGGCCACTTCGATGGCCAGCGAGATGCGCGACAGTTCGCCACCCGAGGCCACCTTGCGCAGGGCACGCGGTGGCTGCCCGGCATTGGCCGCCACCAGGAATTCCACGCGCTCGGCACCCTGCGGGTCGGGCTTGCCGGCGTCCTGCGGTTCCAGCTCGATCAGGAACTGGCCGCCGCCCATGCCCAGCTCGGCGATGATGCCGGTGGTGGTGGCCGACAGCTCGGCAGCGGCGGCGCGGCGGCTGGCGGTCAGCAGCCCGGCCTGCACGCGCCACGCCGCAGCGGCCTTGTCGATCTCGCCGGCGAGGCGCTGCAGGCGTTCGTCAGCACCACGCAGCTGTTCCACTTCGGCGTGCATGCGCTCGCGCTGCGCGCCCAGCTCGTCCATCGGCACACGGTGCTTGCGGGCCAGGTCGTGCAGGCGGCCGAGGCGACGCTCGTTCTCCTCGAACTGTTCCGGGTCGGCGTCGAGGTCGTCATGCACGCGGTCCAGCAGCGACAGGGCTTCGTGCAGCTGGATCGAGGCGTTCTCGATCAGCCCGTCCACCTCGCCCAGGCGCGGGTCGTGTTCGATCAGGCGCGACAGCTCGTGGCGCACCTGCTGCAGCAGGTCCAGCGCGGAACTGCCGTCGTCGCCGTTGAGCTGGTTGCTGGCCGCCTGGCAGGCACTCAGCAGGGCACTGGCATGGGCCTGGCGGCGGTGGCTGGCGCCCAGCGCGGCAATTGACTCCGGTTCCAGATCCTCGCGGTCCAGTTCGCGCAGCTGGTGCTCCAGGAAGCCGATCCGGTCACTGACGTCGCCCTGCTGCGACAGCGCCAGTGATTCATCGACCAGGGCCTGCCAGGCCGCAGCGGCGCGGCGCACCTGGCGGCGCTCGTCCTCGTTGCCGGCATAGGCATCCAGCAGGGCCAGCTGTGATGGGCGTGCCAGCAGGGCCTGCTGCTCGTGCTGGCCGTGGATCTCCACCAGCAGCGAGGCCAGGTCGGCCAGCTGCGCCAGGGTCACCGGGCGGCCGTTGATCCAGGCCCGCGAGCCGCCATCGGCACGGATCACGCGGCGCAGCTGGCACTGCTCCTCGTCGTCCAGCTCGTTGTCGGCCAGCCACTGGCGCGCGGCCTGCAGCTGGTCCAGCGCGAACTCGGCCGACAGCTCGGCGCGCGCGGCGCCGTGGCGGACCACGCCGCTGTCGGCGCGCAGGCCGGACAGGAAGCCCAGCGCGTCGACCATCAGTGACTTGCCGGCGCCGGTCTCGCCTGAAACCACGGTCATGCCTGGCCCGAACTCCAGTTCGGTGGCGCGGACGACGGCGAAATCCTTGATCGAAAGATGTCTGAGCATGGGTAAGGGGGTGTCAGCAGCCGCGCAACGCTAGCACGCGGGCGCGGGAGGTCCAATGACTTGCCAAGGTGATCCGCCGCCATTATCTAGTGTCCGTGTCTCACAGGTTGATTCCATGCACGGTTCTCCCGACCAGCTTGCCCCGCGTGCGCGCCATCTGCTGCGCACGCTGATCGCGCGTTACATCCAGGACGGTGAGCCGGTCGGCTCGCAGACGCTGGCGCGCGTGGCCGGGCTGGAGGTCAGTCCGGCCACCATCCGCAACATCCTGGGTGACCTGGAAGACCTGGGGCTGCTGGCTTCGCCGCACACCTCGGCCGGGCGCGTCCCGACCGCACATGGCTACCGGGTGTTCGTCGACAGCCTGCTGCAGATGCAGCCGCCGGGCGAAGGCGAGCTGGCCCGGCTGCGCCAGGAACTGGCCGGCGGCGGCAGCACCCAGGCCCTGCTTGGCAGCGCCTCGGAGCTGCTGTCGGCGATGAGCCACTTCGTCGGCGTGGTCAGCGCCCCGCGGCGCGAGCAGTTCGCGTTCCGCCAGATCGATTTCGTGGCGCTGGACGGGCGCCGGGTGCTGGCGATCCTGGTGTTCGCCGACAACGAGGTGCAGAACCGGGTCATCGAGACCCGCCAGGAGTTCGCGCCGGGCCAGCTGGAACAGGTCGCCAACTACCTCAACGCGCATTTCGCCGGCCTGCCGATGGCCGAGATCCGCACCCGCCTGCTGCTGGAACTGCGTGATGCCCGTTCGGAGCTGGAGCAGCTGCTGGCGCACAGCATCGAGCTGGCCGAGCAGGCCCTGCAGCCGGCGGCCGACGACATGCTGGTAGCCGGGCAGACCCGTCTGATGGGGGTGCAGGACCTGTCCGACCTGGAGCGGCTGCGCGAGCTGTTCGAGCTGTTCTCCAGCAAGCGCGAGATCCTGCAGCTGCTGGAGCGCACCATCCAGGCCCCGGGGGTGCGCATCTTCATTGGCGAAGAGACCGGGATGATGCCGTTGCAGGGGGTGTCGCTGGTCACCGCCCCCTATACCGCCAATGGCCAGGTGCTGGGCGTGCTGGGCGTGATCGGCCCCAAGCGGATGGCCTACGACCGGATGATCCCGCTGGTCCAGGCTACTGCCGATGTACTCGGCGCGGCGTTTTCGCCAGCCGGGCGCACTCCTGGAACATCCGACGCTTGAAACGCAGCATCCCGCCCACACTAGGGTGGGTGGAGGCGGAGACTGACCGCCAGGGACCCAGACATGAACCACGAACATCCAGATATCGAATCCCAGCAGACTGCCGCCGATGCGGCCGCCGCCGCCGGCGTCAACGACGAAGTGGAGCGCCTGCGCGCCGAGGTCGAGCAGATCAAGGCCGATGCGCTGCGTGAGCGCGCCGACCTCGAGAACCAGCGCAAGCGCGTTGCCCGTGACATCGAGCAGGCCCGCAAGTTCGCCAACGAGAAGCTGCTGGGCGAGCTGCTGCCGGTGTTCGACAGCCTGGATGCCGGCTTGAAGGCGGCCGGCGATGACCCGCATCCGCTGCGCGAGGGCCTGGAGCTGACCTACAAGCAGCTGCTGAAGGTTGCCGCCGACAACGGGCTGGTCCTGCTGGACCCGATCGGCCAGCCGTTCAACCCGGAACACCACCAGGCCATCAGCCAGGTGCCGGCCCCAGACGCCGCCCCGGGCAGCGTGGTGACCGTGTTCCAGAAGGGTTACCTGCTCAACGAGCGCCTGCTGCGGCCGGCGCTGGTGGTGGTGGCCGCCGACTGACCCCTCCAGGGCCGGAAGGCGGGAATGTCCCGTCACCCGGCCCGACGCTGAACGCGCCGGGCGACCGGAAACACAGCGTTCGGGAGATGGCTTGAATGTTCCACGAGCCTCCCCCACATCGTATTCATCCACCGGCCGAACGGCCGGACTGACCCCAACAAGCATCCTCAGGAGTCTCCCCCATGGGCAAGATCATTGGTATCGACCTCGGCACCACCAACTCGTGCGTGGCGATCATGGACGGCGGCAAGGCCCGCGTCATCGAGAATTCGGAAGGCGATCGCACCACCCCGTCGATCGTCGCCTACACCAAGGACGGCGAAGTCCTGGTGGGCGCCTCGGCCAAGCGCCAGGCCGTCACCAACCCGAAGAACACCTTCTACGCGGTGAAGCGCCTGATCGGCCGCAAGTTCACCGACGCCGAAGTGCAGAAGGACATCGCCCACGTCCCGTACAGCATCCTGGCCCATGACAACGGCGATGCCTGGGTGTCGACCAGCGATGGCAAGAAGATGGCCCCGCAGGAAATCTCGGCCAAGGTGCTGGAGAAGATGAAGAAGACCGCCGAGGACTTCCTCGGTGAGAAGGTCACCGAAGCGGTCATCACCGTGCCGGCCTACTTCAACGACAGCCAGCGCCAGGCGACCAAGGATGCCGGCCGCATCGCCGGCCTGGACGTCAAGCGCATCATCAACGAGCCGACCGCGGCCGCGCTGGCCTATGGCCTGGACAAGGGCGACAACAAGGATCGCAAGATCGTGGTGTACGACCTGGGCGGCGGCACCTTCGACGTCTCGGTGATCGAGATCGCCAACGTCGACGGCGAGAAGCAGTTCGAAGTGCTGGCCACCAACGGCGACACCTTCCTGGGCGGCGAAGACTTCGACAACCGCGTCATCGAGTACCTGGTTGAAGAATTCAACAAGGACCAGGGCATCGACCTGCGCAAGGATCCGCTGGCCCTGCAGCGCCTGAAGGACGCTGCCGAGCGCGCCAAGATCGAGCTGTCCAGCGCCCAGCAGACCGAAGTGAACCTGCCGTACGTCACCGCTGACGCCTCGGGTCCGAAGCACCTGAACATCAAGCTGACCCGCGCCAAGCTGGAAGCACTGGTGGAAGACCTGATCAAGAAGTCGATCGAGCCGTGCCGCGTCGCCCTGAACGATGCCGGCCTGCGTTCGAGCGACATCAGCGAAGTGATCCTGGTCGGTGGCCAGACCCGCATGCCGAAGGTGCAGCAGGCGGTGACCGAATTCTTCGGCAAGGAACCGCGCAAGGACGTCAACCCGGACGAAGCCGTGGCACTGGGCGCTGCGATCCAGGGCGGCGTGCTGGGCGGCGACGTCAAGGACGTGCTGCTGCTGGACGTGACCCCGCTGTCGCTGGGTATCGAAACCATGGGCGGCGTGTTCACCAAGATCATCGAGAAGAACACCACCATCCCGACCAAGGCCTCGCAGGTGTTCTCCACCGCCGAGGACAACCAGTCGGCCGTGACCGTGCACGTGCTGCAGGGTGAGCGCGAGCAGGCCCGCTTCAACAAGTCGCTGGCCAAGTTCGACCTGTCCGGCATCGAGCCGGCTCCGCGTGGCCTGCCGCAGGTGGAAGTGTCCTTCGACATCGACGCCAACGGCATCCTGCACGTGTCGGCCAAGGACAAGAAGACCAACAAGGAACAGAAGGTCGAGATCAAGGCCGGTTCGGGCCTGTCCGAGGAAGAGATCGCACGCATGGTCGCCGACGCGGAAGCCAACCGCGAAGAAGACAAGAAGTTCCAGGAGCTGGTGCAGGCCCGCAATCAGGCCGATGCCCTGATCCACGGCACCCGCAGTGCCATCACCGAGCACGGCAGCAAGGTCGGCGGCGATGTCATCGGCAAGGTCGAGGCGGCCCTGGCCGACCTGGAAACCGCGATGAAGGGTGACGACAAGGCACAGATCGAAGCCAAGTCGAAGGTGCTGGAGGAAGCCGGCCAGTCGCTGTTCGCCGCTGCTTCGGCCGACCAGGGCGGTGCCCCGGGTGCCGACGCCGGCAACGCCGGCAAGGCGCAGGACGACGTGGTCGACGCCGAGTTCACCGAAGTCAAGGACGACAAGAAGTCCTGATCCGGACCGACACGGGACGCTGGCCATCAGCGTCCCGTTGTCGCATCAGGGTCCTGACCGCCCACCGGCGTGTCGGGGCGCCCGACGCAAGAGCGGACCTGGTTCCGCTCTTCCGCTTTGACGAATCCCGACTTTCCGGAACCAGATTCACCATATGAGCAAGCGCGATTACTACGAAGTGCTGGGCGTTGCCCGCACCGCCACCGACGACGAGCTGAAGAAGGCCTACCGTCGCTGTGCGATGAAGTTCCACCCGGACCGCAACCCGGGTGATGCGGCGGCCGAAGCCTCCTTCAAGGAGTGCAAGGAAGCCTACGAAGTGCTGTCCGATGGCAACAAGCGCCGCATGTACGACAGCCACGGCCACGCCGCGTTCGAGCACGGCATGGGCGGTGGTGGTCCGGGCGGCCCGGACATGAACGATATCTTCGGCGATATCTTCGGCAACATTTTTGGCGGGGGCGGCGGTGGGCCGCGCCAGGCCCGTCGCGGCGCCGACATCGGCTACGTGATGGAGCTGGACCTGGAAGAAGCGGTACGCGGCGTTGAGCGCCGCATCGAGATCCCGACCCTGGCCGAGTGCGGCGACTGCGATGGCAGTGGCTCCGAAGACGGCAAGGTCGAAACCTGCAATGTGTGCCATGGCCGCGGCCAGGTGCGCATCCAGCGCGGCATCTTCGCCATGCAGCAGGCCTGCCACAACTGCGGCGGCCGTGGGCAGATCATCGCCAAGCCCTGCAAGACCTGCCACGGCAACGGCCGTGTCGAGGAAGACAAGGTGCTGTCGGTGAAGGTGCCGGCGGGCGTCGATACCGGCGACCGCATCCGCTTGCAGGGTGAAGGTGAGGCGGGTCCGGCCGGTACGCCGCCGGGTGACCTGTACGTGGAAGTGCGCGTGCGCGAGCATGCGATCTTCCAGCGCGATGGCGACGACCTGCACTGCGAAGTGCCGATCCGCATCTCGCAGGCAGCGCTGGGCGACACCGTACGCGTGGCGACCCTCGGCGGCGAAGCGGAAATCCGCATCCCGGCCGAGACCCAGACCGGCAAGCTGTTCCGCCTGCGCGGCAAGGGCGTGCGTTCGGTGCGCAGCCGCAGCGAGGGCGACCTGTACTGCCGCGTGGTGGTGGAGACCCCGGTCAACCTCACCAACGAACAGCGCAAGCTGCTGGAGCAGTTCGAAGCCACCTTTGTCGGCGAGGAAGCACGCAAGCATTCGCCGAAGTCGGCGACGTTCATGGATGGCGTGAAGGGCTTCTGGGACCGGATGACGTCCTGAGTTTTTCAACCGAAGCGTTGAGCGGTAGCGCCGGGCCATGCCCGGCGTTTTCGTTTGCGATCAGCGGAAAAACGCCGCGGGCGTCTGCCCCAGTTGGCGCTTGAACATGCTGGTGAACGCGCTGGGGCTGTCGTAGCCCATCGCCAGCGCCACATCGATGACCTTGTCGCCGACTGCCAGCCGCTCCAGAGCGGCCAGCAGGCGCGCCTGCTGCCGCCACTGCCCGAAGGTCATGCCCAGTTCGCCGGCGAAATGGCGCTGGATGGTCTTCACGTCCACCTGCAGGGCCTGGGCCCAGTCCTGCAGCGTGGCGTCGTCGGCGGGATGCTTCTGGATGTGCTGGCAGATTCTCTGCAGGCGCGGGTCGGTGGGCGACGGCAGGTGCAGCGGCAGCACGTCCATGCGGTGCAGCTCGTCCAGCAGCAGGCGCACCACGCGACCGTCGCGGCTGTCGTCCACGTGCGCGGACTCGATCAGGCTGGCCGCCAGCAGTAGTTCGCGCAGCAGCGGCGCCACCTGTACTGCGAACGCCCCATCCGGCAGTTGCGGCGCGAAGTCCGGTTCCACGTACAGGCTGCGCATGTGCACCTCGGCGATGCAGTCCACCGCATGCACCATACCGGCCGGAACCCAGATCGCGCGGGTGGAGGGCACGACCCAGCGGCCACCGTCCGCGCGCACCACCATCAGGCCGGACATGGCGAAGACCAGTTGGTGACGGCGATGCCGGTGTGGCGCGATGTGGGTACCGGGCGGGTAGTGCCGGGCGCGGCTGGTCACCGGGCGGTGTACCGGCACTTCGTTCCACGGCGCGGTCTCGCGGATCGGGCAGGGAGTGTCCTTTTTGCGATAGGCCATGACCCGAACGCGGCAGAAGGGAGTGGGGGCCCACCGTAGCATGCGTGGCTCGCCCCCAACCTGACTGTGTCCATGTCGACCCTGGCTTCTCCCGCAACGACCTCACGCCCGGTGGCTCCCGGCGTGCTGGCCGCCATCTCCACCTCGCATGTCGTCAACGACATGATGCAGTCGCTGATCCTGGCCATCTATCCGGTGATCAAGGGCGGCTTCAACCTCAGCTTCACCCAGATCGGCCTGATCACGCTGACCTACCAGCTCACCGCGTCGATCTTCCAGCCGTTGATCGGCATGGCCACCGACCGCCGCCCGGCACCGTACTCGCTGCCGATCGGTATGGCCTCGACCCTGTGCGGCATGCTGCTGCTCGGCTTTGCGCCGAACTACGCGGTGGTGCTGATGGCTGCGGCGATGGTCGGCATTGGTTCGGCCATCTTCCACCCGGAGGCCTCGCGCATCGCCCGGCTGGCCTCGGGCGGTCGCCATGGCTTCGCGCAGTCGGTGTTCCAGGTGGGTGGCAACTTCGGTACCGCGCTGGGGCCGTTGATCGCTGCGGCCGTGATCGTGCCGTATGGCCAGCGTGCCGCATCATGGTTTGCCGGCGCCGCGCTGATCGGCATCGCGCTGCTGACCTATGTTGGCCGCTGGTATGCACTGCACCTGGGCACACCGCGTCCGGCCAGCACCGCGTCTATGGCCCCGCGGCATTCGTCGCGCACCGTGGCCAAGGTGCTGGCGATCCTGCTGGTGCTGATCTTCAGCAAGTACTTCTACATGGCCAGCATCGGCAGCTACTTCACCTTCTACCTGATCCACCACTTCGGCATTCCGGTGGCACAGGCGCAACTGCATCTGTTCGCGTTCCTGGTGGCGTCTGCCGCCGGTGGTTTCCTCGGCGGCCCGCTGGGTGACCGCATCGGCCGCAAGCCGATCATCTGGACCTCGATCCTCGGCGTGGCCCCGTTCGCGCTGATGCTGCCGCACGCCGATCTGCTATGGACCACAGTGCTGGCAGTGCTGATCGGCTTCGTGCTCTCCTCGGCGTTCTCGGCCATCGTGGTGTACGCGCAGGAGATGATGCCGCACCGCATCGGCATGGTGTCCGGCCTGTTCTTCGGCTTTGCATTCGGTATGGGCGGGCTTGGCGCGGCCGTGCTGGGCATGCTGGCAGACAGGACCAGCATTGAATTCGTCTATCAGCTGACCGCGTTCCTGCCACTGCTCGGTATCGTCGCAGCGTGGCTGCCACCGTCGCGGCCTGCTGCTCACTGAGGGGGTTGGGTTGCAGGGCTTGCAGCCCTGCACCTGCCGAAGCAACGTCAACGTCAACAGCAGAAGCTGGCTATCCGTGGGATGGCGGGGTGGGTCCGGTTGAGGGGGACGCTGCAAGTACGTCCATGTAAGCTCGGTCACCGCATCCATGCGGCTCACGCCCCCTCAACCGGACCCACCCCGCCTTCGACGGCTTTCCGCGATCTGTCGGAACAGCTCGTGGGGTCAGATCCGTTTTCCGAAGGAAAACGGATCTGACCCCGATTTATTTCGGTATCCCACAGATGTGCCGACCAACGGTCGGCACCCACCAAAAGTCGCGGGAATCTGTCAGAGGCGGGGCGGTGTGGGTGGGCAGGACCGTTGGCGCCATGGATGGCGCCATCGAGCCCCCATGGGTGAGGGCGCTTCGCTTGCGAAGCACTGCTTCGCAAGCGCCCGAACGCACAGCCGCCAGCGGCTGGGCCGGACCCCGGAGGGGGGTTTACGGCGTGTCCTGACCACCCACACCGCCCCGCCATCCCACGGAATGCGGCTCTTGATCTTGCTTCGGCTTCGCCTTCGGCAGGTGCAGGGCTGCAAGCCCTGCCGAAAACTCCCTTGGGCGTAGAATGCGGCCATGAGCGAATCCCTTGATAACCACCTGGTCCACGGCCGCCGCCAGCGGCCGGATGGGCCGTCGCCGATCGATGTCATCTCGGTCCAGTCGCAACTTGTGTACGGCCACGCCGGCAACAGTGCCGCCGTCCCGCCGATGCGCGCACTGGGCGTGCGCGTCGCCGAAATCCCGACCGTGCTGCTGAGCAATGCGCCGTTCTACGACACTACGCGGGGCCGCGTGCTGCCCGCCGACTGGTTTGCCGACCTGCTGCTGGGTACCCACGAGCGTGGCCTGCCGCAGCGGGCGAAGATGCTGGTGTCCGGCTACTTCGGCAGCACCGCCAACGGTGCGGCCTTCGCCGACTGGCTGGACAACATCCTGCCGGCCTGCCCACAGCTGCGTTACTGCCTGGACCCGGTGATCGGTGATACCCATACCGGACCCTACGTGGAACCGGGCCTGGAAGCGATCTTCGCCGAGCGCCTGCTGCCGCACGCCTGGCTGGTGACGCCCAATGCCTTCGAACTGAATCGCCTGACCGGCATGCCGGCACTGGCCGAGGCCGATGCCATCGCCGCCGCGCGCACGCTGCTGGATCGTGGCCCGCACTGGGTGATCGCGCACAGCGTAGGCGGCAACCCGGGTGAGCTGGTCACCCTGGCGGTCGGGCACGAGGAAACCTGGCGCTGGACCTCACCGCTGCTGCCGGTGGACGTGGCCGGTACCGGTGACGTGCTGATGTCGCTGGTGGTGTCGTTCCTGCTGCGCGGTGAGTCGATGCAGCAGGCGATTTCGCGCGCGATTGCCGGCACCCATGCGGCGCTGGAGGCGACCCTGGACAACGGCTTCGAGGAGTTTGACGTGATCGCTGCCGCGCCGGCGGCGCTGGCCGAAGGAACGCGCTTCCGCGCTGAACGCGTGGCATGAGCGGCCTGGATCCACGCACGCCGCGCACGGTCGGCATCGTCGGCAGTGCTGGTGCCTATGGGCGCTGGCTGTGCCGCTTCTTCCAGCAGCACCTGCAGCTGCAGGTGATCGGCCATGACCCGGCCGACCCGGACTCGCACACGCCGGAACACCTGCTGGCGCAGGCCGATGTACTGGTGTTCTCGGCACCGATCCGGCACACGCCGGCGTTGATCGCCGAGTACGTGCGGCAATCGGCGGGCCGCGAGCAGGGCAGGCTGTGGCTGGATGTGACCTCGGTAAAGGAGGCACCGGTGCAGGCGATGCTGGCCTCGCAGGCCGAAGTGGTCGGACTGCACCCGATGACCGCGCCACCCAAGGCGCCGACCCTGAAGGGGCGGGTGTTGGTGGTCTGCGAAGCGCGGCTGCAGCACTGGCGGGCATGGGTCGATACGCTGTGCACCGCGCTGCAGGCCGAGTGCGTGCGCGCGACGCCGCAGCACCACGACCAGATGATGGCGCTGGTGCAGGCGATGGTGCATGCCACCCACCTGGCGCAGGCAGGCGTGCTGCGCCAGTACCAGCCGCAGCTGGGCGATCTGGCCGCGATGATGCCGTACCGTTCGGCGTCGTTCGAGCTGGACACGGCGATCATCTCGCGCATCCTGTCGCTGAATCCGGCGATCTACGAAGACATCCAGTTCGGCAACCCGTACGTGGCGCCGATGCTGGAGCGGCTGGTGGGGCAGCTGCAGGCCCTGCAGGTGCAGGTCGGACAGGGCGACGACGGCGCACGGGCTGCATTCCGTGAGCAGCTGCTGTCAGCCAATCGCAGTGCCTTCGGCGAGCAGGCCCTGGCGGATGGCAACTACACGTTCGAACGCGTGGGGTATCTGCTGGCCGATCTGACCGAGCGCAACGCGCTGTCGGTGCACCTGCCGGAGGACCGGCCTGGCTCGCTGCGCGAGCTGTTGAACGTGTTCGAGCAGCATGGCATCAGCCTGGCTTCGATCCATTCCTCGCGCACGCCCGGCGGTGAAGTGCACTTCCGCATCGGATTCGTGGCCGGCAGCGATCCGGCGGCGATCACCCGGGCCGCGGCCGACGTGGACGCCAGCGGCATCGGACGGGTGCTGGGCTGAATTCATCCACAGGCGGTGTGGATGGTTTCTGAGCAAACGTGTGGATAACCCTGCGCAGCCCTTGTCAGGCAAGGCTGTCAAGATGCTTGGTGAAAAATTGATCACGCCTTCTTGTGGAGTCGAGCCGTGCTCGACTGCCCTTGGCAAAGCGCGTGTCGACCGAGGTCGACACCTACCAGAGCAGGGCGACACGGCCAGTGCCCACCAAGGTGGGCAGCGCTAGATCATCAACCGCAGTTCGCCACCGCTGGTGGTGAATTCGCGGCCATTGCGAACCAGATGACGCCCGTCATCCAGCTCGTAACGCGGCGTGGATTCAGAGTGATGCCCGCTGCCATTCGCCTCGGGCTTGAACTCGATGATGATGTGGCTTTCGCCATTGCTGTCGACTGCAGGGAACTGACGGAACGACATCGCGTACCTCCTTCAGCGGATGCTGCTGATGCGAGGCCAGCTTGGTCCGGCCGATGTTAGCCGGCCGTCATCAATCGATGAACTGCAGTCGTGCCAGTTCAGCGTACAGTCCGCCTTCGGCCAGAAGCTGGGCATGGGTACCTTCGGCGACGATGCGGCCCTGGTCCATCACCACGATGCGGTCGGCCTTGAGCACGGTGGCCAGGCGGTGGGCGATGACCAGCGTGGTGCGACCGGCCATCAGCCGCTCCAGCGCCTGCTGCACGCTGTGCTCGCTCTGTGCGTCCAGCGCGCTGGTGGCTTCATCGAGCAGCAGGATCGGCGCGTCCTTCAGCAGTGCGCGGGCAATCGCCACGCGCTGCTGCTGGCCACCGGACAGGCGCGCACCGCGTTCGCCCAGCTCACTGTCGTAGCCCTGCGGCAACGCGCGCAGGAAGCCGTCGGCCTCGGCCGCACGCGCGGCAGCTTCGACCTCGGCGTCACTGGCCTGCAGGCGGCCATAGCGGATGTTGTCGCGCGCACTGGCCGCGAACAGCGTCGGCTGCTGCGGCACCAGCGCCAGCTGCGCGCGCAGCTCGGCCGGATCGACCTGGCGAACGTCGATGCCATCCACGCAGATGCGGCCGCTGGCCGGATCGTGGAAGCGCAGCAGCATCGACAGCACCGTGCTCTTGCCCGCGCCCGACGGGCCGACCAGGGCCACCGTCTCGCCCGGGCGGACATGCAGGTTGAAGTGGTCCAGCGCGGCCTGGTCCGGACGTTGCGGATAGTGGAACACCACGTCGTCGAACTGGATTTCGCCGCGCAATGGTTGCGGCAGAATGTGCGGCTGCGCCGGCGCACGGATCTCGATGTCTTCCTGCAGCAGCTCGCCAATGCGGCCCATGCCACCGGCTGCACGCTGCAGTTCGTTCCACACTTCGGCCAGCGCGCCCACCGAGCCGCCGCCGATCAGCGCGTACAGCACGAACTGCCCCAGCGTGCCGGCACTGAGGCGCCCGTCGATGACATCGTGCGCGCCCAGCCACAGCACGCCAACGATGGCGCCGAACACCAGCAGGATGGCGCTGGCGGTGACCAGCGACTGCGCACCGATGCGTCGGCGCGCGGCGCCGATGGCATCGCCCAGTGCCTTGTCGAAGCGTCCGCGCTCGTAAGGCTCGCGTGCATGTGCCTGCACCGTGCGCACGGCGCCCAGCGTCTCGCTGGCCAAGCTGTTGGCATCGGCGATGCGGTCCTGGCTGCTGCGTGCAACCGTGCGCAGCTTGCGCGCGCCGATGATGATCGGCAGTACCGCCAGTGGGATGCCGAGCAGCGACCATGCCGCCAGCCTGGGGCTGGTGACGAACAGCATGGCCAGGCTGCCGACCACGGTGACGCTGCTGCGCAGGGCGACCGACATGGTCGAGCCGACCACGCTGCGCAGCAGTTCGCTGTCAGCGGTCAGGCGCGAGACCAGTTCGCCGCTACGGCTGCGGTCATGGAAACCGGCACCGAGCTGGATCAGGTGTGCGTACAGGCGGCTGCGCAGGTCGGCCACGACTTTTTCGCCAAGCAGCGACACGAAGAAGAACCGTGCGGCCGTTGCCAGTGCCAGCACCACCGCCACCAGCATCAGCAGGGCGAAGGCACGGTTGATCTGGCCACCGCTGGTGAAGCCGTGGTCGATCATCTGCTTCACGGCGGGGGGCAGGCTCAGCGTGGCGGCCGAAGAGACCGCCAGCGCCAGCAGCCAGGCGGTGAACAGCCCGCTGTGGCGGCGCACGAACGGCCACAGCGTCCTCAGGCTGCCGAGGCGGCGCAGCGGTGGGGCCGAGGCGGGGGCGTCGTCCTTGTCAGTCATCCTGGTCGTCGTCTTGTATGCGGATACGGTCACGGGTGGCGTCGCGCAGGCGGATTTTCAATGCATCGACCTGATCGGCCGGCAATTCGACCCGCAGGCACACGCCGTTGGCATCGAACTGTTCATCGCGCTTCACGGCGCCGAAGCTGGGAAGGGTGGCATGCAGGGTGCCCAGATCCTCGAAGCCGGCCAACAGCTGCAGCCGGGCCATCGCCACCAGCGGCAAGCGCGGGGCGGTACGCAGGCATTCGGCGGCGGCGCCACCGTAGGCGCGCACCAGTCCACCGGCGCCCAGCTTGATGCCGCCGAACCAGCGCGTCACGACCACCATCACCCGGTCGAAGCCCTGGCCGTCGATCGCAGCCAGGATCGGCCGCCCAGCGGTGCCGGCGGGCTCGCCATCGTCACTGGAGCGGTAGTCCTGGCCGTGCCGGTAGGCCCAGCAGTTGTGGGTTGCGTCGGCTACGGCCACCTGTTGCAGGAACGCCAATGCTGCCGCGGCGCCATCGATCGGCGCGGCATGGGCAATGAAGCGGCTGTGTTTGACTTCCAGCGTGTGGCTTACCGGCTGGGCGAGGGTATCGGGCATTCCCGCCATTCTACGGGGTCGCCGGAGGTCACTGCCCGCTTCAGTCGTCCAGCAGCGGGCGCAGGTCGCGCGGCAGGCGTGCTTCCGGATACTGCTGCACATAGCGCTCCAGGCTGGCGCGGGCCAGGTCGCGCTGGCCGTCATCGCGGCGCGCGCGGATCTTCTGCAGCCACTGCCGTCGCGGCAGCTGTGCATCGGCGTCCACCTCGGCCTGCACGGCATCCGCACTGAGCCGCGCGTCGGCGCCGCGGCGCATGACGCCGGGCGCGGAGCGGCTCGGGGCCTGCCGCTTCATCGAGGTGATCTCTACCCGATCCAGTGCCTGCGCCCGTTCTGCATCGGCAGCGTTGGCCACTGGCGCCTCGGCGGTGCGTGCTTTCAGCGCCCCTGCCGGGGCCGGCGCCAATGCCGGTGCAGGTGCCGAATAGGCAGCCGGTGCGGGAGGCGCGGGCGGTGCCGCTGCCGGTGCGGTGGCCGGACCAGGCGGGAGCGCCGCAAAGGACGTATCGGCGGCCGCATCCGCCGCCATCGATCGTGCAGCCTGGGCCGGAGCTTCAGCAGTCTCGGTCGGCGCAGGCTTGGCTACCCGCGCGACGGACGGCGCCGGGGGAGCGGCAACAGGGGCCGCCTCGGGTGCTGCAGGTTCGGTGGCCGTTTCCGATGCGGCAACCGCGCTGTCGGCTGGACTGCTCCCCGCGGCCTGATCGGCGGCCGCGACGTCTGCCGCAGCGGGCGCCGCGGCAACAGCGGCCTCGCCTGCCGGAACCGGCGGCGGTTCCGGGCGCAGCTGCCAGGCGATGCCGATGGCGAACACCATCGAGGCGGCGATGCCGAACACCGCCGGCCAACGCGGACGTGTGCGCTGCCTGCGCGGCGCCTCGGCGGGGACAGCAGCATCGGCCGCCGGTGCGTGCACGGCAGCGCGCGCCGCGGCCAGGATGGTGGCGTCCAGCGCGGCCGGCGGGGCCTGTTCGACGCGACGGCCGAGCAGGCGCGCCAGCTCGCGTTCTTCCGGCGTCAGCGGTTCGTCTCGGTTCATGCGTTCAATCCCGCACGCAGCTTGTCCATCGCATAGCGCAGCCGCGATTTCACGGTTTCCCGGCCTACGCCGGTGATCTGGCCGATCTCCTCCAGGCTCAGTTCCTGATCCAGCCGCAGCTGCAGCACTTCGCGCTGCTCGGGCGGCAGTTGCTCCATCGCCAGCTGGATGCGGCGACGTTGTTCGAATTCGGAAAGCTCGGCTTCCGGGGTCTGCCCGTCCTCGATCGCGGCCAGGCGCAGGTCGGCGTCGGCCGGTGCGGCAGGGCGATGGCGAGCGGCCCGCCAGTGGTCGTTCAGGCGGTTGTGGGCGATGCGGAACAGCCAGGTGCTGAATGCAGCGTCAGGCTGCCAGCCCGCGCGCGCGCTGATCACCCGCTGCCAGACATCCTGGAAGATCTCCTCGGCCAACGCGTTGTCGCGCAGTTGCCGCAGCAGGAAGCCGAACAGGCGCTTGCGATGGCGTGCATACAGGCTTTCGAACGCGCGCAGGTCGCCACCGGCCCAGGCCAGCATCAAGGCTTCATCGGTTGGCAGTGCGCTGGCTTCCACGGCGTACAGGGTAAGGCCTGCAGGCGGTGGCGCATAGCCGGTGACGGGGGCGGGCAGGGCGAGGTTCATGGCGTGGAAGCGGCTACGGGCAGGAGGAAAAACGTACGGGCGCACGATTCGGGGTTTACGGGCTTCCATTGCCCCCCGGGTGGCGCGCTATGCTCGGCGGCTCAGGGGAGGCGACGCACAGACGGCGCCGAGAGATTGTCATTTGTCCACGCACGTTGAACCGGCGGAAGAGCCACCACACGAGGCCGTGCTGAGCGCGGCGCTGGTGCGCGCATTGCATGCGCTGCTGCCGGACTCGGCCGTGGTCCGCGTTGGCTGGGATGACCCGCAGCTGGGCCGCGGACAGGGCGGCTGGCCGGCTGTCGCGGCGGCCGACGCGTTGACGGTGCCCGGCGTGGGCAACGGTTGCCATGGCTGGGAATATGACGGTGCCCGCCTGCAGTTGTCGGTCGAAGGTGCCGTGCCTTCAGCGGCGTGGTGGGGGCTGGCCCGGCAGGCCATGGAGCTGGCGCTGCAGCGCGGTCGCCAGGCCGGGCAGATCAAGGCGCTGGAAGAAGCTGAACGGCTGCAGCAGGCGCTGTTCCAGATCGCCGATCTGGCTGGCGCCGACCTCGAGATGTCGGAGATGCTGCGTCACGTGCACGGCGTGCTTGGCACGCTGATGTACGCGGAAAACTGCTACATCGTCGAGTACGACGATGTCCGCGACCAGATCCGCTTCCTGTACTTCGCCGACCAGGTCGATGACTTCGTCGCCGATCCGTCGCAGAGCCATGACGCCGATGAGATGCCGCGCAGCCTGACCGTGGCGTTGCTGCGCCACGGCAAGCCGCTCAGCGGCCCCTCGCGCGAGTTGCTGGCGCGCGTGGTCGAGCAGGAGCACGACCCGCAGCGTGGACCGGAGAGCCTGGACTGGCTGGGCGTGCCGATGCTGCGCGATGGCCGGGTATGCGGCGCCATCGTGGTGCAGAGCTATGAGCTGGCGGCCCGTTATGGCGAGGCCGAGCGGGCGCTGCTGGGTTTTGTCGCGCAGCACGTGCAGACCGCGATGGACCGGCGCCAGGCGCAGGTCCGGCTGGAACAGCAGGTGGAGCGGCGCACGCTGGAGCTGCAGCGTGCCAACCACAGCCTGCAGGATGAAGTGGCCGAGCGCCGCCGCGCAGAGCAGCTGCAGACCGCGCTGTACAACATCGCCGAGATGGCGATGTCGGCCGACAGCCTGGCCCAGTTCTACGGGCAGGTGCATGGCGTGGTCGGGCGCCTGCTTGACGCGCGCAATTTCTATATCGCGCTGGTGAACGGGGCCGGCAGCGGCCTGGACTTCGTCTACTCGGTGGACGAGCACAACGCCAGCCGTGCGCCACGCCCGTTCAGCCGCGGCCTGACCGAGTACGTAGTGCGCAACCGGCGTCCGTTGCTGGCTTCGCGGCAGCAGATCGACGCACTGCTGGCCAGCGGTGAAGTGCGCGAATCGGGCGCACGTTCGCATTGCTGGCTGGGTGTGCCGCTGCTGCGCGATGACGAGGTGGTCGGCGCGATCGTGGTGCAGAGCTACAGCGAGAACAGCACGTTCAGCGTGCACGATCAGCGCTTGTTGACCTTCGTTGCACAGAACATCGGAACCGGGCTGGCGCGCCAGCGCGACCAGCAGCAGCTGCGTTCGGCGCATGCCGAGCTGGAAAAGCGCGTGGAGGAACGTACCCGCGAGCTGGCCGAGGTCAACGAGAAGCTGCTCGGGCAGATCGGCGAGCGCCTGCGTGCCGAGCAGCGCCTGACCCATCAGGCCATGCACGATGCGCTGACCGGCCTGCCCAACCGCCTGCACCTGCTCGATCGCCTGCAGGATGCGCTGGCGCTGGCCAAGCGCGAGGGTGGGCCGGTGTTCGCCGTGCTGTTCCTCGACCTGGACCGCTTCAAGCTGGTCAACGACAGCATCGGCCACGCTGCCGGCGATCGCATGCTGGTGGAGGTGGCCAAGCGCATCGTATCGATGGCCGGCACCGATGACGTGGTGGCGCGGCTGGGCGGCGATGAGTTCGCGGTGCTGCTGCAGTGTCCGCAGGGGCTGGCACAGGCGCTGGAGTTCGGCCAGCGGCTGTTGCTGGCACTGCAGGAATCGATGTGGATCGCCGGGCGCGAACTGTTCCCGTCCGGCAGCCTGGGCATCGCCTTGTGGAACCCGCGCTACCGGACCGGTGAAGAACTGCTGCGCGACGCAGACGCGGCGATGTACCGGGCCAAGGCGCAGGGTCATGACCGCTGCGCGATCTTCGACGAAGACATGCGCGAAGAAGCGATGCGCAGCCTGGACCTGGAAGCGGATCTGCGGCGTGCGATCAACAACCGCGACTTCGTGCCGTTCTACCAGCCGATCGTGCGCCTGTCCGATGGCGAAGTGGTGGGGCACGAGGCCTTGCTGCGCTGGCGCCACGAGCGTCGTGGCCTGTTGCTGCCCGGGGCGTTCCTGGAGCTGGGCGAGGAAAGCGGCCTGATCGAGCAGGTCGACTGGCTGATCTACGAACAGGTCATCGCGGGACTGGCCGAAGGCGGCCACGGCTATGTCTCGGTGAACGTATCGCCACGCCATTTCCGCTCGGCCGAGTTCAGTGGCCGCCTGTTCGGTCTGCTCGATGCATGCGGTGCCGACCCGCGCCGGCTGCGCCTGGAGATTACCGAGGTGGCGCTGCTGGATGATGGCCCGCACACGCTGCGCATCCTGCAGGGCCTGCGCGAGCGTGGCATCCAGGTGCAGCTGGACGATTTCGGTACCGGCTTCTCGGCGCTGTCCTACCTGCACCGCTTCCCGATCAGCACGTTGAAGATCGACCAGAGCTTCATCGCCGGCCTGCATGGGCCGGAAGTGCAGAGCACGCGCGCGCTGGTCGAGGGCGTGCTGTCACTGGCCCGCACCTTGGGCATCGAAACCATCGGCGAAGGCATCGAGACCGAAGCGCAGCGGCAGACGCTGCGCGAACTTGGTTGCGACTACGGCCAGGGCTACCTGCTGGGCCGCCCGGCGCCGTGGGACGGCGCGGTGGCCTGAGCCACCGCGCCGGGTCGCCTCAGCGCAGGGCGGAGCGACGCTTCTCGTCGATCCACTTGGAAGCCTGGGCCGGCTGATAGTTCTGCATCCACTCCAGCATTTCCTCGATGTCCGAGCCGTACCACAGGTCCTGGCGCTGGTCCGGATGCAGGAAGCGCTCTTCCACCATGCGATCGATCATGCCGATCAGCGGGGCGTAGAAGCCTTCCACGTCGAGGAAGGCGCATGGCTTGTTGCCGATGCCCAGCTGGCGCCAGGTCAGCATCTCGAAGATCTCTTCCATGGTGCCGAAGCCGCCGGGCAGGGCGATGAAGCCATCGGCGAGGTCGAACATGCGCGACTTGCGCTCATGCATCGAACCGACGATCTCCAGTTCGGTCAGGCCGCGGTGGGCCACTTCCCAGTCGGCCAGCTGGCGCGGGATCACGCCGGTCACCTCCCCGCCGGCGGCGAGCACGGCATTGGCCACGGTTCCCATCAGGCCGACGTTGCCGCCGCCATACACCAGGCGCAGGCCGTCACGGGCGATGCGATCACCCAGGGCAATGGCGCGTTCGGTGTAGGCCGGCTTGCTGCCAGCGTTGGAACCACAGTACACACAGATCGATTTCATGGATCTTCCTGTCTCTTGGCCGGAAACGAAAACGCCCCGTCGCCAACCGCAGGGCGGTCAGGGACGGGGTGTCGGTGGATTATGAGGCCTTGACAGGCCTTCTGTAGAGCCGAGCCACGCTCGGCTGCGCTTCGTTCAGATCGCGGCAAAGGCTGAGTCGAGCATGGCTCGACTCTACAAACGCCAAGCAGGCTTACGCGGCAGCCGCCTGTTCGCGGCGCGGGCCTTCACGCAGGGCGCGGCCCACCATGCCGACCAGCAGGTCCAGCTCATCGCTGTCCATGCCGAAGTGCGGGGTGAAGCGCAGCGAATTCTCGCCGCCGTGGATCACGTTGATGCCGTGCTGGCGCAGCCATTCCTCGGTGGAATTGGCGCCGTAGCACTTGAACTGCGGGGCCAGCTCGCAGGAGAACAGCAGGCCGGTGCCCTGCACCTTGGTGATCAGGCCACCCAGTTCGCTCTTGAGCTGTTCCAGCTTGCGCACGGCCTCGGCACCGCGTTCGGCGATGTTGGCACGCACCTGCGGGGTCAGCTGCGCCAGGGTGGCACAGGCCACGTCCAGCGCGCGTGGGTTGCTGGTCATGGTGTTGCCGTAGATGCCCTTGCGGTACAGCTGCGCGGCGTGCTCGGTCACCGCCAGCACCGACAGCGGGTACTGCGCGGCGTTGAGCGCCTTGGAGTAGGTCTCCATGTCCGGCGGATCCAGGCCTTCGAAGCCCGGGTAATCGACCACCGACAGCACGCCATGCGCGCGCAGACCAGCCTGGATCGAGTCCAGCAGCAGCAGGCTGCCGTGCGCACGGGTCAGCTCACGGGCCACGGCATAGAACGCCGGCGGCACCGAACGGCCCGGGTCGCCTTCGCCCATTACCGGTTCCAGGAACACCGCCTCGATGAACCACTGGTTGCGTGCGGCGTCCTCGAACACCTTGCGCAGGCCGGTCTCGTCGTACGGCGCCACGGTGATCACCGAATCCTCGCCGCGGTAGCTGGCCAGGTGCTGCATGTAGCTCTTGCGGCTGGAATCGGAATACAGGGCAGGGCGGTCGGTACGGCCATGGAAGCTGCCCTTGACCACCACGCGCTTGATCGTGGCGCCGGCGTGGCGCGCGCCCGGGTCGGTCTGCAGCTTGGCGTTGACGTCGGCGATGCGCGCGGCCAGGCCAACCGCCTCGGAGCCGGAATTCAGGCACATGAAGCGCGCGAACGGGCAGCCGCCACGGCGGTGGCCGATCTCGGCGCGCAGGGCCGTGATGAAGCGCTGCTGCGACAGGCTGGGGGTCATGATGTTGGCCATCACCTGTGGGCGTGCCATCGCCTCCAGCACGGCATCCGGGGTGTGCCCGAAGCCGAGCATGCCGTAGCCGCCGGCGTCGTACAGCACCGCGCCCTTCAGGGTGACCACCCAGGGGCCACGCGCGGCCAGCGCCACGTACGGGGTCACTGCATCATCGGCGTAGAAATTGACGAAGCCGTCCTGCATCGCGTCGATCTGCGCCTGTTCGTCCTGCGCCAGCAGCGGCCCCAGGTCGGCCTGCACGCGCGCGAACTCCTCGGCGGCGGCATCCACTGCGGCGATCAGCTGCGGGTGGCGGACGGACAGGGCGGTCAGGGTGGCGTCGTCCAGGCCGGTGGTGAGGCGGGTGCCGGGCTGGGTGCGCAGGGGGGCGAGGCGTTCGATGAAGCTCATTGCAGATCTCCTGAAACGATGGGTCGCACGGGCCTTCAAAAGCAAAACGCGCGTCAACGCGCGCTTGGGGGCAGGCTCGTGCAGCGGACTTCCGACTCGATGCTAGCACTTGTTTTTTTGCGCGATAACCCCGCAAAAACCTGCTGCATAGCAGCATTTTGCGCGACGTTCGCCGCGAAGCACGCCGGCTCGCAGACGCTGGACGTACAATGCGCGCCATTGTCGACCTGTTGCCGCCCACTGCCTTGAAGAAGTCCGATTTCAACTACGACCTGCCGGCCGAACTGATCGCGCAGGCGCCCCTGGCCGAGCGTTCCGCCAGCCGCCTGCTGCTGGTGCCGCAAGCCCCCGCCGCGTTCACCGACCTGCAGGTGCGTGACCTTCCGTCGCTGCTGCAGCCGGGCGACCTGCTGGTGTTCAACGACACCCGGGTGATCCCGGCGCGCCTGTTCGGGCAGAAGGCCAGCGGCGGCCGCGTGGAGATCCTGATCGAGCGCTTGCTCGGCGGCCAGCAGGCCCGTGCCCAGGTGGGCGCCAGCAAGTCGCCGAAGGCCGGCAGCCGCATCGCGCTGGATGCCGGTGGCGAAGCCGAGGTGCTGGGCCGCGATGGCGAGTTCTACGTGCTGCAGTTCCACGTGCCCGAGTCGCTGGAGCAGTGGCTGCTGCATGCCGGCCGCCTGCCGCTGCCGCCGTACATCCAGCGCGAGCCGGGCGTGGACGACCGCGAGCGCTACCAGACCGTGTTCGCGCGTGAAGTGGGCGCGGTGGCGGCACCGACCGCGGGCCTGCATTTCGACGAACCGTTGCTGGCCGCACTGAAGGAAAAGGGCGTGGAGTTCGGCCACGTCACCCTGCACGTGGGCGCGGGCACCTTCCAGCCGGTGCGTGCCGAAGACCTGAAGGACCACGTGATGCACCGCGAGTGGCTGAATGTCGGTGCCGAACTGGTGCAGCAGGTGCGGCGCACGCGCGCCGCCGGCGGCCGCGTGATCGGCGTCGGCACCACCGTGGTGCGCGCGCTGGAAAGCGCGATGCGTGATGGCGAGCTGCTGCCGTTCGCCGGCGAGACGCAGATCTTCATCACCCCCGGCTACCGCATCCGCAGCGTGGACGCGATGGTGACCAACTTCCACCTGCCGGAAAGCACGCTGCTGATGATGATCTCCGCGTTTGCCGGCAAGGAGCGCGTGTTCGAGGCCTACCAGCACGCGATCGAGCAGCGCTACCGCTTCTTCAGCTACGGCGACGCGATGCTGCTGTTCCCGCAGGCGGGGTAGCGCGCCCCGGGAGGGCAGGGGCCCCCTGTGGGTGCGCACCTTGGTGCGCACGCCTTCTTGGGAGACAATGGGCAACTATTTGCCCCAATGACCGCTCCATGTCCCGACTGCAGTTCCAGCTCCAGACCCGCGACGGCCGTGCCCGCCGTGGCCGCCTGACCTTCCCGCGTGGCACGGTGGAAACGCCGGCCTTCATGCCGGTGGGGACCTATGGCTCGGTCAAGGGCATCCTGCCGGACCAGGTGCGCGCGCTGGGCGCCGAGATCATCCTCGGCAATACCTTCCACCTGTACCTGCGCCCGGGCCTGGACATCATCGCCGACCACGGCGGCCTGCACGGCTTCTGCCGCTGGGATGGCCCGATCCTGACCGACTCCGGCGGCTTCCAGGTGTTCTCGCTGGCGCACCGCCGCAAGATCACCGAGCAGGGCGTGACCTTCGCCTCGCCGACCGACGGCGCACGGGTCTTCCTCGGTCCCGAGGAGAGCATGAAGATCCAGAAGGTGCTCGATTCGGACATCGTGATGATCTTCGACGAATGCACCCCGTACCCGGCCACCGAGGACGTTGCCCGCCGTTCGATGGAGTTGAGCCTGCGCTGGGCGCAGCGCAGCCGCAACGCGCATGACGAACTGGGCAACGACGCGGCCCTGTTCGGCATCGTCCAGGGCGGCGTGCATACCGACCTGCGCAGCCGCTCGGCCGACGCCCTGCAGGCGATCGGCTTCGACGGCTACGCCATCGGCGGCCTGGCCGTGGGCGAGCCGGAGCACGAGCGCAACGCCATGCTCGACCACCTGGACCCGGAGCTGCCGGGCGACCGCCCGCGCTACCTGATGGGCGTGGGCCGGCCGGAGGACCTGGTCGAGGGTGTCGCACGTGGCGTGGACATGTTCGATTGCGTGATGCCGACCCGCAACGCCCGCAACGGCCACTATTTCACCTCGTTCGGCACCGTCCGCATCCGCAACTCCCAGTACGCGCGGGACATGGACCCGATCGAGCCGGGTTGTGGCTGCGTGGCCTGCACCGGCGGCTACACCCGTTCCTACCTGCGCCACCTGGACCGCTGCAACGAGATGCTGGCGCCGATGCTGGGCACCCTGCACAACCTGTTCTACTACGAAAAGCTGATGGCCGACATCCGCGCGGCGATCGAGGCGGGAACCTTCCTGGCCTTCCGTGAGTCCTTCTACGCGGCACGCGGGGCGGTGGCCCCGCCGCTGTAACCCGAACGCCCCCTGCCAAACGGCCCAAGGACGAACGCCCGGGGCCGTGGCATACTTCAAGGCTGACCCAGATCCGCGGTCGACACCCCCGTCCCTGAAGGGACGGGAGCGCCGCCCAACCAAAGGACCAACGATGAACCTGCTTGCTTTCCTGATTCCCGCCGCCCACGCCCAGGCCGCCGGCGGCCAACCGCAGGGCATGGGCCTGACCACGCTGCTGTTCCCGATCATCCTGATCGCCATCATGTACTTCCTGATGATCCGCCCGCAGATGAAGCGGCAGAAGGAACACAAGTCCATGCTGGAGAAGATCAAGCGTGGCGACGAAGTGCTGACCAACGGTGGCATCGCCGGCAAGGTCACCGACATCGGCGACAACTTCATCACCATCGAAGTGGCCGAGAACGTGCGCATCCGCGTGCAGAAGGGCGCTGTCGGCAGCGTGCTGCCGACCGGCACCCTGGATTCGGCCAAGTAAGCCACTCCCTTTCCGAAGCACAACCGCGGCGCCGGGGATGGCGCCGCGCGGGACCCAAGCAATGCTCGAATTTCCACGCTGGAAGTACGTCGTCATCCTGATCGTACTGGCGCTCAGTGCGCTGTACGCGCTGCCCAACATCTACCAGAAGGACCCGGCCATCCAGATCACCGCCAACCGTGGCGGGCAGATCGACGATGCGCTGCGCGACCGTGTGCTGGCCGACCTGAAGAAGGCCGGGGTCACTGCCATCGGTGCCGAAAAGGAAGGGGAAAGCCTGATCGTCCGTCTGCCGGACCTGAAGTCGCAGTCTGCGGCCAGCGATGCCCTGCGCGACACCGTCGGCGAGAAGTACACGGTGGCCCTGAACCTGGCCTCGACCGTGCCGGACTGGCTGGCCCGGCTGGGCGGTCGCCCGATGGTGCTCGGCCTGGACCTTCAGGGTGGCGTGCACTTCGTGCTGCAGGTCGACCAGAAGGCCGCCCTCGACAAGCGCCTGGATGCCTACACCGAAGACGTGCGCAGCACCCTGCGTGACGCCCGCATCGCCTACCAGTCGGTGGAGCGCCGTGCGGACAACAGCATCGTGGCCAACCTGAGCCCGTCCGCCGGTGACGACGCCGCGCAGCGTGCCCGTGCCGCCCTGGTCAAGGCACAGCCGACGCTCGGCTATGACGTCAGCGGCAACCGCATCACGGTCACCGTGCCGGAGACCGAGATCACGCAGATCGCCAACGGCGCCATCGAGCAGAACATCAACACCCTGCGCAACCGCGTGAACCAGCTCGGCGTGGCCGAGCCGATCATCCAGCGCCAGGGTGCCGACCGTGTGGTCGTGCAGCTGCCGGGCGTGCAGGACACCGCCGAAGCCAAGCGCATGATCGGCGCCACCGCCACCCTGGAGTACCGCGCGGTGGTCGAGGGCAATGCGCAGGACGCCATCAATTCCGGCCGCATCCCGCCGGAAGCGAAGGTCTACCAGCAGCGTGATGGCCGCGGCCCGATCCTGCTGAACAAGCGCGTGATCGTCACCGGTGACCAGATGGTCGGCGCGCAGGCGGTGACCGATTCGAATAGTGGCTCCCCGGCCGTCAGCGTGACGCTGAACAATGTCGGCGGCCAGCGCATGTTCGACTTCACCAGCGCCAACGTGAACAAGCCGATGGCGGTGGTCTACACCGAACGCGTGCCGACCGTGACCGTCGTCGACGGCCAGGAAGTGCGTGGCTTCAAGGTCAACGAGGAAGTGATCTCGGTGGCCAACATCAACGGCGTGTTCGGCAAGAACTTCCAGACCACCGGCCTGCAGAAGAAGGAAGCCGAGGACCTGGCCAAGCTGCTGAAGTCCGGCTCGCTGGCCGCGCCGATGGACTTCGTCGAAGAGCGCGTGGTCGGCCCGAGCCTGGGCGCCGAGAACGTCAAGAACGGCATGCGCGCGGTGGTGTTCGCGTTCCTGTTCACCCTGGTGTTCTTCAGCATCTACTACCGCATGTTCGGTGTGATCACCTCGGCGGCGATGCTGTTCAACCTGCTGATCGTGGTGGCGGTGATGTCGCTGTTCGGCGCCACCATGACCCTGCCGGGCTTCGCCGGCCTGGCGTTGTCGGTGGGCCTGTCGGTGGACGCCAACGTGCTGATCAACGAGCGTATCCGTGAAGAACTGCGCGCCGGCGTGCCGGGCAAGACCGCGATCGTGACCGGTTACGAGCGTGCCTCGGGCACCATCCTCGACGCCAACCTGACCGGCCTGATCGTCGGCGTGGCGCTGTTCGCATTCGGTACCGGTCCGCTGAAGGGCTTCGCGCTGACCATGATCATCGGTATTTTCGCCTCCATGTTCACTGCGATCACCGTGTCGCGTGCGCTGGCGACGCTGATCTACGGCCGTCGCAAGAAGCTCCAGAACGTGGCCATCTGACGGGACGACACGCACAATGAAACTGTTTCCGCTGCACATCCTCCCGAACGACACCAAGATCGACTTCATGCGCTGGCGCCATGTCGCCATGGCAGTCACCATCGTGGTGTTCCTGGCCTCGGTCGCCATCATCGGCATCAAGGGCTTCAACTACGCACTGGACTTCACCGGCGGCACCCTGATCGAAACGCGTTTCGAGAAGGCCGTGGACGTCGAGCAGGTCCGCGCCAAGCTGGAGCAGAACGGCTTCGACGGTGCCCAGGTGCAGAGCGTCGGTGGCAATACCGACCTGCTGATCCGCCTGGCGCCGCACGGCGAGCATGCGCCGGGCACCGGTGATGCCGCTGCCGAGGACAAGGCCACCGCCGCGGCCGTGGTGAAGGTGCTGTCCAGCGCCGACAACCAGGCCACGGTGATGAGTACCGCATTCGTCGGCCCGCAGATCGGCAAGGACCTGGCGAAGAACGGCCTGTACGCCACCATCTTCATGCTGGCCGGCTTCCTGATCTACATCGCGGTGCGCTTCGAATGGAAGTTCGCGGTCACCGCCAGCATCGTGGCGATGTTCGACCTGATCGTGACGGTCGCCTACGTGTCCCTGCTGGGCCGTGAGTTCGACCTGACCGTGCTGGCCGGCCTGCTGTCGGTGATGGGCTTTGCGATCAACGACATCATCGTGGTGTTCGACCGCGTCCGCGAGAACTTCCGCAGCCTGCGCGTGGACTCGATGGAGGTGCTGAACCGTTCGATCAACCAGACGCTGTCGCGTACGGTGATCACCGCGGTGATGTTCTTCCTGTCGGCGCTTGCCCTGTACCTGTACGGCGGTGCGTCGATGGAAGGCCTGGCCGAGACGCACATGATCGGTGCGGTGATCGTGGTGCTGTCCTCGATCCTGGTCGCGGTGCCGATGCTGACGATCGGCTTCCTGCGCGTCAGCAAGCAGGACCTGCTGCCGAAGGCGAAGGACGTCGAGGCCCTGGCCCGTCGCCCGTAAGCATCTGCTGCATGCGGCACACAGAGAACCCCGCGCAAGCGGGGTTTTTTGTGTGCAGGGCTTGCAGCCCTGCACCCACGGTAGTGCCGGCCGCTGGCCGGCAACAGCAACAGCAACAGAGTGCATTCCGTGGTTGGGCGGGACGGTGTCGGAGTGCGGGGACGCCGCAAGTACGTCCGTGTAGGCTTGGCAGCCGCATCCATGCGGCTGACACCCCGCACTCCGACACCGCCCCGCCTCTGACAGATTCCTGCGGCTGTTGGTAGGTGTCGACCTTGGTCGACACATCTGTCAGATATCGATAATCAGACTGGAATCAGATCTACCGTGTCGACCAAGGTCGACACCCACCAGAGAAGAATGCTGTCCCGACAGGTCGCGGAAATCTGTCGAAGGCGGGGTGGGTCCGGTTGCGGGGGCGTGAGCCGCATGGATGCGGCGACCGAGCTTACATGGACGTACTTGCAGCGCCCCCCGCAACCGGATCCACCCCGCCAACCCACAGGAACCCCGCTTTTGATGCTGCTGTTGAGGTTGCCGGCCAGCGGCCGGCACTACCGCGTGTGCAGGATGCAACCCTGCAAAACAAACCTCACCCTACGCCAGCGTCGGTTGTGCAATCGTCCCCCGCGCACTACGATCCTGCGGTTCGCGCGCGCAGGCGCGCGCCCGTATTCCTGCTGAGCGCCCCGTGCGCCGCATCTGCCAACCCGAGGTATCCATGGTCATCAAACCGCGCGTCCGCGGCTTCATCTGCGTCACCACCCACCCGACCGGCTGCGAGGCCGCGGTCAAGCAGCAGATCGACTACATCCGCTCGCGCCCACCGATCCAGAACGGTCCCAAGCGGGTGCTGGTGATCGGTGCCTCGACCGGCTACGGCCTGGCCGCGCGCATCACCGCTGCCTTTGGCAGTGGCGCCGCCACCCTCGGCATCTTCTTCGAACGGCCGGGCAGCGAGACCAAGCCGGGCACGGCGGGCTGGTACAACTCGGCTGCGTTCCACAAGTACGCCGACGAAGCCGGCCTGTATGCCAAGAGCATCAACGGCGATGCCTTCTCCGATGAAGTGAAGGCGAAGACCATCGAAATGATCAAGGCCGATCTCGGCCAGGTCGACCAGGTTGTCTACAGCCTGGCGGCGCCGCGCCGCAAGCATCCGAAGACCGGCGAGATCATCAGCTCCTCGCTGAAGCCGATCGGCGAGCCGATCACCCTGCGTGGCCTGGATACCGACAAGGAAGTGCTGACCGAGACCCACCTGCAGCCGGCTACCCCGGAAGAGATCGCCGGTACCGTCGCGGTGATGGGCGGTGAAGACTGGCAGATGTGGATCGACGCGCTTGCCGATGCCGGCGTGCTGGCCAACGGCTGCACCACCACCGCCTTCACCTACGTGGGCGAAGAGATCACCCAGGCGATCTACTGGAATGGCTCGATCGGTGCGGCCAAGAAGGACCTGGACACCAAGGTGCTGGGCCTGCGCGAGAAGCTGGCCAAGATCGGTGGCGATGCACGCGTATCGGTGCTGAAGGCGGTGGTGACCCAGGCCAGCTCGGCCATTCCGACCATGCCGCTGTACCTGTCGCTGCTGTTCAAGGTGATGAAGGAAAAGGGCACCCACGAAGGCTGCATCGAACAGCTGGACGTGCTGTACGACATCCTCTACGGCGGCAAGGCCGACGGCGTGGCGATCGATCGCCTGCGCCACGACCTGGTCGATGGCGATGGCCGCACCGTTGCGCTGATCGATGAGGAAGGCCGCCTGCGCGCCGATTACAAGGAAATGGCCGCAGATGTGCAGGGCAGGGTGGTCGCGCTGTGGCCGCAGGTGACCAACGAGAACCTGTACGAGATCAGCGATCTGGCCGGCTACAAGGCCGACTTCCTGCGCCTGTTCGGCTTCGGCGTGGAGGGCGTGGACTACGAGGCCGACGTCAATCCGGACGTGAAGATCGAAAATCTGGTCGACATGACCTGATCAACGAAAAGGCCGGCGAACGCCGGCCTTCTCGTTTGTGTAGAGCCGAGCCATGCTCGGCTGCTCTTCGCTTGAGTCCCGCAGCCGAGCGTGGCTCGGCTCTACAGAGAGGCGTCACCCGAACTCGAAGCCCATCTCCGGCAGCGCCGGGCCGACGAAGTCGCCCTGCACGTAATCCACGCCGGCACTGAACAGCAGCGTCATCGAGTTGGCATCGCTGACGAACTCGGCAATGGTGCGGATACCCGCTTCCTGTGCACGCGCGGTGATCTGGCTGATGCGGTCGATGTTCTCGCGCGTGGCGGCCAGGTCGCTGGTGAAGCCCCGGTCCAGCTTGAGGAACTGCGGCTGGAAGTGGGCCAGCAGCTGGAATGAATCCAGCCCCGAACCGAACTGCTCCAGGCCGATGCGGCAGCCCAGCGGCGCCACTTCGGCTAGGAACTGCTGCGCACTGCGCAGGTGGGTGAAAACCTTCGCTTCCGGCGCATGCAGCCACAGCCGTTCGCCGGGCACGCCCTGTGCCTGCAGTTCGCGGCGCAGCGTGGCGATCATCTGCGGGTCGTCGAACGATTCCGGCGTCACCTTCACCAGCACCTGGGTGGCGTTGCCCTCGCGTGCCCGCTGGCCGAGCACCGCGATGGCCTGCGAGACCACCCAGCGGTTGATGTCGGCCAACAGGCCGTGTTCCTCGGCGATGCCCAGGAACGCGGTCGGGCTCAGCAGCTCGCCATTGTTCTCCAGGCGCAGGTAGGCCTCGTACAGCTCCAGTGGCTCGCCCTGCAGGTTCAGCACCGGCTGGTAGTGCAGCTGGAAGCCGTCGCCGGCCAGCGCCTCGCGGATGCGCGCAACCCAGCGCTGTACGCGTTCTTCCTCGACACGGTCGGCGGCAGCCGGGTCGAAGATGCGGCAGGTGTTGCCCAGTTCGGCGGCGGCCTGGGTGCAGTCGCTGGCGCGCGCCAGCACCTGGCCGATGCTGGCGATCTTCTCGCCCACCTGCACGCCACCGATGCTGACCGTCACCGTGGCCGAGCGTGCGCCGATGCTGAAGACATGTGCGGCATAGGCTTCGCGGATGCGCTCGGCCAGCGCCACGGTCTGCGCGTAGGGCCCGGCCTGCAGCACGGCGAAATTGTGTTCGCCGAAGCGGGCCAGTTGCGCGTCCTCGCCGACCACCTCGGCCAGCAGGGCGGCGAGAGCGCCGATCAGGATGTCGGCCGACGCCAGGCCGATATCCGGCAGCAGGCGCGCGTAGTGGTCAGGCTCGATCAGCAGCAGGCCGAACTGACCCTCGCTGCGCCCGGCCTGGGCCACCGCGCTTTCCAGCTGCAGCATGAAGGTCGGGCGATTGAGCAGGCCGGTGACCTGGTCGCGCTGGCGCAGGTCCTCGACCTCGCGTGCCAGCTCGGGGTCGAACTCCATGCGGCGGCGGAGCACCACCTGCAGGCAGGACTCGCCCTCGTAGGTGGCCGCGGCAAATTCCATCGTCGCCGGGAAGGAACTGCCGTCCTCGTGGCGCGCGTCGAGCTGGTACTGCGGCGGCGGCGCCTCGCCACGGCTGAGGCCTTTGAGCAGCTGTTTGAAGCCCTCCACGTGCTGGGCGGCGACCATGTCCAGCAGCGAAATGCCTTCGATGTCCTCGAAATGATCGTAGCCGAACATCTCCAGATAGGCGTCGTTGGCGCGGATGTGCATGCCTTCATGCACATAGGCGATGGGGTCGCGCGAGGAGGCGATCAGCGCGTCGCAGCGGCGCTCGGTCTCGCGCATCTGCGCCTCGATCCGGCGCAGGCCGCGACGCGCCTGCAGGTCGACCCACTGGTCACGGACCACGGCGAGCAGATGCTCGGGGCGCTGGCGCAGGGCGAGGGCGCGGATGCCATGGCTGCTGGCCTGCACCAGTTCGTCCTCGTCGATGCGCTCGGCCAGCAGCACCAGCGGGATGTCCTTGCCGCTGGCGGCGATGTGCTGGGCCGCCAGCTGCAGCGGGATGCCCTGCGAAGGCGAGGCCAGCACCAGGTCGATGGCCTGGCTGGCCAGCACCTGGGCCAGCTCGGCCGCATCCTGCGGACGCCACGGGCGTACCGCGATGCCGCTGTTGCGCAGGGTGCTGACGATGGCTTCGGCATTCTCGCCGCTGTCATCGACGATCAGCAGGCGGATGGTGATGTCGTTCGCGTTCTGCATGCACTGCTCCCCAATCTGCGAATCTAGATACACGATGCGCGGCGAACCGTCCATGCGCGCACCCCTGGCGCGCGTCGAACGGCGAAGTGGTTCACACCACGCCGCCCGCTGCGTGGCCGCTGGCCCAGGCCCATTGGAAGTTGTAGCCGCCCAGCCAGCCGGTCACGTCCAGCACCTCGCCAACGAAGTGCAGGCCGGGCACGCGCTTGGATTCCATCGTCGAGGATGACACTTCGGCGGTGTCCACGCCGCCCAGGGTGACCTCGGCGGTGCGGTAGCCTTCGGTGCCGCTGGCCACCAGCGGGAATGCGCCCAGCAGCTGCGCGGCCTGGCGCAGCACCGGCTCGTCCAGCTGGCGCACGGGCCGGTCGGGCAGCCAGTGCTCGCACAGGCGTTGCGCCAGCCGCTTCGGCAGTACCTCGCCCAGCACCGTGCGCAGCTCGGCGGCCGGGCGGTCGCGCTTCATCTGGCGCAACCACTCGCCGGCATCCTGGCCCGGCAACAGGTCCAGCTCCAGCGCATCGCCGGGCTGCCAGAACGACGAAATCTGCAGGATGGCCGGGCCGCTTACGCCACGGTGGGTCAGCAGCATGAAGTTCTGGAAACTCTTTCCGTTGCAGCGCGCCTCGATCGGCAGTGCGACGCCGCTGAGGTCGGCCAGCCGCTCCTGGTGCTTGCCGCTGAGGGTCAGCGGCACCAGCCCGGCGCGGGTCGGCAGTACCTGGTGGCCGAACTGGCGGGCCACCTCATAGCCAAAGCCGCTGGCCCCCATGCTGGGAATCGACAGGCCACCGGTGGCAACCACCAGCGAGGCGCAATGGAACAGGCCCTGGGTGGTGTGCACGCGGAAACCATCGCTGCCGTGCTCGATGCGCTGCACGCTGCACTCGGTACGGATCTGTACGCCGGCCGCCTGGCACTCGTCCACCAGCATCTTCACGATCTGCTTGGACGAGATATCGCAGAACAGCTGCCCCAGTTCCTTTTCGTGATAGGCGATGCCGTGCTTGTGCACCAGCTCGATGAAATGCCAGGGCGTGTAGCGGGCCAGCGCCGACTTGCAGAAGTGCGGGTTGGCCGACAGGAAGTTGGCCGGGGTGGTGCCGGTGTTGGTGAAGTTGCAGCGGCCACCGCCGGACATCAGGATCTTCTTGCCGACCTTGTTGGCATGGTCGATCACCTGCACCTGGCGGCCGCGCTGGCCGGCAGTGATCGCGGTCATCAGCCCGGCTGCGCCGGCACCGATGACCACCACATCGCAACGGATGGTGCTCATGCCTTGGCGCGCTTGCGCCAGTCCGGGATCACGTCGAGCTGGATCTGGTCGTTGAGCAGCTGCACTTCGCCGTCCTGGATCAGCACGCTCCAACGCATGGCACGCTGGATCTGCTGGCCCCAGCGCTCGACGAATTCGCCGTCCAGATCAACCACCGAAAGATTGTCGAAGCGCGCCAGACCCTTGCCTTGCTTGCCCCACCAGATCTCCGAGGCGTTGCCGCCGTAGTTGACCACCTGCACCTGGCGGCTGCGATTGCTGGCCTTGCGGATGCGCGATTCGTCCGGATGGCCCAGGTCGATCCACTGCAGGATGTCGCCGGTGTAGTCGTGTTCCCACAGATCGGGCTCGTCATCGGTACTCAGGCCGCGGCCGAACTCCAGGCGATCGCCGGCGTTCAGCGCGAAGGCGAGCAGGCGCACCATCAGGCGCTCGTCGGTCTCGGACGGATGCTGGGCCAGGGTCAGGTTGTGGGTCGCGTAGTAGCCGCGATCCATGTCGCTGATCTGCAGTTCGGCCTTGCGGATGGTGGCGGTAAGAGCCATGGGGGATCCGTGGACTAAAGAGGACAATGATAGAGGTTTGCTCCGGGGGTGTCCGTGGCCGGACTGTCTGCGCACCGTCAACGGTGGCACTCTTGCGCTCTTTCCCGTGGCCGGAGTGGACGCCATGAGCTTGCCCAGCCGGTTGCAGCTGCCGCCCGGCCCCTGGGCCACCCTGCTGGATGGCCTGTGTGCACGTTTTCCGCGCATCGCGCGCGCGCAATGGCAGGATCGCTTCGCGCGCGGCCGCGTGCTGGACGCACAGGGCAGGGCGCTCACTGCGGACATGCCCTGGCAGGTCGGGCTGGACATCCAGTACTTCCGCGAGGTGGCCGACGAACCGGTGATCCCCTTCACCGAAACCATCGTCCATCTGGATGCGCACCTGCTGGTGGCCGACAAGCCGCATTTCCTGCCGGTGACACCGGCGGGCGGGCATGTACGCGAGACGCTGCTGGCGCGGCTGGTCGCCCGCACCGGCAATGCCGATCTGGTGCCGCTGCACCGGCTGGATCGGCTGACGGCCGGGTTGGTGCTGTTCTCGACCCAGCGTGCGTCGCGCGATGCTTACCAGCGCCTGTTCCGTGAGCGGCGCATCGAAAAGACCTATGAGGCCTTGGCACCGGCGCTGCCGGGGCGGGAGTTTCCGCTGCAGCGGTACAGCCGCCTGGTGCCGGGCGAGCCGTTCTTCCGCATGGCCGAAGTGCCCGGCGAGGCCAATGCGCGCAGCCGGATCGAGCTGATCGAGGCCGAAGGGCCGATCTGGCGCTACCGGCTGCTGCCGGAAACCGGCCGCAAGCATCAGCTGCGCGTGCACATGGCCATGCTGGGGGCGCCGATCATGGGTGACGACCTGTACCCGCAGCTTCGGCAACGGGCACCGGACGTAGCCGAGGCGCCGCTGCAGCTGCTGGCGCGGGCCCTGGCTTTCGATGACCCGTTGAGTGGTGCACGACGGATGTTCAGCAGCGGCCGCAGCCTGAGCCTTCCGGCTTAGGGCGGCCAGGCGCTCAGCGGGCCGGGCGTCGCGCCAGCCAGCGGTCCAGCTCGGCGGCGAACAGCTGCCGGTCGCGGGGGGCCAGGGGCGGCGGTCCGCCGGTCTGGACCCCGGCGCCGCGCAGTTCCTCCATGAAATTGCGCATCGACAGTCGCTCGGCCATGTTGTTCGGTGTGTACAACTGGCCGCGCGGGTTCAGCGCGACGGCCTGCTTCTCCAGCACCAGCGCGGCCAGCGGGATGTCCTGGGTGACCACCAGGTCCCCCGCGGCGACCCGCTCGACGATGGCGCTGTCGGCCACGTCCAGCCCCTGCGGCACCTGGATCGAGCGCAGCCAGCGCGAGGGCGGGGTGCGGATCCACTGGTTGGCGACCAGGGTCAGTTCGATCCCGACCCGTTCAGCCGCACGGAACAGGATGTCGCGGATGACGGTGGGACAGGCGTCAGCATCCACCCAGATGCGGGGAGAGGCGTGTTCAGCGGGGGTTTCAGCTTCAGTCATTTACCCAGTGTAGGGTAGGAAAAACCTGAATGGGGACTCGGAGTTAGCCGCGAGAGGCTGCCAACCCTTGTCACGCCTAGCGGGTGACGTATTCCCATGAACGTCGGGGCTATCGCTTTTTGCAGAAAACACGCGTATCGTGCGACCCACTGTGTTTGCTAGGGTCACCGTGAATCGTGGCCTGGTGCAGTTGATCTCACGATCCGCTCATCGATCCGCTTTACCAACGCCTGCAACTCAGTCTCGGCCCCGATACCCGGTGGCTGCGATTTTTTTCAACATGTGTTTCAGGAGTTAGTAAAAATGTCTGAACGTCAGACCGGTACCGTCAAGTGGTTCAACGACGCCAAGGGCTTCGGCTTCATCACCCCGGAAAGCGGCCCGGACCTGTTCGTGCACTTCCGCGCGATCCAGGGCACCGGCTTCAAGACCCTGCAGGAAGGCCAGAAGGTTACCTTCATCGCCGTCCAGGGTCAGAAGGGCATGCAGGCTGACCAGGTGCAGGCGGTCTAATCCGTCTGCTACCGTTGGGTAGCCAGAACGCCGGAAGCGAAAGCTTCCGGCGTTTTTTATTGCCCGCCGTTTTTTTGTAGAGTCGAGCCATGCTGGACTGCGCCCAAAGACAGTCGAGCATGGCTCGACTCTACAAAGGACATGCAGCCGGCGCGGTACGATGCGCGTCTCCCCAAGGGATCACCCCCATGCGCATCGTCCACCACCTGGAAAACTCCCGTTCTCTGCGCGTGCTGTGGATGCTGGAGGAGCTGGGGTTGGACTACGAACTGCGCCGCTATCCGCGCGATCCGAAGACGCTGCTGGCGCCGCCGGAACTGCGCAGCGTGCATCCGCTCGGCAAGTCTCCGGTACTGCAGGATGGTGAGCTGGTACTGGCCGAGTCCGGCGCGATCCTCGACTACCTCGCTGACCGTTACGACACGCAACGCCAGCTGTCGCCGTCACCAATGCCGGCAGACGGGGCCGAACGCATCGCTTACCGCTACTGGCTGCACTACGCCGAAGGCTCGGCGATGCCACCGTTGCTGCTGACCCTGGTGATGGGCCGCATACGCAACGCGCCGATGCCGTTCTTCGCGCGCCCGATCGCACGCAGCATTGCCGACAAGGCCGAGCGCGGCTTCATCGGCCCGCAGCGGCGCCTGCACTTGGACTGGATGGAGCGCCGTCTGGCCGAAAGCCCGTGGTTTGCCGGCGAGCGTTTCAGTGCGGCCGACATCCAGATGAGCTTCCCGATCCAGGCCGCTGCCGCGCGCGGTGGTGGCCTGGACGACAAACCGGCACTGCGTGGCTTCCTCAAGCGTATCGGTGAACGCCCGGCCTACCAGCGTGCCGAGGCCCACGGCGGCCACCTGCAGGCGCTCGGCGGCAATTGAGGAGGGCGGCCGTCGCCCTCATCTCCAGCACCATGGATACCGACACTCCCCGTTTCGACAACCGCCTGCTGCACACCCTGCCGGGCGACCCCGAATCCGGCCCGCGCAGGCGCGAAGTGCTGGGCGCCGCCTGGTCGCCCGTGATGCCGACCCCGGTGACGGCGCCCACGCTGTTGGCCTGGGCGCCGGACGTCGCCGAAATGCTTGGCTTCGATACCGCTGAAGTCGAAAGCGAAGGTTTCGCGCAGGTATTCGGCGGCAATGCGCTGTACGCCGGCATGCAACCGTGGGCAGCCAACTACGGTGGCCATCAGTTTGGCCACTGGGCCGGCCAGCTCGGCGACGGGCGTGCGATTTCGCTGGGTGAGCTGGTTGCGCCGGATGGCCAGCACTGGGAGCTGCAGTTGAAGGGGGCCGGCCCAACGCCGTACTCGAGGGGGGCCGATGGACGGGCAGTGCTGCGCTCATCGATCCGCGAATTCCTGTGCAGCGAGGCGATGCATCACCTTGGCGTGCCGACTACGCGCGCGTTGTCACTGGTCGGCACCGGTGAGGACGTGGTGCGCGACATGTTCTATGACGGCCATCCGCGTGCCGAGCCAGGCGCCATCGTATGCCGGGTCTCGCCGTCGTTCCTGCGCTTCGGTTCGTTCGAACTGCCGGCCTCGCGCGGTGAAACCGCCCTGCTGCAGCAGCTGGTGGATGCCTGCATCGCCCGCGACTTCCCCGAACTGCAGGGGCAGGGCGAGGCGCTGTACGGCGACTGGTTCGCGCAGATCGCGGTGCGCACCGCCGAGATGATCGCGCACTGGATGCGTGTCGGCTTCGTGCACGGCGTGATGAACACCGACAACCTGTCCGTGCTCGGTGTGACGCTGGATTACGGCCCCTATGGCTGGGTCGAGGACTTCGATCCGGACTGGACGCCGAACACCACCGACGCCCAGGGGCGCCGCTACCGCTTCGGCACCCAGCCGCAGGTGGCGTACTGGAACCTGAGCCGATTGGCGCAGGCGCTGTCGCCGCTGTTCGCCGATGTCGAACCGCTGCAGGCAGGCCTGGCGGCTTACCAGTCCACGTTCGTGGCCTGCACGCGTCGCGATGCTGCAGCGAAGCTGGGGCTGGCTGCTGCCGACGATGATGACCTGCAGCTCTACCAGCGCTGGCAACAGCTGATGCAGGAGGGCGCAATGGACATGACCCTGGCTTGGCGCGCACTGATGCGCATCGACCCGGCGGCAGCAGATGCGACGGTTCTGGACGCGGTGTACTACGACGAGGCGCGGCGACAGGCAGTGCAGGCACCGCTGCAGCACTGGCTGCAGGACTACGCAGCGCGCCTGCGCCGCGATCCGCTGGCGGCCAGCGAACGCCAGGCGAAGATGGCAGCGGCCAACCCGCTGTACGTGCTGCGCAACTGGCTGGCCCAGGAAGCGATCGACCGCGCAGAGCAGGGGGATCTCGGCGGCGTCCATGCACTGCAGGACGTGCTGCGCGACCCGTACACCGAGCGTGCCGGCCTGGAACACTTCGCTGGCAAGCGCCCGGCGTGGGCCGACAATCGCGCCGGTTGCTCGATGCTGTCCTGCAGTTCCTGAGGGTGGGTTTCGGCAGGGCTGCGCCCTGCAGCTGCGGAGGCCAGATCAACAGCCAGAGCAAAAGCGGATTCCGTGGTTTGGCGGGGCGGTGTCGGAGTGCGGGGACGCTGCAAGGTGCGGGGACGCTGCAAGTACGTCCCTGTAAGCTTGGCAGCCGCATCCATGCGGCTGACACCCCGCACTCCGACACCGCCCCACCTCCGACAGATTCCCGCGGCTGTGGGTAGGTGTCGACCTTGGTCGACACATCTGTCAGATATCGAATGAAATTCCGGGGTCAGATCCGTTTTCCTTCGTAAAACGGATCTGACCCCATGAGCAATTCCGACAGATCGCAGGAAACTGTCGAAGGCGGGGTGGGTCCGGTTGCGGGGAGGTGAACGCCATGGATGGCGCGACCGAGCCTACGCGGACGTATCTACGGCGTCCCCCGCAACCGGGCCCGCCCCGCCATCCCCCGGGATGCAGGCAGTTGCAGTTGCAGTTGCTGTTGAGGTTGCCGGCCAGCGGCCGGCACTACCGCAGGTGCCGGGCGCAGCCCGGCCGGACACCACCAGCAGGCAGGCGACGCCCGGAACAGGTACCCTATGCCGCCATCAGATAGCCAATGTGACATGACCGACGCCATCGTCGCTCCGCAGTGGGCCTCCCGCCTGCGCGACATCGCCGACTTCCCCAAGCCCGGCATCCTGTTCAAGGACATCATGCCGCTGCTCGCCCATGGCGAGGATTTCCGCGGCGCGATCACCGCGATGGCCGACCGTTGGCGCGACCAGAAGCTGGACGCAGTGGTCGGCATCGAATCGCGTGGGTTCATCCTCGGTGCCGCGATGGCGCTGGAGCTGGGCGTCGGCTTCGTGCCGGTGCGCAAGCCGGGCAAGCTGCCGGGCCAGGTCCTGCGCGAGGAATACACGCTGGAATACCGCAGCGACTGCATCGAAGTGCATGCCGATGCGCTGCCGGCCGGCGCCCGCGTGGTGATCATCGACGACGTGCTGGCCACCGGCGGCACGCTGGTCGCTGCGCTGTCGCTGGTGCGCCGCCTGGGCGTTGAAGTGGTCGGCGCCGGTGTACTGGTCGAACTGGACGGCCTCGGAGGTCGCGCCCGCTGGGAATCGGACCTGCCGCTGCACACCGAACTGGTGTTCTGATCGGGGGGCAGGTGCCAACCAAGGTTGGCATCTACCAGAGCGAATGGCCGGGAGCCGGTCGTTGCCAACCTTGGTTGGCAGCACTTTTCGCGACGGGTGCCATGGACGGGCCAACCAAGGTTGGCCGCTACCAGGCCAGATCGTTACCAACCGTAGTTGGCAACGCTGCTTCAATCACATCATCCGCACGCGGAAACGACGGCCCTTGATCTTGCCGGCTTCCAGCTTGGCCACGGCCTTGTTGGCCTGCTCACGCGCGATCGCCACATAGGAGCGGGTCGGGAAGATCGCGATCTTGCCGATGAACTTGCTCGACAGGCCGGCATCACCGGTCAGCGCACCGAGGATGTCGCCCGGGCGCAGCTTGTCGGTCTTGCCACCGTCGATGCGCAGCGTGCGCATCGCGGCCTGCGGCAGTTCGGCCGGGCGCGAGGTTGCCAGCGGCGTCTTCTGCCAGTCCAGCGGCTGCCCCATCTGCGCTTCGATGGCGTCGGCGCGGGTCTTCTCGCGGCCGGCCACCAGGCTGATCGCCAGGCCGCTGGCACCGGCGCGCCCGGTACGGCCCACGCGGTGCTGGTAGCTCTCCACGTCGGTCGGCAGTTCGTAGTTGATCACCGCCGCCAGCTCTTCCACGTCCAGGCCGCGCGCGGCGACGTCGCTGGCGACCAGCACGTTGCAGCTGCGGTTGGCCAGCAGCAACAGCACTTCCTCGCGGTCGCGCTGCTCCATGTCGCCGTGCAGGGCCAGTGCGGAGAAGCCGAACTGCTGCAGCGAGTTGGCCACTTCGTCCACGTCCTTGCGGGTGTTGCAGAACACGACCGCCGATTCCGGCGTGTACTTCAGCAGCAGGCCGGCCAGCGCCTTCTGGCGATGCGCCGGTTCCACCTCGCAGAACAGGTGGCGGATGGCCGGTGCCTGGTCGGCGCCTTCCACGGTCACTTCCACCGCGTCGCGCAGCAGGTCACGCGCCATGGCGCGGATGCTGTCGGGGAAGGTGGCGGAGAACAGCAGGCTCTGGCGGTCCCTATGGGTGCGGCCGGCGATCTCGCGGATCGGCTCCTCGAAGCCCATGTCGAGCATGCGGTCGGCCTCGTCCAGCACCAGCGTGCGCACCGCGCCCAGGTTCAGCGCGCGCTTGCGTGCCAGCTCCTGCACGCGGCCGGGCGTGCCGACCACCACATGCGGATCGTGGCCTTCAAGCGAGGCCAGCTGCGGGCCCAGCGGCACGCCGCCCACCAGCAGCAACAGCTTCAGGTTGGGGATGCCGGTGGCCAGCTTGCGGATCTGCTTGCCGACCTGGTCGGCCAGTTCGCGGGTCGGGCACAGCACCAGCGCCTGCACGCGGATCAGGCTGGGGTCGATGGCCTGCAGCAGGCCCAGGCCGAAGGCGGCGGTCTTGCCGCTGCCGGTGGGTGCCTGTGCGATCACATCACGGCCATCGAGGATGGCCGGCAGGCTCTGCGCCTGCACGGGGGTGAGGGTGGTGTAGCCGAGGGCATCCAGGCCGGGCTGCAGGGCCGGGCTCAGCGGCAGGGTCGAGAAGTCAGTCATGGCGCATTGTACCTGCCTGCGCGGCCGGTCCCGCCTGATCGGATGGGGTCGAATCCCTTTCCGCAGGAAAGGGCTCCGACCCCATCGGAGTCGTCATCCACGCAGGGCGTGAATACACCCGGGGGGCATCCACGCATGGCGTGGATCTACGGGTGGATGCCGACCTGGGTCGGCACGCTCCTGCTCAGCCAAGCACCGCCAGTACACCCTGATGGATCGCCAGGCCACCGAACAGCAGCCAGGCGAACAGGATCAGCGCCAGCAGCAGCGGCTTCAGCCCGGCCTGGCGCAGCGCCGAGACGTGGGTGGTCAGGCCCAGCGCGGCCATCGCCATCGCCAGCAGCACGGTATCCAGCTGCACCAGCCCCGCCTGCAGGCCCGCCGGCAGCAGATGCAGCGAGTTGAACCCGGCCACCGCCACGAAACCAAAAGCGAACCACGGCACCACGATGCGCGCCTTGCTGCCGTCGGCGCTGGCCTTGCCGCCACGCGCCAGCCACAGCGACAGCGCGACCAGGAACGGCGCCAGCAGCATCACCCGCACCATCTTGGTGATCACCGCCGTGTCGGCCGCTGCTTCGTTGACCGCGCGGCCTGCCGCCACCACCTGTGCCACTTCATGCACCGTCGCACCGGTGAACAGGCCGTACTGCCGCGCGTCCATTGCCAGCCAGCCGTGCGACTGCACCAGTGCATACAACGCCGGGTAAAGGAACATCGCCAGCGTGCCGAACACCACCACCGTAGAGACCGCGACGGTGACCTGCGCAGCGCGGCCGCGCACCACCGGCTCGGCGGCCATCACCGCCGCCGCGCCGCAGATCGCGCTGCCGGCGCCGATCAGCATCGCCGCTTCGCGCTCCATCTTGAACACGCGCATGCCCAGCCAGCAGGCCAGCCCGAAGGTGCTGGCGACCACCAGCACGTCCATCAGCACGCCGGCCACGCCGACGTGGCCGATGTCCTGGAAGGTCAGGCGCAGGCCGTACAGCACGATGCCGACGCGCAACAGCCAGTGCTTGGAGAAGCCGACACCGGCCGCGCTGCTCGGCGCCAGCCGCGGGTAAAGGGTGTTGCCGACCACGATGCCGGCGACGATGGCCACGGTCAGCGCGCTCAGGCCATGCGCCTGGAGCCAGGGAAGCTGGGCCAGGTACAGCGACGCCGCCGCGATCAGGCCCACCAGCAGCAGGCCGGGCAGGCGAGGCTGCCAGCGTTGGCGCAGGGCGGGCAGGGACCAGGAGGAGAGAGCGGTGGCGTTCATGGCGCGACAGGACTGGAGTGATGGGCCAAGCGTGCGCCTGTGTCACTGACCTGTAAAACGAATAATATGGGTGAAACCTACCTATAAAGCGGGTACATTCGATGCGCCTGACCTTGCGCCAGCTGCAGGTCTTCGTCGCCATCGCCGACCATGGCACCACCACTGCCGCCGGCCAGGCCGTCGCGCTCTCGCAGTCGGCCAGCAGCGCCGCCCTGCAGGAGCTGGAGGCGCACTTCGGCACCCCGCTGTTCGACCGCATCGGCCGCCGCCTGGCGCTGAACGGGCACGGCCGCGCGCTGCTGGAGCCGGCGCGCACCTTACTGGTCAACGCCGCCGATCTGGAGCGGCAGCTGGCCGCCGGCGGCGACCCGTCGCAGGGCGCACCGCTACGGCTGGTGCTGGCCGCCAGTACCACCATCGGCAACTACCTGCTGCCGCCACGCATCGCCGAACTGCTGCGGCAGGCGCCGCAGGCCGAGGTCGATCTGCGCATCGACAACAGTGCCGGCGTGGTCGCCGCGGTACAGCGCCTGGACGTCGACGCCGGCCTGATCGAAGGCCCGTGCCATGAGCGTGGCCTGCAGGTGACCGCCTGGCAGCACGACCCACTGGTGATCGTGGCTGCCGCCGATGCCCGCGCACGCTGGTCGCTGGATGAACTGCGCCGCGCACGCTGGCTGCTGCGTGAGCCTGGCTCCGGCACCCGCGAAGCCGTGGAACAGGCCCTGCTGCCGCACCTGCGTGGCTTCGCGCAGACCCTGCAGCTGGGCAATACCGAAGCGATCAAGCAGGCCGCCATCGCCGGCCTCGGCCTGGCCTGCCTGTCGCGCCACGCGCTGGAAGAGCCGCTGGCCCTGGGCCGCCTGCGCGTGCTCGAGACTCCGCTGCCGGCCCTGCAGCGCACCCTGTGGCTGGTGCGCCACCCCGGCAAGCAATGGCTGCCGGGGTTGCAGGCGTTGCTGGGGGAGGTGGGGTAGCCATCAGATTTCCAGTCGACTCCATCCATCGACCCTTCTTGTAGCGCTCATCCACGCATGGCGTGGATCTACCGTGTCGACCAAGGTCAACACCCACCAGAGCAGAATGTAGTTCCGACAGATTGCAGGAATCTGTCGAAGGCGGGATGGGTCCGGTTGCGGGGGTGTCCGCGGCATGGATGCCGCGGCCAAGCCCCCAGGGACGGGTTTACGGCGTCCCCCGCGACCGGACCCATCCCGCCATCCCACAGGAAACCAGCTTTTGACGTTGCCGTTGAGGTTGCCGGCCAGCGGCCGGCACTACCGCGGGTGCCGGGTGCAACCCGGCCGACGCCCCCAACCCGTACAATATCCGGATGCCTCTGATTACTCTGCAGAACGTCGACTTCAGCGTCGGCGGCCCGTTGTTGCTGGAAAAGGCCGAACTGTCGATCGAGCCGGGCGAACGCATCGCCCTGATCGGCCGCAACGGCGCCGGCAAATCCACCCTGCTCAAGCTGCTGTCCGGCGACCACAAGCCCGATGACGGCGAAGTCCGCGTGCAGCAGGGCGTGCGCGTCACCCGCCTGGAGCAGGAAGTGCCACACGGCGCCGCCGGCTCGGTGTTCGACGTCGTTGCCGATGGTCTCGGTGAACTGGGCCAGTGGCTGGCCGAGTTCCACCATCTCAGCCATGCCGAGGTCTTCGATGGCGAAGCGCTCGGCAACGTGCAGGCCAAGATCGACGCCGCCAACGGCTGGGGCCTGGACCAGCGCGTCAGCGAAACGCTGACCAAGCTCGACCTCGACGGCGATGCCGAATTCGGCCGCCTGTCCGGCGGCATGAAGCGCCGCGTGCTGCTGGCCCGTGCACTGGTCTCCAGCCCGGACGTGCTGCTGCTGGACGAGCCGACCAACCACCTGGACATCGAAGCCATCGACTGGCTCGAAGCGTTCCTGAAGGGCTGGAGCGGCAGCGTGGTGTTCGTCACCCATGACCGCCGCTTCCTGCGTGCGCTGGCCACCCGCATCGTCGAGATCGATCGCGGCCAGGTCACCAGCTGGCCGGGCGACTGGGCCAACTACGAGCGCCGCCGCGAGGAACGCCTCAATGCGCAGGCGCAGGAAAATGCCCGCTTCGACAAGCTGCTGGCGCAGGAAGAAGTCTGGATCCGCCAAGGCATCAAGGCCCGTCGTACCCGCGACGAGGGCCGCGTGCGCCGCCTCAAGGCGATGCGCACCGAACGCTCGCAGCGCCGCGACCTCAGCGGTAACGTCAAGATGGAAGCCGCGCAGGGCGTCAGCTCCGGCAAGAAGGTCATCGACGTCAAGGACATTTCGTTCGCCTTCGGCGAGCGCACCATGGTCCGCGATTTCACCACCACCATCCTGCGTGGCGACCGCATCGGCCTGATCGGCCCCAACGGCAGCGGCAAGACCACGCTGCTGAAGCTGCTGCTGGGTGAACTGCAGCCGGCCAAGGGAGAGGTCAATGCGGGCACCAACCTGCAGATCGCCTATTTCGACCAGTACCGCGCGGTGCTGCGCGAAGACTGGAGCGCGATCGAGAACGTGGCCGAAGGCCGCGATTTCCTCGAGTTCAACGGAAAGCGCAAGCACGTGCATGCCTACCTGCAGGACTTCATGTTCACCCCCGAGCGCGCGCGTGCGCCGATCACCCGCCTGTCCGGTGGCGAGCGCAACCGCCTGCTGCTGGCCAAGCTGTTCGCGCAGCCGTCCAACCTGCTGGTGATGGACGAACCGACCAACGACCTCGACGTGGAAACCCTGGAGCTGCTGGAAGAGCTGCTGGGCGAGTACACCGGTACGCTGCTGCTGGTCAGCCACGACCGTGACTTCATCGACAACGTGGTGACCTCCACGCTGGTGATGGAAGGCGACGGCGTGATCGGCGAGTACGTCGGTGGCTACAGCGACTGGCAGCGCTATGCGGCCAGCGTGGCTGCGCCTGCTGCGGCCCCGGCTGCCAAGCCGGCGACTGCTGCACCGGCTGCTGCTGCACCGGCCGCTGCTGCGGCCGCGACTCCCGCACCCCCCAAGCGCAAGCTGGCGTACAAGGAAGCGCGCGAGCTGGAGCAGCTGCCAAAGACCATCGAGAAGCTGGAAGGCGATGTCGAAGGGCTGACCTCGGCGATGAACGACCCATCGTTCTACACCCGCAGCAGTGCTGAAGTGACGGCGCACACCCAGCAGCTGGCCAAGGTGCAGGCCGAACTGGATGCCGCTTACGCGCGCTGGGAAGAGCTGGAAGGCTGAGCGTTGACCGGCGCCAGCGATCGCGCCGATTGATGTAGAGCCGAGCCCACGCTCGGCTCAGCAGATCCACGCCATGCGTGGATATCCGGAATCTGTGCGGACCAACGGTCCGCACCTACCAACCGACGGTCCGCACCGACCGGGGGGGGGGGGGGGGGGCGGCGGTCATTTGACCCCGTGCAGATCCCGCAGCTGGCTCGGCCGGCTGCCGAAGTACGCCGCCAGATCGGCGATGTCCTGATCACTCAGGTCCTTCGCCTGCGGCGTCATCAGCGCATGCTGGCGGTCACCGGCGCGGTAGGCCTGCAGCGCGTGCGCCAGGTAGTCACCGTACTGCCCACCCAGTTTCGGATAGGTCGGATCGATCGGCGCGTTGCCGTCGGCCCCATGGCAGTCGATGCAGCTCTGGCTGGTGGCCTTGCCCTTCACCTTGGCGCGGGCTTCACCGGCGGCCTCGCGACCTGCCGGCAGGCCGGCGGAGGACGATGAACCGTGCTCGCCGCTGGCATGGCCCGGGTCGGCGGCCGATTTTTCGCTGTTTTCCACCTGCGACTGTGAGCAGGCGGCCAGCAGCAGGGCAACGGACAGGGCGATGGCGTGACGCATCGGATGCGCGGCTTTCGACATGGGCGGGCCTTACTTGACGGTGGACAGGTAAACAGAGAGATCGGCGATCTCCTGTTCGCTGAAACTCATCGACTGCGCCTGCATCGTCGGATGCCGGCGCTTGCCCTGGCGGTACTCGGTCAGGGCCTGGGCCAGATACTGCTGGGTCTGGCCGCCGATCTTCGGCACCCGGTAACTGGGGTAGGCGTTCTTGTAGCCGGTGATCCCGTGGCAGCCCTGGCAGGTGTAGGCCAGGATGCGGCCATTGTCGAAGTTGCCGGTGGGTGCGGCGGGCGCTGGCGCAACGGCGGGAGCCGGGGCCGGGGCGGGTGTGGCAGGAGCAGGAGCGGGCTGTGCGGCGGCCCCAAGGGGCAGGAGGACGGCCAGAGCGAGACAAGCGGCGAGCGGCTGCGGGCGCATGGTGTCGTTTCCGGGGATTCGGGTCTGGTCGTTCCGGCGTGGGGTACGGAACGACCCGAGTATAGCCTCAGGTTTCATCTAGCTGAAATGGGGGCGCGCCGACCAGCGGCGTGAAGGCACCATGACCTTTGGGATATGGTGTTGCCGTGAAGTGGTGCATTACTTTGCTACCACACCTGTCCACGCATCCTTCAGGGACCCGACGATGTTGCACCCAACCTTCCTGTCCGGCCGTCGCAGCGGAATCTGCGCTGCCGCACTGCTGATCTCCACCTCCCTGCTGCTGGGCGGTTGCGCCGCAGGGCCCAATTCCGAAGCCAAGGCTGCCGAGACCAAGGAGGAGAAGAAGGTCGACGCAGTCCCGGTCGAAGTGGCGGTGGCCAGCCATCGTGCCGTCGCGGCCAGCTACACCGGCACGGCCGCGCTTGAACCACGCGCCGAGTCGCAGGTGGTCGCCAAGACCTCCGGCGTGGCGCTGGCGGTGCTGGTCGAGGAAGGGCAGCGGGTCACCGCCGGCCAACCGCTGGTGCGGCTGGACCCGGATCGTGCACGGCTGGCCGTTGCGCAGAGCGAAGCGCAGATGCGCAAGCTGGAAAACAATTACCAGCGCGCACAGAAGCTGGTCGGCCAGCAGATGGTCAGCGCCGCCGATGTCGACCAGCTGCGCTACGACCTGGAAAACGTCCGTGCGCAGTACCGGCTGGCCACGCTGGAGCTGTCCTACACCACGGTGGTGGCGCCGATCTCCGGCGTGATCGCATCGCGCTCGATCAAGACCGGCAACTTCGTGCAGATCAACACGCCGATCTTCCGCATCGTCGACAACTCGCGGCTGGAAGCGACCCTCAACGTGCCCGAGCGTGAACTGGCCACCCTGCGCGCCGGCCAGCCGGTGACGCTGGCGGCCGACGCGCTGCCGGGGCAGAGCTTCACCGGCACCGTTGATCGCATCGCGCCGGTGGTGGATTCGGGCAGCGGCACGTTTCGCGTGGTCAGCGCCTTCGACGGCGCCGCACACGCGCTGCAGCCCGGCATGTTCGGTCGCATCCGCATCGACTACGACCAGCGTGCCGATGCGCTGGTCGTACCGCGCCTGGCGTTGCTCGACGACGGTGAGCCGGCGGTGTTCCGCGTGCGCGAAGGCAAGGTCGCACGCGTTCCGGTCAAGCTGGGTTACGCCGAGGGCCCGTGGGTGGAGATCCGTGATGGCCTGGCGGCCGGTGATCAGGTGGTCACCGCCGGCAAGGTCGCCCTGCGCGACGGCACCACGGTGCAGGTGATTGCCGATCCGAAGGCGAAGACGGTCGCTGCGGCCGCCAAGCCCGCAGACAAGGCCGGGAGCAAGCAATGACCGCCCCGGGCCACGACCACGGTGCCTCGCCGGCGAGCGACGGCGCCGCCGCCGGCATGCGCGGCGGCCTGGTGGAGTTTGCCACCCGCCGCCGCGTGACCATCGCCATGTGCACGGTCACGCTGCTGCTGTTCGGCCTGATCGCGCTGGGCAATCTCAAGGTCAACCTGCTGCCCGACCTGAGCTACCCGACGCTGACCGTGCGCACCGAATACACCGGTGCAGCGCCGACTGAAATCGAAACCCTGATCACCCAGCCGGTCGAAGAAGCGGTCGGCGTGGTCAAGAACCTGCGCAAGCTGAAGTCGGTCTCGCGCACCGGCCAGAGCGACGTGGTGCTGGAATTCGCCTGGGGCACCAACATGGACCAGGCCAGCCTGGAGGTGCGCGACAAGATGGAAGCGCTGAACCTGCCGCTGGAGGCCAAGGCCCCGGTGCTGCTGCGCTTCAATCCGTCCACCGAGCCGATCATGCGCCTGGTGCTGTCGAACAAGACGGCACCGACCAGCGATGCCGATGCGGTCCGCGAGCTGACCGGCCTGCGCCGCTATGCCGATGAAGACCTCAAGAAGAAGCTGGAGCCGGTCACCGGCGTGGCGGCAGTGAAGGTGGGCGGCGGCCTGGAGGACGAGATCCAGGTCGACATCGACCAGCAGAAGCTTGCCCAGCTGAACCTGCCGATCGACACCGTCATCAAGCGCCTGAAGGACGAGAACATCAACATTTCCGGCGGCCGCCTGGAGGAGGGCTCGCAGCGCTTCCTGGTGCGTACCGTCAACCAGTTCGCCGACCTGGAGGAGATCCGCAACCTGCTGGTGACCACCCAGGCCGCCAATGGCAGCGCGGCGGACTCGGCGCTGCAGCAGATGTTCAACATCGCCGCGTCGACCGGTTCGGCGGCCGCCATCGCGGCGGCGTCGGCGGCACAGAGCGCATCGTCCGGCGGTGGCTCCAGCGTGGTTGCCAACGGCGTGCCGGTGCGCCTGAAGGACGTGGCCACCGTGCGCCAGGGCTACAAGGAGCGCGAAGCGATCATCCGCCTGGGCGGCAAGGAGTCGGTCGAGCTGGCCATCTACAAGGAAGGCGACGCCAACACCGTGTCCACCGCTGAAGCGCTGCGCAAGCGCCTGGAGCAGATCAAGGGCACGTTCCCGTCCGATGTCCAGCTGACCACCATCGAGGACCAGTCGCGCTTCATCGAGCACGCCATCGCCGACGTCAAGAAGGATGCCGTGATCGGCGGCCTGCTGGCGATCCTGATCATCTTCCTGTTCCTGCGCGATGGCTGGAGTACGTTCGTGATCAGCCTGTCGTTGCCGGTCTCGATCATCGCCACGTTCTTCTTCATGGGCCAGCTCGGCCTGAGCTTGAACGTGATGTCGCTGGGTGGCCTGGCATTGGCCACCGGCCTGGTGGTGGATGACTCGATCGTGGTGCTGGAGAGCATCGCCAAGGCCCGTGAGCGTGGCCTGGGCATCCTGCAGGCGGCGATCGCCGGCACCCGTGAAGTGAGCATGGCCGTGGTCGCCTCGACCCTGACCACCATCGCGGTGTTCCTGCCGCTGGTGTTCGTCGATGGCATCGCCGGGCAGCTGTTCCGCGACCAGGCGCTGACCGTGGCGATCGCCATCGCGATCTCGCTGCTGGTGTCGATGACCCTGATCCCGATGCTGAGCTCGCTGAAGGGGCGGCCGCCGCTGGCGTTCCCGGAAGAGGCGCCGAACGCAGCATGGCAGCCGCAGAAGCGTTGGCAGAAGCCGGTTGCACTGGGCCGCCGTGGCCTGCTCGCCAGCGTGCGCTGGAGCTTCTATGCGCTGGCCTGGCTCGTGGTGCGCCTGTGGCGCGGCGTGGTGGCGGTGGTCGGCCCGGTGATGCGCAAGGCCAGCGACCTGGCGATGAAGCCCTATGCAGGCGCCGAGCGAGGCTACCTGCGCCTGCTGCCGAGTGCGCTGGCGCATCCCGGCAAGGTGCTGGGCGTGGCAGCCATCATTTTCGTGGCGACCATGGCGCTGGTGCCGATGCTTGGCGCCGACCTGATCCCGCAGCTGGCGCAGGACCGTTTCGAAATGACGGTGAAGCTGCCGGCCGGCACGCCGCTGAAGCAGACCGATGCGCTGGTGCGCGAGCTGCAGCTGGCGCATGGCAAGGGCGAAGGCGTGGCCTCGCTGTATGGCGTCAGTGGCAGCGGCACCCGGCTGGATGCCAGCCCGACCGAAAGTGGCGAGAACATCGGCAAGCTGACTGTGGTGATGGAAGGTGGCGGCAATGCGCACACTGAAGCGGCGATCACCGAGCGCCTGCGCGGCACCATGAGCCAGCACCCGGGTGCCCAGGTCGACTTCGCGCGGCCGGCGTTGTTCAGCTTTTCCACGCCGCTGGAAATCGAACTGCGCGGGCAGGACATGGCGACCCTGGAAGTGGCCGGCCAGCGCCTGGCGGCGATGCTGCGCGGCAACGCCCACTACGCCGACGTGAAGTCGACGGTGGAAGAGGGCTTCCCGGAAATCCAGATCCGCTTCGACCAGGAGCGCGCCGGTGCACTGGGCCTGACCACCCGCCAGATCGCCGACGTGGTGGTGAAGAAGGTGCGTGGCGACGTCGCCACCCGCTACAGCTTCCGTGACCGCAAGATCGACGTGCTGGTGCGCGCCCAGGAAGGTGACCGCGCCAGCGTGGAGAGCATCCGCCGGCTGATCGTCAATCCGGGCAGCACCCGCCCGGTGACCCTGGACGCGGTGGCCGACGTGGTCGCCACCACCGGCCCCAGCGAGATCCATCGTGCCGACCAGACCCGGGTGGCGGTGGTGTCGGCCAACCTGCGCGACATCGACCTGGGCGCCGCCATGCGCGAAGTGCAGCAGATGGTGGCCGAACAGCCGCTGGGCGCAGGCGTGGGCCTGCACATCGGTGGCCAGGGCGAGGAGCTGGCGCAGGCGGCGAAGTCGCTGATTTTCGCCTTCGGCCTGGCGATCTTCCTGGTCTACCTGGTGATGGCCTCGCAGTTCGAATCCCTGCTGCACCCGTTCGTGATCCTGTTCACCATCCCGCTGGCGCTGGTCGGCGCGATCCTGGCGCTGATGCTGACCGGAAAGCCCATCTCGGTGGTGGTGTTCATCGGCCTGATCCTGCTGATCGGCCTGGTCACCAAGAACGCGATCATCCTGATCGACAAGGTCAACCAGCTGCGCGAGGCCGGCGTGGCCAAGCATGAGGCGCTGGTGGAGGGTGCGCGTTCCCGCCTGCGCCCGATCATCATGACCACGCTGTGCACGCTGTTCGGCTTCCTGCCGCTGGCGGTGGCGATGGGCGAGGGCGCCGAAGTGCGTGCACCGATGGCGATCACCGTGATCGGTGGCCTGCTGGTGTCGACGCTGCTGACGCTGCTGGTGATCCCGGTGGTGTACGACCTGACGGATCGTCGCGGCGACGCCTACTACCGTGAGCGCGGCCGCAAGCACGCCGGTGAAGGCCTGCATGGCGACGAGGGCGGCACAGCGGGTGTGGAGGAACCGGCATGAGTGTTGCCGAGTTCTCCATCCGCCGTCCGGTCACCACCATCATGTGCTTCGTGTCGCTGGTGGTGATCGGCCTGATCGCTTCGTTCCGGCTGCCGTTGGAGGCGCTGCCGGACATCTCCGCGCCGTTCCTGTTCGTGCAGATTCCCTACACCGGCTCGACCCCGGAAGAAGTGGAACGGACCATCATCCGTCCGGTCGAGGAATCGCTGGCGACGATGACCGGCATCAAGCGCATGCGCTCGTCGGCCACCTCCGAGGCGGCGCTGATCTACATCGAGTTCAGCGACTGGGACCGCGACATCGCCATTGCCGCGTCGGACGCGCGCGAGCGTATCGACGCGATCCGCAGCGACCTGCCCGACGACCTGCAGCGCTACAACGTGTTCAAGTGGTCCAGCAGCGACCAGCCCGTGCTGAAGGTGCGGCTGGCCAGCACCACCGACCTGACCACCGCCTATGACATGCTCGATCGTGAGTTCAAGCGGCGCATCGAGCGTATTCCCGGTGTGGCCCGCGTCGATATCACCGGTGCGCCGCCGAACGAGGTGGAGATCGCCATCGATCCGAACCGGCTCAACGCGCATGGGTTGAGCATCAACGAGCTGAGCGAGCGCCTGCGCACGCTGAACTTCTCGATCTCGGCCGGGCAGATCGATGACAACGGCCAACGCGTGCGCGTGCAGCCGGTAGGCGAGATCACCGACCTTCAGGAGATGCGCGACCTGGTGATCAACGCCAAGGGCCTGCGCCTGGGCGACATCGCCGACGTGCGCCTGAAGCCGGCGCGGATGAACTACGGGCGCCGCCTGGACGGCAACCCGGCGGTGGGCCTGGACATCTTCAAGGAACGCAGCGCCAACCTGGTGGACGTTTCGCGTGCGGCACTGGCCGAGGTCGAGGCGATCCGCGCGCAGCCGTCGATGCGCGACGTGCAGATCAAGGTGATCGACAACCAGGGCAAGGCAGTGACGTCCTCGCTGCTGGAGCTGGCCGAGGCCGGCGCGGTCGGCCTGATCCTGTCGGTCACCGTGCTGTTCTTCTTCCTGCGCCATTGGCCGTCGACGCTGATGGTGACCCTGGCCATTCCGATCTGCTTCACCATCACCCTCGGCTTCATGTACTTCGTCGGGGTGACACTCAACATCCTGACCATGATGGGCCTGCTGCTGGCCGTCGGCATGCTGGTCGACAACGCGGTGGTGGTGGTGGAGAGCATCTACCAGGAGCGCGAGCGCATGCCGGGGCAGCCACGGCTGGCCTCGATCATCGGCACCCGCAACGTGGCCATCGCGCTCAGCGCCGGCACGCTGTGCCACTGCATCGTGTTCGTGCCGAACCTGTTCGGCGAGACCAACAACATCAGCATCTTCATGGCGCAGATCGCGATCACCATCTCGGTCTCGCTGCTGGCCTCGTGGCTGGTGGCGGTCAGCCTGATCCCGATGCTGTCCGCGCGCATGGCCACGCCCAAGCTGGTGCACTCGCAGACCGGCCTGATCGCGCGCCTGCAGCGACGCTATGCGCAGCTGCTGGACTGGTCACTGCATCACCGCGGTTGGAGCCTGCTCGGCATCCTGCTGGTGGTGCTGGTCAGCCTGGTGCCGATGAAGCTGACCAAGGTCGACATGTTCGGTGGTGAGGGGGGCAAGGACATCTTCATCGGCTACATGTGGAAGGGCGCCTACACCTACCGCCAGATGTCCGAGGAAGTGGCGCGGGTGGAGAACTGGATCGACCAGAACCGCGAACGCCTGCACGTGAAGCAGGTGTATTCCTGGTACAGCGAGCAGGAAGGCAGCTCCACGGTGGTCACCCTGGACGAAAAGTACGCCAAGGACATCAAGTCGCTGCAGGAGGAACTGCGCAAGGGCCTACCGAAGTCGGCCCGCACCGATTACTTCGTCGGCAACCAGGGCGGCGATGGCGGTGGCGGCAGCAACCAGGGCGTGCAGGTGCAGCTGGTGGGCGACTCCAGCTCGATGCTGCAGGAGATCGGCCAGGAAGTGGTGCCGTTGCTGGCGCAGCGTGCCGAGCTGCGTGACGTGCGCATCGACAACGGCGAGAAGGGCGGCGAGCTGAAGGTGCGCGTCGACCGCGAGCGTGCCGCAGCGTTCGGCTTCAATGCCGAGCAGGTGGCCAGCTTCGTCGGCCTGGCGCTGCGCGGCGCGCCGATGCGCGAGTTCCGCCGCGGTGACAACGAAGTGCCGGTGTGGGTGCGCTTTGCCGGCGCCGAGCAGAGCAGCCCGGAAGACCTGGCCGGTTTCACCGTGCGCACCGGCGATGGCCGCAGCGTGCCGCTGCTGAGCCTGGTCACCGTGGACGTTGGTTCGTCGGCCACCCAGATCGGCCGCACCAACCGCCAGACCACGTTGACCATCAAGGCCAACCTGGCCGAGAAGGTCACCGCGCCGGACGGGCGCAAGGCGATCGAAGCCGTGCTCAAGCCGATGAACTTCCCGGCCGGCTATGGCTTCACCTTCGACGGCGGCGACTACGGCAACGACGACGAGGCCATGCAGCAGATGGTGTTCAACCTGCTGATCGCATTGGTGATGATCTACGTGGTGATGGCGGCGGTGTTCGAGTCGCTGCTGTTCCCGGCGGCGATCATGAGCGGCGTGCTGTTCTCGATCTTCGGCGTGTTCTGGCTGTTCTGGATCACCGGCACCTCGTTCGGGATCATGTCCTTCATCGGCATCCTGGTGCTGATGGGCGTGGTGGTGAACAACGGCATCGTGATGATCGAGCACATCAACAACCTGCGGCGCAGCGGCATGGGCCGCACCCAGGCGCTGGTGGAAGGCTCACGCGAACGCCTGCGCCCGATCATGATGACCATGGGCACGGCGATCCTGGCGATGATCCCGATCTCGCTGACCGATACGCAGATGTTCGGCAATGGCCCGGAGTATTCGCCGATGGCGCGCGCGATTGCGGGCGGCCTGGCGTTCTCGACGGTGGTCAGCCTGCTGTTCCTGCCGACGATCTATGCGGTGCTCGATGACCTGCGCAATGCCGTGACGCGGTTGATCCGCCGTGCACGCGGGCTGGAGAGGATGGAGCCGGGCGCTGCCCGGCTGTAATGCGCGCCAACGTGTTGTGGTGTGGGGGAGGCCGGTCGTAGTGGGGCGGTCTCCCCCTTTTTTTCTGCTCGCCGCGTCGCCGCGTCGCCCGAGCATGGGCTCGGGCGCTACAGATTCTGTGGCCGGTTGAGAGGCTTACCCCGCCACCTTGCCCCACACCTTGAAGGTGGTCAGCCACAGGCCGAGCATGCTGCCGATGTTGGTCAGCATGAAGGTCAGCACCACGCGGGTAACGCGATTGCGGTACCAGCCCTTCAGGCTCTGCGCATCGTCGCGCAGCTTCAGGAAGTCTTCGTAGGCCGGCTTGCGCAGGCGCGCTTCCACCAGCGCCGAGAATGCGCCGGTCGGGATGCTCAGGCGGAACGGCTTGAACGGGGCCACCGCGATCGCGGTAAGAATGCTCAGCGGGTGACCGCCTGCCAGCAGGCAGCCCAGGCCCGCCAGGCCGCCGGTATACATTGCCCAGGTCGCCAGCAGCTCGGTGCCCACGCCCAGGCCGCCGCGGTAGAAGCCCACACCGATGCCGGTCGCCACGATCGCCAGGATGCCGAGCGTGAACCACGGGATGTTGCGCTTCTTCGGCACCGCCTCCAGCTCGGCGCGCAGCGGCGCCGGTGCCTCGGTATCGGTTTCCAGGTAGCGCGCCAGCCCGGCCAGGTGACCGGCGCCGACCACCGCCAGCACTTCACGCTGCTGCGGGGTGTGCTCCTCGCGCAGGCGCGTGGCCATGTAACGGTCGCGCTCACCGATGATGGTCTCGTACAGCGCCGGGCTCTCGCTGGCGAACTCACCAAAGCTCGATTCCAGCATGTCGCCCTGCTTGAGCTTTTCGATCTCGTTCTCGCCCACTTCCTCGGACGAGAACAGGCCGGCGCCCAGCCCGGCAACCAGCTTCAGCTTGCCGAAGAACCCAAGCCGCTGCGACGCCCGGCGGAAGGTCAGGCCGACCTCGCGGTCGATCAGGTGCACCGGCAGGTCGCGTTCGCGCGCCAGTTCCACCGCGCGTTTCAGTTCCGCGCCCGGCTCGATGTCGAGCTGTTCGGCCAGGCGGCGCTGGTAGGCGGACAGGGCCAGGTTGGCGGCGAACAGGGCGACGCGGCCCTTGCGGATCACCTCGACCAGGTCGAGCTTGGCCAGCGTGTCCGGGTCGCTCAGCGCCTGCAGGCGCTGCGGGTCCAGCTCGACGGCAACCGCATCGAAGCGGCCGCTGTCGATGGCTTTTTCCACGGCCTCGACGCTGGCGCGGGAGACGTGGGCGGTGCCCAGCAGGGTGTAGCGCACGCCGTCGCGTTCGACGACGCGCACCGGCTGGCCGGCGAACAGGTCGTCACCGGTCTCGGGAAGGGTTTCGGTCATGGGTTCATTCATTGGAAGGTGCGGTGTCGGCGCCATCGCCGAGCGCGCGCTGCATCTGCACGGTGTCCAGCCAGCGGCCATGCTTGCGGCCGAGGCCACGGAACACGCCGACCAGCTCGAAGCCGAAGCGTTCGTGCAGCTTGATTGAAGCGGTATTGGTCGGTTCGCCGATCACCGCCACCATCTGCCGGTAGCCACGCGCCACGCAGGCGTCGATCAACGCCTGCAGCAGGCCGGTGCCGACGCCCTTGCCCTGGAACGCGGCATCGACGTAGACCGAGTTTTCCACGGTCCACTGGTAGGCAACGCGGGTGCGGTAGGTGTTGGCGTAGGCATAGCCGGCCACCTGGCCGTCAATCTCGGCGACCAGGTAGGGGAAGCCGCGGTCGATGATGTCGCGCATGCGGCGCAGCATCTCGGACGCGTCCGGGATGTCGTACTCGTAAGTGTTGACGAAGTCGGTCACTTCCACCGCGTAGATCGCGGTGATCGCGTCGATGTCGGCCGGGCCGGCATCACGGATGAGGACGGCCATGCGCGGGCTCCGGCTCAGTCGATGTAGCGCTTGAGCAGGTCGCCGTAGGCATCGATGCGGCGATCACGCAGGAACGGCCAGATGCGGCGCACGTGCTCGCTGCGCTGCAGGTCGACGTCGCACAGCAGCACGGTGGCCTCGGTGCCGGCCTCGGCCAGGAACTCGCCCTGCGGGCCCAGCACGTGGCTGTTGCCCCAGAACTGGATGCCCGACGCGCCCAGCGGCGAGGCCTCGTGGCCGACGCGGTTGCAGCTCAGCACCGGCAGGCCGTTGGCCACCGCATGGCCGCGATGGCTCAGCACCCAGGCGTCGCGCTGGCGGGTCTTCTCGTCCTGCACGTCGTCCGGATCCCAGCCGATCGCAGTCGGATACAGCAACAGCTCGGCGCCGGCCAGCGCCATCAGGCGCGCCGCTTCCGGGTACCACTGGTCCCAGCACACCAGCACGCCCAGGCGGCCCACCGAGGTATCGATCGGCGTGAAGCCGATGTCGCCCGGGGTGAAGTAGAACTTCTCGTAGAAGCCCGGGTCGTCCGGGATATGCATCTTGCGGTACTTGCCGAGCAGCGTACCGTCCTTCTCGAACACCACGGCGGTGTTGTGGTACAGCCCGGCAGCGCGGCGCTCGAACAGCGAGCCGACCAGCACCACGCCATGCTTCTTCGCCAGCGCGCCAAGGCGCTCGGTGCTCGGGCCCGGAATCGGCTCGGCCAGGTCGAACTCGTCCACCGATTCGTGCTGGCAGAAGTACGGGCCGTTATGCAGTTCCTGCAGCAGCACCAGCTTGGCACCCTGCGCAGCCGCCTCGGCCACGCGTGCTTCGATCACCGCCAGGTTGGCGGCGGCATCACCGTGGTTGCGCTCCTGGATCAGGGCGACGGTAAGGGGGCTGCGCGAGTTCATGCGGGGCGTTCCTGCGGGGGAAAACCAGCATGTTAGCGCGGATGGGCGGCGACGGCGTGTCGCGCGCTGAATGGCGCAGCGGGTAGTGCCGGCCGCTGGCCGGCAATCCCGTGGATCCATCAGGCATTGCAGGGTTGCCGGCCAGCGGCCGGCACGACCGTTACGCCTTCAACAGCCCGGCCGGCAGCTGCATGGTGATGCAGTGCAGGCTGCCGTTCTGCCAGATCAGCGAGCGGCAGGGCACCTGCACGATCTCTCGGCCCGGGTGCGCCTGTGCCAGCACGTCGCGGGCCAGGTCATCGGCCGGGTCGCCATAGGCCGGCATCAGCACCGCGCCATTGACGATCAGGTAGTTGGCGTACGAGGCAGCCAGGCGACGGCCTTCGTCGATCACCGGCCGGGCCCACGGCAGCGGGAACAGGCGGTACGGCTGGCCATCCTTGGTGCGTAGCGCGGCCAGCTCATTGCCCATCGCCTGCAGTTCGGCGTAATGCGAGTCGCTCTCGTCGTCGCAGGCCTGGTAGACGATGCTGTCAGCCGAGGCGAAGCGGGCGAGGGTATCGATGTGCGCGTCGGTGTCGTCGCCTTCCAGGTAGCCGTGGTCCAGCCACAGCACGCGGTCCTGCTGCAGCCAGTCGGCCAGGTCGGCGCTCAGGCTGGCGCGGTCGCGGTCCGGGTGGCGCTCGTGCAGGCACTTCCAGGTGGTCAGCAGGGTGCCTTCACCGTCGGTCTCGATGCCGCCGCCTTCCAGCGCGAACGGAATGCTGCGGACCGGCGCATCGTTGAATACGCCGGCCTGGTCGAGCACGCCCACCAGCTGGTCATCCAGGGTGGCGTCGAACTTGCCGCCCCAGCCGGTGAAGCGGAAATCCAGCAGCTGGAAGCCGCCGTCGGCACGGCGCAGGGTGATCGGGCCGGAGTCGCGCAGCCAGGTATCGTCGTAGGCCGCCGTGGTGAAGTGGACCTTGTCCATGTCGATGCGGTTGGAGCGCAGTCGCATCTCGGCGTAGGTCTCCACATCGTCGTCGGCCACGCAGATCAGCACTGGCTGGAAGCGGGTGATGGCCGCGACCAGGGCGATGTAGGTCTCTTCCACCTGGCCCAGGCGGTCAGCCCAGTCGGTATCGGCGGTGGGCCAGGCAATCAGGACGCCGCTCTGGGCTTCCCACTCGGCAGGAAAACGAAGGGTCTGGTTCATGGTCTCGCTACACAGGCCCGCCCACGGCGGGTAATGGGATCAACGGATCGGCGGTTTCGGGCCGATTTCGTTCGGGTCCGCCTGGTTGGCCACCACGTCGATCACCTTCTGCTTCTCGAAGTAGACGGTGAACTGCGGGTACACCCAGCGGTTGATGGTCGGCCATTGCCGTTTCTGCCCGCCACGCGGCTGCAGCTGCTCGCTGGGCGCGCCGAACTGCGCCTGCACCTGCTGCATGCTCTGGCCGCGCACGGGCAGGGCACCGGCCGGCTTCTCGCGGGCGCGGTCGACAAGCAGGGTATCGGCCAGTGCCGGTGTGGCGGCGGCCAGGGTGGCCATCACGGCCAGGGCGGACAGGTAACGCTTCATCTCGATCTACTCCCCAGTGGTCAAGAAAGGCGATTACAGCAAAAACGGCAGGAAAAAGCCGCATAAACAAAAAACCGCCCGAAGGCGGTTTCTTGCATCGGGTCGGCCCCGCGTAGGGCCAGCCGCAGCCGGAAGGCTGTGAGGCTTAGCGCTGACGCGCCTTGAAACGCGGGTTCGACTTGCAGATGACGAAGATCTTGCCACGACGACGCACGACCTTGCAGTCACGGTGACGGGCCTTCGCCGACTTCAGGGAGGACAGGACTTTCATGGCATACCTCGGCGTAAACAGTAGTTGTTCGGGTGGAGCGTGGCCGCGATATGCGAAAGACAATCGGCAGTTGACGCTCGTTCAAGCCCGCCATTCTACCGGGCTTTTCCTCGTGGTTTCAAGTGGTTGCACAAAAGATCCCGCTGGGGGCGTCTGGCAGGGGCTAGAATGGCCTCTTCACACGCTCTGGGACCCCCATGAATCCACTCGCTCCCGTCCTGACCATCGACGGCCCATCCGGGGCCGGCAAGGGTACCATCAGCCGCATCATCGCGCGCCGGATGGGCTGGCATTACCTGGATTCGGGCGCGCTGTACCGGGCGGTGGGCGTGGCCGCAAGCTGGGCCGACATCGATACCTCCGACGCCTCGGCGCTGGTGCGTTGCACCTTCGATACCCACGTTCAGTTTGTCGAGCAGGGCGATGCCATGCGGGTCATGGTCAACGGCACCGATGCCACCGACGAGCTGCGCCTGGAGACCACCGGTGCGCTGGCCTCGGCCATTGCCGCCATTCCCGAGGTCCGCGCTGCCCTGAAGGAGCGCCAGCGCGCATTCAGGGAGCTGCCGGGCCTGGTCGCCGACGGCCGCGACATGGGCACGGTGATCTTCCCGGACGCCTCCTACAAGGTCTTCCTGACCGCCAGTGCCGAGGAGCGCGCCCAGCGCCGGCATAAGCAGTTGAAAGACAAGGGGGTTTCTGTTAACTTTGATGATCTCCTGCGCGAGATCATGGCCCGCGACGCCCGTGATGCCCAGCGTACCGTGGCGCCCCTGAAGCCGGCAGACGATGCTGTCCTCATCGACACCACAGGCATCGGCATCGATGATGTCGTTGCCAGAGTGATGGATCTGCTTCCGGTTCCGGCTGCCTGATCCGTTCGCGCGGGAGCGCTGCCAGCAGCATCGGCGGTGGTCGCGCATAGCAGTGCTGTACCAGCTCCGTCGCGCAATGATGCGTGGCGGTTTTCCTACTACACACGACCTGCGTTTCCGGGGTCGACCAACAGGCGGGCGGTCGCCATTCCCCTGAAGGGGACGCCACCGACCCATGTGTCCAACAGAGTAAATCTAATGACCGAATCATTTGCCGAACTGTTTGAAGCCAGCCAGGCCAATCTGGCCAAGCTGAAGCCGGGCGCCATCGTCAGCGGTACCGTTGTTGAAGTCCGCGGCGACGTCGTGGTGATCAACGCTGGCCTGAAGTCCGAAGGCATCGTGCCGATCGAACAGTTCCGTAACGACGCTGGCGAAATCGACGTCGCCGAAGGCGACATCGTCAAGGTCGCCCTCGACTCGATCGAGAACGGCTTCGGCGAAACCGTCCTGTCGCGCGAGAAGGCCAAGCGCGCGATGGTGTGGGACGAGCTGGAAGAAGCGTTGGAAAAGAACGAAACCATCACCGGCCGCATCAGCGGCAAGGTCAAGGGTGGTTTCACCGTGGACATCAAGGATGTCCGCGCCTTCCTGCCGGGTTCCCTGGTCGATGTGCGCCCGGTGCGCGATCCGGCCTACCTGGAAGGCAAGGAACTCGAGTTCAAGCTCATCAAGCTGGACCGCAAGCGTAACAACGTCGTGGTCTCGCGCCGCGCTGTCGTCGAAAGCGAGCACTCGGAAGAGCGCGAGCAGCTGATGGACAAGCTGCAGGAAGGCGCGATCCTGAAGGGTGTCGTCAAGAACCTGACCGATTACGGCGCGTTCGTGGACCTGGGCGGTATCGACGGCCTGCTGCACATCACCGACATGGCGTGGAAGCGCGTGCGTCACCCGTCGGAAGTCGTGAACGTCGGCGACGAGCTGGACGTCCGCGTGCTGAAGTTCGACCGCGAGCGCAACCGCGTTTCGCTGGGCCTGAAGCAGCTGGGCGAGGATCCGTGGGACAACATCGGCCGTCGTTACCCGGCCAACAGCCGCGTCTTCGGCAAGGTCTCCAACGTCACCGATTACGGTGCGTTCGTTGAGATCGAGCCGGGCGTCGAAGGCCTGGTGCACGTCTCGGAGATGGATTGGACCAACAAGAACGTCAACCCGTCCAAGGTTGTCCAGGTTGGTGATGAAGTCGAAGTGATGGTGCTGGACGTCGATGAAGAGCGTCGCCGTATCTCGCTGGGCATGAAGCAGGTTGCCGCCAATCCGTGGGAAACCTTCGCTGCCACCCACAAGAAGGGTGACAAGGTGTCGGGCCAGATCAAGTCGATCACCGACTTCGGCATCTTCATCGGCCTGGACGGCGGCATCGACGGCCTGGTCCACCTGTCCGACATCAGCTGGAACACCACCGGCGAAGACGTCGTTCGCAACTTCAAGAAGGGCGATACCCTGGACGCCGTCGTCCTGGCTGTCGATCCGGAGCGCGAGCGCATCTCCCTGGGCGTGAAGCAGCTGGAGCAGGATCCGTTCGGCCAGTACATGGCTGCCAATCCGAAGGGCTCCAAGGTTGAAGGCGTGGTGAAGGAAGTCGACGCCAAGGGCGCGATCATCGAGCTGGCTGACGGCATCGAAGGTTACGTCTCGGCCCGCGACATCGCCAACGAGCGCGTTGACGACGCCACCCAGCACCTGAAGGTCGGCGACAAGGTCGAAGCCAAGTTCGTGGGCATGGACCGCAAGGGCCGTACCCTGCAGCTGTCGATCAAGGCCAAGGACGACGCGGAAATGCGCGAAGTGCTGGAGGAATACCAGTCCTCTTCGGCTTCCAGCGGCACCACCCAGCTGGGCGCGCTGCTGCGTGCACAGCTGAACGGCAACAAGTCCGAGTAATCGGCCTTACGCTGTTCGTTGTTTCCTGGACGGCCCGGGCATTGCCCGGGCCGTTTCAGGCTGAGATGCCCCTGATGTGAGCCGGTAATGACCAAATCCGAACTGATCGAAATCCTTGCGCGCCGCCAGGCGCACCTGAAGGCCGATGATGTCGATCTGGCGGTGAAGTCGTTGCTGGAAATGATGGGCGGATCGCTGTCCGCCGGGGATCGCATCGAAATCCGTGGATTTGGCAGCTTCTCGCTGCACTATCGTCCGCCGCGCCTGGGTCGCAACCCGAAGACCGGCGAATCGGTTGCCCTGCCGGGCAAGCATGTCCCCCATTTCAAGCCGGGCAAGGAACTGCGCGAGCGGGTCAGCAGTGTGCTGCCGCTGGACGCCGATCCGGCCTGAGCCTTCCGTCGCGCCACCGCGTGCGAATCCAGCCGCGAGTCGGATAAGCTACGGACTCCTGCCACTGGAGCTGTCGCATGAAGGTTTTTCGTCTGCTGGTCCTGCTGGCGGTACTCATTCTTGGGTTGATCATCGGTGCCATGAACATGGACGAGATGACCATCAACCTGCTGTTCACCCAGCTTAAGACCTCGGTCGGCGTGGCCATCATTGCCGCGTTGCTGATCGGCGTCATCGTTGGCGCTGGCCTGGTGCTGGTGAGCGTGGTCATTCCGCTCTACAGCCAGCTGCGCCGCGCCAACAAGTCCGCTGCCGCCACGCCGGCACCGGTTGCTTCCCCTCAATCTTTTGATGGACGCTGATCGAAGATGGATTTCGTCACCGAGTGGTTCTGGTTCTTCCTGTTCGTTCCGCTGGCCGCCCTGGCTGGGTGGGTGATCGGGCGGCGCGGTGGTCAACGCCACGGTGACAGCCAGGTCAGCCGCCTGTCGAGCACCTATTTCCGTGGCCTGAACTACCTGCTCAACGAGCAGCCGGACAAGGCCATCGAGCTGTTCCTGCACATCGCCGAGCTGGACAAGGAAACCTTCGAGACCCAGGTCGCGCTGGGCCACCTGTTCCGCCGCCGCGGCGAAGTCGACCGCGCCATCCGCCTGCACCAGGGCCTGGTCAACCGCCACGACCTCAGTGATGCACAGCGCGTGCAGGCCCTGCTGGCGCTGGGCGAGGACTACATGAAGTCCGGCCTGCTGGACCGTGCCGAGACCGTGTTCACCGAGCTGGCGCAGCTGGATCAGCGTGCACCGCAGGCACTCAAGCACCTGATCGGCATCTACCAGGCCGAGCGCGACTGGGAAAAGGCGATCGACAACGCGACCCGTTTCGAGGACGTCACCGGCGAGCCGATGGGCAAGCTGATCGGACAGTTCGAATGCGAACTGGCCGAACGTTTCCGTGGCGCCGGCAAGCTGGAAGAGGCGAGGGCAGCGATCGCCCGCGCCTACCAGGCCGACGCGATGTCGGTGCGCGCCGGCATCATCGAGGGCCGGCTGGAAACCGACGCGGGCAATCCAGAGGCCGCCGTGCGCGCCTTCGAGCGCGCCGCGCGCAACGACCCCGAATACCTGCCGGAACTGCTGCCGGCACTGATGCAGAACTATCGCAGGGTCGGCGATCTGGCAGGTGCACGCGCGTTCCTGTCGGAGATGACCGAGCACTACCGCGGCATCGCCCCGGTACTGGCGCTGACCCGGTTGATGGAAGAGCAGGAAGGCGTGGCGCCGGCCCGTGCCTACCTCGGTCGCCAGCTCAAGGATCGCCCGTCGGTACGTGGCGAATCCGCGCTGATCGATCTGACCCTCGCCGAGGGAGCCGATTCCACCGCCACCCTGCATGACCTCAAGCACATCACCGACCAGCTGCTGGTGCGCAACCCGGCCTATCGCTGCACGCGCTGCGGCTTCGGTGCGCGTACCCACCACTGGCAGTGCCCGAGCTGCAAGGAGTGGGGGACGGTCAAGCCGCTGCTGAACTACGCGGTGCTCTGATCCATGCCCTGGCTTGTGATGGGCGCGCTGCTGGGGCTCGCCCTGCTCAGTGCGTTGCTGACCTGGGCTGCGCGGGGCTATGCACTGCGCCAGCAGTTGATGGACCAGCCGGGCGAGCGTCGCAGCCATAGCGTTGCCACCCCGCGCGGTGGCGGCATCGCCATCGTCATCAGCCTGCTGGTGACCGCCGGCGTGGCCATCTGGGCCTGGCCCGAAAGCACGCCGACGGTGCTGGTGGCCAGCCTTGGGCTGGTGCTGGTGGCCGGTATCGGCTGGTGGGACGACCACAAGCCCCTGCCGGCGATGCGTCGCCTGCTGGTGCATTTCATCGCCGCAGCGCTGTTGGCCGGCCTGGTCAAGGTGAATGGTGGCAGCTGGCTGTTGGCGGTGCTGGTGCTGCTGTTCACCGCGTCGCTGATCAACATCTGGAACTTCATGGACGGCATCAATGGCATCGCCGCCAGCCAGGCCGTCGTGGCGATGCTGGGGCTGGCGCCGGTGCTGCCGTGGCCCTATTCACTGGCCGCCGTGGCGCTGGGCTTGGCCTGCCTTGGATTCCTCCCGTTCAACTTCCCTCGCGCCCGGATCTTCATGGGCGATGTCGGAAGCGGTGCGCTGGGGTATGCGGTCGCAGTGGTGCTGGCGATCGCCAGCGTGCGTACCGATATCAACTGGATCCTGCTGCTGGTACCGGTTTCGCCGTTCCTCGTGGACGCGGGCTTCACACTGCTGGCGCGCATCATTTCCGGACAACGCTGGATGGAACCCCATACCCAGCATGTCTACCAGCGCGCGGTGCAGGCAGGAGCCAGTCACCCGCAGGTGACAGGGATGTACTTTGCTTTGGGTCTGTTCAGTATTACAGTGTTCAATGTCTGCTCCAATTTGCAGCCGAGGTGGGAGGCTGTCGTGGCGATCGCGTGGTTCATCGCGCTGAGCGTCCTCTGGCTCCTCCTGCGCAATGGAATGCGCCACCGACAAGGAATTACCTGAATTATGGCTTCACCCTGGCGGGACAGAATCCTCGGCCTGATGCCGCGTTCGGCCATCGTCTGCCACGACCTCTTCATGGTCTGGGCATGCTGGCAGCTGCTCCATGCAGGGCGTTACTCGATCCTGCCCAACGCCCCGGCGCTGCCCCTGTGGAACGTCGATACCACCCTGGTCCTGCTGCTGCAGGGCCTGGTGTTCTGGCGCGTGGGCCTGTACCGCGGCCTGTGGCGGTTTGCCAGCGTCAGCGACCTGCTGAACATCTTCAAGGCCAGCTTCATCGGCATGGTGGCCATCATCCTGGTGCTGATGTGGAAGCGCTTCGACGGCGTACCCATGTCGGTGCTGGTGATCTACCCGTTCGCGCTGTCGGCACTGCTCGGCGCGCCGCGCCTGCTGTACCGCGCCTGGAAGGACTACCAGGCACTGCAGTCCGATTCCAGCGCCCGCCGCGTGCTGATCCTCGGCGCCGGCCAGGCGGCCGAGACCCTGGTGCGCGACCTGCGCCGCTCCGGCAACTTCGAGCCGGTCGGCCTGCTCGACGATGCACCGCACCTGCGTGGCGCCAAGCTGCAGGGCCTGCCGATCCTGGGCACGCTGGATGACGCGCCGACGGTGGTCCGCGAGACCGCTGCCAAGCTGCTGGTCATTGCCATGCCGTCGCTGGACGCCGCAGGCATGCAGCGCGTCGTCGCGATCTGCGAAAGCACCGGCGTGCCGTTCCGTACCGTGCCCAAGCTCAGTGACATCCTGCAGGGCCAGTCGCTGCCGGGCCAGCTGAAGGAAGTGGCGATCGAGGACCTGCTGGGGCGCAAGCCGATCATGCCGGACTGGAACCTGATCCGCGGCTGGTTGGGTGGGCGCACCGTGATGGTTACCGGCGCCGGTGGTTCGATCGGCTCGGAGCTGTGCCGCCAATGCGCGCGGCATGGTGCCGGTCGCATCATCCTGCTGGAGATCAGCGAACTGCTGCTGCTGACCATCGAAGGCGAGCTGCGTCGCAGCTTCCCCGATGTCGAGATCGAGGCGGTGCTGGGCGACTGTGGCGACCCGGCGGTGATCCGCCACGCGCTGTCGCTGCACCCGGTCGATACCGCTTTCCATGCGGCCGCCTACAAGCATGTGCCGGTGCTGGAACGCCAGCTGCGCGAAGCGGTGCGCAACAACATCCTGGCGACCGAGAACGTCGCGCGCGCCTGCCTGGAAGCCCGCGTGGAGCATTTCGTGTTCATCTCCACCGACAAGGCGGTCGACCCGGTCAATGCGCTGGGCGCGAGCAAGCGCTACGCCGAGATGATCTGCCAGAGCCTGGACCAGAAGTCCACGCATACCCGTTTTGTCACGGTGCGCTTCGGCAACGTGCTGGCGTCGGCCGGCAGCGTGGTGCCGCTGTTCCGCGAGCAGATCCTGCGCGGTGGCCCGGTCACGGTCACCGACCCGGAAGTCAGCCGCTACTTCATGACCATTCCCGAGGCCTGCCAGCTGATCCTGCAGGCGGCCGCATCGGCGTCGCATGGTGCGATCTATACCCTCGACATGGGCGAGCCGGTGCCGATCCGCGTGCTGGCCGAACAGATGATCCGCCTGACCGGCAAGCAGCCGTACAAGGACATCCAGATCATCTATACCGGCCTGCGTCCGGGCGAGAAGCTGCACGAGACGCTGTTCTATTCGGACGAAGATTACCGCTCCACCGCGCACCCGAAGATTCTTGAAGCCGGCGTGCGTACGTTCTCGCGCGACCTGGTGCTGGGCAACGTTCCGCGCCTGCGCGAGGCGATTGCCAGCTACGACACCGCCCGCATCCAGGAAATCCTGTTTGCGACGATGCCGGAATTCTCGCCAATCGAACAGGATGCTTACATTTCATCCGCTAAAGTCGTGCCTTTTCCGGCACGTGAGGCCAACAGGCACCAATGAGCAAGCGAATTCGCAAAGCAGTTTTCCCGGTGGCAGGATTGGGGACGCGTTTTTTGCCAGCAACCAAGACTGTGCCGAAGGAGATGCTGCCGATCATTGATCGGCCGCTGATCCAGTACGCGGTGGATGAGGCGATCGAAGCCGGCTGTGACACGCTGGTGTTCATCACCAACCGCTACAAGCACGCCGTTGCCGACTATTTCGACAAGGCGTACGAGCTGGAGCAGAAGCTTGAGCGCGCTGGCAAGCAGGAGCAGCTGGAACTGATCCGGCACGTGCTCCCCAATGGTGTGCGCGCGATCTTCGTGACCCAGGCCGAGGCGCTGGGCCTCGGGCACGCGGTGCTGTGTGCCAGGTCGGTGATCGGTGACGAGCCGTTTGCCGTACTGCTGCCCGACGACCTGATCTGGAACCGCGGTGCGGGCGCGCTGAAGCAGATGGCCGACCTCAACGAAGCCAGTGGCGCCAGCGTGATCGCGGTCGAAGACGTGCCGCACGATAAGACCGCCAGTTACGGCATCGTCGCCACCGACGCGTTCGATGGCCGCAAGGGCCGTATTTCGCAGATCGTCGAGAAGCCGAAGCCGGAGGACGCGCCGAGCGACCTGGCGGTGGTGGGTCGTTACGTGCTCAGCCCGAAGATCTTCGAGCTGCTGGAACAGACCCAGACCGGTGCCGGCGGCGAGATCCAGCTGACCGATGCGATTGCCGAGCTGCTGAAGACCGAAGAAGTCGATGCCTATCGTTTCGAGGGCACCCGCTTCGACTGCGGCACGCACCTGGGTCTGGTGGAGGCGACGATCCGCTTCGCGCTGGACAACCCGAAGCTGGCTGGCCCGGCGCGGGAGAAGCTGGCGGCGATGCTGGCGGAATAAGGGTTTTATCAAGCGCTCCGTGCGGCGCCTTGATTGATACGTGGGGGAGAGGGCGGATGGCCCTCTCCAAAACACGCCAAAGCCCTTCCATGGTGCTCGATGGCGCCATCCATGGCGCCAACGGTTTTGGAGAGGGCCATCCGCCCCCTCTCGACAGTTTCCGTGTGGCGCGGACGGGAAGGGCGGAATCAAAGGCAGAAGCAAAAGCAAAAAGGCAGCCACTGGCTGCCTTTTTTCGTGGGTTGGGGTCAGATCCCTTTGCGCAGCAAAGGGATCTGACCCCAGCCTTTGACCCTGCCTTTGCTCATCCCTCCGCCGCGGGGAGGCTGGAAGGGCCGGGTTGGCAGGGCTTCCCGGGACCGTTGGCGCCATGGATGGCGCCATCGAGCCCCCATGGAAGGGTTCACGGCGTGTCCCGGGCAGCCCTGCCAACCCGACCCACGCCATGAAGCCCAACGAGGCAACGCCTTGAACCTTACAGCGCCTCGAAAATACCCGCCGCACCCATGCCGGTGCCGATGCACATCGTCACCATGCCGTACTTCTGCTGGCGACGACGCAGGCCGTGCAGCAGGGTTGCGGTACGGATCGCACCGGTCGCACCCAGCGGGTGGCCCAGGGCAATCGCGCCGCCCAGCGGGTTGACCTTGGCCGGGTCCAGGCCGCAGTCACGGATCACCGCCAGCGACTGCGCGGCGAAGGCTTCGTTGAGCTCGATCCAGTCCAGCTGGTCCTGGGTCAGGCCGGCCTGCTTCAGTGCCTTCGGGATCGCGGCGATCGGGCCGATGCCCATCACTTCCGGACGCACGCCGGCCACCGAGAAGCTGACGAAACGGGCCAGCGGGGTCAGGCCGTAATCCTTGATCGCCTGCTCCGAGGCCAGCAGCACGGCGCCGGCGCCGTCGCTCATCTGCGACGAGTTGCCGGCGGTGACGGTGCCGCCGAACTGGCCGTTGCGGAACACCGGGCGCAGCTTGGCCAGGCCTTCGGCCGAGGAATCCGGGCGGGGGCCTTCGTCGGTGTCGGCGATCTTGTTGCGGGTGATGATGCGCTGGCCGTCGGCCAGGTCCGGCAGGTGCGAGACGATCTCGTACGGGCTGATCTCGTCCTTGAACTCGCCGTTCTGGATCGCGGCCATGGCCTTCTGGTGCGAGGCCAGGGCAAAGGCATCCTGGTCTTCGCGCGAGACCTTCCACTCTTCGGCGACCTTCTCGGCGGTGATGCCCATGCCGTAGGCGATGGCAACGTGGTCGTTGTCGAACACGCTCGGCGCCATGGCGATCTTGTTGCCCATCATCGGCACCATCGACATCGACTCGGTGCCGCCGGCCAGCATCAGGTCGGCGTTGCCCAGGCGGATCGCGTCGGCGGCCTGCGCCACGGCCTGCAGGCCGGAGGAGCAGAAGCGGTTCACGGTCTGTGCGGCGATGGTGTTCGGCAGGCCGGCCAGCAGCACGCCGATGCGGGCCACGTTCATGCCCTGCTCGGCTTCCGGCATGGCGCAACCGATGATGGCGTCATCGATGCGGTTGACGTCCACGCCCGGGGCCTGGGCGACGACGCTGCGCAGCACGTGCGCAAGCATGTCGTCGGGGCGGGTGTTGCGGAACATGCCCTTGGGCGCCTTGCCAACCGGGGTACGGGTGGCGGCGACGATGTAGGCGTCCTGGATTTGCTTGGTCATTGCAGTGATCTCTTGAATTTTTTAGCCGGAGTGCCGACCAACGGTCGGCACCCACCGGAAGCAGGGATGGGCGATCAGTTACGCAGCGGCTTGCCGGTCTTCAGCATGTGCGCGATGCGGGCCTGGGTCTTTTCCTGCTGGGCCAGTTCGACGAAGTGCTTGCGCTCCAGGGTCAGCAGCCACTCTTCGTCGACCAGGGTGCCGCGGTCGACCTTGCCACCGCACAGCACGGTAGCGATGCGCTCGGCGATCTCGTAGTCGTACGGGCTGATGAAGCGGCCTTCCAGCATGTTGACCAGCATCATCTTGAAGGTGGCGATACCCACGTCACCGGCCACCTGGATGCGGCGTGCCGGCAGCGGCGGGCGGTAACCCGCTTCGGCCAGGGCGCGTGCTTCGGCCTTGGCGATGTGCAGGGCCTCGTAGCTGTTGAACACCACCTTGTCGGTGCTGCGCAGCAGGCCCAGTTCCTTGGCGTTGACCGCCGAGTTGGACACCTTCGCCATCGCCACGGTCTCGAAGGTCTTCTTCAGTTCGGCGAACACGTCGCCGCCCGGGCCCGCGGCCTGCGAGGCGCGCACGGCCAGTTCCTTCAGGCCACCACCGGCCGGCAGCAGGCCGACGCCGGCCTCGACCAGGCCGATGTAGCTTTCCAGGAAGGCCACGGTCTTGGCGCTGTGCATCTGGAACTCGCAGCCGCCACCCAGGGCCAGGCCGCGCACGGCAGCCACCACTGGCACCAGCGAGTACTTGATGCGCTGGCTGGTGCGCTGGAAGTTGGCAACCATTTCTTCGAACTGGTCGACCTTGCCGGCCTGCAGCAGGCCCAGCGCGCCGGCCAGGTCGGCACCGGCGGAGAAGGGTTCCTTCTGCTGCCAGATCACCAGGCCCTGGAAGTCCTTCTCGGCGCGGCTCACGCATTCCTGCAGGCCGTCCAGCACCTGGTCGGACACGGTGTTCATCTTGGTCTTGAAGCTGACCACGGCGATGCCATCACCGTCGTGCCACATGCGCAGGCCGTCGTTCTCGAACACGGTCTCGCCCGGCGCGAACGTCTCGCCCAGCAGCGGATCGGGGAAGCGCTGGCGCTGGTACACCGGCAGCGACGAGCGCGGCAGCTTGGCGTTGCGCGACGGGCTGTAGCTGCCTTCGGCGGCATGCACGCCGTCGCGGCCATCGAACACCCAGTCCGGCAGCGGCGCGTTGCTCATGCTCTTGCCGGCGACGATGTCATCGGCGATCCACTGCGCCACCTGCTTCCAGCCGGCGGCCTGCCAGGTCTCGAACGGGCCCAGCGACCAGCCGTAGCCCCAGCGGATGGCCAGGTCGACGTCGCGCGCGGTCTCGGCGATGTCGGCCAGGTGGTAGGCGCTGTAGTGGAACAGGTCGCGGAAGGTCGCCCACAGGAACTGCGCCTGCGGGTGCTGGCTCTCGCGCAGCTTGGCGAACTTCTCGGCCGGGTTCCTGATCTTCAGGATCTCGACCACTTCCGGCACGGCAGCGCGATCGGCCGGACGGTAGTCCTGCTTCTCCAGGTCCAGCACCACGATGTCCTTGCCGACCTTGCGGAAGATGCCGGCACCGGTCTTCTGGCCCAGCGCGCCCTTGGAAATCAGCGCGTCCAGCCACTTCGGCGACTTGAAGAATTCATGCCACGGGTCATTCGGCAGGGTGTCGCCCATGGTCTTGATGACGTGGGCCATGGTGTCCAGGCCGACCACGTCGGAGGTGCGGTAGGTGGCCGACTTCGGGCGGCCGACCAGCGGACCGGTCAGGCCGTCCACTTCATCGAAGCCCAGGCCGAACTGCTGGGTGTGGTGGATGGTGGACAGGATCGAGAACACGCCGATGCGGTTGCCGATGAAGTTCGGGGTGTCCTTGGCGTACACCACGCCCTTGCCCAGGGTGGTGACAAGGAACTCTTCCAGGCCTTCCAGCACGGCGGCGTCGGTGGTGGTGGCCGGGATCAGCTCGGCCAGGTGCATGTAGCGCGGCGGGTTGAAGAAGTGCACGCCGCAGAAGCGGTGGCGCAGCTGCTCGGGCAGCACGTCGGCCAGCTTGTTGATGCCCAGGCCCGAGGTGTTGGAGGCCAGCACCGCGTGGTCGGCCACGAACGGCGCGATCTTCTTGTACAGGTCCTGCTTCCAGTCCATGCGCTCGGCGATGGCCTCGATGATCAGGTCGCAGTCCTTCAGCTGCTCCAGGCCGGACTCGTAGTTGGCCGGAGTGATGGCTTCGGCCAGCGACTTGCTGGCCAGCGGTGCCGGGCTCAGCTTGCCCAGGTTGGCGATCGCCTTCAGCACGATGCCGTCGGCCGGACCCTCCTTGGCGGGCAGGTCGAACAGCACGGTGTCGACGCCAGCGTTGGTGAGGTGGGCAGCGATCTGGGCACCCATGACGCCGGCACCCAGCACGGCGGCGCGGCGGACTAGCAGGGAATTGGACATGGTGTAGGGCCTTTGTTGGTCAGCAGTTACTGGGTGGAATCAAAGGGAAGCGGGCAGGGCGCTGGCGCGAGCGGCGGCGCGGAACCCGGCTTCGGCGAAATGGATCAGTTCGTGGGCGGCATGGGCACGATGCGCCGCTTCAGTGACACCGGCGGGACGCTTGATCAGCCCGAAGTCGGCCATGGCATAGGTGAGCGAGCCGGCCAGGAAATCCAGGCGCCAGTACAGCTCTTCCTTGCTCAGGTCGGGTACGCACTCGCCGATGGCCTTGCCGAACGCACGCAGCACGTGGCCGTAGTGGTCGGACAGGAACTTGCGCAGGTTGTCGTTCTTCTCGGCGTAGGCGCGGGCGATCACGCGCACGAAGGCACCGCCGTTCTGGCGGTCCTGGGCCAGCGCCAATGCCGGCTCGACGAACGCGGCCAGCACCGGGCGCAGCTGCCCGGGGTGTTCGCTGCGGGCGCGTTCGAGCTGCGACAGGCGGGCGCCGGTCATCTCGTCCATGCGGCGGCGGAACACCTCGTTGACCAGGTTCTCCTTGGAGCCGAAGTGGTAGTTGACCGCTGCGATGTTGACGTCGGCCTGGCTGGTCACCTGGCGCAGCGAAGTGCCGGCGAAGCCGTGCTGTGCGAACAGCTCCTCGGCCGCGCCGAGAATGCGGTCCTTGGTCGAGAAGTGGGCGGGTTTGGCCATCGGCGGGCGGACCTTAATCAAACGATTGTTTGATACTAGGACCAGACGGTAGCGTATGGCATTTTGCAGTGCAGCAAAATCGGCCGGTCCGGTCAGATTTCACTCAGGTGGGTGAATGGGGTAGGGGTCGGATCCCCGCAGGGGCTCCGACCCCGACACTGGGCCCGGAACGGGGTCAGAGCCCCTGTGGGGATCTGACCCCTGCCATGAGGGTTTGCCGGCCGGCGACCGGCACTACCACGCCAGCGCTTTATCTTTTACAATTCGCCTACGTTTATCAGGCTAAGCCCGCGTCCCGACGCGGGTTTTTTTCATGTTACCCTTCGGGCCATCAGCGGCCCGATTCCATTGGAGACATCCCATGGCGCTGGAGCGCACCCTTTCGATCATCAAGCCGGACGCCGTTGCCAAGAACGTCATCGGCGAAATCTACGCCCGCTTCGAGAAGGCCGGCCTGAAGGTCGTGGCCGCCAAGTACAAGCAGCTGTCGCGCCGTGAAGCCGAAGGCTTCTACGCCGTGCACCGCGAGCGTCCGTTCTTCAACGCGCTGGTCGAGTTCATGATCTCCGGCCCGGTGATGATCCAGGCCCTGGAAGGCGAGAACGCCGTCCTGGCCCACCGCGACCTGCTGGGCGCCACCAACCCGAAGGAAGCCGCGCCGGGCACCATCCGCGCCGACTTCGCCGAATCCATCGATGCCAACGCCGCCCACGGCTCGGACTCGGTCGAGAATGCCGCGATTGAAATCGCCTACTTCTTCGCCGCCACCGAAGTCGTTTCGCGCTGAGAGTAATGCCGTGAACGAGGTCGTACAGTCCCCCGCCATCCAGCCGCTGCCGAAGTCGGCACCCACGGCTGGCAAGCAGAACCTGCTCGACCTCGATCGCGCGGGCCTGGAGAAGTTCTTCGTCGAGGTTCTCGGCGAAAAGAAGTTCCGTGCCCACCAGGTGATGAAGTGGATCCACCATCGCTACGTCACCGATTTCGATGAAATGACCGACCTCGGCAAGGTCCTGCGCGCCAAGCTGCAGGCCCATGCCGAGGTGCTGGTTCCGAACATCGTGTTCGACAAGCCCTCCGCCGACGGCACCCACAAGTGGCTGCTGGCGATGGGCGTGGATGGCAAGAACGCCATCGAGACCGTGTACATCCCGGACAAGACCCGCGGCACGCTGTGCGTGTCCTCGCAGGTCGGTTGCGGCCTGAACTGCACGTTCTGCTCCACCGCCACCCAGGGCTTCAACCGCAACCTGACCACCGCCGAGATCATCGGCCAGGTGTGGGTTGCCGCGCGCCACCTGGGCAACGTGCCGCACCAGATGCGCCGCCTCACCAACGTGGTGATGATGGGCATGGGCGAGCCACTGATGAATTTCGACAACGTCGTGCGCGCCATGAGCGTGATGCGCGACGACCTGGGCTACGGCCTGGCCAACAAGCGCGTGACCCTGTCGACCTCCGGCCTGGTGCCGCAGATCGACCGCTTGTCCGCCGAGAGCGACGTCTCGCTGGCGGTGTCGCTGCATGCGCCGAACGATGCGCTGCGCGAAACCCTGGTGCCGCTCAACAAGAAGTACCCGATCGCCGAGCTGATGGCCTCGTGCGCACGCTACCTGCGCGCCAACAAGCGCCGCGAATCGGTCACCTTCGAATACACCCTGATGAAGGGCATCAACGACAAGCCCGAGCATGCCCGCGAATTGGCCCGCCTGATGCGCCAGTTCGACAACGCGGTGCAGGCCAAGGATTCGGGCAAGGTCAACCTGATTCCCTTCAATCCGTTCCCGGGCACCCGCTACGAGCGTTCGGAAGAAGCGCACATCCGCGCCTTCCAGAAGATCCTGCTCGACAGCAACGTGCTGACCATGGTCCGCCGCACCCGTGGCGACGACATCGACGCCGCCTGTGGCCAGCTCAAGGGCCAGGTGATGGACCGCACCCGCCGCCAGGCGGAGTTCAACAAGACGCTGCAGGCGGGGAAGGGGAGCGATGCCGCGGCCTGACCGCCTCTGGCTGGCGCTTCTCGCAGGCGTGCTGGCCGTTGCGGTCGGCGGCTGCAAATCCCATCCCAAGGCCAAGCTCGGTCCGAGCCAGGCGCCGGTCTATTCGGTGGGTGACCCGGAAAGCGTGCGGCGCGAAGTGCGCTGGCGCGACCTGTTGACGCTGGCGACCCGCGACATGCAGGTCGGCAATCTCGATGCCGCCGAGCGCAAGGTGCGCGAAGCACTGAAGCTGGCGCCCGAGGCGCCCGATGCGCTGGTGCTGCAGGCCGGCATCGATGACCGTCGTGGCCGCACCCGCCAAGCCGGTGAGAACTTCCGCAAGGCCGCCGAACTGGCGCCGCAGCGCGGCGACGTGCTCAACAATTACGGTGCCTGGCTGTGCCAGCAGGGCCAGCCGGCCGAATCGCTGGTCTGGTTCGACCGCGCGTTGCAGGCGCCGGGTTATGCCACCCCGGGCGAAGCCCAGGCCAATGCCGGCAGCTGCGCACTGGACGCGGGCCAGCTTGAACGCGCCGAACGCGACCTGCGTGCGGCGCTCGTGGCGGCCCCGGCCAACCCGGTCGCGCTGGAGTCGATGGCCCAGCTGAGCTACCGCCAGGGCCGCTACATGGAGGCCCGGGCCTTCGCCGAACGTAGGATTGCGGCTGCACCCGCAACGCGTTCCGTGTTACAACTTGCGTCTCAAATCGAAGTGAAGCTGGGCGATCGGGCGGCATCTGATCGTTATCTGCAGCGGATTCGACAGGAATTTCCGCAGGACGCGGGCTCCTAACTCCAGGGTTGATGCATTGTGATTGATGACCAGACTGTGAGCGCTCTCGAGACTGCGGCCGGCTGCGGCACCCGCCTGCGCCAGGCCCGCGAAGCGGCCGGACTGACCCTCGAAGATGTCGGCTCGCGCCTGCGCATGCCGGTCCAGGTGGTCAAGTCGCTGGAAGAGGAACAATGGCAGAAGCTGGGGGCGCCGGTGTTCGTGCGTGGCCAGCTGCGCAGCTATGCGCGCCTGCTCGACGTGGATGTCGGCCAGCTGCTGGAACAGGCCCAGGTCGGCCCGGTGGTTCCGCCCACCCTGGTCAGCCATACCCATACCCCGCGTGCGCGCCGCATCGCCGAGAACCTCGGTCGCCGCGTGCTGTATGTCGGCATCACCGCGGTGCTGGCGGTGCCGGTGTGGTTCGCCACCCGTGGCCACTTCGACGGCAGCGCGACCCCGTCGCCGAGCACCGCCTCGCTGGATGTGATCCCGGCCGCCGTGCCGGTCACCCCGTCCACGGCCGGTGCCGAGGCTGTCCCGCCGGCCGAAGCGGCCACCGCCCCGGCCGGCAAGCCGGCGGCCACCCCGTACGTGGCCTCGCTGGCCCCGGTGCCGCGCCCGGCGCCGGCTCCGGCGGCTGCCGGCAACGCGCTGGAAATGCAGTTCAGCGGCGACAGCTGGGTCGACATCGGGGGGCCGGACGGCAGCACCGTCGAGAAGGCGCTGATCAGGTCCGGCGAGACCCGCAGCTTCACGCCGGGCCAGGTGACCCGGGTGACCCTGGGCAACGCCTCGGCGGTCCAGGTTCAGCAGAACGGCGCTATCGTCGATCTGACCCCCTACCAGCGAGCCAACGTGGCACGCTTTCAGGTATCCTCTGAAGGCTCCGTTGTCCCGGTTTCGCACTGAGGCGCGGTTTCACCACCTTCGATAATCCCAATGGTCCCACCCGACGGGCGGGGCGAGAGTACGCATGGCGATCGACGATCTGCTCGACGAGCACGAACAAAGTGAACGCGTCCGCAGCTGGCTGCGGAAGAATGGCGCCAGCATCCTCGGTGGCGTAGTCATCGCCATCGGTGCCATTGCTGGCTGGCAGTGGTACCAGAAGGATCAGGGCGGCAAGCTGGCCTCGGCCAATGTCGAGTACCAGAAGGCCCTGCAGGGCCTGCAGCAGAACAAGCTTGACGACGCCGCCAAGGCGGTCAAGGCGCTCGAAGCCGGCCCGTCCAGCATCTACGGCGACCTCGCGGCGCTGCAGCTGGCCAAGGCCCAGGTCGACGCCGGCAAGAATGAAGAGGCACTGGCAACCCTGCGCAATGTGAAGGTCGAAGGTGACCTGCAGCGCGTGGTCGACCAGCGTGTGGCCCGCCTGCTGGTGGCCACCGGCAAGAGCGACGAGGCCATCAAGCTGCTGGGCAGCGCGACCGACAGCAGCAGCCTGGAAATCCATGGCGATGCGCTGATGGCGCAGGGCAAGCGTGATGAGGCCCGTGCACAGTACGAGAAGGCGCTGAAGACGCTGGACGTGGCAGCGCCGCAGCGGCGCCTGCTGGAAACCAAGGTTATGGACGCCGGCGGCACCGTCGCCGCCCCTGCGGAGTCGGTTTGATGAGTCAGAAGGTCATGATCACCCGCGTCGCCACCGTGCTCCTGATGGGCATGGCCCTGACCGGCTGCAGCACCATGAAGGGCTGGTTCGCCGGCAAGGACGCGGCCGCGAAGAAGGCACAGGAACCGGCTGAGCTGGTCAAGTTCGAGCCGACCGTGAAGGTCAGCAAGGTCTGGTCGGTCAACCTCGGCAAGGGCGAGCGCCGCATCGGCGTGCGCCAGGGCCCGGCGGTCGCCAACGGCCACGTGTTTGCTGCCGCGATCACCGGTGGCGTGCACGCCATCGACCTGCAGACCGGCAAGAAGGTCTGGACCTGGGAGCCGAAGAAGGAAAAGAAGAAGGCCAAGCTGCGCCTGTCCGGCGGCCCGGGTGTCGGTGAGAACCTGGTCGTGATCGGCACGCTGGATGGCCAGGTCATCGCGCTGGATATCAACGATGGCAGCGAGAAGTGGCGCGCCCGTGTTCCGGGTGAAGTCATCGCCGCGCCGGCCGTTGCCCAGGGCATGGTCTACGTGCGCAGCAACGACGGCCGCGTTACCGGCTTCGATGCCGGCAACGGCACCCAGAAGTGGTTCAACCCGAGCGAGCTGCCGGCGCTGACCGTGCGTGGCAACGCGCCGGTGGTGACCGGCCCGGGCGTGCTGTTCATCGGCAAGGACGAGGGCGCGGTTGCCGCTCTGGCCCAGCAGGATGGCCGCACGCTGTGGGAACAGAACCTCGGCAACGGCGAAGGCCGCACCGAGCTGGAGCGCATGGCCGACGTCGACGGCGCTCCGGTGCTGGAGGGCAACACCCTCTACGTGAGCAGCTTCAAGAACCAGACCATGGCCATCGAAGGCCCGACCGGTCGCCCGCTGTGGGCGCGCGACCATGGCGGTGCCGGTGGCGTGGCGGTGTCGTCGGGCAATGTGTTCGTCACCGACAACAAGGGCGGCGTGTTCGGCCTGGACAAGGCCAGCGGCGCGGCCATGTGGTCGCAGACCGCGCTGGCCCGTCGATCGCTGACCGGCCCGGCGCTGCACGGCGACTACGTGGTGGTCGGCGACTACAAGGGATACGTGCACTGGTTGCAGGCGTCCGATGGTGCGATGGCGGCACGGGCAAAAAGTGGCGGCGACGCCCTGCTGGCCCAGCCGGTCGTCGCAGACGGGGTGCTGCTGGTGCAGAACGTTGATGGCAAGCTGACCGCCTTCCGGTTGGCAAATTAAAAATTGGAGTAATCGCGATGCTGCCTTTGGTCGCCCTGGTTGGACGGCCGAATGTCGGCAAGTCGACTATTTTCAATGCGCTTACGCGCACCCGTGACGCGCTGGTCCATGACCAGCCCGGCGTCACCCGCGACCGCAACTACGGTGTCTGCCGTCTGGACGAGGACAATCATTTCCTTGTCGTCGACACCGGCGGTATCGCGGAAGAGGAAGAGGGGCTGGCAGGGGCTACCACCCGCCAGGCCCGCGCCGCTGCAGCGGAAGCCGACCTGATCCTGTTCGTGGTCGACGCCCGTGAGGGCACCTCGGCGATGGACGACGAGATCCTGGCCTGGCTGCGCAAGCTGTCGCGCCCGACGCTGCTGCTGATCAACAAGATCGACGGCACAGACGAGGACACCGTGCGTTCGGAGTTCGCCCGCTACGGCTTCGGCGAGATGCTGACCGTGTCGGCCGCGCATCGCCAGGGCCTGGACGACCTGCTGGACGAAGTGATCCAGCGCCTGCCGGAAGAAGGCAGCGGCGAAGAGCTGGACAACGATCCGAACCGCATCCGCATCGCCTTCGTCGGCCGCCCGAACGTGGGCAAGTCGACCCTGGTCAATCGCATCCTCGGCGAGGAGCGCATGATCGCCTCCGACGTGCCGGGCACCACCCGCGACTCGATCGCGGTGGACCTGGAGCGTGACGGCCGCGAGTACCGCCTGATCGATACCGCCGGCCTGCGCCGTCGGTCGCGCGTGGACGAGGTCGTCGAGAAGTTCTCGGTGGTCAAGACCATGCAGTCGATCGAGCAGTGCCAGGTGGCCGTGCTGATGCTCGACGCCACCGAAGGCGTGACCGACCAGGACGCCACCGTGCTCGGTGCCGTGCTCGACGCCGGCCGCGCACTGGTGATCGCCATCAACAAGTGGGATGGCCTGACCGAGTACCAGCGTGAGCAGGCCGAAACCATGCTGTCGCTGAAGCTGGGCTTCGTGCCGTGGGCCGAGTCGGTGCGCATCTCGGCCAAGCATGGTTCGGGCCTGCGTGAGCTGTTCCGCGCGGTGCACCGCGCGCACGAATCGGCGAACAAGACCTTCACCACCAGCGAAGTGAACAAGGCGCTGGAAGTGGCCTACGAGACCAACCCGCCGCCGACCATCCGCGGCCACGTCTCCAAGCTGCGTTACGTGCACCCGGCCGGTTCCAACCCGCCGACCTTCATCGTGCACGGCACGCGCCTGAAGGAGCTGCAGGAGTCGTACAAGCGCTACCTGGAGAACTTCTTCCGCAAGCGCTTCAAGCTGATCGGCACGCCGGTGAGCTTCATCTTCCGCGAGGGTACCAACCCGTACGAGGGCAAGAAGAACGTCCTCACCGAGCGGCAGGTCAAGGCCAAGCGGCGCTTGATGAAGCACGTCAAGGGCAAGTGATTCACGAGAAGGCGGCCGCAGGGCCGCCTTTTTCGTTGCGGAGAATCGGGTCAGATCCCATTTCCTCCGGAAAAGGGATCTGACCCCGGGTGCAGGGCGGGCGCTACCGCAGGCCTGCGGTGGACCCGTAGAGCCGAGCATAGGCTCGGCTCTACAGATGCTGGTCAAGGCGGCCTGCCGCCACGTGCGCGATAATGCCGCCATGAGCATCCAAGAGCTTTCCCCCGCGCAGGCACGCGAGCGCCTGGCCCATGGCGCGGTGCTGATCGATGTGCGCGAGGCACACGAACGGGCCGGCGGCATGGCCGAGGGCGCGCGCGGCGTGGCCAAGGGCGAGCTGCAGGCCGACCCGGCCGCACACCTGCCGCGGCACGACCAGGAGATCCTGCTGATCTGCCAGAGCGGCAAGCGCTCGGCCGACGCCGCGCAGTTCCTGCTGGAGGCCGGCTACACCCGCGTCGCTTCCGTGACCGGCGGCACCGTGGCCTGGCGCGAGCAGTCGCTGCCGCTGGTGCAGCCGCTGGCCAGCGCCGCCGACCGCGACTTCTACGATCGCTATTCGCGCCACCTGCTGCTGCCACAGGTGGGCGAGGCCGGCCAGCGCCGGCTGCAGCAGTCGCGCGTGCTGGTGCTGGGCGCGGGTGGGCTGGGCGCACCGGCTGGGTTCTACCTGGCCGCCGCCGGGGTAGGGCACCTGCGTTTTGCCGACCACGACCGCGTGGAGCGCAGCAACCTGCACCGGCAGATCGTGCATACCGAAGCCAGCGTCGGCCAGTTCAAGGTCGATTCGGCGCGCGAGCGGCTGCTGGCGTTGAACCCGTCGATCGACGTCGAGGCGGTGCCTGAGCGGGTCACGTCCGAGAATGTGGATGCGCTGCTGGCCGGGGTGGATGTGGTGCTGGATGGCTCGGACAACTTCCCGCTGCGCTACCTGCTCAACGACGCCTGCATCAAGCACGCCACGCCGCTGGTGTATGCCGCCATCGAGCGCTTTGACGGCCAGGTAAGCGTGTTTGACGCTGGCCGCCAGCGCGGCGTGGCGCCGTGCTACCGCTGCCTGTTCCCGGAGCCACCGCCGCCGGAGTTCGCGCCGAACTGCTCCGAGGCCGGTGTGCTGGGTGTGCTGCCGGGATTGGCTGGTGTGCTGCAGGCCACCGAAGTGCTGAAGCTGCTGCTGGGCATCGGCGAGCCGCTGGTCGGCCGACTGCTGCGCTTCGACGCGCTGGGCATGCGCTTCCGCGAGACCGGCATCCGGCCGGACCCGCATTGCCCGGTGTGCGCGCCGGGCGTGCCGTTCCCGGGATATATCGATTACGCCGCGTTCTGCCGGGGTGGGTGAGGCTGGCCGGGGCGTCATCCGCGCATGGCGTGGATCTACTGTAGAGCCGAGCCCGTGCTCGGCTGCTTCTGGCCTCGGCACGAAGAGCAGCCGAGCGTGGGCTCGGCTCTACAGGTTGTGGTTGTGCCAACCAAGCTTGGCACCCACCGACGCGGATGCATGGTTTCGGGATGATGCTGGGGGTCACTCCCGGTATCGTTCCATCTCCAAGACAATCCGGCGCAACATGCGTGCTATTGCCGTCATCGGCATTGCTCTATTGTTGAACGCGATTCTGGATCTTGGGGAAAGCACCGCATGGCGGTAGAAGCAGCGACCAGCGAGCTGGTCAAGGTCGTCGCCCTGTTGGGCGCGGCGGTGGTGATGGTGCCCTTGTTCCGCCGGGCCGGCCTGGGCTCGGTGCTGGGCTACTTCGCCGCTGGCCTGGCGATCGGACCGTTCGGGCTGGGCTGGTTCTCCGACCCGCAGGCGATCCTGCATACCGCCGAGCTCGGCGTGGTGATGTTCCTGTTCGTGATCGGCCTGGAGATGCGGCCCTCGCACCTGTGGAGCCTGCGCAAGGAAATCTTCGGGCTGGGCACGCTGCAGATTGTCACCTGTGCGCTGGTGCTGACCAGCATCGCCAAGCTGTTCGGGTTGCCGTGGCAGGTGGCCTTCATCGGTGCCACCGGCTTTGTGCTGACCTCCACCGCAGTGGTGATGCAGCTGCTGGCCGAGCGCGGTGACATCGCGCTGCCGTCGGGGCAGAAGATCGTCTCCATCCTGCTGTTCGAAGATCTGCTGATCGTGCCGCTGCTGGCGCTGGTGGCGTGGATGGGCCCGAGCGCGGGCAGTGCCGATGGCGAGGGTTCGCGCTGGCTGTCAGTGGCGATCGGGGTCGGCGCCATCGTCGGCCTGGTGCTGGTCGGCCGCTTCCTGCTCAATCCGCTGTTCCGCGTGCTGGCCGAATCGAAGGCGCGCGAGGTGATGACCGCCGCCGCATTGTTGGTGGTGCTGGGCGCGGCGCTGCTGATGCAGCTGTCCGGCCTGTCGATGGCGATGGGCGCGTTCCTCGCGGGCGTGCTTCTGAGCGAGTCGACCTTCCGCCACCAGATCGAGGCGGACATCGAACCGTTCCGCGGCATCCTGCTGGGCCTGTTCTTCCTCAGCGTGGGCATGGCGCTGGACCTGGGCGTGGTGGCTGGCAACTGGCAGCTGATCCTCGGCCTGGTGCTGGCGTTGATGGTCGCCAAGGCGCTGTGCATCTACGTGGTGGCGCGCATCATGGGTAGCGACCACGCGCAGGCGCTGGACCGCGGCGTGCTGATGGCGCAGGGCGGCGAGTTCGCCTTCGTGCTGTTCTCTGCCGCGGCATCGGCCGGTGTGATCAACCTGGAGATCAATGCCAACTTCACCGCCGTGGTGGTGTTGTCGATGGCGCTGACCCCGCTGGTGGTGCTGGTCTACAAGCGCATCGCGCCGAAGCCGACGGTGAACATGGACGGCGTGGACGAGGCCGAGGGTCTGTCCGGCAGTGTGCTGCTGATCGGCTTCGGCCGCTTCGGCCAGGTCGCCAGCCAGTCGCTGCTGGCGCGCGACGTGGACGTGACCATCATCGACAACGATGTGGAGATGATCCAGAGCGCCGCGCGTTTCGGTTTCAAGATCTATTACGGCGACGGTACGCGACTGGACGTGCTTCATGCCTCGGGCGCGGCCACCGCGCGTGCGATTGCGGTGTGCGTGGACAAGGCCGAGGCCGCCGACCGCATCGTCGAACTGGTGTCGCACGAGTTCCCGCAGGCCAAGCTGATGGTGCGCTCGTTCGACCGCGAACATTCGCTGCGGCTGATCCATGCCGGCGTCGATTTCCAGATCCGCGAGACGTTTGAATCGGCGGTGTTGTTCGGCCAGGCCGCGCTGGTGGAACTGGGTGCGGATGAAGACGACGCGGTGGAGATTGCCGAGCAGATCCGTCGCCGCGATGCCGAGCGTTTCGAGCTGGAGATTGCCGGTGGTGGCTTGAATGCCGGCGCCAAGATGGTGTTCGGCAATTCAGCCCAGGGCGTGCCGACGCCGACGCCGTTCACCGCGCCGAAGCGGGCAAGCAAGACGTTGAACCCGCAGGACGTGCCGGAAGAGGAAGAATGAGGTTTGCGGGTCGGATCCCTTTCCAGCGGAAAGGGCTCTGACCCGCTACGTCGTGCTGGGGTCAGAGCCCTTTGCCTGTGGCAAAGGGATCCGACCCCGCCAGGACCCCATCCTGCGGTGGGCGAGGGGGCCTGAATCAGGGACAATAGCGTCCCCGCCGCCCCACGCCTGCTCCCGATGACTGATTCCGCCGCCCCGCATCCTGCCCGCATCCTCGATGGCCGCCGCATCGCTGAGGACCTGCTCGACAGCCTGAAGGTGCGCGTCGACGCCCGCGTGGCCGCCGGTGGCAGCCGCCCGGGTCTGGCCGTGGTGCTGGTCGGTGGCGACCCGGCCTCGACCGTGTACGTGCGCAACAAGCGCCGTGCCGCCGAGAAGGTCGGCATCGAAGCACATGACTACGACCTGCCGGCCGGTACCACCGAAGCCGAGCTGCTCGACCTGATCGACCAGCTCAACGCCGACCCGAAGATCAACGGCATCCTGATCCAGCTGCCGCTGCCGGGCATCCCCGACGCGCGCCGGCTGATCCAGCGCATCGACCCGCGCAAGGACGTGGACGGCTTCCACCCGGAAAACGTCGGCCACCTGGCCCTGCGCGAGTTCGGCCTGCGCCCGTGCACCCCGCGCGGCATCACCACGCTGCTGGGCCACACCGACCAGCCGGTGCGCGGCCGCAACGCCACCATCGTTGGCGTGAGCAACCACGTCGGCCGCCCGATGGGCCTGGAGCTGCTGATTGCCGGCTGCACCGTGACCAGCTGCCACAAGTTCACCCCCAAGGACGTGCTGGAACAGGCCGTGCGCAACGCCGACATCCTGGTGGTGGCGGTAGGCCGCCCCGGCATCGTGCCGGGCGAGTGGGTGAAGCCGGGCGCGGTGGTGATCGACGTCGGCATCAACCGCTTGGATGACGGCCGCCTGGTGGGCGATGTCGGGTTTGAGGCGGCTGCCCAGCGGGCGAGCTGGATCACCCCGGTGCCGGGTGGCGTGGGCCCGATGACCGTGGCCACGTTGATGCAGAACACCCTGGAAGCGGCGGAAGCGCTGAGCTGACCTTTTGGGGTGGGGGCAACCGTTGGCCTGCTCCTGGTAGGTGCCAACCTTGGTTGGCACACATCCATCGGGGCCATCGGCCCATCTGGGGTGCCGGTGTCGGACGGATCGTGCCAACCAAGGTTGGCACCTACCAAAGGCGGTTCCGTGGGGGTTCCCAGGCGGCGCGTGGCCCCGGTCCGTCGCCCTGAACCAATCGCCGCCGGCGCGACACTGCGTCGCATCTACCCCCTGCCACGCGGCGCGGAAAAGGGGTAAAATGTCGCGCTTCCCCACATCTCGGGTATGCCGATGCTGCGCATCCAGGCTGAAGCACTCACTTACGACGACGTCTCGCTCGTCCCCGCCCACTCGACCATCCTGCCCAAGGACGTCAACCTCGAAACGCGGTTGACCCGAGACCTGAAGCTGAAGCTTCCGATCCTGTCCGCCGCGATGGACACCGTCACCGAAGCCCGCCTGGCCATCGCCATGGCCCAGCTCGGCGGCATGGGCATCATCCACAAGAATCTCAGCTTGGAACAGCAGGCCGCGGAAGTGGCCAAGGTCAAGAAGTTCGAGGCCGGTGTCATCCGCGACCCGATCACCGTCGGCCCGGAAACCACCATCCGCGACGTGCTGGCCCTGACCCAGGCGCACAACATCTCCGGCGTGCCGGTGGTGGGCAGCGACGGCCAGCTGGCCGGCATCGTGACCCACCGCGACATGCGCTTCGAGACCGAGCTGGACGACCCGGTCCGCCACATCATGACCAAGAAGGATCGCCTGATCACGGTCAAGGAAGGCGCCGCGTCTGATGAAGTGCTGCAGCTGCTGCACCGCAACCGCATCGAAAAGGTGCTGGTGGTCAATGATTCGTTCGAACTGCGTGGCCTGATCACCGTCAAGGACATCCAGAAGAACACCGACTTCCCGAACGCTGCCAAGGATCTGTCGACCCGCCTGCTGGTCGGCGCTGCCGTCGGCGTGGGTGGCGATACCGATCGCCGCGTGGAAGCGCTGGTCGCCGCCGGCGTGGACGTGATCGTGGTCGATACCGCGCACGGCCACTCGCAGGGCGTGCTGGACCGCGTCAGCTGGGTCAAGAAGAACTTCCCGAACGTGCAGGTCATCGGTGGCAACATCTGCACCGGCGAAGCCGCACTGGCGCTGCTGGACAGCGGCGCGGACGCAGTGAAGGTCGGCATCGGCCCGGGCTCGATCTGCACCACCCGCGTCGTCGCCGGCGTCGGCGTGCCGCAGGTCACCGCGATCGATCTGGTGGCTGAAGCCCTGCAGGACCGCATCCCGCTGATCGCCGACGGTGGCATCCGCTACTCGGGCGACATCGGCAAGGCGCTGGCCGCCGGTGCCTCGACCATCATGGTCGGCGGCCTGCTGGCCGGTACCGAGGAATCGCCGGGCGAGACCGAGCTGTACCAGGGCCGTTCGTACAAGAGCTACCGCGGCATGGGTTCGCTGGCTGCCATGGAGAAGGGGTCGAAGGACCGCTACTTCCAGGACGCCGCCACCGCCGACAAGCTGGTGCCGGAAGGCATCGAAGGCCGCGTGCCGTACCGCGGCCCGGTGGGCGGCATCATCCACCAGCTGATGGGCGGCCTGCGCGCCACCATGGGCTACGTGGGCTGCGCCACCATCGAAGACATGCGCAGCAAGCCCAAGTTCGTGAAGATCAGCGGCGCCGGCCAGCGTGAGAGCCACGTCCACGACGTGACGATCACCAAAGAGCCGCCGAACTACCGCGCCTGATGCGCTTGCGAACTGCTCTTGCGATTACGGGCAGCCTGCTGATGGCAGGCTGTTCGTTGTCCGAACCGCCGCCGCGCTCCGGGTCTCCGGGCGCGGCGGTTTCGCAATTGCAGGACGTGCAGGCCTGCCAGAACGCGTTCTCGCTGCCGAAGGGCTGGCAGGTGCAGCCCGCAGGCGAACAGCGCTGGCTGCTGAAAGGTACCGGCGAGCGCCCGCTGCAGGTCATCCTGCGGTGCGTTACCGATCTGGGTGACAGGCTTGAAGATCCCGTGGTCATCGCCGAGCTGGGGCCGCTGGAGCCGAAACGGATGAGCGCGCAGTCCGCGTTCTGGGGCAACGCCGTGGATTCCGGTTACCCGATGCACGCCATGCAACGGCGCATCGTGCCCGGCACCGAAGTGCAGGAAATCGCCGAACTGCCGCGCGCCGACCGGGCCAACCCCAACGCGCCGCACAGCCTGCTGATGCTGCGCTGGGACGAGGAAGACCCCTCACATATTCAACAACGCGAGGCGTTCATCGCCACGCTGACGCAGAGCCTTGAAGCGCCGGGCGCTGCGAAAAACACCACTGGAACGGCACCATGACCAACATCCATAACGACAAGATCCTCATCCTCGATTTCGGCGCGCAGTACACGCAGCTGATCGCCCGCCGCATCCGCGAGCTGGGCGTCTACTGCGAAATCTGGGCGTGGGACCACAACCCGGCCGAGATCGCCGCGTTCGGCGCCAAGGGCATCATCCTGTCCGGTGGCCCGGAATCGACCACGCTGCCGGGTGCGCCGGCCGCACCGCAGGAAGTGTTCGACAGTGGCCTGCCGATCTTCGGCATCTGCTACGGCATGCAGACCCTGGCCGCGCAGCTGGGCGGCGCGACCGAAGCGGCGGATCAGCGCGAATTCGGCCATGCCGAAGTGAACGTGATCAACCCGGATGCGCTGTTCAAGGGCCTGAGCGACCACGGCGGCGAGCCGAAGCTGAATGTCTGGATGAGCCACGGCGACCATGTCTCCGTTGCACCGCCGGGCTTCACCATCACTGCCACCACCGACCGCATTCCGGTGGCCGCCATGGCCAACGAAGAGAAGCGCTGGTACGGCGTGCAGTTCCACCCGGAAGTGACCCACACCCTGCAGGGCCAGGCGCTGCTGCGCCGCTTCGTGGTGGACGTGTGCGGCTGCCAGACCCTGTGGACCGCCGCCAACATCATCGACGACCAGATCGCCCGCGTGCGCGAACAGGTGGGCGATGACGAAGTGATCCTGGGCCTGTCCGGCGGCGTTGACTCGTCCGTGGTGGCCGCACTGCTGCACAAGGCCATCGGCGAGAAGCTGACCTGCGTGTTCGTGGATACCGGCCTGCTGCGCTGGCAGGAAGGCGACCAGGTGATGGCGATGTTCGCCGAGCACATGGGCGTAAAGGTGGTGCGCGTGAATGCCGCCGACCGTTACTTCGCCGCGCTGGAAGGCGTGAGCGACCCGGAAGCCAAGCGCAAGATCATCGGCAACCTTTTCGTTGAGATCTTCGACGAAGAGTCGAACAAGCTGAAGAACGCCAAGTGGCTGGCGCAGGGCACCATCTACCCGGACGTGATCGAGTCGGCCGGCAGCAAGACCGGCAAGGCGCATGTGATCAAGAGCCACCACAACGTGGGCGGCCTGCCGGAGCACATGAAGCTGGGCCTGGTGGAGCCGCTGCGCGAGCTGTTCAAGGACGAAGTGCGCCGCCTGGGTGTTGAACTGGGCCTGCCGCGCACCATGGTCTACCGCCATCCGTTCCCGGGCCCGGGCCTGGGCGTGCGTATCCTGGGCGAAGTGAAGCGCGAATACGCCGAGCTGCTGGCCAAGGCCGATGCCATCTTCATTGATGAGCTGCGCAAGGCGGACCTGTACGACAAGACCAGCCAGGCGTTTGCCGTGTTCCTGCCGGTGAAGTCGGTGGGCGTGGTGGGTGATGCGCGCGCTTATGAGTGGGTGATTGCGCTGCGGGCCGTGGAGACGATTGATTTCATGACCGCGCATTGGGCGCATCTGCCGTATGAGTTCCTGGGGACGGTGAGCAACCGGATCATCAATGAGTTGCGGGGGGTGTCGCGGGTTGTTTATGACATCTCGGGGAAGCCGCCGGCTACTATTGAGTGGGAATGAATTTAGGTCTTTCGAGGACTATCGCCAGCTATCGAAAAACTGCCGTAACGCGTTGAAACTGAAGTAAATTCGTTGCGGCACTTATTGGTGACTATCGCTGAGCAGCAGAAAAGATTGGCGGTAGAGCTGACGGTAAAAATCGCGGCCAGATTAAGACACTCTCATTCACTACTCAGACTTTTACCGTCTTTGACGGTAAAAGTCTTCTCGGGAATGCTTGTTTTATGGGGCTTTCCGGGCATCAACAGGTCTCCTGACCCCTGACGGTAAAAGCCGTCACCAACAGGAGGAAAACCTCGATGCTTACCGACATCGCGCTGCGTGATTTGAAGCCTAACTCATTGACTTATAAGGCTTCTGGTCGGGGCGGGATGTACGTGACGGTATCGCCCACCGGTACCGTCACCTTCCGCTACGACTACCGTCTCAACGGCCGCCGCGAGACCCTGACCATTGGCCGCTACGGGCCGGCGGGCATTTCGCTGGCGATGGCCCGCGAAAAGCTGATCGACGCCAAAAAGGCCGTCGATCAGGGCAAGTCCGCCGCGCTGGAGAAGCAGCGCGAAAAGCGCCGCCTGACCGCCGCCAAGACCTTTGGCGACGTGACCGAGAAGTGGTTGGCTGGCGCTCGGATGGCCGACAGCACCAAGGCGATGCGTAAGAGCATCGTCGATCGGGACGTCCTGCCGGCCTTCCAGAACCGGCAGCTCAACGAGATTACCGCCGATGACCTGCGCGCCCTCTGCAACAAGGTGAAGGCGCGCGGTGCGCCCGCCACGGCGGTGCACGTCCGCGACATCGTGAAGCAGGTCTATGCCTTCGCCATCCTGCACGGTGAGAAGGTGGACAACCCGGCTTAGGGTGTCAGTGCCGCGTCGATTGCGACCTTCGTGCCGAAGGATCGCGCCTTGTCGCCTCTGGAGATCCGGCTGATGGCGCGGCAGATGGAATCGGCATGGGTTCGAACGGGCACATTGATCCGAGTCGCGGATCCTTCCGCCGTGAATGCATGGATCTATGCCAACGTCGGCAATGGAGACTCCTTGTCGTACGATCTGGCTCCATTCCATTCGGCGTATGGAAACGGACTTCAGGTAATAGCCGGTCAAGCCAAGCAGGAGGGCGTGACCAAAGCGAGTTACTATCTTGAATTTGAAGGGCGCGACTGTGTCAAACATCCGTCGCCGCACTTGTGCATGGAAATGTAGTACCTGTTAAGTTGTTGGAGCGGGGGCATCAGCCCCCGCTTTCATGCGGGGATAGGATGCATAGAATCGCACTCTTCTTAGTCGGGGTTGGCGCCATGGGCCTTTCAGGCTGCGCGACCACTGTACTCCCGAAAGGGCTTGCCTCCGCCGGATACACTGAAGTGGTTTCCGTCCCCCTAGGCCCTTTCCGCTACTTCCATACGGCGTCCATGCTTCCTGGGAAAAACGCCGTAGGCACCACCTACTTCGTCCGCTGCGCGAACACGGAGCGGGCCATCAACCTACAGATCGCGGATGGGCTTGCAATTGACGCCGAAGAGGCCTGCACGCGTGTCGATGCGGCGGCTGCCTTGTCCGAATCATGGATACCGGCAGCATCAAACCGCTATCGGATCCTCCTTGCACAAGAAGGCACGGCAGCAGGCGTGCGGACAAGATCGCTCGGTCGCTTTGCCACGGGAAGGACGCTTGCACTCGCGTCAGCCGTCTACGGCGATCCGCATCAGACCTTCGCGAATCTGGTTGACCTGGTGGCGCACGAGGGCCTTCATGCATTGGGCCACGCTACAAGGCATCCTCGAGCGCTCGACGAAAGAAGCGCTTACTACGCGGGTCTATGCGCGCAGCTTCAGATCAAAAACGGCCTCATCACCGAGGAGGGCTTGCCGGGTGCCCCTCTCGCGTCCGGTGACCGGGCGGTACGCTACTCCTCGCAGGCGGCCTATCGCGTGCGACTGGAAACCTACCCGTTGCTGGCGGGCGAAGGCATTCGGCTCGGGGCTCCATCCGGAGAGTCGATGCTGCAACGGTGCCAGGAGGTCAGACGCGAGATGCATCGGCTTCAGTAAGGGCGCGTCGATCGACACGCCGACAGCAAACGGACGCCGTCCGTTGCACAGAACTCTGTGAGAAGGCGAACGCAGAGCATGACAGCTGACAAGGATTTCACTCACTACATCGACCGGTGGGCGCTGCTGCCCAACGGTGATCCGATCATCACGCGTTCAAGTCGACTTCTCCCGGTTCTTCACGATCGCAAGCCGGCCATGTTGAAGATCGCGATCGAGCGAGAGGAAAAATGGGGCGCTGGCCTTATGATCTGGTGGGCCGGGATCGGTGCTGCTCGCGTTCTTAAGCGCGAGGGCGATGCAATCCGTCTTGAACGGGCGACAGGCACTCGCTCACTGGGTGAGATGGCGAAACACGGGAAGGACGACGAAGCGAGCCGCATCCTCTGCGAAACCGTGGCAACACTTCACGCACCACGCGAGGCAGCGCCTCCGACCCTTATCCCGCTGTCTGACTGGTTTTCAGGCGCTGATCGCCGGACGCGAAGGCGAAATACTCGCCCGTTGTGCCGACACCGCGCGGAGGCTTCTTGCCGATCCGGGCGACGTGGTCCCGCTGCACGGTGACATACACCACGGGAACATTCTCGATTTCGGAGACAGAGGTTGGCTCGCCATCGATCCGAAACGGTTGAAGGGCGAACGGGGATTCGATTACGCCAACCTCTTCTGCAATCCGGATCATCCGATCTTGGGGGAGCACCGCATGGCGCTGTGCGCTTCGCCGGCGTTCCTGGCGCAGCAAGCCCTGCCGGAGAGCCTCGAGGCGCTACAGGCGTTGGACGCCGTGGCGTACAGCCGGCATGGGCGAGGAGCGGAGTGGAAGGTGGTGGTCGACGGCCGGACGCATGCGCTCCGGCCGAAGGCGCGGATGCTGCTGGACGACATGCAGGGGGTGCTGGTTGCGGCCGTCGCAGGGCTAGGTGTGGCGTGGTTGCCGTACTGGCTGGTGCGCGATGCGCTGATGGATGGGCAGTTGCAGGAGGTGTTTCCGGCGGCGTCCAGTCCGGTCTATCCGATCCACGCGGTCTGGCAGCGCATGCCGCACCTGCCGTTGAAGACGCGCGTCACCGTGGACGCGCTGCTGCAACAGCTGCCCGGGCGTTTGCAGGACGTGGAGGGGCCGCGGGCCTGAGTCTTCCTCTTCCCATGCGGGCTGTGTCTCCGCCAGGATTGCCGGACCGCTCGCGTCGACGAGGCTGGGCGTGGCACGGTCGTGGCGATGCGCGTCCCGGCCCGATCGACGAGTCCGCCGCGCACTGGCGCGCTCGCGACGCGGCGTCCGAATGGCGTGCTCCCTGGAGCGTCTTGCGGACCGGCGCCGTGGGCGGCGGGATGCTCAGCTGAACAGCTCCGCCAGCCAGGCGCCTATCGGCAGGCGCGATGCGCCGAAGACGCCGGATAGGGCAAGGACGAGCGTGGTCAGGACGATGCGAATGTCACGCGAGATCAGGGCGTGCAGGCGTGCCCGGTCATCCTTGAAGGCACAGTAGGGCGCCTCCCCGGATCGCGGGACTCGCGCCTGGCTCCTGCGCGGCGTCGGCGGTTCATGGGTGTTGGCCATGATCCGTCTCCGCCACTTGGCTCTTGGCCGGGTTCTTGCCCTTGGCGCGCTTTGGCTTCTTGCCTGGGGTGACCGGCGTGTCTGGCGATTCGTCGGCCTGCTCGGCGGCGTCCAGTTCCGCCATGCGCTGCTGGTATTCGTGAATGTCGCGCTTGGCGCCAATCTCGGTCAGCCGGTCCTCGAAGCGGTCCGCCAGGCCGGCCTGCAGGGCGTTCTTCTCATCCAGCTGCGCAAGGACCACATTGGGATTGAGCAGCAGCACATAGTGGAACTCGCCGCTGGTGCCCTTCTTGGTCCGAATGAAGCCCAGCTCGCGCAGACGCTTCATGCGCCGGCGCCACGTGTCGGTGGCGCGCTCGCCGGTGTAGCCCGCTTCTGCCGCGAACATGGCCGGCGACTCGATGACGATGAGCGGATGGTCGGGTGCGCGCGCCCAGAGGCAGAACAGGGTATGCCCGGCCGCGTTGCCCTTCGATTGCATGTCGATCGCCTGCATGGCGATGGGAAGCGTGCGGGGAATGGTGGAGTAGCCGTCGTTGGTCTTTCGGTTCCACAGCGGTTCGCGGATGTAATCCGGGAAATGCTTCGCCATTTGCTCCGCCGCGCGTTCGGCCATCTTGGGGCGCGGGAGCCGGATTTTGGTCTTCGTCGTCATCGCTGTGTACGGGTAGGGGCCTGGGAACTATTACAGGCCACCGATGCCCGGATTGCCAGCCGTGAGTAGACGCAAGTCAGACTGTACTGGGGCAATGATCTCTCCCCATAACAAGCATTAGGCCGCGAGATGTGCTGCGTCGAAACCCGGTCCAGTTCGCACTATTCCGCAGGCTTGATGGCGCAAACACCTTTCTTTTCAATTGGTTGGGGCAGTTTGGTGGTGCTCGCGGTACTCCAGTGCTCGAGGTGCTCGGCGTGCTCCCGGCTCCCGTGCCGGGGAGGATTGGCAGGGAGGGGGGGGGAGCGGGCGGCCTCCGGGGAGGAAAAAGGGCCTCCGGAATGCCTTTGCGGGCGCCGATCCAGGACCACCCGTGCGCTTGGTCGGTGGCGGGCTGCGCTCCAACAGGTGCCCTCGCTCGCGGGTGGAATGCGAGCGGCTGGGTTGTGGCCGCGGTCCCGCCCAAGGCGCACGACCGGTCGACGTGGCTGCGGTCGAGCCGCCCCAACGATCAGAAGGCCGGTGGCTCTTTCGGTGGTGTGTAGGGCACCTTGCCGTCGCCGAGGAAGATCTTGGTGTTGGCAGCCCCGACTCGATTGCAGAGAACGTCGCCCACGTGGGGACGATCCGTCCTGCACTTGTCGCGCAGATGCCTCAATCGGACACCGGCATGGACAGCGGACCCGCATCGTCGCTCGGCGGGGCGTGATTCTGGCTGCAGGCGGGTTCGACCACAACATGCGGATGCGAGCGGACTACCAGTCGCCCTCGCTGAACCGACGGCACGCGAGGGAAGGGGCCATGAGCCTGTCGGACAAGGTCAGCGCCGAGACCTTGGCGCTGCGGGCGAAGCCACGTACCGTTACGCGCCTGAACCGCCGAACGCTGGTCTTCCTCGTGGGCGGCCTGTCGGCCGCAGTCCTGGCAGCGACGTTGTGGGCTTTGCAGCCCCATCGGCGCATCGTCGAACATCTGACCGAGCTGTACAACGTCGAGCGAGTGTCCAAATCCGAAGGACTCGACACCCTGCCTTCGGACTATTCGAAGCTGCCGACGAAAGTGCCGGAGCTGGGTCCGCCGCTGCCCGGTGACTTGGGGTCCGCCATCGTAGCTTCGCAGCAGCCGGTAGTGCCCACCTATGCGCCGCCAGGTCAGGATCCGGAAGACACCTTGCGCAGAGAATCCGAGGCCGCGGCCGCCTCGTCGGTGTTCTTTCATGCCGGCAAGCAGGGCCAGACTGCAGCAGCGGCGTCCGGGGAGGGCGCGGCGATCCCGTCCTTGTCGACCTCCGTCTTCGACCCGATGGCGGCCGGCCCGCTGTCGACCTCCGCACAACCGGTCGATCCGAGCGTTGTGCAGAACCAGCACGACCAGGAAGCGGCCTTCCTGAAGTCCGGGTCTACGGAAACTCGCAACAGCGGTGACCTGCGCATGCCTGTCTCACCGTACCAGGTGATGGCCGGCACGGCGATCTCCGCAGCGCTGATAACGGGCATCCAGTCCGATCTGCCGGGCGATGTGATCGGAACGATGACCGAGCCGGTCTACGACACCGCCACTGGCAAATTCCTGCTGATCCCGCAGGGATCACGTCTCCTTGGCCGCTATAACAGCCAGGTCAGCTACGGACAAAGCCGCGTACAGGTGGTCTGGAATCGGGTCATCCTTCCCGACACCTCCTCGCTCGCCCTGGACGGACTCGTGGGAACCGGCCCTGCGGGCTACGCCGGGCTCGAAGACGGCGTTGACCGCCATTGGGGACGCATTCTGTCGACCGCGGCGCTGACGACCGTCCTCGGCGTCGGCGCCGAGCTGGCAGCTCCCGAGAACCGCCAGGACGGCAATCGGGTCGTGCTCGCCGGCAGGAACAGCGCACAGGACAGCATCAACCAGCTCGGGCAGGAGATGACCCGGCGCAACATGAACGTGCAGCCAACCCTGACCGCGCGGCCAGGCTTGCCGGTGCGCATCATCGTTGCCCGCGATCTGGTGTTGCGTCCTTATCAGCCGCTATTTCTCAATCGGGGAGCGATGCGATGAGCGCCACCAAGAAGTTGCGCCTTGGGCCGTTGCCCAAGCTCGAATCCACGCGGGTGACCTTTGTCTGCCCCGGTGGCCTGAGGGCGGATCTTGATCGGTATGCCGCGCTCCACGCGCAGACCTATGGAGAGCCGGTGGACGCTGTGGTCCTGATTCCGCTGATGCTCGAGGCGTTCATGGCGAGGGACCGGGGATTTAGGCGCCGGAATCTGTAGACGTCCCTTCAGCGGTCAGGATCGTTGCGGCCGTTTCTGAGAATCTCCAGCGCTGCCTGAAGGTGTCGCTCTTCTGGCCCCAAAGCGGAGAGCGACGAGAACACCGCCTTTGTTTGGTGCCAATAGATGGCGTGACTGATTGCGGGGCGCAGCGCGTCGAGTTCTTGGCTCGTCAGAGATGCAGCAAACGCGCGAAGCCGAATCTCCGCTTTCTCTCGCCGTATGTGACACTCGCGACACAAGGCGCGCAAGGCACTAAGTGGATATTCCCAAGGCTCAAAGCCTTCTCGCATAGTCGCGTAGTAGCAGTGGTGGGCATCCAAGGGCTTCGTGGCTCCGCAATCCTGACATTGATGTCCTGCGCGAGCTTTTACAGCCGCTGCCTTCTTGCGCCATCTTTCATCTTGCAGCTTGGACGAATAGCTGCCTGAGAGGCGAGAGTAGTCATACCCTTCGATAGGGTAGAAGCCCATGCTCCAAGAATGCCCAAGCTCATACCCGAAGCCGAACGAATCAATCAGGTCGTCGAATTCTTCGGTGTCCCCCCCGGAGTTCAACATGGTATGAAGTGTGCTGCCATCGAAAGCCAAGACTAGGAGTGAGTCGTCACCATAGGACTCGCCTCGCGATCGCCAGGTTTCGATGTCGACGAAGAACGCGTCTCCTAGTATTTCCTCTTTAATCATCCATTCGGTGAGAGCGGCGCGCATGCGCTCCAGGTTTCTGCCCATTGAGGTGAAATGCATCTTCTGCTCCAAAGGGAAGGGGCGGAGTTGGGTAGCGGCTGAGCATCTCATTGCGTCGGAGCAGGACATCCCGAGATTGTCGGCCGGCTGAGGATCTATATTGCCAACACCTGCCTTTTCCGGGGGGTGACATGTAGATTCGAGTTGCGTGAGGAGAGGTAGGGTGGCTGGGAGACCCGATCGACATGGCCGACCAACGGGGGGCTGGCAAGACCAGGGGGGAGATCGCAGCGTGGGGCAACAAACGTCCCCACGGCACCCCTACGGTCCCTCGTAGTAAGGGATCAGACTCGGAGCACCCTCAACTCCGGCCATCCCCCTTTGCAGAAAGTTTGGAAGATATTCCTCAGGCTCCACTACGTCGGAGTCGATGAGCAGGAACTGGATAGCCTTGTCGCCGGCGCCAGACGCAAGACGATAGATTTCTCGATACAGCGATTTGACCAAGTCGGGATTCATGTCTTCGCTGATGTTCTTGGTAGGGCTGTCGATGATCAAGACATTCGGCACAGGCAAATTGCGGTCCCTAGCTGTTTCGTGGACAGCCAATGCGTAGCAAACATTGAAGAGCGTCTTCTTGCCACCACTCCCTGCTTCCCAGAAAGTCCATTCCTGATCATCGTGCAGGATAACGGGGCGCCATGAGCGCGGATCGACAATGACTTCATCTTCTTCGGAAACCCCTGGAAAGCCGACGGACAACATGACTGCCTTGAAATTAATGGCAATGGCGGCTGCATTCTCATCGGCATTCTGCAAGTGCTTACCCTCCAGTTCGATGGCCGCCCTCAGACGGTCGATCTTACCCTGAAGTTGGGCCGCCTGATCTTCTAGCTCGCTGATTGATTCCGGCATCTTTCTGAGCTTCTCGAGTGAACGGATGCGCTCAGTCAACGTCGCATTCTCACGGTCCAGAGAGCGAACGCTCTCGATGAAGGCGGAGTCGTAGTGGGAGAGCTCTTGCTGCAAAACGCGGTCAAGGTCGATCTTCTCGGCTCTGAGTATATTGAAATTTCGAATTGATTGCGCCAGTGCTCGCTCTCGTCGTTGAATGGAGTCGTTGAGCTGATCGATGCGATCATTCAACTCGCGGCGAGCAGCTTCAAGTTCCAAGCTATCCATAGGGCCGTTAAGCTCTGTCTCCGAGCAGCACAGCCTGCATTTGCCCGTTTCGACCTGCCGCAGAGAGATATCGGTTGAGCAATCGGGACAGCGCATGTAGCTGACGCCGTCAAGGAGCTTGCCTGCTTGCTCCGTACGGTCGGCCTTTACTTTGGCTGTGATCAGCTCGGCCCGTAACGCGCGCTGCTCAGAAATGGCAATTTCGGTTTCCTTGATCGCTGCGCCAAGATCAGAAAGCTCCTCGCTCATTTCCCGCAACTTCGTGCGCTTGGGATCTGTCGGATGGATAATTTCTAGACGCTCGCGCTCCAGCTTGCTCCTGCGGCTCTCGCTCTCGGAAAGCTCCCGTCTGGCATTCTCGATGCGGCTTTCGACGTCGAGCTCGGAGCCCAACTCGAACCGATCCATGAACTCACGGATCTGATGTGCGGCCTCGCGCTTTCCCTTCTGCTGGTCGATCGCGCGGTACAGCTCCGTTTCTAGTTCGCTAAGTCGTTCGGAATGAAGCCCCGTAAAGAAACGCATGGCATCCTGGCTCTTGCGACTTCGGAACGGATCCTCCATTCTGAAGAATGACGAGTCCAAATGGGTCTGATCAAGGTAGCAGTACCACCAAATGTCGCGGAAGCTGAGCCGGATCATCGGAGAGTCCGGGTCTCGCATTCGCTTACGCACCTTAATGGGAGTTACGCCGCACAGATGGAATAGCAAGTCGCTAAGATTGTACACGCTGTCCCCAAGGATGGGCGTGGCGGCATCGGCCTCGAGCGGGGCATTTATCGACTCGATCTCATTGTCGCCAACTGACCAGGAGACACGTACGTACTGAGTGTCTGTTGCTGACCGCTCAAACGTGCATGTGTGGACATCAAAATCCGCGAACAATTGTGCTGAGACAAATTCCTTCTGGACGGCTGGTGTGCGCTCCAGCTCCCCGCCGAGGCAGTAGTCGATGAGACGTGCAACGGTTGATTTCCCAGTTCCCACCGGGCCATACAAGAACGTTACGGATGGCGAGAACATCACAACTTCCGTTGTGTGGCGAGTTGTCACGATCAGTCTTTTAAGTCGAATCTTCACGTGGGGATGGCCTTGTTTGAACGAAGCGAAACGATTTCTGGGAAAGTCTGATAGATGAAGCGCATCAGGTTAGTGCCTGTCAAATCGAAGTTTCGCTTCAGTAGTGCTGACCTTCGCGCGTAGGGCTCGAACAAGGGGTCCTCCGCAAGCTGGCGTGCGATCTCCCGACCGTTCTTGGTCAGTAGTATCACTACCTTTCTGCCTTCGATAGACACCGCAACAAGATTTTTGGCTATCAGAATGTTCAGGAATTCGCGGTAACGATGGTCCCAAGGCCCAAATCGGTATCGAACCATCTCGGATTCCACGCTCTGCCGCTCGTGATCTTCCAACTGAACCTCTCTCGTGCTCTTCCCCTTTGCCTGAAGTGCCCTGTCGAGCATCACCGGGTAGCGCAGGAGAAAGTCCAGCTTGGCGAGCTTCGTCAGTCCCTCTATCGAACCTTCATCATCTTCTTTAGAAAAGGCATTTAACAATAAGAGGATTCTTGCTAAATGCAATCCCGGGGCAGCGTCAAGGGCGGCGACTGCTTTAACGATGTCCATCAATCATCTTCCCAAGGCCTGTCAATGCTCCACTGCACCTTGCACTGAGAGGTGAGTGAATAGGTGAATCCCTCAAGGTGCTCAATGCTGCAATCGAACAGTTGTTCGCCTTGCGCTTTACGCTTCTGGAAGCGCTCTAGCAGATCTTTCTGCATGGTGGGTCCAAATGGATCACCATGGCTCTTGGTATTTTCGAAGGCCCGTGCAGCGTCGGTAAGAGCGATTGATCGGATATGGTCGTATCGCTCAAGTCCTTTGTCGCGACCTAGCTTCTTCGTCCACGTAATTCCGAGGTAATCGGCTTTATCCCGTAAGTTCTCCGCCGAACTCCGGGAGACAGCCGAGAATCCGCCCGCATCAAGCTTCTTGAACATCAAGTCGGTGCTGCCCTGTCCAGGCTCGATCCACTTTGAGGGCTCGCCAGACAATGGGGCAGGGGCGTTTATTCCATCGTCGAGAATAGCCAATAGGCGATCAACGGTAATGCGCTTGCCATTGATGCGTGATAGGACTTTGACTTCTTGTGCTTCATTTGAAATTATATAAGCGGGAAGCAGTTGCTCATGATCAAGGGATGATGCTCTCGCGCACTCATCGATTAAGGAATGAGCGGCACGTGAGACAGATGTGTGTACACAATCAGAAGCTGTCGGCCAACACTCAACCAAGGTTTGGATAAGGCGCATGTGTGAGTCCGTCAGCTTGGGTAGCTTATCTGTCGCCGAGCACTTCTTTAGCGCTTGAAATGCCACGGATTCCGTAACTTTTGCGTCGCGCGCGATGCGCTTGACCCATGTGCTTGCGTTGGATGGGAGATCCGAAAGCGCTTGCGCTTTGGCAATCGTCGCGATGATGTATCCGAGTGACTGGGCGTTCTTCGCCACGTAGAGGGGATGGTTGGTGAGGAATCGGTAGGCACAAAAATGATCGGGGTATTGATCTTCCATTTGGGCAAAGCGCGCAAATGCGCCCATTACTTGCGGGTCGCTCGCTTTCCAGATGGGCTGATTCGATTCTCGAGTCTTTACCTGCTCGCCGGTGAAGGTGTTATTGCGATGCTTGATTAAGATATCTTCATGATGCTCGCAGAAAACCTCAACGACATCTTGTGTTTCATCCAAGAGCATGCAGCAGTCTATTGCTGCCCAAGTGTACTGAAACCTGTATCGCCGCGCCGTTTCATCGCCCGGATCATGAGATGCAAGAACTTGATCCGGCGCGGGATTTGCAGAATCCTTTGTCGACATGTTTCCCCCTATTTGTCGTTACAGGGCCATTGCTTCCAAGCATGCATGCGTGCGAAGTGAGTGCCCCCTGCCTGCCGGCGGGGGCTTTCACATCCCCAATGGCACTCATTTCATCGTTAAATTGCCAAATTGGCAAGTTGCTGATGGATTCGCATAAGCGCTCTGAGTAGCCGCACTGTGAGCGCTGGTTGTCGGGGCACTCTGCAGGCAGTTTCGTCTGACGCTCGAAGACCTCGGGCCATGACTTTGGCGAAGACTTCGGGCGCGACCGTCAGGAGCAGTCGGAAAGTATTGGGATGTGTCTTTCGATATAGAGGTAGTCGCAGTAGCGGTCCGTCCTCCAGGCGGGCCGTCCAGACCATTAGCCACCGGTCGGCAGCGTGTGGTTGGACTGTAGGGTGGCGACGTCAAGCAAGTTGGTTTCGCTCGCTAGGTTAGGAAAAGATGTACAGTCTTAACGTTCTTTCGAAATGGCAGCAGGCGCACCAGTAGTTCCTTGGCGAATCAAGCAGTTGACGTGTCTATTCTGGGCTCTTGGGGGGGGGGGGGGGGCTACTTCGTAGAGCAGTTCAAGAACGGTTCGCTATGGCAGCCGAAACGCAAATGGTGGAGATCGAAAGCATCAATCGGCTGGTGATGAACCGCGTGGCCTATGAGTTCCATCATGGACCGGCAATCGCCTAGTCTCGATTGGAGAGTAATGGGCGCGATTACCTATTGGGCCTTCGAGCAAGTTGGCCGGGCACTTGGAGACCAATGACGTGAGACGATTTGACCAGAAGGAATTTCGTGCCATCGCCTGGGCGGCCGAGCCGGACAAAGCCGCCTGGTTGCTGGATGCCGAGGGCGCCATTGAGTTCCTGAAGAGTAACGCGACTTGCGAGGAGCTGGTGATCTACGCCAGCGCGGGCGCGGTGCTGATCCATGGGGTCCTGGCCCCGACGGCGCAGGTTACTCCGGCAGATCAGACCGACCTGCTCGGTGCGCACGTGATGTCAGACGACAGTTGGTGCATCCAGAAGTCATGGGGTGGAGGGCAGGGGCACAGGATCTATCTCGAACCGCCACTGACGCATCCGGGATGCAAGTCGCTGGTCGGAGGCGAGAAGCTGATCTTCCGCCGCTCGTTCACAGGTGTGGATACCGGCCCAGCACCTATCGAACTGAGCCAGAAGCTGGTGCACAGCCTAGAACTATACTGGGTGCCCGAGCGTAGCGCTTACTCGCGCCTCGATAGTAAGGGAGATATTGAAGACGTAATCAGGGTGATCTGGCTCAAAGCCCCGGAATCGGAAACCGGCGCGGTTGTTGTGACGATGCTGATCAAGGAACTGGCGACCTACATGGCGTTGTCGGACCTGTCGCTGGTCATCAAGTTCGATTTCACTCGATTCGATCCCGATAACTTCGCTGGATGGGCGCAGGATCGCCAATCGAGCCGCAAGCTGGGCCCCGATCTGTTTTACAGCGCCGGCCGCTCGACAAATGCGAGCTATGCCAACGGTTGCATGATCCTGAGAGCGGCCGTCACTGTGGATGAATTGATTCAGCAGTGGAAAGAGGAAGAGGACCCGACAACGAAGCAGTATGCGACGTTCAAGATCCAGGACTGGAAGAATCAGCGCAGTGTCGAGACCTCCTGCGCGCCAGAGTTCTTGTCCAACTACTTCACTCAGTCCGATAAGCCCTATGAAATCTCGCCCGTCTTCTTCCGACCCGATGTACTGGCTCGTTTCAAGAACGATCCGGAGAAGTACGACTTGACCGACCGCACCATCAGCTGTCGCAACGCCTGGTACCTCAAAACGTACGACATCAACGAAGCAGGCCAAGTGCACACCTATATCGGCTATCTGGCTGACTTGCCTTACGAAGAGCAGTTGTACTGGCGGTCCTTCAACGAGTGGCCCAAGGCGCCAATTTCGAAGCGGGCGTTGGAGAACGATTTCCAAGGCCAGTTCAGTAGTGAATACGACCCGCTGCAGATGCTCAAGTACAAGATCCGGCAACTCGACGAGGCGCCGCCGCCGTGGTGGAAGCCACGCGGAAGCGAGCTTTCGGATGCGGCTCGGTATCCCGCGACCGACTCGGTATCGGAGTGGGGCGATGAGATCCTCGCGCTAGACCAGCTTCTGGTGGAGGGCTTCCTGCAAAGGCCGCTGCAGAAGCTTGCTGCCGAAGCTGGACGCATGATCGACAAACAGTGGCAATCCCTGCGGCTGTTGCAGGACTATCTGGAAGCCCAAGGCTGTAACGCAGAGGAGGCGAAGGTGGTGATGGAGCCTCTTGCCCGGCTGCACAAGCTGCGTAGCGTTCTGAAGGGCCATGGGGCGCCATCCGAGCGCACGGCCGCGTCCAAGCAGGCGCGTACTGAACATGGCACGTTGCGTGCGCACTTCACAGCGCTGGCAGGGGAATGCGACACAGCCTTCATAAGGATCCTCACCATCTTCGGTGTCGCTATCAAGCTCGATTGACTACCAAGCCGCTGCATCGGTACGGCGTCTGCCTTTGGCCGAAGTCAGGCAATAACGTCCCGGTCAACGGACCGCCAGCCGCTCGCGAATTAGTGTCTGCAAAGGATCAGGATCTTGGGTGTGCACACGGTCTGCGCAGTTGAGGGCCGGATCGGCTAGTTCTAGGTTCACATCACCATGAAGTTCCGGGTCGTGGTGCGCCTTACTATTGAAGCCCCGCCATTGAGAGCGACAGGCGGGGTGCCTTAGGTGTCCAATGGCATACGTTAAGTTCATTTTTAAGGTATGCGTTGACATACTTTAAAGTGAGCGCTATCATTGTGCAATGAAAAATCTAGACGACCTCCTAGGGGGGGGCAGGGGCAACGAGCCGACGTTCAGCACCATGTCGGACGTCTCGGAGCAGATTGGAGAGCGCCTTCGACGCCAGCGCGTGGCTTTCGAGTGGCGTCAGTCGGATGTCGCGAAGCGAGCAGGCGTGTCCGTGCAAACCGTAAAGGCGATGGAGAAGGGTGACCCTATCTCGGGTGAGAGCCTTTTCCGCTTGCTGCTTGCGTTTGGGCATGGCCCGGACCTCCTCAGGGTGCTTGAATCCCCCCACTTTCCAAACCTCAACGCTCACAAACGCTACGTGGAAAATGCCAGTTCGGCCGCTTCGCTTCAGAAGCGGGTCAGGAGCAAGGTGGGGGCATGATTCTCGAAACCGCCTGGCTGGAGTCTCCGGTCCATCGATTGGAGGTTTGGACCCATCACCTGCCGCTGCCGGTACTGGTGGGTCACCTGAACTACGAGGTGCGTGCTGGACGGAGCTTTTTTGAGTGGAGCCATCAGGCAATTCAGCTGGGTATCAATCTGTCTCCGCTCAAGCTGCCGACCGGTGCCGGCGTCTGGTCTAGCGAGCAACAGCCCAACCTTCCATTGGATTACGAGGGGTTGCCAGGCCTGTTGAACGACGCCCTTCCAGATGGCTGGGGGCGCTATCTAATGGACAAGGCCATGGCCCGGCGGCGGATTGACCCGCAGTACATCTCGCCAGCTGCTCGATTGGCTTTCATTGCCGATCGGGCCTGGGGCGCCTTGAGCTTCCGCCCGGCCATGGAGGAGGAGGTCGAAGGGGAGGTGTCCCTGGTGGCTTTGAGTGAGGAGGTGGAGGCTGCAATCGAAGGGATGCTGGACGACGTCTCCAACGAGTTGCTGACCGCCGGCAGTTCTCCCCAAGGCGCTCGACCGAAGCTCATGCTCGATCTGGATGCCGGCATGAAGCAAGCTCGCACGAGCTCCCGAACCCCTTCGCCTGGCTACGCCTCTTGGCTGATCAAGTTTGCGGCGCGTGATGAGCCGCTTGATGCGCCGATACTGGAACAGGCCTGCATGGAATGCGCTAGGGAGGCGGGAATCGCGGTGATGGATAGCAGTTTGCTGGACATCAATGGTCAGATCGCGTTTGCCACGCGACGCTTCGACCGCGCGGGGCCGCATCCCACCTTCTGCCACACCCTTGGAGGGTTGATGCACTTCTCGCACAGACAGATCGGCCTGGACTACGTCAACATCGCGCAGGTCATGACGCGTCTAGGCATGTCCGGAGCGGCATTCAAGCAGGCCTACAGCCGGGCGGTCTTTAATGCCGTCATGAGTGTTCGCGATGATCATGCGAAGAACTTTGCCTTCATCCTTGATGGAGGGCAGCAGTGGGGGCTATCGCCGGCCTATGACTTGACCTACATGCAGGGGCCGGGCGGCTATCACACCCTGACATTTGCGGGTGGGGACGCAAGGGATCCCACCAGGAGCGATCTTCTGCGCTTGGCCGACTCCTATGGGATCGAAGCACCCGATGCGTCCAGGATCATCGATGGGATGCTTCCCCAGGCGGCCCGTTTCGGCGTCCTGGCAAAGCAGTTCGGCGCACGGTCAACGGTAGTCAATCCCGTGGTCAAGCGCCTGGGCGAAATTGGCAAGGGTCTGAAGCGATGATGGCGGAGGGGGAGTTCTCAGACCCTGTCTCTGCGCACTATCATGAGAGGTGATCGACAGTCTCAAGGTGCCGCCTCGGCGCCATGAGGTGAGCTGCCGCAGAAGATATATGCTCTCGACGGTAAAATGGGCGGTACTCACTCATGTCAATCACCGAAAATTCCTTTAACTACACAGACTTGCGCGATCTGTTGATGATCGAGTGGGAGTGATTTGAGAGAATGAGGGCGCCGAGAGGCGCCCTTGTTGTTTACATGGCTTCGTGGATACATTTCGAAAATGTTCTAAAGTGGAAAGAACTTGGGCGATCCAGAACTTCGGGCAAATTCTGGCGGGGATTGCGGATCGAACACGGGCTAGGAGAAAGGGGTTTAGGATGCAGCATCCCCGCGAATTATCATTGGCGATCGCAAATTCTCGAGGAGGCGTTCAGAAAAAGGCTCGATTGATGATCTTCCGTGCGGAAGGAGGGGCATATCCGTTCGGTACTTTTTTCTGTGAGGACGGCTTCTTTCATGCGGATGAAGATATCGCATTTTCTGTCGTAAAGTGCGGCGGATGGAGGTCGGTTGCCGACGAATTGCCATTTTCGGAATTTGCATGGGCATCTCCCGCGCAAGTTCGAATATTGGGGTCATTACTATTCTGTCAGGTGATTGACGAAGCTTGGGTGCGGCTGTACCCAGTAATTGGTCGGCATTTGGTTTTGGAGCCGGACGAACTCGATCTGGCGGACGTTAATGTCGTCCAGTTGATCAGATCTCGTATTTTGAATTCTTCGGATTTCCTATTGAATCCGAACGGAACTGCAGGTACTCCCGCATCCATTGGTTGTGCGAGATATGATCTGCTGAGCTCGGAATCCGTAGCGATGAGTAGATTTCCAAGCTCATATCGTAGTATCGATCCGGGAAATCTCGTCCTTATGCGCGGCATTCAGGCGCTGGTGAAGTCTGACATGCTTGGGTGCCATCAGGAGTTTGGCGAGGAGTCCGTCCTCTCCATTTATATCGCGATGGATGCTTCGTTCTCCCTGATCCAGAGGGAGCTAATCAAGGCAGGGAACCCAAATCCCTCCGCGAACGACGCCGCCAGATGGTTGCACAGAGTCTTTGACGAACCCTATGGCTTTGATGCACCTGGTGATTTTGAGAAATATCTTGGTGAGTTCTATGAGAACAGGATATCTGCAATACATCCGGCCAGTCGCTTTGGGGACTGTCCATTCCCTCCGGCGATTTGGGGTGATGCGATTCATCTAAGATCTATTCTTCGTCAGGTTTTTTCCTATCTTGTGCATGGAGCGCATTTTGACGACTTTGATTCTGCGGTTTCAAGGTTTCATTGCGCGTGATTTAGTGTCTAGGGACTGAAGGGGCAATTGATAATTAATTATCAATTACATGAAATTTTAGAAATTCTAGTACGCGTGCACGATGTCGGACTCCAAGTCTCTCACTGCCTTTGTAATTTTTAAAGTGAGGAGTCGGTCTACTTTCTCGTCTGACATTGCGGCTACGCGCTCTCCAAGCCACATTGATAGGCGCTCGCGCTTCTGTGCGGCGCTAAGATTGTCGAAGTTTGGGATGTAGCTCCCAGCCTCCAAGCTCTTTCCACTGAGCTCGTAGTATGTCTTGATAAGGGACTTGGGTTTGAATTTATCCTTTAGCCCAAAGCGATTCATTAGCTTGGAGATTGTCCAGTTTACGGCGCGCAACTGTGATGTTTCTGTGATCTGTGAAAAATAGCAAACCCATCCGAGTCTTTTGTTGTTGAAGGTGCATCCCGTGATTCTTAGATTTATTTTCCACTTGCAGTATGCGAGGGCTCTGGATCTCTCGGCATCGCTCCGGGCTGCTGAGGCCTTGTGCTTGTAGGCTGTAAGAATTTTCGCAATTGAAGATTCAAATCTCAGTATGCTCTCGCGTCGAATTCGAATTCTATTGCTGCTGATGAGGTAGCCTAAAAAGCTGAACTCTTGGTTTAGTTTATCTATCTTTGTTTTTGAGTCTCCTCCTGGCTCATGGGCCTTGAGACCCATTTTCTTAAGCCTAGTGATGATCTCACTGGCGGTCGGTGCTGCCTGATCACTTGACGTCAGAATGAGTATGTCGTCGACGTATCTGCAATACCAGATTCCCTCAATCGAATTGAAGTGTTTATCTACTTCAATCATTGATATCTCGGCCAGTAGATTGGAAACTGCGAGGCCTTGGGGCACACCTATTGCGGTAGGCTTTAGGCCCTTCGATGTTTTTGATTCTGGCACTGTCGGTGTCGTGATGGCACTTCGGATTAGAGATCGAATTTCGATTTTCCTGATTCTCTTCCAGGTGCTTCCAAGAACTAGCTTGTGCGGAATGGATGGATAAAATCCTTGAAGATCTATCTTAGCGAACTCGGAAAATTCGCCGGATGATAGTTTCTCCTTGAGTGTCTCGATCGCGATGTGGGGCAATTTAAGCTTGGCTTCGGGATAGACGTCGCCCAAGCATTCGCAAAGTGCGCGCAATGTTATACGGTCTCGGACAGTTGGAATTGAAATTTGTCGCGGCTTTGAGTTGTAGCCTTTTGATATGAGCTTCTCTTTATAGGCCGTAAACTTGTACTTGCCTTGGATGATCTTTGAATTAATTAACGAAATTTCATCCCCGAGTCTTTCTCCTAGGGTCGAAGGCTTTACTCGGTCGATTCCGATGGCTGAAGACTTTGATATGCGCTCCGCGTATATCTCGATCAAGTGATCCTTCGAGAACCTGGCTCTGAAACTCTCAGGGGCCTTCATTGGTAAGTATCCATTGCGCAGTACGCTGCAATTAAAGGGGTGGCATAGAGGGTTATTATCAATATGTACCTAAGTATTATTGATGCGATGCCTCTTGCGTACTCAATTTTGGTGGGAATTCTGCTTGTCAGACCAGTGGATAACACTCGCGCCAAGATGTCATCCATTGATGTATGATTCTCGCTGTCCCTGAGCAGTCCGGCGTACAAATCTTGCTCTGCGAGAGTTGGACCGGTTGGCTGGATGTCGTTGTAAAGTTTCTGCAAATGCAAGTAGTTCCCTCGCATCAGCATGGCACGGCCTCTGAAATCCCTGTTCGTTACAGATAGTGAGATTGCTAGTAGGCCAATTGAAAGTATGGCGCCCAATATGTCGGTGTTATCGCCAAGTATAGTTGGATATCTGATGCTCAGAATGGCTAGGATCGAGCTCAGAATTGCGTACCAGACCAAAAGGAGTTGCGAATGGAAATCCATTCGCTCCAGTCGTTCGTGAGCTTTTATTCGAGCCTTGTAGGTGAACCAGATCTTGTCCCTCACGACCCTCTCCAAGAAAAAGAAAAAGAGGGGGCAGGGAGTCTTGGTTACCGTTGAACATCCCAAAGGATCAGTAGGCCGGAGCCCAACAGCCGAAGCTGTTACTTATTAGTGCCGCCCTCGCCTAGGCGAGAGGAAATGCCTGCCCCCGAGGCCGATCTTACGGTTAAACCTTCTGAATAGGAAGATGGGTGCCCAAGCCAAAGTGGGGCGGGCATATGGTGCGATCACTCGGCCTAAGCTGCCATAGTCGGGGGCATCTAGGACGCTTGCCTACTCCTACAGCTATTGCAAATGAAGTGAACCTAATATCGTCGGTAATAGTGGCATGGGGCAGATGAGCACCACACCTACTCCGGCCTAATCTCCCGACAACCCCACTCAACCAACCCCCGACAAGCTAGAAACAGCCCATCCACAACCCCCTCATCCAAATGCCGCTCCGGGTCCGCTGCCACCCGGCAGCGGTCCGCCGCGTGCAGTAGCTCCAGCACCGTCAGCGCTCCCACCATCGCGCGCTCGCTCCTGGCCAGGCTGACGCGTCGGCCGGGTGATACATCGGTTTCTGGCCACGGGTGCCCATCGGCGCCCTCGCAGCCGCGCATGCGCTTGAGGATGCCGAGCAGGGAGTTCAGGTCGGGCAGGGGAGTGTCGTCGTTGATGGGTTCAACAACGGTGTACGAGGAGAAGGTGTCGGATTCGTTCATGGCGTCGGCTTCCGTGGCTGTGCTTAACAGCGCCACCGTGAAGAGGTGGCGGACGATGCATGGCTGCAAACCGGGATGATGTAGCGTCATAGAACCGGTGGATCCGAAGATCCCCACGCACCGCCCGCCAGAAAGGCCGACGGATTGCCCGCCGGCACCGGTTAAGGGCGGTGCCGGCGGGCAAGCGCAAACTACAGACGCGTACATCAATGCGGGTTTGCAGACCCGGCCACCCGTTGTCGGTGGCGCGTCATGGTGTTTACGCCGCCGCTCTGAATGCCAATAGAAATTCGCGAGGGAATCGCGGAATCCGAGAGCGAAGAACTATTGTTGCACGCACCATTCGTGCAGCACGCGACGCCTGCAGACGCATTCGCGCAGCTGCTCTGCTGATGGCGAATCAAACTGGCGCAATCGCCCACGCCACAAGCGAATAGCGCGACAGCCTGCTTTGCAACAGTTCTTAGTCCGGCTCCCCAAGTAACGGCGCGCGATCAGCCGCACATCCCGAAAAGCGGTTCAAACCCGACACTGTTAACAAGCTCGCAGCTTCAAACAACGCCAGCCTCCGCCGCATTCCCCACCAGCAACTCAATCATCGCCCGCGCCGCCGCCGACTGCCGCCGATGCGGCGCATAGATTACTGAGAACGGCCTAGACCGCCCGCTCAGCTGCGGCAGCACTTCCACCAGCTGCCCGCGCTGTAACCGCTCGCGCACGATGAACGCATAGCTCTGGCAGATGCCAATGCCCTGTTCGGCCAGCGACACCACGCCCAGCACATCGTCGGAGGTTTCGATGGACGAGCGCGGCAGCCAGTCCACGTCGCGCCCACCGTCGCGGAACACCCACGGCGCCAACCGCCCGGTGCGCGGCATCACGAAGGGCAGGCACAGGTGCTGCTGCAGGTCGTCCAGCGTCTGCGGCGTGCCGCGGCGCTGCAGGTAGTCCGGCGAAGCCACCAGCACCAAAGGCGCATCCTCCAGCTTCCGCCCCACCAGCCCGCTGTCCGGCAGCTGGCCCAGGCGGATGGCCAGGTCGAAGCCTTCGGCCACCAGGTCCACGTTGCGGTTGGTGATGTTCAGTTCCACCTGCACCTGCGGGTACTGCTGCGCAAAGCGCGCCAGCACGGGCGGCAGCCGGTAGTGGCCATAGGTGGTGGGCACGCTCAGGCGCACGCGGCCGGCCAGGGCACCGTCCTGGGCCAGTACGTCGCGCTCGGCGTCGTCCAGCAGGCCGAAGGCGATGCGCACCTGTTCCAGATAGAGCCGCCCGGCGTCGGTCAGGCCCACGCGGCGGGTGGTCCGCTGCAGCAGCTGCCGGCCCAGCCGCGCTTCCAGACGGGTGACCGCGCGGCTGAGCACCGAGGGCGTGGTGGACAGCGCCACCGCGCCGGCCGTGAACGAGCCGTGCTCGACCACCGCCAGGAACACCTCCACATCGCCCAGGTAGTCGAACTTGCGGCTCATTTGGCTCTCCGGGGAACAGATGTTTTGCGATGGGGCCAATTTATCGCCGCTGGGGCGATGAATAAAGTGGCGGCCATTCCCCGATAGGAGCTCCCCATGAACCTGATGACCCGGCTGGCCGCAGCGCTGGCCCTGACCCTGGCCGCGACCGGCGCGCATGCCGCCAACGTGCTGGTGGTGCTGTCCGACGAAAACCACCTGGACCTGAAGTACGGCAAGGTGCTGTCCACCGGCTTCTATCTCAACGAGCTGATGCAGCCGGTCAAGCTGCTGCTGGACGCGGGCCACGAGGTGACCTTCGCCACGCCGCAGGGGCGGGCGCCGACGGTGGATGCGTCCTCGGTGACGCCGGCGTACTTCGGCAACGATGCCGCGCAGCTGAGGCTGCACAAGGAGCTGCTGGAGGAACTGGTGCTGACCTCGCCGACGGCCTCGCCGGTGGTCAGCCTGGCGCGCATCGAGCAGCAGGGCTACGCGCGTTTCGATGCGGTCTACATTCCCGGTGGCCACGCGCCGATGCAGGACCTGCTGAAGAGCCCGGCGCTGGGCCGGTTGCTGGCCGACTTCCACCAGCGCAGCAAGACCACCGCGCTGGTCTGCCACGGGCCGATCGCGCTGCTGTCCACGCTGCCGGATGCCGCTGGGTTCGTGGCGAAGCTGGAAGCGGGTGCGATGCCGGCCATGCCGAAGTGGATCTACAGCGGCTACCAGATGACGGTGATCAGCAACCAGGAAGAAGCGCAGGCCAAGCCGCTGCTGGGCGGCGGTGAGATGAAGTTCTACCCGCAGACCGCGTTGCAGCGGGCGGGTGCGCGGTTCAGCAGCAACACTACGCCGTGGACGGGGCATGTGGTGGTGGACCGCGAGCTGATTACCGGGCAGAACCCGGCTTCGGCGCTGGAGGTGGGGCAGCGGTTGGTGGAGCGGTTGAGGTAAGGCGGTTTCTGCATCGCATGCGGTGCCGTGGCACCATGATGGGCTGGCCTCGCCCTTCCGGGCGGGGCCGTTTTCCCAGGGAAGCCCTCGAACACGACATGCGAACGTCTTTTTTCATTCTCTCCGCCCTGTGCCTTGGCTTGCTGTCCGGCTGTGCCAGTGGCCCGGAGGAGCACGCCTCAAGCCGCGAGATCACCAGTGCGTTCGTGGCCGACGACGGCCAGCTGTACCTGTTGCCGCACTATGACGAGCCGATGCGCTTCAATGCCGCGCCGTTCCGCGAGTACCGCGCGCTGATGGACAGCCCGCTGCGCGAGGCGGTGGCCTGCGCGCAGATGTACTTCCATGAAGACTGGCGCGACCTGGCCAACAAGGCCAAGGTGCACGGCAGCTATGCGCTGCTGCTGCGGCCGGAGCAGGTGACGGCGGAGCAGGCCGCGCAGTTCAAGCTGGAGCGGATTGAGGTCCCCCCGCGTGAGGCCAAGGCCGTGGAGGAGCGGGCGCGCTACTACCTGCCGATGGACCGGACCCGCTACGCGCTGGCGTTTGATCGCGCCTGCAATCTTTCAAGGAAGGGCGGCAGCTATTACAGCGCGCTGTTCGAGGGCGACGGCGAGCAGGTGCAGTTGCCGGATGCTGTGGCACTGGCGGAGAAGGGGAAGCTGGCACAGCCGATCAATGCGCGGGCGCAGCGGATCCTGCCGGAGAGGGAGGACAAGCCGGGTGTGGGGTCGGCGGCGGGCAAGGTGCTGGGCGCGGCGCTGGTTCCTGTGGCGGTTCCGGTGTTTGTGTTGAGCCTGCCGTTCCTGGGGCCGGATCATTGGAAGTGAAAAGGCGTTGAGGGAGAGTCATCCACGCGTGGCGTGGATCTACTTGGGTATCGCCTGAAAGTTCATCCTGGAGATCTGTGTGCCCAGCACGATGGAAACTGTTTTGAAGACCGTAGGTTTCATTGTCCTCGCGGCCCTTCCGTTGGTGATCCTCTGGTTCACCCTTCGGCGGATGTCAGCAACTGCTCGCTCGTCTGTGAAATCGGGGCTGCATTTGCATGCCCCGCGCCGGATTTCCGGCAGGTCCATGACCTTGGTGATGGTGGATGGAAAAGAGGATCGGGAGCACTACTTCTTTGATGCGGAGTTCTTCTACCTGCGGCGTGGCCCGGTGCCCACGGCGGTTCCGCTTTCGCACATCACCTCAGTCACTCGCACCTCCGACAAGATCTACGGGCGCTATGTGTGGCAGGTGTGCTTCAGCAAAGCATCGGGCAGAAAGTGCGTAACGTTCACCAACAACCTGACGCTGTTCAATCGCGATTTCCTGCTCTTCCTGGAGGCGGTGCGGAAGGCCAATCCACTGGCGACTGTGGATCAGGCGGGTCTGTTCTTCTGATTGCGCGGGGACATCAGCGGCGCTGATTGGCAAATGGAGGGCCAGGGGGGCGAGTTGCCTTGGCCACGGTGCTGGGCGATTCAGTTGTGCGGGCGTTGAGGGAGTGAATCCACGCATGGCGTGGATCTACTGGCACCTCTGCCTGCCGCCAGCCACACAGCTTGCCCGCCAGCGCTCCCAGGTCTTGCCATCGATGCCGGCCTTCAGCGCAATGCCCTGCAGCTCGGCCCAGTTCCTCGGCGACGGCGCGGCCAGCAGCCCGCGCATGAAGGCCTGCATCTTCGCTTCCCCCACCTGTTTCTCCAGCGAGAGCAACAGCAAGGGGGCATAGACGTAGCGATACATCTCGCCCAGATCGGAGTTGCTGTCGATGGCATCGAATGCTGGCAGCGGCTTGTCCTGCGTGTCGATGGCCGATTGCAGTCGCGCAATATAGCGATCGGCCGCGGCATCGCCACTGATCTCGCGCAGCGCCTTGATCGACAGGAACTCGGCGCTGGACTCCAGCAGCACCCAGAAATACGGCCCCTGCGGATGGTTCAGTGTGCCGAAATAGTAATGGCCCATTTCGTGTGCGATGTACTGCACGCGCCGTTCGGCATGTTCGCCACCAGTCAGCAGAGAGTCGGCCACGTTGCTGATGCTGCCGCTCATGGCGATGGTGGGCCAGGTGGCAAAGCCCCATTCGCTGCCTTCGCGATCGCGCTCGATCTGGTTGAGCGTGACCATGCGCAGGAAGGTGGGGCGGTCGGCCAGCGGCATGCCCATGTAGCGGCTGTGCACGTCGGCTACCTTCTGCACCGTGCTGGACAGTGCATCGACCTTGGCCGTGGGCAGGGTCTCGTTGAGGATGGTGACCTGCGCGGTGCGGGTGATCGGGCCGCTGCCGCCGAACAACAGGATCGGCCGCGCGTTGTCGCTGCGGAATCGCCCCTGCGCGCCTTCGATGGCCGGGCTGCCGTTGAGATACAGGAAGCGGCAGCCGGCGCAGTCCACCTGCAGGTCGTAGCGGCTTTCGTTGCTGCGCACGCGGGCCGTGGGGTCGAATGACTGCGGCAGCCACGCGGACTGTTCGGTGAAGCGGGCGCTGTCGCCGTTGAAGGCCATCATGCCCTTGAAGTCGCCCAGGGCATCGTGCTTCGGGTACAGCGGGAACGCGCCCACGTACTGCACGCAGAGCGTGGCGTTGGGCCCGGCCAGGGTGTAGACGCGTGCCTCGCCATCCACGCCCGGGTCGTACCAGCCATCGAACCCTACCGGCTTGCCGTCACCGTCGGAGACCCGCGCGACGTTCAGGCCGGCGTTGAGTACGAACGCGCCCCTTGATTCGGCTGGGAGGTTGGACATGCAGACCTCGCCCTCGACACGGCCGCTGGCAATATCCAGCCGCACGCTGCCGGTGGTGAGCGGTGTGGCCGGTTGTGCGGCCGGTGCGGCCACGCTGGTAGCGGGAGCGAGCAGCGCGATCAGGGCGGCAGGCAGTAGGGCGTTGCAGGGGTTCATCGGGCCATCCTTGGGTGGATGGCGTTGACTATAGGGCCAACATCGATGGACGCGGAGAGTCTTCTGGTCACCCGGTCTTGTGGGGCTGGCGCAATGCCCTGGCCTGGTGCAGGCATACTGTCAGCCGGGCGAATGGATGCCCGCGAACAGGAAGGACGCCTGCGCCATGACGAACATGCCAACCCAGCTCACAACTGACTTCGATGCGGTGCTCGACCGTGGTGACATTGCCGAGGCGCGGCGGCTGTTGGCCCCGCAGCTTGCACGCGGCTGTGCTGAAGCGTTGTTTCTCTCTTCCTCGATGCCTGTGGGGGAGGACCACGCACATGCCGAGGCGGACAGCTTCGCGACCCTCAAGCAGGCCGCAGACAAGGGCTATATCCCGGCGATCCATGCGGTAGGGCTGTGCCTGCTGACCGGTGACCGCGTCGAGCAGGACGTCATGCGGGCGGCCGCGCATTTTGAGCGGGCATCGGAGGCCGGCTATCCGTCGGCCATGTACGAGTTTGGCCTGGCGCTGTTCCATGGCAAGGGTGTCCCCAGTGACGTGCCACGTGCGGTGTACCTGATCCGCGCTTCGGCGCAGGCGGGGAATGAGTACGCCAGGGAGTTCCTGCTGGCGTATTCATTGGACGTGGGCACGTAGGAGGAGGGTGCGGCGGCCGGTGACGTTACACTGGCTGCCTATGCCCGACGGAAGCTCACCCATGTTCTCTGGAAAGGTTGCGGTGGTCACCGGCTCCACCAGCGGTATCGGTCTTGGCATTGCGACCGCGCTGGCCCGGCAAGGCGCCGATATCGTGCTGAACGGCTTCGGCGATGCGGCGGAAATCGAACGCATCCGTTCCAAACTGGAAGCCGAGTTCGGCGTGCGCGTGGCGCATGACGGCGCCGACCTTTCCCATGGCGAGGCGGTGCGCGGGATGATCGATCGCGCCGTCGCGACGATGGGGCGCATCGACATCCTGGTAAACAACGCGGGCATCCAGCACACCGCGTCGATCGAGGAATTCCCGGTCGAAAAGTGGGATGCGATTCTGGCGCTGAATCTCTCGGCGGTGTTCCATGCAACGGCGGCGGCCTTGCCCCACATGAAGCAGCAGGGCGCCGGCCGCATCATCAACATTGCGTCGGTGCACGGGCTGGTGGGCTCGGTGAACAAGTCGGCCTACGTGGCGGCCAAGCATGGCGTGGTGGGGTTCACCAAGGTGACCGCGCTGGAGAATGCGGGTACCGGCATTACCGCCAATGCGATCTGCCCGGGCTGGGTGCGGACGGCGCTGGTCGAGCAGCAGATCACCGCGTTGGCCGAGCGCGAAGGCACGGATCAGGAGACCGCCGCGCGTGCGCTGCTGGCTGAGAAGCAGCCGTCGTTGCAGTTCGTGACGCCCGATCAGCTGGGTGAGACGGTGGTGTTCCTGGCCTCGGACGCTGCGGCGCAGATCACCGGAACGGCGCTGCCGGTGGATGGGGGCTGGACGGCGCGCTAGCTGGCTGGCTGCGCCTTGCGCTGCAGCATCGGCAGTGCCACCAGCGTGGCGAGCAGGGTGAACAGCACCAGCGACGAGCCGACTGTGCCGAAGCCCAGGCCGCCCTTTTCCAGCGGCTTTGTGAGCAGATCGCCGAAGGTGGCACCGAACGGGCGGGTGAGCACGAAGGCGATCCAGAACAGGATGACCCGGTCGATGCCCTTGATGCGGCTGGCCAGTGCGGTGAGCGCGATGAGGGTGCCGATCAGCAGTGCGCCGCCGGTGAAGCCCAGCCCGGAATCGTCGGCGAGGAAATCACCCAGCGCGGTGCCGAGCGTGTTGGAGAACAGCACGGCGGTCCAGTAGAAGCCTTCGGCGCGGCGCGATGCGATGTTGCTGACCGAGATCGACTTTTCCGACACCCGCCAAGCCAGCAGCACCAGCGCCAGGCAGCCGGCTAGCAGACTGGCGCCGGTGGCGTAGCCCAGGCCGAGCGTGCGGTCGATCAGGTCGGACAGGGTGGTGCCGGCGGTGCTGGTCGCCAGCACCACCGACCAGAACAGCACTGGGTGGAAGCGCCGCGCCGACAACTGCATGCCCAGCAGGCCGGCAAAGATTGCCAGCAGGATGGCCGAGCTGGCCACGTAACCGAGGTTGAGCGTCATCGACAGCAGGTCACCCGCAGTCTCGCCGAGGGTGGTGGCGGCGATCTTCATCACCCAGAAACCGAGAGTGACCGCCGCCACTTTGCTGTGCAGGGAATCTGCGTCTGGAGCACGCATCGAACGTCGCCCGGGGAGCCTGCCGGTGATGCTGCAGCGCGCGGCGTCGGAGCCCGGTCGGAACCCGGTTCGGTGAGGGTGAGCGTGGGGGCGGCGTTCAGCCGGCGCTGGCGGGGGCCGAAAGGCGCGCCAGCAGGGCGTCCCAGCCGGCCACGAAGCAGCCGTCGCGGCCGCGGTTGCATTCGGTGATCCACGCGTCCAGTGATTCGCTCTGTGCGCGGTAGCCGCTGACATCGCCCAGGACGGCGAAGTGCAGGCGGTAGTTCACCAGCATCTGCAGCCATTGCCCGGCCATGCCGGAGCGCAGCTCGAAGAAGTCTGCCGGAAGGCGCTGCACCGGCACGGCGATCCACTCGGCCTAGTGCCCAAGGGCATCGCCGACCAGGTCGCGCAGGGCGTTGCCATCCAGCAGCGGGCCTGTATCGGCGCTGCGCAGGACGCGGGTGCTGCCGATCTGTTCGACATGTGTGTGCATGGTGCGCTCTGAAGTTCGTATCGTCCGCCCAGTATGGCCATGGGAGAGGCCAACAGTAAGCAGATGCAGCATGAATCTGGCGAACGAACGCGTTAGGCTGCGCCGGGCGCCCGCACGAGGCGGGTTCACGATACCGGGAAAGGGCATGGCAGGGTGGAAAGGACGTTCGTTGTTGATGGCGGTGCTGGTGTGCTCGGGTCTGCCGGCTGCGGCCGCCGAGCTATGCACGGCCAGTGCCTACGGTGACGGGCAGGGCAACATCGTGGTGCTCGGCGCATCCGCTGCGGCACCGGCCACGGGGCAGCGCTATCTGATGGTGGACGGGCGACGTGGCGCCACCGGTGATGCCAACGCGCCGGTGAGCTGCAGCGACGATGTGGTCAGCTTCAGGTCGTCTGCGGGAGCGACGCAGCGCTGGCAGCGACTGCCGACCCGCGATACCGATGCAACGTTCATCAGCGCGGGAACCAAGCTGGTTGGGCAGTTGATCGAGCCGGCAGGGCCGGCCGACCCGACGCGACCGCTGGTGGTGCTGGTGCACGGCTCGGAACGCACGATGGCGGCGGCGGCCATCTACCAGCGCATGCTGGTGGCGCAGGGGATTTCGGTCTTCGCTTACCAGAAGCGTGGGACCGGCGATTCGGAAGGCGAGTACACACAGAACTTCGAGCTGCTGGCCGACGACGCGGCGGCGGCGCTTGCCAAGGCGCGCGAACTGGCGAGAGGCCGGTTCGGCCGCGCCGGCTACTTTGGTGGCAGCCAAGGCGGCTGGATCGCGCCGCTGGCGGCGACCCGCTCGCAGGCGGATTTCGTGGCGATCGGCTTCGGGCTGGTGGTGTCGCCCATCGAGGAGGACCGCGAGCAGTTGTTCGATGAGGCACGGCGCATGCAGCTGGATGCGGCGGCGTTGGCGCAGGTCGGGCAGCTTTCAGACGCGACCGCGCAGTTGATGCGCACGCATTTCAATGAAGGGTTCGAGGCGCTGGCGAAGGTGCGTACGCAGATCGGTGCCGCACCGTGGGCAAAGAACATCAGCGGCGAATACAGCGGCGACATGCTGCGCATGAGTGACGCTGACCTGCGCCGGATCGGTCGCGCGCGATTCGACAACCTGGAGCTGATTTGGGACTACGACGCCGAGGCCGCGCTGCGCCGCCTGAAGGTGCCGTTGCTGTGGCTGCTGGCCGAGCAGGACCGCGCCGCGCCGATTGCCGCCACGCGTTCGATCCTGTCGCACCTGCGCGCGTCGGGGCAACCGATCGACACCTACCTGTTCCCGGATACCGACCACGGCATGGTCGAGTTCCGCACCGATGCCGAGGGCAACCGGGTGTCGACGCGGATCACCGACGGCTACCTGCGCCTGTTGGCCGATTGGATCAAGCAGGATGTGCGTGGCAGTTATGGGCGTTCGCGCAGATTGAGCGATTGACCGGCCAGGGAGCGCTGGCGGCGGGTGGCGCTCCGCCGCCGATTGCGGCACGACTCAGTTCGGCTTCGCAAACACATCCAGCCCCTTGCCGGTCTCCAGCAGCGACTTCAGGCTCGACAGCACGATCGGCCAGCCCTGGCGGATGCCGGTATCCATGCCGCTGCCAGGTTCCAGCTCCTCATGGGTAACCGTCAGCCGCACCATGTCCTGGTAGGGCACGATCTCGAAGGTCACCCGGCTGTAGGCGTCCGGGTTGTCGGCCTGCGAGGCGGCGGCCCAGGTGATGACCAAGCGCGAGGGCGGGGTGCTTTCCACCACTTCGCCGACCAGCTCGACCGAGCGCGTTTCGTTGGCGCGCACGTGCTGCCAGCGCGAGCCCGGTTTCCAGTCCGAGACGTTCTCGTGACCCCAGTAGCGACTGGCGATCTCGGGGCGGGTGATGGCCTCGAACACCTTCTGTGGCGTGGACGCGATATAGATCACGTGGATGAAGCGGGTTGACTCTGCGGACATCGTCATTCTCCTTCCAGTTCGCGTTTCAGGTCATGCAGCAGGCTCAGGCGCTGCTGCTCGAACTTGCGTACCCAGCGCTCATAGACTTCATGCAGCGGCACCGGATTGATGAAGTGCAGCTTCTCGCGGCCACGGCGCACGGTGCTGATCAGGTTGGCGTCTTCCAGCAGGCCCAGGTGCTGGGTGACCGATTGCCGGGCCATGTCCAGGTGTTCGCACAGCTGGCCCAGCGTCTGCCCGTTGTCCTTGCAGAGCAGATCCAGCAGCGTCCGGCGCGTGGGATCGGCCAGTGCCTTGAACACCTTGTCTGCGTCGCGCAGGTGGTCTACCGCCATGGGGAGGTCTTCAATTCCAGTTGTCGATCCTGACGTCGTGTGGGTTGGGCTGGCCCTTGCCGGTTTCCAGCAGTGCCTTCAGGCTCATCAGGAACACCGCCCACTTGGTGCTGCAGTGGGAGGTGAACTCGACACGCTCCTTCCAGCCTTCGTGCGTGAACAGCACGATGCAGTAGTCGCCTTCCTGCTTCAGCGCGAAGCGCGCGTAGGTGCCGATCCATTCGGCGGGGCCGGCGAGGAACCGCCACAGCACGAGCTCGCCTCGAACAAGCTGCTCAAGCTTCATCTCCATGGCGCCGATTTCCTGGCCGTTGTTGGTGAAACGGACCTTGACCGTGCCGCCGGCTTCGCGGTCGCCGTGCGCGTCTTCGGCCCACCAGGCGGCCACGCCTTCGGGGGTGGCCAGCGCCTGGTACACCTGGCTTGCGGGGGCCTTGATGCCGACCCTGTGTGCGATATCCACCATTGCAGGTTCCTCGCGATGGGCCGGCAGGCGCCGCCCTTGAGTGGACTATATGCAGGTAAATGCCTGCATGTCAAACCCCGCCACGAACGCCCGGGCGTGGTAGTGCCGGCCGCTGGCCGGCATCCCGGTGGCGTTGGGTGCGTGCAGTTGCCGGCCAGCGGCCGGCACTACCGGGGCGATGCTTCAGTTCTCGCCGTCCTGAAGGGCGGCATGCAGTTTGTCGGTGATCCGCTGCAGTGCGGCACGATCATCCGCGGAGAGATGGTCGAGAAAATACCGGCGGACACCGGCGGCGTGTACCGGCCGTGCCGCGCGCAGCTGCGCGTGCCCTTCTGTGGTCATGCGGATCACTACGACGTTTTCGCTGTCGGTATCGCGTTCGATCAGGCCACGGCCCGCCATGCGGGTCAGCTGGTGCGAGAGGCGCGTCTTGTCCCATTCCAGGTAGTCCAGCAGTTCGCGCTGGCGGCGGCAGCGATCCTTGGACTGGTTCAGCTCCATCAGCACGATGAAGTCGGCCCTTGAGAGCCCGGTGCTGCGGGTGATGTCCTGGACGATGCGGCCGGAGGTGATTTCTGCCATGCGCCGGAAGCCGCGCCAAGTGGCCCATTCGTCGGGTGTGATGCTGGGGGAGGTCATGGCCGAACGTTGCCGGGCAATGGTTGACATGTCAACCCTCGCGGCATACGGTTGACGTATCAACTAACCTGGATCGCGCCATGCAGCACCCTCCCCGTATTGCCGTCATCGGCGCAGGCCCCGCTGGCCTCACCGCTGCGCTCATCCTGCATCGGGGCGGTCACCCCGTGAGCGTGTACGAGGGCGAAGCATCCGGGCAGCAGCGCACACAGGGCGGCACGCTGGATCTGCACGACGATTCCGGGCAGGTGGCGCTGCAGCGCGCGGGCCTGCTGGAGGCCTTCCGTGCGGTGGCGCGGCATGAGGGGCAGGAGGCGCGGATGGGCGACCCGTGGTCCGGGGAGATCACCACCGGCGGGTTCGGGCCGGAAGGGAGCAAGGACAAGCCGGAGATCGACCGCGGCGACCTGCGCCAGCTGCTGCTCGACGCGCTGCCGGCGGACACGGTGCAGTGGGGCCACAGCCTGACCGCGCTGGTATCTGCACAGGCGAACGGCCACGGCCTGCGATTCGCCAACGGCGTGCAGCGCGAGGCGGACATCGTGATTGGTGCCGATGGTGCGTGGTCGAAAGTGCGCGCGGCCTTGAGTACGTGCCAGCCGGTGCCCACCGGCATTACCTTCTTCGAAGGTTGGATCGCACAGCCTGCTGCGGACATCGCAGCGATGGTCGGGCAGGGCAGCCTGTTCTGCTTTGGCGGCGAGGAGGCCCTGTTCGTGCAACGCAACAGCCGCGATCGGCTCTGCGTGTATGCGGCGCTGAAGCGCTCTTCCGAGTGGCTTGATGCGCAGATCGCGCAGCAGGGCATACGGACGCTGGTGACAGGCTGCTATACCGGGTGGGCCCCGAACCTTCGGCGCCTGCTGGAGGCCTGCACGGACTTCGTGCGGCGGCCGATCTACAGCCTGCCAGCGGATTTTTGCTGGACTCCGCGCGATGGCGTGACCTTGATCGGCGATGCGGCGCATCTGATGCCGCCGGTGGGCGTGGGCGTGAACCTGGCGATGCTGGACGCGTCGGATGTGGCGATGGCGTTGTGCGCGCGGCCGGATGCGATCAGCGCGATGCGCGACGCCGAAGTGTTGGTGCGTGAACGCGCCCGCGCCCTGATGCCGGATGCGATCGAGGGGTTCCAGCGCTGGTTCACTACCGGAGGGGATGCTCCACGCGGTTGATGAAGCATCGAGTCTGTACGCACCTGCGACACTGGGAACAGCAGCAGATTCCTGGCGGCGCGCTGGAAGTCACATGGACTTCCGACTGCTTTGGTCCGGTACAGGTAGCCACGCTGGGGCACGCGCTAGACTGGTTGAACCGGCCGACGCTCCCCTGTTTTCCAGGGTTGGGGAGCGTGGTATGACAGGAGCGGAACGCATGACTGAAATTGGAAAGGACGCCTTGAACATCCGCCGCGCCAGCGCGGCCGATGCCCCCGCAGTGTTGGGGCTCTTTGACGAGGTGATCGAGTGGTTCGTGTCGATCGGCAATGTGCAGCAATGGGGCAGCGAACCGTGGTCGACGATGCCGCGCCGGATTGCCCAGGTCACCGAGGCGTGTGCACTGCCAGGCGCATGGGTGGCGCAGAACGAGCAGGGCGACGTGCGGGCGTTCCTTGCACTGGGCGAGTCGATGCCCTATGTGCCGGCGCCCACCGGGCCGGAGCTGTATGTGCGGGTTCTGGTGGCCTCGCGTGATGTGCGCGTGCGTGGCATCGGCCGCCGCCTGATGGCGTTTGCCGACGAGCAGGCGCGCGCTGCCGGTGTCGACCATCTGCGTGTGGACTGCTACGCCGGAGGCAGCGGCGACCTGGTGCGCTTCTATGAATCCTGCGGGTATACGCGCATCGCGCCGTTCAACGTGGACGGCTGGCCAGGCATGCTGCTGGGAAGGACGCTCTGACGCGGCTGCGTCAGAGCGTCGCAGCCTGCGTGCAGGAAACGATACATCGGTTCGGCGCTAGAGTAGGGGCATGACTTGCATCGGATGGCTGTGTCATTCCGCTGCCGGTTCCTGATGACCCCCCTCCAGGAAGGTGCAACGCATGTATTACAGCAGTGGCAACTACGAAGCCTTCGCGCGCCCGCGCAAGCCGGCCGGTGTGGATGGCAAGCGCGCCTGGTTTGTGGGCTCGGGCCTGGCCTCGCTGGCCGGCGCCGCGTTCCTGGTGCGCGACGGCCGCATGGCCGGTGAGCGCATCACCATTCTCGAGCAGCAGCAGATTCCCGGCGGCGCGCTGGATGGCCTGAAGGTGCCAGAGAAGGGCTTCGTGATCCGCGGCGGCCGCGAGATGGAAGACCACTTCGAGTGCCTGTGGGATCTGTTCCGCTCAATTCCGTCGCTGGAGATTGAAGATGCCAGCGTGCTGGACGAGTTCTACTGGTTGAACAAGGACGACCCGAACTATTCGCTGCAGCGTGCCACCATCAATCGCGGCGAAGATGCGCACACTGATGGCCTGTTCACGCTGACCGAGCAGGCCCAGAAGGACATCATCGCGCTGTTCCTGGCCACCCGGAAGGAGATGGAGAACAAGCGCATCGACGAGGTGCTAGGCCGCGACTTCCTGGACAGCAACTTCTGGCTGTACTGGCGCACCATGTTCGCGTTCGAGGAGTGGCACTCAGCGCTGGAGATGAAGCTGTACCTGCATCGCTTCATCCACCACATTGGCGGCCTGCCGGATTTCTCGGCGTTGAAGTTCACCCGGTACAACCAGTATGAATCGCTGGTGCTGCCGCTGGTGAAGTGGTTGCGGGACCAGGGCGTGGTGTTCCAGTACGGCACCGAGGTGACCGACGTCGACTTCGATCTGCAGCCGGGCCGCAAGCAGGCCACGCGTATCCACTGGATGCGTGATGGTGTAGCCGATGGCGTGGATCTGGGCGCCGATGATCTTGTTTTCATGACGATCGGTTCGCTGACCGAAAACTCGGATAATGGCGATCACCACACCGCGGCGCGTTTGAACGAAGGACCGGCGCCGGCCTGGGACCTGTGGCGCCGCATCGCCGCGAAGGATGCGGCGTTCGGGCGCCCGGATGTGTTCGGCGCGCATATCCCGCAGACCAAGTGGGAATCGGCGACAGTGACGACGCTGGATGCGCGCATTCCGGCTTACATCCAGAAGATCGCCAAGCGCGACCCGTTCAGTGGCAAGGTAGTGACCGGCGGCATCGTCAGCGTGCGCGACTCGCGCTGGCTGATGAGCTGGACGGTGAACCGCCAGCCGCATTTCAAGAACCAGCCCAAGGACCAGATCGTGGTCTGGGTGTACTCGCTGTTTGTGGATACGCCGGGCGACTATGTGAAAAAGCCGATGCAGGAGTGCACCGGCGAGGAGATCACCCGCGAGTGGCTGTACCACCTGGGCGTGCCGGTGGAAGAGATTGATGCGCTGGCCGCGACCGGTGCGAAGACGGTGCCGGTGATGATGCCGTACATCACGGCGTTCTTCATGCCACGCCAGGCCGGTGACCGCCCGGACGTGGTGCCGGACGGTGCGGTGAACTTCGCCTTCATCGGCCAGTTTGCCGAATCGAAGCAGCGCGACTGCATCTTCACCACCGAATATTCGGTGCGCACGCCGATGGAAGCGGTGTACACCCTGCTGGGGATCGAGCGCGGCGTGCCGGAGGTGTTCAATTCCACGTATGACGTGCGCTCGCTGCTGGCCGCCACCGGTCGCCTGCGCGATGGCAAGGAACTGGACATTCCCGGGCCTGCGTTCCTGCGCAATCTGCTGATGAACAAGCTGGACAAGACCCAGATCGGTGGCCTGCTGCGCGAGTTCAAGCTGGTGCAGGAAGACTGAGCGGGCAGGGGGAGGCCGCCGGTGAGGGCATCGGCGGCCTCAAGATCTCACGCTACGCCGTCGGTCGAACGGCTCAGCTGTTCCCACGCGTCGATGCTACCGGCCATCGATGCCAGCTTTGCCCTCACCAGCTGCAGTGCATCACTGCCCAGCAGCAAGTGGCGGGGAGGAGCGTCGCTGTCGATGACCTGCAGCATGGCCTGCGCAGCCTTCACTGGATCACCGGGCTGGTGGCCACTCTTCGCCTCACGCGCGTTGCGGATGGGATCGAACAATGCGTCGTAGTCGTCAATGCTGCGCGGTGCCCGCACCATCGAGCGGCCTGCCCAGTCGGTGCGGAAGGAACCCGGCGCGACGGCCGTGACGTGGATACCAAACGGCGCGACTTCCTTGCCAAGCACTTCACTGATGCCCTCCAGCGCGAACTTGCTGCCGCAGTACCACGCGATGCCCGGCATCGTGATGAAACCGCCCATGGAGGTGATGTTGAGGATATGGCCGCGGCGCCGGGCGCGCATGTGCGGCAGCACGGCCTTGATCAGCGCGGCCGGAGCGAACACGTTCACCTCGAATTGTTGCCGCAGCTCGGCGAGCGTGGATTCTTCGAGGATGCCTTCGTGGCCGTAGCCAGCGTTGTTGACCAGCACGTCGATGCTTCCGATGTTGGTTTCGATATCGGCGACGAGCGCATTGATGGCGGCGGTATCGGTTACGTCCAGCAGGCGACCGAATGCGCGGCCGGGAGCGAGCGCTTCGAGTACCTGGCGGTCGGTTTCGTTGCGCACGGTGCCGACCACGCGGTGGCCGGCCAGCAGGGCCTGCTGGGCAAGGGCGCGGCCGAATCCACTGCTGACACCGGTGATGAGGAGAAAGCGGGAAGGGGGCATGAGGGGGCGTTCGTGGTGGGCAGGGCTTGCACGTTAGTTCTTGAACGACCGGGGTCACAGGCCTAGGATTCGGCCATTCTTGCCTATTCCTCTGGAGTGCCTGTGCCTGTGGTCGATTCCCTGCAACGGCAGGTGCAGGCGCGCATGGTCGGCCTGCTGAAGACGCTGGCGGTGGAGGAGGGCTATACGCTCACGCGCCTGCCGGGGGTGCGGTTGCTGCGATCGGACCGGCCACTGGCGCGCACGCCGGTGTTGTACGACCCCGGCATCGTGATCGTCTGCCAGGGGGTGAAGCGTGGCTATCTGGGCGGGCAGGTCTACCAGTACGACGCGCAGCACTATCTGGCAGTGTCGGTGCCGGTGCCGTTCACGATGGAAACCGATGCGTCGGCCCAGGCGCCGCTGCTGGCGATCTATTTGCATCTGGATCTGCAGCTGGCGGCGGATCTGCTGATCGAACTGGGTGAACAGGAGGGCACCCCGGCGACACCGGCGCAGAGCATGATGTCCAGTCCGATGCAGGCGCCGATGCAGGCCACGGTGCTGCGCCTGCTGGAGGCACTGGCTGAACCGTTGGAGGCTGCCGTGCTCGGCCCTGCGTTGGTGCGTGAGGTGTACTTCCGCGTGCTGACGGGTGCACAGGGCGGCGCAATGCGCGAGGCGCTGGCCATGCGCGGGCGCTTCGGCAGCATCGGCAGAGTGCTGCGGACGATCCATGCCGGATATGCCACCACCCTGGACGTGGGGCAACTGGCCACCGAAGCGGGCATGAGTGTGGCGACCTTCCACGACTACTTCCGCGCGATTACCGGCACGTCGCCGAAGCAGTACGTGAAGTCGACCCGCCTGCACCAGGCACGGTTGCTGATGCTGCGGCAGGGGATGACTGCCGAAGCGGCATCGCTGGCGGTGGGGTATGCCAGCCCGTCGCAGTTCAACCGTGAGTTCAAGCGCCTGTTCGCGTTGCCGCCGGCGGCCGAGGTCGCGCGGATGCGGCGCAGTTTCGCGCTGCCACCTCCGCCAGCCGATGCGGTATACGTGTCTTCGCATTGAGGGGCAATCGAAGGTCACGTTGCCAGCAAGCCGGCCAGCGGCCGGCTCTGCCGGGAATGATGCCTGGCGGGTGCAGCAGAGAGGGGTTGACAGGCCGTCTACCTACTAGTAGGTTTATTTCCATGAAAGAGTCGCTCTCGCCCAAGGCCCAGGAAATCCTGGCGCATGCCCGTGCGCTGCTGGAAGCCGGTGGCTACAACGGCTTCAGCTACGCCGACGTGTCGGCGCGGGTGAACATCAGCAAGGCCAGCATCCATCACCACTTCCCCAGCAAGGCGGATCTGGTGCGCACGGTGGTCGAGCTGTACCGGGCCGAGGCGCGCGAAGGCCTGGCGCTGCTGGACCGGCAGCTGGCCGACCCGCTGCAGGAGCTCAACGCCTATGTGGATTACTGGTCCAGCTGCATTGCAGGGGGTACGTCCTCGTTCTGCATCTGCGCGATGCTGGCCGCCGAAGCGCCGATGATTCCGGCAGAGATCGCTGAGGAAGTGCGCGGCCATTTCGAGGACCTGAGCGGTTGGCTGGCAGTGACGCTGGAGAAGGGCGTTTCGATGGGCCAACTGCAGTTGCAGGGCTCGGCTGCCGATGAGGCCAAGGCGTTCATGTCATCGGTGCACGGCGCGATGCTGGCCGCGCGCGGTTTCGGTGATGCGGCGACCTTCGCGGCACTGGCGCGGTTGGCGATCGCGCGGGTGAGCGCGGCGTCCTGAGAAATGTGTGGTGGGCCTGCGGCGACGCGGGCCTTCTTTTTGAGTCCTATGCCTACCTACTAGTAGGTTCATTCTGTCCCTGGAGATGTCCCATGTCCCACCCTCTGTCCACACTTGGCGTGATCCATACCGCTGTCAGCCTGATCCCGGTGTTGAGTGGCCTGTATGCCTTCATTCGCCACCGCGCAATCGATCCCGCCACGCGCGCGGGCAAGCTGTACCTGGTGGGGCTGGTGCTGTCGGTGGCCACCTCGTTCACCGTGTCCAGCACGGGCGGGATCAACGCCGGCCACGCATTCGGGGTGATCGTGCTGCTGGTGGCATTCGGCGGCGTGCTGGCCGCGCGGCTGCGCTGGCTGGGGCGCGCCGCGCGTTACCTGTCGACCTTCGCACTGTCGTTCAGCTTCCTGCTCTCGTTGGTGCCCGGCGTCAACGAAACGCTGACCCGCCTGCCGGCAGCGCATCCGATTGCGGCGGCGCCGATGGCCCCGGTGGTGCTGCACACGCTGCTGGCCTGCCTGGTGGTGTTCGTGATCGGCTTTGCCGCGCAGTGCTGGAGGCTGCGAAACCGTGGTTTGGCAGGACGATCCTGAGACGCCGCCGGTCAACCCGGCGCGGCAAGTGCGCCCAGCAGTGCCGCCGGTTCGATCAGTGCAGCCGAGCGCGCCGGATCGAGTTGAATGTGCCGGCTGCAGAAGCAGAACGATTGGCCCGCTGCAGGCTCGGGGGTGTTCGCGCTCGCGTCCGGCGTCTCGATCTCCAGCACTTCGTCCACGGCCAGCGCCAGGGTTGCGGTGCCGGCGTTGATCAACAGCATGGCCGGGCTGCCACCCTCGAATGCCGGTTGGCCGCTCATGCGGCGCAGGTCGACGACGGGTAATGGCTGCCCACGAACTTCCAGGGTCGGCCTGCCGTTGCGGTCTGCAGGGCCGAATGCCTCCGGACCGCGGATTTCGACCGCTGCCTGGATGTCGATGGCGAACAGGACGGTGCCTGCACGCACGACGACGATCTCGAACAGGTCGGCAGGCGATGCGCGTGTTTCCGTTACAGGGTGGGCGGGTACGGGCATGCGATGAGCGTGGCGAAGACGATGGGAAAGGAGATCTGGATGATGACGCCTGGACGCAACGCGCGGCCGCGTCGGCGTGCGCGTGCAAGGCGATGGTTCAGTGTCTATCAGGCGGCTGCGCGTGGCGCGCCGACGGTGCCGACGCGTGGAAAATGCGGACGCAGCAGGCCGACGAGCTGGTCCATGCCCGGAATGGAGTGGCCGAACTCGTCCCAGCGCGCATTCACCAGGCCGGACACCACGATCTGCCCGGTCTCGATGTGGGTCATTGCCCAGTACGGAACGGCACGCGCGCTGATGGCCATGTCCAGTACCGGCACGACGGCAGCATGCGAGCGGCTGTCATGGATGCGGCGCTTGACTGCTTCCAGGGCGTCGGGCGGACCTTCGATGTACTGGAAAAACCGCTGCCCGTCGACGATCAGCGCACCGGTAACGTCCACCCGGCGATTGAACGTGGCAGATTGCGAGACGATCTGGTGGAGGGCTTGATTGGACAGCCCAGCCGACATGCGGCTGGAGTAAGCAAATGCATGGAGCATGGAAGGGGCTTCTTGTGACGCACGTCACTATACGCACGCAAGCCCGGACCGTCGTGAGGCTTTGCTCACGCCACGCCTGGCTCCGCGCACTGGATCAACAGCCCACCAACCGGTCGGCACCGAGACCGCCGCGATGCTGGCTGCGGTACTCGGTAGGGCTCGCGTCGACCTGACCGCGGAAGTGCCGACGGAACGATTCCTGCGAACCAAAGCCGGCCTGTTCTGCAATCCACTGCAGCGGTCGGTCAGTGGTTTCCAGCAGCTCGCGCGCGAAAGCCACGCGTTCGCGGATCAGCCAGTCGATCGGCGACAGGCCGGTGGCGTCCAGGAACTGCCGCTGCAGCGTGCGTTGGCTGAGCGCGGCCTGCTCGGCGAGGCTGCCCAGTGAGTGGGGCTCGCGCAGGTTGCGGCGCATCCATTCCATCAGCTTTGCCAAGCGGGTGGGCTCGCCGTGGGGAATGGCGCGGCTGACGCGCTGGCTGCGCCCGGCATCACGCCACGGTGCCAGGACCAGCCGTTCGGCCACCAGGTTGGCCACGCGCGCGCCGTAATCCTTGCGCACCATGTGCAGCATCATGTCCATGCCGGTGGCCGAGCCGGCCGAAGTGATGATGCTGCCGGTATCCACGTACAGCGCATCCTCGCGCACATCGATGCGTGGGAACTCGCGTGCCAGCGCTTCGGTGAGGCGCCAGTGGGTGGTGGCCTGGCGGCCATCGAGCAGCCCGGCCCAGGCCAGCACGAAGGCACCGGAGCAGATCGAGGCGATGCGCGCGCCACGTGCGTGGGCACGGATCAGTGCATCGAGCAGTGCCTGCGGTGGGCGCTCGCTGGGTTCGCGCCAACCGGGGATGACGATGATGTCGGCGTCATCAACCGCGCTGAGATCGTAGGGAAGCTGCACCTGCGCATTGCCGAGCATGCGCAGCGCACCGGGTTCGCCCGCGCACAGCTGGGTGCGGTACCAGGCCACGCCGAGTTCCGGCCGCACCGGCGCGAACAGGCCGACCGCGCAGCCGAATTCGAACAGCCCCTGGCCGTGGCAGGCGACGATGGCAACGAGCGGCGCGGTGGGATCGGCGGGTGGGCTGGGCATGGCCTGATGCTACGGGTGGCGGTGCGTGGCGTTGCGTGATGCGCGGGCATGAGGTGATGCCGGGCGGGCATATGGGAACCGGGGTCGGATCCCTTCCGCAGGAAGGGCTCTGACCCCGTGGTGGGGAGGCGTGCGTGAGGTCAGAGCCCTTTCCTATGGAAAGGGATCCGACTCCGTGGGGGACCCCGTGCGTGTGCGCCGCCTAACGTCATTACCAGCGGTCATGTGGGTGGCCGGATGTTACGGCTGGGTGACGCGATCGCGCCTGTCGCACCAAGTGAACAGGCCCTTGAATGGAAGCGTGTTTCCGGCCCACCCCCACGAGCCCCCATGCCTGCCGCCCACGCCCCTGTCCTGAGCACTCTCGCTGTTCTGATCACAGCCATCCTTGCCGCCTCGCCCAGCCATGCGGCTGAAGCAGACGCAGATCCTGCTGCCACCGCCGCGACGGCCAACGTGGCCGCGTCCACGCTGGATGCGGTGGTGGTCACCGGCTCACGCACCAGCACGCGCACGGTGAAGAACAGTTCCACGCCCATCGATGTGATCTCTGCAGAGGACCTCGCCGCCACCGGGCAGGGCAACCTGCTGGAAGCGCTGCAGCGCAGCCTGCCGTCGCTGAGCCAGATCGGCGGCTACCAGAGCGACCAGGAGAGCCTGATCCGTGGCTACCAGCTGCGCAACCTGTCACCGGGCTACACGCTGGTGCTGGTGAACGGCAAGCGCCGCAATGCCAGCGCCTATGTGAGCGGTGCCAATGGGGGCGGCTTCCCAGGCCATGCGTGGGCGGACCTGGCGTTGATTCCGGTGTCGGCCATCGACCACGTGGAAGTGCTGCGTGATGGTGCGTCGGCCATCTATGGCTCGGACGCGATCACCGGCGTGGTCAACGTGATCCTGAAATCGCAGGCGCACGGTGGCGATGTGTCGGTGGAGAGCGGGCAGAGCATCGATGGTGATGGTTCGCGTACCAGCGTGCGCGCCAATGTCGGCCTGCCGTGGGGCCAGGATGGCTTCGTCAACCTGTCCGGCGAGAACACGCGGCAGCACCACGCGATCCGCACCCGTCGCTACATCGATGGCTACCTGAGCTATCCGGCAGTAGATGCCAACGGCAACCGGGTCGCACTGCGCCCGAACAATCGCTTGCCGACGGGTGCATCGCCGAACCCGGCCGAGGCCAACCGCGATGCCGAGGCCAACACCATCCTCAGTTCGCCGTCGTACGCGTTGAAGGCTTTCGCAGTGAATGCAGGCCATGGCCTGGGCGAGAGCGCGCAGTTCTACGCCAACGCCACGGCCAGTGACCGCACCGCGCAGGCGATCCAGAACTTCCGCCTGCCGGCGACCATCTTCACCACCTACAAGGCACCCGGCGTGCTGAGCGTGTTTCCCGATGGCTTCCTGCCGGTGCTGGAGACCAAGGAAAAGCAGTACACCGGCACTGCGGGCGTGAAGGGGCAGATCGCGGGCTGGGATTACGACGCCAGCCTGACCGGCAACCGCAGCACGGTGCGCACCTATACCCGCAATTCGGTGAACTACTCGCTGCCGTATCCCGGTTCGCCCACTGACTTCTATGACGGCAAGCTGGACTACCAGCAGGGGATCGCCAACCTCGACCTGCGCCGTGGCTTCGAGGTGGCGGCCTTTGCGTCGCCGCTGGAAGTGAGCGCAGGCGCCGAGTACCAGCACGAACAGTACGAACGCGGGGCCGGGCAGTGGGAGTCGTACACCGGCTTCGGTGCCGCGGCGTTCGTGGGCTACTCCACCGCCGATGCGGCGAAGGCGACGCGCAACAGCAAGGCGGTCTATGTGGGCGCGGCCAGCAACATCACCTCGCGCTGGTATCTGGATGCGGCGGCGCGCTGGGAAGATCATTCCGACTTCGGCAGTGTCTCCACTGGCCGCCTGACCACGCGCTTCGACTTCACCGACGCGTTGGGTGTACGCGCGACGGTCAGCAACGGCTTCCATGCGCCCAGCCTGGGCGCACAGTTCTACCAGGCCACGGGCAGCTGCCCGTGCGGGACCACGCTGGTGGCGCAGGTGTCTTCACCGGCGGCGGTTGCGCTGGGTGCTACGCCGCTGAAGCCCGAGAAAGCCACCAACTACAGCCTGGGCGTGACCTGGGACCCGAGCCCTGCATTCCATCTGGCCGTGGATGCGTACCAGATCGACATCCGTGGCCAGCTGGGCCAGTCCAGCCAGATCGGCTACAACGCGCAGGATCCGGCGCGCATCACCGACAACAGCGGTACGGTGCTGAGCGCGGCGCAGAAGAACACCATCGATGCGCTGCTGGGTTCGGCCGGCATCAGCATCCTGCCGGGTGATGCGTTCTACGCCAGCTACTTCACCAATGTGGGCAATACCCGCACGCGCGGTGTCGAGCTGACCCTGGAAGCCAACCAGGACACTGCGTGGGGCAAGCTGCGCTGGAGCTACGCGGCCAACGTCGGCCGTACCACCATCCAGAAGGTGAGCGACATTCCGGCGGCGCTGCAGGGGCTGCCGAACATCAACCTGCTGACCAAGAGCAGCGAATACGCGCTGCGCTTCCGCACGCCCAGCTACACCCAGGTAGCCGGGCTGGGCTGGCAGAACGGGCGCTGGCGCTCGAACGTCGATTTCACCTACTACGGCCCGATCAAGCGCCTGAACAACGGCGTGGAGTACAAGCAGCCGCCGGTGCTGGTAACCAACCTGTCCGGCGGCGTGGAGCTGGGGGCGGGCTGGAGCGCGGCGCTGGGGATCAACAATGTGTTCGACAAGCGCACGCGCAAGGTGCCGGAGTACGCGCGCAGTGCTACCGATGTGGCCAGCATCGAGACGACCTGGGACAACGGCGACGTGTTGGGCAACGTCGGGGCGTATTGGTATGGGCGGATCAGTTACCGGTTCTGATCTGGGGCAGCCGAGCATGGCTCGGCTCTACAAAGGCGGGAAGCAGCCGAGCATGGCTCGGCTCTACAAAAGACGAAGGGCGGCCGGAGGTAGTTCGGCATTATCGAGGAGCAGTTCATGTCTTCTGCATTGAAGGTGGTTGCATTGGTGGGGTCGCCGACCAGTTCGGCGACATCGCGCACGTTGCTGCTGGTGCGACATCTGCTGGCGTCGCTGCAGCAACGCGTGCATGCCAGCGTGGAGCTGGTGGAGCTGGCGCCGATCGCGCGCTCGCTGGGCCAGTCGTTGTCGCGCGATGAGGCGGGGCCGGAGGTGGAGCAGGCGCTGCAGAGCATCGAGGCCGCAGAGCTGCTGGTGGTGGCCGCGCCGGTCTATCGCGGCTCGTATCCCGGGTTGTTCAAGCACCTGGTCGACTTCGTCGGGCTGGAGGCGCTGGTGGATACGCCGGTGCTGCTGGCAGCGACCGGTGGCAGCGAGCGCCATGCGCTGGTGATCGACCACCAGTTGCGGCCGTTGTTCAGTTTCCTGCAGGCGCACACGCTGCCGATCGGGGTGTACGCCACGCCTGCCGACTTCGACGGCGAGCACATCAACAGTGCTGCCTTGCAGGCACGCATCGCGCTGGCAGCCGAGCGTGCGGCCGGCCACCTGGCGACGCAGGCGCTGGCGGTAGCGGCGCCGCTGCGACGCATCGCCTGACGCCATAACCGGCGGCGCTTTGCTTATGGCCACGCTGCATCTGCATGGCCGGATCTGACCGCCGATTGTCGCCAGGCGTCGCTGCCGCAGCCGCCGGCATCTCTAGCATCGATATCGAAGCGGCATCGCATTGCCGGCCCAGATGAGGACCCCATGCTCGACGCAGCAAGCAAACCCATCCTGTTCCTGCTCGATCGCGAGTTCGAGGACGGCCAGATTCCCGGCCAGCGCTTCTTCTGCCGACACAGCCTGTTGCTGGAAGGTGCACTGTCGAGCATCGACGGCCTTGATGCGCAGCTGGACGTACGTCGCATCGGCTTCGCGCGGCCGCGCCGCGAGGTGATCGCCGAGATCGGCGAGCAGGACCAGTCGTTGCCCAAGCTGGTGCTGCCGCAGGGCGTACGCAGCGACCTGGCCAGTGGCGCGCACCAGGACCGGCAGTACATCTCCGGTGCCGAACCGATCCTGGCCGCACTGAACGGATTGCTCGGCATTCCCGTGGCCCACCCCTGAGCGAGGACGCGACCGTGAGCTATCAGATCAGCGTGCTGGACAAGAGCCCGGTGGCCGAGGGCGCTTCGCCGGAGCAGGCGCTGCGCAACAGCCTGCAGCTGGCGCAGCGCGCCGAACAGCTGGGCTATCACCGCTACTGGTTTGCCGAGCACCATGCCGCACCGACGTTGGCCAGCCCTGCACCGGAAGTGCTGGCGGCCTGGGTGCTGGCGCAGACCCGGCGCATCCGCATCGGCAGTGGCGGGGTGATGCTGCGCCACTACGCGCCGTACAAGGTGGCGGAGAACTTCAACCTGCTGGCGGCGCTGGCGCCGGGGCGCGTGGATCTGGGCGTGGGCAAGGCCCCCGGCGGCCTGCCGGCCTCGACTGCCGCGCTGGCAGCCGGGCGTCCGCCGTTCGCTGATTTCGACCAGCAACTGCGCGACCTGGAGGGTTATCTGGCCGGCGCCGAAAGCGAGGCGCTGGCGCGGCCGCTTCCGCAGCAGGCGCCGGAGCGTTTCCTGCTCGGCGCAAGTCCACAGAGTGCAAAGCAGGCGGCCGAACTGGGCTGGCGCTTCGTCTACGCCGCGCACTTCGATGGTGACCCGAAGCACATCGAGGCCGCGTTCGACGCCTACCGCAGCGTCGCCTCGCAGCCGCCGCTGCTGGCCACGGTGGCCTTCGCCGCACCGACTGCGGAAGCCGCAGCGCGTCACATCGGTGCGCTGCGCGTCTACAAGCTGCACCTCGGTCCCGGGCAGGCGGTGAACCTGCCCAGCGCCGAGGCAGCTGCCGAGTACGCGCGCCAGGTGGGGGTGGCCGACTTCCGCATCGAGGAAACGCGCCCCAGCGTGCTGTCCGGTGATGCGCAGCACGTGCGCGGCGAACTGGATGCGCTGCACCGGCGTTTCGGCGTGGGCGAGTTCATCCTCGATGCGCCGGTGGCCGACCTCGACGCACGCCTGACATCCCTTGAACTGCTGTCGCCCGCGCCGCGCGCGGCGGTGGCCTGACCTGCAGGAGCGTTTCCCATGAGCACGACCCCGCGCCACGTTCCGTTCGGCATCATGCTGCAGGGCCCCGGCAGCCACATGCATGCCTGGAAGCACCCGTCCAACCCGGCCGATGCCAGCGTCAACCTGCAGTTCTACATCGACATCGCTCGCACCGCCGAAGACAATGGCATCGCCTTCGGCTTCGTGGCCGACGGCCTGTACATCAACGAGAAGTCGATCCCGCATTTCCTCAACCGCTTCGAGCCGATCTCGCTGCTGTCGGCGCTGGCCACGGCCACGAAGAAGATCGGCCTGGCCGGCACGCTGTCGACGTCCTACAGCGACCCATTCACCGTCGCCCGTCAATTCGCCTCGCTGGATCTGCTCAGCGGCGGCCGCGCCGGCTGGAACGTGGTGACGTCGCCGTTGGAGGGCTCGGGTCGCAATTATGGCCGCCCACATCCCGAGCATGCACTGCGCTACCAGATCGCCGACGAGTACCTGGAGGTGGTGCAGGGGCTGTGGGATTCCTGGGATGACGATGCCTTCGTGCGCGAGCGCGACAGCGGTACGTTCTTCGCGCCGGAAAAGTTCCGCCGCCTCGACCACAAGGGCCGCTTCTTCCAGGTGGAAGGCCCGCTCAACATCCAGCGTTCGCCACAGGGCCAGCCGGTGATCTTCCAGGCCGGTTCGTCCGACGATGGCATCGCGCTGGCCGGCAAGTACGCCGATGCGGTGTTCACCCATTCGCCGTCGCTGGAAGAAACCCGCGCGTTCACCCAGAAGGTGAAGAACTCGGCGATCGCGCATGGCCGCAGCGGCAACGACGTGAAGATCTTCCCGGGCATCGGCCCCATCGTCGGCCGTACCGCAGAGGAGGCCGAAGCCAAGTACCAGGCAATCGCCGCACTGGCCACGCTGGAGGATGCACTGGCGTACCTGGGACGCTTCTTCGATCACCACGATTTCAGCCAGTACGATCCGGACGCGCCGTTCCCGGAGCTGGGTGAGATCGGCAGCAACTCGTTCCGTTCCACCACCGATCGCATCAAGCAGGATGCGCGGGAGAAGGGGCTGAGCCTGCGCCAGGTGGCACTGGAAGCCGTGAGTCCACGACCGAACTTCATCGGCACGCCGGAGCACGTGGCCGATGAGTTGATCCGCTGGTTCGATGCCGGTGCCAGCGACGGCTTCATCCTCGGTTTCGCGGCGCAGCGCGAAGGCCTGGACGATTTCGTGACCCAGGTGCTGCCGATCCTGCAGGCGCGCGGCTACCACCAGCGCGAGCTGGAAGGGCAGACCCTGCGCGAGCATCTGGGCCTGCCGTACAAGGCCAGCCGCCATTCGACCGATGCCGAGCCGGCGCGGAAGGCGGGGTAGGGCAATGAGCGGAGACACTGCGGTAGCACCGGGGCATGCCCGGCGGATTTCCCAATCGACGGGCATATTGCCCGAGATCGCGGCACGCGCCGAGGCCACCATCGCGATCCGCCATGACCTGCACCGCCACCCGGAGCTGGCCTTCGAGGAGCACCGCACCAGCGCCCGTGTGGCCGAGTTGCTGCAGCAGTGGGGCTATGAGGTGACCACCGGTCTCGGCGGCACCGGCGTGGTCGGCACGTTGCAGCGTGGGCAGGGCAGCCGTCGGCTGGGGCTGCGTGCGGACATCGATGCCTTGCCGATCCACGAAGACTCGGGGCTGGCCTACGCCAGCCAGACCGACGGCCTGATGCATGCCTGCGGCCATGATGGTCACACCGCCATCCTGCTGTCTGCCGCGCATTACCTGGCCCATCACGGCACTATCGACGGCACCTTGCAGCTGGTGTTCCAGCCAGCCGAGGAAACCGGCTCGGGTGCATCGAAGATGATTGCCGACGGCCTGTTCGAGCGCTTCCCGGTGGATGCGATCTATGGGCTGCACAACTGGCCCGGCGTACCGGTCGGCCACTTCGGCTTCGTCGACGGCCCGGCGATGGCGTCGGTCGACTGGGCGCGGCTGAAGGTGATCGGCAAGGGCGGCCACGGTGCCGAGCCGCAGGGCAGCGTGGACCCGATCCTGGTCGCCGCGCACATCATCACTGCATTGCAGAGTGTGGTATCGCGCAATGTCGACCCGCGGCAGATGGGCGTGGTCACCGTCGGTTCGATCCACGGTGGGCAGGCCGCCAATGTGATTCCGGACGTGGTCGAGCTGAAGCTGACCGTGCGCGCCTACCTGCCCGAGGTGCGCGACACGCTGCGCCGCCGGGTGACCGGGATTGCCGAGCAGACCGCTGCCGCTTTCGGGGCACGCGCCGAAATCGAGTTCCCGCGTGGCTTCCCCAGCGTGATCAACCACCCGCAGCAGACCGCCTACATCCGCGACGTGGCGGTGCAGGGCTTCGGCCACGAACAGGTGGTGCCGGAGTTCGCGCCGCGCACCGCCAGCGAGGACTTCGCTTTCCTGTTGCAGGCACGGCCCGGGAGTTTCGTGTTCGTCGGCAACGGCGACAGCGCACCGTTGCACAGCCCGCGCTATGTGTTCAACGACGCGGCCATCGCACCGGCCGCCAGCCTGTGGGCGCGACTGGCCGAAGACTATCTGGTGAAGGACGTGGCATGAGCAGCAACGAACGCTTCCTCTATACCTCGGTGGATGATCCATTGGCGCGGCCGCTGTTCGATGGCCTGGAGCAGGAGTACGACAGCCGTTACGCCGACGTGCGCCGACGCATCGGCGGCAGCGCCCGCGAGGAGCTGCAACGCTATCCGGCGCAGGCCTTCGCGGCGCCGGTAGGCGCGTTCGTGCTGCTGCTGCGCGATGGTGTGGCGATCTCCGGCGGCGCCTTCATGCCGCACCGCGATCCGGACACCGCCGAATTCAAACGCATCTGGACGCTGCCCGGGCTGCGCAGGCAGGGCATCGCGCGTCGCGTGCTTCAGGAACTGGAAGACCAGGCGGCGCGGCAAGGGTACCGTCGGGTGTTCCTGACCACCGGCTTCCGCCAGCCTGAAGCCGTCGGCCTGTACCTCAGCCACGGCTATACCGCGCTGTTCGACCTGCAGGCCGACCCGGAAACCATCGCGCACCTGCCGTTCGAGAAGCATCTACGTGCGCCGGCGCCAGTGCTTTCGCCGTCGCAGACCGTGCTGCACGGAGCCCACGCATGAGCACGCCTTCGACTGCGCTGGATGGCATTGCCGCACCCCCCGCGCCAGCACCGGCGTTGAAGATCGTGCCGGCCCGGCATCCGCTGCAGGTGGTCGGAACCCTTCTGGCGTTGGCGTTGATCCTGATCGGGCTGCAATCGGTGCTGGGCAATCCGCGCTGGGGCTGGGGCACGTTCGCCGAGTGGTTCTTCGCGCGCCCGGTGCTGGAAGGCCTGGGTCGCACGCTGCTGCTGACCGCACTCGGTACTGGCCTCGGTTTCGCGCTGGGCACCTTGCTGGCGTTGGCCCGCGTGTCCGGCTCGCCGCTGCTGTCGGCGGTGTCGTGGGGCTATGTATGGCTGTTCCGTTCGATCCCGCTGCTGGTGCTGTTGCTGCTGCTGAACAACCTGGGCTACCTGTACAGCACCATCGAGCTGGGCGTGCCGTTCACCGGCATCAGCCTGTTCTCGTACCCGACCACGCAGCTGATCGGCGTGTTCACCGCCGCAGTGCTGGGCCTCACCTTGAATCAGGCCGCGTTCTCGGCCGAAGTGATCCGTGGTGGCATCCTCTCGGTCGACCATGGCCAGTACGAGGCGGCAGCGGCACTTGGCCTGCCGCGTGGCCGCCAGGTGCGCCGCATCATCCTGCCGCAGGCGATGCGTTCGATCCTGCCGGCCGCGTTCAACGATGTGATCGGCCTGGCCAAGAGCACCTCGGTGGTCTACGTGCTGGCGCTGCCGGAGCTGTTCTACACCGTGCAGGTGATCTACCGCCGCAATCTGGAAGTGGTGCCGCTGCTGATGGTGGCCACGGTCTGGTACCTGGTGATCCTTACCGTGCTGTCGCTGTTGCAGCGGCGCGTGGAGCAACGCTTCGCGCGCGGCCAGCTGCAGCGCGAGCGCTCGGTGTCGCGGGTGTCATCGCCCCCGCGTGTGCAGGGCGAAGCCGCACCGCGCGTAGCAAGCCGCCCGCGTATCGCCACCCAGGTTGAAGCGGGCGAGGGCGCGGCGGTGTCGCTGCATGGCGTAGGCAAGGTGTTTGGCGACCAGCCGGTGCTGGAAGACGTGAACCTGGACCTGCGCGCCGGCAGCGTGACCGTGCTGATCGGCCCTTCGGGCGCCGGCAAGTCCACGCTGCTGCGGCTGATCAACCACCTGGAACGCGCCGACGGCGGTTACGTGACTGTCGGCGGCCAGCTGATCGGCTACCGCCGCGAGGGCGACACCCTGTACGAGCTGCCCGAGCGCGAGATCCGACGCCGCCGTGCAGAAGTGGGCATGGTGTTCCAGGGCTTCAACCTGTTCCCGCACCTGACCGCGCTGGAGAACATCATCGAGGCACCGATCGCGGTGCGTGGCGTGCCGCGCGCGCAGGCCGAGCAGCAGGCGCGCACGCTGCTGGAACGGGTCGGCCTGGCCGACAAGGCCGATGCCTTCCCGCGCCAGCTGTCCGGTGGCCAGCAGCAGCGCATCGCGATTGCCCGCGCGCTGGCCCTGCAGCCGAAGGTGCTGCTGTTCGACGAACCGACGTCGGCGCTGGACCCGGAACTGGTGGCCGAGGTGCTGAGCGTGATCGAGGAGCTGGCCCGCTCCGGCACCACGCTGGTGATCGTCACCCATGAGCTGAGCTTCGCCCGCCGCGTAGCCGACCACGTGGTGATGATGGACCAGGGCCGGGTGATCGAGCAGGGCACGCCCGAGGTGCTGTTCGAACGCCCGCGCCAGCAGCGCACCGCCGATTTCCTGGCCAAGACCCTGTAACCGAGAAAGGAACACCATGAGCCCTGCAGCACCGCGTCGTCCCTCGCGCAGCACCCTGTTGATCGTGGGCGTGCTGGTCATCGGCATCACCGGCATCGTCTATTCGCGCGTGCGGCAGGCACCGGATGCCGGCGCCGTGGCCGCGACCAGCCTGGCCGGTGCGAACACGGCGGTGTTGAAAGGCACGTTCGATCCAGAGGCGCAGGCATTGATCCCCTCGGGGTATCGCTTCGTCACGCCCGGGTCCTTCACCGTGGCCACCCATCCAGGGCAGCTGCCGCTGGCCGACTACGGGGCCGACAGCAAGGACGTTGTGGGCATCGAGCCCGACATCGCGCGCCTGATCGCCGATGCGCTGGGCCTGAAGCTGGTGATCGTGCCGGTGGCCTGGGCCGACTGGCCGCTGGGTCTGGAATCAGGCAAGTACGATGCGGTGCTGTCGAACGTGACGGTTACCGAAGAGCGCAAGAAGAAGTTCGATTTCTCCAGCTACCGTTTCGACCTGCTGGGCATCTACACGCGCGCAGACGGGCCGATCCAGAAGATCGAGAAGCCGGCCGATGTGGCCGGGCTGAAGGTGGTGGTGGGTGCCAGCACCAACCAGGACCAGATCCTGCGGCAGTGGGACCAGCAGAACATCGCGGCGGGATTGAAACCGGTGGAGTACCAGTACTTCGATGACGCCGTGGTCGGGCGGCTGGCGGTGATCACCGGCCGCGCCGATGTGTCGTTCGAGCCCAACGCCACCGGCGCCTATTCCGCACGCGACGGTAAGGTGCGGCGCGTCGGCCTGTTCCCCGGTGGCTGGCCGAACGCTGCGGCGATCTCGGTGACCACGCGCAAGGGCAGCGGCCTGGCTGATGCAGTGACGCAGGCGCTGAACACCCAGATCGCCAGTGGCACCTACGCGCAGGCGCTGAAACGGTGGAACGTGGCCGAGGAAGCCGTGCCGCAGTCGCAGACCAACCCGCCGGGATTGCCGACGTTGCAATGACACCGGGCGTGGCCCGGCGCGACCTCCGCTTTTGTAGAGCCGAGCCATGCTCGGCTGCTTTACCAACGCGCCTCCAGCGTTCTGAACGGTTTCGCCAGGCGCACGCCCTCGGCGTCGAAGTCGGAAACGCTGCGTCCGTCCACACGCACCGTCTTCGGCATCGTGCGCGCCGGCCACCAGACTTTCACCGCCGTTCCGCCGCGCAGCCCTTTGCCAAGCCCCACCGTCAGCACCCCGTCGCGCTGCCGCGCCTGCATCTGCAACGTGCCATACGCCGTCGGCAGGCGTTCCACCGCCAATCCATCCCCCGCCACCCACGAGGGCGGTGTGCCCGGCAGCAGCGAGAGCGCATCATCGTCTTCGCGCATCAGCATGCCGAACAGGGTGCGGCCGTATTCGGCGCCGATCCAGGTATGCGGCATGTCGCCGAGGTAGCGCGGGAAGCGCAGCCGTGAATGCACTACTTCGGCCAGCACCTGCCATTCAAGCGGGCGCCGGTCATGAAGCAGGCCCTGCAGCAGCTCGTCAGCCACGTCTGGCTGGCCCAGGTGCACATAGCTCAGCACGTTGCGGATCTCGTACGGCGTGTAGGCATACAGCGCACCGGGCTGGCTGCGCTTGCGCACGTCTTCCAGGTAGCGGGCGAAGGTGGTCCGCAACGCATCTGCCGGCAACACGCTCTGCGCGCCGGTCGGGTCCAGGGCGATCGACACGCCCGTGGGGTCACCATCGCCAAGATCGGCCGATGACGGAATGAAGTCGATGCCCTTCCACGCCATCGTTGCGCGGATCGAGGCACGCAATGCGTCGTACAGCGCTTTGTACTGCTCGCGCGCCCAACGGGCGGTTTCGTGGTCGCCCAGTGCCTCGGCCAGCCACGCGCCGTCGTGCCACCCCTTCAGGCCCCAATAGTCATCCCAGTAGCTGTGGGTGGGTGATGGATAGCCCTCATGGCTGATCGATGGTGCAAGGATGCCCGCAAAGCGTTCCGGGGCAGGCTGGTCAGCCTTGTATCCGGGCACCAGCGTGCGCTCGCGCAGTTCCTGCAGGAAGTGCAGCGCGGCCTTCACCTTCGGCAGGTAGTCACGCACCGACTCGGGTCCGCCATCCAGCCGTGCAACGTCGGCGACCAGCGCCACGTACTGGCCCTGGCTGTCGTACTCGATGTCCGAACCGAAGCCGGTGTTGACGCTGCCATCGTCATTGAGGATCGGCGAGACCAGGCCGTTGGCATGTACGCCGTGTTCGCTGTACCAGGCCAGGTAGTCGCGCGCGACCTTGGCCTCGCCCATGCGCAGCAGCACGGCCGATGTGGCCATGCCGTCGCGGATGAAGGAGCGGTTGTAGTTGCGCGGGCCGGGCTGCATCGCCGGGCCGGTCTGGTTGATCAGCATGTAGGCGGCCTGCGCGCGCAGCATGTCCACCAGTGATGGATCGGGCAGGCGCAGGCCGACCTGGCCCAGCCGTGCCTGCCAGTCCGCGGACGCCTGCGTGGCCAGTGAATCGAACGCCGCATTGGCATCGCGGGGAAGCGTGGCCAGATCCAACGCAGGCGCTTCGGGCAGCACGCCATTGGCATCCGCGGCGGCGGTGCCCAACGGGAACGCGACCACGATGGCATCGCTGGTTCCCGGCGCCAACGAGACGCGGTAGTCCAACGCAGCCGAGGCAAGACCCTGGTCATCATGCGCCTGTTGCGCGGAAGGCAGTTGGCCGGCAGCGATGTCCGCGGTGATTTCCGTGGCGCCATCCCTGCCGAACGGCGCCGCGCCGGACGCAGCCACTGGCGTGAGCGACTGCAGCAGCGTGCGGCCATTGATGCGCACGGATTGCCTGTCGATGGCCACATCGCGGATCGGCGACAGCCCGCCGTTCTGCCATGGCGGGTTCATCTGCATCGGGCGCACGACCAGGCTGAGCGTGCCGTCGATCCGGGTTTTTCCGGTGTTGTGCAGGCGATGACGCAGGAACGTTACCGGCTGGCCGTTGCGCTCGATGGCGAATACCTCGCTGCGCAACTCCAGCCCGGGCTGCGGTGACCACGTAGCGGAGGGCATCGGCTTCCAGCCGTCGCGCAGGGCATGCTGCATGGCCTGCGCGGCGGCGCCGGCGGTTTGGCCATCGGCATTGCGCCAGATCGGCTGCACCAACGGCGCGCCCTTGAAGGCTTCAAGATTGCCGTACTCGTCGAAGATCGATTTCTGTCGTCCTGCGTGCACACCGACGGCCGTCCAATAAGTCTGCTGCATCTGCAGCGACGCCGGGAACAGCGCACGCTGCGCGCCGCTGGCAGCGATCTGGTAGCGCTTCATCGGCGTCATCACGGCCTTCGGGCCGAGCAGGCGCAGGCGCGCGATCTGCGGTGCAGCGCCGTCCACGCTCAGGCGGAATGTACGTAACGGTTGTGCTGCAGTGGCGGCCAGCCAGCTTTGTCGATGATTGGCCGCTTGTGCATCGTGTGCGAGGTCCTGCCAACGGCCCTGTGCATCCTGCACCTGCAGTCGCGCGGCGCCGCGCGCGCCATCGGCCCAGTCGACGACCAGGCCAGCCGTTGATTGGGCCCGCGGCAGCGTGATCTCGAACGTATGGGATCCATTTGCCCCGGCCGGCATCGCGACGGTGCCGCCCCCTTGCCAGAGCGCCGCTGCCTGCGTTGCATCGATACCGCTGATGCGTGCGCTGAGCGTGCTGTCCAGTGGCTCCATCTCGAAGATCGACACGCCCCAATCGGAGGTGCGCTGCGGGCTGGCCAGCCGCAGGTAGCGTGCCTGCCGCGGCGCGAAGTACAGCGTTTCCACGTCGCCCAGCGAATCGGCCATCGTGTACGCGGTCTGCCACTGCGTGCCGTCCAGCGAGGTCTGCAGTGAATAGCCTTCCGGATTGGAGACATCCCAGGTAAGGCGCGCACCGGCCAGCAGGGTGGGCGCGCCCAGATCGATTTGGAACCAGTGGCCGGGGCTGAAGGCGCCGCCGGTCACGGTCTTCGGGTCGCCGTCGATCAGGTGGCCGATCGCCATCGACGGTACCTGCTGCGAGGAACTGCTGGCCTGCCATTGGTTGCGCGGGGGGAGGGTCTGTGCCTGTGCGCTGGAGGCCAGGGCGGCCAACAGCAGGGCGGCGGCAGATCGCCATGGGATAGCTGAGCGGGAGACCTTGGAGCGTTCGGCGCGCAACGTCATTACAGACAGCCTCGCAGGTTCGACCGGAATCGGGCGAGTGCTACGCTAGCAAGGGATGTAATCGGTTACATGACGCACTGCAGCGCCGCAGGCCGCTTCCGTGGTTGACGCAGCCGAGCATGGCTCGGCTCTACATGGCTTCCGGCAGGTCAAACGGCATCCCCCGCTAAAGCTCCACCGTCTCCCACCATCGCGTACCCGCCTGCGGCGCCTGCATGTCCAGTGCTTCGCCCATCATCGGCGTGGCCACCGGCACATTCTTTGCGGCGGCCAATGCAGTGATGCGCTCGAACGGCTGCTGCCATGCGTGCAGGGCCAGGTCGAAGGTGCCGTTATGGATCGGCAGCAGCCACTTGCCGCGCAGGTCCAGGTGCGCCTGCAGGGTCTGTTCCGGCTGCATGTGCACGAACGCCCAGCGCGGATCGTAGGCGCCGGTCTCGATCATGGTCAGGTCGAACGGTCCGTACTTCTCGCCGATGGCCTTGAAGCCATCGAAGTAGCCGGTGTCGCCGCTGAAGAAGATGCGGAAGTCGCCGTCCTGGATCACCCATGACGCCCACAGGCTGCGGTCGCTGTCACCCAGCCCGCGGCCGGAGAAGTGCTGGCCCGGGGTCGCGGTCAAGCGCAGGCCACTGGCTTCAGTCGACTGCCACCAGTCCAGCTGTTCCACCTTGCTGGCGTCCACACCCCATGCAATCAGCTGGTCGCCGACGCCGAGCGGTGCGATGAAGCGCGCGGTCTTGCCGGCCAGCTGCATTACCGCGGCATGGTCGAGATGGTCATAGTGGTTGTGCGAGAGGATCACGCCGGCGATGGGCGGCAGTTCGTCGATGCTGATCGGCGGTGCGTGGAAGCGCGCCGGCCCCATCCACTGCACCGGTGAGGCGCGCTCGGAGAACACCGGGTCGGTCAGCCAGTACTGGCCACGCAGCTTCAGCAGGATCGTGGAGTGCCCAAGCCGGAACAGGCTGCGATCCGGCGCAGCATCCAGGGAGGCGCGGTCCAGCGGCTTCACCGGAATCGGGTGGGCGGGCACGGTGCCCTTGGGCTTGTTGAACAGGAACGTCCACCAGATCTCCGCACCGTCGCGCAGGCCCATCGCCGGACGGGGCAGGGCATTGCGGAACTTGCCGTCGCGGTACTGCGGCGAATCGGGGAAGTCGGGGAGGGACCAGGACTTGCAGAAGGTGTAGGCGGTCACGGCGAGGATTCCAAGCAGGAGGACAAGGAGCAGGCGCTTCATGGGTGACGTCCGCTGGGTACACTGCACAGTGTAGTTTCGCATTTTTCAAAAGTACACTGCTGGGTGTAAAATGGTGGCGTCCGTTCAGCTATCCGGTCTCCGCCATGCCCCGTGCCCCACAACGCCTGACCGACCGCAAACGCGAGGCCATCGTGCGCGCGGCGGTGGAGGAGTTCCGTGCATCGGGCTACGAGGCGACCAGCATGGACCGCATCGCCGAGGTGGCCGGGGTCTCCAAGCGCACCGTCTACAACCACTTCCCGAGCAAGGAAGCGCTGTTTTCGATGATCCTGGAGGAGCTGTGGGAACGCAGCGTGGCCAGCGACGCACTGCCGTATCGCGCGGACCAGCCGTTGCAGGCGCAGCTGCTGCAGTTGCTGGGCCAGAAGCTGGAACTGCTCAGCGATGCCAACTTCATCGACCTGGCACGGGTGGCGATGGCCGAGGTCATCCACTCACCGGAGCGGGCGCAGGCCATCGTCTGCCGCATGGGCGAGAAGGAAAGTGGCGAGAGTGCGTGGATCCGCGCAGCGATCGCCGATGGCCGGTTGCGAGAGGTTGATCCGGAATTCGCCGGCCACCAGCTGCATGGGCTGGTGAAGAGCTTTGCGTTCTGGCCGCAGGTGACGATGGGGCAGCCACCGTTGACCGCGCAGGAACGCGCACGCGTCGCCGAATCGGCGGTGGCCATGTTCCTGGGTTTCTACGCGGTCTAGCTGGCGGCGAAGCGACGGAACTCGTCGGCCGGCAGTGCGGCCGAGTACAGATAGCCCTGGCCGACATCCACGCCCAGCGCGCGCAGGTGCTGTTCCTGCGCCAGGGTTTCGGTCCCCTCGGCCACCACGATCGCGCCGCAGCGGTGCGCGACTTCGACGATGAAGCGAACGATCGACTGCGACTTGGCGTCGGACAGCGTGGCGATCAACGCCTGCTCGATCTTGACCTCGGCGATGGCCAGCTGCGAAAGCAGGATCAGGGTCGAATAGCCCGCGCCGAAATCATCCAGCGACAGGGTGACTCCGGCCGCCAGCAGCTGTGCGATGTTGGCATCGACCAGGTCACGCTCGACGATCTCGGTCCACTCGACGATTTCCAGCCGCAGCATCGCGCCGGGGATGTCGTGCAGCTGCAGCAGTTCCTGCAGGCGCAGGCCGAAGTCGGGCAGGCGCAGGGATTCGGCTGACACATTGACTGCGATGGTCAGCGCCGCGCCGTCCTGCCGGCAGTGCTGCAGGAAGTGCACCGCCGACTGCAGCGTGGCCCATTCCAGGTCTGCCAGCCGGCCCTGCCGGCGCAGCAGCGAGATCACCCGCATCGGTGCGATCGGCCGGCCTTCGCCATCGCGCATGCGCAGCAGCGCTTCGGCGCCGACCAGCTGGCGGTCCTGCAGGCGATGCTTGGGCTGGTAGCACAGCGGTGCGTCGCCCTGCTGCAGCCAGCGTTCGAGGGCGGCTTCGATCAGGGCGTCGATCTCGCCGTCGCGCTGGATCGGGTCGTCGAAGAACACGACGCCGGATTCGATCGCGCTCAGTGCCACGGTGATCGCGCGGAACGGAAGATGTCCTTCGTCGGCATCAACGGGGGGCTTCAATTCAACCACCGCACAACGGAACAGTGGCCGGAAGCCAGGCCAATCGCGGCCGACCCGATCGGCCAGGTTGCTGGCCAGCTCGGTGATCTGCGGTTGTATGCGCAGTTCGGACAAGGTCATGCCGCGCACCAGGATCGCCAGCGCGGCATCACCGAACTGGTAGACCTCCACGTCGTCCACCGCCAGCGATGGCAGCAACCGGTGGACGTCGGCCGGTGTATCGCGCTGCCACAGGCCGTTGTCCTGCAATGGCCCGTAGCGCAGGCGCAGATCGCGCAGGTTGCCCATCTCGGCCACGATCAGGCTGGCCTTGCCGATGCCGTCGTTGTCGCGCCAGTACCGCTGCAGGCGTTCACCGAGCGCACGCATGTTGGGCAGGCCGCTGATCGGATCGATGCGCAGCCACGCCTGTTCGCGCTGGCGCTGCGCATCGATCTGGGCATCGTTGTAGACCAGCGCGAACACTGCGCCGAGTACCAGCAGCGAGACCGGCAGTGCCAGCACGCGCTGGATCGCCAGTTCGGCCACCGGTAGTTGATCGGCCCCAATGATCGCCACACCCAGCGCCAGGCCCAGAGCGGTCATCCCGATACGCACGGACCACGCCTGCAGGATCATGCGTGGCGAGAGTTCGTTGAGCATGCGCGGGTGCAGGCGCCTGCGCAGCCAGACGCCGGCCACCATCTGCAACACGGCCTCGAGGCTGGCAGGCAGGAAGAACTGGGTGCCGACGAACTGGTAGCGGGCGAGCAGGGCGGCGGCCAGGCAGGCCAAGCCGCCGCGCCAGCCACCGAGCAGGCCACTGACCAGCAGGATGTCGAAGCCGAGGTGCAGCTTGACCACACCCTGGGTGTAACGGGCCACGAACCAGGAATTGAACAGGTAGATCAGGCCCAGCGCTACGCCGACATACAGGCGCCGTCCTTCAATGGCGTGCCCGGCGCGACGGGTGGCGATCAGCAGCACGCCGATCATGCCGATCACCGCCGTGGCCTGCAGCAGGTACAGCGGCAGGCTGGGCAGGGCGCTGTCCAGGACCTGGGCCGAGACCCGTGAAAGCGCATCCATAGCAGGTTCCCGCCTGTGACCGACGGCCAGTGACGAGCAGGGTAAACCACAGGCGCCTGTGCGGCCACCAAGGGCCAGGCCAAGGTCCCTGCGGTCAGTAGCGCGGGTCGGCGATGGCGGGCAGCACCAGTTCGCGCACGAAGGAGGACGGTGACAGCTGCAGCAGGGTGCGTACCATCGCCACGACATCATGGACCGGCACCAGTTCGCCGTCGCCGCGCGCTGCGGCGTCCGCTACCGGCACTGACAGTGCATCGTCGGTGTTGAGGTAGCCCAGCTGCAGGCTGGTTACCGCCAGGCGCCGATCCCGGAAGCCTTCGCGCAGCGCATCGGCGATGCCGTTGAGCGCGAACTTGGATGCGCCGAACGCCACTTCCGGGCGGCCGCTGCGCGGCAGCGCCGAGGTCGAGCCGGTCAGCACCAGCTGTGGACGTGCTGCGCCCAGTACCCTCGGCAGCAGGCGCCGCAGCAGCACCAGGGTGGCGGTGATGTTGACGTCGACCAGCTGGGCAAGCGCGGCATCGCTTTCGTCGAGGAAGGCGTACCCGTCGCTGAAGGCCGTCTCTTCCCAGATGCCCAGGTTGTGGATGAGCACATCCAGATCGGCCGGCGCCTGCGCTGCGATGTGATTGGCAGCAAGGGTGGGCTGGGACAGATCCGCTTCGATCCACTGCAGGGTGACGCCCTCGGGGCATTCGAGGTCGTGCGGGCGGCTGCGCGAAACGCCGATGACGGTGTCGCCCGCACTGCACAGGCCTTCGACGAACGCTCGACCGAGGCCCCTGCTGGCGCCGATGACCATCAATTTCATGTGGCTTCCTTGTTGTGCTGCGGCGGCCTCAGTCGGCCGCCAGAATGGTGTCCCAATCGGCGAACGCGCGCAGGCCGCTGCGTCCGGCGGTGATGATCGAGGCGGTGTTGTCGAGCTGGCAACGGTATTGCGGCTGCAGCCCGGACGCCCGCGCGGACACGGCCATGGCGTGTACCAGCTGTCGCGCGTGACCGCGACCGCGGGCCTCGGGCAGGGTCAGTACGCCCATATCGGCGAAGGCTGGATCCAGGCTCCAGGGGTACATGCTTCCCGCAGCGACCAGGCGCTCGCCGTCGAAGGCACCGAACACCTGCCAGTGATCCAGCTCGACCCAAGCGGCATCGAGATCGTCCTCGCTGGCCGTGGCCTGGAACGCGCTGAACGCTGCCGCGTCGGTCGCGCCGAGGCGGCGGATATGCGGTGGGGCAGGGTGTTCGGCGAGGGCGGCGAGTGTTGCGGTGGGGAAGTGGAAGACACGATCCGCGCCGTGCGTATGCTGGCCGAGCTGCTGCAAGCGCTGTTGCAGCTGCGCCAGTGTCCAGTGCGGTTGCGCACGCAGTTGCAGGCGAGCGGCCAGGGCAGGACGCAACAGCGCTCGGGCGGGGCCCGCGACCGGCTGTAACAGCATGCCGTCCTCACCCTCATCGACATCATCGCTGCACGCCAGGTGCAGCTGCGGCCCCTGCTGCAACGTGCGCTGGCCGGCGAACACGCGCTTCCAGGCAGCATCGATCAACGGGGAAATCGCATCATCCATGACAAACGGTTCGCTCAGTGTCGGGGCAGTTCAACCTGCAGGCCTGCGGCCTTCCATTCGGGATAGCCGGCGGCCAGTCGCTGCGCGCTGAGGCCGGCTTCGCGCAGCATCATCACTGCATCGTTGGACAGCACGCAGTAGGGCCCGCGGCAGTACGCGACAATGTGGACGGCGCGCGGCAGTTCGTCCATCCGCGCGTGCAGTTCCGTAGCGGGAATGTTCAGCGCGCCGGGCAGGTGGCCCAGATCGAATTCCTCGCGCGGCCGCACGTCCAGCAGTACCACGCTGTCGCGTTGCTCCAGCAGCTGCTCGACGGTCAGCCCTTCCAGTGCATCGCGGCGCTGCAGGCTGTCGGTGAGGACGCCCTGCATTTCGCTGCGCTGGTGGTCGGCATAGTCGCGCAGCGCGGCCAGCAGGTTGGCCAGTGGGCCGTCAGCGCTGCGGTAGAGGATGCGCTTGCCGTCACGGCGTGTCTGCACCAGGCCGGCACGACGCAGCTGCTGCAGGTGCTGGGAGGTATTGGCCACCGACAGGCCGCTCAGTTCGGCCAGGCGCTCGACCGCACGCTCGCCCTGGGCGATGTGCTCCAGCAGGGCCAGGCGGTGCGGGTGGCCCAGGGTGCGGGCGATCTCGGCCAGCGCTTCCAGCGTGGACGGCGGCAGCTCGGTTGCAGCGTTCATGCCGGGCACGCTAGCATCGCTCCATCATTCAATCAAATAATTGAGGGTTGGCGGAATGAGTGGCTGGGCGACGACATTGGTGATCGATGCGGTAGTGATCGGCGTGGGCGCGACCGCGCTGATGGATCTGTGGGCGTTGCTGCAGCGCAGGCTGCTCGGCATTCCGTCGCTGGATTTTGCGATGGTCGGCCGCTGGCTCGGCCACCTGCGGCGTGGGCGCTTGCGCCATGAGGGCATTGGTCGTTCGCTGCCGGTGGCCGGCGAGCGCGCGCTGGGCTGGACCGCGCATTACGTGATCGGTGTGGTCTTCGCCGTGTTGTTGCTGGCCGTGGTCGGGAACGGTTGGGTGCAGGCACCGACCCTGTGGCCGGCGCTGGCCTTCGGCGTTCTCAGCGTTGCCGCGCCGTTCTTCATCCTGCAGCCGGGCATGGGCGCCGGCATTGCCGCTTCGAAGACCCCGGCGCCTGGCAAGGCGCGGCTGCGCAGCCTGGTGGCACACAGCGTGTTCGGCGCAGGCATGTACCTTTCCGCGCTGCTGTTGGCCGGGGTCCGTGCAGGATGAGCGAGAATCCGTGGGGTCACCGGCAACAGGAACATCCCCGCATGGAAGTACCCGATCCTTTCACTGATGGCATGCCGCTGCCGTGGGCGTGGCGGGAAACATTGGCCGATGCGCGCATCGAGCGACAGTCGATCGGCGTATCGCGCGCAGACGTCGCCCGTGTGCATCGCCCGGGACAGGCTGATGCCTTCCTGAAATCGGAAGTGATCGATGCCTTCAGTGAGCTGGGCGACGAGATCGCGCGCCTGCGCTGGCTGCAGGCGCAGGGCCAGCCGGCACCAACGGTAATTGCCACCGCCGAAGAAGCGGGCCGGCGCTGGTTGCTGATGAGCGCGCTGCCCGGCCGCGACTTGGCCTCGTCGCCTGAGCTTCCGCCCCAGCGCCTGGTGGAACTGCTGGCCGATGCGCTGCGGGGCCTGCATGCCATACCGGTGGCGGCCTGTCCGTTCGACCAGCGGCTGGCCTCGCGCCTGCAGGCCGCGCAGGAACGGGTCGAGGCGGGCCTGGTCGACGCCGATGACTTCGATGACGAGCGCCTGGGGCAGAGCGCACAGCAGGTGTTCGCCGAACTGCGCGCTACCCGGCCCGATCACGAGGATCTGGTGGTCAGCCACGGCGACGCCTGCCTGCCGAACCTTTTGGCAGCCGAAGGCCGTTTCAGCGGTTTCATCGACTGTGGCCGGCTGGGTGTGGCCGATCGCTACCAGGATCTGGCGCTCGCCGCGCGCAGCCTGGTCCACAACTTCGGCGACACGCGCTGGGTCGCGCCGCTGTTCCGGCGCTATGGCGTTGTGCCCGACGAACGGCGGCTGGCGTTCTACCGTCTTCTCGACGAGTTCTTCTGAAACCTCGGAGGGCAGCGTAGGCAGGGCTGAACGGTGCCCTGCCGGCGGATCCGGGCGCCCTTAAAAGTGGACGAACGTTCGTTCACTATTTGTGGCATGAACCGAGCCGACCGCAACGAGCAACGCATCGCGCAGATCCTGCAGGCCGCCCTGCAGTGCTTTCTCGTGAAGGGCTTCCACCAGACCAGCATGCGTGACATCGCGCAGGCGGCCGGCGTCAGCCTCGGCAATCTCTACAACCACTTCCCGGGCAAGGAGGCGATCATCCTTGCGGTGGCCGTGGCCGAAGGCGAGGAACTGGCACCGTTGCTGCAGCGACTGGCCGCGTCCGATGGCGAGCGCGCACGGGTGCTGGTTTTCCTTCAGGACTTCCACGCACTGTGCCGGCAACCGGAGTGGGCAACGCTCGCCGTCGAAGTGCTGGCCGAGAGCGCACGCAATCCGGCCGTGGCCGAGGCATTTGCGGCCAATCGCAGGCAATTGCAGGCGACGCTGGCCGAAGCCCTGCAGCAGGTGGCACGGCGCGAACGTCGGCGCCCCGTGCTGGCCCCGGCACTGCAGGCACAGGTGCTGCTGGATGCCATCGAAAGCGATGCCCTGCGCCGAGGGCTGGGCGAAGCCGGGGGCACCGATGAGGCATCGCTGGATCTCGGCCTGCTTGCGCTGCTGCTGGGCGCACGCGCATGAGCGCCGTCGACCGGCGACTGCACGGCGTTGATCTGGCGCGTTACCTGGCCTTGGCCGGCATGGTGCTGGTCAACTTCCGCCTGGCGATGGCCGTGCCGGCAGAGGGCGCCGGATGGTTGGCAGGCGTCTTCCACTTTCTGGAAGGCAAGGCTTCGGCGACGTTCGTTACGCTGGCCGGGTTGGGCCTGGTACTGGGCACGCATCGGCAGGGTTGGTGGCCGGCCAGTGTGCAGACCTGGCGGCGCGCACTGTTCCTGCTGGTGCTGGGCCTGCTCAACCTGACGCTGTTCCCGGCCGATATCCTGCATTACTACGCGGTGTATTTCGCGCTGGCCGTGCTGTGGCTGCGGGCCTCGCCGCGGGTGTTGCTGGCCAGCATCGTGGGGATCGCGGCCTGTTCGTTCTGGGCGTTGCTGCACTGGGACTACAGCCAGGGATGGAACTGGCAGACGCTGGAATACGCCGGTCTGTGGCAATGGCCGGGCGCGGCCCGCAACCTGCTGTTCAATGGGTTCCATCCGCTGCTGCCGTGGCTGTGCTTCTTCCTGCTGGGCATGCTGCTGGCGCGGCTGCAACTGTCGCAACCGCGGGTCCAGCGCGCGCTGCTGGTGCTGGGCCTGATGCTGATCGTGGCTGGACATGGCGTGCAGCAGCTTGCGCAGGGGACGCCCTGGCAGGCGTGGCTGGGAACGCAGCCGATGCCACCGGGACCGGCCTACGTACTCACAGGCGCGGGCGCGGCCTGCAGTGTCATTGCAGCCTGCCTGTGGCTGACGCGTGTACGACCGGGTGACTGGCTGGAACCGTTCACCGCGGCCGGGCGCATGACCCTGACCCTGTACGTCGGCCATATCCTGCTGGGCATGGGCACGCTGGAAGGCCTGGGCCTGCTTGATGGCAGCGCGTCGCTCGCGTCGGTGCTGCTGTGGGCATTGTTGTTCCTGATGCTGGCCACGAGCGCAGCGTGGCTGTGGTCCTGGCGGTTCGCGCGGGGCCCATTGGAAGCGGTGATGCGACGCGTCGCCGGCTAGCACTTTGGTCGCGCAGGCACGATGTTGTGACGGACATGTCTGTGTCGCGGCCCGCGCATCTGCGATAGTGGCGGCAGGTAATACTCTCCGCTTGCATCCATGTCATTCGCTTCGGCGCAGCATCTCGGCGAAGTCCTTCAGCAGTCCTATGGCATCACCGCCAATGCCGTGGTGCCACGCCCGGTTGGCGCCGATGCCAACGCCAGTGTGTATCGCATCGATGCACGGCGCGGGCAATGGTGGTTGAAGTGCCGCAGTTACCAGGTTGCCCCTGCCGTCTGGGACACCCTGCATTGGCTGCGCGGCACGCTGGGCATCGAGGAAATCGTCGCGCCCTGGCCGGCCCTGACCGGTGGAGCGTCAGTGCAGCGCTGGGGCCTGCAGTTCACCCTGTTCCCGTATGTGGAAGGCCAGTCCGGCTTCGAGGCGGCGTTGAGCCGCACGCAGTGGCAACGATTGGGCGAGGTGCTGCGGCGCCTGCACGAGGCGTGCCCGCCACCGGCGCTGCAGGAGGCGCTGCCGAGCCTGCGGATGGAAACCGCGGCGCTTGATACGGTCGGGCAATGGCTGGCCGGCGAGGGCCTGGCGGCCGCCAGGGATGGGCTGGGCCGCGCCTTCGTATCCGTCTGGGACCAGCAGCATGCGCGCATCGCGGCGCTGCATGCGCAGGCACTGCAGCTGCACGCGGCGTTGCAGGATGTCCCGGTGCGGCTGCACCTGTGCCACACCGACCTGCATGCCGGCAATCTGCTGATGGGCAATGACGGCAGCCTGCACCTGATCGATTGGGATGGCCTGTCGCTGGCCCCGCGCGAGCGCGACCTGATGTTCATCGGTGGCGCGGTCGGTGGGCGCTGGGGGCGCGAGAACCCGTTGGGATTCGAGGAAGGCTATGGCAGTGACCGCGGCGATCCACGCTGGATCGCCTGGTACCGGCACTGGCGCATCCTGCAGGACCTGATCGAGTTCCAGCAGGTCCTGCTGGGCAGTGATGGAGAGGACCGTTCGCCGCAGCTGCGCCGGCAGTCGCTGCATTTCCTCAGCGAACAGTTCGCACCGGGCAATGTATTCGACGCGGCAGAGCGGGTGTATCGCGCGCTGTAGATCCACGCCATGCGTGCATGGCATTTTCTACGATGAACCCTCACGCTGCGCGATGAGTCGAGCATGGCTCGGCTCTACAGGGGGCCGCGGTGTCTGCGCGGGGTGTGGATCTACTCTGCGGGCTTGGCCGCTGCAGAGGCCGCCGCGCTTGCAGCGCGGCGTGACAGCACGGCTTCGCGGTGGGCGATGTAGGCGTTGGCGGCGAGGATGATGCCGGCACCGATGATCGTCCAGCGGTCCACCGTTTCGTTGAACAGCAGCCAGCCGAACAGCGTTACCAGGGGCAGCTGCAGGAAGCTGATCGGGGTCAGGGCGGAGACTTCGCCCAGCCGTAGCGCGCGGGTCCACAACAGCTGGCCGACGGTGCCGAGCACGCCGGTGGCCAGCAGCCACAGCCAGGCCGACCCGGTTGGCCAGGCCCAGACGAACAGCGCCGGCACCAGCGACAGCGGCACCCAGAACACGTAGGTATAGAGCACCACGGTATCGGCACTGTCGACGCGGGTCAGCTGCTTGATCTGGATCGCCACCAGCGAGCTGAGTACCGCCGCACCCACCGCGACCAAGCTGCCGGCGGTGAAGCCGGCGGTGCCGGGACGCACGATCACCAGCACGCCGATGAAGCCGACCACGACCGCGGCCCAGCGGCGCACGCGCACGGTTTCACCCAGCCACAGCACGGCGGCAATCGTGACGAACAGCGGCGTGGAGTACGACAGCGACACCGCCTGCGCCAACGGCAGGTGGCCCAGTGCCCAGAACGCGCACAGCATCGAGCCCAGGCCAATCGCACTACGCACGAAATAGCGCGGCAGCTGCTGCGTCTTCAGCGGCGCACGGCCCGGCCGCAGCAGCATCGGCAGCAACGCCAGCAGGCCGAAGGCATTGCGGAAGAACGCCACTTCCTGGGTCGGAACGTAGCGTGTGGCATAGCGGATCGCTACCGCCATCAGGCCGAACGCCATCGTACTGCCGAGCATCAACAGCGCCGCCCGCATCGGAGTGGCGCCGGGGGAGAGGGCGAGAGTGTTCACCACTGTGCGCCGAGCAGGCGGGGCTCCGGTTCGATCGGCACGCCGAACTTCTCCAGCACCGAGGCCGAGATGCGGCGCGCCAGCGCCAGCAGTTCAGCGCCGCTGGCATTGCCGTGGTTGACCAGCACCAGCGCGTGGCTGGGAGCCACGCCGGCATCGCCGTCGCGGAAGCCCTTCCAGCCGCAGGATTCGATCATCCAGGCCGCCGAGACCTTGCGCTTGTCGTCCTGCTCGGCCGGGAACACCGGCAGGTCGGGGAAATGCTGCAGCAGCACGTCGACCTGCTCCAGCGGCAGCACCGGGTTCTTGAAGAAGCTGCCGGCATTGCCGAGTACCTCCGGGTCGGGCAGCTTGCGGCGGCGGATCGCGATCACCGCATTGGCCACGTCCACCGCGCCCGGCAGCACCACGCCCTGCGCCTGCAGCTCTTCGCGGATGCCGGCGTAGTCCATGCGCAGGTCGTGCAGCAGTGGCAGTTTCAGTTCGATGGCGGTGATCAGGTAGCGATCGGGCTGTTGCTTGAACACGCTGTCGCGGTAGGCGAAACCACACTGTTCGTTATCCAGGCGCACCCAGGCCTGCTCCTGGCAGTCCCAGGCTTCGACCGCCTGGATGAACTCGCCGACCTGCGCGCCATAGGCGCCGATGTTCTGGATCGGTGCGGCACCGGCGGTGCCGGGAATCAGCGCCAGGTTTTCCAGGCCGGACAGGCCTTCCTGCAGCGACCACATCACCAGGCCATGCCAGGGCACGCCGGCGCCGGCGCGGATCACGGCATGGTCGGCGCGGTGTTCAAGGAAACTGATGTCGCGGTTGCCGAACACCAGCACGGTACCGGGCAGATCCTCGGCGATCAGCACGTTGCTGCCGGCGCCCAGCACCAGCAGCGGGCCGTTGGCCACCTCGGGCAGTGCCAGCACCTCCGGCAGCAGCGCGGCATCGTGCAGTTCCAGCAGCTGTTCCGCATTGGCCTGCACGTGGAAGGTATTCAGTGCCTGCAGCGGCGCATTGCGGGTGAGTGTCCAGCGCAGCGGGGCGTTGTCGTCGGTGGTGTCCATGGGCGCGCTCACAGTGGGGCCACCGCGCCGCGGCTCGGCGCTTCGCGGCGGCGACGGATCGCCTCCACGCATTCGGAAACCAGCGCCGGTCCACGGAAGATCAGGCCGCTGTAGCACTGCACCAGCGCGGCACCGGCCGCCATCTTGGCCACGGCATCGGCACCGGACAGGATGCCGCCGACGCCGACCAAGGGCACCGACTCGGGCAGGCGCGAGCGCAGGCGGCGCAGCACCAGCGTGGACTGCTCCAGCACCGGCGCACCGGACAGGCCACCGGCCTCGTTGGCCAGCGGATCGCCGGCCACCTTGCTGTGGTCGATGGTGGTGTTGGTGGCGATCACGCCGTCCACCTGCAGCTCGCCCAGCACGCGGGCGGCGGCATCGATGTCGCGCTCGCTGAGGTCCGGCGCCACCTTCACCAGCATCGGTACGCGGCGGCCGTGGCGGGCCGCGAGCTCTTCCTGGCGGTCACGCAGCTGGCTGACCAGCTGGCGCAGCGCGGTTTCTTCCTGCAGTTCACGCAGGCCGGCGGTGTTGGGCGAGGAAATGTTGACAGTGATGTAGTCGGCCAGCGCGTACACCTTGTCCAGGCAGGCGATGTAATCGTCCACGGCCTGTTCGTTGGGGGTGTCCTTGTTCTTGCCGATGTTGATGCCGAGCAGGCCGCGGCGGTTGCGCGCGCGCTCGACGTTGCGCACCAGCGCGTCCACGCCCGCATTGTTGAAGCCCATGCGGTTGATGATCGCGTTGTGTTCCGGCAGGCGGAACAGGCGCGGCTGCGGATTGCCGGCCTGCGGGCGCGGGGTGATCGTGCCGATTTCGACGAAGCCGAAGCCGAGCGCGAACAGCGCATCGATGTGCTCCCCGTTCTTGTCCAGGCCGGCGGCCAGGCCGACCGGGTTGGGGAACGTCAGCCCGAACACCGTGCTGGGCATCGGCGCGATGCGTGCGGCCAGCAGCGGCGTGGTGCCGGTGCGATAGGCCAGGTCCAGTGCGGACAGGCCAAGGCCGTGGGCGCGCTCGGCGTCGAGCGAGAACAGGAAGGGGCGGGCAAGCGAATACATGCGTCGGTTCAGTCCAGCGTGCCGAGGAAGGCTCGGGTTCGATATTCAAAAGCGACCTGGCCGTCGACCGCGTGGGCGGCGAACAGGTGCTGCAGAGCGTCGATCATCGGTGCGTGGCGCGGATGACCGGATTGAGGGGCGTAGGAGGAGGACAGCAGGCGCCCGCGCAGGGCGTCGAAGTCCAGGTGCTGCACGTTCGGCAGCTCCACCCTGCCGCGCAGGCCAGCGCCGAACCAGGCCTGCATGGTGGCGTCGTCCTGGTAGCGCTCGGCCACGGCGGTGTAGTCGGTGCCGTAGTCCAGCAGCAGCTGTTCGTAGCCGACCAGGAACGGGCTGGCATCGAGCAGGCGAGAATTCCAGTAGATGAGGGCCTGGCCGCCGGGGCGCAGGATGCGCTGCCACTCGGCGCGTACCGCCACGGTGTCGAACCAATGGAAGGCCTGCGCGACGCTGACCAGATCGATGCTGGCATCGTCCAGTGCGGTGGCCTCGGCGCGGCCGTCCACCGCACGGAACTGCGGGTACTGCGGTGCCAGCCATTCTTCCGCCGCGCCCCGCATGGCCGCATTGGGCTCAACCGCGACAACAGGATGGCCGCTGGCCAGGAACAGGCGGCTGGAAATGCCGGTACCGGCGCCGATGTCAGCCACACGCGCCTGCTGGCTGACACCCATCGGGCCATGCAGCCACTCCAGCAGCGCGGGTGGGTAGTCGGGCCGGTAGCGGACGTAGTCGGCGACGCGGCTGCTGAAGCGTTCAGTGCTGTCGGAGGCGGTCATGGCGTCAGTTCGACACCGCCGCCAGCCACGCCAGGCCGCCGAAGAACAGGATGAAGACCACGATGGCGGCAAGTGCCGCGCCGACCATGACCCAGCCCAGCACCAGTCCGGTGACGGCCAGGCCATCGCCTTCCAGTTCGTGCGGGCGGCGGCGGATTTCGGCGCGGGCCATGTGGCCGGTGATGATGGCGACGATGCTGGCCACGAAGGGCAGGACGGTCCAGCTGGCGATGCCCATGACCAGGCTGACCACGGCCAGGGCGCTTGTCTGTCGGGGTGCCACGCTCATCGGGGTCCTCCTTGGCAGTGTGCACATGATAGTGCCTCTGCCCCGGCAATCCCATGCCCGGCGGATGCGATGGCAGGCGTCGACCCTGGCCGACGAATGGGATTTTGGCCCTGGTAGGCGTCGACCTTGGTCGACGAAAGGGATTTCGGCCTTGGCAGGCGTCGAGCTTGGTCGACGAAGGGATTTCGGCCCTGGTAGGCGTCGACCTTGGTCGACGAAAGGCATGCCAACCAGGGTTGGCGGCTACCGAAGTGCCGGTATCAGCCCATCAACACCTGGCCGCCATCCACATTGAGCACGCTACCGGTGACCCAGCGCGCCAGCGGCGAGCACAGGAACAGGGCGGCGTCGGCGATCTCGCGCGGGTGGCCGAAGCGGCCGAACGGAATCTTCGCCAGGGTGCCGTGGTACAGCTCAGGGTCCTCGACGCGGCGACGGTCCCAGAGGCCGTCATCGAACTCGATCGAGCCCGGGGCGATGGCATTGACCCGGATCCGCTCCTTGGCCAGCGCCAGCGCCTGTGACGTGGTGTAGTGCGAAAGCGCCGCTTTGGCCGCAGCATACGGCGCGCCACCGGGGCGCGGCTGCTGCGCGGCAATCGACGACAGATTCAGGATGCAGGCGTCGCTGGAGGCACGCAGCCATGGCAGTGCCAGGCGCGAGGCACGCACGGCCGCCATCAGGTCGATCTGCAGGCTGGCCGCCCAGCCGTCCTCGTCGTCGGCCATGCCGTAGCCGGTGGCATTGTTGACCAGTACATCGATACCGCCGAGGGCATCGGCAGCGGCCTGCAGCCAGGCCTGGATCTGGCCGGGATCGGCCAGATCGGTGGAAAACGCGTGCAGTTCGAAGCCCTGCGCCCGTGCATCGGCACGCAGGGCATCCAGGCCGGCCTGGCCGCGGGCGCAGACCGAGACCTGTGCGCCGGCGCCGGCAAAGGCCAGCGCCATTTCACGGCCAATGCCCTTGCTGCCGCCGGCGATGAGCACGCGGCGGCCGCTGAAATCGAGGGTCGGAGCCCCTGCGGGGATCCGACCCCTCGCTGGGGCCAGGTCCCCGGAGGGGCTCTGGCCCACGGACGTGTCTGCGTCGTTTGCCATCACAGGTCGAACTTGATGCCCTGGGCCAGCGGCAGCGAATCCGAATAGTTGATGGTGTTGGTCTGGCGGCGCATGTAGACCTTCCACGCATCCGAACCGGATTCGCGGCCACCGCCGGTGTCCTTCTCGCCACCGAAGGCGCCGCCGATCTCCGCACCGGACGTGCCGATGTTGATGTTGGCGATGCCGCAGTCGCTGCCGGCAGCCGACAGGAACTTCTCGGCAGTCTTCAGGTTCTGGGTGAAGATTGAGGACGACAGGCCCTGCGGCACGCCGTTCTGCATGTCGATGGCTTCATCGAGGGTGTCGTACGGCATCACGTACAGGATCGGCGCGAAGGTCTCGTGCTGGACCACGGCGTCGCTGTTCTTCAGGCCGGAGACGATGGCCGGCAACACGAAGTTGCCCGGGCGGTCGATGCGGCTGCCACCGGTTTCGATGGTGCCGCCGGCCGCCTTGGCCTGGGCGATCGCATCGAGGAACTGCTGCACGGCGCCTTCGCTGTTCAGCGGGCCCATCAGGTTGGCCGCATCGGTCGGGTCGCCGATCTTGCCTTCCACCTGCTTGTAGGCCTTGACCAGGGTGGCCAGCACGTCGGCGTAGATCGAGCGGTGCACGATCAGGCGGCGGGTGGTGGTGCAGCGCTGGCCGGCGGTGCCGACGGCGCCGAACACGATGCCCGGCACGGCCAGCTTCAGGTCGGCGGTTTCGTCCAGGATGATGGCGTTGTTGCCGCCGAGTTCCAGCAGGCAGCGGCCGAGGCGGCGCGCGACCTTCTCGTTGACGGTGCGACCGACCTGGGTCGAGCCGGTGAAGCTGATCAGCGGCACGCGTCGGTCATCGACCATCTTTTCCGACAGCGCGGTGCCGGCATCGTTGATCAGGAAGAAGATGTCCGGGAAGCCGGCTTCGCGCAGGGCGTCGTTGCAGATCTTCAGCGAGGCGATGGCGGTCAGCGGCGTCTTGTTGGACGGCTTCCAGATGCACACGTCGCCACAGATGGCGGCCAGGAACGAGTTCCAGCTCCACACCGCGACCGGGAAGTTGAAGGCCGAGATGATGCCGACCAGGCCCAGCGGGTGGTACTGCTCGTACATGCGGTGGCCGGGGCGCTCGGAATGCATGGTGTAGCCGTACAGCATGCGGCTCTGGCCCACGGCGAAATCGGCGATGTCGATCATCTCCTGCACTTCGCCGTCGCCTTCCGGCTTGCTCTTGCCCATTTCCAGCGCAACCAGCGAACCCAGGGCGTCCTTGTGCCTGCGCAGTGCTTCACCGCAAAGGCGCACGGCTTCACCGCGGCGCGGGGCCGGCGTGGTGCGCCAGACCTTGAAGGCTTCCTGGGCGCGGGCAACGACGATCTCGTACTCGGCCTCGGTGGTCGCGCGGACCTGCGCGATCGGCTCGCCGGTGGTCGGGTTGACCGGGGTGATCAGCTCACCGCTGGTCGCGCTCGACCACTCCCCGTTGCCCAGGTACGTGCCAGCGTTGATCGCGTCCAGGCCAAGGGACTTGAGCAGCTCGGAAGACATGCAGACTCCTGTATTTCGTTACGTTGTTTGGCGCCATCGCGGGCAGGTGGGGGACGCGATGAACTGAATCGCCGATGGTAGCAGAGCGCCCCGGCCAGCCATGGTGCAACGCGCCAGCCAGGCCTGGCCGAACATGAATGCTTGGAGGGCGGGGCACGTTGCCTGTAAACTTCCCGGCTGCATGGCCCCGTAGCTCAGCTGGATAGAGCGTCCCCCTCCTAAGGGGAAGGTCGCCCGTTCGAATCGGGCCGGGGTCACCAGAATCAATGGAACAGGGCGAGCGGCGTCGTCGGGCTTGAATGGGTCTACTTCGGACGGACCGGGATGATGGGTTTCACCGTGACAATCCCGCTGCCACCTCCTCCGCAGCTTCCATAGCAGCCTCCGCCAGGGTTAAATCCGCCGGTTCCACCAGCACCTCCGCCGCTGCCACCGCCGGCACCTCCACCGCCACGGCTGGGCGGCTGCTGAGTTCCCGGCAGGGGCTGGACGCAAGGGCTTCCAGTGAGGCAAGTAACAGCGGCTTCTTCGACGGACCCGTCACCCCAGGTCACCTTGATCCTGCTGCCGACAGGCAAAGACGCAATGCCATGCGTGATTCGGTACATGCCCGCCAAACCGACAAGGCCGGCGCGTCGCAGCTCCACCATTTCGTAGGCGGACAAATTCTGCGCAACTGCAACCTGGTTATACGGATACGAACTGGCGTTGATCGATACTGTTGCAGCAACGGCGGCAAAGGCCGTGAAAACCAGCCCGGCGATACTCCACTTCGTTCTTCCGGAGATTCGATTCACTGCGGCGTCCTTTTCAAGATGGCTTCTTCCCAACTGCTCTGTTTACTTCTCCTATTGCTCTATCAAGCGACTCTTGCTGTCCAGCAGGAACCACCCTGCTCCTGATGGCGTCTTCAAAATTCTCTGATCCGCACACGCCCGAATTGACACATAGTGAATCCATGCGGAATGAGCCGGCTCCGCAATCTGCCCCCATTCGGCAGGCGACGATGCCCCAGGCATAGTTGGCGTATGGACCCGTAGCGCTTGCATTGAAGGCACCGAGATCGGTTCCCTCTGGCGCGAGCGCTAGCAGATCTCCCAGTGCAAAAATTGCCTCCGGGTCTGCAGAATTGACCGCATCGCGTGCCAGTAGCTGATAGTCACCAGGTTTGAGGCTGGTCCACTTGCTGGATGCCATGTAAATCCTGGCGTAAGGATCGCCGTGATCTGCCGCGCGTTCAAACCATTTTGTATAGTGCTCTTCGAGTATCACGTCGCCGCCGTCAACGACCGAGCAGGTCGCTGCGAAGCGCTTCTTGATGTCATCGTATGCGCCTTGCGTTTTCCCGCTGAGGCGCGCGTATGCGTCCAACGTCGCATACATGTTCGAATGGGAAATGCTGAAAACGGAGCAATGCTGATAAATCTGCCCCAGCTTGCGCTGTGCTGCTACGTCCCCGGCTTCTGCACGTGAACGAAGTTCAAGAAATCCGGCTGCTGCATCCTGTGTGTTGGAACTCAACTCAGGACCTGTGAGGGATGAGGCGGTATGGCTAGAGTTGGCCTGATCCTTGGAGTTTGGCTGATTGGTTTGAGAATCAGGTTTGCGCTGTTGTGTGTCCGCTTTGGTTGGGACATACCAAAAACTGACTCCCGCCAAGACGATCAGTATCAATGCAGAGAAGCTCAGGACTTTGACTCGTGGAGACATGGCGTTCCTTCATGACCGATCAGCGCGGTACGCGTGCAGGGATTGTCACGGTGCCCAATCAGGGGCTGGGCTCCGACCGCCGCGCACTTTGGCAGGTCCCATGCCTACAAAACGGGATGGGGCGACGCTCCCCCCATCAGGCCATAGGTCTAGTTCAGTATTTGTTTATGTACTGGACGCTGAGTGGAAGCCTGGACACGCCTAATCCTGGTTCAGGCCGAGCCCCACCTTCGCTGGGGTGGATCTTTGACGATAGAGGGCACTTGTTCGAATCGGGCCGGGGGCGCTATTGCATGCACCGCGCGTGATGCCCCTTCGCGCAGGCTACAGAGCAACTCCAGGCCTCGCAGCACCTCCGCCACGTGCGCCTGCTCTTCGCCTCGCAACCCAAGCAGCGGCCGCGGCAGGCAGTCGTAACTGCACAGGCCCATCAGTGCCGCCGCGCATGCCATGACGCGGACGCCGCCGAAGCGGTTGTACAGCGCCCAGAGCGGCTCCGCCGGATCCCGAGGGCAGAAGGAAAAGAGGGGTTGTCAGGTGTGGCGGCGGTGGACGATCGGCATTGCTTATTGCCCTGGGACAAAATTCAAGCGCTGCCGTGCAACGTGATCCGGCCACCGGGATCGCGCACCATGGCGGCCATCCTTCCTTGCGGGCACGCCATGAGTGAGTACCTTCGCCCCGTGCAGCCTCCGCACTTCGCCGCCATCGGCGCGTGGCTGGATTCGGCCAGCGCAACCCGGCGCTGGGCCGGTCCCGGCGTGGCGTATCCGCTCGTGCCGGACGCATTCGCGCACGCACTGCAACTGCAGCAGCGCCCGGGCTGGGTGCTGCTGGATGCGCATGGCCACTGCCTTGGTTTCGGCCAGTACTGGCCAACGACCTCCGGCACGCTGCACCTGGGCCGCATCATCGTTTCGCCGCGGGCACGCGGGCGTGGACTGGGACGTGTACTGATGCAGGCGCTGATGGCGCAGGCGTTGCAGTCGCCCGGGGCGGAGCGGCTGACCCTGCGTGTCTATCGTGACAACGTCGCGGCGGTGACCCTGTACCGCGACCTGGGCTTTCAGCCGATGGAAGACGCTTCGACGCCGGAACTGCTGTTCATGCAGCACCGTGCCGGCTGAGTGGTGATCACGCGCGCAGCACGGAAGCCTGTTGCGCTTGCCATTGCTCGCGGGTGATGCGGCTGATGTGTTCGGTGCGGTAGTCGCCGAGGAAGCTGTTGAACTTGTTCACTTCGGTATGGTGATGCTGGAAACCGCATTTGCTCTGTACGCTCAGGGACTGCAGGTTGTCGGCGAAGTAGCCGCACCACAGTGCGTCCAGGCGCAGGCCGAGGAAGGCGTGCCGCATCACTTCGCGCACTGCTTCGGGCACCAGGCCGCGCCCCCAGTACGGTACGCCGATCCAGTAGGCGATCTCGCCTTCGCGTTCGCCGATCTCGAAGTTGCTGTCGGCACCGATCAGGATGCCGACGCAGCCGATGGCGTGGCCATCTTCGCGGCTCTGCAGGGCATAGACCTCCGGCCGGTTGAACACGGTGCGGATGATCTCGGTACTTTCCTCGACGCTGGTGTGGGCTGGCCATCCGGCGATGGGCCCGACGCGCAGGTCGCGGGCGTATTCGTACAGGTCGGCGGCGTCGGTGTCGCGCCAGGGGCGCAGGATCAAGCGTTCGGTATGCAGCGGCATGGCCGTTCCAGGGGCAGGGAGAGAGCGCACAGGCTAGGCCGCGTCGGGCGGAGGGCACAGGGCGGGACCTTGATGGTTTCGGTACTTTTCACAACTCCCCGGCGTTGCCCGGTATGCTGTGCCGCGGAATGCAGCCGGATCGGCCAATGGACCGTATACCCCAGCTTCTGGATCAGGACGAATCGATGCGCCTGGAGGTCAGTACGCTGGCCGAGGGGCAGGGGGTTCCGCTGTCGTTCGGGCACGCGTATCTGGCGGTACTGGTGTGCGTGTCCGGGCGTGCGCGCTTCGCACTGAACTTCCGTGAGGTGGCGGTGCAGCGGCACGACGTGCTGGTGCTGGCCGAGGACACGCTGGCGCTGCTGCGGAAGCGATCGCGTGGCTTCCTGGCGGTGGTCTGCCTGATGCCGAAGGCGCTGGCGTCGGAGGTGGCCTACGTACTGCCCAACGCGCTGTTCAAGTTCCTGCATGAGCATCCCCATTGCGTGCCGTCGCCGCTGGAGGTGCCGCTCCTGCAGGGCTGGCTGCAGCAGCTGATGGACGCGCAGCATACTGGGGGCCGCTATCGGCACGTGATGCTGCGCAATCTGCTGCAGACCTTTTTCCTGAAATTCGCCACGCTGTTGCCGGCACAGAAAGGGGCCGCAGCGCCGGTCAGCCGGCGCGAGCGCCTGGCCTGGAATTTCTGGGAACTGGTCGGCCAGCGCAGTACCCGCCAGCGCGACGTGCAGTCTTATGCCGATGCGTTGTGCATCACGCCGTTCTATCTTTCGCAGCTGACCCGCGAGTGCTTCGGTGAAACACCCAAGGCGTTGATCGACCGCCAGGTGGTGCTGGAGATCAAGGCGCTGCTGAGCTACAGCGAGCTGCCGATCGGGCGCATCGCCGAGCGATTGTGCTTCGAGGATGCGTCCTACCTGTGCCGCTACTTCCGGCGGCACACCGGGCAGTCGCTGACCGGCTACCGCCGTGCGGGGCAGGGCGGCGCTAGTGGGATACGAACAGCGGTGCCGGCACTTCGGGCAGCAGATCCTCGGTAGCCCCGCCCAGCACGCGTTCGACCACGCAGTCGCGGCGGTAGGGCCCCAGCACCCGCAGATCGGCTTCGCCAGTCCTGGCGAAAGGTCAATCCTGCTTCAACAGCTCGACCAGCTGGCGCAGGCGATAGGGCTTGGGCAGGAACTCCACCTGCTCCGGCAGCGGCGGCAGCTGCGAGCGCGCGTAGCCGGAGGACAGGATCATGCGTGCCTGCGGCTGTTCGCGGGCGACGTGCTCGCTCAGTTCGATGCCGGACATGCCGTTGGGCATGCTGACATCGCTGAACACCACGTCAAAACGCGCCTCGCCCTTGAGCAGCTCCGCCGCCTCGTGGCCATCGGCGGTGGTGGCGACCTCGATGCCGAAATCGCGCAGGGCCAAGCCGATCATCTCGCGCAGATCGTTCTGGTCCTCCACCATCAGTACGCGGATGGGTTCATCGGTCATGGGTTGCTTCCTCTGATGCGGGTAACAGCAGGCTTACCGTCGTGCCGACACCGGGCGTGGTGGACACATCGACGAAGCCGCCGCTCTGGGTAGTGAATCCGAACACCTGGCTCAGGCCCAGGCCGCTGCCCTTGCCGATGTCCTTGGTGGTGAAGAAGGGCTCGCTGGCGCGCTCGGCGATGTCGGCCGCCATGCCATGGCCTTCGTCACAGACGCTGAGGGTGACATAGCCGCGTTGCAGCGTAGTGTCCGCATCCGGGTCGAGTCGATGTTCCAGCGCGGTGCCGATCAGGATGCGCCCGCCATCGATGGTGGCCTCTACGGCATTTGCCACCAGGTTGGCCAGGGCAGCCTGCAGCTGCATCGCGTCGGTGCACACCTGCGGCAGGCCCGGCGTGAGGCAGGCGTCCAGCGTCACCGTGGGTGGGCAGGCGCGCTGCAGGCCCGGCAGCCATTGCTGTACCAGCGTGTTGATGTCCAGCGGTTCGCGGATCAGGGTCTGGCCCGTGCTGAAGGCCAGCAGCTGGCGGGTCAGCAGGGCGCCGCGGTCGGTGGCCGCCTGCGCAGCGTCCAGCAGCTCGGCGGCGCGTGCATCGTCACCGCGGACGCGTAGCGACAGCAGGTCCAGCGCGTTGCCGATGGTGGTCAGCAGGTTGTTGAACTCGTGCGACAGGCCGCGGCTGAGCCGGCCGACCGTCTCGAACTGCTGGGTGTTGCGCAGCGCACGCTGGGCATCGCGCAGCAGTCGCTGTGCCTGCCATTGCTCGGTGATGTCACGGGTGATCTTGACGAAGCCAAGCAGTTCGCCCGCTTCGACGACCGGCTCGATGACCACGCTGGCGCGGAACGAGGAGCCGTCGCGGCGTACCCGCCAGCCCTCGCTGGCAACATGGCCCTGCTGCGCCGCGAGGCGGAGCAGGCGCTGCGGTTCGCCGGCCTCGCGCTCGGTGGCCAGGTAGAAACGACCGAAGTGCGTACCCACCACTTCATCGGCTGAATAGCCCTTGATGCGCTCGGCGCCCGGGTTCCAGCTGCAGACGATGCCTTCAGGATCAAGCAGGTACAGCGCATGGTCGCGCACGCTGTCGATCAGCAATCGCAGTTGTCGGGAAGGGTCCGTCAGCACGGACGTCGTAGAGGCAGCTGCGTCCACGTGTAGATAAGTGTTACCCCTGTGAGGGACGTGAAGCTAGGCATTCAAGTGTGAAGGATGCGTGCACACCTGACACGTGCCATTTGTCCTGTGCGGCTGAATGCGACACGGAGTACCATCTTCCACCCTTTGCCTTCTGGAACCGACCTGCATGCGTCCTGGTGCGACTACGCGTGACCGCTGGATCTGGATGACCTCTGCCGTATTGCTGGCGGCGACCATCGCGCTGGAACTGGTGGTGCCGCTGGGATACGCGGTCTGGCTGGCCTATTTCCTGGCCGTGGGCGTCACGGTGTTCCAGCGCAGTGCGCGCGCGCCGTTCGTGGTCGCGATGATCGCCTGTGTCCTGCTGGTGATCGGCTTCAACGTGGCGCCCGCCAGCAACAACTCGTCGTTCTCGTTCGTCAACCGCACCATCGGTGGCTGCGCCTTCCTGATGATCGCGCTGATCGTCTCGCGCGCCATCCAGGCCCGCCGCCAGGCCATGCGCGCGCTCTGGCTGCAGGAGGCCGAGAACGCGGTGGCGTCGAGCCTGCGCGGCGACCTGGGGCCGGAGCAGATCGCCGAGGCGGCTGCGACGAGCCTGGCCGGGCAGCTGGACGCGGAGGTCGGTGCGGTCTATCGGCTGGAAGGCGGACGGCTGCAGCTGACCGGTGGCATGGCGCTGCCTTCGGGCGCGCCGGCCTCGCTGGCCCTGCACGAAGGGCTGGCCGGGCAGGTCGCTCGTGATGAACGGATCCGCCACCTGCATGGCGACGATGCCGTCGTGCTTGAACTGCAGACCAGCCTGGGCCGGCTGCCGGTGCGCGAGCGCATCCTGGCGCCGCTCAGCAGCGATGGTGCCGTGGTCGGCATCATCGAACTGGGCCGCGCCCGGGTCGGTGAACAGCGTGATCTGGATCGCGAGCTGCTGGAGCGCTGTGCCGAGACCATCGGCATGGCGCTGCGCGCATCGCTGTTGCGTGCGCAACTGGTGGTGCTGCTGGAAGAGTCGCAGCGCCAGGGCGAGGAGCTGCAGGCCCAGCAGGAAGAGCTGCGCGTGGCCAACGAGGAGCTGGAAGAGCAGAGCCGCAGCCTGCTGCAGTCGCAGAGCCACCTGGAAGAACAGCAGGCCGAGCTGGAACAGAGCAACGTGCAGCTGGAAGAGCGCACCCACGAGCTGGAGGCGCAGAAGCAGGCGCTGCTGGTCGCGCAGAGCCAGCTGGTGCGCAACAGCAACGAACTGGCCGCGACGTCGCGCTACAAGTCCGAGTTCCTGGCCAACATGTCGCACGAACTGCGCACGCCGCTGAACAGCTCGCTGATCCTGGCCAAGCTGCTGGCCGACAACAAGGACGGCACGCTCACCGAAGAACAGGTGAAGTACGCCCGTGCGATCCTTTCGTCCAACAACGATCTGTTGGCACTGATCAACGACATCCTCGACCTGTCGCGCATCGAGGCCGGCCATGTCGAACTGTCCGATGAAGTGGTGGTGGTCGACAGCGCGCTGCAGCGCCTGCGCGAGACCTTCGAGCCGATGGCGCGGCAGAAGGGCCTGGCCCTGCAGATCGAAGCCGATGCGCTGGCACCGAGCCAGCTGGTGGTCGACAGCCAGCGGCTGCAGCAGATCCTGAAGAACCTGCTGGCCAACGCGGTGAAGTTCACCGAGCACGGAAAGGTCAGCCTGCACGTGCGTGCGGCCGGCAATGGCCGCATCCGGTTCGAGGTCTGCGACACCGGCATCGGCATCGCCCGCGAGCAGCTGGACGTCATCTTTGAAGCCTTCCGCCAGGCCGACGGCAGCACCCGCCGTCGCTACGGCGGTACCGGCCTGGGCCTGTCGATCTCGCGCGATCTGGCCGAGCGCATGGGCGGCCAGATCCAGGTCGACAGCGAGCCCGGGCGCGGCAGCTGCTTCATCCTGGAGCTGCCATTGCAGGGCGCCCCCGCGGCGAGCGCAGCCGAGGCTGCCGAGGCCCCCGTGGCAGTGCCGGCGCCGGCACGGACACCGGCCGTGCTGCCGCCGGCGCCGGTGCGCGCTGCCACTGCGTCGGCGCCGGCCACTGCGTCGGCCGGCGTGGCCGACGACCGCGGCCGCCGCCAGCGCGCCGGGCGCCTGATCCTGGCGGTCGAGGACGATGCCACGTTCGCCGAGGCACTGGTGGCCCTGGCCCATGAACTGGACTTCGACTGCGTGGTGGCGGGTACGGCGGAAGAAGCGCTGACGCTCGCCAGTGAGCTGCGTCCGAACGGCATCCTGCTTGATATCGGCCTGCCGGACGTGTCGGGCCTGAGCGTGCTGGAGCGCCTGAAGCGCAACCCCGAAACCCGGCACATCCCGGTGCATGTGGTCTCGGCAACGGACCGCAGCCAGGTGGCGCGCGAGCTGGGCGCGATCGGCTTCGCGATCAAGCCGACCACGCGCGAGCGGCTGGTGACGGCCATCGAGCAGCTGGAACAGACCAGCCAGCGCGACGTGCGGCGCCTGCTGATCGTCGAGGACGACAGCGAGCTGCGCAGCAACCTGGAACTGCTGCTGGGCCGCGACCAGCTGCAGATCGTCGCGGTGGGCACCCTGGCCGATGCACTGGAACAGCTCAGCACGGTCACGTTCGACTGCATGGTGATGGACCTGTCGCTGCCCGACGGCAGCGGCTACGACCTGCTTGAACACATGGCCGGCAACGATGAGGTCGGTTTCCCGCCGGTGATCGTCTATACCGGCCGCGCGCTCAGCCGCGAGGAAGAGCAGCGCCTGCGCCGCTATTCCAAGAGCATCATCATCAAGGGTGCGCGTTCGCCGGAACGCCTGCTGGATGAAGTGACCCTGTTCCTGCACAGCGTCGAGGCCAGCCTGCCGACCGACCAGCAGCGCCTGCTGCGCGAAGCGCGCCGTCGCGACACCGTGCTCGATGGCCGTACCGTGCTGCTGGCCGAAGACGATGTCCGCAACATCTTCGCGCTGTCCAGCGTGCTCGAACCGCTCGGCGTCACGCTGGAGATCGCGCGCAATGGCCAGGAAGCGGTGGATCGCCTGGCCGAGCGCGAGGTCGATCTGGTGCTGATGGACATCATGATGCCGGAGAAGGATGGGCTGGCCGCGATGCGCGAGATCCGCGCGCAGCGCCACCTGCAGGACCTGCCGATCATCGCGCTGACCGCCAAGGCCATGCCGGACGACCGTGAGCGATGCCTGCAGGCCGGTGCCAACGATTACATCGCCAAGCCCATCGATGTCGACAAGCTGGTCTCGCTGTGCCGTGTCTGGTGCTCGCGGCAATGAACGAGCAGGCGCTGTTCGACCTGGAACTGAAGGTGCTGCTGGAAGCGCTGTACCAGCGCTACCACTACGACTTCCGCAGCTACGCGGTATCGTCGCTGCGGCGGCGCATCCGCCAGGCCATGCAGCGCTACGAGTGCGAGCGGCTGGCCGACCTGCAGCACCGCCTGCTGCACGAGCCGGACCTGTTCGCGCAGGCGATGCAGTTCTTCACAGTGCAGGTGTCGGAGATGTTCCGTGACCCGGCCTATTTCCGTGAGCTGCGCGAGCAGGTGGTGCCGGTGCTGCGCACCTATCCCTCGGTGAAGCTGTGGGTGGCTGGCTGCAGTACGGGCGAGGAAGTGTGGTCACTGGCGATCCTGCTGCACGAGGAAGACCTGCTCGAGCGCAGCATCGTTTACGCCACCGACATCAATCCGGCAGCGCTGGCCACCGCCGAAGCCGGCGCCTATGGCATCGACCGCATGGCCCAGTTCAGCCGCAACTACCTGGCGGCCGGCGGCACCGCTTCGCTCTCCGACTACTACGCCACGGCCTACGATGGCGCGGTGTTCAACCGCCAGCTGCGCCGCAACGTGGTGTTCGCCGACCACAGCCTGGCCACCGACACCGTGTTCTCCGAAGTGCACCTGGTGTCGTGCCGCAACGTGCTGATCTATTTCAACCGCGACCTGCAGGATCGCGCGGTGGGCCTGTTCCGTGATGCGCTGGTGCATCGCGGCTTCCTTGGCCTGGGCAGCAAGGAGTCGCTGCAGTTCGGGCGCCACCACGGTGCGTTCGAGGTCTGCTCGCGCGAGCATCGCCTGTACCGGAAAGTCGCCTGATGAGCCTGCCGATACGACCGGCCGTGCTGGTGATCGGGGCCTCTGCGGGTGGGGTCGCAGCGCTGCAGACGGTGCTTGGCGCGCTGCCTGCGGCACTGCCGGCGCCGGTGCTGGCAGTGCTGCACCTGCCACGCGATCGCAGCAGCCGCATCGCCGAAGTGCTGGCGCCGTACTGCGCGCTGCCGGTGCGCGAGGCCGAAGACAAGCAGCCGCTGCAGCCTGGCACGGTGACCTTTGCGCCACCGGACTATCACCTGCTGGTGGAAGACGCCGGTTCGCTGGCGCTGTCGGTGGACGCCCCGGTACTGTTTTCTCGCCCGGCCATCGATCCGCTGTTCGAGTCGGCGGCAGCGGTGTTCGGCGCGCAGGTGCTGGCCTTGCTGCTGACCGGTGCCAGCAGTGATGGCAGCGAAGGCGTGGCCGCCGTGCGCGCCGCTGGTGGCCGCGCCTGGCTGCAATGTCCCGAGGAGGCCGAGGCATCGATGATGCCGGCCTCCGCCCTGCAGCACGCTGGCGCCGATGCCGTGCTGCCCCTTGAACTGATGTGCCGTCGCCTGAAGGAGTTGTTTGCATGAACCTGTTGCCACCGGACCCTGCGCAGTCGCAGACCCCGGTCAACCTGCTGATCGTCGATGACGTGCCGCAGAACCTGGTAGCCATGCAGGCGCTGCTGCAGCGCGAGGGCGTGAACCTGCTGCTTGCGGGCTCGGGTGCGCAGGCGCTGGAGCTGCTGCTGGAGCACGAGGTGGCGCTGGCATTGCTGGATGTGCACATGCCGGAGATCGATGGTTTCACCCTGGCCGAGCTGATGCGCGGTTCGCACCGCAGCCGCGATGTGCCGATCATCTTCCTGACCGCCTCGCCGGATGATCCGGTGCGTGCCTTCAAGGGCTACGAAACCGGTGCGGTCGATTTCCTGCACAAGCCGGTCGCACCGCAGGTGATCCTGAGCAAGGTCAACGTCTTCATCGAGCTCTACCAGCAGCGCCAGCTGCTGAAGGCGCGCAACGAGGCGCTGGAACGTTCGCTCAAGCTCAACGAGACGATGGCGGCCGTGCTCACCCATGACCTGCGCACGCCGCTGTCGGCGATCCTGCTGTGTGCCGACAAGCTGGCGCTGGAGCTTCCAGAGGACAATGCCGGTGCGCAGCAGACCCTGAAGCACCTGGAAGCCAGCACCCTGCGCATGGCGCGGATGGTCGAGCAGCTGCTGGACTTTTCGCGGATCCGCAGCGGCGGCCTGCGCCTGCAGGCAAGTGCCTGCGATCTTGCGGAAGTGACGCGTGCCGTGGTGGCCGAAGCGGGCAGCGCCCACGGCCACGCACGGGTGCATCTCGACATGCAGGGCGATACCCGCCTGCAGGGTGATCTGGATCGGCTTGGCCAGGTCGCCGCGAACTTGGTCGGCAACGCGCTTACCCATGGCAGCGAGGCGAGGGTGGAGGTGGACGGCCGCGATCCGCGCAGCGTGCTGCTGCGGGTAAGCAACGCCGGGCGGATCGACGACGCGCTGCTGCCGCGATTGTTCGAGCCGTTCAAGGCCAGTTTCCACCCCAGCAATGGCCTGGGGCTGGGCCTGTACATCGTTGATCAGTTCGTCCGCGCGCACGGCGGCCACATCGGCGCGCGCAACGAGGCGGGGCAGGTGGTGTTCGAGGCGACGCTGCCACGGCGCTCTGAAAGCCCGGCAACGGCGGCCAGCTGAATCCTTCAGCAAGCGACGCGTGGATCTGAGACGGGCTCGTCCGCAACTGCTACCGTGGCGGCAGATATTGCCAAGGAAGCACCATGCCACTGCGTGCGATCGCCTATGTCAGCCGGGCGCTGCCGGATCTCTCCGCTCGACGGCTGCAGGCGCTGGTCGACGATGCGGCCCGCTTCAACAAGATGGCCGGCGTGACCGGCGTGCTGCTGCACGACGGCGGGCGTTTCCTGCAGTACATCGAAGGGCCGCCGGATGGCATCGGTTCGGTCTACGAACGCATCCTGCAGGCCGGCAGCCATATCGACATCATTGAACTGGCGCGCGGCCGCCTGGGCCAGCGCCAGTTTCCGTACTGGTCGATGCGCGCGCTGCCGGTGGAGGAGGCGCTGTTGCGCCAGCTGTCATCCAGTGACTGGTCGGGCTTTACCCGTACGCTGCAGGGTGATCGCTCCGCGCCGACGCCGGTGGACCTGCTCGACAACGTTGTGCAGCCAGCACTGCACGCCGGCTGAGCGTCAGCCCGAGGTGCCGCCGCCGCAATAGGCGGCATGCAGCGCCTGCAGCACGCCCAATGCGGGCCCTTCCTGCATGCGGTAGTGGATGGCCTGTGCTTCGCGCCGGGTCGCCACGATGTCCATATCGCGCAGCACAGCCAGGTGCTGCGACAGCGCGGACGCACTCAATCCGGTCAGCGCCTGCAGCTCCGGTACCGGCGCTTCGCCTTCGACCAGGCGGCACAGCACGCGCAAGCGGGCAGGATGGGCCAGGCGCTTGAGCAGGGCAGCGGCCTGCGCGGCGTGCTTGGCCATCGCGGCACTGTCGAGCGGGGTGCTGGGCATGGTTGACCTTTTTGTTTAGACGTGTCTAATTTAGATAAATCTAAATAAAAGGGCAATCCCATGAAGGGCGTGAATGAGGGCAGGGCATGAACCTGCCGTGGACTGCGGTAGCCGGCGGTGGGTCGATCGGCGCCGCCGCAGTGCTGTTGCTCGCCACCCTCGGGCGTGTGGCCGGTATCAGCGGGATCGCCGCAGGCAGCCTGCGCGCAGCGGAAGGCGAGCGCGGATGGCGCTGGGCCTTCCTGTCTGGCCTGCTCGCGGCGGCCGGGCTGGTGCTGTGGTGGCAGTCGCTGCCCGAAGCGTTGCCGCGGGTACAGTTGCGCGATGCCTTGCCTGCCTGGCAGTTGATCGGCGCCGGCCTGCTGGTGGGCTTCGGCACCCGCTTGGGCAGTGGCTGTACCAGTGGTCACGGCGTCTGTGGCATGGCTCGCGGCTCGAAGCGCTCGCTGCTGGCGGTGCTGGTGTTCATGGCCTGCGCGATGCTGACGACGTTCCTCATCCGCCACGGCGGAGGCCCGGCATGAGCCGCGCGACAGGGGCCGCGGCAGCGGCGGGTGCGCTGTTCGGTGCGGGGCTGGCGCTTTCGGGGATGACCGACGCGCGCCGTGTGCTCGGCTTCCTCGACATTGCAGGTGATTTCGATCCCACCCTGGTGTGGGTGCTGGGCGCGGCGCTGTTGGTCAGTGCGGTCGGCCAGCGCTGGGTGCTGCGCCGCGCGCAGCCGTGGTTCGCGGTGCGCTTCCAGCTGCCCAGTGCGCGTGATGTCGATGCGCGCCTGCTCCTGGGTGCCGCTCTGTTCGGTATCGGCTGGGGATGGGCTGGCTATTGCCCGGGACCGGCCATCGCCGGGCTGGCAGTCGCATCGCGTGAAGCGCTGTGGTTCGTGCCTGCAATGCTTGCAGGTTTCTGGCTGCACGATCGGGTCGTACGCTGAGGCTTCACCCCTGTGTCACCCTGCGTGCGGTCAGATCCGGGGTTCACGGGGAAAGGAGCACAACGACATGATACGGATGAAGTGGACGGGCAGGGCAATGCTGGCGGTCGCACTGGCCGCTGCGGTGGCACCGGCGCTGGCCTGCACGCGCGCGGTGTACCTGGGTGACAACGGTGATGTGATCACCGCACGCTCGATGGACTGGAAGGTCGACGTGGCGACCAACCTCTATGTGCTGCCGCGCGGCATCGCGCGCACCGGCCAGGCCGGACCGAAGTCGCTGGCCTGGACAGCGCGCTATGGTTCGGTGGTGGCCACCGGCTACGACGTGTCGACCACCGATGGCATGAACGAGAAGGGCCTGGTGGCCAACCTGCTGTGGCTGGTCGAATCGGAGTATCCGCAGCAGCGCGGCAACAAGCCGGGACTGGCGATCTCGCTGTGGGCGCAGTATGTGCTGGACAATTTCGCGACCGTGGACGAGGCGGTGGCGGCGCTGAAGCGTGAGCCGTACTCGATCGTCACCGACAAGGTGCCGGGCGAGGACCGCCAGGCAACGCTGCATCTGTCGCTGTCCGACGCGAGCGGCGACAGTGCCATCGTCGAGTACATCGGGGGGCGCCAGGTGATCCACCATGACCGGCGCTACCAGGTGATGACCAACTCGCCGATCTTCGAGCAGCAGCTGGCACTCAACAGCTACTGGCAGCAGATCGGTGGCACGGTGATGCTGCCAGGTACCAACCGCTCGTCCGACCGCTTCGCGCGTGCGTCGTTCTACATCAATGCCATTCCCAAGGCCGAGGACCCGGTGGAAGCGCTGGCCAGCGTGTTCAGCGTGATCCGCAATGCGTCGGTGCCGTATGGCATCACCACGCCGGGCGAGCCGAACATCTCATCGACGCGCTGGCGCACGGTGGCCGACCACAAGCGGCGGTTGTACTTCTTCGAATCGGCGCTGACCCCCAACACCTTCTGGATCGATCTGAACAAGGTCGATTTCGGCGGCCAGGTGCTCAAGCTCGACCTTGGCAAGGACCAGCGCAACACGTTCGCCGGCGATGCATTGGGTCACTTCGTACCCAGTGCACCGTTCGCCTTCCTCGGCGTGGACGGCTAGCGCGAGGCCTGGTCCGGCGCGTCCTTCGGATAGACCGCCAGCACGCTGCAGCCCGGGCGGGCGAAGCGCGGCGTGCTGGCGCGCATGTCGCCGGGGATTCCGGACGGCGTCTCCACGATGCGATCGCCCGGATTGCCACAGATCAGGCCGTTCTGGAAACCGGACTGGAATTCCACCGAGGTCGCCCCGGCCAGGATCGAGCAGCTGCCGGCCAGTTCGACGCGGTAGTAGCGATTGCCGCCATTGCGGCGCGGATTGGTCTCCACCACCACGCCTTGCGGATCCTCGTTCCAGCTGCGCACATGGCGGGTGGCGAAGCAGAACGCTGGCGAGGCCTGGAAGGTATGGCGCGGGCTGCTGCCGCCACGGCTGGGCTTGCCTGTGGCGGTCACGTTCACCGGCGGCAGGGTGGCCGCGTACAGGCGGCTGCTCTGGCGTGCGGTGCTGGCGAACTCCCGGTTGTCGATGGGGGTGACACTGCCGACGCCGCAGCGGCGGCCATCCACCATCACCTGTTCACTGGGACGGCCGCAGGCCCAGCCCGAAGGCGCCTCCAGCCGCAGTGCGCTGGCTTCGTTGACACCCGGGCAGGCTGCGCTGAAGTCGATGCGGAAGGCCTGGCCCCTGCCATCACGGACCGCGATGGCGGTCGGTGTCTCCTGCTCGACCTGGCGTACGTCACGTGCGTCCAGGCAGTGCGGTGCAGGTGCGATGCGCTCGGCGGCCGATGGCGCGGATGGCGCCTGGGCCAGGGCGGCCAGGGGTAAGGCGCTGGCCAGTGCCAGCGGAAGCAATCGGATCATGCTGTTCATCCTGCCATCCCTGCGTCTGTAACTGGCTGGAACATAGCATGGCCGGTGCCGGGGCCGCGTTGCAGGGAAATGCCAGCACGCGCACACTCGTCATATGGGCGCGATCTTCCACCTGCGGCACTACGGCCAGGCCACCGGCCTGGACCGTCATGACTACGCGCAGTGGGTGCTGCCGCTGCAGGGCGAACTGCAGTTCGAGATGCAACGCCGCGGTGGTCGCCTGGACCTGCTGCAGGGGGCCTTCGTCGCGGCTGGCGAAGCACACGACCAGATGGCCGATGGCCCGAATGCTTTCGTGATCGTCGACTGCCCCCCGGGTGTGCTCGATGACGGTACCCAGGAACACCTGTGCCGCCAGCGCTGGCTGCATCTGCCACTGGCGCTGCGACAGCGCCTGGCGCAGGTGTGTGAGGGCCAGGCACTGCCGGCCCTGTTGCCGCAGCTGCTCCAGGTGTTCGCACCGGCGGGCAGTGGTGCGCGCCTGCAGGGCCTGTGCGCGGCGGTGCAGGTTGATCCGGGCCAGGCGTGGCCGGTAGCACGCATGGCCGCCTTCGTCGGTGTCAGCGAAAGCCGGTTGCACGCGCTGTTCCAGCGGGAGTTCGGGCTGAGCCCGCAGGCCTGGCTCAGTGCAAGCCGGTTGCGTTGGGCCAAGCACCAACTGCGTACCAGTGCGGCGCCGATCAGCGATATCGCGCTGGCGGCAGGCTATTCCGAGCAGAGTGCACTGACCCGTGCGCTGCGTCGTGAGTGCGGGCAGACGCCGGCCGCCTGGCGCAGGGGCGCCATCTGACCTGTAGAGCCGAGCCCACGCTCGGCTGCCCTTATCTGCACAGCGGCCAATCGCAGCCGAGCATTGGCTCGGCTCTACAGAGATGACAAAGGCAATAGCCTCGGTCAAGAGGGCGCCACTGGTGAGCGCTTACACTGCGCGGCCCGTTCTCTTCCCCCGAAGAACCCGAATGCGCAACAACCCGATGGCCCTGGGCATCGCCAATGGCGTTGCCGCTGGCGCGCTGTGGGGCGTGGTCTTTCTCGCGCCCGCCGTGCTGCAGTCGTTCAATGCCCTGCAACTGTCCGCCGGTCGCTACCTGGTCTATGGCCTGATTGCCATCGCTCTGCTGCTGCCGCGCTGGAAGCGGCTGGCACCGCGGCTGGGCCGCGCCGAATGGTTCGGGCTGCTGTGGCTGAGCCTGGCCGGCAACCTGGTGTACTTCCTGCTGCTGGCCACGGCGGTGCAGTGGGCCGGTGGCGCGGCGGCGTCATTGATTGTCGGCCTGATTCCGGTGGTGGTCACTGTGGTTGGCGTGCGCGAGCAGGGCGCGGTGCCGTTGAAGCAGCTGCTGCCGGCGCTGGGCCTGTGCGTGCTCGGCGTGGCGCTGGTGGGCTGGGAAGCATTGATGTCCGAACACCTCGCAACACCGTGGCGGCAGCGCCTGATTGGCCTGCTCTGTGCGTTCGGTGCGCTGTTCTCGTGGGCGCTGTACTCGATCGGCAACAGTCGTTGGCTGGCGCGCCGGCCGGACCTGTCCAGCCACGACTGGTCGTTGTTGACCGGCGTCACCACTGGCGGCCTGGCCCTGCTGCTGGTGCCGATGGCCTTCATCGGCCACAGCGGTACCCACACTGCGGCGCAGTGGAGTGGCTTCTGGGCGATCAGCGCCGGCGTGGCAGTGGTGGCCTCGATCCTCGGCAACGCGTTCTGGAACCGTGCCAGCCGCCTGCTGCCATTGACCCTGACCGGGCAGATGATCGTGTTCGAGACGCTGTTCGCGCTGGCGTATGCCTTCGCCTGGCAGCAGCGCTGGCCCTCGCTGCTGGAGGCGCTGGCGATCGTGTTCCTGGTGGCCGGCGTGATGCTGTGCGCGCATGCCCATCGCTCGCCACGGGCGATCGCCGAACATGCAGGCTGATGTGGGCGTCAAGCGTGCTGATGCCGGCTTGGTCTCAGATGCAACCAAATGCCGGCACGTTGGCCGATGATCGCCGCAATGATTTTTTGCATCGCAGCACTTGACAGCGGGCCGGCGCACAGTGTTTTCTGTGCGTCATGGTCCTTGATGCCGCCCACGCCAGCCTGATCGCCCCCGCCATTGCGGGCCGTCCGACTGCGCCGGTCGCCACCACCACCATTACCACCACCACCGTCACCACTGCCCTGGTGCGGCCCGTCGTCTTCGTGTAACTCCCGAAAACCACGGCCCCGCACCATCCAGGTGGCGGGGAAACTCGACACCTGCATGCGACGGGGCCTCCTACCGAGGTCTGCATGTCTTCCCACGCCCCCGCCCATCCCGTTGCCCCGGCCGATCTGGCTGCACCGTCCACTGTCGTGCACAAGTTCGGCGGCACCTCGGTGGCCGATGCCGAACGCTATCGCCATGTTGCCGGCCTGCTGCTGGCCCGTCCTGAGTCGCTGCAGGTCACTGTCGTCTCGGCGATGAAGGGGGTCACCGACGCGCTGATCGATCTGGCGCAGCTGGCGGCAAAGGGTGACCAGGGTTGGCGCGAGGCCTGGCATGCCCTGCGCGCGCGCCACCGTGGCGCCGCCGTGGCGCTGCTGGGCGAGCAGGTCGGCGAGACGGTCGAATGGATCGACGCCCGCTTCGATCAGCTGGCCGAAGTGCTGGCGGCGCTGGCGGTGATCGGCGAGCTGCCGCGCGAGGTGCTGGACCGCGTGCAGGGCCTGGGCGAAGTGTTCTCCGCGCAGCTGCTTGGCACCCACCTGCGTGCCTTGGGAGAAGACTGTGCGGTGCTCGATGCGCGCGATGTGCTGGTGGTCGGGCATGGCGAGCTGGGCGTCGATGTCGACTGGGAAGCCAGCGCCGACCGCCTCGCGCAATGGCGCCTGCAGCATCCGCAGCCGCGCTTGGTCGCCACCGGTTTCGTCGCGCGTGACCGTGATGACCGCATCACCACCCTGGGCCGCAACGGCAGTGACTACTCCGGCGCGATCTTCGCCGCGCTGTTCAATGCCGATGAACTGCACATCTGGACCGACGTCGACGGCGTGCTGTCAGCCGACCCGCGCCTGGTACCCGAAGCCGTGCAGCTGGAATCGCTCAGCTACGACGAGGCCTGCGAACTGGCCTACTTCGGCGCCAAAGTGGTGCACCCGCAGACGATGTCGCCGGCGATCCGCCTGGGCCTGCCGATCTTCATCCGCAATACGTTCCAACCGGCGCATCCGGGTACGCGCATCAGTGCCGAGCGCTCGCCGCGTGGGCCGGTAAAGGGCCTGACCCTGAGCCCGGGCCTGGCCCTGTTGAACCTGGAAGGCACCGGCCTGATCGGCGTGCCAGGCACTGCAGAGCGCGTATTCGCTGCCCTGCGCCAGGCGCAGGTGTCGGTGGTGATGATCTCGCAGGGTTCGTCGGAACATTCGATCTGCTGCGTGGTGCGCGCCGCCGAAGCTGCACGTGGCCGCGAGGCGCTGCTGCATGCGTTTGCGCATGAGCTGTCGGTGGGCCAGGTGCAGCGCGTGCAGGTCAGCGAGGGCGTCAGCGTTCTGGCGGCAGTGGGCGACGGCATGGCCGGCCAACCTGGCGTGGCGGCGCGCCTGTTCGAGGCGCTGGGCCGCGCGCAGGTGAACATCCTGGCAATCGCGCAGGGCTCGTCCGAGCGCAACATTTCGGTGGCGGTGGACAGTGCCGATGCCACCCGCGCCCTGCGCGCCGCGCATGCCGGCTTCTGGCTGTCGCCGCAGACCTTCGCGGTGGGCGTGATCGGGCCTGGCAACGTCGGTGCCGCGCTGCTGGACCAGCTGCTGGCCGCGCGCCCGCAGTTGCTGGCCAAGGCCAATGTCGACCTGCGCCTGCGCGCACTGGCCTCGCGTTCGCGCATGCGGCTGGATGCGGATGGGCTGCATGCCGACTGGCGCGAAGCCCTTCAGCAGGCGGGTGAGCCCAGCGATCTGGATCGCTTCACCGAACACCTGCTGGCCGCGCACCTGCCGCATGCGGTGGTGATCGACTGCAGTGGCAGTGCCGAGGTGGCCGAGCGCTATGAGGGCTGGCTGGCAGCCGGCATCCACGTGGTCACACCGAACAAACAGGCCGGCGCCGGGCCGCTGCCGCGCTACCAGCGCATCCGCGCCGCGGCGGCGGCCAGTGGTGCGCGTTTCCGCTACGAGGCCACGGTGGGCGCTGGCCTGCCGGTGATCACCACGCTGCGTGACCTGGTCGATACCGGTGACGAGGTGCTGGCCATCGAAGGCATCTTCTCCGGCACGCTGGCCTGGCTGTTCAACCGCTTCGATGGCAGCCAGCCGTTCTCCGCGCTGGTGGCGCAGGCGCGGTCGATGGGCTACACCGAGCCGGACCCGCGCGATGATCTGTCCGGCGTGGACGTGGCGCGCAAGCTGGTGATCCTTGCCCGCGAGGCGGGCCATGCACTCAGCCTGGAACAGGTACAGGTGGAGAGCCTGGTGCCGGCGCTGCTGCGCGAGGGCAGCGTGGATGACTTCATGGCACGGCTGGGCGAGTCCGACGCCAGCCTGCTGCAACGCCTGCAGGATGCGCGGGCGCGCGGCGCGGTGCTGCGCTATGTGGCACAGCTGGGCGCCGACGGTGCCTCGGTGGGGCTGCAGGAGCTGCCGGCCGACCACGCCTTCGCCAACCTGCGGCTGACCGACAACGTGGTGCAGTTCCGTACCCGTCGCTACTGCGACAACCCGTTGGTGGTGCAAGGGCCGGGTGCGGGTCCGGAAGTGACGGCAGCAGGTGTGTTCGCGGACCTGCTGCGGGTCGCCGCCGGTGAAGGAGCACGGCTGTGATCGCACGTGCGTTCGCGCCTGCCTCGGTGGCCAACGTGGCCGTGGGCTTCGACATTCTCGGCCATGCCATTGCCGGTATCGGCGATACCGTGAGCGTGCGCTGCATCGACGAGCCGGCGGTGCGGATCGATGCGATCCGTGGCAGTGCCGTCGCGCTGCCACTGGACGCCGCCGGCAACACTGCCGGGGCTGCGCTGATGTCGCTGCGCGAAGGCCTGGGCCTGGACTTCGGTTTCGCGGTCGAGATCGACAAGGGCATTCCCTTCGGTTCCGGCATGGGCGGTTCGGCAGCGTCGAGTGTCGCAGCGCTGGTCGCCGCCAATGCGCTGCTGCAGGCCCCGCTGCCGCGCGAGGCGCTGTACCCGTACGCGCTGGACGGTGAGGCGGTGGCCAGTGGTGGCCGTCACGGTGACAACGTCGGCCCGCTGCTGCTGGGCGGCCTGGCGTTGTGTACGGCCGATCGCCTGTTGCCGATCCCGGTGCCTGCCAGCTGGCACAGCCTGCTGGTGCATCCGCACGCGGTGCTGGAAACGCGCCGTGCCCGCCAGGCCCTGCAGGGCAGCTATGCGCTGGGCGAGTTCGTGGCACAGAGCGCGAACCTCGCGCTGGTGCTCAGTGGTTGCCATCGCAGTGATGCGACGCTGGTACGCGCGGGACTGCGCGATGTGCTGGTCGAACCGCGGCGGGCCGGATTGATTGCCGGCTTCGAGGCCGCCCGTGATGCAGCGCTGTCGGCCCATGCAATGGGCGCGGGCATCTCCGGTGCCGGACCCAGCGTGTTCGCCTGGTTCGAGGATGCCGACCAGGCCCGCGCCGCCGTGGCGCCGGTGCAGGCAGCGTTCGCTGCGGCCGGCTTCGACAGTGACGCCTGGGTATCGCCGCTGGATGCGCCGGGAGCCCGGCTGTGCTGAATCCTTCCCCTTCTCTGGATACCGAACCCATGCAATTTGTTTCGACCCGCGGCCAGTCGCCCGCCGTTGGCCTCAGCGCGGCGATCGCCGCCGGATTGGCGCCCGATGGCGGGCTGTACGTCCCCGCGCGTCTGCCGGCCGCCCGCGAACTGCAGGCCGGGGCGACCCTGGCCGATACCGCTGCCGATCTGCTGGCACCGTTGTTTGCGGGCGATGCACTCGAGACTGCGCTTCCGGCGATCTGCCGCGAAGCGTTCGACTTCCCGGTGCCGCTGCGTGCACTCGGCGAGGGTGACCACGTGCTGGAGCTGTTCCATGGGCCGACGGCGGCGTTCAAGGATATCGGCGCGCGCTTCCTCGCCGGTACGCTGTCGCGGCTGCAGGCCGGCAAGGACCGCGATCTGACGATCGTCGTCGCCACGTCCGGCGATACCGGTGCCGCCGTTGCAGCGGCCTTCCATCGCCAGCCGGGCGTGCGTGTGGTGGTGCTGTATCCGGAGGGTCGCGTATCTCCGCGCCAGGCGCATCAGCTCGGTTGTTTCGGCGACAACATCCAGGCCCTGCGTGTGGCCGGTGCGTTCGACGATTGCCAGGCGATGGTCAAGCAGGCGCTGGCCGACCGCGAACTGCAGGCGCAGGTGCCGTTGAGCTCGGCCAACAGCATCAGTCTGGGCCGCCTGCTGCCACAGATGAGCTACTACGCGCATGCAGCGTTGACCCACTACGCCGCGCATCGTCGCCGGCTCAATCTGGTAGTGCCGACCGGCAATCTGGGCAATGCAATGGCGGCGGTGCTGGCGCGCGCGCTGGGCGTGCCGATCGGTCAGATCGTGCTGGCAACCAATGCCAATGCCGTGCTGCCGGCGTACTTCAATGGCGGCGACTACCAGCCGCAGGCGAGTGTGGCGACGGTGGCCAATGCAATGGACGTGGGTGCGCCGAGCAACTTCGAGCGACTGCGCTGGCTCTACCACGGTGACGACGCGGAACTGCGAGCTGCGTTCCGCGCGTTCGCTGTGGATGACGTGACCATCCGCGCGACCATTGCGGCAGCGCATGCCAGCCACGGCGAGCTGTTCTGCCCGCACACGGCGACGGCGGTAAAGGTGCTGCAGGACCTGCGTGCACGCGGTGCCAAGGGCGACTGGGCGGTGGTGGCCACGGCGCATCCGGCCAAGTTCGAGGCTGTGGTCGAGCCTCTGATCGACGAAACGGTGGCGGTGCCACCTGCGCTGGATGCCTTGCTGCAGCGACCGGCGCACGCCGAACCACTGGCGGCAGATTACGCGGCGTTGCGTGAGGTGTTGATGCGTTGATCGGAGAGGGATCCGGTTGCCGGCCAGCGGCCGGCACTACCCGTGTTGCATCCTTCCGGTAGTGCCGGCCGCTGGCCGGCAACCCAACCAACCGCGATACGGTCAGATCAACCCTTCACCCGCCAGCGTGCGCAGCCCATCCTCGTCGAGGATCTCCACCACGTTCAGGTGGGGCAGGGCGATGAGCCCCTGCTGGCGCAGCTTGGTGAAGGTGCGGCTGACTGTTTCCATGGTCAGGCCCAGATGGTCGGCGATATCGCCGCGGCCCATCGGCAGCGACACGCGCAGGCCGTCGCCCCCCAGCTTGGCCTCGCGCGCGGCCAGGCGCAGCAGGAAATCGGCCAGCTTCTCGGCCGGCTGCAGGCGTGCCAGCGCCAGCGCAGCATCCTGTGCGGCATCCAGTTCCTGGCAGGCGCGCTGCAGCAGCTTGCGCTCCAGGTGCGGGAAGCGGCTGCGCAGGGCCTTCATCTGTGGCAGCGCGACACGGCACACGCGGCTGTCGGCGATGGCCTCGATGTCGTAGCGATGGTGGTCGCTGCCGCTCAGGCCCAGGTAGTCGCCGGGCAGCACGAAACCGTTGATCTGGCGCCGGCCGTCGGCCAGGGTGCGCACCAGGCGCAGTGCGCCGGCGGTCAATGTATAGACATGGTCGCGCTCTTCGCCGGTGCGGGCCAGCGTGCTGCCCATGCTGACCTGCTGCGAGACGGTGACCTGTTCCAGCGCCTGCACTTCGTCTGGCGACAGCGCCGAGCACACCGCAAGGTGCCGAACCGAGCAGTGCAGGCAGTCCAGCGTGGTGCAGGACGGCGAGGCGGGATCGTTGGTGGCGGGCGGAGCGCCGGAAGGCCGTGACATGTTGCGGGGGGCGTATCGCGGGCGGGGAGGGCCTTATGATACTTCAAGCGGCCGTTCGACCCTGCCGGAGGCGGGGGCGCTAGAATGTTGCCCCCTCCCACGTCCCGTTCCAGCAGGAGTTCCGCCCGTGATCAAGCCCCGTACCCCGCCCGGCACCCTTGAGCTGCTGCCGCGCGAGCAGATTGCGTTCCAGCGCATGCTGGACGTCATCCGCCGCAACTACGAGCGCTTCGGGTTCCTGCCGGTGGAGACGCCGGTGTTCGAGCTGTCCGACGTGCTGCTGACCAAGTCCGGTGGTGAGACCGAGCGCCAGGTGTATTTCGTGCAGTCCACCGGCGCGCTGGCCAACGCGGCCGAGTCGGGCGACCGTTCGCTGCCGGAAATGGCGCTGCGCTTCGACCTGACCGTGCCGCTGGCACGCTACGTGGCCGAGCACGAACACGAACTGACCTTCCCGTTCCGCCGTTACCAGATGCAGCGCGTGTACCGCGGCGAGCGTGCCCAGCGCGGTCGTTTCCGCGAGTTCTACCAGTGCGACATCGACGTGATCGGCAAGGACAGCCTGAGCGTGCGGTACGACGCTGAAGTGCTGGCGGTCATCCATGCGGTGTTCTCGGAACTGCGCATCGGTGACTTCAGCATCCAGCTGAACAACCGCAAGCTGATGCGCGGCTTCTTCGAGAGCCTGGGCGTGGCTGAAGGCGAGCGCCAGCTGGCGGTGCTGCGCGAAGTGGACAAGCTGGACAAGCGTGGCGCCGATTACGTTCGCGAGACGCTGGTGGGCGAGGGCTTCAACATCCCGGCAGAACAGGTCGAGAAGATCCTGGCCTTCGTCGCTGTGCGTTCGCAGGGCCATGCCGATGCGCTGGCGCAACTGGCCACGCTGGAAGCCGACGCCGGTTCTTCGGAGATCCTGCGTACCGGCGTCGCCGAACTGCGCGAAGTGCTGCAGCTGGTGCAGGCGCTGGGCGTGCCGGAAACCGCATACTGCCTGAACTTCTCCATTGCGCGCGGCCTGGACTATTACACCGGCACCGTCTACGAGACCACGCTGACCGACCACCCGCAGATCGGCTCGATCTGTTCGGGCGGCCGTTACGAAGACCTGGCCAGCCACTACAGCAAGTCGAAGCTGCCGGGCGTGGGTATCTCCATCGGCCTGTCGCGCCTGTTCTGGCAGCTGCGCGAGGCGGGCCTGATCGACGGCATCGAAGCCAGCAGCGTGCAGGCGCTGGTGGCGCTGATGGACGAGCAGGGCATGCCGCAGTCGCTGGACATCGCGCGCCGCCTGCGCGCCGGTGGCATCAATACCGAAGTGCAGATGGAGCCGAAGAAGATCGGCAAGCAGTTCCAGTACGCGGCCAAGGCCGGCATCCGCTTCGTGGTGCTGGCCGGTGAAGACGAGCTCGCGCGCCGCGTGGTGGCGGTGAAGGACCTGCTGCGTGAACAGCAGTTCGAAGTGTCGCGCGACGAGCTGGCCAGCACCCTGCTGGTGGAGCTGGAGCAGTCCAGGGCGATGGTGTGAAGCCGGCCGTTGCAGGGGTACTCACCGTGCTCCTGTTGGCGGGCTGCCAGAGTGACCCGGTGCTGCGCAGTGATCGGCTGGGCCCGGCGCAGTACCGGCTGCAGGTTGATCGCTGTCACGTGATCGACCGCGCGCAGCTTGAGGGCGACCTGCGGGCCCTGGCCTCGCGGAAGTGCCCGGCGGGTGCAGGGGCGTTGCAGAACATCCAGTCCCTGCCGAGCCGGCAGGGCAGCCTGTTCGGGGAGTGCCCGCGGCGCGGGACGCTGCAGGCGGAGGTGCGTTGCCTGCCCTGAGTCGAGCCAGGTTGTTGATTTGAAAGCAGAACGCCCGCCCTTTGGTGGGCGTTCTGCATTTCCGGCATCCGGTCCAGGGGTCAGATCCGTTTTCCTTTGGAAAACGGACCTGACCCCATCAGGCTCCGATTTGACGCACTGCGCAAGAATGCGCTAATGTACTAACGCGCTATTACATTGATGCATGGACCCGACCCCGTGAAAGCCCGCCCCGAGATTGCCGCCAAAGACCCGAAGGCCGACCTGGAAGCCCTGGCCCGGGCCTTTGCCGCGCTGCGCGAGCCGGAGCAGGTCGAGGCATTCCTGCGCGACCTGTGCACCCCGGCCGAGCTGGAGGCCATGGCCGACCGCTGGAAGGTGGTGCCGCTGCTGCAGCAGGGCGTGCCGTACCGCGAGATCCACGAGCGCACCGGCGTCAGCGTGACCACCACCGGACGGGTGGCACGCACGCTCGAGCATGGCCATCGAGGCTATGCCGCCGCCATCGACCGCCTTGCTTCGCGCTGATGCGCGCCCCGTTCCGAACTTCGAGACCTCCCCCATGAGTGCATCCCAGGCAGCGCCGGCACGAGACCGGCTGCGTATCGCCATCCAGAAGAGTGGCCGGCTGGCCGAGCCCGCCCGCAACCTGCTCAGCGCCTGTGGCCTGAGCTGGCGCGAAAGCCGCGACAAGCTGTTCTGCTACGGCGAATCGCTGCCGGTGGACCTGTTGCTGGTGCGCGACGACGACATCCCCGGCCTGATCGCCGATGGCGTCTGCGACCTCGGCATCGTCGGTCGCAATGAACTGGACGAGCAGGCCGCGGCACGCCGCCAGATCGGCCTGCCGGACGCCTACCAGGCGCTGCGCGGGCTGGGCTTCGGCCAGTGCCGGCTGATGCTGGCGGTGCCCGAGGAATGGCAGTGGCAGGGTCCGGCGCAGCTGGCCGGCACCCGCATCGCCACCAGCTACCCGGCCATCCTCAAGCAGTGGCTGGCGGAGCAGGACGTGGACGCGCAGGTGGTCGAGCTGTCCGGGTCGGTGGAAATCGCCCCGCGCCTGGGTACCGCCGACCTGATCTGCGATCTGGTCTCCAGCGGCGCCACGCTGCGTGCCAACCAGTTGACCCCGGTACACAACCTGCTCGACAGCGAGGCGGTGCTGGCTGGTGCGATGCGCGTGCCGGATGACGCACGTGCATCGCTGCGCGCGATGCTGCTGCGCCGCCTCGACGGCGTGGTGCAGCGCCAGGACCGCAAGCTGCTGATGTTCCGTGCCAGCGAAGATCGCGTCGACGCGCTGGCGCAGCTGCTGGCCGATGCCGAGCCGCTGGTGCGGCTGCCGGCCGATGGTGGCGCGCTGCGCCTGCAGACCATGTGCCCCGGCCCGCTGAGCTGGCAGCGCATGGAAGAACTCGAGCGCGCGGGCGCGCAGGGCCTGATGGTACTGAGCGTGGAGCGATCGCTGGCATGAACCGTCTGATCTGGTCCCGACTTGATGAGGCCGCGCGCAGCGCGGCATTGACCCGCCCGGTGCAGGCCGTGGCGCAGCAGACCCGCGATGCCGTAGCGGCCCTGATCGCGCAGGTGCGTGCACAGGGCGACGATGCGCTGCGTGCGATTACGGCGCGTTTCGATGGCGTCGAGCTGGCCTCGTTTGAAGTTTCCGAAGCCGAATTCGCCGCTGCCGAAGCCGCCGTGCCCGCCGAACTGCGACAGGCGATGGTGGACGCCGCCGAACGCATTGCGCGCTTCCACGCCGCTGGCATGGGCAAAGGCTATGCAGTTGAAACCGCGCCGGGCGTGGTCTGCGAACGCATGCTGCGCCCGATCGGCCGGGTGGGCCTGTACGTACCGGCTGGCAGCGCGCCGTTGCCGTCCACCGCGTTGATGCTGGGCGTTCCGGCGCAGCTGGCCGGTTGCCCGCAGGTGGTGCTGTGCACCCCGCCGCGCGCCGACGGCAGTGCCGATCCGGCAGTGCTGGTAGCCGCCCGCCTGACCGGCGTGCAGCGCGTGTTCAAGCTGGGCGGCGCGCAGGCGATCGCGGCGATGGCCTATGGCACGGCCAGCATTCCGGCCTGCGACAAGCTGTTCGGGCCGGGCAACAGCTTCGTTACCGAAGCCAAGCAGCAGGTCGCACAGGACGGCGCCGCCGCCATCGACATGCCTGCCGGTCCTTCGGAGGTGCTGGTGATTGCCGATGCTGGCGCCAATCCGGCGTTCGTCGCCGCCGACCTGCTGTCGCAGGCCGAGCACGGCCCGGATTCGCAGGTGCTGCTGCTGACCGAAGATGCGGCGATGCTGGCCGCGGTCGAAGCCGAGGTGGAGCGCCAGGTCGCCCTGCTGCCGCGCCAGCAGATCACACGGCAGGCCTTGTCGGCGTCTCGGCTGATCCTGGTCGATGCGTTGGCCGAGGCGTTCGCGATCAGCAACCGCTATGCACCAGAGCACCTGATCCTGGCCCTGCGTGATCCGCGCGCATGGCTGGACAAGGTGCAGGCGGCCGGCTCGGTGTTCCTGGGCGATTACACCCCCGAAGCACTGGGTGACTACTGCAGCGGCACCAACCACGTATTGCCCACCGCCGGTGCCGCGCGTGCCTACAGCGGCGTGAGCGTTGCCAGCTTCCAGAACCTGATCAGCGTGCAGAGCGCCAGCGCCGCCGGCCTGGCCGCGATCGGCGGCTGCGCGCGCATCATCGCCCGTGCCGAAGGCCTGGATGCGCACGAGCGTGCCGTTGCGTTGCGCATGGAGGTGGCGGCATGAGCGCGGCGATCGATGAGGTGCTGGCACTGGTGCGCCCGGACCTGCAGGCCTTCGCCGGCTACAGCTCGGCACGCAGCGCGGCGGTGCAGGGCGAGGTCTGGTTGAATGCCAATGAGTCGGCCTGGGCCAATGCGGCCGATCCCGCAGGCAGCAGCCGGCGCTATCCGGAGCCGCAGCCGCTCGCGCTGCGCGAGGGACTGGCGGCGCTGTACGGCGTGACGCCACAGCAGCTGCTGATCGGTCGCGGCAGCGACGAAGCCATTGATCTGCTGGTGCGCGCGCTGTGCGTGCCGGGTCGCGATGGCGTGCTGGTCACGCCGCCGGTGTTTGGCATGTACGCCGTCTGCGCTCGCCTGCAGGGTGCCGCCTTGATTGAAGTGCCGCTGGTGGACAGCGAGGATGGACTGCGCACCGATCTGGATGCGGTGATCGACGCGGCCAAGGCGCAGGGTGCCAAGCTGGTGTTCCTGTGTGCGCCGTCGAACCCGGCCGGCAGTGACATCGCCCTGGATGAGGTCGAGCGCGTGGCGGTTGCGCTGCGCGGGCAGGCGCTGGTCGTGGTGGACGAGGCCTATGTCGAGTATGCACAACGGCCGTCGGCGACCACGTTGCTGGCCGCGCACGCCAATCTGGCGGTGCTGCGCACGCTGTCGAAGGCGCACGCGCTCGCGGCCGCCCGCGTTGGCACGCTGATCGCTGCCCCGGAGCTGATTGCCCTGCTGCGTCGCTGCCAGGCGCCGTACCCGGTGCCGACGCCGTGCGCGGAACTGGCCGTGCAGGCACTGCAGCCGGCCGCGCTGGCGCGCACCGCCGAGCGCGTGACCACGGTGATCGCCGAGCGCGAGCGCCTGCGTGCAGCCCTGGTCGGCCTGCCCGGCGTGTGCCGGGTGTATGCCTCGGCCGGCAACTACCTGCTGGTCCGCTTCGCCGATCCCCAGTCCGCGTTCGATACGCTGCTGGCTGCGGGCGTGGTGGTGCGCGACCAGCGCGCTGCGCCGCAGCTGGGTGATGCGCTGCGCATCAGCATCGGCAGCCCCGAAGAGAATGACCGCGTGCTTGCGGCCCTGTCGGCGCGGAGGGCCGCAGCATGACCCCGATCCTGTTCATTGACCGCGATGGCACCCTCATCGAGGAGCCGTCCGACTTCCAGATCGACGCCTACGAAAAGCTGCGCTTCGTGCCGCAGGTGATCCCGGCGCTGCTGAAGCTGCGTGATGCCGGCTACCAGTTCGTGATCGTCACCAACCAGGACGGCCTCGGCAGCGACAGCTACCCGCGCGCCAGCTTCGATGGCCCCAACGACCTGATGCTGCAGATCTTCGAGAGCCAGGGCATCACCTTCCGTGACGTGCTGATCGATTCCAGCTGGCCGCAGGACAATGCGCCGACCCGCAAGCCGGGCATCGGCCTGATGACCGCCTACCTGCAGGACCGCAGCATCGACTGGGCACGCTCGGGCATGGTCGGTGACCGGATCACCGACCTGCAGTTTGCCGCCAACCTCAACATCCGTGGTTTCCAGCTGCGCACCGCGCAGTTTGGTGGGGAGTGGGACTGGCCGGGCATCGCCCATGCGCTGGCCGACGCGCCGCGCACCGCCGTTGTCCAGCGCAACACCAAAGAAACGAAGATCCGCGTTGAGCTGGACCTGGACCGCGCGGGCGATGCACGCATTGCCACCGGCCTGCCGTTCTTCGACCACATGCTGGAGCAGATCGGCAAGCACGGCGGCTTCGCGCTGGACATCCAGGCCGAGGGTGACCTGCACATCGACGAGCACCACACCATCGAGGACACCGGGCTGGCCCTGGGCCAGGCCCTGCGCGAGGCGTTGGGCGACAAGCGCGGCATTGGCCGTTACGGCTTCACCCTGCCCATGGACGAGACCCTGGCCAGCGCTGCGCTGGACTTCAGCGGCCGTCCCTATTTCGTGTTCGAGGGCGAGTTCAAGCGCGAGCGCGTGGGCGATATGCCGACCGAGCTGGTGCCGCACTTCTTCCGTTCGCTGTGCGATGCCAGCGGTCTGAACCTCAACCTGCAGGTGCGCGGCGACAACGATCACCACAAGGTGGAGGCCTGCTTCAAGGCGCTGGCGCGCGCGCTGCGTCCGGCGCTGGCCCGGCAGGGCACGGCACTGCCGAGTACCAAGGGGGCGTTGTGAGCGATGTTGCGCTGATCGATGCCGGTGGCGCCAACCTGGGCTCGGTGCGCTACGCACTGGAGCGCCTGGGCGCGACGGTGCGGCTGGTGCGCGATGCGGACGGCCTGGTTGGTGCGCGGCGGGTGATCCTGCCCGGCGTCGGCGCCGCCGGTCCCGGCATGCAGCGCCTGCACGCTCAGGGCCTGGTGGAACCGCTGCAGCGACTTGAGGTGCCGTTGATGGGCATCTGCCTTGGCATGCAGCTGCTGTTCGAACGCTCCGAGGAAGCGGGCGTAGAGACACTGGGACTGATTCCGGGCGTGGTACGCAAGCTGGTGCCGGCCTGTGGCATCCGCGTGCCGCACATGGGCTGGAACCGCCTGCTGCCGCTGCGCGAATCGCTGTTGCTGCAGGGCGTGCCGGAACGCGCCAGCGCCTACTTCGTGCACAGCTATGCGGCGCCGCTCAATACCCACACCGTCGCTGCCTGCGACCACGGTGGCCTGTTCACCGCCGTGGTGGAGCAGGGGCGCTACTACGGCGCACAGTTCCATCCCGAGCGCTCCGGCGAGACCGGCTCGCTGATGCTGCGCAACTTCCTCGAGGGCACTGCTGCATGAGTTTCATCGTCTACCCCGCGCTGGATATCCGCGACGGCCGCGTGGTGCGGCTGCGCCAGGGCGACTACGCGCAGGAAACCTCCTATGGGGATGACCCTCTGCCGCGGGCGCAGGCCTTCGCCGCGCAGGGCGCGCAGTGGATGCATCTGGTCGACCTGGATGCCGCACGGGCCGGTGGCTACACGCTGGCGCCGCTGTTGGCATCCATTCGTGCGCAGACCCCGCTGCAGGTGCAGACCGGCGGTGGCGTGCGCGGCCGCGACGATGTGGCGCGCATCCTCGACGCTGGTGCCGGCCGCGTGGTGGTGGGTTCGCTGGCGGTGCGTCGTCCCGATGAAGTGGTCGGCTGGCTGGAGGAATTCGGCGCCGATCGCATCACGATTGCGCTGGACGCGCGCCAGGACGCACAGGGGCAGTGGCAGCTGCCGGTGCACGGATGGACCGAGAACGCCGGGGTGACCCTGGATGACCTGGCCCGGCGCTACGCGCGCGCCGGCATGCGCCATCTGCTGTGCACCGACATCGCCCGCGACGGCATGCTGGCCGGGCCCAACATCAGCCTCTACCAGCACCTGTCGGCGCTGTTGCCGGGTGTGGTGGTGCAGGCGTCCGGTGGCATCCGTGACGTGGCCGATGTGGCCGAGGCGCGTGCTGCCGGCTGCGGCGGTGCCATCCTCGGCAAGGCACTGCTGGAGCAGCGCATGGACCTGAGCGAGGCGTTGGCATGTTGAGCCGCCGCATCATTCCGTGCCTGGACGTGCGCGATGGCCGCGTGGTCAAGGGCGTGCGCTTCCGCGATCACGTCGACATGGGCGACATCGCCGAGTTGGCACAGCGCTATCGCGACCAGGGCGCGGACGAGCTGGTGTTCTATGACATCGGCGCCAGTCCCGAGGCACGGTCGGTTGACGTCGCCTGGATCGAGCGCATCGCGCGCCTGATCGACATTCCGTTCTGTGTGGCCGGTGGCATCGACAGCGTGGAAACCGCGCGCCGCGTGCTGTTCGCCGGTGCCGACAAGGTGTCGATCAATTCGCCGGCGCTGGGCCGGCCGGAGCTGATCACCGAGCTGGCGGACGAGTTCGGCGTGCAGTGCGTTGTGGTGGGGGTCGATTCGGTGCGCGAGGCCGACGGGCAATGGCGGGTGCGTCGTTTCAGCGGCGATCCGGACAAGACCCAGGCGGTGCCGCTGCGCACGCTCGACTGGATCGTCGAAGCGCAACGGCGTGGAGCCGGTGAGATCGTGCTGAACTGCATGGACAGCGACGGTGTGCGCCGTGGCTACGATGTCGTGCAGCTGCAGCAGGCGCGGGCGCTGTGCCAGGTGCCGCTGATTGCCTCCGGTGGTGCCGGAGCGATGGAGCACTTCGCCGACGCCTTCGACCAGGCCGACGTCGACGGTGTGTTGGCGGCCAGTGTGTTCCACAGCGGCGCCATCGCCATTCCAGAATTGAAGCGCTACCTGCGCGGACAGCAGATCGAGGTGCGGGATGTCTATTGAAGTGAGGCCATCGCTGGATGCGCTGCAGGCGCTGGACTGGGGCAAGGGCGACGGCCTGCTGCCGGCCGTGGTGCAGGATGCCGATACCCTGCAGGTGCTGATGCTGGGCTATGTCAGCGCCGAATCGCTGGCGGCTACGCTGGCCATCGGCCACATGACCTTTTTCAGCCGCAGCAAGCAGCGGTTGTGGACCAAGGGCGAGCAGTCCGGCAACGTGCTGGTGGTGCAGTCGATCCGTGTCGACTGCGACGCCGATACGCTGCTGGTGATGGCGCGCCCGGCCGGGCCGACCTGCCACACCGGTGCCGAGAGCTGTTTCGACCAGGCGCCGAAGGATTTCCTGGGTGGGCTGGGCCAGCTGGTGGCCATGCGTGACGCGCAGCGCCCTCCCGGCAGCTACACCACCAGCCTGTTTGAAGGCGGCATCCGCCGCATCGCGCAGAAGGTGGGTGAGGAGGGCGTGGAGACCGCATTGGCCGCCGTGGCGCAGGATGATGAGGCATTGCTGGGCGAGGCGTCGGACCTGCTGTACCACCTGCTGGTGCTGCTGCGCGCGCGCGGGCTGTCGCTGGATGATGCGCGCGCGGTGCTGGAAAAACGCCATCGTTGAGGAAGGCGTACGGACCAACGGTCCGCACCCACCTCTGCAATGCAGCCGAGCATGGCTCGGCTCTACAATAGGTGGTCTTCTTCTTTCCCGGACCGCCCATGAAACTGCCTGCCGCCTGGCTGTGCTGCCTGTTGCTGACCTCGCCGGCCTGGGCCGCGGACACCGTGGTCAGCGGCAAGGTCTATCTGGAGCGTGACGGCAAGCCCGGCCGCGGTGCGACCGATCCGGGCCTGGCCGGGGTGCAGGTTTCCAACGGCGAGACCATCGTCAAGACTGCCGCTGACGGCAGCTACAGCCTGCCGGTGCGCGACGGCCAGACCGTATTCGTGATCAAGCCCGATGCCTACGCCTTCCCGAAGGCGGCGGACGGCCTGCCTTCGTTCTGGCGCCACTACCGCCCGAACGGCTCGCCGGCGCTGAAGTACGGCGGCATCGCCGCGACCAGCGACGTCACCCGCAACTGGGACTTCGCCCTGCAGTCGGATCGGCATGACAGCCGTCGTGGTTTCCAGATGCTGGTATTCACCGATTCGCAGACCGCCAGCCTGAAGGACATCGGCTACTACCAGCAGTCGATCGTGGCGCCACTGGTCGGCCAGACCAGGGCACGCATGGGCACCACCCTGGGCGACATCGTCAACGACGACCTGACCCTGTACCCGGCGATCAACAAGGTCACCACCGAACTCGGCGTGCCGTGGTTCCACGTGCCGGGCAACCATGACCTCGACTTCGATGCGGCCAGCGACGAACACTCACTGGACAGCTGGCGCAACATCTACGGCCCGGACACCTACGCGGTGGAAGAGGGCGGCGCCAGTTTCGTGTTCCTGGACGACGTGGTGTACGACCCCAAGGCCAGGCCGAAGTACGTCGGCGGCCTGCGCGAAGACCAGTTCGCCTTCCTCGCCAGCTACCTGAAGGGCCTGCACAAGGACCGCCTGCTGGTGCTGGGCATGCACATCCCGCTGTTCGACGCGGCGCCGGGGCGCGAGACCTTCCGCCATGCTGACCGCCAGCGCCTGTTCGACCTGCTGAAGGACTTCCGCAACGTACTGGTGCTCAGCGGCCACAGCCACACCCAGCAGCACGTCTACCACGGCAAGGCCGAGGGCTGGAACGGCGACAAGCCGCTGCACGAATACAACGTCGGTGCCAACTGCGGTGCGTTCTGGTCGGGCGTGAAGAATGCCGCTGGCGTGCCGGACAGCACCATGAGCGACGGCACGCCGAAGGGCTATGCATTGCTCGACGTGGCCGGCAACGGCAGCTATCGCCTGCAGTACCGCGTGGCCGGCAGGCCGGCCAGCGAGCAGATCGGCCTGCACGCGCCGAAGGTGCTGCGCCAGGGGGCCTACCCGGCGTGGGGTGTCTACGCCAACGTCTACATGGGCGAGGATCGGAGCGTGGTCGAGTACCGTGTCGATGGCGGCGCCTGGCAGCCGATGAAGCAGGTCAGCCAGCCCGACCCGCGCCTGATGGTGGAGAACGTGGCCGATGATCTGGCCAGCAGCCTGCGCGGCTACGACCGTTCGCCCGAGGCCACTGCGTCGCCGCACCTGTGGCGCGGCGCGCTGCCGACCGATCTTGCAGTGGGCAGCCATAAGGTCGAAGTACGCTCCACCCAGCCTGATGGCGCAGTGTTCACCGCCACCACCAGCTACAGCCTGCAGACTGCCCAGCCCTGACCCCCACGCACCAGCGCTCCAGCGAAAGGATCCCGCATGGATATCCGCTTCATGGCCGGCACCACGCCGGTGACCCTCAGCCGCCACTGGTTCACCGGCGCGATGCTGCTGCAGAGCGCCACCGAGAAGGTCTGGGTGCAGCACCCGCTGCATCCGGGCACCCACTTCTCGTTCTCGCTGGTACAGTCGTGGCTGCGCCACATCGCCGGCCACGAAGTGCTGGTCGAGCGCACCCGGCCGCTGTTGTTCGCCGGCTTCCGCCCGCAGCGCCTGCGCGTGCTGGTGGATGGGGTGCAGGTGGCCGAAGAGGAAGGCATGTAGGTTCACCTGAACCACCGGCGCGCTAGGCAAAGCCGCCCCGATGCCTGAGAATCGGGGCGATTCAATCGATCCAAGCAGGCCAGCGTGACCATCGCAGCAGCGTCAACGGTTTCCTCCGACTCCGCCCGCGGCGGTCTTCCGCGCCGTCTGGTCGTCGCCGATGTCGGCGGCACCTTTGCCCGGCTCGCGCTGGCGGAAACCCGACCCGGCCAGACGCCGCTGCTGGGCAACCACCGTACCTATGCCTGTGCCGAGCATTCCAGCCTGGCCGCAATCCTGGCCGATTTCACCGCCGGCCTCGGCCACCCGGTGCAGACCGCGGTGGTCGCCATCGCTGGCCTGCTGGATGGCGATGTGCTGATCAACTCGAACCTGCCGTGGACGGTCTCGCTGTCGGCCACCCGCGCGCAGTCCGGGCTGCACGAACTGCAGCTGATCAATGATTTCGAAGCGGTGGCGCTGGCCATCCCCTACCTGCAGCCGGAAACCCTGGTGCCACTGAACGGCGACGCCGATCCGGCGCAGGCCTTCCCGGCGCTGGTACTGGGCGCGGGTACCGGGCTGGGCGCCGCGCTGCGTTTCGCTGATGGCGAGCGTCCGGTGCTGGCCAGCGAGATCGGTCATGCCGCGCTGGGCGCCGGCAACGCGCTGGAACTGCAGGTGCTGGGCCGTCTGCTGCAGCGTTGGCCGCACGTGGACAACGAGCGCGTGCTGTCCGGCAGCGGCCTGATGAACCTGTATCCGTGCCTGTGCGAACTGCGCGGCGTCACCCCGGTGTGGAACAGTACGGAGGCGCTGATCGGCGCCGCGCGTGGCGGTGAGGATGCACTGGCGGTGGAAACGTTGCAGGTCTTCTGTGCGTGGCTGGGCAGCCTGGCCGGCGACGCGGCGATCGCCGTCGGCGCGCGCTCGGTGTACCTGGCCGGTGGCATTTCCGCGCATGTGCAGGATTTCCTGGCCGATGGCCGCTTCCGTGAGCGCTTCCTCAACAAGGGCGTGCTGACCGAGGTGCTGCGCCAGGTGCCGGTGTGGCGCGTGGAGCATGGCCAGCTGGGCGTGCTCGGCGCAGCGGTCTGGCACGCCGCACGGCAGCCCACGCACGACTGATCGGCAGGGTTGGCATCGGGCCGGCCGTGCATTGCAGACTGGGAGGGGAAAATGGTGGATCGCAGGCAGTTCCTGCAGGCCGGTGCACTGGCCGCAGGCATGGCGGCATTGCCGGGCGTGCAGGCGCGCACGCAGGGTGGGGCCCGGGTGGTCTCCACCTGGGACTTCGGCGTACCGGCCAACCAGGCCGCATGGAAGGTGCTGGCGCAGGGTGGCAGCGCGCTGGATGCGGTGGAGGCGGGCGCACGCTGGGCCGAGAGCGAGCTGTGCAACCCTACCGTTGGCCATTGCGGCAATCCGGATCGCGACGGCGTGCTGAGCCTGGATGCGAGCATCATGGACGGCGATGGCCGTTGTGGTGCAGTGGCCGCGCTGGTGGACATCCTGCATCCGGTGTCGGTGGCCCGCAAAGTGATGGAGAACAGCCCGCATGTGCTGCTGGTCGGCGAGGGCGCGCAGCAGTTCGCGGTGCAGCAGGGGTTCGAGCGCAAGCATCTGCTGACGCCGCAGGCCGAAGCGGCCTGGCGCGAGTGGCTGAAGACCGAGAAGTACCAGCCGCAGATCAATGCCGAGCGCCGTGGCATTCCCGGCAACAGCGACAACCACGACACCATCGGCATGCTGGCACTGGACGCCAAGGGCCAGCTGGCCGGTGCCTGCACCACCAGCGGCATGGCGTGGAAACTGCACGGTCGCGTTGGCGACAGTCCGATCATCGGCGCCGGTCTGTACGTCGACAACGACGTCGGCGCGGCCACTGCTTCGGGGGTGGGTGAAGAGATGATCCGCAACGCGGCTTCGTTCCTGGTGGTCGAGCTGATGCGCCAGGGGCGTTCACCGGCGCAGGCCTGCCGTGAAGCCATCGACCGCGTGGTGCGCAAGCGCCCGGAAGCGAGCAGAACGTTGCAGGTGTGCTTCCTGGCCATGAACAAGCAGGGCGAGGTCGGTGCCTACGCGCTGCATCGTGGCTTCGTCTATGCGGTGTGCGATGCGCAGCGCCAGGATGACCTGCGTGACTCGCCGTCGATCTACACGAGCACCCAGGCGTGAGTACGCGGCTGACCCTGGAGATCGCCAGCAACTCGCTGGCCTCGGCGCTGGCCGCGCAGGCTGGCGGCGCCGACCGCATCGAACTGTTCGACAACCTGGCCGAGGGCGGCACCACGCCGTCGTTCGCCAGCATCGCGATGGCCCGCGAGCGCCTGTCGATTCCGCTGTTCGTGCTGGTGCGGCCACGCCCGGGCGACTTCCACTACGACGCGCTGGAAACCGAACTGATGCTGCGTGACATCGCGCAGTGCCGCGCGCTGGGTTGCGATGGCGTGGTGATCGGCGCGCTGGACGTGCAGGGCGGCATCGACCTGGCGCTGTGCCGGGAACTGGTGCAGGCCGCCGGGCCGTTGCAGGTGACCTTCCATCGCGCCTTCGACGCCGCCCGCGATCTGCCGGCGGCGCTGGAGCAGGTGATCGGGCTGGGCTGCCAGCGCGTGCTGACCTCGGGCGGGCAGGCCAGCGCCGAGGCCGGTGCCGATGTGCTGGCGGGCCTGGTCACCCAGGCGGCGGGGCGCATCACGGTGATGGCTGGCGCCGGATTGGCCGCGGGCAACATCGCAACCGTCGCGCGGCAGACCGGCTGTACCGAACTGCACGCCTCCGCAAAAGGCCTGCGCCGCTCGGCGATGCAGTTCCAGAACCCGGCGCTGCGCGGGCTGGACCCGGACTGGAGCCAGACCGCCACCGCTACCGTGGCCGCGCTGCGGCAGGCGCTGGACGGCTGATCGCTGCCCAGGGTCGGATCCCTTCGCAGAAGGGCTCTGACCCCGGGGCTGTCCCGCGACGGACAAAACCGTTCCGCGCGCGATTGTCGTGATCATGTCACTACTTCGTGCGCCGTTCTGTCAGCGATGCGTCGCAACTCTTTGATTGTTCTGGACACCGGCAGCCGATAGCGGCATCTCGCCGGCTGTTGCTGCGTTGCCGCATGCCGGGCGTGGTTCAGCTGTGCTTTAGTTTGGATCGATCCACAGGGGAGGTGCCATATCGGTCGTGAACCGATCCAAGCGCCTGGATCCGTCGTAGTGCCGCGCCACCGTCCGCCCGTGCGTCCACATCTTCGAAGAGCAACCACCCATGGCTCAGATCGTCCACAAGCGTCGCCACCTGCTGTCCCAGGCCCTGATCCTGGCCCTGTTGCCGCTGGCAGCCAGCGCGCAGGAAGCTGCCAGTTCGTCCACCAAGGATCTGGACGCGGTCACCGTCACCGGCTCGCGCATCAAGCGCGCCAGCGTCGAGGGCCCGGCGCCGGTCAACGTGATCACCGCCGCGCAGATCCAGAAGGAAGGCTTTGTCAGCGTGTACGACGCGCTGAAGACCCTCACCGAGGCCACAGGCACCGTTGAAGCCGCATCGCAATGGGGCTCGCATACGCCCAATGCCAGCGGCCTGAACCTGCGCGGGATGGGCCCGAACCGCTCGCTGCTGCTGGTCAATGGCCGTCGTGTAGCGGATTACCCGCTGCCCTACGGTGGCGAAACCAACTTCTCCAACTACGGCAACATTCCGGCCGCGGCGGTGGAGCGCATTGAAGTGCTGACCGGTGGCGCCTCGGCCATCTACGGTTCGGATGCGATCGCCGGCGTGGTCAACGTCATCCTCAAAACCAACTACGACGGCGACGAAGTGCGCGTGCGCGGCGGCACTTCCAGCGAAGGCGGACGTGATACCTGGGATCTGTCCTGGGCCGGTGGCAAGACCGGCGACAACTGGAGCGTGACCTACGCGCTGCAGTACACCAAGCGCGACCCGCTGTTCGGGCGTGATCGCCCGCAGATGGACGATGCCGACGATGCGCCGTACCCGTCCTGGAACATGGAACAACGCAAGGTCGGCTTCCGTCCCACCGCCGGTCTGGCGCTGATCGATCCGACCACGGGCCAGCGCCTGGCGCCGCCCACCGGCACCTGCGAAAAATTCGACGGCGAGTATTACACCGCCGATCGATTGGTCTACAACTACGCCGCCAACCGCATCACCAACACCGGCCGCCTGTGCGGCATGAGCGCCGACTACGCCAACTGGCTGCTTACCGGCGGCGCCGAGAACGTGTCCGGAAACCTGTACGCCACCTTCGATTTCAGCAATGACCTGCAGGCCTGGACCAACCTGGCGGTGTATCGCTCCGAAGCGATCTGGGGCACCAATCCGCCCGGCGTGTCGCTGATCGACGATGACAACGGCTATTACTGGGATGCCAACCGCAACCGGCCGATCCTGGGCGTGCGCCAGTTCACCCCGAACGAAGTCGGGGGCCTGGATACGCTGCGCAACACCAACCGCGAACTGTCCTGGGACTGGAGCGCGGGCCTGCGCGGGCGCCTGGCCGACCGTTTTGACTGGAGTGCCACGGTGGGGCGTTCCTATTACCGCGTGGAAGAACGGCAGAACGTGGTCGACAAGCAGAAGTCGTATGACTACTTCCTTGGCCCGCGCCTGGGCACCACCGCCGATGGCGAGGCGATCTTTGCGTTGAACGAATCGCGCTGGTGGAACCCGCTGACGCCGGACCAGTACTGGCAGATGGGGACCGTGGCGAAGAACCGCGCGGCGTCATGGGTCAACCAGGCGTCGGCGGATATCACCGGCGAGCTGTTCCAGGGCTGGGCCGGCCCGATTTCGTTTGCGGCGGTGGCTGAAGTGGCGCAGCAGGGCTATCACCTCAGTCCGGACCCGCGCGCTGGCATCGACTTCGACCTGCAGAATGTCGATCGCGGCGGCGGTGAGCGTACCCGCTACTCGGCCGGCGTCGAGTTCAAGATCCCGCTGCTGGACAGCGTGACCGCCACTGCGGCCGCGCGCTACGACCGCTATGGCAACTACAAGGCCGATGACAGCAGCGAAGCGCTGGACATCGGCAGCCAGAAGGAAACCACCTGGAACGTCGGCCTGGAATGGCGCCCGGTCGAATCGCTGCTGGTGCGTGGCTCATACGCCACCAGCTTCCATGCGCCGGACATGCATTACCTGCTGGGCCAGCCGAGCAGTTCGGAAGTGCAGACCTATGACCGCCTGCGCTGCATCCAGAGCGGCGCGTACCTGGTCAACAACTGTGGCGTGGGCAACACCGACGTCTGGTACACGTTCGACGTGAACCGGCGTGGGACGCCGCTGCTGCGCTCGGAGACCGGTGATTCGTGGACGGTCGGCTTCGTCTGGGACGTGCTGCCGAACCTGTCGGTCAGTGCCGACTACTGGGCGATCAAGCTGGAAGACATGATCGTCGACGTCGGCGCCGATGAGGTGCTGGCCAGCGAGGCCGGCTGCCTGACCGGCAAGAACATGGACGGTACGCCATGGGCCAACCCGGCCGGTGGCGAGTACTGCGCCGGCATCCTGGCCCGCGTGAACCGTGACAGCAACGGTCGCCTGGTATCGATCGAGCGCGGCCCGTTCAACCTGGCCAGCCGCGAGGTGCGCGGCATCGACCTGACCGCGCGCTATCGCCTGGAAACCGCGCGGTGGGGCAGCTTCCAGCTGGGCGTGAACTACACCAACCAGATCTCGACCAAGGAGCAACGCTACGCCGCCGACCCGAATCCGGAACGCCGCGATCGCGACCTGCGCAGCAAGCTGCGCGCGAGCCTGGCCTGGCAGCGCGGCAACTGGAACGCCAACGTCTATGCCGACCGCATCGGTTCGGTGCCGGGCGTGCGCTACCACTGGGGTACCGACCGCCTGGACAACCCTGGTGGCTGCCTGCCGTTCGCCGATGGCTACGTGCCCAGTGACAGCCCGTCGCTGAACTGCCTGGAGCCGGCACGGCTGCCGGATGGTTCGGTGAACCCGAACCCCAACGCCGGGCAGCAGACGGCGCGCTACTACGGTCGAGTGGGGCCGTTCATCACCTGGAACTTCAACGTGGGCTACCAGCTGACCGAACACGCGAAGGTAAACGTGTACGTCAACAACGCCTTCAACGCCGCCAGCTGGAACCACAAGGACCCGTACAAGCTGGATTACGACTTCGCTCCGACCCGCCTGCTGGGCGCGGTCGGCCGCGAGTTCGCGTTGGAGTATGTGTTCACCTTCTGAGGTGACCTGCCTCCGCCGGTAGGTCCACGCCATGCGTGGATATGGACACCCGGGTGCCCATTCAGGAAATGCGGACAGGCTGGATTTGACCTTCCCACGATGGCAAGGTTTAGCCTGTCCGCATCCAGAAGGAGCCCCGGGAATCCGATCATGAGCACGCCCCGCGCCACTGCAGCCCCCGCAAGCCCTGCCACCATCAGCCTGCCCATCGAGGGCATGACCTGTGCCAGCTGTGTCGGCCGGGTCGAGGCGGCGCTGTCCAGGGTCGAAGGCGTGGGCAGTGTTTCGGTCAATCTGGCCACCGAGCGCGCGGATATCCGCCCGTCCGGTCCGGTCGATCGGGCCGCGTTGATCCAGGCGGTGGAGCGGGTGGGCTACGACGTGCCCGCTGCCACCACCGAGCTGTCGGTCGAGGGCATGACCTGTGCGTCCTGCGTGGGCCGAGTCGAACGTGCGCTGTTGGCCGTGCCCGGCGTCAGCCAGGCCAGCGTGAACCTGGCCACGGAGCGCGCCACGGTGCGTGGCGTGGCGGAAGTTGCAGCGCTGGTCGCCGCGATCGACAAGGCCGGCTATGACGCACGCGTGATTGAAGCCGGCGTGCAGTCCGATGACGAGGCCGCGGAAAAGAAGGATGCCGAGCGCGCCGAACTGAAGCGCGACCTGATCGTGGCGTCCGCGCTGGCGCTGCCGGTGTTCGTGCTGGAGATGGGGTCGCACCTGATCCCCGGCATGCACGAATGGGTGATGTCCACCATCGGCATGCAGGCCAGCTGGTACCTGCAGTTCGTGCTGACCGCGCTGGTGCTCGCCATCCCGGGCCGCCGCTTCTACCAGAAGGGCATCCCCGCGCTGCTGCGGCTGGCGCCGGACATGAATTCGCTTGTGGCGGTGGGCACTGCCGCAGCGTTTGGCTACTCGGTGGTGGCCACGTTCCTGCCGACGCTGTTGCCGGCGGGCACGGTGAACGTCTACTACGAAGCAGCGGCGGTGATCGTTGCGCTGATCCTGCTCGGCCGCTTCCTTGAGGCCCGGGCCAAGGGCCGCACCTCCGAGGCGATCAAGCGACTGGTCAATCTGCAGGCGAAGGTTGCCCACGTGGTCCGTGACGGCCGGACGGTGGATGTCCCGGTCAATGAAGTGCTGAGCGGCGACGTGGTGGAAGTGCGCCCGGGCGAGCGCGTGCCGGTCGACGGCGAGGTGGTCGAGGGCCGCAGCTACATCGACGAGTCGATGATCAGCGGCGAGCCGATCCCGGTCGAGAAGCAGCCGGGCAGCAGCGTGGTGGGCGGTACGGTCAACCAGAAGGGCGCACTGACGGTACGTGCCACGGCGGTGGGCGCGCAGACCATGCTGGCGCAGATCATCCGCATGGTCGAACAGGCGCAGGGCTCGAAGCTGCCGATCCAGGCGGTGGTCGACAAGGTCACCCTGTGGTTCGTGCCGGCGGTGATGCTGGCCGCGCTGGCGACCTTCGCAGTCTGGCTGATCTTCGGGCCCTCGCCAGCGCTGAGCTTCGCGCTGGTCAATGCGGTGGCGGTGCTGATCATTGCCTGCCCATGCGCGATGGGACTGGCCACGCCGACCTCGATCATGGTCGGTACCGGCCGTGGCGCCGAGATGGGTGTGCTGTTCCGCAAGGGTGAAGCGCTCCAGTTGTTGAAGGATGCACAGGTGGTGGCGGTGGACAAGACCGGCACGCTGACCGAAGGGCGCCCGCGCCTGACCGATCTGGAGATTGCTGCCGGCTTCGATCACAACACGGTGCTGGCGGCAGTTGCCGCAACGGAGTCGCGCTCGGAGCATCCCATCGCCCGCGCGATTGTTGATGCCGCGACCGGCCAGGGCATCGCGTTGCCGGGCATGGTCGACTTCGAATCGGTCACCGGCATGGGCGTGCGGGCCAGTGTCGAGGGTGCACGCGTGGAGGTCGGTGCCGATCGCTTCATGCGCGACCTGGGCGTGGACATCACTTTGTTTGCGACGCTGGCGGCAGAGCTGGGCATCCAGGGCAAGTCGCCGCTGTATGCCGCCATCGACGGTCGCCTGGCCGCAATCATCGCGGTATCCGATCCGATCAAGCCGAGCACGCCGGCCGCAATCGCGGCACTGCATCAGCTTGGCCTTAAGGTGGCGATGATCACCGGTGACAACGCTGGTACCGCGCAGGCGATCGCGCGCCAGCTCGGCATCGACGACGTGGTGGCCGAGGTGCTGCCGGAAGGCAAGGTCGAGGCGGTGCGCCGCTTGAAGGCCACACATGGCCATGTCGCCTTCGTCGGCGACGGTATCAACGATGCGCCGGCGCTGGCCGAGGCCGATGTCGGCCTGGCCATCGGCACCGGCACCGATATCGCGGTCGAGTCGGCCGATGTCGTGCTGATGTCGGGCAACCTGCAGGGCGTGCCGAATGCCATTGCACTATCGAAGGCGACGCTGGGCAACATCCGCCAGAACCTGTTCTGGGCCTTCGCTTACAACACCGCATTGATTCCGGTGGCGGCCGGCGTGCTGTATCCGGTCTGGGGCGTGCTGCTCTCGCCGGTGTTCGCGGCCGGTGCGATGGCACTGTCCAGCGTGTTCGTGCTGGGCAACGCGCTGCGCCTGCGCCGCTTCCAGCCGCCGATGGCGGACGCCCCCGCCGCGATCCATTGAGGGAGAACCGCATGAATATCGGTGAAGCCGCCAAGGCCTCCAGCGTGTCGGCGAAAATGATCCGCTACTACGAACAGATCGGCCTGATTCCTGCGGCTGATCGCACCGAGTCGGGCTACCGGGCGTACTCGCAGGCGGACATCCACCGCCTGCGCTTCATCCGCCGCGCGCGCGACCTCGGCTTCCAGGTGGCCGAGATCACCGATCTGCTGGGCCTGTGGAATGACACCTCGCGGCACAGCGCCGACGTCAAGCACCTGGCCGAACAGCACATTGCCGACCTGGAGCAACGCATCGAGCACATGCGGCAGATGGCCGACACGTTGAAGTCGCTGATCAGCTGCTGCGCGGGTGACGAGCGCCCGGAATGCCCGATCCTGGAGCGGTTGGGCGAAGACCATGATGCCCCGGTGCCGGTCGTCGCCGCCAAGACCGGCGCGGTGCGGCGACGCGCACAGAAGCATTGAATCGATATCGCGTGCACTGAAAAGCCCGCCCTGTGACAGTGCACGGGGCGGGCTTGGTTCTGGATGCAGTTCAGGGAATCAGGCAGTGCGAGGCGGGAAGCCGGCATCGTTCACCGCGGCGAACACCTGTTCCTGCGACGCGGTGGTCTGCACCTTGACCAGCCCGGTCGGCGGATCGGCCACCACGCTGGCGTTGGGATCGATCTGCTGGATCGCACGGGTCACGCTGCGCGCGCAGCCGCCGCAGGTCATGCCGTCGACATGGAATTCCATCTGTAGCTCCTTCGCTGCTCTTGGGATGGGACCAGTGTGCACCTTCCAACGATGGCAGGGTCAAGCGTCGGGCTGAACGACGAACAAGGCGCGGACAAAAAAAACGGCAGCCACCTGTACCAGCGCGGCTGCCGTGGAGGAACGTCCCCGCCAGGGCAGGGCATGGGTTGCGCCGGGACGTGCCCGGCCAACCCGGTGCGGGCTTAGAACTTCCAGTTCACGCCGAAGTACAACTGGCGACCGGCGTACAGGTTGGACAGCAGGCGGGCCTGGCTGTCGTTGCCGATGTAGCTGCGCAGCTCGGACTTGGTGGCGTTCAGCACGGCAGCCGTCACCGTCCAGTCCGGGGTCAGGTTGTAGGCCACGTTCAGGTCAAGCTGGCTGTACGGCTTGGTGTAGGTGGTCATGCCATTGTTCAGCCCGCCGACCACTTCACCGCGACGGTTGTACGAGGCACGCGCCAGGAACTTGTCGTTCTCGTAGAACACGGTGACGTTGGCCTGGTTCTTGGCGCTGCCGACCAGCGGCGATGAGCCGATTTCCTCGCCGTCCAGCACGATCGAGGCCAGGTTGGTGTCGTTGTAGGTGTAGTTGGCCTGCACGCCCAGACCGAAGTCGAAGGTGTACTGGCCATACAGCTCCACGCCCTGCGAAACGCCATCGCGGCCGTTGGCCTGGGTCTCGTACTTCTGCACGGTGACCGACTGCCCGCCGACGTTCATCTGCTGGTCGCGCACCACCGGCACGGTGAAGTTGTCCACGTTCTTGCGGAACAGCGAAACACCTGCGACCGCGCCCGGCTGGAAGTACCACTCCAGGCCCAGGTCGAACTGGACCGCCTTGAACGGCTCCAGCGCCTTGTTGCTGCCCGAGCCGTACCAGCCGGGCGTGTCGGTGCCGCCGGTGACACGGCGATCGTTGGCGTACTCCTCGCTGATGTAACGCAGGCCACCGGGATAGGCGATGCTGGTGTAGCTCGGGCGCGCGACCACCTTCGACGCCGCACCGCGCAGCACCAGGTTGTCGGTGATGTCCCAGGCAATGTTGAAGCTCGGCAGCACGTCGGTATAGGTCTTCTCCAGCGACGACAGGGCGTACACCTTGTCGCGCACCTGGGCGTCGGGCAGGCGGACGAAGCCACCCTGGCAGCGCAGGTTCGGATCGGCGGCCGGATCATCGCAGCTCATCGGCGCGCCGCTGGCGTTGTCGACGAAGTAGTCGTTGAAGCGCTCGACCGAGTCGCTGGACTGGGCGAACTGCTTGGTGCGCACCACGCGCACGCCGACGTTGCCGCGCACGCGCTCGGTGCGGAAGTTGGCCTGGAAGTAGCCGGAGTAGATCTTCTCGTTGACGTCGTAGACGAAGTCTTCCTCGGTGCGGTTGTGCGAGCCGCCGTAGGTCTTGTTCAGGTAATCGATGTAGGCCGGGTAGTTGATGCCCGGGAACACATTGGCGTTGAAGGCGCCGGTGATGTTGCTGATCGGGTTGGACAGGAAGAAGCCCGGCTGCGCGTTGCCAGCGGTCGGATCGCAACCGGCCTGGTAACGGTTGTTGTCATAGTCGGACGGGTCCAGGCCCGGGCACACCCAGTAAGTGTTGCCGGTGTTGCGGTGGACCTTGCCGTCGCGGTACTTGGCACCGAACTGGATCGAGTCCAGCCAGCCGGCCTCGAACAGCTTGGTGACGTCTGCCTGGAAGTAGTTCTGCTTGACTTCGGTCTGCATCCACGACGAGTCGGTGGAACCGGTATCGACTTCGGCGACGCCGGCCATCAGCTGCTGCTGCAGGTCGGGAGAGAACTGCACCGACGGCGTGCCGGTGAGGTCCCACGCGGTGTACTGGTTGCCGGACTGCCACTGGTTGCCCACCTTGCGGCGCGGCTTGGCCGACATGCGGAAGTTCATCGACGGACCACCTTCGGACCAGGTGCGGCCGCCGGTGAACGAGGCTTTCCAGAGGGGGCTGATGTCCCAGTCAATGGTCAGGTCCGCGGTCTGCGACAGTGCCTTTTCCTTGCTGTAGCCGCCGGTGAGCTGCGGGGTGGGGATGGTGCAGTCGTCCGGGCCCCAGCCACCGGGCTTGAGGCCGGCGGCAGCCGCTTCATCCTCGCTGCAGTAGTAGGTCTTACCGGCCAGCTTCTGGTACTGCGCGCCGGTGACGATGCTGCCGCTCGGATCGAAGTCCAGGCCATTGAGCAGGCGGCCGCCGGACCAGTTGCCGTCCTGGTTGTAGCGGGCCAGGTTCCACTCCGGCACCTTCAGCATGTTCTGGGTGTAGTCACCCTGCAGCTCGAAGCGGAAGTAGTTGGCCGTCATCGTGACGTTGTCGACCGGCTTGAACTGGAAGGTCAGCTGCCCGCCCTTGCGTTCGCGCTTCTCTTCCTTCACCGCGAAGTTCACCGAGGTCGGCATGAAGAACTCACTGTAGTTCTTGCCGGTCTGGTTGTTGAAACCGGACTCGCCCCACCAGTAGTGGATGCCATCCTGCTCCAGCAGGTTGCCGTTGGCATCGCGGGCGGTGGTGCCGTTGCCGTACCACTGGTAGTCCTCGGTGCTGGCCTCCATGGTGCGGGTAGTGCGTTTCTGCTGGGTCACGCCGACCAGCACGCCGAAGCGCTCGTCCTTGCTGTGCCAGGAATACAGCGCCGACACCTGCGGATCGACGTCGTGGCTGGTGTCGGAGGTGGTGCCCTCCAGGTTCACGTAGCCGGAGTTGGATTCCATGTCGAGCGGACGGCGGGTATGCAGGATGACCGTCCCGCCGATGCCGCCTTCGTCGATGCGTGCTTCCGGCGACTTGAACAGCTCGGCGCTGGACAGCATGTTCGACGGCAGCAGGGTGTAGTTGAAGGAACGGGTGGCTTCGTTGTTGGTTTCCGAGGAGGCGACGAAGTTGCCGTTCAACTGGGTCAGGGTCAGGTCCGGTGCAAGGCCGCGCACGCTGACGCTCTTGCCTTCGCCACCGCTGCGGGTGATGACCACGCCGGGCACGCGCTGCAGTGCGTCGGCCACGTTCTTGTCGGGGAACTTGCCGACGTCTTCGGCGGTGATCACTTCGACCACGGCGTTGGCATCGCGCTTCTGCTCAAGGCTCTTTTCAATGGCATAGCGGTAGCCGGTGACCTGGACGCTGTCCAGAGTCGTGGCGTCCTGCGAGCCGGTGGTCGTGGCCTGCTGCGCGGCGGCGCCTGCCGGAATGACGGCGGCAGCCAGGGCCAGCGCGATGGCCAGCGACAATGCGTCCTGGCCGTGCGTAGGTGTTGAATGCTTCATTCCCATCTCTCCCTCTCTCCTGGATTGATCCGGTGACGTGGCACGGACAACTTGAATCGATCTAATTTGAAGTGAATTTGTCGCTGTCGCCATGCAGTGGCAGTAGCACCGCACGCGTGGCCTGGTGTACGTCCTGTTGCTGCTCCCCCAACTCCCGGCCATCGCAGCGTCGTCTTGGATCGATCTAAGCGATGGGCGGGCGATTTTTAGCATGGGTCGCCCTTGGGCGCATGCTGCTCCGCAATATGGTACTGGCGTGGCGTAGGGATGACGGTTTGCTGAAATCAGTGAAATCGTTTTCGTGCGCAGGGAGGGGGGCGGCAGGGCTGCGCCCTGCACCTGCGGGTAGTGCCGGCCGCTGGCCGGCAAGAGCCAAAGCCAAAGCGGCTCTGGGTTGTCTGGGTTTGGCGGTGCGGTGTGGACTGGCAGGACACGCCGTAAACCCTTCCATGGGGGCTCGATGGCGCCATTGACAGTTTCCCGGTGACGGTTGGATTGATCCTGGAGCGACATGGGGTCATGGGGTCAGATCCGTTTCCCGTTGGAAAACGGATCTGACCCCGGATTGATTTCGATATCTGACAGAGATTCATCCACGCATGGCGTGGATCCATCCACAGATCGCGGAAATCTGTCGAAGGCGGGGTGGGTCCGGTTGCGGGGGTGTCCGCGGCATGGATGCCGCGGCCAAGCCCCCAGGGATGGGTTTACGGCGTCCCTCGCAACCGGACCCACCCCGCCATTCCACGGATCGCCGGCTTTTGCTGTTGCTTCGGCTGTTGCTTCTGAGGTTGCCGGCCAGCGGCCGGCACTACCGCGGGTGCAGGGCGCAGCCCTGCCGAGCCCCCTCATGCTGCGCCGCAGAATGCATTCGGCTGAAACTGCATGCTCTACTTGAATCGATCTAAATCCACGGTCACGTGGGTCGGGCGTCATTCCAGGGGGAGCCTTCTGCCGGTCCAGGCAGAGCTCAGCGGAACGGTGCCGGAAGGCCCGGGCCGTCTGTCTCTGCGTCATCGACTACAGGAACCCGACATGCGTCCAGTGCCGTCCGCTCCCGCCGTCCCATCATCCTCGCGCCCGCTGGTGCGCCTGGCCTGCCTGATTGCGCTGTCGGCGGCGCCGATGCTGCTGCAGGCCGCGCCGGCAGCGCTGGAGCGCGAGGTCAATACCTTCATCGGCAGCAAGGACGACGGCAACACGTTCCCGGGCGCGTCGGCGCCGTTCGGCCTGATCCAGGTCAGCCCGATCGGCAGCCACTATTCGGGTTGGCGCTATGACGACGAGAAGATCCGTGGCTTCGGCCACTCCTTCATCTCCGGTGCCGGCTGCTGGGAACAGGGCGGCCAGGTGTCGGTGCTGCCGGTCACGGGCTCGATCGGTCCGGGCGGCGATTTCGATACCGGCAACGCCAGGCAGTTCGACCACAAGGCCTACGCCGCGTCCTACACCCACGATGGCGAGGTCGGCCAGGCCGGCTACTACAAGGTGCGGCTGACCAGCTACGGCGGCATCGATGCCGAGGCGACCGCGCGTACCCGTGCCGCGGCCGAGCGCTACACCTTCAGCCAGCGCAGTGGCGATGGCCACGTGCTGGTCAATGTCGGCCAGGCCAACGAGCGCCATTCGGTGATCGGCAGCGTGGTCGATGTGGTCGGCGACCGCGTGGTCGAGGGCAAGCTGGTCACCAAGAGTTTCTGCGGCGGCCATCAGTACACCACCTGGTTCCGCATCGAGTTCGACCGTCCGTTCAAGGCGCATGGCACCTGGGGTGAGGGCGGCGGCCTGCCGGGCGCGCGCCACAGCATGGAAGGCGAGCAGAAGCCGAACGGTGCCTGGCTCAGCTTCGACCTGGCCAAGGGCCGGTCGGTGACGGCGGTCAGCGCGATCTCGCACGTGGATGCCGAAGGCGCGCGCACCAACCTGCGTGCCGAGGGCATGCAGGGTGGGTCGCTGCTCGGTTTCGACCGCATGCGCGCGCTGTCGCAGCAGGCCTGGCGTGAGCAGCTTGGCCGTGTACGCGTGCAGGGCGGCACCGCCGATGACCGCACCGTGTTCTACAGCGCGGTCTACCACGCGCTGCTGCAGCCGATGACCGGCAACGATGCCGATGGCCGCTACCGCGGCTATGACGATGGCATCCACCGTGCCGAAGGCTGGACCTATTACGAGTACTTCTCGCTGTGGGATACCTACCGCGCGCAGAACCAGTGGCTGGCACTGACCCGCCCGGACGTGGCGCGCGACATCGGCCGCACCCTGCTGGCGATCGATGAGCAGGGCGGTTGGCTGCCGCGCTGGGGCTATGCCAACTTCGAAACCAACATCATGACCGGCGATCCGGTCACCCCGTTCATGGTCGACCTGTGGCGGTTCGGTGCACTCAAGGGCCGTGAATCGCAGGCGTGGGATGCGCTGCGCCGCAATGCCTTCGGCACGCCGCCGCTGAACTCGCGCATGGCCGGCCGCTCCGGCAACCCGACTTACCTGGACAAGGGCTACGTGGCCTATGACCGTGCATTCCCGTCCAAGGGCATGGACGTCGATCCGCACCACGGTGGTTCGGCCACGCTGGAGTACGCGCTGGCCGACTGCGCGCTCTCGCAGATGGCCGACGGCCTCGGCCATGCCCAGGATGCGGCGACGCTGCGCGAGCGCGGCCGCAACTGGCGCAAGGTGTGGGACCCGCAGGTGCGCGACGCCGAGACCGGCTTCACCGGGTTCCCGCGCCCGCGTACCGAGGACGGCCAGTGGTACACCCCGTCCGACGGCCATTACAGCCCGCGTTCGCACCACGGTTTCCACGAGGGCACGGCGTGGCAGTACCAGTGGCTGGCGCAGCAGGACGTGCCGGGCCTGGTCGAAGCGATGGACGGCCGCGAGCAGGCGGGCCGCCGCCTCGATGCGTTCTTCGCGATGGACGCGCTGCAGGCCGACCCGCTCAATGCCGCCCGCAAGGCGTGGGTGGTCGGGCCGTACAGCTACTACAACCAGTTCCGCTACAACCCGAACAACGAGCCGGACCTGCACTCGCCGTGGCTGTACACGCTGATCGGCCAGCCGTGGAAGACCGCGGCCGTGGTGCGTGCGGCGCAGCAGCTGTTCACCAATGCCCCCAACGGTGTGACCGGCAACGATGACCTCGGCACGATGTCGGCCTGGTACCTGTTCAGTGCCATCGGCGTGTACCCGGCGGTGCCGGGCAGCGGCCAGTTCCTGCTGCACACCCCGCGCTTCAGCAAGGTGGAAGTGGACATGGGCAATGGCCGCACCCTGCGCATCGACGCGCCGGGCGCCGATGGCCGCCGCCTGCAGTATGTGCAGGGCGTGCAGGTCGATGGCCAGGCGCATGCACCGGTGTGGCTGGACTGGAACCGCCTGCAACAGGGCCCGCGCGTGCGCTTTGCGCTGGATGCGAAGGTGCCGGAGCAGGGCTGGGGCACGGCGGTGAAGGATCTGCCGGTATCCTGGTGCGCGGCACCGGGCAGCCAGCTGCGCTGAGCCGGACTGTGCCGTTCGCGGTGACCCAGCGAACGGCACGGCACGACACGGCCCTGATCCATTAGGCTTGAGCTTCCAGCGGAGTCCGGGAAGACGATGAACGACAACGGCAGCAGTCCCAGCAAGCGCGCCGGCAAGGCGGTGACGGTGACCGACATCGCGCGTGCGATCGGCGTGTCACGGGCAACCGTGTCGCTGGTGCTGCGCGGCAGCCCGCTGGTCAATGTCGATACCCGCGCCAAGGTCGAGGCCGAGCTGCGCCGCCAGCGCTATGTCTACAACCGCGCGGCGGCCAACCTGCGCCGGCGCACCTCGTCGAGCATCGCGCTGGTGATCAACGACCTGTCCAACCCGTTCTTCGCCGAATTCGCGTCAGGCGTGGACGAGGCGCTGGGCGGGCGCGGTTACGTGACGTTGCTGGGCAGCACCGGGGAATCGCCAGAGCGCCAGCAGGCCGTGCTGTCCACGCTGATGGAGCACACCCCGGCCGGCCTGATCCTGTCGCCTGCCGAGGGCAGCGACACCGCGCAGTTGCGGCAGGCGCTGGGCGCCAATGCCAACGTGCTGCTGTTCAACCGCGAACTGGCCGGGGCTGACTGGGACTTCCTGACCCTGGACAACCAGCACGGCGCCTATCTGGCCACGCGCCACCTGATCGAGCGCGGCCATCGCCAGATCGCCTTCTTCGGCGGCCACGCCGCATCCAGTTCCTGCCACCAGCGCCGCGCCGGTTTCCAGCAGGCGCTGGCCGAGGCCGGGCTGTCGCTGCCGCCGGGTTGGATGATCGAGTCGGCGCCGAACCGCCTGGAAGCAGCAGCGCGCACCGATGAACTGTTTGCCGATGGCCATCGTCCGAGTGCGGCGGTCTGCTACAACGACACCGTCGCGCTGGGCCTGATGCTGGGCTTGAACTCGCGTGGCATCCGTCCCGGTGGCGACTTTGCCGTTACTGGTTTCGATGACATTTCCGAGGCTGCGGTGGCGGTGCCACCGTTGACCACGCTCACTGCCGACCCGCGCGAGCGTGGCCGGCAAGCGGCCGCGCTGCTGCTGCAACGGCTGGACGAACCGGATGCGCCGCCACGGCGCACGGTCGCGCCGGTGCAGCTGCGCATCCGCGAAAGCAGTGCTGCGCGACCGAACTGATTCCTTTGATACACCCCTTCCACGCAACAACGACCTTCCGCGCATCGAGGCGCGTACCGCATGCCGATCTCCGCAACGCCCCGTCCATCGGGTTCCTCGGGCAACGCACCCGCCGTCACCAACGGCAAGGCGTTGGCTGTCGTCACCACGATCTTCTTCATGTGGGGCTTCCTGACCTGCCTCAATGACATCCTGATCCCGCACCTGAAGGCGGTGTTCGAACTGAACTACGCCAAGGCGATGCTGGTGCAGTTCACCTTCTTCGGCACCTATTTCCTGATGTCGCTGCCGGCGGGGCGGCTGGTGGCGGCGCTGGGCTACAAGAAAGGCATCGTCGCCGGCCTGGTGATCGCCGGCATCGGCGCGCTGGGCTTCTGGCCGGCGGCCGAACTGCGCGTCTATGGCGCCTTCCTCGGCGCACTGTTCGTGCTGGCCACCGGCATTACCGTGCTGCAGGTGGCCGCCAACCCCTATGTCGCGCTGCTGGGCCCGGAGCAGACCAGCTCCAGCCGCCTGACCCTGGCGCAGGCGCTGAACTCGCTGGGCACGGCCATCGCCCCGATCTTCGGCGGCATGCTGATCCTGTCCAACACGGTCAAGAGCGCTGACGACATCGCGGCGCTGCCGGCCGCCGAGCAGCTGGCCTACCGTGCCGCCGAGGCGCAGGCTGTGCAGGGTCCGTACGTGGGCCTGGCGGTGGCGCTGGTGCTGCTGGCGCTGTTCGTATTCCTGTTCCGCCTGCCGGCGCTGAGCGACGCCACCGAGCAGGCCGACCAGGGCCACCACCACAGCTACCTGGATGCGCTGCGCAAGCGCCACCTGCTGCTGGGCGTGCTGGGCATCTTCTTCTACGTCGGCGCCGAAGTGTCGATTGGCAGCTTCCTGGTCAACTACCTGTCGATGCCGAACATCGGTGGCTTCAGCGAGCAGCAGGCCACGCATTACGTGTCTGCCTACTGGACGATGGCGATGATCGGCCGCTTCGCCGGTTCGGCGCTGCTGGCGCGCTTCTCGCCCAGCCGTCTGCTGGCGATCTTCGCGCTGGTCAACGTGGCGCTGCTGGTCACCACCATGCTGAGCTCCGGCAACGTCGCGCTGTACTCGGTGGTGGCCATCGGCCTGTTCAACTCGATCATGTTCCCGACCATCTTCGCGCTGAGCATCGAGCGCCTCGGCCCGCTGACCAACAAGGGGTCCAGCCTGCTGATCATGGCCATCGTCGGCGGTGCCGTGGTGCCGTACCTGCAGGGCGTGCTGGCCGACCACATCGGCGTGCAGGCCAGCTTCATCCTGCCGCTGCTGTGCTACGGCTACATCATTTTCTACGGACTGGTCGGTGCGCGTACGCCGGCCTCCGCAACGCAGGGAGGCTGAGTCCGGAATGGGTGCCATCGTTTGCTTCGGCGAAATTTTGATCGATCTACTAGCACAGCCGCCGGCCTCGGCCGACACCCCGCGTGCGTTCCTGCAGTACGCCGGTGGGGCGCCGGCCAACGTCGCGGTGGCGGCTGCGCGGCTGGGTGCGAAGACCCAGTTCGTCGGCATGCTGGGCCGTGACATGTTCGGCGACTTCCTGGCCGACAGCCTGGTCGAGCACGGCGTGGGTACCGATTACATCGTGCGCACCGACGCGGCCAAGACCGCACTGGCCTTCGTGGCCCTGGATGCCAATGGCGAGCGCAGCTTCAGTTTCTACCGCCCGCCGGCGGCTGACCTGCTGTTCCGTGACAGCGACTTCCAGGCGGCGTGCCTCGACAGCGCGCAATGCTTCCACGTCTGTTCCAACAGCCTGACCGAGCCGGCCATCGCCGAGGCGACCTTTGCCGGCATGGACCGTGCCCGCGCTGCTGGTGCGGTGGTCAGCCTGGACCTCAACCTGCGTCCTGCCCTGTGGCCGGCGAACGAGGACCCGACGCCGCGCCTGTGGCAGGCGCTGGAACGCGCCGACCTGGTCAAGCTGTCGCGCGAGGAGCTGGACTACCTGGCCGCGCCGCTGGGCGCCGATGGCGAGGCGGCGGTGCTGCGGCGCCTGCTGGCCGCGCAGGCGCGCTGGGTGATCGTCACCGATGGTGCAGCCACGCTGCACTGGTACACCCGCGACAACCACGGCACGGTCACCAGCTTCCGCGTGGCCACGGTCGACACCACGGCGGCCGGTGATGCCTTCGTCGGCGGCGTGCTGGTCGGCCTGCTGGAGCGCGGCGGGGCCGGTGCCGGTTTTACCGCCTTCTGCCAGGACCCCGAGGCGATCACCGCCACGCTGCGCTTCGGCGCTGCGGTCGGCGCGCTGGCTGTTACCCGCAAGGGCGCGTTCGCCGCGATGCCCTCGCTCGATGAAGTGCAGCAGCTGCTGCAGGCACAGGACATTACCGCATGAGCACCTCGCCCGATTTCCGTTCGCCCGCGTTCCTGCGCGCGCACATCGCCGACACCATGGCGTTCTACCACCCGCGCTGCATCGATCCCAATGGTGGCTTTTTCCACTACTTCCGTGATGACGGCAGCATCTACGATGCCAGCCATCGCCACCTGGTGAGCAGCACCCGTTTCGTCTTCAACTACGCGATGGCCTACCGCGAGTTCGGCAATGCCGAGTACCGCGACGCGGTCGAGCACGGCGTGCGCTACCTGCGCGAGGTGCACCGCAACCCCGCCACCGGCGGCTACGCCTGGACCCTGCGTGATGGCAAGGTCGAGGACGACATGAACCACTGCTACGGCGTGGCCTTCGTGCTGCTGGCCTACAGCTGCGCGCTGAAGGCAGGTATCGAGCAGGCGCGCGCGTGGATGGACGAGACCTGGCAGCTGCTGGAAGCGCGCTTCTGGGAGCCGCAGCACGGGCTCTACAAGGATGAAGCGGACGGCCAGTGGAACTTCACCGGCTACCGTGGACAGAACGCCAACATGCACATGTGCGAGGCGATGCTGGCCGCGTTCGAGGCCAGTGGCGAGCAGCGCTATGTGGAGCGCGCGCTGCAGCTGGCCGACAACATGACCCGCCGCCAGGCGGCCAAGGCCGGCGGGCTGGTCTGGGAACACTACGATGAGAACTGGGAGATCGACTGGGACTACAACCTGGACGACCCCAAGCACCTGTTCCGCCCGTGGGGCTTCCAACCGGGGCACCAGACCGAGTGGGCCAAGCTGCTGCTGATCCTCGATCGCCACGTGCAGGGCGACTGGCTGGTGCCGACCGCGCAGCACCTGTTCGACGTGGCCGTGGCGCGCAGCTGGGACGAAGCGCGAGGTGGCCTGTACTACGGCTTCGCACCGGAATCGCGCCGGCAGCCGGGCATGGATGGCGCGCCGATCGGTGGCGACAGCTTCGTCTGCGACGACGACAAGTACTTCTGGGTGCAGGCCGAAACGCTGGCGACCGCCGCACTGATGGCCAAGCGCACCGGCGATGACCGCTACTGGCAGTGGTACGAACGCATCTGGGCGTATTCGTGGGAACACTTCGTCGACCATCAGTTCGGCGCCTGGTTCCGCATCCTCGATGCCGACAACCGCAAGTACAGCGACGAGAAGAGCCCGGCCGGCAAGGTGGATTACCACACCATGGGCGCGTGCTACGAAGTGTTGAACGTGGTGCGTTGAGGCGCGTGTCGCCATACGCATGATGAATCGGAATCAGTAGCGCCGGGCCACGCCCGGCGGAAAAACAGGAGCTCCGCGTGCATCGTCTTTCCCTCGTTGTCCGTCTGCTCCTGCTGCTGGTCGCAACGTCGGCCTTCCCGGCAATTGCAGCGCCTCTGCAGGCACAGTGGGAGTTCCGCATGCTGCCCGGCGACGCGCAGGGCGCCGCCCACCCAGGCCTGCAGCAATGGCGTGCGGCAACGGTGCCGGGCAGCGTGCACACCGACCTGCTGGCGCATGCGCTGATCCGCGACCCGTACGTGGGTGCGCCCGAAGCGGAGCTGCAATGGATCGGCCTGGCGGCCTGGGAGTACCGCGCGCGCTTCGACGTGGACGCGGCGATGCTGGCCAAGCCCCATGCCGAACTGCGCTTCGACGGGCTGGACACTTATGCCGAAGTAAGCCTCAACGGCAAGCCGCTGCTGCGCGCGGACAACGCGCACCGGACCTGGCGCGCGCGCGTGGAAGGGCATCTGCGCGCCAGGGGCAATGAACTGCAGATCGTGTTCCGCTCACCGATCCGCACGCTGCTTCCGGGCGTACAGGCGATGCCACACAGGATCGCTGGCAACTACCCGTCGCCGTATGGCGATGAGCCGAAGGACGCGATGGTCGGAAACTTCGCGCGCAAGCCGGCCTACCACTTCGGTTGGGACTGGGGCCCGCGTTATGTCACCGCCGGGGTCTGGCGCGGGGTCGACCTGCAGGCCTGGGATACGCACCGCCTGACCAGTCTTGCCGTGCGCACCGATGCATTGAGCGCGGAGCAGGCGAAGCTGGCGGTGCTGCTGCAGGTGGAGCAGGGCAGCGCCACCGGTTCTGCGGTCGTCAATGTGGAAGTCCTCGATCCGCAGGGTCGCAGCGTGGCCCAGCAGCAGCGCACCGTACTGCTGAAGCCCGGGCAGAACAGTGTTGAACTACCGATTGAACTGGCGGAACCGAAGCGGTGGTGGCCGGTCGGCCATGGTGCGCAGGATCGCTATACCGTGCAGGCGCGCCTGGATGGCGGTGCCGACGCAACGCTGGTGCGCGAGCAGCGCATCGGCCTGCGCACGGTCGAACTGCGCCGCGAAGAGGACGGCAAGGGCGGGCAGGGCTTCGCCTTCGTCATCAACGGCGTGCCGATCTTCGCCAAGGGCGCCAACGTCATTCCGTTCGATGCCTTCCCCGCACGCGTCGACGCAGCACGTCTGCGCCAGGTGCTGACCGCCGCGCGCGACGCCAACATGAACATGCTGCGCAATTGGGGCGGTGGCTACTACGAGGACGACGCGTTCTTCGACATCGCCGACGAACTGGGCCTGCTGGTCTGGCAGGACTTCATGTTCGGCGGCGGCATGCAGCCGGGCTACGATCCGGCCTTCCGTGCCAGCGTGGTGGCCGAGGCGCGCGACAACGTGCGCAGGCTGCGCCATCACCCCAGCATCGTGCTGTGGTGTGGCAACAACGAGGAAGAAACCGCCTGGAAGGACTGGGGTCACGGCCGCGACCTGAAGGCGGCCGACCCGGCATTTGCGGCGAAGGTCTGGCAGGGCTATGTCGACCTGTTCGGCAACGACCTGCGCCAGGTGGTGGGCGAGGAAGGACTGGGCGTACCGTACTGGTCCAGTTCGCCCAGCAACGATCTGGACGAGAAGGCCAACGATTCCACCCGCGGCGACAAGCACTACTGGCAGGTCTGGGGCAATCCGGCGCTGCCGGTGCAGGCCTACCTGCGTGAGACGCCGCGCTTCATGTCCGAGTACGGGCTGCAGGCGTGGCCGTCGGTGGCGACGGTGGACCAGATCGCCACCCGCGCCGAACAGCGCATCGACAGCCCGGTGATCCGCGCGCACCAGAAATTCATGGCCGGCGAGGGCAACAGCCGCCTGCTGCACTACATCGAACAGGGCTATGGCACGCCGAAGGACTTCGAGGACTTCGTCTACCTCAGCCAGGTCATGCAGGCCGATGGCATTGCACTGGCGGCGCTGCATCATCGCGCCTCCCGGCCATACACGATGGGTTCGCTGTACTGGCAGCTCAACGATGTCTGGCCAGGCGCCTCGTGGTCCAGCGTGGATTACTTCGGCCGCTGGAAGGCGCTGCACTTCGCCGCGCGGCGCTTCTTCGCGCCGGTCACGGTAGCCGCGCTGCGCGATGAGGGCAGCACGCGGGTACGCCTGATCAATGACGGTGCGGCGCTGGATGCACGTTGGCGGCTGCGGGTGATGGACGTGGAAGGGAAGGTGCTGCGCCGTCGCGAGGATGCGGTGACGCTGGCGGCGTCGGGCGTCACCTCGATCGGTGATTTTCGCGATGCCGAGTTGCTGGCCGGTGCCGATCCGAAGCGCACGGTGGCGGTGTTTGAGCTGCTGCAGAACGGGGCGGTGAGCGCACGGCAGGTGGTCGGATTCGTCGAAGCCAAGGACCAGGTATTGCCGCGGCAGAAGCTCAAGGCCACCTTGTCCATCGAAGGCGACCACTATCGACTGCGGCTGGAAAGCGCGGCGTACGTGCGCGCGGCGTGGATCGACTTCGGCGCGCTGGACGTGCAGGTCGAAGAAAACCTGCTGGATCTGCTGCCGGGCGAAACCCGCGATAGCGCGGTGCGCGGCCCGGTGGATCTGGTTACCCTGCGCGAGGCGCTGAGGGTGAAGACCCTCAACGACCGTTGAGCAAAAAAGGGGACGGAGGGGATTAAGTCGTTTGTGGCACACATGGGCCACAAACGACTTAATCCCCTCCGTCCCCTTTTTCCTGCTTACAGCTGGATCTGCTGGAAGTTCTCGACCCGCTCGTGGCCGTTGGCGGACTGGCCGGTACGCGGCATCGGGTAGTCATCCAGGCGGTCGATCAGCCGGGTCTGCAGGCCGGCTTCGCGGGCAGCATCCAGTTCTTCGACCACATCGGACAGGAACAGGATCTCGCCGGCCGGCACGCCAATGGCCTGCACGATGCGGCGGTAGCTGTCGGCCTCACGCTTGCCACCCATCTCGGTATCGAACCAGCCCGACACCAGCGGGCTGAGGTCACCGGCATCGCTGAAGCCGAAGAACAGCTTCTGTGCCGGCACCGAGCCGGAGGAGTACACGTACAGCGGCAGGCCGGAGGCATGCCAGCCCTTCAGCACCGGTGCCACTTCCGGGTAGAAGTGCGCGGTGTAGTCGCCGCGACGGTAGCCCTCATCCCAGATCAGGCCCTGCAGCGCCTTCAGTGCGGTGTGCTTGCGGTCCTGGTCAATCCAGCCCTGCAGCGTCTCGGCCACCAGGCTGTCCTGGCAGGCGCCGCCGATCTCGGTAGCCACCGCGTCCAGCCAGCGGCGGACCTCCGGCTGCTGGCCATGTTCGGCGACGAACGCGGGCAAGGCCTTGCGGGCATAGGGGAACAGCACGTTCTTGACGAACGAGATGCTGCTGGTGGTGCCTTCGATGTCGGTCAGGATGACGCGGGGCTGCATGGATCAGGACGCCTGGGTAGGTACGTAACGGGGGAACTTCTGCGCGATGTCGGTGCCGGTGAAATGACCCACCCAGCCGTCCGGCTCGGTGAAGAAGCGGATCGCCACGAAGCTCGGTTCATCGCCCATGTCGAACCAGTGGGTGGTGCCATCGGGCACGGCGATCAGGTCGTCCTTCACGCACTCGATCTCATAGACCTTGTCACCCACGTGCAGGGTGAACAGGCCCGAGCCTGCGACGAAGAAGCGCACCTCGTCTTCCTTGTGGAAGTGCTCGTCGAGGAACTTCTTGCGCAGCTCGGCGCGGTTCGGGTTGTCCGGGGCGATCGAGGCCACGTCCACGCTCTTGAAGCCGCGCTCGGCGACCAGGCGGTCGATGTCCGCACGGTAGGCGGCGAACACTTCCTCCTGGCTGGCGCCCGGCGCGACTGGCGCGGTGGCCTGCCAGCGCTCGAAGGTGACGCCGATCTTCTGCAGCTCGGCAGCGATGACCGCGCCGTCCTGGGTGTCCAGCAGCGGCGATTCGGGGCGGGTGTCGTCGTAGATGCGCAGTCGGCTCATGGCGGCAGCTTGAACGTCTCGGGGGGAAGACAGGGTAGCAGGGTGGGGGCGAGGCGCAGATTCCGGATCGGCATCTGCACCTGCGCGCAGGCTCAGCCGCGCAGCTTGCGCAGCTCGAGCTCGCAGTGGAACAGGAATTCGAAGGCTTCCAGGTGGCGGCGCGCCTCGGCCATGTCACGGCCCCAGGCATACAGGCCGTGGCCGTCGATCAGGTAACCCCACAGGTTCTGCCGGTCGAGCAGGTCGTCGACCTGCGCCGAGAGCACGTTCATGTCCTGGGTGTTGGCGAACACCGGCACGTCGATGGCCATTTCATGGGTGCTGTTGCCGGCGAAGGCCTTCAGCAGCTCGTAGCCTTCCAGGCGGATATGACCCTGCGGCGCGTACAGGCGCGAAGCGATGGTCTGCACCTGCGAATGCGTATGCAGCACACAGCCGATTTCCGGGAAGCGGCGGTACAGCTGGGTGTGCAGCAGGGTCTCGGCGGACGGGCGCAGCGGGCGACCGACGGCCAGGCCGTCGAAGTCCACCACCATGATGTCGTCCTCGATCAGCCGGCCCTTGTCCTTGCCGGACACGGTGATCGCGGCGTGGCGGTCATCCAGGCGGTGGGAGAAATTGCTGCTGGTGGCCGGGGTCCAGCCGGCGTGCGCCAGTTCGCGGACGTTGTCGATCAGCAGCTGGGCCAGTTCGCTCAGGCGCGCGGTGTCGTACGGGAAGGTGGGGGCGTTCATGCCGGCGATTTTACTGGATTCGGCCAACGGCTGAGCCCCTCGTGGCGGGTCGTGTAGAGCGGTTCATGGGCGGGGGGGGGGGGGTGGGCCGTGCAGGGGACGCTGCAAGTACGTCCCTGTAAGCTCGATGGCGCCATACATGGCGCCAACGCCCCTGCACGGCCCACCCACCCGCCTCGGACAGGTTCCGGCGTGCGGCCAGCCACGGAGTGAAGAAGAAAAAGCGAAAAGCGGGTCGCGGCGCTGGGCTTGCTCGGAGCCGAGCATGGCTCGGCTCTACAGGGGATTCATCGACCGGAGAGAATTCATCTCTCAGACGCAATTCATCCACGCATGGCGTGGATCTACCGGACGTGCCAGGAGACTGTCGGAGGCGGGGAGGGGGGAGGTTGCGGGGGCGTGAGCCGCATGGATGCGGCGACCGAGCTTACAGGGATGTACTTGCAGCGTCCCCCGCAATCTCCCCCCTTCCCGCCAAACCCTCAGCCCAGCTCTTGCCGTCGCTCCGGCTTCAAAGGCGGGTGCAGGGCCGCAGGCCCTGCAATACAAAAACCCCTTACTGACCCCGCAGGCGGCTGTGCCGGAACCCGTAGCAGAAATAGATCACGAAACCGACGACCGTCCACACCCCCATCAGCATCCAGTTGTGCATCGTCATCGCCGACAGCAGCGCCAGGCAGCTCAGCACGCCCAGGCCGCAGATCAGCCACGCCATCGGCATGCGGAACGGGCGCGGCAGGTCCGGCTGGGTGCGGCGCAGGATCAGCACGCCGGCACAGACTGCGGCGAACGCGATCAGCGTGCCCATCGAGGTCAGCTCGCCGAGGATGTCCAGCGGGAACAGCGCCGCCAGCAGCGCGATGCCGATGCCGGTGATCACGGTGTTGATGTGCGGGGTGCGGTACTTCGGGTGGATCCTGGTGAACACCGGTGGCAGCAGGCCGTCGCGGCCCATGATCATGAAGATGCGCGGCTGGCCGATGATCATCACCAGCACCACCGAAGACAGGCCGACCAGCGCACCGACCTCGACCACCCAGCGCAGCCAGCCCAGCTGTGGGTGCGCGGCCACGGCAGTCACCACCGGCTCGTCGGTGCCCAGCAGCTGGAACGGCACCAGGCCAGTCATCACTGCGGCCATTGCGATATACAACACGGTGCAGATCACCAGCGACAGCATCATGCCGATCGGCATGTCACGCTGCGGGTTCTTCGATTCCTGCGCCGCCACCGATACCGCCTCGAAACCGATGTAGGCGAAGAACACCATCGCCGCGCCACGCAGCACGCCTTCCATGCCGTACTTGCCCGGGCCTTCATTGGCCGGAATGAACGGGGTCCAGTTGCTGGTGTCCACGTATTTCCAGCCGACCACGATGACCAGCACGATCAGGCCGGTCTTGAGCACGACCATCGCCATGTTCATCGCCGAGGACTTGCTGATGCCGACGTAGCACAGCCAGGTCAGCAGCAGCACCAGTGCGGCGGCGGGCAGGTTGGCGATCGCGCCGGTGGGGCGCAGCTGCGCGTCCAGTGGCGCGCTGACCAGTGCCGCCGGTAGATGGATGTCGAACTGGCTGAGCAGGCTGAGGAAATAACCGGTCCAGCTGACTGCCACCGCCGAGGCGGAGACGCCGTACTCGAGCACCAGCATCCAGCCGATGAACCAGGCCGAGAGCTCGCCGAAGGTGGCGTAGGTGTAGGTGTAGGCGCTGCCGGAGACCGGCACCATCGAGGCGAATTCGGCATAGGCCAGCGCGCAGAAGGCGCAGCAGATGGCGGCCAGCACGAAGGACAGCATGATCGCTGGGCCGGCGTGGTTGGCGGCGGCCTGGCCGGTGATGACGAAGATGCCGCCGCCGATCACCGCGCCGATGCCCAGGGCGGTCAGCCCCCAGGGGCCAAGGTGGCGACGCAGGCTCAGGCCGTTGGCGTCTTCATGGGCGGCATGCGGATGCTTGGTGGCCCACAGTTGCTTGAACATGTGTGGTGGTCTTGTCGAAGCGCGCCATGGGCGGCGCGCGGGAAAACGGACGGGCCGGCGCGAGGCCGGCCCGAAGGCGGATCAGGGCGACTTGGCGAGCTTGCTGTTGCGGATGCCGTAGCCCAGGTAAATCAGCAGGCCGAGCAGCGTCCAGCCAACGAACAGGTGCCAATGCACCACGAACGCCTGCCAGAACAGAAACAGGCAGGTGGCCGCGCCGAGCGGGCAGATGATCCAGACCATCGGCACGCGGAACGGGCGGTGCAGGTCCGGCTTGGAATAGCGCAGCACCAGCACGCCGATGCAGACCGTGGCGAAGGCCAGCAGGGTGCCCATCGAGACCAGCTCGCCCAGCACGTTCAGCGGCACCAGGCCGGCCAGCGCGGCGGCGATCACGCCGACCACGATGGTGGCGACGTACGGGGTGCGGAAGCGGGCGTGGACCTTGCCGAAGAACTTCGGCAGCAGGCCGTCGCGGGAGATGGTGTAGGCGATGCGGGTCTGGCCCATCATCATCACCAGCACCACCGAGGACAGGCCGGCGATGGCGCCGACTTCCACGAACGTCTTCAGCCAGGACAGGGTCGGGTAGGGCTCCAGCGCGGTCGCCACCGGCTTGTCGGTGCCCAGCAGGTGGTACGGCATCATGCCGGTCAGCACCGCACAGACGATGATGTAGACGATCGTGCACACGGCCAGCGAGCCGAGCAGGCCGATCGGCATGTTGCGTTGCGGGTCCTTGGTCTCGCCAGCAGCGGTGGAGACCGCATCGAAGCCGATGTACGCGAAGAACACGATGGTGGCGGCGCGGAAGATACCGCTCCAGCCGAACTCACCCGGCACGCCGGTGTTTTCCGGAATGAACGGGTGCCAGTTGGCCGGGTCGATGTGGGCCGCGCCGATGCCGATGAACAAGCAGATGACGGTGACCTTGATCGCCACGATGATCGCGTTGACGAACGCCGACTGGGTCACGCCCACGTACAGCAGGCCGGATACCGCCGCCACGATCAGCACCGCCGGCAGGTTGAACAGCTTGCCGGAGGAGACGAACTCGCTGCCGGTCCAGGCGATGGGCGCGGCGCTGAGCATGTCCGGGAAGGGCATGTGCAGCGTGGTGGTGATGAAGCTGATCAGGTAGGCCGACCAGCCCACCGCGACCGAGGCCGAGGCGAACAGGTACTCCAGCACCAGGCACCAGCCGATGAACCAGGCCATGCCTTCGCCGAGGGTGGCGTAGGAATAGGAGTAGGCACTGCCGGAGACCGGCATCATCGCCGCGAACTCGGCATAGCACAGGCCTGCCAGCGCACAGGCGAAACCGGCCAGCACGAACGACAGCATCACCGCCGGGCCCGCGTGGTTGGCTGCGGCCTGGCCGGTCAGCACGAAGATGCCTGCGCCGATCACCGCACCCACGCCCAGCAGGATGAGGTGTTTAGCCGTGAGGGTCCGTTTCAACGTGGCTTCGCCGTCCAGGCTGCCTTCGATGGGTTCGCCGGCATCGACGTGCCCGGCCGGCTCGACCGGCTTGACCCTCAACAGAGCTTTCAGCATGCAGTACTTCCTAGTGATCGGATGGGGTGGGCGGCCGATACGTTGCCGGCTGCCTTGATGGTGAAGGCCGTGCGAACGGCCCGCTGTACCTTAGCCAAAGCTGAAGCCAACGCACAAGCGCAATCGCAACAATGAACGGCGATAATGAGCAGTATTTTTCCGAACCGCCCCCATTCATGAGCCAGACCGCCGAAACCCTTGCCGCGCTTGACGATCGCCTGCGCGGCCTGCTCCGGGACTACGCGCGCCGCGAACCCGCCCACGACGCCCTGGCTGCCGAATTCGGCACATTGCTGGATGATCCGGAAGATCCGTTCCGCCGCGAGCGCCTGGCCGGCCACTTCACCGCCAGCTGCTGGCTGGTCAGCGCCGATGGCCAGCGCCTGCTGCTCACCCACCATCGCAAGCTGCAGCGCTGGCTGCAGCTGGGCGGCCACGCCGACGGTGACCGCGACTTGGCCCGGGTGGCGCTGAAGGAAGCCGAGGAGGAGTCCGGTCTGAGCGGCGTGGTACTGGAAGACCCCGCCATCTTCGATCTGGACAAGCACTGGATTCCCGAGCGCAAGGATGTGCCGGGGCACTGGCACTACGACGTGCGTTTCGTGATCCGGGCGCTCGGTGGCGAGGCATTCGTGCTCAGCGAGGAATCGCTGGACCTGGCCTGGCGGCCGGTAACCGAGGTCGCGGCCGACCCGGCGTCGGATGAATCCATGCAGCGCATGGCGCGCCGCTGGCTGGCACGCTGATGCTCTCGGACGGCTGTGCCGCGTTTGTTGCGGCTCATGCCTGTGGCGAGGCGAAGCACGATGCTGCCCTTGCGATGATCAAGGCTGCATTGCCAGTCATCACATCCATCGACTGGGAGCGCGTGCCATCGCGCCTGGAGGTCCCCGGGGTGGGGCGGGAGCGGCTGGCGCAGGAGTTGAGCGCCATTGCAGATGCTGTTGGCTTGCCAAGCGAGGCTGCGTTGACGGTTGTCCAGGTGGATGGGGCGGTACCTTCGCTGGGCAGCCGCCTGCAGGACTGGCTGGTTCATGCCGAGGAGCTGGATTTCGTCGATACGCTGTTCCTGTCGATGGAAGACAGGGTTCTGATCCATTGGGACTTTTACAAGAACCTCCACGCCGTAAGGTTCTGAGGTGTTCCATCCACGCATGGCGTGGATCTACTGCGGGATAGCGCGAAACGCCAGTAGATCCACGCCATGCGTGGATGGTGCGACGCCGGAAGCAATCCGCCGGGGCATGCCCGGCGACGCCTTGCTCAATACAGGATGCGCGTCCGCAGCGTGCCTGGAATCGCGGCCAGTTCGTCGCGGACGGCGGCGGCCTGCGCCTCGCTGGCGGTGATGTCAATCACCACGTAGCCCACCTTCGGGTCGGTGCGCAGGAACTGGCCGTCGATGTTGACGTTGTGGCGCGAGAAGATCTCGTTGACCCTGGACAGCACGCCCGGCACGTTCTGGTGGATGTGCAGCAGGCGCAGGCTGTCTTCGTGTTCGGGCAGGGTCACTTCCGGGAAATTGACCGCCGACAGGGTGCTGCCGTTGTCGCTGTAGCGCACCAGCTTGGCCGCCACCTCCACGCCGATGTTGTCCTGCGCTTCCAGCGTGCTGCCGCCCACGTGCGGGGTCAGGATCACGTTGTCGTGGCGGGTCAGCGGCGATTCGAAGATATCGCCATTGCCCTTCGGTTCGACCGGGAACACGTCCAGCGCGGCACCACCGACGTGGCCGCTGGCCAGGGCCGCGTCCAGTGCATCGATGTCGACCACGGTGCCGCGCGCGGCATTGATCAGGTGCGCGCCCTTGCGCATCTTCGCCAGCTCGGTGCTGCCGATCATCCACTGCGTGGCCGGGGTCTCCGGCACGTGCAGGGTGACGATGTCGGCGCGGGCCAGCAGATCGTCCAGGCTCGCCGCGGCACGGGCATTGCCCAGCGCCAGCTTGGTTTCCACGTCGTGGAAGATCACCTGCATGCCCAGCGATTCGGCCAGCACGCCGACCTGGGTGCCGATGTGGCCATAGCCGATGATGCCCAGGGTCTTGCCACGCACCTCATGGCTGCCGCTGGCCGACTTCGACCAGCCGCCGCGATGGCATTCGGCGTTCTTCTGCGGAATGCCACGGGTCAGCATGATCGCCTCGGCGATCACCAGCTCGGCCACGCTGCGGGTATTGGAGTAGGGCGCGTTGAACACCGGGATGCCGGCCAGCTCGGCCGCGTCCAGGTCGACCTGGTTGGTGCCGATGCAGAAGCAGCCCACCGCGATCAGGCGCTTGGCCTCGGCCAGCACCTCGGCGCTGAGCTGGGTGCGCGAACGGATGCCGACGATGTGCGCCTCGGCGATGCGCGCCTTCAGTTCGTCCTCGGGCAGTGCCTTGGTGTGCGCCTCGATCTGGCTGTAGCCGGCGGCGCTGAACACCTCCACGGCGGTCTGGCTGACCCCCTCCAGCAACAGCACGCGGATATCCTGCTTGGGGAACGAGGTCTTCTTCGGCGACATGGGGCAACACGGCCAGTGGGACAGGGGCTGACCACTATGCCAGATCGCAACGCCCATGGTGCAGTGCGCAATTGGTTGCATCCGTAGCTATCTGTACGGCTGCGGGCTGGACGCTGGCGCGCGCCGCTGGCACGCTTGCCCGTTCTTCACGCACCGCGCTGGACCGTCATGACCGATTCCCGCATTGCCTCGCTGCAGCAGGCCTGTCCCGGCCTGAAGCTGAAGACCGACCCGGCCGACCTGGAGCATTACGGGCGTGACTGGACCCGGCGCTGGACGCCGGCGCCGCTGGCGATCGCACTGCCGGCCACGGTGCAAGAGGTACAGGCGGTGATGCGCTGGAGTGCGGGCGAGGGCGTGCCCGTGGTGCCGTCCGGCGGCCGTACCGGCCTTTCCGGTGGCGCGGTGGCGGCCAATGGCGAGCTGGTGCTGAGCCTGGAGCGGATGAACAAGGCGCTGGCCTACGACGCGGTCGATCGCACCCTGGTGGTGCAGGCCGGCATGCCGCTGGAGGCCGTGCACAACGCCGCGCTGGACCACGGCCTGATCTACCCGGTGGACTTCGCCGCGCGCGGGTCGTGCACGATCGGCGGCAACATCGCCACCAATGCCGGCGGCATCCGCGTGATCCGCTACGGCAACACCCGCGAGTGGATCGCCGGGCTGAAGGTGGTTACCGCCAGCGGCGAGCTGCTGGAACTCAACAAGGGCCTGATCAAGAACTCCAGCGGCTATGACTTCCGCCAGCTGCTGATCGGTTCGGAAGGCACGCTGGGCGTGATCGTCGAGGCGACAGTGAAACTCACCGATCCGCCGCCGGCCAGCAACGTGATGCTGCTGGCAGTACCCAGCTTCGAGGTGCTGATGCAGGTGTTCGCCGCGTTCCGCGCGCGCCTGCAGCTGCAGGCCTTCGAGTTCTTCACCGACCGGGCGCTGGAGCACGTGCTGGCGCATGGCGCGCAGGCACCGTTCGGCGAGGTGCATCCGTACTACGTCGTCACCGAGTTCGCGGCCAACGACGAGGCACAGGAAGCCGCGGCGATGGCGGCCTTCGAGGACTGCATGGGCAACGGCTGGGTCAGCGACGGTGTGATCAGCGCCAGCGATGCCCAGGCCGCCCAGCTGTGGCGCCTGCGCGAAGGCATCACCGAATCGCTGGCGCGCTACAAGCCTTACAAGAATGACGTCTCGGTGCGGATCTCGGCGATGCCGGCGTTTCTGGCCGAGACCCAGGCACTGATCGGGCAGGCCTACCCGCACTTTGACGTGGTCTGGTTCGGCCATATCGGCGATGGCAACCTGCACATCAACGTGCTCAAGCCGGACGACACCAGCGACGCCGACTTCGTGGCGCAGTGCGAGCACGTGACCAAGCTGCTGGCGCAGGTGCTGGCCCGCTTCGATGGCAGCATCTCGGCCGAGCACGGCATCGGACTGGTCAAGAAGGGCTACCTGGACAGCACCCGCGGCCCCGCCGAGATCGCGCTCATGAAGGCGGTCAAACGCGCGTTCGATCCCCAAGCGCGGCTGAATCCCGGCAAGCTGTTCGACGCCTGAGCCGGGCAAATCCTTCACGTACCCGTTACGCTCCACGCACCTTCACAACCGGCTTCGAACCGATGACCCGTCCGCTTCTGCTGCTCGCCCTGCTGTCCCTGCCGCTGGCCGGCTTCGCTTCCAGCTTCGCTGGCACCTCGGCCGGTTCGGCGACCGGTGCCTCCTCCGGTTCCTCGGGCAGCAGCTCGGGCGACGACAAGGTGGTGCGAGCCGCGCGCGACGATGCCGCTGCGTTCGTCGCCAGCGACGGCCAGATCCGTGGCGCCCGCCTGCAGGCCGCGCTGGTCCACCTGCGCGAGCAGAGCGCTGCCGCACAGCAACAGAGCGACCTGGAACTGGCCCGCGCGCTGCTGGCGCGTTGATGCGGGCTGCATGACCTCGGCGTCATCGCGTTCTGCAGAGCCGAGCCATGCCCGGCTGGATGCCCGGCGCACCCGGATCGCAACAGCAGCCGAGCATGGCTCGGCTCTACGGAAGCACAGCGTGCGGTGCGGGTGGATCGCCGCATTGGCATGGCTGCTCATCCCTTCCGTCCACGCGGCTGATCGGCTGCAGCTCGATCCCTCCGGTCTCGATCCGGCGCAGCAGCAGCTCGCCAGCCAGACCCTGGCCGACGTGCAGTCCCTGCTGCCGGAAGGCCTGCTGCGCGCTTTGCCGGCTCAGGTGCAGGTGCGCTGGAGTGATGACCTTCCCGCCGAGGTGCACGGGCGCGCTTTCGCCGGCCGCATTACGTTGCGCCGCACCCTGCTGGATGACGGCATGCCCGGCAACCGCCGTGCGCGCCGCAGTGCGCTGGTGCATGAACTGACCCACGTCGCCGACCGTGGCGGTGCGAACTGGTCGCAGAGCGTGCGATGGCGTGACCTTGCGGGCTGGCAGCGCAGGCCCTGGCACCTCGGCCGGGGCGACAACGATTTCCGTGATCGCAGCCCGGATGTCTATGAACTGGCGAACCCGGCCGAGTACCTGGCCGTGAATGCCGAGCATTTCGTGCTCGACGGCGAGTTCGCCTGCCGGCGGCCCGCGTTGGCGCAGTGGTACCAGGCGCATTTCGGAACACCACCGTCGCTGCCACGGCCGCGGTGCGCCACGACGCTGCCCCTGCTGCAGGCCGAATCGGAGGAGGGCGCTGCATCGCTGCTGCAGTTCGACCCGGCGCGCGTCTACGCGGTGGACTACCTGTTCGCCGAAGGCAGTGCGCAGCCGATGAGTCGCTGGGGCCACAGCATGCTGCGGCTGGTGGTCTGCAAGCCGGGCCGCGTACCTGGGCCGGACTGCCGCCTGGACCTGGAGTACCACCGCGTGCTGTCGTTCCGCGCGTTCGTGGGCGACGTGCAGATATCCAACTGGCGTGGCCTGACCGGCGGCTATCCGTCGCGGCTGTTCGTGCTGCCCCTGCAGCAGGTGGTGGACGAGTACACCAAGGTCGAGCTGCGCGGGCTGCAGTCGCTGCCGCTGCAGCTGGGCCGCAGCGAAATCGCCAGCCTGCTCGAGCGCACCGCGCAGGTGCACTGGAGCTATGACGGGCGCTATTACTTCGTCAGCAACAACTGCGCGGTGGAAACCGCCAAGCTGCTGCAGGCCGGGGTGCCGCGCCTTGGCGAGGCGGGCCTGGCCCAACTGAGTCCGCGCGGCCTGAAGCGGCGACTGGTGCGGCTAGATGTGCTCGACGAGAGGGTACTGGCGGACCGCACTGCAGCGCAGGCGCAGGGCTACTACTTCGCCTCGGCGCGCGACCACTACCAGCAGTTGTTCGCAGTGGCCGCGGCTCAGCTGGCCTTGCCCGCTCGTGATGTGCGCGGCTGGTTGAAGCTGTCTGCACAGCAACGCGCACCGTGGCTGCTGCAGGGTGACCTGCGTGCCAGTGCCGGCCTGTTGCTGCTGGAACAGGCCGCGCAGCGGCGCGCCGAGCTGCGCGCACGCGATGTGCTCAAGCGGCAGCTGCTGGCCGCACCGGACAGCGCTGAAACGCGCAGCCTGCGCGGGTTGCTGGAGCAGAGCGGGCAGTGGCTGCGCCCGGGGACGCTGCTGCAGGATGACGGCTATGGATTGCCGCTGGGCGACGAGCAGGCGCTGCTGTCCGCGGCCGTGGCCACTGCCAGTGCGCAGGCGGTCCCGGCGTGGCAGGCATTGCGTGGCCAGCTGCGCCAGCAGCTGCCGATCCGCCAGCGCGAGGAAATGGATGCGATCGACGCCAATCTGGCCGCACTCGGTGCACACCTGCGTACGCAGGCAGCCCGCCCGGCTACTGGCGCGGCAGTTCGATGACGAAGCGGCTGCCGCCGGCGCTGCCCGGGATGCAGTAGACGCGGCCACCGTGCGCGTCGGCGATGGCCTTGACCACCGCCAGGCCGAGCCCGCTGCCGCCGCCCTGTCGCGAACGCGAACCGTCGCCACGCATGAACGGGGTGAAGATATCCGCGTGCAGTTCCGGGTCGATGCCCGGACCCTCGTCTTCGATCGCCACCTGCACGTGGCCGGGCGTGTCATGCACTGCAATCCGCACCTTGCCCGGGCTGGCATAGCGCCGCGCGTTCTCCAGCAGCGCCAGCAATGCCTGGCGCAGGCGGGTCGGGTCGCAGTGCGCGTTGTGTTCCTCGCGGCTGGTTTCCAGCTCCAGCACGAAGCCGGCGGCGCGGAACTGTGGATCGACCAGGGTCATCACCGAATGCACCTCGGCCACCACGTCGGTGCGCGCGCGACGCACGTCCAGCCGCGCGTTGTCGGACAGGCTCAGCACGCGCAGGTCCTCGATCAGCCGTGACAGCCCTTCGACCTGGGCCAGCAGGCTGCGGAACTGCGACTCGTCTGGCTGGAACACACCCTCTGCCAGCCCCTGCAGGCGGCCACGCAGGATCGTCACCGGCGTGCGCAGCTCATGGGCGATGGCCGCGTGCCACATCGCGCGCTCGCTCTCCATGTGCTGCAGGCGGCGCGCCATCGCATTGAAGTCCTCGACCAGGGTCGCCACTTCGCCCGGCGAATTTTCCTCGACGCTGGCGCGTGCACCCAGGTCGCCGCCCGCGAGCGCACGCACGCTGTCCACCAGCGAATTCAGCGGCGACAGGATGCGGTGGGCGAGGCGGAACGAGGCGGCGATGGCCAGCGCCAGCCCGGTCAGGATCACGCCCACCATCCATGCCAGTTCCGGGCCGGTCGGCAGCCAGCTTTCCGGCTCCTCTGCACTGCCGGGGAAGAACTCGACCAGCACCGCGTACAGCAGCCACGATGACAGGATCATCATCACGATGACGCCGATCACCATCAGCGACATCGAAACGATGATGTGGCGGCTCAGCCCGGAGCGGCGCAGGGAGGGCATCAGCGATCGGCCATCAGCCGGTAGCCGACGCCACGCACGCTGGCTGGGACGTTGACCATGCCCACTTCATCCAGCTTGCGGCGCAGCTTGCTGACATGGCTGTCGACGGTGCGCTCCAGTGCTTCGCTTTCCGGCAGGCATTCGTGCATCAGCTCGCTGCGGCTGAAGATGCGCGTCGGCGCCAGCGCCATGCAGTGCAGCAGCTTGAACTCGGTGAGGGTGAGCAGCACTTCGTGGCTGTAGCCTTCGCCCTCCACGTGCACCGCGTGGGTGGCCGAGTCGATCAGCAGCGGGCCGACGCGCAACGCGGTGGGTGCGTCCACGCGCGCGGCGCGCAGCGTGCGCCGCAGTACGGCGCGCACGCGCGCGGCCACCTCGGCCGGGTTGAAGGGCTTGACCACGTAGTCATCAGCGCCCATCCGCAGCGCGGTCAGCTTGTCCAGGTCCTGGTCCAGTGCGGTCAGCATGATCACCGGCGTCTCGCCGCGCTGGCGCAGCTGGGTCAGCACGCTCCAGCCGTCCAGGCGCGGCAGCTGCACATCGAGCAGGACCAGGTCGGGCCGGGCGCTGCGGTGCAGGTCCAGTGCGCTGTGGCCATCGGCGGCGCGCAGCGTGCGCAGTCCTTCGCGTTCCAGGTAGGCGCAGAGAATGTCAGCGATCTCGGCCTCATCCTCGACGATCAGGACGAGGGCGGCGAGGGCAGGGGAGGCATGCATGCAGGGGCGGGGCCGTAAGGTGCTTGCCTCCATCGTATCTCCACAGTTCCTCCATCGAAACCCCATCATCGCCACGCAGACTGCGCGCTTCAGAACCTATCCGCCGCCTGCGCGGCATTGTGCACAGCAATGAGAACCTTCAGGACTCCGGTCGCGTTGATCGCGGCCCTCGCCTTGGCCATGACGGCCTGCTCCACTCCCGAAGCCACCCCCGAGGCGGCGCCGCGCGTCAGCGTGATCAGCGTCGGCCCGCAGGTGGTGCAACGTGACGACGAACTGCCAGGCCGCGTCGCGGCGGTGCGCACCGCGCAGATCCGCGCACAGGTGGGCGGCATCGTGCAGAGGCGCCTGTTCGACCAGGGGGCGGAAGTCAGGGCAGGCCAGGCCTTGTTCCAGATTGACCCGGCAGCGTTCCGGGCCGACGTCGATTCGGCGCTGGCCGCACTGCAGCGCAGTGAGGCGGCGTTGGGCCGCAGTCGCGTGCAGTCGCAGCGCCTGCACGCCCTGGCTGCCGCGCAGGCGGTCAGCCAGCAGCATCGGGACGACGCCAGCGCCGAGTACGAGCAGGCACGCGCGGCAGTGAATGAAGCGCGCGCGATCCTGTCCCGTCGCCAGCTCGACCTGCGCTACGCCACGGTCAGCGCACCGATTGCCGGTCGTATCGATCAGGCATTGGTGACCGAAGGTGCGCTGGTCGGCGTGGCCGATGCCGAGCCGATGGCCGTGGTACAGCAGATCGACCAGGTCTACGTGGATGTGCGCCAGCCGGCGGCGCAGCTGGAGTCGCTGCAGCGCAGTGCGGCCGGCGGCGACAAGCTGCCGGTGACCATCATCGGTGCCGCCGGCAAGCCGCTGCCCGAGCGTGGCCAGCTGCTGTTCTCCGGTATCAATGTCGATGCACGGACGGGTGATGTGATCCTGCGCATCCTGGCGGACAACCCGCGGCGGCAGCTGCTGCCCGGCATGTATGTGCGCGCGAGGGTGCCGCGGGGTGCCCCGGCCAGCGCGTTGACCGTGCCACAGCAGGCCGTGCTGCGCAGCGCCGGTGGCCAGGCCTATGCCTGGGTGATAGGCGCCGACGGCAGGGCGGTGATCCGCACGCTGGAGGTGGACGGCAGCGTCGATCGCCAGTGGCTGGTGCGCGCGGGCCTGAAGGCCGGCGAGAAAGTGGTGGTCGAGGGCCAGGAGCGCCTGCAGGAAGGCGTGGTGGTCGATGCGCGCGACTGGCAGAAGCCGGTCGCCAGCGCCGGTGCGGTGCAGGCCGGCAGCAAGGGCTGAGCCTTTCCCGGGACAGCCCCTCCAGGAAAATCCAACATGGCACGTTTCTTCATCGATCGCCCGGTGTTCGCCTGGGTGCTGGCGATCTTCATCATCCTGGCCGGCGCGCTGGCGATTCCGCGCCTGGCCGTGGAGCGCTATCCGGCGGTCGCGCCGCCCAGCGTCAGCATCTATGCCAGCTACCCGGGTGCGAGCCCGCAGACGTTGAACGATGCGGTGGTCGGCCTGATCGAGCGCGAGCTGTCCAGCGTCAAGCATCTGCTTTACTTCGAATCGTCGGTGGACACCTCCGGCGAAGCCTCGATCACCGCCACCTTCAAGCCCGGCACCAATCCGGAACTGGCGCAGGTGGACGTGCAGAACCGGATCAAGGCGATCGAGCCGCGCCTTCCGCGCAGCGTGCGGCAGAACGGCCTGTTCGTGGAGGCCGCCGATTCCGGCTTCCTGATGCTGGTCGGCCTGCGTTCGCCGGATGCCAGCGTCAGCGAGGCCGCGCTGGGCGATTTCATGGCGCGCAACATCATCGAAGAGCTGCGCCGCATCGATGGCGTCGGTCGCGTGCAGTTATTCGGTGCCGAGCAGGCGATGCGCGTGTGGCTGGACCCGACCCGGTTGACCGGCTACGGCCTGACCATGGGCGATGTGGCCACTGCCATCGAGCAGCAGAACCTGGAGATCTCGCCGGGGCGCATCGGTGATTCGCCGGGTGTTCCAGGCCAGCGCATCACCGTGCCGCTCAGCGCCGACGGCCAGTTGTCCACGCCGGAACAGTTCGCGGCGATCGTACTGCGCGCCGGGGCCGACGGTTCACGGGTGGTGCTGGGTGATGTCGCCCGCGTCGAACTGGGCGCGCAGAGCTATGCCTGGGGCACCCGCGAGGATGGCCATCCGGCCACCGCCGCCGGGGTGCAGCTGCGGCCGGGCGCGAATGCGGTGCGCACGGCGTCGGCGGTCCGTGAGCGCATGGCGGAACTGGCGCCGCTGTTGCCGCGCGGCGTGGAGGCGAGCATCCCGTTCGACACCGCGCCGTTCGTGAAGATCTCGATCCAGAAGGTGGTGCAGACGCTGCTGGAGGCGATGCTGCTGGTGTTCGCGGTGATGTACCTGTTCCTGCAGAACTGGCGCTACACGCTGATTCCTGCGCTGGTCGCACCGATCGCGCTGCTCGGTACCTTCGCGGTGATGCTGGCGCTGGGCTTCTCGATCAACGTGCTGACCATGTTCGGCATGGTGCTGGCGATCGGCATCATCGTCGACGACGCGATCGTGGTGGTCGAGGGCGTGGAGCGGATCATGGCCGAGGAGGGCCTGCCGCCGCGCGAGGCGACCATCAAGGCGATGCGCGAGCTGACCGGCGCGGTGATCGGCATCACCCTGGTGCTGACCGCGGTGTTCATTCCGATGGCCTTGGCCAGCGGCTCGGTGGGCGCGATCTACCGCCAGTTCACCGTGGCGATGGCGGTGTCGATCCTGTTCTCGGCGCTGCTGGCACTGAGCCTGACACCGGCGCTGTGCGCGACCCTGCTGCGCCCGAACACCCACGGCCATCATGGTCGTGGCGGGCTGTTCGGCGCCTTCAATCGTGGCTTCGAGGCGTTGACCGGGCGCTACCAGCGTGGCGTGGCCTCCGTGCTGCGGCGAAGCGGCCGGGTGATGGGCGTGTTCGCCGCGCTGGTGGCGGCGCTGCTGCTGGGCCTGCACTGGCTGCCGGGCGCGTTCCTGCCGGAAGAGGACCAGGGCTATTTCATGACCTCGATCCAGCTGCCGGCCGAAGCCACCGCCGAACGCACGCTGGCGGTGGTCGAAGCCTACGAACGGCACGTGGCCTCGCGCCCGGGCATCGGCTCCAACCAGTCGATCCTCGGTTACAGCTTCTCCGGTTCCGGCCCGAGCGCGGCGCTGACCTACACCATGCTGAAGGACTGGGGCGAGCGTGCTGGCGCCACCGCGGCCGGCGAGGTGGAGGCCGCGCAGCAGGCGATGGCCACGGTTGCCGAGGGCGAGGTGATGAGCGTGATGCCGCCGGCGATCGACAGCCTGGGCCGTTCGTCCGGGTTCTCGCTGGCCCTGCAGGCGCGTACCGGGCAGAGCCAGGCCGAGCTGCGCGCGGCCCTGCAGCAGCTGCTGAAGCTGGCCGACGCCAGTCCGCTGCTGTCGGAGGTGCATGCCGATGGCCTGCCGGCAGGTACCAGCGTGCGGCTGGACATTGATCGCGCCAAGGCCGAGGCGATGGGCGTGGGCTTCGAGCACATCAGCAGCACGCTGTCAGCGGCGATGGGCTCGCAGTACGTCAATGATTTCCCCAACAAGGGCCGGTTGCAGCAGGTGATCCTGCAGGCCGACGCGCCGCATCGCATGGAACTGGAGGACGTGCTGAAACTGTACGTGCGCAACAGCGAGGGCGGCATGGTGGCGTTGTCGGAACTGGTGACCCCGCACTGGACCGAGGCGCCGCTGCAGCTGCAGCGCTACCTCGGCTTCCCGGCGTTGAATCTGTCCGGCGCACCGGCCTCCGGCGTGTCGACCGGCCAGGCCATGGCGGAGATGGAGCGGTTGGCCGGGAAGCTGCCGTCCGGTTTTGCCCTGCAGTGGACCAGCCAGTCGCTGCAGGAGCGTGAGTCGGGGGCGCAGGCGCCGTGGCTGCTGCTGTTGTCGATGCTGGTGGTGTTCCTGGTACTGGCGGCGCTGTACGAGAGCTGGTCGATTCCGCTGGCGGTGATGCTGGTGGTGCCGTTGGGCCTGCTCGGCGCGGTCGCCGCCGTATTGTTGCGCGGCATGCCCAACGACGTGTTCTTCAAGGTCGGCATGATCACTGTGATCGGGCTGTCGGCGAAGAACGCGATCCTCATTGTCGAGTTCGCGCGGCAGCTGCAGCAGCAGGGGCGCGGCCTGGTCGAGGCGGCATTGGAGGCGGCCAGGCTGCGCCTGCGCCCGATCGTGATGACCTCGCTGGCATTCGCGCTGGGCGTGGTGCCGCTGATGCTGGCGCAGGGCGCGTCGAAGGAAACCCAGCAGGCGATTGGAACCGGTGTGTTCGGCGGCATGGTCAGTGCGACCGTGCTGGCCGTGTTCTTCGTGCCGGTCTTCTATGTAGTGGTGCAGGGCGCGCGGCAGTGGATCGCGCAGCGCCTGCGCAGGCGCCGGCCGATGCCGGGAGGAACCGTGGATGGAACGGAACATCGTTGAAGATCTGCATGAGCAACAGTTGATGGCGCTGGAGCAGCGCCTGTGCGCGGCGCTGCTGGAAAATGACCACGATGCGTTGAACGCGCTGGTATCCCCGGCCTTGTTCATGATGGAATGCCACGGCGGCCGCATGCTCGATCTGCCATGGCTGGGCGATTGGCTGGCCGGCAGCCTGCAGGTGCGAAGCCTGCAGCTGCACGCGGTGGAGGCGCTGCTGTGTGGCCGCCTGGCGTTGCTGACCAGCGACGTGCGGTTGTCCGTGTGGCGGCAGGGCCGGGAGCGTGAAGTGAAGCTGCGCCTGCTGCGGGTCTGGACCTGCAGTTCCGCCGGCAGCGGTGCGCAGCTGTTGTCGATGGCGGTACTGGCCGCGTGAGTACGGTCAGGCCGCTTTCAGGCCGCGCTCACCGGCAGGTGGTAGGGTCGAAGGTCTATGTAGTGTCGACAAGGAGTCGAGCCATGCGTGTAGTTCCCAGTCTGTTGGCAGCCTCGCTCGGGTTGGTGCTGGCCGCGTGCCAGCCGGCCCAGGCACCCGCTGCGGGCGGCACCGATGCCGCGCCGCCGGCGGCGCCCGAACCGGCTGCCAGCACCAGCGCCGGTACCGGCAGCGAGACCACGTACCAGTGTGGTGATCTGAGCGTGCGCGCGGCCTTCAATGGCGAGGATGCGGCCACGGTGGTGATCGGCGAACGTACCTTCGCCATGACCTCCGAACGTGCGGCGTCGGGTGCCAGGTACGGTGATGGCCAGGGCAACAGCTTCTGGACCAAGGGCAGCGATGACGGCCTGTTGAGCCTGAAGGGCGAGGCGGACCGCGAGTGCCATGCGGTCGAAGCGACCGAAGGCGATGGCAGTGCGGGCACGGCCGCGTTCCGCGCCACGGGCAACGAGCCGGGCTGGTTGGCGGTCGTCGATGGCGACGCGCCGGGCCTGCGGGTGGAAGTTGACTATGGCGAGCGTCGCTTCGACGTCGCCACGCCCACCGAAGGTGCTGACGGTTGGAGTGGCAAGGCGTCCGACGGTACCGACGTCAAGCTCAGCTTCCAGCGCACCACCTGCCAGGACGACATGAGCGGCGAGGCGTTCGATGCCAAGGTGAACCTGACCATCGGCACCCGCCAGTATCACGGCTGCGGCAACTTCGGCGCGAAGCAGCGGTAAGCCTTCTGTAGAGCCGAGCCCACGCTCGGCTCTACACGATCGCTACATCCGATGCGCTGCCCGCTGCCTGCGGCGAGCACGCCGCAAGCAGGGACAGGCAGCCGATCAGCGCAAGGCGCTTAGTCGGCACGGCCGGCGAATTCGCCGGTGGCGGTGTTCACCAGCACGCGTTCGCCGTTGACGATGTACTCCGGCACCATGATCTCGATGCCGGTGTTGAGCTTGGCCGGCTTCGGGCGCTTGGTGGCAGTGCCGCCCTTCAGTTCCGGCGGGGTCTCGATCACTTCCAGCACCACCGAGGCCGGCAGCTGGATCGCCACCGGCTGCTCGTCGATCACCTGCACGTAGATGCCGGTCAGGCCGTCGGTGATGTAGCCGGCGTCGTCGCCGATCACGTCCGCGTCCAAGGTGTAGGGCGTGTAGTCCTCGTCATCGAGGAACACGAAGGCATCGCCGTCCTTGTACGAATAGGTGGACTGGCGGCGCAGCAGTTCGACCTCGACCAGGTTGTCGTCGGCATCGAAGCTGGCGTCGAGCTTGTTGCCGCCCGGCACGCTGTACATGATGAAGCGGAAGCGGACGTTGCCGCCGCGACCCTGCGGCGAGCTGCGCTCGATGTCGCGGATCTGGTACACGCCGTTGTTGTACTCGACGACGTTGCCCTTCTTGATGTCGTTGGCTTTCATGGTGATCTAGGTCGTTGGGGGAGGGCGCCGTCCCGGCGCCCGGGGGGAATCACTTCGGAGCGAGGCGGGTAGCGCCGTCCAGGCGGATGGTCTCGCCGTTGAGGTAGGTGTTGCCGAGGATGAAGCCGACCAGGCTGGCGAAGTCTTCCGGCTTGCCCAGGCGCGACGGGAACGGGATCGAGGCGGCCAGCGACTGCTGCACGGCTTCGGGCATGCCATCGACCATCGGCGTCCAGAACACGCCAGGAGCAATCGTATTGACGCGGATGCCGAAGCGCGACAGTTCGCGCGCCATCGGCAGCGTCATCGACACCACGCCGCCCTTGCTGGCGGCATACGCGGCCTGGCCGATCTGTCCTTCATAGGCAGCGATGCTGGCGGTGTTGATGATCACGCCGCGCTCGCCGTCTTCGCCGGCGTCGTTGTGCTGCATGCGGTTGGCCGCGGCCTTGGCCACGTTGAAGCTGCCGACCAGATTGACCATCACCGTGCCCTGGAAGCCGGCCAGCGGCATCGGGCCTTCCTTGCCGAGCACGCGACCGGCGCCGAGGATGCCGGCGCAGTTCATCGCCACGTTCAGGCCGCCGAGGAAATCGTGGGCCTGGTCGATGGCTGCAGCCACGGCCGCCTCATCGCTGACGTTGACATTGAAATAGCGGGCCTTGTCGGCACCCAGCCCGGCAACGGCAGCTGCACCCTTGTCGTCGTTGAGGTCGAACAGAGCCACCTTGCCGCCCTGGGCGACGAGGTGCTGGGCCACGGCCAGGCCGAGGCCGGAGACGCCGCCAGTGATCACGGCACGTACGGAAGACAGCTGCATTGAACGGTCCTGCAGGTTCGAGAACCGCCGATTCTAACGGAAGCGGCGACCGTCGCCGTTGTGCGCTGCGCCGCCCGAGCGGGAGCGGCGCAGCGGGGTGCTCAGCCGGTCGCTGCGAGCGCCTGGCCGGTGCGGCTGGCGGTGGCGCGGCCGAGCAGGCCGGCCAGCCAGCGGCCGGTCTCGGCCAGTGCCGGCAGGTCCACGCCACTGTCCAGGCCCAGGCCCTGCAGCAGGTAGACCACGTCCTCGCTGGCGACGTTGCCGCTGGCCCCCTTCGCGTACGGGCAGCCACCGGCGCCCGAGACTGCACTGTCGACCACGCGCACGCCTGCTTCCAGGCAGGTGGCGATGTTGGCGATGGCCTGGCCGTAGGTGTCGTGGAAGTGCACGGCCAAGGCTTCCATCGGGATCTCGGCAGCGACCGCCTGCAGCATCGCCCGTGCCTTGCGTGGGGTGCCGACGCCGATGGTGTCGCCCAGCGAGATTTCGTAACAGCCCATCTGGTGCAGCGCGCGCGCCACCCGCACCACGTCGGCCAGCGGCACCTCGCCCTGGTAGGGGCAGCCGAGCACGGTGGAGACGTAGCCGCGCACGCGCACGCCATCGGCGGCGGCGCGGCGCAGGATCGGCTCGAACCGGGCCAGCGATTCGTCGATGCCGGCATTGGTGTTGGTGCGGTTGAAGGCCTCGGACGCAGCGGTGAACACCGCCACTTCCTCCACGCCCACCGCGCGGGCGCGGTCGTAGCCCTGTTCGTTCGGCACCAGTACCGGGTAGTGGATGCCCGGCCGGCGCTGGATGCCGGCGTAGACCTCGGCGGCATCGGCCAGCTGCGGAATCCACTTCGGGCTGACGAAACTGGTCGCCTCGATGCTGCGCAGGCCGGTGGCCGACAAGCGGTTGATCAGTTCGATCTTGTCGGCGGTGGACACCGATTGCTTTTCGTTCTGAAGGCCGTCACGCGGGCCGACCTCGACGATGCGGACGTAGTCGCTCATGCAGCCACCTCGCCGATGGGGCGATGGCAGACCGCTTCGATGTTGTTGCCGTCCGGGTCGAGCACGAAGGCGGCGTAGTAATCCGGGTGGTACCACGGGCGCAGGCCCGGCGCGCCGTTGTCGCGGCCACCGGCGGCGAGGGCGGCGGCGTGGAAGGCGTCCACCTGCGCGCGGCTGGCGCAGGCGAAGGCCACGTGCACGCCGTGGCTGGCGGTGCCGCCATTGCCGAGCCAGAAGAACGGCTTGCCGTCGCTGCCGAAGCCGATGTGGTCGTGGTCGCCGGTCTGTTCGGCGCTCACTTCCATCACCACGCCGATCTGCAGCGGCGCCAGCGCCTGCAGGAAGAAGGTCTTGCTGCGCGCCAGGTCGGCGCTGGTCAAACCAAGATGATCGAGCATGTTCAGGCTTCCGTGACCCAATGGGGGGCGCGCTTGTCGAGGAAGGCGCCCAGGCCTTCCTGGCCCTCGGCGGACACCCGCAGGCGCGCGATCAGGGCGGCATTATCCCGATCCAGCGCGTCGCGGTCATGGCTGTCGCGGACCTGCCGGACCAGCTGCTTGGCGGTGGACGAGGCGATCGGGCCGGCCTTGTCGAGCAGGGCCAGCTGGCGCTCCAGCGCTTCGTCCAGGCGCTCGGGCTCGACCAGCTGGTGGACCAGGCCGATGCGCAGTGCGGTATCGGCGTCGAAGTGCTCGCCGGTGGCGAACCAGCGCCGCGCCTGGCGCGGGCCGATGGCCTCGATCACGTAAGGCGAGATCACCGCCGGCAGCAGGCCAAGGCGGCTTTCGGTCAGGCCGAAGCGGGCCGAGGTGCTGGCGATGGCAATGTCGCAGCAGGCAACCAGGCCGACGCCGCCACCGAAGGCCGCGCCGTGGACCCGGGCCAGGGTCGGCTTGGGCAGCTCGTCCAGGGTGCGCATCAGCCGTGCCAGTGCCAGCGAGTCCTCGCGGTTGTCGGCCTCGCTGGCCGCCGCCATGCCGCGCATCCACTGCATGTCGGCACCGGCCGAGAAGGAGGCGCCGTGACCGGCCACCACCACGGCCCGGACCGAATCATCGCGGCCGGCGGCTTCCAGCGCGGCGGTCAGCCGGGCGATCAGGCTGGCGTCAAAGGCGTTGTGCAGCTCCGGCCGGTTCAGCCAGAGGGTGAGGACGGCGCCACGGCGCTCGATCTGCAAAGCATCGTTCATGGGATTCCAGGGTCACTCCATACCTGTATGGATCATAGCGGGCCATTGGTCATGGGCCATGACGCGACGCGGGAATGTTAGAATCGAGAACCATTTACATCCAGCAGAGAACACGCTAGATGACGCTGTCCGAACTGCCGCTGCACACCTCGGCCGTGGTCGAGTCCGTGCAGGACCTGCATGCCAACGATGCCATTGCCCGTCGCCTGCGCGAGCTGGGTTTCGTGAACGGCGAGGAAGTGCGCCTGGTGGCCAAGGGCCCGGTGGGCGGCGAGCCGCTGCTGGTGCAGGTCGGGTTCACCCGGTTCGCGCTGCGGATCAGTGAAGCCAAGCGGGTCGTGGTCGACGCCGCCAGCCAGGAACGACGTGCATGACCGCAATCGCCGCCACCGCCCCCCTGCGCATCGCGCTGGTCGGTAACCCCAACAGCGGCAAGACCGCGCTGTTCAACCAGCTGACCGGCAGCCGGCAGAAGGTCGCCAACTACACCGGCGTCACCGTCGAGCGCAAGGAGGGCCGCCTGCGCGCGCCGTCCGGCCGTGAATTCGCCGTGCTTGACCTGCCGGGCGCCTACAGCCTGCATCCGGCCAGCCTGGACGAGGCGATCACCCGTGACCTGTGCCGGGGCTTCTACCCGGGCGAGGCCGCGCCGGACGTGCTGCTGTGCGTGATCGACGCCACCAACCTGCGCCTGCACCTGCGCTTCGCGCTGGAACTGCGCGAGCTGGGCAAGCCGATGGTGGTGGCCCTGAACATGGTCGACGCGGCCCAGCGCCGCGGCATCCAGGTGGATGTGGCCGCGCTGGAACGCGAGCTGGGCGTGCCGGTGGTGGAGACCGTGGCGGTGCGCAAGCAGGGCGCCAAGGCCCTGGTCGAGCGCCTGGACGCCATGGTGCCGCACCTGGATGCGCCGGTGCCGGGCCCGGAAGGTGGCATCGATTACCACGCCAAGGTGCGCGGGATCCTGTCGGTCGCCGTGCGCATGCCGGCACGGACCGCGAAGATCGACGACGCGCTGGACCGCTGGCTGCTGCACCCGGTGTTCGGCCTGGTCAGCCTGGCGGTGGTGATGTTCCTGATCTTCCAGGCGGTGTACGCCTGGGCGACGCCGCTGATGGACGGCATCGAGGCTGGCTTCGCCTGGCTCGGCACCTTTGTTGGCAGCGTGCTGCCGGAAGGCCCGCTGGCCAGCCTGCTGACCGACGGCATCATCGCAGGCGTCGGCGGCGTGGTGGTGTTCCTGCCGCAGATCCTGATCCTGTTCTTCTTCATCCTGGTGCTGGAGGAGTCCGGCTACCTGCCGCGTGCGGCGTTCCTGCTCGACCGCATGATGGCGGCCGCCGGCCTGTCCGGTCGCTCGTTCATCCCGCTGCTGTCCAGCTTCGCCTGCGCGGTGCCGGGCATCATGTCCACGCGCAGCATCCAGGACCCGCGTGACCGCCTGGCCACGATCCTGGTGGCGCCGCTGATGACCTGCTCGGCGCGCCTGCCGGTGTACGCGCTGCTGATCGGTGCGTTCATTCCGCAGAAGACGGTGTGGGGCGTGTTCAACCAGCAGGGCCTGGTGCTGTTCGGCCTGTATGCGGCGGGCATTCTCAGCGCGCTGGCGATGTCGTGGATCATGAAGAAGTGGCGTCGCGACAAGAGCGAGCACCCGCTGATGCTGGAGCTGCCGTCGTACCGCCTGCCGCATGTGCGCGACCTGGCGGTGGGGCTGTACGAGCGCGGCATGATCTTCCTCAAGCGCGTCGGCGGCATCATCCTGGCGCTGACCATCCTGCTGTGGGTGCTGCTGTCGTTCCCGGCGGCACCGGCCGACGCCACGATGCCAGCCATCGACTACAGCTACGCCGGCCAGATCGGCCATGCGATGGCGGTGTTCTTCGCGCCGCTGGGCTTCAACTGGCAGATCTGCATCGCGCTGATCCCGGGCCTGGCCGCGCGCGAGGTGGCGGTGTCTTCGCTGGCCACCGTGTATGCGCTGTCGGCCGCCGATGACGATGCCGCCAGCCAGGCGCTGACCCCGCTGATCAGCGATGGCTGGTCGCTGGCGACCGCGCTGTCGCTGCTGGTCTGGTACATCTACGCCCCGATGTGCATCTCGACGCTGGCCACCATCAAGCGCGAGACCAATTCGTGGAAGCAGATGGGCTTTGCCGCGTTCTACCTGTTCGCAGCGGCTTATGTGGCCGCACTGATCACCTACCAGGTGACCAGGGCGCTGGGAGGCGGCTGATGGATACCGGCCTGCTGATCCAGTACCTGATCATCGCGGTGGCTGTGCTGGTCAGTGCCTGGGTGGTGCTGAAGAAGCAGTTCCCGGGCACCGTGCGCACGCTGCGCGGTGCGTTGGCGTTGGCCCTGTTGAAGCCGGGCCGCGCCGCCTGGCTGCAGGCGCTGGGGCGGAAGATCGCGCCGCCGGCAACGGGCGGTGGTGGTGCCTGTGGCGGTTGCGACAGCTGCGGGCCGAGCAAGAAGTGAAGTAGCGTCGAGCCTGTTCGGCTGCGGCCGCCTGGTGGGCGCGAACCTTCGGCCGGTGGGTGCGGGCCTTCGCCCTGTGGGTGCGAACCTTGGTTCGCACGCTCTCGGGGTTCAGACTTCTCTGCGGATGATTGCCCGGAAGCTCCCGTCCCGGTTCAATCGCCGCACCGATTCCCTGTTCCCATGGGCTGCCGCGAAACCCGCCACGTCGGCCAGGGCATCGAGCAGCAGGGCCTTCAACGCGTCGCGGTTACCGGCCTCCAGCAGATCTTCAAGATCCTGCTGGATGAAGGTGCGGCGCAGGCCCGGCGTTTCTTCGATCCGCCAGTCGACATGGGGCGTGGGGATGCTGGAGCGGTACCGGAAAGCCGTTTCAAGATCGTCAGGCGCGAGGGGATACGCGAGCAGTTCCGGAAAGTAGAGTCCAGCATTCACATAGAAGCCCCGGCTTTCGCTGGCGCGCTGGTGATTCACGACAAGCAGCGCGGCGTCCAGCAAGCGGTAGCGGGTCGTCGACGTCCCGGCAAAGCCGGTCTTCCTGGCGCACTTGCTGAAGACAGTCGAGGATTTCATGGGCTTTGCTTGGGCCGTAACAAGGGCCCACAGCCTTGAGGCGCAGTGCCTGACGGTCAATTGGCAAACGCGACACCCGCAACGAGCGCCCCATGTGGGTGCGAACGCTCCAGGTGGGTGCGAACCTTGGTTCGCACGCTCCTCTAGCTAGTTGGCCCGTGAGCCCAGCTCCGCTGCCAACGCCAGCCACCGGTTGCGTTGCTCCGGCGAGCTGCTGCGCACCGCACCGAGTCGGCTGACCCGCACCGGGCGGATGCCGCAGAATTCCAGAATAGTGGCGCGGATCTGGGTGATGCCCGGGTCGCGGTAGATCCAGCGGTAATACCAGGGCGGCGTATCCAGCGTGGTGATCACCCGTGCGCTGCGACCGGCCAGCAGCCGGTCCCACCAGACTGAATCGCGCCGGTAGCGGAAGGCGTACCCCGGCAGCAGCACGCGATCGAAGAAGCCCTTCAGCAGCGCCGGCATCGCGCCCCACCAGGTGGGATAGACCAGCACCAGATGGTCGCAGGCCTCGATCGCATCCGCAGTGTCCTGCAGGTCGGCTTCCAGCGGCTGGATCTGGCGGTAGCCATGGCGCAGCACCGGATCGAACTCGAGTTCGCCCAGTGCGATCAGGCGCACCCGATGGCCAGCATTCTCGGCGGCGGTGGCGTAGCGCTGGGCGAGGGCACCGCACAGGCTGTCGCGGTCGGGATGGCCGAGCAGGATCAGGATGGAACGGGACACGGCAACCTCGGGCAATGGAAAGTGCGCGAGGTTGGGCTATGCCCTTGGGGCAGAGTCAACCACCAGCGGCGCAGCCGCTGGGTTCCAGGATGCAGTCACCGCTACCGGAGTGCAGCCACTGCCGCAGTTCGTCGCTGACCTGCTGCAGGTCGAGCTCGACCTGCGCCAGCCGTGCCCGCTCGCTGGCGATGCGGCTGCGTTGTTGCTCAAGCAGGGCCAGCACCGCGGGCCAGTCGAGCCGTCCGTCGCGGCCCTGCAGGCGGGAGATCGCGGCCAGGGTGATGCCCAGCGCCAACGCCTGGCGGATCAGCTGCACCCAGGCCACATCCTGTTCGCTGTAGTCGCGATAGCGGTTCAGCCGAGGCACCGGCGGCAGTAGTCCGTGCGCCTCGTACAGGCGGATGGCCTTGGCGCTGGCGCCGGTCAGGCGGCTGACCTCGGAAATGCGCATTGGCTCAGTCCCGCACCAGCCCGCCATCGACCACCAGGTTCTGCCCGGTCACCGCGCGCGACCAGGGGCTGGCGAAGAACAGCGCGGCATCGGCGAATTCTGCTGGCGTGGTAACGCTGCGCAGTGGCGTGTTGGCGGCGATGTAGTCGAACACTGCCTCCGGCGTGGCAGCGCTGGCATCGGTGGTGCGCAGCAGGCCGCCGGACAGCATGTTCACGGTGATGCCATGCGGGCCGAGGTCGCCGGCCAGCGTGCGCGTGAGGGACAGTAGCGCGGCCTTGGCGGCGGTGTAGTCGTGGTAGGGCACGACCGGGTTCTGGAACAGGTTGGTGCCGATGTTGATGATGCGGCCGAAGCGGCGGGCCTGCATGCCGGGCAGGGCGGCCTGCACGGTGTTCAGCGCGCCGCGCACGCTGCCCTCGAACTGCGCCTGGAACGCCGACCAGCCGATATCGGCGGCGCCGTCGCGGGCATCACCATTGAACGAGAACGCGGCGAGCGCGTTGTTGACCACCGTGGTGACACCCTGGCCGAAGTGGGCCAGGGCGTGCTGCAGCATTGCATCGACCTGGCTGCGGTCGGTGACGTCGGCCGGCAGCGCGATCGCCTGTCCGCCCAGCTCGGCGGCCAGCGCCCGTGCGGGGCCTTCGCTGCGGTGGTAGTTGACGATGACGCGCGCACCCTGCGCCGCGAACGCGCGGGCGATGTGCTGGCCAAGGCCGCGGCCGGCGCCGGTGATCAGCACCAGCTGTTCGCTGATCTGCATGAGGGAGCTGCCATCCATTGCATGAAAGGGCATGCAGCGTAGCAGCGATGGCGCTTGCCGGAGCGGGCGTGCTGCCGCTAGCCTGCAGGCATGAACCAGACTCCTCTGCGATTGCTCATTCACGGTGCCTCCGGGCGCATGGGCCAGGCCCTGCTGCGGCTGGCCGCCGAACATCCTGAAACCCTGCAGATCGTGGCCGCAGTGACCGGCCGTGCGCCGGCACAGCGCGTGGTCGACGGCGTGCCGTTCTTCGGCGCCAGTGAGCTGCCCGGCGCGCCGGTGTTCGATGTGGCGATCGACTTCAGCCTGCCGGAGGGCTTCGACCCGATGCTGGCGCTGTGCGTGGAGCGGGGTGCCGGGCTGGTGTCGGGCACCACCGGTATCTCCAGCACGCAGCGCCAGGCGCTGGAGGCCGCGGCGGCGAAGATCCCGCTGGTATGGGCCTCGAACTTCAGCCTGGGCGTGGCGGTACTGGACGAGCTGGTGGAGCGCGCGGCGCAGGCGCTGGCCGGCTGGGACTGCGACATCGTCGAATCGCACCACACCCAGAAGAAGGACGCGCCGTCGGGCACCGCGCTGACCCTGGGCGCGGCCGCGCAGCGGGGCGGGGCGGAGCCGCACTACGCCAGCCTGCGTGCCGGTGACATCGTGGGCGAGCACCTGGTGCAGTTCACCGGTCTGGGCGAGCGCATCGAGCTGGTGCATCGGGCCACCAACCGCGACATCTTCGCCCGCGGCGCCCTGTTCGCCGCCCGCCAGCTGCAGGGGCGGGCGCCGGGCAGCTACCGGGTGCGGGACCTGCTGCAGTAGGGCGGGCTGATTCGTGGGGTCGGATCCCTTTCCTGCGGAAAGGGCTCTGACCCCATCCGAGGGCGCCTGGGGTCAGAGCCTTTCCCATTCGGGAAAGTATCCGACCCCGCCTCCGGCCTGCATACGCCGCCGGATTGAAATGAATGCGCAATCGCCTGTTCATGAAGCGCGATAACCGCTGGCGCGAGCGCCCCGGCAGCGCTACAATTCGCACTCGCCGAATCACGAAAGCCGGACCGGTCCCAGACCGTACGTCCGCGCTTTTTTGCAACCGGATTTCCGTGAAGCGCAGGCGTGACTTCGGCAGCCCCCTCGGTAGCCAAAGTGAGATTCCCGTGACCCAAGCCGCAATCCTCGTCCTCGAAGACGGCACCGTATTCGAGGGCGAATCCGTAGGCGCGCCCGGCCTGTCCGTCGGTGAGGTGGTGTTCAACACCGCCATGACCGGCTATCAGGAAGTGCTGACCGACCCGTCCTACGCCCGGCAGATGGTCACGCTGACCTATCCGCATATCGGTAACACCGGCATGACCGACCAGGACAACGAAGCGTCCAAGGTGTGGTCGGCCGGCCTGATCGTGCGCGACGTTCCGCGCCGCCCCAGCAACTGGCGCAGCCAGGTGTCGCTGCAGGACTGGCTGATCCAGCGTGGCGTGGTCGCCATCGCCGGCATCGACACCCGCAAGCTGACCCGCATCCTGCGCGAGAAGGGCGCGCAGAACGGTGCGCTGATGGCCGGCGACATCGACGTGGAAAAGGCACTGGAAGCCGCCCGCAAGTTCCCGGGGCTGAAGGGCATGGATCTGGCCAAGGTCGTCACTACCGAGAAGACCTACACCTGGACCGAGGGCCAGCTGGACCTGGATGCCAACGCTTTCGTCAGCGTGCCGGCCCGGTTCAAGGTCGTGGCCTACGACTTCGGCGTGAAGACCAACATCCTGCGCATGCTGGCCGAGCGTGGCTGCGAAGTGACCGTGGTACCGGCGCAGACCCCGGCCGCCGAAGTGCTGGCCCTGAAGCCGGACGGCGTGTTCCTGTCCAACGGCCCGGGTGACCCGGAGCCGTGTGACTACGCCATCGAAGCGATCAAGACCTTCATCGATGTGAAGATCCCGACCTTCGGCATCTGCCTGGGCCACCAGCTGCTGGGCCTGGCCTCGGGCGCGCAGACCATGAAGATGGGCCATGGCCACCACGGTGCCAATCACCCGGTGCAGGACCTGGACAGCGGCCGGGTGATGATCACCTCGCAGAACCACGGCTTCGCGATCGATGAAGCGACCCTGCCGCCGACCCTGCGCGTGACCCACCGTTCGCTGTTCGACGGCACCAACCAGGGTGTCGCCCGCACCGACGTGCCGGCGTTCTCGTTCCAGGGCCACCCGGAAGCGTCGCCGGGCCCGACCGATGTCGGTCCGCTGTTCGACCGCTTCGTGGTGCTGATGGAGCAGGCCAAGGCGTGATCAGTACGCCGCCGGCCCCCCGGTGGCGTCGCGATGGACCGTAAACCCCGCATCGCTGCTGCCCCCGGCGCGGCGCTGCGGATCAAGATTCCTGATCGACAGCGTGCGATCACTCCCCCTTGTCACGCTGTACTGACTTAGAGAAGAAAATGCCCAAGCGCACTGACCTCAAGACCATCCTCATCATCGGTGCTGGCCCGATCGTCATCGGCCAGGCCTGCGAGTTCGACTACTCCGGCGCCCAGGCCTGCAAGGCCCTGCGTGACGAGGGTTACCGCGTGGTGCTGGTCAACAGCAACCCGGCCACGATCATGACCGACCCGGAGATGGCCGACGCCGTCTACATCGAGCCGATCAACTGGCAGACGGTCGAGAAGATCATCGCCAAGGAAAAGCCCGATGCGCTGCTGCCGACCATGGGTGGCCAGACCGCGCTGAACTGCGCGCTGGACCTGGCCGACAACGGCGTGCTGGAGAAGTACAACGTCGAACTGATCGGCGCCAAGCGCGAAGCGATCCGCATGGCCGAAGACCGCGAGCTGTTCCGCGTGGCCATGGGTGAGATCGGCCTGGAATGCCCGACCGCCGCCGTCGCCCACACCCTGGACGAAGCGCTGGAGATCCAGACCCGCGTCGGCTACCCGACCATCATCCGCCCCAGCTTCACTCTGGGCGGCAGCGGTGGCGGCATCGCCTACAACCGCGAAGAGCTGGTCGAGATCGTCAGCCGCGGCCTGGAACTGTCGCCGACCACCGAGGTGCTGGTGGAAGAGTCGGTGCTGGGCTGGAAGGAATTCGAGATGGAAGTGGTCCGCGATACCGCGGACAACTGCATCATCGTCTGCTCGATCGAGAACCTGGACCCGATGGGCGTGCACACCGGTGACTCGATCACCGTGGCGCCGGCACAGACCCTCACCGACAAGGAATACCAGCGCCTGCGCGATGCCTCCATCGCCGTGCTGCGCAAGATCGGCGTCGATACCGGTGGCTCGAACGTGCAGTTCGGCATCAACCCGAAGACCGGCCGCGTGGTCGTCATCGAGATGAATCCGCGCGTGTCACGTTCCTCGGCGCTGGCCTCCAAGGCCACCGGCTTCCCGATCGCCAAGGTCGCCGCCAAGCTCGCCGTGGGTTACACCCTGGACGAACTGAAGAACGAGATCACCGGCGGCCTGACCCCGGCCTCGTTCGAGCCGTCCATCGATTACGTCGTCACCAAGATCCCGCGCTTCGCCTTCGAGAAGTTCCCGGCCGCCGACGCCCGCCTGACCACCCAGATGAAGTCGGTGGGCGAGGTGATGGCGATGGGCCGCACCTTCCAGGAGTCGGTGCAGAAGGCCCTGCGTGGCCTGGAAACCGGCAAGGTCGGCTTCGACCCGACCGGCCTGGACCTGGCCAACGAAGACGACCTGCAGACCCTGCGTCGCGAGCTGAAGGCGCCGGGCCCGGAGCGCCTGTTCTTCGTCGCCGATGCGTTCCGCGCCGGCATGAGCGTGGAAGAGATCTACGCACTGTCGTTCATCGACCACTGGTTCCTGGACCAGATCGAGGAAATCATCGCTGCAGAAGGCGAAGTCGCGGCCGGTGGCATCGACGCGCTGGACGCCGCACGCCTGCGCAAGCTGAAGCGTGCTGGCTTCTCCGATGCGCGCCTGGCGCAGCTGACCGGCACCAATGAAGCCGCCATCCGCGCGCTGCGTCGTGCGCACAAGGTGCGCCCGGTCTACAAGCGCGTGGACTCCTGTGCGGGTGAATTCTCCACCGGTACCGCCTACCTGTACTCGACCTACGAGGACGAGTGCGAGGCCGCGCCGAGCAACCGCGACAAGATCATGATCCTGGGCGGTGGCCCGAACCGCATCGGCCAGGGCATCGAGTTCGACTACTGCTGCGTGCACGCCGCACTGGCGCTGCGCGAGGATGGCTATGAAACCATCATGGTCAACTGCAACCCGGAAACCGTGTCGACCGACTACGACACCTCCGACCGCCTGTACTTCGAACCGCTGACCCTGGAAGACGTGCTGGAGATCGTCGAACTGGAACAGCCGAAGGGCGTGATCGTGCAGTACGGCGGCCAGACCCCGCTGAAGCTGGCGCGCGCGCTGGAAGCCAATGGCGTGCCGGTGATCGGCACCAGCCCGGACTCGATCGACCTGGCCGAAGACCGCGAGCGCTTCCAGCAGCTGGTCGACACGCTGGGCCTGAAGCAGCCGCCGAACCGCATCGCCCGCAACGACCAGGAAGCCCTGCTGCTGGCCCGCGAGATCGGCTACCCGCTGGTGGTGCGCCCGAGCTACGTGCTGGGTGGCCGTGCGATGGAAATCGTCTATGGCGAAGCCGACCTGGCCCGCTACGTGCGCGACGCGGTGAAGGTGTCCAACGATTCGCCGGTGCTGCTGGACCGCTTCCTCGACAACGCCGTGGAGTGCGACGTCGACATCATTGCCGATGCCCAGGGCAACGTCCTGATCGGTGGCGTGATGGAGCACATCGAAGAAGCCGGCGTGCACTCGGGCGATTCCTCGTGCTCGCTGCCGCCGTACTCGCTGTCGGCTGAAACCCAGGCCGAGCTGCGCCGCCAGGTGGTGGAGCTGGCCAAGGCCCTGAACGTGGTCGGCCTGATGAACACCCAGTTCGCGATCCAGACCAGTGACGAGGGTGCCGACACCATCTACCTGCTGGAAGTGAACCCGCGTGCCTCGCGCACCGTGCCGTTCGTGTCCAAGGCCACCGGCATGCCGCTGGCCAAGATCGCCGCCCGCTGCATGGCCGGCAAGACGCTGGCGGAGCAGGGCGCGACCAAGGAAATCGTGCCGGACTACTACTCGGTGAAGGAAGCGATCTTCCCGTTCGCCAAGTTCCAGGGCGTCGACCCGATCCTCGGGCCGGAGATGCGCTCCACCGGTGAGGTGATGGGCGTGGGCCGCACCTTCAACGCCGCCTTCGCGCGGGCGCAGGAAGCCGGCGGCATCAAGGCCCCGCCGGTTGGCAAGGCCTTCGTCTCGGTGCGTGATCCGGACAAGAAGCGCGTGCTGCCGGTGGCCAAGGCGCTGCTGGCGCGTGGCTATAGCCTGGTCGCCACCCGTGGCACCGCCGCCTGGCTGCAGCAGCACGGCATGGACTGCGAGATCATCAACAAGGTGGTCGAAGGCCGTCCGCACATCGTCGACTCGATCAAGAACGGCGAGATCGTCTACATCGTCAACACGACCGAAGGTCGTTCGGCGATCAACGACTCGTTCTCGATCCGTCGCGAGGCGCTGCAGCATCGCGTCACCTACTCGACCACCATTGCCGGCGCCAAGGCGCTGGTGGATTCACTGGAATTCCGCGGCACCGGTCCCGTCTGGTCGCTGCAGGAGCTGCACAAGGAGTTGAATGCATGAGAGCCCCCATCACCATGAAGGGCGCGCAGAAGCTGCGCGACGAACTGGATCACCTGAAGTCGGTCAAGCGCCCGAAGGTGATCGCCGCCATCGCCGAAGCGCGTGAGCATGGCGACCTGAAGGAGAACGCCGAGTACCACGCCGCGCGCGAGGAACAGGGCTTCATCGAAGGCCGCATCAAGCAGCTGGAAGGCGAGCTGTCGCACGCCGAGATCATCGACGTGAGCAAGCTCAACGCCGGCTCCAAGGTGGTGTTCGGCGCCAGCGTGACGCTGGCCGACGTGGAAACCGACGAAGAGAAGAAGTACCAGATCGTCGGTGACCTGGAAGCGGACATCAAGCTGGGCCTGATCGCGATTTCCTCGCCGGTGGCGCGCGCGATGATCGGCAAGCTGGAAGGCGATTCGATCGTGATCGACGCCCCGGCCGGCCAGCGCGAGTACGAGATCGTCAGCGTCAGCTACGTGGACTGACACGGTGGCAACGGCGACCCTGCTGTTGCCGGCCCGCAGCCGCTTTGCCGCGGCTGCGTTGCCGGACGATGTGGCACGTGCGCTCGGCCGTGCCACGACCGTGCAGGTCGCGCCGGGCGAACGCGCGCAGCTGACGCGCCATTTTGCGGTTGCCGCGCCGCACTGGCCGGTGGCCGCGTTGACCCGCCAGCGCGACGTCGGCGATGCCGCCGGCGCCAGCTGGCTGCGTGCCGATCCGGCCTGCATGGTGCCGGACATGCATGGCGCGCGGATGATGGCCTACGGCGAAACGCTGCGGCCGACGCTGGCCGACAGCCTGGCCCTGCTGCCGGTGCTGCAGCCCTTGTTTGCCGATGCCGGGTTCGTGCTTGACGCACCGGACCCGTCGCGCTGGTACCTGCGGCTTCCAATCGACCTGGTGCTGCCGGACTTCAATAGTCCGGACGAGGTGCTGGGCGATGACCTGTTCTCGCATCTGCCGGAGGGCGAGGGCGGCCGTCGCTGGCGGGCGCTGATGACCGAAGCGCAGGTACTGCTGCACAACCATTCCTGGAACCAGCAGCGCGCCGCTCAGGGACAACAGCCGATCAATTCGCTGTGGTTCTGGGGCGGTGGCGTGATGCCGGTGTCGGTCAGCACGCCGCACGCACAGGTGCGCAGCCGCGATGCCCTGCTGCAGGGCCTGGCCCTGGCGGCTGGCGTAGCCGTGGATGGCGAACAGGCGGTGGATGCACTGGTCGACCTGCGCCAGCTGCGTTCGCTGCAGCAGCTCGGCAATGATGCAATCCGGCCGCTGCTGGCCGCGCTCAAGCGTGGCGAGCTGCAGCGGCTGGTGCTCGATTTCGAGGACGGCCTGCAGTTCCAGCTGGACCGCGGCCAGCGCTGGCAGTTCTGGAAGAAGCCGCGGCAGCTTCACGATTGATCGGGGTCGACCGATCGGGGTCGGATCCGTTTTCCATCGGAAAACGGCTCTGACTCCCAGGGTTTGTCGGGGTTGCCGACCAGCGGCCGGCACTACCGCAGGTAGCGGCGCCTCAACGGACCTCGCTGACCACCGTCGGCAGTGTCCAGTGCCCGCCGAGCATATTGCGACACTGGCCCGTCGTGAAATCGCTGCTCTTCACGAAGCGCTCCCCGTCCCACACCCAGTCATTGGCGGAGATGCAATCGCCGACACCGCGGCCTCGGGAGCGGCCTCGCAGCGTAGCGTCATCGCGGTCAAAATCTTCGGCCAGGTTGGTGACAAAGGTCGCCTGGTAAGGCGATCTGTCTCGCACCACCCAGTAGGCGTTGCTCATGTTGTAGGCACCCACGAAGCAACTGGTGCTTGCCAGTACATGCTGGGCGTCCAGTCGCTGGATCTCGATCTCATCTGTCCCGCCATCGCTCAGGCGGCCGCACTCATCCGGCTTCGGCAGGCTGGCGATCAGCGCCTTGCGCAGGCCCGGTGCCTTGGCCAGCGCCGCGTCCGAGGCGCGCGGTGCCATCAGCGTGCCGCGCACGATCACTGGCACCGGCAACGCCGCAGGCACGCTCGCTTCGGGCTTGTCGCCACGCCGCACCAGCGCACCGGGCGTGCCCAGCCGGCCCTGGGCCTCGTCCATCTTCAGCAGTACGGCCGCTGCGCCGCTGTCGGAGATCGGCCACGCCTTGCCCTTGCCGTCGATGATCTCGATGCGTGCCTGGCGCGGCAGTGCGGCGTCCAGTGCATCGGTCTGTGCCTGCTGCAACAACACGTTGTCCCCGTCGCCGGTGTCGTGCACCGGGCCCAGGTCCTTGCCGTTCAGGCGCAGGCGCAGCGCCCCGGTCGGCGTCGGGCTTTCGCCATCCTCGCCATTGCGCAGCCGCGCGAGCACCTTCGTACCCGGGCCGCCCGCGCGTTCCAGCATCAGGCTGAGCAGATTGCCGGGTTCTTCCGGGCTGTAGCCGGCGGCGCGGCAGGTGCGGGTGCTGTCACAGGCTAGCGACCAGTCGTTGTGCTGGAACTGCACGCCGGCCTTCGGTTCGGGCGTGGCGGCGTGGGCGGCCGGGGCCAGGGCGAGGCCCAGCAGCGCGGGAAGGAGCGTGCGATGCATGCGTTGAAGTCCATTTCAGGGCCGACAAGCATGGAAGATATGCTGGCAGATTCCAAATGCTCGCGATCAGGGGGGGAGCCTCCTGCGGGCAGAGAGATCCGACCCCGCGCTATCATGGGGATGTCTTCCGCAACCCGGCGATGCCGATGTCCCTTGCCGCCGATGCTGTGCAGCCATTCCCTGATACGCCGACGATCCGCCGCCGCGATGCGGTTGCGCCCGGCAGCTGGCCGGAGGGCACGCTGCCGCTGCTGGCGCGTCTCTATGCCAACCGGGGCGCGGGTACACCGGAGTTGGCGCAGCCGAAACTGGGCAATCTGCACGCCCCCGAGCTGCTGACCGGCATCGATGATGCGGTGGGCCTGCTGATCGAGGCCATCGCCAATGACAAGCGCATCCTGGTGGTCGGCGATTTCGATTGCGATGGCGCCACCGCCTGTGCGGTCGGCGTGCGTGGCCTGCGCATGCTCGGCGCGCAGCATGTCTTCCACGCGGTGCCGAACCGAATGGTGCACGGCTACGGCCTGTCACCTTCTCTGGTGGAGGAGCTGGCCGAGCTGCAGCCGGACCTGCTGGTCACGGTCGACCACGGCATCGCCTGCCATGCGGGTGTGACCGCGGCCAAGGCGCGGGGCTGGCAGGTGCTGGTCACCGACCATCACCTACCCGGGCCGCAGCTGCCGCCGGCCGATGTCATCGTCGATCCCAATCTCGACGGTGATGCCTTCCCCAGCAAGTCGCTGGCCGGCGTCGGCGTGATCTTCTACGTGCTGATGGCGCTGCGCCGGCACATGCGCGAGGCCGGCGTCTTCGCCGATGGCAAGGGGCCGGACCTGACCACGCTGCTGGACCTGGTGGCGGTCGGCACCGTCGCCGACCTGGTGGCGCTGGATCCGAACAACCGGGCACTGGTCAGCGCGGGCCTGCGGCGTCTGCGCGCGGGGCAGGGCTGTGTCGGCCTGCGTGCGCTGATCGAAGCCAGCGGCCGTGATGCCGCGCGGCTCACAGCCACCGACATCGGCTTCGCGCTCGGCCCGCGCCTGAATGCCGCGGGCCGGCTGGAAGACATGGCGCTGGGCATCGCGCTGCTGCTGACCGAAGACCCGCGCCAGGCGCGCGAGATCGCGCAGACGCTGGAGCAGATCAATTCGGAACGGCGCGCCGTGCAGCAGTCGATGACCGACGATGCCGAGCAGGCGTTGACCCGCGTGGTGCTCGACATGTCGGGGCAGCGACCGGTGGCGGCCTGCCTGTTCGATGCCGACTGGCATCCGGGTGTGGTTGGCCTGGTCGCATCGAAGATGAAGGATCGCCTGCATCGCCCGGTGATCGCCTTTGCCCCGGCCGAACCGGGCGCCGACACCCTGCGTGGCTCGGCGCGCTCGATTCCCGGCCTGCACATCCGTGACGCCCTGGCGCTGGTCGACGCGCGCCATCCGGGCCTGATCGAACGCTTCGGCGGCCACGCCATGGCGGCCGGGCTCAGCCTGCGGCGTGACCACGTCGATGACTTCAAGGCCGCCTTCGTCGCCGTGGTGCTGGAAATGCTCGATCCGGCGGCACTGCAGCAGCAGGTCCTCAGTGATGGCGAACTGGCGGCGGACGAGCTGGACCATCGCCACGCCGATGCGTTGCGCCTGGCCGGGCCGTGGGGCCAGGGTTTCCCCGAGCCACTGTTCGACGGCCACTTCGAAGTGGCCAACTGGCGCGTGCTGAAGGAGCGTCACCTGAAGCTGGAACTGCGCCTGCCCGGCGTACCCGGCACGATCAACGCCATCCATTTCGGCGGCTGGCACGGCAACGCGCCCGGTCGCCATGTGCATCTCGCCTATCGCCTCGCCTGCGACGACTATCGCGGCGGCAGCGCCATCCAGCTGATCGTGGAGCACTGCCTGCCCGCATAGAAAAAGGGGACGGAGGGGATTAAGTCGCTTGTGCCTCGTTTGCCAATTGCGACTTAATCCCCTCCGTCCCCTTTTTGGGGGCGCCAACCCCATTACGGTTGCTGGTGCGTTCAAAGGTTCACGATCCCACTGGAGTCCGCTCATGGTCTTCGTCCGTTGCTGCACTGTGTTGTTGCTGGCCCTCGCGGCCTGGCCCGCTGGCGCGCAGTCGCCGCCGATCTCCCGGCCGCAGGCCAGCATGCCTTTGCTGATTGCCCCGGCCGCCGAGCAGGCGGTGCAGCTGCGACACGCCCGCATCGAAGGCGAAGTCCAGGCCGGCATCGCCCAGACCCGGATCACACTGGAATTCCACAACCCGAACCGGCGCGTGCTGGAGGGCGAGCTGCAGTTCCCGCTGGCCGACGGTCAGCAGGTCAGCGGCTTCGCGCTGGATATCAACGGCGAGATGCGTGACGCGGTGCCGGTGCCCAAGGATCGCGGCCGCCAGGTGTTCGAGGAGATCGCCCGTCGCGGGGTCGACCCGGGCCTGCTGGAACAGACCGCCGGCAACCAGTTCCGGTTGCGCATCTACCCGCTGCCGGCCGGCGGTAGCCGGCGCGTGGAGCTGGTGATTCGCGAGCCGTTGGCCTTCGCCGGACAAGGCTGGCAGTGGACGCTGCCGCTGCAGTTCGCCGCCGGCGCGGCCTCGGTTGAACTGAAACTGCAGACACCCGGCGCGACCACTGCAGGTACGGCACCCTTCCGCATCAGCGCGGGCCAACTGCTGTGGCAGGGCAAGGGCGCGCAGTTGCCGCAGCAGCTGCAGTGGAACCTGCCGGCAGCACGTCAGGCGCAGGTCCAGGTGGCGCCCTGGCAGGATGGGCACTACCTGCTGGCACAACTGCCGGTGGCGGCCAGCAGTAAGCCGCGCACGCTGCCCAGCGAGATCGGCCTGCTGTGGGACGGCTCCGGATCGGCGGGACAGCGCGATCGCTCACGGGAGTTCGCCCTGCTGGATCGCTACTTCGCTGCGCTGGGTGACGGCACCGTGGCCTTGACCGTGCTGCGGGATCGCGCCGAGCCGGTAAGGCGCTTCCGCATCCGCGCCGGTAACTGGAGTGAGCTGCGTGCGGCACTGCAGGCCGTACGCCCGGACGGTGCCAGCGCGCTGGCGCAGTGGCAGCCGCAATCGAGCGTGAAGGAATACCTGCTGTTCAGCGATGGCCTGCTGACCTATGGGCCGGAACAGCTGCCGGCGATGGCGCCGGACCAACGCCTGTTTGCGGTCAGCAGCGCCGGCGCGCGCACCGATGCCGTGCGACTGCGTGGATGGAGCGAAGCGCATGGCGGTCGCTTCGTAGCGCTGGGGAAGGATGTCGAATTGGCCGCCCGTGAGCTGCTGTCGTCGCCGCTGGATGTGCAGGTCGATGCAGGGCGCGGCGTGCAGGACGTGGTGATCGATCGTCGCAGTGAAGCCCAGGGCTGGTTGTGGCTGCATGCACGACTGGCGGCCGACGGCGTGCCGATGCGGGTGCGCGTGGGTGGCGGCGAATGGCAGGCGCTGCCCGCCACGCAGAAGAGCAAAGACGGTGAACTGCTGGCAGGCTTGTGGGCGCAGGCGCGCCTGCAGCAGCTGGCCGCCGACCGCCGTGGCAACCGTGAGGCGATGCAGCGCCTGTCACAACAGTTCGGCCTGGTCGGGCCGGATACCTCGCTGATCGTGCTGGAGACGCTGGAGGACTACCTGCGCTATGCGATCCGCCCTTCGGGCACGTTGCGCGCCGAGTACGACGCCAGGTTTGCAGTGCAGGTAAGTGATCGCGCCGCAGCCGATCGCCAGCGCCTGGATGAAGTGGCCGCTCGCTGGAAGGAGCGCCAGCAGTGGTGGAACCGCAGCTGGCCGAAGGGTGTGCCGCCGCAGCCGAAGGGCGGGGCACTCGAAGTGGCCTCCGCGGACTACGCGATGGAATCAGCGCCGGTGGCGATGCTCGCCGCGCCGGCGCCGGCGGCACCACCCGCCCCGGCACCGATGGCCGCCGCCGCCGAGCAGCGCATGGAAGCCAGCAGCGCGCGTGCGCGTCGCTCAGCGCCTGCATCGAACAATGCCCTGGATTCAATCACGGTCACTGGTGGCCGTGTCGCTGCGCCCGCTGCTGCCAACGACGGCCAACTCGGCATCCAGCTGGCGGCCTGGCAGCCGGACTCGGCCATCGCCCGGCGCCTGCGCGAGGGCCCGCCGTCGCAACTCTACGACCGCTATCTGGCCGAGCGCGATGCCCACGCCGACAGCAGCGCGTTCTTCCTCGATGTGGCCGACCTGCTGCTGGAGCAGGGCCAGCGCGAACTGGCACTGCGGGTACTGTCGAACCTGGCCGAGATGGATCTGGACAACCGGCATCTGCTGCGCGTGCTCGGCTACCGGCTGATGCAGGCTGATGCCCCGGCACTGGCGGTGCCGGTGTTCGAGCAGGTGCTGGCGATGGGCCAGGAAGAACCGCAGAGCTTCCGCGACCTGGGCCTGGCGCTGGCAGCGGCCGGCAAGCCGCAGCAGGCGCTGGCGCCGCTGTACCAGGTGGTGGTGCGGCCGTGGGACAGCCGCTTCGATGGCATCGCCCTGATCGCATTGGATGAGCTGACCAACCTGGTGGCGCGCAGCACGCCACGGCTGGATACCTCGGCCATCGACCCGCGCCTGCTGCAGGCAATGCCGCTGGACCTGCGCGTGGTGCTGTCCTGGGATGCCGACAACAGCGACATGGACCTGTGGGTGACCGACCCGAACGGCGAGCGTGCCTACTACGGCAACCGCCAGACCTACCAGGGCGGGCGGATGTCGCAGGACTTCACCGGCGGCTATGGCCCCGAGCAGTTCTCGCTGCGCAACGCCAAGCCGGGCAAGTACAAGGTCGAGGCGAACTATTTCGGCAGTCGCCAGCAGCTGGTGACCGGTGCGACGACGCTGATGCTGCGCCTGACCACCCATTGGGGCACGGCCAAGCAGAAGGACCAGATGGTGACGATGCGGCTGAAGGATCGCGCCGAAACCGTGCTGGTGGGCGAGTTCGAGGTGCGTTGATCGCTCGGGCACCCGTGTAGAGTCGAGCTGGCTCGACTGCCTCAATGTAGAGCCGAGCCTGCGCTCGGCTCATGGCAGAAGCAGCCGAGCGTGGGCTCGGCTCTACACTACTGCGGTGCGCGCCATTGGCGCCGCCGGCGGATTCGCACGCAGGCCGAACAGGGGCCGCAGCCAACGCACGCGACGGATCAGCAACTCATGGATCAGCAGGCAGCCGCCGACAGTACCGGCCAGCAGCAGGGCCGGTTCCATCCACGGGCCCAACTGAAGTGGCTTGAGCCAGAACAGCAGCACGATGATCAGGCTCTGGTGCAGCATGTACCAGGGATAGATCGCCTCGGTGCAGTACGGCAGCCAGCGGAACGGGCGATCGAGGAAGACCTTTCCCCAGCCGAGGATGGCCAGCAGCGCGGTCCATACGTAAAGCGACTGGCTGGCCCGGCCCTGCAGGTCCCAGAACGGTTCGGGCCATTGCCGCAGCTGGGAATCGGCGGGCAATACCTGGCCGAGGATGCGCAACCCCAGATACCAGCCGACGGCAGCCAGCGCCAGCCATAGCGTGGTGCGGCGCAGGGCGACCACGCGCTCCCAGAACACCGGTTCACGACCCAGCAGGTAGCCGGCCAGGAACACCGTCGCGTACTTCGCGTGCTGGTACCAGTCGCCGAGCAGGGCATTGGTGGACGGGTAGATCGGCTCCAGCCAGATCACCCAGGCCAGCAGCAGGGCGGACGGAAGGCCGATCAGCAGCATCGGCGATGCTGCGCAGAGCGCCATCGCGCGGCGAACCACCGCCGTTCCCAGCAATGGCATCAACAGGGCCAAGGCCAGCGTGTAGTTCCACAGATAGGCCAGGTACCACAGGTGGTTCCAGGTGATGCCGTACTGCCAGCCGGCGAAGCTGCCTTCCGGCCACGGCCGCACCTGCCAGTAGCGCAGCAGGAACTGGCCGAAGCCGGGTGCCACGTGGCCGTTGGCCACGCCTTCGCAATAGGGCTGGATCGGCACGATCACGAACATGCCGAACAGCAGCGGCAGCAGCAGCCGCCAGGTGCGCAGGCCGGCGAAGCGCAGCAACCTGCCTTCCGGCCGCATCAGCGCGATGGCGATACCCGAGATCAGGAACAGCAGCGACATCCGCCAGCGGTTGACGAACAGCATCGGCCACTGCAGCCATTCGGCGGTATGCACGCTCTTGAGGTGAAAGCCCCAGTCGTCCACGTAGGCCATGGCGGTGTGGTAGAGGATCAGCAGGGCGAAGGCGAACACGCGCAGGGCGTCGATGTCGTAGCGTCGGGTCATGGTGGTGGTGTGCCGGAGAGTCGAGCCAAGGTGACGCCGCCCGGTCCGTGCGGCGACTGGCAAGGGGCCGCTGGAACCGACGCAGTGACCAATGGCGGGGGTGGTGGGATCAATGGAGCCGCTACCCTTTGTCCCTTGAGGCAGGCTGGAGCACCGCAACGACATGGATGCAGCAATGACTCAGGGCCGACCATCGCGCTGGCGTACTTCAACCCGGCTGCTGGTATGGGCGGCGATCCTGTCGGCCTCGGCAGTGACCAATGCGCTGGTGGAAGTGATGGACGCCAGTCGCCGCGGCGCCGATCTCGGGCTGTGGGAGCCGATGATCTGGGAGTTCAGCAGCCTCGGCCTGGTCCTGTTGACCCTGCCGCTGCTGTGGTGGGGCTGCGAGCGCTGGCCGCTGCATGCCGATACCTGGAAGCGGCGATTGCCGCTGTATCTGCTGGCCAGCGTCGGCTGGTCGCTGCTGCACGTGGTGGGGATGGTGCTGCTGCGGCACCTGGCCTACGGGTCGCTGGGCCATCGCTACCAGGATGATGCCGGCTGGCTGGAGCGTTTTGCCTACGAATACCTGAAGGATGTACGCACGTTTGCGATGTTCGTGGCACTGGAGCACTTTGCCAGCTGGTTCGGCCGGCGCAGGCAGGGCGAGGCGAGCCTGCTGGCCGAGCCGGACGTCGGCCCGCCGGTGGAGCCGGTCGAGCGCCCCCAGCACTTCCTGGTGCGCAAGCTGGGCAAGGAGTTCCTGGTCGCCACGGCGGACGTGGAGTATGCCCAGGCCGCGGGGAACTATGTGAACCTGCGGGTACGCGGCCACGACTATCCGCTGCGGATCACCATGGCGGTGCTGGAGCAGCGGCTCGACCCGGGCGAGTTCCTGCGCCCGCACCGCAGCTGGCTGATCCATCGGGGCCAGCTGCGCTCGATCGAGCCGCTGGACGGTGGCGAGGCCCTGCTGCACATGGCCGACGGGGCGAAAGTGCCGTGCAGCCGGCGCCAGCTGCCGCTGCTGCGGCAGGCGCTGGGGGCAGGGTGAGGCCCTCATTCCGGGCACCCGCAGCCTGCGGTATCATTACCAGTCATCTTTTGAATGCATAACCGCCGACATGATCGAACTGAATCCTGTCCGCCAGCGCATCACCGATCTGACCGATCGCGTGCTGTCGCTTCGGGGGTATCTTTGACTACGACGCCAAGAAAGAGCGTCTTGAAGAAGTAACGCGGGAGCTGGAAAGCCCCGACGTCTGGAACAACGCCGAGTACGCCCAGAACCTGGGCCGCGAACGTTCCAGCCTGGAAAAGACCGTGGGCGGCATCGCCTCGGTGCTCGATGGCCTGAACGATGCCACCGAGCTGCTGGAGCTGGCCGAGTCCGAGCAGGACGAGGACACCGCCCTGGCCGTGGTCGCCGACCTGGACAAGCACCAGGCCCACGTGGAGAAGCTGGAGTTCCAGCGCATGTTCTCCGGCGAGATGGACAATGCGGCGGCGTTCGTCGACATCCAAGCCGGTGCCGGCGGCACTGAAGCCCAGGACTGGGCCGAGATCCTGCTGCGCATGTACCTGCGCTGGTGCGAGTCGCGCGGCTGGAAGACCGAACTGATGGAAGTGTCCGGTGGCGACGTTGCCGGCATCAAGTCGGCCACGCTGCGCGTGGAAGGCGACTATGCCTATGGCTGGCTGAAGACCGAGACCGGCGTGCACCGCCTGGTGCGCAAGTCGCCGTTCGACTCGGACAACCGCCGCCACACCAGCTTCACATCGGTGTTCGTGTCGCCGGAAATCGACGACAACATCGACATCACCATCAACCCGGCCGACCTGCGTACCGACGTGTACCGTTCGTCCGGTGCCGGTGGCCAGCACGTGAACAAGACCGAGTCGGCGGTGCGTATCACCCACATCCCGACCAACATCGTCGTGGCCTGCCAGACCGGCCGCAGCCAGCACCAGAACCGCGACAACGCGATGAAGATGCTGGCCGCCAAGCTGTATGAACTGGAGATCCAGAAGCGCAACGCCGAGAAGGACGCGGTGGAAGCCACCAAGTCCGACATCGGCTGGGGCAGCCAGATCCGCAACTACGTGCTGGACCAGAGCCGCATCAAGGACCTGCGCACCGGCATCGAACGGTCGGACACGCAGAAGGTGCTGGACGGCGACCTGGACGAGTTCGTCGAGGCCAGCCTGAAGGCCGGCCTGGCCGTGGGCTCCAAGCGCGTCGATGCCTGATCGGCGCGCCTGCGCGGATATCGTCACCCTCGTGCGCAACGCCGAGGGTGGCTGATCACGCTTCCGATGTGGGGCCGAGCCCATGCTCGGCTGCTGTTGGCGCAGTAGCAGATGCGTCGAGCATGGCTCGACGCTACAACGGGTACGGCGGTAGCGATGATGCGCAGCGAAAGTGAACGCAAGGAACTCGGCGGCTTTCTCAAGGCCTGCCGCGCCCGTGTCGATCCTGCCACGCTCGGCCTGCCGGCCGGGCGCCGGCGTACCCCGGGCCTGAAGCGCGAGGAAGTCGCGCTGGCGATCGGGGTGAGCGTCAGCTGGTACACCTGGATCGAGCAGGGCCGTGAAGTGCGCGCCTCGCCCGAGGTGCTGGAGCGCCTGGCGCAGGTGCTGCGCATGAGCGACGACGAACGCGCCTACGCGTTCGCGCTGTCCGGCTACGGCGTGCCGCTGGAATCACCGGACGAGAGCGTGACCGACGGCTTGCGCCAGCTGGTGGAGGCGATGCAGCCGATCCCGGCCTATGTGCGCAACACCCGCTTCGACATCCTGGCCTGGAACCCGGCCATCGCCGATCTGTTCGTGGACTACAGCCAACTGGCGCCGCATGAGCGCAACACGCTGCGGCTGATGTTCCTGTACCCGCCCTACCGCACGCTGATCCTCAACTGGGAAGAAATGACCCGCGGCCTGCTGGCAGGCTTCCGTGCGGCGATGGCGCAGGCGCCGGACAAGGCGCCGTTCCTGGCGCTGGTGGAGGACATCGCGGCGCATAGCGAGGAGTTCCGCCAGTGGTGGCCGGAGCACGACGTGCGCCGGTTCGATGAGGGTGCGAAGAAGCTGAACCATCCCACGCGCGGGCTGCTGGACCTGCAGTACGTGGCGCTGGTGCCGGAGAGCCGGCACGATCTTTCCCTGGTCACTTACCTGCCGCGTAGGTAGGTTGGTCGGCAGGGCTTGCAGCCCTGCACCTGCTCAATGCAACGGCCAAAGCCAGAGCCAGAGCTAGAGCTGGATTCCGTGGGTTGGCGGGGCGGTGTCGGAGTGCGGGGACGCCGTAAACCCGTCCCTGGGGGCTTGGCAGCCGCATCCATGCGGCTGACACCCCGCACTCCGACACCGCCCCACCTTTGAAAGGTTCACGCGGCTGTTGGTAGGTGTCGACCTTGGTCGACACATCTGTCAGATATCGAAAGAAATTCCGGGGTCAGATCCGTTTTCCTATGGAAAACGGATCTGACCCCAAGAGCATTTCCGACAGATCGCGGAAAACCGTCGAAGGCGGGGTGGGTCCGGTTGCGGGAGTGTCCGCGGCATGGATGCCGCGGCCAAGCCCCCAAGGACGGGTTTACGGCGTCTCCCGCAACCGGACCCACCTCGCCATCCCACGGATAGCCCGCTGTTGCTGCTGCTTCGGCTGTTGCCGTTGCCTCTGCGGGTGCAGGGCGCAGCCCTGCAAGAGCCCCCATTCAGACAGGTAAGTGCAGGTCACAGGATAAGCAGACGCCTTGTTGCCTCCGCCAATCGGGTCCACATTCCTGTGCAGGAGACGGGCCGCCGCCCGTCGACGAGACACCAGGAGACCTGCATGTCCGCTGCCCCCACCACCGCCATTTCCCGCGATCCGGCCACCGGCCAGCAGATCGCCAGCCATCCCTTCGCCACGGATGCCGAGCTGGAAGCGATCCTCGATCGCGGTCAGGCCGGTTTCGCCGCCTGGAGCGCCCGCAGCCTGGAACAGCGAGCGCAGGTGTTGCGTGCGATGGCGGGCGTACTGCGCCGTGACCGCGAGACGCTGGCCGCGCTGGCCACTGCCGAAATGGGCAAGGTCCAGGCCGAAGCACTGGCCGAGATCGAGAAGTGTGCCGTGCTGTGCGACTGGTACGCCGACCACGGTGCGCAGTTCCTGCGCGACGAGCCGACCCAGGTGCCCGACGACAAGGCTTACGTGTCCTACCTGCCGCTGGGCGTGGTGCTGGGCATCATGCCGTGGAATTTCCCGTACTGGCAGGTGATGCGCGCGGCGGTACCGATCCTGATGGGCGGCAACGGCTTCCTGCTGAAGCCGGCCGAGAACATCGTCGGCACCGCGCAGCTGCTCGATGCCGCCTGGCGTGATGCCGGGCTGCCGGAAGGCACCTTCATCGCCGCCAACATCAGCCGCGAGGGTACCAGCCGTGCGATCGCCGATGACCGCATCGCCGCCGTCACCCTGACCGGCAGCGTGGCCGCAGGCCGCAGCATCGCTGCCCAGGCCGGGCAGGCGCTGAAGAAGGTGGTGCTGGAACTGGGCGGCTCGGATCCGTTCATCGTGCTGGCTGACGCTGACCTGGATGCGGCCGTCGATGCGGCGGTGACCTCGCGCTTCCAGAACACCGGGCAGGTCTGCATTGCCGGCAAGCGCATCATCGTTGAAGACGCGGTGTACGGCCGCTTCGTGGCGCAGTTCTGCCAGAAAGTGCAGGCGCTGACCATCGGTGATGGCCGTGAAGCGGGCAATCGCGTTGGTCCGATGGCACGCCAGGACCTGCTGGAACAGTTGGACGCGCAGGTGCGCGCCTCGGTGGACGCAGGCGCGAAGCTGCTCGTCGGCGGCCATCAGCTCGATCGCCCGGGCGCGTTCTACGCGCCCACCGTACTGGCGGACGTGGAGCCGGGCATGCAGGCCTTTGACACGGAAACGTTCGGGCCGGTGGCCTCGATCAGCCGCGCCCGCGATGCCGACCACGCGGTGGAACTGGCCAACCAGAGCGAGTTCGGCCTCAGCGGCAACCTGTGGACCGGTGACCGCGCGCGGGCCATGCAGCTGGCGCGCCGGCTGCAGACCGGCGGTGTGTTCGTCAACGGCTTCTCCGCTTCCGACCCTCGCGTGCCGATCGGCGGTGTGAAGAAGAGTGGCTTCGGCCGCGAGCTCTCGCACTTCGGCATCCGTGAATTCGTCAACGCGCAGACAGTGTGGTTCGACAAGCATTGACGCGCGGCTCTCATCCTTCCTGCAACGATCCACCATCAGTCCAGCACAAAGGACGGCATCCGATGTCCAAGGGTTCAGATCTGCTCGTCGCCGCACTTGAGAACGAAGGCGTCGAGCGCATTTTCGGCATTCCCGGCGAAGAAAACCTCGACGTGGTCGAGTCGCTCCGCCATTCCAGCATCGAACTGGTCATCACCCGCCACGAACAGGCGGCGGTGTTCATGGCGGCCACTTACGGCCGCCTGACCGGCAAGCCGGGCGTATGCCTGGCCACGCTCGGCCCGGGCGCGCTCAACTTCACCACCGGCGCCGCCTATGCGCTGCTGGGTGCGTGGCCGGTGATCATGATCACCGGCCAGAAGGGCATCGTCGCCAGCAAGCAGGCGCGCTTCCAGATCGTCGACATCGTCGGCACGATGAAGCCGCTGACCAAACAGGCGCGGCAGATCGTCTCGGCACGCACCATTCCGACCATCGTCCGCGAGGCGTTCCGTGTCGCCCAGGAAGAGCGCCCGGGCCCGGTGTTGCTGGAGCTGCCCGAAGACATTGCTGCCGATGAGGTCGAGGGCGTGGCGCTGATTCCGCCGCACGCGGTGGACCGTCCCATTGCCAGCCCGGAGGCGCTGGATCGGGCAGCAGAGCTCATCCGCAATGCAAAGCGGCCGCTGCTGATGATCGCTTCGGCGGCCTCGCGGCCGCAGTCCAGCGACGCGCTGTCCGCGTTCGTGCTGCGCGCCGGCATCCCGTTCTTCACCACGCAGATGGGCAAGGGCGCGGTGGCCGGTGGTTCAGGCCTGTACATGGGCACCGCGGCGCTGACCGAGCGCGATTACGTGCACATGGCGATCGACCAGGCCGACGTGATCGTGACCATCGGCCACGAGGTCACCGAGAAGCCGCCATTCGTGATGCGCCCGGGTGGGCCGACGGTGATCCATATCGGGTACTCGCAGGCGGCGGTGGAACAGGTGTATTTCCCGCAGGTGGAGGTGATCGGCGATATCGGTCGTTCGCTGACCCAGCTGGCCGACCGCATCGAGGGCGCGGTGCCGAATGCCGCTGCGCTGCTGCCGCTGCGCGCGACCATCCTCGAACACCTGGCCGACCGGGCCGAAGAGGTCGGGTTCACCCCGCAGCGGCTGGTGCACGACGTGCGCCAGGTGATGCCGCCGGATGGCATCGTGGCGCTGGACAACGGCATGTACAAGATCTGGTTCGCGCGCAACTACCGCACCCAGGTGGCCAACACGCTGCTGCTGGACAACGCGCTGGCGACGATGGGCGCGGGCCTGCCGTCGGCGATCATGGCCTCGATCCTGTATCCGCAGCGGCGGGTGCTGGCGGTGTGCGGCGACGGCGGTTTCATGATGAACAGCCAGGAGCTGGAGACGGCCCGCCGGCTGGGCCTGAACCTGGTGGTGCTGATCCTCAACGACGGTGCCTACGGCATGATCCGCTGGAAGCAGGCCGTGGACGGATTCACCGACTACGGCATGACCTTCAGCAACCCCGATTTCGTGAAGTACGCCGAGGCCTATGGCTGCAAGGGCCACGAGGTGACGGCCATCGAGCAGTTCATCCCGACCCTGGAAGCGGCCTTCAACGAGGGCGGGGTGCACCTGGTGTCGGTGCCGGTGGACTATTCGGAGAACCAGCGGGTGCTGGTGGATGAGTTGCGCCAGGCGTTCCCCGGCAACAGGTAGCGGCGGAGCAGGGCCGGCCGATCCGCCCGGTAGGTGTCGACCTTGGTCGACACGCACGGCGCCAACCAAGGTTGGCGGCTACCGGGGCGGGCCCGGCCCAGGGCTGGGGCTGGGCGGTTTTGGTATGCTGGGCAACCGGCTGTGCCGGGCGCTGCATCCCCCCTCACTACACGATTCCCGCAGATCCATGAGCGAAGCTACCGATACCCCCCCCGTCGACGAAAACAAGTTGATCGCCGAGCGCCGTGAGAAACTCAAAGCGCTGCGTGGGCAGGGCATCGCGTACCCGAACGACTTCCGTCGCGAGGACTTCGCCGGCCGCCTGCAGGAAGAATTCGCAGATGCCGAAACCTGGACCGCCGAGGCCCTGGAAGGCAACGGCCGCCAGGTGAAGATGGCGGGCCGCCTGATGGCCAAGCGCATCATGGGCAAGGCCAGCTTCGCGCAGATCCAGGACGAGTCCGGCCGCATCCAGCTGTTCCTGCAGGGCGCGGTGCTGGGCGATGCCTATACCGCCTTCAAGGGCTGGGACGTGGGCGACATCATCGCCGTCGAAGGCGGCCTGACCCGTACCAAGACCGGCGAGCTGTCGGTCAAGGCCGAATCGATCCGCCTGCTGACCAAGTCGCTGCGCCCGCTGCCGGACAAGTGGCATGGCCTGGCCGACGTCGAGCAGCGTTACCGCCAGCGTTACGTCGACCTGATCGTGACCCCGGAGTCGCGCGCGGTGTTCATCAAGCGCTCGAAGATCATCCGCGCCATGCGCGCGTGGCTGGACAACCGCGACTTCCTGGAAGTCGAGACGCCGATGATGCACTACATCCCCGGCGGCGCGGCGGCCAAGCCGTTCACCACCCACCACAATGCGCTGGACCTGGACCTGTACCTGCGCGTGGCGCCGGAGCTGTACCTCAAGCGCCTGACCGTGGGTGGCCTTGAGCGCGTGTACGAGATCAACCGCAACTTCCGCAATGAAGGCGTCAGCACCCGCCACAACCCGGAATTCACCATGATGGAGCTGTACGAGGCCTATGCCACGTACAACGAGATCATGGACCTGACCGAAGGCGTGATCCGTGACGTGGCCAAGGCGGTCAACGGTGGCACCGAGGTCGAATGGGACGGCGCGAAGATCGACCTGGGCCCGGCATTCCGCCGCTGGCGCATGGACGAGGCAGTCCGCCACCACAACCCGGAAATCTCCGTCGCCGATTGCACCGACCGCGATGCGCTGCTGCGTCATTGCGAGCGCCTGAAGATCCGCGTCAAGCCGTCCTACGGCTGGGGCAAGCTGCTGCTGGAGATCTTCGAGGCCACCGTTGAGCACACCCTGATCCAGCCGACCTTCATCACTGACCATCCGGTGGAGGTCTCGCCGCTGGCCCGTGCCAACGACAATGACCCGGGCTACACCGACCGCTTCGAGCTGTTCGTCAACGGCAAGGAGCTGGCCAACGGCTTCTCCGAGCTGAACGATCCGGAAGACCAGGCCCAGCGCTTCCAGGCCCAGGTGGCGGCGAAGGAAGGTGGCGATGACGAGGCCATGCACTACGACGCCGACTACATCCGTGCGCTGGAGTACGGCATGGCACCGACCGGCGGCCTCGGCATCGGCGTGGATCGCCTGGTGATGCTGCTGACCGGCAGCAGCTCGATCCGCGATGTACTGCTGTTCCCGTACATGCGTCCGGAGCAGTAAGTCGTCTTTTTGACTCCCGATTGTGCGCGCCGTCCCGAAACGAGACGGCGCGATTGACGCGTCCCGCACTCGGCGTATCGTAATTGCACTACCTTGACGCCTGTTATGGCTTGATCGGCGCCAGGGGGAGGGCACGGTGTGGGGAGTCCGCTTCACATTGTGATGACGATCATGAATCGGGACGCATGACACGGGAGTCAGGCCGATGCAGGGTGCGAGCGTTCGCAGCGGCAGAGTATCCTCGCCTGCTGATGATCCAGCGTGGTCGAGAAACCAGGCAGAGTACGCGTTGAACATCGTCATCGTTGACGACCAGACTTCGGCCCGGACGATGCTGCGTCACGTCATCGAAGACATCGCGCCGGAACTGAGCGTGTATGACTTCGGAGACCCGCTGACCGCATTGGCCTGGTGCGAAGCCCATCCGGTCGACCTGCTGCTGCTCGATTACCGCATGCCGGAGATGGATGGGCTGGAATTCGCCCGTCGTTTCCGTCGCCTGCCCAAGCACCGTGACATTCCGGTGATCCTGATCACCGTGGTCGGTGACGAGCCGATCCGGCAAGCGGCACTGGAAGCAGGCGTCATCGACTTTCTGGTCAAGCCGATCCGCCCGCGCGAGCTGCGGGCGCGCTGCTACAACCTGCTGCAGCTGCGCCAGCAGACCGAGAACGTGAAGCAGCGGGCGCTGTCGCTGGAGCAGCGCCTGCTGGCGAGCATGCATGAGGTCGAAGAGCGCGAGCGCGAGACGCTGTCGCGGCTGGCACGCGCGATCGAGTTCCGTGATGCCGGCACCAGCGCCTACCTGGAGCGCATGGCGCGCGTGGCCGGACTGATCGCCGAACAGCTCGGGCTGCCCGAAGAGGAGGTGCGCCTGATCGAAATGGCTGCGCCGCTGCATGACATGGGCAAGATCGCCATTCCCGATGCGGTGCTGCTCAAGCAGGGCAAGCTCAACGAGGAAGAACTGGCGATCATGCGCCGGCACCCGCGGATTGGCCATGAACTGCTGAGCGGCAGCCAGAATCGCTTCATCCAGGTTGGCGCGTTGATCGCACTGCGTCATCATGAGCGCTACGACGGCAGTGGCTATCCCGATGGGCTGGTCGGCGACGCGATTCCGCTGGAAGCGCGCATCGTGGCCGTCGCCGATGTCTTCGACGCCCTGATTTCGCCCCGTCCGTACAAGGAAGCATGGACCATGGAAGCCACTCTGGCTTATCTCTACGCCCAGCGTGGCCGCCTATTCGATCCCCGATGCGTGGACGCGCTGCTGCGCGGCCGCGAACAGCTCGACCAGATCTGCGCCGAGCATTCGATGGCGTCCGCGCGCCCGGGGCTGGGCGCGTGAAACGCCTGTTGTCGCAGCTGCGGCTGCGCCTGTCCCAGCGCCAGTACAGCGAGCACGGCCAGCAGATCGTCCGCATCGTGCTGATCAGCCTGATCCTGGCCTACGTACTGTTGCCGGCACCGCGCCACGATCTGCCGCACACCCAGTACGTCGGTGTGCTGGCGATCGTGCTGACCGGCCTGAGCCTGTCACTGTTGCTGTTCGGCTGGCTGCTGTGGCGGCCGGCGCGTTCCGATCCCCGCCGCGTGCTGGGCATGCTGGCTGACTACGGCCTCATTGCTGCCGGCATGGTGCAGATGGGTGAGCCGCTGGCCTGGGTCTACATCGTGGTGATGTGGGTGACGGTCGGCAATGGCATGCGCTTTGGCAACCACTATCTGTACGTGGCGGTGGCCATGGCGATGGTGAGCTTCGGCTGCACCGTGATGCTGACGCCTTACTGGCAACAGAATTTCCGCCTGGCCATTGGCCTCTGGCTGGGCCTGGCAGCGGTGCCGCTGTACTTCTCGACATTGCTGCGGCAGCTGACCGAAGCGATGGCCGAGGCGCGCCGCGCCAGCGAGGCCAAGAGCCGGTTCCTGGCCAACATGAGCCATGAGTTCCGCACGCCGTTGAACGGTCTCAACGGCATGACCGAAGTGCTGGCCACCACGCGCCTGGATGACGAGCAGCGCGAGTGCCTCAACACCATCCAGGCGTCCTCGCGCAGCCTGCTGGCACTGGTGGAGGAAGTGCTGGACATCTCGGCCATCGAGGCCGGCAAGCTGCGCGTGGTGGCCGAGGACTTCGCCGTGGCCGACGTGATCCAGGCGATCGGTCTGATCCTGTTGCCACAGGCCAAGGCCAAACGGCTGGATTACCGGGTGAAGGTGGCCGATGGTGTGCCGCCACGCGTGCGCGGCGATGTCGGGCACCTGCGGCAGATCCTGCTGAACCTGGCCGGCAACGCGGTCAAGTTCACCGACCATGGCCGGGTCGAGATACGTGTCGGCGTGGTGCAGGCCGATGCCAGCGGGGCGGTGCGGTTGCGCTTCGACATCCTCGACACCGGCATCGGCGTGCCACCTGCCATGCGTGCACGGCTGTTCGACGCGTTCGAGCAGGCCGATGTCAGCATGGCGCGCCGCCACGAGGGGACGGGGCTGGGCACGACCATCGCCAAAGGCCTGGTCGAGGCGATGGACGGTGACATCGGCTATCTGGAATACCCGCCGCGCGGCAGCCACTTCTGGGTCGAGCTGCCGTTCGCGCCGCCGCAGCCGCAGGTGCCGGGCGCGGTGCCGAGCCTGAGCGGCGACGAAGACGCGGGCCCGGGCGGCAACGTGATCGCTTTTGCCGATCCGTTCCTGCGCCATCGCGCCCGCGTGCGCAGCATGCAGATCCTGGTGGCCGACGACCACGAGGCCAACCGCATGGTCCTGCAGCGCCTGCTGCAGAAGGCCGGCCATCGCGTGCTGTGCGTGGACGGCGGTGAGGCGGTGCTGGATGCGTTGGCCGACAGCGAGTTCGACGCGGTCATCGTCGATCTGCACATGCCGGGCATGAGCGGGCTGGACATGCTCAAGGAACTGCGGGTGATGCAGGCCGGCGGCGGTCCGCGCACGCCGGTACTGGTACTCAGTGCGGATGTAACGCCCGAGGCGATCCAGCGCTGTACCCAGGCCGGCGCACATGCCTTCCTGGCCAAGCCCGTCGTTGCGGTGCGCCTGCTCGATACGCTGGCCGAGATCGCCAGCAATGCCCAGCTGAAGACCATGGCCGCACCGGTGGTGCGACCGGCGGCGCCGCTGCAGGATGGCGTGCTCGACAGCAGCGTGCTGGACGAACTGGCTTCGCTGGGCATGGGCGAGGGCTTCGAACGTGAGTTCATCCGCCAGTGCCTGGAGGACGTGGCGAGCTGCATGGGCAAGGCCGAGCAGGCCGGCGAGGCTACGCAGTGGGATGTGTTCCGCGAACAATCCCACGCGATCAAGGGCGTGGCCAGCAACCTCGGCCTGATGCGCGCGTCCAACCGTGCCGGCGAGCTGATGCGGATGGCCGACTGGCAGCTCAAGACCGAATGGCGTCAGCGCCTGGGCATCCTGCAGGAGGCGATCAAGGAAGGCCGGCGCGCGCTGGACGCGCGGGCCGAACGCCGCATGCGCGGCGCCGCCGATGATGGTGAAGCGCGCTGAGGCGTGGCGTGGACCCAAAAAAAGCCCGGTGGCCAGCCGGGCTTGAACCCATCCTGGGGGAGGGGAGGAATCAGGCCGCGTCGAGACTGGCGCGACGGGTCTGGGCCTTGATCAGGCGATCCATGGTGCGCAGCGAGCGGTCGCCGAGTGCAAGGGCGGAATCGACCCATACCTTGGTGATCTCCAGCAGTTCGTCGTAGCTGACCGGCTGGGCGATGGCGCGTGCGGCATTCATCGCCAGATAGGACTGCGGCGTGCGCTGCTGCTGGCGGATCAGTTCCTCGACCGCCGCCCGGCCTTCGCCCTTCTTCACCAGCACGTCGACCACGCCCATGGCATGCATCCCCTCGGCACTGTAGACCCGGCCGTCGAGGATGATCTTCTCGGCCAGGTGGGGGGACACGCGCCGGCACAGGAAGGAGTACGCACCCATGCCCGGGAACAGGCCGAACAGCACCTCCGGCAGGCCCAGTCCGCTGCCTTCCTCGGCGACGATGGTGTGGCAGGCCAGGGCCATTTCCAGGCCGCCGCCGAGGGCGTCACCCTGGATCAGCGCGATCGAACGGACATCGCCACCGAACCCGGTATGCAGGTGGTGCACGCCCTCCACGCAGCGCTGGGCGTAATTCAGCAGGAGGTCGCGGTTGCCTTCGCGGATCAGGCGGGTGAACAGGTCCAGGTCGCCGCCCAGATTGTAGGCGACGGCATCGGAGGCCAGCACGAAATGCCGCAATGTCCCGTTGTGGCGTTCGGCAGGGCTGCGGGTGATGGCCGCCATGTAGCTCCACATTTCGTCGAGCATGTCCTTGCGGCAGCAGGGACGGATCCCGGTGGCGGCATCGGCGTGCATGAACAGCCAGTGGGCAGCGCCGTCGGCGCTGTCTTCGGTACGGATGGTGGCGAACGGTGAGCCGCTTGAAGGCAGCTTTTCGATGGTACTCATGGAAGGGTCCTCGGCATGCGGCCCGCAGTGTCAGGTGGGTGGCCGGCGGGCCGAACGGTCCACACACGCGGCGATGCTACACCGCCTCAGCGGCGTCGCATGCGAAAGGGCCCGGGACGTTTCCGCCCCGGGCCCTGCACTGTCCAGATTGCCGCAAACCCTTACTGGGCGGGCGTATCGCGGAGTTCGCGACGGAGGATCTTGCCGACGTTGGTCTTCGGCAGCTCCTTTCGGAATTCAACGATTTTGGGGTGCTTGTAGCCGGTCAGGTTGGCCCGGGCATGCTCCTTGACCATTTCGGCGGTCAGGTTCGGGTCCTTCTTCACGATGACCACCTTCACCACCTCGCCGGACTTGTCGTCCGGGACGCCGACCGCGGCCACTTCCAGCACGCCCGGCATCATCGCGATCACGTCCTCGACTTCGTTCGGGTACACGTTGAAGCCGGACACCAGGATCATGTCCTTCTTGCGGTCGACGATGTAGAAGAAGCCGTGTTCGTCCATCTTGGCCATGTCGCCGGTATGCAGCCAGCCGTCCGCGTCGATGGCCTTGGCCGTTTCCTCCGGGCGCTGCCAGTAGCCCTTCATCACCTGCGGGCCCTTGATGCAGAGCTCGCCGACCTCGCCCAGCGGCAGGATGGCACTGTTGTCATCCTTGATGCAGGCATCGGTGGAGGGGATCGGCAGGCCGATCGAGCCGTTGTACTCGGTCAGGGTAAGCGGGTTGATGCAGGCTGCCGGCGAGGTCTCAGTCAGGCCATAGGCCTCGACCAGGGTCACGCCGGTGACCTTCTTCCAGCGCTCGGCGACGGCGCGCTGCACCGCCATGCCGCCGCCCAGGGTGACCTTCAGCGAGGAGAAGTCGACCGTGTCGAAACCGGGGGTGTTGAGCAGGCCGTTGAACAGCGTGTTGACGCCGGTGATGGCGGTGAAACGCACCGACTTGAGCTCCTTGACGAAGCCCTTCATGTCGCGCGGGTTGGTGATCAGGTGATTGCAGCCACCGAACTTCATGAAGACCAGCCCGTTCGCGGTCAGCGCGAAGATGTGGTACAGCGGCAGGGCGGTGATGATCCACTCCTTGCCCATCTCGATGCCGGACGCACTGATCCAGGCCGAGGCCTGCTGCATGTTGGCGATCAGGTTGCGGTTGGTCAGCATCGCGCCCTTGGCCACGCCGGTGGTGCCGCCGGTGTACTGCAGGAACGCGATGTCGTCGTGGTCGATCTCGACCTTGGGCAGGCTGTGGCGGCTGCCGAGCTTGAGCGCCTGGCGGAAGCGCACCGCGCCCTTGAGATGGTAGTTGGGCACCATCTTCTTGATGTACTTCAGCACGAAGTTGACGATCACGCCCTTGGCGCCGAGCAGGTCGCCCAGGCCGGTGGTGACCACATGCTTGACCGGCGTATCGGCGATGACCTGCTCGACGGTGTCGCCGAAGTTGTCGACCACCACCAGCGCGGTCACGCCGGCATCGACCAGCTGGTGCTTGAGCTCGCGGGCGGTGTACAGCGGGTTGACGTTGACCACGGTCAGGCCGGCGCGCAGCACGCCGAAGGTGGCCACCGGGTACTGCAGGCAGTTGGGCATCATCAGGGCGACGCGGTCACCCTTCTTGAGCTTGAGCTCACCGAGCAGGTAGGCCGCGAACTGTTCGACCAGCGCGTCGGTCTCGCCGTAGGTGAGGACCTTGCCGAAGCTGGAGTAGGCGGGACGGTCGCGGAATTTCGCGACGGAAGCGTCGAAGACCGAAGCTACCGAATGGAACTCGTTGACGTCGATCTCGGCGGGAACGCCTTTCGGATAGCTCTGCAGCCAGGGACGATCCAGACTCATATTCCCCCTCCAGGAATCGTGATGTATTAGGTCCGGCCCTGAGCGTATCGACAACGGCCGGTCATTGCAGCATACCCCGCCGTAGGGAAAACGCGAAGAGGCCCCGAAGAGCCTCCTTGCTGGGTAGTGCCGGCCGCTGGCCGGCATCTGCGCTGGACGGACCATACGATGGATGCCGGCCAGCGGCCGGCACTACCGTGGCCCCAAGCGGGCCGGCTGCGTCAACCCTGCTTGCGAACGGGTGCGCCGTTGGCCTTGTAGTACGGCGCGGTGCTACGGGCGAGCGGGGTGCGGCCGCGGATCACGTCGGCCAGCTTCTCGGCCATCATGATGGTCGGCGCGTTGAGGTTGCCGGTCACCACCTGCGGCATGATCGAGGCATCGACGATGCGCAGGCCTTCCAGCCCGTGTACGCGGCCTTGGCCATCGACCACCGCCATCGGATCGTCGGCATGGCCCATCTTGTTCGAGCACGACGGGTGATAGGCAGTCTCGGCGTGCTCGCGCACGAACGCATCGATCTGCGCGTCGGTCTGCAGCGCGCTTCCCGGCGAGATCTCGCGGCCGCTGTACGGGGCCAGCGCCGGCTGCGCGAAGATCTCGCGGGTGATGCGGATCGCCGCACGGAACTCGCGCCAGTCCTGGTCGTGCGACATGTAGTTGAACAGGATGCTCGGATGTTCGCGCGGGTCCTTCGAGCGCACGTGGATGCGGCCGCGGCTGGGTGAGCGCATCGAACCGACGTGCATCTGGAAGCTGTGCGCCTTGATCGGGTTGGAGCCGTTGTAATTGATCGCCACCGGCAGGAAGTGGTACTGCAGGTTCGGCCAGTCGAATTCGGCGTCGCTGCGGATGAAGCCACCGGCCTCGAACTGGTTGCTGGCGCCGATGCCGGTGCCCAGGAACAGCCACTCGGCACCGATCGCCGGCTGGTTGTACAGCTTCAGTGCCGGCGCCAGCGACACCGGCTTCTTGCACTCGTACTGCAGGTACATCTCAAGGTGGTCCTGCAGGTTGGCGCCGACGCCCGGCAGGTGGTGCACCAGGTCGATGTCCAGGCTGCGCAGCAGGTCGGCCGGGCCGACGCCCGAGCGCTGCAGGATCTGCGGCGAGGCGATGGCGCCGCCGCACAGCAGCACTTCGCGGCGGGCGGTGGCGCGCTGCGGCTGGTCGCTGTGCAGCCACTGCACGCCCACGGCGCGCTTGCCCGAGAACAGGATGCGGTCGGTCAGCGCGTGGGTGACGATGGTCAGGTTCGGGCGCGGCTTGGCCAGGTCCAGGTAGCCGCGGGCGGTGCTGGAACGACGGCCCTTCGGGGTCACCGTGCGGTCCATCGGGCCGAAACCTTCCTGCTGGTAGCCGTTGAGGTCGTCGGTGCGCGGGTAGCCGGCCTGCACGCCGGCTTCGACCATCGCAGCGAACAGCTCGTTGTTGCCGGCCTTCGGCGTGGTAACGCGCAGCGGGCCGTCGCCACCGTGGTAGTCATTGGGGCCGATATCACGGGTTTCGGCCTTGCGGAAGTAGGGCAGGCAGTCCAGGTAGGTCCAGTCTTCCAGGCCCGGCATGCTGGCCCAGTTGTCATAGTCCATCGCGTTGCCGCGGATGTAGCACATGCCGTTGATCAGCGACGAGCCGCCCAGGCCCTTGCCGCGGCCGCAGTCCATGCGGCGGTTGTTCATGAAGGGCTCCGGATCGGTCTTGTACGCCCAGTTGTAGCGCTTGCCCTGCAGTGGGAAGGCCAGTGCCGCCGGCATCTGGGTACGGAAGTCGAGCCGGTAGTCCGGGCCACCGGCTTCCAGCAGCAGCACGCTGACATCGGCATCTTCGGTGAGGCGGGTAGCCAGCACGTTGCCGGCCGAACCGGCGCCGATGATGATGTAGTCGTACTCGTTGTGGGTGCTCATGGGTGTCTCCTGCAGGCCGGGGCGCGCTGCATGCAGGCGTCCCGGCGGGATGTCGGATCGGCGCGGTGGCCGGACGATGGGGCGTGCTGGCGGCGCGCCGGTCAGAACACGCTGGCGTAGTCGCCCAGCTCGACCTGCACCGACTTGATGCGGGTGTAGTGGCCGAGGGTCGAGATGCCGTTCTCGCGGCCGACGCCGGATTCCTTGTAGCCACCGACGGGCATTTCGGCCGGCGATTCGCCCCAGGTGTTGATCCAGCAGATGCCGGCTTCCAGGCGGTGGATGATGCGGTGGGCGCGGCTGACGTCCTTGCTGACCACGCCGGCGGCGAGGCCGAAGGTGGTGTCGTTGGCACGACGCACCACTTCGTCTTCGTCGTCGTAGGCGAGGATGCTCATCACCGGCCCGAAGATCTCTTCCCGGACAATCGTCATGTCATCGCGGCAGTCGGAGAACACGGTCGGCAGCACGTACGCGCCATTGGCCAGCGCGCCTTCGGTGGCACGGCCGCCGCCGGTCAGCAGGCGGGCGCCTTCGGCCTTGCCGCTTTCGATGTAGCGCAGCACGTTTTCCATGTGCGGGAAGCTGGTCAGCGGGCCGAAGTTGGTCTCGGCGGCCATCGGGTCGCCGATGCGGATGCGCTTGACGCGCTCGACAACGGCGGCCTCGAACGCGGCCAGCATGCTGCGCGGCACGAACACGCGAGTGCCGTTGGTGCAGACCTGGCCGGAGCTGAAGAAGTTGGCCATCACCGCGATGTCGGCGGCGCGGTCCAGATCGGCGTCATCGCAGATCACCAGCGGCGACTTGCCGCCCAGCTCCATGGTCACTTCCTTCAGCGACGAGGACGCCGCGCTGGCCATGACCTTCTTGCCGGTGGCGACGCCGCCGGTGAAGGAAATCTTCTCGATCACCGGGTGCTCGGTCAGCCACTGCCCGATCTCGCGGCCCGGGCCCTGCACGACGTTGAACACGCCGGCCGGCACGCCGGCTTCGGTGTAGATCTCGGCCAGCCGGATCGCGGTCAACGGGGTCACTTCGGACGGCTTGAACACCATCGCATTGCCGGCGGCCAGGGCCGGGGCCGACTTCCACATGGCGATCTGGATCGGGTAGTTCCAGGCGCCGATGCCGGCCACCACGCCCAGCGGTTCGCGGCGGGTGTAGAAGAAGCTCGATTCGCGCAGCGGCAGCTGGATGCCTTCGATGGCGGTGGCCAGGCCAGCGTAGTACTCGACCACGTCGGCGCCGGTGACGATGTCCACGGTGGTGGTCTCGGCCAGCGCCTTGCCGGTGTCCAGGGTTTCCAGGTGGGCCAGTTCGTCGTTGCGCTCGCGCAGGAGCTCGACGGCGCGGCGCAGGATGCGCGAGCGCTCCATGGCCGTCATCGCGGCCCACACCTTCTGGCCTTCGGCCGCGCTCTGCACGGCGCGCTCGACGTCGGCCTGGCTGGCAACCTGCACTTCGGCGATCACCTCACCGGTGGCCGGGTTGACGGTCTTGAAGGTCTTGCCGCTGGTGGCATCGACGCGCTGGCCGTGGATGTAGAGCTGTTGGACGGGCAGGGTGGTCATGGGGCGTACTCCTTGGAAGGGGGCGGGTGCTGAAGCGCTTATAGCGCGGCAGCCTGCAACTGGAAGTCGATGTAGCCGTAGGCGATGCGCCGCGACTTGTCGGCGTTGAACTGGCCGCCGACCAGGCTGCCACGCAGCCACAGGCCGTCGATCATCGCGGCCAGGCCACGGGCGGCCAGGCGGGCCTGCGGGTGGGGCAGCAGGCGGTTGAACTGGTGGCACAGGTTGGAGAACAGGCGCTGGTCGTTGGCGCGCTGCAGCCGGGCCAGTTCCGGCTGGTGCATGCTGGCGGCCCAGAACGTGAGCCAGACGCGCATTGCCGTACCGTTGATCTGGCTGTCGTCGAAGTTGCCATCGACGATGGCACGCAACTGCTCGCGGGGGTCATCGCTGGCCTCGGCGCGGTAGCGGGCGACGGCGTCCTTCAGTTCGCGCAGGATCTGCCGCATTGCAGCATTGAGCAGGCCGTCCTTGTCGCCAAAGTAGTGGGCGACGATGCCGCTGGACAGCCCTGCCTTCTTCGCGATGGTGGCGACGGTCGCGTCGGCCATGCCGATCTCGTCGATGGTCTGGAAAGTGGCCCGGATCAGCTGTTCGCGCCGTACCGGTTCCACGCCTTTCTTCGGCATTGTCTCTCCACGGATTGCGACCCGAAGGATCGGCTGCCCGCCATTATGCTTTTTATTGATTGAACGTTCAATCAATAAACCCTAGGATGCGCTCGCGCCCCACGCCATGGGCCCGGTTTACCGGTCCGGCCCCGCCCATGTGCTCCCCCGGACTGATGAGACGATCCCATGTCTTCCCTGGCTCATCCCAAGCGTTCGCCCCTGCGCTTGAACCGTTTTGTCTTTCTCAGCTCCTCGGTGTCGATCGGCATCCTCGGGCTGCTCACCGTTCTCTATCCCGAAGGCAGCGAGCACTGGCTGCAATGGGCGCAGGCCGAGGTGTCGGCCGCGTTCGGCTGGTGGTACATGCTGCTGATCGTGCTGTGCCTGGGCTTCGTGCTGTGGCTGGCGTTCTCGCCGTATGGCCGCATCCGCCTGGGCCACAACGAGGAGTCACCGGCGTTTGGCTACGTTGCCTGGGTCTCGATGCTGTTCTCGGCCGGCATCGGCATCGCGCTGCTGTACTACGGTGCCTACGAGCCGCTGGACCATTTCCTGCATCCGCCCGGGCAACCCGGCGGGACCGTGGCCGCCGGCCGCGAAGCGATGGTGCTGACCTTCCTGCACTGGGGCCTGCACGGCTGGGCGCTGTACGCGCTGGTCGGCGTGGCGCTGGGCTACTTCGCGTACCGCCGCGACCTGCCGCTGGCGCTGCGCTCGGCCCTGTACCCGATCTTCGGTGAGCGCATCCACGGCCGCATCGGCGACATGGTCGATGGTTTCGGCATCCTGGCCACGCTGATCTCGATGGTGACCAACCTCGGCATCGGCGCGCTGGTGGTGCAGTCCGGCCTGGTCTACCTGTTCCACATCCCGGATACGCCGCAGGTGCTGGTGGCCATCGTGCTGGTGATGATGGTGGTGGCCACCATCGGCGTGGTCGCCGGTGTGGAAAAGGGCATTGCCTGGCTGTCCAACCTCAACGTGCGCCTGCTGTGTGGCCTGCTGCTGTTCGTGCTGGTCACCGGCCCGACCCTGCACCTGTTCGACGGCCTGATCCAGAACACCGGCGATTACCTTGGCGCGTTCGTGCGCAAGAGCTTCGACATGTACCTCAACGACCCGAAGGGCCGTGAGTGGATGGGCTCGTGGACGCTGTTCTACTGGGCCTGGTGGATCGCCTGGGCGCCGTTCGTCGGCCTTTTCGTGGCGCGCATCTCGCGCGGCCGCACCATCCGCGAAGTGATCATGGGCGTGCTGCTGATCCCGCTCGGCTTCACCCTGGCCTGGCTGTCGATCTTCGGCAACACCGCCATCGACCTGGTGCTCAACCACGGCCAGGCGATCCTGGGTGAGGTGGCCCAGCACGATGCGGCGATGACGCTGTTCAAGCTGCTGGAATACCTGCCCGGCGCGCCGTACGTTGCCGGTGCGGCGGTGGTGATCGGCTTCGTGCTGTTCCTGACCCCGGTCGACTCGGGCACGCTGATGATCGCCAACCTGTGCACCCGTCGCGTTGACGATGGTGTGGAAGACGGCCATGACGCGCCGATCTGGCTGCGCGTGTTCTGGGCGGCCGGCATTACCGTGGCCAGCGTCGGCCTGCTGCTGGCCGGCAATTTCAGTGCGATGCAGACGGCGGTGGTGCTGTGTGGCCTGCCGTTCTCGTTCACCCTGGCGTTCTACATGTGGGGCCTGCTGAAGGCGCTGCGCACCGACCCGGACGCACCCCGCCGCTGAGCGCGTCTGTAGAGCCGAGCCCATGCTCGGCTGCTGTTGGCGCAGAAGCAGCCGAGCGCAGGCTCGGCTCTACAGGGGGGGCATCGCAGACGGAAAGGGCCGGACCCGCAAGGATCCGGCCCTTTTCCGTTACTTGGCTGCCAGCTGGCGCAGCACGTACTGCAGCAGGCCGCCATGACGGAAGTACTCGACTTCCTTCGGGGTCAGCAGCATCACCGAGACCTCGAAGGTCTTCTTCGTGCCATCGGCCTTGGTCGCGGTGACCGTGGCGCGCTTGCTGGCACCGTCCTGCAGGCCGGTGATGTCGATCACTTCCGAGCCGTCCAGGCCCAGGCTCTGCGCGTTCTCGCCGTTGCGGAACTGCAGCGGCAGCACGCCCATGCCGACCAGGTTGGAGCGGTGGATGCGCTCGAAGCTTTCGGCGATGACCGCCTTCACCCCCAGCAGCAGGGTGCCCTTGGCCGCCCAGTCGCGCGACGAACCGGTGCCGTATTCCTTGCCGGCCAGCACCACCAGCGGCACCTTGTCGGCCTTGTACTTCATGGCCGCATCGTAGATCGCCAGCTTCTCCGGCTGGCCACCACCGGCGGGGTAGTACAGGGTGTTGCCGCCTTCCTCGCCACCGAACATCAGGTTCTTGATGCGGATGTTGGCGAAGGTGCCGCGGACCATGACGTCGTCGTTGCCGCGGCGGCTGCCGTAGCTGTTGAAGTCGGCCGGCTGCACGCCGCGTTCCTGCAGGAAGCGGCCCGCCGGCGAGTCCTTCTTGATGTTGCCGGCCGGGGAGATGTGGTCGGTGGTGATCGAATCGCCGAACAGGCCCATCACGCGTGCGCCGTGCACGTCGTCGATGCTGCCGGTCTGCATGGTCATGCCATCGAAGTACGGCGGGTTCTTGATGTAGGTGGAGGCATCGCTCCACGCGTACAGGTTGCCGTCCGGCGAGGCGATGGTGTTCCAGCGGGTGTCGCCCTTGAACACGTCGGCGTAGTTCTGCTTGAACATCTCCGGGCCGATGGTGGCGGCGATGACATCGCCGATTTCCTTGTTGCTCGGCCAGATGTCGCGCAGGAACACCGGCTGGCCATCGCTGCCGGTGCCCAGCGGCTGGGTGGTCAGGTCGATGTCGGTGGTGCCGGCGATGGCATAGGCCACCACCAGCGGCGGGCTTGCCAGGTAGTTCATCTTCACTTCGGGGTGCACGCGACCCTCGAAGTTGCGGTTGCCCGACAGCACCGAGGTGACCACCAGGTCGCCGGTGGCGATGCCGGCGCTGACTTCGGTCGGCAGCGGGCCGGAGTTGCCGATGCAGGTGGTGCAGCCGTAGCCGACCACGTAGAAGCCGATCTTCTCCAGCTCCTTCAGCACGCCGGCCTTTTCCAGGTAGTCCGTGACCACGCGCGAGCCCGGCCCGAGCGAGGTCTTCACCCACGGCTGGCGGTTCAGGCCCTTGGCGGCCGCATTGCGGGCCAGCAGGCCGGCACCGATCATCACCGCCGGGTTGGAGGTATTGGTGCAGGAGGTGATGGCGGCGATGACCACCGCGCCATCCTTCAGCCGCACCTTGCGGCCTTCGATCTCGATGTCGGCGAAGCCCTTGGCCAGCTGCTCGTTGCCGACCGCCGCGCCGCCGCCTTCATTGACGAACGAGGAAACATCATCACTGCGCTTGTCGCGGTTGCTGGTCATGCCAACCAGTGCTTCGCGGTAGTTCTTCTGCACGTCCTCCAGCAGCACGCGGTCCTGCGGACGCTTCGGGCCGGCCAGCGACGGCTTCACCGTGCCCATGTCCAGTTCCAGCGTGGTGCTGTACTGGGCATGCGGGCTGCCCGGTTCGTGCCACAGGCCCTGTGCCTTGGCATAGGCTTCGACCAGGTCGATCTGCTCTTCGCTGCGGCCGGACAGGCGCAGGTAGTTCAGCGATTCGGCGTCGATCGGGAAGATGCCGCAGGTGGCGCCGTACTCCGGGGCCATGTTGCCGATGGTGGCTCGGTCGGCCAGCGGCAGGTGCTGCAGGCCGTCACCGTAGAACTCGACGAACTTGCCGACGACGCCCAGCTTGCGCAGCATCTGGGTGACGGTCAGCACCAGGTCCGTAGCGGTGGCACCCTCGGGCAGCTTGCCGGTCAGCTTGAAGCCGACCACCTGCGGAATCAGCATCGACGACGGTTGGCCGAGCATGGCGGCCTCGGCTTCGATGCCGCCCACGCCCCAGCCAAGCACGCCGATGCCGTTGATCATGGTGGTGTGGCTGTCGGTACCGAACACGGTATCGGGGTAGGCGACCGCCTTGCCGTCCCTGTCGGCGGTCATCACTACGCGGGCCAGGTTCTCCAGGTTTACCTGGTGGACGATGCCGGTGTTCGGCGGCACCACCTTGAAGTTGTCGAAGGCCTTCTGGCCCCAGCGCAGGAAGCCGTAGCGTTCCTGGTTGCGCTGGAACTCGATCTTGCCGTTGAGGTCCAGCGCGTCCGGCTTGCCGAACACATCGACCTGCACCGAGTGGTCGATGACCAGTTCGGAGGGGATCTGCGGGTTGATCTGCTCCGGCGAGCCGCCCAGCTTGACGACCGCGTCGCGCATCGCGGCCAGGTCGACCACGCAGGGCACGCCGGTGAAGTCCTGCAGGACCACGCGCGCCGGCATGAAGGCGATCTCGGTGTCCGGCTCGGCCGCCGGGTTCCAGCGGGCCACGGCTTCGATGTGGTCCTTGCCGACGGTGATACCGCCGTCCTCGTGCCGGAGCAGGTTCTCCAGCAGGATCTTCATCGAGTAGGGCAGGTGGGAGATATCGAAGCGCTGGCCCAGCGTGGGCAGGCTGAAGTAGTCGTAGGTCTTGCCGCCGACGTTCAGCTGGCTGCGGGTGGAGAACGAATCGCTCATGCGGGGTAACTCCTTCTTGCGGATGGCTTGCAGTGGCCCGCGCATGGGCGGGCCTGCTTGCGGTCGCCGCGGGCCTGACGGCCCCGGTCGTCCCAGTATGAACCTCAGACTGAATGGATTCATCCGGGCCGGGTTCCGGCCTGCGGCAGCGGTTCCAGACTACAGGGGAAGGTGTATGGCGTATGTCACGTTTGTGGCCGATCCTTTGCGAGGCAAGGGCTGGCGGGGCGCCGGTCCTGTTCAGGGTGGAAGTATGCCCGGGGAAGTATGTATAATTTGTGCATACTCTGGAGGGCCTACCGATGGAAGCCACTGTTGCAGAACGCGGACAGATCACCCTGCCCAAGGCGGTGCGTGATGCCCTCGGCCTGACCAAGGGCACGCTGCTGAAGGTCGAGCTGGACGGCAGCCGCATCATCCTGCGCAAGAGTGTTGACGATGCGATTTCACGGGCGCGCGGCAAGTTTGCGCTGGACGGCTTCGAATCGTCCGACGCAGCGGTACGCGCGGTGCGTGACGAGGAATAAGCCGTGATGATCGCCGTCGATTCACCGGTGCTGGTCGAGCTGCTCAGCAATGGTCCGCAGGCCGATGCCGTGGAAGCCATCCTCCGGCAGAGCCTGGTCGGTGGCCGCGTGGTGGTCTGTGGCGCGACCCTGGCCGAGGTCTGCGCATCGCTGCGCGGCGGCGCCGAGGTGCTCGAAGCGCTGGAAGAAATGGGCGTGCACTTCAACCCGATGGAAGCCAAGTCGGCGCTGCGCGCCGGCGAGATGCACCGCCGTCATCGCCAGCGTGGCGGCAGCCGCCGCAGCCTGGACGAATTCATGGTCGGCGCCCACGCACTGCTGCAGTGTGACGGCCTGATCACCTGGAACGACACGTTTTACCGCGACTACTTCAAGGGCCTGAAGCTGATCGTGCCGCACGCCTGAGCCCACTTTGTTATTTCAACCTACGCATTACCCGGGAGTTGTCATGTTGGAAGCCTACCGCCACCACGTCGCCGAGCGCGCTGCGCTTGGCATCCCGCCGCTGCCGCTGAGCGCGCAGCAGACGGCCGATGTCATCGAACTGCTGAAGAACCCGCCGCAGGGCGAGGCCGAGTTCCTGCTCGACCTGCTGACCCATCGCGTGCCGGCCGGTGTCGATGACGCGGCCAAGGTCAAGGCCTCGTACCTGGCGGCGATCGCCCTGGGCAGCGAGCAGAACCCGCTGATCAGCCGCGAGCGCGCCACCGAACTGCTGGGCACCATGCTCGGCGGTTACAACGTCGCCCCGCTGGTGCAGTTGCTGGACGACGCCAGCGTCGGCACCATCGCCGCCAACGGCCTGAAGAAGACCCTGCTGGTGTTCGATGCGTTCCATGACGTGCAGGAAAAGGCCAAGGCCGGCAACGCCAACGCCCAGGCCGTGCTGCAGAGCTGGGCCGATGCCGAGTGGTTCACCAGCAATCCGGAAGTGCCGCAGAGCCTGACCGTCACCGTGTTCAAGGTGCCGGGCGAGACCAATACCGACGACCTGTCGCCGGCACCGGACGCGACCACCCGCCCGGACATTCCGATGCACGCCCTGGCGATGCTGAAGAACAAGCGCGACGACGCGCCGTTCACCCCGGAAGAAGACGGCAAGCGCGGTCCGATCCAGCAGATCCTCGACCTGAAGGACAAGGGCCATCTGGTCGCCTACGTCGGCGACGTGGTCGGCACCGGTTCCTCGCGCAAGTCGGCCACCAACAGCGTGCTGTGGTGGACCGGCGACGACATTCCGTTCATCCCGAACAAGCGCGCCGGTGGCGTCTGCCTGGGTTCGAAGATCGCCCCGATCTTCTACAACACCATGGAAGATGCCGGCGCGCTGCCGATCGAGCTGGACGTGTCGAAGATGGAACACGGCGATGTGGTCGAGCTGCGTCCGTATGAAGGCAAGGCGCTGAAGAACGGTGAAGTGATCGCCGAGTTCCAGGTCAAGTCCGACGTGCTGTTCGACGAAGTGCGTGCCGGTGGCCGCATTCCGCTGATCATCGGCCGTGGCCTGACCGGCAAGGCGCGCGAAGCGCTGGGCCTGGCCCCGACCGATCTGTTCCGCCTGCCGGTGCAGCCGGTCGACACCGGCAAGGGCTTCTCGCTGGCGCAGAAGATGGTCGGCCGCGCCTGTGGCCTGCCGGAAGGCCAGGGCATGCGCCCGGGCACCTACTGCGAACCGAAGATGACCTCGGTGGGCTCGCAGGACACCACCGGCCCGATGACCCGCGACGAGCTGAAGGACCTGGCGTGCCTGGGCTTCTCGGCCGACCTGGTGATGCAGTCGTTCTGCCATACCGCCGCGTACCCGAAGCCGGTGGACGTGAAGACCCACCACACCCTGCCGGAGTTCATCTCCACCCGTGGCGGCGTTTCGCTGCGCCCGGGCGACGGCGTGATCCACAGCTGGCTCAACCGCATGCTGCTGCCGGACACCGTCGGCACCGGTGGTGACTCGCACACCCGTTTCCCGGTGGGTATTTCGTTCCCGGCCGGTTCGGGCCTGGTCGCCTTCGCCGCGGCCACCGGCGTGATGCCGCTGGACATGCCGGAGTCGGTGCTGGTGCGCTTCAAGGGCAAGATGCAGCCGGGCGTGACCCTGCGTGACCTGGTCAACGCGATCCCGCTGTACGCGATCAAGTCGGGCCTGCTGACCGTGGCCAAGGCGGGCAAGAAGAACATCTTCTCCGGTCGCATCCTGGAAATCGAAGGCCTGCCGGAGCTGAAGGTCGAACAGGCGTTCGAGCTGTCCGATGCCTCGGCCGAGCGTTCGGCGGCCGGTTGCTCGGTGCGCCTGAACAAGGAACCGATCATCGAGTACCTGACCAGCAACATCACGCTGCTGAAGTGGATGATTGCCGAGGGTTACCAGGACCCGCGTTCGCTGCAGCGTCGCATCGAGAAGATGGAAGCTTGGCTGGCCAACCCGCAGCTGCTGGAGCCGGATGCCGACGCCGAATACGCCGCCGTCATCGAGATCGACCTGGCCGACATCCACGAGCCGATCGTGGCCTGCCCGAACGACCCGGACGACGTGAAGACCCTGTCCGAAGTGGCCGGTGCCAAGATCGACGAAGTGTTCATCGGTTCGTGCATGACCAACATCGGTCACTTCCGCGCCGCTGCGAAGCTGCTGGAAGGCAAGCGTGACCTGCCGACCCGCCTGTGGGTGGCCCCGCCGACCAAGATGGATGCTTCGGAGCTGACCAAGGAAGGCGTGTACGGCACCTTCGGCGCTACCGGCGCGCGCATGGAAATGCCGGGCTGCTCTCTGTGCATGGGCAACCAGGCGCAGATCCGCGAAGGCTCCACCGCGATGTCGACCTCGACCCGCAACTTCCCGAACCGCTTGGGCCGCAACACCAACGTGTACCTGGGTTCGGCGGAACTGGCGGCGATCTGCTCGCGCCTGGGCCGCATCCCGACCAAGGAGGAGTACATGGCGGACATCGGCGTGATCAACGCCAATGGCGCGGAGATCTACCGCTACATGAACTTCGACCAGATCGAGGAATACCAGGACGTGGCCAAGACGGTCGCTGCCTGATGCGGTAACTGAAAACCCCCGGCTCGCGCCGGGGGTTTTTTTGTGGGCGGATGACGCATGGTAGTGCCGGCCGCTGGCCGACAACCCGTTGAAACGAAGAACCTCCGGTGAAAGCCGGGTTTTTATTGTGCCCGGCCAGGTGGCCTAGCCCATGCGCATCGCGGTTCGGGTCTGCTCCTGGGCGTGGTCTTGCTGACCGACCTGCTGTGCCTGCGCAATCTGTTCGGCCTTGGCGATCGACTGCTCCACCGGCGTATTGATTGCCTCGCTGATCGGAACCGACGCCCGCAGGTGTGCCGGATTGCCCGGTGCTCCCTGCACAACGAACAGGCGAGGGCCCGAGCCATCGCTGGGTGGAATGCCCAGGACCACATGATCAACGCGTTCGAGGCCGCTGCTCTTGGCCGTCGCAAGCAGGCTGGCCGTCATGCGCTCACTGGTTTCATCGAAGCTGCGCCCGTGCCTGGCATCCACGGCGGATACACCATCGCGGATCTGCTGGTAGAGCACATGGTCTGGATGGCCTTCCTTCCTGGGATCCAAGCCTGCCTTGTCCAAGGTTGACTCAATGCTCTCCTGCAATGGACTCCTGGGAGAGAAGCCGGGATTGCCGAGAGAGGGCGAGCCCTTGTCGGTTGCATCCTGGGTCAGTTGCTCCCCCGGCCTGAGCGCATTCTGGGCCCGCTGCTCCGCTTCAGCCTCGCGGCGGGCATATGCACCGGCTTCCTCAATACCGCGCAGGTAATTGACCCCGTCGCGCAGCAGGCCAGGTCCGCCGCCGACAAGCATGGTCGCGCCTGCGCGCAACTGATGAACATCACTGCGGTAGTCGGCAATCCGGCGCAGGTCTTCGGGATCTGTGATCCGGGCCTGGGGATTGTCCAGTACAGACTGCACCGGGCCCTTGTCGGTCACGCGATCAAGGAAATGAACCAATCGATGGGAGTCGCCCAACTGGACCGCCACTGCGGCGGACATGACATGGCCGCTTTTCATCCCAGGTGTTCCAAGCGAGGCGATGCGCTGGCCGTGCTCGGCGTTGCGCAGGACCTCCAGTTCCGTGGGCAGCGCATACATCTCGACCTTGCCGTAATGAGGACCGCCCGCGCTGACCAGGTCGCCTGCCATCACATGGTTGGTGAAGGGCGCCGCGTTGGCCGGCTGGCCCTCAGGAAGGCGATACGCCAGCCCGGCAGCAGCGTAAGGATTGAATGCGTCGCCGGGGAGGTTGTAGTGGTGTGCAGTGATCTGGGCGAGCGCGCCGCCCAGCGAGTGGCCGGTGACGTACACCGGACCATACCCATTCTCTTTAGCCAGATCGATCGCCTGCTTGGTGAGTGCGAGGGCATCGCCGAGTTGTGCGTTGACTCTTGACGCCTTGGTAGCCGGTGGCGGAGTTTAGGCTGGCCAACACACGATATTCCGTCCCGGCAATGGTAACAATGGCCTTGGGCGCAGGGAGCGGATCCTTGTAGACATGATCTGAGAGGGCTGCATTTGCTCCAGGATTCATTGGGCTGTTCCTTCAGTCCGTGTGGAGATTTCGATTGGGAAGTAATCCTTTCGCTTATCTTGAGGCATCTTCTCGTACCAAGTCGAAGGCTCGGTAGGCGTCCACTCTGGCGATCCCCCTGAAGTCATGGGGCGCAAGGCGCGATGTACGTAGGTAGTAGCGAGTTTCTCGGTTTCAAGCTTTGTGAATGAAGTCCATGCGGTTGCTTGGATAGGGCGATCATCGATGATGAAGGCGAATGAAGCTTCCACGAGCACGGGCGTCCAAGTGCACGGGCCACGACCGTAATAGTCGGCAACTTCCATACCGTCGTTGAAAACAACACTGCTGAATTCAGTTGCACTGAGGCGCTGCGCCTGAAGCTCAACCTTGTGCTGGTTCGGCTCGTACTGCACCCCCTCCCAATTGTTGACCGGAGGGAGACAGAGTGGGTCTATCTCATACGTGACGAAGACCGAAGGAACGGGGACATCCACGGGTGCATCATGGACCCGAATCACAATCGGCAGCGCATCCTTTGGCGCCGGATTCTCGCGATAGACCGGGTATGAGCGTTCCTTGTTGCAGCCCGGAACGGCCAGTGTGATCGAGGCGATCAACGCAACGTGAGCAAGGGGCGGGAGAACTTTCAGCATGAGCGGTCCATGTCGCTGCAGGATTTTCCTTGATCCTTGGAACATGCGGTCTCATCACGAACGACGGCGCCCCATCCGGGCAAATGCGACAGGTTGCGCAGTGGGTATTGCCCGTTACCCGGACCTCCCTCCCTGCGTACCCGAGCAGCGCGGCCTTGCGGGGTAACGTTCATCGGCGTTCCATTGCTGTGCGATACCTGACTATACGACCCGCTCCAGCCGCGCTCCAAGTCGGTGTCCTGCGGGCCTCCCGTTTGGCGCGCATGGCTTGCGGCAGGGTCCAGCCTCGAGCAGCGCCGTTGAAACATCAATGGTCGAAGGTGCTGCCGGCGGATCGGCAATTGCGCCTGACGTCTCTTGGAGGTGTTCAGCAGGGTGCAGAGCCGAGCATGGGCTCGGCTCTACAGGGACCTGTCAGCCGCGGGCGAGGGCGAGCAATCGCTCGGCGATCCGCTCCAGCGGCACCTGTTCCTCGGCCGCGCCCAGCTTGAACGCGGCACCCGGCATGCCCCAGACCACGCTGGTGGCTTCGTCCTGCACCAACGTCGGCGCGCCGGCCTGGCGCATTTCCAGCAGGCCGCGTGCGCCGTCGTCGCCCATGCCGGTGAGGATGGCGCCGATGGCGTTGCCACCGGCGTTCTGCGCGACCGAACGGAACAGCACGTCCACTGCCGGCTTGTGGCGGTTCACTGCCGGGCCATCGTCGACGCGGCAGCGCCAGCGCGCACCGTCGCGGATGATCCGCAGGTGCTTGCCGCCCGGCGGCAGGTAGGCGTGGCCGGGCAGCACCGCTTCGCCGTCGCTGGCCTCACGTACCGCCATCGCCGAGTGGCGGTCCAGGCGTTCGGCGAAGGCACTGCTGAAGCTGGCCGGCAGGTGCTGGGTCATCACCACGGCGGGCGCGTCGGCAGGCATGCCTTCCAGCACCACGCGCAGCGCTTCGGTGCCGCCCGCCGAGGAACCGATCGCGATCAGCCGGTCGGTGGTGCGGAACTGCGGCGCGGCCGGGCGTATCGCGGGCGCGGCGTCCAGCATGAGCTTCGGCGCGGCAGCGCGCACCAGCGGACGTACCCGCGAGCGCGCCGCCATCTTGACCTTGGCGATGATCTCGTCGGCGTAGCCCTGCAGGCCGCGGGCCACGTCCAACTTCGGCTTGGACACAAAATCCACGGCGCCCAGCGCCAGTGCCTGCAGGGTGGTGTCGGCGCCGCGCTCGGTGAGCGAGGAGATCATCACCACCGGCAACGGGTGCAGGCGCATCAGGTTTTCCAGGAACGCCAGCCCGTCCATGCGCGGCATTTCCACGTCCAAGGTGATCACGTCCGGGGCCAGTCGCTTGATCTTTTCACGGGCCAGCAGCGGGTCGGCGGCGGTGCCGACCACGTCGATGGCGGGATCGCTGGACAGGATCTCGGTGAGCATCTGGCGCACGACGGCAGAGTCGTCGACGATCAGCACCCGGCAGGGGGCGTTGCCGGTAAAGGTCATTCGAACAGCTCCACGCCACCGGTGACCGGCGCCTTGGACAGGCGCGCACGCACCGCCGATTCGGTGGCGGCCACTTCGGCCTCATGCGCATGCGGCAGGCGCTGCACCACCACGCGGCCGGTGTCAGCGAAGAACCAGATCTTGCGCGGATGGATGCCGCACAGGTCCTCGGCGATGATCGGGATGTGCTCGGCCTGCAGGTACTGGCGCACGAACTCGGCGTTGCGGGTGCCCACTGGATTGCTGGTGAAGCCCTTGAGCACGTTGGCGCCGCCGAACACCTTGGCTTCGATGCGCTTGCGGTGGGCGCCCCGCTTGAGCATGTCGTTGATCAGCAGTTCCATCGCATAGCTGCCGTAGCGTGCGGGTGCGCCGTCACCGGCGTTGCCCTCCGGCAGCAGGAAGTGGTTCATGCCGCCGATCTTCAGCACCGGGTCGCGCAGGCACGCCGCCACGCAGGAGCCCAGCGTGGTGGTCAGCGCAGTGGTGTCATCGACCACCAGGTATTGGGTCGGCAGCAGCTTGGCGGCGATGGTCTGGAAGCGCGCATCCTGGTAGCGCATCACATCGTCGGTACGCAGCGAGGCATTCATGCGCCGGCCTTTGCCGCACGGCGGTACAGGGTGCGGCCGCAGGGCTGGATCAGGTCGGCGGCGTGCAGGTAGTTCTCCGAATGGCCGGTGTAGAGCAGGCCGTCATCGGCCAGGTGCTGGACCAGGCGACCGAGGATGGCGCGCTGGGTCGGCTTGTCGAAGTAGATCATCACGTTGCGGCAGAACAGCGCGTCGAACGGGCCGCCGACGTCGTAGCGCGGGGCGAGCAGGTTCAATGGGCGGAACTCGATCAGTTCGCGCAGCGCCGGCAGCACGCGGCACTGGCCCTCGTTGGGGCCGCTGCCGCGCTGGAAGTAGCGGCGGCGCAGGTCCGGATCGAGGCTGGCGACGCGATCGATGTTGTAGACGCCGCGGCCGGCGGTGGCCAGCACCTGGGTATCGACGTCGGTGGCAATGATGCGTACCGGCGGCTTCAACGTGCCGAAGGCCTCGCAGGCGGTGATCGCCATCGAGTAGGGCTCTTCGCCGGTGGACGCCGCGCACGACCACAGCAGCAGTGGGGCGCGGCTGGAGCGCTGTTGGAGTTCCTCGCGCAGCTTGTCGAAGTGATGCGGTTCGCGGAAGAACGAGGTCAGGTTGGTGGTCAGCGCGTTGGTGAACGCCTGCCATTCGTCACCATCTTCCTGCTCCAGATGGTCCAGGTACTGCTGGAAGCTGCGCATGCCCAGCGTGCGCAGGCGGCGCGACAGGCGGCCATAGACCATGTCGCGCTTTGCCGGCGCGAGGGCGATGCCCACGCGCTGGTAGATCAGGTCGCAGACGCGGCGGAAATCGCGGTCGGCGAACTCGAATTCGCGCGGGCCGGTGACGATGGGGGTAGGACTTTGCACGGGGGACGTGTCCATCGGCAGAGGCGGCGGCCGCAGCCGCCGCGGGTGGGTCTCAGAATTCCTGCCAGTCGCTGTCGCTGGCGGCGAAGGTGCTGGCGTTGCTGCTGCGGCGGACCGGAGCGGGCGTGCTGGTCGGCTGCGGGCGTGCCACGGTGGTGATACGGGCCGGCTCCGCGCGCGCGGCCACGGCCTTCACTGCGGCGGACACCTGGTTGTCGAGGCGGAAGATCGCCACGGCGTCAGCCAGCTGGCCGGCCTGGTCCTCCATCGCGCGTGCCGCAGCAGTGGCTTCTTCCACCAACGCAGCATTCTGCTGGGTGGTTTCGTCCATCTGCACCACGGTCTGGTTGACCTGCTCGATGCCCGCCGACTGTTCCTGCGAGGCCGCAGAGATCTCGGCCATGATGTCGGTCACGCGCTGCACCGAGGCGACGATCTCGCCCATGGTCGCGCCGGCCTTGTGTACCAGCGCCGAGCCTTCGGCAACCTTGCCGACCGAGTCGTCGATCAGGCCCTTGATCTCCTTGGCGGCGGCGGCCGAGCGCTGGGCAAGGGTGCGCACTTCGCTGGCGACCACGGCGAAGCCGCGACCCTGTTCACCGGCACGGGCGGCTTCCACTGCGGCATTCAGTGCCAGGATGTTGGTCTGGAAGGCAATGCCGTCGATGACCGAGATGATCTCGGCGATCTTCTTCGACGAGGCTTCGATGGCCGACATGGTGGTGACCACCTGGCCGACCACGTCACCGCCCTGCGAGGCGACACCGTGCGCGCCGATGGCGAGCTGGTTGGCCTGGCGTGCGTGCTCGGCGTTCTGGCGCACGGTGGAGGTCAGTTCCTCCATCGAGGCGGCGGTTTCTTCCAGATTGGCGGCCTGCTGCTCGGTGCGGCGCGACAGGTCGCTGTTGCCGGAGGCGATCTCGCCGGCGGCCAGGGTGATGCTGGAGGCGCTGGCCTGGATCTGGCCGACGATCTGGGTCAGCTGTGCAACGGTGGTGTTGGCATCGTCGCGCATGCGTGCGAACACGCCCTGGTAATCACCGTGCATGCGTGCGGTCAGGTCACCTTCGGCGATGGCCGACAGCAGCTGCGAGAGCTTGCCGAGGTTGTCATCGCTGACCGCCATCATCGCGTTGAGGTTCTCCAGCATCAGGCGGAAATCGTGATCGAAGCGCTGCGCATCGCCACGGAGGCTGAAGTCGCCGGCGGCGGCGGCGCTGGCCAGCTGCTTGATCTCGGCATTGATGCGGCCGAGGTTGGCCTTGACCGTATCAACGGTGGTTGTCATCGCGGCCTTTTCGCCCGGGTAGCGTGCAATGTCGCGGCTGAGATCGCCAACCGCGTACTGCTGCACCACGTCCAGCACGTCGTGCAGGGTCTGCACGTGGCCGCCGACCAGGGCGTTGGTTTCCTGCACCATCAGCCCGTACTCGCCGGGGAAGGCGCTGGCGTCGATGCGGTAGCTCAGTTCGCCGCCGTCATGACGGCGCGCCATTTCGCGCTGGCCGGTGATGACTGCATGCAGCTGCTGCTGCATGCCGGCCATGGCCTCCAGCAGGCGGCCGGTTTCGTCGTGCGGCTGCGGGCCGATGTGGCTGTCCAGCTTGCCGCCGGCGATGCCTTCGGCCACGGCGGTGGCCTGCTTCAGCGGCACGGCGATGCGGTTGCCGATGACCCAGCTCAGGGCCAGCACGATCAGCACCAGTACGCCACCAGAGACCGCCATGATGGCGGTGAACACCAGCGCCTGTTTCTGCACGTCGTCCATGTAGACGCCGCTGCTGACCACCCAGTTCCAGGGCGCGAACAGGCCGGCATAGGCGACCTTCTCGACCTCGCCCTTGCTGCCCGGCTTGGCCCAGCGGTAGTTGACGAAGCCGCCGCCGGCGCGAGCCGCTTCGACCTGGTCGTAGTAGATCCGTACGCCGTCGTCGGTACGGAAGTCCTTCATGTCCTTGCCGACCAGGTCCTTGCGGAACGGGTGCATCAGCAGGCGGTAGCCGGTGTCGTAGATGTTGAAGTAGTAGGTATCGTTCCCGGCGCGCATGACCTCCAGCGCCTGCAGCGCGGCGCTCTTGGCGGCCTCTTCGCTGAGCTCGCCGGTACCGGCCAGGCGGTGGTAGTGCTGCAGGATGCCGTAGCTCAGTTGGACCTGGGTCTTCAGCGCGCTCTTGCGGGTTTCGGTCAGGTCCAGGTACTGCATGCGGGCGGCGATCACCGAGAGCGCGATCACGCCGAGCGCGATGAGCAGCGTCAGCAGGTTGAGCTTGCGCCGGACGGAAAGATTGCGGAAGTAGTGTTGCCAGCGATGCAGGAGATTCATCGAGCAGGACCAGGTCGAAGCGGGCGGGCGGCGCCGTGCCGGTCAGCGGCGGGATACGCCGTGACAACCCCGTTATCGGCCGCGCGGGCGGGGGATTGAGGTGCGGTGTCCGAACGTATTCAGGTTTCCTTGCAGCGGCGGCTGCGGCGCTGCCTGCGGCAGGCTTTTGAAGCAACGGCAACGGCAACGGCAACGGCAACGGCAACGGCAGGTCATGGCGATGGGTAGCTACGGGTTGGCCGGGTCGGGGTGGGCAGGCAGGACACGCCGTGAACCCATCCATGGGGGCTCGATGGCGCCATCCATGGCGCCAACGGTCCTGCCTGCCCACCCCGACCCGGCCCGCCAGGGCTTCACTTCGGCGGACGGCAAGAGCATTGGGTTTCCAGGTGGAAAGAGGGGTCAGATCCGTTTTCCTGCGGAAAACGGATCTGACCCCGGAAGCAACGCGGATGTTGCTCTTGCTCTTCTTTCTTCAATCCGGGGTGGACGCGCACGGGAAGTGTCCGTGGCCGGGAGGGTGGGTTGCGCAGGGGCGTGAGCCGCATGGGGTCGAGGCATGCCTCGGGCGGGTTGGGCAGGACGCCCAACCCCGGTCTTGCCGTGTGCGCAGGACAGTGCACACGTGCAAGCGGCGACCGAGCTTACAGAGACGTACTTGCAGCGTCCCCTGCGCAACCCATCCTCCCGGCCCAAACGAAGGAAGTCCGCCGCTCTCAGCGACCACCCCGAGGGGCTTCGCCGTTGGCTGGATAATCAGATACCCCGTAAACAAAAACGCCCCAGCACAGGGCCAGGGCGTTCTCGTAACTCAGGTCAGGCAGGCATCAGAACTCCTGCCAGTCCCCGTCGGCCAGTTCGGTGGCCATCGGGCGACCACCCGCCGTGCGGCGGGCCGGCGGGGCAGCCGGGGCCGGGGCAGCCGGTGCAGCGGCGCGCGGCGCCGGGGCGGTGACGCGCGGGGCGGCGACGACCTCGGCTTCGTCCACCACGAAGATCGACACGGCCTCGCTGAGGTGGCCGGCCTGTTCTTCCATCGCACGTGCGGCGGCGGTGGCTTCTTCCACCAGCGCGGCGTTCTGCTGCGTGGTTTCGTCCATCTGCACCACGGTCTGGTTGACCTGCTCGATGCCGGCGCTCTGTTCCTGCGAGGCGGCGGAGATCTCGGCCATGATGTCGGTCACGCGCTGCACCGAGGCGACGATCTCGCCCATGGTCGCGCCGGCCTTGTGCACCAGCGCCGAGCCGTCGTTGACCTTGCCGACCGAGTCGTCGATCAGGCCCTTGATCTCCTTGGCGGCCGCGGCCGAGCGCTGGGCGAGGGTGCGCACTTCGCTGGCGACCACGGCAAAGCCGCGGCCCTGTTCGCCGGCACGCGCGGCTTCCACTGCGGCGTTCAGCGCCAGGATGTTGGTCTGGAAGGCAATGCCGTCGATGACCGAGATGATCTCGGCGATCTTCTTCGACGAGGCTTCGATGGCCGACATGGTGGTGACCACCTGGCCGACCACGTCACCGCCCTGCGAGGCGACACCGTGCGCGCCGATGGCGAGCTGGTTGGCCTGGCGTGCGTGCTCGGCGTTCTGGCGCACGGTGGAGGTCAGTTCCTCCATCGAGGCGGCGGTTTCTTCCAGGTTGGCGGCCTGCTGCTCAGTGCGGCGCGACAGGTCGCTGTTGCCGGAGGCGATTTCACCGGCAGCGGAGCTGATCGCGCGGCTGGACTGCTTGATGCGGGTGACGATCTCGCTCAGCTGCGCGGCGGTGGCGTTGGCGTCGTCGCGCATGCGGGCGAACACGCCCTGGTAATCGCCGTGCATGCGCACGGTCAGGTCGCCCTGCGACAGCGCGGCCAGCAGGCCGGAGATCTGCTCGATGCTGCCGGCGTTGGCGTCCAGCAGGCCGTTGATCTGCTGGGCCAGCTGCAGGAAGAAGCCTTCCTTGTCGCTGGCATCGATGCGGCCGGACAGGTCGCCAGCGGCGGCCTGGGCGATCACGCGGGCCACTTCGGCTTCGACCTGCGCTTCCTGGGTACGGTCGCGCCATTCCACCACGTAGCCGACGGTGTCGCCGCCTTCATTGCGGATGGTCGAGACCACCTGGGCGAACTGGGCATCGCCGTACTGCATCGGGCGACGGGCGACGCCGTGTGCCTTCAGGTTGCCCAGCAGGGTCTGGTCCATCTCGCCGCGGTGTTCGAGCACGGTGACCGGCTTGCCGATCAGCGAAGCCTGCGCATCGAAGTCCGGCAGGTCGCGGCGCAGTTCGTCCTGGTACTGGCTCAGGGTCTGCTGCAGGGCGCGGTTGCTGTAGACGATGGTGTTGCTGGTGTCGGTCAGGTAGACGCCGGTCGAGCTGTAGTCCAGCGCGGTACGGATGCGCAGGTTCTCGCGGGCGATGGCCTGGTCGGTCTCGATGCGCTCGCGCAGGTCGCGCTGCATGCGCTGCATGGCCTGCATCAGTTCGCCCACTTCATCCTGGCGGCTGACGTCGATGTGGCCATCGAGCTTGCCGCCGGCCACGTCGTTGGCCACCGAGACGGCGCCACGCACGCTGCCGACCAGGGCGCGGGCAAACAGCCACACCAGCACCAGGCCGAGCGCGGCGCCGCCCAGCAGGGCGATCACGGTCAGCACGGCCGAGGCGGAGTAGGTGGATGCGGCCTCTTCGCGCGAGGCGCGGGCGAGGCGGTTGTCTTCGGCGATCAGCGCCTCCAGCGCGGAGGCGGCCTTGCGGTGCTTGGTGCGGGTTTCGCCGACGAAGGTATCGATGGCGTCGTCCGGCAGGTCCAGTTCCAGCATCTCGGTAACGCTGTCATAGGATGCCAGGGCGTCCTTCCATTCCTTGGCGAAGGCGTCGAACAGCTTCTTCTGCTGCGGGTTGTCGACCAGCTTCGGATACTCCTTGATCGACTTGTCCATGCTGGCGCGCAGGTCGACGCCCTGCTTGCGCGCATCGGACTTGACGTCATCGCTGGCGCGGATCAGCTGCTGGTAGGCGGCATTGCGGTACTCGCCCAGCATGCCGCGCATCTCGCCGGCCATGCGGATGCTCTCCATGCGTGAACCGGCCAGCTCGGTGGTCACGTTGTTCAGCGAATGCAGGCCGCGATAGGCGACGATGCCCTGCAGCAGCATCACCAGCAGGAGGACGCCGAAGGTCAGCAGCAGTTTCGGCATCAGTTTCAGGTTGTTGATCCACGGCATGGGCGTTGCGAGCTCCTAAGGCAGACGCGCCCGGGCATCGGGCCCGGTTGCAGCAGAAACCACGCCAGGACCAGGCCCGGCGTGGTCCGACGAACGGCGGATTACTTGATGTTGGCCAGCTTCAGCCCGGCCGGCGAGCTGACTTCGATTTCCGCACGCGAGGCGTCGCGCTGGATCTTGCCGATCACGCACACGGTCTTGCCTTCCAGGGTTTCCAGCGGGAAGGAGAACTTGCCGCGGTTCTCGCCGGCGATACGCGCCGAGAAGGTGTGGCGCGGGAAGGCGCCGCCCATGTACAGGAAGGTCGGCTGGCCTTCGGAGCCTTCTGCGTAACGGGCCTTTTCGACCTTGCCACAGACCATGCCGTCCTTGCCGACCGAACGCGGCGCCATTTCCGGCGGGATCATGTCGGCCGACTGGGCGAAAGCGGAGGCGGCGGTGGTGGCCAGGACAGCGGCCGAGACGAACGCAAACAGGGACTTCATCGAGGGTATCTCCGGGGATGGTAACGATCGGGCCGGTCCTGCGCGCTCCTGCGCGACCGGCTTCTGTCCCCCTATCGGCACCGCCGAAGGGAACTGAAGGGTTTTGTGACTGGAACGTGAAGCAGTTCCGGTTGCTCAGGCAGCGACGTCTTCGGCGAGGTTGGCCTGGCCCATGTCGGCGCTGTCGAGCAGGGTCTCGATGTCCAGCAGGATCAGCATGCGATCGTCGTGGGTACCGATGCCGGAGATGAAGCGGGTGTCGACGGCGGCGCCGAATTCCGGGGTCGGGCGGATCTGCTCGGCCGACAGCGGGATCACGTCGGAGACGCTGTCGACGACGATGCCGACCACGCGGTCTTCCACGTTCAGCACGATCATCACGGTGAAGGCATCGTAGCGGGCGTTGTCCAGGCGCAGCTTCAGGCGCAGGTCGATGACCGGGACGATGGTGCCGCGCAGGTTGATCACGCCCTTGATGTAGTCCGGGGCGTCCGGCACGCGGGTGACGGCGTCGTAGCCGCGGATTTCCTGCACCTTGAGGATGTCCACGCCGTAGTGCTCATCACCAAGGGTGAAGCTGAGAAATTCGCCACCGGCGCTGGCGGCGGAGCTGGTCTTGTCGTTCATCGAGGGGTCCTGGTTCTGCCGGAAGTCCCGGTGTCAGGCTCGATATCGGCCCCGCCGGGGGGGACTTTAGGTGCCGGGCAGTGCCGTGGATGGGGTCAGATCCCTTTTCAGGGAAAAGGGATCTGACCCCGGCACGCGTTCCAGGGTTGCCGGCCGGCGGCCGGCACTACCGGTCGGACGGCCTCAGAGCTCGCCGTTGCGGCGGGCCTTGCGCTGGCGGTCGATGCGGAAGATGTAGCGCTGGATGGCGCTGTCGGCGCCGCGTGGCAGGCATTCAAAGCGCATTCCCACGCGCTTGACCTCGATGCCATTGGGCTGACGCTGCGGCAGCAGGTTGCAGACCACCAGTTCGATATCCAGGTCGGGGCCGTCCGGCAGCGACAGCCGCGCCGGATAGCGCTTCTGCAGACCAAAAACCGCGCAGTCATTGGGCACCACCACGGCCAGGCCGCCACCGCTGATGTCCACTACGCGCATCGACAGGGCTTCGGCGCGCGCTTCGCCAGGCGGCAGCAGCAGGTGGGGCGAGTCGGTGACCGGCGTCTCCAGCCGGTACAGCTCGCGGCGCTGCAGGTGCACCAGTTCGTCAGGCAGCGGCGCACGGAAGGCCACATGGCCGTCGTTGTCCACGCGCTGCAGTTCGTGCAGCCGGAACCGTACCAGCACGCGTTCGAGCTGGGCGAAGCACAGCAGGTGATCGGCCTGCTCGGCGGCGCGGTTGGAGGCTTCCTGTGGGCTGCCATCGAGCAGCAGGAAGTCCTCGTCTTCGTCGAGGTCGAGCAGGGCGGTCGGGAAGGAACGGTCGCGGCCGTCGATATGGGCGTTGATCAGCGATCGCTGGTCGATCAGCGAGCGCAGCAGCTGGCGCAGCTGGCGCGGGTTGCGGACCAGGAATCGTTCGTCCGCGGCATCAGCCGCGTGGACATCATGCACTGCAGTGTCGTTGCCGTCGGACATGGAATCTACGGTCAGGGGCGGGCGCCAGCACGCATTGGCGCGAGGCTCGATGGGGATATCGGCTCCTGCACCGGATTATGAAGTGGGATTTGCATCACTTTCCACGCGTAAGGGGTCAGATCCCTTTCCCACAGGAAAGGGATCTGACCCCGTGCTTCTGTCAGAATTCCTGCCAGTCGCCGTCCGTGGCCAGCGCCGGCTGGGCCGTTGCCGTGCGCAGCGCACGTGCCGGGGCCGGCTTTGCCGCAGGCGCGGCGGCTGCGACCTGTCGCGGTACCGGTGCGGCCAGCGGGCGTGCCGGGATGGCCATCGTGCCCTGCGATGCCAGCCGGAAGCGGGCCACGGCTTCACCCAGCTGCACGGCCTGGTCTTCCATCGCGCGTGCCGCAGCAGTGGCTTCTTCCACCAGCGCAGCATTCTGCTGGGTGGTTTCGTCCATCTGCACCACGGTCTGGTTGACCTGCTCGATGCCCGCCGACTGTTCCTGCGAGGCCGCGGAGATCTCGGCCATGATGTCGGTCACGCGCTGCACCGAGGCGACGATCTCGCCCATGGTGCTGCCGGCCTGGTGGACCAGGCTGGAGCCTTCGGCAACCTTGCCGACCGAGTCGTCGATCAGGCCCTTGATCTCCTTGGCGGCGGCGGCCGAGCGCTGGGCAAGGGTGCGCACTTCGCTGGCGACCACGGCGAAGCCGCGGCCCTGTTCGCCGGCACGGGCGGCTTCCACTGCGGCATTCAGCGCCAGGATGTTGGTCTGGAAGGCAATGCCGTCGATGACCGAGATGATCTCGGCGATCTTCTTCGACGAGGCTTCGATGGCCGACATGGTGGTGACCACCTGGCCGACCACGTCACCGCCCTGCGAGGCGACACCGTGCGCGCCGATGGCGAGCTGGTTGGCCTGGCGTGCGTGCTCGGCGTTCTGGCGCACGGTGGAGGTCAGTTCCTCCATCGAGGCGGCGGTTTCTTCCAGATTGGCGGCCTGCTGCTCGGTGCGGCGCGACAGGTCGCTGTTGCCGGAGGCGATCTCGCCGGCGGCCAGGGTGATGCTGGAGGCGCTGGCCTGGATCTGGCCGACGATCTGGGTCAGCTGTGCAACGGTGGTGTTGGCATCATCCCGCATGCGCGCGAACACGCCATTGAACTGGCCTTCCATGCGCGCGGTCAGGTCGCCGGCGGCGATCGACTGCAGCAGCTGCGAGAGCTGGCCGAGGTTGCCGTCGGCCACCTGCATCATGGTGTTGAGATGCTCGATCATCAGCTTGAAGTCATGCTGGAAACGCTGTGCGTCGCCACGCTGGCTGAAGTCACCGGCAGCGGCCGCCGCGGCCAGCTGCTGGATCTGCGAATTGATCGCCAGCAGGCTGGCCTTGGCCGCGTCCATCGATTCGTGCAGGATCGCGCGGCTGCCGGGCAGGCGGCGTGCATCCGGGGTGAGATTGCCGATGGCGTACTGGTTGAGCACGTCGATGGCATCGCGGATCGCATCCAGGTGCTCGAAGATCACCGTATTGATGCCGCCGGCCAGCTGGCCATAGACACCCGGGAAATCTTCCGGAATGCGATGGCTGATGTCCGGTCCCGCGTGCATCTGTGCCATCAGCTGGGTCTGCTCGCTGAAGCGGCGGAGCATTGCGGTCATCTCGGTCGTGGCGGCCAGCATCCTGCCGGCTTCGTCCTTGCTGGTGGCCTGGGTGCTGACGCTGAGGTCGCCGCGGGCAACCGCCTGGATGGCATGCACGGCCTTGCCCAGCGGGCCAGTAACGGCGCGCGAGATGACGATGGCCAGCGCGGCGGCCACCAGCGACAGCAGCACGATGCAGCCGATGATGGCGATCATGCTGGTGCGATGGGTGGCGTTGGCGTCGGCGATCTTGCCGTCCATCTGCCCGGCGATGTGGGTGCCCAGTGCCTTCATCGCAGCGAACAGGTCGCGGCGCGCCGGGCGTGACTGCTCATCGGAGATCTGCTGGGCCTGCGCGCCATCACCGGCGGCCACGGCGTCGCGCATCGCCTTGTTGGCGGCGAAGTAGCGATCCAGCTGGTTGCTGGCGGCGCGATACAGTTCGCGCTCCTTGTCCAGCGCCGGCAGCGCCGCGTACGCCGCCAGTTCGTCATGTACGGCCTTGGCGGTGTCGTCCATGCGCTTGTTGTAGTCGGCGACCTTCTCCGGCTGGTCGAGCATGCTCAGCTGGGCCAGTTCGTAGGTGCGGAACTCACCGAGCTGCGAGCGCGCCTCGCCCAGGTGCTGGACCGAGGGGATATCGTTGCCGGCCATCTCGCGCAGCTGCGCGTTGGCTTCGCTCAGTCGCAGCAGGGCGAACGCGCCGAGGACCAGGGTCATCAGGGTGGTAAGGGTGAACCCCACGGCCAGCTTGCGGGCGATGGGCAGATCTTGGAACCACTTCATGCAGGGTGCTCCAGGTGGGCAGAGTGCCGGCGTCTGTGCGCCGGTTTGGGGGTGGTTGCAGAGCGAACGGTGGTGCCCGGTGGGGTTCGGTGACGGCCGTCAAAGCGAAATAGCGGCGCAGTCCGGATGGACTTTATGGACGCATGTCACATTCGGTGGCGTAGGGATGACGGCGCGGAAGTGGCGCAGCGGCGGGGCTTTCGCTTGCATGGCGTAGTTGCATGCGAAAGCACGGCGCCGACGGAGTTCACGGAAGAGGTGGGGTCAGATCCCTTTCCGCAGGAAAGGGATCTGACCCCACCGCCGGGGAGCGCGCAAACAAAAACCGCCGCCCCGAAGGGCGGCGGTCCAGTACACGCATGCAGTGTGGATCAGGCGGCCTGCGGCATCCGCAGTGAACGCACCAGCCCGCCGATGTCGACGATCAATGCGACGCGGCCGTCGCCGAGAATGGTCGCACCGGACACCCCGCCGATGCGGCGGTAGTTGTTCTCGATGTTCTTCACCACCACCTGCTGCTGGCCGACCAGTTCGTCCACTTCCAGGGCGATCTTCTGGCCATCGCCTTCGACCACCACCACCAGCGATTCGCTGCCGGGTGCACGGTTGCCGTAGCCGTAGTACTCGCTCAGCGACAGGATCGGCAGGTACTCACCGCGCACGCGCAGCACGCGGCCTTCGCCGGCCATGCTGCGGATGTCCTCGGCTTGCGGCTGCAACGCCTCAAGCACATAGGCCAACGGCAGGATCAGGGTCTCACCGGCTACCGCCACGGTCATGCCATCGAGGATGGCCAGGGTGAGCGGCAGGCGGATCAGCGTGCGGGTGCCAGCGCCGAGGCTGCTTTCAATCTGCACCTCGCCCCCCAGCGCCTGGATGTTGCGGCGGACCACGTCCATGCCGACGCCACGACCGGACAGGTCAGTGACCGCATCGGCCGTGGAAAAGCCGGGCTGGAAGATCAGGTCCCAGACCTGCGAATCGGTCGGGTTGTCCGGCACCGCCAGGCCGCGCTCGCTGGCCTTGGCCAGGATCTTGGCGCGGTCCAGGCCGCGACCGTCGTCGCTGACTTCGATGACGATGTGGCCGCCCTGGTGCGAGGCCGCCAGGGTGATCGTGCCGGTTTCGTCCTTGCCTGCACCGCGGCGCACGTCGGGCATTTCCAGGCCGTGGTCGATCGAGTTGCGCACCAGATGCACCAGCGGATCGGCGATCTTCTCGATCAGGCCCTTGTCCAGCTCGGTACCTTCGCCGACGGTGCGCAGCCGCACCTGCTTGCCGAGGCGGCTGGACAGGTCGCGGACCAGGCGCGGGAAGCGACGGAACACCGCATCGACCGGCAGCATGCGCACGCCGATCACCGCTTCCTGCAGGTCGCGGGTGTTGCGTTCAAGCTGGTCCAGGCCAGCGAACAGGCTCTCGGCGTGGACCGGGTCCAGCGCATGCGAGACCTGCTTGAGCATGGCCTGGGTGATGACCAGTTCGCCGACCAGGTTGATCAGCGCGTCGACCTTGTCGACGCTGACGCGGATGGAGGTTTCCGCTTCCTGGCTGGCGCCACCGCTGGCGGCAGGCGCGGCGGGTGCCGACGGCGACGCTGCCGCCGGAGCGGGAGCAGCCGCGGCCGGCGCCTGGGTGGCCAGGCTCGGCGGTGCGGCCGGACGGATGTCCAGCTCGCAGTCGTCCAGTACCCACGCGAAGGTGTCTTCGATCTTGCTGCGCGGCACCTTGCCGACCAGACCCAGGTCCCACGCCAGGTGGGCTTCGAGCGGATCGAGCTGCGCGAAGCCCGGCAGGCGGTCCATGCGCGCGGCGACCTGCAGCGAACCGAGGTGTTCCAGTTCGCGGATGATGCGCAGCGGGTCGTTGCCGCTCATGAACAGCGACGGCGCCGGGGTGAAGCCGATCTGCCAGGCTTCCGGCGTATCGTCCACCTTGGCTGCGGCGGCCGCCGGGGCGCTCGCTGCGGCCTGGCCGGACAGAACCGCTTCCAGGCGTGCCTTCACCGCAGCGACGGCAGCCGGATCGGCAGCCTGGCCATGTTCGGCTTCGCGCAGCAGGGCGCGCAGCACGTCCACCGAAGACAGCATGGCGTCGACGGCGTGGCCTTCCAGTGCCCGCTTGCCGGCGCGCAGCTCATCGAGCAGCGTTTCCAGCACGTGGGTCAGGCCGGCGATCGCGTCGAAGCCGAAGGTGCCGGCGCCGCCCTTGATCGAATGGGCAGCGCGGAACACCGAATTGATGATCTCCGCGTCCTGCTGCCCCGATTCCAGGGCCAGCAGGCCAGCCTCCATCGCGTCGAGGCCTTCGCGGCTCTCCTCGAAGAAGGTGGCGTGGAAGCGTTGCAGGTCCATGCTCATGGCAGTGGTGGTCCGGAAGCGAAGAGGGGGAGCGGTGCCGGGCGATCAGCCCAGCACTTTCTGCACGGTGGCGACCAGCTGTTCGGGATTGAACGGCTTGACCAGCCAACCCGTGGCGCCAGCGGCCTTGCCTTCGGACTTCTTGTCGGCGGCAGATTCGGTGGTCAGCATCAGCAGCGGGGTGAACTTGTAGTCCGGCAGCTGGCGCAGTTCGCGGATCAGCGCGATGCCATCCATGTTCGGCATGTTGACGTCGGTAACCACCGCATTGAAGCGCTGGCCCTTGGCGCGACCGAGCGCGACCGCGCCGTCTTCAGCTTCTTCGACGGCAAAACCGGCCGAGGTGAGGGCGAAGGACACCATCTGGCGCATCGACGCCGAATCGTCCACCACCAAGATACGTGCGCTCATGCAGCGTTCTCCACAGATTTCAGGTTGTCATGGGTTACGTCCAGGCCGAGGGCCTGGGTGACGCCCAGCAGGCGCGCGGCGTCACGGAAGGTTGCAGTGCAACCGTGGAAGCCGGTGCCCAGGCCTGCCTCGCGGCGGGCCTGCACGAACGCACACAGCACCTGCACGGCGGCCGTGTGGATGCGGGCGACCTGGCTGGCATCCAGGGTCAGCTCGCCTGCCTGCTCCACCAGGGGGGCAAGGCGGTTCTTGAGCTCGGTAGTGCTCTCGATGCCGAGATCCCCACCCAGTTCGACAGTGCTCATCGTTGCTCCGGACAAACGGTTCCGTGATCCATAACGGCACCCCGGTGGGGTTCTTTAGAAGAATCGACGTGGTGCGTCGATGCGGTCGCTGTTGAAAAGGGGACGGAGGGGATTAAGTCGCAAGCGACCTGGCTCTGCCGCAGCCCCCTCGGCAACGTCGACCGCGCAGTGGGGATGTAAGGTGTTGATCCAACGGATCAACCCCTTGCGTCCCCGACAGGCACCGCTTCGGCGCCAAGCGCCGAGCCACTTGCGACTTAATCCCCTCCGTCCCCTTTTTGGGGGTCAGCTCAACAGCCGTGTGGCGTCGAGCAGGATCATCGGGCGCTGGCTGACGCGGGCCACGCCGCGGAACAGGTCGTTGGAAATCTGGCAGATGCGTGCGGTATCGGGAGGTTCGATCTGTGAATCGGTGAGGTTGGCGACATCTTCCACCGCCGACACGCGCAGGCCGATGGTCTCGCCGTCTTCTTCCAGCACCACGATGCGGGTCTGGGCGTCGTCCTCGGCGGCAGCCGCGCCCAGGTGCAGGCCCAGATCCATCACCGGAACCACCTGGCCGCGCAGGTTCATGATGCCCAGCATGGCGGCAGCGGTGCCGCGCAACGGCAGCAGCGGCACCGGCAGCACGACCTCCTGGACCTTCAGCAGTTCCAGCGCATAGGCCTGGGTGCCGCAGCGCAGGCGCAGCCAGCGCGAGGTGCGTTCACCGGCGCGACGGTTCTGCGGATGCGGGCTGCGGGCCGGTTGGTGGGCCTGCGCCTGCAGCTCCTGCCAGGTGCCGGGGCGGTTGCCTGCGGGTGCATCGACGGCGACGCGCGGCGGCGGCGTAGCGGCGCGTGCGGCCGGGGCCGGTGCAGGGCGTGCCGCCGGGGGGGCCACCGGCGCTGCGACCACGGCGGGCGGCGGCGCAGGCACGTCTTCGCCACCAGCGGCTGCCTCGAAGGCGGCCTGCAGGCCGGGGCTGTCGGTGTGGGCGAGACGATGGCTGTCCGCCGGGTCGGTCTCGTAGATCACTTCGTCCGGCAGATCGTCCCAGGTGGGTTCCGGGCCGGTGTTCGCAGCGGCCGCAGCGGGTGCCGGCGCGGTTTCGTGGATGACCTCGTCGGGCAGGTCATCCCAGGTCGGCTCGCGTTCGGTGGACGAGGCGCTGGCCGGCGCGGCGGCGGCCTCGAAGGCGGCCTCCAGTGCAGACTCATCCTCGGCCGGGGCCGCGACGACGGCATCCGTTTCGTAGACCACTTCAGCGGGCAGGTCGTCCCACGTGGGTTCGCGTTCGGCATCGATCACGCTGACGGGCGCGGACGCAGCATCGAAAGCGGCTTCCAGTGCGGCATTGTCCACGGCAGGGGCAGCGGCAACGCTCTCGGTTTCGGTTTCGTAGATCACCTCGGCCGGCAGGTCATCCCAGGTGGGTTCGCGTTCGGCGGCGGCTTCGGTGGCCGTGGCCGGGGCGGTGCTGATCGGCGCGGGGAGGGGAGCGGCGGCCGGGGCGATCGCCTCGCCCAGCAGTTCGTCCAGGTAGTCGTCGAGGATGCCGGTGCTGTTCATGCGGCCTGCTCCAGGGCGCGGGCATCCTCGCCGAGGATCCAGTTCAAGGCGCGCCGGTAGGCAGCCAGGCCACGCCCCGGGTAGTCTTCGCCGACGCTCGGCAGGGTCAGCCCGGCGGCGTTGCTGATGCGGGTGTCGATCGGAATCGCATCTTCCCAGACGCGGCTGCCATGGCGGTCCTGCATGGTGCGCAGCGACTCGTTGCCGGCGCGGGTGCGGCGGTCGAACAGGGTTGGCAGGATCGAGATCGGCAGCGGCCGGCGGCGCGAACGCTCGACCATCTCGCCGGTGCGGACCATGCCATCCAGGCCGTGCAGGGCCAGTGGCTCGGCCTGGGTCGGAATGATGAGACGGTCCGCTGCGGCCAGTGCGTTGATCATCAGCAGGCCGAGCGTCGGTGCGCAGTCCAGCAGGATGTAGTCGTGCTGGCCCTGGTGGCGCGCCAGCGCGTTCTGCAGGGCCAGGCCGAGGCCGGGTTGGTTGGCGCTACGGCGTTCCAGCGTGGCCAGCGCGGACTGCGCGCAGACGTAGTCCAGGCCCTGGATGTTGCTGGCATGGCACAGGCCGGACAGGTCCGCCGGCGGTGCGCCGAACAGCTCCAGCACGCCGGCCGGCGGCGGGTCCACCGGCACCCCGAAGGCGCGGCTGAGCGAAGCATGCGGATCGAGGTCGATCAGCAGCACGCGATGGCCGAGCGCGGCCAGGCCGCGGCCGAGGGCGAGGGTGGTGGTGGTCTTGCCGACTCCGCCCTTCTGGTTGGCGACTGCCCAGATGCGCATCGGATTACTCCTTCATTGCCGGGGGAACGGCGGCGCCGACGCGGCTGCCAGCCGGCACCGGTGGCAACGTCACCGGTGCGATGGGGGAGGTGGGTGCGCTGGCCGGCGTTGCGGCGGCCTGTTCGGTGACGGTGCTGCCGGTGGCGCCGGTGGCTGCGTTCAGGCGCTGGCCGAGCGGGTCCACCGAATGCGAGGTGTCGGCCAGGATGATGACCATCACCCGGCGGTTGCGGTTGCGGCCCTGTGCGCTGTCGTTCTCTTCGCGCGGGCGGAACTGGCCATAGCCGACCATCGCCAGCCGCGACGGCTGCACACCCTGGTCGGCGAACAGATGCACCACGCTGGCGGCGCGTCCGGCCGACAGCTCCCAGTTCGACGGGAAGGTGGCGGTGGCGATCGGCACGTTGTCGGTGTGGCCTTCCACGCGCACGCTGTTGGGCACGTCGCGCAGCACCTCGGCCAGGCTGGCCAGGGTCTGCCGCGCATGTACGTCCAGTGCGGCCGAGCCGGTGGGGAACAGGATGTCGCTGTTGATCTCGACCTCGATCCACAGTTCCGTGCGGCGCACGCTGATCATGCCGCGGTCGATCAGCGGCGCCAGTGCGGCGGTGAGGCGGTCGGCAATCGTGTTGAGCTGGCGCTCGGCACGGGCGATCTGCTCCTGGTTGTGCACCGACACCGGCATGCGCATCTGCGAGGCCATCGACGGCAGCAGCGTCGGGTCGTGCGAGGGCGCCGGCGCGGACGGTCCGATCTTGGTGCCGGACTTGATCACCGACGGGCTGTCCCAGCCGCCACCCTGCACCTGCTTGTTGCCCACCTGCACCGGATTGATCGTGCGCGGCGCGCCACCGAAGGCATCGGTGAGCGCGTCGGCCATGATCCGGTACTTGCCCTCGTTCACCGACGAGATCGCGTACATGACCACGAAGAAGGCGAGCAGCAGCGTCATCAGGTCGGCATAGGGGATCGCCCATGCTTCGTGGTTGGCGTGCTCTTCGTGGTGCTTGCGGCGGGCCATGTCAGTGCAGGAAGCCGGAGAGGTTGGTTTCGATGTTGCGCGGGTTCTCGCCCTGGGCGATCGAGATCAGACCTTCGATGACCATTTCGCGGTCGCGCGTGTTGTGCGAGATCACGCTCTTGAGCTTGGCGGCGATCGGCAGGAACAGCAGGTTGGCCGAGGCGATGCCGTAGATCGTGGCGGTGAACGCCGCAGCGATGCCGTGGCCGAGCTTGCTCGGGTCGGCCAGGTTCTTCATCACCGCGATCAGGCCCAGCACGGCGCCGATGATGCCGAGCGTCGGTGCGTAGATGCCCATCGCTTCGAACACCTTGGCGCCGGCCTGGTCCTGGTGTTCCTGGCTGCCCAGTTCGATTTCCAGCATGTGCCGCATCGATTCGGGCTCGACACCGTCCACCAGCAACTGCAGGCCCTTGCGCAGGAACGGGTCCTGCTGCGCTTCCACCTGCGATTCCAGGCCGAGCAGGCCCTGGCGGCGGGCGATGTTGCTCCACTCGACGATCTGCTGGATCAGTTCGCGGCGATCGCTGTGCGGCGGGCGCACGACCCAGCGCACGATCTTGAACGCATGCTTGAACACCGCCGGCGAGGTGTGCAGCAGGATCGCGGCAACGGTGCCGACGATGACGATCACGAACGCCGCAGGCGACCACAACGACGCCAGGCCGGCGCCCTTGAGGATGCTGCCACCGACCAGCGAGGCCAGGGCGAGAAAGAGTCCAATGAGGCTGAGTCTATCCATGGATCCGGTATCGGCTTGTATGAATGGGACTTGAGACACCGGTACGGGCTACTGGTGCGACTTCACGGTTTTACGGGTTCAGCAAGCGGGTCAGTCGTGCGGGCTGCGCAGGCCATCCACATCCAGGATCAGCGCCATGCGACCATCGCCGATCAAGGTTGCACCGGCGTAACCGCGCAGGCCGCGCAGGGCCTTCGGCAGTGGCTTGATGACCACTTCCTCGCGCCCACGGACCTGGTCCACGACCAGGCCGAAGCGCGCTTCGCCGGCCTGCAGCACCACGATGGTCAGCAGGGTCGATGCGGCCGGCGTCACATCCAGCCACTGCCGCAGATCGACCAGCGGCAGCGTGTGCGAACGGCGGTCGAGCACGGCACGGCCATCGAACCAGCCCAGCGAGGTGCGCGGCGCGTGCAGTACCTCCATCACGCGCGCCAGCGGCAGCGCATAGACGTCCTCGCCGGCCTGCACCAGCAGGGTCGGCAGGATCGCCAGGGTCAGCGGCACGCGGATCAGGAAGCGGCTGCCGCGGCCCAGCTCCGACTGGATCTGGATCTGCCCGCTGAGTTCGCGGATGCGCGACTGCACCACGTCCATGCCGACGCCGCGCCCGGAAATATCCGTGACCTGCTGCTTGGTCGAGAAGCCGGGCAGGAACACCAGGTGCAGGCACTCCTCGCTGCTCAGGCGGGCGGCGGCTTCCGGATCGATCAGGCCCTTCTCGCGTGCCTTCGCGCGCAGCTTTTCCGGATCGATGCCGGCGCCATCGTCCTGCACCTCGATGCTGACGTAGTCACCTTCCTGCTGCGCCGACAACCGCACATGGCCCATCCGCGGCTTGCCCTGCGCTTCGCGCAGGTCGGGCATTTCCACGCCATGGTCAATGGCGTTGCGGACCAGGTGCACCAGCGGGTCGGCCAGCGCTTCGACCAGGTTGCGGTCGAGCTCGGTCTCGGCGCCGATCAGCTCCAGGTCCACTTCCTTCTTCAGCGAGCGGGCGACGTCGCGGGCGACCTTGGGGAAGCGCGAGAATACCTTGCCCACCGGCTGCATGCGGGTGCGCATCACCGCCGACTGCAGGCGCGCGGTGGCGATGTCCAGGGTGGACACGGCGCGGTCCAGCTCCTCGTCGCGCAGGCGCGCACGCAGGGTCTTGAGCCGGTTGCGCGACAGCACCAGTTCGCCGATCAGGTTGACGATCGCATCCAGGCGCTTGGTGTCCACGCGCACGGTGTGTTCGGCTTCGGCCAGCGGCTTGGCGGCCGGCTTGGCCACCGGTGCCGGTGCGGCGGCCGGGCGCGGGGCGGCGATCGGTGCCGGCGCCACCGCAGCCGCGGGCCTGGCGCCGGGTGCGGCGCCACCGTGCAGCTGGTCGAGCAGGGCTTCGAACTCATCTTCGCTGATCAGGCCGTCGTCGGCCTTCTTTGCCGGCGCCACCGCAGTCGGTGCGTTGCCACCGTGCAGCTGGTCGAGCAGCGCCTCGAACTCGTCGTCGGTGATCAGGTCGCCGGCACCGGCCGCCGGTGCGGCGGCAGCGGCGGCAGGTGCTGCTGCACCGCCATGCACGTCGAACTGGGCGATCAGGTCCGGCGGTGCATAGCCCGGCTCGGTGCCGGAAGACACGGCATCGAGCATCGACTGCAGGTAGTCCAGCGATTGCTGGGCGGCGTCGAAGTGATGGGCCTGCAGCACGGCCTGGCCGGCACGTGCAGCGCCCAGTGCCTCTTCAGCGGCGTGGCACAGCTCGACCATGGCGGTGACACCGAGGAAACCCGCGCCGCCCTTGAGCGTGTGGTAGCCCCGGAACACCGCGTTGAGCTGTTCGGTGTCCTGCGGTGCCTGCTCCAGCGACACCAGCTGTTCGCCGAGGCGATCCAGGATTTCCTGTGCCTCGATGATGAAATCGGCAGTGATGTCGTCGGATACCGCGCTCATGCTTACAGCCCCAGATCCGACAACAGGTCGTCGGCGTCGTTCTGCGAGACCGCGTGGCGGTCCAGTCCCTTCAGTGCCGGCCCGGCCAGTTCCGGGTCGGTGCGATGCTGTTCCGGCGGCAGGCCGAGCGCGCCGAAGCCTTCATGCACGCGGCGGACGATGCCGACCACGCGACGGATGATCTGCCCGGTCAGGTCCTGGTAGCTCTGGGTCAGGGCGATCTCGGTCAGGTTGTGGCGGATGCGCTCGAGCTGCGCGTCCTGGCCTGGCTGCAGGCCTTCGGCGCGCAGCTGCTCGGTCAGGCTGCGGCATTCCTCGGCCAGGTCCAGGGTGCGGTGGGTGGCCTGTTCGGTCATCGCCACCACGTGGTCCAGGCGTGCGCACGCATCGTCCAGTTCGCCGGCCTCGCTGGGCACGGTCGGCAGTTCGCCCAGGGCCTGCCCCAGCTCTCGGGCCAGCCGCGAGAGGCCGCTCATCATCGGCTGCGTGCGCAGCGCGACCAGTCCGTCGATGCGTTGCCGCCAGGCGGCTTCGTCACCGGACTCCAGGGCATCCAGGGCTTCCTGCAGGCGCAGGGCGAGGGCGTTCTTGTCGACCGTGGTATCCATCAGGCGCTGGCCGCCAGGCGTTCGAAGATCTTGCCCAGCTTCTCTTCCAGCGTCTGCGCGGTGAACGGCTTGATGATGTAGCCGTTCACGCCGTTCTGGGCCGCTTCGATGATCTGCTCGCGCTTGGCTTCGGCGGTGACCATCAGCACCGGCAGGGTCTTCAGCTTGGCGTCGGCACGGATCGCCTTGAGCAGTTCGATGCCGGTCATCACCGGCATGTTCCAGTCGGTGACGACGAAATCGAAGGGCTGGCTCTGCAGCAGCGACAGCGCGGCATGCCCGTCCTCGGCTTCGGCGGTGTTGGTGAAGCCCAGATCGCCCAGCAGGTTCTTGACGATTCGACGCATGGTCGAGAAGTCGTCGACGATGAGGATGCGCATGTTCTTGTTCAAAGCAGAGTTCCTTTGTTGTTCATTCCGGGCGGCCGGGGGCAGTCGCCTCGGGGATGTTCATTCTTCCAGGCCGGCGTCGACGGCCTCGAAAATCTTCAGGCGGCCGCGCAGGCGCAGCACGGCCTGGCCATGGATCTGGCAGACCCGCGACTCGCTCACGCCGAGCACCGCGCCGATCTCCTTCAGGTTCAGCTCCTGCTCGTAGTACAGCGAGAGCACCAGCTGTTCGCGCTCGGGCAGGTGGCCGATGGCCTTGCCCAGCTCACGGCCGAACTCGCCGCGCTCCAGCACCTGTTGTGGAGTCGGGCCGCCCTGGGCGACGGTATCCAGTTCGCCCTGGTCTTCGATGCGCGACTCCAGGCTCAGCACCTGGCCACGTGCGGCGTCTTCCATCAGGCGCAGGTATTCCGGCAGCGGCATCTCCATCGCGGCGGCCACTTCGGTGGCGCTGGCGGCACGGCCCGTGCTCTGTTCCAGGCGGCGGATGGTGGCGGCGGCGTCGCGTGCACGGCGGTGCACCGAGCGCGGCACCCAGTCGCCACGGCGGATCTCGTCGATCATCGAGCCGCGGATGCGGATCGAGGCATAGGTCTCGAACGAGGCGCCCTGGTCGGCGTCGTAGCTGCGCGAGGCTTCGATCAGGCCCATCATGCCGGCCTGGATCAGATCATCGACTTCGACGCTGGCCGGCAGGCGCGCGGCCAGGTGGTGGGCGATGCGTCGCACCAGGTCCGAATGCTGGGCGATGACCTCGTTGGCCGCCGAGCGCTGGACTTCCCTGTACTGGTGGGCTGCGCCTTTCATGCGGCCACCCCACGCTGCTTGAGGATGCGTTCGAGGAAGAACTCGACGCCACCGCGCGGTTCGGTCGGTGCCTGCCAGCGCGCGGTGCGGCGTGCGATCTCGGTGATCGCCAGCGCCGACGGGCTGGACGGATAGGCCTTCACCACCGGCTGCTGGCGCTGCACCGACAGGCGCAGCCAGTCATCCTGCGGCACGCAGCCCAGGTAGTTCAGCGAGACATCGGCGAGGAACTTCTCGCAGACGCGGGTCAGCTTCTCGTACAGCACGCGGCCCTCGTTCGGGTCGCGCACCATGTTGGCCACCACCTGGATGCGGTCCACGCCGCGCTCGCGCGACAGCACCTTGATCAGTGCGTAGGCGTCGGTGATCGAGGCTGGTTCGTCACAGACCACCACCACGGTGTCCTGCGCGGCCTGGCAGAAGGTCAGCACGCCGTCGGTGATGCCGGCGGCGGTATCGACCACCATGATGTCCAGCTCGCGTTCCAGTTCGGAGAACACGTTGACCAGGCCGACATGCTCGGCCGGGGCAAGCTCGGCCATGTGCCGGCGGCCGGAAGCGGCCGGGACCACCAGCACGCCGTTCGGGCCTTCGACGATGACGTCGTCCAGCGAGCAGCGGCCGGCCACCAGGTCGGCCAGCGTAAAGGTGGGGTTCAAGCCCAGGATCACGTCGATGTTGGCCAGGCCCAGGTCGGCGTCCAGCAGCAGCGTGCGCTTGCCCATGCCGGCCAGCGCCACCGCCAGGTTGGCGGACACATTCGTCTTGCCCACGCCGCCCTTGCCGCCGGTCACCGCGATGGTGCGCACAGGGCCGAGCGGCTCGCTGCGGGTGGCCGACAGCGGGAAGGTCTTGGTCAGCTTGGCGTACTCACGCGACGGCATGGTTCAACTCCGGGTTGCAGGGCATATCGGCCGCTCGGCGCAAATCTTCAAGGCGAAGTACAAGATTGGCTGCACTGGCCCGGTGCAGGTCCTCCGGGACGTCCTGGCCATCGGTCACCCAGGTGATCGGCAGGGCGTGGTCCACGGCCACCGACAGGGCGTTGCCGAAGCGGCCGGTCTCGTCCAGCTTGCTCAGCACCAGGCCCTGCAGGTTGGCCGCACCGAAGCGGCGCACCACCTCGTCCATGTCGCCGAAGCTGGTGTTGGCCGGCAGCACCAGCAGGGTGCGCACCTGGCGCGCGGCGCGCAGCCACTGCAGCTGGGCGGCCAGGGCACGGTCGCGCGGGCCCAGGCCGGCGGTATCGATCAGCACCAGCTTGTAGTCCTTCAAGCGTTCCAGCAGCTGGTCCAGGTCGGTGCCGCTGTTGGCCTCGTGCACGGCGATGCCGAGCTGGCGGCCGTAGCCATACAGCTGTTCACGGGCGCCGATGCGGGTGGTGTCGGTGGTGACCAGGGCGACGTCACGCGGGGCGTGCTTCTCGGCGAAGCGCGAGGCCAGCTTGGCGATGGTGGTGGTCTTGCCGGCGCCGGTCGGGCCGACCAGCGCGATCACGCCGCCTTCCTCCAGCGGGTCGACCGGGGCGATCGGCAGCTTGCGCGAGATCAGCCCCAGCATCAGGCCGCGGCCACGATGGGCTTCGGTTTCCAGCGGGATCTGCATGGCCACGTCGCGGGCCAGCCCGGCGTCGAAACCGTACTCGTCCATCAGGTCCAGCGCGGTGGCGCGCACCGGGCTGCCACGCAGGCGCTCGTCGGTGAAGCGGTTCATCTCGCGCTCGATCACCTGGCGCATGCCGGCCACTTCCTGGCGCAGCTGGCGGATCTCGGCGTCGTCCTGGGCAACCACGGTCAGCGTCGGTGCCGGGGCCAGCATGGGGGCCGGGCTGGCTTCGATAGCGGCTTCGACCGCTGCCGGTTCGCTGGCGGCGATCCCGGGCTGCGCGTCGATCACGGCAGCGGTCGGCAGCGGCGGCGGCTGCACGGCCGGGGCCACGCTTTCGTGATGCGCCTCGTGCGGCGGGTCGATCTGGAAGCGCGCGCGGTTGGCCGGCACGGTGGCGGCCGGTGCAACGATGGCCTCGGCGAACGGGGCGAAGATCTGGTCCGGCGGTGCCGGTTCGTTGACGGCGGCGCGGGCCAGGGTGGCGGCGAAGCCGGTGCTGCCCCGGGTCGGCACGATCTCGTCGGCGCTGTCCAGGGTGCGGCCGGTGGCACCGACGGCGGCGCGGGCGAGGGCGGCCACTGCCGAGGTGGTGGCCGCGACCGGTTCCGGCGCCGGGGTGCTGCTGCGGCGGCGGGTGACGGCGGCGATCACCGCGTCGGCGGCGGTGCGCGGCTTGGGTGCCGGCGGCGGTGCGACGTCACGGCGCGAGGCTTCCAGTGCACGCTGCACGGCGCTCTCGTCGTAGTTGGCGGCGGCGACGATCTCGATGCCTTCCTCGATCCGGCGGTTGGACAGGATCACGGCGTCAGGACCATGTTCCTTGCGCACCAGGTTCATGGCCGAGCGCATGTCGGCGGCGACGAATCGTTTGATTTTCATGCTGTGGTCACGGGGCGAAGACGGCGGGGTGGCGGTCGGAGAACTCGGGTGGTCGGTGGTCTGCACGGTGCGGGTTCCCCTTGGTATCTGTCTGTTGCGTTGGTTCGAAAGTGGTGTCTGTTTTCTGGCGCATCGCAGGGCGGCGTCAGCTGATCGTTCCGACCAGCTTCAGGCGCTTGTCCTCCGGCACCTCGCTGTAGGCCAGGACCGACAGCGACGGAACGCTGTGGCGGACCAGGCGGGCCAGCGCGGCGCGCACCGGGCCAGGTACCAGCACGACCGCGGGCTCGTTGCGGGCTTCCTGCTTGCTGACACATTCGGCCAGGCTCTGGTGCAGTCGCTCAGCGAGTCCGGGTTCCAGCGCGGCGCCGTTGCCCTGCGTGGACTCCTGCAAGACACGTTCCAATTGCGGGTTGAGGGTGAATACCGGCAGCTCCGCCGACATTCCGGCGATCTCCTGCACGATGAAGCGGCCCAGTGCGGTGCGAACAGCGGCGGTCAGCACGGCCGGGTCCTGGCTGCTGGGCGCATGTTCGACCAGTGCCTCGGCGATCTTGCGCAGCTGGCGGATCGGAATGCGCTCGACCAGCAGGTTCTGCAGCACGCGCACCACCGCCGACAGCGGCAACGCCTTCGGCGTCAGATCTTCGACGAGCTTGGGCGCGCTCTTGGCAAGGTTGGCCAGCAGGTGCTGCACTTCTTCGTGGCCGAGCAGTTCCGGCGCGTGCTCACGGATCAGGTGCGACAGATGGGTGGCGACCACGGTGGCCGGATCGACCACGGTGTAGCCCAGCGTTTCGGCCTGGGCGCGCTGGTGCGGCTGGATCCAGGTGGCGTCCAGGCCGAACGCGGGGTCCTTGCCGGCGATGCCTTCCAGCGCGCCGAGCGCGCTGCCCGGGTCCAGCGCCAGCTCGCGGTCGGGGTGGATCTCGGCGGTGGCCACCGGCACGCCGTGCACCAGCACGCGGTAGCCGTTGGCCGGCAGTTCCAGGTTGTCGCGGATGTGCACCGACGGGATCAGGAAGCCGACATCCTGGGTCAGCTTGCGGCGCACGCCCTTGATGCGCGCCATCAGTTCGCCGCCCTGGTTGCTGTCCACCAGCGGGATCAGCCGGTAGCCGACCTCCAGGCCCAGCGGATCGACCGGGCGCAGTTCGTCCCAGCTCAGTTCGGCAGTCGGTGCCGGTGCGGCCGGGCGGCCGAGTGCGTTGAGTGCGGCGGCATCGGTGCCACCGCCTGCCGCATCGGCAGCCGGCGCCTTGCCCTTGCGGTACAGCTTCCAGGCGATGAAGCCGAGGATCGCGGCCAGCGTCAGGAAAGCGACGTTGGGCATGCCCGGCACCAGGCCGACCACGCCGATGATGCCGGCGGTGATCGCCAGCGCACGGTACTGGCCGAACACCTGGCCGGTCATGGCCTGGGCCATGTCCTGCGAGCGCGAGGCGCGGGTAACCAGCATGGCCACGGCGCTGGAGACCAGCAGGGCCGGCAGCTGCGCTACCAGGCCGTCACCGATCGACAGCAGGGTGTAGGTGGCGGCGGCTTCGCCGAACGGCATGCCATGCTGCAGCACGCCCACGGCCAGGCCGCCGAGCATGTTGATGAACAGGATCAGGATGCCGGCAATGGCATCGCCGCGGATGAACTTGCTGGCGCCGTCCATCGCACCGTAGAAGTCGGCTTCCTCACGCACTTCCTCGCGGCGCAGCTTGGCTTCTTCACGCGTCAGCAAACCGGCGTTGAGGTCGGCGTCGATCGCCATCTGCTTGCCGGGCATCGCGTCCAGGATGAAGCGCGCGGTCACTTCCGAAACGCGGCCGGCACCCTTGGTAATGACCACGAAATTGATGATGGTCAGGATCGCGAACACCACGATGCCGACCGCGTAGTTGCCGCCGATCACGAATTCGCCGAAGGCGGCGATGACCTTGCCCGCGGCATCGTGGCCGTTCTGGCCGTTCAGCAGGATCACGCGGGTGGAGGCCACGTTCAGCGCCAGCCGCAGCATGGTGGTGATCAGCAGCACGATCGGGAAGATGGTGAAGTCCAGCGGGCGCTTCACGTAGACCACCGCCAGCAGCACCATCAGCGAGATGGCGATGTTGAAGGTGAACAGCGCATCGAGCACCGGCGCGGCCAGCGGCACCACGACCATGGCCAGCAGGGCCAGCACGATCAGCGGCGCGCCAAGGCCCTGGCGGATCATTTCCAGGGCGCGGCGGGTGTTGAAACCGGCGGAGGGCTGGGCGCTCACGGGCGGCCTCCCTTGCCGAATTCATCCACCTGGATGTGCGGGGCGTCCGGCATCGGGCCAGTGCGCCAGGCGCGCAGCTGGTAGACGTAGGACAGGACCTGGGCGACGGCCGAATACAGTCTCACGGGGATTTCCTTTCCGAGTTGGCCTTCCCGATACAAGGCGCGTGCCAAAGGCGGGGCGGAGACGATCGCCACCTTGTTGCCGTCGGCCACTTCACGGATGCGCAGGGCGGTTTCGTCCACGCCCAGCGCGACCACGGTGGGGGCGTTCATGGCGCCGCCCTCGTACTTCAGGGCCACCGCGTAGTGGGTGGGGTTGACCACCACCACGTCGGCAGTGGGCACCGCCTCCATCATCCGGCGGTTGGCCATCTGCTGCTGCAGCTGGCGGATGCGGCCCTTCACCTCGGGGCTGCCCTCGCTTTCCTTCATTTCCCGGCGCAGTTCCTCGCGGGTCATCTTCAGCTTGCGCATCCAGTTCCAGCGCTGGTACGGCGCATCGATGGCGGCCAGCACCAGCATCGCGCCGGCGGTCGCCAGCAGCAGGCGCAGGGTGAAGCCAAGGCCATCGGTGATGGCGGTTTCCAGCGGGTGGTGGATCAGCCCGCGCAGGGTGTCGAAGCCGGTCCAGACCACCAGCCCGGCGGCGACGCCGACGAAGGCCACGCGCAGCAGCGATTTGGTGAATTCGGCAATCGCCTCCGGGCCATACAGGCGCTTGAGCCCGCTCATCGGGTTCATGCGGTTGATGTCGGGCAGCAACGCCTTCTGCGACCAGCGCAGGCCGCCCATCACCAGCGGGGCGACGAAGCTGGCCAGCAGGCAGACCAGCACCAGCGGTGCGATCACCAGCATGAACTGCAGCAGCAGGTCGCCGAAGTGGCCGAACAGTTCCTTCGGGTTCTGCCGCAGGCTCTGTTCGGGGCTGAGCGCGTGCTTCATCCAGGCCGTGGCGCCACGGCCGATCGAGCCGCTCATGGCCATCACCGCCAGCACGCCGGCGCCGAACACGGCGGCGGTGCCAAGTTCGCGCGAGCGCGGCAGGTTGCCCTGTTCACGGGCATCGCGCAGGCGTTTTTCGGTCGGTTGTTCGGTCTTTTCGCCGGCGGATTCGTTCTCGGACATCACGGGCACTGCGGCAGGGGTTGCCGGGGTGCGTGCAAGAACCGTTCCACGCCTGGCGTGGATCTACCGACGGCCCGTTCTGTAGAGCCGAGCCCACGCTCGGCTACGGTTGGGGCCAGGCGCGAAGCACAGCCGGGCATGAGCTCGGCTCTACAGGAGAGTGCCGCAGGAATCGTTCCGTGATGGCGGGCGCGCGTGGCCCGGTGTCAGCCGGGCGGGTATTGCGGCGGTGGGCTCTGCGCCAGTTCCACCCGCGGCCGGGGCAGGTCGTGCAGCTGCATGAAGCGCGCCGCATCCACCGGGCGGCCCAGCAGGTATCCCTGCAGGAAGTCGCAGCCCAGGCGCTCCAGGTAGGCACGCTGCGCGGCGGTCTCCACGCCCTCGGCGACGATGTCCATGTCCAGCGCATGGCCCAGCGCCACGATCGCCGAGACGATCACCACGTCTTCGGCACTGTGTTCCAGGTCGCGCACGAACGCATGGTCGATCTTGATCTCGGTGGCCGGCAGCCGCTTCAGGTACAGCAGGCTGGAATAGCCGGTTCCGAAATCATCGATGGAGATGCCCACGCCCAGCGCCGACAGCGCCTGCAGCAGGCGAAGACTGGTATCGGTATCGCGCATGACGGTGCTTTCGGTGATCTCCAGCACCAGGTGGCGCGGGGCAATGCCATGGCGCTCGATCACCTCGCGCACATCCTGCAGCAGGTGCGGCGAACTGAACTGCACCGGCGACAGGTTCACCGACATCGACCAGCTTTCATGCCCGGCGTCGTGCCAGCGCCGCAGCTGCTGGCAGGCCTGGTCCAGCGCCCAGCGCCCGATCTCGTTGATCGCACCGCTGCGCTCGGCCAGGCGGATGAAGCGGTCGGGGGGAATCAGGCCGTGTTCCGGATGGCGCCAGCGGATCAGCGCTTCGGCGCCGGCCACCTTCTGCGTGGCCACGCGGATCTTCGGCTGATAGTGCAGGAACAGCTGCTCGCTGCCGATGGCGCGGCGCAGGTCGGCCAGCAGCCGGAACTGCTGCTCGGCACTGTCGTTCATCCAGTCGGCGAACAGCACGAAGGCGTTGCGACCGGACTCCTTGGCCTGGTACATCGCCGCGTCGGCGAAGGCCATCAACTGGCGCTCGCTGGCGGCATGGTCCGGGCAGATCGCCACGCCGATGCTGGCGGTCACCTGCAGTTCGTTGTCCGGCAGCAACGGGCCGCTGCCCACCGCCTGCAGGATGCGCCGGGCCAGGGTCGGCAGGTCCTCGTCGTGCTCGATGCGCACCACCAGCACGAACTCGTCGCCGCCCAGCCGTGCCAGCATATCGTGCGGGCGCAGCAGCTGGCGGGTGCGTTCGGCCACCGCCACCAGCAGCGCATCACCGGCCTGATGGCCATAGGCATCATTGACCTGCTTGAAGCCGTCCAGGTCCATGAACATCACCGCGAAGCGGTTGCCGCCCTGTTCGGCCTCGGCCAGTGCCTGCACGATGCGCCGCTGCAGCAGCAGGCGGTTGGGCAGGCGGGTGAGAGGATCGTGCAGCGCGGCCTGGGTCAGTTCCTGCTGCGCGTCGGTCAACGAGGTGCTCAGCATCGAATTGCGCAGCCGCAGCAGTTGCGCTTCCACGCGCTGGTCCAGCCATGAGACCACCAGCACCACGGCCAGGATCGCCACGGTCAGCACTACCACCAGCATCGCCAGCCACTCGTTCTGCAGGCCATCGCCGACCGCCGCGCCGCAGACGCTGCCTTCCGGGAAGCGCGCAGCGGCCATGCCGGTGTAATGCATGCCGACGATGGCCAGGCCGAGCAGGCCCGCCGCCGCCAGTCGATCACCGATGCGGGTGCGCTGGGCGCGCAGCCGGAACGCCACGTACAGCGCGGTCCAGGAGGCAGCCACCGCCACCATCAGCGAGAACAGCAGCCAACCCGGGTCGTAGTCGATGCCCGGCTGCATGCGCATTGCAGCCATGCCAACGTAATGCATGCCGGCGATGCCGGTGCCCATCAGCAGGGCGCCGACCGCCAATCGCGGGTGGGGCAGGGTGCGCAGCGAGACCAGCCACAGCGCGAACACCGATGAGGCGATGGCAAGCGCAAGCGAGAGCAGGGTGATGGGAAGGTCGTAGCCCAATGGAATGGGCAGGTCGAAAGCCAGCATGCCGATGAAATGCATCGACCAGATGCCCAGGCCCATGGCGAAGCCGCCGCCCAGCCGCCACCACCAGGCCGCGCCCCTGCCCGGGGCGGTCACCGTGCGCCCGGCCATCGCCAGCGCGGTGTATGAAGCCATCACGGCGACCAGCAGCGAGATCGCCACCAGCCACGGGTTGTACGTGCCTACCAGCATTCGTCAGTCTCCCGGACCTGCCTGTCGACGGAAACCACGGTGGGGCATGCATGAGGCAGGCCGACGCACGACGCCGGCCATGTGCGGCATCCCCCCGGTTGCCGCGCATTCACTCTAACGCGCAGACCGGGGGGGACTTCAAGCGGCAATACGTGAAATTGCGCCTCTGTAGAGCCGAGCCCATGCTCGGCTGCCTTCGGCAGGAGCGGCAGCCGAGCATGGGCTCGGCTCTACAGAAACAATTGCATGGCAAGCAGTAGAACGTGATGATCGGGTCAGTGTGTGACCGCGTCCGCAGCCTGGAAGGCGGCGTCGAACAGGCGCTGTACCGGCGGCCCCATTTCCCCGGCCAGCAGGGCCAGCAGGAACAGGCCCAGCAGCAGCGAGACCGGCAGGCCCAGCTGGATCGGATTCAGCGCAGGGGCGGCACGCGCCAGTACGCCGAAGGCCAGGTTCACCGCCAGCATCGCCACGGTGAGCGGAATGGCCAGCGTCAGCGCGCCGCGCAGCACGGTCAGCAGGAAGGTCGGGGCGATGCTGAAGAAGGCGTGCGGGTCCGGCAGCGGGGCGCCGATCGGCAGTGCGCGGTAGCTGTCGACCAGCAGCGAAATCAACGCCAGGTGGCCGTTGGCGGTGAAGAACAGCAGGCCGAACAGCAGGTAGAACCACTGGCCGATCACACCCGAAGTGCCACCGCGCAGCGGGTCGCTCATCTGCGCGAAGGCCAGGCCGGTGCCCTGCGCGATCAGTTCGCCGGCCATCGCACCGGCTTCGAATACCAGCCGCAGCATGAAACCGATGGAAACGCCGATGGCCAGTTCGCGCGCGATGGTCAGCACCGTAGCCGCGTCGAAGCCGGTCCAGTCCGGTACCGGTGGCAGCAGCGGCGCCAGTGCAATGGCCAGGGTGCCGGCCAGTACCACGCGCACCCGCGACGGCACCGCACGCGTGCCGACCATGGGCATGGCCATGGCCACCGCGCCGATGCGCAGCATGGTCCACAGCACGGTGCCGATCATGCCGAAGGCCTGCAGGCCGTCGGCCGCCATCTGTGTCGCGGCGTCCATCGAAGCGCGTGTCCTAGCCGATCAGGTGCGGAATGCGCTGGAACAGCAGCGTGGTGAATTCAACCAGGTGGCCGATCAGCAGGCTCCCCAGCGCGAACAGCACTGCGGTCAGCGCCGCCGCCTTGGCGACGAAGGCGATGGTCGGTTCATTGAGCTGGGTTGCAGCCTGCACGACACCGACCACCACGCCCACCACCAGTACGGTGAGCAGCAGCGGGCCGGCCACCCACAGCACGGTGATCAGGCCGCCACGCAGTTCGGTCAAGGCAAGTTCGGGAGACATTCGGGTTTCACCTTCTTATATAGAGTCGAGCCATGCTCGACTGTCTTTCAATCGCGCCGGATCGCGTCACGCGGGATTGAAGCTGGCCGCCAGCGTGCCCACGGTCAGCACCCAGCCATCCACCAGCACGAACAGCAGGATCTTGAACGGCGCCGACACCAGCATCGGCGACAGCATCATCATGCCCATGGACATCAGCACGCTGGCGACGACCAGATCGATGATCACGAACGGAATGAAGATCAGGAAGCCGATCTCGAAAGCGGTCTTCAGTTCGCTGGTGACGAACGAAGCGACCAGCACCGGGAACGGGATCGCATCGGGGCTGGCGTAGGTGCCGTGCCCGGCGATGCCGGCGAAGGTCATCAGGTCGGTCTCGCGGATCTGCGCCAGCATGAACCCGCGCAGCGGCTGCGTGGTCAATGTCCAGGCGGTCTGGAAGTCAATGTCGCCGTTGAGATAGGGCGCCATGCCCGTGCTCCACGCCTTGTCCCAGGTCGGCATCATCACCATCGCGGTGAGGAACAGGGCCAGGCCCAGCAGTACCTGGTTGGACGGCGTCTGGCCGGTACCCAGTGCCTGGCGCAGCAGGCCCAGCACGATGATGATGCGGGTGAACGAGGTCAGCACCAGCAGCATCGACGGGATCAGGGTGATCGCGGTCATCAGCAGCAGAGTCTGCAGCGGCAGGCTGACCGGCTGGCCGCCGATCTTGCCGACGTTGACGTCCGGCAGCGGGGTGGCCGGGGCGCCGGGCGCGGCGAACGCCAGCACCGGCAACAGGCACAGGGCAAGCAACAGCAGCCACGGCATCAGGGTGGCAACACGGGTTCGGGTGACACGCATGTCAGGGGTCCTTGCGCAGCCGCTGCTGCAGCAGCTGGGCGAAATTCGGCAGGTTCTTGAAATCCGGCACGCGCACCGGCGCCGGTGGCGGCAACGGTTCGGGCAGGGTATGCAGGGTGTTAATGCCGCCGGCAGTGACGCCCAGCAGCAATTGCTGGCCGTTGACCTCCACCACCACCACGCGCTCCTTGGCGCCGACGCTGAGGCTGGCCACCAGCTTCATGCCTTCGGCCGGGCGGAAGCCGCTGCCGGGCATGCGCTTGAGCAGCCAGCCCAGGCCGATCACCAGCGCCAGCACCGCCAGCAGCGCCAGCACCGCACCGAACAGGCTGGGTGCGGCGGCCGCGTGCTGGCCGACCTGCGGGCCGATCGGCGCTGCGGTCTTGCCGACCGCCAGCAGGGTGGAGGCCAGCAGGCTCAACGCAGTCTCCGGATCCGCTCGCTCGGGCTGACCACGTCGGTCAGGCGCACGCCGAAGCGGTCATTGATCACCACCACTTCGCCGTGGGCGATCAGGGTGCCGTTGACGAACACGTCCAGCGATTCGCCGGCACCGCGCTCCAGTTCCACCACTGAACCCTGGTTGAGCTGCAGCAGGTTGCGGATCGGCAGGCGGGCACGACCGACTTCCAGCGACAGGGTCACCGGCACATCGAGGATCACGTCCAGGTTCAGGTCCGGACCGTTGGCCTCGTCGGCCTGCAGGCTGCTGAACTGGGCCGGGGTCGGTTCGAGGGCGTCGATATCGTTCATTGCGGGTCTTCCTGGATGACGGGTACGCGCGGGCGGGTGCCCGGCGGATGGGTAGCGGTGATCTTCACGGCGTTCATGCCGTTGGCGATGCCGAACTCGCCGGTGAACACAGGGATGTTCTCCACGCACAGCGGCACCTGCGGGCTCAGCTCGATCGGCAGGATGTCGCCGACCTTCAGCTGGGTCAGGTCGCGCAGGGTCATGCGCTTGCTGGCCAGTACGCTGGACAGGGTGACTTCGGCGATGTTGAGCTGCTCGCGCAGGGTCTTGCCCCAGCTCTCGTCGCGGTCGTTGCGGTCGCTCTGGATGCCGGCGTCGAGCAGTTCGCGGATCGGTTCCAGCATCGAGTAGGGCAGGGTGACGTGGATGTCACCGCCGCCGCCGTCGAGCTCGACGTGCAGGCGGCACACCACCACGTACTCGCGCGGGGTCACGATGTTGGCGAAATGCGGGTTGATCTCCGAGTTAATGTACTCGAAGTCGACGTCCATCACCGGTGCCCACGCTTCGCGCAGGTCGGCGAAGGTCTGCTTCAGCAGCAGGTGGATCACCCGCATTTCGGTGGCCGTGAATTCGCGGCCCTCGATGCGGGTCGGGTAGCGCCCGTCGCCGCCGAAGAAGTTGTCGACGATGGCGAACACCAGGGTCGGCTCGAACACGATCAGGCCGGTACCGCGCAGCGGCTTGAAGCGGATCAGGTTCAGGTTGGTCGGCACATACAGCGAGTGCATGTAGTCGTTGAACTTGATCAGTTCGATGCCGCGCACCGACAGCTCGGCCGAGCGCCGGATCAGATTGAACAGGCCGATCCGCCACAGGCGCGCGAAGCGCTCGTGGACCATTTCCAGGGTCGGCATGCGACCACGGATGATGCGGTCCTGGCTGGCGAAGTCGTACGAGCGCGCTTCGCCTGACGGGGGTTCCGCATCGGTCTCGACCGCGCCGCTGTCCACGCCGTGGAGCAGGGCATCGATCTCGTCCTGGGACAGCAGATCATTCATCGGGGGGCCTTACTGGGTCACGAAGCTGGTGAACAGCAGATCGTCGGCGCCGTTGCTGCCGGTCTCGGCCTTGAGCACCTTCTGCACCTCGGCCAGCGAACTGGCCTGCAGCTTCTGCTTGCCGGCGACATCGGCGATCTGGTCCGGGCTGACCTGCGAGAACAGCATCAGCAGGCGCGCGCGGATGGCCGGGGCATGGGTCTTGATCGCTTCCAGCGCGGCCGGGTCGCGGGTCATCAGCTGGACCTCCAGCTGCAGGTAGCGCGGGCCGTCGACCGGGCCATTGAGGTTGACCACGAACGCCGGGTCCAGCGCGAAGTACTGTGCCGGGGCCGGCGTCGCGCTCTTCTTCGGCGCCTGCGCGGTCTTCTCTTCGTGCTTGGACTGGGTGAAGAACCACACGCCGCCACCAGCGGCAGCGGCGGCCAGTACGGCCACCAGTGCGGTGATCAGGATCGGACTACGCGGCTTGGCGGCCTTGTCCTTCTCGGCGGTCTTCTTGGTTTTGTCAGCGGCTGCGGCCACGGGGTGAAGCTCCTGAGGGTTGCTTCACCGGGATATGCAAGGGGTGTGCCGAAGGCTGGGCCCGCAGCGTGCGACGGAATTCCGTCGGGGTGCAGGTAGGGCCGTGCGGAGCAAGCTCAGCACCCACCAACGCAATACGGGGAGGTGGACCGCCTGCCCTGGTGGGTGCCAATTGCCCCGCTCCGGTAGGTGCCAACCTTGGTTGGCACACCTGTCAGGCGTAGGCGTCCAGCAAGCCGCGCTGGCGGATCAACTGCGCGGACGACACGCTGGCATCGCCCGGCGTCGGTTCTCCGTCGCCGGTCATGCCGCCGCCACCGGGTTGTCCCGACGCATTGCCGTCACCACCAGACGCGTGGTGGCCGACATCGGCGTGAGCCAGCTGGAAGCCCTGTTCGCCCAGCAGCTCGCGCAGGCGCGGCAGGCTGCTTTCCAGTGCCTGGCGCACGTCCACGTGCGGGCTGCTGAAGCTGGCATGCACCTTGTCGCCGTTCAACTGCAGGCGCACGTCGACCGGCCCCATGTCGTCCGGGCTCAGGCGGATGTGGGCATGGCCGATCTTCTGGTCGGCCAGCCAGCCCAGGCGTGCGCCGATGGCCTGGTCGAAGCCATCGTCACCCAGAACGGGCTTAGGCGTGGGTTCGCCATTGAAGATCGCGTTGCCGGTGGCGAGCGCCGCCTTCAGGTCCTGCACGGCGGCCGCTGCCGGTGCGTGCAGCAACGGTGTATTTGCGCGGTCGCCAACGGCGGCCACGTCACTGCCTTCGCCGCGCTCGCTGCGCTTGCCGGGCAGGATCATCGCCGGCAATGGCAGCGCGGTGGCATCCTCCGCGCTGGTCGCCGCCGGTTTGCCGTCGGCCGCCACGGGGGCTGCGGTTGCCGCTGCCGGCGCGGCTGCAGGCAGTGTCGGGGTCGCGGCGGGGGCAGTGGTGGGTAGCGCCGTACCGTCGTTGGCCAGTGACGGTGCAGCGCTGCCCGCCAGAGCGACGGCCGGATCGGCAGGCGTCGGCATCGCCAGCACCAGGCCGGCCAGGCCGATCGGTGGCCACGGGGCGTCCTCGGTCGCGGCGGGCTTGTCCTTGTCGGTGCCGGGTCCAGCCGGGGGCAGGGCAACGGGCGGTAGCGGCGGGGTTTCGGCAGTTGCCGCTTCCGCGTCCGCGCTGCGTTCGCCCGGTGCCTGGCCATTGCTGTCGGCGGTCGATGGCTGGCTGGGCGGGGACGGCGTCGGTGTGGTAGCGCTGCCGGCAGGCGCGGGCGCGGAGGGCGCACCGCCCTGCAGCAGCTGGCTGAAGTCCTTTGCGCCTTCGCTGCGCGCGGCGCGCGCGGCACTGTTGCTGGTGGCGGGCGTGGCCGGGTTGGCGCTGCTGGCGAGCGGGGCGGGCATCACGGGCGGCCTCCCTGCTCGGAGCCGTCCTGGTCTTCGGCCTGCACCAGGCGCGCGCGCCGCGCGCCAATGTCGTCCATCTCGCGTTGGTCGCGGCGGTCGGTCACCACCTTTTCCTGCGCGCGGTAGCTGGCGGCCAGCTGCTCCAGCACCGCCTTGTCACGGCTGGCCAGGATCAGCCGCGCGCGCTCGGCCTCCACTTTTTCGCGGTTGCCGTTGACCGTGGCCTGCTGCTGCTCGACCGCACTGTCCAGGCGATCAAGGAAGGCGCGGCGGTTCAGCAGCTGTGCCGGGCTGGTCGCTGCCATCTGGGCGTTGGCGTACTCCTCGGCATAGCGGCGCAGTTCGTCCAGGCGCGACAGATGGGTGTCGAGCACGCGCTGGCGTTCGGCCAGGTCGCGGGCGACCGCGTCCTCGTGTTCCTGGGCCCGCTTGAGCAGGGGATCGATGCGCTTGGACTGGTTCATGGCTTAACTCTCTTGTTCCACCAGGCGCTGCAGCGCCGCCTGGCTGTGCGGGAGATCTGCGGCCTTTGCAACGTCCTGGCCGAGGAACTCCATGATTTCCGGCCAGCGCTCCAGGGCTTCGTCGGTGGCCGCGTCGTTACCACGCTGGTAGGCACCGATCGCGATCAGGTCACGGTTGGCCGAGTAGGCCGAGACCAGTCGCTTCAACTTGCGGATGCGCAGGCGCCACGGCTCGTCGGCGATTTCCGTGACCACGCGGCTGACCGACGATTCGACGTCGATGGCCGGGTACAGGCCGCTGTCGGCCACCCGGCGCGAGAGCAGGATGTGGCCGTCGAGGATCGCGCGTGCGGCGTCGGCGATCGGATCCTGCGGATCATCGCCTTCGGTCAGTACGGTGTAGAACGCGGTGATCGAGCCGCGGCCCTTTGCGCCGTTGCCAGCGCGTTCGACCAGCGCCGGCAGCTTGGCGAACACCGAGGGCGGGTAACCGCGGGTGGTCGGTGGTTCACCGACCGACAAGCCGATCTCGCGCTGCGCCTGGGCGAAGCGGGTCAGCGAGTCCATCAGCAGCAGCACGTTCAGGCCCTGGTCGCGGAACCACTCGGCGATGGCGGTGGCACGGTAGGCACCGTGCAGGCGCGCCAAGGGTGGCCGGTCGGCGGGGCTGGCCACCACCACGGCGCGGCGCAGGCCTTCCTCGCCCAGCGTGGTCTCGACGAAATCGCGTACTTCGCGGCCTCGTTCACCAATCAGGCCGACCACGATCACGTCGGCAGCGGTGTAGCGGGTCATCATGCCCAGCAGCGTCGACTTGCCGACGCCGGAACCGGCGAACAGGCCGACACGCTGGCCGCGGCCGATCGGCAACAGCGCGTTGATCGCGCGCACGCCCACGTCCAGCGGCTGGGTGATCGGTTCACGCGCCAACGGATTGATCGACACGCCGGCCATGCCGACATGCCCTTCTGCGCGGATCGGGCCCTTGCCATCCAGCGGCACGCCGTCGCTGTCGATGACGCGGCCGAGCAGGCCTTCACCCACTTCCACCCCGCCACGCCGCGCCGACGGTACCACGCGGGCGTTGGGCAGCAGGCCGTGCAGTTCGGCGCTGGGCATCAGGTAGGTGCGCTCACCGGCAAAGCCGACCACTTCGGCATCGACCCAGCCACCATCGACCACTTCCACCTTGCAGCTGGCGCCCAGCGGCGCCTCGCAGCCGACCGCTTCCAGGGTGAGCCCGACCGCGCGGCGCAGCACGCCCTCGCGGATCAGCCCACGGCCATGCGCGGTATCCACGCGCAGGCCGTCCAGGCGGCGGGCCAGGCGCAGGTTGCGGGCCACGGCCCAGTCGGCCGGCGGTGGCGTCGTTTGCGGTGCGGCGCTCATGCCGTCGCTCCGGTCTGGCGGATCACCGCATCCAGCGCGCCGCGCAGGCGGGCCTCCAGGGTGCCGTCGATGCGTACGGCTTCGGCGTGCACGCGCAGGTCGCCACGGCTGAGGCTGGTATCCGGTACCAGGCGCTGCGCCGGCGACAGGTTCAGCAGCGGGGCAAGCGCGGCGATGTCATCCGGGTGCAGCCGCACTTCCACCTCGCGGGTGCTGCCGCCCACGGCGTCAATCGCTTCGCCGACCAGCTGCGCCAGCAGTGCCGGCTCGGCCTCGTAGGCGCGGCCGACCAGCGCGCCGGCGATGCGCACCGCCAGTTCACCAAGGGCGCCGACCACTTCGTTCTCCAGCCGCACCAGCGGCCGGCTGAAGTTGTCGAGGATGCCTTCGATCTGCGCGGCGAGGCGACGCACCTCCGCCTGGCCCTGGCCGTACCCTTCGGCATGGCCCTGATCGAATCCTTCCTTCTCCGCGCTGTCCTGGATCGCCTGGATTTCCTCCAGGGTCGGCAGCTGCAGCGGCGGCTCCGGTTCGTGTTCCGGGTCCGGCTCGGTGAGTTCGAACGCGTCCTCCTGCTCCAGCGCCGGTTCGGGCTGGGCCAGCAGGTCCGGGGCAAGCCAGCGCACGACGTTGCTCACAGCATGGCCTCCGCGCTGCCGCCGATGGTGACGGTGCCTTCATCGGCCATGCGCTTGACGATGGCCAGGATCTCGCGCTGCGCGCCTTCCACGTCGGACAGGCGCACCGGCCCGCGGGCTTCCATGTCTTCCAGCAGGATCTCGGCCGCGCGCTGCGACATGTTGCGGGTGATCTTGTCGCGCACCTTGATGTCGGCGCCGCGCAGGGCCAGGCCCAGGCGCTCGCCGCTCACCTCGCGCAGCACCAGCTGCATCTCGCGGTCGTCCAGGTCGACCAGATCGTCGAACACGAACATCAGGTCCTGGATGCGGTTGCTCAACGGCGCATCGATGCGGGCGATTTCGCCCAGGATCGCCTGGTCCTGGCCGCTGTCCATGAAGTTCAGGATGTTGGCCGCGCACTGCACGCCACCGATGTTCGACGACTTCAGGTTCTGGTTGCCGGCGAACTGGCGCTCCATGATCTCGTTGAGTTCATTGAGCGCGTTCGGCGGAATGCCGTCGAGGGTAGCGATGCGCAGCAGCACGTCCACGCGGGTACGGTCCGGCAGCAGCTTCAGCGCGTCGGCGGCCTGGTCGGTTTCCAGGTGCGCCATCACGATGGCGATGATCTGCGGGTGCTCGTTGCGCACCAGGTCGGCCACCGCACGCGGGTCCATCCACTTCAGCGCGTCCAGGCCGGTGGTGTTGCGGCCGAGCAGGATGCGGTCGATCAGGTTGCCGGCCTTCTCGCTGCCCAGCGCCTGCACCAGCATGTTGCGGATGTAGTCGTCCGAGCCAACGCCGAGTGAGGTCTTCGAGCCCAGCTCCTGGCCGAACTGGTCCATCACCCGCTCCACCTGCTCGCGGGTGATGTCGGTCATGGTGGCCATGGCGATGCCGATTTTCTGCACCTCCTTGGGTTCCATGTGGCGCAGCACTTCGGCCGCGTCCAGCTCACCCAGCGAAAGCAGCAGTACGGCGGCGCGCTGCACGCCAGTCAGTGCGGCCTCAGTCATTTGCCACCCAACCCTTGACCACCTGGGCCACGCGCTTGGAGTCGGTCTTCACGGCTTCACGCGCCATCCGCAATCGTTCCTCATATGAATCCACCGGCAGGGCCAGTGCTTCCGGCCCGCCCAGGCTGGCCCGGTCAGCGCCCAGCGCCGGCAGCGGCATGCCATCGTCATCGACCAGCTGCACGTCCGCGGTATGCGGCTCGAGTGCCTGTTCGTCGTTCTTCCTGCTCTGGCCGGTGATCGCGCGCAGCGCCGGACGCAGCACGCCGAACAGCAGCGCCAGCACCACCACCGCGCCAAGCAGCATGCGGCCGGCATCGTGCACCCACGGCAGCTCCCACCACGACGGGCCTTCGACCGGCGTGGTGTCACGCACGAACGGGGCATTCATCACCGACACGGTGTCGCCACGCTCGGCGTTGAAGCCGACGGCCTGCTTGACCAGCGCTTCGACGCGGGTCAGTTCGGCAGCCGACAGCGGCTGCGGGCTCATCTTGCCGTTGGCGCCGGCGCGCGGCACGTTGTCCACCAGCACCGCCACCGAGACGCGCTTGATGCGGCCGGCCGGCTGCCGGGTGTGCTGCAGGGTGCGGTCCAGCTCGTAGTTGCGGGTCGCGTTCTTGCTGCTTTCGGTCGGGGCCTGCGCGGTGGCCGGTGCGGCCTGCTGGCCCGGCGGGCTGTTGCTGGTCGCACCCGGCACGCCCTGCGGGCCCGGCGTGCTGGTGGTGTTCTCGCTCATCTGCTCGCTGCGCAGCTTCTGCGGCTCGCCGTTGTAGAGCTCGCGGGCTTCCTCGGTCACCGAGAAATCCATGTCCACGCTCACTTCCGGGTTGACGCGGCCGGGGCCAGTCATCGGTTCCAGCAGTTCGCGGATGCGCTGGTTGAACGAAGTTTCCTGGCGGCGCACCTGCTCGAACTGGGCCGCGTTGACCGCCGCCTCGCTGTTCGGGTCGGTAATGCTGAGCATGCGCCCGCTCTGGTCGACCACGGTCACCCGTTCCGGCGCGAGGTCCGGAATGCTGGCGGCGACCATGTGCACGATGGCATCGACCTGGCTGCGTTCCAGCTGCTGGCCGCCACGCAGTTCCAGGGTGACCGAGGCGCTGGCCACGTCACGCTGGCGGGTGAACGCGCTGGGCTTGGGAATGGCCAGGTGCACGCGCGAATCGCGCACCGGGCGCAGCGTGTTGATGGTGCGCGACAGCTCGGTTTCCAGCGCGTGCTGGTAGCGCGCGCTTTCCACGAACTGGCTGACACCAAAGCCCGGGTCGCGTTCCATCAGCTCGAAGCCCAGCTTGCCGCTGTCGGTCAGGCCGGAGCCGGCGAGCTTCAGGCGGGCATCGTGCAGGTTCTTTTCCGGCACGGTGATGCCACCGGTGGCCGGGTCGAGCGCGAACGGAATCTGCGCGGCGCGCAGCAGGTCGGTCGCTTCAGCGGTCGCCTTCTGGTCCAGGCCGGTGTACAGCGGGACCATGCCCGGCTTCTGTGACCAGAAGAACACGGACAGGCCTGCCGCCACCGCCACCGCGATCATCGCCATCAGGCCCAGCCGACGGGTGATCTGCAGACTCTGCAGGCGGTCGAACCATTGCCCGGCCTTCTCGGCGTTCAGGCTGTCCTTGGAGAGCGTCAGTGCCATGCGTCAACGTTCCTTACAGCGGCATGTTCATCACGTCCTGGTAGGCCTGGACGAGACGGTTGCGGACTTCCACGGTGGCGCGGAAGGCGATCTGGGACTGCTGCGAGGCGACCATCACCTTGGCCAGGTCGGCGCTGGGGTCGCCCATCTCGAAGGCCTTGGCGAGGGCGCCGGATTTCTGTTGCGCATCGTTGACGCCGGCAATCGCACCACGCAGGGTTTCGGTGAAGCTGGCCGGCTGCACCTGCGGCGCATCCAGCACCGTGCCCGGCAGGGCATTGCTGCGCGGCGTTTCGCCCAGCGGGTTGAGCGCCGGCTGTCCCATCTGGGTCTGATAGGAGCGGATCTGCGAAAGGATCGAAGTGACGGAGTGGGACATCTGCAACGGTTCCAGAAACAGGGATGGGGTTGTCTGCTGGAGCCAGTGCAAGTGCCGTGCCGAAACCGGTTTTCGATTCAGTGAAGTGAGGAGGTTGGGTGTGCGTGCGGGGTTGCACCCCGCGCCCCGCGGTAGTGCCGGCCGCTGGCCGGCAACCTCAACGGCAACGGCCGAAGCCGAAGCCGGAGCCGGAGCAACAGCAGAAGCGGGTCTACTGAGGGATGGCGGGGTGGGTCCGGTTACGGGGGACGCCATAAATCCGTCCATGGAGGCTCGGTCGCGCCATCCATGGCGCTCACGCCCCCGCAACCGGACCCACCCCGCCTTCGACAGGTGGCCGCGATCTGTTGGAACCTGCTGTTGATGGTGGATGCCGACCGTTGGTCGGCACGGGGCCTGACCCCATTGGCGGCGCCATTTAACCGGCGTCGGTTTTCTGGCCTATGGCTGCAGGGTCCATCGGCCGGAATTCTGGCGCTGGCGCGGTGCGATGGGGCCGTCATGCTGGGTGTAGATGAAGCGGCCCTGGCGGTCGCTCTGGCAGGTCAGCAGCAGGGTGTAGTGGGCGAGGCCGGCCGGATGGGCCTCGGTCATCTGGATTTCCGCGATATGCGGGGCCAGGCGCTGGTAGCGGTAGCTGCCGGCGATGCGGAGGTCGGTGCCGAGGATGTCCAGCACGTACTGGCTGCCAGCAAAGCCGAGCTGCACCATGCGTCCGGCGTTGGGGTTGTCCGGCGCGTACAACGGGTCGCTGAGGTTGGTGAACTGGCGTTGGTCGAGCGTGGCGGGCAGGGTGCAGTTGGCCGCGGTGGCCAGGGCCGGGCAGAGCAGGACGGCGAGCAGGATCAGGTGATGCATGGTGGGACCTCCTTGGGGTGTCCTTGCCAATGCACCGCAGTTCGGCGCTGCTGTCTTCAAATGCAATGGGGTCAGATCCCTTTCCGCAGGAAAGGGATCTGACCCCGGGCACCAGAAACACCAACGCCCGGGCAAGCCCAGGCGTTCGTGCCCCCTTCATGCGGGTCGCGCGCTTCAGCCGGCCAGTTCGGCCTGCTCGCGCTCGATGCCGTACTTGCGCAGCTTTTCCACCAGGGTGGTGCGGCGCAGGCCAAGCAGCTGGGCGGCGTGGGCGACCACGCCCTGGGTGCGTTCCAGTGCTTCGTTGATCAGCCCCAGTTCGATGTTGGCCATGTGGTTGCGCAGGTCCAGGCCATCGTCGGGCAGTGCCGCCGGGGCGGCTGCGCGATTGACGGCGATGCCGTGCTCCAGCGCCGGCTGGTTGCCGCTGCCGGGCGTGTGGAACGAGAAGCTGCGCAGGTCCAGGCGTTCTTCGCTGGCAACCGGAGCTGCCGGTACCGCTGCGGCCACCGCTGCCAGCGCGGCATCGCCACGATAGCGGGCCGGCAGGTCCTGCACGCGCACCGAGCGGCCCGGATGCAGCACCGCCAGGCGCTCGACCAGGTTGGTCAGCTCGCGCACGTTGCCCGGCCACTCGTAGCCGGCCAGGGCCTGCAGGGCTTCCGGGGTGAAGCGCACTTCGCCACGGCCGGTGCGGGCCAGCTGCGCGGCGATGGTTTCCACCAGCGCCGGCAGGTCTTCGCGCCGTTCGCGCAGCGCGGGCACGTCGATCGGGAACACGTTGAGGCGGTAGAACAGGTCCTCGCGGAACTTGCCCTCGGCGATGCGGGTCTCCAGGTCGCGGTGGGTCGCGGCCACCACGCGCACGTTGCAGCGGATGGTCTGGTTGCCGCCAACGCGCTCGAAACTGCGTTCCTGCAGCACGCGCAGCAGCTTCACCTGCATCGGCAGGCTCATGTCGCCGATTTCGTCGAGCAGCAGGGTGCCGCCCTCGGCCATTTCAAACCGGCCCTTGCGCGCGGTCAGTGCGCCGGTGAAGGCGCCCTTCTCGTGGCCGAACAGTTCGCTTTCCAGCAGGTCGGCCGGAATGGCGCCACAGTTGATCGCCACGAACGGGCCATCACGGCGCGGCGAGCGCTGGTGGATGGCGCGCGATACCACTTCCTTGCCGGTGCCGGATTCGCCCAGCACCAGCACGGTGGTGTCGAACGCGGCCACCTGCTCGATCATGGTGCGCAGCGCGGTGACCGCCGGGCCGTTGCCGGTCGGCCCCTGGTCCTGCGCGGCGCCGGCCTGGTGCTCGGCATCCAGGCGCTTGAGGCTGGCGCGGCGCAGCAGGGCTTCCATCTGCGCATGACGCAGCGGCGTTTCCAGTGGCCAGATGTTGGCCTCGTGCAGCCCGTGCTGCTGGGCAAACGCTGCAGCATCACCATCGGCCAGCAGCACCGGCGGCGGCAGGCTGCTGCCGCCCAGCCAGTGGTACAGCGCAGTGCTGGCGGCGCTGTCGTCCAGGCTGCCGACGATCACCGCCATCCAGTCGTTCTGGCGCTGGCGGCCCAGGTCGAAGTCGGCCGCGTCGGACACCCAGCGCGGGTTGAAGTCCATGAATTCCAGCAGGGCAACGGTGCGCTCTGCGCGCACGGCGTCGTTGTCCAGCACCAGGATGCGCGATTCGCTCACGATCGATCCTCCCTGAGGCCTTCCAGGATCGGCATGACTTCCTGGATGTAGGACAGCTTGCTGACAAAGTTGTCGGCGCCGGCGCGCAGCGCGTGTTCGCGGTGCTCGGCGTCGTCGAAGTGGCTGGCGATCACGATGTACGGTGCATCGTCCTGCGACTTGATCAGGCGGGTGGCCTGCAGGCCGCCCATTTCCGGCATCGCCAGGTCCATCAGCACCACCTGCGGGCGCAGCGTTTCCGAGCGCTCGATCGCTTCCAGGCCGTTGCCGGCACTGCCGACGATCTGCAGCCAGTCGATCTTGCGGAAATGGCGCATCGCCGCGTTGATGAAGCCCTCGTGGTCATCGACCAGCAGGACCGTGAGCTTGTTCATGTCCAACATCCTTTTCAGCCCACCCGGGCCAGCTGGGGTTGCCTGGCGCTGAGCCGGCGCCGTTCGCGGGCCGGGGCGATATCCAGTTGTTCTCGGTATTTTGCGACGGTTCGGCGGGCAATGTTCACCCCCTGGCGTGACAGCAGGCCGGCAATGGCCTCATCGGCCAGCGGGCGGCCGGCCGGTTCGGCGTCGATCAGGCGGCGGACCATGGCCTTCACCGCCTGGCCGGAGACGCTGGCGCCTTCCAGGCGCACGGCGAAGAAGTGCTTCAGTTCGAAGGTGCCGCGCGGGGTCTGCAGGAACTTGCCGGTGGTGATGCGCGAGACGGTGGACTCGTGCATGCCGATCTCCTCGGCCACTTCCTTCAGGGTCAACGGCGCCATGGCCTCTTCGCCACGGACCAGGAAGGCGGCCTGGCGCTCGACGATCACCCGCGCGGTGCGCAGCAGGGTGTCGTAGCGCATCGACAGGCCGCGGCTGAACCAGCGCGCCTCCTGCAGCATTTCGCGCAGTGCCGGGGCGGCGTCGCTGGTCTCGGCCAGGGCCTGTTCGTACTGGCTGTTGATCGACACGCGACGACTGGTGGCCGGGTTCAGGGCGACCTTCCACTGCCCGTCGGCGTGCCAGGCGACCACGTCCGGCACCACCACCGCGTTGCGTTCGGGCAGCAGGCTGTCGCCGGGGCGCGGCTGCAGCGAGAGGATCAGGCGCACCGCCTCGCGCACGTCGTCGATCTCGGCGTCGTGCTGGCGGGCGAGGGCGGGGTAGTCGTGGGCCGCGAGCGCGTCGAGCGCTCCATCGAGAATGCGTGCAGCCAGGTGGCGGGCCGGCACCACGCCATGCAGGCTGCGCAGCTGCGCCTGCAGGCCTTCGCGCAGATCCTGCGCGGCCATGCCGGCGGGCTCGCCATGCAGCAGCTGCTGGCGGATGGCTTCCACGCCGTCGGCGGTGATGTCGAACTGGGCACTGGCCAGCAGCTGCAGCTGTGCCAGCGGCGCCTGCAGGTAGCCGGCTTCATCGCAGTGGTCCAGCCAGAACGCGGCCACCGCCAGCTGATGGTCGTCCATGTCCAGCGCCAGGCGCTGCAGCACGCGCAGCTGCGGGTCGGTCGACTCGCCAGCGGCGATGCGCGCCATGCGATCGTCGTCGCCATCCTGCCAACTGGCGCCGGCCACGTCCCACATCGACGGCTCGGGCAGTTCGTCGAAGGCGGCGGTGTCGAGGGTGGTGGCACTCGCTTCGGTGGCTTCAGCAGCGGGCGCTTCGGCCTCCTCGATCTCCAGCAGCGGGTTGGAGTCCAGCAGGCGCTGGATTTCCTGCTCCAGGTGCAGGCCATCGAGCTGCAGCAGCCGGATCGACTGCAGCAGTTGCGGGGTGAGGTGGAGTTGCTGGCCCAGCTGGGTCGAGAGTGCAGCCTTCATCGTGGTTCCCCGGCACCGCTCCCCGGCGCCTTGTGGAACGCATCTTGCTTTTGATCCGGCGGGGGCGGAATCGGGGGGTTCCTGATGCATTTCGTGGAACTCCCGACAGGGTGTAGGGGAATTCCCTACACCGACGCGGGAAATTGACGAAATGCGCCGCCAAGTCATTGATTCGTCGTGGCGAAGCCGCTGAGCGCGCGGCGGTCGGGGTACGGATTCCTGTCAGGGAATGTCGGGGTGACGGGATGTCGTCGCCGCTGCAGGGTGTCGCGGGGTCAGATCCGTTTCCGCGGGAAAGGGATCTGACCCCGATACCGGCGCCTACTCGAGCTCGTGCTGATGGCGTGCGGCCAGCAGAAGCAGGTCATTGGCGCGGCGGCAGCCCAGCGATTCCATCATCCGCGCGCGGTGGGTCTCCACCGTCTTGACGCTGATGCCGAGATCGGCGGCGATTTCCTTGTTGCTCTCGCCCTTGCCGATGCGGCGCAGGATCTCGCGCTGCCGTGGTGAGAGTGCGGCGATGCCGGTGGGTTTCTCGCGGCCCAGCATCGGCGCCAGCATCTTGGCCGAGATCTGCGGGCTCAGGAACACCTGGCCGGCGTGCGCGGCCCGCAGTGCCAGTTCCAGTTCCTGCGGTGCGGCGTCCTTCACCACGAACCCGACCGCGCCACGATCCAGTGCATCGCGCACGTGGGCGGCATCGTCGTGCATGGTCATCATCACCACCCGGGTACCGGGGGCACGCAGGCGGATGTCGCTGAGCGCTTCCAGGCCGGTGCGGCCCGGCAGCGAGAGGTCCATCAGCACCACATCCGGTGCGTGCTGCAGGGACAGTTGCAGTGCCTGTTCGGCGTTGCTGGCCTCGGCCACGAGCTGCACGTCGGCAAACCCCTGCAGCAGCCGCGCCAGGCCGGCGCGGACAAGGGTGTGATCGTCGACGATGAGAACTCGCACAGGCACGCAGCAGATCCGTGTAGGGGCATCCACCTTAACTTAGCTGAACGGGCGCGCCAAGGGTCGGCCGTACAGCGCCAAGGGGGCGGGTTTCACCGTGCGCGGCGTGCCTCGGCCACCTGGCGGCGGTGCAGGCGGAACAGGTGCCGCTCCATCGCCATCTCCAGGCCATCGCCCAAACGCTGGAAGCGCAGCCACAGGAAGTGCCCGCCGCTACCGTCGGCGGCTTCTGCGACGACCTCCACCGGCAGGTCGATGTGGTCGGGCAGCCAGTCGCTGGGCTGCAGGCGCACCACGCCGGCCTGGCCGGGGCTTGCGCCACTGCGCGGGCCCAGCTGCAGGCGGATGCCACGGCGCGACCAGCGCACCGGTCGCAGGGTCAGCTCCTGGCCCTGCTGGCGCACCAGCCGGCCGAGCAGCACCATCGCCAGGTCCAGCTTGGCTTCCAGGCGCTGCAGCTGCAGGCTGGCTTCGTTGCGTTCGTCGTGCTCGTCGCCGCGGCTGTCCTCGACCAGTGCCAGGCTGCGCAGCAGGCCTTCGGCGCTGCTGGTGCGGCCGGCCGCGCTGCCCGCCTGGAACTCGGCCGGCAGGGCCAGTTCGCAGCTGAGCGTCTCGTCGAACAGCTCGCTTTCGGCCGGGTGATGCAGCGAGGTGGTCGGCAGCGAGGTCATGCCAGCGATTCTGCCTGCAGATAGGCATGCGCCGCGCGAAGGGAGCGCTGGCCGTCGTTCATCAGTGCGGCCACGGCATCACGGCGCTGGCGCAGCAGGCCGAGCAGACTCTGCTGGCGCTCGAACAGGGCGCTCAGCGGCGCGTGGTCCGCAGCGGTCAGCGGCTGGCTGAGCAGGGCGTGCAGGGTGCTGTCGTGGCCGTCGAGCAGGCTGTCGGCCTGGTCGAGGGCATCATCGCCCAGTGCCTTCTCGAAGGCATCCAGCTGCGCATGCAGTTCCTGCAGGCTCATGGCGCCACCGCGGCCGGGCGGCGCTGTTCGTGCGGGATCGCGTTCCAGGCGCTGTCGATCTCGCCCAGCAGCTGCAGCGATTCATCCAGCGCGGCACGGTCGTTGTGCAGGTTGGCCTCGGTCAGGCGCTGCAGCACGTAGTCGTACAGCGCAGACAGATTTCCGGCGATCTCGCCACCGGCCTCATGGTCCAGCGAGCCGTTGAGGTGGCCGACGATCGCGCAGACTTCGCCGATCGCCTTGCCCTTGCCGGCCTGGTCACCGCGTTCAAGGCTGGCCAGGGCGCGGCGCACGCGCTCCAGCGCGCCGGCCAGCAGCATCGCCACCAGCTTGTGTGGATCGGCATCGGCGACCGCACTGGTCACCCCCACCTGGCGGTACTGCTCGGCATATTGACGGCTGGAACCGTACATTCGTGATTCTCCTTGCGCGGGGTGCCGTCGGGTGATCGCGGGGACCGGTGCCGACGGCGCGGCGATGATTGCTGTTGCGTCCGTTATCGGTGCATTGCGCGGCAAACTTGAGTGCCGTGCATGTTCCGTCAGCGGTTCAACTGGGCCAGCTGCTGCTGCAGCGCGGTGTTGCTCTGCTGCAGCTTGCCCATCAGGCTGTCCAGCGCCAGGAACTGCTTCTTGTAGCGCTCTTCCACGCTCTTCATGCGCGTGTCGAGGTCCTTGCGGCGCTTGTCGATGTTGTCCAGCGTGGTGTTCAGGCCCTTGGTGCGGGCAACGAAGGCGCCTTCCTTGCCGACCGTGGTGCTGACATAGCCGTCGACCAGCGTGTACAGCTTGCCGGCACCGCCGGTATCACCGGTGATCGCCTGGCGCATCTTCTCCGGCTGGCTGGCCAGTGCGGCGGCGAACTTGGTGGTGTCCAGGATCAGCGTGCCGTCGGCATTGGGATAGCCACGGGTATCCAGGCCGATCGCCTTGGCATCGAGCTTGTCACCGGCCAGGTCCTTGAGCACGCTCGACATCACCGAGCGCAGCTGGCTGGTGGCGCCGCGCATCTGCGCATCGCCGGTCAGCGTGGAGGCTTCCTTGGTCTTGGCGTCGTACTTGGTTTCGGTGTTGATCGCCGCCAGTGCAGCGTTGTAGGCGGTGACGAACTCCTGCATCACCTTGGTGGCTGCCGCAGTGTCCGTGCTGATGGTCACCGTGCTGGTGCCCGGCATCTTCAGGTTCAGGGTCAGGCCCGGAACCGCATCGGCCACGGTGTTGCTGGCGCTGACGACCTTCACACCATCGATGGTCAGCTCGGCGTCGGCGGCGGCGGTGTTCTGCTTGAGGCTGTTGACCAGGCCGCCCAGTTTGGCGTCGCTGCCGGCGTATTCGAGCTTGATCGCGTTGGCGGCACCGATCTTCTCCTGGGCGATCGACAGGTACTGGTTGTCGCCGGAGCTGATCAGGGTGGCCTGCACGCCTTCCTTGCGGCCGGCCGCATCGATCTTGTTGCGGATGGTGGTCAGCGTGTCGCCGTCCTCCACCTCCACGTTCATGGTCTTGGCCTTGTCGCCCACGCCAACGGTCAGCGTCAAGGTTCCGGCAGCAAACGTGTCGGTCTTGGGTACCGAGGTATCGGCGATCAGTTTGTGCGCTGTCGCCAGCGAGGTGACATTGACCACGTGCGTGCCGTTGGAGGCCGCAGCCTTGGTGGTGCCAACGTCATACAGCGCGACCGACGCCGTCAGGATCTCGTCGGTGCCCTTGTCGCCGCCCTTGCTGGCGGTCACCGTGCGCGTGTCGAACGCCGTGGTGGCCTTCAGTGCGGTCAGCGCCGTCTTCAGCTTGTCGAAGGCAGAGGTGATGGTGCCGATCGACGACAACTGCATCTTGGCCTTGGACTGCTGCAGGTTCAGCGCATTGTCGGCGGGCTTGCGGTCAGCTGCGACCAGCTGGTTGACGATGCTGGAAATATCCAGTCCCGAGCCAATGCCACCGTATCCAAAGTCTGCCACGTCGTTTCTCCTGGTATCCGGGCCCGGCCGTCGTGCGGTGGCCCGTCGTCAACGAAAATAGCGGCCTGCGCCGCTGGGTCTTGAGGACTTCGTCGATGCACGTGCCGTGCCAATCGCCTGGCGCGGGTTCTGGCACGCGGGTTGCAGGAGGGCTGGGGCAGGGTGCGGGTAGGTTCACCGCGGGCTGCCGGGAGTCTGCAAAAAGCCCTCCCCCAATGCAGGGGAGGGATCAGGCTACTGACAATCGGGGGGAGACGAAGCCGCCCGGTACGTACAGTCAAAGGTACAGCGCTGAAAGATAGGTCCGCAGGAGCGGGCGATGCCAAGCCGGTTCGGGAGTGATCCCGGGCCGGGCATGGCCCGCGCCTTCGTGCATCGTGGCTTCCCGGTTACCGCTACCGTCGGTTCGATCCGACGGTAGCGGCGCCTTCTTGCCGTGGATCAGCGCAGCAGGCTGAGCACGCCCTGCGGCACCTGGTTGGCCTGGGCCAGCATGGCCGTACCGGCCTGCTGCAGGATCTGGGTGCGGGTCAGTTCGGCGGTTTCCTTGGCGAAGTCGGTGTCCTTGATGCGGCTGCGCGACGCCGACAGGTTTTCCGACGAGGTCTGCAGGTTGGCCACGACCGAGGTGAAGCGGTTCTGGATCGCACCGAGGTCGGCGCGGGTGCTGTTGATCGCACCCAGGGCCTTGTCGACCACTTCCAGCGCCTGCTGGGCGCCGAGCACGGTGCTCACGTCCAGCTTCTGCACGTTGGCCGAGGTATCGGTACCGGCAGTGTAGGCGCCCGCAGCTGCCGCGGTGCCCCAGGTCTTGGCGGTCGCGTCGTAGTCGCTGCGCATCAGGGCGATATCGGCGGCGGCGACAGCCTTGCCTTCCTTCACCGAGCTCAGCTTCAGGGTGCCGTCGGCATTGGCTTCGGCGTAGATGCCGGCCTCGCCGATCTTGGCGTTGATGGCGGTGGCGACGGCCTTGGAGGCATCGGCCGTGGTGGCGCCGGCCTTCACTTCAACCGTGCCGATGTCCACGCCCATCACGGTGCCGGAGAAACGGGCGCCGTCGGTGCTGGCAGCCAGGGCAGCAGTCGCGCCGGTGGCGAAGGTCGAGGTGCCCAGCGAGCCGGCCTTGGCATCGATGGTCTTGTCGATGGCGATGGCCTGGCCGGCATTGGCGCCGACCTGGAACAGCTGGCTGGAGAAGGTGCCGTCCAGCAGCTTGGTGCCGTTGAAGTCCGACTGCTTGGCGACGCGGTCGATTTCCGAGACCAGCTGGGTCACTTCGGCCTGCAGCGCCTTGCGGTCGCTGGCCGAGTTGGTGGCGTTGGAGGCCTGCACCGACAGCTCGCGGACGCGCTGCAGGTTGTTGCCGATTTCGGTCAGCGAACCTTCGGCGACCTGGGCCAGCGAGATGCCGTCGTTGGCATTGCGGATGGCGACGTCGGTACCGCGGATCTGGGTGCCGAAGCGCTCGGAGATCGCCAGGCCGGCGGCGTCGTCCTTGGCGCTGTTGATGCGCGAACCGGAGGACAGGCGCTGGATGGTGGTAGCCAGCGAGCTGCCGCTGGTGCTCAGGTTGCGCTGAGCATTCAGGGACATGGTGTTGGTGTTGATGACTTGTGCCATGGTGCTTTTCCTTTGGCGAAGGTGGAACGTGTTTCAGGATCCGGGCGCCGCGTCATGCAGCGCCCGGAGGTCGATCATCGAGCGGATCAGCGCAGCAGGCTGAGCACGCCCTGCGGCACCTGGTTGGCCTGGGCCAGCATGGCCGTACCGGCCTGCTGCAGGATCTGGGTGCGGGTCAGTTCGGCGGTTTCCTTGGCGAAGTCGGTGTCCTTGATGCGGCTGCGCGACGCCGACAGGTTTTCCGACGAGGTCTGCAGGTTGGCCACGACCGAGGTGAAGCGGTTCTGGATCGCACCGAGGTCGGCGCGGGTGCTGTTGATCGCACCCAGGGCCTTGTCGACGATTTCCATCGCCTGCTGGGCACCCTTCACGGTGCTGACGTCCAGGTCGCTGGCGTACTTGGCGGCCGGCGCGGCCGTCGAGGCGGTGAAGGTCGGCGCGGTAGCGCCGGTCCAGGTGCCCGGGGTCGCGGTGATGGCCTTGAACGAGCCATCGGCGTTGACGCTGTCCTTGACCGAGGTCAGGGTCACGCCAGCGGTGCCGTTCACTTCCGCGAACACGCCGGTCTCGCCGATCTTGGCGTTGATCGCGGTCACCAGTGCTTCACGCGAGGCCTTGCCGGTGGCAGCGGCGTCGGCGCCCTGCTTGACCGAGACATCGGCAATGGCAACGCCATTGATCTGCAGGCCGCTGGTGCTGAAATCAGCGTTGGTGCCCGGGTCGGCCAGGGCCAGCGCGTTGGTGTCGAACTTGGCGCCGCCCAGGGCGTTGGCCTTGGCATCGATGGTCTTGTCGATGGCGATGGCCTGGCCGGCGTTGGCACCGACCTGGAACAGCTGGCTGGAGAACGAACCGTCCAGCAGCTTGGTGCCGTTGAAGTCCGACTGCTTGGCGACGCGGTCGATTTCCGAGACCAGCTGGGTCACTTCGGCCTGCAGCGCCTTGCGGTCGCTGGCCGAGTTGGTGGCGTTGGAGGCCTGCACCGACAGCTCGCGGACGCGCTGCAGGTTGTTGCCGATTTCGGTCAGCGAACCTTCGGCGACCTGGGCCAGCGAGATACCGTCGTTGGCATTGCGGATGGCGACGTCGGTACCGCGGATCTGCGTGCCGAAGCGCTCGGAGATCGCCAGGCCGGCGGCGTCGTCCTTGGCGCTGTTGATGCGCGAACCGGAGGACAGGCGCTGGATGGTGGTAGCCAGCGAGCTGCCGCTGGTGCTCAGGTTACGCTGAGCATTCAACGACATCGTATTGGTGTTGATGACTTGTGCCATGAGGAGAGGTCCTTGAGCGGTTGCACGTGAGTTGGGTTAGACGCCCCCGACGTGCCCCGGGGGCGGCTCATGTCAGCGCTGCAACAGGCTGAGCACGTTCTGCGGTACCTGGTTGGCCTGGGCCAGCATGGCCGTACCGGCCTGCTGCAGGATCTGGGTGCGGGTCAGTTCGGCGGTTTCCTTGGCGAAGTCGGTATCGCGGATGCGGCTGCGCGACGCGGACAGGTTCTCCGAGGAGGTCTGCAGGTTGGCCACCACCGAGGTGAAGCGGTTCTGGATCGCGCCGAGGTCGGCGCGGACGCTGTTGACCGATTCCAGGGCCTTGTCGACGATCGACATCGCCTTCTGTGCGCCTTCGGCGGTAGTGACGTTCAGGTCCTTGACGAAGCTGGCCGCTGCACCGGTCAGGGTGCCGCCGTTGGTGCTGGTCTCGGTCAGGCCCAGGCCGGCGAGGGTCGCGGCGGTGGCGCCGGCCGGCGGAGTCGCCGCGCTGACACCCAGCGCGAAGGTCTGGCCATCCTTGACCGAGGCCAGGCTGACGACGCCGGCATTGACCGAGGCAACCACGCCGGTTTCGCCCAGCTTGTTGTTGATCGCCGCGGCGGTGGCCGAGGTGATCGATTCGCCGGCCTTCACCGTGAAGTCGCTGATGGTGACCGTGGTGGCGGTGCCGCCCGGCGGGGTGACCGAGACCTGCAGGCCGGAGTAGGTGGTGTCGGCCGTCGCCTTGTCCACCGCCAGTGCGGTGCCGGTATAACCGTTGGCGAAGGTGGCCGCGCCCAGCGAATCGGCCTTGGCGTTGACCACGCTGTTGATGGCGATGGCCTGGCCGGCGTTGGCACCCACCTGGAACAGCTGGCTGGTGAAGCTGCCGTCCAGCAGCTTGGTGCCGTTGAAGTCGGCCTGCTTGGCGACGCGGTCGATCTCGCTGACCAGCTGGGTCACTTCAGCCTGCAGGGCCTTGCGGTCGCTGGCCGAGTTGGTGGCATTGGAGGCCTGCACACCCAGTTCGCGGATGCGCTGCAGGTTGTTGCCGACTTCGTTCAGCGAACCCTCGGCGACCTGGGCCAGCGAGATGCCGTCGTTGGCATTGCGGATGGCCACGTCCAGACCACGGATCTGGGTGGTGAAGCGCTCGCTGATGGCCAGGCCGGCCGCGTCGTCCTTCGCGCTGTTGATGCGCAGGCCGGACGAGAGGCGCTGGATGGTGGTGGCGAGCGAGCTGCCGCTGGTGCTCAGGTTGCGCTGAGCGTTGAGCGACATCGTATTGGTGTTGATTACCTGTGCCATGGGGTCGTCTCCTCTTATATGGAACCCGTTGGTGAATGAAACGAAGCGCCGCCTGTTTTTTTGTGTGGCTGTGTGCTTCGCCGTTGCCAAATGAATAACGGCGCTTTGTCAACAACCTTTAGCCGTGAATTCCGTTGAAGCCAGAATTCGTTGCCTGAAGCTGTTTTCCCGGGGTTTTCAGCCCTGTTGCCAGGGTGGAAGCGGCCCCGGGAGGGGCGGTCGGGCAAGGCCTGACCAGCGCTGATGAAGGTATCGGCGGGGTCGGGCCGGGCTTGATGGAGAATCACGGAAAATCGGTCGGCGACGGCCAGGTGGCCGCGCAGCGGCGGGCAGGCGCGCAAACGAAAAAGGCCGCGATGCAGGGCATCGCGGCCTTTCGGGACTGACGCGGGCGGCGCGTCAGCGCAGCTTGTTGAACAGCGACATCGACTGCATCTGCGAGAAGATCGTCTGCGCCGCCTGCAGCGCGGTGCTCTGCAGCTGGTACTGGCTCAGCGCATCGGCGTAATCCAGGTCGCGCATCTGCGACAGCGTGGTCTTCAGGGTCACGCCATTGGCCTCGCGCATGTCGGCGGCATTGTCCAGCGCCTTCAACTGCGCACCGCCTGCGGCACGCGAATCGATCATCCGCTCGGAAGCGCGCGCCACGTCGCGCAGTGCGCTCTGCAGCTGGTTCTGCTGCGCGGTCATCTGCGCGGTGGTACCGGTGTCGGCACCCAGCGCCGCCACCAGGTTGTCAATGGTGGAGAAGATGTCGCGGCTGCTGGCGGCCTGTACGCTGAAGCTGTCACCCGCCGCCGGTGCGCCGGTGATGCGCAGGCGCACACCGTTCACTTCCAGATCGTCGCCGGCCTTGTAGGTGCCGGTTCCGGTCACGTTGCCCGCACCATCCACCACCTCGTACTGGTTGCCAGTGGTGAAGCGCACGCTGAAGCCCTGGCCGTTCCAGCTGTCGCTGCCGTCGCGGGTGATGTTGGTCAGCACGCCGTTGCCGGTGTTGCCGGCCGCGGCGCTGCCGTCGACGAAGCCATCGCCGGTGGGAATGCGCATGAAGATCTCGCTGCCGGGCAGCGCGTCCTTCACGTAGGTATCCGGACCGACTTCGACTTGGCGCTGGGTCTGGTCGCCACGGTAGACCACTTTGCCGTTGATCTTGGCAAACGGCGGGTCGCCGTCGTTGGTGCCACCGAACACGTAGCGGCCGGTGCCATCATCGGCGTTGGCCAGCGACAGCAGGCCGTCGCGGATCTGGTTGACCTCGGTGATCAGCGTCTTCTTGTCCGCCGCGCTCAGCGCCGGATTGCTGGCCTGGATGGTCAGATCGTTGACGCGTGCCATCAGGTCGTTGACCTGAGCCAGGGTGTTTTCCTGCACGCCCAGGCGGTTCTGCACGTTGCCGGCATTGAGCTTCATGCGGTCCAGTGCAGCCAGGCTGCGGTCAAGGCCGACCGCGGTGCCGGCGGCAACCGGATCGTCCTTGGCGCTGACGATCTTGCTGCCGGTGGCAATCTGCTGCTCCAGGTGGCTGAGCTTGGCCTGCTTGGCCATCATCAGCGACACCGACTGGTTGAACATCATGCTGGTGGAGATGCGGCTGCTCATCGGCGGACGGCTCCCAGGATGGTCTGGAACATGCTGTCGGCGGTCGAGATCAGCTGCGAGGCGGCCTGGTAGGCCTGCTGCAGGCGCAGCATGTCCGCCGCTTCCTCGTCCAGGTTCACGCCGGAGACTTCGTCGCGGGCTTCCTGCGCCTTGTCATTGATCACCAGCTGCGCGTCGAGCGAGTACTCGGCCGAGCGGGCGGCGGCGCCGACCTGGGTGGTCAGGCCACCCAGCGCGCCGTTCAGTGTCACCGTTCCGGCGTTGAACGCCTTCGCGCTTTCCACCTTGGCCAGCTTCGACGCGTTGCTGTTGTCCGACGAACCGGCCGGGGTCGGGGTGATGTTGAAGGTATCGCCCACCTTCGGTGCACCGTCCAGCACGAAGCTCCAGCCGTTGGCGCTGATGGTCTGGCCGGGCGTGTAGGTCTGCGGCGGCCCACCGTCGATGGTGTAGGTGGTGGCCGAGGTGAACACGATCGCCGACGGATTGCGCAGGTTGGCGTTGGTCGAATCGGTGACGGTGACACCGCTCAGCTTGCCGGTACCGGTGTTGGCGGTGGCGGCCGCGCCCTTCACCGCTGCAGCGGCGGCGATGCGCGACGGATCGGTGATTGCCACTTCCATGCTGCCGGCCACGCCCGCGGTCGGCTGCAGCAGGAAGCGGTCATTTGCAGCCGGCGTACCGCCGACGACCAGCTTGACGCCGTTGATCACCAGCGGATCGGCGGCGGTGCCGGTGCCGGTCAGCGGGATGCTGGCGCCGGTGTCGGCGCGGCTGGCCTTCCAGTTGGTGCCATCGAACTGCAGCACCACGTTCTGCGCGTCCAGCTTGCCCAGGTCGCCGTAGGTTGCGCTGAGGCTGGCGGTGCCGGTATTGCTGTTGTTGCCGATGACGCGCGGGTTGCCGATGGTGAAGAAGTCCCCGCCCAGCTGGCCATACAGGTCCACGCCCTGGTGGTGCGCCTGGTTGAAGCTCTCGGCCAGGCCCACCGCCAGCTTGCCCAGTTCAGCCTGGGCAGGGGTCAGCACGGTGTCGCGGAATTCCAGCAGGCCACCGATCTGGCCGCCGACCGCCTTCGGGTCGAGGCGGATGGTGTTGCCCTGGGTCTCCAGCGCCAACTGCAGGCGTTCGGGCTGGTACGGGTCGGCCACGGTGGTGACCTTGGTCGCCGTGGTACCCACCACCAGCGCGTTGCCGCCGGCGGTGTAGACATTCATGATGCCGCCGTCCTGGATCACCGCCGTGCCACCGGTGAAGCCGATCAGCTGGGTGATCAGCTGGTCGCGGCGGTCGAGCAGATCGGGCGCCGCGGTGGCGACGTTGGTGCCGATGGCGCCGTTGATCTGCGCGATTTCCTGCGCCAGGCGGTTGACCTCGGTGGCACCGGCCAGCAGGCCGTTGTTGACCTCGCTGTTGAGGTTGTTCAAGTGCGTGTTGAGCTGCACGAAGCGGTTGGCCAACGCCTTGCCGCCGTCGAGCATGTTCTGGCGGTCGGCGGTGCCGGCCGCGTTGGACGACAGGCCACTGACCGAATCGAAGAAGTTCGACCAGACGCCGGCCACATTGGTGGCCGCATCGGAGAACAGCGCGTTGACCCGGTCGGCCATGCCCGAAAGCTGTTTCAGGCGCGCCAGTTCACCGCTGCTGTCGAGCAGGCGCGAGATCGCCAGCTGGTCGGCAGTGCGGCGGATGTCAGTGATCCGGGTGCCGTTGCCGACCGTGCCATAGCCGTAGTTCTGCGGGTCGGCGGTTGCGAAGTTGACCTTCTGCCGGCTGTAGCCGGGCGTATTGAGGTTGGCCACGTTGTGGCTGGTGGTCGCCAACGCACGCTGGAAGGCGAGCAGGGCACCGGTACCGGTGGAAAGTACGCTGGACATGGGGTTCCTCAACGACGGGTGATACCCAGCGCCGCGGTCGCGGTGCTGGCGAAGGTCTGGCCAAGGCGCGCGCCGGCGTCGGTCACGGCCGCTACGGCACGCTCGATGGTCGGGCCGCCGGCGATCGCGGCGATCTTGGCCGCATAGCGCGGGTCGGTGGCATAGCCGGCGCGCTGCAGGCCACGGGCGAAGCCCTGCACGTCGGTGCCGGCCTGCAGGGCCTGCTGGTAGCGCGGGCTGGTCTTCAGCAGGCGCACGTAGTCGGCGAAGCTTTCGGCCGGCGAGCTGTAGGCGCGGAAGCTGGCGGTTTCGTTGCGGCGTACGCCATCCACGTATTCGTGGGTGCCGGCTTCAACGCGCTGGCCGCTCCAGCCGGTGGCCTTGATGCCGAACAGATTGTGCGAGGTACTGCCGTCGGACTGGCGGATGTGGCGCTTGCCCCAGCCGGTTTCCAACGCGGCCTGGGCGACCAGCGCACGGGCATCCACGCCCAGTTCCCTGGCCGCGCTCTGCGCGTGCTGCCAGATGCTGGCGACGAAACCTTCCGGCGTGTGCGGCCCCAGCTGGGCCACGGCGGTGCGGGTAGCCATCGCATCGGCTTGGCTCATGGCCGTACCGCGGTTACTGGCCGTCGCCGACCACTGGTCGTTGTTGGTGGACCAGTCCTCGCCCTGCAGGTTGCCGATGTACGGATCCTCGGTGCCCAGCGAGCGGTGCAGGCTGCTGCTTTCGCGACCGGCGATCAGGTCCAGTGCCTGTTCCATCGGTGCCAGCGCGGCCTGCGCGCCGTGCTGTGCGCCGGCCGCCATCTGCTGCAGCATGCGCACGGCCTGGCTGCCATCTTCCAACGGCAGCGACGGTGCCGGCTTGTCCGGCGCGTTGAGCTGGTAGGCGCGGCTGGCCTTGGCCGGAGCCACGCGGGTATCCAGCGCCGGGCCGTCGGCGGCCTGGCCGGACAGCTGGCGGCTGATCATGCCGGACAGGCCCAGCCCCTTGCCGCGGGTCATCGCCTCGGCGATCTTCTGGTCGTACATGTCGCGGAACATCTTGTTCTCGCCGGGAAACAGCGAGTCGCCGAAACTGGCATCACGCATGCTCTTGACCAGCATCTGTGCGAACTGGCCTTCCAGCTGGCGTGCGACCTTGTCGATCTTCGCCGGGTCGTTCTGCTGCGCCGGGTGCAGGTCGAATGCGGGATTGATGCGCATGTCAGATCACCTCGAGCTCGGCACTCAATGCGCCGGCCTGCTTCAGGGCTTCCAGGATCGCGATCAGGTCGCCCGGCGCCGCGCCCACGGCGTTCACCGCGTGCACGATCTCGTCCAGGGTGGTGCCGCCGCTGAACTTGAACATGCGGCTGCCGTCGTTGGTGGCGGTGATGGTCGACTGTGGGCTGGCCACGGTACGGCCACCGGACAGGGCATTGGGCTGGCTGACGTTGGTGTTCTCCTGGATCGTCACCGTCAGCGAACCATGCGAGATCGCGGCAGGGCCGACCCGCACCTGCTGGCCGATGACCACGGTGCCGGTGCGGGAATTGACCACGACCTTGGCCGGGGCGCTGCCCGGGGTCAGCTCCAGGTTCTCGATGCGGGCCAGCAGGCCGATGCGTGCGCCCGGATCGGTCGGCGCAGTCACGGCCACGGTCACGCCGTCGACCGCACGCGCGGCGCCTTCGCCGAACGCGTTGTTGAGTGCGGCGACCATGCGCGAAACGGTGGTGAAATCGTTGTTGTGCAGATTCAGCGTGATGTCGCCGCCATTGGCCAGCGGGTCGGGCAGGGCACGCTCGACCGTGGCGCCATTGGGAATGCGGCCCACGCTCGGTACGTTCACCGAAACCCGCGAACCATCCTTGCCCTGCGCACCAAAGCCGCCGACGATCAGGTTGCCCTGCGCGATCGCATAGATCTGGCCGTCGGCGCCGCGCAGCGGGGCCATCAGCAGCGAGCCGCCGCGCAGCGAGACGGCGTTGCCGATCGACGACACGGTGATGTCGATCGGCTGGCCCGGCTTGGCGAACGGCGGCAGCTCGGCATGGATCGCGACGGCCGCAACATTCTTCAGCTGCGGATTGACGTTGGCCGGTACGTTTACGCCCAGCTCGCCGAGCAGGTTCTTCAGGCTCTGCACGGTGAAGGGCGCCTGGCTGGTGCGGTCGCCGCTGCCATCCAGGCCGACCACCAGGCCGTAGCCCACCAGGGCGTTACCACGCACGCCGCCGACCTGGGCCAGGTCCTTGATGCGCTCGGCGCTGGCCGGGGCTGCCACGACCAGCAGCATCAGCGCGACGAACGACGCCACGCGGCGCTGCCAGGAAGAAGAGGGGAGGAGTTTCATGGCCATACTCAGAACGGCGTCAGGCCGGAATTGAAGAAGCGGCTCAGCCAGCCCATCGCGTTGGACTGCGCGACCGGGCCGCGGCCGCCGTAGACGATGCGGGCTTCGGCCACGCGGCTGGAAGGAATGGTGTTGTCCTGGCTGATGTCGCCCGGACGCACGATGCCCTGCACCTGCACCAGTTCATCACCCTGGTTCAGTCGCAGGTTCTTCTGCCCCTGTACCACCAGGTTGCCATTGGGCAGGCGCTGGATCACCGTGACGGTGACACTGCCCTGCAGGCGGTTGCTCTGCGCGCTGTTGCCCTTGCCGGTGAAGTCACGCGCGCCCTTGGCCGTCGCACTGAGGATGTCCTTGCCGCCCAGGGTGACCGGCGCACCGAGGATGGACGGCGTGCCCAGGCTCAGGTTGGATTCCTTGTTGGTGGCCGTGTTGGCGCTGGTCTGCGCGGTAGTGTTTTCCAGCAGGGTGATGGTCAGCAGGTCGCCGACATCGCGTGCGCGGCGGTCCGAGTACAGCTGCAGGGTCGGGCCGGCAGCGTAGATCGCACCGGCGGTCGGCGCGGCCTGCGGCGGCATGATCGGCTGGATCGGTGCCATCGCCGCGTAGGGGCGCACGTCGCCGGCGATCACGCAGCCACCGAGCAGGGCGACCACGGCGCAGGCGAGGGCAGTGCGGGTGAATCTGGAAATGGGCGACATGGCGGTTTCCCGGTTGGGCCGGTCAGAGCTTGTTGTTGAGATAGCCGAGCATCGAATCGGTGGTGGAGATTGCCTTGGCGTTCATTTCGTAGGCGCGCTGGGTTTCGATCATCGACACCAGCTCTTCGACCACATTGACGTTGCTGCCTTCCAGCGCGCCCTGCACCACGGTGCCGAGGCCGTTGAGCCCGGGATTGCCGTTCTGTGCCGGACCGGAAGCGGTGGTTTCCAGGAACAGGTTCTCGCCGCGCGCCTGCAGGCCGGCCGGATTGACGAAGTCGGTCAGGGTCAGCGCACCCACTTCCACTGACGCCGCGCCGTCGGCCATCTTCACGCTGATGGTGCCGTCGGTACCGATGGTCACCGACTGTGCGCCCTCGGGAATCTGGATGCCCGGCTGCACCGGGTAGCCGCTGTTGGTGACCAGCTCGCTGTCCTGGTTGATCTTGAACGAGCCATCACGGGTGTAGGCCGAGCTGCCGTCGGGCATCTGCACTTCGAAGAAGCCGCGGCCGTTGACCATCACGTCCAGCGCACGGCCGGTCTGCTGCTGGCCACCCTGCTCAAAATTCTTGGCGGTGGCGACCACGCGTACGCCGGTACCCAGCTGCAGGCCGGTCGGCAGCTGGGTCTGCGCCGACGAAGAGCCGCCGGGCTGGCGCACCTGCTGGTACAGCAGGTCCTCGAAGCTGGCACGGTCCTGCTTGAAGCCGGTGGTGTTGGTGTTGGCGAGGTTGTTGGAAACCACCGACATGCGCATCTGCTGCGCATCCAGTCCGGTTTTCGCGATCCACAATGCCTGGTTCATCTTCGGTGTCCTGTCTGGGTAAAGCCGGCCGCGCGATGCGGCCCCTGGTAACGGGTGTGCAAGCGGTGTGCCAGCGCCGCGCCCGGGCGGCGCCGGAATTCCGTCAGCTGCCCAGGCGCAGCAGGCTGTTGGCACTGCGCGCGTTGTCGTCGCCGTGCTTGATCACCTGCACCTGCATTTCGTACTGGCGCTGCAGCTGGATCATCTGCACCAGTGCACCGGCGGCATCGACGTTGCTGCCTTCCAGCTGGCCGCTGTGCACGGCCGTGCCCTGTGCCGGTGCGAACGGCTGCAGTGGGTCGGTGTTGCGGAACAGGCCATCCAGGCCACGCTCGAGGCGCTCGTCCGGCGCCTGTACCACCTTGATCCGGCCGATCTGCGCCATGGTCTGCGGGCCTTCGCCCTGCGGGATGATCGAGAGCGTGCCGTCGGCACCGATTTCCATCGCCTGGTAGGGCGGAATGGCGATCGGGTTGTTGTTGTCATCCAGTACCGGACGGCCGCTGGAGGTCACCAGCTGGCCGTTCGGGGTGACCGACAATGCAGCGCCGCGCGTGTACGCCTCACTGCCGTCGCTGGACTGCACGGCCAGCCAGGTGCCGGTCTGCAGGGACAGATCCAGCGGCTTGCCGGTGATGTGCTGCGAGCCGGGCGTACGGTTGAAGCCGGCGTCGACGTGCAGCGCATCCACCCGCGAGGCAAAGCCCGGGCCCTTGATCGGGAACGCTTCGGTGTTGGCCAGCGCTTCCTTGAAGCCAGGGGTGTCCGAGTTGGCGAGGTTGTGGCTGAGCGTTCCCTGCGCCTGCAGGGAGGCGCGGGCACCGGTCATCGCCACGTAAAGAGCTTTATCCATGCGGGGAGTTCCGTGACAGGGTCAGCAGCTCATCAACGGATGTTGATGACGGTCTGGGTGATCTGGTCCTGCGTGGTGATCATCTGCGCGTTGGCCTGGAAGTTGCGCTGCGCGGTGATCATGTTGACCAGCTGCTCGGTGAGATCGACGGTGGACGCTTCCAGCGAGCCGGCCTGGATCTTGCCGAGGTTGGAGGTGTCCGGCATGCCGGTGCGCGGCGTGCCCGATTCGAAGGTCTCCACCCACAGGTTGTTGCCCTTCGATTCCAGGCCCTGCGTGTTGTTGAAGGTGGTCAGGGCGACCTGGCCCAGCGGCTTGTCGTCGCCGTTGGAATAGCGGGCGTAAACCACGCCGGATTCGGACACGGTCACTTCGTTGAGCTTGCCGGCGGCATAGCCGTCCTGCTGGGTATTGCGCAGGGCGAACTTCTCGCCGTACTGGGTGGAGCCGCTGATGTCCAGCGTCATGTTCAACTGGCCGGCACCGGTGGTCGGGGTGAAGGTGCCGAGGCTGACCTTGCCGTTGGCAGGTGCGACCAGCTTGCCGCTGTTGTCGAAGGTGACCGGGGTCGGTGCGCCGGCCGGCTGGCCATCGACGTAATTGCGCACGGTCCATTCGTTGGGGTTGGCGCCCTTGACGAAGTACGAGACCTGGATGTGGCTCACGCCCAGCGAGTCGTACACGGTGATGCCACCGCTGGAGTGGTTGTAGCTGTTCGAATCGGCCGGGTCGAAGGTCGCCACCGTCGGTTGCTTGGCGTTGGCCGGCAGGGTGAAGCCAACCTTCACTTCGCTGGTCTGCTTCGGCGGGCTGTCGGTGGTCAGCAGCTGCAGGTCGACCAGGCGGCCTGCATCGAAGTTGGTGCCATCGGCATTCGGCGCGAACACCTGCAGGCGCGCACCCTGCGGGTTGACCACGTAGCCGGCCGAGTCGGTCTGGAAGTTGCCGGCGCGCGAGTACACGCGCGAACCATTCATGTTCATGGTGAAGAAGCCTTCACCGGAAATGGCCATGTCCAGGCTGCGCCCGGTCTGCTCGTTATGGCCCTGGATGAACTGCTGGGCGACGTTGGAAACGCGCACGCCCGAGCCGGTCTGGTTCTTCGACAGGCCGTAGCTGGTCGAAGCGAACAGGTCGGCGAACTCCGCGCGTGACTGCTTGAAGCCGGTAGTGTTGACGTTGGCGACGTTGTTGGCGGTGACGCTCAGGTCGGTGTTGGCGGCGTTGATGCCGGACAGCGAGACATTGAAGCCCATGGGATGCTCCTGGTTGATGCGGAAGGTGCGGCTCAGCTGACGCGGAGCACGTAGTCGATCGGGGCCGTGCCCAGGCCCTTGAGGTTCAGGTACAGGCCGTCGGAACCAACGGTCACGCTCTCCACCGGCGCCTGTACGTAGGTGGACAGCTTGGTGCTCTTGCCGGCGGTGTCGACATGGTTGGCAACGATGGAGTACTTGCCCGGCTCCATGCGCTTGCCGTTGGCATCCTTGCCGTCCCACTGGAAGGCGGTTTCGCCGGCAGCCTTGGCTTCCACGCTCAGCGAGGTGACCTTGGCGCCGTTGGCATCGGTGATGTCCACGGTGATGATGCCGGCCGACGGTGCAGCCACCGTGCCTTCGACATTGCCTTCCTTCTCCAGCACCAGCTTTTCCGACGGCACCAGCACCTGGTGGCCGACCAGCGCAGCGCCACGCAGCACCTGGTCGCTGGCCATCGACTCCTGGAAGCCCTTCACCGTCTTGTTCAGATCGGTGATGCCCTGCACGGTGGACATCTGCGCCATCTGCGCGACCATCTGCGTGTTGTCCATCGGCTTCAGCGGATCCTGGTGCTGCAGCTGCTCGGTCATCAGGCGCAGGAAGTCGGCCTGGTCCAGCGTGTTCTTCTTTTTCGTGGCGTTGCTGTTGGGGGCGTTCAGGCCCAGCGCGGAATAGACGTCCTGGCTGGTCTGGTTGTTGACGGCGGTGGTCATGGCGGTATCCGGTGCTGCGGGCCTCAGCGGCCCATGGTCAGGGTGGCCAGGGCCAGTTCCTTGGCGGTGGTCAACATCTCCACGCCGGCCTGGTAATTGCGCGAGGTCGAGATCAGGTTGACCATCTGCGCCACCGGATCGACATCGGGCTGGTAGATGTAGCCATCGGCGTCGGCCAGCGGGTGGCCCGGCTCGTAGCGCTTGATCGGCGCGGCCTCGCTCTGGGTGATCTCCTTCACCTTCACCGAGGTGATGTTGGGATCGTTCTTGCTGGTGACGGCCTGGAAGATCGGTTCCAGCGGCTTGTACACGGCGTCGGCGGAACCGGCGACGGTGTCGGCATTGGAGAGGTTGGAGGCGATGGTGCTCATGCGCACCGACTGCGCCTGCAGCGCGGAGCCGGCGATGTCGAAGATCGGCAGGTTGCTCATGGCTTATTGCCCCGTGATCGCGGTCAGCATGGAACGCACCTTGCTCTCGACGAAGCTGAGCGAGGCGCGGTATTCCAGTGCGGCGCGGCCATAGGCGGCACGCTCGGCATCGGGGTCGACGGTGTTGCCGTCCAGGCTGGGCTGCACGCCTTCGCGCGCGATCTGGAACGGGTTCAGGCCACTACTGATCTCGTAGTGCTGCTCATGGGTGGTGGCCATCAGGCCATTGGCATCCTGCCCCTGGGCGTGGCGCAGGGCGGCATCGAAGTCCAGGTCCTGGGCCTTGTAGCCGGGAGTGTCGGCATTGCCGAGGTTGCTGGCGATCAGCTTCATCCGCTGTTCGCGCAACGGCATGGCCTGGGCGTGGACGCCCAGGTAGTCGGTAATCAGGTTGCGCACGGTGCACTCCCACGGGAACGTTGCCCGGGAAGCTGCAAGGGGTGTGCCAAATGGAGAGGGGGTCAGATCCCCGCAGGGGCTCTGACCCCGTGGTTGACGCGTTGCGATGCGGGGTCGGAGCCCGTTCCGGGATCCGACCCCTCGGCGGGCCTTACGCCGCCAGCGCCACCTTGCGCAGGCGGTCCAGCACGAAGTCGGCCAGCTCGTGCGGCGAGTACTTGGCGACGAACGCATTGGCGCCGACGCGCTCGACCATGGCGTTGTTGAAGACGCCCGACAGTGAGGTGTGCAGCAGCACGTACAGGCCGGCCAGGCCCGGGTGGCGCCGGATTTCCGTCGTCAGCGTGTAGCCATCCATGGCCGGCATCTCGATGTCCGAGATGACCATGGCATAGCGCTCGGCCGGGTTTTCCCCCGAGGCGTGGACCTGCAGCAGGTGGTCCAGCGCCTGCTTGCCGTCGGAAAGCAGGGTGGCACCCACGCCCAGCTGGTCCAGCACGCTGCGGATCTGCTGGCGGGCCACGCGCGAGTCGTCCACCACCAGCACCTGCAGCTGCGGGCCGTCGGCGGGCATGGCCATTGCCGGGTCGAGTACCGCTTCTCCGCGCACCTGGGCGATATCGGCCAGCACGCTCTCAACGTCGATCACCTGGATCAGCTCGCCCTGGAAGCGGGTCACCGCGGTCAGGTAGCTCGACTCGGCGCCCAGCTCCGGTGGCGGGTGGATGTCTTCCACCGCGATGTTGACGATGCGTTCGACGCCACTGACCAGGAAGCCCTGGATCGAGCGGTTGAATTCGGTGACGACCAGGTAGCCGGGCGAGGTGTCCGCGTCCGGTTCGCGCTCGGGGTGGCCGATCGCCAGGCCCAGGTCCAGTACCGGCACCGAGCGGCCGCGCACGTCGGCCACGCCGGAGAACTGGCTGGGCAGGCCGGGCACCTGGAACAGCTCCGGGCGGCGCAGGACTTCCTGCACCTTGAAGACATTGACGCCAAAAAGCTGACGTCCGCCGAGGCGGAACAGCAGCAGCGCCAGGCGGTTGTGGCCGGCCAGTCGGGTCCGCTGGTCGATCCGGTTGAGCAGGTCATGGGACATGGCTGCTGTATCGGCGTGGTGGGGGCGGAACTTGAGGGCGCTCTGTCGTCCGCGCGCTCCACACCGCGTTTGTAGAGTCGACTGTCAGTCGACTGCTCTTCGATCCGATCACGGGAAACCCCGCGCTTCGCGCGAAAGTCGACTGGCAGTCGACTCTACCCATCCGGTCGAATCCCCATCCCGGATCCGATCAACGGGACCCGGTCTCTGGCACACCCCTTGCACGCTGCTGGGCCAGATCCCATCGACAGGAGGCGCCATGCGCCGGGTCACATCGCTGTTCGCCATCGCGCTCGCCCTGGCCGCGCCGTGGGCGGGCGCCACGGACTGGCAGCCGGTGGCCAGCATCCGCACTGCGGCGCTGTCGACGCTGCCTGCCGGCAGTGAAGGCGAGGCGCAGGTGGCCGATGCGCTGCGCCTGCCGAAATGCGGCAGCGCGTTGCAGGTGCAGCCCACCGCCAACACCACGGTGGAGGTGAGCTGTCCCGATGCGGGCGGCTGGCGCCTGTTCGTGCCGGTGAAGGTGCGGCGCAACCAGACCGTGCTGGTGCTCAACCGCGGAATCGGCACTGGAGAAACCCTCACGGCCGCCGATATCACCACTGCCCAGCGTGACGCTGCCCGGATTGCCGGCGCGGTGCTGTCCGATCCCAATGCAGCGATCGGCCGCATCGCCCGCCGTCCGTTGCAGGCCGGAGCCCTGCTGTCGAACAACGATCTGGTGGTCCAGCGTCTCATCAAGCGAGGAGACAATGTAGCCCTGGTGTCGCGTCGCGGCTCGGTCGAGGTGCGCATTGCCGGCCGTGCGATGGGTGATGCCGGTGAGAACGAGCGGGTCTCGGTCGAGAACCTGTCCTCGCGGCGGATCGTGCAGGGCACGGTCGACGCCGCAGGTGACGTAATCGTGGCGCGTTGATTTACCGCAAAATATCCCTAAAGATCACGGCCCTGCGGCCGTTATCCCTTGTGAACGGCAACTCCAGGACACCCCATGAGCCAGAAAATCGACGGCAACCTGCAGGTCCCCCAGGCACTGCGCAGCGTGACGACCCCGGCCAGCAAGCCCGGCGTCAGCACCGATGCGGCGGCGCGCCCGGTCGAGGCGGCCGACAGCCTGCGCCTGACCGGCGAGGCCACCAATCTGCAGGCCATCGAGCGTGAGCTGACCACCGCCCCGGCGATCGACGCCCAGCGCGTGGCGGCCGTGCGCGAGTCACTGCAGAACGGCACCTACAAGATCAATCCGGACGCGATCGCATCGCGCATGCTCGATCTGGACCAGCAGCTGCACGGATGACTGCGGCGATGAGCGAGCCGCTGCAGCGCCTCGCCCAGGCCCTGGACGTTGAGCGCCAGGCCCTGGTCGAGCACGACGTGCACGCCCTGATCCGGGCCACCGGCGCCAAGCTGGAAGCGCTGCGTGCGCTGGAAGGCGCGCCGCCGGTGGGCGAGGGCGAACAGCTGCAGGAACTGGCCGAGCGCAACCGCGCCAACGGCGTGCTGCTGTCGCGCCGTCGCCGCGAGGTGAACTGGGCGCTGCGCCAGCTCGGCCGTACCGAAGATGCCTCGGCCTACGATGCCAAGGGCCAGTCGCACACGGTCAGCATCGGCCGGCCACTCGCCGTCGCCTGACGCGACGGCGGTCGCACACCCCCTCCCGGTGGGCTGAAGCCCGCTGCATGACCGCGTATATTGGGCGCCTGTTCGAACGCCCCGAGTCGCCGTGTCCGCTGCCAACGCCCTGGTTACCGCCCCCCTTCCGCCGCAGCCGGTGCTGCAGGCCCTGCTTGAGCGCCTGCGCGAAGGCCTGCTGCTGTTCACTGAAGACGGGCAGGTGGCCCTGGCCAACCCGGCCGCGCAGAACCTGCTGGCCAGTGGCTCGGACGGCGGATTGCCGCCGCCGCAGCGGCTGCGCGAGCTGCTCCCCCCTGATGCACTGGAGCAGGCCCGCCAGCATGGCCACTGGAATGGCAGCCTGCCGCTGGGCGAGGGCGTGGTCATCGCCCACCTGTACCACCATGGTCCGGTCGGCGAAGGGCATTTCCTTGCGTTGTTCCGCCACATCGAAGGGCAGGAAGACTACGAGCGCGAACTGCAGCAGCGCCACGCCGAGCTGCGCCAGGCCTACCTGCGCCTCAATGGCACCCAGGAAAAGCTGCTGCAGTCGGAGAAGATGGCCTCGATCGGCCAGCTCGCCGCCGGCGTCGCGCACGAGATCAACAACCCGATCGGTTACGTGCACTCCAACCTGGGCAGCCTGCAGGAGTACCTGCGCAGCCTATTCACCGTGATCGAAGCCTACGAGCGCGCCCTGCGCGCGCCGGACCCGAAGGCACTGATTCCGGAAATCGATGACATCCGTGACCGCCTGGACATCGACTTCATCAGCCGCGACCTGCCGCAGCTGATGGCGGAATCGCGCGAAGGCATCGAGCGCGTTACCCGCATCGTGCGCGACCTGAAGGACTTCTCGTATTCCGGTCGCGACGAATCGTGGAAGCTGGTCGACCTGCACGCGGGCCTGGAATCGACCATCAACATCATCTGGAACGAACTCAAGTACAAGGTCACCCTGGTACGCGAATTCGGCCAGTTGCCGCTGGTGGAGTGCCTGCCGTCGGAGTTGAACCAGGTCTACATGAACCTGCTGCTCAACGCTGGCCATGCCATCGCCGAGCGCGGCACGATCACCGTGCGCACCGGCGTTGATGGCGATCACGTGTGGGTTGAATTCGAAGACACCGGCGGCGGCATCTCGCCGGAACTGCGCCAGCGCATCTTCGATCCGTTCTTCACCACCAAGCCGGTCGGCAGTGGCACCGGTCTGGGCCTGTCGATCTCCTACAGCATCATCAACAAGCATCACGGCCGCATCGACCTGGACAGCACCCCGGGCGTGGGCTCGCGCTTCCGCGTGGTGCTGCCGGTGAAGCAGCCGCGCTGACCGCTTCCGAAGTGGAACCGGACACCCAGAGCAGCCGGCCAGCGGCCGGCTCTACCGGGGCCCATCGATGGTAGTGCCGGCCGCTGGCCGGCAACCTCATTGAACCCGGCCACCCAGGGCAGCCGGCCAGCGGCCGGCTCTACCGGGGCCTATCGATGGTAGTGCCGGCCGCTGGCCGGCAACCTCATTGAACCCGGCCACCCAGGGCAGCCGGCCAGCGGCCGGCTCTACCGGGGCCAATCGACGGTAGTGCCGGCCGCTGGCCGGCAACCTCATTGAAGCCGGGCACCCAAGGCAGCCGGCCAGCGGCCGGCTCTACCGGGGCCCATCGATGGTAGTGCCGGCCGCTGGCCGGCAACCTCATTGAAGCCGGGCACCCAAGGCAGCCGGCCAGCGGCCGGCTCTACCCGATCGTCACCGCAGCGGCCGATCCTCGCCACCATCCCCGGTTTCCACCGGTGCCGGGCCGGCATTGCTACGGCGCTGTTCTTCGTACGTGCGGAATGCCTGGTGGATGTGCTTGCGCAGCTCGTCGTCGTTCCACGGCTTGGTCAGGAAGCGATAGATCGCGCCGCGGTTGATCGCATCGGTCACCGTGTTCAGATCGGTGTAGCCCGACAGCACCAGGCGGATCGTATCCGGATACAGCATCTTCACCCGGCCCAGGAACTCGGTGCCGCTCATGTCGCTCATGCGCTGGTCGGACAGGATCACCTGCACGTCGTTGATCGCCAGCAGATCAAAGGCGTCACGCACGTTGCCAGCGGCCAGGATGCGGTAGCCGTCGCGGCGGAACAGGCGCACCAGCGAGCGCAGCACGTTCTCCTCGTCATCCAGCAGCAGCAGCGTCCGGTCCGGGCGCGTTTCGGCGAAGGCTTCCGGGCGCAGGTAGCGGCGGCGCAGGGTCATGCCGGCGGCATCGGCCGACATCGGCTCGCCGAACAGGTAGCCCTGGAACACATCGCAGTCGTTGCGGCGCAGGAACCCCAGTTGGGCCTGCGATTCCACGCCGTTGGCAATCACGGTCATGCCCAGCTGGTGGCCCATGGCAATGATCGCGCGGGCAATGGCTGCTTCGCGATTTCCAGCCGGTGCGCTCTTGATGAAGCTGCGGTCGATCTTCAGCTTGTCCACCGGGTAGCGCACCAGCGCGCTGAGGCTGGAATCGCCGGTGCCGAAGTTGTCCAGGCTCAGGCTGATGCCTTCGTTGCGCAGGTTGGCCAGCGTTTCATGGACGAAATTGACGTTGTTGGTCAGCGCGCTCTCGTTGATCTCCAGTGTCAGCATGTGCGCCGGCACGCCCGCGGCCTGCAGCAGGGACATCACCTCGGCGAAGAAGTTCGGCCGCAGCAGCTGCAGGGTGGACACGTTCACCGCGATGGTGAAGTCATCAAAGCCCTGGTCGCGCCACAACCGCGCCTGCTTCAATGCGCCTTCCAGCACCCAGGTGCCGATCTGCACGATGATGCCCAGGCGCTCGGCGGTGCGCATGAAGCGCTCCGGCACCAGCATGCCCAGGGTCGGCGACTGCCAGCGCAGCAGCGCTTCCATGCCGACCACGTGGCCGTCGCGGGCGCTCACCAGCGGCTGGTAACGCAGCTTCAGCTCGCCATTGGGAATGGCATCGACGATCTGGCGCGCGATGATGCTCTCGCTGTGCGCGCTCGGCGGGGTATCCACGGCATGGATGCGCACGGCATTGCCGCCTTCGCGGGCGGCCTGGTACAGCGCATCTTCGGCATGGTCGAGCAGGCGCGAGGCGCTGCTGGCATGTTCCGGGCACAGGCTCACGCCCAGCTTGCCGGTCATGAACAGCGTGTATGGAAGCACCGACAGCGGCAGTTCCATCTGCTGGCGGATCTCTTCAGCGAAGTCCTCCGGCAGCGGCAGGTCCGCGGTGCGGGGCACCGCGATCAGGAACTCGTCGCTGCCATGCCGCCACAGCTTGCCACGCCCGCGCAGGTAGGACTGCAGGCGCTGCGCCACCAGTACCAGCGCCTGATCGCCCACTTCGGCACTCATGTTCTCGTTGACCGATGCGAAGTGGTCGATGTCCACGTGCATCAGCATCAGCGCGATGCCGCCGGAGGCCGCCTCGGCAACCATCGCCTGCAGCTCGGGGTTGCCGGCGCCAAGGCGGTCGGGGGCATCATCGATGCTGACCGGGGGCAGGTTGGGATTCCACATAGGCTCAGTATTCCGGTGAATCGACGGCGGCCATGCTGGTCGCCTGGTAGGGGAGGTGGACGTCGATCAGGGTGCCTTCGCCATGCGCGGATTCGATCCGCACGTGGCCACCGACGCTCTGCGCGCGCTCGCGCATCACGATCAGGCCGAGGCCACGTGGGCCGTCCGGATCGAAGCCTTCACCATCATCGCGGATCTGCAGGTGCAGGCCACGCTGGCTGACGTCGCGCAGCTGCAGCAGGACCTGGCTGGCGCGCGCATGGCGCAGCGCATTGGTCAGGCTTTCCTGTGCGATGCGGAAGCAGGCTTGTTCGATGCTGTTGTCGGGGCGGTGCGGCAGCGGCTCGATCTCGGCCAGCAGCTCCACCGGCGAAGAGCGGAACAGCACCCGCGCCTGCCAGCTCAGCGCCGCCTCCAGGCCCAGTGCATCCAGCTGCGGCGGGCGCAGCAGGGTGGAGATGTCGCGCAGCTTGGCCACGGTGGTGTCGGCCAGGCTGACGATCTGCGCCAGATCCTCGCCACGACGCTTCGGATCGTCCTCATCCTGCGCCGCATGCGCCGACAGCTTGATCGCGGTAATGGCCTGGCCGATGTCATCGTGCAGGTCGCGCGAGATCGCGCGACGCTCGTCCTCCTGCAGCGAGAACAGCCGCCCGGCCATCGCCTGCAGCTCGCGATTGCTGGTTTCCAGCGCCCTGCGGGTGCGTTCGGAATCGCTCAGGTCGCGTACGATCAGCAGCTTGCAGTCACGACCGCCGTAGCGCACTTCGCCCACCGCCAGGCCGGCATGGAAGCTGCGGCCGTCCGCACGCTGCATGGCCACCACGCTGCTGTGGCCCGGCCCCAGGTGGGGCTGGCCGGCGCGCAGCTGGCTGCGCACCCGTGGCAGGTCGGCGGCAGCGACCAGTGCCGACAGCGGCTCGCCCAGCAGGGTGTGGCTGCCGTAGCCGAACAGGCCGGCGGCCCAGGCGTTGGCGTACAGCACGTGCTCGTCGGAGAGGATCACCACGCCGTCGGGCAGTACCCGCACCAGCTCGCGGAACTGTTCCTCGCGCTCGCGCAGCAGGCGCCGCGACTGCTCGCGCTCGGTCACGTCCTGCAGCGTCCCCAGCACGCGGCTGCGGCCGGCTTCGTCGATACCGCTGGCCGCCCGCAGGTGCACCATCAATGCACGGCCGTCCATCGACAGCAGCGGCAGCAGCACGTCCACCTGTACCGGCTCGCCGGAGCACAGTTCGGCCAGCAGCTGTTCGGTCTGGGTGGCGGTGGCCGGGTCGGCCGGCACCAGCAGCTCATCGAAGCGGTGCCAGCGCCGGGCCTCGGGCGGGCGGCGGCCGAGCAGGCGATAGACCTGGTTGGAATAGCGGCCCAGCCCGGTGGACGGGTCCAGTTCCCAGGCGCCGATGCGGGCCAGCTCATGGGCTTCCTCCACCCGGGCCAACGCCTGGTCGCGGCGCAGCTGGGCCAGATCCTCGGCGGTGCGGTCGATGGCGATCAGCAGGCGGGCGTTGTGGCCGTCGTAGCTGATGGCGTTGGAGCGCAGCTCCATCTGCCGCAGCGCGCCATCGCGCAGCTGCAGCTGAGCGCGCAGGATGCACAGCTCCTCGGGCGCCTCGCGGATCGCCTCCAGCTTGGTCTGCAGGGCCTGATCCTGGCCCGGCGGCCACAAGGCGTCGATGGTCTGTTCCAGCAGCTCGTCGCGGTCCCAGCCGAAGGCGCTGCAGGCGGCGGGGTTGGCATCGAGGATCGCCAGCGTGTCCAGGTCGTAGACGAGGATCGGCCCGGGGTTGCCCTCGAACATCTGCCGCAGGCGCAGCTCGGAGGCCTGCTGGCGCGCATGGGTATGCAGCACGTGTTCGGCCAGCGGGCGCAGCAGCAGATAGAGCAGGCCCGCGCTGGCCAGCGCGAAGAACGAGCCCTTCAGGCCCTGCCACAGGGCCGCCTGCTGCGGATCGGGCACCAGCGCCTGCACCACGCTGTCGGTGGAGATCATCCAGGCCAGCGCCATCACCAGGTAGCTCAGCACCACCCGGCGCCGGTCACGGCTCAGCGCCTGCGCCATCCGCGGGTCGGGAACTGGGGCGTTGCCGGTCGGTTCTGCGGGCATGGACGGGGCGGGTGACAGGGGCGCCGGTCATCTTACCCCGCAGCGTGCCGTGACCACTCAATTATCCGCCGCAGGCGCCGTTAACCACTGCGTGCCCCGCTGACGGGCGTGTCATCCGGAGCAAGATCGCGTGGACCAAGGGATCATCGCCAGCCTGCTGCAGCACCCGCTTGCGTCGGCGCTGGTCATCGTCGACCGTGCCGGGCGCCCGCTGGCGGCCAATCCGGCCGCGCGCGAGCATGGCCTGCCGGCCACCGTGGCGGCCTATGCGCCGATGCTGGAAGATCTGCGCCTGATGGCCGCCGATGGTGGCATCGTTGCCTGCACGCTGCCGGGCGGCCCACGGGGGCACTATGACGGCCACCTGCGTGCGGTGCACGACGGTGCCGGCAACCTGCTGGCGTTCACCCTGAGCATTCCCGAGCCGGTGCCGGTCGATGGGGGCGGGCGCTGGGAGCTGGCACTGGACAGCGCCGGCCACAGCCTGTGGGACTGGGACATCCCCAGTGACCGGGTGGCGCGCACGCCGGCGCTGGGCGACGAGACCGCCACTGAATTGCTGTCTCGCGTGCACGGCGAGGACATCGCCCAGGTGCGCGCCGCGCTCGACGAGCACCTGCGCGGGCACAGCGAGCAGTACAGCGCACAGTTCCGTTTCCGCCAGGCCGATGGCCAGTGGCGTTGGGTGCTCGATCGTGGCCGCGTGGTCGCTCGCACCGCCGATGGCCAGCCCCTGCGCATGGTCGGCACGCATACCGATATCGAGCAGCAGAAGCAGCTCGAATCGCTGCTGCAGGAACAGCAGCTGCACCTGAGCGAGGCCCAGCGCATCGCCAGCATGGGCAGCTGGTCGTTTGATCCCAACAGCGGGCATTTCTGGTGGTCGCCGGAACTGCGTTCGCTGCTGGCCCTGGAGCAGGGCGCCGTTCCAGGCCAGCGGCGGTGGCTGAAGCAGCTGCATCCACGCTCCCGCGGCGCGCTGCGCGCGGCATGGCGGCGGTTGTGGCGCGATGGCCGCGCTGCCAACCTCGAGCTGGAGCTGACCCGCGGCCATGAGCCTTCGCAGCACCTGCGCCTGTGGATGCAGCCGCTGCTGGACATGGACGGGCAACCCAAGCGCCTGCTCGGCCAGGTACAGAACATCACCGAACAGCACCAGACCGATGCGTTGATCCGCTGGCGCACCGAACTGCTGAACCGGGTCTCCGCGCTGGGCCGCATCGGCGGCTGCGAGATCGAAGTGCAGACCCGCAGCATGCAATGGACCGAGGAGTGCTACCGCATCCATGGCCTGCGCAAGGAACCGATCACCCTCGACCAGGCGCTGGCGCTGTACACGGAGGACTCGCGCAACGCGTTCGAGGCGGCGCTCGCCCGTATCGCCAACGGCGGCCTGCCCGAGCAGCTGGACCTGTGCTTCTACCGCCAGTCCGGCCTGCGCGTCTGGGTGCAGGTGCTGATCGAACTGGACCGCCGTGACGGCCTGCCGCCGCGGTTCGTTGTCCTGTTCCGTGACATCACCCGCGAGCGCGAAGCCAACGAACGCATCGAACTGCTGGCCCACTACGACCTGCTGACCGGCCTGCCCAATCGCGTACTGCTCGGCGAACAGACCGCCGAAGCCATCGAGGAAGCACGCGACCGCGGAACCTCGCTGGCCATGCTGTTCATCGACCTGGACGGCTTCAAGACCATCAACGACAGCTTCGGCCACGCCACCGGCGATGCGCTGCTGAAGGCCGCAGCCACCCGCCTGCACCAGAACCTGCGCAACAACGACCTGTTCGGCCGCTTCAGTGGCGATGAGTTCATCGTGGTGCTGCGCGACCTGGCCGAGCCGGAAGATGCCGGTCATGTCGCCCGCAAGCTGATTGCCTCGCTGGCTGAGCCGCTGCGCCGTGGCGAGACCACGTTGAAAGTCGGCGCCAGCGTCGGCATCGCGATGCTGGGCGATGCGCAGACCGATTTCGACTCACTGCTGCGCGCGGCCGACGCCGCGATGTATGCGGCCAAGGAAGCCGGGCGCAACACCTACCAGTACTACAGCCAGGACGCCCTGGCCCGCATCCAGCGCCGGCTGGACGTCGAGCATGCCCTGCATGGGGCGATCGAGCGCGACGAGTTCAGCCTGGCCTACCAGCCGCTGCTGCACGCCCACCACGGCGAGCCACCGGCGATCGAGGCACTGTTGCGCTGGCACCGCCCCGGCATCGGCTACTGCAGCCCGGCCGAGTTCATTCCCATTGCCGAAAAGTGCGGCGAGATCGTGCGCATCGGCGACTGGGTGCTGAACGAGGCCTGCCGCCAGGCGACCGCCTGGGACCGTGCCGGACTGCACTTTGATCGCATCGCGGTCAACGTGTCGGCGGTGCAGCTGCGTGATCGCGGCTTCGCCGAGCGCGTGATCGAGATCTGCCATGCCCATGGCTGGCCGCCGCAACGGCTGGAACTGGAGCTGACCGAGTCGGCGCTGATCCGTGATACCGACATCCTGCGCCATTGCTTCGACGTGCTGGAACGGCATGGCGTGCCGCTGGCGGTGGATGACTTCGGCACCGGCTTCTCCAACCTCAATTACCTCAATCGCTTCCCGGTGGGGCGCCTGAAGATCGACCGCAGTTTCGTGCAGGGCATGCTGCATGATTCGGGCACGGCCGAAGTCACCCAGGCCATCGTCCACCTGGGCCACGCGCTGGGCATGAAGGTGGTGGCCGAAGGCGTGGAAACCCACCAGGAAGAAGACATGCTGCGCCGCCAGGGCTGCGACGAGATCCAGGGCTACCTGTACTCGCGCCCGCTCAGCCCGCGTGATCTGGCGCAGTGGCTGCGCCAGCAGCGCCCGGCGCCAATGCGCACCGACGCCAGCGGCGAAGCGGTGCTGGTGCGCTGAGGGTCTGCGCTGGCGGATGCCGGCGCGGTGTGGCCTGACTCTGGTGCGCCCAGCCCTGGTGGGTGCCGACCGTTGGCCGGCACGGATGCCCTGGCGCTCGCGATCATCCACGCATGGCGTGGAACTACCTGGGAAACTCCGCCTTCAACTGCATGCGCAGGGCCTCGACGATGGCCGCATAGCGCCGCTTCTGGACCAGGTAGCTGGCCAGGAACAGCGGCAGCACCAGCAGCATCGGTGCCACCATCGGGCGCATCGCCACCAGTGGCAACAGCAGCAGTGACAGGATTGCCACGAACCAGCTGCACAGGCCGATCACCCGCACCTCGTGCCGTCGCGCGTTGAGAACGATGCGTCCACGCATCACCGGGAAGTAGCGCAGGCCGAAGCTCGGTGCGAAGCTCTCGCGGAACGCCATGCTGCCATCGGGCAGCGCATGGAAGGCCAGCCGCAGCCACTTGTCCTGCGGCAGGTCACGTTCCAGGCTGCCCAGCGAGAGCCGGGCCTGCATGGCCGGTGACGCCGCGATGCGTTCGTTGAACAGGGTGATGCCCCAGCTGAAATAGCCGGCCACCCAGGCCATCAGAAGGACGGCTTCGAACAGGAGCACTGCGATCAGGGCGATGGCCATCGGTCTTCCATGAACGGGACCGGTGGATCATGCCATGCGGGACGGCCCATCCACGCAGGACGTGGATCTACTTCAGGGCTTCGCCATCCAGGCCCAGGTCCCATGCCAGGCCCAGCAGTTCATCGTCGGCTCGGGAGGGGGTGGGGCGCGCATCGGCCAGCTGCTGCAGTTCGAGCAGTTCCTCGCGGGCCACGTCTTCCAGCCGCTGCAGCTGCTCACGCACGCTCGCGTTGCGCGGGCGCTCGGTGTCGGTGAGGGCGGGCAGGGCGCGGATCAGGGTCATGGTGCGCGTACAGGATGCATCCAATGGCAGGTTACAGGCAAAGGCCCCGGACGAACCGGGGCCTTGCGGGCTGCCGGCGAGGGCAGCGGACATCAGGATCAGAACAGCTCGACGGTGCCGGCGCCCATGCTCTGCTGGGCGACGGGCTTGTGCGGCGGGCGTTCCCATTCGCTGCGCAGCTCGCGCAGGCGGTTGCCGGTGCGCTGCAGCGCGGTGGCAATCTCTTCGTCGAACACGCCGCCATTGCGGTGCAGCAGTTCCTGCAGGGCCACCGCTTCGCGGTTGATGGCAGTCAGGCGGTCCAGGTGGGTGTGCACGCCGCCCAGCGCCTGGGTGGCGATGTCTTCGAACTGCAGGGCACGCACGGCTTCGGCCACGCTGCCATCGATCGCACGGGCGCACTCGGACACTTCGCGCATGCCGTCGCCCAGCGAGGCGTTGATCTGCGCGACGTTGTCGAGCATCGCTGCCGCTTCCTGGCGGGCTTCGCGGGAGCGGTCCATATCGCGCGAGGCCATGTGCGAGACCGTCTCGCGCACCTTGGCAATGGCGTCCTTGGAGCTGTGCGCCAGCTTGCGGATCTGCTCGTTGAAGGTGGTCGAGCGCTCGGACAGGTTGCGCACTTCGTCGGCGACCACGGCGAAGCCACGACCGGCTTCACCGGCGCGCGCCGCTTCGATGGCCGCGTTCAGCGCCAGAAGGTTGGTCTGGTCGGCGATCGACTTGACGTCTTCCAGCAGCGCGAAGATGCCATCCAGGTGCTGCGCCATCTGGTCGATGTGCTGCACGGTGGTGCTGCTCTGGCCGCTCACCTGCTCCAGCGCTTCCACCAGCTGTTCCATGCGGTGGCTGGCGTGCTGGGCGAAACGGGCAACGTCGAGGCCGGCATTGCCTTCATCACCGGCGCGGTCGACGATGCGCGACAGGGCCTGGCTCTGCTGGCGCGACTTGCGGTTCATGGCATCGAAGCTGCCGCCCAGGCTGGAGACGGCCTGGCGGATCAGGTCACGGGCGCGTTCCACTTCGCCACGCGAACCGTCGATCTCGTTGCCGACGAAGTTGCGCAACTCGGTCAGCAGCTGGTCCTGTTCGCGCAGGACACGGGCGTGCTCGGGGGAACGATGTGCCTGGGCGCGGGTGGTCCACCACGCAAAGCCGAGCCAGCTCAGCGTCATCGTGGTCAGGATCGCCCAGCGCAGGGCGGCCGGCCATTCGAAACCGATGGCGAAGGGGAGCAGCAGGGTCAGAGCCAGGGGGGCGGCCAGACGGATGAAAATGCGTGAGTACATGGACGTTCTCGGGAGGTGCACGGAGGATGTATCGGCCGTACCCCCTTTCTCTTTAACGTCGATGTGCCTCGAAGTGCATTCTGAATGCGCCGGTTTTCCGGCGCCTTGGCGGCCTCGGGGTCAGAGCCCTTTCCGTGCCGGAAAGGGATCCGACCCCTTGGGCAGGCGCAACGGGGTCGGATCCCTTTTCCATGGAAAAGGGCTCTGACCCCACACCCTCAGGCCAGCAGGCGGTCCACGGCCTCGATCATCGCCTTGCGGCTGAACAGGAAGTCCCAGTAGCTGCCGCCCAGCTGGCGCCACAACACCGCCGAACGCACCGCGGCCAGCAGCAAGGCACGGATCTCCGCCACCACGCCGGCCTGGCCCAGGTAGTGCGGGTTGCCCTGCACCATCACCCGCGGTTTCAGGTGGCTGATGGTGTCGGCATACAGGCCGCCGAGGTTGGCCAGTACGTCCGGGTGGCCACTGTCGCCCAGTTCGGTGGCCTGGCGCTGGGCGCGCTCGATGCCCGAGGCGACCTTGTTCACGGTCGCCCCATCCTGCACGAAGCGGCGCTCCAGCTGCAGCACCGACAGGGCCAGCTTGGGCAGCATCGGGTCCTGGCCCTGGCTGCGGAAGTAGTTGTGCAGCAGGCGCAGGCCGGACTTCAGTGCATGACGGTCACCGAACACCGCCTGCGGCGAGGACGCATCCACGCGGAACACGCTGTCCACGGCGGTGCGCACGGCGGCGGCGTCGGAATGGCCGGTATCGGCGATGCGGCGCACCTGCTGCAGGGCCTGGGCAATGCCGGCCAAGGCCAGGACGCGGTCGTCGACAGTGAAACTCATGCAGCGATTACCTCAAAAGGGGAGGGGGGTGGTGCGCAGGCGTTGTTCCAGCGGCGCATCGGTGGCGGCGATCACCGCGCCGCCCAGGCACACATCACCGTCATACAGCACCAGCGATTGACCGGGGGTAACGGCACGCTGCGGGCGCGCAAAGGTGACCAGCACGCTGCCATCGTCCAGCACCTGGACCGTACACGGCTCGTCGGGCTGGCGGTAGCGGGTCTGGGCGGTGCATTCGAAGCGCCGTGCCGGCGGTGAGCCGGCGATCCAGTGCGCGGTTTCCGAACGCAGGCGGTCGGACAGCATCCACTTGCTGTCGCGGTCCTGGTCCACGTACAGCACGTTGCTGGCCACATCCTTGCCAACCACGTACCACGGCGCGGCCGGGCGGCCACGCACGCCGCCGATGTTCAGGCCCTCGCGCTGGCCCAGGGTGAAATAGAACACGCCCGGGTGTTCGGCAATCACGCTGCCGTCGGCCGGGTCGAGGATCTGGCCGGGCTTGGCCGGCAGGTAGCGGCCGAGGAATTCGCGGAAGTCGCGCTCGCCGATGAAACAGATGCCGGTGGAGTCCTTCTTGGCGTGGGTCGGCAGGCCGACGTCGCGCGCGATCCGGCGCAGGTCGCTCTTTTCCAGGTCGCCGATCGGGAACAGGGTGGCTGCCAGCTGTTCCTGGCCCAGTTGATGCAGGAAGTAGCTCTGGTCCTTGGATCGATCGGCGCCGCGCAGCAGCAGCCACTGGTGGCCGCGCTGGGTCACCCGTGCGTAATGGCCGGTGGCGATGCGCTCGGCGCCCAGCTCGCGGGCGGCGTCCAGGAAATGCTTGAACTTCACTTCACGGTTGCACAGCACGTCCGGGTTCGGGGTGCGGCCGGCCGCGTACTCGGCCAGGAAGTGCTCGAACACGCCCTGCCAGTACTCGCTGGAGAAGTCCCGGAAGTGGAACGGGATGCCCAGCAGGCCGCACACGGCCACCGCGTCGCGACGGTCATCCTCGGCACGGCAATCACCGCTGCCATCGTCGGCCCAGTTCTGCATGAACAGGCCGGCCACGGCCTCGCCCTGCTGTACCAGGCGCCAGGCGGCGACCGAGGAATCGACGCCGCCGGAGACGCCCACCATCACACGCGGAGTGCTCATGCGACCTCCCGGACCAGCGAAAGCGGGTGGCGCTGGCCACCCAGGTAATCCGCCACCACCTGCCACACCAGCGGGCTGCGCTGGCGCTCGCCGGCGGCCTGCAGCTCGGCCGGGGTCAGCCACAGCGCGCGGTCGATGCCGGTGTCCAGCGGCTGCGCCGGATCGTGCGAAACCGGGCGCGCCGCGTAGCAGAAGCGCAGGAAGGCCGTGCCGTCGCCGGCAGTCCACTGGTAGCAGCCAATGAAGTGGGTCAGCTGCACCGTCCAGCCGGTTTCCTCGCGGGTCTCGCGCAGGGCGGCCTCGGCCAGGCTTTCGCCCGGCTCGAGGTGGCCGGCCGGCTGGTTCAGCACCTGGCGGCCGTCAATGGTCTCCTCGACCAGCAGCACGCGGCCGCCGTCGATCACCACGGTGGCAACGGTGGCGTGCGGTGCCCAGCGCGGGTCCGGCGTGGCGTTCAACTCAGAACTCGTCCTTCTTGGTCAGTTCCAGCTCCATCGCGTCGGCGGTGCGGATGGCCGCATCGATGGCGTCGCTGAGCTGGTCGGCGGTGGCATCGGCGTCGATCTTCACCACGAACATGGCAGTGGTGTCCTGCTTTACCCAGCCGCCCATCTTGGCGTCCTGCGAATCTTCCAGCAGGCGGTTGGCCACGGCCACCGGGAACTGCTTGGTCTTGGCGCTGTAGGCCGGCGACCAGATCTCGCGGATGTTGTGGCTGCCGAAGTCTTCCACCGCCGAGCGCACGTAGACCATCTGGGTGCGGTCACCCTCGACGTCGAAGACCATGCGGTAGTCGCCATCCTCGTCGACCTCGTAGGTGTAACCCAGCTTGTCCAGGTGGCGGGCCACGGACTTGTCGGCCTGGGGCGCGGCGGTGGCAGCACCGGCAGCGGCCAGGGTGATCAGCAGGGCGGGCAGAAGGGTCCTTTTCATGAAGATCCTGTGAAGCAGTGTTGAAAGAAGCTGCAATTGTGACGTTGGGCGTGCGTGCCGTCCAATCTGCGGCGGGCCGACGCAGGCGCGGTGCAACCTCTATAATGGATGGATGCCCCATGAGTCCTCCCCCGATTCCCATCACGAGCACGGCGTTGCCGTGGAGCCCGCGCGCCCGGAAGTGGCGCCGCCGCCGTTCTACCAGGTGATGCTGCTCAACGACGACTACACCCCGATGGATTTCGTGGTGGATGTACTGCAGCAGTTCTTCAGCATGGACCTGGACAAGGCCACGCAGGTGATGCTGCACGTCCATACCCGCGGCCGCGGGGTCTGCGGCGTGTTCACCCGCGAGGTCGCCGAGACCAAGGTTGCCCAGGTCAACGAGTATTCGCGGATGAACCAGCACCCGCTGCTGTGCACGATGGAAAAGGCCTGACCGGCTGCCGATCCTCGTCCGGGTACATCGACTCCGAACACGGCGTGCCCACCAAGGTGGGCACCTACCAAGGCAGAAACCTGTAGAGCCGAGCCCATGCTCGGCTGCTTTTCGTCCCGGCGCAATGATCCCGGATGGAGTGCGCCCACCACGCGCGGAGGTCACGCCTCCGCCAACGCCTCCAGCGCCATCCGCGCCACCGCTTCGTCGATGTCGGCGGGGTCGCCATCGTCCCGGAACCACACGGCCGACAGTGCCGCGCTGGCGGCGATCCAGCGCAGCAGGCGCGCCCGTTCCAGCCCAGCCAGCGCGCTGACCTGTTCCAGCCGGGCGGCAAACCGCTCGGGCCGGGTGGCCACATGGATGCCCGGGCCACAGAGGTCCGGGTTGCTGAACATTGTCGTGTAGTCGAACGCGCGGTCGCCCAGCAGCCGCTTCGGGTCGATCGCCAGCCAGCCACGCGCGCCGAAATCCAGCACGTTGTCGTGGTGCAGGTCGCCGTGCAGCGGCCGGATCTCGTGTTCTTCCTGCAACACCCGCTCCGCCAGTGATCTGCACTGTTCCAGCAGTGGCGGCAGCGCGGCCCTTGGCTGCAGCAGGTCGGCGAACCATGTACGCAGGCAGACCAGTTCCGCTGGTGGCGCGCTCCGTGGCCGGTGCAGCTGCCGCAGGACCTGGCACAGGATCGTGGTACAGGCGTCATCGTCGCCCTCGATCGAACGTTGCCGCAGCGAATCGCCGCCGGCACGCTCGATCAGGATCGCCGGCCCCTCGTGGGCCAGCAGGCGGGCGGCACCATCGCCGTCCCACCAGCGCAGCAGGCGATGGCTGTTCTGCTCCTCGGTTTCGCTGCTGACCTTCAGCATCGCCGGTTCGCCGTCGGCGGTCAGCACAGGCCAGAGCTGGGCGTGGGGCGTCTCGATGGCCGCGCCATCACGCCGCAATCGCCAGCGGCTCAGGTAGGGTTCGCTCATGCTGGGTGGGCTGTCTTGGAGTGAATGAAGATCAAGCGATCTGCACTGCTAACGCCATCTGAACGCAGCAATCCGCTAGGGTGATGGAAATCGCGTAGTCAGGCCGCATATTGTCCCCATCTGCCGCCGGAGTAATCCATGTTCAGCAAAGACCTCGAACACACCATCGGCCAGTGCTACAAGCGCGCCCGTGAGGCCCGGCATGAATTCATGACGGTCGAACACCTGCTGTTGGCACTGCTCGACAACCCGTCCGCCCAGGCCGTACTGAAGGCCTGTGGTGCCGACGCCGAACGCCTGCGCCAGGAGCTGGAGCAGGCCATCGAGGCTTCCGTGTCCCGCCTGGCCGAAGATGACGGCCGTGATACCCAGCCGACCCTGGGCTTCCAGCGCGTGCTGCAGCGGGCCGTGTACCACGTGCAGTCCTCGGGCAAGAAGGAGGTCACCGGCGCCAACGTGCTGGTCGCCATCTTCGGCGAAAAGGACTCCCATGCCGTCTATTACCTCAACCAGCAGGACGTGACCCGGCTGGACGTTGTCAATTACCTGTCCCACGGCATCGCCAAGCTGGGCGAGGAAGGCGAGCAGCCGTCCTCCTCCTCCGAGGGCGAAGGCCGCATCGAAGGCGGGGAGGGCGAGCCGAAGGGTGATGCCCTGACCGAGTTCGCCAGCAACCTCAACGAACAGGCGCGGTCCGGCCGCATCGATCCGCTGGTCGGCCGTGCCGACGAGATCGAGCGCACCATCCAGGTCCTGTGCCGCCGCCGCAAGAACAACCCGCTGTACGTGGGCGAGGCCGGCGTGGGCAAGACCGCGATTGCCGAGGGCCTGGCCCGCCGCATCGTCGAGGGCTCGGTGCCCGACGTGCTGGCCGACGCGGTGATCTACTCGCTCGACCTGGGCGCGCTGGTGGCCGGCACCAAGTACCGCGGCGACTTCGAGAAGCGCCTGAAGAGCGTGCTGACCGCACTGAAGAAGGTCCCCAATGCGGTGCTGTTCATCGACGAGATCCATACCATCATCGGTGCCGGTTCGGCCTCGGGCGGCACCATGGATGCGTCCAACCTGATCAAGCCGGCGCTGGCCTCCGGCGAGCTGCGCTGCATCGGCTCGACCACCTTCCAGGAGTACCGCGGCATCTTCGAGAAGGACCGGGCGCTGGCCCGCCGCTTCCAGAAGATCGACATCGTCGAGCCGACCGTGGGCGAGACCTACGAGATCCTGCAGGGCCTGAAGTCCAAGTACGAGCTGCACCACGGCGTGACCTATTCGGACGAAGCGCTGCAGGCGGCGGTGGATCTGTCGGTGAAGCACATCGGCGACCGCCTGCTTCCGGACAAGGCCATCGACGTGATCGACGAGGCCGGTGCCCGCCAGCGGCTGCTGCCGGAAGGCCAGCGCAAGGAGCTGATCGACGTCGAGGAAGTGGAGGCGATCGTGGCCAAGATGGCGCGCATCCCGACCAAGCAGGTCAGTGCCACCGACAAGGATGTGCTGCAGCACCTGGAGCGCAACCTGAAGATGGTGATCTTCGGTCAGGACCCGGCCATCGAGACGCTGTCCTCGGCGATCAAGCTGGCCCGCTCGGGCCTGGGCAATCCGGAAAAGCCGATCGGCAACTTCCTGTTCGCCGGCCCGACCGGTGTCGGCAAGACCGAGGTGACCAAGCAGCTGGCGCTGCAGCTGGGCATCGAGCTGGTCCGCTTCGACATGTCCGAGTACATGGAGCCGCATTCGATCAGCCGCCTGATCGGTGCCCCTCCGGGCTATGTCGGCTTCGACCAGGGCGGCCTGCTGACCGAAAAGATCGTCAAGACGCCGCACTGCGTGCTGCTGCTGGACGAAATCGAAAAGGCGCACCCGGATATCTTCAACATCCTGTTGCAGGTGATGGACCGCGGCGTGCTGACCGATACCAACGGGCGTGAGGCCAACTTCAAGAACGTGGTGCTGGTGATGACCACCAATGCCGGCGCGGCGCAGGCCTCGCGGCGCTCGATCGGCTTCACCAAGCAGGACCATGCCACCGACGCGATGGAGACCATCCGCCGCAGCTTCACCCCGGAATTCCGCAACCGACTCGATGCGGTGGTGCAGTTCCAGGCGCTGGGCTTCGAGCACATCCTGCGCGTGGTCGACAAGTTCCTGATCGAGCTGGAGATGCTGCTGCAGGACAAGCACGTCAGCCTGTCGGCCACGCCGACCGCGCGCGACTGGCTGGCCCACCACGGCTTCGACCCGCTGATGGGTGCGCGCCCGATGGCCCGCGTGATCCAGGACAAGATCAAGCGTCCTCTGGCCGACGAGCTGCTGTTCGGCAAACTGGTCAACGGCGGCAAGGTGAACATCGATGTCCGCGACGACGAGCTGGTCGTCGAGACCCAGGCCGAGCCGGAGCGCCTGCTGCCGGTCACGGTGGAGTGAGCTGACGCCGGGCCTGGCCCGGCGGACCTGAAATGACAAGGGCGGCTTAGGCCGCCCTTGTCATGTGTGCCATCAACGGCCGCGCTGGCGGGCCTTCTTCTGGAAGGTGGCCGCGTCGATCGGTTCGATCTGCGCCACCCGGCAGTGGTCGGCATCGGTGCGCAGCTGGCTGCGGCCGGCGCTGCACAGCAGGCCCTGCTGGCCTTCGGTGATGAAGCTCAGTTTCCGCGAGTAGCCGGCAGTGGAGCAGTCGTTCTGGAAATGCACCACATAGTGGTCCTGGCCATTGCGCAGCAGGATGTTCCGCGAAACGCCGGCGCGCACGATCTGCTGGTCGCTGCCCAGCTGGATGCAGTCACTGGCCGTGGAGGGGGGCTCGGCGGCGCGCACAGGCGATGCGCTGGCGGACGTGGCAACGGCGACGAGCAGGGCGGTCAACGTGAGCATGTTCATGGCGAGGCAGGGGAATGGCGATCCGGACTGGATCGGGTCCCACGATGCCGCCACGGATGAAGATGCGAATCTGCCGCAAGCAGGGCTGACCGACGCCACGGTGCGTTCGGTCACGATGACCTCCGGCAGGGCCGGATTGCAGGCATGACAAAAGGCCAGCAACCAGGGCTGGCCTTGTCGAAGTGGCGCAACGCGCCGACCGCTTACTTCATGCGGTAGGTGATACGACCCTTGGTCAGGTCGTACGGGGTCATTTCAACCTTGACCCGGTCACCGGTGAGGATGCGGATGTAGTTCTTGCGCATGCGGCCGGAAATGTGGGCGATGATTTCGTGCCCATTTTCCAGGCGAACGCGGAAAGTGGTGTTCGGCAGCGTCTCGCTGACGGTGCCCTCGAACTCGATGGAATCGTCTTTCGACATGTAGTCCTGTGCGGTTCAGAAAACGGCCACGCTGGGCCTAAGGCGCAGTATTTTACGCGTGACCGGCCCAGCTTGCAAAGTTTGTGTTAACCCCCGGCCAAACGCTGTGCCGGCAGGCGTCCGACCGCCTGCGTCCAGGGGCCTTCACGGCCGTCATGGCGCACCGCGTGGCGCACGTGCTGCAGGAACGCCGCGCGCGGCAGGTGCTCGGCGCCCATCCGCAGCAAGTGCGGATTCTCCACCTGGGCATCGATCAGCGCCCAGCCCCAGCCGTGAAGCGTGGATGCCAGCGCGGCCAGGGCGATTTTGGAGCCGCCGCTGGCGCCACTGAACATGCTCTCGCCGAAGAACATCGTCCCGATCGCCACCCCGTAGATGCCGCCGACCAGCGTCTGCCGGTCCCAGACCTCGAAGGAGTGGGCAAAGCCGAGGTCATGCAGCTGGCTGTAGGCCTCGACCATGTCGGGGCTGATCCAGGTGCCGTCCTGGCCGGGCCGCGGTGCCGCCGCACAGGCGCGCATCACCCGGCTGAAGGCGGTGTCGGCGGTGACCTCCCATGTGCTGCCGCGCAACTGGCGCCGGAAGCGGCTGGACAGATGCACGCCATCGGTACGGAACACCATGCGCGGGTCGGGCGACCACCACAGGATCGGCTCGCCCTCGCTGAACCATGGAAAGATGCCGCCCGCATACGCGTTGAGCAGGCGCGCCGGGTGCAGGTCGCCGCCCACGGCGAGCAGGCCGTCGGGCTGGCGCAGGGCAGTCTCGGCCGGCGGGAAGGGGGCGTCCGGCGCGTCGGCCAGGCGCCAGGGCAGCTGGCGGGTCATGCCGCCATTGTATTCGCCGTGGTGATGGATGATGTCTGGCACCATCACGCTTCACCGGCAAGGAGCCTGCGAATGAGCGACCCGATCTCAGCCATCCTCGACCTGCATGACACCCCGCGCACGCGCAACGACAGCCAGGGCATGCTGCTGTCGCTGGCCACCGAGCATCCGCACCAGCTGGGTGAGTTGATGCTGCAGGCCATGGCGCGTCGCTCGCCGGGCTCGGCCTTCCTCGATATGGCGCTGGACCTGCTGCCGGACGAGGCGGTGCCCGCAGTCGCGGCCGAGGCCTGGCGCCGCTATCGCGAGGGCGAGCGAGGTGAACTGCTGGCCAGCGTGATGGAGTTCGCCAGCTACCAGGCGCCGCAGGTGCTGCAAGACGATTGGGAGGCGTTGCTGGTGGTGGCCCATGAGGATGAGGTGCAGTTGGCCTCGCAGGTCTGGCGGGGCTTGCCCGGCGCGATTGCCGCGCACTGGGCGCAGTTGCTGGCCGAGGCCGGGGACGATCGGGAGATGGTGCGCGCGAGGGTGCTGCTGCTCGCTGCTCAGCCCGAAACCTATGCCGTTGCCCGGGGCTACCTCGTCGACTGGGGCCAGCTGGATGCCGACATCTGGGCGCACTGGGCTGGCGTGGCCAACGGTCCGCGGCCGCGTCGCCTGCACGGCGAGAAGCCGCTGCACATCCGCTTCGGCCGTGAGCAGCACCGCGCGCAGTTGGCCGACGAGCCAAGCTGGCGCAAGCGCATCTGGCACCTGCACCCGACCTGGAATGGCGGACAGGTGCAGCACGCCGGCCACATGGGCGGACCGCTGGAAGCGCTGTGTGGCAGCTGCCATGCGCCGCTGCAGCGCCTGCTGCGAACCGATGCTGCCGCGCTGCAGCCGGGCGCGGCGGGTGAGATCACGCTGGGCCTGTGCCTGGACTGCTGCGGTTGGGAAGATCCGCCTGTGCGTTTCTATCGCCACGATGCTGCCGGCCTGCCCAGCTGCCACCCCAGCCAGCGTCTGGAGGTGCCGGCCACGCCGACCGACAGCGGTGATCTGATGCAGGCCGAGGTGGGTCTGGCCGCCATGGACGGTGCGCGCTGGCAGCAACAGGACTGGGGCCAGTCCAACCATCGGCAGAACCTGTCGCGTGTGGGCGGCGCGCCCAGCTGGGTGCAGAGCGCCTGGTATCCGGCATGCATCGACTGTGGCGAGGAGATGCCCTTCGTGATGCAGCTCGATTCGACGCTGCCGACCACGGGTGAGGGCACCCTGCTGTGGGGCAACGGCGGCATGCTCTATACGTTCTGGTGCGCGACGTGCCGGGTGAGCGGACACTTCTGGCAGTGCACCTGAGCCTGGCGCGCGCCATTGCTCTGGCAGACGCCAACGTTGTCCCCGCCCAATGCACTGGTGGGTGCCAACCTTGGTTGGCACGCCTTCCCGCTACGGCTCTACGCGGAACGGCCCATGCCCCTGCAGCTCCTGCTGGTAGCGCCGCACATCGCGCCGTTCCTGCCGGCACCAGTCCTGCAACGCCTCGGCGAACTCCGGATCGGCTACCCAGTGCCGGCTGCGCACCAGTGTAGGCAGGAAGCCGCGCGCCAGCTTGTGCTCGCCCTGTGCGCCGGGTTCGAAACGGCTCAGGCCTTCGCGCAGGCAGTACTCGATGCCCTGGTAGTAACAGGCTTCGAAGTGCAGGCCGGGCAGGGTGGCGCCGCCCCAGTAGCGGCCGTACAGCGTGTCACCGCCGCGCAGGCACAGCGCGCCGGCAATCGGCTGGCCTTCCTGCTCGGCCAGGAACAGCACCAGCCCGCGTCCCAATGAAATGGCCAGATGGCGCAGGAAGGGCTCGGTCAGCGCCGGGGCATTGCCGTATTCCAGGAAGGTCTGCAGGTAGAAGCGGTACATCGCCTGCAGGTCGGCGCGACTGGCCTCGTCGCCGTGCACCACGCGGAAGCTGATGCCCTGGCGGGTGACCTTGGCCCGTTCCTGGCGGATGTTCTTGCGGTGCTTGTGGTTCATCGCGCCGAGGAGCTGGTCGAATGTCGCCCAGTCACCCGGGTTCTGCCACTGGAACTGCACGTCCTCGCGCAGCAGCCAGTCATCGCCGAACAGCGCTTCGTCCGCTGCGGTGTGGAAGTTGATATGGGCCGATGACACCTCCAGTGCCGGCAGTGCATCGCGCAACGCCGACAGCAGCGTAGTGCGCTCTGAATCGTGACGGGCCAGCAGGCGCGGCCCGGTGACCGGCGAGTACGGCACCGCGCCCAGCCACTTCGGGTAGTAGTCGCGGCCATGGCGGGCATAGGCATTGGCCCAGGCGTGATCGAACACGAATTCGCCGTGGGAGTTGGTCTTCAGGTAGCCCGGAATTGCGCCGATCAGGCGCTCGCCCTCCCACAGCGTGAAGTGCCGGGGTTGCCAGCCCCAGTCCTCGCGCAGGCAGCCGTGCTCTTCCAGGCCTGAGAGGAAGGCGTGGCTGATAAACGGATTCTGGCCGTCGTGCAGGGCATCCCAGTCGGTGGCGGGAATGGACTGAAGGGAGTGGAGGAAGCGGGTGGAGGGCATGGTTGGCAAGGATAGGCCAGGTGGATCGCGAACGGTGTTGGCGGAGCTGGGTTGGTTTGTTTCGGTTGGAGGTGAGGAAAATTTGAATTCTCCATCCGTGTGCGCTGTGTTGCGGAATCGCCGTCGCGCGGCTGGGCAGGGTGGCGGGACGCCGCATGAGCGGCGTGTGTCCCACCACATGGAGGAATCAACAATGAAGGGATTGAAGCTTGCAACTGCCGCGGTCGCGTGCGGCCTGATCTTTGTGCCGCCCGTGTTGGCTTCTGGAGATCAGCCGGCGAAAGTGCTTGAGGATGCAGGTGCTCACGCGGAGGCGGTTGCGCTGTTGGAGCGTGAAGCTTCGAACCAGCTGACGCGTCATTTGCAGGAGAGGGGTGAACTGCGACAAATCAGCGTCAGCATCCGTCTGGATGTGAAGGCAAGATCGATGGTGATCAGCTTTGGGCCTGGATACCTTCCCGGCCCGGATCGCGGTTATGACGAGCTCTTCCTGATTCCGATGGCGTCTACGTTGAGGTACTACGCCGAGAAGTCGGGACTGGATGTGAATGATATTGACTTCCTGTTTGACGGAAAAACCCTTGAGGAATACTACCCCGAGGATCTGGCCGTTCCGCCGAAGACGAACGAGAAGTCGACGCATACATCAGCTTTGGTGTCAGCAAGCCATGGCTACATCAGCTTGCATCCCAGCAGAGAATGGAAGTTTCAGCGCCCAGCGCCTCTCGGCATTCAGGAAGACACGCTGAGTCCACTGTTTGGTGACGAACTGCAAGGATTGATCGAACAACGTAGCGGTTTGACGGTGCGCCGGGCACGCAGCCGCTCCACGGAACTCCATCCGGAGTCCGGGAAGCCATGGGAGCACATGTCATCCCGCTACCACCTCAAGGCGCTTTTCCCCGAACGCACCGACATGTGGAATGAGTTTCCGAACAGCCCAGAGTCTGCTCGCGAAAAGGAAGAGGACATACGGGCTCGCCCCAACTACGCAAACCATCTGGGTGTGGATGTGATGCTGAGCCTGCACACCAATGGCAGCGATTCAGCCAGTCTGCGTGGAACCGAGGTCTACTATCATCAGGACAAACCGCAGGACAAGGCGCTGGCGGATAGCATTCTCTGTGGGATGCGTGAAATCATCCGAGCGCAACCGGGCTATCGGGATTTCCCGATTCGCGAGAGTTCGACCTCGGCCAGGCACGGCGAGAACCGCATCGGGAAGATGCCCTCGGTGATCATCGAAACCGCCTACCACTCCAATCCTGACGATGTGGCCGCCTTGCAGGACCCCGTCTTCCGCTCGGCGTCGATGAAAGGGGTGGAGAAGGGCTATCGCCTGTGGGCAACGGGAAAGTCGTGTGAGCCGCTGTCCGGGCAGCCGATCGCAGATGTCGACGTTCCATCCGGCGACTCGCGCGAGGTGGACGTGGCGTTTGCGGGCCATCCGCAATTCCCGATCAGCCTGATCACCCGCAATACGCTGTGCCCATCAGGGTGGAGCTGCAGCGGACGGACGGTGGTCATCGATTCGCCTGACCAGCCCAGCAGGATGCAACTCAGCTGCGGTCGCGACAGCGTGGGGACGCTCGGCTGGGAGACGCATGTGTTGGATGCGGATGGGGTCAAGTCGCAGCCCGTGCCTCACACCGTTCGTTGTGTTCCCGATGCGGCCGGCCCTGATCGAAATGGCTTGCCTGAGAATACGGCTGCCGCAGGGATGTAACGAGAAAGGCCGACGCTTTCGCGTCGGCCTTTCTCCTGAGTCGAGCATGGCTCGACTCTACAGAGCATAATCAGCGCTTCAGCTGGCCTTGCCCTGCGCGTCCAGATAGCGCTCGGCGTCCAGAGCGGCCATGCAGCCGAAGCCGGCCGAGGTGATCGCCTGGCGGTAGTGCTGGTCGGCCACGTCGCCGGCGGCGAACACGCCTTCCACCGAGGTCTGGGTAGCGTTGCCGCCCAGGCCCGAACGGATTTCCAGGTAGCCGTTGTTCATCGCCAGCTGGCCGTCGAACAGGGTGGTGTTCGGGTGGTGGCCGATGGCCACGAAGAAGCCGTGGGCATCGATGTCGCGGGTGCCGCCGTCCAGGGTGGACTTCACGCGCACGCCGGTCACGCCGGCGTCGTTGCCCAGCACTTCCTCCACCTGGTGGTGCCAGACGGTCTCGATCTTGCCTTCGGCCACCTTCCTGAACAGCTTGTCCTGCATGATCTTCTCCGCCTTCAGGGTGTCGCGGCGGTGGACCAGGTAGACCTTGCGGGCGATGTTGGACAGGTACAGGGCCTCTTCCACCGCGGTGTTGCCGCCGCCGACCACGACCACGTCCTGGTCGCGGTAGAAGAAGCCGTCACAGGTGGCACAGGCGGACACGCCGCGGCCCTTGAACTCGTCTTCGGTCGGGATGCCCAGGTACTTGGCGGTGGCGCCGGTGGCGATGATCAGCGCGTCGCAGGTGTACTCGTGGCTGTCGCCGATCAGCTTGAACGGGCGCTGCGACAGGTCGGCGGTGTGGATGTGGTCGAAGATGACCTCGGTCTCGAAGCGCTCGGCGTGGGCCTGCATGCGCGCCATCAGGTCCGGGCCCATCAGGCCGTGGGCGTCACCCGGCCAGTTGTCCACCTCGGTGGTGGTCATCAGCTGGCCGCCCTGCTGCAGGCCGGTGATGACGACCGGCTTCAGGTTGGCACGGGCGGCGTAGACGGCGGCGGTCCAGCCGGCCGGTCCGGAACCGAGGATGACGAGGCGCTGGTGGCGGGAGGGCAGGCTGGTGCTCATGTAGACTCGCGAAAAGGTAGATGGGACAAGGCGCTGGCGATGTTTGCGCAGCATCCGTGGCTGGTCATAGAGTGGCGGCTGGGGCAGGGCGATTCAAGCCGATGAACAGAACGCCGTCATCCAGCGGTGGTTTCGGCCCTGTCCGGGCCCGGTCAGAAGTCGCATAACTGAAAACTGACGCCGTCTCATTTATTATCAATCACTAACAGCGCATTCCAAAGGTATGGTCTAAGGTGGCGAAGCAGGTCCCTGAACGCTCCAAGTCGGACGACAGCAAGGCGTCACGTCGCACGGCCGCGGCGGCGACGACCGACAATCCACGCCGCCAGCGCCTCTGGCGCGACCTGGGCCTGATCGCGATCGCGCCGGCCCTGCTCTATCTGGCGGCGAGTCTTTTCACCTATTCAGCGACGGATCCGGGCTGGTCGCATACCGGCAGCGTGGTCGCGCCGGTGCACAACCTCGGTGGTCGCGCGGGCGCCTGGATCGCCGACGTGCTGCTGCAGTTGTTCGGCTACATCGCCTTCCTGCTGCCGGTGGTGCTCGGTGCGCTGTCGTGGATTGCCATGTTCGGCCTCAAGCGCGAGAGCAAGGGCGAGAACGACCTGGACCCGGCGCTGCGCCTGGTCGGCCTGGTCGGTTTCCTGATTGCTGGCACCGGCTTCCTGCATGTACGCCTGTTCAGTGGCGATGTCTCCAGCGCCGGCGGCATTCTCGGCAAGCTGGTTGGCAATTCGCTCACGGTGGGCTTCGGTGCGCTGGGCGCGAACCTGTTCGTGCTGGTGCTGCTGCTGGCCTCGATTACCCTGGCCACCGGGCTGTCCTGGTTCACGGTGATGGAAAAGATCGGCCGTGGCGTGATGTCGCTGGCACCGTTGCTGGCGCGCAAGAAGGAAGAAGTCACCGAGTGGCAGCAGACCCGGGTGATGCGCGAGGAGCGCCAGGAAGTGCGCAAGGCCGATGCCGAGGTCCGCGCCAAGCGCGAGCCGGTGAAGATCGAGCCGCGCCCGGAACCGGTGATCGAGAAGAGTGACCGGGCCAAGCGCGACACGCAGATCCCGATGTTCCGTGGCGTCAACGGCGACGGCTCGGACCTGCCGCCGCTGGCCCTGCTGGACGACCCCAAGCCGCAGCCGGTGGGCTACGACAAGGAAACCCTGGACGCGCTGTCACGGCAGATCGAGTTCAAGCTGAAGGATTTCCGCATCGACGCCCAGGTGGTCGGCGCCAACCCCGGGCCGGTCATCACCCGCTTCGAGATCGAGCCCGCGCCGGGCATCAAGGTCAGCCAGATCAGTTCGCTGGACAAGGACATCGCGCGCGGCCTGTCGGTGAAGTCGGTGCGCGTGGTCGACGTGATTCCGGGCAAGTCGGTGATCGGCCTGGAAATTCCCAACGTCACCCGCGAGATGATCTACCTGTCCGAGCTGTTGCGCTCGAAGGAATACGACAAGTCGGCCAGCGTGCTGACCCTGGCGCTGGGCAAGGACATTGCCGGGCGCTCGACCGTGGCCGATCTGGCGCGCATGCCGCACCTGCTGGTGGCCGGTACCACCGGTTCGGGCAAGTCGGTGGCGGTCAACGCGATGGTGCTGAGCCTGCTGTTCAAGGCCTCGCCGAAAGACCTGCGGATGCTGATGATCGACCCGAAGATGCTCGAACTGAGCGTCTACCAGGGCATTCCGCACCTGCTGGCACCGGTGGTCACCGACATGAAGGAGGCCGCCAACGGCCTGCGCTGGTGCGTGGCCGAGATGGAGCGCCGCTACAAGCTGATGAGCGCGGTGGGCGTGCGCAACCTGGCCGGCTTCAACAAGAAGGTGAAGGAAGCGCAGGATGCCGGCCAGCCGCTGATGGACCCGCTGTTCAAGCCGAACCCGGAGCTGGGCGAGGCGCCGCGTCCATTGGAGACGCTGCCGTTCATCGTCATCTTCATCGACGAATTCGCCGACATGATGATGATCGTCGGCAAGAAGGTGGAAGAGCTGATCGCGCGCCTGGCACAGAAGGCGCGTGCGGCCGGCATCCACCTGATCCTGGCCACGCAGCGCCCGTCGGTGGACGTGATCACCGGCCTGATCAAGGCCAACATCCCGACCCGTATCGCGTTCCAGGTCAGCTCCAAGATCGACTCGCGCACCATCCTCGACCAGTCCGGCGCGGAGACCCTGCTGGGCCACGGCGACATGCTGTACCTGCCGCCGGGCACCGCGCTGCCCGAGCGCGTGCATGGTGCGTTCGTGTCCGATGACGAAGTGCACCGCGTGGTCGAGCACCTCAAGGCGATGGGCCCGGCCGACTATATCGACGGGGTGCTGGACGAGGTGCAGACGATGGGCGACGGCGTGGTCGTCGGTGCCACCGGCCTGCCCGAGACCAGTGCGGCCGGCGACGAGTCCGACCCGCTGTATGACGAAGCGCTGCGGGTGGTCACCGAGACCCGCCGCGCCTCGATTTCCGGCGTGCAGCGCCGGCTGAAGATCGGCTACAACCGTGCAGCGCGACTGATCGAGGCCATGGAAGCGGCCGGCGTGGTCAGCCCGCCCGAGCACAACGGCGACCGCACGGTGCTGGCACCGCCGCCGCCGAAGTAAGGCCCGACGTATCCCCCACGACGTCCAAGGAACCGACGCATGCTTCACCCCGTACCAAGCGCGCTGGCGCTGGCGCTGGCAGCCTTCCTGGCTGCCGGCCCGGCACTGGCAGAATCCGCCACCTCCGCGCCCGCCACGGCGCCGCCTTCCACCAGCGGCGATACGGAAGCCAGCAATAATTTCAGCATTGTCCGTTACCGCGCCGACTACCAGGTGCGGCCGGATGCGGGCAATGTGCAGACCGAAACCTACGAAGTCCTGCTCAAGACCAAGGCCTCGGTCGAGCAGTTCAGCCAGGTGCGGCTGAGCTACAGCGAGAAGATGGAAACCCTGGAGGTGCTTGGCGCCTACACCATCACCGCCGACGGCCAGCGCCGCGACGTGCCGGCCGATCGCATCTACACCCAGGAGAGCTACTCCAGCGCCTCGGCGGCGATGTATGCCGACCGCAAGGTGCGGGTGATCGTGTTCCCGAACCTGGCCCCGGGCACGCGCCTGTACTACCAGGTGCGCCGCACCCAGGCCACGCCGTACTTCCCGGGCTATTTCGGCCTGTGGGAGACCTTCAACGTCTTCACCGAGTACGAAGACGCCGAGGTCACCCTGACTGCGCCGGCCAACCTGCCGATGTTCGTCGACAGCCGCGGCGTGCAGGGCAGCGATCGCCCGACGGTGAAGAACGGCCAGGCACAGTGGCGCTGGCGCTACCAGCGGCGCGAAGCCATGCCGGCACAGAACTGGTCGGCGGCGGGCTGGGAGTTCGGCCCGAACATCATGGCCAGCACCTATCGTGACTGGTCGCAGATGGGACGCGCCTACCAGCTCAAGGCCGGCCCGGCGGCCGACGTGACCCCGGCGCTGCAGGCGCTGGCTGATGAGATCACCGCTGGCATCAGCGACCGGCGCGAGCAGGCCGATGCGCTTTACCGCTGGGTGGCGCAGAACATCCGCTATGTGGCGGTGTACCTGGGCAATGGCGGCCTGGAGCCGAACAGCGCGCAGAGCATCCTCGACAACCACTACGGTGACTGCAAGGACCATGTGACGATCCTGGAGGCGCTGCTGGCGGCCAAGGGCATCGCCAGCTCGCCGGTGCTGATCGGTGCCGGCGGCGGCCCCACGCTGCCGAAGATTCCGGTGCTGGGCCGCTTCAACCACGCCATCACCTACATCCCCGAGTTCGATCTGTATCTGGATTCGACCACCGCGTGGGCGCGCTTCGGGCAGCTGCCGGAAGGCGACCTCGGCGCACCGGTGATGCGTACCCGCGACGCCTCGTTGGCGCGCACCCCGGCCAACACGCCGGAGCGCAACGCCACCTCGATGGAAGTGCGTTTCACCTTCGACGCCAACGGCAACCTGCGCGGCGAGACCATTCCGAAGCTGGGCGAGAACGCCGAGATCGGCATGCGCGCCCAGTTCTCCCAGCTCAACGCGCAGAACCGTGCGCGCGCCGAGGAGCAGATCATGGCCGCGTCCGGTTTCGACGGGCGAGGGCAGCTGCAGATCCAGGGCGTGCCGGTCGACCTGACCCGGCCGTTCGGCTATCGCATGGCCTTCCAGGCCGAGGACTACGCCGACTTCAGCGTGGCCGGCGGCATGGCCGTGCCGGATCCGCCGGGCGGCGAGTCGGTGCGTGGCCTGTACGCCACCGCTTCTGCGCCGGCCAACGAGACGCCGTTCTACTGCAATGCCAGCCTGCGCGAGGAAACCTATCGCCTGCAGTTCCCGGCCAATGCGCCGATCATCGCCATCCCGGCCAACCAGCGTTTCACCAACGCCGCTGGCGAGTACCGCGTGGACTGGAGCCGCGAGGGGCAGGACGTGATCGTGCGCCATCGCTTGCAGCAGAACGCGGTGCGTGGCCCGGAGGCGCTGTGCCAGCCGCAGGACTACACCGCGTTCCGCGCGTTGTATCGCGAAGTGCGGCGTGGCTTCCGTGGCCAGGTGCTGTACGGCAAGCTGCCGGGCTCGGGCGGCTGAATCGCCGATGGACGTTCAGGGCGGCATAATGTCGCCCTGATCGCCCATTCATCTTTCCCCGGGCACACTGGCAACCACCTTTCCTGGCGCCCGCGCCCACAGGATTCCCGCATGAACTTCCGCTTCCGTCGTTTCCTTGCCACCACCACCCTGGCCGTGGCCTGCGCCGCCGCCGGCAGCGCCTGGGCAGGCGCCCGCGATGACCTGAAGACCTTCACCAGTGGCCTGAAGGGCCTGGATGGCCAGTTCAGCCAGCAGGTGTTCGACAGCCGCGGCAAGGTGAAGGAATCGACCAGTGGCCGCGTGGCCCTGTCGGCGCCGCGCCTGTTCCGCTGGGAATACGTGCGCCCGCACGAGCAGTTGATCGTGGCCGACGGCAAGAAGGTCTGGATGTATGAGCCGGACCTGGAACAGGCCACCGTGCGCGAGCAGGGCAAGGAAGAGCAGAACAGCCCGCTGACCGCGCTGATCAACCCAGCGCTGCTGGAACAGCAGTACGACGTCAGTGAAGAGGCTGCGCAGCGCGACGGCCTGCAGTGGCTGTCGCTGTCGCCGAAGCGCGAGACCGAAGCCAGCTTCCAGTACGCCGCGCTGGGCTTCAATGCCCAGGGCCTGGCCAAGATGGAAATCACCGATGCGGTTGGCCAGCGCACCGTGATCAGCTTCAGCGGCTGGAAGCGCAACCCGGGCTTTGCCGCCGGTACCTTCAGCTTCACCCCGCCGAAGGGCACCGACGTCATCGGTAATTGACCTGTGGGCGGAGGCGCCTTGGTGGGTGTCAACCTTGGTTGACATGCCTTTGATCTGCCGGCCAGCGGCCGGCACTACCGATCCTGTGGCCTGATCTGCCGGGCAGGGTTCGGTGCTGTCTGCTCTGGCGGGTGTCAACCGGCACCGTCATGGTGGGTGTCAACCTTGGTTGACACGCTCTTGATCTGCCGGCCAGCGGCCGGCACTACCACCCGTGCGGCCTGATCGCCGGCATGGCCCGGCGCTTTCTGCTCTGGTGGGTTTCAACCGGGACCGCCTTGGTGGGTGTCAACCGTTGGTTGGCACGCTTGGGATATGCCGGCCAGCGGCCGGCACTACCAGACATCGCGTCCCGCCGCCGGGCACGGCCCGGCGCTACCGTTGGGCGCCGCGGTACAATGACCGGGTGGCAAGACATCGTTCAACTTCCTTCCCTGGTCCCGATCTGCTGAGCGTCGATCGGGAACACCTGCGCCCGCTGGCCGAGCGCATGCGGCCGCGCACTCTCGACGAAATGGTTGGGCAGAAGCGCCTGCTGGCGCCGGACAGCGCGCTGCGTCGCGCGGTTGAATCCGGTCGCGTGCATTCAATGATCCTGTGGGGGCCGCCGGGCTGCGGCAAGACCACGCTGGCGCTGCTGCTGGCCGAGTACGCCGATGCGGAATTCCGTGCCATCTCTGCCGTGCTGTCCGGGCTGCCGGAGGTGCGCCAGGTGCTGGCCGAGGCCGCGCAACGCTTCGCGGAGGGCCGGCGCACCGTGCTGTTCGTGGATGAGGTGCATCGCTTCAACAAGGCGCAGCAGGACGCCTTCCTGCCGCACATCGAGCGCGGCACGATCCTGTTCGTCGGTGCCACCACCGAGAATCCGTCGTTCGAGTTGAATTCCGCATTGCTGTCGCGTTGCCGCGTGCATGTCCTGGAAGGCGTTTCGCCCACCGACATCGTCGAGGCGCTGGAACGTGCGCTGGGTGATCGCGAGCGCGGCCTGGGCGAAGAGGGTATCGAGGTCGCCCCCGAACTGCTTCTGGAAATCGCCACCGCTGCCGATGGTGATGTGCGCCGTGCGCTGACCCTGTTGGAAATCGCCGCGGAACTGGCGGGCGGGGAGGGAGGGCGCATCACGCCGCAGACCCTGACCCAGGTGCTGGCCGATCGCACCCGTCGCTTCGACAAGGGCGGCGAGCAGTTCTACGACCAGATCTCGGCGCTGCACAAGTCGGTACGCAGCTCCAACCCGGATGCCGCGCTGTACTGGCTGACCCGCATGCTCGATGGTGGCTGCGACCCGTCCTACCTGGCGCGCCGGCTGACCCGCATGGCCATCGAGGATATCGGCCTGGCCGATCCGCGCGCGCAGAGCATGGCGCTGGAAGCCTGGGACATCTACGAGCGGCTGGGCAGCCCGGAAGGCGAGCTGGCGTTCGCCCAGCTGGTGCTTTACCTGGCCAGCACCGCCAAGTCGAACGCCGGCTATGCCGCCTTCAACCAGGCCAAGGCCGACGTGCGCGAGAGTGGTACCGAAGAAGTGCCGCTGCACCTGCGCAATGCACCGACCAAGCTGATGAAGGAGCTCGGCTACGGCGCCGAGTACCAGTACGACCATGACGCCGAGGGTGGCATCGCGCTGGACCAGACGGGTTTCCCGGATGCGATGGGCGAACGGGTGTACTACAACCCGGTGCCGCGTGGCCTGGAAATCAAGCTGAAGGAAAAGCTGGACCGGCTGCGTGCCGAGCGCGAAGCGGCGAGGGCGGCAAAGGGTCGCTGACCCGGCTTATGTAGCGTCGAGCCGCGCTCGACTCCGCTCTGGACCGGGCCAGCAGCGCCTGCGGCAACGGCAGCCGAGCATGGGCTCGGCTCTACAGGGCCAATGGCAGCCGAGCATGGGCTCGGCTCTACAGGGCCAATGGCAGCCGAGCATGGCTCGGCTCCACATTGTTCCCGGCGCCGGTCTTTGGCACACTGCGCGGCCACTTTTTCAAGGATTGATGCCGTGCAGGAAATGATTCTGCCGTTGCAGCGCTACGCCCAGTTCGAGGGGCGTGCCAACCGTCGTGAGTACTGGATGTTCCAGCTGTTCATGCTGATCGTCTCCGCCGTCCTGATGGTGCCGCTCGTTGCCGGGCTGGTGATGCAGTCCGACGTCCTGGGCATCGCGTCGATCATCCTGTTTGTCGTGTTCTGGCTGGCCACGTTCGTGCCGGTCATCGCCGTCACCGTGCGCCGCCTGCACGACTGCAACCAGTCGGGCTGGATGTACCTGCTGGCCTTCGTTCCGTTCGGCGGCCTGGTGATCTTCGTATTCGCGCTGCTGCCGGGCACGCCGCAGGAAAATGCTTATGGTCCGGTGCCTTCGGGGCCGTGACATTTCGCGAGTCGAGCATGGCTCGACTCCACAAGAGGCAAAGAAAAGAAGCCGGCATTTCGCCGGCTTCGTCTTTACTTGATGGTGCAGTCGCCGAAGGACAGGTAGTCCGTGCCGGAACTGAACTGCAGCGTGCAGCTGGCGGTGAACGTCGCGCCTTCTTCCAGTGCGCCCAGCTTGGCCGCCTGCTGTTCGTCGTCGCTGGTCAGTCGGGCCAGGACATTGCCCTGGTCGTCGCCGGCCTCGATCAGCGGCTCGCCCGCCAGGTTGCTGGAAACGCTCAGGGCTACGGCAGTGAATGTCACCGTCTGGTTGAGTTGGTCCATGCCCAGTGACGAATTGCCGGCTTCTTCAAAGGCCTGGTAGAGCGTTGGCAGGTCCTGTGCGGCATGGGCGGCCAGCGGCGCAAGCAGGCCGAGGGAGAGGGCGATCAGGGTGGTGTGCTTCAAGGGAGTCTCACAATCATGGGATCCAATCCCATGCCGGTTGTGTGCAGATGAACGCGACCCGGATGGCGGCAAGTGCCCGCCATCCATGGCTGCGCTGGAAGCGGGGCGATCCAATGCCCCGATGGGCGGCAAAATAGGGGAATTGCTGCCCCTTGCGCAACCCGGGCATGCGCGCGCGTGATACACAGCGTGACGTTTGATCGATGTGATAATCATTCGCGTTTAAGGTAGACTGCGGTCCCTTGTGAACCGGCGGCCCTGGGCCGCTTCTGCCGCCGCTGATGAAGCACTTTGTTCCGCCTTCGCGCCGTGGTCCGCTGGCCCGCGGCTTGGCCGCCTTGATGATGGGTCTGCTCCTGGTCACCCCATATGCCCATGCACAGCAGCGCAACCCGCTGCAGAAGATCGGCCGCACCGTGCTCGACGAGCCGGCGGCCAGCTATCGCTTCGAGCATTTCGTGGTGGACAGCCCGGACCAGCAGCGCCGTTGGCGGGTGAACCTGGCGATCCCGGCCAAGGCCGGCAAGGTGCCCTCTCCGGTGCTGTACGCGCTGGACGGCAACGCCGTCGCGATGGTCCTGGATCAGCCGTTGCTGGCCGAGCTGGCCGCGCGCAAGGCGCCGCCGGTGCTGGTGCTGATCGGCTACGACAACGACCTGCGCATCGATTCCAAGGCGCGCACCCGCGACTACACCGCATGGATCGACCGTGCCGACGATGAGAGCGGTACGACCCAGGCGGTCGGCGGTGGTGCTGCGGCCTTCCTGGATGTGATCGAACGCCGCATCAAGCCGGAAGTCGAGCGTCGCGCACGCATCGATACGCAGCAGCAAGCGCTGTGGGGCCACTCGCTGGGTGGATTGTTCGTGCTCAATGCGCTGTACACGCGTCCGGCCGCCTTCCAGTCCTATCTGGCCGCCAGCCCGTCGCTGTGGTGGAGCCAGGGTGCGGCGCTGGGGGATCCGGAACAACAGTTCGTGCAGAACGTGCACGGCCAACCGGCAAGGCTCTGGCTGATGCTGGGCGGTGCCGAGCGTGTCGGTGATCGCGGCAAGCGCGACATGAACAATCCGCGCGTGGTCGCGCACCTGCGCCGCATCGGTGGCGCCACCCCGGATGCGGCGATGCAGCTGTCCGAGCGCTTGGGCAAGGTGCCGGGCCTGAGCGTGCAGTACCGCGAGTTCCCCGGCCTTGGCCACGGCCCGATGCTGCCGGCGTCCTTCCATGCGGCGCTGCATGAGCTGTACGGCGTGACCGATCGCAGCGCCGGCGATGGCGCGCCCAATGGCGGTGACAACGCCGCCGAATGAATCCCTTCGCACGCGCTGCCGTGCGACCCCACTACCCAGGCGAGGCTGCCGACGTGCAGCGGCCCAGGCAACCGATGACCCCCGCGCCACGTGGCGCGGCCTACGTGTGCAAGGAGCCTGCCATGTCGTTCCGTCCGTCTCTCCGTCTTACCTCTCTCGCTGCCGGCGTGCTGCTGACAGTGACCGCCACCGCGCAGCCGGTGTTCGACCAGCCGGCCAACGCCACCTTCAAGGGTGAGGTCGTCTCACGCGGTGAGAACGTGGTTCCCGGCAGCACCGCCGACGTGGTCGGCCGTGGTTTCGTGCCGGGCCAGAAGGTCAGCCTGCTGCGTGGCGACAGCGTGCTCAACGCACAGCCGGTGGTGGTCGATGCCGATGGCAACTTCAAGACCCAGCTGAGCATTCCGGCCGACGCGGTGCCGGGCACCCACCCGGTGGTGGTGCGCGCCAGCCAGCCGGCTGCGGCCACGGTGCTGAAGCTGCGCGTGTCGCCGCAGTTGCCGCTGTCCGGCCAGGCGCAGTTCGCCACCCGGTCCAGCAAGCTGGTGCCGGGCCTGTACCAGTCCGCCTACAGTGCCGCCAGCAACGCAGTGTTCGTGACCTCGGCGGTGGGTCGCCCGCCGGTGACCCAGTCACAGCTGCTGAAGCTGGACCCGACGTCGCTGAAGGTGACCAAGGCGATCACCCCGGCGCAGGTACCGGGCAGCACCAATGGCGCGGTCTATGCGGTCTACGGCGTGGGCGTGGATGACACCAACGGCAATGTCTGGGTGACCAACACCCGCCAGAACTCGATCGCGGTCTACCGGCAGAAGGACCTGTCGCTGGTCCACCAGTTCCCGGCCGACACTGTGCCGCACGCGCGCGACGTGGTGGTCGATGGCACCCGCGGCAAGGTGTTCGCCTCGGCCACGGGCGAGGACCACCTGTCGGTGTTCGACGCCAGGACCTTCAAGGAGCTGCCGGCAGTGACGCTGGAATCCGGCGTGGACGACGGCACGTTCACCCCGATGAGCCTGGTGCTGGACGAGAAGGGCGGCAAGCTGTTCACCGTCAGCATCGGCACCCCGGAAGCGGCGGTGATCGATGTGGCCAGCGGCAAGGTCGAGAAGGTCATCGATCTGGGCAATTCGATCAGTGCCTCGGGCGTGGCCTTCGATGCGGCACGCAACCGCCTTTACGTCGCCTCGCAGGGCACCGACAACCTGCTGATCGTCGACGTGGCTGCCGGCAAGGTGCTGCATGACGTGCCGGTCGGCGCCGGTGCGCTGAACGTCGCCTTCGATGATGCCTCCGGCCTGGCCTATGTCAGCAACCGTGGCGCTGGCACGGTCACCGTGGTGAATGGTGACGGCAAGGTGGTCGCCAATCTTGATGGCGGCACGCTGCCGAACCACGTCCGCGCCGATGGCAAGGGCAACGTGTTCGCGGTGAACAAGTCGCGCGGCGCTGAGGACCCGAAGGGTGACCGCATCACCCGCATCACCCCGAAGCAGTAAGTCACACGGTGGGGCGGCGTGCGCGCCGCCCTGCCAGCAAGGAGAACGAGCATGAACATCGCGTCCCGTCTGCGCCTGTGTGCGCTTCCGTTGGCTGTTTCGCTGGTACTGGCCGCCTGTGGCGGCGCGTCGACACCGCCTGATGGCCAGAAGGCCGCCGAGCCGCCCGCCGCACCGGCCGCTGCCGAAACCGCGTTGCCGGCAGGCTGGCAGCGCGTGGCCGGTGCCGAGCTGCCGGCCGTGCATGACCAGAAGGCGATGCTGCCGGCCAAGGTGCATTCCGATGACGGCGCCGATATCGAGGTGACCGATACCAGCCGGATCATTGCCGGTGGCGACGACGTCATCGCGGTGATCGAAGCACTGGGGCTGGGCACGCAGGTATTCGCCGCGCCGACCAACACCACCACCCAGGCCGGCCTGGCCGCGCCGCACCAGTTCCTGTTCAACCGCACCACCGGCGTGGAGGGCGTGCTGAGCCTGCAGGGCTCGCTGTTCCTCGGCAACAGCCTGCGCCGCCACACCGAGCTGGCCAAAAAGCTGCGCGAAGTCGGTGAGCCGGCGGTGGTCATCGATGATCTGCAGCCGGCCCCGGACAAGGTGCGCAAGGTCGCCGCCGCACTAGGGCTGGCCGAAGCGGGGCAAACATTGGCCACGCAGGTGCAGCGCCAGCTCGACGAGGCTGCAGCGATTGGCAAGGGCCTGGGCCATGCGCCACGACTGATCCACGTATCGGCCACCGGCGCTGGCGGCTCGCCCACTGTTGCCGGTGCCGACAGCGCGTCAGCGCAGCTGATCGCGCTGGCCGGCGGCATCAACATCGGCACCGAGGCCGGGGTGAAGAACTACTCGCAGCTGAGCAACGAGGGCGTGGTCGCCGCGGCACCGGAGGTGATCCTGGTGACCGAGCATGACCTGCGGCTGTTCGGCGGTGCCGAAGGCCTGTGGAAGGCGTACCCGACGCTGAGGCAGACGCCGGCCGGGCAGGCCAATCGGGTCTGGGTGATGCCGGATGTGCAGCTGAAGTACACCAGCGTGGGTTCTGGTGCGGGCGCGCTGGCGCTGGCCAAGGCCCTGGCGGCGTTGCCGGAGGCATGAGTCCGGCGGATCGGCGCCGCCGTCGCGGGCGGACGATGTTGATGGTGGCGTTGCTGGCGCTGCTGGGGGCAGTGCTGGCGTCGTTCGCCGTGGGTCCGTTGCGGTTGCCGCCGCTGGAGGTGATGCAGGCGCTGGCGGTGAAGCTGGGCCTGCTTGACCCAGGGGCAGTTAGCAGCCGTGATCTGGCCGTGGTCTGGCAGCTGCGCATTCCGCGCGCCCTGTTGGGCGCGATGGTCGGTGCGTCGCTGGCGATGGCCGGTGCCAGCCTGCAGGGCCTGTTTGGCAATCCGCTGGCCGACCCCGGCATCGTCGGTGTCAGCCAGGGTGCTGCGCTGGGTGCGGTGGCTGCCATTGTTCTCGGCGCTGCCGGTGCGGCCGGCTGGCTGGTGCCGGTGGCAGCCTTCGTCGGCGGCGCGCTGGCGATCGGCCTGACCTATGCGCTGGCCCGGCCCGGCAAAGGCAGTGGGAATGCCACGCTGCTGCTGGTCGGCATCGCGATGGCCGCGTTCTGCTCGGCGCTGATCGGTTTCCTTACTTACATCGCCAGCGAAAGCGAGCTGCAGTCGCTGGTGTTCTGGCAGATGGGCTCGCTGGCGCGCGCCAACTGGGCCGACGTGGCCGCGGTGGTGCCGCTGTTTGCGCTCGGCGTGTTTGCGCTGCAGCGACTGGCCACGCCGCTGGACATGCTGGCGCTGGGTGAGCGCCAGGCGCAGCACCTGGGGCTGGACGTGACCCGTACGCGGCGTCGCCTGGTCGCGTTCAGTGCGCTGCTGGTGGGCGCAGCGGTGGCGTTCGCGGGCTCGATCAGCTTCGTCGGCCTGGTGGTGCCGCACGTGGCGCGACTGCTGGTCGGCCCGGGTCATCGCTGGCTGCTGCCGTTGTCCGGGCTGCTCGGTGCGCTGCTGATCGTGGTGGCCGACACCGCCGCACGCACGCTCGATCCACCTGCGGAGATTCCGCTGGGCCTGTTCTCGGCCGCGCTGGGTGCGCCGTTCTTCCTGTGGCTGGTGCTGCAGCAGCGCCGCAAGGCGGCGCCATGAGCGTGCTGCTGAAGCTGCACGAGGTGGTGGTGCGCCGCCAGCAGCGCGAGATCCTGCATGGCATCTCGCTGGCGTTCGAGCCGGGCACGGTGACCGCGCTGGTTGGCCCGAACGGCGCGGGCAAGTCTACGTTGCTGGCGGTGGCGGCCGGTGACCTGCGCGCCGATGCGGGGGAGGTGAGCCTGCTGGGCAAGCCGTTGGCCAGTTACAAGGCGGGGCCGCTGGCACGCGAGCGCGCGGTGATGCCGCAGGAACATGGCGTGCGCTTCGCCTTCAGCGTGGAAGAAGTGGTGGCGATGGGACGGTTGCCGCATTCGCCGGATCCGCGTGTGGACGATGCACGGGTGGAAGCTGCCATCGATGCCGCCGAACTGCAGGCGCTACGCCTGCGCGAAGTGCAGCAGCTGTCCGGTGGCGAGTCCGCCCGGACCACGTTCGCGCGCGTGCTGGCGCAGGACACGCCGCTGCTGTTGCTTGATGAACCGACCGCGGCGCTGGATCTGCGCCACCAGGAGCGTACGTTGCGCAGTGTGCGTGCCTGTGCCGAAGCCGGTGCGTGCGTGATCGTTGTGCTGCACGATCTGAACCTGGCCGCCGGCTATGCCGACCGCATCGTGTTGCTGGAACAGGGCAGGGTGGCCGCCGATGGCACGCCGCTGCAGGTGCTCACCGAAGACAACCTGCAGCGGGTCTATCAGCAGGATGTGGTGGTGCTGGAGCATCCGCGGCGCGGGGTGCCGTTGGTGGTGGTGACGTAGTCCGGATCTGCTGCCGTCGCCGCGTATCATGTCTGACCGGTATTCCCTCAATGGACTGATGCAATGATCTGTAGCATTTCGCGCGGCACGCTGCTGGCCGTGTTGGTTGGCTTCGCAGGCGCTGCGACTGCGGCTTCCACCTCTCCGGTTTCGCTGACCGATGCGGCGGAGAATGCCTCGCTGATCGAGATACGGCATTCCGCTGGCGCGGGTTCTCCTGTTGCGTCCATCCGGACGCAGTACTTCGCCAGCGAGGAAATGTCCGTGAGTTGGGATGACCAGCAGGTGCTGGTGCTTTGCAAGGAGGCGGCATACCTGCAGATTCCCGCTGCCAAGCTCAAGGCCGCTGCGTTGAGCACCGAGCAGCGGCAGATGATCGTCTACCAGGCGCTGATGTCCGGCCTGGGTGCTGTCGCGGGCGTGGTCGGGCCGGCGGGCGAGGTGGTGGCTGTGGCGGATGACGGAAGCGAGACCCGCAGCATTGGTGAAAGCCATTGGGCGTACGGTATCGAGCGCTACGACGTCACCACCCAGCGCATGCCGGGCGGCGCGCTGCGTGTGCATTCCCGCAAGACCGAGACCGTGAACATGACGCCCCCGGCGAGCCCGGACGACACGTTCAGCACCGAGGATGACCAGGCGGCACGCCTGTCCGAACTGGCGCCGGTGGGGAGCTGGACCGAGGTGCTGATCCATGGTGGCCCGCGGCTGCCGCACATTGACCCGGCGACGTCGCTGAAGGGGTGGATTCCGATGGGGGATGACCAGGCGGCGACCGTGGCCGAGGCGCGCACGCTGCACGGCTGCAAGTAAAGGCTGAGAGGTCAGAACCCTTTGCCCAAGGGAAAGAGATCTGACCCCGATCATTGTCGGCCTCATCGTTCCATTTATGTTTGCAATATTCACTTGCGCGCCAGATTGGCAGGTCTAGAATGCGCCCCATGAATCGGATGCCGCTCCTGAAGTTTTTCACCCTGACCCGCGCCAACGCGGAACGGGCGTGTCTGCCTGGAGCCCCACGAGGCCGTTGAAGCGGCCATCGCTGGACCTTCGACAGAGCGCCCCCCGGGCGCTCTTTTTGTTTTTGTTAGTCGACTAACAGTCGACTCTACCCAGTCGACGCTACCCAGCCGACGCTACCCAGCACCGCAAAGGAGAACGTGCCATGCACCAGATCGCCGAGACCGAACGCTAGCCGCGCACCCTGTCGCCAACCGGGGTGCGCGGCCCCTGAAGTTGGCCTTGCAGGAACCTCTTTATGAACACCCAGACCCTTTCCCGTCGTCGCAACCTTGGCATCATTGCCCACATCGACGCCGGCAAGACCACGCTGACCGAACGCCTGCTGTGGAAAAGCGGCGAGATCCACCGCGTCGGTGAAGTGCACGACGGCAACGCGACCACCGATTTCTCGGCGATCGAACGCGAACGCGGCATCACCATCGGCGCTGCCGCCGTGCAGGCGCAGTGGGCGCCGCGCGACCTGCCGCCGCATCGGCTGACCCTGATCGACACCCCTGGCCACATCGACTTCGCCATCGAGGTCGAGCGTTCATTGCGCGTGCTCGACGGCGCCGTGGCCGTGTTCTCGGCCGTGGATGGCGTGCAGCCGCAGTCCGAAACCGTGTGGCGCCAGGCGCGTCGCCATCGCGTGCCGCTGATCGCCTTCGTCAACAAGATGGACCGCGTCGGCGCTTCGTTCGAGCGCGTGCTGGAGCAGCTGCAGGACAAACTGCGGGCGCGGCCGTGGGCGCTGGGCGTGCCGTTGGGCAGCGAAAGTGGCTTCAACGGCTGGGTCGATCTGGTCGATGAGCGCGTGCTGCAGTGGCAGGATGGTGCCGCAACCACGGTGACCCCGTGGGACCAAGCGGCGCGGGCCCAGTGGCAAGCCCAACGCGATGCGCTGGTCGAGGCCGTGGCCGATCACGATGAGCAACTGGCCGATGCCTGGCTGGAAGGTCGCGTGATCGATGCCGGGCAGCTGCGCGCGGCGATCCGCCGGGCGACGCTGGCGGGTGCGGGCGTGCCCGTGCTGGCCGGTGCTGCGTTCAAGGACAAGGGTATCGAGACGCTGCTGGACGCCGTGGTCGATTACCTGCCGTCGCCGCTGGATCGCCCTGCCGTCAGCGCCGAAAGCGATGAGGGCGAGGTCGTGCTGCCGCCGGACCCGGACGGTCCGCTGGCCGGCCTGCTGTTCAAGATCACCCACCAGCAGCACGGCGCGTTGAGCTTCGTGCGGCTGTACTCGGGCACCTTGAAGGTGGGTGATGCGGTGGCCAGTTCGCAGCATCCGCAGGGGCGGCGTGTCAGTCGCCTGGTGCGGGTGCAGGCCGACCAGACCCACGACATCGAACAGGCCGTGGCCGGTGACATCGTTGCAGTGCTGGGCTGGAAGGATGCGGTCAGTGGTGAAACGCTGAGCGGTCGTGCGCAGCCGCTGCGCCTGGAGAACATCCAGGCACAGGCACCGGTGCTGGCGTGGCGGTTGGAGCCGGCGCGTGCGGGCGACCTGATCCGGATGGCACAGGGTTTGGCCAGTCTGGCCCAGGAAGATCCCTCGTTCCGCGTCGAAACCGATCGCGACACGGCGGAGACCCTGGTCTGGGGCATGGGCGAACTGCACCTGGAGGTGATGGTCGAGCGCCTGCGCAGCGAATGGAAGGTCGACGTAGGCGTAGGTGCGCCGCGCGTGGCCTACCAGGAGACGCCGATGCGTGCGATGACCGGCGTCGTCGGGCGGCTGGTCAAGCAGACCGGCGGCCAGGGCCAGTTCGCGCACGTGGTGCTGGATGTATCGCCGCGCGAGGACGACCAGGTCGTATTCAACGACCGCATCGTCGGTGGCGTGGTGCCGCGCAGCTTCATCGCGGCGGTGGAGAAAGGTGTGCGTGCTGCGCTGTCGGAAGGCCCCCAGGGCCATCCGGTGGTCGGCATCGAGGTCAGTCTTGTCGATGGCCAGACCCATGCCAAGGACTCCTCGGAGATGGCGTTCCATCGCGCAGGCGCCGAGGCGATCAAGGCGGCGCTGGCCGAAGGCGGCACGCAGCTGCTGGAGCCGGTGATGGCGGTGACGGTGCATTCGCCGTCAGCGTCGGTGGGTGATGTGGTCGGCGACCTCAACCGCCGCCATGGTCGCATTGCCCGCATCGACGATCAGGATGGTCGCGCCGAGGTCAGTGGCTTCGCACCGCTGGCGCAGCTGGTGGGCTATACCACCTCGCTGCGTTCGCTCAGCCAGGGGCGGGCCAGCAGCGAGGCGCACCTGCATGGCTACGAGCCGGTGCGCGCTGCATGAAGAAGGTGAGGGGAGCCCGTTCGCGGGCTCCCTTTTCTGTGGGTTCGGGTTTCCGCATCCATGCATGGCGTGGATCTACCGGGTGATCGGGTCGCGAGCTCTGCACTAGATCCACGCCATGCGTGGATGGGGCCCTCGCGATGCGTTTTTTTGCATTGCGATGCAACAAAACTGCAGAAAAAGCTGGATTAAAGTGATGCCTCACGATAAATTGCGCACCCCCCGTTGCTCGCCGCCGCCCGCACCCCTCTCATGCGTGATGACAAAGACCCCGGAACCCTGGAGCTGACCCTGCCGCGCAAGCGCGGTCGTCCGCCCAAGTTCGGGTATGCGATGAGCGATGCGCAGCGGGCCGCACGCTATCGTGCGCGCCGGGCAGGGCAGGCCAACCACGCCGATGTGCGCTCCTGCAGCGACATGGTGCTGCTGGACAAGATCCGTGCAGCGGTGAGCGCGCGCGACACCGAACTGGCCGGATTCCTGGTCCACGTGCTCTGGCAGCGCTACCCCCTGCAGCTGAAATAGTTCGCTGGCGGGGTGGCCGTTGTCATCGAGCTTGTTGATAATGCGGGATTCAGGTTGTTCCCGCTGGCGTGCCCGGGATGGCAGGCGCGCATGATCGAACGGTTCCCAAGATGACCACCACCAGCGACACCACCACCGAAGCGGCGCCGAGCGGCGCTCCCCTGTTCTATACCCGTCCGGTGCCGCTGCAGGCCGATGTGCACGCCGATCTGCGCATCCTGCCGGGCAAGCTCGAGTTCGCCGCCGGCAACAACGCCATTCCGCTGGTGCTGGGCGAGTTCTCGCTGGCGCTGCATCATTTCCCGATCCTGTTCGCCGGCCCCGGTGCGGTTCCGATGGCTGCCGTCGGCGTGTCCGACCAGAACCTGTTCATCAAGGACGGCCTGTGGGAAGACGAGGCCTATATTCCGGCCTACCTGCGCCGCCACCCCTTCATCTTCATCGACACCGGCGCGGAGAATGACTTCCTGCTGGGCATCGACGAAGAAAGCCCGCGCGTGGTCAAGGGCGGCGAGGAAGGCCAGCCGCTGTTCGTTGACGGCAAGGCCACCGAAATGGTGCAGCAGGCGCTGGAGTTCTGCGGCCAGTACACCCGCGAGCACGAACAGACCCTGGCCTTCTCCAAGGCCCTGACCGACAACGGCCTGCTGGTCGAGCGCAACGCCACCGTGCGTACCCCGGATGGCCGCGAGTTCAACCTCAATGGCTTCCTGGTGGTGGACGTCGAGAAGTTCGTTGCGCTGCCGGAAGCCACCGTGGTCGAGTGGCACCGCAGCGGCTGGCTGGCACTGATCCACCAGCACCTGATGTCGCTGGGTCGCTTCAATGACCTGACCCGTCGCCAGGTCGAGCGCCTGGCCGCCTGATCAAGGCATTGGCAGGGTTCCCGCTGGGCGGGAGCCCTGTCCGGCCTTCAGCACGTCCAGCAGGCGCCGCGCATCGGCCCAGTCCGGCGCGGCGTCATGCGCCAGGTCGACCAGCTCCGCCGCGATGGCCGCATGCTCGCATTGGCCCAGCATCTGCAGCGTGCCCTGCAATCGGTGCGCGTGATGGCCCAGTGCCGATGCATCCGCTCGATCAATAACCCGCTCCATGTTGCCGAGCTCATCGTGGATGTCGGCGATGTAGGCCGCGTCCATGTCAATCGTCTGCGCGGCTGCGCCCAGGCCCTCTGGTCGCGCAATGCCGAGCGCAGGCAGCAGCTGGGCGGCGCGCAGCGGCTTGGCCAGCACCGCGTCGAAGCCCGAGCGGTGGCAGCGTGCGCGATGACGCCGTCCGGTGCGGGCAGACAATGCGATCAGGCGAACGGTGCGCCCGGCAGACCCGCGTAGCTCGCGCGCCAGCACGTGACCATCGGCGCCAGGCAACCCAATGTCGATCAGAGCAACGGAGCGGGGCTGTCGTGCCTGTTCGGCCAGGGCACTGGCCGCATCTTTCACGGCGCACACCTCTGCGCCCCAGCGCCGCAGCTGTTCGGCGATCACGTGGCGATTGAGCTCGTGGTCCTCGACCAGCAGCAGGTGCAGTCCGGCCAGTGGCGTATCGCCCACGGGCATGTCCTGGGCATCCACGCCGGTGCCAGCCGGGCACACCGGCAGGCGCAGGATGAAGCGACTGCCACGGCCCAGCACGCTGTGCACGGTGAGGTCGCCGCCCATTGCGCGGGCCAGCTCGCGCGCGATGGAAAGCCCCAGCCCACTTCCGCCACGCCGCTGTCCGCTGCTGCCTTGCTGGAAAGGCTGGAACAGGGTGGCTACCTGCGCCGGCGCGATGCCGATGCCGCTGTCGATCACCTCCAGCAGCAGCGCCCGAGGACGCGCCGCCGGCATCAGTTGCAGGCGCAGCTCGATGCGGCCGGAATCGCTGAACTTCACTGCGTTCGCCAACAGATTGCTGGCAATCTGGCGTAGCGCATCGGCGTCCACCAGGATGTTCGACGGGGATGCGCCCTGGGCATCGAGATGCAGCTGCAGGCCTTTCCGCTGGGCCTGTGGCCGGATCGCCTCCAGAGCCTGCCGGCACAGCTGGGTTGCATCGCAGGGTTGCGCATGCGGCTTGAAAGCGCCGCTCGCAAGGCGCGAAAAATCCAGTGCGCGATTCAACAGGCTGCGCAGGGATTGGCTGGCGCTGCTGGCAGCGGCGAGCAGGTCACGCTCGCCCTTGGGCAATGTCGATTGCCCCAGCAGCTCGATCGAGGTCAGCACGGCCTGCGCCGAGTTGCGCATCTCGTGGCTGATCACGCCGATGGCATGCGCGCTGCTTCGGTCACCGCGCGCCCGCAGGTGGCGCATTGCGAGCCACAGCAGCGGCAGGGCAATCAGCAGTGGGCCCAGCAGCAGCCACCCGCGCGGGGGCGACGCCTGCATCCAGTCCAGTGCATTCCCGGCCGCGGCAGGCAGGGTCTGGCCTGCCCATAGGTGGAGCAGGCCTGCGTGCTCTTCCAGTGTGATCTCCCGCAATGCCTGTTCGATGCGCCCAAGCAGTTGCTGGTCTTCCCGGCGAACCAGCAGGTAAAGGTCGGTGGAGAAACCGCTATCGAACGGCTGCAGGCGCAGGCTGCCATTGAAATGGCGTCGAACCAGGGGGCGCAGCGTGGGCTCCAGGCCAATCGCCACGTCCGCCAGCCCGCTTTCGACTGCCGCCAGTGCTGCATGCCGGTCTGGCAGCTGCCGCAGCCGGACCTGCGGGTGATGCGCGTGCAGCCAGCTGGCGTAGGGCCCGCCTTCAACGACGGCGATGACCCGGCCGTCGAGTTCGCGCATCTCCCGTGGCAGCCACTCGCCGGCGCGTCCGGCCAACAGGGTGGCGCCGCCACGGAATGCGGTGGACGCGGCAAGGCCGGGGCAGGGCAGCGGCTGGTGCCTTGCGCCGCCAAACACCATGACCAGGTCAGCCTCGTGATGGCATACAGCGAGGATTGATGCGGCGGTTGTCGGGTAGGGGTGTTCCAGGAAACGGAATTGGGCGTGCCGCGCCACCAGGTTGGCATAGCCATGGGCGAGCGTTGGCGGTGATGACGGATCGGCCAGGGCCGCGGGCAGGGGGCGCAGGGAGGGAGTCGTGGCGACCCGTACAGTGCTGCCCGGCAGCCAGCGTGGCGAGCGGATATCTTCGGCCGAGGCAGCCGGCAGGAGAAGGAGCGCCAGCAGCCCCGTGGACAGGAAGCGGCGGCGCAACGGCGGCTGGCGCCTCACGGTGTCTCCAGTCGTTCGCGCAGTGCGTAGATTTCCACGTCGCTGCGCAATCCCAGCTTGCGCAGCACAGCAACCTTCTGCGTGCTGACAGTCTTGATGCTGCGGTGCCGCCGCAATGCGATCTCGGAGACCGTCAAGCCTTCCAGCAGCAGGCCCAGCACTTCGCGCTCGTTGCGGCTGAGCTCGCCGCGGTCGCCGGCCAGCCTGACGTCCGGTGGAACCCGGGTCAGGCCCTGGGAAACACGTACGATGGCGTCGGACAATGCAGCAAGCGGTTCGGCCTTGCTGACGAATCCGTTGAGTCCGGCATCGATCAGGCTGTTGAGGTTGGTGGTGGGGCAGAGCGTGGCGAAGGCCAGCAATGGCGTGCGCGGGAATTCCCGGCGGAGCAGCGCAACCAGCTCGAGGCTACCCAGGTCGTCACGGGCAAGCGTGAGATCGATGATGGCCACATCCACTGGTGTGCGTTGCAGGCTGCAGAGCAGTTCGTTGCTGCAACCGTGGCTGGCGACGATGTCGAAGCGGAGATCGCCTGACAGGTGCAGGGCGGTGCCGCGACGGACGACTTCGTGATCGTCCAGGAGCGCCAGGCGAAGCCGACGCGGTGCAGGAAATCCATTCATGCGCGGGAGGTGGTCGGCGCCCATGGGCGTGGCCGCCATTCTGGCGCCGCTGTCGCGTCGAACATCGAATTCGTTGCGTTTTTACGACTATTCCTAAAGATCGATGGATGCAGTTGATCGGCCGAGGCTTACGCATTCGTGACGTAAATGGATGGGGTGCTGCAGGCGTCCCGTCGTGGCTGCCGGAACCATTAATGTGACGCGTCACGCCGGCGTGACCCTGCGCCCCTGACCTGACTGGTTGACGCCGTCAGGGCAGGGCAGGGCTATCGAGTCTGCACGCGGGGGATCGACATGCGACCCAGGAACTGCGCCGGGGTGATGCGGGGCAACTGTTTGGCATGGGCGTCTGAGAAGTGGCGCAGGCCGCCCCAGAGTGCGGTGTCTCCGATCAGGAAGCAGCGGTGCTGGGCACGGGTGACGGCGACGTTGAGCAGATTGGGCTTGCTGGAGGCCCAGTGCGCCGCGCCCACCGTGTCCGTGTCGCAGCCCAGGACCATCCAGACAATGCTTTCCTCCTTGCCCTGGAAGGTGTGCACGGTGCCGACGCGCTCCCTGCACCACGTGCGCAGTTCGGTGGTGCGTGGCGCCTGCGTGCCGGGTGGGGCATCCGGGCCAAGCCAGGCGTCCTGGCTCCGCAGTCGCTCGAGCAGGGCATTCTTGATGCGCTTGAAGGGCGAAATGATGTAGACCGGGGGAAGGCTTCCGGTGCTGTGATAGAGCGCGGCCAACGCCTGCTGCACCAGGTCGATCTGGCACGGCACGACCTGCTTGTCGCTGGTGCGGCCGGGGGCGTGTACCCAGGCGCTGCTGCCGATGTCCAGGCTGTCGGCGGGTGGCCGCGCCGCACTGGGTTCCCAGGGGTTGGAGAAGATCATCTTCCCCTCGTAGGCAATCGTGTTGGCAATGGAGAACATCGGTTCGACGCAGCGACGATGCACGCGCAGCGGACTGCCGATCCAGAGCGGCGAGCCGCCGGACTCCATGCGGGCACCGAGCGGGTTGGCCTCGTCGGCCAGTACCTGTACGGAGGTCTTGTCGGGCGAGACGTTCACGCCTGCGGGCAGTGCGCTGGTTCGGCCCAGCGCCTGCAGCAGCTTGACCGGCACGGTGAACACCGGCTCGATCTGCAGCGGATCACCCACCACGACCGCGCGCCTGGAGCGCAGCAGTGCACCGACTGCCGCCTGCGGCACGGCCTGGCCAGCTTCATCGATGAACAGCCAGCCGATCGAGTCCGGCCCCAGATGTCGGAACTGGCGTGCGACCGAGGCGAACGTGCTGGAGACAACCGGCACGATCATGAACAGGCTCTGCCAGATGGCCAGCGCATCGCGTGGCTCCTGCAGCCGCTTGCCACTCAGCAGGTGGCACAGTGCAATGACGTTCTGGGCGAAGCCGCCGCCCTTCTGCACGACTTCGTGCAGCCAGGCCTGGTGAAGCTGCAGTGCCGCCACGAAGAGGTTGGCGCGCTGCTCGTTGAGCTGCTCGCTGTTCCAGACTCCCTTGATCTGCCAGTCCTGATCTTCCAGTTCGGCCGCGTTGGCGGGATGGGACGCGGTGCCGAATTCGGCTTTCAGTTGTTCGAGCTGTTGCGTCATTCCAGCCCATTGCTGCGCCCGTGCCTGCGCGGCGGCCGATGCCTCGGCCAGGGTGCTCGCGGTTCGGCCCAGGTGCTGTTGCGCCGTATCACATTGCGTCCCGAGTTCGAGCCCGCGCTGGGTCCATCGGTGCTGATGATCTGCGTTCTGCACCATTGCGGCCGCATGGCTGTGCGCGCGCTGCCGGTCGAAGATGCGGGCCCACCAGCCAGGCTTCTCTTCCCTGAGCAGGATGCGTTGCGCCTTGAGCAGGGCGAGCTGTTCATCGGATCTGCTGCGCTGGCCCTCGAGTGCACGGCACTGCTGTGCAGCTTCCTCATGCGCGCGCTGTGCATCGCGAAGCTGAGAAGTCGTTTGCCGGCAGAAGCTCTCCTCATCGTTGCCGCTGATCTCACGGCTGAGCGAGGCGAGCCGATCAAGCTTTTCGACCAGGCCATTGACGATCGCATCGGCCTTGCCGAACGCCTGCCTGGCCTGCTGGAAGCTCATGGCTGCTGGGTTGTCCCGCCACTCCCAGAGCGACTGGTGGCGGGCGCGGTCGTAGCCCTTCGGTGCGGGGGTTTTGCCATCTTTTGGGGCGCTCCTGCTGATGGCCCGCACAAGTGCCTCGCGGTTGGCCTTCCTGCCCAGCGCGCAGCTGATCAACCCCCAGGCATCGCTGTCTGCCGCCGGTCGTTCATAGGCGCCCCTGCCGTTCCATTCGAGCAGGTTGCGGGCCAGTGGCCGCAGGTAGTCGAAGGTCACGTCCCCTGTGCTGTTGCGCCAGCGCGACCCTCCGGGCTTGCCCAGTGACCGGCTCTTCGGCAGGTCACGCGAAATATTCTCCACGGCGGCATTGTTCGACGATGCGACCACCATCTCGAAGCCGGTCAGGTCGGCCTTCAGTGGCGAGACCCTGCACGGCTTCTCACCTTCGAAGTTCACTTCGCGGGCTGGGCCGAGCGCAGCGGCTGGCGTCGCGTACTGTGACAATGCACGTGCACGCCGCACGATGTTCTCAGCGAAGACCTCACGCAACAGCGTGGTCTTCCCGGTTCCGGGCGGGCCATTGACCGAGAAGATGCCTGAATCGCGCACCTGCTCGAAGATGCTGTTCACAGCGAACTGCTGCATCAGGCTCATCGTGTGTGCAGGATCGCCGGGCCAGTGGCCCCGATTGATGTGGCGCGGGCGCAGCCGGTCGGCAATCAGCGCATGGCCTTCTGGGGTGTAAAGGTCTTCGCGTCGGCTTTCAGGCAATGGGCTCAGATAGGCGCGTAGGGGCGCACTGGCCTTGCCCTGGTCGAGTGCGCCGATGGCCCGCGCGATATCCTCGACGAAGAAACTGTTGAGAATGCTGATCTCCGCGTCCTCTTCGGGCTGGGCCTCGTCGTCCTCGGCGTCGTCCGCTTCCGCCGTTGGCTCGTTGTCCGGCTCTGGGGGTGTGGCTTTTGCTGCCCGTTCCGGCTTCGGCTTGTCTTCAACGCTTTTCGCCCGGATGACCAGCAGCGGAGCGGACGCGTCGCCCGCGGAAGGGTCATGACCCGACCAGTTGCACAGGATGTCGAGCAGGCGCAACAGGTCGTCGGGGCTGCAGGGCGTTGGGCCCTCACCCTGTTCGGCGGGGGTGGCAGCGGCGCTGCGGAACGTTGCTACGTCGCGCTTGAGTGCTTCAAGGCTTGCCTGGAAGGCGTCGAAGTCCAGGCCCTGCAAGCCACGCCTGGAGATCGTGCCCAGTGCCCACGGAACGGTCGATACCGAGATTTCACCCAGCTGCAGCACGCCCTCGGCGCTTGCCCGCAGGCTGGCCGCGCAGGTCAGGCCTTCCAGCTCGGCCCGTTCGTCCTGTTCCAGCGACTCGTCTCCGCTTGGCGTCTCAGCCAGTACCCGCTGGGTGATATCGGCCAGCTGGGCTTTGTCGAATATGCCGAGGTAGACATCGAATCCGCTCAGCCTGCGACCGAATGGCAGGGGTGGGGACCACAGATCCTTCGGGTCCAATCGCTCGAGCTGATCCCTGGACAGCTGCCGTACGCTCCAGTCCGCGTCCTTCGACTCAAGGACCTGGCCCTGCAGATCGTAGGGTATGAAGAACTCAACCCTGTGCCAGAAGCTGAGGATCGCGCGATGACTGGCCTGCAACGTGTTGCGTCGTTCTTCCTTCAACTGCCTGTTCCTTCCATTGTGAAATCGGCCACGACCGGAATGCACCCTTCGTCGGCCATTGTGGCCGGCGCGCACAGCCCTGCATTGGCCATTAGCGGCCGCCGCGGTCGAGTCTTGAGTGTTCGCGACCCCAGCGCCAGCTACTGCAGGCAGGGCAGGTGCGGCGTCGCTGTACGCACGGGTCCGGCAGCGGCTGCGCGCGTGCCGGATGAACAATGCGGCAGCGGTGATGAATGCGACATCCGGCGCAAGCAGATGTCGACACGCCCTGCCGTCAGCAGGTGCTGCGTGGGGATGACCGATGGCTCAGCGCACCGACTGCGGCACGCGCCTCAGCTTTGCGGTGTCGTAACCCATGGCCGCGATGCGCTGCACGGCCTGCTGGTAGTCGCTCTCGGACACCTGTGGCGTGCGTGCCATGTACCACACGTAGTCGCGCTTGCTGCGCGCGACGATGGTCTGGCCGTAGTCATCGCGCAGCCAGGCAATCACATACTCGGCCTGGATCGGCCAGATGAACTGCATGCCCCAGATGGCGCCGTTGCCGTCCTTCTCGACCCGTCCCACAGGGTGCATCGACTTCTGGGGGGCGTCGAAGCTGCCCTTGCGATAGGTGAAGGTGGTCTGGATGCGCCCGTCGGGCTTCAATGCGTAGCTCTCCACCGCGTCGAAAGCTTTGCGCTCCGGCCATGAGGGGATGTGGGCGATCACATACCAGTCGCCCATGAAGCGTGGCACGTCCACTGAGGGCGGGCGGGGCAGGGGACGGGTATCGGTGGAACTGCAGCCGGAACCAAACAGGCTCAATGCCAGCAGGGGAAGCAGCGAGCGCATGCGCATGTCACACCTCAACGGGGGCGGAACAGATAGTGGGCGACCAGCCACTGCTGGCCGTCGTCGTAGCCGAACAGCTCGGCGCATGCCATCCAGAACATGCGCCAGCGCTGCCACCAGATCTTCGCGGCGGCCTGGCCGTAGGTCGCGACCAGCACCGGCATCACCGCCTCGCGTGCTGCATCCTGGTTGGCCAGCCAGTGGTCGGCCGTGCGCTGGTAGTGGGTGCCGTCCAGCAACCAGCGCTGGTCAAGCCGCAGGTCGCGCTGGAAATGCAGCAGCGTGTCGGCCGCCGGCATCAGGCCACCAGTGAAGAAATGGCGGCCCATCCAGTTGTCGCCGCCCTCGGTCTCGAACGGGTACATCAGCGTGCGGTGGGCGAAGATGTGCACGAACAGCGCGCCGTCGGGCTTCAGCCACTGGCTGATGCGCGCCAGCAGGCGCTCGTAGTTGCGCACATGCTCGAACATTTCCACCGAGACGCAGCGGTCGAAGCGTGCGGTTGGCAGCTCGAGCTGGTTGACGTCGCGGGTGATCACCTCGACGTTGTGCAGCCCCCGGGCCTGGCACTGCGCCATGATGTGCTGGCGCTGGCTGTGCGAATTGGACACGGCGGTGATCGCGGCGGCGGGATAGTGCTCGGCCATCCACAGGGTCAGCGAACCCCAGCCGCAGCCCAGTTCGAGGATCTGCTGGCCATCGGCCAGTCCGGCGCGCTGGCCGTACAGCTCCAGCATGGCGTCCTCCGCCTGGTCCAGCGTTTCGCGCCCGGTGGGGTAGTAGCAGCTGCTGTACTTCAGGCGCCTGCCCAGGCAGGCCTGGAAGAAGGCCGCCGGAACCTCATAGTGCTGGCGGTTGGCCGCGTCGGTATGCAGCGCGAGCGGGCTGTCGGCCAGCTCGGCGATGCGACGGCCGAAGCGTGCGGACTGTGCTTCGATACCGCCCAGCATTTCCTCGTGCAGGCGTTGCGCGCACAGGCGACGGATGCCGGCGCGCAGCGCGGCATCGGGAACCAGGCCGCGTTCGGCCCAGGCGATCAGCCCAGTTTCCGCGTCGTCGGCCGGGGTCAGTGACGGAATCGCGCTCATGCGGAATGCTCCTTGGAAGGACGAGGGAACCAGGGGAAGAACATCGGCGTGCTGCGCTGGTAGGCGCGGTAATCGTCGCCGCGGCTGCGCAGCGCCTGCTTTTCGGTGAACGGAATGCCGCTCAGGTAGCGCAGGAACACATACATCAGCAGCGGGCCGGACCACGCCAGCCACCACAGCGGCGAGCCGACCGCGAGCAGGACATAGCTGAACCAGTGCAGCCACTCGAAGAAGTAGTTGGGGTGGCGGGAGTAACGCCAGAGCCCGGCGCGGCAGGTGCGACCCTGGTTTGCAGGATCCGCGCGGAACCGGGCCAGCTGATGGTCGGCCAGGCTCTCGCCACCGACGCTCAGCAGCCAGACGAGTGCGGCGGCCACGACCCACAACGTCATGCTGGTCTGTGGATTGGCAGCCACCGCGACGAAGGGCAGGGCGAACAGCACGACCAGCAGTGCCTGGGCCATGAAGAAGCCGAAGATCTTGGCTTGATGCCCTTGCCAGTACTCGCGCAGATAACGGTAGCGACCGTCTTCCTGTTCATGGCGGACCCGATGCCACAGGTGCAGTGCCAGTCGGCTGCCCCACAGGCCACCGAGCACGCCCAGTGCAATCCGTGGCGCCGCCGCACCATCGCCGAGCCACGCCAGCAACAGGGCCGAAGCACCCACGCCCTTGGCCCAGAGCACATCGACCACGCCGATGTTGCGGTGGCGCCGCTGCCAGGCCCAGCCCCAGCTCATCACAAGCACGGCATACAGCAGTACCCACACCAGATTGATCATGACGGCGCTCCGGCCAAGGGCGGCGGGATGGTGCGGGAGCCGCGACGAGCGGCCATGCACAGCAGCGAAAGCGCGATGCTCCAGCCCACCCCCAGTACCAGCAGGCCTTGCCACAGCGGCGTAGTGAATCGAACCGCATCGAAACCGCGCGCTGCGGAGAGATAGGCCAGCGGGGCCAGCAGCAGGCCGAACGCGGCTGGCAGGGCAGGGTGGCGAAGCAGGAAGCGCATCGAAGTGGTCAGCGTCATCGCAAACGCGGCCCACAACGCCATGATCCAAAGGGGTGGCGTCCAGCCCAGCGGGGCCGCGGCGTAGCGTACGGTGCCGCTGGCGGCGGCACTGGCGTCGACCAGCCACGCGCAGGCCAGCGCCAACAGCATCAGCCGAAGATCCAGCCGAGGTTGCGGCGAGGTCAGCAGCTGGCTGCCGATGTAGAGCGACGCTGCCAGCAGCGCCGGCCATTGCCAGCCGCGCCCGGCGCCGGCCACGGCGCACAGCCAGACCAGCTGGTTGCCAAGCAGATTGGCCCAGAACCGGCGCACCTCAGCCGCCTTGACCCGATGCGCCAGCGGGACGATGCCCGGGGCGCGCCAGCAGCAGATGCGAAACGCCGATCGAACGCTCCAGGAAGCCGCCCTCGCAATAGGCCAGGTAGAACTCCCACATCCGGCAGAAGCGCGTATCAAAGCCCTGTGCCTGCACAGCGGGCAGCTGGGCAAGGAAGCGTTGGCGCCAGGCGCGCAGGGTCAGTGCGTAGGAGTGGCCGAAATCCTGCTGGGCGACCAGCTGCAGGTCACTGGATCGGGTCTTGGCCGCCATGATCGCGTTGATCGACGGAATGAAGCTGCCCGGAAACACATAGCGCTTGATGTAGTCGACGCTGCGCCGTGCCTGCTCGTAGCGGTGATCTTCGATGGTGATGGCCTGCAGCAGGGCGACACCATCGGGCTTGAGCAGGCGCTGCAGCGTTGCCATGTAGGTGTCCAGGTATTCGGCGCCGATGGCTTCGATCATCTCGATCGATACCAGCTTGTCAAACTGGCCCTGCAGGTCGCGGTAGTCCTGCATCAACAGCGTGACCTTGTCCTGCAGCCCGGCGACGCGGACGCGCTCTCTGGCCAGTGCATGCTGCTCGGCGGAGATCGTGGTTGTGGTGACGTGGCAGCCGTAGTGCTGCGCCGCGTGCAGCGCAAAACCACCCCAGCCGGTACCGATCTCCACCACGCGGTCGCCCGGCTTGAGCTGCAGCTGTTGGCAGATGCGGTCCAGCTTGCGCCGCGAGGCGGATTCCAGCGATTCGCCCTCTTCGGCGAACAGGGCCGAGGAGTACATCAGGTCCGGTGACAGGAACAGGGCGAAGAAGTCGTTGCCGAGGTCGTAGTGCGCGGCGATGTTGCGGCGGCTGCCTTCACGGCTGTTGCGGCGCAGGCGGTTCCAGCCGCGCAGCAGCCAGCCTCCCACGCGCGCCGGGCCGTGTTCCATGCTGTCGAGCAGATCGCGGTTGCGCACGAGCAGCCGTATCAGGGCGACCAGGTCGTCACAGCGCCATTCGCCATGGATGTAGCTTTCGCCGGCGCCGACGCTGCCCTGGGCCGCCACCTTGCGATAGAACGCCGGGTCCTCGATGGTGACGGTGACATGCAGCTCACCGCGGGCATCGCCCAACCAGACTTCGCCCAGCGCGTCGCGCACGCACAGGCGGCCGTCGCGCATCGGGGCGAGCTGGGCCAGCAGGCGGCGGCGCAGGAAGGCATCCAATGCGCCGGGGCGCGGCAGCGCGACCGAAGGAATCATCGAATTCATCGCGGTTTCTCGGCAAGGGTAGGGTGGTCGTGTACGGGATTGCGTTTCAGCCACAGCCGCAACGCATGCCAGTGGATGGCGGCCACCACCTGGGTGGTCATCAGTGGATAGCAGGCCAGGACGCGGGCCAGCCCGCGGCCATCCAGGGGGTGTCGTTGCATGACCTGGGTGGCATCAAACTGGCGCGCGCCGTCGCGCCAGACCTGCATGTGCACGCGCAGGTCCTCATCAGGGCAGTTGAACCGCCAGTCGTAATGACAATCCATCGGCATGAAGGGCGAGACATGGAAGCATTTGTCGAACCGCCAGCGCAGCGAGGTGCCTTCCTGCGTGGCCGTTGCGACCGGCAGCACGTAGGCGTGACGTTCCTTCCAGGGTGTGTTGGTGATCTCGGCGACGATGCAGTCCAGCGTGCTGCCATCGGCCCGGTAGCAGTAGTAGAAGCTGACCGGGTTGAACACGTGACCGGCGAAGCGCAGATGGGTGAGCAGGCGGACCGGGCCGGTGGGCCGGTAGCCCAGGGTTGATGCAGCGTGGTCGCGCACTGCATCGGCCAAGGGCCGCGCGGGATCGCCGAAGTAATCGCTGCGACGGAACTCGGCCAGATTGCGGCGATTGATCGACCACAGCCAGCGCCCGGCGAACACGCTGTCGAGTTCATCCAGGTCGAGCAGCAGCTGTGCGATCGGATAGCGGAACGCATGCGGGTGTGGCAGGTGCCTGCGGTGCGCCACCTGCCCGAAGTAGAGCGCACTGGCGCTCATGCGGCCACCTCGCCGGGAGCCGCCATGACGTGGTGCGGTTCACAGGTGCGCAGTGCATCGACCACGCGGCGGGCGCTGCGGATGCCGTCCTCATGGAAGCCCCAGCCCCAATAGGCGCCTGCGAACCAGGTGTGGCGGCGGCCCTGCAGCTCGGCCCAGCGCTGTTGCGCGCGCACTGCGGCATGGTCGTGCACCGGGTGCGCATAATGCAGGGTGCGCAGCACCTTGCCGGGGTCGATTGCTTCGCTGCGGTTGAGCGTGACCACCAGGGGCGTGCTGCCGGGCAGGCCCTGCAGCTGGTTCATGCAGTAGCTGACCGTGCAGGGCGCAGCAGGGTCGCGGGGCACATGGGCATTCCATGCCGCCCACGCCTTGCGGTTGCGCGGCAGCAATGACGCGTCGGTGTGCAGCACCGCTTCGTTGGCCTGGTAGCGGATGGCGCCGAGCACGTCGCGTTCGATGGGGTCGGCGTCACGCAGCAGCGCCAGGGCCTGGTCGCTGTGGCAGGCCAGGATGACCTCATCGAAGCCTTCCACGCCGGCCGCGCTGTGCACGCGAGCGCCCCACGGCATCCGCTCGACCGACTGTACTGGGCACTCCAGCCGCTCATGCACCCGCCAGCGGGCGCGCAGGGCGTCGACATAGCGGGCCGATCCACCGCTCACCACCCGCCACGGTGCACGCCCGGTCATCTGCAGCATCTGGTGGTTGGCCATGAACTGGGCCAGATAGCGCGCCGGGAAGTCCATCACCGTGGCCGTCGGGGACGACCACAGCGCGGAGGCCATCGGCAGCAGGTGCTCGTCGATGAAGGCATCGCCGTAGCGCTGGCTGCGCAGGTACTGCCCCAACGTTGGGCCCTCGTCTTCTGCCAGCAACAGGGGGGCATCGCGGTAGAACCGGCGCAGGTCGGCCAGCATGCCCCAGAACCGCGGCGACACCAGGTTGCGGCGCTGGCAGAACAGGCCATCCAGCGAGGTGGCGTTGTACTCCACGCCGCTGCGCTCGCTGTGCATCGAGAAGCTCATCGTGGTCGGCTGCGAGGCGACGCCCAGCTCGTCGAACAGTGCGGTCAGCAGCGGGTAGTGCTGGGGATTGAACACGATGAAGCCGGTGTCCACCGCCATGCGGACGCCATCCACCTGCACGTCGTGGGTGTGGGTATGGCCGCCCAGATAGTCGTTGGCCTCGAACAGCGTGACGTCGTGTTCGCCGTCCAGCCACCAGGCGCTGGCCAGTCCGGCAATGCCCGAACCGATGATCGCGATGCGCATGTCAGTACCTCGCCTTGGCCAGCACCCACTCGGGAATCGGCTTGAGCCCTTTGACCAGCCCAAGCGCCGCCATCGCGCGCAGTCCATACCAGGTCAGGTCCACTTCCCACCAGCGGAAGCCCTGGCGGACGGTGCCCGGGAAGAAGTGGTGGTTGTTGTGCCAGCCTTCGCCGAAGGTGAGCAGCGCCAGCCAGAGATTGTTGCGGCTGTCATCGCGGGTCTCGAAGCGGCGGCGACCGAAGCGATGGGCCAGCGAATTGATGGTGACCGTGGCGTGGAACAGCACGATCGTGGAGATGAAGAAGCCCCACACCAGCAATTGCGAGCCGGAGGTATGCAAGCCTGGCGCCCAGCGCTCCAACCCGGCGCCCAGTGCATACAGCGCTGCGGCCAGCAGTACCGGCACAGCCGTATCGAAGCGGTCCAGCCAGCGCAGCTCCGGGTAGCGCGCCAGGTCGGGCACCCGCGACAGGTCGGTGGCAAAGGCCTCGCGGGTGAGGAACCAGCCCATGTGGCTGCGCCAGAAGCCGCCCTCACGGGGGGAGTGCGGGTCCAGCGGCTGGTCGGCGTGACGGTGGTGGTGGCGATGGTGGGCGGCCCACCACAGCGGCCCGCGCTGTACGCTGGAGGCGCCTATCACCGCGAACACGAACTGCACCGGCCGCGATGCCTGGAAGGTGCGATGCGAGAAGTAGCGGTGGTAGAACGCCGTGATGGCGAACATGCGCACCGCATAGAGTGCTGCAGCCACGATCACCGCTGTCCACGAGATGCCCACCCAGATCACTGCGATGCAGGCCAGGTGCATCAGCGCGAAGGGCACGGCGCGCACCCAGTCGATCCGCCCCGGCCGCTCGCCGGTGGCCTCTGCGGCGTTGCCGGTATCGAACCAGCGCTGCAGCGTGCGCAGCAGGCGCCAGCGTCGACGGGGGAGGGGCGCTACAGAGGCCATGGCGGATCTCGGCGGGTTTCGTGTCTTCCTCTACGCGGCAGAAGGCCCACTGGATGCGGAGCGCGGCAGGAAATTTAGATTTCACCTGGCCGTAACGGTGCAGCGATCTGTCAGCGGCTGCGCCCAGGCCTGCTGCCATTCGCTGGCGGGGCGACCAGCCGCTGCGGCGATGAAGCGCACCGTCACCTGTGGATAGGCACCGCGTTGATCGCGCAGGTTGCTGGTGCCACGGAACTCCAGCAGGCGCTGGTCAGCGCTGGCATATACCAGCGCAAGGCGTGGCGCGATGCCGCCGTACCAGGTGTCCAGGCTGACCTCGATCGACTGCGCATCGATCCCCTGCCAGCGCTGCGGGCCGGTGCGCCTTACCTGCACCGGGAAGTAGCGCTGCCGCGCTGGGACCAGGAAGGGCAGGGTCACACGCTCGCCGCGCATGAGCGCCTGCCAATGCAGGCGCACCGCCGCGTCGAACCCTGCGTCGATGACCGCGCCGGTCGGCAGGTCGAGCTCGCGCTGCACCGGTGGGCTGCCGGCATCCTCCTTCCACGCGATCGAGACCCTGCCGCTGGCGGCCTCGACGTCGGCCTTCTGGCCGCTGCGCCGGTCCTCCAGGGTATAGCCGCGCGCCTGTGGGTCCGCGCTGGCCGGCAGGTGCTTGCGGGCGAAAGGCCGCCCGTCCGCGCATTGGTACAGCACCCAGCGCTCGGCACCCTCGGCCGCATCGCGTCGCCAGTGCACCTCGCGGTAGAGCAGGTCGCCGCGCGACGACGTTGCTACCCCCTCGCTTCGCAGCCAGGGCGCGGCCAGCGCGGCATGGGGCAGGCACAGCAGCAGCCAGGCGGTACGCATCGCGTTCATCCGGGAAAGGAGGGCTGAGGTCATACGGCGGGGATGGGCGGTTGGATGCGTCTGCAGCGGCTGCATCCAATCACGGCCCCTGCGCGTACAGAGGACAGACCTTCACCCGCCCGCCGCGAACGCCGATGTACCCTGACGCCGCCAGCAACCCCCTCAACTTCGATACCGCACGCATCGTGTCCAGTTCCCAGCAGCCGAGCAGCGAGCCGACGAACTGGGCCGGTGACATGGACGGCGTGGCACGGCTTCGTGACCGCGACTGTTTCATGCGGATCTATGATTACTTCATGCCGCGGCTGTGCGTATACCTGCGGGGCCTGGGCGTGCCTGACGCGGTGGCCGAGGAACTGGCGCAGGAGAGCCTGCTGCGGCTATGGCTGCGCGCGGCCGACTTCGATCCCGCGCAGGGTGCGCTGAGCACGTGGCTGTATCGCATCGCCCGTAACCTGCACATTGACCGCATCCGCCGCGAGCGCGCCTGGATGCAGGTGCAGGCAGCCGTCGAGGACGCAGCAACCCTGGATGTGATCGAACGCAGCAGCGCCGAACAGTTTGCCGACCAGGCCCGGCTGCGCCAGCGCATCAACGAACTGCCCGCCGTGCAGGCGCGCTTGGTGCGCATGTCCTATTTCGAGGCCAAGAGCCACAGCGAGATCGCCGAGGCGATCGGCATGCCCTTGGGCACGGTCAAGTCGCATCTGCGGCGCGCGTTCCTGCAGCTGCAGGCCAAAGTGGGAGGTGCGCTGTGAACCCGCGCCACCACCTGCACGAATCGACGTTGATGAGCTATGCCGCAGGCGCGCTGCCCGCGCCACTGAGCGTGGTCGCTGGTACGCATCTGGAGCAGTGCCCGCACTGCCGCCAGCGCCTGCGCGAGGCCGAGGCGATCGGCTCGGTGCTGCTCGAGCAGACCCAGCCGCCCGCGCCTGATCCACGCCGCGAACAGCTGCGCGAGGCCATGCTGATGCAGCTGGCTGCGGAAATGCCGATTGCCATGGACCAGGCCGCGCGTCCCGTGCCGAAGGAGCGGCCCGAGGCCGACCCGGACCATCTGCCTGCCTCGCTGCACCCCTACTTCGGGGCATCGCTCAGTGGGTTGCGTTGGCGCTGGATGGCACCCGGCGTGCAATGCATCCGTGCCGAGCAGATGCCTTCGCTGATCATGCTGAGGATCGCCCCGGGCAAATGCCTGCCCATGCACAGCCATGGCCGCAGCGAGCTGACCCAGATCCTGCGCGGTTCCTACAACGATGCGCTGGGGCTGTTCGCACCCGGCGACGTGGCGGACCTGGATGAAGACGTGGAGCATCAGCCGGTGACCGCGCCGGGGGTGCCGTGCATCTGCGTGTCGGCGCTGGATGCACCGCTGGTGTTCAGCGGGTGGCTGGCGCGCAAGATCCAGCGGTTCGTGAAACTCTAGTGCGGCCCTGGCCATGGCTCAGGCACGGACATTGCGGATTCTCCTGACCGGCGCTGCAGGCCTGGTGGGGCAGGGCGTTGCCCTGGCCTGCCAGCGTTCGCCGCAGGTTGCCGGCTTGACCGCGCTGGTGCGGCGCCCGGGCAGCCTGCGCGGACCCGGCAGCGAACGGGTGGTCCCGGACTTCCTGCACATCGACGCGCAGCGTGATGAACTGGCCGGGTACGACGCATGCTTCTATTGTGCCGGTGCGCCACCGGTTGGCACTGCCGAGGCCGAGTACCGGCGCGTGACCCTGGACACCACACTGGCAGTGGCCCGCGCCTGGGCTGCGGTGAATCCGCAGGGGTCCTTCCTGTATGTCTCCGGCGCAGGCGCGGACCCGCAAAGCCGGCTGATGCCGCTGCGGGTGAAGGGCGAGACCGAGCGGGCGTTGCAGGCGCTGCCGCTGCGCGCGGTGATGCTGCGTCCGGGCGGGGTCCGGCCGGTGCCGGGGACAGGTACCCGGCATGCCCTGTTGAAACCCCTGTACTGGGGCGGCGCACCGTTGATGAAACTGGCCGGTGCGCTCGCGCCCTCGCTGATGACCAGCAACCTGGCGCTGGGCATGGCCATGATCGCCCTGGCCGGAAGAGAAAACCCGCCGGCCACGATCGAGTGCGCGGATATCAACCGGATCGCGGCAGGCATGCGCGATGCGTCCGCCTGACCTCAGCGCGGCGCAGCCTCCAGCGCGGTGCGCACTGCCAGCGCAAGGTCACTGCGGGTAAATGGCTTTGGCAGCAGGGCGGCTGCACGCCCCTGCGCGCCAACCGCATCGTGGTCGCGTGGATAGCCTGACGTGAACAGGACCGCGATTGCCGGCCAGCGTTCACGCACCTCACGCACCAGCTCCCAGCCGGACATGCCCGGCATCACCACGTCCGAGAACAGCAGGTCGACCTTGGTGTCCGGCCGTTCCAGCAGCCGCAACGCCGAGGGGCCGTCGTGCGCTTCCAGCACGCGGTAGCCCAGCAGGCGCAGCGCATCGACTGTATGCGCACGGACATCGTCGTTGTCCTCGGCCACCAGCACGGTTTCCTCGCGTGGCGAGTAGCCGGCCAGGCCCGTCTGCGGGACGCGAGCCTCGCAAGGCAGCGCCAGAGGCGTGCGCGGGAACATCATGGTGATGCTGGTACCGCCGCCTTCCACCGAATCGATCAGCACGTGGCCACCGGACTGCTTCACGAAGCCGTGCACCATCGACAGGCCGAGCCCGGTGCCGCGGCCGACCTGCTTGGTGGTGAAGAACGGCTCGAACACGCGCGCCAGGGTGGCCGCGTCCATGCCGTGGCCGTTGTCGCGCACCCGCAGCATCACATACTCGCCGGGGGAAGCATCCGGGAACAATGCGGCGTAGTCGTGGTCGAGGTGGCTGTTGTCGACTTCGATCACCAGGCGGCCGCCGTGCGGCATCGCGTCGCGCGCATTGACCGCCAGGTTCAGCACCGACGCTTCCAGTTGGCTGATGTCGATCTCCACGCACCAGATGTCCTCGGCGGTGCGGATGTCCAGTTGCACCAGTTCGCCCAGCGCCCGCCGCAGCATGTCCTGCATGTCCAGCAGGCACTCGTTGAGGTTGGCTGCCTGGCTGTGCAGCGGCTGGCGCCGGGCAAAGGCGAGCAGGCGCTGGGTGAGGCTGGCGGCACGGCCAACCCCCTTCAGGGCATTGTCCAGGGCACGGCTGGCCATCGCGCCGGCTTCGCCGGCCCGTTCGCTGAGCAGCATGGCGTGCTCGATGTTGCCCGAGATCACCGTCAGGATGTTGTTGAAATCATGCGCGATGCCGCCGGTGAGCTGGCCGACCGCCTCGATCTTCTGCGACTGGCGAAGCGCATGCTCGGCCTGCCGCCGCGCAGTGGTTTCCACCGCCTCCGATACCACGGCAGTGGCCACGCCGTCGGCGTCCAGCAGCGGGCGCAGCGAGACGTCGAAGCTGCGCCGGCCGGTGGGCAGTTCCAGCTCGAGGGAATGCAGCGAGTTGCGACCCTGCGCCGCCGCGGCGACGGCCTGGTCAACCACCGCGCCGACGCCGTCGGTGTTGGCGAACCACAGGGATTCGCCGAAGCGCTGGCCGACAATGTCCTTCTTGTCCGCCAGCACGGCGGCCAATGAAGCGTCATTGGCATCGACCACGCGCCCGGACAGATCCAGCAGCACCTGATGCTGGAAGCTGGATTCAAAGATTGCCTGCAGCCGCCGTTTGCTGGCCCGCAGTTCGGCGGTGCGCGCCTGCACCTGCTGCTCCAGGGCCTGGTTGTCCTCACGCAGGGCCAGTTCGGCCTGCTTCAACACCGATACGTCGCTGCCCATGCAGATGTAGCCGGCCACGCTGCCATCGGCGGCATGCTCCGGCACGCAGTCCATCTGCACGAATCGTGACTGGCCGCTGCGATGCACGAGCTCGACCTGGAAGCTGGTGCGCTCGCCCTGCAGCACGCGTTCCAGGCTGGGGAGGGCACGTTCGAAGGCGCTGATGCCGCTGACATCGCGGGCAAGGCGTCCCAGCAATTCGGCCTGGCTCACGCCATGCCAATCCAGGAACGCCTTGTTCGCGAAGCGGTAGCGGTGGTCCTTGTCGAGCCGGGCGATCAGCGCCGGAACGGCGTCGGTCACCTGCTGCAGCTGCGCCTGGCTCTCATTGAGCGCAGCCTGCGCCTGCACCAGCTGGTTGCGCTCGTGGGCTTCCTGCCGCGCGCGACGGATGGCATCCGGCAAGCGCTGCAGGCGCTGCTTCACCACATAGTCGCGTGCGCCGCGGGTCAAGGCCTGCACGGCCAGCTCTTCGGTCAGGGTGCCGGAGACGAAGATGAAAGGCGTGTGCGGGATGCGCTCGCGCGCCAGCGCAAGGGCGGCATCGCCATCGAATCCGGGCAGTACGTGGTCGGCCAGGATGATGTCGAAGGGGCGATTGTCGATCGCCTCGATGAACGCATTGCGGGTCCACAGCCGCTCGGCCTCGAAGTCGAGGCCTGCGCGCTGCAGCTGTGCGCTGATCAGCTCCGCGTCAAGCGCGCTGTCCTCCAGCATGAGGATGCGCAGGCGCTCACTGCGGCGCGATCCATCACGCATGGTGCTGCCCCGAACCGTTGGGCCGGTGCGGCGGTGGCTGGTTGGTGATGCCCCAGAACATGCCCAGCCCCTGGATGGCATCGAAGAATTCCTTGAAATCGACCGGCTTGACCACGAATGCATTGACGCCCAGTTCGTAGCTCCGCACCAGGTCCTGTTCCTCGCGCGAGGAGGTCAGCATCACGATCGGGGTGCTGCTCAGCTGCGCGTCGCCACGGACCTGTTCGAGCACTTCCAGGCCATTGACCTTGGGCAGCTTCAGGTCCAGCAGCACCACGACCGGGCCGCCGTGCATGGCGCCGGCGAACTTGCCTTCGCAGCGCAGGTAGTCCAGCGCCTCGGCGCCATCGCGCACGTGGATGACGTCGTTCAGCAGCTGGCAGCGTGACAACGCGGCCATCGTCAGCTCGGCGTCTTTGGGGCTGTCCTCGACCAGGAGGATCGGCCGCAGGTCCCTCATGGGTGATCTCCTGTGGAACGGGGTAGGGTGAAATGGATCGTGGCGCCCTTGCCGGGTTCGCCCTCGGCCCAGGTGCGGCCGCCGTGGCGGCCGATGATGCGGCGCACATTGGCCAGGCCGATGCCGGTGCCTTCGAATTCCTCGACGTGATGCAGGCGCTGGAACACGCCGAACAGCTTGTCCACGTAGCGCATGTCGAAGCCGCAGCCGTTGTCGCGCACGAAGAAATGGTCTTCGTCGTCGTTGCGTTCGTGGCCGACCTCGATAACCGCCTGCTCGCGCTCGCGGGTGAACTTGATCGCGTTGCCCAGCAGGTTCTGCCAGACCAGGCGCAGCATGGTCGGATCGGCCTCGACTTCCGGCAGCGGCGCCAGCGTCCACTGCACCTCGCGGCCGGCATAGTCCAGGGCCAACGTCCTGCGTACGTCCTCGGCCAGCGCAGCCATGTCCAGCCGCACCCTGCCCACCGTCGAGCGGCCCATCTGCGAGAAGCTGAGCAGGTCATCCACCAACGTGCCGGCAGATTTCGCCGATTCCACGATGGTGTCGAGGAAGCGGCGTTCGGTGTCGTTGAGGCGCTCGCCCGCAGAGCTGCCCAGCAGCTCCGAGTAGCCGACGATGTGGCGGAAGGGAGCGCGCAGGTCGTGGCTGACCGAATAGGAGAACGCTTCCAGTTCCTTGTTGCTGCGCACCAGCTGTTCGTTCAGCTCCGCCATTTCCTCGGCCTTGCGCAGCACGATGTCGACAATGGCGGTGCGCATTTCGTGCGCGGCATCGCAGTCGGCATCACTCCAGGGCAGGCTGCGCTGCTGCACGGTCTCCTTCCACGCCTCGAACGAGTTCCGCGGCGACAGGGCCACGCCGGGTGCCTCGGTCTTGCGCGGGTCGCCCCCCCAGCGCACGGTGCGCACGACCTCCGGCCGGAACCACATCAGGTAGCTGTGATGGAGCTGCGAGATCGACACCGCCAGCAGGCCACTGGCCACGTCGGTCAGGTGCGCGGCAGGCGACCAGTCGCCGGCGAGATGATCGGTGCAGTACATTTCCTGCCCGGCGTGCTGGTTGGCCAGCCAGTCGGCCAGGGCCAGCACCTCGCTGGGGGGCGGGCACTGCCCCACGCGCATGCAGTCCCCCTTGTGCACGATGGCCGCGCCGGCCGCGCCGGTCAGGGACAGCAGGCTGGCCTCATCGTGGCGCAGCGCCGCCATGAACTCTTCGTCCCCGGCCATGCGTGCCAGCAGCTTGACCAGCACCGAGCGACGGGCCACGCGTTCCTCGATCGCGCGCGCGCGCTCCTTCAGCGCGATCTGCAGCGACAGGATCTGGCCCATGAACTCACAGGCCGTACGCACGTGGTACGGCAGGCGGCGCGGCTGCACCGCGTGGCAGGACACCAGGCCCCACAGCTGCCCTTCGTGCACCAGCGACACCGACATTGATGCCCCGGTGCCCATGTTGCGCATGTACTGCAGGTGCACCGGCGAGACGCTGCGCAGCACGGCCAGGCTCAGGTCGGTGGGAGGCGCGTCGCGATGCGCTTCCGCGCGCAACAGCGGCGCAGGGGTGTAATCGCTGTCCGCAATCAGGCGCACCCGGTTGCGGCGGTACAGCTCACGCGCCTGGGCGGGGATGTCCGATTCGGGGAAGCGCAGGTCCAGATAGGATGGCAGCAGGCCGTTGCCGTCCTCGGCCACCACCGTGCCATTCCAGCCTGCATCGAACTGGTAGACCAGGGTGCGGTCGAAGCCGGTGAGGCGTCGCACATGCGCGGCGGCCAGCCTGCACAGGTCTTCCACCGTCGTGGCGGTCTCGATGCCGGACATCAGCTCGCGGATCGCCGGGTACAGCTCTTCCAGCGAACCGGGCTGGCCCGGAACCGGCGCCTCCAGTTCAACCAGAAGGTCGGTTGCAGACCGGTGCACGAGCAGCTGGTGGCGGCCATGGCCATCCAGATGCACCGCGCCCACGTGTGCGCTGCTGCCGACCGTGGCCTGCTGCAACACCGCCTGGAACGGCGCCAGCACGCCACCCAGCACCTCGGCGACGTGTTGCATCAATGGCTCGCCGAACTGCTGCAGCAGGGCGGGGTGGCTGATGGCGCGCTCACGCACCTGCAGCGAGTGCGGTTCCACCACCAGAAGCACACCGTACGGCTGGATCGCGCCGGGGGTATGGATCGGTTCGCGCGCGCAACGCGACAGGGCAGCGTCGTGCGTGGGCTCAGCAGAAGGCATCAAGGGCGGGACTCATGATTCGTGAAGGGCAGGAACGACCCAGCGGTGTATCCGGTAACCATGGATGGTGAAGCAAAAGAGCGTATCCGCCTACCTCCCTGTGCATGTGGCGTGTCCTCCATCTGAAACTGAATTCTTCATACAAGCAGCGATGCGCATTCGGCAGGCGTCTCTGCCGGCTTCGCGGCCAGTGCATCTGCGCTGCACGCCGGCTCGACAGCGGCTGCCCTAGGGTGGCTCGACTTCCGTCGGATACCACGCCCGTGAACCTGCAGACCCTGCCTTCTACGCCGTACCGCATGCTGGCTGACAGTTGCCAGTTCGAACTGCTGGATGTGGATGCACTGCAGGACCCCGCCAGTGGCCGGTTGCTGCACCTGTATTCGCTGGTGGCCCGTTGCCTGTCCTGCGAGACGGTGTTCAAGGCCGAAGAAGGACAAGGCCTGGTCAGCCATTCGTCGGCGCGTGTGGTGCGTTGCCCCGCCGGCTGCGGGCAGCAGGCGTTCAAGCCGGCACTGTTGAGGAACTGGCGCCCACAGGTCGTGGCCCAGGCGTAAGCGATGCGGCGCGCTATCACAGCAGCCCGGGGTTGGCACGCCAGACTGCGAAGTTGAGCGCCGAGGCGAAGCAAATCCAGGCCAGATAGGGCAGCAGCAGTACGGCTGCCATCGTGCGGACGCGCACGAACGCGAGCATCGTCGCGCACACCAGCGCCACCAGCACCAGGATGTCGGCGAAGGCGAGGGCGCCCAGCTTCCAGCCGAAGAACAGCCAGCTCCACAGTGCATTGATGGCCAGCTGCACCAGATAGAGCCACAGCGCAGGCCGCGCGCCGCGCCAGCCGCGCTCCCGCCAGACCAGCCACGCCGCAATCGCCATCATGGCGTACAGCAGGGTCCATGCCGGGCCAAACACACCGGCAGGCGGCGCCCATGCAGGCAGGACGAGGGTGGCATAGAAGCTGGCGGCGGACGTCGAGGCCCACGCGCCCAGTGCGGCGGCAGCGAAGGTGATCGCCACCCATCCCAGAAGGCCATAGGCCTGTGTGCGCTTGTTCATTGCGTGCAACTCGTCAATTGGGGCGTCGGTGTATACGCACCGGGGCCGGCAATGGATGCAGACGGTTGCCTTCAGTGCGACGAGCCTGCAGCACCCGTGCCCTGGCCCGCTGGCAGCAGCGAAGGCTGCTGGTCAAACCACTCGCGTGCCTTGGCCAGATGCCATTGGCGCTGGTCGCCGTCCAGCTCGATGCCCGCACCCAGCAGCCCCCACCGTAGATAGAGATCACCGCGCTTGCGCTGTTCCAGCAGATCCAGCCGCGCGCGTACCGACAGGCGGTCGTTCTCGGCCTGCAGGCCATCGATGACCAGATGGCCAGGGCGCCAGCGCAGCGTCGCCTGCGCCTGTACCTGTCCGGAATCCAGCAGGGACAAGGTCCAGCGCGGGTAGTCGGTGCGCTCTGCGAACAGCGCCAGCAACGGTCGCGCATCGCTGAGATCGAGGTCCGTGGTGGCATCCACCTGGAACGGCGACTGCGCATCGATGCGCCCACGCCTGAAGTCCACGCGGCCTTTCCATGCCGTCGAGCCCTGCGTGCCCGCCACCTGCACGTTGCGTAGCTCGACCGTGGTGCCGGACAGATCGAAATGACGCTGGTTGAAGTCTCCCCGGCGCAGTGTTGCGTTCACGTCGATATCGCCGCCCATGTCCAGCCCTGCCACCTTTGCACTGGCGTTGCGCCCCAACAGCCGGGCCGTGCCATGGCCGACGCGCCCGTCGGTATCGAGGGTCGCATCACCACTCACGGTGCCGGTGCCACGGAGCAGTCGCACCTGGGGCGAACCCAGGTAGCGGTTGTAGGCGGTCAGATCAGGGATGGTGGCTTCACTGAAGCGCAGCTGCGCGCGGACGCCTTTGCGCAGTTCCTGCAGGCGGCCATCGCCGGTCAGGTCCAGGGCCAGATCCCGGCCGTCGAACAGGCGTACGTCCTTGGCATCGCCTGGCCGCGCGGTGAAGCGGGGCAACCGGACGGCCAGCCGCGCCTGGCTGGGCGTGCCGGCCTTCAGTTCGCCGTGGGCACTGGCCGTGCCCGCCAAGCGCACACCCGCCACCTCGGCCACGGCTTCGGCTGCAGGAATGTCCACGGTGCTGCCTTCGGTCAGCTCGCCGTTGCGAAGGCGCAGGTCCGCCTTCAGCGTGCCGCCGCCATCCAGCTGCAGCCACGGCTTGCGCACGAACAGGGCAGGGATCCAGTTGAGCGAGGTGAACGTCCATTCGCCGCGCACTGTGCCAGAACTGCGTTCCAGCAGCTGTGCGGGCTGTTGGAAGGGAATGTCCCGGCCACTGATATGCAGATCGGCATCCACCTCGCTGCCTGAACCGGACTTTGGCGGCAAGCGGGCCTGCAGGCGCAGGTCCTTGGCCACATTGAGTTGCAGCGCCAGCATGCCGCGATCGGGGGCGCCGTCGCCCAGGTAGAGCGGCACCTGCCACAGCGCTTGGTCGCCGGGCTGCAGTTGGCCATCGATCAGGTGGAGTGCGGCCTGCAGCCGTCCGGGCACTGGTGCGCTGGAGATCTTCGGCGTTGTGGCATTGGTGTCCATGCGCAGGCCCTGGCTGCGGGCATCGACCTCGAGCTGGGCATGCAGCAGCTTCAACTTGGCCAGGCCGGGCGCCTGGTCCCGATAATGGCGCGGATAGCTGAAGCGCGCGGTGAGATCCATGTCGCCCAACAGCTGCACGCCGTCAAAACTGGTGTCCGCATCGCTGAATGCAACCTCGGATTCGAACAGTTCCGACGGCCCGCCGCGCAGCTGCTTGAGGAAGCCCACCGTGCCCTGGCCCTGGCCGATGATCAGCAGCCTGCCGAAACGTGCGCTGCGGATACTATCGCTGTGGATGGCGTCGAAGCGCAGGGTCCAGCCGCGGTCGCTGCGCGGCGGTGGCGGGATGGCCTCTTCCACGCGGCTGATCTCGGCCGAAACCCCGGTGGCCTGCAGCCGGGGCACCCGCACCTCGCGCTGGAACAGGGGCAGCACCGCCAGACGAGCGCTGGCGCGGTCGGCGTGCAGCACGTAGACCGTGTGGTTCACATGGCCGCGCATGTGCACGTTCCAGGCGATGACATGGCCTGGCAGCACGGTAATGGCCGGCCCAGTGGTCATCACGAACTTGTGCGGCTTGCGGTTGGTGACCTGGTCAAACAGCGGTGTGTTGAGGAAGATGTTGCCGGCCAGCAGGTACAGCAGGTAGATGCCCAGCAGGACGCAGGCAGGAACACGCCACCGTCGAAGCCGGTGCGGGATATGCGCGGAAACAGGGGACATCTACTGCTCTGAAGGCCGGAATATCTGCAACTATTGCCGAGCCGATGGCGGTGGCGCGTGAAGCAGCTACGGAGCAGGCGTTGGATTCTGGTAGTGTCCGGCCTAGTCACCACCACAGATCTGCAGGAGTCGCATGGATATCCGGCCCGCCCGTGCAGGCGATTTCGACGTGATGTGGGGCATGTTCGAGCAAGCCATTGCGACGCAGGATGCGCTGCCCTTTGCTGGCTCTTTCGCCGTCGAGACGTTTCGCGCGCATTGGTTCCAGGCCCAGGCACCTCATGTAGCTGTGCTGGAGGGCCGGGTTGTGGGCATGTACAAGATGGGCCCGAATTTCCCTGACCTTGGGGCGCATGTGGCCAGCGCCACGTATGTGGTCGACGCCGCGACACAGGGGCGGGGCGTGGGCCGAGCCCTGGTGGAACACAGCCTGGAGCGGGCGAGGGCGGAAGGGTTCCTGGCCATGCAGTTCAATTACGTGGTCAGCACCAACGGCCCGGCGGTGGCGCTGTACCGGAAGCTGGGGTTTGCGGTGGTTGGAACGCTGCCAGAGGCCTTCCGGCATGGCAGGCGCGGGTTGGTCGATGTCTTCGTAATGCACAGGTTCCTGTAGTGCCGTCGCCAGGTCGGCCGCATCAATCAGCATTCTTCGGGAGCGTGATGACGAATGAGGTGCGGCCATCACGCCATCGTCCACGAACAGTGCCGCGGTGCGCGTGGCAGATTTCCCGCACCAGGAACAGGCCGAGGCCAAGGCTCGCGTGTTCTCCCTGTGACGCGTTGTGCGAGCCTCGGCGCAAGGGATCGAACAGGCTGTTGAACGCTTCGTCCGACAGTTCGGCCCCCGCGTTGCTCACCGTGATCAGGGTCTGGTCGGCGAGGCTCTCAAGGCTGATCCGCACATCGGTGCCGTGTTCGCCGTACTTTGCGGCGTTGGTCGTGAGGTTGTGAACCGCCTCGCGCAACGAAGAGGCATCGAAGCAACCGCGGGCATCGCCTTCAACCTCATACGTGATAGGGACGTGGGGCAGGGCAGCGCGAAGCAATTCGACTTCCTCGCCAAGCGATTGGGCAAGATCGCAGTCCACCGGATGAATGGCCATCCCATCGCCCAGCTTGCTGCGGCTGTAAGCCAGCAGGTCGTCCAGCAGCTTTTTCATGCGCATGCTGCCGTTGATGATCCGCTCGGCCTGCTTGGCCAAAGCTGGGTCCTGCAGCCCACTGTCCAGGGTGTCTGCCGAGAAGATGATCGCTGCCAAGGGGCCTCGGAGATCATGCCCGAGCGCCGCGAGGAAGATCTGCCGCCAGGATTCGACCTCGGCAGAGAACTGAGCAAGGGATTCGGCCACCGCCTGGTCGATGGCCTCATTGAAACGAAGGATGTCATCGATCGATGAAGTGACCAGCCGCTGGTCGGATGCCCATCGCCGAAGTACCGAAGCCCGAAGCGCTCGATACTCAGCCACCATCTGGTTGAGGCCAAAGCCGGCGATGGCGCGGGTTCGGCCATGATAGGACGCGGCGGACTCGGGGCCGGGTTTCAACGGTGCAAGCCCGTGGGACTTTGCGAGCTGCTGGGAGTCTGTCTGCGGCGATCTGAGATCGTCTATGACCGCCTGAAGAATCTGGGGAAGATGATTCCGAAGTTGCTTTGCGCTGAACTCGACGGTATCGGGTGCCTGCGTTTCGGCGAATGCCACCGCGTCGTCGAGGATTTCCCGCGCATTCTGTTCGATAAAATCAGCCAGGCGCATCGCCAAACCCGTCCTTAAGTGGTGCGCCGAGCCTACACGAGGGCGTTTGGATACGGGGTGAGAAAGGCTCGGCCTGTGGGGCGCGGTTCTGCCGGTGTGTTGCACGCGCAAAACTATGATTCTGTATCTCATTGATTAATCAATGGATCGATGCGGTGTTGCACCACAATCGCGCGCGCGCCAATGCTGTGTAGTTGGACATTGCACAACGCTAGTGCATGAATTTGGTGCGGCGCCAATGCACGGCTTCTAATTTGAGGCAAAGCCAATGGAGCGGCTGTGCCCGGCGGCGTAGTTCAAACGAGCGTAATCAATGCTGTGGGGACTGGAATGCTCTTGTCCGGCAGGCTATCGATGATTGTGGCCGAGCCGCTCTCGCAGCAGTCGAGGTGGCCATTGGAGGTTGCGAACCTCTTCCTTTAGGTCGGCCCCGCCACGTGGTCGAGGTGGGGCTCGGACTCGGACTCGGAGGAAGGGATAGTCGCGGCATCGCTAGAGATTCAGCCAGCCTCGCGCTGGCCCGCTGACGCTGATTGTGCACAAGCTAATCGCGCGACGCCCCAAGTTGAAACATCCGTGCTCCGGGCCGGAAGGCAGCGACCTCACTCGGTGCACCTCGAGCTGGGCACGAAGCGCGTGAAGCCTAGAGGCGTCTCCCTCAGGCAAGCTTCCTCGCTAAACAGCGCGGAGTACCCGGGCAGGCATGCCTCATGTCGCGCCCAACAGCTGCCATGACCAAGCCATCACTTCGTCAGCCACTGGCCGTAAGCCTCAACATCAATCATCGGTACGGTCCCACTGAACTGAAGTTGGGCGATGAGTTTGAAGAGGAACGCCGTCGCGGGCTTGTTCTCATTCACAAAGAGATAGCGATCCTTGGAATGGTCAAAGAAGAAGTGACCATGCGCAGCAACGCAGCCAAGGTCCAAGCGCCCGTCGCCGGGATTGGCGGTCAGTGCCCTTTCCAGGGAGGGCCCAAGCGCTGGACTCCAGTCACTTTCAAAGGTCAGCAGCCCGCCAAGAATTGGCATCAAGGCCTTTGGCGGATAGACCCCACCCGCGTGCGGGATTGGCAGGCTAGTGCGCTGCAACTGTCGAACGCTTGCCACCTTCTGCTGGGCGTACGCCACCAGCTCTGCATTCGCTGTCTGCTTGGCTTCGAACACCGCATAGACGCTCTCGGCAGGAACAATGATTTCACCCTCGTAGGTGAAAATAAACGGTGAATACTGCCGATCGAAAATCACCACATCAATCTGCTGGCTGAAATTTCCTTGACTATCCACCACGTGTGCCTTCGCAGCTTGATAGCGCTTTGGTAGGTAGGTATCCAGCAAGCTGATCCACACGTTCTCACTGGCATCCCCCTTGGACCCTGGGTGATTGAACGTCTTCCGGACAGTGGCAAGGCGCAGCTGAACATCCTCATGCAATGAAGAAAGCAGCTGTGAAAGTGACCATTGGGACATCTTGGGACCTCCATACACTCAGCAGCAGGCGCTTGCCTGGTCAACAATGTGAAATAGCAGCGACTGGGGTGGGGCAGCCAGCTGTGCCACACGAAACAGTGTCAGCGGCGCCCCGGCGCGTGCTGGGAAGGCATCTCAGCCATGATCCTGAAACGCCGGCGTTGGCTGCATTGGGCGAGCAATCTCAAGCGCGCGTTTGCTCTCAATCGATCGGTCTGGATAAGCATCTAGTACGATCGAGGGGATCAACCGCTGTGTGATGTCAGAGTAGGTGAAGCCGACCTCTTGTCCATCCTTCGCTCCAGTGGCCTCTACCAGCCCTTCGATCTGCACGGAGGATAGACCCAGCGGTCGCAACTGGTGTTCCAGGACGTAGCGTCGCTGAGCTGAATCAGGACGGTTGAAGGTCAAAATGTCAGCGGCGCGACGGCGTACGGCCGGATCCAGCGCGTTGAGGCGATTGGTGCACATGATCACGGCGGCGGGCACCTTCGTCTGCGCCAGACGATCGATACCCCTGATGAAGGCATTGACCCCTGCTCGATCCTCATGGTGCATCTGCGCCGATTCCCGAGACTGGGTCAGCGCATCGGCCTCATCCACCAGCAAGATGACCCCTCCGGTGCTTTTTCCGCGACCTTGCAATTTGGTCGCTTCTGCCAGCGCGTAGTCGAACGCTGTGGTGAGTAGCTGGGTCATCTCGCCAACCTGTCCCTTGCCTCGGGTGGCCAGGCTGAGCGGGAACAAGGTGATATCAATCTTCTCCTGTCGCGCCACGGCATCACCGATAGTCTCTGCCAATTCGGTTTTGCCAGAGCCGACGTCACCGGAAAGAATGACCAAAGGAGGTCGGCGCAGTACGGAATCAAGCAGCGTTGCGGCACCTGGGTGATGGCGCTTGGCCCACAATTCCAGGCCAGCTGGGTGGACTAGCAGGCCGAGAATCTTCGACAAGCGAGCCTTCTGATCGTCCACGCCAATCAGCCGATCCAATCGGGTGCGGGCGTCGATGTCCGGATAGATGCGACGTTGATCAAACAACTCGTCAAGGGTTGGCTTTGAGTGCATTAGTAGCTCCTGACACTGAGGCGGTCGAGTGCCTTGCCACCCGCAGAGTAGCTGCGGTCAGACACCAGGCTTCCGCTGATACCAGGCTCGGCTGCCCCGGTACGCTGAAATGGAAGCGACTTTTCAAATGACTCCCGCTGAGGAGCCGACAGCGTGAACCAGGCAGAGGAATACGTCAGGTAGTTGTAGAAGCTCGCCCCGGATACATCTGCGCCTGGGCGGAGCTTGCCGGGATCGTCATCGATTCCGGACATGCCTGCAAGATCTTTTGCGGTGTAGCGCAGTGTGGGCTCGATCCAGTTATCACCCCGCTTGAAACCGTAGGTGACTGTGTCCAGATAGCCGGCCTTCAACAATTCAACCACTTCGGTCTCATAAGCGGCGATTCTGTCATCGCTGGGCGCCCCATAGAAGCGCTGCATACGCTTGAGGTCGGCGGCCAATTTCGCTGCCATGTGGCGGGCATGAGTGATCGTAAAGGTGCTGGTGCTTGATTGTGTGTAGCTGCCAGTCATAGGGCCCTCACGCTTGGAAGGAAGAGCCGAAGACCTTTTGCCAGTAGCGCACGGTCTCCTGCTTGGTCGGTGCAGCCAGTGCCGCATCAATCGCGTCGCCGGCATCCAATGCCGCCTCGACAATGGCATCGACCTGCGCGTGACCGTACAATTTGGCCACGTTGTTCTTCTCGTTCACCGGATCAATGATCTGCATAGGCTCGGAGAAGGCGGCGATAATGGCGGTAGGGTAGTAATCCTGGAATGCGATTTGTTCGCGAAGGCCGCTCTGCGCCACGTAGGTGAAGAAGTGCTGGAGCGCTTCGGGGTAGTTGGAGAAATCACGCCCCTCATCGCACAGCTTTGCCAGGATCATCTCGATCATGAAGGACTTGAAACGAAAGCCGGGAACTTCCGTCTTCATGCGCCTTGCCCAGAACTTGACCAAGCGCACCACCTGCACAAAATCCGAAGGCTGCAATTGTTTACGCCGCTTGGCAAACTCTAGGTGCCGGGGAATGCTGGTTCTCAAGAACGAGCCATCATCCTGACTGACTAGGTTGCCATACCAGTCAGGATCGCCGTCATAGAGGATCGGCACCACGTCCACATCCAGCCCAGAACCTTGGAACGAGACTGTTACGGAGTAAGTCTGGGGCTTGACTTGTTCGGGCTTGAAATTTGGATAAGCCTTTCGAAGCCGCTCTGCCAAGTACTCCAGCAGCCTCCCAATGTCCTTGGGGGCGTCTGCCCCACTGATGTAACAGGCCACGTCAATGTCGTTGAGCGACCGCAATGCGGTGCCTTTTGCCAGACTTCCCGAAAGGATCATCTTTCGAAGGGTGAAATCCGGGTGCTGCCCTAGGTAGGTCTCCAGACGCTCTCTCAGTCCACGCGCCTGCGCGCGTAGCTCATTGGCTTTATCGCGTGGCAGATTGACCCGATCGTCGGCAAAATTGACAAGCTCCCTATGGCCTACGTGCTGCGTTCCCATGCATCGATCTCCAAGCCGGGCGCGTGCCGACCGGCGGATAGGTGAGGTGGTACTGCGACTTCCCCGCTGCCAACTTGCCGGCTCGTTGTCGCAGGAACTGCGACTCTTCCCCGATCACGGGCCGGAAAGCTGATAGCTCCCGATCAACATTGGGATGGCTTTCACAGTTTCAAGGGCGTGGGTGGGTGCCGGGACGCGGCGCGCCTGGGACGGGCTCAATCCGCGTCGAGCAGCCGTGCGGCCGGGTTGTGCTGGGCGCCGCCCTGCTGGAAGTAGCCAGCCGCGCTGGCCACCGAGCGGTGATCGGTATTCGCCATCAGGGCGGGCAGCGCCAAGCCTTGGTGCGCCCCTTCGGTGATGAAGCCCGAGCGCAGGTTGTGTCCGCCGAAGTCCCCTCCAGGCCGGCGAGTGCGGCGCGGTGCTGGATGACCACGGCGGTGGTGTGGGGCGCCTATCGCCAAGTCAACCCGGGTGCCCGCACGCGGCAGGACAGCGCGTCATCGGTGATCCTAGCGGTGGGCAGTATCCGCAACTGACTGGCGCACAACGGCAGATGGTGCGCGAGGAGTACATGCGGGGCACCTAAGGTCTTCGGTTTGGGGTGGAAGTCCCGCTGGTCCAGTACGTCATTCAGGCCTATCGCGCGGCGCCGAACCCTCAGCGTCATCTTGCTCCTGACTATCTACTGATGGTAGACCAGCCAGAGTCTCTGCCCGATGGCGCCATCTGGCATTGACTGGTGCATCAGCATCACGGATTGAAGGCGCCTGGCCCTGGCGTGGATTCGATTGCTGTTGTTGGCAAATGCTACGAATAAATGGGTGCCGCCCATTTCCAGGTGCAAACAGGCGGCTTCTCTATCTCGGCAGCTGAGTTGTGCGTCAGAAGTTTAGGGTGGGGCGATCGATGCCTTTGCTTAGGGTTGCGTTATCCGAACGCCACGCGCAATTCGTGTGGATGGCTCGTATCCAAAAGCGCAATGGGACTGGGCGATCTATAACGCTCCGGAAGCGCGCTCAAGTTGCCCTCATGCTCCGAGAGGAGGATGCCGTCCGCGTAGCCCTGGGCGAGCACCGCTAGTCTCACTCGTAGTCCCAATCCCGAGTTGCTCACCCGCTGCGGGCTGGAATGGCTGAATTTGCCCAGGAGCTCATCTACGAAGTTCAAATAGTTGGGGTGAATCACTCGATAGCGCCCGCCTGGCCTGGTCGCGGCGTAGCTGCTCCATCCATCCGGAGCCGGTTGATCCCGAGCTCCGGCGACTCGCTCGCCTTGAGGGCTAAAGGCCTGATCTGATCGACCTCGTCGGGAACCTCTGGCTGCATTCTGGTCAATGTAACGGAGGATTGGGCCTGAGTCGTCCTCAGAGCCCGTATGGTTTGCACGTAGTGCTGTATCTGCGCCTGCTGGTGGTGATTGTTGATCTGGGTGTGTCGTGAGCCTGTACCTTTTAGCGTTGCAGACCCTCCTGGCCTGGCGTAGCGCCAGGCCAGGAGGAAGGTCCACAAGGCTGGAAATCCTGCTGGGATCAACGTGTACCCCTGGAGTTACGATCAGCCGACTTGTACGCCTTTGCTCCGCACACCAGTTGAGGTAGGCCTGTAGATACGCCGTGGCATTGGGGTGGGGGTGTCTCTGCAAGGCGGAAGCCGACTCATTCATAAGGTCAAAGCCGCACGCACAGGTGAGCAACTTCGTGGGCGTGCCAGCGACTGTCACCGGAAATCCATTGCATCGTGGGCAACTCTGGCGCAGGCGAACGCCATGCCAGGGACACGTGGAAATCCAGGGCAGCTGATGCAGTGTGGTGTGATACCCGAGTCTGATGCAAGGAAGGCAGTACCTCAACCTGAGATGGGAGGGCAGTCTCGGGTCGTCCGTCATGAACGGATACCACGCCGCCAAGTCCCACTCGGGCGGAGTCTCGATCCCAAGGGTTGTAGAGAGTGCCTCTTGTTGTACTTGCGAGGTCGTCAGGCTCAAGAGCAGGTTGATGTTTCTGTTTGGCTTGATTCCGAGGAGTTGTGAGTACTCCGTGACCCGCCTGGCCTGGTTCAGTCGCGATAGCCTCGCGACGCAGCCAAAAGCCGATTGGTATGGAACAAGTCGGAGGTTGCCGCCGACCAGCTGAGCGCCGCTCCTCATTTGCCTACGGCCCTATTTCTTGAGCTTTCGAAGCCGGCGTATGCGCTGCGCAGGAGAGCTTCATCAATGTGCTGGGTAGTAAGCCCTTCGAAATCGTTGCGCCCAGCAGCGATCTTGGTGAGTAGGTGGTAGACAAACTGGTTGAAGGAGGCCATGAGCCAATCCTTGGGAACGGGATAGTTGCCTTGATTGGCAAGGTTCTCAATTCGTTCGCGTATCGCTTCGGTCTCCTTCTCAAGGCGCCAGCCAACGCTGTAAGCATAGGGTGCGAATGCTTCGGTGTAGGTCTTTCCTCCCTCGTCCGGCCACCTCATAACTTGGTCAAGCTGGCGAAATGCCAAGGCGACATCACATGCGTCCTGCACGTCAGCGTCCTCCGTCGGGATGTCCCAGAGAAGCCCGGTAAAAGGATGGCTGTCGACAAAGAATCGGCCATACAGATGTGGCGGCGCCAGCTGACTAAGATCGTCTGCGCCTCCAATCACGCTGTTGCTCTGGTGGATGAAGAGAAAGAACGGTTGCACTGATGATCCGAGGAAGTGGTTCTGAAGCTTTGCAAGGTGGGCGTAGTCCTTGAGCGTGAGCTGCTCAGCCGTATCGATCGCAATCACGACCACGTCGGCCGATGCTCTAGCGGCTTCCTGCTCAATTGCCCGGATGATCCTGAGGAGGAGATCCTGTGGGCTGGCTACGGTTGTTGCCCTCATGCCCAGTCCAAGGATGACCTCGCGGAAGAAGTTGCCTTCGCTAGGGGTAGTCGGTTTTCCGACGACCATCCGGAGGAATCCAATAGGAAATGGTCGCCAAGAAGTGGTGGTTTCAAGTATTCGCGTGGCAGTTGACTTCCCACACCGGCCATCGCCAATGATCCTCAGGCTCGGCCGCCCATACTCCAGGCACGTGGCGAATCCAGATGCCATTCGCAGTAAGGGGAGAGTCTGGATATTGGGGCGATGTCGCGCGTGCATTGGGTGGTTCTCAAGGCTCGCCGGGGCCTTCATCAGCGGAGCCTCGTGTTGAACGTGGCCCTGCGGATTCCCATCAGTGGAGAGCCTTGCCCCTGACTGTTGGTCGTGGAAGGTGGCTTGGGCACATCGCCAGCTGCCATGAGCGAGGCGCTGTCCCTGACGCCAGCGGCCGCCGATCGGACGGCTGCGTGATAGGCCTCAATGTTGTCGGCTAAACAGTAGTTACCGGGCTCCCGTGACGCGTCGCTCTTCGCCCAGCGTGCCGCGCGCTTCCTGATCGACAGCGTGTGGGCCACGCTCGCATATGGGGCGAGAGCGTGAAGTGTGAGTACACGCTTACCGCCTCTCCAGAGGGTCAGCTTGCGAATGTCTCGCCAGTCTTCGTAGGTTGCGTCAAATGACTGCCCAATCAGGTGCCACTGTCCAGACAGTGTTGGTGACCTGTACCTAGCGTGGTCGAGATAGACGAGGGGAGGTACACCACTCCTTCTGGAGCCTCTGATGGTCACCTTCATCCGCCTAACGGTCATGTTTCTCACGTCATCTTCGGTGCCAGGTGCATGCCACACCCACTCCCCAGATGCCAGATGCTCATCAATGATTCGCTTGGGCGACCTGGGTTCGCGAGTGGACCGGCTCGTCACATTGTGCGAGGTAACATAGGTGTCAATGAGGTCTTTCAAGACCTCCAGGAGAATGGGGTGGTCTTTCCCGTCAAGCTTTGTAGTGACTTGACGCTCATTCACTTGCGTTGCGGGAGCAAAGCCGCCGGCGATGTGGCGCAGCAGGCCATTCTCAATCTTCTTGAATAGAGCCTCGATGTAGGGGCGACCTTCGCCCATCCCGGATCGTCCAAAGTGCAGGATTCCCTTGTGATGATCAATGAGATTTCGGACTGTCATCTTGGCGTGATGGGATGAGTCGTTGTCCATTGCGATCATTGCGCTTCTCATCACTACCTCATCCACTAGGTAGATCGACGGCATCCATGCACTAGTCGAGTAGCTCAAGTTCGACGTGCTCAGATCCCTTGGTTGCCAGGGGCTCATGATCTTCGCGAACAGGCTGACTACATCGTGTTGCTCGTACTTCCGGCCAAGCACCATTTCCCAACCAAGGATGGCGCCACTCCCGACATCAACAACTGCCAGTAGCCAGATCCGACTAATCTTCTCTAGCCGGAATGAGCCGTCCGCCATCGGCATGGCCAGCCATGCGTCGATGTCGACGGAATGCTCGTCGTACTCAACTCGATCAAATGGCCGAATGCTGAGTAGGTTCTCGATTCGGGTGGAAGTAGGCTCATCCGCAGCCAAGAGCATCTCATTTTCGCTCTTTGTGCCTCGGATGCGCTTTATGAGGGAGGTCAGTGCTCGTCTTCCCTTGTCACGGATGTTGAGCGGATACATGGCCTGAAAGCCCTTCCCAGTCAGCACCTTCACGAACTGGGAATGCAGCCTGTCGAACGCGGGGCTCCTTTTGGACTGTGTTGGCAAGGCGCCCTTGAATCTTGCGACTGCATCGCCGAGTTCGGGGATCGCTTGCAGGACAGCATCTATGGCGAACGGATGTGAACTATCGGGGACGACCGAGTTGTTGCGATCTGACACGCTGAATCGCGCATAGGGAATGCAGGCTCGGTATCCGACTCGATGACCGCTCTCGTCGAAGAGCAGTGCGGTCCGGATCATTCGAGAGAGGGTATTTCGCGGCACGCCCCATCGAAGGGCTGCGTCGACCAAGGTTGCCCCATCAAGGACGCTGGTGAGTGCTGACAGGCGGGCTTGAAATTCCGACTGTTGATCAGCTGGAAGTACGATCCCATTTGGCCTTGGAGTTGCCCGGATCGACTCGAGGTCGACGGCATTGAACTTGGAACTCATGGGTCGGCCCTCCAGATCCTTGATCGCCCCGTCATTCGAGGAAATGCATCGGTCGCCAGAAATCCGACGTGAAGCAACTCAGCCACGACCCCCTGAATGTGAGTTCGAGGGTGGTGCCTGAGCTCATGGATGAGTTCATCTGCACTGATGCTGCCGCTTCGCTCGATGGTCGCGGCGATTTCCTGTCGCAACGCCAGGCTGCTCCCCAGATCCTTGGCTGACTGGCAGAACCCGAGCAGTTGGTAGCAGAGCTCATTCCTGCCGCCGGGCGCCTTGAGTTCGTCCTCCGTGATTAGCCACAAAGAGATGCCTGCATCCTTGGCTGCTGAACGAAGCCGGTCCAGCTCGCGAGGACGACGCTTGCCATCCACGCCGGGTACTGTCTGCGAATTCGGAATGACGTTTGCATAGATCTCCTGGCCTCCGCGCCTCTGAAACCAGAAATGGAGTTCCATGCTGTCAAGTCCTACCGGGATGGACCGAGGCCTCTCGGTCACGGCCGCCACTGATGGATCAAACTCCAATTGCAGTCGAAGCGCGAGTTGCAGGGGGCCGTGTACGGTAACCGTCCGGTTCTCTTTCGGGCTAAAGAAGGTGAAGATGTCCCCCCTCTTGATCTGGCCAGCGGTTAGTTCACGGGGGGCCAGCGGTCGATCCTTCCCATTGTGGAGCGGGTCGGAGGCGCGTGCAGACGCTACGCCTTGGAACGGGCTCACGGGATTGGTCGCGTGGTTGCTCATGCTGCCTCCTTGTGGATGACTGCAGTTCGCATGGTCGAGGAGTGGCGCTGCGCAATCGCGATTGAGGGATGACTCAATGCATGGTCAGCTGAGTGTTGGATCTTCATCGATCGACTTCCCGGTTGGCCTCGGAGAATGAGGCTCGGTACTGGCGGCAATGGCCAGCAGGGTCATTGGGGATTTCGGGCATGGGGTGCCGTGCCGATTGCCATACGATGGCAGTCGGAGCGCGCAGATGCCCGCTCAAGCAGCTTTGCCGCTTGACACGAAGTCGGAATTGCGGGAGCCTACATACGTTATCGTAGAGCTTCACCCCCTCTCGCTCCGGCGAGAGGCTATCGCCCCCGTTGCTGCGGGGGCGATTTCATTTCCGGGGTCGGAGATTTGATGAACTGGGGGGCTAAATGCCTCCTTTGAAGCTGGAGTTTTGGCGTCAAGCCGTTCAGGGGCGCACTGTGCGCCTAGGTGAGTTTCAGCAGATCAGAAGTGGTGCGGGCCTTTTGGCTTCGGCCTCAGCTCGCGTGCTCAGGAATTACAGCGAGTTCAGCCACTCAGCGACATCTCGCGTTTTGGCGAACAACCCCCGCCGACCTGGCAGCGGAAAGGTGCGAACCGGCAAAAGTTCACGCTGGACGGCTCGGCCGAAGGTGCGGCCGTTTGGAAAGCCAAGGTTCCGCTGGAGGTCGCTGCCGCCCATGAGCTCCCCATGCCGCTCTAGCAGCTCGCGACTGAGTTCGGTGGAGACTGCTGCTTCTGGATTCTGGATAGGCATGACGCAACTCCTAGCTACCGTTGGACCCCATCATGCACAATTGCAGCCAGTTCTAGGGGATTCTTTAGTCCCGCTTCAGAAGATCCATAAGTATGCCTCGTGGCAAGATTCCAACAGACGTGGCGCTGGTCGTCCGCAATAGCGTGTGGGCCTGCGTTGTGCGAAGGCTGCATGGCGATCGACTGACCTGGGATGATCTTGATCAGTTGCTCTTGCCTAGAGTTGGGCTCGATATACACGCGCAAGCGGCCAACGGTCGTCCCCGATCCTTCTACCGGTTCTTCAGCAAGGGGCATCATCCAGGGAAGCTACGCGGTCCTGGTGGATACTTGATTGACTCGGTGCATGGGGATCCAGCGTTCGCGGCTGCAAAGGAGGCCTTCGAGCATCCGATCTGGATGATCTGCAGCACAGAGGCTCCCACTGCGGAGCAATTGCGGGGCGTACGTCGATCACTAATGGAGCGTCTTGGGCTACTGATGCCGTCCATCACCGAACGCCTGGTGGCTTCTCATCACAATCTCCCTGGCCTCAGCAGCTATGCGCCAAGTCGGGTAGATGCCTTGGAGTCCATGTTCAACGTGGCCGAAGGTGGCTCCTTGGACGCGATAGGCCTGTGTGCGTGTAACTATCTGTTAGCTATAGACAGCGGTAGGCTCGAGACTGCAGTAGATGTCCGGGATGCACTACGCTGGGCAATTATTCGTTTTTGTGCTGTTTGGGGATTGCGCCCCGACGCATGCACGGCAATCCAGCTGTTGATGGAGCAGCGGGTGGTCAGGCTTCGTAGGGGATCGCTGTTGCCAAAGGATGTTGGGTTTCCACTTGGCAATACGGATTCCAGCGCGTTTAGTAGCAATTCGGCGAAGGGGGTATTCTTCGCAGATGACTATCCGTGCATGCTTCCGGTGACTCCTCGCACAGGTGGGGTGGATACATTCTTCGCCCGGTTTCACTCGCACTATCTTGCTTTCGTGAATGATCTGACAAGGCAAGGAGCATTCGCGCAGCTGGCTGGGACTGAGCTCGGCGGATCTTTGCCGACTCAAGATGCAATTGACGACCTGTTTCTTGGGCTGCTGGACGTGCCGGAGGATGTTTGTCACGGCGAGGTTGCAACTCTCAAGCAGTTTGCGCCAATCAGTCCGGTAGCGGCATGCGTGGCGGAAGTCCTGCCCACTTCTAGCATCGGAAGCTCGCCTTACACCCGCATCAAGCCTCTGGGCGCAGTGCTTCTGAAGTTCATGCGTTCTGTCGACATGCTGGTTGACGTTGAGCATCCGCATCCCATGGTTGATGAGCCGTGAGATGCGCCTCCAGGATCTTTCGTTACCTTGAAGTGGCGTCAACAAGGGAGAGGTATCAACGCTAGCCGCGCGGTGGAGGTCACTGTTCTTGCGGGGAGATGCGCATGCTGGTTCTGCAATGCATGCCGAGCCTTTTAAGCTATGGTCAGTACGAAGAGGTCGCCCCAAAGGGATTTCCTTGAAGCGCTGAACCTCTTATTGCGAAGGAATCGTCAGTCAAGCGCGCCGACAGGGCTTATGAATGCTTTCCCTTCTAGCTCGGATGGTGCGCTGGAGGCCACCACTTGACCAGCCAGTCCTGTGTAGCCAGAACTGGCAAGAAGCCATTTGCTCAAAGTGGTCGCATGCTCGTTGAGCGGGATAGTGGGGTGGGCACTAGGCGTGAGCCTAGTGGTACGCATCTGAAGAAGACTGAGCCTTAGCTCAGTAAAGTCAGTCTTTGAGTCGCTTCTCAAAGTCGGCAATGAGCTTGCCCAGGGATAGGCCTGTCAGGCGCGCTATGTCCCTAAGCTCCACGACGTCAACCCTGCGCTTCCCTGTCTCAACATCGCTAATGAACGACTGGCTGCGCCCCAGCTTGCTGGACACTTGTACTTGGGTAAGGCCAGCAGCCAAGCGCGCGTCTCTGACGGTCTCAATCAGGGCGGCGTATTCCTTGCGATGGATTGTCTTGGCCACGGCCGCACCCTGGTTGAGCGGCTTCAGAAGCTATATCCAGTTCTCCGATATCTAAAAACCAGATATCCTGTGCTTCTCATTGACAGGGGAAGGGCATGATCAAAGAACAACGTCGACGCGACGCAGCTGGCTGGGGCAGGCAGGGCTTGCTGCTTGCTCTGACGGTCCTAGTTGCCGCCTGCAGCGGTCCAGTAGACAGGAAGTTGGTCACTGACGGCACGCAGGAGCAATACAGAGCGTCGATTGACGCAATTGACGCCGAGCTGAGTGCCCATGAGCGGGATGCCTTCAACTGGGCCGTTGCCGGCCTTGATCTGGCTGAGCTGAACAAGGCCTACCCGAATGCATCTATAAGACAGGTGGTTAGGGGGCACATCAAGCAGATTAGGGATGCCCATCCAAAAGAAATTCTTGCTCTGCAGGAGCAGGCCAACGCGCAGCGGCCGACGATCACCGAACTAGAAAGAGTGCGTGCGAGTGGCGCAACGTTACGGATCGAGGACAGCTTCTTTGGCCCGAAGCCGGTCATTGAGGCGCGAATTGCGAATAGCTCAACTTTGGCGCTCAGCCAGGCCAGCTGGGCGGCGACGCTCTACATCAATGGCGAAGCTCAGCCCACGGCAAAGTCGCGGGTGCACAGCGACTTCCGATCGATTGATGGCCTCAAGCCGAGCCGCGGCGTCACGGCGCGCTTCAATGTTGGCTTCGTAAAAGGTGATGATGCGTGGTCGACACTGGCAATTCGACAAGCGTCTTCAACGCGAGTCGAGCTCGAACTAATTCCTCAGACGGCTTTGGACTTCAATGACAAGCCCTACATAGCTGCCAACTATAGGGAAAAGATCCAGTCTCTGGAGAATCAGCTTAAGCAAGCCGAGAAGTTCTCAGATATCTGACTCATTGGCGTTCCGCAACTGCGTCCGATGACCAAGCGCAGCGCGGAACGCTCCAGATCCAAGTGTCCAACTGCTGATGAGGATCCTAGCGCTCAATGCGACCGACCATCCTTGCTCTCGATCTCGAGGGGACGCTGATCTCAAATGCTGTCAGCCAGATTCCACGCCCAGGGCTTTATCAGTTCCTTGAGGTCGCTCATGAACTCTTCGAGCATCTGGTCATCTACACCACGGTCCCTGAGGCAGCTTTCCGCAGGATTTCGCGGCTGCTGGTCGAGGAAGGGAGCGCGCCAGGCTGGTTCGCTGAGTTGCCATATACATTCTGGGGAGGGGCAACGAAGGACCTCCGGTATGTGTCTCCGATCCTGGGTGCAGCGCTGTTGCTGGACGATCACGCGGACTACATCCATCCGGGGCAGGAGCGCTATTGGATTGAGGTCTCTTTGTTCGGCGCTCCATATGACGCGGATGACGCCGGCCTGGAAGTGGCCCTTGAGATGCTGAAGGAACGATTGGTTGTTCCGTTGTAGTTGGTGTGCTTAGTGAGTGGGTTGGCGGGTGCAGCTCTTCCAGCCAGCAGCGCCGGTTGCTGCATAGGAATGGGCTGTCGTTCAGGAGATCCGACATGATTCGAACAAGTTTGACCCACCCTTTAGCTATCGCGGAACTCCCGGTTGGCGAAAGGGGAGGGGCAATTGGTGTGACCTTCGCGCCAGGTAAGTACCAAGAAGTTGCGATGACGGGGGCATGGGCGAGAGACATCGATGTGGATGTCTCTGTGATTCAGTGTTGGGGAGCCAGCCACCTGATCACGCTACTCGAGCCGTGGGAGTTCAGTGAGTTGCGGATCGAGTGCTTGCCTCAAGTGGTTGAAGGGCAGGGCATCTCATGGCATGGCCTTCCAATCACGGATGGCGCAGCACCTGACCAGAGGTTGCTCGAACGATGGCCAGTACTGGGGTCAATGCTCGTTCGGAGTTTGCATTCGGGCCTGCGCATTGTGGTCCACTGCAAGGGTGGGCTGGGGCGAGCCGGCACTGTCGCAGCGATGCTTCTACTGCAGTCAGGGGCTGAGCGAACAGCGCAGGCTGCCATTGGCTCGGTGCGACGTGTCAGGCCGGGTGCCATCGAGACCGCTGTCCAGGAGGATTTCCTGCAGCAATGGGCACAGGGACTGCGCTCGTAGTTGCCCTTCCAGATCAAACGCGTGGCGAGCTCATCAGTCGTTCAAGGCCAGCCCTGGCTATTGGCGCCACCGATACCTACGCGATCTAGTCGACCGCTGACACCGGATTCGCTGGGTCGCGCGCCCACTAGTGGACGCGGCGCGGAGAGTATCCGCTAAAGCCTCCAGTCGCTACTTGGCTGCAGCCAGTACTGTCTGCCCAGAGGGATAAACGTCTCCATTGCCACGTCCAAGATCAACGGCTGACGCCAGCCATGGCCTGGCACGAAGCAAAAGTCAGTCGGGCCAAGTGCTCCCGATTGAACTCGGCTAACGAGCCAAGTGCATCTCCTGCTGATCTCTCGATCAAGTACCCGACGGGCGGCCTCCTCGTCCAGATCAGCTTTCAGGAACTCCGACGCAACGTTGCGCATGCCGGCCCACAGTACATACCTCTTGCGTCCCAAGCTCAGTGCATTCCACTCCGGGAGCTGGGTCGATCTCAGGCCATTGCCCAGCGTGGGAGATAGCCGATACTTGCGTAGCAGGTTGGCCAGGTATGCACGGGCTTCGCTCTCTGCGAGCGAGGTTCCCAAGGTCCGTTTGGCAGTGGACGGGCATTCGGCAGCCCATCGGGTAAGCGTACTGGTCAACCTGGCCTCCAGACTCACGTCCTGACGTGACCAAGCGGCCTGATAGGTCCATGCCAGAGGCTCATACAAGGACCTCGCCCCGGAATTGGGGGCTGCGATGGGAATGCGCTGCAGTACGCGAAGTGAGGCAAGCGTATCGAGTGCGGCTGAGGCCAAGCCCTCGGCGGCAACAGGCCCGCTTACGGTCCTTGAGCGCTCCAGTGCGCACCAGGCGCAGGCTAAGAACGGGCCGATTGAACGAACGAAATCGTCCAACTCTGGCCAATGCGAAATGAGGGTCGGTTGGGTGACAACATAGGCCACTTGTCTCTCAGATCGCTCGCCTAGCTCACCAGCATAGCAGCGAGGCGAGTCCGCGTCTATCTGATCTTCAGATATCGCCACACTGCTGTCCGTGGCTGCGCTGGAGTTGTGAGTGAAAGTCCCGTCGCTTCCTCCAGCGGTGTTCTAGGTTCTTTGGGGAGCCGTGCTATGCCGAGGAGCGCGAGTAGGCCATTGAGCATGGACGAATCAGTGGTTCAAGTTCCATGTCGCGCGGCCGATACAGCCCTGTCCAGACTCCTGGCGGGTCGTCCCGGCCACGAATCCAGTCGATGGCATCCCGTTTGCCCAGGAGCTCCGGAGCGACGTTCTAAGTACCCTGCCATGTACTCAATTCAGAAGATCATCGACCTGCTGCTGCTATTGGGCGTTCCTTCGCTGCTCTTCATTGGCGCTTACGTTCTGCGCCGCCCCAAAAGAGAGCTCAGTTGGGAGCCGGTGCTGGATCAGCGAGTTCATTGCTGGAAATGGTGCGCCTATGGCTTCATTTTTCTCTTGTATGTTCCCGGGACGACGTTGTATCGAACGTTGATTCCTACGGGTTGTGATGGACTTGTTTGCGTCCAGTTCTTCACCGCGAGTGGATACCGTATCGCCCCGAGCGAACTTCATGTTGTTCTCGTCGCAACTGCCGTTTTCGCGGGGTACTTCTTTGCGCGTGTTCGAGCTTCGTACTCACCGATTCCTACCAGGGCCCGGGGCTACGTCCTGAAGGTTGCCTATCATGGCAAGGGGGAGTACTCGCCACACTTGGAGATAGCCCGCCAAGTTCGCCGGCGTCAGCTCAGAGCGGAGCTTGCTGAAAGGCGTAGGCTTGAGCGGGAGGGCTTCCACCTATGGTTAAGATCCGTACGGCCGTGGGTTTGCACGTTGGCCAGAGGCTCTACTGTTGAGCTACTTAGCCCCATGCTGTCGGGAAGGGACCCACTCACTCTTGTCAGGTGGCTATCTCGTAGCGGCCCCATACATGATGTAGTCCTTCTTTCTAGGCGACTTCGTTGGTGTGAGGCGTTCTTCTACCACCTCACCGTGAATCATCGACTTTCCTTCAAGTCAGTTCGATCCGAAGGCATACGATTCAGGGTCGGCTGAAGGCCCCACTCATCACATCCTGTGTGTCTTAGGGCGATACACGATTCTGGGAGGCCGGGCGTATTGGCTAACTGATTGAGTCAAGTCGAGGGCCAGAGGCGGTGGCATTTGACCTTCGGCTTAGCTGAAGATAGTCCAGTGACATTCAGTTCATGAGTCGGCCGCCACCGAACCCACTCGCCCTTTCCGGGCTTTAGTTGAGCCCATTCTCCACTTCAGGCGAATGGGCGGCATATCACGCTCAATGATAGCTCGTGCTCGCACTCACCTTGCCGCGGAAAACGCGGTATGACCAGGCGGTGTAGCCCAGGATGACAGGAAGCATGACCGCCAAGCCGACCAGGCTGAAGCCAAGCGACGACACTGGCGCTGCTGCATCCCAGATCGTCAATGCCGGGGGGAGCAGGTACGGCCACATGCCGAGTACGAGGCCTAGGTAACCCAGGACAAACAACGACAGGCTCAGTAGGAAAGGGGCAAGATCATGAGTGGGGCGTTTCTCCGCGCGCCACAGCGCCACTGCCACGGCGAGCGTAAGAAGGGGGACGGGGGACAGCCACCAGAAATTCCCGTCACTGAACCAGCGAGTCATTAGTCGCAGATCAAGGAACGGCAGCCAGCTGCTCACGAGCCCCATGGCCACGATCACGGCGACCACCAGGGGGCGGGTCAGGCGCCTGGCAAGTGCGTGGGTTCGCCCCTCGGTCTTCAAGATTAGCCAGGTGCCTCCAAGCAAGGCGTAGCCGGCAACCAAGGCTGCTCCGGTAAGCATGGCAAAGGGGCTGAACCATAGGAATGGCCCGCCAGCGTAGGTGTCACCAGTCATTGGCACGCCTTGCACCACCGTGCCAAGAATCACTCCTTGAGAGAACGCGGCCAGAAGCGAGCCAAGGCCGAAAGCCACGCTCCAAAGCCTCTTGGAGCGATGGGCTTTGAACCTGAACTCAAAGGCGACCCCCCGGAAAACCAATGATACAAGCAGCAGAAGTACTGGAAGGTACAGGGCCGAAAGAAGCGCTGCATAGGCTGTTGGAAACGCTGCTAGCAATCCGGCTCCGCCGAGCACCAGCCAGGTTTCGTTGCCATCCCATATTGGGGCAGCGGTGTTCATCATCACATCGAGCTGCTCTTCATCCTCGGCAAAGGGCGCGAGAATGCCAATACCGAGTACGAAGCCGTCGAGGACGACGTACATCAGGACGCCGAAGCTGATGACGGCGAACCAGGCGATGGGCAACCAGGTCATCGAGTCCATGTCAGCGTTCCTCAGAGAGATTGATCAGCGGCCGAGATAGGCCGTGCAGGTGTGCGATCACCACCCTCTAGCGACGGACTTCCGTCTTGGGCATGTGGGCCATGTCGGAGGATCTTGACCAGATACCAGATGCCCCAACCAAATACGAACGCATATCCAGCGACATAGACCGCGAGTGAGATCGCTGTCATCCAGGCCGTTTGCGGTCCCACGGCATCAGCCGTTCGCAAAACGCCATAGACAATCCAAGGCTGGCGCCCCATCTCGGTGACAAACCAGCCGGCCACCAAAGCAACGAACCCACTTGGAAGCATCCAGTTCCAAGCGCGCAGCAGGGCCCCGGAATCGAACAGCTTACGGCGGGCCAGGGTGAAAGCAGAAAGCCAGGCGAGCAGTAGCATGAGGGTGCCTATCCCAACCATGATCCGGAATGCGAAGAACACAGGCGTGACCGGAGGTCGTTCGCTCGCCGGTACGGATGTCAGCGGTGCGAAGGTTCCATCCATGGAGTGAGTCAGGATGAGGCTGCCAACACGCGGAATCGCGATCTCAAGATCGTTCCGCTCTTCCTTCTCATTTGGTACAGCGAAGACGACCAGCGGAACTCCTTCACCTTCTTGGCCCTGATGCCAGTGAGCCTCTACCGCTGCGATCTTCATCGGCTGGTGCTTGAGGGTGTTCAGACCATGCATGTCACCCACGAAAATCTGAACAGGAACGGTAATGGCCGCAAATATCACAGCCGCCCCAAGCATCTTGCGGCCGGCTTCGACGTGCTCCTTACGCCGCAGGTACCAGGCGCCAACACCACCCACCACGAAGCAGGTTGTTATGAATGACCCTATTGCCATATGGGCCAGTCGATAGGGGAACGATGGATTGAACACAACCTCGAACCAGTCAACCGGATGGACCACTCCGTTGATCATTTCGTAGCCCGCAGGCGTATGCAACCAGCTGTTGGAGGCAAGAATCCAGAACGTTGAAAAGAGCGTTCCAAGTGCGACCATGCATGTGGAAAAGAAGTGCAGGCGTGGTGATACTCGCCCCCAGCCGAACATCATCACTCCGAGGAAACTTGCCTCCAGGAAGAAGGCTGTCAGGACCTCGTAAGTCAGTAGGGGGCCGATTACGGTTCCGGCGATCTGGCTCAAACGAGGCCAGTTTGTGCCGAACTGGAACGCCATGACGATACCGCTTACCACGCCCATGCCGAAGGACACGGCAAAGATCTTCTGCCAGAAGAAGAACAGATCCCGCCACACCGGGTTGCGGGTTCGAAGCCAGCGCCATTCCACGAAACCAAGCCAACTGGCCAAGCCAATGGTGAAGGCAGGGAAGAGCACATGGAAGCTGATGAGAAAGCCGAACTGAATTCGGGAAAGGAGGAGGGCGTCCATAACGATCCCAATAGGGGGTGGGTGGTGGCTAGCGGCTCAAGTTCCGATGGTGCCTAGCAATTTCATCGGCGGAGATCCTTGCTCATTGCACGGCAGGCGTCATCTGGCGTCATACGGCTGCTAGGTGTGCAGCTTCCAAATCGAGTAGGCGCTGGGGGTGTGAATAGATGTTGAAGCCATCCGAGCGCGCGAAACCGACAAGACAGATCCCTGCGGCCTTTGCGAGATCTATGGCTAAGGCTGTGGGTGCCGATACCGCTGCAACGATCGCCATGCCTGCATAGGCGGCCTTACTCACCATTTCGTAGCTAGCACGGCTAGATAGAAGCACGAGACCTTCGTTGGTTGAAGTCGATGAGCGCCTCATTGCACCAATGAGCTTATCTAGTGCGTTGTGCCTGCCCACGTCTTCGCGTACCACTTCGATAGCTCCGTCCGGGAGAACCCATGCTGCTGCGTGGGTTGAGCCGGCAGCCTCGTTCATTGGCTGTAGCCCTTTTAGCGAGGACAGTGCTACGCGTAGCGCCAAGGCGGAGTAGGTGGTGGGTCGGTCGATTGGCAAAGGCATTCTGAGCACTTGCTCCAGTCGACTAGCTCCACATAGCCCGCAACCGCTACGCCCGGGTAGGTTGCGGGTGGCGTCGTTGGGCATTGACACGATGGGCGCACTATCTGTGACTTCCATCGCCAGCTCAATGCCTTCCAGCGATGGCCTCACTTCAATCCGGAGAAGTTGGGAGGGATCAGAAATTGTTCCCTCCGTCATGGAAAAGCCCAGCGCAAAGTCTTCCAGATCCGTTGGGCTGGCCATCATCACCGAGAAAGGACTGTCGTTGTAGAGCATCGCGACAGGCACTTCTTCGGCAACGCTGTCCATGATTGAGCCGCGCTCGCCACCACGCCACCGAAGGGTTCTTCGATATGCGATGCCGCAGGGCTCGTTGGCAGGTACTGGGCTGGGCGCTTGCATGGAGATGAGGCCTGGCGGGGAGGGAAGCCGGTAACGATGATCTGGGCGTGCAGGGTCCCTCGGGTCGGGGACTTCTTAGTGGTTTGACAGTGCGGAGAGTATCCCAAGGCGTACACCCCGCTGCGGTCAAAATTTACAAATGTTCGCAGATGGACAGTTTGGCTGAGTTGATCCGACATTCTGTTCGAGGGGCTGTGGCCCGCCTGTCCGCTACATGTGCCTGTAGCTAGAAAACGCCCGATAAATTAGATAGTTACAATCGATGGCGGGTGGCGTGAAGACCTGTTCGTGGTGAGGGCCAGGATGAGCGCTTCGGGTCCGTTGAGGCACTCGTATCGGACACCAGTGCCTCGATTCGATCCCCGGCGTGTACGCCGGACGTCTTGTCTGGGCAGGGTGGACATACTGTCCGTGGAAGGGGAGGCCGTCGCGTGCTTAACTTTTCCCACTCCCAATTGCATGCTGCGAGTGCCTGTCATGTCAGAGCAGAAGATCCCCCGTTACAAAGCCTACGACCATCCTGCCGGTGGTTGGGGTGCCACCGGTGCAACCGCCAAGGTTCTGATGCAGCAGAGCGTCATTGCCAAGGGATCTAAAGCGCTTTTGTCGATGAATCAGCCTGGGGGATTCAAGTGCCCCAGTTGCGCTTTCCCGGATGCAGATCACACCAAGAAGCTGGAGTTCTGCGAAAACGGTGCGAAGGCCTTGGCATGGGAGGCAACCAAGCATCGCGCCACGCGTGAGTTCTTCGCGGAGCACACTGTCCAGGAGCTGATGGCGCAGTCCGACTATTGGCTGGAGATGCAGGGTCGATTGACCGAGCCGATGCGATATGACCCGGTATCCGACCATTACGTTCCTTGTAGCTGGGATGAGGCCTTCGCGCTGATCGGGCGACACCTGCAGGCCCTGTCCAGCCCGCATGAGGCTGAGTTCTACACCTCGGGGAGGACGCCGAACGAAGCCGCGTTCCTGTACTCGATCTTCGTGCGCGAGTTCGGAACCAACAACTTCCCGGACTGCTCGAACATGTGCCACGAGCCGACCAGCCGGGGGTTGCCGCCGGCAATTGGTGTCGGCAAGGGCACTATCGTGCTCGATGACTTTGAGCATGCTGAGGCCATCTTCGTCATCGGCCAGAACACAGGCACCAACTCACCACGAATGATGTCCAACTTGGTGGAGGCGCGGAAGCGTAATGCTCCAATTGTCGCGGTCAATCCTATGCCGGAACGTGCGCTGATTCGCTTTGCCGAGCCCCAGGACGTCGTGCAGATGGCCACGTTTGGCTCCACCGAGATTTCCAGTGAATTTGTACACATTCGCATCGGCGGTGACCTGGCCCTGATCAAGGGCATCATGAAGGCTATGTTCGAGCGGGAAGCGGCCGGCGAGTCTGTTCTCGATCACGAATTCCTGACCGAGCACACCGTCGGGCTGGAGGCATTGCGTGAAGAAGTGATGTCCCTGGAGTGGAGCCAGATCGTCCAAGTGTCCGGGATCAAGAAGGAGCAGATTCTGCGTTGTGCAGAGATCTACATCCGTTCCCGTGCGACCATTATCTGCTATGGCATGGGCCTGACCCAGCACCAGCAAGGATCTCGCCTTTTGCAGCAGGTTGCCAATCTGCTGATGCTGCGCGGCAACTTCGGAAAGCCCGGGGCGGGCATTGCTCCTATTCGCGGCCATTCCAACGTGCAAGGCGACCGTACCGTCGGCATTGATGAGAAGCCGACGCAACGCTACCTGGACCAAGTTCGCGACGTGTTCGGGTTCGAACCGCCGCGCGAACATGGGCACCATGTGGTTGAGTCTATTGAGGCGATGCTGGCTGGAACCGCCAAGGTCTTCATCGGCATGGGCGGGAACTTCATCCATGCTGTTCCTGATACCGAAATTGCCTACAGGGCAATGCGTGGTCTTGAGCTTACGGTTGGCATCGCCACCAAACTCAACCGTGGCCACCTAGTGCATGGCAAGGAGGCGCTGATCCTACCGGTGGTGGCGCGCTCGGAGTGGATCCATACCCCGCTGGGTGAGCAGTTTGTCACCATTGAGGATGCCATGTCGAATGTCACCGCATCCCGTGGAGTACTGGAGCCTGTGAGTGAACATGTTCTTCCGGAAGTTGAGATCGTGTGCCGCATGGCAATGGCAACACTGCCGGACAGCAAGGTCGACTGGGCAGCTTGCATGCACGATTACAACCATGTTCGTGAGCTGATCGCGGCGGTCTATCCCAGCATCTACGCAGACTTCAATGAACGGATCCAGGCGCCGCGTGGCTTCCACTTGGACATTCCGCCGCGCCGCCGTGAGTGGCCGACACCTAACGGGAAGGCCAATATTCTGGTGTTGCCGGGTCTTGAAGTGAACGACCTGGTCGAGGATCCCACTATGCTTCGGCTGGCCACGGTTCGCTCCCATGACCAGTACAACACGACAATCTACAGCTACAACGATCGCTATCGCGGTGTGTATAACGATCGAATGATCCTCTTCATGAACCTGGAAGATCGAGTAGCACGAGGGATTGGGAAGGAGGAACAGGTGAGCCTCGAGACGATCTCCAGTGATGGCGTCTGCCGGCGGGTCGATGGGTTGACTGTGCTTGACTATCCGATGCCGCGTGGCGCGATTGCGGGCTACTACCCTGAACTCAATCCACTGCTACCTCTGGATTACTTCGATCGCATCAGTGGTACCCCCGCGGCGAAGTCGATCCCGGTCAGGGTGGTCATTTCACAGTGATTGCGCCGGCATGTCGTAGGGAGGACTAAGAATGTCAGCCGAGCTCATTCGGGCGCCAGAGCCGGTAGGTGAGGGCGCACTGGCAGATCATCCCCGCCAACTCACCGACGGTTTCGGACGCAGCTTTCCGTACCTGCGCCTTTCGTTGACCGAAGCCTGCAACTTCCGTTGCAGCTACTGCCTGCCCGACGGCTACCAGGCCGATGGCCGCCCGCGCTTCCTGCAGGTGGAAGAAATCGCGCGCCTGGTGCGTGCGTTTGCCGCGCTGGGCATGAGCAAGATCCGCCTGACCGGCGGCGAGCCCAGCCTGCGCAAGGACCTGGATGAGATCATCGCCACCGTGGCGGCGGTGCCGGGCATCCGCAAGGTGGCCATCACCACCAATGGCACGTTGCTACCGCGGCGCCTGCCGGGCTGGCACCGCGCCGGCCTGACCGCGCTGAACGTGAGCATGGACAGCCTGCAGCGCGAACGTTTCAAGACCATCACCGGGCATGACCGCCTGCCGGAGATCGAACAGGGCCTGGCCCTGGCGCAGGCGCTGGGCCTGCCGGCGATCAAGCTCAATGCGGTGCTGCTGCGTGGCCTGAACGACGACGAGCTGCCGCAGTGGATGGACTACCTGCGTGACCGCCCCTTCAGCGTGCGCTTCATCGAACTGATGCGCACCGGCGACAACGAAGCCTATTTCCAGCGCCACCACCTGCGCGCCGACGTGGTGATCGAGCAGCTGCTGGCGGCTGGCTGGCACGAACGGCCGCGCGCCGCCGATGCCGGCCCGGCGCGTGAGTACAGCCACCCGGACCATCGCGGCACGGTGGGCATCATCGCCCCGTATTCGCGTGACTTCTGCAAGGGCTGCAACCGCCTGCGGGTGACCGCCAAGGGTGACCTGCGGCTGTGCCTGTTCGGCGAGTTCGGCGTGCCGCTGCGCCCGCTGCTGCAGAGCGACGATGACCATGACGCGCTGCTGGCACGCATTACCACGCAGCTTGGCCTGAAAGCGGCCGGGCATGGACTGCACCAGGGCCAGACCGGGCTGACCCCGCACCTGGCCTCCATCGGAGGATGAGCAACACGATGAGTGGGGAATTGAATGCGGCCTTCCATATGGCCGATGTCCGCGACAAGCGCATCACCCGCCGACGTGCGGTGGCGGTGGGCGAGCTGCATGCCGGTCCAGTGGCCTATCCGCTGATCGTCGAGCGCCGCCTGCCCAAGGGCGATGCGCTGGTGATGGCCGAGATTGCCGGCCTGCAGGGCGCCAAGATGGCCTCGATGCTGATGCCACTGTGCCACCCGCTGCCGCTGGAACTGGTGCAGGTGTTCTGCGCGCCGGTACCGGAACGGCAGGCGATCCGCGTGTGGTGCGAGTGCGCCAGCGAGGCGCGCACCGGCGTGGAGATGGAGGCACTGGCCGGCGTCAACGCGGCGCTGCTTACCCTGTACGACCTGAGCAAGCCGGTGGAACCGGCCCTGCGCATCGAAGGTATCCGCCTGCTGTTCAAGGAAGGCGGCAAGCGCGGTGTCTGGCTGCACCCCGACGGCATGGACGATGCCGAGCGCACGCGTTTCAAGCCGCGTGCGCCGAAGGGCCTGGAGGGCGCGGCCTGCGCGGTGATCACGCTGAGCGATCGCGCCAGCGACGGCACCTATGAGGATATCTCTGGCCCGACCCTGGTGACCGGCCTGAAAAAGCTGGGCGGCGAGGTGGTGGCCGCTGAGGTGTTGCCCGATGGCATCGAGCCATTGGCGGGTCGCCTGCAGGCCTTGGCCGCCGAGGGCGTGCGCCTGTGCCTGTGTACCGGTGGTACCGGACTGGGCCCGCGTGACCTGACCCCGGAGGCGCTCCGTTCCCTGAACGCGCGGCCGGTACATGGCCTGGCGCAGATGGTGCGCGCGCTGAGTGCACAGCACACGCCGATGGCCTGGCTGAGCCGCGCCGAGGTGGTGCAGCTGGGCAACATGCTGGTGTTCGCGCTGCCCGGCAGCCCGAAGGCGGCGGCGCAGTGCCTGGATATCCTGGCGCCGGTACTGGGCCACGCCCTGGCGATGGTCGAGGGGGATGGCCACTCATGATTCCCTATTGCGAAGCCTTGCAGCACCTGCTGGACGCGGCCACGCCGCTGCCGGCCGAGCGCGTGCCGCTGCATGAAGCCGGCGGCCGTACCCTGGCCAGTGACATCCACAGCGGGCAGTCGTTGCCGCCGTTCGACAATTCGGCGATGGACGGCTTTGCGCTGCGCGCCAACGGCGCGACGTTCGAGGCCGGTACCGAATTCGCGGTGCAGGGCTGGCAGGCAGCCGGCGATGCCGGCGCCGAAGGCGGCGAGGGTGCCTGGGAAATCATGACCGGAGCGCGCATGCCGGTTGGCCTGGATACGGTGGTGCCGGTCGAGAACGTGGAGATCCTCGCCAGCGAGGACGGCCGCCCGACCCGCATCGCGCTGACCGCGACGGTGAAGCCGGGCCAGAACGTGCGCCTGCGCGGCCAGGACGTGCGCGAGGGTGAGCGCGTGCTGTGCGCCGGCCAGGTGCTGGATATCAATGCCCGCACCCTGCTGCACGCCCTGGGCGTGGGTGAGGTGGCGGTGGTGGCGCGGCCGAGGGCGGCGGTGATCGCCACCGGCAAGGAACTGGTGACCGAGGCGGCGCAGGCGCTGGAATCGGGCCAGATCCGTGACAGCAATCGCCCCTACCTGGTGGGCCGCCTGCAGGCGGCCGGTGCCGAGGTGGTCTGGCAGGGCACGGTGGGCGACGACGTGGCCGCGTTCAATGCGGTGCTGGATGAAGCGCTGGCCGCTGGCGCGCAGCTGCTGATCAGTACCGGCGCGGTGTCGGCCGGCCGCTACGACTTCGTTCCCGATGCGCTGCGTGGCCGTGGTGCGCGCATCGTCTTCCATAAGGTGGCGATCCGCCCCGGCAAGCCGTTGTTGTTCGCGGTGTTGCCCAATGGCGCGCTGTACTTCGGCCTGCCCGGCAACCCGGTTTCGGCTGCCGTGGGCCAGCGCTTCTTCGTCGAGCCGGTACTGCGCCGCCTGCTGGGGCTTGCACCGGAACCGGTGTTGCGGCTGCCGCTGCAGGCCGACGTGCGCAAGCCGCCCGGTCTGCGCTTCCACGCGCGGGCGCGGGTGGAAATGGACGGGCAGGGGCGCCTGAGTGCGCGCGTACTGTCCGGGCAGGAGTCGTTCCGTTTGATGTCCATGCTGCAGGCCAACGCCTGGGTGGTGCTGGAGGCCGAGGGAGACCTGGCCAGCGCTGGCACCTTCGTGCGCGTGCAGGGCTGGGGTCACCACGAACCGGTGCAGCTGGTGAGCCAGGAGTCATGATGAAACAGGTGAATCTGCAGTTGTTCGGTGCGTTTTCCGATCTGGATGCCAGCCGCGAAATCGCCGTCGATGTGGCCGGTGGCACCGTGGCCGATCTGCGCCAGGCGCTGCGCGAGCTGCTGCCGGTGCGTTGGCCGGGTTTCCGCGCGGGCCTGCTGGACTACTCGGCGTTTGCCGACCAGCAACGCGTGCTGCGCGACCACGAGGCGCTGCCCGACGATGGCCGCGTGGCGATCCTGCCACCAGTGAGCGGGGGCTGAGCGATGAGCGAGAAGATCATCGCGACGGTGGTGGACCGCGCGCAGGCGGCGATCGATCCGGCCGAAGGCATCGCGGCGGTATCTGATCCGGGCTTCGGCGGCATCGACGTGTTCATCGGCAAGGTGCGCGACGTCAACATCGGCCGGCCGGTGACCGGGATCACGTACGACCTGTTCGAACCTTTGGTGCTGAACGAGTTCAAGCGCCTGGCGGCAGAGGTCGAGGCGACGTTCGGTCCGAAGCTGAAGCTGTATGTGGCCCACGCCAAGGGCCGGTTGGGCATTGGCGATGTGGCGGTGGTGGTGGCCGCCGGCAGCCCGCATCGAGACGAGGCATTCCGGGCCTGCCGGCAGTTGATCGAGGTGGTCAAGCACCAGTGCCCGATCTGGAAGCAGGAGCATTACGAGGACGGCGACAGCGAGTGGACCGAAGGCTGCAGTCTCTGCCATGCGGATAACGAACCCACGCAAGCTCATGACAATGCCCATGAATGTGCACACGATCACGAACATTCCCACTGACGGCATCGTGCTGGCCGGTGGTCTTTCCAGCCGGATGGGCCGTGACAAGGCGCTGCTACCGTGGCACGGGCGAACCCTGCTAGAGCACATGCGTGGCCTGCTGCGACAGGCAGGTGCGGAAAGGGTATGGGTGAGTGGCAACTACCCGGCCTTCGGTGGCATTCCTGATCGCGTGGCACGCTGCGGCCCGTTGGGCGGGCTCTACAGTGTGGCCATGTGCATGCCGGACGCTGCCGCTCTGGTGCTTCCGGTGGATACGCCCAATGTGACCCCGGCGTTACTACAACGGTTACGTGATGCGCCTTCGGCTGCCTGTGTGCTGTTTGCGGAAGAACCCCTGCCGATGCGGTTGCAGATTGATGACCATTGCCGGCATGTGTTGCGGGAATTGATCGAGAATCCGGCGGCGCACCGCTCGCTACACGCCCTGCGAGAACGCTTGGGCGCAATCGAGCTGCCACTGGCGGATAGCGAATACGACCAGCTACTCAACTGCAACACCTCAACCGAGCTCGAGTTCATTGCATCATGAAAGTCCAGCTACAGCGGCAGGCAGTTCGTCTGCGCGTTGATGAAGAGGAGCTAGCGCAGTTGCTGGCCGGCGAATCGGTGGAGAACCTGACGCGGTTCGGCGGCGATCGCGGCTGGGGCATGGTGCTATCACTGCATGCAGGGCAACAGGCGGTGCTTCTGGAGGGGAGCGAGTACTGCCGGTTGATGCTTCCTCGCGAAGCGGTTCAGTCCTTGGCATTACGTTTGCCCTGTCGTGATGGTCTGGGTTTTGGCATTGCGCTGGATGATGACATCTCGCTGCAGCTTCAATTCGATGTGGATGTACGAGACAGCCTGCGCCAACGAGGTCCGCACCGTCGTGCACCCTCTACCTAGCTCTGGGCGGGCCAGCTATGTAGCGCCTGCGATGCCAAGGATAGGCGGTGAAATCGATCTAAACCCAACCAAACGGGGAAACCAATGATGAAACGAGTTGGACTGTTGTTGCTGGGACTGCTGGCCACGGTGCCGGCCTTGGCGGCCGACCTGACGGTGTCGGCGGCATCGAGCTTGACCGAGAGCTTCCGCGAACTGGGCACCGCCTATGAGAAGGCACACCCGGGAACCAAGGTCGATTTCAACTTCGCCGCGTCCGGCGTGCTGCTGCAGCAGATCAGCCGCGGCGCGCCGGTGGATGTGTTCGCGTCGGCCGATGAAACCACGATGGACCAGGCCCAGCAGCAGGACCTGCTGGCGGCCGGCACCCGCGAGGTGTTCGCGGTGAACGCGCTGTGGGTGGTGGTGCCGCCGCAGGCCAAGGCTGCGCCGCGTACCTTGAAGGACCTGGCCGGTGCCGGTGTGCAGCGCATCGCACTGGGCAACCCGGACAGCGTGCCGGTCGGCCGCTATGCCAAGGGCGCGCTGGAAGCGGCGGGCCTGTGGCCGTCGGTGCAGGGCAAGACCATCACCACGCAGAACGTTCGCCAGTCGCTGGACTACGTGGCGCGCGGTGAAGTGGATGCCGGCTTCGTCTATGCCACCGATGCGCAGGCGATGCCTGATCGGGTGCGCCGTGCCTTCGCGGTGCCGGTGGCGGGGCGCATTGCCTATCCGTTGGCGGTGACCAAGGCCAGTGCGCAACCGGTTGAAGCCAAGCGCTTCACCACCTTCGTGCGTTCGGCACAGGGCCAGGCGATCCTGGCCAAGCATGGGTTCGGCAAGCCCTGAGGCATGGATCTCGACTGGAGCGCACTGTGGTTGTCGCTGAAGGTGGCCGGCTGGGCCACCGCGATCAATCTGGTGCTGGGCGTGGCACTGGGCGCGCTGCTGGCACGTCGGCGATTTCCTGGCCGTGAGCTGCTGGATTCGCTGCTGACCCTGCCGATGGTGCTGCCGCCGACCGTGCTGGGGTATTACCTGCTGGTGCTGATCGGCCGCAACGGCCCGATCGGCGCGTGGCTGCAGTCGTGGTTCGGCATCAACCTGGTGTTCACCTGGCAGGCGGCGGTGATCGCTGCGGCGGTGGCCTCGCTGCCGCTGGTGTTCAAGCCGGCACGCGCGGCGTTCGAGGAAGTGGATGGACAGTTGGAGCAGGCCGCACGCACGCTCGGTGTGTCCGAAGCAGCGGTGTTCTTCCGCATCACGCTGCCGCTGGCGTGGCGCGGCATCCTCGCCGGCCTGCTGCTGGCGTTTGCACGCGCGATGGGCGAGTTCGGCGCGACGCTGATGGTGGCGGGCAGCATTCCCGGCCGCACGCAGACGCTGTCGATCGCCATCTACGAAGCGGTGCAGGCCGGCCAGGACGGCAAGGCCAATGCGCTGGTGATCCTGACCTCGGTGGTGTGCATCGTGATCCTGCTGCTGGCCGCGCGGCTGGTGGGCGGACGTCGCCGGGAGCTGCGTGATGTGGCTTGACCTGCAGGTGCAGCGTCGCCTGCAGGCGGCCGGCCAGGATTTCGTATTGGACGTGTCGCTGCAGTGCACGCAGCGGCAGGTGGTGCTGTTCGGGCCCTCGGGCGCGGGCAAGAGCCTGACCCTGAAGGCGGTGGCCGGGCTGCTGAGGCCGGGCCAGGGTCATGTGCGCCTACAGGGGCAGACCCTGTTCGATGCGGCCACCGGTGTGGATCTGCCGCCGCAGCACCGCCGGCTGGGCTACGTGTTCCAGGATTACGCGCTGTTCCCACACCTGAGCGTGCGCCAGAACGTGGCGTTCGGTCTGCAGAAGGGCTGGTTGAATCCGCGGGTCGGCCAGCGCTTCGATGCGGTGGAGCAGTGGTTGCACGCATTCCGCATCGATACGGTGGGTGATCTGCTGCCCTCGCAGGTGTCCGGCGGCCAGCGCCAGCGTACCGCCTTGGCACGCGCCTTGGTGACGCAGCCGCAGGCGCTGCTGCTGGATGAACCGTTCTCCGCGCTGGACCAGGATCTTCGCCAGCACTTGCGGCAGGAGCTGGAGGCCGTGCTGGACGGGGCCGGTATTCCACTGCTGCTGATCAGCCATGATCCCAACGACATTGAGATATTTGGGGGCCAGATCGCCTGCATCGAAAATGGGCGACTGATCTCTCCTCCCGGCTCGCGTCAGAGGCCGACCCGTCAGCCCCGCCTTCTACCATCCTTAGTCGGCTCCCCAACAAGCCCGGGTCTTGAGGGGAAGAGCAACCATCAGTCAGTCGGAGACTCAGAGAGTCCAAAGCCACGATACATCTGCCCGCGAGCCGCGCAAATGGGAGACGACCCTGGTGCATAGGCATCTCTATGCCGGTAGGCGAGCGGTAGGGCCTGGACCTTCTTGCAAGGCGGATCGACTCGCCCGCGCTTGGCCGCGCTGCGTGGCTCCGGCCGAGGCGGGGACAACGCGCACCCAGCGCTTCCCATATGGCCGAATTGGCGTAATGATCCGCTCGAAGGGAGCGAGACTTCTCCAGCCTCCCGTGGCGACCGACCGCCGAGGGGCTTGGAGGGGCACGGAGGCCATTGGCGCTCTGGGCAATATGGCGAGGAGCCCCCGGTCCGTTTGGCCACCAAGAGGTCGATACTAGGCTCGTAGGGCAAGAGTTCCGGATTGGCATATGACTGAGGTCGACAGCATTGAACGTCTCAGACTGGCCTTTGGTGCACAACGTCCTACGTCGTGAGAGGGGGTGTTTTGTTCGATATGTCACCCGTCATCTAGCGGTCGAAAGATCGAAATGAACTCGAACACGAATCGACGGAACTAGCCACGCTTCAATTGTACTGAGGGAAACATGACGCCAAAGAGCGCCAACCAATCTTCCGAAGAGCGCGCAAACGGCGATCTTGCATGGCCGGACCTTGCGCGCTCATCGATACTGATCGTTGACGACGAACCTGGCATGCGTAGCTTCTTGGTTCGTGCCTTGCGACCGCGATGCAAAGTTGTGGAAGCTGCAGCTGACACCATTGAAGCGGAGCAGCATCTGACGGAGCGCCACTTTGACATCGTGATTGTGGACAACGTGTTGCCAGGGAAGAGTGGCATCGCGTGGCTGGAGGACCAGCGCAGGGGAGGGGTCTTGGCCGACTTCATTCTGATTACTGCGTACGCAGACTTGGATTCCGCTATCGGCGCTATCCGCGCGGGAGCGGCTGATTTTCTTCTCAAGCCTTTCAGAACCAATCAGTTGCTGGCCGCTATATCGCGCTGCCTGGAACGCGGTCGCCTACGGCGGGAGAATGCCATTCTCCGTCACGAGCTACATGGCTCCGGTGCACCAGCTGCGCTTCGAGACAGGCTCACAGGTAGCTCGCGTGCGATTCAGGCCACCAAGGATCTGATCGCGAAGGTCGCACCACTGCCCAGTAGCGTGCTGTTCACTGGAGAATCTGGCTCTGGAAAGGAGGTTGCCGCAAGATCGCTGCACGCGTTGTCCGCACGGGCATCTCATCCTTTCATTCCAATAAATTGTGCAGCTGTTCCCAGCGAGTTGATTGACGTTGAACTGTTCGGGAGTCTCAAAGGAACGTTCAGTGGAGCGAACTCGTCTCGCCAAGGACTGGTCGCCTATGCAGAAGGCGGAACATTGCTGTTTGACGAAGTCGCTGATCTTCCCTTGGCTCTCCAAGGAAAGCTGCTAAGGATGCTTGAAGATAGACGGATACGACCAGTTGGCGCAGATCGGGAGATTCCGATCGATGTCAGATTCATCTTCTCAACCAACAAGAATTTGGTTGCGGAAGTGAAGAATGGAACATTCCGGTCGGATCTCTACTATCGCATCAACGTTCTCGAGGTGTCGCTTCCTCGCCTTCATGACCGCGGCGCTGATGTGTTGGAGCTGGCGGCGGGCTTCATGCGTGAGCTGGGGCTGCAGCTTGGCCTTCAACCGATTCCGATCGACGAAAGGATCCGGGCATATCTTCAGAGCTACTCGTGGCCCGGGAACGTCCGCGAGCTTCACAACTACGTTGAGCGTAGCCTGATACTCGGACACTTTCCGACTCAGCTTGAGCGGTTGGAGTCACTCTCTGACCCACGAAGCCGGCTGCTCTCGGAGGTCGAGCGCAGGCACATCCTTGCAGTGCTTCGTGAGACTGGCGGAGATCGCGAAAGAGCGGCCACGATCTTGGGCATATCGCGAAAGACGATTGATCGTAAGTGCTCCAGTTGGAATGTATCAGCCTAGGAATCTGCAATGAACCGAGCGCGCTCAGTTCGCTTCCGCCTGCTTCTAATCGCGATCCTTCCAATGTTTGTGATCCTGCCGGCTATCGTCGGCGGACTCATCTACCAATGGGATTTGCGCTTCGACCGACTGCTCGCCTCGAAGGTTGGCGGGGACCTGAAAGTTGCGGGACAGTACATGAACCAGCTGCTCGTCAACGACCGCGCGACGCTGGCTGCGATTGCTGATTCGCAGAGCTTCCATGGCGTCATTAGCCAGGGGGTCAACAAGAATGCAGAGCTTGGCAGCCTACTAGCGTCGAAAGCCCAAGGTGGTTCACTAGACTTCATCGCACTGTTGGATTCAAACGGTCGCTTGTTGGCTAGTAGTGAGCCGGCCTCGCCAGCTGAGCTTGACTTGGACTGGTCAGTCATCGAAAAGGCCCTGAAGGGAGCGTCCAGCGTGGAGGTGGGGGTGGTAAGCCGGGACGATCTGATGGAGATCTCCCCAAAGCTCGCCGCACGGGCCGAGGTCATTCGTCCGCATAACGCAAGGAATCCTGTCGATTCGGCCCAGAGTGAGAAGCGGGGCCTAATGATTCAAGCTGCAACGCCGGTTGCACTTCCAAACAATCAGGTTGGCGTCTTGATTGCGGGTACTCTGCTGAACCACAACACCGAGTTCATCAAGCAGATCACTGATCTTGTCTACCGAGATAAGGCCCTGCGTACTGGCGCAACAGGGATAGCCTCCATCTTCCTTGGTGATACCCGCATCAGCACCAACGCGTTGTTGGCGGGAGGGAACCCAGCGTCGGGGACACGGGTGTCTTCTGAAGTGGCCGAGGCCGTGCTGGGCCAGGGAAAGACCTGGCAGGCGAGAGCCTACGTAGTCAATGATTGGTACATTGCCGGCTATATGCCCATTCTCAATGGCCGGGGCGTACCTATTGGTATGCTCTTCGTGGGCTTTCTGGAGGAGCCATTCACCACCGCCCGTCGAAATTCCATCGGAGCGATCGTGTTCGGTTGCCTCCTTGTTGCAGTCATCACCGTACCCCTTTTTCTGTACATCGCTCGCGGCGTGTTCAAGCCACTTGAGCGGATGGATCAGGCAATTGGACGGGTCAAGGCGGGCGACCGCAGTGCTCGCTCCGGAGCAGGGGCATCCAATGATGAAATCGGACGTGTCGCTTCGCACTTGGACCAGCTGCTCTGTCAGCTGGAAGAGAAGGAACGGCAGCTGGTCGCCTGGAACGAGGAGCTCAATTCCAGGGTAGAGGAGCGAACTGCTGGTCTCGCACTAGCCAATAGACGGTTGGAAGAGACGACCCAGCACCTGATTGTCACTGAGAAGCTGGCAACAATTGGCGAGATCGCAGCAGGAATAGCGCACGAGATCAACAATCCGCTTGCCGTCATGCAGGGGAACCTCGAGCTTCTGCGTGACTCGATCAGGGAGCCCGAGGGTCAAGGGTTTGGAGAAGAGATTGACCTCATTGAGGATCAAATTGGGCGTATCAGCACCATTGTTTCCAAGTTGCTGCAGTTCTCCAAGCCCAGTGAGTACTCCGGTCATAGTGAGCTGTTAGAGCCTGCCACGCTGATGTTGGAGACGCTGCCCCTGATTCAACACCTCATCAAGCGCCATCCCGTGAAGATAGAGAAGAACTTCCTGTCCACACGGCTCGTAACGGGCAATCGGGGCGAGCTGCAGCAAATTCTTGTGAACCTCCTGATCAATGCAATCTATGTCATGCAGAAGGGCGGAACGCTGGGATTGGCGACGTTGGACGTTGACGACGTTCATGGTCACCCTGGCGTCGCTTTGCGAGTCTCAGATACTGGAAGCGGCATTCCTCAGGACATTCTGGTCCGAATTTTTGAGCCATTCTTTACGACCAAACATCGTCAAGGTACTGGGCTGGGTCTTTCCATCAGTCAGATGCTTGCCAACCGCCACGGTGGCAGCCTGTCGGTAGTGAGAACCGGCCTGACAGGGACGGTCATTGAACTATGGATGCCCGAGGCTGCCGACGATGAACTGCTTTAGACCTGCTGTAGCAGTGTCATGCGAACGGCGTGATGTCATTCGCATTTCGAACTCAAGTGGAAGGAATTTGTTGCCTAGGCGTATCGACGCCAGCAGTCGATCAATGAATCAGAGGTTGGCATGACACACCGTCTCCCAGATGTTGAAACGAGAATGCGAAGGCAGCCGACGTTGTGGGACGTTGCGTTTGCCGTCAGGGGTACCATCCTGCCCAGGATCGCATTGCATCTACTACTGATTAGCATTGTGACCGCAGGAGCGGTGCTCGCATCAACGGAGCATCCAGGAATCTTTGCTCGCTTCAGTGCCGTTCCGTTCACGCTCATTGGTATCGCACTTTCCGTATTCATGAGCTTTCGAAACAACGCTTGCTACTCCAGATGGTGGGAGGCGAGGCACCTTTGGGGTGACCTGGTCATAGCGTGTCGCTCAATAGCCAGGCAGACGTCCCTGCTGGATCCAAACAGCCGAGCACAGATCCTGCGAGGCCTGTGTGGCTTCAGTGCTGGCCTCTATTCTCGACTGCGCCGGGCCGACGAAGCCCATGCGATCGCACCTTGGTGGGATATTGGCAAGGCATCACAAGGCCCGAATCCGACGGACGCTGTGCTCCAGGGCATTGGCTTGAAGCTTGCCCATCTGGCTCATGAGGGAAGGATCGACTCGATTCAGTACTCGGTGATGGATAAGCAGCTTGCCAACTTGGCTCGTATCCAGGGGGGGTGCGAGAGGATACTCAATACTCCGATTCCATTCTCGTATTCGCTGCTGCTTCACCGGACTGCGATCGTATTCTGCACAACACTTCCTTTTGCGCTGGCAGGAACATTGGGGTGGTGGACCTTTTTACCGGTGCTCATTGTGGCGTACACGTTTTTTGGTCTCGATGCGCTGGGCCGTCAGCTGGAGGAGCCATTCAGTTCCGCGCCGAACGCGCTCCCGATCTACTCAATGCAGAGGACGATCGAGACAGAGCTAATGTCAACGCTGGCTCTGACTGCGGTCGATCAGGAGTCGGTACAGCAGCCAGGTAGGGAGGAGTGAGGCGTGAGCGGAGGGCGGCGGGTGCACTTCTGAGGCCGCTCCGGCATGTAACGACATGCCAGCTCACGCCCTAGCGCTAGTCAGGCATGGGTTGCCAGGCTCACCTGAAAGGAACTCGCCCAAAGATAGCATTCGTACAGCCCCCTTGGTTCCGCTCGCACATATGGGATGGAGTCTGTGAGACGGGAATAGTTCCTCTAACGATCAAGAATGAGCCAGTAGGAGCGTAAGTGATGTCAACAGATATGTTCGTAATGCATTCGGATCATACGCCGGCCGGGGATCAACCCGAAGCGATTGCCAGGCTAATTGCTGGCATCGAGGAGGGAGCAACACATCAGACCTTGAAGGGAATTACAGGGTCAGGGAAGACCTTCACGATGGCCAATGTGATCCATCGGCTGAAGCGACCCACGCTCATTCTTGCGCCAAACAAGACGTTGACTGCTCAGCTCTACGGGGAGATGAAGGCGCTGTTCCCCGAGAACGCCGTGGAGTATTTCGTTTCCTACTACGACTTCTTCCAGCCAGAGGTCTATATCCCAGGTAGCGATCGTTACATCCAGAAAGACTCAGCCATCAATGATCACCTTGAGAGGCTTCGACTATCGACTACGAAGTCTCTGATTGAGCGTAGAGACGTGATTGTTGTCGCTTCGGTGTCCTCAATCTATGGACTGGGAGACCCACAGAGCTACCGGGATCTGCAGGTTGAGCTTGCGCTTGGAATCGAACTGGATCAGAGGGACTTCCTGCGTCGGCTTGCATCGCTTCAGTACGACAGGACTGAGCGGACCCTGAAGCGTGGCACGTTCCGTGTGTCTGGCGATGTGGTCGATATTTTTCCCGCCGACTCTGAGTACAAGGCAATTAGAGTAGAGCTCACGGACGAGGGGAGAGTGCAGTCGCTCACCTGGATTGATGCGGTTACAGGGAAGAAGCTTGGCGATGAGACGCGCTACCTCGTTTCTCCAAAGACACTCTTCGCAAGCCCCAAAACAGAAATCAATGAGGCTACGAAGGCCATCCTCAAGGATTTGGAGGCCAGGGTGACGGAGCTCAACGCATCTGGTCGAATCGTTGAGGCAAATAGGCTTTACGAGAAGATCACGAACGACGTGGAGATGATGAGGGAGCTGGGATATTGCTCTGGCATGGAGAACTACTCCAGTTACCTGAACTCGAAGCCTTCAGGAGCTAGGCCGACGACACTCATGGACTACCTCCCGAAGGATGGCCTGCTATTTGTTGATGAGTCGCACGTCATGGTTCCTCAGATCGAGGCGATGTTCAGGAGCGATCAGAGCAGGAAGGATACTCTAATCGAGTACGGGTTCCGTCTACCTTCGGCGATGAACAACAGACCGCTTAGCTTCTCTGAGTTTGAAGCCATCAAGCCCCAGACGATCTTCGTTTCGGCTACGCCTGGCGCCTATGAGATTGGGAGATCCAAGGGAAGATTGATTGACCAGCTCATCAGGCCCACTGGCTTGCTCGATCCGCTGGTAGAGGTGAGGCCGAGGGAGGGCTACAGGCACGATCTTCTGTCAGAGATCGCCCGTTGTGTACGAGAGGGCGACAGGGTCTTGGTGACCACGCTGACAAAGGTGTCTGCTGAGGAGCTGTGCGAGTTCCTCGAGGATCAAGGGGTGCGTGCGAAGTACATGCACTCGGATATCAAGGCAGAGGATCGAGTTGAGATCATCAATGGGCTGAGGGCCGGCGAGTTCGATGTGCTAGTGGGTATCAGCCTGCTGAGAGAGGGGCTCGATATTCCTGAGGCCTCTCTGGTCGCTATCGTTGATGCGGACCAGGCGGGCTTCCTTCGGTCGAGCCAGGCCCTCATTCAGATGATTGGACGAGCCGCAAGAAACTCGCGCGGTAAGGCGATCATGTATGCCGATACGATCACTAGTGCGATGCGGCAGGCCATTTCTGAGACTGATGACAGGCGACAGCATCAGATCGCGTTCAATGAGGAGTTCGGCATCACCCCGTCAACGTCTCGCGGAATGTTGGGATCAACAGAGGCTCGACCTGACCGGTCGCAAGCCCATTCAGCGGAGTTCTGCGCCAACCTAAAAGACCTCTGTGATCGAATTACATCAAAGGAGCGACAGCTTCTGGAGCTCTCTGATGCCGGGGACGAGGAGGAGATCGAGTTCGTCAGGCTGGAGCTAGACAAGCTATACCGCCAATTCATCTACATGTAACCACTCTTTCGAGTGGTGGGGCGTGGCTCCTACAGGAGCCCGCCTTTTGTGGTGTGGGGGTGGGGCGGGAGGGGTCTGTCACTGGCCTCTGGCGGCGGCTCGAAATCAGGCGCAGACTCAGTTGACGGAGTTAAAGACCCTCGCAGATTGCTAGCTTGCATACTATCGGGGAGTATAGTATCGTTCCCTCATGTGATACGGACAGGTGCGCAATGCCTCACAGCCCTCGGGAGAAAAAGCAGGCCCTTACCCGCGTACGTCGGATCAGCGGACAGGTGGCTGCATTGGAGCAGGCTCTGGAGAGCGGGGCGGAATGTGCTGCAGTACTTCAGCAGCTTGCTGCTGTGCGCGGGGCGGTCAATGGTTTGATGGCGACGGTTCTGGAGAGCTATCTGCGTGAAGAGTTCCCGCATAGCGACACCCACACCGACTCTCAAAGGAAGTCGATTGACGAGACCATCTCTATTGTCCGCTCCTATCTCCGTTAGTCAGTTCGCGACATTGCTTGATGGCGCTAGTACTAAGTAGAGGAGGCAATCTATGGGTGTCCGAACTACTTCATTTCCAAGTAGAACCCGCCATTCCTAACCCCTTCGTGGGTTAGGGCGTCACGACTAGGACGTTGAGGCCTTTCCAGGAGGCTCCAAGGCATGCTGGATGATGTCAGTCGAGTTGCGCCTGTCTGTATTTCTTGGAGCGGGCAATCTCTGTCGGCATCGTTGCCTTCGGCATCTGACTGAGTCATGGGAGGCCCTTTGAAGTGAGCTTCCAGCCTCGTTGCGACTCCCATGCGGTCCGCGCCTGGCTGGAAGGTGGGAGAGCAAGGGCCTGCGATCTATGCGGTGCTGTCCTCCCAGCTTGTTGTGGTTCCCACTACCGCCCTACACCAGAGCCGGCTCCACCACACGACCTTTCGCTGAGCTATCGCACAAGCAAGTGATAGACCTCCCGTGAGCGGTGTTTAGAAGATCATCCATTCTTGAGGCTATGTATGAATGACCCATCCGGCCTGAGCCAAGCTGCAGGCACGCCAGCAGAAGGCTACGTATATGGGATGCCGGCGCACGCGGACCGCCGCGCCGCCGTTGAGGAAGTCCATGCGCGACCGCACCTTCTCACCCAGTCTCCGCGAAGCCTTCTCCAGCTCTCCTTCATGACAGAAGGGGACATGAGTCGAGATCGTGCCGCGATCGACGATCTTTCAGGTCGTATGGGGGCTGCAGTCGAGGATCACACCACACCTCATCACGCGCTTACGTGGAATGAGGGTGATCTGCACTGCGAGAAGCACACTGAGTTCTCTTCCTACCTCTGGAGCGCACCACTGAGCTCAGAAACAGGTGAGCCTTGTGGGGACAACCCGTTTAGACAGGGATTCAAGCCGCCAGGACCCGTGATCTCGGCTGTTAGCGTCAGGCTTTTGCCTTGGACCGCGGAGGCGGAGAAGGAAATAGATTGCTTTGATCCCGTCAGCCGCTGCTACTCGCTGGTTGAGAACGGTGCCGCGGCCATTGTGACCGACTTCCGTCAAGACGAGGAAGGGCTAACCCACATGCTCATCCTTGATCGCGACCTGACTCCGGCGCGGGCAGGAGCGCTGGCGCAACGACTGCTCGAGGTCGAGACATACCGAACGCTTGCCCTCCTAGCGCTACCGCTGACTCGTTCCATGACGTCGAATCTTCGTCGCATGGAGGCGCGTCTGGCTGCAATTACTGAAGAGATGCGCAGGGCCTCCGGCGGACGTCGTGACAGTGACGTGCTCCTCTCGGATTTGACCAGCCTGGCTGCAGAGTTGGAGGCGGACGCCGCGGCAAATCTCTATAGGTTTGGTGCAAGTCGGGCTTACTACGAAATTGTTGAAGAGCGACTGGATGCGTTGGCGGAGGATCAAGTTGCCGGCTATAGCACCTGGGCGGACTTCTTGTATCGAAGGATTGCACCGGCCATGCGAACTTGCCAGTCAGTGAAGGAGCGACAGGGGAAGCTCTCAGACAAGTTGACGCGCTCGATCTCGCTCCTCCGGTCGTGGATTGATGTTGAGCTCGAGCGGCAGAACCGCGACCTACTGGCGTCCATGAATGAACGGGCGAAGGTTCAGCTGCGCCTGCAGCAGACGGTGGAAGGTTTGTCGGTGGCCGCCATCTCGTACTACGTCGTGAGTCTTCTCGCATACCTGCTCAAGGGTTTGCCTGGGACGCATGACATCGCAGCAACCGTCACTGCGATCTTGGTTCCCGCTGTATTGCTGCTGATTTGGTGGATTGTCCGAAGGATCAGGCATGCACACGGTGACTCGGCAGTCGAGGACAAGGCCTAAAGCCTCGCTTAAGGCCACATTCGATTCGCGATAGATGGCCTATCAAATTCAACTCAGAGGAAAGAACAATGGAACGCATTGAGCGTCACGCAAGCTTCGGTGGATGGCAGGACGTCTACCAGCATGAATCATCCAGCCTTGGTTGCACCATGAAGTTTGGAGTCTATCTCCCTCCGCAGGCGTCCAGCGGCCCGGTACCTGTTCTCTACTGGCTCTCTGGCCTGACGTGCACAGAGCAGAACTTCATCACCAAGTCTGCAGTGCAGCAGCTCGCTGCTGAGCATGGCATTGCCATCGTTGCTCCGGATACAAGTCCGCGCGGAGAGTCCGTCGCGGATGATCCAGCTTACGATCTCGGCCAAGGTGCGGGGTTCTACGTCAATGCCACCGAGGCACCGTGGTCCGACCACTACCGCATGTATGACTACGTTGTAAGTGAGCTGCCTGCTCTCGTTGAGAAGAACTTCCCTGTTAGCCAGGCTCGCTCAATTAGCGGCCACTCAATGGGCGGCCACGGTGCCTTGGTCATCGCTTTGCGAAATCCAGGTCGCTATCGCAGCGTATCCGCCTTCTCTCCGATCGTGGCACCCACCCAGGCTCCTTGGGGCCAGAAGGCGTTTTCGGCCTACTTGGGGGGAGATCAGGAGCAGTGGCGGCAGTATGACGCCGTGGAGCTGATTGCAGATGCAAAGGAGCGCCTGCCCCTGCTCGTGGATCAAGGGCTCAGCGATGATTTCTTGCAGAATCAGCTCCGCCCCGAACTGCTTCAAGATGCATGCGCCAAGGTGAATCATCCGCTTTCGCTGAACCTTCGCGATGGTTACGACCATAGCTACTACTTCATCTCCAGCTTCATTGCCGATCATCTCAAGCACCACGCATCGGCGCTGAACACCTAACCAAGGAGTGCTGCCGTGATCAAGACCTCCAGAAATCGTCATCAAGTTGTGATCGTTGGGGCGGGCTTCGGCGGACTGGAGGCCGCCACGCACCTTGAAGGAGTGGATGTCGATGTAACAATCATTGACCGGCGGAACTATCACTTGTTCCAGCCGCTGCTCTACCAGGTGGCTGGTGCGTCACTGTCACCGTCGGAGATCGCATGGCCGATCCGCTATCTGTTCCGTGACCGCCCGGAGGTCAGAACCCTCATGGCGGAGGTCGAGGGTGTGGATAAAGCTGCCCGCCAAGTGATCCTTCAGGACGGCACTCGATACCCTTACGACACCCTTGTGCTCGCTACGGGAGCAACACATGCCTACTTTGGGCATGACGAATGGTCGAAGTACGCTCCAGGCCTGAAGAGCCTGGAGGATGCAACAACCATTCGAGGCAGGATCTTGAGCGCGTTCGAGCAAGCGGAGCTCTGCAATGATCCCGAGGTTCGAGAGGCCCTTCAAACCTTTGTGATCATTGGTGGTGGGCCTACAGGTGTCGAGCTTGCCGGAACCATCGCGGAGCTGGCGCGTGGCACGCTGCAGGATGACTTTCGGTCAGTTGATCCCAGCAAAACCCGGGTATTTCTCATTGAGGCGGGTCCGCGGCTGCTCCCCGTCTTTCCTGAAAAGCTCTCCGAGTACACGAGGCGCGCCCTCGAGAAGCTTGGGGTATCCGTTTTGTTGGGGGCCCCTGTCACCGAGTGCGCCTCTGATGGGGTGATGCTCAATGGCAAGAAGCTGGCGGCATCCACAATCGTCTGGGCAGCGGGAGTTCAGGCGTCTCCAGCCGCACGTTGGCTCGACACCGAATCAGATCGGGCGGGGCGCGCAATCGTCGGCCCTGATCTAACGGTGCCTGGTTCCCCCAACATTTTCGTGATCGGGGACACTGCTTCATCAGCCACTGCGGACGGAAAGACCGTTCCTGGAATCGCGCCGGCGGCCAAGCAGCAAGGCAAGTACGTCGCGGGCCAGATTGAAGGGCTGATAACAGGGGCGCGGAGGACCGCTGCATTCAAGTACCGGCACCAGGGCAACCTCGCCACGATTGGACGCAGCCTTGCAGTAATCGATATGGGGAAGCTAAAGCTGAGCGGAGGAATCGCATGGTGGATCTGGAAGCTCGCTCACATCTACTTCCTTATCGGAGTGCGAAATCGCCTGAGCGTCGCAATGAGCTGGGTATGGAATCACAGCGTTGGATACAGAGGGGCTCGCATCATCCTCCGTGAAAAAGCAAGCAATGCCACAAGCGGCTCATTGGATGGGAAGCTGAAATAGGGGCCAAGACGCTCTGAATGCACACTCGCAACTGACTTCCCGAAGGAGAACACCTTGGCAGATCTATTCACAGCGAAACCAAGGGCACCACTGGCCGAACTGCTACGACCGAAGTCTCTCGACGAGTTCGTTGGGCAGCAACACCTGCTGGGGCCGGGGAAGCCTTTGCGTCTTGCCTTTGAAGCAAGAAGTCTGCACTCCTTCATCATGTGGGGGCCCCCGGGCGTCGGTAAGACCACCCTGGGGCGCCTCGCAGCGATGGTGACTGACAGTCACTTCATTGCGATCTCCGCCGTACTCGCCGGGGTAAAGGACATCAGGCAGGCCATTGATGATGCGCGGGCCGAACTCGACGTCCGCGGTCGCTCCACGGTACTTTTCGTCGACGAAATTCACCGGTTCAACAAGGCCCAGCAGGATGCGCTGCTACCTCACGTTGAATCAGGGCTACTCACGCTGGTGGGCGGCACCACAGAGCATCCAGGACTGGCCGTTAACTCGGCGCTGCTTTCGCGCGCGCAGGTGTACACACTTGAGCCTCTGTCTGACGCAGATCTTGAGAAGCTCTACGAACGCGCCAGACCTCACTTGCGAGGCGTTGACCTCTCCGATCCCGCATTGCAGCTGCTGAAGGGCTTCGCTGATGGTGATGGCCGCAGATTCCTGAATCTTCTCGAGCAGGTCTCAACTGCGGCCTCTGAGAAGCGGGTGGAAGAGGTGGATCTTGAGTTTGCCAAGCGCTCCACCAGCCCGTCACTGCGTCGATTCGATAAGGGCGGGGACGAGTTCTATTGGCAGCTCTCCGCGTTTCACAAATCACTGCGTGGCTCTGATCCCGACGCCTCCCTCTACTGGCTAGCGCGCATTCTGGATGGGGGCGGGGACGTGAGCCAGGTCACACGTCGAATGATTGTTATGGCAAGCGAAGATATCGGAAATGCTGATCCGGGCGCTCTGCACTTGGCCATCCACGCTGCGCAGGCGTATGAGCGACTTGGCTCTCCTGAAGGTGAAATTGTCTTGGCCCAGGCTGCGACCTATCTGGCGCTCTCCCCCAAGTCGAATGCGTCCTATGCGGCTTGGGATCTAGCAAGGGCCTTCGTCAAGGAGCACGGATCATTACCAGTTCCCATGCATCTTCGGAATGCTCCAGCGAAGCTTATGAGGCAGATGGGGTATCGACAAGCATATCGCTACGCGCATCATGAGCCAGACGGCTACGCAGCTGGACAGACGTACCTGCCGGAGGGTGTGGAGAGGCCGAACTGGTATCGGCCCACTGATCGGGGAGCTGAGCGCGCCTTGGCTGAGAGACAGGCATGGCAGCGAGCCTTGGATGAAGAGGCATCGCAAACCGAAGCCGATCCCTCTTCGGGCCAGTGATCCAGCTGAACTTAACGTCTACAACCTACAGAGACATGCACATGCCAAACGCCACATTCGGTGAAGCTTCCTGCAGTGTCGCAGCAAGCGGCCTTGTAGAGGTGCGCGGTGCGCGTGAGAACAACCTTAGAGACGTTGATGTCTCAATTCCTCGCAACGCACTGGTCGTCTTTTCCGGTGTATCCGGTTCCGGGAAGTCATCTCTTGCATTCGGGACAATCTATGCGGAAGCTCAAAGGAGGTACTTTGAGTCCGTTGCTCCCTATGCTCGACGCCTAATCGATCAGGCAGGCGTCCCTGATGTTGACTCCATCGATGGACTCCCGCCGGCAGTAGCGCTGCAGCAGCAGCGTGGTGCCAGCAATGCGCGATCTTCGGTGGGTAGCGTCACCACGCTATCCAGCCTCATTCGTATGATGTATTCCCGCGCGGGAGCATATCCGGCTGATCAGCCTATGCTTTATGCCGAGGACTTCTCACCCAATACTCCCCAGGGCGCATGCGCGACCTGCCATGGCCTTGGCCATGTGTACGAGGTGACAGAGGCCCTCATGGTGCCGGATCCAAAGCTGAGCATCCGTGAGCGTGCCATTGCTTCGTGGCCACCTGCATGGCACGGGCAGAACCTTCGCGACATTCTGGTGACGCTGGGCTACGACATTGATAGGCCTTGGAAGGACCTTCCCAAGAAAGACCGCGATTGGATTCTGTTTACCGAGGAGTCGCCCACTGTGCCGGTCTATGCTGGGTTCACGCCGGCGGAGACGCGTGCGGCCCTGAAGCGTAAAACTGAGCCGAGCTACATGGGAACCTTCACTGGCGCCCGTAGGTATGTCCTGCACACGTTTGCTAACACGCAAAGTGCCCTGATGAGGCGCCGCGTATCGCGATACATGGAGGGTAAGCTTTGTCCCACCTGCCATGGCAAGCGCCTTAAGGCAGAGTCGCTGTCAGTGACATTTGCGGGTGTGGACATTGGTCAATTCATGCAGATGCCTCTTGACCAACTGGCTTCCCTGCTCGAGCCCATTTCTCAAGGAGACTTCAGTGCTCATGCTGGCGGGGGCAAGGCGAACAAGGAAGCCACCCGTCGTGATCGCGCCGATAGGGCGGCCAGTGGGCGGGCGGTCCACGCGGTGTCTCCTGACGTCCGCCGCACCTCAGCGCTGTCGGAGGAGAAGCGCCTGGCCGCGCAGCGCCTCGCTAGTGGAGTGATGAGCCGAATCAGTCAGTTGCGTGGCCTTGGGCTTGGCTATCTAACTTTGGATCGCGCTACGCCGACATTGTCCGCTGGCGAGCTGCAGCGATTGAGACTCGCCACGCAGTTGAGCTCGCTGCTCTTTGGCGTGGTGTACGTGTTGGACGAGCCGTCGGCAGGTCTTCATCCCTCCGACAGCCAGGCTCTCTATGACGCCTTGGACCGCCTCCGCGACGGTGGTAATTCCGTATTTGTTGTGGAGCACGATCTGGAGCTGATGCGCCGTGCCCAGTGGTTGGTGGATGTTGGGCCTGAGGCGGGAGAGCGGGGCGGCAAAGTGCTCTACAGCGGAGAGCCGGATGGTCTTCGTGACATCGACGAGTCACGTACCGCGTTGTACCTCTTTGACAAGGTCCCGCCCCCTAGTGGCCAAGAGCGTCAAGCGAGTGGTTGGCTGGAACTTCAGGGCATCCAGCGTCACAACCTGAAGCGCATTGATGCGAAGATACCTCTGGGCATCCTCACCGCGGTGACCGGGATTTCGGGATCGGGCAAGTCCAGCCTCGTCGCCCAAGCGTTGCCGGAGCTGATGATGCTTCAACTTGGACACGAGCCTGAAGACGACGCGGTGGAAACGGGGGCAGCAGACGGGCCAACCGTCATCGAGACGACAGGGGGACACCTCGGCGGAGATGTCGATGCTATTCAGCGTCTCGTCCAGGTTGATCAGAAGCCAATCGGACGGACGCCGCGATCGAATCTCGCGACTTACACCGGCCTTTTCGATCATGTTCGAAAGCTGTTTGCCGCAACACCAGATGCGCGGCGTCGACGTTACGACGCAGGTCGATTCTCCTTCAACGTGGCCAAGGGACGTTGTGAGACGTGCGAAGGGGAGGGGTTCGTGAGCGTCGAGCTGCTGTTTATGCCTAGCGTCTATGCACCGTGCCCAACGTGCCACGGTGCGCGATACAACGAAGCTACGCTGAAGGTGCTTTGGAACGGTAAGAACATTGCAGACGTTCTGCGGATGACTGTCGAGGATGCACGTGAATTCTTTGGCGATGAGGACGCGATCGCTCGCCCACTTCAGTTGCTGAAGGAGATTGGCCTTGGATACCTTCGACTGGGCCAGCCGGCTACCGAGCTATCGGGTGGTGAAGCGCAGCGCATCAAGCTGGCCACAGAGCTTCAACGAAGCCAGCGCGGGCGGACACTGTATGTCCTGGATGAACCCACTACGGGCCTCCATGCCTCGGACGCGGATAGGCTGCTTGTGCAGCTCCAGCGGCTCGTTGATGCCGGCAATACGGTGGTCATGATTGAGCACGACATGCGTGCCGTTGCTCAGGCGGATTGGGTAATCGACGTGGGTCCAGGTGCCGGTGATGCGGGCGGGCAGATCGTGGCGGCAGGAACTCCAAAACAGGTCGCTCGCGTGAAGAGAAGCCGTACCGCCCCCTTCTTGGCTGAGGAACTCGCCCGCGCGGGTTGACCCGACGCTCTTTTGGCCACCATGAGCGTCCCTGGCGCTCATGGCGGCCAGATCCCGTATCAGAGAGCGGCCAAGCGACTCGGCATTAGCGCTTCCCTGCTTTGGATGGCGTTAGGGCCGAGGTGGGGGAGGGCGCCATCTGCGTAAGGCTTGGTAGTGCTCCGACGGCGGAATGGAGTGCATCGAAAACTACTCTGACGCGAGGTGAGACTGGGCCGCGTTGAGGCCGATAGACGTACAAGCCCCACGGCGCAGGATCGAATTCTTCCATCACACGCTGCAGAACACCTGACTGAATGAGTGGGGCAGCCATGTAATCAGCAAGTTGGGCAAACCCCAAGCCCGCAATGACCCCTGCCATCTCCATGTCGGCATTGTCTGCAATGAAGACCGGTGCTGTCGGCGCCACCTGTACGCCTCCAGCCAGGTACCAGGGCCAGGGCCTGCCTGTATTGATGTCCACCGATGCAACCAGTGGAAACCGCGAGAGCTCGCTAGTCTCCGCTGGTGCTCCGATTCTCTCTACAAGTGCGGGGGAGCCAACGATGTGCAGTCGCATCTCTCCTGCCTTCTTCGCAATGAATCTGCTATCACGCATGAAGCCGACGCGGATTCCGACATCGATCCCTTCATCGACAGCGTCTGCAACCCGATCGCTTAAGCGAACGTCCAAGACAATTCCCGGGTGACTTTGGGTCACTGTATCCAAGGCGGCAAGAACTGCCCTGGAGCCCATGCTGTGAGGGGCACTAATTCGGACTGTGCCCACAATCTGTGAGGCCGTCGCCTTGGTTCGCGGGCGCCACAGCTTGTCTAAGCCCTCAAGCGCCGGCCGCAGCTGATGTAAGAGATCCTCCCCAAAGGCCGTGATGCGAACCTGGCGTGTGCTTCGGTGGAACAACAGCTCCCCGTAATGACTTTCAAGGGCCTGTATCGCTCGGGTGATGGCCTGAGGAGAGCTTCCCAGTCGAACAGCGGCCTCACGAAAGCTCGGCGCCTCAGCCGCGGCCCTAAACGTCTTTAGAAGATCCAGCTCGCTGTTCATCTCAAGGCCCCCATGGTCGTTGGGCTCATATTATTCCATTTCAGGGAATTATGAAATCCTATCAATTCCATATACAACAATTCTTCAGGTCTCCAGAATTCCTCCACACCCTCACCTGACCGGAGAACCTGATGAGCAAGTTCAACTACATCGAAGAGTACTACCAGGCATTCAACCGCGGTGATCGCGACGCGATGCTCTCGATGCTCACTGATGACGTTGTGCACGATCTAAATCAGGGGAGTCGCGAAGTAGGGATCGACGCATTCCGCGCGTTCCTGAGCCGCATGGATTCCTGCTACAGCGAGCAGCTTCACGACATCGTGGTGATGTACAGCAGCGATGGTGCGCGTGCCGGCGCGGAGTACGTGGTGCACGGACTCTACCACCACACGGACGAAGGTCTCCCTGCAGCGGCAGGGCAGATCTATGTTCTTCCCGGTGGCGCGTTCTTTGACATCCGTGATGGAAAGATTGCGCGCGTCACCAACTACTACAACCTGGAGGACTGGATTTCCCAGGTCCACAAGGCGCCCTGAAATGGCTACCAACGTGCGAGTAGAGGTACTGGTCGGCACCGAAATCGAGGACTGGCTCGATCGCGTCGCTCAGTTGCGGATCGAGATATTCAGTAGCTATCCCTACCTGTACGAAGGAGACATGGACTATGAGCGTCACTACCTCCGCAATTATGCGACGTCTGACGGGGGCATCGTTGTCCTGGCCAGGGATGGAAGGGACGTTGTAGGTGCATCGACTGGCCTTCCTTTGTTGAGCGCCGATGCCGCTTTCATTCGTCCCTTCCAGGAGCACGGTCCCCGGCCAGAAGAAGTCTTCTACTGCGGGGAGTCCGTACTGAGGCCGGAGTACAGAGGAGCTGGCTTGGGCCACGTCTTCTTTGATCGAAGAGAGGAGCAAGCCCGACGAAAGGGCTTCAAGTGGTCTTCTTTCGCGTCGGTGGTTCGGTCGGAGACTGATCCGCTTAGGCCACCTGGATATCGAAGCAATGAAGGCTTCTGGACTCGCCGTGGGTATGCACAACAGAGCGCGATGAAGGTCGCTCTTCCTTGGCGGCAGCATGGGGCCACGCACGAAACCGAGCAGACACTTTCACTTTGGCTCCGTTCCTTGGAGGACGTTACATGAAGATTGCAGCAGCTAAGTACGTGATCGGTCGTCCGAAGACCTTTGCCGAGTTCGCTGCGCGCCAGCGCCGAATTCTGAATGACGCACGGGAACAAGGAGTTGAGCTTGCAGTACTTCCGGAATACCTGTCGCTGGAACTGGGTTCGACTCTTCCAGAAGCTCTTCAGCTTAGCCTGAGGTCCACCCTGGAGTCGCTCCAGATCTATCAGAGCGCATGGTGTGAGCTCTATAGCACCTTGGCTGTCGAACTGGGAATGACCATCCAGGCAGGAACGTTCCTCACCGCAACATCCCATGGGATGTATCGCAACCGTGCCTGGTGGTTCACAGCTGATGGTCGCAGCGGATGGCAGGACAAGCTTCAGCTTACTGGCTTCGAGAAGCAGGCAGTTGTCATCGAGCCTGGCGATCGCATCGCGGCGTTTGAGCAGGACGGAAAGCGTGTCGGGATTGCGGTTTGCTATGACAGCGAATTTCCGCTTCCTGTTCGCCTCCAGCAGGAGGCAGGGGTGCGCTTGCTGTTGGTGCCAAGTTGCACCGACACCGACGCCGGTGCCACCCGTGTCGATGTTGGGTGCCGAGCGCGAGCGCTTGAGAATCGGATGTTCGTGGCAAAGGCGGTCACCGCTGGCGTCGCCGACTGGAGTGAAGCGCTTGATGTCAACACCGGTGAGGCAATGATCCTCTCACCGATGGACCATGGCTTCCCCAGTGACGGCGTGCTCGCAGCGACCTCCGACGATCAGGAGTGGGCGATTGCTGACATTGACTTCGCAGCGCTCGAAGCAAGCCGTGCACGAGCGCAGGTAGCCGTCGACAAGGATTGGGATGGTCAGCTCCGCTTCCATTCCGTTGAGGTCCTGAACTAACCAACGTCTAGATGCCTGGGCCATGAAGTGCTCGTGGGCGTCGCTGGCAACTCAAATACCTGGGGAATCAAAATGCATCGTATTGTCATTGTTGGTGGTGGGGCCGGAGGGCTGGAGCTGGCTACGCAGCTGGGCCGGAAGCTCGGGCGCTCAGGGCGAGCAAAAGTCACTCTTGTCGATGCTCGGATGACGCATCTGTGGAAGCCACTTCTTCACGAGGTTGCCTCAGGCGCGTTGGATGCCGCAGAAAGTGAGCTCAACTATCTCGCCCAGGCTAGCTGGAATCACTTCCAGTTTCAGTTGGGGCGGATGACGGGTTTGGATCAGAAGTCCAGAAAGATCGAGCTTGCCCCACTGTACGATGAGGAGGGCAACGTTATTGCGCCCCGTCGCTCGATCTCCTACGACACCCTGGTGATCAGCGTGGGTAGCGGAACGAACGACTTTGGAACTCCCGGTGCAGCGGATCATTGCCTGTTCCTGGACGATCCCGATGCCGCCATTGCTTTCCAGAAGCGGCTGCTGAGCGAGTACATGGGCGCGCAAGCGCGCGGCAAGTCAGAAACACTGGAGGTTGCGATCGTCGGCGCCGGCGCCACCGGTGTCGAGCTGGCGGCCGAGCTGCGTGATGCTGCAAGGCAATTTAGCGCTTATGGGCTGGACAAGATCTCTCCCGAGAATCTGAAAATCACGCTTATCGAGGCTGGTCCGCGAGTGCTGCCAGCTCTGCCAGAGCGCGTGAGCCTGCCGGTCGCCGAGCGACTTGTACATGAAGGCGTTCGTGTCATGTGTGGCTCGGCTGTGACCCTAGTGGATGAAGAGGGCCTGCAACTCGCCAATGGCATCAAGGTTGCTGCGAGGCTGAAGGTATGGGCGGCGGGCATCCGTGCTCCCGTCTTCCTTGCATCCCTCGGGAACCTAAAGACCAATCGCATCAACCAGCTCGAGGTATCTGAAACGCTGCAGACAACGCAGGATCCGAACATCTTCGCATTCGGGGATTGTGCAGCCTGCCCGAATGGACACAGCGGTACAAACGTTCCCCCCAGGGCACAGGCCGCTCATCAGCAGGCTCACTTCCTTGCGCAGGCGATTACCCGCCGTATCGAGGGACGCCCGCTGCCCAGCTTCACCTATCGAGACTATGGATCGCTGGTGTCCCTGTCGAGGGAGGGCGCCGTTGGCACGCTGATGGGTAACCTCATGGGGTCATTCAAGGTCGAGGGCTGGCTGGCCAGGATGTTCTACATCTCACTGTATCGCATGCACCAGAGGAGCCTGTTCGGTACACGCCGGGTGGTTGCGCGCATGCTGGCAGACGCATTGGGACGGAGTACGGAGCCTCGCCTCAAGTTGCATTGATGCGGGCGAGCTGAGGGGCGGAGCTGCGAGTCAACAATTCCAACGCAAGGAATTATGAAATCCAATCTGTTCCATATACAGCAATCCATCGAAGTCCAATACTTGGTCCCAACAGCTCGCCAAGAAGAATGCTGTAGGCGCATTCGACCTGATTGAAACGCGTTCTAGAGCCGGCGCCAGGGGCGGCGCGCCCGATGTACCACTGATCAAGCTCGCCCCAAAGACCGTTGTCGCACTTATCTCGTTACACCCAAGGAGAACTCACATGAAATCCCGTGCAGCCGTTGCATTCGGTCCCGGTCAACCGCTCGAGATCGTCGAAATCGATGTTGCTCCGCCGAAGAAGGGCGAAGTACTGGTGAAGATCACCAGCACTGGTGTCTGCCATACCGACGCATTCACCCTGTCGGGCAATGACCCTGAAGGCCTGTTCCCGGTGGTGCTGGGCCATGAAGGCGCCGGCATCGTTGTCGAAGTGGGCGAGGGCGTGACCAGTGTGAAGCCCGGCGATCACGTCATCCCGCTGTACACCGCAGAATGCGGTGAGTGTCTGTTCTGCAAGAGCGGCAAGACCAACCTGTGCGTTGCCGTACGCGCCACCCAGGGTAAGGGTGTGATGCCTGATGGCACCAGCCGCTTCAGCTACAACGGCCAGCCGCTGTATCACTACATGGGCTGCTCGACCTTCAGCGAGTACACCGTCGTGGCCGAAGTCTCTCTGGCCAAGATCAATCCGGAAGCGAATCCGGAGCACGTCTGCCTGCTCGGTTGCGGTGTCACCACTGGCATTGGTGCGGTGCACAACACGGCCAAGGTGCAGGAAGGTGACAGCGTGGCCGTGTTCGGCCTCGGTGGCATCGGCCTGGCGGTGATCCAGGGTGCTCGTCAGGCGAAGGCTGGTCGCATCATCGCAGTGGACACCAACCCGTCCAAGTTCGAGTTGGCCAAGCAGTTCGGCGCAACCGAATTCGTGAACCCGAAGGATTACGACCGTCCGGTTCAAGAAGTCATCGTTGAGATGACCGGCTGGGGCGTCGATCACAGCTTCGAGTGCATCGGCAACGTCAATGTGATGCGTTCGGCGCTGGAGTGTGCACACCGCGGCTGGGGCCAGAGCGTTGTCATCGGTGTGGCCGGTGCTGGTCAGGAGATCTCCACCCGTCCGTTCCAGCTCGTGACCGGTCGTCGCTGGATTGGCAGCGCCTTCGGTGGTGTGAAGGGCCGTAGCCAGCTGCCTGGCATGGTCGAAGACGCCATGCGGGGTGAGATCGATCTGGCTCCGTTCGTGACCCATACGATGGGCCTGGAAGCAATCAACGAAGCCTTCGAACTCATGCACGAAGGCAAGTCCATTCGTACTGTCATCAACTACTGATGCACCGCAGCACCGGGCAACCGGTGCTGCACTTCCAACAATAGGAGTTTAAGTCCATGCAACACCAAACTATCCATCCCTCGGTCGATTCCGGCGTCGTTGCCGGAACCGCCGGCTTCAAGGGCGGCACGCTGAAGTGCCTGTGCTCTGACAAGCCGGTTGAGATCTCCGTCGCAAGCAATGTGGCCCACAACCATGCCTGTGGTTGCACCAAGTGCTGGAAGCCGGAAGGCGCCATCTTCTCCGTGGTCGGTGTCGTTCCCCGCGATACCGTTTCGATCACGGCGAATGCCGACAAGCTGGCGATTGTCGATCCGGCTGCGACCATCCAGCGCCACGCGTGCAAGGACTGCGGTGTCCACATGTTTGGCCGCATCGAGAACAAGTCCCATGCCTTCTACGGCCTGGACTTCATTCACGTTGAACTGTCCGAACAGAAGGGCTGGGAAGAACCGCGCTTCGCCGCATTCGTGTCTTCGATCATCGAAGGCGGCGGCGCAAGGCCGGAACAGATGGACGGCGTCCGTAGCCGCCTGAAGGCTCTGTCCCTGGAGCCGTACGACGTGTTGAACCCGCCGCTCATGGATGCGCTGTCCGCGCATGCTGCACGACTCAGCGGCGTTCTCTCCTAAGCAGTGTAAATGCCGCCCCTTGCATGCAAGGGGCGGTACTTCCTGACAGTACGCCACCGGCGTATACATTTTCGCTCAGAGCCTGGAGTCTTCGACCATGTCCTTGCTTCCCCCCAACGCAATGCACGAGCGGACTCTGCAGGGCGTACAGAGCACCGGCAACGCACGGGCAATTACGAAGGCCGCGACTCTCACTGCGGTCATGATGTCCGTCGAAATTGCTGGAGGATGGGCCTTCAACTCGATGGCTCTTCTCGCAGATGGCTGGCACATGAGCTCTCACGTGCTGGTACTCCTGTTCGCACTTTCTATCGCTTGGTACGCTGAGCGGAATCAGAGCCGCCCAGAGCGCGCGGCTCGGGTGCTAGCGGTTGAGCTCATCGCGGCGAGCGTAAGCGCGATGATCATGCTTTGGATTGCCGCTTCGATGGCCTATGAATCGACGGAGCGTCTCCATGCGCCAGAGGCTGTTCAGTACTCAGAAGCGCTTGCCATCGCCGTTGCGGGTTTGATTACAAATATATTCTCAGCGCGGTGGCTACATTCTGCCTACCATCGCGAAGGTGCTGCGGTTGATCACTGCCACGTTCCGCATGAGCGCCATGCTGACGAGAAGGGGGCCGATGCGCGCAGGAGTCCCAATCTTCGTGCGGCCTATCTTCACGTCGCTACGGACACCGCTGTAACGGCACTCGCAATTACTGCACTTGTCGTGGGGATGATCTGGGACGTGACGTGGCTGGACTCAGTCACAGGCCTCATCGGAGCGTCGGTTGTCGCAGTCTGGGCCATTAGATTGCTTCGTAGCTCCATTTCGGCGTGGATAGGTCGGCGTAAGTAGCTAGTGCGGTGGTGCCTCCGTGCTCAGCACGGAGGCTAGCCCTGCGATTGGGAGCCTTCCACAAAACTCGCTGCGACCGGAGTCATTCCTGGACGCATCTGGCGAGCCCGCTGAGCGCATATGCCCCACCTCACATGATGCGGAGTTGCTGGCGGGGTGGCCATTCTCTCAGTCAGAGATCAACAAACTGACTGTGATTCTGAAACGTCCATCTTGAGCGGCTGACGTTGCTTCGCAGCGAGGTGACGTGCCCTTCAGTCTAGGTCAGTACCTGGGGCGCCGGCTGTTGCGGCACTAGGGGAGGGCCTGGACGATCTCTTGCTCAGGCGAACGTCTTGGCGAGCCCAAGAGCGCTAGATACTGCTGCAGGGATGCGCCGCCTTTGAAAGCAATTGGCGTGCGGCCGGCTGATGGCCTGGTGTATGGCTCAAACCCCTTCCTCCGGGTCTACTGCGACAGCGCATTAGATCTTCAATTGAACCTCACATTGAGTCAAATGGCAGCAAGCCCATGAAAAGACTGGCGCTTAGTCGGTTGTCTGTGATGGCGGCACTCGTGTTCCTGGCCGCTGCCCGAGCCCCGGTGGCCCAGGCGGCCGAACAATGTGGCCCGGACGCGATGCGCGATCACCCGCCGCAGATCAGCTTCCGCGTCGACAACGACCTGTTCGGTGGCCGCCACCAAGACCAGGGCTATACCAACGGCGCGCAGCTGACCCTGGTCTCGCCGAACCTGGTCGACTACACCGCCGACCCGTGCCTGCCGCGCATGGCGCGCTGGGTGAACCAGTACCTGGAAGGCCTGCACCCCGGCAGGTTCGAGCAGCAGAACATGATCTTCAGCATCGGCCAGGCCATCTTCACCCCCACCGACCCGACCCGCCGCGACCTGATCGAGGATGACCGGCCGTATGCCGGCGTGCTGCTGGCCAGCTTCGGCTTCAACGCACGCAGCGGCGACCGCCTGCAGACCACCCAGCTGGCCGTGGGCGTGGTCGGGCCCTGGGCCCAGGGCAGGCAGGTGCAGAACGCCGTGCACGACGCGCTAGGGGACGAGAAGTTCAAGGGTTGGGACAACCAGCTGCACAACGAGCCGGTGTTCATGCTGACCCACGAGCGCATGCGCCGCTGGCCGGCCGATGCCAGTGTCAATGCCGGCGGCTGGGGCTGGGATGCGATCAGTCACTATGGCGGTGCGATCGGCAACCTGGAAACCAAGGCCAACGCCGGTGGCGAAGTGCGCTTCGGCTGGAAGCTGCCCGACGACTTCGGCAGCACGCCGCTGCGCCCGGCCGGCGAGAACACCGCGCCGACCCGTGGTGGCCGCCTCAGCGGCTGGTCCTGGCACTTGTTTGCGACCACCGACGCGGCATGGGTAATCCGCGACATCACTCTGGACGGCAATACCTTCCGCAACAGCCACAGCGTGGACAAGCGCCACGTGGTCGCCCAAGGCGGCTACGGCATCGCGGTGATGCGCGGGCGCTGGAGATTCGCAATGGCGCGTTACCACAGCACCCGGGAGTTCTATGGCCAGCGCCAGTCGCCGGTGTTCGGAAGCTTCACTATTAGCCGCTCGCTATAGTAGGTGGCGACGATCGCGGGTGTTCGACCATGCAATGTCCTTGAGTGCAGTACCTCGCAGAGCGACTACAGAAGTAACGCGGGAGTGCATGATGGAGAGTACTGAATGATGCTAATCACCAAGCTCGTCGTAGTCATCGTCGCGCTTGCCGCTGGGATCAAGGTGATTGATTGCTGTGTCGTGTGGGCAGCGCGACGAAGGCTGGAGAAACTTCAGAAGCTAAAGGCGCCGGCCCCATCGAGATCTCCTTTACCCGATGCCCTGGTGGTCTACTACTCTCGCTCTGGGCACACCGCCTTAGCCTCTAGTTATCTGGCGAACCAGTTACACGCCGATCTGCGTGCTGTCGAAGCATTTGACTACTCATTGGGCTTGGCCGGGTGGGTGAATGCTATGGCTGATGGGGGTCTTGATGACGCGTGGATAAATCCCGCGTGGATGGATCTAGCTCCCTATGACGCTATCTATTTGGGAACACCCATCTGGCGTGGTTGCCCAGCGCCGCCGGCTTGGGAGTTTGTTAGGAGCAACATGTTCCCTGGGAAAAAGGTCGTACTAGTCACTACATCCAGAGGATCATGGAAGCAGTCAGCTATTGAGCTCCTTGGGCGAGAGATAGTTCGACGAGGTGCGCGATCATTCGAGCATCGGCCTTTGGCGCGCAAGCGTGCCTGGTTCAGAAGATCGGACCCAGATGATCTCAGAATTACGGATCTGATGTGACCGACCTACCATGAATGCCCCCGGCCAATGCTGCGTTTAGTCGGCACCCCTCGCCTTAGCTAGCGCTATGCCAATCGCCGCGTCGCCCCTTGCTGCACGCTCGTCAACGGCCTAGGGCCGTCCCGAGAGTTTCGTGAGGTGGTTTCATTCGCGATTGTCGAGCCGTCCGTTAGACAACGCATGCTGGAGAGCAATCGCAACCTGCGTCGCGGCGTAGACCCAATCGTTGTCTTCTTCGTACGGATCCACTTCCGAATCTTCTTTGCCACCATGGAAGAGGTTGTTGCGGACTTGCCGCATGGCTTCCACCAGCGCGACCGCATCCGATTCGGCATCCAATGGGCAGGGGCAAAAGCGGGCCACCAAGTTCCCGTTCTCTTCAATAATCATCTGCTTCATGGGGCGCTCATCGCGTTGACAGAGAAGGCGCGCACGCGCCGACTCAGGAACCTCTGACGCGAAATCGTCGCCCAACTTTCGGACGCGCTCTTGCACCTTGCGCCAAGCCACGTCGGACGTCGGTTGCCCCGTCCGGTCTTTCCGGAAGAAGTCCCCGTGCCGTCGGAGCTGGAATTCCAGTTTGCTCACGGTCTTGAGAAGGTCGTAGGCGAGATTGGCGCTTACCGGCATTTCAGCATTCTATGTGAGTAGTGTGAGGTCCGAATCGCAAACTGCCACAGCGAAGGCACAAGGACCACCAAGAAATGGCGCTACTTGAGAGCCGCCTAACACGCGGGAGGATGTCATCCTGTAGGCCGGGCGTCGCACCTCATCTAGATTCTTGACCTATAACCGCTTCGGGCTGGCAACGCAGGTCGGCAGTGACTTGGGACAACTTTGCCTAGACACCGCTAAGAATACTTGGATGGGGTTCGCGTGAAGGCCGCGCTTACGATTCGCCTCTCAGTAGTCGTCCATTGATTGCAGGTGAGTGCTGCGCTTCGACTTGGTGGCTGTCGAGTCTGGGTCGGGTTCATCTCCGTTCACCGTTACCCACTCGATGAGAGGGCCCAGGTCGGATTGGCGGCGGGCTTCCGCATACAGCTTGCTATAGGCGGCCATGGCGTATATCGGCGACAGCATGAGCTCCGCTGCCAAGGCGAAGACATCGGACTCGGGTGGCAGCGACACAGTGGTGAAGGCGCCGCTGTCGGCATCGGTGTGGCGCTCAGCCAGCGCATCCAGAAGACGCCGACGGAGTGCTTGCTGGAAGGGGCTATGGGTGGGATTAGGACACCTCAGGCCGTCTTCGACCGGAACCCAGGTGTCCAGTGACCAGGCGGGGGCGAGCACTTGCGGGGTTGCCGCGTCGTCAATCCCCTGTGCATTACCCTTCAGAGTGCCCATAGCCTGGTCAGAAAGCCGATTTCGCAACAACCAGCGGTCATCAACTGAACGCTGCCAGAGAGTCCATAGACTCCCACCGGACCGCCATTGGCCGATCTCCTCGAACAGTTCGGAGGCCAGTCCGCCTCGCGCCTCCAGCTTTGAGGCAAGGCTCCATGAGGCCGCCAGCGCGGGTGGGTTACGGAGCGGATGGGCCACGTTCGATAGGCCTAGCCATTGCGCGAGCACCGCAAAATCGGATAGACCCTCCCTGATTTCCTTAGGAACGGCTGCAACGCATTGTCCAACGGTATCGATGTGCTGCCCGCCCCGCTGGAAGGCAGCGAGGGCCGCGTACAAGGCCCACATCGGGCTGGCCATTGCTTGCTCGGTTGATGGCACCGCCACCTCCCGGCCGACTGTAAGCTGCGCTCGCGCCGCCTCCGTCGCAAGCCCGATCGGATCGAACAGCAGTGACGCACTTCCCATCCGGACCAGATGGATGGAGGCAGTCGCCAAGTCGAGCATTCGTGCGCCCTGAGTGTCCACCATCGGAGGGGTTGGCGGAGCTGAGGTACAGTCAAGGTAGATCTCGGTACGCCACCCCTTAATCACCGGGACGACCAGTCCGTCTTCATTCGACTCGTCCCAAGGGCTGGCCGTTCGCAGTGCGAGGCTGCCAGCTGTTGCTGCTAATTTGAGGTAGGCGTAGCCGAGCCTGTCGTCCGTACCACTGTGGATGAGGCGCTCCTCCAAGGTTGCCCCTACAAGGGAACTGAGGTGCCACTGCCGCCACGGTGGCGCGGGGTTTAGAGAGCCGTCGGGACTGAAACTGGAGTCGCGCGCGAAGACAAAGACCTCACCGATTTCGCTGAGATCGCGGCTTGGCTCCGTCGGAATCATCGAGTATTCAGCGGCATGAAGGGACTGATTTTGGTGCGTGGTTGACGTGCCGATGACGGGCGCAGCCGCGGAAAATTCGGGCCCGGGCAACCGCTGGTCGAGGGGCGCATCCGCAACAACGAACAGCGATTGCGCCGATTCGGCCCCGACGTGCACCAGGGCTTTGTAGAGTCCCGGAGCTAAGGACAGCGAGACCACTCCCGTACCGATGCTGACACGAGCGTAGCTAGCATCGAGCACCGTGATCTGCGCGTTGGGATTGTCCGTCCTCAACACCACCGGCTGCGCTGCAACCTCGTCGGTTCGCAAAGCGGGCATGTCGATAGGTGCAGCAACGGGAGGGGTGTTGCCTGCAGCTGGCAGCACCGGGTAGGGAACCTCGAAGGCGACGTCGGGTAGATTCCCTGGTGTAACGACGAGATGCAGACCCGGGGTCAGCTCCACGATGGGATGCTCGAGCTGGCGAAGCTGGCTACTGCGTAGCTGCCCATTTGGCGTCATGTCGGTGGGCGGCGCGGGTGGGTAAGGTGAGATGTCAGGATCCGGTTGCCGGTCGATGGCCGCGAATTTAGCAATGATGCGGCTCAGGTCGACGGCAACCCGGCGTGGGAGCGCGGAAGCTGGCGCCGACGCCGGGCGCTGATATATTCGAATCCGCTTCGTTGCGGGAGTCAGTGGTGGCGTGTATCCGGTTTCCTGTTCGTAGCGATCGGCCCATAGCACCTGGAAGTAGTCCGCGACGGCGCGATCCGTCACCCATCCGTCGGCGTCAGGCGGTGCGCTGCGCAGCGCGTCCAGTAGGACGCTAGTGAACAGGCCGCGAGACTGCCCGGCCGGGCCAATGTTGCGCTCAAAGGACTGACGTCCCCGCGGCGCTCCATACGCCTGGAACAATCGGACGTGTGCCGTTCGTTGCCGGTCCGGCGGGGTCCAAGTCGGCTCGAGCACCTGGCTCGCCTTGAGTACGTCCTGGCAGCAGTCCGTTACCAGGATGATTTCATCAAAGAAACCCGCGTTGGCGATTTTCGACGCATAACGCAGGACGGCGATATGCGCCGTGTCGCCGTTTTGCGCGACGGCCGAGAATAGTGCCGGGTCGTGAATCGCCGAACCGGCTGTGAACCCGTGTCCGGCGAAGAACAGATACAAGCGCTGTCCAATGCGGTCATGCCATCCGTTCGGGGTGCGCAGCCATAGATTAAGCGCCTTCTTGAGCTCCTTCTCGGTCGGGTTTGCGTCGTCCGGGGTCGCTGCCACGCCATAATCCTGCGACCGTATGACTTGGATACGTCGGGTGTCCAGGTCGCCGTACTCCGGATCGAGGAGCCATTGCCGGAACTCTTCGCCATCGTTCTCAGGTCCATGGAGGTCACTCAGGCCGGGATAACGGTTAATTGTCAGCACGATCGCGTAGTGATCATCTCGCGGCATGTCCACATCTCTCCCTGTTGCGTACACAAGGGCACCTTTGGCGTGCTCTCGAAGATGTCACCATCCGCCGAGGAGGCTCTCAACGCTGAGCAGCGTATCTTCGTCGTCGTCGAAAGCTCCGTGATCAATGCTTGTGCTGTTCAAGCCTGCTGTCTGTCCTTGGGACTTGGACCAGATCGTACGGTTCGGTGCAGCTCCGAGCCACGCGCGGACTGCACCTATTTCGGGAAACTTGCTATCTGAGTAGATGTGGTGCCAAGCGAAGAAGCGTTCCATGCCCAGCAGCGGCATGTCCGGTTCGTCGACGAGCGTTCCGTCGGAATTTGGGCGCGATTCGAGGACACCCGACACCAGATAGAGGAGGGAGCTGGGATAGATGAAGCGCTTCCAGTCCTGCCCATTGGGAAATTTAGAGTCGTCTCCGACGACCTGATCGTCCCGTTCGAATTCATCGCGCATGCCAAACAAGCGGAAGTGACGGATGCGATCGCCATGTTGGGTGATCGTGGCGGCAAAGCGCTCGTAGGTGATGGCGGGCGCCAGGAACACGACGTCGAATGCAATCTCGGCCGGCAGAAGCTCTGATGCCTTGTCAAGCCAATTGGCGATGTAGACGGCGCCAGTGCTGTGGCCGACTAGAGTGATCCTCGATAGCAGCCCTTCAGAGGCATGGGCGGCACGCAGCCGCTCCAGCAGCGCAGTTCCGGCATACAGGTCGGAGCCGTCGCCGAACGCATCGAGTGAGTCCTGCTTCATGCGGTTCCACTGGAGTGCCTTGCCCCATTCATTGAGTCCACTGCCACCAAAATGAACACCACGCAACACTTCCTCTACGACCGTTGCATACAGGCCGTGATCGCGTTGATCCGCGTACCGACGCAGAACACCCTGCAGGATGCGCTTCACCAGAAGGGAAACTTTGAACCAGACGATCAACCCGCGGCCTCCCTCGACCCCGGCGACCTGCGTTGATACCGCCTGCGAGAACGGGGTATCTCGAACGCTCGCTCCGCCCCCGATGAATGCATCGCGTGCTTCGTCTAACGCGGTTGGCAGGGTTTGCATGGCGACCACAAACTCGCTGTCGGTTTGCAAGTCGGCTTCGATCTCGGCGTCGTCGATCAGCGCACTCGCCGCACGCGCACCTGAGGGCCCCACTACAGGTTTGAAATCACGGTAGGGCACGTGATTGCGACTGGGATCGCTCCAATATGTATCAACTGCCTGGCGGACCTTCCCTGCATCGACGTTGCCCGGCGTGATGGTCCGGGCGCCGTTGCTACCTCCCAAGCGGCGGAGCGCGTACTCTAGCGCCTTGCGCACCAGATTCTTGAATACCGGCTCATCCGGCAGCTCGCGCAGGTTGTTGCGGATCGTTTCAACGAAACCCGACTCCCACACGGAAAAAACCGGATAGGCCGATTGAGAAAAGCGCCCCTCAAGTCGCTGGGCAATACCGATACCCGCGGCCTTGTCGACCAGGCCCCCGTGAAAGTAAAGCAGCAAATGACCACGCCCGTCCTTACGAAGCGCCGTGACGATAGCGTCGATATCCTCTGGCTTCGTATCGGTTCCGGCACCGATACGGCCGTTGCGACTGTGGATTTGATGCAGACTGCCCATACCTGGCCCCCTGTGACCAGAATGATGCCAACCCAGAGTGCCATGAGTTTATGAAGTGGGCAATCAGTAATCGCCTAGGTAGGGATTGGTCACCTCAATGCCGAGTAAGCGAAGGGCTAGAGTTGAATGCCCCGGACCATGCCGCAGCTGGGGCGGTAGTTTGCATTTGGCGCTCGATCGATAGGGACACGAGGGCACGGCTCATCGACCTGATCATTGAGGTACAGACGGAGAATTGGCTTTGAATGCCAATGGCGTCCATCTGATACGGTTCCTATGTAGGGTAGCTACCCAGGCAGGGGTAGCGCGGTATCCGTGCCGGGCCTCAAGTTTGGCTACGATCATGCCATCCGCTAATTCAGCTCGCCAAATAGCCACGGTTGGATCGCGGTTGGATCGTCGACGCAGAGGTGAAATTCGTTCGGCGGCTCCTTCTCTGCATCGGTGGCGCAGCGCAGTTCATGTAGTCGGTATTGGAGTAGTGCGGCACGGGTTCTTAACCTGTAGGCTGCCTTACCTCCGAAATACTCGATACGCACCATATCCTTCTGATCTGGTGTCAGATGCGGATGGGGGACGATCGACAGCTCTACCTGTGTCTGCCAGGCGGCGTCCTGGCTAGGCTCGGCCCGCTCTGGCCGAGGATCAGCCAGCTGTTTCAAGCCGCTCAGCCGATTTATAGACAGGTCCAGGAAGCGTCCGGCTTCCGCCTCGTCCTCGGCGATGACAAATGCGCGAACATGCCAGCGCCTGCCTGCCTGCACCAGCGCATGAGGGAACAGTCGTTTGGTGCGAGGTGCTGGGTTGCGCATGGACCGGTGCTCGCCAACGAGCCCCTTGCCCTCTCTGCAGGCACGATTAAGCAGTGCGAAGTGGCGTCGTTCAACGCCGCCGAGGATAAGCTGGGAGCTCTCGATAAAGCCTGTAGCTTCCTGGGGGCGCTCAAACGCAAGGTACTCTTCGATCAGCCCTTCGGTTAGGAGGGGTCTGAAGCCAGACATCGCCACGTATCCGCGCACATGGCTTCGGTACTCAAGGCCGCCTCCATTGAGTTCAGCATATTGGGTTAGCAATCGACTTACCGTGGTGATATGCAGATCAAACACTTGGCGTACTCGCTCATTGGTGACTTGCCCCTCCCAGAGGAGCAGCGTTTCGATGGCTCGAAGTGTTTCCGGACTTTTGTTTGGATTGGGGCGGGGGCGGGGCATGGGGCTGGGCCGGGGTCAGATGACACGCAGCTTAGCATTGATGCTAAGTTAGCGTTTATGATATGTTAGCGTTTATGCTAATGTGAAGTAGATAGCCCAACTTCTGTGGAGTTGCACAGTGTCCAGCTCTCTGTTTGAGGTACTGCCATCGCAACTCTTTCGCCCATTGGCCTCGGCAAATCGGGAGAACTACTGGCGGCTGCTCTTGGGTCTGTACGAAGAATTCTTCGGGCCAGAGGCTGAGGTTCCCCCGGCGACCGGCTGGGAACGGCGGCAGTTGACGCAGTTCATCGAGAACTACCTCGAACACGATGACGCTTGGCAGGCAGAAGAGGGGGTAGGCCAGCTCACTCCGCTCAACATTCGCGCCAACATGTACTTGAGCCATCTCACGGAGAATGGCTGGTTCGAAGAAGAGCAGGTGGGACTCACGCGCACTCTGTCCATGACTGCTGTGGTAAGCCGTTTCCTTGCCACCTTGCAGGTCTTCACAGAAGACACGCCGGCGATGGTGGGCGCGAAGATGCGTTCCATTGAAGACACATTACGTCGGGTGCTTGATCCTGCAAGCAATGTCTACGGTGACGACTTCGTAAACGCCGGCGACAGCGCCCATGCGCTTCTGTCCGGGATTGCCGCCATGAGTCTGAACGTGCGTACCCTGCAGCGCGAGATATTCAAGTCCGCGACCCCCGGGGCGGCTATCCGTCGGTTGTTTGAAGACTACATTTCCAAGCACGTCATGGCTGACTATGCGGACTTGGCTGGCGCCGATCACCCCCTCGCACGAAAGGCGCAGGTGTTGAGCCTAACTCAGGAAATCCATTACGGGGATCATCGGGAACGGATCATCGTGTGGTTGGCCGAGCGACGCTACAAAGGTGATAAAGGCACGGCTGAGGCTGTCTATGAGAAGGCGATCAGGCGATTGAGCAATGTCTATCGTCTGCAAGACTACTTCGATCGCTTGGGCCAGGATCAGCGCCATATCGAGCGTCGCATGCTGGCCATGATCGAGTACCAGCTTCGCGCGCCGGGCCAGCTCGAGAGACGGATCAAAAAGGCTATCGCCGGAGTCAATGCTGCGGAGAACTTCGACGCCTCCATGCCCGTTGGGCCCGGAGCATTGCTTTCCGGTGAACTCCTGTTTCAACCACGCATCGCCCGTCCGCCCATTCCCAGGACCGCGGATTCTCCGCGGCAGATGACAGCCGAGCAGGAGGCGCGGATGAACCTGCACAGGCGTGCGCGTGATGCGCGTACCGCCATGCCAACAGAGGTGAGGGTGTACTTGCAGGGTGTCATGGGAGGAGGTAGGCAGATCCGGGCGTCTCAGCTTCCCATCACCGGTATCAAGCAATTTCGAATGGTGCAGACGCTGTCCACCTACGCACAGGAAGCAATGACAGGCCTCGGAAAGAAGCACCATGAAGGAATTTCAAAGCGACTACCTGGATATCGCTTCCAAAGCGCCGGTGATGAACGAATTGCCGGGCCGTATTTGGACATGCCGGACTTCTACATCACCAAGGTGAAATGACATGGCACGCCACTGGGAAAAGGCGCTTAGCCGCGACACTATGTACGAAGAGCAGGACTACGAGCAGGCGGCCTATCGGCTAGTAACCCATCAGGTCTTGTCCGCCTCTGACCGGGCGACCCGGAAGGATTACGGCATTGTCAGCCGAAATATCAATGACTTTGAGCAGGCAGTTCGTCCCCTTGGCATCGAGCTGTTGCACGACACCAACTACCAGTACATCGTGGCGCGGCCCGTGCACGTACTGACCCAACAGCGAGCCAGCAAGGACGAAACCCTGCTGCTGTTGGTGCTCGCCGGCGTTCATCATCGCGTCCGTTTCGAGGGGCGCGAAGAGCCAAATGGCGAAACTTTCGTCGATTTGCCTGACTTGCAAGAGCACTACGAGAAGGAAACGGGCAGGGACTTTCCCTCGCCTGGGGACTTCCGCTCTTTGATGACCAAGTTCAAGCGCTGGGGGATTGCTGCCTTTGAGGACAAGGACGATGTACGGAATCAGCTCGCGAAGGTTCGCATCCATCCCGCGATCGGAGATCTGCTGCGGAAGGAATACTTGAGCCATCTGGAATCCTTCCGTAAGGAAGTGGCAGGTGAGGGGGATGCGGCTACTTTCGACGCAATGAATGAAGTCACGGAGGATGGCGATGTATCTGCTTGAGAAATTTCACTTGGTACAGTTTTTCCTATTCCGTGCCGAAACCCTGAGCTTTAGCCCTGCAACAGGCATTGTGGCGCCTAACGGATCTGGAAAATCTGCGATTCTGGATGCGATGCAGATCGTCTTGTACGGAGGGGATCAGAATCAAATCGATCTCAATGCGCAGTCAGGGGGGGTATCAGGCACTCGAGGGCGTTCAGTGCGCGAATACTGCCTCGGCTACTATCGCGGTGACGAGCATATTCGTGAGAATGCGACGTCCTATTTGACCATGGTGTTTCGCGACACTGAGGGCGAATTGCCGCCGGTTTCGGTTGGCCTGGCCCTGGGCGCGTCAGTGGGCGACCCAAAGCTGCACGTCTACGGGCGCTATGTGGTCCAAGGGGTTGCGCTCGCGTTAGATGATCATCTTGAAGCGAACGCCGAGGCGGAACTTTTGCCGTTGGCCTGGGGAACGTTCAATAAGCTGATGGAGGACGCAGTCAGTCGCGTGAATGGTAGGCTCGCAGTGCCTCCGTCGGCGGAGAAGCAGGTTGAAGCAATGTTGTTCGCCTTGCGCCCCAAAGGAGGGGGCAGCATCGACCCGAGAGCTTTTCGGCGAGCGATGAAGAATGCGCTTAATCTGCAGAAAGTTCCTGACACCAGCAGCTTTGTTCGAAATTACATTGTCGATGCCTATCCTATCGAGCTCAAGAACTTCCGCTCCCAGCTCGACAATCTGCGCTCGCTTCAAGCCAAGGTTCTGGAAACACTGGACAGGCTTGAGAACGTCAAAAGCTTGATCGCAGCCGGTCATAAGGCTACTCAGACTCGGATGCACGCAGCGACCTATAGGGCGCTGTTGGATGACTATGAGCGTGAACAACACATGGATGCTGTTGATGCGGCACAAACTACGCTGCATGAAGCGCGGGACAGGCATCAGGCAGCGCAGAATGCAGTCGACAGCGCCAAGGCGGAGCATGATCGACTCAACGGCGTGTACATCGAACTAGAGCTTCAATCAGCAGCAGATCCGGCGATCAGTGCCGCCCGTGACCTGGCCAGCGAACGAGAGAGATCACTTAGACCTATCAAAACCAACGTGGCCCAGGCCATTCGCGAGGTGGTGGCGGGCTTCGAGAAGGCCAACCGCGTGAAACCCGATCTCGGAGGCTGGCAGCATCTGGCGATGCCGTGGGTTGAGCTTCTTGATGCGGTTTCCAGTACATCCGTATCCGATGCGCTTGTGCTTGACGTTTCGCAGGCCTCGGCAGCATTGCGCGAGTCCAGCATGCGGGTTGCTCCGATCATCCAGTCGGCACGGCGTCAGCTAGACCATGACGAGCAGAGGCTGTCCAAGCTTGGAAATGAACTTAGGATCGCTAACGAGCAGATCAAACGCATCCAGGAAGGCAAAGCGGAACTCCCGCCGGCCGTCCAAGCAGTTGTGAACATACTTGGAGACAAAGGACTTCTGTGCACGCCCGTCTGCGATTTGGTTACAGTCACAGATGCCGACTGGGCACCCGTAATCGAGGGATTCCTTGGTCGTTCGCGCACTGCCCTGGTTGTCCGTAGCGGCAAGTTTGAGGATGCCTTGTCCGTTTTCAACAAGATTCCGTGGGATACAAAGCCGGATTCAGTACTGTTGGTGAACCCGGTGAAGTCGAAGGCGGATATGGGTGTGGTTCCGCCAATGGGTCTCGCGCACCTGATCGCGGGTGACAATCAAGTGGCGGTGGACTATATCCGTCTTCGACTCGGCCGGCTGGAGCGATTGGAGCGCGTCACCACGGATAGCCCAGAGGGCTTCACCCGTACTGGCGAGCAGGCTGGACGTGCTGATTTCGGCCGTCGACGCCCCTTGTCTGCAACGGAACTGGTGTTGGGACGCCAAGATGCGAGCCATCGCCTGGCGGTGCTTCGGCAGCAGCGCAGCACTTTGGGGCAGAACGCAGCCGAATGCGAGCAGGAGGCGAACCGGTCGCGCCAGTTGGTTGAAGCCCTTGAGAAGTTGGTGGGACTTGAAGGACGTATCCAGGACATTGAAAGATGGCTGAACTCGCACATTCAGGAGCAATCCGCGCTTGATGCAAAGGCGGCGATGCAAGAGATCGCAAGCGCACCTGATCTCCTTGCTCGTCAGCTGCTCATCACAGAGGCAAGGCGAGCTGCCCTGGCAGCACAGTCGAAGCTGGAAGAAAGCAGCAGAGACGTCGGAACTCATGGTGAGGCTTTCCGGCAAGCACAGAGACGGCTAGACGAGCTTGCGGATAGAACCAACGGAATCTGCTCAAAGGCGGCTCTCAGTCGCCGCAATGAATACGTGGGTGATGAGTGGTTCGAAACAAAACGCGATGAGTTTGATGGTTCCGGCCTATCGCTGCATACGATTGTGGCGAAGATTAGTGACGCTACGGTTAGAAGTGGCAATCAGCTGTCTTCCCAGGTGCAGGCCTTGGCAAGTGACATGTCTACATACGCAAACCAATTCGATCCGCAGATGGATATCGCGGTGGGCGACTTGGGTGCCATGTGCGAGACGATGGCTCAGGAGAAGCAACGGCTAGAGGAATCCGAGCTCCATCACTACCAAGTGCTTTCCGCGGAAGCTGCAGAAGCGGCAGAGCAAACGTTCAAGGTGCAGATCGCCGCCCGCCTGAGCGACCACTTCGCCAGCATGCGCAGCACGCTCAATGAGCTGAACAGTACGATGGAGCGCTTGCCGCCATTCTCGAACAACGAGAAGTATCACTTCGTCACCAATCTCAATAAAGATCATGAGTCGCTGTACAAATTCATACTGAAGGTGGCTGGTGCGGGACCGGAGGGGGATATCTTCTCTGGACAGGTGGATGCTCCTCCTGAGTTCAGGGCGATGCTTGAGGGAAAGGATGCAGAGGCCAACAGGCTTCTGGAGGACTATCGCAATTTCTTCAACTTCGAGATTGACGTTCGCAGCAATGGTGTGACGGTGACCGACTTCTCAAAGCGCATGGACAAGGGTTCCGGGGGCGAGCACCGCGCGCCTCTTTTCATCGTTGCTGCAGCGTCGATGGCGCGCGCATTGGGAAAGTTGCGCGGTGATCAAGGCGGCATGTCGCTGATAATTTTCGATGAGTTGGGTGACAAGATTGACTCAGTGAATACCCGTGCCGTCTTTGAGTACCTGAAGGCATTGGGCCTTCAGCCCATCGTCGCGGCACCGGACGATGCCTTGGGTAAGATCAACGAATCGGTGGATACCTACATCGAGATGTACCGTGACGACGATCTTATCTCCATCAAACACGTACGCATTGATGACGATGGTCATGTAATTCTGGATTCCGATAACTGGCGCAAGCATCCCGAGCTTTTCGAGGAGGAGCTCAAGCGTGTTGAAGCAAGTCGAATGCCCCATGGGGAAGGGGTCGTTGCATGACTATAGCCCGGGCCTTCCTTACGTCAATTTTCAATCGCTCCCAGAATGCAGTGAGTCGTGGCAAGGATGAGCGAATAGCTCTCAGGCTGACGGAGTCATCATGCCCAGAGTTCTTCAGCCTGCGCAGCATCGAGGATGCAAGAGCGTTTCGTTCCGAACTTGAACTGGCTGAGCGCTCTGGAGCCATCGAAATCAAGGCCAAGGTGATGGTGCAGCCGCCTCTAGATGTTGCGGGCGTTGCCGTACTGAACCTCGCAAAGCTGGCGAACTTCTTGGGCGCACGACTTCGTCGTGATTCCGTATCAGAGGCCCGTTCCATGCTGGACACTCACACCGGCCTTTTCCCCGTACTGACCGAGGTCATTGAGCGCTGGTCGCTGGGCCATAAGGTTCGCGGGCAAGAGGCTACCGATGCTTCTGTAGCGCAAATACTGGATGCAATCAGACTCATTTCAGCAAGGCGAGGTGTCGTCAGGGACGAACTGTTGCGCCGGGTTTCGGCCATGATGTTTGGTGACAGCAAGCGAGTGGAGGGCATCGTGAAATGGATCGATTTGCTTTGGTTCAACTCTATTGCACCATCTGGACTTGATAGTAGCGAGGTCTTCTCGGCCATAGGCCTGCACAAGGAACCATTGCCCGTACTGATCTCAGGTCCGCTTACGGTTGTTACGTCGACTACGGTGGTGGGAGTGGTTCATCCATATCTCGGCTTCGCTCCTGCCCACATCACTGGATTCGTGCCGAATCCAGCCGTGTTGAGTTGGCGTGTTCTCACCATAGAGAATCGACAGACATTCCATGAGTTTGCTGAAGCTGCATCTGATCAAGTCGGCCTCGTGCTGCTCTATACCGGTGGTATGCCGTCCCCATCCTGGAGACAGGTCTACATGCTGATCTTGAAATCACTTCCTTGCCAGACAACTCAGGCGTTTCATTTCGGCGACTTGGATGAGGGGGGGATGAGAATTGGCGCCGTCATCGCAGGATCTGCCGCCGAGGCGGGGTTCACCCTGAAGCCGTGGTTGATGGATCCCAGGGAGCTCATTGGTCTCGGTTACGCTCTCAAGCCAACGGCTGAATCGGTGTCTAGCGCAATATCTCGAACTTGTCGATCCATCGGGTGGAATGACTTGGCCATTCATGTGGAAACGCATCCGGGGACGCTGGAGCAGGAGGTTCTCCTTCCACAGTTTCCAGGCTCCTAGAATTCTGGGCAGTCTGACCTAGGCGACAAATTGCTTTGCGCCGTCTTTAATGCCTTGATGCGCGTGCCCCGATCATTGCGGGAAGGGAATCATGAGATTTTTTGAACTTGATGCTGTAGATATCACAGCGCTCAGTGCTGGCGATCTGCGTGAATTGGTTGCCCGTCTTTGCGAAGCGGAGGTAATCCAGCAGGGGCGTCGGCCGAAGAGCGTTATGTGGGGAGGTGCGCAGGAGGCACCTGATGGCGGTTTGGATGTCCGTATTGAGGCTATGGACTTGCCGTCCAACGACGGCTTTGTTCCTCGTGGGATCTGCGGTTTCCAGGTCAAGAAGCATGCTATGGGTGCGGCGGCATGCAGGGACGAGATGTTGGAGGGTGGCACCCCAAAGCTCGTACTTGCAGATCTTGCCGATCGAAATGGTGCCTACATTATCGTTAGTGGCAAGGACGATTGTTCAGACAGCATGTTGGCGAGTCGAGTGCGGGCGATGGAGGCGGTCGCGGAGACCCTTCCTGGAAAAGCGTCTCTGCGCGTTGACTTTTATGGTCGAGATCGATTGGCGACTTGGCTACGGCGGCATCCAAGCGTTGCGCTGTGGGTTCGTGCGCGCCTCGGCCGCCCCTTGTCCGGCTGGAGGCCTTTCGGGAGGTGGGCAGCTACTCCCCCAGCCCAGAACGACGCATTCCTTGTTGATGACCACCCCTGCGTGATTGACGCGAACTCGAGCGCAAAGACTCCTATGCCTGTTTCTGAGGGTATACATCTAGCTCGAGAACGGTTGCGCCGCCGCGGTAGTGCGGTGCGCATCACCGGCCTCTCCGGAGTGGGGAAGACGCGATTCGCGCAGGCCCTGTTTGAGGCGAACGTTGGTGAGGAGGCCTTGTCACCAGCTAGCGCAATCTACGCCGACCTGGGTGAGAACTTGACACCGACGGCATCCGAGCTAGTTTCATACATCGTTGCTAACGATCATGCGGTTCAATTGGTGCTGGACAACTGCCCGCCAGACGTGCATCGGCAGTTGCAGAAGCAGGTCTCCGCAAGTAGCGCGATGCTCAGCCTTCTGACAATCGAGTACGACATCTCGGACGATCGTCCTGAGGAAACCGAAGTGATCCACCTCGAGCCGTGCAGCGAGGAGACGGTCTCGATGCTGATCCAGCGGCGGCACCCAGACATCGGGAAGTTGAACGCGGGCAAAATCGCCGAATTTTCCGGCGGCAATTCGCGCATCGCGATCGCGCTGGCCAGCCGGGTAGATGCAGATGAGACGTTGACAAACTTCTCCGACGAGGACCTTTTCCATAGGTTGTTCAGTCAACGAAAAGGAGCGTCCAATGAACTTCTGGAATGCGCTGAAGCGCTATCGCTCGTCTATTCCTTCAATGTCTCCTCGTCCGAGTTCAATGATGAGCTTGGCGTCCTAAGTGCCATCGTTGGCCTCGATCGTCGTGGTCTGCATCGGGCTCAGGCTGAGTTGATGCGTCGTCAGCTCGCGCAGAGTCGTGGTGAGTGGAGAGCAGTTCTTCCTCATGCACTTGCCAATCGTTTGGCGAAGCGTGCGCTGGAGAACATCCCTGTCGATGCAATCAATGCCGAGCTGCTAAAGCCAGAGAACCTCCGACTTTTCGTCTCATGTGCGCATCGACTGGGATACCTGCACGATTTCGAGCCTGCGGTTCGGATGGCAAATAGTTGGGTGAGCCCCGGCGGACCGCTGCATGATATTGGATCGTGTAACGAAGGCACGCTGTCTGCATTGCTATACATAGCGCCGGTATTCCCGGAGACCGTGCTGCAGCTGATCGAGAACGCCGCAACCAAGCCAGGCTTTGCCTCGCGCGAGAACCGAAACTTCAGGTTGTTCGTGCGCCTGCTGCACCAGCTAGCTTACGACGACGATAAGTTTGATCGTGCTGCGACGGTCATGCTGAAGTTCTCCGAGGGCGAGAAGTCAGGTGAGAACAGGGACAGCATAGTTGGACAGATGCGGCATCTGTTCTCGTTGCACCTGTCAGGTACGCTGGCGCGACCAGAACGGCGGTGTGCGTTTGTCAGCAAGCTACTCGAGTCGGGCACCGAGAGGCATCGCGAGATCGCAGCCGAGCTGTTCCATGCTGCGTTCGAAGCGACGCACTGGACGTCTTTCTCTGCGTTCGACTTCGGTGCACGTAGACGTGATGCTGGCTGGCAGCCGCGAACGCGTGCCGAAGAGCTCGAGTGGTATATCGGCTTCTTGAACTTGCTGCGACCGGTGCTGACATGTGATGACTTGACTCTTCGCGACTGGGCGCGCTCACTTCTGGCAGGTCATTTCCGGGAACTATGGACGTTTGCGGGCTGTTTTGATGATCTCGAGGAGATAGTCAGAAGTCATGCTTCGAAAGGGGAATGGCCGCAGATGTGGGTCTCGGTAAAGAAGACGCTTGGCTTCGATGGCGACTCAGCTCATCCTGATCTACTGGCTCGGCTGGAGTCACTTTCGCGCGTTGCGGCACCATCCGACCTCTATTCTGAGATCGAGGCCTATGTGCTGTCCAATACTTGGGATCACATCGAGAGTAGGGGGGGGCAAGTAGCCTTCAGTGACGAGATGATCAAAGAGAAGGTCATCTCTCTTGGTGAGATGGCCGCAGCAGAGCTAGGTTGCTTAGAGCGATTGGGTCCAGGGCTTTGGTCGATGGTCGGCAGGGAATCATTACGTACAGGGCCAAAAGCTGCCTAAGCGACTGAATTTCAAGGTTGATTGCTCGTCTCTCGGGCAGGCTCTCCCCATCTATGGGGTCTGTTCAAGCACCTTGGCTGTGTAGCTCAGCGGCGCCACTTCCCTTTCAAGATCCAGGTGGTAATCGCCGAAGCGATTGATGTGGCTGGTCCGATAAGGCGACAGGCCGGCCAGGATCTCGGGCGTCAGTTCAATCCCCTCCTTCCTCATCTCGGCCAAGGTCCGGCTCATGCCTTCCACGTTGTGGAGGATGATCATGTTGGCCACCAGCTGGCTGTACTTGATGATCTTGCGCTGCTCGTGTTGGACGTTCTCAGCAATGATCCCCTGGCTGCCAAAGAACACCCATTTCACGAAGCCGTTGTATTCCTCGCTCTTGTTGGTCGCAGCATGGATCGTTTTGCGGATCTCGTTGTCATCAATGTAGCGCAGCAAGAACAGCGTTCGGACGGCCTTGCCAAGTTCTCGGAATGCGAAGTACAGCTTGTTCTTCCGGCTGTAGGTGCCCAGCCGGCGCAGGATCGAGGACGCGGTGATCTTGCCCAATCGGATTGAGATCACCACCCGCAGCATGTCGTGGAGATGGGTGGCGATCAGTTGCCAGTCGATGCTGTCCCCGAACAGTGCCTGGATGTTCTTATAAGCCCTACCCGGTTCGGGCCGAAAGAATGTCAGGTCCTTGATGTTCCGGATCCGGGGCATCAGCTGGATGCCCAGCATGTGGGCCAGGCCGAAGACCGGATAGCTTTGGGCCTGCGTGTCGCCATGGACGATCTCAGGCTGGATGTCGGAAGTGTTGGCCAACAGACCGTCGAGGATGTAGATGCCCTCGTGCACGCCACAGGGAATGAAGTGGCTGAACGGCGCTACGTATTTGTCGGACACGTGGCAGTAGCCGATGCCACCGTAGCCGCCGTAGCGGATGTGATACTCCGACAGCAGGTTGTCCTCGTAGACGCTCCACTTCGTGCCATCAGCTGATGCGCTCTTGCCGCTGCCCCAATAGCCAGGCAGGTCGAATCTGTTGTAGGTATTGATGACCTCCACGATGGCCTTCTCAAGCACATCCTCGGTCACGTATTTCAGGTTGAGCCAAGCGACTTGGCGCCGGCTGAAGCCCTTGATCGACCGCGCCGTCTGCGTCGGCCCCAGGTTGCAGCCATAGCAGAATAGCGTGGTGATCACACGTCGGGGCAGATCTTCGACCTGGCTCTCGGTGCCGGCGATCGGGCGGAAGAAACGGTGCAGATCCAGCCATTGGCTGGCATCGATCAGGACATCGACGATGCTGGATTCTGGAAGCCGTTCGGCGATGAGGCGATCCACCGTGGTAATCGCGCTGGAGACTTCGGCGCGTTGCCCCTTCCGCAGCACCAGGCGCCCATCCAGGATGTCCGCATGTACGTTCTCCGGGAAACGCGCGTCGACCTCATCGGCCAGGGAGGTCAGTTGTGCACGTAATCCCGCCACGAAAGACTCGGCGTCGGTGGGCAGGCCTGACACCTGGCCGTAGGCTTCCAGTTCCTGGGCCAAGGTGGCTTCATCGACCAGCTGCTCACGGTAGTCATCAAACCGTTCGCTGCTGGGAATGAAGAGATCTCCGGACTTCAGTTCGTCCTTGACCTGCACCAGCACGGCCAGCTCGAAGTACTTACGGTGCATCCAGCCGGCGCCGGCTGCACTGGCCCGCTTGCCGAACACGTGCTGACACCAGAGCTTGGACATCCAGTCAAAGTCCTTTTCCGGGTCCAAACCGAGGGAGGCGACCTCGATCAGCTCACGGCGCTGGTTGCGCAGCGAGAGCACCGCTGCGATCAGCGGCTCCATGCCGGCGTCGTGGCTGGTCGCCCGAAGTTTCATCAGCTCCAGCCCATTGAACAGCAGCGGCCTGACCGCGCCATAGGGCTGCAGCATGAAAGGCAGGTAGTTCTTCCCGGCGTAGGCCATATGTTCTTCGCATTCGGCCAGCAAGGTCGACACTTCCGCTTCCAGGCTGTTGTCGATGGCATCCACGCGCTGACTATCGCTGCCGTCTAGCTGATAGGCCTGCAGGATTTCCTTGAGCTGGCCGATGAGGAAGTCGGCCCGTTTGGCATGTTCGAGCTGGTAGGCCAGCAATTTCTGCTGGGCCGTGTTCTCCAGCCCGCGCACCTGCTTGATGAACAACTCGGCTGCATCATCCAGTGTCTTGGCATGCTGGGCGCGAATGAAGATGGTGGCCAGCGCATAGCGCTTGTCCGGAGCCAGTTCGGCCAGCTCGCTGGCGTCATAGGCCCGAGCCATTGCACGGAACTGCTTGAGCTTGGGCACCGGCACATCGATGGGAGGCAGCTGGTCGGCCAACTGCTGCAGCATGCGGATGTGCTGCAGGTAGAACCGAACTTCCTTGTTGGTGGGCCGGCCGGGCTCGCGCTTGAGTGATTGCCAGCCGGTGAACCTGGACCCTTCCGGTGCGCGCAGCAGTTCGTCGATGAGCGTGCGCGTGGCAGGCGTCAGCGCGTGGCTGATGCTGCGGTAGTAGCCCAGATTGACCCCCTCACGGGCGCCGATGGCGGCCAGCTCCAGAGTGCGGAAACCGGGTAGTTCGTAGCGATGGTGCACCAGCTCTTCGAGCAGGACGTTCACGATGTCCGGGATGGTGTGCTTGGTCTGGGCTGCTCCGGTGGCCACTGTGTCCAGCCAAGCCAAGCCCGATTTATCCAGGGGACGTACCCCGATGAATTGCCGAAGCTGCGGCATATGCCGGCGCTGGCTGCCGGAAGCGTCGTAGCGTTCGAGCTGGTCGGTGTCCAATACGCGCCCGAGTCGGGCGGCCTTGGCGATGTGCTTCCGGATCCGCTCGGGTACGTCGGCCAACAGCGTGAAGTAGCCCAAGCGTTGGAAGAGCTTGAGATGAATCAGTACCGCCAGCTGCGGACCCGGCTGGGTGGTCAGCTGCTTGGCGAATGCAATCTCAGCGGCGGTCGGGGTATAGATCTCCTCCAGTTCCTTGGCGGTGGGATCAGGCTTCAGTCGCGGGTAGGCGGTCTCGTGAAGGGTAGCCATTGGATCCGGAGGGTGTGAGGGGGATCAGTCCCAGTGCCGGCCGTCGTCTGTACTGAGCGACGCTTCCAGGAAGCACTGGTGCGTATCGGCCATGCGGTGCATGTCATCGAGCAACGTGGCCAGGATTTCATCCAGATCCCTTTCGGGATCGGTGGGAGCAGTCAACTGGTACTCGCTGCTGGCGGTGTTCAGGCGCACAGCCTGGAACGGGGCCAAGCAGATCTCTTCAATTCGGCCTCGGGCCTTGGCCGCGCCGCGGCCCGTGCGGGCAAACGGGGTCAGCACCATGCGCAGGCGCAGCTGCAGGGCCGATTTGCCCTCCGGCGCCGGCAGTGCCATCGCCGGTACCGGCACGGTTGGACTGGGCAGGCTTGCTTCAATGCGGTCCCGGGCAAACGGGTCACGCCCGTCCAGGTAACGCATGGCCGACTGCACATCGCGCCAGCCCACGTACTCCATCAAGGCCTTCATGTCCCAGCCTTGGTCGTTGGCCCAGCTGGCAAAGCCGCGGCGCAACGAATGGCTGCTGTGGAGCCCCGCATCGGCAAAGCCTGCACTGGTCAGCAACTCGCGCAGCAGGCGCACCAAGCTGTTGGGATGCAGGCCTTCGGCGCTCACCTGGCCCCATTGGTTGACTGCCCGAAACACCGGCCCTTCTTGCAGGTCGGCCGCCTGCAGCCACGCCTGGGTCGCCTCCACCGGACATAACCGCGACAGCGCCGGCACCTTGTAGGTGACGCCGGCTGCTTGGCGATCACCCTTGCTGCGTGGCAAGAAGCAGGTCATCCCCTGTCCCGGCACCAGCGTGAGATGGGCCACGTCCAGACGCAGCAGTTCATCGCCACGGAATCCCCGCCAGAACCCGAGCAGCACCAGCGCTCGGTCTCGTTGATGGCGCAGCGCCGCCGGCCCATCGCCCCGGGCATGTGCCGCAGCGATCGCCGCGGCCAGCCAGTCATCGAGCTCGACCAGCCGCCGAATCTGGAGCGGCGCGGCTTGCTTGACCTGGCCCGGGTGCAGGGTCTGGATGCCTTTGAGCACCTTGCGCACCAGCGGCGATCGGGTCGGGTCGACAAAGCCGTGGTCGCGGTGCCAAGAGGCGATGGCCGCCAGACGTTGGCGGAGGGTGCTGGTCGCCAAGGTCTGCGCATAAGCGGCCAGGTACCGGGCCACGCTGTCAGGTGTCGCTGGGAGGTGGCCTTGCCATTCAACCTCGAAGTGCCGCAGCGCCGACGCATAGCTGCGCACCGTGTTCTGGCGCGTGGCCGCATCGAGGTAGCGGTCCAGTTCGGTCACTGGCGCGTGGCCTCCACCGAGGTCGTCTGGCGCAGCGTCGACAGGATGGTGCATTCCGCCCGCTGCCCGCCATGGCAACTGGCAATCACCCGTTCCAGCTCGCTGGCCATGCGCTGCAGGTCGGCCATGCGGGCGCGCACGTCGGCCAGATGGCTGCGGGCCAACCGGTCCACGTCCCCGCACGAAAGCTCCTCATCGCCGGCCAGCTGCAGCAGGCTGCGGACCTCCTCCAGGCTGAAGCCCAGGTCCCGGCCACGCGCAATGAAGCGCAGCCGCTCGATGTCGGCCGGGCCATAGACCCGGTAGCCGTTGCCCGTGCGCCCCGGGCGCGGCAGCAACCCGATCCGCTCGTAATAGCGAATCGTCTCCAAGTGGCATCCGCTGGCGTCGGCAGCCTCACTGATTTTCATTCGTAGTACGCTTGACTCCGTAGTAGCTACGGACTTTACGCTGAACCCGTATCCGCCGCCACTCCGGCCGCGGCGCTGCATGTGACGACCATGCCACTGCCCATCGCCTTGATTCGCTACTGCCTGATTGCCTTGCTGATCGGCTGGGTTCTGCCCGCTTCTGCTCAGGCGGAGCCTGCCGCAGCAGACCTGCGCCAAACCTGGCAGATGCTCGATTACATCGCGGTCGACTACCCCGGCGCGGTCCAGGCCGGTCGCGTAATTGCCCCCAACGAATACGCCGAAATGAGCGAGTTTGCCGGCGCCGTGCGCAGTCAGCTGGCAGCATTGCCCAGTGGCCAGAACCAGCAGGAGCTGACGGCCCAGGCCGACCGCCTGGTCCAGGCGGTGGCAGAGAAGGCCGACCCGGCGCAAGTGGCAACGTTGGCGCGCGGGCTCGGCACGACGCTGTTGGCCCGCTACCCGATCGGCGCTGTTCCGGCGAGCGCGCCGAAGACCTCCCAGGCCGCGTCCATCTACAGCCAGCAGTGCGCGGCCTGTCACGGCCCCACAGGTCACGGTGATGGCCCCGCCGCGCAAGCGTTAAGTCCGCCGCCGATCGCGTTCACCGATGCCACTCGCGCCGCGCAGCGAACGCCGCTGTCGTTGTACGAGGTCATTTCCCAGGGTGTGCCGGGTACCGGCATGGTCAGCTTCTCTGGGCTGTCAGAAAGTGATCGCTGGGCGTTGGCATTCTATGTGGGCAGCTTGGGGTACTCCTCGCAAGCCAAGGCTCAAGGTGAGGCGTTATGGCGCACCAGTGCCGAGGCCCATACGCACATTCCCTCGCTCGAAGCGCTGACACGCACGCGAGAGGCCGATCTTGCCACCACGATGCCCGCCGATCAGGCAAACGCGATCATCGCCTACCTGCGTTCGCAGCCACAGGTAGTAAACGAAGCGGTACCAGGAGCCGATCGCTTTGCGGTGGCGCGGCAGCGACTGGCCGCCAGCCAGCGCGCTTACGCTGATGAGGACCTGGCTCAAGCCAAAAAGCTTGCGCTCTCGTCCTATCTGGATGGTGTAGAGCCGCTTGAACCCACGCTGGCCACGCGCAATCCGTCATTGCTGCGAGAGATCGAGACGGCCATGGCAGGCTACCGCGCGCAGCTGGATCAGCATGCGCCCGCGGCTGACGTTGCCGGGCAGGCAGCGCAAATTGCCCAGCTGTTTGATCGCGCGGACGTGGCGCTGCAGGACACCCGAATAGGCGCCAGCACCGCGTTTCTAGGCAGCTTTACCATCTTGGTACGCGAAGGACTGGAAGCGCTGCTGATCGTGATTGGTATCGTGGCGTTCTTGCGTAAAGCCGAGCGGTCTGATGTGTTGCCGTATGTGCATGCGGGTTGGATCTGCGCGTTGTTGGCAGGCGCAGCTACCTGGGCGGTGGCCACTTACTTTGTTGATATCAGCGGTGCGAACCGGGAAGTCACTGAGGGCGTCTCGGCCTTGTTCGCTGCCGCTGTCCTGCTCAGCGTAGGCATCTGGATGCACCAAAAGAGCCTTGCAGGGCGGTGGCAGGAGTACCTGCACGCCAAGCTGACGACTGCGCTGACACGGCGCTCGGCTGTTTTCCTGTTCATGCTGGCCTTTGTCGCGGTGTACCGCGAGGTGTTTGAGACGATCTTGTTCTACATCGCGATGTGGAGCGATCAGGCGTCCACCGCCATCCTCGCAGGCCTGGCGGCGGGAATCGCGGTGTTGGCTGCGGTGGCGTACTGGATGCTGCGCATGAGCAGGCGGCTGCCGATTGGCCGGTTCTTTTCGATCAGCTCGATTCTCATCGCGGTGATGGCGGTCATCCTGATCGGTAAAGGCGTGGCCGCGTTGCAGGAAGCGGGCTGGATCTCTCAAACACCGCTCGCGTTGCCGCGCATCGAGTGGATCGGCCTGTATCCCACCTGGCAGTCGCTGCTGGCGCAGGTATTGGTAGGCACCGCCGCCATCGTGGGGTTCCTCGCCAATGCCCGTTCCGGTGTGCGTAGACAGCCAGGCGCAAACAAGCAATGAAACAACACAGCAGAGGACCAAGACATGAGTGATTGCGGGTGCCACCACGAAGCCAAGAACAAGGAGGAGCGACGCATCCTCTGGATCGCCTTGGTCCTGAATGCAGCGATGGCCGTGATCGGCGGCATTGCCGGCTGGATTGCCCATTCCACCGGGCTGCTGGCTGACGCGCTGGACATGCTGTCTGACGCCACCGCCTATGCCATTGGCCTGGTCGCTATCGGGCGCACGGCGCGCTTCAAGGCCAACGCCGCGTGGGTCAGTGGCAGCGTGCTGCTGGTGCTGGGCGTAGGCGTGCTGGTCGAAGTCGGCCGCCGGGTGATGTACGGCGCCGAGCCGGTCAGCGGTTGGATGATCGGTACCGCTCTGGTCTCGCTGGCCGTGAACCTGAAGGTGCTCCGTATGCTCGCCCCCTTGAAGTCTGGCGAAGTGCATCTGCGAGCGACCTGGCTGTTTACCCGCGCCGATGTGGTGGCCAACGTTGGGGTGATTCTGGCCGGCCTGTTGGTGTGGTGGCTGGCCAGCCCCTACCCGGATTTCGTGATCGGCGCCCTGATCGGCCTGTATGTGATCAAGGAGGCTTTCGAGATCTTGGGTGATGCTCGCCGGGCGCGTGCCGACGCGCGCAAAACGCCTGCATGACAGCGCTTGGCCGGCTGAGCTGTGGCCTGCGCTGGCTGCTGCTGGCGCACTTGGCCGTGGGCCTTGTGACGCAGCCGGTGCTGGCAGTGGTTGGCGAGCTCCATGCTCAAACCCATCTGGCCGCGGCCGACCATGACCCGGCAGTGGCATCACCAGCTTCCGAGCGTGGCGTAGACGCCGCGCTGCACCGGCTACAGCAGCTGGTGCTGTGCTGTAGCCAGGCCGCGCCGGCTCCAGAAATAGTGTTGGCCATTGCTCATATCGGCCGGCATTGGCCGTCGGCGACAGCCCATGCGGACAGATATCGGCATGAGCACCTGCTCGCGCCGTTCCGGCCGCCGATCGCAGGGTGATGCGCGCCGGCGTGCGCCGGATCCCTGTTGGCTATCGAAAATTCTGGAGTACTTCATGCATGTGCGATTGGCGGCCCTGGCCGCGTGGCTACTGTTGAGCGCGGCGGCAACGCCGGCGACAGCAGAAGAGCTGATGACCTTGGACGACGCGTTTGCACGCGTGGCCCAAACCCACCCCGAGCTGCGCCTGGTCGATGCGCGAGCCACGGTGCTCGCTGCCGAGCGCGACCAGGCCGTGCAGCGGCCACCGTGGACGTTGGGGGCGGAGGTTGAAAATGCGCTGGGCACGGGCGCGGCCCGTGGCCTGGACAGCGCGGAGTTGACCTTGAGCCTGAGCTCGGTCCTGGAGCGCGGCGGCAAGCTCGACGCCCGCCGCACCTTGGCCCAAAGCCGGATTGATGCACTGGCCGTGCAGCGCGAGACCAGGCGGCTGGACCTGCTCGCCGAGACGGCGCAGCGCTATTTGGCCGTTGTCGGTGCCGACCGGCAACGCAGCCTGACGAACATGGATGTCGGCCAGCGCCAGCGGACCGTCGCCGCTGCCCGGCAGCGCCTGCAGGCTGGCGCGTCTCCCGAATCGGTGATGCTCACCGCACAAGCAGCACTGGCGAGAGCAGAGTTGACCCGTGATCGGGCCGAGCAGCAGCGCATTGCCGCCCGGCAGCACCTTGCTGCCCTCTGGGGCGAACGTGCTCCGAGCTTCGAGGTGGCCGCGGCGGATCCCATGACCCTGCCGGCGATCGCGTCCATGCAGTCGCTGGCCGAGGAATTGGAGCGCACTCCCGAGTTGGCGCAGTTTGCCGATGCCCGCCGGATCGCGCAGGCACGACTGCAGCTGGCGCGTTCGGCGGCCTCGCCGGACTTGTCGTGGCAGCTGGGCGTGCGCCGCCTGCAGGAGACTGACGACACCGCGCTGGTGGCCAGCCTGTCCATGCCACTGGGCAGCCGCAGCCGCGCGCAGCCGGAGATCCGCGCCGGCGAAGCCGAGCTGGAGGTTCTGACGATCGAGCGCGAGGCCAAGGGCCTGTCGCTGTATTCCACGCTGGTCGAAGCCCATGGTCGCTACACCGTGGCGCAGGCCGAGGTGGCACGGCTGCAAGGCGAGGTGCTGCCGAAGTTGGCCCGGGCTGAGAAGGCCGCCGAGCGCGCCTATCGCGCCGGCGCGATCAGCTACCTGGAATGGGCACAGCTGCAGTCCGAACGCACGGCCATGGCCCAGCAGCAGCTGGACGTGGCGCTCGATGCGCAGCGCGCCCTGATCGAAATTCAACGCCTGACCGGCCAAGCGCTTGTCGCGCCGCCGGCGGCTGCTTCCACCGGAGAGACCCCATGAATCGCTTTTCTTGGACCGCACTGGGCATGGCCCTGATGATGCTGGCCGCCTGCAACGCGTCGGCCCCCAACGAAGCGTCCGAAGGCGGCGCCGCCGCTGAGGGCGAAGAGCACGGCGAGCACGAGGAAGCGCCGCTGGAAACCAAGATTGCCGCCAAAGCTGCGCAGGCAGCGGGTATCCAGGTCGCACCGGCAGGCCCCGGTGAGATTGCTGACGAGCATGAGGTGCAAGGGCTGTTGACCCCGATTGACGGTCGCATCGCGCAGGTCACGGCACGCTTCCCCGGACCGGTCCGCTCCGTGCGTGCGGGCGTGGGTGATCAGGTACGGGCCGGCCAGGCACTGGCCACGGTAGAGAGCAACCTGAGCCTGACCACCTATACCGTCACCGCGCCGATCAGTGGCGTGGTCATGGCGCGCACGGCCGCCGTAGGCATGGCCGCCGCTGAGGGCGCGCCGCTGTTTGAGGTCGCCGACCTGTCCACGCTGTGGGTGGACCTTCACATCTTCGGCGCCGACGCCCAGCACATCGGTGCTGGCGTGCCGGTGACGGTTACCCGCTTGAGCGATGGCGTCACCGCACAGACCACCTTGGAGCGCGTCCTGCCCGGCACCGCCACCGCCAGCCAAAGCACCATTGCGCGCGGCACGGTGGCCAACACCGATGGCCTGTGGCGGCCGGGGTCGGCGGTCAAGGCGCGGGTCACCGTGGATCGCCAATCGGCAGCGTTGGTGGTGCCGATCACGGCGCTGCAGACCGCAGAAGACCAGGACGTGGTCTACGTGCAGCAGGGCGAAACCTACCACACCCGGCCGGTGAAGCTGGGGCGCCGCGACGCCGAACGCGCCGAAGTGCTGGAAGGCCTCAAGGCCGGTGAACAGGTGGTGGTGGCCCAAAGCTTCCTGATCAAGGCCGACATCGAAAAGTCCACCGTGGAAGAAGAATGAGGCCCGCCATGCTCGAACGCCTCATTGGGCTGTCCATCCGCCATCGCTGGCTGACGCTAGTGCTCACCGCTGCGCTGGTTGCGCTGGGCGTGTGGAGCTACCGTCACCTTTCCATTGACGCCACGCCCGACATCACCAACGTCCAGGTCCAGATCAACACCCAGGCCCCGGGTTACTCGCCGCTGGAGGCCGAACAACGGGTCACCTTTGCCATCGAAACGGCCATGGCCGGTCTGCCCAAGCTGGACTACAGCCGCTCGCTGTCGCGCTACGGGCTTTCGCAGGTCACCGTCGTCTTCAAGGACGGCACCGACCTGTACTTTGCCCGCCAGCAGGTCGCCGAGCGCCTGCAGCAGATCGCCTCCCAGCTTCCCGAAGGGTTGGACCCGGAAATGGGGCCGATCTCCACCGGGTTGGGCGAGATCTTCATGTACACCGTGGAGGCCGAGCCCAACGCTCGCAAGCCCGACGGCACCCCGTACACGGCCACGGACCTGCGCACCCTGCAGGACTGGGTGATCCGGCCGCAGCTGCGCACCACGCCCGGCGTCACCGAGGTCAACACCATCGGCGGCTTCGAGCGGCAGATCCACATCACTCCCGATCCAGCTCAGTTGGTGGCGCTGGGCTTCACGTTGAACGACGTGGTCGCCGCGGTCATGCGCAACAACCAGAACATCGGCGCCGGCTACATCGAGCGCAACGGACAGCAGTTCCTGGTGCGCGTGCCGGGCCAGCTAGCCAATCTGGAGGCAATCGGCAACATCGTGCTGGACCGGCGCGATGGCGTGCCCATTCGGGTGCGCGACGTCGCTAGCGTGGGCGAAGGCAAGGAGCTGCGCACGGGCGCGGCCACCCAGAATGGCCACGAGGTCGTGGTCGGTACCGCCTTCATGTTGTTCGGCGCCAACAGCCGGGAAGTCTCCCAGGCGGCCGCGGCCAAGCTGGATGCCGCCAACGCCAGCCTGCCTGCCGGCGTCCATGCCAAGGCCGTCTATGACCGCACCGCGCTGGTGGATCGCACCATCGGCACGGTGTCCAAGAACCTGATCGAGGGCGCGCTGCTGGTGGTGGTGGTGCTGTTCCTGCTGCTGGGCAATGTGCGCGCCTCGTTGATCACCGCGGCGGTGATCCCGTTGGCGATGCTGTTCACCATCATCGGCATGGTGCGTGGCGGCGTGTCGGGCAACCTGATGAGCCTGGGCGCGCTGGACTTCGGCCTGATCGTGGACGGGGCGGTGATCATCATCGAGAACTGTCTGCGCCGGTTCGGCGAGGCGCAGCACGCGCTAGGCCGCCAGCTCAACGATGAAGAGCGCTATGACCTGACCGCCTCGGCCACCGCCGAGGTGATCCGTCCCAGCCTGTTTGGCCTGGGCATCATCGCCGCGGTCTACCTGCCGATCTTCTCGCTGTCCGGGGTAGAAGGAAAAATGTTCCACCCGATGGCGATCACGGTGGTGCTGGCCCTGACCGGCGCCATGGTGTTGTCGCTGACCTTCGTGCCGGCGGCGATCGCCAGCTTCCTGCGCGGCCGTGTGGCTGAGCACGACAACCGCCTGATGCGCTGGTCGCGTGCCCGTTATACGCCGCTGCTGGATTGGGCCCTGCGTCGGCGCGTGGTGGTGCTGGCCGGCGCGGCCGTGCTGGTGGTGGGCTGTGGCGTGCTGGCCACCCGCTTGGGTTCGGAGTTCGTGCCGAGCCTGGATGAGGGCGACATCACCTTGCAGCCCATGCGTATTCCCGGCACCAGCTTGGAGCAGTCGGTGGCCATGCAGGAAACGCTGGAGAAGCGCCTGGCCCAGTTCCCGGAGGTGGCCAACATCTTCTCAAAGATCGGCACCGCCGAGGTGGCCACCGATCCTATGCCGCCGTCGATGGCCGACACCTTCCTGATGCTCAAGCCCCGCGACCAGTGGCCCGACCCGCGCAAGCCCAAGGCCGAGCTGGTGGAAGAGCTGGAGGCGGCGGCCAAGGAAATCCCGGGCAGCAACTACGAGTTCACCCAGCCCATCCAGATGCGCACCAACGAGTTGATCTCCGGCGTCCGTTCGGACGTGGCGGTCAAGGTCTACGGCGACAACCTTGACCAGTTGACGCGCCTGGCCAGCCGGGTCGAGCGGGTCATGCGTAGCGTCCCCGGCGCCGAAGACGTCAAGGCCGAGCAGGTCTCCGGCCTGCCGCTGCTGACCATCACGCCAGATCCGGCGGCATTGGCACGGTATGGCCTGAACCCGGGCGATGTGCAGGAAACGGTGGCCACCGCCATTGGGGGCAGTGTTGCCGGCCAGTTGATCGAGGGCGACCGCCGCTTCGACCTGGTCGTGCGCCTGCCCGAAGCGCAGCGCCAAGACCCCGCTGTGCTGGCAGATCTGCCCATTCCGCTGCCGGCAAGCACCAGTGTCGATGAGTCCAGCCGTCTGGCCGCCGGCGCCAATGGGGGGCCTCGCACGGTGCCGCTGCGGGAAGTGGCGAAGATCCAGGTAGAGCGCGGGCCCAATCAGATCAACCGCGAGAACGGCAAGCGCCGCGTGGTGATCACCGCCAACGTGCGCGAGCGCGATCTGGGCGGGTTCGTCGGCGAGTTGCGCACACGCATCGGCCAGGATGTCGCGCTTCCAGAGGGCTACTGGATCGATTACGGCGGCACCTTCGAGCAGCTGATCTCGGCCACCCAACGCCTGGGCGTGGTCGTTCCGGTGACACTGGCGTTGATCTTCGCTCTGCTATTCATGGCCTTCGGCTCGGCCAAGGATGCGGCCATTGTGTTCAGTGGCGTGCCGCTGGCGCTGACCGGCGGTGTGCTGGCACTGGCTCTGCGCGGGATTCCGTTGTCGATCTCTGCCGGCGTGGGCTTCATCGCGCTGTCGGGCGTGGCCGTACTCAACGGGCTGGTCATGATCGCCTTCATCCGCCGTCTGCGCGAACAGGGCGATCCGCTAGACGACGCTGTGCGCGACGGCGCCCTTGGACGCCTGCGACCGGTGTTGATGACCGCCCTGGTAGCCTCGCTGGGCTTCCTACCCATGGCCTTGAATGTCGGTGCTGGCTCGGAAGTGCAGCGGCCGCTGGCCACTGTCGTCATCGGCGGCATCGTCTCATCCACCGCATTGACCTTGTTGGTGCTGCCGGTGCTCTATCGTTGGCTGCATCGCGACCGAGCTCCCCGCGCCGGTAGCACTGCTTTGGAGTCCCCATGAACGAGCTCAACCTGGAACAGGTCCGTGCGGCGATGTTTACCGACCCGGGCGTGAAAGCGGTGGACGACCTGCGCCTGGTCGCCGGTGAGCATGGCCGTGCGATCGCGGCCACCATCACGGTCGCGGCGCCCTCGGTCGACCTGGACCTGGTGCATGCTGTGATTGCCCAGGTCCTGGCCGATCAATTCGGCATCGATCAGATCATGCTGTGTTTCAACGACCCGGGCCCGGTACCGCCGCCGCCCACCGCGGCGCCGTTAAAGAAGATGTGATCGCAGCCCCTGGCTCTATGCGTCTGCGCTGGCAGGCGCATAGAGCTGATGACCCGGCAACGCGCACGCGCCGGCATACACAAAGGCCACGCTTTGCCGCGCCCGGGTGAAGGCCACGTAGTATTTCGGCGGCGCGGTGATACGCGCTGCATCGGCCGTGCGCAGGTACTGCGTCAACGGCCCGTTCGGAAAGATGAGGACCCGACTGTAGGTGCGGCCCTTGCACTGCCCAAAGTTCACCGCCGGCAGTCCGTCGCACGCCTGCCGCCGGTCATGCCGGAGCACGGTGGGGGCGAACTCCTGCATGTACGCGGCCACATCCCCTGGAGCGACGAGGTAGATGCCATCGTGTCCGGTGACCTCGCCATTGCCTGATTGGGTCCGCGGCATCTGCGGATAGAGCGTGTCAGCCATATCGCACAGGGCCTGGACGCAGCGCAGACTGGTGAGGCGGTGATCCAGCCGGCATAAGCCGTCGGCCTCCCAAATCTGAAACAGCGCTGCCAGATTCGGACCACGGTATTGGCTGTACCTTTGCGCATAGTTGGTCGCATACGTGGCTTGGCGCGTATCGCCTACCAACGTGATGGCAATCTCGCTCTTCAACAGCCGTTCGACCAGATCCAGATCAAAGCCGGCCAGATCCTGGACTTCGTCGATGTAGAGCTCGTCGTACATCGCCGCCAATCGCGCCACGACCTGGCCTTGGGTCAGCTCATCGCAGCGCACAGCGAAATCGGCCGCTCGGTCCGAATACATCCGGTTGCCCGCCAGGTAGTGGCGCGCCACCTGGGTGCGTGGGGCGCGGTTGTTGGTGACACCTTCTACGAACAGGATGGTCTCGATGCGAGGCTCAGGGCAAAGCGCAGCCTGGTACGGGCGAATGCACTGGCGCAGCAGAAAGCCATACCAGCTGTGCAAGGTGACATGCGCGGGGACCGCGCCTGCGTGGGCCTCAAACGAGCGCCGGATCTCTTCCAGGTTTTCCAGCGTGTAGGTGACAATCGCGATGCGGCGCTCAGGTCGCTCCAAGGCCTGCCGGACCAGCAACGTGGTCTTGCCCGAGCCGGCTGCCGAGAGCAGGACCCGGTTAGGTGATGGCACGCTGGACATAGTCCGGGAACCTGATCGAGTGCGGGCTATTGAAAATCGCCAAGGCCGTATCGGTCTTATGGCCCTTCATGTACTTGAGCAGCGCCACCTCATCGGCAAAGGCCTTGCCCAGCACGGTATTGAGTTCGGCCAGCGAGTTGGCTTTGATCAGCTGCTCTTCCAGCGAAGGGGCGCTCTCGTCGGAATCGTAATAGATCGCGTTGATGTGCTCGGCATAGCGCTCTTGCACAGCTGCGATATCACCGTCGTTGTCGGTGATCACCTTGGCCTGAATCCTCAGTCGATCGGCAATCTGCAAGAAGCGTTTGAATGCCAACGACTTGACCGAAATGATGTCTACGCCGTGAGCCATCGGCGCCACGCCGTGATGGTCACTGTAGGCACGCTGCACGATCAGTTCGTCGGAAGGGCCTTCCACCAGGATCGCCTGCTTGGCCAGGATCAACCGCAGCGTGTCGTGGCCCGGCAGCTTCATGAAATAGTCGTGGGTATCGCTGGGCAGCTGGTCCAGCTTCATCTGGCCTTGCGCGCTGAACAGGATCACGTTGTCCACGCCCAGCTTGTTCAACACGAAGCTGCTGTGGGTGGCGATGATCACCTGCTGGGCGGTGGAGAGGGCCGCAATCTTGTCGATCAGCTGGGTCATGCTGGAATAGGACAGATGGTTCTCCGGCTCCTCGATCAGCAGCACGTGAGCCGCGCCGGCCGCGTGCATCGCCAGCTTCATCTTCACCGCGCTTTGCTCGCCCTTGCCGGCCTGGGTGAACGGGAGCTCATCCAGGTAGGGTGACAGGCTGGTTTCCCACGTTGAGCGCGGCGATGTGTCCACGCCTACCGTCAATGCCCTGTGGCTGATGTCCCCGGTGTGCTCGGTCAAGTAGGCATTGATCGCTGCCACATCCGCTTCTTCGGAAAAGCTCTGCCGCATGCGGCGGAAGCTCAGCGACAGCGAGACGCGCTGCGCAGGCGTCAGTGCCTGCTCGATGATGCCGGCGATATAGCGATCGGCACCGGACAAGGTCTTGATGCCGTGCGTGTCGATGATGGTCGAGTCGAACGGAATACTACGGGCGGTGACGCCATTGTTGGCGAAGGAGTACCAGCGCACCGTGTAGTACTCCACCGGCAGGCTGACCGCGCCCTGGTGCTGCTGCAGGTAGGCGTTGAACTCCTCGCGGTAGTCGTCGTTGAGCTCGACCAGCAGCCGGATGCCGGCGGTATCCAGACGCAGGGAGTTGTTGGTGCCGCGTAACGACGCCAGCGCGGCGTCGGCGCCCAGATAGGCTTCGATGGAGATCCGTGGCGGCGAGGCCGGCGTGCCCGTGGCAAGCGCTCCCAAGTACTCCTGCACCGTGGGCTGGTGGAACAGGTAGGGCGTGAGCTCGTAGGCAAGATTGCGCCCATGCAGCTGGCCGGTGACCACCGCGTGGATGGCCTCCAGCAGGGTGGATTTACCGACCTCGTTGTCGCCCACCACCAGGTTCATGTGGGCATTGAGGGGCAGGTCCAGATGGCGAAACGACTTGAAGTTGTCGATGACGATACGTTCGATCGGCATGCACAGTCCTATGATGGCCAACGGGCTCGGTGGCGGAGCCTGCCTGCACCCTGGCTGGCCTCCTTTCCGCTCTGGGCCATACTACCCAGCGATCGCCGGCCCTGGGCGGTTTCGTACTGCTTGGGACGCCGGGAAGGGTCAGAATCCGCCTTACGCGGGATAATTCAATATTATCCCGTATAACTATTTTCGCCGACGAGCGGTCGTCTACCTGCTTTAATAGTATGTAATTACATGGTATGTAATACATTACGAAATAAAGTGAGGTGGCACGATGGCGCGCGCAGGACTCTATAAGAGTGACGTCCAGAAGGCGCGCGACGCGCTGCTGGCCCAACGCAAGAAGCCGTCAGTCGACGCGGTGCGAGTGGCCTTGGGCAACACGGGCTCCAAGACCACGATCCACCGCTACTTGCGTGAACTGGAAGGAGAGGAAGGCGGCGGTCCGGCGAGGACGGTAGCCGTTAGTGATGCTTTGCAGGACTTGGTTGCGCGCTTGGCCTCGCGGCTCCAGGAGGAAGCAGAGGCCATCCTCACCCAGGAGCGTGAGCGCCATCAGGCTGAGCTCCACAGTCGGCAACAGGCGCTTTCCGGTGCCCAAGAGGAGGCTGCCGCCTTGAGCAGTCGGCTGCAGCGCACCGAAGCAAGCCTGCACCAAGAGCAAGCTGCTCACGCCCTCCTTCAACAGAATCTAGGTGACAGGATCGCGGAAATCGCCCAGTTGAACGAGCGCATCGCTGGCATGACGGTGCGGCTGGCTGATCATGAGGCGCATACGCGTTCTCTGGAGGACAAGCATGCCCATGCCCGGGAAGCGCTTGAGCACTACCGCACTTCAACCAAAGAGCAGCGTGAGCAAGAGCTTCGCCGTCACGAGCATCAGGTCCAAGAGCTGCAAGTAGCCTTACGTCAGGCCAATGAAGCCTTGGGCGCGAAGAATCAGGAGCTGTTGGTGCTGAACCGCGACAATGGTCAATGGCTGGAGCGCCACGGGCGGATTGAGCGTGAGCTTGCCCAGCTACGACAGGCCCACGAAGGCCAACACAGCGAGGTCGTGGCGTTGCGCCAGACCGCGACGGACTATTTGGCACTGCAGGAGCGCTGGAAGACTGACGCCAAGACCTTGGATACCATGCGCAACGAGCTAGCTCAAGTTCAAGACACCCTTGCGCGGGAGCGTGAGCGCCGCGAGAGCGCTGAAGCCGATGCGTTGCGTGCCAATGCACGTCTTGAAGCGCTAGAGCCTCTACTGAATCAACTGACGCCAGCACAAAATGCGGTGAAGAAAACTCGGCGCGGCCATGCGCAAGATGGGGGAGCCGACTGACGAGGCTGCTCGTTTGTCTGCTAGCGGCTGGGGTGGCGCTCACCTGTCCAGTACGCCCATTCCATAGGGACGACCCAATCTACAAACAGTTTGGCTACTGAGGACTCCGGTGCCAAATGATAGGGCTTGAACATGCCTTGCTCGGGCGAACTGGTCATCAGGTAGCGCAGGCGCTTCTGGACCTCCTGAAAGATGGCTTCCCGCACATGGGCGCTGTCGTGCACGCCAAGACGCATCGCCACCGAGGCACCTTGGCGTACCGCCGCCCAGCAGCAGTAACGCCACCGCGCGATCGGCAAGCCCCGCGGTCCGGATTGAAAGACGAACCCCACATCACGTGCCCAGCCTGGGTCGAAGTGATGTTTGAGCAATTGCTGCTCCAGAAACTGCTCGGTCTCCCAGAGTGCAAGTTCATCCCACAGCTCCAGTTTCGCGTCCGCCAAGTCTACATCGTGTGCCATATCGCCGAGTTGGTCTTCCAGCACCGGGAGCAGGTGCCTGCGCTCGTGGGTAGACCAGGCGAAAGCCCATTGCAGATCTTCGATGGGCGTGACCTCGGCATCGGGGCGGATCTGCCATCGATCCGCTGGCCAGGGAACTTGGATCAAGGCCAAGTCTCGCAGCGTGTCCAGCACCAGCAAGGTGGAGCGGCGTGTGGGCGCCACCGGTAGGCGTCGTAGCTGCGCGGCTAACAGTGCGGCTAGGAAAAGGGTGCCACGAAGGCCCAACTCCTCGATGCTGGCGACCCCAGATGGCGTCATTGACGAGGTTCCGGGCATGCGGTTTCCGGGGATGAGGGAGCGGCGTGGCTCCTGGGGGGGGGGCGGCGCTACCGGTGTCGCCGGTTGCCTCAAAGCTAAGAATATCTTAGTATGCAAGGCTGGGTACATCCGCCATCCTTATGGGGTCTCCATGGGGTGCGCGCGTGACTTTGTCCGTCGACTCAACACCGACCTTCGCTCGACGCCTCAAACAAGCCCGCCTGCACACGGGTTTGTCGCAGAAGGAGTTGGGCATCCGGGCCGGTCTGGATCCTCACGTGGCCAGCCCCCGAATCAACCAGTACGAGCGTGGCAAGCACGAGCCCATGCTGGAGATTGCTGAGCGGTTGGCCCAAGCGTTGGGGATCCCCGCCGCCTTCCTTTACACCGACGATGATCTGCTGGCCAAGTTGCTCCTGCGCTGGGGCTCGCTAAGCAAGCAGCAGAAGCGCGAGTTGGTGAAGCTGATCGAGGCCACGCCCGAGAAGTAAACCGAACAAGCGCTCGCCCTATGGGCAACTCTTCGCCTCAACCCGCCCTTTGGGCGCTTCTGGAGGGAGCTGCAGTGTCCGCGGCTAGTGCGACTGACAAGTCGCGACATCTCAGGCTTACTTGAGATTTTGTTCACGACCGATACACACGCGCCTTGTCTAAAGTGATATACCATGTCGCCCGTGTCAGCCTCCTCACTTCTACTGCGACTGTTCCTGATCGCCATGCTCGTGCTTAACGGCGCGTGGTCGGCGTTTGCGTCCGTCAGTATGAACCCGGTCATGGAAGAGCAGGCCAGCGAAGTGGCTGCCGCGGTGCAAGTCGACGAAGACTGCTTCGCCCATCACAGTGCTGAGCATCATCCCGATGCCACATCGATTGAAAAGGCTGGCACTGGGCATGGCGACCATGCCGGTCCCGACTGTTGCAAGTCTTCTGCGTGCCGGTGCGCCTGCGTACACGCTTGCGCGAGCGCACTTCCTGCGCGCCTGCATGTTTCGGTGCAACTGGCCTTGGGCCTGGATGTCATGCCGCTGCCCCTAGGGCATGCGGCACCTGCCTTGCCTCATCTGATCCGACCACCGATCGGCTAAGCGTCCCTAGGCGCCGCAATGGCGCCGTTGGTGTGGCTTGCATGCCTGTTTAGGCCAGCCGCCCGCTCTGTACCACCGCCCGCCGGTGGCAACACGACGCTTGGAGCATTTTCATGTCGCATGATGATTTTCGTGGTCCACGCGGTGGACCGCTGCTGCCTTCGCGGCGGCGATTTGTCCAAGGCTTGGCCTTGGGAGGCGCAGTCGCAGGATTAGGTTTCTGGCCCAAAGCCAGTTGGGCGCTCAAGGGGCCGGGACAACCCAACGTACTATCGGGCACTGAGTTTGACCTGACCATTGGCGAGACGCCGATGAACTTCACCGGCAAGACCCGCACCGCGATCACGGTCAACGGGTCCGTTCCGGCGCCGTTGCTGCGGTGGCGGGAAGGCACCACGGTCAACTTGCGCGTCTCTAATGCATTGCCCGCTAACTCCATCCATGGCGCGGACACCTCCATCCATTGGCACGGCATCATTTTGCCGGCCAACATGGACGGCGTGCCGGGTCTGAGCTTTGACGGTATCGGACGTGGTGAGACCTACCACTACCGGTTCACCCTGCATCAGGGCGGAACCTACTGGTACCACAGCCACTCAGGGTTCCAGGAACAAGCCGGGCTCTATGGCCCGATCGTCATCGACCCATTGGAGCCGGAGCCCTTCAGTTTCGATCGCGACTACGTCGTGATGCTGAGCGATTGGACAGACCTGGACCCGACGGCCCTGTTCGATCGTTTGAAGAAGATGCCGGGCCATGACAATTACTACAAGCGCACGGTCGGCGATTTTGCGCGCGATGTGAAGCGCAACGGCCTGTCGGCCACGTTGGAAGATCGCAAGATGTGGGGCGTGATGCGGATGACGCCCACGGACCTGTCCGACGTCAACGCCAACACCTACACCTACCTGATGAACGGCACGACCTCACTGGGCAACTGGACCGGTTTGTTCCGCAGTGGCGAGAAGGTGCGCCTGCGTTTCATCAATGGCTCTGCCATGACGTACTTCGATGTGCGTATTCCGGGGCTGAAGATGACCGTGGTGGCGGCAGATGGCTTGTATGTCCATCCGGTTTCCGTCGACGAGTTCCGCATCGCGGTAGCAGAAACCTTCGATGTGATCGTGGAGCCCTCCGGGCAGGACGCATTCACCATCTTTGCCCAAGACTCCGGTCGCACCGGCTACATCAGCGGCACGCTCGCTGTGCGCGAAGGATTACGCGCGCCCGTTCCGTCTGTGGATCCCCGGCCGCTGCTGACGATGGCAGACATGGGCATGGATCATGGGTCGATGGATATGTCTGGCGGCAGCAAGGGCATGGAAGGCGGCTGTGGTGCGGCCATGGGCATGCCTGGCATGACCCCACCTGTCAGCGGTAACGCGACCTCGGCCCATGCAGGCCATGCGATGCCCGCCGCCGGCGATGGTGCCATGGCAGGCATGCAGCACGGGGGCATGCAATCACACCCTGCTAGCGAGACCAACAATCCCCTGTTGGACAACCAAGCCATGAGCGTGAGTTCGCGCTTGGATGATCCGGGCAATGGCCTGCGCGATAACGGCCGTCATGTGCTGACGTATTCCATGCTCAAGAGCACCTTTGAAGACCCTGACGGACGCGACCCCGGTCGCGAGATCGAGCTGCATCTGACCGGACACATGGAGAAATTCTCCTGGGGCTTCAACGGTCAGAAGTTTTCCGATGTCGAGCCGCTGCGGCTGAACTACGGCGAGCGTATGCGCATCGTATTGGTTAACGACACGATGATGACCCATCCCATCCATTTGCACGGCATGTGGAGTGACGTGGAGGACGACAACGGCAACTTCATGGTGCGCAAGCACACGGTGGATATGCCGCCAGGTAGCCGACGCACGTATCGCGTGCGTGCCGATGCGTTGGGCAGCTGGGCGTTCCATTGCCACCTGCTTTATCACATGGAAGCCGGAATGATGCGCACGGTGAGGGTCGACGAATGAACATCAATAGACGCGATACCACCCTGACTGCGCTGACGGCTATCTCGCTGGCCCTGGCCAATGCGGCCAGCGCCCAATCTATGCAGCACGGCTCCATGCAGATGGAGCAGGGCGCGCAGACCCAGACTCAGGATCACTCTGCACATCAGGCACCGACATCAAAACCTGCGCCAGCCCAAAAGCCTGCAACACCGGCCAAGACGAGCGAAGCGACGATCGATCATGCGGCGATGGGCCACGCCGAGCCGCAGGCTAACGCAGCCGAGCCTGCCATGCAGGGCATGGACCATTCGCAGATGGGGCACGGCTCGCCCGCGAGCACACCTGCGGCGCCCACAGCGCAGGCGCAGTCGATGCAGGGCATGGATCACAGTCAGATGGCACAGCCCGCTGCAGCCGACACCTCCGGCACGGCCACGCCTGCGATGCAGGGGATGGACCATTCGCAGATGGGCCATGATTCGCCCGCGCCCGCTACACCAGAAGCGGGAATGCAATCGATGGAGGGCATGGACCACAGTCAGATGGGACACGGGCCTGCAGCGCCAACGCAGCCGCGCACCCCGATTCCCGCGGTGACGGACGCGGATCGCAAGGCGGCCATCGCGCCGGAACACGCGCATCCGGTGCATGACAACTCGATCAAGAGCTACGTGCTGCTCAATCGCCTGGAAACCTGGGATGCCGATCCGGGCACCGGGCTGGGCTGGGAGGGCCAGGGCTGGATCGGTACGGACCTCAATCGCGTCTGGCTCCGCAGTGAAGGCGAACGCACGGATGGTCAGACCGAGTCGGCTGATCTGGAAGTGCTTTACGGCCGCAGTATCTCCACGTGGTGGGATGTGGTGGCCGGTGTGCGTCATGACTTCAAGCCTGGGGCATCGCAGAACTTCGCCGCTATCGGTGTACAGGGCTTGGCGCCGATGAAGTTCGAAGTGTCCGCCACAGCCTATCTCGGCGAAGGGGGCCAGACTGCCGCCAATGTCGAGGCCGAGTACGAATTGCTGCTAACCAACCGGCTGATCTTGCAGCCGCTGGTGGAAGTCACCGCCTATGGCAAGAACGATCCATTGCGCGGGATAGGTTCGGGTCTGAGTGCCGCTGAGGCGGGGCTACGACTTCGCTATGAGTTCACCCGAAAGTTCGCTCCCTACATCGGCGTGGTGTACGAGCGCGCGTTTGGCAATACCGCAGACATGCGACGCGAGCATGGCGAGTCCTTTGAAGACACGCGCTTGGTCATCGGCCTTCGTACCTGGTTCTAAGGGGAACTGACAATGAAATCCAACAAAAAGATGTGGGTATGGCTCGGTGCCGGCGTGGCATTGGTTGCGGTGGTCGCAACCGCCACGCTCTCTCTGGGCGTGTACAACGTGGCCGCCGACGATCCGCATAGTCGCCCGGTGTATGCGCTACTTGAAACGGCGCGCGAGCGTTCCATTGAGGTGCGCGCCGCCAAGCTTCAGCTACCCACGAACCTTGATGATCCTGAGCGTATCCGCCAGGGTGCGGGCAACTACAACGCCATGTGCGTGACCTGCCATCTTTCACCAGACGCGGCGGCCACCGAGATGAGCAAGGGCCTGTACCCCGCGCCACCGAACCTAAGCAAACAGCCGGTCGCTCCAGCTGAGGCGTTCTGGGTGATCAAGCACGGCATCAAGGCCAGCGGCATGCCCGCTTGGGGCGGCAGCATGGACGATGAGTTCATATGGAACATGTCGGCCTTCCTGCAGAAGTTGCCCACGCTGGACGCGACTGCGTACAAGGAACTTGTCGACAGCAGCGAGGGCCATTCGCATGGCGGCGGCGAGACGCAAGGCCACCATGACGACGAAAAGGCCGAGGATCACCCTGCCTTATTCGAGCCGGGCAACAACTCCATGCCGCATGCGCACCCGCCGGGCGTGGACGACGATCACCACGGCCCGACACCCAGCGACACGGAAGTCGGGTTGGTGAGCCACGGCCATCCCGACGGCAAGGTGGAGTCGCACCCTGCACCACACACGCCCGTGGCCGATGACGGCCATGCGCACCCCCATTGATCTTCTTGGAGCCCACGCAATGAACGCAACAGCAATCTCGTTCACCCTCGCACTGGCACTGGCCGTCGTGTCCCCCGCAATGGCGCAGGCGACACAGCCGCACGCACATCACCCCGCTGCCGCGGCATCTGCGGACGTCGACGTCCCAGTCACTGCAGAGGCCGCGGTCGCCGTAGCGGAGCGTTTCAACAGGGCCCTGTCTAGCGGCGATCTGGCCACGGTCGAAGCCCTGCTCGCTGCCGACGTTCTCATCCTCGAGTCCGGGGGCGCCGAACGCAGCCGCGAGGAATACATGGGCCATCACGCAGTCAGCGATGCGGCGTTCCTCAAGGGCGCCCATCGCCAGCTGCTCCGTCAGCGCGCACGAGCCGCTGGCGAGTTCGCGTGGGTCGGAACCGAAAGCGAGTTGCATGCCCAGAAGGACGGCCAGCCACTGACCGTCCAGAGCGACGAGACGATGGTGCTGAAGGAGACCGCGGACGGCTGGCGGATCGTCCACATCCACTGGTCCTCGCGGACCAAGCGCTGAGTCGAGAGATTGAAATGACTACGCTCACATTGCACCGTCTGACTTTTGTGGTCCTTGCCGTGGCTGGTCTGGGTGCTTGCACCCAGGATGCTTCATCCGCGCAACCCACAACCTCGCCCTCCGCACAGGTTGTCGTCCAATCAGCCGACGCGACTCCAGCAGCCCTGCCACGCATGACCGTCCACAAGACCCCGACCTGCGGGTGCTGCGGTGTCTGGATCGACCACGTGCAGAAGGCGGGATTCACCGTGGATGTGCACGACATGGATGACCTGGGTCTGGTCAAGGAGCGGTTGGGTGTCCCCTATGCAAAGGGCTCCTGCCACACGGCCGAGATCGGCGGATACGTCATCGAAGGCCACGTTCCGGCCGCGGACATCAAGCGTCTCCTCGAAGAAAAGCCGAACGCACGCGGCCTGGTCCTCCCAGGGATGCCGCTTGGTTCTCCGGGCATGGAGGTCCCGGAGGGACGCCAGCAGCCGTTCACGGTCGAGCTGATACATCGCGACGGAACCACCGAACCGTTCGCACAGCACTGATCCGTCGCAGCAACAGGGGACGGTGTTGCGGGCGCGCCGATTCTCGCCCGCGAGGAAGAAGGAGAACTACATGACTCACCATTCCGCAGCACACCGGCCCCAGGCCATGAACGAGTGCATCGACAACTGCACGCAATGCCATGCGATCTGCCTGGAGACCATCAACTACTGCCTGACCAAAGGAGGTGTTCACGCGGCCCCGGAGCACATCGCCCTGTTGGCGACGTGTGCCGATACCTGCGCAACCAGTGCCGACGCGATGCTGCGCGGTGCCAGCGTTCACGACGTGGTTTGCGGTGCCTGCGCGGAGATCTGCCGCCAGTGCGCCGATGCATGCGACGCCATGAACGACCCTGAGATGACGCGCTGCGCCGAAGTTTGTCGCCGCTGCGCGGAAAGCTGCAGCGCCATGGCAGCGTAATGCGTCGAGGATCCCGCCTGAGCCGGTGGGATCCTCGTCTCGCGAAAGCGGAAGTATCAAGAAAATCCGACAAATCGTGGTTTCAGTGACAGTCCGACATCTAACGCTTGTCGCATCGAACACAGCGCGGCCCCTCCCGAACGGGCTTTGCATCACATTCCAATGAGGATTTATCCATATGAAGTCGTCCAACGTCATTCGCTCCTTCGCGCTCGTCCTCGCAATCGCGGCCGGGCAGTTTTCGCTGCAGGTCGCGCACGCCCACGCCGCGCTGCAGCAGTCCACACCGGCGGCAAATGCGGTGGTGGCCTCGCCAGGCCAGATCGATCTCGTGTTCAACGAGACATTGATTCCGCGGGCGTCGCGTCTCAAGTTGCTCATGAAGCACGGCAGTTCCACCATGCCGATCGAGAATTTCACGACCGAGATCGTCAACAACGGCAAGACCCTGCGTGCCAAGTTGCCTGGACCGCTGGCTCCGGGCGTCTATACCGTGGAATACCGCGCCGTCGGTGGTGACAACCACCCCATGCCGGGCAGCTTCAGCTTCACGGTGCGCTGAGGAGTCGCGAATGTTCGACCTGTCGGCTTATGCACTGAGATTCTTGGAATACCTTGTCATCATGGTTCTTTTCGGGGTTCCACTCTTCGGTTGGTACGGGTCGCGTCGATCGGCACTCGCCGACGCCTTGGCCGGGTGGTCACTCATGGGCGTTCTATTGGCGGGTGCCGTAGCCGGTCTCGTGCTCACCGGGCTCGATGTCGTCTTCAAGACCGCGGGCATCATGGGAATGCCGCTTGCCGAGGTTGATCGCGCATCGCTTGGCTGGTATCTGCTCGAGACGTCCGCGGGCCGGGCAGCCATGGCGAGAGGCGCGCTGCTGGTCGCCCTGATGTTCGTGCTCGGATGGCATCGTCGCCGCGGGAAGGTGGAGACCGCCTTCCCGCTGGGGGCGATGCTGGCGGGCGGCGCACTCGCTTCGCTGGCATGGAACGGCCACGCCGCCGCTGGCGAGGGCTTGGCAGGCGCGGTCCGGCTTGCTGCAGGCATCGTCCATCTTCTCGCGGCAGGCGGCTGGATCGCAGCGGTCCTGATGTTCCTTGCCATGCTGCTGCGCGGCAAAGAGACGAACGGCAGCGGGCGTCTGCGATCAACGCATGACTTTCTGCATGGTTTTTCGACGCTGGGAACGATCTTCGTTGGTGCGCTCATCGTGTCCGGCATCGCGCACTACGGGGATCTCACCGCGTGGTCGTTTTCGGCCCTGTTCCAGAGCACCTACGGGAAGTTGCTGCTTTTCAAACTGGCCCTGTTCGCTGGAATGCTGGGTTTGGGAGCGCTGCACCGATGGACGCTGGTGCCGCGCTTGGAACGAGCGCTGACCAGCGGAGATCCCGCGCAGGAGGTGCGGGCTTTGCGGCAGAGTGTTACGGCTGAGGCCGCGCTGGCCATCTTGATCCTGATTGTTGTTTCAGTGCTCGGGACGCTCAGCCCCGAATAGCTGTGTAACCCGCAATGGCACACTGCCTTGGCAGTCCATCCCCACTAAAGCGAGCATCGGCATGAACTCACCGTCGTCCCATGACCATCACCATTCTGCAGGCGCAGCCCCTGTCGAGGCTGCGGATGGACGGGTCATCACCAATCCCGTCCGCTATACGGACGATGCTCCCCAGCAAGTTGAAGTGACCGCCCCAGCAGCGGTGGCCCAACCCAGCGGTACCCACGCCACGGTCTACACCTGCCCGATGCATCCGCAGATTCGTCAGCCAGGTCCCGGCACCTGTCCGATCTGCGGCATGGCGCTGGAGCCGGAGATGCCCTCGCTGGAGGAGGACGACAATCCAGAGTTACGCGATTTCACCCGAAGGTTCTGGTGGACGTTGCCTTTGACGTTGATCGTCCTGGTCTTGGCCATGCTGGGACACCGTCTGCCCGGCTTGTCCACGCAGGCGCGCACCTGGATTGAGCTCGTGCTGAGCGCCCCGGTGGTGCTCTGGGCGGGGTGGCCTTTCTTTGAGCGCTGCCTACAGTCCATCGGCAATCGCAGCCCCAACATGTGGACGCTGATCGGCATCGGCGTGGCCGCCGCGTTTGGCTACAGCGTGGTGGCCACCGTGGCACCGGACCTGTTTCCGGACTCTTTCCGCGAGCATGGACGGGTAGGGGTCTACTTCGAGGCGGCAGCGGTCATCGTCTCGCTCACCCTGCTCGGACAGCTGCTGGAACTGCGGGCGCGTTCCAAAACCTCGGCGGCCATCAAGTCCCTGCTGGGATTGGCGCCCAAGACGGCTCGCCGCGTCAAACCCGATGGGGGCGAAGAGGACGTTGCGCTGGATCACGTGCACGTGGGTGATCTGCTTCGCGTACGACCGGGCGAGAAGGTGCCGGTCGATGGGGAAGTCATCGAAGGCCGCGCCAGTGTCGATGAGTCGATGCTGACCGGTGAACCCATTCCGGTGGAGAAGGCTGTCGGTGATCACGTTATAGGCGCCACGCTCAACGGGACGGGCGCCTTAGTCATCCGGGCGGACAAAGTCGGATCCGGGACGGTACTGGCGCAGATTGTGCAGTTGGTAGCCCAAGCCCAGCGCTCCCGCGCGCCGATGCAGCGTATGGCGGACAAGGTGGCGTACTGGTTTGTCCTGGCCGTGCTGGCCACGGCGGTGCTCACGTTCTTCGGATGGGGTCTGTTTGGACCCGAACCGTCCTGGACCTTTGCCGTCCTCAATGCCGTATCGGTTCTGATCATTGCTTGCCCGTGTGCCTTGGGTTTGGCTACCCCCATGTCGATCATGGTCGCCACTGGCCGCGCTGCGCAGGTCGGGGTCCTGTTCCGCGATGCTCAGGCGATCGAGCAGCTACGTCTGATCGACACGTTGATCGTGGACAAGACCGGTACGTTGACCGAGGGGCGTCCAGCCTTTCGCGACACGCTCTCCAACGCCGGCTTCGACGCCGATCAGATCCTTTGTTTGGCCGGCAGCTTGGAGCAGGGCAGTGAGCACCCCTTGGCCGAGGCCATCGTGGCTGAAGCCCAGCGACGTGGCTTGAACCTGGTGGCCGCCCAAGATTTTGATTCGCTCACCGGCCAAGGCGTCCGCGGGCGCGTGTCCGATCAGGATGTCGTGCTCGGCAACCAAAGCCTGATGGCGTCGGTTGGCGCCGATGTAGCACCTTTGCAAAGCAGCGCCGAGCGTCTTCGGAAAGAAGGCGCTAGCGTGATGTTCCTGGCGGTCAATGGTCGGTTGGCCGGCGCCATTGCGGTGGCTGATCCCATCAAAGCCACGACCTTGCCTGCCTTGAACCTGCTACGTGCCGATGGCCTGCACGTGGTGATGGCCTCCGGTGACGCACAGGCGACGGCCGAGGCCGTGGGGCGCACGCTGGGCATCGAGGATGTGCGTGGTGGCGTCAAGCCGCAGGACAAGGCCGACCTGGTCCAGCAACTCAAAGCCCAGGGTCGTCGCGTGGCCATGGCTGGCGATGGCATCAACGATGCGCCGGCCCTGGCGGCAGCCGATGTGGGCATCGCGATGGGGACGGGCACGGATGTGGCCATGTCCAGCGCCCAGCTCACCCTGGTCAAGGGTGATTTGAGGCGCATCGTGCAAGCCCGTGCCATCTCGTCTTTGACGGTGGCCAATATGAAGCAGAACCTGGGCTTCGCCTTCGTCTACAACGCCATCGGCGTGCCTATCGCCGCCGGCTTGCTGTATCCCAGCTTCGGCCTTTTGCTCAGTCCGATGATGGCGGCCCTAGCCATGAGCCTGAGCTCGGTTTCGGTGGTCACCAATGCCCTGCGTTTGTCCGGCTCCACCGTTGTTGCCACCCCCCACCCTGACCGCGCCGATGAGCCTGCGCGCGGCCATTCCTGTCACTGATGGCTCATATCCCACAAGGAGTACTGCAATGAAGCGTTATGCCTCCCTCTCGATGATGGCCTTGTTCCTGATGGCGGGCGCGGCCTTCGCCGGCGGCCAGACCACCACGCCCACCACCGACCACGGTCAGCACAAGCCGGCGGCGGCCGATGCCGATTTCACCAAGCTCGATGCCAACAAGGACGGCTCGCTGTCCAAGGAAGAACTGGCCAAGCACAAGCTGGCGCCGCACTTTGGCATGCTCGATAGCAACAAAGATGGCAAGCTGAGCCCGCAGGAATTCGCTGCCGGCAAGGGTATGTAAGTGTTCTCAGCCCGGGAGCTGTTCCAACAGTTCGCGGGTTCTTCCGCCGTTCTGCCATTCCCACGGAGATTGTTATGTCCTCTTCGCACGGTACGCACGAAAACGCGCAAGACCCGCAGTCCCAGCACGCAAAACCGCACGCCTCACACCAACCTGCCCACCAGGCACAACAAGGGCATCAAGGCCATTACGGCCGCCTGTTGTTGATGATGGGCCTGTCTTTCGTGGCCATGTACGCATTGATGTACGCAATGGTCGATCAGTGGGCTAACGTCTATAACAACGTGAACCAGTTCTACATGGCGGGCCTGATGGCCGCTCCCATGCTGCTGATCGAGCTGTGGCTAATGTCCAGCATGTACCCCGATCGCCGACGCAATCTGATTCTGGCTGGTCTGACGGTGGCGTTCATGCTGTTCTGCTGGTGGGGCATTCGCACTCAAGCAGCGGTCACTGACAAACAGTTCATCCGTTCGATGATTCCCCACCACGCTGGCGCCATCCTGATGTGTGAGGAGAATCGTCTGAAGGATCCTGAGTTGGTGAAGCTCTGCCAGGACATTATTACCTCGCAGACACAGGAGATCGCGCAAATGAAGCAGTTGCTGGCTGAGCGTTCCCATTAGCTCACTGCCTTTTGCCAGCCGATATCACTTCACTGAGCCTGCGCACTGACCATTCGGTGGATCAAACGCGCGGCCACACGTGCGGTGGCTTGATCCGGATCCAGGGGCGGACACAGTTCCGCCACGTCGACCACACGTACCTTGCCCGAGGCCATGACCAGATCCAGCAGGGCTTCCAGGACCTCCAGACTCACCCCGCGTGGGTTGGGGGCGCTCACGCCCGGGGCCACCACCATTGAGTACGCCGGCAAGATCACCAGCGGCTTGGGTAGCTACACCCAGTGGCGTGGCTTGGGCTCACTGCGTATGGGCAAGAACCGTTGGACCGGCGTCTATTCGGCGCAGTACATCGGCAGCGCGGACGACATCATCGCCGTGCCCGACACGATCGGCTCGCATGTGTCCAGCGTGGTGTACCACAGCCTGCAACTGAGCTACGGCATCAAGAAGAAGTGGGATATCTCCGCCGGCGTTGAAAAAGTGCTCGATAAGAAGGCGCCGTTCGTGAAGAACAACCCCAACACCGACACCGACACCATGACGTACGACTTGCTGGGTCGTCGCTGGAATGTCCGCTTTGGTTACCACTGGTAAGCCACGATCACGAGGAGCTACACATCATGAGAAACACGCAACTATCCGCCACACTACTGCTGTTCGCTGTGGCCGGCAGTGCCGGTGCGCACGACCTGTTTGTCGCTTTCTCCAAGCCTGGCACCGCAGCGGGCGAGGCGAACACAGCGTTGGTGAACAATGGCACCTTCGATGAAAGTGCAGGTGCAGTCACCCGAGCGCGTCTACAGGACGTTTCGCTGAGTCAGGGCGGCGCTAAGGCTGCACCGGACTTGGCCAGTTGGAAAGAGGTCGGCAAGCAGAGCCAGCTCACCGTGCATCCGGCGGGCGAGGGCACCTATCTGCTGGGGGTCTCGACGATGGCCTCCACCAGCACGCGTACGGCCAGCGAGTTCGGCAAGTACCTGGAGTTGGAAGACTTGCCCGATACCCTGGCCACCTATGATGCGAGCAAGTTTCCCAAAGGGGTCACCTATAGCTATACCAAGCATGCTCGTACCATTGGACAGGTGGGCACAAAACTGACCGACGATTTCGCTGCCTCGCTGGGCTATCCGCTGGAGATCCGCTTGGCCCGCAATCCTGGAAGCGTGAAGGTCGGCGAACAGCTGTCGTTCCAGGTGCTGCAGCAGGGCACGCCAGTGCCCAACCTACGCGTGTACGTCGGTCATCGTGCTGACGCACCGGTCAAGGGTGGGCACGGTAGCGCTACGCTCCTGCGCACCGATGCCCAAGGCCAAGCCAGTTTCCAGGTGACCACCGCCAAGACCTGGTACATCCACACCAATCACATTGTGCCCTCTACACAAAAGGGTTTGGATTTTGTGTCGGATCGGGCGTCGCTGAGCTTTGAGATTTCCCCGCACGCCGGGCACTGATAAGTAAGCATGTAGGCGGTACTCTCCCCTTTGACGCCAGTCATGACTTCTTCCATGACTGGCGTCTTTTTGTGGGGACTTACCTCAAGTGCTCAGTCTGTCTCTCATTGGTCGCCCCGCGCCGCGCGCAATCCACGTCGCCGCACTAGATAGAACGCTGCGGGAATCACCACCATAGAGAGCACCGGTGCGGTGAGCATGCCACCCAGCATCGGCGCGGCGATACGTTGCATGACCTCCGAGCCGGCACCGGCACCGACGAAAAGCGGAAACAACCCGGCCAGGATGACGGCTACCGTCATCGCCTTCGGGCGCACCCGTTGCACGGCGCCTTCGTAGATAGCCTCTTGCAGGGTAGACACATCTTCCGGCGCACCGCTGGCCAAGCGCTGCTCCCAGGCATGACGCAGGTACAGCAGCATGATGACGCCGAACTCAGCCGCAACGCCGCCCAGGGCGATGAATCCGATCACGCTGGCCACCGAAATCGCATGGCCCAGCCCCCAGATCAACCAGAAACCGCCCACCAACGCCAAGGGCAAGCTGAGCAGGATGATGGATACATCGCTAAGCCGGCGAAACACCATCCAGATGACCAGGAAGATGATCGCCAACGCCGCGGGCACCACCCATTGCAGGCGTGCCAAAGCCCGTTGCAGATACTCGTACTGCCCCGACCACGCCAGACCATAGCCGGCAGGCAAACTCACCTGGGTCTGCACCGCGGCTTGCAGGTCCTGGACCACCGATCCCAAGTCGCGATCGGCCACATCCACGTAGATGTAGCCCACCAACCGGCCGTTATCGCTCTTGAGCATCGGCGGGCCTGGGCTGATTGACAGCTCCGCCACCTGGCTCAAGGTCAGTTGCACACCGCCTGGCGCGATCAGCGGCAGATCCTGCAAGGCCTGCAACGAGTCACGCTGGCCACGGGGGTAGCGCAAGACGATGGGATAGCGTTCGCGCCCCTCGATCGTTTCCCCGATTGGATCACCGCCAACGACCGTGGCAATCAGTTGCTGGAGTTGGCCTTGAGTGAATCCGTAACGTGCAGCGATTTCCGGGCGCACCTGTACATCGACATAGCGCCCACCCGTGACGCGTTCGGCCAGTGCCGAACTCACGCCGGGCACAGTCTTGGCCACCTGCTCGATCTGCTGGCTCAGGCGCTCGATCTGCTCCACATCGGGTCCGGAGACCTTGATCCCAATCGGGCTCTTGATGCCGGTGGCCAACATATCGATGCGATTGCGAATGGGCGGGACCCATAGGTTGGTCAGACCGGGAATCTTGACCGCTGCGTCCAACTCCTGGCGTAGCTTCTGGGGGGTCATGCCCGGGCGCCATTGATCCCGCGGCTTGAAGGTCACGGTGGTCTCAAACATTTCGATCGGTGCCGGATCGGTCGCACTTTCGGCACGGCCCGCCTTGCCGAACACGTGCTCAACCTCCGGTACGGTCTTGATCATCCGGCCCGAGAGCTGGAGCAACTGACGGGCCTTGTCGGCGGACAGGCCGGGCAGGGCCGTGGGCATGTACAACAGGCTGCCTTCTTCCAAGGGCGGCATGAACTCACTGCCCAACCGGCTAAAGGGGATCAAGGTGAGCACTAGCAGCAGGCCGCTGAGCAGCAAGGTGACACCGGGATGTTTGAGGACCCACAGCAGGATGGGCCGATAGCCAGCGATCAGGATGCGATTGATGGGGTTCTGCTGTTCCGGGCGGATGCGGCCGCGGATCAGGTAGCCCATCAAGACGGGGATCAAGGTCACCGACAACCCTGCTGCGGCGGCCATCGCGTAGGTCTTGGTGTAGGCCAGAGGCGAGAACAATCGCCCTTCCTGCGCCTGCAGGGCAAAAACCGGCACGAAAGACAGGGTGATGACCAGCAAGCTGGCGAACAGGGCCGGTCCGACCTCGGCCGCCGAGCGGGCCATCAGCTGCCAGCGCTCCTCACCCTGAGGTTCCCGGCCGTGCGCCTCCCGCCAGTGCTCCAGATGCTTGTGTGCATTTTCGATCATCACCACCGCTGCATCGACCATCGCACCAATGGCGATGGCGATGCCGCCTAATGACAGCAAGTTGGCGGAGATCCCCTGGGCGTGCATCACGATGAAGGCCGCCAGGATACCCAAAGGCAGGGTGATGACGGCCACCAACGCCGAGCGTAGGTGCCACAGGAACAGCAGGCATACCAGCGCTACGACCAGAAACTCTTCGCCAAGCTTGTGGGTGAGGTTGCGTACCGCATCCTGGATCAGCTCGGAGCGGTCGTACACCGGCACCACTTCCACGCCCTCGGGCAAGCTGGATTGCAACGCCTGCAGTCGCGCTTTGACGTTCCAAATGGCCCCCAAGGCATCCTTGCCGGTCCGCAGGACGATCACGCCGCCGGCCACCTCACCTTGACCATCCAACTCTGCGATACCACGACGGAAGACCGGCCCGCGACTGATCGTGGCCACCTCGCCGAGCAGGACGGGGATGCCGTCGTTGCCGGTTACCGGCACCTGTTCGAACGCCTCCTGTGTGCGCAGGTAGCCTTCGCTGCGCACCATCAGTTCGGCTTCGCCTTGTTCGATCACCGAGCCCCCGGTAGCGCCGTTGGCCGCATCCACCGCCTCGATGAGCTCGGCCACCGTCAGTCCACGGGCCGCCAACGCCTGCGGATCGGGCTGGATCTGCCAGGCGCGCACCGCACCGCCCACACTGGCTACTTCAGCCACGTCCGGCACGGTTTTTAGCTCATAACGAAGAAACCAGTCCTGCAAAGCACGCAGCTGCCCCACATCACGTTGACCTGTCCGATCCACCAAGGCGTACTGGTAGATCCAGCCCAGTCCTGTCGCATCAGGACCCAGCGCCGGATTCACATTCGGCGGAAGTCGATCGCGTACCTGGCTCAAGTACTCGAGCACTCGAGAGCGCGCCCAGTAAAGATCAGTGGCATCGTCAAACAGGATGTAGACGAATGAATCACCGAAGAAGGAGAAGCCGCGTACCGCCTTCACGCCCGGCACGGACAACATCGTGGTGGCCAACGGGTAGGTGACCTGGTCTTCGATGATGCGCGGGGTTTGCCCCGCCCATTGCGTGCGGATGATGACCTGGGTATCGGACAGGTCCGGCAGCGCATCCAGCGGCGTGTTCTTTACCGACCAGATACCGACCACCGCCAGCAGCGCGGCGGCAACCAGCACCAGCACGCGATTGGCGATGCAAGCATGGATCAGGCGCGCGATCATGGTGTGCCCTCCATCGCTTCGGACATGACCTCGCTTGCCTGGCAATCAGCGGCTGCGGCGGGGCCGAACTTGGGTACCAACTGCATATCCATGAACGGTGACTTGCCCGGCTTGTCGAAATGCTTCTCCGGCACCATCGGGTCATACCAGTACTGCACCGGGCAGCGCGGCGGCGTAGAGGTGGAGGTGTCTGGCGCGACAGGCGCCGGCTGTCTGGACGGTGACGGCACGACAGTGCGTGGTTCGTGCCCGGCGTCATGGCGCTCGTGCACACCTGATGCGCTGGCAGGGCGTGTCGGTTGTGCAGCACCCAGGCGCTCCAACGCACCGGAGAGACTGGCTTCGGAGTCGAGCAAGAACTGACCCGAGACGACCACGCGTTCACCACCGGCCAAGCCTGCCACGATCTGCGTGCGCCCTTGCACGCTACGTCCCACACTCACCCGCACTGGCCGGAAGCTCCCGTCCGGATCCTGCACGATGACCCGGCTGTCCCGCCCGGTGGCGATCAGCGCCTCCGTGGGAACGACTGGCAGGGCCTGCTCGGCGTCGGGCTGCACCAGAACCTCGGCGAACATGCCCGGCACCAGCCGACGCTGCGGGTTGCGCAGCACAATTCGCGCCCGCTGCGTGCGACTAGCCATGTCGACCTGGGGAAGCAACGCCTGGATCTGTCCGGCAAAGCGCTCTGCCGGCCAGGCACTGACCGTGGCCTGCACTGAGGTCCCCGGCCGCAAGGTGCCCAGCGCTGCCTGGGGTACCGAGGCCTCCAGCCACAACGTGTCCAGCCCATTGATCTTGAACAGTGGCGTACCGGGCATCACCGTCTGTCCCTCGCGTGCCAGGATCTCGGTCACGACACCACTGTGGTCTGCGCTAAGCACGACGCCACTTCTGGCCGAGGCGCCAGAAGGAACACCCAACGAACGCAACCGTTGTTGCGCCGCACCCTGCAGCTCACGCGCGCCCGCGGACTGAGCTTGGCTCAGGGCATGTGCTTCGGCGATGGCCGCGTTCCATGCCGGGGCCTGCACGGTGGCCAGCGTTTGACCACGACGAACCTCGGTAAACGGCGCCTTTACCTGCACGTGGGTGATCAAGCCTTCCATGCGCGCACTGATCACGCTTTCCTGGGTCAGATCCCACGTCAGTGTGCCCGGCACGCGTACGGCAGTCCCTAGTAACTCTACCGTCACTTCCTGAGTGCGTATGCCCACGTTCTGCTGCAGGCGCGGATCGATCTGCGTTCCGCCCCCTATGGCCTCATCTGCGTATTTGGGCAGCAACTCCATATCCATGAACGGAGATTTGCCCGGCTTGTCGAATCGCTGCTCCGGCGCCATGGGGTCGTACCAGTACAGCACCTTGCGTGCTTGATCTGCGACGCTCGTGCCGGGGGGCGGGGTGGTATCAGAGGTTCGAGTCATCCAGGCGTAGCCGCCGGCAAAGCCGAGCGCCAGCAACCCGAGGGCCACGGCGAGCTGTGTGAGACGCGTCTTGGTCGGGCTCATGGCGTGTTCTCCTCATGGGGTAGCAGATAGGCCAGTGCCGCCCAGGCACGGCCCTGTTCGCCCAGCAGACGGGCGTTCTCCAGGTGCAATTCGATCTCATCGCGCCGCGCTTCCAGCCACGGCTGCAGGTCGGCACCGGCGCCGTAGGCGGCCAACGCCGTGCGTGCACGATCGCGCGCCAAAGGCAGGCTCTGCGTGTTCTGGCGCTCCAACTGGCCGGTTAACCCGCGCCATCGCGCTATCGCGCGTTGCACCGACTCGGCTTGGATGCGCCGGGCCTCATCGCGCTCTGCGGACACCGCCTCCAGCTCGGCCCGCCGTGCCGCGATGCCTCGTGCTTGGCGGTTCTTCTGGAACAGCGGCAGGCCCACACCCACTTCCACCATGAGCATGTCGCTGCGCGCCATGCCGTCGGGTGCGCGCTCGCGACGTCCGTAGGTGAGCTCCACACTCCAATCCGGGCGGGTTTCGGCCACGGCCGCATCCACCTGGGCCTGGGCTAAGCTCTCGCGTGCCTCCCAGCCCAGTAGTGGCGTGTGTTGGTCCAGTTTGGCCAGCAGTTGGGTGGGCTCCAATGGCAACTGCGAAAAATCCGGTGCCGCACCACTGGCCAAGATCGCCTCTGGTGCAATACCCAACCACCGCGCCAGGCCGGCCTGCGCGGCGGCGTGCTCCGCATGTACCTGCTCCAGGCGATTGTCCAACTGCAGTAGGGCGGCCTGGGCGGCAAGCACATCACTGGCCCCGGCCGTGCCGCCTGCCAAGCGAGCACGCGCCGCACGCTCGGCTATACGGGCCGGCTCGCGCAGACCTTCCAACGCATCTACGGCTTGCTGCGTACTCCACAGCTCGATCCAGGCCAGCGCGGCCGCTTGGGCCACCATCTGCTGTTCGGCCATCGACAGTGAGCGCGCTTGCGCCAGCGTCGCTTGCGCCAACGCGTGCTCGGCACGTCGTTTCGCACGCGCAGGAAACTCCTGCATCAGACCGATTTGCTGGGTGGTCATCTCATCGGCCCGCAAGCTGAAGGCATCGGGTCCGCTGACGGGCCAGTTCGCCAGCCCCACGATCAAACGTGGGTCGGGAAGCGCGCCAGCACGCGCGGCTTCTTCGGTACTGGCATCGATCTGCGATCGGCGCACCTGCAGGGTTGGGGCGTTAGCAAGCGCCCGTTGTAGGGCTTCTGTGTAGCTGATCGGGATAGCGCGCGATGCCGCCAGCACAGGACCACTGAGCGCCAGGGCAAACACGAACCCACACGCCATCTTGCGCCTTGCACGCAAGAAGAAAGACATCTCCATAAGACCTCCGGGAAACGACAACGAGCGCGCTGCAACGCATGCAGCACGAGCACGGGTCAATCCAGGAGGGGGCTTAAATCAGCAGGCTACAGAAGCGCTGCAGGGGAGGCGGATCGGACACGCACACCGGAACATCCCGATACAACTGCGCGTGTACCGGTGGCAACAGAGCCTGCACCAGCGCGAAGGCGGCCAGCGCGGGCTGGTAAGGCACTTGAGGGGCCTTCGCATCGGCCGTGGCGATGTGATCGCGCTGGCAATGCTGGTCGCACAACGCCGGAGCATCGGGATCCGGCGTGGACATCTCTTCGCAACCGACCATCAGGGTCGCTTGTCCAGCTTCCACCGATTCCAGCGGACAGGCGTAAGCCACCAGCGCGAGTTGCTGCAGCAGCAGCGCCCACAGTCCCAGCCATGCCAGTCGGGCACGAGAACGGGGTCGCCGCCATCGCCTCAGCAGCCTCACCATGACAGCTCCCGCACGCCCGAAGCAGCGCCTGCGGACGCTGGGCAGATCAGGGCAGGGGACGTGCGAGCTCTCATGATGGCCAGTCTAGCCCTCTTGGGGCCGACTGTCATTGATCAGGATCAAGCCCTCGCGCGGACTCAGCGGTGGCATCCGCCGCAGCAGGAGGATGCGACGGCCGGGGCGGCCGGCGTACCAGCCTCAGAAGGGAGCACCGCAGCGATCACATAGCCTTGCCGCTGGATAGCCTCAACCGCCTGTTCTACGGCAAGCAGGCCCTCGATCTTGACCACGCCACTGCCCAGATCGACGTCCACCTGGGCGTGGGGGTCAAGGGCCTGAATGGCTTGGGTGACCGTTCGGACACAGTGACCACAGGTCATACCTTCAACAACGAGATTCATGGACAACCCTCCAAAAGCATCGGCGGTTTGCCGACGGCGTGACGATGAGCCTTCCCACGGTGGGAAGGTCAAACGACAGGCAAGTTGAGTGGTAATCCGTCCCGCGTTGTTGACCTTCCCATCATGGGAAGGCTCAGGCTACCTGCTCGTTCCTATTGGCCCTCACTCCATGGACATAACGCTCACTTATGCGAATTAAGTTATTGATTATATTACATTAATACAGGAATCGCAAGGTCTGTAGTTGCACCGTGCCCTGGCCGGCCACAAACGCGATAAGCTAAGCATTCCTTAGTGCTAGTCATTCTTGATGTCATGACGATGCCATCTGAGCGCACCCGCAATGTGCTGCAGGCGGGCGCGTTCCTCAGGCAGCTAGCGGCCAGCCAAGCCGTGCCTAAAGAGGTGCGGCAAGAGGCATATCGACTGCTGCGGCACTATCCAACCGTCAGCGACATCGAGGCGATTGCTGAGCACGAAGAGCGGCTGCGAGCGCTGACCCAGTCGGCCTTCGTACGACCCTACCTGAGCAGCGAGATCGAGGCGGATTGGTTCTCCGGGTACCCGCTCGGCCCTCATCGCATCTGACCATGAAGCAACCGAGCAGGCCGCGTGGAAGAGGGACTACGTCTGCGGAGACAGCGCTGGAGGCTTCCTTTGAACGGGCCCGCGACAGTGCGGCCGAGGAACGCGCATTCTTCAAGCGACTGATGGATGCGATCGTGTACGTGCATGCGCCCATCTCGGACGACGCGCAGACACTGCGGCTGGTCCAGTTCCGCCATCCTGACGGTTTCGATGCGATCCCTTTCTTTACCTCGCTCGACAAGGCGCAGGCGGCCAGCTCGTCTGCTGTCAGAATTCTGGGAGTTTCAGGCCGTGAGCTGCTAACCGGTACTCGCGGCGCGACGTTGATGCTCAATCCCAACTACGGCGGCGTTGTCCTGTACCCGGAAGAGGTTGCGACATTGTTGGATACGGGCTTTCTGGCCAGGGTGGAACGTCTGGCGCCGGCGGAGTTCGCGGTGAGACCTGCCCAGGCCGCGCCGGCTTGGCTCGCTCCGGCCATCAGCGGCAGCCTTGAGCACGCCGACTTCGTCTCGTCGGCCTATCTCCTGGAAACTCACTCGTCAGGGGGCGTCGAACAGCCTCCCGGTCTGTTGATCTGGCTGGTGGTGGACCTGGCTTTCGCCGAGCGGGCGGCTCGTCTGGTGACCACCGCCATACAGCCCTTATGCTCAGATTTGGACGTCATCATCGACTTGGCGGTCCACGACGTATCGCTGCCTTTGCCGGCGGGCTTGGATGATCCCCAGATCCTGCCCATATTTTTTCACGAGAATCAAGCCAACTTGAGCACAGCTCATCGGCCTATGAGCCCTGAAGATAAGCTACTAGCACTCCTTCCGGGATTGACCGAGGAAGAGAAGGAACGGCGGACCCGCGAGGGTATGGCCGACGTCGACGCTGGACGTACGATCCCGCACGAGGAACTACTGCAATGGATCAGGCGACGGTCAGAGCCTTCTTGAAGGTTTCCGTTGGGTCAGGAGCGTGGAAACTCTTGAATCCAATATTCAAGAAGGGCACGCGTGCCTGAGCAGTACTCCAGGAATGCCTGTGTCACGCGGCTTCTGGTTCAATCAAGCCTAGGTCTGTAATCCACGAACTGCCTGACGTCGAGGGGTGTTTCCTCGTTGAATCATGGTGTTAGAGACGATTCGGCTGTTTTTCTCACGAATCCCTGCCGACCTTCTTGAAAAACTGAACCAGACCTACCCAAACGCTTCCGTAAGGCAGGTGGTGAGAGGGCAGGTTAAGCACATCAGGGATAGCAATCCCAAGGAGATAGAAGCGCTACGACAGGAGGCCAACGATCAACTTCCTACTATCGCCGAGCTAAAGAGGGTCAGTGCGGTTGATCCAGAGTTCCGGATGGAAAACAGCTTCTTTGGGCCCAAGCCAGTCATCACCGCCCGCATCATCAACCGCTCAACACTGCCATTGAGCGAAGCGAGCTGGAATGCGGCGCTGTACATCAATGGCGATGTACAGCCTGTAGCCACGTCGAAGGTGCGCAGCGATTTCCGTTCCATCGAAGGCCTCAAGCCCGAACACCATGTTACGGCTCGATTCACTGTCGGATTCGTCAAGGGCGATAAGGCCTGGACCACCTTGGCAATTCGTCAAGCTACATCCACACGCGTCGAGCTGGAGATGATCCCTGAGACAGCAATGGACTTTACGGACAAAGCCTATCTAAGTGCCGATCTTCAGAAGCGCATTGATTTCCTTGAGAACCAACTCAAGCAAGCGAGCGAGTTCGAAGATGTCTGATGCTACCAAGCCCCGCCGGCGGATCACCCTCCGGCGGGGCTTGGTAGCGGTACCGACGTTCACCCCCGCCAAAGAGGACCATTACACAATGCGCCCGTCCATCCTCGCCTTGGACTTAGAAGGAACGCTGATTTCCAACGCTGTAAGCCAGATCCCGCGCCCGGGCCTCTACGAATTTCTGGAGTCGGCAAAGTCGCTCTTTGAGGGTCTAGTCATCTTCACCACAGTTCCGGAGCCTAGATTTCGCGAGATTGCCGACCTATTGGCTTGCGAAGGAGCGGCCCCGGGTTGGTTTGCCCGCTTGCCATACATAGACTGGACTGGGCCGACGAAGGATCTTGCCAACGTTTCCCAGCCCATCGGCTCTGCATGGCTACTAGATGATTACGCCCCCTATGTACAACCGGGACAGGAACATTGCTGGGTCCCGGTTCAACTGTTTTGTTCTCCTTACCCCGAGGACGACGCGGGACTGGACGATGCCATCGAGGCAATCCGTAAGCGACTGAACGAGTACTAGAGGGCCATCTCTCGGCCAGCGTCCAATGGGCCACAGGCTCGCCGGTCAACCAAGGTCCAGCGCTTCGTTGGAGAACCGTCGATATAGACCTGGGGGGGCGTTTACCGCGATAGAGTCCTGAGCCCCCTCAAACCATCTCATGGACCCGTGGCAGCTGGTCGGTCTACTCAGACTAGAAGCTAAAGCTGCCAACTGCCGCTAGGTTCCAGCCAGTACGCCATGCCCAGCGGCAGGAAAGTCTCCATTGCAACGTCCAGGATCAACGGCTGACGCCAACCCTGACCAGGCAAGAAGCAAAAATCCTTCCGGGCGAGGGTTCCAGCTTGCTCGCGTCCAGCTAACCAGATGCATCTGCGTTTTATCTCGCGATCAAGTGCTCGCCTCGCGGCATGCTCATCCAAACCGCTTTGTATGAACTCCGAGGCAGAATTTCGCATGCTCGCCCACAGCACGTAGCGCTTACGCCCCAAGCTGAGCGCATTCCATTCAGGCGATCCAATCGACTGAAGCCCGTCGCCTAGCTTCGGGTCCAACCGATGCTTCCGCAGAAGGTTTGCCAAGTACGCTCGAGCTTCGGTGGATGCCAGTGAAATTCCGAGATTCCGCCTCGCACTGGGCGTGCACTCAGCCGCCCACTGGGTGAGCGACCGGGTCAATGCCGACTCAAGGTTCAAGTCACTGCGAGACCACGGAGATTTGTAGGACCAAGCCAGGGGCTCATACAGAGATCTTGCGGCAAGCCGAGAACATTCGACTGGTTCGCGATGGAGGACGCGCAGCGTCGCAAGCGTGTCAAGTGCCTGCGAGGCCAACCCCTCAGCAGCTACCGGCGAACTAGCCGTTCTTGAGCGCTCTAGCGCGCACCACGCGCACGCAAGAAAGGGACCTATTGAACGAACGAAATTGTCCAGTTCTGGCCAGGGCGCGATGAGGGTCGGTTGGCTAACGACATAGGCCACACAGCCCTCAAATCGCGATACCAGTTGTCAGGATATCAACCTGCCCACAGACTGTCTATCTGACTTTCCGATATTGACCCTTAGGTGTTCTCTCCAGTTCAACGATATCTGAACATCCGATATCCTAGCCGTGCAGCGAATGAGCGGGGAGCGCCCCGGCGCACGACGCAGAACGTTACCGCATGTTGGGAGAGCCGAAATGATGCGCACCAGCGCTAGCCACCCGTTACTGATTGCAGAGTTGCCTGTTGGAGCCCATGGAGGCGGCATAGGGGTGACATTTGCGCCAGGCAAGTACCAGGAAGTCGCCATGACTGGAGCATGGGCGAGAGACCTAGATGTGGACGTCTCGGCTATTCAGGACTGGGGTGCCACTCACCTAGTCACCTTGCTTGAGCCTTGGGAGCTCAAGGACCTTCGAATCGAGAGCTTACCGGCGATAGTGGCGGGGAAGGGCATCTCTTGGCATGGACTGCCAATCACTGATGGAGCCGCACCAGACGACAGACTCCTCAAAGATTGGCTACAGCTAAGTGCTGAGCTCGTCGCTGACATGCTGAGCGGTCAAAGGATCGTGGTCCACTGCAAGGGGGGGTTGGGACGCGCGGGAACGGTCGCTGCCATGCTTTTGCTGCAGTCTGGCGAGGCCAAGCGGGCATCGGATGCCATCCACATGGTGCGGCATGCCAGGCCAGGCGCAATCGAAACGATTGCTCAAGAGGAGTTCCTAGAGTACTGGGCGCAGAGCCTTCACCCGGGCGGAGCTTGACCACTCAGGTGCGCAGTCAGGAACTCAAGGACGAGTTGCCTGTGGATCCAGAACTCGAGGGCTTCTTAGGTCTGGATCCAGAAATCGACGGCGTCTCCATAGTGGATCTTCGCGAGGGTTCAGGGCACATCAAAAATTCGCTGCCTCGAAAGCTAAGAACCTTGCTGTCGCACGAATCAGGGTCTTGTGCTGGGGCCGGACCAGCGCTATCGCTGACTAAGGCAGGGCAACCTCCAGGGACTGTACTGCGACGGCGCGATCAATAGACATCTGTCAGATGTATCGCCACCACTATCGATCTAATGAATGCTGACTCAGCCGATGCGTGCTGCCTTAGGAGTTACGATCTGACTGCACTCGTGGCCGAGGCGAAACGCCACGACGTACAGGACCGTGGCATCCATCGGCATACCTGAGCCCATCCGAATGACGACCTTACGCTGACCGTGCGACAGTGATACTCCCAGTTCCCGCAGGACCTCAATGCGCTGCTGCAGCCCGTCGTAGATGTCTAGCTTGTCGACTTCTGAATACAGGTCTTGGCAGTCGCGATACTAACGGTAGTAGTCGACCAGTGCAGCAAACTCGCTCGCCGCCTCGCGCGACAGCTCGAAAGCCGGTTCGGACAGATCCATGTCGCACGAAACGATCAGGCTGGCCAGCTCGCGCCCAGCAGCAAGCGGGGACACCGCCAGGGTGATGTAGTCGCGCTCAAACTGCGCTTGCGCCGCCTGCAGTTCCTCGTCTGTCGGCAGCGAGAAAGGCTTGTTGAGTGCATCGATGTCATTGAAATCGAAGGCGCGCGCCAGTGCGCGACGGGTGTCGAAACTGGCCGAGTCACCCTGCTCAACCCGCTGAACTGTTCGCACGTTCAGGCCCGAGATCTCGGCCAATTGTTCTTGCGACCAATGACGCAACTGGCGGAACTGGCGAATGCAGGCGCCAACCTCAGCAGCGGTAAGCAGGCGAGGCGGGGTCTTGGTGGTCATAGAAGATAACTCCGGAGGGGTAGGGAGCCCAGATTAGGAGGGTGCCGAACTTGGAAACATGACAGTCGCCCGACAGGCCCCCGACACAGATCAACTGCCAGGACTTGCCCCAACGAGAAATCCGGGGCAACTGCTTATGCGCCCGTGATGTTCTCCCCGTGCCCCCAGAGGGGGGCGAGGCCCAACTGCCTAGTCACTCACCACAGACCCCACCCTAGACGCGCAGGCGATCCGGGACAGCTCTATGGCGAGGGCTGATGGGGGGTCAATGGCTCCAGCTCTGGCAAAACACCCCCAAATTGATGATGCAGTGCATTCATCCATGCCAGAACTGGTTCGCCTGGCCACAGGTGCGCCAGATTCAGAAGGGTTAGCATGGCAAGCGCATTGCTGTTCATGGCCACCCCCGCCAGAAGCGCGCCCGGGTAGCCATTTAACTGCCTTGCCAAGGGGTGAATCCCGGCATGGAGATAGGAGTTCAAGCCGACATAAAGGCATTGTCTGGCTCTGCCCAACAACTGTGATGCTCCTCGGGGCCCAGAGGACTCAAGCTTTACGAGCATGTCCTGAACGCCAGGGAGCCTCTTTGCCGCTTGCTGACTCTCCAGAGTCAGGGGCGCAAGAAGCTTCTCGATGTCGGTGTCGGTAGCTGCATAACATGCCCAGGTTGCACGCACGAGGGCCTCATACTGGGGCCGGACCAGCGAGATTGCTGACTGGGGCAGAGTAGCGATCAGGGACTGTACTGCCACGGCGTGATCAAGGGACATCTGGCAAAGTGCCGCCACCGCCGTCGATCTTCGGTCACGTCCATGCTCTATCTCCATCCAAGCGGCTCGAATTTCACCCAAGAGCTCTAAGGAGCCCTCCAGCACAGACGCCCGATCCTGGTCAGCCGATTGAGGCACAAGTCATCCTAGAATCGTGATCTGCAGGCAAGAGTAACGGCTCGTCCATCGGGCAAAGCCCTCAGTTGGCCGGCTGGGCTGCAGCATCTGTTAGCCGGTAATCTCTGCATTGCATCATCCGTGCATCAGCAATTTCTGCGTTGCGTCAGTCGCAAGTCAAATTTTTCTGCAATGGACCGTCTTGCACTGAAATTTTATTCCTCAAAAGCTGAAATCTCTGCAATGGCACCCTAAGAATGTCTGCGATGAACAGCGTTCTGGTCCGTGCGCGATTGCTTCCTATATTGCAACCATACGCTCAGCCAGCCAACCGCCGGGATCCATGATCGCGCGAGCGGACGATCCCGGTCGCAAATGGCTGGCTGCCGTCACTCTCGTGGCTTTGAGCGATCAAGGGGAGCAGTCTGGCCCACGTGTCGAACAGAAGCCTTGGATCTTGGTGGATCAGAAGCGAAACCCGCAGCGCATCTTCCATCGCCTTGAGGTAGCCGCGGCGTATCTCAAGTGCGTTCTCGCAAGCATTGGGGCGACCAAGAATTTGTGTGATCGCGGAGGCCATAGCAGTCTGGACAGGAGGGGAGGGGAAGGCGATAGTCTGCAAACGTCTAGACGATCCCGCAATGAGCATCCTCAACGTTCTCCTCACTCGTGACCACCTCGTCGTCGCAGCGGATACCCTGGCAGAGGATGCTCTCACAGGGGCGTATTCCGCGGGGGCAAAGCTGCTGCTGATCCCTCAGCACAACGTAGTGCTTGCTGCGCGCGGGTCTACGCAATTCTTCCTGGGGGGCTCGCAGAATTCGGAAAAAATCGTACGCTAAGGTTTTCCGGGCATCCGTAGGGGCCGAAACTTCCCGTCTTCCAGTCTGCGGCTCTGCCGCCAGACGTAATCGCCGGTGAGGTTGATGTGCTCCCAGCCCAGCGGCGACAGGAATTGCAGCAGCTCGCCGTCCACCGGCTTGCCGGCCTCGACCAACCCCTGGGTGGCGCGCTCCAGGTACACCGTGTTCCACAGCACGATAGCCGCCGTCACCAGGTTGAGGCCGCTGGCCCGGTAGCGCTGCTGCTCGAAGCTCCGATCCCTGATTTCCCCAAGGCGGTTGAAGAACACCGCCCTGGCCAGCGAGTTGCGCGCCTCACCTTTGTTCAGGCCGGCATGCACGCGGCGGCGCAGCTCAACACTTTGCAGCCAGTCTAGGATGAACAGCGTGCGTTCGATCCGGCCCAGCTCGCGCAGGGCCACGGCCAGGCCGTTCTGGCGCGGATAGCTGCCGAGCTTGCGCAGCATCAGCGAGGCAGTGACGGTGCCCTGTTTGATCGAGCTGGCCAGGCGCAGGATGTCGTCCCAATGGGCGCGGACGTGCTTGATGTTCAGGGTGCCGCCGATCAGCGGCCGCAGCGTCGGGTAGGTCTGCACGCCCTGCGGCACGTACAGCTTGGTTTCGCCGAGGTCGCGGATGCGCGGCGCGAAACGGAAGCCCAGCAGGTGCATCAGGGCGAAGACGTGATCGGTGAAGCCGGCCGTGTCGGTGTAGTGCTCCTCGATCCGCAGGTCGGACTCGTGGTACAGCAGGCCGTCGAGCACATAGGTGGAATCGCGCACGCCGACATTCACCACGCGGGTGCTGAACGGCGCGTACTGGTCGGAGATATGGGTGTAGAACAGCCGTCCCGGCTCACTGCCGTACTTCGGGTTGACGTGTCTGGTGCTCTCGCCCCGGCCGCCAGCCCGGAAACGCTGGCCATCGGAGGATGAGGTGGTGCCGTCGCCCCAGTGGGCGGCGAAGGCATGCTGGTACTGGTGGTTGACCAGCTCGGCCAGGGCCGCCGAATAGGTCTCGTCGCGGATGTGCCAGGCTTGCAGCCAGGACAGCTTGGCGTAGGTCAGACCGGGGCTCGACTCGGCCATCTTGGTCAGCCCGAGGTTGATCGCATCACCGAGGATCGCGGACAGCAGCAACGTCCGGTCTTTGGCCTCGGCCCCGTCCTTCAGGTGGGTGAAGTGGCGGCTGAAGCCCGTCCAGTCGTCCACGTCCATCAGCAGTTCGGTGATCTTGATGCGCGGCAGTAACTGACTGGTCTGGTCGATCAGCGCCTGCGCCCGATCCGGCACCGCCGCATCCAGCGGGGTGATCTTCAACCCGGACTCGGTGAGGATGGCATCGGGCAGCTCGTTGTCCTTGGCCAGGCGGGCGACAGTGGCCAACTGCTCGTCCAGCAGCTGCAAGCGCTCTTCCAGATACTGGTCGCTGTTCGGGTTGATCGCCAGCGGCAGGGCCTGTTCCCGCTTGAGCGCGGCGAACTTCTCGGCCGGCAGCAGGTAGTCGTCGAAGTCGCGGAACTGCCGCGAGCCCTTGACCCAGATGTCGCCGGAGCGCAGGGCGTTCTTCAGCTCGGACAGGGCGCAGATTTCGTAGAAGCGCCGGTCGAGGCCTTCCGGGGTGATCACCAGTGGCTTCCAGCGCGGCTTGATGAAGGCGGTGGGAGCATCGGCCGGCACCTTGCGCAGGTTGTCGGCGTTCATCTCGCGCAGCGTCTGCACGGCTGCCAGCACGCCCTGCGCGGCCGGGGCGGCGCGCAGCTCCAATACCTCCAGCAGAGCCGGCGTGTAGCGGCGCAGGGTGGCGAAGTTCTCGCCGACCAGGTGCAGGTGGTCGAAGCCCTCCGGCCGGGCCAGCAGCTCGGCTTCGCTGACGCTCTCGGTGAACTCGTCCCAGGGGATCACCGCCTCGATGGCGGCATAGGGGTCGCTGCCGGCTTCCTTGGCCTCCAGCAGCGCCTGGCCGATCTTGGAGTACAGGCGCACCTTGTCGTTGATCGCCTTGCCCTGCTTCTGGAACTGCTGCTGATGCTTGTGCTTCGCGCCGCTGAACAGCTTGACTAGGATGCGGTCGTGCAGATCCACCAGCTCATCAATCACGGTTGCAGTGCTCTCCAGCACCACGGCGGCCAGGGTCGCATAGCGCCGCTGCGGCTCGAACTTGCCGAGGTCTTTGGGCGTCATCTGCCCACCCTCGCGGGCCAGCTTGAGCAGGCGGTTCTGGTGGATGTGCCGGCCCAGGACTTCGGGCAAGTCCACCAGCTGAAATGTCTTCAGCCGCTCGATGTGCTCAAGCATGTGCCGAGAGTTGGGTTTCAGCGGTGCCTGGCGCAGCCAGGTCAACCAGGTGATGCTGCTGCCGGCCTTGAGCTTCAACAGCTCGTCCAGCTTGGCCCGATGCGAGTCCGTGAGCGGTTCAACCAGGGCGCGGTAGACCCGCCGATTGGCCCGTGCAATGGCCTCCGAGCAAGCCCGGTCGATCACGCTCAACGCCGGCAGGATGCGTCGCTTCTGCCGCAGGCTCTCCAGCGCCTGGCCGGCCAGCAGCAAGCCCTTGTCGGTCTGCTGGGCCAGTTCGGTCAGCTCGCGCACCAGGGCGCGGAAGTCGGACAGGCCGAACGGGGCCAGTTGAAGGTAGGTGCGCAGTTCCTGGGCGTGCTCGCGACGGGTCACATCGCGCTCGCCGTACTTCGTCCAACTCGCCGGATCGGTCTGGACTTGCTTGGCCACCCACAGGATGACCGGTTCGGGCAGCTCGCTGTCAGTGCCCAACGCATAGCCGGGGTAGCGCAGCAGGCAGAGTTGCACGGCGAAGCCGAGGCGGTTGGCGTCGCCGCGCCGCTGACGGATCAGCGACAGGTCGGAGTCGTTGAAGGTGTAGTAGCGGATCAGGTCATCCTGGCTTTCTGGCAACGCGAGCAGGGTGCCCCGCTCCGTGGCCGAGAGGATCAAGCGACGCGGCATGTGTCAGTCGTCCGTGCGGAGGTACTGGTAGAGGGTTTCCCGGCTGATGTTGAACTCGCGGGCAAGCTGCGCCTTGGGCTCGCCGGCCGTCGCTCGCTGCCGCAGGGTAGCAGCCTGCTCATCGGACAGGGCTTTCTTGCGGCCCCGGTACGCGCCACGCTGCTTGGCCAAGGTGATGCCCTCACGCTGCCGCTCGCGGATCAGGGCGCGCTCGAACTCAGCGAAGGCCCCCATCACCGACAGCATCAGGTTGGCCATCGGCGAGTCCTCGCCAGTGAACACCAGGCCCTCCTTCAGGAACTCGATGCGCACGCCGCGTTGAGTCAGCTTCTGTACCAAGCGACGCAGGTCATCGAGGTTGCGGGCCAGCCGGTCCATGCTGTGCACCACCACTGTATCGCCTTCGCGGACGAAGCTCAGCAGCGCTTCGAGCTGGGGGCGCTGGGTGTCCTTGCCCGATGCCTTGTCGGTGAACACCTTGCTCACCTGTGTCTGTTCCAGCTGGCGTTCCGGGTTCTGGTCGAAGCTGCTGACCCGGACGTAGCCGATGCGGTGCCCCTGCACGATGTCTCCTTGGTTGAAGGCGGCTTAAGTGCTCCTTCTGTTCCGTTGTGCCTCAAACCCCGTTTCTGTCAGGCTGAAATCTATGACCTTCGCAGGCATGTGTCAAAAAATGCGAAAGATGACTCTATTCTGACTAAGCGGCGCGGCCCTGCCTGACATCCAGTTAGGGTATGCCTCAATCTGACGGTAGCGAGTCGCAGGCGTTCGGATCGGCATCGGTTTCGTTCCCTGTCTTGGCACGCGCTTCGAAGCGTTGATAACACTCCAACCCGCAGAAGTGCTCGACGTATTCCGCGCCTTCCGGGGTGAAGGCGGCATCGAGCGGGATTTCCTTGCAGCACACGCAGCAACTGGTGGTGGTCGAGTCACTTGCATTCATGGTGGCACCCCTCCATTGACTGACGAAGACGGCGAATGCCGCCGCCGGCATTGGCTTCGCGAACAGGAAGCCTTGTCCTGTGTCGCAGTCCGCTTGTCGCAATAGATCAAGACTCGCCGATGTTTCCACGCCTTCAGCCACCACATCCATGCCCAGCCCGTGCGCAAGCTGAATCACGGTGTGCACGATGGTTTGGTCGCGGCGGTCGTTGGCGAGCCCGGCGACAAACGATTGGTCGATCTTGAGCGTGCTGATTGGGCAGCACTTCAGATGTTGCAGACAGGAATACCCCGTCCCGAAGTCATCGGCGGCGAAGCGCACACCGATCTGCCGCAAGGCGTCCAGGGCGGGGAAGATCGCCGGATCACCAAACGCGACCGATTCGGTCAGCTCGATTTCGAGATACTCGGCGGGCAACTCGGCATCAGCCAGCACGCCCTTTACCCACCCGTCGAAGTCCGGTCCCACTTGGCTCGCCGAAACATTGACGGCCAGCCGGAACGGTCGCCATGCCAGCATTCGCCAGTCACGCATCTGGCGGCAGGCTTCGCCCAGCACCCAAGCGCCGATTTCAGGCATCAGGCCGGACGATTCGACCACGGGCAGGAACTGGCCCGGTGGCAATAGTCCAAGCGTCGGATGACGCCAGCGCAACAGGGCTTCCGCGCCGACAATCCCACCACTGCGCAGATCGACGACGGGCTGGTAGTGCAGTTCAAGCTGCCCGCGCTCGACCGCTTGGGCCAGTTCCGGCGTCGTCCATCCATCCGGCCGGAAAGCGCTCATTCTCTTTCCCTGAATGCCCGCAACGCCCGCGACAGGGACAGAAGGAACAGGCCGGTCAAACCGAGCGCCGCGATGACCCAATGCTCGCCGAGGAAAGCACCGGCGGTTGTGCCGGCCAGCACGACAGCGAGGATGGGCAGGTGGCAGGGGCAAGTCAGCACAGCCAGTCCGCCCCACAGGTAGCCGGTGATCGGTTTGTGCGTCTCGGACGGCAAGCGCTCGGGGTTGTTCATGGCAGACTCTCCGCGTGCTGTGCCGGCTCGGTCGGCAGGGTGGCCAACTGCACTTCCAGATCGGCCAACGCTTCGCGCCGACGCTCGACGAACTGACGCAGCAGGGCAAGCTGCGCGGCCGCTTCGTCGCCGTCCGCCGCATCCAGCGCCCGGCACAGCCGCGCCAGCGCGTCGAGGCCGATGCCCGCCTCGAAGGCCGCCCGCACGAAGCACAGCCGTTGCAAGGCGGCGTCATCGAACAAGCCGTAGCCGCCTGGTGTGCACGCCACCGGGCGCAGCAATCCGCGCAGCAGGTAGTCGCGCACGATATGCACGCTCACCCCGGCATCAAGAGCCAGCCGGGACACCGTGTAGGCGTTCATTGAACACCTCCTTTTTCTCACCCGGCGCAGCAGGAAAGCTGCTTCACATCCTTGTTGAAGGTCTGCGCCGCGAGCTTCAACCCCTCGACCATCGTCAGGTAGGGGAACAACTGGTCGGCCAGTTCCTGCACCGTCATGCGGTTGCGAATGGCCAGAGCCGCCGTCTGGATCAGTTCACCCGCTTCCGGCGCGACCGCCTGTACGCCGATCAGCCGATGGCTGCCTTCCTCGATAACCAACTTGATGAAGCCGCGTGTGTCGAAGTTGGCGAGCGCACGCGGCACGTTGTCCAAGGTCAAGGTGCGGCTGTCGGTCTCGATCCCGTCGTGGTGGGCTTCCGCCTCGCTGTAGCCCACGGTCGCCACTTGCGGATCGGTGAACACCACGGCCGGCATTGCGGTCAGGTCGAGCGCCGCATCGCCGCCGGTCATGTTGATCGCGGCACGGGTGCCGGCCGCTGCCGCCACATAGACGAACTGCGGCTGGTCGGTGCAGTCGCCGGCCGCGTAGATGTTCGGGTTGCTCGTGCGCATGCCTTGGTCGATGACGATGGCACCTTGCGCATTGACAGTGACCCCCGCTGCGTCCAGCGCGAGGCTGCGCGTGTTCGGTGTCCGACCGGTGGCAACCAGCAGTTTGTCGGCGCGCAATTCACCGTGCGTGGTGGTCAGCACGAATTCACCGTCCATATGGGCGACCTGGCTGGCTTGCGTGTGCTCCAGCACCTCGATGCCCTCGGCACGGAAAGCGGCTGTCACCGCCTCGCCGATGGCCGGGTCTTCACGGAAGAACAAGGTATTGCGCGCCAGGACCGTGACCTTGCTGCCCAGCCGGGCAAAGGCTTGCGCCAGCTCCAGCGCCACCACCGACGAGCCGATTACGGCAAGGCGTTCGGGAATGGTGTCGCTCGCCAGGGCCTCGGTGGAAGTCCAGTAGGGTGACTCTTTCAAGCCCGGAATCGGCGGGACCGCCGGGCTGGCACCCGTGGCGACCAGGCAGCGGTCGAACATCACGACGCGCTCGCCACCCTCGTTCAAACGGACGGTAAGGCTCTGGTCGTCCTTGAAGCGCGCCTCACCGTGCACAACGGTGATGGCCGGATTACCGCCCAGGATGCCTTCGTACTTGGCGTGCCGCAGTTCGTCGACGCGGGCCTGCTGCTGGGCCAGCAGCTTACTGCGGTCAATCGTAGGCACAGTTGCCGCAATACCGCCATCGAACGGGCTTTCCCGGCGCAGATGGGCGATGTGGGCGGCGCGGATCATGATCTTGGACGGCACACAGCCGACATTGACGCAGGTGCCGCCGATGGTGCCGCGCTCGATCAGCGTGACCTGCGCGCCTTGCTCGACGGCCTTCAGCGCCGCCGCCATCGCGGCTCCACCGCTGCCAATGACCGCTACCTGCACCGGGGGCTCGTTGCCACTGTGCTTTTCGGCGGCGGCCATCCATCCCCGCACCTTGTCGAGCAGTCCGACGCGGTTGTCCGCCAGTGGCGCATCGGCTAGCGTTGCCTTGTAGCCCAGTCCGGCCACGGCGGCAGTCAGCGCGTCCGGCGATGTGCCCGGCACGATGGCGAGTTGCGCTGTGCCCTTCGGATAGGACACCAGCGCCGACTGCACGCCTGGCACTTTTTCCAGCGCTTCCTTGACGTGCGCCGCGCACGAGTCGCAAGTCATGCCGGTGATTTTTAGATGGGTCATGCAACAGATCCTTTATCGTTTGTGGCGCCAGACAATGACGTCCGTTGTGCTGCGGTGCCGTTTTCAGTGACTCACTGCTTGACGCTGGACGGATAGCCCGCGTCTGCGGTTGCCTTGGTCAGCTTCTGCACGCTGGTCTTGGCATCGTCGAAGGTGACGACCGCTTGGCGTGTCTCGAAAGTCACGTCAACTTTGCTGACGCCTTCGACCTTGGAAATCGCCTTCTTGACAGTGATCGGGCAGGCGGAGCAGGTCATGCCCGGTACGGACAGCGTGACGGTCTGGGTGGCGGCCCAGACGGGGGCAACAACGGCGGCGAGGGCGAGGGAGGCAAACAGTTTCTTCATGGTGAACTCCGATCAGTAGAAAAATGGCATGACGTAGGGAAATCCGAGCGCGACCAGAACCAGCGCGGCCACGATCCAGAAAATGAGCTTGTAAGTAGCTCGCACTTGGGGAATCGCGCAGACCTCACCCGGTTTGCAGGCCGCTGCCTGCCGGTAGATGCGCCGCCAGGCGAAGAACAACGCCACCAGCGCCACGCCGATAAAGATGGGGCGATAGGGTTCCAACACCGCCAAGTTGCCGATCCAAGCGCCGCTGAACCCCAAGGCGATCAGAACCAACGGCCCGAGGCAGCAAGCCGAGGCGAGGATGGCGGCAAGCCCTCCAGTGAAGAGCGCGCCGCGCCCGGTTTTTGGTTCAGACATGCGCTTGTCCTTTCGAATTGAAATTGGATAGCGTAACCTTACTTCCGTACTCATGTACGGAGTCAAGCGATATGGAAAACAATTTGGAGAACCTGACCATTGGCGTTTTCGCCAAGGCGGCCGGGGTCAATGTGGAGACCATCCGTTTCTATCAGCGCAAGGGCTTGTTGCTGGAGCCTGACAAGCCCTATGGCAGCATCCGCCGCTATGGCGAGGCGAATGTAACGCGGGTGCGCTTCGTGAAATCAGCCCAGCGGCTGGGCTTCAGCCTGGATGAGATCGCCGAGCTGCTGCGGCTGGAGGATGGCACCCATTGCGAGGAAGCCAGCAGTCTGGCCGAGCACAAGCTCAAGGACGTGCGCGAGAAAATGGCTGACCTGGCGCGCATGGAGGCCGTGCTGTCTGAGTTGGTGCGCGCCTGCCATGCGCGAAGGGGGAACGTTTCCTGCCCGCTGATCGCGTCACTACAGGGTGGAGCAAGCTTGGCAGGTTCGGCTATGCCTTAGCGTGCTTTATTTTCCGTTTTCTGAGACGACCCCTTAGAAAGCCTAGTCAAAGAGCTGTCACGAGAACACCGTTAGCTTAGCGTACGATTTTTTCCGAATTCTGCGGTTCCCCCTTCCTCCGCATCTACGAGCTTGCACTGCAGGCCAGCTTCCGCGCAGATTTCACAATAGAACAGCTATCTGCCGAGCTAGGGCTGGTGGTGGACCAACTCTGGCCGAACTTTGAGAAAGCGGTTAGCGAAGCGGGATTGCCGATCGAGCAACTCGGGACCGAGTTGGTGCTTGGTGGATGGTCGTTGAAGAACGGCCGGATGATGGCCACGGCGTATGCGAAGAGTGACAGCCGGCGCCCTTGCGTTGTCCAGCCGATCGGGGGGCAGATGGCGTCGCCGGGCGAACCGCTCCAGGCCGCGACCCCTAGCATGGCCCAGGTGGATCTGCTGGCCCATGCGCGTCTCCAGGTCAGCTACCTCAATGGGCAATTGGGCCGGAAAGTAGCAGGAGGTCGACTGCTAGTTGGGTTTCTGCAGAAGGGGCAAGCCCTGCTCAAGGATCTAGGAGAGATCTAGGTCGCGGGAGTCAAATACGCTAGGGGCTGAAATCGAAGTTCAGGTCTGGCCCTAAGGCAGAAGGCCAAAGCAGACCAAGGTCGTCCGTGGATTTGGGATGTTTATCGAGGGCAGGGTGGATGTCCGCTTCTGGCCGGAAGCGGACATTGGGCGGCGACCGGCCCGGTGATGGCATCCGCCTTCGACCCAAAGCGGGCATCGTTCTCGACACACCTGAGTTGATCCGTACTCCAAAGCCTGTTTCCGCTACCCCTTGTAGTGCTCGACGTAGAGCCCCAAAGCTGCCAACGACGCATACACGGCGGACCCAGCGTTGGTCGCGTACAAGGCAAAGGGAACCGGAGGATCGCAGGGAACTGTTGCGATGAACCACGGAGCTGAGCTCGTCAAGCTCGTCCTAGGTGATGTGAGGAATCCTAGCTCCCTACGCATACCTAGCGCCTCGCGGACGTACGCCTTGTTCCAGCCGCCAGTCTTGCACGAGACCCCAAGTAGTAACTCCGTAAATGCGGGATAGCGACGGGTCTTAATCGGACGATATACACCGACGTCAATCTCGTGACGGTCAGCCGCTTTGACCACCGTCGTGCCTTTCCAGCTATGGCTTAGTGTGGTGACCTGCACTGAAATCCTAATCTCGAGCTTCTCAGTAGACGTAGATCCACTGATGTAATCGTGATCCGGATGGTTTGCTTTGCATGGAGATCCTCCAAACGTCAGGACGCCTGCCATCTTGGGGGTACACGTGAGCTTGTAGCCCGCACTATCGATGATTCGCAGAAGCCTAAGCAGCACCCGAAGTTCGTAAGCCTTTCCTTGCGCGTAGGGAGACCCGCTCGCCTTAGCACGCGAAATGGCTGCTTTCACAGCGTTGAGGATTGCTAACTTACTGATCGTCACAGTCGCGGTCCTCGTGGCGCGTGTTCCTCGCGAGGGTCGTCCGGTGGCAGATATCGAGCGATATAGGCCTCAAGATCTGCCTGCTCGTGATCCGTCAAACGCTGGGGTGATACAGTTGGTAGATGTGACCGGATTGAGCGAACTCGGCGACCTTCTGGTGTCTCAACAGTGTAATGAACGTCCTCCAGTCCGGTGAGACCTTGGACCAGCTTCCCGATCTCACCCAAGGTTTGCGAGAGGGCGTCTTGGGTCGTCACAGGTCTAAAATCGAGAACCGCCGCAAGTGCGGCTGCAGCTTGTGCATTCGTGTCGTCCTCGTAATCAGACATCGCCTGAACAATCGCGGAGCGAAGCGATCTAACAATTTGTGGATCAAGCTCAGACGCAAGGGCTAGCGCCTTCCCTATCTCCCTAATTACCTCTTCACCACCTTGATCTTCTGCCATTCACAACTCCACAGCTGTAGACATTAACGGGCCGCGCGGGATGAACCGCCCGGATTCTCTAAATTCAATTGCCGAAGGTTGCCGTTGGCAATGTTCCTTAAGAGTAAGGCACAGTGCGGTTTGGTTCCATAAGCGGATCGCGCTGGCTGTATCCCGAAGTGTGCGATGACGCCGAAGCTGGATAGTGTCGCTGAATTGGACCATCAGGCACTTAGGTCTGAGCCCTGATACAGATTGATGATATGACTCCAAGTCGCGTACGGGCTGCGAAGAGCACCGGCTACTTTGGTCCGCTTCTGACCGAAAGCGGACATTCGTTTAACCAAGGGTGAAGGAAACTTTTAGGGCCAGGATGGACTTCAACTCTCTCGTTCGCTCGCTTCTATCCGATGCGAAGATGCGCCGTAACAAGCCTCTGCGAGACTAGTGCGCGAGCCAGGTCGCTGACATTGCTCCATGGCCTATGACGTGCCCCGCACCCGCTGGTCAAATGGAACCGCCCTCGGCACCATGGGCACGACCATCTAAGGAGTTCTTCATGCTCTACCAAGATAAGTACGTCGCCTTCATCGACATGCTCGGGTTCTCCGCACTTGTCCAAGAGTCGGCAGCCGACATGAGCAAGCTTGATGAAATAGCAGAGGCCATCGACAGACTAAAGAACACAGCGTGCTGCAACCCAGCAACAGCACTTTTGTTCACTTACTTCAGCGACTGCATCGTCATATCAAGCAGCCGCTCTCCTGCTGGCCTTGCCGACATCCTGAGCTACATCAGAATGTTGGCCGAGAACCTGCTAGTGGTTGATATATTGATACGTGGAGGGCTCACAGTTGGAAGCATTCATCATGATTCTCAGATGATCTTCGGACCGGCGATGCTGGACGCCTATCGCATGGAATGTAAGGAAGCACGCAATCCCATGGTGCTCGTGAGCGAAGAGGTGCGATCGGATGCTCGCGCTGCGGGGTTAAGCAACCTGTTGACGTGGGATGACGAAGAGCCAGACCGCCACTATGTCCACTATCTGATCTCGTACAGCGCTTATGACTCTAATCCAAGGGCGGGCGTCGTGATTCTCGATAGCCAGGCCGCTCTCATCCGGCATTTCATCGCCAAGAGGCTGCTAGGCGCTCCGGGTAAGATCCTGGATAAAGCCGAGTGGATGGAACGATATTGGAACGAGAAGGTGGCGACAGGTGGAATTCTCGGACGTGTTGACAGGGTCGCAGACCTTGTTAGGCCCAATGCGCGACCATTTCGCAGCAGACTCGCCGTTCTAGCACCGCAACCGGGCGCCACTAGTGTGGACTAGCGAATCAGGCAAGCAGCTGCCGATTCCTTGCAAAGATTCAATTCAATTGGCCATACGGAAGCACGTGCAATCCCTGATGGCAGTCGGGACCACCATCTCCCCATTGCCAGCCGCGTCTGAACCAGCGCCCGGAACGCTTCAGCGGAAGGGGCTGGTCCCTTCCGCTGGTGCCTGCCCTGGTTGCACCGGCTATGCGCGGCCACCACGTTCCCGGACACGTCTCTGCCCCCGTCCTGTTGGGCCACCAGGTGCTCGGCGGTGCATTGAAAGGCTCGGGCCTTACTGGCCTTCAGCCCGAGCTCTGAGGGTGCAGTGAGCCACATCGGCAGGCCGCAATAGAAGCAACGGCCCGATTGGGCGTAGAAGGCAGAAGTGCGAAGGGATCTGCGGCGTTTGGCGGTCATGGATGGCTCCGGAATCGAAGGATTCCCGTGCCCCCATTGGGTGGACCTCGGGCACCCGGAGCCTATTGGCTATGCGGGCACAACACCGGCGCTTTATAGCGACTGGCTAAGGCGTTATAGCTCAGCGCTTGAGCCGCTACAAGGCCCAGATGCCGACCAGAACGGGAGGGAGTCACCGACGCCCAGTTAAGGTCAAAGCTTGGTCAGGGGGCGAGCGACGCGCTTGAGCAGGTGGAGCGGGGCGTGGCGCGTCACCCAGGGAAGTCGCGGTGTTGTAGTCCTGCTCAACCCGCTGAACTGTTCGCACGTTCAGGCCCGAGATCTCGTCTAATTGTTCTTGCGACCAATGTCGCGACTGGCGGAACTGGGAAGTGCAGGCGACAAGCTCTGACCGATCAGGTGCGCAGTTGGGAACTCAAGGGCGAGCTGGATGTGGAGCCAGAAATCGAGGGCGTCTTAGGTGCGGATCCAGGAATCAAGGGCATCTTTGGGGGAGATCTGGAAATCGCGGGCGTCCTTGTGGGGAAATACGGGCGGACAGCTGTGGGATCTGGGGCGTTTCCGTTGTGGCAGTCAAAGAGCCGAGCCAGAGGCCCAGCCATTGCCATGCAGAGCCAACAAAGGCCCAGATTTGACGGATACGACATTTCGCATAATGTATATTATGTTCTAGCCAGACTGGCCCGGGCGACCGTCGCCCGGGCCCGACCCGCGCTGCAGGCTCCCCCTTCATATGGCCGCCCCAACACCGTGTTGAGCGCTGCGAATTTGGGGCAGCTTGCGCGGCAACTTGTAGCAATTGATGCGCTGAGCTACGTGCAGTCCCAATGACTCGCTGTGATCTTGGTGCATCACCAATGGTGCGTCGCGAATCTGTTGCATCTCCAATGATGTTGCCAAGGCGTTGCAGCCACGCGCTTTCGAGAGCATCTAATTTGGGAGACGGCTATGACCGTCGGCTTCATTTCTGAGCTAGCTCAGCGGCTTGGACCCTCCAATTTTGAAGAGTCCAAGCGAACAATTCACTTGCTGGCTCCGGTGTCGCGGTCCCCGAGCCCCAACCACGTCAGAACCCCTTGGACTTCGGCGGTGTCAGTCAAGGCGCTGACTGATCCATTCCCATGTCGCCTTGCTGAGGTAGCCTTGGTACTCGCCACGGACAAGCTGGGATACAAAAATCCCGTCATTCTTATCGAGCTTCTGTTGAAGATCGGCAGATAGATCGTGAGCGCTCATATCCCCGGACACCCAGCGGACCGACTCCAGATCAGGATCTGCTACGTTCTGGTAGCGCTCCAGGTGCTTGAGGAACGCAGTCCTCTTTGCGTCGTAGTTGGCTTCTCGGTTCAAATTCCAGGTGACAACATAGACGGCCATTTCGATCCTTCGAGACTGACACCGAACGTGTCTCCGTGATCTTAGTAAGTGCGACATATACGGTTCCGATAAGATATATTTATCAGATGTAGCTCAACCTAATCATAGTGCACAATACATAGTACATATGAATAATATCACTGCTGCGTCAGGGGAACTCGTTTCGGGGCTGGTTCCGGAGCGGCTGGCCACTTCCGCCGCAGAAGCGGTGCGAGACATCCTGCAGGAGGCCGAAGCGCCTAACACCATTCGCAGCTACGCCGGCGCCCTGCGCTATTGGGCGGGCTGGTTCGAAGGGCGCTATGGCAGGCCCATCGCCCTACCCGTCCCCCCGGCGGCAGTGGTTCAGTTCATCGTGGATCACATGGGGCGCTCAGGCGATTTGGGGCTTCGTTGGGATCTGCCTGCAGACTTGGATAGTGCCTTGGTGCATGCGGGCCTGAAGAAGAAGCCTGGGCCGCTGGCGTTCTCCAGCCTGGTCCACCGGGTGGCGGTCTTGTCGGCGGCCCACAAGCAGGCCCGCCAAGACAACCCTTGCGAGGATCGCGCCGTGAGGACCCTACTGTCCAAGGGGCGCAGGGCTTCTCACAAACGAGGCGAGCGCCCGGCCAAGAAGACCGCGCTGTCAGCCGCAGATCTGCGCGCAATGGCGGCCACCTGCGACACCTCGCTCAAGGGGAAGCGCGATCGCGCCCTGCTCTACTTTGCCTTTGCTAGCGGCGGGCGCCGCCGCAGCGAAGTCGCCGAGGCGACGGTGAATCACCTCACCCGACTGCCCGAAGGCGGCTACACCTATCGCTTGGATCACGGAAAAACCTTGCAGTCCGGGCCAGTGGTTGGCAGCAGCCCCGACAAGCCCATCCTGGGAGAGGCAGCCACCGCACTGCAGGACTGGCTGGACGTGGCCGAGATTACCGACGGCCCCCTGTTCCGGCGCGTCTGGCCACGGTCATTGGGCGGCGCGCTCAGCGGCAAGGCGGTCGCCGCCATCGTTAAGGACCGGGCGCGGTTGGCCGGTCTGGACGGGGACTTTGCCGGCCACAGCCTGCGCTCGGGCTTTGTTACCGAAGGTGCGCGGCGTGGGGTGGCCCTGCCGGCGCTGATGGCGATGACCGATCACCGCTCCGTGGCCAGCGTGATCGGATATTTCCAGCAGGGCGGCGTCGGCAGCAACCCCGCCGCGCGCCTGATGGATGAGGACTGAGCCTCCGGCCCGAGCGGCCAGCAGTGCGCGTTGAATGTGCCCCGCTCGGGCCCTATCCTGCACAAGACGCGCACCATCCACGGCAGGAATCAGGGGGCAGCATGAAGCTAGTCAAGGCACGGATCCGAAACTTCCGTTCTGCAGAGGATTCCGGAACGTTCGATGTCGGAGAGCTGACCTGCTTGGTCGGTAAGAACGAGGCGGGCAAGACTGCAATTCTCACGGCGTTGTTTGGTACCCGTCCCATCGCCGACCAGTTTGCTTACGACACGGTGCGCGATTACCCCCGCCGCTTCCTCACGCGGTATGAGGAACGCCACGACGACGAACCCGCACCGGTTGCCACCCTGACCTGGGAGCTCAGCCACGAAGACCAAAAGGCGGTCGCCGACGTCCTGGGTGCCGGCGCGTTAAGTAGTACGACCGTTGACGTAACGACAGATTACAGTGGCCACAGCACTTGGAGCATTCACGTCGATCCCAACGTGGTGCGCGCGTTTCTGCTCGACCAGCACGGTGTGGCAGGCGAAGAGCGGGAGAAGTTTTCCAAGATATTGCTGGATCGACTCGTGGTCGAGATAGATGCGCACCCCGAGCCGTCTGACCAATTGCAGGCGGTCAAGCGGTCCATCAGCGGCTTCCGCAAGGGGAAACCAGTGCTGGCGGCCATCGATATCCTGCAGAAAAGGATGCCGGCGTTCTTCTATACCTCTCACTTTGATCGCATGTCCGGGGAGATATCGCTGGACAAGCTGTCTCGTGACACCCAAAGCGGCGCGACGATCTCCCCGGGTGACCAGATTTTCCTCGACTTCCTCGAGTACGCCGGGACGTCGGTCAGCGAATTGCAGTCCAGCACACGCCTGGAAGAGCTCAACGCACGTTGCCAAGCCGCCTCCAATGAAATTACCGATGAGATCTTCGAGTTTTGGAGTCAGAACGACGCGCTCAGTGTAGAGATAGCGCTTGCCCAAGGCCTCTCCGAGGATCCCGCCCCCTTCAATAGCGGGACTGTTGCCAAAATCCGCATTCGGAATGACAACCACAAGGTTTCGGTGCCCCTGTCTGAGCGCAGCGCCGGATTCGTCTGGTTCTTCTCCTTCCTGTCGCAGTTCAAGCAGATGCGAAAGAGGAACCCCGGTGCGATCATCCTTCTGGATGAGCCTGGATTGACGCTACATGGAAAGGCGCAAGCTGATCTGCTCCGCTACATCATTGAGCGTCTACTCCCCGACCACCAGGTCATCTACAGCACCCACTCGCCCTTTATGGTGCCGGCCGATCGTCTTGCGGACGTTCGCGTCGTCGAGGACGTTGTCACCTACGACCAGCGTCGCCGCCCCACCGTTAAGGGCACACAGGTCTCCGCGGACGTCCTGAGCGTCGATCAGGACACGCTGTTCCCCCTTCAGGCCCATCTCGGTTACGAGGTTACCCAAAGCCTGTTTGTGGGAGCGCATACCCTGTTGGTCGAAGGACCTTCGGATGTGCTCTATCTTCAGGCGGCATCGCACGCGCTCAAGCAACGCAAGCGCCAAGGCTTGGACAGCCGGTGGGTGATCTGCCCCACAGGCGGCATAGACAAAGTGCAATCGTTCGCCTCGCTCTTCTCTGGCAAGGGCATCCACATGGTCGCCTTGTGTGACTACGGCAATGGCGATAAAGGCAAGGTGCAGCGGCTGAGGGAGTCTCAGATCATGAAGACTTCCGGCGTCTTGGTAGCCACGGATTTCACCGGAAAGGCGGAGAGCGACATTGAGGACTTCTTCGCACCCGCCGTCTTCGCCGACATCCTCAACGGTGCCTACGGTCTGAAGGGAAAAGGGCAAATTTCCGCCCGGCAGTTCAGCCAAGACGGTGCCCTGACGCGCCAGGTCAAACAGGCCGAAGCACTGTTTAATGTCATGGGGGCTTCCGTTCCGCCCCTGGATCATTTCACTCCCGCCAACTGGCTCATCCAGAATCAGCACGTGCTGGCCGCGGAAACTACGGCCATCAATGAAACGCTGGAGCGCTTTGAGAAGGCCTTCGCTGAGATCAATGCGGCGCTAGGGGCCGGTGCGTAGATGAACCTCTGCCAGAGCTCCGCAATGGCAGCGGGTTCCTCTCCCGGCGCGCACTCATCGGAGGGCAGGACTCGGCTGCCTGACTCCCGCGCCATGAAATCGGCCTCTAACAGTGCGCCCTTTCCCTGCCATGCTGGCCCTGCGAATGCCGGGTCCGCAGAGGGCGCTTTAGACGCGCCAAGCCCAGTCTGATCCGTGAATGCGGCGACCACCCTGCCGGTTCCAGCGGAACGCCTCCCACATCAGAGTCGGCGGCGTTCCACCGTACTTCAACTCATCAGCCAACCGGATGAACACCTCATCGGTAATCCAGGTTGACGGGGCAAGGTCCAGGTCCGTGAGCTTGGCCGCATGATTGGCCGCGCGTCCAACCCAGACGATGTCGTTGCCGCCTCGAATGCCCGTGCGAGCAGCTCGGATTGGGCTGCTGTCGATTCCGACGACATGCCTCACGGTACCTGTCCAGTCGGGGTACTGCTGTTTCAACGCTGGCATGACGATCATCTTGACCGCATAGTTGATTTTCAACCCGGCCTTAGCCGCCGGCGTGGCTTGCCGGTCACCCACCCAGATGCCCATGAAACGATCTCCGTCGTAGGAGGTGATCTTGCCGCCCTCTTTCCTGATGATCGTCGCTGCACAGTGCAGGAACGCTTTGTAGATCTCTGCACTCAACTGCCAGGCTTCGGTGTCGACCATATTCGTTGAGCCGTTCAGGTCCGCGTACAAAACAGTGGCACGATCAAACTCCACTGCGTCATTGCCCAATCGCAGATCTTCTGGATCGGGTACAACTTGACCTCTCCGTGTAGACCATCGGGTTTGTGCTATCGCCTGCACGGCGGCCGTCATCTCTTCCAGCAGTGCCACCGTCAGTCCCTCGGCCCAGCTTCGAGAATGCGGGAGCGAATTTGTTCGCATGCCGGTGCAATCAAAGCCCGGGCGTCCGGGCCAGGGGTGTATCGGTAGGGGACGGTCGTGAGCCCCGTGAGATCACTGGGAAGCTTCAGCTTGTCTTCGCGCGGCTCCATCAAGAAGGCGCGCCGACGCCCCAGGAATCCAATGAACATACCCAGTTCAAAGACGACGTTGTCGCGCATGACAGGCCACTCGTCACCGCGGCTGATGACCATGTCATCCGCGTGGGCCACGGCAATGGCAAAGTCTGCCTGTTCCAGCTGGCGCTCGAGCTCGTCAAGTGTGTAGTTGGCGGCGCGGAACACCCCGTGGTCCCATACCACCGTCAGGAACGGGTCGTGCTCGAAGTGCTGTACCAGCAACCGCGTGACAGGGAGCGCCTCCACCGACGACATCACAAAGACCCGGACCTGTCCGCGAGGTTGGGTAATCATGTGATTGCGCTCTTTTAGACGGCGCGAAAGGGTCGCGGCCAGCCGCCGCCAGATGACGGGGTGTGAATCCGCAATCCTGCTGAAATCGATTTCCGGCACCTTTAGCACTACGGTCGGCTCGCGTGCAGTAACAGTTGCCGCCCGCAGTTGCGCCGGTTCGATGGCTGCCATTTCGCCGACGTGGTCCCCAGCCCTTCGGGTATTAACCACTTTGCCGTTGACCAGCACGTCCACGGAGCCGGAGACAATGAAGAAAACGTCGGTCTCTGGGGCGTCCTGAGTGATAAAGGCCTGCCCTGTCCCCACGTCGAGCAATTCCCCGGCCTGTGCCAGCTGGGCTGCGGCCGCGTCCAAGCCGGCCAGCAGGCGGAACTCAGCCAAGGCGGCGATCAGTCGCCTGCCATCATCCGCCGCGAGGCGCTCGACGATCCCAGTCCCCATACTGCCCCCTTGAAAGTGTGAACTGGGTCCCAATATACGCCCAAAGGAGCTGGAATGAATCCGGCTGCCAGCCACGCCGTAGGCGACGCGACCCGCCCGGCCTGGCCTCCTCTTGGGCGCAGGGAGTAGCACGATGGGACACAGCTGGAAAAAAGATCGCACCAAGAAGCGCATTGCCACCCGTTACGCCGAAGTCCGCGACGTGGACATCCGCGATTACAAGCGGGAAACCTCGCTGGTGGATATTCCAGTCAATCGCGCCTATCGCGTCCAAGGGGCGCATGTCTACATCGACATCGTCAATCTGGCGGACATGCTTAGCTGCACTGACATCGAAGGTGAAACCTGCCACAAGCGGGCCCTTCGATTCCTGAATCAGCACTACCGCGCCGTCCATCGCATCCTCGTTGAAAGTGATGCCATCCGTGTGGACTTTCACAACCAGCGGCTGCATGCGGTTGTGACCAAGCCGTACGGCGATGCCAACGAACGCGCCCGGATCGAGCGCGCGGTTGCGATCGCCCAGCTCGCCATCGATGTGCTGGCTGAAACGGGCGACTCGGACGCGCACATCCCCAATGCCCAGGTTCGTGTCGGCATTGACAGCGGGATGGCGTTGGCCGTCAACAATGGTCGTCGCGCCAGCCGAGAACCTCTTTTCTTAGGCTCCCCAGCCAATCAGGCGGCCAAGTGTGCCGGGCATGGAGGGGCTGAAGGCATCTACCTGACGCACGGCGCACGTGCCGTGCTTGAACTGCCTACCTTGACCGGCAACAAGGACCGCACCACTTCGCTGACCGATGCTCAGATTTCCGCATGCGTCGAGGCCGCTGCACTCGGCATTTCCAAGTCGCGCATCATCGAACTCTGGAAAGATGAACAGGCCGAGCTCCCTATCGGCGAATTCAAGTTCAGTCGACCGACGCCTCCGCTTTCTGATCTGGACTTCTCCCTGCTCAGCGCGGCGAACTCAAGGCGATTTGATGGCGTTTCGATCTATGCCGACATTGACGGATTCACCGACTTCGTGGACAAGCACTTAGAGGAGGATCCCGAACATCTGGTTCGAACACTGCACGTATTGCGCTCTGAGCTGGATGCGGTCGTACACGAGGATTTTGGCGGGCGTCGTGTCCGTTTTATTGGCGACTGCCTTCATGGGGTGCTGCTGGAGGGCACGTCACGGACGACAGATGCGCAGGACACGGTCAGCACCGCTGCCCAGTGCGCGGGTGCATTGCGCAGCAGTTTCTCCACTGCCCTGGAGCAACTGAGCGCCGAAGGCGCGGAAGTGGCAGAGCTGGGATTGGCCATTGGCTTCGAACTTGGCCCCCTTGCCATTTCCCGCCTGGGCATGAAGGGGAGCCTTCTGCGGTGTGCCACGGGGCGAGCGGTGTTGGAATCTGAAGCCCAACAACGACTCTGCGACGGTGTGGAGACGGCCATTGGTGAAAATGCCTACAAGGCCGCCAGCGCCGCGATACGGACCGTCTTTACCGACAAGCGAAAGGCGGCGAACCTAGACTATGCCGCAGCGGTGGAGGAACTCGCCGCATCCGGGGACCGCGTGGCGAAGGCAACACTGGAGGCACACTACGCTGAAGTGGCACCCGCAGTGGCTCCTGCGCTCGCGCAGCCGATCCGTCCTCATGTGGCCGCGACGTGACGCCAAGGCCTTTGGAGCTGCTGCAGCGCGTGGCACCGGACTACGGTGCCACGTTGATCGTAGACCCTGTCGGGGGGCTGGTTGGGATCACAGTGGTTCGGGCCGGCGGAGCCGAGTACGCATTTAGATTGCTCGTCTCCGTTGCAGGCGAGCACGTCTCAGTGCGCGAGATCGCCGACCCCGGCATGCTGCCGGGGTTCTGTCCCGATCGGCATATCAACGGTGACCGTAGCTTCTGCCTCGGCTGGGGAGAAGACAATCCGAGCCGGATCCAAGACGAAGCAGCAGCGAGGCATTGGTGGGCCACGGTCTACCAGTACCTGACCTACCAGATCGGCGCGAACGCCCGCCGGGTCTTTCCTGGAGCGGAGAACGGCCGCGCGCACGGTCGTGCTGCGCAGCATCAGGCCAATGCTGAGCAGGCAGCCGAACGACTGGGTCCGGCATTCAAGGCAAATGTGCTCGCGGGGCAGTTCATGGTCCGCAAGGATTCGCGCCCTCAGAAGCGGAGGCTCGAGCTCTGGCACGGCAAACTACTCCTTGCTCGGGTGTCGACGCGCACTGAAACCTTGGTCGGGAGACCCCCAGTCTGCCCATGTGGCCGCGATCCTGACGGTGCGATCACTGCATGTGGCGACCACGCTGCGGCCCTGGTCACTTTCATCTTGGAACAGCACCGATGTGCGCTGGCCGACACAGCTTTCCTTGAGGATTGTGCGGCTGCAGGAGCGCGCTGCTGCGGAACGCTGGACATCTGCGGTCTTCGATCTGCCATCAAACGAACACAAACCGTATCCCTCAAGACAGAGAACTCACCCCGTGCAAGAACCTCAAAATTCTGGCGGCCACCCGCCAAATCAAAGCGACCGCGTTAGTGCCGCTTGGCAGCAGCTGAATTTGGTCTTGGGCTTCTTCTCCCGTGTAGACACAAAACTCTCGGTCGGCCTGGGTATCAACCTGGGCATGCTTGCCATGATCGCGACGCGGCTGCCGAAACTTGATGAACTAACGGCCCTGATCTCGGTTGTGGGCGTTTTGTTCCTTACACCGCTTACTGTTAGCTTCTGGCACCTGTGGTACGGATATTTTCCGGAACTGCGAGGCGGGTCAAATTCGCTCATCTTCTTTGAACGGGTGTCGAGCATGGCCGAGCACGAGTTCTTGCAGAAGTGCGCGGAGCGTACGCTGATGGAGTTCGAGGAAGACCTCCTGGGTCAATGTTGGCGCAATTCCAAGATTCTCTCGTCAAAATTCAGCTGTTTGAAGTACGCGTACATTGCCACTGTTCTGGCAATCGCCCCATGGATGGCACTCATCGTTGTGCTGCCTCCGCCGGCAAAGTGACACACAAGTGGCTTCTGCTCATCCAGTTGTTGAGCCGGAGCCCCGGGCAGCGCTGACAGGGCCGGGCCTTCCGGCCCAAGTCGGCCCAAGGTGAGAAACGGTGCTGGCCATTGCCGGAGTTTGGCCATCGGCTATCACACGCACGTCGCAGTTAGCTCCCTTTCGGAAGGGGATGCCAGCCTAGACGTGCAGCAAACTCACGACGATAGACGGTGTCAATCTGGGGCGGGGCTCGCCGGACGTACTCTTCTGCGAGCGTCGCAGTTTGCCCTGAGAGGCTTGCGAGGTAGGCAACTGCTTCTTCCACTGATGGGACGCGTTGATTTTCCCCGTTGAACTTCGGTGGCAGCGCCGTCCATAGCACAGTGGTAATCCCGCGAGCAGCGGCCCAGTCAGCGAGCCCAGGAATACTCGCCGGTGCTGGACAGCCATGTGTCCAGACCCCCAAGTGTCGCTCCATGTTCTTTGAGGGAATGGCTTCCCGCTCACGCAAGGCTCGCTTGGCGTCGCCCTCGTCGTCGGTACCAGCCTCAACCCAGAAGGAGGTGACAGCAGACGCGGCCGCATGCATGACCAACGTAAGCCGTCCATTGCCGGATTGCCTTAAAAACTCTACGCAAACCGTTGGCCCGTCTGCCAGCCACTGTCCACGAACCGGTAGACCGTCGGGTTGCCATACCAGCGACCCCCAACCAAGATAGGCAATCATCTTGAGCCTCTACTCGACTGCGACAGCCGTGCCGCCCACCACAAGCGGCTCATTTCGTAATCGGTCGAGCCTTTAGTCTCTGCGCTCACCATCCTGGATGCCTCCTCGTCTCAACAAGACTCTGTATTGATAGCGCTACCGCGCCATCTGCCGCGATGTTGCGCTGCAGGGTCCGACGCCGGGCGAGAAGAAGCGCGAAGACGGAGCATGCTGCTGATTGCGGACTACCCGCAAGAGCGGGTGACGCATGCCTGGGAGATAGTCGAACCCGCTGTCTTCAAGCTCAAGTACGAGGCGGGAGAGAACCTCATGCTGCAGGAGCAAGCGGCGTCGCGACGATGCAATCCGAACACCCCGGCACCCTGTGAAAGGAAGCACGAAATGGCTGAAGTACCAGAACAGCTCTTCGGCAATAAGCTGGATGGGACTATCCTGCCCCACCAGTAGCAGGCAATCGTGCAGTGCACGCCCCAAGGCAAAGCAGTCATGCCGTCTGCCCTGCTCATGGGCGACCCTCAACATCACCACTAGTGCCGCCAGGCTATCCAGAGTGCCCAGCCCGCACAAGCCCTCGGTGATCTCTCGTAACCGACGGTCTCGGCGGACAAACATGCCGGCTCGCAAGCTCGCTCCGCTGAACACTTCCAGTTGCACAGGTGCACTGAGCGACATGAGTATTGATTCTCCACAACCGCCAAGTGCCTCGTGGACATTCAGAGCGGCCCAGACCGGTGAACATAGAACCATGCGGGAGCCGGGATAGCGCGCCTCGGCTGCTGCCTGCGTCGCCTGGGACGGGACGTGTTCCGCATGGGCATATTTCACCCACACATTGGAGTGGCAGCCGGGACGCTCCGGGGATATCGACTGTCCGAGCGCGTATGCGCTGGATAGGCCCATTCGGCTTCGCAAGCATTCAAACCACAATCCGACACTGAGTGATCGCAGGCAGTACGACACGGCTCGGTTGGCGGGAAGTATGCTCGTGCTTGCACGCATGCGGGCAAGTCGCGCCTCGCCGTAAAAGGGTATCTCTTTGAGCGCCATGGCCGTGCCCCTCCCCATTCACCTTTGATGGGTAACGAAACGCGAGTTTGTTACTCCTTCCACCATCCGTATTAGAGGGGCAGAATCAGGAGGACACAAGCGACGGGGTGTGACCACGCCATGACGGAGCGGACCAACGAATCAATCCTGGCCCCGGAACGCCGTGAGATCGAAAGAGAATTGACCTTTCATTTCGGGCCTCTCATCGGCTATGAAAACTTGCCGCGAGCTCTTGGCTATCGCTCCAGCCACGCGCTCCGCCAAGCAGAGGCACGCGGAACCTTGCCCGTGAAGATATTCAAAGTGCCCGGCCGCCGCGGCAAATTTGCCTTTGCGATGGACATCGCCGACTGGATGGTTGGGCTGAGGGCCGCAATCAGTCCGCCGGCAGTATCTGGCACCCCGCAAGATGAAGCGGCTGCTCTGAAGCCCAACCAGGAATGACGCCCCACAACCCAAACTCAAGGGGCCGGGCTTGTAGCGTTTCAAGAACAGACTCAAGACGTCCCCGAAGATGCGCTCGCCGAGCGCCGAGGAGAGTACCAAGAGCCGGAAACTAACATCTCCGAACCCTGGAAATGACTTGCCCCCGTTGGCGCGGGGGCAAGTGACATCTGTTGGAGCAGATGGTGGTGAAACTCAGCCTGTACCCTGAGGCTCACCCTTTTCCTTGACAAAGTCAAGCGACTTCCCGTTCGCGCGGAGGGGTGCGCCCATTTCCTCCCCATCTCATATGGCGGAGGCGAACCTGAATGGGCACCTTGTTCCAATCTCGAGACCGGGCAGACGTTCGCAAGCCGACGGCTGAGGAGCAGGATGATGACCGCAGGAAAAAGCGCGACCGCCAAACCGACGGACGAAGACCGCCGTGAGGGGCATCTGCCCCATTCCCCTCTCGAGCTAGCACGCGGCAAGCGCGACCGCCGCGAAATCTTTGTATTTCAGTCCCCGAAGAATGGGCGGACCGTAACGGTGGCCGACCTGGTCAACTTTTGCCAGGCGCTGATGCTCGAATTTGACCCCCAGGTGGAGATGTATGTTGAGAGGCCGCGTCGAATCACGGTAGGCGAGAAGCGCGACCTTGAGTTGAGCTTCTGGGTCGGGCGGAGGGATGGCACCCAGCACTACCAGTTTGTAATCCCTACAAAACGGGTGGCTTCACTGAGCGTTGGCTTAGTCAAGCTTCCCGCAGATGACGAGCTCATCCACATGGCCTTGAATCAAGGGCTCGTATTGCGACTTGTCCACGAAAACTCTCTGGCATCTCGCGCCAGCGAGGTCGCTGTTGCCTACGAACTACTTCCGCTTGTCTGGGCCAATGCAAAGATCGCGGGGGCCAGGCAGTTGGAAGTGAGGATTGAGGACATGCTCCAGAACGTTGAGCGCCTCACCATGAGCGCATTACAACTGCAGACGGGCCAGGCCCGGTTCGCAGTGGCTTGCGCAGTGGCAAGCCTCGTCTACACCGGCCGCGTACAACTCGTGGACTATCGCCCAGGGGATCCGGATGCCCTCGTGGAGGTGCGTCATGGCTAGGTACGAAATCTATGATCAGGCGACACTCGACGAGTGGTACTCCCCACATCCGGTTGATATTGCACCAGATCATCTCTCCAAGTTCCGCGTGGCCAAGGAAGCACTCACCGCCTTGCTTCTGGGCCGTTCCACCATCACCGCTATATCCCGGAGATATGGAATCTGCCACAAACGCCTGAAGCGCATGGCAATGAAAGCGCCCACGATAGCCCACGATGGCATGCCGCACGGATTTCGCGTATGCATTCCATGGGGCAGTTACTCGACTGAGCTTTCCTTCGAACCCGCGGAATTGCCGCTGGTTCCAGGAAGATTTGCGTGGCACAAAGTCTCCGAAGCTGTGCCGAGTGTTAAAGCCTTGATCGATGGCTTTGCAACCCATCTGCCGCCGGGCCGCCCTCCAAGCGCGTTCGTAAAATTGCACCAACGAGTCCTTGCGGAGCTGAAGCAGCACAACCTGGAGGACAAATTCCCCCTGAACGATCCTGGCAAGGGGAAGCGCTCGCTGCTTGCTTTGCTCAAGCGGCGGCAGTCGGCAGTAGCCGACGTGGACCTTTATGAACCTCAATCGGCATCGAACGCTCCTGTCGCTTTGGAGCAAGCAGTACGGATGGGCCTGTTCGCCAGAACGGAGTTTGACGCGCACCAAATCGATGTTGAATGCAAGATCTCCATCGATATGCCCAATGGCGCGCGTGTTACGCGCAAAGTGTCACGGCTATGGCTTCTCATCGAAATAGGGACTGAATCCAGGGCGGTAACGGGATGGCTTCTCTGTGTCGGCCAGAGCTATGACAATCTTGATGTAGCGCTCTGCTTGTCCAAGTCAATGGAACCCTGGGCTCCCAGGGACCTGACGATCCCGGACCTCTTCTACGCACCTGGCGCTGGAATGCCCGTCTATCAGGCAGCAACGCCGATAGTCACGCGCTCGGCCGCTGTCGCACTGGACAACTTCCTTGCGCACTCGGCCCATGCACTCGAAGCAGCATTCTGCAGGGCTCGGGGAGGTGTGATGATCTTCGGAAAGTCGCACACACCGCGCTCACGACCCATTGTAGAGCAATTCTTCTCGCGCTTGGAACGTGGTGCGCTGCGTAAGATCCCCGGCGGTTTTGAGCCCGCCAAACGGCTGGGGGAAAACAAGATCAGGATCAGCAACTTCTCTCCGGATGCCCATCCCATCCAGATGCACCTTCTCGAGGAGCTCCTGGACGTCATCATAGCCAACTACAACGCGACGCCTCACTCCGCACTCGGACAGATGACGCCGCTAGCGTATCTCACGAATCGCAAAGAGTCAGCGTTTGCGTTTGCGCCGGAAACCTGTGGCCTGGATGCTGCAGATATGGCTTCGACAATCGTAAGCCTGCCCGTAAAAGGCAACAAGGATAATGGGGAGTTGCCCCATGTCACCTACTTGTATGCGGACTACCGATCCCCTTCCCTTAACGATAAATGGGGACTGATTGGCACCAGGATTCTTGCGCGCGTGAATAGGCGCGATCTTCGTTCAATCGTGCTACTTCAAAGTGCCACCGTGCCATTCGGAGTGGCTACCGCGCGAGCGCCTTGGTCGCGCGCGCCGCATGACGAGAGGACGCGAAGGATCATCTGTCGTTGGTCCAAACAGCGCAGTGATTTCTCAATCGCTGGCGTGGAGTGTGCAATTGAAGCCTTCATAGCGCATCTTCGATCTACTGCAGACACGTCCCAACCCGCAGTCGACCAACTTGCGCGCTTGCAGCAGTTGCACTTCGGCCGTCTGCCCGACATTCGGTCCCAGCCAGCTCACATCCCGGTAAGAGTCCCCCGGGGAGGCAAGGTGAATCTTGATGACTAGATCGGACCTTGCGGAGGCCATCATGGCCGTCCGTCGCCTTGACCCCGACCATCCACTTTTCATTGAGTCTGGCTACCGTATCAACACGAAGCCTGTCGAACGCATGGCGGATTTCGTTCTGTACAACATTCAGCAGGGTCATCATGGATGCTCTCTTTATTCAGAGAGCGGGGTTGGCAAATCCACGGCGCAAGACTATCTAGTCGAAACCGACTGGCGCTGGCTCGTGGAGGACGGACGCCGCGCAGGTGTGGCCAGGGCAATCGTCGCAACCTCAGATGCATGCAGGAGCCCGCTGAGCTTCTGGCACGCGCTTTCACATCAACTGGGAATGCCGCGCTGGTCATCGGCCAGGCCTCACGAGCTGAGGGCACGAGTACACAATCACATGCGCGCCGCGTGTGGGCACGCCGACGTACGCAGGTACGTATTGTTCATCGACAGTGCTCAACGGCTCACCAATCTTGAGTTTCAGTGCTTAGAAGATCTTGATAACTTGATGAGCAAGGACAGGCTTACTCTCTTTTTGGTCTTTGTGTACCAAAGTGACCAGCAGGGCATCGAGCTTGGCGACATGTGGCAGCACCATCCGTCACATGTTGTTCGCCGGTGGTTTCTGGACTCAGCCCCATTTCTTCCTCTTGCGGCGCGAGATGAAGTCAGGCATGCCCTGTCGCGCTACGACGGCGCAGCATGGTGGCCGACAGAGGACATGCCATTTTCTAGATACTTCGCCACCGACGCATTTGATCGCGGATGGCGGCTGGAATCTGAAACGGAGATGATTTGCGATGCTGTGTCCGCCCTCCGGAGGGAGGTGGGACTTCCCGAACATAGTGGCTGGCCGATGTGCTCCTTCACATCGACCGTGCGGAATCTGCTAACGAACGCTTGGTTTCAGCAGAGTTTCGAACGCTTCACTCCATCTGACGTCCGTGCTGCGCTTGTGCATGTCGGGTACCTGCGAACCGAGTTCATTCGCATGCGCGAGAAGATGTCCGACAAGGCAATCGCCATCATTGAGAAGATACAGAATACGGCAAACCAGGTAGGGGGAAGCAATGAATAGCTCTCGCGCCGTAAATCCTTCTACGCCTCGGATTGTCGGCGCAGAGCATGAGTTCTATCCATACATATCGGGCTACGGCGTGCTGCAGCGGATCGTTGCACTGGGCATGCCAACAAGTGAGCAACTCATGATCATGGGGGTGAGGCGTAAGACTGGGCGCTCCATGCTCCGCCCTTTGCTTCTGCCGGGCCGGGTGCAGGATACTTTTGCGTCAGCCATCGAAGTCCGTGACGTCACAACGAAGAATCTATGGAATCCGGCCGCGTGGCTTCCAGTTCAATCACTTCGACTTCTCGCGGGTAGTGAGCTTCCATATATGCGGTGCCCCGCATGCGCACTTCACGGCTACCATTGTTCACTATTTCTCCTTCCTTCCATCTCTGCGTGCCCTTGGCATGGCGAGAAGCTCATCAGCCACTGCGAGGCATGCGGAAGGACGCTGGGCACCAGTTTTGACCACTCCGGTGGTCTCGGGACTTGTACTTGTGGATTTCAGCCAATCGACGCCCACACAGCGCTACTGGACGTCAGGCAATTTCCCGCTCGTGAAGTGTCGCAGTGGGTGGATGACTACCTTCATTGGGCATCACGCCAGCGGGCAGGCCGAGTGATTCACTTCCCCAGTGATGCGCAAAGCTGGCCTTCAGCTCTGGCGCGCCTGATTGATAGAACGACTCCTATGCCGCCCGTCCACCAGGACGATGGCAATGCTCACGTAAGGTATGAGGCTTTCCAGCCATCCGCTGACGATCCGGAGCCAGGGGCGTTCTGGGGCTGGGCAATGATTGGCGGCAACTCGGGCCTCATGTGCGCTCCGCTCCCATTGATGGCCTACGATGCTTTGACGCGGGCCACTGCAGCGGCATGCGCCAGGGTCGGACTTGAAGGCCTATCTGTCCTGAGCTTCCGCTCAACGCACTACGACACCCAAGGACCCACTGAGGTAGAGCGGCACGAGTCGTTCCTAGCTCCCTATGGTGTTTCTGCCAGCGGCGCGACTTGGCTCAATCTCTCGGTTGTCGACCCGATGGTAACGTTAGCGTGCGGCACAGCGCTGGAGCTGGCCGCTGCGGCCTTTGGTATCGCGAACGACAAGCCGGATAGGTCCCCTTCCGTAATCGTCGCTTCGGTATTGGACAGCATTAAGGGAAGATCCGCCTTGGTCGACGCGCTTGTGTGGGTTCTGGCAACCGCTTATGAGGAAGGCTTGGCGTTGACGCTTGCAAGGGTGTTCAAGCTGAATCCGAAGGATGTACTGCCTTCAGGTGGGTATCCGGTCATCGAGCTTCAGGGTTCCGCCCGTTCCTTGAGAGAAGTCCGGGTCGCCTGGGTGACACCTCGAAAAACAGCTAGAATCCAGCAGAAATCCTAAGGCAGGCAGTTCTTAGCAATTTTTGCCATCATTGGGGCAACGGCACTGTCTCGTGCCGGACTGCGAACGGCAGTAGCCTTCATGCGAGTACGCAACACAAGGGGAGGCTTTGCCGCCGCGTGGGCTAATTGGCAATTCTAATGAACCCCCGGCAGTCGTGGGCGTGTTTTATGGGCTTCCGGAACTGTTGGGCGTTATTTATGTACTTCTGGAAATGCCGGGCGTCTTTGGTGAACTTCCGGGAATATCGGGCATCTTTGGTGGACTTCCGGAAATATCGGGCATCTTTGGTGGACGGAAGCTGCCAGGAAGAGGCTAAGCTCACCCCATCCATATCTTCTAAAATCAATGCGTTAGAGGCCGGGCGTTTTCGGTGCGGCAGACACTCTTGCCTGCGTCCTCAGTCCCCGGCCAAGGATGAGATCGCGGCATGATTGAGTTCGACCCGCGCCACCGTATTGACCTGACCGGCCCTTGGGCCGGTTTTTCTTTCCTCGGTGATCGTCTGATCACGCCTGAAGGCCGCGAGCTGCTTCCTGAAGATTTGGCCTGGCTGTCGCTCACCGCCTGCCAAGCGCAGGAATGGCGCCGGATGATGGAAGCTGCACGCTCGGCGCCAGATTCCCATTGCTCAATACTTGGGAACAATCGTGCTGCAGTCGCGTGGGCCTGACGCCGAGCCACCAGCGGCAGTCCTACCAGGATCGGGGCCGAGGCCTCGCCAGCGCGGATGAGGCGTTTTCCGTAGGGGCGCCCGCCCCTACACCCCAGTCATGTCCTCTGACAGTTGTCCGCCATGCGTGCGAGAGAGCCGCAAATGAGGGCTACTGAGATCTTCATCCGATCGAGTCTCGTTTGAGCATTGAGTAATTGCTCGACGCGTCTAAGCGGCATAGCTGCGATGAGAGAATCGATCTTACGCTCCAGGTGTGCAGCGTCTCTCCCATGGGCGAGCTCATTACGAGCAGAATTTAGCTTCTCAACAGCCTTCCACAACTGAGGGTCTCCCCCGACTACCGCCATCGCGAGCTTCGTCTTCGTCCAAAAATTCAATCTTGCGTCGATCACGCAATCTGGATGATCGAAAACTGAAAGAACGATGCTTTCAAGTTGCTCCTCGGCGTAAAGATGACCTTGGAGCAGCGGGATCGCGTACTCATTCTGCCGATTGAATCGGGCAAAGAATTCTTTGGCGCGATCCTCAGCGTGTTCGAGACGTTCGTCTATGTCTTTCATTTCTCACTCTCCAATACGAAGAGCTCTTCAGTGGTTGGCTATTTGCAGGCCGACCAAACCATATCATCCATGCGGCGACCAACCATGTAGGGCCGGTTGGAGCCGTACATGCGGAAAACGCGCTCACGCTCAGCCTTGGCGGCCTCGCATGCGTCAGGGTCCTTGTACTGGGAAATGCTGTGGAGGCGTCCGCCACCACCGCCATTTCGATACACAGGACGCGTTGGTGCAGGTCGAGGCGCGATAGACGCTGAATTCTGCTGTCGAATGGCGTCGAGGCGACGCTCATTCTCAATGACGCCCTCAGATCGAGGCGCTACCTCGACGGCCCACGTCTTCGCCGCCTCACCATTGGCGCACGGCGTTGACTGGTATTCGGTCCCTGCCTTGGTAACGCACTTGTAAATCTGCTGGGCGACCGCAGGCGCGGCGAGTGCACACAGCAGCAATCCGGCTGCAATCCTTGTGAACATGGCATCCCCCTGATGCTTGAGCACCAAGGAAATGGCTGGCGCTCACGGCGGCAGTATAAGCGCCACAAGCCCAAGGCAAGCCAGATGGCCCACGTAGTAGCCGTAGAAGGCCCACCGGCCACGTGGTACCGGCCACGCCACCTGAGACAGGCCAAGCGCCACCGGAACCGCCGCGAGCGCCCACAGGTTTATGCGCATGGGTGCGGCGCACTTGCCAAGTTCGGAGATTGAAGCCGCTTTCGCATTGGTAGGCATCAACCCGGCCACCGACGAGCTCGTCCAATACCTAGGTGAGTTATCTCCTAAATAGTTCGAGTCGGCGGCGGCTTCATCCTTTGGATATGCACCGGGACTTCTTGCGCCCCCGCCCGCTCCATCACGGCGTTCACCATGCCTTGCACATAGACATCCAACAGCTCCGGCTGCGTGAGTGCAGCAAATTGGTCGCCGTGTTCTCCCATGAATTGAAGCAGCTTCTCTTTCGGGGTGTGGATGTAAGTAGCTTTCAATCTGTCATAGAGTTCAATAGGATCGTTGATCGGGCCAGGTCCTTGGCGGATCTGCCCGAAGAACGTCTCTGGATAGCGCTTCCAAGCAGCAAATTCCTCAGGCGAAAGCTGGTTGGTGTAGATCGCTTGTCCGCCTTCATCCCGAGCAATAATCAACGCGACCTCCCCGTTGTCGCTCATCACACAGGCGTCTTTCAACGTGCCCACCACGCCATCGTCCATCTGATATCGGTGGCCGATGAGCAGGCGGTTTGACGGCAGCCCAGGAATTTCCCCCTCAAACGTGGAAGGCAGGTCGATATGTTCCTGGATCGATGCTACGAGTGCCTCGATCTCAGGATTACGTACACGCATCCCTATCTTCTGCGACAGGGTCAGGATCTCACCGGTCCGATAGTCATCGATCTTGAAGCCCTCAATGGCGGCTCCAGCATCAGGAACCTGAGTATCAAGGTGGTGATGGTCAGGATAGTTGGTGATGAACACCACGGCGGGGGGCAGGGTCGCCGCCTTTGGTTGTGCCTCGAACCTTCGAAGCGTGTTGATGCCGATCGTTCGCCAATCATGTGGTCCGCCCGGAACATAGGGATAGGCGTGCATGTTCAGATCGACGAAGATCAAACGGTCATGAGGGGTTGTCTTCTTCAGCGCATCACTTACCAGCCCAGCAAACCTCCCAAGATGCTGGTTCGCCTGCTTCGCAGTGTCCTGGTTTCGGATCTTGCACTCCACGCCAAAAGCTTTGCCGGTGCGCGGATAGGTGGCTGTGTATTCCACATGCTTGGTTCGGCGATCGGTTTCGTCTTCCCATTCCAGCTCGAATCCCGCTCTCAAAAGTATGGCCGCAACACGGATCTCATAACGCACCCCGATGAACTGATCTTGGCACTTCAAGCGACCGATCAGTAACTTCCGCAGCTGTGGGGTGCGCGTTTGGACGTTGTTGTGCTCTAGGATGTAGAGGTCATACGCCAGCGTTAGAAATGCGCTGATTGCGCCGGTCATCAGCGTCTGGCGTGTCTCGCCTGGCGCCAGGTCGGCGGCTTTCGACGCCAGCAGGAACCTTTCATGCCACTGAATGACAGGGTGACGTTCGTTGTGTTCCAGTTGCGTCTGGGCTTCGAACCAGTCATGCCCCAGAACGTCAAGGATGTAGCTATAGAGGAAGTCATGAAAGGTTGGCCATTCGCCTTGAAATAGGCGATGGCCCACAGCGACGATCCGCTTGCCGGCAGTCTGGTCGGCGATGATTGGGCGACCTAGGCCTTGCTGTCGCTGCTGCTGTATCCGATTGATCTCAGCCCTGCGCTTGGCTTCCTCCGCACCTCGCGAGATCATCTCTTCGTAATTGACATTGAGGCCGCCGTGGCAGCGCTTGAACTTCTTGTCGCTTCCACACGGACAAAGTTCATTCCTGCCTGGCTTAGTTCCGCCCATAGATCGCTCGTTCGCTGTTCTTCCTTGAGGGAGACCACCTCAGTCGCACATTCAGTTATTTAAATGCCCGTATAGAGCAGAAATCACTTCGATGTAGCCTCGCCGCTACTTTACAGCCTCCGCATCGGGGCGGGAACAGCCCTCCCCTACCCTCGATAAATCTTCCTAATCTCCGTCCCTGCTCAAGGCCCGCACTCGGCCAGAAGCGGTCTATCCAGTTGCCGAGCTAGCAAATAAGTCTGACGGCCATGCACTCAAAGAAGGATCGACAGTTCCCTGCGGGTGCCCAGGATCCTTGGCGAGAGGCTGTGTGCAGCATGAACAAACCTATGCACATTGACAGCCAGTTACATAGTCTCGGACTTAAGCCTTTCTAGCAAGAGCTGGAAGGCCTTTTGCTCTAGAGCTCCCTTCGATGCTTCCAGATAGGGTAGCCATTGGGCGGTCACTACGTCCTCACGAAACACATTGTTATGAGTCAGCAATGCGCTACGAATTTGACACAGCTGAGGATGCTCCTTGACGAAGCCAGATTTTCCGGCGGCGCCAAACAGATCGTCCTTCGCCAGAAAACGTATGCCGCCGTCTGGAATATACCTAACCCACTCATCTTCTTCTGAAATAGTATTCAAGACTCGTCCTACGATGCCTCGATCAATGAAATCACCCCAATCGAAATTAGTTGTGAGTATCGAACCGCACAGGATTACGCACTCGAATTTCTCCGAAATATCACCGGCATTGGACAGGTAACGACCCACTATGTAGCTCCCGAAAGAGTGCGCCACGATGGAAATTGGACCCTCATATTCCTTTCGGACATCAATCAGCCAGGATCTAAACCCCTCAACGATTTCAGCCTTCTCCTCCTCATTGCGAAGGACGTTTGCAGATCGATACCCGTACACATAGGGAGCAACAGCCCATCCTGACGTGCTCGCAGATAGACACAGGCGTGGTAGCCATCCGTCCGCATGCGTTCGAATCCCGTGCAACGGTACGATAACCCCCTTCGTTGTCTGCTGTTTCGACCAGCGCCGGCCCAAGTATGCAACCTTGACTATCTCAAGGCTCTGTGACGACTGCTCAGGCCTGTAGAAGGTTTGCACAGAGCTGTGCATCTTTACCTGGACCAAGCCGTGCCTAGCGCCGGATCGGGTGGTCCCCAGTAATTCAAGGTATGCACTAGCGATCTCGGGCTGGTCCTCCGCAAGAAGTTGCACATCGAGCATGAGGCCATCTATGTCGTAGCGTTCCCGGCCGTGTGGGACCTGCGAAGATGTGGCGAAAAAGATCACTACATCCAGGTCATTGGGATCATTTTTGCGCGATACGAATGACCCTCCGACGACAATTGACGTTGCCCCAGCCTCCTCGGCCCATTCGTAAATATCCAGGAATGGCTTGAGGAATTTCGAGCGAGCCATCTCTTGATAATGGCCGAAGGTCTTCTCGGGACTGCTACAGAACTCCGCAATGAAGTCTTCCTTGCTTATGATGTAAGTTCCCGGCAGCAACAGGCCCTCTTCAAACTTGAGCGAAATCTTATCCATCAATTCAATCTCCAACAAAGCAATGGAATTGTCGTGAGCCGCGAAGAGAATTATACCTTGGTCTCGTTGATCGCGGCCGGAAGTTCGCGAGTTTATTCAAGCACTGGGTGCGGTCCTTAGTTCGGGGAAGGATGCTGCTCGGCAAGAAGGGTGTAACTGAAGAGCCCTGCTCCCGACATGGACGGTGGTGGATAGCAGGTGCTTCCTAGAAGAAGCGTAAGCGTCCGAAATGGCCACTCTCGCCCGTAAGTGCACACCCCTCTACTCCCGATAAACATCCCTTATCGCGACTGGACTGACTTGTCAGGCAAAACGTTTTTTTGCGCAATCACCAGCCTTCTCACGCCGCCCACAGGCACAAGAACTGCAGTCTTCTGTGCCATGTCCCAGAACACATAGTTGTCCCCCAAGCGCCCCACCAAACCCAGGCTACCTTGCACCTTCTCATCAATGGTCACATTGACCGTGTACTCGCTGCTGCCAGAAGTAATCGCCTTGGCGCGTTCGAAGCCAAGCCAGTTTGAAGAGATCGGGACATAGACAATCATCACGAGCGCATAGACCAGCCACGGCGAGTTCTTCACGGCGGCCGGCAACACTGGGGACAGGCGTACTGCCATTGCACATATGCCCGTCAGCGCCACACCTATCAAAATTGGCCAGGCATTGGACCACCAAAGCAAGGCGCCCATTCCAACAAGACAAAGAGCCAGGGTCAGCCACATCAGCAGATTGGCTGGGGACGGCGTCGCTGTCACCTTCCCCTCGACCCACCCTCCAAGCAGCAGCGCAATCAGTATGAAGAACAACACCATGCCGATCCCCGCAAGCCCTGCCAGCGCAAGCTCGCTTACGGCGACAAACTGAAAGGGATCCAGGCCGAAGTGCCCCAATACGCCTTCAGATAAAAGGCCCCTTGAATCAACCCGAACGTGACGAGCGCCGAACCCCATCCAGCAACATCAGCCATCGTTAGCGTCTTCTGCGTACGTTCCATGTATCCCCTTCCATCAATGCAGCCCCGCCACATAGTGGCATGCAGCGCTCCGTCCTGCAGAACCCACCCTATTAACGTGACGCGTCACGCCCGATCACCCCGCCCATTGGCGCCCCACCCCTCCCCCACTATAGTTCCACCCCTCACAAGGAACGAGGCGGCACACATGCCCTATATCGGAATCGGACTCCACGTACTGGCGGCCATCTACTTCGCGGTGCACGCCATCCGCTCGGGCCAGAGCCTCTATTGGCTCATCCTGCTCTTCTCCTTCCCACTGCTAGGCAGCATCGTCTACTTCCTGGCGATCTACTTCCCGGAAGCCCGCAACTCGCGCGGCGCGCGGCAGGCAATCCGCTCCGCCAAGCAGCTCATGGACCCGGGCCAGGACCTGCGCAACGCGCGTGCCGAACTGGCGCGTACGCCCACCGTGCAGAATCGGGTTCGCCTGGGCATGACGCTGCTGGATGCCGGCCAGGCCGAGGAAGCCAGAACCCTGCTGGAGCAGGCGGCCAGCTCGCCGCTGGGCGACGATCCCTACATCCTGACCGGCCTTGCCCGTGCCCGCCTCGATTCCGGGCAGCCCGCGCTTGCGGCGGAGACGCTGGACGGCCTGTTCGCCCGCCATCCGGATGGGCGCCGCAAGCCGGAACAGACCCTGCTTTACGCGCAGGCACTGGCGGCTGCCCAAGCGCCCGGCACCCGTACCGCGTTCGAGCGCGCCGTGGAATGCGGAAACGATGCCGCCGCCCGCTGCCTGTACGCCGAGTGGTTGATGGCACAGCCGCAGCCCGACGATCGTGAGCAGGCCCGCAGCCTGTTCGCCAGCATCATCGATGATGCCCAGCACTGGTCGCGTCACGCACGCAGCCACAATGCCGCATGGCTGGAACGGACCAAGGTCGCGTTGAAGGGCTACTGACGCCTGGCGGCCTTTGGCAACCCTGTCGCATCCGCCTCGTTCACGGCCCCGCCGGGCGGATGCCGACACTCGTCAGGCGTGCACCGCCGACATCGACAACAGCCTTGCGGCGCAAGGCTCCAGGTCCGTTGCGCCATATGCAACGATTCTGAAAATGTTGAATGTGGTGACGGCATCGGCCTTACTGCATTGGCATCGCGCACAGCCGGGCGTATTCCTCTCCGTGCCACCGGAAACAGGTGGCCGGGATTCGAAACCCCGGTAGTTCGCTGAAGTAAACGCTTGCCAGCCGGCATCACCCTGTGTGGTGCCGGCTGGCAATCCGTCGGCCGGCTATGGCGGGCGGTGCGTGGAGGCCTTGTGCCTGCCGGTTTAGCGAACACCGGGTTTCGAACCTCGCACCGTCCGCCACCTTTATCGGTGGCGGCTTCTGCATGCACGCAAGGAGCCCAGCCATGACCCAGCCCCACTCCCCTGCCCCGCACCCGATTCGCGACACGCCTGCGAATGGCCCTGCGCTGGACCCGAACACCCTCATCGCCCTGCTGCACAGCATCGGCTCGGGCGCCGCCTCCGATGGCCAGCCGTGGCCGGAACGCCATCAGATGCCCGGCCGACGCATCGCCCTGGCAGATACCGATTGCTCTCTGGCGGGCCTTCGGGTGGTGCTGGAGATCCTGCTGGCCGCACAGCGCGCCCGCGAGAACGGCGAGCTGGAGCAGTATGTTGGCCCTCGCGTCATGGAGGGCCTGATCATGGCCGGAATCGGCCTTACCGCACACGCCAGTACCCGACTGCATCCGGAGGGGTGAGTGGCGTGGTGCCGCTGGGCGGCCAACGCGCTCTGTCTTGTGGTGGTGGTTGCGGCACAGGCGCAGTGGCCGGCGACGCCGGCGCCCTCGCCTGTCGCGTTCCAAAGCATCAACGACGATCGATTCTCACAACTGCGCCGCCAGGCGATGCAGTTCGTGGACTCTCGGCCACGACAGGGCTTCCAGTTCGTCGAGCGGCACCGAGATGCCGAGTTCCAGGTTCTTTGCCGGGGCATACCCGTGCTGTGGCTGGAGGGGCGCTCGCACCAATCTGCTGTTGCAGGTCTCACTGGACGCGGAGCAGCGGGCGCCCGCCATTGTGCAGCTTGGTACGTTGCTTCAATGGCAGCTGGAGCCGTTGGATTACCTGGAGCAGGTACTGGCTGGCGTGCCGGAGCCTGTTCTGTTGGATCGTGTGCTGCAGATTCTTGCTAGTGATGTGCCTGATGGGGCGCGATGTGGCGTGCCGTAGTCGAGCATGGCTCGACTCTACAGGGCTCGGGCAGCAAGGGTTAGGGCTCCAGCCCTGCCGCTCGTCACCTGCGCGACAGGCATTGGCCCAGTGATCATGCAGGTCACCTCCCGGCATCGATCCAGCCCGCATCGCGCGCACGCGCGAGATCTTCTGGCGTATCGATATCCAGGCCGAGTTCCGGTGCCTGCAGGACATGCACTGTATCGACAGGAAGTTGCCGCAGGCGCGCTCCGAAGCCGCGGTCACCGGATGCACCGACAGGGGTGAACCAGGCGCGCGGCACGACTGCGGGAACGCCAAGCGCATTTCCGTGGCGGGTGCCCGCGCACGTTGACGCTGCGGCGCGGGCACCGGAAAGCAGCGCCTGCAGATTGGAGCGCTCGATTGCGGGCTGGTCGCATGCCACGATCATCACCGCGGTCACCGTGGGCAGCAGGTGTGCGCCGGCAACCTGCAGACTGCTCGCCAGGCCACGCTCCCAGTGGTGATTGGTTACCGGAGTGGCATCCAGCCCGGCAACGCTGGATGTCACGGCCTGTGCGTTCGCGCCCACCACGACCAGGACCTGCGCTGGCGCGAGCTCCAGCGCTAGCCGCACTACGCGGTGTACCAGGGTCTCGCCCTGCCGGGTCAGAAGCTGCTTGGGCTGGCCAAGTCGGGTGCTCCCGCCGGCAGCAAGCACGACGATCGCATGCGCGTCAGTCACCTGCCGTGCGCGCCTCGCCATTGCTGCAGCTGCGCGGCGATGCTGAGCGAAATCGCCTCTGGCCCTCGGCCGCCGATGTTCAGGCCGACCGGTGATCGAAGTCTCGGGGAAAGGCGGTGGCGCTGATCCGGTGTCAGCAGCTTGAACAGGTCCTCGCGCCTTCGCCCCGGACCCAGCAGTCCAATGAACGCGACGTTGGTATCAGCCAGGGCCACCAGCGCCTCCCGGTCCAGTTCGAAATCGTGATGCATCACCAGTGCCGCGTCGCACGGGGCGCCATGAAGGGCCTCGGCCGGGCTGGTCTGAAGATGCGTATCCGCGCACTGCCCGGCTGGGGCCCAGCGCGCTCGCCGTTCGGCCACGCTGACCCGCCACCCCAGGCCGCGCAGCAGCGGAACCAGGAAGGGCGTTTCGGGACCGCCCCCCAACACCAGGGCCCGCGGAAGCCGGGGCAACGGCAAACGCCACGCGCCCTCGCCAAAGGGCTGTGTACCCTCCATCGGATGCAGCTGCCACGCCTGCTCGCGATGGCCGGCACGGAAAACGACCTGCCCCGACGTGCGAAGGTCGCGCTGGAGTGACACGCCCTCGCGCAACCAAGCCTCGATAACGTCGTCGATGCCGGCCATGGCACGCAACGGCAGCAGCGCAATCCGAAGCCGGCCGCGGCAGCCGAGCGCGGACCCGCTCAACAGGTCGTCGTCACTGCGGGTGTCGATCTCGATCCAGTCGACCCGCCCTGCCGCGCTCACCTGCTCCGCGCGTCGCGCGAGCTCGGGCTCCAGGCATCCGCCGCTCAGCCAGCCGACCTGGCTGCCGTTGCAGAACAGCACCATGTCGCCGGCACCGGCGTAGGTGGAGCCATCGGTTTCCAGCACCAGCGCGAGCACGGCGTGCTCCCCCGCGCGCACGCGCGTCAAGGCCGTCTCGAGTACGCCGCGCGGGCTGCCTTCGGCGAGGAAGCCCGGCGCTGCGGACAGGTCCTCGGCAAGATCGCCGGGCTCCCCTCCGCCTGCGGCGGAGACCTCCAGAGTGGGCGAGGCTACGGGTCGGTCCATGCGCAACGTCAGCCTATGTCGGGCAAGCCGGGCAACAGCTTGTCCAGGGTGATGGGATAGCTGCGCACGCGCACGCCGGTTGCGTTGTAGATCGCATTGGCGATCGCGGCGCCAACCCCGCAGATGCCCAGTTCACCCACACCCTTGGCCTTCATCGGCGAGATCACCGGATCCAGCGTGTCGAGGAAGACCACCTCCTGGTACGGGATGTCGGCGTGCACGGGAACCTCGTAGCCGGCCAGGTCGTGGTTGATGAACAAACCAAGCCGTTTGTCGACCACCAGCTCCTCCATCAGGGTCGCGCCCGCACCCATCACCATCCCGCCGATGACCTGGCTGCGTGCGGAGAGCGGATTGAGGATCCGGCCGCCATCGCATACGGCAAGCATGCGGCGAATGCGCGTTTCTCCAGTGTAGGCATGCACGGCGACCTCGCAGAAATGTCCTGCATAGGTGCCGACGTCGTAGCCTTGTTTGAAGTCGCCGAAGGCAATGCCGTCCTCCGCCGACAGGGTTCCCGCCTCCGCCAGCGTGATGGTCCGCCCATCCGCCTGGATGCGGCCATTGGCGAAGTTTGCGGTGTCGCCGTCGAAGCCGAGTTTCTCGCCCACCTTGCGGCGCAGGCTGACGCACGCCGCGTACACGCCCGCGGTGGAGCTTGCCGCGCCCCACTGGCCGCCGGAACCGGCGGAGGCGGGATGACGGGAGTCACCGAGGGTGACCTGGACCTGGTCCAGCGGCACGCCCATGGTCTCGGCTGCCGTCTGCGCGATGATCGTGTAGGAGCCGGTGCCGATGTCGGTCATGTCGGTCTCGACAACCACCCCGCCCTGGCCGTCAAGCCGGACCCGCGCCGCCGACTTCATTGTCGGTGCGCCGCGGTAGCCCGCGGACACGCCCATGCCGACCAGCCAATGCCCTTCCCTGACCTGCGCCGGCCGGGCGTTGCGCTTGTTCCAGTTGAAGCGCTCCGCGCCTTCGCGCAGGCAGCGCACCAGGTTGCGGTCGGAGAATTTCTTGGACGGATCGCCGGGCACGACCTCGGGCTCGTTGAGGATGCGGAACGCGATCGGATCGAGGCCCAGCTTCTCGGCCATTTCGTCCATCGCCACTTCCAGCGCCATGTGGCCCGGTGCTTCACCCGGTGCGCGCATCGCATTGCCTTCGGGCATGTCGAGCGTGGCGATGTAGTTGGCCACCAGGCGGTTGGCGCCCGCATAGAGCTTGGGCGTCTGCAGGGTACCGTTTTCGCCATCCTCGCCGTTGATGTTGCCCGACCAGTTCTCATGGGCGATGGCGGAGATCCGGCCATCCTTTCCGCAGCCGATCCGCACGCGCTGGAGGGTGGCGTGCCGGTGCGTGGTGTTGTTGGGCATCAACGGGCGTTGCAGCGCGATCTTCACCGGTCGCCCGACCTGCTTGGCCGCCAACGCGGCCAGCACCGCGTCGGCGCGGATGAACAGCTTGCCGCCGAAGCCGCCGCCGATATAGGGCGAGTCCACGCGCACCTTGGCAGGATCGATGCCGAGGATCGCCGCCATGCCCTGCCTGGCCCAGTCGATCATCTGGTTCGCCGTCCACAGCGTGAGCGTGTCACCCTCCCAGGCGGCGATGGTGGCGTGCGGCTCCATCATCGAATGACTTTCGTCGGAGGTGTGATAAGTCTCGTCGAGCTTGACCGCGGCGCTCGCGTAGGCGGTGTCGAAATCGCCCAGCGCCTGCCGGTCGGGCTTGCCGTCACGCCCCTTTGCCAGCGGCGCGGACGGTGCCAGGGCCGGGAAATCGAAGCGGCCCTTGCTGCGCTCGTAGCGGGTGCGGATCAGCGCCGCGGCGGCGCGGGCCTGCTCGAAGGTCTCTGCCACCACGCAGGCGATGGCCTGGTGGTAGTGGGCCACTTCGGGTCCGCCGAACAACGGCGCGTTGTTCCAGTTCGATTTGCCGACCGGCTTGGTTTCCGGTGCGGTGATGACCGCCAGTACGCCGGGCGCGGCACGTGCGCGGGAGGCATCCATCGAAATGATGCGCCCCTTGCCGATGCCCGCACCGACGATGTAACCGTAGGCCTGGTTCGGCGCCACGTCATGGCGCTCGTAGGCGTAGGGGGCGGTGCCGGTGGTCTTGCGTGGACCGTCGATGCGCGGCGTCGACTTGCCGACGACCTTGGCCTTGTCGAACAGGTTGTCGCCGGCGGGGGCGTTGAATTCAAGGGGCATCAGCGCTCTCCTTCCGCCAGCACGGCTGCGAGGGTGCGCTCGGCGAGAGCGATCTTGAACGCATTCTCCCGCGTCGGACGGGCGCCGGCGAACACCTGCCGGGCCGCGGCCTTTACGCCGTCGCGCAGCAGTGGTTCGGCTGCCTCGACGCGCCACGGCTTCGGCGCAACCCCACCGAAGGCGAACCGCGCCGAGCCGTCTCGTTGCACGACCGCGGCGACGGACACCAGTGCGAACGCATAGGACGCGCGGTCACGTACCTTGTGGTACACGTGCCGACCGCCCAGGGGCTTCGGCAGCGTGACGTGGGTGATCAGCTCACCGCGCTGCAGCACGTTGTCCTGCTGCGGCCTGTCGCCGGGGGAACGATGGAAATCGGCAATCGGGATGCTGCGCGTACTGCCGTCACCGCTGACGGTCTGGATCGAGGCGTCCAGCACCCGCAGGGCCACCGCCATGTCGCCCGGATAGGTCGCGATGCAGCTGTCCGATGTGCCGATCACGCCCATCTGCCGGGAGAACCCCTCGAGTGCGCCGCAGCCCGACCCGGGCAGGCGCTTGTTGCAGGGCAGATGGGGATCGTAGAAATACGGGCAGCGCGTGCGCTGCAGCAGGTTGCCGCCGGTGGTGGCTTTGTTGCGCAGCTGCCCGGAGGCGCCTGCCACGATCGCGCGGGTCAGCACCGCGTAGTCGCGGCGCACGCGCTCATGCGAGGCCAGCGCGGTATTGGTGACCAACGTGCCGATGCGCAGGCCGCCCTCGTCGGTGGGTTCGATCCTGTCCAGGCCGATGTCCTGCACATCGACCAGGTGCGCTGGCGTCTCGACCTCCAGCTTCATCAGGTCGAGCAGGTTGGTCCCTCCGGCCAGGAACTTCGCGCCCTCGATACCGGCGACGGCCTTGGCGGCCTCGGCCGGGGATTTGGCGCGTTCGTAACTGAAGGCCCTCATGCGCGCCTCCCTGCAGGGGTCACGCCTGCAACCTCTTCCATCGCCTCGGCAATATTGGAATAGGCCCCGCAGCGGCAGAGGTTGCCGCTCATGCGTTCGCGCATCTCCATGTTGGTGGCCCGGGGCCGTGCGCTGACGTCTGCCTGCACATGACTGGGGACACCCCGCTTGATCTCGTCCAGTACCGCCACCGCCGAGCAGATCTGCCCCGGCGTGCAGTACCCGCACTGGTAGCCGTCATGCTTGATGAAGGCGGCCTGCATCGGATGCAGGTCATCGGGGGTTCCGAGTCCTTCGATGGTGGTGATGGCATCGCCCTGGTGCTGCACCGCCAGGCTGAGGCAGGCATTGATGCGCTCACCGTTGACCAGCACGGTACAGGCACCGCATTGACCGTGATCGCAGCCCTTCTTGGTCCCGGTCAGCTTCAGATGTTCGCGCAGGGCATCGAGCAGCGTAGTCCGCGTGTCGAGCTCAAGCTCCCGCCGCTTGCCGTTGACGGTCAACGCCACCGTGCTGATGACCGGCGGCCTGGGCGGCGGGGGCGTCGCCAGTTCGGCGGCGAGCGATGACGCCCCCGGTGCGGCGGACATTGCCACGGTCGTGACGCCGCCGGCGATCACCTGGCGACGCGTCAACTTCATTCCTTCATCACAACTTGGCACAGTGACCTCCTGGCGTTCGGGAAAATCCCGTGGCTGGATGGACGCGCTCACACTACCCAAGGGGCACTATGCCCATCTGCGGGGTACAGGCCTGTGAAGTCGGCGACATGTACGATCCGACCAATGCAGGCAACCGCGACTTTTACTCTTCAGCGCGGCACTCTTGAGCCATGCGTATGCTTCACTGGATGGCTCACAGTTCTGTTTATCCCTCACGGCGCTGGCTTCGAGGGTTCGGGCTCGTGGATAGAGCCCTCCAACAATGCCACGTAGGTATCCAGCCTGGTGCGAAGGCCGATCAGCATCCAGCCCAGCAGGTACAGCAGCACCATGGCGAAGATAAGCAGTGCGCCTAGCAATCCAACATCGAAAGCGCCCGCCCAGTCGCCCCATTTCCATCCGCGGAACTGCAGGTAGAGGGCAATCAACAGCGGGAATGGTCCAAGCCGCTGCAGCCCGCCATACATCATGCCCATGCGCTCAATCATGTTTGTGCGCAGGTGACTGACGTACTTGAGGCGCCGCTCGCGCTGGACGCGCGGAAATCCGCGAAGCTCGGTCACCACCGCTTGCCAGTGCGCGAAATCGCCATCCATCTCCCGCGCGTGCGAGAGCCGAGGCTGGCTGAACTGGCGAATGCCCCTGCGGGCGGCCAGGACGCCCCCGGCAATGAACCCTCCAATTTCGATTGCCAGGCAGGCAACAACCACCTGCAGCACTGCGCCGACAGGCAGCCATCGATCCGGAAGCTGGCCAGTGAGAATGCCGACGATCGCCGCACCCATGCCGATGCGAAACGCCCACGTCTCCACCCTGCCCGCCTTCGGATAGATGCTGTGCTCAACCAGCCCCTGCACCCGCTGATAGAGCCAGTGGAATGTCAGTTCCTGCGAATCGGTCGTTGCCGGCGGATCGACTCCGCCCCTTGCCTGCATGTCCATTGCGCCCCTGCCCCGGCCGGCGCAGATGCCGGCCGCCCCCTCGTGCCTGAGCGCGCTTCGGAAGGCGCCTCAGCGGGAATCACATACCCAGTTCCGACAACCCCGGATGATCGTCCGGGCGAAGCCCCAACGGCCAATGGAACTTGCGGTCGCTTTCCTTGATCGGCAGGTCGTTGATGCACGAGAAGCGGCGCTGCATCAGGCCATCCTCTCCGAATTCCCAGTTTTCGTTGCCATAGGAACGGAACCAGTTGCCGGAGTCGTCGTGCCATTCGTAGGCATAGCGGACCGCAATGCGGTTTTCGGTAAAAGCCCAGAGCTCCTTGATCAGGCGGTACTCGAGTTCCTTGTTCCATTTGCGTGCCAGGAACTGCCGGGCTTCCTCCCGGCCGTTGGTGAATTCGGCACGGTTACGCCACTGGGTGTCGAGCGAATAGGCAAGCGACACCTTGTCGGCATCGCGGGAATTCCAGCCATCCTCGGCAAGACGCACCTTCTGCATGGCCGATTCAAGGGTGAACGGAGGAAGCGGCGGACGGGGCTGTTCTGCGGACACGGGGAGACCTCCAATCGAAATGGATATACGGGTTGCTTCAAAGGATCTGGCGTACCCAGACGCTAACGCTTGGCCTGTTCCAACAACAGCTTCGCGACATCCTTCGCGGTGTCTGCGGCGCTGTAATCACCCATCACACGCGACAGGGTGATGGCGCCTTCCATCAGGATCAGCAGCTGACGGGCCAGGTCCGCCGGCTGCTCAACATCCAGTTGCCCGGTAAGTTCCAGCGTGTAATCGAGCAGCTTCTGTTTGTGATCACGCGCGATCTGCCTGATCGGATCGGTAGGATCGCCGACCTCGCCCGCGGTATTGATGAACGCACACCCGCGATAGCCCTCGGACTGGAACCAGTTCTTGAGCACGGTGAACATGCCGAGGATCCGTGCTTCCGGGGTATCCGCCTTCTCACACTCCTGCCGGAACCAGGCCAGCCAACGCACGTCGCGCGCCTTCAATGCAGCGGCGGCCACGTCGTCCTTGTTCTCGAAGTGGCGGTAGATGCTCTTCCGCGCCACGCCCGAGGTCTTCACCAGCAGGTCCATGCCGGTGGCGTGGATCCCGTTCTGGTAGATCAGCGCCTCGGCCGTGGCCAGGATCTTCTGTTGGGTGTCGGTGGTGAGCTTGCTCATGGCTGCAAGGTAGAACGCTCGTTCTACTCTGTCAACAGGCGATCGCGAGCGATTGGTGTGCGCACATCCATGCAAGACGATCTATCAAGAAATCCGGACACTTCATCACCCGGACGCCTGATTGCAGGCGCAAAGTACGTCTCACCACCCACCCATGAGAGTTTCCGCATGAACACCTTCGCCCGTACCCTGGCCGTTGCCGCCCTCGCCCTCTCGGTCCAGGCCGGCCTGTCCGCGCAGGCCGCCGAACCGGCCAAGCCGGCTCCGGTCACCGCCATCGCGCGCACTGCCAGCTACATCACCACCGCCGACGGCGTGCAGCTGTACTACAAGGACTGGGGCCCGAAGGACGGCCCGGTCGTGACCTTCAGCCATGGCTGGCCGTTGAATTCGGACAGCTGGGAGTCGCAGATGATCTTCCTGGCCAACCACGGCTACCGCGTCATCGCGCATGACCGTCGCGGCCACGGGCGCTCCAGCCAGCCGTGGGACGGCAACGACATGGATCACTACGCCGATGACCTGGCCACGGTGATCAACACACTGGACCTGCACGATGTGACCCTGGTGGGCTTCTCCACCGGTGGTGGCGAAGTGGCGCGCTACATCGGCCGGCATGGCACCGGCCGGGTCAAGAAGGCCGTGCTGATCAGCTCGGTGCCGCCGTTCATGCTGAAGACCGCCGACAACCCCAACGGCCTGCCGATCGAAGTGTTCGATGGCATCCGCAAGGCGCAGATGGATAACCGCGCGCAGCTGTATCGGGACATTCCGTCGGGCCCGTTCTATGGCTTCAACCGCCCCGGTGCGAAGGTGTCGCAGGGGCTGATCGATGCGTGGTGGGCGCAGGGCATGCAGGGCGGCCACAAGAACACCTACGATTCGATCGCCGCGTTCTCGGCCACCGATTTCCGCGCCGACCTGAAGAAGTTCGATGTCCCCACCCTGGTGATCCACGGTGACGACGACCAGATCGTGCCGATCGATATCTCTGGCCGCCAGTCAGCGAAACTGATCAAGGGCGCCAGGCTGATTGTCTACCCGGGTGCGCCGCATGGCCTGACCGACACCCACAAGGACAAGGTCAACCAGGACCTGCTGACGTTCCTGCAGGAAAAGTGAGTGGCCAGGGCTCCGGCGCGGTGCCGGAGCCCTTCTGTTGCCTGGCGCCCACCTTCATGGACGCGCCGCGGTCGGCATCTGGAATGTGAACACGGTGCCGTCGCTCTCACTCGACTGCACGTCCAGTGTTCCGCCGTGGGACTTGGCAATTTCCGATGCAATGTAGATGCCCAGGCCAAGCCCTGGCCTGGGCAGCTCGCCCTGCTCACGCGAAAACGGGCTGAAAATCGTCCCTAGCCGCTCAGGCGCAATGCAGCCGGCGTTATGCACATCCAGCGTGAGGCGATGGGATGCGGCCTGAACCCTCAGCGTGACTGGGGCGGAGCGCTCGCCGTGCTGGGCTGCGTTGGTCAGCAGGTTGGCCAGCAGCTGCGACAGCCTGCCGGTGTCGCAGACCACGCCACCTTCGATCCGCATCTGGACGTTGATGTCCTGCCGACCGGTAGCGATCGCCACTTCTTCTGCAACCTGTTCAAGCGCCGCCTGCAAGGTGTGGCTTTCCTGGAGCGAGACCGGAATGCCTCCTCCCAGCCGCCCCCTGGCGAAATCAAGAACATCACCGATGAGGCCATCCATCCGGGTGACGCTGGCGGCGATGTGCGCGAGCATCCGCTGCTGGCGCTCGGATGTTGCCTCAAGTTCCAGTGAATCGGCGGCCACGCTGATGGCCTGCAGCGGGCTGCGGAGGTCATGGCCCAGCACCGCGATGAACTGATCGCGCAGATCGGAAACACGCTGTGCCGTTGAAAGGGCTGTCTCTGCCTCCAGCAGCTGATCCTCTTTGTCGAGGTAGTTGCCAACGAGGTCGGCAAGCAGCTCCATGGATCGTTGGACATGCGCCTCATCGAAGTTGCCCGGCGACGAATCAATGGCACACAGGGTGCCGAAGAAACTGCCATCCGGCCGATGGATCGGCACGGAGGCGTAACTCTCCAGCCCATAGATCCTGGGCGTATGGTGTTTGGAATACAGCGGATGTGCACTGGCGTGCGCGAACACCACGGAGGTCGATGACTGCCTGATCTCGTCACATAGGGTGGTTTCGAGGACCAGCTGCCCGCCCGGAACGAGCCCGAACCCCAAGGTGTCCAGGGTGGCGCAGGCGGTCCACGTGGTTTCTGTCACCCTGGCAATCGCGGTGAATCTTGAGCCTGTGATATGGGCGACAGTTTCAAGGATGCGCGGCACTGCTTCAATACGGCCGATCTTAGCGATGTCATTCAGCAGGTGGGGATCGGTCAGTGTGTGCATGTAGTGGCAGTCGGGCGCAGTGGTGCATCATCCCATGAATCCAGCCATGAACACTCAGTCCGCCCCGCCCCGTGCGTTGCGCCGCAGCGATTGCGGCGGCTGGCCGAAGGCGCGCAGGAAGGCACGTCGCATGCGTTCGGTATCACCGAAGCCCGTTTCAGTCGCCACTTCATCCATCGTGTAGCGGCTCTGCTCGATCAACACGCGAGCGGCCTCCACCCGCAGGCCCTCCACTGCCTTGGCGGGGGATTGCCCGGTTTCCTCGCGGAACGCGCGACTGAACTGGCGGGTGCTCAGATGCGCGGCCTGCGCCAGTTCTTCAACCGACAAGGTGGCGCGCAGATTGCGGCGTGCAAAGGTCAGCGCGTTCTGGATGCGATCAGACCGGGCATCCAGCTCGAGCAGCACCGAATGCTGGGACTGCCCGCCTCCGCGCCGATGGTAGATCACCAGCTTCCGGGCCACCGCCCTGCACAGATCCGCACCGAAGTCCTGCTCGATCATGCCAAGCGCCAGGTCCAGCCCCGCGCTCATGCCGGCGGAGGTCCAGATCGGGCCATCGGTGATGAAGATGCGGTCTTCCTCCACCTGCGCGGCGGGAAAGCGCTGCCTGAGCGCACGTGCGTGGAACCAGTGCGTAGTGGCGCGGCGCCCGTCCAGCAACCCCGCTTCGCCGAGAAGGAACGCGCCGGTGCACACCGACGCGGTCCTGCGCGTGCGTGCGGCCGCGTGACGGATCGGATCGATCAGCGCGCCGCTGGACGGGGCTGGCTCCAGCAGGCCGGCCACGATCATGGTATCCAGCGGCTGCTGCGCAAGCGGCGCTGTCTGCATGGCCATGCCAAGCGAGCTGGGCACCAGCCCGCCCTGTTCGGACAGCATGTGCAGATCGTAAAGGCGCGCGCCTTCGGTGGCATTGGCCAGTTCGAAGGCGGACGCCGCGGCGATCGCCATGGTCTGGAATCCGGCGGGCAGGACAAATCCAACACTGAGCATGACGGTTTTTCAGGGGTGGCCGTAAACGAGGTATATACGACATTTACGACACGTACAAGCCGGCCTAGATTTCCCCTGACCCCGGCGACGTTCGCCGGTTCGGACTGACCTCTGTGAACGACCCTACCCATCACGGCACCGCACTCATCACTGGCGCATCGTCCGGCATCGGGGCGATCTATGCTGATCGCCTGGCCCACGCCGGCCATGACCTGATCCTGGTCGCGCGACGCGCCGACCGCCTGCGCCAACTGGCCGAAGCGCTGGCCCGCAGCACCGGCCGCACGGTGGACATCGTCGCCGCGGACCTGACCACCTCCGACGGGCGTGCCGAAGTTGAAAAGGTCATTCAAGGCCGAGCGGATATCCAGGTGCTGGTCAACAATGCCGGTATCGGCGCTACGGCGCCCCTGCTGCAGTCGGATATCGGCGAGATGGAGCGCATGATCACGCTCAACGTGAACGCCGCGATGCGCCTGGCCTATGCTGCAGCGCCGGTGTTTGTGGCACGTGGCCGGGGCACGATCATCAACATCGCCTCCATCGTCGCGCTGGCACCGGAGCTGCTCAACGGGGTCTACGCGGGAAGCAAGGCGTTCGTGCTGGCGTTCTCGCAGTCGCTCCACCATGAGCTGGCCGACAAGGGCGTGCGTGTCCAGGTCGTCCTGCCGGGCGCCACCGCAACCGACTTCTGGCACCTTTCCGGCCTGCCGGTGGAGCACCTGCCACAGGGCATCGTGATGAGCGCCGAAGACATGGTGGACGCGTCCCTGGCCGGGCTGGCGCAGGGTGAACTTGTGACCATTCCCGCGCTTCCGGACATCGCTGAGTGGGACGCCTTCGAGCAGGCACGCAAGGCAATGGCACCGGGCCTTTCGCGTGCGCAGCCGGCGCCGCGCTATGTGAGCGGCGCCTGATCGGCGAACGGCTTGCAGATGCCCGGCGTGGTGGAGTGCGATAGCCGGGGATGACGTCGCTACAGCGCCAGTTCCCTGGCGAGGAACGGCGCCGTCCTGCTGCCCTTGGCGCGGGCCACCTGGCGTGGCGTACCCTTCGCCACGATGGTTCCACCTGCGCCGCCTGCGCCCGGGCCGACGTCAATCACCCAGTCGGCCTGTGCGACAGACCGCATGTCGTGCTCGATCATCACCACGGTGTTTCCCGTGTCCACCAGCCGCTGCAACTGCACCAGCAGCCTGTCTGCGTCCAATGCATGCAGGCCGGTGGTGGGTTCGTCCAGTACGTAGAGCGTGCGGCCGCGTTGGCTGCGCTGCAGCTCGGTCGCCAGCTTGATGCGCTGCGCCTCGCCCCCTGAAAGCTCCGTGGCCGGCTGGCCGAGCCTGAGATAGCCCAGGCCGATCTCGTGCAGCAGCTGCAGCGGCCGCGCGATGGCTTCCTCACCGGCGAAAAATGTCTGTGCCTGGTCGACCGTCATCTGCAGGACTTCGGCAATGTTGCGGCCGTTCCACAACACCTTCAGCGTGGCCTCGTTGTAGCGGGCGCCATGGCAGGCGGGGCATGGCGCATAGACACTGGGCATGAACAGCAGTTCGACGCTTACGAAACCCTCGCCTTCGCAGGTCTCGCACCGGCCCTTGGCCACGTTGAACGAAAAGCGGCCGGCGTCAAAGCGGCGGCGTCGCGCGTCGGGGGTCGCAGCGAACAGCTTGCGCACGTGATCGAACAGGCCGGTATAGGTGGCCAGGTTGGAGCGTGGCGTGCGGCCGATCGGTTTCTGGTCCACCTGCACCACGCGCTGGATGGCGTCCACGGCTCCGGCAAGCTGGCCCCGCGTCGCTTCGATCACGGTTGGCCCGTCCTCGGGCGTGCTGTCGGCGCTGTCGTCTACGGGCTCGTGCCCCAGGTGCAGCAGCATCAGCTCGGGCAGCGCCTGCGCCATCAGGCTGGACTTGCCCGATCCGGAAATGCCGGTCACTGCGGTCAGCACTCCCAGCGGCAGCTGCGCGTCCACGCCCTGCAGGTTGTGGCGGTGGATGCCCTTCAGCTCCAGCCAGCGGTCGGCGCTGCGTTGCCGGCTGGCAGGCGCAGGCACCTGGTCGAACAGGTACCGCGCGGTGCGCGAGTCCTCGATGCGGCGCAGGCCGTCGGGCTCGCCACTGTAGAGAACGCGCCCGCCGTGCTCGCCCGCTTGCGGTCCCACGTCCACCAGCCACTGTGCACGTCGCATCAGGTCCAGATCGTGTTCAACGACGAACACCGAGTTGCCGCCATCGCGCAGCCGGTCCAGCGCGTCGTACAGCGCCTGGCTGTCGGCCGGATGCAGGCCGGCCGAGGGCTCATCGAGCACGTACAGCACACCAAACAGCAACGAGCTGAGCTGTGTGGCCAGCCGCAGGCGCTGCAGTTCGCCGGCCGACAGCGTGGGCGTGGCGCGATCCAGCGAGAGATACCCCAGGCCCAGCTCGCGCAGCTGCCGTACCCGCGCCATGACCCCACCCGCCAGTCGCTGCGCGGCCAGGCGTTTCTCCTCCGACAGGGCCGAGGTCAGCCGCACATCGGGCGCGCCCTCGTGGGTCGCACGGCCAGTGGCTGCCCGCTTGGCGCGATCGCGGGGCGTCGCACTCCTGCGGGTGCGTGCGCCGTGGCTGTGTGCACTGAAGTCGCCCTGCGCGATGGGCTCGAGCAGCCCGGCCAGTTGATCCAGCGGCAGCCGCATGAACTCGCCGATGTCCACGCCGGCGAAGGTGACCGAAAGCGCTTCGGGCTTCAGTCGCTTGCCCTTGCAGGCGGGGCACAGCTTGCCTTCCATGTAGCGCGAGACACGCTTGCGCATCAGCGCGCTCTGGGTGTTGGCGAAGGTGTGCAGCACGTAGCGGCGGGCGCCGGTGTAGGTGCCCATGTAACTGGGCTCCAGCTTGCGCTTGAGTGCGGCACGCGTCTCGGCAGGCGTGAAGCCGGCATAGACGGGCACGGTCGGCGTGTCCTCGGTGAACAGGATCCACTCCCGGTCCTTCTTCGGCAGCTTCTTCCACGGCACGTCGATGTCGTAGCCCAGGGTGACCAGGATGTCGCGCAGGTTCTGGCCATGCCAGGCCGGCGGCCAGGAGGCGATGGCGCGCTCGCGGATGCTCAGCGACGGGTCCGGCACCATCAGCGCTTCGGTCACTTCGTAGACGTGGCCCAACCCATGGCAGGTGCTGCAGGCCCCCTGCGGCGTATTGGGCGAGAAGTCCTCGGCGTACAGCATGGGCTGGTGGGCCGGGTACGCGCCTGCACGCGAATACATCATGCGTACCAGGCTGGACAGCGTGGTCACGCTGCCCACCGATGAACGTGCGTTGCTGGCACCGCGCTGCTGCTGCAGGGCCACCGCCGGCGGCAGGCCGTCGATGGCATCCACGTCGGGCACGCCCGCTTGGTCGATCAGGCGGCGCGCATACGGTGCGACGGATTCGAAGTAGCGCCGCTGGGCCTCGGCGAAGACCGTGCCGAACGCCAGCGAGGATTTGCCCGAACCCGATACCCCGGAGAACACCACCAGCGCATTGCGCGGAATGGAGACGTCGACGTTCTTCAGGTTGTGCTCGCGTGCGCCGCGGACCTCGATGCAGCCGCTGGCTGCGGCAGCGCATGACGACTCGCCAAAGGGGGTGTTGGACATCTTCGCGATCCTGCTACCAATGAGTGGAATACATGCATGCGCACACGGGCGGCTATTGTCGCTGCTGCAGGGTGAATGGAGTGAGGGGATGTTGATTGCGTGCAGCGTCGGAACACCAGGTGGCCGACGCCAACCGCGCTATACGGCTGATTGTTAACCTGCATTGGCTGAAGGCTTGACGCCACGTTGCCGCACCCTTGATGCAGCCGCTCACAGTGCGGCTCCTATGCTGGGCCCGCCACTACGGCAGTGGGACCCAACCTGGAGATTCACCATGCAACGCGATCAGAAAGACCTGCCCCACCCGGACCCGGAAGCACAGCGCACCGATCCGGTCAGCCCGCTTCAGGCCAAGCTGCATAACCATCGCAATCATGACGAGGCGTTGCAGGAGACGTTCCCGGCCAGTGACCCGATCTCGCCCTTCGTCGCAGCCCCGACGCCCGACGAGCAGGCCGCGCGTCTGGGTGAGCGGGTCAAACTGCCAGACCGCCGGACGGATAAGGAGGCCGGCGGAGGTGAGCAGTGATCCGGCGCGGCTTTGCGCGCGTCGCGGCGGCCACGGCGCGGTTGTCCGGCAGTCTTGGGGCGTTCGTCGCGGCACTGGGGGTGATCATCGCCTGGGCCGCCAGCGGGCCGGCCTTCCACTTCAATGACACCTGGCAGCTGGTGGTCAACACGGGCACCACCATCGTGACGTTCCTGATGGTATTCCTGATCCAGCATACCCAGAACGCTGACACCGCTGCGCTGCACATCAAGCTGGATGAGCTGATCCGGGTCAGCAAGGACGCCAACCAGGAGCTGCTGAACCTGGAATCGATGGAGCCGGCCCATCTTGAAGAGATACGCCAGCGCTACGAGGCACTGGCGAAGACCGCTGCAGACATCAAGTCCAAGAAGGAGCGCTGCATGCCCTGCGAAGCGGATGCAACCGCCGAAGCCTGAGGTCACCGCTGCGGCGGCGGCCTACAGCGCCGCCGGTGTGAGGCCCTGCCTGGCGGGGCCCTCCAGCAGGGCCCCGGTGGCGGAAAAGCGGCTGCCGTGGCACGGGCAGTCCCATGTGCGTTCATGGCCATTCCATTGGACGACGCACTTGAGGTGCGGGCACAGCGCCGACATTGCGTGCAGCTGGCCATCATCATCGCGGTAGATCGCGGTGCGCTCTCCGCCCACGTCCAGCAGCGCACCGCACCCGCGGCCCAGCTCGCTGGGAGCGCGCGACGACGCGGTTCCAAGGCGATCGCCCACCATGTGCCGCGCAACCGTGGCGTTGGTGCGGGCCCAGCCTGCAGCCGAGCGCAGCGGAGTAAAGCGCATGGGGCTGAGCAGCTGCTCGATCTCGCTGGTCGTTCCCGTGATTCCCTCCGTGATCGCGCGCGCGGCCACGCCCGCCCAGGTCAATCCGTCCGGCCCATAGCCGGTAGCGACCCATACATTGTCGTGCGCGCTGCTGCCGATGTAGGGCAGCTGATCCGCGGCCCGGAACTGCTGCGCGGACCAGCACAGCGGCTCGCCCTGCACGCTGAAGTTGCGACGCGCGTCGGCGACCAGATGCTGGGCCGGATCCATCGCCGGGGTTTCGCCAGTGCGATGTGTCTCCCCGACCAGCACCAGCCAGTCGCGGCCATCAGCGCCATGCACCCCGCGCAGCGAGCGGTGACGGTCGGCGATCCAGTGAATGCCTGCCGCTGGCGGATTGGCCACCGGTACCGCTACGCCGTATTCGCGGTACACCTCCATTTCGGCCTGCACCAGGTTGAATCCTGCTGGCGAGTGGGTGGCCAGCACAAAGTGCCTGGCATGAATGCGGGCACCAGGGGCCGTCGCCATTCCGGCTGAAGCCTCGATGCGGGTGATCCGGGTCCAGTCGTGGATGCGCACGCGGCCCACCAGATGACGGGCCAGTTCCCTGCAGAACGCCGCCGGATGCAACTGCGCCTGGTCGGGAACGCGGAAAGCGTGGGCCAAGGTGAACGGCAGCCCGGATTGGCGGTGCTCGCAATGCAGGCCAACGCGTTGGTAGGCCTGCAGCTCGCGTTCGGACTGCGCCGTGGCCTCGCGCGAACGCTCCTGCACGCCGTACTGCATGGCCACGCGCTCGAAGCCACAGTGCAGATCGTAGCGGTGGACCAGTGTTTCGATGGAACGCACCGCGTGTTGCCGCCACTGCACCACACGACGTGCCGTGTCACCGCCCCAACGCGCGATCAGGTCTGCCAGCCGGGACACGGGAGCGTAAAGATTGCCGGTTGACATCACCGTGTTGCGTCCGCCGATCGGGCCGGCATCCACCACCACCACATCCAGGCCGCTGTCGGCCAAGCGGGCGGCGGTCAACAGGCCCGTCATGCCTGCACCGACCACGAGCACGTCCGCGCGCGTGGTCCCGGCGAGCGGGCGGAAGCCGTGCGGATCGGAATCAGCTGACCATAAGCTGGCGCGCGGGGACGGGTCGGCCATGAAAAGGATCCTTGCAGGTTCAATGGAGAGCCTTCCCTGATACGCCCTGCCGGGTGAAACGACGGTGGCGTGCCCGTGCAGGAAATGCTCACGTGCGTGGCACTGCCGCGGTGAGGATCAAGACGGGGTGAGTGCCGCATGGACACGATGCCAGCGTCGCCTGTGCGAACCGCGACCCTCTGCTTGCAGCGTGATTGCTAACGTGGCTGCATGGAGGGCCAGGCAGTGAGCACGCACCTGGAAATCGACCTGATGATCGCGCAACTGGAGGAAATGCTGCCCACCTGGGCGGCGTTCTATCCCGAGCCGCAGTTCATCCGCATGCTCGCCGAGGCGCTGGACTACATCGCTGCCAGTGCGGACCCGGATGCCCGCCTGTACTGCGTGATGCGCACCGGGCACCTCGATTCGTGCAGCGGCGAGATGCCCTGGGCGGCGCGCTATGGGGGCCGCTAGGCCGATCAATCACGCCGCGACGGCATAGGGTTCCACCAACCTGGCCAGGACATCCATCGCCGTCTCGGTTGGCGCATCGTCACCGGTCCGCTGGGCGAACCCTGACCAGTCCGCGCGGGCAAGACTCTTCAACTGCTCGGGTTGCGTCGGCAGCCAGCGCATCGGCCAGAACGGGAGACGCCGGTTGCCTACCCTGCCGCGCTGCAGTTCGATCAGTCCCGTGTGGCTTGTAGCACCGAGTACCCGCGAGTACGCCACATTCAGGCCATCTTCGGGTCCCTCCATGTACTGCAGGAAGCGGGCGCCATCGAACAGCAGTACGCCGGTAACGCCGGCATTCCGGTTGAAGCGCGCGGCATCATCGACCAGGTCGTCCAGCTTCCCGCTGCGCAGGCCCAAAGGATCACCCGCAACGGCCGGGCCCGCTTCACTTATGTATGCGACTGCCCTGATCGGCATTGGCTGCTCCTGTAGCGAATCCCCCCAGATTCCGTACCGCAAGCATAGGCCAACCGCGCCGACGATATGTTCCGGCCCTGTGTATTCTGCGAATCAGTTGGGTTCGGGCTGACAGACGGTACGCAGCACGGGCCTGGCCTACGGGTCTGCCTGGGCCCATCGGGCGAGATTCTGCTTCACTTCCGCGATGCCGGCCCAAGGGTCCTTGCGGCGACGTCTGAGCTTTGCGGGCACGTCCTTGATCGTGAAGGCGTCGGCGCGCTTGAGTTTCGCCAGATCACCCCAGGCGATCGGCAGTGCCACCGGTGCGCCCGGCCGGGCGCGCAACGAATAGGACGCGACCGCCGTTGCACCGCGCCCATTGCGCAGATAGTCGACGAAGATCCGCTTGTTGCGCAGGCTCTTGGTGGCGGTTGCCAGGAACCGCTGCGGTTCGGACTGTGCCAATGCATCGGCGAAACCCTTCGCAAAACGCTTGGTCAGGTCCCAATCGCACCCTGGGTTGAGCGGCACGACCACGTGCAGGCCCTTGCCGCCGGAGACTCGCAGGAACGATTCCAGCTCCAGCTGCGCCAGCAGTTTCCGGATGTCGGTTGCCGCTTTCTTGACTTCGGCAAAGGGCACATCCGGTCCGGGATCCAGATCGAACACCACCCGGTCGGCCCTGTCGGGCGCCTCGGCGTGGCTGCCCCAAGGGTGGAACTCCAACGCGTTGAACTGCACCAGTTCCAGCAGGCTGGCTGCGTCCCGCACCACCAGGTAATGGGCGTTGATGCCGCTTTCCTCCTTCAGCCTTACCGAATCGACCAGCGCCAGCCCGGCCGTATGGTGTTTCTGGAAGAAGCAGGGCTTTGCGGTGCCACTCGGGCAGCGGATGATCGACAGCGGACGATCCACCACCTCGGGCAGGAGGTGCTCCATCACTGCTGCGTAGTAATCCCACACGTCCTGCTTGGTGTAGCCGTCGCCGGGAAACAGGATCTTGCCTGGGGACGACAGCACGGGGGGCGCGCGATCCGTTGCCGGCGCCCTTTCCACCCGGCGCCCACGCCGCGCGGGCGCTTGCGACCGCGCAGCGGCCGGGGCCGCTCCGGCGCGATCGGAATCGGCGAGGTCGGCGATATCCTTGTCCGCCCGCACCGCCTTCAGCGACGCCTGGCGCAACAGTTGCTGCCCACCGATTCCGCGGTAGAAGACCTCCACCACGAAACGCGGTTCGAACCAGGTCGCAGCGCGCAGATCGGTGTCTTGCGTGGGCACGTACGCGGTTGGCTTGCGGCTGCCGCCGCCCTTGATGCGCTTGCTGATGTCGCCAATCAGTTCATCCGAGAACCCGGACCCGACGCGCCCTGCGTAGAGCCAGCCATGCGTTGCGTCTGGCCGGGCCAGCAGCAGCGAACCAAAGCCGGTGCGGCTGCCTTTGGGTGCGGTGTAGCCCACCACCGCGAACTCGTCGCTGGCCAGCTGCTTCGTCTTGCGCCAGTCCTCGCTGCGGCCGCTGTGGTAGCTGCGATCGGCGCGCTTGGAGATGATGCCCTCGAAGTGCTGCTTACCGGCCAAGCGGTAGGCCTCCTCACCATCTCCCTGCACATGCGAACTGAAGGCCAATGGGCTGCCCTGCCCCTCCAGCACCGATTGCAGCAAGGCCTTGCGCTCAAGCAGGGGCGCATCGGCCACATCCACGCCATCAAGATGCAGCAGATCGAACAGCGCATACGTCAGGACGCCTTGCTTCTCGCCGGAAAGCGTGGCCTGCAGCAGGTTGAAGTCTTCCTTGGTGCCGGCGCCGGCGATCAGCTCGCCGTCCAGTGCCGCCGAAGTCAGGCCCAGGGCCGCGATCGCATCACGTATTTCGGGAAGTTTGGCGGTCCATTCCAGCGCGTTCCGTGACCACAGCTGCACGTTGCCCTCAGCCACCGTAGCAAGGATGCGGTACCCGTCCCATTTGATCTCATGCACCCACTGCCCGCCCTGGGGCGGCGCTTCGCCCAGCTTGGCCAACTGCGGCTCAAACGGCCCGGACGGCGCTGCCGCCCTTTTCGCCTTGCTGAGCGCCAGGGCCTTCTTCGCCCAGTTCTTTCGCCGGGCGCGTCTGGCAGGTACCGCCGTCAGCCGCTTCTTCCCGGCCTTGCCGGCGCCGGCTCGCTTCAGATCCTCCGGTGGCGCTTCAGCGACGTCCCCCAGCAGATCGTCTGCCTCGATATCGCTGGCAAATTCGTCGTCGTCCTTGAACAGCAGCCACTGTGGCTGGCGCGCGGGCTTTCCCGACCGAACCAGATGCCAGCCGCCTTTCAACTTGGTACCGAACAGCTCGAAGCGCAGATGGCCCTTGGCGAGCTGGGCTTCCGGATCGCCCTGCGTGGCCCATACACCGTGGTCAAACTGGGCGACATGGCCGCCGCCGTACTGGCCCTTGGGAATATCACCCTCGAACGCCGCGTAGTCCACCGGGTGGTCTTCCACTTCCACCGCCATGCGCTTGACCTTCGGGTCGTAACTGGGGCCTTTGGGCACCGCCCAGCTCTTCAGCGCATCGCCAACCTGCAGGCGGAAGTCATAGTGCCTGCGGCTGGCATGATGCAGCTGCACCACGAAAATGGCGCGCTGGCCTTTCGGCAGCGCCTTGCCCGGCTCGGGCTCCTTGGTCTGGTCAAAACGACGCTTGCGGCGATACTCGACCAGGGACATGGCCAGCTCCGCGCTATTTGCCCAGGTGCTTCCGGACAGCAACCGCCGTGGGCCCGACTGCCGCGACGGCCGCGCGAAGTTCGTCGGCGGACACGCCCAGCGTCGTGGTCCAGTACCGCAGTTCGTAATCCTCATTGACGTTGATGCGGTCCCGGTCCGGGCTGCCGGCGTTGTTCTTGTCATCGCTCATGGGAGTCTCCAGCGTGATCGGGGGTGAACTGACCGTACCGGCCATTCCATGGGCACGGAGCGATGCCACTGTGAAGCCATGGCGAAGGCCGCCGGCACGGCGTCCTGCCGATGCGCGAAAGACGCTGCTTCGTGAAGGCAGCGCGCAGGGTCCGCGTGGGAATTCACATGCCGCCTTCACTCCTTCCCCGCCTGATCGCAACCGGACGGGACCTACTCTGAGCACTCCATTCACAGCGGAGCCCAGCATGGCTATCAAGACGGCGGAAGATCTGTTCATCCACGAGCTCTCGGACATCTACAGCGCCGAGAAGCAGCTGACCAAGGCGCTTCCGCGCCTGGCCCGTGCGGCCGAGAATCCGGATCTGGCCGCAGCGTTCGAAACGCACCTGGAAGAAACCCAGGGGCAGATCGAACGCATCGACCAGGTGGTCGAGGTGCTCGGCATCCGCCTGAAGCGCATCAAGTGCGCGGCGATGGAAGGCCTGGTCGAGGAAGGCAAGGAGGTGATCGACAGCATCGACAAGGGGCCGGTGCGCGATGCTGCCCTGATCGGTGGCGCGCAGAAGGTCGAGCATTATGAAATTGCCTCCTACGGCACCATCGCCGCGCTGGCCAAGCAGCTGGGCTACAAGGATGCCCTGCCGTTGCTGCTGGAGACGCTGGAGGAAGAAAAGGCGACCGATGAGAAGCTGACCCTGCTGGCCAAGGGCGGCGGCAATGCCAAGGACGCGCAGGCCGCCTGAGTCGAATCGCATGCCCCTCGGCCGCCATGGAAGGCGGCCTCAGGGTGGGTAGAGCACCTGATCGTTTGGGCAGAAGAACGTGCGTCGCCGCGTCGTACCCATGTACAGCTTGCTGATGGGGCCACCGCAGAGCGGGCACACCTTTCGCGTATGCACCTGCCAGTGCTTCTTCAATTCGAAGCGCCGTTTCCATTCCAGGAAGTCGAAGCTGTAGGCACGGGCCTGGTTGATCAGGGCGGTGAGCTTGCGCGGTGGCAGGTCGCCCAGTCGCGTGGCCGGATGCACGCGGATGCGGAACAGCACCTCATTCTTGATGATATTGCCGACGCCCGCGAAGATCGTCTGGTCCAGAAGCGCATCACAGACCAGGGTGTCCGGGAGTGCCTTCAGCTTGCGCCGGGCCAGTTTTGGATCCCAGGCGTCGTTCATCACGTCCGCCCGCCAGTCGTAGACGTCGTCCAACGGCTGGTCGATCAGCCGGACGGAACACGCATAGAAATTCAGTTCCCCGTTGTCGAATGCCAGCGACACCCGTGCAGGAACTGGCTTCCGTTCGTCGATGCGCCAGCTGCCGAACATCATCAGATGGATGCGCAGCGTGTGGTGGCTGAACTCCAGCAGGAAGTGCTTGCCCCAGCTGCGAACCGCCTTGACCCTGCGTCCCTGCAGCGGTGACAGGTCGATGCGGCTGTTGCCGGAGACGCCGCGCACGACGTGACCCTTGAAGCGGCTGGCGGCTTCGCGCAGCAGGACAATGGACGGGCCCTCAGGCATGCGCGTTCTCCTGCAGCAGTGCCTGCAGGTGCAGGGCGTTGCCGGTCGCGTGGCCCAGCGCGGTGTTGTCCAGTACGCACCAGGCGCGGCGCTGCGCAGCGGCTTCACGCTGCAGGTGCTGGGCCAGCCCCGCCAGCGCCTGTTCGCTGTAGGGGCTGCGATAGATCTGCGGCTGCCCGTGCCAGCGCCAGTAGCTCCACGTGCGGTCACCGCCCGGGACAGCTGCTGCCGGTACCCGGGCCGGGTCAGCCGCGACCCGTGCGATGCCATGGTCGCTCAGCAGCGTATCGACGTCCGCAGTGAACCAGCTGGGATGGCGCGGTTCGCAGGCGACATCAACCGAGGTGCGTGCGCGCAGTCCGTGCAGGAATGCCTTTACGGTTGCCGGCTCATACGCCAGGCTGGGCGGCAGCTGGAGCAGCAGCGGCCCCAGCCTGTCCCCCAGCGCGATCACGCCATCAAGGAACAGCGCCAGCGGCTGCATCGCGTCGCGCAGCCGGCGTTCATGGCTGATCACGCGCGGCAGTTTCACCGCGAAGCGGAAACCCGCGGGCACGCTCGCCGCCCACCGGGCGTAGGTCGCCGCCTGGTGGGGGCGGTAGAACGAGGAATTGATCTCGACCATCGGCAGGCGGGTGGCATAGCGCTGCAGTACGCTGTCGCCTGCGCCGAACGCCGCCTGCGCCGCGCGCGACAGCGACCAGCCTGCGCAGCCGATCCGTACACGTCCTGGCGTGCCCGGGGCGTCGGCTGCGCTCATCGTGCTACCGGTCCGTCCGGCTCCAGCAACCGGCCATCGCCGGCGCCTGGCGGCGCCTGCGCCACCGATTGCAGTCGATCAAGCGCACTGGTGCCAGGAGCGAGCGCGGAGGCGCTGCGCACGAAGCCGGTCCAGTCGGAGATCGCGATCTTTCCCAGCGCCAGCTCATCCACGCGCACGCTGTGCATGCGCCAGTGCGGGAACTGACGCCGCCCCACCCTGCCCCGGTTGAGTTCGACCAGACCGTTGTGGCTGCCGGCCGCCAGGATGCGGGTGTACGCCGCACTGACGCCGGCCTCCGGACCTTCGAGGTATTGCAGGAAGCGCGTGCCGTCGAACAGGAGGACGCCGGTCACATCAACCGACTCGTTGAACAGCATCGCGTCCGCGACAAGCTGCTGCAGCCGTTCTGCAGTCAGGTTTCGGGTGGCTTCACTTACATATGCAATGGCACGAAGAGGCATGACAGCACCGGGTTGTTGCAGATGGCTCTACCTTAGCGGTGCGGATCAAACGCGCGGTGACACCTGCGTGGAGGCGGCGTTGAACCTGTACGTGCCAACGCCGCGCTGCGTTGACACCCGGCTCGAGCACCACGACCGGCATGCCGTGTCTTCCGCCGATGGATTTGCTTTCGTGGAGAATGCATGAGGAAGCGCGTGCCTGCGCATGACATCACGTTGGCGGTGGTGCCACCGCCGTCTAGCGGCGGATCTGGAAGATGGTCGCTGCCGCCAATCGGGCGGCTCACTCCAAGGAGACTTTCCATGGCCAACCAGAACCAGAACCAGGGCAGCAGCAACCGCGGCTTCGCTTCGATGGACGAAGACAAGCAGCGCGAGATCGCCGCCAAGGGCGGCCGCGCCGCGCATGAGTCGGGCAACGCCCATGAATTCAGCTCTGAAGAAGCGCGCGAAGCCGGTCGCAAGGGCGGCGAAGCGGTGAGCCAGGATCGCCAGCACATGGCCGACATCGGCCGCGAAGGCGGCCAGAACAGCCATGGCGGCGGCAACCAGGGTGGCAACCAGGGCGGTCGGCAGCAACAGCAGGAACGTGGCGGCAACAACAACCGCGGTGGCCAGCAGCGTTGATCGAGACTGACCAGTTGCACCCCATGTGGGCGGACAGCGTGTCCGCCCACTTTTTTTCACGCGAAACGTGGGGCGGAGGCCCGCCCCGGCCTGTCCCGCGTCAAGGCTCCCGTGGCGGCAGGTCGAGCGCACCGGCGCCCGGCCCGGCGCCCAGTTCGGCACCGGTTGTCGGCCGTGCTTCGGGATCGGAAAGCGTTCGCAGGGTCATGGCCTGCACCGCCGCCTGCTCGCGTGGGTCCAGGCCCACCGTGGCGCTGCCGTCACCGCCGTCCACAGCGGTCTGGGCCTCGCGGTCGCTGACCCGCTCCCACAGCTCGCCGCTGTTCCAGCTGCCCAGCAGGTCATCGGCGCCGTCGCCCTGCGACATGTCCATGTACAGGTCGGTAAAGGCGGGGTCACCCGGCTGCTTGCCCGGCGGGAAGTTGGGCTGGATGCTGTGCAATGCCTTTTCGAAGGACTTCTGGTGGGCGATTTCGCGCGTCATCAGGAAGCGCAGTGCGTCCTTGATGCCTGGATCATCGGTCACCGTGATCAGTCGTTCGTAGACCAGCTTGGCGCGGGCTTCGGCGGCGATGTTCGAGCGCAGGTCGGCGGTGGGCTCCCCGATCGAATCGACGTAGGCCGCCGTCCACGGCACCCCGCTGGAATTGACCAGCGCCGGGCCGCCCCCATACAGGATCTGTTCGGTATGGCTGGTGCTGTTCTGGCCCAGCAGCCGCATGTCCTCGGCTTCGGCAAGACCCTCGGACTGGATGGCCTTCGGGCCGCGGTTGAGCATGGCGATGATGGTGCCGATGATCTCCAGGTGGCTGATCTCTTCGGTGGCAATGTCCATCAGCAGGTCCTTGCGGCCCGGATCGCATTCACCGAGTCCCTGGGTGAAGTAACGCATTGCAGCCGCCAGTTCGCCTTGGGGGCCGCCAAACTGTTCCAGCATGAGGCTGGCAAGCTGCGGGTTGGATTCGCGCACGCGCACGGTGTACATCAGCTTCCTGTGGTGGAAGAACATGGGACTGTCTCCTGTGTATGGCAGGCGGGACCGGGATCAACGCTTGGCTTCGGCGCCAGGCGTTTCGTCACGGTTGAGGAAGGCGCCGACCAGGCTGTCCTGGTGCTCTTCCAGCCAGCGCGCCATGGCGATCTCTTCCTGCAGGATCTGGCCGCACACGGCCGCGATATCCGGCGCAGCGGCCCGCTCGGCCGCGATCACCAGCGCCCGGTAGGTGGCGATTTCGGTGTTCTCGAAGCCAAAGGAGATGCCGATGCTCTTGACGACCTCGTCCTCCATCAGGGTGTTGCCGGCAGCGTGGATCGCTGCGGTCATGCTCGCGAACAGCCCCTTGGCGGTGGGCACGCTTCCGCCGAGCGCTTCAATGCACTCGCGCAGGGAGGCGGCCTGCTGCTGCGTCTCCAGCACGTGCTGGCCGATGCGTGCGGCAAGATGGGGATAGTTCTGGATGCGCGAAGCCATGGCCTTCATCATGGTCTCCGCCTCCTGCTCCATGGCGTAGGCATCCTGCAGCCATTTCAGCAGGCGCTCGCTGCGGACGGTGTTCTGGTCTGCCATCACGGTCTCCGGTAGTGGGGCGACATGCCTCCGGAGACCATGGTGGCGAGGCAGCAATCACTGCCCCGTCGGCCGGCGTGAGCCGGCGGGCGTGCGCGCTGCACCTGGCGCTGATGCGGCCATAACATCCGCCGTTGCGTGGCAACGCCTGCCGCGAACTCAGGCGGGCATCGCGCCGGACACTACAGCGCTGCCGGCGTCGCGACGGGGGCTTGCTGCGGGTGCGCGCGCGCCTGCGGAGGCCTTCAACGCCTGGATCACCCGGTGCTGCGCACGGTGCGCGCCCCCTTCCACGCCCACGACGTAGACAAAGCGGCCATCGAACTTGGCCTGGGCACCCTCCAGCACGTCATCCTCCTGCAGGGCGCGCTTGAGCGACTTCATCCATGCCCGTTCGGGGGTGCGATCCAGCTCCACGACGATCGCAGCGCCGCCGCAATCCAGGGACATGCACTCCACGCGCAATGCGCAGGGGGCGGTGGGGTCGGTGGCGGATCGAGGCATGGTCATGGCTCCAGTGCTGGGGGACGGCGGCAGTATCCATGGCCGCCGCCAACGCGCCGTCAAAAAAGGCGCACCGCCTTCCACGCCGCATCTACGGCATGGACCACCTGCGCGGGGCGGCTTCGCGCTGGGCTGACACGGCCCACGCGCGCCGTTGATGCAATACAGCACACACTGCAGTTCCCAAGGCAACACAGGCATGCGCGCATGCAATCGGAAATGGACCAGCGCAGGTGCAACCTGCTGCTGGTTGAAGACCAGCTCGACCTGGCTGCACTGATGGAACAGGCGCTGGAAGACGGCGGCGGCCGGGTGACCCACGCCTACAGCGTGTTCGATGCGCTGGGGCTGCTGGATACGCAACGTTTCGATGGCGCGGTTCTGGATGTGGAGCTCCGCGATGGCGTGGTGTTCCCGGTGGCCGATCGACTGGCGGAACTCGGCATTCCCTACCTGTTCGTCTCTGCGGTCTATGACCAGCTGGTGCCGCTGCGCCACCGCCGCGCAACCTTCGTGGCCAAGCCGTTCCACATCGACCAGTTGCAGGAAGCCGTCCAGCAGGTCGTGGGAGACGCCTGCGCGCCCCCTGCCACGCATTGAGCGGCAGACGCCGGGATTACGCCAGGTGTGGGGCTACCACCTGCCCCAGCTGGCGCAGCGCACCACCGCGGGAGAGCCCGCTCCAGTTGCCACGAGCGACGCTGCGGATGTCGGCAGGGTCGGTCCAGAGCAGCCGCATCGACCAATAGGGAAAGAACCGGCCGGACACCCTGCCCCGGCCCAGCTCAAGCAGTTCGCAATGGCTGCGGGCACCGAGGATACGGCTGTACACCACGTTGATGCTGTCTTCCGGTCCCTCGATGTACTGGAGGAAGCGGTGCCCATCGTAAAGAAGCACACCCGTCACGCCTGCTTCGAAGTTGAAGCGGGCAGCGGCCCTGGCGAGGTCGTCCACAGGGTCCATGGAAAGCCCCGGTATCGCCTCACTTGCGTAAGCGATTGCGCGGAGGGGCACGTTGATTCCTTCTGACGCAGGAAGTGTCCTGCCCTTCCATGATGCTGCCCTTGCCGTAGAGCCAAATGAGGCGGGTCACAACCTGCCTCGCTCCATCCTCTCCCCTGCGGCACACTGCAGTAACAGGTTTCCGGCTCAGGCGGCCTTTGCGTAGGGCTCGACAATCAGCAGCAGCTTGTCCATCGCCGTGGCATCGGCCTGTCCGGTCGCTGCCCGCTGGATGAAGCTGGTCCAGTCGGCACAGGCGATCTCGCGCAGCTCATCTGCAGTGACGGACAGGCAACGCATGGGCCAGAACGGCAGCCGCCGCTGGCCGACACGCCCCCGCGCAAGTTCGATCAGGTGGATGTGACTGCTGGCGCCGGTGACACGGGAGAAGGCCACATCCAGTCCATCGGCAGGGCCCTCCATGTACTGCAGGAAGCGTTCGCCGTCGAACAGCAGCACCCCGGTCACCCCTGCGCCCCGATTGAAGCGCGCGGCATCGCCCATCAGCGCTTTCAGACGTTCCGGCGAGAATCCACTGACGGCCTCGCTGACGTAGGCGATGGCTCGATTCGGCATGGTGCCACTCCTGCTCTTCCAGCGCTTCACTCTAGGACGGGCATCGTGGCGAAACCGTAAACGCCAGCCGGGAAAACATCACATCATGCCCAATTCAGCGTGGTTTCCGAGGCGCTTCCAGGTACCGCCATCCGCCGATCTGCCGCCGTGGCGGGGCGCGCACCCTCCATTCCGGCCAGGTAGGCCGAGAACCCTCCGGTCGCGCGTCCCACCAGGCGGGCACTGGTCATGACGATGGGAGCGCCGGCCCACCTTACGGTAGCGCCGAGGCGTTGCAGCCTCCTCACCAGTGCAACATCCTCTCCACAGCGCAGGGGAGCAAATCCCCCGGCCGCCAGATAGGCCTGGGCGGAGACGCCGAAATTGGCACCGTGGATGCGCCCATGATCGTCGCCCCACTGCTGCCGTTTCTGGAACGCGCGTCGCAGGCGCTTCTCCGTCCTGGAGGTGGTTGCTATGTCCACCAGTCCGCAGAAGGCGTCGCACCGGCCCTCAAGCTGGGCAACCAGCCATTCGGGAGGTACCTCGCTGTCGGCATCGGTGCTCGCCAGCCATCTCGCACCGCGTCCGAGCAGCTCAGCGGCGGCCGCTGCCCTGGCAACGCCGACGCAGCGTGCTTCCAGGCGCACCGTATCGACCCGCTGCTGCTGGCAGATGGACGCGGTGGCATCCGAGCAGCTGTCCAGTGCAACCACCACCTGCACTGCTTCGCCGTGCAGCTCGGGATGCAGGGCTGCCCTTCGGATCGATTGCAGGCAGCGCTCCACGCTGGCTGCCTCGTCATGGGCCGGAACCAGGATGCCGATCATCGCAGGCCCTCGTTGCGGGCCAGCGACAGCGAGCTGCGCGTCCAGCCCTGCAGCACGAAGTCCGCATCACGATAGTGGAAGGCTTCGTGCAGGCCTTGGCCAAGGCACCGATGCACGACGTCGGTGCGACTTGCGCGCCTCTGGAACGAAGGCAACCAATGGCAGGCGACCAGCAGTCCGTCGTCGCGAAGGGCCGAATCGATGCCGGCGCGCAGCTCGTGCAGCGCTGCTGCACCCAGGTAGTAGCCCATTTCCCCGCAGACGATCAGGTCGAAGCGGCCCGGCGGCCATTGCTCGGGATGGCTGGCGCAATGGACCTGCACATGCGGCAGGTGGGCCAGGTTGCGGCGGGCCCGGAACGCTGCGCGTGGGCTGATGTCGGTGGCCAGCAGGCGCTCGCAGCGGGCGGCCAAGGCCTCGGTCAGCACGCCGTTGGAGCATCCCAGCTCCCAGCCCCGAATGAACTGGCGCTGGCTCAGGCTGGCCAGCAGCAGCGCACGCTTGCGTTCTTCATACCATCGGCTGCGATAGCCGAAGGGATCCTCCTGCTCATGCAGTTCATCGAAGTACGGTTGCGCGCTCATGCCAGGAATACCTCGTAGTTCCGGAAGAATCGGGTAAGTACATGTGCGGGCAGCACCGGCGGGCTGTTCAGTTCCGGCACCTCGCCGGTCTGGGTCCGGAAGTGCGCGATGGCGTTTCGTTTTGCGGCAGCCACTGCTGAAATGTCGATCAGCCTGGGAACCTCCCACGCCATATGTGCGCAGGCGGGGTCAAGCCAGTGCCAGCCCCACACCGGGTACTCCAGGCGTCGGCAGCCCACTGCCCGCACCGCCCTGCAGGCAGCACGCCCTGCGGCTTCATGATCGGGATGCCCATCAAAGCGCCAGGGTGCCAGGACCAGGTCGCTCGGCTGGAGGTGCTGCTGCAGCCAGTCTTCCAGGCCCTGTTCGTGCGCACTGACCGCGCCGTCGGCGATGCCGAGATGAAACGCGGATCCAGGCCGGATACCGAGTTCGCCCAGCGCTGCGGCAAGCTCGGCGCGTCGCGCCGAGCGCAGGCGTTCTGGCGTCCACCAGTGCTCGTCCGGATAGCACGCTTCGCCATCGGTCACGGCGACGACGCGTACCTCCATGCCCTGCTCCGCAGCGTGACGGAGCAGTCCACCACAGCCGAGGATCTCGTCGTCTGGATGGGGTGCGACCACCACGACGCGATCATGGCCGGCGCAGAGGGCATTGGCCGATGTTGCCGGCCGCTGCCACAGCCAATCGCAGCGCAGCCATGCCTGCTCCTGCGTTCCTTCCCCCTGCAGGGGTGTCCTGGCTACAGCGCCCATGTCGCCTCCTGGCTCGCCCGCTGGCCGCCCAGCCATTCCCAATCGCGATCTGCGTGGTTCTGCCGAAGGAACACGGTCAGGTCCGCGCAGCGACGGGCGTGGGCATCCTCCAGGCACATCGGCGCCGGGCCCAATGCGCGCCCCGCCAGATCCAGGACACGCGTCGCCGCGCGCTCGACCACGCAGCGCAGGCGCACGACCTCTTCGCGATGCGCCGATTCCGGCGCGGCGTCGATGCGTGCCGCCACTTCGCGAAGCAGCGCCGCCGCCGGGCCCAAGGCGAGGTCCACTTCACCCAGTAATCGCGCGCGATTCCCCTCGCTGCAGGCTGGCCGCATGCGCTCGGCCAAGGCGGCCGCCGCGCCGAACCAGACTGCCGCGATGCCCGCACCGCCGTGCCAGAAGCCCGGTCGCTGCAGGTACTCATCGCGCGTTCCCAGAAGCGCCATCGGTGCGCCGTCGAATCGCACCGTGGTGGACGGAACGCCGGCCATGCCAACGGCCGGCCAGGGCTCATCTGCAAGCGTGCGCCAGTGTTTCGCCGCGACCTGGCACAGCCACACGCCCTGCGCGTTGCGGACGGTTACCAATGCCGCATCCACCCACGCGCTGCCGGAACACCAGGGCTTGTCACCATGGAGCTGGCCGTGGGCATCGAAGCGGAGTGTGTTGGCTGGACCTTCCGCGGCCCAGACCGCCAGTAGCTGGCCTTCAGCCAGTTCGGGCGCGTTCAGTTCGGCGATGATCGCCTGGGCGTCGTAGTGCGCCTCAAGCACTTTGGCCAGGCACAGGTCTTCCGCCCCCCATGCCGCCAGCGCCTGCCACCGCCGCAGCGTGCGGCCGCTTCCGGGCAATGGCAGGTCGGGCCGCTGGACCACTACCTCGCGAGCGCGGCCCTCCAGCGGGGATGGCGACGTCACATGCTGCATGAAGGAGCCTGAAATGGAGAGACATGTCGAACGTAGGCGGCAAGCGGTCACATCACTGTCTGGGAGGCGTAGCCGGCGCATGAATTCTCTGCGCGATCATCCTCACGCGCTCGCTTGCCGGCGCTGCCGCCGTGCGCGCAGGCACTGCCGCAGCTCCCACAACCATGGCAGCACGACCACGCCCAGCGCCGGCAGCAGGACCAGCCACCAGACGCCCGGTGCTGCAGGCTTCACGTCGAGCGACCACCGGGGGTGGGCCTGCCAGCCCACCCAGCCCAGCAGGACCCACGGCGCGGCATCGAGCACGCTGTGCACATGCTGCTCTGCCGGGCTGATGCGTCGTCTGCCGTCCGCGCTGACGGTGTCGAAGTAGCCGGCGATTGCGTGCGCGAGGACCAGAAGTGCCAGAAACGTGACGAGCGACAGCGTGTTTTCCAGCAGGAGCCATGCGAGCACTCCGCTGCCGATCAGCAGCAACTGCACCCCATGCAACAGGCTTTCGCGCATCGCGGAGGTGTGTGGAAGGTCGGTCCGCCGGTGAAAATGGAAGTCCAGCCAGCCGGCAGCCAGCCACAGTGCGTAGACACCGGCGGCAATCGCGCTCATGGCAGCATGCTCAGGGTGTCAGCACGATCTTGCGGCAGTCGTCATCCTTGGCATCGAATATCGCGTAGCCCTGCGCAGCGTCGGCCAGGCGCATCCGGTGCGAGATGATGTCACCCGGATCCAGCTTTCCTTCCATGATTGCGTCGAGCAGTTCCGGCATCAGCCCCTGCACATGGGTCTGGCCCATCTTGAATGTCAGTCCTTTGTCGAACGCATCACCCAGCAGAAAACCATGGATGAAGCCGGCATAGACGCCTGGAATGCTGACCACGCCGCCACGGCGCGTTGCCGCGATGCATTGCCGTATCGCCACGCCACTGCTGCCTTCCAGCTTTACAGCGGTCAACGCTGACTCCAACGCACTGCCCTCGGCCTCGAAGCCTACGGCCTCGATGCAGGCGTCTACGCCCCGCCCACTGGTCTGGGTAAGGATGTAATCGGCCGGGTCTTCTATCTCCTTGAAGTCGATGGGGGTCACGCCGTAAGCACGGCGTGCATAGTCCAGGCGGTAACGGAGGTGGTCGACCATGAAGATGGTCTCTGCTCCCAGCAGTCGGCAACAGGCCGCGCTCATCAGCCCAACCGGACCGGCGCCGAAGATGGCCACCGTCGAGCCGGGCTTCACACCCGCGTTCAGCGCGGCCTGATAGCCGGTCGGGAGAATGTCAGACAGGAACAGCACCTGCTCATCGGCCACGCCTTCCGGAATGCGCAACGGGCCCACGTTGGCCTTCGGCACGCGTACGAATTCGGCTTGGCCACCGGCTACGCCGCCATACAGATGGCTGTATCCGAACAAAGCAGCTGGAGGCAGCAGCCCTTTCTGGTTGAGCGCCGCGCCCTTGCCAGAATTGGTGGTCTCGCATGCGGCATATTCGGCCAGCCTGCAGTGGAAACACTCGCCACAGGCGATCACGAAGGGAATCACCACGCGATCGCCCGGCTTCACCTGGGTCACGCCGCTGCCGACCTCTTCCACCACGCCCATGAATTCGTGGCCCAGTACATCGCCATCGTGCAGATCAGGAATCTTGCCGCGGTAGAGGTGCAGGTCTGAACCGCAGATGGCGGTGGCGGTCACCCGCAGTATCAGATCGTCATCCGCCGCCAGTACCGGGTCGGGCACAGTCTCGACGCGCACATCCCTGCGGCCGTGATAGGTCAATGCCTGCATCGTGCTGCTCCAGGAGCTCGGGCCTTCAGCATCGCAAGGCCGCCATCCGGCTGCAGTGACATCCCGGTGTGCGCGGCGTTCATTCTGCAGCGTCGTGGCGTTAACCCGGCGCGGCGCAGGCTTCACTCTCTCGCCGCAGGAGCTGCCCATGAACGACAAACTGCCCTTCAATCCAACGACGGATGTGGACGATCAGTCAAAGGCGCACACGCCGGACAAACGGCGCAATGATCGAGCCAGATGGAAGGAGCACGACATGCCCGACGACGGCGATGGCCCCAAGGCGGTACCGGAGGACTACGAGCGCCCTGATCCCGATCCGACGGGGAAGCGTTGAGTCCGCCTCACATTCCGGATGCGCAGCAATCACGAGGCATGGCTCTTTGTCGGCGCAAGCTTCATGGACGGTCTTTGGAGCAGCCTCAACGAGGTCTTGCATGTGGAAACGCAACGGTCTCTCGCTGGTGCTGCTTGCGCTCACGTTGGTGTTCATTGTGGGGCAGGCAGTTGCGGGGCATCACGTGCACAACCAGGAACTGGTCGAGCACGGACGCATGCCGATCGATTTCTCGCACTACCTGGCTACCGGGCACTTCGTCAGCGCTACGTTCGAGAACTGGGAGAGCGAATTCCTGCAGATGGGGATGTACGTTCTGCTGACGGTCAGCCTGCGCCAGCGCGGTTCGGCCGAATCGCGGCCGCTGGACCCCGCGCAGGAACAGAATCGCATCGAACCCGGCCGCACGCCCTGGCCGGTCAGGCGCGGTGGCCTGTGGAAGGTTCTTTACGGTCATTCGCTGGCGATTGCGTTCGGGCTGTTGTTCCTGTTCAGCTTTACGCTGCATGCATTGGGAAGCTGGCGCGCCGAGGAGGCCGAACAGCAGTTGAAGGGATTGCCGCCGCCAGGCTTTGTGGAGCACCTCGCCAGCAGCACATTCTGGTTCGAATCCATGCAGAACTGGCAAAGCGAGTTCCTGGCCGTGCTGTCTCTGGTGGTGCTGACGATCTTCCTGCGCCAGAAGGATTCGCCGCAGTCCAAGCCGGTCGAGGCGCCGCATACCCAGACAGGAGATTGAACCATGGCAGATGATCCGTCGACGGCCTTGCTGATCATCGACATGTTCAGCCGTTTCGATTTCCCGGGCGCGCAGGAGCTGGCGCCCGCGGCAGAGCGGGCGGCCCGGCAGATCCGGCGCCTGAGAGATCACTTCGACGAACGCGGGTGGCCGGTCATCTACGCCAATGACAATTTCTCGGATTGGAAGCGCGATTTCCGCCAGCAGGTGGAACAGTGCCGGCGCGACGGCGGTCCGGCGGGACGAACTGCCAGCCTTCTCTCGCCCTTGCCCGGTCATTACTTCGTGCTCAAGCCCAAGCACTCGGCGTTCCTGGCCAGTCCCTTGCCGATTCTGCTGGCCAAACTGGGCGTGCGCCGCCTGTGCCTGAGTGGCATGACGGCCGATTCGTGCGTTCTGGCCACCGCGCTGGATGCCAACGCCAGAGAGTTCGACGTCGTGCTGGCATCGGAGGTCGTGGCGGGGCTGCCATCCCGGAAGCGGCGCGCACTGGCGCTGCTGGCTGATTCGGGTGCAGCCCGGATCGCGCGGCTTTCTTCGCTTGTCTCTGGGCAGGAAGCAGGAGGGCGCTGAAGGCAGCTCAGGCCCGGTCGGCTATACCCTGTACGCCGGCATGACCGGCGCAATGTGCACAGCAGAAGATCTGGCCATTTCCTTCAACGCCATGCCCAATGACCGCGCATTTGCAGTGTGCGCAGCGGGGTGCGAATGCGTGGATCGCGCACTCGAACGAATCGAACGTGCCGCTGCGCCCGCCCTGCTGCAGGGTAAAGCTCTTGTCGTAGTTGTTGCCGCAGACATCACAGGTAGCCATGGGGCACCTCGTGCTGTGGAAGGAACATGCAGTGTGGCGAGCGCGAATGTCGGTGGCCGTGAATGCACCGTGTCGTGAGGGTGTAGGACGTCCGCATCGTCGCCAAGCGGGCGCGGCGTGCTTCATTGGTCATTGCCGGGCTCGGCACTGTTGCCACGTGGTGTGCCGCGACCACAGGGAAACGCCGTGCGCAGCCCTTCGACAACCAGTGGCGACGCATCCTGCTGCAATCGCTCGCGGGGCAGTTGCCGGAGATGGGAAGACACATGGTCGACCAGTTCATGCGGAAGGATCTGGCGCTGCCCGCACCACTGTCCGCGGCTGGCATCGGCGACGCCCAGGATATAGCCGCTGGCGCGAGCGCTGGACAGGATCCGGCACTGTTCACCGTCGCAGAACCCGTCATCGCCTTTCCCCTGCAGGAGGGTAATGAGTTCCGTGCCGCTGACAAGCCAGGTCCGTACCGGCTGCATTGTTCCGGCCAAAGCGGACCCAGCCAGCGCGCAGAGGCCGAGTGCGAGGAGCCGACGCATGACGCGGCGCGCCTGGGGTTGGTGATGTCTCTTCATGTTGAGGCCCTGGCTGTTGCTTTCATGGACGCCACGCGGCAGAGGTCAAAGCCGATCAAGCTGGTTGCGCGGACGAAACTCCGGGTCGTCCTCGGCTTCCAGCATGGCCTCCACCAATGTTTCGAAGGGCTCGGTGGCGGCATCCAGGTCTGCGGATGACAGGAATCCGGATTCCCCGGGGCCGGCCAGCCCAATCGCAGCAACCGTCTCCTGCTCACCTTCCTCGGCCCAGAGATAGTCGTGGATCAGTGCCACGCCTTCGTCGCCCCCCTTCAGGAAGTCGGCGGCGCCTCGTGCCACGGCAAGAAACGCGATGAGATCGTAAAGGCTCTCCGAATACGTCAGCGATCCTGCGACAAAGTGCGTAGCAGTGCGGTCATAGGCGGCAATCTGGATATTCCCGGCCTGTGCAGAGGCAAGGAAAGCCTTCAATGCGGCGCGATTGTCGGGGTAGCGGGCCAACAGCGCCTGGCAATCCGCGAGCAGGTGGTCCAACGCCTCGTCGCTGCACGAGGCAAGGTATTGACCGTTTTCCATGCGCCACTGCCCGGAGATGCCTCGCCAGTCGGACCAACGGGATGATGAAGGCACGGGCGCTGCCAGCCATCTGGAAAGATCGTGGTGGGAAATCTTCAGGCGGAGCAGTGCTGAATAGGGCTCTGACAAGGCGATCCTCCACTGTGTCTGCGTACAGTTGGCTTGTAGCAGACAACGCATGACCCGCCAACATCTGGCGGCTGCCGCAGGCCGGTGCCGGACTATCGCCCAGCCGTCGACCCTCTCACCACGCACCTTCCCGTCATCACCAGCCTGCGCACGGGCAGCTCCGGCATGCGCAGGCGTTCCAGCAACAGCGACATCGCAGCGCGCCCCATGTCTTCAACCGGCTGCTCGACCACGGTAATGCCAGGTTCGACCAGCTCGGTCCAGCGCTCGTTGTCGAACCCTGCCAGCGCCAGCTCTCCTGGAATGGCGAGACCGGCGCTGCGTGCCGCCTTCAATGCACCCATGAGCAGCAGGCTGTTGCTGGTGACCAGCGCGTCGGGACGCGAAGGGCCGGCCAGCCATTGGTCGACCGTTGCGATGGCGGCCTCGGCCGTTGGCTCGACTTCACGGTAATCCGGCTCCAATCCGTGCGTGCGCATCGCAGCAAGATAGCCGTCGCGGCGCTCGGCCGCCGTGGTGCTGGTGCTGCCGAACAGGCCGCCGATGCGGCGATAGCCACGCTCGACGAGATGCTCGACCAGGGCGCCCATTGCCGCGGGATTGTCCAGCACCACGCTGTCGATCGACCCGCTGGCCGCGGCGCGGTCCACCAGTACCGTCGGGAAGTCCAGCGTGAGCCGTTCCAGCCGCCCCACCGTGGTCCGTGTGGGCGCAAAGATCAGTCCACTGATGCGCTCCTCGTGCATCAACTGCAGGTACAGCGCCTCGCGCTCGGGGTCTTCGTCGGTGTTGCAGAGCGTGACGCGCAGGCCTTCGCGATAGGCGACCTCCTCCACCGCACGGATAAGCGCAGTGAAGAACGGGTTGCGGATATCCGCAACGATCAACCCGATGATGCCGGTGTGCCGGGAGCGCAGCCGCCTTGCCTGCAGGTTCGGCCGATAGCCGGTCTGGCGGATCGCCACCTCGACCCGGCCGCGAACCTCTTCGCTGACCGGGCCGCCCCCGAGCACCCGCGACACGGTGGACTTGGATACCCCCGCTACACGCGCGACGTCATTGATGCTGATACTCATTGGAAACGTTCCCGGAAAAGTGCGCCTGCCATGGCCCGGCGGCTGTTCAGGACAATGCTAACGCCAAAGAGCTATTGGCATTTTGTGCAGTGCACATTGAAATAGGCGGTGGGAACGTTCCCAATATGCCCAGCCATCCTTTTGCCGGAGCCGCCCTTTGTCGCCCCAGACCTTCCCCTCCCCCGTCAGCCGGGAACTGATCCGCCTGGACGCGCGGGCGCAGGACAAGACCGATGCGATCGCCCAGGTCGCGCAGATGCTGGTCGCGGCCGGCTGCGTGGCGCCGGGGTACGAGGCCAGCATGGGACGGCGCGAAGCGCTGGCCAACACCTTCCTCGGCCATGGCGTGGCAATCCCGCACGGGCTTGGCGAGGACCGCCATCTGGTGCGCCGCGATGGCATTGCCGTGCTGCAGTTGCCGGAAGGCGTGGAATGGAATCCGGGGCAGGTCACCCGTCTGGTGGTTGGCATCGCTGCCCAGTCCGATACCCACATTACCCTGCTGCGCCGCCTGACCCGGCTGATCCAGGATGAGGCAACGCTGCAGCGCCTGTTTGCGACCACCGATGCGGGTGAGATCGTCAACGCGCTGACCGGCGACATTGCGATCACGACCGCCCAGGTACCGGCCACCGATCTGGCCGAGCGCTTTGACTGGACCATTGCCTACCCCAGCGGCCTGCACGCGCGCCCGGCCACGCGCTGGGCAGAGACGGCGCGCCGCTTTGCGGCCCGCGCCCAGGTGCGTGCCGGCGACCAGGCAGCGGACGCCAAGAGTCTGGTCGCGCTGCTGCAACTTGGCCTGCGTCATGGCGATGCCGTCAGCGTGTCTGCCGAGGGGGCGGATGCCCCTGCCCTGCTGACCGCGCTGCGCAGGGTCATGGAGGACCTGGTGGCACAGGAAAAGGCCGACGCCGAACGCGCAGCACAACGCAAGGCCACGCCGGTGGCAGGCTGGAATCCGCCCGAGGCACAGGCTGCCATCGTCGGCATCGGTGCCAGCCCTGGGCTGGCAATCGGCCCGGTGCATGTATTGGCCAGCACGCAGGTCGAGGTCGCCGATCGCCCGGCCCCGCTCGGCGAAGGCGGGGCGCGTCTGCAGGACGCGCTCGCACGTACCCGCCAGCAGTTGGCCGCGCTGCAGGATGACACCCAGCGCCGGCTTGGCGCCTCGGACGCCGCCATCTTCAAGGCCCATGCCGCGCTGTTGGACGACACCGACCTGATTACCCGTACCTGCCAGCTGATGGTCGAAGGCCATGGCGTCGCATGGTCCTGGCACCAGGCCATCGAACACATCGCCTCGGGCCTGGCCGCGCTGGGCAACCCGGTGCTGGCCGGGCGCGCCGCCGACCTGCGTGACGTTGGCCGCCGAGTGCTGGCGCAGCTTGATCCGTCGGCCGCCGGTGGCGGCCTGGCCGACCTGCCCGCGCACCCGTGCATCCTGATCGCGGCGGACCTGTCGCCGTCCGACACGGCCAACCTCGACACTACCCGCGTGATTGGCCTGGCCACCGCGCAGGGCGGGCCGACCTCGCACACCGCCATCCTCTCGCGCACCCTCGGCCTGCCGGCGCTGGTCGCCGGGGGGGGCGAGCTGCTCGCGATCAGCGCCGGTCGCGAGGCGATCATCGACGGCAGCAGCGGGCGGCTCTACCTGTCTCCGTCCGAGGCCGACCTCGCCTCGGCGCGCGCGTGGATCGCCGAACAGCAGCAGATCCGCGAGCGTGAAGCGGCGCAACGTGCGCAGCCGGCACAGACGCCGGACGGCCACCGCATCGACATCGGCGCCAACGTCAACCTGCCCGAGCAGGTGCCGCTGGCACTGGAGCAAGGCGCGGAAGGCGTCGGCCTGATGCGTACCGAATTCCTGTTCCTTGAACGTGGCAGTACGCCCAGCGAGGATGAGCAGTACACCACGTATGTGGCGATGGCCAAGGCACTCGGCGGCCGCCCGCTGATCGTGCGTGCGCTCGATATCGGTGGCGACAAGCAGGTGGCGCACCTGGAGCTGCCGCATGAAGAAAACCCGTTCCTGGGCGTGCGCGGCGCGCGCCTGCTGCTGCGCCGGCCGGACCTGCTGGAACCGCAGCTGCGTGCGCTGTACCGCGCGGCGAAAGACGGCGCGCGCCTGTCCATCATGTTCCCGATGATCACCTCGGTGAGCGAGCTGGTCGCACTGCGCGCCATCTGCGAGCGCCAGCGCGCAGCACTGCAGGCGCCCGCGGTACCGATCGGCATCATGATTGAAGTGCCGGCCGCTGCGGCGCAGAGCGATGTGCTGGCCCGCCACGCCGACTTCTTCTCGATCGGTACCAACGACCTGACCCAGTACGTGCTGGCGATCGACCGCCAGAATCCGGAGCTGGCCGCCGAGGCCGACAGCCTGCATCCGGCCGTGCTGCGCGCGATCCGCGCCACGGTGGAAGGCGCACGACTGCATGGGCGCTGGGTGGGCGTCTGTGGCGGGCTGGCCGGCGATCCGTTCGGCGCACTGCTGTTGGCCGGCCTGGGCGTGGACGAACTGTCGATGACCCCGAACGACATCCCGGCCGTGAAAGCACGCCTGCGTGGCAGCGCGCTGGCCGATCTGCGAACGCTGGCTGCGACGGCGCTGGACTGCGAAACCGCTGAGCAGGTGCGTGCCCTCGATGGAGTGCGCGCATGAGCGCCCGCGCCGTCACCATTACCCTGAACCCGGCAATCGACCAGACCGTGCGGCTGGCGCACCTGCAACCGGGTCACGTGCATCGCGCCCGCAGTTCCCGCGACGACGCCGGCGGCAAAGGCATCAACGTGGCCGCTTGCCTGGCAGACTGGGGCGTGCCGACCACTGCGCTGGGCGTGCTCGGCGATGGCAACGACGGCGTGTTCAGCGCACTGTTTTCCGATCGGGGCATCGCAGACGCGTGTCTGCGCATTCCGGGCCGTACCCGCACCAACATCAAGCTGGTGGAAGATGCCAACGGCGAGACCACCGACATCAACCTGCCCGGCCTGTCACTGTGCGACGCCGATCTGGACGCGGTATCGCGCCGACTCGACGCACTGCTCCAGCCGCAGCTGCCGGTGGTGCTGTCCGGCAGCCTTCCGTCCGGGCTGCAAGCCGATGCATGGGCCCGACTGCAGGCGCAGGTGCGCGCCGCCGGCGCGCGCGTACTGCTGGATACCAGTGGCGACGCGCTTGCCGCCGCGTTGAGTGGTGCACAGGGTGCACTGCCCTACGCGGTCAAGCCCAACCGCCATGAACTGGAGGCCTGGGCCGGCACGCCGCTGCTGGATCGCAGCGCCCTGCGCGCCGCGGGCCGGGCCCTGGTCGAACGCGGAGTTGCACTCGTAGCGATCTCGATGGGCGCCGACGGCGCGCTGTTCATTGATCGCAGCGGCGCCCTGGTTGCACGGCCGGCGCGACTGGCGCAGGGCAGTACGGTCGGTGCCGGCGACGCCATGGTCGCCGGCATCGCCGCCGCCTTGTTGGAGCCCTCCCCCGACCTGGCCGGTTGTGCGCGACTGGCCACGGCGTTCTCGATGAGCCGGCTGGAGAGTGGCGACGCGCGGCGGCTGGACCCGGCGCAGGTGCGCGCGTGGACCGGCGATGTACTGATCGAGCGGTTGGATTGAAACCCCTGCAGAGGGGGCTGCGGCTGGCCTTGGGCCACCGATGGCCCCTGCTGCAAGGACGAACCCGAAGAATTCCAGGAGTTGCCATGCAAGCTTCCACCGTAGTCATCGCCGCTGGCGAACGCAGCATCGAGGCCGTTCTTGCCGCCGAAGCGCTGCGCCGCGCCGCACGCCAGCAAAGGGTCGAATTGGCGATCGAAATCCGCAGCAATCAGGGCGTGACCGGGGCACTGTCCGACGCGCAGGCTGCCGCCGCAACGCAGCTGCTGCTGGTGGGTGACGGCGAGGCGGACAGCGCCCGCTTCGGCAATGCCCAGATCGTGCGCGCCGGCCTCGGTGAAGTGCTGGACGACCCGCTCGCCGTGCTGGCGCAGCTCGCCGCAGCATCGGCACCCCCTTCCAGGGATGACGCGGGCAAGCGCATCGTCGCCGTCACCTCCTGCCCGACCGGCATCGCCCACACGTTCATGGCGGCCGAAGGCCTGCAGCAGGCGGCCAAGGCACTGGGCCACGCGATCCGGGTGGAAACCCAGGGCTCGGTCGGCGCCCAGGACGCGTTGAGCGACGACGAAATCGCCGCCGCCGACCTGGTGCTGATCGCCGCCGACCGCGAAGTCGATCTGTCGCGCTTTTCTGGCAAACGCCTGTTCAAGAGCGGCACCAAGCCGGCGATCAATGACGGCCAGAACCTGATCCGCAAGGCGCTGGCCGAGGCTGGCGTGCAGACCGGCACGGTGGCTTCAGGTCGCACCACCGAGAAGGCCAGGGTCACCGGCCCCTACAAGCACCTGATGACCGGCGTGTCGTTCATGCTGCCGTTCGTCACTGCCGGCGGCCTGCTGATCGCACTGGCGTTCGCGCTCGGCGGCATCTATGCCTTCGACGATGCACACAAGGGCACGCTGGCCTGGTCGCTGTTCCAGATCGGCGCCAAGTCCGGCTTCATGCTGATGGTGCCGGCACTGGCCGGCTACATCGCCTACTCCATCGCCGATCGCCCGGGCATCGCCCCGGGCATGATCGGGGGATTGGTGGCAGTCAACATGGATGCGGGCTTCATCGGCGGCATCCTGGCCGGTTTCATCGCCGGCTACGGCGTGCATTGGATCAACCGTGCGCTGCGGCTGCCGCGCAGCCTGGAAGGCCTCAAGCCGGTGCTGATCCTGCCGGTGCTGGGCACGCTGCTGGTCGGCCTGTTGATGATGTATGTAATCGGTACGCCGGTGGCCGGGCTGCTGGCCTGGCTGACCGACTGGCTGCGCGGCATGCAAGGCAGCAGCGCGATCCTGCTTGGCCTGCTGCTGGGCGGCATGATGGCGGTGGACATGGGCGGACCCGTCAACAAGGCGTCCTACGCCTTCTCCACCGCATTGATTTCCAGCCAGGTCTACACGCCGATGGCGGCGACGATGATCGGCGGCATGACGCCGCCGCTGGGTATCGCACTGGCGACATGGCTGTTCAGGAACCGCTTCACTGCCGAGGAGCGTGGCACGGCCGGTGCCGCTGGCGTGCTTGGCCTCAGTTTCGTGACCGAAGGCGCGATCCCCTATGCCGCGCGTGATCCGCTGCGCACCATTCCGGCGCTGATCCTTGGTTCTGCCGTGGCCGGTGCGATTTCGATGGCCGCAGGCGTCGAACTGAAGGTGCCGCATGGCGGCGTGTTCGTGCTGCCGATCCCGAACGCAGTCACCCACCTTGGCATCTACCTGCTGGCACTCGTGGCCGGCGTGGCCGTCACCGCGGTCGCGCTGCGCGTGCTCAAGAAGCCGGTCACGGCTCCCACCCTGTAAAAGGAACCCGCCCATGACCTCCCCTTCCCGCCGCCTGCTGCCGACAGTGATCCTGCTGGCCCTGCCATCACTGGCCGCAGCCGCCGACGCGAGCGACGTCTTCGCTCCGAAGCTCGCCTACACCGGCGAAGCGGCCGCCAAGCTCGACGGTGGCAAGCGCAGCGGCACGGCCTATGCCGGCCAACTGATGTTCGGTGCCGACGTGGACCTGGACGCGGCGTTTGGCTGGCGAGGTGCGACGGTCAAGGCCTACGGCATCAACCGCCATGGCACCAATCTCGCCAACAGCAGTACGGGCAACAGCACCTCGGTGCAGGAAATCTACGGCGGCCAGGGCACGCGCCTGGCCAACCTGACCCTCGAACAGAAGTTCTTCAACGACCGGTTGGTGCTGGAAGCAGGGCGCAGCGTCGCCAACATCCATCACCTGGGTTCGGACCTGTGCCGGTACTTCCAGGGCAACTCGGCCTGTGGCAACCCGACCTACGTATTCCGCACCAGCAGTTTCACCTGGTGGCCGGTGTCGAGCTGGATGGCCGATGCCACGGCCTGGGTGACGCCCGATGTCTATGTCCGCGTCGGCGCCTACCAGGTTGATCCCAGCCAGGCCGAGGATGGCCAGCATGGCCTGAAGTGGAATACGAACCAGGCCACCGGCTGGATCGTGCCCTACACGATCGGCTGGCGCAGCCCTGCTTCGGCACGACTGAAAGCCCGCTACGAACTCGGTGGTTGGCAGGACAACTCGACCTATCGCGATCCGCTGCGCGATGCCAACGGCATTCCCGCGCTGCTCAGTGGCCAGGAGTACGCGACGCGTCACGGTCGCTCCGGTGCGTTCGCCCGCTTCGAGCAGCAACTCACCAGTGATGGTGCCGGCCGCGGCCTGACCCTTTTCGGTGCGGCGCTCAAGGGCACCTCCGGCCAGTTGATCGAGGATCATTTCCTGCAGGCCGGGCTGGTGCAGAAAGGCACGTTCGCCCGGCGGCCGCAGGACAGCATCGCTTTCGTCGTGACCCAGCAGAAGTACAGCAGCATCGCGCTGGAAGACCTGCGCCTCGCCCGCGCCGCAGCCGGTGGCAGCGGCACCCCGCACGGGAGCCAGGTGATGATGGAGCTGAGCTATGGCATCCAGCTCACCCCGCAGCTTCGTGTTGCACCGAACCTGCACTACATCGTGCACCCCGACCAGTTCAATGAGCCCGCACGCCAGCACGACCTGCCGGATGCGCTGATCGCGGGCATGCGGATCGACTGGAACCTGTAGGAAATGTCAGGTGGTCCTGGGGCGCGGCCCGTGTCAGGCACCGGGTCCACGGCCGGTCCAGGCGGCGTACCGACCGCCCGGCACCCGGGTGATCGCCTGCCCTGGCCGGGGTTTCAGGTGCTGTCCGCCGCCCACGCCAGTTCGAATGTCAACGCGAGGCGCTGGCCGGGCTCCAGCCGGTGCGGTGCCAGGGTGTAGCCATCTGGCGGGCCGCTCTGCGGTTCGACACAGGTGGCGTGCGGCGTACCATCGTAGACCACCCAGTGGTCGTGGTCCGACCTCAGCCGCAGGTGCTGGCCTTCGCGTATCAGCGTGACGTCACCGTCGGCGATGAAGCAGTCATCCCAGGGGCCGGTGGTGGGCTCCACGCGGGGCAGCGTGGCAATACCTTCCCTGTCCCGCGGATACATCGAGCGAGGACTGAACAGCAGTCGTTCCGGCTTCCGGAACCAGGGGTGCCAGCCCAGCACCGCCGGCATCGCCTGGCCGCCGGCCTGGACCGAGAGGTCCATCTGCAGGCTGTGAGCCTGCAACTGCAGGTCCAGCACGGCAGCGCCACCGAAAGGCCAGTAGCCGTCGCTCGGCAGCTCCAGCGACAACCGGGCTGCCGCCGCGTCCAAGCGGTCGATCCGCCAGGGTCGCGAGAAACCCACCCCATGGATGGCGTGCCCGTCGAAGTTGAGCGGCAGCCGATGCGGCCTGCCGTCAAAATGGAACTGTCCACGGCGGATGCGCCCGGCCCACGGCACCATCGGGTAGCAGCCCCACGCGATCGCCGCCGGGCCTGCCTGCTGCGCATCCACCAGCCATTCCACGCCCTGGTAGCGCAGGTGCGCCACGCGCCCGCCCGCCCCTGCGGCGAACGCAACCTCCAGTTCGCCGCACCTCAGCCAGTGCAGCTCGCCGGCTGGCAGCGGAGCCAGCGCATCATCCACCGGCAGCATCCGCTCAGGCCCCATACGGGTTGATCGTGCGGATGCTTCCGTCCGGCTCAATGTGCAGCGGCGTGCACTTGGCCGAGCGCAGGTGGGTGATGCCGCCGGACATCAGTGCATCGTGATAGAACAGGTACCACTGTCCTTCGAACTGGCAGATGGAGTGGTGGGTGGTCCAACCGACCACGGGGGTGAGGATCACGCCAGCGTAGGTGAACGGTCCATACGGGCTGTCGCCGATGGCGTAGCACAGCTGGTGGGTGTTGCCAGTGGAGTACGACAGGTAGTAGCGACCCTGGTACCGGTGCAGCCACGGACCTTCGAAGAAGCGGCGCGCATGGTCGTCCGCGCGCAGCGGCTGGCCATGCTCATCCAGGATCTGCACTTCGCGGGTGGGTTCGGCCAGCTCGGTCATGCCGGCATCCAGGCGGCCCACGCGCGGGCCCAGCGCCGGTGCGCTGCCCTCGGGCTCCTCGTGGGCCTCGCTGTACTGGTTGTCACGATACTTCTGCAGCTGCCCGCCCCATATGCCGCCGAAGTACAGGTAGTGGCTGCCATCCTCGTCTTCGAACACGGCCGGGTCGATCGAGTACGCACCCTTGATCGGCTCCGGCTGGGGCACGAACGGGCCCTCCGGCCGCGTACCGATCGCCACGCCGATGCGGAACCGGCCCTCGGCATCCTTGGCCGGGAAGTAGAGGTAGTAGCGGCCATCACGGCAGGCGGCATCGGGGGCCCACATCTGTTTCCGGGCCCAGGGCACATCGCGCACATGCAACGCCATGCCGCAATCGACGGCCGTGCCGTCGGGCGTATCCATCTTCAGCACATGATAATCCTGCATGCCGAAGTGGCCACCTTCGTCGTCGAATGGCTGGCCGCCGTCGATGTCGTGCGACGGATAGATGTACAGGCGCCCCTCGAACACATGCGCCGAAGGGTCGGCGGTATAGATGTGGGTCACCAGCGGTTGCGAAATGGCGTGCGCGGTGAGCTGCGCAAGACGGGCTTCGCTGGCCTGGCCGTCTTCGCCGGCAGAGAGGTCGATCATGGTCGTCATCTTGGAGTTACACGGAGGCGTCGGCGGAACGGCGACGCAGGTGGAGGTCCTGCTCGATGCGGGTTTCGGTGCGCTTGTCGATCCTGTAGAAGACCAGCAGCGCCACGGCGAGCAGGAAAGGAAGGGAGCAGTAGACGCTTACTGTCAGGCGGATGCCCTGCACCACGGCCTCAGGCTGCTGCGCCAGGCCGGCCTGGTAGCCGTAGTGGGCGAGGATCGCGGCGACCAGCGCGCCGCCCACGCTGAGGCCGATCTTCAGCCCGCACAGCATCGCCGAGAAGATGATCGCGGTTGCCCGCCGATGGTTCTTCCACTCCGAATAGTCCGCGACGTCGGCGATCATCGCCCACAGCAACGGGATGGTGATGCCGTAGCAGAAGCCATGCAGCATGAAGGCGCCGAACGCCACCGCCACCGCCGTGGGTGGAAACAGGTAGAAGGCAAGCAGGAACAGGGTCGAGACAAACAGGGCGCCACCGAAGACGTCGCGCTTGCCGAAGCGGTCCGCCAACCGTCGCGATGCGCCGATACCCAGGATCATGCAGAGGATGCCGCACGCGTTGAACAGGCTGAACGCCGAGGTGGCCGCGTCCTTCGGCCAGGTGAACGCCGCGAAGCCGGCGCTGGCCAGCGCAGCATTCAACGCGCTGACCAAGCCGTTGAACCCCGAGTTTTCAAGGAAGCCGGCCAGCGCCGCTTCACTCATGTAGTACTGGAAGTAATAGATGTAGGTACCGCCCTTCAATGCCAGGTTGATGAACACCAGCACGGTCAGGGCCAGCATCACCTGCCACGGGCGGTTGTGCAGCAGGTCCGACAGGTCCTGCACTATGCCGCCGGTCTGTTCGCGCGTCGGCACGATGCGTTCGCGGGTGGTGGCGAACGTGATCAGGAAGAACGCCGTGCCGATGATGGCGAATGCGGTCATGACCTGCTCGAAGCCGCGCACCCGGTCGCCGTCACCCAGGATCAGCACCAGCGGCATCAGCAGCACCTGGATGATGAACTGCGCGATCATCACGGCCACGAAGCGGTAGGCCGAAAGGCTGTTGCGCTGGGCCATGCTGCCGGTCAGCACGCCGCTCAGCGCCGAGTACGGCAGGTTGTTCGCTGCGTACACGCACACCAGCAGCGCGTAGGTGGCCAGTGCATAGATCACCTTTCCGCGCTCGCCCAGGTCCGGCGTGCTGAACGCCAGCAGGGACAGTACGCCAAAGGGAATGGCCGTCCACAGGATCCACGGCCGGAAGCGGCCCCAACGGGTGGACGTCCGGTCAGCCGCGATGCCGATCAACGGCGTGAACACGAACGCACCCAGCAGGCCCACCACGAAGATGATCGTGGCCGCGGTCGCAGCTGGCAGGCGGTAGACGTCGGTGTAGAAGAACGCCAGGTAGGTGATCAGGGTCTGGAAGATCAGGTTGGCGGCGAGATCGCCCAGGCTGTAGCCGAGCTTCTCGCGTACCGATAGCGCGTGTTCAGTGCTTGCCATGCAGCGGACGTCCTGGAAAAGGGATCTGGGCGGAGGGAAATCGATGCCGGCGAGAGCGATCAGTCATGCGCGGACACCACCGTGAACCTGCCCTGCGCGCGTGCATCGGCACTGGACGCCCCCACCCTGACCTCGTAGGCACCGGGCCGCACCTCATACGCGGCGCGCGCTTCGTCATAGTGGCGCAGGGCCTGCGCTGCCTCCAGGGTGAACGTCACCGTGCGGTGTTCGCCCGGGGCCAGATGGATCCGCTGGAAGCCACGCAGCTCCTGCACGGCATCGCCGCTGCCAGCGTGCTCGCGCCGCACGTACAGCTGCACCACTTCGTCACCGCTGCGCGTGCCTGCGTTGGTCACATCGACCGCAATGCCCAGGCGGCCATCGGCCCGGAGCCTGGCTGCATCGAGGCGGAGCGTTCCATAGTCGAACCGCGTATACGACAGGCCGTGACCGAACGGATAAAGCGGCGTGCCGCGGAAGTAGCGATAGGTGCGGCCCTCCATGGCGTAGTCGTCGAATGCCGGCAACGCTTCGCTGGCCTTGTAGAACGTCACTGGCAACCGGCCGGCGGGATTGATGTCGCCGAACAGCGCCTGGCCGACGGCGGTGCCGCCGCGCTGCCCGGGGTACCAGCTCATCAGGATCGCCGGCAGATGCGACTGCGCCCAGTCCACGGCAATGGCCGAGCCGCCGGTGAGCACCATCACCACCGGCTTGCCGGTAGCGTGCAGGGCCTCCAGCAGGGTGCGCTGCGGCGCGGGCAACCGCAGGTCGGTACGGTCGCCACCGGCAAAGCCTGGATAGTTGACCGTCATTTCCTCGCCTTCGACATCGCCGGTAAGGCCACCGACGAACACCACCACATCGGCTTCGCGTGCGGCATCGAGCGCTTCATCGAACGGCGCCTTGGCGCCGGGCATGCGCCAGCCCAGGCGCACGCCGGCATCGCGCTCGTCGTCGTAGTACTCCAGCGTCATCGCGTAGGCACGCCCGGCCTGCAGCTCCAGTTCGATGCCCTCGGCATGCAGGCGATCTGTGTTCACCCAGTGATCGATCACGCGCTTCCCGTCCAGGTACAGGCGGTAGCCATCGTCGCCGGCCACCTCCAGCCGGTAGCGGCCGGACACGGGTGGCAGCAGTTGGCCGCTCCAGCGGATGCTGAAGCGGTCGTTCGGGATCCCCTGCCCCGGTGCCGCTTCGCCGCGTGCCAGCAGGTTGTCGGTCGGCGAGCCGCGGTCCCAGCGGAAGCCGATCTGCGCGTCGGTACGCACCAGGGCCGGCGTACCGGACAGGTCGGGCGTGCGGAAGTACTCGCCACGCAGGCCACGCTCGGGCGAGTCCGCCGAAGGCCGCAGGAAGGTCGGCTCGATCAACGGCGTGGCACCGGGATCGTCGCGGCCCTCCACCAGGTCCACGCCGCGGGCATAGCGAACCTCGACGCCCTTGGCCGCCTCGCGTATGCCCTGCAGGATCGTGACCGGCGCGGCCGGTGTGCCGAAGTAGTTGCCGAGCAGCGCCATGGTGTCGTCGGCAGTGGGTCCGACCACGGCAATGCGCTTGATGTCGCGTGACAGCGGCAGGATGCCGTCGTTCTTCAGCAGCACCAGCGACGCCTGCGCGGCCTTGAGCGCCAGCGCATCATGTGCCGGGGCCTGGTTCACCGAGGCCGGAATGCGCGCCCAGCGCACCCGCTCCGGCGGGTCGAACATGCCCAGGCGCATCCGTGCGGTGAACAGACGGGTCACCGCATCGTCGATCTCCGCTTCGCTGATCAAACCCTGACGCACGGCCGACGGAAGCGTGGCGTACTCCTGGCCGCATTCCAGCTCGGTGCCATTCCTGACCGCCAGCGCCGCAGCGGCTTCGCGCGTGGTCACGATATGGTGGTGCTTCCAGATGTCGACGATGGCCCAGCAGTCCGAGACCACGTAGCCCTTGAAGCCCCAGTCGCGTCGCAGCACATCGCGCAGCAGGAAACGGCTGGCACTGGCGGACTCGCCGTACACGCGGTTGTAGGCGCCCATCACAGCATCGACGTCGCCCTCCTTGACCAGCGCCTCGAATGCCGGCAGGTAGGTGTCATACAGGTCGCGCCGGCTGGGCCGTGCATCGAAGTGATGGCGGTCGGCCTCCGGCCCGCTGTGCACGGCCAGATGCTTGGCGGTGGCGTCCAGCTTGCGGTAGACGGGGTCGTCGCCCTGCAGGCCACGTACGAAGGCCACGCCCATGCGCGCGGTGAGGTACGGGTCCTCGCCATAGGTTTCCTGTCCGCGGCCCCAGCGCGGGTCGCGGAAGATGTTGACGTTCGGCGACCAGAAGGTCAGCCCCTGGTAACGGCCGTGCGCGCCTTCGCGGAGGAACTGGTGGTGCTTTGCGCGGGCCTCATCGCTGATCGTCGTGGCCACCTGCCCCATCAACGGCACATCGAAGGTCGCGGCCAGGCCGATCGCCTGCGGAAAGACCGTGGCCTGCCCTGCCCGTGCCACGCCATGCAGTCCCTCATTCCACCAGTCGTAGGCGGGCACACCCAGGCGTTCGATTGCCGGCGCGGCGTTCTGCATCTGCGCGGCTTTCTCTTCCAGCGTCATCTGCGCGACGAGTGAGGCAGCCCGTTGCTCGAAGCTGGCCGAAACGTCCAGCCAGGGCCGCGGCGCGGCTGCGGATGCGGCCGCCGCGATGCAGGTCAGAACGAACACAGTGAGCCCGCGGCGCAACGTGCGGCGACGGGCGTTGGACGACAGCGACAGCCTCATTTGCTTCTCCCGGTGCGCTCATCGCGCGCGAAGGGACCCAGCAGTGCGCCTACGAAGCCGCCCGCCCGGTCCGTGCTCAGAACGGTGCCATCCACCTTGCCTGCAAGCAGTTGCCAGCCCTGCCCGTCGCCGGTATCGAACGAGAACGCGTAGTCGCCCTCGTTGCCGTCGATCTTCAGGCGCAACGCGTCCGGTGCCCGCACCTCGCGGGTCGCCACGATGCGCGTACTGCCACCGCCATCACGAACTTCCAGGAAGAGCGAAAGTCGCTCGTCCGGAAGGCTGCGAACGCCAAGGAAGTACCAGTACGCCTCGCTCTGGAACGCCGCCAGGCCGGCCGCCACGCCAGGCCCCGGCCGGCTCATCGCGGCGCTCGCCTCGAAGCGCAGGTGCTGCTGGCGTCGGCCAAGGAACGCGGGATTGCGCAGCGTGTCCAGATCCTCGGCAAGCGGGTGCACGGCCAGCATTCCCGGGCGCGTGGCCAGGTCGGCCCAGGCGTGCTTGGGCACCCGCACGCGCAGCCACTGGCGATCGAGCCTCGGTCCATCGAAGTTGTCGCGCTCGACGAAGTTGCCGGTCGAGGGGGCCTGGGATGCCTCGCCCTGCATCCACGACGGCGCCTTGACCACGTAGGGGATGGGCTGGTCGGCCGGCAGGATCCGTGGCCAGCCGTCCTGCCAGCGCACCGGCAGCAGATAGGTCTCGCGCCCGGTGTTGTAGTGCCGCGTCTGATAGTTGCGGCTGGCCAGGAACACCGCCCACCACGAACCGTCCGGGCCTTCGACCAGGTCGGCATGGCCGGCATTGGTGATCGGTAGCGGTCGGTCGTCGGGCAGCTCGCGCTGGGTCAGGATCGGATTGCCCGCGTAGGGGTCATACGGGCCCCACACGGCGCGGCTGCGCAGCACCACCTGGGAGTGCTGCGGCCCGGTGCCCCCTTCGGCATCGGACAGGTAATACCAGCCCTGGCGCTTGTAGATGTGGGGTCCTTCGATCCAGATCGGGTTCTTCGCCGGCTCCACGCCCGCGTCGACCAGCACCCGGCGCGGCCCGACCGGCTTGAAGGCAGCCAGATCGATCTGCTGCATCCAGATGGCGCGGTGCCCGTCGTAGCGCGGCGGGCCGGGCGGTGCATCGTTGTTGACCAGGTACACCTTGCCGTCGTCATCGAAGAACAGTGATGGATCGATGCCATCGATGCCGGGCAGCCAGTGCGGATCGGACCACGGACCGGCCGGGTCGCGCGCGGTGGCAATGAAGTTGCCGCCACTGTCGGTGGCCGTGGTCACCACGTAGAAGACCCCATCGTGGTATTCGATGGTGGGCGCGAAGATGCCGCGCGAGACGCTCAGTCCGTCGAAATCCAGCTGCGTGGCGCGGTCGATCACGTTGCCGATCTGCTTCCAGTGAACCAGGTCGGCACTCTCGAACACCGGAATGCCCGGGAAATAGGTGAAGCTGGAATTGACCAGGTAGAACCGGCCGTTCGCGCTCACGATGCTGGGATCGGCATGGAAGCCGGCCAGCACCGGATTGCGGTAGTGGCCGGCCGGCAGCGGCGTGTCGAAGGCCGCGTCGTTGCCGCGGTATTCGAACCAGTCGAAGTACACCGGCGGTGCGTCCGGCGGCGCGCTGGCCGGGCTGGTTGCGGCCGACAGCAGGAGTGCCGCCGCCAGCAGGTGGCGCGCCATCGACCTCAGGCCGGCCCTGTCGCGGACCGGAGGGGACTGCTTGGACAACGTCATCATCGTCGCGTCTCGGCTTCGGCAATGGGAAGTTCGAACGGGCCTGCCGGTGCCCCGCTGCGGTCGCGTAGCGTGCACACCGGGCCATCGGCCCAGCAATAGCGGACATGCGTTGCGTGCGTCGACAGCGGGCCGCGCAGCAGGATCCGGCGCCCATCCAGTTCGGCGTCGCCGTAGTCGCAGTGGCGGGTATCACCCCTGGTCCCGCACAGTTCAAAACCAATCGGACGCAGCGCGCCGGTCGCGGTGAGCACGCCTTCGACATCCTCGAACGCAATGGCCACGCCAGCGGGCGTCCGCACGGCCGTTACCGCTCGCGGACCCGACGGCGCCACGTCCTGCTTGCCGTACACCACGTGGCGCGCCACGCGCGCCAGGCGGCGCCCGAGCTCCTGCTTGTTCGGCGGATGGATGTCGTAGGCGTCGCCGATGTCGATGGCAATGGCGAGCCCGCTCCGCGCATCCTCGGCGGCGACGCGCCGCTGCGCCTCACGCACCTGCGCCCAACCGCTGGCGGCGGGCACCACCGGCGGCTGGCCGTAGCCGGCCAGCTGCACCAGCAGCAGTGGCGTGCGCGCACCGAACTGCCGCCGCCAGTCCTCGCGCAGCGCACGCAACCGCATCGCATACGCCGCACCATCGCTGGTGTTCGATTCACCTTGATACCAGAGCATGCCGCGCAGCCCGAAGCCCCCGAGCGGTGCGATCATCCCGTTGTACAGCGTCGACAGCCCGGTGGCGGCCTGCCATGGCGCGAAAGGCGGCGCCTGCTGGCCCGCCGCCACCCGGTATTTCCAGAGGCCCTGCAGTGCCACGCGCTCGCCGTTGTCGAACTGCAGGCCGTATGCCGTTGAGGGGCCGGCCAGGCCGCCTTCGCCGTAGGTGTCCAGCACGTTGACCGCAATGCTGTTGGATCCCGCCTTCAACAGGCCACTCGGCAACGGATAGCGCCTCTGGCCGGCGCCGTACTGGCTGCCGACGGCGACCCCGTTCACCCAGGTCACGTCCACCTCGTCGGCCGATGCCAGCTCCAGGGTCGCGCCGCGTGCAGCCTGTTCAGCGCTCAGCACCACCTGCGTGCGATACCAGACCATGCCGTTGTAATCGGCAAGCGCGGGCTCGTTCCACCGCTCCCATGCGCCCAGTGTGGCCGGTGCGTGCGACCATGCGCGGTCATCGGTATCCGCGCGCCAAGGTGCGTCGCCCGGCAGCGCCCCTTCGCGCGTCTCCCACCAGTGCTGCCAGTGGCGGCCCCAGGCTACGCGTGCCTCCAGCGGATCACGGGCAGAGCGCGCGAGAATATCGAGGGCCTCGTCCATGCCACCTTGCCCGCGCAGGGCATCGGTACTGGTCCAGGCCTCGATCCGCGAGCCGCCCCACGCTGCTTGGATCAACCCCATCGGTACGGTAACCGTGCGCTGCAGTTCGCGGGCGAAATAGAAGCAGGCTGCAGAGAAACCGCGCACCGAATCGGGCGTTGCCCGCGTCCATCCAGGGTCACCCTTGAAGCTCTCCTGCGCCTGCACGGCCGCGTCCTGCGGCACGCTGAACAGCCGGATCCGTGGCAGCGTGGCCGAGGCGATCTCGCTGGCTGCGTTGAGCGAGCGCCAGACCGGCAGCTCCATGTTCGACTGCCCCGCGCACAACCAGACGTCGCCGACCAGAAGATCCCGCGCCGTCTCACGCCGGGTCCCGGCGGTTGCCTCGAGGGTGTACGGGCCGCCTGCGGCGATGGCGGGGAACATGGCCTGCCAGCGGCCTGCCCTATCGGCCTGTGTGGCCACCGCCTGGCCCGCGAAGGTGGCCGATACCGCCTGCCCAGGGCTTGCCTGGCCCCAGACGGTGATCGGCCGGTCGCGCTGCAGGACCGCATGGTCCTGGAACAGCGGGTGCAGCAAACCCGTCGTTTCGCCGGCCGCCACCGGTGCGGCAAGCCACGCCAGCACCATCAACGCCGCCGCGCGCGCGGACCATCCGAACCGGTTCATCGTCCATCTCCGGGTGCGAAAGGAAACTGCAACGCCTGGTAGTACGACAACGGCTGTGGCGGTGGCCGTTCTCCCGCCGGCAGCGGTCGGCCGCTGACTGACTGGAAGTACGCCACACTGGCATCGCGCCACCACTGCGCTTCCTCGCGCTGGATCTGCAGGAACGCCGCCACCTGCTGGTGCCGCTGCGGATCGATCCGATCGCGCAGGCCCGCCCAGGTCGCCTGCATCGACTGCACCTGGCGCACACCCCGCGAATAGCGCCCGACCAGTTCGTCCCACAGCGTCCTGCCCGAGCGCATGCGGCGGTCCCACGGCACGTGATGGAACCACAGCAGCAGCGACTCGGGCACCCGCGCCGGATCGCCATAAACCCCGGCAACCGGCGGGAAGTACTGCCCCACGGCGTTGCTTCCGCTTGCGCTGCGGTCAAAACCGATGCCGTTGCGGTCTGCACGGTGGTAGTAGACCGACGTCCAGTCCGCACGCGGGCCGCCGTCCACCCAGGGGCCGGGACCGTAGTGATGGCCGCGTGCCATGAGGTGATGCAACCCGAGCGGCGTCATGTAGTCCACTGCCGCCTCGCGCGAGTCCATCATCATCCGCACGATCGGGCCGGTCACCTGCGGGTCGGGCGAGAAGGTCAGCGCGGCCCAGTCCTCGGCAATGCCGCGCGCGGACTGCTGCGGATTCCATGCCAGTCGCCCGAACGCGTACCAGTTGGCCTGGTCGAAATGCGAGCCGCTCCAGGTGCGGTCTACGCCAATGTTCGCAACGCCGGCGATGCCGGTCAGTGCATGACCTTCCAACGAGCCGTCGACCACGCGGGCGACCGTGGAGCCCTCGCCACGTGCATGGGTGTCGGCCTGCAGCACTTCTTCGTAAAGCGTTCCCAGGTACACCAGGTGCGTCGCAAAACCCAGGTACTCCTTGGTGATCTGCAGTTCCATCATCAGCGGCGTGCGTGGCATGGCGCCGAACAGCGGATGGAACGGCTCGCGCGGCTGGAAGTCGATGGGACCGTTCTTCACCTGCACGATCACGTTGGGGCGGAAGGCACCGTCCAGCCCGACAAACTCGCTGTACGCCTGCTTGGCGCGATCTTCGGGAACCTGGTGCGAGTACACGAAGGCGCGCCACATCACTACGCCGTTGTAGGGCGCCAGTGCCTCGGCCAGCAGGTTGGCGCCGTCGGCATGGGAACGACCGTAATCCTGCGGGCCGGGTTGCCCCTCCGAGTTCGCCTTGACCAGGAAACCGCCGAAATCCGGAATGCGCGCATGGATCTCATCGACCTTGTCGCGCCACCAGCGCCGCACAGCCGGATCCAGCGGATCAGCCGTTGCCAGGCCGCCAAGCTCGATGGGCGCACTGAAGCGCGCGCTCAGGTAGACCCGGATGCCATAGGGCCGGAACAGGTCGGCCAGCGCGGCGGCCTTGGCCAGATAGGCCGGCGACAGGCTCAGCGCACTGGCATTGACGTTGTTGAGGACGGTGCCGTTGATGCCGAGCGAGGCGTTGGCACGGGCGTAGTCGGTGTAACGCGGGTCACGCCACTGCGGCAACGTCTGCCAGTCCCACAGCGAGCTGCCCGCATAGCCACGCTCGACGTAACGATCCAGGTTGTCCCAATGGTTGAGCACACGCAGTGCGACCTGCGGCGACTCACGCACATCCAGCGCCTGCAGCGGGGTGCCACGCTGCAGCAGGCGCAGCAGATGGAACATGCCATACAGCACGCCGACATCCTGGCGTGCCGCCACAAGCAGCACATCGCGCCCCTCGATCCGGACCCGCCGGATCAGGAACCCCTCGTTGCCCAACGTGGCGATCTCGTTGCCGTACGCGGCGACGAGTGTCGAAGATTGCGGCGTGCCCAGCACCAGGGCACGCTCGGTACTGATTGCCGTTCGCATTGGCGGCGCCGCTCCCAGCAATCCAGGGAGGCTGCGCGCAAGCTCGTCGCGGGTGGCGCGCTGCATCGGCGTGCGATCCGGGGCCACCACTTCGGCCAGTTGCCGGCGGTAATCGGCAGCGACCGTTGCGGCAACCGGCTGGTAGCGCATCCACAGCGCATAGCCATCCTCCGCCCGTGCCCCGCCAACACAGGCCAGCAGCACGAGCAGGGCCCACAGCTGCGTGCCGACAGCGCGCAACAACGGCGTTAACATGCGCCTTTGTAGACTACGTCCGGGCCCGGGGCAGCGCATCATCGTCCTTCGCACCCGCGCGGCAGCGCCACCAAGAACAAAGGGATCGTGCATTGGACAAGCCGAAGAAATCGGTTCGCCGCAGAACCGCAGGCGTGACGATCGACGAGGTTGCGGCCCTTGCCGGCGTTTCGCCGATGACCGTGTCGCGGGTAATCAACCAGGGCAAGGTGCGCGACGTCACCCGCGAGCGCGTGCTGCGCGCCGTGCGTGAGCTGGGCTATACGCCCAATCTTGCCGCCAGTTCGCTGGCCGCTGCACAGCACACGCGCATTGCGCTGATCTACACCAACCCCAGCGGCGCCTACCTGCGCGAACTGCTGGTGGGCCTGCTGCGCGTCGCCTCCAGTTCCGCCATCCAGCTGGTCATCGACTACTGGGACAACCTGGATGCCGAATCCGAACGCAGGGCGGCGCGTGCGCTCGCCGGACGCGTCGACGGCGTGATCCTGCCGCCGCCGCTGTGCGAATCGCAGGCCGCCGTAAGCGAACTGGTCAAGGCTGGCATTCCGGTGGTGGCCATCGCATCGGGTCGCCTGAGCGAGGCCCTGTCCTGCGTCCGCATCGACGATTTCAGTGCGGGCAGGGAAATGACCGATCACCTGCTCCGGCAGGGACACACCCGCATCGGTTTCATCCGTGGGCGCGATGACCTGAGCGCAAGTGCGCTCCGCTACGACGGCTTCGTCACCGCCCTGCGCGAGGCCGGGCTGGCGGTGGAGCCCGGCCTGGTCCAGCACGGTGACTACACCTACCGGTCCGGCCTGGCAGCGGCCGAGAAGCTGCTGTCCCAGCGCCGGCCACCGACCGCGATTTTCGCCAGCAACGACGACATGGGCGCCGCCGCCATCTCCGTGGCGCATCGGCGCGGGCTGGAAGTGCCACGCGACCTGTCGGTGGTGGGTTTCGATGACACCTCGGCCGCCACCACCGTGTGGCCGGAACTGACCACGATCCACCAGCCCATCGCCTCGATGGCCAACGCGGCCATCGACATCCTGCTGCGCACCATCCGCCGGCCTGCGGGGGACGCAACGGTGCTGCGCGAACATGTGATGCCGCATCGGCTGATCGCACGCGGTTCGGTAGCCGCACCGCCCACGCGCCGGTAGCGAAGGCCCCGCCCTCATGCCTGCGCCTGCGCAGTAGGCGGCAGGGTGCCGGTCAGGCCGGCAGCAATCATGCGCCGCATCCAAGGGCGACCTCGGCTTCGTTCAGTGCGCCCAGCGCGACGCGTGACACGGAGATCGTCATCGCATCGGCCGTCACCACCGACCACGGTCGGTCGATCGCGTCCAGCTTTGCACCCGCCTTGGCCAGGCACTTCAGCGGCACGCCAACGCGCTTCCACTGGCCTTGTGGAAGGGCCGCCAGCGACGGCCCGATGGCGATGCGTGCCGAGCAGCCCACGCCGCAACCGACCGACAGCCACGCCTCACCCTCCGGCGCAGCGTCCACGCGCAGCGTGGTCAGCAGCATCAGGTCACCGTTGGATTCGCGCTGCAGGTCCAGCGCCGTGTGCGACTGCAGTGCAGCAACGGCCTCGCCCTTGCCCGACCAGGCCAGGCGTCGCCCATCCTCCTGCGCCAGATGATCCACGCCGGTGATCTTCAGCCGATCATCGGGCAACGCGTCCGGCACGCGGGTCACGGTCAGGCCCTGGCCTGCGGCCTGCTCAAGGCGCAGCGCCATGCCGGGGCCTGCATCACCGCGCGCGAAGAACACGCCGGTCGCGCCCTCGTTGCCGGTCACGCCCGATGCCTCCGGCAGCGCGGCCAGGTCGCCGTTGTCGGCGTAGGTCAGGCCGAAGCCGAACGCAAACAACGGATCGTAGTCCTTCTGGCCGACGTTGTTGGCGTACTGGGTGGCGGTGCGCGGCCAGCTGAAACTGAGCTTGCCCTTGAAATCGTGCTGCACCCCGCCATCGCTTCCGCGCAGCAGTACATCGGCAATGCCGGCGCCTTCCGAGCCCGGCAGCCACGCGGCCACGAAGGCATCGGCGGCATTGATTTCCCGGTTCACCCAGAGCGGCCGCCCGCTCAGGAAGACCGCGACGACCGGTATGCCATCGGCCTTGAGTCGCTTGAGCAGCGCCAGATCCGTTTCGTTGCCCGGCTTGTAGGCCAAGGTGGGCCGGTCCCCCTGGAACTCGGCATAGGGGTCTTCGCCAAACACCACCACCGCCACGTCGGGTTTCACTGCATAGCGACCGTCAACGGCAAGCACGGCTTCACCACCGGCCGCCCTGGCCTGGCGCGCGATGCCCTCGTAGATGGAGTCCGCATTGGGGAAGTCCTTGCGCGTGGTGCCGGTGCCCTGCCAGTTGAGCGTCCAGCCACCGGCCTGCTTGCCGACATCGTTGGCGCCGTCGCCGGCCACGAGGATCCGCTGCTTCGGCGACAGCGGCAGGACGCCGTTCTGGTTCTTCAGCAGGACCAGCGATTCGCGCACGGCCTGCCGGGCCACCGCGCGATGTGCCGGCGCGCCGATCAGTGCGAACTGCCCGCCAACGGCCCGCGTGGACGGCCTGCCGGCCTCGAACAACCCCAGGCGGAACTTGACCCGCAGGATCCGGTGCACCGCATCGTCCAGGCGCTGAGGCGTTATCCGGCCGTCCTTCACCGCAGCCAGCGTCGTCTCGTAGAAGCCTTTCCAGCTGTCCGAGGCCATCGCCATGTCCAGGCCCGCGTTGATCGTGGCCGGGCAGTCCGTGGTGGTGCAGCCCTTGACCTGGCCATGACCATTCCAGTCGCCCACCACGAAGCCACCGAAGTTCATGCGTCCCTTGAGCACATCGGTGAGGTAGTGCCGGTGCCCGTGCATCTTTTCACCGTTGACGCTGTTGAACGATGCCATCGCGGTCTGCGCGCCGGCGGCGATGGCCGGCGGGTATCCGGCGGCGTGGATGCGCACCAGGTCCGGCTCACTGATGCGGGTGTCGCCCTGGTCCTTGCCGTCGGTGGTCCCGCCATCACCGAGAAAGTGCTTCACCGAGGCGATCACATGGCGGCCATCGAGGAACTCCGGTGTTCCCACCCTGCCCTGCAATCCCTCCACCATGGCGCCGGCATAGCTGGCCACCACCTCGGGCGATTCCGAGTAGCCCTCGTAGCTGCGGCCCCAGCGATCATCCTGGGGTACCGCAACGGTCGGTGCGAACGTCCACTCCATGCCGGTGACGCGGGTTTCCAGCGCGGTGATGCCACCGATCTGCCGCAGCAGCTCCGGATTGCGTGTGGCGCCCAGCCCGATGTTGTGCGGGAACAACGTGGCGCCAATGATGTTGCTCTGCCCATGCACGGCATCGATGCCGAACAGCAGCGGAATGGCCTTGCCGCCTTTCGACGTGTCCATGGAGGCGTCGTAGAAGGCGTCTGCCAGCGCCAGCCACTCGGCTGGCGACGCATCGTAGCGGCCACCGGGGTCGGAATTGCCACCGGCCAGGATCGAACCAAGGCGGTAGCGCCGCACGTCATCGGGGGTGAGGCTGGCAATGTCGCCCTGCACGAGCTGGCCGACCTTTTCCTCCACCGTCATGCCGGCCATCAGGTCGGTGATCCGCTTCTCCAGCGCAGGATCCGCGGCCAGTGGCCAGGTGACCTGCGGCCACGGGTCGCTGGCGGCTCCCGCAGTGGCGGCGGGCCGGTCCTGGCCGTGGCAGCCCAGCAACGCCAGCGTCAGCACGGCGACCAGCACGCCGCTGCGGGATACGGAGGTCTGCGATGTCATGGCGCTCATCCTTCCATCTGCTCCAGTTCCTTGCCCTTGGTCTCGTGCACATGCCGGACCACGAAAATCACCGAGATGATCGCCGCCACCAGGTAGATGCCGTAGGTGGCCGCCAGCCCTGCCGCGGCCAGCAGCATCGGGAACGTCACCGTGACCACGAAGTTGGAGGTCCATTGCGCTGCGCCGGCGACCGCCAGTGCCGAACCGCGGATCTGGTTCGGGAACATCTCGCCCAGCATCACCCACATCACCGGCCCCCACGACAGGTTGAAGAACACGACATAGGCATTGGCCGCCACCAGCGCCAGCGTGCCCATGCGCCCGGGTAGCTGCAGATGCCCGTCGGCCAGTGAACCACTTGCAAACGCGACCACCACCAGTGCAAGCGACAGCGACATCCCGGCCGAGCCGAACCACAGCAGGGGCTTGCGGCCGATCCGGTCGATCAGCAGCACCGTGACCACGCAGGCACCGATGCTCAGCGCGCCGGACAGCACGTTGATCAGCAGCGCGTCGTTTTCGGAAAAGCCGACCGCCTGCCACAGCACGGCGCCGTAATAGAACACCACGTTGATGCCGACCAGCTGCTGGAAGCAGGCCAGCCCGACGCCGACCCACACAATCGGGCGGATCCGCCCGGTCGCCCGGCTCTTCAGATCGGACAGGCGCGGGCGATGGTGGTCGTTGGACAGCGAGGCATCGATCTCTTCGAGCGTGGCGCGGGCCTTGTCGTTGCCGAGCAGCCGGGTCAGCACGCGCAGCGCGTCGTCCTTGCGCCGCTTGACCACCAGGTAGCGCGGGCTCTCAGGAATGGTCAGCAACAGCAGCAGGAACACCAGCGATGGCGCGGCCTGCATCCAGAACATCCAGCGCCAGGCAGCCTGCCCGGCCCACAGCGGCTCGGTCGACGCGCCCGCTGCGGCCGCCAGCAGGTAGTTGGACAGGAAGGCAGCGGTGAGCCCGGTGATGATCGCGATCTGCTGCACCGTGGCCAGGCGGCCGCGATAGCGGGCCGGAGCGACCTCGGCAATGTAGGCCGGCGAGATCACGCTCGCCGCGCCTACCGCGAACCCACCCACCACCCGCGCCGCACTGAACCAGCCCGACGAGGCCGCCGCCCCGGCACCGAGTGCCGACAGCAGGAACATCACCGCCGACAGGATCAGCACGTTGCGACGGCCGAGGCGGTCGGCCAGGCGGCCGGCACTGAACGCGCCCACCGCACAGCCCAGCAGCATCGACGCGATCTCGAACCCCTGCATCCATTCACCGGACCGGAACGCCTGGTGCAGGCCGTCCTGGGTGCCGTTGATCACGCCGCTGTCGAAGCCGAACAGAAAACCGCCAATCGTCGCTACCACGCTGATCAGTACGATCAGCCGGGTGTTCTCACCGCTGCCTGCTGCCTGGTTCATTCCCGTCCCCTCGAGTGCACCGTTGCCGCGCTCAGCGCAGCAGGTACTGGTTGAGCAGGTTTTCGTAACGCTCCTGCTTGCCGCTGGCCTGGTGCGGTTCGCCGAGGCGGGCGGCCAGGCCCGCCAGGTCCGGCAGGCTGAGCGCGCCACGCTCGAACTCCTGGCCGGCGCCGCTGTCGAAACTCGCGTAGCGCTCCTTGCGCCATTGCTCCCAGGGCGACTCGGTCAGCAGTGCATGGGCAACCTCCAGCCCGCGTGCGAACGCATCCATGCCGCCGATATGGGCAATGAACAGATCCTCCAGGTCGGTCGACTCACGGCGCACTTTGGCATCGAAGTTCAACCCGCCCTCCAGCCCGCCCTGGCGCAGCACGACCAGCATTGCACCCACCGTGTCGTACAGATCGCTGGGGAACTGGTCGGTGTCCCAGCCGTTCTGCGCGTTGCCGCGGTTGGCATCGATGCTGCCGAGCAGGCCATGGTCGGACGCAACCTGCAGGTCGTGCTCGAAGGTGTGCCCGGACAACGTGGCGTGGTTGGCTTCGATGTTGAGCTTGAAGTCCTTGTCCAGCCCATGCTCCTTCAGGAAGCCCACCACCGTGGCACTGTCGAAGTCATACTGGTGCTTCATCGGCTCCATCGGCTTGGGCTCGATCAGGAAGTTGCCCTTCAGGCCGATGCTGCGGCCGTAGTCGCGGGCCATGGTGAGGAAGCGCGCGAAATGTTCGATCTCGCGCTTCATCTGGGTATTGGCCAGCGACGCATAACCTTCGCGTCCGCCCCAGAACACGTAGTGCTCGCCGCCGAGTTCGACCGTGGCCTCCAGCGCGGCCTTGACCTGCACCGCTGCGCGCGCGACCACCGCGAAGTCGGGGTTGGTCGATGCGCCGTTCATGTAACGCGGGTGCGAGAACAGGTTGGCCGTGCCCCACAGCAGCTTGACGCCGGTGGCCTCCTGGCGCGCCTTGGCCAGGGCCACCATGTGCGAGAGGTTCTTCTGGTACTGGCCGATGTCGTCGGCATCCGGCGCCAGGTCGATATCGTGGAAGCACCAGTACGGCACGCCCAGCTTGGTGAAGAACTCGAACGCCGCGTCCACCTTCGCTTCGGCCGTGGCCAGTGGCGAGGCTGCCTCCCACGGGAACTGTCGGGTACCCGGGCCGAACGGATCGTGCCCGGCATTGCAGAAGGTGTGCCAGTAGCACACGGCGAAGCGCAGATGCTCCTGCATGGTCTTGCCACCGATGACCCGGTTTGCATCGTAGACCTTGAAGGCAAGCGGATTGTCCGAGCCCTTGCCCTCGAACGGAATGCGGCCGACGCCGGGGAAGTACTCCTTGGCGCCGATGAAGGGCTGCGTGCTCATGGTGCGTGCTCCTGTCGTTGTACGGGGTGTCGTGGAGGAGCCATCAGCCGCGCTGCAGCGGCGTGATGGCATCAAGATGGCTGAGGAAGCGTGCGTAGGCCCGTGCATAGGCAGCGCTGCGATCCGGATCCGGCCGTGCGGACTGCGCGGGATCGACGGTGACGTGGCGCGCGGTGATGTCGCTGATCGAGGCGGCGTCTCCCTGCGCCCGGGCGAGCGCCCACAGCGCCTGCAGTGCCGCACCAAACGCCGCGCCTTCGGCCTGCACCGGGACGTCCACCGGCAGGCCGAACACATCAGCCACCAGCTGACGCCAGGCCGCGCTGTTGCTGCCGCCGCCGGTGAGCACGATGCGATCGAACTGCATGCCCGCGCGGACGAAGGCGTCGTAGCCGTACTTCAGGCTGTAGGTCGCGCCCTCCACGGCGGCGCGGTACACGTGCGCCGGGGTGAAATTGGCAATGTCCAGGCCAGCCAGCACGCCCTTGCCCAGCGGCAGGTCGGGGGTGCGTTCGCCATTGAGGAACGGCAGCATCACCAGCCCCCCTGCGCCCGGCGGCGTCGCGTGGAGGTGCGCATCGCCGTCGCGGGTGCTGAAACCGAAGGCGCTGGCCACGCGTTCGGTGGCTACGGTGCAGTTCATGGTGCAGATCAGCGGCAGCCAGCCACCGGTGGACGAGCAGAACGCCGCCCACGCGCCGTCCGGATCGATCATTGGCGAGCCGGAATAGGCGAACAGCGTTCCGGAGGTTCCCAGGCTCATCGCCAGTCGACCTTCCGTGACGCAGCCGGTGCCGATCGCCGCCATCATGTTGTCGCCGCCGCCAACGGCCACCTTCACCGCCGCTGCAAGCCCGAGCGCGGCCGCGGCCTTCGGCGCGATATCGAACAGGGCGTCGGGTGCGGCGATCGGCGGCAGGCAGGCGGCAAGATCACGATCAGGATCGGTGGCGCGCAGCAGTTCCTGCGACCAGGTGCGTGTGCGCACGTCCAGCCAGCCGGTTCCGGACGCATCGCCAAGCTCGCAGAACCGCTGCCCGGTCAACACGAAATTCAGGTAGTCGTGTGGCAGCAGGATGGTCGCCAGCCGCGCATAGGCGTCGGCACGGTGGATCCGGGTCCAGGGCAGCTTGGACGCTGTGTAGCCGGCCAGGATCGGGTTGCCCGCCAGCGCGATGGTCCGTTGGAACCCGCCCACGGCGTCCATGATCTGGATGCATTCGGCCGAGGTGCTGGTGTCGCACCACAGCTTGGCCGGCGCCAGTACCTCGCCAGCATCATCAACCGGCACAAACCCATGCTGCTGCCCCGATACCGCCAGTGCGACGATGCGAGCGCGCAGCGAGGGGTCGATCTTGGCAAAGCAGTCGCGCAGGGCCGACACCCAGCCGGCAGGCGCCTGTTCACGGCTGCCGTCGGCACCGCTGTCCAGCGCGAGCGGCACGCTGGCCGAGGCCACCACCACCTGCGTCCGCGGGTCATAGACCAGCACCTTCAGGCTCTGCGTCCCTGCATCGATCCCTGCAACCAGACCCATCGAAACCGCCTCCGATCAAAAAAGGTAGCGCTAACATTCCGTGGACTCAAAAAGGGGGCGTGGTGTCCGGCCCCCTCGTTGCCACCGCGCGCGTCATCGCCAGCGGTGTTGCCGCACTGTAACCAGCTGCAGCGGAAAAAGCGTGCTGCAACGCAAAACCCTGTTACGCGCCTGCTGCCGTCGAACGCCACACGTCCACGCCGGACCTGCAGTACTGCGCGATGAACTCCGCCTGCGCCGGCATCTGCGCGGCAGCCTGCTGCACGGGCTGCTGGATGCCCTTCAACAGGGTGCGCAGATCGGCGTCGCTCACGGCCCGCGCCAGCGGGTGGGCGGGACCGGGTGCGATGCCCTGCCCGAGCAGCACGCTGGTCCAGGATTCCACGCGGAAAACCTCGCCGGGGTCCTGCCACGCATGTGCACGCTCGCGCCACGCGCTCAGCCGCTGCTGCAGCGATTCGGGCACGCACATTTCGCGACACGCCTTCCACATCGGTTCGGGGCGCTGGGTTGCGTGGTAGTGCAGGATGATGAAGTCGCGCACGTGCTCCATTTCCTGGCGGCTGACATCGTTGTACAGCTTCACCAGCGACGCACTGATGCCATCGAACGGGAACAGCTGGATCAGGCGCACTACCGCGCTGATCGTCAGATGGATGCTGGTCGACTCCAGCGGTTCGATGAAGCCGCTGGCCAGCCCGAGCGACACCACGTTCCTGTTCCAGGCCTTCAGCCGGCGCCCGCTGCGGAACGGCACCTTCCATGGATCGCGCAAGGGTGGAGCCCCGGCATCGCGCAGCAGCTTCGCTGCGGCCTCGTCATCGGACAGGTGGCGGCTGTCATACACCAGCCCGCAGCCAACGCGGTGCTGCAGCGCGATGTGCCAGCGCCACCCCGCTTCGTGGGCGATCGCCCGGGTATAGGGCACCGGCGGCGCCACCGCTTCGGTCTGCACCGCCACGGCGCGGTCGCACGGCAGCCATTGGTGCCAGTCCTCGTAGCCGGTGCCCAGCGTCTGCTCGATCAGCAGGCCACGGAAGCCGGTGCAGTCGATGAACAGGTCGCCCTCGATCACCTGGCCGTCGTCCAGTACCAGCGCCTGCACCGAACCGTCGTGCGCGTTCTGCCTGACCTGGGCGATCCTGCCTTCGATCCGGCGCAGGCCGTGGGCCTCGGCCCTGCGGCGCAGGAACCGCGCATACAGGCTCGCATCGAAATGATACGCATAGCTGGCCTGCGGCTGGGTGTGCAGCGAGAAGCGGTCGCCATGCGATGCGATGCTCTCCAGGCTGAAGTCGCCAAGCTCCGAGGGCATGCCGCGGCGCAGGCTGTCCAGCCAGAAGTGATGGAAGGGTGCCGCCCAGGTGCCGTGGCCGATGGTGCCGAACGGATGGAAGAAGCGATCCCCCGACAGGTGCCAGTTCTCGAACGAGATCGACAGCTTGAAGGTGCCGGCCACCGCGCGCAGGAACTCCTGCTCGTCGATCTGCAGGAAGCGATGGAAGGTGCGGATCGGCGGCACGGTGGACTCACCGACGCCGACCGTGCCGATCTGCTCGGACTCGACCAGCGTGATCTGCAGCTGGTCACGGAACTGATGCGCCAGCGCGCAGCCGGCCAGCCATCCCGCCGTACCGCCACCGGCAATGACCACCTTGCGGATGCGCCCTGCAGGCGTGCTCTGGGTATCCAACACGGTGCCCTCTCTCAACGGTTGAGCCTGCCCAGCAGCATCGCGCGCATGCGGCGGGCGCGCTGCTCGTCGAACGGTGCCAGATCCCCGCGCGCCGTCTCAGGCAGGTGCTGACCGGCGCGCTCGCCGGGGCCGAATACGTAGTAACGGAAGAGCCCTTCCCAGGCCTGCTTCTCACGCGCTGGCAGGTCGCGCACGGACCACATCGCGTGCTGCAGCGCCGCCAGCGGCGACCCCAGCCAGGCCGGTGAGCTTCGCCACCAGTAGTTCACCAGCACGTTGAACGGTTCCAGGCTGCGTACATGGTGCCACCACATGCTGGGAATGAAGATCGCATCGCCGGGCCCAAGTACCGCGCTGCGTGCATGCGCCAGCGCCTCGCGGAAACGTGGATGCCGATCGAAGTCGGGGCGCTCGAAGTCCACCACGCTGACCACCTGTCCGCCCGGCGTGGGATCGAGCGGGCCCGGATACAGGTTGTCGACCTGGGCGGGCGGGAACAGCGTGAACTCGCGCTGCCCCACCGCGCAGCAGGCGAGGTTGTCGGGTGTGTCGAAATGGCACGAGGCCGTCACCCGGTTGCCGATCCAGATGCTGGCTGTGGCGTCGATGCCCTGCTTCGCCAGCCCGGCATCGTTGGCCTGCGCGAATGCCGGCAGCAGTGCCCGCGTGATCGGCAGCGAGGCCACGTAATAGGTTGGCGGCCGCGGCGCATGCAACGTCGCGGCGATCTCTTCCAGCACCTGGGCGAGTACACCGCGCCGCACTTCGAAGTTCAGCCGGGTGAAGTCCGCGCTGTAGAACGGGCGACCCGCGATCTCGGCGCCGCCGAACGAGTACTGGATGGGCGCACCCGCATCGACGCTGCACAGGTACGCCATCGCGTCACGCGCGCTACCCAGTCCGGCCTGGACCAGTGGCCAACCGCTGGCGATGCCGCGCAGTACGACCGGCTCACCGGCCTCCACCAGGGCGGCCAATGGCAAGCCAGCAGGATCGATGCCTTCCAGGATCCGTATCGGCAGGCGGGCTTGCACCGGTCAGTTCCTGACCGCCTGCGCGGTGCCGTCCTGGACGCGGAGACGGCGCTGCTTCTCGGCGATCAGGCGGCGCATGTTATGCAGCGACGCAAGCATCAGGTACGCACCTTCCAGGTAACCGGCGCGGTTCAACGCCGCCAGGCGTGAACTGTCCAGCGCCGCCAGTCGCTCGCGGTCGATGCCGTGCAATCCGCTCACGCCCACGCGGTGATGCGGCGCGAGCTGCACATCAAGCGTGACCGGCTGGATGAGGCCACAGTCGTCGAGCATCGTGAACATGCCGGCCGCGAAGGCACTGCCCTCGTGGATGCCGCGCAGCACGCCAGCGATGTGGTCCAGGTAAGGCGTGTTTCCACCCTGCGGCAGGAACACCGGCTCACCGGCGCCGGAGGTGACACGCGGATGGTCCAGGTCGACGTGCATCACCGCGTCCTGGGTGAGCAGGCCGTCCACGTAGTGCTCCTGGAAGCCGATCAGGAACGGCCCTTTTGCGGCCGCGCCGGGCAGGTAGGAGGCATTCCAGCGTCCGTCCTGCAGGTACAGGTTCTCGTGCTGCTCGAAACCCAGCAGGGCCACGGACTGCCACGCCCCGGTCCCGGCCTCCCGGCGCAGGAAGATCGGATACTCGCGCTGCAGTTCGGCGAACTCGCTGGGATAGGCCGGCACCATGCCCACCGCATCGCCGAACTGCGGCCCGAATCCGATGGCGACCTTCAGGTCCCGATGCGCGATGTTGTTGAGCATTTCATAGCGGGCCATCGAGGTATCCAGTCCAGTGCGGGGTGGCTGGCCAGCAGGGTAGCGCAGGCGCGGCAGGTGCGGCGACACCGTCCCGGCACGGCACCGCTGGCGGGCAGCGGTACCGTGCCGGACGCATCGGCAACCAGGCTCAGAACTTGTAACGGACGCCCAGCATGTAGCGCGGGCTCTGGTCTGCCAGCTTGACGATCATCTGCGAGGTGCGCGAGCGCCACCGCACATCCTCGCCGGTCAGGTTGATCGCCTCCAGGCTGAAGGACCAGTGGTCATCCAGCGCGTAGTTGACGCTGAGATCCCACTGCTCGTACGGCTCCACGTAGTACGGATTGCGGCTGGAACCCTGGTTGGCCAGGATCAGGTACTGGTCGCGCCAGTTCCATGCCAGGCGCACCGACCACCCGTACTTCTCGTACATCAGCATGGCGTTGGCAGTGTCGCTCAGGCCGGTGAGCGAGAACTGGTCGATACCCGGATCGCCGCCATTGTTGTAGCCGACATCACCTTTGACCACGGTGTAGTTGGCCAGCACGCCGAAGCCGGTGTCACCGAAGAAGTACTGGCCGCCCAGTTCCCAGCCATGTAGCTTGGACTTGTTCTGGTTGATCGGGCGATTGACGTTGAACTGGTAAAGCGGGTCGTTGGCCTGCCCATACAGATCGTAGGCCGCTTCGGTGGCCAGTACCTGCGCATCGGTGCCGTTGTAGGCGCCCAGGCCAGCTGGATTGTTGCGCAGCAGCGCCAGTGCGGTGAACAGCGAGGTGTCGTTGGCTGAGCAGGCGGCCGCATTGGCCGGCCCGACCTGGGCCACGCAGGCGCCGCTGGTCAGGAAGTCCAACGCCGCCCGCGCATCCGGCCCGGAGGTCGGGTCGGTGAGGCCGTACAGGCTCTCCTGGACGACCGTGTTGCCGATGAAGTTGCTGACCGACTTGTTCCAGTAGGTCAATGACACATAGCTGGCATCGGCGAAGTACCACTCCAGCCCCAGGTCGAGGTTGTCCGATTCCAGCGGCTTCAAGCTCGGGTTCTGCGAATTGCCGCTGGCGCGCGACGAGGGATCGATCAGCACCGAGCCGAACGGCTGCTGGGCACCGGGCCCTGCATACAGGTTGCCGTACGGCGCTCGGGCAATGCTCTTGCCGAACGAAACGCGACCCTTCAGTTCCTCGGTGAGGTCGATGCTGAAATCAAGGTTGGGCAGGATGTAGCTGTACCTGGCCTTCTCGGTGAAGGGCTGCTGCTCATCGGACAGCACGATGCGGAAATCGTTGTTGGCCTGCCACTCGATGGACTCGGGAACGGCAATGACCGAGGTCGACACCACGTCGGTGGTTTCATAGCGCACGCCCAGGCGGGTATTGGTGCGCATGCCGCCCAGCTCCCCGTCCAGCTCCACCTGGAAGTACGCCGCCTTGGTCTTCTCTTCCACGAAGTTGTCGGCTGCGCGTTGCGGATCCACGCCCAGGCCGACGCCGTACTCGCGCGACGCCCATTGCGCGAGCTGCCCGGCATTGCCGCGCCAGGCCGGCCAGCTGTTGGCACTGTAGTCATCGAACAGGCCGACGATGCTGACCGGCTGCAGCAGGTCCATCAGGCCGGCGGCGGTATCCCGGTCCACGTTGGCCACGCCCCAGTCGCCCAGTGTCGAATAGGCCTCGGCGGCCTGGATGCGGTGGGTGGTGGACTTGTTCGTATCCACGCCGAACTGGAAGCGGCCGTGGTCGAAGTTCCATTCGCCGTCGACACGCGCCTGCTTGATCTTGCTGATCTGGGTCTGCGCGTTGACGCGCAGCACCTGGGTGCCGATCTCGCCTTCCTGGAAGCCCGGATTGACCACGCCATTGGTCCCGGCGATCGCATCGGCAGTACTGGGATACCAGACCTGGGTGCCGACCGGCAGGCCATTGTTGAAGTTCAACTCCTGTACCCAGGAGCCACCGCAATGCGGGCCACGGGTGCAGTTGTTGGTGCCGGCAATGCTCATGAAGATGGAGCCGCCGCCGGTCAGTGGGTCATTGGGGCGGCTTTCATTCTTCGAATTGTGCGCATCGAAGCTGAGCTTGAAACGGTCGCTGACATTCCAGACCGCGTTGAAGCCCAGCGAGCCCAGCTTGTACTCCTGCATGCTGCGCTGCTGTTCCAGCCCGAAGTCCTTGGTGCCGGCGATCTCGCGGATGTAGACCGGGGTGGCGACCGCACCGGAGGTGTCGAACTGGACATTGGTGTAGTTGCTGTTCTGCAGCCACATGCCCTGCTCGCCACGATTCTCGGTGATCTCGTTGGTCGAGTAGGTGTAATCCATGGTCAGGGTCAGGCTGTCCGTCGGTGCGAACTGCAGCACGGCCTGGCCATTGACTCGCTCGCGCTCGAATTCGGAGAACGCGTAGCGCAGGTCGTTGGGCCGCGCATAGAGCTGGCCGACGGCCGGGGCGTTCACCACGGTCGGGTTGCCCGGCATCGACCCCGTCCAGGGCTGCACGTTCCAGTAGTTCTCCGTGGCCTGCACCGAGCCGCCCTTGCGCTTCTGCTGGCTCGCGCTGAGGCTGACGCCAAAGGTCTTTTCCGGATTGCTGTAACTGAAGATGCCCGACAGCTCCGGCGTCAGGTCGTTGTCGAACGGCTGGCTCTGGTCGGAGACCAGCTTTGCCCCGGCATTGGCCACGATGCCGGCGTGGTCGAGCGGGCGCGAGGTCAGGATGTTGATCGTCGCGCCGATGCCACCGCTGGGCACCTGTGCCTGGCTGGTCTTGTAGACCTCGATGCCATTGATGGCCTCGGCGGCCAGCTGCGCGAAATTGAAGGCGCGAGTGCCGCCGTCGACACCGCCGATGGCCACCTGCCCGGAGGCACCGAATGCATCGGCGCCGGGCATCTGGCGACCATTGAGCGTGACCATGTTGAACTGCGGACCAAAGCCACGCGCGGTCACCTGCGCGCCCTCGCCGTCACGGCGCTCGATGGAGATGCCGGTGATGCGCTGCAACGACTCGGCAAGATTGGTATCGGGGAACTTGCCGATGTCCTCGGCGCTGATCGCGTCGACCACGCCCGCCGAGTCGCGCTTGATGTCCATGGCCTGGCTCAGGCTGTTGCGTATGCCCGTGACCTGCACTGCATCGAGCTGGGTGGGCTGCGACTGGCTCTGCGGCTGCTGCCCGGTTGCCGTTGCTGCGTCCTGCGCAAACGCAGGATTGATGACCAGGGCGCCACCCACGAAGGTGAACATGGCCCGGGACCGGAACTTCGCCAACGCGCGGCTCATGAACCGGACCTCGGGCCCGGGGTGCCACGGAAACTGCAAGTGCTCATGAAAGTCCCCTCTGACATACGATCGAATGGATGTACCGCCCCCTCCCAGGGGCACGCACGGGCGTGGCCCGCATTCCAAACCGAACAGCACGGCTGCTGGAGCACGCCGCGACTTACACTTGCTTTTCAAGCCTGCCAGGACAAACACGCGGCAAAGAAGGCAGCCCCTGGACCCTGGATCCCCGTCCGACTGGTAGCGCTACCATCGCGTTGCAGCGGAGAGTAATCACCCGGGTTCGCGCTTGTCACCATGCAGCGCAGCAAATCGGCAGCGCGCGTAGCGGCGCTGGAATCACCCCGCTACTGATGACCGGGCTGCTGCTGCATCCGGTCACCGCTCACCCGCCGCAGGAAAGATGCCCGCGCCTGCGGGTCATCCAGAAAGGAACGCACCGTGAACGCTCTCCAGCGCATCGCCGCCGCAGTCGGCTCGCCGTACTCGTTCCGTCCGGCTCCGCCGTTTCCGCGGCCAACGCCGTGATCGTGGACGGAGCAGATGAGCCGCTCACCGTGGCGCTACGCAGGGGCTACCACTCCGGTCCCAGCAGCTTCATCACTTCGGCCTCCAGTTTCTGCGCGGCCTCGTCCTGGGAGGCGACCTTGATGCACAGCCCCGACTGCGCCGGCCCGGGCATCAGCTGGTATCGGTTGATGGTGCCGCCCCCGTCGCCGTCCAGCGCCACGCGCGCCACCACCGTGCGCCCATTGGCGTGGAAGGTCCAGTCCTGGTAATCAAACATGCTTCAGTATCCCGGCGGCCAAGGGGTCATCCCACCTTAGGCGGCACGACAGTGAAGAAGGCTCCAGGAAGTTGTTCAGAGCGCGTGGACATGATGATGGCAGCACCTACTGCAGTGCCCGCGCCAATTGCAGGACATCGGCGAAGAAGGACGCGTAGTCGTCCTGTGGGGCGTGGTGGCTCTCGCGCCGATGGATCAGGCGCACTGCGACGACGCGTTGTTCCGGAACGATCATCAGGTATTGGCCCAGGTAGCCGTTGGCGGCAAAGCCGACGACCGGTCCCCGTGTGATGTCGTAGAGATCGGCGAGCTTCAGGCCGCGCGCGGCGATCTGGCTGGCGTAACGCTGCGGCCCGTCCGCACCCAACCGTTCGGTGAGGAATGCGATCAACTGCCCCCGGCTGTCGAACGTGCGCCCCGCGCTGGCCTGCACGGCGCGGCGCACGTCATCGTCAACGCCGTGCCCGGCCAGCAGGTCATCCAGCCGGGGTTTGAGCTGATAGCGTTCCCACGCTGGTATCCGCCACCACAACAGGCCCACGTCAGGCGAACGGGCACTTTCAGCAGTGATCAATGCCACTGACCGTTCACTCAACAGTCGTTTGCCATCCGGCGCCACGCCTCCATCCAGCAACAGTTGCCCGATGGCGGCAAGATCGGCGGCACGCAGGGACAGGCCCGCCATTCCCAGCGGAGTGCCTGCCTCATCCTTCATCCAGGTGTGGTGGGCAATGCCCAGCGGCTTGAACAGGCGCGCATCCAGGTAGGCATCCAGCGGCTCGCCCGCCAGGCGCTCGACAATGCCGGGCAGCAGGTTGGTGGCCTTGTTGTTGTAGGAAAACACGGCGCCCGGGTCGTCACTCAGCTCGGCTGCCAGTGCCAGTTTGACCAGGTCCGGGGCCCCTTCCAGTTCGGCGCCCGCGTTGGCCACGTTCTGCAGGCCGGAGGTGTGGTCCAGCAGCATGCGCACGGTGATGCGGCTCTTCCTGCCCTGTTTCCATTCCGGATAGATCTGGCTGACCGGTACGTCGATCGAAGCCAGCTTCCCTTCGTCCAGCAGCAACGCAATGCCCAGCGCGACGACGGACTTGGTTGCCGACATCAGGTGCACGGATTCCTGCGCTGGGGCGGGCTTCAGCTCAAGCAGCGTGTCCCGGTCGTGCATCACGAGCACCGCATCGGTATGCGAAGCACGCGCGTTGCGCTCGATCGTGGCGAGGGCGTCGGCACGCGGCGTCGCATGGGTGGGCCCCGCGATGCCGATCACGAGGGCCAGGGCGCAGGACAACCAGCAGGACGTTGGCATTGCGTTCTCTTCCAGTGAGTGTGCCCGCAGTTTGACTACACATGTAGTCAAACTGCAGTGCCTGAAGTCATACCGCGCTTGATTGCCCATCCGCACTGGACGCCGGGTTCGTCACTAACCCGCCCGGCCCCCCAGCAGTCGCCATGCCAGTGCGCACGGTATGATGCGGCGATCCCGGAACCTGCGATGATTGCAGCGGCCGCCCATCCGCTGATCGCGTGCGCCAGGAGCACCTGCGCCGGGGTCGCTGCCGGTGCCGCTGAAGCCCCCACTCCATGCTCGCCCCCCATTCCCCCCTCGTGATCTGGGCAGCGGTCGCCGTTGCCACCATCGGCCTGCTGTTCCGTCCCTTCCGCATCCCCGAGTATGTGTGGGCGCTGGGTGCTGCCGCCCTGTTGCCGCTGCTGGGCGCGGTATCGCTGCAGACCGCATGGGGCGCGGTAGCCGAAGGCCGCGACGTCTACCTGTTCCTGGTCGGCATGATGGTGCTGGCCGAACTGGCGCGGCGCGAAGGCCTGTTCGATTGGCTGGCGTTGTACGCGGTGCGGCATGCGGGCGGATCGGGGCGACGCCTGTTCGACCTGGTGTTCCTGGTCGGCACGCTGGTGACGGTGTTCCTGTCCAACGATGCAACGGCCGTGGTGCTGACACCGGCGGTCTACGCGGCCTGCAAGGCGGCGCGCGCCAATCCCCTGCCCTACCTGTTCGTCTGCGCCTTCATTGCCAATGCGGCCAGCTTCGTGCTGCCCATCTCCAACCCGGCCAACCTGGTGGTGTACGGCCAGCACATGCCGCCACTGCTGCAGTGGCTGGCGCAGTTCGCGCTGCCGTCGGCGGCGGCGATCGGTGCCACCTACCTGGTGCTGCGCTGGGTACACCGGCGCGAAATCGCGCAGCCGCTGGTCGCCGCACCGGAACATCGCCCGCTGAGCGAGGGTGGCCGACTGAGTGCGTTGGGCGTGCTGTTCACCGGCAGCGTACTGCTGGTGACGTCCGCGCTGAACGGACCGCTGGGCCTGGCCACGTTCTGCGCCGGCGCGCTGAGCGTGGCGGTCGTGGTGATACGCCAGCGCCATAGCCCGCTGCCGCTGCTGCGGCATGTCGCCTGGGGCGTGCTGCCGCTGGTGGCCGGTCTGTTCGTGCTGGTGGAGGCGGTGGCGCAGACCGGCGTCATCCAGACTGCGGCAAGCGCGCTGCAGGCCATGGCGCAGGCTTCTCCCCACCAGGCCAGCTGGCTGGCCGGTGGCGCCGCTGCACTGCTGAGCAACGTAGCCAACAATCTGCCGGTCGGCCTGGCCGCCGGTTCGCTGGGCCAGATGGCTGAACTGCCCGCACAGACCCGTGCCGCACTGCTGATCGGCGTGGACCTGGGCCCGAACCTGTCGGTGACCGGCTCACTGGCCACGATGCTGTGGCTGGTGGCGCTGCGCCGCGAGGGCGAGCATGTCAGCGCGCTCGACTTCCTGCGCGTCGGCGCGCTGGTGATGCCGCCTGCACTCATCGCTGCGTTGTTGCTGCTGTGACCAGAATGCAGGCGGCGGCCCGGCCCTAGAAGACCAGCTGCAGACGGGTATTGAAGGTGGTGCCTTCATCCCTGCCCGCAGCACTGCCGCTGCGGTGGCGGGTCTGCCAACGCACGGCTTCGAACATCACCCGGCTGAAATCGTTGAGGTACCAGTTCGCGCCCAGTGTCCACGCGTGACCGGTACCACCACTGGGCAGTTCGGCATAGTCCACGTCCTCATAGCGGCCCTTCAGCTCCCACGCACCGCTGCCGCCGCGCGTCACCGGATCGGCCACCTTCACCTTGCCCCACGTGCCGGCCTTGCCCGAGTAGGACGGCAGCGCGCCCGCCAGGAACCAGCCGGCCGAGATCGCCCACGCTTCGTGGTCGCGATCATAGCGCCCGCTGGCATCGGCCCCGCGCAGGCTTCGCGTACCCCACTCGCCGGTTGCCCACGCCGGGCCGAAGAAGCCGGCCAGTTCCGCGCCGTAGGCGGTGCTGCGCTCGGCGCCCACCAGCGTGCCCGGTGTGATCCTGACCAGATCGTTGAAATGCCCCGCGATGGCCGAACTGCGCACCACGCCGCTGGCCCCGGCGGGAATCTTCTCGTGGAAGGCCCATGCGCCCAGATGCACCGTGGCGTCGGCGGTGTCCAGCGGATTCCAGTGGACGCGGGTGGCCCAGGTCTGGCTGTCGTTGTCGGTGCCGGCGTTGTTGAGGTCGTTGCCGGCCACCGACAGGCTGGCATGCCAGCCCCTTCCATACACCCGCTCGGTGAGCCCGATACCAAACAGGCCGCGCTGCGGCAGCAGCAGCGTGCCGACCACGTTGCGCTCCTGGAACGGCGTGTTGGAGGTGCTGCTTGAGCCATCGATACCGCGATCGTTCAAGCGGTTGCCGATCGTGAGATCGGCCGGCAGGCCGAACAGCGTGTGGTCCAGCGTGGCGTAGACCGACTTCCACGCCACCGCGTTGTCGGCGAAGTCGCCCTCCACGACCCAGCCCAGGGTGCCGTAGCGCCCCTCGGCCCCCAGGCGCACCGAACGGATCTCGGTACCCGAAACGTTGCGGTCGGCGACCGCCGAACCGTCGGTGCTCGAGGCATCGACGAACAGGCGGCCACGGGGGCGGAACACCGTCGTGCCGTCGGCACTGCTGAACTCCGGTGCACCCTTGGCCCAGGAGACCTTCGGCAGCCTGGACTGGCTGGTTTCCAGTGCGGCCACCCGCGTTTCCAGCGCAGGCGCGGGCGGCGTTGACGGTGCCCTCGCACTGCCCTGCCCGCCCTCGACGGCGCGGAGGCGTGCTTCCAGTTGCTGGATCTGCAGTGCCTGCTGCTGCACCAGGCGTGACAGCTCGGCCTGGCTCAGCGGCGCGGGCAGCGAGGACGTGGACTGTGCGTCGGCATGGCCACTGGCCAACAGCAGGCCGAGCGCGACCGACAGCGCTGCCAGCGGCAGCACGTTGGAATGGTTCATGGGCTCTCTCCGGCCAGCCGGCCCCCTGGCCTGGCGCTGGCCCGTTGCGGTGGTGCGGGGGAAGATCGGGGAAGGAAGCGCGCGCCGCCGGATCGGCCCGGCGGCGCGGCAGGCGGGCTCAGCCCGTCCGGGTCAGCTGGTGGCCTGTGCCTGGGCGTTGGGACGCCAGGTGATCAGCTTGTTCTCGACCACGTCCAGCAGCGCGTCGATGACCAGCACGAAGGCGGCCAGGATGATGATGCCGGCGAACACGCCCACAGCGTTGAAGTTGCCTTCTGCCTGCGCGATCAGGTAGCCCAGGCCCGCCGAGGCGCCGAGGTATTCGCCGATGATCGCACCGACCACGGCAAAGCCGACCGAAGTACGCAGCGAAGACAGGATCCAGCTCGCCGCTGCGGGGAAGTAGACATGGCGCAGCAGGTCACTGCGGCTCGCCCCCAGGATGCGGGCATTGGCCAGCACCACCGGATTCACCTCGCGCACGCCCTGCATGGCATTGAAGAACGTGGTGAAGAACACCAGCGTGACCGCCAGCGCCACCTTCGACCACAGCCCCAGGCCCAGCCACAGCACGAAAATCGGCGCCAGCACCACGCGCGGAATCGCGTTGAAGCCCTTGATGAAGGGATCGAGGATGCGTGCCGAGCGGCGGCTCAGGCCGAGCCAGACGCCGCCGGCCACACCCAGGCCGGTGCCGATGATGTAGCCCAGCGCGGTTTCGGTCAGCGTGATGTAGACATGCTGATAGAACGACGTATCGGACAGCCAGGTCCAGGCCTGCTGCACGATGGCGGTTGGCGATGGGAAGAAGAACGGATCGATCACGCCCAGCGCGATGCCGCCTTCCCAGCCACCGAACACGGCGACCACCAGCGCGAGCTGGATGAACTTGTCAGTCTTGGCGTGCATAGCTCTTCTCCACTTCGCCGCGCAGGCAGGCCCAGATGTCGCGGTACAGGTCGGTGAAACGGTCATCCAGCTTGATTTCGGCCACGTTCCTCGGCCGTTCCAGATCCACATCGAAACTGCGCACCACGCGGCTGGCCGGGCCGGAGGACAGCACCACCACGCGGTCGCCCAGGGCGATCGCTTCTTCCAGATCGTGGGTGATCAGGATCACCGAGCGCCGGTCTTCCTGCCACAACCTCAGCAGCTCGTTCTGCATGAGGTGGCGGGTATGGATGTCCAGCGCCGAGAACGGCTCATCCATCAGGATCACCTTCGGCTCGACGATCAACGCCTGGGCCATCTGCACGCGCTTGCGCTGGCCACCGGACAGCTGGTGCGGGTAGCGATGCTCGAAGCCGGCCAGGCCGACCTTGGCCAGCCACGCGTTGGCCTTGGCCTTGCGTTCGGCCTCGGGCACACCACGGAAGCGCAGGCCGAGTTCAACATTCTGGTACGCGGTCTTCCACGGCAGCAGCGCGTCCTGCTGGAACAGGTAGCCGACCGACTCCTGCACGCCGCTGACGGCACGGCCATCGATGCTGACCTGGCCCGACGACGGCTTCAGCAGGCCCGCCACGGAATTGAGGATGGTGCTCTTGCCGCAGCCGGTGGGTCCGACGATGGCAAGGAACTCGCCGTCACCCACCTGGATGTCGACATCGCGTACGGCGGTGAATTCGCCGAAGGACATGGTCACCTTGTTGATGGCGACCATGGTCTGTGCAGGCTCCAGCTGCGGCGCGCCATTGAACTGGCGCACAGTGGCATTGAGGGCCATGGTTTACCTCCGCTTACGGTTGGGCAGCCGGCGCCGCAGCGTTGGCACGCTCGACGAAGGCATTGGTATAGGTCCGGGACAGATCGATATCGGCCTTGGCGACATCCGTGTTGAACTCACGCAGCACCTTCAGCGGTGTTTCCAGATCGGCAGGCGTGAAGTGACCGTCCCGGGTGAAGATCGCGCGCGCGTTCTCCACCGCGCGGGCATAGGTGGCGCGGTCACCGGAGACGTAGCTGTCCGGCAGCGCGGCCACGATGTCTTCAGCACTGTTGTCGGCGATGAACTTCAAGGCCATCTGCTCGGCGCGGGCGATCTTCTCGGCCGCTTCGGGACGCGTGTCCAGGAAGCTCTGGTTGGCGTACATCACCGAGGTCGGGTACAGGCCGCCATAGACCTGGCGGGCGCCGTCGTCGCTGCGCGCGTCGAGGATGATCCTGCCGACGTTGCGCTCGGTGATCAGGGTGGCGGCAGGATCATAGTTGACGAGCAGGTCGATCTTGCCCTGCTCGAGCGCGGCCACCGCTGCGGCGCCCGAGCCGACGCCGATCAACGAGATGCTGTCGGCCGGAATATCGTGCTGGGCGAGGAAGTGACGGACGAAGAAGTCGGACGAGGAGCCCGGCGCGGTGATCCCGACCTTCTGGCCCTTGATGGTCTCCGGGCGCGCCGGATCGAAGGTGGCATCCTCGCGGCCGGCCATCACCAGGCCGGAGTTGCGCGAGAGCAGTACGAAGGCCACCACGTCCTTGCCCTTGGCCTGCATCTGGATGGTGTGGTCGTAGAAGCCGACGGCCACGTCGGTGGAATTGGCCACCAGCGCCTGCAATACCTTGGAGCCGCCCTGGGCAAAGTTCTCGGTCTTCACCTGCAGGCCGACGTCCTTGAAGTACCCCTTGGCGTCGGCGATGAAGAACGGCAGGTTGTTGAGGTTGTAGGAGCCGACGCTGATGCGTACCGGGGCATTGTCGCCACCGCCGGCGGATGCGCCTTCGCTGCGCCCGCTGTTGCTGCATCCGGCCGCGGCCAGACCGGCCGCGCACAGCGCGGCCAAGAAGAACTGCTTGTACATCATCCCTCCCAGGAGTGAAGCATCTACGTTGTAATGGCGGGCATGCGCGTCTACGCAGGCCCGTCCGGGTTCAGATCATGCCGCTGACGTCCATTGGCGGGCTTGGGTGGCACTGGCCGTGGCGGGCGCGGGCGAAGTCGCGTACACGCGCCCCTCGAACAAGCGGCGTGCGGTGCGGACCACGCTGGCAATCACCGGCGAATCGCCCGAGCTGCGACTGAGGCCCACCTCCAGGGCCCCACTCGGATGTTCGAGGGTAATGCTGCCGGGAACGGACCGGCATCCGACCAAAGTGTGGGCCAGCGTGCCCGGCGTGACGGCGGCGGTGGCCAGGCCGACCGCACCGGTGATGGCCAGTGCGGTGTGGCATTGGTGCGGCATGAAATAGCGCACCTGCAGATCGCCGCCCTGTTGCGGCGCCGACAGCAGCACCGGCTTGGGAATGACCTTGTTGCCGGCGTCGGCGATGCCCATGCGGGCGCCCGCCTCGATGCGCAGCGCTTCCAGCCGGCGCATGAACGCCGCGTCCGCGTTCAGTTCGGCGGGCGAGGCATCACCGCGCACGCCCAGGTCTTCGGCACGCACCAGCATCATCGGCATGGCGCAGTCCACCAGGCTGGCCGGCACGCCATTGATGGTTTCCTGCGCATGCCCGCTGGGCAGCAGCTTGCCGGTGCGGGCGCCTGCCGCATCAAGGAAGGAGAGCCTGACCGGCGCGGCTGAGCCCGGCGCGCCGGCAATGCGCGTATCACCGCGGTAGGCCACATTGCCGCCCGGCGTTTCCACCGTGGCGATGATCAGCTTGCCGGTGTTGACGTTGTGGATGCGCACCTCGGTCTGCGGATCCTGCGCCTGCACCAGCCCACGCTCGATAGCATACGGGCCCACGGCCGCCAGCATGTTGCCGCAGTTGGGCGAGGTATCCACCACCTGCTGCTCCACCCGGACCTGGGCGAACAGGTAGTCCACGTCGGCGTCCGCCCGGCTCGAGCGGTCGATGATCGCCACCTTGCTGGTCAGTGCGTTGCCACCGCCGATGCCGTCGATCTGCAACGGATGGCCCGAGCCCATCACTTCCAGCAGCAGGCGATCCCGTTCGGCGGTGTCCGCCGGCAGGTCGCTGGCCAGGAAGAACGGGCCCTTGGAGGTGCCGCCGCGCATGAGCACGCAGGGAATGCTGAGCAGATCGTTGGACATACGTGTGCTAGATTGATGCGTATAGGGGATGAATGACCCCTCTGTGATTCGATACTGGCATGACCCTAATTGATCTGTGAATTGCTGATTTTTGGATGATTGATACCCAATGAGCATCAATTGCGAAATCCTGGATCTACGCGCGTTCCTGCTGGTATCGGAGACACGCAGCTTCCATCGCGCCGCTGAAATCCTGCACGTCTCCCAGCCGGCGCTCAGCCGACGGATACAGAAGCTGGAGCAGGCCGTGGGTTCGCCGCTGCTGGAGCGCACCACGCGCAGCGTCAGTACCACCGCTGTCGGCGAGAACCTGCTGCCACTGGTGCGCCGCATGCTGGAGGAATTCGATGGCTCGCTGTTCTCGCTGCGCGGCCGCGAAGACACCCGCGGCGCCACCGTGACCATCGCGTGCCTGCCGACGGCGGCGTTCTACTTCCTGCCCAGCGTGATGGCGCGTTTCCACGAAGCACACCCGAACGTGCGCTTCCGCATTCTGGATATCCCGGCCACGGAGGGTCTGCAGGCAGTGGAACGTGGTGAAGTCGAGTTCGGCATCAACTTCATGGGCGCCAACGATCCGAATCTCGACTTCGACGTGCTGGCCGAGGACCCCTTCGTCCTCGCCTGCCGGCGCGATCATCCGCTGGCCCGCAAGCGCAAAGTGGAATGGGCTGATCTGGCCGAGCACCAGCTGATCACCGTGCATCGCACCAGCGGTAACCGCACGCTGCTGGACGGCGCGCTGGCGCGCGAGAACCTCAAGTTGAGCTGGCACTACGAGGTGACGCACCTGTCGACGTCACTGGGCATGGTCGAGGCCGGCATCGGCGTGTCGGTGCTACCGAAGATGGCCACGCCGGACGGGGATCACCCCACCCTGGTGACGCGCGCGATCGGCAACCCGGTGGTGTCGCGCACGATCGGCATCGTCCGCCGACGGGGTGCCCTGCTCTCGCCCACCGCAGAGCGATTCCTTCAGATGCTGATGAGCCAGTGGCGTGGGGAGGCGTGAGCAACCGCGCGGTTCACGCGCTTGTGCTGTCCTGACTCCAGGCGAATGTGCTGCTGCCACCCATCAATCGGGCCGTCTGCATCGACCATTCCTGCAGAAGCTGCCGCGCGCCTGATTCGCCACCTCGCCCGATTGCCTCCAGCATCCTGTCCAGTCTTCCGCGGATCGCGCTGGACACCGGCAGTGCGAGCAGATTCTTCAGTGCAGCGTCTGCGGCCGGGAAATCGCCCAGGCGAATGGTGGACAGGTACTTCACCCATTGGCAGTAATCGCCCTCGAAACCGGCCTCTTCAACATACATCAGAAGGTCCGCAGCTGTTCTCACCCCTTCGAGCATTGCGAGGTGAGCCTCGTGCGTGCCGCGGAAAAAGTCCTTTGGATCTTCCGGGCAAGCGACCCTCTGGCCGAGAGACATATGCAGGTGTGGCAGGCCGTCATAGACCGGAAGTGCGAAGGTCCATACATAGATGGAGGACGGCGCTGGGTCCATGGCAAACCCGGAGATCACATCGCGCGTGTACGAAACAATCAGAAAGTTGCCAACCACCCGCAACCCAGCCTTCCTGGCGTTCCGTTTCATTGTCCACAGATCAATGGATCTCATGCGTGCGCCCGACGGTTGGCGAGGACGCAGGACGTTCGATGTTCAACTGGATGCCCTGCACCATTCGCCTTCCGTCGCGCAGGACAACAAGGGCTCGATCCAGATCGCGCCTTGCAATGGAAATCGATCTCAGACCAAGCGATTGAGCGACCTCGCACTGCGAAAAGAAGATGTCATAGGTCTCCATCAACTCGGCATGAAACAGCTGATTGGGGGCGTTGTCGATCACCCTGGAGAGGTCCGTCATGAAATTCCATGCATCCACGACCTCCCCGGGGTCGACCTCCCGCCCTGAATCTACAGACGAGATCAGCGAGTCGAGGTCAATGACGGACTCTCCTTCCCAGTCCAGGACTCGGCCGCGCGCGGCAACCTGACCCTCCAGCCCTTCCTTGCTGCTGTCGCAGACAGGCCTTCCATTGCTGGACATCACCCGATCATGGTCACCTGATACCCAGGCAAACCAGATGATCCGCATTCCCCCTGCAACGCCGACCGGATATATCGCTTCCACTATCGATTCCTGCTCAGATGGTTCCATCCATCCCGGGCTCTCACGGGAGGTGCAGCCGCTCCGATGGTAACGCCAAACTCGATTACCGATGACCTGCGGAGCCTCCAGCGACCGGCACTACCAGGTCAATCAACCTGCGGTTTCCAGTCCCTTCCCCGCCGCATCCATCCGCAGCGAGGCCAGGTAGCGACAGTACTTGCCCACGAAGACGCCAGTGAACCCGCCGGTCAGCAGCAGGTAGGCGGCGCTGAAGCCGGCACTGGCGGTCAGCGTCGACGACACCGCAAATGCGACCTCGAAGGCGTACTTCACCAGGAAGGTGACCAGCAGCAGCGGCAGCAGGCTGAAGTCCGCGCTGCGCCAGAGCTTGCCGGTGCTGCGGTCCAGCGTCAGCTTCAATCGACTCAACAGCAGCCAGGCAAGCGCGGCCCCCGTGGCGATGCCGGCCAGCCACTCGCTCCAGGCGATCAGCGACGCGCCGAAACGATGGCTGATCGACCACGCGCCCCAGACGGCAAACAGGCCGGGCACGATCGCCAGCTTCTGCAGCGAGGTCTGGGCCGGCTTCATGGCGGCAATGCCACGGGTGACCAGGAAGGCCAGGAGCAGCCAGACCCAGATCGGCGTCTGCGAGGCGAGTTGCTGGAGCATGTTCATGAGCGGTCCCCCTGGTGAGTGGTGGCTGAGTGGTGGCGAGGTGTCCTCGCCTTGGCGCTCACTATTCGCTTCCGCCCGGGTTGCAGCCAGTGACAGCTGTCAGCCATCGCCGGTTACGCCGTGGCGAGCACGCCCTGGCCTGACCCGGCCGGGGCGGGCCGGGCCGGGCACATGCTGTTGACGGCCCGGCCCTATGCTGGGGCACTCATTGGAGACCTGCCAGGTAAAAACCATGACGAAGCTGCACACCCTGATACTGACCGGCGCCCTGCTTGCGCTGAGCCCCCTGGCCTCGGCCGAGACCGTGAATCTGACCAACAGTGCCGAGGGTGCCAACCGCGATGTCGGCATCACTGCGGTCAAGAAGAAGCTGCAGGACGCGTGTACCGAGCGCAAGGGCTCGCCCGACACCGCCTCGTTCGAGGTGGTCTTCGAGAAGACCAACCCGAACCCGAGAGTGCCCAAGCCCTACTACGTGGACGGAAAGATGAAGTGCGACCTGCCGGGCTGAGGCGATTCAACCATCGGTGCCGGAAATGCGCCGCCGGTACTGCGCCACCCACTCCAGCGACGGCGCAATACCGCCGAACGGGAAGAAATGCGGGCTGACCTGGCCATGGGCGCGGGTCAGCCCCTTCACCAGGCAATCGACGAACACCTCCGGCCCTGCCGTGCCGAGCAGCCGGCCGATCGAGATGCCATACCGGGCCAGCATCGATGCACTGGCGCCCACGCCGCACATCGCGGCGTAGCGCAGCAGGCGAGAGACGCTGGCCGGGCCCGGCACGCCGACCAGCACCGGGACGCTGATGCCACGCGCGCGCAGTGCATCCAGCCAGGCCAGCACGGCATCGGCATCGAAGGCGAACTGGGTGACGATCAAGGGGGCCATGCCACGCGCTTCGATGCTCTGGCATTTACGCTCAAGCGCCTGCCAGCGTTCGTCAGTGCTCATTACCGGATGCCCTTCCGGGTGTCCGCCGATACCAACGACCTTGATCCCGGAGTGCTCCAGAAGACCGGTCTGGATGATCGAAGCACTGTCGGCAAACGGCCCAGCGGGCGTGGCCAGGTCGCCCGCGATCAGCAGGCAACGCGCGACCCCGGCGTCGCCGGCCGCACGCTCCAGGAAGCGCGCAAGCGATGCGGCTGACCGGATGCGGCGGGCAGAGAGATGCGGCATCGGCTCCAATCCGAGCGCGCGCACGGTGCGCACGGCGGCCAGGCGGGCGTCGTCATCCTCGCTGGCCAGCCAGGGAATGGAGATGACCGTACCGCGCGGGATCCGATCCGCCTCGGCGCGCAGCGCAGGCATGGCCTTCGCGCTGACTTCCAGTGAAAAGGCGTTGATGAAGGCTTCCGCGTGCGCTGAGGTACCGGCCGGCATCAGCGCGCCTCGCGTGCATTGCCGGCAAGCGGCGAGCTGTTGCGGGCCAGTTCGATGAAGGCCTGCAGGTAGTCGATACCGGTATCGGCCTCGCGCGCACCCAGGTAGATCTGCTTGGGGATGCCCTTGGCGCCCAGCCGTACGGGCACCACGTCCATGCGCGTGGCGTACTCCTCCACCAGCCAGCGCGGCATGGCAGCCACGCCGCGGCCGCTGGCCACCATCTGCATCATGATGTCGGTGGTTTCGATGGCCTTGTGGCGCCGCGGGGTGATGCCGGCCGGCAGCAGGAACTGGTTGTAGATGTCCAGGCGCTCGAACGGCACCGGGTAGCTGATCAGCACTTCCTGGCCGAGCTGGCGCGGCTTTACGTGGTCCACCTTGGCCAGGGCGTGGTTGCTGGCCACTACCAGCACCTGCTCGTAATCGAACACGGGGATGAACTTCAGGCCCGGCTTCAGCAGTGGATCGGGCGTGACCAGCAGGTCGATCTCGTAACCGAACAATGCGCCGATGCCACCGAACTGGAACTTCTGCTTGACGTCCACATCCACGTCCGGCCACGCCGCCAGGTAGGGAGAGACGATCTTCAGCAGCCACTGGTAGCACGGATGGCATTCCATGCCGATGCGCAGCGCGCCGCGCTCGCCCTGCGCGAACTGGCCCAACCGCTCCTCGGCCAGGTCCAGCTGCGGCAGTACCCGGTTGGCGACCGCCAGCAGGTACTGCCCGGCCTGGGTCAGGCGCAGGCTGCGGCCCTCGCGCAGCCAGACATCGGTGCCCAGCTGCTGCTCCAGCTTTTTCATGCTGTGGCTGAGCGCCGACTGGGTCAGGTTGAGCACGCCGGCGGCCGCGGTGAGCGAGCCCTGCTGTTCGACCTGCTGCACGATGCTGAGGTGGATCCGTTCCAACATGACGATGAATCTCATTCATGGATTGGTGAAGTAATACCATTTTACGTCATGGAAGGGCATGGCTAGGATCGGGTCATGCCTTCGGTTGCCTGCCAGCCTGCTGACCCAGCCGGCCTGCAGGGCTGCGCACCTGCAGATGCCCGAAGGCGCTCCCCTCCCCCGCTGATAGCGAACAGATGACCCGCCCCCTCCGTATCGTCGCCGTTTCCGGCGGACTGCAACGCCCCTCCCGGGCCGCCGCCCTGGCCGAGCATCTGCTGGACCTGATCGGCGAGGACATCCACAGCGAACAGCAGCTGATCGAACTCGGTGAGCTGGCACCGCAGCTGGCCGGTGCGCTGTGGCGCTCGCAGCTGCCCGAGGCCGTGGAGCGGCAGCTGGTTGCGGTTGAACAGGCCGACGTCCTGGTGGTGGCCACGCCGGTCTACCGCGGCTCCTACACCGGCCTGTTCAAGCACTTCTTCGACTTCATCGACCAGGATGCGCTGGTCGACACCCCGATCCTGCTGGCCGCCACCGGCGGGAGCGAGCGCCATGCCCTTGTGATCGACCACCAGCTGCGCCCGCTCTTCAGCTTCTTCCAGGCCCGCACCCTGCCCCTGGGCGTCTACGCCACCGACCGCGATTTCTCCGAGGGCCGCGTGCACAACGACGCACTGATCCAGCGTGCGCGACTGGCCGTGCAGCGGGCGATGCCCCTGCTGGCGCTGTCCCATCGCGCCGCGCCTCCCGCTACCGCAGAGGCCACCGCAACGCTTTGAATGCCAGACGCCGCCGACCTGCATCTGGATGTCACCCCGCAACCCGGAACGCCGCCATGACGACCGATACCTTCACCTTCAGCATCACGCACATCCCCTTCAACGAGGATTACCAGCCGGCCGAGGGCACGCGCATCACCACCAACTTCGCCAACCTGGCCCGTGGCGCGTCGCGGCGGGAGAACCTGCGCAACACGATCAGCATGATCAACAACCGCTTCAACGACCTGGCACATTGGGACAACCCGAATGCGGACCGCTATGCGGTCGAGCTGGACATCATCACCGTGGAGATGCACATCGACGGCGCCGACGGCAGCGATCCGTTCCCGTTGATCGAAGTGCTGCGGCCGACCATCGTCGATACGCAGACCGGCGTGCGTAGCGAGGGCATCGTTGGCAACAACTTCTCGTCCTACGTGCGCGACTACGACTTCAGCGTCGTGCTGCCGGCCAGCAACGAGGGCAAGGACACCTTCGGCATTCCGGAGGGCTTTGGCGACCTGCACGGCAAGCTGTTCCAGCACTTCCTGCGCTCGGACGCCTACCGCGCCAACTTCAGCAAGGGGCCGGTGATCTGCATCAGTGTTTCCAGCAGCAGGACCTACCACCGCACCGAGAACCATCACCCGATCCTGGGCGTGGAATACCGCCAAGGTGAGTTCTCCCCCACCGACCAGTACTTCGACAAGATGGGCCTGCAGGTGCGCTATTTCATGCCACCGGGCAGCGTCGCGCCGCTGGCGTTCTACTTCCAGGGCGACCTGCTGGGCGATTACTCGAACCTGGAACTGATCGGCACCATCAGCACCATGGAAGCCTTCCAGAAGATCTACCGCCCGGAGATCTACAACGCCAATTCCGTGGCCGGCAAGGTCTACCAGCCCAGCCTGAAGCACCAGGACTACTCCTCCACCCGCATCGTCTACGACCGCGAAGAGCGCAGCCAGCTGGCGGTCAAGCAGGGCAGGTTCACCGAAGAGCACTTCATCAAGCCGTACCGCGCCGTGCTTGAGCAGTGGGCCGCCCGCTGATCCATCGATTTACCAACCGCCCCAGGACACACGACACAATGCCGACGAAGACGCTGCTCCCCACCTCCACCGCAGGCAGCCTGCCCAAACCCTCCTGGCTGGCAGAGCCCGAAACACTCTGGTCACCCTGGAAGCTGCAGGACGAAGCGCTGCTTGAAGGCAAGCAGGACGCCCTTCGCCTGTCCCTGCAGGAACAGCAGCACGCCGGCATTGATATCGTCAGCGACGGCGAGCAGACCCGGCAGCATTTCGTCACCACCTTCATCGAGCATCTCAGCGGCGTCGACTTCGAGAAGCGCGAAACCGTGCGCATCCGCAACCGCTACGACGCCAGCGTGCCGACCGTGGTTGGCGCGGTGAGCCGCCCGAAGCCGGTGTTCGTGGAGGATGCGAAGTTCCTGCGCCGCCAGACCACGCAGCCGATCAAGTGGGCGCTGCCGGGCCCGATGACGATGATCGACACGCTGTACGACGCGCACTACAGGAGCCGCGAAAAGCTGGCCTGGGAGTTCGCGAAGATCCTCAATGAGGAAGCGAAGGAACTGGAGGCCGCCGGCGTTGACATCATCCAGTTCGATGAGCCGGCCTTCAATGTGTTCTTCGACGAGGTGAACGACTGGGGCGTGGCCGCCCTGGAGCGTGCGATCGAAGGGCTGAAGTGCGAGACGGCGGTGCACATCTGCTACGGCTACGGCATCAAGGCCAACACCGACTGGAAGCAGACGCTGGGTTCGGAATGGCGCCAGTACGAGGAGTCGTTCCCGAAGCTGCAGACCTCCAGCCTCGACATCATCTCGCTGGAATGCCACAACTCCCATGTGCCGATCGACCTGATCGAGCTGGTGCGCGGCAAGAAGGTGATGGTCGGTGCCATCGACGTGGCCTCCACCACGGTGGAAACCCCGGAGGACGTGGCCAACACCCTGCGCAGGGCGCTGCAGTTCGTGGACGCCGACAAGCTCTACCCGAGCACCAACTGTGGCATGGCGCCACTGGCGCGCGACGTGGCCAGGGGCAAGCTGCGCGCACTCAGCGCGGGAGCGAGGATCGTTCGCGAAGAACTCTCGGCATAACCCTGGCTGGGGAGGAATTGTTGTTCGAATGTCGGTTTGACGGAGCCTGGCCGGGTATCGACCAGGCTCCACCCCGCCCCTGCACTTCCGGTCGGGTCTTCATCGCGGGCTGTCGCGGCGCCAGTGCCTGCTTGATCCGTACCACCTCCCCCGCCCCGGCCTCGGCCAGGCGGCGGGCCTGCTGCCGTTGTTCCCGCGAAAGCGCGGGCGACGGCGCAGCGCCTGTTTCCGGCGCTACGTCCACCAGGCGTGCCACTGCCTCGCGCAGCCGCAGCTGTGGGCAGAGCCGCGCAGCACACCAGCGCTCGGCGTAGCGCCTGGCCTGCCGCACATTCGTGGCGGCCACCACCTTGGTCTGGGACATCCTGCGTGCATCCAGGTAGACCCGGAAGCCAAGTTCGGCATGCGGCACGATGTTGGCCACCGAGCGCCCGTTCCACCACAGGTCCCAGCGCTCGCCGCTCCGTACCCAGCCGGAGGGCCGGGTGACCGTCATGAACTCTGGAAGATCGAAGGGAGGACTCATGTCGGGAAGGATACGAGCGCCCGTCGCACCGGCTGAGATCCGCACCGTGCGCTTGTTCGAGACCATGAATCGTTAAGGCGCGCTTGCTTCCGCTACGCCTGCTCCGCACCGCCGGGCTACGGGAACAAGAACTAAAGTGACGCGTCACGCTCGATGATGCTTTCGATCCAGTCGATGTAGCGGGACACACGCACGTTGTAGACCACCTGCCCATAGAAACCCGCTTCCAGCGCATGCTCGGGTACGGCGGTGATCCAGGAACCGAGGCCCACCAGCTGCCAGGCCCCATCTTTCTCGATCACCAGCGGGCCGCCGCTGTCGCCGTTGCCGAGCACGCCTTCAAGGGGAAGGCCCTGCGGAGGCGGATCAAACCGGTACCAGAGATAGCGCGTGTTGCCGCCTGTGATCGCGTTGCAGGCCCGCCGCAGCGTTGTACGATGCGGCCCGCCGGGCATCAGGCCAGTCGCACCATTGCCGGTGGCGCCTCTCCCTATCAGGGCGGCGACCTGCGTGACCTCGTCGGCGCCCCGGTAGAGTGCGACCGGCGGCACATCGCTCACCGGTGCGGCAAGTCTGATCAACGCAATGTCATCCGATGCTGCCAGGAACGCGTGGATTTTCGACGCGCTCCCGGTTGCCATCGCTTCCTTGCCCAGCGCCTCGGGCATCTTCCGGTAGCCGGGGTGCAGGAAGACACGCTCGACGCCGTAGCCGTTCCCATTGATGGTGATGGTGGCGCCCCTCCCTTCCATCGGCGCGGCATGCGCGGCGGTCAGCACCCAGCGCGGCGCGATCAGGACGCCGTGCCCCTCGCCCGGCATGTCGGCCAGCGCGGGGAAGGCCGATGCATCGATCTGATACCGGGCGTCGTCCACATCATCACGGATGACCACGGCACCGGCAGTGAACGGGAGCGTGGCCAATGCCAGGAAAATCCAGCGGTTCATGGTTGCTTGCATCCCAGCAGTTCAATCCCAACAGCCTAGGGCATGGCCCTGCCATACGGGGAGATCGTGCGACCGATCCCCGGCGATTGCCGACGAATGCGGGGAAACGGGAGTTGAAGCCAGGCGGGCCATGCCCTACCTGCGGCCGCGATAGGGTTCGCAGCCCACGCCATCATTGTCACGATCGAGGTGCGGGCCATAGCCCGGATCACCACGCCGTACCGGCGCCGCCCCGGCGGCGCGGGCCTCCGCGCAGTTGGCAAACACCCGGGAACTGCGCGCGGGCGCGGGGGCGAAACTGCTGCGCGGAGTGTCGACGTATCGAGGTGCCGCTGGAGCGCCTCGATGACAGTGATACTCACCCGTTTTCCGGTTGGTGTGGCACCCCTGCTTGTCGAGCCCGCCCGGATGCGCGAGCGCATTGGCGGACAGTGCCAGTGCGAGCATGCCGGATGCAGTCAATACGCTGGAAACGCGGCGTCGTGTGTCCATGCCTTCCCCCTGTCAGGCACTCCTGCCAAGGGGAAGGCTAGCATGGTGTCTCGACCGCCAGGCTTGACGCTGCAGCGGCTGCCACTCAACGCAGGTAGTCCTTCAGGAACAGCCAGGTGATCAGCGTCGGCAAGATCAACAAGAAGAAGCTGCGCGTGGTGCACGACCCGGAGGCAGGCGCCGGCAGTCGCTGATCCCTGGGCGGCCACGGGCTCTGCGCCAACGCGGGGAAATCAATGCACCCGCGCTCCTGTTCCGTCGGTTCCGCCGCATACATCGTGGCTGGCGCCGATCCTCCCTCGCCCCTCGCTCCTACAGTGGATTCGCGGCGACGCACGGCCTGCACCCCCGATGGCAACGTCGCCGCCCCCACCTTTCGAGCCCACAGGAGCGAGACATGGCATGCCTTTCCCGGACTATCGATGGCACAGCGGCAATGCGCCCAGCCCCCTCCACGCAGGTTGAACGGGGGGGTGCACCATGAACCAGGTCTACGTCGCAGTCTGGGATGGAGCCCACTATCTGGTCGTCCGCAAACGGGTGCTCAACAGCTGGTGGGGCAGCAATTCCGTTGTCGTACTTTCTGCCGAGGCGATGGCCGCTGTGCTGGCCATCCGCAACGCGTCCGGCGGTGGCACAGAGCAGGACTGGGATCTGGTGAAGAAGCTGCTTTCCGGCGCCTGGCGCGCCGCAGGGTCAGTCGCCTACCGCGGCGAACGCACGCTGCCCCGCACCATGGACGCACTGGACCGGGCGCTTGAAAGCGCCGAACGCACGCATCCGCAGACCGATGACATCGCCATGGAGACGCTGGCCGCTCTGCAGAGCCTGTTCCGCGAGGACGCAAGAACCCCTCCCCCGTTCAGCGCTGCGCGAGCAACCTTGCGGGAGCTCTCCATCGCGTTGCCGCCGCCCACCCGGGGTGCGCCGAACTGGGCCGCTGCGTTGATACTGGCACAACGCCTGGTGGCGGAAGTCGGGGCGTGGTCGGATGGCCTGCCCCCGGCGCTGGTGAACCAGGCGGGGCAATGGGCCCTGCCCGGCGGCGGCCGCCTGAACAACGAACGCAAGGAGCGCGCCGCGCGCCGCGAGTTCGAGGAGGAGCTTGGCATCTGGCTTGGGCAGGGTCGCGCCGCATGCGATCTGCGTGCCCGGCTGTTTCCGGATGGGGGAGGCAGCTTCTCCCTGGTTCGCTTCCGCACCACGGCCGAGGAGCTCCTGCGGATGGCGCAGGAGGCCGAGAACAACGTCCAGGCCAGTGCCAGCAGCCCTGCGCGCCCCCAGTCCTGCCTGGTGACCGACTGGGAGGTGGCGAGCATCGGACGGGTACCGGTGACCGAACTGCGCAACATCCTGGGAGCAAGGGTGGAGGTTCCGGGCGCAGGAACACCGGAGGTTGACGAGGCCCTGGCCGGCGCCAGGCCCGGTAGCCAGGAGATCGGCTGGTACCGGGAGATCGCCGCCCTGCTGTCACCCGCCTGAGCCTCCAGCGCGAACCCATGTGATCCCCTGCAACCCCAGCGAGGCCCCTCCATGAAAGAGAGCACGCCCGAGCGCGAGGCCCGGCGCCACATCAGCAAGCAGCTCACCGCGCAGATCAACAACGCGCAGGCGTATCCCGACGTCCGCTCGGTCGTGGTGAAGGCCCTGTCGGACATCAAGGACCAGCTGCGCAGCCTGTCCAGCAAGGTACGGCGCGACTACAGTCTGAAGCCCGACGAGCCGCTGATGTTCTTCTACGTCAAGGGCGGCAACGCACTGGACGCACTGCTTGAACGCCCGGCCCAGCCGCCACCGACGCTGTTCGATTTCGGCCGGTCCGACTGGGATACGCAGGTGGTGATCAATCCCTGGATTCCGATCCCGGCCCAGGACGCCCTGCACGGCGGCGTGGAGGACATCGTGATCGAGGTGATGCTCGGCGCCGGCCTCAACATCGCATTGGAGATCAGTGTCTTCCCACCCAACCAGAATCCGCTGGCCGGCCAAGTGGTGGATCTTGCACCGGTGGACATCCATGTGCCGCCCGGCCAGCAGTGCCTGGTGACCTGTGACACTCCGCAGGCGTTCCGGAAGGTCTACCAGCGTGACCGCGCGGGCCTGCATCTGTTCACCAGCGAACCGCTGAAGGGCATCGGCACCTCCACGGCCTTGGCCAGCCCGTCCGTGCTGCCCCCGCCGCAGCCGCCACTGCCCGTGCAGCCGCCACCTGCCCCTCCGCCGCCACCCGGCATCATCCTCAACGACGGCATCAAGCCGTTCGTGCTGTACCGCATGGGCTACACCTGGCACGCGCGATGGGTGAAGGATCCGAAGGCGCCTGTCGGCGACGACCCGGTGACGCCGCGACCGATCCTGATGGAACTGATCGATGTGACCACGCCGCGCCGCGATACCGTGGAGGCCGTGACAGTGTGGTCGGACATCATCCGCAACCATCTGGTGATTGCCGAGGATGCCGGCGCGGAAGAGCGCTGGCGGCTGCCCCTGCCCAGCATGGAGTACCACCTGTGGGAAGGCCTGACCATGCTGTGCGAGATCGCTGCCTATCCCGGCTGGCCGGGTGCGGACAAGCTGGAGAAGCGTCGCCGCAATGTGCAGCGCATCCACGACTGGTACCACGACCAGCAGGGCGACCTGGCGACGTTCGGCAGGGTGATCGATGGCATCTCGGCGGCGCCGGTGTTCGCCGATGACAGGGACTGCATGCAGCAGGTCGATGCCTGCATGCGTGAGGTCAAAATGCGCATGCAGGCGTCATCTTCGGGATTCGATCACGGCGCCCTGTCGGCCACCCACACGCATCGCCTGCGGCAGGGGCGGCAGTGGGTCGCGCAGCGGGTCGCAACGCTGCTGCAACGCCTGCAGACATCTGCCGCATCCTGTGGCTACAGCGACGATCTGGCGTTGATCGGGACGCTGGCACAGAACCCCTACCTGGATGTTACCCAGGTACCGATCTCCGGCGTCGACTGCGCGATGATCATCCGCACCGACCCTGCAACGCTGCGCAGGGCGACGGCGGCCAACTGCTTGAATGCGCTTGCCGAGGATCTCGGCGCGCACATGACCATCGAGGATTCCCTGCACTCGACCGTACGTGCGACGGGTATCAGTTACGAGCGAACGCTGGTGATCTTCGATGCGCCGCGTTCGCCGTCGGCGCGCGTGGCCAAGGCGATCCTGACATTCACCACGGCTGGCCCGGTCGGTTGCCCGTTCCGGGACAGCCCCGACGGTTCCGGGCAGGCCATCGCACCGTTGCTGGACATGGACAACCAGCGCAAGGTGGCAGCCTCGATCGTCCAGGGTTTCGTGCAACGGGCGAATCTGTCCAGGCAGCACGAGATGATCCGGGTGTTGCTGCCGCAGGGGGAATGATCCTCCATCAGCGCAGCGCGGGCGGCGGGTTCCGATCAGGTCCGATCAGTCCCTGCCCTCCAGGATCCATGCCTCCAGCGCCTGCGTGTCCCGCATGGCCCCCGCGTAGCGGCGATCCGGCACGTAGGGCTCGTTCGAACCGCGCCCGCGACCGCGGTAGACCTTCATGGGCACCGAAATCCGGCTCAGCCCACTGGGCAATGGCTGAGGCCTGATATCCATGTAGACACTGAGGGCGCCGTCCATCTGGGCGACGAAGCCGGGATTGTGCGGGTCAACCACCCCGGGATGGCTGTCGCGCAGGGCCGCGTCAGCAGCCTCCAGATCCATCAACAGCGTGCTCGGCCAATCTGTGGCAGAGCCTTGGGTGCCTGCTGCCAGTACCGCACCGACCAGCAACGATGAGAGCGCCATCGATTCACCTCTCTACTGGATTGCGTTCCAAGCTGGCAGCTTTCAGGTCTGTCGTGCCGCGCCCGCCGCAACGGGCGCGGCGCCACGTCAATGCAGGGGCACCTTCAGCACCGAAGGCGCGTTGGCCGGTGAGCTGAAGGTCACCGCACCGCCCAGCTGGCTGATGCCTGCATAGCGCAGGTCCACGGTATCGACCACCAGGGTCAGGCGGCTGCCGGCCGGGAGGTTCCAGCTGCTGGCTTCCAGGCGGAGATCGATTGTTTTCGGCTGGCCGGGCACGGCCCCGCGCAGGGTGTAGGGCTTGTGGCTGACCAGCTGGCCGTTGCCCAGCACGTCTTCGGCATACAGGTAGGCATACAGCGTGGTATTGGCGCGGCTGGGCGTCACCGTCACCCGCACTTCCGGTGCGCCATCCAGGCGACGTGCGCTCCAGTAGATCGGGCCCTGCCAGACGCCGGCGGCGTTGCGGCCGACGAACGGTACATAGGCGCCGGGCGGCAGGTTGATCATCTGCAGTGCACCGGAGGCCATCACCACGCCGGAACTGGCAGCCGTCAGCAGCCCGCTGCCGATGCGGTAGCTCCAGCCGGTAGCGCCACCGTTCTCCGCCAGGCCGCCGGTGGGCAGCAGCAAACCGGAGGGTGCGGTCAGGCCGTAGCTGACGGCGCCCGCATTGGTGGCCTGCCAGTCCGGATAGCGGCTCCAGCTGCCCTTCTGCGACTTCAGCTGTACCGCTGCCTGGCGATCGATGCCATTGTCCACGCCCTTCAGGTAGTGGTCGAACCAGTCGCCTACGGCGGCATAGACCTCATTGGGAATGCCGAACGCACCGAAGGCCTCGTTGAGGGCATGGTCGCCGTGGCGCAACTGCAGCTGCTTGGGCCCCTTCAGGCGGTTGAAGAAATCGACCAGCTGGCCCGGCGGGAACAGGCTGTCATTGAAGGCATTGGCGAGGAATACTGCCGGCTGGTTGGCGTTGATCTCTTCAAGGCTGCTGGCCGGGCTGCGCTGTGCGGCCACCGGCAGCAGCGAGTCCACCGCCCCCTGGTAATTGCCGACCAGCACATTGCGGTTGATGGTGGCCAGCTCCGCGCCGGGGCGGCCGGTGGCCAGACCCGCCGCCACCAGCAGGGCGATGCCCTGGGCGCTGGGTGTGTCATGGCTGTACAGCGACGCCTGCAGGTCGGCCCAGCCACTGAGTGCGGCAACGGCCTTGATGCGGGGGTCGCGCGCCGCCGCCAGCAGGCTGGTGCCGGCGCCATAGGAGATGCCCGAGACCCCGATCCTGGCCGGATCGGCGCGGGTGTTGTCCAGCGCCCAGTCGATCAGCGCGCTGACATCCTCGACCGTGGCGGGCCCGGCGATGTCGATGCTGCCACCCGACTCCCAGAAGCCGCGCGAGCTGTAGCTGATGACCACATAGCCGCGCTGCGCCAGCGACTGTGCCACGCCCACGTACTCCACGCTGGGCACCGCCCAGCTGCTGGGCATGACCAGCAGCGGATAGCGCCCGCTGCCGGCATCCTGCGGTTCGATGACGAAGGCCCCGAGAGGCGTGCCATCCCAGCTGGGAATGGTGCGATGGGTGGTCTTGACCGTGGCGGCCCAGGCGGTGGGCGCCAGGCCGGCCAGCAGGATCAACAGCAGCAAAAGCTTGCGCATCGTCGTCTCTCCCCGTCGGTGGTGGTGCAACGGGTCGGACCGTACCAGTGCGAATGGTGGCTGGCACCTTGCGACGCAGCATGGCGCTTTCGGAGCCGACAGCCCAGGCGGATCGATGCGAAACCAGATTCAGGCGCGGTGGACAACCCATACCAGCAGGCCCGCCAGCGGTATCAATGCCAGCATGCCAACCACGCCCAGGCACCCGGATTGCCCGCGGCGCGACCTGGAATCCTGTGGGTGTGATCGCAACCAGTCTGCATGACACCCGCTGCAGTAGAAGCGCTGCTTCCCGTCTCGCCAGGCGCCGATGGTACGTGTGTCGTGCAGCGCCGCGCTGCCGCAGCGCCCACACTTGAAACTGCGGTATGGCGGACGCTTCTGTCGACGCAGCGCAGCCACGATCGCCATTCCGACGACGGCAACAACAGCGGCCCACGCAAAGACATCACTGCTCATCATTCCCCACATGCCAGGCCAGGGCTTTCCCAGATGCCGGCTATGGTACCGAGTCGCGCAGCCACTGCGGCACGACGCCCTATCACGCGCGCATGTCAGCCACGGACCGCGTGATCTGACACATCACCAGTGCTTGCACCCGGTCACAGCTTCGCGTTCTCGTCGTTGACCAAAAGACGACAGCTTGTGACGCTTGCGACACCGCGCGGCCCTCCGGGCCTCCTCATCGCGGCCTCGCTCTACTGCACTCCGCATCACCCGTATCCGCAACGCCTTCACATGACACAGGCCCGGCCTGGTCGTGGCGGGCAGCTGCGTCCTGCACTCTTTGCTGGAGAATCGCAATGCGCCTTGCAAGCTTCGTCTTTGCCTTCGTCCTCAGCGCCTTTGCCGGCGCAGCCCAGGCCCAGGCAGTCACCCTCAACAAGGGCGGCTTCGTGCTCACCTACGACTGCGGCATCCACAGCGCCACCCGTTACGAGTACACGCTCACCGCCGATACCGGTTCGGCCGCACGGCCGTCCAGCTTCTACAAGGACCCGGACCTGCCGGCCGGTTGCCTGGGCCAGACCAGCACCGCGTCCTACGCCAGCATCAAATCCGGCTATGACCGTGGCCATCTGGTCACGTCCAACCACATGGATTACGACGCGACCTACATCCGTCGCGCCAACTACATGACCAACATCGTGCCGCAGGTGTCCAGCTTCAACCAGGGCATCTGGGTGAAGGCCGAGAACGTGGCCGAGTGCTACCGCGACATCGCGCCGGTGGACGTCTACGGTGGCGTGGTCTACGGCGATGCCGCCAACGATTATTTCCTGGCCAGCCATGGCATTCCGACGCCGGAGTTCTTCTGGAAGACGATCATCACCCGCGACCCGAACACCGGAACCGCCAAGGCGATCAGCTGGATCATCCCCAACGAGGCCAACCTGGGCAGCCTGGACAACTACCTGGTGACGATTTCCGATCTGGAGGAACTGCTGGGCGCCAGCTACGTGGCGATCAACGCGCCGGCCTCGCTGAAGAACATGCTGCCGGCCACCACCTGGCCGCAGCCGGCCGGGTGTGACCTGGGCTGATCGGGGGTCAGAGGAACGTCACGATGCCTGTGCGCGCAGCCATCGTGACGCCAGCACTCTGGCCAGCAGGAACTGCACTGCGGCGCCGACGACGGTGGCAACGACAAGCCCGCGACTTGTCGTCGGCGCCCCAGCGGACAGCGCTCGCAGAAGATAAGCCGTGCTGGCCAGGATGATCAGCAGCGCCGTGGCAAGCAGGATCAGCGACACCACCATCGTGCGCGCCGTCGATGCGGGTTCCGGCGACGGAGCGCCGGCCCATAGGCCGGCAAACGTGGCCAGCGCGCAGGCCACCAGCAGGATCAGGCTCGCAATCTGCAGCTGCGCGGCGCCGTCGGCAACGGGCATGATGAACTCGCCGGGCGAGAATCCCACCGGCAGCTGCGCCACCAGGATGGGAAGCAGGCAGCTGCCGGCCACCAGCGTCACCGCGCCGGCGATGCTGGCACTGATGAGGTGATGGTGCCCGCCCTCGGCAGGAATGCGCCGCTGCATCAGCAGCGCCGGCACCAAGGCCAGCAGCGTGAGGACCAGTGCATGCGCAAGCGGCATCAGACTGATGGCTGCGACGCTGTAGACTGGAAACGGCAACTGCGCCATCGGAATGCGCATGGCGCGATCCAGCACGACGAGCAACCCGAAAAAGGCGATCGAAGCGATCACCGGGTGGCGGATCCGCAGCGCGCCGCGACGCCCGAACAGCAGCATCGACACCAGTACCGCCGCTCCGGCGAAGAGACTCAGCCTGAAACCGAGCTCCGCCAGCGCGTAGCCGATTTCACGTGAGGCCTCGGGCGGGCCCAGACGGCGCCCGAATTCGACCAGGCGGAGGGCTACGGGCAGATACAGGCAGAGCACGTAAAGCTTGGCGGCCATCGCGAACTTGATGGGGTACGCACTGAAGAATGATCGCAATCGGTTCAAGGCGTATTCCCGTGCAGGCGCTGGGCGGGCTGACCTGGCAGTCTAGCGTTCCTGTGGCCCGCGTGCCCCGCCCGACCCGCTATGGGAAAATGGCGGGCACGTCGCCCCCTTGGCTGTTCCCGGAGTAGTAGATGTCCCGTTTCCCCTTCGATGCCGTGCTGTTCGACTGCGACGGCGTACTGGTCGATTCCGAGCCGCTGGTGGCCCGTGTGCTCTCGGAAATGCTGACCGCACGCGGCTGGCCGCTGACCCCGGCGCAGGCGGGCGAGGTCTTCCTCGGCCAGTCCGTGGCTCATCTGGCTGGGCTGATCGCAGAGCGCACCGGCAAGCCGTTCACCGAGCAATGGCTGGAGGAATTCCGCCAGCAGCGCAACCGTGCGCTGGAGCAGGACCTAGAGGCGATCCAGGGGGCGCCCGAGGCCGTGCGTGCGATTGCCGCGGCCACCGGCGGGCGGATTGCCTGCGCCTCCGGTGCCGACCTGTTCAAGGTGAAGCTGCAGCTGGGCAAGGTCGGCATCCTTGATGCCTTCGGTGCCCATGTGTTCAGTGGCCAGGACATGCCGAACACCAAGCCTCACCCGGATGTCTATCTGGCCGCCGCCGCAGCGCTGGGCGTGGACCCGAAGCGCTGCGCGGTGATCGAAGACACCGTGACCGGCGCCACCGCCGGCGTCGCGGCAGGTGCGACCGTGTTTGGTTTCAGCGAGGGCGGCCCGCACCACAGCACGCCGGAGGCCCTGCGCGCTGCGGGCGCGAAGGTGATCTTCCAGCGCATGGAGCAGCTGCCGGCAGTGCTGGCGGCCTACGCCGCCGACGCAGCCGCCTGAGGCGGCCTCAGCCCGCAGCGCCCAGTGCGGCGCCGCGGCGTTTCCCGGCGTAATGCAGCACGAACAGGTACAGGCCGGTGAACAGCTGCAGGAACAGTGGCGGCAACGGCGAATAGGTGATCCACGCTGCAGGCTCGCCCTGCCCCAGCCCGCGAACGACGAAGTTGGCGATCACCGCCAGGGTGAAGACGATCGAGGTCCAGCGATGTACGGGCCGCGCCCAGCCACCGCGGCTCATTGACGGCGCCTCGCTTCGGAGCGCGCTTCGATCATCTTCCAGCCATTGCCGGACGGGTCGCGGAACCCCGCATCGATGGCGCCGTAGCGTTCGACCGGCGCCTGGGTGAACTCCACGCCCTGCGCCAGCCATTGCGTGTAGCGCGCCTGGCAGTCATCCACGGCCAGCACCAGCGGCGGCATTGCGCCCTTGGCCACCAGCTGCTGCAGCGCCTGCGCGGTGGCCGCATCGTGGGTGGGCGGACCGGGCACGAACAGGCCCAGCTGGAATCCGTCCTGGCCGGGGCTGCGCACCGTCAGCCAGCGGTAGCTGCCATTGCGCACGTCGGTATGCACTTCGAAGCCGAGCGTGCCGACGTAGAACGCGAGCGCCTCATCCTGGTCGCGCACATACAGGCCGACCGTGTTCACAGTGTCTGTCATGGGACCTCCCTCAGGTGGGATCCACGTTAGCAACCGCCTCGCGGCGGCGCTTCTCCAAAACTGCGATGTTCAGGTCCGGTCGCTGCGCGGCACGTGCGTGGCATTCCGGCACGCTGGCCGGCGTCGCCTCGCCGGCGCGCTCGCGCTGGCGCACATTGCCCGGGCTGTCGCCGGTGATGTCACGAAAGATGCGCCCGAAGGTGCCCAGGCTGCTCCAGCCGGTCTGCGCGGCGATCTCGGTGACCGGCAGCTCGGTGTCACGCAGCATCGCCACGGCCCGTTCGATGCGGCGGCTGAGCAGGTAGCGGTGCGGCGGCAGGCCGAATGCCTGCTTGAACGAACGCGCGAAATGCGCAGGCGATACCGCACTGACCTCGGCCAGGCGGGCCACCGGCCAGTCCTCGTGACTGGCGTGGTCCATCCGGTCCTTGGCACGCAGCAGGCGCCGCAACAGTTCCGGGCTCTGGTTCATGGCGTCACCGCGTGTGCCAGATGATGTCGCGACGCACGCCTGGCCTGCGCGGCCTGCTCGCCCAGCCAGTCACCGAATGCGATGACCTTGGTGCTGCGGCTGCGCGCCGTCGGTGCCACGAACCAGAAACCACGCCCGTCGCTGGCCACACCGGGATGTGCCTGCACCAGGCGCCCACTGTCCAGTTCGGCCTGGAACAGGATCGGCGAGCCGATGGCGATGCCCTGCCCGGCAATGGCAGCACCGACATCCAGATGCTCCATCGCAAAGGGGGTGACGAAGCTCTCCGGGTCCGGTGGCGGAACAGCACCATGTGCGGAAAACCACAGCGCCCACCAGTCAGGCCTGCCGAGCAGTGGAACCTCCAACGCCCGCCGACCGAGCCCGTCTGCCGCCGGCAGCAGCGCTGGCGCGCACAGCGGAGTGAAAATGCTGGGGAACAGGGGCGTGGCCTGCAGCCCGGGCCACGCACCATGCCCGTTGCGGATGGCGGCATCGAAACGCCCGGCGGCCAGGTCCTGCGGCTCTGCCGACAGGTCCAGTTCCAGCACGATGCTTGGATGGCGCGCGCGGAAACTGCCCAGGCGCGGCGTCAACCAGCTGGTGCCCAGCGTCGGTAGAACGGACAGGCGCAGTCGTGCCGCATCCATGTCAGCGGCGCGCATGAAACTGGCGCGCAGCGCGTCGAAGGCCCGGGTGGCCTCCACTGCGACGCTCGCACCGGCGGCGGTCAATTCCACATGCTGGGCGTGGCGCAGGAACAGGCAGGTCCCGGTCTGGGCCTCCAGCCGGCGCACGTGGTAACTCACCGATGCCGCACTGGTGTCGAGCTCCTCGGCGGCGCGGGCGAAGCTGCCCAGCCGTGCCGCCGCCTCGAAGGCGCGGATGGCGACAAGCGATGGCAGCTGGCGTTGGGTCACCATAAGTGTGGCTTAGCCTGAGCCCCGATTTCCGCGTGGTCAATCCCCCTCGCACGCGCAACGATGGAGGCACCTCCGGCACGGGATAACGCACATGGATCGACGGCAGTTCCTGGCCACCCTGGCCGCCACGGCAGCGTCCACCGCCCTGCCCTCCGGGTGGGCCCTGGCCAGCCCCAGCGCAGACTGGAAATGGTTGCAGGGCAACTGGCAGGTCCGGCACCAACGCCTGAAGGAGCGCCTGGTGGGCGATACCCGCTGGGACGCCTTCACCGGCGCCAGCGCGGTCTGGCTCACCCTGGGCGGGCTCGGCACCATCGATGACAACGTCATGGCACCGCCTTCGGGCCCCTACAGGGGCCTGGGCGTGCGTGCCTTCGATCCGGTGTCTTCCACCTGGTCGATCTGGTGGATCGATGGGCGCACCCCTGCCCATATCGAAGCGCCCGTGCGCGGCGCCTTCGCAGGCGATGGCGGCAGCTTCCGTGGTCGCGATGACTTCAAGGGACGCCCCATCGAGGTCTGGTTCCGCTGGCATGACATCCACGGCGATGAGCCGTGGTGGGAGCAGGCGTTCTCCGACGATGCCGGTGCCCATTGGGAAGTGAACTGGCGCAACTGGTTCCGCCGCACTGCTGCGATCCCCACTCCGCTTCCGAAGCTGCCGGATGCACCGGGCGATTTTGATTTCCTGGTGGGCCATTGGAACGTGCGCCATCGCCGCCTGCGCGCTCGGCTGGCAGGCAGCGATGCGTGGGACGCGTTCAACGGCACCCTGCACAACTGGCCGGTACTGGGCGGATTCGGCAACGTGGGCGACAACCTGATGGACGTGCCTGGAGCACCGCTGCGCGGCATGGGCATCCGCGCCTGGAATGCGGCCGAGCGGCACTGGCTCAGCTGGTGGCTGGATGGCCGCGCGCCGACCCGGATCGGCGCGCCACTGCGCGGGGGGTTCGAGGCCGGTGTCGGCCGCTTCTTCGGCGAGGACCAGCACGAGGGACGGGCAATCCAGACGCGGGTGATCTGGTCACGCATCACCCCGCGTTCGGCGCGCTGGGAACAGGCGGCCTCCGCCGATGGTGGACGCAGTTGGGAAACCAACTGGGTCAGCGACTTCGAGCGACAGGCATGAAGGCGCTGCTGGCCGTGATGCTGCTGGCATCGGCATTGCCCGTGCCCTCCCCGCCCGTGGTGCTGCGGATCATCGGCCCCGCCGAGCGCTTCGCCCCCGGCATTGCCTCCACACAGCATGACGAGATCCGGCTGACCCTGAGTCCGGACGGCAATACCGCCCTGTGGTTCAGCCGCAACCGGCCGGGGGGGCCTGGGGGCTACGACATCTGGATCTCGCACCGCGAAGGTGACCGCTGGCGGCCGGCCACGCCAGTGCCGTTCAACACGCCGGGGCGCGACTTCGATCCCGCATTTTCCGCAGATGGGCGCGTCGTGTATTTCTGCTCGGACCGCGCAGGCGGCCAGGGCGGTGACGATCTGTATCGGGTCAGCATGGGGAGCGACGGTCGATTCGGGGAGCCAGTCAATCTTGGCCCCGCAGTGAACAGCGCGGCCGATGAGTTCGCGCCGATGCTCTCGCCCGACGGTCGTACGCTGTTGTTCTCCAGCGATCGTGCGGGCGGTGCTGGCGGCCATGACCTCTACAGCGCGGCGATGATCGGCGGCGTCGCGCCGCCGGCACGGCCGCTGGCGGGAGACCTCAATACCGCAGCGCAGGAGTTCGATGCCACCTTCCTGGGCGACGGCCGAACGGTGGTATTTGCCCGCGCCCAGGACTTCGGCAGCGCACCGGTGCGCCAGTTCATTGCCTACGAACGTGGAGGCTGCTATGACGCAGGCCATGCCTTGCCATCGCCCGTGAACGCGCCCAGCGGCGACAGCTACGGCGCGATGCTGGATGGCTCGCGCCGCGACACGCTGACCTACTCGGCGCGACGCGCCGGTGGTGAGGGACTGGACCTGTACCGCGTCCGCTACCGGATGATGCCGCCCTGAAGGCAGTGGGTGTCGATTTCCCACGCGCCCGTTCGTCGAGAGGTTGAGTACCCCAGGAGAAAATGCAGATGCCTTCCCAACAGTCCCTTGCCTGCGCCTGCGGCCAGGTCCGCCTGACCACCACCGGCAGCCCCATCGCCAGCGTCGAATGCTGCTGCGACAGCTGCCGCAGGGCCGGCGTCCGGATGCAGGCGATGCCCGGCGTACCGCAGGTGCTGGGGCCTCAGGGCCAGACGCATTTCGTAATGCAGCGCAAGGATCGCGTCCGCATCGATGCCGGGCATTCCCGGCTGCACGCGTGGCGGTTGTCCAGCACGGCCGGCAGCCGCCGCGTCGTGGCGGGCTGCTGCAATACGCCGCTCTTCCTGGAGTTCAGCGGTGGCCATTGGCTGAGCCTGTATGGGCTGTTGTGGCCGGACGCGATACGCCCCGCCGTGGAGATGCGGACGATGGTCAACGATCTTCCCGACGCGTCTGTCCTTCCCGGCGACGTGCCCAACCTGAAGACCCACTCGCTGCGGTTCCATGCCCGGCTGTTGAAGGCGTGGATCTCCATGGGCTTCCGCAGCCCACGCATCGAGATCACGGGAGACAGCCATGCCTGAGCCCGAGCGGATCGAGATCGAGAGCATCACCACGCCCGGGCACATCCAGCGCGTGGATCGCGCCAAGTACATGGCCATGCGCGCGGCCCTGCTGCGTGCCTTGCCCAGGCAACCTCCCGGGATGACGGTGGCGCAGGCGAAGCAGGCGCTGTTGCCGCACCTGCCCGCATCGCTGTTTCCGCAAGGCGCCACGGCCGGTTGGTGGCTGAAAGCCGTGCAGCTGGACCTGGAGGCCAAGAGCGTGATCGAGCGTCTTCCAGGCACGCCATTGCGCCTGTTCAAGCACGTGCCGGCCGGCTGATCAGCGCTGCGCCGGCAGCTCCAGCCGATGCTTGCGGCACAGCCGATACACGGTCACCCGCGAGATCTGCATCTGCCGCGCGCACTCGGAGACGTTGTAGCCGGTCTGCCGCAGCGTCTGCAGCAGCACATCACGTTCGGCCTGGCCGCGGGCATCGTGCAGCATCGCCCCCGGCGGCGCATGCACGGGCCCTCCCAGTTCGAGGTCACGCTCGCTGATCAGCTCGCCTTCGGCCATGATCGCCGCCCGCTGCACCCGGTTCAGCAGTTCGCGCACGTTGCCGGGCCATTCGAAACGCCGCATCGCCTGCAGCGCAGCGGGTGCAAAGCCACGTGCACGCACGCTGTGGCGCAGGCGGAAGCAGCGCAGGAAATGCTCGGCCAGCAGCTGCACATCAGCGCCGCGCTCGCGCAGCGGTGGCATCAGCAGGCGCAGCACGTTGAGGCGATAGTAGAGATCGCTGCGGAACCGCCCCTGCGCCACCGCGTGCTCCAGTTCCACATGGGTGGCAGCCAGTACGCGCACGTCCGCCCGCAGCGGCTGGCTGCTGCCGACCCGCTCGAACGTACCTTCCTGCAGCACGCGCAACAGGCTGGTCTGCGCTTCGGCCGGCAGGTCGCCCACCTCGTCAAGGAACACGGTGCCGCCGGATGCGGCTTCGAATACGCCGATCTGGCGCTTGTCAGCACCGGTGAACGAGCCACGCTCGTGGCCGAACAGCTCCGACTGCACCAGGTTCGCAGGGATGGCACCGCAGTTGACCGCGATGAACGGCTTGCCTGCACGGCCGGACAACGCGTGCAGTGCATGTGCAGCCAACTCCTTGCCGGTGCCGGTCTCGCCGGTGACCAGCACCGGCAGATCGACCGGCGCGAACTTGTGCAGTACGGTGCGCACCGCATGCAGCGCAGGACTCTCGCCGATCAATGCGCGCGGCCCCTGCCCGCTGCACACTTCGTCGGCAGACGTATCCTCCGCGTCGAACTGCTGGCGCATCGCCGCCACCAGGTCCTGCAGGCCGAAAGGCAGCGTGAACCGCGAGATGCAACGCTGCAACAAGGGCAGCCACGCGGCAGGCGTGGGCCCTGCGCCAGGCGGCAGCACCGCCAGCCACGTCAGATGCGCGTGCTGTTCGATCCACGGCGCCAGCAATTGCAGGGCCGGCGCATCCAGATGGCGAAGATCCAGCACGGCGAGCAGCCGGTCGCGCCCGCGCAGGCCGATGGCCATCGCCGGGTCGGGATGGATGCGACGCACGTACCAGCCTGCGGCTGCCAGCGCGCTGCGCTCGTTCGCCAGCGGCTCGCCGAACCAGAGCACGCATCGTGACGCAGAAGCCTCCGGGACCGCTGCCATGCTTCCCCCAGCATCCGGACACCGTTGGCGGACTGTCAGGCAATCACCGGCGTGCCGCCCCTCCGCCGGGACCTCTACGGCCACCGCGGCGGCCTTTGTTGCGCGGATCCTAGCGCTGCGCTAAATGGCGGCGCAATGAGCGGCGCGTCAAGAAAGCACTGGCTGAAGCGGCATCGTTACAGTCCGCGGCGGCACCTGTAACACCCGTGCGACAGTCGGGCGCCCGCCTTGCCCTGCGGCGCTTGGCGCTGCGCAATCCCAACATTTTTCCCACGCTGCTGTAACGATATGGCAGCAACGCCCCACGCCTGCCAGTGCCCGCCCCCCTGGCTGCCAAGACTTTCAGGGTTGGCACGGTTGATGCGTGGTTCCGCCGCACCCATCACGGGAGATCGGCATGGACGGCATCACCCCCATTCGCGGCCTGCTGGCAATGCTGGCCGTGGCCCTGCTGTCGGGCGCCGCGGGCGCCTCTGCCTCCGGTGCCCGCCAGGGCGTGAAGGCACAACCGGGCGAAATCGTCCTGTTGCGGGATGTGGCCGCGCGGCCGGCCTATCGCATGGCGCCCCCGGGCATGGCGCTGATCGCCGACCCGAAACCGCAGCGCGAGATTGCGACGGCGCTCGGTGCGGGTACCCCGGCAAACGCGATGGACGAGCTGAGCGATGAGGACTATGCCGGCATGGGGGCGGGGCACACGGCTGCGACCGCGACCCCCACGGGCACCACCGTCGAACGGGTCGCCCAGCAGGCCCTGGGCGGCACGCTGGGACGCAGCAGTGACGGCATGCTCGGCAGCAGCCTCGGTGGCGCACTGGGTGGCCCACTGGGCGCGGTCGGGAACAGCACCCGCGGCATCGGCGATACCGTGCGCGGCGCGCTCGCCCAGTTCCCGTTGCAGGGCCCGGCCCCGGCAGGTGGCAAGTGAAGCGGGCACGTTGGCTGCTGCTGGTCCTGTTTGCCACGCCGTTGATGGCGCAGGCCGACGACTACAGCGGCATGCTCGCCTACCTCGACGTGGCCCGCATCGACGGTCACGCCCTGGCGGGTGCAAACGGCGCCATCGCGTTGAACCAGGCGGCCGGTGACCTCAACCTGCAGGCCAACCTGCATGGCATCGCCACCGGCGAACGCGCCGACGTGTTGATCGGCAACCGGCAACTGCGGGCCGGCAACCGCGTGCTGAGCGCACCGGCGCACGCCACCGCCGTCATCGACGGCAACGCGCTGGCCGGTGCCAGCGGCATCGCATCCATCAACCAGGCCAGCGGCATCGCCAACACGACGCTCAACGTCGTCAGCGCGACGCTGGCTCGACAGGGCATACGCGAATCCGACGATACGGCCTTGGCCGCCGAAGGTTCCGCGTTGGCAGGGGGGCGGGACGACGCCGGTCGCGGCGTCGCGACCGGCACCCGCAGCGCCGGTGTCACCAGCACCGCGCTGCGGGGATTCGACGGGGTCCTGCAACTCAATCAGATCGCGGGCAGCGGCAACGACACGGCCAATGTGCTGGGCCTGGTCGTGCAGGACCGCCCGTGACAACCACCCAACCGATGCACCACCCGATGAGAGAGAGGGCACCATGAAAGCGACCGTCAAACGGACCATGCTCGCCATGGCGATTGCCACTGCCTCGACCGCCGCTGCGGCCAATGGCTGGGACAACCAGAACGCCAACGCGAACATCAACCACAACCACACCGTCAGCGAAACCCGCAACGACACCCACAACCACACCGACAACGACGTACGCAACCGCACCGTCAACGTCAATGTGCAGAAGCACAGCACCATCCAGGCCGACGAGCGCAAGGAAAAGAACAACCACGGCGTCGACGTGAACCTGGAGAAGGACCTGCGCCTCAGCACCGACGTCAATTTCTCCGGCGACCCCACCATCACCGGCGACATCGACCTCGACTCGGCGGCCATTGCGGTGATCGACAACCGCCAGTCGATCAGCAACAACGCCACCAGCAACAGCCTGGTCACCAACAGTGCGTCCATCGGTGACAGCGTGGGTGCCGGCGCCTCCGGCAACCTCGGCTTCAACGTGGTATCGGGGGACAACAACGCCCAGGACAATGCCGCGTCATTGTCCGCTGCCGATGCGTCCTTCAGCTTCGGCATGGCCGACGCCGAGGTGTTCGTCAACCAGGCCGGCTTCGGCAACGCGACCATGAACTCCGGCGTCACCAATGCCGCAGGTCTCGGTGGCAATGCCTTCGGCGGTGCGTCAGGCAACATCGGTGTCAACATTGCTTCGGGCAACAACAACGAGCAGAAGAACGCGCTCGCGGCCTCGGTCGCAACCACGGCGGTGGCGCAGTCGAGCATCAGCTCCAACCAGGTCTCCACCGGCAACACGGTCAGCAATGCCGGCTTCGTGCAGTCCTACACCGATACCGTGCAGGTCGGCCTGCATGGCGGCGTCAGCGGCCTGACGTGGGGCTATGGCGCCGGCACCTACCGCGGCACCGGCAATGCCTACCAGATGGCCAACTATTACCTGGATACGTGGAACGGCGCACTGCCGCACCCGGGTGGCAACAGTACCGGCCACATCGACCTGGACAACGAGATCCAGAACGCCACGATGAACCCCAACCGGCCGGGGGTGGGCGGCCTGGGCTTCGATACGCGTGAAAGCGGCACCAGCCAGTTCGTCGAACTGGGCGTGGCCGATCTGTACGCCAGCCTGAGCGGCACGGTCAGCACCACGCGCTGGGTGAACGTCAACGCCACCAACACGTCGGCCTTGTCCGGCAGTGCCTTCTCCGGCGCCTCCGGCAACATCGGCGTGAACGTGGCGGCGGGCACCGGCAACCTGCAGGCCAACAGCCTGGCCCTGGCCGTAGCCCAGCCCAGCACCGGCGGTGGTGGCGGCAACGGCGAGTAAGTGCACCACCCCGGCCGTCCGCCAATGGCCGGGTTCCCGGGAGCCCCTGTTCCTCCTCCCCCTTGGGGCAGGGGCTCCCTCCTGCTGCTGGAGAACGTGATGATCGGCCACCGTCTCTCGATATGCCTGCTGGCCTGCCTGCTGTTGCTGGGCGGTGCATCGGCGCGGGCGGGCGACGTCGGCTTCGCCAGCGTGCTACCCAATGGCGCACTGCTGCAGCAGAAGGTGGAAAGCATGCAGGAACGGCGCTACCGCAACGTGGTGCGCCAGCACACCGATTACAGCTGCGGGGCGGCCGCACTGGCAACCATCCTGCGCCATGCCTATCACCTGCAGACCGACGAAGCGACGGTGATCGAAGGAATGATGGGGGTGTCCGATCCAGCACTGGTGGCCGAGCGTGGTTTCTCGCTGCTCGACATCAAGCGCTACGTGGAATCGCTGGGCATGCGCGGGCGCGGCTATCGTATCGATGAAACACGCCTGCGCACGCTTCGCGTTCCCGGTCTTGTGCTGATGGACGTGCGCGGCTTCCGCCACTTCGTGGTGCTCAAGCAGGTGCGCGACGGTGTGGTCGAGGTGGCTGATCCCATCCTCGGCAACCGCAGCCTGGCGCTGCCTGAATTCCTCGCTGCGTGGCCATCGCGTGCCGTCTTCGTGGTGATCGGCAGCGATTTCGATCGCAACACGGTTCTGCTGCAACCCAGCGAACGGCCCAGTGCCCGCGCGCTCTACGCGCGACAGGGGCCGATCACCGATGCCGAACTGGTCGACTTCGGCTTCAGCCACGCCGACCTGTTCTGAAGGAGGTTCCGCCATGTTCCGTCACCGCCTGTTGATGGTCCTGCTGCTGGCCTGCCCCGCCCTGCCCCTGCAGGCGGCGGACGCGGCGCCCGGGCGCGGCCTGAAGGAAATCCCGGATCCCGAACTGAACCTGATGCGGGGCCGTTACACCGTGGGCGGCAATACTGTCGCCTGGTTCGGGGTGACGATGGTCTCGCAGTGGCAGGCCAGCAACGGAAGCGTGTTGCAGGGTGCGTTGACCCTGGGCATGGACTTCCGCGGCGGGGGCAGCCCGAAACTGAGCTTCCAGCCCAGCGTGCACGTCACCGCCGCAGATGCGCCGCTGCCGGACACGCAGGGTCGCCGCATCGACAGCAGCGGCCTGGCCAACGCCAGCGGCGTGGTGCAAAGCGTGCAGGTGGCCGGCGATGGCAACGTCGCCCGCAATGCGACCACGCTGGTGGTACGCAATGGCGCGGTGCCGGCCCTGCCGGGTGACGGTGCCCATTCGATCAGCGCACAGGCCGAAGGCGTCTCGGCCTCCGCGGTGCTCGACGGCAACCAGGCACGCCTGCTGTTGCAGGTAGATGGCCAGGGCCTGGTCCAGCAATGGATACGCAACGGCAGCGTCGGCCAGGGCATCGCCCTGGCCGGTGACGGCCAGATCGCCAGCAACCAGCTGCGGCTGGAGCTGGTGCGGGATACCGCGGGCGGCAACCTGCCGTTGAGCCAGAACGTGGCCCAGGCGATTGCGATGAACCGCGGCATGGGGCCGGGCCGGTAGTACCACGGCACGGCGTTGGGGGAAGCGTTCCACAACGCAGGACACGAACATGCACACCCTGATGAGGATCACCCCGTTGGCGCTGGCGGCGCTGGCGGGCACCGCCTTCGCCGCGCCACCCGCGGCGGATGATGGCGCCGACGTGCAGGCGCTGGCCAACCAGCTGGAGCAGCTCAAATCCAACTACGCGCAGGAAGTGCGGCGGCTGCGCGAACTGGACATGCAGGTGCAGGCGATGCAGGCGCGCCTGAGTGGGAAGGTTGGCCCGATGGCCCCGTCTACGACTGCGCCCGTCGAGCATGGCTCGACCCTACAGACGTCACCGGGCAGCGAAGGCTATGCCAGCAGTGCCGCCGAGGCGCAGCAGGCAAAGCAGGAATCGCGGCGCAGCGTGGATGATGTGAAACAGCAGCAGTCGGCGCTGTTCTCGCGCCGCTTCACCGTCGAGAACAGCCTCACCTACGCCCGCTACGACCGCAAGCAGCTCACCCTCAATGGCTTCCTGGCGCTGGATGCGATCTTCCTCGGCAACATCGCCATCGAGAACGTCGAGTCCGATTCGCTCACCTACAATCTGGCCGCGCGCTGGGGCGTCAGCCCGAACCTGACGCTCAACCTGGACGTGCCATACCTGGCGCGGCGCACCGTCTACCAGAAGGGCGGTGCCGGCGGTGCGGCGGCCGCGATCGCGCAGGAAGAAACCAATGGCAACGGCCTGGGCGATATCGGCCTGAGTGCGAATTACCGCTTGTTCGGCGAGCGCGGCTGGCGCCCGGAAGCCGTACTCACCGCCGGAGTGACCGCGCCCACCGGGCGTGCGCCTTACGGCCTGGACTGGAAAGTGATCGAGCGCGATGACGATGACTACATCCGCTTCGCCGTGCCCAAGGAACAACCGACCGGCAATGGCGTGTGGCAGGCCAACGTCGGGCTGTCGATGGTCAAGACAGCCGATCCGGCGATCCTGTTCGCCAACCTCGGCTACGTGCATTCGTTCCCGCGTGGTTTCAGTGACATTGACAGCAACCCCGACACGGTCAACCCGGGTGACGTGAAGCTCGGCGGCTCAGTCTACTTCGGCGCCGGCGTGGCCTTTGCGTTCAACGAGCGCACCAGTCTCAGCCTGTCCTTCAGCGACCGCATCAGCGCCCGCGCTTCCACCCGTTTCCAGGGCGGGAAGTGGATGAAAGTGATTGGCAGCGACGCCAACGCGGCGTCACTGAATCTGGGTGTGACGTATGCGCTCAACCAGCACACCACGCTGGTGACCCTGCTGGGCATCGGGCTGACCCCGGATGCACCGGACTTCACGCTGGCGTTCAAGATCCCTTACATGCTCTGACCCGCCCGATCCGGCGACGCTGTGGCCGACAGCCCCTCGCCGCCGGATCGCGCTGCCCACGCGCAGGCCCTGTGTGTGCTCCAGGGCAACGCGCCAGCGCTGGCGACGACGGCGATGATCATCAGTTCCGCCGTATTCACGCCGCACCTTCACGGTGATCCCACCGCATTCTCCGTCGATTCCGCCAATCCGGCGGCGGCGCCATTTCCTACTCTGGCCCCACGGTGAAGCCCAGGCCGCTGCAGGCAACGCACCGTGACACTGGATACCACGCACTTCCACCCTTTCGCAGGAGCAGGACATGGCATTTCCAACCGCGGTAAACGACCAGATCACCGATTCGGTCACCCAGGCCAACACCAAGGTGCTGGGCGACGCGCCCGCCGTGGCAGTGGGCAATCTGTACCAGGCCACCGCACAGGCGCTGGCCAATGCCGCCCACAACGCCACCAACGCGCAGCAGCAGTCCTACGTCACCGCGCAGTCGGCCACCACCATGGGCGTGGCCACTCTGTACTCGATCGATACCGCCACCGCGGCGGTAGCGAGCAAGGAAATCCTCAGCACCCGCGTCCGCGGCCTGGGCTCCTGATCTGTCGTTCCATCGCTGACCCGCCAACCTCAAGGAGATCGACATGGCATTCCCGACCGCTGTAAACGACCAGATCACCGATTCGGTCACCCAGGCCAACACGAAGGTGCTGGGCGACGCGCCCGCCGTGGCCATGGGCAATCTGTACCAGGCCACTGCGCAGGCGCTGGCCAACGCCGCCCACAATGCCACCAATGCGCAGCAGCAGTCCTATGTGACGGCGCAGGCAGCCACCACCATGGGCGTGGCCACGCTGTACTCGATCGACACCGCCACCACCGGCGTGGCCACCAAGCAGATCCTCGGCGCGTGATGCGCCGGCAGGCAAGGAGCTGAGCCATGGCATTTCCCACGGCCGTCAACGACCAGATCACCGACTCGGTCAGCCAGGCCAACCTGCAGGTGCTGGGCGTGGCGCCTGCCACGGCAATGGGCACGCTGTACCAGGCCACCGCGCAGGCGCTGGCCAATGCCGCCCACAACGCGACGCTCGCCCAGCAGCAGATGTATGTCACGGCGCAGGCCGCGACCACGATGGGCGTCGCGCTGCTCTACGCCGTCGATACCGGCGCCACCGGCGCCGCCACCCGGAAGATTCTCGGCTGATTCCATTGAGTGCCGGCAATCTCCGTTCCTGTAGTGCTGTCCACCCTAGGAGCTTCCACCATGGCATTTCCCACCGCCGTCAACAGCCAGATCACCGATTCGGTCTCGCAGGTCAACACCAAGGTGCTTGGTGATGCGCCGGCCATCGCAATGGGCAACCTGTTCGTGGCCACCAGCCAGGCGCTGTCCAACGCCGCGCACAACGCCACCAACAACCAGCAGCAGTCCTACGTGACCATGCAGGCGTCGACCACCCAGGGGGTGTCCACGCTGTATGCGATCGACACCGCCTCCAACGGCGTGGCCACCCGCGAAATCCTGGGCCTGCGCTGACGTGTCGGCCCGGCGTGACGCCAACCACCGCGCCCCCGCCCAGGGCGGCGTCACGTCGGGCCCCTGATCGATGGCCGCATCGCCTGCCACCGGCTACCTGCTGGCAACCACCAGCGCCGGATCCGGTGTGGCGATCGCCCTTGCCCCCTCGTTCGCGATGTCCGCCACCTACCTGGCGATGGCCGACAGCCTCGGCCTGGCAATGCAGAACGCGGTGGCCAACCAGCAACGCGGCCAGGTGACCGCCGGCGCAAGCCTGGCCCAGGTCCTGGCCCTGATCATCCAGAAGGGAGCCGTTCCGTCATGAGCAGTGAGAACACCGTCAACAGCCAGATCGTCGACAGCGTCAGCGCCGCCTCGACGTTGCTGGTGGCCCAGGGTCCGGCGCAGTCCTTCAGCATGCTGGACATGGTGATGCTGGAGACGCTGGGCACCGCCATGCACAACGCCGTCGCGCGCCAGCAGGGTGCAGGCATGGTCAGCAACGCAGCGGTGACCGCCACCTGCGCGAAGATGATCAACGCTCCCTGGCCGGTGCCGCCGCCCGCTCCGGAACCCCCTCCGCCGCCACCACCGCAGGTCATCCCCCTGCCCGGCCCGGTGCCGGCGCCCCCTTCGCCTGCGGCGGTGATCGCCGCGGCCACCGCAGAAGGAAAGACCGCCATCAGAGTCCTGCAGGCACAGACCCACGGTGCCACTGCCGACGCTGCGGCCGCTACCAGCAGCCTGCATGCACTCCAAACGCTTGCAGGCAATGCGGCAGCGCCCGCGCCCGGTCCTGCGCCCGGCCCCGCGTCCGGTCCGGATCCGGACGCAGGTCCCGCCCAGGATCCCGCGCCAGACTCCCCTTCCCCTTCCCCTTCCCCTTCCCCTTCCCCTTCCCCTTCCCCGGCAGACGACGCTGACGCCGGGGCCTGACAGACTGCAGGCCGCCTGCGGCCCCACCCGCCCATCAAGGAGCCCGTATGGACCCGAGGAACGTCAACGCCCAGATCATCGATGTGATCAACCAGGTGCAGACGGCCACCATGTCAGCGACCGTCGTGACGACCAGTGGTGCCGGCAAGGCCTACCAGTCGGTGGCCCAGTCTGCGGCGATCGCCGTACAGGATGCCGCCGACGCCCTGCGCAATGTCTCAACCATCGCGACCACCGCGGCCGGCGTGGCCATGGCCCAGTACCTGGCGACGGGGGACGAAAAGTACGCGAGGGTGCTCACGCAGGCGCAGAACATGATGCAGGGGGCCACCGCCGACTTCAACCGCGTCGGCAATGCCGCTGCGACCGTCCTCAAGGAATTTCCGGCCCAGTGAGGCCGCCAGGAGATCCACGCATGAGCATTTTCATTGCCGGTCGTTCCATCCCCCAGGCCAACCTGATCAGTCAATCCTGCAGGCAGGTCCTTCAGTTCATCGACGGCGGCGAGCACTGGTTGAAGTGGGCCATGGAATCGCACGAGCACCGCTACGCCTTCTCCGACGAGGGCACGATGCTCGATGGGGTGCAACAGGGCCTGCACGGTTCGCGCATGACATGGTTGCCGCGCACCGGGTTGCAGATCGGCCCGGTCAAGCTGCTCAGCCTTGGTGCCAGCGACCTCGGTGCCCTGCGCAACATGGAGTTTGATGACGAGACACGCCTGTCGCACATCGAGGCACAGCGAGTGCTGGAAAAACACCGGCTGCTGACCAACGCCGAGCTCGGCGCCTCGCGCGCGTTCCTGGCTTCGATCGGCGCGGCCGACGCACCCCTGCTGCAGCAGCTGGACTTTCGCGAATCGGTGGCGCTCCACCAGCTGGCCGGTGAGGTGGGCATGTCCGCCGCAGGGCGCGACGACCTGGCCGACGCTGCCGGCTTCGCGCTGCTGCACGCGCGCAGGCCCATCGAGTTTGCCGACTACTTCCGCTTCTACCAGCGGGTGAGCGCAGGAGGTGGCAGCCGCGAGCATCGGCTGACGCGTGCCACCCGTGCGTTGCAGCAGGTGCTGCCGATCCTGTTCGGCTTCCTGGACGGGCCGCAGCTGCCACAGTTGCCGTCGCCAGAGCAGGTGCGCGAGGCGATCGACGCAAGCCTGGCCGCGCACCGGCAGATCGGCTATGCCCGCATCTCGCTGGCCGCTCAGCAGATGGCGGCCTGCTTCGACGACGAACCCGAACTGCTGCAGGATGACAGCCGGTTGCGCGAGGCCGCGCGGTGGCAGCTGCGCGATGCGCAGGAATTCCTCAACGAACATCCGGTTTCCCGTGGCCGGCTCGGCCAGGACGGTGCCAGCGTGCAGTTCGCGATCGATGGTTCCAGCGCGAAGGCGCTGATACAGGTAGAGGACAATGTGATCACCCTGCAGGATTACCGCCGAACCCGCCGCTACCTGGGCGATGAAGCGCGGGTGGATTATCAGAAGGATGCAGTGTGAACCCGGCTCCGGCGCCAGATGGCGATGGCGTGCAGGCAGCAACAGAGGCCTTTGCTTCGGCAGCCGGCGCGGCCGTTGCTGCCGGACGCCTGGCGGCCCGGCAACAGGCGCAGAAGATCCTGGCCGATGCCCAGGCGGCATTGCGCCACATCCTGGGGGAGCGCAGCGACGGTGTTCCCCCCTCATCCCCAGCAGGAGCACCGACGATGACCTTCCCGACCCCGCTTCCCGGCAAGCCCACTCCCGCCCATCCGGCGGGCAGAACCCCGATGGAGATCGCCCAGGAACTGGCGGACGCCGCAATGGCTGCCAGTGAAGAAGGCATCCGCGCCGCGATGAAGGTTTCGCAACGCGCGGTCGAGGCCGCCGCCGAGGCCGCGCGACGCGCGGACGAAGCGGCCGAACAGGCCGTGCAGCGCGCTGCTGAAGCCAACGCGCGCTGACGCCGCATCTGCCATCCCAACGCCCCGGGCAGGCCCGCGCCTGCACCGGGGCAATGTTTTTACTGGTGCGGGCTTCGCCGGTAGCTACGCGGGCTGACCCCTACCGCGCGCCGGAAGCTCTTTTCGAAGTGGCTCAGGTCACCGAAGCCGACCTGCAGTGCGACATCGGTAATGCGCAGGCGCTGCCCATCCCGCAGCAGCTGCTTGGCGTGCTCGATGCGCAGTTGCTGCAGCAGCAGCTTGAACGTCGTGCCCAGCTCGCTGCGGAACAGGAATCCCAGGTGTGACTGGCTCACATGGGCCTGACGGGCAAGGTCGCCCAGCGTGAGCGGCTCTGCGGCATGGTCCTTCAGGTAGGCCAGGGCGCGTTTCAGACCGTCGTGCAGGCCTTCATGCGCTGCCCGCGGCGTATCCGGCTGCGCGGGCGCAGGACCGACGGTCTGCTCAACCGCGGGCAGCCGTTGCGGGGCGCGCCCGGCATCGCTGGCAACGTGGCCTGCAGCCAGATCCGGCGCGTGGCGTGCAAGATCCTCACGACGGATGCATCGGCCACCGGTCATCACCGCCAGCCGGACCACCACCCGCTCCATTTCCAGCAGATTGCCGGGCCAGTCGTGCGCGCACAGGGCTTCCAGCACATCGTCGCCCAGCACGCGGGGATTGAATCCATGCAGCTCCAGCGAACGCGCCGCCAGCGCGCCGATGTCCTCCACCCGTTCGCGCAGCGGCGGAATATCCACGGTCAGGAACTCCAGCCCGGCCAGCAGGGCGCGCGAGAACTGCTTCTCTCTCACCCGTTGTTCCAGGTCCGCGCTGGTCGACGCGATCACCCGTATCGGGCCGGCCACCAGCGCTTCAGCTTGAGCGGCAGGCAGCCCACGCATGCGATGTGACAGCTGCCCCTGCAGCGGCACCGGCAGTTCGTCGACTTCGTGGAAGTACAGCGTCCCGCCCTGTGCGCGCGCGAACCAGTCGCTGGCTTCGCCCAGCGGGTGAACACAGTTCACTTCGACAAACGGGCCCTGCCGGGAAGGGCCGCCACTGTGCAGGGCGGCGGCCAGCTCCATCTTCTCGGTACCAAACTCGCCGCGCAGCAGGACCGGCAACGGGCTGGCCGCCGCGCGCTCCACGAATTCATCCATCTGCTTCAGCGCCTCGCCGGCGCCGACCAGCAACAGCGGCCGGCTCAATGCCTGTTCGGCCCAGGCCTTGGCTTCGTAGCGCTTGATCAGATGCGCGCAACGCTGGGCAAACTGCTCCCCCAGCGCCAGGGCACTACCATCCAGCCGGCCCTTCTCGCCTTCCAGGTGCAGCTCGCCCAGCACCTCGCCGCCATAGCGGATGGGAACCCGCTGCAAGGAAACCTCTTGCCCGGACGCAGCTGGCAACCCCGCAGCTGCCCCTGCCACCGCACCACGCAACCGCACTTGGCCACCCCGCATCACCTTGTGCTGGGACAGCTCCTTCACGAACGCGCCCAGCAGCTCGGGCAATGACGGATAGGGCCGATAAGCGCGCTGCAGCATCTCACTGACTTGCCTGTGCATCGAAACTCCCCTTTGGAATGGCGACCCGATGCATCTGCAACGGGCGATCTCGCGATGCAGGCCCTCCGGCATCATCGCGGGATGCTGCGACGTCCACGCCGCATGCCGTGCCCGCTGGTCGCACCGCTGGTGCCGTGCACGCTGTCCGCTCCCGCAGTGCCGGGAACTGCCATCGCTGCTGGAGGTCGGCAAGGCGGACGTCGTCCAGGCCGGGGTCGTGCGCCACAGGGCGGCACTGCCTGTGACGCGGCGCTCCCTGTGTTCCGGCCATCGCGTCCCTGGATTATGGGAAACGAGTTTCCAGAAAATAAGCATGATAATGACGTGAATATCTGCGCCGGATATTTGTCGCCCGCGTTTCCGTGCACCGCGCACCGCAAAGCAGGTGAAGGCAAGGCGCCGGGATTCCATCCACGCTGATGATCAACGCGTCTGAGCGAACCAGGGACGGGAACGTATTGCGCCGCCGCGACGGCTGCACCGCCTGCTCGCCCAGGCCCGCAGGCCACCGCGCCTGCCTGCCGCGGCGCCGCCCCCGATCAATGACCCATCGACCAGCAGAAGATTGCGCACCACGCACGGGTGGCATGCCTTCCGCTGCACCTGGCCTGTCGGCATACTCGCGCTCCCGACCGCAGCACGATCAAGGAGATCGACCGCATGGACCGCACCCCGCCACCCGTGCCCCCCAGGAACTACCTGATGTGGGCCATCCTGAGCATCATCGCCGGCTTCTGGCCGTTCGGCATCGTCGCCACCGTCTACGCCAACCGCAGCACGTCATTGGTCGCCAGCGGCCAGATCGGCGCGGCCACCGAGGCTTCGCGCAAGGCGCTGCGCTGGATGATCGCCTCCTTCCTCACCCTGCCACTGTGCCTGGCACTGATGATCGGCTATGCCCTGATCGCGCGCGGCATGGCCTGAAAGCCTGCCGTCGCCGTCGCGCCATGATGAATGGCAGGCGCGCGCGGCGGTGGCGGCGGCCCATCCCGCTCCTCTATAGTCAGTCCAGCTCGGCAGGCATGGTGCCTGCCCTCGAATCACAGGGAGTTGGACATGGGTCTGGTACAGGCGGTGAAGGGTGCGGTGGGTGGTGTGCTGGCCGACCAGTGGAAGGACTTCTACACCGTGCCCACGGGCCTGCCCTCGACGGCGGCCCTGTTCGCGGCGGTACCGCGCGGCACCAATGCCGGCCGCGGCTCCAATACCAGCGGCTCGTCCAACATCATCACCAACGGCTCGAAGATCATCGTGCCGGAGGGCTACGGCCTGCTGCTGTTCCAGGACGGCGCGATCACCGCGTTCGTCGCCGAACCGGGTGGCTACGAGTGGCGTTCGGACGATCTGAACTCGCAGTCGATCTTCGCCGGCGACGGCCTGGTCAGCACGTTCATCAAGCAGAGCTGGGAGCGCTTCAAGTTCGGCGGCCAGCCGGGTTCGCAGCAGGCGGCGTATTTCGTGTCGCTGAAGGAACTGCCGGACAACCGCTTCGGTACCCAGTCGGAAATCTACTGGGACGACGGCTTCCTCAACACCCAGGTGGGTGCGGTCACGCGCGGCTCCTACACGCTCAAGATCGTCGACCCGATCCTGTTCGTGAAGAACTTCGTGCCGGCCAGCTACCTGCAACCTGGCCAGGTGTTCGACTTCACCGACCTGGACAACGCCGCCGCCAGCCAACTGTTCAATGAAGTGGTCGGTTCGCTGGCCCCGGCCTTCAGCCTGTACACGAACGACCCGGGCAAGGGCAACCGCATCACCAAGCTGCAGCAGGATTCGCTGGGCTTTGCACAGAGCCTGTCTGCCGCCGTCGAGCAGGGCTACCAGTGGAAGTCCGACCGCGGTCTGGCCATCGTCAAGACCGCCATCGTCTCGATCGAGTACGACGCCAACACGCGCGAACTGCTGAAGACCGTGCAGCGCGCCGATGCCCTGTCGGGTTCGCGCGGCAATTCCAACCTGCAGGCCAGCGTCGCCCAGGGCATCCAGTCGGCCGGCGAGAACGGCGGAGCGGCTGGCCTGGTCGGTGTCGGCATGGCCTCGGGCATGTTCGGTGTCGGCGGCATGCAGCAGCCGGTCGCCCCGGCTGCCGACGACCCGGTGGCCAAGCTGAAGAAGGCCAAGGAAATGCTGGATCTGGGCCTGATCACCCAGGGCGACTATGACGCCCTGAAGGCCAAGGCACTGGGCCTGTAACAGCAGGACGCACAACGAACATGTCCGATCCCCGAAACGGCCCGCCGCCGCTGCCCGGATCCGCGCCCGCGACGCCGCCGCCCTTGCCGGCGGCGTCGTTGGATGGGCCCGGTTCGCCGCAGGACGTCCCTCCCCTGTCCGGCAGCTTCCCGCTGGACACCTCGAAACTGCCACAGGCCATCCGTGATGAAGTGGAAGCGCCCGACCCGGTGGCCATCGATACGTCGGCCAGCGAGCTGAAGGACGGCCTCAACCGCTGCCCGAAGTGCGGTGCCACCGACATCCGGCCCAAGGCCGGCACCGACATCCTGGTCTGCCTGTACTGCCGTCACGAATGGCATGGCGCACGCGTCGAGGAAGAGTTCGGCCTGGGCGAGGCCATCGACCAGCTGCGCGGTACGGTCATTGCCTCTGGCGCACGTGACATCGACGCCGACACCTCGGCACTGATGACGTTCAAATGCACCGGGTGCGGCGCTGAAGTCACGGTCAATACCGAGAGTACGATGACGGCGCGCTGCCACTGGTGCCGCCATGTGTTCGGCGTCAACGAGCAGATCGCCAACGGCGCGGTGCCCGATGCAGTGCTGCCCTTCCATATCAGGAAGGACGATGCGGTCGCGCGCATCCGCCAGTTCGTCGACAAGCGCCGCATGTTCGCGCTGAAGGCATTCAAGGACCAGTTCACCCCGGAAAACGTGGTGGGCGTGTTCCTGCCCTACATGATCGTCGACAGCAATGTCAGCGCGGCCGTGGCCGGCAAGGGTGAGATCCAGACCCGGCAGTACACCGTGGGCAGCGAGAAGAACAAGCGCACCCTGTACGACGCCGATGTCTACCAGGTCGAGCGCCAGGTCGACTTCACGGTCGATGACCTGCCACTGGAATCCTCGGCCGAGCGCGGGAATCTCGATACCCGCGCCAACACCAACAACATCATCAACACCATCCTGCCGTTCGATACCAAGAACGCGGTGAAATGGAACGCCTCGTACCTGGCCGGCTTCACCTCCGAAAAGCGCAACCTGGATGTGGAAAAGCTGCGGCCGCGGCTGGAAGACCAGCTGCTGTCGATCGCCCGCGCACAGGTGGAAGGTTCGGTGAAGCGCTACAACCGTGGCGTGCGCTGGGAACAGGAGCAGCTGGAGGTGCATGGCACCCGCTGGGTGTCGATGTACCTGCCGGTGTGGTTGTACTCCTACCACCAGCCCGGCAAGAACGGCGGCATGCTGCACTACATCGCGGTGAACGGCCGTACCGGCGAAACCATGGGCAGCGTACCCGTGCAGCAATGGAAGATGCTGCTGGCGGCACTGGCCACCGGCACCGTCATTGAAGCCCTCGCAATTGCCTTCCTGGTGGCATCGACATGAGCGACGACAGTGGCCTCTGGCTGTTGGCGGCAGGTCCGGCCGGCGCAACCGCGCTGTACTGGGCGCTGTACCGCTATTACCGCAACACCGACAAATCGCACTCCTTCGAGCACGAGACCGCCATCGAGGCCAAGCCGGTCACCGGCTCGGACCAGCAGGTAGGCCGGGTTACCGGTACCGAGGAAAAGCGTATCCGCGGTGACAATGTGTATGAGTACCGGAAACGGGTGGTGCGGGTAAAGCCCGACCCGTAGCGCCAGGCTCCGCCTGGCTGCGGGTAGTGCCGGCCGCTGGCCGGCATTCCTTCGGTTTCTGGGCGCCAAGTGGGAGCCGGCCAGCGGCCGGCACTACCCTTCGCTGGGCTGCCGCCGCGCACACCCTCACACCGTCTCCCGCCCCACCGGTTCGATACTCGCGCGGTCCACCCTTCCGAGGATGCTGCAATGGCTGCCGTGCTCGCCCGTACCTGCCTGTCCGCGTTGTGCTGCCTGGCCCTGCCCGCCCTGGCCCAGGACGCCTCGTTCGGCTTCGGCGAACAGACCACCCACACCGACCAGACCACGCAATCCAGCAGCACCCAGACCCAGAGCAGTGGCGCGGTGACCACCCAGACCACCACCAGCGGCAGCTCGCAGTCCGGGTCACGCAGCGAAAGCAAAGAGATCGACGTGGGCTTCGGTTTCCACGACGACAACGACGACTGGGGCCGCGACCGCCACCGTGGCGGCCGCGATGTGCGCGACAGCGATCTGTTCGGCAGCTGGACGCTGGGCCAGGAGAACGGCAACACCTGCTCCATCGAGCTGAAGAACATCGAGTGGTTCGGCGGCTACAGTGCCTACGTGCCCGCCGGCTGCCCGGATGGCTTCTTCTCGGCCAACCGTTGGGTACTGTCGGGCAACCAGCTGCTGCTCACCGACACCAGCAACACCGTGTTCGGGCGCTTCCGCGCGTCAGGCGGTGGGCGCTGGACGGGCTACCGTGAATCGGATGGGGCGCGTTTGTACCTCAATCCCAAGGGGCACTGATCGCGCCGTGCACGCAATGGGCACGCGCTGATCGGGAAGATCAGGCGTCCGCCCCGCCCCGCCGCCGAAATGTCCGCTCCCACCGGTTCCCGTCTGGTCATCTATGCCGCCCTCGCGGGCAACCTGGCCATTGCCATCGCAAAGTTCATCGCTGCCGGCATCTCCGGCAGCTCGGCCATGCTCAGCGAGGGCGTGCATTCGCTGGTCGACACATTGAATGAACTCCTGCTGCTGTATGGGCTGCGCCGTGCCGGCAAGGCGCCAGACCCGGTACATCCATTCGGCTATGGCCGCGAACTGTACTTCTGGAGCTTCATCGTCGCCCTGCTGGTGTTCGCCGCTGGCGCCGGCGTCTCGGCGTACGAGGGCATCCAGCACATCCGCCGGCCGGAGCCGGCCACCAACCACGCGTTGAGCTACAGCGTGCTGGGCATATCCATCCTGTTCGAGGGGGCCTCCTGGTGGGTGGCGCTGCGCGAGTTCCGGCGTACCAAAGGCAAACTTGGCTACTTCGAAGCCTTCCGCCGCAGCAAGGATCCGTCCACCTTCACCGTACTGCTGGAAGACAGCGCTGCGTTGCTCGGGCTGGGCTTCGCGTTGATCGGCCTGGTGGCCGCGCAGGTGCTGGATATGCCGGTGCTTGATGGTGTGGCGTCGCTGTGCATCGCCGGCGTGCTGGCCGCAACCGCCTTCCTCCTGGCCCGTGAAACCAAGGGCCTGCTGGTTGGAGAGCCTGCCCACCCTGCGGTGGCCGAGCGGATCATGGCGGTAGCCGAAACCGATCCGGATCTGCGTCGCGCGAACGGCGTGACCACCATGCAGATGGGACCGGAACAGGTCGTGGCCATGCTCAGCGCCGAGTTCGAGGACGATCGGCAGACCCCACAGATTGAAGCCTGCATCACCCGCATCGAAACGGCGGTAAAGCGCGAGTATCCGGAGCTGGTGGCACTGTTCATCAAGCCGCAGACGCCCGAGGTCTACGCCGCCCGGCGCGCCACGCTGGCGGCACCGCCCGCGCCGGAATGACGCTGCGTCTGCGCCCGTTTCACCAGTCCAATGCCACAGTGCCACCAACATCTGCCCGAACCTGCCTCTACCGTGCCGGATTGGTTGCCCGCCTCTCTCCAGATCCTCCCGCGCAGCTTCTACCGGCGCCCGCCCGTCGAGGTTGCGCCCGAGCTGCTCAACAAACTTCTGGTCCGTGACGATGGCCGAACGGGTCGCATCGTTGAAGTCGAAGCGTACGCAGGCAGCGTCGATCCGGCGGCGCACTCCTATCGCGGGCAGACGCCGCGCACGGCCAGCATGTTCGGTGAGGCCGGCCACCTGTATGTCTATTTCACCTACGGCATGCACTGGGGCAGCAACGTGGTCTGCGGAGAGGTCGGTGAAGGCGTGGCGGTGCTGCTGCGGGCCATCGAGCCGCTGGCGGGCCTTGAGCGCATGCACGAGCTGCGCCCCGCCGCGCGCCGGGATCACGATCTGGCCAGCGGCCCCGGCAAGCTCTCGCAGGCATTCGGACTGGACCGCAGTTTCGACGGCGCCGACCTGGTGACTGGCAGCCATGGCATCGTGATCGCAAGCGATGGGACCCCGCCTCCGTCCGACCCGCTAATTGGTCCACGCATCGGCATCACCCGCGCTGTCGATTTCCCTTGGCGCTGGCACATCCGTGACAATCGTCACGTATCGATTCAGCCACGGCGTACTCCCGCCCCTGCGAGGAAACGATGATGACCCCGCTCGACAAACCACTGCGACGCGAACTGGACATCGATGGCCGGCCCCATACCCTCACCGTGGACCCCGAAGGCCTCAAGCTGGTCGAAAAGGGGCGACGCAAGGGCATCACGCTACGCTGGCAGGACCTGGTATCCGGTGATGCCGCACTGGCCACCGCCCTGCAGGCATCGCTCCAGCAACACTGAGCGGGCGCGGCCACCTCACATCGGCATCACTCTGCCATGGCGATACATAACGCCGTGCGCACTAGCGTAGCGCCAGCCAGCTGCCGCAACCGCCCTCGCTACCCAGCCCTGAAAAGCGCCATGGACGAAGCCGAACGTCTGCTCGAAATCGAACGACTGCACCTGCTGGATACGCCTCCCGAGCCGGTGTTCGATGCCATCGTCGCCGCCGCCCGCGCCGCGACCGGCATGACCATGGGGCTGATCACCGTGGTGGCCGAAGACCGGCAGTGGTTCAAGGCCAATATCGGGCTGGAGGCCGTCACCGGAACGGCCCGCGAGATCTCCTTCTGCACGCATGCGATCCGCCACGACGAGCTGTTCGAGATACCCGACGCGCGCCAGGACCCTCGCTTCTCGACCAATCCCCTGGTGACCGCCGGGCCGCGCATCCGGCATTACGCCGGCATCCCGCTGGGCTCGGCCCATGGTGCACGCATTGGCACGCTGTGCCTGCTCGACCCGATGCCCGGCGTGCTGTCCCCCTCCCAGCGCGAACTGATGGTGCATCTGGCGCGGGTCACCACCCAGGTGCTGGAACAGCGCAGTACCCTGATGGCGCAGGTTGGCCAGGCGAAAGCGCTGCATCGCGAGCTGAAACGCAGCGAAGACTTCCTGGAGCGGACCAACCGCGCCGCCCGGGTGGGCGGCTGGGAGATGGACCTGGTCACCAACGAAGTGCGCTGGACCCGCGAGACCAAACAGCTGCACGGCGTGCGCAGCAACTTTGAACCGACGCTCGACACCGCGCTGTCGTTCTACCGCGAAGACAGCCGCAACATCATCCGCGCGGCCGTGCAGCGTTGCATCGACGAAGGCACGTCCTGGGAGGTGCAGCTGCCAATGACCACCGCCGACGGGCGCGCGATCTGGACCCGGGTGGTCGGCAGCCGGCAACAGGTCGACGGCCATCCGCGCCTGGTCGGGGCGATCCAGGACATCACGGACGAGCGAGCCGCGCTCGACGCGCTGGAAGCGAGCGAGACCCGCTACCGGCGGCTGTTCCACTACAGCCTGGGCCTGATCTGCACCCACACGCTGGACGGGACATTGACCTCGGTGAATCCCGCGGCGGTGCAGTCGCTGGGCTTCGAGGAAAGCCAGATGGTCGGGCGCAGCCTGTGCGACCTGATGCCACCGGAAAAACGCGAGGGCTTCAAGGCCTACCTCGCTCGGATCCAGGCAAACCACACCGACGCTGGCGTGATCGAGCTGATTGCCGCCGACGGTACGCGCCACTACTGGGCGTACCACAACGTGCTCGACAGCGAGGCCAGCCCGCCCTACGTGCTGGGGCATGCACAGGACGTCACCGCGCTGAGGATGCAGGAGCAGCAGCTGCGCGAAATGTCCTTCAAGGATCCGCTCACGCAGTGCTACAACCGGCGTTACCTGCACCGGCTGGATGAACTGATTGATGAGCGCTGGGCCTGCGTGATGTTCGATCTGGACCACTTCAAGCACATCAACGACACCCAGGGCCACCGCCGCGGCGACGCCGTCCTGGTCGAGTTCGCCACCTTCCTGCGCTCGCCGCTGGGCAAGGAGGAGACGGTGGTGCGGCTGGGCGGCGACGAATTCATGGTGGTACTGGTCGCGCCCGCGGATGGCCGGTTGAGCGAACTGGAGCACTGGTACCAGGACCACGCTGCGCTGTCGCCCAGCGCTTTCTCGATGGGTGCAGCCATCAATACGGCCGGTGAGCCCGTGGCCGACACCATCCAGAAGGCGGACAGCCGCCTCTACCGGACCCGCGCGCGCGTGCGCCGCGAGCGGCGCGAAGGCCCCGCCGCGCGTTGATCACGCCGGCCGCACCGTCACCCACGTCGGCGCGTGGTCGCTGGCCTTCTCCTGCAGACGCACCCAACGGTCGACGCCAGCGTCCTTCAGTCGCTCCGCCAGTACGGGATTCAACAGCAGATGATCGATGCGCAGCCCACGGTCGCGCTCGGCATGTCGGCGGAAATAGTCCCAGAAGGTGTAGATCGTGGCGTCGCCGTGCACCTTCCGCAGCGCATCGGTCCAGCCCTGCGCGAGCAGCCGCTCGAAGGCATCGCGAACCTCGGGCTGGAACAGCGCATCGCGGCGCCAGGCCTTGGGGTCGTAGACGTCGGCTTCGGTGGGAATCACGTTGAAATCACCCAGCAGCAGCGCCGGGTGCGGCAGCTCGACCAGGCTGCGCGCGTGCCGGATCAGGCGTTCCATCCAGCGCAGCTTGTAGTCGAACCTGGGCCCGGGCTGCGGGTTGCCGTTGGGCAGGTAGAGGGCACCCACGATGACCCCGTGCACCGCCGCCTCCAGGTAGCGGCTCTGCGTGTCGCTGGGCTCGCCGGGCAATCGGCGGCGGCTCTCGACCGGCGTGGTCCCCCGAGCCAGCAACGCCACGCCGTTCCAGCGCGCCTCACCTTGCCAGAGCGCACCGTACCCAGCCTCCTCCAATGACGCAGCCGGAAACGCCGCGTCGGTCGCCTTCAGTTCCTGCAGGGCAACCACGTCCGGCGATTCCCTGTGCAGCCAGTCCAGCAGCTGTGGCAGGCGCGTGCCGATGCCGTTGACGTTGAACGTGGCAATACGAAGCGTCTTGCGTCGGGCCATGCAGGAAGCCTCCTCGGTGCCGGGAATGAGCATTCACTCTGCGCGCCCGGGCATGCACGGGCCGTGGATGCCACGTCATGATGCGGTGCCATTCGTTTCACGAACCGCTGCCACGCGCGACAGCAGGCTGGTCATCCGTGAACAGTGCCGGAGAAGCCCATGGCGGTGCGTCCGCTGCGCGCCATCTACCAGATCGACCCCTACCTGTTCCGCGACAGCGACGGCCGCGGCTGGGGCACGCTGGATGGCATCACGGAAAAGCTGGACTACCTGCAGTGGCTTGGCATCAGCCATGTCTGGCTGCTGCCGTTCTACTGCAACGCCGGCCGCGATGGTGGCTACGATGTCACCGATCACTACCGTATCGATCCACGCCTGGGCGACCAGGCCGCGTTCCAGCGCCTGGTCGATGCCGCCGACGCATGTGGCATCGGCATCATCGTCGAACTGGTGATGCAGCACACCGCCAGCGCGCACCCGTGGTTCGTCGCCGCGCAGCAGGGTGACCCGGCCTGGCGCCGCTGGTACCTGTGGAGCGACCACATGCCTGACGACGGCCTGCAGCCGATGTTCCCGCCGATCGAGGCCTCTGTCTGGACCTGGGATGCCGAGGCCGGCGCGTTCAACCGGCACATGTTCTACCGGCACGAGCCGGACCTCGACCTGGCCCATGCGCCGGTGCGCGAGGAACTGCTGCAGGTAATGACGTTCTGGCTGCAGCGCGGCGTGGCCGGCTTCCGCGTCGACGCGGTCCCGTACATGGTCGAGCGCGCGCGCCACGCGGACCCGCGCGACGACGGGCTGTGGCTGCTGGAGGCGATGCGCGCCACGGCAGACGCACAGCAGCCAGGGCTGCCGTTGATCGGCGAAGCGGATGTCCGCGCGTCCCGCTACGGTGACTTCCTGTGCCAGGGGCGGCGGCTTTCGCACCTGCTCGATTTCCACCTCAACAATCACTTCTTCCTGGCACTGGCACGCGGCGATGCCAGCGAAGTGGCGCGGGTCATGGCCGAGTACGGCCCGCACGCGCCGCCGGACACACGCATTGCCTGGCTGCGCAACAATGATGAACTGGACCTGGAGCAGCTGGAGCCGGATGAGCGCGAAGCGGTGATGGAACGTTTCGCTCCTGAGCGTGGCATGCGCATCTATGGCCGTGGCGTCCGCCGCCGGCTGGCACCGATGCTGGACGGCGACATCGCATGGCAGGCAATGGCCTGGGCGGCGCTGCTGTCGCTGGGCCAGGTGCCGGTGATCCGCTATGGCGAAGAGATCGGCCTCGGTGATTGCCTGGAGCTGCCCGAACGCAATGCTGTGCGCATGCCGATGCACTGGCATGACGGCCCAGGGGCTGGGTTCACCGACCAATCGCGGCATGCCTGGCGCGCGCCACCGGCGGACGGCCCCTACGGTTACCGCACGGTGAATGTCGAGGCGCAACGCGCGATGCCGGACTCACTGCTGCTGCGGGTGCGCGAGCTGCTGCAGCAACGCAATGCCCATCCCGTGCTGCAGCAGGGGCCACACACGCTCGACCCACCCTCACCCGCGCTGCTGATGCTCCGCTTCGGTGAGGCACCCCATCAGGCACTGGCACTGATCAACTTCGGCGACAACCCGGTTGAGGTGGACGTACCCCTGCACGGCCCGCTGCACACGCTGGTGGGCCACGGCGCCAAACTGCAGGGTCGTCGCTGCTACCTGCAGGGCCATGGCTATACGTGGCTGGCTGCCGAGGGTGCCTGAGTGCGCAGCGCAGGCAGTACGTGTTCGGCGAAGTCGTCGATGAAGCGTTCCTGCTCGCGGTTCACGTTGTGCAGGTAGATGCGATCGAACCCCAGGGACTGCAGCTCCTGCAGCCAGGCCCGATGCTGGCCCAGGTCTGCCGAGACATGCACGTGCTCGCGCACCACCTCGGCGCTGACCGATCGGGCCTGTGCTTCGAACTGTTCGGGCTGGTCCAGGCCTTCGGCCAGTTCCGGCGGCAGCACGTTGGCGCTCCACTGCTCCATCGCGCCTTCCAGCGCCGCCTGTTCGGCGCGCGCGTAGGAGAGCTTGGCCTGCAGGTACATCGGCTTGCCCCTGCCGCCGCCGTCCTCGAACGCCGCCACCACACGCCGCAACTGCGCCAGTGGCTGGCTGATGGTGATCAGGCCATCGGCCCAGCCCCCCATCCAGCGTGCGGTTTCCTCGGTGACGGCCGCCCCCAGCAGCGGCAGGGGAAGCGCCGGGCGACTGTAGAGCCGTGCCTGGCGCACCCGGAAGCCACCGTCGTGGTCGACCTGCTCGCCGCCCCACAGCCGCCGCATCACCTCGGCCGCATCGCGCAATGCCTTCTGCCGCTCGCGCTTGGCTGGCCACGGCTGGCCGGTGATGCGCTCGTTCAGGGCCTCACCGGTACCCAGCGCCAGCCAGATCCGGCCCGGCGCCAACTGCTCCAGCGTCGCCGCTGCCTGTGCCACCAATGCCGGGTGCTGGCGCAGCATCGGGCAGGTCACCATGCCCAGGGTCAATGCGCTCTGCACCGCCAGCGCGCCGGCCCATACCCAGCTGTGGCCGGACTGCCCTTGCGCAGTCGTCCACGGGTGGAAATGGTCCGAGCACATCAAAGCCTCGAATCCCGCCTGTTCGGCGCGCAGCGCCAGGCCCAGCAAGGTGGCGGGCGGGAACTGCTCATGCGATGCGTGGTAGCCGATGGTCATCACGGATTCCGTGCGGGGACTGGACACGATGGCAACACCCCTCCAGCTAAAACGGCGTCATGGAAACGAACACCTCCTGCATCGGGCATCGACGCTGGGCTATCGCCGAAGGCTACATTCCAGCCTGGAGCAACGGCCCGTCGCCGGAGATGCAGAGTCACGAAACCTGCTGCGTCCTCAATGCGGGCAACGAGGACGCGCATGTCACGCTGACCCTCTACTTCGAGGACCGCGATCCTGTCGGTCCCTACCGGATCACCGTGCCAGCACGACGCACCTGCCACCTGCGCTTCAACGACCTGCAGGATCCGGCGCAGGTGCCACGCGGCACCGGCTTCGCCACCCTCATCGAATCCGACCAGCCGATCATCGTGCAGCACACGCGGCTGGATTCACGGCAGCCGGCCAACAGCATCATGACCACGATCGCCCATCCGTTGTGAAGCACCGTGCGCAGTCGTCCACGCTGCCACGACACCGCGCCCTCCGGCCGTTTACCCGCGCCGAGCGAGACTGCCGCCAGGTTCCCTTTCGGAGAGTGACGATGGCCCTGCCCGACTACCCACGTCCGCCCTTCCCGGCGCAGCAGCAATCCTTCCCCGGCAAGACCGCGCAGATGCAGCCCCGGCCGGACCACGGCGAGGACAGCTACCGCGGCCATGGCCTGCTGCAGGGCAAGAAGGCACTGATCACCGGCGGTGACAGCGGCATCGGCGCAGCGGTGGCCATCGCTTTCGCGCGCGATGGTGCCGACGTCGCCATCGCCTTTCTTGATGGCGAGCAGGACGACGCCCGCCATGTGCAGCAGCAGATCGAACAGGCCGGGCGCAAGGCCGTGCTGGTACCGTGTGACATCAGCGACCCGGCGCAGGCGCGCTCGCTGGTCGACCGCGTGGCCAGCGAGCTGGACGGTCTCGACATCCTGGTCAACAACGCGGCCTACCAGCGCTACTACGAGCACTTCGACGACATCACCCTGGATGACTGGAAGCGGACGTTCGATACCAATGTCCATGCCGTGTTCAATCTGACGCGGTTGTGCGTGCCACACCTGCGCGGTGGCGGCGCGATCATCAACACCGCATCGGTCAATTCCAAGCGACCGACCCCGAACATCCTTCCGTACTCTGCGACCAAGGGCGCCGTCGCCAACCTGACGCTGGGGCTGGCGGGCCTGCTGGCCGAGCACCAGATACGCGTCAACGCCGTGCTGCCCGGCCCGATCTGGACACCGTTCATTCCGGCAGGCATGGCCTCCGAAGAGGTCGAGCAATTCGGCTCGCAGACGCCGTTCGGCCGCCCCGGGCAGCCCGCGGAACTGGCCTCGGCCTACGTGATGCTGGCTTCGGACAGCGCCAGTTATACCTCCGGTGCCTTGCTGACCATCTCCGGCGGCGCGGCAACGCTGTGACCGCCCATGGCCGGACTGCCTGGCTGGATCGCGGATTGGCTGCTGGTGGTGGTACCGGTGGCCGAGGTGCTGGTCATTCTCGGGGTGGCCTGGCTGATGGTGCGTGCACTGGCGTGGCTGCTCGTGCAGGCCCGGCAGCGCGGCAGGCTGGCTCCAGAGCTTCATGTGGGCCTGCGCCGCGGCGGTGCATTGCTGCTGTATCTGGCGGCCACGCTGCTGATACTGGAGCGGCTGGGCGTTTCGCGCTCGGTGCTGTGGACCGCGCTGACCGGGTTCATGGCGGTCGGTGCGGTGGCGTTCTTTGCCGCGTGGAGCGTGTTGTCCAACCTGTTCTGTTCGTTCCTGATCGTGGCTACGCGACCGTTCCGCATCAACGACACGATCGAAGTGCTGGAAAGCGTGGACAAGCCGGGCCTGTGCGGCCAGGTGGTGGACATCAACCTGATCTACACCACGCTGAGTGACCGTGGCGAAGGCGCGCGCGGTTGCCTGCTGCGCGTGCCGAACTCGTTGTTCTTCCAGCGCATCACCCGGCACTGGGGTGACAGCGGCTATTCGCAGCTGCCGGGCAGCCTGCCGATAAAGGGCAAGGTACGCTGAGTCGCTGTAGAGCCGAGCCCATGCTCGGCTCGCTGCGCGCAGCGCAGGGTGCGTCGCGGCCGAACGGAGCGCAGCCGAGCGTGGGCTCGGCTCAAGGTGCCACAGCGGGCGACCCTACTCCGCTGCCAATGCCTGGATCGGGTCCAGCCGTGCGGCGTTGCGTGCCGGGAAGTAGCCGAAACCGAGCCCGGTCGCAGACGAACATGCCAGCGCGGCGAGCACCGGCCCTGGCGTGAACAGGAAGGGCACCCCCAGCGACAGCAGGCTGGACAGCGCACCCACGGCGAAGGCCAGCAGTACGCCCAGCACGCCACCGGACAGGCAGATCAGCACCGCCTCGATCAGGAACTGGCGCAGGATGTCGCCCTGCCTCGCCCCCACCGCCAGCCGCACGCCGATCTCGCGCACGCGCTCCTTCACCGACACCAGCATGATGTTCATCACGCCCACGCCGCCAACCACCAGCGCCACCGCCGCGATCGCCGAAACCAGCGCCGCCATGGTCTGGCTGGATTTCATCACCGCCTTGCGGATCTGGTCCGAGTTGTAGATGAAGAAATCGCGACGACCATGCAGGCGCTCCAGCTCGGCGCCCAGCGAGGCCTCGGCAGCATTGGTGGGTACGTTGTCGCGTACGCGCACGGTGATGCTCTCCAGGCGCTGGCTGCCCAGCAGCCGGGAGGCAGCCGACGTATAGGGAACGTAGACGGTTGGCGTGGCCCCACCGGCGAATGCATTGGCACCCACCACGCCGATCACCTCGACCGGCATGCCGCCCAGCAGCACCGTGCTGCCGATAGGGTTGCCAGCGAACAGTGCCTTCGCTGCCTTCTGGTCGACCACGCCCACTGCCCGATGCGCCTCCACCTCGGCATCGGTGAAGAACCGGCCGGCCCTCAGGCGCAGCCCGCGCACGCGCGGCAGATCCGCACCGGCGCCCAGTACCTGCGTATTGGCTCGTCGGCCGCCCTGCAGTGCTGCTACCGAACCGCTGAGGTTGGGGCTGACACTGTCCACGTAACTCAGGGCGGCCAGGTGATCGGCATCGCCTACCACCAGCGTCTCGATCTCCGCCGAGCGCGGGTCACCGAAATCGGCGCCCGGGAAGATCTCCAGCGTGCTGGCGCCCAGCGCGTTTATCTGCGCCTCGACCTGCGCCTGCGCGCCTTTGCCCAGCGCAACCACGGTCACCACCGCGGCCACGCCGATGATGATGCCGAGCATGGTCAGCAGGGTGCGCAGGCGATGGGCCAGCATCGAACGCACCGCCATGCGCGTCGCCTCGCGCACGGCATCGATGCGGGCGCGCCGCTCGGTAGCCGCCGTGGATGTGCGCGCCGGTGCGTCCGCACCCTGCCGCACCGAAGGGCCTCGCTCCTGGCGATCCGCCACCACACGCCCATCGGCGATCTCGATCACCCGTGACGCGTGGGCAGCAATCGCCGCATCATGGGTGACCAGGATCACGGTATGGCCCTGCGCATGCAGGCGCTCGAGCTCGGCCATCACCTGCCTGCCACTGGCATGATCCAGCGCGCCGGTCGGCTCATCGGCCAGCACGATCGCGCCGCCGTTCATCAGCGAGCGTGCGATGGAGACGCGCTGCTGCTGGCCGCCGGACAACTGGCTGGGCCGGTTCGCGGTCCGCTCGCCCAGGCCGAGCGTTTCCAGCAGCAGGCGGGCACGCGTGGTGCGCGCATCGGCCTCCACCCCGGCATAGACGGCGGGCAAGGCCACGTTCTCGGTGGCACTGAGGTTCTCCATCAGGTTGTAGCGCTGGAAGATGAAGCCGAAGTGCTCGCGGCGCAGGCGCGCCAGCTGGTCAGGCGACATCTGCTCGGTCGCAGCCCCCTCCACGCGGTAGCTGCCTTCGGTCGGCCGATCCAGGCAGCCCAGGATGTTCATCAGCGTGGACTTGCCCGAACCCGAGGGGCCGATGATGGCGATGAACTCGCCGGCATCGATGCGCAACGAGACCTCCTTCAGCACCACCACCTCGCCGGCGGCCGAGCGATAGGCGCGCGATACGCCCTTCAATTCCAGCAGTGCGTCGGCCATGCTCACATCCCCAGCAGGCTGGTGGGTTCGGCATCGCCACCGCTGGGCGCCTGGCCGACCACCACGTTCTCGCCCGCTTCCAGGCCAGAGAGGATCTGCACGGCGGTGGCGGTGCGCAGGCCGGTAGTCACAGCGCGCTCGTGGGCGCGGCCTTTCGCATCGACTACCCGCACGGTTGCGCCGTTGCCGTTCTTGTCGTCGGACTCGCTCAGGGCGGTCAGTGGCACCTGCAGTGCATTGGCCACGCGTGCCAGCTGGATCGTCACTTTCACCGTCATCGAAGGCTTCAGCATCAAGCCCGGATTGGCCACGTCGAACAGCCCCGCGTAGTACACCGCTTTCGGCGTCTGCGCCGATCCGCCGCTGTTGCCGCTGGACGCGTCGGCAATCGACGACGGCGCTGGCTCAAGCTGCTGCAGGTGCGATTCATAGCGGCGCCCGCTCGGTCCCAGCGTCGAGAACCACAACGGTTGGCCGGGTGCGATCAGTTCCACGTCAGCCTCGGCGATCTCGGCGCGCACCGTCATCGTGTCCATCTGTGCCAGCATCACGATGGTCGGCGTGGTCTGCATCGAGTTCAGCGTCTGCCCCGCCTTGGTGACGATGGCCACGATGTAGCCCTCGGACGGCGACACGATACGCGTGTAGCCCAGGTTGATGCGGGCGGTTTCCACCTGGGTCACCGCCTGGTCGATCTGCGCCTGCAACGCAGCGGCATCCGCGCGCGCCGCATCGCGCGCCACACGTGCCGCTTCGAAGCCTTCCTGCGAGACCAGCCGCGACGCCACCAGCTGCGATTGGCGATCGTACGTGCGAAGGGCCTGGCGGTAGCGCGCCTGGCTGGCCGCATGTTGCGCACGCAGCGCGTTGGCGGCGGCTTCGGCACTGCGCAGGGCAATGCGCTGCGGTTGTGAATCCACTTCGGCAATCAGGTCGCCGGCCTGCACGTGCTGGCCCAGCACCACATGCAGGCGCGTGACCTGCCCGGAGACCTGCGCGCCCACGGCCACCAGTTCTTTCGGATTGACCCGGCCGACCGCCTGCACGGTCTTTTCCAGACCGGCGACCCTTGCCGGTGCGGTGATCAACGCGGCATCCTCGCCATCGGCAAACGCCCACCAGCAACCGCCGCCGGCAAGAACGGCCAGCGTTGCGGCAATGATCCAGGTCCTGCGGTTGTTCATCGAAACTTCCGGGGGTGCGTGCAGTCGCCCGGTGCGACCGCCAGGGCCGCAGTCTGGAAGCCCCAGGTGGATGTTTCTTGGAGCGGCTGTGGAGATTGGATGGAGACGCGACCGCCGTTCAGGGACCGCGTCGGCCGCTGAATCCATGGCGCGGCTCCACGCAATCTCGACACAATCTCGACCAAGTCTCCATCAACGGTCGCTAGCCTCGGCGGCCTCGCCGACTGCCAGCCTGCCGTGCCCCTTTCCTACCCGGACCTGCCACCCCTCGATGTGCGCCGTGCCTACTTGGCGTGGTGTGCGCCTTCGCCGTGGTTGATCGCACTGGTGCTGGCATCGACCAGCACATGGATGTGGGTCGCACCGTATCCGCGACTGCCGTTGCTGGCCGGCTTCGGGGCCGCCGCCCTGCTGGGGTTCCGCAGTGACGGGCCCGGACGCACCCGCCGCTCCGGGTCGCTCGCATCGCTGGCCTTGATCGGCCTGGCGTTCTGGTCGGCAACACCTCCGGCCGCCAACGTCAACCTGCATCTGCTGCTTGCGCCCGCCACCGCCGTGGTCGCCGCCCTGCTGGCAGTGCGCCTGCGCGCCATCGTGGGCATGGCCTCGCGGCTGCAGGCCCGGGTGAACGCCACCCCCATGGCCTTGCGCTGGAACGCGCTGCCTGCCGCGGTGTCTACCCTGACGCTGCAGCAGCTGCGCGGCGCGGGTTCGGTGGACCCCAGCCTGCAGCGCTCGCTGGTGCTGGCCACGCTGGCCTGGGCGGCCAACGAAGAGGCGCAGGCCAGGGAACGCCGACGATGACCCCGTCCCTGTCCCGCCCTGCCCGCCCTTGGCCTCGAACCTGCCGCTCGCAATGAAACACCAACTCCGTAACCGACAGCCGCCCTTGGTGCTGATTGCCGAAGATGAGGGCGAGATCGCCGACATCCTCGGTGCCTACCTGGCCCGTTCGGGCCTGCGCAGCGCACGCGCCGCCGACGGTGAGGCGGCGCTTGCCAGCCACCGCCAGCTGCGCCCGGACCTGGTACTGCTGGATGTGCAGATGCCCAAGCTGGATGGCTGGCAGGTGCTGAGCGAACTGCGGCGTCGCGGCAACACGCCGGTGATCATGCTCACCGCGCTCGACCAGGACGTGGACAAGCTGACCGGCCTGCGTGTGGGCGCTGACGACTACGTGGCCAAACCATTCAATCCCGCTGAGATCGTTGCACGCATCCAGGCCGTGCTGCGCCGCAGTGCCCGCAGCGTGGCCGAAGAACCCACCGGGCTGATCCGCCAGGGCCCGTTCGAGATCGACCTGCGCAGCCACGAAGTGACGGTCCGCAACGGCGAGCAGGCGCACGCACTGAACTTCACCCTCACCGAATTCCGGCTGTTGGTGCACATGGCGCGCGCGCCGCGCCAGGTGCATGCGCGGGTGGACCTGCTGCACGCCTGCCTGCCCGAGGGCGATGCGCAGGAGCGCACCGTCGACAGCCACGTCAGCAAGCTGCGGCGCAAGCTCGAGGATGTCGGCGTGATCGGCATTCCCGCCACCATCCGTGGCGTCGGCTACCGCTTCCTGGACTGAATGATGACTGCGAAAGGCAAGAGCATCGGCCGCCAGATCAGCCTGTCGATCACCGTGGCCTCGCTGTGTTCGACGGTGCTGTCGATCAGCGGCTTCTATCTGTTCTACTACCTGCTGGAGGTGTTCTATCCGCGCTGGTATGACGAGCCGAAGTCCATGATGCCCTCCGGGCTGGAGTGGCTGTGGATCGGCCTGACCGCCACCGTGGTGGTGGCGTTGGCCACCCTGATCGCGTCTCGCCTGACCCGGCGCATCATCACCCCGTTGAATTCGGTGGCCGCAAGCCTGCGTCGCGTGGCCAGCGGTGACCTGGAGGCGCGCGCACGCGGCGGCGACACCTCGATGGCCGAGGCCGCCACGCTGGTCAACGACTTCAATTCCATGGCCGAGCGGCTCAGCCGGATGTCCGAGAACCGCGTGTTCTGGAATGCGGCCATCGCACACGAACTGCGCACGCCGATGACCATCCTGCGTGGCCGCCTGCAAGGCATCGCCGAAGGTGTATTCGAGCCGGGCCCCGAGCAGTTCAACAGCATGCTCACCCAGCTGGAGGGACTGACCCGCATCATCGAGGACCTGCGCGTGGTCAGTCTGGCCGAGAGTGGCCACCTGGATCTGCGCCTGCAACGCAGCGACGTCAGCGTGCAGGTGGCGGCGGTGGTGGAGGCGATGTCCGAGGCGCTGACCGAAAGTGGCTTCTCGGTGAGCCTGGACGCGCGGCCGTCGCTGGCGGACTGCGATCCGGCCCGCATCCGCCAGGCGGTGCTGGCATTGCTGGAGAACGCCCGTCGCCATGCCATCCCCTGCCCGCTGCGGGTGCGCGTCACCCTCGCTGAGGGGCACTGCGCGGTGGCCGTGGAAGATGGTGGCCCCGGCGTGCCGGACGACCTGCGCGACAGCATTTTCGAAGCCTTCCAGCGCACCGATGTGTCGCGCTCGCGGCAGAGCGGGGGCTCAGGTCTCGGCCTGGCGGTCGTGCGTGCGATTGCCGTGGCCCATCACGGAACGGCGCAGTGCCGCGCTACCGAGCGTGGCGGCAGTTCGTTCGAGATCCGCTGGCCGGTGCACGTGCGCCGTTGAGGCCGTAGACGCTGCCCTGGTAGCAGCCCACCTTGGTGGGCACCACGCGCGTGGCTGAACGCCGCCGATTTCTCCACGCAATCTCCATCATCCCTCCATGCCCGCTCCAAAGGGCTGCAGATACTGGGCGCGACCCGGCAGATGGCAGGCATCCGTCCCCTGCCCTGTCCCCGAACCCCCCAGGCATCCCATGCAACACCCCCACGATCCAGCGGCCGCCGCCGGCAGCATCGGCCAGCAGAATGCGGCCGCCACGCTCAAGGCCATCCTGCGCACCTACCCCTGGCAGCTGACCGGCACGTTCTCGCTGGTGGCGCTGGAGAACACCCTGCTGCTGGCCTATCCGTTGTTCGCCGGCTTCGCGGTAGACGCGATCATCAGCGGCAACATCGGCCATGCCATCTCCTATGCCGGCGTGGTACTGCTGTTCTGGCTGGTGGGTGCCGCCCGTCGGGCGGTGGATACGCGCACCTTCACCCGCATCTATGCCGATCTGGCAGTGAGCGTGGTGCAGGCGCAGCGCCGGTTGGGCCAGGCGACGTCCACTTCGGCGGCACGCGTGGTGCTGGCCCGCGAGTTCGTCGACTTCTTTGAAAAGCACGTGCCGATCATCGCCACCGCGCTGGCATCGATGTTCGGTGCAGTGGCCATGCTGCTGGCGATCGAGCCGATGGTCGGTGCCGCTGGCCTGGCCACCCTGCTCGGCGCCCTGCTGGTGCTGCCCTGGTTCGCACGTCGCAACGAGCAGTTGCACGGCCGACTGAACAACCGCCTGGAACACGAAATCCGGCTGGTCGACCGGGTCAGCCCCTCGGTGCTGCGCCGCCACTACACCACGCTGTCGCGCCTGCGCATCCTGCTGTCCGACCGCGAAGCCGGCGCCTATGTGGTGATCGGGCTGGCTGCCGCGGCATTGTTCGCGCTGACCATCGGCCGCCTTGCCACCAGTGAAGGCGTTACACCGGGCCACGTCTACGCGGTGATGACCTACCTGTGGACCTTCGTCGGCAGCCTGGACGATGCGCCTTCAATGGTGGATCAGCTTGCGCGGCTGAAGGATATCGGCCGCCGCGTCAGCCCCGGCATGGACGATGCGGACCACAAGGGCGCCGCTTGACCGGTCGCTGCCCACCTTGGTGGGCACCGACGAGAGCAGCGCCAACCAAGGTTGGCGGCTACCAGGCCTGAGCAGTGTTGCCCTGGTAGCTGCCCACCTTGGTGGGCACCGACGGAAGCCAGCGCCAACCAAGGTTGGCGGCTACCGGGCCTGAGCGGTGTTGCCCTGGTAGCTGCCCACCCTGGTGGGCACCGATGGAAGCCAGCGCCAACCAAGGTTGGCGGCTACCGGGCCTGAGCGGTGTTGCTCTGGTAGCTGCCCACCTTGGTGGGCACCGACGGAAGCCAGCGCCAACCAAGGTTGGCGGCTACCAGGCCTGAGCGGTGTTGCCCTGGTAGCTGCCCACCCTGGTGGGCACCGACGGAAGCCAGCGCCAACCAAGGTTGGCGGCTACCAAACCTGAGCGGTGCTGCCCTGGTAGCTGCCCACCTTGGTGGGCACCGATGGAAGCCAGCGCCAACCAAGGTTGGCGGCTACCAGGCCTGAGCGGTGTTGCCCTGGTAGCTGCCCACCTTGGTGGGCACCGACGGAAGCCAGCGCCAACCAAGGTTGGCGGCTACCGGGCCTGAGCGGTGTTGCTCTGGTAGCTGCCCACCTTGGTGGGCACCGATGGAAGCCAGCGCCAACCAAGGTTGGCGGCTACCAGGCCTGAGCGGTGTTGCTCTGGTAGCTGCCCACCTTGGTGGGCACCGATGGAAGCCAGCGCCAACCAAGGTGGGCGGCTACCGGGATCGATAGATACCCATGCGCCGCTTGGCGCTACAGGAACTCCGCCATGCGCTGCAGCTCGTCGTCCAGCGCGCCACGAAATACCTTGTCGCGGGCCAGCGACTTGCCGGCATAGCCCACGCTCGACACCAACTCACCCTCGCGCACGCTCAAGTTGGCCCAGCCCACCACCTGCTCATGCCACAACACCGGCAGTGCGTAGTAGCCGTACTGGCGTTTCGGTGCAGGCGTGTAGGCCTCGAACTTGTACACCCAATCCCACAACAGCTCGAAGCGGCGGCGGTCCCACACCACTGGGTCGAACGGCGCCAGCAGGCGCACCTGCTCATCCGGTGCATGGCGGCGCGAGCGCGGATTCTCGTCCGCCGGCCAGTACCAGGTGGTGCCTTCCAGCGTGCAGCTGGCCAGTTGTTGCTTGGCCAGCGCCAATGCCTTGCGGGTCTGCTCGGCCAGGTGCGGCGCGCCATAGCCCAGCAGGCGCACCAGATAGGTCAGGCTGGCCGAGGGCAGCGGCGCGTACTTGCGCACCACCAGGTCGATCAGGGCGGCGGCACGTTCGATCTGCGCCTGTTCGCTGGAGTCGGGCTCGGCATGATCGGCCACCGCATAGATGCGCGTACCGCTGTCGCGCCGTTGCACCCGCAGCAGGCCGCGGTAGTGCATGCCATCCAGCAGATGCGTGCTGGCGTTGCTGGTGCCGCCCCAGTAGTTGGTCACCCGCCCATGCGCGAACGCCTGGTCGACCTCGCGCGGGTGCACGCTGCCACGCTCGCGCACAAAGGCCAGCACGTCGGCCGCACGGCGATGGGTCTCGGCATCCCACTCGCGCTTGGAAACCCGTGGGTGCATCAGCGCCAGATGCTCGCGCGGCAGGAAGCCGTAGTTCACCAGGCAATCCTCTTCCACCGGCAGACGCGTGTAGCGGCGCTCAAGATCGCCCGCGCGGTAGTCCTTCACCCGGTGGCGCAGGGTCAGGTCCTGCGCGCGAGCGGGTGCGCGGATCGGGTCGGCCTGCACGAAGCCCAACCGCCGGATCGCGGTCAGCAGCGTGGTCGGCTTGAACAAGGTGCGCGCCACCGCGTAGCGGCGAAGGTCATCGAGAGTGGGCGTGGCAGGCATGGCCGCATTGTATTCTCGACACTACGCGATCCGTCCAGTAGAGCCAGGCCACGCCTGGCTGGCGTCATGGTGAACGGCCGCGATCATCCACGCATGGCGTGCATCTACCGAAGCCGCGATACCTCCAGCGAACCGATCACCAGGGCCCGCATGCCCTGCTTGAACTCGGTGATCACCTGCCCTTCTTCGTCATCCGCAATCGCGTAGATGGTGTCGGCACCGGCGATGCAGTAGAACGCGATCGTGGCCAGCAGCCAGCGCGCCTTGTCCACCGGCAGGCCGAACACCTCGGCCACGTGCGCCTGGTGCGAGGCGATCTTTTCCAGCATCGGCGCGGTCGCCACCGTGCGCCGCAGCAGGTAGGGCGGTAGCCCGGGATGCGCCTTCACCACTTCGCACAGCGACTCCACGAACCCCATCAGATAGGCCTCCAGCCCACCCGGTGCGTCGACCGACGCGCGCGGAATCTGCCAGCGCTGGAACACCGCCTCCGCCACCAGGCGCTTCAACGCCTCCAGGTTGGCCACGCGCTTGTACAGCGCTGCCTGGGTCACCGCCAGTTCGGCGGCCACGTTGGCCATGGTCAGGTTGGGCAGGCCCAGGCGGATGCCGATGTCGGCCAGACGCTCCGGGGTGATGGTGGGCGGGCGGCCACGGGTCGGCGCCGTTGGATCGGGGTGCGTGCTCATACGGTGCCTGCTCTTACGGTGCGCGTCCATACCCTGCTGAGGGTGCCAGCAAAGGGACCCTCTTGTCCGCTTCGATTGATTTAGTTTAATTTACTCAACTAATTCGGAAGGCGTCCAGCACGCTGCCCGTGATCGAGCCCATGGCTCACCTCCCGCCAGGTCCCCACCCAGCCAACAACCCTGCGCTGCGCCCTTTCCCCGTGCTTGCCGTCGGCAGCGCGCCAGGCGCGCTCGCGCCTGCGATTCACAGGACTCTGGCATGACCGTTTTCAACTTCACTTCTGCACAGCATCGCGCTGCCGCCGCATCCTCCGGCCTGATGTATTCGCCGGGCATGGTCCGGCGCTACCGGGTGTCCGCCCTCGCGCTGGGGCTGCTGGCCTCGTTCGCCGCGCTGGCCGACGCCGCGCCGTCCACCCTTCCGTCGGTACAGGTGCAGGAACAACGCCGGGTCACTGCAGACTATGCGGGCGGGCAAGTGGCTGCCGGCAGCCGCGTCGGCCTGCTCGGCGACAAGGATTTCATGGACACGCCGTTCAATACGATCAGCTACACCGAGTCCTTCATCCGCGATCGCCAGGCCAAGGACCTGACCGACGTCATTGCCGCCACCGACCCCACGGTGTTCAGCAACGGCGTCACCGGTGCATGGAGCGAGAACTACGCGATCCGCGGCTTTGCCTCCAACACCAGCGACACCACGTTCAATGGCCTCAGCGGCATGGCGCCCTACTACCGCACCTCGCCGGAAATGTTCGAGCGCATCGAGGTGCTGAAGGGACCGTCTGCGCTGCTCAACGGCATGCCGCCGGGCGGCTCGGTCGGTGGCAGCGTCAACCTGGTGCCCAAGCGCGCAAGCGAGCAACCGCTGCTGCGGGTCAGTGCCAACTTCGCCTCCGATGCGCAGTTCGGCACTCACGTGGATATGGGCCGTCGCCTCGGCGCCGACAGGCAGTTCGGCATCCGCTTCAACGGTGCCTACCGTGATGGTGACGGCGCCGTCGGCAAGCAGCGCAAGAAGGTACAGCTCGGTTCGCTGGCACTGGACTGGCGCGGCGAACGTATGCGGCTGTCGGCCGATCTGTACAGCGCCGACGACCGCGTTGACGGCCCGGCGCGTGGCGTCGGCCTGGCACCGGGCGTGGCCATTCCGCGCCCGCCACGCGGCGATACGCTGATCAACCCGGATTGGGCCTACGTGGACAGCCAGGACAAGGGCGCGATGGTGCGCGGAGAACTGGATGTCAACGATAGCCTGATGGCCTACCTCGCGTACGGCACCAGCAGGACCGACTACCGCTACAACGGTTCGATCAGCGCGCAGATCCTCAATCCAGCCGGCAACTTCACCACGGTGATCGGCCAGCTCGCCTTCGACATCAGGAAGCAGTCCGCAGATGCCGGCCTGCGCGGTTCCTTCCACACCGGCAACGTCGGCCACCAGTGGGCCGCCAACGTGACCCACTACCAGCACACCCAGAACGACTACGGCCGGCGCAGCGTACCCGGCTGGGACTGGACCACCAATCTGTACAACCCAGTGTGGGGCCCGGCGGCGCCGTTCGTGGCACCGCACATCTCGCATACCGAGCTGACGCTGGACAGCCTCGGCTTCGCCGACACCCTCGCCTTCGCCGATGACCGCGTGCAGCTGACGCTGGGCGTGCGCCGCCAGCAGGTGGTCAGCGAGACCTTCAACGTGTCCGCGGGTGCACGCACCTCGCGCTACGACGAGAGCGCCACCACGCCGGCAGCGGCCCTGCTGGTGAAAGCCACCGACGCGATCTCCCTCTACACCAACTACATCGAAGGCCTCAGCCAGGGCGCCACCGCGCCGATGACCGCCGCCAATGCCGGCGATGTGTTCGCACCGTTCCGCACCAGGCAGAAGGAGCTGGGCCTGAAGCTGGACCTGGGCAGCTTCGCGCACACCTTCAGCGTGTACGAGATCAAGCGACCGAACAGCTACACCGACCCGGTCACGAATATCTTCTCGTTTGGCGGCGAGCAACGTAACCGGGGCGTGGAATGGGGCTTCTTCGGCGCACCAATGGACGGCGTGCGCCTGCTCGGTGGAGCGGCCTATGTGCAGCCGAAGCTGACCCGCACGGCCGGTGGCGTGAATGAAGGACGCATCGCCACCGCCGTGGCGCAGCGGCAGGCCAAGCTGGGCGTGGAATGGGATGTGCCGACCTTGCAGGGCCTGACCCTGACCGGCAATGCCACGGCGATGTCGAGGCAGTACATCAGTGCCGACAATAGCCTGTCGGTGCCGGGGCGTACGTTGTTCGACGTGGGGGCGCGCTACAGCACCACCGTGGCGGGTCGATCGCTTGCGCTGCGGGCCAGCGTGAACAACGTGACCAACAAGTCGTATTGGGGCATGCCGTTGTTGTCGAGCCTGGCGCTGGGTGCACCGAGGACGGTGCTGGTGTCGGCAACGATGGATTTCTAAGCTGGCGTGGAACCCCTGTAGAGCCGAGCCATGCTCGGCTCCGTTTCGTCCGCTGAGCCGAGCATAGGCTCGGCTCTACAGGACGTCGGGCAATCCGCGAACGGCATCCACGCATGGCGTGGATCTACGTGTCATTCCGGATGCAGGCGATAGATGGCGTGGCTGGTCAACGCCAATGCCGCCAGCTTCAGCCCTTCCATTACGCGATCGCCCACGTACTGTTCCGGGCCGCCATTCTGGCGGGCGCGTTCGGCCGCCAGCAGGATCTCCTGCACGATACGCAGCCCGGCCAGTGCACCGTCGGCGTCGGCCAACGCCAGGCACCGGCCCGGCAGCTGATGGCGCTCGGGCCAGGGCTGGCCGTCGGCAGCCGCGCCCAACCCGATGCGATGCAGCAGGGCCGTCAGGTTGTTGGGATCGGGCGGGATGTCGTGCCCCTCATCGGCATTGGCCGGGGCGCGCTGATGGGGAAACTCCGATGCGTTCATGGCAGGTCTCCGTGCAAGGCATGCGGGACCATCACCCTTAAAAATCAAGGCGGCGGACGGTGCGTGGCTGGAAATCCCGTGAGTCAGTGCTATACCCGGGCGGTGGGCTTGCGCCCACCTCCACGCACCGCCCGCCATGGAACGCGAACGGAATGCCAGCCGACGCCGCGCAAGGCGACGCCGGCTGGCAAGCGTAAACAGCACTTACTCAACGGGGTTTCCAGGCCCCGGCCACCCTTTTTCGGTGGCACCCCATCATGTGCACAACGGGGTGGCAGGCGCCAACAACCCAAGTGCAAAGACAGCAACGTTCACGCAGTGGCCGCATTGTCGCATATCGACAATCGAGCCGAAGATTCAACAACTTGCGCCACGCCAACGGCGGCGTTCCCCACCCGCATCGGCACCACGCGTTCCTTGACCGCATCCGGCTTTCAAGACGCGCGACACGCCAGTTCCGACATTACACAAGCAGATGGGCAATCAACGCCAGCACCGCCAGATGTCCCACGTAGTACCCATAGAACACCCAGCGCCAGCGCGGCAGTTGCCACGGCACCCGCGTCGCCAGCACGACCACCGGAACGGCCAGCAGTGCCCAGCCGTTGTGGTTGGCCCAGCACGCCGCCGCAAGCGCGACCAGCAGCGGCCACCACGCCCGATGCCGGAACGCGATCCAGGCCAGCAGCACGGCGCCAACGCCGGCCCACTGGTAGTCCACGAACATCGGCAGCACACCGGCAGCCAGCAACAGCAGCACAGGCCGATGGCTCGCAAGCGCATGCACGGCCACCGCCGCCAAGGTGAAGGTGAGCAGGATGTTGAGCGGCAGCCAGGAACCGAACGCGAAGGCGTGCAACGGCTGCGCGATCAGCCCCCATAGCGCGAGCCGGCGCATCGATTTGCGCAGGTCGGCGCCCGGCTGGGCCAGGTTGCAGGCCATCACCAGCGCGAACAGCGGGAAGGCGATACGCCCCAGTTCGCTGACCACCGGCACGTAGCCCCCGAACACCACCTTGGCCACGTGGTCGCCGGTCATGGCCAGCAGCGCGATCCACTTCAACAGCTCGCGCGCGCCGCTGCCGAGGCTGAGTTTGAACGTGCACGTCCCGGTCGTGGTCGCTTGCATCGCGGAAGCTTATGCGCATCGGCCAGCGCATTTCCAGCGCCGCGCAGGAGCTCGCCACTGCAAGCCGTAGATGGCGGCGCTATGCTGGCCGCCCCTGCTTGTGAGACACCCGCCATGCGCACCCTGTACCCGGCCATCGAGCCCTACCGCGAATTCGCCCTGCCGGTGAGCGATCTGCACACGCTGCATATCGAAGAGTGCGGCACGCCGGAGGGCATTCCGGTGGTGTACCTGCACGGTGGCCCGGGCGCCGGTATCTCGCCGACCCATCGGCGCTTCTTCGACCCGGCGCGCTACCGCATCGTGCTGATCGACCAGCGCGGCAGCGGCCGTTCCACGCCGTTCGGCGAGCTGCGCGACAACACCACGCAGGACCTGGTGGCGGACATCGAAAAGGTGCGTGAGCACCTGGGCATCGAGCGCTGGCTGGTCTATGGCGGCTCCTGGGGCTCCACGCTGTCGCTGGCCTACGCGCAGGCGCATCCGGAACGCGCCACCGGCCTGATCGTGCGTGGCGTGTTCCTCGGTCGTGAGATCGAGAACCGCTGGTTCGCCGAGGCCGATGGCGGTGCGCGCTGGATCTTCCCGGAGCGCTGGGACCGCTACGAGGCTTATATCCCGGAAGCCGAGCGTGGCGACATGATCGCGGCCTACTGGGCGCGCATGGATGGCCCGGATCAATCAACCCGCATCGAAGCCGCGCAGGCCTGGTTGGGCTGGGAAGACAATGCGGCCACCCTGCAGCACGACGTGGATGCCGAATCCACCGATGATCCGCTGGATACCCTGGCGAAGGCCCGCATCGAAGCGCACTACTTCCGCAACGGCATCTTCCTGGAGCCGGACCAGCTGCTGCGCAACATCGATCGCATCCGCCACCTGCCCGGCGTGATCGTGCAGGGGCGCTACGACATCATCTGCCCGCCGCGCAGCGCGTGGGACCTGGCCAAGGCTTGGCCGGAAGCGCGCCTGGAGATGGTGACCTCCGGCCACAGCGCCAACGAGCCGGCCACGGTCGATGCGCTGGTGCGGGCGACGGATGCCTTTGCCGACCGGTTCTGAACGCCTGGGGTAGTGCCGGCCGCTGGCCGGCACCCCGCAACACACTCCCGCGTGCGACTACGGGTTGGCGTCAAACACCACGGTCATGTTGCCCTCCCAATGCGAGCCTGGCGCCTTCAGCATCTCTGTTACGGCGTCCCGTCCTGCGGTGAACCGCAAGGTCGACCGCCGCTGCATCAGATAGCCATCCGGTGTGAAGCGCGGCGCCTGTTCGTCGTCGGGCGACAGCGGTGTGTCCTGCGCCGGGCGCCCGTCGCGCAGATTGCGCATGCCGGGCAGGGTGACGTCCACATCCACCGGTACAACCTCCCCAAGCGTCTGATTGCGAATGCCGCAGCGATTGCCTGCGTCGTGCTCACAGCGCAGCTTCATGCTGAAGTCCATCGAGCTGGTCAGATGGAATGGCAGCTCCTGATAGAGGCGTATCGGGGCACGGCCCTGATCGGTCCACTGCGCCCAACCTGCCTCCGGCGCCAGGTGCACCTGCGGATTGTCGCTGGGGAACCGTACCTGGAACTGGTGCGACACCGTGAAGCGGAACTTCAACGTGATCGGCTCGGTCGTGACGTCATCACCAAAGTCGATATCGCTGCCCGCGCCTCCCGCACTGTAGGTCAATTCTCCTTCATACACACCGTCGTTCAGCGACAATGGCGACGGCGCGGTTATGAGAAGGCCCAGACCAATCCACGGCATCGCATAGTTGGCCGGCTGTGATAGCGGCTTATCTCCCTGAGAGTTGCACGGCTGCGGCATCTCAGGATTCTTCACTGTCCAGCCGAACCTGATATATGACCCGTAGCTGACCGTCTGAACGTAGCTGCATCCTCCACGCACCGTTCGAGTGAACACTGGATTGGTAACGCCTCCCGGTGTCATTTGACCACTGACGGTAGCAATCGTGATGCGGACCTCCGCTTCGCCACCCGTGGTGGTGTTTTGCAACATGACGTTGCGAGGGGCAGGCAAGCCAAGATAGAAGCGCTTGCGGACGTCGCCGTTATACTCGTAGGTCTTGTTCCACGACATCGGGACATCGACAGAGTAGGCACCATCCTCCGTGCAGAATTCTGGACGCCACGAACAGTAGATGCCAGGCGGCGTCGTGTTCCGGAAGACCATCCGGCCCGGGTCCAGGGCTGACGGGGCAAACTCTGCCGTGACCAGCACTTCTGCCGCACATGCACTTGCGGCCGCGCCAAGCCCAATCACGACCAGCCCTGCGCCTCGCAGCGCCGCCATCAGCGAGCGGATTCTCATTTCGTATGCTCCTCGGTTCTCGCGATCGACGGCGGGCATCCCGTCGCCCCCACCATCAACACATCTCCTTCCCTGGGGTAGCGCCCCTCCTCCATCGTCAGCGTGCAGCTGACCAGGTTGGGGTAGCGCAACTCCACCACCGGCGCACGGGCGCTCAGTTCAAGGGTAAAGAATCCATCCTCCTGGCTGACGCTGCGGCCGGCGTGGTTGATCACCTGCACGCCGCGCACACCGTTGCCGTCTGCATCCAGTACCTGGCCCATGACGGTGAAGGTGCGCAGCACGTCCAGCGTGGCATGCATCACGCCCCCCTTGTTGAGGTGATAGCTGACGACCGAGGGCTGCAGCGTTGCCGACGGCGCATGCCGCCCCTGGAAGTCGAACTGCACGTGGCCTGCGCGATACGCGGCCACCGGGACGAAGTTGCGGCCCGGGCGCAGCGCAACGCCGCCGCCGTGGCTGTCGTCCGCACGCAGGGCAAGATCGGGATAATCGCTGCGGACATCGACAATCAGCCCGGTGTCGGCGCTTCTGCCGCGCCCCTGCCCCAGCACGGCGGCGCGCCCACCGCCAATGACCACGGTGCTGTCGAGGTTGGCGGTGCCGCTGATGCGGCCCGACGCCGCGCCGCGGTAGACCTGCATGTCACCCTCCACAAACGCGCTCTGCAGCGAGGCACCCGCGCCTGCGCCCAGCCCGCCCCGTTCGGCGGTGACCGTGCCATTCACGCTCTGCAGTACGGCGCCGTCCACGCGCTGTGTGGAGGAGGCGGTCACATAGGTATCGCGGCGACCGGCATCGCCGGTGCGGCTGCCCAGACTGCCGCTGTAGCTGCGTTGATCGCTGCCCAGCGAGACGCTCACCGTCAGGTCGATCCCGCGTTGCCGCCGATAGCCCGTGTAGCGGGCGCCGGGGCGGTCATAGGCGGAAACGCGCCAGTTGACATCGTGCTTGCCGAACACCGTCTCCCGGCGCCCGTAAGAGACATCGATGCCGGTCCCGCGGGTGAAGCCCGAACTGCGGGCCACGCGCAGGCTGGCAGTATCACGGTGCCCGAAACGATGCGTGATCGAGACGGCCGTCGTGTCCTGCCAGCCGCCGCGGGTCTCCCAGCGTGGGGCGCCGCTGTCGTCTGCCACGACGCGCTCGCGCTGCTCCACCCAACCGCGCGCATGGTTGGCCACCACCGAGCCGGCACGATAGCGGTACAGGCCCTGCAGGTCCACGCCGCGCCCGGCGTCGCTGGAGGTATAGACATTGGTGTACGTGCTGAAGCGGTCACTGGCCTGCCAGTCCATCGACACACCCGCCGAATGCCGCGCGCCGATCCGCTGCACGGTGGCCCCGGCCACCGCACGGGAGTGCAACAGGTAATTGACCACGGCACCGGCCGCGGCGCCGCCCTCGCGGGCGCTTCCGGCGCTGGCCAGCAACCCGCGCTGCTGCCCTGCGAACGCGCTGTAGCGCCACCGCCGGCTGGGATCCTGCCAGCGGCTGGGCTTGTGGATGGAGGCGCTTTCGCGGGACGCTTCGCGGCCGTCCTGGACCACCCGCAGTTCCACATCGTAGATCCCGCCGGGTAGCCGGCGCGTATCGATTTCCTGGATGCCGGGCTTGACGGCCTGCGTGGACAGCAGGTTCCCGTCACGATAGATCTCCACCACGCCTTCGCCACTGGCGGTGACATAGACGGGATAGACACTGGGGCTTCGCGTATCGGCCAGCAGTACGTCCGAGGATCCGAACATCAGGCCCAGCGCCGTATCGTTCTGCGTACCCGGTGCCCGGGGCTGGCGCACAATGCCCTCGAAGGTGGGCAGGAAGTAGCCGGCGCGAACGAAATGATCGCCCAGTTCGCGCTGGGCATACAGGGCACTGAGGTAGTGCTCGCTGCTGCCGGGCTGGGCGTAGTACTGGTAGCTGCCAACCGTGCTCCAGTGGCCGGCACTGCCGCGCAGTTCGGCGCTGTAGCGTACGGTGGCCTGCTGTTCCTGGCCGCCGTGCACGGCAAGACTGTTGCGCACGATCAGCCCCCGGCTGCCCGCGTCCGGCAAGGCGATGTGGCGCCCCTCCTTCTGCGCGCCGGCAGGCGTCAGTACACTCAGCAGCGAGTTGGACAGACTGTAGTGCAGCGCTGCCATGCCCCGGCACTGATGCCTGCATACGCCCAGCGCCATCGGTTCAGCGAGTTGCTCGCCCCAACGGGCACGCTCGGTCTGTGCCAACCGGCTTTCGTGGCTGTCGCCAAAGCCGATCACCTGCACCCGGTTGTCTTCGTGCAGCAGAACCTCGGCGTCACCCAGATACTGCCCATCCAGCTCCACGCGCACGGTGAGCGGGTTGCCAAACAGGTGCTCGCGGAATTCGGCCGGCATGCGTTCGCGCTGCTGCAGCAGGCTGGGCAGCTCGCCCGGCGCGAGGCCGGCCGCCTGCGTTGACGTGGCAAGGACCACGGCACCGATCGCGGTCGCGAGCTGGGCCAGGCGGAATCGACGTTGGTTGGAGGACGAGAGCATGGGCGCTGTTCCGGCGTCCCCGCCGCGTCATTGGATGCGACGGGGCGCCTGAAAGGACTCAGGGAGTGATGTCGCTTTCGAAGATCATGTGGAACTGGCCACCGTAGCTGCCCTGCTTGTAGCCACCCGACGGCGCGGTCGGCGCGATGGCGAAGGCCAGCGACTTGCCCGCGGCGGCCTGGGACGCGTTGGCAACAGTGATCTTGGCCGCGGCCGTTGCCGGAACCTCCACGTTGTCCAGCTTCACCACCAGGTCCACGACGTCTGCGGCCGACGCCATCTGTGCCGGCGACGTCAGGTAGGCGGTGATGGCAGCCGGCGACTTGATGTTGATGACGCGCCCGGTCAGTTCGCCCAGCGTTTCGCGCGCGGTGTCCCACGGCAGGTTCTGCGGCAGGCCTTCCCAGCCGTCAGGCGTGGACACCTGCAGGCCAGCGGTGTTCGGGACGTCGGCGGTCACGTTGACGGTGATCGACTTGGATTCGGTGGCTGCCAGGCTGACAGCCGGTGCGATGAGGGCTGCAGCGGCTGCAGCCAGGGCGTACTTCTTCAGGGACATGGAAATGCTCCGGGATCGGTGGATGGATACGATGGGATACGACGCCAGGACGAAGACACAGCCTCCCCGCCGGGCGCCTGGCGAACCCGGTGGAGACGTTGCAGAAAGGGGAGATGGGCAGACGATCAGCGGCGCGAGTCGATACTGCGCCGGTCGTCGCCCTCCCTCAGGTCGTAGCGGGCGAACCGGCTGTCGTCGGCCTGCAGCGCATAGGTTCGCCCGGGCCGGACATGGACGATGATGCCGGGCGTGCAGGCATCCGGACTGCTTCGCTCGCAGTACCGCAGGTTGTCCAGCACCACCGTGGCGTTGCCACCGTTGTGCACGTGACCGTCCTGCACACGGGTGTCATAGCGCGTGTTCCGCGGTGCCACGAACAGGATGGTGCCGTAGCCGGTGAACACGCGAACTGCCGAGGTCAGCCCGGTGATCTCCTGCACCTGCGCATCGCTGAGTGAGAATTCCTCGGCGCTGGGCACCACCGGAATGAAGCGGAGCCGGTAGTAGCGCTCCTCATCACGGTCACCGCGATAGACCAGGCGCGTCGCCTGTTGGCCGTTGGCGGCAATGATCAGGCGGCTGGGGCTGGCGATCACCCCGTGCGCGCCAGGTGCATTGCGTACCAGCGCCACGGTGTCCACTGGCGTTTCGACAACCTTGCCGTCTGCATCGAAGTGCATCTGGGTGACCTCAACGCGCACGTATGCGGTCACATCACCGGTATTGCGTATGCGCTTGAGCAGGTTGCTGTGCGCGGGCGCAAGATGATCGAACAGGAGACCCACGTTGATCTGTGGTGTCGTGGCATGAGCGCTGCTGGCGAACAGGGCCAGCAGGAGGAGAAGGAGTGCGCGTTGCATGACGAACCCGCGGGGAGAGGCGAGCGGTTAGTTTCACGGCAGATTTACAATCAGGCCATGCAACAACTTGCAAAAAGGTCAGATATTTCCGACCTCGCAAAGTGGCTCCGGCCAGGTCAACCCGGAAATCCTGTCCGCGCACTCGGCCGCGGCGGTCTGGCCCGTTGCACATCGCGACGGCACGCCCTGGAACAGCATCGGCGGCTGGTACACGCATGGGGCGTGCGGGTGAACGGGCGCCCACCGCCATCTGGCGACCCGGTCGGTTCTTCGCAGCTCGCTTACAGATCCGGGCCGAATATCCGGCCGTGGCCATCCAGACCCATGGCCCGCGTCCCCACTTCTGGAGCCTGTCATGACCGGTATTCGCTACGTTCCTGCTGTCCTCGTCATCACCATCGGCCTGCTGTTGGGCGCCTGTTCCAGAACCCAGGAGGCGAGCAAGGCCACCGCCGCCGAGGACGTCACCGAAGTGAAGCTGATACCGCCGTATGAGTCGCTGGACAAGAACAAGGACGGCATCGTCACGCTGGCCGAAGTGGATGCCGTGGCACCCGACTGGGCCGAGCGCCTGCATGCCTGCGATACCGACCGTGACAAGACGTTGACCCGTGGCGAGTACGACGTCTGCAAGCAGACCAGCGGCGCGCATTGACCCATCACTGAACCCTCGATCGGCACCGCATACGCCCGGCTATACCAAGGTATAGCCGGGCTAACCCACGGGCCTCTAGGCCTGCCCCATTCAGGGGCGGACAATAGCGCCACTGGCCAGGGCAACCCTGGCTGGCACCCTCCCCTCATGGAGACGCAGATGGACCCCGACCCTGCCGGGCGCACCGCGCCCCGGATGACCGCTTGTTGCCTGTTCCTGGCGCCTGCCCGCCGGTCCCTGCCTGCCTGAGTGACGGGGGATCGCCAAGCGCCGCCTGCCTGGAGATCACCCCCATGTCCTACAAGATCCTCTACATCACCCTGCGCCGCCTGATTGGCGAGCGCGATGCTGCCGCCCTGCGCAGCCAGCTGCTGCAGCACGGCCCGGTCATGTTCGGCCGTTCGCTGTCGCTCGGTTCGCCGCGCGTGGTGGCTGACGCGCTGTCGCTGCTGCCGATCAGCGAACGCATCACCGTGCTGCGCCATCTGCCCTACCCGCTGCGCGATGCGATGAAGCCGCTATGCATCGGCGGCAGCCAGCGCCTGCACATGCAGCCGTGGTCGCCGGCGGTGCTGGCCATGCGCCACGCCTGATCTGTCTCACCCATTCCGTTCGTGTTCCGGCTGCGGCCGGCTCTGACATTCGAGGAGCGTCCCATGAGCCTGCTCAACGCCTGGTTCAACGCCTTCCTGCGCAGCCGTCGCGCAGGCAACCTGTTCCGCCGTCGTGCGATGCCCGAAGCCGGCTTTGGCCCGGGCAGCGCCGAAGCGGCGCCGTTCGCGCTTACCACCGGCCTGGTCACCCTTGCCCAGCAGGAAGAAGCCGAGCTGCTGGCCACGCTGGAGTCGCATGCCGATGGCCTGAGCCCGCATGAAGCCGAGGAGCGGCTGGCCACGCTCGGCCCCAACGAGGTGGATCACGAAAAGCCGCTGCCGTGGTGGCGGCACCTGTGGCAGTGCTACCGCAATCCGTTCAACCTGCTGCTGACCGTACTGGCGGCGGTGTCCTGGCTGACCGAGGACATCAAGGCCACGATCGTGATTGGTGCGATGGTACTGCTGTCCACGCTGATCCGCTTCGTGCAGGAAGGCCGCTCCAACCGTGCCGCCGAGCGGCTGAAGGCGCTGGTCGGCAACACCGCGCGCGTGCTGCGCCGCAATCCGGGCACCGAGGCCGCCGATGTGGCCGACCAGTACTTCGGCGCGCACCTGCACAGCCGTCGTCCGGCTCGCCTGCTGGACCTGCCGATCCGTGAGCTGGTGCCCGGTGACCACATCGTGCTGTCGGCCGGCGACATGATTCCGGCCGATTGCCGCATACTGACCGCCAAGGACCTGTTCGTGGCACAGGCCGCAATGACCGGCGAGTCGCTGCCGGTGGAAAAGTTCGCGCACCCCGGCGACGGCCTGGCTGGCCTGCTGGAGCAGCACAACCTGCTGTTCATGGGCACCAACGTGGTGTCAGGCACCGCCACCGCCGTGGTGCTGGCCACCGGCAACCGCACCTACTTCGGCACGCTGGCCCAGCGCAGCACAGCCACCGACCGTGCGCCCACCGCGTTCCAGGCCGGCGTCAACAGTGTCAGCTGGCTGCTGATCCGCTTCGCGCTGGTGATGGTGCCGTTCGTCCTGCTGATCAACGGCTGGACCAAGGGCGACTGGACCGAGGCGTTCCTGTTCGCGCTGTCGGTGGCGGTGGGCTTGACGCCGGAAATGCTGCCGATGATCGTCACCTCCACCCTGGCCAAGGGCGCGGTGCTGCTGTCGCGGCGCAAGGTGATCGTCAAGCGCCTGGATGCGATCCAGAACTTCGGCGCGATGGAAGTGCTGTGCACCGACAAGACCGGCACGCTCACCCAGGACAGGATCGCGCTGGAGCGCCACACCGATGTGTTCGGTCACGATTCGGAAGACGTGCTGAAGTTCGCTTACCTCAACAGCCACTTCCAGACCGGGCTGATCAACCTGCTGGACCGCGCGGTGCTGGAGCACGTGGAGCTGCAGAGTTCGCTGCGGCTGTCGCAGGACTACCACAAGGTGGACGAGATTCCGTTCGACTTCGAGCGCCGCCGCATGTCGGTGGTGGTGTCCGAGCGCGAGGACCACCATGAGCTGATCTGCAAGGGCGCGGTGGAAGAGATGCTGGCGGTGTGCAGCACCGTGCGCGAGAACGGCCAGGACATGCCACTGGACGAGCGCCGCCTGGCGCGGGTGCGGCAGACCACCGAGGAACTGAACGAACAGGGCCTGCGCGTGGTGGCGGTGGCGATGAAGGAGACCGCGGCCAGTCAGAGCGCCTACTCGCAAGCGGACGAGTGCGGTTTGACGCTGGTCGGCTACGTGGCCTTCCTGGACCCGCCGAAGGAGTCGGCTGCGCAGGCGCTGCAGGCGCTGGCCGCACACGGTGTCGAGGTCAAGGTCTTCACTGGCGACAACGAACTGGTGACCGCCCGTGTCTGCGCACAGGTGGGGCTGGACGCGGACACCATCCTGACCGGCCCGCAGATCGAGCGCATGGACGACGGCGCGCTGTCGCGGGCGCTGCACCACCATCGCGTGTTTGCCCGGCTGACGCCGCTGCACAAGGAGCGGCTGGTACGCGAGCTGCGGGCGCAGGGCAAGGTGGTCGGCTTCCTCGGTGACGGCATCAACGATGCGCCGGCGCTGCGCGCAGCCGATATCGGCATCAGCGTGGACAGCGCGGTGGACATCGCCAAGGAGGCGGCCGACATCATCCTGCTGGAAAAGAACCTGATGGTGCTGGAGGAAGGCGTCATCCAGGGCCGGCGCACGTTCAACAACATGCTGAAGTACATCCGCATGACCGCCAGCTCCAACTTCGGCAATGTGTTCTCGGTGCTGGTGGCCTCGGCCTTCCTGCCGTTCCTGCCGATGCTGCCGCTGCAGCTGCTGGTGCAGAACCTGCTGTATGACATCTCGCAGATCGCCATTCCGTTCGACAACGTGGATGAGGAACTGGTACGCAAGCCGCTGAAGTGGAACCCGGCGGACATCGGCCGCTTCATGGTGTTCTTCGGGCCGATCAGCTCGCTCTTCGACCTGAGCTGTTTCGCGCTGATGTGGTACGTGTTCGATGCACGCACGCCGGCCGACCAGGGCCTGTTCCAGTCCGGCTGGTTCGTGGTCGGCCTGCTGACCCAGACCCTGATCGTGCACATGATCCGCACGCCGAAGGTGCCGTTCCTGCAGAGCATCGCCGCGCCGCCACTGCTGCTGATGACCGGCCTGATCATGGCCATCGGCGTGGCCCTGCCGATGAGCCCGCTGGCCGGCTACTTCAAGCTTCAGGCCCTGCCGGCCGGCTACTGGCCGTTCCTGGTGGCGATCCTGTTCGGCTATGCGGTGCTGACCACCGCGCTGAAGAAGTTCTACATCCGTCGTTACGGCTGGCAGTAAGCGCCCGCCGCTTGTCCAGGGAGAAACACAATGGACATCAATCCGAACCTGCCGGCGTTCAACGCCGGCGCCACGCTCAGCTCGCTGATCAGCCTGTCGGTGGCGTTCGTGCTGGGCACGGTCATCGGCCTGGAGCGGCAGCTGCGGCAACGCACCGCCGGCCTGCGTACCAATACGCTGGTGGCGGTGGGTGCGGCAGTGTTCGTTGATCTGGCGGTGCGCTTCCATGACCTGTACGGCGGACCACCCTCGCCGCTGCATGTGGTGGCCTATGTGATCTCCGGCGTCGGCTTCCTCGGCGCCGGCGCGATCATGAAGGACGGCGCGCAGGTGTCCGGCCTGAACACCGCCGCCACCCTGTGGGGATCGGCGGCGGTGGGAGCATGTGCAGGTATCAAGCTGCTGCCGGAAGCGGTGCTGGCCGCCGTCTTCGTGCTGGCCGCCAATACCCTGCTGCGGCCGGTGGTGAACCGCATCCAGCGGCAGCCGCTGCCGGAAGCGTTCAGCGAGGCGACCTATGCGATCAACGTGGTCTGCCAGCGCGAGCAGCAGGCCGAGGTGCTGGACCAGCTGTTGCTGCTGCTTGAGCAGGCGCATTACCCGGTGCGCGCGGTGGACCAGCGCCCGTTCGGTGAGCGCGATGTGGAGATCGAAGCGGTGCTGTATGCCACCACGGTGGATGCCGGCGAACTGGACGCCGTACTTGCGACGCTGGCGACCACGCCCGGTGTGCTGCAGGGATTCTGGAACGCCAGCCTGGAGGAGTAGTGCCGGCCGCTGGCCGGCAACACCGTGCACCGCTTTGGTAGGTGCCGACCTTGGTCGGCAGAGAACCTTCAGAGACCGTGTCCATCCCTGCGGTAGTGCCGGCCGCTGGCCGGCAACCTCATGAGCTCCGGCAACACCGTGCAGTTGCCGGCCAGCGGCCGGCACTACCGGGCATCGTTCTGGCTTGTGCCGACCAACGGTCGGCACCCACAGCAAAAGAGCCTGCCGACCAAGATCGGCATCTGCCGATGGCGGCTTTGCTATCCTTTCACCCCACGCCAGGGAGCCGTCCCGATGCCATCGCTGTCGCCCCGCCGCCCGCTGGTGCTGCTGGCCCTGATCGTCGTGATGGCGGCGATCTTCCTGATCGACACCATCACCGACTACGCGGTTGCTGCTGCCTGCTTCTACGCAGCGGTCATCCTCGCGGCATCGCGCGTGCTGGGCGCGCGCGGGCTGATCACCCTTGCCATCGCCTGCATCGGACTGACCGGGCTGAGTTTCTTCCTGACCCGCTTCGGCACCTACCGCATCGGCCTGGTCAATTCGGTGATCGGCATGCTGGTGATCGGCATCACCACCTACCTCGCCCTGAACATGGAAGCGGCCAAGGCCGCCGTGCAGGAAGCGCAGGGTCGCCTGCTGCGGGTAGCGCGCGCCTCCACCGTGGGCGAACTCACCACCTCCATCGCCCATGAAGTGAACCAGCCGCTAGCGGCCATCGCCAGCAGCGCCGAAGCCTGCCAACGCTGGCTGGCGCAGGACCCGCCGAACGTGGACAAGGCCCGGCAGACCGTAGCCCGCATCCTGGCAGACGCGCACCGCGCCGGTGACGTGATCGCCCGCATCCGCGGCCTGACCCAGGGCGCGGCACCGGAACGGCGCGCCTTCGACCTGAACCAGGCGGTGGAGGAAATGCTGGCGTTGTCGCGCAGCGAACTGGACCAGCATGGCGTGGCCGTGGCCCTGCTGCTGGACGCCGACCTGCCGCCGGTGCAGGCCGATCGCGTACAGGTGCAGCAGGTGATCGGCAACCTGATCCTCAATGCGGTGGATGCAATGGAAGCCGTACCCGCAGGCGACCGGCGTCTGTCGCTGCTGACCCGGCGTGAGGGCCAACGGGTCAGCCTCAGCGTACGCGATCGTGGCGTCGGCCTGCCCGCCGACCATCCCGAGCGCGTGTTCGACGCGTTCTGGACCACCAAGTCGCACGGGTTGGGGCTGGGCCTCAGCCTGAGCCGCTCGATGATCGAGGCCAACGACGGCCAGATCCGCGCCGAACGACCGGCAGGCGGCGGTGCCTGCTTCGTCTTCGACCTGCCCGTCGCCACGGATGTCCACCATGCGTAAGCCCACTGCACCCATCGCCGATCCGGCGCCCATTGTCTATGTGGTCGACGACGATCCGTCGGTGCGCGCGGCGCTGGAAGACCTGCTGGCCTCGATGGGCCTGCAGGTGCGGGCCTTCGCCTCCACCCAGGCCTTCCTCGAACACGACCTGGAAGACGCGCCGGCCTGCCTGGTGCTGGACGTGCGCATGCCCGGCCAGAGCGGTCTTGAATTCCATCGCACGATGGGCAGCCATGGCCTGCAGCTCCCCGTGGTGTTCATCACCGGCCACGGCGACATCGCGATGGGTGTCAACGCGATCAAGGACGGTGCCATCGAATTCCTGACCAAGCCCTTTCGCGACCAGGAACTGCTGGATGCGATCCACAAGGGCATCGAGATCGACCGCCAGCGCCGCCGCGAGGGCGAGGCGCTCGATGCCCTGCAGCAGCGCTGGAACACGCTCAACGCGGGTGAGCGCGAGGTGGTCGATGGCGTGGTGCGTGGCCGCCTCAACAAGCAGATCGCCGGCGACCTCGGCGTCAGCGAGATCACGGTGAAGGTGCGCCGCGCGCAGGTGATGCGCAAGATGGGCGCGCGCACCCTGGTCGACCTGGTGCGCATGTACGACCGCCTGCAGGCGGGGACGCCATGAACGTCCACGTCGCCTTGCTGCGCGCGGTCAACGTCGGCGGCACCGGCAGGCTGCCAATGCGCGAACTGGTGGCGATGTGCGAGGACGCAGGCTTCGCCGATGTCCGCACGTACATCGCCAGCGGCAATGTGGTGTTGCGCAGCTCGCTCGACGAGGCGGGCGTGCGCCAGGCCCTCGGCCAGCGGCTCCAGGAATATGCCGGCAAGCCGGTAGGCGTACTGGTGCGTTCGGCCAGCGAGATCGCAGGCGTGGTGGCACGCAATCCGTTTCCGGATGCCGCCGGCAACCGTGTGGTCGCCCTGTTCCTCGACGGCAGCCTGCCTGCCGACCCGCTTGATGGCGTGACCGGCCGGCGCGACGAACAGCTTGCACTCGGCACGCGCGAGATCTTCATCCACTACGGCGCCGGCATGGCCGACTCGCGCCTGCGCATTCCCGGCTCGGCACAGGGCACGGCGCGCAACCTCAACACCGTCGCCCGGCTCGCGGCGATGGCAGCGGAACTCCGCTAGGGTTCTTCCGGCAGGCTGTAGACCAGCGGGTAGTCATGGCGGCCCTCGCTGATGGTGATCTCCAGCGTGCCGCTCAGGCCGAGCAGTCCTTCACTGCCCGAATCGGGCACCACCACAACGCTCAGCTCCGGCCTGCCCCGGGTCATCAGTCCGTTGTGCTGCAGGGTGAACCCACCCTGGCGCCCGGCCAGCGTGGCCGTTACCCGCTCCATCGCCACATAGCCGGCCGAGCCCTGCACCGGCGTGCGGAAGGCCAGCATCTGGCCGACGCTGCTGCCGTGCAGGTCGCCGGCGAAGGTCTTGTTGATCGACATCACCGCAATCGGGCCGTCATTGCCACCGATCGGCCGCAGATCCACTTCAAACGTACCGTGTGCTTCGCCCTGCATCCTGCTCTCCCCTCTGGTCGGTTGAACGCTGCTACTTCTTCGTGGCCAGCACGATCACCCCGGCCAGCACCAGGCCGATGCCGCTCCACTCCCGCAGGCTGGGCCGCTCGCCCAGCAGAAGATAGGCCAGCACGATCACCAGCACCACGCTGAACTTGTCCACCACGGCCACCTTGGCCAGCTCACCGCTCTGTAGTGCGCGGAAGTAGAACAGCCACGACGCACCGGTGGCCAGCGCCGACAGCACCAGGAACAGCTGGGTGCGCCCCGGCAGCAGCAACGGGTTGGACCATTTGCCGGTGACCACCACCAGCGGCAGGATCACCGCCGCCACCACCAGGGTACGGATGGCCATGGCCAGGTCCGGGTCGACACCCTTGACGCCGACCTTGGCGAACAGCGCGGTCAGCGCTGCGAACACGGCGGACAGTCCCGCCCAGAGCAACCATTGCGGTACGTTCTGCACGAAGCCCTCGCTTGCCGCAACCGATGAGCGTGCGCCAACGCTACTCCACCCTGCCATCGGTGGGGCTTCACCTGCCCATCACCGCCGCTACAATGGGACGGAATCGCCAGGGGGGCGATCTGCAGGGAATGCGCCATGCTTGAACAGGACACCACCCTCGCCCATACCGGGCCGTCGGCCCTTGACCGGGCCCGCCTGTCGTGCGCCGCACGGCTGCCGCTCCCCTTCCCCTTCGTTTCGCAGCAACCTGCCCGTTCCGCGCGGCAGATTCCTCATTGCCTGCCCTGACCGGAGCCGTCGAAATGTCCGAGAACACCCTCCTTGCCACGCCGGCCGCTACCGCGCCGATCAAGTACCTCGACCGCGCCATGGCCACGCTGCGCAGCCTGGGCCTGGCCGCTCCCCAGGACAACAACGCTCCGGCCATCGCGCTGGTCTCGCAGCTGTCCACCCTTGACCAGGGTCGCGTGGTGGCCATTGCCCGCGTGCTGCAGCAGTCCGGGCATTTCAATGCCGTGATGCGTGATGAAATCAGCTCGGCCAAGGTGTCCGACCGCTATACCGAGATCATCCGCGCCTTCGACAGCATCCGTGACGATGCCAGCACCATGGTCGAGCAGGTGCGCGACGGCAGGATCGACATGGGCGAGCGCCTGCAGAACCTGTGGATGAAGGTCACCCGCGGCGACATCCCGAGCCGGTTCGAGAAGATCCGCCGCACATTCCTGGAAGTCAGCCGCGATTCGGCCGAGCAGCTGCAGCGCGAGTCACGCGTGCTGGAGATGTACGGCGACTTCCGCCTGTCGATCAAGGATGCCGAGATCCAGGCCCATGAGCTGTTGAAGCTGCAGGAGCAGGCGCTGGCCGATGCCCGCGAGGCGCTGAAGCAGGCGCAGCAGCGCGTGGAGTCGGCCGATCCGGCCGCCGATGCCGCCGACACCGGCCGCCTGGTCATGGCCCGCGACGAGGCCCTGCGCAACAACCAGGCCGAGGAGTCGCGCTACCAGCTGGCCAAGGACCTGGCCGAGAACCTGCAGGTGAACTACGCCACCTCCGAGGCGATCATGCTGCGCGTGCACCAGTCGCACGAGATCAAGCGCCGCGTCAACGAGCGCTCGGTGGTGTTCTTCTCCACCAATGAAACCAGCTTCACCGCCTTGAACCTGGCCTTCACCACGCAGATGGGCCTGCATGAGTCCACGCAGGCGCTCAATGCGATGACCGAGGGCACCTCCAAGGGCCTGGAAGCGGTGGCCAACATTGGCGATGACGTGCTGCACGAGGGCCTGAAGGCCGGCTACGGCGCCACCATCGGCGTCGATTCGGTGCGCAAGCTGGTCGATGCGGTGGTGCGCTTCCAGGAGACCTCGCTGCAGGAGATCGAGCAGCTGCGCGGCCAGGCGACCCGCGACTCGGCCGAGATCGCCGAGTATGTCGAACAGGGCAAGCAGCGCTTCGCCGCCCTGCTGCAGGCGCCGCCGAGCCCGGAGCCGCGCTGAGGTGAGTGCGACGATGGCCCCTGCCGAGCTGCAGGATGCGCTGCTGACCATGGATGTGGTCGACCAGCTGCGCTACCGCAACGCCGAAATGAAGGCGCTGGCCGACAGCGGCCACGACAAGGCGACGCTGAAGCAGCGCCTGCTTGAGCTGTACCGCTCGCAGGGTATCGAGGTCTCCGACGAGATCCTCGAGGCCGGCATCCAGGCCCAGCGCGAGCAGCGCTACCTCTACACCGCGCCGCGTGGCTGGAAGGCGTGGCTGGCGCGGCGCTGGATCGATCGGGCCCGCCTGTTGAAGTGGGCGCTGCTGGCAGCCTTCCTGCTGCTGGTGCTCGGCATGCTGCTGGTCATGGCGCGCAGCTTCGGAGCGTTCGTGCACGAGAGCAACGTGCAGAAGAACGTGCAGGTGCTGAACGACAAGGTGGCCGCGCAGCAACAGGAGGCTGCTGCAGCGCGCGCCCTGCTGGCCGCACAGGAACAGGCCCTGCAGGGGCTGCTGCCACGTGCCACCGCCAGCGGTGGGCGCCTGCAGCCACTGGCCGAAGGCGCACAGGCCGCGCTGGCCGAAGCACAGCGGCGCTTCGCCGGGGTTCCCGCCGCACTGGCCGCACAGCCGACCCTTGTGCGCAAGGACAAGCTCACCCGGCTCAGCAGTGGTGGCAGTGCCACCGGCGAGCAGGCGGCCGCGCAGGTTGAGCAGCATCGGCAGGCCGCCGCGCAGCTGCTGGCGAATGCCAGGGAAACCCTGCCGCCGCTGACCGAGCGGGTGAACATTCTCGGCCAGGCGATCGAGGCCAGCGAGCTGCTGGATACCACCAACGCCGCTGCAAAGGCGGCACGCCTCGCGCCGGATGCAGAGCAGGCGCGCGCACGCGCCTACACCGGCGGCGACGTGGCACTGCGCGCGGGCGACATCGCCGCGGCCGGCCAGGCGGTAGCGACCCTGAAGGAGCTGATCGGCAGCGCCGACACGCTGGCCGCGCTCAACGAGCGGTTGGCCCAGCTCAAGGCCGACGGCCTCGCCACCGGTGTCGCCGGCGAAGACCGCAAGCGCTTCGAACGTGCGCTGGAGCAGGCCGCCCGCCTGATCCGGGTCGAGACGCTGGCCGAAGCCGGGCCGGCCCTGGACGAGGTCAGCCAGCTGGTGGGGCTGCTGTCGCAGACCCTGGTCTACCGCATCGTCAACCGTGACGATGAACGCACCGGCGTCTGGCGCTACAACGAGAAGGCCAATGGTGGCCGCAACTACTATCTGGTGACCGAAGCGCTGGACGAGGCCGGCAATGCTGCCGAACTGCCGATCCGCAACGAGGAAACCGGCAAGGAGGAACGGGTCTCGGTGTTTGCCGTACGCGTGCCCGAGGCCACCTACAACCGGGTTGCCGCCGACAAGCAGGACAACGGCATCATCGAAGACGACCAGATCGGCAGCAAGCCGCGCGGCAGCCTGTCGCCGCGGTTCCGCATGCCCGCCACCGGTGGCTACATCACCCAATGGTGATGGGTAAGGAACTGACATGAGAGACCTGAACGACGCGATTGCCGATGTCGAAACCGATATCGGCCAGGTGCAGGCACAACTGGCCGCGCGTGGCGACCAGTGCCGGGAGCTGATCAAGGAACAGGAAGCGCTGCACGGGCGGGTCCGCGACGACTTCAACGCCCTGGCGCGCCTGCAGGCCGAGGCCGCCACCGATGCGCCGCCGATGCTGGCCCGGGACCTGCTGCAGCAGTCCAGCGCCGATCTGCAGCGCCGTGACCGCAAAGCGGCGGTACTGGACGGCGAACTGCAGGCGCTGCTGGACATCGAGCAGTCCTTGCAGCAGCGGTCGCAGGAGGCCGTTGCCGCACGCGACGCCGCCGGCGGACGCTGGCAGGCCCTGCAGGACCAGGTGGACACCACGCTGGAAGCGGAACCTACCTACAGGGCGCTGCAGGACGACCTGCAGCTGGCCGTGGCGCGTGCCGACACGGTCGAGCGCATGGCTTCCTCTGCCCAATCGGAGCATGACGCCAAGGCCGGCGCCTATCAGGCCGACCCGATCTTCATGTACCTGCACCGGCGCAGCTACGGCAGCACGGCCTACCGCGGCTGGCCACTGGTGCGCACCGTCGACGGCTGGCTGGCCGAACTGTGCGGCTTTGACCGTGCCCGTCGCGAGTACGCCACGCTGGTCGAGCTTCCGCCCTATCTGCAGGAACATGCCCGACGCGCCCGCGACGACGTGGAGGCGGCCCGCCAACCGGTACAGCAGGCCCGCGATGCCGCCCTCGCCCGCGCCGGTGGCGACCCGCTGCGCCAGCAGCTGCAGACGGCACAGGGCGCAGTAGCGCAGGCGCTGCTGGCCGAGCAGCTGCATCGTCAGACCGTGGATGCCAAGCAGGCACAGATCGACGGCTTCCGCAGTTGGACCGATGCCGAAGGCAGCGCCCTGCTCACCGCGCTGGCGCGCACGCTGTCGGCCAAGAGCATGGACGACCTGTACCGGCGCGTGGCCGCCACCGCCTCCGGCGAGGACGATGCCGTGCTCGAGCGCATCCATCGCAGTCGCCTGCGCCTGGGCGAGATCGATGGGATGGTAGGCGAGCACACCCGCGAAATGGCCGTGCTGAAAAAGCGCCTGGACAGCCTGCAGGCGGCGCGGAGGAGCTACCAGGCGGCAGCAGACATCGAGCGCCAGGCCTACGAGGCGCCGAGCTACCGGGCCGCCGCGCCGGCCACCGTCGCCGCATCCTTCTTCAGCACCACCAGCAGCCGAAGCACCACCCGCTCCTCTGGCGGCCTGTTCGACCTGCTTTCGGGCGGTTCCAGCAGTTCCGGCTCGGGTTCGAGCTCCAGTTCGAGCTCCAGCTCCAGCTCCAGCTCCAGCTCCAGCTCCAGCTCCAGTTCCAGCGGCAGCAGCTTCCACAGCGGCGGTGGTATCAGCGGCGGCGGTGACTTCAAGACCGGCGGCGGGTTCTAGCCCGGCAACGGCCGGGTGCGCCGCTTCAGCCGCGCATCCAGCAACCCCACGCCCAGCAGCACCAGGCTGGTCAGCCATCCGGCGGCCAGCAGGTGCATCCAGGGCAACACCAGGCCCAGCATCAGTAGTGCGGCGGCGCCCAGCAGGTGCGAGCGCGGCGCGCGCCCATAGACCACGTGCTTGTACAGGGCACTGCCCAGCAGATAGATCAGCGGGCCCGCCACCATCACCGTGGCGTACACCGTGGTGACGGCCGCCGCCGGATGGTCCATGACCAGATCGTTGCCCACCGCGGTGGCGATGATGCCGGCGATCAGCAGGGCATGCACGTAATGGAAATTGGCGCCCATCCGGCCCGGGTCTTCGGCGTGGGTGATGGCCTCTGTGGCATCGCGGCTGGAGATGCCGAAGTACAGCCACCACATGGCAATCGTGCCAGCGAAGGTGGCCAGCACCGCCGAGATCACCTGCAGGCTCCAGTGCTCGACATCGCTTAGCACGCCCCCGGTGGCCAGCAACGTCTCGCCCAGTGCGACGATGACGAACAGCTGGCAGCGTTCGGCCAGGTGACCGCCCTCGATGGTCCAGTCGCGGGTGTGCGACCGGCCCATGCCCGGGAACGCGAAGCCGAACATCGGCGAGATGTATTCGCAGGCCGCCGCCATCGCCCACAGTGCCAGCCGCAGGTGGCCCTCGGCCGCCGCGCCGGCCAGCCAGAAGCAGGCCGACACGCTGACCCAGGCCAGCATGCGGCGGAAGTTCGGCGCCAACGTATGGTTGCGGCCGACTTCCAGCAGCACGAACGCGGTGCGTCCGACCTGCATCGTGGCGTACGCCCCGGCGAAGATCCACGCACGATCGGCGAACGCCTCGGGAATGGACGAGGACATCAACAACGCCAGCAGCATGGTGGCGAACATCAGGCCCCGGATGCGCGGCGCCTCCGGGTCGAACCAGTTGCTGACCCAGCACGCGTACTGCCAGCCGAGCCAGACCGCGAACCACAGCACCAGGGTCTGCAGCACGCCGGCCAGGTCCAGGTGGTGCAGCAGATGGTGGCTGAGCTGGGTGACCGCAAACACGTAGACCAGGTCGAAGAACAGTTCTTCGTAAGTCACGCGGGCATGATGGCCATCGCGGTGGCGCAGCGCGGGCAGGCGCAGTCGGGTACTCATGGAACTCCTTCAGCGCGCCAGGCGCCAGTACAGGAAACCGGCAAGTAGCGCCGGCATGGCGAATACCAGCAACAGGATCGGCAGCTCCTCGCGTACCGCGTAGCCGGCCTTGCTGATCCCTACCCACATGTTGGCCACGGCCACCAGCAGCCAGGTGGCGATGAAGGCGATCAGTGCCGTGGGCAGCTGCGAGGTGCCCGTGCTCCAGAGATGGCCAAACAGCACGAATACCCCCAGCAGCAGTACGCCACCCAGCATCACCATGAGCACGTGCATGGTCCACCTCCTTGAGCCTGGTAGCAGGCTAGCCCCGGCCGATTCTGCGCTCCAGCCCGTGGAGGTGGATTCACAATCCATGGCCAGCGAACAATCCCTGGGCAGTCTGCGGCGCACCTTATCGCAGCCATGAATTATTCGCGAAACGGTCCGCGCGGCCCGCGTGGTAGTTTCATCCGACCCTGCCCAGACACCTCTCCGCCATGCGCCTTTGCCTGACGACCCTTGCCCTGACTGCCACACTTGCCTTTGATGTGACTGCCGCCGACGCACCGCTGCCGCAGCTGCAGGCCTACACCGTGGACGCCTCGTGGCTGCAGCCGATGGCACCGCTGCAGATTGCCGACCACACCTGGCAGATCGGCACCGAGGACCTGACCGCGCTGCTGGTGCGGACCGCCGACGGTGCGGTACTGCTCGACGGCGGCATGCCGCAGATGGCCGGTCACCTGCTGGACAACATGAAGGCACGCGGGGTGGCAGCACAGGATCTACGGCTGATCCTGCTCAGCCACGCACACGCCGACCATGCCGGCCCGGTGGCGGAGCTGAAGCGCCGTACCGGCGCCAGCGTAGCGGCCAACGCCGAATCGGCCGTGCTGCTGGCGCGCGGCGGCAGCAACGACCTGCACTTTGGCGACAGCATCACCTTTCCGCCGGCCAGCGCCGACCGCATCATCATGGATGGCGAAGGGGTCACCGTAGGCGGCATCGCGTTCACCGCGCACTTCATGCCGGGGCACACCCCAGGCAGCACCGCCTGGACCTGGACCGATACCCGCGATGGCCAGCCGGTGCGCATCGCCTACGCCGACAGCCTGAGTGCGCCGGGCTACCAGCTGCAGGGCAACGCTCGTTATCCACGCCTGGTCGAGGACTACCGGCGCAGCTTCGCTACGGTGCGCGCCCTGCCCTGCGACCTGCTGCTGACGCCGCATCCGGGCGCCAGCAACTGGAACTATGCCGCGGGTGCAGAGGCCGGAGCCAACGCCCTGACCTGCAAGGCCTACGCGGATGCGGCCGAGAAGAAGTTCGACGCACAGCTGGCCAAGGAAACAGCCACGGCACGCTGATCCTGTAGAGCCGAGCCCATGCTCGGCTTGCCGGCCAAACACAGCCGAGCATAGGCTCAGCCCTACACAAGACGCGTCGAAGGGTGCCGGTCAGGACGACCGGCACCCGCCTTCCATCAGCCACCCTGCCCGTGCTGGGCAAACGGCTCGGTGCTGCCGTCGGTCCGCACCAGCTCGACGGTGTACGACTGCACGTAACCATCCGGCATTTCCATGCCCGGCGAACCGGCCGGCATGCCGGGCAGCACCAGCCCGCGTGCGGCCGGGCGTTCGGCCAGCAGGCGCTTGATGTCCTCGGCCGGGATGTGGCCTTCGACCACATAACCGCCGATCTCGGCGGTATGGCAGGAGGCCTTGCCGACCGGCACGCCCAGGCGGACCTTGATCGGATTCATGTCATCGGTATCGCGCACGTCCACCTGGAAGCCCGCGGCCTTCAGATGGTCGACCCAGATACCGCAACAGCCACAGCTGGCGGTCTTGTGCACGATGGCCACCGGCAGGGCCGGATCGACCTTGGCCGGGCTGGCCTGGATCGGTGCCACCGGAGCCTTGCTGGCGACCGGTGCGGCGGCGGATTCTTCGGCGGCACGTGCACAGGCGGTGGTGGCCAGCACGGTGCCCAGCAGCAGGCCGAGGGAGAGAGAACGGTTCATTGAGTGATTCCTTTGCTGAGGCGGGCAACGCGGCCCGCCGCCCGCGCATCGAAGGCGCAGGCAGAGGCGAGAAAGAGCCGAACAGTCATGGCGGGCGCTTGAGCGCCTGCAGGACATCACACGATGGGGGGACGCAACGGGTCCGGCATCGGCGGCGATGCGCGTTGCTGGGAATGAGCAGCTACAGGCGCCTCACGCCACGGCGAGGCGGGCGTTCCACTCAACGTGGCCAGCATGCCAAGGCAGGCTGGCGGGCATTCGCACTCACCGCTCTGGCAGGCCGCCCGGGCCGCATCATCGCAGCAGCCGGCTGCCGCCAGCGCAGCCGCGTGCGGTGCAGCGCAGTGATCCTGGTTGGCCGACCCGCCGTACGAAGACGAGCCAAGCGCCAGCGCCGGTGCATTCAGCACCAGGGCAACGAGCAGCATCCATCGCAGCAGCAGGCCAGGCAGGTTCACCCGCCGATGATAGCCGATGCGCGTCACGCAATCGCCGCCGCCATCGCCCGCATCCGCACCGGGATCGACTTCGCTGCGGGTGTGCCGCTGATCCGGTCGTAGTAGTCCAGCGGCAGCAACGGGTTCAGTTCCGGGTAGTAACCGGCCAGCGCGCCGCGCGGCATCGGGTAGTCCAGCACCGTCAGGCCCTCGATGCGGCGCTGCACGCCATCGCCGCTGATCGTCTCCAGGCTGACCAGCGCTTCCTTCTCCAGCCCGCGCGCCAGCCGGTCCTCGATATTCATGAACAGCACCATGCGATCGTTGTACACGCCGCGATAGCGATCGTTGTAGCTGTAGATGGTGGTGTTGTACTGATCATGCGAGCGCACGGTGGCCAACCGCAACATGTCCGGATCGTGCACCGGATCGTCCACGTCCAGGCCGGGCATCACCAGGATGTTGGCCTTGCCATTGGGCGTGGGCCACACCCGGCGGCGCGGCGGAATGTCCAGATGGAAACCGTGTGGCTGCTGGATGCGCTCGTTGAAGCCGGTGTAGATCTCCGGATACACCGCGGCAATCAGCTCGCGGATGGGCGCGTAGTCGTGCATGCAGCCGGCCCAGTCAACCCTGCTGTCGGGCAGCGTGGCCAGTGCCATCCGGCAGACGATCTCGACCTCGGGCAACACCTCGGCACTGACCGGCTCCAGTACCCCGCGCGACGCGGTGACATTCGACATCGCGTCTTCGATGGTGACGAACTGCTCGCCGGCGGGCGTAACGATGCGCTCCGAGCGCGCCACCACCGGCAGGATCAGTGCATCGCGGCCATGGACCAGGTGCCCGCGGTTGAGCTTGGTGGCAATGCCCACGGTGAGCTCCAGGCCACGCATTGCCTCATACGCACGCGGGGTATCGGGCACGGCATGGATGAAGTTGCCACCCAGGCCGATGAACACCTTGGCGCTGCCGTCCAGCATCGCCTCGATGGATTCGACCACATGGTGGCCATGCTCGCGCGGCGGGTCGAAGCCGAACACCTGCTGCACGCGGTCCAGATAGGCCGGCTTGGGCTTCTCGTCGATGCCGACGGTGCGGTCGCCCTGCACATTGGAATGCCCACGGATCGGTCCGATGCCGGCGCCGGGCTTGCCGAAGTTGCCACGCAGCAACAGCAGGTTGGCGACCTGCTGCAGCAGGCGCGAGCCGTACTGGTGCTGGGTCAGCCCCATGCCGTAGCAGATCACGGTGGCCTTGGAACGGATGTAGATCTCCGCACAGCGGCGGATCTGCGCCTGCGAAATGCCGGACACCTGCACGATCTGGTCCCAGTCCTGCGCCATCACGTCTTCGCGCAGCGCCTCCAGGCCCACCGTGTGTTCCGACAGGAAATCATGGTCGAGCACGCGCTCGCCCTGTGCCTCACGCTCGAACATCACCTTCATCATGCCCTTGATCAGGGCCAGGTCGCCGCCGATGCGGATATGCACGAACTCGCTGGTGATCTCGGTCGAACCGAACGTGGCCATCTGCACCACGTCCTGCGGCTCGGCGAAGCGGATCAGCGCACGCTCGGGCATCGGATTGACCGCCACGATCGGGATGCCGCGTTTACGCGCCTCGACCAGGTTGCTCATCATCCGCGGTGAATTGGTGCCGGTATTCTGGCCGATCACGAAGATCGCCTCGGCATGCTCGAAGTCCTGCAGCACGATGGTGCCCTTGCCCACCCCGATGGCCGGCGGCAGGCCACGGCTGGTCGGCTCGTGGCACATGTTCGAGCAGTCCGGGAAATTATTGGTGCCGAACTCGCGCACGAAGATCGAATACAGGAACGCGGCTTCATTGGGCGTGCGGCCGGAGGTGTAGAACTCGGCCTGGTGCGGGCTGTCCAGCGCCTGCAGGTGGCGGCCGATCAGCGCGAAGGCATCGTCCCAGCTGCACGGCACGTAGTGGTCGGTGGCTGCGTCGTAGCGCATCGGCTCGGTCAGCCGGCCCTGCATCTCCAGCCAGTAGTCGGTCTGCGCCATCAGTTCGGTCACGGTGTACCGGGCGAACAGTTCGCGGCCGGCGCGGAACTGGGTGGCTTCCCAGGCCAGTGCCTTCGCGCCGTTCTCGCAGAACTCCAGCTTCTTGCGTTCGTCGGCATCGGGGAACGCGCAGCTGGGGCACTTGAAGCCACCGGGCTGGTTCATCGCCAGCAATGCCTTCGATCCCTTGCCGATCACACTCTGCTGCAGCAGCACCTTGGCCGTGGCGCCGGCGGCACCCCAGCCTCCGGCGGGCTGGTTGTAGGGCTTGTAACGCGGCGGTTTCTGCTCGGACATGTTCGGGAACCTGGCAGTAGGAACACAACAACGAACGGCACAACGCGGTCCGGCGGTGCATTCAGTGGCACGACCAGCCGCACAGTCAAGCACGGCCCACGGCGCTTCGCCAGAGGGCACAGGCTGATTTCAGCACAACCTGCCATGGCAACGGTTACAGCCGCGTCTGCGCGCGACCACTGCGCTATCCTCGAAACCGCAGGCGGTGGCCCGCCCGCGTTTCTCCCTTGTCCGGACGCGCTGCATGCCTGATTCGATCCCGCCGCACACCCCGCCTGCCGGCACCGCCCAACGCCCGTTGCAGCGCTGGCGCGGCGGCACGCAACAGCAGCAGGTCGACGTGGTGGCCGAGGAAGTGCCGATGGCGCTGCGCTACAACGATGCCGCCTTTGCCGTGATGATGGCCACACCCTGTGATCTGGAGGACTTCGCACTCGGATTTTCGCTCAGCGAAGGCCTGATCAGCGCGCCCTCGCAGCTGCTGTCGATCGATATCCACCCACAGCTCGAAGGCATCGAGCTGCAGATGACCGTGGACGAGGCTGCGCCCGGCGCAAACCTCGACCCCGACAAGGGACGCCTGCTGCCCGGCCGTGGTGGCTGTGGCCTGTGCGGCACGCGCCAGCTGGAAGAAGTGCTGCGCCCACTGCCGCAGATCCGCGAGCGCCGCAGCTATTCCGCCACCGCCCTGCAGCGGGCGTTGGCCAGCTTGGCGCAGCACCAGCCGATGAATGCGGCAAGCGGCTCGATCCATGCCGCGGCCTGGGCCGACGCCAGTGGGCGCATCGGCTGGGTACGCGAGGACGTCGGCCGCCACAATGCACTGGACAAGCTGATCGGCGCCCTGCACCACAACGAACACGCCATCGAAGGCGGCCTGCTGGTGATTTCCAGCCGGGCCAGCTACGAGATGGTGAGCAAGGCAGTGCGCGCCGGCGCCAGCGTGCTGGCGGCAGTGTCCGCGCCGACCGCGCTGGCGATCGATCTGGCCCGCAGCGCCGGCCTGTGCCTGGTCGGGTTCGCGCGGGAAAGCGGGTTCAATGTGTATACCCATCCGGAGCGGCTGCAGGCGCACGACGGCCACGCCCGCTGAGGATGGCCGGGAGCACTGCGTCCCCCGGCCCGGTACACCTCAGCGCAGCGCGACCTTCGGGAAGTCCACCGGCACGTCGAACGCCACGTTGACGTAGTTGGTGAACAGGTTGAGCGCCACATGCGCGAGGATCTCGACGACCTGCTCATCATCGAAGCCGGCCGCGCGCAGCGCCTGCACGTCGCCGTCGGCGATCTGCGCACGCTGCTCGACCACCTTCAACGCGAAGTCGAGCGCCGCCGCAGTGGCCGGGTCGCTGGACTGGCCGATCCGCGCGGCAGCCATCTGCTCACCGCTGGCGCCGGCCTTGCGGCCCAATGCCGTGTGCGCGGCCAGGCAGTACTCGCAGGCGTTGCGGTTGGCGATGGCCACGGCGATCTGCTCGCCCAGCAGCGGCGACAGGCGACCGCCGCCCAGCGCGCCGAACGAACCCCACATGCTCTGCAGGGCAGCCGGCGAGTTGGCCACGGCGCGGAACATGGCCGGGGTGGCGCCGAAGGCAGCGTGGACCTGGCCCAGCAGGGCCTGGCGGTCGGCGGTGGTGTTGGCGGCATCGATCAGGGGGACACGGGACATGGTGGATCTCCTTGGGAAAGCGCCCGGGATTGGACGACCCGCTCATCCTAGGTAGACTCCCTGGACGCAACATCCTCAATTCGCCACATATGTTGTCCATACGTCCATGAGCATGCGCACGGCCACCCCTGCGCCAGATCGACTCTCCTCGCTGCTGGAACGCTTCCGGGTGCAGGCGGCGCTGTTCCACAGTGGCCCGCTGTGCGGGCAGCATGTCTTCGAGCCGCAGCCCGGTCGTGCGTTCCTGCACATCCTGCGCCAGGGTGAGATGGAAGTCCGTCATCCTGGGGGCGATAGCGCGCTGCCCCGGTTGAAGATCGATACACCCAGCCTCCTGCTGTATCCGCAGCCGCTGCACCATGTGTTCTTCAACGCTCCGCTGGACGGCCCGGATTTCACCTGTGCCACGCTGGATTTCGATGGTGGCGCGCGCAATCCGATCGTGCAGTCGCTGCCACCGGTGATGGTGGTGCCGCTGGCCGCGATCACCGAACTGGATGACACCCTGCAGCTGCTGTTCGCCGAAGCCGATCGCCAGCGCTGCGGGTCACGGCTGCTGACCAACCGACTGTTCGAGGTGGCGCTGATCCAGATCCTGCGCTGGGTGGTCGACCACCCGGATGCAGCCGGCGTCAGCCACGGGTTGATGCGGGGGCTGTCCGATGCGCGGCTGGCACGCACGCTGGTGGCGATGCACCAGGCACCGCAGGACGAATGGACGCTGCCGCGCATGGCCGCGACCGCCGGCATGTCGCGCAGCGCGTTCGCGGCCGTGTTCAAGGACGTGATGCAGGCAACGCCAGCCAGCTACCTGCTGGACTGGCGGCTGAGCCTGGCCTGCGCGCAGCTGCGGGCCGGCGTGGCGGTCAAGCAGGTGGCGATCGAGGTGGGGTTTGCCGATACCGCATCGTTGTCGAAGGCGTTCCGCAAGCGGTTGGGGGCTTCGCCGAGGGCGTGGCTGGCCGCGGGCGCCGCGCAGGCTGGGTAAAGGTGAGGGAGTAGAGTCGACCGCTGGTCGACCATCGCGCGACGCGCGGGAGGTTCGTTGTCCGACCGAAGGGCAGTCGACTAACGATCGACTCTACCGATGCGGCATTTTCGTGATCTGACCGAAGAGCAGCCGACCAGCGGTCGGCTCTACCACGGGCGATCGAAGCGGCATTTTCGTGATCTGACCGAAGGGCAGCCGACCAGCGGTCGGCTCTACCACGGACGATCGAAGCGGCATTTCCGTGGCCTGACCGAAGAGCAGCCGACCAGCGGTCGGCTCTACCACGGGCGATCGAAGCGGCATTTCCGTGGCCTGACCGAAGGACAGCCGACCGGCGGTCGGCTCTACCACGGGCGATGTCGGCGCGCCGGCTGCCCGCTCAACTTGACGTTCCATCGGGCTTCGCCAGCAGCCCGGCGATCCGTTCGGCCACCTGGGCGCGCACGCTTTCATCCAGCTGCCCCTCGTACATCGCCTCGTAGATCCACAGGCCGTCGGCGGCCAGCCGTGCCACGAAATTGTCGAGCGCGGCCGGGTCGCTCTGCCCGGTCGACGGCGGCAACGGCGCCCAACGCCGTACCGCCGGCCCCCACGGGCGCTCATCGGCGTCCGGGTCGGCCGATTCGAGCATGAACATCAGCTCGGCACGGGTAGCGCTCTGCGCCGAGACGCGCACGAAGGTCTGGTAACGCTCCAGCGCCGAGGCTTCGTCTGCACGCTTGCCCAGCAGCGTTTCCATCGACGTCTCCCAGGCCCGCACCAGGTGCTCGTCGATGCCGCGCAGCAGCGCCTCGCGCGACGGGAAGTGGTACAGCAGGCCGCCGCGGGTCAGCTTGGCCTCGGCCGCCACCGACTCGAAGGTCACTGCGCGCACGCCATCACGATTGATCACGTTGACGGCGGCGTCGAGGATGCGGTCGCGCTTGCTGGTTCTCATCGCGTCATTTTACGCGATCGGCCGCACCCACGCGGCTGCCGACGCGCCCGCGCAGCAGGCGCGCGATGATCGAAGCGCCCAGCGCCAGCACCACCGTGATCACCAGCAGCACGATCTGGTAGCCGCGGTCATACGCGGCCATGGCCAGTGCGAACCACTCGCCCTGCCCGCTTTCACGTGCCACGTGCAGCGCCTGGGTGAAGCCTTCCCGTGCAAGCGCGGGCATGTCGGCCGAGACCGGCAGGAATGCGCCATACACCGCCGCGCTCAAGCTGCCCAGCATCGCCACCGCCAGCAGGCCACCGAACTCGTAGGACACCTCTTCCACCGACGAGGCCATGCCCGCACGGTGCGCCGGTACGTTGTTGAGGATGGCGGTGGACGCCACCGAGATGGCCGAACCCATGCCGAAGCCGGTGATCGCCATGCCGGCGACCACCCAGCCGAGGCCGTGCGGGAAGCCGAATGCCACCACGCCGACACCCAGCGCACCTGCGGCCAGGCCGCCACAGATCAGCGGGCGCAGGCCCACCCGGTGCAGGATGCTGCCGCCCAGCAGCGCACTGGGCAGGCTGCCCAGCGCGGCCACCGACACCAGCAGGCCCGCCTGCAGCGGCGAAAAGCCCGCCACCAGCTGGAAGCGCTGGGTGGTGACCAGCTGCAGGCCGGCCATCGCAAACAGGGTGAACACCGCCGACAACGTGCCGGCCAGGAACGCCGGATTGCGGAGGATTGCGAAGTCCAGCAGCGGGTACGGCAGCTGCTGCTGGCGGCGCGCGAACGCCGCACCACTGATGGCGGCCAGCAGCAGCGCGCCTGCACCCAGCGCATACGACGGCGGCGTAGCGATCAGCGACTTGATCGCCAGCACCAGGCCGGACAGTGCAGCCAGAGCCAGCAGCGACGAAACCAGGTCCCACGGTCGCGAGGTGTCGCGCTGGCCTTCCGGTGCCAGCAGCAGCGTGGCCACGAACGCGACCACGACCACCGGCACGTTGATCAGGAACACCGAGCCCCACCAGAAATGCTGCAGCAGCCAGCCACCGATGATCGGGCCAAGCGCTGCACCGACGATCGCCACCGAACCCCAGATCGCGATGGCGATGTTGCGTTCGCGCGCTTCGTGGAAGCTCAGGCCGATCAGCGCCAGCGTGGCCGGCATCATCGCGGCCGCGCCGACCGCCAGGAAGGCGCGCGCGGCAATCAGCAGCCCTGCGGTGTCGGCGAACGCCGCTGCCGACGATGCCACGCCGAACACCACCAGGCCGATCAGGAACATGCGGCGGTGGCCGATGCGGTCGCCCAGCGTGCCCGCACCCAGCAGCAGGCCGGCCATCACAAGCGGATAGGCGTTGATGATCCACAGCGCCTGGCCGGCACTGGCCGAGAGTTCTTCGGTCAGCGTGGGCAGGGCGGTGTAGAGCACGGAGTTGTCGAGCGTGACCAGCAGCAGGCCGGCGGCGACGGTGAACAACAGTGCCCAGCGACGGGCACGCGACAGGGCCGGAGCACCGGCCAAGGGCTGGGACGAAGCCATGAGAGAACCTGGTGGGGGTGGATTACGGCGATAACTATACAGGATGTCCTGTATAGTTATGAAGGCGGCGACAGCGGCTCAGATTGCGGTCCGGGCAATGTTCATGTTGCCGTGCCCCTCATGCCCGGTCTTGGCTGGTGTCCGGGATCATCACCGGCAGTCTTCCGGCAGCGCAGCAATCGCCGCTACCACCGCCGCCTGCATGCCCTGCCCCACGGCCATGTCCAGCTCCCCGCCCGTTGCCCCGTGCTGGCGCCGCAGCTCGTCCTCGCACAGGCCGCGCACCCGCGCGCGGGCATTCGCGCGCAGGCTGCTGCACCGCCAGTCGGTGCCACCCAGCGGCAGCACCGAATACACCACGCTGTTGCAGGCGTTGCCAGCGCGCTGCTGCAACGACCGTCCACCAAAGTCCCGGGGTTCACTGCTGCGCTGCGGGTCGAAGTAGCTGTCCGGGAAGGTGCGCGCGTACTGTTCGATGTCCAACGCCATGCTGCGCCCACCGGCCAACGGCATCTGCAGCGGCTGGCCGCACTGCGTCGCGTCGGCGCGGTGCTGGATGTACTGGTAGATCGGCCGGTCCAGCGATGGATCCTGCTGGGTCACCGCACTCACCGCCGCCAGCACCGGCAGCGACGCACGATTGGCCATGCGCGCCAGCAGCCCCGCCTGCGCTGGCTGGCAGCGGTCGCGCACTGTTGCCGCAAGCAGGAACAGCACGTCGTTGCGGAACGCGTGGTCGTCACCCAAACGCTGTTCGATGCGCTGGCTGGCGTCGGACGCCGGTGCTGGAAACGCGACCAACGGCGGCGCGGTGGGTGCGCGCTGCCGCTGCCACCACACCAGCAGCACGACTGCGCTCACCAGCACCCCGGCAGCCAGGATCCAGCGCATGCGCATCAGTCGTGGATCGCCGTCAGCGTGGCCGCTGCGGCATCGTAGGACGCGCTGGCAATGTCCGCATCGAAGCGCTTCACCTGCAGGCGGCCGGCCAACCGGTACGGGTCCCAAAGATCGCCCAGCGCGATCGGCGTGGCCAGGGTCACATGGATGATCTGGTTCGGTGGCGGCGGCGGCACGTGGATGCACGCACCGTAGAACGGCACGAACAGCAGCTCATCGACCAGGCCGGCATCATTGGTGCCCAGCGGTACCACGTAGCCATCCAGATCCACCGCGCGACCGTCGACAGCGTCGACCACGCGCGAAGAGCCGAACTGCTTGGCGCGATCCGGGCTGGAATGGTCGATTTCCTGCCCCGGTGGCGTGCCCGAGCCGATGTCGTCGATCAGGCCGCCCACCCCGTCCATGCCATTGCGTGACAAGCCGATCTGCGGGGGCGGGCGCTGATAGGTCACTTCGTCCGGCCGCAGCGCGTCCCAGCGGTCGATAGGCGTTTCGGGCGCGGCGGAGGGCAACGGCTTGTCGCGCGGCGTGGCCACCACGGCATCACCGCCAGGTGACGTGCAGCCTGCCAACCAGACGCATCCAAGCAGCAACACAGTGCTACGGTTCATAGGGCCTCAGCTGGGCATCGCGCATGGTGTAGGCGGAACCGGCCAGATCATCATCCAGCCGCTCGTCACGCAGGGTGCCGGCCAGGAAGAACGGCGAGTACATGTCCGGCATGGCGATCGGGCGCGGCAGCACCACGTGCACGATCTGGTTCGGTGGCGGCGGTGGTACGTGGATGCAGGCGCCGTAGTACGGCACGAACAGGAATTCGGTCAGGCGCCCGTCCTGCGCAGTGGCCAGCGGCACCATGTAGCCGGGCAGGCGCACCGGACGCTGCAGCACCGTATCCACGGTACGGAACGTGCCGAATTGCGGCATGCGCCGGTTGCCGTTGTGCTCCACCTCCGGGCCCTCTCCGCGCTCCAGCGCGGCCAGCTCGTCCTTGGGCATCATCTGCAACCAGTCCAGTTCCTGCTCCGCCGCATCCGCAGCGCCAGCGTGGTCGACAACCGGCGGAGGTGGCAACGCCTGCACACCGGTATCCACCGGCCGCTCGCAGGCTGCCAGCGCCAGTACCATCGGCAATGACAGCATCCAGCGCATGCTCAGCCTCCCGGCGACAGGCCATCGGCCAAGGTGCGCCGGTAGGCCAGCAACGCCGGCACCAGCCCGGCCACCGCGCTGATCGCCAACACACCCGCCACCCAGGCCAGCTCGCGGCCATCCGGCCAGACATGGGTGATGGACAGGCCGAAGGTGGCCAGGGCCCAGCCGCGTCCGGCCATGCTGGCGGCCACCAGCAGCGCCAACGCCAGCACGCAGGCCACGGCACTGGTCGCCACCGCTTCCACTACCAGCAGGCCGGCGATGTAACCCGGCCGCGCGCCGGTCGCACGCAGGATCGCCATCTCGCGCCGCCGCTGCTGCAGCGTCGAGACCAGCAACGCCACCAGCGAGACCATGCCCAGCAACACCACCAACGCGCTGATCAGCTGCAGGGCGCGCTCGGCCGTGCCCAGCGACTGCCACAGCTGCTGCAGCGTCACCCCGGGCAGGATCGCCAGCATCGCCTCTTCGGGATACTCGTTGATCCTGCGCTGCACCGAAAAGGTGGCGATGCGCGAGTTAAGGCCGAGCATGAAAGCGGTGATGCTGGTCGGGGTCAGATCGAGGTGGCGCGCCTGCTCGGCACTGACGCTCTGGCTGCGCAGCTGCACACCCGAGCGCCAGTCGACGTGGATGGCCTCGATCGCCGGCAGCGAGACCAGCAGCGACGAATCCACCGGCGTGCCGCTGCGCTGCAGGATGCCGGAGACCCGGAACGGCTTGTCGGCATGCGTGGCCAGCGTCACCGCGCCGGTGCCGTGCGCCAGCACGATCTCGTCGCCGAGGCCGACCTTCTGCGCGCGTGCCACCTCCGCGCCGATCACCGCGTCATACAGATCATCAAAGGGCCGCCCCTGTGCAAAGGCAAGCGCATGACCGGAACCATAACGATAGTGTTCAAAGTAGCCGCCAGTGGTACCCACTACCCGGTAGCCGCGCCAGGAATCGCCCAGCGACAGCGGCACCGCCCACTTCACCTGCGGCATGGCGGACAGCGCCTGGTAGGACTGCCAGGACACGTTGTTGGTGGGGTCACCGATATGGAACACCGCGTACAGCAGCAGGTTCACCGGCCCCGAACGCGCACCGACAATCAGGTCCGTGCCCGACACCGTGCTGGCGAAGCCTTCGTGCGCCTGCGTGCGCACACGCTCGACACCCAGCAACAGCACCACGCTGAGGGAGATGACCAGCACGGTCAGGCCCACGCTCAACGCGCGGCTGCGCAGGCTGGCCCAGGCAAGCTCAAGCATGGCCGGCACCTGCCTGGTTGATCTCGGACAAGGCGATCGTGCGGTCGAACAACGACTGCAGGCTGTCGTCATGGCTGACCACCAGCACCGTGGTGCCGGCCGCCTCGCATTGCGCCGACATCAGCTTCAGGAACGCGGTCGCCGCGTCGCGGTCGAGCGCCGAGGTCGGCTCATCAGCCAGCAGCAACGCCGGGCTGCCGATCAGCGCGCGTGCCGCCGCCACGCGTTGTTGCTGGCCGACGCTGAGCGTGCCGGCGCGGCGCTGCATCAGCCCGGGGTCCAGCTGCAGGGCCTGCAGCAGTCGCGCGATCTCGGCATTCAACGGCCCGCTGATGCGCGCACTGCGCAGGCGCGAGAAGCGCAGGCCCAGTGCGATGTTGTCGCGCACGCTGAGAAACGGCAGCAGGTTGAACTGCTGGAAGATCACGCCCAGGTGGTCGGCGCGGAAGCGATCCCGCGCGGCACCACGCATCGCCTGCAGCGCGTGGCCGGCGACCTCGATGCGGCCCTTGCCGGGCAGCAGCACGCCCGCCAGCAGGCCCAGCAGCGTGCTCTTGCCACCGCCACTGATTCCGCGCAGCAGCACGCTGCTGCCCTGCTCGATCCATAGCCGCGGCACGTCCAGCACCAGCCGCCGGCCATAGCCGAACTGCACGCCATCCAGCATGATCACCGGTCGCATCCTCACGGTGCCAGCACCACGCGCAGATTGTCCGCGGTCAACACGCTGCGGTTCTGGCCATGGGCGGTGGTGCTGTTGACGATCACTTCGTGCAGGCCCGGGAATACTGCGGGCAGGCGCACGACGATGGCCCGCAACCCGGCAGGCTTGGCGCACTGGTACCGCAGGGTTGCGCTGAACCCTGCGTGGCGATGCTGACCGGGCGGCGGCGCGGCAGCCATCGCACCGAAGCCCTCGGCCCTGGCATCGTTCGCGATAAGGCGGCAGCCCGCGGCGGTGGGCAAGGTGACCCAGCTGCCGCCCTGCAGCAGCGCAGTCGCACGCGCCAGCGCGGCCTGCTCGGTTGCATTGGCCGGCGGCCGCTCGAAATCAAGGATGCCGATGCCGGGCGCCTGCAGGGCGAATTCCAGCGTCTGCTGGTCAAGCGCAAGATCAACGGTGGCCTGGCCGTGTACGTGCGCACCGAGCTGGCGGACATCATGGGCCTGTGCAGCGCTGGCAGCCAGCAGCAGGAAAAGAGCAGCAGAACGCTTCATGGGAGAGGCTCCAATTGTTACTATGTAACATTATGGACCACATCCCCACGACGCCTGCAAGGGCCCTGGCCCAGCCGCCAGCTTCGGCACGCTGGCACCCCCGCTTCGATCTAGCCGGGGCCTGGCTGTCCCTGGCCTGCGCCGCCCATTGCATCGCCCTGCCCCTGCTGTTGGCCTTCGTGCCGGCAGCGATGATGGCGCTGCGCTCGTTCCAGCACCCCGGCCATGGCGCGATGACGTTTCTGCTGATGATGTCGCGCTGGGAATGGCTGTTTGCGCTGCTGGCCTCGTCGCTGGCCTTGGCGAGCACCTTGGCCGGGGTTCACCGGCATGGGCGCTGGCGACCTGCAAGGCTGGCCTGCGTCGGCGCCCTCCTGCTGTTGCCGGCCTCGCTATACCTGCCGCTGAAGGAATCACTGCTCTGGCATGGCGTGGCGACAGCTGGTGGTGGCGTGCTGCTGGCATGCGCGCACATCGGCAACCGGCGCGCGCTGCACAACCGCCGGTAGTGCCGGCCGCTGGCCGGCAGCTGCGGGATCCCGGCAGCCGGCCAGCGGCCGGCTCTACCCCCTCCATGCATGGGCCACGCATCAGGTGATACACAGCTGGTAGTGCCGGCCGCTGGCCGGCAGCCCCAGAGACCCGGCAGCCGGCCAGCGGCCGGCTCTACCCCTCCATGCATGGGCCACGCATCAGGTGATACACAGTTGGTAGTGCCGGCCGCTGGCCGGCAGCCCCCGGGACCCGGCAGCCGGCCAGCGGCCGGCGCTACGCCGCCTTATTCGTCAAACGGACGCTGGCCGAGCGTCTGCGTCACGTGGTCGACGAAACAGGTGATGCGCGCGGCCAGCGCGGTGTTGCGGTAGTACACCGCGTTGATCGGCTGGCGCACCTCCTGCGTCTGCTTGGCGAACAACTGCACCAGGCGGCCGTCACGCCGGTCCTGGCGGGTCAGGAAGTCGGACAGGCAGGCGATGCCCAGCCCGGTCACCGCCATCTGCCGCAGTGTCTCGCCACTGGACGAAGCAATCGCCGGCTCAATCACGAAAGGGCCGCCATCGGCATCCTGCAGCGGCCATTCGTTCAACGAACTGGGCTGGGTGAAGCCAAGCAGGTCGTGCTCGCGCAGCTGCTCCACCCGCGTGGGCGTGCCACGCCGGCGCAGGTACTCGGGGCTGGCCACCACGCGGATGCGGCTGTGGCCGATGGGCCGCGCATGCAGGGTGGAATCGCGCAGCACGCCAATGCGGAACGCTACGTCGGTGCGCTTCTCGATCAGGTCGGTGATGCCTTCATTGGAATTCAGCTCCAGCTCCACCTGCGGGTAGCGCTCGCGGAAGCCCTCCAGCAACGGCACGATGACGTGCAGCATGAACGGCGTGGCGGCGTCTACGCGCAGGCGCCCGACCGGCTGCAGCCGCCGCGCGGCCATCTGTTCCTCGGCCTCGTCCACCGTGGCCAGGATCGTGCGCGCGTACTCCAGGAATGCGGCTCCCTCCTCGGTCAGCTCCAGCCGCCGCGTGGTCCGCCGCAGCAGCGTGGTCTGCAGCTTGTCCTCCAGCCGCGCCAGGGTGCGGCTGGTGGCGGAGATGGTCAGCTCCAGCTCTTCGGCCGCGGCAGTGATCGAACCGCTGTCGACCACGGCCACGAAGGCCTTCAGCTCATCCAGGGTGGTTTTCATTTTTTACCTCGGCGCAAAAGCGTTTCCCGTATACACGGCTTAATCAACAAATGTAAAGCGCCCACACTTCGCCCTGTCCCGAGCCCACCGGCTCTCAACGAAGTCCCTGGAGTCCATCATGAGCGTTCCTTCCTTTGGCGTCGGCACCTTCCGCCTGACCGGCCAGATCGTCATCGATTCGGTGCGCAACGCCCTCGACGTCGGCTACCGTGCGATCGATACCGCGCAGATCTACGGCAACGAAGCCGAGGTCGGCCAGGCCATCGCCGAATCCGGCGTCCCGCGCGACGAGCTGTTCCTGACAACCAAGATCTGGGTGGACAACTACGCCGCCGACAAGCTGATCCCGAGCCTGCGCGACAGCCTGGCCAAGCTGCGCACCGGGTACGTCGACCTGCTGCTGATCCACTGGCCGGCGCCGGGCAATGGCGTTGAACTGCGCGAGTACATGACCGCGCTGGCCGAAGCCAAATCGCTGGGCCTGACCCGTCAGATCGGTGTGTCCAACTTCAACATCGAACTGACCCGGCAGGCCATCGAGGTGGTCGGCGCCGGCGAGATCGCCACCAACCAGATCGAACTGAGCCCCTACCTGCAGAACCCTGCATTGACTGCCTTCCTGCAGGAACAAGGCATCATCGTCACCTCCTACATGACCCTGGCCTACGGCAAGGTGCTGAAGGACCCGGTGCTGGCCGCCATCGCCGACAAGCACCAGGCCACCGTCGCCCAGGTCGCGCTGGCGTGGGCGCTGCAGCGGGGTTACTCGGTCATCCCGTCCTCGACCAAGCGCGAGAACCTGGCCAGCAACCTGCTTGCCCAGGACCTGCACCTGGATGCCGATGACATGGCCGCGATCGCCGCGCTTGACCGCAACGGCCGCGAAGTCGATCCGCCGGGCCTGGCCCCGGCCTGGGACTGAGGAGCCTCGCCATGGGCAACGCGTTGACGCGGCTGCAGGCCGGTGGTTTCAGCATCGGCATCGAAGCACCGCTGGACAATGACTGGACGCCGCTGGGCGAACAGGCACGACACGCCGCGCGACGCCTGCCCGGCGAACCGGACCTGCAGCGCCATGCGGAGCTGGCACGGTTGGCCGACCGCCTCGGCTTCCGTGCGCTGTGGGTACGCGACGTGCCGGTGTACGACCCGGCCTTCGGCGATGCCGCACAGGTGTTCGAGGTGTTCAGTTACCTCGGCTACCTGGCCGGCATCACCGAGCACATCCTGCTGGGTACCGGCGCAGTGGTGCTGCCGATCCGCGAGCCGTTGCTGACCCTGAAGTCGGCACGCAGCGTGCAGCGGCTGAGCGGTGACCGCCTGCTGCTGGGCGTGGCCAGTGGCGACCGCCCGGTGGAGTACCCGCTGTTCGGCCGCGACTTCGACAGCCGTGGCAGCCGCTTCCGCGAGCAGATCGCACTGCTGCGCGAAGGCGCCGCCGCGCACCTGCCGCAGGGCTTGGACGTGCTGCCCGCGGATGGCCCGGCCCTGCCGCTGTTCGTGGCAGGCCTGGCCCAGCAGCAACCGGCGTGGATCGGCCAGCACATGGATGGCTGCCTGGCCTACCCGGGCACGCCGCAGGACCATGTACAACGCGTGGCGGCCTGGCGCGCCGTGGCCGGCAACAAGCCCTATGCCAGCTTCATCCACCTGGACCTGGTGGCCGATGCCGATGCTCCTCTGCAGCGCTGGCGCTTCGGCCTGCGCGGCGGCCGCAACGCCCTGCTGGCCGAGTTGCACGCCATGCGGGCGGCCGGTGTCGACCACATCGGCCTGCAGTTCCGCCGCAACGAACGGCCGTTGGCCGAAACCTTCCACGAAATCGCCGAGTACGTGCTGCCGCACTTCCCGGCCCACGCCGGCGCCGCTGCGCCGCATGCCCCGCTTGCCGCCCCCGCGACGGCCTGACAATTACCGGAGCTTTGCCATGAAGATGAAGACCCTGGCTGCCCTAGCGCTGGCCACCCTGCCGCTGTCCTTCCAGGCCACCGCCGAGGACTGGTACCCCTCTGCCTACGGCGCCAACGACGAGATTGGCGCGGCCAACCTGCTGACCGCCGACGTGGTCAAGCACGCGGTCTCGCTGGTCAGGACCGGCAAGACCTATCCGCTGGCGGTGCCGGTGGACAAGAACCTGCCCGCGTTCCGCCACCGCAGCTTCCGCCTGTACAACGTGCAGGTCGGCCAGCAGGCTGGCAAGTCGCTGGGCCCCAACAAGTTCACCTTCAACGATGAACTGGTGAACGCCTGGACCGGCGTTGGCACCCAGCTCAACGGCATCGGCCATATCGGCATCGACAACGTCTACTACAACGGCAACAAGGCCGCCGACTTCGTCACCGTGGACGGGGTGCGCAAGCTTGGCGTCGAGAAGGTGCCGCCGATGGTCACCCGTGGCGTCGTGCTGGACATGACCACGTACTACGGCAAGGCGATCGTGCCCGGCGGCACCGAGTTCACCGTGGCCGACATCCAGGCCGTGCTGAAGAAGCAGGGGCTGCGCCTGCGCAAGGGCGACGTGGTGCTGTTCAACACCGGCTGGCTGGAACTGATCGGCAAGGACGACAAACAGTTCCTGGAAGTGGAACCGGGTATCGGCATGGAGGCGGCGAAGTGGCTGGGCGACCAGGGCATCGTCGCCTTCGGTGGCGACACCTGGGCCTCGGAGGTCTACCCGAACCCGAACGGTGCCGAGGAGTTCCCGATCAACCAGTACATGCTGGCCAAGCGTGGCATCTACAACCTGGAGCTGATCGACAGCCGTGCCCTGGTGCGCGACAAGGCCTGGGAATTCCTGTTCGTGCTCGGCCAGCCGCTGTACGTCGGTTCGACCCAGGTCAACATCAACCCGGTGGCGATCCGATGAACACTGCCCCCGCCTTGCCGTTGTTCGCCGGCCGCCGCTTCCGCGTCAGCTATGACGGCCTGGCCGCCGACAATGTCTACAGCGCCGATGGCCGCCACGTGCAGTACGCCATCGTCTCCGGCGCCTATGCCGGTGCGCAGGGCGAAGCCGCGTGTGAGTGGCAGCGGATCAGCGACGGGGTCTATGCCATTTCGTGGCAGGAAGCCGATGGCGCTACGGTCGTGCATGTCGATGACTTCGCGGGCGGGCATTCGCTGGCCTGGTTCACCGCCACCGATGGCAGTTTCCATCGCATGCAGGGGCCGCTGGCAGCGCTGTGATGCCGGCCAGCGGCCGGCGGACGAAACATTACAGATCGGTAATGCAGGGGTCAGGGCAGCGAAAGGCGCTGCCCTCCACCCTGTGGGCCATGTCTTCCACAGGTGTCCCACGCATGGCCCGTCCCCTGCTCCGCTCCACCGCCCTTGTTGTCCTCGTCTCCGGCCTCGCGGTTGCGCCGCTGGCCCTGGCCCATCCCAGCCTGGTGCGCTCGACGCCGGCCGCCGACGCGACCGTGGCGCCGGCCAGCCAGATCGAGCTGCAGTTCAGCGAGAAGGTGATGCCGCGTGCCACCCGCATCGAACTGAGCATGGACCATGGCCGCATGAAGATGGCCATGCCCACCACTGCGCAGGAGCTCTCCGAAGATGGCCACACCCTGCGCGCACGCTTCGCCAAGCCCTTGCCGGCAGGCAGCTACGCACTGCAGTGGCGCGCGGTGGGCCAGGACAGCCACCCGATCACTGGCACGTACCGTTTCACCGTGAAGTAAGGCTGCCGTCGTGGCCCAGCTCTCGCCGTATGCGCTGCGGCTGGCACTGTACCTGGTGCTGATGCTGCTGTTCGGGCGGATGCTGTTCGTCCGTCCGGGGCTGCCGCGCGGCGTCTCGCTGGCGCTCGCCCTGATCGCGGTGGCCGTGGTGGTCACCGATGCCATCACCCGCTTGACCGGTGTGCTCGGCATCGCGCCGGCCGACATCGACCCCGCAACGGCGCACTGGTTCCTCACCGGTACGCCGGTGGGTAAAGCCGGCCTGCTGCGTACCGTGGCGGTGCTGGCGATGCTGCCCCTGCTGGCATTCGCCACGCCGCTGCCGGGCCCGCGCCGCGTGGCCCTGCTCGCTTTGTCTGCCACGGCGTTGGCCAGCCTGTCCTGGAACGGCCACGCCGCTGCGGGCGATGGGTTCGGCGGCACCTTGCGGCTGCTGGCCGGCATCGTGCACCTGCTGGCCGCCGGTGCCTGGGTCGGCGCGATCGCCGCCATCCTGCAGTTGGCGCTGCGTCCACAGGGCCTGCGCCTGCGCGAGCGCACCTACGAGTTGTGGCGGGCCGCGCACAGCTTCGCCCTGCCGGGCACGGTCATCGTCGCCCTGCTGGCAATGACCGGCACCTATACCTATGTCGATCTCGGCGGTTCCGTGCAGACCCTGACCGGTACCGCGCATGGGCGCTGGCTGCTGCTCAAGCTGGCCCTGGTGGTCGGCATGCTGGGGTTGGCGGCGCTGCATCGCTGGCGATTGGTACCGGCCTTGGCCACCTCCATCCGCGACGGCTGGCAACCGCGGCCGCTGCGTTCCCTGCGCCACAGCCTGGCCTGCGAGTCGGTGCTGGCCGTGCTGGTGCTGGCCTGCGTGGCGGTGCTTGGTACGCTGGACCCGTTGGCGTGAGCCTGCGCAGCCAGCCCACGTGCAAGCTGCGATGATGGGCGCATCATGAAACTGCTGATCGTCGAAGACGAACCCAAGACCGGCAACTACCTGCGCCAGGGCCTGATCGAAGCCGGCTACGTGGTCGATCTCGCCTGCAACGGCGTCGACGGGCTGCACCTGGCCGGCAGCGGCGAGTACCAACTGATCATTCTCGATGTGATGCTGCCCGGCCTGGATGGCTGGAACGTGCTGTCGCGGTTGCGCGACGGAGGGTGGCAGACACCGGTGCTGTTCCTGACCGCGCGCAGCAGCATCGCCGACCGCGTGCAGGGCCTGGAACTGGGCGCCGATGACTACCTGGCCAAGCCGTTCGCCTTCGCCGAGCTGCTGGCGCGGGTGCGCACCCTGCTGCGTCGCGGCCAGGCACAACCGCAGGCCGAGCGCATCATCATCGCCGACCTGGTGGTGGATACCCTGCGCCGCCGGGTCGAACGCGGCGGCCAGCGCATCGCCCTCAGCCAGAAGGAATACACCCTGCTGGAGCTGCTGGCGCGTCGCCAGGGCGAAGTGCTGCCACGCTCGCTGATCGCCTCGCAGGTGTGGGACATGAACTTCGACAGCGACACCAACGTGATCGACGTGGCGATCCGCCGCCTGCGCGCGAAGATCGACGATGACTTCGATGCCAAGCTGATCGTCACCGTGCGCGGCATGGGCTATGTGCTGGAGGCGCCGGACGACGGTGCCGTGCACAGCGGATGAGCCTGCGTCGTTCCATCGCGGTACGGCTGACACTGCTGTTCGCCATCGTGGCCACGCTGGTGCTGGCCGCATTGGGCGTGGCGATCTATGCCAGCGCCCGCCATGATCTTGTTGCCCAGGACTTCATCGAACTGGAAAACAAGGTCGCGTTGATCCGCGACCTCGCTGACAATGGGCCTGCCGCCGCGCGCGGACCGCGGTTGGCAGAGGCGCTCGGCCATCATCCGGATATCGCCTTCCACATTGTTGATGGGAGCGGAACCGTACTGTTCTCCACTGCGCCGGCACTGCTGCGCGAGCATGCACGCAGCCAGCCCATCGACGCCGCGCCACGGCGGCACGACTGGATCCTCACCGATGGTCGCTGCATGCATGCCCTGCACCTGCGCCAGACGCTGGCCGACGGCAGCCAGCTGGTGACCCTGCTGGCCATTGATGACAACCGTCACGCCGACTTCCTGGAGCGCTTCCGCCACCTGCTGGCAATCGCCATCATCGGCGCCGCGGTGGCCAGCAGCCTGCTGGGCGGCTACGTGGTGCGGAGCACGCTGCGGCCGCTGCGCACGCTGGCCGATGAGGCAAGGCAGATCACCGCTGGCCGGCTGCAGCGCCGCCTGAGCGCGCGCAGTGCACCGGCCGAACTGGAGCAGCTGGCGCAGACCCTCAACGGCATGCTGGCACGCCTGCAGCAGGACTTCGCGCGGCTGACCGAATTCTCCGGTGATCTCGCCCACGAGCTGCGCACGCCCATCACCAATATGCTCACCCAGGTGCAAGTGGTGCTGGCGCACCCGCGCAGCAACGAGGCCTACCGCGAGACGCTGGCGTCGTGTGCCGAAGAACTGCAGCAGCTGGCACAGACCGTGGGCGACCTGCTGTACCTGGCGCAGGCCGAAGCACCGGGCGCGCTGCCTTCGCGCGAGCCGGTGGCGCTGGATGGGGTGGTGGATTCGCTGCTCGAGTTCTACGAGCTGCTGGCCGAGGACCGGCAGTTGACCCTGCGCCGCGAAGGTGTGGCGAGCGTGGAAGGCAACCGCTTGATGCTGCACCGGGCGATTGCCAACCTGCTGTCCAACGCGTTGAAGCACGCCGCTGCCGGCAGCGAGGTGCGGGTACGACTGGCCGAGGCCGATGGCGTGTGCAGGGTCAGCGTGCACAACGTCGGCACGCCGATTTCCGCCGAAGCGCTGCCGCGCCTGTTCGATCGGTTCTACCGCGGCGAGCGTGGCCGACACGAAGGTGCGGGGCTGGGCCTGGCGATCACCCGCGCGATTGCACAGGCGCATGGCGGCAGCGTGAGTGTTGCGTCCGATGACACCGGCACCGTGTTCGAGCTGGTGCTGCCGAGCGCCGCAGCCCGGTAGTGCCGGCCGCCGGCCGGCACTACCGGGGTACATCAAGCGCATTGCGGTTGCCGGCCAGCGGCCGGCACTACCCCCTGCGGTCGGACAGCTTCGCGTGCCGCTCCGGTAGTGCCGGCCGCTGGCCGGCACCCCCGGCCTGCTCGAACACCCCGGCCACCCAGTCGATGAACACCCGCAAGCGTGGGGACGGCGTGCGGTTGCGCGGGTAGACCAGGCTCAACGGGCTTGGGGTCGGCGGCGCGTCCGGCAACAGCTCCACCAGCTGCCCGCGCGCGATATACGGGTCCATCCGGTAGCGCGGAGCCTGGATGATGCCCAGGCCCGCCAGCGCGGCGCCGAGGAACGCATCCGCACCGGACACACGCACCCGCACCGGCAGCGGCACGTAGCGCACCTGCCCGCCCTGCTGGAACTCCAGCGGAATCAGCTGGCCGGTGGCGCTGGAGCGATAGCCCACCATTTCATGGCCACCCAGCAGGGACTCGATGCTGCCTGGCACGCCCTTGGCCTGCAGGTAGCCCGGCGCGGCCACCGTGACCTCGCGCAGCATCGCCAACCGGCGCGCCGCCAGATCGCTGTCGGCCAGCGTGCCCACCCGCAGCGCCGCATCCACGCCTTCGCGCAGCAGATCGACATAGCGGTCGCCTTCGCTGACCTCCAGTTCGATCTCCGGGTAGCGCTGCAGGAACTCCGGCAGATGGGGAAACAGCAGGTGCCGGCCCAGCGTGCCATGCACCTCAATGCGCAAGGGGCCGCGCGGCGGCGCGTCACGGAAGGCGGCCTCGGCGTCGTCCATGTCGGCGATCAGGCGCAGACAACGGCCATAGAAGGCCTCGCCTTCCAGCGTCGGCACCACCAGCCGCGTGGTCCGGTGCAGCAGGCGCACGCCCAGCCGCTGTTCCAGCGCCTTGATCGCGTCGGTCACCGTGGCCCGCGGCAGGCCCAGGTCCTCGGAGGCCCGGGTGAAGCTGCGGCGCTCGACGATACGGACGAAGGCGCGCATGGCCGTGAAGCGGTCCATTGTTCGGCTATCCGGATGATGTTGGCGGATTATGCAGGATTATCCGAAAGCGCGATTTCGCGAAGATGGCGCTGCGCCACTTCGGCGTGTCCCCGTGGAAGTCACCATGACCCTCTCCCCCGCCCGCTCTGTCGCCCTGGTCACCGGCGGATCCCGTGGCATCGGTGCCGCCATCTCGCGTCGGCTCGCCGCCGATGGCCACGCGGTCGCGATCAACTATGCGGGCCGCCGCGACGACGCCGAAGCCTTGGCGGCCGAACTGAACGCCGCCGGCGCGCAGGCCATCGCGCTGCAGGCCGATGTGTCCGATCCGCAGGCGGTGCGCCAGCTCTTCGACGCCATCGAAGCCCGTTTCGGCGGCATCGACGTGGTGGTCAACAGCGCCGGGGTGCTGCAGCTGGCACCACTGGCCGATACCGACGACGCCCTGTTCGAGCGGGTGATCGGCATCAACCTCAGGGGCGCCTTCAACGTGCTGCGCGAAAGCGCGCGACGGGTGCGCGACGGTGGCCGGCTGATCACCCTGTCCACCAGCGTGGTCGGCATCCGGCTGGAGAACTACAGCGTGTATGCGGCCAGCAAGGCGGCGGTGGAGACGATGGGCGCAATCCTCAGCAAGGAGCTGCGCGGGCGCAACATCACCGTGAACGCCGTGGCGCCGGGCCCGACCGCCACCGATCTGTTCCTGGATGGAAAATCGCCCGAGCTGATCGAGCGGTTGGCGAAGATGAACCCCCTGGAGCGGCTGGGCATGCCGGAGGACATCGCCGGCGCGGTGGGGTTCCTGGCCGGTGCCGATGGCGGATGGATCAACGGCCAGGTGCTGCGCGCCAACGGCGGAATGGTGTAGATCGCACAGGTGGCATCCACGCATGGCGCGACGCCCTTGTAGAGCCGAGCCCATGCTCGGCTGCTCTTCGCGCAAAGGCCAGAAGCAGCCGAGCGTGGGCTCGGCTCTACAGGTAGGTCAGGCGATGCGCGCCTCGCGGCGGCGATGCACCCAGTAGTACATCGCCGGTGCAGTGGGGTTCCTGGCAGGTGCCGATGGCGGATGGATCAACGGCCAGGTGCTGCGCGCCAACGGCGGGATGGTATAGATCGCACAGGTGGCATCCACGCATGGCGCGACGCCCTTGTAGAGCCGAGCCCATGCTCGGCTGCTCTTCGCGCAAAGGCCAGAAGCGGCCGAGCGTGGGCTCGGCTCTACAGGTAGGTCACGCGATGCGGGCCTCGCGGCGGCGATGCACCCAGTAGTACAGCGTCGGCAACACCAGCAGGGTCAGCAGCATCGCCGACAGCAGACCACCGATCACCACCACCGCCAGCGGCTTCTGGGTCTCGGCACCGATCGCATGCGAGGTGGCCATCGGCAGCAGGCCGAACATCGCCAATAGTGCGGTCATCAGCACCGTGCGCAGGCGCTGCAGCGAACCCTGCACCACCGACTGCAGCAGGTCCATGCCCTGCTCGCGCAACTGGGCGAAGCGGCTGAGCATCACCACGCCGTTCAGCACCGCTTGCCCGAACAATGCAATGAAGCCGATTGCCGCCGACACCGACAGCGGAATGCCGGTCAGCCACAGGGCCAGGATGCCGCCGATCATCGCCAGTGGCACGTTGGCCAGGATCAGCGCGGCGCTGCTGATGTCCTTGAAGGCATCGAACAGCAGCACGAAGATGATCAGCACCGACAGCGGAATCACCCAGCCCAGCCGCTTCATCGCACGCTGCTGGTTCTCGAACTCGCCGGACCACTCCAGCCGATAGCCTTCCGGCAGCTGTACGCTGGCATCCACGCGCTTGCGCATGTCAGCCACCACGCTGCCCATGTCGCGGCCGGCGATGAAGATGCTCACCGCCTTCACCCGCTGTGCGTTCTCGCGCGAGATGTTGATCGCGCCGCTGGCCATGCGGAAGTCGGCCACGTCGGACAGCGTCACCGTGTGGCCATCGCCGATGCCAACCGGCACCGTACGCAGCCGCTGCAGGTCACGATCGGCATCGTCCAGGCGCAGGGTGATGGGGAATCTGCGGTCACCCTCCCACAGCTCGCCGACCTGGCGCCCGCCCAGTGCGGTCTCGATCACTTCGTCGACGTCGCGTACGTTCAGGCCATAGCGCGCGGCGCGGTCGCGGTCGATCTCGATCTGCAGCTGCGGCAATGACCCGTCGCGGTCGATGAAGGCGCTCTCCACGCCCTCCACGCCGCGTACCTGGCCGAGGATCGCCTGCGCCTGCTGGTTCAACACGTCCAGATCCGAGCCGCTGACCTTGATCACCACCTGGCCCTTGATCTGCGAGATGCTCTCCAGGATGTTGTCGCGCACGGGCTGCGAAATCGAGAACTCGGGGCCCGGAATGCGCTGCTCCAGCGTGCGCTGCAGGTCGCTCACCAGCTGTCGCTTGCCCACGCCTTTCGGCCATTCCTTCTCCGGCTTCAACGCCACCAGCGCCTCGATCTGGTTGGCGCCCTTGGCATCGGAGCCGTCTTCCGGGCGTCCCAGCTTGGCCACCACCGTCGATACCTGCGGAAAGCTGCCGACCAGCTCACGGATGCGCCGCGACTGCTGCTGCGCTTCGCCCAGGCTGGTGCTCGGGTCGAGCGTGGCCGTCAGCCAGATCGATCCTTCGTCCAGCTCGGGCAGGAACTCCGAACCCAGCCGCGTGCCCAATGCCAGCGTGCCGACCAGCAGCGCAATCGCGGTCAGCACTACCGCACGCGGGCGGGCCAGTGCGCGCTCCAGGACCGGCCGGTACCAGCCGGTCAGGCGGTCCATCAGCGGATTGCCGTCGCGCATGCGGTCGCGCCGCAGCCACCAGTAACAGAACAACGGCACCACGGTCAGCGCCAGGATCAGCGCGCCGATCAATGCCGAGGTCACCGAGTACGCCATCGGCGCGAACATGCGGCCTTCCTGGCGCTGCAGGGTGAAGATCGGGATGTGCGCGGCGATGATGATCAGCATCGAGAAGAACGTCGGCCGGCCCACTTCCGACGCTGCCGAAAGAATGGTCGAGAACCGTGTCTTACGGTCGGCCGCAGGTGGCAGCTTCGACAATCGCGAGACGATGTGCTCGGTCACGATCACCGCGCCATCGATGATGATGCCGAAGTCCATCGCACCCAACGACAGCAGGTTGGCCGGCACGCCCCACAGATGCAGGCCAAGGAAGGTCGACAGCAGCGCAAGCGGCATCATCGCCGCCACGATCAGCGCGGCACGGGCGTTGTACAGGAACAGCCACAGCACCAGGAACACCAGCACCGCGCCTTCCAGCAGGTTGCTGAAGACGGTTTTCAGCGTGGTCGAGACCAGCCACGAGCGGTCGTAGAACGGCTCGATGCTGACCCCGGCCGGCAGCTGGTTCGCTTCGATCTCGGCGATGCGCGCATGCAGGGCGTCGAGCACGTCGGACGGGTTCTCGCCCTTGCGCATCAGCACCATGCCGAACACCGCATCGTCGTTGTCATCCTGGCCGACCAGGCCCTGCCGGGGCAGGCCGGTATCGGCGATGCCGGCCAGGTCGCGCACCAGGATCGGCGTGCCACTGCGCTGCGCGACCACCACGTTGCCGATGTCGGCCGGCGAACGCATCAGACCGACGCCGCGGATCAGGAACTGCTGCTGGCCACGTTCCACGTAGCCGCCGCCTGCGTTCGAGCTGCCCTTCTCCAGCGCCTCGGCGAACTCAGCCAGGCTGATGCCGCGGTCACGCAGCTTGTCCAGGTCCGGCTTGACCTGGAACGTACGCGCGAAGCCGCCGAAACTGATCACATCGGCTACGCCCGGCACGGTGCGCAGGCTGCGCTCCATCGTCCATTCCTGCACGGTGCGCAGCTGGGTCGGTGTCAGGTGCGGGCCTTTCAGCACGTACCGGTAGATCTCGCCCACCGCCGAGCTCATCGCCTCCAGCTCCGGCGTCACCCCTTCCGGCAGCTCCACGCCCTGCAGGCGTTCCAGCACCTGCTGGCGCGCGAAGTAATCGTCGGCCTTGTCATCGAAGGTCAGGATGATCATCGACAGGCCGAACTGCGTATGCGAGAACACCCGCACCGAATGCGGGATGCCGGACAGTGCCACTTCCAGCGGCATCGTCACCTCGCGCTCCACCTCCTCCGCGGCCCGGCCCGGGTGCAGCGATACCACCGTCACCTGGGTGTCGGACACATCCGGAAAGGCTTCCACCGGCAGCACGCGGAACGCGGCAATGCCAGCGCCGATGAACAGCAGCAGCGCCAGCATCACCATCAGCGGCTGGCGCAGGCAATAGGCAATCAGGCGATCGATCATGGCGCGGCATGCCCCGTCCCGGTGCTGGCGGCTGCGGGCGCACTGTCGACCAGCTGCTGCAGCAACAGGCCCCCTTCGACCACCACCCTGGCGCCCTGGGCCAGGCCCTCGCGCACCCACAGGCGGCCATCGCCCAGTTCCTCGGCACGCACGGCGCGGCGCGCGAAGCGGCCCTTGGCCTCCTCCACGAACACCACCTGCTTGCCGTCGATGAGCAGTACCGCAGCATCGGGCAGCGAGACACCGCCCCCGGCCGGCACTGCCACCTGCGCACGCACGTACTGGCCCGCCTTGAAACCGCGCGCACGGTTGTCCAGTTCGGCGCGCGCCTGCACCACGCGGCGTTCGCTGTCGACGAAGTCATCCACGTGCTGCAGGGTCGCCTGCTGCGGCTGCCCATCGGCGCCGGGCACGCTCACCTGCATGCCCGCCTTCAAGCGTCCGGCCAGGCTCTCCGGTACATCCAGCAGCAACCACAGGCGGTCAGGATCGCCAATCATCGCCAGCGGCTGTTCGCTGTCGGGGCTGACTGCCATGCCCGGGCTCATCCGCCGCTCCACCAGCACGCCATCAATGGGTGCGCGCAGCGGCAGCCGTTGGTCGACGTGCTGGCCGTTGCCATACGCCCTGGCGAAGGCGGTCGCGCGCGCGTGATCGGCCTGGCTGCCGGCGAAGCTGGCCTCGGCCTCGTCCAGTTCACGGCCCGACGCCACCCCTGCCGCGTGCAGTTCGCGGGTGCGGTCCAGTTCCCGGCGTGCCAGCTGCAGCTCGGCACGGCCACGCACGCCCTCCGCCTGCGCCTGGCCGAACTCGGGCGAGGTGATCCAGGCGATCACCTGGCCGGCCTTCACCTTCTGCCCCGGTTGTGCCTCGATGCGCGCCACCTGCCCCGCCAGCGGGGTGCGCAGCGCGCTGGAGCGGGTCTCGTCCCAGACCACCCGGCCCGGCAGCTGCAGGCTGGCGCTGGCACCGGCGGTCACCAGCTCGCTGCGCAGCACATCCAGCTGGCGGCTGCCGGCCGGAAACAGGATCTGGCCGGCACTGACCTGCGGCGCATCCTCGGTATACGACGCCGGTTCGCGACCGCAGCCGCCCAGCAGGGCCAGCGCCAGCAGGGCCGGCAGCATGGCATGTCGCGCCCGCGGGCGATGGGCGACGGTGGACTTCATCGGGACTCTCCTTCAGCAACGGATGTGGCCGCTTCCCAGCGCGCCAAGGCAATGGCATGGTCGGCACGCGCATCAATCAGCGCGGCCTCGAACTCGCGCCAGCTGCGGCGCGCGTCGAGCAGATCGGTCAGGCTGGCGGCGCCCCGGCGATAGGCCAGTTCGATGCCCTCCACCGCCTTGCGCGCAGCGTCGGACTGCAGCCCCTCGTAATCGCTGCGGCGCTGCGCGGCGGACTGCACGCTGGCCTGCAGCTGGTCCAGTTCAGCGTGTGCTTCGCGCTGCAGAAGCTGCAGTTCCAGCGCGGCGCTGTCCCGGTCGGCCTCGGCACGCTGGATCGCGCCGCGTGCGCGCGACGGGCCGCCCAGCGGAATGGTCAACGACACGCCCCAGGTGACACCGCTGATATCGGTGGGCTCGCGCTCGGCCTCCACACCCAGCTGGATGTCGCGGTGGCGCTCGCTACGTGCCAGGGCCACGCCAGCGTCGGCGGCGGCCAGGCGCGAGCGTGCCGCGCGCAGATCGGCACGCTGCTGCGGATCGAACGCGCGCACCTTGGCCACGCTGCTGGCATCCGGCCAGGGGTCATCGGCACTAAGGTCGCGGCTGTCATCGCTGCCGAGCAGCAGGCCCAGCGCATGCCGCGCGTCACGCAGATCCAGGGCCGCCTCGCGCGCCGCATCGGCCACCGCCAGATGGTCCACCGCCATCCGCGCGCGATCCACCGGCGCCATCGCCCCGGTGGCCACCTGCTTGTCGGCCGCCGCCATCTGTTCGGCCGAATTCTGGCGGTTGGCCTCGGCAATCTGCGCCCGCTCCTGCGCGCCCTTCAGGCCAAAATAGGCTTCATGCAGTGCCACCTGCTGCCGGCGCCGGGTATCGAGCATGTCCAGCCCGGCCACTTCCAGCAGCGCGTCCGCCTGGCGGATGCGCAATGCGCGCTTGCCGCCGCGCTCCCAGGTCCAGCCCAGGCCCAGCGTGCTGTCTACCCGCTTGTCCTGCCAGCGCCCCGGGCCGATGCCGTGCTTCGGGCTGATCTTGCTGCTGCCGATCGACAGCTCGGCAGCCGGCCGCAACGCAGCGGTCAGCGCATCGCCCTGTACCCCACGCAGTTCCAATGCCGCCGCGCGCAGGTCCGGGTTGTGCGCTTCCATTGCACGCTGTGCATCCTGCAAGGACAGCGCCGAAGTCGCAGGCGCGCACGAAAGGGCGGCCAGCAGGGCCGCAAGACGACGGGAGAAATTCATGCACGTCACGGTAAGGTGACGCACTTGCGCCAAACTTGCCCCAACCTTGCACGAAGCTTGCAATGCGAATCCTGCTGATCGAAGACGACGCCGCCCTGGCCGATGGACTGATCCGCGCCCTGCAGGGCGCCGGCCATCTGTGCGACCACCTTTCGCGCGGGCTGCACGCGCCGGCTGCACTGGCCAGCGCGCCGTATGACGTGATGGTGCTCGATCTTTCATTGCCCGACGTCGATGGCCTCGACCTGCTCTCGCGCCTGCGCAACGACGGCGTCACCCTGCCGGTGCTGATCCTCACGGCGCGCGATGGCGTGGAGGACCGCATCCTCGGCCTTGACCGCGGTGGCGACGACTATCTCGCCAAGCCGTTTGCACTGGGGGAACTGGAAGCCCGCCTGCGTGCGCTGTCGCGTCGCCGCAGCGACGCACCGGCGCAGAAGCGGTTGGGCCGGTTGTGCTTCGACAGCATCCGCAATGAAGTGCAGGTGGAAGGCCAGCGCATCGAACTGACCGCGCGCGAGCTGTCGCTGGTCGAGGCACTGATGCAGCATCCTGGCCGCACCGTCACCAAGCAGCGCCTGTTCGACGCGCTGTACAGCTGGGATCACGAGGCCAACCTGTCAGTGATCGAAGTGCATGTCAGCCGCCTGCGCCGCAAGCTGGAACAGGCGCGCGCCGGCGTCGGCATCCGCATGCTGCGTGGCCTGGGCTATCGGCTGGAAGCCGGTGGTGACTGAGCGTGTGCACAGCCTGCGTGGCCTGCTGCTGCGCCGCCTGTGGCTGCCCCTGCTGGTGCTGCTGCTGTGCAGCGCGATCGGTTCATTCGCGTTGGCCCGCTTCTATGCCGGCCAGGTCTATGACCGCTGGTTGCTGGACTCGGCGATGTCGTTGTCCGAGCTGGTGAAGGTGCAGGACGGGCGTGCCTCGATCGAGATCACGCCCGCGGTGTCGCGCATGTTCACCTGGGATACCGCTGACGAAGTGCATGGCGAAGTGGTCGACGCTGCCGGCGGGCGCCTGTATGGGGACCTGCCCGAAGCGCTGCCCCGCCCCGCGATCGCTGCCGGCAGCGACGATGCCGTCTACTACGACGCGCGCCTGCGTGGGCAGCCGGTGCGCATGGTCGAGGTCGTGGTCAGCGCTGGGCCGGGCCACGATATCCGCCTGCGCGTGGCCGAGACGCTGCGCAAGCGGCACCGGCTGGAGCGCAAGCTGCTGCTGGCCAGCATCCCGTTCCAGGCCGCGATCCTGGCGCTGGCCGCGTGGCTGGCCTGGTCCGGTACCGGCGCGGCTGCACGCCATGCCAACCAGGTGGCGCGGCGGCTGGCCAGCCCGCGTCCGGACCCGCTGGCGCCACTGGAGCCCGCGCAGGAAGCCCCACGCGAACTGTGGCCGGCGGTCGAAGCCTACAACGCACTGCTGCAACGGCTGGACGCGATGCAGGCCGCGCAACGGCGCTTCGTCAGCAATGCGGCGCACCAGCTGCGCACGCCGCTGGCGGCAATGCAGGTGGAGCTGGAGAGCTCACTCCGCCAACAGGATCCGCAGGCCCAGCAGCTGGCGCTGTCCGGCACGCTGGCCGGGCTGGCACGGCTGCAGCACCTGGTCAACCAGCTGCTGATGCTCAGCCGCTCGGAAGATCCACAGGGCAGCGCACTGCCGCTGCAGCCGCTGGATCTGGCCGCGTTGGCACGGGGCGTGGTCGAGCGCTACGCCGACCGTGCGTTGGTGGCGGGCGTGGACCTGGGTTACGACGGACCCGACGACGGCGTGAAGGTACAGGGTGATCCGCAGTTGCTGCGCGAGGCGCTGGGCAACCTGCTGGACAACGCGCTGCGCTACGGCGCCGTGCCCGGTGTGATCACCCTGGGACTACAGCGGGATGCCGAGGGCGTGCAGGTGTGGGTGGACGATGACGGTACAGGTATCGCCGAAGCCGAGCGCGCGCGCGTCACGGAACGGTTCTACCGGGCCAGCAGCGAGGGAGATGGCTGCGGGCTGGGGCTGGCGATCGTGGCCGAGATCGCGCAGCGGCATGGCGCGATATTGATGATCGAAACGGCGCCGCTCGGTGGCGCGCGCGTCGGGTTGCGTTTCCGTTGACCTTTGTCGAATTGCCCTTGTAGAGCCGAGCCCATGCTCGGCTAAGGCACCGTGCCAAAAGCAGCCGAGCATGGGCTCGGCTCTACAGGTTCCAGGTCACCCGTGAAGCGTGCCGGCCAAGGTCGGCACCTACCACGTGCGCATCACCGGCTCATCGAATACGGCGCCTGCGCGCCCTGCCCCGGCCAGTCCTTGTTCGGCTCGGCCTGCATGCTGAAGCGCAGTTCGCCGCCAGCCAGGATCTCGTCATGGCGCAGGAAGGTGCGCTGCAGCGGCTTGCCGTTGAGGCTCACGCGGCCCACATAGGTGTGCTTGTCATCCAGGCCCTCGGCCACGATGGTGAACGTCTTGCCGTTCGGAAGACGCATCGCGGTCTTCGGCAGGAACGGACGGCCCAGGATGTACTCGCCCGAGCCCGGCGCCACCGGGTAGAAGCCCAGCGCGGTGAACACATACCAGGCCGACATCTGGCCAACGTCATCATTGCCGGCCAGGCCATCGGGGCGGTCGGCATACTGGGTGTCCATGATCTGCTTCAGCCGCGCCTGGGTGCGCCATGGCTGGCCCGCGTACGAATAGAGGTAGGCCACGTGGTGGCTGGGCTCGTTGCCGTGCGCGTACCAGCCGATCAGGCCGGTGATGTCTTCCATGTGCTCGAAGATCGATGGATCCACCTTGGCGTTGAACACCTCGTCCAGGCGCGCGAGCAGCTTGTCGCTGCCACCGTGGGCTGCCGCCAGGCCGGCAACGTCCTGCGGCACGTACCACGAGTACTGCCAGGCGTTGCCCTCGGTGTAGTCGGTGCCGTAGCCGCTGGCGCTGGGGTCGAACGGCGTACGGAAGCTGCCGTCGCGCTTGCGCGCGCGCATGAAGCCGGTGTCCTTGTCGAACGCGTTGCGCCAGTTACCCGCGCGTTTGTCGAAGGTGGCCGCGATATCGGCCTTGCCCATCGCCTGCGCCATGCGTGCGATGGTCCAGTCATCAAAGGCGTACTCCAGCGTCTTGCTGGCCGCTTCGCCTTCCTCGTCGATCGGCACATAGCCCAGCTCACGGTACTGCGCGATACCGTCATACGGGCCGTAGTTGGCGGTCTCGACCATCGCCTTCAATGCCTTGTCGGCGTCGAAGCCACGAATGCCCTTCACGTAGGCATCGGCGATCACCGGCACGGCGTGGTAGCCGATCATGCACCAGTCTTCCAGGCCATGGAACGACCACACCGGCAGCATGCCGTACGGACTGTGCTCATGGTGGGCCAGCATCGAATTGACGAAGTCGCTGTTGCGCTTCTCCGGCTGCACCAGCGTCAGCAACGGGTGCAGCGCGCGGTAGGTGTCCCACAGCGAGAACGTCGAATAGTGCGTGAAGCCGTCGGCCTTGTGCACCGCGTTGTCCGAACCGCGGTACTGGCCATCGGCGTCCATGAACAGCGTCGGCCCCAGCATCGTGTGGTACAGCGCGGTATAGGCACTGCGCCGCGCATGCTCGGGGGCATCGATATCGAGCACGGACAGTGCCTGCGTCCAGTCCTGCTTCGCCTGCGCACGCACCCGATCGAAGTCGAAGTCGGCCACTTCAGCGTCGAGGTTGGCGATGGCACCGGCCTCACTGACCGGCGAGATGGCCACCTTCACCACCAGCGGTGCGTCCAGCTTGCCGAAGTTGAAGGTGCCGACCAGCTGCCGGCCTTCGATCTGGGCGCGCTGGGCCGGATCCTTCTCGCCCGGCGGCGGGAAGCCCTTGTAGACGATGTCCTGCTCGGTGTTGTGCAGCTCATGGCCGGCCAGCGGCCGCGAGAAACGCATCGCGAAATACAGCTGGCGACCCGGCGCCCAGCCGCGCGTCTCGCGGAAGCCGGTCACCGTGCCATCGGCGCGCACCCGCACCCGCGACCACAGCACCTTGCCAGGGTAGTCGTACATGCTGGTACGCATGTCCAGCAGCACCTTGGCGTCGGTGCCTCTGGGGAAGGCGTAGCGATGCACGCCCACGCGCGCACTGGTGGTCAGCTCGGCACGCACCTTGTAGTCGTCCAGGGTGACCGCGTAGTAGCCCGGCTCGGCCTTCTCGTCAGCGTGGCGGAACCGTGAGGCGTAACCGCTGCGCGGCTTCTCCGGATCGCCGCGCTCCAGCCCGGGGTTGCCGGTGAACGGCATCAGCAGGATGTCGCCCAGGTCCGAATGACCGGTGCCGGAAAAATGCGTGTGCGAGAAACCGACGATGCTGCTGTCGTCGTAACGGTAGCCCGCCGCCCAGCCATAGGCCTTTTCGCGCGGCTGGATGCGCGTGTCCGGGCTGAGCTGGACCATGCCGAACGGCACCGTCGCCCCCGGGTAGGTATGGCCTTCCCCGCCGGTACCGATGAACGGGTCGACCGAGCCATAGGCGCGTTCGGCGGCGGATTTCGACGGAGCCGCCAGCACCGCCCCGGAGGCAAGCATGGCGGTCGCGACGAAAGCGATCAGGAGACGACGGTCCAGCGTGGGCATCGGCATTTGGATCGATTCAGGTGGTAGTCGGATCCTAGCACCGGCCCTGCCCTGTCGCATGCTGCAGTGCGGCCGCCGGAACCGGCACGATGCTTTGCACGTAATTGCATGGCCGCACGACGAATCACCTCATAGCCTTCCGGTCTCCCGCGTCCCGATCGGTGCCGATACGGCAATGGATGTCCAGACATGCACTTCTGAAAGACCGCGCCTTCCGAACGGGACAAAGCGAGACAAACCATCAATTGGTGCGCAGCGCCTCGATCTGCCCAGGATTGCGCCGCAGCGGACATCCCGCTGCCGGGATTGGAACCCCCGAATGAAACTGAAGATCTGCCTGTCATGACTATGGCGGGCGCTGCGTGTGGCCGTCTGGCCATCGGAGTTCTTCTTCAGTCTCTCCGGGTTCCAAGCACGCATCGCCCGCCACCCTTGCGGTGGCCCTCGCACCCAAGGAGTTCCCGCATGAAACACACGCGTCCGCTCAGCCCGGCCATGGAGTCGCCCTTCCAGCGCATCGAACACGCCCTCAACAGTGCAGAAGGCATGGCCATCCTCATCGGTGAACAGTACGGCCCCGAGCCGAAGCCGCCCGCACCGATGGGCTACAACGCCAGAGAGATCGCCAATGCGATGGTCATGCTGAGCCAGCATGGCCGGTCGTTGTTGCAGAAGCTGCGTGCGGAAGCGGAAAAGGTGACCTATCACTAGCCCGCCCTGCAGCCGAGCCCGCTCGGCGCCGTGCGCACCGCACGCAGTGATTGCTGCCCTCAATCTGGCAATGCGCCCTGCAAGGTGACGAGGTCGGCGCTGTCGACCGGCCTCACCACGCGCGCCACTTCCTGGCCGTCATGCAGCAGCACCACGGTGGGCCACAGTTTTACCTTGAACGCACGCCCCAGCGGCTTTCCCTTGCCATCCTCGATCTTCCAATGCACAAGATCGTGGGCGTCCACAAACGCCTGGAGTGCGGGCTGCGCGGCCTGGCAATGGCCACACCAGGGTGCACCGAACTCCAGCAGCTGCCAGCCCGCCTGAGCTTCCACGTCCGCGCCCGCAGGCTCCGCCGCCGGGTAGTCACGCATGAACGGCATGCCGGTTACGCCGCCAGCGCTTTCTGGATATCCGCCAGCGGGGCGTTGGTCAGGTCCTTGGCGATATCGCCCAGCAGACGCGCCTGGACCTCCTTGTGCAGCAGCGGGCGGATACGGCCCAGCGTGGTCGGGTCTGCCACCAGCACCAGGTGTGCATAGCGGTTGTTGAGCGCATCTTCGTTCAACTGCTCCGCCACCTGCTTGGCGAACGTCGCCTCGTTGAGCTGCGCAATGGACATGTCCTTCGGCACCGCGCCGGCCGGGCCCTGACCAGAGACGCCCTGCTCGCTGATGTCCTGCAGGCGCAGCTCACCTTCCTGCTTCAACGCCAGCTGACGTTCGCTGCCGACGTTGGTGAACACGCGGGCCGAACCGCCATCGGCGACGATGATCAACGTGCCTTCGGGAATGCGACGGGTCATGCGATGCTCCTTCTCGATTGCGTCCAGCGCTACCGTAGACAGCGTCGCGTGAGCGCTGCGGCCAGAGTTCGTTCAACACTTGTCATTGCATGCCGCGCGGATGAACAGGCGCGATGGAACACAGCGTGCAGATCAGTCCGCTTCGCTGCATGCTCACGCCGATGCCGCTATGATGAACGAATGATCGACACGACCCACTACGTGACGGGCGCACCTGTTACGTGGGAAGCACTGCCGACCGGCGCTTCGCTTGCCACGATGGCTCCCGCCCTGCCGTTCCACCGCCTCGCGCTGGATCCTGGCGGATGACGCCCGCAGGCCCTCGGCCTGCACTCCCCACGCTGCTGTGACCGCCGGCCGCTGATTGCGCGACCGCTGTGATTCCGTTGCTGCGTTTCCGCCATTGCGGCGGTGCTTTGCCGTGCGCGTGGCGTCGTGCCTGCACACACTCCCCGGCCCCCACGCCACTCACCGATGCCCCTGCGCCACCTGCGCCTGCATCGCCGTTTCCGATTTCCGGGACCTACCTCACCGCTCATTTCCCCTCTTCTGCCTACAAGGGAGCCCCCATGCAGGACACCCCCGATGCACATGCCCATTTCGGCTGGTTCAAACGCCGCCGCCACCTGAAGGTCGATGAGATCACCGTCGTCGACAAGCCCATGCTCAAGCGCGCCGTCGGCGCGGCCGCACTCGGCAATGCCATGGAGTGGTTCGACTTCGGTGTCTACGGCTATCTGGCCGTCACCATCGGGCAGGTGTTCTTCCCCTCCAGCAACCCCACCGCGCAGGTGATCGCTGCGTTCGCCACCTTCACCGTGGCGTTCCTGGTGCGGCCACTGGGCGGCCTGGTATTCGGCCCCCTGGGGGATCGCTACGGCCGCCAGAAAGTGCTGGCGTTCACCATGATCCTGATGGCGCTGGGCACGTTTGCCATCGGCCTGATTCCCGCCTACGAGCGCATCGGCATCTGGGCGCCGGTGCTGTTGCTGCTGGCGCGCGTGGTGCAGGGCTTCTCCACCGGCGGCGAATACGGGGGCGCGGCCACCTTCATCGCCGAGTATTCCACCGACCGCAACCGCGGCCTGATGGGCAGCTGGCTGGAGTTCGGCACGCTGGGCGGCTACATCGCCGGCGCCGGCACCGTCACCGCGCTGCACATGCTGCTGAGCAGCGAGCAGATGCTGGACTGGGGGTGGCGCATTCCGTTCCTGGTGGCCGGCCCGCTGGGCCTGCTCGGCCTGTACATGCGCATGAAGCTGGAGGAAACCCCGGCGTTCCGCGCCTTCGCCGAGGAAGCCGAGAAGCGTGAGCACGAGCGGCCGGGGCTGGGCGCGCTGTTCCAGGTGCATGGCCGCCAGCTGCTGGTGTGCATGGGCCTGGTGCTGGTGTTCAACGTGACCGATTACATGCTGCTGACCTACATGCCCAGCTACCTCAGCGTCACGATGGGCTATGCCGAGAGCAAGGGCCTGCTGCTGATCATCATCGTGATGCTGGTGATGATGCCGCTGAACATCGTCGGCGGGTTGTTCAGTGACCGGCTGGGCCGGCGCCCGATGATCATCGGTGCGTGCATCGCGCTGCTGGTGCTGGCCATTCCGTGCCTGCTGCTGGTCGGTAGCGGCAACGACGGGCTGATCTTCCTCGGCCTGATGCTGCTGGGGCTTGCGCTGGTGTGCTTCACCAGCTCGATGCCGTCCACGCTGCCGGCGCTGTTCTACACCCCGGTGCGCTACAGCGCGCTGTCGATCGCCTTCAATGTGTCGGTGTCGCTGTTCGGTGGCACCACGCCGCTGGTGACCGCGTGGCTGGTGGAGCGTACCGGCGACCCGCTGGTGCCGGCCTATTACCTGATGGGCGCGGCGGTGATCGGCCTGGTAACCATGCTGTTCGTGAAGGAAACCGCCGGCCTGCCGCTGCGCGGTTCACCGCCAGCGGTTGGCAGCGACAAGGAAGCAGCCGCGCTGTTGAAGAGCGATGTGCCGGTGACGGTGGACCCGACCTTGCCGCCGCTGCCGGACGTTGCCGAGCCCGAGCAGGCGAAGCCGGCGTTGTAGAGCCGAGCCCGTGCTCGGCTGACTTCCAGGGGATCAGCCGAGCATGGGTTCGACTCCGCACCCCGTGCGGCATCAATCACCCGGGGTGTCCAATTCCATCGCGCGCATCACGATGGGCTTGGCCCAGCCCGGCGTGTGCAACAGGTCGGCCACTGCGACCGGGTAATGCAGCTGGCCTGCAGCCATGGCCAATACCGGCAGCGGCACCACGCAGCCGTCGGCATGGGCCGGCGCGCTGTTGTCGTAGACATGCAGCTCGGCCAGGTGCGGCATCAGCTCCAGCAGGTTTGCGCGCGCCGAATCGAAACGCGCGTGGATCTTCTCCACCGGAATATCGTGGCCACCGGCGGCCACCCGCGCGGCCACACGGGCGACGTGCAGCCCGACATCGGCCAGCCCACAGAACCAGATCGCCACCTGGTGCCGCTCGCAGGCCTCACGCAGCAGACGCGGAATGGTGTTGCCACCGAGCGTGGTCTCGAAGGCGAAGTCGGTGCCATCGGCCATGGCCTGGCGCAGGCGGCGGGTGCCTTCCTGCCAGGCCTCGGCATTGGCGTCCGGCAGCGGCCAGCCGGCGTCGACCAGGCGGCGGGTGAACGAGTCCGGGTTGAACCAGCTCAGCCCTTCGGCGTCCAGCCAGGTGCCCAGCAGCGAACTCTTGCCGGCGCCATTGACACCGGCCAACGCCAGGATGCGTCCCATCGATCAGAGCGGACGGCCAAGGGTGACCTTGCGGCCGCGCCGGATCGGCTGGCCCAGCACCTTGCCCAGCCCTTCCCCGCGCTGCAGCCCGGCCAGGGTCTGGTCGAACTCGCTGCGCAGGCGCTGCAGCTCCTCGCTGCGCTCACCGGCATCACCGCCGGCGGCCTTGGCCAGCAGTTCCTGGTAGGTGCGGATGTCCACGATCACCGCTTCCGGGTGGTTGTGGTTGGTGATGACCAGCGCCTGCTTTTCGCGCACGGTGCGCATCAGGCTCGGCCAGCCCCGGGTCTTCACCGATGAGGCCGGGGCCTTCTCGAGGCCAGGCAGATCCAGCGGCAGGGTCATGGCACGGCTCCAGGCGGGGTGGATGATCGACACTATACCCAATTTGGCCAAATTGGGGATAAATCCCCTTTTACCGCAGGGGCCCGGCGTCCGGAGCGTCGGTCTGCAGCAGGCTGTCGCGTTCGCGCAGCGGGAAGCGGATCCACGCATCCAGCCCCTGTGGGCCAAAGTGCAGCTCGCCGCTGCCAGCCAGCTCGTAGGGCACGCGCTGCTCGATCAGCGCCCGGCCCAGGCCGCGCTGGCGTGGCATTTCCCAGCCCTCCACGTCGGCATGGCGCTCGCACCAGTGCAGGCCCAGCCACGGTTCGGCGTCCTGCACCTGCAGATGCCAGGACACCTCGATCCGCCCCGCCGCGCGCGCGGCCGCGCCGTAGCGCAGCGCGTTGCTCGCCAGCTCATGGATGGCCAACGACAGCACCTCGGCCGCTTTCGGTGGCAGCAGCACGTCCTCACCGTGCAGCTCGCACAGGCCCGTGCCCGGCATCTGCGCCGACACTTCCTCTTCGATCATCCCGCGCAGGCAGACCCCGGCATTGCCGCCGCGGGTCAGCAGGCTCTGCGTGCGCGCCAGCGACATCAACCGCCCGCACAGCCGCTCGGCGTACTCGTCCACGCTGGCCACGGTACTGCGCGTCCGCCAGGCAAGGGCATGGATGGTGGACATGATGTTGCGGACCCGGTGCTGCAGTTCGGCCAGCAGCACCGCCTGGCGCTCGGTGGCGCGCTTGAGGTCGTCGATATCCACCGCAATGGCGAACACCCCGGTCACCTCGCCGCCTGCATCGCGCAGCGGCGCAGCGGCGACGCGTGTCCAGCGGGCGCGCCCGTCGTCATGGATGAACTGGAACTCCAGGCCAGGGACCACCGTCTCCCCCCGCAGGGCGCGGGCGATGGCGAAATCATGGGGCTCGATGCGCGAGCCGTCGGGGTGCCATCCCTGCCAGCGGTAGTGGTTGGGACGATCGGTGGACGGCACCTTGCCGGTGGGCAGATAGGTCCGCATCCGGTCATTGGACAGTTGCAGTCGGCCTTCGGCATCGACAATGCAGACGCCCACCGGCAGCACCTTGAATGCCAGCGCCAGGCGCCGGTCGCTCTCACGGCGCTTCTGCTCCTCGCGCTCGCGGGCCGCCTGCGCGACATGCGCGGCGGTCGTTTCGAACATGGTGACAAGCACGCCGTTGATGCGCCCTTCCTCACCGCGGATGGGGCTGTAGGTGATGGTGAACCAGACATCCTCCAGCCGCCCCCGCCGCGCCAGCGGATAGAGCTTGTCCTCATAGGTGATGGTCTCGCCCTGCCACACCCGCTGGTAGATCGGGCCGTTGATGTGCCAGACCTCAGGCCAGCACTCGCGGGTGGGCTGGCCAAGCCCGCCCGGATGCTTGTCGGCGAGGATCTCGGCATAGCCATCGTTGTAGAGCTGCACCAGCTGCTCGCCCCACAGCACGATCATCGGGAAGCCGTGGGCCAGCATCAGGTCGACAGTGGCGCGCAGGTGCGGCGGCCATCGCTCGATCGCACCCAGTGGCGTGCCTGACCAGTCGTGGCGGGCAATACGGGCGGCCATGCCGTCATGGCGTGCATGCGCCTGCAGCGGCGGCGGCATGCCCGCCGGGCGCTCAACGGCCGGGAGACCCTGAATGCGGTGTGACATGCCGCGCAATCAGGCGATGCCCGCAGCAGCCTGCGGGCCTGCCACCAGCCGTGCCAGCTGCTGGACCAGTGCCTCGATGTGATAGGGCTTGGTACAGCGGGGCGCGCCAGCGAAGCGGCTGGGCAGATTGTCATCGTAGCCGGAGGTCAACATGAACGGCGTGCCGGCGTCCGCCAAGCGGTCGGCCAAGGGGTAGACCAGTTCACCCCCCAGGTTGATGTCCAGCAGGGCGACATCGATGGGGTTCTCATCGACCAGACGCCCCAGCGCCTGCAGGTCACCGGCCGGTCCCACCACCTGCGCGCCCTTCAGTTCCAGATAGTCCACCAGGAACATCGCGATGGCGAATTCATCTTCCGCCACCAGCACCCGCAGCCCTTTCAGGCCCTCTGGCTTGTTGCCCGCTTCCAGCACGACCCGCGCTCCTCGATACACGCGGCGCACCTCTGCCGCAACGCCTGCAGGATGCGCGAAACGGGCTACAAGGGCGCGTGATGATCGATGAAGATCGCCGCCACGGCCCGTTCACCCGGGCATTGCAGCGACGCGTTCAGAACGCACGCTCCCATTTCAGGCTGAGCAGGCTGCGGTCGTGGCTGTACAGCCAGCCGACGTTGCTGTCGATGCGGGCGTAGCGCAGGCCCAGGCTGGGCACCAGCCCGGCCACCGCCAGCCGCTCGCTGCGCACGATGGCGATCAGGTTCTGTTCGTCGTCCTGCCTGCGCGCCTCCAGCAATGGACTCCAGGCGTCGTAGTCGCGGCGGCGCAGCGACACGAACACCGTGGCCGTGGTGCCGCTCCACTGCCGCGCCGCGCCCAGCCGCAAGCCGCGCTGGCGGTAGCCGTTGGCCGGGTCGGCAGCGCTGCTGCCGGTGACATCCAGCCCGGCGAAGACCGTCCAGCGCGGATTGAGCGCACGGAACCAGGTGGCATACACCGATACCAGCTCGCCGTCATAATTGCTGGCCAGGCCCTGCTGGCGATACCGCTGGCGCTTCCAGTCGGCCTCCAGCTTGAGCAGGCTGCGTGCATCCAGGGCGTACTGCCATTCGCCGTGCACGCCACTGCCGCCCTGCAGCGCACGGTTGCCCAGGCCCTGGACGTCATAGCTGGGGGCAAGCAGCACGGTCTGCCGCGCACTGCGCCAGCTGTAACCTGCCTGCACATTGGCATTGAGCTCGTTGTAGGCACGGTGCCCGCGCCATGCCTGACCGAAGGCGAGACCGCGCACGTACAGCCCATGATGCCCGTCGAGGACCCAGCGCCGTTCCAGGCTGGCGTCGTAGTCGAGGCCCCCTGCGCGCTGGGCGTCGGGCAGTTTCCGTTCGATGATGCAGGCGTCGCCTACGCCGAACAGGCAGGTGCGGCTGGCCGAGCTGCGGTTGATGTTGTCACTCCATGCGGGGCCGGCGGACAGCGCGCCTTTCCAGCGCTGGCGCGCCTGCAGGGCACCCAGGTACCCGTCCACGCGCGCGCGGACGCCGGCCGTGGCCGGATCATCAGCATTGATGCCTGCAGCGATGGCCGTGAACAGCGCGACCGCATCGCGATCACGCTGGTCTTCCGCATAGACACGTGCCAGCTCGAGACGGGCCGGCAGGAACTCCGGCTGCGCCGCCAGCAGCGCTTCGTACTCCTTCGCCGCGCGACGATGGTCGCCGGCCACGCGGGCCAACGCCCCCTGCGCGTAATGGCGCAGCAGCGGGTCATGCCCCGGCAGTTCGATGTACTCCTCGAGGAACGCCGCGGCGGCCCGCCATTGCTGATGCTGCAGTGACAGGTAGAGGGCCTGGCCGAGATCGTCAACGGTGCGCTCCACGCGCAGCGTCCTGCCGTCGATGGTGATGGTCGGCCGCTCCGACTCGGCCTGTTGCAGGCGCTGCCGGTCCTGCTGCTGGTGGCGCAGTTCGCTGCCCTGTTCAAGCACGCGGCGCAGATCGTCCTGCTGGGCGCGCACATCAGCGGCAGCCAACAGCAGTACGACAAGGAAGGTGGAATGGCGCATGGTCGATCCGTGGTGGTGCATGCAGCGGCCGAAGCAGGGACTGGCGGATCGCGGCTTGTCCCTGCCCTGCCCCGTCAGGGGCGTGGCGATCAGTTCTTGCTGCCGCCGAAGGCGGTGTCGTACTGGCTGTTGCCGGCGAACGTGGCGATACCGGCGAGCGTGGCCGCATTGGCGCCGAAGAACTGGCCCTGGCTGTTGCCGGTGACCGAGCCGTTGGCCACGGCGGTGCCGGCGAAGGATGCATCGGCGCTGTTGATGTTGGCGCTGATCGCCAGGGTCTGGCCACCACCGGTCAGGCCGCCGGTCAGCTTGCCAGTGCCGAAGTTCGCCGCGAAGGTACCGCTGAGCAGGTTGCTGCCATTGAACCGGTTCAGGCCGGCCACCGCGTAGGTGGCGGTACCGCTGGGCAGGGTGGTGCCGGCGCGGTCGCCAGCGAAGTACACCTGGCGGTTGTTGAAGCCACCCGCAGCGCCGTCCTTGGACCATTCGCCGAACCACACATCGCCACTGCCCACCTTGACGAAGTTGAAGTGGCCCATGCCGGAATGGCTGCCCGGCGTACCGGTGATCGGCATGGCCAGGGTACGCACGGTAACGCCGTTGACGGTGGTCGGGGCCGAATAGGCCGCCAGCCCCTGGAAGTCGACCGGCTTGCCATTGGAGACGGTGCCGACGCCGATGCCGGCCTTGCCTGCGCTGTGCGGGCCGCCGTTGACTTCGGAGGCACCGACCTTGACGTACAGCTGCGAATCGGTGGCCGGGCTGGCCGCACCGACGATGTCGGCGGCCTGGGCGGCACCGGCCAGGGCGAAGGTGGCGGCCATGGCCAGTACGGAACGGGAGATCATCTTCATGGAACTACTCCTTGGGTTGAGGGAACAACGGGTACAACAACGAGGCAGGTCATCAGAAGCGCGCAGTGACACCGAGCTTCAGCGTGCGCCCCGGCGCCGGCAGCGTGGAGCGCGTGGCCGGGTCGACGTAGTAGCGGTTGCCGAGGTTGGTGCCGACCAGCTCGACGCTGGTGTGGTCATTGAAGCGCCAGCGCGCGTAGGCATCGACGGTGGTGATGTTTCCCCAGGTGAACGGCACGTTCTGCCAGATCAGGCCACCGCTGCCGGCGTACAGGCGATCACGGTAGGCCTGCAGGTCCGGGTTCTGGTGGCGCCGGTAATGCACGATGCGGCTGCCCAGCTCCAGGCGCTCATCGAACAGCCGGGTGCCCAGCGACACGTTCACCGACAACCGGGGAATGGCCTGGGTCAGCAGGTAGCCACTGACGAAGCCGTCCTGCACGCAGTTGGGCACCTTGCCGGCCAGCGCATCGAGCTGCACCGCCATGCTTTCGTCGCAGACCTTGTTTTCCAGCGTACGGGTGATGCCCAGGTCGGTGAAGAAGCGCCGGTTGTCGAACCGCGCCTGCAACTCCAGGCCGCGGATGCGCTGCTTGTCCAGGTTGTCGAACAGGAAATTGCCGTCGCGCTCGATTACGTTGCGGGTCTTGTGCACGTAGTAGGCCAGCTTCACGTCGGCATCGGCGGTGTTGCCGAACAGTGCGGACAGGTTGTGCACATAGCCCACTTCGTAGTTGTAGGCGTGCTCGGGCTTGAGCGGGTACAGCGGGTTCAGGCTGCTGGAGAACGTGATGGTGCTCTCGAACATGCTGGGGAAACGCACCGCCTCGCTGTAACGCGCATAGGCGCGCGCATTGGGCGAGAAATGCGCGGTGGCCGAGAAGGTCGGCAGCCAGGCATGGTCGCGCCTGCGCTCGTTGCGCCCGGCCACCGTCTGCGGCCGCCCGTTCTGGATGCTGCACAGGATCTGCGCGCCCTGCACCGGCAACAGCCCGGGAATGGCCGCCACCTGACCATTCAGGCACGGGTTGCTGGCACGGCTGTAGTTGCCGTCCGCATCCGGCAGCCACGGAATGCTGTGGTCCACCGCAACCGGCGTCTCATACCTGCTGAGCAGGCCCTTGAGCAGATCATCAACGATGAAGCCCATGCCGATGCTGTCCCAGAACGCGCGCTGCGCCTCGATGGCGTCGATCTCGCCCTGCAGGCTGGCCGGGCGCTCAGGCAGTTCGTTGACCCGGTAGCGGGCCTCCTTGGGGAACACAGAGGTGGTCATCAGTTCCGGGTGTTCCTGCAGGAAATCATCGAAGGCCCAATAGCGCGCGTAGCGCACGCCGGCGCTCAGGGAGAGGAAATCCACCGGCCGCCAGTCCAGCACCAGATAGCCCTCGCCTTCCTGGCGGCGCCCGGCGCGCGGGTACATGCGCCAGCCATCGCTGACGCCAAAGTACGGGTCCGCCGAGCGCAGTTTCTCGAACTGCCAGTTGCCGCCCACCGTCAGGTCCAGGGTGGAATGCAACGCGAAGCGGTTGCTCAGGGTCAGGCCGGTGCGGTCGTTGCGGGCATTGGCCAGCGCGGTATTGCGCAGGATCGGGCTGCTGCCGGGGTTCCAGTCGGGGTTGCTGGCAAAATTGGGGAAGCCGCCAGCGGTGTAGGTATCGCTGGTGGTTTCGGTGCGCCACAGGTTGGCACGCAGATCCAGCCAGCGGCTGCCGGCAGGCTGCCAGTGGTATTCCAGGTTCCAGGCATCTGCATCGACGCGGCTGAGCGGCCACTGGATGCGACCGTAGTCGGGCGCGGACAGGATGCGCGAGGGCATGATCTCGCCGTAGTGGGAGAGCGTACGCCGCCAGGTGGCGCGCAGCTGCTGGTCATCGTTGATCTGCCAGGTCGCCTTCAGCAGCCACGATTCCTGCTCGCTGGAGGTGTTGGGCACCTCGTCGCCGGGCTTGAAGTAGCGCGCCAGCGTGGTGATGTAGTCCAGGCCCTTGTACTCGAACTGCTCGCGCGGGTCCTGGTCGTAGTACGCCGTGCCCTGGGTGCCGGAGAAGTAGTTGCCGCGCTTGCGCCAGGCATACGCGGCCATCAGGTCCACGTGTTCGCCGCGCAGGCCCAGCGCCAGCCGCCAGGCCTGGTCCTCGCCGGCGAACACATTGGCTTCCGAACCGCGCGACTTCACCGGCACCAGCAGCGTGCTGTCGGCATACGGTGCCGAGGGCGAGCCCTGCGGGAACCCGGGCACCGTGCGGTAGTCCTCGCCGGTATGCAGCCGCGGCAGGCGTGGTGCCACCGCATTGCTGCTGCCTTCGATCTTCAGCTCCCCGCCGAAGCGCTCACCCGCTTCCACGATGTCATCGACGTCGATGGTCTTGATCACCAGCGCGCCACCGATCCCGCTGTGCACATCGCGCACCAGCCCCGGCCCCTTGATGACCTGGATGCCACCTATCAGGTTGGGATCGATGTAGTTGCGGTTGCTGACGCCGTTGTAGCCGCGCCAGACCGTAAGTGCCTGCTCGCCGCCGTCGATGCTGACCGGCACCCGCCCCGGCCCCTGGATGCCGCGGATGTTGATGTCCAGCGCGCCACTGTTGCGCGCATCGCCGCTGAACACACCGACCAGATCCTTGACCACGTCGGCCGGATTGGAGCCGCGGTAGCGCTCCACCCGGTCGCGCCCCGAATACGCCGTGGCCATGTCCAGCGCGAACACATCATCGTAGCCGCGCCGATCGCGGGCCTCGCCCCCTTCCGACTGCAGGCGACCGGCCACGTCCAGTGTCTCGGTCACCCGCACCCCTTCCCCTTCACCCGTCTCCGCTGCGGTACGCAGGCTCCAGGTGCCGTCCATGCCACGCTGCGCGCGCACGCCGCTGCCACGCAGCAGCAGCTGCAGGGCCTGCATCTGGCTGTACTCGCCGCTCACCGCGCTGGAGCGACGGCCTTCCACCAGGTCACTGCGGAACACCACCTGCACATCGGCCTGGCGGCCAAAGGCACGCACGGCGTCGGCCAGGGGCTGTTCCGGAATGGCGTACTGGCGCAGCGGCGCGACGACCGCCGGTTGCGCCTGCCCGGCCGGCACCCAGGCCAATTGCAGCAATGCGGTGGAAACAGCCAGGGCCAGAGCGGTGGCGCGACGATGACAGGCGGATGCCGTGGACGGCATGGACAGGAACTCCTCAAGCGGGGCGGGACCACGGACACGTCCGGTGCCCGGTGGTGTGTCTGGCTTGAGAAGAAACGCTGTTTCGCTCTGGCTATACCTCTATAGACAGCGGGCTGCGACGACTGCCCACGGTTTTTTCATGTTTTTTTCATGCGACCGGTTCGTCCATGTTCCGCGGGTGCTTCACCACAGCAGCAATGCACCACCGGGCAAGCGCTGCACGCGCAGTCCCGCCTGCGCGGCCACGGCGACGATGGCCGTGTCCGGTTGCTGCAGGTGGAACAGGCCACTGACCCGTATGCGTGCGCCCTGCCCGCCCAGTACCCAGACCGGGGCACGACGGTAGCGCGCCAGGTCGGTGATGGCCTGCGCAGCGGGCAGATCGTCGATGACCACCTCACCGCGACGCCACGGCGCCATGCTCTCCGGATCTTCCAGCTGCGCCGGCTGCAGCCAGTGCCCGTCACGGAACGCGCGTGCCTGTCCGGCATGCAGGCGCTGCACGCTGCCATCGCCCGGGCGCACATCGACCACACCCGCGCTGACCTGGGTGGTGACCGTGGTATCCAGCATCGACACGCTGAAGGCAGTGCCGATGTCACGGACCAGGCCGCCCGCTGCCTCGACCTGGAACGGGCGAGCCTCGTGCGCTACCTGGAACCAGGCCTGGCCGCGCAGCAGGCGCAGGTGGCGCTGCCGGTCATCGAACGAAAGTGCCAGCGCGGTGCCGGCATCGAGTACCGCCGTGCTGCCATCGGCCAGCTGCACCACTCGTGGCGCATCGCTGCTGCGCACATCACTGCGCGCCAGCAGCAACGCATGCGGAGCGGCCGCGACCATCAGCACCACGGCCGCAGCCGATGCCAGCAGCCACGGCAGGCGACGGCGCGGTGCGATCGGCCGCAGCCCCTGGCGGTCGGCGGTCAGCTCGGGCAGCGCGGCCAGCACCTCGGGCCCAGCAGCGTCCAACCGCTGCCAGAAGGCCTGCTGCTGGCGCCAGGCCAGCGCATGGCGCGGATCGGACTGCAGCCAGCGCTGCAGGGTGCGTTGCTGGCGTTCCGGCAACGGGCCTGCACTGCACCGTATCACCCAGCGCAACGCCTGCCTGGCCTGACGCGGCGAGGGTTCGGACGTGGTCATGGTTGTGGCCTGCCGCACCGCGAATGGGTGCGCTTTCCTGTTGTGACAACGGCGGGCACGATCTGCCCACGGCAATCGCCGCTCATCGGCCCATTCCCCGCTGCTGTTGCTGGATCAGCAGCGCTGCGCGCAGCACATGCTTGCCGACCAGGCTCTTGGAGATCCCCAGGCGCGCGGCAATCTCGCGTTCGCTCAGGCCCAGGTAGCGGTTGAGCACGAAGCACTCGCGTACCTGGGCCGGCAGGGCCAGGATGGTCTGGGTGATCTCGCGCAGCTGCGCCTGGTCCAGCGCCTGCGCCTCGCCGTCGTGGCCTGCCTCGGCCATGCCGGTGGCGTACTCGGCCATCGCGCGCCGCTCGCGGGCGTCGGCCTGGCTGCGGTTGAGCGCGTGGTGGTAGGCCATCCGGTACAGATAACCGCGCGGCTCCAGGATCGGTGGATCACCGGGCACGCTGCTGGCCTTCAGGTAGAGGTTCTGCAGGGTGTCCTCGGTGCTGGCCGGGTCGAGGTAGCGCGCGACGAAGCGGGACAACGCACGGCGCTCGCGGATCAGCAGCTCGACCAGCGCCAGGGCATTGGGAGACATAGGTGCCAAGGCCGGACCGGGGAATGATGGGCGTGATGGCGACGGTCCGGACGTGGATTGTGGGCTGCGGGGCCGCAGGCGGCAAGCCGCGCCACGAAAGCATCATCGACGCATGGCGTGGATGGAGGATCTACGGTTCCTCCAGCGCCTCGAAGCGTTCGGCGAGGTAGTCGATCAGCGCACGCACCGCAGGCAACAGGCCGCGTCGCGACGGGAACACCGCGTGCACGATGCCGTGCTTGGGCACCCACTCCGGCAGTACCGGCACCAGCGCGCCACTGGCCAGCTCGTCGCTGATCATCATCCGCGGCAGCATCAGCAGGCCCACCCCGGCCACCGCGGCGGTGCGCAACGCGATCATGTCATCGCTGACCAGCCGCGGGCGATGGTGCACGCTGGCCAGCACATCGCCCGGCCCGGTGTATTCCCAGGCATGCTGCTGGCTGGGCGATGCCAGATCCACGGTCGGCATCATCGCCAGGTCGGCCGGCACCTGCGGCGTGCCCAGCCGCTGCAGCAGCGCCGGGCTGGCACTGGTGCACCAGACCCGGCGCGCCAGCACGCGTACCACCAGGTCACTGTCCTCCAGCGGCGGCGGCCGCACGCGGATCGCCACGTCCACACCCTCGCCCACCACATCGACGCGCCGGTTGGTGGCGTCCAGCTGCACCGTCACCTGCGGGTGCAGGGCCAGGAAATCGGCCAGCATCGTGCCAATGCGCGCGTGCAGGATCGCGATCGGGCACGCCAGGCGGATTGTGCCGCGCGGCTCGGCACGTGACATCGCAATGGCTTCCTCGGCCGCTTCGGCTTCGACCAGCATGGCCTTGCAGTGGCGGTAGTAGTCCTGGCCGATCTCGGTGACCGAGAAACGCCGGGTCGAACGCTGGATCAGGCGCACGCCCAACCGTTCCTCCAGCAGCGCGATGCGCCGGCTCAGTTTCGACTTCGGCATCGCCAGCGCCCGGCCGGCCTGCGAGAAGCCGCCATGCTCGACCACCATGGCGAAGTAGAACAGGTCGTTGAGGTCACAACGGCGGATATCTGCGATGAACACGGGGCGATCTCCTGCGGCCACGGCCTGCAGACATTGTTCACCAGATAGGACTATGACGGCAAATACTGGCGTCTACCGGCCTTATTGTCACGGCGATATCGTCTTCGCAACGAAGAACAGCGGCCGGCAGCCCCGGCCAGGAGATCGCCATGAAGCGTGTCACCGGTACCTACAGCGCCCCCCGCCCGCACTGGGTGGGCGACGGATTCCCCGCCCGCTCGATGTTTTCCTACAACACCCACGGCCAGCACCTCAGCCCGTTCCTGCTGCTGGATTACGCCGGCCCGTACACCTTCGCCCCCAGCAATACGCCGCGTGGCGTCGGCCAGCATCCGCATCGCGGATTCGAGACCGTCACCATCGTCTACGAGGGTGAGGTCGCACACCGCGATTCGACCGGGGCCGGCGGCACCATCGGCCCGGGTGACGTGCAGTGGATGACGGCTGCCTCCGGCATCCTCCACGAGGAATTCCACACGCCGGAATTCAGCAGGCGCGGCGGCACGCTGGACATGGTCCAGCTGTGGGTGAACCTGCCGGCGCGCGACAAGATGGGCGCACCGGGCTACCAGACCCTGCTCGACGCAGAGATTCCCTCGGTGGATCTGCCCGATGGCGCCGGCCGCGTGCGGGTCATCGCCGGCCGCTTCCACGGTCATGCCGGCCCGGCGCGCACCCACACGCCGATGGATGTCTGGGACATCCGCCTGCAGCAGGGCCACCACACCGACCTGCCGGTGGCCGAGGGCCGCACGCTGGCGCTAGTGGTGCTGAAGGGCACGGTGCGGATCAACGGCGGCCAGCCGGTCGGCGAAGCGCAGCTGGTCACCTTCGACCGCAGCGGCGAGGACGTGTTCGTCGACGCCGACAGCGACGCCACCGTACTGCTGCTCAGCGGTGAGCCGATCGACGAGCCGGTGGTGGGCTATGGCCCGTTCGTGATGAACAGCCAGGCCGAGATCGCGCAGGCGGTCAACGATTTCAACAGCGGCCGCTTCGGCCAGATCGCGCACTGATCGTTTCAAGCGGCGGGCGATGGCCCGCCGCACCCTCCGGGCCATCGCCCGCTTTTTCCAGGAGACTGACCATGAGTACCCCCGCCAACTTCAACGGTGCCCGCCCGGTGATCGATCCGGACAACGCCGCGATGCTGCTGATCGACCATCAGAGCGGCCTGTTCCAGACCATCGGTGACATGCCGTTCACCCGCGTGCGCGCCCACGCCACCGCGCTGGCCAGGATGGCCACGCTTGCAAAGATGCCGGTGATCACCACTGCCTCTGTTCCGCAGGGCCCGAACGGCCCGCTGATCCCGGAGATCCACGACGCAGCCCCGCATGCCCGGTACGTGGCGCGCAAGGGCGAGATCAACGCCTGGGACAACCCGGAATTCGTTGCCGCAGTGAAGGCCACCGGCCGCAGGCAGCTGATCATTGCCGGCACCATCACCAGCGTGTGCATGGCCTTCCCGTCCATTGCCGCCGTTGCCGATGGCTATCAGGTGTTCGCGGTCATCGATGCCTCGGGCACCTATTCGAAGATGGCCGAGGAGATCACCCTGGCCCGGGTGGTGCAGGCCGGCGTGGTGCCGATGGACACCGCCGCGGTGGCCTCGGAGATCCAGCGCAGCTGGAACCGCGACGATGCCCAGCAATGGGCCGAGGTCTACACGAAGATCTTCCCGAACTACCAGCTGCTGATCGAAAGCTACCTGAAGGCGCAGGACGTGCAGAAGAACCACGAGCCGCTGGATTCGCAGCGCAGCTGACCTACGCCCGGGGTGCCGGCCCGCTGTCGGCACGCCTCTCAACCGGAGACCCATCATGTCCAGTGAACCGATCCGCGACCCGGCCAGCGATCATCTGCTGACCCCGCAGAACTCCGCGTTCATCATCATCGACTACCAGCCGGTGCAGGTGAACTCCATTGCTTCGATGGACCGCCAGTTGCTGGTCAACAACATCGTCGGCACTGCCAAAGCCGCAGTGGCTTATGGCCTGCCGATCGTGCATTCGACGGTGAACGTCAAGACCGGCCTGAACAAGCCGCCGATTCCGCAGCTGCGCCAGGTGCTGGGTGACTATCCGACCTACGACCGCACCACCATCAATTCCTGGGAAGACGTCCAGTTCCGCGGGGCGGTGGAAGCCACCGGCCGCCGCAAGCTGATCATGACCGCGCTGTGGACCGAGGCCTGCCTGACCTTCCCGGCCTTGGATGCGTTGAAGGAAGGCTATGAGGTGTATGTGGTGGTCGACGCCGTCGGCGGCACCTCGCTGGCCGCGCACGATGCCGCGCTGCGCCGCATCGAACAGGCCGGCGGCCAGCTGATCAGCGTGCCGCAGCTGTTCTGCGAGCTGCAGCGCGACTGGGCCCGTTCGGAAACGGTGCCGGCCTTCATGAACCTCTTCATTGAAACCGGCGGTACGGCGGGCATCCAGTTCTCGTACGATCGTACCGAGTAACCGGGTGGCGGCGCCGGTCCTGGCTGGCGCCGCCTTTGGGGAGCCGTCGAGCATGGCTCGACGCTACAGTGTGTTTAATCGAGCGTGGCTCGACGCCATGGATAGATGGAGAATGTGATGGCCTACGCACGCATTGTTTCGACCGCCGACAATTACCTGCACCACATCAGCAATGGCAGCGTCGATGTGGATGCGGACGAGCCCGCCTCGTTGGGCGGCCAGGGCAAGGGCTTCGCGCCGTTCGACCTGTACCTGGCCTCGCTGGCGGCGTGCACCGCCATCACCCTGCGCATGTACGCGCAGCGCAAGGGCTGGGACCTGGGCGAGTTCCATGCCGAGCTGCGCTCGGAACGTGATGAGGACGGGCGCCTCCACGTGCACCGCGTGCTGCATGCCAGTGCCGAGCTGAGCGATGCGCAGTGGCAGCGATTGCTGGAGGTGGTGGAAAAGACCCCGGTGACCCTGGTGATGCGCGAAGGTGCACGCATCACCAGTGAGCGTGGGGCGGCGGCGTAACAGAGGGCTCAGCGCCGTGAATGCAGCACCGTGCGCTGGCGCATCGCGTTGAATTCCTGCTCCACCTGCTGGATGTCTTCGGCCTGGAACCCGGCGGCATCCAGCAGCTGGTCGGCGGCCGCGGCCGCCAGCGGATCATCGTCACGCTGGCGCCAGCAGCGCGCCGGCAGGAAGTAGCCCACTTCGCTGCGCCCGCGCATGATCACCACCGGCCGGCCCGCGTACAGCAGGAACTCGGCCAGGTGCTGGCGCAGGCCCTCCACGGAAACATAGGCCGGTCCAACACCCAGCATCTGGCTGGACGGTTCGGGACTCTCGAACAGCTTGCGACGGCTCATCCACTCCTCCTTTTGAACAACGCGTGGTCTCCTTTCCCTAGACGGGCGCATCGCTGCGCCCCCGCCACGCACTACGTGATCCGCATCACGCCGTCACTCAGAAGCCGGTATTGAACTCCAGCTGGAACACGTCGATCGACAGCGGCGCACCGGACACTTCCTTGGCCGCCATCCACTTGCCGCTGATCCAGCTGCGCGCATCCAGCGCGTAGGCACCGCCCACGTAGTAGCCGCGGGCGTTGGTGCCGCCGAGGTGGAAGTTCGGATCGTTGTAGGCATCCGGCAGCGCATCGGCCTCGATGTGCTTGTAGCCCAGCAGCGCCTGCCACTGGCCCTTCTCCTTCAGCTCGGTGGCACCGAAGGTGGCCTGCAGCATCCATGCCGTGTCGCCGCTGCGGAAGGTGTCGATGCTGGCGGCACCACCGGCACCGTAGTTGTTGACGATGCCGTTGTTGGCGCGACTGAACATCGCCTGCTTGTCGTAGGCCAGGTTGCGGATGTAGTCGCCTTCAAGGCGCAGGCCGACGTCCTGGGCCAGCTGCGTATCCCAGCGCAGGTTCAGCGTGGCCAGGCGGAATGCCGAGGCCAGGCCGACATACTGCGGGGTGGGCGTATTGGCCGGATCCAGCGGATTGCGCGCGATGTCGCGGATCAGCATCAGGGTGTTGCCCTTCTGCATGAACGCCGGACGCGACCAGTCGGTGTCGCAGCCCACCGCGCCCGCATACAGCGCGCACGGCGAGGACAGGCGGCCGCTGATGTTCTTGAAGTCGTAGTAGCCCAGTGCCGCGCGCAGCGCGTTGTCGTCATTGAAGCGCCAGTTCACGCCCACCTGCGCCCCGGACAGCCACTTGTTCTCGTTCGGGGTCTTGACCCGGCTCTGGCTGGGCGCGCTGTCGGAGGTGTATTCCAGCGGTACCACCGCCAGGTTGCCGAACAGGCCGAGGTCGCCGCCGTCGAAGTCGTACTTCAGGTTGGCGGCCAGGCCATCGAAGTTGAGGTCGTTGGAGAACAGCGTGTCGCTGGTCCAGAACGGATTGCCGAAGCGGCCGCCGCGCACCGTCACCCAGTCGGCCGGGCTGTAGGCCAGCCATGCCTGGTCCAGCCATACATCCTTCTTGCTCAGGCCGCCACCCAGCTGCTCGGTGGTCGACACCGGGCCATTGCTGCTGCCGCTGGCCAGGCGCACACCGGCCGTGGTGTGCTGGCCGATGGTCGCCTCGATGCCCAGGCGGGCGCGGATGCGCCACAGGTTGCGGCGGTCCTGGCGGGTGTTCAGCAGTGGTGGCAGCTGCAGGTTGGTGTTGGTGTTGGTGTCGAAGCCGTTGCCGGAATTGATCGACGACCAGTTGCTCACGATATCGCTGTTGCGTTCGGAGAAGAAGCGCGATTCGCTGCGCACGCGCATGTCACCGGTGACCTTGATGCGCTTGGTCCACTCAGCCACTTCGTTCGGTGCCGCCCAGCCCTCGGACCTGGCCTGCGCCATTACGTCCTGGCGTACTTCGTCACGGATGCCGTCGCGCACGCTCTGCGGCACGTAGGGCACGCGCACGTCGCCGGCCTCCAGGGCGACACCGCCACTGGCGGCCGAGGTCGCGGTGGCTGCGCTGCGCTGGGCGGCCGCCGCTTCGGCCTCGGCCTGCACCAGCAATGCCTGGCCGTCTTCTGGTTTCAGTGCGCCGCTGGCGATAAGGCCCTTGATCAGCTTGACCATGGTCGTTTCGGCGGCCATCGCACCGGCCGGGGCGGCCAGGCTGAGCAGCACGGCGCAGCACAGCAGCGCCCGTCGGGCCGGCCGCGGGCGGCGGGAATCGGTTCGTGCGCGGACGTGGTCGTTCATCACGGTTCTCATCGAAAGAAGGGAAATCACGGAGGTCGGGAATCAGGCCCCGGGCCGGCGGCCCTGGATCAGGACGCGGGCGGGGAAATCAAGCGACGGTGGGGGTGCCTGGTCGACCTTGCCGATGCGACGCAGTGCATCGAGCACGGCCGCGTCGGCCTCCTCGTTGCCACTGCCACGCACCAGCTCGACCTTTTCCAGGCGGCCATCGCTGGCCAGCCACACATTCACCTGCAGCTGGAACGCCAGGCGCTTGACCCTGTCGTCGCGCGAGATCGCCTGCTGCATCAGGTAGCCGAGGTAGCGCCCATAGGTGGCATTGCCGGCACCGCCGCGACCGACGCCGGACGAACCGCCACCACTGCCGGACTGGATGCCGAAGTTGTCACCGCCGGCCTGCGCATCGGCGTTCATCGTCACCGGATCGGCATTGTCCGGAGTCGGTACCGGCTCTTCAGCCGGCGTCGGCTGCTCCAGCGGCTCCGGTTCGGGCATCGTCTCCTCCGGCGGCGTTTCCGGCTCCGGCGGCTTTTCCGGCGGCGGCGGGGGTGGCGGAGGCGCTGGCGGCAGCGCCAGCATCGGCGGCTGCACCACCGGCCGACGGGTGCTGGCGGTGTCCTTGAACAGCATCCACCACACGGCGATGCCGAGCACCAGCAACGCGGCCAGCACCAGCGCGACAGTCACCAGCAGCTGGCGACCGCGCATGCCGGGCTCCGGCCGAGGGGGTTGATGGGCCGTCATGCCTCAGCCCTGCGCCTTGCCGGTGACCAGGCCGACCTGGGCGAGCTCCAGGCGCCGCAGGAGGTCCAGCACCTCCACCACGCGGGCGTACTGCACCTGCGCGTCACCGCGCACGATCACCGGGAAGTCCGGCGTGGTCGCGCGCTCGGTACGCAACCGGTCTTCCAGCTCGGCCATCGTCACCGGGTAGGCATCCAGGAACACCTGGCCGCTGGGGTCGATGGTGATCGCCTTGGTCTTCGGCTTCTCCAGCGCAACGCTGTTGCTGGCCTTCGGCAGGTTGACCTCGATGCCGGGGATGGAAGCGTTGCTGGTCAGGATGAAGATCACCAGCACCACCAGCAGCACATCGACGAAGGGCGTCACGTTGATGCCCTTCTCGCGCTTCTTGATGCCGAACTTCGCCTTCTGGCCCATGGCGCGCCCCTCAGCCCTGGACCGCGGCCGGGCCGCGCCCGTCCTGCTCTTCGGCCAGGCGCGCGGCGAATTCGTCGATGAACACCGCCATGTCCGCACTGATCGCTTCGGCACGCGCGCCCAGGTAGTTGTAGCCGAACAGCGCCGGGATCGCGACGCCGAGGCCGGCGGCGGTACACAGCAACGCCGCGGCCATGCCCGGTGCCACCGAGTTGATGTCCACCGCGCCGGCCATTGCCGCAACCACGAACACCAGCATGATGCCGATCACGGTGCCGAACAGGCCCACGTAGGGCGCGCCTTCGATGGTGGTCGACAGCCAGTTCATGCGCCGCGCCATCGCTTCCTGCTCGCGCACCATCACCGCATCCATCGAGGCGCGGATCGCCGCGATGGTGGCACCACTGAGGTAGCCGCTGTTGCCATCGCGCTGGTGGCGTTGCTGCATTTCATCGATGGCCACCTGGTAGATGCGCCACAACGAGCCATCGTGCATGGCGGTCGGCGCCTTGCCCTGGCGGTCCATGTCGGACAGGGTGCGCAGCGGTACGCCGGACAGCTTGCCGAAGCTCTCGGTGAACACCGCATTGGCCTTGCTGGTACGGCCGAAGTGGCGGCTCTTGGCGATCATGATCGCCCACGACAGCAGCATCATCAGGCCGAGGATGGCGACCACCACCCAGGCATCGAACGGCATCGCCTTGAGGATGAAGGCGAAGTGGCTCTGCCCGGCGGACTGCTCGTCGGCGCCGTAGCTGACCAGGCGCGAGTCGGCGCCCTGAGCGGTGGCGTCGGCCAGCAGCAGCGCGGCCGGGCGTGCCACCCGCGAAATGCGCAACTCGTCCAGGGCACCTTCGAAGTTGGCCAGCGGCTGCGCCGCGCCCGGCGCATCGGCGCCGACCACCGGCGCGGTGGCCAGCGCCGGCAGCGCCCCGCTCAGCTGGGCAGCTACGCGCCCATTGAGGTACAGCTGCAACGCGCCCTTCTCTGCCGTCAGTGCAACATGCGCCCACTGCCCTTCCGGAATCGGTTGCGCCGGCGTGCTGCGCTGGCCATTGAGCTGCACGAACGGCACGCGGTTCTCGATACCCAGCACCAGTTCGGAAGCACCATCACGGCGGGCGTAGATGGCTTGAGCCGCATTGTTGCTGCCCGGCTTGATCCAGGCCGAAACGGTGAGCGGCGCGCCCGCTTCCTGCGCCAGCGACGCGCTGGCCGGCAGCGGCAGCGGGCCGGCGCCCAGCTGCACGCCGCGGCCGATCACCGCGCCTTCCGACGGCGGCACCACCGCACCGGCATTGTTGCCATAGGCGGTGGTGTCGCGTGCCGGCGCATTGGCCTCGGCAAAGTGGTAGACCAGCGTGTAGTCCGGATCGAACACCTGCTGGCCGTTGCCGCTGGCCGGGGCTTTTTCATTGCCGTAGTACATCCAGATGGTCTGCGGCGCGGCGGCACTGACCGCCGGCAGGTCCACCCAGACCAGGGCCAGGCCCAGCGTGGGATCGAACTGCTCGATCTGGTGGGCCAGCACGGTACGGCCATCACCCGAGACGAAGCGAAGGTCGTTGCCCGCATCCTGGGTGCCGTCGAAGCCGAAGTTGCCGGTATGCAGCCGCAGCAGCAGTGGCGTGCGGCCCGGGTCACCGGCCAGGCCCGCGCCCTGCGGGCCGGCGTCGACGGTGATCGGCTTGCGGTATTTCCATTCGGCCTGCCACCAATTGGCATCGGCCGCAGCCGCCGGCAACGCAACCAGCGCGGCCAGCAGCAGCAATACTCGGGAAAGCAAACGGTCCATGCGAAGGGTCTCCGGAGAACGCATGTTCAAGGGAAGGGTCAGTAGCTGGTGCTGATGTTGAAATGCAGGCGCGGGTCGTCCTTGCGCGTGACCGGGCCATCGGCATAAGGCCAGGCGTAGTCCAGGCGCAGTTGCAGGTGTTCACCCAGGCGCAGCTGCGTGCCCAGGCCGACCGAGGCCAGGTTGTACTTGTCACGCTGCTCGGGCAGCGGCCGGCGCAGGCGCAGGTAGGCCGCGTCGGCGAAGCTGTAGACACGCAGATCGGTGCCGCTCCACAGCGACCACGCCGGGGTGCGCCATTCCAGGCTGGCCAGGCCGCCGTAGTCGCCGATCGCCTCGGCCGACAGGTAGCCACGCACGGTGTACATGCCGCCAGCAGCGAACTGCTCGGCCGACACCAGTGGCGCATCGGTTACCTGCAGCGAGCCACGCGCATACCACTGCCAGTCATTGCTGAAGGTGTGGGTGTTGGCCACGTCGGCCTTGACGGCCACGAAGCTCGGATCAGCCCAGTAGCGCTTCTGCCCGAACGCGGTGGCGTCGCTGCCGTAACCGAACAGGCGGCGGGTACCGGCCACCAGCTGGGTGTTGATGCTCAGCTGATCCTGCTCGCCTTGGCGCACGCCGACGAAGGCCAGGGTGATCGGCGCATACTTCAACGGTGTCTTCAGGCTGTCCTTGCCCATCTGCGTGTCTTCCTCGGTGTCCTTGAAATCCACACCGAGACTGAGCTGGCGCCACCACTGGCTGCTGCCGGCAAGGCGGTAGTTGAGCTTGAGGCCGATCGAATGGCCGTTGCCGATCACGTTGGTGCCGGTGCCGGTACCGACCTGCCCGCCTGCATTCAACACGCGGCTGTCGGATCTGTAGCCGGAGGCTTCCAGGCTCCACGGCGTGCCTTCGAACGGCATCGTGTACGAGGCCGAGAACACCTTGGCCTGCTTTGTATCTTCCGGCGCCAGGTACACGCCGATGTTGGCGCTGTGCCCGCGCTTCCACAGGTTGTCGTAGGCCAGCGACGCACTCAGGCGCAGCTTCTCGGTGTCGGCACTGTGGTCGTTGTTGAGTGACGCGCTGGCACGCCACGGCGACTTCTCCTCGACCTGCAGGTCCACATCCATCGTGCCCGGCACCTGGCCTTCGCGCACCAGCGGCATCACCTGGCGACGCCCGCCTTCGTTCAGTGCGGTCAGTTCCTTCTGGGCCTGGTCGAAGTCCGGCACCTTGCCCTCGGCCAGTGCCGGTACGCGATCGCGTATGCGGTCGGGCGATTCGTGGCGGGTGCCGACCACGCGCAGCTGGCCGATCGGCGTCTGCTGCACCTTCAGCAGCACCACGCCGCCACTGACCTGCTGCTCGGGGAGTTCGACGTAGACCGACTGGTAGCCCGCCTGCTGGTACAGCGCGTGGACCGCATCGCGCGCCTTCTCGACATCGGCCAGGGTCCTGCCCGGGCCGAGGAACGGCTCTACCGCCCGTTCGATCTGACGCGGATCGAGCACGGTGTTGCCGCGCACGATGTATTCATTGATGTTCACGCTGGGCGCAGGCGCTGCCTCCTGCGCGAACAATGGCAGCGGCATCGCGGCCAGCGCCAGCACCAGCGGATGCAGGCGCAACGGAAAGCGGACGGCTCGGCACGGAACAGGAGTCATCGAAGGCATCGCGTCGTATCGGAGGGAGTGGCCAGGGAGCGGCGCGTGGGTCTACCAACAGGACGTGCACGTCGCGTCAAAACCGCCACCAGTTTTGTGACAGCACTGTCATCTTGTGATAGCGCCAGAGCACTCGCCGGCGTAGACTGCCCTCGCCACACGTCTTCATTGCAGAGCGTCGGTTGTTGCAGGAGATTCGAGATGAGTGAGCCATTGAAGACGGGCCTTCGCCCTGCCCTCGCCCTTGCCTTGTTGCTGGCGTTGCCATCGGCCTGGGCCGGAGAGGCGAAGAAGCAGGACGGTGCTGCGCCGTGCATCGAAGTACAGGTCAACGGCGAGCGCATCCCGGCGTGGGAATGCCTGCAACGCAGGCTGGCGCCGGCGCCGAAATCGGCGAAGTCAGCGGCGCTGCCGGATGCCGAACGCCTGATGCGGCAGCCCGGCAACCAGCTGATGCAGTACAACCTGGAAGGCACGCGGCAACGCATGGGCGATGCCTTCGGGCGGTCCGTGGTACCGCAGCGTCCGGCGCGATGAACCCATGCATCTGCAGAGCCGAGCCCACGCCCGGCTGCGCCTGCACACCTTTCAACGGCCATGCAGAGGCAGCCGAGCGCGGGCTCGGCTCTACCGAGCGCCGCCCTGCGGAGCGGCCGGCACGATGCCATCGTTCGGCACCGGTGGCAGCGCGGGCACCGGCAGGCTGCGCGATTGCCCAGCCTGGTTCAGTTCCACCGCGTTGGCGCTGATGCTGGCCAGCACCGTACAGGGCCCCAGCCGCTGGCCGGGCGCGTAAGCCTCCGGCGGGCGTCCATCCACCGACAACAGGGCCAGGGGCGCGTGGTCACCCGCCATCACACCCAGCACGACCACCTCGGTCTGCACCGCACCGGGCGACAGCAGCCGCACCAGCGGCAGACTGGCCACCGCATCGAACAGCGGCCGCGCCGGCGCATCGGCATGCGCTTCGCTGGCCGCCGCCGCAGGCGCCACCGCAGACAGGGTGACGCTCCAATAGGCCACCACCGCCAGCAGCAGGGTGGCCGCCAGCAGGGTCAACATCCGATTGCGATCCCAGCGCCTGCCATCCATGTTCCGCACCATCGCCACGTTCGTGTCCGCCCACGCTAGCAGCCGCCGCTGACGCTTTTGTTTCATCATGCGGGCCTACGCTGGCAGGCATCGACCTGGACAGGAGGCAACGTCGATGCAGCACGTGCCGCGTGGTTTCACCCTGCTGGAACTGATGGTGGTGCTGGTGATCATCGGCATCTGCACGGCGGGCATCGGCCTGGGCCTGGGCAGCCTGCTCGACCCCGCGCGCCAGCTGCGGCAGGAGGCCGAACGACTGGCGCAGCGCCTGCAGGTGGCGCGCGACGAGGCCCGCATCGATGGCCGCCCCCTGCGCTGGCAGGCCGACGCCGCCGGCTACCGGTTCAGCAGGCGCGAAGGCACCCGCTGGGTGGACGTGCAACGCGACGACCTGCTGCGCCCACAGTCATGGCAAACGGCCGGCATCGTGGTGCAGCCGGCCACCCCGGTTGAACTGAGCCCGGAGTGGATCGGCGTGGCATGGGAACTGACGTTGTCGTTGCAGGGCCGCCAGCTGCGTCTTCGTGACGATGGCAGCGGACAGTTGCAGGTCGTGCAGTGAAGCGGAACATGCGCGGATTCACCTTGATCGAAGTGCTGATCGCACTGGCGATCGTTTCGATTGCGCTGGCTGCGGTCATGCGCTCGGTCGCGGTGGCCACCGACGATCAGTCACGCCTGCGCGACCGTCGCCTGGCGCTGCTGTGCGCGCAGGACCGCTGGCAGGAGCTGCGCCTGGCCGGGCAGCCGCCGCAGGATGCACGACTGCGCTGCGTGCAGGGGCGAAGCAGTTTCCTGGTGCTGCAGCATATCGGCACGGGGAGTGACGGACAGCCGCAACTGGAACTCAGCGTGGCTGCCGAAGATGCACCGCGGCAGTCGCTGGCGCGGATGCAGCTGCCGTGGACCGCGGCGCAATGAAGCATACCGCAGCAGGCTTCACCCTTATCGAGGTGATGATCGCGATCACCATCATGGGCGTGCTGGCGCTGATCTGCTGGCGAGCGCTCGACAGCGTGGCCAGCAGCGACCAGCGCCTGCGCCGGGCCGATGCCGAGACCACGACGGCACTGCGCGTGCTGCAGCAGTTCCAGCGCGATATCGAGATGCGTGCCGACGATGCGCTGATGAACGGCGCGGTGCGCCCGGCGGATCAGCCTCAGCGCCTGCTACCCCCTTCACTGGTGAGCGAACGGCATCCGGATGGAAGCTTTGCGCTGGAGATCACCCGCAGCGTCGACAGTGATGGGCTGCGCTGGCAGCGGGTGCGCTGGTGGCGGCAAGGCAACACGCTATGGCGCGCCAGCGGTACGGCGACGGACCGCTATCCCCTGCCCGCGCCGGTTCCTTCGGAAGGCATTGCAGTGGCAAAGGATGTGCAGCGGTTCGAGGTGCGCGCCTGGCAGCCCGGGGCCGGCTGGGCGATGCTGCCGAGCGAGGGCGAGGTGCTGCCGGCCACCGGGCTGGAACTGCGGCTGGGCCTGCGTGACGGGCGTGGACCGCTGGGCTACCGGCGGGTACTGGAGCTTTAGGGTTCGTTCGTGGCACCGCATCCACGCATGGCGTGGATCTACTGCCGAGCGGCTTCTACTGCCCGGCCTGCCCTGGTGGGTGCCGACCGTTGGTCGGCACTGAGGCTGGTCCGGGCATCCGCGCATGCCGTGGACCTACTGCCGAGCCTGCCGCCGGGCGCGCTCCTGCGCCCGGCGGCGCCGTGTCGGTGGTCCTCACCGCTGATGGCCGCTCCCTGCCGTCCGTGCCATCCTGGCTGGGGCCGCTGCCGTTCCGTGGCGGCTGGCCCGATGCTGTTCGTTCTTTCGGCCCGGTCGCATCCACGCATGGCGTGGATCTATTGCCGACCTTGGTGGGCAGCAACGTGTGCCGACCAAGGTCGGCACCTACCGGCGCTGCGTGCCCTCGTCGCGACTTGCCTGCGGGAACTGGAAGGCACTGTTGGCGTCATAACCGCTGTTGGCAGTGTTGCCACGCGCCGGCGGGTCGATGCTGCTGGTACCACTGCCGAAGCCCAGAATCTGCACGCTGATCACCGACGGCTGGTTGCGCCGTGCCTCGTCCTGGCTCTTGCGCATCACATCCTGTGCCGCCTGGCTGGCGCTGTTGGCTGCCGCACTGGCCGAGGCCAGCGCATTGACGTTCACCGATGCCAGCACCGGCAGGCCCTTGCTCTCGCCCTGCACCTGGATGTTGGCCGCGTTGAGCACCTGCAGTGCGGCCAGGTTGATGTTGCCCGAGACGCGGATACCGGCCTCGCCCGCATCGATGGAGCCAAGCGGTGCGATCAGGTCGACGTCGCCCGGCGATACTTCGGCAATGGGGTTCAAGGTCGCGATGCCGGCACCGCTGGCCGGGGCCTGCGGCGACAGGATTACATTGCCCCAGCCGTCATAGACGCGGCGCGGTGGCGTGTACAGCAACGTCGTCCGCGAACCACGACCGGCGTTGATGTCACCCTGCTCCGACCACGCCAGGATGTCGCCGCCGAAGGTGGTCATCACCCGCGACAGGCCCAGCAGCACGCTGTCCTGGCTGAACAGCCGGATATCGCCTTGCCCCTGGGTGACAAGGCCGGCGCTGGCAGGTGGCACCACGCCCTGCACACCGATCACGATCTGCCCACCCGGTGCCATCAGCTCGATGTTGCCGCCCGCCTCGGTACGCACGCCGGAGCCACCGTACATCACGATATCGCCGGTACGGTCGATCGTCGCACCGGCCGCATTCCTGTCCGGCATCAGCGTGGCGATGGCTTCGCGCCCACGCAGGTAGGAGCCGAAGCGGGGCCCTTCTGCATCGGTATATTCCCGTCCACCTTCGCGCAGCTCGGCGTAATAGACCTGGCGCAGGAAGATGCGCTGCTGTTCCTGCGGCAGCGCATCGAACGCGGCCAGCGCCCCGTCGCCCTCGGCCGCCACGCCGAAGCGTCGCTGCAGCCACTGCTTCAGTTCCTGGTCGTACACCTTGGCTGCCTTGCCCGGCTGCGACGCAAGCGATTGCGCGGGATTGGCAAGGTTGGCAGGGTCCAGATAGCGTGCACGCAGGGCCGCGAAATCGATCTGCTGGTTGCCGGCCGTCAGCGCGATGCTGGCGCCGGGACGGGTGTCGCCCTGCACGATGCCACCGAGGCTGGCGATGCTGCCCGCATCCTCCTGGCGCAGCTGGCGGCCGGCACTGATCTCGGTGTTGCCGGGGCCAGCGATGGTCGCGTTCAGATGCACGATGTCGCGGCCCGCCGCCGCCACCGTGATGTCGGTGGGCGCGGTGTTCAACGCGGTCATCGACACCCCGAGGATGTCCCGGCCTGCCCGCAGTTGCACGGCGCCGGCGGCCTCGAACCAGTTCAGCTGCGTGCGCTGCCCCGCGTTGACATTCAGCGTGCGCTGGGCGCCGGTGGCCAGACCCATGATGTCGCCCTGCACCGCGTAGAAGCGGCTGGGCGCCAGTGCCGCAGACACAGTGGACAGCGGCGTATTCGGACCGAATGCGAACAGTGGAAGCGACCCCGCCGGCGATGCCGTGTTGCCGTCGACGGACAGGTTGTGCCGCGAGCGGGTCACATTGCCTGCGGAATCCCCCTGCTCGGCCATGAATGCCGGGTCGAAGGGTCCCGGCAGGCGCGCGTCACTGGCCGAGCGCGCGATCTGGGTCGCGCCAGGCTGGGCGAAGATGCCTCCGCCGGCCAGGACGTCCAGCCGTCCTGTCGCCGAGGGTGCCAGCAGAATCACATCCTGCGTCCCCGGCGTGGTGCTGATCCGGTCCAGCTTGATGTCACCCTGCGCAGCAATGGCGCTGAAGCGCGAAGGATAGAGCCAGTAATTCAGCAGATCATCGCCGCCACGCACAACAAGCTGGACCTGCTCCCGCCACAGATTGCTGCCCGTCACGTTTTCCGGCCCGGCGAGGCCTGGCGCGAGGTCACCACCGGCACTGAACAGATCCACGGCCGTGTTGGCGGTCCACAGGGAGAACCACGTACTGCCTGCAGCGCGCGCGCCGTCATCCTGCAGCACCGCGCTGTAGTTGGCCAGCGGAACCCGGCCGGCATCGGCGACGCCGCCGAGCACCACATCGCCCCGCGCCTGCAGCTGCGCGGCGGCGTCGCCCAGCACCAGCACCGGCCCGCCCATCGCGCGGGCGGCGTCAGGCGCAAACAGGTCTGCCGCCCGCTGCTTACCCAGCGTCGCGTAGCTTTCCAGGGTGACGCCCATTGCACCGATGCGCCCCGCATCGAGCTGCAGGCTCCCACGCAGGTTGCTGAAGGTACCGTTGAGGTCGAGATTCTGTCCCGCCCTGGAGGGGTTGAGGCTGGAGATCGTCGCCTGCAGGTTCGGATTCAGCGCGCCACCGATACGCAGCTGCAGGTCGCCGCCGCCGGTCAGGTGCAGCTGGCCATCGCTGACCCGGCCGGTCGATCCCACCGCAGCAATGATCGCACCCGAGCGCGGTGCGATCGTCGACACCAACGCGTCACCTATCGCATCGCGCACGCCGGCGTCACGCCCGGCCTCCAGCGTCAGGTTGCCCCCGCCCAATGTGCCGAAGCCGGTGAAACCAACCATCCGTGGAGAAGCGCCGGCGGCAGCGGACACGTTGGTGTAGGCGCCAAAGTTCACCCACCAGCTGGTCGGCACCGGCTCGACCCCAGTGGTGCCGCCGGTACCCTGCCGCCACAGCCAGTTGCCGACCGCGGCACTGGAGTACAGCGCCCAGTCGCGATCGCTGCTGCCCGACTCTGCGCGCGCGGTCCAGGCGTCGCCGACGATATCGCGTCCGGCTTCGACGCGCAGGTTGCCACCATGATCCGGATACCAGGCCTGGTAGCCTGCCATCGCGGCGTCATAGCTGCCCGGCACCAGGTTCGGCCCCAGCACTGCGGTGTTCCAAGGGGCCGCTGCACGGGGCGAATTGAAGGCAGCGTCGCGGCCCCCACCCAGCGCGGCGGGAGTGCCGGCGGTGTAGACGCCAAAGCCTGACTTCATCACGACGTCAGCGGCCGCGAGCAGTTCCATGTCGCCCCTGCCGGTGCGCAGTACGCTCCACGCCGGCGTGCCTGCGCGCTTGCCGTAAGTGGTCACTTCGGTCTGCGTGCCGCCGCCGGCGCAGTAGGTGGGCGCGGTGCTGCAGAACTCGTCTTCGGTCATGCCAAACATCGCGGCGAAGTCCTTCGCAGGAGTGCCTGCGTAGGACTCGTCGCCCCAGTAATCCAGCGAGCCCTGCGCGGCCACCTGGCGGGGTGCCGGGCCGCAGTAGTCGGCCGACATCGCGCAGAACTCGTCTTCGGTGAAGCCGAACATGTCGGCCAGCTCCGCGATCGGACGGCCTGCATAGGAGGTGTCGCCGATCCAGTCCAACGATGCCTGCTCGGTCAACGCGCGATCCCCCACCCAGATGATTTCCGTCTTGACCGTGCCGATCGAGCCCTGGTGGGTATCGGCCAGCACCACGCTGCCATCGCTGCCCCAGCGCCGGCTGCGTGGGTCGGCTGCCCCGGCATCGGCGCCGGCAACAACGGTCAGGTCCCAGGAGGTGGTGCCCTCGGCCAGCATCGGCGCCAGCGCCCAGTTGCGCCCCTGGTTGCCGCCGGCATCGGCCGGCCTCAGATTCACCGGCGCGTCGCCGGGCAGCTCCACCTTGGTCAACGACGGGATGTACGCGCCCACCTTGAGCGCGACTTCGCGTGCCAGGCGCAGCGCAACCGGCAGCACCGCGCCGGCGGGCCACTCCTGTGCCGCCATCTGTACCGCACTGCGCAGGCGGAAGCCGGCTCCCAGCCGCGCACCGGCCGCCAGCATCAGCGGCTCCTGCAGCACGGTGCCCGCGGCCAGCGTCTGCCCGGAGTCGGTGGTCACCGCCGCACCCAGCACCGTGCCTGCAGGCAGCCGCAGGTTCTGCGAGATCACCATCGGCGCGGGCAGCACGGTACCGACCGGAAGCGTTACCGATTCGACCGGCACGTCATAGTTCAGGCGGGTGCCGGCTTGGAACTCGGTGCCGGGCTGCAGCTTCACTCCGTCCACCGGCACCACCAGCCCACCGCCAAAGGGGGTGTGCCCCGCGCTGCCATTGCGGCCCTCGTACAGCTGCCAGCCGCCCTCATCCGGCGTGGACGGCGGCGCTGCGAACCCATCGTTGATGCTGCCGTAGACGTTGATGTTGCCTTCGGCGCGCAGCACCAGCGAGGCCGATTCGCCGAAGCCACGCCGCGATGGATCGGCGCGGTTGGCATCGGGGCCGTAACGGTAGCCGGACAGATCGATGTCGCCGGCGATGGTCAGGTCGCCGTCCGGGTTGGCGTCGCTGCGCCGCGCCAGCACCTGCACGCCGGGACGAAGGCGGACATCGCCCAGCGCCCGCGTGCGCTGCTGCAGATCCGCGTTGCCCAGCGCACCATCGATCCAGGCCACGCTGTGCGGATCGACCACCCGGTCCAGCCACTGCTGGGTGACCAGCTGCGCGCGGTTGCCGCGCACGTCAGCGGTGGTTGCCAGGGGCGCATCGTCGTAGCGGCGAACACCATTGAGCTGGATGTCGGCCGCGCCATCGATGCGCAGGCCGGTGGCCGCGGCAATCGCCGCGTCGTTGCTGCCCAGCCGCGGCACATCGATCTTCAGCGTGCCGCGCGGGGTGCCATCGTTCTGGCCAGGACGTCCACCGACGGTAACGTCGCTGCCCGCACGCAGGTCCAGCTGCGCCGCGCTGCCCAGGCCGACGGCACCTTCGGCGCTGCCCAGCGTGATGGTGGCCCGGTTTGGACTGTCGATGATCTTGCCATGGCTGTCCACGCGCAGGCCGGTACCGTGCGCGTCCAGCGTGCCGTCCACCTGCAACTGATCGCGGGCGTACAGGCGGATGCTGCCGACCTGCTCGCCGCTGGCATCGATGCGGCCGGCCACGGTCAGGCTGCCCGCGTCGACGCTGATATCGACCCGGCGCGCCTTCACTTCGTCGCCGATCCGCAGATCGCCCTCACCGATCTGGAAGCTGCGACCGCCGACGACGCCGCCGGCGGTCAATCGCTGGTTGAGGCCGGCGAAGTCCTGCAGCTGGCGTGCCCGCACCACCAGTTCGCCACCGTCGTAGGGCACCAGCGTGCCACCGGCATCGTAGCGACCAGTGGCGGCACCCTGCAGAACACCGGCCAGATCGGCTCGGCCGGCCATTGCGGTGACCGTCAGGCGTCCGCCGCGGTTGTTGCGTGCGGAAACATCGATGCGGGAGGCCGCATCGGCGCGGATGTCACCCGTGTCGCTGGACAGCAGGACATCGCCGCCCCAGCTGAACTTGTCCACGTCGTACAGCGAGACCTTGCGTCCGGCCAGATCCAACTCGGCCCGGCTGCCAAGCGTGATGCCCTGGCGTGCGTTCGCCGACAGCCGTCCAGACGCCAGCGCGACCGTGCTGTCCAGCGCGATCCGGTTGGCGTCGATGCTCAACTCACTGCCCAGTGCATCGCCACCCGTCTTGCCGGCGCCCCCCTGCAGGCGGAAGTCGCCGCCGGTGCGCACGCGCAGCTGCGCGGCGGGATCGGCGGCCAACAGCGGTGTATCGATACCCAGGTTGCCTCCGCTGTACTGCCACCCCTTGTCGGCCAGATAGTCGCCACGCTGCTGGAATACGTCCAGCGTGCCCTGCGCGGAGAACGACAGCTGCTCCGAAGCCCTCAGGTTCAGCGCACTGAAGCCGAGCACCTGCCGGTTCGCAGGTACTTCAGAGCTGGGACGGCTGAATGGCGCCCGCCCCAGCTGCAGCTGCCGGGTGACGATGTCCAGTTGCCCGGCCCCGAGCCGGTCCACCATCGGATCGGCCGGCGGCACCGTCGCGTCGCTGCCCGGCGCCTGGCCCGCCGCCAATGAGCCGTCCCAGACCAGCGTGTCCACCAGGATGCGCGCGCGGTCGGTCGCCGCACCGTAGCCGCGGATGGCCTGCGCACCGAGCACAAGCGTCTGCAGGCCACTGCGGCCGGTGGCACTGTCGCGCGCATCCAGGTCGACGCTGCCGAACACGTTGACAGACTCCCGCGCGACCAGACTCAACGTGTCCAGCGCCGGCGCGCCGGTCGCATCATTGCCGCGCAGCAGTTGTTGCAGCACGGACTGGTTCATGGTCATGCCACTGGGCAGCGCCCCGGCCGCAGCGGCCTGGGCGATCGCTTCGGCACTGCCGAGGTTCAGCGCCGCCATGCTCAGGCCGAGCTGGCGGGTGCCATAGCTGGCCGAGTCGCGCATCTGCAGCGCGCCATCGGTCGCTACCGCGATGCTGCCATCGGAAACCAGCCGCGTCTGGCCGTCGCACGCCGCCTGGCATCCGCCGATGTCGATCGCCACCGGACCGGCCTCCACCCCGGTGGTGCCGGTGATCAGGTTCAGGCGCTGGTTGGACACCGCCAGCAGGCCGCCGGAGACCTGGTAAGGCAGCGTCGCGCTGGCATTCGCGTTGGCGGATGCGAACGGCAGTGTATCGAGGGTCGCACCGGCCTCGACCAGCACGCCACTGCCACCGGAGGCCGCTGCCACCAGCACTTCCGGTGCGTTCAAGGTGACGCCGGAACGGATCGCCACGCTGCGCGCCTGGCCGGTCACCGCCACCTGCGAGGCCTCCTGGTTGAACTGCCCGCCGATCATCATCCGCGCCGGCAGGAAGGCATTGAGCGCGTCGTCGCTGAAGGTGGCGCCGCGATCACTCGCCTGCGATTGCGTGGTGCCATCGACGATCTCCAGCGAACCGACCGCCGGGCTCGCCAACGTGGCTGCCAGCGTGCCACCACGCCCCTTGTCGGTGGCAGCCGCGAACCGCGCGGTGCCGGCGAAGTGGATGGCAGGCGTGTCTGCACGACCTGCACCTTCGCCCAGCGCAAGGGTCAACCCGAGCGCATCGATGGTCTGCCAGCCACGCGACTCGCCGCGGCGGTCAGCTACCGATTGCGCGAAGCTGTTGTAGGAGGTTTCGTTGTAGCCCGAGTGCCGGCGTACCACGGCCGCGGGAGTCAGCAGGATGTCGGTGAGCAACGGCGAGATTGCCGCGCCCAGCGCCGTGCGCTGCTGCCCGGACACACGCCAGGTGCCGGTGCCGGTCGCAATCGGTTGCACGATGCCGGAGGTGCCGGTGGCGCCCAGCTCCACCCGGAATGCGCCGGGCTGCAGCGCATAGCTTGCCGGCATCAGCGTGTAGGTGCCGGCCGCCAGGCCGGGCACGCCAGCCGGCACGGTGATCTGCTGGCCCACCGCCGGAGCTGCGAACCCTTCTTCGCCACTGGGGGCGAACGCCCCGGCGCGTCCCGGTACGATCGCGTACACCGGGTTGCCCGACGCACTGAACCCGTAGCGCGGGTTGGCGTCGGCCAACGCCGTACGCAGGACGTCGACAGAGCCACCGCGTCCTGACACGAAGGCGGCGCCGGTCAACTCACCACCGCCGGACATGTCCAGCAGGGCCCCCGGCGCCACCTCGATCTCGTTGGCCTTCAGTGTCACCCCCATCGAGGAGATGCCGGCTGGCGTCAGCGATCCCAGGCTGCGCGTACCGACCCGCCAGTCAACACCATCGACGGTGCCACCATAGGGCAGCGACAAGCCGGCGCCGCTGGTCGAAGTTACGCTGCCTGGCAGCAGTTCCACCCGGCTGCCGACGGTTCCGTTCTGTATCAGGCCACCCAGCTGCAGCGTGCCCATCGGCGCCTGTACGTTGCCGCCCTGCTGCACCGTGGCGGCCACCAGGCGAAGCGTACCCAGCGCCGATTCCGGCGCCGGCTTCGTGGCCGCACCGGTGCCGTGGATGCGCAGCACGGCATCCGGATCGGACCAGTAATCAGCGGTCTGCACGGTCTGCGCCGACGCGCCGGCCACCAGCGTGCCGACCGCGCCTGTGGTGGGATACAGGCGCGCAGCGGTCACGTCCATCGAACCAGCCGTCATCAACGCGCTGGTGTTGCCACTGCTGGCAATGCCGTTGGTCAGGCGCACGTCACTGCGGCTTTCCAGCGCCACATGCTTGAAACCCGACAGCCAGGTGACGTCGCGGATGTCGATCAGCCCGGCCTGCACCGCCAGCGCGTGATCTTCCGGCCCGGACGAAGCGACCGCGGCGGTGCCCTGCAGGTTCTCGCCCGGCATCTGGCGCCAGCGTGCCTGCGCCAGGCGAACGTAGGGCGCACTCAGTCGCAGCCCCGACGATGGCCCGGCATCCATGGCCATGCCCAGGCTCGAAGTACCCTGGCCGTGGATGCGCAGGCTCTGGGCCAGGCGCAGGTCGACGTCGCCGACCGCGCGGATGTCACCGAACACGGACAGATTGTCGAAACCGCCAGCCTGCAGCTGCTCGACCGACAACGCGGCGTGGCCATACTCCAATGTGGCCGGCAGTGGCTGCCCCGGTGCGCTGTGCTGGCTGAGGGTGATCGCACGTGACCGCAGTACCTCCTCGCTGGCGCCACGTGCATGGATGCTGCCGCCAAAGGCCAACCCCAGGGTGCCGCCGCGTGCGCCGGCACCACCGGCGGCCGCGTCCATCCCGCCGTCCAGGTACAGCGCATTGGCCGAGCGCAGCACGATCTGCCCGCCATCGCTGTCCACGCGCACGCGGCCCTGGCCATCGACGTCCAGCTCGGCCGACGCACCCCGCGCCTGCAGGCGCGCACCGCGTTCGACCACCACGAAGGCTTCCGGTGGTCGGTTGTCGACGAACGCTGTGGTCTCCCAGTCCAGCGCCCCGCCAATCTCGATGCGTCCACCCGCGCGCACCTGCCCGCGCAGACGGCCGCTGGAATCGGGCAGCGAAATCGCGTCTGCATCGGCATCCAGCAGCGCGCCTTCGGCGAAACGCCAGGTGCGTTCGGTGCGCTGCCCGGCGTACAGCGCGTTCTCCGGGCGCACATCGTCGATCAGGATGCGTCCGCCCTTCGCGCGCAGCGTGCCTTCAACATCGATGTTGCCCGCACCAAGCAGCGAGATCGTCTGCCCTGGATCGACCGCCACCAGTGCATCCTTGCCGACCCGCAGGTCACCGCCCACGCTGTTGCGCTCCGAACGCAGGCTGACGCTCGCACCCGCGCGCTGGCTGACGCGCCCGCTCGACGGATCGGCGCTGTACAGCGGCGCGTCCCACGCCGCCAGTGCGGACGCCCGGTCGGTCGCCATCCGCGCGTCCTGGGTCAGGCGCAGGCCTGGCAGGGCAGCGACCAGCCGCGCGCCATCGGCCACCTCCACGCCGTGGTGGCCATTGATGTCGTACTGCGCGAAGCCACTGCCGAACAGGCCGGGGTCCAGTCGCAGCGACGCGCCCGCCAGGTCCGCATCGCCCACCCGCACCTGGCCACCGGTCCCCAGCGAGAAAGAACCACCGCCCTGTCCTCGACCACTGAACCGGCTTCCCTCACCCAGTTGCACCCGGCCACTGCCGTCGGTCGTCACCGTACTGCTGTTCGCCTGCAGGCTGACGCTGCCGCCTTTGCCGATATGGGCCTTGCCGCGCAGGTCCAGCGCAGCACCGGCCTCGACCTCAACCGTTGCCTTGGCGCCCACGGCCACGTCATGACTGTTGCCCAGGCTCAGGCGGCCGCCATCCGTCCAGGCACCGCTCGCGTCGCGCGGCATCGCCAGTGAGGCGTTGCTCCATTCGCCGGAGAGGTCGATCCGCGTGCCGTCGGCAATGACGGTGCGGGCGCGGCCATCGTGCAGCAGCGCCGTCGGCCGGCCCTGGACATCCAGCAGGTTGCCCGCCGACAACTGGCCGCCGGCAATGCCGATGTCGCCTGCCAGCTCCACCTCGCTGCCGGTCAGGTTGAGCTGCCCGCCGGCCTGAAGCCGAAGGCTGCCGTCGATGCGGATGCGATCGGCGGTCGCCAGGTCGATCCGCCCCCACTGCTGGGCACTCAGCTCTGCGATATCCAGCCACACCGTGTCACGCCGCTCCTCGTTGACCGGAGCCGCCAGCGACCACGCCGTCTTCGTCGGAGCCTTGTCACCCAGGCGCACATCCGAGCCGAACACACCACTGCGGCCCTGGCCGTCGTAGCGCCCCAGGTACAACTGCGCATTGCGCGCGACCGCCGTCTGCGCCTGTGCATAGCCATCCAGCGCGGCATCCGGCCTGCGGTTCTGCTGCGCGCCCTGGAAGGTGGCAGTCTCAACCTTTCCATCCAGCACCGCGGTCGGTGCGGAGACGATCAGCCGTCCTGCATCGCGGCCGACCGTGTACCCGTTATCGACCCGCCGCGCCGCGAATACGATCGGATCACGGAAGGTCTCGGTGATGCCCCAGCGTTCCTGCTTCACTTCATGGCCGCTGTACAGGCCATCGAACAGCATCTCCGCTGGCGCCTCATCAAGACGGTAGACCTGGCCATCAACGCCGCGCACCCAGCTCTGCCGGACCACGCCGCTCTGCACATCCAGGCTGCCGCCGGCAAGGTTGATGCGTGAGCCACCCTGCGTGATCACTTCCCTGCCGCCCAGCAGGACGGTGCCTCCCTGCGCAGCCCATTCGCCGATCGAGTGACCCTGGTTGTCGAGGTAGCCCCCCACTTCCAGCAAGCCGCCTGCGGCGTACCAGCGCTCACCCTCGTAGCCCCCGGTACCGGCCGGAACGTGGACCAGCCTGCGGCGGTCGACCCAGACTTCGCTGCTGGTCAGCTTGCCGCTGTCGCGGTTGTCCAGGGCATCGCGCAGTTCGTTGCCCTGCACCTTGACCTGGACATTGTTGCTCTCCATCGACACCTGCACGCCCACTGCGCCGGACACGTCCACGCGCGCGGCATCGTCCACGTAGCTACGGGCCGCCGCATCGGCGATGATCTGGCCGCCCGTGGCAACCGTCAGCGAATCCGCGCTGAAATGGATGTTGCCACCCGAGACGATCTCCACCCGCGACTGGTCCCGGCGATCATTGTGCTGGGACAGATTGTCGAAGGTTGCCGAACGCGCGCCAGCGCGGATCGCGTCCTGCTCGGCCGATTCCTTGATTAGAGCGTCGCGCTGCGTATCCAGCACCGTGGTCTTGCCATCGTCCTCGATCAGCACCGCCGTGGTGGCTCCGTCAGCAAGCGTGACGCTGCTGCCTGCATCACTGGCCGAGGCCAGAAGATGCACGGTGCCGCGCTGTGCAAGCGTGGTGCTGGCCACGGCCACACCGGCCTGCTCGACGCTGCGTCCGGCCAGGGTCACGTCACCCTCGAGTGCGCGCAGCAGACCGGTATTGCGCACGCTGCCAGCCGTGCTGCCAGCGATGAAGCGCGGCGCGATTTCATTGCCGCGGGTGGTGGAACTGGTGTTGGTGGCCGTACCCACGCCGCGCCGGATCACGAAACTGTCACCTGCTGCGAGCTGCACCTGGCCCTTGCGCGCTTCGATCTGGCCAGCGTTGTCCACGCTGTGCCCGGCCAGCAGCACGTAGCCACCGCCGCGCGTCGCACTGGTCGGCTCATGGGTCGCGATGCGCGCGCCCCGCTCCACCATCACCTTGCCGAATGCATCGCTGAGCGCGCTGCTGCTGGCGTCGGGGCTGTACAGGCCGTTGTCGCGGAACTGCGCATCGCTGATCCGTGCTGCAGCCGCCAGCAGATTGCGTACATTGACCTGGCTGTTGTTGCCGAACACCACGCCGTTGCGGTTGGCCACGAACACCGTGCCACTGGCCTTCAGCTGGCCCAGGATCTGGCTGGGCCGCGCCTGCGGATCGTTGACGCGGTTCAGTACGGCCCAGTCAGGGTTCTGCAGGAAATTCAGCGTGGTGTTGCCGCCGATGTTGAAGGTCTCCCAGTTCAGGATCGCCTTGTCCGCGGTCTGCTCTACCGTGACCTGCACCCTCCCGTCGCTGCCCTGCGACTGGATCGCGTCGCGCGCATTGAGCCAGCCACGGGTCAGCGGGTTCTGGTCGACGCTCAGGCCGTCCTTGCCGAGGCCATCGGCGACGATGAAGCCAGCCTCGCGGCGCGCCTGCCGGGCCTGTTCCTGCAGGCGCTGCTGCAGGGCAATCGCCTGCGCCGCAGTGCCAAGATTGTCGATCGACTGCTGCAGCTTCTGCCGTGCCGCATCCTGCTGCTGGGCCGGCAACTGGAACTGGATCGGCACGCCGTTGGGCATCCGGCCACTCTGTGCCGCGCTGCCCTGGGCCGCACCCCGTTCGGCGAACCAGCCCGGAGTGAACGCCTGCTGCGCCTGGCTGGCCGGGGCTACCATGCTCCCCAGTGCGACCGCGATGGCCCACGCCATCGGATGATTGCGGCGCATCGACGCGGTCGGATGAACAGCGGACGGGAGCGGGTGCGACATCGGAACCTCATCAACCTGGTGGGCCGCAGCTGCGGCGACGATCGGGGAGGCACACGCAACGCATGCCCTGCCACTGATAGACGGTTCACGCGAGACGAAGCCGACAGCCAAACGCTGCAACAGCGGCACCGTCGCGGAAATGGCGACGCCGGCCCAGAGGCCGGCGTCGGGTCAAGCAGGATTCAACCCGTGCTGCGGATTACAGCGGACGGCCGATGCCGGCGCAGGTGCTGGGGTTGTTCAGGCCGGCAGTGCTGCTGGCCAGCACGAAACGGTTGCGGATCGCATCGCGCCAGGCCTTGGTCAGCGGGATGAAGCCGTGGTCGGTGATCGACTTCTCATACGCGACGGTGTAGGTCGCCGGATAGTGGCGCGCCAGGAAGCCGCGCAGGCTGGTGGCGACGCTCGAATCCTTGTAGCACTGGCCGATCACCAGGTTGGTGTACCCGGCGATCGGATAGCCGGCCGACGGGTTGCCGAACACCGGCACCCAGTTGGCGGGGTTCTCTGCATCGGTGCCGGTCGGCGGAGCGACGGTGTCCAGGGTGGCCTGCACGCTCACCTGGTCCGGCGAGAAGCCCTTGACCTTGGCGACCTTGGTCGCATCGGTCAGGTTCGGGATCACGTCCGGGCCAACGTAGCCGATGCGGCCTTCAGCCGCGTAGACAGTGTTGTACAGCGAGGTGCCGCCGGTGGCCGGGGCGGCCACCAGGAACGCCGGCAGGTTGCCGTTGGCATCGCGCTTGTACAGGTCGGCGAAGGTCGACTTGATGGCGAACTTGCCGCCCACCAGCTTCGAGGTGTCAGCATTCTCAGCGGCACAGGCCGCGGTCAGGAAGCGGCTGAACATTTCGCTGGTGCCGCTGCTTTCCGCGCGATACACCACCTGGATCGGGCCGCTGCGGTTGGCATCGATGGTCGACCAGTCGCTGATCGCGCCCGAGAACACGCCGCAGATCTGCGCCACGCTCAGGTTCACCGCCGAACCGGCCTTGTTGAACGGGATGGTGACCGAGGTGGCCACCGACGGCACCTGGATCAGCGCGCCGTAGCGGTTGGCATTGGTCGGCTGGTTGAAGTTGGTGGTGTAGGTGTTCAGCTCGGTGCCGCTCAGTACCGAATCGCTGCCGGCGAAGTGCACGGTGCCGGTGGTCGAGAACAGCAGCGAGTTGTTTTCCAGGAAGGCCTTCTTGCCGGTGCCCGAACCGGTCACGGCGTAGCTGAAGTTCGCCGGCAGGATGCTGTCGGACGAACCCTTGTAGAGGTCGGCCGGCAACGAGGCACCGCCGCCGGTCACGGTCTGCGCCGAGGCGGCGCCCACGGTGGCGAGCAGCGCGGTGGCAACCAGCGCGGCCAGGGTCTTGCACTTGTTCATGATCTTCTCCTGAAGGGTTTACTGCGAAGGGAAACACCAAGGGAGGAACGGTCACTACACGCCTGCTGCCGCCGAGGGCCTCCCAGCCCACTCTGCGGCGACGTGTCCATGCTGGTCCGCGCCGATGACAGGCCGCTTAAGAAACCTGTGGAAGATCGGAAAAAGGTGTGGAGGATTGTGTGGAGAATCGAAGACGGCGACCGGGTAGAGTCGACTGTGCGTCGACTGGTGCACGGAGCGCTGGTCCTGTCGAAGTGTGCTTGGGAAGCAGTCGACTGACAGTCGACTCCACCCGTGATGCGCGTTGCGCATCACTGCACCAGCTGGTTCATTTCCATGATCGGCATCAGCACGGCCAGCACGATCGTCAACACCACGCCGCCCATCACCAGGATCATGGTCGGTTCCAGCAGTGCGGTCAGCGCCATCGCGCGACGCTCGATCTCGCGCGAGATCGTCTGCGCGGCGCGTTCGAGCAGTGGCGCCAGCGAACCGGTCTTCTCGCCGCTGGCCACCAGATGCACCAGGATCGGCGGATAGACCTTCTGTACCTTCAACGCAGCACCCAGTGCCGCACCTTCGCGTACGCGAGCAGCCACATCATCGGCACAGCGCGCCAGCAACGCATTGCCAAGCGTCTGCCGCGCCGCTTCGAGCGCACGCAGCAGCGGCACACCGGCGTCCAGCAGGATCGCCAGCGTCGAGGCAAAGCGCGCACTGTTCACACCCAGCACGAAGCGCCCGACCATCGGGACCCGCAGCAGCATCGCGTCCCAGCGCAGGCGCAGTTCCGGCCGCCGCAATGCCAGCCGCCAGGCCACCACCAGCGCAGCCATGCCCAGCCCTGCCCACGCACCCCAGCTGCGTACGAACGCGCTGGCGGCCAGCATCACCTGGGTCAGCATCGGCAGCGTCTGCCGTGCCTGAACGAACGCGGTCACCACCTGCGGCACCACGTAGCTGAGCAGGAAGATCACGATCGCCACCGACACCAGGCTGATCGCCGCCGGATAGATGAAGGCGGTCAGTACCTTGGCCTGCAGCGCATTGCGTTCTTCGATGTAGTCGGCCAGGCGCTCCATCACCCGTGCCAGGTCACCAGAGTCTTCACCAGCGCCCACCAGCGCCCGATAGATCGGCGGAAAATCGCGCGGCCGCGCTGCCAGCGCCACGGTCAGGCGCTGGCCGGCACGCACGTCGGCGCGTACTGCGGTGAGCGCCTGGGCCACGTGCGGGCGTTCGGCCTGCTCGATCACCGCACTCAAGGCGCCTTCCAACGGCAGGCTGGCGGCCAGCAGGCTGGCCAGCTGGCGCGTGGCCCAGGCCAGCTCGCTGGCAGACAGCCGCCGGGCAGCCCAGCCACTGCCGGCACTGCGCGCCACGCTGACCTGCACGGGTGTCAGCCCACGACCGCGCAGCACCTGTCGCGCACCGCGCGGGCTGTCAGCGTCCAGCTGGCCCTTCTCGATGCGGCCCTGCGCGTTGGCGGCCTGGTAGTCGAACAGCGCCATGCAAGCCTCAGTCGTCGCCGGTGACGCGCAGGATCTCTTCCAGCGTGGTCACCCCGCTGTCGATCCAACGCTGGCCGTCCTGACGCAAGGTCCGCATGCCGGCACGCCGCGCCGCCTCGCGCAGGGCAGGTTCACCCTGCCCTTCATGGATCAGCGTACGCACGCGATCGTCCACCACGAACAACTCGTGGATGCCGGTACGCCCCCGGTAGCCGCTGTTGGCACAGGCCGCGCAACCCACCGCGCGCCATACGGTACGGCCGTCCCCATCCACCTCGGCACGCCGGCATTGGGTGCACAGCCGCCGCACCAGCCGCTGCGCCAGCACGCCGCGCAGCGACGAGGCCAGCAGGAACGGTTCCACCCCCATGTCGGCCAGGCGCGTCACTGCCGAAATCGCGTCGTTGGTATGCAGGGACGCCAGCACGCCATGGCCGGTCAGCGACGACTGCACCGCAATCTGTGCGGTCTCCAGGTCGCGGATCTCGCCGATCATGATGGTGTCCGGGTCCTGGCGCAGGATCGCGCGCAGCGCGGTGCCGAAGCTCATGCCGATGCGCGCGTTCACCTGGATCTGGCCGATGCCGGCGAAGTCGTACTCCACCGGGTCCTCCACGGTGAGGATGTTGCTGGTGCTGCTGTCGAGCTGGCCCAACGCGGCGTACAGCGAGGTGGTCTTGCCACTACCGGTCGGGCCGGTGGCCAGCACGATGCCATGCGGCTGCCGGATCAAACCGGTGAACGTGGCCAGGGTGTCATCGGCCATGCCAAGGCGCTGCAGCTGCAGACGGCCGGCATCCTTCTCCAGCAGTCGCAGCACGGCGCGCTCGCCATGCCCGGTCGGCACCGTGGAGACTCGTATATCCAGCGGACGCCCACCCACGCGGATCGCGATGCGCCCGTCCTGCGGCAGGCGCTTCTCGGCGATGTCCAGGTGGGCCATGATCTTGATGCGCGATACCAGCGCTGCGTGCAGTGCGCGCCGTGGCTGCACCATGTCGCGCAGCGTGCCGTCCACCCGGTAGCGCACCACCGAATGGGTCTCGAACGGCTCGATGTGCAGATCGCTGGCGCCATCACGTGCGGCCTGCGCCAGCAGCGCGTTGATCATGCGGATCACCGGCGCATCATCCTGCGCGTCCAGCAGATCGGTGACTTCCGGCATGTCCTGCATCAGCCGGTCCAGATCGACTTCGCTCTCGGCGGCACCGACCACGGCAGCGGCGTCGCCGCCGTCACGGTACTGCTCAGCCAACCGCTGCTGCCACGTCGTGGCATCCAGTGCCTGGAAGGGCAACGGTCCATGCCGGCGGCGCAGTTCGGCCACAGCCCACGCTGCGGTATCGACGGTACCCAGCAGCACAGGCTCACCGCCAACCTCGGACAGCATCACCCCATGGCTGCGCACCCAGGCGTACGGCAGTGGCGCGGCGGCGCTCACGGTCCGATCACCAGTTCCGGCGTGTAGCCCAGCCCGCGCAGTTGCTGCAGTGCCGGGTCCAGCGTCGCCGGGTCGCGCGGCAGCCGCACCCGCAGGCGCTGGCCACTCTCGCCCGGCGTCGCCTCGGCATAGGCCTGCAGGCCCAGCGCCCGCACCTGCGCCACGCCCTGGCGGGCACGGGTCGGGTCCAGCCCCTGTGCGAACTGCACCAGCTGCGCATCGCCGTCACCGGCCGGATACAACACTGCCAGGCTGGTGTTCTGCAGCGGCTGGCCCTGGCCATCGCGCGCATTGCCCTGGCCGAGTACAGAAAGGTCCTGCGGCGGCAGCTGCGGTGCCGACAGCGCCGGCAATGCCCAGCTCTGCACCGGTTGCGCGCCAGCCTGCGCGTTGCGCATGTAGTCATAGCGGTCGCGGGTCAGGCGCTGGCCGGCGGCCGGGTCACGCACCACGTGCGGACGCAGGAACACCATCAGGTTGGTCTTGGCGCGCCTGCGCGTGTCGCTGCGGAACAAGGCACCCAGCACCGGAATCTTCCCCAGCCCCGGCACCGCGTCACGGCCTTGGCTGACGCTGTCCTCCAGCAGGCCACCCAGCACCATGATCTGGCCATCGTCCAGCAGCACGCTGGTATCCAGTGCGCGCTTGTTGGTGATGATGCCGGCCGTGCTGTTCGCGCTCTGCGCATCGATGCTGCTGACTTCCTGGTAGATGTCCAGCTTCACCGTGCCGCCCTCGGAAATCTGCGGGCGTACCCGCAGCTTCAGGCCCACGTCCTCGCGCACGATGGTCTGGAATGGATTGTTGCTGCCGCCGCCACCGTCGGTCACGTAGCGGCCGCTCACAAACGGCACGGTCTGCCCGACCATGATGCTGGCCGCCTCGTTGTCCAGCGTCATCAGGTTCGGCGTGGACAGGATGTTGGCACCGCCCTTGCTCTGCAGCGCGTTGGCCAGCGCCTTCATGTTGAGGATCTGGCCGACGCCGGGCAGGTTGATCGTGCCGTCGATCACCCCGATCTTCAGTCCATCCTTGGGCAGCACGTCCAGGGTGGTGCGCGCGGTGGTGTTCAGCCCGCTGCCACCGCTGGTGCCGCCGAAGTGGGTGCCGCCGAAGGTGCGGCCATTGCCCAGCATCCACTGCACGCCCAGTTCGGCCGCGTCGGTCTGGTTGACCTCCACGATCAGGCTTTCCACCAGCACCTGTGCACGGCGCTGGTCAAGCTGGTCGATCACCCGGCGCAGGTTGCGGTACACCGGTTCCGGCGCCGAGATCAACAGCGTGTTGGTGGCCACGTCCGCCTGTACCGAAATGCCGTTCTGGCTGAAGCCGGTGCTCCCGGCGTCGATCGGGTCGCGGCGGTTCGGATCCAGCCGCTCCGATTCCAGCGCATTGCTGCCGGTCCTGGCCTGTTGTGGCTGCGACGGCTGCGCCGGTGCGGAACGGCTTGCATCGCCAGGCAGTGGCGTGATGCCTTCATTGCTGCCCACTGCCGGCGCATCGCTCTGCCCCGCAACCACGCCGCGCAGCACGCCGGCGAGCTGATTGGCCTGGGCATTGCGCAGGTAGACCACATGCAGGTTGCCGGACTCGTCCTGCGCGCGGTCCAGCTTCTCCACCAGCTGCCGGGCCAGACGGGTGCGCCCGGGACTGCTGGAACGCAGCAGCACGCTGTTGCTGCGGGGGTCGGCCATCACCACCACCTTCTGGCTGGGCTCTGCGCCCTGCGCATCCAGCAGCGGCGCGACCATCGCCGCGACGTCTACGGCGATGCCCTGCTGCAGCTTCACCACATCGGTGTCCATGCCGGCCGGCGTGTCGACGCTGGCGATCACCCGCGCGATGCGCTCCAGGTTGTCGGCATAGTCGGTGATCACCAGAGTGTTGTTGCCCGGGTTCGCCGTGATCGGATTGTCCGGGCTGATCATCGGCCGCAGCACCGCCACCAGCGCGGCGGCGTTCTCGTAGCGCAGCGGAAAGGTGCGCGTGGCGACCTCGCCTCCTGCACCGCCACTGCCCACCCGGCCACCGAGCAGCTTGGCGTCGGCCTGCGGCACCACCCGGCTGACGCCGCCATTCTCGACCACGGCGAAGCCGCGCATGCGCAGCGCGCCCAGCAGCAGCTGATAGGCCTGGGTACGGCTGACCGGGCCATCGGAGACCACCGTCATCTTGCCGGTCACCCGTGGGTCGACCAGGAACTGGCGGCCGGTGAACCGTGCCGCCATCCGCAGCACGCCACCGATATCGGTATCCACCAGGTTCAGCTGCACCGGCTCATCGCGTGTGTCCTGCGCTGCCACCGGCGCCGGCAGGTGGGCCATGCCCACGATCAGGGCCAATGCAGTACTGCAGGCAAGGCTGCGCATCGCCCTCATGGATGGGCACCCGCGGTGGCCACCATCACGATGTTTCCGGAAATCCGTGCCGCCGGCATGTTCGCGTCCCCTGTGCGTGTCAGTTGCAGCTGCTGCAGCTCGATGGCCGGGTCGGCCAGCAGCGGCAGCAGCCAGTTCCATAGCGCATCGGCGGGCACCGCCTGCACCTGCAGGTGCCAGCGCCCGTCACGCGCTTCGATATGCAGGCCGTCGGCAAGGCCGGCGGTCTTGATTCCATCGCGCAGCCCAGGAAGTGTCGGATGCTGGCCCTGCGCCAGCTGCTGGCGCTCACGGACGCGCAGCAGCGGTGCCAGTGCGCGCCACTGCGCCTGCAGCCGCGGTAGCTCGGCCTGCCAGTGCGTGCGCTGCTTCAGCAGTGGCTCCAGCCACAACGACCACAGGCCCGCCACCAGCAGCGCCACCACCATCACCCACAGCATCCGCCGGTCGCGCGGTGGCAGGCGTTGCCAGCGCTGCTGCAGGCCGGCCAGCCCCCCGCCCAGCCGCAGGGTGCGGGCCGTCACTGTCCCGCTCCGCTCACCCGCAGGGGCCCACCGGCGTCGCGCGCCAGCAGCAGGCCCTGCACCTGCAGCGCCTGCTGCCAGTGCTCAAGCCGCTGCGGATCGTCGGCCAATGCCTGGGCATCGGCATCCAGCTCCATGTCGAGCTGGCCGGGCTGGTAATGCAGGCTGCGCACCTGCCCGGCCAGTTCCGGAACCGCCAGCAGCGTGCTGGCTACCTGCCGTTGCAACGGCGGCAACGGTGGCGCTGGTGGCGGCACCGCCAGAGCACGCCTTGCCTGCAGCACCGGATCCACCACATCGGTGATCTCCGGGAAGCGTGCGCTGAACTGCCGCGCCATGTCCTGTTGCAGCGCCTCGCCCTCGATCCGCCAACGCCAGACCTGCAGCTGCAGGCCGAGCGCGGCCAGCAGCACTGCCGCCAACGCGAGGCCGATTGCCAGGCGTGGCGCTTGCCGACCCGCACCGGGCAGCGGCAGTGACCACCCCGGCAGAGGGCCACATGCCTGCCGTTCCTTCATGACGGCGGTGGCCGGCAGGCTGTCCGGCCACGCCGGCGGTACGCTGCCGATCCATTGCACGGCCTGCACGCCGGCCTGTCGCAGGCGCACGGCCAGCGCCTGCATGACTGCACACGCATCACGTCCGCCATACCACTGGACGAAGCCCCGATCGCGCCCGCTTCGCACCAGCAGGTGCTCGCCGCTGACCTGCAGCGTGGCCTGTCCGTCCTGCCAGGGCAGCAGCAGGGGCGTCGGATGGAGTGCCTGCAGCTGCAGTCCGCACGAAGCCAGCAACTGCTGCGCCTGCAGGACCGCCTGCTGGCCGAGCCAGGCCACCGGAACCGTGCCGTCAGCCGCCTGCGCACCGTGGGCCAGCGCGACGTCCTGCAGGTCATCCAGCAACATCGCCTCCACCTCACCCTGCAACGCCAACTGCAGGCGGCGCCCGGACAACGGTGGCAGCTGCAGTTCCAGCAGGATCAGGTCGCTCGGATCGAGGCAGGCATGCACCGCAGCCCGCGGATGCCGCAGACCCAGCGCCGCCAGCGTGGCGCAACCGTGGGCCAGCACCTCGCCCTTGTGCAGCTGCGCCCAGTCCACCGCGCTGTCGGCGTGCAGACCCTCAAGCGTCGGCAGGCGCACCCGAAGCTGCCCGTTCATGCGCCGATCCTCGTCCACACGCGTTGCACACGCACGCCATCGTCGCGGTACTCGCGCCAGAGCAGCGCGCGGAAATCAACCGTGCTGCCGTCAGCCTGCACCCGGCCGACAGCCAGGAACCACTCGCTATGGATACCCAAGGGAAGTACCGCCATCTGTTCGTTGCTCAGTTGGAGTCGGTTGGCGATGTCGCCGCGATTGAGCAGCCAATGGCCAGCGTCGCGCTCACCGAGCAGCGCCTGCAGCCGTGCCGGCTCGACCGCAGGCGTCACCGCCTGCAGAACGCGCAGGTCGCTGGTGTTGGCGTTGACCAGGGTCTGTGCCGGCAACACCACGGTGCGTCGCGCCAGCGCCTGCAACGCCACCGGATCGGCACCCGGCAGCGCCTGTTCGATCAGTGATTCGCGCGGCAGCGGCGCCTGCGCCTGCATGTCGCCATCGCGCAGGCGCGCCTGGATGTGGTCCGCGGCGGATGTGCAGGCGCCCTGGCCCAGCCCCTGCCCGGCACACAACGCGATGAACGCGCGCCGCGCCTCGGGGTCCGGCCTGCCATGCGCAAGCAGATTGCGCAGGTTGAACATCGATTGCGCATCGACCAGCTGCAGCTGCACCGGCAACGGCGCCTGCAGCTCCAATGGGCGCGCCCAGCGCCCGCTGCGCACCGTGGTCAGCTGTTCCTTTGCGTCCTCACGCAGCTGCTGCGCCGCACGTTCCAGCGTTGCGTCCACGGCCATGCGTACCTGTGCGCGCAGCTGGTCACCACGCAGCGCGCGCAGCTGGGCCGACTGCCGGGTGAGCAGTGCAGTGGCAATCACTGCCACCAGTGCCACCACCAGCAGGGCGACGATCACCGCCATGCCACGTTGACGGACACTCGAAACAGACCGCATCCGGGCTGACATCGGCCTGCCTCACAGCTGCCACGAGCCGATGTCCGCGTTCCCGGCGTCGCCACCGAGCTTGCTGTCCGCACCCAGCGAGAACACATCGATGTCGCCATGTGTGCCAGGCACCTGATATTGGTACGGATGGCCCCACGGGTCGTTCGGCAGGCGATCCAGATAGGGCGTGACCGGCATCGCGCCACTGCCCTGCGGCGGCTTCACCAGCGCCTGCAGGCCCTGCTCGGCGCTGGGATAGCGACCATTGTCCAGCTTGAACAACTTCAGCGCCTGCATCAGCGCCGCGATGTCCTGGCGCGCTGCCACCACGCGCGCCTGGTCGGGACGGTCCATCAAGCGCGGCACGATCAATGCCGCGAGAATGCCGATGATCACCACCACCACCATGATCTCGATCAGGCTGAAACCCTGCTGCCGAGCCCTGCGACCACCCACCTGCCTTGCCATTGTTCCGCCCTCGTCATCCTGGAAGAGACCGCTGCGCCATGGTCAGCGGTGCATGTGTCAGTACGATAAACATCCGCCGGCAATTCGCTGCGCATGTGCCTGGGCGGGCGCCGGCGCAGCCGGTACGCGTGCCGCCTCGAGCAGGTGTGGCGGCACACTGGACAGCGTTTCGTCGATGCAGCCGCGCAGCAGCGGAAGCGCGCACGCCTGCAACAGGCGCACGCACTGCATCGGCGACCACGCGGTGCCATGGTCGAGGCCGATGAACGTGCGGTAGGCCTGGTGATAGCGCAGATCGTCGTACACGCGCTGCGCACTGTTGAGGTCACGCACGACCACCAGCAGGGCCGCACGTTGCAGCAGCCGCGCATCGCCTGCGTCAAGCGGCAGCGCGTTCATGGCTGCTTCGGACCACGGCCGCAGCTGCAGATCAAGGGCGTGCCGCAGCGCCGCCAATGGATGCGCGCTGCTGTCCAGTGCCGCCCAGCGCGCGGCATCGGCCCAGGCATCACTGGACAGCACCCAGACCCACGAGTGTCCGTAGCGTTGCACATTCAAGGGCGTGTGCCGCGCCTGCTCCAGTGACCGGCTCAGGTGGCGATCCAGCTCCAGCATGCTGATCCTGCGACTGTCTGCCATCTTCGTCGCCCGTGCTCCGCGACGCGTGGTGCGTCGTACTCTGGAGAAGACGTCAGCAAGGCAGGTGAAGCGACAGCGCGAATGCCGCTCTGTGCGCTGGGTGGTGCTTCATCGGCAACGTCATCGCAGCGTCATCCGCCTGCAGGCTTCGCGCTGCAGGCGCGGTGCGTCACCCCCGCAGCGGCGGGCCAGTACCGCCACGTCGCTGCGCGCCGCGAACGCGACCAGCGCGTCTGTCATGTCCACGTCATCGCACCACAACGCCATCGCAATGCGCACCGCGGGCAGCTGCCAGCCGTCCATCACCCCGCGGGTGCCCGCCACGAACCAGTGCCACAGCCGGTGGTGCAGCACCTGCTCGTGCAGCTGCGCGAGATCCCTGATGCCATGCATGTCCATCAGCAGCAGTGCGCGTGCCAGCGCCGCAGGCGGCAACACACCGGTTTCAGCCAGCGGCAGCACCTGCTGCTGCAGGCGCAACAGCATCGCCAGCGGGTGCGACTGCGGATCGAAGTCCAGCAGCACGGCCTGTTGCTGCCACTGTGCGTCCGATACCACGCATACCCATGGCGAGCCGTAGCGGTGCACCATCAACGGCCGTCGCTGGGTGGTTTCCAGCAACGCCGACAGATTGCGGCGCAGATCCAGCACACCGATGGTCTCGTTGCGCATCCTTGGCGTCTCCTTGCTTGCAACAGCCCTGCGCGGCGCGCACGTCCAGCGTCTTCACCTAACCAAGGACGGCAATGCCACCTGGAAAGCGACGCAGATCCAGCGACATCGTCAGTCGCAGCTGCTCCAGCGCCGCATCCGGATCATCGATGCGGAAGCGGCCGCTGACCGGGGCGCGCGCCAATGCCGATTCACCCAGCAGCACCTTGCCGCGGCGGTAGCGGTTGATCTCCTCCACCACCTCGCGCAGCGGCGCCCGGCGGAACACCAGCATGCCTTCGGTCCAGGCACTCACTTCCGAGGCCACGGCTTCGGCCACCACGCCACTGAGGCGCTCGTCGTACCGGGTCTGCTGGCCCGCCTGCAGCTGCAGGCGGCCCTGCGGGTGCTCGATCCGGGCGCTGCCCTGCAGGCAGGTCACCCGTACCTGGCCGTGGGTGTTGCGCACGTCCAGGCGCACCGCCCCTTCATCGGCAATCACGCAGCCCGCCCCTGCGAACAGGGCCAGGCGCAGGCCGGCCCGGGTCTCGATCGCGGCCTGGCCCTGCACCAGCTCGAAGCCTTCGCCCTCCGTGTCCGCACGGCGGCGCAGGCTGCTCTGCGTGTCCAGCTCGATCTTCAGCTGTGGCGAAGGTGCGATCTGCAGCCGTTCACCGGTACCGGTGTGGAAATCGGCCGTCATCGCCGTCACCGAGGGCCACAGCCCCAGCGGCGGACGGATCGCCGCCACCACTGCCAGGCTGGCCGGGGCGGCAATCGCGGCGCCCAGGAAGGCACGCCGGCTCCAGCGCTGGGTCGGCGTCGGCGCGACCGGTTGGCGTGCGGCGGCAGGCAGCTGCTCGCCGGCCAGGCGTACCTGCTCCCATTGCCGGCGCGCACGGCCGAATGCTTCGCGATGACGGGGATCAGCCTCGCACCACGCGCGGAAGCTGCGCCCGTCGGCCGCGGTAGCCTCGCCCGAGGTCAGCCGCACCACCCACGCGTGCGCCTGGCGCTCGACGGCATCCAGCGGGCGTTGCGGGTGATCGTCAGGATCCATGGGGGCTCATGCCGCACCCGCACGCTGCGGGGTTCTGCTCGGCGTCAAAGTGTAGACGGATGCCGCCGCTCAGAACCGCACCTGGCGCCCCTGCCCGCTGCGCTCGGCCAGGTAGTCCTGGGCCGCCTTCAGCTCACGCTGCACCAGCCGCAGCGACACGCCGAGGTGATCGGCGACGTCACGCTGCTGCAGGCCATCGACGCGGATTGCCAGCAGGATGCGGCGACGCCGCTCGGGCATGCGCTGCAGCAGGCCCACCATGTCCTCCAGCGCGAAGTCCAGTTCGGCCGCCTGCGCCGGCCCCGGTGCCGGGTCGGCCATGTCCATCAGCGTCTCCACCTCTTCCAGGCTCAGCAGGCGATGGTCGGCACGTTGGCGGTCGATCACGGTATTCATCGCCATGCGCAGCAGGTAGGCCGCAGGGTTCTGCACGGCGTCCAGGCGGTCACGGCGCGCGCTCAGGCGCATCCAGGTGTCCTGCAGCGCGTCACCGGCCAGTTCCTCCGATCCCAGCTTGCGCACCAACCGGCGCTTCAGCTCGTCGTAGGCCCCCAGAAGGTGGTCCATCAGGTCAACTGCGCCAGCCGTACCGTTGCTCATGTTCGAATCCTTGAAGTCATGGAAGGGGCGCGCGCCCGCCACAGTCGTGGTCGGTGCCGGAAGGACGGATCTGCAGGGTCACCGGCTGCGCCAGCGCGGCGGCCTCGGTCGCCAGCACCAGGCCCTGCAGCGCCTGCAGCAGGCGTGCATCGCGGCGGGCACTACCACTGCCGGACAGCAGCTCGGGCTCGCTCACCCGGCCCGCGCCGTCGATGCGGAAGCGCAGCGTCGCGGCGTAGCGGCCGGGCGCGATCTCCGGGTCGTCACAGAACGCCGCACGCAGCCGCTGCTGCAGCCCGCCATAGCGACGCCGACGTTCGGCCTCGGGAAGTTCGGCGCCAACACCGGGTTCGGCGGCCGAGGACGTGCCCCGGCGCAGCACCACGCGCTGCGCGCCGATCACCTCGACCTCGATGCCGGAGTCCTGCAACAGCACCTGCAAGGCAGGCAGCGGCTCCAGGCTGGCGCGCAGCGCATGGCTGCTGCGGCCCGCGGCCAGGTCGCCCGGGTACATCACCGACCACCCACTGATGACGCTGAAGCGCTCGACCGCCTGTTCCAGCGGTTGCGCAGGGATGTCGTAGGCATGAACTCCGTCCTGCCCGGCAGCGGCAGAGGACAGCAGCAGCCACGCGACGATGGCCACCTTCCAAGTTCTGACCGCATGGTGTCCATTCAGCCCCCTGACGTAGAACACATGACCCTCGGCAGCGACAGCAGCTGCAGTGGACGCGCACCAGGACCAGCACCCCGGCCCGCGCGCGACCCGCAAGCGGGCTCAAACCGTAGCGGGGCCACATGTCATTGCGATGACCGCCGCCTACAGCCGACGTGAAGCCAGTCACCCATCAGGAATCAATAAATCGAACAGACCACCTCATCCACGCTTGGGGTCAGAGCCCGTTGCGCAGCAACGGGATCCGACCCCGTGCCGGCCCAAACGTGTCGACCAAGGTCGACACCCACCAAGAGCAGTTCATGCCGTTGCGGCAGATTGCGGGGAACTGTCGAAGGCGGGGTGGGTCTGGTTGCAGGGGTGTCCGCGGCATGGATGCCGCGGCCAAGCCCCCATGGAAGGGTTTACGGCGTCCCCTGCAACCGGACCCACCCCGCCATCCAACGGAATGCACGCTGTTGCTTCGGCTGTTGCTTCTGGGGTTGCCGGCCAGCGGCCGGCACTACCTGCGGGTGCCGGGCGCCACCCGGGCGGAAACCCCCGCCCTTCACAGCGGCAGCCGGGTCGTCTGCTTGATCCGCTGCATCGGAATCTCGGTCTTGGTGTTCTGCACCCCGGCGATCCGGTTCAGGTGCTGCATCTGGAACTGCCGGTAGGCATCAAGGTCGGCCACCGCCACCCGCAGCAGGAAATCGCAGTCACCGGCCATCAGATGGCATTCAAGCACTTCCGGGAAAGACTTGATGCTGTTGATGAAGTGATTGGTGGTGTCCTCGTCCTGCCCGCGCAGCCACACGCGGACGAATACCGTGAAGCCACGGCCCACCTTGGCCTCGTTCAACAAGGCCACGTAGCGGTCGATGTAGCCGCCTTCCTCCAGCAGCCGCACCCGACGCAGGCAGGCCGACGGCGACAGCCCGACCAGCCGGGCAAGCTCCAGGTTCTGCAGGCGGCCGTCGCGCTGCAGGGCGTCGAGGATACGCCGATCGAGGTTGTCGAGCTGATACTGCATGGGATTTCGCCCTTGTCACTTCTGGCCGCATGAAATATCAATCATCCAGAATCCAGTGGCATCAACGCAACCCGATTTCGCGATCGGACCGCTAGCATGGGCCACCCCCACCTCGTTGTTCCGTTCCATGGACGCCCGTACCACCCTCCCCCTGCCCGACACCTGCGATACCGCGCCGCGTGCCGAATTCCTGCGCGGCCTGCGCGCCGCCGTGCCGGTGATGATCGGTTTCATTCCCTTCGCCCTGGTGCTCGGCGCGCAGGCCGCCCAGAAAGGCCTGAGCGTACTGGAAGTGCCACTGATGACGGGCCTCAACTTCGCTGGCGGCTCGGAGTTCGCCGCCGTCGAACTGTGGACCTCGCCACCGCACATCGCACTGATCGTGGCGATCACCGCACTGGTCAACAGCCGCCATCTGCTGATGGGCGCCAGCCTGGCCCCACTGCTGCAGCACCTGCCGCGCCGCCGGGTGCTGCCGGCCCTGTTCTTCATGTGCGACGAAAGCTGGGCGATGGGCGTGGCCGATGCGCGCCGCCGTGCGCTCGGCTTCAGCCTGGCCTATTACCTGGGCGTCTCCGCGGGCCTCTACACCGTCTGGGTGGCCTGCACCGCGCTGGGTGCGATCGTCGGGCCGCTGCTGGGCGACATCCACGCCTACGGCTTCGACATGGCCTTCCCCGCCGTGTTCCTGGTGCTGCTGCGCGGCATGTGGCAGGGCATGAAGGCCGCGCGCCCGTGGCTGGTCAGCCTGGTCGTGGCCGCCGCCACCTATCTGCTGATCCCGGGTGCGTGGTACGTGGCCAGCGGCGCATTGGCCGGCCTGGCCGCCGCCTGGCTGCTGGCGGAGGACGCAGCATGATCTTCAACGGCCTGATCCACTGGTCCTCGGTGCTGACCATCGTGCTGATGGCCGCCGCCACCTACCTGACCCGCATCGTCGGCTTCCTCGCGCTGCGCAACCGCACGCTGGGCAAGCGCGCGGTGACGGTGATGGAAGCCGCGCCGGGCTGCGTGCTGATCTCGGTGATCGCTCCGGATTTCGTCGCCGACAAGCCCGCCGACCTGGCCGCGCTGGCGATCACCCTGCTGGCCGCCACGCGGCTGTCGATGCTGCCGACGGTGCTGATCGGCGTGGCCTCGGCCGGGCTGCTGCGCTACCTGATGGGCTGACTGCGGTGCGCCGGGCAAAGGCCCGGCGCTGGCCAGTCATCGCAGCACCGCCTGTACGCGCGCTGCCGTCAGGCGCTGCTGCTGGCCGCAAGCAGGCACAGGCTGCGCGGCGGCAGGGTCCAGGCACCTGCTTCATCCGGCTCCAACGGCGTTTCGTCGGTCTGCAGGAGTACGCGCCGGAACGACAAGGCTTCATCCGACACACTGAACCGCTGCGGCTGGTCTCCGGCGTTCAACAGCAGGGCCAGGCTGACATGCCGCCCGGGCTCGCGCAGGCCGCTGTCCGGGCTGCGGCCGTCCAGCACGATCAGCAGCGCACGCAGCCCTGCGTCATGCCAGTCCGCTTCCTCCATGCTGCGGCCGTCAGGATGCCGCCAGTCGATATCGCGCAGGCCCAGCGCTTCATCGTATTCGCCGCGCAGGAACCGGTTCCTGCGCAGCAGGCCATAGCGTCGGCGCAGCGACAGCGCCCGGCGGACGAACGCCACCTGCGCCTGTGCAGCCGGCGATGCCGCACGCTCCCAGTCGATCCAGCTCAGCGGGTTGTCCTGGCAGTAGGCGTTGTTGTTGCCCTGCTGCGAATGGCCGAACTCATCGCCGGCCAGCAGCATCGGCGTGCCCTGCGCGAACAGCAGCGTGGCCAGCAGGTTGCGCATCTGCCGCGCACGCAACGAGAGGATCGCCGCATCATCGGTGTCGCCCTCCACACCGTGGTTGCTGGAGAGGTTGTGCGAGTGGCCATCGCGGTTGTCTTCGCCGTTGGCCTCGTTGTGGCGATCGTTGTAGCTCACCAGATCGTGCAGGGTGAACCCATCGTGCGCCGTCACCAGGTTGATGCTGGCCGAGGGCCGCCTGCCATGATTTTCGAACAGGTCGGCCGAGCCGGTGAAGCGCGTGGCGAATTCCGGCAACTGGCCGCCATCGCCGCGCCAGAGCGCGCGCACCGTATCGCGGAAGCGGTCGTTCCATTCCGCCCAGCCCGGCGGGAACTGGCCCAGTTGATAGCCGCCCGGGCCGATGTCCCATGGCTCGGCAATCAGCTTCACCTGGCTCAGGATCGGGTCCTGGCGTACCGCATCAAGGAAACTGCCCGAGGCATCGAAGCCATGCCGCTCGCGGCCAAGGATGGTGGCCAGGTCGAAACGGAACCCATCCACCCGCATCTCGGTCACCCAGTAGCGCAGCGAGTCCATCACCATGCGCAGCGCGCCGGCATTGGTCAGGTCGAACGTGTTGCCGGTGCCGGTATCGTTGATGTAATAGCGGCGATCATCGGCCAGGCGGTAGTAGCTGGCATTGTCGATGCCCTTGAAGGACAGCGTAGGGCCCAGCTCATTGCCTTCGGCGGTGTGGTTGTAGACCACGTCCAGGATCACTTCGATGCCGGCACTGTGCAGCCGCGCGACCATCTGCTTGAACTCGGCCACGGTGCCCAGCGACAGGTAGCGTGGCTGCGGCGCGAAGAAGCCGATGGTGTTGTACCCCCAGTAGTTGCGCAGCCCGCGCTCGAGCAGCTGCTGGTCATCCACGTAGGCATGCACCGGCAGCAGCTCGATGGCGGTCACCCCCAGATGGCTGAGGTGGTCGACCACCGCGTCGTGGCGCAGGGCAGAGAAGGTGCCGCGCTCGGCCTGCGGGACATCGGGGTGCTGCATGGTCAGTCCGCGCACGTGCGCTTCGTAGATCACGGTCCGGTCCCAGGGCGTTGCGGGTGCACGTTCGACACCCCAGCTGAAGGCCGGATCGATCACCGCGCAGCGTGGCATGTAGCTGGCGCTGTCGCGGCGGTCGAAACTGAGATCGCCATCGCGGTGGCCCAGGGTGTAGCCGAACAGGTGCGGCGCCCACTTCAGCTCGCCGACGATCTGCTTGGCGTAGGGGTCCAGCAACAGTTTGTTGGGATTGAAGCGATGCCCCTCCTCCGGCGCATACGGGCCGTGCACCCGATAGCCATAACGTTGCCCGGGCCGCACGTCCGGCAGGTAGCCGTGCCAGATCTCGTTGGTGTACTCAGGCAGGACGATGCGCTCGACTTCACGGTTGCGCGCATCGAACAGGCACAGCTCCACCCGGGTGGCATGCCGCGAGTACAGCGCAAAGTTCACGCCCAGCCCGTCCCACGTCGCGCCCAGCGGGAACGGCCGGCCTTCGCGCACGCGCGAGGTCTGCGTCCACTTACGGCTGGCCATCGGTGCCCTCCTCGCCGCGCGCCGCGGCAATCTCGGCCTCCACCAGGCGCTCGGCCATGTGCCAGTGCCGCTGCTGCTGGTCGTCCGGGCGCCCCTCCGCTTCCCAGATCTGGTGGGCCAATGCCTCAATCCGCTGCCGTCGTTCCCTGCTGTCCATCCCTACCTGTCTCCTCGTTGATCCATATCGCCAGCGGGCTGCCAGCCAGAAGCCTGCCCACGTCCGCGGTTGCGTTGAAATGTTCGATGCGCCCGTCCAGGAGGTTGCGCATGGGGCCTGTCGGCAGACCGTGCAGTGCTACACCGGTGCCGACGTCGTGCGCGGCGTGCAGGCTGGGCCCAGGCACGGCGGCGGGCGAACCCCGCCGCACGATCACCAGCAGCACCTGCGCCTGATGCCTGCGCGTGAACGCCAGCCACGGCGAGCGCGCAGGCGCGGACAGCGGCTGCAACTGGCCATGCAGGAACAGGTGCGGGTGCCTGCGGCGGCACTCCAGCAATTGCCGCAGCAGGAATGCCTTGATGCCACCGTCCCGCCAGTCTTCCAGCAGCGCGGGCCACCCGCGCGTATCGCGCAGCCACGCCTGCCGCGCTGGATAGTCCACGGCACGCCGGTTGTCCGGGTCCACCAGGCTCAGGTCCCAGCCTTCGCCGCCCTGGTAGAGGTCGGGCACGCCGGGCAGGCAGTGCTGCAGGCACAGCTGCGCCAGGCCGTTGCAGGCGCCGGCCGGCGCGATGCGCGCCACGAACGTCGCCAGCGCCTCGCGCACCGGCTGCAAGGGCGCTGCGTCCAGCAGCGCGTGCAGCCACTGCGCGGCGGCCTCCTCCACGGCCACATCCGGGTCTGACCAGCTGCTGACCCGCTTGCCCTCGCGCAATGCCTTGGTCAGCCATTGCACCATCCTCGAGGCGAAGTCGGCGCCAGGGGCACCGTGCATCGGCCATGCGGCCACGAGCGCCTGCCACAGTGCGTAGGCCTCGGCACCCGGCAATGGCATCGGCGCGCCGGCGCGGGTCAACATCCGGTTCCAGCGCCGCACAGCGTCCCGCCATTCGAACGTGCAGGTACTGAGAACCGCCAGCCGTGCCCGGCTGTCGGCGCCGCGCTTGTGATCGTGGGTCGCAAGCGCAAGCAACGCCCTGGGATGGCGACGCAGGCGCGCGGCGGCGTGTTCCAGCAGCGCGCGCCCCTCCATGCCCAGCCGCTGCGGATCACTGCCGACGTCGTTGCGCGAGAGCAGCCTGAAATAGCGATAGAACCCGGTGTCTTCCACCGACTTGGCATTCAACGGCGCGGCCAGTTGACCGAAACGCGCACGCAGCACGCGCTCGGCCTGCGCCTCGCCGGCAAGCGCTGCCAGCAACAGGTCCAGCGCCGCGCGTGCGGCACCGTCCAGTGCCTGGCGCGCTGCGGCGGAAGCGTCCGCCAGCGCCTTTCGTTCACCCGCCCCCTGCAGCGAATAGGGCCGGTAGGTGCGGTAATGCCCCAGCACGGAAGCCAATGCGCGGGCCAGCGCAGCCACTCCGATATCGGCTTCGGCCAGCCGCGGCTGCAGGACCTGCTGCGCGCTGCGCAGCAGCCGCTGGAAGTCGGCATGAAGGCCCTGGCGCAGCAACATGGCGCGGGCGTCCTGCTGGATCCGGTCGAAGCTGCGCGGGTCACCGCCCAGCGCCTGCCACGTGCGCGAGAGCGCGGGTGCAGCCGCCGGATCGTGCAACCAGGCACCGGCCTGGTCCATGAAGTCATAGCCGGTGGTGCCGTCGCAGGCCCAGCCGTCGGGCAGCTGCTCGCCCTCGGCCAGTATCTTCTCCACATGCAGGCTGACGGTCTGCGGGTCACGACCGCCGGCCGCGCAGGCGGCGTCGAGCGATTCACGCAGGCGCTGCAGGTACGCGCCCGGGCAGGACAGGCCATCCACGTGGTCGATGCGCAGGCCGTCCACCCATCCCTCGCGTACCAGCCGCAGCGGCAGCGCATGCACTGCCTCGAACACATCCTCGCGCTCCACCCGCAGCGCGGCCAGTTCGTTGATATCGAAAAAGCGCCGGTAGTTCACCTGATCGCCGGCCGTGCGCCACCAGGCCAGACGGTAGTGCTGCCGCTGCAGCAGCGTGTGCAACCGTTCAACGCTGCGGTTGCAGCGTTCGGCCCACGCCGGCCACTGCGCGGGTTCCAGCGGATGGCTGCGCGGCGACAACGGCAATGCCAGGCCATGGTGGCGCAGCACGGGCCGCGCGTTGTCCACCACCACGCGCACCACGCCGTCGCGTACCGCGTCGTGCAACGGCCGGTCCAGTACCGGCAGCCAGAGCCGGCCCTCGCAGCCCGGCGCCTCCCACTCGATGTCAAACCAAGCTGCGTGCGGGCTTCGAGGCCCGTGCATCAGCACATCGCTCCACCACTGGCTGTGCGGGGACGCCGCCAGATGGTTGGGCACGATGTCCAGGATCAGGCCCATGCCGTGCGCGCGCGTCACTTCCGCCAGCTGCCGGAAGCCCGCTTCACCGCCCAGTTCCGGATTGATGCGAGCCGGGTCGATGCCATCGTAGCCATGCGTCGACCCGGGCACCGCCGCAGCGATCGGTGACAGGTAAAGGTGGCTGACGCCCAGCGCGGCGTAGTACGGCACCTGCGCGGCAGCCGCCCCGAGGTCGAAGCCTGCGTGCAGCTGCAGGCGCGCGGTGGCACGCAACCCCGTCATTGCCCGGCCCTGCGGCGCGTGGCACTCAGGCGCGCCACGCGCGCATCGGCCGAGTCAGCATCCCACGTCGGCGGCAGGCGGCGGCGCCAGTTGGGATGGCCGCCGACGGTGCCTGGCAGGTTCACCTGTGCGCGACCGCCCAGCGCGTCTTCCAGCGGCAGCAACGCCAGCCGGGACGCCGCGTGGGCGACCAGAGACAACGCCCTGGCGTCCAGCGGCGCGCCCTCGCCGCCAACCACCGCAGACAGTGCCTGCGCGTCGCTGGCACGCGCGCGCAGTGCCGCTGGCAGATCCGCCAGCTCACCCAGGCGTGCGCGCCAGCGCAGGTCACGCCCGCGCAGCCAACCGGCCAGCGGTGGCAGGTCATGGGTGGAGGGCATGGCCACTGCATCGCGGCGCCACTGCGGCGCCGGCAGGAAGCGCGCGCCGTTGCGGGCAAACGGCAGCACCTCGATGCCCAGAATGCCCCGGGCTGCCAGCCGCTGGCGCATGCCCGGCGGAACCACGCCCAGGTCTTCGCCGATCAGCACGCAGCGATGCCGCCAGGACTCCAGCACCAGCAGGTTGATCAGATCATCGAACGGATAGCGCAGGTACACGCCCTGCCCGGCGTCCGCGCCACGGGGCAACACCCACAGCCGCAGCAGGCCCAGGATGTGATCGATGCGAAGCCCGCCGCGGCCGGACATCACGGCGCGCAGCACGCGAAGGTAGGGGGCGAAGCCCTCGCGCAGCAACGCCATCGGTGACCAGCTGGTGATGCCCCAGGCCTGGCCGAGCGGATTGAACGCGTCCGGCGGCGCACCCAGCTCAAGTCCCTGCAGCAGATCAGCCCCCCCGGTGCGTGCCTCCACGCCCTGCGGCGCGCAGCCCACGGCCAGGTCGGCAATCAACCCGATCGAAGCGCCCTCGTCGCGCAGCGTGGCGTGTACCTGCGCCCAGCCCTGCTGTGCCAACCACTGCGCAAACGCGTGGTCGTCCGCGCTGCCGGTGAACCGGTCGGCGGCATGCTGGCAATAGTGCCGTAGCGGATCGCCCTGCATGGCACGCCAGGTTTCGATCTGTGCGTGCTGCGACGGTGCCTGCGCTGCAATCCATTGGCGAACCTGCCGTATCCAGCGCCACTTCACTGCCGCCGAGTGCGGCCAGTCAATGCGACGTGCGGCAGTTCCCGCTTCCACCGCCGCCGCCAGCGCCTCGTCCCCGCCCAGCACGCTGTTGGCGGCATCGGGCAATACCTGCGGCAGGGAGACCTGCAGCGGGTCGAGCCAGCGCCGGTCGCTGGGCGAATAGGGGCTGTAGCCTGGGCCCGGTGGCATGCCTGCGTGCAGCGGGCTCAACGCCAGTGCGTCGCCGCCGTGCCGGTGCAGCAGCTCGCTCCATCGTGCACAGCCGGCACTGTCACCGATGCCGGCATCACCGGGCGCGCGCAGGCTGTAGACCTGCGCCGACAGGCCCCAGCCGCGCAGCGTGCCCCGCGGCCACCAGGCACGCTGTGGAGCCACCGCAACCGCCTGTTGCTGGTCGCCCCGGCGCCACTGCCAGTAACCCGGCTGGTCCGGCACGCGCCAGCGGCCCTGCGCATCGGCACGGGCGGGCAACGCTGCGCCCTGCTCATCCACCCAGCACGCTGCGCCGGCTGCCTCCGGCATCACCAGCAGCTGTCCGCAGCAGGCCGTGCGCAGGCCAGCGTGCTCGGGCACCGCCTCGCACTGCAGCCCCTCCAGCACGGCGCGCAGCACGTCCGGCGCGACCTCGCGCGCGGCACCGGCCACGTCGGTCCAGCGGACCAGCAGGCCCGCACGGCGGGCCGTCTCCCGCACCGCTGCATCCGTATTCATGCGGCGACCCAGCAGGCCAGCACGCCGCCGCCTGCCGGCAGCATCCCGGCAGCGTCCGGCCCCACGACGTACTCGCCGGCCGGCACCGCATGCTCCACCGGCACAGGGCCCACGTTGATCGCGATCCACCATTGGCCCGATGGCAACTGCCAGCCCGCCTGCACCGCGCCTTGGCCAAGCACGCGCGCGCCCAGCGACCGCGCCTGCAGCAGGCCCGGCTGCAGATAGCGCCTGCGCAGGCCGAGGAATTCACCCGAGCAGCGCAGCCAGTGCTGCGACCAGGGATCATCGCCGGGCGGCGGCGTGTACGACGCCTGCAGGGTCGCCGCATCGTTCGGGTCCGGAATACGCGCGCGCGCGGCGGCGTCGGCAAAGGCGCTGAAACCAGCGAACTCACGTCGACGCCCTTCACGCACCGCCTCGTCCAGCGGCGGCGCGTAGTCGGTGAAGAACAGGAAGGGCGATTGCGCCTGCCACGGCTCGCCCATGAACAGCAGCGGGATCATCGGCGTCAGCAGGGTCAGCGCCAGCGCCGCGCGCAGCGGCGCAGGATCGGTCAGCATCGACAGGCGCTCGCCGAAAGCGCGGTTGCCCACCTGGTCATGGTTCTGCGCGAATACCACAAAACGCGCGGGCGACAGGTCGGCGCTGGGTTCGCCGCGGGGATTGCCGCGCAGGTCCGGTTCACCCTGCCAGGCGAATCCTTCGGCCAGGCAGCGCGCCAGCAGTGCTTCGGCGCGACCGGCATAGGCCGCGTAATAGCCTTCCTGCTCGCCGGTCAGCATCACGTGCAGCGCATTGTGGAAGTCATCGTTCCACTGCCCCTGGTAGGCGCCGCGCAGCCACCGCGCCTGGTTGCGTTCGTTCTCCAGCACCAGGTGCGCGTGCGGGGCCACCGCACGTACCTCATCGGCCAGCTGCTGCAGGAAACGGTCATCGTCAATGGCGTGCACCGCGTCCAGGCGCAGGCCATCGAAGCCGTAGTCGCGCAACCACATCAGCGCGTTGTCGATGAAAAAGCGCTGCACCCAGGGCTGGCGGAAGTCGATGGCCTCGCCCCACGGCGTGCTGCGGTCGTCACGGAAGAACCCGCGCGCGTAGTCGCGCAGGTGGTTGCCCTGGGGTCCGAAGTGGTTGTAGACCACATCCAGCAGCACCGACAGCCCTGCATCGTGCGCCGCCTCGATGAAGGCCCTCAGCGCTGCCGGCCCGCCATAGGCATGGGCCGGCGCATACGGGAACACGCCGTCGTAGCCCCAGTTGCGCTGCCCGGGAAACTGCGCGACCGGCATCAGTTCAATGGCGGTGATGCCCAGCGCGGCCAGCATCGGCAGCTGCGCGGTCAACGCCGCGAAGCCGCCCCCGGCCTCGATATGCACCTCATAGATCACCAGGTCCTGCCAGGCATGCCCCTGCCAGGCAGGCCGCGCTGCCTCCGTATCCAGCACCACCGCGCTGTCGCCGTCGATGCCGTCCGGCTGCCAGCGCGAGGCCGGGTCGGGCACGTCCTGGCCAGAAGGCAGGCGGAACCGGTAGCGGTCGCCATGCGATGCCGGTATTCGCAGCCAGTGGCAGCCGTCCGGGTCGCGCTGCATCGGCCGCTGGGTGCCTTGCAGGCACAGCGCCATCGTCCTTGCGCCCGGTGCCCACACGCGGAACTCCACCCCGTCACCGGCCACCGGCCAAGCGCCCAGGCGCGGGGCCACTGTGGTCATGCATCAACCTGCAGGTAGAGCGTGGACAGCGGCGGCAGCGTGAGCCGCAGCGACTGCGCGTGGCCGTGCATCGGCCTCGGCTCGGTATGCACTGCGCCGAGGTTTCCCGCATTGCCGCCACCGTAATGCGCGCTGTCGGTGTTGAGCCGTTCGCTCCAGCGCCCCGGTTGCGGCACCCCGACCCGGTAGCCGTCGCGACGCAGCGGGGTGAAGTTGCTCACCACCAGCAGGGTGCGGCCGCTGCCGGCAGGATCCCGGCGGATGAAGGCGTAGACGCTGTTGCGACTGTCGTCCGCCACGCTCCAGTCGAAGCCGCGTTCGTCGCGTTCGTCGCGATGCAACGCAGGTTCGGCGCGGAGCACGTTATTGAGGTCGCCCACCAGGCGCGACAGGCCCTGGCCCTCGTTGCTGGCCGCCCGTGCCCAGTCCAGTGCCGCATCGTGCGACCACTCATGGCCCTGGCCGAACTCGCCGCCCATGAACAGCAGTTTGCTGCCCGGGTGCGCCCACATGAAGCCGTAATACGCGCGCAGCTGGGCCAGCCGCTGTGCCGGCTCGCCCGCCATCTTGGCCAGCAGCGCGCCCTTGCCATGCACCACCTCGTCGTGGGACAGCGGCAGCACGAACCGTTCGGAGAAGGCGTAGACCAGGCCGAAGCTGATCTGGCTGTGGTGATGCGAACGATGGACCGGATCGCGCCCCAGGTACTGCAGGGTGTCGTGCATCCAGCCCATGTTCCACTTGTGGGTGAAGCCAAGCCCGCCCTCCTCCACCGGCGCTGTCACCCCCGGCCACGCGGTGGATTCCTCGGCGATCACCAGCACGTCCGGGAAGCGCTCCCGCAGCGTCTGGTTCATCCGCCGCAGGAAAGCGACCGCCTGCAGGTTCTCGCGCCCGCCCTGCTCGTTGGGTACCCACTCCCCCTCGGCACGGCTGTAATCCCGGTACAGCATCGACGCTACGGCGTCCACGCGCAGACCGTCGACATGGAAGCGCTCCACCCACTCCAACGCACTGCCGATCAGGTAGGCGGCCACTTCGTTGCGGCCGTAGTTGTAGATCAGCGTGTCCCAGTCGGCGTGCACCCCTTCGCGCGGGTCGGCATGCTCGTACAGCGCGGTGCCATCGAACCCGGCCAGGCCATGCGCATCGTTGGGGAAGTGCGCGCTCACCCAGTCCACGATCACTCCCACGCCGGCCTGGTGACAGCGGTCCACGAAGCGTGCGAAGGCCTGTGGCGTGCCATGGCGTGCCGTCGGCGCGTAGATCCCCAGCGGCTGATAGCCCCAGGAACCGCCGAAGGGATGCTCGCTCACCGGCAACAGCTCGATATGGGTGAAGCCAAGACCGGCCACGTACGGAATCAAACGGTCGGCCAGGGCATCCCAGTCCAGCGGCGCACCATCGTCGCTGCGCTGCCAGGAACCCGCATGCACTTCGTAGATCGACAGCGGCGCGCAGGTTCCGGCCAGGCGGCGGGCCGCCAACCAAGCATCATCGTGCCACTCCATTTGCCCAGCCGAAGGCACCCGCGATGCGGTCGCCGGTGGCAGCTCGGCCCAGCGCGCCATCGGATCGAACTTGTCGGGCATCACCCGGCCGTCGGCGCCGACGATGCGGAATTTGTAGCGGGCGCCGGCCTGCACGCCCGGCAGGAACAGCTCCCACACGCCGGCGGTGTGACGCAGCCGCATCGGATGGCGTCGGCCGTCCCACCCGTTGAAATCGCCAACCACGGCGACCCGCTGGGCATTGGGCGCCCACACCGCGAAGCGCACGCCCGCAATGCCCTGCACCTGCATCGGCACCGCACCCAGCTGCCGCGCCGCATCGGCATCACCGGCATGGAAGCGCTGCAGCAGGGCTTCGTCCAACAGTGGACCGAACGCATAGGCATCGTGCACCTGCTCCACGCCCTGTTCGAAATGCAGGGCAAGCAGCGGTATCGCCGCGTCACCGGCCGCGCCCTCGAACAGGCCGGGCAACGGGCCAGGGGACAGGTTCCAGCGCCGCCCATCGTCTGCAATCACCTCGACGCGCTGCGCATGCGGCACCAGCACGCGCAGCTGGCGCCCGCCTTCTGGCTGGCGATGCGGGCCCAACCAGGCGAATGCATCGGCCGGGCGCGCGTGGACGAGGTCCTGCAGCGCCGGGGCGATACGCTGATCCAATCCCGTCTCCGTGATCGCTTCATCCTCCAGGGCGGCCAGATGCAGGCTGTCGTGGCTCATGCGGCCACCTGGCAGGTCTGCTGGTACAGGGCCAGATACGCGCGACCGGCCGCATCCCAGCCACCCGGCCGCAGCATGGCGGCGCGGCGCATGGCCTGCAGCAGGCCGGGCAGGCGGAAGGTGCGCATCGCCCGTTCCACGCAGCGGCGCAGGCCATCGGCATTGGCGCCGTGGAACAGGAATCCGGTCACGCCATCCTCGACGGTATCCACCAGCCCGCCGGTCGCGTGTGCGATGGGCAGGCAGCCGAAGCGCTGCGCGTACATCTGGCTCAGCCCGCAGGGTTCGAAGCGTGAAGGCATCAGCAGGAAGTCGGCGCCGGCAAACATCTGGCGGGCCAGCGCCTCTTCGAAGCCGATGAATGCGCCCACCCGTCCGGGGTAGCGCCGGGCCAGCGCCTGCACCTGCGCTTCCACCTGCGGCTCGCCGCCGCCGATGATGACCAGCTGGCCGCCGGCAGCCACGATCTGCGGTGCCACGTCGCAGGTGATGTCCAGGCCTTTCTGGTGCACCAGGCGGGAGACCACCGCGAACAGCGGGCCGGTCGACGGCGCCAGCCCGAACGCCTTGCGCACCGCATGCGCGTTGGTGGCGCGCCCGGTCCATTCGCCGATGCCGAAATGGGCCTTGAGGTGGATGTCGCGGCGTGGATCCCAGCTGGCGTCGATGCCGTTGACGATGCCACTCAGGTGTCCGCCGGCCGCCCGGCGCGCCAACAGGTCATGCAGCCCGCAGCCGTCATCCGGGGCGGTGATCTGCTGCGCGTAGCGCAGGCTGACCGTGTTCAGCCGCGTGGCATTGGTGATGCCGCCCTGCAGGAACGACATCTGCCCGTGGAAGTGCAGTTCATCCAGGTGTTCGGCCGGCACGCCCAGCACCGGCGCAAGCGCGTAGGGAAACAGCCCCTGATAGGCCAGGTTGTGGATGGTCAGCAGGGTCGGCACGGCTGTCCGGTCCCAGCGTACGTAGGCGGCAGCCATGGCCACCGGCCAGTCATTCAGGTGCAGCAGCTGCGGCGCCCAGTCCAGCCCGGCGCGCCCGGCCGCAATCTCCGCAGCCGCATGCGAAAGCGTGGCGAAGCGGACCGCGTTGTCTTTCCACTCCTGTCCCTGCCCATCCACGTAGGGCGAGCCCTCGCGCTCGTACAGCCCAGGCGACAGCAGCACGTAGATAGGAAGGCCGTCGGCCTGCACCGCCATGCCGATCGTGCACGCGGGCAACCCGGCTCGGGCGCTGACCCGCCCCACCGGTCGCAGCTGTGGCAGGCGCTGCAGAACCTCCGGGTAGCCGGGCAGCAGCACGCGCGAATCACATGCACCGCGCACCGCACGCGGCAACGCCGCGGCCACATCGCCCAGTCCGCCGGCCTTGATGAAGTCGGCCATCTCGGTGGCGACGAACAGCACGCGCTGCACCAGTTCTGGGAGATCCAACGGTTGCGAGTGGCCGCGGCGAGTGCCGATCGGCACGGGCGTGAGCGGAGAGATCGCAACGGGTGGAGCGGACTGGGCGGCGCGGGCCATGGGGATGATCTCGGATGCTTCAGGCAGACAGACGCCAGCGGCGCCCGGACGGGCGCTTGTGCTGGGAAGGAAGTCGACGCAGGACGTGGGGGACGTCAGCGAGAGGCTCAGGACGACAATAGCCCTCCATGCGATCAATCAACCGTGAAGCCATGGCGATTTCTTTGTGACAAGGCGTCATGAGCTCAGTACACATGACAGGCGCCCGCCTCCTGCCCGTGTCTCTCATGTAGAGCCGAGCCCGCGCCCGGCTGCCGGCAATCCCGTTTGCCCCGTGAGCCGAGCATGGGCTCGGCTCTACAGGGATTCTTCCTGCGACACCCGGTCGCAGGCCATCGAGCGACGCGCTTGACCAATGTCAAACCGCCCGCCGCCGCGCGGGCGTATTTCTATGCAGGACCCGAACACGCCGGCACTGCCGGCATCCACAAGGACCCTGCGATGAGCTACACCCCCGACAACGCCCAGCTGCTGAACGCCATGCAGAACGTCATGGTGATCTCCACCACCGACCTGCAGGGCAACATCACCTACGCCAATGACCTGTTCTGCACGCTCACCGGCTTCGCCCGCGAGGAACTGATCGGCCAGCCGCACAGCATCGTGCGCCACCCGGACGTGCCCAAGGCCGTCTACAAGGACATGTGGGACACCATCAAGGCCGGCAAGACCTGGACCGGCATCGTGCCCAACCTTGGCAAAGGCGGCGTGCTCTACGTGGTCGACACCACCGTGCAGCCGCTGTTCGACGCCGACGGCAACATCACCTCGTACATCAGCATCCGCCGCGTGGTGAACGACCTGATGCAGAACTACGACCTGGTCGAGTTCAGCAAGGAAAAGTTCGACGACTTCTACGAGGCCGCGTGAACGCTCTCCCGACCAGTACGCCCTTCAGCCGCCTGCTGGTGGGTTTTGCGTCCGAGTCGGGCAACGCCCGCGCCCTGGCCCAGCGCCTGGGCGCGGGCCTGCAGCTGCACGGGCCGCAGGTACTCCCGTTCAACGACATCGACGTGGCCAGTCTCGGCCAAGGCGATGTGCTGCTGGCAATCTCCAGCTCGTTCGGCGATGGCGAACCGCCGGCCAATGGCGAGCAGTTCTTCGAAACACTGCGCCAGACCCCGACGCTGCGCGGCCTGCGCTATGCGGTGTTCGGCCTTGGTGACACCGGCTACCCGAGCTTCTGCGGCTTCACCAAGGCGCTGGATGCTGCATTGAGCGAGCGCCAGGCCCAGCCGCTGCTGCAGCGGGTGGACGCCGATCTGGGCTACGAGCAGTTCTTCCAGCAATGGCAGCCGGTGCTGGGCCAGGTGCTGGAGGGTGACCTCAGCGCTGGCCAGCACCTGCACCTGCAGGTCACCGCCTATGGCGAAGACAATGCCTTTGCCGCGCGCATCCTCGAACGCCGCCGCTTGAACAGCAGCGACCCGGCCGCGTGGCACCTGCAACTGGACATTGCCGGCAGTGGCATGGCCTATCGCGCGGGCGACACCCTGCACGTAGTACCCGAGAACGATCCTGCCCTGCTGCAGGCGTTGGCCACCTGGTACGGCGACACCGCCGCCGTGGCCGCCCTGCACGACCGCGAGCTGCGCCTGCTGAGCAAGGGCGTGCTGCGCGAACTGGCCCGGCTGGGCGGTAGTGAGGCACTGAAGGGCCTGCTGAAGGTCAGCCAGAAGCGCGAGCTGGACGCCTACCTGCACGGCCTGGACCTGCTGGACGTGCTGCAGGACCACGCCACGCCGGACAGCGTGCCGCTTGCCCGGCTACGCGAACTGCTGTCACCGCGGCTGCCGCGCGCCTATTCGATCGCCTCGCACCCGTGCGACGACCAGCTGAGCCTGTGCCTGCGCGAAGTGCGCTACACCCTGCGCGGCCGCGAACGCTTCGGCACTGCCACCGGCAGCCTCCTGCATGGAGGCGACCATGCCCGTGTGTACTGCCGCTCCAACCCCGGCTTCCACCTGCCCGATACCGGCGAGGCACCGCTGCTGCTGGTCGGTACCGGTACTGGCATCGCACCCTTGATGGGCCTGCTGCAGGAACTGCAGGCCAAGGCCTGCGAACGCGAAGTGCACCTGGTGTTTGGCGAGAAGCACCGCCAGCACGACTACCTGTACCGTGACCAGCTGCTGGACTGGCGTACGCGTGGCGTGCTGGCCGGCCTGCATACCGCGTTCTCGCGCGATGGCGCCGAAAAGATCTATGTGCAGCATGTGCTGCAGCAGCGCGGCGATGAAGTGCGCGATGTGCTGGCCCGCGGTGGGCATCTGTACCTGTGCGGCAACAAGCGCCACCTGGAAAGCGCGGTGCGCGAGGCCATCGATGCCATCGGCGGCGAAGGCCACTGGGACACGCTGCGCAATGAGGGCCGCACGCACTGTGAATTGTACTGATCCGTTGATCCTGTAGAGCCGAGCCCACGCTCGGCTGCTGTTGGCGTTGTCGCGCAGAGCAGCCGAGCATGGGCTCGGCTCTACAGGTGCAGGTCAACCGTCGACCATGCGGCCATCCACCACGCGCGCCACCTGCTGGCCGAACATGGCCACATCCTGCGGGTCATGGCTGATCAACAGCAGCGGAATGCCGGTCCTGTCCAGCACGGTCTCCAGCTCCTGGCGCAGATGATGGCGAAGATCATGGTCCAGCGCGGAAAACGGTTCATCCAGCAGCAGCGCCTGCGGCTGTGTCACCAGCGCGCGCGCCAGCGCGGTACGCTGGCGCTGTCCGCCGGAAATCTGTGATGGCAGCAGATCGCCCACCGCGTCGATGCGGAAGGCGTGCAACCACTGTTCCACCGCGTCGAAGCGCTGGCCGATCCGCGGATTCAGCCATCCCTTCTGCAGCCCGAACGCCACGTTCTGGCGCACGCTCAGGTGCGGGAACAACGCGTAATCCTGGAACACGTAGCCCAGCCGACGGCGCTGGGGTGGCAGGTCCACGCCGGTGGCCGTATCGAACAGGGTCTGCCCCTGCAGGCGCACATGGCCCTGGCCTGGCCGCAGCAGTCCGGCCACCGCCTTCAGGGTCAAGCTCTTGCCGGCGCCGGAGGGTCCGAACAGCACCACCTGCCGCTGCGTGCACTGCAGCGATACGTCCAACACGAAATCCTGGCCGGCCGCCTGCAGGCGACGCTGCACCTGCAGGTCAAGCCACATCACGCAGCTCCCGGCGACGTCCGCCCACCAACCGCGCAGCCAGCAACAGGATCACGATGCACACCACCGAGGTCAGGATCACCAGCGCATTGGCCTTGCCGTCCTGACCGGCCTGCACCGCCTCGTAGATGGCGATCGACAACGTCTGCGTCCGGCCCGGAATGCTGCCGGCCACCATCAACGTCGCGCCGAATTCGCCCATCGCGCGTGCAAACGCCAGCAACAGGCCGGCAAGAATGCCGCGCCAGGCCAGCGGCAGCGTGACGCGGAAGAACACCGCCGCTTCGGACACACCCAGCGTCCGCGCGGCCTGCTCCAGCTGTCCGTCCACTTCCTCGAACGCCGCGCGTGCCGGCTTGAACACCAGCGGCAGCGAAGCCACCGCCGCCGCAATCACCGCAGCCTGCCAGGTGAACACCAGGTTGATGCCGAACCACGACTGCAGCCACGCGCCGATCGGGCCGTTGCGACCGATCAGCACCAGCAGGTAATACCCCAGCACCGTTGGTGGCAGCACCATCGGCAGGGTCAACAGCGAATCCAGCAGCTCACGGCCGGGAAAGCGCCGACGCGCCAGCAGCGCGCCCAGCGCCACGCCCAGCACCAGGTTGGCCGCGGTGGCCCAGCCGGCCACCTTCAGCGACAACCCCAATGCACTCCAGTCCAGATCCATGCGTCAGGGCTTGCCGAATCCGTGCCGGGCCAGGATCGCCTGGCCCTGCGCCGAACGCACAAAGGCGACAAACCGCTTGGCCTCTGCCGGCTGCGCGCTTGCCCTGGTCACCGCCAGCGGATAGGCGATGCGCCCGGACACCGGTACCGCGAAGGCACGGCGTACCCGGTCCGGCATCGCCTGCGCGTCGGTGGCATAGACGAAGCCGGCATCCACTTCACCGCGCGCCACGTAATCCAGCGACTGGCGCACGTTCTGCGTGGTGATGATCCGGCCCTGCACCGACGGCCACAGGCCGGCCGCTTCCAGCGCGCCCTTGGCATAGCGGCCGACCGGCACGCTGTCCGGGTTGCCCAGTGCGATGCGTTGCACGCCGGCACCGGCCAGGTCCTTCAAGCTGCGCGGCGCGGCCCTGGCCTGCGGCGGCGCCACCACCCACAGCGCGTTCACCGCGAACACCGCGCGGCTGCCGGCCGCCAGCAGGTCCTGCTGCTGGGCCTGGTCCATGGTGGCTTCATCGGCCGACGCGAACACATCCACCGGCGCGCCGCGGCTGATCTGCTGCAGCAGTACGCCAGAGGCGGCGAAGTTGAAATCGACCTTGGTTCCCGGGTGCGTCTTCTCATAGGCCGCACCCAGTTCGCGGAAGCTCTCGGTCAGGCTCGACGCCGCCGACACCGTCAGGTCGGCCGCCCAGGCCGGTACCGTGGCCAGCAGGCCCAGCCACAACAATGCCGCTCGCTTCATGCCCAGCCCCCTGCCTGATCAGTCCAGTCCGGCGTCCCGGGCTACGGCCAGTTCCGCCAGCCGGTCCGGGTCCAGCAACAGCATCTCACGTTGGTTCACCGCAATCACACCGTCGTCGCTCAAGCGGCGCAGTACCCGGCTCACCGTCTCCGGCGCCATCCGCAGGTAGTTGGCGATCTCGGTGCGGGCCATGCTCAGGTTGAAACGGGTGGCGGAGAATCCGCGCCGGGCATAGCGCTCGGAAAGATCCAGCAGGAACGCCGCCATGCGCTCCTCGGTGCGATGGTTGGCGGCCAGCGTGGCGACCTTGCCGATCTCGGCGCTGAGCAGGCTGAACAGCCGCGCCTGCAACCCCGGCATGCGCGTGGCCAGCAGGCTCAATCGCGGAAACGAGATCCGGCACAGGTAGACGGTGTCCAGGGCCACGGCGTTGCAAGGGAAGCGCGCGCCGTGGATGGCATTGAGCCCGATCACCTCGCCCGGCAGGCTGAAACCCAGCACCTGCTCGTTGCCCTGGCTGTCATCGACGAACGTCTTGACCATGCCGGCACGCACCGCGGCGATCGAGTCGAATGGATCGCCGGCACGGAACAGGTAGTCGCCGGCCTGGAACGGGCCGACGTGGTCGACCAGCACATGCAGTTCGCCCAGCGCGGTCTTGTCGTAGCCCTGCGACATGCAGGCGTCGGAGAACGCACAGGTGCTGCAGAAGTGCAGCGCGTCTCCGTCATCGGCTGCTGCCGGATTGGGCGTGGCCGGCCGGGACGCAGAGGGAGCGGAGGGGTTCAGAGGCATTGCAGCGAGGCAGGAACGAAGGCCCTCATCATACGACAGCGCACCGCCCGGCCCTGCGCAACGTGCGCCTACTCTGGCGCGGGTTCGGAACGCCGCTGGGGGCCACGCTGCCGCATGCTGTCGCGCACGTCCACGTCGAACTGCAGCTGCAGCATGCTGTCGTCATCCAACGCGATACCGAAGCCCAGCCCATCCCGGCAGGGCAGCCTGCCCGCCAGCGACTCAACGGCCTGGCGAGGCAGTACCAACCGGCAGAATGTCCCGCCATCGAGCAGCACCGCCTGATCGCCGGCATGCAGCGACAGCGCCACGCCCCAGCCACCGCTGCCACCAAAGCGCGTCAGGTTCTCCACTGATTCGCCCGCCAGCAATCCTGCCAGTTCTTCTTCATCCACGCGCAGGCGCATCGATTGCTGTTGCAGCTGGACCTTCATGCTGTGATGGACTCCCATTCCGACGGGGTGTTGCAGTTGAGCAGCAACGCCTGATCCTCCGGCGCCAGTGGCATCCGTGTCACGCCCAGGCGTTCCTGCAGGGCGCGCAGTGAACGGCGCGCCGTCGGATCATCGATCAAGGCCTGCAGCACGCGGCGGCAATGATCATCGATCTGCAACCGCATCGGCAACGGTTCATCGTCGAATACCGTGCAGGCACGCCCTTGATCGGCCTGCAGCCGCTGCAACAGCGCGGGTGTCACCCGCGGCGTATCGACCGGCACCACCCAGGCGGGGCCGTCTGGCATCTGCATCGCCACACTGTAGAGGCCGCCCAGCGGGCCGCAGCGTGCGACCCGGTCCGGGATGCCACCAAAAGCTGGGTAGTCGCCGCTCACCCATACCCTCCCGGCGCCGGCCTGCAGCAGCAGGCCGCGCATGTGTTCCAGCAGCGTGCGGCCGTGCCAGGGCAGCAGCGCCTTGTCGCGGCCCATCCGACTGGACAGGCCGCCGGCCAGCACGATGCCATCAATGGGGATGTTCGTGATCGTGCGCATGGTCATGGCCGGGTTCGCCGTCCGCATGGCACAGGCTGCAACCCTCGCTCCACGCGCTGTCGCCGTCCTCGTAATGCTCCTGCTTCCAGATCGGGCACTGGTGCTTGACCACTTCAATCAACTGCCGGCAGGCGCGGAACGCCTCGTCACGGTGCGGGCTGCCGGCGGCCACCACCACCGCCACATCGCCGATGCCAAGCCGGCCCTTGGCATGCGCTACATACAGTTTCAGCTTCGGACCGAACGTGGCTTCGACCTCGGCGGCCAGGCGCTTGAATTCGTTCAGCACCAGCGGTTCGAACAGATCGTAGGTGATCCCGGTCACCCGCCGGCCCACGTTGACGTCGCGCACCTTGCCGATGAACACATCGATGCCGCCGAAGCCCGTATCGGAAACCGCCGCGATGCCCTCGGCCGGATCGATTGCCGCCTGCGCGCGGTCCACGACCTTGGCGATGATCGTCTCGCTCATCGCTCAGCCCCCGCTCACCGGCGGCAGGATCGCCACCCGGCCATCGTCGGGCAGCGCCTCGTGGTCGCGCAGCACGCGTTGCTGGTCGGCGAATGCCGAGTAATCCAGCAAGCCGGCACGGAAACCCGGCCAACGCAGCGGCAGCAGCTCGCGCAGCGCCTGGCGCAGATCGGCCACGGTGCCACCGGCTACATCCACGGCGATCTCGCGGCTGGCATCCAGATCGGAAAACGCACCGAACAATTGCAGATTCACCTGTCTCATCACGGCTCCTGGCTTGCCAGCTGCACAGGGTCCTGATGACCCCAGCCCTGCACGCGCACTGGCGTGCCGGCAGGGGCGAGACCGCCCTCGCCGTCCAGCACCACCCAGGCGTTGGCCTGCAGCATGGACATCAAACGGAACGACTCCTGCCCTGCCAGCACGCGCGCACTCAGGCGGCCCTGCGCGTCCACTTCCACCCGGGCCCGCGCATGGAAGCGCAGGCCCGGCGGCGTGCGCACGTCGGCCTGCAGCGGCAACATCAGCACCTGCTCCGGTGCCAGCCCCAGCAGGCGGCGCAGCACCGGCTCGACAAAGAAGCGCTGGCCCACCGCAGCGGAGACCGGGTTGCCCGGCAGGCCGAAATACAGCGCGCCATTGGGCAGCACCGCGAACAGCAACGGCTTGCCGGGGCGGATCGCCACCTTGTGGAACACGATGCGCGCACCCCGGCCGCGCAGCGCGTCGGGAATGAAATCGTAGCGGCCGGCCGACACCGCGCCGGTGCTGATCAACAGCTGCGCACCCGCGTCCAGTGCTTGATCCAGTACGGCATTGAAGGCGGCCACCTCATCGCCCACCGTGCCCTGCCAGACCACCTCGGCACCGGCGGCCTGCAGGCGGCCGACCAGGTACGGCCGGTTGCTGTCACGGATCTGCCCGGATTCCAGCGTCTGCGCCGCCTCGGTCACCAGCTCCTTGCCGGTGGCAATCACCGCCGCCTTCGGCCGTGCCACCACCGCCACCTGAGCCACGCCGATGGCATGCAGCAAGGTGCGCGCGTTGATGTCCAGCACCTGCCCGGACTGCAGCACGCGCTCGCCGTCGCTCACATCCTCGCCACGCAGGCGCACGTTCTGGCCCGGCTTCACCGATGCCTTCAGGGCGATGCGGGTCGGGCGTCCATCTTCGCTGGTGAGGATCTCGACGTTCTCGACCGGCACCACCGTATCCAGCCCGACCGGCATGCGCGCGCCGGTCATGATCTCCCAGGCGCCCTCGCCGCCGTCGGCACCGGCATCGCCGGCCGCCTGCCAGCCCTGCACCGCGAATTCGGTACCGGCCTCGAACGCCGTACCGTTGGCGCGCAGCGCGAAGCCGTCCATCGCCGAATTGTCGAACGGCGGCAGCGACTGCGCGCTGTGGATGTCACGGGCCAGGGTACGGCCGCCGGCCTCATGCAGCGGCAGGCGCTCGGCCGGCAGCGGCGTGGCCGCGTCCAGCAGGTGCTGCAAGGCCTCGCTGTAGGCAATCATCAGTGGCCACCACCCTCGACCATCGCCAGGGCGTGGCCCAGCACCGGCGCCAGGATGTCCAGGCACTGTGCCGCCGCCTTGGGGCTGCCCGGCAATGCAAACACCAGCATGTTGCCCAGCTGCACCACCTCGGCGCGGCTCAGCCAGGCCATCGGCGTGTGCTGCGCACTCAGGGCCCGCACCATCTGCGCCAGGCCATGCACCGGCCGCGCATTCAAGGAACGCAGCGCCTCCGGGGTCAGGTCACGCGGGCCCAGCCCGGTACCCCCGGTACACAGGCACAGGCGCACGCCCTCGGCAGCCAACGCCTGCAGGCGGCCCGCCAACGGCTCGATGCCATCGGGCAGCACTTCGGCGGCCACCACCTCGCCCCCCAGCTTCTTCAGCCCGATCACCAGGGTCGGGCCAGAGGCATCCTCATAGGTGCCTTCGCTGGCGCGATCGCTCAGCGTGATCACCGCGCAGGCCGCGCCTTCCAGGCCCTTCGGCGCACGCGGCTTGAACCGCTCACGCTCGGCCTCGTCCATGCCGTCCGGGTGCAGCCAGACACCGCGCTTGCCGCCCTCCTTGAACAGCAGGCGGATGCCTTCGATGCGCAACGCCGGCTCCACCGGCTTGCTCAGGTCGTACAGGGTCAGCAGCGCCGCGTTGACGCCGGCCAGTGCCTCCATCTCCACGCCGGTGCGCGCCTCGCTGGCGCACTCGCACCACACGCGGATCGCCTGCCGTTCCGGTACCGGCGCGCAGAACACCTGCACCAGTTCCAGCGGCAGCGGGTGGCACAGCGGCATCAGCATCGAGGCCATCTTGGCGCCCTGCAGGCCGGCAATCTCGGCCATCACCAGCGCATCGCCCTTGGGCAGGCGGCGCTCGACAATCAGCGGATAGGCCACTGGACCGGCATGCAGCTCGCCCACCGCCACCGCACGGCGGCGGCTGATGCGCTTGTTGCGGACATCGGCCATGTGGAAGGCCGCGTTCAATTCCCCACTCATCGTGTTGCTCATCCTCCGATGGAGGCCAGGTGCGGGGTCAGCCCGGTCTGGCCCTGGTGCAGTCCATGCCCGGCCGCTTTCAGGCCAAGCTGGGTGGTGATGCGTGCCAGCAGCGCGTCGTGGTCCTCATCGCGCTGCAGCAGCGGACGCAGCGGCACGCCGAACTCGCCAAACAGGCACAGCCGCAAGTCGCCCTTGGCGGTCACCCGCAGGCGGTTGCAGCCCTTGCAGAAGTCACGCGAATATGGGGCGATGATGCCGATGCTGCCGCGATGGTCGGGGTGGCCGAACTCGCGCGCCGGGCCAGCATCGGCCGCGCGCGGACGCTCGTGCCAGCCCGCGGCCAGCAGCTGCTCGACCACCACGTCGGCGCGCAGGTGGTAGCGCTGGAAATAGGCTTCGTTGTCGCCGGTGCGCATCAGCTCGATGAAGCGCACGCTGAAGGGGCGGTCACGCAGGTAGTCCATCCACTGCGGCAGCTCGTCGTCGTTCAGGCCCCGCAGCAGTACCGCGTTGAGCTTGATCGCCGGCAGGCCCAACGCCTGCGCCAGGGCCAGGCCCTGCTGGATCTCCGGCAGGCGGTCGTGCCCGGTGATGGTGTGGAAACGCTCGCGTTGCAGGCTGTCCATGCTCACGTTCAGCGCGGTCAGGCCGGCCCGGTGCCAGCCCGGCAGGCGCCGCGGCAGCAGCGTGCCATTGGTGGTGATGGCCACCTTGCGGATGCCCGGCACCGCCGCCACGGTGGCGATGATCTCGTCCAGATCCTTGCGCAGGCTGGGCTCGCCACCGGTCAGGCGGATCTTGCTCATCCCCAGCGCCGCAAAGGCCCGCACCAAGCGGCCGATCTCCTCCACCTGCAGGAAACGCGGGTGGCCATCGGCCTGGTACCCGTCGGGCAGGCAGTAGCTGCACCGGAAGTTGCAGGCTTCGGTGAGCGACAAGCGCAGGTACGGAAAGCTGCGTCCGAAGCTGTCGGTGAGTTGGCTCATGGCTGTTCCGCCTCCTGGTACCACCCTGCAGCCCTGCCCCTGAACGGGTTGTCGACCCCAGCCCGCAGAGTGCGCTGGGGCGTTGAAAGCGTCAACCCGGGAGGCACGCAGCCTGAATTGGTACCGCCTGTCGCGATAGGCCCTCCCCGCCCGGCCCGTTCGCCGTGACAACCTCGACACCTGTCGCAGATTGCACGTTGCGGGCGGATCACTACGCCAGCCAGCACCGGCGGGGCTTAACAGCGTAGGACAATGTCAAAAGCGTCTCCAATCGAGTGATGTTTGCAACTCTTCTGATTGGCATTGCACAGCGCCAGGGGCTCAGATGGCGTGCCACCGGAAAAGGGTGGCCGGGCTTCGAATCCCGTGTTGGCCTTGAGTAAGTGCGCTTGCCAGCCGGCGTCACCATGCGTGGCGCCGGCTGGCAATCCGTCTGCCGGCTATGGCGGGCGGTGCGTTGGGGGCGTTCGCGCCCGCCGGCTTGAGGCCAACCCGGATTCGAACCACGTACCGCCCGCCACCTTTCGGGTGGCGGCTACCGATTGCCCTGCACGGAGCCTTGCCATGAACGAATCGGACCTCCCGCATCTGCACGCCTACCGCAGCACCGCCGGCGACGACGGTTCGCCTCCGGCTGCGCCAACAGTGGACAGGAACACCTTCATTGCCAATCTCCACCGCATCGGCTCCGGTGCGGCGGCCGACGGACAACCCTGGCCGGAGCGTCACCAGCTGCCCGGCCGCTGCCTCGCCCTCGCCGATGCCGATTGCGCTCTGAACGGGTTGCGGGTGGTGCTGGAAATGCTGCTGGCAGCCGAACGCACCCGGCAGAACGGCGAACCCGGGCAGTACGTGGGCGACCGGGTGATGGAAGGATTGGTCATGGCCTGCCAGTCGTTGTGCGCGCAGGCGGTGGGGCGGTTGCAGCCCGAAGGGTGAATGCCATGCGCAACGCCCTTCAGCGAGAATCGCCTCCCGACCGACACGCCGTCGGCGCAGCGCCCTTGTCCGGGGGAACTGCGTGTACATTCCAGCGATCTGCCAAAGCGCGTTCGACGCGGACAGAAAATGACCGTGCCTCGGCGGGCATCTTCCCTTCAGAAAAGCCGATAGCTATCTCGAAGCGATCCAATCCGAGATTCCCCGCCTCCAGTCCAGAGCCATCTTCCCGCTTCACTCCGACGTAGACGACGGGGCGCTTCACGTCCACCTTTGCCCTGGCAAGCTGGCGATCCAATTCAGCGCTGCCATCAAAGAACTGCATTCCTTCGTCCTTGGCAATAGAGCTGAGGGTCTGCTTGAACCGCTTCAAGCCGTCTTGGTCATGCACGCAGAACTGGAGCATCTTGAAGGGCCGCTTTCCTAGAGCCCATGCGCCGCCAGAGAATCCAAGTCCGACTCCAATCAGAAGTAGTGCTGTCAGGATCCTCACCATCATCAAGGCCCCAATATGCAAGGTGTGGCGGCCAACGCCGCCGCAGAGTCAAAAATCATGACCCCAAGCACATCTCCGCTCGGTCTTCTCAGGCCGCTTCCCCTGAATGAGGGAGACCTTGTCGGGCGTGAGGAATCTGGGCACGGAATGTCCTTCAGGGCACTGCACCCGCCATCGGCAGATGCTCGATCCGCCATGTCCTGGCGTAGATAAGAATTACGCTTCCGGTCGAGGTGGTCTCGATACGGAAACACTTCAGGCCGGACAACGGATAGCCGACCGCCTTCCAACGATCAAGAAGATGAGCAAGCCCCGGCTCGTCGTCCTCGACCCTGGCGAACTCTATTCCCTCCTCCCCCAGTACGCCGAAGTTCATGAGCGCCGAGCACCCGTAGGCTTCCGAGAAGCAGACGGTTGCCTGCCGGCCGTCCGGCCAGCGCACGTGGACCTTTACCTCGTCGCATACGCCAGGTTTGCTCCTATCAATGTTGATGGCCAGCAACGTGGCGTCACACCATTCGAGCGCGTTGAAATCTTTCATCTACTGGAATTCCCCAAACCCATACAACAGAACGACCGAATCACCGCCGCCATCATTGCTGCGGCGTGTACGGGGAATTTCTTCAGCCTCGCAACGCCCTACTTCACGCAAGACGACTTCAACGCGTGCCTAGCCTGTGCTGATCCAACATTGGCCGACACCAGTTGATCGACGAGTTGACAAGAGATTCTCTGTTCCCCGTGCATAGGGACGACAAACAGATCCCCATTGTCCCTCGTTGTGTCCAACGCAACCCAAACCCTCGCTTGCGCGTCTACAGAGAACCCGGCGAGCAGATGCCCGCCCCCTTCTTCATAGATCAGGTCGCCAACCGGCTGGCGTCTGTACTCCAGCTCGGCGCTTTGCAAAGCGGCATAAACCGGCTTCTCGCCCAGCTCACCTCGTTGGAGTTTGCGAAATGAAAACAGCGCCGCACCTGTGAGAAGGATGAAGAGCAACACGTAAATGAATCTCATGGACTAGATTCCCGATCAGAGCTCTGGGATGCGCGAGGACGATCGCCGGTCACCGCTCCTGAAGCTCCCCAAGATTGAGATCCCGGGCATATGACCGCCGACTACTGATCTGTACTTCTTTGGATGCGAACCTCCGGCCATCCCTGCATTCGACGGCGAATTGGTAGCTTCTGGGTTCCGGCCCTGCAACGACCATCATGGGGACCGAGAATGTGCTTCCAACCGGTTTCGACGAAACTACACCTTCGTCCTCCCCGAGCATACTCAGCTCACAATCTAGAGCGCGAACGTCACCCTGACCTGGCGGCACGCTTCCCGAGACGCGCACGATCATATCGCACAGCCGGCCAGAACCAGACCGGCAACGACAGCGGCGGCATACCTCACCTTCGGCATCCCCGAATTCTCAGTACGCACTGCGACGTCTACGCCGATAGCCATTCAGGGATGCATCAATCTCATCAATAGATACCCGCCATGATACGAATGTAGTCGTCGAGCGAATCCACCCGCCGATCGACTGCAATACCACGCTTTTTTGCGAGCGATTGAAGCTCGAATATCAACACCCCATACCCCGAGTCCCAGCCATGAGCTTCACCAGGCGACAGTTCCTTCGAAAATCGATCTCCAGGACGGAGCCTCCCGGAGGGCAAACGAAGCTCGTCTGCAACATGCTCCAGCAGCTCCACTACGGTTTCCTGATCCAGACCACTCTCCGCATAGTATTGGTCATAGAAGCCAGTTGGCGACAGCACGCCTCTTTCTCTCAGGCATTCTTTCATGTCCATTCGCCTCCATCCACCACCTGCGCTGCAGCCACAATAGACCATGGAGCCGATATCCCATAGGTCCTCCCGCACAGTCGTCACCGCGGCCCAGCAATCTTCCTGCCGAACGCCTGGGTGCTTGAAGCTTGCCGGACCATCCGATCTTCTTACACGGCCCTCCCATTCGTGAACACGGACAAGTGGCAAGGTCGATTTGACACATACCCGAACCCACACGACGCTCGGCCGGAAAGTGCCGAATCAGGCACCGGGAAAGGAGATCGCCACGTGCCACTCACGCATTTCGCTTACTAGGTGAGACCGCCCAGCCACCTATAACTTTATTCCGCTGTAAACAAGGCCCAGCTCTTCATCGCGCATGACCCAGCGGCCAGCATTTCCCTCCGGACACAGATAGAACTTGCCGCCATAGCTTGACGCTCGCGACCACGCGTTGCGGGCAAACGGAGGAAATCTCCGCATGACTCGCGCGTCGGACATCTCCAGCCTGCTCACCAGCCTACATTCTTCGGGCAAAGCAAGAACCCCGCTGGTCAGGCGGAAAACCAGCCACGATTCATTTGTGTCCATGTCGTGCGACTCGCGTATGTTGACTGCGTCCTCAGGCAACCATGAAGGCAACCATTTCGATTCACCGATTGCTTGTCTTGAGACGGCTTGATTGCGGTCTGCATACTCGGTGCTGGCAACTTCCATGCAACCAGAAAGTGCGATTGACAGCGTCACGATTTGGAGCAGCTTGGAAGCGTACATCTGAGGCATCCGAGTCATCAGCAAGGGAAGTTTCCACCGGGTCGACAGCTCCCGCACATCTGCGAGCAACTCCGCGTACGGCTCATTTGTCCAGATGATCGTCCGAGGCGGTTTGCCAGCTGATCCGCAGCGAAGTCAGCGGCGGAGTCGCCCTTGATGTTTTGATCGAACCACTATAGTTGTAAAACAACCCGCTCGCATCCGTGGCCTGCTGGCCCGGGAAGCGCAGCGCCAGTTCGAAGGCCACACCATCGCCGTCCGGATCGGCACTTGGGATCTGGTTGCCGAACACTTCGCTCTTGTTGTTCCACTCCCAGATCGACACATTCCGTACCGGATCGATCACCACGCGCGGCGTACCCAGATGATCCGGCTGCACGTAGGCCAGTGCCGGCACGCCGGTAACCGGCACAGTGAGCAGCGCCACCGGATAGTTGTCCAACCAGATGGCCTGCTGCTGCGCCTGGCCCGTGGCCGAGTAGTTGCCCAGCCACTGCCCTGCTTCGTCATACAGGGTGATCTGAGCAGCGCCACCAGCCGGGGTGCGCAGCACGCGCTCGCCGCGGTGGTTGTAACCGTAGCTCTCCAGTGTGGCGTTGCCCTGCTTCACCGTGTTCATGCGATTGGCATCGCTGTAGGTGAACGTCTTGATGCCGATGCTGGTGGTATTGCCCGCTGCGTCATGGGTACGCGACTCGCCATCCACAGCAGTCAGGCGATGGCTGGTTGCGGGATAGGTGTAGCTGGCAGTGCCCGCCGAAGTGGTCAGCGCGGTGCGATTGCCGGTGGCGTCATACGCATAGGTTTCAATCGGCGTGCCGGTCGCGCCGTCCTGGGTCTGGGTCAGGCGACCCAGCGCGTCGTAGGCGTACTTGGCCAGCACCGTCGAGCCTGTGCCGTTCTTCAGCTCGGTGATCGAACCGACCGGATCATAGCCGTAGCCCAGCGACAGGCCACCGGCGGCCGGGTCATGCACCGCCTGCGGGCGGCAATCCAGATCCAACGGACGCTACAGCTGGCGGCCGTTGCCGTAGGTCCAACCGATCACCTATTGCTCGGAACATCCTCAGTCCGGGCGCCTCCTTGGATAGCTAAGGAGCGAGGGCGGAAACGTTTAGGCTCTTACTAGCCCGCAGCGGACGCCCTCCTGGGACGAAGGCTAATAACTGGCGAGAAGTCGACTTTCCATACATCCAACTCAAAAAGATCTCCATAATTGTCCAGTGAAAGTGTCACTATAACTTCAACCCCATCCGTGTCGACAAAGGTTTTGCTGGCCAGCTCCTTTCCAAGCAAACGGTCGAGCTTGCTTGATTTGAACAGCAGGCTCCCCATCCCGCCATCATCCATCTCCTCAACTTCAATCGCCGCAAGTGAATCAGCAGTGATGCCCGGAAAATCCACACCTTGAAGCATCAATTTCACTAATGATTTTTCAGATTCCGATAAATGCCTGTACATGCATCAATTCCTGGGCGGAGTAATTCTACTTACATTAATGCTTCCATCAGGAAACTTATGGGAGCTGTATTCAATTTTAACACCGTCGACCGTCACAGAGCCAGAATATGTTCCAGAGGGGTGATTCGCCCCGATTCGCTCAATATCGGCGGCAATCGCCGCCTTCACACTAACGCTATCCATCCCAGCCTTTTCGACGTGCCGGAAGGCGTGATAAACCTGATTGTCCACTCGGCCAAATGTGAGCAGTATCCGGCCAGCTTTGACTGGCAGTTTCAGGAGCTTAAGAGGGCCAATACCGATCGCCGCCATCGCAATATTGCCCGGCGTTGGGTTCTCACATGCTTCGTAAATGCCTTTGACGTCCCCGACACTTGGAGTCATGTCCGCAACCCATGGAAGCAACATTCTTGCCTGGGACTCATCGAGGGGATTGGCCATCTCCCTTGGGCTTCCGATAACCTGAAGCCCCTGCGGATCGATCGAGAAGGTTGGCCGAGAGCCAACATATGAGAAGGTGGAAATCCCACCCTCCAATCCAATTGGATCACTCTGCGAATACCGCCCCACCGCCGGGTCGTATTCCCGCTGATAGTTGTAGAACAACCCACTCGCATCCGTGGCCTGCTGGCCCGGGAAGCGCAGCGCCAGCTCGAACGCTACTCCATCACCATCCGGGTCGGTACTCGGAATCTGGTTGCCGAACACTTCGCTCTTGTTGCTCCACTCCCAGATCGCCACATCGCGCGCCGGGTCGATCACTACGCGCGGTGTGCCCAGGTGATCCGGCTGCACGTAGGCAAGTTCCGGCACGCCGGTAGCCGGCATGTTGATCAACGCCACCGGGTAGTTGTCCAGCCAGATGGCCTGCTGCTCCGCCTGGCCTGTGGCCGAGTAGTTGCCCAGCCACTGCCCTGCTTCGTCGTACAGGGTGATCAGTGCTGCGCCACCGGCCGGGGTCCGCAGAACGCGTTCACCGCGGTGGTTGTAACCGTAGCTTTCCAGTACGGCATTGCCCTGCTTCACCGCGTTCATGCGGTTGGCATCGTTGTAGATGAACGTCTTGCCGCCGATGCTGGTGGTGTTGCCCACTGCGTCATGGTTGCGCGCTTCGCCGTCCACGGCGGTCAGCCGGTGGCTGGTTGCGGGATAGGTGTAGCTGGCGGTGCCTGCCGAGGTGGTCAGCGCGGTGCGATTGCCGGTGGCGTCGTAGGCATAGGTTTCAATCGGCGTGCCGGTCGTGCCGTCCTGGGTCTGGGTCAGGCGACCCAGCGCGTCATAGGCGTACTTGGCCAGCACCGTCGAGCCTGTGCCGTTCTTCAGCTCGGTAATTGAACCGACCGGGTCATAGCCGTAGCCCAGTGACAGGCCGCCCGCGGCCGGGTCATGCACCGCTTGCGGGCGATAGTCCAAGTCCAGCGGACGCTGCAGCTGGCGGCCATTGCCATAGGTCCAGCCCGTCGCCGGGCCGAAGGCCGCGTAGGTCACGTTGTTCACCACGATCTGGCGCGCTTGGCCGGGGCGGGTGAGGCCGATCTGAGTGATGCGGCCCTGGGTATCGCGCACGTAGTCGGCCACGCTGCCGTCGGGGTAGGTCAGCGCGGTCAAGCGACCCGACTTGCTGTAGGCATAGCGCAGGGTGGTGGCCACACCATTGACGGTCTGCACCTTGCGGGTGACCTGGCCGAAACGGTCATGGCAGTACTGGGTGCTGCCATTGGCGTGCAGCACCTGCCCCAGGCGCCCCTTGGCAAAACGCTCGTCGGCGGTACACGCAGCAGGCGCCACGTCATAGCTGTAGCCCACGTCCAGATTGGGGTCCGGGTAGGCGATACCGATCAGGCGGTTGAGTGCATCGTAGTGATAGGTGGCGGTGACGCCACGCGCATCGGTAGCCGTCTTGCGATTGCCGGCGGCGTCCACGGTGAAGCTGCTGGCGCCACTGTCCGGGCTGACTTGCCCGGTCATATCACCGAAACCGTTGTAGGCATAGGTGGTATGCAGGCCCTTCGGGTCGGTGACCTGGGTGACCTGGTCCAGCGCGTTGTACTGGCTGCGGATCTCCGCCGCGACGCCGCCGACGTCCTGCAGCGTCTGCGCCAGGCGGTTCAGCGGGTCGTACTGCTGGCTGGTCACGCGCTGCAGTGCGTCGGTGATCGTCTGCGGGTTTCCGTTGGCATCGTAGGCGAAGCCTGTGGCGTGATTGCCTGCGTCCTTCAGCGCGGTCAGCTGGCCGAGCGTGTTGAACGTCCGTGCCAGGGTACGGCGCAGGGTGCCGCCGGTATCCAGCGTGTCCTCCTTGAGGCGGTTGCCGGCGTTGTCCAGCGTGTAGTGAATCGTGTTGCCTACGTTGTCCTCGATATCAGTCAAGCGCAGCGCCGCATCGTAGACATAGGAAACGCTGCTGCCGTCGGGCTCGGTGATCTGTTGCACCTGGCCGGTCGGCGATGCGCATCTGGCCGACCTCACGGCCGTGATCGATACGCTCGCCCCCGGTCGCCGCGTGGTGCTGGTGGGTCATTCCTATGGCGGCCTGCTGGCCACGGAGTTTGCACGCCGCCAACCGGAGCGCCTGCAGGGCCTGGTGCTGGTGGACCCGGCCACGATGGGGCAGCGCCATGCGTTCAAGCAGGCCGACAGTGCACGCGTGCAGGCAGACGACGCCCAGCTGCGGGCAATGCTGCCGCCGGCCATGGCCGCCGACTACGCCGTGTTGACCGAACAGCTGGATGCACCCGGTGCGGAAACCCCGCGCACGATGCCGGACGTGCCGGTAGCGCTGCTGACTGCAACCCAGCTGGCTGCCGAACCGCTGTTCTTCGAGGAAACCGCAGAGGGCAAGGCACTCTGGAAAGCACAGCACGCCCTGCTCTTTTCGGGATTCACGCGCGGCTCGCACCGCTACCTGGCAACCGGCCACACCCTCCAGCGCGAAGTTCCTGCTGCGGTGGTGGCCGCGATTCAATCGGTCTCCGGCACCTCGAAGTAGCTGTTCCAGGCAGGAGCTTCCCGGGCTGTCCCCGGCTACTGCCCACGCAGGCGCACCGCAAAGTACCGCGCCGGGGAAAGGCCAAGCGCTTTCTTGAACATCGTGATGAAGGCCGTCACCGACTCATAGCCCAGCGTCTCGGAAACGCGTTGTACCGGTGCACCGGCGGCGAGTTCCCGAATGGCGATGAGCAGGTGCAGTTGCTGCCGCCAGCGCCCGAAGGACAGTCCCGTTTCCCGTTCGATGAGGCGGGTCAACGTACGCTCGCCCAGGGCCAGGCGCACGGCCCACTGGCCGATGGTGCTGCGGTCTGACGGATCCGCCGACAGCGCCGCCGCCAACACCCGCACCTTCGGGTGATGGCTGACCGGCAGCGACAGATGCTCGGCCGGCATCTGCACCAGTTCGTCCAGCAACACCCGCGCCAGCCGGTCGGTGTGGCTGCCATGCGGGTAGTCCAGCGGCGCGTCGGCCAGGTGCAGGATCATCTCGCGCAGCATCGGCGAGATGGCCAGCGTCACGCACTGCGCCGGCAGGTCGACGACGCCGGGCTCGACGAACAGGTAGCACAGGCGCGCGTTGGCGGTGGCGCGGTTGCTGTGCGGCATGCCGCCCGGAATCCAGACGCCACACTGGGGCGGCACGATCCACAGCGCATTGGCCACTTCGCAGGTCACCGCGCCATGCAGCGCAAGAATGAGCTGACCCTTGCGGTGCTCATGCACCGGAATTTCCGCGTCGTGCTCGGCCACCTGCAGGCGGCTGGCAACCGCCGGGCGATCGGTCTCGTCAGGGTCCAGGTCAAAGCCGGGGAGCGAAATGCGAGCCATTCTCACATTGGCCGGTTTTAGCGATTGGTTGTCATTGTAGCGAAATTCGCCGGTGCGGCCGATCACTAGCATGAGCCGCATGCACTCCCCCACTCCTGCCCGTCCCCACGTGTTCCAGGCATTCGCCCGGTTGAAAAGCCCTGCCCTCAGGACCGATCAGGAGGCGGTGCTGTTCTCGCTCAAATGCCTGCTCGCCGCGTCGCTGGGGCTGTATGTCTCCCTGCGGATCGGCCTGAATCGCCCGTTCTGGGTGATCGGCACGGTCTATCTGGTGTCGCAGCCCCTGTCCGGGGCAACACTCAGCCGCGGCCTGTTCCGCCTGCTCGGTACCGTGGGCGGGGCCGTCGCCACCGTCGTGCTGGTGCCACGTTTCGCCAATGCACCCCTGGTGCTGAGCGCCGCGCTCGCCACCTGGATGGCGCTGTGCCTGTACCTGGCGATGCTCGACCGCACGCCGCGTGCCTATGCGTTCCTGCTGGCCGGCTATACCACCAGCCTGATCGGCTTTCCTGCGGTGATGGTGCCGGGAGACGTGTTCACCATTGCCATCACGCGGGTGCAGGAAATCGCCATCGGCATCCTGGCCGCAACGCTGGTACATACGCTGGTGCTGCCGCGCCGGGTCTCGATGCGCGTGCACGCGCGGGTTGCTGCCGTGCTGGATGACGCGGAACGATGGACGCGCGACATGTGCGCCGGTGCATCGGACACGGTGCTGGCGACGGACCGCTCGAAAGTGGCAGCTGACCTGCTCGAACTGCATGTGCTGTCGATCCACCTGCCCTTCGACAGTGCCCAAGGCGTGGCCCAGGTGCAGATCCTGCGTGCCCTGCATGACCGGATGCTGGACGTCCTGATGCTGTCCAGCGCGGTGGAAGATTCCATCGCCCGGCTGCGTTCACCACAGGCCAGCGCAATGGATGCAAGGGGCTGGCGCGATCTGCTGCGGGCCAGCCTGGTCGCGCAACAGGCCGAGCTCGACCTGGCCCACGCCGACTGCCGCGTGCTGCAGGCGCAACTGCACACCGCCCGCCCCGATTGGCGCCGGCATGTACCTGCCCGCCTTGCGCGACATACGCAGGGTGCGGTACTTCACCGGGATCATCGGCTTGCCCTGCGCAGCGCGCTGGGCGCGTTCGTCGGCATCCTGCTGAGCTGCGTGTTGTGGATCGTTACCGGCTGGTCGGAGGGCGCGACGGCGGTGTCCATCATCGGCACGGCGTGCGTGCTGTTCGGCACGATCGAAGCGCCTGCGCCGCATGTCATGCGCTATCTGGTGGGGTCATTGATCGGCGTTGCCGTCGGCCTGCTCTACGGTCTGCTGATCTTCCCCGCGCTGTCCGATGTCGTCGGCCTGATTGCCGCGCTGGCGCCTGCGCTGCTGCTGTGCGGATCGTTCCTGGCCCGGCCTCCCTTCATCATGGCTGCCCTGGGCGTGGTGCTGACGTTTCCGCTCATCGCGGGACTGGGCGCGACCAATACGGTCAACATCGTCGGCGCACTCAACAACAGCGTAGCGTTGTTCGTGGGTACGACAGTGGCACTGTGCAGCATGCAGCTGTTCCAGACCGCCGATGCGGGCCGCAACCGCGCACGGCTGGAGCGTTCGATCCGTCGGGATATCGCACGACACGCCGCCGGACAAGGTGGCGTGGCCCGGGCCTGGCTCAGCCGCATGCTGGATCGAATCGGGCTGCTCGCTCCCCGGTTGCGGGGCGGTTCCAGTGCCGCAGACGACCTGCGGGCATTGTTTGCGGACGTGCGTGCGGTACGTGCATCCGACCAACTCCGCGCACTGGACAAGTGCCAGGAAAACCCGCAGGTCCGGGTGCTTCATGCGGCGCTGATCGAACGCGTCGCCGCACATTTCAGGGTTCGTGCCCACGCGCCACGCAGCGCCGACGCCCATCTTCTGGAACTGCTCGACCGCATGCGCGAGGCAGCAGTGGCCAGCAGCGGGGATGATCGTGAGCATCTGTCGCACCTGCTCTGCGGATTGCGCCGCGACCTGCTGGCGCCTGCTCTCACCCTTCGGCACTGAACTCATGTTTTCTGATCTCTCCATTGATGGCGTGCTGATCCCCGGCCTGCTCGCCGTGGCCGCCGCCGCGCTGGCGCTGTCGATGCTGACCTCGCGCCTGCTCGCCAGTCTCGGTCTGTACCGCTTGTTCGCCGCGCGACCACTGGTGGGCCTGTCCCTGTTCGTGATCCTGGCGGAGCTGATGATCCGGCTCTCGCCCCTGCTCGAGAAATGAAATGAAACACCTGCTTGCTGTCATCGGGCGCTGGAGCGCTACGCTGGTTGTATTCGCGATTGCTGTCGTCGCCGCGCTGTCCATCTGGAAGCGTTACGAAACACGCCCGTGGACGCGGGATGGACGGGTCCGCGCCGATGTGGTGCGCGTTGCGTCGGACATGGGGGGGCTGGTCACCCAGGTGCTGGTGCACGACAACCAGCGGGTCAGCGCCGGACAACTGCTGCTGGTGCTGGATCAGCCACGCCTGGCTGCCGCGCTTGAGAAGGCCGACGCAGCGGTCAGCAGCGCACGCGCGACGCTGGCGCTGGCCCGCCGCGAATCGACGCGGGACAACGCACTGGGCAACCTGGTCGCCTCGGAGACACGCGAACGCAATGCGGCCAAGGTCGACACCGAGCTGGCCGCCCTGGCGCAGGCACGGGCCGAACAGCGCGTTGCCCAGCTCAACGTGCAACGCACCGAGGTGCGCGCGAGCACCGACGGCATCGTCACCAACCTGGACCTGCATGCGGGCGATTACCTGCAACCGGGCGCGCAGGCGCTGGCGCTGATCGACACCGGCAGCCTGCGCATCGAGGGCTACTTCGAGGAAACCAAGCTGGGCTGCATCACCGAGGGCGATGCCGCCGTGGCGCGGCTGATGGGCGACACCCGCGATGTCCGCGGACACGTTGACAGCATCGCCGCCGGCATTGCCGACGATCAGCGCTCAAGCACGCACAACCTGCTGCCGGCCGTGGCGCCGACCTATACCTGGGTGAGGCTGGCACAGCGCATCCCGGTACGCATCCGCATCGATGATGCGCCGCCGGATACGCGCCTGATCGTGGGTCGCACTGCGAGTGTGACCATCACGCCCTCGGCACCGGGAGCCTGCAAGTGAGCGTGCGGACAGTACGTGGTGGGCTGCTTGCCCTGTTGCTGCCCCTGACGGCCTGCGTATCCGGCCCCGACTATCACCTGCCTGCGAACGCCATCGCAGCTTCACAACAGGCTGCGCGGGCGTTCGTCTCAGGCCAGGACGCATCGTTCAGCCACGACGCGCCACCGGATCGATGGTGGCACCTGTATGGCGACCGTCAGCTTGACGCCTACGTACGCGAAGCACTGGCGGCCAATACCGACCTGCGCGCCGCCGATGCCAACCTTCGGCGCGCCAGCGCTACCGTGCTGGAGTATCGCGCGCGCGGTGCCGTACAGGCCGACGTGGATGCATCGGGCACGCTCACCCATGCCGGTGGCTACACCCAGGCATCGGCCGCGCCACAGTCGTATGCGCTCGGCCTTCACCTCTCCTATCCACTGGATCTTGCAGGCGGCATCCGCCGCGGCATCGAAGCCGCCAACGCCGACGCGGAGGCGGTTGCTGCGGCACGCGACCAGGTCCGCGTGGTCGTCGCTGCGGCCGTCACCCGTGCCTATCTCCAGGTGTGCACCCGCAATCACACGCTCGCTGCAACCCGGCAGGTGCTGGCGGTGCAGCGCGCCACCCTGGACGCAACCCGACGCCTGGCTGCAGGCGGGCGCGGAACGGACTTCGATGTCAGCCGTGCCGGTGCCGCCGTCAATCGCAGCGCGGCGGCGATACCGCACCTGCTGGCGGAACGGCAGGCCGCACTGTTCGAACTGGCCGCATTGATGGGCAGGCTCCCGGCGGACTATCCCAGGGAGGCCGAAGCCTGCCCCCAGCCCCCTGAGCTGGAGCAGGCGCTGCCGGTCGGTGATGGCTGGCAGCTGCTCCAGCGGCGCCCCGACATACGTGCCGCCGAACGCAGCCTGGCCGCCGCGACTGCAATGATCGGTGTCGAGACGGCGGGTCTCTATCCGCAGATCACCTTGGGCGCCTCTTCGGGCGTGGCCGGCACACCGGCGCATCTGCTGTCGGCCGACGGCTTCGGTGCGGGCATCGGTCCCGTGCTGTCATGGCACTGGCCCAACCGCCGCGTGGCCAAGGCCCGCATCGCAGCGGCCGGTGCCAACGCAGATACCGCGCTCGCGTCCTTTGACGGCGTCGTGCTGCAGGCACTGCGGCAGACCGAGACCGCGCTTTCTGCCTGCACGCAGGAGCTTGAACGCGAGCGCAGCCTGGCGCAGGCGCGTGGGGATGCAGCGCGGGCCGCCGGGCAGGCGCAGCAGCTCTACCGTTTCGGCAGGATCGATTTTCTCGACCTGCTTTCGGCCCAGGCCGCGCTGGCAGATGCGGAGTCCGCATTGGCCGTCTCGCGCGCGGAGCGCATTGACCGGCAGATGGATCTTTTCCTGTCGTTGGGTGGAGGCTGGGCTGCAACAGATTCAGCCCCGGGCGGGGTCCAGTGACCCGTTGCCTGGCAGCGGCTGCAGGCCGCGCCGTCTGTTCAGGAATGTACCGCCTACACCCGTATTCATTCACACTGACTGCCCTATATTCCCGCCACAGCGCCGCATGCTGCGGCCATGACGGAGGCATCTCCATGAAGACCACACGCTTGCTTGCCATCGCCTTGACCACCACCACCGCGTTGGCTGCGGCCCCCGCCTTCGCCGATCCGCCGCACCACGCCCGCGGCAACGGCCCGCCGCCGCATGCGGGCGGCCCGCATAACCGCGATGCGCCGCCGCCGGGCTGGCAGAAGAAGGCCTGGCGACGTGGCGAGCGCCTGCCGTGGGCCGAAGTGGACCGCCGCTACTGGGTAGACGATTACGCGCGCTATGACCTGCGCGAACCGGGCCGCGACCGGCGTTGGGTGCGCCAGTCCGATAACGAGTACCTGCTGGTGGAGATCGCCACCGGGCTGATCATCGACGCCCTGCATCGCTGAAGCGACCTGCAGCGTCCGCACACGCAGCGATTTACATCGGTGCAGACACCTTACGACCGGGGCCGCCCCGGTCGGCGGTGTCTGCGCCCACGGCGCCCCGCCCGCCTCCGCGGCCCGCCATGCAGGCCCTCCCGCAGCGCGATATACCCGCACATCAGCGCTGTGGCAAATAGCCCCATCGCCACCAGTATTTCGAATCCCCGATCACCAAAGAGCAGGCGGATGGAGGTCTCCAGTGAGCACAGCCTGCCGCAGCGCAGGCCGTGCTCGTTGAAGCCATGGATGAGCACCAGTACGCCCATCAGCCCGCACCACGCCATCAGGGCCAGGCTTGCGATGAAGATGAAAGGTCGATGGATACGCATGCGCTCGTCGCGGTCTTCTACGGTGATGTCCAGCGCGACGTTGCGAGCACGCGATCGGAAGCATCCAGCTCTACCGACCAGGCTTGGGTATCCAGGCGCAGCCGGTTCTCATACCACCATCGCTGCGCACAGCGACCACTGCATCCACGGCTGGCATAGCGGGTAAAGGGAGCACCGGCGTGCTCCACCACGTCAGGGTGCCCCAGCGCCCGCAGTACCTCGGCCCTGCTCGCCCCGACCGAGACCGAGGCAAGCGCGTGGGAATGCCACGCCGAGATCGCCGAGCAACCGGCCACGTACGCCACGAACAGCCCGACCAGCCCCCACATCAGTGTCCTCATTGACAGATCCCCTCCTGCGCCGCGCGCCCGCGCATCATCCGCGCAGACCTTCTTCAACGTCAAACCTCGACACGCGGGCCTGTTGCAGCGCCCGGCATCCGTGCTAGCGTGCGCCGTCAAACTCTCCATGGGGTGCAGGATGCGCAATGGAATGGGACGGAATCTGGTGATCGCCTGCATGGCCCTGGCTGTTGCCCCAGCGGCGGCAACAGCGGCCGCAACAGCGACCGCAATGCCGGGCGATCGTGGGCAGGATTTCGTGCAGACACAGGCGATCGCCGCGCGCTGCCAGAAGAGCCTGCCCGGCCTGGAACTGCAGTTGCAGGAGGGCCGCAAGCACTGGCTGTCGACACTCGACGCCGCGCAACTGCAGGCCGCCGAGGCCTATGCCAGCAGCAAGGAAGGCAGGACTCTGGGAAAGAGTGTGGAGCGGGATGCCTCCCGCGCCTTCGGTCGCAATACCTTGTCCGTCGCAGCGACCTGCGTTGGCCTGCTCGCCGAGTACGGCCCGGCCCACCCGCTGCCTTCCGGCACGGCAATGCCGGCCGACCGGGTGCAGCACTACATGCTGCACTTTGCACCGATGGTGCTGGCTCGGCTGCAGTGCGCGCGCCTGGACGGCATCGACGTGGCCGCCCAGCCCGATGGCTCGGAAACCTGGCAGTACCGGGCCTGTGGCCAGACCGAATCCGTGCGCATGGCCCCGCTCGGGCAGAGCTGGTCGATGAGCGATGCGGACCGCAATCGCCTGTTCGACGCACTGACCCGATAGGTCGGACGGTATTCCCCGGGGTAGCAGGAACCATGTTTCCACCCACCACCTGGATCAAGTTGCGATCTGCCTTTCCATTGGCGGCCTGCACGGTGCTATGCGCCTGCGGCCTGGTTATGGACAGTTCGTTCGACACGCTGCGCGAGGCGCTCGATTCCGACATGGTGAACAAGGGATGGATTCCCGGCTGGGTGCCGCAAGCGGCGACCGACCTGCGGGAGGTACATGACCTCGACTCGAGCACCAGCGCGCTGGCCTTCACCAAACCCCCTGCGGTGTCACTGCAGCTGCCTGCGGATTGCCAGGCAACGACATTCAGTAGCAGCGATCCTGTTGCGTTCGATCGATACTGGTGGCCGGGCGACGGGACGCTCAAGTCGTCGTACCGCGTCTTTCGCTGCGCGCCCGAATCCGGAAAATCAGTCTTCGTCGCCATCAACAGGACCGAAGACCACGTGCTCTTCTGGCGAACCTACGCGCGGTGATGCGCCCGCGCCACCCTATTCCTCCCCAGGACCCCATGATGCCCAACGCACGTGCACGCTTCGCTGCCCTCGCCTTTTTCCTCCCGGCGTGCTTGCCGGCCCACGCCGCAAAGGACGCCCCCGCCGACGTCAAGGCGATCGAACAGGTGGTCGAAGCGTTCCGCACCTCGCTGATCAACAAGGACAAGCCGACCTACATGGGCCTGTTCTTCTCTGATAAACCGGAAGACATCGGCTGGCAGTTCGTTTCCGAGGATGTGCGCCTGCAGGACATCCGCAAGGCCAAGCCCGATGCGATCAAGGCACGGCAGATTCCCGCCAACAACTTCATCGCGCTGATCGACGGGGCGGTCGCCTCGCCGAAGCCGAAGGAGGAGAAGTTCTCCAACACGAAGATCGAGACGGACGGCGATGTGGCCTCGGTCTCGTTTGACTACAGCTTCCACGACGATGGGGTGAAGACCAACTGGGGCAAGGAAATGTGGCAGCTGGTCCGCACGGAGCAGGGCTGGAAGATCTTCTCGGTGATCTACTCGATCCGCGATTCACGCAGCCCGGGCGATTGAACGTCGCTTGACCGGGCCGAACCCAGGCCGCGATCCATTCAGCAAGGGCATTGGCATTCGGCCATCGATCGGGCAGAGTTCGGCCACGCGCAAGGACGCATGCCATGACCCGCCTGCTGATCATCGAAGACAACCCCGAGCTGGTTGCCAACCTGTATGCCTTCTTTGAACCGCTCGGCTACGTGCTGGACGACGCGCGCGACGGCGCCAGTGGCCTGCGCCGGGCCACGCAGCACGACTACGACGCCATCCTGCTGGACCTGATGCTGCCGCGCCTGGACGGCATGACGCTGTGCCAGAAGCTGCGCCAGGAGTTCCAGAACCCGGTGCCGATCCTGATGCTGACCGCGCGCGATCCGGTCGAAGACCGTGTGCAGGGCCTGGCCCTGGGCGCGGATGACTACCTGGTCAAACCGTTTTCGCTGGTGGAACTGGATGCACGGATCAAGGCCCTCGTACGAAGGGCACAGGGACGCCAGGTCCAGAGCGTGCTGGCGTGGAAGGACCTGCAGGTGGACACGCGCTCGCCACAGGCCTGGCGGCAAGGCCGCTGCATTGCGCTGACGCCCACGTCGCACAAGCTGCTGATGTGCCTGGTGCGTGCAGCTCCCGCCGTGGTGCGCAAGCAGGAGATGGAATACCTGGTCTGGGGCGACGAGCCACCGGACAGCGGCGCGCTGCGAACCCACATCCATGAGCTGCGCCTGCAGGTGGACCGCAGCTTCGACACCGCGCTGATCACCACGGTGCACAGCGTCGGCTGGCGCATGCAGGCGTGAGCCCTGCCTCCCTCTACCGCCGCCTGAGCCTGCGCACCCGCATCACGATCTCGTTCGTGCTGTTGATGGCCGGTGCCATGGGCTTCATCGTACTGGCCGAACAGGTCGACTACGACCAGGTCCGGACTGCTGTCGTCGCACGGACCCAGCACGGCGAAGTGCAAAGGCTGCAGGCCGCGCTGGATCGTGGCCAACGCCCCGCCCTGCCACCAGGGACCCAGCTGTTCGATGCCCAGGACGTGCCTGTCGTGCTGCGCCAATACGGCCCGGGCTACCACGGCGAAGAGGCGCCCAACGAGTGGCACCTGCGTGTGTTCGACAGTGGTGGCCAACGCTACTACCTGCTGCAGGACGCCGCACCCTATGGCTATCTGGAACACCTGATCAATGCCTTTGCGGCACTGGTCATTTCGGTCTGCGTGTTCGGCGCCTTCCTCATCGGCCGCAAGGTCGCTACCCACGTCATCGCGCCCATCACACGATTGGCCGATGCGGTGCAGGACGGCCACAAGCCCTTTCCCTACCAGGACGCACGCGACGAGATCGGCGTGCTCGCGCGCGCCTTTGCCCGCCATAGTGACGAGCTCGAACGGTTCCTGCATCGCGAGCAGTGCTTCAGCGGCGATGCCAGCCACGAGCTGCGCACGCCCTTGGCCATCATCGGCGGTGCTGCCGAAACGCTGGCCTGCCAGCTTCCGGCCGACAGCCACCTGGTTCCCAGCGCGGCACGCATCCTGCGTACCACCCAGGAGATGCAGCGCCAGCTGACCTGCCTGCTGCTGCTCTCGCGTGCCCCCGGCGCCGTGCCGCGCAACGCGGTGGCCCTGCGTCCGCTGCTCGAATCCTGCATGGAGCGCTGCCAGCCCTGGCTTTCCGGCAAGCCGGTGACCGTTGCGTTTGATGCCCGGCATGACGCCGTGCTGGTCACCAACGCGGATCTGGCGCACAGCATCATCTGGAATCTGCTGCGCAATGCCTGCCAGTACACCGAAAGCGGCGAGGTGCGAATCACCCTCCACGACACCGCACTCATCGTCGCTGACACCGGACCCGGCCTGCCGTCCAGCATCGACCCACGGCAGTTCCAGCGCTTCGCGCCGGGTGGCGCGCACAGCGGCGAGGGGCTGGGGTTGTCGATCGTGCAGCGCATCGTCGAGCACCTGGGCTGGACGATGACCGTGCAATCCTCCGGGCAGGGGTGCCGGTTCACCCTGCGCTGGCCCCGCCTCCCGCATCTGACGGATTCCTGACATCGGGCTGCACATGCTCCGGGCTGCTCCCCCGCTCTGGAGACGGCATGCAGCACCCCAAGGACAGCGGCAAGTACCCGCACGGCAAGACCGGATTGAGCCGCATCTTCCACACCCTCATCCATTCGCGCGATGGCTTCATCGCCACCTTTCGCGGCGAGGCGGCGTTCCGCCAGTTGTTGCTGCTGCACGCGCTGCTGATGGCGGCTGCGTTCGTGCTGGACATCAGCACGGTCGAGCGGGCACTGGTGCTGGCGGTCTGCTTCATCAGCCTGCTGGTGGAACTGCTCAACTCGGCGATTGAAGCCGTGGTTGATCGCATCTCGCTGGAGAAGCATCCGCTGTCCAAGAACGCCAAGGACATGGGCAGCGCCGCGCAGACCACCGCGTTGTTGATGGTGGGTGCGGTGTGGGGCGTGATCCTGCTGGGCTAGCCCGGCAATCCTGACAACTTCCTGATAAGGCCGTTTCGATACTGCGCGCACTCCTGTTCCGCGGAACCTGCTCGTGCGTCAATGCCTCCGTTTCCCGCGGTCCCATCCAATCGTTCTGGTCTGGGCCGCCGCACTGTTCTTCGCCACGATTGGAAACATTGCCCTCTGGAAGACGCTCTGGGGGCTGATCGATCTCAACAGCCTGCGCAGCATGCTGTTCCTGGCCAGCCTGCCGCCGCTGCTGTTCTGCCTGTTCAACCTGCTGCTGACGCCACTGCTGGCACTGCCATTCCTGCGCAGGCCGCTGCTGGTGCTGCTCGTTGTCGTCAGCGCCGCGTGCAGCTACTTCATGCTGCACTACAACGTGCTGATCGATCGCAGCATGGTGCAGAACGTGTTCGAGACCAATCAGGCCGAACTGAACGCCTATCTGTCGCTGCCGCTGCTGTTGACCCTGCTGGCGCTGGGCGTGCTGCCCGCTGCCGGGCTCGCCCTGGTGCGCACCACCAGCGGGGCCGGTTCGATACGTTCGCTGCTGGTGTGGCCGGCCAACGTCCTGGCGTCGCTTGTGGTGCTGCTGGTGATCGGCTTTTCGTTCTACAAGGACTACTCCTCGCTGCTGCGCAACAACCGCTACATCCGCGACCAGGTACTGCCGTTGAACGTGGTGCGCCATACCCACGGCTACCTGAAGAGCCTCTACAGCACCCGCCAGCAACCGTTGCGCCCAATCGGCACGGACGCGCGGCGCGTTCCGGGCCCGCGCCCGAAGCTGGTGGTCATGGTCGTCGGCGAGACCGCGCGTTCACAGAACTTCCAGCTCAACGGCTACCCACGCGCGACCAATCCCCGGCTCTCGCGCAAGGATGGCGTCATCAGCTTCAGTGATGTTTCCTCATGCGGAACCGCAACGGCGATTTCGGTACCGTGCATGTTCTCGCAGATGACCCGCCAGCAATACGACGACGTCCGCGCGGCGACCGAGGAGAACGTGCTCGACATCCTGCAGCGTACCGGCGTCGGCGTGCTCTGGCGCAACAACAACAATGGCGGCTGCAAGGGCGTGTGCGAGCGCGTGCCGACCGAGGACATGCCCGCACTCAAGGTGGCCGGCCGGTGCGTCAACGCCGACGGCACCTGCTACGACGACGTGCTGCTGCATCAGCTCGGCGCACGCATCGACGCCATCCACGGCGATGCCCTGGTCGTGCTGCATCAACTCGGCAGCCATGGGCCGACCTACTTTGAACGGTATCCCGCAGCGTCGCGGGCCTTCAGCCCGACCTGCGACAGCAACCAGATCCAGCACTGCAGCAACGAGGCACTGGTCAACACCTATGACAACACCCTGGTGCATACCGACCAGGTGCTGGCGGAGACCATCGACCTGCTGCAGGGCTATTCGGACCACCGCGACGTTGCGCTGATCTATGTCTCCGACCATGGTGAGTCGCTCGGCGAACGCGGCATGTACCTTCACGGCACGCCCTACTTCATCGCCCCGCGCGAACAGACCCAGGTGCCGATGGTGATGTGGCTCTCAACGGAGTTCAGCCGCAACGCGGGCCTGGACATGGCCTGCCTGCGTGGGAATGCGCTGCGCCGCGCCTACAGCCACGACAATGTCTTCCATTCCCTGCTGGGCCTGTTCGGTGTCAGCAGCAGCGTGTACCAGCGCGATCTGGATGTCTTCGCCGGCTGCCGGGCGACGACCGGCGCGCCGCTCGCCACCGCGCCGGCCAAGCGGCACCGGCTGATGCCGGTCACCGCCCGGAACGTGGCGCGTTACTGTGCGGCCAGGGCGAAATCCAGGCCGGCGCATACCGCCGCCACCTGGGCGTCGTTGCATTCCTGCGGGTTGGTGCGCGGGCTGTCCGGGTAGACCTCGGTGGTGGTGGCAAAGCGTGCATCGGTGAAGCCGGCGCAGGCACCAATCGAACGCGATTCGCCCCAGACCACGCCCGGCGACTGCAACGGCAGGCCGACCAGGTTGCCCTCGGCGTCGGCCGGGGCGATATGGGTGACCGGGGCGACGGCGGCGATCAGGGCCTTCTGGAACTCGCCCTGCGGATCCTCGCTGTTGCCGATCACGTAGAAGCCGTCCGGAATGGTGTCGCGCTCGAACGGCTTGCCGTCGCGGGCGCAGCGGGCCGGATCGAACTCGTGCAGGTCGCTGTCGGTGGTCTCGTGCAGGTCCAGGTGCACCAGCAGGTTCGGCTTGCGCTCGGCCACCCAGCGCATCAGCGCGGCGGCTTCCTCAATCTGGCCGCCGTCACGGAAGCTGCGGTTCGGGTCGACGGCATCCGGGTTCCAGCGCTGGATGCGCTCGTAGCCCCATGGGCTGACGCACGGCGCCACGATCAGGTTCAGCCGGCCCAGGTAGCGCTCGGCCTGCTGTTCCAGGAACTGCAGGGCGCCATGCACGCCACTGGTCTCATAGCCGTGCACGCCGCCGGTGATCAGCGCGGTCGGCAGCGCCGGGTTCCAGTCGTGGTTGACCACGGCGAACAGCGGGTAATGGTCCGGCGCGTAGTCCAGCTGACCGTACTGGATCACATCGAAGCTGTCGTCCAGGCGTTCAAGCGCGGCCACCACATCGTCGTGGTAGCTGCGCTGGCGCTGCTGGCGGGCCCGCCACTGTGCGCGTTCCGCGTCGCCCCAAGGCTGTCCGGGGGTGCCGATCGGGTAGAACTGCGCAACAGTCATTGGGGAACTCCAGGGGTCGAACGGATGGGTGCAGCCGGACATTCTAAGCCTTGTCGCGCCTGCGGGCCCCTCCCCCCGGCCCCGCCTTCATCCAGGCCGGGTCATCTGGTTGTAAAATCAACGGTTTTTGGCCCCTCACCCCTTGATGGCGAACGCAGCGCAGCCGGTCCTGGGTGGACCGGAGTACCTCCGCCTGCTCGCCCGTCTCAGCGACGGCGCGATGCCGGCCACCAGTCCCGCCCTGACCGATCGCCTCGGCCAGTGGGTGGACTGGAGCCGCGCCGTGGCCCTGTCCGGGGCGCTCGGCGGACGCCTGCCCGAGCCCGGTGAAGCCGCCGAAGCGCTCGAGGATGTGCTGGCCGACTGCGCGCAGGCGCACGCCAGCCTGCTGGCCTCGATCAGTGAGGATGCCGAAGCCGAGCGCCTGCTGGACCTGGCCGAAGCCGCCGCTGTACCCAACTTCGCCTCGCTGCGCCAGCGCTATCGGGTGCTGCAGCAGGCCATCCAGACTGCCACCGGGCGCCTGCGCGGCCGCCTGCGCGACCAGCTGGTGCAGGTTTCACCCGAGCTGGCGCGGCTGGCCGAGGTCGATGCGGTGATGGAACAGACCCTCACCCCGCGCGAGCACAGCCTGCTGGCCACGGCGCCGGCGGTGCTCGGCGCCCGTTTTGAACGCGTGCACGGCCAGCCCGGCTGGCGCGCGGCCTTCCGCCATGACATGCGCACCCTGCTGCTCGCCGAGCTGCAGCTGCGCTTCCACCCGATCGAAGGGCTGCAAGACGCCCTGCGCTCCCACTGACCGGAACACCATGTCCAGAACTGCTTTCCATGTCGTTGTTTTCCTTGTCGGCCTGCTGGCCGTGTGCTGGATCGGCATTGGCTACGTTTCGGTGCATCCGCTGGGTGCAGCGGTGGCGGCGATCATCGCGGCCTGCTACGTCGCCGGTGGCGTGGAGCTGTATCGCTACCGCCAGGCCAGCAACGGCCTGCGCAGCGCGCTGAACGACCTGTCCAGCGCGAAGGAAAGCCTCGCCGCCTGGCTGGAACGCGTGCCGCTGGGCCTGCGCAACGCCGTGCGCCTGCGCGTGGAAGGCGAGCGCACCGCCCTGCCCGCACCGGTGCTGACCCCATACCTGGTTGGCCTGCTGGTGCTGCTGGGCATGCTCGGCACCCTGCTGGGCATGATGGACACGCTGCGTGGCACCGGCCTGGCGCTGCAGAGTGCGACCGACATGGCCGCGATCCGCGGCTCGCTGGCCTCGCCGGTGCAGGGCCTGGCGGTGGCATTCGGTACCTCGATCGCCGGTGTGGCCAGCTCGGCCATGCTCGGCCTGCTGGCGGCATTGCTGCGTCGTGACCGCCTGCAGGCCGTGCAGCAGCTGGACCGCGCCATTGCCGGCGACCTGCATCCGTACTCGCAGGCCTGGCAGCGCGCCGAATCGCTGCGCCTGCTGCAGGCACAGTCTGCGGCGCTGCCGGCGCTGGTCGACCGCCTGCAGGCGATGACCAGCACTTTTGAACAGCACAGTGCGGCCGCCAATGAGCGCCTGCTGGCCGGCCAGGCCGAGTTCCTGACCCAGAGCCAGGCCCTGCAGGAACGCCTGGCCGTCTCGCTGCAGCAGTCGCTGCGCGAAGGTGCCGAAGCCAGCGCCGCCGCCATCGGTGGTGCGCTGCAGCCGATGGCCGAAACCACCCTGGCTGGCCTGGCCCATCACGGCGAAGCACTGCATGCCCGCGTCGAGCAGGCCGTGCAGCAGCAGCTGGCCGGCCTGAGCGAGGGTTTCGAGCGCAGCCGCGTCGCCACCGAGGCCAGCTGGGCCAAGGTGGTGAGCGAGCAGACCCAGGCACAACAGGCGCTGGTCAGTGATCTGCGCCAGCACCTGCAGGCCTTCAGCGATGGCCAGGGCACGCACGCCGAAGCATTGGTCGCGCGTATCGGCGAGCGCCTGCAGGCCGATGCCCGCGGCAATGCCGAGGCATGGCGCGCCGCCGCCGAACAGCAGCAGGCACTCAACAGCGCGCTGGTCGAACGCCAGCAGCAGGCGTTGCTGGCCTCCAGCGAGCATCTGGACGCGCGCGCGCAGGCGCTGCTACAGGCGCTGGAGCAGCACCACAGCACCAGCCAGGCGCTGCTGCAGGACCACGAACTGCAGCGTTCGCAGCAGTGGCAGGCCGCGCAGGCCGCTGCCGCGGCCGCGCACGCCGAACTGCAGGCTGGCCTGGACAGCCGCGAGCAGCAGCGCCAGGCGCGCTGGGACGCGATCAGCGCCGAGCTGCAGCAGGCCCACGCCGCGCTGCAGGCGCAGCTGCAGGCCGGCGACGAACAGCGCCTGCAGCGCTGGAGCGAAGCCTTGCAGCACGTTTCCAGCGACCTGGCCGAGCGCCTGCAGGCCAACGGCGAACACCTGGCTGCGCAGCAGCAGCAGGTCTGCGACACCCTGGCGGCCACCGCACAGCAGATCGGCGAGAACGGTCGCGCGCAGGCCAGCGCCACGCTGGCTGAAGTGTCTACCCTGCTGCAGACCGCCGCGGCCGCGCCCAAGGCTGCTGCCGACGTCATCAACGAGCTGCGCAGCACGCTGTCCGAGAGCCTGGTGCGTGACAACGCGATGCTGGAAGAGCGCGGCCGCCTGCTGGCCACCGTGCAGACCCTGCTGGATGCGATCAATCACGCTTCGCACGAGCAGCGCACCGCTGTGGACGCACTGGTCGGTGGCTCGGCCGAGCTGCTGGAGCGGGTTGGCAATCGCTTCACCGACCATATCGCCGCAGAGACCGGCAAGCTGGATGGCATTGCCGCAGCGCTCAACGGCAGCGCTGCCGAAGTGGGCCAGCTGGCCGGCACGTTCGGCGAAGCGGTCGCGCAGTTCGGCAGTGCCGCCACCGAGCTGTCCGGCCGCCTGGAACAGATCGGCTGCGCACTGGATGCCTCGCTGGCCCGCAGCGACGAGCAGCTGGCCTACTACGTAGCCCAGGCGCGCGAGGTGGTCGACCTCAGCCTGCTGTCGCAGAAGCAGGTGATGGAAGAACTGCAGCAGCTGGCCGCGCGCCGCGGCAAGGCCGGCAGCGCATGAGCGACGAGCTGGAGGTCGACGGCGGTTCGCATGCCCCGATCTGGGCAGCCTTCGGCGACCTGATGTCGGTGCTGCTGGGCGCGTTCGTGCTGATACTGGTCGGTGTGGTCGCCGTGCAGCTGGAGCTGTCGCAGCGACTGGACCAGGAAGTGAAACAGCGCCAGGCCGAAGCCAAGCGTCTGCAGACCCTGGAACAGGCGCTGGCGGGCCCGCTGGCGGCCGGTCGCGTGACGCTGGTGGATGGCCGCATCGGCATCAGCGGCAGCGTGCTGTTCGCGCTGAACTCCGACCAGCTGCAGCCGGAAGGCCAGGAGCTGCTGCGCAGCCTGGCCGCACCGCTGGCCGCCTACCTGGGCAGCCGCGAAGAGATCCTGATGGTCAGCGGCTTCACCGATGACGCGCCGGTACGCGAAGGCAACCGGCGTTTCGCCGACAACTGGGAGCTGTCGGCGCAGCGCTCGCTGACCGTGACCCGCACCCTGATCGCCGATGGCGTACCGGCGGACGCCGTGTTCGCCGCCGCGTTCGGCAGCGAGCAGCCGGTCAGTTCCAATGCCAATGAGGAAGGCCGCGCACGCAACCGTCGCGTAGAGATCGCGCCGATTCCCAAGCCCAAGGCCCCGGATGCCAAGTAAGTCGCCAGCGCTCGAAGGCCTGCGCGCACTGGTGCGCGACCTTGATGCAGGGTCGCGCTCGCTGCCGCATTACCCGCAGGTGCCGATGCTGCAGCAGGCGCAGCGCGAGTGGACGGAGCTGCGCAGCGAACTGCAGGTGCGCCGCTCCCTGCGCACCGAGGCCCCGGCTGACGGCGGCCCGCTGAACTCGGCGGTGCTGGTGCAGCGCATGCTGGACACGATGCAGGCCACCAGCCCCGGCTACCTGCGCCACTTCATCGACTACGTGGACACCTTGTCCTGGCTGCAGGCACTGCAGGATGGCGCCGCCAGCGGTGCGGATAGCGCAAAGCCGAAGCGCACGCGCAAGCCGCGCCAAACGCCGAAGGAGTAGCGCCGGCCGCTGGGCGGCAATTGATTGATGGCCGCAGGTCCCTGGGGTTGCCGGCCAGCGGCCGGCACTACCATCGCGGGTGCTCTGTGCGCCGGCACACGATCTGCACTGCGCTTCGGTTCTGCCTTGGTACTGCCTGCCGCTGGCCGGCAATTGATTGATGGCCGCAGGTCCATGGGGTTGCCGGCCAACGGCCGGCACTACCATCGAGGGTGCTCTCTGCGCCGCAGCGCGATCTGCGCTGCGCTTCGGTTCTGCCGTGGTAGTGCCGGCCGCTGGCCGGCATCACACCCAGACCGACCACGCATGCGGATACTCGCCAATCTGCCCAGCAAGACCGGCGCGTACCGGATTCCCCCGGATGTATAGCGCTTGCCGCGCCATCGACTCCTCGGCCCTCACGGCATGATCGAAGTAGCCGGGCTGCCACACCGTACTTCAACGGCCCGCCAAGCGATTCAGGGCAAGCGCGCTCGACGATTTCATCCGGCGTGCGATGTCTGGAAGGTCAGCTGCGCGCAGCTCGAACATCCGGTGGACGTGATCCGGCATGACGACCCATGCGTGTGACCGTACGAGCCCGCGCTGTTCGATGTAATCGAACTGGTCGATCACACATGCTGCTGCAGCTTTGCTTTCAAAGAGGCGGCGGCGCTGATACGTGGTAGTTGTCAGAACGTAGACCTGGCCGATGATCGAGTGACGGCCCAGGCGGAGGCGATGGCTGCTCATGCCCCATGGTGGGTCAATCATTGCGCGTTGGCTGTCGGGCCATGCCTCGATGGAGGTTGGGAGATGTCTGAAGTTGAATGAGGTTGCCGGCCAGCGGCCGGCACTACCGGGGGCCGTAGGTTGCCGGCCAGCGGCCGGCACTACCATTGCCGGCAGGCGGCCGTCGGGGCTCAGCCGCGCAGGGTGGCGCCGCCGTCCACGTACAGGTCGCTCATCGCCACGTGCCCGGCCTGTTCCGAGAGCAGGAACATCACCGAGTGCGCGATGTCCTCGGGGGTGGCCAGCTTGCGCAGTGGAATGCCGGCCTTGTAGGTCTCCAGGTTGCCGGCGATCACCCGCTCGGCACCGTGCTCGTCCTGCCACATGCCGGTCTGCATCGGGGTCAACGTCGATCCCGGGGCGACGATGTTGCAGCGGATGCCCAACGGCGCCAGCTCCAGCCCGAGGCAGCGGGTGAACATGGTGGCGGCGGCCTTGGATGCCGCATAGGCGGCCATCCCGTGTCGCGGCACACCGGCCGCATTCGAGCTGACGGTAACCATCGCGCCCTGCCCGCGCGGCGACATCACCCGCGCCAGAGCACGCCCGACATGGAACACGCCGTCGGTGTTCACCGCGAACACCCGGCGCCAGTCGTCATCGCCGGTCTCGGTCACGCCGCCCACATGCAGCACACCGGCCACGCTGGCGGCCAACATGATCGGTCCGATGCTGGACTCGACCCGATCCACCAAGGCGTCGACGGCCGCACTGTCGGTCACGTCAAGAGCAAACGCCTGCACACGTGCATCCGCGAACATGGGTGCTTCGCGATCAGTCGCCACCACGATGCAACCGGCCGCGGCCAACAGCCGTACCAGTGCCTCACCGATGCCCCCGGCGGCACCGGTCACCAGCGCCACACGACCTTCAAAACCGGTCAATTGCATGTTGCGGTCTCCTGTTGCTCGTCCCAGTGGCGCAACCGCGCCGACAACCACGGTGCCAGCTGCGCCACCGCATCGCGGCCGGTCAGTTCGGCGTGCAGGAACGGCAGTTCCAGTGCCTGCACCTTGCGCGCGTGGCTCCGCCACAACGCCGACTGCAGCTGTGGCCGCGCCTGGTGATCCCGGCCAGCGCGGACGTGCACCAGCGTGCCCTCGAACGGCCGGTGGATATGTTCACGGATCAGCCGATTGGTACCGGTCACCGCGCGCACCACGCCGTCAAGCACCACATCCGGCAGGCTGCCCAGTGCACTCCCGCCGCGACGCAGGAACGCGAGTATGCGTTCCCGGCTGTCCAGTTCCGGATGCGCATCCGGGTCATGGCCGGCAATCGCCAGTAGTGCCCGCAGTGCGGCGACGGCGTCCGGTTCAGGCTCGGCCCGCCAGCACTCGCTGGGATAGGCGTCCAGCAGCACCAGCTCTCCAACGTCGCGGCCGATCTCATGCAGCCGCACCGCCATCGCCTGGGCCAGGATGCCGCCCACCGACCAGCCCAGCAGATGCACCGGCCCCTTCGGCTGCAGTGCGACCACGCGCTGTACGTAGTCGTTGGCCATCGCCTCGATGCTGCTCGGCAGTGGCAGCCGCGCGTCCAGTGCCGGCGACTGCAGGCCATACACCGGGCGGGCTGGTTGCAGTGCCCGGGCGAGCGTGCGGTAGTTCCAGGCGATGCCACCGGCCGGGTGCAGCACGAACAGCGGCGTGGGCCCGGCAGCGTCGGTTGCGGCCAGCGCGATCACCGGCCCCAGCGCGTGATCGGCCAGCGCGGGTGGCGCGGCAATACGAACCGCCAGCGCGGCCACGGTGGGCTGGGCAAACAAGGCGCCCAAACCCAGATCGCAGCGCCAGCGCTGCTCGATCGCCAGCAGCAGGTGCACCGCCGACAGCGAGTCACCGCCGAGACTGAAGAAGTCCGCATCCACCGCCACCGGCGCCTCACGCCCAAGCGCCTGTGCGAACAGCAACGCCAGCTCCTGTTCCAACGGCGTGCGCGGCGCCAAGCCGGCAACTTCACGTTGCGGTGGCTTCGGCAACGCATTGCGGTCGAGCTTGCCGTTGGCGGTCACCGGCCAGTGGTCCACACCAACGATGGCCGAGGGCACCATGTAGTCCGGCACACGCGTGGCGAGGTGGCTGCGCAGCATTACGGCATCGGCAAGCGCGGTCGGCACATAGGCCACCAGACGCGCTTCGCCGGGAGCATCCTGGCGTAGCAGCACTTCCACCCGCTCCATGCCCGGCAGTTCGCGCAAAGCCGCCTCGATCTCGCCCAGTTCGATGCGCAGGCCGCGCAGTTTCACCTGATGGTCGCTGCGGCCCAGGTACTCCACCGCACCATCGCGGCGCCAGCGCGCCACGTCGCCGGTGCGGTAGATGCGCTCGCCCGCCAGGAAAGGATCGGCAAGGAAGCGTTCGGCGGTCAGATCGTCGCGACCGAGATAGCCGCGTGCCAGCTGCACGCCGCCCAGGTACAGGTCACCGGCCACACCGACCGGCACCGGCTGCATCCGGGCGTCCAGCACGTACAGGCGGGTGTTCCAGACCGGGAAGCCGATCGGCACCGGCCGCGAGCAATCCTGCGCTGACGCCGGCCAATAGCTGACATCTACTGCGGCCTCGGTCGGGCCGTACAGGTTGTGCAGTTCTGCGCGCACGCGCGCATGGAAGCGGTCGCGCAACGCAGCGTCCAGCGCCTCGCCACTGGTGAATACGCGGCGCAGCTGCAAACCTTCGGAGGCCGGCGCAGCGAGGAAGGCGTCGAGCATCGACGGCACGAAATGCGCGGTGGTGATGCCATGGCCCCGGATCAAGCGCGCCAGTTCAGTGGGATCGCGATGCGCATCGGGCCTGGCAACCACCAGCGTTGCCCCGCACAGCAGCGGCAGGAAGAATTCCCAGACCGAGACATCGAAGGTGGCCGGGGTCTTCTGCAGCACGCGGTCATCGGCGCCGATGTCGTAGTGCTCGCGCATCCACAGCAGGCGATTGACGATCGCGCGGTGTTCGACGACCACGCCCTTGGGCTCGCCGGTCGAACCGGAGGTATAGATCACATAGGCGGCATCGCTGGGCGCAGGATACGCCCATGGCGCCGCAAAACTCAGCGCGGTCCACTGCTCCGGCGCGAGCACCGGCACACCGGCCATGCGCACCGATACGTCTGGCGCAGCCAGTACGCACACCGGCTGCGCCGACGCAAGAATACGTGCCAACCGCTCGTCAGGATGGGCAAGGTCCAGCGGAAGATAGGCCGCGCCTGCGCGCAGCACCGCGACCAGCGCGAGCACCAGTTCCAGCGAGCGCGGCAATGCCACCGCGACTACGCTGCCCGGGCCGACGCCCATCCCGCGCAGTTGTGCGGCAAGCGCGAAACTGCGCGCTTCCAGCGTTGCATAGTCGAGCGTAGTGTCGCCGAACACCAGCGCCGGCGCGTGCGGATCCCGATCCATGCCCTGCTGCAGCAGTTCAACCAGGGTAGTCTCGGGAAGCGCGTGCGCGGTGGCATTGAAACCGTGCAGCACCTGCTGCGCCTCCTCAAGCGTCGCCAAAGGCACGGCTGCGATATCGTCAGCCTGCAATGCTGCCGACACGAAATGCAGCAACCGCGCTGCATGCGCCTCGACATCCTCGCGACTGTACAGCGCGGGATTGGCCTCGATCTCCAGATCGAGAAGGTGCTGGCCATCGCCACGGAAGCCCAGTGTCAGATCATCCACCGGCCCGGTGCACAGCACCTCCAGCGTCGCCTGCACGCCGGCCAGCGCCAGCGGCTTGTAGAACGGCTGCACATTCACCAGCGGACCGTGCAGGCGCTGCTGCGCGCCGACCAGCCCCAGGTCCCGGCGCAGCTGCTCACTGCGGTAACGGCCGCGCTTGCGACCCTGGCTGAGCTGCCGGCCCAGGCCGCGGGTGAAGGCCTCGACGCTGCCCTCGCCGGCCGCTACGCGCAGCGGCAACACGTTCATCGCCATCGCCGGCACCCGCGCCGACGCGTTGCCGAGCCGGCCCATGTAGGGCACGCCCAGCACCACTTCATCGGCGGCGCTCATCCGCCGCAGGTACTCGCCCGCCAGCGCGGCCAGCACATCCGGCCAGGGCTGCAGCCAACGTGCCGAGGCCTGCAGCAGCTGCTCACGGAAGGCCGCATCGAGCGGCTGCACCCAGCGCAGCGCATCGTCGCTGGCCGCCACGGTACCCGCCAGGCCCACGCCCGCCGGCGCCCCCTGCAACTGCTCGCGCCACCAGCGCCCGGCCTGCGCACGACGCGGGTCGGCACGATAGGCGGCGTCATCCGCCAGCACGCCCGCCAGCCCTGGCAGCGGTTCAGCCATGCGACCGGCATGCAACGCGCACACGCGATCGGTGAACAGCGCCATGCCGTAGCCATCGGCGGCCAGATGATGCACGCGCAGGTACCAGACCCAGCGCTGCCCGCCCAGGTCAAACAACACCTGCTGACTGATCCGGTCACGGGTGGGATCGACCGGGCTCAGACGGTCGGTGTGCATCAGGTTGCGTGCCGCAGCGGCGGGATCCGCCGCGGTGGAAACATCGCGCACCGAAAGCAGCGGCACGTGTGCCGGGTCATGCCACTGCAGCGGCTGGCCATCGGCCCCTTCGGCAAAGCGCAATGCGAAGGCCTGGGCCTCGCCTGCAGCCTGGTCTGCCGCTGCAATGAACGCGGCCACGTCCAACGGGCCGTCGATCCACACCGCGTGCGCGGTATTGAATGACGGATTGTCCGGTGCCAGCCGCTGTGCGAACCACAGTCCGGCCTGGGCCTCGGTCAATGCCACCGGTGTGGCCAGCGCAGCGGCGTTCATGCGTTCTGCGCGGCCTGCAGTTGCTGCACCACAGCCCACCACTGGCGCAGCGTGGTGTGCTCGGCCAGCTGTGAGAACTCCAGCGGCAATCCGGTGTTGCCCCAGGCCAGGACCAGGCCGAGCATGCGCATCGAGTCCAGGTCCAGGTCGATCAGGTTGTCGTCGTCGCCGATCTCTGCTGGCTCGCACTCCAGAACGCGCGCCACGTCGGCACGCATGCGCTCCAGATCCAGCACCTCACCCGTGGCAGCCATCACAGCACCTCCAGCAGCTGGTCGGTGGTCATCGGCACCCCGCTGGTGCGCGCAATCCAGTGCAGCGCCTGATCATGATCGGCGCGCGAGAAGTCCGCCACGGCATCGGCGGCGATGAAGGCCTCGATATCACGCTGGAACGCTTCGACCACGGTCGCGGTGCAGCCGATATGCGCGTACACGCCGGTCACCAGCAACTGGTCGCGGCCACGCACCCGCATCAGCGTCTCCAGGTTGCTGCGCTGGAACGCGCTGTAGCGGTGCTTCACCAGCACGTGCTCGCCAGGCTGCGGTGCCAGTGCCTCGATGATTGGTTCATGGTCGGTGCTGCGACGCATGCCTGGTCCCCACAGGTCGGCCTGCAGGCCACGGTCACGGCGGTCCTGGTCGCCATGCTGGGCGGTGTAGAACACCGGAATGCCGTGCGCGCGGCAATGCGCCAGCAGCCGTGCGATGTTGTCCACTGCCGGCCGCAGCGGTGCGTTGCCGGCGTCGAATGCGGCCAGGAAATAGCGCTGCATGTCGTGCACCAGCAGCGCGACACGATCGCGCTGCGGGCGCCACGGGCCGCGCGCCTGCGGCAGTTCGGCGGCAGTCGGCAAGGGGTAATCGGTGATACGGGGCAGCGCCATCAGCGCGTTCCTCCTGTCTGTTGCAGATGACGCGCACGCAGCTGCGCGCGCAGTTCGCGGCGGCTGATCTTGCCGACCGCGGTGGTATCGAAACTGTCGACGAACACGACCTGGTCGGGCACCTTGAACGCGGCCAGGCCGCGCCCGCGCATCCAGGCCTTCAGTGCCGGGGCCTTGATCGGCTCACCCTGCTGGATCACGAACGCGCAGCTGCGCTCACCGAGATACTCGTCAGGAATGGAGACCACGGCGGCGTCGAACACGCCGGGGTGGGCCAGAAGGTGATCTTCGATCTCCTCGGCGGAGATTTTCTCGCCCGCCCGGTTGATGTGGTCACCGGCACGGCCCTGCACCACCAGGTAGCCTCCGGGCAGCTGCTGCACGCGGTCGCCGGTGCGGTAGAAGCCGTCGTCGGTGAACGAACGCGCATTGGCCACCGCATCGTTGTGGTAGCCACGGATGGTGTAAGGGCCGCGGGTCAGCAGATGCCCTACCTCGCCTTCCGGCACCGGCTGGTCATGGTCATCGACCACGCGCACCTCGTCGTCCGGGCTGATCGGCCGGCCCTGGCAGGCTACGATCAGTTCTTCCGGATCATCCAGCCGTGTGTAGTTCACCAGGCCTTCGGCCATGCCGAACACCTGCTGCAGGGTGCAGCCCAGGCCGTCAATCACCCGCCGTGCGGCTTCCGGCACCAGTTTGGCCCCGCCTACCTGCAGTACCTGCAGGCTGGACAGGTCGTGCTTGCTGGTGGCGGCGGCCTGTGCCCACAACAGCGCCAGCGGCGGCACCAGCCCACAGCAGGTCACTTGCTCGCGCGCGATCAGCGGGAAGGCCGCGTCCGGCCCCGGACCGGGGCTGAGCACCACGCGGGCACCGGCATACAGCGCGCCGAAGAAACCGGGCGAGCTCATGGGAAAGTTGTGCGCGGCCGGCAGCGCGACCAGATACACGCTGTCGCGGTCGATGCCGCAGAGGTCATTGCTGGCACGGAACGAGTAGATGTAGTCGTCGTGGGTGCGTGGAATCAGCTTGGACAGCCCGGTGCTGCCGCCGGAGATCTGCAGGAACGCCACCGACTGCGGGTCCGGGTCGGCCGGCAGCTGGTTGCGGTCTCCCTGCAGCGCCTCGAGCGCGGTGAACTCTGCTGCATCGCCATCGATGACCACGTGGCGCAGCGCCGGCACCTCGGCCTGCAGCGCCCGCGCCAGCCCGCGATGATCAAAGCCATCGTGCAGGTCGGCAGTGATGTAGGCACTGGCTTCGGCCTTGTTGGCGAAGTGCACCAGCTCGGTGATGCGGTGCGCCGGCAGCGCGTACACCGGCACCAGGCCGGCGCGGAACAGCCCGCATACGGTTGCGATGAACCCGGCGGTGTTGCCCAGCTGTACCAGCACCCGCTCACCGGGTTGCAGGCCGAGTGCCAGCAGCCCGGCACCGATGCGACCGGCCTCGTGCCACAGCTGCGCGTAGCTCAGGCGCACATCGCCAGCGACCACGGCGATGTCATCAGCGTAGCGTTCCGCACGCTCACGCAGGAACGCCGGGAAGGTCTCGCCGCGCCAGTAGCCCGCCTCGCGATAGCGCGCCACCAGCGCATCGGGCCATGCCTGCTGCAGTGGCAGGCGGGAAGAAACAGTGGGCGTGTTCATGGAGCAGGCTCGATGACGGGCGCGGCGTCGTGGACGCCCAACGCGTTCAACAGGGCGGCAAACTTCGCCGCGGTTTCGGCGACCTCGGCCTCGGGCTGCGACTGGGCAACGATGCCGGCGCCGGCGTACAGGCGCAGCTGCGTGCCCTGCAGGCGTGCGCAGCGGATCGCCACATACCAGTCACCATCCCCTTGCGCATCCAGCCAGCCGACCGCACCGGCATAGAATCCACGCGGCACCGGCTCAAGCTCGCGGATACGCTGCAGTGCCGCCAGCCGGGGTGTACCGCAGACCGCCGGCGTTGGATGCAACTGCGCCAGCAGCTCGACCGCCGATGTCTTCGGATCCTTCAGGGTGGCGTGGATGCGGGTGCCGAGATGCCACATGCTGGCGGTGGCATGCAGCACCGGGCGCGGCTGCGCATCGATGTGGCTGCAGTACGGCGCCAGGCCCTCGATGATGGCCTCGACCACGTGGCGGTGCTCGTCATGGTCCTTGTTCGAAGCCAGCAGCGCCTGCGCGGCGCGCTCGTCCTCGGCGGCATCGGCACTGCGGCGCGCGGACCCGGCCAGCGGGTGCGACAACAGCTCGGCGCCACGCTTGCGCAGCAGCAGCTCCGGTGTTGCGCCGACCAGCCAGGCCGGTGCGTGCCCCGGTTCAACCGGAAGCGGCACCGCATAGGTCGCCACCGAGGGATCCGCGCCCAACCGCGCCAGCAGCACCTCTGGAGACAGCGCATGGCGGCTGTGCGCCAGCAGGCTGCGCGCCAGCACCACCTTGTGCAGGTCCTGGTCGGGCGCGCGCAGCGCCTTCACTGCCTCGGCAACCGCGGCTGCATAGTCCTGCGCTGCGGGCTCCGCCTGCAGCGGGCCCTGCAGCGCCGGCGCCGCCCGTGGTTGCAACGGCAGGGCCGGCAGCAGGCGCTCGGGCTGGTACAACGCGTCGTCGGCACGCGGTTCGAATGGCACCGCACCGACCAGCAGGCCCGGACCGCCACGCTGCTGGGCGAAGAAGGCCGCAACGCGCTCCGCCAGGGTTGCCAGCGCGCCACCCGGCAGCGCGAGGCGGCAACCGCGTGCGTGCACATGCTGGCCGGCATGCTGCAGCAGGAACAGCGACGCGTCGTCAGTGCTCTCCAGCGGCGCGGGCGCAGCCTCCGGCCACGCGCCCTGCATCAGGGAATCGTTCATGGGGTCTCCTTCATCCGATGCGCTGCAGCCAGCGCGCACAGCAACAGCAGCAGCGCGCCGACCAGCAGATATGGCAGGCTGGGCCCGCCGCGATACAACAGCGTGCCGAGCATCGGCCCGGCCACCATGCCCAGCCCCTGCGCGGCAGCGACCGTGCCCGCCGCGGCACCCTGCTCGTGCGCTTCCACCGCGTCGGCGGCCAGCGCCTGGAACGAGGGGAATACGAAGCCCATGCCGAACGCGGCCAGCGCGTATGCCGCCGGCAACTGCCAGCCCTGCTGCACGCCCGCCACCGAAGCAAAGCCAATGCCGGAAATCAGCGCGCCGAGGATGATCCAGCGGCGCGGATGCACCTCCAGCTTCATCACCAGCGCCTGCGCCAGGATCAGGCCGATGCCGACCGCGGTCAGCGCGATGCCGGCCATGCGTGCACCAGCGGCAGCATCCAGGCCCAGGCGATCAATCGCGAAAAAGCCCACCGTCACCTGCGCGATGGTCACCGAGACCATGGCGATGAGCGCCGCCAGCTGCGGCAGGCGCAGGCGCGGGTCGAGGCGGCTCATCGGCGCGCGGCGCTGTGCGGACGCGCCAACCACCGGCGGTGTAGCCGGCAGCCGCCAGGCCAGCAATGCCAGTGCCAGCAGCGGCAGCAACGCGGCCACGTACAGCGCCAGCGAAAGGTTGGTATAGGCAAGCCAGCCGGCAGCGGCCGGCCCGAGCACCATGCCCAGCGCATTGGCGCTGCCCAGTCGGGCGAGGAATTTCGCACGTTGGCCGGTCGGTGCCTTGTCGGCGATGAGCGCGGCTGCGGTGGGCGGCACCGCCGCGTAGAACAGGCCGATCAGGCCTCGCGCACCGACCAGCACCAGCACCGATACCAGTACCGGCGGCACCGCCTGCAGGGCAACGTCGATGAACACTGCCAGCGCGATGTAGACCACGGTGTAGGCGCTCATCGCCAGCATCAGCACGCGCTTGCGGCCGATGCGGTCGCTGAGCTGGCCCCATGGGCGAGCGGCCAGCATCCACAACGCGCCCGCGGCGGTGACCGACAGTCCGGCATGCCACTCGGACAGCCCGAGCATGCGGACCACCGGACCGATCACGGCGACGAAGGACATCATCGCCATGGTGCCGATCAGGGCGGCCACTACCAGCGCCGGCAAGCCGGGAACGACGGGACGTGCGTGCATGGAACACCAGCCGTAACAGGAAGGGATCGCCGGGCGCACCTGCGCCCCGCCCGGCGCCGGCCCTGCTCAGGACCGGACGCCATCCTCAAATGATAACGGCTCGTATTTGCATTTGATACCCATTCTCTTGAACGGGCACGCAACAGCGACTTCAGCGCACCGCGCGCAGGCCCAACAGGCCACGGCGCTTGAACCACCATTCCAATGGCAGCGTCACCAGCGGCGGGATGGCTGCCAGTAGCGCCAGCGCACTGGCCCACCACGGCCAGCGCAGGCGCAGCGCCGCGAACAGCGTCACCGCCACATAGAGCAGGAACGCCACGCCGTGCAGGGGTCCGAACAGCTTCACCAGCGCCACGTTGGCCATGGGGCCGTACTTCATCCACATGCCGATGAGCAGGCCGGCCCAGGTCACGGCCTCGATGAAAGCGACCGCGGCGAACAGGCGTCCGCTCGGGTGCATGGGGGAACGTTGGGTCACACGGGGCTCCGGCAGCGGGGTATCAAATGCGAATGATACGCAGATGCACACTGCATGTAGAGCCGAGCCGTGCTCGACTGCTGGAGCGTGTCCACCAAGGTGGACACCTACCGGGGCATATTCGGCAGAACCTGCTCCCCGATCTCACGCAACACCGCGTCCATCGGCCGCCCGTTGTCGACCAGATTGAACATCACGTGCGCCACGCCCTGCCCATGCACGCGCAGCAGATAGTCACGCAGGCCATCGCGGCCGACCTTCAGGCCCAGCGGCAGCGGCTCGGCTGGCGCCTGCGGATCTGCCTGCAGATCCAGAAGCATCGACTGCACGAATGGCTTGCCCGGCCCACCGCGCTGCACCAGCGCCTGCTGCCACAGGCCGATGCGCCCCTCCTGCGCGGCCTCCTCACGATGATAGGTGGCCCAGCCTTCGGCCTCGCGCGCGATCCACTGCAGGCTCTGCCGCGCGGTACCCACCACCAGCATCGGGATGCGGGTTGCCGGCGCCGGCAGCACGTCGAAGCCACCCGTGGCCTGCAGTACGGCGGTCCGCGCATCGGCCTCCGGTGACAACGCCGCGCGCAGCAACGTCCAGCGCTCACGGAAGGTCGTCGCCCTGCCCTCCAGATCCTCGCCGAAGGCGGCGAATTCTTCCGGGCGGTCACCCGAACCCAGGCCCAGCACGAACCGCCCTGCACTGATCCGGTCCAGGCTCAAGGCCGACTTCGCCACCTGCAACGGCTGGCGCAACGGCAACACGATGGCGGCGGTACCGACCACGATGCGCGTGGTCGCGGCGGCCAGCATGCCCAGCCACAGGAAGGGGTCGTCCAGCGCGCTCGCCGTCGCGTCCGGACCCTGCGGCACCATCAGCGGTACATCGCGCGCCCACAACGCGGCGAAACCAAGATCGTCGGCCAGCCGCGCAATGCGCCGCGCCGCGCCCGGATCGGCCAGCCCATGCGCCGCAACGGGCGTCATCAGGCCCAGGCTCAGTCCCTGTTGCGGAAACAACGAAGCGTAGGCGGGATTGAATTCACTCATGGGACCAGCTTAGCGTGCAGGCAACCGGCGACGATCACACGCCACAGGAAGATCGCTGCATGCCGAGGATCCGCCCCGCCCACATCGATGACATGCCCGCGATGAGCGCGGTATGCCTGGCCGCATTCACTGCGGCCGTCGCGCCCTCGCTCAGCGCGGCCGGCATTGCTACGTTCGGCAGTGTCGCCGCCGCCGATGCGTTCGCTGCACGCCTGCAGGGTGACAACCAAATCCTGGTGGCCGAGCAGGATGGCCGCATCCTCGGCGTGGTAGAGCTGAAGGAAGGCCGCCACCTGGCGATGCTGTTCGTCGATCCCGCCTGCCAGGGCCAGGGCATCGGCCATGCCCTGTTCGAAGCCGTGCTGCCGCACCTGCGCACACCGGTGCTGACCGTGCGCGCCTCGCTCAACGCAGTGCCTACCTACCTGCGCTATGGCTTCGTGCTGGACGGTGATGTCGGCGAGTTCAACGGGCTGGTGTACCAGCAGACGGTGCGGGCAGCCGCCTGAGGGCAGCGGGTGTCATGCCCCGCTGCACGGCCGATATAAGCAAACTGAATCAGCACACTCCCCGGCCATTCCTACAATGGACTGTCCCCCCTTCGAGATGCCGCCGATGCGCGTCGCGCTTTCCGTGTTGCTGCTGGCTTCGGCGCTGAGCGCCTGCACCCCGGCCCCGGTGTCCACCGCCAGCTCCGCCGAGGCGCCCGCGCCGGCGTCCGCCATCGCCTGGCGCCAGGGCGATGTGGACGATGCCTTCGCCGAGGCCGCCGACAGCGGAAAGCCGGTGCTGCTGTACTGGGGCGCGGTCTGGTGCCCGCCGTGCAACCAGCTCAAGGCCGGCCTGTTCAAGGACCCGGCGTTCATCGCGTTGACCGGCAAGTTCGTGCCGGTCTACCTGGATGGCGACGAGGAAGGGGCACAGGCCTGGGGCGAACGCTTCGGGGTGCGCGGCTATCCGACCCTGATCGTGCTGGACCCACAACGCACTGAGCTCACCCGCGTGGCCGGCGGCAACGACGCGGCCGAACTGACCCGTGCGCTGACCGTCGCGGCCGGGCGCCGCAGCGCCATCGCCGCCACCCTGGCGACGGCACTGGCCACGCCGGACAGGCTGGCCGCCGAAGACTGGCAGGTGCTGGGCGACTACGGCTGGGAAGTCGACGCCAACCGCCTGGCCGGCGAGCGCAGGAGCCAGGATGTGCTGCGCCAGCTGTCCAAGGCCGCACCCGACGCGGCGCTGCAACGCCGCTTCGCCCTGCTGGCCCTGGCCACCGCCGACACGCCCGCCAGCTCGCCCACCGAGGTGCGTGAGCTGCTGCAGGCAGTGCTGGCGCAACCTGCCGAAGTCCGTCGTAACCGCGAACTGCTGGGCTACGCGGGCGCGACGCTGGTCAAGCAGGCCAGTGCGGGGCCGGCCACCAGCAACACGCTGGGACAGCAGCTGCTGGTCGCACTGGAGCGCGCAGATGCCGAGCGCGGCAACCGTGCCGACGACGCGCTGTCGCGTGCGCTGACCGAAGTGTCGCTGGCCCGTCAGCAGCAGCCCAACGGCGCACTGCCCGCGGCCCTGGTTGAGCGGGTCAAGCAGCGCGTGGCCGCTGCCGATGCCGCCGCCACCGATGCGCATGCACGCCAGGCCACGATCAGCAGCGCGGTCTACGCACTGCGCCAGGTCGGCGACGACGCGGGCGCCGAGGCGCTGTTGCTGGCCGAGCTGAAGCGCAGCGAGCAGCCGTACTACTACATGCCCGAGCTGGCCGAACTGGCCGAGCAGCGCGGCGACACCGCCGGCGCACTGGAGTGGCTGAAGCGCGCCTACGATGGCGCGCAGGGCCCGGCCACCCGCGTACAGTGGGGCGTGCTGTACGTGGAGGGCCTGTTGAAGCTGGCGCCGGACGATGCACCACGCATCGAGCAGGCCACCGCCTCGCTGATCGCCGAACTGGAAGCGCAGCCGTCGGGCTACCACCAGCGTACCCGCCAGCGTTTCGAGCGCCTGGCCGGGCAGTTGAAGACGTGGAGCGGCAAGCACCAGGGCGCCGAAACACTGGCGCGGCTGCAGCAGCGGATGCAGCAGGCCTGCGGGGAACAGGTTGATGGTGCGTGCAAGGATTGGTTGAGTTGAGTTGATGAAGGCGCTGGCGGCTGGTTCGCCTGCCGGCGCTTTTGTTGATATCGGCTGTGACGGGGGAAGGGGCTGGCCGGGACACGCCGTAAACCCATCCTTGGGGGCTCGATGGCGCCATCCATGGCGCCAACGGTCCCGGCCAGCCCCTTCCCCCGCCACCCGACGGTTTCCTGCGAGCGCGGGCAGCGCAACAGCGCGCCGGTGAGGTTCGAAAAGCGGGTTCTGGTAGTGCCGGCCGCTGGCCGGCAACCCGACCTTCGCTGATTGCCGGCCAGCGGCCGGCACTACCATGCCGCTCCTGCTCCTGCCTTTGACTCCGTCTCCGCGCCAGCGCAGGGAGCTGTCCTGCAGGGGCTGATGGGTCAGCGCAGGACCGTTGGCGCCACGGATGGCGCCATCGAGCCCCCATGGATGGGTTCACGGCGTGTCCTGCGCTGACCCATCAGCCCCTGCCTGCCAGGAAGAATCAAGGCGACGAACGCGCACGCATTTCAATCCCGCCCCTTGACCTCAACCAATGTTGAGGTGCGATAACAATCTCCCCACGGCCAGCCCCTGGCCTTCCCCACGGAGATTGCTTCGATGTCGTACTCGCTTCCCCCGCTCCCCTACGCCTACGACGCCCTTGAGCCGCACTTCGATGCGCGCACGATGGAGATCCATCACAGCAAGCACCACCAGGCCTACGTCAACAACCTCAATGCCGCCATCGAGCAGGCCGGCATCGCCGAGCTGCCGGTCGAGGCGCTGATCGCCAACCTCGGTGCCGTGCCCGAGGCGCAGCGTGGCGCGGTCCGCAACAACGGCGGTGGCCACGCCAATCACAGCCTGTTCTGGACCGTGCTCAGCGCCGACGGTGGTGCACCCGATGAGGAACTGGCCACCGCCATCGACCGTGACCTGGGCAGCTTCGATGCCTTCAAGGACGCCTTCAGCAAGGCCGCGCAGACCCGTTTCGGCAGCGGCTGGGCCTGGCTGACCAGTGATCGCGACGGCCGCCTGCAGGTCGAAAGCAGCGCCAACCAGGACAGCCCGCTGATGGGTGCAACCGTGGGCCTGTCAGGCAATACCCCGATCCTCGCGCTGGACGTCTGGGAACACGCCTACTACCTGCACTACCAGAACCGTCGCCCGGACTACATCGGTGCGTTCTTCAACATCATCAACTGGACCGAGGTCGGCCGGCGCTACCGCCAGGCCCGGGCCTCATGAGCGGCGAGACAGTGCCGTACGCCGGGCCGTGGGCGGGGGTCTTCCCCGCACCGGCGCCGGTGCCGTCGGTCGAGATGCCGCCGCGTGCCCTGCGGCGGCTGCTCGGCCATTTCCCGACCGGCGTGGCCATCGTCTGCGCGCGCGATGCACAGGGCAAGCCGGTCGGCCTGACCATCAACTCGTTCGTACCGGTCTCGCTGCAGCCACCGCTGGTGCTGTGGAACCTGGCGTTGCACGCGCAGAGCCTGTCCACCTTCCAGCGCGCCACCCGCTTTGCAATCAGCGTGCTGGCGGCCGACCAGGAAGCGCTGGCCCGGCGCTTCGCCGATCCGCAGGTCCGCAATCGCTTCGACGGCCTGGCATTGCTGGATGACGACGAGGACGCCCCACCCCGCATCGCCGGTGCGGTCGCCCATCTCACCTGTACTCGCCACGCACAGTGGCCGGTGGGCGATCACCTGCTGCTGGCCGGCCGCATCATCGACGTGCACGAGAACGGCGGCGCGCCGCTGCTGTTCCATCGCGGCCGCTTCCAGCCCGGCCCGGCCGAACTGCTGGTGGAGGTGCGCGGATGAACATCGAAGCTCTGGAATGCATGCTCGCCGCCGGCAAGGATGGCGCGCTGCTGCGCTTCGGCCTGGGCAAGGGCTGGCTGGATGCCGGCAACCCGGTGCGCGCGGCCACCCATCTGGGCCGCTGCGTGGTGCTTGATCCGCAGTATTCGGCGGCCTGGAAGCTGCTCGGCAAGGCCTGGCTGGCCAGTGGCCAGCCGCAGGCAGCGCGCGAAGCCTGGCAGCGCGGATTGAGCGTGGCCGGCAGCAAGGGCGACCAGCAGGCACGCAAGGAAATGCAGGTGTTCCTGCGCCGCCTGGACCGCGAGCAGGCGGAGCCGGCGAAGGCGGGCTGAGTTGATCAGCCCGCGTTGGCCGATGCCGGTGCGGACATGATGTCCGACATCGGCAGGCGGCGCGGCTTGCTCGGGAACGCGTGGCGCAGGATGCGCCAGACCACCTGGCCGAACTGGCGCGGCAGCGAGCCGTTGTTGTAGTGCTGGCCGTAGCGACGGCAGATGTCCTTCACTTCCTTGGCAATGGCCGCATAGCGGTTGGCCGGCAGGTCCGGATAGAAGTGATGCTCGATCTGGTGGCTGAGGTTGCCCGACAGCACGTTGATCAGGAAGCCGCCGCTGATGTTGGATGAACCGCGCAACTGGCGCAGGTACCAGTGGCCGCGCGATTCATTGCGCAGGCATTCCTTCGGGAAGGTTTCCGATTCGGCGGTGAAGTGGCCGCAGAAGATGATCACGTAGGTCCAGATGTTGCGCAGTCCGTTGGCCACCATGTTGCCCAGCATCACGGTGAGGAAGAACGGGCCGGCCAGCAGCGGGAAGAACACGTAGTCCTTCAGCACCTGGCGGGCCATTTTCCGCGCCACCGGGCGGGTCTGCAGCCACATCGCACGGCCGCTGATACGGCCCTTCAGCCAGCGGCCCAGGCGCAGGTCCTGCGCGGCCACGCCCCACTGGAACAGCAGCGCGAAGATCGGCGCGATGATCGGCTGCAGCAGGTAGAACGGCTTCCAGCGCTGCTCCGGGAAGATGCGCAGCAGGCCATAACCGATGTCATCGTCCATGCCACGCACGTTGGTATAGGTGTGGTGGCGGAAATTGTGGGTCTTGCGCCAGTTGTCGGCAGTGGCAACGATGTCCCACTCATAGGTATTGCCGTTGAGCTTGGGGTCGCCGGTCCAGTCGAACTGGCCGTGCATGACGTTGTGGCCCAGCTCCATGTTCTCCAGGATCTTCGACAGCGCCAGCAGCAGCGTGCCGGTGATCGCGGCCGGCCACAGCAGCGGCATCCAGAACAGTGGCGAGAACGCCGCCAGGAACAGCAGGCCACGGCCCCCCACGCCAAACCAGCGCACGGCGGCGGCCACGCGGCGGATGTAGCGGGTATCGGAGGCGCCGAGGCTGCCGATCACACGGTCGCGGATCGCGTCGAGTTCCTCACCGAAGGCATGCATCTCGGCAGTACTCAGGGCACGGTCGGTAGCGCGGGTCATGGCAGGCGTCCTCAGAGATCCAGGGTCAGGTCGGTGGTCGGTGCGCTCACGCAGATCCGTACCGGCTGCGCCGATTCGGACTGCAGGTCGCCGGTGCGCAGGTGGCGGGTGGCGCCACTGACGCGGTCACAGCTGCAGGTGTTGCAGATGCCCATGCGGCAGCCATGCCTGGGCTTGATGCCATGGGCTTCCAAGCTTTCCAGCAACGAGCTGCCACGCGGCACGCTCAGCTGGCGGCCACTGCGCGCCAGCGTCAGCACGACCTCCCCTTCACCGCTGGCGTCACGCAGCGGTGCGGGAGGAGTGAACGCTTCCGCCTGGAAACCGGCAACCTGGTGCGCCAGGCGTTCGCGGGCGGCGGCAACGAAGCCGTCCGGGCCGCAGGCCAGCACATGGCGCTGCGCCAACGGGGTGTCATCGCCCGCCACCTGCAGGTCGTGGGCATCGATACGTGCGGCGGGCACATCCCCTTCGCGGGTGGTCAGCAGATGCACACGCAGGTTCGGCTGGCTGGCGGCCAACGTCTGCAGCTCATCACGGAACTGCAGGTGGGCGGCGCTGCGTTCCCAGTAGAACAGGTCCACCGGCGCTGCCAGCGGGCGCTGGCAGGCGTCGCGCAACAGGCTGCGCATCGGCGTGATGCCACTGCCGGCAGCCAGCAGCAACACCGGCGCCGCAGCCGGCATGTGGAACTCGCCGAAGGCGGCATCGAGGCGGAACAGTTCGCCCGGCTGCGCGTGGTTGACCAGGTGCTGGCTGACGAGGCCGCCGTCGATCGCCTTGACGGTGATCGCCAGCTCGCGCCGACCCAGTGCGGTGGGGCTGTAGCTGCGCTGCCACAGGCGCCCTTCAATCTCCACGCCCAGGGTGACGTGCTGGCCGGCGCGCATGCCGGCCCAGTGCCGGTTGGTGCGCAGGACCAGGGTCGCCGCGCCCTCGCCGGCCGGCTCTCGCCGGACCAGGCGGGCCACCGGCTCGCGCAGGGTCCACAGGGGATTGAGCTGGCCCGCCCAGAAATCGAACAGCGACGGCGAGACCCAGCGGTACGGAGAGAACAGGGACGGACGGACGACAGCGCTCATGGGCGAACTATACGGGCGCACATACACCTGTGTATACATGTGTATATTGAACCGGATTGGGTATGATTCAGCCTCGCCCCACCGGAACCCCCATGGCCGCCGCCACCGCCTTGTCGACGCCTGAAGATGCCAACAGCCCGGCCCGCCGTACGGTGAGCCGCGAGGACCTGCTGGCCGCCGCCCTGAAACTGATCGGGCCGCACCGCAGCCTGTCCACGCTCAGCCTGCGCGAAGTGGCACGTGAGGCCGGCATCGCGCCGAACAGCTTCTACCGGCAGTTCCGCGACATGGACGAACTGGCCGTGGCGCTGATCGACGCCGCCGGCCGTTCGCTGCGGACCATCATCGGCGAGGCCCGCCAGCGCGCCACCTCCACCGCCACCAGCGTGGTGCGGGTTTCGGTGGAGACCTTCATGGAACAGCTGCGCGCCGACGACAAGCTGCTGCACGTACTGCTGCGCGAAGGCGCGGTGGGTTCGGACGACTTCAAGCACGCGGTCGAACGTGAGCTGCACTATTTCGAGGAAGAGCTGCAGCACGACCTGGTGCGCCTGGCCGCGCTGGACGGCGCCGTGCTGCATGCCCCGGAACTGGTGGCCAAGGCCATCACCCGGCTGGTGTTCGCGATGGGTGCCACCGCCATGGACCTGCCGCCGGAGAAGGACCCGGAGCTGATCGAAGAGATCTCCACGATGATCCGCATGATCATCGTCGGCGCCCGCACGCCCGCCGCGTTCCGCCGCGGCTGACGATCGCCCCCGGGGTCGGATCCCTTTCCAGGGGAAAGGGCTCTGACCCCAACCACACAGCGACACCAACCTCCGTGCATGACCACAGGCAGGGTTGTGGCCGCCAAATGTAATGTTATAACACCGCCATGATCTGGCTCGATCGGCGTTCCGCTCGGAATGACTGCGGCGTCATTATATAGCACTTGCTATATTGATAAGCCACTGCTTTCATATGCGTCAGCCAGGTCGCCCTCGCCGCCTTTCTTTCCCCCAAGGACGACGCCCTCATGCCCGTTGCCACGCCCCTCTTCGATCGGCTGCCCCTGGCCGCCGCCATTGCCCTGACCCTGCCGCTGGCTGCACTGGCCGCCACTCCGAAACCGACCGAACTGGACCGTGTGCAGGTCAAGGTGAGCACCGCCACGCGCAGCGAACGCCTGCTGTCGGACGTGCCGATCCGCACCGAGGTGCTGCGCAAGGAAGACATCGCGCTGCGCGCGGCCACCGACTTCTCGCGCGCCGCCGAGCTGATCAACGGCCTGCGCGTGGAGAGCAACTGCCAGAACTGCAACACCAGCGAAGTGCGGCTGCTGGGCCTGCCCGGTGCCTACAACCAGCTGCTGTTCGATGGCATCCCGCTGCTGTCCACGCTGGGCAGCGTGTACGGCCTGGAACAGATCCCGGCCGGGTTCGTCGACCGCATCGAAGTGGTCAAGGGCGGTGGCTCGGCGCTGTACGGCCCGGGTGCGGTTGCCGGTGTGATCAACCTGATTCCGCCGCTGCCGGCGCGCAGTGGTGGCCATGTGCAGGCCGGCGTGGATGTCCTGAAAGGTACGCCGCAGAAGAACGCCGACCTGCGGCTGGACCTGGTGGCCAGGGACGCAGACGCCGGCCTGTCCGTGATTGCCCAGCGCAACTGGAACAACGGCATCGACTACAACGGTGACGGCTACACCGAGATCACCCGCAAGAACCTCAAGGTCGGCGGGCTGCAGGCCTGGTACGCGCCCACGCCGGGCACGCGGCTGCGCCTGGACCTGCAGGTGACCGATGAAACCCGCCGCGGCGGCAACCGCCTGGACCAGCCCGAATACCTGGCCAACATCGCCGAATCGCTGGATACGAAATACCGGCGCGGCAGTGTGTCGTGGGACCAGGAGATCACTGCCGACGTCGATTTCCGCCTGGCCTACGCCTTCGCCGACATCGACCGCGACAGCTTCTACGGCGGTCTCGGCGACGTAGTCACCGATCCGTCCGCACCCGGCTATGACCCGTCGCAGCCGGACCGCAACGTGGCCGGCAGCGCGGCCTCGCGTTCGTGGCGCCAGTACGGCCGCACCCACAACCCGCTGCACTACATCGACAGCCAGTTGAACTGGCGGCTGGGCGCGCATGCGCTGGCCTTCGGCGTGCAGTACAAGCACGAGGCGCTGCGCGACGACAACCGCACCGGTGACGGGCAGCGTCTTGCGGTGCTGGAGGATGCGACCTTCCACAACCTGGGCGCGTTCATCCAGGACGAATGGAGCCTGCGCGACAACGTCGACCTGGTGCTGGGTGCACGCGTGGACAAGAGCTCGGAACTGGACAGCGCGGTGTTCTCGCCGCGCATCGCGCTGGCCTGGCAGGCTACACCGAACCTGAAATGGCGGGCGGGCATTGCCACCGGCTTCCGTGCTCCGGAGATCTTCGTTGAGGATGTGCACGTCGATACGCTCGGCGGCGAGCAGGTGCGCGTGCGCAATACCGATGGCCTGAAGGAGGAGCGCGCGTTGACCACCCTGTTCGGCTTCGACTGGCGCTCGGACCCGGCCAATCCGGTGTGGAGCTGGGATGCTACCGCCTCCTATGCACGCATCCGCGATACCTTCGCGCTGGGCGAGATCCAGCGCAGCGATGACGGCCAGCTGAGCCAGCTGCGTTACAACGCCTCCGGCTCGGACGTGCTGGGTGCGGAAACCAACCTCGGCTGGCAGCCGTCGCCGCAGTGGCGCCTGACCGCCGGCGCCTCGTGGTACCGCTCGCGCTTCCGCGAGCCGCAGCGCATCTTCGACGACAGCGGCGACGGTGGCGACACCGTGATCGAAAGCCGCGACTACCTGAAGACTCCGCGCTGGACCGGCCTGGCCCAGCTCAGCTGGATGCCGGCCGAACCGTGGGAGACCTTCGTCGCGCTGCGCCATACCGGGCCGATGCCGGTACTGAACAACCGGTTGGGCGAACTGCACCGCACGCGTTCGTTCCTGGTCACCGATCTCGGGGCGCGCTGGCACCGTCACCTGGGCGCACAGGCGCAGCAGGAAGTGTCGGTAGCCGCGGGCGTCAAGAACGTGTTCGATCAGAGCCAGAAGGATCTGGAAGTGGGCGCACTGCGTGACAGCGACTATGTCTACGGGCCACGCTTCGCGCGCTCGTGGTATGTCAACCTGCGCTATGCGTTCTGAAGCGCTGCGAGCGTTGGTGCTGGCCTGTGCCGTGCTGCCGGCCGCACCGACGGTGGCTGCGGACCTGCACGCGCAGGTCTCGGCCTCGTTGATGCGGCCGGAGCAGCGCTCGCTGCGGCCGATGCAGTGGTCGCCGCCGCCGAAGCTGGTCGCGCTGTACTTCGGTGCCGACTGGTGCGCACCGTGCCATGCGTTCGTCCCCACGCTGCGCAGCGTGCGCGACGCATTGCGCGAAGCCGGCGCCGATACCGAAGTGGTGTACGTCAGCCTGGATGAGAGCGAGAGCGCGCTGCGCCGCTACATGCACGCGCAGGACATGCCGTGGCCGGTGCTGGACCCGCGCCGCGCCGCGCGCATGCCGGCGCTGCAGGCATTGGCCGGGCTGGCACCGCCGAACCTGGTACTGATCGATGCCGACGGCACGGTGCTGGCCAACGGCTGGCAAGGCCGGCGCTATGAAGGCCTGCAGCCGGTGTTGAAGGAATGGATGAAACGGGCGTGTGCGCAGCAGCAGGCGCGCTGCCCGCCCGATCTGTAGAGTCGAGCCACGCTCGACGCATTCGATCACCGTGCGAACGGCAGCCGAGCATGGCTCGGCTCTACAAAAACCGGGATCGCGCGAACGGCCGGAGGCCATGGCCCGGTGCTACCGTTACGGCGCCTCGCCCTCGGCCTTGCGCACGAAGGCTTCGAACAAGGCCAGCGTCTGCTCGCTCACATGGTGCTCGATGCCCTCGGCATCGCGCCGCGCGGTATCCGCGTCCACGCCCAGCGCCAGCAGGAAACGCTCCACGGTCTGGTGGCGCTGGCGGCTGGCGTGGGCCAGCGCCTCGCCTTCCGGGGTCAGGAACACGCCACGGTACGGCCGCTGTACCACCCAGCCATCACGGGCCAGGCGCCGCAGCATCTTCGCCACGGTGGGCTGGGCCACGCCCAGTCGGGTGGCGATGTCGACCTGGCGGGCCTCGCCGCCGTCGGCCAGCAGGTCCGAAATCAGCTCGACATAGTCCTCCACCAGTTCCATCCGGTGCGCCTCGCGCACTTGCCGGAAGCTCTCGACCTGGCGCTCGGCCTCGATCAAGGGGGTGCTTTTCAGCGATGTCGAATCGTCGGTCTTGCCCACGCCTGCGCCTGTCCTTCCGGTGCAATCCGGTGTTGAACCTGAATTCTGGACCAGTCACACGACAAAGACGATTGTTTCACATTGCTAATGACTATAGCAGGAGCTATATTCGGACCCATGAACACCCTGGCGCCCCGCGACCCTTCGGCCTCCACTCCGGCCAGCCTGGGTGCGCTCAACGCCTCGGTCGCGGTGCCCGACAAGGGCCATTGGTGGTTCCGCCTGCTGGCCTTCCTCGGCCCGGGCTACATGATCTCGGTCGGCTACATGGACCCTGGCAACTGGGCCACTGACCTCGCCGGCGGTTCGCGCTTCGGCTACCTGCTGCTGTCGGTCATCCTCGTCTCCAACCTGATGGCGGTGATCCTGCAGGCGCTGTCGGCGCGGCTCGGCATCGCCACCGGCATGGACCTGGCGCAGGCCTGCCGCGCGCGTTACCCCAAGCCGGTGAACCTGGCGCTGTGGGCGCTGTGCGAGGCGGCGATCATCGCCTGCGACCTGGCCGAGGTGATCGGCACCGCCATCGCACTGAAACTGCTGTTCGATCTGCCACTGCTGTGGGGTGCGGTGATCACCGCGCTGGACACGCTGCTGGTGCTGCTGCTGATGAACCGCGGCTTCCGTGCGCTGGAAGCGTTCGTGATCGCGCTGCTGATGGTGATCTTCGCCTGCTTCGTGGTGCAGATCGCGATGGCTGCGCCGCCGGTGATGGCGGTGCTGGGCGGCTTCATTCCGCGCGCGCAGGTGGTGACCGATCCGCACGCGCTGTACATCGCGATCGGCATCATTGGTGCCACCGTGATGCCGCACAACCTGTACCTGCATTCGTCCATCGTGCAGACCCGCGCCTACCCACGTACCGATGAAGGCCGCCGCAGTGCGCTGCGCTGGGCGGTGACCGACAGCACCCTCGCGCTGACCCTGGCGCTGTTCATCAACGCCAGCATCCTGATCCTGGCGGCGGCGGTGTTCCATGCCAATGGCCGATTTGATGTGGAAGACATCGAGCAGGCGCACCAGCTGTTGGCACCGATGCTGGGTGTGGGCGCGGCGGCGACGTTGTTCGCGGTGGCCCTGCTGGCCTCGGGCCTGAATTCGACGGTGACCGCCACGCTGGCCGGCCAGATCGTGATGGAAGGCTTCCTGCACCTGCGAATGCCGCCGTGGCTGCGTCGGCTGATCACGCGTGCGCTGGCCATCATCCCGGTGGTGGTGGTGATCCTGCTGTTCGGCGACCAGGGCGCGGTGAAGCTGCTGGTGCTGAGCCAGGTGGTGCTGTCGATGCAGTTGCCGTTCGCGATCATCCCGCTGGTACGGATCGTGACCGACAAGGTGACGATGGGCGCGCTGGTCGCACCGCGCTGGCTGGGCGCGATCGCCTGGGTGATCGCGCTGGTGATCGTGGTGTTGAACGTGAAGCTGCTGGTGGACACCTTCGCCGGGGCGTAAACCGCATCCCTGGGGTCGGACTCCCTGCCGCAGGCAAGGGGTTCCGACCCCGCCATCTCCATGCTACAGATGCAACGCAATCGCGGCCTCGATCTGCTGCGGCGACTGGAACCCTGCCAGGCGGGTACGTTCGTCCCCGTCACGGAACAGCGAGAGCGTCGGCGTCTGCCGCAGCCCCAGTTCCCTGAAGAACGCCTCGCCCAGCACCTCCAGCTGCACGCGCAGCAGCGTGGTGCCCTGCCCCGCGACGCTGTTGGCCACCCGGTGCAGCGACATCTCCAGCATCCGGCACCCCGGGCACTGGTCCTTGTGGAAGTCCACCAGTACGCGCGGGTGTTCGGCCAGCAGCTGCTGGAACTGCTCAGGCGTGGTGGCGTCGATGATCTGCATCGCTGTTGCTCCAGTAATGGGCCAGGACCGCATCGGTCCAAGCCTCGATGGCCGCGGCATGGCGCTCGCCATGCGGCATCTGTTCGATCTCCAGCGGCGGATAGTCGCTGTGGAAGTAGCGGATCAGCCGGTGCACAGCACCGCAGTAGTACTCCTGCCCCCACTGTGTCTCGCCGGTACCGAACACAGCCAGCTGCCGCGGCCGCTCGCCGCGCTCGGCGATGCCAGCCACCCATGCCTTCATCTCCGAAGGCGTGCGGCCGGCGTTGTCGGTCCAGCAGCCCAGCAGCACCAGGTCGGCCTCGTCGGCCGCCAGGGACGGCGCCTGCTGCAGGTCGTCGGCCTCCTGCCAGTGCACGGCATGGCCTGCAGCGCGGCAACGCTCGGCAATCTGCCGGCCAAGCTCGCGGGTGTTGCCGCTCAGTGAGGCCACCACCAGCAGGATGCTCAGCGCCGTGCCGGACTCAGAGGTCGTCGAAGCCGTTGTCGACGTTGGTCTTCTTGTAACTTGCATTGCGCATCTCGAAGAAGTCGGTCTTGGTCTCGGTGAAGTTGTCAGCGTAGGCCTTGATCCACGGCATCACGTTGTCGGTGGTGTCGCTGTACAGGCGCTCGATGCCGAGCATGCCGGCCATCTTGTTGGCGCGGTACTTCACGTAGCGCGTCATTTCCTCCACATCGATGCCATCGATGCCGTCCAGTACTTCCGATGACCACTGGGTTTCCAGTTCGATGGCGTGCTCGAACGCCTGGTGCACATAGGCGGTCAGCTCGTTGGTCTGCAGCTCCGGGTTCTCGCCGATGATGGCGCGGATCAGCTCGCTGATGAACTTGGTATGGGCCAGTTCGTCGCGGTTGATGAAACTGATGATCTTGCCGGTGCCGGTCATGCGGTTCTGCCGCACCATGTTGTAGAAGTACGCAAATCCGGAATAGAAGTTGATGCCCTCCAGGATCGAGGACTGGATCAACGACTTCAACAGGGTCTCGGCGGTCTTCTCGCGCATGAAGTCGTCATACGCGCCCATGATCGGCGCGTTGCGCTTGATGATGGTCGGATGGGTGCGCGCCAGTTCAAATACGCGGTTCTGGTTCGGCAGGTCGGTGATCGAGGCCAGCACATAGCTGTAACTCTCGTTGTGGATCACTTCCTGCTGGCCGATGATCGCGGCATTGGCATGCGCCGCCGGGTCGGTGATGTACTCGGCCACGTTGTAGATGAAGCGCGTCTGCGGTGAGTCGAGCGTGGCCAGCAGGCCGATGATCGAGTCGTAGGCGTTCTTTTCGCGCCCGGACAGCTCGCCGTACTGGCGCGCATCGGCCTTCATGTCGACCTCGTCGGGGATCCAGAAGTTGGTCGACAGCTCCTTGTAGGCCCGATAGAACGACGGGTACGGGATGTCATTCCAGTTCAGGATCCCGCTGGTGCGGCCGTTGATGATGCCGGTGCTGCGGTTGGGATGGCGCGGTTCGAGGATCTTGATGCGGTCGAGGGGGGTTGCCATGGTCGTCTACCTTCGTATTACGTGCGTTGCAGATGTAGAACCGAGCCCATGCTCGGCTGCTCTTCGCGTCGGAGCCGAGCGTGGGCTCGGCGCTACAGCGGTCAGCTGGCGCACCACTCGCATTCGCTGATGTCGATGTCGTTGGAGCGCACGTAGTACGTGGTCTTCAGGCCTTCACGCCAGGCGCTCAGGTGCAGCTCCAGCAGGGTGCTGGCGCGGATCGTGCTGGGCACGTACAGGTTGAAGCTGATCGACTGATCAACATGGCGCTGGCGACGCGCGTTCTGGCGCACGCTGGCGAACTGGTCGACCTTGTACGCCCCCTTCTCGTAGTACGGCCAGGTTTCCAGCGACAACCCCGGCGCTGCCACCGGCCGCCGGAAGTCCTTTTTTTCCTCGTAGTAGAACGCGCTGTAGATCGGGTCGATCGATGCGGTGGAACCTGCAATCTGCGCGGTGCTCATGTTCGGCGCCACCGCCAGCAGCCAGCCGTTGCGCAGGCCGTGCGTGGCGACCTCGCGCGCCAGGCTGTCCCATGCGGCGCCAGTGTAGTCGCGATCACGGAAGTAACGCCCGTTGTGCCAATCGCTGCCGGTGAACATCGGATAGCTGCCCTTTTCCTTCGCCAGTTGCGCGCTGGCCTGGATGGTCAGGAAATTGATGCGCTCATACAGGCGGTCGGCCAGTTGTTCGGCATCCGGTGAATCCCACTGGATCGCCTGCTGCGCCAGCAGGTGGTGCCAACCGAACGTGCCCAGTCCGATGGCGCGGTACTTGCGGTTGGTGATCGTGGCCTGCGGCACCGGCAGTGCGTTGAGGTCGATCACGTTGTCCAGCATGCGCACCTGGATCGGGATCAGGCGCTCCAGCACATCGGTGGCCAGCAGGTCATCCGGCGCACGGATCGCGCGGCCGAGGTTGATCGAAGACAGGTTGCAGACCACGAAGTCGCCGGCGCGGCGTGTGGTGACGATCTGGTCGCCGCTGACGATCTCCTGGATCATCCGCGTCGGGCTCATGTTCTGCAGGATCTCGGTGCACAGGTTGCTGGAATAGATCATGCCGGCGTGCTTGTTCGGGTTACGGCGGTTGACCTCGTCGCGGTAGAACAGGAACGGGTTGCCCGTCTCCAGCTGGCTGAGCATGATCCGCTTGAACAGATCGATCGCCTTCACCGTGCGCCGGCTGATGCGCTCGTCGGCCACCAGTTCGGCGTAGCGGTCGCGGAAGCTGCCCGCGCCGCGCTTCTCGTCGTAGAAGTCCTGCAGGTACCAGCCCTTGGCCTGCTTCACCTCGTGCGGGTCGAACAGGTACCAGTCGGCACGGCGTTCGACTGCTTCCATGAACAGGTCCGGCACGCACACCGAGGTGAACACATCATGCGCACGCAGGCGCTGGTCGCCGTTGTTGAGGCGCAGGTCCATGAAGGCTTCGATGTCGCGGTGCCAGATGTCCAGGTACACCGCCACCGCGCCCTTGCGCTGGCCAAGCTGGTCGACCGAAACTGCGGTGTTGTTGAGCTGCTTGATCCACGGCACCACGCCGCCGGAGGAATTGGGCACGCCCCGTATCGGCGCGCCGCTGCTGCGCACATAGCCCAGATAGGCACCCACGCCGCCGCCGTGCTTGGACACGCGGGCGATGTCGGTATTGGAGTCATAGATGCCCTGCAGGCTGTCGTCCACCGTGTCGATGAAGCAGCTGGACAGTTGCCCCCCGACCTTGCCGGCGTTGGCCAGGGTCGGCGTGGCCACCGTCATGTACAGGTTGGACAGCGCCCAGTACGCCTCGCCGACCAGCTGCATGCGCCGCTCGCGCGGCTTTTCTTCCTGCATGAGGTACAGCGCGATGGTCAGCCAACGCTCCTGCGGCAGCTCATAGACCTCGCGGCTGCGGTCGCTGGCCAGATAGCGCGTGGCCAGCAGGTACAGGCCGTTGTAGGCGAACAGGCGGTCGCGTTCCGGGTCGATCATCCCGCCGGCCTGCTGCAGTTCTTCCTTCGAGTAGCAGCGCAGGATGTCGTTGCTGTAGATGCCGCGGTCAGCCAGGCTTTCCTGCAGGCCCACGTAGGAGCCGTACTTCAGGCCGACATCGTAGAAGCGGTTGCGGCTGGCACGCTTGTACAGGCGGCGCAGGTAGATGCGCGCGGCAAACTGCTCCCACTCCGGCGCGACGAGGTCCACGCGCGATTCGGCCTCGCGGATCAGCAGATCGACAAGGTCATCGGCGCTGATGCTGGGCTTGCGCTCGACCATTGCCTGCACCACGCGGCGGTAGTCGCTCACATCCAGCTGCGGGAACTCGGCGTGCACCGCATCGATGCTGCGCTGCAGGCGCTCGGCGTCGAATGGCAGGCGGCGGTTGCCGGCCTCCTTGGTGACCCAGGTCGGCACGCGCTCGCCACCGGCGCGCAAGGCGTCGCCAGCGCCGGCCAGATCGGCCACGCGGAAGGTACTGTCGGTCATGGTGGTGAAGCTCCAGGCTCGCACGCGCGTTGGCGGTCGATGCCATGGCGGCCCTGCACGCGATACCGGCGCACGGGGCGGTCGGGGTGGGATGCCAAAGCGCGGGAACACCAGATCGTCGGCAACAGCCTGCGCCTGCGGCCGGTATCCGGGCCGTGGGGGCGATCTGGGTCCGCACGATGGCGGCCGCGTCGACACGGCAAGCCTTCAGGGGCGGGCCGCGGGACGTTTGCTGCGTGTCCGGCGGCGGCGGCTGACCGGGAGTGACGACCACAACATAGTGGGGATAATCGGAACCGTCAACACAAGATGCGGCAATCACGACATGCCGCGACGATCAGTCGCAGGATGCCGTGTTGCACCTGCGGCGCCTTGTCGACAGCGCCTGCGTCCCCAGTTCGGTACAACATCAACTTTCCGCGGAACACCGCCCATGCGCGCTGCCCAGTACCCTTCCTTCGGCAACCCGGCCGACGTCCTCGCCATTGCCGACGCCACCCTCCCCGAGCCCGGCCCCGGCGAGGTGCGCATCCGCACCGTGCTGGCCTCGATCCACAATCACGACCTGCTGACCGTGCGCGGCCTCTACGGCTACAAGCCGACACTGCCGGCGATCGGTGGCAGTGAAGCATTGGGCGTGGTCGATGCACTCGGCGAAGGCGTCGACGGCCTGCAGATCGGCCAGCGGGTGGCCGCCGCCTCGGTGCATGGCACCTGGGCCGAAGCGTTCATTGCACCGGCACGCATGGTGATTCCGATGCCCGAGGCGATCCCCGACGAAATGGCCGCGCAGCTGATCGCCATGCCGCTGAGCGCGCTGATGCTGCTGGAATTCCTGCACGTCGAAGCAGGCCAGTGGATCGTTCAGAACACCGCCAACGGCGCGGTGGGCAAGTCGCTGGCGATGCTGGCGCGGGCGCGTGGCGTGCATGTGGCCAACCTGGTGCGCAATGCCGATGCGGTCGCGCAGTTGCAGGCGCTGGGCATCGATCATGTGTTCGACACCTCGGTGGAGGGTTGGAAGGATCGCGTGCGTGAAGCGACCGGCGAAGCACAGGCCGCGGCCGCGGTGGATTCCATCGGCGGCGACGCCAGCGGTGACCTGGTCGACCTGCTTGGCCACCACGGCACCCTGGTGTCGTTCGGGGTGATGAGCGGCGAGCCGATGCGCATTCCCGCCGGTGGCCTGATCTACAAGGAGGCCACGGTGAAGGGCTTCTGGGGCAGCAAAGTCAGCCAGGCGATGGCGGTGGAGGACAAGCGCCGGCTGGTCGGCGAGCTGCTGAAGCGTGCGGCCGGCGGCGAACTGACCCTGCCGGTGGAGAAGATCTTCGCGCTGGACGACATCGCCCAGGCGGCGAAGGCGGGCGCCGGTTCTGGCCGCAATGGCAAGGTGCTGCTGCGGCCTTGAGGGTAGGACAACCGGGGTCAGATCCCTTTCCGCTGGAAAGGGATCTGACCCCCAGGAGGAGTGCGGACCAACGGTCCGCACCCACCGAGTCGGTTCGTTAAGAACCTGTGATGCATAAATGAATGCGCTTTCGTCATTGGAAGGCGTACTTGCCTGCATGCGGTACTGACGGCTCCTCCCCCGTTCGGCGTTGTCGCTTCCATGTGCCGCACCACCCTGAACCTGCTTGCCGGCGCGATCGCGCTGGGCCTCACCGCCGGCGCTGCCGGCGCCGCTGAAACCGCCGATGCCGGCAAGGACAGCACCACCCTGGGCACCGTGCTGGTGACCGGCTCCAACATCAAGCGCAGCGACACCGCCGGGCCGAACCCGGTGCAGATCGTCAGCCGCGAACAGATCGAGCAGACCGGTCGCTCCACCCTCACCGACGTGCTGCGCAACCTGTCGGCCAATGCCGGCAACAGTTTCGACGAGCAGTACACCGGCAGCTTCGCCGCCGGTTCTGCATCGATCGGCCTGCGCGGCCTGTCGCCGAAGAACACGCTGGTGCTGGTCAACGGCTATCGCGTGTCCAACTTCGGCTTCGCGCTCAACACGCAGGACACCTTCGTCGACCTAAACGCGCTGCCGATCAGCGCGGTGGAACGCATCGAAGTGCTGAAGGACGGTGCCTCGGCGGTGTACGGCTCCGATGCCATCGCCGGCGTCATCAACATCATCCTGCGAAAGAACTTCCAGGGCGTGGAAGTCGGCGGCGGCTTCGGTACCGCCACCCAGGGCGGCCTGGACGAACGCAAGGCCAACCTGCTGGCCGGCTTCGGTGACCTCGAACAGCAGGGCTGGAACGTGCTGTTCGGGCTGGACCTGCTCAAGCGCGATCGGCTCGATGCAGACCAGCGCGCCTTTACCCGCAGCGGCGATTTCCGCGACAGGCCCGGCGGCCGCCTGGCCGGCTGGTCCACTGCCGGTGGCAACTGGCTGTCCAACCCGCGCGCGCCGCAACCGTTCGCCAGTTGCCCCGAGGGCAGCCAGCTGCGCCCCTACAGCGATTTCGGCAGCACCCTGCCCGGCCAGGCCTGCGCCTTCAACGCGCAGCCGTTCAAGACCCTGCAGCCCGGCGCCGAGCGCCTGCAGGCGTCGTTGAGCGCGACCTACCGCTTCAACGACAGCGTCGAAGCCTTCGCCGATGTGCTGTACAGCCACAACAAGGCCGACCAGATCTTCAGCGCGCCGCTCACCGTGGGCCCTGGCCTGCGTGCCTACAACCCGGCCACCGGCACGCTTATCGACGTGCCGGCGGTGCTGCCGGTGGGCCACCCGAACAACCCGGGCAGCACGCCGCTGCCGTTCGAGTACACCTTCTTCGACCTCGGCCCGCGCCTGAAGGACAACACCCAGGTGTTCTACCGTGCCCTGGCCGGCGTGCGTGGCAGTGGCGAGCGCTGGGACTGGGAAGCGGCGGCGCTGACCTCGCAGAGCGCGCAGCGCGAGTACGTCGACAATTTCGTCAACCGCTACGCGTTCGAACAGATCCTGCGCGATGGCAGCTACAACTTCCTTAATCCGTCCAGCACGCCGGGCGCGTTGGATGCACTGCGCCTGCAGACCAAGCGGCCAGGCTGGTACAAGCTGCACGCGTTGAACGTCAAGGCCTCGACCTCGCTGTGGGACCTCCCGGCCGGTGCGGTCGGCTTCGCCTGGGGTGCCGAGTTCCGCAAGGAGTCACTGGATGCGCGCACCAGTGCACAGGTGCTGTCGGGCACCGAACTGCGCCCGGCCATCAACGTGGTCAACGGCGAGCGCCAGGTCAGCGCCGCCTACGCCGAATTGAGCGTGCCGCTGCACCGCACGCTTGAGCTGCAGGTGGCTGGTCGCGGCGACCACTACGATGATTCCGGCAAGGCGTTCTCGCCGAAGCTGGCGCTGCGCTGGCAGCCGTTGGACAGCCTGCTGCTGCGCGGTTCGTTCTCGCGCGGCTTCCGCGCCCCCTCGCTGCCGGAAATCGCGCCAGGCCAGACCGTCAGCTACGGCTCGGTGATCGATCCGCTGGATCCGCTGCAGCCCGGTGGCAGCCGTGGCGTGACCAACATCCGCACCGGCAACCCGGACCTGAAGGCCGAACGCTCGCGCAACTTCAACGTGGGCGCGGTGTGGTCGCCGGATGGCGATACCAGCATCGGCCTGGACTGGTACCGCATCGAGCAGGACAACCTGGTCAAGCCGGACAGCGCGCAGTTCATCGTCGACAACCCGACGCTGTTCCCCGGCCGTGTACAGCGTGATGCGCAGGGGCGCATCCAGTTCATCACCAACCAGTACGCCAACCAGGGCGAACTGACCACCTCCGGGCTGGACCTGGACGCCAACCACACCTTCCGCACCGAGGGCTGGGGCACCTTCACCGTGGCCGGCAGCTGGACCCACCTGCTGAGCTTCAAGCAACCGCTGGTAGCCGGTCAGGCGCCGTATGAGGGGGCTGGCAACAATCGCCACGGCGCGTTGCCGCGTACGCGCGGCACCACCTCGCTGAACTGGGCGGTGGGCGACTGGAGCAGCACGCTGAGCCTGCAGTACGTGAGCGGCTACGACCAGCGCGTGGCGACGGCCACCAGCAATCCGGGCCTGCGCGACCGCGTCAAGCCGTATCACCAGCTGGACCTGTACGTGGCGTACGAAGGCATTCCCAACACCACGCTGTCGCTGTCGGTGCTGAACCTGACCGACAAGGACCCGCCGTTCGACCCGGCCGGCGGCTCCAACGGCTTCGACATCAGCCAGTACAACCTGCGCGGGCAGTTCGTTTCGCTGGGCGCGCGCTACCGGTTCTGATGCGCCACCTGTAGAGCCGAGCCCGTGCTCGGCTGCTCTTCGGCAACAGGAAGCCGAGCATGGGCTCGGCTCTGCAGGGGTGTGCGGACCAACGGTCCGCACCCACCGCATCACCGGCTCAGGTGCAGGAACTGCAGGTGCCGTTCGTACTGGCTGATGATGTCGTTGATGATCTGCTTGCGGCTGTAGCCGACCAGGTCGTAGTCCTGGCTGCCTTCGAACAGATGCACTTCCGCGCGGTAGTAGCGCTGGTTGCGCAGCTGCTGCGCGGCGAACGACGGGGTCAGGTAGCCACTCAGGATCACCCGGTACAGGAAATCCTGCTGCTCGCCATGGTTCACCGTCAGCTCCATGTCGCCGGCCTCGAAGCGCGTGGCCACGTCCCAGCCCTGCCCGCGCAGCTGTTCGGCCACCGCTTCCATCGCCGGCTTCACCGTGTCATCCATGAAGCGGTAGACCTGGTCGCGCACCGGGAAGTGCATGGCCTGGCTCAGGCGCTGGCGCCAGCCCTGATGGTGGCGATCGTCACCGATCAGCGGCGAGGGCCGGTACTGCAGCGCGCGCTTGCGGTGCGATTCGTCACTGAAGGCGCGGGTCAGGCCCCACATCATCAGCAGCAGCACCGCCGAGAACGGCAGCGAGGCCAATACCACCGCCGATTTCAGTGCATCGATGCTGCCGGCCAGCAGCAGCCCGGCGGTCAGCACCGCGATCACCGTGCCCCAGAACACGCGCAGCCAGCGCGGACCATCATCCTCCGGCGCGCCGCCGTGCGAGGACAGCGTGGACAACACCACCGCCCCCGAATCAGCCGACGTCACGAAGAAGATGAAGCTGACCAGCACGGTCACCGCGATCACCGTGCGGCTCCACGGGTAGCCATCCAACAGTGCATACAGCACGGTCGGTGGGTCATCCACCGCCAGCTGCGCCAGCTGCTGCTGGCCGTGGTGCAGCACCTGGTCCAGCGCGCTGTTGCCGAAGATCGACAGCCAGGCCAGGGTGAAGCCCAGCGGGATCAGCAGCACGCCGAACACGAATTCGCGGATGGTGCGGCCACGCGAGATGCGCGCGATGAACAGGCCGACGAACGGCGCCCAGCCGATCCACCAGGCCCAGTAGAACACCGTCCAACCGCCCAGCCATTCCGGCCGGCCGCCATAGGCGTACACATCGAAACTCTTGCCGACCACGCTGCCCAGGTAGTCGCCCAGGTTCTGCATCAGCGTACTCAGCAGGTACTGGGTGGGGCCGGCGCACAGCATGAACAGCACCAGCGCGATCGCCAGCAGCATGTTGATGTTGGCCATCCAGCGCACGCCCTTCTCCACGCCTGAAACCGCGACGGCCACCGCCGCGCCCATCATGCTGACCACCAGGATGATCTGCACCAGGTTGGAGTGCGGGATGTTGAACAGGTGCGACAGGCCCGCGTTGAGGTGCAGCACGCCGAAGCCCATGTCGGCGCCGATGCCGAATACGGTGGCGACAATGCCCAGCGCGTCCACGGTGTAGCCGATCGGCCCGTTGATGCGCTTGCCGATCAGCGGATACAGCGCCGAGCGCAGCGCCAGCGGCAGGTTGTGGCGATAGGCGAAGTAGGCCATCGCCATCGCTGCGAGTGCGAACACGCCCCAGCCATGCAGGCCCCAGTGCAGGAAGAGCAGCTGCATGGCCTGGCGCGCCCCGGCCTCGCCCGCCGCCGGTTCGCCCTGCGGCGGCTGCAGGTAGTGGGTCAGCGGTTCGGAGACGCAGAAGAAGAACAGGGTGATGCTGATGCCGGCGGCGAACAGCATGCCGGCCCAGGAAAGATAGCTGAACTCCGGCTCATCATGGTCGGCGCCGAGCTTGATGCCACCATACTTGGACAGCGCCACACCGACCACGAACACCAGGTACAGGGTCATCGCCAGCAGGTAGTACCAGCCGACATTGAGTGCGGCCCAGTCCTGCGCCTTGACCAGCAGGCGGCCCGCACCGAGCGGAAACAGGCTGACGAACAGCGCGAACACCACGACAACGATCGCCGCAAAGGCGAACACAGGCCGAAGGGTGCGCACCGGGGATTGTTGCGGCTCCAGTACATCCATGGGGCGGCGTTCTCCGGTAGATCAAAGGGTTAGCCGACCGATTCTGGCTGAACCGCAGTGGACAGAGCATGAAGTTGCGGCCTGTGGTCACAGGCCCGGCCCACCATTCCGTGTTATCACGCGCGCGCCGGAGCGCAACCTTGCCCGCGCGGGCCGCGGCGCGGCCACGCGCATCCTGTCCGATCACGACATTACATGCACCGCACACAGCTTGTTGCCATCCGGGTCACGCAGATAGGCCAGAAACACCTGCCGACCGGACATGTTGCGGACGCCGGGCGGATCTTCGATTGCGGTACCACCGTGAGCCACGCCAGCTTCCTGCCAGGCACGCACGGCCTCTGCACTGCCCAGACTGAAACCGATGGTGCCGCCGTTGGCATGGCACGCTGGCTGCCCATCGATCGGCGCGGTCACGCCGAACATCCGCCCATCCTTGAAGTACAGCAGCCGACCCTTTTCGTCGAACACACCCGGACGTGCCCCCATCGCGGCGAACAGGGCATCGTAGAAGCGATGCGCGACGTCCATGTCGTTCGTTCCAACGGTGATGTGGCTGAACATGCGGGCACTCCTTGTGGAAAGCCGCAGTGTCGGCGAGCGCGGGCGACTTCGCAAATCGCCCGCACCGGTGCCGCCACGCCCGCGAAAAGACCCGTTGCTACTTGGCGGTGCTGAGCAGCAGCACCGCCGCAGTGACCAGACCGATGCCGATCCAACCGATCGGACGCAGGCGGTTGCCGAACAACAGGCGTCCGCAGGTGGCGGTTCCGATCACGCCGATCGCACCCCACATCGCATAGGCGGTGGCCAGGTCCATGTAACGCACCGCCTGGCCCAGCAGGGCGAAGGCGATCCAGACCATGACGATCGCAGCGACACCCCAGCGCCAGCGGCGGAAGCCTTCCGACTTGGCCACCATCATGTTCGCGGCGACATCGATCAGCGCCGAACAGATCACGAAAAACAGAGCCAGGGTATTCATCAGTGTGCCTCCCCGAGGGTGACGCAGACGATGCCCACCACCGCCAGCACCAGGCCGGCCAGCTGCTGCAGTGACAGGCTCTCGCCGAACACGGTGAGGCCGACCACGGTCAGCAGGGTCAGGCCCAGGCCTTCCCACACCGCGTAGGCCACGCCCACCGCGATGCGACGCACCGACTGCGCCAGGAAGAAGTAGGACAGCGCCAGCGCACCGGCCATGATCAGATAACCGGTCCAGCCGCCATCGCGGGCGGCGTGGGCCATGAACGAGGTGCCGACCACTTCGGCGACGATCGCCACGGTCAGGCAGGCCCAGGCGACCAGCGCGCCACGGGCGGGAACAGTACGGGACATGTGAAACTCCTTGCAGGACGGGGACCGCGCCGCCTCATCAATGGATCCACGCCGCGCGTGGAGGGTCCGGAACGCCCCTCGCAGACAGGGGCGACGGGGGTTAGTATCATCGTCTTTTACGGTGGTATCAAAATGGATTCCATCGACAGGAGCGATGGATCAATGCCCTATTCCCCTGAATCCCTACAGGCCTTCGTGGAAGCCGCCGCGCTGGGCTCGTTCTCGGCCGCGGCACGGCGGCTGGGCAAGACCCAGTCGACGGTCAGCACCGCCATTGCCCACCTGGAAGCCGACCTCGGCGTGAGCCTGTTCGACCGCAGCGGGCGCTACCCGCGGCTGACCGAGGCCGGGCGCCAGGTGCTGGGCCACGCACAGGAAATCCTGGCCGCCGATGCGCGCCTGCAGCAGTTGAGCGTGCGCCTGTCCGCGCCGGTCGAGCCGCGCCTGACCGTGGTGTTTTCCGATGTCTACCAGCTGGATCCGGAGCAGCGGATCCTGCAGCGCTTCGCCGAAGCGTTCCCGGAGATCGAGCTGGAGTGGCTGGATGCCGAAGGCGAGGACGTGCTGGAGCTGGTCGGCAGTGGTCGCGCCGGGCTGGGCCTGCTGCCCAGGCAGGAGCGTTATCCCGATGGGCTGGTGGCGCGGCCGCTGGCGCACCACAGCGAACTGTCGGTGTACGTGGCGCGCGGACACCCGCTGGCCAGCGCCGGGCGTCGCGCCGCCGCACAACTGGCACGGCATCGGCAGGTGCGCCTGAGCGCGGAAGTCGATCAGACCCGCTTGGTCACCGGCCTCGCGTGGACCGCCACCGATTACCTGATGGTGATGGAGATGGCCGAGGACGGCATCGGCTGGGCCGAACTGCCGCGGGCGCTGGTGCAGCGCTATGACCGTGGGCGGCTGGTGGAACTGGTGCTGCCGGGCTGGCCGCGGCGCATCCACAGCGACCTGCTGTGGCGACGCGACACGCCGCCAGGCCCAGCCGCACTGTGGTGGGCCGACGCGTTGGGGTGAAAAAGGGGACGGAGGGGATTAAGTCGTTTGTGCCCCGGCGGTACTGGGGCACAAACGACTTAATCCCCTCCGTCCCCTTTTTATCTGTCAGCGATGGGCGAGCGCGTAATCCAGTGCCGCGCACACCGCTGCCACCTGTGCGTCGTTGCACTGCTGCGGGGTGGCCCGCGGGCTGTCCGGGTAGACCTCGGTGGTGGTGGTGTACTTCGCGTCGGTAATGCCGGCGCACAGGCCCAGCTTCACCAGCGGATACTCGATCACGCCGTGGGCGATCACCGGCGAACCGATGATCTCGCCTTTGTCGTCGGCGGGGGCGATATGGGTGACCTTCTCCACGGCGGCAATGACCGCCTGCTGGAACGCCGGCTGCGGGGCCTCGCTGTCATCCACCAGGTAGAAGCCATCCGGAATCAGGCCCGGCTCGAACGGCTTGCCGTCACGCGCGGCCAGCGCCGGGCGGAACTCGCTTTCATCACTGTCGGTGGTCTCGTGCAGATCGATGTGCAGCACGAACTGGCCCTTGATCGGTGCAACCAGCTCGATCAGCGCGGTCGACTCGCGGGCCGGGCCATCGGCGCGGAAGTTGCGGTTCGGGTCGATCGCATCGAAGTTCCAGCGGTTGATGCGCTCGAAGCCCCACGGATTCACGCACGGCGCCACCAGCAGGTTGGCCTTGCCGGCATAGTCGGCGGCGTGCTTCTCGAGGAACTCCAGCGCGCCCATCACGCCACTGGTCTCATAGCCGTGCACGCCACCGGTAACCAGCGCGGCGGGCAGCGCCGGGTTCCAGTCGCGGCTGCGCAGGGCGAACAACGTATAGGTCTCGCCAGCGTAGTCGAGCTGGCCATAGGCCACCTTGTCGAAACGCGAGGCAAGCGCTTCGATGCGCGGCAGCACCTCCTGGTCATAGCGACGCAGGCGCTGCTGGCGGCCACGCCACAGCTCCCGTTCCGCCGCTCCCCACGGCTGGCCAGGGGTTCCGACGGGGTAGAAGGCGGCTTGGGACATGGCGGATCTCGGCGAGTCAGGAAGCAATCGCCCACTCTACCACCGGGGCAACGGCATGAACCCGACGCGCATTCCATTGGCGAATGGAATCAGCAATAATTCTCATTTACGACCTTCCACAGCCTGCACCGATGCCCATCCACGCCCTGCAACCGGCCCGCCTGCCCCTGGCCGCCGCCCTCACCCTGTGCCTGCTTCCGGCCGCCAGCGTCTTCGCCCAGGACGGCGCTACCACGCTCGACAGCATCCAGGTCTCTGGCAGCTGGCTGGGTACCGGCCTGCATGACAGCGTGAAGCGCTTCGCCGGCGCGCGCACGGTGGTCGACCGCCAGCGCATCGAGGCCAGCGGCGCGGCCAGCATCGGCGATGCCATGCGCCGCATCCCCGGCGTGCAGGTCACCGACAACTCCGGTACGGCCGGCAGCTCGGTCTCGCTGAACATCGGCGTGCGCGGCCTGACCGGGCGCTACTCGCCACGCTCGACCGTACTGCTGGACGGCGTGCCGCTGGCGGTAGCGCCGTATGGCCAGCCGCAGCTGTCGTTCGCACCGACCAGCCTGTCCAACATCGAATCGATCGACGTGGTGCGCGGCGGCGGCGCGGTGCGCTACGGCCCGCAGAACGTGGGCGGCATCATCAACTTCAGCACCCGCGCCATTCCCACCGAGGCAGGCCTGCACGGCGAAGCGGGCGTGCGCTACACCGCCTACGACCATGGCGGCGGTGACAGCACCCAGTACAACGCCTTCCTCGGCGGTACCGGCGACAACGGCCTGGGCGCGGCCCTGCTGTACTCCGGCCAGGACGGGCGTGGCTGGCGCCAGGGCAGCGATGACCGCTTCAACGACCTGGCGCTGAAGTTCGCCTATGCCATCGACGCGCAGCAGGAACTGCGTGCCAAGCTGTCGTACTACGATGTGCGCTCGCTGACCCCGGGCGGCCTGACCCGCGCGCAATACGAGGCCGACCCGTTCCAGAACACCCGCTCCACCGATTTCTGGAAGGGCCACCGCACCGGCATCGACCTGGGCTACACCAACACGCTGTCGGCCAACAGCGAGTTCGAGGTGCTGGCCTATTACAACGAAAGCAGCCGCGCCAGCTCGCTGATCAACACGGCCAATACCCAGTTGACCGTGCAGCCGCGCGATTACCGCGTGCTTGGCATCGAGCCGCGCTACACCCAGCGCCTGCACTGGGGCGCCAGCGTGCACGACATCACCGCCGGCTACCGCTTCCTGCGCGAGCGCGGCAACGACCGCAGCTACACCGTCAGCCGCCGCACCGGCGTGGCCAGTGCCACCACCCGTTTCGACAACGCGACCGATGCCCATGCGTTCTACATCGACGACCGCATCGCGATCGGCCAGTGGCGGATCACCCCGGGCGTGCGCATGGAATGGATCGACATGGACCGCCGCCAGGCCGGTGGCACGGCGACCTTCAGCAGCCGCAACGACAAGGCCCTGCCCTCGCTCAACATCGCCTACCTGCTGACGCCGCGGCTGACTGTGTTCGGCAACTACACCACCTCGTTCGGGCCGGTGCAGAACATCCAGCTCAATTCCCAGACGGCCAGCAACCCGCTGAACCCGGAAATCGCCAAGACCACCGAACTGGGCGCGCGCTGGCAGGACGGCGCACTGCGCGCGGAAGTGACCGTGTTCAAGATGCGCTTCGACAACCAGATCCTGCAGGTGCCGGGGATCACCCCGCCGACCTTCCAGAACATCGGTGCCACCGACCACAAGGGCGTGGAGAGCGCGCTGGAGTACCACTTCGCCGAGGACAGTGCGCTGGCCGGGCTGGAGCTGTACGCCAACTACACCTGGACCCAGGCGATCCAGCAGTCCGGTGACAACCGCGGCCTGGACGTGCCCTTCTACTCGCGCGACACCGACAGCGTCGGCGCCCGCTACGCACTGGCCGGCTGGACCTTCAATGTCTCCAGCACCCACCAGAGCGGCCAGTTCTCCGATGCCGCCAACACCTGGGAAGAAACCGCTGACGCGCGCGTGGGCCGCGTGCCGGGCGTGCGCCTGTGGAACGCGCAGGTGGCCTGGCAGGTGCCGGGGCTGGACGACAGCGAGATCGCGCTGGGCGTGAACAACCTGACCGACAAGCGCTGGTACACCCGCAACGTCGATGGCAACGCCGGCCGCATGGTGGCTGCGCCACGCACCTTCTACGTGCAGGGCCGCTACCGCTTCTGACGCGGTAACCGCCCGATGCAGTGACGGCGGCGACCACGGTGGCGGCGTATCATGCCGCCACCATGTCACTGCCTGTTTCGCCATCGCGCCTGCATCTGGCCTTCCAGGGCCTGCGCCTGCGCCTGCGCGGCAGCGACCTGTGGTTCATCGCGCTTGCCCTGCTGGTCGGCCTGATCGCCGGCTACCTGACCCTGCTGCAGTCCGGCATCGCACGCTGGCTGCAGGGCACCCTGTACGGGCTCGACGACGGCATGCGCCTGAGCTCCCTGCCCGCGCTGACCTGGACCGCACTGCTGGTGCTGCCGCTGGGTGGCCTGCTGGTCGGCCTGGTCAGCCTGGCCGCGACCCGGCTCAAGCGGCCCCTGCTCGATGCGGTCGAAGCCAATGCCCTGCATGGCGGGCGCATGTCGATGCGCGACAACCTCATCGTGCTGACCCAGACCCTGCTGTCCAATGGCTGCGGCGCCTCGGTCGGGCTGGAGGCTTCGTATACGCAGATGGGAGCGGGCAGCGGCTCGCAGCTGGGCAGGGTGATGCGCCTGCGCCGCAACGACGTGCGCATCCTGGTCGGCGCCGGTGCCGCCGGTGCCATCGCGGCCGCCTTCGGGGCGCCACTGGCCGGTGCGTTCTACGCCTTCGAGATCGTCATCGGCGCCTACACCCCGGCCGCACTGGCGCCAGTGGCGGTGGCCGCGCTGGCAGGTGCATTCGTGGCCGACCAGGCCGGCATCGAGCCCTACCTGCTGCCGGCTGCCTCGACGATTGATGTCCGCGCCGCCGACTACGCCATTTACGGCCTGCTTGGCTGCTGCTGCGCGATGGTCGGCATCGCGGTGATGCGGCTGATCGCCTCGATCGAAGGCACGGTCAAGCGCAGCCCGCTGCCTGCCTGGGGTCGGCCGGTGGTGGGCGGCCTGCTGCTGATTCCGCTGGCCCTGGCCAGCCCGCAGGTGCTGTCGTCCGGCCATGGCGCGCTGCACCTGGACCTGACCACGCACCTGCCGCTGATCTGGATCGGCGGCCTGCTGACCCTGAAGTGCCTGGCCTCGGGCATCTCGCTCGGGTTTGGTTTCCGCGGCGGCCTGTTCTTCGCCTCGTTGTTCATGGGCACCCTGGTCGGCGCCCTGTTCGCCGGCCTGCTGGCGATGGCCACTGGTGTGCCGGTGATCGATGCCACGTCCGCCGCGCTGGCTGGCATGGCAGCGTTGGCCGCCGCCGTGGTCGGCGCACCGATGACCATGGCCATGCTGGTGCTGGAAGGCACCCACGACTTCCTGCTGACCAGCGTGGTGATGAGTGCGGTGCTGGTCTCCAGCACGCTGGTACGGCAGTGGTTCGGTTATTCGTTCTCGACCTGGCGCATGCACCTGCGCGGCGAGACCATCAAGAGCGCACGCGACGTGGGCTGGGTGCAGAACCTCAACGCCGGCCGGCTGATGCGCAAGGGCGTGGCTACCGCGCCGGCCGATCTCGATGCCGCCACGTTCCGCCAGCGCTTCCCGCTGGGTTCGGGCAGCCGGGTGATCCTGATCGACAGCGAAGGCCATTACGCAGGCATCGTGCAGATTCCGCGCGTCTACGGCGACGGCGTGAAGCCGGAGACCATGATCGGCGAGCTGGCCGAGAACCGGGACGTGTCACTGTCACCGGCCGCGGACGTGGTCAGCGTGATGCAGCGCTTCGACCAGACCCAGGCCGATGAACTGGCCGTGGTCGGCGCCGACGGCCAGGTCCTGGGCGTGGTCTCTGAAGCCTTCGTCCGCAAGCGCTACGCCGAGGAACTGGACAAGCGCCAGCGCGAACTGATGGGCGAGCGCGTCGACGACACGGACTGACCCCGCAAAAAGGGGACGGAGGGGATTAAGTCGTTTCTGACGCTTTCGAAATCCGCGCATGGCGTGGATCTACTGTCACCTCGACCGGGTAGACTCCGGCCATGCGCTTCATTGAGACCTTCCAGGCCGGTCCCTTCGCCGACACCGTGGTCAGCCTGCTGGCCGCCTTCGTGCTGGGCACGCTGATCGGCGCCGAGCGCCAGTACCGGCAACGCACCGCCGGCCTGCGCACCAACGTGCTGGTGGCAGTGGGCGCCGCCGCCTTCGTCGACCTGGGCATGCGCATCGCCGGCAGCGCCGAGGCGGTACGGGTGATCTCCTACGTGGTCTCCGGTGTCGGCTTCCTCGGCGCCGGCGTGATCATGAAGGAAGGCATGAACGTGCGCGGCCTGAACACCGCCGCCACCCTGTGGTGCTCGGCGGCGGTCGGCAGCTGCACCGGCGCGGACATGCTGGCCGAGGGCGTGCTGCTGACCGTGCTGATCATCGCCGGCAACACGCTGCTGCGGCCGCTGGTGAATGCGATCAACCGCATCCCGATCAACGAGGCGGCGACCGAAGCCACCTACGAAGTGCGCCTGAGCGTGGATGCCGAAGCCGTACCGCGGGTGCGCGAGCGACTGGTCGATGCGCTGGAGGCCGCGCAGTATCCGGTGGGCGATGTGCAGGTGGTCGAGCATGCCGACGCGCCTACCGACGTGATCGCGGTGCTGGTCAGTACTGCGGTCAGTGCCGACGAGCTGGATCTGGTGCTGGCACGGATGGAGCACGTGCCGGGGGTGCTGCATGCCACGTGGGAAGTCAGCACCCGCGACTGATTCATCCACGCAGGGCGTGGATCTGCCGAGGTCGTGCTGCAGTGGATTCACGCCATGCGTGGATACGCTTCTCTCACCCACCCGCCATGCGCTGCTATGCCCGCAGCAGCTTCCGGAACGAGCCGCACTTCCGGGCATCCTCTGCCTGCGGGCAGGCCGCCGCACGTTGCAGGTGCCGGCGTACCCGTTGCAGCTGGATGATCTGCCGCTGCAGCACATCAGCCTGCGCCAGCAGGGCCTCACGATCCAGCGTAAGGCATCCGCGCTGCGGCGGCAGCGATGCGCCGATCTGCTGCAGCGACAGCCCGGCCGCCTGGCCCAGGCCGACCAGTGCCAGCCGCTCCAGCACCTGCTCGTCGTACTGCCGGCGCAGGCCGCGACGGCCCACTGCCTGCAGCAGCCCAAGCTGTTCGTAGTAACGCAGGGTCGAGGCCGGCACGCCACTGCGCTTGACCACTTCGCCGATATCCAGTTCACGCACGGGCTTGACCTCAAGTGACCTTCAAGCGCCAACCTATGGGCGACTTCCCTGCAAGGCAAGACCATGACCCGTACACCCCCCGTTGATCAGAGCGCCCTGTGGAACGGTCCTGGCGGCCAGGTCTGGGTTGCGCAGCAGGCCATTCTCGATGGCCTGTTCCAGCCCATGGCCGACCTGCTGGTGGCCGAACTTCCGGAGACCGTCACGCAACTGCTGGATGTAGGCTGCGGTACCGGTGCCAGCCTGCTGGCATCAGCCGCCGCACGCCCGGCGACACACAGCACCGGCCTGGACATCTCCGCGCCGATGCTGGCGCTGGCCCGCCAGCGCGCCGAGGCTGCGGGACTGGACGCGGACTTCATCGTGGCAGACGCGCAGCGCCATCCTCTGCCGTCCGCGCACTTCGACTGGATCCAGTCGCGGCTGGGCGTGATGTTCTTCGAGGACAGCCAGGCCGCGTTCGCCAACCTGCATCGTGCCGCGACACCCGGCGCTGGGCTGCGCTTCATCGCTTGGCGCAGTGCCGACGAGAATCCATTCATGACCACGGCCGAGCGCGCCATCGGCGATGCACTGGATCTGCCGCCCCGGGTACCCGGCGCGCCGGGACAGTTCGCCTTTGCCGACGGCGGGCAGGTACAGCGGCTTGTGCGGGCCGCCGGTTGGAAGGATGTGGAGGTGGTTGCGGTAGACCTGCCCTGCTCGATCGCCCGCGAAGACCTGCCCACCTATGTCGGCCAGCTGGGCCCGTTGGGGCTGGCCCTGCGCTCAATGCCGGAAGCCCGTGCCGCCGTGCTTCGCCACCAGGCGCTGGCTGCATTCGCGCCGTTCATCGAAGGCGACCGCGTACGCGTGGATGCCGCCTGCTGGCTGGTCCGCGCCCGCGCGTAGGAAAAGGGGACGGAGGGGATTAAGTCGTTCTTGCCCCGCGTGTGCAGGAAACGACTTAATCCCCTCCGTCCCCTTTTTCTTTACAGCGCCTCGCCGGCGTCGGCCAGGCGCGATTCGATCAAGGCGTACCACTGCTGCAGCACGTCGATCAGCATGTCCAGCTCGGCGTCGGTGCGCTGTGCGCGGCCGCTGCGCAGGCAGGCCTGTGCTTCCTGCAGCTGGGCCAGGAACCCTGCCACGGTATCGGCCTGCAGGATCAGGCCGGGCAGGCGCCGGCCCGGGATGCGCACCACGGCATGGTTGCCGAGCTGGCCGTACACGCTGAGCGTAGCTTCCGTCTTCATGGAGAGTGGCAGGAATTGGGCATTCATCGCGTGCACCGTTTGAAGACCTGAGCCGCAGGCAGGTGTGGACGACGGGGGAGACGTTGCCACGCCTGCCGGCGGTCAGGGGGGACTCGGGATGCCGGGGCACCGCCCCGGCGCAGGAGGGTCAACGTGGCTGTGCCATCCCGGCGATCTGCACGCGCCGGTTCGGCGCCAGGCAGGCAATCAGCTCGCGCCGGTTGCGCTGCCCGCACTGCACGATCGGCTCAGCCGCGCCGCGTCCTTCGGCGCTGATGCTGGCCGCAGGCACGCCGCCCTGCACCAGCGCGCTGCGCACGGCCTCGGCGCGGCGCTGCGACAGCGACTGGTTGTAGCTGGCGCTGCCGATACGGTCGGTATAGCCGGTCACCCTGATCGACTGCACCTGTGCGGCTTCGCGTACCTGCGCCAGGATGCCCTGCACCGCCTGCTGCCCTTCCGCGCTCAGCACCGCGCTGTCGAAGCCGAACAACGCGTCGGCCGACAGCCGCAGCGGCTGTTCCGGCAGCGGTGCCGGTGCCGGTGCCGGCGGGACCGGTGGCCGCGGCGGCTCCAGCACGGCCGCGCACGATTCCGGCTTCCAGTAACCCGCCTGGGCAATGCCCTTGCTGTCAAAGCGGACCTGGAACTGGCAGGTGAAATACTCCGCACCTTGCGCGGTGCGGAAGTTGAACAGGTAGTTCCACTCGCGCACGCCCCACATGCCTTCATTGAAATGCGGCGTGCCCAGCAGCGTGTACAACTGCCGCTTGCTCATGCCCGGCGCGAAGCGGCGCAGGTCGGCGACGTCCGGATAGATGCCTTCCTTCAACGAGGCCCTGGAGGCCTCCGGGAACTGCACGGCGGTGGCTTCGACGGGACCGTCGGTGGCCGGCGCATGGCTGCGGCAGGCGGCCAGCAGGCCCATCCCCAGGATCAGGCCCAGCGTAGCGGCATGTTGGCCGGCGCGGGCGATGCGATGCTGTTTCATGTCATTCCCCCTGTAGACGTTTCCGCGATGCCGGGCCGCGGGTGCGGCCCGGCGGCGGGGATCACCACTGGATGCCGGCACCGACGGCCACGCCGGCCTCGCCACGGCTGTTGGTCGAACCGCTGAACTTGTAGATCCAGCGCCCGCCTTCGGAGACACCGGAGATGCCCAGCGCCACGCCCGATTCGCCGTTGTAGCTGCCAGCCGCGATCGAGGCCATGCTGCGGCCCGCCTCGCTGGGCTGCGGCAGCGCTGCGGTGGCCATCGCCGAGGCGATACCGGCCGAAGCACGGTTGTCGGTCTTGCGCAGGTCGCGCTCGAAGCCACCCATGCGCTCGTCGGTGTAGGCCTTGGACCAGTCCAGGGTCTGCGCCATGCCCGACTTCAGCTGATCCACGTTGACCGCGTCGGTACCGGCGGTGCCAGCGGCAACGTTGCGCACCGTGGTCGGGCCGCTGCTGGTGCTGCCCAGGGTGACGCTGTTGTAGTTGGTCGCACCGTTCACCGTGGTGTCGTAGCGGATGGTGCCCTGCTGCGAGGCCTGCAGCTGGCGCACGTTGACCGCGTCGGTGGCCTGCGAGCCGTCGGCCACGTTGACCACCTGGCGTTCGGCGCCGCTGGCACCCACCGAGACCGTGTTGCCCCGGTTCGCCACCGAACCTGCACCCAATGCCACCGAGTTGTCGGCCTGCGCCTGTGAACCATTGCCGAGCGCGGTCGAGTTGGCACCGGCGGCAGTGGAGCCTGCACCACCGGCGGCGGAGTTGGCGCCGCTGGCGGACGGATCGGCCAGGTTGTTGGTGTTGTTGGCGCGGAAGCTGCCCGCCACGTTGGTGATGTTCTGGATCTTCTGGTCGGTGTACTTCTTCGACTCGTCGATGGCGTAATTCACGCCGTTCTTCAGCTGGCCGACATTGGTTGCGTCGTAGGTGTCCGAGCCGTCGGCAACGTGGGTGATCTTGCGCTCGCTGCCGCTGCTGCCGACCGAGACCTCACCGGCCGAGTTGCTGGCACCGGTCTGGCCGTAGGCGCCGGTATAGCCGCTCTGTGCGCCAACGCTGGCCACCGAACCGGCACCCAGCGCCACGCTGTTGCCGGCACTGCTGCTGGCACCGTTGCCGACCGCCACGCTGTTGGCACCGGCTGCACTGGCCTGCGGGCCGACCGCCACCGCTTCCGCACCGGCCGCGGTGGCTGCGGCCGCCGTCGAGTTCACCGCCAGGTAGGCACTGCCACCGCCACCGTTGGTGATGCGCTGGTTGAGGACCTTCAGCGAGCCATCGACGGCAGTGAAAGCGGCGGTGACGTTGTTGTAATCGCCGCTGGTGAAGGTGCCATCGGTGGCGATGCTGGAAATGCTGAACGTCGGCGCGGTCCACGCGTTGGTGGTGCCGTTGTAGGCAGTGGTGCCGCCGAAGTAGTTGGCGATGGTGCTGTGGGTGCTGAACAGCTGGTCGCCGGTGATGGCGTCGCTGCTGCCGGCCAGGATGCTGCCGGCGGCGACGTTGGTGATCTTCACCGCACCGGTACCGGTGCCCGTCAGCGTCACGCTGTTGAGCACGTTGCCACTGCCGTCGACATCGTATTTCACGGCCAGCTTGTCGATCTCGCCGGTCTGGTCGGCAACGTTGGCCAGCGAGTTGCTGACCGCATCGAAGGCGGTGCCGACGTCGTTGTAGCTGCCCTTGGTCACGGTGCCGTTGGCGGCGACGTTGTTGATCGAGTACGTCGGTGCGGTCAGCACGCCGCTGGCGCTGACCGCAGCACCACCGCCGAGGTGGGTGGCCACAGCCTGGTTGGCGGCGAACAGCTGGGCCCCGTTGATGGCCTCGCTGCTGGTGGCGCTGACCTGGCCCGGGCCGAGATTGCGCAGCGTGGTGGCGGTGCCGGCCTGGCCCAGCGTGGCGCTGGCATAGTTGACGCTGCCATCGGCGTTGAGGTCATAGCGCAGTGCCCCCTGCTCCGAGGCCTGCAGCTGTCCCACGTTGACCGCATCGGTGGCCGCGGTACCGGCCGCCACGTTGATGACCTGACGCTCTGCGCCAGCGGCACCGATGGAAACCGTGTTGGCACGATCGGCAAGGCTTCCCGCACCCACTGCGATGCTGTTGGCTGCCGTCGCCCGCGCATTGGTGCCGACCGCGATCGAATCGGCGCCGCTGGCCACGGCCTCGGTACCGGTCGAGTTCACCCGCAGGTACTTGGTACCGCCGTTGCGGATATCGGTGATCTGCGTGTTGAGGTTGACCAGCGAACCATCCACCGCCGCGAAGGCATCGGTGGCGTTGGTGTACAGGCCCTGGGCGATGGCGCCGGTGGTGGAGATCGTGCTGATCTCGAACAGCGGTGCGGTGAAGATGCCGCTGGCCGGGTCAAAGGCTGCACGACCACCGAAGAAGCTGGCGATCGCGCTGTTCGTTGCCGCCAGCTGGCCACCGTTGACGGCCTCGAGGCTGCCCGCGGTGACCGCACCGGCGGCGAGATTGCCGATGGTGGTGGTGCCGGTGCCTGCGCCGAGGGTGACCCGTCGATAGTTCGGATTGCCGCCGGCGTCCAGATCGTAGGTCACCGCAGCATCCGCCACGCCGTTGATCAGGCTGATCGCGCCCTTCAACTGCGCCACGTTGACCGCGTCGGTGTTGCCGCTGCCCGCAGCCACGTTGGTGATCTGGCGCTCGCCCCCACCGGCGGTGCCCACCGATACTTCACCGGCCGAGACCTGCGGCGCCGTGAGGCCGTAGGCACTGTAGCTGGCCTGCGCGCCACGCAGTGCGGCCGAGCGGTAGCCCAGCGCGACCGAGTTGGCCTGGTTGGAGGTGGACTCGGCACCCAGCAGGGTCTGCCCGTTGGCGGTGCCGACGGCACTGTCGCCGACGATCACCGAATGGCCCATGCGCGCGGCATAGTCGGCCGTCGGCACGCCGGTCGGGTTGCTGGGATCGTTCACGCCATCACCGGGGAAGGCGACATTGGCATCGACCTTCGGCAGTTCATGGCGTGCGTTGGCGCCGATCACCACTTCCTTCGAGCCGTTGGCGAAGGCGCCATCGCCCATCAGCACCTGGTAGTCCTGCGCGGCGTTGACGGCCCAGCAGGAGATGTCGGCCAGCGCGATGTCCAGGCACTTGGCCGCCCAGGCCGGGGAATCCTTCGGCAGCAGCAGGCCCAGCAGGCCACCCGGATTGCCGTTGTTGATGTTGTAGATGTAGCTGTCGGAAGTGACGCCACCGATCAGGGTCAGGTGCGAGCTGCCGCCCGTGGCCGCGCCGCCCAGACCGTTGAGCGTGCTGCCGACCGGCGACAGGTTCACCACCGGCAGGCCCAGCACATTGACCGTCGAATAGGTCTGCATCACGTTGGCATTGCTGAGCTTGAGATTGCCATTGCTCAGGTAGCCATTGCCGCCGAACAGGCTGGTGGTGGTCGGCCCGATCAGCTGGCCGACATTGCCGACCAGGCCACCGGTGCCGATGATCAGGCCGGCATTCGGGTCGGCCGGCGCCGGTGCCTTCGGGCTGGTCGGCGGGATCGCCGACGGCTGGGTCAGGCCGAGACTGCCCAGCGTGCCTCCCACCAGGCCACCCACGGCGCTGCCCAGGTTGCCGACAGTGCCATTGAGATTGCCGTTGAGCAGGTTGCCCACCGCGCTGCCGACGTTGCCCAGCGTGCTTCCCAGCACACCGCCCAGGCCTGTGCCGGGGCTACCGGTGGTGCCGTTGAGAATGCCGCCCACTGCACCACCGACCGTGCCGACGGTATTGCTAAGCGTGCCGCCCACCGCGCTGCCAACCTGGCCGACGGTGCCGTTCAGAGCGCCACCCACCGCACTGCCGACGGTACCGACAGTACCGTTCAATGCGCCACCGACTGCGCCCACCGTGTTGTTGAGCGTGCCGCCCACTGCACCGCCGACCTGGCCGACAGTGCCGTTCAGTGCGCCACCCACCGCACTGCCGACGGTACCGACAGTGCCGTTCAGAGCGCCACCGACTGCGCCTACCGTGTTGTTGAGCGTGCCGCCCACTGCACCGCCGACCGTACCGACAGTCCCGTTCAGAGCGCCACCCACGGCGCCGCCGACCTGGCCAACGGTGCCGTTCAGAGCTCCGCCCACCGCACCGCCGACGGTACCGACGGTGCCGTTCAGTGCACCGCCGACTGCGCCGCCAACTGTGCCGACCGTGCCGTTCAGAGCACCGCCAACTGCACCACCGACTGCGCCGACCGTGTTGTTGAGCGTACCGCCCACTGCGCTGCCGACCTGGCCAACGGTGCCGTTCAGAGCTCCGCCCACAGCACCACCGACCGCACCGACCGTGTTGTTGAGCGCGCCGCTCACGGCGCCGCCAACTGTGCCTGCCGTGCCGTTCAGTGCACCGCCAACTGCACCACCGACCACGCCGACTGTGTTGTTGAGCGTGCCGCCCACTGCACCGCCGACCGCGCCGACTGTGCCGTTGAGTGCACCGCCCACTGCGCCACCGACTGTTCCGACAGTACCGTTCAGAGCGCCGCCCACTGCGCCACCGACCGTGCCTACCGTGCCGTTCAGTGCACCGCCAACCGCACCACCGACTGCGCCTACCGCGTTGTTGAGCGTGCCACCCACTGCACCGCCGACCGCGCCGACTGTGCCGTTGAGTGCACCGCCCACTGCGCCACCGACTGTTCCGACAGTACCGTTCAGAGCGCCGCCCACTGCGCCGCCAACCGTGCCAACGGTGCCGTTCAGCGCACCACCCACCGTGCTACCGACCGCACCCGCGGCACCGTGAAGCGTCCCGCCGACAGCATCCACTGCTCCGCCCACCAGACCGCCGACGCCCAGCGCGCTGTGCTGCGCGGCTACGGTTGCCTGCCCGGCCAGCTTCAGGTTGCGATCGGCGACTACTTCCTGGCCGTCCGGCGCCTGCACGCGCACCTTGCCCGCGGCGCCGGCATCGAACGCGGCACTGATGGCGCGATCATGCGTGTCACCCGGCAGTTCCTCCTTGGCCGGCGGCGTGACCGCCGCCGTCGCCCGGGCCTGGCCCTGCCCCTCGATGTGATGGCCAGCCACCGCCAGATGCGCGTCGGTGTCGCCGTCGACAGAGGCCTTCAGGGACGAACCGCTGAGGCCCGCTGCCGCCTGGGCACCCGAATCGATCGAAGCGACCTGATGGCCAGCGATGCCGACCTTGGCCCTGGCGCGCGCATCGGCAGCCACGCCCAGCGGCGCCTGCGCGCCCGGCGCAACGTGCGCTGCCAGCGATGCATCCACCTGTGCCGCCTTGATCGCAGTGTTGCCCAGGCCGACAGTGGCGCGTACATCGGCCGCCAGCGCCGGCACGGCCACCTGCTTCGGCGTGGTGTTCGCTGCCAGCTTCACCTGCACGGCGGCCGGCAATACGTCACGCACCACCGGCAGCGATGTGGTGTTCAACTGCAGGCCCAGGCGAGCGTCCGGACTGATCGCGGGGCTGCTCTGCGCCTGTCGCGCGGCGGCAGCCAAGGCCACTTCCGCATCGACCTTGACCGGCATCGGCTGCGCATACTTCGCCGCAAGCGCTTGCAGGTCGCGCAGCGACTGATTGGTTTCCGATGCCCCTGCGTGGCCGCTGGCCAGCGCGCACAGCAGTGCCAGGGCCAGCGCGGTGGGCATCAGCAGGAAGGCGCGCGGATCGCGTGCGGCGCCGCCGCCGCTGTCGCCGGTGGCCAGTTCCGAGGCCACAACCAGAGCATTGAGCTGGCGGTTCCATACACGCCGGTAGATGCGGTTCATGAGCATTTCCCCCGTAGGCGAACAACTGGAATGTCAGTGGACTTGCCGTTAGGCAGGTGACTGACATTTCAGCGGTTGCAACGGTGGCGGCGCACTTCAATCCGGCACGGCAATCGCGCATTCCGGCAAATCCACGGCCGGAATCGGCAGCCGTTTATGCAGAAGCGGCAACATGATCGGCAAGCGGATGTGCAATTCCGGCACGAATGCCGCGAAAACCCTTGCGGGGCTTGGCTCAGGCCGGCTGGCCGATCTGCGCGGGCGCGCGCATCAGGGTATCGCGCGGCAGTTCGCCGAATACCTTGCGGTAATTGTCGGCGAAGCGCGAAAGATCCCACAGGCCGCAGCTGAGGGCGATGGCTTTCACCGAGCGACGGCTGGAATCGGCCATCGACAGGCTGCGGCAGGCCGCGCACAGGCGCAGCATGGAGAGATACCGGTTGGGCGAGGTTCCAAACAGGTCCTCGAACGCATAACGCAGGCCGCGCTCGCTGACCCCAGCCGCATCGCAGATTTCATTCATGTAGATATTGCGGCGCAGGTTGAGCCGCATGAAGTTCTCTGCCCGCTGTGCGATCAGATAATGCGTACGCCGTGCACGGCTGCAACCCGGGCGATCCGCCGCACCGGCACCCAGAAGGGCCTGCACATGCTCGTGCAGCAGGGTTTCAGTTTCTTCCGGCTGCAGGCCTGCACCCTGCCCCAGCTGCAGGTGCAGCTGCTGGTAGTGGCGTGCCAACGGCGTGCCTTCGCTGGCCAGATTGAACAGTGACAGTGCCTGGCCAGCGGGAGGCGTGCTGCGCAGGCTCAGTTCGGTCAGCTTGCGCTGCACCCGTGCCACCGGCAGCAGCATCAGGGTCATGTGCGTGCCTGGGCTCAGGGTGAACTCACTGATGCCTTCCGGCATGATCGTCAACGCCATCCCCGGCGTGAGCGGTACGCCATGGCACCAGCTCAGCGTCTCATCGGTGGCGTGCAGGTACCCGAGCATCGCCCAGTCCGGCGGCAGCATGAAACGGCCGCGGCAGTGGAAACCGCAGCTGATGCTGCAGAACAGGGCTTCCTCGTGCACGCGCGAAGCGAATGCCGCACGTGGCCCATTGCCATCGAGCAGCAGCAGTTCGACATCACAGACACGAAGCACGCCGCTCAGCGTGGCCAGGTCTATCGACCGCAGGCCGCTGTCGCCGCTGTCTCCTACCCCACCATCGACCATGACAGTGTTGTCCCCCGTTGATCCGCCATGCGATGCGGCCCCCACTGCCTGACAGGGCGCGCAGCGATCCAGAAACCACTTCCGTTGTCGTGCAGGCCGCATCGGCTCCGATGCGGCCAACCATGGAAATGCAACAGCTTGAATGCGAGTATGCCCGATAATCGGCGAAGGTAAACCCGCGGGCTGCAATGAAGAAAAAAGATACACAGATGAAGAAAATGTCGGCGCCATTGGCACGGTCTTCGCATGCGCCGGAAAATGGAAATCACATAATCTGCACGACCATGAATCGTTTTGCCTTCGAACGGATTCTCGTCACAGAAACGGCCTGAAATTTTCAGCATCGCGGGGTTTCTGCCGAATTTGCATATAGGTTCCTGTTGCAGCCAACTTCCATTCAGGCAAAGTCGATAGCACGGTGATCCGGCCAACTGATCCGGCCGCACCCAGGGGGACAGCATGACCACGCACGCATCATTGGATGCCTCGACCACCGGCCCCGGGCCGAGCGGTCGCGACCGTGCGGCTGGCGGCCTGCCTGGAGACGATCACCCTGCTTGAGCACAGCGGGCCCATCCCGCCGTGCCTCCTCCGCCAGGACGCGCGGAGGCCCACGGACGATCCCGGCGGAGCCGGGCCACCGCCCAACGCAGGTGTACTGCATCCGCAGACAGGTAGAGGGAGACATTGGTCATGAACGCATCGATCCGCAAATTCCTGAAGGAAGAAGACGGTGTCACCGCGCTCGAGTACGGGCTGCTGGCTGCCGTCATCGCTGGTGTCCTGATCGCGGTCGGCAACGACCAGATCAAGGGGTTCTTCGAAACGCTGTTCAAGAACCTCTCCGCACTGGCCACCAAGGCGTCGGGCTCGACGACCTGAGCGGCGACCGCGCGCGGCCGGCAGAGCCGCGACGGTGGGGCGCATGGAACCAGGCGAAGACCGTCCAGTGACGGACGACGGAGTGTGCGATGACACTGCTGGGATTGTTGGCCATCGGCGTATGCCTGCGGATCGCGATCAGTGATCTGTATGCCCGTCGGGTGCCCAACGCCTGGCTGATCGCCGCTTGCGTGATCGCCACCGTGGTGATCGTCTTCGGCCAGTTCAGTGCGCCGCGCCAGCCGTGGCTGCCCCACGTTGCCGGCGCGGCGCTCGGCCTGTTGGCGCTGCTGCCGTTCTATGCCCTGCGCTGGATGGGCGCCGGCGACGTGAAGTTCTTTGCCGTGCTGGGGCTGATGCTGGGCTGGCAGGCGCTGCTGCCGGTCTGGCTGGTCGCCAGCCTCGCCGCCGGGTTGCACGCCGTGCTGGTGCTGGCGGGCCGGCGCCTGGGCGTGTTGCTGCCCGGGCACCTGCAGATGCAGGTGAATCGCACCAGCACGCAATGGCACGCGCATCCGGCCCTGCGCGACATGCAGGCCGCACGCCAGGGACGACGTGGCATTCCCTATGCCGCCTACCTCGCACTCGCCGCCATCGGCTGGGTGCTGGCAAGCATCAACGGAGGTGCACCATGAACATCCGCAGCCCGCGCCGGCAACGCGGCGTCGCCAGCATCGAGTTCGCCCTGATGCTGATGCTCGGCCTGTTGCCGCTGCTGCTGTTCACCTTCTCCGGGGTGATGATCATGGCAGCGCAGCAGACCCTGGCCACCGCCTCGGCCGAAGGTGCGCGCGCCTCGCTGCGCTACGGCACGGCCGGCGAACGGCGCACCGCCGCCTGCGTCGCCGCACGCACCTCGATGCAATGGCTGCTGCAGTTCTCCAAGCAGAACGTGGACTGCAGCGCGGGGGGCAGCAATGCCATCGTGGTGTCCGCGCAGGCGCCCTGCGCCGGCCTGGCCACGGCCCAGTGCATGACCGTGACAGTCAGCTACGACTACGCCAGCCATCCCTTCCTGCCCGGCACCGCCACGCTCTACAAGTGGGTGATGCAGGCTCCCATCCGCAGCGTCGCGGTCGCCCAGCTCGATCTCGGCAGCGGCAACTGATGACCGGTATTTTGGAGACGGTTCCATGCTCAAGTTGACCCGCATCGCTGCCGTCGCCCTGATCGGCCTGGCCGTGCTGCTGGCGCTGATCGCCTTCATGATCGGGCGCAAACCGGCCGCACCGGTCACGGCCGCGCCGATCGCGCACAACGAAGTGCAGGCCATCACGGTGGTGGAAGCCGTGGCGCGCCTGCCCGCGGGCGAGCCGATCAGCGCCAACGACCTGCGCCTGGCCCAGCGCACCTCCCCCGTCGCCGGTGCCGCCACCAGCATCGCCGCCGTGGTCGGCAAGGTGCCGGTGCAGGACATCGCCGAAGGCAGCCCGATCAGCAGCAGCGCATTGGCACAGGGCTTCTCGCTGCAGCTGCGGCCGGGCGAGCGCGCACTGGCCGTGCCCGTGGACGAACTGGTTGGTGCCGGCAACCGCATCCTTCCCGGTGACTTCGTCGACGTCTTCCTCAACCTGCGCAATGCCCAGCCCGGCATCAACAGCCCCGCCGAAGCCGCGCAGACGCGCCTGCTGCTGTCGCGCCTGCGCGTGCTGAGCTATGGGCAGCAGGACATCGCGCCGGTCGCCTCGGAAGCCACCTCCAATAGCGAGGCCGACACCCGCAACGACCCGCGCGCGTCCGACATCACCGGCAGTGGCAGCAGCCACAGCAGCAATGAAGCCCCGCAACCCGCGCGCAGCGCGGTGCTGGCGGTACCGGTGGCCGACGCCAATCGACTGCTGCTGGGTGCGCAGCAGGGCAAGCTGTTCCTGGCGCTGCGCAATCCCGCTGATACGGGCCTGCCCGACCTCGCACTGTTCCCTCAGTCGCGCGGCGTGATCGATCCGCTGCGTGGGCTCGACGCAGAGCAGCAGCTGGCACTGCAGCGCCCGGAGAACCATGCCTTCGCCGGTATCGACGGCGACGCGCTGGCCGGCCGCGGCAGTGCCCCGCCACGCAGCAACGCGGATGCACCCGCGCGTGCGCCGGCGCCCCGTCGCAGCGCCCCGCGCGCTTCGGGTATCGAGATCATCCGTGGCGACAGTTCCGCCCCCCGTGGCTCCCTTTGACCTGCATCGAGCGCATCCATGACCGAACGTCGCCGCCGTCCACGCCTTTCTCCCCGCCAGCGGTGGCTGGCCCTGATGCTGGTGCTGCTGGCACCGGCAACGAGCGTGGCCGCCGATGACCTGGTGCTGCAGGCCCGTGAGCAGCGTCCCTGGAACCTGCCGGCCGACCTGGAACGGGTGGCCATTGCCGACCCCGGCGTTGCCGACATCGTGATGCTGCGCGGCCAGCGCCAGGCGCTGCTGGTGGGCAGGATGCCCGGCACCACCACCCTGCTGCTGTGGCACCGCAAGCAGGCCGAGCCGCAACGGGTGACAGTACGGGTGCAGAGCGCCGTACAGGGTGCGGCCAGCACCGGCGGCAACGATCTGGTGTTCACCCAGCAGGACCAGCAGGGCCTTTTGCAGGGAAGCACTGACAGCGTGCTCTCGCACATGCAGGAACAACGCACGGCGGCGATGGCACTGGGCAAGGAAGGTGCGCTTGCCGATACGTCCACCATCAGCAGCGGCGGTGTGGTCCAGGTCGAGGTCAAGGTGGTCGAGTTCAACAAGACCGCGATGAAGCAGATCGGCATCAACTTCCAGAACCGCAACGGCGGCTTCGCCTACGGCTTCGCGCGGCCCGGCACCGGGTTGCCGGGCAACACCGGCCTGCTGCCCGGCATGAAGGAAGGCAACAGCAGCAACGAGGCCGTCTCGCCGATTTCCTCGGCATTCCGCCTTGTTTTCGGCTCGACCAAGGGGCTGTGGAACGCCGATGTCGAACTGCTGCAGGCCAATGGCATGGCCCGCGTACTGGCCGAGCCGACGCTGGTGGCGCTGTCCGGGCAGAGCGCCAGTTTCCTGGCCGGTGGCGAACTGCCGATCCTGGAACCGCAGGGGCTTGGCACCACCACCATCACCTACAAGCCGTTCGGCATCGGCCTGACGGTGACCCCGACCGTGCTGGCAGCGAACCGCATCGCGCTGAAGGTAGCGCCCGAAGCGAGCGACCTGGACTACAGCAATGCCATTGTGCTCAACAACGTGCAGATTCCCTCGATCACCACCCGCCGCGCCGACACCACCGTCGAGCTGGGTGATGGCGAGAGTTTCGTCATCGGGGGCCTGGTCAGCTCCAACATCGTCTCCAACGTCAGCAAGATTCCGCTGCTGGGCGACCTGCCGATCATCGGCTCGTTCTTCCGCAACTTCGATTACAAGCGTCAGGACAAGGAGCTGGTGATCATCGTCACCCCGCGCCTGGTGCAGCCACTGGCGCGCAACACCGAACTGCCGCTGCCCGGCGAGCGCGAAGCCAGGCCGCATCTCCCCGAGTGGGGTTCCTGGTTGCTGGGTCCGGTCAGCCAGGACCCGGTGCCCGGATTCTCGCGCTGACTCCATGATGCCTGCGATACCACGCCCATGCCCTACGCCACCGCCCAGCCGCTGCATCCGCAAGGACCGCCAATGAACCTGGTCCTGTACGGCATCGACCGCGAACTGCTGCCCCGGCTGGCCGCCAAGCTGCCGCCGAGCACCGCCCTGCATTGGCAGGACAGCAACGCCCCCACCTCCGCCCAGGACCTGCAACGCGGCCCGCAGAGCCTGGTGCTGCTCGACTTCCGGCCCGAGCATGCGGCCGCCTCGAGCGTGCTGGCGCAGCAGCTGCAGCAGACCCAACCGGACCTGCCGCTGGTGGCCGTGGGCGCCACCAGCGCCGGCCAGGTCGAAGGCGTGGTGATCGCGCTGCGCGCCGGCCTGCGCGATGTACTGGACCTGGACAGTGACGACGCAGGCATCGAGGCGGCCTTGCGGCGCGCCCTGTCTCCGCGCCCGGCAGCGGTTGCCCAGCACGCACACAAGGCACGCCTGATCGTGCTGCTGGGTGTGCGCGCCGGCGTCGGCACCAGCACCCTGGCCGCACATCTTTCGGTGCTGGCGCAGCAGACGCGCGCCCTGGCCCAGGGCGAAGCCGTGCAGCAGGACGGCCTGCTGATGGAGCTGGCGCAGCCCTCCGGCGACCTCGCGCTGTACCTCAATCTCGACAGCCGCTTCCACTACGAAGACGCGCTGCGCAATGCCAGCCGCATCGATGCCACCCTCGCCCGCACGGCCATGGCGCGCCATGACTCCGGGCTGGTGCTGCTGGATCGTGCCAGTGGCAGCGATGCCGTTCCGCCCTCGGATCCTGGCGCGCTGCTGCAGCGCCTGCGCGGCGTGTTCGCCAGCGTGCTGTGCGATGCCGGCGGCTGCCCGTTGCGGCAGCTTCCGCCCCTGTTGCTGGACCAGGCCGACGAGATCTGGCTGGTCACCGATGCCTCGATCGCCACGCTGGTTTCTCTGGACCAGGCCCTGAAGCACCTGGCGGGCCAGCGTGAGCGCGAGAAGCGCCTGCAACTGGTGATCAACCGCCACGATGACAGCAGCGGCATGAGCCCGGAACAGATCGCACGCCGCTTCGAAGTACCGCTGCTGGCGACGCTGCCCGAACGACCGCGCGTGCGCCTGGCCGCCAGCCAGGGACACCTGCTGCTGCAGGATGCCCCGCGCGACCCCTATCTGCGTGCCCTCGCCCCGCTCGTGTCGCGCCTGGATCCGGCCGCCTGCCCGGTCCAGCCGCATGGCCTGCGGGAAAGACTCTCCCTTGCCCTGGGTGGATCGCAATGGAAGACAAGGTAACCCCGTTCCCGCATGCCGTTGCCCGCCCGGTACTGCCCGAATCTGCCCCGGGCCACCTGCCGTTCGCGCAGACCGAGCAGTACCAGAAGGTGCTGTCGGCCGCGCATGAGCATCTGCTCAACAGCATCGAGGACGAGCGCATCGACATCGATTCCTGGGCCCCGGACACCATCGCCCGCTGGGTGCAGGTGCAGACCGTGGGCTTCATCCAGGAATGGCGCATCCCGATCAACGAAGAAGAGATGCAGGTGGTCGCCGAGGGACTGGTCAAGGAGCTGACCGGTTTCGGCCCGCTGGACGACCTGCTCCACGACCCCTCCATCGAAGACATCCTGATCAACGGCTTCAAGGACGTGCACGTTTCGCAGGGCGGACAGCTCAAGCGCGCCACCCAGCGCTTCACCGATGATACCCACCTGCTGCGCATCCTGCGCCGCATCCTCGCCCCGCTCGGCCGCCGGCTGGATGATTCCAATCCGATGGTCGACGCGCGCCTGCCCAACGGTGGCCGCCTCAACGCGATCATCTCGCCGCTGGCGGTGGACGGACCGATGGTGTCCATCCGCAAGTTCCGCAAGGACCCGTTCACCCCCGACGAACTGCTCGCCAAGGGCACCTTCGACGCACCGATGCAGGCACTGCTGAAGGCGATGGTGCTGGGGCGCTGCAACATCCTGGTCTCCGGCGGCACCAGCTCGGGCAAGACCTCGCTGCTCAATGCCCTGGCCAGCTACGTGCCGGCCGATGAGCGCGTCATCACCGTGGAGGACACCGCCGAGCTTTCGCTGAACCATCCGCACGTGGTGCGCCTGGAGAGCCGCATCGGCGGCGCCGAGGGCCAGGGCGCGGTCAGCATCCGCGACCTGGTGCGCAACAGCCTGCGCATGCGCCCGGACCGCATCGTGGTCGGCGAAGTGCGCGGCGCTGAAGTGCTGGAAATGCTGCAGGCGATGAACACCGGCCATGACGGATCGATGGCCACCATCCACGCCAACACGCCGCGCGACTGCCTGTACCGCATCGAGATGCTGGCCGGGTTTGCCGGCTTCCAGGGCAGCGAAGACAGCCTGCGCCGGCAGATCGCCAGCGCCATTGATTTCATCGTGCAGATCTCGCGACTGGGCAGCGGGCGCCGGGTGCTGGTCTCGATCACCGAGATCACCGGGGTCAGCGACAACCTGATCACCACCCAGGAGATGTTCCGCCACGAGGTGCAGATCGATGGCACCGGCCGCGAGACCGACCGCTGGATCGGCCTGGGCTTCCATCCGCATTCGCACAAGCTGGAGCCGTTCCGCCAGCAGCTGCGCGAATCACTCTACGGGGACTTCTGAACATGGGCACCGGCCTGCTGCTGGGCGTGTTGAGCATCATCTCGGTGCTGCTGGCGCTGGCCGTCTGGCTGTGGGGTACCGCCAGCAGCCGTGAACAGCGCCAGGCCTCGCTGCAGCACACCGAGCAGCAGCTGGCACGCGGCAGCACGGCCGGTGCGGTGCCGGCCGGGCCTGCCGTTGCGGCGGCGAACGATTCGGCCCGCCCCGCCAGCAGTGGGAGCCGCGCATTACCCTGGGATGGCGTCCTGCAGCGCGCCGGCCTGCAGCCGGGCTGGAAGCTGCCACTGATGCTGCTGGTACCGGGACTGGTGCTTGCGGTCGTGGCGGCGGTGCGGCTGGGCACGGCCTGGATGTTTCCGCTGACCCTTCTGCTGTACCTGCTGGGCTGCTGGCTGTGGGTGATGCGCCGGATCACGAGACTGCGCGCGCAGCTGCTGCACCAGATGCCGGACTTCCTCGACAACCTGGTCCGCCTCACCGCGCTGGGCAACAGCCTGCAGGCCGCGTTCCAGGTGTCTTCGATGCAGACCAGCGCGCCACTGCGCGGCCTGCTGGACACCACGGTGCGCTATGCGCGCAGCGGCATGGAGCTGGATCGTGCATTGAGCCTGGCCGCACAGCCGTACCGCATGGACGTGCTGAAGGTGCTGGCGGTGGTGATCGGGGTGAGCGTGCGCATCGGCGGGCGCGCCGACCAGATCCTGCAGCGCATGGGTGATTTCATGCGCGACCTGGAGCAGGCCCAGCAGGAGTTGGCCGCCACCACGTCGGAAACCCGCATGTCGGCCTGGGTATTGGGGCTGCTGCCACCGGCCAGTGCGGTGCTGATGGCGATCTCCAGCCCGGCGTTCTTCCAGCCGGTGCTGCATGACCCGCTCGGCCACAGGATCCTGCTGATCGCACTGGGCCTGGAACTGCTCGGGGCGTTGCTGCTGTACCGCCTGGCCAAATCGCTATGACCGCCCGCAGCTACCCGGGAGGTGCCCGATGAGCGCCAGCGCCTGGTTCGCCCTTTCGCTGCTGGTGCTGGCAGCGGGCGTCGCCCTGCTCGGCATTGCCGGCTGGGTGCGCAGCCATCGCGAGCACCGCACCTCGGCCGCGCTGAAGACCGCCCTGCAGCCGCGCGAGGAAGCCCGCGACACCGAGGCCACGCGCCGCGACTCGCTGGGCTGGCTCGAGCGCTTCGGGCGCTCGCTCAGTGGTGGCCGCCTGGAGGCCGCGCTGCTGGCCAACGAGGACAGGCTGCTGCTGGACCTGGCCGGCTGGAACACGCGCCGCGGCACCGCCATCTATCTCGGCCTGCGCCTGTTGCTTGCGCTGCTGGTGCTGGCGCTGGCGCTGGCGTTCAGCAGCGCGCACGGTCTGGCCAGGGTGATGGTGGTGATCGGTGCGCTGGCGGCCGGGCTGCTGCTGCCCAAGTTCGTGCTGTCGTCGTGGGTCAAGCGCCGCCGCCGCGCGGTCGAGAACGAACTGCCCTTGCTGATCGACCTGCTGCGCCTGCTGCAGGGCGTGGGCTTCAGCATGGACCAGAGCCTGCAGACGCTGGGCGACAAGCTGCGCGATGCGTTGCCGGTACTGGGCGGCGAACTGCAGGAAGCCAACGTGGCCTACACCCACGGCCGCACCCGCGCGCAGTCACTGCGGCGCTTGAGCGAGGTCTACGCCGATGACGACCTGGCCAGCCTGATGCAGCTGATCCTGCAGGTGCATGCGCACGGCGGCGCCGTGCAGGAACCGCTGCGCCAGTTCAGCATCCGCCTGCGCGAGCAGCGCCGCAACACGTTGAAGGAAAAGGTCGGCAAGCTCTCGGTGAAGATGACCGTGGTGATGATGCTGACCCTGTTGCCGGCACTGATGCTGGTGCTTGCCGGTCCAGCGCTGGTCGCGCTGGCCACCACCATGTCCAAGATGGGATCGCCCTGATGCCCGCCCTGCGCACCCCCTGCCTGCTGCTTGCCGTCGCCCTCGCCACCCTGGCCAGTGGCTGCGCATCGACCACGCCGAAGTACGTGCGGGCGCCCAGCCTTGCGCCGCCGGAGCCCGATCCGCAGGACAGCCGCAACACCTATCTGGAGCTGATCGAGCGCATGCAGCAGCAGGGCGCCTGGTATGCCTCGCTCGCCCACGTGGAGGCCTTCCGCCAACGCTATGGTGATCGCCCCGCCCTGCGCCTGCTGCAGGCCGACGCCCTGCGCGAGACTGGCCAGAGCGACGCAGCGGTCGCGCTGTATCGCGAGCTGTCCAGCGGGCCGCAGGCCGCCGCGGCCGCCCACGGCCTGGGCCTGATCGCTGCACGCCGCGATGACGACGCCGGCAGCGAACAGGCGCTGGCGCGCGCCACGCAACTGCAGCCCTTGAACACCGACTACCTGGGCGACCTGGGTTATGCGCGGCTGCGCGCCGGCCAGTTCGACCAGGCGCGCGAGCCGCTGGCCAAGGCCCTGGAACTGTCGCCAGGCAACGCCAAGGCCACGGCCAACCTCGCACTGTGGGCGCTCCTGCGCGGCGACCAGGCCACCGCGGAGCGCCTGGCGGCACAGGCCAACCTCAACGACGAAACGCGCCGCAGCATCCAGCAGCAGGCCCAGCAGATCCGCACGCGCCTGCAGCAGCGGCAGGCGGCGGCCGCCGTCAACGCCCCTGCGCCTGCGTCCGCGGCCAGCAGCGAACACGGCGCCCGTGCGTCGGGCAGCACCCGGCTGGCAGCCGAACCACACCGCGAAGCACGTGACGAGCGCGATCCGCAGCGCCTGCCACCGTCGATGCTGGAACGCTTCAGCACCACCGAACACCCGACCGGAAGCACACCATGACTGCGATGCGCCTGACCCGACGCCTGTTGCCCGTGCTGTCCTGCCTGCTTGCTGCCGGTGCCGTGCAGGCCCAGCAACAGCCATTGACCGGACAGATGCTAGGTGGCCCCTTGCCGTCGGCACCGGCCGCAGCACCGATGCAGGCCGAGCCGCTTCCCACCGTGGAGCTGGCCGCACCCGCCGCATCCGCGGCGGTGGCAGCGGTGCCACCGGCACTCCCCGCAACCGACGGTGCCCCGCCGGCAACACCGCGTGCGCGCCTGCAGAGCGGCGAAGCCACCCGCAACCTGTTCCGCCTGCAGGCGTCGGGACAGCAGGCCGGCCAGCGCCTGCCGATCCTGGGTGACCAGGCCACCCTGAGTTATGCGCGTTACCTGAAGAGCTTTGAACACGAGATCCCGGACTTCTTTGAGACCGATGTTGCCCGGTCCAAGGATGCCTCCTCCTCCGGACGCTGAGGTAGGCCATGAAACGCCCACGCCAGTTCAGTTTCGGCCGCGCACGCGGCGGCATGTCGGTCACCATGATGCTGGTCATGCTGGCCTTGCTGGCGATGCTGGGCCTGATCGAGATCGGCTATCTGTTCTGGGCCAAGCGCGATGCGCAGAAGGTTGCCGATCTGGCCGCACTGGCCGGCGCGCAGCGACTGGAGTTGTGCAGCGCGGACAACAGCGACAACAGCGCCGCCCGGCAAAGCGCACTGGCCCAGAACAGGTTCGCAGGCACCTTGCAGGTCCGCTGCGGCAACTGGAGTGCCAGCCGCGGTACCAGCAACCGTTTCGTCACCAGCGTTGATGCCAGCAACCCGCGCAATGCGGTGCAGGTGATCGCCGAGCGCAGCGTGCTGCCCTTCTTCGGCCAGAACACCAGCCTGCCGACCGTCAGCGTGCAGGCGGTCGCCCGCCGCTCGGAGCCCACGGCGGTGTTCGCGGTGGGCTCGCAGCTGCTGCGCACCAATGGCGATTCCGTACTGCTGTCGACCCTGCGCCTGGTCGGCCTGGATGTCAGCAGTGCCACGGTGCTGTCCTATGACGGTCTGGCGCAGGCCAACGTCACCCCATCCGGCCTGCTGAAGGCACTCAACATCCCGGTGAGCGCCAACCTCAGCGTGGCCGATTTCAACCGCCTGCTGTCGGTCAACAAGATCTCGCTGGCGCAACTGGTCGATGCCACCGCCACCGTGGTCGGCCGTGACTCGACGGTGGGCGTGCAGCTGCGCGCCCTGTCCGACCTGGTCGCAACCCAGCTGGACATCAACAAGCTCAACATCGTGCTCGGCAGCCAGGCCGGCGGCGGCGGGCTGTTCGCGGAAGTTGTCTCACCCGACGGCACCGTCGGCAGCGCACTGGAATCGAAGATCAACGTGCTCAACCTGATCAGCACCGCCATCTCCATCGCCAACGATGGCAACGGCGTGACGATCAAGGGGCTGGACCTGCTGGGCATCAACATCCAGGGCGGCGTGGTCGAGCCGCCGTCGATCGCCATCGGCGGCGTCGGCACCCGCGCCTACAATGCGCAGGTGCGGCTGATGGTGGACGTGGACAGCAACAACCTGTTCGCGCTTGGGCCGCTGCTGAACCTGCTCGGCACGCGCCTGCACCTGCCGCTGCACGTCGACGTGGCCAACGGCATGGGTACCCTGACCGGCATCCAGTGCGGCGGCAGTCCCCCCAAGGCCACCATCCAGGTCGATTCATCGGTGCTGCGTGCCTGCGTCGGCAACGTCGACCCCGCACAGCGATTCTCCAAGGCCAATGTCTGCGACGCCACGCTGCAGAACGAACAGCTGTTGAAGCTGCTGGGCCAGCCGCTGATCAACGACAGGATCACCCTGCCCGCCCTCACCGGCTCACAGAACCTGACCCTGGCTGCGGGTGAGGCCGGCTCGACCCGGATCAATCCGCTCGCGATCGGTGACGCAGTGTCGAGCCTGGTCAACGAGCTGCTGCGGGTGCTGTCGGGCATGCTCAGCTCGCCCAAGCAGGGCATGAGTGCCAACGACACGGCCAAGGCGCTGGCCGATCGTTACCTGCAGGCGGCCTTTCCCACTGGCGGACGCTACAACGTCGACCAGGTCATCCCGCTGCTGCGCGATGGCGATCCGGCACGCAACCTCGCCCCGCTGGGCAACTGGACGGTGAAGAATGGCGTCCCCAAGCCCTGCCTGCTGGGCCTGACCACCTGCTGGGAAGACGGTTCGGTGTGGACCGGTTACAGGACGACCGTCACCGGCCAGGGCCTGGGCCTGCTCGATGGCCTGCTCGGCTCGCTGGTCGGCGGCCTGCTGATCAACCGCTGCGACAGCCTGCTCGGCAACCTGATCGACTACAACGGCTGCGTGCGCAACAACCTGGCGTCGTACATCCAGACCGCGCCGGCGGGTTTCCTCGATGGCGCCAGTGGCAGCGGCGTCGCCAACCCGGACGGAAGCGTCAGCTGCAGCGGCCTGCTGTGCACCGTGCTGAAGCCGATCCTGGCCGCACTGCGACCGGTGCTCAACAGTGTCGGCACTCTGCTGACCAACCTGCTGGCCAGCGTGCTGGGCCTGGAACTGGGCCGGACCGACGTCAACGTGCAGTCGATCCAGTGCAGCGCGGCACAGCTGGTCTATTGAAATCGCGCCGTGACCGCCGCCCTTGGCGGCGCCCGCGCCCATGCTAGACTCCCGGCGGGGAACCCACCTTCATCTCAACCCACACTCATCCGTGGATGGTCTAGACATGCGAGAAACTTCAGGGGGCGCGGTCTTCGCCCGGCACGCGCGCAACGCAGCAGTGCTGGCCGTGGCCATGATGCTGGTGGCACCGGCGGCGATGGCCGCGCGTGGCGACCGCGAGGCTGCAGCCGAACCGGCGCGCAGCGCGCCGGTGGTGCGCAATACCGTGGACGAGCTCAAGCAGTTGATGGATTCGCGCCAGCTGACCGAGCTGCGCACCACCTACAACGGCAACTACGGCGCCAGCCTGCTGTTCAACGCCAATACCCTGACCTACTACGTCGCCCTGTTCCAGGAGAAGAACTTCTGGCGGGTGATCAAGACCGATGCGGTGGACAACGCCGAACGTGTCTACCGCACCTTCGCGCAGCAGTCCGAGCAGCTGGCCCAGGTCTACATCGACACCACGCGCCTGGAAGCCGGCAAGCGCTACACCGAGCGCCTGGTGGCCTACAACGAAGAACGCCTGCGCACCTTGCAGCAGGAAATGGAACAGCAGCAGGCACAGTCGGCGCAGGTCAGCGCCGCCCTGCAGCAGGCCCAGCAGCAGGCAGTCAGCCTCAGCACCGATGTGCAGAGCACCAACAGCCAGCTGGACGCCCTGCAGCGCCGCATCCAGATCCTGCAGGCCGAACAGGGCAACCCGGAGTTGAGCCTGCCCAAGCCGGACAGCGTGCCCTCGCCGGCACCGGCCGCCACCAGCGACGGCCGCTGAGAGCTGCACTCACGGCATTGCACACGACGGCGCCCCAGGGCGCCGTTGTTGTTTTCGGCGCTTCAGTGCACCACTTCACTGGCAGGCGTCGTAGACCGCGTCATCCAGCTGCCGGCGCTGCACGAAATCCAACCGCCGACGTTTGAGCAGCGCCTGTCCGCGCTGGCGGCGCACACGCTCGCAGGCCGCCGCATCCGTACTGATCGTGATCAATGCGCCCTGCGCCCGGACGGCACGACGCGGGCGACGCGACGGCTTCGATGGCGTGACTGCGGGAACCACCGCCCCACGGGACAATGACTGCTCCGCCGGGACATCCCAGCGCCACGCCGCCCGGCCCTGGCAGGGTGTCTGCTGGTAGACCGGATGCGGTCCATCCACGCATTTGTAGACATTGGTCTGAGCCGGCGCGGCCATCGGCAACAGCAGGCACAACAGCAGGGACCATCGCGTGGCGGGCATCCGGGCATTCCACAGGCGGGCTGCGGACATCCTCGGCGCGCGACTCGGGTCCCGCCAGAGCGATATGCGTCACATCCTCTGCAATCCAGCACAGCGGTGCAAGTCCGTCGCCGACACCTGCGCTGTACTGCCGAAGGCACCGGCAGCCTGCCGGTGCCTTCCCTCCCTTCCGCCAAGGAACCTGCAATGAGCAACTTCGTCACCGTCGCCGACGGCGCCCGCATCTTCTACAAGGATTGGGGCAACGGCCAGCCGATCGTGTTCGCCCACGGCTGGCCGCTGTCGTCCGATGCCTGGGACCCGCAGATGCTGTTCATGGGCCAGAACGGTTACCGCGTGATCGCCCACGACCGCCGCAGCCACGGCCGTTCCAGCCAGACCTGGGACGGCAACAACATGGACACCTACGCCGACGATCTGGCTGCAGTGATCGAGGCGCTGGACCTGAAGGACGCGATCCTGGTCGGCCATTCCACCGGCGGCGGCGAAGTGGCCCACTACATCGGCCGCCACGGCAGCACGCGCGTGGCCAAGGTGGTGCTGGTCGGCGCCGTGCCGCCGCTGATGCTCAAGACCGCCGGCAACCCGGCCGGCACCCCGCTGGAGGTCTTCGACGGCATCCGCAAGGGCACCGGCGGCGACCGTTCGCAGTTCTTCAAGGACCTGACCACCCCGTTCTTCGGCGCCAACCGCGATGGCAACACGGTCACCCAGGGCATGCGTGATGCGTTCTGGCTGCAGGGCATGCTCGGTGGCGTCAAGGGCCAGTACGACTGCGTGCACGAATTCTCGGAAGTGGATTACACCGAAGACCTGAAGAAGATCGACGTGCCGGCACTGGTCGTGCACGGTGATGACGACCAGATCGTCCCGTTCGATGCCTCGGCCAAGCTCTCCTCGCAGATCATCAAGAATGCCGAACTGAAGGTATACGCCGGCCCCGCACGGCCTGACCATCACCCACGCCGAGCAGTTCAACGCCGACCTGTTGGCGTTCGCGCGCAGTTGATGCGCCGCGGCGGCACTGTAACGGTGCCGCCGCCCCTTCGATCGCAAAAAGGGGACGGAGGGGATTAAGTCGTTTGTGCACAAACGACTTAATCCCCTCCGTCCCCTTTTTTTTCAGATGTCGGTGTGGTGATGCGGCACAGCGACAGGCAGCGGGTCATGCCCACCCACGAAGTGGCGCACCACCGGCGCACGCTCACCGCGATGCAATCCGCGCAGCACTTCCTGGATCGCCCTGTCGTCGGCGGTGATGCGTTCGTGCTGGCGCAGGTGCTCCAGCCACGACGGGGTCACGAAATACTCCAGGTGGATGCCTGGACTGGCCACGTCCTCGACCACGCCCCAGACCACGGCGCCATCGCGGCGGCGGATGGTGCCCAGTGTGCGCATCTGCGCCTGGAACGCGGCGCGATCAGCATCGTCAATGCGGTACTCGATGGTCACCAGCACCGGGCCTCGATCATTGGATACCGGTACCGACAGTTCGGGGGCTGGCCAGTGCCCCGCCGGACGTAGGTTCAGGTCTTCGGTGCCGGCGATGCGCACGCGCCACACCAGCAACCCGCCGATGACCGCACCCGCGGCAGCCACCAGCAGGGCCAGCTCCGGCGAGGTGCGCTGAGCCAGTGCGCCCCAGCTCAGGCCGCCGGCGGCCATGCCGGCAGAGAACACCATGATGTACAGCGCCAGCGCACGCGCACGCACCCACGCCGGCACTGCGGTCTGCGCCGCGATCTGCAGCGACGACAGCACGGTGATCCAGGCAAAGCCATTGACCAGCATCACCAGCGGCAGCACGTACCAGCTTCGGGTCAGCGCCAGCCCGACCAGGCTCATGGCCAGCGACAGGGTCGCCAGCAGCACCAGCAGGTCGCGATCCAGCTGCGCGCGCAGCTTCGGCAGCAGCAGCGCACCCCCCACCGCACCGATGCCGATGCAGCCGAGCAGCATGCCGTACTGGCCCGCCCCGCCCTGCATCTGCCCACGCACCACCACCGGCAGCAACGCATTCATCGCTGCGGCGAAGAAGAAGAAGCCGACCGACTTGATCAGCACCGCCTGCAACCGCCCGGCGCGGCTGGCATAGCGCAGGCCCGCTTTCAGGCCCGCACCGAAGCCTTCCGGCGGCAGGCTGGACTGCTTCGGGTCGCGCTTCCAGCCCCACACCACGAACAGCATCGCGGCGAAGGTGATGGCGTTGAAGCCGAAGGCCCAGACCGCACCGAGCTGGGCGACGATCACGCCGCCGATGGCCGGGCCGATCGAGCGCGCGATGTTGATGCCGATCGAGTTCAGCGCCACCGCCGAGGCCAGCATCGGCTGTGGCACCAGTTCGGACACGATAGCGGCCTGCGCCGGCATCGCCATCGCCGCACCGCAGCCCATGCAGAAGGTCAGCAGCACCAGCAGCTGCGGGGTCAGCATGTCCATCGCGGTCAGCGCCGCCATCACGGCGGCGACCAGCAGCATCCAGCCCTGGGTGGCCAGCAGGTACCTGCGGCGATCAACGATGTCGGCCAGGGTTCCGGCGGCCAGTGCCAGCAGCACGATCGGCACGGTGGTGGCCGACTGCACCAGGGCCACCATCAACGGCGAGCCGGTACGTTCGGCCATCACCCAGGCGGCGGCCACGTCGTTGACCCAGGTGCCGATGTTGCTGGCCAGGATCGCCAGCCAGATCGAGCGGAACATCTGGATCTTCAGTGGGGACCAGGCGCCTGCGGCCTGTGCGGGGGGTTGCGACGCGGTTGCGTTCACCATTGCCATGCTCCAACGATCGAGGCGAACAGCGTGTCCCGGCCGCCGGCCTGCTTCAGTGCAGGCCCGGCATCGACCCAGGCCAGCTGCAGCTGCCATTGCCAGTGTTCGCTGGCCTGCCAGCGGGTTTCGGATTTGTACTGCGTGCCGATGCGGCGCGCGCCGCCGGCGCTGCCCGGCAACGCCACCAGCGGTGCCGGCGTGGTGTAGACCGCATCGGCGCGACGATGCTTCCAGGCCATCTGTACGCCCAGTTCCGTGGTCAGCGCGTCGTGCAGGCGCAGTGTCAGGGTCGGCTGGACGTCCATCAGGTTGGCCGGGGCCAGCAGGCTGGCCTCGCTGAAATAGGCCGACTTCGGGAACAAGGCATTGAAGGTGCCCAGGCGGCCGTCGTGCAGATTGCCATCGCCACTGGCGATGTCGGCCTTCAGCCCCAGACGCGGCTGCAGCGGCAGGTCCGTCCAGCGCCACCCCGTATCGGTGGCCAGCGTCCAGGCGTGGATAGCGAGCGTGCCGGCGGTCGTTCGCAGTTCACCGCCCTGCGCCACCAGCTCGCTGTTCCAGTCCAGTGCACCAGCCTGGCCGAACCAGCGCGCGCCCAGGGTCTGCCGACGTTCGGTGCCGCTGCCGGCGGCAAAGCGCGCGCCGTCGCGACGGTAGTCCAGCAGGTACAGATCCCACTGTCCCGCGCCCCGCCCGCGTGCCGTGGTGGCATAGGCACCCCACAGGTGGGCGCCGTGTTCGCCGCGATCATCGAGGGCACCCGGTCGGTTCTCCAGCGGACGCAGCGCCATCAGTTCAAGCGTGCCGGATCTACCCTTCCAACCCACGCGCGCACCGTCGAACGCCAGGCGGATGTTCGGCCCATCGCGCACCGACAACAGCCGCGAGCTGCCATAGCCGGCTTCCTGCCGGCCGAGTTGCAGATGGAAGCCACCGCGCTGCCAGCGCCAGTACGCCTGCTGCACGTCCAGCGCGCTGCGGTCGGTGCGGCCGGGTCCACCTGCCTTGCCATTCTCGGCATGCACGCCCAGCTGCACCCGTGCCTGCCAGTTGTCCTCGACATACGTGGCCGACGCCAGTGCACGCAGCAGACCGTAGCCGTCTTCACTGCCGCCGATACCGAATCGGGCCGGGTCGTAGTACATGCCCCTGAAGCGCAGCGAGGCGTCCCACTGCAGTTGCCCGGTGCCCATGTCGGTGCGGCGGCCGGTGTCACAGGCCAGCGCCATCCACGGCATGGCCAGCAGCGCCAGGCTCAGAACGCGAAGCACGAGCATCCCATCGCACCCCAGAAGGCGCTCAGGTCGTCGGTGGGCGCCGCGTGCTGCGCGGCATGGCCGTGAGCACCATGCGTACTACAGGCCACGCCGTGATGATGGCGATGCGCGGCGGCCAATCCGGTGGCGGCACCGCCAACGTGGTAGCCACCGAAGCGGTTGACCGGCGACCAGTCCGGCATCGCCGGCGGCAGCTGCGGCGCCAGGCCGGCGTAATCGCCGTCGGCGTGCACGATGCGGCCGCCGACCACGGTCAGCAGGCTGGTGATGTCGGCGATCTGCGCGTCATCAACGCGGAAGAAGTCGGCCGAGAGCAGGATGAAGTCGGCCAGCTGGCCCACCTTCAGCGTGCCCTTCACCGCTTCGTCGCCGGAGAACCAGGCGCTGCCCTGGGTCCACAGGCGCAGCGCCTGTTCGCGCTCGAGCAGGTTCTCATCGCCATACAGGGCCAGCCCGCCCACGGTGCGCCCGGTCACCAGCCAGGACAACGCCACCCACGGGTTGTAGCTGGCCACGCGGGTGGCATCGGTACCGGCACCGACCGGCACGCCTTCGGCCAGCATGCGCTTGACCGGCGGCGTGTGCCGCGCCGCCTGCACGCCGTAGCGCTCGACGAAGGCTTCGCCCTGGTAAGCCATGCGGTGCTGCACGGCGATGCCGCCGCCCAGCGCGCGGATGCGTTCGATGTTGCGCGGGGTGATGGTCTCGGCGTGGTCGATGAACCAGTGCAGGCCATCGAACGGCACCTCGCGGTTGACCTGTTCGTACACATCGAGGATGCGGGTGATGCTCTCGTCATAGGTGGCGTGGATGCGGAACGGCCAACGCTTCTCGACCAGCAGTTTCACCACATCGTGCAGTTCCGGTTCCAGCTCAGGCGGCAGTTCCGGGCGCGGCTCGTTGAACAGCTCGAAGTCGGCCGCGGAGAACACCAGCATTTCGCCAGCGCCGTTGTGGCGCAGCAGGTCATCGCCCTGGCGCGGCTGCAGTATCTCGCTCCAGCCGCGGAAGTCGTCCACTTCCTTGCCCTTGTTCTGGGTGAACAGGTTGTAGGCGATGCGCACCGTCAGCTGGTCATCGCGATGCAGCTGCTCGATGACCTGGTAGTCCTCGGGGTAGTTCTGGAAACCACCGCCAGCGTCGATCACCGAGGTGATGCCGAGCCGGTTCAGTTCACGCATGAAGTGGCGCGTCGAGTTGGCCTGGTATTCGATCGGCAGGCGTGGCCCCTTGGCCAGCGTCGCATACAGGATCAGCGCGTTGGGCTTGGCCAGCAGCAGCCCGGTCGGGTTGCCCAGCGAGTCACGCACGATCTGCCCGCCCGGTGGATCCGGCGTGTCCTTGCTGTAGCCGCAGGCGCGCAGCGCGGCGCGGTTGAGCAGCGCGCGGTCATACAGGTGCAGCAGGAACACCGGCGTATCCGGCGCAATGTCGTTGAGCTCCTGCAGCGTCGGCAGGCGCTTCTCGTTGAACTGTGCGGCAGTGAAGCCACCGACCACGCGCACCCACTGCGGTGCCGGGGTGCGGTCGACCTGGGCCTTCAACATGTCCAGCGCGTCGCCCAGCGAGCGCAAACCGTCCCAGCGCAGCTCCAGGTTGTAGTTCAGGCCACCGCGGATCAGATGGGTATGGCTGTCGTTTAGGCCGGGCAGCAGGCGCCGGCCCTGCGCGTCGATCAGGGTCGCTTCATTGCCCCAGCCGCGCATGATCTCCTCATCGCTGCCGACAGCGACGATGCGGCCCTCCTGCACGGCCAATGCCTGCGCGTGCGGCTGCTGCGGGTCGAGTGTGGTGATGCGGGCATTGCGGATGACCAGCGTGCTCATGCGACGCTCCTTGGAAGTGGAATCGAGTGCGGCAGCGGCGCGACCGGCCAGGCCGAGCGCAACCGCGGCACCGCTGGCCAGCACCACGTTGCGGCGGCCGTGGTCGAGGGGATCGTGACTCATGCGAAAGCTCCCGGAAGTCGTGGACCGTCCAGCGCCCAGGCCCCCGGCCCGGCCAGGGCGATGGCCAGCAGCACCGTGGCCCACATCAGCGGGTACTCACTGCCGCCGCGCATCCAGAACCAGCCCCTGGGCAAGGCCAACAGGACGGTGAAGCCGATGAAGGCAGCGGCGGCAAGCGCGGCGATGCGGGTCTGCCAGCCCAGCAGCACGGCCAGCCCGGACAGCACCTGCAGCAGGGACAACAGCAGCGGCAACGGCGCCACTGCCGGCAGCCCGAAACCGCGCAGCTCGGTGGCGAAGCCGGCCAGCCCCGGTCCGCCGAACCAGCCAAACAGCTTGCCCAGCGCGTGCGGCAGCAGGAAGCCGCCTGCCGCCACCCGCAGCATCAGCAGGGCCAGGTCGAGGCCGTGGCCGTGGCCGTGGCCGGCCAGCATGCTCAGTGCCCGCCTTCCTGCGCGCCGAACATGCGCTTGGCGTACTGGATGCCGATGCCATAGCCGCCGGCGTGGTCGCGGGCGATGCCGGTGGTCAGGTCGTAGGTTTCACCGCGTGCCCAGTCACGCTGCAGTTCAAGCAGGTACTGCACGCTGGTCATCGGCACCGCGCCGGCCTGCACCATGCGGGTGATCGCACGCTCGTGCGCTTCTTCGCTGACATCGCCACAGGCGTCGGTGATCACGTGGACCTCGAAGCCCTGCGCCAGCGCCGACAGCGCCGGACCCACGATGCAGACACTGGTCCACAGGCCGGCAAGAACCAGCCGGCGCTTGCCGATGCGGTTGATCTCATCGATTACCGGCTGGTCTTCCCAGGTATTCATCGAAGTGCGGTCGAACACCGGCTGGCCCGGGAAGATCTGCGGCAGTTCCGGGAACATCGGGCCGGAGAATGACGTCTCGGCCACCGTGGTCAACACGACCGGCACGTTGAACCCCTTGGCCCCCTTGCTGATCAGCGACACGTTGTTGCGCAGCGCGGAGATGTCGATCGTGTGGGTAGCAAATGCCATCTGCGACTGGAAGTCGATCAGCACCAGGGCATGGTCGGTGGGCGACAGCAGGGCCGGGGCGGGCGTGGCGGTGGCAAGGCTCATGGGTGGACTCCGTGGGAAACGTGATCAGGGGGAAGCAGCAGGGCCGCATCGCCGGCCCGATACTGGCCGGGGCTGCAGCCGGTCTCGGCGCGGAAGCTGCGGACGAAATGGCTCTGGTCGAAGAAGCCCAGCTGCTGGGCCAGGCACGCCATCGGCAGCTGCGCGCTGGGCAGCAGTTGGCAGGCACGCTGGATGCGGCGGCGGCGCACGTAGCGCAGCGGGCTGGCACCGGTGCCGCTACGGAACAGGCGCACCAGGTGGAAGCGGCTGACACAGGCAGCCTGCGCCAGCTCTGTCACCCGCAGCGGCTGCGACAGGTGCTCATCGACATAGCGCAGGGCGCGCTGCAGTGCGGCGGCCTGCTGCGGGGCAAGCGGGGTGGCGGACGGATCGGACGGACTGACGGTGGCCATGCGGGGCGCCGCGAGGGGGTGGCCCATGGTGCGTGGCCGGCGCACGATGCCCTACCCCCGTCGGTCGAGGCCGGCACCTACCCGAATGGGGGAGGCCGGCGGCCGAGCAGGCGGCGCCCGAACAAGCGCGCATCCACCGAGTAGGCGCCCGGCCCCAGCATCAGCAGCGCCGGTGGCAACGCCACCAGCGGCCACGGCGCCTGCTGCGCGAACATGGTCGCGGCTGCCATCAGGGCCGCCAGCGGCGTCAACACGCCCAGCACGAGCATGGCCGCCGCCAGCCCGCACAGCACCGCCCCCCAACCAGCATGCGTGCCAGGCGCGCACAGCGCGGCGGCCAGGCACAGCCGCAGCCACAGCAGGCCGACGCCCGGACCGCGATCAGGAAACATCACGAACAGGCGCTGCATGGCCGGGCTCCAGGGGACATGCCGGCGTGATAGCCGACCACGGCGGCCACTGCCTACCCCGTTCGGGTCACCCCGGACTGCCCCGCACCTGCCAGAATGCGCGCCATGCGTGGCCGCCCCTTCCCGTTGCAACGTCACCTGCGGACGCTGCTGACCTGCCTGCTGCTGTTGACCGCCCTGCCCGCCCTTGCCGTGCAGCGCCCGCCGGTGAGCGGCGGGTTGCCCGATTACGAGCACACGGCCTGGCGCGTCGGCCAGGGCGCCCCCGGTGACATCTGGGACATCACCCAGGACCGCGATGGCCTGTTGTGGCTGGCCACCGGCTCAGGGCTGTACCGCTTCGACGGTCGTCGCTTTGAACGCCAGGCCGCTCCCGCGGGCAGCCATTTCCCGTCCACCAACATGGTCACCCTTGCGCGGGGCCGCGACGATGCACTGTGGATCGGCTACTTCCAGGCCGGCATCAGCCAGTTTGCGCGCGGCCAGCTGCACAACTACGGCCGCGACCAGGGCGTGCCGGTGGGTGTGGTGCCACACTTCAGCCAGGACCGTGACGGCCGGCTGTGGGCCGCGATCAATGGTGGACTACGCCAGTTCACTGGCCAACGCTGGCAGCCGCTGCCCGCTGGCATGGGGGTGCCGGAACATCGCGTGCAATGGCTGCTGCACGACAGCCGCGGCACCTTCTGGGTACTGGCCGACCTGAAGATCTGGGTGCGCGCGGCCGGCCAGGCGGCCTTCAAGGACACCGGCATCGCCGTTTCGCAGATGGCGACGCTGGCCGAAAGTCCGCAGGGGGAAGTGTGGCTGGCCGACCGCGTGCGCGGTACGTCGCCGCTGGCCAACGCACGAGGCCTGCTGCCGGACAGCGAGCGCGAGGCACGGCGGTTGCCGGAGCTGGTGGCGGCGCGCCTGCAGTTCACTGCCGATGGCGCGCTGTGGGCAACGATGAGCCCGCATGGCGGTGTCGCCCGGGTCACCTTCGATGGCGACCGCGCCATACGCATGGAGCGCTTCGATTCGCCGCACGGGCTGACCGCCACCTCGGCCGTGCCGATCATCGTTGATCGCGAAGGCAATCTCTGGGTCGGCACCAATCTCGGCCTCAACCGCTTCCGCGCGCGCAGCGTGCACACGCTGGCGGTTGGTCCCAGTGATCCCTACCGCTCGCTGGTGCGGGCCAGCGATGGCCATGTGTATGGCTATGGCGAAGACCTCAAGCCCTACGACCTCGAGCGCACCCTGCTCGATGGCAGCGCCACGCAGCTGCAGGCCGCCGCGCGCCAGGCAGCTGCCCCGATCTGGCAGTTCGACTGGGTCAACCTTGCGCGCACCGTGGCCGGCCGCACCACGCGGATTCCGCTGCCTGCGCCGTTCACCGGGCAACCACTGCATGCCCTGCTGTTCCCCGACGACGAACAGGCCTGGGTCTGCACCGGCGAACGGGGGGTGCTGCACTACCAGCAGGGCCAGTGGCAACGCGAACGCCGCCTGCCCGAACAGGCCTGCTCGTCACTGGCGCTGGATGCCAACGGCCAGCTGCTGCTCGGCTATGCAGACGGCCGGCTGCGCCGCATGGGGGCGACGCAGATCGAAACCTTCGACGCCAGCCACGGCCTGTCGGTCGGGCCGATCACGGCGGTACTCGATCATCAGGACCTCCTGCTGGTAGCCGGCGAGGCCGGATTGGCCGTGCGCCCGGGCAATGGCCGGTTCGTTCAGGTGAGCACCGACATGGCCGGCGTCATGGAAGGCATCACCGGCATGGTGGCCGATGCGAATGGCTACCTCTGGCTCAATGGCAGTCGTGGCCTGGTCCGGCTCGGGAGCGATCAGCTGCGGCGCGCACTGCGCAGCCGGCAGCCGGTGACGCCCCGCCTGTTCGATGCGGTGGATGGCATGCCGGGCATCGCCCTGCAGAGCGGACCGATCTCCACCACCGCGCTGGCCAGCGATGGCCTGTTGTGGCTGGCCACCAACCAGGGCCTGGCCTGGCTGGACACCACCCGCTCGCACGTCAACACCATGGCGCCCAGCGTGCACATCGGCGACGTGCTGTATGGCAGTGAACACCAGCCACTGCGCGACGGCCTGCGCCTTCCGGCCGGCACCAGCCAATTGCAGATCGATTACGTGGCGCTGTCGTTGGCGCGCCCGGAGCGCAACCGCTACCGCTATCGCCTGTCCGGGGTCGACGACGGCTGGCAGGATGCCGGCAGCAGCACGCGCGCGTATTACACCAACCTCGCACCGGGCAATTACCGGTTCGAGGTGGAAGCCGCCAACGAAGACGGCATCTGGAGCACTGCACCCGCCAGCCGCACCTTCCGCATCGCCCCTACCTTCATGCAGACCCTGTGGTTCAAGCTGCTGTGCGCCGCCGCGGTGCTTGCGCTGCTGGTCCTGGCGGTGCGCATCCGCAGCGGGCAGCTGGCTGCACTGTTCCGTGCGCGCCTGCAGGAACGCCATGGCGAACGCGAACGCATTGCCCGCGACCTGCACGACACGCTGCTGCAGGGCAGCCAGGGCCTGATCCTGCGGCTGCACGCGATCAGCCAGTCGCCGCAGACCCCGGACAGGGTGCGCGGCCAGCTGGAATCGGCGATGCAGCTGGCCGAACGCAACCTGGCCGAGGGCCGGGAGCGGGTCAACGCACTGCGCGACGGTCCTTTCGCGGGCCGCGACCTCGCTTCGGCGCTGGCCGATGTTCACGCCGAATACGCCGGGCACGGCACCAATCCGCTGCGCCTGACTGTGGAAGGCGCAACACCACCGCTGCAGGCCGATGCCGCCGAGGAGGTGTTCCTGATCGGCCGCGAGGCCATCCGCAATGCACTGCGCCACGCCAATGCCAGCGCCATCGAGGTAGAGCTGTCCTACGGCGCGCGGTGCTTCCTGCTGCACGTGCGCGACGATGGCGTCGGCATCGCCGACGAAAATGCCGGGCATGGCCATTGGGGCCTGCAGGGCATGCGTGAGCGCGCGCAGCGCCTCGGCGCGGAGCTGCGGCTGTGGACCCGCCCCGGGCTGGGCACTGAAGTCGCGCTGGCGGTTCCCGCCCGTCGCCTGTATCACCGCCGCCCATCGCGTTGGCGCTGGCCCTGGAGTAGAAGCCACCATGACTGAGTCCCCTGCCCCGATCGGCGTGCTGGTGGTCGACGACCACCCGCTGCTGCGTGACGGCCTGGCCGCGCTGTTGGGCGCCCATTCCGACCTGCGCCTGCTCGGCGAGGCCGCCGATGGCGAGGAAGCCATCGAGCGCTATCAGCAGCTGCAGCCGGACGTGGTGCTGATGGACCTGCAGATGCCACGCCTGGATGGTGTGGAAGCCATCGTGCGGATCCGCGCGATGGACCCGCGTGCGCGCATCATCGTGCTGACCACCTATCGCGGTGACGTGCGTGCGGTACGGGCGCTGCAGGCCGGCGCCAGTGCGTACCTGTTGAAGGACATGCTGCGCCACGAGCTGGTCGATACGATCCGCATGGTCGCTGGCGGCCGGCGCGCACCGATACCACCGGCAGTCGCTGCGAGCATTGCCGCACATGTGGTGGAGGACCGGTTGTCGCCGCGCGAGACCGAGGTGCTGCGGCATGTGGCCGGTGGCCTGTCGAACAAGCGCATCGGCGAGCGCATGCAGATTTCCGAGCAGACGGTGAAGGCGCACATGAAGAGCCTGATGGACAAGCTCGGGGTGGGTGATCGCACGCACGCGGTGACCCAGGCGCTGCGGCGCGGCATCATCAGCCTGGACGACAGCGGTCACGATTAGGGGGTTGTTCGGCAGGGCTTGCAGCCCTGCACCCGCTACGCGCTGGAGCAACAGCAACAGCAACAGCATGGATTCCGTGGGATGGCGGGGCGGTGTCGGACTGCGGGGACCTGCAAGCTTGGCAGCCGCATCCATGCGGCTGACACCCCGCACTCCGACACCGCCCCACCTCTGACGGATTCCGATGGCGTTTGGTAGGTGTCGACCTTGGTCGACACTTCTGTCAGATATCGAAATCAATCAGGGGTCAGATCCGTTTTCCTTCGGAAAACGGATCTGACCCCAAGAGCCGTTCCAACAGACCGCAGGAACCTGTCGAAGGCTACTGAAAATCCGCTGTTTGCGCTGTTGCCGGCCAGCGGCCGGCACTACCGCAGGTGCAGGGCTGCAAGCCCTGCCGAACACCACCCCTACTTCAAACGCAGCAGCAGACTGCCGCCCGCGCACATCACCGCCAGCCAGGCCACGCCGTGCCACCCCCACTGCGCCAGCGCCAGGCTGCCCAGCGCACCGCCAGCGGCCATGCCGATGAACATGCCGGTGAACAGCAGCGCGTTGAGCCGGCTGCGTGCCGGCGGCACCAGGCCATAGACCAGCGTCTGGTGCGCCACCAGCGCCGACTGGAAACCGAAGTCGAACAGCAGCGCACTCACCACCAGCAGCGGCAGCAGCGCGGCGGCCGGCAGCCAGGCTTCGGCCAGCAGCAGGCCGAAGCCCAGCAGCGCCACCGCGATCGCCAACCGCGCCACGGCATGGCAACCCAGGCGATCAGCAAAACGTCCTGCGAACGGTGCGGCCAGCGCACCGGCCGCACCCGCAATACCGAACGCACCCGCCGCCGCACTGCCCAGGCCCAGGCGGGCATGCAGCATCAGCGCCAACGTCGACCAGAATGCGCTGAAGCCGACCGCCAGCAACGACTGGCTCGCCACCGCGCGGCGCAGCTGCGGCTGCTCGCGCCACAACTCCAGCAACGAGCCCAGCAACGCCGGATAGCGCAGCGTGCTGGTCGGTGCGAAACGCGGCAGCGCACGCGCCATCACTGCGCCCATCGCCGCCACCGATACCGCGGCCAGCACGAACTGCGTGCGCCAACCCCATGCCTCGGCCACCACGCCACTGACCACGCGCGACAGCAGGATGCCGAGCAGCAGGCCGGTCATTACCCGGCCGACGATCTGGCCGCGCTGTGCATCCGGCGCCAGCACCGCAGCGGCCGGCACGATGTCCTGCGCCAGCGTGGCCATCAACCCGACCAGCAGGCTGGCCATCAGCAGGCCCGGCAGGTGCCCGGCCATCGCTGCGGCGCCCAGTGCCAACGCCAGCAGCGCGGACTTCAACAGGATCAGGTGGCGGCGGTCGAAGCGGTCGCCCAACGGTGCCAGCAGCAGGATGCCCAGCGCGTAGCCGAGCTGGGTCAGGGTCGGCACCAGCCCGGCGGCGCGCTCACCTGCGCCAAGGTCCTGCGCGATCAGGCCCAGCATCGGCTGGCTGTAGTACAGCGAGGCGACCGAAAAGCCGGCGCCGGCCGCCATCGCCAGCACCAGCGGGGTGGAAGGCGCGTTCGCGGGTGCGACGACGGACAGCGAAGGGGTAGACATGGGGGAGTCCGGTGGAGGAAGTGGGCGTATCCTGCCCGTATTCGCCATGCGTCTGTAGTAGGCTCCTGCACATATACTTCATACGTGACACGCATGAATGACCTCGCCACCGGCGCCGATCGCCTGGATCTGCTGCGCACCTTCCTGCGCATCGTCGATGCCGGCAGCCTGTCTGCCGCCGCCGTGCAGCTGGGCACCACCCAGCCGACGGTCAGCCGGCGCCTTCAGGCACTGGAGCGGCAGCTCGGCCTGCGCCTGCTGCAGCGCTCCACCCATGGCCTGCAGCTGACCGAAGATGGCCTGCGCTGCCAGCGCCATGCGCAACGCGTGGTCGACGAATGGGAGTCGCTGCAGGCCGAACTGCACGGCGAACCGGAAACGCTGCGCGGACGCCTGCGGGTGATGGTGCCGCATGCCTTCGGCCAGGCGCAGCTGCTGCCGACCATGCTCGCGTTCCTCGCCCAGCACCCACAGCTGAGCCTGGAGTGGATCCTGGAAGATCGCCGCCCGGATTTCATCGCCGAAGGCATCGACTGCGCGGTGCGGGTGGGACCGGTCGACGAACCGCGCATGGTCGCACTGCCGCTCGCCGAAGTGCCGCGCATCGTCGTGGCAGCGCCCTCGCTGGTGCAGGCCACCGCGATCAGCACACCAGAACAGGCGCAGGCACTGCCGTGGATTTCACTGGTCACCTACTACCGCGAACGCCTGCTGCTGCATGACGCGCAGGGGCGTGCGCATACCCTTTCGATCAGCCCGCGCCTGCTCAGCGACAACCTGTTCGTGGTGCAACAGGCCGCATGTGCTGGGCTGGGTGCAGCGGTGGTCTCGGCCTGGCTGGTGGCCGGAGACCTCGCACAAGGGCGGCTGGTGCAGCTGCTGCCGGACTGGCAGGCGCCGGCGCTGCCGGTACACGTGGTATTTCCCGCCGCGCGCCAGCAGCCGCCACGGCTGCGCGCCTTCATCGATGCGATGAAGGCCGCACTGCCGCAGCTGCACGGAATGCGGCCGGCACCGCGTTAGGTCACTGGCCGCATCATCCACGCATGGCGTGGATTCCGTCCAACCCCATAGGGTCGGATCCCTTCCCACCGGGAAGGGCTCTGACCCTGTCGATCACTGCGTCTTCGCCGCCTCGGCATTCCACGCCGCCACCTTGGCCTTGGTATCAGCCAACATCTTGTCCAGCGCGGCGCGGTCATACACGTTGCCACGCAGGATCACGCTGTCGATCTTTTCGGTGGCGGCAATGTCCTGCAGCGGGTTGGCGGTCAGCAGCACCAGATCGGCGGCCTTGCCTTGAGCAACACCCCCGTAACGATTCATCTGGCCGAACCAGGCCGGGCCGGAACGGGTCGCCGCCGACAGCGCCTGCGGCGCGCTCAAGCCTTCCTTCACGAACAGCTGCAGCTCCTGGTGCAGGGCGATGCCCGGGAAGTTGAACGAGTTGAGGAAGCCCGCATCGGTGCCGGCGATGATCGTCACGCCGGCTTCCTGCAGCATCGGCAGCACGGCGGCCACCTGGTGGTACTGCGCATGGCGCGCTTCGATCTGCGCTGGCGTTGCCTTGGCGGCACGTTCAACGCGCCACTGGTAGGTCGCGCGCAGGCCCGGGCCGATGTAAGCCAGGTACGGATCGTTCGCGTGGTCATCCTGGTCAAGGAAATCGAGGATGCGGCCACCGTTGAGGGTCGGGGTCACGAACACGCCGCGCCTGGCGAAATCGCGGTAGGCACGCATCGCCGTATCGCGGTCGAAGCTGGCGTCGAGGCGGCGGTTGGCTTCGGCGCGGTCGATGCGGCCGGCACCGAAGTCGCCGGCAATCTGCGCCTCGTCCTTGCTCCCGGCCTTGAATGCGTAGTCCAGATGCTCGATCGAGGCCAGCCCGGCATCGACCGCCTGCTCCACGGTCAGCGCCATCGGGATGTGCCCCGACGCCTTGAATCCGGCATTGCGCGCGGCACTGGCCGAGTACAGGAACAGTTCCGGCTTCAGCGTGCTGTCGGTGATCTTCACGAAATCGACCTTGTCGTGCTGCAGGCGGGTGATCGCCTTGTCGACGTCGGCCTTGCTGCCCACTTCGATCGTGCCCTTCCAGACCGGCTTGAGGCCTTCGATCTTCGCGCCCGAGCTGAGCAGCCGCGGACCGAACAGCGTGCCCTTGGCAATTTCCCCGCGCCACTGCAGCACCTGCTCGGGAAGGTCGCCGGAACAGTCACGCACCGTGGTGATGCCGTGCGCGATGTACAACGGCAGCAGTGCCTTGTTCTCTTCGATCAGCGCCGGGCCACCACCAAAGTGCACGTGCATGTCCCACAGGCCCGGGATCAGGTACTTGCCCTTGGCATCGATCTGGCGGGCCGCACTCCATTGGCTGCGCAGCTGCGCGTCCGGGCCGACGGCGACGATGTCCTCGCCACGGATCACCACGCTCTGCCCGGCCCGGGTACTGGCGTGCTCGACATCGACCACGGTGGCATTGCGGATCAGCAGGTCGGCGCGCTCGCCGGCAGACGCCGACAGCGGTGCCACCGCAAGGAGGATGGCAAGGGACAACGGACGGGAACGGAACATGGACAGCATCCTGATGGGCACGCCCAGCGTGCGGGTGGACGGGGTTTGCATTCAGCGCACCGCGCCGTGCTGGCGCAGCAGGGTCTCAATTCCGGTATAGCCGCGCTGGCGCGCATGCGCCAGCGGCGTCACGCCGTCGCCGTCGGCCAGCTCCGGGTCGGCACCGGCCTCCAGCAGCAACTGCACGATCTGCAGGTGGCGCGCACCGCCATCGCCGAGCAGGATCGCTTCCAGCAGCGCGGTCCAGTTCAGGCGGTTGACATGATCGACCGCCACACCGGCACGCAGCAGCGTGCGCACGGTGGCGACATGGCCGCGCTCGGCGGCCGGAATCAGTGCGGTGCCGCCGTAGCGATTGGTACTGCGCAGATCGGCGCCATGCGCCAGCGTCATCGCCAGGATCTCATCCAGGCCGCGCGCGCCGGCATACAGGTAGGCGCTGTCCTGCAACACATCCTTGGCATTGACGTCGGCACCGGCTTCGATCAGCTCGCGCGCGGCATCCACGTTGTTGCCCTGCGTGGCCAGCAGCAACGCCGTGCGACCCTGGCCATCGCGCGCCTCCAGCGTGGCGCCATCCTCTATCGCCTGCCGCACCGCATCGGCGTCGCCGCGGCTGGCGGCATCCCGCAGGCGCGCGTCTGCGTCGGCCCGGGACGTGGCGGTGCAGGCGGGGGTGACCATGGCCAGCAGGCACAACAGCAGCACGCGCGTGAACGGCGCAGGCCAGCCAGCGGAATGATGGACGCGCATGACAGTGTCTCCTCATGTCCGTCGCCACGGAACGCCGTGCGACGGTAGCAACAGCCGGGCATTGCCGGCCCCTGCCCTGCATGGTAGAAGTCGGCCTGGGTATCCAGAAGTGAAATGTTCAAATGCAAGACAGTGCCAAATCGAATAGAACCCTGTTCGAACTGGACCTGCTGCGGGCGCTGGTGATGGTGGCCGACTGCGGCAGCTTCACCACGGCCGCCACCCGCCTGCATTCGACCCAGTCCACGGTCAGCCAGAAGGTGCGCCGCCTGGAAGAGCTGGCGGGGCATCGCCTGCTCGAGCGCGGCCACCGCGACGTGCATCCCACCGACGCCGGCCACACCCTGCTCGGCTATGCGCGGCGCATGCTCGACCTGAACGAGGAAATGGCGCAGGCGCTGGCCGGCGCCACCGTGGAAACCGCGGTGCGCATCGGTGTCCCCGAGGACTTCGTCAACGCGCAGACCACACGCATGCTGGCCGCTTTCAGCCGCCGTCACCCGCAGGTGAAGCTGGAAATCAGCAGCGGCCTCAGCCGCGACCTGGCGCACGGCTTCGACCACGGTGAACTGGATCTTGTGCTGGTCAAGCAGCGGCGCAACAGCCGTCAGGCGGTGCACTGCCGCCGCGAGCCGATGCACTGGATCGACAGCCTGCGCAGCAGCTGCCTGCAGCAGGACCCGCTGCCGCTGGTCACCTTCCCGCCGCGCGGGCTGTACCGCGACGAGATGATCCACGCCGTGGAAGCGCTGGGCCTGCGCTGGCGCATCGCCTTCACCAGCTCGTCGCTGAGTGGCATCCAGGGCGCCGTGGCCGATGGCATCGGCATCAGCCTGCTGCCCCGCCGCGCGGTCGCCCGCGATCATCGCATCATCGATGGTGAGCGCGACCTGCCGGTGATCGACAACTACGAAATCGGCCTGCTGCATCGTGCGGACGCCGACGATGCGGTGCGCGCGCTGGCCAGCGAGCTGTGGCGGCAGGTGCAGCGCGAACCGGATTGACCACTGCAACTGCGGTAGCGTGGGCCGCTGGCCGGCAGCCGCGACGGCAACATCGTCCCGCGTGGGGTCAGATCCGTTTTCCGAAACGGATCTGACCCCGAAGCGAAATCCGCGCATTGACCATCGAAAGCTGATCACGCCTGTCGCGCGGAAGTCACGGCTCTGCCGCTAGAGTGCCTCCTGTTTCCGTGCTCCACGGCATCGTGTCATGTCCGACGAAATCCCCGCCCGCTTCGACCCCCTGCCCGCCGCCCTGCAGACGCACCTGCAGCACCAGCGCTCGCTGATCGCCGCGCGCGTCGCCGCCGGCTTCCCGACGCTGCCGGTGCAATGGCCGCTGGCGGCCAGCACGCTGCAGCGCGTGATCGATGCCGAGCTGATCGAGCCTGACGACTGCGATGGCTGGGAAGCGCTGGGCGTGGCGTTCGGTGACACCCTGGCCCAGCGCGTGCCGGGGCTGGCCTGGATGCAGGTCACCGACGCCTGGGGCATCGATGCAGTGCTGCGTTATGCCGACAGCAGCCTGCAGATCGGCGCCAGCACACTGCTGCTCAAGCGCGTCGAACAGGGCGAAGTCATCGACATCGCCCACCTGCTTGCGTGGCTGGAAGCGTTCGTCGCTACCCGCGCCGACGATTACGCCTGACGACACATCGAGATGGATCCATGCCATCCGTGGATGAATGAGACCACGCGATGGCTCCCTCCACGCACGGCGTGGATCTACAACCAGCGGCCGTCAACCACCACCCGGCGCTCCACCGGCACCCCGGCCACGGCCGCCGGGCCATGGTCCGCACGCACGGCCACGAACGTCGCCGGCCGGCCTTCGGCGATGCCGTGCTGCGGCAGCCCGATCACCTGCGCGCCATGGGTGGTGACCATGTCCAGCGCCAGCATCAGGTCGCCATCGGTGTAGAAGCCCGAGCGGTAGCCCAGCAGCATCGCGCGCTGCAGCAGGTCGCCGTTGCCGTACGGCCACCAGCAGTCGCGGATGTTGTCATTGCCGGCGAACACGCGCACGCCGGCGTCGTGCAATGCACGCAGCGGCGGGAACGGATGGTCGCCCGGCGCGTTGCTCATGATCGCAACGTCCGCCGTGGCCAGTGCTTCACCCACCTGCAGCGCGCGCGCCAGCGGCACGTCGCCCAGCGAGTAGGCATGGCTGACCGCAACGCGTCCCTGCAGGCCGGCGGCACGGGTGCGTGCGGCGATGCGCAGCAGCTGGGCCAGTCCGGTTTCGCCGGGCTCATGCAGGTGGATGTCCAGCTGCACGCCATAGCGCTCGGCCAGGCCGAACAGCAGGGCCAGCTGGCCTTCGGCATCGCCGTCGAGCGTGGTCGGATCTATGCCGCCCAGCACCTCCACCCCTGCGGCAAGGGCCTGCTCCAGTACGGCGGCGGTGCCGGGACAGGACATCACCCCGGCCTGCGGGAACGCCACCAGCTGGATCCGCATGATGTCGGCGCAGCGCAGCGCGGCCTCGCGCACTGCTTCGAGATGACGCAGGCCGGTGCTGCCGTCGACATCGACGTGACAGCGCATCGCCACCGTGCCGAAGCGGCTGCACTGGCGGATCAAGGCCTCGGCACGGTCCACCATTGGCGCCGCGCCCGCCACCGCGGCCTTCTCCACCGCCAGCCGCTCACGCAGGCTGTTCACCGGCTGATGCGGGTGCCAGCGGTCGCCGACAAAACTCTTGTCCAGATGGATGTGGCCGTCGACCAGCCCGGGCAGGACTGCGAAGCCCTGCAGGTCGACGCATTCCGCTCCGTCGGCCGGCGAGGCCTCGCCATTGAGGCCACTGATGCGGCCGCCACGGATGTGGAAATGCAGTGGCGCGCCGTAGCGGTCTACACCGCCATGGACGAACTGAAGCGTCATCGGAAACTCCCGGAAAGCCAAGTCATGGCGCCATCCTGAGCGCTGGCACTGCCATCGGCCAAACGAAATATCTGGATGCCATACATTCATCAGAACGATGAATGCCGCCGCGACGGCGGCTCGCAGCCACGCCGTGCACACGCCTGAACGGGTACCATAGGCGCCTGTTTCCGCTGTGATGCCGCATGGGCCCGTCCGACCGCCACGATCGTCTCCGCCGCTGGCAGGCCGCGTCCCTGCTGGCTGCTGCCCCGATGGCCAGCCTGTCCGCCACTGATGCGGCCGCCACCGCGCCGCTGCAGGCGCCGCCTGGCCAACAGCGCATCGCCCCGGCTGCGCTGGTCGAGCGGCTGCACCAGCGTGTGCTTTCCGGGCAGAGCGCCACCGCCACCCTGGAACACTGGTGCGCCGAACACGGCCTGGCCGAACAGGCGCGGGTGCGCGCGGTGCGTGTACACGGCCAGGACAAGACAGCACCGGCCGACGTGCTGCAGGCACTGGGTGCGAAACCCGGCACCGCCCTTCGCTACCGCCGTGTGCAGCTGGTCTGTGGCAGCCGCGTACTCTCCGAGGCCGACAACTGGTACCTGCCGGACCACCTCAGCCCGGCCATGAACCAGGTGCTGGACAGCACCGACGAACCCTTTGGCCGCGTGGTTGGCCCGCTCGGCTTCCAGCGCCAGACACTGGCTGACCAGACCTTCTGGCCACCGCGTGGCGAAGGCGACCGCAGCGTGATCCTGGAAGTGCGCGCCCTGCTGCGCGATCGCCAGCAGCAGCCCTTCAGCTACGTCATCGAGTCGTACCTGCAGCAGGCACTGCCCTAGGCCACCGGCGCCCGCCATCACAGCGGACATCGACACAGCAGAAGGCCTGGCATTGCCGGGCCTTCTGTTTGCCAGCCGGATCAGCGGAACCGGTAGTCCAGCTGCAGCCAGTACTGGCGGCCATACGGGTCGTAGTTGCCAACTGGATAGAACGGCCAGCCGCCACCGTTCCTGTCCGCCGGCGGGCGGCTGTCACGCAGGTTGTTGACGATCACGCCCACCGACAGGTTCTCGCCGAACTGGCGGAACACGCTGGCGTTGTAGGTCATGTACGGCGCGATGCGGCCACTGCCATCGGTCTTCGGCAGTGAACCGAAACGGTTGCCGTACAGCGTGGTGGTCCAGTCACCCTGGTTCCAGGTGATGCTGCCATTGGCCTTGCTGCGCCACTGGTAGTCATCCAGCGAATTGCGGATGTCACGCTCCGGATCATCGGAGAACTGCCGGTACTTGTGCTCCAGCACCACGGTATAGGCCAGGCGCGTAGTGAAGCGGCCATAGCGGCCGGCATCGAAACGCCAGTTACCCTTCAGGTCCAGGCCACGCACCGATTCGGAGGCCGCGTTGATCGGATTGATCAGCACGCGGGTCACCTGGTCCGGCTGCACGGTTGCAGTGGACGGGTTGCGGATCACCCGCGACAGCGCGTCCTGGCACAGCGGTGAACCGATATCACGCGCTTCGCCACCCAGCGTGCGGCCCAGGCGGCAATCGGCTTCGTCGCGCAGGATGCGGCTGGTATCGAGGCTGGTGACCTCGTTGTCGATGCGGATATCGTAGTAGTCGGCACTGAAATCCAGGCCGGACAGCGGCGACCAGACCACGCCGAAACCATAGGATTTCGCGGTTTCCGGCTGCAGCTGCGCGTTGGCGCGGTTGCTGTAGTCGATCGACAGGCCGTTGTAGTCGCAGTTGTCGTACGACTGGCCTGCGGTGCGGCAGCGCCAGTAGTCGGTCATGCCCGGGTTGTAGCCGCGGGTCTCGGTCGCGAACACGTAGTTCATGTCCGGCGCACGGAAGCTGGTCGCAGCAGAGCCGCGGATCAACAGGCTCTCGATCGGGCGGAACTCGACGCCGAAGCTCCAGGTCGCCTTGCCGATGTGCTCGCCACCGGCGCGATACTGGTCATAGCGACCGGCCAGCGTCGTGGTCAGCGATTTCAGCAACGGCAACTGCAGCTCCACGCCGGCCGCATAGCGGTCACGATCACCGCCGGCACCGATACCGGCGCTGGTGTTCCAGAACTCGCCCGTGCCCAGTCGCGGGTCCGGGCGGTTGCGGTAGCCCTGGCTGCCGGCCTCGACCACCGCCGCCAATGCAGCGTCGCCACCGGGCAGCGCGAACAAACGGCCGTTGACGCTGGCGCTGAAGGTCTGCAGCCACGCCGCATTGCGGCTTTCCTGGTAGCCGGACAGGCCCTCGTATTCGCCCGGGGTCAATGGTTTGAACAGGCGTGCCGGGTCGGGCGCATAGACCTCAACGCCATTGCGTACGCCCAGCTTCGGACCGAGCAGGTATTCGTTGATGCCGGCCAGCAGCACCGGTCGGCGGGTACGGTTCTCGTAACGCGAGCGGCTGTAGACCGCTTCGTAATCCCAACCGCTGTCGCCGATCTGGCCACGTGCGCCGACATTGAACGACCACGAGTTTTCCAGGAAGCGGTTGGCATTGCGCGGCAGGCCGCCGATTTCCTCCGGCGCGAAGCGGCGGTACCAGCTTTCCAGGTTGCCGGTGGTCTGGTTGTAGAAGTAGTTGCGGGCCGAGGTCCAGGTCGGTGCACGCGTGTTGTTGTAGATCCGCGCGCTGCCCACGGCGACATCGGCGAACAGGTCGGTGGTCTCGTTGACGTGGAAGGTCAGCAGACCGTAGCCGTTGAGATTGCGCTTCTGGGTCTGTACGGTCCAGTAGCTGGCGGCGGCCTCGTTGCTGCCGCAGTACCAGCCCTGGCGCGGGTTGTTGGCACGGAACACGCTGCCGCCATAGATGTCCGACGCGGCGTCGCAGCCGTTGACGCCCGGATCGATGTTGCGGCCGGTGGCAGCATTGCGCCGATAGGCGATCGCGGTCGCCTGCGGCGCCTTGCCGGCCGGGTCATCGTCCAGCGAATCCATGAAGTCGCGCTGGCGCGCGTGGATCGCCTTGCGCACGTCGAACTCGAAACCGAACAGGCCGTCCCAGCGCTCGCCGGAACTGCCGCCCACCACCTGCACGCGCTGGTTGTCACCGCCGCCCTGCTGGGTGCCGCCGGCGCGCACGTTCACGTCCACGCCTTCAAAGCGGTCCTTGAGGATGATGTTGACCACACCGGCAATGGCGTCGGAGCCGTACACCGCCGACGCACCGGCAGCCAGCACTTCGATGCGTTCGATCAGGGCGCTGGGAATGTTGGCCAGGTTGACAACGTTCACCGAGCCTTCGTAGGCCAGCGGGTAGTCGGCCTGGCGACGGCCGTTGACCAGCACCAGCGTGCGGTTCGGACCCAGCCCGCGCAGATTGATGGTGTTGGCGGCCGGCGTGAACGTATTGCCGAAATCCTCGCCCTGCACGTTGCCGGTGTTCTCGGTCAGCGCGCTGAGGGCGTCGAAGGCATTGCGGTAGCCCTGTGCGTCGATCTGCTCGCGGCTGATCACCGTCACCGGCGAGGGTCCCTCGACACTGGCACGTGGAATGCGCGAGCCGGTGACCTTCACTTCCTGCAATGTGGTGGGCGCGCTTTCCTGCGCGAAGGCCGGCAGCGAGGCCAGCATCAGGGACGACAGCGCGAGCACCAGCGGACGCGGGCGCATCGCCTTGTGGGAGGCGGACATGGGCTTCCTGGGGGAGTGGGCGGGTGGTACGGGAGCCGCAGCCGGTACGACACATAACGATCCCGTAACGAAAGTGTCCTGAATGGGTGGTTTCAACGGAAATGACCAGCCCTGATGGGCTTATGCCTGAACCGAATCAGACGCGTTTACGGCACCACCCCACTTTTGCAATGAATTGCATGGCCTGGCGCGTCGGTGATGCGCATCGTGCCGGGATGACCAACAGCGCCCCTTCCACCCACTTCGCTCCACTACGACCCGTCCTGCGCCGCCACTTGCTCCACCTCCAGGCCACGCCCATCACCCTGCGTTCGTTCCAGCGCACCGACCTGCCACGCTGGCGTGCCTTCGACGACCGTCGCCAGCGCGGCCAACGGCCGTCCTACGGCATTGATGAAGAGGCGCGGTTCCTCGCCAGCGTCTATCGTTCACGCCTGCAGGAAGACAACGACCTGCTGGTGCTGGGTGTGTTCGACGACGTGCAGGGCGTACTGCACGACCAGCTGCATATCCGCCTGCAGTCGCTGCACTCGCGCTGCGCCGAGCTGCAATCGCTGCAGCACCGGCACCCCCATCCGCAGGCGGCACTGCGGGCACTGTGCCCGTTCCTGTTCGACGATGTCGGCCTGCACCGCCTCTTCGTGCTGCTGCCGCCAGGCTGCACCAGCCCGTTTGCCCAGGCGCTGCAGGCCCATGGGTTCATCCGCGAAGGGATCCTGCGCGACTACCATCTGGACGCGCAGGGATGGCATGACCGTCAGCTGCTGGCGCTGACCGCGTCGGCCTGGCGCAGCTGCCAGCAGCCGATCGGCTAGCGCACCCGCTCCAGTGCCGCACCGGCACCGGTCAAGACCCTGCAGGCATGGTCCTGTAGTTCCTCGCCGCTGGCATCGTTGCCGCTGGCGGCATCCACGCGGGTAGCCAGCAGGATGAAGCCGGGGCCGCCCTGCACCTCGCCGCGCCCGGCCACCACCAGGCTCCACTGGCCCACATCGCCCACGCCGCTCAGGCCATAGGCCAGCAGATTGAGCGGATTGGCGGTCAGTTCTGCACCGGGCAGCAGATAGGCCTGGTACTGATGCCCGCGCAGCGGCACCGGAAACGGTGACCAGCGCGGACCGAGCGCACCGGCATGTGCATCCAGTGCCTGCAGCACATCCGCGCGCAGGCAGTCGACATGGATATGCAGCTGGTGCTGCGAGCGACCGTGCGGCGAATTCAGTGCCAGGCTGGCCACGCTGCGCGGCAGCGGCCGGCCCAGGGCCTGTTCGGTATGCCCGCGCGCCTGCCAGGCGGCCGCAAAATAGTTGGGCACCCCACGCTGGTACAGGCCGTGGCTCTCGATGCCACTGACCTTGTCCAGCGGCATCAGCAGGAACTGGTAGTCACCGTGCGCATCCTTGACCAGCACGTCGCGGCGGTCCGCCGCCGTCTCCACCCGCAGGCAACTGCCACGCGGTCCTTCCACCGCCTTGCAGTCACGCTCGATCAAGCGCCACAGCGCATCGGAATGGGCCGGCGGTGGAGGTGGCGCGCTGGCGCAGGCGGACAACAGCAGCAGGGACGACAGCAGCAAAGGGCGCAGGGACACGGCAGCAACTCACGGAACAGGCACGGCAGACGGCGCCGCGCTGCATTCTAGCCAGTGCAGTGCTGCAGTCAGTAGGTGCCGAACGGCACTTCAACCACGAACGGGGCCTCGCCGTCGCCGCCCTGCAGGGTGTAGCGGTCCAGCGCGCCATCGTCATCGGCGTGCGGCTGGCGCTGGAAATGCAGGGAATAACGGTTGTCGCCCAGCAGGACGGCACTGCCATCGTCCTCCAGCGCGGCGCCCTCGGGGATCAGCAGCCCGCCCAGGTCGCTGTAGGCCCCGGGCACATCGGCGAAGCCGTAGTCTGCCAGTTCGTCCACCCGCTGCATCGCGTAGACATGCGGCAGATAAGGACGCGCCGGGCTGCGGCCATTGCTCAGGTCGGTCACCCAGGCCTGCGGCAGGTGGTACTGCTCGCGCAGCGCGGCCACGCCCAGCGACGGGCCGGCCACCTGCAGGCAACACACCGCCCGCTTGCCTTCACGGTCGAGGATGGCGAAACGGTCGCCGCGGGTCGCGGCCTGCGGCAGCATGGCGAAGGCCAGATTGCGCTGGGCCGGCGCGTAGCCGGCCTCGGTCTGAAGGTTGCGCCACGCGCCGAACACCGGCGTTTCCGCGGCTGCGGCCGGCACTGGCTCGGCGGCAGTGGCGGCGCACGCCACGGCCAGCACCGATACTGCAAGTACCGTCATCGCCCTGCGCTTGTCGCGGAAACTGTCTGCCGTCATACCGAATCCAGCACCTGCACCGGAATGGCCCGGCCTGCCCGCTGGCGCGATGCCAGTCATCCCTCCCACTATGCAGTGGCTACGCCGTGCCGGCAATGACCGGGGCGCTGACGCCTTTCGCGCGCCGGGTGCTATCGTTCCGCCCATCTTCCCTGCGCAGGAGCGCTGCATGTCCGCCTTCCGTCTGTCCCTGTTGCTACCCGCGTCGGCCCTGCTGCTGTCGGCCTGCGTCAGCACCCCCGGTCCGCAGGTCAAGGGTACCGGCCACTGCGACGCCAGCCAGCTGGGCTGGGCAATCGGCCAGCCCGCCAATGAACCCAACATCCGCCGCCTGTCCAGCGAAAGCGGTGCCGGCCTGGTCAACCCGATCGGCCCCAACACCATCACCACCAAGGACATCCGCCACGACCGCCTGCGTGTGTACGTGGACAAGGACAACATCATCACCGCCACCCGCTGCGAGTAGGCGCTGTAGAGCCGAGCCCATGCCCGGCTGCGCTTCCGTGACAGCCGAGCGCAGGCTCGGCTCTACAGCTCAGGGCTCGGTATACCCCGCGCAGTCCGGCAGCGCCTGGTCGGGGTGGAACACCCCATCACTGAAGCGGAACAACCGCGTGTAGCTGCACGCCGGGTCCTGCTCGGTGCGCAGGTCCTTCTTCAACGGCCCCTTGGCCAGCGAATCCTCGAAGCGTGAGACACCGGCCGGGAACCGCGTCGCCACCGTCTGGTAGCGCAGCACCGGCATGCCCCCGGCGGCGGTATCCAGCGCCAGCCTTGCCGAGAACCCGTACTCGTCGTGGCAGGCGCCTGCGCGCTGCTTCATGTCCTGCTCGCTGAAACAGGCGCGGATCATCGCGTTGCCCAGCCATGGCAGGGTCAGCACGTCGTCGTCCACCTGGATGTCATCCTGCAGGTGACGCACGCGCGCCAGCTGCAGCGTGGACGCGTCGGCACCACCGCCTGAGTACATCGTGCTGAATTTGACGATACCGCCCACCAGCCCGTTCTGGCGGGCGCGCTGCCGCGGGTCGCTCACTGCCTCATCGCTGCCAACGCCAGGCGCAAGCCGCACGATCCACGGCCACAGCGAAAGCTCGCTTTCCTGCGGCACGTCGATGCTGACGTGGTAGACGTGCGGCTCGCTTTCGCCGGCCTCCCGTTCAGAGACTTCCAGCGTCGTCGGCCGATCGCCGTCCTCGGCCACCGGCTGCACACGCACGCACCAGGCACGATCGAGGGTGCAGTACTGCATGCGTGCTTCGCCCTGCCCTCCCTGTTCCAGCACCTGCCCCAGCGGCTCCATCACGTTGCCGGCGGCGTCGCGCTGCTGCGGCAGGATCGCGGACTGCGCCAGCACCAGCAGCGGTGTTGCCAGCAATGCAGCGCACAGGGTCGCGCGGGCAACGATGGTGGGCATGGGCGGCTCCTGCGTACGGGATTCCGATGGTAACTGCTGTCCGGGTGGGGCTGAGCCATGCTCGACGGCTGTCTGTCGGGAAGAGCAGCCGAGCATGGGCTCGGCTCTACATCATCCGCAGTCGCAGCCACCCCACCCTTTTTCCTTCGAGGTCTGGCCGATGCCCGGATTGAACGTATTGCTCGGGTCCAGCTGCCGATAGAACCCGGCCAGGGCCGGCTTGGCCGGGTACAGGTGGCCGACATTGTGCTCGGCCGGATACTCGGCGCCGCGCTGGTCCAGCAGCGCCCACATCGCGTGCTCGATCGCCATCGGGTCTTCGCCCTTGCGTGCGATGTAGTCCTGGTGGAACACATGGCACAGGAAGTGCCCGTAATACAGCTTGTGCAGCAGGCGGCCATCGATATCGGCCGGCAACTGCTCGAACCAGTCGGCATCATCGCGGCGCAGGGCGATGTCCAGCGCCACGATATCCTGCACCTGGTCCCGATGCACTTCGCGGTAGCGCACCGCCGCGCCGGCCACCGCGAAGCGATGCAGGAACGCCTTGCGCCCCTCATCGGCCGTGCAGTGGAAGTAACCACCCTCATGATCGGCGAAGAAGCCGCGCAGCCAGGCCTCGGTTGCCGCCGCGTCCTGTGCGGAGACCTTCAGCAACAGGTGATGCTCGTAGCGCTGGCGGAATTCACCCATGCGCCGGGGCAGGTGCGAGGGCAGCAGGCCGGTCAGCACCTGCATCACCCGGTCGGTCACCCCGCGCAGGCCCAGCCGCTCGAACCATCCATCGACCCGGCTCTTCAATGCGAACGCGGCGGGCACACGGGAAGTGCCGAGGCGGTCGATCAACAGGAAGCTGTCCTTGCCGTAGCGCTCGCCGATGTCATAGGCATCGCGGTGGATGTACTCGCCGGCAATCGGCGGGCGCTCGAAGCCGGTCAGCAGCTGGCGCCGGATCGCAGTGAGGCTGTCGGTGCGGTTGCTGCCGATGTAGAAGACCTCGGCGGGCTCCTTTTCGAAGGTATCCAGGCGCACCGCGAACACCGCCAGCTTGCCGGCCGAACCGGCCGCTTCGAAGTGGCGGCTGGGGTCGGCGTTGAAGCGTGCCGGCGTATCGGCATCGACCCGGCGCACTTCCTCGGCGTAGCGTGGATCAGACGCGGCGCGGCCATCGCCGTCACCCACGTCGTCAGCGGCATAGTCACCGGCCTGCAGGCGCTGCAGGATCTGCTCGGGCGTATCACCCAGCGCGATGCCGAGGTGGTTGACCAGCTGCAACTGGCCCTGCGCATCGACCTGCGCATACAGCGCCAGCTCGGTATAGGCCGGGCCACGGCGCACCAGCGCGCCGCCGGAGTTGTTGCAGATGCCGCCCAGCACCGAGGCGCCGATGCAGGAGGAGCCGATCACCGAATGCGGTTCGCGGCCCAGCGGTGCCAGGGTCTGCTCCAGGCGGTCGAGCGTGGCGCCGGGCAGGCACAGCACCTGGCGGCCCTCGTTCAACAGCTGGATGCCGGTCAGGCGCAGCGTGCTGACCAGCACGATCGGGCGCCCATAGTCGTCCCCATCCGGGGTCGAGCCACCGGTCAGGCCGGTATTGGCCGCCTGCAGGATGATCGCCGCTCCGCCCTGCACCGCTGCCTGCAGCACATACCACAGTTCCAGCAAGGTACCTGGGCGCACCACCGCCAGCACCGGGCCATCGCCGAAGCGGTAGCCACGGCGGAAACGGCGCGTGGCCTTGTCACCGGTCAATACATGGCGGCCGCCAACCGCGTCGCGCAACTGCGCCAGCACGGCATCATGGCCACTCATGGCAGGTTGACCAGCGAATCGCGCCCGATGTCGGCAATACGGTGCGCGCCGGTCAGTGTCATCGCCACGCGCATCTCCTTGGCGATCAGGTCCAGCAGGTTGGCCACGCCGGCCTCGCCCTGCGCGGCCAGCGCATAGACGAAGGCGCGCCCCAGCAGCACGGTATCGGCCCCCAGCGCCAGCATGCGCACCACGTCCAGGCCGGTACGGATGCCCGAATCGGCCAGGATCTTCAGGTCGCCCTGCACCGCATCGGCGATGGCCGGCAATGCACGTGCGGTAGACAGCACGCCATCCAGCTGGCGACCACCGTGGTTGGAGACCACGATGCCATCGGCACCGAACCTGACCGCATCGCGCGCATCATCCGGGTCGAGGATGCCCTTGATCACCATCGGGCCCTTCCAGAACTCGCGGATCCACTCCAGGTCCTTCCACGAAATGGACGGATCGAAGTTGCTGCCCAGCCAGCCGATGTAATCCTCCAGCCCGGTCGGGTTGCCGCGGTAGGTGGAGATGTTGCCCAGGTCATGCGGACGGCCGAACAGGCCGACGTCCCACGCCCAGTGCGGATGGGTGACGGCCTGGCCGATGCGGCGCAGCGAGGCATTCGGGCCGCTCATGCCGGAGTGTGCATCACGGTAGCGCGCGCCCGGCACCGGCATGTCCACGGTGAACACCAGCGTGGTCACGCCGGCGGCCTGTGCCCGCTCCAGCGCATTGCGCATGAAGCCACGGTCGCGCAGCACGTACAGCTGGAACCACATCGGCCGCTGGATGGCCGGTGCCACTTCCTCGATCGGGCACACCGATACGGTGGACAGGGTGAACGGGATGCCCCGGCTGTCGGCCGCGCGCGCCGCCTGCACTTCACCGCGGCGGGCATACATGCCGGTCAGGCCGACCGGCGCCAGCGCCACCGGCATTGCCAGCGTTTCGCCGAACAGCTCGGTTTCCAGGCTCAGATCGGACATGTTGCGCAGGATGCGCTGGCGCAGCGCGATGTCGGACAGGTCGGAAACGTTGCGCTTCAGCGTGTGCTCGGCATACGCGCCGCCATCGATGTAGTGGAACAGGAACGGCGGCAGCCGGCGTTGCGCTGCGGCACGGTAATCGGTGGAGGCGGAGATGATCATGGGGTCAACCGTGTGGGGAAGGCAGGCGCGAGGCCCGCGCACGCCGGGCTTCGTTGTCATCGAGCGTGCGCAGCGTGGTGTGCACGAACTCGAGGTGGGCATGCGCGGCGGCGCGCGCGCGTTCGGGGTCGCCGGCCAGCACCGCATCCATCATTTCGCGGTGCTGGTCGGACAGGGGCGAGAAGGTCCTCGCCGAGGTGTAGAGCTTCTCGCGGCTCTGCGAGATGTTGGTCTGCAGCAGTTCGAACAGGCCGCGCATCACCTGCAGCAGCACCAGGTTGTGGGAGGCCTCGGCGATGGACAGGTGGAAGGCCGCGTCAGCCTCTGCTTCACCGGTGGGGTCGTCCTTGCCGTGCGCGTCCATCATGGTCTGGAAGGCCTGCGCGATGCGCGTACGGTCCTCATCGGTGGCTCGCAGCGCCGCATGCCAGGCAGTGGCACCTTCCAGCGCGTGGCGGATCTCCAGCACGTCAAAACGGTATTCCGGGTCGCCCTGGAACAGCGGCAGGTACGGCGCCAGCGGTTCATCCAGCGCCTGCCGCGCGCGCGCCGCCGGTTCGGCCACGTAGGTGCCGCCACCGATGCGTGCGGTCAGCAGGCCCTGGCTGGCCAGCTGCGCGATGGCCTCGCGCAGCGCGGTGCGCGAGACCCCCAGCTGCACCGCCAGGGTGCGCTCAGCGGGCAACCGGTCGCCCGGCCGCAGCCGCTGTTCCTGCAACAGGCCGCGCAGCTGCGCGGCCACCCTGTCCGAAATACGTTGCGTGCTCATGGCGCCATTGTGGCCCGAAGCGCACAGCGGGTGGTCGGCCAGCCATGCATGGCTCAGGGAATCATCCAGGTCAGCCAGTAGGCCTGGGCCAGGGTGATCAGGCCGACCATCGTGGTGAAAATCAGGCTGTGCTTGACGGTGAAGCGGAACAGGTCCGACTCCTTGCCGGCCAGGCCGACCGCCGCGCAGGCAATGGCAATCGACTGCGGCGAGATCATCTTGCCGGTAACGCCACCGGTGGTGTTGGCCGCCACCAGCAGCACGTCGGATACGCCGATCTGCTGCGCGGTGGTGGCCTGCAGCGCCGAGAACAGCGCATTGGACGAGGTATCCGAACCGGTCAGGAACACGCCCAGCCAGCCCAGGAACGGCGAGAAGAACGGGAACGCATCGCCGGTGTGCGCCAATGCCAGCGCCAGTGTTGCCGACAGGCCCGAGTAGTTGGCGATGAAGGCGAAGGCGAGCACCATGCCGATCGAGTAGATCGGCATGCGCAGCTCACGCACGGTTTCGCCGAAGGTCTGCAGCGCCGAGCGGGCCGGCATGCGCAGTGCGATGATCGCGATCACCGCCGCAAGGATGATCGCGGTGCCGGTGGCCGAGAACCAGTCGAATTTGTAGATCGCCTCATAGCTGAGCGGCGCGTCGACGATCGGCGGCATCTTCTGCACCCTCTGGTCCAGGCCCGGCACCGGGAGCTTGAGCACCCAGCCTTCCAACGGGCCGCCTGCCGCGAACAGCGACTTGAACGGCTTGATGCTCCACAGCGTGACCATCGCGGTGAGGATCAGGAACGGCGACCACGCCTTGGCGATCTGGCCGACGCTGTAGCGTGGTGCCTCCAGTGCCTGCGCGGCCGCCTCGGCGCTGGTTTCGGTATCGAAGCGGAAGATCCGTGCCGGCTTCCAGCGGCGCAGGAACAGGGTCAGGCACACCAGCGACGCCAGCGAGGCGGTGATGTCCGGCAGCTCGGGGCCGATGAAGTTCGAGGTGAGGTACTGCGCGATGGCGAACGAGCCACCGGCCACCAGCACCGCCGGCCAGGTTTCCCTGATGCCACGCCAGCCATCCATGATGGCCATGATCCAGAACAGCACGATCACAGTCAGGAACGGCAGCTGGCGGCCGGCCATCTGGCCGATCTCGAATGCATCCAGGCCGGTGACCTGCCCGGCCACGATGATCGGAATGCCCATCGCACCGAACGCCACCGGCGCAGTGTTGACGATCAGGCACAGGCCGGCGGCATACAGCGGCTTGAAGCCCAGCCCGACCAGCAGCGCCGCCGTGATCGCCACCGGCGCACCGAAGCCGGCCGCGCCTTCCAGGAAGGCACCAAATGCGAAACCAACCATCAGCATCTGCAGGCGCTGGTCTTCGGTCACCGACAGGATCGAGGCGCGGATGATGTCGAACTGACCGGTCTTGACCGAGACCTTGTAGAGGAACACCGCGCCGATGATGATCCAGGCGATCGGCCACAGGCCGTAGACGAAGCCGAAACCGGCCGCGCCCAGCGCCTGGCTCAACGGCATGCGGTAGAACAACAGGGCCACGCCAAGCGCGATGGCCACGGTGATCGTGCCGGCCAGCCAGCCCTTCATGCGCAGCACCGCAAGGGCAACGAAGAAGAACGCGATCGGCAGCAGCGCGATCAGGCTGGACAACCACAGGTTGCCGGCGGGGTCGTACAGGTGTTGCCAGGGCTGCATGAAGGCTCTCGACTGGGGCGGGATGTGCTCCACCGCAGGCGGTGGGTCGCCGTGGCTGTCGATTATTGGTCGTACCAATAATGATTTCGATCAGACCACTTGCAGCGGATTTAACCGCCGCTCCGACGAAGTGCCTATTAGACCATAGGGCTAGACTTCATATTGGTCCGACCATACGGCTCTCATGGTAGTGGCGGCCGCTGGCCGGCAACTAGCCCTTCCCTACGGAATCCTTTTCTCCAACCGCCGCATCACCGCCAGCACCAGCACGCACAGCACGCTCACCCCGATGGCGATCACGTACTTGCTGATCCCCACCGCAATCCCGATGGCCGCTGCCATGATCAGCGAGCTGGCCGTGGTCAGGCCGCTGACCTGGTCCTCGCGTGACCCACGCAGGATGGTGCCAGCGGCAACGAAGCCGACACAGGCCACCACCGCTTCGATCAGGCGCACCGGATCGACCTGCAGCAGGTCGCGGTAGCGCTCCTGCTGGAAATGCTCGGCCACCGAGTCGCCGAGGCCGACGATCAGCGCAGCGGCCCCCGCGATCAGCATGTGCGTACGCAGGCCAGCGGCGTGCTTGCCCATCTCGCGCTCGACGCCGAGCACGCCGCCGAACAGCATCGCTGCGGCAACGCGCAGCAGGATCGAGACATCCTGGGTGAGTTCCATGGTCAAGCTCCGGGGTTTTCCCGGAGCGTCGCGTGGCCCCCGTGGCACAGAGGTGAAGGCCACGCCACAGTCCGTTCACCCGGTAGCGCCGGGCGACACCCGGCGGCACCGCACCCTGCGTTCAACGCATCACTGCGCCAGGTAGCCACCATCGATGGCGTAGTACGCGCCGGTCGCAAACGAGGCGTCGTCGCTGGCCAACCAGGCCACCAATGCCGCCACTTCCTCGGCCGTGCCCAGCCGCTTCAGCGCGTGCCGTCCTTCCAGCGTGGCGCGCACCTTCGGGTCCATCTTCTCCAGCAGCGGTGTGCTGATGAAACCCGGACCCACCGCGTTGACACGGATGCCGTCGGCCGCATGTTCCCACGCGGCGGTCTGGGTCAGCCCGACCACGCCGTGCTTGGCCGCCGCATAAGCGGTGGAACCGGCATAGCCCACCTGGCCCAGGATCGAGGCCATGTTGATGATGCTGCCGCCGGTTCCAGCGGCCCGCATTGCCTGGATCTGCGCCCGCTGGCACAGGAACACACTGGTGAGGTTGACGTCGATGACCCGCTGCCAGCCCTCGATCGGATAGTCGCCGCTGCTGGCCGCCGGCCCGCCGATACCGGCGTTGTTGACCGCCACATGCAGGCCGTCAAGTTCCTTGACCGTGCGCTGCACCGCCGCCTCCACCGCTGCATCGTCGGTGACGTCCAGCGCGATGCCGATGGCCTGTGCGCCGGTGCTGCGCAACCGCGCCACGGTGGCATCCACCGCATCCTGCTTGAGGTCCCAGACCGAAATACGGGCACCGGATGCGGCCAGCGTCTGTGCCACGGCCAGGCCGATGCCCGACACGCCGCCGGTCACGATCGCGGTCTTGCCGGTCAGCTGGTAATCAATCATCTGCATTCTCCATCGGTGGGGGTAGCGATGCGGCGCGCGGCCGCCAATCCATCACCCTACGCCGGCCGCTGTGACGAGCAGACCAACAGCCTGTCCGCGGATGATCGTTCCAGCAATGAAACCTCAACCGAAGTTCATGTAGGGAATCAAGTACGGATATAGCGGCAAAACGCTGGCGTATGTCCGGCACCCCGTTCAACTTGGCCGTAATGACCAATCGGTTTGACCGTATTCAAATCCCCTGCGAATGATTCGCAGCGACAATGGGAAACGTTTCCAGTTTCTTCGACACATTTTTTCCAACCTGGCGTTTTCCGGCCTTCCAGGCTGCCCGCTACGCGGGGCAGCACATGGGCCATGGTGCCAGCGCCTCCCCTCCTGTACGTGCCGAGCGATGTCCCGATACTTCACCTTTGCCGATTACCGCCGCTTCGGCCAACGCCACGGCTTCGATTACCGCGCTGATCCGGAACACCTGCGCGACGACCAGTGGGCCGGCCGCGGCGAAGTCAACGAACAGTTCATGCGCGGTGGCATGAGCCTGATCGCCTCCGACGTGCATAACCGGTTCCCCTATGTGGCGACCGCGCAACAGCGGCCCGGGCTCGCCATCCGCGTGATGCTGCAGGGTCAGGTCGACGTGCGTATCCCGCGACGCGGAAGTTTCACCCTGCGTGCCGGCACCGCGATGACCGCCCACCATCGCGACCAGATCGAGATGACCGGCGCGCACCCCGGCGAAACGCGCCTGCGCGGGGTCAGCGTGATCGTGCCGGGTGGCATCGACGCGGATGTTTTCCAGATGCCACAGCTGGAAAAAGCGCTTGGCACGCACCTGGAATGCCGCCACTGGGCCATTCCCCACGCCATGCTGCCGGTGCTGGGCCAGTTGTTCGACAGCCCGTGGCAGGACGGCATCGACGCGCTGTGGCGCGAAGGCGTGGCATTGCAGCTGCTGGCCCTCGGCCTGCAGGCCGAGGATCTGCAGACCGACCCGGTGCGCACGCTGCGTGCCGGCCAGCGCGAGCGCCTGGAACGGGTACGCAGTTACCTGCATGACGACCCCAGCCATGCACACAGCCTGGTCGAGCTGGCCCGGCTGGCCTGCATGAGCCCGAGCTCATTGCGCCGCCATTTTGCCCAGCAGTATGGAAGTTCGGTGTTCGACTACCTGCATGAACAGCGCATGCGCCATGCCGAACAGGGCCTGCGCGAAAACGGATGGACGGTTGAGCAGGCCGCCGCCGCCAGCGGCTACCGCCACCCCAGCAACTTCGCCGCCGCGTTCCGCAAGCGCTTCGGTCTGGTCCCCAGCCGCTGGCGTACGGGCCCCTCGAAGGTGGGGTGAGGATCCCCGCTCCGGTAGGTGTCGACCTTGGTCGACACGCTCCTGCACCGTCGCCGATGCCGGCCAGCGGCCGGCACTACCAAAGCCGCCTGATTCGACATGCCATGGCTCAGCCCCGGTAGGTGTCGACCTTGGTCCACACGCTCCTGCATCGTCGCGGTAGCCGGCCAGCGGCCGGCACTACCAAAGCCGCCTGATTCGACATGCCATGACTCAGCCCCGGTAGGTGTCGACCTTGGTCCACACGCTCCTGCACCGTCGCGGATGCCGCCCAGCGGCCGGCACTACCAAAGCCGCCTGATTCGACATGTCATGGCCAGCCCCGGTAGGTGTCGACCTTGGTCCACACGCTCCTGCATCGTCGCGGTAGCCGGCCAGCGGCCGGCACTACCAAAGCCGCCTGATTCGACATGCCATGACTCAGCCCCGGTAGGTGTCGACCTTGGTCGACATGCTCTCGCGCCGTCGTGGATGCCGGCCAGCGGCCGGCACTACCCAAGCCGCCTGATTCGACATGCCATGGCTCAGCCCCGGTAGGTGTCGACCTTGGTCGACACGCTCTCGCGCCGTCGTGGATGCCGGCCAGCGGCCGGCACTACCAAAGCCGCCCGATTCGACATGTCATGACTCAGCCCCGGTAGGTGTCGACCTTGGTCGACACGCTCTCGCGCCGTCGCGGATGCCGGCCAGCGGCCGGCACTACCGCCGCCGGGCATCGCGCACCCGGCGTACTCATCAACCTCAATACACCGGCAGATCGATGTAACTGGCCTGCGCTGCGCTGTGCCAGACCCGCTGCGTGGCCTTCTGGTAATCGCCCGGCTTGGCCAGGTAGATGTTCGGCACGTAGGTCTGCGGATTGCGGTCATACAGGGGGAACAGGCTGGACTGCACCTGCACCATCACCCGATGGCCCTTCTGGAAGGTGTGGTTGGCGTTGGGCAGGTCGAAGCGGTACGGCAGCACCTGGTTGGCGGCCAGCGGCTTCGGATCGCTGAAGCTTTCGCGGTAACGGCCACGGAAGATCGCCAGCGACACCGGCAGCTCGTAGCCACCCATCTCCGGCGTCGACGCTTCCTGGTCCGGATACACGTCGATCAGCTTCACCACCCAGTCGCTGTCGGTGCCACTGGTCGAAGCCTGCAGGTGCACCACCGGCGCGCCGCCAATGCGCAGCGGCGCGGTCAGCGGTTCGGTGATGAAGGTCAGCACGTCCGGGCGGCCATCAACGAATCGCTGGTCCTTGACCAGCCAGGTGGTCCACATGTCGCGGTCGCCGAAGCGGACCGGGCGCGGCACGAACGGTACCGGCTTGGCCGGGTCGGACACGTATTCCTCGAAGTCCCCCTCGCCCGCCGCCGGTGCCTGGAACGCCAGCTTGCCGCCGGCGCGCAGGTACAGCGGCTTGCTGCTGGCGGCACAGCCCTTGTCGCAGCTGCGCGGCCAACCCTTCAGGCGGTCCCAGTGGTTTTCGCCGGTGTTGTAGATCAGCACCGGCGGCGTATCGGCCGTCGGCGCGCCATCCACCAGGTACTGGTCGAAGAACGGCTTGAGCACATCGCGACGGAACTGTAGCGCGGTATCGCCATCGAACTTCAGCGCACCCAGCTCGCTGCCGCCGTAGTTCACCTGGCTGTGCCGCCACGGGCCCATCACCAGATAGTTGCGGTTGTTGCCGCTGTCGCGCCCTTCCATCGCCTGGTAGGCGTGGTTGGCACCCCACATGTCTTCCTGGTCCCACAGGCCCTGCAGCCACATGGTCGGCACCTTCAACGGTGTCTTGGCCATCACCGCGTCCAGCGCCTGGCCCTGCCAGAAACCATCATAGGCCGGGTGCTCGACCAGCTTCTTCCACCAGGTCAGCTGGTCCACGCCGGTGAAACGCGCGTAGTCACCGGCCGAACCGAGGCGCAGGAAGGTGCTGTAGTCGTCATAGCCGAGGCTGGGCAGCGGCGTGCCCTTGCCGCGCTTCTCGGTCTGCATTGCGAAATAGTTGAAGTTGACCTGGCGGAACGCACCGTAGTTGAGCCAGTCGTCACCCATCCAGCCATCGACCATCGGGCTCTGCGGCGCGGCCACCTTCAGTGCCGGGTGCGGGTCGGTCAGCGCCATCACCACGGTGAAACCCTCGTACGACGAGCCGAGCATGCCGACCTTGCCGTTACTCTCCGGCACGTTCTTCACCAGCCAGTCGATGGTGTCCCAGGCGTCGGTGGAGTGATCCACCCTGGTGTTGTTCAACGGCCCGCGCAGCGGCCGGGTCATCACGTAATCGCCTTCGGAGCCGTACTTGCCACGGATGTCCTGGAACACGCGGATGTAGCCGCCGTCGACGAACACCTCGTCGCCCTGTGGCAGCAGGTCGCGCATGCGCGGCGAGTCACTGCGGTTGGCACGGCCAGCAGCGTCGTAGGGGGTGCGGGTCAGCAGGATCGGGGCATTGCGGGCACCCTTGGGCACCACGATCACCGTATACAGCTTGGTGCCATCACGCATCGGCACCATCACCACGCGCTTGTCGTAGTCACGACCGACATCGGGGGCAACGAAGGGCTTGCCGCTGATGTCCGGGGTCATCGGCGGGGTATCGGCGGCCAGCACGGCGCTGGACAGGCAAAGGGCAATGGCTACAGCGACGGCACGCACACGCATGGACAACCCCTCCCGGCAGGAAAGCTCCAAGCCTACTCCTGCCCCGAGCCATGAAGTGTGTGCGGGCTTTGCATTCTGCGGTGGATGCAGGCAGGACTGATGGCACATGTGCGGCCAATGTGGGAGCAGTGCGTCCTGTAGAGCCGAGCCCACGCTCGGCTCAGACCGCCGCGACCTACCCGAAGAGCAGCCGAGCGTAGGCTCGGCTCTACAACATCAGGCCACCACCACCTCATGCAGTGCCAGCCAGCGCCAGCGACCCTCTTCCTGCCGCAGCACCGCCAGTGACTCCCGCCATGCAGGCGTGCCGCCATCGAGCGAATGCCCTTCGCGATAGCGCAGCACCGCCAGCGGTGAAGGCGCTTCCACCGCGTGCACGGCGTCGATGGAAATCCGCAGCCCGGGGCGCGCGCCGTGACCGCCCGCGAACAACGCCTGCACGGCTTGCCGATCCAATCGGCGACCCGCGATGCCGACCATGCTGAAGTCCGCGCTGAAGTGCGCCATCAGATCCTCCAGCGCATCGGCGCCGACATCGGCACGGAACCAGGCCTGCAGCTTGTCGTGCAGGTGGTGGATTTCATGTTCTGCGGTGGTATCCATCAGATGTTCTCCGGTTGCGAAAGGGTGAGCAACTGCGGCCGGCGCAGCAGCGCCATCGGCAGCAGGGTCAGTACCGCGGCCAGACCCAGCGCCATGCCGGTGGCGTGGGCCGGCAGCCATTGCATGGCCAATGCCAGCAGCAGCGCGATGGCCGCGGTGCCCAGGCAGAAGCTGAGCTGGCGGTTGAGGTTCCAGAGTGCGCTGGCATCGCCCAATGCTTCGCCCTCGACCCCATGGAAGGCCAGCGTCTGCGCGGTGCTGCTGCACAGGCTGCCGCCGGCGCCCATCAGCGCGAACAGCAGCCCGGCCAACGCGAAGGCCGGCTGCGGCAGCAGCGCCATCAACAGCAGGCCGCTGGCCTGCAGGAGCATGCCCGTACGCAGTACCGTGGCCGGGCCGAAGCGCGCCAGCAGGCGCTTGCTGGCCGTGATCGCAATGGCCGAGGCCAGCGCCCAGGGCAGCATCAACGCGCCGATGCGTGCCGCGCTGTAACCGGCCTGGTGCAGCTGCAGGGTACTGACCAGCTGGCTGCCGATGAACACACCGGGCACTGCCAGATAGACCAGCATCGCCAGGCGCAGGCCCCGATGGGACAGCAGCGACCAGCGCAGCAGGGGCTGCGCCTGCTGCCGTGCATGCCGCAGGTGGACCGCCGCCAACAGCATTGCGATCAACAGCAGTACGGCACCGGCGGCCCGATGGCCGGGTTCACCCAGCCAGGTCAGCGCCAGCAGCAGCGCGCCCAGCGCCAGCATCGCGGTGGACAGCGCATAGGCCTGCAGGCGCGGCGCACTGCGCGCGCCATCGGCCGGCATCCAGGCCAGCACCAGGCCGATCGCCACCACCGCCAACGGCAGGCTGGCCCAGAGCACGCCGCGCCAGGACAACCACTGCACCAGCAACCCGCCCAGCGCCGGCGCCAGTGCGGGCACCAGCAGCGCCACCAGCAGGATGCGGCGGGTCAGCGCGCCACGCTGGTCCGGCGTGCACTGTCGGTACGCTGCCGCCTGTGCCACCGGAATCAGCAGGCCACCGGCCAGCCCCTGCAGCAGGCGCCAGCCCAGCAGCCAGCCGATACCCGGTGCGGCGCCGGCCAGCACAGCGGCAACCGCGAACAACAGCAACGCCACCAGCAGCAGGCGACGCTCACCACAGCGCGCGGCCAACCAGGGCGCCAGCGGAATCACCACGCTCAGGCCCAGCATGTAGGCGGTGCCCACCCAGGCCAGGGTACCGACATCAGCGTGCAGTTCCGCTGCCAGTGCCGGATAGGCCACCGTGGCGATGAACATGTTGACCAGATCCAGGGCGAACACCAGCAGGAAGATCGCCTCATGGCGCAGGCGGGGGGACGGCATCGGCGGCGCTCCAGCAAGGAAGCGTCCAGCATGCCGTCCGGGCTTTGTTGGAAAAACACGACAACACCTGCAACACTGTCAAATCTGTTTTGACAATGAATCGCCATGGTCAGCCTCGATCGCTTCGATATCTTCCGTGCCGTGGTCGAGGCCGGCAGCCTGACCGCAGCGGCCGATCGGCTCGGCCTGAGCCGTGCGGTGGTCAGCTTCAACCTGAAGCGGCTGGAGCAGGAGCTGGGCGTGACCCTGCTGCTGCGCAGTACCCGCCACCTGGCCCTGACCGACGCTGGCGAACAGTTCCTGCAGCACTGCGTACAGGCGCTGGATGCCGCGCAGGCGGCAATCGATGCCGCGCGGCGCGACCAGCACCAGCTGCAGGGTGTGCTGCGCCTGACCACCACCCCGGAGTACGCGCAGCTTCGCCTGATTCCCGCACTGGAAGCCTTCCGTGCGCGGCATCCGGCCCTGCAGCTGCATCTGTCCACGTCTCCCGCGCCGGCAGACCTGATTCCCGAGCGCTTCGACCTGGCGATCCGTCTCGGCCGTCTGCCCGATTCGGGCCTGCATGCCAGTGAACTGGAACGGCACCCGCTGTGCGCGGTGGCGGCTCCGTCCCTGCTGGCACGCCTGCCCTCTGCCGATGCGGCCAACGACCCCGTGCAACTGGGCACCCTGCCCCGCCTGGGTTACCCGCGCCTGGCCGACGTGCCGGTGGTCGCGCCCGACGGCAGCGACGCCTTGTTTGCCACCAACCCGGGCAATGCAGTGGTGCGCGTGGATGGCGCCAGCAGCCTGCGCGCCTTCGCCGTGGCCGGCGCCGGGGTCACCGTGCTGCCACGCTGGCTGATCGAGGACGACCTGGCCCAGGACCGCCTGCGCCCGGTGCTGCGCCAGCACCGCTTCCCGCAGCAGAGCGTGTACGCGGTCTACCCGCACAGCACGCAGCCCTCGCCGAAGGTGCGGCAGCTGATCGATTTCCTGCGCGGGTGGTTCGCCATATGAAAAGGGGACGGAGGGGATTAAGTCGTTTATGCATAAACGACTTAATCCCCTCCGTCCCCTTTTTCAGGCACGGCCCTTGCGGGCCGTGCCTTCAAGCCTCAGCGCAGCACCTGCTCCACCAGCTGCACGTCCACCGTCTGCAGCGGTTCGGCGGCGTTGCGCGACAGCTGCACCTGGTAGGTGCCGCCATCGATCTTCCACTGGCGCGCCTGTGCATCGTAGTGGGCCAGCGTCTTCGGCTCGGCTTCGATGCGGATGCGGCGCTGTTCGCCCGGCTGCAGGGTCACCTTGTCATAGCCGATCAGGCGGATCGGCGTGGTGCTGCCGGCCGGCAGCTTCAGGTACAGCTGGGCCACGTCGGCACCGGCGCGCTTGCCGGTGTTGCGGATGTCGACGCTGGCGACCAGGCGCGAACCTTCCACGCTCACCTTCAGGTTGTCATAGGCGAACGAGGTGTAGGACAGGCCATGGCCAAAGGCGAAGGTCGGGGTCAGGCCCTTGGCCGCCATCCACTTGTAGCCGACGTTGGCGCCTTCGATATCGAAATCGAACACATCACCGAACGGCTTGGCCGGCTTGAAGCCGAGGCCGTCGATGTGCGGGCGCGGCAGCTGCGATTCGTCCGTCACCCAGGTCACCGGCAGGCGGCCGGACGGATTGACCTGGCCGGTCAGCAGTGCGGCAATGCCTTCGCCACCGCGGATGCCCGGGTACCAGGCCTGCAGCATCGCCGGCACCTGCGCCAGCCACGGTGTGCGCACCGGGCCGTTGGTTTCCAGCACCAGCACGGTCTTCGGGTTGGCCTTGGCCACTGCCGAGATCAGGGCATCCTGGTTGTCCGGCAGCTGCATGTCCGGCAGGTCCACCGATTCGGCAGCCCACTGCGTGGCAAACACGATGGCCACATCCGCCTGCGCGGCCGCCTTGGCCGCAGCAGCGGCGTTGGTGCCATCCACATACGTGATAGTCGCGTCCGGGCGCGCCGCACGCAGCGATTCCAGCGGCGAGGACGGATGGAAGATCACCGGGCCCGGCCAGGTGGTCGGCATCACGCCGGGCACCGCGTTGGTGCCCTTGGCGGTCACGCCCACCATCGATGAACCACCGCCACCGATCACGCCCTTGTCGGCATGGCCGCCGATGATGACGATGCGCTTCACGCTGTCGGCCAGCGGCAACAGGTTGCCCTCATTGCGCAGCAGCACGCTGCCCTCCTCCACCGTGCGCTGGGCAACGGCGAAGCCGGCCTCGGCATCCACCTTCTGGTGCTGCGGCGGGTTGTCGAAGTTGCCATGCAGGAACATCGTGCGCAGGATGCGCGCCACCATGTCGTTCAGGCGCGCCTGCGGCACCACGCCGCCATGCACGGCCAGGCGCAGCGGTTCATCGAAGAACACCGCCGCGTCGAACACCTCACCGGCCGACTGCTGGTCCAGGCCGGCCAGCGCAGCCTTCGAGCCACTGTGCACGCCACCCCAGTCGGACATCACGAAACCGGGGAACTTCCATTCCTGCTTCAGCACCTGGTTCATCAGGTAGCCGTTCTCGCAGCCGTAGGTGCCGTTGATCTTGTTGTACGAGCACATCGCCACGCCCGGGCGACCGGCATCCAGCGCGATCTCGAAGGCCAACAGGTCCGACTCGTGCATGGCCTGTTCGCCGATGCGCACGTCGTGGAAGTTGCGACGGGTCTCCATGTCGTTCAGCGCGAAGTGCTTCATCGAGGAGATCACGTGCTGGCTCTGCACGCCCTGGATCAGCGCGCCAACCATCGAGCCGGCCAGCAGCGGGTCTTCGCCGGCGTACTCGAAGTTGCGGCCGTTGCGCGGGTCACGCTGCAGGTTGACGCTGCCCGACAGCAGGATATTGAAGCGCTGCTGCCACGCCTCGCGGCCCATCGTGGCGCCACCGGCGAAGGCAACTTCGCGGTTCCAGCTCGATGCGGTGGACGGGCCCGATGGCATCGCCGTGGCGAAGTCGCCCGGGCGGATGCCCCCCGGATTGGTCACGCCGACACCGGCGTCGGCCGACTGCTGCGACGGGATGCCCAGCCGCGGTACGCCCGGCACGAAGCCGGCCGAACCGACCGCACCTTCCGGCAGCGGGCCGCCGTCCTTGCCCAGCCCGAAGTAGCTGTGCAGCATCTGGAACTTCTCATCCTCGGTCATCGCCTTCAGCAGCAGCGCAGCGCGCGCATCGGCGTTGAGCGTGGTGTCCATCCACGGCGTGTCGCCGTGCTTGTCGGCGGCATAGGCCAGGGTCAGCAGGGTGGCACGCAGCGTGCTGCCTTCCACCTTGAACGGCGCGCTGCTGGCGGCCTGGAAGCCGTCGCTGAAATAGCTGGCATCGGCTTCCAGCGCCACACGCGCCGGATCGAAGCCTGCGGCCTTGGCCGATTCACCGGCCACCGCGCCGAGCAGCACCGCCGGTGCACCCAGCCGCGAACGGGTGACCAGCGCCGGCAGCTGCGCCGCACCTGCACCGGCATCGGTATAGACCGCCACAGTGTGGCGGCCGTCGTCCAGGCGCAGGTAGTTCAGGCCCGGCTGGTCGGGGCCGGATTCAGCGGCGATCGGCAGCCGGGTCAGAACAGCCTGGCCGCGCTGGGTCTGGCCATCGTCCTTGCCGGCGGCAATGAAGCGGTACTCGTAGCCCAGGCCATCGGCCAGCACCTGCAGCGGATCGACCTGGCCGATGCCGCGCTGCACCTGGCGCACGCTCACCGCGTCCACCTTCAGGCTCTTCAGTTGCGCGGCCAGCGCCGGCATCGCCTCGGCGTGGGGCGCCTGTTCCAGGGTCAGCACAGTGAACGCGGTCGGGTCGGCCCAGGCCGGAGCGGCCAGTGCGGCAGACAGGGCCAGAGACAGTGCAAGCGGTTTTGTAAACGTTTTCATCGGCAGGCGTAATTCCGTTGCCAAGGCAATCGGTCCAGGGAAAGTGCCGCCGAAGGGTGCAGCGTTCATGCCGCGCAGGGGTTGCCAGGCAACGCCCCGCAGGCCGATGGACGGGCCGGTCTGCGCGCGGGACCCTCCTCCCGGCGTGACAACCTGCCTGCCCGGGCCGCGCAGGGCGACCCAATCCTGTGAAGATTGTGCGAGGGCGTTCACACCTGTCAACAGGACCTAAGTCACAGGGGCAACCCGGCCAATGGCTATCAGGCCATCACTGGCGGTCATCAGCGCGCCGCGCGAGGCTGCTGATAATGGAGATCCCTGGCCACGAATCGAGCCCATGACCGTACATCGCGACTTCGATCATCTCTGGCGCGACCGCTGTGACACCTCCAGCCAGCGCGCACCGCGCGTGCTGATCCGGGTGTTCGTGGCCCCGGGCGAGCTGGAGCGCAGCGTGGCGTTCTACGAGCAGTTGCAGGGCGTGGTAGCCGATGCGGGGTTCCCGTTCCCGGAAGCCGGGCTGCGCCTGGCGATGGTCGGCGCCTTCCTGCTGATCGAAGGCAGCCAGGCGGCACTGGCACCGTTCACCTCGACCACGGGGACACTGCTGGTCGATGACGTTCGGCCCTATCACGACAAACTGGTCGCCGCCGGCGCCGAGATCATCTTCCCGCTGCAGGTAGTCCCGACCGGGGCGGCGTTCAATGCGGTGCATCCCGATGGCACCGTGGTTGAATACGTGCATCACCGGCCGGATCCGCACGGGCGCTGAGGGGGCGCACGGCCGGGCGGCGCCCGGCACCCGCGGTAGTGCCGGCCGCTGGCCGGCAACCTCAGAAGCAACAGCCGAAGCAAAAGCGGGCTTCCTGTGGGTTGGCGGGGGTGGGGGCCGGTTGCGGGGACGCCGTGAATCCGTCTGTCGAAATAATCGATTTCGATTGAGATTCATCCACGCATGGCGTGGATCTACAATCCCTCAATGTCCTCCCCCGCCCTGCCCTGGAATGGCACGTTGCTGCTGGATGCTCACGTGGCCGTGCTGCAGGGTCATGCCGGTGACAGCGCCGCGCACGCGCACTACGCCCATCAACTGCTGCTCAGCGACGGCGCAGCCTGGAAGGTCGAGGTCGATGGCGTGCAGCAGCAAGGCCAGCGGCTGTGGCTGCCGTCATTCCAGCCGCACGCGATCCTGTTAGCGCCAGAAGCAGGCTGCACGGTGTTCCTTGAGCCGACGCATGCCAATCCCGCACAGATCCAGCAATACCTGCACGCACTGCCGGGCAACGCGCTGGAACTGCACGGCTGGCTGCCACGGCTGAGCCGCCCGCAACCGCTGGACCGCCGCGTGCAGGCGGCATTGGCCCGTATCGCCCAGCACCTGCCCGGCCCGGTGCCGGCCGCCGATATCGCCGGGGCGGCGCACCTGTCGACCAGCCAGCTGCACCGGCGTTTCCAGTCCGAGCTGGCAGTGACCCTGCGCGGCTGGGTGCTGTGGCAGCGGCTGCGCCGCGCACTCATGCATCATCTGCGCGGGCACACCCTGACCGACAGTGCGCATGCCGCTGGATTCGCCGATCTGGCCCATCTGTCGCGCAGCCTGCGCCGCATGTTCGGTATCGGTGCCGCGCAGCTGCAGGGCCTGCAGCTTCACGCGGCCTGACACGGCCCATCATCCGCGCCTGCGCAGACCTTCCGGCAGCTCCGGCACCTCGCCATGCGGCAGTTCGCGGAACGGCGCCAGCAGCTGTCCCGGATAATCGCGCGGATAGTCCGGTTGGCTGCCGATGCCGAGGTCGCGCTGCTGCAGCCGATAGCCCGGCGCATCGAAGGCGGTCCCCAGCAGGTGATCCCAGACGGTCAGGAACAGGCCGAAGTTGACGTCGCCAGCGGTGCCGTAACGCATGTGGTGGAAGCGGTGCAGCGGCGCCCACGCCATCACCCGGCCCAGCAGGCCCGGGCGCATGTCCACGTTGGAGTGCTGCAGCAGCAGCTGGATGGCAATGGCGAAGGCCAGCACCGCAGCCACCGGCATCGGCAGGCCCAACAGCAGCAGCGGCAGTACGCCGCCCACTGCTTCGGCCGCCTGGTGCAGCGGATGCTTCATCAAGCCGTTGAAGCCGTACATGCGGGTGACGCTGTGATGCACCGCGTGCAACCGCCACAGCCAGCCGATGCGATGGCTGGCGTAGTGCACCAGGGTAATGCCAAGGTCGGCGCAGACGATGGCCAGCAGTACCTGCAGAACGAACGGCCACTGCAGCGGCCACAGCTGCCACGGAAGGAGCGCTGCCAGCAGCGGCACCGCAGCGATCGACAGCAGGTTCAGGCTTTCGTTGACCAGTGCATGCAGGGTGTCACGCAGACTGTCGCCGTGGTCGTGGTTGAACGCGGGGTCATACGGCCAGGCACGTTCGGCAGCGAACGAAACCGCGATGGCGACCGCCAGCAAGGCCAGCAGCCATAGCGGATCGCCATGGAGGTGGCCGACCCAGACGACGGCGGCGGCAACGAAACCGAGCAGGAACAGCGGGGCATACAGGCGGAGGATCCAGTGTTTCATGGGCAACCCGGAACGTGAGGGGCCTGCATGCTGGCGCGGCACGACGGTTGCGGGCTTGAACAAACGGCGCAACCCGCCCCGCCTCGGTGGATATCCCCCCTTTGGCCGACACCGCGTTTCCCCCACCCACGGATGGCGTGGATCTACAATGGCGCCCTCATCGCGCCCGGTACCGGCATGGATTCCTTCAACCTGATGCGCGCCTTCCGCCGCATCGTCGAACGCGGCGGGCTGGCCCGCGCTGCCGAAGACCTGGGCATGTCGCCGGCCGGGCTGAGCAAGCAGTTGCGCGCGCTGGAAACGCACCTGGGCGTGGTGCTGCTGCAGCGGACCACGCGGCGCATGAGCCTGACCGAGACCGGCCACGCCTATTACCGCGAATGCTGCCGCCTGCTCGACGAATTGGACGCATTGGAACGTGGCATCGCCGAACAGCGTGGCGAGGTGGCCGGGCGCCTGCGTGTCAATGCACCGCAGTCGTTCGCACTGAGCACGCTGTCGCCGCTGCTGCCACGCTTCCTGCAACAGCATCCACAGCTGTCGCTGGACCTGGTGATGGAAGATCGCCTGCTCGATGCGGTCGGTGAGGGTTTCGATGTGTCGTTGCGGCTGCGTGCCGAGCTGGACGACTCGCGACTGGTGGCGCGCCGGCTTGCCTCGCTGCAACAGGTGCTGTGCGCTGCCCCGTCCTACCTGCGGCAGCGTCCAGCACCGCAGTCGGTGGACGATCTGCAGGTGCACAGTGTGCTGGCCTACAGCCTGTCCGACTCCCCCGGCAGCTGGCCGCTGCTCGGCCCGGATGGGCAGGTGACCATCACCCTGCCGGCACGCGTCACCGTCAACAACAGCCTGCTGCTGCGCGACCTGCTGGTGGCCGGCATGGGCATCGGCGCCCTGCCCTCGTTCCTGGCGGCACCAGCGCTGGCCCGTGGCGAACTCCAACAGGTGCTGCCCGACCACCGCTATCCGCCACGCTTCGTGCATGCGGTCTATCCCACGTCGCGCCACCTGCAACCCAAGGTGCGTGCCTTCATCGATTTCCTGCACGCCGAGCTGCCCCGCTGCGCCGGCCTGGATTCGTAACCGCCAGCGAAAACTGAGCTGCCCACGGCGCGCTGTTTCGGCCCCGCCGCGCTGCCTAATCTGCCGCCTCCCCTCTCACCGATGGCAGGCAGATGTCTCCCGTTCCTTCCCCCGCCACCGCCGCGCCGGTGGTCGACTTCTTCCACGACGTGGTCTGCGGCTGGTGCTTCGTGCTGGCCCCGCGCCTGCAGCAGGTCTCGGCCGAACTCGGCATCCAGGTGCGCCATCGCAGCTTCGTGCTGCAGGACTCGCGCGCGCAGATGGTCGAGGTGTTCGGCTCGATGGAGCGCGCCAAGGCGATCATCCTGCGCCACTGGACCGACTGCGCCGCGCATGAAGACAGCGCGCGCATCGATATCGAAGGCATGCGCGCACAGGACTTCGAATATCCCTCCGGCTGGCTCGGCGCACTGGCCTGCCAGGCCGCAGGGTTGATCGGCGGCAATGATGCCCATGGCGCAATGTTCGACGCGGTGCAATGGGCGCACCTGCACCAGCACCGCAACATCGGCGACGCCGAAGTGCTGCTGGATATCGCCGAATCACTGGGCCATCCCCGTGGTGCCTTCGCTGACCACATGCGCAGCGACGCAGTGCGCCAGCGCGTGCAGGCCGATCGTGCCGACGCCGCTGCCCTCGGCATCCGCTCCATTCCCACCGTGATCGGCGGCAACGGCCTGCGCCTGCAGACCCTGCCGCTGCCGCAACTGCGCCAGGCCCTGGCGCCCCTGGTCGCGGCCTGAGCCGCACCCTCCCCACCCTGCAAGGAGATTCCCCCATGACCCCACGTATCCTGGCCAGCGCGCTGGCCCTGCTACTGGCCGGCACCGCGGCGTCCACCACCGTGTCCGCGCACGAACGCGTTCCCTCCGGCCAGCAGGTCGGCACCAGCCCCTGGGGGCCGAAGGACGAGATCGGCCGGCTCAACCTGATCACCGAAGCCTCGCGTGCGGCGATCCTGTCGCGGGTCAGCGGCGGCAAGGCCTATGACCTGGCCACCGACTACTACGTCGGCATGCCCAGCTGGCAGGACGCCGGCGACCCGCACTACCAGTTCTGGATGACCCACACCCCGCGCGGCACGGTGATGGATGATCCGATGGGCGTGGGCGAGAGCATGAACCTCACCCGCAGCTACACCGGCACCGCGTTCTCGATGTACAGCCACACCGGCACCCACATCGATGCGCTGAACCACTTCGGCATCCACGGAAAGATCTGGAACGGCTTCGAGGCCGACAAGCATCTCGGCGATCGTGGCTGGAATGTCACCGGCATCGAGAAATTCCCGCCGCTGATCGCGCGTGGCGTACTGATCGACGTGGCCGCCGCCAAGGGCGTGGACATGCTGCCGGACAGCTACCGCGTCACCCGCCAGGACCTGAAGGATGCGCTGGCACGCCAGCGGGTGAAGCTGCAGCAGGGCGATGTGGTGCTGATCCGTACCGGCCGCATGCGCCTGTTCGAACAGCCCAAGGCCTACATGGCCAACCCGCCGGGCATGGGCCTGGACGCGGCGCGCTTCCTGGTTGAGGACAGCGGCGCGATGATCGTCGGCGCCGACAACCTGAGCTTCGAGACCTTCCCCTCGGAGGTGGCCGACGACTACGTGCCGCTGCACACCTACCTGCTGGCCCAGCAGGGCGCGCCGATCATCGAACTGGTGGCGCTGGATGAACTGGCCCGCGACAAGGTCTACGAGTTCGCCTTCATTGGCGGCCCGCTGAAGATCCGCGGCGGCGATGCCGCGCCGCTGCGCCCGGTCGCGCTGCCGGTCCGCCCGTAACCGGGCCCTGTGGGTGCCGACCTGGCTCGGCACTCCTTTTCCACTTCAGCAACCTGAAACCCGGCCCGCTAATTTCATTAGTAATTCTACTCACAAGGCGAGTAGCATGTCTGGTCTCAGCCCCTGATACCAGCCCGCCGATACTCGCTCCATGCCTGTCGTTTCCGCCCGTTCCTGCCGCTTCCAGCCCGCCCGGCGCCTCCCTTGGAGGACCGGCTGATGGGCGCCGTCGTCGCCCTCGACCGGCTGCTGGACGGCCGCCAGTTGTGGCGCGGCCCGGCCCGCCAGGGGCCGGCCAGCGACCACCTGGCCAGCGGCCACCCGGTGCTGGACGCACGCCTGCCCGGCGGCGGCTGGCCGGCCAGCGGGCTGTGCGAGGTGCTGCACGCGGCGCCGGGCGTTGGCGAACTGGCACTGGTCTGGCCGGCGCTGGCCAGGCTGAGCCAGCGCGACCGCCCGATCGTGCTGGTCGCCCCACCCTATCGCCCGCATGCCCCGGCCTGGGCCGCGGCCGGGCTGGATCTGGCCCAGCTGCAGATCATCCACGCTGCGCCGAAGCAGGCGCTGTGGGCGGCCGAACAATGCCTGCGCTCTGCCGCCTGCGCGGCGGTGCTGTGCTGGCCGCACCAGGCCGACGATCGCGCCCTGCGCCGGCTGCAGGTCGCCGCCGACAGCGGCCAGTGCCTGGGCTTCGTGTTCCGCGAGGCGCAGGCAGCGCGCAACCCCTCCCCGGCCAGCCTGCGCCTGCAGCTCGACCACGGCCAGGTAAGGGTGCTGAAGTGCCGTGGCGGCCTGCCACCCGCGCAGCCGTTGCCACTGGCCATCACCCACTGAGGCCGCGCCATGCACTGGGCCTGCCTGTTGTTGCCGCAGCTGGCGCTGGACAGCGTGCTGCGCCTGCAGCCGGACCCCCAGCGGCCACTGGTGCTGCTGCAGGGCCCAGCGCAGCGCCGCGTGCTGCGTGCGGTCAGCCCGGCCGCGCGCGCAGCAGGGCTGCGCCCGGGCATGCTGCTGTCGGCTGCGCAGGTGCTGGTGCAGGACATGCACCTGCACGACTACGACCCTGACGCGGAACAGCACACCCGGCAGCTGCTGGCCAGCTGGGCCTACGCCTACAGCTCGCAGGTCAGCCTCGATTTCCCGCATGCACTGGTGCTGGAAATCGGCGCCAGCCGTGCCCTGTTCGGTGACTGGCTGACGATCGAAAAGCGCCTGCGCAACGAACTGCATGAACTCGGTTTCCGCCACCGCCTGGTGGCCGCCCCCACGGCACATGCCGCGCGCGTGCTGGCCAACGTCCACGACGGCCTCGGCATCGATGCGCAGCAGCTGCCAGCGGCACTGGCGCAGCTACCCTTGCCGCGCTGCGGCCTGCCCAGCGACGCGGTGACCGTGCTCGGCCGTTCCGGCCTGCGCACGCTGGGTGCGGTGCTCGAGCTGCCGCGTGACAGCCTGGCCCGGCGCTTCGCACCGGAGGTACTGCAGCAGCTGGATGCACTGCGCGGCCTGCCCACCGCGCCGCTGCGCTACTACCAGCCACCGGACCGTTTCGATGCGCGCATCGAATTCGAATACGAGATCGAATCCAGCCAGGCCCTGCTGTTCCCGCTGCGCCGCCTGCTGCTGGACCTGGCCGCCTTCCTGTGTTCGCGCGATGGCGGCGTGCAGCGCTTCGACCTGCATTTCGAGCACGACCTGCTGCCGGCCAGCGTGCTGACCATCGGCCTGCTGGCCCCCGAACGCGATCCTGCGCTGCTGTTCGAGATCGCACGCAACCGCATGGAAGCGTTCGCCCTGCCGGCCGGCAGCCGCGCACTGCGCCTGCAGGCCGAGCAGCTGCCACCGTTCGTGCCCGCCGCGCGCGACCTGTTCGATACCCGGCCGGCGCAGGCGATGCCCTGGAACCAGCTGCGCGAGCGCCTGCGTGCGCGGCTGGGTGATGACGCCGTGCAGCCGCTGGCGGTGCAGGCCGACCATCGCCCCGAACGCGCCAGTGGCACCCAGCCACCGGCCAAGCCCCCGTCGTACTGGCCACTGCGCCCCGGCTGGTTGCTGGACACCCCACAACCGTTGCGTGACCCGCGCCTGCGCATCGTCGCCGGGCCGGAGCGGATCGAATCGGGCTGGTGGGACCAGGCCGACGCACGCCGCGACTACTACGTGGTGGAAACCGCACACGGCCAGCGCGGCTGGGCCTTCCGTGAGCGCAACGATCCGCATGCGCCGTGGATGCTGCACGGCTGGTTCGGCTGAGCCGCCATGCACAGCGAACTGCCCGGCTACGCCGAACTGCACTGCCTGTCGGCCTTCAGTTTCCAGCGCGGTGCTTCGATCGCCGAAGAACTGTTCGCGCGCGCCGCTGGCCAGGGTTACCGGGCACTGGCGATCACCGACGAATGCTCGCTGGCCGGCATCGTGCGCGCCTGGCAGGCGGCGAAGGCGCATGGCGTGGCGCTGATCGTCGGCGCCGAATTCCAGGTCGAGGACGGGCCGAAGCTGGCCCTGCTGTGCACCGACCAGGCCGCCTATGCCGGGCTCTGCCAGTTGATCACCACCTGCCGGCGGCGCGCAGCCAAGGGCGAGTACCGCTGCCTGCGCGAGGATCTGCTCGGCCTGCCCGACGGCCTGCTGTGCCTGTGGCTGGACCGGCAACCGGCCGCCACCGACCTGGAACTGCTGCGCGCCGGCTTCAATGATCGGCTGTGGTTGGCGGTGGAGCTGCACCACGAACACGACGACGCACGCCGCCTGCAGCAGCTGCAGGCCTTCGGCCAACGCCACCGCCTGCCGCTGGTCGCCAGTGGCGACGTGCACATGCACGTGCGCCGCCGCCGCGCCCTGCAGGACACCCTGACCGCGATCCGCCACCGCTGCAGCGTGGCCGAGGCTGGCTGGCGCCTGTTCCCCAACGGCGAGCGCCATCTGCGTCCGCGCACCGCGCTGGCCCAACTGTATCCGCCCGAATTGCTGGCCGAGACCCTGCGCATCGCCGAGCGATGCCACTTCACCCTGGAACAGCTGCAGTACACCTACCCACGCGAGCTGGTGCCCGAGGGGCATGACCCGGACAGCTGGCTGCGCGTGCTGGTCGAGCGTGGCATTCCCTGGCGCTGGAAAGGCGGCATCGAACCGAAACAACGCGAGCAGATCGAACACGAACTGGCGTTGATCAAGCAGAAGAACTACGCCTCGTACTTCCTCACCGTGCAGGACATCGTGCGCTTCGCGCGCAGCCAGGACATCCTCTGCCAGGGCCGCGGCTCGGCGGCCAACTCCGCGGTGTGCTTCGTGCTGGGCGTGACCGAGATCGACCCGGCACGCAGCAACCTGCTGTTCGAGCGCTTCATCTCCGCCGAGCGCGACGAGCCACCGGATATCGACATCGATTTCGAGCACGAGCGCCGCGAGGAAGTGCTGCAGTACGTGTTCAAGCGCTATGGCCGCGAGCGCGCCGCACTGACCGCGGTGGCAATCAGCTACCGTGGCCGCAGCGCGATCCGCGACGTGGCGCGTGCACTTGGCCTGCCGATGGACCAGGTCAACGAACTGGGCGCGGCGATGGACCACTGGGGCGGCAACATCCCATTGCCGGAAACCCTGCGCGAGCGCGGTTTCGATCCGGACACGCCCTTGATGCGGCGCCTGCTGGCGCTGACCGCCGAGCTGATCGACTTCCCGCGCCACCTGTCGCAGCACCCCGGCGGTTTCGTGATTTCCGAACATCCCCTGTCGACCCTGGTGCCGGTGGAAAACGCGGCGATGGCCGACCGCACCGTCATCCAATGGGACAAGGACGATCTGGATGCCACCGGCCTGATGAAGGTCGACTGCCTGGCGCTGGGCATGCTTACCGCCATCCGCAAGTGCCTGGCCATGCTGAAACAGCATGGCCTGCATGAAGGACGCATGGATGCGATCCCGCCCAAGGATGCAAAGACCTTCGACATGATCTGCGCCGCCGACACCATCGGCGTGTTCCAGATCGAATCGCGCGCACAGATGGCGATGCTGCCGCGCATGCAGCCACGCACGTTCTATGACCTGGTGATCGAGGTGGCAATCGTGCGCCCTGGCCCGATCCAGGGCGACATGGTGCACCCCTATCTGGAGCGGCGCCGGATCCTGCGCGAACAGGGACCGGACGCGTTGAACGACCCGGACAACCCGCTCTACCCACCGCAGCTGGAACGCGTGTTCGCACGCACGCTGGGCGTGCCATTGTTCCAGGAACAGGTGATGCAGCTGGCGGTCGAAGCAGCCGGTTACACGCCTGGCCAGGCCGATGCCCTGCGCCGTTCGATGGCGGCCTGGAAACGCCGTGGCGGCTTGGAACCGCATCGTGAAAAACTGCTGGCAGGCATGTTGAAAAACGGCTTCAGCCGCGAATACGGTGAGCACCTGTTCGAGCAGATCAAGGGGTTCGGTGATTACGGTTTCCCGGAAAGCCACGCCGCCAGCTTCGCCCTGCTGACCTATAACAGCTGCTGGCTGAAATGCCACCATCCGGCCGCGTTCACCGCCAGCCTGATCAACAGCCAGCCGCTGGGTTTCTACAGCCCCGACCAGCTGCTGCAGGACGCGCGCCGGCATGGCATCCGCGTGCTTCCCGTGGACGTGCGCCACAGCGACTGGGACTGCACGCTGGATTTCAGCAGGGGCGCGGCCGCGATCCGGCTCGGCCTGCGCCTGGTCGACGGCTGCAATGAAGCGGCTGTACAGGCCATCATGCGCGAACGTGCACGGCGCCCGTTCGACGATGTGGGCGACCTGTGCCAGCGCACCGCCCTGGATCGCCGCCAGCAGGGCCTGCTGGCCGATGCCGGTGCGCTGCGCGGGCTCAGCGGCCATCGCCATCGTGCACGCTGGGATATCTCCGGCGTGGAGAACCGGCTGCCGCTGTTCGACCAGGCCCGCGCCACCGCTGAAGCACGCGTGCCGCTGCCCCTGCCCAGCGCCTGGGAGGACATGCAGGCCGATTACCGCAGCATCGGCACCACCCTCGGCCGCCACCCGATCTCGTTCCTGCGCACGCAGCTGCGCAGCCGCGGCTGCCTGGATGCCGCGCAGCTTGCGGGCCACGGCCATGGCCGTCGCGTGCGCATCGCCGGCCTGGTCCGCATGCGCCAGCGCCCGCAGACCGCCAGTGGCGTTACCTTCCTCACCCTTGAAGACGAGACCGGCATGGTCAATGCCGTGGTCTGGCGGCACCTGGCCGATCGCCAGCACCGGGTCCTGGTCGATACCCGGCTGATGCAGATCGACGGCCGCCTGGAACGCGTCGATGGCGTGCAGCATGTCATCGTGCAGCGCATGCACTGCCTGGATGAACTGTTGCAGGGGTTGCGCAGCCACAGCCGCGATTTCCATTGACGATACACAGCGTCACACAATGAACTGGCCATCGGTCGCCCGCATCCGCTATCGTCGCTGCATCCAAGGAAGGACGACACGATGCCGCGCGCACTGCTGCTGACCACGCTGGTGGTCTCCACACTCGCCCTGCTGGTTTCCGGCTGGACCGCCTGGAGCCTGCATCGCAGCCAATCGCCACAGCGCATCATCGAAGCGCGCGGGCTGATCATCCACGATGGCACGGGCCAACCCCGGGTGATCCTAGGCGCGCCGGTGCCCGCCCCCCTCAGCCGGGGCCGTATCCAGGGGCCGCGCGCTACCGCCCTGTCCGGCCTGATCCTGCTCGGCCCGGATGGCTCCGAACGCGGGGGCTATGGCACCAGCGATCGCGGCGGTGAAGCCGTGCTGACCCTGGACGATGCCAATGGCACCACGGAAGTGTTCAAGGTGGTGGCCAACCCGGACCGTGGTGCCAGCCTGATGGTCAAGCACCAGAACAACACCGGCGCCATGCTCACCTCATGGCAGGGCAAGCCGGAACTGATGTTCGTCGATGACAGCGGCCAGTCCCACTACGTGCGCCCGGGCGCCAACGCCGCGCCCTGATCTGCTTCTGTAGCGTCGAGCCATGCTCGACTGCTTCTACCAACAGCAGCCGAGTATGGCTCGGCTCTACAAAGGCGAAGCAACGTCGAGCATCGCTCGACGCTACAGACCGCACACCGCCGCCAGGTCGTCAGCCAGCGGCCGCAGTTGCGCCGCGCCCAGCGCCGCGCAGGTGATGCGCAGGCCATGTGCCGGCGCCGCCACCGCGAACACCTCGCCAGCGCGCACATGCCATCCGCGCGCGGCCAGCGCCAGCACCTGCGGATGGCTGTCGCCCGGCAACGGCAGCCACAGGTTCAATCCCTCCATCGGCAGCGGCGTCGGCACGCCACGCGCGCGCAGCAGTTCCTGCAGCGACTGCAGGCGCTGCTGGTAACGCTCGCCTGCCGAGGCGATCTTCGCCCGCTGCGTTGACGACGCCAGCACCGAGGTTGCCGCGTCCTGCAGCAGGTGACTGACCCAGCCGATACCGGATGCCAATCGCAGCCGCAACCGCATCGCGGTTTCTTCATCGCAGGCCAGCCAGGCCAGCCGCAGGTCGGGGCCGAGCGGTTTGGACAACGAACGCAGCAGCGCCCAGCGCCGCCCATCCAGCGGCAGTACCGAGTGATAGGCCTGCTGCGAGAGCAGCGCATAGTGATCGTCGATCAGCACTGCTACCTGCGGGTACGCCGCCAACAACTGCCGCAACGCCCGCGCCCGCTTCGCATCCAGGCTGGCCCCGGTCGGATTGTGCGCCCGGGGGGTGAGCAGCACCGCACGTGCACCAGCCTCCAGCGCCTGCCGCAGCGATTCGACCTGCATGCCCTGGGCATCCACCGCCACCGGCAACGGCGCATGACCCGACGCATTGAGCACATTGAGGCTGCCGAGGAAGCATGGATCCTCCACCGCGATGCGATCACCCGGCAGCAGCCACGCCGCCAGCAGGCGCTCGATGCCATCGACGGCGCCATGGGTCAGCTCCAGCGCATATCCCTCGGGGCAATCCGCATCCAGCGAGGCGCGTGCCAGCGCCTGCAACCTCGTGTCGACCGTACCCACGCCATACAGCCGCGGCGCCGCCGGGGTCAGGCGCAGGTTCGGCAGCAGGCGCGGATCCGGGTTGCCACCGGCCAGGTCCTGCAGCGCCAGCCCCGGGGTGCTGCCCTCGCGCGCCAGCGGCGGCGGCAGGCCACGCACCACCGTGCCGCGGCGGCCCGCCGTGCTGGCCAGTCCCGCCGCATCCAGGCGCTTGTAGGCAGCAGCCACGGTGTTGCGGTTCACGCCCAGCTGCTCGGCCAGTTCACGCACCGGCGGCAGCACGCTACCGGCCGGCAGGCGGCCCTTGCCGATGCCGTCGCGGATGCTGTCGAAGATCGACTCGGCGCTGTGCCCGGTGATTTTCATTTTGTCCTATGCCAAAATATCTCTTGTCCTGTGCCAGTGTATCCCACCCTGGCCACCCTGCATTGGAGGTGCCCGCATGCCCCTTGCCGCTGCCGACTGGCCCGTCGCCCAGTCCGTTGAACAGATCGCCGCCAACCTGGTCACGGTGCGCCAACGCATCGCCGATGCCTGCGCCCGCGTCGGCCGTGACCCGGCCAGCGTGCGCCTGCTGCCGGTCAGCAAGACCGTCGATGACGCCCGCATCCGCATGGCGGTGGCCGCCGGTTGCCGCGAGCTGGGCGAGAACAAGGTGCAGGAGGCGCAACGCAAGGCCGAGACGATGGCCGATCTTGGCGTGCACTGGTCGGTGATCGGGCATCTGCAGACCAACAAGGCGCGCTACGTGGCGCGCTTCGCCAGCGAGTTCCAGGCGCTGGACAGCCTGCGCGTGGCCGAAGCACTGCAGCAGCGCCTGCAGCTGGAAGACCGCACGCTGGATGTGTTCGTGCAGGTCAACACCTCCGCCGAACCCAGCAAGTACGGCTTGGAACCCGCTGCCGTCGAGGCCTTTGTGCAGCAGCTTCCAGCGTTCGATCGCCTGCGCGTGCGCGGCCTGATGACGCTGGCCATCTTCACCCCGGAGGTCGAGCGCGTGCGTGCCTGCTTCGTGCGCCTGCGCGAACTGCGCGACCAGCTGCAGCGCACTGCACCTCCCGTCATCGACCTTTCGCAGTTGTCGATGGGCATGTCCGGAGACTTCGAAGTGGCGATCGAGGAAGGTGCCACCGTGGTCCGCGTCGGGCAGGCCATCTTCGGCGCACGCGCCACCCCGGACAGTTTCTACTGGCCCAGCAATGGAGCCTCCGCATGAAGCACGCGGTCGTCCTGCAACACGTCGCCTTTGAAGACCTCGGCACCCTGCAGCCACTGCTGTCGGCACAGGGCTGGCAGCTGCAGGTGCTGCAGGCCGGTGTCGACACCCTCGATCCGGCCGAAACCGCCGACCTGCTGGTCGTGCTGGGCGGCCCGGTCAGCGTCAACGATGTTGATCGCTATCCCTTCCTCAACGACAGCATCGCGTTGTTGCAACGTCGGCTGCAGCAGCAACGGCCCACGCTGGGCATCTGCCTCGGCGCGCAGCTGATGGCGCGCGCACTCGGTGCCGACGTCGCCGCCAGTGGCGGCAAGGAGATCGGCTTTGCGCCGCTGCTGCTGACTGATGAAGGCCAGCGTTCTCCGCTGCAGTCCCTGCAGGGCATTCCGGTACTGCATTGGCATGGCGAGGCGTTCGAACTCCCGGCCGGTGCACGTCGCCTGGCCAGCACGCCGGCCTGCCGCCACCAGGCCTTCGCCATGGGCAGCCATGCGTTGGCCCTGCAATGCCACCCGGAACTGGATGCCCGCCAGTTCGAACGCTGGCTGATCGGCCACACCCTGGAGCTGGCGCAGGCCGGCATCGATCCGAACGATCTTCGCGCCCAGGCACGCCGTTACGGTGCACCGCTGGCGGCGGCGGCCACCGCGATGTTCGACCATTGGCTGCAGGAGCTGCCGGAGACACCGCAATGAACTACCGATTGCAGATCCACCGCGATGGCGCCCACTGGGGCCACTTCGACTGCAGCGGCCCCGATGCCATGCAACGCATGGACACCATCGCCGCGCAGCTGCCTGCCGAACAGGGCTTCCAGCTGAAACGGCAGAAAGGTGTCGGCGAAGAGCGCATCCTGTCCAGCAATGCCGACGGCCTGCGCGTACTGGCTTCGCAGATCCAGTACCGCGACATCTGACGATCGTCACGGTAGTGCCGGCCGCTGGCCGGCACCCGAATCTGGCCGGCCAGCGGCCGGCACTACCACGGCTGTTCGCCCGCGTGCGAAGCTTCACGCATGCTGACCCTGCAACGCGGCAGCCACCACGGGCTGCTGGTCGCCCCGCGCTGGCCCTCCACCCGTATCCAACTGGAAGAAGAGGTACTGCAACGCCTGCTCGATGCGCAGGCAATGCTGCCTGCCGGGCTGCGACTGCTGCTCACGCGCGGCTTCGAACCCAGCCACAGCCGGCTCGGCAGCTTCCGTCGTGGCGTGCGTTGGCTCGGTATCGCGTTGTTCCGGGCCTGCTATCCGCAACGCCATGATGAGGTCGATGCCATCTTCGGCGCCAACGGCCACGACATCGATGGCCGTCATATCGATGTCTCGCTGGTACTGCACGGCAAGCGGCTACGGCTGCTGCCCGTGGGCGTATTCACCCCGCCACGCTGGCAGGATCGTCGCGTCGCCCGCCATGCCGAAGCGGTCGCGCGGGTGAAGCGCAGCCTGCAGCGCTGCGGCTTCAAGCTGCATCACAACCCCACCGAAGCCCTGCAGATCCACTGCGATTATCGCCCGCGCTGATCTCCCGTCCCGGGCAGGCGTGTCACGCCCATCGATAGATGCAAATGATTCTCTTTTGCTGTAAGGTGCAGCCGCTGCCCTTGCCGCCGCGGGCTGTTCCCTTTCCCAGTTGTCGCCCGCCCCGTGTCCACGCCTGTCGAACCGACGGATGTCGCGCAGCTGTGCGCGGCCCATTACCGGCCGCTGCACGCCCATGTCCGCCGTAAACTCCCGCAACGCAGCGACGCCGATGACGTCGTCCAGGAAACCTGGCTGCGTGTCCTCAAGGTCGCCGCCAGCGGCCTGCTGAGCAACGGCCGCGCCTACCTGTACCGCGTCGCCCACAATCTGATCGCCGATCACTACCGGCAACGCCAGCGCCGTCGTGAGGAAGCGCTGGATGATGCCCAACTGCACGCCCTCGCCGATCCTGCGCCGCTGCCGGAGCAGCACCTGCTGGACGCCGAACAGCTGCGCCATCTCGACGCGATCATCGCCGCGCTGCCACCGCGCTCGCGCCAGGTATTCCTGCTGGCCCGGGTGGAGCAGATGGCACTGGCCGAGATCGGCCGCCGGCTCGGCATCAGCCGGCAGACCGCGCACGGCCATCTGCTGCGTGCGCTGGTGGCGCTGCAGCAGGTACCCGGCGCATGAGCCCGGAGGCGATCGCGCGCGAGGCCGCACGTTGGTGGCTGGACGGCCACGACGGCGGTCGCGACGAGCGTGCCTTCAACCAGTGGTACTACGCCGATTGCCGCCACGCCGCGCAGTACCAGCACCTGCAGGCGCTCTGGCAGGCCGGTGATGCCACGCCCAGCCTGCAGCGGCATCAGCGCAAGCGGCAGCGCCGGCACCTGCGCGACGCCAGCACTGCCGTGCTGCTGCTTTGCGCCTTGGGCCTGTATACCCGCCAGGCCGCACCACCGGCCGCGCAGGTGATGCGCACGGCGACAGGCGAGATCCGTGAAGAAGTACTGCCGGATGGCTCGCACGTGCTGCTGTCACCCGGAAGCGAAGTCCATGTCCGCATCGATGCACAGCGCCGCCAGCTGCAGCTGCAGCACGGCCAAGCCTGGTTCAAGGTAGCCGCCGATGCGCAGCATCCGTTCCAGGTGCATACGACGCACGGCATGGTCACCGCGCTCGGCACGGCCTTCGACCTTGCCGTGCAGGACAACGACAGCGTGGTCACCGTCACCGAGCATCGCGTCCGTGTGGACAGCGGCACCCGCAGTGAGCAGGCCATCGAAGGGCAGCAGCTGCGCTTCGATGGACAGGCACCGATCATCGGCCTGGCCGCCAGCCACAGTGCCCTGGCCTGGCGCGAGCGTCGCCTGCATTGGGTCTCCACGCCCTTGGCCGAGGTCACCCAGGGCCTGGATCGCTGGCATGGCGGCCACACCTGGATCATCGGCGCACACCTGCGCCAGCAGCCGGTCACCCTGCTCGGCAGTGCAGACGGTGCGGCGCGCAGCCGCGACCAGCTGGCCACGCAGCTGCATGTACGCGTGCTGCGCCTGGGCGCGGGCGTGCAGGTGTGGCTGCCGCCACGCAGGGAACATCGCGATGCACCCTGACATCGGCCCTGCCACTGCGTCTACCCAGGATGACGACGCGCTGCGTCAGCCCCTGGAGCTCCCGATGCTGTTTCACCGTCCCCTTGTCCTCGCCCTGTCACTGGCCTGCGCCGGTCCGCTTCCGTTGTTACCTGCCAGCGCACACGCGCAGGCCGCCTCCCGTCACTTCGATCTTCCTGCGCAACCGCTGGCCAGCGCGCTGGATGCCTACAGCCGGCTGACCGGTGTCGATCTGGTGATCGGCGCGGCATTGCCAGGCGGCCAGACGGCGCCGGCACTACGCGGACGGTTCGACGACGCGCAGGCCCTGTCGCGCCTGCTGGCCGGTAGCGGCCTGCGCCCCCGTTTCATCGACGCGCGCCGCGCCACCCTGGAACCGGCGCCGGCCGCCCCCTCAGATGGCAGCCGTCGAACCGGCCCGCTGCGCGTACAGGGCGATATCGCACACGGCCATTCCCCCGGTGCAGGCGCCAGCCAGTATGTCCCGGCGGCCCGCGATGGCTTTGCGCCCGCCGTCGGCAGCGAGCGCGTGGCGATGGCCGAACGCCAGGACGGCAACAGCCTGCTGCGTTCGATGCCCGGCACCCACAGTTTCCACTCGCGCAGCCAGCCCGGCCTGCAGGTCAACATCCGCGGCATGACCGGCGCCGGGCGGGTCAACACCATGATAGATGGTGTCACCCAGACCTTCCGCAACAACGCGGGCCATGGCTCCGGCGGTCCGTTCGCCTACGTCGACCCTTTCCTGCTGGCCGGTGTGGACGTGCAACGCGGTGCGGTCGCCGGTGGTGATGGTGCCGGCACGCTGGCCGGCAGTGCCAATTTCCGCACGCTGGACATCGACGACCTGCTCGGCGAAGGCCGTGACTGGGGCCTGCGTGCGGGCTATCGCCATGGCAGCAACGGCTATGGCAGCGGCCGCACCTTCGCCGGCGCATGGCGCCACAGCGAGGACGGCGGTGACCGCCAGTTCGGCCTGCTGGCCGCTGCCAGCAGCAGTCGCAGCGGCGAGTACGCCACGGCACGCGGGCAGAAGAACAATGCCGACCCCGGCAGCCAGCAGCCCAGCAGCTGGCTGTTGAAAGCACGCCTGCAGCCCAGTGACCAGCATCGGCTGGACCTGAGCCACATGCGCTACGAAAACGACTTCTACCACAACTACCCGTGGCAGATTTCCGCACGCAACCAGCGCGCCAGCTACCACTACACGCCCTACACGCCGTGGATCGACCTGCGCGCGACCTTCGCCGGCAACAAGACCCGGCTGTTCTATCCACCCGTGGAGGATTCCAGCTACATCGGCCGCCGCACCCACAGCAGCCTGAGCAGCTGGACGCTCGACAACACCAGCCGCTTCGATATCGGTGCACTGCAGGCACGCTGGAACACCGGCATCAAGCACCAGTCGGACGTCTACGTGGCCGACACCCCCATCCTGCGCGGCGCCAACCCCCAGGGCCGCAGCCAGCTGGACGGCGTGTTCAGCACGCTGGAACTGCAGTACGACATCTACGCGCTGACTGCAGGCCTGCGCCAGGATCGCTATGGCATCCGCGGCCACGTCCCGGTGTGCTCGGATGTGCCTGGCCAGTGCGCCGAGATCAACGGCGGCGGCATCGACGTGCGCCGTACCCAGCGCGCACTCAGCCCCAGCCTGGCGGTATCGTGGCAGGCCACCGACTGGCTGCAACTGTTCGCCGAAGCCTCGCGTACTTCCCGCCCGCCGCGGGTGCAGGAGATGTTCTTCGAGAAGATCCCGCTGGAAGGCATGAGCGATGCCGACGGCGTGGGTGCCAACCCGTTCCTGCGCCGTGAGCGCTCGCGCAACCTGCAGTTCGGCGCCAACCTCAGCGCCTCCTCGCTGCTGACCGACGGTGACCTGGCGCAGCTGCGCGTCACCCGCTTCGACAACCGCATCCGCGACTACATCAAGCCGCAGTACCTGCTGATCGTGCACCCGCCGGAGGTGGGGCCTTTCGTGGTACCGATCGACAGCGATCAGCAGCTCACTGCCTGGACCGATGCCCTGGACGTGGACGACTTCAGCACCACCACGCGCTGGATGAACCACCCCGGCGTGGTGCGCATGCGCGGTATCGAGCTGGAAGCGCACTACGCCAGCGCGCACTACCACGCCACGCTGAGCTGGACCCGCTCGCGCACCAGTGCGCCTGCCATCGAATTCGTCAACCTGGAAGACATCACCGCCCTGCCCGACCGCTTCTGGACGTTGGATGTCGGCGGCCGCTGGTGGCAGCAGCGCGTGCAGGCCGGCCTGCGCGCCGAATACTCCGGGCCCACCGAAGAAGGCTACGACTTCTTCCAGACCCGCAGGACCGGCGGTACCGGTGTACTGCTCGACTTCTACGCCAGCTTCAAGCCCCAGCCCAACACCACGCTGTGGCTGAACATCGAAAACCTGCAGAACAAGGCCTATGACAACAATGCCTCGATCGACAGCATCTTCAGCCCGATCCTGGACCGCGGCAACGGCCGTGGCCGCACCGTCTCGATGGGCGTCAATGTGGCGTTCTAGCCGTCGCTGGCTGCCGCTGTGCCTGCTCGCACTGGCCGCAATCGCCAGCGCGCAGCCTATGCCCGGCACGGTGATCGACCTGGCCAGCGGGCAGCGCCTGGACGAAGCCGCGTTCGTGAAGCGTGCAGCGAACGCCCCGCGGCTGCTGCTGGGCGAACGCCACGACCTGGCCGGTGACCACGCCGCCCAGCGCTGGCTGCTGCACGCGCTGCAACGGCAGCGTCCACAAGGCGCGCTGGTGATGGAGATGATCGCCAGTGAACGCCAACCGCGCCTGCAGCGGGTGCAGCGCTGGCTGGCCAAGGGCAACCATGCCGATGGTGCGCGCCTGCAGGCGCTGCTGGGCTGGGATACGCGCTGGCCGTGGGCCACCTATGGCGGGCTGGTACAGGACGCCACCGCCGCCGGCATCCCCCTGTTCGGCGGCAACCTGTCGCGTGCCGAGGTCAATGCGTTGCTTGCCTCCAACACGTCGGTGCGGTTTCCGATGCCCACCGCCCGGCAACGCCTGTCGGCCGTGGTGCTGGCCCAGCACGCAGACGCCGCACCGATGCTGGAAGGGATGCTGGCCGTGCAACAGGCCCGCGACACCCGCATGGCACAGGCACTGACCGCAGCCCCTGCACCCGCGCTGCTGGTGGCCGGCCGCTGGCATGTACTGCGCGGCACCGGCGTGCCGGGCTACCTGCCACCGGAGGTACCGGCACTGGTGATCGCGCTTGCGTCACCCGACGAAGGCGTCGATGCGGCCGATGCCGATCTGCTGTGGGTGCCGGGCGATGAGTGAACGCGGCCAACACTGGCAGGCGATTGCCATCAGCATCGGCCTGCACCTGTTGCCCTTGCTGCTGTTGGTGCACTGGATGGCCGCGCCACCGTTGCTGCCGCCGCCTGAGCAGGATGTGCGCATCAGCCTGCGCCTGCTGGCACCGGCTACGCCTCCCCAGCCGGTCGAAGAGCGCCAGGCCGACACCCCCAGCCAGGCGCAGCAGGCGCGCGCGTCGCAACCGGCGAAGTCGCCCCCTCCGCCAAAGCCCACCGCCGCGCGCGAGGGCGAGGTGGCCGCCAGCGAGCTCGGTGGCCCTGGCCGGCAAGCCCTGCCGGTCGCCCCGCCTGCGGCCGTGACCGATGCAAGTCCCGCACCGGCATCGATCACGGCCGCGCCGCCCGCTCCCGACGCACCACCGGCGGACTTCCAGGCCGGCGCCGCCAGCGACCAGTGGGAAGCCCGCCTGATGGCGCGGCTGGAGCGTTATCGCTACTACCCCGCCGCCGCGCGCTCGCGCCGTCAGCAGGGGACGGCCTGGGTCAGGGCCAGCATCGATCGCGAGGGACGCCTGCAGGCCCTGCGGCTGGAGCAGTCCAGCGGCCAACCGATGCTCGACGACGCCGCACTGCAGACGTTCCGCCGCGCGCAGCCGCTGCCGCCCATTCCCATGGAAATGAAGGCACCGCAGGAACTGGTGGTGCCGGTGGAGTACTACCTGCGCTAGGCGGCGTAGGCCTCCGCCTCGATCTCGAACAGCATGCCGTCCAGCGCCAGCCGTGGCACAGGAATCAGGGTGCAGGTCGGCGCTGCGCCGTTCGGCCAACGCCGCCGTACCTGCCGGGCGATGATGCCCAGCCGGTCCTCGTCGTGGTCGACCACCAGGATGCGCAACCGCGCGACATCGGCCAGGCTGGCCTGCGCCGAACGCAATGCGATCTGCAGGTTGTCCAGTGCCTGCTCGACCTGTTCCCCGAAGCCGGGGGAGAGATGACCATCGGCATCCTCACCGCCCTGCCCGGCGATATGGATCACCCGCGCCGGCAACCGCACCACGGCCACGTGTGAGTACCCATTGGCGGCAGGGTCGTAGAGGCCGGGAGGATTGAACAGCTCCAGCAGGCCGTGACTGAGGTCCGGGGTGGTCAACAGGTTCATGCCGCATGCCTCGTGGGGGATGCGAGGCAGTCTGCGACCTCAACCAGAGTTGAGGTCAAACCGAGCCGCTGCAACAGTCCGGTCCGCCATGCGCAACGATCGTGCCCACGTGTAGAGCCGAGCCCACGCTCGGCTGCTCAGCGCGAATGGCAGCCGAGCATGGGCTCGGCTCTACCGTTCACGGCTCACGTCCACGCCGGGTCTGCGGTGAAATCGATGGTCAGCCAGAACGTGCTGCCCCGAGCATCCAGCCGCACCGCGATCTCGTCACGCATCGCATCGACCTCACCCACCGAGCCCAAGGGCGTCGCCGGATCGGCCAATACGTGGATCTCGATGAAGCGCATCCGCCCCATCTTCGCCACATGGCTGGTGAAACCGGCATAGCCACGCTCGGCCACGAACGCGTGCATCACTTGCTGCACGCGCCGGTCCAGATCATCCGGCGCCACCTGCAGCACTTCGCGCATGGCCTTCCACGCGCTGCGCGCCGGCACCGGCAGCATCGCCAGGCTGATCAATGCCAGCACGATCGAATCCAGGTACGGCACCCAATGGTGCCACTCACCACCGTGCAGGACCAGCGCCAACACGAAGGCCAGCACCACTGCCAGGCTCATCAACCCGCCCAGCAGCCAGCCACGCACATCCAGCCATAACAGCGCCGAGCGCAGATGCCGCGCCCGCTGCGCGACGAACGCCGCCATCGCCAGGTTGCTGGCACTCAGCAGTGCCGCCCACCACAGCGCGGGCCCGAATTTCACTTCGTGCCCGCCCGTGGTCAGGCCGATCACCGCGTTGGCCAGCGCATACACGCAGGCCAGCGACAGGATCACACCACCCAGCGCTTCGACCATCGGCTCCAGGTGCCAGTAGCCGTACTGGAAGCGCGGGCTTTGTTCCCGCGCCACCAGCCGCAGCACCGACAACGACACCAGGGTCAGGGCGACGTCGACCAGGCTGTACACGCCGTCGAACAGGATGGCCTGCGATCCCACCAGCAGGCCACCGCCGAAGCCGACCGCGCTCACCGCAAGGGTGACCCCGATCGAGAACGTCAGGATGCGTTGCTCGCGCGCGGTATCCATCGTTCGCCGATGAGCCGACCGTTACGGGTCAGGCCTTCAGCACCTCCACCTTGTACGAGACCGCATCACCCTCCTGCTCGATGATGAGCCCGTGCACGTCCGATTCGAAGCCCGGGAAACGGGCGTTCTGCTCGCGGGCGATGCGCAGCGACTGGATGATCGGCTCGTCGCTGTCGCCGAAGCGCTCGCCCGGCATGATGGTCGGGATGCCCGGCGGGTACGGCACCAGCATGGTCGCCGCGATGCGGCCACTGATCTGCTCGATGTCGACCCGCTCGATCTCGCCCTTGACCAGGTGGTTGTAGGCATCGGCCGGGGTCATCACCGGCGTCGGCAGGTCCACGTACATCTCGCGCATCACCTTGGCCACGGCAAATTCCTGGTTGAACGCATGCAGCGCGTCGCACAGGTCACGCAGGCCCCAGCCGGCGTAGGCATTCGGATAATCGGCGGCCAGCGTCGGCAGTGCCTGGCTCAGCGGCGCATTGCGGTCGTACAGTTCCTTGAACGCCATCAGCTCGGTGACCAGGGTGCTCCACTTGCCCTTGGTGATGCCCATCGAGAACAGGAACAGCACCGAGTACAGGTTGGTCTTTTCCACGGTGATGCCGCGGCCCCACAGGAACTTGCTCAGCACCGCCGCCGGGATGCCCAGCCTGCCCATGCTGCCGTCCATTGCCAGGCCCGGGGTCAGCAGGGTCACCTTGATCGGATCGATCAACACATAGTCGTCAACCAGGTTCTCGAAGCCGTGCCAGTGCGCGTCCGGCCGCAGGTACCACTCCTCGCGCTTGGCCACCAGCGGTGCCGGCGTATCGCCCTTGTCCAGGCTGCGCTCGACCTGGGTTGGCTGCCACACGCTGAACCACCAGTCGTCGCGACCGAGATCATCGCGGACGTGCAGCATCGCGCGGCGGAAGGCAATTGCCTCGTCATGCATTTCCTGCACCAGCGAGCGCCCGGCATCGCCTTCCATCATCTTCGAGGCCACGTCACAGGCGGCAATCACCCCGTAGTGCGGGCTGGTCGAGGTGTGCATCATGAACGACTCATTGAAGCGCTCGGCATCAAGGTTGCGTTGCGCCGAGTTGCGGACGTGGATCATCGACGCCTGCGAGAACGCCGCCAGCAGCTTGTGGGTGGAATGCGTGGTGAAAATGATCGCATCCTGCTCACGCGGCTTGCCCTTGGCCATGCCGTAGTGGTTCTCGTAGAACGGATGGAACGCGGCGTAGGCGTACCACGCTTCGTCGAAGTGCAGGAAATCGACCGCGCTGCCGATCTCGTCGGCGATCTTCTCGGCGTTGTAGCACAGGCCGTCATAGGTCGAGTTGGTGACCACCGCGATGCGCGGCTTGGAACCGGCCTTGTACGCCTGGCTGGCCAGCGGGTTGGCCGCGATGCGCTGCTGCAGCGACTCCGGCGTGAACTGGTCCAGGCTGATCGGCCCGATGATCCCGTGCGCATTGCGGCTGGGCGTGAAGTACACCGGCACCGCACCCGTCATGATCAGCGCGTGCAGCAGCGACTTGTGGCAGTTGCGGTCAACGAACACCACGTCGCCGCGGGCCACCGTGCCATGCCAGACGATCTTGTTGGCGGTGGAGGTGCCATTGGTGACGAAGAAGGTGTGGTCGGCACCGAAGTTGCGTGCCGCCTCGTTCTCGGCATCCTTGATCGGGCCGGTGTGATCGAGCAGCGAGCCCAGCTCCGGCACCGAGATCGACAGATCGCTGCGCAGGGTGTTCTCGCCATAGAACTGATGGAATGCGCGGCCGACCGGCGACTTGGTGAATGCCACGCCGCCGGCATGGCCCGGCGTATGCCAGGAATAGTTCGACTCGGCCGCATGATGGATCAGCGCCTTGAAGAACGGCGGCAGCAGGTTCTTCATGTAGTCTTCGGCCGCGCGCATCACCTGCCGCGAGATGAAGCTCTTGGTGTCTTCGAACAGGAAGATGAAACCGTGGATGTACTTGAGCAGCTTGCTCGGCACCTTCTCGATGGTGCGGCGCTCGCCGTACAGGAACACCGGCAGATTGGCACGGCGTGCGCTCTGCTCGCGCAGGAAGGCGGTCAGGCGCTGGAACTCGCCATCCACCTCTTCGCTGCCATCGATCGAGATCAGCACCGCCGAGGCCGCCACGTAGGTGCGGGCACCGGCCCGGGCGTCATCCAGGTTCAGCCCGCACAGCACGCGCTGGTCGTTGCTGCGCAGCTCTTCCACCAGCGCACGGATCAGGATGCCACCGATGCGCGGCGACTCGTAGTCGTTGTCGATGACAATGACCGGGTAGTCCAGGGACTTGAAGTACACGTTGATTCTCCTTGTCGAACTCAGGAATGCCGGGCGCCGGCGCTGATCGCCGAGGCCTCGCGGGCGCGCTGCCGCTGCTGGCGGCGCTCCTCGCTGAAGAAGGGATAGAACACGGTGATGAACAGCACGAACAGGAAGGCGTACTGCACGATGGTCCCCGACGAGCCGTAGATCGCCCACAGGCAGTACACGACGGTCAGGCTGGTCAGCGTCCAGAACGCACCGGTGTGGACCAGGGTGTGCGAACGCTCGACCACGAAGTAGCACGCCACGCATGAGTAGATGTAGGGCAGCAGGGTCAGCACCACGGCCGCCGACGTGATCACGTCGAACTGGGCCGACGCGGTTTCCGAGGTGGAGGTCACCAGCACCGCCAGGGTCATCAGCACCGCCACGATCAGCACGCCCTTGACCGGCACGTCGTCCTTGTTGGTCTTGCTGAAGATGCTCGGGAACAGGCCGTCATCCGACGCTGCCTTGGCACTCTGCGCGGTCAGCAGGATCCAGCCGCCCAGCGAGCCGGCGGCACCGATGAAGGCGCACAGGCTGACCAGCGCGCCGCCCCAGCCACCGACCGCCTTGGCCGCCGCCAGCGCGAACGGTGCGTCGGACACCTGCAGTTCCGCGTTCGGCACCATGCCCATGATCACCGATGAACTGGCGATGTAGGCGATGGCAGCCAGGAACACGCCGGCCAGCGTCGCGCGGGCGACGTTCTTCTCCGGATTTTCGACCACACCGGCAGTCACCGATGCAGACTCGACGCCGATGAAGGCCCACAGGGTCAGTGCCGCGGCGCTCGAGATCGCACCGAAGTTCGACTCGCCAGACACGTTGTAGGCGCCCTTGAAGATGTCGGCATCGAAGAAGAACCAGCCGAAAATGGCGATGCCCAGGATCGGCACCAACGCAAAGCTGGTGGTGACCGTCTGCACGCGGCTGACGAAGGCCGGACCGATCACGTTGGCAAAGCTCAGTGCCCACACCAGCACCAGCACCGCGATGCAACGCACCAGCGGCTCGGACAGGATCGGGAAGAAATAGCTGAAATAGCCCACCGCCGCGATCGGAATGGCGACGTTGCCGATCCAGTTGGCGAACCAGTAGATGGTGTTGGTCTGGAAGCCCATGTACGGCCCGAACCAGTCGCGCGCGTAGGCATAGGGACCGCCCGCCTTGGGTGCGAGCTTGCCCAGCTTGGCGAACACGAAGGCCAGCAGCAGCGCACCGGCGGTGGTGATCAGCCAGCCCCAGATCGAGGCGGTACCGATCTTGGCCAGGCTGGACGGCAACAGGAACACGCCTGAGCCCATCATGTTGCCGGCGACGAGGAAGGTGGCTCCGACCACCCCGATTTTCTTTGCTTCTGCCATGACGATCTCCGGTACTGGCATGAGCCCGGCAGCACCGGGCGTGGGGACGGTTACGCTGGCGTACGACCGCTGGCGTCTATTTGATGAAGTTGTATTGCAGGCTGCCCTGCACCCGGACCGTGTCGCCGCGTGCGCCGCCCTGCTGTTCCAGCCGGCCGTACAGCAGCTCCATGCCCATCGTCCAGGACGGCGCCGGGCTCCAGATCAGGTTGAACACGCCGTAGCGGCTCTGCCGGAATGCATCAGCGGCGAGTGCGGCGTTGCGCTCCAGGGTCAGCTGGCCAAAGATCAGGTTGGAGCGCCACAGCGCGGACCAGTAATGGGTGTAGCCGACGAAACCGCCGTGCAGGTCCAACGCGGCGAGGCGGCCGTCGGCGCCGACCACTGCGTCCAGTCCGGAGCCGGTCAGGTCGGCGGTGTAGCGACTGAGGCCGCGCCCGCCGAGTACGCCGAACAGCAGCAGGTCGCGCTCGCCCACTGACGCCGAGCCGCTCAGCTGCAGGCCACCGGCCATGCGCCGGTCGCGCTCGCCATCGCCGTCGTAGGCCAGGCTGCGTGCCACCGCGCCCAGCTGCAGGTGGCCCCAGTCGCGCTCCAGGCGCGCGGTCACGGTCACATCGGGCAGGCGGTTGACTGCCGTGCGAGCATCGCTGGCGCCGGCGAGTTCAGTCTTCGGGTCTTCAGCAGCGACGGTCAGGGTGTTGCCCTTGCCTATCGCAAAACTGTGGTGGATGCCCGCCACCAGCAGGTATCCGGCGCCGCCCGGCCCGGCGAAGTCAAGCGTATCGGGCAGGCTGTCCGGGTCCATGAAGCTGGAATAGCCATAGCCGGCATAGGTGTTGCCAAGCTGCCCATAGGCGTGTCGCAGGCGGAACTCATACCCCTCACTGCTGCCGAAGAAATCGTTCTCCAGGTAGAAACGGAGGTTGCCGTGCGTGGTCGGGCGCCGCGCCTCGAAGCTGAAGCGGGTCTGCTTGGCGTGGATGTTGAAGTTGGAGACATCGCGATGGCTGCCACCCACCGGCATCGACGACGGAATGAACTGATCTTCGTCACCGGCCGCACGCGAATCGGCAATCGCATCGAGCTTGGCGTAGCCGCCGATGCGGATCACCGTATCGGTGCCGGGAATGGCGAAGAAGCCTTTCAGATCGGGGTCGGTCGGACCGGCTGCACTGTCGGGACGCGACGCCGCCGTTGAGGGATCGGCCACCGATTCGCGCTGCGGCAGCACCGGTTGCGCCACGCCCGGCACCTGGGTCGGGTGCAGCATGCTGGCGCTGCCGCCCGCCGTTGCTGCCGGGGTCGGGGCCTGCGCCACGGCGGCAGGCGCTGAGCCCTCGCGCTGCTCAAGCCGATCCAGGCGCTGCTGCATGCCTTCCAATGCCTGGCGCATGGCAGCGATTTCCTGCCGCAACGCCTGCGCATCTTCCTGGCCATGCTGCTGCGCATACGCTGGCGCGATCGCCAGTGCGGTCGAACAGGCCAGACTCAGTACCGCCAAGCGCATTGCATCCTCCCTGGACGAACATTCGCAGCGCGCTGGCCGGATACAGGCGCACAGTGCCCTGGCCTCGCGTCGCCGTTGCTGGAAATGCGGATACTGCGTTGACGACACCGGCCAGCCTGCATCCGGCAGGCAACAGGACGATGACACTGCCCTGCCCGCACCGGTGTCGAGCCCATCAAGGCCGCGCTGCCAGAGAGGTGGCGACCGCAGCGGTCTGGGTAACAATCGGGGAGTGAGAGTGTCGTGAATGGCTGTGCCGACCGCCCTGGTTCAAGGCATGTCTGGCGCGGCATCCATCGCGCGTTGACGCTGTATTCCATGCGTCAACAGGCTAATCCGCCTGTCGTTTTTGACCTTGATTGGAATCAAGGCGCGATGCTTGATGTCAGTCACGATTCAGATGTGACGACGAACAGCTGCTGCGCAGCCCTGCTGCCCTCTCCGCCCGCCGCAGGAGCGCCGAAATGCAACAGGCCCGCATGCTGCCATGCGGGCCTGTCGGTTACATCACGACGTTGGCGGCGATCAGCGCGGACCCAGCACCGTCTGCAGGTCGGCGCCCTGCGGCAGGCCCGCGCGACGCTGCACCTGCCCTTGTGCATCCTGGAACAGGATGCCCGGCGTGCCCTGGAAACCCATCTCGATCATCAGGACCTGATTGGCATCAAGCTTGCCTGCGATCTCGCGACTGATGCTCGGTAGCGCCTTGATGCCGCCACGGTCGAACTGGTGCTCATTCTCCAGCAGCGCCGCGCTCGGATCACGCGCCGCGAGGATGGCGGCGGCCTTGGCCGGGCTGTCCTCGCGGATCACGCCAACCATGATGTGGCGCAACTGCACCTTGCCGGCGTCAACCCACGGACGCGCCGCTTCCCAGAACTTGTGGCAGTACGGGCAGTTGGCATCGCTGAAGGTATAGACCACACGCGGTGCATCGGCCTCGCCGTCACGCACCCAGGCGCTGGCTTCCAGCTTGGTCCACATCTTGGCCGACATCGGTGCAGCGACCAGCTTCTCCACCGCCTCGGCGGCCACATCGTTGCCTTCGGCATCGAACAGGCTGCCCACCAGCACATGCTTGCCGTCGGCGGTCACGTACGCGGCGGCGGGCTGCTGCCCCCCCACCACGCCGGCGAAGCCACGCAGGCCACCCGGTGCATCAAACTCGGCAACGACTTCGAAGCCGTGCTTCTCGATGCCTTTCAGCACTGCGGGACGGTCACCCTTGGCCGCGGTGGCCGGAGCGCCGGCGGCCGGCGCTGCCGCCGTCTTGCCCGGCGGGGTCTGGGCCTGGCTGCAGGCGGCCAATGCCAGCATGACCGGCAGCAACAGCACCGCCGGAGCGATGCGCAGGGAAGTCGACAACATGGGAACTCCGTAATGAGATGCCCGCGCAGGCTACCGCAGCCGGCGCAGTTTGTGTTCAAGACCCGCCGCGGTCAGTTCGCCAAGGTGCAGTTCACGCAGGCGACCTTCGGCGTCGAAGAACAGCGTCGACGGATAGGCCTGCACACCCAGCACGGTTGACGCCGAGGCGGTATCGTCCAGCAGTACATTGCCCAGCCAGAGCTGTTCGGATGCAATGAAACCCTTCACTTCGTCCAGGGTTTCCCCCTGGTTGAGGAACACGAACTGCACGTCGGTGTGGGTCTGCTGTGCGGATGCCAGCACCGGCATCTCGCGCCGGCAGGGCCCACACCAGCTGGCCCAGAGATTCAGCACCAGTGGCTTGCCCCGGAACTGCTGCAGGTCGATCACGCGCCCCTGCAGATCGGCCACCTGCACCGCCGGCAGCGGCATCCGCTGCTCCTGCCAGGCTGACAGCAGGTGGCTGCCCACCACCCACGACACCACGCCCACCAGTGCGCCCGCCAGCACCGGCGCACGCAACGCGCGCCAGAGCCGCAGCCGCCAGGTGCCCCACGCCAGGCCCGCAGCCAGCACGACTGCAAGGTGATACCCACCGTCGGCGATCTGCAGGATGCTCCACGGGGCCTCACGGTAAAGCGCGAAGTTCAAGGCGACGAAGCTGATGCGTCCGCACAGCAGGCCGATCAGCAACATGTCCAGAACCAGGCTGGCCGCGGAAGGCACTGCCATCCCGTCTTTCCGACGCGGCCACAGGCGTGCTACCGCCATGGCCAGCAGCACGCACATCAGGATCAACACCACCGGCATCGGTACCGGTCCCACACTCGACATCAGCCCACCTGCCCCATCATCCGTTACCTGCATGGTCGAAGCGTCGCGCCCAGGTTGCAAGCGCGACGCCTACTGCAGGCATCAGGCCACGCTGCGCGGCATCTGCATGCCGGGCGCCGGTTGCAGCCCGCGCAGGCTGCCTGCCACCGATGACAACAGCGGCCGCTCGCGCCGCTTGTTGTTGACCAGCCGGCGATAGTTGGCCGGCGTCATTCCAACAATGCGCAGGAACAGGCGACGGAATGCGCTCTGGTCGGCATAGCCCACGCCCCAGGCCACTTCATCGATGCCCGCCCCCTGCTGCAACAGCGTCTGCGCCTTGGCGATACGCAACCGCTGGCAATACTCGATCGGGCGCAGGCCGGTGGCCTTCAGGAAGCGCCGCTGCAGGGTGCGCGGCTCCAGCCCGGAAATCTCACAGATCGCACCGAGCGTGGCGCCGCGCGCAGCGGTGGTATGCAGCCAGCGTTGCGCCTTCAGTACATCGCGATCGCCGTGGGCGAAGTTGGCACTGAAACGCTCGAGATCCTGCTGGATCGCCGCCGGAACCGTGATCCCCAGCTGCTGCGCCACGGAACTCGCCACGCCCTGGCCGTGCAGCCGGTACAGCAGGCGCAGGGCGAGGAAGCGCCAGGCCTGGGAACCGGCCACCGTCAGCAGGTCGCCGTCATCGACCAGCGCGCGCTCGCTGGGTACCCAGCTGGCCGACTGCCCCTGCAGGCCCGGATGGCGCCCGAGGTCCGGACCACTGACGGTGCGCCCAGCCAGCAGACCGGCGCGTGCCAGCATGCTGACACCGTCGCTGGCGGCAGCCAGCAGACTGCCACCGTCGTAATGCGCGCGCAGCCAATCCAGCAGCACCTCATCGGCGCGCAGGCAGACGCCCTGGCTGATCTGGCCAGGCACGGCGATCACGGCGGGGATGTCCGCCTCGAGCATCTCCGCGCCGGCAATGCGATGCACGCCGGTCTGGCTGGCCGGCACGATCCAGCGGGTCACCAGGACACGCTTGAACGGACGGCGCTGCTGCTGGGCAAGCCGGTTGGCGACATGTGCCATCTCGGTCAGCACGGAGGCGGCCGACGGGTCGCCTCCCGGGTATTCGACCACCGCGACCTCGACGAATCCTTCGTTCCTGAATCCTTCCACAGACCATCTCCTCGGTTCGTTGCAGGCCGTCCAGCGGCCGGTTCAGGCGCAGGGTAGGAACTGCCACGACGGTGGCGCTATGAAGAAAGTTGCAAAGTGCGCTGAATGCGCCGTCAGCGACGGGACCTTGACCCTGGACCAGACTCAAGGCTTCACAATGAGCGGCAGCATCCGCAGGAATCCGCCATGAACATTGGTCAACTGGCACGCCAGGCCGGCGTGCCGATCGATACGGTGCGCTACTACGAACGCCAGCAGTTGCTGCCCACGGCGGCACGCTCGGCCGGGGGCTACCGCATCTTCGGTGAGCAGGACCTGCGCCGGCTGCGCTTCATCCGCCGCGCCAAGACGCTGGGCTTCAGCCTGGAAGAAATCGCCGAACTGCTGGCGCTCAGTGACCGCCACTCACAGGACATGGGCAGTGTGCGCGACACGGCGCAGGCCCGGCTGCAGGACATTGCACAACGCATGGCCGAACTGCAGCGCATGCACACCGCGCTTTCTCAGCTGGTCGACGCCTGCCCCGGCCACGGCACGCTGGATCAGTGCCCGATCCTGGCGGCGCTGACCGACGACGCGGCATAGCAACGCGCGTGAAGAAAAGTGCAACAAATGCTTGCCAACCCCCGGGGGCAAGGCTATTATTTCGCTCCTCAGCGACGTGGGGCCATAGCTCAGCTGGGAGAGCGCCTGCATGGCATGCAGGAGGTCAGCGGTTCGATCCCGCTTGGCTCCACCAATCTTTCGGCATTAGGCCGTCGAAAGGTCGCTAAAGAACATTGATGAGAATTGCGTCCCCATCGTCTAGAGGCCTAGGACATCACCCTTTCACGGTGGCGACCGGGGTTCGAATCCCCGTGGGGACGCCACTCATCACGAACAACGAGGACCCGGCCGATAACCGGGTCTTTTTTGTTCACCGCCTACCGGCATTCAGGTTGTGGCGTTGCGGTTCCCCTGCCTTCGTGGCGATGGTCGAACCGGAACGAAAAAAGTTCAAAAAAAACTTCCACAAACGTGAACACGCAGGTATGATAGGCGGCTCGGTAACACGGGGCCATAGCTCAGCTGGGAGAGCGCCTGCATGGCATGCAGGAGGTCAGCGGTTCGATCCCGCTTGGCTCCACCACTTTCGACATTAGGCCGTCGAAGGTTCTACAACTTGAAGTTTTTCGTGCGTCCCCATCGTCTAGAGGCCTAGGACATCACCCTTTCACGGTGGCGACCGGGGTTCGAATCCCCGTGGGGACGCCAGTTTCAAAACGGACTCTGCTCCCGGCAGATCATCCGGAGTTTCATGGGGCCATAGCTCAGCTGGGAGAGCGCCTGCATGGCATGCAGGAGGTCAGCGGTTCGATCCCGCTTGGCTCCACCACTTCGACATTAGGCCGTCGAAGGATCTACAACTTGAAGTTTTCGTGCGTCCCCATCGTCTAGAGGCCTAGGACATCACCCTTTCACGGTGGCGACCGGGGTTCGAATCCCCGTGGGGACGCCAATTCTTGAAAACCCCGACTCCGATCGGGGTTTTTCTTTGCCTGTGATTCCTGGGAAGGCCCTATCCACGCATGGTGTGGATGGCTTCACCCCGATTACGGCTCAGAACCGCCGATACATCCCGATCGATGCCGGTGCCGTGGGCGCGAAACCAAACTGTGCGTACAACCGATGCGCCTCGCCATCGGCCAGCAGGCTGACGTACGCCGATGGCGGCAGGTTGGCCTGCATCCAGCCATCCAGGCGCCGCATCACTTCCTTGCCCAGGCCCTGCCCCTGCAACCGCGGCAGCACCGCGATATCACAGACCTGCAGGTGGCAGCCGCCATCGCCGACGATACGGCCCATCGCCACCAGCTCAGTGCCCTGGTAGGCACACACGCCGAACAGCGTATTGGGCAGCGCGCGGGCGGCCGCTTCCCGGGCCTTGGCACTGAGGCCTGCAAGCACGCGCAACCGGCAGTAGTCCTCGACCGTGGGCACGGCTTCGCGGAACTGGCAGGTGATGGAATCAGTCATGCGGCATCTCCAGATGGGTCGGGCTATCCTGCCGCATCCACGTCGCAGCCGCTGCGACCCAGGCCCCCAGAGTCCCATGTGCTATTCCGCCCTGATCCGCGCTGACTACGCCAAGCTGGTACGCGAGTTCGGCGCCATCCTGTCGCTGGAGGAGTTCGCCGAACTGTACGCACACGATCCAGGCAAGAAGCGGCCGAAGACGCCGAAGGCGATGGATGACGGGTTCGCCGGTGCGCGTACCGAACAGGGCCGGGACATCGTGGCGAAGATCCAGCAATGGCATGCGCAGGAGCAGCAGGCGCTGGAGGCTGAACTGGTCCGGCAGCGCGAACGACGCGATATTGCCCATGCCACGCTGGCCACCCGGCCCACGCAGAAAGCGCGCAATGACCTGCGCGTGGCCGGCAACCGCATCGAGCGCGCGCAGGCCCGGCTGGACGACCTGCATCGGGTGCAGCTGCTGCCGCGCGACAACCGCATTTTCCCCGGCACCTACGCACCGGTGATGGTCAGCGAGAACGGCCGGCGCGTGATCAAGCCGATGCGCTACCAGTGCCGGTTGCCGGACAAGCCGGCGCGCAACGACGTGCTGTACCCCGGCACCTACAACGCGCGGCGCGACAGCCTGGAAGGTTACTGGCGGGGTGCGTTCGGACTGCGCCACGGCGTGGTGGTGGTGCAGGCGTTCTACGAGCACGTGCCCCGCCACGCCATCGCCGGCCGCAGCCTCGGTGCCGACGAAAAGGAGCAGGACGTGGTACTCGAATTCCGCCCCGATCCACCCCGCGACCTGCTGCTGGCCTGCCTCTGGGCGGAATGGGAAGGACCGGAAGGCCGCCTGCTTTCGTTTGCCACGATCACCGACACACCGCCCAGCGACGTCGCCGCTGCCGGGCATGACCGCGGCGTGGTACCGATCCGCAGGGAACACCTGGACGCCTGGCTCAACCCCGAACCGGATGATCTGGCGCGCCAGTACCGCATCCTCGATGACCGCGAGGAAATCCGTTACGTGTACGAGGAAGCGGGCTGAGCGCCGGACGCGAATGAAAAACCGCGCGTGGGCAGGGTTCCTGGATCAGGGGTTGCCGCCGCGCATCGCAGACGTGAGGATTCAGCCCCCGCAGCTTCCCCCTGCCGGTGCGTGGCGAGCGGCTCAGGCCTTGGCGCTGGAGCGTCCCACCGCACGCGCCAGCGCCCGCGACAGATCGGCCGACAGGTACGGCTTGACCAGCAACAGGCCGGCCAGCATCGGCGCAGGCAGCTGCTCGGCCAGCATCCCGGTGGCCAGCACGAACGGAATGCCACGCGCCGAAAGCGCTGCAGCCACTGGTTCACTGGTCTCGTTGCGGGCCAGCCGGTAATCCAGCAGGGCCACGTCAGGAGTGCTCTGCTCCAGCAGCCGCAGGGCCTCGGACACACTCGCGGCAAGCCCGACCACAGTCGCACCGGCATGCACCAGCTGCATCTGCAGCAGGGCCGCACTCATCTCGTCGTTCTCGACCACCAGCACCCTCAGGTCCTGCAACACTGTCATCAGCTACCGCTCCTGGAGGCAATTGCACGTCGGGAGTATAGCTACCAAGGGGCCAATGCCGACAGGAACCGCCCTGATAGGCTCTCCTACTAGGCATCTCCTGCCGACCTCGGTTACACTCGCATGCTGCCTGCCGGTGTGGCGGAATGGTATACGCAGCTGACTCAAAATCAGCCGGGGGTGACCCCATGAAGGTTCGAGTCCTTTCACCGGCACCACTGCATCAAAGGCCAGGTCCATGACCTGGCCTTTTGCATTTCCCGGGCCGGAGCGCCGGCACTGGCGAGGATGCCCCAGCATGCCCCTCCCACGCTTGCCGACATACTGCGCGCCCATCGCCACGTGCGGGGGCAGCCCCGCGACGTCTGGACGTACGCCCACGTCAACGCCGTCGTGTCACCCCGCTGAAACGAAAATGTGACAGCCGACAAGGTTGCGAATAGCACTAGCGCACACTTTTCTTGCCAGCCTCACCTACTTCTGCCTATCGTGATCCCAGCCGGATCTGGGGGCGGGGGAATGCATGACGTTGCGTGCGGCACTGTTTTTCATGGTCACGCACGCGCTCGTCATTGCCTTGATCGGCCCGCAGGACCCGGTTGGCTCCTACCTGATGCTGATCACCGCCCCCCTTCTGGCCGCTCTGGCCTGCGTGCGACGCGCGCGCGACAGCCAGGCGGCCTGCAAGTGGCGAACGCTGGGCGCTGCCGTCGGCCTGTTCTCGCTGGCCCTGCTGGCCCTGCTGTATCGCAATGTGGCCGGCCTCAGCCCTGCGCAGATGACCGCCTCGTCGCTGATCCTGTATGTGTTCTACCGGATTCCGCTGACCTACGTTGCCGCCAGCCCAGGCGGCGGCAACCGCTGTATCCGTGCGGTGGACCTGGCGGTCATCGCGCTGCTGTGGTTGCTGTACTTCGTGCATACGCGGGCGATGGCACACCTCAACACCGCATTGTGGACGCAATGCCTGCACACCCTGAGCAACGTGCAGAACAGCCTGGTGTTCTGCTTCGCGCTGATCCGCTTCCTGGCCGAGGACAATGCCGACCGCCGCGACTTCTTCCGCACGTTGACGATCTACGCGCTCGGCTACTTCCTGATGGCGCTCTACATCAATACCTGGCAGCCGCAGGTACCCGATGGTGGCTGGGGCGACCTGCTGATCAGCGGGCTGTTCGTGCTGCTGGCAGTGCTGGCCGGCAGCACGTACCGCCCACCGGCGGTGGCTGTGCCGCGCAACCTCCGCCGCATCGTCGATGCCGGCGTGCCGCTGATGCTGCCGTTGCTGCTGATGATGGTGGCGCTGCTGGTGGCACGCCTGCAGCCGACCCTGGCCACCGTGGGGTTCATCGGTGCCATGCTCGGCCATGCCCTGCGCAGCGTGCTCACCCAGGTGCAGATCCAGCGTGAGCGCGACGAGCTGGCGCTGCTGGCCCGGCGCGATCCGTTGACCGGGCTCGGCAACCGGCGCAACTTCGATGAAGCGCTCGGCAGCGCGCACGGCCGCGCCCGTCGCCAGGGCGTGGGGCTGGCGGTGCTGATGATCGATATCGACCACTTCAAGCGACTCAACGACACCTACGGGCATCCGGAAGGTGATCGCCGCCTGCAGGCGGTCGCCGCGATCCTCGACGGCTGCCTGCAACGCGGTGATGACCTGCTGGCCCGCTACGGCGGCGAGGAGTTCATCGCCGCCCTGCCCGCGCCCGACATCGGCCACGCCCTGGGCCTGGGCGAGCGCCTGCGCGCCGCCGTGGAAGCCGCCGCCCTGCCCGCCGCCCAGGCCCACGTGACCATCAGCATCGGCATGGCCTGGCAGGCCGCGCATGATGAGGGTGACCCGCGCAGCCTGGTCGAGCGTGCCGACCAGGCCCTGTACCGGGCCAAGCATGCCGGCCGCAACTGCGTGCACGCCGCCCCGGCCGTCGAGGCCGGGGAACAACACGCCGACCGCCGCGCCTAGACCGCGCGCAGCACCGCCGCACCATGCATGTGCCCCGCCCCACCCTGCACGCGGAAGCTGGCCACCGTCTGCAGCAGCTGCGCCGACTGTTCTTCCATGCTGCGCGCCGCGGCCGAAGCTTCCTCGACCAGCGCGGCGTTCTGCTGGGTGCCCTGGTCGATCAGATCGACGGCATGGTTCATCTGCTGGATGTCGTCGCTCTGCTGCTGCGCGGCCGTGCTGATCTCGGACATCAGGTCGCTGACCCGGCGCACGTTGACCACGATCTCGTCCATGGTGCGGCCGGCGCTCTCAACCTGCGCGGTACCGGCACCGACATTGGTCACCGACGCATCGATCAGCTGCTTGATCTCCTTGGCGGCACTGGCCGAGCGCTGCGACAGTTCCCGGATCTCGGTGGCGACCACGGCGAAGCCACGCCCGTGTTCGCCCGCACGCGCGGCTTCCACCGCGGCGTTCAGGGCAAGGATGTTGGTCTGGAAGGCGATGCCGTCGATCACGCCGATGATGTCGACGATGCGGCGCGAGGACGCGTTGATCACCGCCATGGTTTCCACCACTTCGTGCACTACGTTACCGCCGCGCGCCGCGACATCGGCGGCACCACCGGCCAGCTGACTGGCCTGCCGTGCGTTGGTCGCGGTGCGCTGCACGGTCTCGGCCAGGCCCTTCATCGACACCGCGGTCTCTTCCAGCGACGCTGCCTGCTGCTCGGTGCGCTGCGACAGATCGCTGTTGCCCTGCGCGATCTCGGTGGCGCCGACGGCGATGGTGTCAGCGGCGAACTTGATCTGGCCGATGATCGCGGCCATCGCCTCGACCAGCGAATTCACCCCTTCGCACAGCTCGGCGATCGGCCCGGTCTTGTCGGCGGTGGCCACGCGCCGGGTCAGGTCGCCCTCCTTGGCGGCCGCCACCACTTCACGGGTCTGCGCCACGGCACGCTGCATGGCCTGGTTCTCATGCACCTGCGCGGTGATGTCGGTGGCGTACTTGACCACCTTGAACGGCTTCCCGTTGAGGTCCAGGATCGGGTTGTAGGACGCCTGGATCCAGACCTCGCGTCCGCCCTTGCCGAGGCGCCGGTACTGGCCGGCATCATATTCGCCACGGCCGAGCTTTTCCCAGAACTGCCGATACTCGGCACTGCAGCGATACTCAGGTTCGACGAACAGCGAGTGGTGCTGGCCACGCACATCATCCAGGCTGTAACCGGTGGCAGCCAGGAAGTTGTCGTTGGCCGACAGGATGCGGCCATCCATGCTGAACTCGATCACCGCCTGCGACTTGTCGATCGCCGCCAGCTGGCCGGCCGAGTCGGCCGCCTGCAGCTTCTGCGCAGTGATGTCAGTGGCGAACTTGACCACCTTGTACGGACGCCCCTGCCGGTCCAGCACCGGGTTGTACGAGGCCTGGATCCAGATCTCGCGCTGGTTCTTGCCAAAACGCCGGTACTGGCCCGCGTCATATTCGCCACGACCCAGCCGCGCCCAGAAGTCACGGTATCCGGCGCTGCGCGCCTGCTCGGGGTCGACGAACAAGGAATGATGCTTGCCCTGGATCTCCTCCAGCCGGTAACCCATCGCCTGCAGGAAGTTCTCGTTGGCCTGCAGGATGGTGCCATCGAGGGCGAACTCGATGACCGCCTGGACCCGGTGCAGCGCCGCGACCTGCGCCTCCAGCTCGGCACGGCCATCGGCCGCCGCCTCGACGTCGCTGCGGTGCTGCGGTGCCAGCGCGCCCAGCAGGGCGCGCCACGGCGACCAACGGGTATGCAGCTCGGCCGGCGCCTGCGCGCCCGCCGTAAAGCCTGGAATGAGCATTGTCTGATCCTCGGTGTCCGGTAAGCGGTTGCGACCCGACGGGCGGGATGCCCGGCGGCAACTTCAGTTGCTTGGGACTACAGGTACCGGCAGGCACCCCTCGAGCGGCTGGCAAGAACGTCTGGTGCGGGTGCGATCGGCATAAGGAGCGGCGGAACACACAGCGCGGGCCGCCCGTCGGGGGCAGCCTGGGGTCCTGCAGCGGGCGACTTGAGCGGGATCCAGAGGGAATATCGGCGATGCGATCGGTGGCTTTAGCCGGATTCCGCGACGTCCGTCGCATCTTCAGATGCTGCTGCAGGGATGCGGTAGACAATCGCGATGCACTTCACATTCTGCTCACGCGCGACAGGGGCACCGCCGAGCGGTTTCGCCAGGCGCCGGCTGGGCAGGTTCTGCTCGGCACCGGGTGTCGTCAGGGCATATGTCGCGCGTTGTCGCCGTCACTGGGCATAGCCTTGCCCGGCACGCGGATGCAGTTCAAGCGGAAAAGGTTTGCATGACCAACGGGAGATCCGATGGCAGATGAAACTGGCCAGCATGCAGCGAACCGCAGGACGCTCACTGACACGGAGATCGCATGTTCCCACGCCTGGCCAGTTTCCTCATCCTGGGCCTGTGCAGCAGCGGCGCCTTCGCTGCCGACGCCACCTACCGCCCCAGCTTCCATCCCGACCAGCTGAAGGGCCCGCCTGCCGGGCGCCCGAACGAAGTGCTGGTACTGGGCACCCCCCACTTGTCCGGCCTGCCCAAGTCCTTCCAGCCCGCCTTGCTTGAACCGTTGCTGCAGCGACTGGTCGCCTGGAAGCCCGAGCTGATCGCCACCGAAGACCTGTCAGGCCTGCAGTGCGATTTCATGCGTCGCTACCCGGCACGCTATGCGGAGAGCGTGGCCACCTACTGCTTCGACACCACCGCTGCGCAGGCTGCGACCGGACTGGACGTGCCTACGGCGAACACCCAGGCCGAGCACCTGCTTGCGACCTGGCCGGACGAGCCGACGCCCGCCCAGCGTCGTCGGCTCGCAGCATTGTTCCTGGCAGCGGGTGAACGCGGCTCGGCGCAGGTGCAGTGGCTGCGCCTGCCTGCGTCCGAGCGCAAAGGCGGTGATGGACTGACACCTGCCTTGGTCGAGATCCTCGAAAAAGGCTTGGTTCGCCGCAATGAAACCCACCTGATCGCCGCCGAGGTCGCCGCCCGCCTCGGGCAGGAACGTCTGTGGGCCGTGGACGACCACACGGCCGATTCGCCCACGCCCGCCGAGGATGAAGCGGCGGCCAGCGCGGCCATCACCGGTGCCTGGAACAATACGCACTCGCGCGCGCGGCGGGAGGCCGATGAACGCCTCGTGGCCGATCTGGACAAGCCCGGCGGTGTCATGGCGCTGTATCGGGACTACAACAGCCCGGCGGCGGCGATGGCCGCCTACCAGAGCGACTTCGGCGCGACGCTCGTCGAGCCGTCCTCCAAGGCGTTCGGCCGGATGTACGTCGGTTACTGGGAAACCCGCAACCTGCGCATGGTCGCCAACATCCGCGACGTGCTGAGCCAGCATCCTGGCAGACGCATGCTGGCCATCGTGGGTGCCTCGCACAAGGGCTACTACGAGGCCTACCTCAATCAGATGCATGACGTGCGGCTGGTCAGTGCGGACACGGTATTGCGTTGACGGGAACAGGTGCCGGCCATGCGCCGGCGCTATTCTGCAAGGCCCGATTCGCAGGTGCCGACATGCTGAAAGTGATCGCCGAGGATTTCATCCATCCCGATGCGGTGGACACCGTGCTTCCCCTGTACCGGGAGCTGGTGGCGTGCACGCTGCGCGAGCCGCGCTGCCTCGGCTATGAACTGTTCGTCGACCAGAAGGATCCGGGCCACTTCATCTTCATCGAGCTGTGGCCCGACCGCGCCGCGCTCGACCTGCACTGTGCCAGCGAACACTTCCAGCGCCTGGTGCCACAGATCAATGCCTTCCAGTGTGCGCCGTGCCGGTTCCTGCTGATGGATGCCGTACGGGTGTAGTGCCTGCAGCGGGATGCACATGATCGCTGCGGCCATGCCGCCACAGCAACAGGCAGGCCGCAACCGTGCAGGACAGGCTCAGGACCAGCAGCGCGACTGCACCTTGCTGCAACACGGGCAACAACGCCCTTGCGTGCAGGTCGCCGCGCAGCTGTTCGGCGCGTAGACAGGCGGCCAGCGCCAGGCACCAGCCGATCAGGGCCGGAATGAACTTGCGTACCGCAACCGGGTTCCAGGCATTCATGGAGGTTACCTGCTTGAGTGGAGTGCGCGCAGTATTCGCGCGCGTCCTCTCACAGGCTGAGATCAGTCCTCCGCGGCGTCGGGATCGTCACCCGGAAGCTGGGACAACTCGCCCTGCACCTGCACGTTGTTGCGCCCCATCGCCTTGGCCCGGTAGCACTGGGCATCGGCCGCAGCCACCGCCTGGTCCACGCTCATGCCGCCGGCCAGCGGCGCGATACCGATGCTGGCACCGATCCGCAGCCGGTCCTGGTCCCACGGAATGGACAGCGCGGCCAGGGTGTGCAGCAGCTCGCCCCCGATGCGGGCCGCACGCCGCGGCGTACAACCGGACAGGATGACCGCGAATTCGTCGCCGCCCAACCGTGCCACCACGTCCGAATCGCGCACGCCATGGCGCAGCACGCTGGCCACCGCCCACAGCACGGCATCGCCGGCCAGATGGCCCCAGGTGTCGTTGACCGGCTTGAAGCGGTCCAGATCGATGTACATCAGCGAGGCAGCCTGGCCGGTGCGCTCCACGCGGGTGATCGCCTGCTGCAGGTGTACCTCGAAACCGCGGCGGTTGCTCAGTTCGGTGAGCGGATCGATCTCGGCCAGGTGGCGGGCTTCGCGCTGGCGTGCCCGCTGCTGGGTGTCGTCGCGCAGCACCCACACCGCGCCGCGCACGTGGCCTTCGTCATCGCGCAGCCAGGCGCGGGTCAGGTCCACCGGCACCGTTGCCGTGCCCAGGCGCAGCAGCAGGTCGGCGTGCAGGTCCACCGCGTTGCTCTCCGGGTCCAGCAGCACCGTCACATCCAGTACCGAGCCGGGCGCGTACTCGGTGGTCAGCGCCAGCACGTCCTGCACCTTGTGCCCGGCCAGCGACAAGGCGCCATCACCGGCCAGGGTGCGCACCGCAGCCGCGTTGGCGTAGTCGATGCGGCCATCAAGGCTGACGCTGAGCACCAGGTCGGCCACCGCATCCAGCGTGATTCGGCTGCGTTGTTCACTCTCGAACAGGCGCTGCTCGCTGCTGCGCTGGGCGGTGATGTCCTGGATCTGCGACACGAAATGCAGCGGTTCGCCATGCTCGTTGCGCACCAGCGACACCGACAGCCGCGCCCAGATGATGCGGCCGTCGCGGTCGAGGTAGCGCTTTTCCAGGTGATAGTGGCTGCGTCGCCCGGCCAACAGGTCCTGTACCAGGGCCAGGTCGGTCTGCAGGTCATCGGGATGGGTCAGGCGCTGGAAATCGACCTGCAGCAGCTCTTCTCGCGGGTAGCCCAGTATCCGGCACAGCGCGTCGTTGACATCCAGCCAGCGTCCTTCCAGCGACACCAGTGCCATGCCCAGTGCGGCGGAGGTGAACGCGCCAGCGAACTTCTCTGCCGAAAGTCGTGCTTCGGCGCGTGCCTGCAGGATCTCGGTAATGTCGATGGCCATGCCGACGTAGCCGATGCGCGTTCCATCGGCACTCTCCATGCGGCTGATCGACAGGCGTACCTGGCGTGACTGGCCATCCTTGCGCAGCAGCGTCCACTGCCGCGAGTAGGTCTGCCCGTCGGCACGCGCGCTCAGCGCCTCGAACACGCCGGGAAGATTGCCATCAGCATCAGCCAGCGGCTGCAACCACGCTTTCAGTTCGGCTGGATCGTGGAAGGCGTCGAGCCGGCGCTGGCCGACCACCTCCGCCGCGCTGTAGCCCAGCAGGCGCTCCGCCCCCGTGTTGAACAGGGTGATGGTGCCATCGGTATCGGTGGCGATCACCGCCACCTCATCGGACGCATCGACCACGGCCTGCAGGCGCTGCCGGGTCTCGGCCGCGTCCTGCCTTGCCTGCTGCAGCTCGGTGACATCGGCATGGGCACCGGCCATCCACAGCGGCTTGCCCTGCCCGTCCCATTCAAAGACCCGGCCACGGTCCTGGATCCAGATCCACTGGCCGTTCCTGTGGCGCATGCGCAGCAGGCAGGCGTAGTTGTCGCTGCGCCCTTCGAAATGGTCGTCCAGCGCTGCATCGGACAGCGCAATGTCATCGGGATGGACCAGCTTCAGGAACGTCTTCTGGCAGATCGGTTCCAGCTCATCCAGGCGATAACCGACAATCTCGGCCCAGCGCGCATTGACCCGCATCTCGCCGGTCTGCACGTTCCATTCCCAGGTACCCGCAGCGGTACCGTCGATGATCATCGCCAGCCGGCGACGCTCTTCCGCCAACGCCTGCAGGCGGCGCTCCAGCAGTCCATTGCCGTGGGTGCCCTGGCCCGGCATCACTCCGGTCCCCTGCCGGCACGGGCAGGCGCCGACCGCAGCGAAGCACTGCGGCCTGCAACGAAGACGGCGGGTCGTGCTGGCGTCATGGTCCTCCCCAGCGACAGCGGGGAGGCCAAACGCCCCCCTCAGGCGCAAGTGTGCGCAATCACGGGGAAAACCGACAAGTCCCCCGACCCGGATCAACCGTGACGGGGGGCACGATCCTCAGCTGCGCTTGGCCCGGGCAAAGGCCTCGGCCAGGGCATTGTTGGCCGGCGGCGCAGACTGGGCCGGACGGCCGCCAGCGCCCTGGCCGCGGTTCGGTCCACGGTTCTGGCCGCCAGCGTCACGGCGCGGCCCTTGGCCCTGGCCCCGCTCATCGCGCTGGCCCGGGCGGCTGGTGGCCTGGCCCGGGGTATCGTCCAGGCGCCGGGTCAGGGCGATGCGCTTGCGCGCCACGTCCACCTCCAGCACCTTCACCTTGACGATGTCACCGGCCTTGACCACGTCGCGCGGGTCCTTCACGAAGGTATCGGCGAGCGCCGAGATGTGGATCAGGCCGTCCTGGTGCACGCCGATATCGACAAAGGCCCCGAAGGCGGCCACGTTGCTGACCACGCCCTCCAGCACCATGCCCTCGCGCAGGTCCTTGATGTCCTCGACGCCCTCGGCGAAGCGCGCCGCCTTGAACTCCGGGCGCGGGTCGCGGCCCGGCTTTTCCAGTTCCTTCAGGATGTCGCGCACGGTCGGGACGCCAAAGGTGTCGTCGGTGAACTGTTCTGCCTTCAGGCCACGCAGGAAGCTGCCGTCACCGATCAGCGCCTTGATCGGGCGCGCGGTGCTGGCCACGATGCGCTCAACCACCGGATAGGCTTCGGGGTGTACCGCCGAGGCGTCCAGCGGCTGGTCGCCATCGGCGATGCGCAGGAAGCCGGCGCACTGCTCGAAGGTCTTCTCGCCCAGGCGCGCGACCTTCAGCAGGTCCTTGCGGCGCTTGAACGGGCCGTTGTCGTCGCGATGGCGCACGATGTTCTCGGCCACCGTGGCCGACAGGCCGGACACCCGGGACAGCAGCGCGGCCGAGGCGGTGTTGACATACACGCCGACCGCGTTCACGCAGTCCTCCACGCGCGCGTCCAGCGCCCGCGCCAGGCGGTACTGGTCCACGTCGTGCTGGTACTGGCCGACACCGATCGCCTTGGGTTCGATCTTGACCAGTTCGGCCAGCGGGTCCTGCAGGCGACGAGCGATCGATACCGCGCCACGCAGCGACACGTCCAGCCCCGGGAACTCCTTGGCCGCGAACTCGGAGGCCGAGTACACCGAGGCGCCCGCCTCGCTGACCACGACCTTCTGCAGCTTCGGGTTGGCGGCAGCCTTGATCGCTTCGCCGGCCAGCTTGTCGGTTTCGCGGCTGGCGGTGCCATTGCCGATCGCGATCAGCTCCACGTTGTGCTTGGCGCACAGCTGCTTGATCGTCTGCACCGACTGCTCCCACTGGCGGCGCGGTTCGTGCGGGTAGATGGTGTCGGTGGCGACCAGCTTGCCGGTGGCATCGACCACGGCGATCTTGCAGCCAGTACGGATGCCGGGGTCCAGGCCCAGCACAGTCTTCGGGCCGGCCGGTGCGGCCAGCAGCAGGTCCTTCAGGTTGTCGCCGAACACCGCGATGGCTTCGGCTTCGGCCTTTTCGCGGGCCTGGTTGAACAGGTCCAGCAGAAGATGGGTGTGCAGCTTGGCGCGCCAGGTCAGGCGGCAGGCATCCAGCAGCCAGCGGTCGGCGGCACGCCCCCGGTCGGCGATGCCGGCCTTGCGTGCCACCCGACCCTCGGCGTACTGGTGGCCCGCTTCGGCATCGCTGCCCGGGTCCAGTTCCAGGAACAGGATCTCTTCGCGGCGCGCGCGGAACAGCGCCAGCAACCGGTGCGAGGGAATCTTCGCCAGAGATTCGGCATGTTCGAAATAGTCGCGGTACTTGGCGCCTTCGGTTTCCTTGCCCTCGGCCACGCTGGCACGGATCACGCCGGTCTCGCCCAGCCAGGTGCGCAGCTCGCCAACCAACGCGGCATCTTCGCCCCAGCGCTCCATCAGGATCGCGCGGGCGCCTTCCAGCGCGGCCTTGGTGTCGGCCACACCCTTGTCGGTATCGACGAAGGTGGCCGCGAACGTCTGCGGGTCCTGCGTCGGATCGGCCAGCAGGCCATCGGCCAGCGGCTCCAGACCGGCCTCGCGGGCGATCTGGGCGCGGGTACGTCGCTTGGGCTTGTACGGCAGGTACAGGTCTTCCAGCCGGCTCTTGGTATCGGCGGCCAGGATGTCATTGCGCAGCTCGTCGCTGAGCTTGCCCTGCTCGCCGATGCTGGCCAGCACCGCCGCACGGCGGTCCTCCAGCTCGCGCAGGTAGGTCAGCCGGGTTTCCAGGTTGCGCAGCTGGGTGTCGTCCAGGCCACCGGTCACTTCCTTGCGGTAGCGCGCGATGAACGGAACGCTGGCGCCCTCGTCGAGCAGGCCGACGGCGGCGCGTACCTGGGCGGACTGGGCACCGATCTCGTCGGCGATGGTCTGGGCGATCTGCTGGGCGAGCGCGCTCTGGGCGTTCTTGGCGTCGTGCATTGCTTCAGGTCTGAGCCGCGTTACGGGAAGACCCCATTCTGGCAACCGACGACGGAGCCGGACAAGGCATTGACAGGGGACGAGGTACAGCGGCGTAGCCGGAGTGGACGCCGGCATCCTGGCAAAGAGCGGGCCCGGACTGGCCCGGGGCTGGGATGCCGGCGCGGGCGCGCGATGGTGGGCGCGCCCTGCCGCGTGTTGCGTAGGTCAGCGGTAGTGGCGGGCGGCGCGCTGCATGACGATCTCGTCACGCATGCCTTCCAGGGCCATCAGGCGGACCTTGCCGACACCCTGCAGTTCCATGAACCGCTCCGTGTAGAACTCCGGCCCCAGCGCGGTGTCGGCGCGGGATTTGCTGAAGCCGTAGGGCACCACGCCCTTCTCGCCATCCTTGCTACCACCGACATAAAGAACGATTGCCATGTGATGTATTCCTCCAAATTGCTACTGCGTACTGCACTCGATGAGCCATGCTGCGAGCTCATCGGGGGAGAGCTTACCGCGTCGAACCTGACTGGAACGTCACGAAGGCTAATGACGATCGGTTGCATGCAGATGACTGCGGGATCGCAGCAGAATGCTTACGGATCTTTAACTTCCGGCTAACGAATCCAGGGCCGTTCCCGCCAACGGCGAAGCCCCTCGTGGGTGGTCGTGTAACGCGTTTCATGTGATTGGGCCGCGCACCCACCTCGCCCGGCCCCTGACAGTTTTTCGGGCACGTCCAGCCACGGAAAAGAAAAAAGAAGATCAAAAGCAAAAACAGCTTGCCTGGCCGCTTTTTGTAGAGCCGAGCCCACGCTCGGCTGCTTTCAGGCCAGTCCGCGAAGCCGAGCGCAGGCTCGGCTCTACACAAGCAAGCGCAGCGCGCGACCCGCTTTTGCTGTTCTTTATCTCTTCCGTGGCTGGACGCGCACGGAATCTGTCAGCGGCCGGGTGGGTGGGGGTGGCGGGGTATCCGCGGCATGGGTCGGGCGCATGCGCCCGACGGGTTGGGCAGGACGCCCAACCCCGGTCTTGCCGTGTGCGCAGGACAGCGCACACGTGCAAGCCGCGGCCAAGCCCCCATGAATGGGGTCACGGCGTCCGCGCTGGCCCCACCCACCCGGCCAGCCCCCAGGAAGCAGGCATTCCGCGACCAAGCCACGAGGGGCTGTGCCGTTGGCTGGAAACTACGGCCACCAGCCTTGCCCGAACCGGGCGAAATGATCGGCCGCCCGCTCGAACGGATTGCGCGCACTCACTCCGCCACACAGCAGGTACACCGGCAGGTACAGCGGCCCCAGCACCATGTACTGGTAGACATGCGCACGCTCATGGTCGTCCAGCCGGATCAGCGGCTCCACGCCCCACCCCGCCTGATGCGCGTAGGTCCGGCAGGAAATGCCAAGATCGTGGCCCGTGTGCAGGATCACATTGCCCAAGGTGATCGCCCCACCCGGCCCCCACGGCCAGCGGTCGAACACCAGCGCGCAGTCACGCCCGCTCCAGCGCAATGTCGCGCCGCCGAGCATGCCGGCCAACCCACCCATCAGGCCGATCAGGGTGTTGGGCAGGGTCCACACCGCGCCCAGCACCTGCAGCGCGCGCAGCCAGATCGGCCAAGGCCGGGAGGCGGTGTTCAATCGGCCTCGTTCGGCATCAGCAGCCACAGGATCAGGTAGACCAGGATGCCGGGGAAGGCCGCCGAGGCCAGCGACAGCAGCACGTAGACCACCCGCAGAAGGGTGGCATTCCAGCCGAAGCGATGGGCAATGCCACCCATCACGCCGGCGATCATGCGGTCGTTCAATGAACGCGACAGTGTCTTGGGCGTGGTGTTCATGGCGGCGGCTCCGGGCAACGGACAGGGCAGTCGAGCGTGGCTCGACTCTACACCCTGCCCGTGTCTAAGGCGTGCGGTGACGCAGCGCCTGCAGGCGCGCACCGAACCAGGCGGCTGCGGTCTGTTCAGGCTGCCCCGGGCACTGGATGCGATAGGGTTTGCCGCTCATGCTGCTCTGGCTGGCGGCGCGCTCGATGAACTGCTCGGCGCTGTCCACCATGTCCTTCTTCAGCAGATAGTCGTACTTGCGCTGCAGATGCGCGCGCGCATCGCCGCCGTCGTACCAGCTGCCATTGCGCTGGAACCGGCACTGGGAGCCGTCCAGGCTGGCGATCAACTGGGCGATCTCCCGCCGCGCGTCTGCACCGGGTGCGGCCTGGGCAAGGGGCGCTGCCAGCAGTACCGCAAGAATCAACAAAATCCGGTACGTCATCATCCCTCCAAGTCAGTCGAGCAGGGCTCGACTCTACAGGTCGCGCGCCTTCAGCCAACCATCGATCGTGGCCGGCACTTCGCGCTGCGCGCGCCCGGACACGTAGATGCCGATATGGCCACCGCGGAAGCTGGACTCGGTGTAGTCGTCCGTGCCCAGGCGCCCGCGCATCGCGCGCGAGGCGTCCGGCGGCACCAGATGATCCTGCTCGGCGTAGATGTTCAGCACCGGCAGCGTCACCTGCGACAGGTCCACTGCTTCCTCGCCGATCCTTACCGTGCCCTTCATCAGGCCATTGGCCTGGTAGAACTGCTTGATGAAATCGCGGAACGCCTCGCCCGCCAGGTCCGGCGAATCGAAGATCCACTTCTCCATGCGCAGGAAGTCCTCCAGCGCCGCCTTGTCATCGAGGATGTCGAGCAGGCCGACGTACTTCTGCACGTTCAGGCGGAACGGCTTGAGCATCAGGTAGCTGGCGTTCATCAGGTCGGCCGGGATGTTGCCCAGCGTATCGACCAGCAGGTCCACGTCCACCTGCCGCGCCCAGTGCGAGAGCATGTTGTCGGCGGTCTGGAAATCGACCGGGGTGACCATGGTGATCAGCTTGCCCAGCTTCTGTTGGCGCAACGCTGCGTAGCAGAGTGCGAACACGCCGCCTTGGCAGATGCCGAGCAGGTCGACCGGGCCACCACTGCGCACGCGCAGCGCATCGACCGCTCCGTCGATGTAGCGCAGCAGGTAGTCCTCCAGGGTCTGGAAGCGTTCGGACCGGTCCGGGTAGCCCCAGTCCAGCACGTACACGTCCTGGCCCAGCGCCAGCAGCTTCTGCACCAGCGAACGGTCGGCCTGCAGGTCGACCATGTACGGCCGGTTGACCAGCGCGTAGACGATCAGCAGCGGCGTGCGCCGGGTCGGCGCCTGCTCACCGACGAAGCGATACAGCACCACCTTGCCGTCGCGCCAGACTTCCTCGCGCGCGGTCACGCCATAGTCCACGTCTTCCACCTGCGGCAGCAGCTTCAGCCCTTCCATCAGCTTGCGCTGCATGGCCAGGCTCTCCTGCATCAGGTCATCGGCGTTGAAGCCCAATGGTCCCTTCATCGGTCACGCGCCCCAGCGCGAGGTGCGGCCTTCTTCGCAGATGTCTTCTTTGCAGATGTCCTCTTCGCAGGCGCCTTCTTTGCCGGCGCGGCCTTCTTCGCGGCCTTGCGCGCAGTTGGCTTCACCTTCGCCGGCGCCGGCTGCGCCACCGGATCGACCTCAGCGGTTCCAGCCAGCACAGCCACCTGCGCCTGCAGGCGGCGCAGGCTGCGCTCCAGCTCGGCGATGCGGCGGTGTGCGGCATCCATCTCGCTCCGGGTCGGCAGGCCGATCCGTTCACTCATCTGTTCCACCTCCCGCTGCAGGCCGGCGCGCAGGCGCATCTGCGCGTTGCCCAGCGAGGCGTACACCTGCTGGAACGGTTCGGACATGGCGACCTTGGCGTAGGCCTCCTCGGCAACTTCGATCCACAGGTCGAACATCGCGCGGGCGCTGGTCAGCTGGCTGCCGGGCTGTTCGTGCTCGGCCAGGCGCTGCTCGAACAGCGCAAAGGCTTCGTCCAGTGCCTGCTTGATCTGATCGACATAGGCGCGCGAATGCTGCTGGTATTCCTCCTGCGCACGCAGCAGGGCCTGCCAGCGCGCCTGGTGCTCGCGGCCGGGGCCGAATGCCGGGCTCTGCAGCCACGGGCCCGCCTGCAGCTGGAACTGCTGCAGCCAGGCGGCGAATTCGGGTATCGCGGCGCCGGCGTGCGTGCTGCCACGGGCGCCCTGCAGCATCCACTGGAGCATGCCGTCGCCCTGCCCCTGCACCGCCTCGCGCCAGGCCTGGGCCACATCGGCACTGCTGGCGTCGCGGCCCGCAAACCGTGCGGCGACCTCCTGCATGGTGCCGTACCAGCTGCCCGCCTGTTCGCGGAACCGGCGCACGGCATCTTCCGGCGCGCCCTGCGCCTGCTCGGGCAACAGCTGGCCCCACCAGTCGAACAACCGCTGCCAACTGCCGGGATCGTCACCGGCGGGTGCGCCGGGCGTGCTCGCATGGCGCAGGGCATCGCCCCAGGCGCCGAAATACTGCCGGGCCAGGGTTTCGAAATCGCTGCTGCCGGTGTCGTGGGCCGAGCTGGTCATCGCAGGCCTCCGCAGGGCTGGCTCATGGCTTGGGAATACGCAGGGTCTTGCTGATCATCAGCGACCCGGACAGGGCGAACAACAGCACCATCGGGTGCAGCTGCCACGGGCCGATCTGCCACTGGCCGAACCAGATGTTCTGGCCGATGGCATCGGTGCCGGCGGCAATCGCCAGTACGATCACCAGCACCAGGCTGGTCGGGATCGGGGTGCCCTCGAAATACGTGACCTTGCCCTCGTCGCCGGCGAGCGCCTCGGCAGTGACGTTGTAGCGTGCCAGGCGGCTGACGCCGCAGCAGACGAAGTAGCTCAGCACCAGCCAGTCCCATCCGCCCTGCATGCCGCAGGCATAGGCCAGCGCCGCCGGCGCCACGCCGAAGGAGATCACGTCGGACAGCGAGTCCAGCTCGCGGCCCAGGGTGGAGCTGGACTTGCGCCAGCGCGCGATGCGCCCGTCGAGGGCGTCGAAGATGAAGGCCAGCGGGATCAGCGCCATGCCGAACAGCAGATAGCCGCGCTCGCCGTCCTGCAGGAAGCGCATCGCGGCAAAGACCGCACCGGTGCCGCAGAAAGCATTGGCCAGGGTGAACCAGTCGGCCAGCTGGAATTCGCGCAGCATCGAGAAGTGACGTTTCATGGGGTCTCACGGAGCATCAAGGCCCACAGGTTACCGCGAGCGCCGCCGCTGGCGACAGCGCTGGCTCAGCCGATCCTTCACCGCCCCCTCACCCGCCGTCACCGGCGGTGAATTTTTCGCCACCCATCTTGACAGCCTAGGGGGGTGGCGCCTGTCGGGGCTTATCCACAAAGTTGCCCACGCGTAATCCACACCCCCTGTGGACAACCAGATCTCACCGACTGCGACGGTGGACATTTCCTCATCACTCGTCCGCGGGGTTTCCCTACTTCCCAAGCCGCAGAGTCGGCGCTATGGTCACCGGCGGGCCCGCCGCCGCCGCGTCCGATTCCTGGTGACGGGCGGCGATGATGCCGGATGCTTCCACCTGCCGCTGGCGCAGCGGCCCTGAAGTGGTAGAGCCGGCCGCTGGCCGGCTGCCCCGACCGTTCCGCGTTGCCGGCCAGCGGCCGGCACTACCCAGCCTGCACCCGCCGCCAGCGCTCGAAACAGAACACCTGCATCACCAGCATCGCCAGCAACCCCAGCGGCCACGCCCACCACACGCCGGCCAGCCCGTGCTGCGCCTGCATCCACATCGCCAGCGGCAGCTCCAGCAGCAATACCGCCACCATGCCCAGCAGCGCTGGCCGCCATACCGTGCCACTGCCGCGCATCACCCCTACCAGCACGGTGCTGCCGCCCATCGCCAGCACGCCCCATGCCACCGTGCGCAACTGCAGCGTGGCCAGTTCATGCGCTTCGGCAGCCACCAGGATCAGGCCGGTCAGCCAGGGCGCAAGCGCCATCACCAGCAGCACCACTGCACTCAGCATCGCCAGTCCAAGCAGCACGCCGGTGCGGGCGATGCCGGGCAGCCGTGCCGTACGCCCCGCGCCCATCGCATGCGCCGCAAGGATGGTGGCGGTAATGCCCAGTGACATGGCCGGCAGCTGCACCCAGCTCATCAACTGGTTGACCGCACCGTAGGCCGCCGTGGCCGTGTAGCCGTAGCGGTTGATCCAGCCCAGCAATACGATCTCGGCAATGGCCAGGCTGAGCATCTGCAGCGAAGACGGTACGCCGATGCGCAGCATCGCGCGGATGAGCGCGCCATCGAAACGGATGGCACGCAACTGCTCGCGCCGTGGCGCCAGGGGATGTCCTACCCGATGCCAGCGCCACAGCAACCAGCCCAGGGCCAACAATGAGGCAAACGCCGCCGATACAGCCGCACTGGCCGACCCCAGCCGCGGCAGGCCGGTCCAGCCCAGGATCAGCAGCGGCGTGCACAGCAGGCCGACCACCGTGGCCAGCAGCAGCGCCTGCAGCGGCGTCTTTGCATCGCCCACTGCGCGGCTCACGGCAGTGGCCAGCCACAGCAGGAAGAACACCGGAGCCGCCAGCAACAGCACGCGCGCGTACACGATGGACTCGCCGAGGATCGCTGCCGGCGTGCCCAGTGCCGCCAGCAGCTGTGGCGCGAAACCGCCGCCCAGGGCCATCACCAGCACCGACAACAGCAGGATCAGCGCCACCGCGCTGCCGGCCACCGCGCGCGCCTGTTGCGGGCGGCCCGCGCCCCAGGCCTGGCCGATCAGCACCATCGCGCCCGTGGCCAGGCCCATCACCAGGGCCAGCAGCAGGAAAAAGACCGGGAAGAACGCCGCGGCCGCAGCCACCGCCTGTGTGCCAAGCAGGTGGCCGAGATAGATGTTGTCCAGCGTGCCTGCGGCCAGCTGCAACGCATTGGTCAGCAGCATCGGCAGCAGCAGCGTCAGGTAGGTGCGCCACAGCGGGGGTGCTGCCGGAGGTGTCGGATGTACAGGGGGGCTCATGGGATTCTCTGGGCAAGGCGCCGCCCTGCCCGGCGTTTCCGCCAGCAAAGCAAGCACAGGGGAAGCGGGCCGCGGCCCGCGATCAGATGACGCCGTCGCTCAGCAACGGCGCGATGGCTCAGCCGTCAGCGTCTTCGAACGCCAGGCGCAGGGCGTGGTCGCGCACATCCCTGGGCCAGGAATGCAGCGCTGCTTCCAGGCCCGCGCGGTCATGCGCGAACAGCACCCGAATGGCCTCCTCGAAGCCCGGCAGGTCACCGGCGATGGCCTGCAGGAAGTGATAGGTACGCTCGCTGTGGCGGCGCTGCCGATCCTCGTCGGCACCGGCACGGCTGGCCGCTTCCACCAGCCTGCGCAGCACCACCGAAGCCCCACCCGGCTGTTCGGCCAACCACGCCCAATGCCGCGGCAGCAGCGTCACTTCGCGGGCGACCACGCCCAGTCTGGGGCGGCCACGGCCACGCGGGGTTGCGGGCGCCTCTCCGGTAGTGACGTCGGCATCCGCCTCCACGGCGGAGGGAAACGCTTCGGTCACCCGTGCCAGCAGCTCTGTGTCGCTGCCGCGCGTGTCGAAATCGCGGGTTCGCCCGCTGGCGTTGTCGAACACCAGCAGCGGACCGGCTGCGTTGTCGGCACGCAGTTGTTTCAACGCCAGCGCTGCCACTTCCGGCGTGCCGGAAGCGACCAGGCGATGGCCGTCGAAACAGCTGAAGGGAGGAAGTCGGGACACAGGCATGGCAATGGCATCAGAGGCGATGCGTGAATATTGCCCGGGTAATTTCACCGAGTCAATATTGTCCGGGTATTAATTTGCCAGAAGAGCGTGCCAACCAAGGTTGGCACCCACCCGATTCGTCACCTCACAGCCGGCTGTAGGACCAACTGACCATGCGGCCGTCCTTGTACGGCATCACGCCGTGGAACGGGCGCGGGTCGGCGTCGAACACCAGCGGCAGGAAGTTGCGGTCGCCCTCCCACATCGGCAGCGTGTCCAGCTTGTCCAGGTCCACCCACTCCAGCGTGCCCTCGTGGTTGCCGCCGTGCGGGGTGCCTTCGAAAGTGTCGATGACGAACACGAAGCCCAGCCAGTCTTCACCGTGCTTGCCGAAGCCCGGCCAGCTGAGGGTGCCGCGCAGGCGCATGCCGGTGCAGTCGATGCCGGCTTCCTCGGCGATCTCGCGACGCATGCTGGCTGCCACGTCCTCGTCCGCTTCGATCTTGCCGCCCAGCCCGTTGTACTTGCCCAGGTGGTGGTCACCCGGACGGGTGTTGCGATGGATCATCAGCACCTGGCGACGATCAGGCGACAGCACGTAGCCCAGGGTGGCGACGATCGGGGTGTACGGCATGGGCGGCATCCAGCGGCAGGTCAGCCGTGGATTATGGCCGATCAGCGCACCAGCGACAGGCGGCGCTCGGCGAGTGTGCCTGCGCCATCGGGATCGCGGCGCAGGGTGGCCACGCCGTGACCGCGCTCAGCCAGGTATTCCAGCCACTTGCCGAGGAAGGTGTTCATCCGCATGCGGTGGCTGATCAGCTCGGCCGGCGGCGGGTACAGGCCCATCGTGTCCTGCCAGCGGCGGCCGACGTAGCAATGGGTGGTCTCGGCCTGGCGTGCGTCACGGTAAAGGCGCACATACGCCGAGGGATCCGGCTCACCGGTGACCGGGTCGGCCAGGTCGTAGGTCAGGCGCAGTTCCACCGTGTAGCGGTGGCACTCGATCACGTCCAAGCGTACGTCCAGGCCGTCGCCGATCGAGGAAATGTAGCTGCCCGCCACCAATCCGGCCGGTTCGAACAGGCGCACCAGATGGCGGTAGTTCTCCGCGTACAGGCCCATGAGCCAGCTCAACCGGCTCAGGCGGGGAATACGTTCGGTGCGGGGCGAGGCTTGGGCCATGGGTCGATCCTACACGTTGGTGCTTCAACGTGGGGGCGCCTCAAGCCACAGCCAACCCGTCAGCGACGATCCCCGTGTAGAGCCGAGCCCATGCTCGGCTGCTGTTCGGGAAGAACCCGGCGGCCCAGCCGAGCGTGGGCTCGGCTCTACAGGGCGAAGTGCAGCGCGCCGGAACGGATCAATACAGCTCGCGCTGCAGCCCCAGCGTGGCCAGCACCTTGCTGGAAATCTCCTCGATCGAGGTATGCGTGGTGCTCAGGGTCGGGATCCGCTCCATGCGGAACATGGTCTCGGCCGCAGCCACCTCGCGCTTGCAGGTCTCCAGGTTGGCGTAGCGCGAGTTCGGACGGCGCTCCTGGCGGATCTGCTGCAGCCGGTCCGGATCGATGGTCAGGCCGAACAGCTTGCGCCGGTAATTGCGCAGTCGCGGCGGCAGGCGATCGCTTTCCAGGTCTTCGTCGGTCAGCGGGTAGTTGGCCGCGCGTACCCCGTAATGCAGGGCCAGGTAGATGCAGGTCGGCGTCTTGCCCGCGCGCGACACCGCCACCAGGATCACGTCGGCATCGTCGTAGTTCACCGCGATGCCGTCGTCATGCGTCAGGGCGAAGTTCATCGCGTTGATGCGACGGTGGTAGGTATCGAAATCGACCATGCCGTGGGCCTGGCCGACCCGGGCCAGGCGCGGGCTGGCCAGTTCACGCTCCAGCGGCTCGATGAACGGCGCGAACACATCCAGCATCAGTGCCCCGCTGTCGGCCAGGATCAGGCTCAGGCTCTGGTCCACGCAGGAGTTCACCACGATCGGCCGGACTTGGTAGCGCTCCCCTGCTGCCTGGATCCGGGCACAGGCTTCACGCGCTTTTTCGGGGTCGTCGACAAACGACATGCGGTCGGTAATGAAGCTGAACCCGGAGAACTGGGTCAGCAGGCTATGCCCAATGGTTTCAGCGGTGATACCGGTTCCATCGGAAACGTAGAACACCGGACGGATGGTCGACATGCGCGCTTTTACCCCCTACGAAGCTTAAAAAGGCCGCCAGCACAAGCTTGTGCCGACGGTGCTCTGCCCGGCATCATATCGGCTTCTTCCTACGGACGCGGCCACTCAGCCCGCCTCGGGCGATGGCCAAACGGAGCATCGCGCTTGAACGAGAACATCCTGTGGTTGCACGAACTGCGTCTGGCCGATCTGGCCCGCGTAGGCGGCAAGAATTCGTCGCTGGGCGAGATGATCGGCAACCTGGCCGGTCTGGGCGTTTCGGTGCCGGGCGGTTATGCCACCACCGCTGAAGCCTTCAAGGACTTCATTGCGCACAACGATCTGTCCAAGCGCATCTTCGACAGGCTGGCCACGCTGGACGTCGAGGACGTCAACGCGCTGACCGCCGCCGGCAAGGAAATCCGCAGCTGGGTGATCGATGCGCCGCTGCAGCCGCAGCTGGACCAGGACATCCGCACCGCTTACGCCAAGCTGAGCGCCGACAACGGCGGCGGCGATGTGGCCGTGGCCGTGCGTTCCTCGGCCACCGCCGAGGATCTGCCGGATGCCTCCTTCGCCGGCCAGCAGGAAACCTTCCTCAACGTCACCGGTGCCGACGACGTCGTGCACAAGGTCAAGGAAGTGTTCGCCTCGCTGTACAACGACCGCGCCATCGCCTACCGCGTGCACCACGGCTTCAAGCATGAGGATGTGTTCCTGTCCGCCGGCGTGCAGCTGATGGTGCGTTCGGGCGTCGGTTCGTCCGGCGTGCTGTTCACCCTGGACACCGAGTCCGGCTTCCGCGACGTGGTGTTCGTCACCTCTTCGTTCGGCCTGGGCGAAATGGTCGTGCAGGGCGCGGTCAATCCCGACGAGTACTACGTCTACAAGCCCACCCTGCAGGCCGGCAAGCCGGCGATCCTGCGCCGCTCGCTCGGCAGCAAGGCGATCCGCATGGTGTATTCCGATGTTCCGGGTGAGCGCGTCAGGATCGAGGACACCCCGGCCGAGCTGCGCAACACCTTCTCGATCAGCGACGAGGACGTGCAGGAACTGTCCAAGCAGGCGCTGGTCATCGAAAAGCACTACGGCCGCCCGATGGACATCGAGTGGGCCAAGGACGGTGTCAGCGGCAAGCTGTTCATCGTGCAGGCGCGCCCGGAAACGGTGAAGTCGCGCAGCCACGCCACCCAGATCGAGCGCTTCGCGCTGACCGAGAAGGGCGGCAACGTGCTGGCCGAAGGCCGCGCCGTCGGCGCCAAGATCGGCTCGGGCGTGGCCCGCGTGGTGAAGACGCTGGACGACATGAACCGCGTGCAGCCGGGCGACGTACTGATCGCCGACATGACCGATCCCGATTGGGAACCGGTGATGAAGCGCGCTTCGGCCATCGTCACCAACCGTGGCGGCCGTACCTGCCACGCCGCGATCATCGCGCGCGAGCTGGGCGTGCCGGCCGTGGTCGGTTCGGGCAACGCCACCAAGGTGATCGAAGATGGCCAGCTGGTCACCGTCAGCTGCGCTGAAGGCGATACCGGCTTCATCTACGAAGGAAAGCTCGGCTTCGAGCGCACCACCACCGATCTGGGCAACATGCCGCCGGCACCGCTGAAGATCATGATGAACGTGGCCAACCCGGAACGTGCCTTCGACTTCGGCCAGCTGCCGAACGCCGGCATCGGCCTGGCCCGCCTGGAAATGATCATCGCCAGCCACATCGGCATCCACCCGAACGCGCTGCTGGAATACGACCGCCAGGATGCGGCGACCAAGAAGAAGATCGACGAGAAGATCGCCGGCTACGGTGATCCTGTCAGCTTCTACGTGGACCGCCTGGCCGAAGGCATCGCTACGCTCACCGCCTCGGTTGCACCGAACCCGGTGATCGTGCGCCTGTCGGACTTCAAGTCCAACGAGTACGCCAACCTGATCGGCGGCAGCAACTACGAGCCGCACGAAGAAAACCCGATGATCGGCTTCCGCGGCGCCAGCCGTTACGTCGACCCGAGCTTCTCGGCCGCCTTTGCGCTGGAGTGCAAGGCCGTGCTGCGCGTGCGCAACGAAATGGGCCTGGACAACCTGTGGGTCATGATTCCGTTCGTGCGCACCCTGGAAGAAGGCCGCAAGGTCGTCGAGGTGCTGGAACAGAACGGCCTGAAGCAGGGCGAGAACGGCCTGAAGATCATCATGATGTGCGAAGTGCCGTCCAACGCACTGCTCGCCGATGAGTTCCTGGAGATCTTCGACGGCTTCTCGATCGGCTCCAACGACCTGACCCAGCTCAGCCTGGGCCTGGACCGCGACTCGTCGATCGTCGCGCACCTGTTCGACGAACGGAACCCGGCAGTGAAGAAGCTGCTATCGATGGCGATCAAGGCCGCACGCGCCAAGGGCAAGTACGTCGGCATCTGCGGCCAGGGCCCGTCCGATCACCCGGATCTGGCCGAATGGCTGATGCAGGAAGGCATCGAGTCGGTGTCGCTGAACCCGGACACCGTGGTCGATACCTGGCTGCGCCTGGCCAAGCTGAAGGCCAACGGCTGATGCCGTAATGGGCTGACGTCGCTTTCATCGACGTCCGCACATACTGCTGCCGCACGCAAGCCCCGCCTCTGCGGGGCTTGCTGTTTCTGGCGTCCGTGCACGCCACGCGCACCTCGCGCCTGTCCCTCAGCAGCAAAGGAACTCCCGCATGATCGCCGCCGCCCGACCCGCCCCCGCCGCAACGCCCTGGTTCCACTCGCTCAACTGGGAGCGCCTGCTGGAAACCTACGGCGTACCGTTGCTGGCCGCGATCGTGGTGCTGCTGGTGGGCCTGTGGGTGGCACGGCGCCTGTCCAACGCGATGCCGCGCGCTACGGCTCGCATGGGCGTGGACCCGATGCTGGGCAGCTTCCTGCGCAACGTGGTGTATGCCGCATCGCTTGTGATCGTGGTGGTGCTGGCGATCGGCACGCTGGGCGTGCAGATCACCCCGTTGCTGGCCGTGCTCGGTACCGCTGGCCTGGCCGTCGGCCTGGCATTGAAGGATTCGCTGTCCAACATCGCCTCGGGCGTGATGCTGGTGACGCTGCGACCGTTCCGCGTGGGCGATGTGGTCACCGTGGCCGGACAGACCGGCACGGTGCGCGAAGTGCGCATCTTCCAGACCGTCATCACCGGTGCCGACAACCAGCACACCACCATTCCGAACACGTTGATCACCGCTGCACCGATCATCAACCTCACCGCCGAACCGACCCGCCGCGTCGAACTGGTGATCGGCATCGGCTATGAAGACAACATCCAGCTGGCGCGCGATACCGCGCTGGCGTTGATGAAGGCCGACCCACGCGTGCTGCAGACACCGGCACCGGACGTGGTGGTGTATGAGCTGGGCGCGCACGCCATCAACCTGGGCATCCGCTGCTACGTGAAGTCGGCCGACTGGTTCGGTACCAAGGTCACGCTGCTGGAGCAGCTGAAGCTGGGCTATGACAAGGCCGGCATCAACATCCCGTATCCGCAGCAGGACATGCACCTGTACCTGCATGGAAAGGATGGCGGGGTGATAGAGGCTGACGCGCTGGTGCGCGACAAGCCCTGATCCATGCCGGTAGTGCCGACCAACGGTCGGCACCCACCCATCGGCGATACGACATCGGAATGCCGGCCGCTGGCCGGCAGCGTCCAGGATCAGGCCGCGACGCTCTCTTCCAGCGTCGGATAATCGGTGAAGCCCGCCGCGCCACCGCCAAAGAATGTCGCACGATCCGGCGGATTCAGCGCCGCACCGGTACGCAGTCGCTCCGGCAGGTCCGGGTTGGCGATGAACGGCCGGCCGAAGCCGATCAGGTCAGCCCAGCCTTCAGCCAGTGCCTGCTCGGCGCGTTCGGCGGTGTACTTGCCGGCGTAGATCAGCGTACCCGGGTAGACCATGCGCAGCGCCTGCTTGAACGCCACCGGCATCAGCGGTGCATCGTCCCAGTCGGCTTCGGCGATGTGCAGGTAGCCCACGCCCAGCTCACCCAGCAGGTGCGCCGCGGCCAGATAGGTCGCCTGTGGCGTATCGTCCACCGCGCCCTGCAACGTCGTCAGCGGCGCCAGACGGACACCGACGCGGTCACCACCGGCTACGGCCGTCACCGCCTGCACGACCTCGCGCAGGAACCGCAGCCGGTTCTGCAACGCGCCGCCATAGCCGTCGGTGCGCCGGTTGGCCTGCGAGTCGATGAACTGGTTGATCAGGTAGCCATTGGCCCCGTGCAGCTCCACGCCATCGAAGCCGGCGGCCAGTGCATTGCGGGTGGCCTGTGCATAGTCGGCGACGATGCCCGGAATCTCGTCTTCGCGCAGCGCGCGCGGCATCGAGTGCTGGATCATCTCGCCCACGCCCGCTTCCGGGCCAGCGCCTGCAGGGTCGACAAACACCTTCACGCCTTCGGCCAGCAGCGCCGACGACGACACCGGTGCGGCACCACCCGGCTGCAGGGCCACGTGCGAGACCCGGCCCACATGCCACAGCTGGGCGTAGATGCGGCCGCCAGCGGCATGCACGGCATCGGTCACCCGGCGCCAGCCCTGCACCTGTTCCGGGCTGTGGATGCCCGGGGTCCAGGCATAGCCCTGGCCCTGCGGGCTGATCTGGGTGCCTTCGCTGACGATCAGGCCAGCACTGGCGCGTTGGGCGTAGTAGGCGGCCATGTCCGCGGTGGCGACGTTGCCGTCGGCGGCACGCGAGCGGGTCATCGGCGGCATCACGATGCGGTTGGGCAGGGTCAAGGCGCCCAGGCGGTGGGGAGTGAACAACATGGCGGCGATCTCTTGCGGGGGGGACTGCCGCAAAGGATGGGGATGCCAGCTGCCAGGCAACAGGCATGTACTGGCAAAACAATTGTTCCCCCAAGGCAAGGATGACCGGCAGAGCCCCTTCCTGCGGAACGGGATCCGACCCCGCGCGCAACCGGGGTCGGATCCCTTTGCAACGCAAAGGGCTCCGACCCCGAAGCCGGTTACAGCGTGGGCTCGATCAGCACGCCGCCATGCGCCACGCGGTCATAGCAGGCGCGCACCACGTCTTCCCCGTACTTCAGCTCCAGCCGACGCACGATGAAGTGGCCGCGCGCCATGTCCTGGTAGTAGTCGGTGAACATGGTATTCAGTGTTGCACCGGCGGCGGCACCGACGATCGGCACCGCCTGCGCAGCGAATTTCTCGGTAACCATCACGCCGAAGCGCGCCGCCACCTTTTCCACCATCTTCGCCAGCAGCTTGCCAGCTTCCTTTGGCGCCACGCCCAGGGTCAGGTCGCGGCCGGTCACCACGCGCCCGGCCAGCTCGGCCGACAGGTGGCGCATCACATCCGTGGTGAAGCCGCGGGCCAGGTAGTAGCCGGTCTCGCTGGCATCATCGCGCGGCGAGTTGCCGCCCAACGCGAACACCTCCAGGCACGCCTGGCGGGTGCTGAACTCGGACAGGTCGAAGCCCTCGCTGCGGGCCACGTCGGCCACCGCACGCATCATGATGGTGGTCGACACCGGCAGCTCGATGAACAAGGCCGCGAAGCCGAAGGCCCCACCGACCGCGCCCGAGGTGGCCGCCGCCAGTTTGTGCCAGCGGGTGGACGCCCCCTTGCCGGGGCTGTTGTCCATGCTCCACAGCGCGGCCTGCGCCGATTTGCTCAGCGCCGCCTGCACAGCGCCGTGGATGCGGTTGGAGACCGAGCTGGGCAGCGCCTTCACCGCGAACTCCAGCGGCGTGCCGACCAGGTTGGCCATGCGCGCGGTCAGGGTCGGCGCTTCCAGCAGGGCCACCGCGCGCTGCAGGTCGGACCAGTCGCGGGCGTCATGGGCGATGTCGCGGGGGAGCAGGATCGGCTCGTTCATGGCGCCGATCTTAGCGCCAGGAAGTTGAACGGTTCGTCGCGGGGTACGACAGAGGGGGCAGAGCCCTTTCCGCAGGAAAGGGATCCGACCCCGGCGCCTTGCCGGCCAGCGGCCGGCACTACCCGTTGGCGTGTCATCCGATAGCGCCGGGCCATGCCCGGCGTCGTTGTTCAGGCAACCGGCAGCGCCGACAGCGCGCCCATGAACTGGCGGTAGTGGCGCAGCTCAGCGATCGAATCGTGCACGTCGCTCAGCGCGGTGTGGTTGCTGTTCTTGCCGACGCCGGCGGCCACGCTCGGCGCCCAGCGCTTGGCCAGTTCCTTCACCGTGGACACGTCCAGGTTGCGGTAGTGAAAGTACTTCTCCAGTCGCGGCATCTGGCGGTGCAGGAAGCGGCGATCCTGGCAGATCGAGTTGCCGCACATCGGCGACAGGCCGGCCGGGATCCACTGCGCCAGGAAGTTCACCGTCTGCGCCTCGGCCTGGCCCAGGGTGGTGGTGCTGTCCACCACGCGCTGCCACAGGCCCGAGCGGCGGTGCTGGTTGCGATTCCACTCGTCCATCGCTTCCAGCGTTTCCAGCGGGTGGTGGATGGCGAATTCCGGCCCTTCGGCCAGCACGTTGAGCTGGGCATCGGTGACCACGGTGGCGATCTCGATGATCGAATCGTTGTCGGTATCCAACCCGGTCATTTCCAGGTCGATCCAGATCAGTCGCTCGTTGGCCGCGCCGTTGTGCGCCATGTGTCGCCTCGTTGCTGGGCAGGCGCGCGGCCTGCCGGTGATGGAAAGAGGCGCCCATCATACCGGTTCGCCCCCTCAGGCCTCACCGGCATGGTCTTCCAGCAGCAGCGGCGGCTTGCCACGCTTGGCACGGAAATAGTTGGTCAGGCGCATGCTGGCCTCCTTGGCCAGCACCCCACCGTGGATCTCCACCCGGTGGTTGTGGCGGGCATCGCCCAGCAGGTCGAACACGCTGCCGCAGGCGCCGGTCTTGGGGTCGCTGGCGCCGTAGACCAGGCGGGCAACGCGTGCATGAACGATGGCCATCGCGCACATCGCGCACGGTTCCAGGGTCACGTACAGGGTGCTGCCGAGCAGCCGATGATTGGCCAGCCGCGTGCCACCGGCCCGCATGGCCACGATCTCAGCATGCGCACTGGGATCGTGCGAAGCGATGTTGAGGTTCCAGCCCTCGCCCAGCAGCTGGCCATCGGCGCCCACCAGTACCGCACCAACGGGGATCTCGTCGTACTCGCGCTGCGCACGCTCGGCCAGCGCCAGCGCATGGCGCATCCAGTGTTCATCGGCGTCGTGCACCGGTACACCCAGGGCGTCGGTCATGGCGGTTCTCGCGTGTCTGCAGGGCCAGGATGGCCGCCGGGGCCGCATTGTACGCCCGCGGCCGTGCAGGCGCCGCTAACGCGTGTCGAAGCGCTCGCGGGCGGCGTCCAGCGCCGGGAAATTGTGCTCGGCCCAACGGTCCAGGGCGGACAGCGTGTCAACCAGTCCACGTGCGACCTCGGTCAGCCGGTATTCCACATGCAGTGGCTTGCTGCCCAGATCACACCGCTCGACCAGGCCGTTGCGCTCCAGCTGCCGCAGGGTCTGGGTCAACACCTTCTGCGAGATCCCTTCGATCTTCCTCAGCAGCGCGCCATTGCGTTGCGGGCCCTGCGCCAGCGCCGGCAACAGCAGCATCACCCACTTGCCGGAGATCAGCGCCAGCGCATCGCGTGCCGAGCAATCGGCGGCATAGACATCGCCCGGGTAGGCCATGGTTACCTCAAGGTGCGTAATTGCCGGGGCACTCCGGCATCGCGAGGATGGTCGCACACTCCACCAACACCTCGCCCCATGCGCGCCCTCATCCTGCTTGCCCATCCCGAACCCCGCTCGTTCAACGCCCACCTGGCCGCACAGGCCGCCGAACAGCTGCGGCATGACGCGCTGCAGGTGGACGTGGTCGACCTGTATGCAGAGGGCTACGATCCGCTGGAAGCGGCCCGCCATCATTCAAGTCGCTTGCAGCCCGGCCGTTTCGATGCCCAGCGCGAACAACGCCACGGCGCCGAACAGGGTCGGCTGCCCGCCGATGTGCAGCGCCATCTGCAGCTGCTGCAGGCCGCGGATCTGGTCATCCTGCAGTTCCCGCTGTGGTGGTTCGCGCCGCCGGCAATCCTCAAGGGCTGGCTGGATCGCGTGCTGGTCTACGGGCCGATGTACAACAGCCGCCTGCGCCACGAGCACGGCGCGATGCGCGGCAAGCGTGCGTTGCTGAGCGTCACCACCGGCTCATCGGCACGGGCCTGCGCCGTCGACGGCCGCGAGGGAGATACCCGGTTGTTGCTGTGGCCCTTGATGTACAGCCTGCGCTACGTCGGCTTCGACGTGCTGGAGCCGCATCTGGTGCATGGCGTGCGTTCCGGGCTGGCAGCGGAGCACGTGCAGGCACACGACGAGGCATTGGCTGCAGCCACCCACTACTACCGCGAACGCCTGGCGCAATGGCCGCGGTGGCCCACCGTGCCCTTCAACGACAGCGGCGATTTCGAGGATGGCGTGGTGCTGCGCGCGGAGGCCACTGCCTACAGCCCCTTCATCCGCCATCGCAACACCGGATGAATCCACGCCTGCGCGCTGGGTCGGGACGCGCCATACTACGCGCTCTTTGCAAGCACCTTGGTGAACCCATGACCACCCTCCGTCCCTCGCGCGCCGACGACGGCGCCGCCCTCGTCGACCTCTGGCGCCGCGCCGTCGACGCCACCCACGAGTTCCTCAGCGCCGACGACCGCCAGGCCATCGATGCCGAAGTCGCCGGCTTCCTGCCGCAGGCTCCGATGACCGTGGCCGTCGACGCTCAGGACCGCCCCCTTGGCTTCATGCTGATCGACGGCACGCACATGGAAGCGCTGTTCATCGATCCGGACGTACACGGCACCGGTATCGGCCGGCAGTTGCTGCAGCACGCGCTGGCCCTGCATCCGCAGCTGAGTACCGACGTCAACGAACAGAACGCGCAGGCCGTCGGCTTCTACCAGCGCATGGGCTTCGTCGAAACCGGACGTTCACCGCTGGATTCGCAGGGCCGCCCGTATCCTCTGATCCATCTCCGGTACAACGGCTGACATTCGACGGATGTTCGAGGCCCGCCCCGATCATCAGGCCGTGGCCTCGAATGCCGGCGAGTACTGCACCTCTCCCTGCGCCATCGGTGGCCGCAGGCACAGCGCCTGGAAGTACTCTGGCGGCACACCCGGCAGCACCAGGCCCGGCTCGGCGCGGAATCCGAATCGACCGTAATACGCGGGCTCTCCCAGCAATACGCAGCCCTGTGCCCCCTGCTCACGCAATGCGCCGAGCGCCGCGTGCATCAGCGCCGCACCGATGCCCTGCCCCTGCCAGTCCGGCAGTACCGAGATTGGCCCGAGGCCGAACCAGCCGGTGCTGCCATCGCTGATCGTCACCGGCGACAGCGCGATGTGCCCGACGACCTGTCCGTCCTTCTCGGCGACCAGCGAAAGACTCAGCTCTCCACGCGAACGCAGCGCATCCACAATGAACTGCTCGGTGTGGCTGCTGTGCGGGGCTTCGCGGAAGGCCGCCTCGGTGAGTGCATGGATGACAGCGTGGTCTTCGCGGGTTTCAGAGCGGATCGTGCAGATCAAGGACAACACCTTTGATGAAGTGATGGACATGTGAATGATCGATTCCGGTCACGGATTCAGCTGCGAACCTGCGTCGGCGTCAGAGCCAACGCGACGATCGGATGCCCTGTGCGGCAAGCGATCTGCCGGCGGCGCGCCCCGGGAGCGTCAAAAATCCGTCTCCAAGGGTGGCACAGGGCTCCCGGCACGCTCCATAATCGAGAAACCTGCCACCCAGGAAGGATAGACGGACATGGACGCACGATGCAGGATCGGGCCATGGGTGTAGCGCACCTCGCACACAGGGGACGGCCGCTGCTGGCAGTGCTCGCCCTCGTCCTGCTGGCGGCATGCTCGCCCTACGCCGATGCAGAGCGCGACGTCGCCGCGGGTGGACGCGGCCTGGCCAAACTCAACCCGGCGCCGAAGCAGGCCTATGAGCTGGTGCTGACACTTAAGGGCGCGCCAGGCCCGTTCGCCGTTGTTGAGGGCGTGGCCCAGTACGACGCCATCAACTACGCAGACTGTGGACGGATCGTGCCTGCAACAGGCACTGCAGGCCGCATCACCAGCCAGGAGCCCATCACCCTGCACAAGGTCAGCGAGAACGAGTACCGCGGTACGTTTTACCTGGACCGTATGCTGGATGAGGACTACTACGGGCGTGGCGTCTGCCATTGGACGCTGACGGGTGTCGGTGCGATGTTGCGCGCCACGACCAGCAAGGCGGATACGCGATTCCTGACGTTCATCGACAAGAAGCGCATGGAGTACGACTCGCCTCTGACGCTTTATTACCCGAACCTTGTCTATCCGCGCGCCGACACTGTCGCCAACTTTGGCGCCAGTGGCGAGGAAGCTCCGTCGGGGTACAGCGAAGAGCTGCGCAATGCGCTGTTCTCAACCACCACCACTGTGCAGAAGCTCGTGCCATGAGCCGCCAGTGCCACATTCACCCTTACACACCAGGAGGCCGACATTGCGCCACAAGATGATTCCGTGCCTTGCTCTACTTCTGTTGACCGCCTGCCATCCGGAGACCGCCATGAACCAGGAACGTGCCGCTGCTGAAGCCGATGTCGCCCAGGGTGGGCGCGGCCTCGCCAAGCTCAACCCCAGCCCGCGCAAGGCCTATGAACTGGTGCTGCGCCTGAAGGACGCCCCGGGCGATTTCGCGGTGGTCGAAGGTGTCGCGCAGTACGACGTCACCAACGAAGACCAGTGTGGCTATATCGAGCCGGCCACCGGCACGGCTGCACGGATTACCAGCCAGGAACCGGTGGAACTGCGCAAGGTCGCTGATGGCGAGTACCGGGGCACTGTATACATCGACCGCATGCTGGATGAGGATTACTACGGTCGCGGTGTCTGCAAGTGGGAGTTCACCGGTGCAGGCGCGATGCTGAAGGCGACGGGGGCCGAGGGCGAGACGCGTTTCCTTTCATTTATTGAAGCAGCGCCATTCGTGAAAGGCGAGACCGAGACTCGCCACTATCCTCGTTCGGACTATCCGCGCGTGAACGAGATTCCTGACTACGGCGCAAGCGGCCAAGAAGACCCCACCAAGTTCCGCCCTGAGCTGCAGAATTCGCTGTTCTCGGCTTCACTTGAAGCCAATGAGGTCCGCCAATGAGCCTCAGCAGCCAAGACTATGCGGGTATTTCCGACGACGTGTACAAGGACCGTGCGGTCGGTCGACGCGCTCCCGGCAAGGAAGAGCTCGTAGCGATCAACGGGCATGAGTACAAGATCCTCGAGCACGTTGATAATCGATTGAACGGTTATCAGGGAACGATCTACCAGCGAGTCGACACCAATGAAATTGTCGTCGCACATCGCGGCACCGAACAGATCGCCCGCGATGCGATCCTGACCGATGGTGGCATGGTTGTCGCCCGCACCAACGTCCAGGCACCGGACGCCATCGCGCTGACCCAACGCGCCCTGGCCTACGCCAAGAAGGAGGGGCAGGATCTCGGACAGCGCCCACCCGAAGTCACCGTCACCGGCCACTCTCTCGGTGGCGCGCTGGCCCAGATCACCTCGCACCATTTCAATGTCAAGGGCGAGACCTTCAACGCCTATGGCGCGGTCAGCCTCAGCTACCGCATCCCGGAAGGCGGCAACACCATGATCAACCATGTCATGGCGTCCGATCCGGTCAGCGCGGCGTCGCCGCACTTCGGCCAGGTGCGCATCTACGCCCGGCCAAATGAAATCAGCACGCTTGCCGCGAACGGCTTCAGCAATCACTCGTTGCGCGCCCTGATCCCTGACCGGCCGATCATCGCCGCAGGCAGCTCGTTCGGTGCGCACAAGCTGGGCAACTTCCTCGGCGACGGCTCGGTGCTGAAACACCCGGAAACGCAGAAGCTGGCAAAAGACAACGCCAGGATGATCGAGGAGTACCGCGACGACGTTGAATCACTGCGCCGTGGTGTCACCCGCGCGGCGCGCGGCATTCCGGGCGGCGCCGTCGATCTGTACGACCATATCCGCGGCCCGCTGCAGCCCGGTGAGCCGGCACGCCGCGAAGCGGAGAAGAACGGCCATCACACCAGCATGCTGCGCATGGACGACGCCAACCATGTGGGCAACCCACTGTTCAACGACGCGATCCGTGGCGTGCACGCGCAGGACGTCCGCGTCGGCCGGGTACCGGACGTAATGAGCACGCAACTGGCCGGCAGCCTGGCCGCCGAAATGCATGCGGCGGGCGGCAAGCGCATCGACGAGGTGGTCATGAATGCCGATGCCTCGCGCAGCTTCGCCGTGCAGGGCCAGGGCGGTGACCCGGCCCACCTTCGCGTGTCAGTGGATACGGCGGTGGCGATGAACACACCGCTGGAACAGAGCAGCCAGCGCATCGACCAGCAGGCCGCAGGTCAGCGCCTTGCACTGGAGCGCGACCAGCAGCTGGAACAGCAGCAGAATCAGACCCGCAGCCTGCAGGCCTGATGGACAGCACGGGAGCCGGTAATTCCGGCTCCCGTTGTACATCGGCACTCTGGTTCAGGGGCTGGGGGCCGCCACCGGCAGCAGTGATGCTCCGGCCGTCACGAACAGATCCGGCCCGGAATCCGGGAATCCACCACAGGCGCGATCGCCAGGTGCTACCGGATCACAGGCCCACTGCGCCCGCGCGACTTTGTCGCGCAGCTCGAAGCGATCGCCGGTCCAGACCACGAACGCGATGTGCTCGCGGTTCCAGTCACCGTAGGCGCGCGGACCACCCTTCTGCGCCGACTCCGGATACTGCACGAACCAGCGCATGGCCGGGCCATACTGCAACTTGCTGTGGTCCAGGCTGATCCGTCCCTCACGCGAGAGCTGGCGCGCACGATCAGCTTCCGCCTGCTGCGGCATGGCCGGCATGGCATCGGTGGTTATATCCCTCGGCGCCGCATCCCCGCGGACCTGGTACACACGCTGGGCCACATGGGCCTCGCGGCATTCACCCGCTGGCACGCGGACCGGCTCCGCGCCGTACTCATCCCGGTTGGCGACCTGGTCGCTGCAGGTGAACGGCGCCGACACCAGGTAGAACGTGCTGTCGGCGTCGCGCCCTTCCAGCGAGCGCACCCAGATGTCGCCCATCCGCACGATGAAGTCCGGGCGCTGGCCGTAGCCCGGCACCGCCTTGAACCAGGCCTTCTGCCGCACCTCACGCTCGCGCCAGCTGCGCGGCAGGTGGATGTCCTGCTCGGGCAGCGCGACCAGCATCGCAGCCAGATGCGCCGGCATGGTGCCCTGGCAGGCGCCGATCAGCAGGTCGCCCTGGCTCGCCAGCCGCCCGGCCAGATCCACCGGGCAGCGGGCACCGAGCGCACGCTCGGTCGCCTGCTCGGGCGGCAACGGCACGATGGCCAATGCAGGCGGTGCCGGCGCTACCGCCGGGACCGCTGACTCGACGACTGTAGGCGGTGCAGCCACAGGCGCCGCCGCTGCGGGCGGAACGGGCGCAGGCGCCGGGTCCGCAGCCGGCGCCGGCTGCGTGTCCACCACCGGTGTCGCAGGGGGTGTCGCGGCAGCCGGTACTTCGGGAGCCGGCGCCGCGACAACGGCGTCGGCCGCCGCGGGCGCTGCAACGGGCGCCGCCCCTGCAGGCGCCTCAACGGTAGCCTCGGCAGCGGGGCGCGTCTCCACGACGGGCGCCGCTGCCTCCTGGGCTTGTGCCGACGCTGCGGCAAGTCCAAGTGACAGCAACCAGAGCGGCGGCAGGCGACGCACGGGTGCATTGCAGCGGGCAGCGGCGTGGCGGGCATTCGGGGGAACGATTCGCATGTGGTGTCCTTACGGGTGGGTTTCCATGTCGGCGCCACAGGGCGCCACGCGTCGTACGTAAAGCGCCAGCGGGCACCCTGCCCGCCGGCATCGGTGTTACAGGGATCGAGAACGCTGCTCCTGCTCGCGGGCGAGCGCGGCCGCCGGGTCCTGCTGGGCGACATTGGCAGCCAATTGCTGGCTGCTCTGCGCCAGCGGCTGCTGCGCCGCCTGTTCGCGATCGACCGATGCGCGCAGCATGGCCGGATCGCCCAGCGCGCCCTGTACAGCAAACAGCGTGCGACCGTCATTACCCGCCAGGAGATGATCGATGCGCGACATCCCCGCCTTCTGCGCGCTCAGCGCCAGTGCGCCGGCGGCATTGTCCAGTTCCTGCACGCTGCGCAGACCGCTTTGCGGCCCCATCTGCTGCAGGTGCTGGCGCGCTCCCGAGAACAGCGTGTATCCCGGCTCGCCCGGTTGCGACATGTCGCGTCCCGTTGTGGGCTGGGCAGGCGCCCCCACTTCGCCACGCTCCAGGCGCGCCATCACATCGGGGGTCAGCTTCTGCTGCCACACGTCAAAACGCTGCTGGCGGGCTTCGATGCCGTTGAGCGCGCCATTCAGGGCACGCGTCGCTTCGCGCACGTCCTCGCGCGCCGCTTCCGGCACCCGCGTCTGCCACTGCCACACGGCAATACGGCCTGCGTGCTCGGGTTGCGCGGCCAGCTCCGGCTGATTCACCAGGTCCAGGTCCAGCGCCTTGCCGGCACGCTCGTAATTCTCCTTGCCGACCAGCGGCAGATAGCCACGGCCGTGATACTTCAGTGCATCACCGGGCGCGTCATTGCCCATGCGCCCGCCATACATCAGTTCGGCCAGGTTCTCCGGCCGCCCACGCAGCGCCTCCTGGCGGGCGCTCTCAAGCGCGCCGTTGCCATTGCGCCACGCTGCTTCCACCGGGATCTGCGAGATGCCCCGGGTGAAGTTGAAACTCTCGTTGAGACGGCTCAAGCCACGGGATTCATGCCCGGCCTGCGCCATGAAGTTGGCCAGTTCCCGGGACGAAGTCATGCCGGCCTCCGTGGCCTGCCGCAACAGCAACGACTCCCTATCCTGCGACACGGTGAAACTCCTGCTCGATCATCGTTGGATACTCCCGCCTCCTCACAGGCATGGCACTCAAGGCAAGCTCACGTCGGCGACGACGGACGGATCGAAATCCTCGAACCGCACCCGGCCAAGCTCGGCCGCGGAGAAATCGCGCGTGTGGGTTGCTTCGGTTTCGGTGTCCACCACCTTGCGCTGCACGCCATGCACCCAGCACGTCTGCTCGGCAGGTGCATACCGGAAGGTGTAGACGCTGCTCCAGCGTTCGCGGCTGCCGCCGTTGGTAATCACGCTGAACGCGCCGTCTTCAATCGTCACGTAGGCGAAGGGGTCACCGGCCATGCCACCGCGCGTTGAGCACGGCACCAGCTTGTCGTTGCGTGCCGCCAGCTGCCAGCGGCCCGTGGCATCGCCCAGCAGCAACAGCAGGACCCGGTTCGGTCCGTGCTCGCCGGGCAGCAAGCCCTCCGGAGGAGGTTGGTCGATCACCAGGAGCTGGTCCTGGAAACCATTGCCGGTCAGATCGCCGCGTACGGCTTCCAGCAGGTTCGCGCCGGACGGAACGAACGCCAGGGCATTGTCCATGTGCGTGCCACTCCCCTTCTCCATCCCCTGCAACTCCTTCAATCCCGTCTTGCCAGTTCCCGAGCGGAGGCCGGAAACGGGGCGATGCCTCGCACGTGCCCTGCGGCCGCCATGGCGGATGATAGCCCCGAGCCCACGGCAACCGCGATGGTGGCAAGCGTCACCCGCACCGCGGGGGGACACAGTCCTCATGGACGGAAAAGCTCCTGTGTTCGATGGCACCGGCGCGTCGGGATTTTGACGCGCACGCAGCTTACTTCGAGGAGGCAGCGCTCGTCGAAGGGTGCTTGGGATGAAAAGCGCACTTGATCACAGAAACAGCGCGGTTAACGTGAATGGTGGCTTATCCGACAATCAGACACGCGGTGGATGGCACCGCAGGTATGGCTCGCATTCCCACATACGGTCTGGTCCGGCCGGGGCGATGTTGCACGGAAAGCCTACGCCGCTTAAGTCGACGGGTGCGGGACCCAGCACAAGCCATGCTTCCTCGCGTCGTGGCCAGCAATCGCGCTCAGCGCAACTGCTGGGCGCATGCGGCCCCCTGTGTGGCGTAGTCGCGGACGTAGCCGTCCGTCGTCAGCACCGTGATATCGCATCGATTGTTTACGTCACTGACGACATGCCCATAAGCATTCAATCCCTGCACACGCTCGCCACGATGCAGGTACAACGTGCGCGAACCATCGGCCCCGTTCTCCACACGATCCGATGGGCCCCACGTCCGCACGAATTCCTGCTCTGTCTTGCCGATCCACAGGTCCATGAGATTGTTACGACCCACCCGGTTGGCTGCGCGTCGCGACTCATCCAGAGCTTTGCTGGTTTCACTCTGGCCGCGCGCCACAGCCGCTTCCAGGCCACGCACAGTACGATCCATTTCAGCGTCGCTCGGCAGATAGGTGAATGCTGGACGTTTGCCGTCCTTCCACAGGCTGGCCCAGATGAAATCCACAGGCGATTGCCCGACGTCACCGATGGAAAGGAAGCCACGCTTCATCATTTCCGCTGGCACCTTGGCCTTGGGATCAGGCCCAACTAGACAGGCAAACCGCACCAGTTGCACCTGCCAGGGAGCAATCGCCTCGGCCTGCGGTTCGAACTTATCCGGCGGGACGTTCTCCATTGGCCGATCGCGCCACTGGATCAGGCTCGTCCTGATGGCCACGCTGTTCTGCGAACAGTTCACCCAGTACTTTCTGACCAGTCGATTCGGTTTGGTCGCGTTCTCGTAGACGGTATTGACCTGGATTTCGCACACCGGCTCCGGACCCGCAACTGGGTCACCGGGCTTCGCCGGCTTCCTGCGGCGCAACTGCTTCAGGTACGCGTTCTGCTCTGCCGCATTTGTCGTCTGCGCAGGTGTATAGCTGCCCGGCGGCTGCCCATTCGGACCAGGCGCCGCCGCAGGGCTGCCACCTATCTGCGAATATTCCACGAAGCCACCCAGCATGCCCTGGAAGAACATGGCCGCCATTGAGGGTCAGAATCAAGGTCGTCAGGATCAATCCATGCCGCCCTGCTGCATCGCCTGACTGGTCATACCGTCACTGGACGCGCCCATGAGCGGGGACTTGTTCACAAGCGGCGTCATCCAGAACGAGGCAGACACGCGGATCACCATGTCCAGCGCGATCGAGACCATCGCCGCCAGCACCGCCATGGAGAACATGGTTCCAATGCCGTAGAACAGCCATCGTGGGAACAGCTGCTTGGTTTGTTGAACAGCAGCGACATTGAACTCACAGTCACTGCTGGGCCACCCGTGCCGGGGGCGATTAATCGAATGACCCGAGCCTTGTCCTGCTGAAGTCCGGAATCACTCAGATGATTCATGCAGTCGAAGTTTGACGTAGCCCCGTGTATCGACGACAGGCGCTCTTCGATCTGCAAATCCCGGCTACTTGTCGTTTCCGACCATAGCAGCAGCCGAAACCTAAATCAGAATTTCTCAAACTCTGGCTCGGTGCACCCGGAATAAATGACCTTGCAACCGTTACTTCCCTGTCTCACGCAAGCATCCACAGCCATCTTGCTCGCAGCATCGACAGAAGCCGCACGCGCAAACGTAGAGCCACCAAACCTTGCGTCACTGGGTGATACGAATGCAGCGCATTGATTATTGAACGCCAACACAACCTTGCAATCCGTTGCCCCACGCTGTCCACAATTGGCAAGCGACTCAGAAGCTGCGTCTCCCTTCTTTCGTTTACCAAGAGCTACTCCTACGTCCCCGCCCTTGGCCAAAGCGATGGCGCCCCAAGTTTTGATCCAGCGCCCCGTTGCAACTGGCGCCGCCGATACCGTTCCAGTGTTACCCCCCGGAATGGGGGCGCAGCCACCCACTCCCTGACCACCAATTGGATACTGACCGGGAGGACATCTTCCTTCCGCACTGGCCGTCTGTGGCAGGCTGGCAATGACTCCCATACCCATAAGGAGTACTGCAACTGAATAGACACGAATTGACTTCATTTCCGGCTCCTAATGTAAAGCTAAGCCTTTACGGCCAGTATCCGAATTTCCTGACCCGACTGTGGAGTTACTGCCCGTCACTACGACATTACTCCCAACTGAAGTCGAACCGCCCGATTGACTGCCACCGCTCGTCGAAGGCTTATCCGGCGTGTCATTCCTCCACAAACGTTGGTGAAGACTGCAGGAATTTCCTGAGTAGGGCCACTGAATTCACCAACTGGTCGAAAGTCAATCCATGACTGACCGCATGTGATGCGCTCTTCGCCCCAACTACGATTAAAAGCTCTCAAAAAGCGGCTTAGTACAAGCACTGTACAGTTTGCTGCACCCCGCACTACCCCGCGTGGTGCAGGTCTTCATCGCCAACTGAGTAGCGACCTGCTCGGTTTCCGCACTTGAGATCACAGAACCTCCGCGCTCAGATGTAGTTGGCGAGATCAACGCAATACACTGATTTTTATAAGCCTGCGCCATTTTGCAATCACGGCCACCCAACTTGACGCATTGAGAAACTGCTTCCTTGGCTGCATCAGACTTTGAGAGCTTCTCAATTGCCACGCCAACTTCGCCAGTTGAGGACGTTGCGATTGCACCCCAGGTTTTGATCCAACGTCCTGTTGGTCGTGCCTCCTGGGGCGCGCCACCGCCGCTGGCGATTGGCGCACATCCCCCGACGCCTTGTCCGCCAATGGGATACGAACCAGGAGGGCAACGACCCTCTGCGCTCGCAACAAGCGGAACACTCAATAGTGCAATGCAACCAATTGCAAGCACCATAATGACTTTCCGCAGCATTGCAACACTATAAGGACGTTGCATCATAGGAATACACCTTACCTAACTTTGTTTGCCAGACCCTAACGACCTAGATCAATTTCGGATTGGCCTGGAGATGCCCCCTGCCCCGACACCCGCGAGGATACATCAGCCTGTGTTGTCGTAGTCTGAGCCGCATTAGCGCTCGGCGCCGGCGGCGTATAGGAGCCCGGCGGCTGACCCTGCGGACCTGGCTGAGCTGCCGGGGATCCACCTATCTGCGAATATGCCATGAAGCTACCCAGCGTGCCTTGGAAGAACATGGCTGCCATTGGGGGCGCAGTCGGAATCAAGGTCGTCAGAATCAGGCCCATGCCGCCCTGCTGCATCGCCTGACTGGTCATACCGTCGCTGGAAGCCCCGTCAAGCAGGAACCTGTTCAGCAGCGCCGTCGCCCAGAACGAGGAAGACACACGGATCACCATATCCAATGCAATGGACACCATTGCCGACAGCACCGCCATCGAGAACATGGTCCCGATTCCGTAGAAGAGCCATCGCTGGAACAACTGTTTGGCCTGATCGAACAATAGATAAAGTACTAACGTCACCCCATGCCAATGAAATCAGTATTGCAGCTATAAGCCAGCAGGCAAATGAATTTCAGACCGAAGCTTGCTCTCCAAGAGCGCTCGACACTCTCACGTAGACTAAACCTGTGAACAGCGACACCCAACCTTAGTGCAAAGTAGACGTCTCAAGCGAAAAATAGAAGCGACCCACTTCTCAGCAGGCCACCCTCTAAAACAACAAACAAAATGTCATTATTCACAACATCAACCCAACGCCAGGATTCACATCAGCGGAATGGCTTAAACTCAGACATGCTGCAGGCAGAGTAGATAACAGTACAACTGCGACCCTTACCCTCGGACTCACAACGGCGCACTGATTCCACCTTCGCATCTTCTTCATTAGGTGATCGATACGCCACAGTTTTCACGTCGACGAGGGGTACTGAACCAATCACCGGGCCAGCTAGCGCGGCGCATTGATTGTGATACTCAAGAATAACTTTACACTTCTGCCCCCCCATGCGCTGACATTCAGAAAGCGCGAGGGACCTAGCTTCTCTCTTTGTTTTTTTAACCTCTGCCACACCAATCGCCAAATTCTGGCCGACTTGATGGTCTGTGTCTTGCGCCAAAGCACCCCATCGGGTTTCCCATTTACCGGTCGGCATGGGGCCACTGCTCTCACCACCAGCTTGACCACCGGGAATTGGCGCACAACCTCCTACACCCTGACCTCCCACGGGGTACTGCCCTGGGGGGCAACGTCCTTCTGCCAACGCCACATTAGAAATAACGAGCAGCAAAAGTACGACAATGCACTTCATACGCACACCTTTATCATTCGACACTGTCAATCCACGCTCAGGCGCCCACCTGCCCATACTTTCCAGTATGTTTCTTGACCTCACCTGAGCGCCCGATACCGTAACCAGAAGTCGCGCCATGGCCGGAACTGACCGATGGAGCACTGGAATGATCCTTTGTCTGGGCCGGCGCATAGTAGCTACCCGGTGGCTGCCCACTTGGCCCCGGCGCCTGTGCCACCGGGCTGCCACCTATCTGCGAATATGCCATGAAGCTACCCAGCGTGCCCTGGAAGAACATGGCCGCCACTGGGGGCGCAGTCAGAAGGTCGTCAGGATCAATCCCATGCCGCCCTGCTGCATCGCCTGGCTGGTCATGCCGTCGCTGGAGGCGCCCTCGAGCAGGAACTTGTTGACCAGGGCGGTGGACCAGAACGCGGTCGAGATACGGATCACCATGTCCAGCGCGATCGATACCATCGCTACCAGTACCGCCATCGAGAACATCGTGCCGATGCCGTAGAACAGCCATCGCTGGAACAGCTGCTTGGTCTGGTCGAACAGCAGACACAGAATGAACAAGGGACCCAGGCCGATGAACAGCGCCAGCGCGACCTCGTAGAGCAGCAACATCGCACCAGCGGTGACGGCCGGACCGCCCGTGCCCATGCCGATGAACCAAAGCGCCCGCGTCTTGTCCGCCTGCAACCCTGGATCATTCAGGATCTTGATGCCATCAATGCTCGACAGCGCCACCTGCATCCGCTTCCTGGTCCCGGCTATGGGATACGAAATTCAGGGGCAAGGTCACACACTCAACATTACCACCTAGATCGGCCGTTCCAGCTCACCCACAAATGAGATGGCCTGCTCTTCAGCAGGCCATTCCCAACATGCAAAGGCCGATTCAAGGATCCCGTCCATGATTCGACTGGCATAGCTTAGAAAGATTCAAATATTGGCTCAGCACAATCCGTGTACAACACCTTGCACTGCCCTCCACCGTTCTTCGCGCAGTAGGAGAGAACCCGACTGGTCGCGTCCTCTCTTGAGCCGGCGACTGAAATAGAAACTATTCCCTTACTGCCCGGCTCAGGGTCAGCATATGCGACGCACTGGTTCTTGTACGTTGTATCGATCTTGCAGTCTTTCGCTCCATGTGTCGCGCACCGAGCAAGCGCTTCTGAGACAGCCTCTCGCTTGGAGCGCCTTCCAACGGAAGCCCCCATATCGCCCGTGCTTGCCGCCCCCGCAATAGCCCCCCAAGTCTTGATCCAACGCCCAGTAGCAATGGGGCCGCTCTGGACGCCACCGGTACCGGAGCCCGGAATAGGTGCGCATCCACCTACGCCCTGACCACCAATGGGGTACTGCCCTGGCGGACAACGCCCTTCCGCTCTCGCCTCACCCGCCACAAACAAACATAGGAGCAAGCCGACAAGAATGAGAGGAAACATGTATTTCACACTTCTACTCCGTACGCATGGGGGCTATTGATTGCCGGGATGTGCAGCTCTGAGACCGGTTTCGGCAACCCTGGAGGATTCCGACGACGGAAGGGTTGAACGTGCGGTCGCATGTCGATCATGCGCACCACTGTCTTGGCCGGACTGCCCCTTCTCCGGAGCGGCCGGCGTGTAGTAGCTACCCGGCGGCTGCCCATTCGGGCCCGGCGCAGCAGCAACCGGGCTGCCGCCTATCTGCGAATATGCCATGAAGCTACCCAGCGTGCCCTGGAAGAACATCGCTGCCATTGGGGGAGCGGTCAGGATCAGGGTCGTGAGAATCAGGCCCA